>Ga0102595_100002_pt1 | contig 1957528 bp, 1816 predicted proteins | sample Araplaol_mTSA_r2_2_FD_76864 | JGI IMG/M metagenome (GOLD analysis project Ga0102595, IMG submission 76864) | Arabidopsis root microbial communities from North Carolina, USA - plate scrape MF_Col_mTSA_r2 (SPADES assembly) (version 2) | ecosystem: Host-associated > Plants > Roots > Endosphere... | reverse complement strand
GCTTCGCGACCCGCGGCCGTGGCAAGTCCACCCGCATCCTGAAGCCGTTCAGCCGTCTTCGCATCGTCGTCCGCGAGCAGGAAGAAGCATAATGGGTCACAAGAGCAACCCGATCGGCCTGCGTCTGCAGATCAACCGTACCTGGGACAGCCGCTGGTTCGCGGAAGGCGCCGATTACGGCCGCCTCCTCCTCGAAGATCTCAAGATGCGCCAGTACATCGTCAAGACGCTGCCCCAGGCCGCGATCTCGAAGGTGGTGATCGAGCGTCCGGCCAAGCTGTGCCGCGTCTCGATCTACGCTGCGCGCCCTGGCGTGATCATCGGCAAGAAGGGCTCGGACATCGAGAAGCTGCGCAAGACGCTCGGCGCGATGACCAGCTCGGACGTGTCGCTGAACATCGTCGAGATCCGCAAGCCTGAAGTCGACGCCAAGCTCGTCGCACAGGGCATCGCCGACCAGCTGGAGCGCCGCATCGCGTTCCGTCGTGCCATGAAGCGCGCCGTTCAGTCGGCGATGCGTCTGGGCGCCGACGGCATCCGCGTCGCTTGCGGCGGCCGTCTCGGCGGCGCCGAGATCGCGCGTTCGGAAGGCTATCGCGAAGGCCGGGTGCCGCTGCACACGCTGCGCGCCAACCTCGACTACGCCGAGGCCGAAGCCCACACCGCTTATGGCGTGTGCGGCGTCAAGGTCTGGATCTTCAAGGGCGAGATTCTCGGCCACGATCCGATGGCGCAGGACCGGCTCAACATGGAAGCCCAGACGACCGGCGTGCGCCCTGCGCGCGACGATCGCCGCTAAGGACACCAGGACATGCTGCAACCAAAGAAATTTGCGCACCGCAAGCAGTTCAAGGGCCGCATCCATGGCGATGCCAAGGGCGGCACTTCCCTGAACTTCGGTTCCTATGGCCTGAAGGCCATGGAGCCCGAGCGGATCACCGCGCGCCAGATCGAGGCGGCTCGCCGCGCGATCACGCGTCACATCAAGCGCCAGGGGCGTTTGTGGATCCGCATCTTCCCGGACGTTCCGGTTTCGTCGAAGCCGGCCGAAGTCCGCATGGGCTCGGGCAAGGGCGCGCCGGAATATTGGGCCGCTCGCGTCAAGCCGGGCCGCATCCTGTTCGAGCTGGACGGCGTTCCCGGTCCGCTCGCCGCGGAAGCGTTCTCGCGTGCAGCGATGAAGCTGCCGATCAAGGTCAAGGTCGTCGCCCGCCTCGGCGACACCTCGCACCTGGAGGGTTGATAGAAATGACCAAGGCAACCGATCTTCGTGCGAAGACCGAGGACCAGCTGAGCGAGGAGCTCGGCAACCTGAAGCGCGAGGCGTTCAACCTCCGCTTCCAGGCCGCGACCAGCCAGCTCGAGAAGTCGAGCCGGGTCAAGGAAGTCCGTCGCGACATCGCCCGTATCAAGACGCTGCAGTCCGAGCGCGCGCGCTCGGCTGCGAAGTAAGGAAGAGACCATGCCGAAGCGCGTGCTGACCGGGAACGTGGTTTCCGACAAGGGCGACAAGACGGTCGTCGTGCTGGTGGAGCGTAAGGTCAAGCACCCGCTCTACGGCAAGATCATCCGTCGCTCGAAGAAGTATCACGCCCATGACGAGGGCAACGAGTACAAGGCCGGCGAGACCGTGCGCATCGAAGAGACTGCGCCGATTTCCAAGCTGAAGACGTGGAAGGTGATCGAGCGGGTCAACACCCACGCGACGCCGTCGAAGGCTGCCGAAGCCTAACATTTTAACTGGAACCACCGGGCCATTGGTCCCGGCAGGCCGAACGAGAAGGAACCGGATCGATGATCCAGATGCAGTCCAATCTCGACGTCGCTGACAATAGCGGCGCGAAGCGGGTGCAGTGCATCAAGGTGCTGGGCGGGTCGAAGCGTCGCTTCGCCGGCGTGGGCGACGTCATCGTCGTCAGCATCAAGGAAGCTGCTCCCCGCGGCAAGGTGAAGAAGGGTGACGTGCATCGCGCGGTCATCGTTCGCACCGCCAAGGATGTCCGTCGTGCCGACGGCTCGGTGATCCGCTTCGACGGCAATGCCGCGGTGCTGGTCAACAAGAACGAGGAGCCGATCGGCACCCGTATCTTCGGGCCGGTGGTTCGCGAGCTGCGTTCGCGCGGCTTCATGAAGATCATTTCGCTCGCGCCCGAGGTGCTGTGATGGCTGCTGCCAAGATCAAGAAGGGCGACCAGGTCATCGTCCTGTCCGGCAAGGACAAGGGACGGACCGGTGAGGTCGTCAAGTCGCTGCCCAAGGACGGCAAGGTCGTCGTCTCGGGCGTCAATGTCGCGGTCCGCCACGTCAAGCCGAGCCAGGGTGATCCCCAGGGCGGCCTGAAGCGTTCGGAAGCGCCGATGCACATCTCGAAGGTCGCGCACGTGACCGCCGACGGCAAGGCGACCCGCGTCCGTTTCGAAGAGCGCGACGGCAAGAAGGTCCGCGTTGCGGTCAAGACCGGGGAGGTCATCAGTGGCTGATAAGTATACCCCGCGCCTCAAGAGCCTGTACGACACGAGCATCGCCAAGGCGATGACCGAGAAGTTCGGCTACAAGAACGTCATGGAAGTTCCGCGGATCGACAAGATCGTGCTGAACATGGGCGTTGGCGAGGCCACCCAGGACAAGAAGAAGGTCGAGCAGGCTGCTTCGGAGATGGAACTCATCGCCGGCCAGAAGCCCGTCATCGCCAAGGCGAAGAAGTCGATCGCACAGTTCAAGCTGCGCGAAGGCATGCCGATCGGTTGCAAGGTCACCCTGCGCCGCGAGCGGATGTACGAGTTCCTCGACCGCTTCGTCACGATCGCGCTCCCGCGCGTTCGCGATTTCCGTGGGCTGAACCCGAAGAGCTTCGACGGTCGCGGCAATTATGCCTGCGGCATCAAGGAGCAGCTCGTGTTCCCCGAGATCAACTATGACCGCATCGACAAGGTGCGCGGCATGGACGTGATCGTCACCACCACCGCCAAGACGGACGACGAGGCTCGCGAGCTTCTCCGTCTCTTCGGCTTCCCGTTCCCGCTCGAGGCGGACGGCGAAGCGAAGCAGGCAGCGTAAGGGAAAGAGAACTTAAGTCATGGCGAAACTGAGTTCCATCAACAAGAACGAGCGTCGCAAGCAGCTGGTGAAGAAGTACGCCGGCAAGTATGCGAAGCTCAAGGCGACGGCGAACGACGAGAGCTTGGACGATACCGAGCGCCTCATCGCGCGGCTGAAGATGGCCGAGATTCCCCGCAACGGGAATCCGACCCGCATCCGCAACCGGTGCGAGCTGACCGGCCGCCCGCGCGCCTATTACCGCAAGTTCCGTCTCGCACGCGTCATGCTGCGGGATCTGGCCAACAAGGGCCTGATCCCCGGTCTCACGAAGTCGAGCTGGTAAGGACTACGAGATGGCTTTGACCGATCCCCTGGGTGATATGCTCACCCGCATCCGCAACGGCCAGCGCGCCCGGAAGGACTCCGTCCTGACTCCGGCGAGCAAGCTGCGTGCGCGCGTCCTCGATGTTCTCCAGCGCGAAGGCTACATCCGTGGCTATAGCGAGGAGCAGATGGGCCCTGCCGCCGGCATCCGCATCGAGCTCAAGTATTTCGAGGGCCAGCCGGCGATCAAGCACGTCGCGCGCGTCTCGAAGCCTGGCCGCCGCGTCTATTCGGGTTCGCAGGAACTGCCCCGGATCCGCAACGGCCTCGGCATCACGATCGTCTCGACGCCTCGCGGCGTTCTCTCGGACGCGGAAGCGCGCGAGCAGAATGTCGGTGGCGAAGTGCTCGCGGAGGTCTTCTGATATGAGCCGCATCGGCAAGAAGCCGGTCACTGTGCCGGCGGGCGTCACGGCCTCGATCGACGGCGGCGTGCTGAACGTGAAGGGCCCCAAGGGCGCCCTCTCGCTCAACCTGCGCGACGAGATCAGCTACACGCTCGAGGACGGCGGCATTTCGGTGCAGCCGGCCAACGAGACCAAGCAGGCGCGAGCCTTCTGGGGCATGCAGCGCACGCTGGTCCAGAACCTCGTCACCGGCGTGACCGAGGGCTTCACCAAGAAGCTCCTGATCACCGGCGTCGGTTATCGCGCTGCGTCGCAGGGCAAGGTGCTCAAGCTCCAGCTCGGCTATTCGCATGACGTGAACATCGACGTGCCGGAAGGCATCGAGATCAAGACGCCGGATCAGACCACGGTCGAGATCTCGGGGATCGACAAGCAGAAGGTCGGCCAGATCGCGGCCGAGATTCGCCGCTGGCGGAAGCCTGAGCCCTATAAGGGCAAGGGCATCAAGTACGACGGCGAGTTCATCTTCCGTAAGGAAGGGAAGAAGAAGTAATGACCAAGGGTCTCTCGCTCTTCGCGAAGCGGCGTCGCCGCAATCGCACCGCGCTCAAGGCGCGCGCCGGTGGCCGTCCGCGGCTTTCGATCCATCGCTCGGGCAAGCACATCTATGCCCAGGTGATCGACGATGCGGCCGGCAAGACCGTCGCTTCGGCTTCGACGCTCGAAAAGAGCGTCCGCGGCCAGGCCGGCGCGACCGTCGCGGCTGCGCAGGAAGTCGGCAAGCGCGTTGCCGAGGCCGCCAAGGCGGCCGGCGTGACGCAGGTCGTCTTCGATCGCGGTGGCTTCCTCTATCATGGCCGCGTCAAGGCGCTGGCCGATGCCGCTCGTGAGAGCGGACTGGAGTTCTGATAATGGCTGACGAGAACAACACGCCGGAAACCGGCGCTCCCGTCGAGGCCGGCGCTCCGGCGCAGGATAGCGGCTACCAGGGCGGTGGCCGTGGTCGCGGTGGCCAGGGCGGCGGTCGTGGCCGTGGCGGCCCGGGCGGCGGCGGCGGTCGTGGCGGCCGCGACGGCGGTCGTGGCGGTCGTGACAATCGCGGCGGCCCGCGCGGCGCGCAGGACGATGGCGGCGAAGAGCTGATCGAAAAGCTCGTCCACATCAACCGCGTCTCGAAGACCGTGAAGGGCGGCAAGCGCTTCGGCTTCGCGGCTCTGGTCGTCGTCGGCGACGGCAAGGGTCGGGTCGGCTTCGGCCACGGCAAGGCGCGCGAAGTGCCGGAAGCCATCTCCAAGGCCACTGCGGCCGCGAAGAAGGCAATGGTCCGGGTTCCGCTGAAGGAAGGCCGCACGCTGCACCATGACGGCAACGGCCACTTCGGTGCCGGTCGCGTCACGGTCCGTACGGCGCCTGCCGGTACCGGCATCATCGCGGGTGGCCCGATGCGCGCCATCTTCGAGAGCCTGGGCGTTGCCGACGTCGTCACCAAGTCGGTGGGCACGTCGAACCCCTACAACATGATCCGCGCCACTTTCGAAGCGCTTGGCGAGCAGACCTCGCCGAAGAGCGTTGCGCAGCGCCGCGGCAAGAAGATCGCCGACCTGCTCGGCCGTGGCGGTTCGAACACCGCCGAGGCCGATGCGGCCGCGATCGCGGAGTAATCGATCATGGCAACCATCAAGATCAAGCAGACCGGTTCGCCGATCCGCCGCACCAAGGACCAGCGCGCGACGCTCGTCGGCCTTGGCCTGAACAAGATGCACAAGGTCTCGGAGCTGCAGGACAGCCCCGAGGTCCGCGGAATGATCCGCAAGGTGCAGCACATGGTCGAGGTCGTCGAGGGCTGAGCCTTCGCGCCACGAACGAAACAGGGAAGGGGCGGTAGGCGACTACCGCCCCTTTTCCGTTGGAGCGAACCGGTTCTGGGGCCGGGGAGGCTGGAATCCGGTTTCTCGACGTCGTCTGACGAGCCGGGCAATATGCGTTGCCGCCGAAGGAGAGAATCTGTGAGCGAACCCGTGGACACCGAATTGCGCATCGCCCGGCTCGAACGCGCCCTTGCCCGCCATCGCGCCGGCCTTGCCGCGCTCGGGCTCGTCGCGATCGGCCTGGTGGTCGCCGGCTTCGCACCGGGGACGCCGGATGTGATCGAGGCCCACGCGATCCGCATCGTCGATGCCGCCGGCAAGCCGCGCATCCTGATCGGTGCGCCGCCTCCAGCCGAGGGGCGCGAGCGCCGGGACGGGCAGACGGCCTCGATCGTGGTGCTCGACGACAAGGGCAAGGATCGCGTGATCCTGGGCGAAGAGCCCAATCCACGCCTGGCCGGCAAGAGCTATCCGCGCGTCGCCGGCGCCTATGGGCTGGTGCTGCACGACGAGACCGGGTCAGAGCGCGGCGCGATGAGCTGGCTCGACAATGGCCGCGGCGTGATCGCGCTGGATCGCTCGGGCGGCGACGCAGTGGCGATGATCGTCAACGAGAAAAGCGGTTTTGCCGGCTTCACTGTCAACTATGCCAATCCCGTCGGCAAATATGCCGAGGGGATCCGGCTCGGCACCAAGGACGATACGGCATGGCTGTCGCTGGAGGACCGCGCGGACGGCGAGCGCGCCCGCCTGGCCGTCGAGGGAGCAGAAGCGCCCAGGCTGATCACGCGACCGTCCGGCGCGCCGCCGGCGCCGTGAGTCGAGCGGCCCGAGTCATCACGCAATGCGGTTGACTCTTAAATCTACATATATAGTCTTTCGAACATGGTTCGAGAACGGAAGCCTTCCAGTCAGACGCGTCTCCTTCCGGAGTCGATGGCGCTGAGCCGACGTTCAGTGGCCAACCAGCGCGCCTTTCAACTCGATGATGGAGGAATGCGATGAAGGAGCTATTCTACTCGCTGATGCTCGCGAGCGCGTTCGCGACCACTTCCGCTGCGGCGCAGACGCAAGCGCCATCGCCACTCCTGGGCACCTGGGAACTGGACGTCGCGCGAATGCCTTTCCCGCCCGAGAAGCGTCCCAAGGCTGTGACCATCACTTATAGCGACGCCGGTCAGAGCAGGTGGCGGACGACGCTCGACGTGATTGGCGGAGATGGCGTGCCGATCCGGGCGGAAGGAACCTATCCGCTGGATGGCACGGCGGCGCCCAGCCAAGGCTATCCTGGAGTGGACATGCTCGCCACCCGGATTCCCGCGCCGAACGTGATGGTCGCTGCCTTCTACAAGGAGCACATGCCCCGAACGACGCGAACCTATGTCGTCTCGCCGGATGGCGGAACGATGACCGAGACGGTGGTCTGGCTCAACCTGAACGGCAAGCCGGAGATCACGACCAGCATCTTCAATCGGGTGCGCTAGCTCGGCGCCGGCCGGGGCGACCCATCATTTGCCCTTCGCTTGCAATGTAGGATTTCACCTGCCTGGCTCGCCGGGCTCTTTGAACCGTCGATCCAGCTCCCTACGCCCCGCAGGTACGCGCGTAGGTGCCGCGTCGCTGGCGCTTCGTGGAGGCTTCGCAGGCGCGTCCGGCGAAAAACCCGCAAACGAGTCAACCAGCCCTGTGTTAAGCGCGCGGCCCAGACGCACAAACATAAGTGGTGACAAACGTCGATCCCGCCGCTATGCGCGCCGCTTCCTTTCCATCAGCGCGACAAAAGCGAAAGCGAGTGCACGACATGAAACTCAACGATCTCCGCGACAATCAGGGCGCCCGCAAGGACCGCATGCGCGTCGGCCGTGGCATCGGCTCGGGCAAGGGCAAGACCGCCGGCCGGGGCCAGAAGGGCCAGAAGAGCCGCGAAGGCGTCTCGATCAACGGGTTCGAGGGCGGCCAGATGCCGCTCCACATGCGGATCCCGAAGCGCGGCTTCAACAACATCTTCGCCAAGGACTATGCCGAGGTGAATCTCGGCGCGATCCAGAAGGCAGTCGATGCCGGCAAGCTGACCGCGACCGACATCACCCAGGCCGAGCTCAACGCGGCGGGTCTGACCCGTGGCGGCAAGGACGGCGTCCGCCTCCTCGGCAAGGGCGAGTTCTCGGCCAAGCTTAACTTCACGGTCGCCGGCGTGTCGAAGTCGGCGCGCGAAGCGGTCGAGAAGGCCGGCGGTTCGGTGACGGTTCCCGAGATCGTTCCGGCAGCCGAGAAGGCCAAAGCCAAGCACCGCTCGGTGCAGAAGGTCATTGCCGCCAAGAAGGCAGGCAAGCAGGGCTGATTTCTCGAGGGGCGGGGAAACCCGCCTTTCGTTCGTGCTGAGCTTGTCGAAGCACGACAAGCGCAAGCCGAACGGGCTTGGGGGCAGGCGCCGCATTGCCCTCGGGACCGAAGGACTTATATGAGCGGCGGGGGCGGTCGAACGCTTTCCCGCCGCTTTTGTTTCCAGGACGAATTTGCACATGGCATCCGCAGCCGATCAACTCGCCTCCAGCATCAATCTGTCGAAGTTCAGCAAGGCGACGGAGCTCAAGAAGCGCCTGTGGTTCACGCTGGGCGCGCTGATCGTCTTCCGCCTGCTCAGCTATGTGCCGATCCCGGGCATCGATCCGACCCAGCTCGGCCTGCTGACCAACAATCTGCAAGGCGGCGTCCTCGATTTCTTCAACAGCTTCACCGGCGGCGCGCTCAACCGCGCATCGGTCGTGGCGCTCGGCGTGATGCCCTACATCACGGCCTCGATCGTCGTGCAGCTCGCGACCTCGCTGTCGCCGACGCTCGCCGCGATCAAGAAGGAAGGCGAGAGCGGCCGCAAGCGTCTCAACCAGTACACCCGCTACGGCACGGTCGGCCTCACCGCGGTCCAGGGCTATTTCATCGCCAGCGGCCTTCAGGTCGGCGTGCAGGGCGTTTCGCCCGTGATCGAGCCGGGCCCGCTGTTCATCCTCGGCGCAGTGATCAGCCTCGTCGGCGGCACGCTGTTCCTGATGTGGCTGGGCGAGCAGATCACCAGCCGCGGCGTCGGCAACGGCATCTCGCTGATCATCATGGCGGGCATCGTTGCGCGCCTGCCGACCACGCTGGTCCAGCTGTTCGAGAGCGGCCGCACCGGCACGATCGATCCGCTGCGCCTGATCTCGATCATTGTCGCAGTCGCCGGGATCGTGCTGCTGATCTGCTTCATGGAGCGCGCCCAGCGCCGCATCCTGATCCAGTATCCCAAGCGCCAGACCGCGCGCGGCGTCCAGGCCGAGCGCAGCCATCTGCCGCTCAAGCTCAACACCGCCGGCGTGATTCCGCCGATCTTCGCCTCGTCGCTGCTGCTGCTGCCGCTGACGATCACCCAGTTTGCCGGCACCGCCGCGACGGGCGAGAGCTGGTGGGGCGATTTCGTGAGCAACCTCAACATCTATCTGCGTCACGGTTCGCCGCTCTACATGGCGCTCTATGGCGCGGGCATCATCTTCTTCTCGTTCTTCTACACCGCCGTGGTGTTCAATCCCGAGGAGACCGCGGACAATCTCAAGCGCTATGGCGGGTTCATCCCCGGCATCCGCCCGGGCAAGAACACCGAGGTCTATTTCGATTATGTGCTGACGCGCATCACCGTGATCGGTGCGGCGTATCTGACCTTCATCTGCCTTGCTCCCGAATTTGCGATGTCGGCGCTCGGCGCGACGTTCCTGATGGGCGGCACTAGCCTTCTGATCGTGGTCAACGTAACGATGGACACGGTTACGCAGATCCAGTCGCATTTGCTGGCGCACCAGTATGGCGATCTGATCAAGAAGGCGAAATTGAAGGGTCGCATGCGCTGAACGCGCAGCTTGGGACGGGGATAACCGAGTGAACATCATCCTGTTGGGCCCTCCGGGTGCGGGCAAGGGCACCCAGGCGAGCCGCCTCGAGGCGGAGCGCGGCATGGTCCAGCTCTCGACGGGCGACATGCTGCGCGCCGCGGTCAAGGCCGGCACGCCGACCGGCCTGAAGGCCAAGGCCGTGATGGAAGCCGGCGAGCTGGTGTCGGACGAGATCGTCTCGGGCATCATCGGCGAGCGGCTCGACATGGCCGATACCGAAACGGGCGCGATCTTCGACGGCTATCCGCGCACCGCCGCGCAAGCCGAGGCGCTCGACGGCCTGCTCGCCGAGCGCGGCCGCAAGCTCGATTTCGTGATCGAGCTGCAAGTCGACGAGGATGCGCTGGTCGATCGCATCACTGGCCGCTTCACCTGCGCGCAGTGCGGCGAGGGCTATCACGACCGCTTCAAACAGCCCAAGGTTGAGGGTACCTGCGACGTCTGCGGCAGTCACGAATTCAAGCGCCGCCCAGACGACAATGCCGAGACGGTGCGCACCCGCATGGCCGAGTATCGCGCCAAGACTGCGCCGATCCTGCCGATCTACGAGGCGAAGGGGCTGGTCCGCCGGGTGGACGGCATGGCTGACATCGACGAGGTCAGCACACAGATCGCCGCGATCCTCGACGGCAAGGCCTGAACGCAATATCCTGCCCGCAACGGGAGGGTATCGCATGCGCCTGTCTCTGCTCGCACTGCCGCTGCTCGCGGCGACTCCGGGTGCGGCCGAAGTCGTCCGGACGTCGGACACCGACTTCGCAACCCGGCACAAGCTGACCATCGCCGCGCCCCCGGCGAAGGTCTGGGAGACGCTGATCCAGCCAGCGCGCTGGTGGGACGGCGCTCATTCCTATAGCGGCAACGCCGCCAACCTCACCCTCGACGCCCGTCCCGGCGGTTGCTGGTGCGAGAAGACCGCGAGCGGCGGCGTCGAGCATATGCGAGTCGTCTATCTCGCCGCGAACGACACGCTGCGCATGACCGGCGGGCTCGGCCCGCTCCAGGCCATGCCCGTCGCTGCAGTGTTGACGGTCACGCTCAAGCCCTTGGGCGCCGGCACCGAACTCACGGCCAGCTACACGGTATCCGGACCCGGCCTCGCCAATATCGCGGTGCCGGTGGACGGGGTGCTCGGTGGCCAATGGACGCGGCTCAAGGCCGCTGCGGAGCGTTGAAGGCATGAGCAAGGTTCGCGACATCATTCCATCGGCACCGGGCGAGTCGATGCACACCCCACTGGCTGTGCCCCAGCGCGCTGCCGCCCGACTGCAGATCGGCGAACGTTCCTCCGGCGTGGCCGAAGTGGAGGTGACACCTGCCGGACTGCTCGCGATCGGCGGCATGGTCGGCGCGATCCTGCTCGGGGTCGCGGTCGTGGTGCGCGCGGCGAGGAGCTGACTCCCGCACATGACAAAATCTTCATGCCCGCGTCACCGCGGCGTGAAGTGGCTCCGGTTAGGAAGAGGGCAGGGCCGGCAGCGCGCCGGTTCCCTCTTCCCAAGGAGGATTTCGATGAAGCTTTCCCGCACCCTGCTTCCCATCGCCGCGGTTGCGATGATCGCCGCGCCGACGATCGCCAGCGCCGCCAGCGTATCGATCACCAAGCATCACAGGGCCCATAAGGCCGCCAAACCGGTGAAGACCGAGACGACCAAGGCGGCCAAGACGGTCAAGGCCAAAGCAGCAAAATAAGGTTACGCCAAACCCGATGCTCTGCCCTGCATCGGCGTTTACGGCCGGCGGAAGATCCCCCTCTCTCCGCCGGCCGTGTTGCGTTCGAGGGGCGGCGCGGCCGAATCGGTCGCAGTGGACGCCTCGCTCCGGGTGACAACGCTCCCGCCTCGTCGCAACTCCCTTCCTGCATAAGAGGGGCGTGCCAGGAAGGGAAAGGGCAGGTTCACCTTCCTCACCCGCCGCTTGGCGCGCGCGCAACGTTCGTGTATGCATCCGGTTCCGCGATACCTTGCCCGCGGCGCTTGACAGCGCCTCTGCGGCTGCATATGTCGCGCATCTTCCGAAAACCGGTTGCTCGGCTGCGCTTCTCTGCGCTCGTCGCGTCACTGCCTTTTCGGATCAACGCTACGAGATGGGGTGCGAAGCTGCCATGCGGCACCCCGTGGAGCTGGGAGAATAAATTCATGGCTCGTATTGCGGGTGTCAACATCCCGACCAATAAGCGCGTTCTGATCGCGCTTCAGTATATTCACGGCATCGGCGCGACCAAGGCCAAGGAAATCACCGAGAAGCTGGGCATCACGCCCGAGCGTCGCGTGCAGGACCTGACCGATCAGGAAGTGCTCCAGATTCGCGAGACGATCGACGCCGATCACACCGTGGAAGGTGACCTCCGTCGCCAGACCGCGATGAACATCAAGCGTCTGATGGATCTGGCCTGCTACCGCGGCCTCCGTCATCGCAAAGGCCTCCCGGTCCGTGGCCAGCGCACGCACACCAATGCGCGCACCCGCAAGGGCAAGGCCAAGCCTATCGCCGGCAAGAAGAAGTAAGGGAGCGCTGACCAATGGCACGTGAACCGCAGCGCATTCGCCGTCGCGAGCGCAAGAACATCACCGCCGGCGTCGCCCATGTGAACGCCAGCTTCAACAACACGATGATCACCATCACCGATGCCCAGGGCAACGCCATTTCGTGGTCGTCGGCCGGCATGATGGGCTTCAAGGGCTCGCGCAAGTCGACCCCTTATGCCGCCCAGGTCGCCGCCGAGGATGCAGGCCGCAAGGCCGCCGAGCACGGCGTTCGCACCCTCGAGGTGGAAGTGAAGGGTCCGGGTTCGGGCCGCGAGAGCGCGCTTCGTGCGCTGCAGGCGGTCGGGTTCCAGATCACGTCGATCCGCGACGTGACGTCGATCCCGCACAACGGCGTTCGCCCGTCGAAGCGTCGTCGCGTCTGATTCGCAATCCTGTCCGGTTCACGGGCCCCGAGGGCGGGGTCCGGACCGGGCAGCAGTTACCCGGCAGGATGGCCCCGTCCTGCCCAACATGAGGAAAGCCCGTGTCGGTGAACCCTAAGAACTGGCAGGAACTCAAGAAGCCCAACGGCCTCGAAAAGAAGCCCGGTGGCGATCCCAAGCGCAAGTCGACCTTCGTGGCCGAGCCGCTCGAGCGCGGTTTCGGCCTTACGCTCGGTAACGCACTGCGTCGCGTTTTGCTCTCGTCGCTCCAGGGCGCCGCGGTCACTTCGATCAAGATCGAGAACGTTCTTCACGAATTCTCGAGCCTCGCCGGCGTCCGTGAGGACGTGACGGACATCGTGCTCAACGTGAAGCAGATCGCTCTCAAGATGCAGGGCGAAGGCCCGAAGCGCCTCCAGCTCTCGGCCACCGGCCCGGCGGAAGTGAAGGCGGGTGACATCGCGGTTTCGGGCGACATCGAGGTGATGAACCCCGATCTCGTGATCTGCCACCTCGACGACGGCGCGACGCTCAACATGGAGCTCACCGCCGATACGGGCAAGGGCTATGTCCCCGCCCAGTCGAACCGTCCGGCCGATGCGCCGATCGGCCTGATCCCGGTCGATGCCCTGTACAGCCCGGTCCGCCAGGTCTCGTACAAGGTCGAGAATACGCGCGTCGGTCAGGAGCTCGATTACGACAAGCTCACGCTGACCGTCGAGACCGACGGCACGATCGCGCCTGAGGACGGCCTCGCTTACGCGGCGCGCATCCTTCAGGACCAGCTCGCTCTGTTCGTCCACTTCGACGATTCGGCAGTCACCCGCTCGGCGCCGATCGGCATGGCGGCTCCGGCCGCTTCCGAAGGTGGCGTCGCTTCGGGCGATACCGCGCAGATCAACCGTTACCTTCTCAAGAAGGTCGACGAGCTCGAACTGTCGGTGCGTTCGGCCAATTGCCTCAAGAACGACAACATCATCTATATCGGCGATCTGGTCCAGAAGACCGAAGCCGAGATGCTGCGCACGCCGAACTTCGGCCGCAAGTCGCTCAACGAGATCAAGGAAGTCCTTTCGAGCATGGGTCTCCGCCTGGGCATGGAAATCCCCGGCTGGCCGCCCGAGAACATCGAAGAGATGGCCAAGAAGCTCGAGCAGGAAATCATGGGCTGAGCTGCACCGGGTTAGCGCCGCTAACCCGGAGACAGCGAAGCCCGGCCGGCGGGCCAACGGCCCGACCGACGACGCGGCTTTGCTGCGTCGGGCCAGAAGCACAAAGGGGCTCCGCAGCAATGCGGGGCCCTTTTCGTTACTGGCACGAAACGGCCGGCTCGCGACCGCCCTTTTGACGCTCAGGGCGAACGGGCACAGGCGCACGCGGCGGAAAAACGCAAGTTGCGCGGGTTGCCCTTTGGCAACACGCCCTGGCGAATACGTCTGATCCATAAAACTTTTCCACCGGTCCAAGACCGGCCCTCCGGCAAGCCGCCTATAAATTTGGTGAGCCAAAATCACGGGCAATGGGGAAGTTTAATGAAGCGTTTGAATACATCGGTTTGCTTTGGCGCGCTCGTCGTGTCGCTCATGGCCAGTGCACAGAGCCATGCGCAGACCAGCGACGTGAATGCCGTCGCAGCGACTGAAGTGGTCACGGCCGACGTGATCGGTGGGAAGGATGACGAGATCGTCGTCACGACGACCGCACAGAAAAGGTTCGAGAACCTCCAGAACGTCCCGCTCGCGGTGCAGGTGGTTACGCCGGCACAGCTCGAGGCGCAGGGCGTCCGCCATTTCCAGGATCTCGGCAAGGTCGCGCCGTCGCTGACGATCCGTGCGGCCGAGCATCCCGTGAATGCCAACGTGTCGCTGCGCGGCGTAGGCACCTTCGCATTCGGCATCGGCGTCGAGCCGAGCGTCGCGGTGACGGTCGACGGTGCGGCGGTCCCCTTCCAGGCGCGCGCCTTCGCTGACCTTCCCGACGTGGCGCAGATCGAAGTGCTGCGCGGCCCGCAGAGCACCTTGTACGGCAAGGCGGCCTCGGCCGGCCTGATCAAGATCATGACGATCCAGCCGACCGACACGCTGCACGTGCGCGCCAACACGCTGGCGTCCACCGACAGCGAATTCGGCGGCAATTTCAGCATCACCGGGCCGATCAGCGAAACGCTCGGCTATGTGTTCTCGGCCGGCTACAACAATTGGGGCGGCAATGCCCGCAACCTGGTCGACGGCAAGAAGGCCAATGGCCGCGAGACGCTCAACACTCGCGCCAAGCTCCGCTGGCGGGCGACGCCGGACGTCACCTTCACGCTGTCGGGCAATTATCTGAACGGCAACACCACCGTCGGCCGCCCGTTCATCCGCATGGCGCCCGGTGCGCTGCTGCGTAACCAGGCGGGCCTGACGCCGGCAGTGGCCTTCCCCGGCGTGACGATCGACGAGGACAATCAGGACATCGCCAACAACGCGCCGTCGCGCACCAAATATTGGGGTTGGGGCACGCTGCTGCGCAGCGAGGCCAATATCGGCAAGTTGAACATCCTGTCGCTGACCTCGTACGATCGCTACCGCCTCGACGACTATATGGATAACGACGATACGGCGGCGCCGGGCCCGTTCGGCAGCAATGTCAACGTCGGCGCGTTCAAGTCGCGGCTGTTCACCCAGGAGCTTCGCCTGCTCTCGCCGGGTGACGAGGCATTCCGCTATGCCATCGGCCTCTATTACGCGAATGTCAGTTTCGAGCGCCCGTTCCAGCGCGGCCCCGTCTTCTCGCTCGCCAATTGGGAAGCCACCTCGGGCTCGCGCCAGATTGCCGGTTTCGCCCAGATCGACTGGGAATTCTTGCCGCATCTGACCGCGACGGTGGGTGGTCGCGTCCAGAACGAAGCGATCAAATATACCTTCCATGACAAGATCGCCGCGACCAACTTCGCCGGCGACGCGAGCGACAGCACCGCCACCTATCGCCTCGGCCTCAGCTATCAGGCGACGCCCGACATCATGCTCTTCGGCAGCTATACGACCGGCTACAAGGGCCAGACCTTTGATCTGACCACCGGCTTCAACGCCGCGCGTGCGGCGGCCGGTCCGATCCGGCCCGAAACGTCGCGCGACAAGGAATTCGGCGTGCGCACGCAGTTCTTCGATCGGCGCGCGACGTTCAACGTCACCTATTTCGACACCGACTATACCGATCTGCAGGCGCAATCGATCGAGACGATCAACGGCACGTCCAACTTCCGCCTCACCAATGTCGGCGGGCTCAACACCAAGGGCCTCGAATTCGAGCTGGGCGCCCGGGTCACGCATGACCTGAGCTTCAACGGTGCGGCGACCTATCTCGACGCGACCTACACGTCGTTCCCGGTCGCCCAATGCTATGTGCTGCAGACCGCGGCGCAGGGCTGCATTTCGGTCCCCGGTTCGCCGGCCAGCCAGAATTTGACGGGCACGCGGGCCGTACAGTCGCCGAAGTGGAAGACCTCGGCGGGCGTGGAATATGCGCCGTCGCTGGGCGAGAAGCTCAAGGGCGTCGCGCAGGCGAGCTGGCAGTATCAGTCGAGCCTCTATTACGTCGCCCGCGATCCGCAGGCCTTCCAGCCGGGGTTCAGCGTGTTCAACCTGGGTCTGGGCGTGCGCGAGCACGCGCGCCGTTGGGAAGTGACGGCCTTCGTCAACAACCTGTTCGACAAGCAGTATTTCCAGTCGCTGGTGAATTCGGCAGGCAATTACGGCAATCGGATCGCCACCCAGGCATTGCTGCCGCGCGATTTCCGCCGCTATGGCGGGGTGCGGGTCGGGGTGAACTTCTGACGTCGGGAAGGGGCGGGACCGGTTCCCGCCCCAAACTTTCCGTAAGGCGGGCCGCCATCGAAACCTTGACTTTCGGTGCCGAATCCGCTTTGGGCGCGCCTTCGCGAAATTCGCAAAGGGTTTTGGGCAGCGGCCCTTATCGCTGCCTGGTCTGGGGTACCTCATACGGCCCCTTAACGAACGAAGGAATGACATATGCGCCATCGCGTAGGCGGCCGTAAGCTTCAGCGGACCTCGGCTCACCGCATCGCCCTGTTCCGCAACATGAGCGCCGCGCTGATCAAGCACGAGCAGATCACCACCACCGTCGCCAAGGCGAAGGAGCTTCGCCCGTACGTGGAGAAGCTGATCACGCTCGCCAAGAAGGGCGGCCTTTCGAACCGTCGTCTCGCGCACGCTCGCCTGCTCGACGACGCTCAGCTGACCAAGCTGTTCGACGTGCTCGCCGCGCGCTATGCCGACCGCAACGGCGGCTACACTCGCGTGATCAAGGCCGGCATCCGCGCTTCGGATGCTTCGCCGATGGCGATCATCGAGTTCGTCGATCGCGACGTCTCGGCCAAGGGTCAGGATTCGGGCCCGGTGCTGATCGACGAGGACTTCGACGAAGCCGCCTGATCGGCGCCGTCGCGGTTGAATTACAGGAAAGGCCGGGCCATCAGGCACCGGCCTTTTCTCGTTCTGGAGCGCATTGTGACCGATCCGATCGCCTATCCCGAAACCCGCCGCGAAGAAGTAGTGGAAGAGCAGTTCGGCGTGGCGGTTGCCGATCCGTATCGCTGGCTCGAGAACGACGTCCGCAATGATTCCGAGGTGGCGGACTGGGTCGCCGCGCAAAACAAGGTCACCGACGCCTACCTCGCCACGCTCCCTGGCCGCGACTGGTTCCGCACGCGCATCCGCCAGCTCTTCGACTATGAGCGCTTCGGCCTGCCGCAGAAGAAGGGCAGCCGCTATTTCTACATGCACAATACGGGCCTGCAGAATCAGGCGGTGCTGTTCGTCCGCGAGAGCCTGAACGGCGAAGGCCGCGTGCTGATCGATCCGAACGGCTGGTCAGACGACGGCGCCACTGCGCTCTCCGAGTGGGCGCCCTCGGACAATGGCGAGCACCTCCTCTACGCCGTGCAGGACGGCGGCACCGACTGGCGGGTCGCGCGCGTGCTCGACGTCGCGACCGGCAAGGAGACCGGCGACGTGATCCACGGGATGAAGTTCACCCTCGCCGCCGCCTGGGCCAAGGACGGCAGCGGCTTCTTCTATTCGCGCTATCCGGAGGTCGCCGAGGAGGAGAAATTCCAGGCGCTCAACGAGAACCACAAGATCTATTTCCACCGCCTCGGCACGCCGCAATCGGCTGATCGGCTGGTCTATGAGACCCCCGCCGCGCCCGCGCACAGCCATTACGCCCAGATCACCGACGACGGGCATTGGCTGGTGATCACCACCAGCGAAGGCACTGACGACCGTTACCAGATCACCCTCGCCGATCTGAATGATCCCGCCTGGCCGACCCGCACGATCGTCCACGGGCTCAATCATCACTGGTCGCTAGCCGGCAATATCGGCACGCGCTTCTACTGGACCACCAACAGCCACGCCCCGCGCATGCGCATCGTCACGATGGATATCGGCGCCAGCGAGCATCCCGTGGCGCACGCGCTGGTCCCCGAGGACAAGGCCACTCTGGAGGGTGCCGCGATCGTCGGCCATGTCCTCGTCGCGAGCTACCTCGTCGATGCCCGCACTGAGATCCGCCGCTACGCGCTCGACGGCACGCAGCTCGAGCCGGTGGCGCTCCCCGGCATCGGCACCGCTTCCGGTTTCGGCGGCGAGCAGGACGATCCCGAGACCTTCTACGCCTTCACCAGCTTCAACGATCCGACGACGATCTACCGGCTCAACATCGCCACGGGCGAGAGCACGCCCTGGGCCGCGCCGAAATTGCTGTTCGATCCCGCCGATTATCATGTCGAGCAGCGTTTCTACGCGTCGAAGGACGGCACGCGGGTGCCCATGTTCGTCGTCCGTCAAAAGGGCCTGACCGGCCCGGCGCCGACGCTCCTTTATGCCTATGGCGGGTTCAATATCCCGCTCACCCCCAGCTTCTCCTCGTCGCGCATCGCGTGGATGGAGCAGGGCGGGGTGGTCGCGATCGCCAATATCCGCGGCGGCGGCGAATATGGCAAGGCGTGGCATGATGGCGGCCGCCTTGCCAACAAGCAGAACAGCTTCGACGACTTCATCGCCGCGGGTGAATATCTGATCGCGCAGGGGATCACCGGTGCGGGCCAGCTCGCCATCCAAGGCGGGTCGAACGGCGGGCTTCTGGTCGGCGCGGTGGTCAACCAGCGTCCCGACCTGTTCGCCGCGGCGCTCCCCGCAGTGGGTGTGATGGACATGCTCCGCTTCGATCGCTGGACCGCGGGCCGCTATTGGGTCGACGATTATGGCCGCCCCTCGGAAGAAGCCGATTTCCACCGCCTTTTCGCCTATTCGCCCTATCACAACGTCAGAGGCAGCGGCAATTACCCGGCAATCCTCGTCACCACCGCCGACACCGACGACCGTGTCGTCCCCGGTCACAGCTTCAAATATACCGCCGCGCTGCAGGCGGCGGACATCGGCGTCAGGCCCCATCTCGCCCGCATCGAAACCCGCGCCGGGCACGGCTCGGGCAAGCCCACCGACAAGATCATCGAGGAAGCCGCCGACATCTGGGCCTTCGCCGCCGAATGGACCGGGCTGGCGGTGAAGCGCGGCTGACGCCCAGTCGCGGAAGGGATCCGTACGAGTATCTTTTCCTTTCGCCGCATGCGCGATAGCATCGCTCCCGGGGTGGCGCTCGGCGCCTTGGGGGTAAGGGGAAATATGCAATTGATCAGGGGGTTGGCGACGCTGTCGCTGATGTCGATGCCGCTTGTGGCGCAAGCGGCGCCGGCGGATTTCGCCGCGTGCGACGGCTATTCGGCGCCGGGCAAGAAGTCCGATGGGATCACCAAAGGCACGTGGCTGTGGGGGCTCGCCACTGCGACCGCCGATTTCCGCAAGGGGACGGTCGCGGTCGGCGCGGGCGGCATCACCGCCTGCGATTCGGCGCTGGCCGATCCGATGCTCGTCGACGCCTTCTGGCTGCGCCGCGCGCATTTGTTGCAGTCCAAGGCGCTGCACCAGATCTCGGCCAAGCTCTACACCGAAGCGCTCGCCGCGCTTGATCAGTCCGATGCGGCGGGGGCGACGCGGGGCGATGCCCAGTTCGACAAGTCGATCAAGCTCGCCAACATGGCGCTGCGGGCGATGGCGTATTACAAGCTCGACCGGAAAGAGGATGCGCACGCCGCGCTCAAGGCGGTGACCGATGCACGGCCTTGGTCCACCAGCCTGCGCCTGCTCACCACCAATATCCGCGTTTTCTTCGAGCCCGACTTCCAGACGCATGAGGCCTTGCTGCGCGAGCAGGCGGTGCTTGAGCCACGCCAGCTCTACACCCTGTTCTGGTTCGCGATGGCGCGCGGCGATTTCGAAGCGGCCAGCAAGTTCGCCAACGAAGTCAGCTTCGATATCCCGCGTACGCGCGGCGGATGGTCGGTGGCCGGCGGTGACAACCGCAAATACGATCTGATCCGCGAGCGCGCCTCGCTCGCCGGCGCCACTGCCTATGCACTGGCGGCGACGGAGCAGCTCGAAGCATCGGCGCGCGCCTATAAGCGCGGGCTCGACGAGATCGAGGCCGCGACCCAGCCGCCCGAGCCGGATGCGAGGGGCCGTCCGCCCGGCAAGAACGCGATGCGCGAATATGCGCTCCGCAACGGTGCGGGCGCCGAGGCCAAGGCGTCGCTTCAGGGCTGGGGCCAGGCGATTGCGCTTCGTCGCGAAGCTGGCACGATGACCTTGAAGCAGCTGATCGAGTATCGGGATCGCCCCAAGGGCGAGGCGCTGATGGTCGCCGCCGACTTCTTCCGCCAGCTGAAGCCCGCCGATCTGCGCGAGGCGAGCGCAGTGAACGAAATGATCGGCCTGCTTCAGACCCAGCAGGACGATGCGCGGCGCAAGATGGTGGCGTTGAATTTCAATGCCCTGATCGCGCAATTGCCGCGTCCGGAAACCACCGCGATGGTGCCGCGGATGCAGCCCGAGGGCGGTAATATCCTGCGCAGCGATCTCAATGGCTGGGCGGTGCGCAAGGCGGAGGACCCGGCGCTGGTCAATGTCCGCTTCGGCAGCGCGGTCGGCAGTGAATCGCTGGTCGAGGAAGCCGCATTTCTCGCCGCCGCCAATCACGTCGCGTCATTGGGCAAGGACGGCTTCATCGTCGAGGCGGGACAGCTGATCCAGCGCACCATGTACATGGTCGGCATCTACAGCAGCGGCGCCGCGACGCCCTCGGGATACGAGCTGCGGCTGCTGCTGCGCCCGGTCGATACCGCCGCACTGCCGGCTGAGCTCGAGACGGAGCGCTGGCGGATCGTCAAGGTGCGCGATGTCCAGGCGTCGCTGGCCGGAAAGTTTCCCTTGCCGCGCTGACGCGCGGCGGGGGGCATTCATCGAAGCGACAGCGTAGGAGGCGCAGCCTCTGGCAAAAGGGGAGGAGCGGCGATGCTGATGCGCTCGATGATGGCCATGTGCCTGCTGGCGACGCCGGCTTTCGCCCAGCAGGCAACGGTTGATGAAGTCGCCCGCACCGCCGGCACCGACTATCTCGCCGCCGAGAAAGGCGTCGGCCTGTCGATCGGGATCGTCCGCGACGGCAAGTCCACCAGCTGGCATTTCGGTTCGATCGCAAAGGGCGGCCCGGCGCCCACCGCCGATACCCTCTATGAGATCGGGTCGATCTCCAAGACGATCACCAGCCTGTTGCTCGCCCGCGCGGTGATCGCCGGCAAGGCCAGCCTCGACGACGATGTCCGCAAATATCTCGACGGCGACTGGCCGATGCTCCAGTTCGAAGGCCAGCCGATACGGTTGCTCCACCTCGCCAACATGACCTCGGCGCTGCCCGACAATCTTCCCGATCTGTCGGGCCTCGGCGAAGATCCCGGCCGTTACCGCATGGCCAAGGCGCTCGCCGCTTACGGCAAGGCCGATTTCATGGCCGATCTCCGGAAAGTCTCACCCGGCAAACGCCCCGGCGAGGACGTCGCGCATTCGAATGTGGCCGCGCAGCTGCTGATCTACGTACTCGAGCGCATCTATGGCGAGCCGTATAATGCGTTGCTGCTCCGCGAGATCGAACGGCCGCTGGGCTTCACCGGCAGCGCCGCCGCGACCGGCTATGATGCCGAGGGCAACGAGGCCGCGGTCCTGCCTCGCGAGAAGTTCGGTTGGCGCTATTCGACCAACGACATGCTCCGCTACGCCGCGCTCCAGCTGAACGAGAAGGATCCAGCGGTCGCGCTGAACCACAAGGGGACCTGGTTCACGCTCGACAAGAAGACGTGGGTCGCGCTCAACTGGATCGTCAGCGAGCTCCCCGCCGGCGGACGCCAGCTGCGCACCTCGGGCGGCACCTTCGGCTTCTCCAGCGTGATCCAGCTCTATCCCGAACGCAAACTCGCCATCGTCCTGCTCGCCAATCGCTCGACGCCCACCGCGCAGGGCAAGCTTTCCGAAGCTGCCGGGCGAATCGTCGACGCGCTCGCGCCGCCGGGGCGCTAGCCGCAGCAAGGGACTGGAGGCGATGCACTGTCGCCGCTAGCCTCGTGAAGGGGGGGAGAGACATGGGATTACGCATCGCACTGCTGCTGCTTCTCTTGCCGTTTCAGGCATGGGCGCAGCAGACCGTCACCAAGGCTCAGCTGCGCAGCCAGGACCAGCGGACGAGCGAACGCCAGCTCAGGGATCAACTGTGGAGCATCTTCGAGCCCATCGACGAACGGCGTCGAAAGAGCAGGCCGGCGCCGCGACGCCCGCTCGACGATAGCTGGCTGACCAGCCGTTCCTATGCCGCTCAGGTGCCGGGGCTATGCCGTATCGATTCGGTGACATTGCGCTTCGCGCCGGTCGAGGATGGCCCGCGCACCGCGCGAACCCCGGTCCGCGCTTATGGGCTGGATGCGATCGCCTTCTATCATTTCCGCAAGCCGCCGAAGGGCTGGCATGAGGATATCGCCGATTATGAACGGTCGCCTTGGGACCCGGAATGCGCTGGGCTCGATCGGAGCAAGCAGGATTTCTTCAGCGCGCCGGACGATCAGATTGCAACCGACGGCTATCATGCGATGCGTCGCGCCGTCCGCGCCTCCGCCGACGGGAAGGTCCAGCCCAAATGCAGATTCCTGGCGGCCTATGAAAAGAGGCCATGCGCGCAGATCGTGGCTGATACCGCGAAAGCGACCGTCACCGGCGTGGAGCGGTGCGAGCCGATTCCCTCCCAAACCTGCTACAAGGTCACTCTCGGCCAGGATGAGGCGGTCCGCGTAGCAATGGATGCCAGGGACGAAGTGCAGTCCGTCGAATTCGAGCAAATGATCGTCCTTTGGCACGAACGCATCGATTGAGTCGGATTCTGCGGCACGGCTCTTCCCCTCGCGCCTTCATCTGCTATGCGCGTCGGGCATGGAACATCATGCCGATTCAATCCTGATCGTAGATTTCGGGAGCCAGCTGACTCAGTTGATCGCGCGCCGTGTGCGCGAGGCCGGGGTCTATAGCGAGATCGCCCCTTTCACTTCCGCCGCCGGGGCCTTCGAGCGGATGAAGCCCAAGGGGATCATCCTCTCCGGCTCGCCCGCCTCGGTGCTCGAAGAGGGCAGCCCGCGCGTGCCGCAGGAGATCTTCGACTCGGGGCTGCCGATCCTCGGCATCTGCTACGGTCAGCAAGTGATGATGCATCAGCTGGGCGGCACGGTGCAGCTCGGCGATTCGGGTGAGTTCGGGCTTGCCTTCATCGAGATCGAGGATAGCTGCGTGCTGTTCGACGGCGTCTGGCACGAGGGTGAGAGCCATCAGGTGTGGATGAGCCATGGCGACAAGGTCACCGAGCTCGCCCCCGGCTTCCGACCCGTCGCGGTCAGCCCCGGCTCGCCCTTTGCAGTCGTCGCCGACGATGCCCGCCGCTATTACGCCACCCAGTTCCACATGGAAGTGGTCCACACCCCCGACGGCGCCAAGCTGCTCGCCAATTTCGTCCGTCACGTATGCGGGTTGCAGGGCGACTGGACGATGGCCGAGTTCCGTGCCGCCAAGATCGCGGAGATCCGCGAACAGGTCGGCAAGGGCCGAGTGATCTGCGGGCTTTCGGGCGGCGTGGACTCCGCCGTCGCCGCGGTATTGATCCATGAGGCGATCGGCGAGCAGCTCACCTGCGTCTTCGTCGATCACGGACTGATGCGCTCGGGCGAGGCCGATCAGGTCGTCAGCCTGTTCCGCGGCCATTACAATATCCCGCTCGTCCATGTGAACGCCGAGACGTTGTTCCTGAACGGGTTGGCGGGCGTGACGGACCCCGAGGCCAAACGGAAATTCATCGGCAAGACCTTTATCGAGGTGTTCGAGGAGGAAGCGAAGAAGATCGGCGGTGCCGATTTCCTCGCGCAGGGCACGCTTTACCCGGATGTGATCGAGAGCGTCAGTTTCACCGGCGGCCCATCGGTGACGATCAAGAGCCACCATAATGTCGGTGGCCTTCCCGAGCGGATGAACATGAAGCTCGTCGAGCCCCTTCGGGAGCTGTTCAAGGATGAGGTCCGCGCACTCGGCTGCGAGCTCGGCCTCCCCGACATCTTCGTCGGCCGCCACCCGTTCCCCGGGCCCGGCCTCGCCATCCGCATCCCAGGCGAAGTCACCAAGGAACGCTGCGACATCCTCCGCAAGGCCGACGCGATCTATCTCGAGGAGATCCGCAACGCCGGGCTCTACGACGCGATCTGGCAGGCGTTCGCAGTGCTGCTGCCGGTGCGCACGGTCGGGGTGATGGGGGATCACCGCACCTATGATTATGTGCTGGCGCTGCGCGCAGTCACCTCGACCGACGGCATGACAGCGGTCGCCTTCCAGTTTCCCGGCGATTTCCTGCCGCGGGTCGCGACGCGCATCGTCAACGAAGTCCGCGGGATCAATCGGGTGACCTACGATTACACCTCCAAGCCACCGGGCACGATCGAGTGGGAATGACACGTGGCCTGCACGCGGGATTCGCGCTGGCGCTGCTCGCCGGCTGTGGGCCGGTGGAAGAGCCCGACGCCAACAAGTCGATCGTGTTCCAAGGCAATGCCGATGAGCTGATCGTTCCCAAGCCCGTGCCCGAGACGAACATCGCCAACATGGCCGAAGTTGCCGAACCCGCAGTCAATCTCGCGCCCGATGGCCTTGGCCTCGTGCTCCCTACCGGCGCGACGCGACATGTGACTTTCGGCGCGCAGCGCGACGTTGCTACCCGGGCGATCGCCGCCGCGCTCGGCAGCCCGATTGAAGAGGGCGACAATCAGGAATGCGGTGCCGGCGCATTGTCCTTCGCCAGCTTCCGCGGAGGCCTCGGCCTTTACTTCGACGACGGCAAGTTCGTCGGCTGGAACCTCGACGGGCGCGACGGCGGCCGTTTCGCCACCGCGGCAGGTATCGGCATCGGATCGACCCGAAAGCAGCTCGAATCCGCAACCGCGGTCAAGATCGAGGATTCGACGCTCGGCATCGAGTTCAGCGCCGGCGATCTGTCCGGCCTGCTCAGTTCGCGCGATCCCGACGGCGAAATTACCAATCTATGGGCCGGCGCGACGTGCATAGCCCGCTGATCGAGCCCGCCATTGCCGAGGACGAGGCGGCCGTGGTTGCGCTGTGGCACGCCTGTGGCCTCACGCGCCCGTGGAACGATCCGCACGCCGATTTCGCCCTCGCGCTCGGCGGTGCAGCCTCGACAATATTCGTCGCGCGCGGCGAGGGAATGATCGAAGGTAGCGTCATGGTCGGCTTCGACGGCCATCGCGGCTGGGTCTATTATCTCGCGGTGTCGACCGATCAGCGCCGCACCGGGCTCGGCCGCGCGCTGATGGCTGCCGCCGAAGACTGGCTCCGCGCCCGCGGCGCCCCCAAGCTCCAGCTCATGGTCCGCGAAGACAACGCAGCCGCGCTCGATTTCTACCAAGCGCTCGGCCTCGAACGGCAAAAGGTTGCGGTGCTCGGCCGCTTCCTGAAGGAGGGCGCATGACCGTCACGATGTACGGCATCAAGAATTGCGACACGATCAAAAAGGCCCGCGCCTGGCTCGACGAGCACGCGATCCCTTATGCATTTCACGACTACAAGACCGCCGGGATCGACCCCGCCAGCCTTGCCCGCTGGATCGAGATCCAAGGCTGGGAGACCGTGCTCAATCGCGCTGGCACCACCTTCCGCAAGCTCTCCGATGCCGACAAGCAAGACCTCGACTCCGCAAGGGCCACTGCGCTGATGCTGGCCCAGCCGTCGATGATCAAGCGCCCGGTGCTCGAACATCCCGGCGGCATCCTGATCGGCTTCGCGCCGGAACGCTACGCCCGGGCGCTGCTCTAGCCGTCGCGCCCGATTTCCGATATTCTCGCGTGCAGAAAATGCATGGGAGGGATGCATGGCTACCTATCTTCGGCAGAAGCCTGCGGCGTGGTTCATGGTCGTGGCGGTGCTTCTCGTGCTCTGGGGGCTCGCGGGCTGCGCGTCCTTCTACGTCCATGTCGCCTACGGCCCGGACATCGATCCGAATGCCACCGATTGGGATCGCGCCTATTTCGCCGCGCTGCCGGCCTGGCTCACGCTCGATTATGCCGTCGCGGTGGGCGCGGGGCTGCTCGGCTCGATCGCGTTGCTGCTGCGCTCGAAGCTGGCCCAGCCGCTCTATGTGATCTCGCTGATCGCAGTGGTGATCCAGTTCGGCTACATCTTCCTCGCCACCGACCTTGCCGCGCACAAGGGCGCGGCGACGGCCTATCCGTTTCCCGCGCTGATCTTCGTGATCGCAATATTTCAGATATGGTTCGCGGGCTACGCTCGGCGGCGCGGCTGGCTCTCCTGAGCCGTTAACGGGCGCCGTTGCTGGCGCCCGCGGCGTCGCGGCGCTAGAGCAGTCCCATGTCCACCTACACGCTCGACACCAGCACCAGCCGCGCCAATCCCACGCCGTCGCCGATGAAGCGGCTCACCATCCCCGCGATCCGCGATCGCAAGGGGAAGGATCCGGTGGTGATGCTGACGGCCTACACCACGCGGATGGCGCAGTTGCTCGATCCGCATTGCGATGTGCTGCTGGTCGGCGACAGCCTCGGCCAGGTGATCTACGGTCTGCCCTCGACGCTACCGGTGACGCTCGACATGATGATCGCGCACGGCGCTGCGGTGGTGCGCGGCAGCTATCATTCGCTGGTGATCGTCGACATGCCCTTCGGCAGCTACGAGGCGAGCCCCGAGCACGCCTTCGAATCGGCCGCGCGCGTTCTCGCCGAAACCGGTGCCGCGGGGGTGAAGCTGGAAGGGGGCACGGCGATGGCGCCGGTGGTCGAGTTCCTCACGCGCCGCGGCATCCCGGTGATGGGCCATATCGGCCTCACCCCGCAGTCGGTGAATGCGTTGGGCGGCTATGGCGCGCGCGGCCGCAGCAATGCCGAGCATGCGCAGATTCTCGACGATGCCCGCGCGATCGCGGAGGCCGGCGCGTTCGGCATGGTCGCGGAAGGCGTGGTCGAGGGCCTTGCCAACGAGATCACCGCCGCCGTGCCGGTCCCCGTGATCGGCATCGGCGCCTCGGCGCAATGCGACGGGCAGGTGCTGGTGACCGAAGACATGCTCGGCCTGTTCGAGCGCACGCCGCGCTTCGTGAAGCGCTACGACGATCTCGCTGGCCGCATTTCCGCCGCGGTTGAGACCTATGCCGCCGAAGTCCGGTCGCGGGACTTCCCGGGCACCGAACAGGTCTATCCCGCGCGCGGCTGAAGGGCTAGCAGCACGCTTCCTTTAGGCGGAGGGCACGGCTAAGGTCCGCGCCCGCAACAACCCCACGGAGTCACTCTTGGCGCTTCCTCCCGGTACCACTGACGAAGCCTTTCTGCGCGAAGTCGACGAGGAGTATCGCCGCGATCAGGCGATGCACATCCTGCGCAACTATGGTCGCTGGATTCTCGGCGCCGTGGTGCTCGCGCTGATCGCGTTCGGCGGGTGGCTCTATTGGCAGCATTACAACACGCAGAAGGCGGGGACGCAGGGCGAGCAGTTCGATGCGGCGATGCGCCTCGTCGAGGAGAGCAAGGCCGACAAGGCACTGCCCGAGCTCGACAGGATCGCGGCCGGCAGTGGCGAAGGCTATGCCGCGATGGCCCGGATCGCCCAAGGCAATCTGCTGCTCCAGAAGAACGACGCCAAGGGCGCCGCCGCGAAGTTCGCCGAAGTCGCGAACAACGCGAAATTCGAGCAGCCCTATCGCGATCTCGCGCTGATCCGCCAGACGGTCGCCGAATATGACAGTCTCAAGCCGCAGGTCGTGATCGATCGCCTGAAGGGGCTGACCAATCCCAATTCGCCGTGGCTCGGCACTGCGGGCGAGCTCGTCGCCGCGGCCTATCTCAAGGCAGGCAACAAGGCCGAGGCAGGCCGGCTCTACGGACAGATCGCGCAAGGCGGCGCGAAGGTCCCCGAATCGATCCGTCAACGTGCGGTTCAGCTGGCGGGCGTACTCGGTGTCGACGCCATCGATCAGTCGAAGGATACCAAGGCTAAATGAACAACAAGGTGAGGGTGGCTGCCGCTCTCGCGGCGCTCGCGATGGTGAGCGGCTGCGGGATCTTCAAAGGCGGCGGCAAGAAGACCCCCGTGCTCGGCGAGCGCGTGCCGATCCTGGTGTCGGAGAGCGACATCGCGGCGGACAAGTCGCTCGCGGCCGTCGACGTGCTGCTTCCCGAAGCGGCCGCGAACGACGGCTGGCGCCAGCCCGGCGGCAACGCGGCCAAGTCGATGGGCCATTTGGCACTCGGCGCGAGCCCGACGCGAATCTGGTCGAAGGACGTCGCCAAGCCTTCCAAGAAGGAGCGGCTCGCCGCGTCGCCGGTCGTGTCCGAGAACAAGCTCTTCGTGATCGATACCGACGGCGTCGTCCATGCGATGGCGGCGGACACCGGCGCTGAATTGTGGCGCGCCAGCACCGCCAAGGAAGACGAGGGCAACAAGACCGCGCGCTTCGGCGGCGGCGTCAGCGTCGAGGGCGAACGCGCGTTCGCCAGCAACGGCCTCGGCGACGTGGTCGCGCTCAACGTCGCCGACGGCGCGGTGGTGTGGCGCAAGCGTCCTGGTGGCCCGCTGCGCGGCGCGCCGACGCTCGCCAATGGCAATGCCTATGTCGTCACGCAGGACAACCAGCTCTTCGCGCTGGCGCAGGATACCGGCGAGATCAGCTGGACGGTCTCGGCCAGCCTCGAATCGCAGGGCGTGTTCGGCGTCGCCGCGCCGGCCTCGGCGCTGGGCACGGTGGTCGCCGGCTTCTCGTCGGGCGAGCTCAATGCCTATCGCTACGAGAATGGCCGTTCGCTGTGGGACGTGGTGCTCTCGCGCACGTCGATGTCGACTTCGGTTTCGTCGCTTTCGGATATCGATGCCGAGCCGGTGATCGATCAGGGCCGCGTCTATGCGATCGGCCAGGGCGGCCGCATGGTCGCGATGGACATGGCCAGCGGCAATCCGCTGTGGGAGCAGACCATCGCCGGCATCTCGACGCCGTGGGCGGCGGGCGAATGGCTGTTCGTCGTGACCGACGACGCCCGGCTCCTCGCGATCGCGCGCGGAACCGGCAAGATCCGCTGGATCTCGCAGCTGCGCCACTATGAGAATGAGAAGAAGTCGAAGAATCCGATCAGTTGGGTCGGCCCGGTGCTCGCCGGCGGCCGCCTCATCCTCGGCAACAGCCGCGGCGAGATCGTCTTCGCCTCGCCGACCGACGGCAGCGTGACCGGCACGATGGACGTCAAGGAATCGATCTCGCTTCCGCTCGTCGTCGCGAACAACACGCTCTACGTCCTCGACGACAAGGGTCGGTTGAGCGCGTACAGGTAACCTGGATTCTCCCCTCCCTTCAGGGAGGGGTTTAGGGGTGGGTAGTGACGGGTGGGGCTCGATGCCCCGCCCGTCACTTTGTTTATACCGCCCGAGAGTCTATTAGGCGCGCAGACACGCGCACCCACCCCCAGCCCCTCCCTGCAAGCAGGGAGGGGAGTGAGTTAGAAAATGCCTCTTCCCATCGTCGCCATCATCGGACGTCCGAATGTCGGCAAGTCGACCTTGTTCAACCGGCTCGTCGGCAAGCGGCTGGCGCTGGTCGACGATCAGCCCGGCGTGACGCGCGATCGCCGCGAGGGCGAGGCGAACCTGCTCGGGCTCGAATTCCGGGTGATGGACACCGCGGGCTATGAGGACAAGGACGTTGCCACGCTCCCCGGCCGGATGCGCGCGCAGACCGAGGCCGCGGTGCGCGATGCCGATGTCTCGCTGTTCCTGATCGACGCGCGGGCGGGGGTGACGCCGCTCGACGAGGAGATCGCCCGCTGGCTGCGCAGCACCGACCGTCCGGTGGTGCTGATGGCCAACAAGGCGGAGGGAAAAGCAGGCGAATCGGGCATAATCGAAGCGATGGCGCTGGGCCTGGGCGATCCGATCCCCTTCTCCGCCGAACATGGCGAGGGCGTCGCCGATTTGTTCGAGGCGCTGCTGCCGCATGTCGACCGCGACGAGGAAGAGGAGGCGCCCGAGGACGCGGAATCGCCCGATGCCCCGCTCAAGCTGGCGATCGTCGGCCGGCCCAATGCCGGCAAGTCGACGCTGGTCAACCGGCTGCTCGACGAGGATCGCATGATCACCGGCCCCGAAGCCGGGATCACGCGCGATTCGATCTCGATCGACTGGGAATGGGAAGATTTCGAAGGGGCGAAGCGCAAGGTCCGCCTGATCGACACCGCCGGCCTGCGCAAGAAGGCGCGCGTCGAGGAGAAGCTCGAAAAGCTCTCGGTGATGGACACGCTGCGTGCGATCGACTTCGCCGAAGTCGTGGTGCTGCTGCTCGACGCGACCCGCGGGCTCGAGGTGCAGGACCTCAAGATCGCCGATCGCGTGCTCCAGGAGGGCCGCGCGCTCGTCATCGCGCTCAACAAATGGGACGTCGCCGAAAACGCCTCCAGCCTGTTCAACGGCGTCAAGGGCGCGCTCGACGAGGGGCTGGCGCAGGTCAAGGGCGTGCCCTTGCTCACGGTCTCGGCCGAGACCGGCAAGGGGCTCGACATGCTGATGAAGGTGGCCTTCGAGACGCGCGAGGCCTGGTCGCGCCGTGTCTCGACCGGCCAGCTCAATCGCTGGTTCGAGCGCGCGATCGAAGCCAATCCGCCCCCCGCACCCGGCGGCAAAAGGATCAAGCCGCGCTACGTCACCCAGAACAAGTCGCGCCCGCCCAGCTTCATCCTGTTCGGCACGCGCGTCGACCTGCTGCCGGTCAGCTATCAGCGCTATCTGATCAACGGCTTGCGCAAGGAATTCGATTTCGGCGCGGTGCCCGTGCGCTTGACGCTGCGCGCGCCCAAGAACCCGTTCGATCACGACAAGAAGGGCTGACGCGCGCACCGCAGCGGAGGGCATCAACGCCCTGTTTACGTTCCCGATCTATGATCGCTCCGATACCGTCGGGGGGTATGCTTTGGGTATGAACGTGACGATCGGCAATGATCCGCTGGTGAACTGGGAGAATTTCCAGCAGGCGCGCTCCGAGCTGGGGGCGAACTTCGTGCGTATCCTCGGCTATTTCCGCGAGGACGGCATCAAGTCCGTCGACAGGATCGAAGACGCGATGCGTGGCCACAACGCCACCGCGATGGTGATCCCGGCGCACACGCTCAAGGGCGAGGCGCGCCAGTTCGGCGCCGATCCGCTGTCCGATCTGGCCGAGACGATCGAGATGATCGCGCGCGGCTGCATCGAGCGCCGCGAGACGCCGACCGAGGCGCTCGAACATGTCGTGAAGCTGCGCCCGTTGTTCGAAACCACGCTCGACATGCTCGAGCGCGAGGCAAATCCGCTGGTGGCGCGCAAACCGGCCGCGTTCGGGCGTCGGCCGGTTCTCTGAAGCAGCGTAGTGCTCCTGCGAAAGCAGGAGCCCAGGACCGCAAGCGATTCCTTCGTGACTCTGGACTCCGGCTTTCGCAGGAGCACGAAAGCGCTAGCTCGCTTCTTCGGCCTTGCTGTTGAGCTGGATGTAATTTTCCAGCCCCATCCGCGCGATCATGTCGAACTGGCGCTCGAGCGTGTCGACATGCTCTTCCTCGCTCTCGAGGATGTCCACGAACAGGTCGCGGGTGACGAAGTCGCGCACCGCCTCGCAATGCGGGATCGCTTCCTTGAGCACGGCGATCGCCTCGACTTCCACCGCCAGGTCGGCGCGCAGGATCTCCTCGACAGTCTCGCCGATGCGCAGGCGGCCGAGCAACTGGAAATTGGGAAGTCCTTCGAGGAATAGGATGCGCTCCGCCAATTTGTCGGCGTGCTTCATCTCGTCGATCGATTCGTGGCGCTCGAGCTCGGCGAGCTTCCGGACGCCCCAATTGTCGAGCAATCGGTAGTGCAGCCAATATTGGTTGATCGCGGTGAGCTCGTTCTTGAGCACCTCGTTGAGGAATTCGAGGACCTTTGCGTCGCCCTTCATGGCCGTCATCCCTATGCTTTACGGGGATGCCATAGCGCTAAAACAGGGGCGCGAAAACCGCAGAAATCCGCGGTTTTTTAGTTGCGAACGCTACGCAGCCGCACGCTCGGCGTTGATGATCTCGCGGGCAAAGGGCACGCACTGGCCGCATTTCGGGCTGCGTCCGAGCGCGCGATACGCCTGGCACGCACTGGTCGCGCCCTCGCGGGCTGCCGCACGCACGTCATGTTCCCGGATTGCATTGCAAACGCAGACGACCATCTGACCCTCACGCCTCGATGGTGGGGATGTACGGCTATTGAGACCGATTCGCAAGGGTATTGCGAAGCATTCGCACTTAAGCAGAGGCTGCTCCGCGCAATCTTTGTGGACTTCCCCGCGCCAGGCTACGCCACAGCCATTCGAACGGCCCGAATCGGAACCGCGCCAGCCAGGGCTTCGACCAGAGCAATATCATCGCCCAGATCGCGAGCACCACCGGATAGAGCTGCCAGCGCGACAGATGGCCGAACCAGCCGAATCCGTAGCCATAGAACAAGGTGGTGCAGATCAGGCTGGTCAGCAGATAATTGGTGAAGGCCATCCGCCCCGCCGCGGCGAGCCGTTCGGTGAGCGCTCCGCCGGGCTTCGCGAGCAGCAGGATCAGGCATGCCCAGCCGGCGATCATCGGCGGGCGCAGCGGCACTGTCAGCGCCCAGCCGCCGAGCGCTACCGAGAACAGGCTGAACTGCGCGAGGATCTGGTAGACCGCGAGCGCGCCGTAGAGCGGCAGCGCGATGCCCCAGCAGACCAGCAGCCAGCGCCGATAGCGTTCGCGGGTCCAATCCCCGCGCAGCATCCCGCTGCGGAGGCCCGCCATGCCGAACAGCATATAGGCCAATGTCTCGGGCCCGAAGAACCACAGCATCGCCAGCGGCGTCGCCGCATGCTCGGCAAAGCGCGCGTGCAGGATGCCTGCATAGTTGCCGCGATACAGTGCCAGCTCATGGGCGATCTCGCTCGGCGCGGGTATGCCCATCATCCGGTTGAGCGCTTCCAGCTCTTGCCCGGCGTGGATCGTGCCCGGCAGCCCCGCGAAGATCACGGTCGTGGCGAGGATAAGCCCGGCGCCCAGCCCCAGCAGATGCTCAACGGGGAGGCGGCGCAGCCCATAAGCGAGCATGCCGATCAGCGCATAATGCGCGAGGATGTCGCCGTGCCAGACCAGCCAGAGATGCGTCAGCCCGAACGCGAGCAGCCAGATCATCCGCCGGTAATGGACGCTGGCGGCATTCTTGCCGCTCGCTTCGGCGCGCTCGATCACGAGCAGCATCGAGGCGCCAAACAGGAAGGAGAAAAGCCCGCGCATCTTGCCGTCGAACAGCACGAAATTGATTGCCCAGACGCCCAGATCGGCGCCGTGCCAGCCGCCATAAGCGCGCGGATTGAGATATGCAGCTTCGGGCAGCCCGAAGCTCACTATGTTGAGCAGCAATATGCCGAGCACCGCCACGCCGCGTACCACGTCGAGCGAGGCGAGGCGCGCCGCCGGCAGGTTCAGGCTGGTGGCGGGCGGGTCCATAAAGGGACGGCTACAGCCAGGTCGCGAGCTGCTCCAGCGACTTCTTTTCCAGCGCATGCGCCGGAATGGTCGCATCGGTGGAAGGATAGCCCGCCACGATCACCATCACCGGCTTCTCGTGCTCGGGGCGGCGGCACACGCGATTGAGGAAGCGCATCGGGTTGGGCGTATGGACCAGGGTCGCGATCCCGGCCTGATGCAACGTGGCGAGGAGCAATCCGCAGGCAAGACCGACACTCTCGGTCACATAGTAATTCTGCTTCAAACTGTCGGGATCGAGCCCGCCGCGGCGCTGGCCGAAAGCGACGATCAGCCACGGCGCGGTTTCGAGAAAGGGTTTTTCGGCGCCCGTGCCGAGCGGCCACAATGCCTCCAGCCATTCGCTGCCGGCGCGGCCTTCATAGAAAGCGCGTTCCTCTTCCTCGGCGGCGACGCGGATCGCACTCTTCGCTTCGGGCGCGGACACGACGCAGAAATGCCAGGGCTGGTGATTGGCGCCGTTCGGCGCAGATCCGGCCGTGACCACCGCCGCCTCGATGATCTCGCGCGGCACCGGCTTCTCGCTGAACGCCCGGCAGCTGCGGCGGGTGCGCATGGCATCGCGGAACGCACGCGCGCGTTCGACGCGTTCGGCGTCAGTCATCTCGGGATAAGGCTGCCATGGCAGCGCCTCTGGATCGGGCATATTTCAAATGGTGCACAATCCGGAAAGCAAAAGCGAGTCAGAGCTTATCCTGAGCTATGGCAGAACGATTTTCCTTGCGGATCACTAGCTTGAGACCAGACCATGTCTCGTCGACCGCACATATTTTGATATCGACCAGGCCCCTTGGCAGCGCGATTTCGCGGATCACGTCCTCGGTCACGTCGGTTTCGACCTTGGCCGCCTTTTTGGGCCACGAGATCCAGATGAAGCCATTGGGCGCCATCAGCGGCTGCAAGGCGGCGAGCTCGTTCTCGAGCTTCCGGCGCTCGGTGACGAAGAGATGCGCGTATTGAAGCCCGTCGGATGCGGTCGGCTGTTCCTCCACCTGCGCGGCTCCGGGATCGATCGTCTCGCGCACACTGGCGGGCATGTTGTGGAACCAGCAGCGCATCCCGCGCTTGAGCCCGAGCTTGTCGGCGAGCGGCGTATCTGAATAGCCTGCGGTCATCGGCATGCCTCCGAGGGCACACCTTAGACGCAATCGGCGGAGGGGGAAGGGCTCTTCTCCCTCTCCCCTTCAGGGGAGAGGGTCGGGGAGAGGGGAAGTGCGGCGGATGCGGGGCTCTGGCCCCTCTCCCGCGCTTCGCTACGCTCGCTTGCCCTCTCCCCTGAAGGGGAGAGGGATTTCGCATCACGCCAGCGCGGCGTCTTCGCCCATCAATGCCGGGAAGAAGCCTTCGTGCGCCGTGCGGAGGTCGGCCAGCGATACCGTCCAGTCGCCTTCGTCGAGCTCGAAGATCAGGCGCTCCTTGATCGTCCGGCCGAGATGATCGGCGGGGACGTCGGCCTTGTGCGCCGCGACCATGAAGTCGGCGAGGCACGAATCGCAGACGGTGACGATGTAGAGCCCCTGATCCTCGCCGAACAGCGAGCCGGCGATGCCGAAGGGCTGCGGCTCGTTGACCAGCGCGCCGATTCCCGAGGCGAGCGCCATCTCGGCGACCGCCACGGCGAGCCCGCCGTCGGAGACGTCGTGGCACGCGGTGATCGCTCCCTTGGCGATCTGTTCGCGGATGAAGTCACCGGTGCGGCGCTCGGCGGCGAGATCGACGGGGGGCGGGGGGCCATCCTCGCGGCCATGCACTTCGCGCAGCCAGATCGACTGGCCGAGATCGCCGCCGCGCTCGCCGATCGTGAGGATGGTGTCGCCCACGCCCTTGAAGGCGATGGTGCAGCTGGTGGAATAGTCCTGGAGCAGCCCGAGCCCGCCGATCGCCGGAGTGGGGAGGATCGCCGATCCGCCGCCGGTGGCCTTGGACTCGTTGTAGAGCGAGACGTTGCCCGACACGATCGGGAAGTCGAGCGCGACGCACGCTTCGCTCATCCCTTCGAGGCAGCCGACGATCTGGCCCATGATCTCGGGGCGCTGCGGATTAGCGAAGTTGAGGCAGTTGGTCACCGCGAGCGGCGTCGCGCCGACCGAGGTCAGGTTGCGCCAGGCCTCGGCAACCGCCTGACGGCCGCCTTCGACCGGGTCGGCGAAGCAATAACGCGGGGTGCAGTCGGTGGTGATCGCGAGGCCCTTCTGCGTGCCGTGGACGCGGACCACTGCGGCGTCGCCGCCCGGTCGCTGCACCGTGTCGGCACCGACCATGTGGTCATATTGCTCCCAGATCCAGCGGCGGCTGGCGATGTCGGGCGAGCCCATCAGCTTGATCAGATCGGCGGCGGGATCGCTGCTCTCGGGCACGTCGGTCAGCGGCGCGCGCTTGGGCGTCGGGACGTGCGGGCGATCGTAGAGCGGCGCTTCGTCGGCGAGCGGGGCGAGCGGGATATCGGCGACCGTGTCGCCCTGCCATTTGAGCACCATCCGGCCGGTGTCGGTGACGTGGCCGATGACGGCGAAGTCCAGTTCCCACTTCTCGAAGATCGCCTTGGCGAAATCCTCGCGGCCGGGCTTGAGCACCATGAGCATGCGCTCCTGGCTCTCCGAGAGCATCATCTCGTACGGCGTCATGCCGGTCTCGCGCTGGGGCACGTCGTCCATGATCAGCTCGATGCCGACGCCACCCTTCGACGCCATCTCGACTGAGGAGGAGGTAAGGCCCGCGGCGCCCATGTCCTGGATCGCGACGATCGCGTCCGATGCCATCAGCTCGAGGCAGGCCTCGATGAGGAGCTTCTCGGTGAAGGGATCGCCGACCTGGACGGTGGGGCGCTTCTCTTCCGAATCCTCGCCGAAATCGGCCGAGGCCATCGTCGCGCCGTGGATGCCGTCGCGGCCGGTCTTCGAGCCGACATAGACGATCGGATTGCCCACGCCCGATGCGGCCGAATAGAAGATCTTGTCGGTCTGCGCGACGCCGACCGTCATCGCATTGACGAGGATGTTGCCGTCATAGGCCGGGTGGAAGTTCACTTCGCCGCCCACGGTCGGCACGCCGACGCAGTTGCCATAGCCGCCGATGCCGTGGACCACGCCAGCGATCAGGTGGCGCATCTTGGGATGGTCGGGCCGGCCGAAGCGCAATGCGTTCATGTTCGCCACCGGGCGCGCGCCCATGGTGAACACGTCGCGCAGGATGCCGCCCACGCCGGTCGCCGCGCCCTGATAGGGCTCGATATACGAGGGGTGGTTGTGGCTCTCCATCTTGAAGATCGCCGCCTGGCCGTCGCCGATGTCGACCACGCCGGCATTCTCGCCCGGGCCGCAGATCACCTGGGGACCGGTGGTGGGGAGCTTCTTCAAGTGGATGCGCGAGGATTTGTAGCTGCAATGCTCGGACCACATCACCGAGAAGATGCCGAGCTCGGTCAGATTGGGCTCGCGCCCCATCGCGTGCAGGACGCGCGCATATTCCTCGGGGGACAGGCCGTGCTCGGCGACGATCTCTGGCGTGATTCCGGTCATGGCCGCAGCCCTTAGCGGGGCGGTGCGCGAGGGGCTAGTCCCGCGCGCCGCTTCGTAACGCTCGGGTAACGCGTTGCGCCCTAGCTTGCGGCCATGGGATTCCTCATCCGGCCGATCAGCACTCGCTGGCCCGCATGGCGCGGCGCCCTGCCGGCCGCGGATCGCGCCATAGATGCCGGCCCGGCCGGCAGCTGGCAATGCGACCTCGCCGACAACTCCCTGCGCTGGTCGCCTGAGATATTCGACTTGTTCGGCCTGCCCCGCGGGACCGCGCTCGATCGGCGCGCGGTGGTCGAAATGTATGTCGACGAATCGCGCGAATTGATGGAGCGCCTGCGCGCGCGGGCGATCGCCGAGCGCGGCAGCTTCACCATCGAGGCGCAGATCCGCCGTCCCTGCGGAGAATTGCGCTGGATGCGGTTGACCGCCGATGTGCTGTGCCGCGGCGGTCGCGCGGAACTCCTCTACGGTTCGAAGCAGGATATCACGGCGGAGATGCTGGCACGCTGAGCGCCGCGCGGATCTCAGAGGATCTCGCGCACCACTTCCTGCGGGCGGCAGAGGCGTACGCCCTTTTCGGTCTCGACGAGCGGGCGGTTGATCAGGATCGGGTGCGCCATCATCCCATCGAGGATCGCCTCGTCGCTCGCTTCCGGCAGGCCGAGCTCGGCCGCCAGCGGCTCCTTGGCGCGCAGCCCTTCGCGCGGGGTGATGCCGGCGCGTTCATAGAGGGCCACCAGCTTCTCGCGGGAAGGCGGGGTCTTCAGATATTCGATCACCTCGACTTCGATGCCGGGCGTCTCTTCGAGAATCACCAGCGTCTTGCGCGAAGTGCCGCATTTCGGATTGTGCCAGATCGTCGCCTTCACGCGTCCTGCTTCGCCAGCCACTCTTCGAGCCACTTGATCGTGTACGCGCCCTGCTGGAATTCGGGGTCGTCGAGCAGCGCCTGATGCAGGGGGATCGTCGTCTTCATCCCCTCGATCACGAACTCCTCCAGCGCGCGCCGCAGCCGCATCAGGCAGCGTTCGCGCGTCGAGCCATAGACGATCAGCTTGGCGATCATGCTGTCGTAATAAGGCGGCACGCGGTAGCCGGTGTAGAGACCGCTATCGACGCGGACATGCATCCCGCCCGGCGCGTGGAACTGCTTCACCGTGCCCGGCGAGGGCGCGAAGGTGCGCGGATCCTCGGCGTTGATGCGGCATTCGATCGCATGGCCGTGGAAGTTGATCTGGTGCTGCTCGCAAGACAGGCCATGGCCCTCGGCGACGCGGATCTGCTCGCGGACGAGATCGAGCCCGGTGATCATCTCGGTCACCGGATGCTCGACCTGGAGGCGCGTGTTCATCTCGATGAAGTAGAACTCGCCATTTTCCCACAGGAACTCGATCGTCCCTGCGCCGCGATAGCCCATATCGGCCATCGCCTTGGCGCAGATCCCGCCGATCCGCTCGCGATCGGCGTGGCCGAGCACGGGGGAGGGGGCTTCCTCGAGCACTTTCTGGTGGCGGCGCTGGAGCGAGCAGTCGCGCTCGCCCAGATGCACGGCATTGCCGTTGCCGTCGCCGAACACCTGGATCTCGATATGGCGCGGATTGCCGAGATACTTCTCGAGATAGACCGTGGCGTCGCCGAACGCGGCCTTCGCCTCGCTGCCCGCCTGCTGCATCAAGGTCTCGAGCTGATCCTCGGACGTGCACACCTTCATGCCGCGCCCGCCGCCGCCCGAAGCGGCCTTGATGATCACCGGATAGCCGGCCTTGGCGGCGATCGCCTTGGCCTCGGCCAAATCGCTGATCGCGCCGTCCGATCCGGGAACCAGCGGCAGCCCCAGCGCGCCCGCGGTGCGCTTGGCTTCGATCTTGTCGCCCATCGTGCGGATATGCTCGGGCTTGGGCCCGACGAAGATGATCCCGTGCGCCTCGACGATCTCGGCGAACTGCGCGTTCTCCGAAAGGAAGCCATAGCCCGGGTGGATCGCGTCGGCGCCCGAGATCTCGGCGGCCGAGATGATGTTCGGGATATTGAGATACGAATCGGTCGCGCTCGGCGGCCCGATGCAGATGGCTTCGTCCGCCAGCCGCACGTGCATCGCGTCGGAATCGGCGGTCGAGTGCACCGCGACGGTCTTGATCCCCATCTCGTGGCAGGCACGATGGATGCGCAGCGCGATCTCGCCGCGATTGGCGATCAGGAGCTTCTTGATTTCGGCCATGCTTACTCGACGACCACGAGCGCCTGATCGAATTCGACCGGCTGGCCGTTCTCGATCAGGATCGCCTTGACGGTGCCCGCGGCCGGAGCCTGGATCGGGTTCATCACCTTCATCGCCTCGATGATCAGCAGCGTGTCGCCCGCGGCGACCTTGTCGCCCACGGATACGAACACCTTCGCCTCGGGATTGGGCTTCAGATAGGCCGTGCCCACCATCGGCGACTTGACCGCGTTCGCGGCAGCGGCGGCCGGCGCAGCTGCCTCGGCAACGGCAGGCGCAGCGGCAGTGACGGGCGCCGGAGCGGCGGCCGCAGGTGCATATTGCATCGCCGGCGCGGCGGTCACGGTGCGCGCGACGCGCACGCGGCGTTCGCCGTCCTCGACTTCAATTTCGGTAAGCTGCGTCTCGTCGAGCACGGCGGCGAGCTGGCGGACCAGCTCGATATCGACGTGCATCGCCCCTTGTTTCTTATCTTCGGCCATTGCGACCCTTTATCCGATGAAAGCGCGCGCTCATGTCAGAGACGCGCGGCGGCTTCAAGCGCAAGCATGTACGACAGCGCTCCGAAGCCGGCGATGGTTCCGCGTGCGGCACGACCGACATAGCTGATATGCCGGAATTCCTCGCGCGCATGCGGGTTCGAAAGATGGACTTCGATCACCGGCGTCGTGATGCTCTTCACGGCATCGTGCAACGCGATCGAAGTATGCGTGTACCCGCCCGGGTTGAGAATGACCGCCTTGGCGCCCCGGGCCTGCGCCTCGTGCAGCCAGTCGATGAGGTGCCCCTCATGGTTCGACTGGCGCAGGTCGATATCGAGGCCGAGCTCGCGTGCCCGGTCCTCGAGATCGCCCGCGATATCGTCCAGCGTTGCCGAGCCGTAGATCTCCGGCTCGCGCAGTCCCAGCAGATTGAGGTTGGGGCCGTTGAGGACGTAGATCGTATCGGCCAAGCCGGTGCCTTTCAGTTGCGGGTCTCGTGGCCACGTCCCTATATGAGCCCGCGTCCCCGATCAAATTTCCCAAGGACCCCCATGCACACCGACGGTACCGTCAGCATAGTCGTCAACGGCGAGCACAAGCGCGTCACCGCCGGCCTCACCATCCTTCAGCTCGCCGAGCAATTGGGGATGGTGCCCGAGAAGATCGCCGTCGAGCGCAATCTCGAAGTGGTGCCGCGCTCGACCCTGGGTGAGGTGTGCGTCGCCGACGGCGACGAGCTGGAGATCGTCCATTTCGTCGGCGGCGGCGATCATGCGCGGCCGGTGGAGGACGACAACTGGAGCGTCGCCGGCAAGACCTTTCGTTCGCGGCTGATCGTCGGCACGGGCAAGTACAAGGATTTCGAGCAGAACGCCGCGGCGGTCGCCGCCTCGGGCGCCGAGATCGTCACCGTGGCGGTGCGCCGGGTGAATGTCAGCGATCCCAATGCGCCGATGCTCACCGACTATATCGATCCGAAGAAGATCACTTATCTCCCCAACACTGCGGGCTGCTTCGATGCCGAGAGCGCGATCCGCACGCTGCGGCTGGCGCGCGAGGCAGGGGGCTGGGATCTCGTCAAGCTGGAGGTGCTGGGCGAGGCGCGGACGCTCTATCCCGACATGGTCGAGACGCTGCGCGCCACCGAAGTGCTCGCCAAGGAAGGCTTCAAGCCGATGGTCTATTGCGTCGACGATCCGATCGCGGCGAAGCGGCTCGAGGATGTCGGCGCAGTGGCGATCATGCCGCTGGGCGCGCCGATCGGATCGGGGCTCGGCATCCAGAACCAGGTGACGATCCGGCTGATCGTCGAGGGCGCGAAGGTGCCGGTATTGGTCGATGCCGGCGTCGGCTCCGCCTCGGACGCGGCAGTGGCGATGGAGCTCGGCTGCGACGGCGTGCTGATGAACACCGCGATCGCCGAGGCGAAGGACCCGGTCATGATGGCCGCCGCGATGAAGGCGGCGGTCGAGGCCGGCCGGCTGTCGTACCGCGCGGGCCGGATGGCGAAGCGGCGCTACGCCGATCCGAGCAGCCCGCTGGCAGGGCTGATCTAGCGTTTGCAGGGGCGGCGGGGGCTTGAGATCAACGGTCGCTTTCCAACCCCAATAGCCGCCATTCGCCTTGCAATGTAGGATTTGCTTTGCTTGCCTCGGGCGGTCGGTAGCCCCGGCCGCTCTTTCCTATCGTCGAGTCTCATCGCATCGCGCCCGCGTGTCGGAGGTGGCGCATCGGCGCGAAGGCGCCGCGTCGCCGTCGCATCATTGGCGCGTCGCAGCCGCGTGCGTGCGGCGTCCCCGTCGCGCCCGCGCCGCGCAACTGCAGCGTGCGCGGCGCATGACTGCCGCGTTCCCGGCGCAAAGCCGGCGCGTCGCAGGCGTTTCGGCGTCGCATCCCGCGAAAAATCCGAAAATGAGTCAATCAGTCAACCGACGGCGCGTTCGTGCAAACCTGCATTTCGCCTAACCTTTACTAACCTTTCGCGTCCCGATTGCTCAGCGCCCTTTGCGCGCCAGCCAGATCGCCCTTCCGCCGGTCCTGTGATCATGCGGCACGAATGCCACTTCGATCAGCCCATATCCGGCGAACAGCGCGCGATATTCGGCCGGGGCGAGGCTGGCATGGTAGAGTTCGTCGCCGAACTGGCAGCCGATCGTCTCGTCGCGCGCCGAACCGGTATTGAACAGAAAGGCGCCGTCGGGGGCGAGCAGCCCCGCCGCCTTGACCACCATCGCTGCCTGGTCCTCCGGGGGCAGATGGAAGATGCTGTCCCATGCGATCACGCCGTGGAACGGACCTTCCACCACGGCGTCGCGCATGTCGCCGCAGATCCAGCGATGTCCTGCGAAGCGCGTGCGTGCGAGCGCGATCATCCGTTCGGAGACATCGACGCCAGTCACCTGCCGCTCGCGGTCGATCAGGTACCGCGCGATGGGCTCCCCCGCGCCGCAGCCGAGGTCGAGGATCCGGCCTCCCCTCGGCACGGCGAGCAGGAAGCGGTCGAGCCAGCTCTGCTCGACGAAGTTCTGGCGGCGCGCTTCGTCGAAGGCATGGGCATGGCGCTGATAATGTTCGCGAATTCGATCGGGCATCAGGAACCCTCACCCGGCGCGGACCGTTATTGTGTCGGACTTGAGAAACAGGGCGCAGCCACGCGCCGATCCGCGGTCAGGAGTTTGGAATCATGGGTGAACTCGTCGACAAGATCAAGGGCAACCTCGATGAGGCGGCCGGCAAGATCAAGCAGCAGAGCGACAATCCCGACACCCGCGACGAGGGTGCCGCGCAGGAGATCAAGGGCAAAGGCGAGCAGTTCGCCGGCAAGGTCAAGGGCGTGCTCGGCGACGATATCTGAATACGATCACCGTTGAGGGCGAAAGGGGCGGTCTCGCAGGAGGCCGCCCTTTTTGTGTCAGTCGGGCCCTCTTGCCTTAATCGGGAACGTAGAACGACCACAGGCCGCTCGGCAGCTTGCTGGCGGCGAAGCGGACCGGCTTGTGGGAGGCGCCTATCTCGCAGATCATGAACGACTGGGTCTGCGCGGGTTCGAGCGGATTGGGCAGGTTCACGGTCTTGCTGCCGAGCCAGCGCCATTCCTGTTGCCACACCTTCACGCCGGAAAGCGCGAGATGATCGCCCTCGCTGCCGATGTGCGCCGTCTTCCAACCCATTTCAGTCTCCTTGCCCTTATTATAGAGGGCCCGGGACCGGTCAGGCGCCGCGGATCGCGCTGATTGTCGTCCCCGGCGTGATGAATTCGACATCGGTCTTGAGGTGGAGCAGCCGGACGCCCTTTTCCGCCAGCGCGCGCTCCAGCGCGGGAGCGAATTCCTCGGTCCGCTCGACCGTCTCCGCCCAGCAGCCATAAGCTCGGCCGAGCGCAGCGAAGTCCGGGTTGTGCAGCCGCGTGCCCGATAGGCGGGCCGGATATTCGCGCTCCTGGTGCATACGGATCGTGCCGTACGCGCCGTTGTCGATGACGAGTACGAGAATGTCGGCATTGTGCTGCACCGCGGTGGCGAGTTCCTGTCCGTTCATCATGAAATCGCCGTCGCCGGCGAGCGCGACCACCTGCCGCTCCGGTGCGCGCAGCTTGCCCGCGACTGCGGCGGGAACGCCATAGCCCATCGCGCCCGCGGTCGGCGCCAGCTGCGAGGGTTGCGGCCCGTAGTGCCAGTAACGGTGCCACCAGCTCGAGAAATTGCCCGCCCCGTTGCAGATGATCGTGTCCGCCGGCATTGCCTCGCGCATCGCCGCGACGCACTGGCCGAGATCGAGCGCCACGCCTTCCCGCGGCTTGGGGGTGGACCAGTCGAGCCATTCGGCATGCGCTTCGGCAGCGGCGCCGCCGCGGATCGGCGGGATGTTCTCCAGCGCCGCCGCGCCGGCGAAGCTCGTCATATCGGCACAGATCGCGATGTCGGCGCGATAGACCCGGCCAAGCTCGTTCGGATCGGGATGGACGTGGATCAGCGTCTGGCCTGGATGATCGGGGGTGATCAGCGTGTAGCCGTCGGTCGTCGCCTCGCCGAGCCGCGCGCCGACGGCAAGGATCAAGTCCGCTCCCTTGATCCGCGACGCCAGTTTCGGGTTGGGACCATAACCGAGATTGCCCGCATAGACCGGCGATCCGGCGGGCAGTGCGTCCTGCCGCCGGAACGCGCAGGCGACGGGCAGGCCGGTCCGCTCCGCGAAATTGGCAAAGGCCGCACCGGCCGCCGCCGTCCAGCCGGCGCCGCCGACGATCACCACCGGACGCTCGGCCTGCCTGATCAGCGCGGCCATCGCCTGCATCGCGTGCCGGTCGGGTGCCTGGGTCACGCGCGGCAAAGGCGGGCGGTCGATCGCTTCGACCTCATCGCACAGCATGTCCTCGGGCAATGCGATCACGACCGGTCCGGGCCGCCCGCTCGTCGCCACGTTCCAGGCGCGCGCGACATATTCCGGAATCCGCGCCGCGTCCTCGATCCGCGTCGCCCATTTGGCGAGCGGCGCGAACATCGCCGGGAAATCGACTTCCTGGAAACCCTCGCGGTCGCGCATGCCGCGGTCGACGTCGCCGATGAACAGGATCATCGGCTGCGAATCCTGCATCGCGACATGGACGCCGATGCTCGCATTGGTCGCTCCCGGCCCACGCGTCACGAACGCCACGCCCGGCCGTCCGGTCATCGCCCCGTCGGCGCACGCCATGAAGCCGACGCCGCCTTCCTGCCGGCACGTCACCACATCCACGGGCGTGTCGTGCAGCGCGTCGAGCACCGCGAGGAAGCTCTCGCCCGGCACGTGGAAGATACGGTCGCAGCCCTGTGCGACCAGATTGTCGACGAGGATCCGGCCCCCGGTTCGTTTCGCGGTCATCCCCGCTTCCTAGCGCGGCTCGCCCGTCCCGCGTAACCCCCAGCCTGTACGCCGGCTATGCCGCGGTGGAATGGCGCCCGCTCACGACGCCCATTGCGCGCGCAATTCGGCCTCGCTGCCGTTGAAGTGGTTATAGTCGATCTTGCCGCCCGCATTGCCGGGAATGCCGGGCACGGTCGATGCCTTCTCGGCATATTGCCACAGCCAATAGCTGGGCCAGCTCTTCTGGACATGCGCTGTCGGATTGTACTCGGCGAGCCACAGCCGGTGCGCTCCGAAGAAGGGGTCGACATTGTCGCCGAGCTTCTCCTTGATCAAATGCCCGCTGTAGAGCACCGCCCGGCGCCCCAGTTTCTCGTGGATCCGCTCGAGGAACTCGCGCGCCTGATCGAAGTTCATCTGGAACTTGGCGTCGAGCTCATAGTCGAGCGCGACCAACGTGTTCGGGCCGGGCTGCGCCTTGAGGAGGAAATTGTCGACCTGCGCCTTCACCGGCGCGTTGGTGCCCCAATGATAGGCGCCCCAGAGCAAGCCGGCGCCTTCGGCGGCGGCGCGACGCTCGGTATAGGCCTTGTCCTTGCCCGTCTGGCCGGTGGTCGCCTTGTGGATGATCCCGAGCACGCCGGCGGCACGCGCCTGCGCGAAGCTGTTGACCGCATTGCCGTTATAGAGGTCGATCACCACCGGAATCCGCGGCGCCTCGGCCGAAGTGGCGATCGGTGCGCGTGGCGCCGCTGCCGGAGCGGGGGCGGGCGCCGGAGTGGGCAGGGGTGTGGGAGCCGGCGTCGGGGCTGGTGCCGCCCCGGCGGCGAATGGCGTGAGCGGTCCGCATCCGCCGGCCCAGACATAGGCATTCTCGTCGGTCCTGTACCATAACGGGTTGCCGTCGACCGAGAGCCCCGCGACGATCGCGCGGACGTTGAGCGGCGTCCCCGCGAGCACTTTGCGGAGCACCGGCGCATCGGTGGTGGCGGCGCCCTGGCGCAGATTGACCTTGGCGGTGGTGGTGACCTGACCCGAGATCAGGATTTGCGGATGCTGCGGCATGGCTCAGCCCACCGCGTCGTCGGAGGTCGGCCCCATACCGGGCGCCGAGGTTGCGTTCGGTTCGGGCGGCGCTGCTGCGGCCGTGCCGACGCCGACCGCCTCCTGCCCGGCCGGCGTGGCCTGCGAGGGCATGGCCCGGCTCATGAAGCCCTCGATGAAATCGGCGCCCGAATAGCCGGCCCCCAGCATCGCGGCGATCTGCGCCGACGCGACTGCATGGATATTGTCGATCAAGCTCACGCTCGCCAGCGAACCCGCGATCGCGCCGATCACCAGCGAGGTCACGAGCCGGCTCGGCTCGATCGCTTGCGACATCGTGGTCGTGCTGTTGCTGACGGCATCGTTGAGCTTCTTGAGGCCGACGATGCTGCGAATAGCCTGGCCAAGCGCTCCCAACATCGCGCCGAGCCCGAGAAGCTGCATCCATGTAGTTGCGTCGAGTGTCGTTTCCACAGTTCAGCTCCCCTTTTGCCGACTGCCGAGTCTCTATTTGCGAGGATTGCATAGCTGCGCGGGAATGCAAGCTCTCTTCTTGCGATTTTCCTGATGCGCTGTGTGATGCAGCGCCGTGCGCGAACATCCTGCGGAAGCGTTCGCGGGAAGCCCATAAAAAAGGGCCGCGCGGCGGCGCCGCGCGGCCCTGACGTTTCCGCCCTGGATCAGAAGCGGTAGCCGATTCCTGCAACCACCTGGTCGCGGTTCAGATCGACCTTCTCGTAGCGCGAATAGCGATACTCGACCTTGCCGTAGAACTTGCCGAAGCTGCGCTCGAGACCGGCGCCGAGGCGGTAGCCATCGTAATTCTCGCCGGTGCCGGCAAAGCTGACGCGGGCATTGGTGTAGCCACCCTTGCCGTAGACGAGGATCGAGCCGGGGACGACGACGCCCAGGCGCGCGCCGGCATAGAGGTCGCGGCCGGCGCTGACGCCCGTTTCCTCGGTGGTCGCGCCGGTGATCTCGGCGTCGGCGCCGATCACCACGTTGCCCAGCTGCTTGTCATAACCGATCGCGCCGCCATAGGCGAAGCCCGACTGGCCGTCGCCGAGGCCACCGACATGGTCCCAGCCAGCGACGACTTCGGCGCGTGGGCCGGTGAAGCTGCCGTCCTGAGCGAAAGCGGGGGTTGCCGTCGCCGCCATCAGGGCGAGCGCCGTCGTTGCGAGAATACGCATTGTTCTTCCTATCTTTTGGACTTGGTACTTTAGGGTCGGATGGCCATCCGAGCGCCGAGATAGGCTTCCGTTTCGCAGGTGCAATATGGCAATTCAATTACAGTCTGCGCTGTGACTCTTTTGCCACAGCGCAAGATTCGAACGAAAGTTGAAACTTGGTTCAGGTTTGCTTGACCCGCCCTTGCGCGCGGGATTATCGCCGCGACGGGCCAGGAGAGAATCGCAGACCATGAAGAAGCTCTATGCGAACGCCGACGCAGCGCTTGACGGGTTGCTGTTCGACGGCATGACCTTGTGTGCGGGCGGTTTCGGCCTGTGCGGCATTCCCGAGCGGCTGATCGATGCGATCCAGGCCGCGGGCGTCAAGGACCTTACCATCGCCTCGAACAATGCCGGCATCGACAATGAAGGGCTCGGCAAGCTGCTCCGTTCGCGCCAGGTGAAGAAGATGATCTCCTCCTATGTCGGCGAGAACAAGGAGTTCGAGCGCCAATATCTCGCGGGCGAGCTCGAAGTCGAATTCTGTCCCCAGGGCACGCTCGCCGAGCGCTGCCGCGCGGGCGGAGCGGGGATTCCCGGCTTCTACACCAAGACCGGCGTCGGCACCCAGGTCGCCGAGGGCAAGGAATCGAAGGTCTTCGACGGCGAGGAATATATCCTCGAGCGTGGCATCCGGGCCGACCTCTCGATCATCAAGGGCTGGAAGGCCGACGAGAGCGGCAATCTCATCTTCCGCAAGACCGCGCGCAACTTCAACCAGCCGATGGCGACCGCGGGGCGGATCTGCGTCGCCGAGGTCGAGGAAGTGGTCCCGGTCGGCAGCCTCGATCCCGATCAGATTCATTTGCCGGGCATCTATGTGAAGCGGCTGATCGTCGGCGCGCCCTACGACAAGAAGATCGAGTTCCGCACCGTCCGCACCCGTGAGGCAGCATGAAAGGGCGGCCGGCGCTGATTTGCACGGCGCTTGGGGCCGCCGGGCTGGGGCTTTCGGGATGCGCGGCGGCGCTGGTCGCGGCGCCGCTTGCAGCCGGCGCGGGCGTGTACAAGTCGGCGCAGGATAGTCCGAACAGGAGCGAGCGCAGGCGCGCCCGGCAGCAGGCGCCGAAGCCGGGACAGGTGCTGACCGCGCCCGATGGCAGCAAGGTACAGGTCACCACTCTGACCGCGCTGCCTCCGCCCAGCGGCGCGCCGACCGGGCCGGGACCGGTTGCGGGCACGGCGCCCGCAGGCATGCAGTTCCTCTACGGCTCGGGCGAGGCGGCGGCGCTCAGCCTCCAGGCCTATCAGGCGCTGTGGAATTATCTGAAGGTCGAGATCGGCTATCGCCGTGACAAGACGCAGATCCGCTCGGTGGTGCTCGCGCCCGGCTCGACGCTCGACAATCCGCGCTTCGAAACCTGCGGCAAGCGCCCGCTCGCGGTGGTGCTCGATATCGACGAAACTGCGTTGCTCAATCTCGGCTACGAGCGAGACGAGGCGATCCGCGGCGGCAGCTATGATGCGGCGCGCTGGACGCGCTGGGAGCAGACCGGCGCCGACAAGGTGGAGGCCGTGCCCGGCGCGGCGGAAGCGCTCGCCGCCGCGCGCCGCGAAGGCTTCACGGTGATCTTCAACTCCAATCGCTCGATCGCGACCGCCGCGCAGACTCAGGCGGCGCTGGATCACGCCGGTCTTGGTCCTGCGGACCTCTTCGACACCTTGTGGCTGCGCGGCGAAGGCGAGCCGAGCGGCAAGGACGCCCGCCGCCAGAAGATCGCGCAGCGCTTCTGCATCGTCGCGATGGCCGGCGACCAGCTAGGCGACTTCAGCGACCTGTTCAACGCGGCGGATGCGCCGGTGCTCGCGCGGCGCAACAGCGTCGGCGGCACCTTGCTCGCGCCGCTCTGGGGTGCGGGCTGGTTCATGCTGCCCAATCCGGTTTACGGCACCGGGCTGAAGGGCGGCGTCCCCGATATCTTCCCGCCGGACGCGCATTGGACCGATCCGGGACAAGGAGCAACGCGATGAGCTTCGGACGCAAGGGCGTAGTCGCCAACGAACTCGATATCTCGGGCGCAACGCATCTGCTCCAGGGCAGCCGCGAGTTCCTGCGCATGTGGTCGCGGCCCGGCGGGCAGGCGACCTGCCTGATCGATCCCGCCGCGCTCGGCGCCGATCCCGCGGTGTTCGGCATCGCCCTGGTCGACAGCGTCCGCCACGGGGCGCGCGCCTGGGCGAATGCCTGCGGCATCAGCGAGGAAGAGGCGCTCGCCCGTATCTGGTTCGGCGTCGATGCCGAGCGCCAGTCTCCCACCGATCTTGGCAAGGAAGTGCATTGATGCCCTGGACCCGTGACGAAATGGCCGCGCGCGCGGCGAAGGAGCTGAAGGACGGCTTCTACGTCAATCTCGGCATCGGCATCCCGACCCTAGTCGCCAATCATATCCCCGAGGGCGTCGAGGTCACGCTCCAGTCGGAGAACGGCATGCTCGGCATCGGGCCGTTTCCTTATGAGGGCGAGGAGGATCCGGACTTGATCAACGCGGGCAAGCAGACCATCTCGGAGCTGCCCAGCTCGGTCTATTTCTCGTCGTCGGACAGCTTCGCGATGATCCGCGGCGGGCATATCGACCTGACCGTGCTCGGCGCGATGGAGGTCAGCGAGAAGGGCGACATCGCCAACTGGATGATCCCCGGCAAAATGATCAAGGGCATGGGCGGCGCGATGGACCTCGTCGCGGGGGTCAAGAAGATCATCGTGGTGATGGAGCATAACTCCAAGGCCGGCGACCCCAAGTTCATCCCGACCTGCACCTTGCCGCTCACCGGCAGGAACGTGGTCGATATGATCATCACCGATCTGGCCGTGTTCCAGCGCGCCGATCACGACAGCCCGTTCCGGCTGATCGAGCTCGCGCCGGGCGTGAGCGAGGAGGAAGTCGCGGCGAAGACGACGGCGGCCTATGATGCGGCGTTGGTGGCCTGAAAGAGGCGCCGGGCCGTCTCTGCAGGGAATGCGGATCGCGTGAGGCGCCGGTCGGCCGCAAAGCTGTTGAACCGATGGCTTTGTCGTGTGCACCAATGTCTGTGACGAAGCTGACCACTCCCCTCGCGCCCGATCGGCCTGCGTTGACGCTGTCCGGGGCGAGGCGTAGCCTCGGCCGATGATGGGCTGGTTCCGCCGCCGCTATCTCGACCTTCTGGGCTCGATCTACATCTACAACGAGCATCGCGGCTACACGAGCATCGATCGGGTGCTCGAGGCGGTACGCGCGCGCTCGCCGGACGATTTTGCGCTGATCGCCGCGATCGAGAAGCACCGCGCCGACGAGCGCAAGCACTATCTCATGTTCAAGCGCTGGTTCGAACTCCAGGGCAAGATGCCGCTCAGGGTCGATCGCACCTGCGGCCATATCGACCGCTTCGTCGAGATCATGTTCCGCCGCACGATCGACGATCTCGACACCGATGCGATCATCGCCAGCGACGACGAGTTCGAGAAGCTATGCCGGGTGATCTCGCTGACCGAGCAGCGCGGCTACAAACAGGTCGACATCCTGCTGCGCCATCCGCTGGTGACCGGCGACAAGGTGCTGATGAAGATCTTCAGGATCATCGAGAAGGACGAGCCCAGTCATTGGGCGCCCTATGACGGCTGGCTCAAGGCGAACGGCAAGCGCGATCCGAAATGGTGGGAGCGCGCGATCGACACCTTCATCCACTCTGAGCTGCTGTTCCTCAAGCTGCCGGTCTTGTTCCTCAATCCGTTCGTGGCGCGTCGCACTGACTGGGCCGATGCACAAGACCCAGCGCAGCGGCTGGCGACGCCGCTTCCCGCGGGACTGTAGTACGGGGCGGACCGAAGCCCGCCCCGACCCCTCACTTCACGACGCAGCACCAGCAGATCAGCTGGCCGTCCTCGGCGTCGAAGCGCTCGCCGTTCCGGACGAAGCCGTTGCGTGCAAGCACCTGTTGCGACGCCAGATTGTCGATCGCTGTCTCGGCGGTGATCGCCATGACATGCGGTGCCGCGCGCGCCCATGCGACCACGGCGCCGATCGCCCGCGTCGCGATCCCGCGGTGCTGGCGGCTAGGGGCGATGCCATAGCCGATGTCGATGCTGCCCCCTTCAGGCGGGCGCGTGATCGAGCACAGCCCGACGACCTCGCCCTCCTCGACGATGAGCCAGGAGGCCGGCGCGAAATCGGCGCCGATACGCTCCGCCAGCCCGGCGAGCATCTGGAGGATTTCGGGCGGCGCTATAAGGGTGTCGGCGAGTGCCAGCCCGCGCGGCGCACGCTCGTTCAGAAGCGCGGCATAGTCCGCCGCATTGGTTTCGATGATCATCTGGAGCCTCTGTAGATGCGGGAAGCCGGCAAAGGGCCGGCATTCGCTCTTGCGTCAGCGCCGCATCGTGCCCAACGTCGACGCTCGGCCGCGCAAGCGGTCGGAGGCGGCGGGGGTGAGCAAAGGCGATCTCCTGTGAGGCTGGCGGCGGTTTGCTGTGTCGTGCGCGGTTTGTAAAGCCGCTGGCATATTTCACGCCGCCGCGACGTCGGCTATCGCGCCCTTATGCGTATCCTCCTCACAGGTTCTTCCGGCTGGCTCGGCCGTTTCCTCGCGCCGATGCTGCGGGCCCGCGGCGATGTGGTGATCGGCCTCGACGTGGCGCCGGGCATCGATACCGACGTAATCGGCTCGGTCGCGGATCGCGCGTTGATAGACCGCGTCTTCGCCGACTATGGCATCGAGGCGGTGATCCACGGCGGAGCGCTCCACAAGCCCGATATCGCCCGCTATCCGGCGCAGGCGTTCATCCATGTCAACGTCACCGGTACGCTCAACCTGCTCGAAGCAGCGGCAAAGGCGGGTCACGACCGCTTCGTATTCACCTCGACCACCTCGCTGATGATCTCGACCGCGATCCGCAACGAACTCGCCGATCACGCCGTCTGGCTGGACGAGACCAGCGGCCCGCTCGAACCGCGCAACATCTATGGCGTCACCAAGCTCGCCGCCGAGCAATTGTGCCGCCTCGCGCAGCTCGAAAGCGGGTTGAACTGCGTCATGCTGCGCACCAGCCGCTTCTTTCCCGAGGACGACGACACGCATCGCGATCTCTCGGGCGAGAACATGAAGGCCAATGAGCTGCTTCACCGCCGGTTGACGGTGGAGGATGCCGCCCGAGCACACATCGCCGCGCTCGATCGGGCGCCCGAAATTGGCTTTGGCAGTTTCATCATATCGGCACCGACACCGTTCAACCGCAGCGAATGCGACGAACTCAAACGCGACGCCGCGACAGTAATCGCTCGTCATTTCCCCGATGCACCTGCGTTATACGCCGCCAAAGGCTGGGAACTGCCCAAATCCGTCGGGCGCGTATATGACGCCGCGCGAGCAGAGCAAGTTTTGGGCTTCCGCTGCGAGACGGATTTTAATGCGGTCGTGGAAGCATTGCGGAGTGGCGCCGCGCTTCCATTCACGCATGATTCGAATTACGTCTCGCCGAAGGAAGTACCCGGGATCGCATGACTTGACGGCTTCCGACATACATTGTCGGCGTAACAAGTATCTGATCTTGGGGGAATTATGCGTTGGATCATCCGCGGCCTGGCGGCGCTCGCCGGCCTTGTCCTGCTCGTGCTGGTCGTCGTCTATGCGGGATCCGAATGGGTGATCCGCAAGGGGCATGCAGTGCCCCTGGCTGAAGTCGCGGTCCCCACCGATCCCGCTTCGATCGCCGAAGGCGCGCGCATGGCGCGCCTCGCCAGCTGTCGCGATTGTCACCACGCCAATGGCGAAGGCGGGGTGCTGTTCGAGGATCCGATGCTCGGCCGCATCGCGCCGCCGTCGCTGGCGAAGGCCGCCGCGACGATGAGCGATGCCGAGCTCGTCCGCGCGATCCGGCAGGGCGTCCACAAGGACGGCTCGTCGCTGTTCATCATGCCGACCCACGCGCTCGGGCATCTTTCGGATCAGGACGTCGGCCGTATCGTCGCCTGGATTCGCACGCTCAAGCCGGGCCCGAAGGACTCGATGGCGACGATGTCCTACGGCCCGATCGGCCGCGCGCTGATCCTAGCCGGCAAGCTTCCGGCAATGGCGACTTCGGCCAAGGTCTCGGAGCCGGCACGCCCCGCCGACATGGGCCGCTACGTCGTCGATTTCGCCTGCACGGCGTGTCACAAGCTTCATCAGGACGGCACGATGGAAGACGGCAGCACCAGGGTTCCCGCGCTCGCGCCGATGGTCGCCGCCTATGATCCGGCGAAGCTCAAGAAGCTGCTGCGCACCGGCGTCGGCACCAAAGCCGACCATGGCGTGATGAGCAAGGTCGCGCGCGAGAGCTTTTTCGTGCTCACCGATCCCGAGATCGACGCGATCCAGATGTACCTCAAGGGTGAAGCCGAGCGCGCACCGGCGCAATAGCTCCGCTTCCCGACGCAAAATTGCGTAGCGGGTTGCTCTCGCGCACGATCGGACTAGATCGCCTGCATGGCCAGCAAACCCCTCACGCTGTACGAGAAGATCTGGGCGGATCATGTCGTCGAACGTCGCGACGACGGCACCTGCCTGATCTATATCGATCGGCACCTCGTCCACGAAGTCACCAGCCCGCAGGCGTTCGCTGGGCTCCGCGCCGCCGGGCGCCCGGTGCGCCGGCCCGATCTTACCCTTGCGGTGCCCGACCATAACCTTCCGACCACCGCGCGCGTCGATGCCGCGGGCAACGCGCTGCCGATCGCCGATCCCGCCAGTGCGGGCCAGCTCGCAGCACTGCGCAGCAACGTCGCCGAGTTCGGCGTGCCGTATATCGACGCGCTGGATGCGCGGCAGGGGATCGTCCATGTCGTCGGCCCCGAACAGGGCTTCACCTTGCCCGGCACCACGCTGGTTTGCGGCGACAGCCACACCTCCGCGCACGGCGCGCTGGGCGCGCTGGCGTTCGGCATCGGCACCAGCGAAGTCGAACATGTCCTCGCCACCCAGACGCTGCTGCTCCAGCAATCGAAGACGCTCGAGATCCGCGTCGACGGCGCCTTGGGTTTTGGGGTCAGTCCCAAGGACGTCGTCCTCGCGATCATCGGCAAGATCGGCGCGGCGGGCGGCACGGGCTATGTCATCGAATTCACCGGCGACGTGATCCGTGCGATGTCGGTCGAGGGGCGTCTGACCGTCTCCAACATGTCGATCGAGGGCGGCGCCCGCTCGGGCCTGATCGCCCCCGACGAGACTACCTTTGCCTATCTCAAAGGGCGTCCGCTGGCGCCCGCTGGCGAGGATTGGGACAAGGCGATCGCTTATTGGCGCACGCTCCCCACCGACGCCGGCGCGCGCTACGACAAGAGCGTCGCTCTGCAGGCAAGCGACATCGCCCCGTCGCTGACCTGGGGCACCAGCCCCGAGGACGTCGTCCCGATCACCGGCGCGATTCCGGATCCGGAGAGCTTCGCCGACGCCTCGAAACGTGTCGCGGCACAGAAGTCGCTCGATTATATGGGCCTCACTGCCGGCACCGCGATGCAGGACATCCCGATCGAACATGTCTTCATCGGCAGCTGCACCAACAGTCGCATCGAGGATCTGCGCGCCGCCGCCGCGGTGGTGAAAGGCCGGCATGTCGCCGACCGCATCCGCCAGGCGCTAATCGTGCCCGGCTCTGGGCTGGTCAAGCTGCAGGCTGAGGCCGAAGGACTGGACCGCATCTTCACCGAAGCTGGCTTCGAGTGGCGCGAGCCCGGCTGCTCGATGTGCCTGGCGATGAACCCGGACAAGGTTCCTCCCGGCGAACGTTGTGCTTCCACCTCGAATCGAAACTTCGTAGGAAGGCAGGGTCCGGGCGCGCGAACCCATCTGCTTTCCCCCGCCATGGCGGCGGCGGCGGCGGTAACGGGGCGCCTCACCGATGTCAGGGAGCTGATGTCGGCGGATGCGTGAGGGGAGTTCGTATGAAGCGCGCGTTGATCGTGTTGATTGTCGGCACCGTGCTGAGCGGCCTCGCCGCGGCCTATGCCTCGGCCCACAGCAAGCCATCGTCGGTGCAGTCGCCCGAGCCGAACTGACCGCCGCCCCGCGCGGCCCGCTGGAGGCGCGCCGCGGCGCCGGGGGAAATATTGCCATGAAGATCGCCGCCGCGCTGACCCTGCTGGGCGCGATGTTCGCCGCACCTGCCGCGCTCGCCCAGGCTGGGCCCGATGTCGAACTCTGGCGGCTCGATTGCGGCGACTTCCAGGTCTCCGACTTTGCGGAGTTCAGCGACACTCACCGCTATGACGGCAAGCCCTATGCCCTCGTCGACAGCTGCTACCTGATCCGCCACGGCAGCGACTATCTGTTGTGGGATACCGGGATCAGCGGCGACGTGCTCGGCAAGAAGGTCGTCGACGGCGCCTTCACGCTCACGCTCAAGGCGCGGGTCGTCAGCCAACTCGCCCAGATCGGGGTTAAGCCCACGCAGATCGCACGTGTCGGCATCAGCCATTATCACGATGACCATACCGGTCAGCTCGGCGATTTCGCGCACGCGACGCTGTTGATCGGCGCCGGCGATTTCGCCGCGATCAAGGCGGGTAGCGCTTCACGACCCAATTGGGCCACGCTGTTCAAGCCGTGGATCGACGGCACGGCCAAGGTCGACGCGGTCGCAGGCGACAAGGACGTGTTCGGCGACGGCAGCGTGGAGATGCTCGGCATGCCTGGGCACACGCCGGGGCATCATTCGCTGCTCGTCCGGCTCAGGAGCGGCCCGGTGCTGCTGTCGGGCGACCAGTTCCACGCGACCGAGAGCTTCGCGCACGATCAGGTGCCGACGTTCAACACCGATCGCGCCGACACGCTCGCCTCGATCGACCGCTTCAAACAGATCGCGACCAATCTAAAGGCGAAGGTGGTGATCCAGCACGAGCCCGCCGACGTCGCCAAGCTTCCCGCTTTCCCGAAGAGTATCCGCTGATGGAACCTGTTCGCCAGGTCGAGGGGCGCGCCTATCCGTGGGGCGCCAAGAACATCGACACTGACATCATCATCCCCGCGCACTGGCTCAAGACGACGACGCGCGAGGGACTGGGGCAGGGTGCCTTCGAAACGGTCCGCGCGCAGCCGGGCAACATCTTCGACGATCCGCGTTACTCCGGCAGTCCGATCCTCATCGCCGGTGACAATTTCGGCTGCGGTTCGAGCCGCGAGCATGCTGCCTGGGCACTCGCCGACCTGGGCATCAAGGCCGTCATCGCGCCGAGCTTCTCCGACATCTTCTCGGGCAATGCTTTCAAGAACGGCATCGTCCCCGTGGTGCTCCCGCAGGAGGCGATCGACCGGCTGGTCGAAGTCGCGCGCGACAATGAAGTCACGGTCGACCTCGAGACGATGACCGTAACCACGCCCTTTCAGGACCGTTTCCCCTTCCACCTCGATCCCTTCCGCCGCGACTGTCTGATGCAGGGGCTGGACGAGATCGGCATGACGCTGGCAAAAGATACCGAGATTTCGAAATACGAATCCGGTGTCGCCACGTCGCGGCCGTGGATCGCAGTGGGAGCGGGCAATGAAGGCACTTCTGTCGCAGGCGCCGGGCGGACCTGAAACTCTAAGCATAGCCGAACTGCCCGATCCCGTGCCGGGCAGAGGCCAGGTGCTGGTCGCGGTGAAGGCCTGCGCGATCAACTATCCCGACGTCCTGATCATCGAGGACAAATACCAGTTCAAGCCGCCGCGCCCCTTCGCGCCCGGCGGCGAGATCGCCGGCGTGGTCGAGGCGCTGGGCGAAGGCGTGACCCAGTTTGCGATGGGCGATCGCGTGCTCGGCGTGATCGGCCATGGCGGGCTGGCGGAGAAGGTCGCGGTCGACGCGGCCCGGCTCTATTGGCTGCCCGAGGGGCGCAGCTTCGAGGAAGGCGCGGCGCTGCTCCTCACCTATGCCACCACGATCCACGCGCTGCTCGATCGCGGCAGATTGGAGGAGGGACACACTTTGCTCGTCCTCGGCGCGGCCGGCGGCGTCGGGCTCGCGGCGATCGAGCTCGGCAAGGCGTTCGGCGCGCGCGTCGTCGCAGCGGTGTCGTCCGAGGCGAAGGCCGAAGCGGCGCGCGCAGCCGGCGCCGACGAGACTCTCGTCTACCCCCGCGCACCGTTCGACAAGGAACAGTCGAAGGCACTGAGCGAGGCGTTCAAGGCCGCGGTCGGCCCCAAAGGCGCCGACGTGATCTACGACCCAGTGGGCGGCGACTATGCCGAGCCCGCTCTGCGGGCGATCGGCTGGGAAGGGCGCTATCTCGTCGTCGGTTTTCCCGCCGGTATCCCGAAATTGCCGCTCAACCTGACCCTGCTCAAGAGCTGCGACGTCTGCGGCGTCTTCTGGGGCGCCTTCGCCGCGCGCGATCCGCAGGCCAACCAGGCGCATGTCGAGCATCTCTTCCGGCTCTGGTCGCAGGGCAAGATCGCTCCGCGCGTGATCGAGACCTTCGCGTTGGCGGACGGCGGCAAGGCGATCGCGAAGATGGCGGCACGGCAAGCGATCGGGAAATTGGTGGTGACGGTTAACTGAGAGAGCCCCCCTTGAATGGGAGGGGCTTAGAGAGTTGCCAGCGCTGCGCTCCCCTCCTATCTCGACGGAAACCGACACCAAAAGGCAGCACCTATGACCACATTCGACGATCGCGAGCGCGCATTCGAGGCGAAGTTCGCCCGCGATGAGGACATCGCTTTCCGCGTCAGCGCGCGCCGCAACCGTCTGCTCGGTCAATGGGCCGCCGCCAAGATGAACCTCACGCCCGAAGAGACCGACGCCTATGCCAAGGCGGTGGTCCAGGCCGATTTCGAGGAAGCCGGCGACGAGGACGTGATCCGCAAGCTGCTCGGTGATCTCATCGCAGCCGGCGTCGAGGTCGACGATGCGACGATCCGTCAGGCGATCACCGAGCAGACCGTCGAGGCGCGTCGCCAGCTGATGGAATCGAAGTAAGATGGCGATGGCCGCCTCCGAGATAGAGGAGCTGATCCGCGCCGGCATCCCCGATGCCCGGGTCGAGATCACCGACCTTGCCGGCGACGGCGACCACTATGCAGCGCGTATCGTCGCCCCCATGTTCAGGGGGATGCCGCGCGTGCGCCAGCACCAGGCGGTTTATGCAGCGCTCGGCGGGCGCATGGGCGGCGTGCTTCACGCGCTCCAGCTGACCACCGAAGCGCCAGAGGAGTGAGTGAAGTGACCGACGACGTTCAGGCGCGCATCCAGGGACTGGTGGATGCCAATCCCGTTTTGCTGTTCATGAAGGGCAGCCCGCTCTTTCCGCAATGCGGCTTCTCGAGCCGCGCGATCGCCATCCTCAACCATCTCGGCGTCGAGTTCGAGAGTGTCGACGTGCTCCAGGACCAGGGCGTGCGCCAGGGAATCAAGGCCTTTTCCGACTGGCCGACGATCCCCCAACTTTATGTGAAGGGCGAATTCGTCGGCGGATCGGACATCATGATGGAGATGTACGAGAGCGGCGAGCTCGCCCAGCTGCTGGCCGACAAGGGCGTCGCGGCGCAGGCTTGAAGCGACCCATATAATTATCGTCACCCCGGCCTTGTGCCGGGGCCCACTGCGCCGCGATCGAGAAGCAGGAACCTCTTGCTGCTCGCCCGGCCTCCCGGTGGGCCCCGGCACAAGGCCGGGGTGACGCATATTTTGAGTCAGCTCCGCACGACTGGCTCGTGTTCGCTGCCGAGTCGCGCTGTCGATGTGGGGGGGAGCCCGGGTCGGGTGGGTCGACGCGAGACCGGGAAGTAAGCGGTCGACCCACCCTGGAATGAAGCGTTGAACGCTCGGGGTATCTCTACCTCTGCACTCGCCGTGCCACTTTCCGCGAATGGCACTTTTCCAGCCCCTTCAGTGGTTAACGTTTCCGATCGCCTCGGCGGCGCTGTAAATTTCCCCGACAGGCGCGTCCGCACGGGCGACGCCGGTCGCGCGCCAGACATAATCCGTTCATCGGTCATTCAGCGACTTGACTACAGACGTAATCGTAACGATTACACAAGTAGTCACGAAGAGGGACTCATGACCGAACGGATCAGCGACGCCGAACATGCCGTGATGGAGGTACTCTGGGAGGAGTCGCCCCTGACCGCGCAGGAAGTAGTCGAGCGCGTTCCCACCGAACGCGACTGGAGCGCCAATACGGTCAAGACCCTGCTCGGCCGCTTGCTCGCCAAGAGCATCATCGCGCATGAGGAAGACGGCCGCCGCTATCGCTACCGCCCACTGGTGGCGCGTTCGGACTATGTCGTCGGTGAATCGCGCCGCTTCATGGACCGGCTGTTCGGCGGCAAGCTCACACCCCTGGTCGCGCACCTCGCCGAGCGCGATGCGATCACCGACCAGGACATCGCCGAGATCGAAGCGCTGCTGAAGGAGCTGAAGTCATGATCGGCTTTGCTATCGAGACCTTCGTCGCCACCACGCTGCTGATGCTGCTCGTGCTCGCGGTGCGCGGGCCGGTGCGAAAGACGTTCGGGCCGCATATGGCCTATGCCTTGTGGCTGCTCCCGGTGGCGCGCCTGATCCTGCCGCCGCTCCCCGAAGGCTGGCGCGAGCAGGCGGCGGCGCCGGTCGCCGCGGCGAGCGACATCGTCGCGGTCTATTTCGTCGAGCCGCTCGGTGCCGCACCTGCGGCGGGGGCGGAGGGCGGCTTCGGCCTGTGGACGGCAGTGCTCGTGCTGTGGGCGCTCGGCGCCGCGGCGTTCCTCGCATACCACCTCGTCTCGCACAGCCGCTACACTGCGAACCTGTTGCGCCGCGCCCGCGTCGATCGCACCGTGGCGCAGGGCAAGGTCCGCGTGATCGAGACAGATGCCGCGCACGGGCCGCTGGCCTTCGGCATCTTCCGCAAATATGTCGCGTTCCCGCGCGATTTCTCCGAGCGTTACGACGAGCAGGAGCGCGATCTCGCGCTCGCCCATGAGCTCGGCCACCATGTCCGCGGCGATCTGATCGCGAACTGGGTCGCGCTGATCGTCCTTGCCCTCCACTGGTTCAATCCGGTCGCCTGGAAGGCTTTCCGCGCCTTCCGTGCCGATCAGGAAATGGCCTGCGATGCCCTGGTGCTCGCCGGCCGCGCCCAGGCGCTGCGCCATGCTTATGGTCGCGCAATCGTCAAGTCCGCGCATGGGGGTGCGGTCTCGGCGGCATGTCACTTGCACACGATAAACGAAGTCAAAGGGAGGTTACGCATGCTTTCGAAGACCCGGCAATTTTCCCCCGCCCGTGCTGCCACCGGCCTGATCGGCATCGGCGCCCTGTCGGTCGCCGCTCTGGGGTTCACCGTCTCGGGCACCCAGGCCGCCGAAACGCTCAAGAGCAAGGTCGAGACCGTGACCGGCGTCAGCTTGGGCCAGGAAGTGCCCGCGCCGCCGGCGCCGCCCGCGGCGGCTGAAGCCCCCGAGGCGCCCGAGGCTCCGGAAGCGCCAGAGATGGCGGAAGGCCCGCACAAGGTCGAGCGCCATGTCTATCGCTATACGGCCGATGACAAGAAGGACGGCAAGCGGGTCCGGAAGATGGTCATCGTCCGCGCGGACGGCTCGAAGGACGAGATCGCGATGCCCGATCCCGAGGCGATTCGCAGGTCGATCCCCGAGGTACGCGACGGCAAGTGCGGCACCGGCGACGGCAAGCCTTCGGTCGAGCACCGCAGCGAGGCCGGCAAGAAGATCATGATCATCTGCACCGACCGGATCGAGATGGCCGCGGCCGACGGCGAGCGCCTTGCCATGCGCCACAAGGAGTTCGGCCTCGAGAGCGCCCGGATGGGCCTGCGCATGGCGCGCCGCTCGCTCGAGAACGAGACGAACATGAGCGCCGATGAGCGTGCCAAGGCGCTGAAGGGCATCGACGAGGCGATGGCCGAGCTCGAGAAGCAGCACGACAAGGACTGACGAGTGGGGAGGGGTGTCCGCTGCCCCGCGGACATCCTTCACGACGGGGTCGGCTGAACTCCTTCGCAGCCGGCCCCGTTTTAATTTTGCCTGGTCCCCTCCCTGCAAGGGAGGGGTTAGGGGTGGGTAAGGAAAGGCCGGGCTCGATGCCCGGTCTTTCCTTTTTTCTCTGCGTCTCGACGGGCTCGCTGCCGCTCGCACCCACCCCCAGCCCCTCCCTTGCAGGGAGGGGAGGCTTGCGCTGCGCCCCTCCACCCGCCACATCGCACCGATGATCGAGGCTCCCACTGGCGTCGCGCTCGCGGTCGAGCCGCTGGTCACGCGCGTCCTCGCGCCGAACCCGTCGCCTTTCACGTACACCGGCACTCAGACCTATCTGGTCGGCACAGCCGAACTCGCGGTGATCGATCCGGGGCCCGCCGATTCCCGGCATCTCGACGCTCTGCTGGCTGCGATCGGTGGCCGTCCGGTCGCAGCGATCCTCTGCACCCACACCCACCGCGACCACAGCCCCGCCGCCGCCCCGCTAAAGGCCGCCACGGGTGCTCCGATCATCGGCTGCGCCCCGCTGACCCTCGAAGACGCCGGTCCCCGCGCCGACGCTGCCTTCGACACGCATTACGTCCCCGATCGCGTTCTCGTCGACGGCGAAAGCGTGACCGGTCCCGACTGGACGCTCACCGCCGTCGCCACCCCCGGCCACACTTCGAACCATCTCGCCTTCGCGCTTCCCCAAGCCGGCGCGCTCTTCACTGGGGACCATGTCATGGGCTGGTCGACCACCGTGGTCGCGCCGCCCGACGGCGATATGGCCGCCTATATGGCCAGCCTCGACAAGCTCATGGCGCGCGACGATCGCATCTATTACCCCGCGCATGGCGAGCCGATCGAGCGCCCCCGGCGCTTCGTCCGCGGCCTGATGGGGCACCGCAAGCAGCGCGAGGGCCAGATCCTCCGCCTGCTGCGCAAGGATGTCGGCGAGATTCCCGCGATGGTCGAGCGCATGTATGTCGGCCTCGATCCGCGCCTCACCGGTGCCGCGGGCCGCTCGGTGCTCGCGCATCTGCTCGATCTACGGGCTCGCGGCCTCGTTGAGGAGGAAGGCGAGGCGTGGAGGATCGCGGCGTGAGACGCTGGGGCCTGCTCCGCTTCGCATTGCTGCTGGTCGCGTTGATCGTCACGATTGGCGCCGGCTTCTGGTTCCTGAGCACCACCGTCAAGAGCCAGTTCCGCGGACCCGACCCGATCACCGTCGCGCAGGCCAGCCTGCAGGGCCTGCGCGAGCAGAACCGCCTCTCCACCTTCGCCGCGCGCTACGTCGCGGTGGTCACTTCGAAGCAGAGCCGTCTCGGCCTCAGCGCGGAGAAGACGCTGATCATGCCCGGCATGGTCCGCTACGAAGTCGATCTCGCCAGGCTCCAGCAGAAGAGCCTCTCCTGGGACGCCGCCAACAGGCGCCTGACCGTCCTGCTGCCGCCGCTCGAAGTAATCGGACCCGATGTCGATCTCGACGGCATCCGCGAGTATTCGGAAGGGGGCCTGCTGATGCGCTTCACCGATGTCGAGACTCAGCTAGACGCCGCCAATCGCAAGGCCGGCCAGCAGGAGCTGATCCGCCAGGCCCGCGGCCCCATGCCGGTCAAGCTGGCGAAAGAGGCCACGCGCCGCGCGATCGAGCGCAGCTTCGCAATGCCGCTCAAGGCCGCCGGCCTCGATGCCAGGGTCGGGGTGTTCTTCCCCGATGAGCGCCCGAGCGAAGACTGGGACCGCTCGCGCCGCCCCGAGGACGTGCTCGCCAACCGCTACTGATCGTCGGGATGACGGGTAAGGCTTGATCCCCGCCGCAACCGGGGCCATCTGCCTCCGCATGGATGCACGCAACGGAATGGGCGGAAGCCTCGCTGGCCTCGATCTTCGCGCCGAGATCGATCGGCTCCGCAAGGAGCGCAACGCCGTCATCCTCGCGCATTATTACCAGAAGCCCGAGCTGCAAGACCTGGCGGACTTTGTCGGAGACAGCCTCGATCTCTCGCGCAAGGCCGCCGAGACCGACGCCGACGTGATCGCCTTTTGCGGCGTGCGCTTCATGGCCGAGACCGCCAAGATCCTCTCGCCCGACAAAGTCGTCGTGCTCCCCGACATGAACGCCGGGTGCAGCCTCGAAGACAGCTGCCCGCCCGAGCAGTTCGCCGCGTTCCGTGCGCAACATCCCGATCACATCGCTTTGACCTACATAAACTGCTCGGTCGAAGTGAAAGCGCTGAGCGACATCATCGTCACCAGCTCCAGCGCCGAGAAGATCCTCAGCCAAATCCCGCCGGAGCAGAAGATCATCTTCGGCCCCGATCGCAATCTCGGCGGCTATCTCACCCGCACGCTCGGGCGCGAGATGCTGCTCTGGCCGGGTGTGTGCATCGTCCACGAGGCATTCTCCGAGACCGAATTGCTCAAGCTGCGCGCCCAGCATCCCGGCGCGCCGATCGCCGCGCATCCCGAATGCCCGCCGCACATCCTCGATCATGCCGACTATGTCGGCTCGACGCGCGGAATCCTCGATTTCGCCAAGAGCTTCCCGGGCGACACGCTGATCGTCGCCACGGAGCCGCACATCATCCATCAGATGGAAAAGGCGCTGCCGGAGAAGAATTTCATCGGCGCGCCCGGCGCGGACGGCAACTGCAACTGCAACATCTGCCCGTACATGGCGCTCAACAACATGGAGAAGCTCTACCTCGCACTGCGCGACCTGGAGCCGCGCATCGAGATCGAGGAAGGCATGCGATTGAAGGCGAAGAGGAGCCTCGATCGCATGCTCGAAATGGCGAGCGCGACGGTGGGGCAGGGCGATCTCGGCCCGGTCCCCGCGGTGGGCGGCGATCCCCGAAAGGGCGACTAATCTTTCCGGAAATCCGTCATCCCGGCCTTGTGCCGGGATCCACTGTGCCGCAACGGAGAAGCTGGAAGCGAGAACGCATCGCGCGCCTCCCGGTGGACCCCGGAACAAGTCCGGGGTGACGGGTTAGGATGGGGGTCGGCGCCGGCAACAGCAACGGGTGCGACTACACCGTCACCATGTCGTACACGATCACCTTCGCCCAGAGATGCTCGCATTTCGCGACGAAGTCCTTGTGCACCGGATGGTCCTGATAGGTCTTCTGGTCGACGACATTGTCGAACACCATCAGCTCCGAGACGTGGAAGCTCGAATCGACCACGTCACGCTGCTCGGTCGACGCCGGCACGCCGATCTGCAGGCTGCGGACGACCTCGACCTTGGCGAGCTTGCGCAGCCCTGCGATCAGCGCATCGCGATCCGCCGCCGATCCCGGATTCTTCAGCCAGAAGAACACGTGATGGACGATCTTCCCGTCCAGCGCTGCCGCTGCGGCCGGGCCGGAGGCCATGGCGGCCGCGCCCAATGCGGCACCCTTCACGATATCCCTGCGATTGACTGGCATCCTGTCATCTCATCCTTCCGATGCCGCGACCGGGCGGCGTTGTCTTCGCCGGGATAGTCTTCACGCTGTGGTTCGAGGTCAAGCGTTTGCGTCGGGCAGGCGACCGGACTTCCACCCGGCGCGACGGATCGGCCGCGGAGGTTCCCGCCGGATAGCGGTCAGGTAAGGAGCCTCGCATAAGGCTCTGGATGACGAGAGAGTATACGTGATTCGCGATGCGGGAGCTGCGGGACAGCCTATGGCCATCCCGCAGCCTATTTCCGCTATATGCTTACTGGAAGCCGACTGGCCCGGTGAACGCGCCGTTGTTGGCCGCTCCGTTGGTAGGATTGCCGATCAGGCTGTTGTTCCCGTAGGTCGTGATCGCCGCACCGCCGAATGAGGTGATGCCAAGTGCGTTTCCGGTAATCGTGGTATTTTTCACCCGGATCGCCATCGAACTGCCGTTGCCGATCAGCCCTGCCCCGACATTGTTGTTGAGTGTCGAGTCGGCGATCATCATCGCAACCGGGTTGGTGCCGCCGGCGTTTATCGCCGTAACCCCGTTGCCGTTGCCGTCGAACTGGCTGTCGGTGATGCCGACCGTGAGACCGCTCAGGTTGGTGTTGCCGGTCGAATCGACTTTCAAGCCGTTGCTGGCATTATTGACCAGCCGAACGTTCTTGATGCTGACCTTCCCATTGCCGCCCGCACCGGTCGGTTGCACGAGAATGCCGCCTCCGGTGGCGCCATTGCCGTTGTCCGCGATCGTGGTGTTGCTCACATAGAGCATGGCGCCGCCGCTCGGCTGGAATGAGATGCCGAAGCTGTTGGCCGCATTGAACCGGCGGATCGTGGAATCCTCGACGTAGAGCGAGCCTTGGCCGATCATGCGGATGCCGTTGGACGGCGGGTTGACGCCGAAGATGTCGAGGCCGCGGATATAGACCGAATCGGTAACGGCCGGGAGGTTGACGACGATGCCGTTGCCTCCGGCCAGCGCACCGCCTTCGGTGTAAGGGCAGGAGATCGTCATCGACTTGATGATGGTCACCGCGCCGAACCCGGCCGGATCGAGGCAATTGATCTCACCACCTGCCGCTGTTTTGGAGATCGCGCCGGCAAAAGTCTTGCACGGCGCCGTGCGACTGCACGGATTGACGTCGTCGCCGACGCCCGAAACCCATGTGCGCGTGGCCTGGGCTTGCGCAGGCGTAGCGGTTAGAGCCATGGCGGCGGCGAACGACAGCGCCGACATTCCCGACAGCGTCGCATATCTGATTGGTTTCATTGCAAATATCCCCTGATTTTAGCATGGGTAAACGCTTGGTTACTCTTTTCGCGAACCCCCCGATCTGCGGACTAGCCCACTGGCTTTCCAGTTTGCTTGAACAGGCCACTCTGTCCGGGCGAATTATTTGCCGCAGCGCAGATCAGGCTTTCGGTATGGTCGTATTGCCCAAAGAGTCAACTCGCCCAAGATTTTGGTCAACTTTCCCTATTGTTTCACAGCATTAGGGCATTTTGCTGCGAATTCGGCTCAGGTCGGACTTCACTTGTGTCGCCTGTCGGGCCCGGCCGCCGATCCCGCGACGTCCATTCGACCAGCGATGACCGGGCGAAGGCTGCTTTGCGCGATCAGCCGAAATTCCCTGGCGGGTGCGCCTCGAGTTCTCCGTTCGATCCGAACAACGGCAGCGCCTCCGCCCCGCCGGGCTCCGTCTCGAAGTTCGAAACCGTCACCCCCACCAGCCGGATCCCCTTCTCGGGGGGCAGCACCAGCCCGATCAGTTCGCGGCTCGTCTGCCGAAGCAGTTCCTGGGTCCGCACCACCGACGCGAAGCTCTTGCTCCGGGTGATCTGCCTGAAATCGGCGAACTTGACCTTCACCGTCACGGTCCGCCCGAACGCCTGCGCCTTGTCGCACCAGTTCCAGACGTCGTCGGCCATGCGCAGCACGCCCGCCTCGATCTCGGGCGGATCGGTCAGGTCACGGTCGAACGTCGTTTCCGATCCCGATGACTTGCGCTCGCGCGACGGATTGACCGGCCGATCGTCCTGCCCGCGCGCGATCGCGAAATACCATTCGGCCGCGCTGCCGAAATGCGTGCGCAGGAAGTCGAGCGACTTGTCGCGCAGGTCTGCCCCCGTCTCGATCCCCAGCCGCTTCATCTTCTCCGCAGTCACCGGTCCCACGCCGTGGAAGCGCGCCACCGGCAGCGTCTCCACCCACGCCGCGCCCATCTCGGGCGTCACTGCGAACTGGCCATTGGGCTTGCGCTGGTCCGAGGCCAGCTTGGCGAGGAACTTGTTGTACGAAATGCCGGCCGATGCGGTGAGACCCGTCTCCTCCAAAATCCGCGCGCGGATCTCCTTCGCAGTGGCCCAGGCGGTCTCGATTCCGCGGCGGTTGGCGGTGACGTCGAGATAGGCCTCATCGAGCGACAGCGGCTGGATCAACTCGGTATAGTCGGCGAAAATCGCATGGATCTGCTTCGACACCGCTTTGTACACTTCGAAGCGCGGCCGCACGAACACGAGCTCGGGGCAGCGCCGCAGCGCAGTCACAGATGGCAATGCCGATCGTACGCCGAACGCCCGCGCTTCATAGCTCGCCGCCGCGACCACCCCGCGCGCGGCGGCATAGCCCACCGCCACCGGCCTGCCGCGCAGCTCAGGCGCGTCGCGCTGCTCGACCGACGCATAAAAGGCGTCCATGTCGATATGGATGATTTTCCGGTTGGCGGACGGTTGATTGTCCTGGGACGTCAACGACCTGGTTCCTGACCCGTATTGGCTGCGATGGGATGAAAGCCCCTCGCGCTTACGGTAGCCGGATTACTCCGTGCTTGCCCTGAACGCCACTGTGAAGAAGAACATAACGGGAAATATTTGGGTTCCGGACTGAACGTCGCCGGTCGGTGACTTCCTCCCTCACTGGAGCGTCGCCGCGTACAGGCTGTGATGCGTGAGAATGAACAGGGTGCGCCGGTCCGCTCCGCCGATCAGCACTTGCAGCGGGCGTTCGGGAATGTCGATGCGGCGGATCGGCTTTCCGCCGGCGTCGTAGACGAACACCTGTCCGTTCGCGACATAGAGGTTGCCGGCGGCGTCGCGTGCGACACTCTCTCCGCCGCGATCGGCAACGACCTGGAGATCGGTGACGCTGCCGGCCGCACCGACCAGCCCGCTATAGGTGCGGTTTTCCGACGCGTTCGTCAAAACCACCCGCTCGCCGGGCCGCGCGGTGACGAGACCATAAGCGTCGAGCGAGTCCGACCAACGCCAGCCCTGATGGTCGTCGGGCCCCTGGTTCCAGACGCGGAATGCAGGGAGAACCAGCGATCCGTCGGGCGAGACATATTCCTGCGGCTTGGGGGCAGCCATCGCGCGCAGGAAGAAGTCGGCCAGCGTCGGGAACTGGTAGGTGGCCGGATCGATCCGGTCCGCGAATTCGCCATTCGCCCACATGTTGACCGGCAGCGCCGTCGCGGCGCCGTCGCGCGGTTTGGCCGGCGTCGGCGCGATCACGCGCACGTCGGAGGGTCTGGCCGGATCGATGCTGTAGACCGTCGCATCGCGTCCGGCCGAGGACAGCACCATCAGCCTGCCCGATCGATCGATCGCCAGATTGACCGGATCGAGCGGCGCGTCGGCGAGGATCGACAGGCCTTCGGCTTGCGACCAGCCATGGATGCGGTGGAACTGGCGGTCGACGAAATAGAGCTTGCCCTTGGCATCGACCGCCGCGCCCGCGATCGAATAGAAGCCGTCCGCCAGCTTTCGAACGTCGGGCGAGACCGGGACCGCCGATGCAGTGGCGGCGGGGACGGGAGTAGCCGGCAGATCGAGCCGGGCGAACTCGCGCTCGCGCACTTCGCGCTGTCCGGTCATGTCCTTGATCGCGTTCTCGAAGGGAAACTTGCTCGCGCGCAGATAGGTGCCGCAGCCCTTGGCGTCGCAGCTGGCGAAGCCGCTCTCGGCGTTCACATGCACGTTGCGGAAGCGGATATCGCTGGAATTGTACAGTTTCACCGCCGCATCCATCGGCTTGATCGAACGGGTGACGCGATAGCCGTGATAATTGGCGAACAGGATGTTGCGCGAGTTGCGGAACTCGGTGGAGATCGCATTCACGCCGTCGCGCACCTCCTGCTCGGTCTGGGGGGCGAGGAATTCCCAGTTCTCGACATTGTCGAGCACGATCTCGACGCGATAATGATGCTCCGCCGAAAGCTCGTAGACATGGCCCGGCGTACGGGTGTTCGAGACATAGAAGCCCGCCGATGCCAGCGTATTGGGCGACCAGATCGCCGCGAAGGTGCCACCGCCGCCGTCTGTCACCCAGATGCTGGGATGCTGGCCGTCGAAACGCGCTTTGGGGTCGCCGAAACCGATCGGGCTGCCCTTGGTCAGCACCGTGCCGCCGCCGCCCTGGATCTTGACGTCGTTGACCATCGACGCCGCACCCGCTTTCCACAGCAGTGCAGTGGCGCGCGGATTGACGCCGCCGGTCCACAGCCCGAGCCCGGAGACGATCGCATCTCCACCGCGAGCGCTCTCGATCAGTGCTTTGGCGCTGCCGACTCCCATATAAGCGGGCGTCTCGTCAGGCAGATAGAGATGGGTGAGGCTCGGGTGCAGCGAGATGAGCACGCTGTCGGGGCGCAGCCTGATCGTGTCGGTGACACGGTAGCGGCCCATCGGCAAATAGAGCACGCGGTGCGTGTCGATTGCCCGCTGCAGCGCGGCGGTGTCGTCGGTCTCGTCGTCTCCCTTGACTCCGAGGCCGCGGACATTGGCCCATTCCCGCACCGGCGGCAGCGCGCGGATCGCCGGTGCGCGGCGCGCCGGCATCCGGACGAGCGGGGCCATGGTCACGTCGGTCGCGAATTCGCCCATCTGGCCGAGCGCGGGCAGCTTGAGGCCATACGAGAAGTCGCTGACGCGGTAATGCCGGCCTTGCCCGGGCACCGTTTTCCCGCTGTCGCGGAAGCGGGCGAAGACCGGCGTGTTCGACGCGATCGCATTGTCGAAGCCGATCTGCGTGAAGACGTTGTTTTCGTTCGAGATCACCACGCCGGCATGGGAGACGTTCTCGAAGCGAACGTCCTTGCCCCACAGCGAGTCCGAATGGCCGCGATCGATCTCGATCCCGACGGGCGTGTCGCGGATCGCGACGTTGACCAAGGTCAGGTCGACTTCGTGCTCGCGGATCGCGGCGTCGCGCTGGCCTTCGAATTCGGAATCGATCAGCGTGAACTGCCAGGCGGGCGAGGTTTTTTCGGTAAGGATGCCGTAGCGCCCGCCATAGAAGCGGAGGTTCTCGCATTCGTTGCCCGCCTGGTAGATGCCGGCAAGGCCTGATCCGAGGTGGAAGTCGATATGGCGCAGGAAGCCGTGCTGGGCGACGCGGAAACGCACCGCGACGGCGCCGGCATTGCCTTGGCCGATCTCGAAATCGACATTGGACAGCGCCGAATAGAAAGTGCTCGAAGTCGCGTCGAAGATGTTCGGATTGGCCGGAACGCTGGTCGGCGGGGGCACCGGCACGTTGCCGACGCGATACTGGTCCTCGCCCGTGAAGCTGACCATTGCCGCCACGCCTGCGCCGAAGCCCGCGCTATTGTCGGCAAGCGATATTATCGGTCGCGTCGCCCCGACGCCGAATATGCGCACGGCCGAACGCACGAAGATCGTGCGGCTGATCCGGTAGCGGCCCGAGGGCAGGAAAACCACGCCGCCATGGCCTCCCACGGCCGCGGCATCGATCGCATGCTGGATCGCGGCACTGTCGTCGGCGCGGCCATCGCCGACGCCTTTCACCGTGACGGCGCGCGGATCGTCCGGAGCGGTCAGATAGACCGAAGTCGATCTGGCCAAAGCGGGGAGAGGCGACAGCAGCAAAGCGACGCAGAGCAGGCAAATGGCCTTCATCGTCTATCTCCCGGATGGACCAATTCGAAGGATAGCCGGCATTCCGTCGGTCAGCGGTACGGCCGGATCAGCAGCGACCCCGCTTTGGGGAGCGGAAGCGGTATCAGAAGCCCGACAGGGCGAATTCCTGTGCCGCGATCGCGACCTGCGTCCGATTGCGCACGTTGAGCTTGCGCATCAGCGCGGTCATGTGCGCCTTCACGGTCGCCTCGGCGATCCCGAGCTCGAATGCGATCTGCTTGTTGAGCTGGCCCGAGCGAACGCCGCGCATCACCTTGATCTGCGTGGGCGTCAGCCGCAACGGCGCGCTGGTGGCGGGCATTTCGGCGCGTTTCGCGGCCGTCGGGCCATCTTCGAAGTTTCCCTTCATAGCATCCTCGCTCCCTCGGCTCTTTGGCCTGTCGTGCCGCGATTCCGTGTCTGCGGCAGATGCGTCCGTGTTCCAGTTGGATGGAATCAGTTGGACAGGTTTTGACTATGTTCCGGTAATCTTCCCCGAATCAAGCCTTTTTCGTGCCTTTGTGCAAAAATCTGTCCAACAGATTGTGTCGTGAGGGTGCCGCGCAGCGACGCGCTGGTATCGGTCCTGGGCACAGCGACAGATGCCGATAGGACGGAGATGGATCCGGCTGGTTTGACGCACTTGTGTTCCCCGGCGAAGGCCGGGGCCCAGTCGCGAGTCACTGTCGAGGGCGGGATGTCTTCTCAAGTCCGTCGAAACTGGGACCCAAGGCCGGCGAACAGTTCTAAATGAGCTGAATCCGACTCTAGCGGGTCGCGTCGATCCCGACCTTCGCCCATGCCAGAACCTCGCTGCACAATTGCTCGACCGGGCCGTAGCAATGCAGCACCAAAGCCCGCTCGTCGGGCATGGGACGCTCCAGCGCGGCAAACTGACTGCCGAGCAGGCTGGGCGGCATGTAATGACCGGTTCGGGTGGCGAGCCGGTCCGCGATTTCCTCGGGTTGGCCGTCGAGCAACACGAAAAGCAGCGGCACGCCCGCCGCCTGCTCGAGCCGTTCGCGATAGCTGCGCTTGAGCGCCGAGCAGGCGGCGAGCGCGACACCGTTGTCAGCCACGGCCGTGCCGATGGCGGCGCCGAGCCGGTCGAGCCAGGGCCAGCGATCGGAGTCGGCCAGCGGCTGGCCGGCGCGCATCTTGGCGATGCTCGCCGCGGCGTGGTAATCGTCGCCTTCGAGCGCGGGGCAGGCGAGATGCGCGGCCAGATGTTCGATCAACGTCGATTTGCCGCAGCCGCTCACGCCCATCGCGACGATGGCGCAGCGCGGCAATACCTCCAGATTGCTCAGTGATTGCACCGCCGGCTTCAACCTTTCGTCACCATTCGCGCGGTCCCGAGCCACGCATCCGATGCGATCCTATCGGGCGGGCGGCATGCTTTGACCATTGCGACCTTTGTCGCGGTCGCCGCGGCCACGCCTGCGACCATGGTCGTAGATGATGGGGGGGCCTTGATCCGGTAAGACCGAGACACTGCAGCGTGGCGAGTCACCGAACGCACGCGCCAAAAACAAGACGGGGATGGATGATGGGGAATTTTTCTTTCGATCGTCGCGCATCGGCGATCGCGCGTGTTACCGCTACCAGTCTCGCGGCGCTCGCTACGGCACTGACCTTCTCGCCTGCGGCCGCGCAGACCGCGCCGGCCCAGCCCGTTGCGCAGGAAGCCGAAGCGCAGGCGGCCGTCCCCTCCGCACAGGAGCCGGAAGCTCCGGGCGACATCGTCGTCACGGGCACACGCATCCTTTCGAGCGGCTTCACTGCGCCCACGCCCACCACGATCATCGGCGAGGAGCAGATCGCGGCCAACGCGCAGCCCAACATCTTCAACACGATCGCCCAGCTGCCTTCGCTGCAAGGCTCGACCGGCACTTCGACGGGCACGTTCAGTACTTCGAGCGGGCTGCAGGGGCTCAGCTCCTTCTCGCTGCGCGGCCTTCAGCCGATCCGTACGCTGACGTTGCTCGACGGCCAGCGCGTGGCCGGCGCCAACGTCACCGGCGTGCCGGACGTCAGCCTGTTCCCGCAACTGCTGATCAAGCGCGTCGACATCGTCAACGGCGGCGCCTCGGCGACCTATGGCTCGGACGCGGTCGGCGGTGTCGTCAACTTCATCACCGACACCCGCTTCAAGGGCTTCAAGGCCAATCTGCAGGGCGGCATCACCACCTATGGCGATAATGCGCAGATCCTCGCGCAGGGCGCCTGGGGCGGGGCATTGTTCGACGACAAACTGCACCTGGTCGTCAGCGGCGAATATGCCCATGACGAGGGCGTCGGCCCGGGCGATTTCGGCACCGACCTTGCCGGCAAGCGCGACTGGTATCGCGCCAGCACCTTGCTCAACACCGGACAGGCTAACAACGGCCTGCCGCAATTCGTCTACAGCGATTACGCGCAGCCTTATCAATATGCCCGCTACGGACTGATCAACAACGGCCCGCTGCAAGGCATCGCATTCGACGTGAACGGCGCGCCATACAATTTCAATTACGGATCGGGCGGGGCGCCGCTGGGCAATGGCCGCGTGTCCAATTGCTATTCCGGCAACAGCTTCTGCGTCGGCGGCGATCTGTCGGGCGCGCCTGGATCCGGCGCATCTCTGGTGTCGGCGCTCCAGCGCGTCACCGGCTTCGGCCGGATCGGTTACGATTTCGCCGAGAACAACGAAGTCTACGTCACTTTCAGCGCGGCACAGGTCAAGACCAGCAACCAGCCGAGCCCGGGTTACGGCCGCCCGAGCCTCACGGTGCAGTGCGCCAATCCGTTCCTGCCGCAACTCATTCGCGACCGGTGCACCAGCGCAGGAATCACTTCCTTCAACTTCGGGACGAGCAACGGGAATTTCCCCGATCCGAGGGTCTATACCGATCGACGCCAATATCGCGTCGTCGGCGGCCTCAAGGGGCAGTTCGGCGTGGGCGGGGGCGACTGGAATTACGACGCCTATTACGCGCACGGCACCACCATCTCCGACGTCGACGTGAACGACATCGTCCTGCAGAACCGCTATGCCGCCGCGGCCAACGCGATCACGCTGAACGGCGCGATCGTCTGTGCCGATCCCGCGGCGCGCGCGGCGGGATGCCAGCCGATCAACATCTTCGGCGGCTTCGCCCCCTCGGCGGCGGCGCTCGCTTATGTCACGCCGCAGAACGGCCCGTTCCAGCACACCAGGCTGACCCAGGACGTCGCCAGCCTCAATTTCTCCGGCAATCTGTTCGATCTATGGGCAGGGCCCCTCGCGCTCGCCTTTGGCGGTGAGTATCGCCACGAATTCTACGAAGTGAACGCCGATCCCTATGGCGCGGGCGTGAGCACGCTGAGCCCGAACAGCGAGGCCTATCCGGCAGACCCGCTGCTCAACGCACCTTTGGGGAGCAATTGGGCGGCCGGCAATTACAAGAACGGCCGCGGCGCCTATGACGTGTACGAAGCCTCGGCCGAATTCAATCTGCCGCTGTTCGACGGCGGCGGGGCAGGCAAGGCGAACCTGACCGGCGCCGCCCGCGTGACGCATTACAGCACGTCGGGCACCGTCTGGGCGTGGAAGATCGGCGGCACCTGGGATACGCCGCTCGACGGCTTCCGGCTGCGTGCAGTGACTTCGCGAGACGTGCGCGCGCCCAATCTGTCGGAGCTGTTCGCGGCGCCGACCGTGACGACGCTGCCGAACTTCGCCAATCCGTTCCCGCCCGCCGGCGCGGTGCAGGCGTTCCAGAACACGATCGGCAACCCCGATCTGAAACCGGAAATCGCGCGCAACACCGAAATCGGTGCCGCACTCGCCAATCCGTCATGGTTGCCAGGGCTCAGCCTTTCGTTCGACTATTACAGCATCAAGCTGAACGGCGTGATCTCGACGCTGACGGCGGACCAGATCGTCCGCCTCTGTTTCGACGGCAATCAGGCGTTCTGCGGCGGTTTCGTACTCAACAGCCCGGTGCAGGGCGGCAACTTCATCAACGTCCAGCCGTTCAATCTCGCCTCATGGAAGACCAGCGGGTTCGATATCGAGGCGAGCTACCGCTGGAGCAGGCCGCTGGGCCTCCCGGGCAGCTTCACTGTCCGCGCGCTCGGTACCCATATCCGCGAGTTCGTGGTCAACGCGGGCGCGCCCGGCGTCGACAAGGTCGACCAGGCCGGCGCCAATACCGGCGCCACGCCCAACTGGAAGTGGCTGGCGATCCAGACCTACGACAACGACGCGTTCAGCCTCACCGTTCAGGAACGCTGGTTCTCGGACGGCGTGTTCGGCAACCAATATGTCGTGTGTAGCTCGAGTTGCCCTGCTTCGACCGCCAACCATCCGACCATCGATCGTAACCGCATGGAGGGCGCCTTCTATGTGGATGTCGGCGGCACGGCGAAGATCACCGAAAACGTCAGCACCTACTTCAAGGTCGACAATCTGTTCGACCATGATCCCGCGCCGTCGCCGCAGACCAATACCGGCCTCGACGTGAACCCTGCGCTCTACGACACGCTCGGCCGTACCTATCGCATCGGCGTGCGGGCAAGGTTCTGATCGACTGCCGGACCGATCCTCCCCTGGGCTTGGCGAAATTTACGATGTTCACGAACAGGGCCGCATCGCGCGGCATGCCGTGACCGGAATTTCGCCAAGCCGATTTTTTTGGAAGGGAAGACCGGCAAGACGGTGCATTCCTGGTAGCGCCATGATGGCCGTGTTCGCCCCTTCTCCGTTTTTGCTGAACGACTGCCAAAGCCCACGCTGACACGCACAAGTGGAGCGGCCTGCCGCCACGTGAACCTTTTCCGTCGAGAACCGACTACGAAGGAAACGATGGGGCCAGTGATGCGACAAGCAGCCGCGAGCGAAGAACCGCAAATCGACGACGAGCTGCTCGTCATCCGCTGCCAATTGGGCGAGCGCCGCGCATTTGACGAGTTGGTCGCGCGGTGGGCGGCGCCGATCGCCGGCTATGCCCGACGCGTGTCGCAAGATGGCGACGCGGCAGCCGAACTGACGCAGGACATCTGGCTGCGGGTGCTGCGCGGAATCGATCGCCTCCACGATCCGGGTCGCTTCCGTTCATGGCTGTTCGGCATCGCGCATCGCGCGTTCATCGACACGCTTCGCAGACGATACAGGACCCTTCCGCCGCCCGGCGACGCCGTCGATCCGTTGGCCGAGGACGAGATTCCGGAAGATCGCCATGACCGCGAGGACATCGAGCTCGGGCTGGCCCGGCTGCCACCCGCCGAGCGTGAGATCCTGACCCTGTTCTATTTGCACGAGCTGACGATCGAGGAAACGGCGGACGCTCTCTCGATACCCCCGGGCACGGTCAAATCGCGGCTGCATCGTGCCAGGCGCCTGCTGCGCCTCGCGCTCGAAGGAGATTTGACGTGACTGCCATCCAAGATGTCGATGCAATCGATCGCGTGCGGCGGATCGCCGGGGCCGAGCTTTCCCTGCAGTCGCGAATCGCGCACGGCGTCCTGCTGGCCGCCGCGCTGGCGATGACGACGGTCCTCGCGGCGCTTTTGCTGACCGAGCCGGATCTGCCGCTGCGCACCTGGGCAGCGCTGGCGGTGCTGACGATGATCGGCGCGATCTGGACCGGCTATGCCGCTTGGGTGCTCGCCCGGCGCCGCGTGCTGTTCGCCCGCCAGCGAGTCGTCGCCGGATGGCTCGCGGTGATCTTCACGTCGATATTCACGATCGGCGCGTTCGCCATCGGGATCGCGGGCGATGTGCCGGCGGGTTTCGCCGCCGGCGGGCTGGGGCTGGCGCTCGTCGCCGGTTCCGGGCTGCTGCTCGCGCGCGCCCGACGGCGCCTCGCGGCGCTCCTCGATCGCAGGCGCGAACTCGAATCCCTTCACGCCGGAGTTGCACGATGATCGCGCGTCGCCTGTTCGCGGTCCTGCTGGCCTTCGCTGCAATGGCCCTCGCGGGCGGGGCCGATGCCCAGTCCACGGATCCCGTTGTCGACCGGGTCCAGATCCGCTCGATCGCCACCCCGGATGGGCGCGCGATCGAAATCACCACCGGCTATGTCAGCGTCCCCGAACAACGCATCGGCGCGACCACGCACTCTCGAAGGATCGATCTCGCGGTCATCCGGCTGCGCTGGGCCGGAGGGGCGGGGAAGACCGCGAACATGCTGCTGGCGGGCGGTCCAGGCGATTCGGGCATACGGCTCGTGTCGGGTTTGCCCGAACGACGGGCGGCGGCGTTGCTCGATCTGATGGGCGGCGACGTGATCAGTTTCGACCAGCGCGGCACGGGGCGGTCGCAACCCGGCCTCGCGCTGGCCGAGCCGACTCCGTTGCCTCTCGATGCACCCGGCTCGGCTGCGGCCTGGTTGCCGCTGATGGAGCGCGCGTCGCGTCTTGCCGCGGAGCGCTTCGCCGAGGCCGGCATTCGGCTCGCCTCCTATACGACTGTGGAGAGCGCCGATGACGTCGACGCGGTCCGGCGCGCGTTCGGCTATGCCGGGATGAACCTCTGGGGTCGCAGCTACGGCTCACACCTCGCCCTAGCGACGATCCGACGTCACCCCGACAGCGTCGAGCGACTGATACTGGTCGGCCCGGAAGGTCCCGATCACACGTTCAAATTACCCTCGCAGACCGATGCGGTGATCCGCCGCATCGGCGAGCGGGCGGGCGTAGCCGAGCTGCCGGATACCATGCGCGCCGTGTTCGAGCGCCTCCGCCGCGCGCCCGTGACGCTGGACGCAGCCGGCCCGGACGGTGTGGAACGCAAGCTCGTGATTGGCGCATTCGACCTGCAATGGATGACCGCGCAGGCGCTTGCCGATCCGCGGGCGCTCGCCACCTTGCCGATCGCGTATCGGGAGATGGCAGCCGGCGATTTCCGCCGCATCGGCCCGCTCGCGCTGGCCTTGCGCACGCGATGGCGGCTCGGATCGGCGATGAAATACATGATGGACCTCGCCTCCGGCGCGAGCCCGCAGCGTCTCGACCGGATCCGGCACGAAGCGCGCGCGGCGCTGTTGGGCGATGCGATGAATTTTCCGACGATCGGCCTGCAGCCGGCCTGGCCCGACGCCGATCTCGGGGCCGATTATCGCAGGCCGGTACGCAGCGCAGTGCCGGCGCTTATCCTCGTCGGCGATCTCGACGCACGCACGCCGGTCGAGAACGCCCGCGAGATTGCGGCTGGCCTGCCGCACGCCAAAGTGATCGTGCTCGAGAATGGCGCGCACCAGTTCGATCTGTTCGGCGATCCCGCCATCCAGCCGCTGCTCCGCGACTTCCTTCGTGACCGGGCGATCGGCGTGGACCGCGTTCGCCTGCCGGCGATCCCGTTCCAGCGATGAGCGTATCGATGGCATCCATCGCGACCTGGCCCATGCGGCCATTCGGCGATTTCAACCGGGCGCAACAGGCGATAAAGCGCCCCATGGCCTTCTCACTCGACAATTTCGACCTCGACGCCTTCGTCCGCGCCACGCTCGCCGAGGACCTCGGCGATGCCGGTGACATCACCTCCGCCGCCGTCATCCCCGCCGACGCGGTGTTCGAGGGCGTGATGGACAGTCGCGACGCGATCACCGTCGCCGGCCTGCCGATCGCCGAGGCGTTCTTCCGCGCGCTGGATCCCGAAGTCGGGATCGAACGGCTGGTCGAGGACGGACAGGGCGTCCCTGCCGGCACCGATCTGCTCCGCCTCCGGGGGCGGGCACGCGCGATGCTCACCGCCGAGCGCTCGGCGCTCAACACCGTCCAGCATCTTTCGGGGATCGCCACGATGACGCGCCTCTATGTCGACGCCATCGCAGGTACCGGCGCGACGTTGCTCGACACGCGAAAGACCATTCCGGGCCTGCGCGTCCTCGAGAAATACGCCACGCGCATGGGCGGCGCGCAGAATCATCGCATTGGGCTGTGGGATGCGGCGATGATCAAGGACAATCATGTCGGCGTCGCCGGTTCGATCGGCGAGGCGGTCCGCCGCGCCGTGGAGGCTGGGATCGCGCGGATCATCGTCGAGGTCGACCGGATCGATCAGATCGCCCCCGCGCTTGACGCTGGCGCCACGCACCTGCTGCTCGACAACATGGCGCCGGCCATGCTGCGCGAGGCCGTGGCGCTGGTCGCTGGCCGTGTGCCCACCGAAGCATCGGGCGGCGTCCGCCTCGACACGATCCGCGCCATCGCGGAGTCGGGCGTCACGTATGTCAGCGTCGGCCGCCTGACCCAATCGGCCCCGGCTGCCGATATCGGGCTCGATTTCACCGCCGCCTGAGCGGCCTTGCAATGTTGGATTTCGTCTGTTGTGCTGCCCGCCGGCGCGGGCCTTGGCGGGCCTTTGCCGCGCTCTTTGAATTCGTGGACGTCACGTCGTTCCTCGCGTCATAATCTGTCGCGAGTGGGAAATTTTATGTCACGATTCGCGGGAAAAGTGCGAAGTTAAGCCCGCCGAATCCAACATCAGCGTTGGTCGATCGTCACCGTCGCCGGGTGATGCTTGTCGAGATGCTTCTTGATGATCTTCAGGTTGCGCGAGTTCGATCGGAAGAACATGTCGGGGATCGCGCCCACGAACGGGATCAGGCCCAGCATCCAGTCGAAGCCGACATTGCCCGCCATGCGCGCGATCTGGGTCTTGGACATGCCGAGATTGCGCGCTTCCCACGCCATATAGGCGCCCATCGCCGCGGCGACGGTAGTGCCGATGCCGGGGACGAGATCGAGTACGACGTCGAGGCCGATCGGGAAGCGGGTGCCCGGAATCGTCAGGCTGCGCTCGAGCAGATGCTCCATCGCCACGATCCGCCGGCGGACCGACACCGGGTCCTTGCCCAGCGGCAGGTTCTTCGCTGCCGCAGACCAGCCCGATGCCATTCGCTCCGTCTTCGCCACAACCTACTCCGTCTCGTTTCGCAGGTGGTTCAACGGGTGCCATGCCCGCGTGTTCCGCTGCCAGGCGTCGAGCCGCAGCGCGACGAGCGACCAACGTAGGGGTTGAGCGATTGGAATATAAGAGGAATCCGCGGTGAGTGCGGCATCGGCCTCGGCGATGCGCTGCGCTCGGGCAGCGAGGTCCGGGGCGTCGCGGGCGGCGTCGATCAGTGCCCTTGCCTCGTCGGAACAGGCGATGCAGGCGGTATTCAGGAACCAGCGGCCGCTGTCATAGGGCGCGACCGCGTCGATCAGCCGCAGGTCTGCCGGGTCGCCGATGCCCACGCGCCTCGGCTCGATCCCGATCCGCTGCATCGCCAGCGCCAGATGCGCCCAGACCAGAGTCGCGCCGGGGCCGGGGGGCAATGCGATGCGCAGCGTCAGCGGCTCCGGATGCGCTTGTCGCCAGCCGGCGACTCGTGCGCGTGCCGTCTCGCGCCGCGCCTCGATAGGCGCTGTCCACCAGCTGGGCTGGGCAGGCGGCGCCGCCGAATCGATCTTGCTTGGCAGCAGCGTTTCCATCGGTGCCCAATCCGCGTCGAGCTGCTGGGTCAGCGCCGCGCGATCGATCGCCATCGCAATCGCGGCGCGGTTCGCGGCATCGGCCAGGAAATCGCGGCGATGGACCATAGCGAGCCCGAACAGCCCGATCGCATGGTCCACGTGAAGATTGGCGGGCGCAACCTTGGCCGGCTCGAGGAGCGGCCAGTCGGCAAAGGTGCCGCCGAGGATCATGTCGGATTCGCCCGCCTTGAAGCGCGCGAGCGCCAATGCGGCGCGCTCGCCATAGAGCTGCACGGTTTCCTCCGGCTCGGGCGTGGCATTGTCCTGCCGGGCGGGATCGGGCGCGGGGCGCAGCAGGAAGCCGTGCGGGATCTTCCGGGCAAGGAAGGGGCCGCTGCCGTCGAGCGTGCCGGTGCGGAACACCGCCAGCTCGGGCTGGGCGAACAGTTTGAGCAGGTCGGGGCGGGGCCGCTTCAGGCGCACTTCGATCACCGTCGGGGTCATCTCGACGATCTCGTCGATCACTGTGAGGAACGGCGCCAGCGGGTTGCGGCCGTCGGGCGCGGCAGCGCGGCGCAGGACGCGGATCACCTGCGCCGCAGTGACGGGCGTGCCGTCTGGCCAATAGGCCTCGCGCAGGCGGAAGATGTAGCTGCGTCCGTCGTCGATGACGATCCAGCGCTCGGCGAGCCCCGGCTCGATCTGGCCGGCGGCGTCGAACCGCACCAGCCCCTGCGCAGTCGCGCCCATCAGCACGCGCTCGGCCGGGTCGAGCGGCCCGGCGCTCGGATCGGCTAGTTGCGCCTCGCCGCCGATGGCGCTCACCACCACCGGCGAATCGTCCTTGCGCTGTCCGCCGTTGCACCCGCCGGCCGCCAGCCCCAGGGCGAGCAAGACAGCTAAGGCGGAGCGATTCATGCGGGCGGTTTCCACCGGTGGGAGACAAAGGCGGTGTATGGTCCGGACAGCAAGCTGCCAACCCTCTCCGTTCCTCCTGGCGGGATGCGCTTGCTCTCCATTCGCCGCATTGCAGCGAATGCGGGGAACTTGCGTCCAAGTTGAAGGTTTCCTCGTTCTCCCCCCATTTCGAGGACTAGTTCGATGGCGCGTATCCTGGGACAAGTTGCGACCGCGATGGCCGCACTCTCGCTGGCGACTACGCCGGCGCTCGCCGCACAAGGCTCGGCATCGAAGCTCTCGCTTCGTGCCTCGACTGCGGCGGAGAATGAGTCGGAGTTGGGCGGCGGCCCCATCATTGCGATCGTTGGTCTGGCCGCGATCGTCGCGGGCGCCATCATCATCGCGACCGACGACGACGACCCCGACAGCCCCTGATCGGGCCTGGTGCGGACGGCGGGACTCGAACCCGCACGCCCCGTGGGGCAGAAGATTTTAAGTCTCCGGCGTCTACCGGTTCCGCCACGTCCGCACGTGCCTTCTTGCCAAGCGCATGAGGCCGAAACCGTCAAGCGGTTCCGGCCTCATTTGCGTGCTGGATGGCTTTGATGGGGTTCAGACGTTGAGGCGAACCCGCATTTCCTTGCCCGGCTTGAAATAGGGCACGCGCTTGGGCGCGACTTCCACGGTTTCGCCGGTGCGCGGGTTGCGGCCGGTGCGGCCGTCGCGGGCGCGGGTGGAGAAGGCGCCGAAGCCGCGCAACTCGACGCGGCCGTCCTCGGTCAGGCGGCCGACGATCTCGTCGAAGAAGACCGAGACGATCTTCTCGACCTCGCGTGCCGCGAGGCCCGGGTTTTCATCGACCAGCAGTTGCACGAGTTCCGAACGGATCATCCGCACCCTCCCTTGGCGCAAGCGGACTGCGGACGGTCCGCCGCGGCTACGCTGACAGGGGTTGCTCTAGCGCCCTTATGCAACTTGCATCAACCCGAAGATTAACAGTTTAGGGCATTTATTTCTGAAATGAGGGGGGAAGCGGCCGAAACCGCTTCCCCGACCGCATCAGTTCTTCTCGTTGCGGGCCTTGAGGGCCTCGCCGAGAATGTCGCCCAGCGACGCGCCCGAATCGGACGAGCCGTACTGCTGGACGGCCTGCTTCTCTTCGGCGATCTGCATCGCCTTGACCGAGAAGGTCGGCTTCTTCGAACGATCGAAGCCAGTCACCATCGCGTCGAACTTCTGGCCGACCTGGAAACGCTCCGGACGCTGCTCGTCGCGGTCGCGGCCGAGATCGGTGCGCTTGATGAAGCCGGTCGCGCCGTCGTCGCCCGCCTGGACCTCGAGGCCCGCGTCGCGGACTTCGAGAACGGTGACGGTGATGACTGCGTTCTTGTTGAGCTTGTCGGCACCACCCGCAATCGCCGCGGCCGAGGGGCCGCCACGCTCGAGCTGCTTCATGCCCAGCGAGATGCGCTCCTTGTCGGGCTCGATCGCGAGCACGATCGCCTTCACGGTCTCGCCCTTGCGGTGCAGGTTGAGTGCGTCCTCGCCCGAGATGCCCCAGGCGATGTCCGACATGTGGACCATGCCGTCGACGTCGTTGTCGAGGCCGATGAACAGGCCGAATTCGGTGGCGTTCTTGACTTCGCCCTCGACTTCGGTGCCGACCGGGTGCGCGGCCGCGAAGGCCTCCCACGGATTGTTCTGCGCCTGCTTGAGGCCCAGCGAGATGCGACGCTTCTCGGCATCGACCTCGAGGACGACCACTTCGACTTCCTGCGAAGTCGAGACGATCTTGCCCGGATGGACGTTCTTCTTGGTCCAGCTCATCTCCGAGACGTGGACCAGGCCTTCGATGCCCGGCTCGAGCTCGACGAACGCACCATATTCGGTGATGTTGGTCACGCGGCCGCTGAGCTTCGCGCCGACCGGATATTTGGCGGCGGCGCCATCCCACGGATCGCTCTCGAGCTGCTTCATGCCGAGGCTGATGCGCTGCGTGTCGCGGTTGATGCGGATGATCTGCACCTTCACCGTGTCACCGATGTTGAGCACTTCGCTCGGATGGTTGACGCGCTTGTAGCTGAGATCGGTGACATGGAGCAGGCCGTCGATGCCGCCCAGGTCGACGAACGCACCGTAATCGGTGATGTTCTTGACGACACCGTCGATCACCTGGCCCTCGGCCAGCGACTGGATCAGCCCCGAACGCTGCTCTGCGCGGGTCTCCTCGAGCACCGCGCGACGCGACACGACGATGTTGCCGCGCTTGCGGTCCATCTTGAGGATCTGGAAGGGCTGGGGGATGTCCATCAGCGGCGTGACGTCGCGCACCGGACGGATATCGACCTGCGAACCGGGCAGGAAGGCCACCGCGCCCGAAAGGTCGACGGTGAAGCCGCCCTTGACGCGGCCGAAGATGACGCCCTCGACGCGTGCGGTCTTGGCGAATTCGGTTTCGAGATTGTCCCAGGCGGCTTCGCGGCGGGCGCGGTCGCGGCTGAGCATCGCTTCGCCATTGGCGTTCTCGACGCGGTCGACATAGACCTGCACTTCGTCGCCGATCTTGAGGTCTGCCTTCTGGCCAGGCGCTGCGAATTCGCGCAGCGGCACGCGGCCTTCGGACTTCAGGCCGACGTCGATGACCGCGAGGTCGTTCTCGATGCCGGTGACGGTGCCGATGACGACGCGGCCTTCAAAGCTTTCTGCGCCGCCGAGAGTTTGTTCGAGGAGCGCCGCGAAATCGTCGCGGCTGGGGTTTGCCGTAGTGGCCATAAGAGGGTCAGTTCCCGTTTAACGTTTTTCCGGCCGGCCGGTTGAATCCGGCGGTCTTGAAAGGCCGAAATTGCCACGGCGGCCGAATGCCGGTCGCGGCATCCGAGCGGACGAAAACAGGCGGAGGACCAGACGCGGTAAAGTGCGAAAAGGGCGCGCGAGACTCGTCTCTTCGCGCCATACCTCCGCGAGCAATTGCCCGCAGGACGCGCGCCCCTTAGCCGAACCGGGCCCGAGAGGCAAGCTGCCCGGCCGGGCGAGGGCGGCGAAGTCACTCTGCCGGTCGGCTGAATTCAGCGCGCGGCGGCGGTTCGCGCCTCCACCAGAACGATCGCGCGCTGGATGGCGGCGTCGATCGACAGGAAGCTGGTGTCGAGCACCGCTGCGTCCTCCGCTTGCCGCATGGGTGCTTCGGAGCGGTGCGAATCGCGCTCGTCGCGGGCGCGGATGTCGGCCAGCACCCTGTCGAGGCTGGTATTGGCGCCCTGCTTGCGCAACTCGAGGTGGCGCCGCTGCGCGCGGATCGTGGGGGTCGCCTTGACGAACAGCTTCACGTCGGCATCGGGCGCGATCACCGTGCCGATGTCGCGTCCGTCGAGCACTGCCCCGCCGGGTTGCCGCGCGAACTTGCGCTGGTGATCGAGCAATGCCGCCCGCACCCCCGGGTGGGCGGAAACCACCGATGCCACCTTGCCGACCTCGTCGGTGCGCAGCCAGGGATCGTCAAGCAGTCCGTCCTCGAAACCGCAGGACGCGACTGCATCCGCCGCCGAAGCCGGATCGAGCCCTCCACGCAGGACCGTCGCGGCGACGGCGCGATAGAGCAGGCCGGTATCGAGATGCGGCAGTCCGTAATGGCGCGCCAGTGCGCGGGCGATGGTGCCTTTGCCCGAGGCGGCGGGTCCGTCGACGGCGATGAGCATGCTACGCACTATTGTCCAAGGGACTCGAGAGTCTGGAAGAAATCGGGATAGCTGGTCGCGACCGGGCCGACATCGTCGATCGTGATCGGCTGCGCGGCGCCGAGTCCGGCAACGGTCATGCTCATCGCGATTCGATGATCGAACTTCGAGGCGACCGGCGCGTTGCCGGGCAGCGGCTCACCGCCCGAACCCTGGATCGCCAGCCCGTCCTCATATTCCTCGGTGCGGACGCCGGCGGCTTCGAGCGCGGTGCGCATCGTCGCGATCCGATCCGATTCCTTGACGCGCAACTCGTGCGCGCCGCGCGCCACGGTGCGACCTTGCGCAAACGAAGCCGCCACGAACAGGATCGGATATTCGTCGATCATGCTCGGGGCGAGCTCGGGCGGCACTTCGATCGCGCTCAGCGGCGCATGGCGCACGCGCAGATCGGCCACTGCTTCGCCGCCCACTTCGCGCGCGTCGACCTCGACGATATCGGCGCCCATCAGCTTGAGCGCAGTGATCAGCCCGGTGCGCGTGGGGTTCATGCAGACGTTGCGGATCAGGATCTCCGAGCCCGGCACGATCGACGCCGCGACCATCCAGAAGCCCGCGGAGGAGGGATCGCCCGGCACCCTGATGTGCTGCGGCTTCAGCTCCGCCTCGCCGGTGATCGAGATGATCTTGCCGTTCGGGCCATCCTCGACGGTCAATTCGGCGCCGAAACCGCGCAGCATCCGCTCGCTATGATCGCGTGTCGGCACCGGTTCGATCACGCGCGTGATACCGGGGGTGTTGAGCCCGGCGAGCAGCACTGCCGACTTCACTTGCGCCGAAGCGACGGGGAGGGTGTATTCGATCGGCACCGCGGGGTTGATCCCGCGCACCATCAGCGGCAGCCGCCCACCGGGCGACGAGGTGATGTCCGCGCCCATCCGGGAAAGCGGCTCGATCACGCGCCCCATCGGGCGGCTGGAGAGCGAAGCGTCGCCGGTGAAGGTCGCAGTGATCGCGTGGCTGGCGACGAGTCCCATCAGGAGTCGGGTCGACGTGCCCGAATTGCCCATGTCGAGCGCGCCCTGCGGCTGGAGCAACCCGCCGACGCCGACGCCGTGAACGCGCCAGACGCCGTCGCCGCCGCGTTCGATATCGGCGCCCATCGCCCGCATCGCCGCGGCGGTGGCGAGTACGTCCTCGCCTTCGAGCAGCCCTTCGATCCGGCTCTCGCCCACCGCCAGCGCCGAAAACATCAGCGAGCGATGGCTGATCGATTTGTCGCCTGGGACGGTGACGGTGCCGCGCAGCGGACCGCGGGCGGAAACGGCGAGGGGGCGGGATGGAGCGTGCGACATCGCGCGCGGCTTTGACAGCCGCCTTGCGTCATGGCAAGGCGCCCCCCACTTTCCGGGTCACACCCGAAATCACGATATTTTGAAAGGCAAGAGGCAACACATGGTGAAGCCGGAATGGGGCACCAAGCGCGCGTGCCCGAAGTGCGGAACGCGCTTCTACGATCTGACCAAGGACGAGCCCGTCACGTGCATCAGCTGCTCCTATTCGTGGGAGCCCGAGCCGATTCTCAAGTCTAAGCAGCCGATGCCCTTCGAAGCGGTCAAGGCGGCTCCCAAGCCGGAGGCGGCCGATTCCGATCTGGGCGATGAAGATCTGGACATCGCCGAGGACGAGGAGCCGTCCCCCGACGACGATGTCGATCTGGGCGGCGACGACGATCTCGGCGTCGAGACGAGCAGCGACGAGGACGAGCAGTAAGAAAATCGGTGCGGCAAGGGCGTATGCGAAAAGCGTCCTTGCCAAACCCGCGGAGCCCTTCTAATGGGCCCGTCTTCCCGGGGTTTGGGGCCGTAGCTCAGCTGGGAGAGCGCTGCAATGGCATTGCAGAGGTCAGGGGTTCGATCCCCCTCGGCTCCACCATTCCCCCTAAGCAGTTGAAAAGCTGCTAAACTCGCGGAAAACCTAGGCTTTTTACAGGCGGCTGTTACATTTGTAATAGGACGCAGAGCCATGTGTACGTTCCTCGCCAAGCGCAATTCCACCTACTATTTTCGCCGTGTGGTGCCCGCTGAACTGCGCCCATTTTTTGGGGGTCGCCGGGAGTGGATGGTATCGCTCGGCACGAAGGATCGGGACACCGCCAAGCGGCTCATTCCCGACAAAACCAAAGAAACAGATCGGCTCTTAGATGAGGCGCTAGCCAGTCTTGGCCGCGTCGTGCCCTCCAATCCTTCATCAGCTTCTCAGCCGATGAACGGGCTCGATCCGTTCGCGGGGATGTCGCAGGAGGCAATTGAACGGCAGCTAGAGCACGAAGCTGCAGAGGGGCGGCTGGCCATCGCTCAGGATGATGCGTGGGAGGAGGCGGTCGAGTGGGAAGCGGCCTTGCCGCCCGATCATCCTGCGGCCCGACTGCTGAGGGATGCCCGTGAGGAACGCGACCGGTACCGTGGCAGATATCGCAGGCGGAAGCAGCGGGACCGGCACGATGAAACCCCGCCTAAATCGCCCGGAGAGGCCCCGCAGGGCGCGTCCGCAAAGCAGGTCGAGGAAATCCCCGGCGTCATGCTGGATCCCACCATTGTCGATCTGTGGGCGGCTGAGCGAAAGGTCGTGCAAAAGGGTATCGACACCCATCGGGGTGTGGTCCGCTGGTTCTATGAACGGGTGGGAAAGAAGCCCGTTGACCAGATTACCCGCAAGGATGTGCTGTCTTTCAAGGATAGCCTGATCGCCGACAACACCGCCGCAAACACCAACATGAAGCTATCCCGGCTCCAGACGCTCCTCCAGTGGGCCGAGGACAACGACTATCGCGAGGGCAACCCTGCCAAGGGCGTCCGTGTGCTCAACACAGATGCCGCGAAAAACAAGCGTAAGCCCTTCGACATCGGCTCGCTCAATGCGATCTTCTCCAGCCCGGTCTATTCGGAGGAGGCGCGGCCAACGCAGGGTAGGGGCGAGGCCGCATATTGGCTGCCCCTGCTGGCGCTGTTCACGGGTGCCCGTCTTGAGGAGCTTGGCCAGCTTCGCCCGGTGGACGTGCAGCTAGAGCGCTATCCCGACGATACCGGCGAGGAACGCTCGGCGTGGTTCATCCATATCCGCGAGGACGATGAAGATAATCTCAAGCTCAAGAACGCGGCCAGCGAACGGGTAGTGCCTGTTCATCCGGAGCTACAACGGCTTGGCTTCGTGGCTTTTGTTGAGGCGGCCAAGAAGGTGAAGCAAGCGCGCTTGTTCCCTTTGCTCAAGCCGAACATCTATGGGCGGCTGACAGCCAAGTGGGGCGAGTGGTTTGGCCCGTATCTTCGCAAGACTGTAGGCATCACCGACAAGCGGTTAGTGTTCCATTCCTTCCGCCACACGTTCAAGGACTACGCCCGCCATGCTGGCATCGTTGAAGGCGTCCAGCGACAGATAATGGGCCATAGTCCCGGCGATGTGGCCGATGAGTACGGCAGCGGATACAGCTTGCACCAACTTGTCGAGGGAATGAAGCTCTATAAGGTGCCGGGCCTTAAGGTTCTGCGTTAAGCGGCGACCACGCGAGGGGGATGCAATGGCGATTTGGGAGCTATTTTCGAAGCGCGCGGCCGATTTGGCAAAGTCGGGTGTCGAAGATGTCTATCAGTACACGGACATTCCTCAGCCACTTCGTGTCCAGATAAGCCAAATTGCGATCGAGGCGCTAGGGATGGCAGCTAGTTACGGATATACAACCTCCGAAAATCCCCGTTGGGTTGAAATTGAAAATATCTTCTGTCGGGAAAAGGGGTCTTATGCGCTTGGTAACGCCCGTACTTCAGGTGATCGCGTCATTACATATATGTCAGGTTGTTCAACCGAAGATTGGATCGACTTACTAGAGCTATTATGCTTTTCAATAATTGTGGTTAACCAAGATAATCAGCACTTCTTTCGTCAGCAATGGGGCGTGGAAGTCGAACAGGAAGCCGCGCTGGACGAAGTTAATTATCGCTTGCGAGAGGCTGGGGTTGGTTATCAATTTGAAGAGGAACAGGTCATTCGCGTGGATAGTCAGTTTATTCACGCTGAGGTGGTTAAGCCCGCTTTGTCGTTGCTAACAGGTCGCGAGTTCGACGGGCCTCGGGACGAATTTTTGACGGCGCATCAGCACTATCGTCGCGGTGAGCATCGGCAAGCCGTAGCCATGGCTGCTAATTCCTTGGAAAGCACGTTCAAATCCATCTTTGATAAGAAGGGATGGGAGTATCAGAAGGGTGCACGCATCTCGGATCTAATAAAGGTGGCGCGTTCCCACTCGCTCTGGCCCGATTATCTCGATGCCTCGTTCGACCAACTGGTGGCCACGCTGCAATCGGGGTTGCCAAAGATACGGGACAACGATGCCTCGCACGGCCAAGGGGCTGTTCCCAAGGGCGTGCCAGCTTTCGTTGCGGCATACGCTTTGCATCTTGCGGCGAGTAAAATCGTGTTTCTTGTCGGGGCCGCGAACGCCTGAGCGTGGGGGATTGCTCGCCGGATCGTCTTAATCGTCCGTTTCCTTCGGTAGTCTCGCGCGCTGCTCAACGACCGTTCTCGGCTCCATGAGGGAATGGCAAAGCGGTTGCTATCCGTTGGCTCGGCCACAGATCTGCGCCCGGCTCTCATATTCCTCTACTGCCTCAGCACTCACTCGCCAGAGCTTGCCGCCGAGCTTGAAGGCGCGAAGCTCCCCGCATTGATCCTATCGTAGATGAATGTGTCGCTGCACTGCCAATAGGCGGCGAGTTGGGCGACGGTGTAGGGTCTTTCTTGCATCGGGGCCTCTGGCGAAATGGCAGGCCCGCCCCAGTGGGAACGAAGCCTGCCTAGTTGTTATCTGCGGAAGTAAGTTTCCCTGCGCATCTTCTCGCGCTCGGTGGCAGAAAGCGGGCGGTTGTTCCGCAGACGCTGTGCGTGCTCTTCCCTGAACGCTTGCATGGGGATGAGTATGTTTCGGGAGTTGCCCTCTCGATCCCTGCCGATAACGTGCAGAGCCTTCTGGCCGTTGGGCATGTCGATATAGTTGATGTCGAGCGTCGAGTTGATGCCAGACTTCGAGCCCGCACGACGCAGGCGGAAGTCCACCTGTGCGCGGAACACTGCGTCCGCCTCATCCTGCTGTAGGCCGAGTTGGACGCGGAAGGGCTTGGTGCCCGGCGCTGCCCGCCATGCCTCGCCACCGGCGACCTGTAGCGAGCCATCCGACAAGGCCGCGTTCATAGCCTCGGGGGCCAAAGTGGATGACGGAGTGTCGCTGTTCTGGAGCCCGAGGGCCACACGCTCCCGCACCAAGTTTTGCATTACGCGGATGGCCTGCGGCGAGTAGCGGGTTCCGAACGGGTTGTACCATGCGGATTGCTTGGACATGACCGCAGCGGCCACGGCTTCGTCGGCTTCCTTGCGGAGCGCGGGAGGAACCGTTGCCGAGCTATAGCGGGCGGGGTCGCCAAAGGCTTGCCGGTAAGCTGCCTCGGGTCCGACCGTCTTAGCCAGAGTGCCGAACGCGCGCATCTTCTCGTGGTACTCGCCGTAGTATTCGGAGGTCATGCCGGGATTGACCTGCATCATGCCCTGCCAAGTCTGGAAGGCTCTGCCGAAGTTCTTGCCGTACTGCTCCTCAAGCGAGCCCTTAACCGCGCCTTGGATGTCGTTCTTGACAGCCGTGGAGGTGTAGTGGCCAACGGTGAAAGCACGGGCGAGGCCTCGGTAATCGCCATTGCGGAAGTCGCGCAGAGCGAGACGATTGAAATGTTTGGCCTCGATCCCTTGCGCAATGGCCGCCTCTACGTCGCCGCTAGCCCACGCCATGCCGGACGCCGCCGCAGCTTCGCGGTTGTCGCGTTCAGCAACCTCGATAGCGGTCTGGCGTGCGTATGCGCGGTCCTCTTTCTGCCAATCGCGCTGCTTTTTGCGCCACCAATTGGCGACAGCTAATTCCATTAGCGATCGGGTTTCGCCCTTCATATCGGTGAAGTCGAACAGGTCTTCCTCAAGCCCCGTGAAGCGCTTGACCTTGGCATTCATGGCCATGAGCCGATTGGTGGCGTCCAGCGAGGACATGCTACTCGTCGCCCGCGCTTCCTCGTAATCTGCCATGTCCTCGACAAGCAGGCTGATAGAGGCGTCCTCCATGGCCCTTTGGCCGTAGCGGTGCTGAGCATCGTCCAGCTTCACCTGCTCATCCTCGCCGAATATCTTATCGATACCGGCCTTGCGCATCAGGCTGACGGCATAGAAGTTCCCATCCTGCATAGCGCCGCGCATGAAGTTGTAGAGGCCCTTGCGGTACGTCTCGTCGTCCATGCCCTCTGGCTTGACCATCCCGCCAAGGAAGGCCTGGCTCTGCTGAATGAGCGCGCTGCTCGGCCCCTCGGTGGGGCCTGCCGTGACTGCCTGCGCGGAGGCAGCAGCCTGCAATGCACCGGCGCCGGACTTGCCCGAGGCGGTCCAAGCGTTGATGGCCTGCTCCTGCCCGTAGGCGTACCGAGCTTTGGCGACCGCGTTCATCAGCGGGCCGGTGGCCTCGATCAGCCCGGCTTGGATCATCTGATTGGCAAACGGGTCCTTGGTCATCAGGGACCGGGAAGTGGCCGCAAGCTCCTTGGCTGCTTCTTTGGGGTCCAGCGTCTTGAGCCGGTCCATGTCCGCGTACCGGTCCTGCGTCCACTGATCCAGCGTGGTCTTCGCCGTGAAGAACTGCGCGCCCTGCTCGAAAGCAGTTGGGCCGAAGATCGTCTTAACGGTGCTGTCGGAGTTGTTAAGCTCCTCTAGGGCGATGCCCTCCTGCGCCATCGTAAAGCCTTCGAAGAACTTCTCCGATTGCTTGCGCTCGATGTAGGGCTGCATGAGCCCTTCAAAGAACTGCCCGAGCTGGCCCGCTACGGGGCCGGGATCGGTCTGCGGGCCAGCGACGACTACACCGCCGCCGCTCTGCCCGCCCACGATCTGAGCCCGTGCACTGGCCCCATTGGCGGCGGGGCGGGCCTGCGAAGGCTTAGCGCCCTCGAACGCGAAGCTCTGCCGCGTTACTTGCCGACTGTCGAAGCCAGTGGCCATCAGGCCGCCTGCGGCGTTGCTGGAAGGACGGGTTTGCCGAATGTGCCCGTGCCATGGCCGCCATTCACAGCTAGGCGGGCGGCCTCTTTGGCGGCGGCGAAATCCGTGGGCATCGCGGGCATAGCCTTGGAGGCCGAAAGCGGGCCGACGTAGGGCGCGCTGGCCCATTCCCGCTGCGCCTTCGGAGCGACCATGCCTGTGGCACCGCCGCCCATTGAAATCTGGCTGCTGGTGCGGACCATGGGAGAGCCATCGGTGTCCCGTCCGACGACGGGTCGTCCGGCGAACGTCTCAGGCGCAGTCTGGATGTCGAAAGCGAAGGTGCTGGTGCGGTGCTCGACAGCCTGTTGGGGTGGGGCGGCAGCGACCGCCTCCTGAAACTCCGGGCTGAACTCCGGTGCCGGCTCGCCAGTGCGGGCAGCAAGTGTTGCCATATCCTGCGCAATCATTGGGGCGAGCGCCCGCACAGCACTGTCATCGCCGCTCTGGATGTAGCTGGACAGTGCAGCATCGTACTGCGCTACGGTGGCGTCATCGCTAGCCTCAACCAGCCCGACCACCTTGGAGAGCGCCGGAAGCATGCCGGGGTTCGTATCGGCAAAGGTGTTTAAGGCTTGCGTGTAAGCGCTTCGGGGGTCCGTGCCGACGCCAATCATGCTGCGAGCCATGGCGGTGATGGCGCTGGCGTCGTGCCCGCTGTCGTGGATCAGGCAGAGGGCGGCGTTAATCTTCGCCCGCTGCTTAACGGTAAGGGTCATTCGGTTTCCTGTTTGGTCGTTTTGTTGGCGTGGCGGACGAGCCAAGCTGGCGAGCTAGTGACGATCTGAAAGACGAGTTTCGTCCGGTCGGGAGTGAGGTGAGGGCGTCCTGCGCGATCCCAACTAAGGCGTGCCGCATCGGCTAATCGCTGGGCCTTCTGCTGCTCCTCATGGGATAGGCGATAGTAGATCGGGTCGCGGGAGGGCTGTTCAGCGAGCGGAGGGAAGCCGAGGAGCACCCGCTCATATGCTCGGATGAGCGACACTGAACTTCGCGTCTCATCCAGCGAGGTGATTCCCTCGGGGTCTGTTGCGCCCCACAGCCAGCGCTCGACGCACATCCACTGGCATTCGATGAAAGCGGCGACGCCGTACTCTAGGCAGCGATCCTTCAATTCCTCCAAAGTTCGCGGCCATGGGCTGTAGGGTTGTTGATCTGCTGTCGGGGCCGGTCGGAAAGCAGCGTCGCCTTGATCCCTGCGCGGCTGCGCCTCTCGTAACTGCTTGAGCGTCATGCCTTTCGCTTCGGCAATCTTACGTTGGCGTGCCCGCCATTCGCTCCGCGCTGTCACGCTGCGATAAATCCACGGGTGAGGCCCCGGAAGTATCGGGCGAACGCTTCCTTGGGATCGTTCGGGGCAAGCGCCATGATCTTCGCGGGGATGCGATCCGGGTGCTGTTCGATGAGGAGGGCGAACACGTTGTCGGGGAGACCACCGAACCCGCTAATGGCCACCGGCTGGGGCACGTTGCGGCCACTGTCCATGTCGTAAGCGATGCGGGTATAGTTGATCGTCCACGCGGAACGCAGGACGCCTTCGTCCGTCTTCCCGACTTCGACTACGCGAAGGTCGCTCAGGTCCTTGAAGCGGGCATCCTCTCGAGCCTTGCGTTCGACAGCCAGGGCGGTGTCACGGTCGCCCACGGCCTTCGCTCGGTCGGCGGTGAGGCGCTTTACTCGGTCGCCAGCAGATTTGAGGCGTTCGAGGAGTGCCAAGTCCTGTTCGGCTTGGACAAGATCTGCGCTGATCTGCGCGAGGGCAGCGGAGGCCTGTGCTGCGGTGATTTTGGTAGTGGTCATTTCAGTCCTTGGAGGTGGTGTGAGCGCGGGCGCATGGCCTCGCGTCGAGTGGGTAAAAATCGGTCGTGGAGTGCGGCGCGAACGGGGAGCGGACGGGTGGCAAGTCGTACAGGCCCATGGCCCGCAGCTTGGCTATCGCCTTGGCGGCCAGTGGGTCAGCGTGCATGCGGGCGCTGGCGATAATCGGCCACGAAGCGAGCATTGGCCTCGGCTGCGGCTGCGGTCTCTTTGGACCATGATGGCAGGGTGAAGCCGAGCGCGATGAGCGCGCCCCGCAGCACCGCACGACGGAAGTTGCTCCGCACGATGTAGTAGCGCGCACGGTCGCCCACGGCCCCGTCCGGGTCGAGCCGATCGATAATGGATTGGAGAACCGGGAGACGCCCCGGCTTGCCGCGCAGGTAGGTGGCCAGCATTGCCTCGCCCGGCGTGGTTGGGGTGAACGGAAGTTCGATCACGTATCGAGGAACGACGTGTCGATGGGGGCGCACGCCAGCGGATCGCTTGGCTTGGCGAGGCGAGTTGTGTGCTCCCCGTGCTTTCGCACCGTGGCTTGATGCAGCGTCTCAGGATTATCCGACCGGAATGCAGCCAGCATGTTGCGGTTGGCAGCGGCACGACCACTGATGTCCCGCTGAGCCCACACCGGAAACGGAATGGAGAGCAGGTCGAGCATGGCGCGAACGGCTGCCATGCGATGGGGGTTGCGGGTGAAGTAATCGGCTGCGCCGGGGTGGGAGAGCCGGTCTGTATCAACCGGGCAAACGGTCATGGTGCTCTTTCTGTGTTGCGATTGAAGTGACATGAATTTTCGATAGATGGCCCTCGCCTGTATTCAGGAGGGCACAGGTTTCGCAGCGAGAATGGCCAAGGTGCGCTCAGCCAGATGGGGCGGGCATGCGTACAGGGTGCAGCGACCGGCCTTGCTGAGTTCAACCCGTCCGATGTTCGCCAGCTTGCGGAGATAGCGTAGCGCCGTGTCCTCGCTAACCCCTGCCATGGTGCCAATATCGGCTGCCGAGCGGGGCGCTTCCCCTTGATGGTAGGCGGTGAGCAGCGCCAGCCCGATACAGGCTCGTCCCCATAGGGTTTCGAGTTGCCTGAGGCGCTTCTGCGCTTCTGCGGCTAGAGCCAACGAATGGTGAGAGGTTATTGGCACAGCAGCCTCCGAAAGTGGAGGGCGGCAATGGATGTGCCAATGGGACTAATCAATACATTGTCCGTAGTCGACGTTTGATTTTAGCGGTGTGTGCTTAATTAGCACCCGTGACACCTTGAGTGTTACTAACAAGATGCTTGTGATTGCAGCCCAATGGCTTCGGCATATGAGCAGGCAACCACAAGCTCTAGTTAGCTAGGAGCAAGCCAGTAGGAGACAGCCACTGGTGGGTGAGAGGAGAGGCTTCATGCGCCGTGGTCCGGGTCGGATGCGCTAATGACCTTTGGGGTGGCCCAATGAAGCTAAGCCACGATGCTGCGCACGGCCTATTGCTCTCCCCTTGGAATGATCCAGCCTAGCCGAACAATCTGCAAAGACCGGAAGTGCAGACAGAAGGATACGGGTGACCAGCCGTGACTGGCTGGATCAATCGAAAGGGAGATAGGTGGTGGTCCACTCGTTATGAGTAGTATGGAGGATACCATAGGTATCACCATAGATTTGATAAGAAGGTTAGCCATGCCCTCCCCGGCCAGCATAGATATGGGTTTGCTCCTAAGAGCCCCAATCTATCTGCCGTAGGAAGCAGGCTACGCATCACCATGAGTTTGATTAAGCGTTGAGCCGATGCCCTGCTAGCTGTCAGGCCGCTATGGATTTGCCACTGCGCCTAACCCCGGAATGGCTAGCTGCTTGTTTAACGTCCAGCCGGGACGCCACATGGTTTCTGTGGCTGATGGTATCAATTCAGATGACATCCGCTGGCGCGCTCGCATCGCGATTTCGGATATCAGCCGTGGAATGCGGCGGTGCGGCTGTGACCAGCGGTTAGGCCGATTGAACCACGATTAGCTGCGCGTTGAATTGGCTTTGCGCTTCATCGCTGAGGACCCGCAAAATCTCATGCTCTGGCGTGAGCTCTTTGGGCGCTCGAACGGGCATTGTCGGAACCCTATCCTCAATTCGACGGATGCCTGCCGGGGAGGGTGGTCGCAGGGCAATCGATTGTTGGAGGTCTGAGAGACCCTCGATGGCAGTGTCCGCGTAGAGTTTCGCTTCGAGGTCTGACTGAATTTCACGCGCTCGCGTGGCCGCAGCCCGATTTTGCGCGAGCCATTCCGTCAACTTATCCCGCACAGGACGGGCATCGGACTGCAGTTTTTCAGTGAGGCGTGCCCTAAGGCTTTCAATGCCCACAGGTTCTATCTTTTGGGGCTCGGAGCAGAAATATGCGGAGGTATCATCGAAGGATACCGTGTGTCGAAAATCGTCGGCGATCACACCAATGCTGGCGGGAGAAATGAAGATCGATCGTTGTGCAACCTTCTGGCTTGACCACGCCGCGTTGATACCGGCCAGTGTGTGAAATCGCGGGGCTACATAGAACACTTGATTTGTGCCGTTATCGAGCGTGACGAGCGCGGTGTGCTGGAGTGATCGCTTGCGTTCGGTGATAGCAAAACGATGGAAAGGCACATTTAGGCTTAGGCCGAGATTTTTAATCTCATTGGCGCTTCTACGTGTCATCACGTGAGATCGTTTAAATTGTAGGTAAAGCGGTACGCCGGGTGCATCTAACTTAACGTCATAGCCCCCTGTCGCTTTTCCTTCCTCTATCAGGCTAGGAAAAATCGGAACCGCCGAAAGCGCCATCCAGCCCACCAGTTCGTTGGTGAGGGCAAAGCCGTAGGTAAACTCTGATATATCCGGGGTCATTCCCCACCATCGTTGGTATTAGTCACGCTCGCAATATTAATAACGTCGCTCACTGACTGAGCAGCCCACCTCCCGCCACGCGCCGTCACTATGCCCCTGCTGTTCAACTCGCTAGCGATAGCCCTGAGGCTAGTGTGGCCCTCCGACCGAATGGCATGGATGATCGGCATGACATCCGCAGCGAACGCCTTGGCCTTGGCCTTGATCGCATCCACCGCAGCGCCATTGCCCTGATAGGCGCCGAACGCTTTTGCGCCCATTGGATTGCCGAGCTTCTGGCCTCGGGCTTTTGCTGCTGCCAGTGCCTCTTTGGTGCGCTTGCTAATGGCCTTCCGCTCAGCTTGCGCCATGGCTGCCATAATGTGGATCGTAAGCTCGTTGGCTTCGGGCATGTCCGCTGCCAAGAACTTGGTGCCAGCGTCCTGTAGGGCAGCGAGGAAAGCGAGATTACGGCTCAATCGATCTAGCTTGGCAATCACCAGCGTGCCCCCCGTCACCTTAGCATGGTGCAAGGCCTTGGCGAGTTCGGGCCGGTCATCGCGCTTGCCGCTCTCAACCTCGATGTATTCTCCCAAGGGCTCGCACCCTCGGGCTGAGCAGAACGCATCAATGGCGGCGCGCTGCGCTTCCAGCCCTAGGCCGCTGCGGCCCTGCTTCGCTGTCGATACGCGGTAGTAGTTGATCGTCCGCATGGTGGCTCCAGTCGTTGTTGATCGACCGGATATGCAGGATGTCCAGAATAGTCAAACGTTCGTTAGATATTTCTGGACATATGGCGGTCCTGGTCCCCATGGGGGGATTTTGCCCTTTGTACGATCCGAGTTGTCCTCTCGCATAAGTGCAGCGAACTCAGGTCGTAAGTTACGGATAACTCGCCATTATTGGAGGAAATTGGGCGGCCTTCCCAATAGAAAACCGCTGTGTCATACCACCCTGGGGGGAGAGCTTGTGTCGCTTGGTATCAGTTATATGGGGACCAAGAGGCACCTTGTTCCCGACTTGAAGGAAATCATATCCTCTTGCCGAAAGGGGATCTTCCTCGACGTCTTTTCCGGAATGTGTTCGGTTGGGCGGGCAGTGGCTCCAGATCGGCAGGTTTGGTCAAACGACCTTCAGTCGTTTGCCCAGCTTGTGGCGGCGACCCACTTTTGCTCCAGCGACCCGCTGATCTCTCGCTTCGAGGCGTTGGGAGTGACTGCGGCGTACAGGCGCTCCAAGATTGACGAGTTATCCGACACGTTCTCTGCGTTTCTGGCGGCTGAGCATGCCGCGCTTGAGAATTCGGACATTGGCGCCCTCGCCACCATTTTCGATCAAGCAGTAAGCAGCGCCCAATCAGCCCTCCAAATCACAGCGGCGGGCGACTATGACCTGTTCAGTCGCCGATATGCCGGGACGTATTTCGGGTATCAGCAGACCGTCGAAATTGATGCCATTCGCTTCGCTCTTGATCGCCTGAGGGCTGAGGGCAGAGCCACCGCAGATCAATGGCAGGCGCTGGTTGTAGCGTTGTGCATAGCCATGTCACGCTGCTCAAACTCAACCGGCCATTTTGCGCAATCGCTGTACCCAAAAGCCGCAAACATAAAGAAGGTCATTGCAAAACGGCGCAGGAACATCACGTCTGAATGGCTCACGGCGATTGACGAAGTTATGCCCATCGCCAGCCAAGATTGGCGGAAGGGTAACCACGCGTTCCGCAAGGATGCAACAGATCTTCTATCAAGTCTGCGAGAGTTTCAAATAAAGCCGTCTGTAGTCTACGCAGACCCGCCATACACGAAAGATCAATACTCAAGATACTACCATGTTTACGAGACGGCGGTCCTATACGACTATCCGCCTTGCAGCGGCATGGGCCTTTACCGGCCAGATCGAGCGACCTCTCCGTTCTCACTCGCCTCGAAGGTGGAAGAAGCAATGGACGGGCTGATCATGGCGGTAGCTAAGATCGGAAGCTGCCTCGTCCTTAGCTATCCACAGGATGGGTTGCTGCACAACTCAACCGAAGCGATCCCCAAAATGATCAGGAAGCACTTCGGCTGCGATGCTGACCATATCAATATTTCTCACCAGCACTCTACAATGGGGGCTTCTAAAGGTGCCTCCACCCACGATGTTACGGAAGTCATCTACAGGGTAGCAATATGAGCGGTGTTAGCCAAAAGCAGCAATTGAAGCTCATATCTCCGTCTGAGATAGAGCCAAATCCGGAAAATCCGCGTCTAGTTTTTAGGCAGGAAGAGATGGAGAGCCTAATGCTCTCCATCGATCGACACGGCATTCAGGTACCACTTACCGTCTATAAAGACGACAGTGGATACAAGTTGCTTGATGGCGAGCGTCGTTGGCGGTGCGCGAAAAAGCTCAATTTAAAGACCATACCTGTAATTATTCAGGACAAGCCGACCGAGCTTGAGAACCTAGTTATAATGTACAACATCCACGCTCTTAGAGAGCAGTGGGACTATTTCACTATCGCCTCTAAGCTTGAGCGGGTCATCGAACTATACAAGGTTGAGAACGGAAACCCGCCGAACGAGGTCCAACTATCTGAACTTACCGGGCTTACGCGCGGCGCAATACGCCGATGCCAGCTTCTTATAAATTTGCCCGACCGCTTCAAGCGCATGATCCTTACGGAACTCGAAAAGCCCAAACTTCAGCAAAAATTCACGGAAGATTTCTTCATTGAAATGGAGAAATCAATCAAGACTATCGTTAAGCGCATTCCGTCTTACAACAGCAAAATTGACGAAATCAGGGATACTTTAATCGATAAATTTCGTCGTGATAAAATAACGGCGGTTACCGATTTCCGTCAGCTGTCCAAGATTGCGACGGCGCTTGATAGTCTTGATGTACAGAAAGGTGAGGCGAAGAAAATACTTGATCGGGTATTCGATCCGACCAACGGGATGGGCATCCGAGAGGCATACGAGCAATCGGTAGCCTTTGAGTACGAAGAGCGTAAATACTATAAGTACGTCGATAACATAGATGATTTTTTGGTGGAAGTCATTGACGACGATCGCATAAGCGATCTGGACGATGATTTAATGAAGCGTTTGCGTGAACTGTACAACACTATTGCTCGTATCTTGGAGCAATAACTCATGGCAGGGATCAGCTCCGCAGAAGATTTCATCAAGGCCTCTGTCAAGCAATACCTGATTTCTACATACTCTAATCCACCTGTTCGGTGTGATGAAGAGGTGGATCAGAAACTTGGCTGGGTTCCATCAATTAGTTGTCCGGTGAACAATCAACTGATGCTTATTGAAGCGTCTGAAAAGCCTTATCCGGAAATTTTGCGGATGCGCCGAGCCGAGATGGTAGAGGTCCCGGCCCCAATTGCGGCCTACGCCGCCTGTCCGGAAGAGGCTTACACGCAGAACCAGAAGGAAGCGACTGATCTGATGCTGCACGGCTTTGGCCTATTCACGGTGGACGCAGCGGGCAATGTTACGGCGAAGTTCCCCGCGATCCCGATCGCCCAACATATACCGGAAAGTCAGTTTAAGGATGACGTGGACGGCTTGCCCGCGTTGCACAAGCGCCAAGCGAGAGAGTGCTTTGAATTGTACAAGCACAATGCGCCTGCAGGCGTAGCAAGTCTGGCAGAACGCGTTGAAGGTCTCATTATGCGGGCAGGAAAGGACGCTGCTAAGAGGGGTTGGATCACGAAGGCCCAAGCGAAGGCTAGTGCGGCCAACGTGTTGGTGAGCCTCCAAGGCGCTCCTCAATTCAACAACGCCGACACGGTTTTGTCCGCCGTGCGTATGTTCGTTCAGCGATATCGGAACGTTGCGCATCATGTGCCCAAGGACAAGAAGTCCGCGTATCGGAAATATCGCGATTGCCGCCATGCGTTCTTGGATGGGCTGCGAAATATGCGAGATTTTAAGGACGCTATGAAATCGCTCGGGTTGTCCGGAGGGTTCTGAATGTAATCGGCTGGGTTCGCTACGGACCTTGCGCTGCCGTCGGGAACTGTTACATCCGGGTGTGCCAACGGTAATAGGCGCTCTAAAAAAGTCTTTGTTTTCCAATGGTTAAGTCGGGGCTGTTCGATCCCCCTCGGCTCCACCATTCCCCTTGATTTCATTGGATTTTTTAGGGGTTCGATCCCCAAGTGGACCACCGCGGACGTTGGCGGACGCAGGTGGACGACTCCGGAGTTAGGGCAAATTGGGAAGATCGCTGAAGCGCGCAGCGATCAGGACGGGCATTTGTTAGCCAATCCCGGCCAAATCCGAGCGTAAGAAACGCATTATTTGTAGTTAGTTAGTGGGCCAATCTAGGCATTGGTGATCGCTTGAGCGTCCATCTGCGGAGCTTGATACTGTGCCCTCACTTGTGTGGGCTTCGTACCACCAGGAGCATGCTCCTCACTTGCAGTTTTCACTTGGACGGTGCTGGTTCCAGCTTTTGTCGAGATCGAAGAGGTTTGGCTTATGCCGTTATTAGGACGCACCGAGCATTAGAGACGGCCCGTAGTTTCCGCTTTGCGCTCATTATCGGACATAAAGCGACGGCTCGTCCCATAAGGAGTGAGCCGTTGCCGTTGCGGCGGCGCCTAGCTAATGTCGCCGATATGAGAGCGCCCGGGGTGGATTTTTCGTGATTGAAGAAAGAGGCGAATTACGCGTAGGTGCGCATGTTCTCGTTCAGCTCGGCAGCGAACTCGTCACTGACGTCGAACAAGCGCTGCTGGAATGCGTGAAGAATGCGTATGACGCCGATTCCCCCGGCTGCCGCATCAGCATCGATACGCAAACTTCCGGATCGCTGGAGGAAGTCGCGTCCGCAGGTGCGCTCATGCCGTTCGGAGAATCGGCTGAAAACGTCAATGTCAGGTTCGAAACAATTGAAGGTGTTACTCTAAAAAGCCGGCCCGACGCCGATAGCTTGATCCGCCGGAAACTCGATTTTCGTGGGCGCATTTCAATAGAAGACGCTGGCACTGGCATACCTTTCGAGGATTTGAGCCGATCCTGGCTCGTTATTAGTGCCTCGCTTAAGCGAAGCGGCACGCAAGGGCCTAAAAAGAAGACGGCGCTCGGTCGGACCCCGCTCGGAGACAAGGGCCTCGGCCGCCTTGGCACCATGAAGCTGGGCGATATCCTGCTCGTCGAGTCCGCAACGTCCCCCACCGCAGAAGTGGCCTCGGCCTGGTTTCGATGGGCGGATTGCGAACGCGCACGCACCGTCGATCAGATTCCAGTGAACCTTAGCCGGACGAGCAATGATGAGGGCTTCAAAGGCACACGCGTTTCCATCCTGGGCCTGCGCGATCTTGATGAATGGAAGCGGAGCGGGCGGCTGAATGAAATCACGCGCAGCCTGGCCCGACTTATTTCGCCGTTTGAGGCGACTGCGACATTTCCGGTCACCGTCGAGCTCGACGGTGGGGAGCAATCATTGGCGCTGGTCACGGAACAGCTTCTTGCTCGTGCCGTCGCCGACTTCAGGTTCGACTGGCAGAATGTGGACGGCAAGCCGACGCTCATCGCTCGAGCCAGGCTGCGGCGACGTCTGTTGGCGTCCAAACGTTCGCAGGCGCTGCGCGAGAGGACCGAACGGGTCTTCGAGCAGGATGAGGGGAGTGCCTTCGCGGAATATTTGAAGACCAGCCGTCGCATGAAGGGATATGCGCAGAAGAAAATCGACGCAAAATCCCCTTGGTTTGCTGAGATCGAGCATCGCTTCGAGGGCCGCTCGCTTTTAAGAAAGTCAGGCCATTCCACTCAGAACCCCGGGCGGTTTGGCGGCGCCTTTTATTTCTTCCATTTCGTCGGGGACGAGGAGGATGAGTTCGGAGCGGCATCCGGAGCTCGGGCGAACTTGCAGCTGGTTCGGGATCTGGCCGGAATTTCAATCCTTCGGGACGGCTTCCAGGTGAGAAATAGGGGCGATTGGCTGGGATTGTCGGCTGGCATGACGTCCGGCAGCACCTACAACATGCGGCCCGAAAACACTCTTGGCTATTTCGCGCTGAGCGGGGAGCAGAATTTCGGACTCGTCGAGAAATCGGACCGGGAAGGATTTGTCGACAACCCGGCCTACCGCGGGTTTCTCGCGATCGCGCGACAGTGCCGCGATTTCGCGAACGATGCCATCGTAGCCGTTCGCAGGTCCTTGGACGAATATGACAAGGCGCTCCTGGCGGCGCGCAAGGAGCAGGAAGCGTCATCGACGAAGAGCGATCTTGCTCGTGTCGGGTCCATGGCCACGGCCTCGCTCAAGGTGGGGCAGATCACCGCGACGCTCGCGGAAGAAGTCGAGCTGCTAACGGCACCGCAAGGCAATAGCGCCGAACGCCGTCAGCGGGTCCTCGCACTCGCGCAAGAGGCGCTCCGAGCCGCAGCCGGAAACATGGATTCGGCGGAAACTCCTGCCGTGCTCATCGAGCGGATTGAGCAAGAGATCATCGAGGGACGCGAACGGTCCGCAGCCTTGGTCGAAAGCGCAGCAGCGGGCTTGGCGGCGCGCGGCCTCACCCATGAGCTCAGGGCACATCTCGCGGCCATACGACATAGCGTGAGCGCGCTCGAACGTAGCGGCTCGGTTGGCAGAGGATCGGCGCCGCATTTGACGGCGATCCGCCGGTCTTGCAACGCCATTGCTCAGGCAGCCGCACAGATCGACCCGTTGATTCCGCGGGTAAGCGAGACAAAGCAAAGCTTCGACGTGCTCGAGTTTATCGCTGACTATTTCAAGCAGCGGGCGGGAGTCCTTGGCACATCGGGCATTGGTGTCGGGGTAAAGGGAGAACCGCTCTTGGTGCAGATGCACCAGTCTCACCTTTTGCAGACGCTCGACAATCTCATGCGCAACAGCGTCTTCTGGCTAAGCCATCTTCCAAAGGGAAGAGAGCGTGAAATAGAGGTTGACGTTACATCGGGCGGCTTTACCTTCGAAGACAATGGTCCCGGCATCGATCCGCTTGTCGAAGAAACGCTATTCGATCTGTTCGTAACCACGCGGCAGCATGAAGAAGGCGGACAAGGGCTGGGTCTCTTTATCACCAGCGAACTGCTCGCATTAGACGGCTGCAGCATTGCCCTTCTTCCCGATCGGAACAAAGCAGGGCGAAAATATAGGTTCTTGATCGATCTGATGGCAGTGCGTCGAGAGAGCTGAGCATGGCGCTGAAGGAAATTCGAGATGCGCTCGGCATCGAACGCGTGATTTGGGTCGATGACGTATTCGGTGAACCCGAAGAAGATCTCGCGCTCCTAGCAAGCGGTCAGCCCGGCTTGCAGGAGGCGTTTCCGGAGTTCGCCGCCGCCTTTGCGCTGCAGGGCTTTGGCGATGTCGACGCCGCGCTTAGGCAAGCGGTCCGCGACCTCAATGACGATCGGCGTGACGAACTCCGGATAGCGCTTCTGCAGGCCGATGCTGAGGATGCGCCGGCGCATGAGTTGGGCCGGGGAACGATCGCCGCAGCCTGCAAGAAGCTGAATGTCAGCAAAGGCGATCGATGGACCTTTGAAGACGCCGACGGGAAACTTGGCGAAGGCGCAGGCGATGACGCGAACGTCGCCTATGTCATCGACCTAAAAGAGGCCGGCGGTCAGGACCGTCGAGGGCTGGATATCGTCAAGCTCCTAAGGGCTCACGGTTCGAAAGGACTAGCCTTCATCCTCACCCACGAGGCAGCGGCCGTCGGCGAGTCCGCCCTGGAGGGCCAGCTGACTGATGAGCTCGGCGAGGCCGCACGCATGGCCCCTCCGATCACAGTGATCTCAAAGGAGAGATTGACCGAGGACGGCGCCAATATCGAAACGGCACTGAGCATTGCATTGAAGAGGGCGGGCCTGCGGCGCGCTCTCTATTATGTCCTGCAGGACGCCTCGCAGCGAGGAGCGGAAGCCTATGCTACTACCGCAACCGCACTGCTTGGGATCGATCCTGAACGGCTGGAGCAATATGTCTATCGGCGAGGACGAATAGAAGGCGTGTCCGAGTTGAGCGTGGTCGAGCGTGCGCTGAGCGCCGGTGCCTCGAAGGCCATGCGCACGTTCTTCGGAACGGACGCCGCCGTTCTCCGGGCCATGCAGACCTTGAGGGAACTCCAATCCATTGCTCTCGACCAAAAGGCATTGGATGCAGGTCCCATATTGTCCGACTTGCGGAACGCCGAAATTTGGGAGAATGGCGAGCTGATCAACGGCGCGCTCACTCCCCTCGCAAATGGCGACGTATTCAAATTTGACAACGCCGAACCGGATGGGCCCAAATCGCCGCGCTTGTTTGTGCTTCTAGGACAGCCTTGCGACATTACGCTGCGTGCCAACGGCAAGCGCGCGAGTGAGATTGCGATGCTGGTGCCGCTGATCGAAGTGAACGAGGAAGGGGCGCCGCCAGCCGACCCGAACGAAGCGGCGGAGGATGAATCCGACAAAGATCCTGAAATGCCATTCCGGCTCAAGGGCAAGCGTTTGAAGCTAAATCTTCGGCAGCTGGCCTATGTCCGCTCCGCTATACTCGACCTGGCCTGCTTCCGCGCCGATGGATGCGTCCGCGTGGAAGCCCAGCATGTGCCCGCGGCAGGACTGCTTGCTGGGGCAAGATCAATCTATCCCGGGAGAACCTCGGCCGCTGATGCCGCGCTTGCCGCGCCGATGCCTCCCCCGGTCGCAGCGGGCGCGATCGTGACCATCGACGACCGTCTCCTGCTGACGATGAGCAACGACAAGCCTTGGGACAAGATACGCGTCGGAACGAGGCTGGCGGCCTACCAGCCTCCGCCAGGGCACCATCTGGGCGCTCTTCCCGATCGCGTGACGTGGTTCCTTCGCCGCGAAGGGCGCATTCGGGCACCTTATTCAGCATTCCTGCTCGAGCGAGCGCTGAGAATGTTGGGCCGGCGCGCTTTCGACTCCGATTTCACGACCGATATCCATTGAGGTCGGAAACGCTTTGGATCATCCCAACAACGACTATTGGTCCGCCCCCTGAAAGCGAGCCGATTGCGTTGAGCGGTTGGAAACTCTGGGCGGTCGCGAAACGAGACGCGGTCCCTTCGCGGAAGCGCCGACCGGCGCGCGCGTCGAAGGTAGAGTGCAGCGCCGCATCGACCTCTTGGGCGGGCGATACGCGCTGCTCGAAAGATCGACGGAATTCACGCGGTGTCCTGGCGCGACGTGTTGGAGCGCTATCTCGGCAAGCGCCGCTTTGGATCATGCGGGAAGGCGGCGTGAATTGGTCGCTCACGCGTGGGCGCAGCATCGAATAGTTACGTAAGATTGCATTTAAGTTCACATGGAGCTATGGTCGTTCCATGCCGCAATACGCACCCGATCTCGACCTGAGGGATACCGCCCTCCGCTATGCGACCGAGGTCCATGGCTCCGTTAAAAAGCGCGCTGCCAAGGCGCTGGGCCTGGACTATGGCATGTTCCGCCGGTTTCTGAAGGGAGGCTCTGCTAGCCCGGAGCATAGACAAAGCATCCGAAATGCGCTTGAGAGAGCGGGTTACGAGATCGCAAAGAAGCACAATATTGCACATGAAATTCCAGTCGACGTGACCCGATCGATGCTCACGCAATTGCTGCAGGCCCTCGATGCCTATCAAGGCACGGCCGCGGCGGGTCAGTCCAATTGAGCGGCATCGCCCCGTTCGACACTGCCCTCCGGCCGATGCTCGAGGCCGGGAGAGCGCCCTTGATCGGCGGGGGAGGGCGGCTGACGATCGGCTTGAGCGCAGACCAGCAACGCCGACTGATCGATGCCGCGCACAGCATGGCGCCGGTCGCCGGCCTCACCCACAATTTCTATCGCTATCCGGCCCGCTTTTCCCCCCAAGTCGCTAGAGCCGCGATCGAGACGCTGTCGGAGCCCGGCGATATCGTGGCCGACAGCTTCGTCGGCGGCGGCACGAGTCTGGTCGAGGCGCTGGCGTCTGGCCGGCACGCCATTGGCAGCGACATCAGCACGCTCGCCGTGTTCGTTGCGCGCGTGAAGACCACGCTGCTAGACGCCGATCGTCTGCAGATTGTCGAGCGCTGGGCCGAACGAACCGCCACGGCGATCAACATGCGAGACGAGGCGCCGCCGTTCGAGGATTGGGCCGAGGCAGGCTATCTGCGTCACCTCGACCATCGCGATCGCTGGCGGATCCGCAAGGCGCTCGCCCAGGCGGTGGGCTGGGTTCCCAGCGGGGATCAAGCGCTCGAAGACTTGGCCCGCTGCATCGTGCTTCGCACCGCGCAATGGGCGCTCGATGGCCGGCGCACCATTCCCTCGCTCGCCGAGTTCAAGGCCAATCTGGTCAGCTCGGCGAAGGCGGCCACGGCTGGCTTGACCAGCCTGGCGGCGGCCGCCGGCGACGACCCGGCGAACATCCTCATTCTCAATCGCTCGGCGGTGGGCCTGGAGACCGACCCATGCCTGTCGGGCTGTCTCGCCGAGCGCAAGCCGCGGCTGATCTTGACCTCGCCGCCCTATCCCGGCGTGCACGTGCTCTATCATCGCTGGCAGGTCGACGGACGCAAGGAGACGCGGGCGCCCTTCTGGATCGCCAATACGCTCGACGGCGCCGGCGGCTCCTACTACACGATGGGCGATCGCAAGCGCCCCGACCTGCCAGTCTATTTCGAGACGCTCGCGGCCGCGCAAAAATCGCTCGCAGCAATCTCCGATCCGGACACGACCATTGTCCAGATCGTGGCCTTCTCGAAGCCGGATAGCCAGCTCAAGCGCTACAATGAAGCCGCGGCTGCCGCCGGGCTGGAGGAATTGAGGCTCGACCTCCTTCGCGACGAAGGAGACGGCCGGCTCTGGCGCGAGGTCCCGAACCGCAAATGGTATAATGGAACGAGGCCAGCGACGCCGGCCAGCAATGAGGTCGTGCTATTCTATCGGCTCGCGCGCTAGCCTCACGCGGCATGGCCGACCAAGTCGCTTTCGTCGAGCTCGAACTGACCCAGATCGGCGAGATTGTTGATCAAGGGCAGCAGCACCGGAGCGATCGCGCGAGTGGCGCGGCGCACGCGCTCGCGCGTCGTCTCAGGTGTGTCGGCGGCGCTCCCATCGTCCACCGCATCGCCCCGGTCTCCGGTGGCAAGCGGGTTGCGCTCCGAATCGTAAAGGATCGCCAACGCGACCAGGGTAACGGCGATCTCGAACTGCTTCTTGACCGCCGCCGCGGCGAGCTTGTTTGAGCTGAGCTCGAAACGAAGCGCCCGATTGTCTTCATTGAGATAGAATTTGTAGTCGTGCTTCACATTGCCGGGCTCGTCGCTATCCGCATCGTCGATGACGTCGAGGCAGTCGTCATGGCCGGCGAAATGCTCCTGCCAGTTCGGCTCCTCCTGCGTCAGCCAGATCACCGCCGGCAGCTCGATGCCGCTCGGGCCGTCGATCCCGGACCGTTCGGTCTTGCCGGGCTGGCGCCGCGGTGTCCTGGTGCCGGGAGTGGGGACGGCCGCCGGCCTGACGACGAGCTCGGCACAGTTGACGAACCGGCTTCCCATGACGGGATCGCTCACCTCCAGCTCGAAGCCGAGCACGTCACCAACCTCGGCTTCGGCCGGCAGATCAAAGGTGAGCGTCGCCGCGCCGTCGTTCAGCGTCGGGCCGGTGAAGTTCGCGACTTCGTCCCGTCCATCGGCGCGCAGCCGGAAGAGCCGGCGCTCCCCACGATCGACCCGCCGCGTGAAATATTCATTCTCGACGTCGGTCTCGAACCGGATGCGGACGCGATGCCCGACAAACGCCTCGCGGCGCAGGATCACGCCTTCGGCCTTGCCCTGGAAGCGGAAGAAGGTGGGGTGGGGCTTGCCCTTGTACACGGCCTTGATTGGCTGGACACGGGTCGGCACCATCGGATTGTGCAGCCTTAGCCCCTGTCCGAACAAGCGAGCCAAAGCGGGCGAGGTCTTCAGCACGCGCTTCAATACGTCTTCGAGCGGCTTGTTATCGGCCAGCTGTCCTTCAAGATCTGCGGCCGCCCGGCGCGCTTTGAGCTCACGCAGGCCCTCATGGTCGTGCAGCGCCGCTTCGATCCTCTTTTCGATCTCCTTGGCGAAAGGATTGTCATCGACCAGCCGATCGCGGCTGCTCATGAACGCATCGGCGAGTTCGGTGGTCGAAAGCGACGAGCAATCGACGTAGATGAGCAGGTCCGACGCGAGCCGCTGGAGGCCGACACTCTTGCGCGCAAAGATATTGGCCTTGATGAACGCATGCGCCTGGCCATTGACGGTGAAGACGACGCCTTCGCTCTCGCGGTAGGTTCCGGACTTGTCCGGCTTGAAAGCGAAGATCTTCATCGCAAGCTCGCGACCATCGACATTGATCGGCACCGAACTCGGCGAGACGGGTTCCAAATTGTCGCTGTTCTGCAAGCGAGTGAACAAGCCTGCCATGGTCGTCGTCTGCTCGCTGGCGCCCCTGTTCAGGCGATCGCGGCATTCGTGCATGCGGACCGGCAAGGCCGGATCCGGCAACAACAGGTCGAGCCGCATCAGTAGGCCGTTACGACGAAGAATGGGCCCCGAATTGGGAAGCTTATATTCGTAGAGCTTGATCAGCGTGCCCCACTCGACCTCCCGAGCATAAGGGTTCGAGCCTTCCGGGAACAGCGGCATGGAGTCCGCCGCGAAATGCAGCACGCCGCCCTTTCGTTCGCCCAGATCGCTGCCGAGCGGCGCAAGATAGCTATAGGCCGGCATCCGCGCCCCGCCTTCGCGCCGAACGACGGTAAAGCCCCAGTCACCGTCGCTGGCGGGATCGTTCGGATAGGTTTGCGGGGCGGCGGGCGCAGCGATCAGCGCGGGCTTTCGGCGCGAGACGACCAGCTGGAGCTTCTCGGTTCCGCAAAAGCGCAGGGCTCCGGATCCGCCCTGATTGAACTTGCCCTGCACGAACGGGATCGAGACTTTGTTATGCTGCCCCAATGACACGAACGTCTTGGGAAAGGCAGCCGGCGTATGGCCTTCGCCGAGATCGGCGATCGAGATTGTGGGACGCTGCCGGGAAGTCCAGCCCGAAGGCTCGGTCGCAAAGACCGAGATATTCTGCGCGACGGTGCGGCGAAGATCACGCGTCCAATCCTCGATGCGGCCCGCCGTGGTCTTGAGGGTCTCGCCACTGGATCGCTCGACCAGGCGAGCGACGGCTTCGCGAATCGATTTGGGCGCGGTGGGACCATCGGGCGCAATGCCTGCCTCGATCGCAAGGCGGGTCAGGACGGAGTCGATGGCATTGACCACCTTCTCGTTGAAGGCAAAGTCGGCGCGCGCTTGTTGGCCGCCTGCTTGCGCGAAATTGAGCTCGTTGTCGCCATAATAGCGCCAGACCGTCGGATCGTCCCAATAGCCCGCCGCTTGTAGAAGGCCGATGACCTCGGCTTCGGATTCAGCGTGCATCAAGCTCAAGCAAAGCGCGCGTGACACCGGCGTCCCCCTCCTTCGAATCTCAGAGCTTGAACTCCACCTTATCCCTGGATCCGCGATCGCCCATGCGGGCCTTCATCGCATCGATTTCCTTCATAAGCGCTCCAGCGATCTTGCGAATGTCCGATTCGTCGAATTCATACTGAGCCTTGTTGCCCAGCTTGCCGATCGTCCTGATCGCCCGGATCGCATTGCTAGTGCGGCTCTCGGCGAGGCGCACGAAGCGGTCCCGTTTGGTCTCGCTGCTGGCTTTCCGATCGTCTCCACGGGCCACAGATGCCTCCCATTTTATCGATTCCTCTTGCTAAATATGCGCTTACGATGTGTGAGACAATATCGGCCGTCTTTTTTTCAAAATATTGTACAAAAAAATGGAAATTGAGCGCCGCCTTCGGACGAAGCCCGGAGGCATGTCGCCAGCATGGCGAAGAGCGCGCGTGATGAGCAGCGTCCCGCTCGACGCGGCGGACCGGCTCATCAAACTGACCGAGGTGATGCATAAGGTCGGCTGGGCAAGACGATGATCTATCGGAAGACCAAGGAGGGGACGTTTCCAGCCCCCTATAAGCTGTAGCCCTTCGCCGCTCGGTGGAGCGAAGCCGAGGTGCTCGCCTGGATTCGAACGCAAAGGACAGCGGTTAGGGGAGATCGCGGGGCGAGACTTCAGGAAGCAAATTTGGGGCAGCCGGATCATGAGTGCTGAGCTCTTCGATCGCAGCTTCAGCCTGGTTCCAAGCCGCTTCCAGCAGGTCTTGAGGACATTGCACGCGCTCGAACATCGTTCGATTGACGGCGAGCCGTTTCAAGAGTTCCTGCTCCATCGCATAGGCCCATTCTTGCGAGGGCCAGTACCTGCTCAGGACTTTGACCCAGCGGCGCCCGACCACCTCGACAGGAACATGGCGATTGATGGTCGAAAGGCGTTCATCGAGATCCGAGGCAAATCCCACCTTCCACAGATCCGATCCTTGAAATTGAAACACATAGGTCGAAGCAGGGCCTTCCACGCGCACTATCATGCTTTCCCATAATGTAGGGCGCGGTCCAGTCGTCGGCCGTTCGACCAGTTCTCGAGTTCGGGCGATGGGAAGGGGGGATGTGGCTATCTCGACCTCGGGTCTGGCGAGGTCGCTGTCGCGTCTGAGCCGGTTTTCTCGGATGATGCGGCGGGCCTCGGCAGAGGTGAGCCCTCCTTCGGACTGCGCCGTGAGCACCCAGATATGGTCCTTGCTGACGATCAATCCGCCGTCGGCGAGTTCCTGGCGCGCGAACCTTACCTCGCGCTCATAGTGCCGCTCAGGATCTATGCCTTCGGGCGCCTTCTGCGGCCGGCGCAGGCCATTGTCGGTGAGCCACGCGTAGACATAACCGGGCCGCCCAGATCCTCCATTGGCTTGGAGGGCGTCGATCATCGCCCGCATATAGTGTACTCGCGTGGAATCCGGTCGGTGTTCGGCCGGTGGAGCCCCACCGATATCAGTCATTGAAGGCACTTTTTCGCGCTGCTGGACTTGGCTCGTCCCAACCTCGGTCGATGGATGCACCTTCCTCCGGCTCCCAATTACACAGAGATAATCTAGCCGGGGCGCACGAGGCGGGCAACTCGCTGATGGTCTGCCAACTATCCGATTGAGCTCGACCGCGCAGCTCCGTGAGTAATTCAGCGGCCGCTTTTAGATAGACGAATGGGTGGATGGCAGTAATTGGGCACAAAAGCGGACGCTGGCACGCGCAACGCTCATGTCCGAAATGGGCGCATTCCGGCCGCCGGATTGCTGCGAAGGAACGTCCGCTCTGGCCTGTTCGGCTCCCGAAAGCTGCCCGTCGGCTATTGATGCTGTGGACGGCTCGGGCTCAACCCCGTCCAGTTCAATGTCGTCATGCATCTTTTCGACCAGTGGTGGTCGGCTGACCGGCGGCCGTGGCCGTCGAAGGCCACGCTGGCAGAGCGGATGGGCATGAGCGAGCGCCAGATACAACGCCATATTGCCGAGATGGAGGGCGCGGGACTGATCCAGCGGATCGGGCGCACCAGCCCGGGCAAGGGCAAGACCAGCAACGAGTACAATCTGTCGGGTCTGGTGAAGAAGATGAAGGAGCTGTAACCCGAATTCACGAAGGCGAAGGAGGAGACGCGGGCCAAGAGCAAGGCCAAGCCGCGGGTGGACAAATTTCGTCATCGTAGAAGCGATATTTCAATGTCAGCTTCTCTTCCGATGCGCCTGGAGCAGTCAGTCGACTAAGGGCCCAGGAGAAGTGAGCCACGCATGCCTCGAGTGTGCACAGGCGCTCGAGGCTATCGTCGTCTTCTAGCCGCTTTCGAACAAATGTTACGGCTCGCGATCAATCGCTCTCTCGGCTACGGGGGCGAACCCCAGCGGCCATGCGGAGAGCTAAAATGCCCAAAACATTGATAATCCATTCAAAACGATCGCGTTGGGCGCACCAGTACGTATGAACATGGGGCCCTCGATCTCGTACCTCCCTGCTAGCGATCGGCTAGCCACCAAGTGGCAGGACTGCCGGGCCCGTGCTCGATTGCACTCTGATGTCCGATATAACTGATGAGGAAACGCGCCATCAGATGGCGCTTGGCAACCTGCTTCAGTTAAATTTCAATGGCAGTCATATCTGCTCCATCTCCGTTCCAGCAGGAGACGACGATCCGAGGTTCAAGCGGATTTCTCCCCCGCCGAAGCCGCTATGCGTCCGCATTAATGTGGCAGCGCAAATGATCGGCATCGGCAAGACAAAGATGTACGAACTGATCAAAACCGGTGAGGTCGATACCCTGAAGATTGGTAAATCGACGCTGGTTACGATGGCGAGTCTGGAAGCGTTTGTGCAAAAGCACCTAAGGTGCAGTACCCTGTAATGTCGCCCCGTCCGACGCGCTTCTCCTGCGTTCGTCTGCTGCCCTGCGATCTGAGTGGATCGTCGTCTCGGCACTATTACCTATTAGATAGTTCGCCCAGTCCTGCATGACCAGACGCCGCTTTTCGAAGGCATCTTTGCGACGATAGGCACGTACCGTGGCATCACCTACTTGATGCGCTAGCGCTTGCTCGACGATCGATTCTGCATGCGGGGTCATATCGCCCATATAGTCTCTGAATGAACTCCGCATCCCATGTACGGTGAACTGTCCCAGGTTCATCCGTCGGAGCACCATGGTCATGGACATTTGGGAGAGCGGCTGCCCGGGCTTTTGACCTGGGAACACATAGGCATCTCGCGAGGTCTTGGCATCCCGGGCGAGCCGCTTGAGAATTGCGACCGCCTCGGACGAAAGCGGAATGCGGTGCTCCACCCCCATCTTCATACGCTCGGCGGGTATCGTCCATGTGGCACGCTCAAGATCGATTTCGCGCCACCGCATCTTCAGCGTTTCGCTGGTTCTCGTTGCGCACAGGATCGTCAGTTCCAGGGCGCGGGCGGCCGGGGCGGGGCGCTCTCGCAGCAACCCGAAGAACGCTGGAAGATTCTCATACTCCATTGCTGAGTAATGACCGGTCTTCAGCTTTGTTCGCTTTGGAAGCTTGAATTCGAGATTGCCGCTCCATCGAGCGGGATTCTCCCATGGCGGGGCAATGTGATTGTCCGCTCGCGCCGCATCCAAGATCTTCTCGATCCGTGTCCGTACGCGGCCGGCGGTGTCCGGAATCTTGCGCCATATCGGCTTCAGAACATCAAGCACGTCATCCGTTGTGATGGCATCAACCGGCTTGCTGACAATGGCTTTGCAGTGGTTCGTGATGGAGTTGCGCCATTGCCAGCGATGCTTGGCATTCTTCCAGCCATCTTCATGGGTATCGATATAGCGGTCGGCGAATTTGCCAAATGTGGGCGACTGGGATTTCGCTGGAGTTGGAGTGACCTGTGACCTCAACTCGGCCATGCTTCTTTCGGCAGCCCTTCGCATCTCCAATGGATCAAAGCCTTGCTGCAGTAAGTGCCTGGCCGCCGCCGCCATGTCGCGCACTTCCTTGAGCGTGAAATCGTCTGGAGTACCGAGAAACATTTCCCGGCGCCTGCCGTCCCGCTTCCAAACAAAGATCCAGCGTTTCGCACCGTCCTCACGGATGCGGAGATAGAGGCCGCCACCGTCGCCGTGCCAGCTATTTGCGTGAGGGCTTCGATGCGGCGTACGGTCAGTTTGTGAATGGGGCGCGGCACTCTGAAGCACTCCTTCTTTCGTCTTTGTCGCACCGCCCTCTTTCTGCCCTACCTTTGAGCGCGAATCGGAGTGGACGTCAGCGAACCATGGCGGACGCCAGTGGAAAATGAACTGGCATCGCACCGAATGAAGTATAGCAAAATCAATCCTCTATGCCTAGAAAATCGTGTTTTCCAAAAGGGTTAGCTGAAGTACTCCGATACACCTCGGCTCCACCATTCCCCCCGCTTCCATCGAAGCATTGTCGATCCCGATAACGACGTTCCAGCGGCCTTGCCCGCCGGTATAGTTGCACTTGTTGCACATATCTTTGCTTGCGCGGTGGCAGCGCTGTCAAATATGCCCTGTACCGGCCGCTTTCGGCCGGGGGTGCGCAATGTCCAGCCGTCCGACGATCAAGGAAGTTTCGAAGATCGCAGGCGTGTCTTTCAAGACCGTCTCGCGCGTCCTCAACAACGAGAAGCATGTCAGCGAGGAAACGCGCCGGCGCGTCGAGGAAGTCGTCGCGCGGCTCAATTTCCGCCCGAGCCATGCGGCGCGCACGCTCGCCGGGCGGCGCTCGTTCCAGGTGGCTTTGCTCTACGACAATCCCAGCCCTTATTATGTCTATCACATCCAGCTCGGCGCGCAGCAGCGCTGCAGCGAGCTCGGCTACCGGCTGCTGCTCCAGCCGATCGACAGCCAGTCGCCCGATCTGGTCTCGAACGTGATGGCGCTGGTCGACGAGGCGCATCTGGACGGCGTGATCCTGTCGCCGCCGGTGACCGAGATCGCGGCCCTGCTCGATGAGCTCGATCGGCGCGGGCTCCCTTATGTCCGCATCGCCCCCGGCGCGCGCAAGGACAGCGGCATGGCGGCGGCGATCGACGATGTCGCGGCGGCGCGCGAAGTCACCGAGCATCTGATCGGTCTTGGCCACCATGCGATCGGCTTCATCCGCGGGCTCGACAGTCACGTCTCCACCTGGGAACGCCTCCAGGGCTATCGCGAGGCGCTCGAGGCGCATGGCATCGCCTTCGATCCCGAACTGGTCGTCGCGGGCGAAAACAGCTTCACTTCGGGCGGCGAGGCGGCGCGTGCGCTGCTGGATCGCACGCCACGGCCCACTGCGATCTTCGCCGGCAACGACGATATGGCGGCGGGCGCGCTGGCGGTGGCGCACGAGACCGATATCGACGTGCCTGGCCAGCTCTCGATCGTGGGCTTCGACGATTCGGATCTGGCCAAGGCGGTATGGCCTCCGCTGACGACGATGCGCCAGCCGGTGCGCGAGCTGGCTTATGCCGCCGCCGATCTGATGCTCTCGCCCGAAACCGGGCAACGAGTCACGCTGGAGCACAAATTGATGGTGCGCTCGACCACCGGTCCCGCGCCGCGTTAACCCCGATCGCGATCGGAATCCTCTCCGGCAGCGTCCGCACGCCTGTCCCGCAATAAAACGCGCGTTAACTTTCTTATGTGCTGGCCATAAAAGTAAACGAAGCGTTAACTCCTGTCATGCAGACTCGTCTCGTCGCCGAGGGCCACGCCCGCCGCCATCCGTTCCGGGCGCAAATGCGCCGCGTGGTCGCGATCGAGCGGAAGATCAGCGACGACAGCGACCTCAAGCTCTTCGCATTGAGCTTCAGCGCCTTTTTCGTCTGCTTCTACACCTTCATCCTGTAGCGCGGTCCTGGCCTCACGCACGAAGCCTCAGTCGAAGGCGCCCTCGTTTATCTTGGCGATCCAGCCCTCGTCGAGGTTCAACAGCGCTTCGGCGACTGGAATATGACCTTTGGCGACAGCCTGTGCCGCAGCGGCGCATAGCAGCATCTCCTGATCCCAAGGGTGGTGGCGTTGAAGGGCGACAATCTCGACAAGGTTGGCGATGGCCCGGAAATGCGCGTCCGCTAGTTCGGCAGCGATTTCCGGTCCGTGTTCTGTGCAGCGAGCCACTTCGATGCTCGCCGGTAGCTGCAAGAACGAGAAGTGGATGGGCGTCGTCGTTTCGAGAGCAATCTGTACGATGTGCGGAACGGCGGCATAGGAGGCCGAATAGACCTGCCCCTGATGGCACAAGCTCGACCAGAGGCTGAACCACGGCTCATCCCGATAGTCACTTCCCGGCGCCGTTGAGGATCGCAGCTGGTGCAGCAATGGCGGGATATCGGATGCGCTGCCATAGGCATGGCGCAATTCCGACCAGCGGGGATTGTCGAGCGGGAGCATGTCGAAGTCTTGCGGGCGACCATCTCGAGGTCAAGCTCAGGGAATCGGATCGAGTCCGTGGGGCAGGTCCTCGGCCTTGTAGAGCCGCCATGCGCAATAGGCCGAGGCGAGGCATAACAGGAACACGATCCAGATCGCGTGGACCACGTCGACGCCCGGGATATTGGTGAAGCCCAGGATTCCGACTGACCCCGCCACCATCGCGCCCGAATTGACGATATTGTTGGCGGCCACCGTACGCGAGGTCTGCGACTTGTCGACCGTGGTGGTGAGGAAGGCATAGAGCGGCACCACGAACATGCCGCCGGTGATCGCGATCATCGCCAGATCGAGCAGCACGCGCCACGCATCGGGCAAAGCGAGGAAGTTCGCCGTCTTGAGCAGCGGCCCCTCGCTCACCGGGAAATACAAAGCGGCGAAGAAGAAATCGACGACGAACAGCGACATCGCGAGCACCGACGCGGTCGCATATTTCGCCGAGACATGCCCCTTGAGCAGCCGGTTGATCACCACCGATCCGATCGCGATGCCCACCGAGAAGATCGCGAGGAATACGCTGGCGACGTCCTTCTGGGCATGGAACACGTTCTTGACCAAAGGCGGAAAGAGCACGCCCAGCACCGCGGCGATCGTCCAGAACACGCTGATCGCGACGATGGCCAGATACAGGCGCGGGATATGCATCGTCGCGCCGATCAGCCGGGCGGAGGCGCGGAAGATGTTGAAATCGAGCTTGAGCTTCACGAGCGGCGGCGCCGGCGGGATCTTGAGCGATGCCAGCCAGCCGATCATCGCCACGCCCACCACGGCGAAGGCCGCGACGGTAGGGCTGATCAGTCCGCCCGTGATCGTGCCGAACAGGATGGCGATATAGGTCCCGGCCTCGACCAGCCCGGTGCCGCCCAGCACTTCGTCTTCGTTCAGGTGCTGGGGCAGCACGGCATATTTGATCGGACCGAAAAAGGTGGAGTGCACGCCCATGCCCACCAGCGCGACCAGCATCAGCGGCAGGCTCTTCACGAAGATGCCGAGCGCGCCGACCAGCATGATCACGACCTCGGCGGCCTTGATGATCCGCATGATCTTCGCCTTGTCGTAGGTGTCGGCGAGCTGCCCAGCGAGCGCGGAAAAGAGGAAGAAGGGCAGGATGAAGATGCCGGTGGCGATCGCGCTGAACTGCGTTTCCTGCTCGACCGAGTTGAAGATCTGATAGGTCGCGAAAAAAATCATCGCGTTCTTGAAGAGGTTGTCGTTGAACGCCCCCAGGAACTGCGTGACGAACAGCGGCAGGAACCGGCGCTCCTTCATCAACCCGAGCGCACCGATCATATCCAACCACGTCCTTGAAGCGCGGGAGGACCCCGCCAAACGACGCGTCGGCATAGCCGAGCGTCACGGAACGTATCAACCGCCATGTGCGTCCCACCATGATGAAGACTGTTTCGGCTCCCGCACGACCAATGCTAGGGCAGGCGCGATGCTGACCCTGCCCAACATCCTGACGCTTTCCCGGATCGTCACGGTGCCGCTGCTCGCGGCCTTTCTGTGGTGGCCCGAGTGGCGGACCGGCTATGCCGTCGCCTTCGCGATCTACTGCCTGATGGGCGTGACCGACTATTTCGACGGCTATCTCGCGCGCGCGCAGGGCACCGTCTCCAAGCTCGGCATATTCCTCGATCCGATCGCCGACAAGATCATGGTCGCCGCGGTGATCCTGATGCTGGTGGGGAAGGGCGTCGTCGCCGACCTGCACCTGATCGCCGCCCTGATCATCCTGCTCCGCGAGATCACCGTGTCGGGCCTGCGCGAATTCCTCGCCCAGCTCCAGGTTTCGGTTCCCGTCTCGCAACTCGCCAAGTGGAAGACGACGTTTCAGCTGGTTGCGTTGGGCGCGCTGATCCTCGGCCAGGCCGTGCCGCAATATCCGTGGGTGACGTGGCTGGGCCTGGTCACTCTGTGGAGCGCCGCAGTGCTGACCGCGATCACCGGCTGGGACTATCTGCGCGTCGGCCTCAAGCACATGGACAGCTGATGGACCTGCTCTATTTCGCCTGGGTCCGCGAACGAATCGGGACGGGAGCGGAGCAGCGCGATCCGCCCGAGGCGGTGCGCAACGTCGCCGATCTGATCGAATGGCTGGCGACGCTCAGCCCCGGCCATGCCGAGGCGATGCGTGAGCCCGAACGGCTGCGGGCCGCGATCGATCAGAAGTTCGTGCCGCTCGACACGTTGCTCGGCAGCGCGCGCGAAGTCGCGATCTTCCCGCCGGTGACCGGCGGATGATCCGAGTCTCGATCGACGACGCGCCGATCGAGCTGGCCGTCGAAGTCGCTGCGTTGGAAGAGCGTGGTGCAGGCGGCGTCGCCACCTTCACTGGCGTCGTCCGTGGCGATGACGGCGTGACCGCGCTCGAGCTGGAGCATTATCCCGGCATGACCGAACAGGCGCTGATCGCGCTCGCCGAAGCCGCCACCGTGCGCTGGTCGCTGCTCGGCGTCACGATCGTCCACCGCGTCGGCGCGATGGCTCCAGGCGATCGCATCGTCTTCATCGGCACCGCAGCGGAGCATCGCCGCGAGGCACTGGAAGCCTGTGCCTATCTGATCGACCGGCTCAAGACCGATGCGCCCTTCTGGAAGCGCGAGACGCGGGGTGACGCGGCAAGCTGGGTTGAGGCGCGCGACAGCGATGCCGCGTCGGCGGAGCGCTGGGCGCGCGATTAAAACCATTGTGCTCCGGTCTTCGCCGGAGCGCGAACAAGCGTGTTGCGGGTCCGGCATTCGCCGCCAGCGACTGGTCGCGGCGTAGGAGTGTCATGGCCGCACGGTGAGAGCGGTCAGGCGGCGTCCGCCAGTACCTTCGCCAACAGCCGGAAATCGCGCTCGCGTGGGCTCGCCTTGCGCCAGACCAGGGCGATGTGGCGCGATGCATTTTCGGCGTCGAGCGGGCGCGCCGTGACCTTGGTGTGGTCGAGGATTCCGGCGTCGACCGCCATCTCGGGCAGCATCGTCACCCCGAGCCCGTTATCGACCATTTGCACCATCGTGTGCAGCGACGTGCCCAGCATCGTCGCTTCGGCGCGCAATTCGGGGCGGTTGCACGCCGCAAGCGCATGGTCCTTCAGGCAATGCCCGTCCTCGAGCATCAGCAGCCGGTTGGCGTCGATGTCCGCCGGGCGGATCGTCGGGGTCGGGTCCATCTCGCCCTCGGGAAAGGCGACATAGAGCCGGTCGTCGAACAAAGGCGCCGATTCGACTTCGCCGCACGCGAAAGGGAGCGCGAGCAGCACGCAGTCGGTGCGCCCGTGATGGAGCTGCTCGCAGGCCTGGCCGCTGGTCTCCTCGCGCAGGAACAATTTGAGGTCGGGATATTCGCGCCGCAGCCGCGGCAGGATGCGCGGCAGCAGGAAGGGCGCGATCGTCGGGATCACGCTCATCCGCATCTCGCCGGAGAGCGGCCGCCCCGCCGCGCGGGCCAGGTCGCCCAGCTCGTCCGCCTCGCGCAGCACCCGCCGCGCCTTGTCGACGATCCGTTCGCCGAGCGGCGTGAAGCGCACCACGCGCCGCGTCCGCTCGACCAGCACCACCCCGATCAGCGTCTCCAACTCGCGAATGCCTGCGGAGAGGGTCGATTGCGTGACGAAACACGCCTCCGCCGCCCGCCCGAAATGGCCGGAATCATGCAGCGCGACGAGATATTGGAGCTGCTTGAGCGTGGGAAGGTAGGTGGCCGCCACTGATCGCCTCTATCGATTGTGAGCGCGATATAGAGTGGCAGGGGCGATTATTCTACCCCTCCGTCACCCCGCCCTTGGGCCGGGGTCCACCGGGAGGCAAAGGATGGGAAAGCGGTTCGAGGCTGGTCGGTGAGGCTTGGTGGACCCCGGAACAAGTCCGGGGTGACGCCTGAAGGACTAAGCCGCCGCTTCGACCGGCTCCTCGCTCGGCAGCCGGATCAGGTAATCGAATGCCGACAGCGCCGCGGTCGAGCCCGCGCCCATCGCGATCACGATCTGCTTGTACGGCACCGTGGTCGCGTCCCCCGCGGCGAAGATGCCGCGTTGCGAGGTTTCGCCGCGTGCGTCGATCTCGATCTCGCCGCGTGGGCTCAGCCCCACCGAATCCCTGAGCCACTCGGTGTTCGGCACCAGCCCGATCTGGACGAAGATGCCTTCGAGCTCGATCTCGTGCTCGCTGCCGTGGTTGCGGTCCTTGTAGACCAAGCCCGACACCTTCTCGCCATCGCCCTTCACTTCGGTGGTCAGCGCCGAAGTGATCACCTTGACGTTGGCCAAGGTCGCCAGCTTGCGCTGGAGCACCGCGTCGGCGCGCAAGTCGCTGTCATATTCGATCAGGGTGACGTGCGCGACGATCCCCGCGAGGTCGATCGCCGCCTCGACACCCGAGTTGCCGCCGCCGATCACGGCGACGCGCTTGCCCTTGAACAAGGGGCCGTCGCAATGCGGGCAATAGGCCACGCCCTTGTTGCGATATTCGTCCTCGCCGGGCACCCCCATCTGCCGCCAGCGCGCGCCGGTCGAGAGGATCACGGTCCGCGCCTTCAGGCTCGCGCCATTGGCCAGCTTCACTTCATGCAGCCCGCCCTCGATCGGCGCCGGGATCAATTTCTCGGCGCGCTGGAGGTTCATCACGTCGACGTCGTAATCCTTGACGTGCTGCTCGAGATGCGCGGCGAGCTTGGGACCCTCGGTGTGCGGCACCGAGATGAAATTCTCGATCGCCATCGTGTCGAGCACTTGCCCACCGAAACGCTCCGCCGCGACACCGACGCGGATGCCTTTGCGTGCGGCGTAAATCGCCGCCGCGGCACCGGCCGGGCCGCCGCCGACGACCAATACGTCGAATGCATCTTTCGTCTTGATCTTCTCCGCCGCGCGCGCTTCGGCGCCGCTGTCGATCTTCGCGACGATCTGCTCGAGTTCCATCCGGCCCTGCCCGAAGGGCTCGCCATTGAGGAACACGGTCGGCACCGCCATCACTTTCCGGGCGTCGACTTCGTCCTTGAACAGCGCGCCGTCGATCGCGACGTGCTTGATGCGCGGATTGAGGACCGCCATCAGGTTCAGCGCCTGCACCACGTCCGGGCAGTTCTGGCACGACAGCGAGAAATAGGTCTCGAATTCGTAATCGCCGTCGAGCTCCTTGACCTGCTCGATCAGTTCCTGCGCCGCGCGCGACGGATGTCCGCCGACCTGCAGCAGCGCGAGCACCAGCGACGTGAATTCATGTCCCATCGGCAGACCCGCGAAGCGCACCCCGATATCGGTGCCGGCGCGGCGGATCATGAAGCTGGGTTTGCGCGCATCGTCCTTCCGGACGACCGTGATGTCGTCGGACAGCGCCGCGATGTCGTTCAGCAGTCGCTCGAGCTCGCCCGATTTGGCATCCTCGCCCAGGCTGGCGACGAGCTCGATCGGCTGCCTGATGTTGACCAGATAGGTCTTGAGCTGCTGCGTCAGATTGGCGTCGAGCATGGCGAAACTCCGGTAATTCGAAACAAAACGGCCCGGGACAGATCGAAATCCACCCCGGGCCGAATGGGCGCCCCCACAAGGGGGAGGGGGAGGGCGCCTTAGATCTTGCCGACGAGGTCCAGCGACGGAGCGAGGGTCTCTTCACCCTCTTCCCACTTCGCGGGGCAGACTTCGCCCGGATGCGCGGCAATGTACTGCGCAGCCTTGATCTTGCGGAGCAGCTCGGCGGCATTGCGGCCGACGCCTTCCGATGTGATCTCGACCAGCTGGATCACGCCCTCGGGATCGACGACGAAGGTACCGCGGTCCGCAAGGCCCTGGCCCTCGCGCAGCACCTGGAAATTGGTGCTGAGGACGTGGTTCTGGTCGCCGAGCATGTAGTAGTTGATCTTGCCGATCGCCGGCGAGGTGTCGTGCCACGCCTTATGGCTGAAGTGCGTGTCGGTCGACACCGAATAGACTTCGACGCCCATCTTCTGGAGCGTCGGGTAGATGTCGGCCAGGTCTTCGAGCTCGGTGGGGCACACGAAGGTGAAGTCGGCCGGATAGAAGAAGAAGACCGCCCACCTGCCGCGCGTATCGGCGTCGGTGACCTGAACGAACTTGCCGTCCTTATAGGCCTGTGCCGCGAACGGCAGAATCGTGCTTCCGATGAGCGCCATGCGAATTTTCCTCCAAAAGGCGTTGTGTTGCGAAGCACCACATAGGTACGCCGCACCGCCGAGGGAAATGGGAAGCCTCACTCTTGCTGATCGATTGTATCACTTAATAGGCGTGGATTAATCGAGCGGCCCTCGATGGTATCTGCATCGGCTTGCAAGTCATTGCTCACACCTAGCGCGGCGAGCCAACCAATCGACCCATATGCACTGCAGCGCAGCGTAGATCGTTACCGCAGTGCGAGGTAAAGATTGTAGACGCTGGTCAGCGTCAGCACCACGCCGACCATCAGCATCAGCTTCTTGGGCTCGATCCGCTTGGCGAGCATCGCGCCCAGCGGAGCGGCGATCACGCCCCCGATCAGCAGGCCAACCGTAGCGAGCGTGAACGCCTCCCACCCAAGCTGGGTGATGAAGGTCGCCGAGATGGTTGTGGTCACGAAGAACTCGGCGGTGTTGACGGTGCCGATCGTCATGCGTGGGCTCGATCCCTGGACGAGCAGGTTCGAGGTCACCACCGGACCCCAGCCGCCGCCGCCCGCGGCGTCGAGGAAGCCGCCGGCGAGGCCCAACGGCTCGACGATCTTGGGGCTGCGCTCATGCGGCGGATAATGCTGCGCGCGCCAGAGCAGATAGATGCCGATCGCGGTCAGATAGGCGAGGATGAACGGCTTGGCGGTCGCCGCATTGATATTCGAGAGTACATAGGCGCCCAGCGCGCCGCCGATCACACCCGGCACCGCGATCCGCAGGAACAGCTTCCAGTTGACGTTCTTGTGGAGCGCGTGGCTGATCCCGGACACTGCGGTGGTGAAGGTTTCGACGGTGTGGACGCCCGCCGATGCCATCGCGGGAGGCACGCCAAGGCTCAGCAGCAGCGTGTTGGAGATCACGCCGAACGCCATGCCCAGTGCGCCGTCCACCATCTGCGCGGCGAAGCCCACGGCTATGAAGGGAAGCAGCGCCGTGAGGTCTATTCCGAAGATCATCCGCGCCCTTCACATTCGATTGGACGGGCAGGAATGCCGTGCCCTTCGAATTCCCACAAGATACATCGTGTTTAGATGGGACAAGCCGCGCGAGGGGCCGTTCTGGAAATCGGGCGCGCGGTGTACTAAATGGACGCGGCAAAGGGGAACCGGCCATGTTCCGTCGCTTGAAGGCCTATCTCGATTCGATTCACGCGCGCGATCCCGCGCCGCGCAGCCGTGCCGAAATCCTGCTCTATCCTGGCGTGTGGGCGGTGTTCTATCACCGCATCGCGCACCGGCTCTACAAGGGCCGCTGGTTCTTTCTCGCGCGTGCGGTCAATCACTGGTCGCGCTGGATGACGGCGATCGACATCCATCCGGGCGCGACGATCGGCCGCAACTTCTTCATCGATCACGGCTTCGTGGTGATCGGCGAGACCGCCGAGATCGGCGACGATGTGACCATTTACCAATGCGTCACCCTGGGCGGCACGAGCCCCGACAACGGCGTCGCGGGCAAGCGCCACCCGACGCTCCTGAACGGCGTGATCATCGGCTCGGGCGCACAGGTGCTGGGGCCGGTGACGGTCGGCGAGCGCTCGCGGATCGGCGCCAACGCCGTGGTCACCCGCGACGTGCCCGAAGGCGCGGTGATGGTCGGCATCCCGGCCCGGTCGACCTTGGTCGAAGCGGCGACCTGGCAGAAGGATTTCGTCCCCTATGGCACGCCGTGCAGCGAGCTGTTCGATCCCGCGACGCAGAAGCTCGAGATCATGCGCTGCGAGATGGAGACGCTTCGCAAGCGGCTCGACGCGATGATCGAGGCCGGTGAAAAGGGCAGCGGAAAGCCTAGTGGCAGGGAGCGCCGCGACCGCGCCTGATGGGTATCGTCACGCCCTTGCCCGTCGGCCGTCCGTCGCAGGTCGGTTTCGAACGCCTCGAATTGACGCGCATCCTCGATCTCTACGGCCGGATGGTCGCGGCCGGGCACTGGAGGGATTATGCCATCCAGTTCGATCACGACGCCGCGGTGTTCGCTGCCTTCCGCCGCGCCGCCGAACGCCCCGAATACCGGATCGAGAAGCGCCCGGCGCTGCGCAACCGTCAGGGCATGTGGGCGCTGGTCCACGAAGCGGGCATGGTGCTCAAGCGCGGGCACGAGCTGGGTCCGGTGCTCGCGCCGGTCGAGCGGCGGTTGATGAAGCTGGTCGGGGAATAGCGACCGGCTGGTGATCGCCGGCTGTTGGGGAAAGCGGGCATCGACGCGCGGAGATGGCCAATCCATCGAATGCCGTGACGGGCGGGGGATCAACTGCTACGGCAAGGCCGGCGACAGGGAGGCCCTTATGACCCGCCAGATTCGTTGGTTTGCGATATTTGTCGTCGGCCTTTTGGGCGCTGTTCCGGCATCGGCCCAGGTCGAGAAATTCCCTTCTACCTTCGAGACGCGCGATATCCCTGTCGATGGAGCGACGATCCATACGCGGATCGGCGGACATGGGCCGGTTGTCCTGCTGCTGCACGGGTTTGGCGATACCGGCGACATGTGGGCGCCGCTTGCGCGCAGGCTGGCCGCCGATCACACCGTCGTCGTTCCGGATCTTCGCGGCATGGGTCTCTCGTCGCATCCAGAGACCGGCTACGACAAGAAGAGCGAAGCCGGGGATATTGCGGCGGTACTTCACGCGCTCGGGCTCGACGGGGCGCTGGCACTGGTCACGCACGACATCGGCAATATGGTCGGCTACGCCTTCGCCGCCCAGAACCGCGACCGAGTCAACCGCTGGGTGGTGATGGACGCGCCGCTGCCGGGGCTTGGCAATTGGGACAGCGTGGTCAAGGACCAGCGAACCTGGCACTTCGACTTCTTCGGGCCCGACGAGGAGAGGCTCGTGGCTGGCCGGGAGCGGATCTACCTCGATCGCTTTTACAACGAACTATCTGCCGACCCGAAGCATGTCGGCGAAGCGACACGCGCCCATTATGCAGCGCTCTACTCCCGTCCGCATGCGATCCATAACGCGTTCGCCCAATTCGCCGCTTTTCGTCAGGATGCCGTGGACAACCAGAAATTCGTCGCCGAGGGCAAGCTCGCCATGCCGGTCCTCGCGATCGGCGGGGAAAAGTCGTTCGGGCAGGGCTTCGCGAACGAAATCGCCTTCGCCGCGACCGATGTCCGCGCACTCAGCATTCGCGATTCCGGTCACTGGCTGATGGAAGAGCAGCCCAGGGCGACAATGGACGCGATCATGGCTTTCATCGTGGAACCGGCCAAGCGATAGCAAACGGCACCCCCAAGGCGACCCCCGGGACCAATCTGCATTCAGCGGTGAGGAATGCGGCTCGCCATCTCGCCAACCGTCACCCCGGCACTTCGGCCTGGGTGACGGCGTGGGGAACCCTTCCAGAATCCTGAATGCCGGTCCGCCCTGATGTCCGCGACCGGGTGGTGCGGTCGTGCCGAGGCCGCGTCACTGCCGGAGCACAGAAAAGGGCCCGGGAAGCTCCCGAGCCCTTTCTTGACCGTTGTTCCGCCTCAGGCCGCGACGAGTTGCTGCGTCGGCGGCAGGCGCCCCTCCAGTTCCTTGCCGAGCAAGCCCACTACGCTGCGGCGCATCGGCTGCCAGAAGGCGGAAAGCGTGAGCAGCGCCGATCCAATCACCAAAGCGGTCAGCGCCGCCGCGAGTTCGACCGCGCCGCTCTGCTCGAACAGCGCATACATCGCCCACAGCACATAAACGAGGCTGGAGACGAGCAATGCGCGGCGGTCGACTGCCAGCGCTACGGCGGCAAAGACGACGTAAAGCGCGATCACCACGCCCGCCATCGGCCCGGCGATCTCGCGATCGAACACGCCGAGCATGTGGAACACCGGATGCGCGATCAGCGGGGCCGCCGCCAGATGGAGCCAGAAGGCGACATCCGAGCGACGCGTCCGACGCTCGCGGTCCGACATGTCCCAGCGCATCGCGAATACGAAGACGAGAACGCCGGCGATCAGCAGCATCAGGTTGAGCGAGTCCTGCGAAGCGGGAACGAACGCCGTGATCGCCCCGACCGCAACCGCCACGAGCGCCAACGCGCCGACTGCAACGGTGATCGGAACCATGAAGCGACGCCAGTGGAGCCACGTCGCGCCGGCGGTCGCGATGCCGACCACCACGCCGATCGCGCCGGCAAGCTGGCGGTGCTGAAGGTCGGTAGTCAGGCCGAACTGCTCGGAGAGCCAGGGTGCGTTGGCGCCCCAGACCGCGCTCAATCCAACGAAGAAGCCGCCGGCAAAGCCGATCAGCAGCAGGATGCTCGGCAGCGCCATGCGGCGTTGCTTCGTGAAATATTCGGCGAGCAACCAGCTCGTGATCGACACTGCGAAGCCGCCGAACGCCGCGGCAACGCCCACTTGCCGCGGACCCTCGTTCACATCGAGATCCATGATCTTGGCGCCAATGTAGAAGCCGATCCAGCCGACCGCGACGAGGATCAGGATCGCTGCGATCCCGACGAAGATATCGTTGAAGCCGGTCAGCAGCCGGAAACTCTCTTCGTCGACAGTGGGCGTCGATCGTATCGCCGCCACATGGTCTCTAAGGGCGGCCGCCGCTTCGGGGGATATCGCTCCCGCCTCCACGGCGCCTGCCAGGTCGCTCTCGCTATACATTGGCAATCCTCCTGTTGTGAGAATTGCATAGCACAAGTGTATTAGTGAAACAATACGGTGAGGCGCTATTGCAGCCGGGACATGATCGACATGGTCTGCTCGGCGCCCGAATTGGGGACGATCTCGCTTTTGCGGTCGATGATCTCGGCCCATTGCGCGGCGACGCTTTCGGGCGTCGGCGCCTCTAGCTTCACTCCCTTGGTGAGCGTTACGTAAGCGGCCTGCACCACGCCGGCGCCGGCGCCGATGATCATGTTGGTGGGCGCGTCCTCCGAGACGAGGTACAGCGCCGCGGGCGCCACATTCTCCGGCGCGAACGCCTTGAACGCCGCCTCGGGGAAGATGTCCTCGGTCATCCGCGTGCCGGCGACGGGGGCGATGGTGTTGACCTTGATGCCGTATTTCGCGCCTTCGAGATGCAGCGTCTTGGCAAGGCCCGCCAGGCCGAGCTTCGCCGCGCCGTAATTCGCCTGGCCGAAATTGCCGAACAGTCCGGTCGATGAGGCGGTCATCAGGATCCGGCCGTAATTCTGCTCGCGCATCGTGTCCCACACCGCCTTGGTACAGTTGGCCGATCCGTTGAGATGCACGTCGACGACGAAGCGGAAATCCTCCGGCTCCATCTTGGCGAAGCTCTTGTCGCGCAGGACCCCGGCGTTGTTGATCAGGATGTCCACTCGGCCCCAGCGCGCCTTGGCAGCTTCGACCATCGCGACCATCTGGTCATATTCGGTGACGCTGCCGCCGTTGGAGAAAGCCTCGCCGCCTGCGGCCTCGATCTCCCGCACCACCGCGAGCGCGGCATCCGAATGGCCCGTGCCGTCGCGCGCGCCGCCGAGATCGTTGACCACGACCTTCGCGCCGCGCCGCGCCAGTTCGAGGGCATAGGCGCGGCCGAGGCCGCCGCCCGCGCCCGTCACGATGGCGACGCGATTGTCGAAACCTATGGTCATGGAAGCGCTCCTGAAACCTGTGGAGCGCTTCCTATGATGCCATCACCGCGGGCGCAAACCCGCTTTGGCCCTCAGCGGCCGCCGCGCTGGCGGCACTGATCCTTCACGGTCTTCGAGCAGGGCGGATATTCCTGTTGCGCGGCAGGCGCGGGGCCGGCCGTCATCGGTGCGGGAGCCGGTGCCGCGGCCGGAGCCGGCGCGGCTGCAGCGTCGGGCGTCGTCGGAGCAGCTGCCGCATCGGGCGCAGCCGGCGTCGCAGCGGCCGCGTCGGGCGGAGTCGCCGTGGTGTCGGTCGTCGTGCCCGAGCCGGTGGTGCCCGGCGTGGTCGACTGGGGATCGGCGGTCGTCGTCGCGTCAGGCGTCGTGGTCTGCGCGGGGGTTTGCTGGGTGGCGGGCACGTCCTGTGCCGCCGCGGTGCCGCTGATGATCAGCGCGGCGGCCATGATCGTCCATTTCATTCGCAAATCCTCTTCTCGCTACGGGCCCCCCGTTGCGGAAGAGAAACGTCCGTAGCGAACAAGTTGTTGCGCTCCCGGCACGCTTCACCTTGCCAAAAGCGGCGTTCGTCGCTCAGCCGCCCCGCTGCTTGCAGCCGTCAAACTGGCCGCGCTTGCAGAAGGGAACGTTTTCGCGCGGCGGCGGCGGCGGGAAGGCCTCGCTAGGGGTCTGGGGATTGGGGACGAACACCACTTGTTGGCCGGGGGCAGGCGGCCCGTTCGGCCACGGGCTCGCGGGCGCCAGCCCACCGAGGCGCGCCGGCGTGTCGGCAGGCGGGTTGGTCTGGGCAGGCGTATCCTGCGGGAACGCACCGCTGCTCATCGCGAGTGCGGCCAAAATGATCAGAGTCATCACAGGTCTCCGAACAGTTTCTCGAGCGCAACCGACTGCGCTTTTCGAGAACGCGAGACCTACGAGATGGCTCCGGATTTAGTTCCCGGTGTCCAGCGCATAGCCCGCCGAGCGGACGGTGCGGATGATGTCGGGGCGGTCGCCATGGTTGATCGCCTTGCGCAGCCGCCGGATATGGACGTCGACGGTGCGCGATTCGATGTCGCTGTCGTGCCCCCATACCGCGTCGAGCAGGCGTTCCCGGGAAAACACCCAGCCCGGATGCTCCAGAAAATGCTTGAGCAACCGAAACTCGGTCGGCCCGAGCGAAATCACGTCGCCGCCGCGGCGAACCTTGTGTCCCACCGTGTCCATTTCGATATCCGCATAGCTCAACGCCTCCCCCGCCAACGCCGGACGGACGCGGCGCAGCACCGCGCCGACGCGGGCGACCAGCTCGCGGGGGCTGAACGGCTTGGTGACGTAATCGTCCGCACCGGTCTCGAGCCCGCGCACGCGGTCCTCTTCCTCGCCGCGCGCGGTCAACATGATGATCGGGATATTGGCGGTCTCGGGCATGCGGCGCAGGCGGCGGCACACTTCGATCCCCGAAAGCCCCTCGACCATCCAGTCGAGCAGTACGATGTCGGGCGTCGCTTCCTTGGCGAGCAACAGGGCCTCCTCGCCATCGGGGGTGTGCTTGACCTCGTAATCCTCACGCTTGAAATGCCACGTCACCAGTTCGGCGATCGCCGCGTCGTCCTCGACGAGAAGCATTTTTACCCGGGCCATCTTCGCGTCCTTAACCAGCAGCCGCTTCGTCGGCCAGATAGCGGCCGGTCGCGGCGAAATACACCATCTCGGCGACGTTGGTGGCATGGTCGCCGATCCGCTCGATATTCTTGGCGACGAACAGCAAATGCGCAACCTGGCTCACCGTGCGCGGATTTTCGACCATGAATGTCACCAGGGTGCGGAAGATCGCGTCATAGAAATCGTCGAGCGCAGTGTCTCGCACGCAGATCTGGGCGGCCACCTCGGCATCGCGTGACGCGAAGGCGTCGAGTACGTCGTGCACCATGTCGCTCGCCATCCGCGCCATTGCGGGCAACAGCGACAGCGCCTCGATGCGCTCCTCGCCTTCTGCGTGGATCAGCGGCACGCGCTTGGCGATGTTTTTGGCATAGTCGCCGATCCGCTCGACCACCGCGGCGATCTTCAATGCGGCGATCACTTCGCGAAGGTCGTCGGCCATCGGCGCGCGCAGCGCGATGACGCGGACCGCGAGCTTCTCGACCTCGGCCTCGATCGCGTCGATCGCCTTGTCTTTCTTGCGGACTTCATCGGCAAGCACGGTGTCGCCGCGCTGCAGCGCCTTCATCGCGTCGTCGATCGCCTGCTCGGCGAGCCCGCCCATCTGGCTGATCAGCGCGCGGAGCTGCTTGATGTCCTGGTCGAACGCCTTGACGGTATGTTCCTGGCCGATCGCCATTAGCCGTACCTTCCGGTGATATAGTCCTTGGTGCGCTCTTCGCGCGGCGTCGTGAAGATCTGGTCGGTCTCGCCATACTCCACCAGCGTGCCGAGGTGGAAGAAGGCCGTGCGCTGGCTCACGCGTGCCGCCTGCTGCATGTTATGCGTGACGATGGCGATGGCATAGCGGCCGCGCAGTTCGTGGATCAGTTCCTCGATCTTGGCGGTGGCGATCGGATCGAGCGCGGAGGCCGGCTCGTCCATCAGGATCACTTCGGGATCGACTGCGATCGCGCGCGCGATGCATAGCCTTTGCTGCTGGCCGCCGGAAAGCGCGGTGCCGCTGTCCTGCAGCCGATCCTTCACTTCCTCCCATAGGCCCGCGCGTTTCAGCGAGCGCTCGACGATCGCCTCGAGCTCGGGCTTCGACGCGGCGAGCCCGTGAATGCGCGGGCCGTAAGCGACGTTCTCGAAGATCGACTTGGGGAAGGGGTTGGGCTTCTGGAACACCATGCCGACCCGCGCGCGCAGCTGCACCACGTCCATCGCCGACGAATAGATGTTCTCGCCGTCCAGCATGATGTCGCCCGTCACGCGCGCGCTGGCGATCGTGTCGTTCATCCGGTTGAGCGTACGCAGGAAGGTCGATTTGCCGCAGCCCGACGGGCCGATGAACGCAGTCACCTTGTCCATGTCGATGTCGATCGACACGTCCTTCACGGCCTGTTTGTCGCCGTAGAAGACGCTCACGCCGCGGGCGGACATCTTATGAGCTGTTTCCGTCATCACCAGCGGGTCTCGAACTTGTTGCGAAGATAGATGGCCAGCCCGTTCATGGCGAGCAGGAACACCAGCAGCACGATGATCGCGGCGCTGGTCTTCTCGACGAAGCCGCGGCTGACTTCGTCGGACCACAGGAAGATCTGGACGGGCAACACGGTGGCGGGATCGGTGAACCCGCCCGGCGGCGTCACGATGAACGCGCGCATGCCGATCAGGAGGAGTGGGGCGGTCTCGCCCAATGCGCGCGCCATGCCGATGATCGTGCCGGTCAGGATGCCGGGCATCGCCAGCGGCAATACGTGGTGGAACACCACCTGAATCGGGCTCGCGCCGATGCCGAGCGCCGCGTCGCGGATCGAGGGCGGCACTGCCTTGATCGCGTTGCGGCTGGCGATCACGATCACCGGCATGATCATCAGCGCCAGCGTGAGCCCGCCGACCAGGGCTGCCGAGCGGGGCAATAGCGGACCGAACTGGTAGCCGAACAGGCTCCAGCTGCCGAGGAACACCGCCAGTCCGAGCAGGCCGAAGATGATCGAGGGTACCGCCGCGAGATTGTTGATCGAGACTTCGATCAGGTCGGTCCAGCGGTTCCGCGGCGCATATTCCTCGAGATAGATCGCCGAGAGCACGCCGACCGGGAAGGCGATCAGGAACGTCACCACCATCGTCAGCAGCGAACCCTTGAGCGCGCCCCAGATGCCAACCGCGACCGGATCGGTGGAATCGGATTCGTGCAGGAAATCCGTGTTGAAGTGTCGCGACAGCGCGCCCGCTTGCTGCAGCCTCGCTACCGTCGCTTTGGTTTCGGCATTGCCGTCGCCACGCACGGCCTGATCGATTTCGGTCGAGACCGGTACCTTGATGCTGACCTTGCGGTCGAGGATCGACGGGTCCGTCTTGATCGCCTCGCGCACGCGCAGCCAGGCGTTCTCGGAGATGAAATCCTCGCCGCCCGTTCCGAATGCCGTTGCCGCTGCGCCCTTCACCGTATTCTCCAGCCCCGCGCCCGCCAGCGCGAGATCGGCGGCGGGCGTCCGGAGCTGGGCGCGCTCGATCAGCATTCCCGACGCCGGGAAATCGATCGGCAGCGCCACATCGGTACGCGTGAAGCCCCGCCAGCCATTTGCCACCATCGTGATCAGCAGGAAGGCGAGGAACGCCGCCGACAGCGTCACCGCCGCCAGCCCGAAGAAGCGGAAGCGCCGCTCGCGGGCGTATCGCCGACGGATGCGCCGCTGCATCGCCGCGGCGTTCCAGTCGGTCGGCGTGCGCTCGGGGCCAGGAGCAGAGGGAACGGCGCTACTCATAGGCTTCCCGGTATTTCTTCACGACGCGCAGCGCGACGATGTTGAGCAGCAGCGTGATCACGAACAGGGTCAGCCCCAGCGCGAACGCCGCCAGCGTCTTCGGACTGTCGAACTCGCTCTCGCCCGTGAGCAGGTCGACGATCTGCTTGGTGACCGTGGTCGCGCTCTCGAACGGATTGAGCGTGATGTTGGCGGCGCCGGAAGCGGCCATCACCACGATCATCGTCTCGCCGATCGCGCGGCTGACTGCGAGCAGCACGCCCGCGACCACGCCGGGGAGCGCAGCCGGAATCAGCACCTTCGAGATCGTCTCGCTGGTCGTCGCGCCCATCGCGAGGCTGCCGTCGCGCATCGCGGTCGGCACCGCGGCGATCGAATCGTCGGCCATCGAGGAGACGAACGGGATGATCATCACCCCCATTACCAGCCCCGCGGCGAGCGCACTCTCGGACGAGGCATAGGTATAGCCGAACGAGACGGCGAGATCGCGCACTGCCGGCGCGACGGTCAGCGCGGCGAAATAGCCGTAAACCACCGTTGGCACGCCGGCGAGCATCTCGAGGATCGGCTTCATCCAGCGGCGCACGCGCGGCGCGGCATATTGGGTCAGGTAGATCGCGCTCATCAGCCCGAACGGGATTGCGACGATCATCGCGATCACTGCGCCGATAAAGAACGTCCCCCAGAACAGGGGCACCGCGCCGAGCGACTTGCCCGGATCGGCGGCGTCGATCACCTGCGGGCTCCAATGCGTCCCGAACAGGAAATCGGTGATCGGGACCTGCTGGAAGAAGCGCAGCGATTCCCACAGCAGCGACAGGAAGATGCCCAGCGTGGTCAGGATCGCGATCAGCGAGGCGACCAGCAGCAGCACCATCACCCCGCGCTCGACCTGGCTGCGTGCCTTGAAATGGGCGCGGACGCGCGTGAGTGCGAAAGCGGCGCCGGCAAAGGCGAGCAGGATCGCGACGCCGGTCCCCATCCAGCCATAGCGCGATTGCGCGGCGCGAGTGGCGGGGACCAGTTGTTCGGCGACCGGATCGAAGGCTTTGGCGCTATCGTCATTGGCCACGCGCTTGGCCTCGGCGAGCAAGGCATCGCGCTCGAACGCGAATTGGGGAAGCTGCGCCGCGGCCGGATGCGCGAGCACCGCTTCCTTGACGAGCCCGGGGCTCACTGCGCTCCACACCGCGACGAACAGCAAGGCGGGCAATGCCGTCCACATCGCGACATACATGCCGTGCTGGCCGGGCAGCGAATGGAGCCGCTTGGCGCCGCCGCGGTCGAACCGGGTGGCGCGCGCGCGCGCCGTCAGCCAGCCGATCAGGCCCAGCCCGGCGATGAGGAAGAGGAGCGTGAAGGCGTTCATCAGTGCAGCCCGGCGGGATCGAGCGCGATGCGCTGTGCCACCACCTGCGCCGAATGCATCCGCAATGCGTCCGGCGCGGCGATCAGTCCGCGCTGGGTGAGCTTGCCCTTGGGGTTCCACATTGTCGTGTAGAGTGTCAGGAAATCGGCGAGCCCCGGCACTGCGCGCAAATGGCGCTTCTTCACATAGAGGAACAGCGGCCGCGCGCCCGGATAGGTCCCGTCGGCGATCGTCGCATAACTCGGCGCGACGCCTTCGATCGGCACGCCGTGCAGGCGATCGATATTTTCCTCGAGATAGGAATAGCCGAAAACCCCGAGGGCGTTGGGATTGGCGGCAAGGCCCTGGACGATCAGATTGTCGTTCTCGCCCTTGTCGATATAGGGCCCGTCGTCGCGGATGCGCTTGCAGCGGCTGTCATAGGGCGCGGTGTCCTTGGCGGCCTTGAGCGCCTTGGCCTCGGGATCCGCGGCGGCGCAGCCGGGCTCCATCACCAGTTCGACCAGCGCGTCACGCGTGCCGCTCGTCGCCGGCGGCCCCATCACCTGGATCGGAATCGCCGGGAGCGACGGATTGACGTCGCGCCAGCTCCGCGCCGCATTGGGCTTGCCGAAGGGATTAGCGGCGAGCGCCAGATAGACATCCTTCTTGCTCAGCGCGAGCCGCGGGCCGTTATTCGCCTCGGCCAGCGCGACGCCGTCGACGCCGATCTGAACTTCCATGATCTCGCCGACGCCGTTGGCCTGGCATAGCTCGTATTCGGATTTCTTGATGCGGCGGCTCGCATTGGCGATGTCGGGGAATTCCCAGCCCACGCCTTCGCAGAAGCGCTTGAGCCCTGCACCGGTACCGATCGATTCGACCACCGGCGCCTTGCGTCCGCCGCCCTGGTTGACGAAAGTTTCGGCGACGGCGGTGGTGAAGGGATAGACGGTCGACGAGCCCACGACGCGGATCTCGCGCGCCGTGTTGCTGTCGCAGCCGGCCAGCGTGAGCGCCGCCGCTGCAATCAGGGCCAACCTGCCGAAAATGTGCGAACTCCCCGCTTCACCCGAGTCGTGCGCCGCGGCACGCAAGCCGCGTGTCTTGCAAGTCGGTTACGGCTTTATGACACTCGCTGTACCGGCAGCAGGATACTGACGGTCGTACCCTTGCCGACGCTGCTGGCGATATCGAGCCGGCCGCGATGCCGCTCGACGATGTGCTTGACGATCGCCAGGCCCAGCCCGGTGCCGCCCAGCGATCGGCTGCGCCCGGAATCGACGCGGTAGAAGCGCTCGGTCAGCCGGGGAAGGTGCTGCGGCGGGATGCCTTCGCCTTCGTCCGCGACGGTCAGCCGCACCATCGCTTCGCCCTCGGGCTGGAGCGAGACAGTGACCGGCGTAGCCTCGCGGCCGTATTTCATCGCGTTGCCGATGACGTTGTGGAGGAGCTGGCTCAGCTGGGTCGGATCGCCGGCGACCGGCGCGACATCGCCGATCTGCGTGACGAGATCGGCGGCGCGCGGGCTACCCGAGAGCTCGATCGTCACTTCCTCGATCAAATCGGCGAGATCCACGGCCTGGATCGGTACGCGATATTTCTCGGCCTCGATCCGGCTCAGCGAGATCAGATCCTCGATCAGCCGCTGCATCCGTTGCGCCTCGCCGAACACGATCTTGAGGAAGCGCGCACGCGTTCCGGGATCGTCACCCGCGTCTTCGCGCAGCGTCTCGACATAGCCGAGCAGCGAAGCGAGCGGAGTGCGCAGTTCGTGGCTGGCGTTTGCGACGAAGTCGACGCGCATCCTTTCGGCCGCATAGCTGCCGGTGCGATCGACTAGATGCACCACGCGGCGCCCGTCGCCCAACGTGCGCACGCGCATTTCCCAACGCTGATCGCGTGCCCCAAGCCCCACCAGATGGATCGGCGCGCCTGGTGCACCGTCGTCCGCGCCGGTCAGGCGCTCGGCCGCGGCAGGATGGCGAATCGCCACCCGGACGTCCTCGCCCAGCACATGTTGGCCCAGCAATTCGCGTGCGCCGTGATTGGCCGCCTCGACGCGGCTGCCAGCGATCACCAGCAGCGGTTCGGCGATCGCTTCGATCACATCGGCGATGGCGGGCTCTTTTCCCGGCTCGAGTCCGGCGCGCTCGGGCACCGAAGGCGCCTCGGTGCCGCTAGCCGCGATCAGCACCGCTGCGACGGCGCAGACCAATATCACGAGGCTCGCCTGGACGTCGCCGTTCAGCAACAGGCTCACCCCCGCCGCGATTACCGCGACGACGAGCGCCAGTGCTGTCCGGATCCCGAGAAAGGAAGGCATATGTCCCGTTCTAGGCACGGATTTACGATTGCGAAAGCGGCGCGGGCGCATGACAAGGCATCATGGCCGACGAAACCACCGGACCCACCGCCTCACGCCGCCGCGCATTGATGCTGGGCGCCGCCGGCGCGTCGGCGATCGTCTCGATCCGCCCCGCACTCGCCCAGACCAGCGCGTCGGTGATGAATTGCGAGATTCCGGTCCCCGATCCGGCACGCGCCGGCAGCTATATCGCCGCCGACGGGACCTTGGTGCCCGCGGGCACGCCCGGCGCCTATCCGCCTCCGGGGACCGCGTTCAAGGCCGAAGACGTCAAGCGCGCGCTGTCGGGCGGCACCTTGCCCGGCACCGATTATGAACGCAGCCGCGCCTACACCAACTATATCCGCCGCCTGCAATCGGGCACCAGCGGCTTCACTTGCTTCGCCTCGCTGCAGATGCCGCGCGGCTGAGGCCGACGCCGCTGTTTTGCTCTCCACCGGGGCGCCGATGACGCTTTACAAGGCCGCAGCTCCCGAGACGTTGCGCATCGTACCGCTCGATGCGCTGACGCTGGTCTACCATCGGTCCTCCGGCGTCACCCATATCGTCGACACGCCGGTTCCCGAGATTCTCGAAACGCTTGCCGAGGCACCGCTCACGGCGCCCGACCTGCTCGCGCGGCTGGGCGAGCGTTTCGATCTCGTCGATGCCGATCCGGCGGCGCTCGCGGTGCGCCTCGACGAACTCGCCGCGGTCGGCCTCGTGGAGCAACTGTGCGTCATCTGACCCGGCTCCGCATCGGGCCGGTGGGTTTTCGCATCGGCAGCGACTGGCAGGCGCCGATCGCCGCGCTCGACGACCTCTACCGCGATTACCCCGCGCCCGAGGGCGGCATTCCCGACTTCAACGTCCATCTCTTCGCCGCGCGGCCGTGGCGCCGCTTCGTTCGCCCTTCGGTGAACATCGGCGGCGACTTCGTCATCCCCGATGCCGCGCCGCTGCCGCTCGCGCAGGGGCTGCTCGCCGCCGAGATGGGGATGAACCTGCAAATGGCGCTCGGCCAGCGCCGCTATCTGCTGCTCCACGCCTCGGCGGTCGAACGCGACGGCAAGGCGCTGCTGATGACCGGCATGTCCGGCGCGGGCAAATCGACGCTCGCCGCGTTGCTGATGGCCAAAGGCTGGCGGCTGATGGGCGACGAGTTCGCATTGCTCGATCCCGCGACCGGGCGGATCCACGGTTTCCCGCGGCTGATCAGCCTCAAGAACGAAGCGATCGGCGTGATGGAGCGCACACTGCCCGGCGCGCGCTTCGGCCCGGTGCTCGAAGGCACGCCCAAGGGTACGATCCGCCATCTCGTCCCCGATGCCCGCGCGATCGCCGCGATGGCCGAACCCGCTCAGCCCCGGCTGATCCTGTTCCCGAGCTACGGCTTCGCCGCCGCCGAGCGCGAAGTCTTGCCGAGCGAAACCTTCGTCCGCCTCACGCAAGCCTCGACCAATTATGTTGCGCTCGCCGAACGCGGTTTCGACGCGCTCACCCGGCTCGTCCGGACGGTGCCGGCACGTGCGCTCGATTATCCAGACACCGGAACGGCGCTGGCGCAGGTCGAGCGGCTGTGGGCGGAAGCGTGATGGATGCGCGTATCCTCGCCGACGCGCTGCGCGATCCGGCGACCACCGCCCGGCTCGATGCGGCGGGCTGGACCGCGTTGCTCGCCATCGCCCGCGCCGAGCAACTGATCGGCACGCTGGCCCACCGCCTAAACGGCCTGGCGATGCCGGCGGCGATCGCGCGCATCCTCGACGACGCCCGCACCTCGTCCGCCCAGGGCCGCACCGCTGCTTTGTGGGAAGCCGAGATGGCGCGCCGCGCGCTCGCGCCCATGGGAATGCCGGTGATCCTGCTAAAGGGCACCGCTTATGCCGCCGCGGGGTTCGCCGCGGGCAGGGGCCGCTCGATCGGCGACCTCGACATCCTCGTGCCCCGCGCACGGATCGAGGAGGCGGAGGCCTGCTTGCTCGCCGCCGGCTGGGAATGGGTCAAGCCCGATCCCTATGACGACATTTATTATCGCCGCTGGATGCACGAGCTGCCGCCGTTGATCCATCGCGAGCGCGATCGGATGATCGACGTCCACCACACGATCCTGCCGCTTACTGCACGCATCACCCCCGATGCGGATGCGCTGATCGCCGACAGCGTCGCGCTGGAGAATGGCCTGCGCATCCTCAGTCCCGCGGACATGCTCTGCCACGCCGCGGCGCATCTCTTCGCCGACGGCGATCTTGCAGGTGGCATGCGCAACCTGTGGGATGTGCATTGCCTGATCGAGGAATTCGGCATCGTGGGCCTTGAGGCAAAAGCTGGCCGGCACGGGCTGGCGGCGGCGGTCGCCCGCGCGGCACGCCAGGCGAACAATCTCTACGGGACCACGATTCCCGAGAGCTGGCGCATATGGGACAGTGCCGACCCGCTCTATCTCCGTCGCCTCCTCGCGCGCGACGATTGGGGGCGCCCGGCGCGCAGGGTGACCCGGCTCGCTTTCTACATGCGGAGCCACGCTATCCGGATGCCGCTGCCCATGCTGGCAAAGCACTTGTTCATTAAATGGCGTAAAAAATAGCGTCAGTTGATTAAATCATTATTTAGTCGTCTCTCATCATCGCAATGATATTCGAGAGGGCGACCGGGATTTTGTTGATCACTCATGCTTATCGCTTATGGTGATTTGCGTTCTTCATAGCAGAAAAGGTGAAAAACGAACATCAGATCGCCTTGGCTATGAGCTGTTTTGTGATCTGCGAGGCGCAAGTTATGCTAATAACTGGTTGATAAGATACGTTATTTTATCGACCGCGAAGCTGGGGTGTCGCGAGCGGGATGAAGGACTAGGTTAGGGATTTGTTAACCTTTGTTATGCGAAGGTTAATCGGCTCCACAATAGACGGAGCAAGATCAAGGGGGCGCAGAAGCGATGTAGGTCGGGCAGTGAGGCAGTTTGTGATCGACGAGAACGCGCAGGCTTTTGGAAGCGCCGACGCCAAGACCATCGTCGAGGCGCTCTGGTCGAGCTGGCCCATCGTCGTGACGCTGTGCGCCGCCGATGTCGCCATGGACGACTCCCCTGAGAGGCACATCGATTTCATCAAGGCGCTTCAGGAGCTGGGCGATTCCGGCCTCATCACCTTCGAAGCATTCATCGTCGGGCCCGGCGGGCCGCAAATGATCGATGCCGCGCTCACCGCGCGCGGCCGGGCGCTGCTCGGACCGGGCGTGGACGCCGCGGAGATTATCCGTCAGTTGGCGAACTGAGGCTGGCGGATCAGGTCCGCCACGATATCCGCCACCGTCCGCAAGATCTTGAGGTCATGGCCGTCGAACTGGCGCTGGCCGCGCTGGATAGCGACGATCCGGCCCAACGGTGCGCCGTCCACGTCGTGGAGCGGAACGCAGGCATAGGATTGGAAGCCGAGCGCGCCTGCCTCGACCGGATCGGCGAGCCGCCACAGCAACGCTTCGGAGGATTCGGTTGCGCCTCCGGCGATCAGCACGCCCGCTGTCTCGAGCCGTTCGGAAGCGCCGGTGGCACGCTGCCGGATTGCATAATGGTGGAGATCAATGATGACGCCATCGGCGACGAGGGTCAGTTGAACCAGTTCCGCCAGCTTCGCGGATGCGATCCCCGCGCCTGGGTGCAGGCCGGCGGCAGTCTCCCGAGAGGCATAGCCTGACCCCTTCAATGCGATCCCCCTGTGACCCACGCCTTTTTCCCCTACATGTATGCTCCACCCCTTGTAGGGGAAATGCAAGATGCCGGGGAACTCAGGTGAATCACGGTTCAGAACAGATACTGATTCAGGCACCGTGATATCTGGCGGCGGGACGATCGCGCGAGCAGTTCTTCGCAACCAATGCTTCGGCGGCGACGTAATTGTCCCAGTCGCGAATTTCGGGAAGCGAGGGGATGCACACCGGCTCGTCCATTTCGAGCGCGCGTAGCGAGGCGACCACTAGATCGTCGGCCTGCATCACGCGTTCGGGTGGGAAATTGGCGATGTCGTTGCCGGCGACTTCGTGGAAATCGGTGGCGATCACGCCGGGGACGAGCAGCTGGACGCGAACGCCGGTCCCCGCCGCTTCGATCTGCATGTGGCGCGTGAACGCCATCACATAATTCTTGGACGATCCGTAGCCGGCATTGCCCGGCACCTGCATGAACACGGTGCCCGAGGCGATGTTGATGATCGTGCCGCGCCCGGCGGCGGTCATCGCCTTCATCGCGGCGGCCGAAAGCCGGCTGAGCGCCAGCACATTGACGCGGAGCATGGCATCGAGCGCGTCGGGGTCGAGTTCGGCCACGCGCCCGCGCGCGGCGTACCCCGCATTGTTGACGAGCATGTCGATGCCGCCCGCCGCGATCCGATCGGCCACCGCCGCCGTGCCCACGTCGTCGCCGAGATCGGCTACCAGCACTTCGACATCGGCCTGCGTTGCAGCCCCCAGTTCCTCCGCCAGTGCGCGCAACCTGTCCTCGCGGCGGGCGACGATCACGAGGTCGTGGCCGGTGCGTGCCAGATGCTCGGCGAAGTTGCGGCCGATGCCGGCGGAGGCACCGGTGACCAAAGCGCGGGGTCGAGTCGTCATGTCTCAGTCTCCCGAAAAAGAGTGCAGGATCATAGTGTGCGTGCCACCCGCAGGTTCTCGAGCGCCGGCACCAGTTCGTCGAAATGGTCGATCACGGCGTCCGCCGCCAGTTCCTCGACCGGCTGCATCAGGAAGCCGAAGCTGACTGCGATCGAGGGGATACCGGCATTCTTCGCCGCCTGAATGTCGAAGATCGTATCGCCGACGAATGCCGCCGGCCCGCCGCCGCAGCGCCGGATCATCTCGCGGATTCCTTCGGGCGATGGTTTGCGGCCGTCGGGCCCCATCGTGTCGCCGCCGATCACGCAGGCGAAGCGGTGATCGAGCGCCAGCTCGGCGACGAGCTTGACTGCGAGGCTCTCCGATTTGTTGGTGACGATCGCGAGTTTCACGCGGCGCGCATCCAGTTGGTCCATCGCCTCGATGAGCCCCGGAAAGGCGTATGTGCCCCGGGTGAGGTTGTCCCCATAAAAAGCGAGCAGTTCGGGATAGATGCGCTCCAACACCTCGGGATCGCACCCGCCCGAAGCCTCGAGCCCTTGCTGGAGCATGTATTTCCCGCCGCGCCCGATCATCGGCTTCACCGTCTCTACGCTGAGCGCCGGCCGGCCGAGCAGGCCGAGCCCATGGTTGACCGCATCGGTCAGGTCCGCGCTGGTATCGAACAGCGTGCCGTCGAGATCGAATCCGACAATGTCGAAGGGGAAGTCGGCCATTGCCGCGCCTGCTGCCAGCAACGCTATGGAATTGGCAAGCTTCTCATGGCAGGGGGCTTCTCCGGAGGGTATCATGACAGCGCCGATAGCCGCGATCATTCTTGCTGCGGGCAAGGGCACGCGGATGAAATCCGATACGCACAAAGTGCTTCACCCGCTCGCCGGACGGCCGATGCTGCTGCATCTGATCGACAGCGTCGATGCGCTCGATCCGGCGCGCACCATCGTCGTGGTCGGCGCTGGACGCGAGCAGGTCGAGGCCGCGGTCCACCCGCTTGGCGCCGAGACGGTGCAGCAGACCGAGCAGCTCGGCACCGGCCATGCGGTGCGGATGGCGGAGGACGCGCTCGCCGGGTTCGAAGGCGACGTGCTGATCCTCTACGGCGACGTTCCGCTCGTCTCGACTGCGACGATGCGGCGGATGCTCGAGCGGCTGCACGGCGCCGATGCGCCAGCGGCCGTGGTGCTCGGCTTCCGTCCCTTCGATCCCGGCGCCTATGGCCGGGTGATCGCGGACGGGCAGGGGCACATCGTCAAGATGGTCGAGTTCAAGGACGCAAGCGCCGAGGAACGCGCCGAGACCCTGTGCAATTCGGGGCTGATGGCGGTCGGCGCGAAGGATCTGTTCGCGCTGCTCGCGCAGGTCACCAACGCCAATGCCGCGGGCGAATATTACCTCCCCGACATCGTCATGCTCGCCGCCGGCGCCGGCCGCCACTCGGCAGTGATCGAGACCGATGCGCACGAAGTCACCGGCGTGAACAGCCGCGGCGAACTCGCCGCGCTCGAGGCCGAATGGCAGCACGCGCGGCGCGCCCGCGCGATGGCCGACGGCGCGACTCTGGTCGCCCCCGAGACGGTGTGGTTCGCGCACGACACCAAGCTCGGCCGCGATGTGCTGGTCGAGCCGAACGTATTCTTCGGACCCGGAGTCGAGATCGCCGATCGCGTCACCATCCACGGCTTCAGCCACATCGAGGGCGCGTGCATCGCCAGCGGGGCGAGCGTAGGACCCTATGCACGGCTGCGGCCGGGCACGGTGCTCGGCGAGGGCGCCAAGGTCGGCAATTTCGTCGAGATCAAGAAGGTGGTGCTCGGCAAGGGCGCCAAGGCCAACCATCTGACCTATCTCGGCGATGCCGAAGTGGGGGCGGGCGCGAATATCGGCGCTGGCACGATCACCTGCAATTACGACGGCTTCTTCAAATATCGAACGAGCATCGGCGAAGGCGCGTTCATCGGCTCGAACAGCGCCTTGGTCGCGCCGGTCGCGATCGGCAAGGATGCCACGGTGGGCGCGGGATCGGTGGTGACGCAGGACGTCGAGGCCGGCGCGCTCGCCCTCGCCCGCGCCCGGCAGGAGGCGCGACCCGGCTGGGGCACGCGCTTCCGGGAGATGATGAAGGCCAGGAAGGCGGCGAAACCATGAGCGATCGCTACGCCGGAAAGCCGTTTCTCAGACTGCTCGAAAGCTATATCCTCGATGCGATCGGCCATCTTGATCCGGCAGCCGATGCGTCGTTACGTGCGATGGAGCCGCAATATCGCGAGATGTTCGGCGCCACGGGCAGCTGGCGTGAGATCGTCGTCGGGAGGATGCAGTTTCCGCAAGGGATGCAGGGCGCCGTCCGCGAGGTCTGGCAAGCGGGCCGCGTCCGGTTCCAGGCGGCGAACGGGCGCGAGCCCGATCCGATGGAATTCACTCGGGTTTTCGTGGACACCAAATTTCCGCACTGATCGCGGCAGGGGATAAGTTCGATGTGCGGAATTGTTGGAATCGTCGGCAAACAGGATGTGGCCCAGCGCCTGTTCGATGGGCTCAAGCGGCTCGAATATCGCGGCTATGATTCCGCCGGCATCGCCACCCTCCACGACAATGAGATCGAACGGCGCCGTGCCGAGGGCAAATTGGTCAACCTCGCCGCGCGGCTGGCCGAAAGCCCATTGCCCGGCACGATCGGCATCGCCCATACCCGCTGGGCCACCCATGGCGCGCCGACCGAGGACAACGCCCATCCGCATATCGTCGGCGACGTCTCGATCGTCCACAACGGCATCATCGAGAATTTCAAACCCCTGCGCGACGAACTCATCGCCGAGGGCCGCGAGTTCAAGAGCCAGACCGACACCGAAGTCGTCGCGCACCTCGTCAGCCGCGAGCTCGAACGCGGCAGCGGCCCGCGCGATGCGGTCGCCGCCGTCCTGCCGAGGCTCCACGGCGCGTTCGCGGTGGCCTTCCTGTTCCGCAACCAGCCCGATCTGCTGATCTGCGCCCGGCTCGGCGCGCCGCTCACCGTCGGCTATGGCGAGGGCGAGAATTATCTCGGCTCCGACGCGCACGCGCTCGCTTCGCTCACCCAGCGCATCGCCTATCTCGACGAAGGCGACTGGGCGGTGCTCACGCGCGACACGATCGAAGTCTTCGATCGCGACAACAATCCCGTCGAGCGTCCGATCGTCGCCTCGGGCGTGTCGGCGGCTTTGATCGACAAGGGCAATCACCGCCACTTCATGCTCAAGGAGATCTACGAGCAGCCGGTGGTCGTGGCGCAGACCTTGGCGTCGTACATCCGCCCGGTCGAGCAGAAGGTCGCATTGCCCGATATGAGCTTCGATCTGAGCAAGATCGAGCGCGTCGCGATCGTCGCCTGCGGCACCGCGTCTTATGTCGGGATGATCGGCAAATACTGGATCGAGCAGTTCGCGCGGCTGCCGGTCGAAGTCGATGTCGCTTCCGAGTTCCGTTACCGCGATCCGGTTCTCCTTCCGAATACGCTCGGCGTGGTGGTCAGCCAGTCGGGCGAGACCGCAGACACGCTCGCGGCGCTCCGCCACATGAAGGCGAACGGCGTGACCACCGCGGGCATCATCAACGTGCCGACCAGCTCGATGGCGCGCGAAGTCGATCTGCTGCTCTCGACCCACGCCGGGCCCGAGATCGGGGTCGCCTCGACCAAGGCGTTCACTTGCCAGCTTTCGGTAATGGCCGCGCTCGCGGTCAATCTCGCCCGCGCCAAGGGCAAGCTCGCCGAGGATACCGAGCGCGAGATCGTCCGCCACCTGATCGAGGCGCCCGCGGCGATCAACGCCGCGCTGGCGCATGATTCCGAGATCGAGGGCATGGCGCACACCATCGCCGCCGCGCGTGACGTGCTCTATCTCGGCCGCGGCCCCGATTATCCGCTGGCGCTCGAAGGTGCGCTCAAGCTCAAGGAAATCAGCTATATCCACGCCGAGGGCTATGCCTCGGGCGAGATGAAGCACGGGCCGATCGCATTGATCGACGACAGCGTGCCGCTGATCGTCCTCGCGCCCTCGGGACCGCTGTTCGACAAGACCGTCTCCAACATGCAGGAGGCCAAGGCGCGCGGCGCCAGAGTCGTGCTGATCTCGGATGCCGAAGGCTTGGCGCTGGCCGGCGACGACGCGCTGGCGACGATCGAGATGCCCAGTGTCCATCCGCTGATCGCGCCGCTCGTCTATGCGGTGCCGGTGCAGTTGCTGGCCTATCATGTCGCCGTGGCCAAGGGCACCGACGTCGATCAGCCGCGCAACCTCGCAAAGTCGGTCACGGTCGAATAGTTACCGGAGCAGGGCCTTCAGCGCGGCGTCGATATCCCTTTCGCGATAAGGCTTCTCGATCAGCGGGAGTGTCTCGAAACCTTCGGGCAGGGTGCCGTAGCCGCTCGCGAAGACGAAGGGCACGCCGCGCAGACGCAGCGCCTCGGCGATCGGGGTGCTGCGCTCGCCGCCCAGATTGATGTCGAGGATCGCCGCGCCGAGCGTTTCGCTCTCGGCCAAGGCAAGCCCGTCGGCCAATCTCCCCACCGGCCCCACCGTCTCACAGCCGAGGCCCGCCAATATGTCCTCGAGGCACATCGCCACCACCGGCTCGTCTTCGACGACGAGGACGCGCAGCGCGCCGTAACCGCTCATTCGGCACCTTCGGGCAATGGCGCGTCGACAGTGCAGACCAGGCCTTCCGGCCGGAAATCGATCTTGACCGCCCCGCCGAATTCGGCCGCGAGCCCGCGTTCGATCATCCGCGTGCCGAAACCGCGCCGGGCGGGGACTGCGACTTTCGGGCCGCCACGCTCCTCCCACAGCAGCGACAACCGTGCGGGATGGTCGCCCGTTCGCGCCCAGCGGATCGCCACGCGACCCTCCGGCCGCGACAGGGCGCCGTGCTTGACGGCGTTGGTGGCAAGCTCGTGGATCGCCAGCGCGAGGGTGATCGCGGTCTTGGGCAGGATCGGCAGATCGGGCCCTTCGAGCTCGAAGCACCCGGCATCGCCGCCATGCGGTGCGACCGCATCGCCGATGATCTGTGCCATCGACACCGCCCCCCAATGCTCGCGCGTGAGCAGATTGTGCGCCTCGGAGAGCGCGGCGAGCCGGCCCTCGAACGCGGCGCGCGCGGCCGTCGGGTCGGTACCGGCCTTGAAGGTCTGCTGGGCGATGCCCTGGACGATCGCCAGCGTGTTCTTCACGCGGTGGTTGAGTTCATCGACGAGCAGCCGGAGATGCGTCTCGGCACGCTTGGCCTCGGTCATGTCGCGGCCGATCGCATGGAGCGCGGTCGGCTTGCCCTCGGCATCGGTGGTCAGCTGCGAGTTGATCTCCCAGATCAGCGGCCGGCCGTCGCGTGCGCGCACGGTGACGGTCAATCGCGTGCTGCCGCCCTCACGCATTTTCTGGTTGAACGCTTCCATGCTCAACGCGAGCTGATCGGGGTCCATGAAGTCGCCGATCGAGGCCCCGATCACTTCGTCTTCGGCATAGCCCAGGGCCGCGAGCACGGCAGGATTCACCGAAGTGATCTTCTGATCCAGCGTGGTGGTGATCAGGAAGTCGTTCGCCTGCTCGAAGATCGTCCGAAAGCGCGCCTCGCTTTCGCGGAGTTCGGCTTCGGCGCGCTTGCGATAGGTGATGTCGAACGAAATGCCGACGAAGCGGCTCGGCCGCCTGTCCTCGTAGTCGATGCGGCTGCCGTGACTCTGGAGCCAGCGCTCTTGTCCATCGTCGGCGCGGCTGACGCGATACTCTATCGTATAGGGGGTGCCGGTGTCGAAGCAGTTCTGTGCTGCGGCGCGGACCATTTCCCGATCCTCGAAATGCACGCGTTCGAGCCATTCGTCGAAGCTGCCGCGGCTGCCCGTCCGCCGTTCCATCCCCAGCAGGTCGAAGCGATTGGGCGACCATTCGCCTTGCATCGTCTCGAGATCGAGCTCCCAGGCCGCCATCCCCGCGCTTTCGATGGCGAGGCGCAGGCTTTCCTCGCTCTTGCGCAACTGCGCCTCGGCCGCTCGGCGGCGGGTGACGTCGAGCGTCACCGCCAGCACGCCGAATGGCTGGCCATCGGCGCGACGGATCACCGAAACCGAATTGTTGACCCAGACGATTCCGCCGTCCTTGCGGATATAGCGTTTCTCGTGCGCATAGGGCGTGCCCTCGCGCACCGCCCGTTCGAACAGCGGTGCATTGGCGCCACGATCGTCGGGATGGGTGATGTCGAGCATCCCCATCTCCATCAGCTCGTCGCGGCTCCAGCCGGCGATCTCGCAGAAGCGATCATTCACGAGCGTGAACCGGCCTGCCATGTCGACCTGGCTGAAGCCGGCGGTCGACTGGTTGATGAAGGCGGAGAGCTGCGCCTCGCGTTCGCGTAGGGATAGCTCGGCTTCCTTCGCTTCGGTAATGTCATGCGCGACTCCGATGAAGCCGATATGCCGCCCCTGCGCGTCGCGGCGCGGCGAGGAGGTGGAGTGGAGCCAGCGCCATTCGCCTTTGACGTTGCGATAACGGCCTTCGAGATCGAAGGTCTCGAGGCTGGCCTCGCCGGCGATCGACTGCTGCACGATTTGCGCCGCGTCCTCGGGATGGATGATTGTGCGCCAGTCGAAGCGGAGCGCCTCGTCATAGGAGACGCCGAGGAACTCGACATAAGCGCGGTTGACGAAGCTGCGGGTGCGGTCGAGCCGGGTGACCCACACCGCCACCGGCGCGCTGTCCGCGATCAGGCGAAACTCGTCTTCCCCCACAGGAAGCGGCTCGAGCCCGAGTTCGGCTTCGGTCATTACCTGGTACGCACCCCCGAAAGCTGCGCTCGCAACCCTAATCGTAACGTCCGGGGAATCAACTGAAACACGTCAACCGCGCGGCATCGCCAGCACGGCCTGGGCGCGCTTCAGATGCGGCATGTCGAGCATCGCGCCGTCGAGTCCGATCGTGCCGGCGTCCGGGTTCGCGGCGAACGCCGCGACGATCCGCCCGGCGCGTTCCAGCTCCGCCTCGGATGGTGAGAAGGCGCGGTTGATCACCGGCACCTGATCGGGATGGATCGCCATCATGCCCCGGAAGCCGGCGCGCCGGGCCTTGGCGGCGATCTTGGCGAGGCCGTCGAGATCGCGGAAATCGCCATGGATCGTCTCGATCGGTGTCACGCCCGCTGCCGCGGCGCCTGCCAGCGCCAGCGCGCGGAAGAGTTGGTAGGGGAAGTCGTATTCGCCATTTTCGTCGCGATTGTCCGTCGCGCCGAGTGCGGTCGCGCTGTCCTCGGCGCCCCAGGTGAGCGCGGTGAGGCGGGGGCAGCCGGCATAGTCGCCGAGGCCGAACAGGGCAGGCGCGGTCTCGGCCGCGACGACGATCGTGCGGATTGCGCCGGGCGCGATGCCCGACGCGGCTTCGAGCGCGGTGAGGTAATGATGGAGGCGATCGGCTTCGGCGCGCGTCGCTTTGGGGAGCATGATCCCGTCGGGGGAAGCGGGGACGATCGCGGCGAGGTCGGCGAGCGCATGTTCGCTGTCGAGCGGGTTGATCCGCACCCATTGCGGCTGCGCTCGCGCGGCGGCGCGCAGATGCCCGGCGACCAGCCTGCGCGCTTCCGCCTTGTTTGCCGGCGCCACCGCGTCTTCGAGATCGAGCAGCACCAGGTCGGCGCCGCTTGCGCCGGCCTTGGTCAACTTCCGTTCGGAATCGCCTGGCGCGAAGAGCAGGGAGCGTGCGATCAGCGGTTCGGCCATGGATCCTCCAAATTCGGTCGACAGACCTAGAGCGCGGAGGAGCGCGGGTAAACCGTGCGGGGCCCAGCCGAAGCCGTGAGGGATTGGTGACGGCTTCGGCTTGCTCCCTGGGCAATGCCCCTCCGGTAAGGAGAGGCGGCACTCGGTACGGGCGAAGGCCTCAGGGAGGCAGAGGCATCCGCGAACAGACTTCTAGACCGCATATCGCGCGGAGTCCGCTCGGGAGTAATCCGTTATGGGTTTGTACCAGGGTCTTAACGACGTGCGGTCGCCGCCACCGCTGGGCCCGGACCGAATTTTACCCCGCGTTAACGCTGTTCGCTTACCTTGTTTCGGTGCGGAAAAAGGGGATTGGGGCATCGTGCGCATTCTGATCGTGGACGACGAACCGGGAATGCACGAATCCTATCGGCAGTGCTTCGCGGCGTCGCGCCAGAGCGATGGCGAAGCCGTGCTGGATGCGATGGCCGCCGAACTGTTCGGCGACGCCGTGCCCGCCGAACCCGAAGATCCGACGCCCCAATTCGTCTGCGATCACAAGATGCAGGGGCTCGACGCGGTCGCCGCTGTCGAGGAATCGCTCCGGTCGGGCGAGCGCTATGCCGTCGCATTCATCGACATCCGCATGCCCCCCGGGATCGACGGCAAGGAAACCGCGCGCCGCATCCGCCTGGTCGATCCCGACATCAATCTCGTCATCGTCACCGGCTTTTCCGATTTTTCGCCGATCGACATCAGCCGCGCCGCGGGACCGGCAGATAAGATCTTCTACATCGCCAAGCCCTTCCAGGCCGAGGAAGTCCTCCAGACCGCGACTGCGCTCGCCCATCGCTGGCAGGTCGATCTCGACCTCAAGGCGGCGATGGCGTTGCTCGAGGAACAGAAGCTCGAACTCGCCGCGAACGAATCGCGCGCCATCCATATGGCCAACCATGATTCGCTGACCGACGCGCCCAACCGGCTCGCCTTCCTTCATGCGCTGGGGCAGGCAGTGAGAGGCGAGCATTGCTTCGCGATGGCGATGATGGACCTCGATCGCTTCAAGCTGGTCAACGACACGCTGGGCCATCTCGCCGGCGACGAGCTGATCCGCATGATCTGCGAGGTCCTGCAGCAGAATGTGCCCGCGGGCGGCTTCGTCGCACGGCTGGGCGGCGACGAGTTCGCGATGCTGATGCAGGTGACCGGCGAAGACGAGGCGGTGATGCTGTGCGAGCGGCTGCTCAAGGCATGCAGCGCGAGCTTCAAGGTGTTCGGCCATTCGGTGCAGGGCGGCGCTTCGGTCGGGCTGATCGTCGTCGAGCCGGGCAGCATCGGCGATCCGGTCGACGTCATGCGCCGCGCCGATCTCGCGCTCAACGAGGCCAAGCGCCAGGGCCGCGGCTGCGTGCGGCTGTTCGCCGAGAGCATGGACGAATCGATCCGCTTCCGCCGCCAGATCGAGACCGGGCTTTCCGAAGCGATCGCCAAGGGCGAATTGAAGCTCGTCTTCCAGCCGATCGTCGGCCGCGGGCTGGAGATCACCGGCTTCGAGGCGCTGATCCGTTGGTGCAGCCCCGAATATGGCATGGTCCCGCCGGCGATGTTCATTCCGATCGCCGAGGAATCGAACCTGATCCACGAACTGGGCGATTGGGTGATCGATCGCGCGATCGAGGCGCTCGAGACCTGGCCGGGCCAATATGTCTCGGTCAATTTCAGCCCGCGCCAGTTCCGCAGGCACAATTTCGTGGCGCATGTCGTGGAGCGCGTCGCCAGCGCGGGCGTCGTGCCCGGACGCTTCCAGATCGAGATCACCGAGACCGCGATCTTCGACAATGTCGAGCGCGCCGCCGAAATCCTGTTCAAGCTCCGCCAGATGGGCTTTCGCATCGCGCTCGATGATTTCGGCACCGGCTATTCGTCGCTCTACAATATCCGCCGCTTCGCGCTCGATTGCCTCAAGATCGACCGCAGCTTTGTCGACGGCATGGGCCGCGAGCGCGAGAGCGCCGCGATCGTCCATTCGGTGATCCATCTCGGTCGCGCGCTGGGCCTGGAAGTCGTGGCCGAAGGCGTCGAGACCGAAACCCAGCTCCAGGCACTGCGCGTCGCCGGCTGCAGCCATATGCAGGGCTATCATCTCTCGCGCCCGGTCGATGCCGAGGATGCGCTGGCGCTCGCGCAGCGGGGCAGCCTTTCTGCCGAAGCGGGCCCGGAGATCGAGGCTGCGGGCGACGGGACGAACGGCTGATGCCGGATACGGAGCGCCTGCGCCCGCCGCGGTCGCTCGGCGCCCAGCTCGTCCTGATACTGACCGGTGTCGGGCTGCTCGGTGCGACGACGCTCACGCTCTTGCTCGCGACGGTCATCACGCCGAGCTTCAACCATCTCGAGCACACGGCCGAGGCGGCGCATGTCGCGCGCACGCAGGCGGTGATCGAAGATCTCGCGGTCAAGGTCGAGAATGCGGTTCGCGACTATGGCGACTGGAATTCCTCGTGGAACTATATGGCCGCGCCCAGCCGTGCGTTCGAAGAGGAGAGCTTCTCGACGCTGGCGATGGTCAATCTCGACGTCAACGGCATGGCCTATGTCCGCTCCGATCGCTCGATCGTGATCGCGCGCTGGATCGATGTCGCACACGAGGCCGATGTGCCGCCGATGCGCACCGCGCTCATCGGCGCGATCCGACGGCTTGATTTCGAGGGCGCGCTCCGGGGTCGAAATTCGGCCGGCTTCTATCTCCGCCTTGGCGACACGCTCGCCGCGGTCGGTATCGCGCGGGTGCGCCGCAGCGACGGCAGCGGGAGTCCGCGCGGCTATGTGCTGATGGCGCGGACAGTGACTTCGGCGCAGTTGAGCACCTTGCTCCAGCTCAAGGCGAGCTTCATTGCGCCGGTCGAAGAGGTGACCGTGACCCCGACATCCTCGCGCACTCGCATCGCCGTGCCGGTGCCGGGGCCCGACCGCCGCGCGATCGCCACTGCCGCCTACAGCGTGCCGCGCGATCTCTCGATGCTCGGCAAGCGGATGTTGGTCCTCGCGGTGCTCGCGTCGACGTTGCTGCTGGCGGTGCTGCTGCTGGTGTTGCGGCGGGTGATTACGCGGCTGGTGCTGCAGCCGCTCCATCGCGTCGAGCGCCATATGGGATTGGTCCGAAGCTCGGGCACGCTGAGCCTGCTCACCGGGCGCTCGCGCGACGACGAGATCGGCAGCCTCGTCACCAGCTTCAACTCGATGCTCCGGCAGCTCAAGGATCTGCGCGAGCAGCTCGAGGTGCAGAGCTTCACGCTCGGCCGGAGCGAAAGCGCGGTCGCGGTGATGCACAATGTCCGCAACGCGCTGAACCCGGTGACGACGGTGCTGAGCCAGGGGCTCGATCGCTCCGCCGCGATCAATCGCGCGACGATCGACAAGGCGCTGGCCGAGCTCGCCGACCACAGCGTGGCGCCGGATCGCCGCGCGAAACTGGTCGCTCTGCTCGCCGCCGCATTCGATGCGATCGAGCGTGAGCGTGAGGATCGTCGCGCGCAGCTCGGCGTCGGGCGCGATGCGTTGCGCCACGTGCTCCAGATCATCGGCGAGCAGCAGGAGGCGGCGCATGAGCGTCCGCCCCTCGCCACCTGCGACATCAGCGACATCGTCGCCCAGAACGCCACCATCGCGCGCTATTCGGGCGAGAACTCGGTTGCCTTCAGCTTCCCGGCCAAGCCGCACTGGGTGCTGGCGAACCGCGTGATCCTCAGCCAGGTGGTCGGAAACCTGTTCTCCAATGCGGCTGAGGCAATCGCGGCGACGGGCAAAGGCGGGGGAAGCATCGCCGTGTCGATCAAGGAAAAAGGCGACAAGGTCGAAATCGTCATCCGCGACGATGGCGAGGGCTTCGATCCCGCGCTGGCGCCGACGCTGTTCCAGCGCGGCTTCTCGACACGCCCGCACAAGTCCGGCGGGTTCGGGCTTCACTGGTGTGCCAATTCGATGCTTGCGATGGACGGCACGCTCGAGGTGTTGAGCGACGGCAAGGGGATGGGAGCGAGGGCGATCTTGAGACTGGGTGCCGCGCCCGTGGCCGATGCGGAGGAACTGGCGGCCTGACATTCGTGCTCTTGCTTTCGCAGGAGCACTGCAGAATCAGCCCGCCGCCCGTTTCTCCGTCACTTCGTCCCGCTGCAGATACGGCGCCACCAGATTGCGCGTGCGGAACCACTCCTGGCGTTCCGCATCCAGCGAATCGAAATTGCCGATCACGCGCCGGCAGCCGGGAGTCTTGCACTGACAGAGCATGTGCCAGTTCGATTCGCGCAACGTCGTCGAATAGTCCCAGCTGATCTCCTCGCCCGGCGCGATCGCGCAGATCGCCACCAGGAACACGCCGTCATCGCCGAAGCGCAGCCCCGCATTGGGCGCGCAGCTATGGTTGACCAGATCGTCGAGCCGGCCGGACGGCCCCATATAATGATCCGGCGTCACCTGGACGAAGCGATCGCCGCGCCCGCGCATCCGGCTCGGCACCTGGTCCGCGCGCAGCCGCTGGCCGGTGAATTCAAGCAGCACGTCTCCCTCGACGAAACCCGTCGCCGCGAACACGGCCTTGCCCAGATGGTTCTCGCCGACTCTGAAAAGATTGTTAGAGGGGCGATAGCGGTCGAAGAGGAAGAGCCCGCCGCGACGCACGCCGAACGATCGCAGCGGGTTGATTGTCGCCAGCCCGATCAGGAACCACACGCTGGCATGGCAGAGCAATTCGACCAGGATGTAGCCGAGCTCGGCCACCCCGAGCTCGGCGCCGCGCACCGCGATCAACAGGGTCGCGAGATCGCCGAACGTCCATAGCCCCCAGGCGGGCGATCGCTCGCGCGAACGATCGGTCCAGATGCTCGCCCAGGTCGGCCAGAAGCTCACCGGCACCGCGGCAACCACCAGCATGTGCGCCCAGAAGGCCTCTCGAAAAACCAGCCACAGCACCAAAGCGGTCAGGCAGGCGGCGATGCAGAAAGTGTCGGTGGGCGAGGGCGGCGACCAGGCGGAACGGTGCCAGATGCCGATCGTCACCAGAATACAAGCAGCGGCGGACAGCGCGAACACCCAGCTTTGCGGCGCGCCGGGGTTCACCGCGGCATAGGTCAGCGCCTCGAGCGTGGTCGCTGTCGCCCAGATCAGCCATGATGCGCGATTGGGGCGGATGGTCTGGCGGCGCAGCCCCAGCAGGTATGCGGCATAGCCCGCGAAGCTGAAGCCGATCGCCAGCAGGAACCAGATGCCCAAGAAACGCCCCTCCCCGAGACGGCGTTTACCATGTCCGTTGACTCTCGTCCACGCGCGACTCCGCGGAAATCCGCGAGTCGTGCTCCAATTCTCCCTCGCTTTATAGTCTGATGGCCACCTCACCCCGTTCGTTTCGAGCGAAGTCGAGAAACGGGTCCCGTGAACGCGTGAGGTTTCTCGACTTCGCTCGAAACGAACGGAAGGAGGATTTCAGCTTATGTCGTCTCTAGCGAGGGAGGATTCAGGCGGCGCAATCCTTCACCGCCGCCAGCACTGTCTCCGCCCATTCCTTCCGGCAGATCAGCAGATCCGGGATGCTCGTGTCGCGTTGGTTGTAGACGATCGGCGAGCCGTCGATCCGCGACGCGTGCAGCCCCGCTGCCAGCGCCACCGCGACGGGCGCGCAATTGTCCCATTGATGCTGCCCGCCGGTGTGGAGGTAGATCTCGGCCTCGCCGCGCACTACCGCCATCGCCTTGGCGCCGGCCGAGCCCATGCCGACCGGCTCGGCACCGATCCGGTCCGCCACGTCGATGCACAAGGCGCTCGGCCGTGTCCGGCTCACCAGCAACCGCGGCGGCGCCTGCGGCGCGGGGAGGGGGGGAGGGGCGTCGCTCGATAGCGTCAGGCCCAGTTTCGGCAGCGCCACCGCACCGCTCTCCGCGCGGCCGTCGACCGCCAGCGCGACATGCACCGCCCAGTCATCGCGCCGCTCGGCGAATTCGCGGGTGCCGTCCAGCGGATCGACGATCCACACGCGGCTTCGATCCAGCCGGGCGAGATCGTCGGCGGACTCCTCGGAAAGGATCGCATCGTCGGGCCGGGCCTCCCGCAGCCGCGCGAGGATCAGCGTATTGGCCTCGCGGTCGCCCCGATCGCCGCCCGCGCAGTCGCCCTGGATCCGCAGCAACAGCGCCCCCGCCTCGGCGGCGATGTCGCGTGCGAGTTCGGCGTCGGTCAAATCACCGGACTCCACGTTCCCATGATCGTCTCGACGATGCGCTCGGCGGCGGCCTCGGGGGTCTCCTTCGTCGTGTCGATCCGGATCTGCGGATTCTCCGGCGCTTCATAGGGGCTCGATATGCCCGTGAAGTTCGCGATCTCGCCTGCGCGTGCCTTGCGATACAGGCCTTTGGGATCGCGCTTCTCGGCTTCCGCGATCGGCGTGTCGATGAAGATCTCGAAGAAGTCGCCTTCGGGCAGCATCGCGCGCACCATCTCACGCTCGGCGCGGAAGGGCGAGATGAAAGCCGTCAGCACGATCAGCCCGGCATCGGTCATCAGCCTGGCCACTTCGCCGACGCGGCGGATATTCTCGACCCGGTCGGCGTCGGAGAAGCCGAGATCGCGGTTGAGCCCGTGGCGGATATTGTCGCCGTCCAGCAGGAAGCTGTGCTTGCCCATCGCGTGCAGCTTCTTCTCGACCAGATTGGCGATGGTCGACTTGCCCGAGCCCGAAAGCCCGGTGAACCAGAGCAGGCGCGCGCGCTGACCCTTTTGCGCGGCATGCGCCTCGCGCGTGATCTCCACTGCCTGCCAATGCACGTTCTGCGCGCGCCGCAGCGCATGGTGCAGCATGCCCGCCGCGACGGTCGCGTTCGACACCTTGTCGATCAGGATGAACCCGCCGAGATCGTGGCTGTCGGCATAGGGCTCGAAGACGATCCCGCGATCCGCGGCGATTTCCGCGACGCCGATGTCGTTGAGCTTGAGCGTGCGCGCCGAAACATGCGCGAGCGTGTTGACGTCGATCGCATGCTCGGGCTCGCGAACGGTCACGCTCACCGTCTGCGTGCCGAGCTTGAGCCAATAAGCGCGGCCGGGCAGCAGATCGGCCTGGTCCATCCAGACGATCGTCGCCTTGAACTGATCGGCCACCTGCGGCGGTGCATCGGCTGCCGCGATCACGTCGCCGCGCGAGCAATCGATTTCGTCGGCCAGCGTCAGCGTGACGGATTCGCCCGCACCGGCCTCGCTACGGTCGCCGCCCATCGCGACGATCCGCGAGACCGTGGTGGTCCGGCCTGACGGGAGTATCCGGACCGTGTCGCCCGGCTTCACGGAACCGCTCGCGATCAATCCGGCAAAGCCGCGAAAGTCGAGGTTCGGGCGGTTCACCCACTGCACCGGAAGTCGGAACGGCCGGGCGCGGTCGGTGTCAACTTCGACGTCCACTTGTTCCAGTTGTTCCAGCAACGCCGGCCCACCGAACCACGGCGTATTGGCCGACAATCCGGTAATATTGTCGCCCTTGAACCCCGAGATGGGAATCGGCGTGAAATCCTTGATTCCGATCGATTCCGCGAAGCTGCGATAGTCTTCGACGATCGCGTCATAGGCCGCCTGATCATAGCCGATCAGGTCCATCTTGTTCACCGCGAGCACGATGTGCCGGATGCCGAGCAAGTGCGCGAGGTAGCTGTGCCGCCGCGTCTGGGTAAGCACGCCTTTCCGGGCATCGATCAGGATGACGGCGAGGTCGGCGGTCGAGGCGCCGGTGACCATGTTGCGGGTGTATTGTTCGTGCCCAGGCGTATCCGCGACGATGAACTTGCGTTTCTCGGTCGCGAAGAAACGATAGGCGACATCGATCGTGATGCCCTGCTCGCGCTCGGCGGCGAGCCCGTCGACCAGCAATGCGAAGTCGATCTCCTGCCCTTGCGTGCCCAGCCGTTTGCTGTCGGCTTCGAGGCTTGCGAGCTGATCCTCGAAGATCATTTTCGAATCGTAGAGCAAGCGCCCGATGAGCGTGGATTTTCCGTCGTCGACCGAGCCGCAGGTGATGAAGCGAAGCAGCGACTTGTTCTGGTGCAGTGTCAGATATGCCGAGATGTCGGACGCGATCAGCGCGTCGGGGCGATAGGAGGTCAAAAGTAGCCCTCCTGCTTCTTCTTCTCCATGCTCGCCGCCTGATCGTGGTCGATCGCGCGGCCCTGGCGTTCGGAGGTCGTTGTGAGCAGCATCTCCTGGATCACGTCCTCCAGCGTCGCGGCCTCGCTCTCGACTGCGCCGGTCAGCGGATAGCAGCCAAGCGTGCGGAACCGCACCGATCGTTCCACCGGCGTCTCGCCGGGCTCGAGCCGGAAGCGTTCGTCGTCCACCATCAGGATCAGTCCGTCGCGCTCGACCGTCGGGCGCGGTGCGGCGAAATAGAGCGGCACGATCTCGATCCCCTCCGCGAGGATATATTGCCAGATGTCGAGCTCGGTCCAGTTCGAGATCGGGAACACCCGCATGCTCTCGCTCTTGTTTTTCCGGGCGTTGTAGAGGTGCCAGAGCTCGGGGCGCTGGTTCTTGGGGTCCCAGCGGTGGCTGGCCGTGCGGAACGAGAAGACGCGTTCCTTGGCGCGGCTCTTCTCCTCGTCGCGCCGTGCGCCGCCAAAGGCCGCGTCGAAACCATATTTGTCGAGCGCCTGCTTCAGACCCTCGGTCTTCCACAGGTCGGTGTGCAGGCTGCCGTGGTCGAACGGGTTGATCCCCTGCGCCAGCGCGTCGGGATTCTGGTGCACGATCAGCTGCATCCCGGCGGCTTCCGCCGCCTTGTCGCGCAAGTCGTACATCGCCCGGAATTTCCACGTCGTGTCGACATGGAGCAGCGGGAAGGGCGGCGGCGCCGGATAGAATGCCTTCTTCGCCAGATGCAGCATCACGGCGCTGTCCTTGCCGATCGAATAGAGCATCACCGGCCGCTCCGCCTCGGCGACCACTTCGCGCAGGATGTGGATGCTCTCGGCCTCGAGGCGCTGAAGATGAGTGAGGGGTGGAAGAGACAAGTCGAATCCCGATTGCACTATATTGCCCGGCTAAAGCTTCGTGAACCTTCTGCCGCTATTTGACAGCGTGGATCTAGGGGGGAGGGGGCCTCGATTGCGAGGCGTTCCTAATTCGGAGCGGAGAAGAAAAATTGTCAGGTCATTTCCGCCGCAGCGGTGATCGCAGGCCGGAGCCACACGGCGTGAAGGGCATCATCCTCGCCGGTGGATCGGGCACGCGGCTCTATCCGGCGACGCTGTCGATCTCGAAACAGCTCCTGCCCGTGTTCGACAAGCCGATGATCTATTACCCGCTCTCGGTACTGATGCTGGCGGGCATCCGCGACATCTTGATCATCTCCTCCCCGCGCGACCTGCCGATGTTCCAGGCGCTGCTGGGGACCGGTGTCGCGTTCGGGATCAACCTGAGCTATGCGGTGCAACCGGAGCCCGAGGGGCTCGCCCAGGCCTTCCTGATCGGCGAGGAATTCCTCGCCGGCGGCCCCGCGGCGCTGATCCTCGGCGACAATATCTTCCATGGCGACGCGATGGGCGCGAAAGGCCACATGGCCGCGACAGCGGCGGCGGCCGGCGGCGCGACGGTTTTCGCCTATCAGGTCGAGGATCCCGAGCGTTACGGGGTGGTCAGCTTCGATCCCGAGACCGGCCGCGCCACGAATATCGTCGAGAAGCCCGCCAACCCCGCATCGCGCTGGGCAGTCACCGGTCTCTATTTCTTCGACCGCGACGTGGCCGCGATCGCCCGCGCCCTGAAGCCCTCGCAACGCGGCGAGCTCGAGATCACCGATGTGATCCGCGCCTATCTCGATCGCGGCGATCTGACCGTGAATCGCCTCGGCCGCGGCTATGCCTGGCTCGATACCGGCACGCATGACAGTTTGCACGAGGCGGGCGCGTTCGTCCGCACGATCGAGCACCGTCAGGGCATCAAGATCGCCTGCCCCGAAGAGATCGCTTTCGACCTCGGCTATCTGGGCGCCGACGCGATGCTCGATCGCGCCGCGATGATGGGCAAGACCGGCTATGCCGACTATCTCCGCCGGTGCGTGCAGGACGCCGCATGATCCGGCGTGTGCTCGTCACCGGCGGGGCCGGGTTCATCGGCTCGGCAGTATGTCGCCTGCTGGTCGCGCGCGGCTATCATGTCGTCTGCTTGGACAAGCTGACATATGCCGGCAACCGCGCATCGCTCCGCGACGTGGAGGCGACGCCCAATTTCCGATTCGTCGAGGCTGATATCGCCGACACCGTGACCGTACTCCGCCTGCTGCGTGACGAGCAGCTGCAGGGCATCATGCACCTGGCGGCAGAGACGCACGTCGATCGCTCGATCGATTCCCCGGCAGCGTTCGTCGAAACCAATGTCGTCGGCACGGTGCGACTGCTCGATGCCGCGCTCGAATATTGGCGCACGCTGCCGGCGCGCGAGCGGGAAGGTTTCCGTTTCCACCATGTCTCCACCGACGAAGTGTTCGGCGACTTGCCCTTCGACAGCGGCGTCTTCACCGAAACGACGCCCTATGCGCCATCCTCGCCTTATTCGGCGTCCAAGGCGGCATCGGATCATTTCGTCCGCGCATGGCACGAGACCTATGGCCTGCCGGTGGTGCTGTCGAACTGCTCGAACAATTACGGGCCCTGGCACTTCCCCGAAAAACTGATCCCGCTGACCATCCTCAATGCGCTCGAGGGCAAGCCGCTGCCGGTATATGGCCGCGGCGAGAATGTCCGCGACTGGCTGCATGTCGAGGATCACGCCGAAGCGCTCGAACGCGTGCTGACGCGCGGCAGGCCGGGCGAGACCTATCTGATCGGCGGCCGCGCGGAGGCTTCCAATCTGAGCGTCGTGGAATCGATCTGCGACATTCTCGACGAGCGTCAGCCGCTGGCCGGAATGAGTCGCCGGTCGCTGATCAGCTTCGTGGCGGATCGTCCCGGCCACGATCGCCGCTATGCGATCGATCCTGCGAAGGTCGAGCGCGAACTGGGCTGGACGCGGCGGGAAAACTTCGCATCGGGGCTTGCCCGAACAGTCGATTGGTATCTTGGCAATCGCTGGTGGTGGGAGCCGATCCGCGCATCGAAATACGCCGGCGAACGGCTCGGAAAAGTCGCCTGATCAGCCCGCTTTGGGCTTGCCGACGCCCACCAGCCTCAACCCGGCGCGCGCCGCTTCGGCCGGCGGATAGATGTTGCGCAGGTCCACCAGAAGCGGCGTCTTCAGCGTCTTGGCCATCCGGCCGAGATCCAGCGCGCGGAATTCGTCCCATTCAGTGACGATCACCAGCGCGTCCGCACCTTCTGCCGCGACATAGGGGCTCGCGGAGAACTCTACTCCGGGAAGCATCGGCCGTGCCTGCTCGACACCTTCGGGATCGTAAGCGCGCACCGTGGCGCCGGCGTCCTGCAACGCCGCGATCACCGACAGGCTCGGGGCATCGCGCATGTCGTCGGTGTTCGGCTTGAAGGTGAGGCCGAGCACCGCGACGGTCTTGTCGTGCGCGTCGCCACCCATCGCCTTGATCACCTTGCGGCCCATCGCGCGCTTGCGGGCGTCGTTTACCTGTACTGTCGCCTCGACGATGCGTTGCGGCGTTTCGTTGTCGGCCGCGGTCTTGAGCAGCGCCAATGTGTCCTTGGGGAAGCACGAGCCGCCATAGCCGGGGCCGGCGTGGAGGAATTTGGCGCCGATGCGATTGTCCATGCCGATCCCGCGCGAAACTTCCTGCACGTCGGCGCCGACGGCTTCGCAGAGATCCGCGATCTCGTTGATGAAGGTGATCTTGACCGCGAGGAACGCGTTGGCGGCGTATTTGATCAGTTCGGAAGTGCGGCGGCCGGTGAAGACGATCGGTGCGTTCTGGTTGAGCGACAGCGGCCGATAGATTTCGCGCATCACCTGACGTGCGTCTTCGTCGTCGGTGCCGACGACGACGCGGTCGGGCCGCTTGAAGTCCTCGATCGCCGCACCCTCGCGCAGAAATTCGGGGTTCGAAACGACTTTGGCGCCGCTGTGGGGCGCCACTTCGGCGAGAATCCGCTCGACTTCGTCGCCGGTGCCCACCGGAACGGTCGATTTGGTCACGATCACGCTCGGCCCGGTCAGGTTCTCCGCGATTTCGCGCGCCGCGGCATAGACATAGGAAAGGTCGGCATGGCCGTCGCCGCGTCGGCTGGGGGTGCCTACCGCAATGAACACTGCGTCGGCGTCCTTGACGCCCGCGCCCAGGTCCGTGGTGAAGGTGAGGCGGCCGGCCTTGACGTTCGACGCGACGAGTTCAGCGAGGCCGGGCTCGTAGATCGGCATCACATTCTGATGGAGCAACTCGATCTTGCGCGCGTCCTTGTCGACGCAGACGACCTCATGGCCGAAGTCCGAGAAGCAGGCGCCAGAAACCAGCCCCACATATCCCGTGCCGATCATCGCGATGCGCAATGCCAATCCTCCAATATCGGAACGGTAGCGCCTTAACCAAGAGCGCGCGGAGGGCAAGGGGAGGGATAGGCGCTGGCCCCGCCAGCGCAGCTTCTGCGGGCAACAAAAAAGCGGCTGAGTCCCAGCCGCTTCCTAAAAGTCGTCCGGGCCGGTCAGCACGCCTTCACAGCTGAAGGCGCCTCACTGCCGGCCCGGAAGTGACGAGTAAGGTCAGAACGGACGAATGTCTTCGCCGGTGCCCTTTTCGCGGAAAAGAAGGTCAAACGCTAACATCATTGATCTCCCATCGGCGCGCAACAACGCGCAATTCGACTGGTTAAGGAGAGATTAACAACGAATCAATCAGGATTTCTGCGGAATAGCGAAGGTTGGAAAACGTCAATCGGCTTCGATTTAACCCTTCCTTCAAGGGTCTGATCGTAGTCCTGCAACCATGTCAGGCGGGTCTGAGCCCTCGGTGCCCATAGGGGATGTAGCGTCGCGCGCGACCGCTTCATCGATGGAAGCCAATGGAATCGCAGCGAAAAGCGATGCACGAAGTGCGTCCAGAGCATATGCGCGCGAAGCGCTTGACGCGCCGACGACCCTGCGCGCACCCACGTCCGCGAGCCTGGCCGAGGGTAAAAAGCCCGTCCGCCCCCAATCGGGTTATTGGCGGATTCTGTCCCAATGTGAGATTCTGAATTTCGCGGCTCTGCGTCGCCATCTCGGTCGGCCGCGCGCCGACGCGCTGGTTCTAGACGTTGCGGCGCGAGTCGCGGAGGTACTTCCCGACGTCCGGATCCTTACTGCCGGCCGCGCGCTGATCGAGATCGGCTTCGAACGCGAGGCGCCCGAAGAGGGCGCCGCTGACATCGATCGGCTGCGTAAGGCGCTGGCCCGATCGTTCGATCTCGACGGCGAAGCATATCAGCTTCAGATGCAGTTCGGCGTGGCGGCGGCACCGTGCGAGGATTGCGACGATGTCCGCCTTACCGAGGCCGCCGAATCGGCGCTCGATCAGGCGCGCAGCGAAAAGAAGGTCGTCATGCTCGATCTGTCGCGCACCGACCTCGCCTTCGATCGTCTGACGCTGATGCGCGAACTTCCTCGCGCGATCGCCAATGGCGAGATGTTTCTGCAATATCAGCCAAAGGTCCATATCCGGCGTCAGGAGATCGCCAGCGCCGAGGCGTTGGTCCGCTGGCAGCATCCGCAGCGCGGCCTGATCCTGCCAGGGGACTTCATCTCGGTCGCCGAAGAGGCTGGCGAGATCGGCTCACTGACGATGTGGACCTTGCATCAGGTGATCGCGGATCAGAAGCGCTTCGCCGCCGAAGGCCATGACATCACGCTGTTCCTCAACATCTCTGGCATGCTGCTCGCCGATGCGGACTTCGTGAAGGAAGCCTGCGCGATCGTCTCGATCAGCGGCGCCAAGCTCGGCTTCGAGATCACCGAGACGGCGGTGATCCGCGATCCCGACAGCGCGATCCAGCATCTCCAGTCGTTCGCCGATATCGGCGTCCAACTCGCGATCGACGACTATGGCGCGGGGCTTTCCTCGCTCGCGTATCTCAAGCGCCTGCCGGCGAACGAGCTCAAGATCGACAAGATGTTCGTGATGCAGCTGACCAGCAGCAATCGCGATCCGCTGATCGTCCGCTCGACCATCGATCTCGCCCACGCGCTCGAGATGGAAGTCACCGCCGAAGGCGTGGAGACGCCGTCGGCGCTTGCGCTGCTCAGCGTGATGGGCTGCGATATGGTCCAAGGGTACCTTCTCTCGCGCCCGCTCGGCTTCGACGCCTTCCGCAAATATCTTGCCGACGAGGCCCATCTCACCAGCGCGGCCAATGTGCAGTCCTTCATCCGGCCCGAAAGCTTCTGGAAGCGCGCGTGATGCGGGCGCTGTTTCGTTCGCTCGCGCTAACTCTGTTTCTGGTCTGGAGCCTGCCGGCCCTTGCTGACGAGGTGCCCTTTCCCAAGCCGCTCCAGGCGCAGATCCAGGCGGCCAAGGAAAGCATGATGACCGATCAGGCACAGGCGCTGCGCCATGTCGGTCTCATTGACGGAATGGCGCAGCGCCTTCCTGATCAACGCCAGCGCGCCCTTGCGCTCGCCACCGCGCGCTGGTTGGGCGCGGAAGCCCATTTGCGCAGCGATGCTGCCGAGCGCGCCGCGCCGCTGCTGATCGATGGGCTGAAGCTGATCAGCGGGATCAGCGAGCCGCTGAAGCTGCGTGGCGACCTGCTCATGTCGCAGGGCGCGTTGAATATGCAGCGCAACGATGCAGTCAAGGCACTGGCCAATTATCAGGAAGCTTTCCGCATCTTCTCTGCCACCAGAGAGCTCCGTAGCCAGGCAATGGCGCTTCAGAACATCGGGGCGCTCTACAGCGTCGCAACCGACAATAACCGCGCCGAACAATATTATCGTCAGGCCGCAGAGCTATATGACGGGGACCCGACACTTTCACTTTCACTTCGCAACCGTCGCGGGAATATTCTTGCCACATTGGGCCGAAGTGCCGAGGCTGAAAAGGAATATGAAGCGGCGCTCCTGATCGCGCGCCAGCTCGACAAGCCTCTGCTGGAGGCGCGCATTTTGGTGAATCTCGCGCGCAACCAGGTTGATCTCAAGCGCTTTGAAGCAGCCGATCGCACGCTGGCGCGGGGCTTCAAACTGGTCAGTGCCTCCGATGCCGACCTCTTGCGACGACACTTGCTTGCCACAAGTGCCAGATTGGCGGCGGACCGGGGTGACAAGGCCGCTGCCGTGCGACTCATCCGCGAATGCTTCAGTGGCGTGGATTTGACCACGACTACCGGCGATTTCCGTATTTCGCATTTCTACGCATATGAAATCTTGCGCGATGCAGGCGATATCCGATCCGCCTTGGCGCATCTCGAGGCTATGAAACGCCTCGACGAGGAAACCACCAAGGTCGCCACTTCGACCGGTGCCGCGCTGATGGCAGCACGGTTCAATTCGGCCCGCCAGGAGGCGGCCATCGAGAAGCTCAAGACCGACGAGGCTCGCCGCACCGCCGCGTTCCAGCGCACCCTGTTCCTCAGCATCGGCGGCGCCACGCTCGTCATCATCGCGCTGCTGAGCTTCGGCTTGATCACGCTTCGCCGCAGCCGCAACCAGATCCGCGCGACCAACGTCGTGCTGGGCGACACCAATGTCGCGCTCGAAAAGGCGCTCAGGGCCAAGACCGAGTTCCTCGCCACCACGAGCCACGAGATCCGCACGCCGCTCAACGGCATCCTCGGCATGACGCAGGTCATGCTCGCCGATCCGAAGCTCGAGGCCGAGACACGCGATCGCATCGGCATCGTCCACGGCGCCGGGATGACGATGCGCAGCCTCGTCGACGACATTCTCGACGTCGCCAAGATGGAGACCGGCAACCTCACCGTCGAGGCCGTACCGCTCGACCTCTGTGCGACGTTGCGCGAAGTGACGCGGCTTTGGGAGGAGCAGGCGCGCGGCAAGGGTCTCACCTTCCGGCTCGAACTCACCCACGCGCCGGGCTGGATCGTCAGCGACGCGGGGCGCCTCCGCCAGATCGTCTTCAATCTCCTGTCGAACGCCATCAAGTTCACCGAACGCGGTGGCGTCACCCTGCGCGCCGTCGCCGAGGGGGAAGGTGACGCACGCCGGCTGCGGCTCGTCGTTACCGACACCGGCATCGGCATCCCGACCGACAAGTTCGAGGAAGTCTTCGAATCCTTCCGCCAGGTCGATGCCGGCACCACGCGCCAGTTCGGCGGCACCGGCCTCGGCCTCACCATCTGCCGCAACCTCGCCCGTGCGCTGGGCGGCGAGATCGCAGTGGAGAGCGTCGAAGGGCAGGGGGCCACTTTTACCGTCGATCTGCCGCTGGTGGCCGCCGAGGCGCCTGCCGAGGCCGCATCCGATACGCGCGCCGGGGGCACGATGGTGATCCTCGATCGCAACCCGATCGCTCGCAGCATACTGCGCACCCTGCTAGAGCCGAAAACGGCCTCGCTGCGTTTCGCCGCCACCACCGAAGAGGCGCTGTCGATGATCCAGGAGGGAGGCGTGACCCATCTGCTGCTCGATGAAGCGACGCTCAAGGCAGGCGACGCCGCAGTGCTGGAGGCCGTGACCACGCTCGCTGCGGCGAGCGCGCCCGCAATATGCGCGGTCCTGTGGATGAAGCCCGACATCGAGCTGCGGTCGCAACTTCTCGCTACAGGTATCGGTCAGGTCATCGAAAAGCCGATCGCCGGCGCCGCCTTGGTCGCTGCGATCATTCCGGACACGGAAGAAAATTCTGGACCGGGCGCCCCTGACCCGCTTGTGTCGCAGGCGGCTTAGCGCGATAGCACACTTTATATGATAAAAATGGTCGCCCCCTTTCCCTCGCTCCGCTCCGGCGGCAGCCAATGAACATCCTCTTCATCGAGGACGATCCGATGAACCGTCGGGTCGTGAAGGACATGCTCGACGTCGCCGGGGCGACCATGGCTGAGGCGAGCTGGGCCGAAGAGGGGCTGGAGAGGATCGATGCCGAAAGCTTCGACGTCGTGCTGGTCGATCTGCGCATGCCGGGCACTGACGGCTTCGAGACGATCCGCCGTATCCGCGCGCGTGACGACGAGAAAGGCGAACTGCCGATCATCGTGGTCACCGCGGACACCGCAGTCGATCTGCGCGAGCGCTGCATGGGGCTCGGCGCCGACGACGTGCTGTTCAAGCCGGTGGCGATGGATGCGCTGTTCGATTCGATCGGCCGCGTGCTCGCCAGCCGCGACGGCGGGATCCTCGCTTAGTCCTCGACGATGCGGCTATGCTTCGCCGTATCGCGCATCCTGAGATAGGTTATCAGCGAAATCCCGATCATGGCGGTGACATACCAGTAGAAGCCGCGCTCCCAGCCCGCGTCCTTGAACCACAAGGCCACATAGGGCGCGGTGCCGCCGAAGATCGCGTTGGCGAGCGCATAGGGCAACGCGACGCCGAGCGTCCGGATATGCGCGGGAAAGAGCTCCGCCTTCACGACGGCGTTGATGGAGGTGTAGCCGGTGACGATCACCAGCGCTCCCGTCATCAGCCAGAATGCCTGCCACGCGGTCTCGACATTCTCGAGCGCCGTGAAGATCGGCCAGGTGAGCAGCACGCCCAACAAGCCGAATCCCACCATCAGCGGCTTGCGCCCGATCCGGTCCGACAATGCCCCCGCGAGCGGCTGGATCGCCATGAATACGAACAGCGCCGCCGCATTGACCTGCGTCGCCATCGCATCCGAGAAGCCGGCGGTCTTCTTGAGGAAGGCGATCGGGTAGATCGTATAGGCATAGAAAGCGAGCGTGCCGCCGGCGGTCATCAGCATCACCACCACGGCCTCGCGCGGATGCTCGAGGAACAATGCGCCGAAGCCGGATTTGCGCGCGGTATCCCGCTTTTCGAAGCTCTCCGTTTCGGCAAGCCGTCGGCGCAGCCAGAATACGATCACTGCCAATACGCCGCCGACGGCGAAGGGAATGCGCCAGCCCCATTGCTTGAGATCGCTCTCCGGCATCGAAGCTTGCAGCACGAGCAATACGAGCAGCGCGGTGAGTTGGCCCGAGATCAGCGTGACATATTGGAAGCTGGAGAAGAATCCGCGGTGCCGCTTGCCCGCCATTTCGGAGAGGTAGGTCGCGCTTGCGCCATATTCGCCGCCGAGCGACAAGCCCTGGATCAGCCGTGCGACGACCAGCGAGACCGTGGCCAGCGAGCCGATCGTCGCATAGTCGGGAGTAAGCGCGATCATCAGCGAGCCGATACACATCAGCGTAACTGAAAGCGTCAGTCCCGCCTTTCGGCCGTGGCGATCGCCATAGACTCCCATCAGCCAGCCGCCGATCGGCCGCATGAAGAAGCCCACGGCGAACACTGCCCAGGCGTTCAGGTCCTTCGACGCGTCGTCGGGGAAGAAATGCGGCGCCAGATAGGTGGCGAGCACCGCATAGGCATACCAGTCATACCATTCGACGAGATTGCCGGCCGAGCCGCCGAGGATCGATCGCAGGCGGTGCCGCGCAGGGGAAGGGGATGCCATCGCCGCGCACTATAACGGCGCTCCGCGCGCCGGGAAGTAGCGCAGAGGTCACACACCACGGCCCCGTTTCCGCGTCACCCCTTGCTTCCAACTCGTTACGCAGCTTTTTGGTGCCTTCGTGGTGGCGGCGCGGCTATCACACTCACGCGAACCACGGAGCGGCTCACGATGAAGATCCATCAACCCTCGCGCCGGCATCTGCTCGCGGCCCTCGCCGTGGGCGTACCGTCGGGAAACGCCATAGCCGCTGAGCTTCTCGCGGATCTGTCCCCCGCAACTTATCCCAACTCGTCCCCCTTAGCAGGTGCGAGATGGTATTTCTATGCGACCGCCACCACCAGTCCGCAACCGGTCTACACAACGGCGGCGCTGACGACGCTGCACGGCAATCCTGTCGTTGCGGACGCGAGCGGGCGGTTCCCGGAGATCTATTTCGATAGGTCGCTTCAATACCGCGGCGTTCTGCAAACCGCGGCGGGCGCGCTCCTGCGCGACATAGATCCGATCGATCCCGCGCTGCTCGCGCAACCGGGCGCGGGTGACGGTTCCGGCGAAGCGGTTTTCCATCAGGCGGGAGACACGGCGGTTCCGCGTACTTTACAGGACAAGAGCCGCGAGACGATTTCCGTCAAAGACTTCGGGGCCAAAGGCAACGGGTCCGCTGACGACACCGCAGCGATTCAGGCAGCGATAGATCATGCGAGTACCCTGAGTGACGAGGACACGGTTCAAATAATGCTGCCGGCGGGCACCTATACCGTCACGCCTGCCACGCTCGCCTCAAGCTATATCGGATCGTCCATTTTTGGACAGACCCTGAAATATGCACTCAGGATGAAGTCGAATGTCTGCCTCATCGGCAGCGGAGCTACGCTAAAAGTTGCCGACAATGTCTCGTCACGGTCGCGTCCCCAGAATTTTGCGGTATTTTATAGTGAAGAAGCGCTATCCAATGTAAAATTCGAAGGGGTAACCTTCGATATGAATGCCAGGAATAACTATTTTTCGCCCGATCCTTCCAATACACGTCTCACTCAAGAACAGCGATACAAGCGTTATCATCAGGCAGCGATTTTCTGGGAAGGAAACGCCGGACGTGCCGACGACGTCACTATCTCGGAATGTACCTTCAAGAATCAGGGAGGTGTCTCGGTCATCATCTGTGGGCGTGTCGGGTCCGCGGGGGTAGGTCGGCGCTGGCGCATCCTCGATTGCAACTTCCTGGAGCTTGGGCTCGACACCTACGACCATTCCAGTATCTTCCTGTGGTGCGACGATGCGCTGGTCGAGGGCTGTTTCTGGCGAAACGCGCTGATCTATGCGCCGACCCCGGCAAATCTCGGCGGCGTCAACTCGGCGATCGAGACGCATGGCTCCAACACGATCTTGCGCGGGAATCTGGTTGACGGGGCCAATCGCGGCTTCTTCGTTACCGAGAACGGCTACAGTCGGGTCGAGGCAGTGAAGGTCACCGGTAATATTCTTCGCCGCATCAAATATTGTGGCGTCGACATCGCGTTCGACGGTTCCGGCGGGAAGGGGCCGCCGCGGCTCGTCGAGATTGCCGACAACCTGATCGACATGTCCGCCGACGACACCAACGTAGCAAATCTGACTTTGCCGACCGGCATCCAGTATTTTGGCACCGACAGCACAGTCGCTCCGATCGAGAGCCTGATCGTCGCGCGCAACGAGATGAAGCGCGCCCCGTCGCGGAGCGGGCGGGCCAGTCAGGCCATCGGCATCAGCTTGCAAGCTGCCAATTTCGGCATGATCGACGTGATGGGCAACGGCGCAAGCGGCTTCACGCGCGGCGCCTATATCATCACGGACCGCACGACCACGTGTGAGGCGGTCACTTTCTCGCGCAACCGCTGGCGCAATCCCGACGGCGGTACGGTGCCGGCAGTCACGAAGGTCGGTTGGCTCATGCTAGCGCAAGGCGGACGCATCGGACGCCTGACAATCGACGACGAGATCAGCGATACGCGCAACACCAATAGCTGGGCGTTCGGCATCGTCGCGACCGAGAGCGCTCCGACGACCGTCCGTGAATTCCATGTCGCGCGCTCGATGGTATTCGATGACCGTTTTGCCATCGCCGCCCGGTGCAGCGGCATTACGGACCTGACACTTTCCCGCCTGACCGGCGTCCCGGTCACGGGCGTCTTCCCGGACACCAGCTATGCTTCACTGACCGGTGCCGTGCTCGCCGCCAGACCCTTGCCGGGCGTAAAGCCGACCGATGAGCTTGTTGTGGGCTACGAGAGCGAGGTCACCAATGCGGGTGGCTTCCTGCTGATGCCATTTTACAGCGGCACGGACGAAGTGAGTCTGGCGCTTCGGAACGTCACCAACGCCACCTTATTCACGACCCCCGGCTTCACGTTCCGCATTACCGCATATCCGGGTCGGTGATCTTTTGCCGCGCCTAATTGAGGACGCGCGGACTAGGGGCAAGCGCTAGGTGCGAGGGGGATGGGAAGGCGGCCCGGCGTCAGCGGGGATGAGACGCTCAAGCTGGTCAGGGAAGCTAAAAAGATCGAAACCGCAAACCTCGGCAGCAGTCCCGATCGGCACTGCGCATTTCAGGCAAGCCAGCAGGGTTTCCGAGGCGACGTCTTCACGGACCAGCACATGCGAAGGCCCGCAGTAACTGCACAATGCCGGAGCGCGCCCAAACTCGATCATATCCGCTCTCTCTGCGCGGTCCCCCGAGATGAAGGCCTCACTGAGTTGCGTCTATTGCGGGGCGCAATTGGACATATTCGAGCTGGCCGGTCAGGCCGCCCACGGCGTCCGAGCCGGGAGCGATAAACACCAGCATCTGCGCGGTACAGCCCGGCGGAACGGTGACATGTCCAACAAACCGGCCGGCATTCTCGGCTGAATTGGGCATGACGACCCGGCCGAGTTCGCGCCCATCGGCACGGCACGTCACAACCCAATAGGGGCGAGAACGTTCGGGCTGGTCGATGCCGACGCTTTGGCCTTCGAGGACGTAACGGCCTGCCGGCAGCATCTGCAGTTGCCAGACCAATGTTCCTCCCGCGCCTGCCGGCGCAGAAAAATCAAGCAACCCGCCGTCGCCACTCCGCTGAATCGAGGCAAACAGGCCTGCACCGTCCCCTGCCGTCACCCAGTCGAAATGGCTGGCGCGCGCGATCGAAGCGGTAAAGTTCGGATCGCGCGAGCGCGTGCGATCCGCACGGGGACGAATCCGGGAGAAATACGCCCATGCCTCCTCGACCTGGCCCTTCGTGATCAGGGCGTCGATGAGCGCGCCCGATGCAGCATCGGAAATCGGCACGCCGGCACGCCGCAATGCCAGAAACAGTCGCGCCGTGGCATTCGGCGCCGGCGTCTTGGAAGCCGCAAAAGCTATGAACTGCTCGCCCCAAAGCGGCTTTGCCGAAAGCGTCCGTACCAGCTCGGAGGCGATTTCCGGGTCGGTACTCGCCTGGGCCAGAACGGGGAAGAGCAGATCGGATGCACCGCGCTTTACGCGCAGCGCGATGTCATAATGGTGAAGTGCGTCGGCAACGTCTTCGCGCCCCACCGCGTCTTCGATCAACCACAGCTGCGTAGCGAGATCGCGCCGCGACAGCTGTTCGGAATATTTCATCCAACGCCGCGCTTTCGGCAAGTCGCCACGCAGCTGGGCCAGGGTGCCGAGCGTCGTCACTGCGGGAATCGCCATCGAATCCCGCTTCAGCGCCTGGTGGGCGAGGGCTTCGGCCTCGTTGAGCCGGGCTTGCGCCTCACCGTTCAATTTCGCTCCGGCGGAGATTTTTGCGAGCTCGTCGAGCGTCCGTGCGCGTGCTTCCTCCGCCAGCAGCCGGGCGTCATAGGGTGCAAGCCGCAATGCCAAGTGCGACTTGCGATCGGACAGCGAATTGGCGAGTGACTGCGTCACCGCTCCATAGCCGATCACGCCGACGATTGCCGTCAGCAGGATCCTCGCTCCCCACTCGGCGAGCGAACGCCGCCTGAGCTGGGCGACGAGCGGCCTCATCCCTGCTGCCGCGCGCTTTTGCTCTTGGCCAGCCCGTCACGGCCGTAGTTGTAGCCATATTCATAGCCATAGCCGTAGCCGTAATTGGATCGTTTGGTTTCGAATTTGGTGAGCACTGCGCCAAAGACACGGGCATTGGCGCTGAACAGCCGCGAGAGCGCGATCTTGACCTGGCTCACACGGATGCCGTGCGATTCGACGGCGTAGACGACCCCTTCAACATGGTTGGCGATGAGCGGAGCGTCGGCAAGTCCCATTACCGGCGGCGAGTCGATCACGACGTGGTCATAGGTTTCCAGAAGGCGCTCGATAAGCACCGACAGCCGGTTGCCGGTTAGAAGTTCGGCCGCATTCGGCGGCAACGGGCCCGAAGTCATCGCCGCAATGCCGAATTCCGTCATCGGGAAGGTGAGGGAGGTAATGTCCTCCTGCCCCGATAGGAAGTTGCTGAGACCGACATCGTGGCTGACATTGCCCAACAGATGTACCGAAGGCGAACGCATGTCGCCGTCGATCAGGATCACCTTGCGATGCGCGCGCGCCAACATGGTCGCGAGCGCAAGCGACGTGGTGGATTTGCCCTCGGCCGGCCGTGTCGAGGTGACGGCGAGTGAACGCGGCGCGCCGTGCTCCGTCACGAAGGCAAGGTTGGTCTGCACGCCGAGATAGGATTCGACCAGATCCGACTTGCGATCGAGCAGCACGGCCGCTGGATCGGCATCCTCGACCTTGGGTACGGCGCCAAGCAAGGGCAGGCCAAGCCGGCGCTCGAGTTCGGCCGGATCATCGATCGTTTCGGCCATCTGCTCAAGTGCGAGAGCCAGCAGGGCACCGAGGCCGAGACCTGCCACCAGCGCCAGCAACAGATTGAACATCAGCCTGGGGCTGGATGGGCGCTGCGGCACGTCCGCCGGATCTACGATTGAGATATTGTTGATGCCGACACCGCCGGCAACGCCTATTTCCTTATAACGCTGCAGCAGCGCGTCATAGAGGGCGCTGTTGGTGTCGACTTCCTGCTGGTACAAATTATACTGAATGCTGCGGTTGCGCAGGCCGAGATAGTCGGATTTCAGTTGCTCGACACGGGCGTTGAGCGCCTGCTCGCGGGCCTGCGCCTGGCGGTAGTCGGCGAGCAACGATCCCGAGACACGCGATTCTTCGCGCGCGATGCTGCGATCGAGCTGCTCGATTTGCGACTGGATGGCGCGGGCGGGCGGATAGCCGCTCTCGAATTGAGTCATCAGCCGCTGATACTCGGCCGCCAGTTCGGCCCGGCGCTGACGCAGCGTATTGATAGCCTGGTTACGCAGTGCTTCGGTCGATGCGCCCGCCCCCCCGAGCTGGCGATAGCGCGCCTCGGCCTGGATGCGGTCCGCGACAGCCTGCGACAGAGAGCTGTTCAGCGCTGCGAGATTGTCGGCGACGATCGAACGCTCCGCGGTCACTCCGGTGCCGGTAGACTGGGCCGGAAGATTGATGATGCGTTGCTGTGACGCATAGTTGACCAATTGGCGCTGCGACGCGTCGAGCCGTTCCTTTGCCTGGGCCAGCTGGCGTTCGAGCAGGTTGCGTCCATAGGAAGTCGCCTGGATTTTGCGATCCAGGTTGGTCTGGATGATATTCTCCGCCCAGGCATTGGTGACACGGGCCGCAAAAGCGGGGTCGGGAGCTGTGAACCGGATATTGACGAGGCGCGACAGGCGGACCGGCGAAATGGAGAAATTCTTGCGGAGAATTTCGCCTGCGATCCGCAAGCGCGTCGGGCGGCCCTGCGCGCGATACTGACCGCTGGTTTGTTCGAAAGCTGGATTGTCGGTCGATGCCCCGAACATGGCAAAGAAACTGGGGTCGTCGATCAGCTTCAGCTGGGTTGCCACGCGCTCGGACAGCGAGCGCGACTGCAACAGGCCGTATTGAGTCTGGTAGAATTCCTGGTCCGCGATGCTGGTTTCGCGCTCGACGCCTTGAAAATTCGTCACGCGCTCCGATTCACGTGCGATCTCAATCGTCGACTCCGCCGTATAACGCGGCGTCATCAGCAAGGTGACGATCAAGCTCAGCAGCACGCAGGCAGCAGTCACGCCGACGATAACGTATCGCCAGCGCAACACGATACGCAAATATTGCTGGATCAGGGGGACATGCCCCGGATCTGCGGTGCGTCCTTCGAAATCCACGGGTGCGCCAGGCGCCACATCTGGACGCAGGCTCGAAGCAAGATTCACCAGAAAATCCTTACTGCAGAACCGCGATCAATGGCGCGGCAATCACTGGCGAGAGCGCCACCAAATCGCGGAATAGGCGCCGCTGCGGAGAATCGCCAACGATAATCACATCGTTCGCGTAAATAGGCGGATCTTCGTACGCGCTCCGGCGAATGGCGGTGATGTTGTACAGGCCCGCCATTCGGCGGCCGTTTACCGTGCGCAAGATCACCACATCATCCTGGCGCGCGAATTCCGTGAGCCCCTTGGCCGAAGCGATCACGCGCATCAGCGTCATCTGGTTGGTGACGGGATACAGACCCGGTTCGACCACTTGACCATCGATGGTGGCAACCTGACTCACCGAGTTCTTGATATTGACCACCACCTCGGGGTCGCGGACATAATGCGCGCGCAACGCCGCTTCGATCGTCCGGGCGAGTTCTTCGGCAGTTTTGTCGCGCGCGTCGATAGTCCCCGCCAATGGCATGGCGATGCGGCCGCTGGCATCGACCTGGAGCTCGCGACTGAAGTCCGGAATGCTCACTACCTCGACGGCAATCGTGTCGAGTGGACCAATCAGTGCCGGACGGTCGGCTGCGATCAGGTCGCTGCGTACGGGCGCGGGCAGGTTGGTGGCGCCCGGCACCACCGTGAGATCAGCCGTCGACTGAAGCGGCGGGAGATTTCGGGCACATCCAGCCGTCGCGATCACGAGGCACAGGGCGAGGGGGATCTGACGCATGTGTGGAATAATCTTCTGGATGGACGAAGGGCCGTCTCTATAGATGCAGTCATAGCCGCGGTAAAGAAGCATCCCCCCGCCTCTCGTCACCCCAGCCGAGCCAGATTGCCGCAAGTACAATAACGGCCATTATCAATGGGGTGCGGGCGGGATAGTCGAATGCGCTGGCGATCATGACCAGCAGCAAAATCACCGAACCCGTCCGCGCGACCAGGACTCCCGAATTGGGCGGCGCCCGCCAAGCGCGCAGGCTGGCCCAGGCCCACCAGCCTATCCCCGCGATAAGCAGCGCGAGCCCGAACAGGCCGCCGTCCAGCACGATCTCGACGAAGTCATTATGCGCGTGATTGAAGTAGGTCGGCTTGAGCAGGTCGAAGGGCTCGTGCATCCGGAATATCGGATCAAAGCTGCCCATGCCGGTGCCGAACGGCAAATAGTCCTTCGTCATGGACAGCACCGTGGGCAATGTGCGCTGGCGCAGCTCGCCCGTGGCGTCGAGATCCAGTACGCGCCGAATGCTGACGGCGCGATCCGCCTCGATGCTGGCTGAGACAAGCACTCCGATCAGGAGCACGGTGGTGGGAAGCAGCATCCAGGTGATCCAACGCGGATATTTGCGCAATGCCACCAGGATCGGGCGTCGGACCAGGATCAAGGCCACAGCCAAGGCAATCCCCCCCGTCACCAGACCCGAGCGTGAACCGCTGGCGATGAGAATGAGCAGGAAAAGGGCCACCAGGGCGAACGCCACTACTCCGCGGATGCGCAAGCGCCTCTCGTCGAGCACCGCCCATACGGGCGCGATGAGGACGCCCATCGCAATGAACAAGGCAAAGTGATTGCGATTGGCGAAAAGCCCGCTCACTTCCCACTTCACGTTCTTGAGCAGCGGATGGTCGAAGCCGTTGCCGGAGAGCTGAATCAGGCCGACCAGCGCCGATAAGGCGATAAGGCCGAGCAGCCACTCCAGCAGGCGCCCGCGGTCGCTCGCCGCCAGTTGGCTCGCGATCAGCAGCATGGCCAGGGGGACGAGCAACGATGCCGCCGCATTGAGCGTCGCATCGGGAGCGATGGACCATGGCCGCCAAGGCTGCGGCTGGCCACTCAGGTCGGCCGCAGCCGCGAATATCTCGCGGCCTGAAAGGGATTGCCACCCAGCCGGTGGCAGCGGAATGAGCTGGATCAGCGGCAGCATGATCGTGACCAGCAAAAGAAAGAAGATCGGACGAAGCGGCGCGGGAAACGCAATGGGACGCACGCCGAACAGGAGCGCCACTGCGAGCGCCGCCATTGCCGCGCCACGCGCAATCGCCTGGCCCGCGGCGTCCGCCCGGGAAGCGCCGCCCGCCACCAGGAGCACGATCAACAATATCACTAGGAGGTACAGGATCGGCCGCGGACTTTGGTTTTGCCCCGATCGCCGCTGTGAAGTGCCGCCCACTCGGCGCGAGGAAGCAGGCATCCTCTCATTCTCCCCTTAAAAGACGGTGTTCTTCATCGCAGACAGTTGCGTCCGGCTCAGGATGACGCCGTCGAACTTTGATATGCGCCGGAACCGGGCTGGGCTTCAAGCGGAAGCGGAGCGGAGGTTCCCAGAGCGGCGATCCAGTCGACGATGTCGCTGCTCGGCATGTACTCCGCGACCAGAGTGCAGAGCAGGGCGCGTGCCCGGGTTACGTTCCCCGCCTCGATCAGCGCGTCGAGCTCCTCCAGGTTGGGCTTCAGATCCGACCAGGGGAGAAAGTGCTCGTTCGCCATCATGATGCGGGGCTGGGAAGTCTGGCAGGAGTTGTTGCCGATCAGCAGTTCCTCATACAGCTTCTCGCCCGGCCGCATGCCGACGATGGCGATTTCGATGTCACCATGTGGATTGTCTTCGGACCGCACCGACCGGCCCGAAAGCTCGATCATGTTGCGCGCGAGATCGATGATCCGCACGGGCTGGCCCATATCCAGCACGAACACTTCTCCGCCCGATGCCATCGCGCTTGCCTGAACCACGAGTTGCGCCGCCTCGGGGATCGTCATGAAGTAGCGCGTGATCTCCGGGTGCGTGATCGTTATCGGACCGCCTTGCCTGATCTGCTCGCGAAAGAGCGGGACAACCGAACCGCTGGATCCCAGGACGTTGCCGAATCGCACCATCGAGAAGCATGTCGCCGCCTGCTCGGCCGCGAGTGCCTGAAGCACGAGTTCGGCCAGGCGTTTGGTGGCGCCCATGATGTTCGTGGGACGTACCGCCTTGTCGGTGCTGATCAGCACGAAATTCTTCACGCCTTCCTGGACCGCGAGTTCGGCCATGCGCAGCGTGCCGATCGCATTGTTCCGCATGCCTTCCAGCGGATTATGCTCGACCAGGGGAACATGTTTATAGGCGGCGGCGTGAAAAATGGTGTCCGGACGCCAGGCCTGCAGGATCCGCTGCATCCGATCTTGATCGATCACCGAACCGAGCAGCGGCACAAGGTCGTGTTCCCTGCCGTCCTCGCGCGGGAAGCGGCTAAGGTCGCGATGTACCGAATAGAGGGCGAATTCACTGGAATCGACCAGGAGTAGCTTGGCCGGGCCGACTGCGAGGATCTGGCGGCACAATTCGCTGCCGATTGACCCGCCTGCTCCCGTGACCAGCACCGTTTTCCCGAGAATGTTCTTCTGGAGCAGCTGCTGGTCCAGGACCACCGGTTCGCGCCCGAGCAGATCCTCGATTTCAAGCGAGCGAACGTCGTTCACCGACACGCGTCCGTTTGCGATATCGAGCAATCCCGGCAGCGTACGTACCGCCACACCCAGCGAGCGAAGGTCCTGAAGGATCTGGTTGCGGCGGTGCTGGCTTGCTGAAGGAATGGCGAGATAGATCTCGGCGACCTCCAGCTGCTCGACGACGCTCATCATCGATCGCGGGCCCCACACGCGAATACCGGCGACCAGGCTGCCGATCAGGCCTGACGCGTCGTCGATAAAGCCGACGATCTTCGTGTCCGGACTCTCGGCGAAGGCCGCGGCAAGTTGACGCCCTGAGGCGCCCGCGCCGTAGATCAGCACATTCTTGCGGATCGACGGGTGGCGCGAACGGCGATTTCCGCTGAGCAGCCAATATCGGCCGAAGACACGCGTCGAGGCAACGGCGATCAGCAGCAGGGCAGGCTGCATGATGCCGATCGTGCGCGGAACGCCATTTATGCCCCAGGCGGTGAAGATCGACGCGTAGATCAGGCCGTAGAAGAACACTGCCTGCGCAATGAGCGTCAGCGCTTCCCAGGTGAGGTAGCGGAACACCGCGCGATAGAGGCCGAACGCCACGAAGATCGGAATTGCGATCAGCACGGCCCACAAGGCCGGCCAACCCAGGTCGGAGAGGGGGACCCATTCGTTGAGGCGGAGATAGAATGCCAGCCAGACCGCAAGGAGGCATAGTGACGCATCGATGCAGACCGCGATGACTTTCTTCACCGCGCGCGGCAATGCCACTACTGGCTCGATAATCCGCTCGATGATCATCTGATTGGCTCCGCCGGCTCCTGGCAACTTGGCCGTTCCATCGGCGCCTTTCCTCCCGTCGCTCTCGTTCCCGCCATGGAATTGATCTGAAGGCCCATCAGGGGAATTCTGCGGGAACGAGGTGCCTAGCTTGAGACTAAGCCACTCGCTTCGCAAGGCTTTTAGAAGCGGAGTACCGGCTTATCGCCGATGCCCTGCGCGAAGGCGCGCGTGAACTGTGTATGCTCCACGAGCACTACGAGAATATCCACTTTCGCAACGAAGTCCGTCAGATCCGCATAGTCACCGACATTCACGACCGGATCATAGACCTGAACATTGTACCCGTCAGCCTGCAGCAGATGGACGATTTCCCAGGCCGGGCTCTCGCGCTCGTCGTTCACGTCGGGCTTGTAGGTCACACCGTAGCAGCCGATGACAGCGTCGCGTTTCGCGGCGACCGCGCGACGCACCTCGGCCGCGATACGCTTCGGCTGTTCGTCGTTGATCCGCCGGGCCTCGGGGATCAGGCGCGTTTCCTCCGGTGCCATCTCGACGATGAACCAGGGATCGATCGGCAGGCAGTGACCGCCGACGCCGATGCCCGGCTTCAGCAGATTGACGCGCGGATGGCGGTTCGCGATGTCGATCGCGTTGTCGATGTCGGTGCCGAAGCGATGCGCCACTGTCCGCAGCTCGTTCGCCAGCGCGATGTTGACATCGCGATAGGTGTTCTCGATCAGCTTGCAGAACTCGGCGGTGACGTCGTCGGTGAGGACCAGTTCGCCCTTCACGAAGCCCTTGTAGAGCGCCGCTGCGCGCGTCGTGGCTTCCGCATTGTGGCCGCCGATGATGTGCTCGTTGTTGACGATCTCATAGGCGATGTTGCCCGGATAGAGACGCTCGGGGCAATAAGCGAGGTGGAAGTCCTCATCGACCTTTAGGCCGCTCTTCTCGAGGATCGGGATCGCAGTTTCGCGGCAGGTCATCACCGGACAGGTCGAGTTGATGACGACCAGATTGCCCTTGCGCAAATGCGGGACGATGCTCTCGAGCGCCGCGGTGAGCGCGGTGAGATCGGCCGTCTTGCGCTGCTCGCGAAGCGGCGTCGGCACCGCGATCAGGAAGGCGTCCGAAGGCGCCACCGCGTCGAGGAAGCGCATATCCTTGTTCTGGATGACGTCGTCGAAGATCGCGAGGAACTCCGGCTCGTCGATATGGCACTTCCCGTTGCCGAGCATGTCCATCTTGCGGCGGTCGACATCGAAGCCGGCCGCTCGCAGGCCCGAGCTCGCGAGCATGATCGCGATCGGCAGCCCGACATAGCCGAGGCCGAGCACCAGCACGTCGAACGGCTTGGCCGCGGTCTCCGCCGCGGGCGCTGCGACCATGGTGCTCACAGCGCGTACACCTTGCGCATCCAGTCGACCGTCCGCTCGATGCCTTCCTCGAACGGAACCTCGTCGAGATCGCCGAGTGCGTCGACCATCTTCTTGCGGTCGACGACCTTGTCGAGCGTCGTCATCGGCTCGGGATCCTTGTAGGTGACCAGGCTCTCGTCCTTGTTGGTCGCGCGCAGGATGATGTTCGAAATCGTCTCGATGTCCGTCCGCTCGGAACCCGCGATGTTGTAGACTTCGCCGGGAACGAAATTGTCGGCGATACGGCCAATCCAGGTCGCAGCGTCCTCGATATAGGTGTGGGTGCGAGTGTGGCCGCGATGCACGGTGTAGGGGATGTCGTTCAACGCCGAATAGACGAAGCGGCAGACGACCGAGCGATAGGTGCTGTAATATTCGCCCGGACCATAAGTGTTGAAGATACGGAAGCGGACGGACTCGGTGTTGTTCATCTTCTCCGAGTTCTGGATCTGCATCTCGTTGACCCACTTGGTCATCGCATAGTCGTTCATCTGCGGAATCGCAGTCTTGGAAGGCACGTCCTCGTACATGACGCCGTCATAGTCGCCATAGACTTCCGAGCTGCTCGCATGGATCAGGCGGAAGCCGAAGCGCTCCTGCAGCCGAATGATGTTCTTGGTGCCGACGGCGTTCGACATCCACAGCGTCTCGTAAAAGTCTTCGCCGTTCCAGCGGCCGAATTCCGCAGCGAGATTGAACACGTAATCGAACTTCTGCTGTTCGAAGATTGCCTCGAGCTGCCGGTAATGCGCGATATCGGCGCGAAAATACTCGATCGTGTGATGGTGCGCACGATCCAGCATCCAGACCTGATGGCCCTGGCCCCGCAGATAGTTGGTAAGATGGGTTCCAACGACGCCCAGCCCGCCCGTAACAAGAATTCGTGCCATCCCTTTAAATCTCCAACAACGCGCTTTCGTACGCGCGATAAGCAGTCAGCCTCTCCAGAAGCTATCCTCTGCGCTCTCCGAATCTAGAAGCGGGCCTCGCCCCCTCGGTAGGGCTTGGCGTCGCGGACTAGGACTTCGGCGATGCGGGCGCAACTATGGCCGTCCCCGAATGGGTTGGCGGCGGTAGCCATCCGCCGCCACACCACGTCATCGTCCAGCAGTTCGCTCACGGAAGCGACGATCCTTGCGGGATCGCTGCCGACCAGCACGGCAGTGCCCGCATCGATCGCTTCGGTGCGCTCCGTGTGATCCCGCATGACTACCGCCGGCGTGCCGAGGCCAGGCGCTTCTTCCTGTACGCCACCAGAATCCGTCAGTACCAGATGTGCCCGGTCCATCAGCCAAATGAAGTTCAGATAATCCTGCGGCTCGATCAGATGCACATTGGCAAGGCCGTCCAGCAGCGCCTTTACCGGCCCCTGGACATTGGGATTGAGGTGCACGGGATATACGATGTGCGTATCGGGATAGGCGCGGCCCAGTTCAGCTATCGCCTTGCAGATGTTCTCAAGTCCGCCTCCGAAATTCTCGCGGCGATGGCAGGTGACGAGCACCATGCGCGCCTCCTTTGGCAGGAAGGCAAAGCGCTCCTCAAATTCGGCCGCGTGGTCGCGCACTTCCTGCGCCTTGATCCGCAGTGCGTCGACGACGGTATTGCCGACGACATGGATCGCCGATTCCGGCACATTCTCCGCGCGCAGCGCCATCGCGCTGCGCTCCGTAGGAGCGAAATGCCAGTCGGACAGAACCGTGGCGACCCGCCGGTTGATTTCCTCGGGGAAGGGTGAATGCCGATGGCCGGTCCGCAGGCCCGCTTCGACATGCGCAACCTTGATCCGCCGATAAAAAGCCGTGAGGGCACAAGCGAGAGTTGTCGTCGTATCGCCCTGAACCACCACCACATCGGGTTGGGATCGGACAAGCACGTCGTCGAAATTGATCAGGATGCGACCTGCTATCTCTGCCAGCGTCTGATTCTGCCCCATCAGATTCAAGTCATAATCGGGAACGATACCAAAAAGGCCAAGCGCCTGATCAAGCATCGACCGATGCTGCGCGGTTACGCACACTTCAACATCGAACTCGGGATGGTTGACAAGCTCGTGTACCAAAGGTGCGAGCTTAATCGCCTCCGGGCGGGTGCCAATAGCTATGAGGATTTTCACTAGTCGACCAAGTCCCAATCGGCGGTTTAAGCCGCTTCGTCTGCCCCAGTTAGCGCTTACGCTTCTTTCTTCTTAGAAAGATTGGGCAATTGTGCCCGTCGCTGCGGAGCGCCTATGCGCGAAGTCTACTATTGCGTCAACCCGTCGTTCCGGCGAGCCATGCCTTAGCCGGACGCGCTTGGCATGTCGAGACGGCGGCACGGTGCGTCATCGTCCACGGGCGTCGGACAGTACAGGTCCATCGGATCAAACCGGTCGGTGCTCGACAATGAGGGCCGCGGCTCAGCGATGACTCGGCGAAGCGCGGCGGCGAGCCGCATATGGTCACCAAACGGATAAAGCTCCACCCCATGAGGGCGGGAGACCACATTGGTTGCGATCACCCTTGCACCGCAATACAGCCCTTCCTGGACGAACAGGGAATCTCCATCCGTCCGCGAGTTGCGCAATAGCCCGTTACTCAGGTGCCCGACTTCGATGACGGTCACATCGCCTTCGAAGATCATGACGTTCGGCAGACGGGCGCGCGCGCTTAGGACTCCGGCGTTGCAGCCGCACAGCACGATCAGCGCCCATCGCGGATTCTCTCCGAAAAAGTCGAGCAGGTCGTCGATCCCGTAGATGTCGCTATGCTGATAATTCGCATCGTACACATATGTGATGAAGACGGCGTCGAAGTCGGCTGAAACGCGGCGCAGCATTGCCTGAAGCCGCGTGGTATCCGCGCGCTTCGCCTCCCGCTCCGCGTTGCTCGGGGGCAGGAAGGCGGTCACCCTGGAGAAGGGCACGTCGTGATGGACCAGGAAATCGGCACTGCTCTGGTTCAAGACAAGAAGCTCAGCTCCTCCGCGTGCCGCTGCTAGAAATCCCTGTTGATCCCGCGTCGAAAGATCGACGAGGTTGGCGTGCACCGTCGCTATCACGCGTGCTCGCAGCGCCCGCGCCATAAGCGTCATCGCGCGTACCAACTGGCCGTTGCTGCTATGCAGATGGACCACGTCCGACGTCGCGGCCCAGACGGGAAAGAGCAGCGCTCCCCACTTCTTGGGATCAATGGTGCGTACCTGGATGCCGAGCGCTACCGCTTGCGCTCTCAGCCGTTCGACATGCGTCTTTACTCCGCCGACGCGCCTGCGCCGGAACGGCCCGACCAACAACAAACGAAGAGGATGCGCCATATCAGCCGCGACGCACAATCGTGACGACCGAGCGCTGTATTAGAAGCCACGCGAACACGAACGGAAATACCAGCACCAGACTCTTCAGCAGCGTCGCGAAATCGTATCGAAGCCAAAACAGCCACGCGAGAACGATGGCAGCTCGCCAGACAAGCGCCGAATTCGGCCGCATGCCCAGGCGAGACGCAAACAATGCAATCGCCGCCGGGATGACCACCGGTCCGAAGAAGCCGAGGTTGATCACCGTCTCCATCGGCAGGTTGTAGGCAAGGCCTCCGCCGATCCGGTACAGCTCCGGATAATAGGTCGCGACGAACCACTCGCCTGCAGGCATTGGGCGATTCGGCCAGATGCTCTGCGGGATCAACGTGCCGAAGGCGTCGAGCATAGTCGGTGCGTTGGATGTAGTCGGCGCCGAGTAATAGGTGTCCGCCACGATGGCGAAAGCGTAGTGCTCGGTGTTGCTGACGTCGAGATTCCCGAAATAGGTCGAGAAGTTGACGATGATGTCCATCCACTCGGAAAGTGGCGCTTGGCGAAGCCACGGCAAAACGGTGGTGAACCAGATCAGCACGCCGCCCACCGGAAGCATCCACAGCGGCAGACGCCGCATCCCCGCTGCGACTGCGGCCGCCACGAGAAACGACATGATCTCGCGGCGATTGCCGAGGACAATGAATTGCGTCACGGCGAGGATCAGGACGAGCACGGCCACCAGAACCACGGCAAGGTAGCGCGGGGGCAGGGCGGGTCGCTGCACGTTGCGAAAGCCGAGGACCTGGAAAATATCCTGCCGCAGTTCGGAGATGATGACGAGCAGGCCCGTGAATACGGCGAACAATACTGCCGCATAGCCGACCGAACTGCCCGCGAGCACTTCGACGCGCGAGTTCGCAGTCTGGTAGATCGACAATACATAGAAGAGGTAGGGCACCATCGTCGCGGTGACCAGGACGAGGATCGGCGCGATGGGCGCGCGTTCGCCCTGGCGAATGCTCTCGGCCTCCGCCTCGGGGCTGCCGCCGAGTGAAACGAGGCCGAAGACCATGAGAAAGGTGGTGGCTACCAATGTGTTCAATGCCCCGATATCTCTGCTGAACAATAGGACGTTGTTCCCGAACAGGATGTCGGTGGTTCCAACGAAGGCATAGAAACTGCCCGAAAAAACCAGCAGCGATCGATAGTCCAGCAGGCCCAGGCGTCGGGACATCTCGACGAGCAGCAGGACGATGCTCGTCAGGCACAGCATATAGGTCGGCACTGCCAGGCCCGATGCCTTCGCGGCTACCGCCACCGCCCATATCAGGACACATGCGAGCAACAGGAATGGCGTCGCCCCGTCGTCGCCGGTACCTGCGTCCCTGGTCGCGGACACGGCGGCCCTCGTCAATCTCGTCGCCACGCGATTCATTTAAGCTCACCGTCGTACTTCGAAGCCTCGCATTCCGCGTTGGCTGGCCTCAGCGAAGAAAGCAACCGCGCGAGCAGGACGCTCAGCAACAGCACGACTCCCGCGGCCTCGAGCGGCCGGCCCGCAAGAGCCAGGAACAGCGCGAGAAGATACACCGCAAGCGCTGCGCCGCACTGCCAATAGGCGACTTTGAGCCCGAGCCGGTTGAGCAGCAAGGCGATCAGCGCAGGATCCACAAACCGTGCCAGGACGACGGCCAGCGCAGCCCCTTCCAACCCGAAGCGCAGCACGAGTGGCACCAGCACGATGATGAAGCCCAGCGCACCCCATACGAAGACCTGTCGCTGAAGCCGGAACTCTCCGGTCGCCTGACACAGCACCGCACCGAAATAGCTTAGCGCGAAGAAAGGCAGCGTACCCACCAGCAGCCCGAAACTGGTCGCGCTGGCCCGGAAGGTCTCTCCGAGCGCGAACACGACCACCGTTTCGCTGAACGCAGCGGTCGTGATCGATACGAAACTCGTGAGCCAGAAGGTGACGAGCAGGAGCACCCACCACTGCCGTGTAAATGCGCGCGCTCCCCGATGTACGAGCTCCGGCAACGAAACCGTGGCCAGGACCCGGAAGATCGCGTTCGGGCGTACGGCCAGATCGTAAGGTCCCGCGTACAAGCCATAGGCCTTGACGCCGACCAGGGCGTTGACTGCGAGGCGATCCGCGACCCCGAGCACGACAGCGGCGAGATTGAACCCGAGTACATCGACGGTGGCGCGCGCGATTCTGACGATTTGGCCGATATCGCGCTCGGCCAAGCTCATGCTCACGTCGCTGCGTCTGCTGAGGCGATGCGAGTACAGGGTAATCAGCACCAGCTGAAACAGCACCAGCGCGCTCAGATAGGCCCATAGTCCGGTACCGCTCAGGGCAAGCCCCATGAAGATCGTATAAACAAGGCACCATCCCAGCGACCGTGTCGTGCCGGTGTACAGCGTATCCTTGAGCGCATCGAGGAAGCTTGCGATCCCGGAGGCCGGAAAATGCAGCATGCAGGCGCAGCCCAGAATGGCGGCCGTGCCGAAGCCGAAGCCCGAGTTCCACGCGATCAGCAGAGCGCCGACGCCGACCACGCCACCCATCGCCATCGAATAAAGGAGGACCGAGCCGAACAGATTGTGCTTCGGTTCGTCGGCGTCCGCCCAGCGCAGAATGATCACGGGCCGTATCCCGTCGAATGCTGCGATGCCGTTCATCAGAAGGACCGACAGCCCGATGGCGCCGAAAAGGACAAGGTCGACATGGTGGGCGAGCACGATCACGTTCGCGAGCCCGCTCACGGCGACTGCCGCGGTGGCGAGCACATTGGTATAAGCGCTGACCGCCCAGCGGCTCCTCAGGAACGCCAGTCGGTTAAGCTGCAGCAAGCGACCGAAGTCTGAGCCGTCCGTCATGGGACCCGTCGCGGCGTGAGTCTGGCCGCCCGGTCACTCGCCGCCGCGCGCGCCGACGCAAGCGGGCCGTCGGCGCGCTCGCCCGCACTGCGCACCACGGTCGAAGCCGCGCGAAGGCCGGGGCGTCGCCTGGCGATGTGCGGCCTGCTCGTCGTCATTGAAGTGCCGGGATGACGCGCGCGCGCTCGATGACGTCGAGCGTGGCGCGCATTCCGTGCTCGAACTCAAGTTCGCGAAGATAATAAGCGCGCCCGGCCTCGCCCGCTCGCCGGAGTTCGTCCGCCGACCAGCGCGCCATTCGCTCCATCGCCTCGGCGAGTTTCTGGACATCGGCCGGCGGCGTGACCAATGCAGCTCCGGATTCGATCAGGATCTCCGCCGCTTCGCCGCTGATCCCAGCGAGGATCGGCTGGCCGCTCGCAAGATAGAATTGGGTCTTGGACGGAATGGTGAAGGCGAGGTGCGGTTCGTCGGCCAGATGGATGACGAGCGCATCGGCCGCTGCCATGATGCGCCGGATCTCAGATTTCGGTACGCGCGGCAGGAAGCGGACATTGTCGGCGCCGATCTCGGCGGCCAGCGCGCGCAGTGCATCGGCATCAATGCCGTCGCCGATCAGCGCCAGATCGAGCTCCGCGCCGCGGTCGGCGGCCAGCTTGGCTGCCCTGATCACTGCGTCGAGCTCCTGCGCGCGCCCCAAATTGCCCGCGTAGAGGAAAGTGAAGCGATCGGAGAAGCCCACGGCCTTTCGGTCGGGAAGGGGAGGTGTCTCCAATGCCGCAGCGTCCGACCAATTGCGAACGGTGGCAAGCTTTTCCGCCGGGACGCCGCGTTCGATCAGCAGCCGTTTCATACCGTGCGACTGGAGGATGATCATCGCCGCGCGCCGATAGGTGAAATTGCAAAGTGCTGTGAGCAACGCTCCCATCCGGCCGGTCCCGTTCATCCCGCTCGACACCACAGTGTCGGGCCACAGATCCTGAATCTCAAGGATGAAACGACGTCGACGCGCCCAACCGAACAACGCCGCAGCGAGGCCGACGGTGATCGGCGGATGATATACGTAGACGAGGTCGTAGCGACCGACTCGAAACAGGCCGTACAGCAGGGCCGACAGGAAGAAGGACAGGAAGTTGAGCGCGCGGCCCGCCGACGAACGACTATGGCTGGGATAGAGTGCCAGCCGGCGTACGTCGCAACCAAGCAGCTGCTCGCGCTGGTACAGCCGGAAGCGGTAGCCGGGGAAGATCTTGCCCGTGGGGTAATTGGGAATGCCCGTTACGACGGTTACCTCATGGCCCTCCGCCTCTAGCCTGTGCACAAAGTCAGCGCCTTTAATAACGCCCGGCTCAGGGTCGAACCACTGCGTCAGATACATAATTCTCATGTGAACGTAGCGGCTCCAGCCTGCGTGCAAGCGGGGGCGCCATAGACGCCCGTATGCGGCCCGGCAAGCGGTACTCCCGGCCATTGCCTTGCCAAATCCCGTATGTTAGCGCCCGCCGCGCATCGGGGGGCCGTCCATGTTCGTGGCGCAACATCCCCTGCACGCCATTCTCTGTCGTGAGGCTTTACCGTGACCAGGAGCGTCCCCTTCTTCAATTATCCGGCGCTATTCGCTGAGCACCGTGAAGAATATCTGAGTACTTTCGAAGATGTCTTGAGCCGCGGCGCATATATCATGCAGCGCGATCTCGCCGAGTTCGAGCAGGCGCTCGGCGACTATCTCGGCGTCAAGCATGCGATCGGCGTGGCGGACGGGACGGTCGCGCTCAAGATGGCGCTGACGCTCGCCGGCATCGGCCACGGCGACGAAGTCATCGTCCCCAGCCACACCTTCATTGCTACCGCCTCGGCGGTGCATCAGGTCGGCGGCACCCCGGTGCTATGCGACTGCGGTCCCGACAGCATGATCGACGTCGAGAGCGCACGGCGCGTGGTGACGAGCAAGACCAAGGCGATCATGCCCGTCCAGCTCAACGGCCGTACCTGCGACATGGATGCCGTCGAGGCCTTCGCCGCCGAGCACAACCTCAAGATCGTCGAGGACAGCTGTCAGGCGATGGGTGCGAAATATCGCGGCCGCCAGGCGGGCACCTTCGGCGTCGCGGGCTCGTTCAGCTTCTTCCCCGCCAAGACGCTGGGTTGCTTCGGCGACGGCGGCGCGCTGATCGTCGACAGCGACGACCTTGCGGAGCAGGCGAAGGAATTGCGCGACCACGGTCGCGGCAGCGACGGCAAGGTCCATCGCTTCGGCATCAATGGCCGGCTCGACAATATCCAGGCGGCGATCCTGCACCTGAAGCTCAAGCGCTACGACGAATCGATCGCCAAGCGCCGCCACGCCGCCGCGTTGTACCAGGCGCGGCTCGCCGGGATCGAAGGGCTGCTGCTCCCGCCGGCGCCCGACAGTGACAACATCCGCTTCGACATCTTCCAGAATTACGAGATCCAGTCGGATCGCCGCGATGCGCTGCGCCAGCACCTCGCCGACAGGGGCGTCGGTACGATCATGCAATGGGGCGGCCACATGATCCACCAGTTCGAGGATCTAGGCCTGTGCGCCGACGCGCCCTATGCCGAGGAAATGTCAAAGCGGTACATGATGCTGCCGATGCATCACCTGCTGTCGGACGACGACGTCAACTATATCTGCGACCAGGTTGTCGCTTTCTACAAGAACTGAGCGGAGAGCATCTTGGACAAGCCGATCAACGTCTCGGGCGGGTTGCGCACCGAGGCCGAAGCCAATGAAGGCTCGCGCAATCGCGCCCTGTTCGACGCGAACCCCTCCACTTGGGAAACCAAGATGGAGAATTTCCCGAAATATGTCCGTCGCCAGAATCTCACGCGATTCATGGCGCTGTACGAGATCTTCAAGCGTCAGCTGCCCGTGAAGGGCTCCATCGTCGAGTGCGGCGTCAATCACGGCTTCGGGCTGATGAGCTGGGCCAAGTTCTCGGCTATCCTCGAGCCGGTGAATCTTACCCGCCGCATCTACGGCTTCGACACGTTCGAGGGCTTTCCCAGCGTCGCCGCGCAGGACCGTTCGGCGACCTCGCAACACGTCAAGGAAGGCGATCTCGCCGCCGACGTCCATGACGAGCTCTCGCAGCTGATCGACATCTACGACAGCACGCGCTTCATCGGCCATGTCGGCAAGGTGAAGATGGTCCGCGGCGACGCGATCCAGACCATCCCGCAGTTCGTCAAGGACAACCCGCACCTCGTGATCAGCCTGCTGTTCATGGATTTCGACCTCTACGAACCGACCAAGGTGGCGCTGGAGCATTTCCTGCCGCGTATGCCCAAGGGCGCGGTGCTGGCGTTCGACGAGCTCGACAACCCGCTCTGGCCGGGCGAGACGCTGGCGATGCTCGAGAAGCATGCGCAGCGCCCGCTTCGGCTCGAGCGGCTCGACTTCGATCCGTACATCTCGTTCGCGGTTCTCGACTGATGAGCGATGCCTCGCTGCCCAATATCGTAGATACCGAGGCATTCGCGCTGCGGCTGCGCAAGCACGCGCTGCGCATGGCGCAGTCGGGCGGCGGCTCGCACATCGGATCGGCACTTTCGATGGCCGACATCATGGGCGTGCTCTACGGACGCGTGCTCCGAGTCGATCCCAAGGACCCGAAATGGCCCGGCCGGGACCGGTTCATCCTGTCGAAGGGCCATGCCGGGGCGGGGGTCTATGCGTCGCTCGCCGAGCGCGGCTTCTTCCCCGCCGAGTTGCTGAGCCAGCATTACAAGAACGGCTCGATCTTCTCCGGGCACGTCTCGCACAAGGGCGTGCCCGGCGTGGAGTTCTCGACCGGTTCCTTGGGCCATGGCCTTGGCATCGGCGCCGGCATGGCGACTCAGCTCAAGCGCCTCGGCGGCGGCCAGCGCGTATTCGTGGTGATGAGCGACGGCGAATGCGACGAGGGATCGAACTGGGAAGCGATCATGTTCGCGGCGCACTACAAGCTCGATAACCTGATCGCCGTGGTCGACTACAACAAGCTCCAGAGCCTTGCGCCGGTCTCCGAGACGATGAATCTCGAGCCGTTCGCGGATAAGTGGCGGGCATTCGGCTGGTCGGTGCATCAGGTCGACGGCCATGATCACGGCGTGCTGCACGATCTGTTCGACCGGATCCCCTTCGAGACGGGCAAGCCGAGCGTGATCCTCGCGGACACCGTCAAGGGCAAAGGCATTTCGTTCATGGAGAACCAGGTGCTCTGGCACTATCGCTCACCGCAGGGCGCGGAATTCGACGCGGCCATGGCCGAGCTCGACGCGCTGGAGGCTGCCGCCAATGCGTGACGCGTTTATCCGCGCCTTGAGCGAGCTCGCAGATCAGGATCCCAGCATCGTCCTCGTCAACGGCGATCTCGGCTTCGGGGTCCTGAACGATTTCATCGCGAACCGGCCGACCCAGTATCTCAACGCCGGCGTCGCCGAGCAGAACATGACCGCGGTCGCCTGCGGCATGGCGCTGGAAGGCGCGCGCGCCTACACTTATTCGATCGCCAATTTCACGACGCTGCGCTGTCTCGAACAGCTTCGCAACGACGTGTGCTATCACGACGCGAACGTCACCGCGGTGTCGGTCGGCGGTGGCTTCTCCTACGGCCAGCTCGGCATGTCGCACTTCGCGACCGAGGATCTCGCGATCCTGCGCGCGCTGCCCAACATGACCGTGGTGGCGCCGTCCGACCCGTGGCAGGCGGCCGAGCTGACCAAGCAGCTACACAAGCGTGGCGGCCCGACCTATCTGCGCATCGACAAGGACAAGGCCGGGCTTCCCCCGGCACCCGAGGACGTGGTGCTCGGCAAGGTCCGAGTGGTCCGCGAAGGCGGCGACGTGGCGATCTTCGCGACCGGCGGCATCCTGGGCGAGGCGCTGAAGGCGGCCGACATGCTCGCGGAAGAGGGCATCGCGGCGCAGATCGTCGACGTCCATACGATCAAGCCTTTCGACGCCGAGGGCGTGACCGCGGCGGCGGGCCGCACAGGCGTGGTGATCACCGTCGAAGAGCATAATATCGTCGGCGGACTCGGCGCCGCCGTGGCCGAGGCGGTGCTGGAGGCGGGCGTTCCGGTGCGCTTCTTCCACCGGATCGGACTGAACGACGAATTCCCGTCGGTGGTCGGCGACCAGCGCTATCTGCGCAAGCGCTACGCGATGGATTCTGACGCGATCGTCGCGGCGGCGCGCAAGGGGCTCAACCGCAATGGCTAAGCGACTGTTCGACATCGTCTTCTCGGTGCTGGTGCTGCTCGCGAGCGCGCCGGTGATGCTGACCGCCTTGTTCCTGGTCTGGTGGCAGGACCGGCACTCGCCGCTCTACAAGGCGACGCGGGTCGCGCGGGGCAACGGCGATTTCGTGATGATCAAGATCCGCTCGATGCGGATCAACGCCGACAAGACCGGCGTCACCTCGACCTCGGCGACCGACAACCGCATCACGCGCGTCGGCCACTTCATCCGCCGCTTCAAGCTCGACGAGCTCTCGCAGTTCTGGAACGTGCTGATGGGCGACATGAGCGTAGTCGGCCCGCGCCCCAACACCCGCGCGCACGGCGTCGACCTCTACACGCCCGCTGAAATGCACCTGCTCTCGGTGCGTCCCGGCATCACCGATCTCGCGTCGATCGTCTTCTCCGACGAGGGGCAGATCCTCGCGGGCAGCGACGACGCCGACGGCCTGTACAATCGCATCATCCGGCCGTGGAAGAGCCGGCTTGGGCTAGTCTATATCGCCAATAGCTCGGTGCTGCTCGACATGCGGATCGTCTGGCTGACGGGGGTGGCGATTGTCTCGAAGCAGCGCGCGCTCGACGGGGTGATCGACATCCTCACGCGCCTGAACGTCGATCCGGAGCTGATCGAAGTGTGCCGCCGGCGGGCGCCCTTGCCCGAAGGTCAGCCTCCCGGAGCCGCGATCGCGGGCGCGGCTTGAGCCTCGAGCGCTTCTACCGGATCGACGCCGGCGCCCCGCTGCGCTGCGCGGCGTCACTGCCCGAGGGATATACGGTGCACACCTGGCGGCCCGCGCGCGACGGACGACCGGGCGCGCCGCTGACGGGCAGGGTCTTCAGCATCTGGTGGCTGTTCGATCGGTTGCGCCTGTTCGCCAATCGTAATGCCGGCGTGCTGATGATCCGCGAAGGGGAGCGCCTGGCGCATCGTTCGCTGGTGACGCCGCGCTGGTATCGGTTTCCGTTCATGCGGCGCACCGATCTGCAGATCGGCGACACCTGGACTGAAGAGGCGGATCGAGGGCGCGGTCTCGCCCGAGCGGCGATAGCCGCGATCCACGCCGAGTGGGCGGGGCAGTTCGAGCGGATGTGGTACGTCGTCGACGACGACAATACGGCGTCGATCAAAGTGATCGAGGCCTGCGGTTATGAATTGATCGGTCGAGGGGAGCGGACCCGGCCGTTGGGGCTTGGTTTGCTTGGCCGCTTCGTCCTCACCTGAGGCGCGGCGCTGTCGCTCCGCCGCGAACCTTCGAGGCTCCACTTGTTGTCACTGCTAGATTGGCCTTCAGGGCCTGCCCTGCGCATTTGACCGGCGCGCCGCGGATTGTGCCGCGGCGGAAGCGGCCGTGGCAGTGCCGATGCCACGAAAGTCGCGATCGATCCGGTTCTGGATGCGGTTCGGGATACGATTGGGAATGCGGTTGTTGATCCGCGCCATCGGTTCGATGCCCTCCACTGCGTCGCGCGCTTGCCGCTCGCCCGTCTTCTTGTCGTTCTTGTCGCTGATTTTCGGTGAGGTTACCGAAGCGGCGGGCTGCTCGGCATAGGGTGCCGCAATCTCATCGTCCTGGCCGCTGAGGTCCTGCGCCAGCGCGGGAGCTGCCACGCAGAGCGCCAGCGCGACAGCGCCGAAGCGCAACGTCGCGGCGACGGACGATCGGCAACGGAAGGCGGGGAGATTGCGCATGCCGACGCCTCTAGCGCGTTTGACAGTGCGGCAAAAGGGCCGCGACTGCACGGATGCCAGCCGCGGTTTTTTCAGCAAGCCCGCCGCCGTCCCAATCCTAGGCAGAACACCTTAGGGCAAAGCTCCGGATTGGCGCGCAACCGCAGATCGGGACAGGATGGCCTTCCTTCAAGGAGACCTCTCGTGTCGCTCAACTGGCTCCGCCTCCTTCGCCGCCAGCCGTCGCCTCGGCAGATACGTTCGCGCAAATATGCTTCGCACGCTCCGCTCCTCGAATATGATCCCGTCCGTGCAGCGTTCGAGGCTGAGTGCGGCTGACGCGGAGTTCCCGCGAAGCCGCGATTCGGCAAGAAATCCGCGGCCAGCTCGTGGATTCCAGGATCGTCGTCGCGATGTAAATGCGACGCGCTGTTGCCTAGGGGCCACACTTGCGAGGCGGTATCGGGCCCGGATTCACGCCGGGACGCCGCTTCGGACCTTGAAAAATTGGATTCGCGCTGTTAGGTGGCCCCGATAACGCCGCAGCCTGCGCTCCGGCGAACCCTATTCTATTGTATCGAGATCGGAGCTGTACGGCCTTATGCAAATCATCGTTCGCGACAATAACGTCGACCAGGCGCTGCGCGCGCTCAAGAAGAAGCTGCAGCGTGAGGGCGTCTATCGCGAGATGAAGCTCCGCCGTCACTATGAGAAGCCCAGCGAGAAGCGCGCTCGTGAGCGTGCCGCCGCTGTCCGCCGCGCGCGGAAGCTCGAGCGGAAGCGCGTGGAGCGCGACAGCGCACGGTAAGAATCCTGCGCTTCGGCGCAATTTTCTTTCACGATTCGCGGGAAAAATGCGAAGTTAAGCGGCGGAACGCCGATTTGGGGATGACTCGATGTCCGTGACCGCCGTTCCGCTCCAGCCCGTCAAGCGGGCTTATAAGGTCTGGCTGTGGATCGGCGTGTTGCTGGCGATTGCGCTGGCCGCCGGCCTCGCCTGGCTGGGCACGCGCGAGCAGGTCGCGGCCAAGCTGCCCAACGATCAGTTCCTCGCGTGGCACAAGGGCCAGACGGGCATCCAGACCACGGCGTCGGGGCTGCAATATCAGGTGCTCAAGGCGGGCGAGGGCCCGATCGCGAAGGAGCAGGACGGCGTCTCGCTGCAGATTCACGGCACGCTGCGCGACGGCAGCGAGTTCCAGCCTGCCGCGCCGATGCGCTTCCAGGTCGGCCAGCCGATGATCCCGGGCTTCACCGAAGGCGTGAAGCTGATGAACAAGGGGTCGAAGTTCCGCTTCTGGCTGCCGCCCAACCTTGGCTACGGCGCCGAGCCCGGCGCGCAGGGCCCCGGGGCCGAGTTGGCGGACAAGGTGCTGATCTTCGATGTAGAGATGAGCGAAGTCGTTCCTGCCGCGGTCATCCAGCAGATGATGATGCAGCAGATGATGCAGCAACAGCAGCAACAACAGCAGGGCGGCGCTCCCGGTGGTCCGCCCCCGCAGGGCGCTCCCGGCCAGTAAGTGCGCCTACCCCGGCTTCGGCCGGGGTTTTTCGTTTCAGCCGGCGGTGTCCAATACCCACCGCTCTGCACCCTCGAAGCCCATCGCGGTCAGCTTCCCGCTCGAATAGGCGCCTGTATCCAGGCCAATTCGATGCGATCGAACCTCGACTTGCTCGGTGATCGTGTGGCCGTGGACGATGATCTTTTCGAATCCGTCATTATGGTCGAGGAACTCGCGGCGGATCCAGCGGAGGTCGCTCGTGCGCTGATCCGCCAGCGCCTGTCCCGGCTTCACGCCGGCATGGACGAATGCGAAGTCGCCGACGACGATCAGGTCCTCGAAGCTGTTCAGAAAGGCGATGTGCGATTCGGGCACTCGTTCGACCAACAGCGCATGAAGTGCAGGATAGTCGGAGTCGCGATACTCAGTTTCCGAGATGCCGTAGCTCAGGATGGTTTCGCGTCCGCCGATGCGGACGAAGAAAGCGAGCGCCTTCAAATCGCCGGCCATCGCCTGGAGGAACACTTCCTCATGATTCCCGAGCAGGAACTGGCAGTTTCCCGGCCCGGCCGTGATTTCCATCGCGCGGTCGACGACTTGCGCGGAACTCGGGCCTCGATCGATTAGGTCGCCCAGGAAGATGATGCGCGACTGCGCAGGGCCGCGCCTCGCATCGTCGGCATGGATGCTGCCCAGCAGGGTGTCGAGAAGGTCGAGGCGGCCGTGCACGTCGCCGATGGCGTAGATGCGTTGGCCGGCGGGTATGCTCCCCTCGATTCTCGGCGGAGCGGAGCGACGGCGGAAGAGCTGTCCAATCATGATATCGCGTTTGCTAAAGCCACTCGCCGCGTCCTATTGCACTGCGCGAATGTATCCAAGCTTTATGGTCGCGCGGAGATCGTCGCGCGACGGAGGCAGGCGCTCCGCGGCAGGGAGAGGCTGCTCAGGTGGGCGCGCGAGAAGCGCTCCTCCGTTATAGCATGCACAAACAAAAGTGGCGGCCTTTTGGGCCGCCACTCGTAATTCCGGAAGATCCGAACGGCTTAGTTGCTGTCGGGATCGTCGTCGTTGTTGGCGAGCGCAATCGCGCCACCGATGATCGCGGCAGTGGCAAGCACGCCGATGATCACTGCAGGAGCCAGTTCGCTATCCTTTTCGCTCGCCGTCGAGGCGCGCGAAAGCGACAGCTTGGAGGCCGGAGCCGCCACAACCGGGGTGGCAGCCATGGTAACGACCGCAGCCGCCGTAAGAAGCTTTGACAACATCATTCTACTCCCTCTTCGAGCTCCGGTGCTCTCGTCGGGCAGTCCTATGGCATAGGAGCACACCGACGGCAACACCTCAAAATCCAAGCTCACGACAAACTTAGCTCTGCCGTTGCCTGAACGCAACACTGGTCCGGTTGACCCGAACTCTTTGCTCACAACCAGGACCCGTGCTGCGAGCGCGTGCATTTCTATAACGCGGCACAGCAATAGTGCCAAGGGGGTTAACGAAAAGTGAGCCAATTGCGGTGGCGATTTCTAGGGGAATACCACGAGTTACGGGCGATTCCTCGGCAGCGGCATCGCCGGCATGCAGGGATAACGCATTGTGATTGCAGAGCGGGCGCGGCTAAAGGAGTCATGGTTCACTTGCCTGGCCGCATTTTCCGGCGCCTCGTCCGAAGCCTTTTTTGGGCTGCCTCGGGCTTCCTTCTGCTCCCCGGGGCCCTCCCTGCATGGGCCGGTGCCAGCGAGAATCGCGAGACTTTCGAGGCCGTCAGGGCCGCGGACCTCAAGCTCGCGACGATCGGCTGGCGCCTGTCCGTGGCCAACGCTCCTCTCTGCGACCGGCTCGAGCCCGGGCTGGGGCTGCAGCTGCACACGCTCGATCAGTTCGATTCGGCCTCCCGCACTGCGGCGCAGGTGCATTTCGGATTCGCTACCCCGGTCGCGGTCGAAGGCGTCGTAGCCGGCAGTCCCGCCGACCGCGCAGGCATCCGCCAGGACGACTCGCTCGTGCGGGTGGGGCCGGTGGACCTTGCGGCGCTGCCCGGGAAACCGGAGACGACGCAGCGACTCGTCGCGGCGCAGCTCGCGATCGCGGACCTGCCTCCCGCCGCGGCGGTCGAGGTCGAGGCGATTCGGGCGGGGGCGCCGATCAAGCTTACGGTCCAGCCGGTGCCGGCCTGCCGCTCGCGTTTCGAGCTGCTGCTGAGCAGCGGTTACAATGCCCGGGCCGACGGTACGATGGTGCAGATCAGCTCGCAGTTCATCGAAGAATATACGCCCGACCAGGCCGCTGCGGCGGTCGCACACGAATTCTCGCACAATATATTGCACCACCGCGATCGGCTCGAGGCGCGAGGCGTGGATTTCGGCATGCTCTCGGGCTTCGGCGCCAATGTGAAGTATTTCCGCCAGACCGAACTTCAGGCCGATCTGCTGTCGGTCTATCTGCTCGCCAATGCGGGTTATCCGCCGCGCGCGGCGATCGACTTCTGGAATCGTTTCGGGCCGAGCAAGGCGGGCGGCATCTTCCGCAGCCGATCGCACCCCCATTGGCGCGATCGCGTCGCGACGCTGGAGGCGGAGATCGCAAAGCTCGAGACGGTTTCGGCACGGCCGATGGTCCCGGGTGTGATCGCCGAGCGGAGCCAGCCGCTCAGCGGCGACTGGCAGTCCTTGCTGATCCGGCACCGCTGAGGGCGTCGGCTTGATCGAGGCTTTCGGAACGGGCAAGGCGGCGCCGACGGCGGGGCGAGCCTTGCCAAGGAGAGCCGAATGATCAAGCCCCTGCGCAAGGCCGTATTCCCCGTCGGGGGCCTTGGCACCCGTTTCCTGCCCGCCACCAAGGCCATGCCCAAGGAGATGCTGCCGATCGTGGACCGGCCGCTGATCCAATATGCCGTGGACGAGGCGATGGAAGCGGGCATCGAGCAGATGATCTTCGTCACCGGGCGCGGCAAGAGCGCGATCGAGGATCATTTCGACATCGCCTTCGAGCTCGAAACGACGATGAGCGAGCGCGGCAAGTCGCTCGAAATCCTCGAGGCGACGCGGTTGAAGCCCGGCGCGGTCGCCTATGTCCGCCAGCAGGAGCCGATGGGACTCGGCCACGCCGTCTGGTGCGCGCGCGACATCGTCGGCGACGAGCCCTTCGCGGTGCTGCTCGCCGACGACTTCATGGTCGGCAAGCCCGGCTGCCTCAAGCAGATGGTCGAGGCGTACAACCGGATCGGCGGCAATCTGATTTGTGCCGAAGAGGTCCCTGACGACCAGACGCATCGCTACGGCATCATCACGCCTGGCGGCCGCGACGGATCGCTCACCGAGGTCAGGGGCCTGGTCGAAAAACCGGCGCCTGGCACCGCACCGTCGAACCTGTCGGTGATCGGCCGCTATATCCTTCAGCCCGAAGTGATGCGTGTGCTCGAAGGGCAGGGGAAGGGCGCGGGCGGCGAAATCCAGCTCACCGACGCGATGGCGCAAATGATCGGCGACCAGCCGTTCCACGGACTGACCTTCGCCGGCACGCGCTACGACTGCGGCGACAAGGCCGGGTTCATCCAGGCGAATATCGCGGTCGCGCTGGAGCGCGAGGACATCGCGCCGGCGGTGCGTGCGTTCATCGCGCGACGCTGCAGCGCGGAAGGTTAGTAAAGGTTAGGCGAAAACGCGTTTCGTTCGCGTGATCGCGCTCAGGTATTTCGTTCTGGTTGCTACGGCGATGTCAAAGAGCGGCCGGCAACGCCGACCGCCCGAGGCAAGCAGACGAAATCCTACATTGCAAGCGGCCCCTGACGGTTCAGACGGGCTGCTCGACCTGATCGAGATAGGCGCCATAGCCTTCCGCCTCCATCCGATCGCGGGGCACGAAGCGGAGCGATGCCGAATTGATGCAATAGCGCAGGCCGCCCCGGTCCGGCGGGCCGTCGTCGAAGACATGGCCGAGATGGCTGTCGCCGTTCGCCGAGCGGACTTCGGTGCGGACCATGCCGTGGCTGGCGTCGCGCAGCTCGGCGACATTGGCGGGCTCGATCGGCTTGGTGAAGCTCGGCCAGCCGCAGCCGGATTCATACTTGTCGGACGATGCGAACAGCGGCTCGCCCGAGACTATGTCGACATAGATGCCCGGTTCCTTGTTGTTGAGATATTTGCCGGTGCCGGGCCGCTCGGTGCCGCTCTGCTGGGTCACGCGATACTCTTCGGGGGAAAGGGCGGCGACGGCTTCTTCGGTCTTGCGATACTGGGTCATGCGGATCTCCATTTCGCGCCCCATGTGGGGATGCGGAACTGCGGCTTCCACGGGTGCCGCGCGATCGGCTATCGATTCGAACATGGCTAGGAAGAAGCGCATCCTCACGGCCACACTGTCCGACGGCTACGTCAAGACGATCGGGCCGACCGCGGCGCCGTTCACGCATTACTGGCGGATCGTCGCCCATCTGGGCGGTGGCAAGACGGAAGTGTTCTGGGGCCACGCCAAATCGCTGCGCGAAGCGAGCGGCAAGAAGGCCGCTACTGCCGAGGCGGCGAAACAGCGCGGCTGGGAACGGTATGATTTCGAGATCGTCGCGCTCGTCGAAACGCCTCCTGACGGAGTATAGCGCGAAAGATCATCAAAGGTCCGCGAACAAGCACCGACCTACCGCCCTATCGCAGCATCGGAGCCGGACGGTCTATTAAGCTCGACCATGCGCTCTCCAAATGCAGGCTGCACGTTTAGAAGCGTCCACAGATGGATAGCCACCATTCTTAATGCTAGTGGGCGATCTTGGTAGTCGACTTCGTGCCGGTCGCTTGATAGATTGAACCTTCAATTAGAATTCGGGGTGGGGCAGTGCCGATTATTACTGGAACCGAGCAGTCCGACACGCTTGTCGGCACAGCGAACGACGACGTGATCGAAGGTCTGGGCGGCACCGACAACCTGAAGGGCAGCGCCGGCAACGACGTGCTGCGTGGCGGCGCCGGCGACGACTGGCTCGACGGCGGCTCCGGGGACGACAAAGTCGAGGGCGGCGACGGCACCGACTATATTACCGAGAACGAGGGCGGCGACGACTGGATCGACGGCGGCGCTGGCGCCGACAACATCACCATCCAGCGCGACTACCGGGCAACGCCCGACCATATCCGGATTGACGGAGGCAGCGGAAACGACCGGATCGTCTATTCGAACTACGGTATCAACAGTGCATCCACCACAAAGATCGATGCCGGCGAGGGCGACGATTCCATCGTGCTCGGGATCGTGCCTTTTGGTGTGGAACTGACGCTCGGTCTCGGCCGGGACACCATCGTTCTGAACCAACTGAGCTTTCCCGCGCCGGTCGTCATCACCGACTTCGCCGTCGGCGCCGGCGGCGATCGCATCGATTGGCTCACAGCGCTCGGTCATGGGCTGACCGGCTGGAACCAGTCGCTCAATCCGTTCCAGACCGGTCATCTGAGCGTTCGCCAGGACAATGCCGATACAGTGCTGGCGCGCGACATCGACGGCGTCGGCGGATTGGCACCCGTTGACATCCTCGTCCTCAAGAACGTGCTGGCTTCGACGCTCACGCTCGAAAATCTAGATGGTTATGCGGCCAACGGTTCCTTGCCGGCCGGGCTGGTCCTGACCGGAACGAATGGGCGCGACGAGTTCACGGGCAATGGCGGCCATGATTTGCTCCAGGGCGGGGGCGGCGACGATGTGCTGAACGGCGGGGGTGGTGACGACACGCTCGAGGGCGGCGACGGCTCGGACAGCCTTCAAGGCGCCACGGGGAGCGACACGCTGGCCGGCGGCGACGGCAACGACACTCTCTACGACGGTGGCGGCGGCAGCGATACGCTAGATGGCGGCGCCGGCGACGATTCGCTGTATATCTATCGGCTGAACCAGAGCCTGAACGAGAGCGTGACGCTGCGCGGCGGCGACGGCAACGACAACGTCATCGACTGGAGCTATGCCGCCGGATCGGTGACGATCGATGGCGGCGCGGGCGATGACACCATCAACCTGCTCAGTTCGACGCACTCGAACGTCATCACACTCGGCACCGGGCGCGACACGCTAAATCTCCAATCGTTCCAGGCGTGGAATATTGGCGCGACTACGCGCACGGTGACCGATTTCGCAACCGGCGCCACGGGGGATGTCGTGCTACTGCACAATTTCCTCACCGGCAGCGCATCGTGGGATCCCTCCACCAATCCATTCACCGTGGGCAAGCTGCGGCTGGTGCAGCAGGGCGCCGATGCGGTCCTTCAGGTGAACGGGCTTCCCGGCTATGGCTGGATGAACCTTCTGGTGTTCCAGAACCGCGGCGTCGGCAGCTTCACCGGGGAGAATTTTGGCGGTCTGTCGCCGGACGGCACGCCGCCGCCGGGCGTGACGCTCACCGGAACCGCGAACAACGACACGCTCACCGGCGGATTCGGGAACGACACGATCGAGGGATTGGGCGGTGAGGATATCCTGAGCGGTGGCGCAGGCAACGACACGATACGCGGCGGAGACGGCCGGGATACCCTCTACGGCGGATTCGGCAACGACCTGATCGAAGGCGGCAACGGCAATGATTTCATCTGGCTGGCGGATGAGGGCGGGTCGGACACGATCAGCGGCGACGCGGGCGACGATATCATCAGCGTGTCCGGCAACTATCACGGGGTGGTCGAGAACGTCACGATCTCGGCGGGAGCGGATAACGACGTCGTCCACTATGGGAACTTCAATCCCGGCTCGGTGACGATCGATCTCGGGGATGGAGCGGACACGGTCGACCTGATGGGCAACCGGGGTTCGACGGTGGTGACTCTTGGCGCCGGCGGCGACCTGGTGGAGTTCGATAGCTTCTACGCGACCTTGATCGGTGAGTTCACGATCACGCTGACCGATTTCAACCCGGGGCAGGACCGTCTCCACTGGGGCAGCTATTTTGCGCGCGAACTGTTCAACTGGGACCAGCAGAGCAATCCTTTCGCCACGGGCCATCTCTCGCTCGTCCAGAGCGGGGACAGCACGTCGCTGTACATCGACCGGGACGGCGCGGCGTCTTATTACGGGCCGACCTTGTTCCTGACCTTCACGAACGTACCGAAGGCTGCCCTGACACGCGCCCATTTCGACGGTCTCCCGCCCGATGGCTCGGACCTCGACAGACGGCTTGGCGGTAGTGCCGATGCCGACACCATGATCGGCGGCGGCGGCCACGACACATTGCTGGGCAGTGCCGGCGCCGACATTCTCGACGGGCGCGGCGGCCTCGACACCGCCGATTACTCGGACGCATTCGGCGCGGTGATCGTCAATCTCGCGGCGGGGGGCGGCCTGTGGAACGATGCCGAAGGCGACGTCCTCATCAGTATCGAGGATGTCACCGGCTCCGCCTGGGGTGACTGGCTCTATGGTAATGCCCAGTTCAATGTCCTGAAAGGCAATGCCGGCGACGATGTGCTGGTCGGCGGCGGCGGTGCGGACAGCCTCCAGGGAGGCGCCGGGACGGACACCGCCGATTACAGCGCGACTTATGGCGCAGTGATCGTCGACCTCGCGGCTGGCGGTGGTCTGTGGAACGACGCCCAGGGCGACATGCTCGACAGCATCGAGAACGTCGCCGGAACGGCGTGGAGCGACTGGCTCTACGGCGATGGCCGGGCCAACGTCCTTAGAGGCAATGGCGGAGCCGACACGCTCGACGGCCGGGCCGGCACGGACACGGCGGATTACAGCGCCAGCGCCGGCGCGGTGATCGTCGATCTTGCGGCCGGGGGCGGCCTCTGGAACGACGCCCAGGGCGACGTGCTCGCCGGCATCGAGAATCTCAGCGGCTCCGCGTCCAACGACTGGCTCTATGGCGATGCCCAGAACAACATTCTGAAAGGCAATGCCGGGTCCGACGCGCTCGATGGCAGGGCCGGCACGGATACCGCCGACTATGGCGGCAATTTCGGCGCGGTGTGGGTCAGCCTGGCGGCGGGGCGCGGCTATTGGAACTACGCCGAGGGCGACAGCTATAGCGGGATCGAGAACGTCGCCGGAACCGGCTTCGGCGATCTGATCGAGGGGAACGGTCTGGCCAACTCACTGGATGGCGGTAGCGGCGCCGACTTGCTGACCGGCCTGGCCGGCAACGACACCTTCGCTTTCTCCACCGCGCTCGGCGGCGGGAATATCGACACCATCTCCGACATGACCGCCGGATCGGACAAGATCGCGCTCGACAACGCGATCTTCGCGGGCTTTGCCGAGGGTGCGCTGTACAGCGGCGCCTTCCGGATCGGCGCCGCGGCGCAGGATGCAGACGACAACATCATCTACAATTCGGCGACGGGCGCGCTCTATTTCGATGCCGACGGCAACGGTGCCGGAGCCGCGATCCAGTTCGCGACGCTGCAAACCGGCCTTGCCTTGTCGGCGGGGGATTTCTGGGTGTTCTGATCGTGGCCGCCTCGCCCAGGCGAGGCGGCCGTTGAAAGCAGAGCTGTGCCACCGCGTTCGTGTCGGCGGCTCCGACGGCGCTGTGCCGGGTCGAACGTCCGGAGGCGCTAAGATTCAGTTGACGACATCGGTTTGAACCTTCCAAATGATGAAGATTCTCGCCCGCTCGACTCGGTCGCGCCGGCGAGATGCTCGCCCGAGTCTGTTGCAGTCCGCGGGTAGGACGTGTGCGTATCCCAGAAGCGTTTACTCAGTTCATGCAGGGAGACTGCAATGAAGCTCATCAGATATGCCGCGCTGTCGGCCGTGTCGGCGTCGTCATTCGTCGCCGCACTGGCGCTCACCACTACGGCCGCCCATGCTCAGGCCACGCGCACATGGGTTTCGGGCGTCGGCGACGACGTCAATCCCTGCAGCCGCACGGCGCCGTGCAAGACCTTCGCCGGCGCGATCTCGAAGACCGCTGCCGGCGGCGAGATCAACTGCATCGACCAGGGCGCCTATGGCGCGGTGACGATCACCAAGTCGATTGCGCTGGTCTGCGTGGGCGTGACCGCGGGGGTGCTCCATTCGGCGACCAACGGAATCATCATCAATGCGGCCGCGACCGACATCGTGTTCCTGAAGGGGCTCGATATCAACGGCTCGCCGCCCGCCGCGCCGGGACTGAACGGCGTTCGCTTCCTCTCGGGCGCCTCGCTGACGATCGAGGACACGATCATCCGCGGCTCGACCGGTGCCGCGCCCAATGGTTTTGGTGTCGCGTTCACGCCGAGCGTCGGTGCCGAGCTGTTGATGAACAACGTCATCATCTCCAACAACGGCAGCACGGGCAGCGCCACCGGCGGCGGCATCCTGGTCCAGCCCACGGGCGTGGGCGGGAACGCCAAGGTCACGCTGAACAATGTCCGGGTCCAGAACAATGGCGGAACCGGACTGAAGGTCGATTCGACGGGCAACACCAATGCGAGCGGCATCACCGTCGCGGCGCTGGACAGTCATTTCGACGGCAATGGCGACGGCATCACCGCGATCAACGCCGGCGGAACCAACCCGGTCGCGATATTGATCGACGGATCGACGCTCAACAATAATTCGGGCGCCGGGCTCATCGCCAACGGCAGTTCGATGCTGGTCCGAGTGAACAATACCACCATCACCGGCAACGTCCTGGGGCTGATCGCATTCGGCGGATCGACGATCAGCACCTATGGAAACAATCGCGTAATCGGCAATCCGACGAATGGCGTGCCTAACAACGGGTCGTTCTCGAACGCGATTCCGTCTCAGTAGCGGGTATCGGAGACAATTGCCGGGTGGCCTGCGAGGCCATCCGGCAGCCACCGCGCAATCTCGCCACAGCAAGGCGCACCAACTCCGCAGTTCGACGAAAGCGCGGTTCGGCGATTTTAGCGCCAGAACTCAATTAGATTCACGGTCAACGCTTTAATCGCAGCCTAATCCCTCTCCCTTGATGGGAGAGGGAATGATTGGGCCGGTCATTCCCCCGGTATGGCCGACCCGGCGATCCCATCAAGGGGGAGGGCTTCGCAGGCCTGCTCGGCTAATTGAGTCGTGACCCTAGCATCGGCCGCCTCGCACATCGTGCGCCGAGCAGCGGCGGCACGTTGGCACGCTCAGGCCCGGACCACCTTGTCGCTGACGATCCCCGCTTTCCCGCACGCATTGCGCGTATCGATCACCAGTGCCGCGGCCTCAACCAGCGCGGCATAGTCGACCGCGTCGTGATCGGTGGCGATCAGCACCGCGTCGTACTTCGCGACCTCGGTCGGATCCCATGCCACGCCGTGGCGATAGTTGAGCGTCGGGTGCTCGCGCGTGCCGTTGATCTGGGCGACGTGGGGATCGTGGAAGTCGGCGGTGGCGCCGCGGGCCTCGATCATCTCCATCAGGCGAAGCGAGGGACTTTCGCGGATGTCGTCGACATTCTTCTTGTAGGCGACGCCGAGCACGAGGATGCGCGCGCCGCGCAGGCCCCGGCCGAGGCGCGCATCGAGCGTATCCGCCATCACCCGCACGACATGCTGCGGCATGTCCGCGTTGATCTGGCCCGCGAGCTCGATGAATTTGGTGTGCTGGTTATACTCGCGCGCCTTCCAGGTGAGATAGAAGGGGTCGATCGGGATGCAGTGTCCGCCGAGGCCGGGTCCCGGATAGAAGGGCATGAAGCCGAACGGCTTCGACTTGGCCGCGTCGATCACTTCCCAGACGTCGATGTCCATCGCAGTGAAGATCAGCTTGAGCTCGTTGACCAATGCGATGTTGACCGCGCGAAAGACGTTCTCGGTGATCTTGACGGCCTCGGCAGTCGCAGCGGAGGAGACGGCGATCGTCTTCGGGACGACGTGCTTGTAGAGCGCGAGCGCGAGATCGGCCGAGACCTGATCGTCGGCGCCGACCACCTTGGGGATCTGCGTGGTCGAATAGGTCGGGTTGCCGGGATCCTCGCGCTCGGGCGAGTAAGCGAGGAAGAAGTCCTTGCCCGCCACGAGCCCGCCGGCCTCGAGGATCGGCTGCATCACTTCGCGGGTGGTGCCGGGATAGGTGGTCGATTCGAGGATGACGAGCTGGCCCTTGCGCAGCGTCTTCGCGATCGCCTCTGTGGTCGCCTCGACATATTTGAGGTCGGGCTCGAGATGGCGCGACAGCGGCGTGGGGACGCAGATCAGCAGCACATCGGCCTCGCCGAGCCGATCGAGATCGGCGGTGGCATCCAGCCGCTTCGCCTCGACCTGCGGCGCGATGCGCGCGCCTTCGATGTGCTTGATGTAGCTCTCGCCGGCCTTGAGTGCGTCGATCTTGGCGTCATCGAGGTCGAAGGCGAGGACGGGACAATTCGCTTCGCAAAAGGCCACGGCGAGCGGCAGGCCGACATAGCCCATGCCGATGACGCCGATCTTCGCAGTGCCGCCTTCGATACGCGCCTGGAGCTTCAGTCCGTGCGCCGGCCATTCGATACTCATGCAATCCCCGTCAGCGAAGTGGAGCCTTCAGGACCCGCTATCGCTCAACGGAGGTTTCAAGATCGATAATGCTCCAGATACCAATCGACGAAGCGCGCGACGCCGACCGAGGGCGGAGTCGACGGCGCATAGCCGGTGAGGCGGCGGAGCAAGGCCGACGAGGCTTCGGTGGCGGGAACGTCGCCCTGTTGCATCGGCAGGAAGTTCTTGATCGCTTCGCGACCCAGTGCAGTCTCGAGCGCGCCGATATAGTCCATCAGCGGGGTCGGCTGGCCGTTGCCGATATTGACCGAGCGGAACGGCGCGACGGGGGAGAGGCTGTCGCCCTCGACCGGCTGGCGGCCGGGCACTGCGTCGGTGAGCTTCACGATCGATTCGGCGAGGTCGTCGATGTACGTGAAATCGCGCACCATGTTGCCGTTGTTGTAGACGTCGATCGGTTCGCCCGCGAGAATCGCCTTGGTGAACTTGAACAGCGCCATGTCGGGCCGGCCCCATGGGCCGTACACCGTGAAGAAGCGGAAGAAAGTCATCGGCGTGCCGAAGAGATGGCTGTAGCTATGGCCCATCAGCTCGGTCGCGCCCTTGGTGGCGGCATAGAGGCTGAGCGGTGTTTGGGTGCGCTGCGTCTCTTCGAACGGCATTTCGGTGTTGGCGCCGTAGACCGAGCTGGTCGAGGCGGCGAGCAGGTGCCGGACGGGATTATGTCGGGCGAGCTCGAGCACATTGTGCGTGCCGACGATGTTCGCGCCGATGTAGCTGCGCGGCTCGTCGATCGAATAGCGCACGCCTGCCTGGGCGGCGAGGTGGATCACGGTGTCTGGCTCGAACGCAGTCCAGGCGGCGGCGAACGCGTCATTGTCCTCGATCGATACGCGGGCGAGCGAGAATTCGGCATGGTTGCCGAGAATGTCGGTGCGCGCTTCCTTGAGGGCGACGTCGTAATATGCCGAGAAATTGTCGACGCCGAGCACGGTGGCGCCCTGCTGGAGCAATTTGCTGCAGGTGTGGAAGCCGATGAATCCCGCCGAGCCCGTGACCAGGACTCGCTTGCCGTTGCTCGTCATATGTTCCTGCCTGCTGAACCGGACCGTTTCGGCTTCGGCTAACCTCCAAAGGTTACCAGCGGGTCAGCGCGGGCGTGTCAAGGACCGCGCGGCGGCCCGGACTCCCAATATGGTGAAGCCTGGAGTAAATAGGCCCCGCGACTCAGGGAGTTAAGGTCGTGAAAGAATCGAAAAGGGACGAGGATGTCGTCGCCGAACAGCGTGCGGCGGAGCAGGAAGTCAGTCATTCGCAGGAAATGACGGTCGAGCCGAAGGCCTATGCGTTCGACGGCTGGGCGATGGTGCCGCTGGAATTCGATCCGGTCTGACCGCCCGAGCAGGCCGGGCAACCGGGATCCTTGGGCAGTGCGAGGCTGCGGAAGCGCAGCGACAGCGCGTCGACCAGCAGCAGCTTGCCGGCGCTGTCTTCGCCGAAGGGCGCGCAGGCGCGGATCGCTTCCAGCGCGGCGAGGCTGCCCATCACCCCGGTGAGCGCGCCGAGCACGCCCTGTTCGGCGCAGGTCGCCTCGGGTCGCTCGGGATCGGCGCCGACGAAGCAGCGGTAACAGGGCTTGTCGGCCTCCCAGCCGCGGAAGGTGCCGAGCTGACCTTCGAACTCGGCGACTGCGGCGGAGACCAGGGGAATGCGCAAGGCAAGCGCGGCGTCGGCGACCGCGAGCCGGGTGGCGAAATTGTCGGAGCCGTCGAGGATCGCGTCGGGCGCGTGCTCGTGGAGCAATGCCGTTGCATTGGCGGCGGTGATCCGGGTCTCGATCGCGTCGAAGCGGACATCGGGATTGAGCCGGGCGACGGCCTCTCGCGCGGCGGTCACCTTGGGCGTGCCGATCTGATCGGTGCCGTAGAGCGTCTGGCGCTGGAGATTGGAGAGTGCGACCGCGTCGTCGTCGATCAGGCTGATCCGGCCGACCCCGGCCGCCGCGAGATACTGGATCGCCGGCGAGCCGATGCCGCCGGCGCCGACCAGCAGGACATGGCTGGCGAGCAGCCGCATCTGCCCCGCGCCGCCCACTTCGCGCAGCACGATGTGGCGAGCGTAGCGATCGAGCTGGGTGTCGCTGAGACTCATGGCTTCCATGTAAAGGTCAGGCTGACGCGATACCATTGTTCGGCGGCATTGGTACGCGGCAGCAAATTGTTGCGCGCGAAGCCGGCGACCAAAGCGGCGGCATATTGCTCGACCGTGGGGCAGCGGATGGCGCGCGGCACGGCTGTGCGGATGCCGTTCGCTTCATCGACCAGCACCGCGACCTCGACCGTGATCGTGCCGGGTTTGGGCAGCGGGCATTTGCGCGAAACGGCCTGGCGCTGGACGAAGGCCTGCATCTCGGCAGTGAGGATCGGCGGGGCCCGATACGGAAGCGGGGCGAGCCCGTTCCAGTCGATCGCGGCGCTCTGCAGCGTCGCCGCCAAAGCGAGGAGCGCGATCACATGCCGGTGGAGCCGAAGCCGCCGGCTCCTCGCAGGGTTTCGTCAAGTGACGCGACTTCGTCGAGCGCTGCCCGCTGCACGACGGCGGGGACGAGCTGGGCGATCCGCTCGCCGCGCGCGATCGGAAAGGGCGCGCTGCCGAGATTGGCGAGGATCACCTTCACTTCGCCGCGATAATCGCTGTCGATCGTGCCGGGGGTGTTGAGACACGTGACGCCGTGCTTGAGCGCTAGCCCCGAGCGCGGACGGACCTGCACCTCATATCCGTCGGGAATAGCCATCGCGAAGCCGGTGGCGATCGCGTGGCGGGCGCCGGGCGCGAGGATGAGATCCTCCGCCGCGACCACGTCCATCCCCGCGGCGCCATGCGTCGCATAGGCCGGAAGCGGCAAGCCCTCGCCGTGGGGCAGGCGCTGGACGGCAATGCGGATCGGGAGGGGCATGTCAGCCTTTCCTGGGGAGCGCGGCGGCGAGGCGTTCGGCCGCGCTCAGCACTTCGGGGTCGTCGAGGATCTCGTGGCCCTTGCCGGGCAGCACGCGATAGTCGGTGGCGATCCCGCGCAGCGCCAGCGCCTCGGCATAAGCGCGCGAGAATTTGGGCGGAGTGATCGGGTCGTCGGCACCGACGACCAATGCGGCACGCAGCTCGAGCTGGGCACCGCCGACCGTCTGGAGCGGATCGAGGCTCTGGACGGGCTGATCGAACGGCGCGTTGGGGATGCGCGCCTTCATGTGGCGGCGCCATTCGGGAAGGCTGCACGGGCAGGCGGCGAGCAGCAGCCCGTCGAGTAGCTCGGGGCGGGTGCCGGCAAGATCGGCCGCCATCGCCGCACCGCCCGAATGGCCGATCAGGATGAGCCGGGCCTGGGGGTAACGCGCGCGGAGCTTGCGCAGCGAGGCGCTCACCGCCTCGAGCCGGTCGAGCGTGTAATTGTCGCCGGTGGTCAGGCCGCGCTCGCCGGGAGAGCGATTGCCTTGCGGATCCTCATAGCCGGGGCGCAGCAGCGCGACGACGCGCGAATTGGGGATATGCGCAGCGAGGTCCTCGGAGAAGGCGTACTGGTAGCCGGGTTTCTCGGTCGGGGCGTCGCCGTGGAGAACGACGAGGAGGGTCGCCGGGTGCGCCGCGCCGAAGCTGCGTGCATAAAGGGCGTCGCCCGCGTCGGCGGTTTGCAGCGCGGTCGAGGTTGCGGTGCAGGCGGCAAGGAGCAGGGGGAGGAGCGCGAGGCTAGAGCGCATCGGCGATCCGCTCCGCGAGCCGGCGCGCGACTTCGGCCTTGGGCAGGCGATCCCAATGTTCGACGCCGGCGGCGGTGACGAGATGCACGGTGTTGGCTTCACCCCCCATGACGTCGCCCGAAACGTCGTTGGCGACAATCCAGTCGGCGGCCTTGCGGGTCCTTTTTGCGGTGGCGTGTTCGATCACCCGCTCGGTTTCGGCGGCGAAGCCCACGACCAGCTTCGGGCGGCGCGGATCCTGCGCCAGCGACGCGAGGATGTCGGGGTTTTCGGAGAGCGCCAGCGACGGCGGCGCGTCGCCTTTCTTGAGCTTCTGCGCGGCCGCTTCGGCGCGCCAGTCGCCGACCGCGGCGACCATCACCGCGGCATCGGCGGGGAGGGCTGTCGCGACGGCCTCGGCCATTTCCCGGGCGGTCTCGACATCGATGCGGGTGACATCGGCGGGGGTGGGGAGCGTAACCGGACCGGACACCAGCGTGACGCGGGCGCCGAGGCGGGCGAGCGCCTCGGCGATCGCATAGCCCTGGCGGCCCGAGGAGCGGTTGGCGATGTAACGAACCGGATCGATCGGTTCGTGGGTGGGGCCGGCGGTGACGAGGATGTGCTTGCCGGTCAGCCGCTGGTCCATGCCCAGATGCGCCTGGATTGCGGCGAGGATCGCCTCAGGCTCGGGAAGGCGGCCGGGGCCATATTCGCCGCACGCCATCGGGCCCTCGTCAGGCTCGAGAATCGTGACGCCGTCGGCGCGCAGCCGGGCGACGTTGCGGACCGTCGCGGCGTGCTGCCACATCCGGACGTTCATCGCGGGGGCGGCGAGGACGGGCTTGTCGGTGGCGAGGAGCAGGGTCGTGGCGAGATCGTCGGCGAGGCCGGCGGCCATCTTCGCGAGCAGATCGGCGGTGGCGGGGGCAACGACGACCAGATCGGCCTCGCGGCTCAACTGGATATGCCCCATCTCGGCCTCGTCCTTGAGGTCCCAGAGCGTCGTATAGACCTGGTTCTCGGAGAGCGCGGCGAGCGTCATCGGCGTGACGAAGTGGCTGCCTCCCTCGGTCAGCACGACTTTCACGCCGATTCCGGCCTTGCGGCACAGCCGGACCAGCTCGCAAGCCTTGTATGCCGCGATGCCGCCGCCCACGATCAGCAAGATGCGCTTCATCGCGCCACCCTTGTCACCGTTATGCGTCGCCTGTCGAGGCTCGGGCGAAACAAGTCGCGCAATCCATCGGGCACGAAGACCAGCCCGACGAGGAATAGCGGCGCCACCATCAGCGCCCAATAAAAGGTGTCGAGGCGCGCAAAGACCCCGATCAGCGCCGCATAGCATGCGAAAACGACCAGCATGCGAAGCCCCAGCGGGTCGTTCCACGATGCCCAGCCGAACAGGCAGAGTCCGACGATCAATGCCGCTGCGGCGATCGGAACGAGCTGGAGCGCAGTGGCCAGCGCGATGGCCTTCACGAAAAAGCCGAAGCCGAGCAGTCCGCTCCAGCCGGGGGAGGCGGGATCGAGCGGGCCGGTGACGCCGGTGACGGCCCAGGCGTGCGCGGCAAGCGCGGCGGCAAACAGGGTCAGCGCGGCAATCCAGCCCAGCGCCTCGCGCCGCTCGCCTTCGAGCCATGCTATCGCCAGCATCACGACCGCATAGAGCGCTGCGGTCTCGCGGATCAGCATCGCGACGAGTCCGAACGCGACTGCTTCGACCCACCGGCCGGGCCGGCGCAGTCCGAGCGAGAGCGCGATCAGCAGCCCTGCCCAGATCTCGTGAAAGGCGGCGAGATCGGGCTGCAGGAAAGCGAGCATCGACCCGATCAGCAGCACGCCCGCGAAGATGCGCGGCACTGCGCGCGGCAGCGCCTCGCGGAGGCGAAGTACCCAGACCAGCCCGACATAAGCGGCGAGCAGATAGAGCAACGCTGCCGGCCCCCAGGCGGGCAGGGCCGCCTGCAGCACGGCGAGCGATGGCATGCGGACGGTGAAGAACGGACGCAGCGGATAGCCGCCGGCGCGCAGCGTGTCGGTCGCGACGGTGTAATAGTCGCCGCCGCCCTTCACTCCCGCGACGATCTTTTCATAGACCATCAGATCGGTCTGGTCTGACTGGCTGGCCCCGGACCCGCCCGAGACCGCTGCGGGATCGGGCACGGTGAGCGCGGTCAGGCAGGCGAGGAGCAGCAGCACCAGCAGCCCGATCGCGATCCGCGCGCGCGATTTGCGCAAGCCGGCGAAACGACTGGGGGCGGCGAGCCAAAGAGTGGCGGAACGGGCCATGCTGGCGCGGGACTACACGGACGGTGGAGCCGGTGTCGAGAGGCTCGCTTCGCTCGTCTCCGCCTCTCCTCTGCGGGGCGGAATTCTGCGGGGAGGGATTTCTACAGGAACGCTATCCACATCGCCGCGGCGCTCGCGGCCGCGGCGAGCACCGCCACCGCCGCATAGCGCCAGCCGCCGCCGACGCGGACCACTTCGATCTCGCGCAAGGGCGGGGCGGGAGGCGCGCCGCCGGGTGTCGGGTAGCGCAATTCGATGTTGCGGATGAGCTGGGGCAGGCGGGCGAGGGTGCGCAGATCGGTGATGATCCGGTCGGCCACCGCGGCCTCGGGGCCGAGTTCGGTGCGGATCCATTCGCGGACGAACGGGGCCGAGGTTTCCCACAGGTTGATCTCGGGATCGAGCCCGCGCGCGACGCCTTCGACCATCACCATCGTCTTCTGGAGGAGGAGGAGATGCGGCTGGGTCTGCATGTCGAAATCGCGCGTGATGTTGAACAGCCCGTCGAGCATCGCGCCGACCGACATGTCCTTGACCGGGAGACCGCGCATCGGCTCGCCGACGGCGCGCAAGGCAGTGGCGAACTCGGCGACATTGTGGTGCGGGGGAACGTATCCGGCCTCGAAATGGATTTCGGCGACGCGTTTATAATTGCCGGTGATCAGGCCGTAGAGAATCTCGGCGAGCCAGACGCGGGCGCGGCGATCGATCCGGCCCATGATGCCGAAGTCGATCGCGGCGATGCGGCCGTCGGGGAGCGCGAAGAGATTCCCCTGGTGCATGTCGGCGTGGAAGAAGCCTTCGGCGATCGCCTGGCGCAGGAACGCGCGGATCAGCTTGCCGGCGAGCGCGGTCGTGTCGTGCCCGGCGGCGACCAGAGCGGCGCGGTCCGACAGCTTGATGCCGTCGAGCCATTCGAGGACGAGCACCTTGCCGGTGGTGCGCTGCCAATCGATCGCGGGGACGTAGAAATCGGGCTCGGCGGTCATGCCCTCGGCGAGCTCGGAGGCCGAGGCGGCTTCGCGGCGCAAGTCGAGCTCGCGCGCGGTCCAGCGCTTGAAGGTCTCGATGATCAGACGGGGACGCAGCCGCGCGGCCTCGCCGCCCATGCCCTCGACCTGGGCGGCGGCCCATTCATAGGTTTCGATCGCCCTTGCGAATTCGGCCTCGACGCCGGGGCGCAGCACCTTGACCGCGACCTGCGCGCCCTCGGTGGTGACAGCGCGGTGGACCTGCGCGATCGAGGCGGCGCCGACCGGGGTTTCGTCGATCGAGGCGAAGAAGGTCTCGAGCGGGCGACCATAGGAGGATTCGATACGCTCGCGGATCACCGCGAAGGAGAGCGGCGGAAGCGCGTCCTGGAGGCGGAGCAGATCGTGCGCGGCTTCCTCGCCGACCAGATCCGGACGGGTGGCGAGCGTCTGGCCGAGCTTGATCGCGGCGGGACCGATCGCCTGGAAGGCGTCGGCGTAGCGCGGCGTCGTGGGGATGCGCGCGCCGAAGCGGGCGATGCGGGCGATGCGGCGAACCGGCTTCGGCGTGTTGGGATCGCGCTCAATGCCGCGCAGCGCGCCGTGACGCGCAAGGATGCGGCCCCATTTGAGCAGGCGGTAAAGGTGGACGGGCGGGGCGGTCACAGGCGGTTCAAATCTTCCAGCCGCTGTGGATCGCGACGAGGCCACCGAGCAGCGGCTCGACCTTGGTCTGGGTGAAGCCGGCGTCGCGGATCATCGCCTCGAACTCGGGCATCGGCGGGAAGCGGCGGATCGATTCGATTAGGTAGCGGTAGGAATCGGCATCGTTGGCGAGCAGCCTGCCGAGCCTAGGCACCAGATGGTGCGAATAGGCGTCATAGACCTGCGCGAAGCCCGGCCACTGCGTCGTCGAGAATTCGAGCACGTAGAAGCGGCCGCCGCGCTTCAGCACGCGGTGCGCCTCGCGGAGCGCCGCGGGGATGTCGGTCACGTTCCTTATGCCAAAGGCGATCGTGTAGGCATCGAAGAACTTGTCGGGGAATTGCAGCGTCTCGGCATTGGCCTCGGTCCAGACGAGGCCGTCGATCCCGCGCTGTGCGGCGCGCTCGACGCCTACGCCAAGCATCTCCGGATTGATGTCGGCGACGGTAATCGCTGCACCCGAGGGGACCATGCGGAAGGCGATGTCGCCGGTGCCGCCGGCCATGTCGAGGATGTGCTCGCCGGCGCGGGGCTTCACCCGCCGGACGAACAGATCCTTCCACAGACGGTGAAGGCCGCCCGACATGGCATCGTTCATCAGATCGTATTTCGACGCGACGCTGGAGAAGACTTCGCCGACGCGGGCGGTTTTGTCCTCGGGGGCGATGTCTTCGTAGCCGAAGGAGACGGTGTCGGGCATGGCTGCGCTCTAGCGGGGGGAGGGGAGCGCGGCTAGGGGGTTGGCATGCCAGAGCTCCCCGAAGTCGAGACGACCGTGCGTGGACTCGAGCCGGTGCTGCAAGGCGCGCGGATCGAACGGGTGACCTTGCGGCGCAGCGATTTGCGCCGGCCGTTCCCGCCCGATCTGGGGCAGAGGCTGACCGGCGCGACCGTAACCGGGCTGGGACGGCGCGCCAAATATGGGCTGATCGATACCGATCGCGGCGATACGCTCGTCTTCCATCTCGGCATGTCGGGGCGGTGGCGGATCGATCCCGAGGAATTGGGCAAGCACGACCATTTCGTGATCGAGACCGTCAGGCACCGGCTCGCGCTCAACGATGCGCGACGATTCGGATCGATCGACCTGGTGTCGACCGGGGAGCTGGCGGAATGGCCGGCATTCAAGGCGCTGGGCCCTGAGCCGCTGGGGCCGGACTTCGACGCGGCGCATCTGGCCAAGGCCTTCGAGGACCGGACCGCTCCGGTGAAGGCGCTGCTGCTCGATCAGCGGATCGTCGCGGGCCTGGGCAATATCTATGTGTGCGAGGCGCTGTATCTCGCGCGAATCGCCCCGACCCGGCCGGCCGGGACGATCAGCAGGGCGCGGCTGACGAAACTGGTCGAAGCGGTGCGCGAGGTACTGACCGCGGCGATTCGCGCGGGCGGTTCGACGCTCCGGGACTATGCGCGGCCCGACGGCGAGCTCGGCTATTTCGCCAAGGAATGGCGCGTCTATGGCCGCGAAGGCGAGCCTTGCGAATGCGGAGGGCTGGTGGAGCGGCGAGTCGATTCGGGACGATCGACCTTCTGGTGTCCGCGATGCCAGAAATGATGGGCCAGAAATGATTGACCCGAATCGCCTCAGACGTTAAGGGGCTCGCCTTTCCCGGCGTGGGCCTCCCGCGCCTCTCCAATTGAGCAGGAACGAGACGGCATGGCGAATACGCCGCAAGCGAAGAAGCGCATCCGGCGGAACGACCGCCGTGCGGAAATCAACGGCAACCGCGTGAGCCGTATCCGGACCTTCATCAAGAAGGTCGAGTCGGCGCTCGAATCGGGCGACAAGGCCGCGGCCACCGTCGCGCTCGCCGCCGCGCAGCCCGAGCTGCAGCGGGGCGTCGCCAAGGGCGTGCTGCACAAGAATACCGCCAGCCGGAAGTTCTCGCGCCTCAACAAGCGCGTCCAAGCGCTGGCATAAGCGTCACATTTCCGTAACGTTACCCCGTCGGAGCTGCTCCGGCGGGGTTTTTCGCGTGTGCAGCAAAGCACTTGGCGGCTGTTGCCGATTGGGACAGCATAAGTGGCGGAAAACCAACGATTCGCATCCTTCAATTTTATGAAGGTTGTCGTAAGTTGCTGATTTCTTAGGTAGAAAATTGTGACATGACGGAAAACCGTGGGTTCTTCCGAGTCAACAAAACTATTTCACTTTCTTTGCACATCGCCCCCTTGCTCGACTCGAATTTCGGTTCCTAAAACAGTCCTCCCGGTCGTGTTTCGTGCCGGGGTTGTGAAGCTCGACGCGCCAGCCTGGGGGCAAGATTCCGGCTGCAGTAGAGCCTTAGGTCGTAGCGGGTTTACGCGCGGAAAGGGTCTGCTTTCCGCGAAGGAGGGGTGCGTCGTTGTGACTCAAGTCCAGACACTGGAGCGGAATGACATGGAGGCAGTCAGCAAGGCGTGGAGCCATGTGCGCGGCAACCTGCGCCGTTCCGCGGGCCAGCGCCTGTTCGACCAGTGGCTGAAGCCGGTGGTGCTGATTCAGGGCTCGACCGACGAAGCCGTGCGTCTGGGCCTGCCTTCGGCGTTCATGACCCAGTGGGTGAAGAATCACTATTCCGAGCGGCTGCTGCTCGAATTCCGCGCGGTGCTGCCCGACGTGACCAGCGTCACGATCGAGACGATGGCCGACGAGCCCAAGCAGGTGCTCACGGCCGAGCCCGCGATCGCGCCGGTGGCGGCGCCCGGTGAGCGTCCGGCGTTCGATCCGCGTTTCAGCTTCGAGCGATTCGTCGTCGATTCGACCAATCGGGTGGCGTTCAACGCGGCAAAAGCCGTGGCGCAACCGGGCATGCCGCAATTCAGCCCGCTCTATCTCCATTCGGGCACCGGCCAGGGCAAGACGCACCTGATGCATGCGCTCGGCCATGCGTTCCTCGACGCCAATCCGGAAGCGACCGCGATCTACGTGACCGCCGAGCGCTTCATGTTCGAATTCGTCCAGGCGCTGCGCAACAAGGACACGCACGCATTCAAGACGCGGCTGCGTTCGGTCGACCTGCTGATGATCGACGATCTCCAGTTCATCGGCGGCAAGGATGCGACGCAGGAAGAGTTCTTCCACACCGTCAACGAGTTCATGTCGTCGGGGAAGCGGCTGGTGATCGCCGCCGATCGCGCGCCGCAGGCGCTCGAGGGCTTCGAGCCGCGGCTCGCGGGACGGCTCGGCTCGGGGCTGGTGGCGGACATCAAGCCTGCCGAGCTGGAGCTGCGCCGCGCGATCGTGGCGCGCAAGCTCGAGGATATGCCTGCGGTCGACATGCCCGACGAGGTGATCGACCTGCTGGCGGCGCGAATCACGTCGAACGTCCGCGAGCTCGAAGGCGCGCTCAATCGATTGCTGGCTTACGCCAACCTCTCGAATGAGACGATCACGATCGACTTCGCAGTGACCACGCTGGGCGAAGTGCTGCGCAGCGCGCAAAGACGCATCACGATCGACGAGATCCAGCGCGCGGTATCGAGCCATTTCGAGGTCAAGCAGATCGACTTGATTTCGGAGCGCCGCGCCGTGGCGATCGCGCGCCCGCGCCAGATCGCGATGTATCTCGCGAAGCGTCTCACCACGCGTTCGCTTCCCGAGATCGGACGGAAATTCGGCAATCGCGACCACTCGACCGTGATCCACGCGGTCAGGCGGATCGAGGAGTTGCGCGGCAAGGATGTCGAGATCGACGGCGCGGTCCGCGCGCTGATGCGCTCGCTGGAAGGCTGAGCGGCTTTGCCGCATGAAGGCTGAGCGCAAACCCGTTTCCGTCTCTCACGGGAGGCGGCTTCCCACCCTCGGGTGGGGGCGGGGTGGAGGAGACGAGAGCGGGGCAAACGCTATGGTCACGCCTCCACCCCGATTGTCCCGCCTCACGGGATGATCCGGAAGAAATAACTGTAGCTGCGCTGGGCGCCGCCGACCGCCACTCGATCGATCGTCACGTCGTAATAGATGTTGGGCTGGAGCCCGCTCACCGCGAACTGGATGTTGTTGGGCAGGCCATAGCCCAAGGTGTCGTACGACACGCGCGAGACCGTCAGCGTGGCCCCGCCACGCTGACGGACGGTGATCGCGGCGTTCGAGAAATCGACATTGTTGTTGGCCCATTTGTTGGTCTTGTTCGAGATCACGCCGAAGGACAGCAAGGCGCGCGCGTCGAACAGGCGCGCGGGATAGTCCTCGAAGGGCCAGGCGACGAAATCGGGTAGCGTGCCACTCGGCCCCGCGGCGCCGGCGGTGTTGAATACCTTCATCGCCGCAGCGTCGGCGCGGGTGCTGGTGGCATGGGCGCCGGCGACGCGGCCATAAGCGATCGAGCCGAGGAACGGATCGAGCAGCCAGCGGCGATGCCCGACATTCTCGGCGATGATGTTGTTCACTTCGGTCAGCCAGCCGGCGATGACTTGCTCATCGCTGATCAGGCTGAGCCCGGCGCCCATGCCGCCATAGAGATTGCTCGATCCCGAGGCGTCGGCGCCGGCGGCGGTGTAGCAGCGCCAGCTCGTCGGCGGCGTGTGGCTGAGCTGGCCGTTGGCGGCCTGCATCAGCGCGGATTGCTGGGTGCCCGGCTCGTCGGTGGGCGAATAGGTGGCGGGCGGCAGGCGGTGGAGCGCGCGCACGGCGTTGAGGGTCTGCAGGACCTGTTGAGTGACTGCAGGCTTGAGCAGCCCGGGCTGGCACCCGGCGATGTCGGGCGCGGTGGTGTAGAGCGCGGCGGCCGCGGTGAAGAAGTCCCCCGGGGCGGGTGTCGGCGTGGGGAAAGGGACTGGAGTCGGCGTGGGCGTCGGGCCCGGCGTGTCGATCGGGGGCGGGACGATCGTGCCGCCCCCATCGCTTCCCCCGCCGCCGCACCCGGCGAGGGCAAGAAGGGGAATCAACAGGATAGTCAGTTGTTTACGCATGACACGCCCTCGCGCAGTAGCGCTTCAGCGCGCTCCCCGGCGCAGAGGTAACGCCGGATCGGGCGTTACGTTTCCCTCAAGGCCGGTCAGCAGCCCTTGCCGGCCTTACGCGCGGCCCAGGCAATGGCGCCGTCGACCAGCGCGAGGTGCGTGGGATCGGACCAGCTTTCGGGTTTGTGGCCGAGCGCCGAATAGAAGATCCGCGCTTTGCCTTCGCAACGCCACCAGACCATGGCGTGATGATCGCCCATGGTATGTTTGGGCTCGAGCCGCATGCCGTGCTCGTCGAGCCGGGCGAGGATGTGGGCGTCGGCGCGGGGCGGGGCATCCCAGCCATAATATTCCTCGGTCCAGCTCCAGCGGGCGGGCAGATGGCGCGTGGCGGGATGGTTGCGGTCCTCGACGATCAAATTGCCCGTCTGGAACTGGTCCGCGCCGCCGGGATGGCCGGTATATTTGCCGCCGATGCCGATCATCGCCTGATACCAGTCGGGATGACTGCCGTCGCCGGCGGCGTGCAGGCCGACAAAGCCGTGGCCGGCGGCGATCCATGCCTGGAACGCGGCGCGCTGATCGGGCGTGAAGAGATCGCCGGTGGCGCTGGCAAAGACCACCGCATCGAACTTCGCGAGCTGGGCCGGGTTGAAGACCGCGGCATTTTCGGTCGCATAGGCGCTCCAGCCGCGCGCGCGGACGCGCTTCTCGACAGCGGCGACCGCGGCGGGAATCGAATCGTGGCGGTAGCTGTTGGTCTTGCTGAAGATCAGGATCGCCGGGCGTTTGAGCGCCGGGAGCCGCGGCGCGACCTTGTCCAATGTCGGATTGGGAAGATTGGGGTTTGGCGCGGTCTGGGGGACGGCCGCGAGCAGCGCCGTGAGCGCGACGATCGACTTGAGCATCTGTCTCTCCCTTTTTCGTCTCCCCACGGGCGCGGGGGTGACGGCTTTATGGTTAAACCTGCAATCCCACTGCTTCCTGCGCCGTTTTCAGCGTCGGGGCGGCGAGGGCATTGGCGCGGGCGGCACCCTTGGCGAGCTGCGCACCCACGGCGGCGCGATCATCGAGCAGGCGCGTGAGGCGATCGCGCACCGGCGCGAGCACCGACACTGCGAGATCCGCGAGCGCGGGCTTGAACGCGCCGAAGCCCTGGCCGGCGAATTCCTGGACCACCGATTGCGGCTCACGTCCGGCGAGCGCGGCATAGATCGTCACGAGGTTCTTCGCCTCGGGGCGCTCGGCCAGGCCGTCGAAGCTGTCGGGAAGGGGTTCCGGATCGGTCTTCGCCTTGCGGATCTTCGACGCGATCGTGTCGTCATCGTCGATCAGGTTGATCCGGCTCATGTCCGAGGGATCGGACTTGGACATCTTGGCGCTGCCGTCGCGCAGGCTCATGATCCGCGGCGCGGCCTTGCTGATCAGCGGCTCGGGCAGCGGGAAGAGATCAACATTGAAATCGGTGTTGAACTTGGTGGCGATGTCGCGGGCAAGCTCGAGATGCTGCTTCTGGTCCTCGCCGACGGGCACGTGCGTCGCCTTGTAGACGAGCACGTCGGCGGCCTGGAGCACGGGATAAGTGAACAGCCCGACGCTGGCGCCTTCGCGATTCTTGCCGGCCTTGTCCTTCCACTGGGTCATGCGGTTGAGCCAGCCCATCCGTGCTGTACCCTGCAGGATCCAGCAGAGCTCGGCATGCGCGGGGACACGGGCCTGGTTGAACAGGATCGCGCGATCGTCGATGCCCGAGGCCATCAGGGTAGCAGCCATCTCGATCGTCGAATTGGCGAGCTCCTGCGGGCTCACATTGCCGGTGAGCGCGTGGAGGTCCGCCAGGAAGAACAGGCACTCTCCCTGATCCTGCATCGCCACCCATTGCCGGATCGCCCCGAGATAGTTTCCGAGGTGGAGATTGCCGGTGGTCTGGATGCCGGAAACGACGCGCATGTTCACTCCTTGGGTGCCGCCTGGGCTTTGCGGCGGATCAGGGCCTTGATGTCGCTCAGGCGATACGCCCGCGTGACGAAGCAGGCGACGACATAGATCGCCCCGCCCGCGCCGACCAGCACGCTCAGCGCCGCGAAGCGCATCCAGATGCTGCCGGTGAGATACGGGTCGAGCACCCGCTCGCCCGCGAACAACACCGCTCCCATCAGGATCGCGGCGAGCGCGAGGCGGGGGATGCGGCGCCTCAATTGCGCGTCGGCGGCGAAATGGCCGCGCTTGCCGAGCGTGCGATAGAGCATCCAGACATTGACGGTCGACGCGATCGCAGTGGCGAGCGGCGGGCCGACATGCTTGATGAGCGGAATCAGCGCGAGGTTGAGCGCGAGGTTCACGCCGACCGAGATGGTGGCGAAGCGCATCGGGGTGCGCGTGTCCTCGCGGGCGAAGAAGCCTGGAGTGAGAACCTTGACCAGCACATAAGAGGGCAGGCCGATGGAGAAGGCCGAAAGCGCCCAGGCCGAGCGCATCGTATCCTCGGCAGTGAACTGGCCATGCTGGAAGAGGCCGCGTACGATCGGCTCGGCCGCGACGACGAAGGCGATGGTCGCGGGGAGCGTGAGGAACAGCGCCAGCTCGATGCCGCGATTCTGCGTTTCCATCGCTTCCGCCTCGCGCCCGGCGCCGAGCAGGCGCGAGATGGTGGGGAGCAGGATCGTGCCGAGCCCGATGCCGATCATCCCGAGCGGCAGCTGGTTCAGCCGATCGGCATAATAGATGTACGAGATCGAGCCCTCGGCGAGCAGGGCGCCGGCGAGCGCGGTCGAGACGATCAAATTGATCTGCACCGCCCCCGCGCCGGCGGCCGCGGGGAGGATGAGCTTCATCAGGCGGCGAATCTCGGGATCGAGCTGCGGCCGGCGGGGACGGAGCGAGACGCCGGCGGCGCGGCAGGCGATCCACAGCCAGAGCAATTGGAGCAGTCCGCCGACCGGCACTGCGATCGCCTGTGCCCTCGCAGTCTGCTCCGGGGTGCCGTGGAAGAACAGCAAAGCCGAGACCATTGCGATGTTGAGCAGGATCGGCGCGGCGGCGTTGACCCAGAATTTCTCGAGCGAATTGAGGATTCCGCCGAGCAGCGAGGCGAGGCTGATCAGCATCAGATAGGGGATGGTGATCCGCGACAATTCGACTGCGAAGGCGAATTGCTCGTGCGTCGGATGCTGCTTCGAGAAGCCCCCGGCCAGGCCCCAGGTGAGCGGCCAGGCGGCGGCGAGCATCACCGCGGTCATCACGGCGAGGAAGACGAACAGCACCGCGAGCGCCTGCTCGGCAAAAGCCAGCGCGGGGGCCAGCTCGCCATTGTTCTCGCCGACCTTGCGGTTGAACATCGGGATGAAGGCGGAAGCGAACGCTCCTTCGGCGAAGAAGGCGCGGAACATGTTGGGCAGGCGGAAGGCGACGAGGAACGCGTCCGACGCGAAGCTCGCGCCGACGAAAGTCGCCTGGAGCGAATCGCGGACGAGCGCCAGCACGCGGCTGGCCAAGGTGAGCCCGCCGATCGAGCCGAGGCTGCGGGCGAGCTTCATGGGCGGCCGCGGTGGCGGGGAGCAGGCATGGTGCGCGTTACCCCCCGCCCAGGCGTCAGGCGTTGCCTGCGATCTCGCCCTGCGCGACGTCGCCGGCCTGGGCGCGCTGCTGCAGGTAGATGCCGGTGAAGTCGATCGGCTCGAGCATCAGCGGCGGGAAGCCGCCGTCGCGCACGGCATCGGCGATCACGCGGCGTGCGAAGGGGAACAGGATGCGCGGCGCTTCGCCGAGCAGGAACGGTTCCATCTGCTCCTGCGGCACGTTTCGGATCGCGAACAGGCCGGCATAGGAAAGGTCGACCACGAATGCGGTCTGGTCCTCGGACTGCGCCTTGACGTCGATCTTGAGCACCACTTCATAGACGTCCTCGCCGACCTGGCCCGAACCGATGTTGAATTGGACGTCGATGGAGGGCGCGGTCTGCGACTGATAGACTTGCGGCGCGTTCGGATTCTCGAACGAGAAGTCCTTTACGTACTGCGACAGCACACCCGCGACGGGCGCCGTATCGGCCCCATTGGCTGCGGGCTCGCCGAACTCGGCGATCGTGTCGTTCTCTGCCATCGAAGATTCCTCTGTTTGCCGGAAAGTTTCACGCGCGTGGCGCGTTGTACAGCCAGCGCGCCTAGCAGGGGCGCGAAGGCAGTTCAATCGGGCCGCGTTCGGTCGAGATTTGTAACCCGCGACGCGAAGGCCTATGTACTGTCACAATGAGGTCGGAGGCCCAGTGTCACTTTTCTACGTAATCCTGTTCGCGATGATCGCCGGCTTTCTGGCGCTCCGGCTCTATTCTGTGCTCGGCAAACGCACCGGGCATGAGCAGGCGCTGACCAAGCCGGCCGAGGAGCGCGTCGGCGCGCCGCAGATGCCGCGCACCATCGACGTTACGCCCGAAGTTCGCGAAACTGCCGGCCGCCCGATTGAGGCCGGTGCCGAGACCGGGCTGCGCGCAGTCGTCTCCGCCGATTCGAGCTTCGACGTCGCCCAATTTGTCGAGGGCGCGAAATCGGCCTATCGGATGATCCTCGAGGCTTTCTGGAAGGGCGACGAAGAGACGCTCGGCTGGCTGGTCGAGGACGAGATTCGCGGCGGATTCGCCGAGGCGATCGCCGAGCGCAAGGCCGCGGGCCATGTGCTCGACAACCGGTTGGTCGTGATCGAACGCGCAGTGATTTCCGACGCGGCGGTCGAAGGCAAGACCGCGCGAATCACGGTACGCTTCGATGCGGACATCGCTGCGGTTACACGCGATCAGGAAGGCAATGTCGTCGCCGGCTCGCTCACCGACGCCGTCGAGACGCACGACGTCTGGACCTTCGCGCGGAACCTCCGCAGCGACGATCCCAACTGGAAGCTCGTCGAAACCGACGAAGCATAAGAGGGCCGAAAATATGCGTCTGTGGGGGGCAGTCGCGCTTGCGGCTCTGTTGAGCGCCTGTTCGGGCGGAATCGTGCCGCCCGAGGCGGGCCCGGGCCGGGCACCGGCTCCGGCTCCGGCGCGTGAGCCTTCGCGGCCGAGCAGCCTTCCCGAAACGCCTGTCCATCTGCCCGCGCGGCAGCCGACTCCGGCTACTCCGCTCGCTGCGATGCCAGCGCTCGCGGCACCGGCGAGCGCCGCCACGGCTGCGGCCTCCGGCGTTGTCGCGGGGCCGGCGCTGAGCACGCTGCCGATGACGCAAGAGAGCGCCGAACGCGCGCTCACCGCCTATCGGCTCAGCTGTTCGGCGCTCCAGCGGCGCACCGACGCCACCGGGCTGACTCAAGGGGCCGACTGGGCCGAATCCTGCCGCGCCGCCGCGACCTGGCCGGCCCGCGACGCGCGCGCCTTCTTCGTCCGCTATTTCGAGACGGTGCAGATAGGCGACGGCAAGGCCTTCGCCACCGGCTATTACGAGCCCGAGATCCATGGCTGCCGCGAGCGGCGGCCGGGCTGCGAAGTGCCTATCTACGGAATCCCGAGCGACCTGATCGATGTCGATCTCGGGCTCTTCTCGGACGATCTGAAGGGCAAGAAGATCCGCGGGCGCGTCGAGGGCAAGAATTTCGTGCCTTATTACGACCGGACCGCGATCGAGGAAGGCAGGCTGCAGGGCCGCGCGCCGGTGATCGCTTATGCCAATGATCCGGTCGAGATCTTCTTCCTCCAGGTCCAGGGCTCGGGACGGCTGCGGCTGCCCGACGGCGGCGTGATGCGGATCGGCTATGCCGGGCAGAATGGCCGCGATTACACGGGCATCGGCAAGTTGATGCGCGATCGGGGACTGCTCGGCCCGGGTCAGGCTTCGATGCAGGGCATCATGGGTTATCTGCGTGAACATCCTGAAGAAGGCCGCGCGATCATGCGCGAGAACAAGAGCTTCGTCTTCTTCAAGGAACTGACCGGCGCGGGGCCGCTGGGTGCGATGGGGCTACCGGTGACCGGTTGGACCAGCGCGGCGGTCGATCCGAAATTCGTGCCGCTCGGCGCGCCGGCCTTCCTGTCGATGGACCGCACCGACGCCACCGGATTGTGGGTGGCGCAGGACACCGGCGGCGCGATCAAGGGCGCCAATCGCTTCGACACTTTCTGGGGCGCGGGCGACGATGCGCGCGCGATCGCCGGGGGCATGTCGGCGCGCGGGACGGCGTGGCTGCTGCTGCCCAAGGGTGTGCTCGCGCGGCTGACCGCGGCAACGCCGATCGCGCCGTGAAACGGACGCTGGCGCCCGAGGAAGCGGCGCTGTGGAAACGCGTGATCGCGACGGTGACGCCGCTCAAGGCGGCGAAGGCTCCCGTACCGGCGAAGGCGGCCCCTTCTGCTCCCCTCCCTGTCAAGGGAGGGGCTGGGGGTGGGTCCGCCGAAGGGGCGGGCTCGACGCCCGTTCCTTCGGCTTTGCTGCGCGCCGCGAAGGAGTCTTCCAGGCGCGCAGACGCGCGCACCCACCCCCGGCCCCTCCCTGCAAGCAGGGAAGGGAGCACCAACACTCTCGACGGTTCGTGGGATCGCCGCCTCTCGCGTGGACTCATTTCGCCCGAATCCAGCATCGACTTGCACGGGCATAATCTCGCTTCGGCCTATGACCGGCTCGATGGCGGGATCGATCAGGCGATCCGGCGGGGCGACCGGGTGCTGCTGTTGATCACCGGCAAGCCGCCGCGGCCCGAATCCGAACGGCCGCATGCGCGCGGGGCGATCCGTGCGGCAGTTGGGGACTGGCTGGCATCGTCGCGGCATGCCGATCGGATCGCCGCGGTGCGCGCCGCGCATCCTCGCCACGGCGGCAGCGGCGCGCTCTACATCATACTCCGCCGGCCCAAGGCGCCGCCGCCACGAAATTCTTAACTTATGTCTGCAAGGGTGCTCCCCGGGGTATATAACGGGGGTTGAGCGGCCGAAGTGGAAGGGTTTTCGCTAAAGAGCCGGGCGATCGCATTTGCGATGTGCGCCGGGGCGGTGGCGTTCATCCTTGCCGTGGCCGCCGCGTCGGAAGGCGTCATCACGGTCGAATCGGCCGGTCGTGCACTGATCGCCGCGATCATCTGCGGCGTGATGTGCTGGGCCTCGGCCGAGCGCAGCATCGCCTCGACCGCGGGCGCGATCGACGCAGCGATCGAGCGTCTGGCAGCCGCCGCCAATGGCGATCTCCAGAGCAAAATACCCGAGGAAGTCGAACGCTGTGTACCGCCGCTGGCCAAGGCGATGGACGGGCTGTTTCACCAGCTCCACGAGAATCTCGAAAGCGTCCAGCGGCTCGCCATGTTCGATCCGGTGACCGCGCTCGCCAACCGCACCAACTTCCGCCGCACCGCCGAGCGGATGCTCGCCGAGCTGCCGCAGGGCGAGAATGCGGTGCTCTATTTCATCGATCTCGATCGCTTCAAGGCGGTCAACGACACGTTGGGCCATGCGACCGGTGACATGCTGCTGGCCATGGTCGCCAATCGGCTGCGCGCCGTGGGCGATCGGTTCGCTGCCGAGGGCGCGATCCGGGCGCCGCTGATCGGCCGGCTGGCGGGCGACGAGTTCACGATGTTCTTCCCCGAAATCGGCAGCCTGCGCGATGCCGACCGGATCGGGCGCGGCGTGCTGTTCGCGCTCTCGGAACCATTCGACCTGGCCGATCAGGAGATTTCTATCGGCGCCTCGATCGGCGTGGCGATGCGTCCCGATCACGGGACGACCCTGCACGATCTGATGCGTGCGGCCGATGCGGCGATGTATCACGCCAAGTCGCTAGGCCGCGGGCGAGTCGAGCATTTCACCGAGTTCCTCGCCGCGCAGATCGCCGACCGGACGCAACTCGAGAGCGATTTGCGCGCCGCGATCGACAAGGATCAGTTCACGCTCGTCTTCCAGCCGCAGGTGAGCGCCGCCGACGGGCGGATCGTCGGTGCCGAGGCTTTGCTGCGCTGGCGGCATCCCGACGGGCTAAAGTTGCCGGGCGCGTTCATCCAGCGCGCCGAGGAGACCGGACTGATCGTCGAGATCGGCGAATGGGTGGTCACCAATGTCGCCGAGACGATCTCGCGCTGGGGCAAGCTCGGCATCGAGCAGCGGCTGGCGGTCAACATCAGCCAGCGCCAGATCGATCATGCCGAGTTCTTCCGGCGGCTGCGCGCGGCGATGCACGCGGCGCGCGCGCCCGCCAGCCTGCTCGAGCTCGAGATCACCGAGACGCTCGCGATGCATTGCTCGAGCGAAGTGCTCGATGCGATCGCAGCGCTTCGCGCTGACGGGGCCAGCGTCGCGATCGACGATTTCGGCACCGGCTATTCGAACCTCGCGCGGCTGCGGCAATTGCCGGTCGACCGGGTCAAGCTCGATCGCAGCCTGATCGAATATGTCGCCGAACAGCCCGAGGCGCGGACGATCGCGCAGGCAGTGATCGGCCTCGTCCACGGCCTCGGCTGCGAAGCGGTGGCCGAGGGGATCGAGAGCGAGGCGCAGGCCGCGGTGCTGCGCGTGATCGGCTGCGACGTCCTGCAAGGCTATGCCGTGGCGACGCCGATGCCCGAGGAAGCGTTCCTCGCCTGGGTCCGCGACGTCGAGCCGCGGCGGATAGCGGGTTAGGCGTCCACCCGCCGCAAGATTTCCTCGTACACGTCCGCAAGCGCGACCAGATCGGCGATCGCCACGGCTTCGTCGAGCTTGTGCATCGTCGCATTGAGCAGGCCGAACTCGACCACCGGGCATAGCTTGACCAGGTAGCGTGCGTCCGAAGTGCCGCCGCTGGTCGACAGTTCGGGGGTGACGCCGAGCTTGGCCTCGATCGCGCCGGCGACGAGCGTCGAAAGTTCGCCGGGCTGCGTGAGGAAGGCCTCGCCATAGACGGTGCCCTTGACCTGCGCACCGGGTGCGTGGCGCTGCACGATTTCATCGATGCGAGCGATCAAAGCGGGCCCGTTCTGCATGTCGTTGAAGCGAATCGAGAGTCGCGCCCGCGCATTGCCGGGGATGACATTGGTCGCGGGGTTGCCGGTGTGGATGTCGGTGATTTCGATGTTCGAGGCCTGGAACCAGTCATTGCCCGAATCGAGCGTGATCGCGTCGATCTCGGCGAGCGCGGTGATCAGCCGGGGGATCGGATTGTCGGAGAGATGGGGATAAGCGACATGGCCCTGACGCCCGGGCACGTCGATCCAGATGACGGTCGAGCCGCGCCGGCCGATCTTGATCGTGTCGCCGAGTCGCTGGGCGGAAGTGGGCTCGCCGACGAGGCAGAGATCGGGTTTCACGCCGCGCTCGGCCATGCGCTCGATCAGCCGGGGGGTGCCGAAGGTGGCCGGCCCCTCCTCGTCGCCGGTGATGATCAGGCTTAGCTTCCTGTTCGCGGAGACGCGGGCGGCGGCGGCGACGACGAAAGCGGCGATCGCGCCCTTCATGTCGACTGCACCGCGGCCGTAGAGCAGCCCGCCGCGGACTTCGGGGACGAAGGCATCGCCGGTCCAGCCGGGCCCGGCGGGGACGACGTCGAGATGTCCGGCAAAGGCGAAGTGCGGGCCGGTGTCGCCGCGGGTGGCGAGGAGGTTCTCGACCGGGCCGTCGGGCGCCTCGCCCTCGACGAAGCGCTCCACCGCGAAACCCAGCGGGACCAAAGCCGCCTCGAGCACGTCGAAGACGGCGCCGCGGGCCGGGGTGACACTCTCGGCGGCAATCAGCGCCTTGGTGAGTTCGATGACGTCGGGCAAAAGGCTCTCCAAATCCAGTGGAGGTGGCATTGCCCAAGCTCGATCTCGATACAATCCCGCAGACCAATGCGACCGGCTATCCGAAACCATATTCGGACGTCGTGCAGGGGCGCTGGTACCGGCGACTGGCACCGGCGAGCGGGATCAGCGATTTCGGTTTCAGCCATGTCACGCTGAAGCCCGGCGCCTGGTCGTCGCAGCGGCACTGGCACGAGGGCGAGGACGAGTTCGTCGTGATGCTGAGCGGCGAGGCGGTACTGGTCGACGATGGGGGCGAGACGATAATGCGCCCCGGCGACGTCGCGGCGTTCCCCAAGGGCGACGGCAACGGCCATGTCCTGCAGAACCGCAGCGATATGGATTGCGTATTCATCGCGGTCGGTCGGCCGGCCGAAACCGACTGCCATTATCCCGACATCGACATGCACCTGGCCGCGGGGGAAGGGTTTCGACGCAAGGATGGCGGAACCCTGTAGTTTTCCATAACGCGCGATTCAGCGGAGCTTCATGGATGCCCTTTATCATGGCCGCATGCGTTGGATGCTCCTCTTGTCCGTGGTCGCGCTGAGCGTCGCCGACGTGGCGGCCTTTTCGGGCCGGCATCTCGTTGGCATCGGCCATATTGCGCGAGATCAGATCGAGAGCATCCGCAACCGGGCCGACGAATATACCCGCATCCCGGTCTGACGCCGTCAGCCGCTCGCCGGCTTCTCGAACTGCTCGATCACCCAATCTTCTTCCTGCGCCGCCGCGATCCAGTCCTGCATGAAGGGATGCTGGAGCACCGCGAGCATATAGCTCTGCGCGAAGCGGGGGACGGGGAGCGAATAGGTCACGATCCGCGTCACCACCGGCGCGAACATGATGTCGACTGCGCCGAACGCGCCGAACAGGAAATCGCCGTCGCCGCCGAAGCGGGCACGGGCCTGCGCCCATAATTCCATGATCCGGCCCAATTCGTCGATCACGTCGGGATCGGGCGTGCTCGGGGGATAGACCTGGCGGATGTTCATGCCGTGCTTGCGGCGGAGCGACGCGAAGCCCGAATGCATCTCGGCCGCCATCGAGCGCGCCATCGCGCGCGCGACCGGATCCTCGGGCCAGAATTTGGTGCCGCCGGTCTTGTCGTTGAGATATTCGACGATCGCGAGGCTGTCCCACACCACTGCCTCGCCGTCCCACAGGATCGGCACCTTGCCCGAGGACGGCGCGAACTCGTCGCCCTGGCGGCGCTTGTCCCAATCCGAGTCGTAGAGCGGCACCACCACCTCTTCGAACGGCAGCCCGGACTGCTTGCAGGCGAGCCAGCCGCGGAGCGACCAGGATGAATAGGCCTTGTTGCCGATGATGAGCTTCATGGGCAGGCGGGATAGCGGCGTGACCGAGCCGGGGCAATGGACACGCTTGAACAACTAGAATGATGCATATACATCATGCATATGCATCATGATTCTCCGGCTACTTCCTCCGCTTGTGCCTGCACCACGCTCCGCAAGGCATCGCGTGCAGTGGCGCGTGTCTATGACGACGCGCTTGCCGCCAACGGGATGACCACCGCGCAATTCGCGATCCTGCGGCATATCAGGCGCGGCGAGCCGCTGCCGCTGAGCCGGCTCGCCGAGCAGCTCGTGATGGACCGCAGCTCGCTCTATCGCGCGCTGGCGCCGATCGAGGCCAAGGGCTGGGTGACCGTTTCCGCCGGCGCGGGGCGGACCAAGCTGGCGTCGCTCACCGCTGCCGGGCGGGGGGCGGTCGAGGGCGCGGAGGCGGATTGGGACGCGGTGCAGGAGCGCTTCGTCGGCGCGATGGGGGAGGAGAAGTGGATGGAACTCGAAGCGGCGTTGCGCGCAGTGACGGAATTGGCCGAGGGCACGCCGGGAGCGAACGCATGACGGCGCTGCTTCGGCAGCTGCCGGTGTCGACGCGCGGCTATGCCAGCATCGTCGTCGGCATGACGTTCCTCGCCTTGCTCGTCTCCGCAGGGCTGCGATCGGCACCCGGCGTGATGATGCTGCCGCTCGAACAGCATTTCGGCTGGGATCGCGCGACGATCTCGGCGTCGGCGGCGATCGGCATATTGCTCTACGGGCTGGTAGGCCCCTTCGCGGCGGCGCTGATGCTGTCGATCGGCATCAAGCGGACGATGCTCGGCGGGCTGGTGCTGATGGCATCGGCGACCTTAGCCAGCCTGTGGATGACCGAGCCGTGGCAATATGTGCTGAGCTGGGGCGTGATCTCGGGCGTGGGCAGCGGCGCGGTGGCGTCGGTGCTGGGCGCGGCGGTGGTCAATCGCTGGTTCGCGACGCGGCAGGGGCTGGTGATGGGGATGCTCACTGCGAGCACCGCGACCGGTGCCCTGGTGTTCCTGCCGGTGCTGGCATGGCTCGCCGAGGGCGGGGCGTGGCGGCCGGTGGCGCTGGCCGTGTCGATCGCGAGCGCGGCGATGCTGCCGCTCGTATTCCTGTTCGTTCCCGAACATCCGCAGGACGTGGGCGTGCGGCGCTTCGGCGAGACCGAAGACAGCGCGCCGCCACCGCCGCTCAAGCAGGCCGCGACCGCGAGCTTGGCCTTCACCGCGCTGTTCCGCGCGGCACGGTCGCCGATGTTCTGGTTGCTTTTCGGCACCTTTTTCGTCTGCGGGCTGACCACCAATGGGCTGGTCGGCACGCACATGATCGCGTTCTGCGGCGATCACGGCATCGCGCCGGTCCAGGCGGCGGGTTTGCTCTCGCTGATGGGGCTGTTCGACCTGATCGGAACGACTGCGTCGGGCTGGCTGACCGATCGCTACGATCCGCGGAAGCTACTCTTCGTCTATTACGGCCTGCGCGGGCTCTCGCTGCTGGCACTGCCCTTCCTCGATTTCGGCGCGGGCAGCCTGTTCCTGTTCGCGGTCTTCTATGGCCTCGACTGGATCGCGACGGTGCCGCCGACGGTGAAGCTCGCCAACCTGACGTTCGGCGAGCGCGATGCGCCGATCGTGTTCGGCTGGGTGATGGTCGGGCACCAGTTGGGCGCGGCGACCGCGGCGTTCGGCGCGGGCGCGATCCGCGCCTGGACCGGCACCTACACGCCCGCTTTCCTGATCGCAGGGGCGTTCGGACTCGCGGCGGCGGTGGCGATCCTGAGCGGGCGGACCGAGGCCCGCACGCTTCGGCCGGCGACCTGACCGTAACGGCTTGCGGCGGGAGGAAAAAGACGACAGCATCGACCCCGGGGCACGTGAAATCGAAGGGGGACTGATGTCGCGTTGGGGGTGGAGCCTGCTGGTTGCGGGCGGACTGGTCGCGATCGCCGCGACGGCAGGGGCGCAGACGGCGGACAAGCCGGCGGAGAAAGCGGCCGAGAAAGAGGCGGAAAAGAAGACCGGGCCGCTGGAGACTTCGGTCTTCGCCGAGATCCCGTCCTTCGAGGGGCCCGAGCTTTCCCCCGGCGGCAACGCGATCGCCGCCAAGGTCGCAGTGAACGGCACCCAATATTTCGCGATCATCCCACTCGACGGCAGCAAGATGCGGCTGGTCGGGCTGGGGGAAGCCGATCTTAACTGGTGGCAATGGGTCAATGACGAATGGCTGGTGCTCGGCATCGGCCAGCTCATGCCTTTCGAAGGCGACGAGATGTATGTGAGCCGCGCCGTGAGCGTGAATGCCACCGGCACGAAGATCAACAAGCTCGCCAGCCGCGAAGCCGCACAGGACGCTGACGACCTGGTCTGGACCGCGACCGACGGCACGCCGCGCATCCTGATGGCGTCGCAGATGTCGGTCTATGCCAACCAGGCCGGCTTCTGGCCTCAGGTCGACGAAATCGACGTTTCGACCGGCAAGCGCAAGCTCGTGCTCCACGGCCGCGAAGGAATCTGGAACTGGTATGCCGACGGCAACGGTACGGTTCGGATGGGCATCGGCTCGTCGCTGGACGGGCGCACCCGGCGCGCAGTCTATCGCGAAAGCGACAAGGACAGTTTCAAGACGATCGATAAGGCACGCACGCACAAGGATACGCTCACCGTCCCTTCGCTGTTTCTGAAGGCGCCCGGCAAGGGCCTGATGATCTCGGACGACGAAGGCGGCTATTCGGCGTTGTACGAGCTCGATCTCACGACGTTGACGCGGGGCAAACAGCTCTTCGCGACCAAGGGCTATGATATCGGCGGGCTGATGCCCGACCGGACCGGCTTCAACTATGTCGGCGTCTATGTGAACGAGGACAAACCGGGCATCCGCTGGACCGATTCGGCACTGGAGGCGATGCAGAAGACGATCGCGGACAGGATCAAGGGCGGCGAGCCGCGGATCGTCTCGCTCAATCGTGATCGTACCATGGCGATTGTCCATGTCGGCGGCGCCAACGCGCCCGGCGCCTATTTCCTGTACCGCGCCGCCGACGATTCGATGCAGTTCCTCAATACCAACAACAGCGCGATCGGCATGAAGCGGATGCATCCGGTGCGCACGATCCGCTACAAGGCGCGCGACGGGCTGGAGATCGCCGCGGTGCTGACGCTGCCGTTCGGCAAGAAGACCAATTTGCCGCTGATCGTGATGCCGCATGGCGGGCCCTTCGCGCGCGACACCGAGGAATGGGACTGGTGGACCCAGTTCCTCGCCGAGCGCGGCTATGCAGTGATCCAGCCCAATTACCGCGGCTCTTCCGGCTACGGCACGCCGTTCACCGAAAAGGGGCTCGGCCAATGGGGCCTGGCGATGCAGGACGATCTCAACGACGCGGTCGCCGAGCTCGCCAAATTGGGGATCGCTGATCCGAAGCGGGTCTGTATGGTCGGCGCTTCCTATGGCGGCTATGCCGCGATGCGCGCGGCACAACGCGACGGCAAGCTGTACCGCTGCGCAGTGGCCTATGCCGGCGTCTCCGATCTCAATCGGATGATCAACCATAACAGCAACTTCCTCGGCGCGGGCGCGCGGAAGGACTGGCTCAAGATGCAGGCGCCGGACCTGAAGAGCGTCTCGCCGGTCAATCTCGCCGATCAGTTCTCGATCCCGATCCTGCTGGTACACGGCAAGAAGGACCGGGTGGTGCCGCTCGTTCAGTCGCGGGTGATGGCGCAGAAGCTCAGGGCGGCGGGCAAGGACGTGACGTGGATCGAGCAGCCCGAGGCCGACCACCATTTTTCGCGCAGCGAGGACCGGCTGGAGTTCCTGAAGGCGCTGGAGGCGTTCCTGGCCAAGCACAACCCGGCCTGAAGCGGGGCAGGCGGTCAGGCGGCGAGCGACGCGACGAAGCTGCGCATCTCGCGCATCAGCAGCTCGGTCTTGCCGACCAGATCGCCCGTCACCGCGCCCAGTTCCCCGGTTACGTCGGCGGCGGCGTCGGCGGCATGTTCGGCGATCGCCGCGCTGTCATGGAGGCTCGAAGTGAGTGCGGCCGCGGAGCCGGCATAGCGTTGGATCGAGCGGATGACGTCACCTTGCCGCGCCATCGCCTGCTCGACCGCGCCGGCGCCTTCGGTGATGCGACCGAAGCTCGTGCGCATGTCGCTGACGATGCTGGCGGTGGAGGTGACCGCTTCGGTGATCCGCGTGAGCTGGCGGCGGATATCCTTGGTCGCGAGCGAGGTCTGCGAGGCGAGCGCCTTCACTTCCTGCGCGACGACCGCGAAGCCGCGGCCTGCCTCACCGGCGCGCGCGGCCTCGATCGAAGCATTGAGCGCGAGCAGATTGGTCCGCGCGGCGACGTCGCCGATCAGATCCGCGATGGTGCCGGCGTTGCCGGCATAGCCAACCAGAGTGGCGAAGCGATCGTCGGCGGCGAGCGAGAGTGTATGGAGATGCGCGGTCGTCGTTTCCTGCGCGGCGATGCTGGCCTCGACCGCGGCGCGCGCATGGCCGAGATTCTCGGATTCGCCGAGCAGCACCGTGGCCCCGTCGTCGGCCTTGCTGATATGGCCGACGATGCCGTGAACCTGATCCTGCGAAGTGCGGGCGCTCAGCACCAGCAATTCGGCGGATTGGCGCGTCCGATCGGCGGCGGCGGCGAGATCGGTGACGTTGCGCACGAAGATCTGTTCGAACTGGCCGGCGATGCGCCGCACTTCGTCGTCGCGGGCGCAGCGGCTCGCGGCCTCCATGCGGGTACGCGCCTCGGCGGCGGTGGCCTGGCGCTGCCATTCCTCGCGCTGTGCCTCGGCACGGAGCAGATCGCGCTCGTGCTCGGCGGCGGCGCGCGCCTGGCCCAGCTCATATTGCCGCGCGACGAGCTTGGACTGTTCGAGTACGAAGCGGCCGAGCAGTAGCGTGTACGCGCCGAGGAACACCGACATGCCGGCCGGCATCTCCCACAGGATCGCGAAGAAGAGGCTGACGAGATTGGCGGTGACGAGAAAGGCGAGGCTGGCGGGGGGCAGCGCGGCGTAGCGGAGCGCGCCGACCGCGGTGACGCCGGCGATTACCGCGACCACGACGATGAGCTGGTGATCGGTCGCGCCCATCCCGCACGCGCCGAGGAACACCATCCAGCCGAACGCGGCGAGGCAACCCTGCAGGACCGCCATGAGAATCGCGCCCCGCGAATCCGCGATGCGCCAGTCGCGCTTCCGATGGCGAATATAGCGGACCAGAAACCCGCTGAGGATGCCGAGATGGAGCACGAGCGCGGCGCTGCGGATCAGCAAATGATCGGCGTCGTGGGACATTGCGAGCATGCCGATGCTCACGATCACCGACATCGCGAAGGTGAACGGGAAGCCGCCCGATATCGACATGATCTGGGTGCGCACCAGCTCCTCGGGCAGCGCCACCCAGCGACCATACAGGGCATGGACGAGGCGAAAGGCGAGAGGGCGGAGCGACCGGATCACCGATACATTTTAGACGGGAATGGCAAGTCTACGTGGTTTTGCGTGTAAGCATAAGTAGTTGGACGTAGGTTTCAGGCCTTCACATAGACCCAGGCAGCGGTGCCGGAGGCGAGGACGACCTGTTCGCGGCGGTAATTCTCGCTCTCATAGGTGTCGGCGGCGGCGAGTTCTGCCGCGGTCAAGCGGAAGACCTTGCCGGGGATCGGCGGGGCATCGGCATCGGGGACGAGCGCGCGATGGGTCTCGATCCCGCTGGCGTCGAGCACTGCCGGATCGCGGATCTGGATCTCGATCACGCCATAGCCGGTGAGCACATCGTCGGTGCCTTCGAGCAGACGGCCGAATTGCGAGCGCTGGACGCTCTCGAGCTGGAGCGTGCCGTAGGAGAAGAGGTGCTCGGTCACAGCCTGAGATGGATCCCGCGGCGGTGGAAGGGGACGAGCGCGGCCAAGACGAGCGCGAGTGCGATCAGTGCGTAGGCGAAGGAGGCGGCATGGGGGTCTGGGATCAGGCTGCTCAGGCGCGCGAAGCCCCAGTCCTGCACGCTCGCATCGCCGATGAACAGGCGGAAGCCCGCTATGCCGATCAGTACCGAGAGAACGTAGCCGAGGATCGCGTTCATGCCGAGCATGTGGAGCGGCGCGAGCAAGCGGGGCACGCCGCTCCGGGTCGCGGCCATGCAGAGCGCGAGGAGCAGCGCCGAGCTGCCCGAGGTAAAGATCGCGAAGCTGCTGGTCCACAGCTTCTTGTTGATCGGCAGGACCGGGTGGAGCAGCAGGCCGATCGCGATCAACAGCACGCCCGCGAGCGCGATCCGAAGCGTGGCGCGCGATGGATCGCGCTGCCAGACGATCGCCGCGAGCATCCCGAACAGGACGTTCGCGAGCGCCGACATCGTCGAGAGCAGGCCTTCGGGGTCGTAGACGATATTGCCCGCGGCATCGGTGCCGCCGCGCCAGATATGCGCGGTCGTGAACACTGCGCGATCGATGAAGCCGGTGAGATTGCCTTCGGGGCTGAGCTGGCCCGCACCGTATCCGGGAACCGGAACGAATGCGAGTAACGCCCAATATAGCAGCAGTGCGACAACGGTCATGGCGAGAATCGGGGCGGGGCGCAGGCTGCGTCGGCCGTCCCCCAGCGTCGACGCAGTGAGGATCGCGAAGCTCGCCGCGAGCGCATAGCAGAGCGCGATGCGCTGGAGCACGCCGGGGAAGCGGAAGCTCGCGAGCTCCGGGCGGGCGATAAGCTGGAGCCCCCAACCGATCGCGATCAGCAACAGCGTGCGCCGTGCGATCTTGCGCCACGTGCCGCCGTCGACTTTGCGCGGAAAGGAGAGGGCAAGCGCCACGCCGACCGCGAACAGGAAAGCGGGAAAGACGAGATCGGTCGGCGTCCAGCCATGCCATTCGGCGTGATCGAGCGGCCACCACAAATGCGACCAGCTGCCCGGCGTATTGACGAGGATCATGCCGGCAACGGCGAGCCCGCGGAAAATGTCGAGACCGGCGAGACGCGGCCTCGCCGCGCTCAACCCACGGCCTCCAGCACCGCGGCGCGCAGTTCGGGGAGGCCCATGCCCTTCTCGCTCGAGGTGGCGATGATGTCGGGGTGGGCGGCCGGACGTTTCCGGGCTTCGGTTTCGGTGCGGGCGCGGACTTCGGCGAGTTCGGTCGCCTTGATCTTGTCGGTCTTGGTGAGGACGATCCGGTAGCTGACCGCGGCATTATCGAGCATGTCGAGGATCTCGTTGTCGACGTCCTTGATGCCGTGGCGCGAATCGATCAGCACCAAGGCGCGCTTGAGCACGTCGCGGCCGCGCAGGAAGTCGTTCACCAGGTAGCGCCACTGGCGCTGCATGTCCTTGGGCGCCTTGGCGAAGCCATAGCCGGGCATGTCGACGAGGCGGAATTTGAGCGGATCGCCGACGTCGAAGAAATTGAGCTCCTGCGTGCGGCCGGGCGTGTTCGAAGTGCGTGCGAGGCCGTTGCGGTTGGCGAGCGCGTTGAGCAGCGACGATTTGCCCACGTTCGAGCGGCCGGCGAACGCAACTTCGGGCACCGCCGGATCAGGCAGATGCCGAAGCTCGGGCGCCGACTTCAGGAAGGTGATCGGGCCGGCGAAGATCTTTCGCGCGGCCTCGATCTGATCGTCGTCGAAGCCGCTCATTTGCTCGCCTTGGCTTCCTTCTTGATCGGCTCCTTCAGTCCCGGATGCTTCTTGTAGAGCAGCCATTGCTGGGCGATCGTCAGCACGTTCGAAGTGATCCAGTAGACCTGCAGGCCCACCGCGAAGGGCGCCATCAGGAACATCATCATCCACGGCATTATGGAGAAGATCTGCTTCTGCATATCGTCCATCGGTGCCGGGTTGAGCTTGAACTGGAAGTACATCGAGATGCCGAGCAGGATAGGGATCACGCCGATCGCGATGAAGTGCGGCGGCGTGAAGGCGAGCAGCCCGAACAGGTTGAGCGGCGTCAGCGGATCGGGCGCCGAGAGATCGCGGATCCAGCCGACGAACGGCTGGTGCCGCATTTCGATCGTGAGCAACAGCACCTTGTACAATGCGAACATGATCGGGATCTGGATCAAGATGGGGAGGCAGCCCGCGAGCGGATTGACCTTCTCTTCCTTGTACAGCTTCATGATCTCCTGCTGCTGGCGCTGCTTGTCGTCCTTGTAGCGTTCCTGCAGCGCCTTCATCTTGGGCTGCACCGCGCGCATCGCCGCCATCGAGGCGAACTGGCGCTGGGCGATCGGGAAGAGCAAAAGGCGGATCGTGATCGTGAGCAAGATGATCGCGACGCCGAAATTTTTAGCGATGCGGAACAGCCAGTCGAGATAATAGAAGATCGGCTGCTCGATGATGCCGTACCAGCCCCAGTCGATCGCGCGATCGAACTGCACGATGCCTTGTTCGTCCTGATATTTGTCGAGGAGCTTCACTTCCTTCGCGCCGGCGAAGAAGCGGCTGTTGTAGGTGACCTTCTTGCCGGGTGCGAGGTTGAGCGGATCGGCAAGGCGGTAATCGGCCTGATAGGCCTTGCCCATCTCGCCGCGGTGCTGGAGCTGGACGGGCACGCGCTGATCGGGGACCAATGCGGTCAGCCAGTAATGATCGGTATAGCCGACCCAGCCGCCGGTGGTGCTGAATTGCTGCGGCGTGCCTTCGACGTCCTTCCAGTTGACGTAGTTCGCCGCGCCCTGGGAAATCGCGATCGGACCGACATGCGCCGCCCATTGATCGGGGTCGAGCGAGCGCTCCGCGCGCGAGACGAGCGCGAAGGGCGTGACCGCGACCGGCGTGGCGCCGGCGTTGGCCACTGTCTGGCGGATGTTGAACATGTAATTGTCATCGACCGACAGCTCGATGCGGAACACCTGGCCCGTGGGACTCCGCGAAGTGAGCGTGACGGGCGTTGTCGGAGTCAGCTTCGTGCCGCTGGCCTGCCAGATCGTGTCGGGACCCGGAGCCTCGACGCCGGCTCCCTGCCAGCCGAACTGCGCGAAATAGGCACCTTTGGCGCCCCCCGGCGAGAGCAGGCGGATCGGCGGCGAATCCTTGGCGACGGTCTCGGCATATTGGCTGAGCACGAGGTCGTCGATCCGCGCGCCCTTGAGGTTGATCGAGCCGCGCAGCTTGGGCGTTTCGATCGCCACCCGCGGGGTTTCGGCGAGCACTATCTGGCGATCGCGCAAAGCCTTGGGCGAATCATAGGCCGGATCGGCGCCGGGATTGCCGACCGGCTTGGTCTTGCCGCCCTCGATCTTGACCGATGCCGGCTGCTGCTGCGGGAAGATCCAGTGGGTGATCTGCGGCCAGCCGAACAGGATGAGCGCGGCCAGCAGCGCAAAGATCACGAAATTCTTTTGGTCGTGTTTCACCGAATAGTCCCCGGAAAGTCCGTCATGGCACGGGATCGTAGCCGTGCCCGCCCCATGGATGGCAGCGCAGGATGCGCCTTGCGGCCAGCCAGCCGCCCTTGAGCGCTCCATAGCGGCGGAGCGCCTCGATTGCATAGGCCGAACAGCTGGGCGCGTAGCGGCAGCTGGGCGGCAGAATCAGTGAGGGGCCGAGTTGCCAGCCCCGTGCTATTAGGATGAGAAGGCGCGCGATCATCGGGCGAGCTTCGCGCATGCCTTGGCCAGTTCGGCCTTGAGATCGGCATAGTCCCGCTCGATCCCGCTGTTGCGGCCGATCAGGACATGGTCGGCGCCCGGAATACCCGATTCGGGCAAGACCTCGCGCGCGAGTGCACGGAAGCGGCGCTTCATGCGATTGCGCACGACCGCATTGCCGACCTTTTTGGAAACGGTAATGCCGATTCGCATCGTCGAATCGGCATCGTCGCGCGCACGCACCAGCAGAACGAAGCCGGGCATGGGTGCCCGCTTCCCCGCATTGGCGGCGAGATAGTGCTTGCGCTCGGTGAGCCGCGCGAGCGGTACGGCGGTTAGGCCGACAGCTTCTTGCGGCCGCGGGCGCGGCGGGCACGGATCACGTTGCGGCCGCCGACGGTCGCCATCCGGCTGCGGAAGCCGTGCCGGCGCGCACGCACCAGGTTGCTCGGCTGAAAGGTCCGCTTCATCGCTCATCCTCGGTAATCTAGAACGTAAAAGGGCCGCTACAGGAGCGGCCGCGTGTCGGGTGCCCATACGGAGGTGAGTCGCCAAAGTCAACGCGGGTCTGCGGGAAAACCGAGCAATGCGGCTTCGGCTTCGGCCGTGGCGACGTCCTTGGCACGTTGCTGCCGCCGACGGAAGCTCCGGCGGCGCAGCGCCATGTCGCTATAATGGCCGAAGCGCGGCCAGCGGCGCTTGAGCCGTGCGAAGTGGCGCCGCGCCCAGGTCGCGTTCCTGAGCACGAGCACCAGCCCGCCCGCAAAGACGATGATTCCGCCGGGGCCGGGGATGACCCCGACCAGCGGCGAGGCGGCCATGATCGCGAATCCTAGCACGACGAGGGCCGTGCGGAGGAGGTGCGGGCGGGTGTGTGAGTCCGGCATTACACCGGATGTGGGCACGCGCTCCCCCGCTGCCAAGTATCCCCTGCCGGAATCTGCAGGTCTTCGTCGCGTCGCCGCCGCGGATCGCCGATTTCCCCGATTCGGATCAGTTCTGTTCCATCCTGGACGAAAGCCGGTAAGAACAAGGCAGGGGGAAGCGGCATGATCGCGAGCGTTTCGACAGTGGCCTATCTGGGGCTCGAGGCGCGCGCGGTCGAAGTGCAGTGCAATCTCGTCGCCGGCCTGCCCAGCTTCGTGGTGGTCGGGTTGCCCGACAAGGCGGTGGCGGAAAGCCGCGAGCGGGTGCGGGCCGCTATCGCGGCGATCGGGCTGGCGCTGCCGCCCAAGCGGATCATCCTCAATCTCTCGCCCGCCGACCTGCCGAAGGAAGGCGCGCATTTCGACTTGCCGATTGCGCTCGCGCTGCTCGCGGCGATGGGCGTGGCCGACGCCGAGACCCTGTCGGGCTATGTCGTGGTGGGCGAACTGGGGCTTGACGGGCGAGTTGCGCCGTCGCCGGGGGTGCTGCTCGCGGCGCTGCATGCGTCGGAAGACAACAAGGGGTTGGTCTGCCCCGCGTCGCAGGGCCCCGAAGCCGCCTGGGCCGGCTCGATCGAAGTGATCGCGGCGCCCGACCTGATCGGGCTGCTCAACCATTTCAAGGGCAACCAGTTGCTGCCCGCCGCCCCTGCGGGCGAGATGGACCAGCCCGGCTACGGCCCCGATCTCGCACAGGTGAAGGGGCAGGAAACCGCCAGGCGCGCGCTCGAGATCGCGGCGGCGGGCGGGCACAACATGATCATGGTCGGGCCGCCCGGCGCGGGCAAGTCGCTGCTCGCCTCGTGCCTGCCGGGGATATTGCCGCCGCTCGATGCCGCCGAGGCGCTCGAAGTCTCGATGGTGGCATCGGTCGCCGGGACGCTCTCGGGCGGGCGGCTGACCCGGACACGACCGTTCCGCAGCCCGCATCACTCGGCATCGATGGCGGCGCTCACCGGCGGCGGGCTCAAGGTAAAGCCGGGCGAAGTGAGCCTTGCACATCTGGGCGTATTGTTCCTCGACGAGTTACCCGAATTCCAGCGCGCGGTGCTCGATTCGCTGCGCCAGCCGCTCGAGGCAGGGGTGGTCAGCGTCGCGCGGGCCAATGCGCATGTCACCTTCCCGGCCCGGGTCCAGCTGATCGCGGCGATGAATCCGTGCCGGTGCGGGCATCTCGGCGATCCGGCGCTCGCCTGCGCCCGGGCGCCCAAATGCGCCGCCGACTATCAGGCCAAGGTGTCGGGGCCTTTGCTCGACCGGATCGACCTGCACGTCGAGGTGCAGCCGGTCACTGCCGCCGATCTGGTGCTGCCGCCGCCGGCGGAAGGATCCGCCGAAGTGGGCGCGCGCGTTGCCGGCGCACGTGCGGTCCAGACCGAGCGCTACCGCGACGTGGCGGTGCGCACCAATGCGGAGGCCGAAGGTGAGGTGCTGGCTGCGTTCGCGACGCCGGACGAGCCCGGGCGCAAGCTGCTGGCGCAGGCGGCCGAAGCGATGCGGCTGTCGGCGCGCGGCTATACTCGGGTGCTCCGCGTGGCGCGAACCATCGCCGACCTCGCCGGTGCCGGGGGCGTCAGCCGCATCCACGTCGCCGAGGCGTTGAGCTATCGGCGGCAGGCGCCGCGGAACTAAGCGTCACGCGCCATCTTGCGGCCGACGCGCCCTTCGTCTAGCCACACGCGCTCGCTGCCCCTGTGGCGAAATTGGTAGACGCGACCGACTCAAAATCGGTTGCCGCAAGGCATGCTGGTTCGAGTCCGGCCAGGGGCACCAGCACCGCCGTGGCTACTACGCCACGGCACGGAAGAGCTGATTTCAGCCGTTTAGGAAAATCTGTGCGATTTCAGAATGGTAGAGCGGCGACCAATTTCGATAGGCAGCTTTGCGCCCTCTTTCCGACCGTTCAGCCCATCCATTAACGATCCTGAAAACCCCCGCCGGCGATCCAGCCCGCGTTGCGTTGATCCGGAGATGCTCATCCTCCGAGCACGATATGTGCCAGCTCCGGCGGATTCTCGAGTGCCGAGAAGTGTCCGGTATCTTCGAGCGTGATCATCCGCGTGTTAAGCAGCGCCCGGGTTCGCTCGCGTTCGTCGGGACGCGACCAGTCGCTGTCTCCATAGATTAGGGTGACCGGCGCCGAGACGTGCGGATACAGGTCCCGTGCCTCGCCCCAGGATCGCCAGCCGGCCAGGACTTTCCGCGCCGCCTGCTTGTATCCGGGGCGGCGTGCCACCCGGGCGAACTCGGCAAGAAGGTCGGGCGGAAGCTTGCGCCGGTCGTGAAAACCGCCGCCCATGATCTTGCCGAGCACCATTTCATTTTCCAGCGCGGCGTTGACGGCGCCCAGCACGGGAACTTGGAGGCTTCCGATGATCACATTGGCGAAGGTGTTGCCGCGCCGGATGCCATCGCCGTAACGGATGTCGTAGTCATAAGGGTTGATGGCGAAGACGCGCGCGATCCGCTGCGGAAGGGCCGCCGCGACGGTGAGGGCCAAGGCGCCACCGATCGATTCGCCAATGATCGTGACGCCGTTGAGGTCGAGCTTCTCGATGAACCCGATGACTGCTTCTCTGAAATAGGGTTCGTCGAACGGCGCGCGCCGATCTATCGGCGAATGACCGTGTCCGGGAAGGTCGATCGCGTATACGGTGTACCCTTGGGCGAGAAGCGGCGCCAGCTCGCGAAAATATTCGATCTGGGTGCGTATCGTGTGCAGCAACAGCAACGGCGCCCCGTGACCCGATTTTTCATAGCGCAAGGTGATGGCTTCCGAGATTTTCAGGCGCGCCGTTTCGGCGTGTGGCGGGGTGGGCATTTCGGTTTCCTATGATCGCTGCGGCACAAGTATCTGCGCACGTGGGAGATGGGGCGGTTCAGCGGACACGCCCGGATCGACGGGCTTCAGGCGGAATTTTCCGGGGCCGTGCCGATATTGGCAACCGCGCGTTCCAGCCGCTCGACTCGCTGCGCGATTTCGGCGAGCGGATCATAGTCGGCCGCCTCGGCGATCGCCTCGAAATTGCGCCAGATCCGGCGCGCGATTTCCTTCAGCTTCATCGCGATTTCTCCTTTCCAAGACGACGCGAGGGGGTGGACTTGTCGGATTGCGAGGCTCGCCAGCCGGCGAGCGCGTCCAGCATCGGTCCGAGGCCTGTGGCGACTTCGGTCAGCGCGTAGACATGGCTGGCGTGCAGAGGCGGAAGGTAGCGCCGCTCGACAAGCCCCGCACATTCCAGCGCACGGAGCCGGTCGGTGAGGATGTTCGCGCTGACACGCGGGATCGCCGACCTCAGATCCGCGAACCGATGCTCGCCGGCATGGAGGCAGACCAGGATCCGCAGCGTCCAACGCCCCTCGAGGGGCTCGATCAGGTCCCCCTCCGGAACGGCGCGATCGACAGCTGGGCTCGGGGTGTCCAGGCACCCGAGCGCCGTCCAGGTCCCGCGCTCGTGGCAGGACCTCGCACCGTCCGTGGGGACCGCGCTCATGCTAGCGCCCCCGCTGGCTGCGGTTGGCCTTCCGGAGCAGGTTTGATCCGATACCAGAGCGCATAGAGCGCCGGCAGGAAGACGAGCGTCAGGATCGTTCCAACGAGTGTGCCGCCGATCAGCGTGAAGGCCATCGCACCCCAGAACACCGAATGGGTGAGTGGCACGAAGGCGAGCACCGCTGCCAGTGCCGTCAGGATCACGGGCCGGGAGCGCTGGACGGTCGCCTCGACCACGGCGTCGAACGCCGTGCGGCCGTGCTCGCGATTCTCCTGGATCTGGCCGATCAGGATCAGCGTGTTGCGCATCAATATGCCCGCCAGCGAGATCAGCCCGAGGATGGCGTTGAAGCCGAAGGGCTGGCCGGTCAGCAGCAGCGTCGGCACCACGCCGATCAGCCCCAGCGGCGCGGTCAGCAGGACGATCGTCATCGCCGAGAAGCTGCGGACCTGCAGCATGATGACGATCATCATCAGCAGGATCATGATCGGGAAGATCGGCGCCAGCGCGGCATTGGCCTTGCCGGCTTCCTCGATCGAGCCGCCCATGACGACGTGGTATCCGGAGGGCAGGGCGCTGATGACCGGCGCGAGCTTCTTGAACATGGCGGTCGAGACATCGGGCGGTTGCAGATGGTTGGCGATGTCGCCGCGCACGGTGATGGTCGGCACGCGATCGCGGCGAAGCAGGATCGGATTCTCCATCCGCAGCTCGAGCTTGCCGATCTGGCTGACCGGGATGCGCTCGCCGTTCGCGGCGGTCAGGGTGAAATCCCCGATGCGCGCCGGATCGAGCCGCGTCTCGCCTGCGGAACGCACGACCACATCGACCGTGCGGATATCCTCGCGGACCTGCGAGACCGTCACGCCGGAGAGCAGGAACTGAAGCTGCTCGCCGACATCGCCCGAGGTCAGGCCCATAGCACGAAGCCGGTCCTGATCGAGCGCGAAGTGCAGCGTCGGCACGCGCTCGCCCCAGTCGGTGTTGACCGTGCGCATCATCGGGTCGTTGACCATGATCGCGCGGACCTGCTCGGCGATGCCGCGCAGCTTCTCGACGTCGGGACCGCTGACGCGGAACGCGACGGGATAGGGGGAGGGGGGCCCGAAGACGAGCTGCGTCACGCGCACCCGCGCCGCGGGGGCGAGGCCGTCGGCCACAGCCTGCCGCAAGCGTTCCTTCAATGCATCGCGCGCCTCTTCGTCCGGCGTGCGCACGATGACCTTGGCGAAGGACGGGTCGGGCAATTCGGGCGAGAGCGACATGAAGAAGCGCGGCGCGCCCTGGCCGACATAGGCCGTGACGACCTTCGCTTCGGACTGCTTGCGCAGCCAGGCTTCGACCTGTTCCGTCGCCGCGCTGGTCTGTTCGATCGACGTGCCCTTGGGCATCTGGACCTCGACCAGCACCTCGGGCCGGTCGGAGGTGGGGAAGAACTGCTTCTTCACAAGCACCATGCCCGCGCCGGCGACGAGGAACGCGACCAACGTTGCGATCGTCACCACCCGGTTGCGCTTCACCGCCCAGCGGATCAGCTGGCGCACCTTCTGGTAGCGCGGGGTTTGGTAGATCGCATCATGCCCGCCCGCGACCGGCTTGATCGCCGGCAGCAGCTTGACCCCCATGTACGGCGTGAAGATCACCGCCACGACCCAGGACGCGAGCAGGGCGAAGCCGACGACCCAGAAGATGTTGCCGGCATATTCACCGGCCGTGGACTTCGCGAAGCCGACCGGCATCAGGCCGATCACGGTCACCAGCGTGCCCGCCAGCATCGGCGCCGCGGTGTGGCTCCAGGCATAGGCCGACGCCTTGATGCGGTCGAAGCCCTCCTCCATCTTCACGACCATCATCTCGATCGCGATGATCGCGTCGTCGACCAGCAGCCCGAGCGCAAGAACCAGCGAGCCGAGCGTGATGCGGTCCAGCACCCTGCCGGTCGCCCACATGATGACCAGCACGATCGCGAGCGTCAGCGGCACCGCCCCCGCCACGACGATGCCAACCCGCCAGCCGAGCGCGACGAGGCTGACGATCATCACGATCGCCAGCGCCTCGAGGAAGGTGCGCATGAACTGATCGACGGCCGCCGAGATGTTCTCCGACTGGTCGGTCACGGGAGCGAGGACCATTCCGAGCGGCAGCCCCGACGAGATCGCCTGGACTTCGGCCTTCAGCGACTTGCCGAGCTCGAGCCCGTTCCAGCCTTCGCGCATGACGACGCCGAGCAGCAGGGTCGGCTCGCCTTGGTTGCGGATCAGGAAGGTCGCCGGATCCTCATAGCCGCGCCGGACCTCGGCGATGTCCGCCAGGCGCAGGGTCTTGCCATTGGCGACGATCGGCAGATCGCGGATCTTTTCGAGATCGTCGAACGCGCCATCGAGCCGGACCTGCACCTGCGGCCCGTTCGCCTCGATCGCCCCCGCCGGGGTGACCAGGTTCTGCTGCGCGAGCGCCGCGAAGATCGCGCGCGGCGCGATCCCCAGCGTCGCCAGCCGATCCTGCGCGAACTCGACGAAGATGCGCTCGGGCCGTTCGCCGACGATGTTGATCTTCTTCACGCCGGGCACGTGGAGCAGCCGCTGGCGCAGCACCTCGGCCTGACGGGCGAGGTCGCGCTGCGGCTCGCCCTTTGCCTTCAGTGCATACAGCGCGAACGTCACATCGCCATATTCGTCGTTGACGAACGGACCGGCGACCCCGCGGGGCAGCCGAGGCGCCTCGTCCTGCAGCTTCTTGCGCGCCTGGTAGAATTGCTCCTGCACTTCGGACGGGGGCGTCTGGTCGCGCAGGAGCAGCGTAGTGAAGGCGAGGCCGGGGCGCGTGAACGTCTCCGCGCGGTCGTACCAGCGCAGCTCCTGCAGCCGTTTTTCCAGCGGCTCGGCGACCTGGTCCTGCATTTCCTGCGCGGTGGCGCCGGGCCATGCGGTGACCACGGTCATCTGCTTGATGGTGAAGCTCGGATCCTCGGCGCGGCCGAGGCTCAGGAAGGCTACGATTCCGGCGGCGGTGATCGCGATGATGAAGAACAATGTGACTGCCCGTTCGCGCACAGCGAGGGCGGACAGGTTGAACCTGCCCTTGGGTTCGGACGTCTCGCTCAACGGACCGCTCCCGCGGCGATGCGGACCGGCTGGCCCTGGTGGAGCATGTGCGCGCCCAGCGCGACGAAGCGCTCGCCGGGACGCAAGCCCGCGGCCACGACTGCCTTCTCGTCGCCGATCGTGGCGAGCCGTACCGGACGCCAGGTGACGCTGGGACTATTTCCGCTTTCGACGATCCAGACTCCCGGCCCCTGCCCGCGGTCGTAGATCGCGGCGAGCGGGACGGCGATCGCCGCCGGCTGGCCGGGAGCGCCGACCCGGATCGTTATCGTCGATCCCAGAGGCGCAGCGACGGGAGCACCGGAGAGGACGAACCGCGCTTCGAAAGTCCGCGTCGTCGGATCAGCGGCGTCGCTCAGTTGCCGCAATCGCGCCCGCCCATCGAGCCCGCTATAGGTCCGGGCCTCCGCTTCCGTGCCCAGTGCAGGGCGAAGCGTCTCGGGCAGTGCAACCACGGCTTCGCGCGGACCGGAGCGGGCCAGCCGGACGACGGTCTGACCGGCCGCGACCACTTGCCCGGGCTCGGCCAGCGTCTCGGCGACCACGCCGTCGGCGTCGGCAACCAGCAACGTATAGCCGGTATCGTTGCGACTGACCCGTGCCTGGGCCTCGGCGGCGGAAAGCTGCGCGCGCGCCGAAAGCGCCGCGGCCTTTGCCTGGTCGTAGGCGGAGGCGGAGACCGCACCCGCAGACACCAGATCGCGGTAGCGCTGTTCATCGGCGCTGGCCTGAACCGCGCGGGCGCGGGCGGCCGCGACCGTGCCGGCCGCCGCCTGCGCCGCGAGCGCATAGTCGGCCGCATCGATGCGCATGAGAGGCTGGCCGCGGCGGACGGTCTGACCGGCATCGACCAGCCGCGCCACCACCTTGCCGCCGACACGGAAGCCGAGATCGCTCTGCACGCGGGCGCCGACGATGCCCGTGAACGCCTGCGCGGATCCTTCGGCCGCGCCGGCTTGCGCGATTCGCACCAGCGGCGGCGCGGTACGCGGATCGGCGTCCGATTTGCCGCATCCGGCCAGCGCTCCGGCTGCCAGCCCAAGAATCCCGACCGTTCGGGCGCAAGACGATATCGACACGCAGGTTCCTCCTGTTCAGTCGGAACCAGATGTCATCAAGTGACCATTATGTCAACTAGTCACATGCAACTATTCGATCTCATGGTGCGAGGCTGCGCAGCACCAGTCCGGTCACCTCGGTCTGCGCATCGGGCAGGAGGTCGAGGCTGCGCTCGAGGAAAACGGGGTCGATGAAGGGCTTGAGGGCATAGAAGATCGACCGGCGGGTTTCGTCGAGCGGGGTCTTGCGCTCGAACTCGCCATTCTCGCGGCCTTCCTTGAGGATCTCTTCGAGCAGGCCCTGCAGGCGCTCGGTATAGGCCCGCACGACCTCCCAGTTTTCGGACGACGCATGGACCGCGATCTCATAGAGCTTGCGATCGGTGAAGAGCAGCTCGACGGTTGCGGTGGTGGCGGTTCTCGCAAATCTGCGCAGCTTGTCGGTCGCGTCCTCCCCTTGGTCCACTGCCTCCCGGACCTGGTCGAATAGCGCGCCTACACACTCGGCGCAGATCGCCTCGCCGATCGCCTGCTTCGATTCGAAAAAGCGGTAGATATAGGCCTTGGAGAAGCCGATCTCGCGCGCGAGATCCGACACCGTCGTCTTGCCATAGCCGTAATGGGCGAAGCATTCGCGTGCAGCCTTGACGATCTGGTCCCGCACCGAATGCTCCGCCGGTCCGCGCGTGGCGGCCTTGCTTGTGCTCTGATTTTTCATGGCCGCACCCATAGCGCCAAAAGTCCGGATTGACAAATTGTGACCAAACACGTTATCGGTCACAAGCCATGAAATGGTTCATGGAGTTGCTGGCGAACGGACGCATGCGCATTTCATCTTCGATCCTGACGGTGGCCGGGACGGCTGCGCTACTCGGCGGCTGCGCCGTCGGCCCGGCCTATGTCGCACCCCAAGTGACAGCACCACCGGCGTTCATGGGCGGCCCAGCCGTCGAGGCCGCCACCGGTCAGGCCGCGAAGGTCGATCTGGTGAATTGGTGGCGATCGTTCGACGATCCGCTGCTGGCGAGCATGGTCGAACGCGCGCTGGCGCAGAATCTCGACCTGCAGCAGGCGAGCGCCCGTGTCGTGCAGGCGCGCGCCGCGCTGCGCCACGCCAAAGCCGCCCTCCTCCCGTCCGGGCAGGTCAGCGGCCAGGCGAGCGAGAATTATCAGTCGCTCGAGACGCCGCAGGGCCGCATCGCCAGCGCCTTGCCAGGCTTCGACCGCGAGGCGCAAAGCTACGACTTGAACCTCGGCGCGAGCTGGGAGCTCGATCTCTTCGGCGGCAAGGACGCGGCGCGCGATGCCGCACGGGCCGACTGGCAGGCATCCGCGGCTGGCGCCGTCGCCGCGCGGCTCGCCGTCGCGGCGCAGACGGCCGACACCTATGTCGCGATCCGCAGCCTTCAGGCGCGGCTCGAGGTGGCGCGCAACCAGCAGCAGGTCCAGCAGCAGCTGGTCGATCTGGTCGGGCTCCAGTATCGCAAGGGCGTGGCGGCCGAATTGCAGCTGCGCCAGGCCGAGGGGGCCCTGGCGCAAGTGAAAGCCGGTGTTCCGGAACTCGAGCAGAATCTCGACATCGCCCTGAACGCGCTGGATGTCCTGCTCGGCCTCCAGCCCGGCTCGACCCGGCCCGAACTTGCGGCCGTCGCGCCGATCCCCGACGTTCCCGCGGTCTCGGACGCAGGCGGTCCTGCCGCGCTGCTGCGCCGCCGCCCGGATATCATCGCGGCCGAACGAACGCTTGCCGCGTCGAACGCCCGGATCGGCGTGGCCATGGCCGAATATTATCCGAAATTCTCGCTCAGCGGGTTGCTCGGCACCGCGACCATGGGCGTCGGCGGACTGTTCGGCGGCAACGCCACCCAAGCCAGCGGCGTTCTCGGGCTGCGCTGGCGGCTGTTCGACTTCGGCCGCATCGATGCCGAGATCGCCGCAGCGCGGGGCCGCAACGCCGAGGCGCTGGCCGCCTATCGCCTGGCGGTCCTCAGGGCCTCGGAGGATGTGGAGAACGCCTTCTCGGCGCTCGTCAAGCAGCAGGCCCGCGGCCAGATCCTCGACCAGGGCGTCGCGTCGCTCACCAAGGCCCGCGCATCCTCGCTCGCGGCCTACAAGGGCGGCGTCTCCAGCTTGCTCGACGTGCTCGACGCCGACCAGCGCCTTCTCGCCAGCCGGGATGCCGAAATTCAGTCGAAGGCGGCTGCCGCCCGCGCCGCCATCGCTTCTTTCCGGGCACTGGGCGGTGGGTGGGATGGCCGTCCGCCATACGAGCCGGAACGCGATGATGCTGCGCGATGCTCGAACTGTGTGCGCATGCCTGCGAGGCGTGCGCCGGAGAATGCGAGAAGCATGCGCGTGACCATTGCCGGCTTTGCGCGAGGATGTGCGTGAATGTGCACAGGATTGCCGCAAGGGGCTGGCCAGCATCCAGTGAAGCCCGGCGCCTGCGATTGATTCGCAGCAGGAACCTCCAGGCTCCTCAACGCTTTGCTACGCTCGAATCGATAGGGAGAATTTCCGTGGCAGATCAGGAATATACCGATGCGATTGCGCTGCTGAAGGCGGACCATCGCAAGGTCGAGGAATTGTTCGAACGCTATGAGGGCGCGAGCGGATCGGCGGCGAAGAAGAAGCTCGCGCACCAGATCTGCGTCGAGCTCAAGATCCACACCGCGATCGAGGAGGAGATCTTCTACCCCGCCTTCAAGGGCAAGATCGAGGATGACACGCTCGACGAAGCCTATGTCGAGCATGACGGTGCCAAGATCCTGATCAACGATATCGAGGCGGGAAGCCCCGGTGACGAATTTTACGACGCCAAGGTGAAGGTGCTCTCCGAAGAGATCCTGCACCACGTCCATGAGGAAGAAATGCGCGGCGAAGGCATGTTCGCCCAGTGCCGCAAGACCGATGTCGATCTGGTCGCGCTGCGCGACGCGATGCTGGCGCGGAAGCAGGAATTGATGATGCGGGAAGAGAGCTCCGGCCTGCCTCCTGCCGAACCGCGCGCGGTGAATCTGCAGCCTGCCTGAGCCGGGCAGTCGCAGCTCCCCGGCGTGACGGCCCAGCCGCGCTCAAACTGGGAAATAACCGCTTTGGTGCCGGCCGATGGTCAGTCGGCCTTGCGGCCCCATTCCTTGTTGATGCCCAAGGCTGCGAGCGTGCAGATCGCGCCGGAGAGCAGATAGGCGCCGACCGACCATAATCCGAATTGGCTGGCGAGCGTGAGCGCGACGAGCGGCGCGAAGCCCGCGCCGATCAGCCAGGCGAGGTTCGAAGTGAGCGCCGCGCCGGTGTAGCGCCGCTGGCTCGAGAAACTGCCGTTCACTGCCCCCGAAGACTGGCCGAAGGCGAGGCCGAGCAACGCGAAGCCTGCGATCATATAGACCGTCTCGCCCGCGCCGCCGGCGCCGAGCAGCTGCGGTGCGAAGCCGCTATAGGCACCGATCAGCACCGCCGACACGCCGAGCACTGCGCGCCGCCCGACCCGATCGGCGATCACGCCCGAAGCCATGATCGCGAGCACGCCGACCACCGCGCCGACCATCTCGATGACCAGGAAGCGGACGGGAGGCTCGCCGGTGTAGAGCGCCACCCAGGAGAGCGGGAACACCGTGACGAGGTGGAACATCGCAAAGCTGGCGAGCGGGGCGAAGGCGCCGAGGATCACGGTGCGGCCTTCTTCGCGCAGCGTCTCCACGACCGGCGCGGGCTGAAGCTCGCGCGATTCGAACAGCTTCTCGAACTCGGGAGTCGCCACCAGCCGCAGTCGGGCGAACAGCGCGACGACGTTGATCGCGAAGGCGACGAAGAACGGATAGCGCCAGCCCCAGGAGAGGAAATCCTCCGTCGACAATGTCGACATGAAGAAGGCGAACAGGCCGCAGGCGACCAGCAATCCGAGCGGCGCGCCGAGCTGCGGGATCATCGCGTACCAGCCACGCCGCTCGTGCGGCACGTTGAGCGCGAGCAGCGAGGGCAGGCCGTCCCACGCACCGCCCAGGGCCGCGCCCTGGCCGAGCCGGAACAAGGCGAGCAGCCACACCGCGGCCATGCCGATCTGCGCGTAACCGGGCAGGAAGGCGATCGACATGGTCGATCCGCCGAGCAGGAACAATGCGATGGTGAGCTTCACGCCACGTCCGTGATTGCGGTCGACCCACATGAATATCAGCGAACCGATCGGCCGCGCGATGAAGGCGAGCGCGAACAGGCCGAAGGAATAAAGCGTGCCCGTGAGCGCATCGACGAACGGGAAGACCAGCGACGGGAACACCAGCACCGAGGCGATGGCATAGACGAAGAAGTCGAAGAACTCGCTGGTTCGCCCGACGATCACGCCGATCGCGATTTCGCCGGGGGCGACGCGGTGGTCACGCGCGTTCACGATGCGCGCGTCGCGCTCGAGGGGCGTCGATGTGGACGCGGCGATCGGTGCACTCATTCGCTTTCTGCTCCGGCGGCCTGATTCGGTGTTATTGCGTTTCAACGCCCGTTGCACCAGAAAAGCGCACGGGTGGGGATAGGACAAAATGTCCAATGTCGGCGCACAGGCGCGTCGGGATAGGCGAGGTCCCATGCGCGAATATCTGACCCTGTCCACTGCTCGACGCGCCCTGGGCGCGCTGTGCCTCGCGGCGCTGCTCGCGGGCTGCGGCAGCAATGAAGTGCTCGATCCCGCCGGCGACATCGCACTCCAGCAGCGCGACATCATCTATATCTCGACCGCGCTGATGCTGCTGATCATCGTGCCGGTGATGGCGCTGATCGTCGTCTTCGCGTGGCGCTATCGCGAATCGAACAAGGAAGCGACCTACGACCCCGATTTCGACCATTCGACGTCGCTCGAGCTCGTCATCTGGTCGGCGCCGCTGCTGATCATCATCTGTTTGGGCGCGCTCACCTGGTGGAGCACCCATCTGCTCGATCCGTTTCGCCCGCTCGATCGCGTCGCGGCGGGTCGTCCGGTCGATCCCAAGATCAAGCCGATGGTCGTGCAGGTTGTCTCGCTCGACTGGAAATGGCTGTTCATCTACCCCGAGCAGGGCATCGCGACGGTCAACGAACTGGCGCTGCCGGTCGATCGCCAGGTGCGCTTCGAGATTACGTCGACCAACATGATGAACACCTTCTACGCACCGACGCTGGCCGGAATGATCTATGCCATGCCCGGGATGCGGAGCACGCTTCACGCGGTGCTCAACCGACAGGGTCGGTTCGAGGGCATGTCGGCCAATTACAGCGGCGCCGGCTTCTCCGACATGCGCTTCAAGCTTTACGGCGTCGATCAGGCGGGCTTCGACGCCTGGGTGGCGCGGGTGAAGGCCAGCGGCCCGGCGCTCGACACCAAAGGCTTCCTCGCGCTCGAAAAGCCGAGTGAGAGGGTGCCCGCAATGTATTTCGCGGGTGCCGAAAGCGATCTGTTCGACCGCGTCTACAAGCGTTGTGTGCGCCCCGGCACGCCCTGCATGAACGGCATGCACGGCGGCCACGGATCGATCCCCGAGACCGGCAAGCCCGAAGGCGCGCTGTTCAAGGGCGGCGAAGAGAAAGGCCGGGGCGAGAGCCTTACTCCGCCGCCGGGCGCGCAAGCCAGCCCAGCACCGCATTCGCACCAGGAGCGCTAAATGTTCAACGAAAGCCTGGCGCGCACGGTCTTCGGCCGCCTCACTTTTGAATCCTTCCCGATCCACGAGCCGATCCTGCTCGTCACTTTCATCGTCGTCGTCCTGCTCGGGCTCGGCATCGTCGGGGCGGTCACCAAATACCGGCTCTGGGGCTGGCTGTGGCGCGAGTGGCTCACCACCGTCGATCACAAGAAGATCGGGGTCATGTACATGATCCTCGGCATTATCATGCTGCTGCGTGGCTTTTCCGACGCACTGATGATGCGCGCGCAACAGGCGATCGCCTTCGGGGACAGCCAGGGCTATCTGCCTGCGCACCATTACGATCAGGTCTTCACTGCGCACGGCACGATCATGATCTTCTTCGTCGCGATCCCGCTGGTCGTGGGGCTGATCAACTTCGTCATGCCGCTCCAGATCGGCGCGCGTGACGTGGCCTTTCCCTTCCTCAACAATCTGAGCTTCTGGCTCACGGTCGCCGGCGCCTTGCTGGTGATGATCTCGCTGTTCGTCGGCGAGTTCTCGCGCGCGGGCTGGCTCGGCTATGTGCCCGTCTCCAATCTGCAGAACAGCCCGGACACCGGGCCTGATTATTATCTATGGGCGCTGCAGATCGCGGGTATCGGCACGACGCTCTCGGGCATCAACATGGTCGTCACGATCATCAAGATGCGCGCGCCGGGCATGACGATGATGAAGATGCCGATCTTCTGCTGGACCGCTCTGTGCAGCAACGTCCTCGTCATCGCGATCTTCCCGGTGCTCACCGCCGCCTTCGCGATGCTGATGCTCGATCGCTATGTCGGCACCAACTTCTTCACCAACGATCTCGGCGGCAACCCGATGATGTACTGGAACCTGGTGTGGATCTGGGGCCACCCCGAGGTGTACGTCCTCATCCTGCCGGTGTTCGGCATCTATTCCGAGATCACCTCGACCTTCACCGGCAAGCGGCTGTTCGGCTATTCGTCGATGGTCTACGCGACCGTGGTCATCACGATCCTGAGCTATCTCGTCTGGCTCCACCACTTCTTCACCATGGGATCGGGCGCGAGCGTCAACAGCTTCTTCGGCATTGCGACCATGGTGATCTCGATCCCGACCGGCGCGAAGATCTTCAACTGGCTCTTCACGATGTATCGCGGCCGCATCCGCTACGAGCTGCCGATGATGTGGGTGGTGGCGTTCATGCTCACCTTCGTGGTGGGCGGTATGACCGGCGTGCTGCTCGCCGTGCCGCCGGCGGACTTCGTGCTCCACAACTCGCTGTTCCTCGTCGCGCACTTCCACAACGTGATCATCGGCGGCGTGGTGTTCGGGCTGTTCGCGGGGATGGACTATTGGTTCCCCAAGGCCTTCGGCTTCCGGCTCGATCGCTTCTGGGGGAAGGTGACCTTCTGGGGCTGGGTGATCGGCTATTGGGTCGCCTGGACGCCGATCTACATAGTCGGGCTGATGGGAACGACGCGGCGCGTGCGCCACTTCGACGATCCGAGCCTGCAGATCTGGTTCATCATCGCGATGATCGGGGCGGTGATCATCCTGATCGGCATCCTCGCCTTCGTCATCCAGATCGCGGTGAGCATCAAGAACCGCGAGAAGCTGCGCGACACCACCGGCGATCCGTGGAACGGCCGCACGCTCGAATGGGCGACCTCGTCGCCGCCGCCGGGCTACAACTTCGCCTTCACGCCGAAGGTCCATGATCTCGACGCCTGGTACGACATGAAGCAGCGCGGGCATGAAGTGCCGACGAGCGGCTTTCGCCCGATCCACATGCCGCGCAACACCGGCGCGGGGGTGATCCTCTCGTTCCTGGCGCTCGCGCTCGGCTTCGCGATGGTCTGGTACATCTGGTGGCTCGCGGCGGTCGCCGCGGTCGGCCTGTTCGTCGTCGCGATCGGCCACACCTTCAACTACAACCGCGACTATTACATCCCGGCGGAGGAAGTCGCGAACGACGAAAGCGAGCGCCTGAAGCTGCTCGGCGCAGGAGCCTGACATGGCGAGCGACGCAATGACCGCCGAAGGCGCGGCGAACCCGACCTTCTACCTCGTCGAGGAAGAGGATCACCACCACGAGACCGGCGGCAGCACCGCCTTGGGTTTCTGGATCTATCTGATGAGCGACGCGCTCATCTTCGCGACTTTGTTCGCCACCTTTGGCGTGCTGAGCAGCAGCTTTGCCGGCGGGCCGACCCCGGCCGACATCTTCGAGCTGCCGCTGGTCGCAGTGAACACGGCTTTGCTGCTGATTTCGTCGATCACCTACGGCTTCGCGATGATCGCGATGCAGGAAAGCAGGCTGAACGGCACACGGCTCTGGCTGGTGATCACCGGATTGCTCGGCGCCGGGTTCGTCGGGATCGAGCTGTTCGAGTTCGCCAGCCTGATCCACGAAGGCGCCACGCCGCAGACCAGCGCCTTCCTTTCGGCCTTCTTCACTCTGGTCGCGACGCACGGGCTGCACGTCACCTTCGGGATCATCTGGCTCTGCGTGATGCTGGTCCAGCTCGGCCAGCGCGGGCTACATCCCGAGAACCGGCGGCGGCTGATGTGCCTCAGCATGTTCTGGCATTTCCTCGACGTTGTCTGGATCGGCGTCTTCACCTTCGTCTATCTGCTCGGAGTCCTGCGATGAGCGCGTCCCATAGCACCCACGATGCCGCGCATGGGCACGGCGAAGGGCACGGCCATTTCTCGCGCCGTGGCTATTTGCTGGGTTTCCTGCTCTCGGCGGTGCTCACGGCGATCCCGTTCTGGCTGGTGATGACCGGCGCGCTGGCCGACAAGCAGGCGACGGTGCTGATCGTGATCGCGCTGGCGGTGGTTCAGATACTGGTGCACACCGTGGCCTTCCTCCATCTCAACACGCGCTCGGAAGGCGGCTGGACGCTGATGGCCTATATCTTCACGGCAGTGATCGTGCTGATCGTGATCTCGGGCTCGCTGTGGATCATGTACCATCTCAACAGCAACATGATGCCCGTGACGGCGGGAGGCTTCGGCTCCTGACACCCGGCGCCAAGCGCGGCCTCTTCCTGACGTTCGCGCTGCTCGCCTGCGCGGGCTTCGCGGCTTTGGGGGTGTGGCAGATCCAGCGCCGGGCATGGAAGCTCGACTTGATCGCGCAGGTCGATGCGCGCATCCACGCGCCCGCCGCGCCTCCGCCCGCGCGCGCCGATTGGGCAGGGGTCAATGCGCGCGACGATGCCTATCGCCATGTCCGCGCAACCGGCAGCTTTCTCCACGATCGCGAGACTTTGGTTCAGGCGGTCACCGAACGCGGCGCGGGCTTCTGGGTGCTGACGCCGCTCAGTACCGATCAGGGCACGGTGCTGGTCAACCGCGGCTTCGTGCCGCCCGAGCGCCGCGATCCGGCGAGCCGGCGCGCAGGGCGGGGGCCTGTGACGGTCACAGGCCTGCTCCGCGTCAGCGAGCCGGGCGGCGCCTTCCTACGCGCCAACGATTCCGCTGCCGGGCGCTGGTATTCGCGCGACGTCGCGGCGATCGCCAAAGCGCGGGCGCTGGGCGAAGTCGCGCCTTTCTTCATCGACGCCGATGCGGCGCCCAATCCCGGCGGCTACCCCGTCGGCGGGCTGACGGTCGTGGCTTTTCCCAACAGCCATCTGGTCTATGCTTTGACCTGGTTCGGACTCGCGGCGCTTTCGGCCTGGGGCGCGGCGCTGATCCTGCGCAAGGCAAGGCGAGACTGATGGACGCGCCGCTTCTGGCACTCACCCGCAAGCGCGCCGGCGCGCCGAGCGGTCCGTCGCCCGAAAGCGTGGCGGCAGACAATATGCGCCAGCTCATCCAGCTGCGCTGGATCGCGGTGGCGGGGCAGGTGGTGACGATCCTCGCGGTGCATTTCGGGCTCGGCGTAACTCTGCCGCTCGGGCCGATGCTGGGCGTGGCCGCCGCGCTCGCCGCCGCCAACCTCGCCGCCACGCTCGCGCTGCCGCACCACCGGGTGCATAATGCCGAGATCATGGTGGCGCTGCTCGTCGACATGACCGCGCTGACGCTCCAGCTCTATTTCAGCGGCGGCGCGACCAATCCCTTCATCTCGCTCTATCTGCTCCAGGTCGTGCTCGGCGCGATCCTGCTTCCGCGCGGATCGATCTGGGTGCTCGTGGCCGCGACCTGCTTCTGCTACGCGCTCCTCAGCGTCCGCCACATTCCGCTCGTGTTGCCTTCGTCGCTGCTGGCCGAGAGCGCCGATCTCTTCCGGATCGGCAACTGGATCGGCTTCGCGATGGTCGGCACTCTGCTCGTGCCGTTCGTCACCCGGATCAGCCACAATCTGAGCGCGCGCGACGCCTATCTTGCCGGGCTGCGGCAGCAGGCGGTGGAGGAGGACGGCATCATCCGCATGGGCCTGTTCGCATCGGGCGCGGCGCATGAGCTCGGCACGCCGCTCTCGTCGATTTCGGTGATCCTCGCCGACTGGCGCCGCATGCCGCGGATCGCCGCGGATCCCGAACTCGCGGCCGAAGTCGCCGAGATGCAGTCCGAGGTGCAGCGCTGCAAGGTCATAGTCTCCGACATCCTTCATTCGGCGGGCGAACCGCGCGGCGAGGCGATGGCGAGCACGCCCGCGCGACCCTTCCTCGAGGTGCTGGCCGAGGAATGGCAGGTCGCGCATCCGGAGGTTCCGCTCACCTGTCGCGTGGCGCTTCCCCAGGCGACGATGATCCCCGCCGATCCCTCGCTCCGGCAGGCGATCTGGAACCTGCTCGACAATGCCGGCGAGGCCTCGCCCGGCTATGTAGCGCTCGATGCGGGAATCGAAGGCGAGGCGCTGGCGATTGGCATCTCCGATCACGGGCCCGGTTTCCCGCCAGATCAGCTTGCGAGCATCGGCAAGCTCTACCAGTCGAGCAAAGGCGCGGGCCATGGCCTGGGGCTGTTCCTCGCGGTCAACGTCGCACGGCGGTTGGGCGGGCAGCTGGAGGCGAGGAATCGCGATACCGGGGCGCAGATCCGGCTGGTGCTGCCATTGCTCGCGCCGGTGCAAGGGATGGGATGAAATTGGAACCTTCCCGGAAACTCGTGCTCGTCGAGGACGACGAGACCTTCGCGCGGACGCTCCTGCGTTCGCTCGAGCGGCGTGGGTATCAGGTCGCGCTCGCGCGGAGCCCGGGCGAGCTCGATACGCTGCTGGAGACACATGGCTTCGAGTTTGCGGTGGTCGATCTCAAGCTCGGTCCCGCGTCGGGCCTGCCCTGCGTCGCGAAGCTCCACGCGCACGATCCGGCGATGCAGATCGTCGTGCTGACCGGCTTTGCGAGCATCGCCACCGCCGTCGAGGCTATCAAGCTCGGCGCGCGCCACTATCTCGCCAAGCCCTCGAACGCCGATGATATCGAGGCGGCATTCGGGAAGACGGAGGGCAATGCCGACGAGCCGATCGGCGCGCGTCCGACTTCGATCAAGACGCTCGAATGGGAGCGGATCAACGAGACGCTGGCCGCGACCGGCTTCAATATCTCGGAAACCGCACGCCAGCTGGGGATGCACCGTCGCACATTGGCGCGGAAGCTGGGCAAGCGGCCGGTGAAGTAGGCCGGACGATGGGCGGTTCGCGGGCGTCCAGCAACGTGACAGCGCGCCTTGCCGGCATCCGCCGATTGCGCTCGAAAGATGGTCTGCAATGCTATACAGTCCGCAGGGGCAGGATCGAGGCCAAGGCGCCCGTATCTTGCGACGAGAGGATGCAATGTCGGAAGGATCAGGCGGGCCGTGGACCTCGTCGGGAGCGCATATGTCGGCGCCACCGCAGGAGACCGTACATGCCGCCGCCGCGGAGCCGATCGAAAGCGGCGGGCGCTTCCCCGCTTTCCCCACCGAACGCGCCGAGCGCGGCATCCAGCTGCTGTCGCGACTCGCCGGACCGGTGGTTTTTTTCCTCGCGCTCGGTGGAATCGCGTGGTTATTGCTCAAGTAACTGATCGGGCGTGATTTTGCCCCGGTTCGGGCTACGTTCGCATTAATCGGCGTCCGGTTGCCGGATAAAACCTACCGAATTGCCAACATATCGGCGAATCTCTCTCCCAGCACGGGTCGTCCCGAAAAGGCCCGGTTTTCCCCGCCCCCCGCTTGCCTTCGCGCCGAGCGTGTGCCTCTGCTGCATTGCAGCAAGCTCCTTGCCGATGTGCGGCGGGGAAATTGCTGGCCCTTTGGGTGTGTAGTGTCAGGGAGTTTCGGGGTGTCGCATGTCAAAGATTGACCTGGCGATCCACGGTTATCCGAATCGTACGCCGTTCGCGTCGGCGGCGCGGCGAAGTGCCAAGGTCTGGTTGTCGCTGACCTTGATCGGCGCCGATACGCTGGCACTGATCATCAGCTTCGCGATCGGGCTCCGGGTCGAGCAGCCCGGCACCATCTCCGGCGACGTATGGACCTCGCTGCTGGGCGTGATCCTCGTTCATGTCGGCATTTCCTTCCAGAACCAGGCCTATGCCACCAAATGCCTGACCAACGCGACGTGCAGCACGCGCCAGGCGCTGCTGTCGATCGCCGGCACGCTGCTGCTGTTCCTGCTGGTGGTGTTTTCGCTCAAGGTGACGGGGCATCTGCCGCGCCTCGCGCTGTCGGTGGGTATCGTCTCCACCACTATCCTGATCGTCAGCCAGCGATTGCTGCTCTGTCACTTCGTTCGCCGCGCTTATGGCGATCGGCTGCACACCGAATTGGTGATCGTGGACGGCGGAAATGTACCGGATGCGTGCCTCGGCAGCGACATCATCGACGCCGGCGCCGCGGCGTTGCGCTCGGATCTCGATGATCCGTACATGCTCAACCGGCTCGGCACGCTGTTGCGCCATTATGACCGCGTCGTCATCAGTTGCACGCCCGAGCGCAAGGTCGAATGGGCGCAGGTGCTGAAGGGCGCCAACATCCAGGGCGAGATCATCGTTCCCGAGATCGGCGAGCTCGGGCCGTTGGCAGTGCATCAGCTGAGCGGCGTCACTACCGTCGTCGTTTCGCGCGGACCGCTCAATCTCCCGAATCGCGCCAAAAAGCGCGCGCTCGATATCGCGCTCACCGTGCCGGTGTTGATCGCATTGCTGCCGCTGATGATCACGGTCGCGATCCTGATCCGGCTCGATTCGCCGGGGCCGGTCTTCTTCCGGCAGGAGCGGATGGGGCGGGGCAACCGCATCTTCCACATCCTCAAGTTCCGCAGCATGCGAGTCGAGACGAGCGACTCCGACGGAACGCGCTCGGCGAGCCGCGACGACGATCGGATAACCCGGGTCGGCCGCTTCATTCGCCGGACGAGCATCGACGAGCTGCCGCAGCTGATCAACGTGTTGCTGGGCGAGATGAGCCTCGTGGGCCCGCGCCCGCACGCGCTCGGCTCGCTCGCCGGCGACGAGCTTTTTTGGCGCGTCGATCGCCAATATTGGCATCGCCATGCGCTCAAGCCGGGAATCACCGGCCTCGCGCAGGTCCGCGGCTTTCGCGGTGCGACCGAGCATCGTCGCGATATCGTCAACCGGCTGGAGGCCGATCTCGAGTATCTCCACGGCTGGAGCCTGATGCGCGATCTCGGCATTCTCGCCAAGACCGCGCAGGTGCTGGCGCATAAGAACGCATATTGAAGAACGAATATTGAACGGGAGAGGCTGGGCGAGCGCGGATTAACCATCGCCACCAAGCTTCCATAAAGGACTTTCGGCCATAGCCGCTGCTGGGCAATAAAGGTCTCAGGCAGTGGCGGAAAATTTGATAATGGCGAGGGACGCCGATGCGGGCTCTGCCGATAATGCGCAGGCGGAACCGATGTGGCTGATGCCCGCGGACCTTCGCGAGCCGATCGCGGAACGCCTGATCCAGGCCGGCTCGCGCTGGGCGGGAATCGCCAGTTTCGTCGTCGCCCTGGGCGCGGTCGGGCTCTGGCTGCTGGGCTGATCGCCCGGATCTGACCCGCCGACGGCAGGTGATGCCGTCCAGAAACAAACAAGCCGTGCCGTTGGCGCGACCAATTGCATTTGCCCCGGTGGGCACCGGCGCTTGAACGCTCTAGCATGATCAAATTGCTGCACTGCAATGAGGTCGAGAGCGCGTGCTTAGCTCTGACGGAAGAGTATCTGAACGAAAAACTTTCGCATCTGCGAAGGGTTGTTGGCGTGCGCGACAACGCGTTGCCGTGTTGCGGCGAACGCCGCTGCTGGCGGTCGGGGGCGCGCTGTTCGGCGTGCTGTCCGGCATGCCGGCATATGCCCAGCAAGCCGAGGCGCCGGAACGCGCTCAGCAAGCCGAGGTGCCGGAACGTGCCCAGGAAGCGCCACGGCCTAAGCCGCAGACGGAGGCGAGGCAAGGCCTGCGAATCGAGCCTTCGCTGACCACGGTCTATGACGGTAACGTCTATAGGGTCGACTCGCGAACCGAGGATCCGGTTGCCGATGTGATCGTCACTCCCGCTATCGAGATCGGCTATGATCGCGATATCGGCATCGCCGCTTTCAGCCTTCGTGCGTTCGCGGGCTATGACCGGTTCATCTCCGAAACCCAGCGGAGCAAGCCGCGTCTCGAGCTTGAAGGTTCGGGCAAATACGTCATCGCCGGGCGATGCTGGGTGCGGCCGTCCGCTAGCTATCGCCAGCAGCGCGCCGATTACGGCGACATCAACAGCGCCAGCGAGAATCTCCAGAAATTCTCGATGCTCGGCGTCGCGGCCGATTGCGAGCGCCCCGCCGGCCTTTATCCGGTCGTCGCATGGCAGCGCGATACCACGCGCAACGGCGACGGCTTCGAATATGCCGATCAGACCAGCAATCTATACCGCGCCGGCATCGGCTATTCACGGCCGAGCCTCGGCAAGCTGACCGCTTATTACGAGCATGTCACCAGTGAGCGGCCCCAACTCGCGGTGGAGAACCGCAGCGACGCTTATGGGCTGTCCTTTTCGCGGTCTGTCTCGCCGCTCACTTCGATCGACGCCGATATCCGCTGGATGCACGTCACCAGCACCGCCGCTGCGGTGAGCAGCTATAACGGGCCGGGCTGGAACTTCCGCATCTCGAGCATGGTGATTCCGCGCGTGAAGCTCACGGGCGCCACCGAGCGCACCATCGTCAACGATAGCCTGATCGCCACGGGGTTCGCGGTGCGCACCGCGTGGCGGCTCTCTGCCGATGTTGCACTGAGCGAACTGACGTCAGTCGGCGTGTTCGGCGAGCTGGTGCGGCGCGATTTCCGCCAGGATGCGGCGATCCGGCCATTCAGCTATACGCACGATAGAACGAACCAGTTCGGTTTGATTGCGCGCCGCAAGATCACCGAGGCTCTGGCCCTGGATCTTTCGGTCACGCATCTCGATCGAGCCACCAACAGCGACGTCTCGAACTATCGCGCCAATCGCGTGTCGCTTGGCGCAACCATGAGGTTTTGAACCTATGAGGAATATTCTTCTGACCCAGAGCCGGCTCTTCACCGCGGCGTTCGCCGCATCGACCGCCCTCGCTTTGCCGGTAGTGGCGCAGACCACCGGCGCAGGCGTTGCTGCCGCACCGGCAGCGCCTGTCGCCACGGCTTCCGCACCTGCCGCCGCGCCGGCGACGCCCGCTACACCGCCCCGCGCCGCCGCGGCCGAAGGCTATCGGCTCGGTCCCGACGACGAGGTCAAAGTCTTCATCTATGGCCAGCCGGATCTGTCGGTCACCACGCGCGTGAAGGCCGACGGCACGATCCGGCTGGCGATGCTCGGCGCAGTCGACGTGCGCGGCAAGACCACCGCGGAGTTGGCCGATGCGATCGCCGCGGGATACGCCCAGGGCGGCTACCTCGAGCGGCCTTCGGTCAATGTCGAAGTGTCGCAGTTCGTCAGCCGCTTCGTGACGGTCCTCGGCAACGTGCCCCAGGCGGGCAATTACCCGCTCGATCGGCCGTACACCGTCGCCGGGATGCTCGCCCGGGCGGGCGGCGCGACCGCCACCGGCGCCAACGCCGTCATCCTGACGCCCGCCGACGGCAGCGGCCCGGTTCGCATCTCGCTCGCCGAGATGAATGCCGGCGCCAGCAGGCCGCTAGCGCCCGGCGACATCCTGTTCATCCCGCCTGCGGAGAAGGTCTACGTTTACGGCCAGGTGCAGGCACCCGGCGCGTTCACCTTCGTTCCCGGCCAGACTTTCCGTCAGGCGCTCGCGCTCGCCGGCGGACCCACGCTCGCGGGCTCGACCAAGCGGATCAAGGTGCGCCGCGCGGGCAAGGAAGTCGAAGGGCTCAATCTCGACGATCCCGTCAAGCCCGAAGACGTGCTGGTCATCCGCGAGAAGCTGTTTTGAGCGCGACGCAGAATTGGAGTTACGGCATGAGCTGGAACGAGCGATTGCGGCATTGGCTGCGGGGGCTGCTTGGCGGGGACGCCGGCGGCAGACGCATTCCCGAGCGGCTCGACTATGACGCGGGGCCGCCGGACGAAGAGGTCGCGGTGCCGATCTCGGGCGGTCGCGCATCGACCGCGGGACCCAGCATCGCGTTCCGGCGCAACGCCGTGTTCGCGGCGTTCAACACCGCGGTGCCGGTGAGCGATCGTCATGGGCTGGCCGGGCGCAAGAAGGAACTGGCGCGGCTGATCGACGCAGTGGTCAAGCAGCGCAAGCACGCGCTGATCTATGGCGCGCGCGGATCGGGCAAGACTTCGCTGGCGCGCGTGTTCGGCGATCTCGCCGACGAGGCGGGATGCGTCGCGCTTTATGGCTCGGCGAGCGAAGGCGCGGGCGTCGACGGGCTGTTCCGCCCGTTCCTCGACGAGCTGCCGCTTCAGCGCGGGATCGCCGCGACGATCCCGGCGGACCGGCCGCTGAGCGTCCAGCAGGTCGCCAATCTGTTCGTCCAGGGCGTCAACCAGCGCACCTTGCTGATCGTCGACGAATTCGATCGCGTCGCCGCCGAGCGCACCCGGCACGAAGTCGCGACGTTGCTCAAGCTGCTCACCGACATGCACTCCATGGTGCAGATCGTGCTGGTCGGGATTGCCGGGAATGTCGACGGCCTGCTCGCCGCGCATCCCTCGCTGCGCCGCCATTTGTTCGCCCAGCCGGTGTCGCCGATCGAGCGCGACGAGCTTGCCGGCCTGCTGCGACTCTGTGCGCAGCAAGCCGGGCTGTCGTTCGAGGAAGAGGCGGTCCAGACGATCGTCTCAGCGGCGATCGGGTCGCCATATCATGCGCGGTTGTTCGGGATGCATGCCGCGCTCGCGGCGGAGGGAGCGGGGCGCGATCGCGTCACGCTCGCCGATGCGCAAAAGGGACTTGCCGAAGCGCTCGCCGAATGGAGCGATCTGACCCCCGACGTCTACGCGATCTTCGCGCGTGCGCTCGGCCAGGCGGGATCGTTGCGGGGGATGGTCGCACTGGCGGGCGTGCTTGCGGCGCATGCGCCGGTGCTCACCTTCGAGCGGATGACCGCGGCGGGCACCGATCTGTTCGGCGAGGAGCTGGGCGGGCCGACCACGGTCGATCGCACCATCGGGCTGATCGCTCCGGCGCTCAGCGAGGACGGCATGCCCGGCGAGCTTCAGTTCGCCGATTCCTTGTCGCCGCAATTCCTCGTGCTGATGGCGAACGGCGCCGCATCGCGGCCACGCGAGACCGCATCGCTGGATCGCGAGACGCTCGACGCACGTGAGCTTCTCCAGGGAGTCGGGCTATGACGATCAAGGCAGCCGATCTGATCGAGGCGCTCAAGGCGCGCTGGCTACTGGTCGCGGCGATCACCGGCGTATTGTTCGCGCTCATCGCGGGTATCGCGCTGGTGCAGCCGCGCCAATATCTGGGGGCGTCGTCGCTGCTTCTCGATCTCTCGCAGACCGATCCTACCGACAGTACCCAGCAACAGCAGGGGCGGATCGAGACCGATTCGATCATCGCGACGCAGGTGGACCTGATCAAGAGCGCCAAGGTGACCGACGCAGTTGCCAAGGCCGCGGGCTTCGTCGACCAGGTTCCCGCCGATCTTCCTCCCGATGCACGCCTTCAGCAGGCCGCGGCCCGGGTACGTGCCGGTCTCACGGTCGCGACCGGGCGGCAGAGCAATGTCCTGCAGATCCAGTTCCTCGATCCCGATCCGGCGGTTGCCGCGCGGGTCGCGAACCTCGCCGCACAGATCTACATGCGCGAGCAGGTGAGCCTGCGCGCTTCGGCGGCGCAGGGTTCGGCGGAATGGTTCGAAGCGCGCACCGCCGATGTCCGGCGCCGCTACGAAATCGCGCAGAAGAAGCTCTCCGACTTTCAGCGCGCGCACGACATCATCGGCATGAACCGCATGGATCTGGAAGCGGAGAAGCTCAAGAATCTCTCGGCCTATCTCGTCCAGGCGCAGGCCGACGCCGCCGCCGCACATTCCAAATCGGGGTCGGCCGCGGTGCCCGAGGTCGCGACGTCGCTGGTCGTCCAGAACATCCAGGAAGCGATTGCCACGCAGGCGGCGAAGGTGGCGGAACTCGGCAAGTCGCTGGGGCCTAACCACCCGGAGATGATCGCCGCCAAGGCACAATTGGGCGAGCTTCAGGGCCATCTCCGCGACGCGCGCGGGGTTCAGGCGTCGTCGATGACCGCCAACAGCAGCGCGGCGAGCCGCCGCGAGGGCGAGCTGCGCGCCGAAATGGCGGCGCAGGAGGATCGCATGATCCGGATGTCGGGCGTGCAGGACCAGCTGATGGTCATGCAGCGCGACGTCGAGGCGGCGCGGCAGACCTATGACACGGTCCGCCAGCGCTTCAACGAAGCCGCGCTCAAGAGCCAGATCTCGCAGCCCAATGCGAGCCTGCTCGATCAGGCGACGGTGCCGCTGTTACCCGCCCGCCCGAGCCTACCCTTGTGGTTCGCCGCCGGGATCGCGCTGGGGCTGCTCGCCGGTATCGCCGCAGTGGTGCTGAGCGAAATTCTGCGCCCGCGCGTCCGCACCGTGAATGGGTTGGCGGCTTCGACCGAAGTCGAGGTCATCGCCGATCTCTCTCCCAAATCACGGCCCGTCGAGGGCCTGTTCATGCCACGTCAGGAGGCTGCATGAGGCTCCGTTCCACTGCGGGCGCAAACCCGCTCTTCGCCGAGACTGCGGTCCATCCGGTCAGTGAGGCCGAGACATCGGGGCAGGGCGGTCTCGCATTGCTCGACAGGAGTGACGAGCGTATCGATCCGCTGGTGACCGCGGCGTTCGACGCCGATGATCCCTATGTCGCCAAGGTCCGCAAGGTCCGCGCCAAGCTGCTCGCCACCGCGCGCGAGGCGAGCGGGGCGGACGGCAGGCTGCGGCTCGCGATCCTGTCGCTGCAGGGCGGCGACGAGGCGTCGATCCTCGCCGCCAATCTCGCGACGGTGATGGCGCAGATGGACGGGCCGACGATCGTCGTCGATGCCGATGTGGATCGGCCCTCGCTCGATCGGCTGCTCCGTTTGCCCAACCGTATCGGGCTCGCCGAGCAACTGGCCGGTCAGGCGTTGCGGCTGCCGGTGCTCCAGACCGCGATCGACCGGCTGTGGCTGATGCCCGCCGGCCAGGCCGCTGGTGGCGCGGCGACGTTGGTCGAGAAGGGCTCGCTGGCCGAGGCGGCGGAACGCTGGAACCTTCCCGATGCCAATCTGCTCGCGTTTCTCGCCGAGCGACCGCGCGGAGGAACCGCTTTCGGCAACGTGCTCGAAAAGTTCGATGCGGTTGTGGTCGTCGCGCGGCGGGGCGTCACGCCCGTCGCCGAGATCCGCCGCGTCATCGACGATCTCGACCGGCATCGCATCCCGATCGCCGGTTCGGTGGTGAGCTGAAGGGCGCGAGATGCACGGAAACGCCACCCTCGAATTACCCTTGAGCGGGAGCGGCGCGGGCGGCAGCGGACATTCGGAGACCGCCTGGGTGGGCGGTGTGCCGGTGTCGACGCTGTCGCTCCGCGCGCTGATCGAACGCATGCTCCGCGACGCGCCCCTGCGGCTCGCGGCGGGCGAGCGGCCGCTGCTCGTGTTCGACTGCAACGGTCATGGCCTGTCGCTCAACGCGACCGACAAGGGCTTCGCCAGGGACCTGGCGCAGGCGGATCTGATCCACGCCGACGGGCAGGTGATCGTCAAGGCATCGCATTGGCTGGGCGGTCCGCAGATCGCCGATCGCTCGAGCACCACCGACATGTTTATCGATAGCCTTCCCGGCGCTGCGGAAGGCAAAGTGCGTTATTACCTTCTCGGCGGCACCGAGCAGGTGAACCGGGATTGCGCCGACAAGATCTGCGCGGACACGCCGGGCCTGGAACTGGCGGGGCGCCGCAACGGCTTCTGGAAGCCGGACGAGGAAAACGCGGTGATCGACGCGATCAACGCCGCCGCGCCCGACGTCCTCTGGGTCGGCACCGGCAAGCCGCGCGAACAGGCGTTTTGCGTGCGCAACCGCGACAGGATCAAGGCCGGGTGGATCGTCACTTGCGGCGGCCTGTTCAACTACATCACCGGCGATTATCCGCGCGCGCCGATGTGGATGCAGAAGGCGGGGCTCGAATGGCTCCACCGCATGGCGACCAACCCGCGGCATTTGGCGTGGCGCTATCTCACCACCAATCCGCATGCGCTGTACCTGATCTGGAAGCACCGGAATGGCTGAGGCACCGGCTTTGCCTCTCGAAAAGAAACCGATCCGCGCGACGCTCGCGCGGTTCGGACTGGCGAGCATGTCATCCGCGGCGGTGTCGGTCAGCCATCTGCTCGTCCAGCTCGTGTCGGTGCGGCGGCTGGGGGCGAGTGAGATTGGCACACTGGCTTTCCTGCTGGTGATCATCCAGTTCGGCTACGGACTGTCCAATGCGCTCGTTTCGACGCCTTATGCGATCGCCGTGAACCAGCGCGAGGACGGCGAGGACGAAGGTTTTGACTTCTTCTTCCCGATGAACCTGCTGCTCGCGCTGTCGCAGGGGCTGCTCTGCGCCGCAATCGGCTGGATCATGGCGGGCCCCTGGGCCGCGGCGGCGTTCGGGCTGGCGGGCACGTTCTCGCTGCTCCGCTGGTTCGGCCGTGCCACTTCCTATGCGCATCATACGCCAAGCGGCGCCGCGGTCTCGGACCTGGTCTATGCAGTGCTCGTCGTAGCGGGCGTGGGCGCTACGCTCGCGATCGGGGCGCGGCTCGAGCTGTTCGGGGCAGTGATCGCCGGCGCAGGACTGCTCGCTTTGATCCCCTTCGGCGCGGGCTTTCTGTTCCGCCACCGGCCGGTCGGCCTCGGGCGCGCCTTTGCAGCGTATCGCCCGGTGTGGAAGCGGCAATCGGCATGGACGCTGATCGGCGTAATCACCACCGAGGCGACGTCGAACGCGCACAGCTATATCGTCACACTGTTCGCCGGCCCCGCAGCGTTCGCGCCGATAGCGGTGGGGATGCTCTTCTTCCGTCCGGTCAATGTCTGCATCACTGCACTCACCCAGCTCGAACGCCCGCGCATGGCGCGCGCGGTGGGCAAGGGCGACGAGCGTTCAGCCCGCGGATCGGTACGGGCCTTTCTCGCGGCTCTGCTGGTGATCTGGATCGCCACGGCAGTCACCGCGGCGCTCATCCTGTTCGTCTTTCCGCACGTGATCATCAAGCCGACTTTGTCGGTGGAAACGGTGATGATCGCAGTCGCGCTCTGCGCCGCTTTGTCGCTGGTCCAGTGCCTCCAGGCGCCGATGAGCGTGCTCACCCAGGCGCGCGGCGCGTTCAGGCCGCTCGCGGCGACCAGCGTGCGGAGCTGCTTCGTCGGCGTCGCCGCAGTGGTCGCGATCACGCTGTTCGCACCCTCGGTCTACACGATCGCCGGGGTAGTGCTGGCACAGCTCGTGATGATGCTCGGCATCTGGCGGCTGGACCATGTTTGGCGGCGTACCCAGCGCGAGACGGCGGAATGAGCCTCGCGCTTCCCTGGTATCGCGGCCGCGCACCGCTCCGCGCCGGCGGTGCCGCGCCGGCACGTGCCGAGGCGCTGATCCCGATCGCACAGGCCGTTTACTACATCTTCCTGATGCTGATCTTCATCGGCCAGCAGCCCTTCTCGTCGCGCAACCAGGAGCAGCTGGTGGCGATGGCGGCGAACAATGACGGATCTGACCCGTTCAAACAGGCATTCTTCATCGGCTTCGCGATGGTGCTGACGCTGCTCGAGCTCGTGCGGCGCTACAAGCCGCAATATCGCTTCACCTATTGGCCGATGCTGCTGATGCTCGGCTGGTTCCTGATCAGCTGCGCGTGGGGCGTCGATCCCTTCGTCTCGTTCAAGCGCGTGATGCAGCAGGTGATCGTGATCTACATCACCTTCCTCGCGCTTGCCTTGCTCGGGCCCGAGCGGATCTATCGCACGCTGATGGCCGCGCTCGTCACCTCGCTGCTGATCTGCTGGATATCGCTGCCGCTCACCCCCAATGCGGTCCACCCGCCGACCGAGAGCGACAAGGCGCTGATCGGCGCGTGGCGCGGCTTCTTCTTCCACAAGAATATCGCCGGCGCCGTGATGGCGCTCACCTTCGTGGTCACCGCGCACGCCTATTTCACTTCCAGGAAGTGGTATTATGCGCTGTTCTCGGTGATGGCGTTCGTCTTCGTGGTCGGCACGAAGAGCAAGACCTCGCTCGCTTTGTGCTTCGCGATCCTCGCGGTGAGCTCGGTCTATCGGTTGCTCAGCCAGTCGGTCGCCAAACGGGCGGTGCTGCTGCTGCTCGTCGGCCTCGGCATGCTGCTGTTCCTTGCGCTCTACATCGCCTTCCAGCCCGTGATCGAGCGCTGGTTCGCCGATCCGACCGCCTTCACCGGGCGCGTCTCGATCTGGAAGGTCGCGATCGATTATCTCGGCGATCATCCCTGGCTCGGCGCGGGCTTCGGCGGTTTCTGGCAGGTGGGCGATCTCTCGCCCGCGCACGATTATCTCAACCAGAAATTCCAGCTGCTCACGGCGCATTCGCACAACGGCTATCTCGAGATCCTCGTCACCACCGGTCCGGTCGGGCTGGTGCTGCTGCTGCTCTCGTTCGTGGTGCTGCCTGCCTATTGGTTCCTGACCGGGACTACCCGCCAGAACGCCACGCTGATGGCCAGCGCCTTCGCGATCTGGAGCTTCGTGCTCTACCAAAACCTGCTCGAGACCTCGTTCTTCGACAAGGATCGTCAGGTCTGGGTGATCTTCCTCTCGTCGCTCGCCATCGCGCACGCCTCATTCAAGGCGGTCGAGCGGCCCCGCTGGCACCGCCAGCGGGCGCGCATCCCAGTTACCGGAGTTCCTGCATGACCGAAATCGCCGTCTGCATTGCCACACGCCAGCGGCCGAAGGGGATAACCCGTACGCTCCGCTCGCTCACCGCGCTGCAGACCGAGCGCGCGGTCACGGTGATTGTTGCGGATAACGACGCCGAGAAGCAGGAAGGGATCGCCGCAGCCAAGGCGCTGCAGGCGGAGGGCTATCGCTGGCCGCTCAAGCTGCTGACGGTTGCCGAGCCCGGCATCCCGCAAGTCCGCAACGCCCTTGTCGCCGCGGCGCTGCGGCTGCCCGACATCCGCTTCGTCGCCATGCTCGACGACGACGAGGCAGCTGATCCGCACTGGCTCCACGCGATGCTGGCATGTCAGGCCGCAACGCGCGCCGATGTGGTCGGCGGCGCGGTGCTGCGCGAGATGGAAGGCGACGTGCCGTCGTGGATGCTGGAGCACCCGATCCTGCGACCGAAGCTGCGCGGCGCCTCGGGCGTGGTCGACCTGGTCGACAGCACGGCCAATGTGCTGATCGCGGCTGAGGCGCTGCGTGCGCTGGGTGATACGCCGTTCGACGAGGCGATGGCGCTCACCGGCGGCTCCGACAAGGAGCTCTTCACTCGGATGCAGCGCGGTGGGCGTCGCTTCGCCTGGGCCGACGATGCGCGCGTCACCGAGCTGATTCCGGCGAGCCGCATCACGACCAAATGGCTGCTGATGCGCGGCTACCGGATCGGGATGACCGATACGATCACTGCGCTGACCCACAGCACGCCGATCAAGGTGGCGACCGCCGAGGTGCCGCGCATCGTCGGCGGCTTCGTGCTCGGCTCGCTCGGCGCGCTGACGTTCGATCCCGGCAAACGGATCGAGCGGCTCGGCAAGCTCTATCGCGCGGCGGGCAAGATCGCCGCGCTCACCGGCAATCACTACGAAGAATATCGCAAGGTGCACGGCGCATGAGGAACGACACCGGCCAGCCCACCTTCTCGGTGGTGATCCCGCTCTACAATCGGGCGGAGATCGTGACGAAGACGATCCGTTCGGTGCTCGACCAGGATTTCGGCGATTTCGAGATCATCGTCGTCGACGATGGATCGAAGGACGATCCCGAGCCGGTGGTGGCCGCGATCGGCGATCCGCGCATCCGCTATGTCCGCCAGGACAATGCCGGCGGCGGGGCGGCGCGCAATCGCGGGATCGAGGAGGCGCGCGGGCGCTATATCGCCTTCCTCGATTCCGACGACCAGTTCCTGCCCGGCAAGCTCTCGATCATGGCGGCGGCCTTGCCCGACGAGGGGGATACCGTCCTCTATTCGCAGATGAACGTCGACCGCGGAGTCGACCGTTACTGGGTCCGGCCGGAGCGGGGCATTCGCGAGGATGAGGATGTCGGCGAGTATCTGTTCTGCGCCAACCAGTTCATGCAGACCTCGACGCTCGTCGTGCCCACCGCGCTGGCGAAGCGCGTGCGCTTCGATCCCGCGCTCAAGAAAGGACAGGACCTGGATTTCGCCGTGCGGCTGCAAGTCGCCGGCGCGCGCTTCCGGATGATCGAGCAGCCGCTCACCATCTGGCTCGACGCGACCGAAGTGGGGCGGACTTCCTATGTCCGCGGCTACGAGACCTCGCTCGACTGGCTCGATCGCTGCGGGCATCTGCTCACCAGCCGGGCGCGGCACGGCTATCGCGCGACGGTGCTCGCCTACCACATGGCGCCGGTCCGCCCGCTCGCGACGATCCCCGAGCTGGTCCGCGGCCTGTTCTACGGACGCGTGCCGGCACGCATCCTCGCGCGCCAGTTGCTGCGCTCCTACCTCCCCAAGTCCTTCTACCGCTCGCTCGTGAACCAGTTCGTCCATCGCTTCGGCAAGCCCGAGGCGCTGGCTGGCAAGGCGGGCAAGTGAATGGACGCGGCTAGCCAGCTTCAGCCAGTCGGGGCGAATGCGGCGGAGGGACCGTTGTTCACGGTCGTGATCCCCACCTACAATCGGCGCGACGCCGTGGTCGAGGCGGTGCAATCCGCGCTCGACCAGAATGTGCGCGACATCGAAGTCATCGTCGTCGACGACGGCTCGACCGACGGCACCGCCAGCGCCGTCGCCGCGATCGGTGACGAGCGCCTCCATATCATCGTCCAGCCCAATGCCGGGGCGGCGGCGGCGCGCAATCGCGGCATCGATTATGCGCGCGGGCGCTATGTCGCCTTCCTCGATTCGGACGATCGCTTCTTCCCCGATCATCTCGCCGATCTGCTGCCGCTGCTCGCACAGGGCGACGATATCGTGGCCTATTGCCGGGTGGTGGTCGATCGCGGCTCGGGACGGCACTTTCTCAAGCCCTATCGCGAGATATTGAGCGGCGAGACCGTCGATCGCTATCTGATGTGCGAGCGCGGCTTCATCCAGACCAGCAGTCTCGCGCTGCGGCGGACGCTGGCGAACACGGTGCGTTATCGCGAGGATGTCGGCTTCGGCGACGATACCGATTTCGCGGTGCGGCTGTCGCTGGCCGGCGCGAGGTTCCTGATGGCGCCCCGCGCGACGGTTTTGTGGGCCGATCGCAAGACCGAGAACCGCCTGTCGCAGGTCCGCGCCAATATCGGCAATCTCGCCTGGCTCAAGGATCTGCGCCCGCACATCTCGGCGCGCGCTTATTCCGCCTATATGGGCTGGCACGCCGCGAAGAGCGTCTGGCCGACCAGCCGGCGCACGGCGCTGTTTTATTATTTCGATGCCCTGCGCCACGGTGCCTTCCGCCCGCGCATCGCCGCCATTGTGCTGTTGCAAATCATTATCCCTGACAATGTTTATCGAAAAGCGGCGGATCGATGGATCGCATTGACCAGCCGGGTGCGGGGCGCCCGGATATGAAGCGTCGTACCTTCCTCGCCGGCGCCGCGGCAGCGTGCAGCGTCCCGCTCACCACCAGCGCGGTGCCGTTCGTGCCGCCGGAGCCCGATACCAGCGGGCCCGGGCTCGACGCCCGTGCCCGCAAGAGCGGGCGGCATTTCGGCTGCGCGATCAAGTCGAGCCAGATCGCCAAGGATCCGGATTTCACCGCCGCGGTGCTGCGCGAGGCGGGCGTGATCGTCGAGGAATATGAGCTCAAGCGCCATGTCACCCAGGCGAAGCCCGGCAAATACGACTTCAGCGGCGCCGACAAATTGATCGACTTCGCCCAGAAACACGGCCTCGGCGCGCGCGGGCATACTTTGGTCTGGTACGCGGCGAACCCGCCCTGGCTCGAGGCGGCGCTGCCCGGCGCCAGTCCGCGCGACCGCGAGGAACTGCTCGGCGGCTATATCCAGACGGCGATGCGGCGCTATGCCGGGCGCATCACTGAATGGGACGTGGTCAACGAGCCCGTCGAGCCCAATCAGGGCCGCCGCGACGGGATGCGTGCCAAGAACATCTGGGAACAGGCGTTCGGCGACCGCTATATCGACCTGGCTTTCCAGATCGCCCGCGAATCCGATCCCAGGGCCAAGCTGTTCCTCACCGATTTCGGACTCGAGCATAACTCGCGCCGCTGTGCCGCGCGACGCGACGCGATTCTGGAGCTGCTGGAAGGTGCCCTGTCGCGCGGCGTGCCGATTGACGCTCTGGGTGTCCAGGGGCACCTCAAGCCGTTCCGCGAGCCGTTTGACGAGCGAATCTTCGCCGACTTCCTCGATCGCGTGCGCGGGATGGGGCTGGGAATCGCGATCACCGAATTCGACATCGCCGATCGCGGCGGTCCCGCCGACGTCACTGCCCGCGACGCGCAGGTCGCCGCGGTCGGCCGGGCATTCCTCGATGTCGCGCTCGACAATCCGGCCATGGGCTCGGTGCTGAGCTGGGGTCTGTCGGACCGCTATTCATGGTTGTCGACCTATCCCGACTATCGCTGGCCCGACGGGCAGAAATCGCGCGGGCTGCCTCTCGACGCGGACCTCAAACGCAAGCGGCTCTGGGCGGAGATGGCGGCGGCGTTCGATGCCGCACCGCCGCGCCGGGCAAGTATCGGACCGCAGGGAGTGCCGGCATGAGAATCGCGTCGTTGACCGGCCTGCGGGGCCTCGCCGCCGTCGCGGTTCTGCTTTACCACATCCCGCATTCGCCGGCCTTTCAGAACTTTGCGATCGGGCTGTTCTCGCGCGCCTATCTCGCGGTCGACCTGTTCTTCGTGCTCAGCGGCTTCGTCATCTCGATCGGCTATTACGAACGCGTCGTGAAGCGCCCCAGCGCCGCCAGCTATGGCGATTTCCTGCTCAACCGGATGGCGCGTGTCTGGCCGCTCCATTTCGTCGTCGCTTTGGTGTTCCTTGTCCGCATCCTCGTCAACGTGTCGGGCGACCAGCCCGTGGCGCTGACGCCTGCCAACATCGTCACCAATTTGCTGATGATCCAGAGCTGGGGGTGGGGGACACAGGCACTTGCCGGGAATAGCTGGTCAGTGAGCACCGAGCTCGTCGCCTATCTGCTGTTCCCGCTCATTGCGATATTCGCTTTCTCGCGCGCGGTCTGGCTGCAGGTCGCGGGCGCGGTGGCGCTGCTGATCCTCGTTGCGCTGCTCGGCCACGGTTCGCGCGGGCCGCTCGACGTCAATGACGGCAATTCGATCCTGCCCGTGCTGCGCTGCCTCGCCGGCTTCGCGCTGGGCGTCGTCGCTTTCCGCGTCGCGCGGGACCCGCGATGCGAACGCTTGCTGGGTGGCGAGCGCGGCTTCCTCGCGAGCTGCGCGCTGCTCGTCGTGGCGTTGCTGATCCCCGGCGGCGACGTCGTGGTCGCTTTGTGCTTCCCGCTGCTGGTGATCGCCTGTTACTATGACGGCCGCGCGTCGCGGGCGCTGCTCGCGAACCCGGTGGTGTTCCATCTCGGGCTGATCAGCTATTCGATTTATCTCTGGCATCCTCTGGTCCGCGACGTCTTCGCGCGCGGCATGGGAATCGCCCATCGTCATGGATTTTCCGGGTTCGACTGGGTGTTCTACGCCGGCATCCTGGTGGCCACCTGGCTGGTCTGCTGGGCGAGCTATCTGCTGATCGAAGTGCCCGGCCATCGTGCGATCAAGAAGCTCGAGCGTCACGTCGTGCCCCGGCCGCCGCTGCCGTTCCAGCAGGCCGCCGAATAGACATGCACGCCGCGACGATCATCGCGATCCCCACCTTCCGGCGCCCGGACCGGCTGCGTCACCTGATCGAGGCGATCGCGAAGCTCGACCGGCTGGAGGACACCGCTTTGCTGGTCGCGGACAATGATGCCGGCGGGGAGGGGGCGGCGGTGGCGATCGCGATGGCGGAGGAGGGCCTGCCGATCCCGGTCGAGGTCATCCGCGTGCCCGAACCCGGCCTGTGTCATGTCCGCAACGCGATCGTCGCGCATGCGCTGACCATCCGGACGATGCAGCGGCTGGTGATGATCGACGACGACGAGTGGCCCGAGCCGCAATGGCTGGCGGCGTTGCGCACCGTCCAGCAGCGCACCGACGCGGCGGTGGTCGGCGGGCCGGTCATTCCGGTCTTCCCCGAAGGCACGCCCGACTGGGCCGAGCAGACGCTCGTCTTCCGCCCCGAGCAGCGCCCCGAGGGCCCCGCCGAGATGCTCTATGCGAGCAACAATCTGCTGGTGATGCGGCCCGCTCTGGAAGCATTGGGCGCGCCATGGTTCGATCCCGCCTTCAATCGTAGCGGCGGCGAGGATCTCGATTTCCTCACCCGGCTCAAGGCGATCGGCTTCACCTTCGCCTGGGCGCCGGGAGCGCGGGTCTCCGAATGGGTCGGCGCGGATCGTGCGCGCAAGGCCTGGGTGCTGCGGCGGATGTGGCGGATCGGCGTCACCGATACGCGCGTCGCCCGCAAGCAGCGCGGGCTGATCGGACGCGTCGGCCTGGGCGTGCGTTCGCTCGCATTGCTCGGCCTGCGTACCGCCGCGCTGCCGGCGCTGGCGTGGCAGCGCCACCGCCGCCTCGACATCGCCGGCCAATGGGTCAAGGCGCTTGCCCGCCTGTATGCGCTGGCGGGCGGGAGCGACGCGCTCTACGCCGCTCCCACACCGCTCAGTTCTCCCAGGCGCGGAAGCTCTTGACCACCATGTCGCCCGAGCCGTCGTCGTAGCTGCCGGTCGTCTTCACCGCGACATCCATGATCGGGTAGAAGCGGAAGCCGCGGAACGGATTGACGCTCTGATAGGTCTCCAGCCCGTCGACGAACCAGGTGATGTACTCGGGCCCGATGTCGACGGCATAGCGATGAAAGCCCTCCGAGAAGCCCGACAGCCCGTAAGCCTGCTCGGCCTGGATGTTGGTTCCACGCTGGAACGAACGCCAGCCGCCGCTGCCGCCATGGATCGTCGCCGAGATGTGCCGGTCGAAGTCCCAGTAGCTCTGATAGCCGAAGCCTTCGTAGACATCGATTTCCGGCGGCCAGCCCGAAGTCGAGATCAGCCAGAAGGCCGGCCATGACCCGCGCCGCGTGGGCATCTTCGCTACCCACTCATACTGGCCATATCCGATCTGGGTGGCGGGCGTATTGTGCCCGCTCAGCACGACCGACCCGTAATTGTACGCTGTGCCGTTATAGGTGATCGGCGACCACAGCTTCTGGGTGTGGAATACCAGCCCCTCGTCGGTGTAGCGCAGCGGTGCTTCGACCCACGGATAGAGTTCTTCGTCCAGATAGAGACCCGTCTCGCCGTTCGCGGGCTGGGCGCGGCCATGCGAGAGCTTGGTCGACCAGGCCCCCGACCAGCCGGCGTCCGACCAGCGCATCGTGTCTTTGGTCATCTCATATTGGAGCGTGCCATAGGTACGAAAGGTCCGCGGGTTGCGGAAGCCCCACGTGGCCGCGGCCGTCGGGGTGGCGTCTGCGTCGGCCGTGACGGTGTTGGTAGCGGTGCCCTGGTTCGCACCCCACGGCGCCTCGCGCAGCTTGAGCGAGAATTGCTGCCCGTCGGCCGCGTCGAGGATCGGCACCGACACCGTCTGGCGCAACGGATCGCCGGGACGGAAGATCACGACATCCTCGGTCGTCTTGTATTGATAGCCCGAGATCGCCTTGTTGGCGTCCGATCCGTTGACGGTGATCACGCGGGCGATCACCGTGTTGGGCGTCGGCTGGTTGAGCGTCACGGGCACATAAGCGACCGACGCGCCCGGATTGAATACCGCCGCGCCGATCGACAAGGTCGCCTTGGCGGGAAACCTGGTGCCGTTGGCGAAGTCGAAGGTCGCGAAGCTGTTGGTGCCGGCTGCAGTGTCCTCGACTTGCACTGGCCCCGCGACGGCGGTGGTCGTCTGGGTTGCAGGAACAACAATCGTTCCTGCCTGTTTCTGGGAAGAATTGGCGTCGCCCCCTGAGCACGCCGTGAGCGCGCACAGAGAGAAGGCGCCCGCAAGCGGGCGCAGAGAAGGGATACGCATGTAAAACACCCCCCGGTGTCGGCGACCGACAACTGTGCCGCCTCGAAGGGTAATTTAGGATGGTTTGGGCGAATAACCTAGGTTACTCGCCCGATTTGCGACAAGTTGAAGTCGAAAAGCTACCAGGTGGATTTTTGATTTACTCGGCTGCAATCGCAAGTGCTTGGGGTGCATCTGCAAGCCCGCGTCCGACGCCGGTATAGGTGAAGCCTGCGGCTTCCACTGCCTCGGGACGATAGATGTTGCGCAGGTCGACCAGCACGTCGCCTTCCATCCGCGCATGCAGCGCTTCCAGGTCGAGCGCACGGAAGGCGTTCCACTCGGTGACGATCACCAGAGCCGCGGCGCCGTCGGCCGCTTCATAAGGCGAAGTCGCGAATTCGACATTGGGCAGCAACGGCCGCGCCGCCGCCATGCCCTCGGGGTCGAACGCACTGACGTTCGCGCCATTGTCCTCGAGCGCCTGGATGATCGCGAGGCTCGGAGCGTCGCGCATGTCGTCGGTGTTCGGCTTGAAGGTCAGGCCGAGCACGGCGATCTTCTTGCCGCGCACCGATCCGCCGCACGCCGCGATGATCTTGCGGCCCATCGCCCGCTTGCGCGTGTCGTTGACCGCCACCGTCGCCTCGACGATGCGGACGGGCGTACCCGAATCCTCGGCGGTCTTGACCAGAGCCAGCGTGTCCTTGGGGAAGCACGAGCCGCCATAGCCGGGGCCGGCATGGAGGAACTTGCTGCCGATCCGGTTGTCGAGCCCGATCCCGCGCGCGACTTGCTGGACGTCGGCACCCACTGCCTCGCAGAGATCGGCGATCTCGTTGATGAAGGTGATCTTGACCGCGAGGAAGGCGTTGGCGGCATATTTGATCAGCTCGCTCGTGCGCCGGCCGGTGAACAGGATCGGCGCCTGGTTGAGATAGAGCGGGCGATACACTTCCTCCATCACCGGGCGGGCACGCTCGTCCTCGATGCCGATGACGATGCGGTCGGGCCGCTTGAAGTCCTCGATCGCGGCGCCTTCGCGCAGGAATTCGGGGTTGGAAGCGACTGCGAACTGCGCCTCCGGATTGGTCTCGCCGATGATCCGCTCGACTTCGTCGCCGGTGCCCACCGGCACGGTCGACTTGGTCACCACCACAGTGAAACCCTTGAGGCACGGCGCCATCTCGGCCGCCGCCGCATAGACATAGGACAGGTCCGCATGCCCGTCACCGCGGCGCGACGGCGTGCCGACCGCGATGAACACCACATCGGCCTGCTCGACCGCGCCGGCAAGCTCGGTCGTGAAGGCGAGGCGGCTCGCCGCGGCGTTGCGCGCGACGAGATCGTCGAGCCCTGGCTCGTAGATCGGGATCTGCCCGGCGTTCAGCCGTGCGATCTTGCTCTCGTCCTTGTCGACACAAGTCACCTGGTGCCCGAAATCGGCGAAGCACGCCCCCGAGACGAGCCCCACATAGCCAGATCCGATCATCACGATACGCATTGCCGATACTCCTTACTGGTTCACGCCGCGCTGCGCAGCTGGCGCGCTGCGAGCAGGTTGCTGGCGAACAATTCGACTTCGTCGGCGAGGTCCTCGCGCTCCAGCGCCATCGCCAGATTGGCGTGGAGGAAGCCGGCCTTGTCGCCGCAATCATAGCGGGTGCCGGCGAAGGTCAGCCCGTGGAACGGCTGTTCGCCGATCATCCGCGACATCGCGTCGGTGAGCTGGATCTCGCCACCCGCGCCTTTCTCCTGCCCCGCCAGCACGCCCATCACTTCGGGCTGAAGGATATAGCGGCCGATCACCGACAGGTTCGACGGCGCGGTGCCGGGAGCCGGCTTCTCGACCAGGCCCTTCACTTCGGTGAGCGAACCATCGCGGGTGCCGGGGGTGATGATGCCATAACGATGCGTATGCTCGTCGGGCACGGTCTCGGCGCAGATCACGTTGCCGCCGACCTGCTCATAGGCATCGATCATCTGCTTGAGGCAGCCGGGCCGCCCGACCATGAAATCGTCGGCGAGCAGCACCGCGAACGGCTCGTCGCCCACCACGTCGCGCGCGCACCACACCGCATGGCCGAGCCCCATCGGCTCCTGCTGGCGGACATAGGCGACCGCGCCGGGCCGCAATCGCGTGCGCCCGAGGATGTCGAGCGACTTGCCGCGCCCGCTCATCGTGGTCTCGAGCTCGAAGGCGATGTCGAAATGGTCCTCGATCGCGGCCTTGCCGCGGCCGGTGACGAAGATCATCTGCTCGATGCCGGCCTCGATCGCTTCCTCGACGGCATATTGGATCAGGGGTCGATCGACGACCGGCAGCATCTCCTTGGGGATCGCCTTGGTTGCCGGGAGAAAGCGGGTCCCAAGCCCGCCGACGGGAAACACAGCCTTACGCACTCGCTTCGGGGTCATATACGCCACCTCCTTCGCTGCGTCGCAGCATAGAGGCGGCATCCGGACGCGGCAATTTCGCCTCGCCTTCCCATAGGCACCGGTGATCGAGATTTCGTCGCTTTGTTGCGGTGCAGCGTCAGCTTGCGGCGGGAGCCACCGACGCGCGGCGGATCAGCGTCGATACGAACAGGGACATCTCGCCGTCCTCGCCCGTCGGACCTCCGCCTTCGCCGCTGACCAGTTTCAGCGCGGCGGCGCGCGCCATCGTCGCGATCGGCCAGCGCACCGTGGTGAGCGGCGGCCAGAGGTGCGAGGCGATCGGAGTATCGTCGAAGCCGATGATCGACAGGTCCTGCGGCACGTTGAGCCCGCGCTGGCGCGCGACATGGAGCACGCCTGCCGCCATCTCGTCGTTCGAGGCGAACACCGCGGTGGGGCGGGGCGACAAATCGAGCAACTGCTCGGCGGCGCGCATCCCCGATTCGAACTTGTAGTCGCCCTGGACGATCAGCGTGCGCTGGAGCGGCAGTCCCGCGTGCTCGATCGCCTCCTCATAGCCCTTTTGCCGCTCGAGCGCCGAGCGGAAGCCGTGCGGCCCGAGCACCAGCCCGATCCTGCGATGCCCCGATTCGATCAGATGCTCGACTGCGCCGCGCACGGCCTCGCGATCGTTCGATGCGACCATGTGCGGCGCTTCGTCGAGCGTCGCCGATCCCATCCGGACATAGCGCACGCCCAATTCGGCGCAGAGCCCGGCGAGCTGGTCGTTCTCCGAAATCGGCGGCAGGATCATCACGCCGAACGGCCGCTGGCGCTCGAGGAAATGGCCGATATCCTCGAGCATCGTCGGCGAACCGCGATCGACCGGGTGGACGATCAGCTCGAACTCGGTGTCGCGCAGCACCTCGAGCATGCCCTGCTGGACGTTGAGCACCATCTGCGCGTTGGGATTGTCGTGGATCAGCCCGATCAGGAAGTTGCGCCGCAGCGCCAGCGCGCGCGCCTGCGGATTGGGGACGTAGCCCAGATCGGCGATGACTTCCTCGACGCGGCGGCGCGTGTCGCCGTTCAGCAGCGGCGACTGGTTGATCACCCGGCTGACGGTCTTCTTGGAGACGCCGGCGATGCGGGCGACGTCGTTGATCGTGGGCTGGCTGCTGCGCTTCATTGCGGGGGGCATAACCCGGCTGCGCGATTGCGCCAAATGCAGTTGCGAAGGTGCCGCTGCGCGATGGTTGTTGCCAATGCCACTCCCTCTTTGATACCGGTGTCATAAATCGGCCGCGCAGAACCGGAAAGGCTAGAGGATGTCGATGCTGTTTCAACCCACACGGCGCGATCTGCTGCGCCACGGCTCCCTCGCCGGAGCGGGCGCGCTGCTGCCCGGCAACGCGCTGGCGGCGGCAGATCCGTGGCGACGGGCTGCGGACATCGCACGCACGGTCCGCGCGCCGGTCTTCCCGGCCCGCGTTTTCGACATCGCCCAATTCGGCGCCAAGGGTGACGGGACCACGCTCAACACCAGCGCCATCGCCGACGCGATCGCCGCATGCGCGGTGGCAGGCGGGGGAAGGGTGCTGGTCCCCGCCGGGACCTTCCTCACCGGCGCGGTGCACCTCAAGTCGAACGTCGAATTGCATGTCGTCGCCGGCGCTACCCTGCGCTTCAGCACCGATCCCGCGCACTATCCGATGGTCTTCACGCGCTGGGAAGGCGTGGAGCTCATCAACTATTCGCCGCTGGTTTATGCGTACAAGGCAAGGAATATCGCAGTCACCGGCGCCGGTACGCTCGACGGGCAGGGCAGCCCCGAGCACTGGTGGGCGTGGAAAGGGCCTTGGGGCGGCACGCAGGAACATGGCTGGCGCGAAGGGATGCCCGACCAGCGCAAGAGCCGCGCGGTGCTGTTCCAGATGGCGGAGGACCGCGTGCCGGTGGAGAAGCGGGTATTCGGCGACGGCCATTATCTGCGCCCGCCCTTCATCCAGCCCTATCTGTGCGAGAATGTCCTGATCGAGGGCGTGCGGATCCGCAACTCGCCCTTCTGGAATGTCCATCCGGTGCTCTGCCGCAACGTGACCCTGCGCGGGCTCGACATCTTCGGCCACGGGCCGAACAATGACGGCACCGATCCGGAATCGGTCGACATGATGCTGATCGAGGATTGCACCTTCGACACCGGCGACGATTGCATCGCCGTCAATTCGGGCCGCAACGAGGATGGCCGGCGTTTGGGCGTGCCGTCGCAGAACATCCTGATCCGCAATTGCCGGATGAAGGAAGGTCATGGCGGCATCACCGTCGGCTCGCAGATATCGGGTGGTGCGCGCTGGGTGTTCGCCGAGAAGTGCACGCTCGACAGCCCCGATCTCTGGTATGCGATCCGCTTCAAGAACAATGCCTTGCGCGGCGGGCTTCTCGAGAACTTTCACTATCGCGACATCGATGTGGGGCAGGTGGGCCGCGCCGCGATCGCCTGCGACTTCAACTATGAGGAAGGCGCCAACGGCCGCTTCACGCCGATCCTGCGGCACATCAACATCGAACGCCTGCGCGCGCGCAACGCGACCTGCGTGCTCGACAGCCAAGGCCTGCCCGGCGCGCCGGTGACCGATATCGCGCTCAAGGATTGTACCTTCGACGGCGTCACCCAGCCCAGCGTGATCCGCCACACCGAGCGCGTCACGCTCGCGAATGTCCATGTGAACGGCAAGATCGTTCGGGCGCTCGATCAACTCTCGGCATCCTGAGGTTCCATGCTCGCACTCGCTCTCGCTTTGTCCGCGCCCGATGCCGGGCAGCTCGCCTTTCCCGGCGCCGAGGGGGCGGGGCGGTTCGCGCTAGGGGGGCGTGGCGGGCAAGTGCTGTTCGTCACCAATCTCGAAGATGGCGGCCCCGGCAGCCTGCGCGCCGCGGTCGAGGCCAAGGGGCCGCGCACGATCCTGTTCCGTGTCTCCGGCACCATCAAGCTCGCAAAGCCGCTGGTGATCCGCGAGGGCCGCGTGACGATCGCGGGCCAGTCGGCGCCGGGCGACGGCATCACGCTGCGCGACCATCGCCTCGAAGTCGCGGCCGACGATGTCGTGATCCGCTACATCCGTTCGCGCCTCGGCGACGAGTCGAAGACCGAGTCCGATGCGGTGTGGATCGATCGCGGCCGCCGGATCATCCTCGACCATGTCTCGGCGAGCTGGTCGGTCGACGAAACGCTCTCCGCCTCGGCACGCTATACCGATCCGGAGCAGGGCTTTTACGACCTGACCGTGCAATGGTCGATCATCTCGGAGTCGCTCACGCATTCGCTGCATGCCAAGGGCGAGCATGGCTATGGTAGCCTGATCCGGGGCGGGCGCGGATCGAGGATCAGCTTCCACCACAATCTCTGGGCGAACCACTCGGCGCGCATGCCGCGTCCCGGCAATTACGACGGTCCGGACGTCGATCCGCTCGGGCCCGTCTTCGATTTCCGCTCGAACGTCTTCTACAATTGGGGCGGCGACCGATCGGGCTACAATGCCGACAAGGCCACGCTCGCCCGATATAATTTCGTCGACAATGCCTATGTCGCGGGCCCGCAATCGGGCAGGCCGATCGCGTTCAACGAATCCAACATGCTCGCCAAGGCCTATTTCGCCGGCAACAGCATGAACGGCGCGATCCCCGCCGATCCGTGGAGCCTCGTCACCGGCGTCTCACCCGAAGGCTATCGTCTCGCCGCGCCGGTGGACGTGGCGCCGGTCGCGCCCGATCCCGCCGCCAGCGCTTATGAACGCGTGCTGACCTCTGCGGGCGCCTCGAAAACCCGCGACCCGGTCGATGCGCGCGTCGTCGCCGGCGTGCGGAGCCGTACCGGCATCCAGATCGACAGCCAGCGCGACCTCGGCGGCTGGCCGGAGCTCAAGAGCGCGCCGCCACCGCGCGACACCGATAATGACGGCATGCCCGACATTTGGGAACACAAGCACGGCCTCGACCCGAAGATCGCCGACGGCAATGGCGACATCGATCGCGACGGCTTCACCAATATCGAGCAATGGTTGGCCGACGCCGCGGAGGGCAGGGGTTAGGACGATCGGGAACTGCCGCCGCGCCCGGCTCTTAGGCATTCCGGCCGGGGCGACGGTTGCGGGGGCGCCCAAGCGCATCCCCCCGAACATGTGCCTGCTTCGTGACACCGGTAACCCATCAGCTCTTCTTCCCGATTCGACAATTTCCCATATGATGGGAGAGCGTACCTGTTTTTTGGCGCTGTTGCTGATCTACAACAGCTGTTGACGGGAAAGGGTCCGAGGGGCCGCGAGATCATTGACACCGGTTTCCAATCGCCGGTAGCTATGCCCTGCACTCCGCCGTGACGCCCAGTCGCGCACGGCAACGGTGCGGGTGTGCCGGCACAGGACGGCGCGCAATTTCCGGAACCGCCAGCAGAGCGGGCCCGGCAGGATCACGCAAGGAGGATGTCATGAAGGCGCGCGTTTCCGGATCTCACTGGCGTAACACCGTATCCGCGACGGTCGTCGCGCTCGCGCTCGGCACGGCCGCGAATGCAGCGGCGCAGACTACCGACCCGGCGCCGGCCCCCGCCGATGCGCAGGAAGCGCCCGCCGACGAGCAGACCGGCGACGAGATCGTCGTCACCGGCTTCCGCCAGTCGCTCGAGGCCGCGCTCAACGTGAAGCGCGCTTCGGTGTCGGCGGTCGACGCGATCGTCGCAGAGGACATCGCCAAATTCCCCGATCAGAATCTCGCCGAATCGCTTCAGCGCATCCCCGGCATCTCGATCCAGCGCGACGGCGGCGAAGGCCGGGCGATCACGGTTCGCGGTCTCGGCGCGCAGTTCACGCGCGTGCGCGTCAACGGGCTCGAGACGATCACCACCACGGCCGACGGCGCCAGCGCCAATCGCGAACGCGCATTCGACTTCAATGTCTTCGCTTCCGAACTGTTCAGCTCGCTGGTCGTTCACAAGACCGCCGAAGCCTCGCTCGACGAAGGCTCGCTCGGCGCCGTGGTCGACCTCAACACGGGCAATCCGCTCGGCGGCAAATACGGGCTCACCTTCGTCGCATCGGCGCAGGGCAGCTATAACGATCTCTCGAAGAACTGGGGCCCTCGCGTCGCCGGCCTGCTGTCGTGGAAGTCGCCCGACGGTACGATCGGCGCCTCGATCTCCGCCGCCTGGCAGAAGAGCGATACGCTCGAGCTCGGCAACAACACGGTGCGCTGGGCGCAGGCGCGGTTCGACAGTGTCGACGGGACCAATTGCTGGACCACTGCAAACTCCGGTGGAACTTACCTCCCGAGCGCGGCGTGCAACCAGGCCGCGCTCGCCTTCCATCCACGTATCCCGCGCTATGGCGAGGTCGGCCACGATCGCGAGCGGCTGGGCCTGACCGGCAGCGTGCAATGGGCGCCGAGCGATGCCACCAAGATCTCGATCGACGGCCTCTATTCGCGCTTCAAGGAGATCCGCGAAGAGAAATGGGGCGAAGTGCTGCTCCGCTCCAACGAGCGCTCGATCAACGTCGTCAACCCGGTCTATGACGAAAACAACAACATGATCTCGGCGACACTCAACGATGCCTGGGTGCGTACCGAGCATTATCGGCGCGAATCGACCACCGAATTCTACCAGGTCGGTGCCAGCTGGGATCAGGATCTCGGCGAGAATTTCCGCTTCACGCTGCTCGGCGGCATCTCCAAGTCCGATGCCGACATCCCCGTCGAGACCACTCTCATCTTCGACGATCGCGACGCGCAGGGCTATCAATACGACTATACCAACAGCCGCTCGCCCCGGCTGACCTTCGGCACCAGCGTCACCGATCCGGCCAATTTCCAGCTCGCCGAGATCCGCGATCGCCCGTCCAACACCACCAACAAGTTCAGGACCGCTCAGCTGCGCACCGAATGGGACGTGACCGAGGGGTTCACGCTCAAGCTCGGCGGCGTCTACCGCCGTTTCGACTATGATCTGACTGCCTATCAGCGCGACACGGCAGTGTGCGGCAATGGCGGGCTCGATCTGGTCCTGCGCCAGATCACCTGCTCGCCCAGCTCGCTGTTCGGCCCGACTGCGGTCTATGGTTTCCGGGCCACGTCTGCATTGTCCGAGCTGGTCAATCTCGGCAATGCCGGCCAGCCCTCGGGCAACACCAACAGCTGGCTCATTCCCAATATCGACGCGGCCGCGGACTATACCGGGCTCTACAACCGGCCTCTGCTGCTCGACGCGGGCAACAACCGCAGCGTGACCGAGCAGGTCAAGGGCGGCTATTTCCAGGTCGATCTCAACGGATCGGTGCTCGGCATCGATGTCCGCGCCAATGCCGGCATGCGCTATGTTCGCACCGAACAGTCGTCGACCGGGCTCAACAGCGGCACCCAGGTGACCGTCGAGCGCGACTATGAGGACTGGCTGCCCTCCGCCAACATCGCCGCCGATCTCACCCCCAATCTGGTGCTGCGCGCCGCGGTGGCCAAGGTGATGACTCGGCCGCTGCTCGCCAATCTCACGCCCGGCGGATCGGCCGACGGGTTCAACTTCCGGGTCAATTTCGGCAACCCCGATCTCCAGCCGTATCGCGCCACCGCGTACGACGCCGCGCTCGAATGGTATTTCGCGCCGCAATCGGTGTTCTCGGTCGCGTTCTTCAAGAAGGAGATCGACAGCTTCCCCGTGGCCAGCTCACGCGTCGACACCTTCACCTCGACCGGGCTGCCCGCCTCGGTGCTCACCACGTCTTCGCCGGGCTTCCTCAACCCCGCGCTGCAGGCGCAGCCGATCTGGACGATCCAGACCACGGTCAACGGCACCGGCGCGGACCTGAAGGGTGTCGAGCTTTCGCTGCAGGCGCCGTTCCGCTTCCTGCCCGGGTTCCTCAGCAACTTCGGCGGCATCGTCAATGCGAGCTTCATCGACTCGAACGCCGTCTACGCCCAGGGCGTGCCGGCGACCGTGCCGGGCGGCGGCAGCGTCAACCAGCCGTTCGAGACGACTTTGTACCAGCTCTCCAAGCGCGCCTTCAACGCGACGCTATACTATGAAGACAGCAGGTTCAGCGCCCGCGCCTCGGTCGCCTATCGCGGTGGCTTCAACGATCAGGGTTCGGCGACGGGCAACGTCTTCGAAGGCTATAACGCGATCACCAATGTCGATGCGTCGATCCGCTACAAGATCACCGACAATGTCGAATTGTCGCTGGAAGGCACGAACCTCACCGACGCCTATCGCGATCGCTGGGTCGATCAGGACGCGAACCGGCCCTACGAGTACAACCATTTCGGCCGCACCTTCCTGGTCGGCGCGCGCTTCAAGATGTGAGGCAAGAAGGGGCGGCGCGAACAATTAAGCACCGCCTCCGCGGGGGTGACGGTCAAGGGTCAGCACTCGATTATCCGCCGTGAGGCGCGTATCCAGCGGAGACGTGGATCCCGGACTGAAGGCTTTCCGGCGTAAACCTGCGGTTTTCCGGGAAAGCCTAACATCCGGGATGACGCAAAAGGAATTAAGTCCGGAGTTAGCCCAGTCCCTGGCTGCGCGCCCAGGTCAGGAACAGCTCCGGCCACACCCCCGCGGGCTTGCCCACCGCGCGGGTCATGCCGAAGCCGTGCCCTCCATGGGTGAAGAGGTGGGTTTCCACCGGCACGCCCGCCGCCTTGAGCGCGGCGCGCAGCAACAGGCTGTTCTCCACCGGCACCGTGGCGTCGTCCTCCGAATGGACGAGGAAGCAAGGCGGCGTGGCTTTGGTCACGTTGAGATGCGGCGAATGCGCCGCCTCCAGCGCGGGGCTCGCATTCTCGCCGATCAGCTGCTTGCGCGATCCCATATGGGCATCCGGTGCAGTCATCGATATCACCGGATAGATCGGCGCCGCGAGGAACGGCCGTGCGCTGAGCTTGTCGGCCTCGTCGATCGGATCATAGGTTTTCGCTGCATGCCGCGTCGCAAGGTCGGCGCAAAGGTGCCCGCCCGCCGAAAAGCCGATCGTCGCCACGCGTTCGGCATCGAGGCCGTCGCGGATTGCCCGCGCGCGGATCAGCCGCATCGCGCGCTGCGCGTCTGAGAGCGCGACATCGGCGCCCGCCGCCCAGCCGTCGCCCGGCAGGCGATAGAAGAGCACATAGGCAGTGAAGCCCTGCGCGGCGAGCCAGCGCGCGAGGATATAGCCCTCATGATCCAGCACGATCCGGACATAGCCGCCGCCGGGCGTGATCAGCACCGAAGCGCCATTGGCGATCCGCGGGCGGAACACCGCCATTCTCGGATTGGCGACTCCGCTCACCGCGCGATCGGCGAGGGCGCCATCGGTGCTGCGCTCGACCACCTTCTCCACGGGCAGCGTCGCCGGCTTGCCCGGCACGCCTTTTGGCCACAGGTCGATTGTCTCGGTCGGGTCGGTCAGCCCCGCCGGCAGCGGCTTGTCGCTCTTCGGCGGTGCGGTCTGGGCCTTGACCGCAAGCGGCGCGGCGAGCCCGGCGAGCAACGCGGAACGGCGATCGAACTTCATCCGGCAAACTCCTGAACGCCCCGGCTTCAGGTGCCGGGCTGGATATAGGGCACGCGCGCGAACAGCTCGCGCTGCCATTTGCGCGGGTCGTTCTCGATGCCGCTGCGCACATCGAAGAGCATCGTCGCGCGCTTGTCGAGGTCGTAGCGCGGCCAGCGCGGCAGGCCGGCATGGTTGGGGTCGCCGGTGCGCGTGAAGGCGACGAAGCTGTCCTGCATCGCTTTGGACGCCGCGCGCGCGTCGGCGCCGGTCCCGGTCTGCGAACCTTCGGCATCGAGCGTGCCGAACACCAGCGGGATATCCATCGTGTGGAAAGCGCCGCGCCGCGGATCGGTGCGCGATCCGAAGTCGAGCTGATACACCCATCCCGGCGCGCCTGACTTCGCGCGCTCCTCGGCCTCGATCACCTGCCCGCGCCAGCTCCGCCCCGCAGTGGTCGCGTCGTAGAAGACCTGTTCGGGCGTCCATCCGGGAAAGTGCGCGCGATATTCGGAGACGACCCATTCGGGCAGGATGTCGATGCGTAGCTCGGGGGCGATCCGCTCGGCCAGATTGCCCCAATTGAGATCGCGCATCTTCGCCGAATCCGGCGCGATGAACGCACGGGTTTCGTCATGCGTGTTGCCGAGGATCATCGGGATGTGGAGCGACTGCGGGTTGGCGTCGGGCCAGAAGGGGTGGCGGGTCAGCCATTTCATGTCGAGCACCGGCCCGAAATAGACGCCGCCGCCCAGCACCGGATCGGTCGCCGAGAGCCCCTCGACCAGCTTCTCCTGCGGCATCGCCAGCAGCGCGCCGATGTCGTTTTCCTTGATCCCCAGCCTGGCGAGATACGCCCGCGTCCGCGCGGTTGCGTTGAGCGGGCCCGAAGCGGTGACCTGTTGCCCGCTCATCGTCGCGGCGCGGTGGAACAGCCCCTTGGCGGCGGGCATGCCCATCATCGTCGCGATCTTGGCACCGCCGCCGGACTGGCCGAACACCATCACCTTGTCCGGGTCGCCCCCGAACGCGGCGATATTGTCGCGCACCCATTGCAGCGCGAGGATCAGGTCGAGCTGGCCGCAATTGCCGCTGTCGGCGAAGCGCGGGTCGAGCCGGGCGAGATACAGATAGCCGAACGCGTTGAGCCGGTGGTTGACCGTCACCACCACTACATCGCCTCGCGCTGCCAGCGCGTGCCCGTCGTTGAGCGGATCGGTGACGCTGCCGCCCGAATAGGCGCCGCCATGGATGTAGAGCATCACCGGCTTGCGCGCAGTGGGGCGGGCGTCGGCGGTCCAGATGTTGAGGAACAGGCTGTCCTCCGACTGCGGGCCGTAACGGCTGCCGGATTGCGGTGAGACCGGGCCGAATTTGTCGGCCGGCTCCACGCCGAATGCGACGACGGGCACCGGCGCGCGGAACCGTTCGGCGCGGCCGTAGCGGATGCCGCGGAAAACGCGGACGCCGTCTTCGACTGTTCCCTGGAACGCTCCTGCCGCAGTGCGGACCGGCCCGGCGGACTGGGCCCAGGCGCGGCCGGCGATCAGGGTTGCGGAGACAGCACCGATCAGCGTGCGGCGGTCGATCATTGCTCTCTCCCGGACATTTGTTTGCGCAAACCGGTAACCGGTGTCAGATGGGTTGGCAACGATGGTTGCGTCTGCGGCCGTTTCGACCCACATAGCCATCGGCGCACGGGCGCCCCGGAACGCGCATGACCACTGCTCTCAAGATCCATTCGAGCGACGATGTCGCAACCCTGCTCGAAGCCGCCACCGCAGGCGAGGTGGTCGATGTCGGCGGCTCCCCCGTGGTCGCCCGCGCCGACATCCCCAAGGGCCACAAGATCGCGCTGCGTGATATCGCCATAAGCGAAAACATCGCAAAATTCGGTTTCCCCATCGGCCGCGCTACCGCGCCGATCCGCGTGGGCGACCATGTCCACAGCCATAATCTCGCGACCGGCCTCTCGGGCACGCTCGATTATCGCTACGATCCGCACGCCGATCCGCGTGCCGTCGCGCCGGGCGCGCGCACCTTCCTGGGCTATGTCCGCGAGGATGGAAGGGTCGGGACGCGCAACGAAATCTGGATCCTGCCCACCGTCGGCTGCGTCGGCCGCACCGCCGAACGCATCGCTGCCGAAGCCGGCCGCCGGCATGCCGGGCAAGTCGACGGCGTCCACGCCTTCGCGCACCCTTATGGCTGCTCGCAGCTCGGCGATGACCTCGCCGCCACCCGCCGCATGCTCGCCGCGCTTGCCGCGCATCCCAATGCCGGCGGTGTCCTCCTGATCGGGCTCGGCTGCGAATCGAACCAGCTTTCGCGGCTGCTCGAGGACGTTCCCGAAAGCTACAAGCCGCGCATCCGCACCGTGATCGCGCAGAACTCGACCGACGAGTTCGAAGACGGCCTGGCCGCGGTCGCCGAACTCGCCGCCGAGGCCGCGAAGACCAAGCGCGAGCCCGTCGGGCTCGACAAGCTCGTGCTCGGGGTGAAGTGCGGTGGGTCGGACGGCTTTTCCGGTCTCACCGCCAATCCGCTGGTTGGGCGGATGAGCGACGTCGTCACTGCCGCCGGCGGCAGCGCGATCGTCACCGAGATCCCCGAGATCTTCGGCGCCGAACAGATGCTGATGGATCGCGCCGAGAACCGTGCGGTGTTCGAAGGCGTGGTTGATGTGGTCAACGACTTCAAGAACTACTTCCTCAGCCACGGCGAGCCGGTTTCCGAAAATCCGTCGCCGGGCAATGTCGCCGGGGGCATCACGACGCTGGAAGAAAAGTCGCTCGGCGCCGTCCAGAAAGCGGGCCACGCGACGCTCACCGACGTCAAGCGCTATGGCGAACGCATCGAGCGCACCGGCCTGACCTTGCTCGAAGCCCCGGGCAACGACGCCGTCTCCTCGACCGCGCTCGCCGCCGCCGGGGCGACGGTGATCCTCTTCACTACCGGCCGCGGCACGCCGCTCGGCTTCCCCGTGCCGACGGTCAAGATCGCCTCGAACAGCGATCTCGCCGCCCGGAAACCCGGCTGGATCGATTTCGACGCGGGGCAGGTGCTCACACAAGGCTTCGAAGCCGCCGAAGAAGCGCTGATCGACCACATCGTCGCGATCGCATCGGGCGCGGAGACTTGCGCCGAGCGCAACGGCGAACGCGAAATCGCCTTCTGGAAACGCGGCGTCACGCTTTGATCCCTCATCCCTTCGAAAGCCTGGATCGCATGCAACATGCCGCTCGCTGAAATCCCGGCTTTCGCCGGGATGGCGGTTCACCAGCAAAAGCCGCACCGCGTATCTCCCGTTGCTAATGACACCGGTTTCCTCTAATCCACCGCGAACAGAGTATGAGAGGAAGGGCCTGGTGGGATTCGTACAGTTTGCCGATGAAGCGCGTAGGATCGCCGAGACGTTCGTCGAGGCGCGCCGCGAGAGCCGCGGGCTGCCCGAATTTCCCGGCGCCATCCCCGCTGGGCTCGACCAGGCCTATTCCGTGCAGGACCATGCGATCGCTTTCGATGGTCGCCCGATCGGCGGCTGGAAGGTTGGTCGTATCAATCCGCCGCGTGATGGAGTCGACCGGCTCGCCGGACCGATCTTCACCGACACCATCGTCGATGCGCGCGAGGACCTCGAGATGCCGATCTTCGGCGAGGGCTTCGGTGCCGCAGAGGCCGAGTTCCTCCTCCGCCTCCGCGCCGCCCCACCGGCGGGCAAGACCGGCTTCACTGAGGAAGAGGCCGCAGATCTGATCGACGCGGTCCATGTCGGGATCGAGATCGCCAGCTCACCTTTCCCGGGGATCAACGATCATGGCCCGACCGTGACCATCTCCGATTACGGCAATAATAACGGCCTTGTCATCGGTCCCGAGATCAAGGATTGGCGCAGCGCGGACATCAAGGCATGGCCTGTCACGCTCGACATCAACGGTGAGCGGATCGGCGCCGCTACCGCCGAGACGATGCTTGACGGCCCCGTGGGCGCGGCGCGCTTCCTGCTAGAGCTGATGGCGGCGCGCGGCATCGCGCTGCAGGCGGGGCAATGGGTTTCGAGCGGCGCGGTTACCGGCGTCCATCCGGTAAAAGCCGGCGATCGGGTCCTGTGCCGGTTCGGCGACGGTTTCGAAGTGACGTGCACGATAACCGCCTCGTAAGAAGGTGGAAGCCCAAATGGAGAGAGCATGGTTGAGGCGCGCGCAGGGGCAATAGCCGCTGCCGACTCCCGGGTTTGCATGGGGAAAGGTGCGCGCGTGCTGCTGGCCTTCGCGGCCGCGACGGCATTGATGCCGCCTGCCGCGGCGCAGGAGCTGCTGTTCCGCGCGAGCGGCGACAAGGATTTCGCCGCCGAGGTCGCGAAAGGCGATGCCCGGCCCAATTTCCAGAGCGGCATGACGATCGTCTCCGACGGTGCGAGAGGCGGTGCGATGCGCTGGCCCGACGATGGTTATCTGACCTGGTCCGCGCCGGGCAACATGCAGGCGCAGCGCGGTACGCTGTCCTTTTTCTGGCGTTCGCGCGAACCCGTCGGCGAAGCGCCGTTCGTGATCTTCCGCGCCGGGTTCGCCGATCATTCGAGTTGGGACATGGCGTTCCTCCGGATCGACTATAACGGCCACGGCTTCGATGCCTTCGTCACCGACGCCAATCTCTCGCGTGTCCGCGTCTCGTGGCGGATGGACCCGCTGCCCGCGCCCGATGCGTGGCACCACATCGCCTTCGGCTGGGACGAGACGCAGGGCGTCCGCCTGTTCGTCGACGGCAAGCTCGTCGCGAAGAACACCACGCGCGCCGATCTCGATGCCGGCCTCGATCAGTTCGGCCTCGCCGCGCGGGTACTCTCGCCGCACCAGGTCCAGAGCCGCTACAATTTCACGCGCGGCAGCGATTTCGACGAAGTCCGCGTCTACGACCGGTTGCTCGCCCCCGATGCCGTGGCCGCGCTCGCTGCCGGCGCCGAACCTGCGGCCCGATCCACCGAAAAGCTCGATCGCGCCGCCTGGCTCCACCGCTTCGGCTGGGACCGCGGCGCACCGCCGCTCCTCACCGCGCAATCCACTCGCGTCCGCAAGGTCGAGTTCGCCGACGCGAAGGACCTCAAGGAATGGATGTGGAAGGGCGTCGACGGCATCGCCGAGACAACCTGGCCCGGCGTCTACAACCGCTCGCGGCTCCCCGGGCGCAGCGACTATTTCGATCTGCCAGACTGGAACGTCTATGTCGACGGCGGCAAAGCCTACACGCTGCGCGTCCCGGAAGGCGAGGCGTTCAATCGAATCGAGATCCGCGGCGCGGCTTATGGCGGCCTTGCGTGGAGTACAGACGGCGATCGTTTCGCCATGCTGGCGCAGCGTCCGAAGGGCGTGGTCCGCAGCGTCGACGAACTTACGCCCCGCACCGGCGGCATCCTCCGCTTCACCAACAGCGAGCAGGAGCAGCCGATCCAGGAGATCTGGGCGTATAATGTCTCCGAAGGCGCCGAGCCCAAGGGCACGTACAAGCTCGCTTATACCGTGGATTCCTCAGCCGCGGCCGATCTCGCGGGCTTGCGCGACCTCAATGCCTTCATCGCCGGCCGCTATCCCGCCGACGAGCGCGGCACCGTCATCGCACTGCCGGCAGGCGCGCGCAGCGCTGCCCCGGCTGCCGGCAGCGCGGCTGCTACCGGCGCCGCCATGCGCGGCGGCGACGAGGCGCCGATCGTCCACGTCCTGATCCCCTCGGGCTTCGGTGCCGCTGATCCTGGCAAGCCGATCGCTCGCGCCTGGAATTATGGCTGGGAGAACAGCCATGACGGCCTCGACGGCGTGGCCCTCGACATTCCCGCGCTGAAGGCCACGCCCGACGCGACCGGCAGAATCGCGCTCAACATTCGCGTCAAGGATCCGATCTGGCCGGGCCGCGACATGATCGACGTCTCGGTCTCGGTGAAGCCGGGCGAGGCGCGGACGCTCTGGCTCGATCTGCGCGATCGTATCCTCACCAATGATAGCTTGTATCTGACGATCGCTTCCGCCGCGCCCGATTTCACTGCGCAATCGCTCGACGGCATGAACGTCCGCCTGGTCTTCAAGGACCGCGAAGCGGCGAAGGCCGAGCATGTCGCCGATCGCTTCAACCAGGTGAAGGACAATTGGGCCTTCCTCGTCGAGGAGCACACAGCTTCGCAGCGCGAAGGGCTCTATCGCCGTCTCTATGCCGACATCGGCGATCTGCTCCGCGTCGATCCCGATCACCTCGAAGGCCGTCGCTATTGGGCCGATATCGGCTACGCGCCCGAGAAGATGCCGCGCGTCACCGTTGCGCCGGCGCCTGCGGGCGTGCCCGAATGGGCGTGGCTCCAGCTTCAGGATCTCGGCCGCGTCCGCGAATTCGTCACTTGGTGGATCGACAATCGGCAGGTGGCGTTCGGCGATTTCGGCGGCGGGCTCTCGGACGATGTCGATCTCGTCCAGCAATGGCCCGGGCTCGCGCTGATGGGAGTCGAACCCGACAAGATCAACGCCTCGCTCCGCGCGCTGACCGAGGCGGTCTACAAGCATGGCATGATGGAGAACGGCCTCGGGGTGCTCACCACCGACGAGCTCCATGCCTACGAGGAGGGGATGAACGCCGATGCCGCGCGGCTCTACCTCAACTGGGGCGAGCCGCGTTCGGTCGAGCGGATGCTCGCGACCGTGAAGGGCCTGCAGAGCGTCATTCTGCCCAACGCCGCCGGCCATATGCACTTCGCCAGCAACTGGTACGGCGCACACAAGATGTACCGCGAGGGGACGTGGGAATGGCAGAAGCCCTATAGCTGGGTCGTCACGCACACGCCGATCCTGATGGGCGTGTACAATGCCAATCCCTCGGCGAAGCGGCTGATCACCGGCCTCGTCGACGGGCTGCTCGCGCACGGCAAGCAGGATGCGACGGGCAAGTGGAGCTTCCCCAACGAGATCAACTGGCGCAGCGATGCCGAGCGCAAGGGCGACGGCGGCGGTGCGAGCGTACCGCTTCAGTCCGCCTGGGCGGCGTGGCGCCTCACCGGCGATACGAAATATCTGGCGCCGGTCACTTCGCGCATCGCCGCGTCGCCGGCGCTCGTCGCCGAGGTCAACGAGAATGCGCCGGCCGCGCTGCCCGAGGGCAACCAATGGAGCGCCGCGCTCAAGGGCCGCGGTGATCTCGGCCGATACGTCCAGTGGCAGGAGAGCGGCGATACCGCGCCGCTCGCCGATCTTCACCGCGAAGCGATCGCCCAGAAGATCAACCGCATGTACATGATGACCGAGGGGCATTGGTGGTCCGATCGCGTCTCGATGCCGCAGGAAATGCTCCAGCGCGAGCGGCTCGGCGGTATCGCGCTGGCACGCAACCAGAGCTGGCCCGGGCACACCGTCAGCTGGCGCTTCGCCGAGCCGGGCGCCGCCGAGCAAGTCGCGATCCTCGTTCCCGGTGCCACCCGCGAGCATTTTCGCGTGATCGCGTACAATATCAGCGATCGGCCCCAGCGCGCCGAGATGAGCAGCTGGAACGTCGCCGCCGGCCGCTGGCGAATGCGCACGGGGACGAAGGCCGATGGCTCCGATCTCGGCGCCGGCAGTCCGCTCCAGCTCGAGCGCAGCGCCGCCACCGATCTCAGCTTCGCGCCGCGGGCGACTACCGTCTTCGACTTCACGCTCGAAACACCGAGCGACGAACCGGCAACCCGTCCCGATCTGGGCATCGGCGTCGACGATGTCTCCTTGAAGGGCCGCGGACTCACCGTCATCGTGCACAGCCTGGGCTCGGCGGCAGCGCCGGGCGGCATGCTTTTCCTGGAGGATTCCTCGGGTCGCACCGTGGCCTCCACGAAGATCGCGGCGCTCGCCGCACCGGCGGACCTGACGCCCAAAACGGCGCGGGTGCGGCTCACGGTGCCGGCGGGCGTCGCGATCGAAACGCTGCGGCTCCGCCTTTCGCTCGGCGGTGGCGGCCGCGAGGTCACGATGCGCAACAACATGCTTCCGCTCGCAACGGTGATTCGCCGGTGACCGCGCTGGGCCGTCGCGATTTTCTGGGCAGTCTCGCCGCTTGCGCGACGCTTCACGCGCTTCCGGCGCGTGCCGGTTCCAGCGGCGACACGAAGCTGCGCGAGGTGCTCGACGGCCTGAATGCGATCCCCGGCTACGATGCCCGGCTGGCCCGTCTCGAAGCCTTCGATGTCGGCGCATTGTCGCAATCGGCAAGCCTCGACCTGCGAACCATTCGCAACGCTCTTGCGATAGATTCGCAGCTGATGCGCTTCATTCCCGGCGGCAAGTCGGAAGGGCCGTATCGCCTCCCGCCCGCCTCGGAGCCCGGGCTCTGGCGCCGTGCCAACGGTCCGCTCGCATATCGGCTGCTGCTCGAACGCCATGTCGGCGAACGCGTCGATCCCGAGGCAGCGCATCGCCGCTTCGAGCGCGAGGTCGCGGCGCTCGGCAAGCGTGCCGACCGGCTGATGCGCGATGCCGGGTTCGCACAAGGCGGCGTCGGCAGTCGTTTCAAGGCAATGTTCGGCGATCCACGCTGGCTCTATCCGGACGACGATGCCGGCCGCGACGCCGCGGTCGCCGATATGAACCGTTGGCTCGATCACGCGCGCAGGATCACGCCCACGCTCGTCGGTTCGATCCCACCCTCCAGCCTCGACGTCAGCGTCCGCCGCATGAGCCGCGCCGACGAGGCGGCGGGGAAGCAGGGCTATCGCCAGATCCCGTCGGAGCACCAATCGGGCGTCTATGTCGTCGACCTCAAGCAAATCCGCCGCCGTCCGCGCTGGAGCCTGCACAGTGTCGTCCATCACGAGTTGCTGCCGGGGCATATGGTCCAGCTGCCGATCGAGGCCGAGGCGAACGTGCATCCGCTGCGCATCGCCTATCTGCCCGCATTCTCCGAAGGCTGGGCAGTCCACGCCGAGCAGTTGATGGCTGATCGCGGCGCATATCGTGGCGCGCCGCTCGAAGAGCTCGGCCATGTCCATTGGCTGTTGTTCCGCGCGGTGCGCGGGCTGATCGATACCGGCATCCACCACCGGCGTTGGAGTCTCGACAAGGCGCGCGCCGAGTTCGACCGGCTGCAGGGCGTGCCGGCCTATTTCGCGCCGTTCGAGACCGATCTCGTACGAATCGCAGGCGAGCCTGCCGTCCGCGCCGCCGAGGCGCTGATCTGGCTCAGCCTCGCTGGCCTGACACCACGCGGCAATAGCCGCTTGCTGTGTCAGGCCAATTCGCGAATATTGGCCAGCGGCCGCAAACCCCTGCAAACCATCCCGAATATTGGGAGTGATTCGCAAAATGCGAAATTTATGCTCCAAAGCTTCCCACGGCAGGGGGTTGCAGCTAACCAACCAGGCCGCGAGCGGGAAATCCGGCGGCAAATGACAGCGGGAGAGACTGGATGAGCGATACGCGGGAAGCGACATTATCCGGCGCGGCGGAACGCGCTGGGCGCTATCGCTGGATGATCGTGGCATTGCTGTTCGCGGCGACGGTGATCAACTATGTCGATCGCCAGATGATCGGCGTGCTTAAGCCGACGCTGATGACCGATCTCGGCTGGACCGAGAAGGACTTTGCCGGCGTCATCATCTGGTTCCAGTTCGCTTATGCGATCGGTTATATCGCCTTCGGCAAGATCGTCGACAGTGCCGGCGCGCGTGTCGGTTATACGATCGCTTTCGTGATCTGGCAGGTTGCGCATATCGCCCATGGCGCCGCTTCCACCATGACCCAGTTCGCGATGGCGCGCTTCGGCCTCGGCATTGGCGAATCGGGCAATTTCCCTGCGGGTATCAAGGCGGTGACCGAATGGTTCCCGGCCAAGGAACGTGCTTTCGCGATCGGTGTGTTCAATGCCGGATCGAACATCGGCGCGATCCTTACGCCGTTGATCATACCGCTGATGGTGGTTGCCTGGGGTTGGCGCTCGGCGTTCGTGATCACCGGCGTGGTCAGCTTCGTCTGGCTGATCGCCTGGTGGATCATGTACCGCCGCCCGCGCGAGCACAGCAAGGTCGGCGCGGCCGAGCTCGCCTGGATCGAGCAGGACCCCGCCGATCCCACCACCCCGCTCGGCTACGGCGCGGTATTCACGCGCCGCGAGACCTGGGCCTTCGCACTCGGCAAGTTCTTCATCGATCCGATCTGGTGGTTCTTCCTGTTCTGGCTGCCGGGCTATCTGTTCGAGCGTTACGACCTCAATCTGATGACCTTCGGCCTGCCGCTCGCCGCGATCTACCTGATCTCGGATTTCGGCAGCGTCGCGGGCGGGTGGATGTCGTCGCGGCTGATGAAGGCCGGCTGGACCGCCAATCGCGCCCGCAAGCTGACGATGTTCATCTGCGCCTGCCTGGTGGTGCCGGTAGTGTTCGCGGAGTCGATCTCCAGCGTGTGGGTGGCCGTGCTGATCATCGGCATCGCGACCGCCGCGCACCAGGCCTTTTCGGCGAACCTCTATGCAGTGCCGGCCGATATCTTTCCCCGCGCGGCAGTGGGATCGGTGATCGGCATCGGCGGCACCGCCGGCGCGGTGGGGGGCATGCTGATGTCCTTCTATGCCGGCGAGGTGCTCGAGCGGCTGGGGACCTATTGGCCGTTGTTCATGGTGGCGGCGGGCGCCTATTTCCTCGCCTTGCTTTGCATCCACTTGCTCTCGCCGCGGTTCGAGCGAGTCGATATGGCCTCGCGGGCCTGACAGTAGCGTAACGGAGAAGATCGATGGCCCGGCCACTCACGCTAGACCCCGACAGGCTGTTTCCCTCCGACGACCGTACGCGGAGCATCGCGCGTGCGCTTTACGCGGAGGTCTCCGGGTTGCCGATCATCAGTCCGCACGGCCATACCGATCCGAAATGGTTTGCGACGGACGAGAACTGGTCGAACGCGACCGAGCTGCTGCTCTCGCCCGATCACTACCTTTATCGCATGCTCTATTCGCAGGGTGTCGCGCTCGACGATCTCTGCGTGCCGAGCAAGGCGGGCCTGCCCTCGACCGATCCGCGGAAGGCGTGGCGGACGTTCGCGGAGAATTTCCACCTGTTCCGCGGCACGCCGTCCAGCATGTGGCTCGGCCATGTCTTTGCCGAGGTGTTCGGCTTCGACGTCGCGCTCGATGCCTCTACGGCCGACCTCTATTACGACCGCGTCAACGAGAAGCTCGCGAGCGACGCCTTCCGCCCACGCGCGCTGTTCGATCGCTTCGGCATCGAGTTTCTCGCCACCACCGAAGGGCCTCAGGACGATCTCTCGCCGCACCACGCGATCCACAAATCGGGATGGAAGGGCAGGGTGGTCACTACCTATCGTCCCGACGCGGTGATCGATGTCGAGCACGAGCAGTTCGCCGGCGCGATGCGAACCTTCGCCGATCTGACCGGCGAGGACGTCTGGTCATGGGACGGCTATCTCGCCGCGCACCGCAAGCGCCGCGCCGATTTTCGCGCGGCCGGCGCCACTGCGACCGATCACGGCCACCCCACGGCCCGCACCGCGAACCTGCCCTATGACGAGGCAGAGCGGCTATTCCGCACGATCCTGTCGGACAGTTGGACGCCGCAGGACGCCGAGCTGTTCCGCGCGCAGATGCTCACCGAAATGGCGGCGATGAGCATCGAGGACGGGATGGTGATGCAGATCCACCCGGGATCTTTCCGCAACCATAATGGCGGGCTGTTCGCGAGCCATGGCCGCGACAAGGGCGCAGACATTCCGATGCGCACCGATTACGTCCACGCATTGAAGCCTCTGCTCGATCGCTTCGGCACCTCGACATCGCTGTCGATCATCCTCTTCACGCTCGACGAGACGGTGTATGCGCGCGAGCTGGCGCCGTTGGCGGGGCATTATCCGTGCCTCAAGTTGGGGCCGAGCTGGTGGTTCCACGACAGTCCCGAGGGGATGCGCCGTTTCCGCGAGCAGGTCACCGAGACTGCGGGCTTCTACAACACCGTCGGCTTCAACGACGATACCCGCGCCTTCCTGTCGATCCCCGCGCGGCATGATGTCGCTCGGCGGATCGACTGCGGCTTCCTCGGCCAGCTGGTCGCCGAAGGGCGGCTGCTCGACTGGGAAGCCTTTGAACTCGCGCACGAGCTGACTAACGGGCTCGTCCGCAAGGCCTACAAACTCGACCAATCCGCGCCGGCGCCCGTCGCCGCAGCAGCCTGAACCAAACGGAGTATCCTATGTTTGACCGCACCTATTACGCTACGCACCCCGATATGATGGAGTGCGTCTCGAACGAGGAGCTTCGCGACCGCTATCTGATCGACGGCCTGTTCCGCGAAGGCGAGTGCGTGCTTAACTATACGCACGCCGATCGCTTCGTGATCGGCGGCGTTGCGGTTGGATCGGGCGCGGTGAAGCTGCCCGACCAGACCGAGCCGCCGTCCGCGGCGGGCCACCCGTTCCTCGAGCGTCGCGAACTGGCGGTGGTCAACGTGTCGTCCGTCGAAGGTACCGTCACCGTCGACGGTGAGAGCTTCACGCTGGGCAACAAGGACTGCCTCTACGTCACGATGGGCGCGAAGGAGGTCCAGTTCTCGGGCGATGGCGCGCGCTTCTATCTGGCCTCGTGCCCCGCGCATAAAGGCTTCCAGACCCGGAAACTCTCGATCGCCGACGCCAACGCGCTCGAGCGCGGCAGCCTCGAGGAATCGAACGAGCGGACGATCTTCCAGCTCGTCATCCCCGGCGTGTGCGACAGCGCGCAGCTCGTCATGGGCCTGACCGTGCTCAAGCCGGGCAGCGTGTGGAACACCATGCCTCCGCATATCCACGAGCGCCGCAGCGAGATTTATTTCTACTTCGAGCTCGACGGCTCCAACGATCGCGTCTTCCATTACATGGGCGAAGGCGAGGCGATGCGGCATATCGTCGTCGCCAACGAGGAAGCGGTGATCTCGCCGCCCTGGTCGATCCACATGGGCTCGGGCACCAAGGCCTATGCTTTCATCTGGGCGATGGCGGGCGAGAACCAGGATTATACCGACATGAACGTGCTGGACATCTGCCAGCTGGCGTAACGCGCGCGGCGGGGCGCTCCTTTTCCGTTCGTGTCGAGCGAAGTCGAGACACGGCCGCAAGTGCCCCGCCACGGTTTCTCGACTTCGCTCGAAACGAACGGTTCCTTTTGACATGACCAATCCCTTCGACCTGACCGGCAAGGTCGCAATCGTCACCGGGGCGAACACCGGCATCGGGCAGGGTATCGCGCTCGCGCTCGCCGGCGCCGGCGCCAGCATCGCGGCCGTCGGCCGCTCGGCCGCCACCGAGACCGTCGAGAAGGCCCGCGCGCTCGGCGTGCGGGCCGAGATTATCTCCGCGGATCTCTCGACGATCGAGCCTGTGGGCAGGATTGTGGACGAAACTGTGGATAAACTCGGCGGGCTCGATATCCTCGTCAACAATGCGGGGATCATCCGCCGCAACGACAGCCTCGATTTCTCGGAGGAGGATTGGGATGCGGTGATCGACACCAATCTCAAATCCACGTTCTTCCTCTGCCAGGCCGCCGGCCGTCACATGGTCAAGCAAGGCCGCGGCAAGATCATCAACATCGCCTCGATGCTGAGCTTCCAGGGCGGCATTCGCGTGCCGTCCTACACTGCATCCAAATCCGGCGTCGCGGGGCTCACCAAGCTCCTCGCCTGCGAATGGGCATCGAAGGGCATCAACGTCAACGCGATCGCCCCCGGCTATATCGCCACCAACAACACCACCGCGCTTCAGGCCGACGAGACCCGCAACCGCCAGATCGTCGAGCGTATCCCCGCGGGCCGCTGGGGCGATCCGGGCGACCTCGGCGGTGCCGCGGTGTTCCTCGCCTCTTCGGCCTCGGACTATGTCCAGGGCCATGTCCTCGCGGTTGACGGCGGGTGGCTGGCGCGATGACCATCGCATTCTTCGGCGAAGTGATGCTGCGGCTCTCGCCGCCGGGGCGCGAGTTGCTGCTGCAGACGCCCAAGCTCGAAGTGAATGTCGGCGGTGCCGAGGCGAATGTCGCCACGGGGCTCGCCTGTCTCGGTCACGCCACGCGCATGATTAGTGCCGTCGCGGACAATCCGCTGGGCGGCGCAGTGATCGGCGAGCTGCGCCGGCGCGGCGTCGATACGTCGACCGTGGCGAGCGAGGAGGGGCGTCTCGGCCTCTATTTCCTCACTCCAGGGGCGGGGCTGCGGGCTTCCGAAGTCGTCTATGACCGGGCGCATTCGGTGTTCGCCACGCGCCCGGCCGACAGCTGGGACTGGGACCGGCTGCTCGAAGGCGCGACCCGACTGCATCTGTCGGGGATCACCCCGGCGCTCGGCCACAACACCGCGGAGGCGGCGATCGCCGCCGCCGAGGCTGCGTCCGCCAGGGGCGTCCCGGTTTCGTTCGACGGCAATTACCGTGCGAAGCTTTGGGAAGCCTGGGACAGTGACCCGCGCGCGGTGCTCAACCAGCTGATCGGCCATGCCGACATATTGTTCGGCAATCACCGCGACGTCTCGCTGCTGCTCGGCAAGCCCTTTTCGGGCGAAGGCTCGGATCGGCGGCGCGAGGCGGCGGAGGCGGCCTTCGCGCATTTCCCCAGGCTCCAGACGATCGCCTCGACTGCGCGGCATGTCGACGATGCCGACAGCCACCGCGTCTCGGCGCGCGTCGATACGCGCGGCGGCGCGCACCAGACCGATGAAGTGCTGATCGCCGGCATCGTCGATCGGATCGGCGCGGGCGACGCCTTTGCGGCGGGCGTTCTGCATGGCCTGATCGAGAGCGACGGCGATGCGCGTGCCGCCGCGAAGTCGGGACTGGCGCTGACTGCGCTCAAGCACTCCCTGCCCGGCGATGCCAGCCTGTTCACGCGTGCCGATCTCGCGGCCTTCGAAGCTGGAGGACTGGACGTTCGTCGATGACAGAGAGGCGCAGCGGCGCCCGTGGGAGGGTGTATGTCGAGGGATATCGTCGCGGATGAGGCGGCATTGCCGCGCCCGGGCGCAGTAGCGTTCAGGCAGATCTACGGTATCGATGACGGCTTCGAGACGGAGCTGCGCGAGGCCTGGACCTTCATCGAGCCGCATATTGCAGGCATTGCGCGCGACTTGCTCGAGCGACGCGCGGGCGGGGCCGTTTCCGGCGAACTCGTGGCGTCACGCGTCGAATATGCCCGCGAGAAGCTGTCGCGACCCATCGACCAGCGCTGGCTCGACACAGTCGTCGTCGAGGCGGACCGGATCGCTCAGCGCGATCTCGATTTTTCGGTCGTGGCGACGTCGATGCTGGTCGCGCAGATGCGCATCCACGCGTTGTTCTTCGAACTCACCCGGGATCCCGACCAGCTCGAACGACTTACGCGCTCGACCCAGAAGCTCGCCGGGATCGAGTTCGAGATCATTGCCAGCCGGTTGCGGGCGATCGCCCGGGCGCGCAACCAGACCGCAGTGCGCGCGGAGGCAGCGGCGGTGGGGCAACAATTGGGCGAGGCGATCACCATCAGCGCCCGCGCCAGCCGCGACGTCGCCGGCTTCACCGAACGTACCGCAGCCGAGATGGAGTCGCTGAGCAAGCCCGCCGCCGAAGTCGCGAGCGCCGCCGATCAGTCGGCGACGGCGATGGGGCAATCGGCGGAGAGCGCCGCGGTGCTGATCTCGGCCTTCGATCGCGCGCGCGCGGAGGCGCTGGCGGCAACCGAAGTCGCTGCGCGAGCCGATGCCATCGCGATGCAGGGTGCCGAGAACGCCGCGAATCTCGCTTCCCACACTGCGCAGATCGAATCGGTGCTGACGCTGATCGCCGGTATCGCCCAGCAGACCAAGCTGCTCGCGCTCAACGCCAGCATCGAGGCCGCGCGCGCGGGCGAGAGCGGGCATGGCTTCGCCGTGGTCGCGCAGGAGGTGCGCAGCCTCGCCGATCAGGCGGCCGATGCCACCGGCGGCGTCACCGTCACGATCCGCCAGGCGCAGAATGCCAGCGAAGTCATGGCGCACACCAATCAGGCGATCCTCGCGGTCGTGAGCGAGCTGATGGAGCGGGTGCGCGGCCTTTCGTCCGAGATGGAGGCGCAGGTGAGCACGGTCGGTGCGATCCTAGCCTCGATCGACGAGACCGCGATGTCGTCGCGCGAGATCGCGGGGCTGATCGCGCAGATCAGCGGGCGCGTCTCGGAGCTTGCCGCCGCCGCGCAGGATGCCGGGCGGCAGGCTGCGCAGGCAGGGGATGCGCTGCGCCGGGTCGAGGAGACCGTCGGCCAGTTCATGTCCGAAGTGTCGCGTCAGGAGTGATCATGGATCGTCGCACTGTCCTCGCCTCCGGGCTCGCGCTGGGCATTGCCGGCGCCGCGCGTGCATCGGCGCCCGCCGAAATCGAGCGGGTACCGCTGTGGCCGGGAACGCCGCCGGGCGGAGAGGGGCTGGGAGTCGCGGACGTGACGGTCCCGCGCTCGCCGAAACCCGACGACATCGCTTGGACGCATATCGGCACGCCGGCGATAACAGTCGCGCGCGCCGCGAAGCCCAATGGCGCGGCGGTGCTGCTCATTCCCGGCGGGGGCTATGCGCGAGTCGCGGTGGGCCGTGGGCCGGGCAAGATCGCGCAGATGTTCGCCGCGCAGGGGATCACGGCGTTCGAATTGCTCTACCGCCTGCCGCACGACGGCTGGCGTGCCGGCCCGGTGACGCCGCTCCAGGACGCGCAGCGCGCGATGCGGCTGATCCGCGCGGGTGCCGCCAAATGGGGGATCGATCCCGCGCGCGTCGCCGCAATGGGTTTTTCCGCGGGCGGGCACGTGGTGGGCTCGCTCGGCACGCGTGCCGACAAGGTCATTTATGATCCGATCGACGCCGCCGACCGGCTGCCTGCGCGGCCGATTGCGGTCGCGATGTTCTTCCCGGTGGTATCGATGCTGCCGCCGATCGCGCACGACCAGTCGCGCCGCGAGTTGCTCGGCGCCGATCCTGCCGAGGCGCTGGCCCGCGCATGGTCGCTCGAGCTCGACGTTCCCGCCGCGACGCCGCCCACCCTCGTCTGTCACGCCGCCGACGACAAGACCGTCAAGCCGGCGAATAGCCTCGCGATGTTCGCAGGGCTGCAGGCGGCGCGCATCCCGTCCGAACTGATGATCGCTGAGAAGGGCGGGCACGGCATCCCGCTGTTCGATGCCGACGGCAAGCCGTACGTCTGGTTCGATCTCTTCCGCCTCTTTGCCGCCCGCCACGGCTGGCTTCCCAATTTGTGAGACGCTTTTCCACATTGGCTTGACAGGCGTAATGCCGATAAGACAGGTTGGCCTGACCAATTGGGAGGGTGCCTTGTCCAGATCCGTCGGTGCCGTGCTCGGCATGTTGCTATCGACTGTCGCAGCCTCCGCGATCGCGCACGATGCGTCGACCGTGGTCGCCTCTCCGCGCGCGACGTACAATCTCAATCCCGGCTGGCGCATGGCCACCGGCGAGCAAGCAGGTGCCCAGCAGGCGGGCTTCGACGACGGCGGCTGGCATCAGGTCACGCTCCCCAACGCCTTCAACGAGAAAGAAGCCTTCGCCCGCGACATCAAGGATCTCTCGACAGGCATCATCTGGTACCGCAAGCGCATCACGCTCCCCACGCAAGGCTCCGTCGCGCGCGCGTTCCTCGAGTTCGAAGGCGTGCGTCAGGCCGCGGAGGTCTGGGTCAACGGCCAGTCGGTCGCCTTGTCCGAGAACGGCGCGATGGCGTTCGGCGCCGACATCACTGCGGCGCTCCGGCCCGGCGAAAACGTCATCGCGGTCCGCGTCGACAATGACTGGAAATACAAGGAGCGCGCGACCGGCAGCGGCTTCCAGTGGAACAACAACAATTTCAATGTCAATTACGGCGGCATCACCAAGAATGTCCGGCTGCACCTGACCGGTCCGGTCTATCAGACCCTCCCGCTCTATGCCGGGCTCGGCACCACAGGCCAATATGTCTGGGCCGACGGCTTCGACGTGAAGGCCCGCCGCGCGACGATCCACGCCCAGACCCAGATCCGCAACGCCGGTGCGACTCCGCGCAAGATCGGCTACCGCGCCGAGATCCGCGACCGCGACGGCCGCGTCGTCCGCCGTCTCGACGGCGGCAACGCGACGCTGGCCCCCGGCGAAACCCGCCTGCTGACTGCCGCCGGCACCGCAGAAAACCTCCATTTCTGGAGCTGGGGTTATGGCTATCTCTACACCGTCACCACGATCCTGACCGAGAACGGCAAGGTGATCGACAGCGTCGATACCAGAACCGGTTTCCGCCAGACGAAGTTCGCGGACGGCATGGTCACCCTCAATGGCCGTGTCATCCAGATGCACGGCTATGCCCAGCGCACCTCGAACGAATGGCCCGCAGTCGGCGTCTCGATCCCGCCCTGGCTCAGCGATTTCTCCAATGGCCTGATGGTCGAAAGCGGCGGCAATCTCGTCCGCTGGATGCACATCGCGCCGTCGAAGCAGGACGTCGAGAGCGCCGATCGCGTCGGCCTCATCCAGGCGATGCCCGCCGGCGATGCCGAGAGCGACGTCATCGGCCGCCGCTGGGACCAGCGCAAGGAAGTGATGCGCGACGCGATCGTCTATAATCGCAACAACCCCTCGATCCTGTTCTACGAGGGCGGCAATGAGAATATCAGCGACGCGCACATGGCCGAACTCAAGGCGATCCGCGACCAATATGATCCGCATGGCGGCCGCGCCGTCGGCTCGCGCGAGATGCTCGACAGCAGGGTCGCCGAATATGGCGGCGAGATGCTCTACATCAACAAGAGCGCCACGAAGCCGGTCTGGGCAATGGAATATTCGCGCGACGAGGGCGCCCGGCTCTACCAGGACGAATTGACCCCGCCGTTCCACAAGGATTCGCCCGATTACAACCGCAACCAGGACAGCCACGCGATCGAGGACGTCAAGCGCTGGTGGGATTACTACCGCGTGCGTCCGGGGACCGGGAAACGCGTCAGCTCGGGCGGCGTCAACATCATCTTCTCGGATTCGAACACGCATTATCGCGGCGACAATAATTACCGTCGCTCGGGCGAAGTCGATGCGGTGCGCCTGCCCAAGGAGGGCTTTTACGCGCATCAGGTGATGTGGAGCGACTGGGTCGACAGCGTCACCCCGCGCACGCACGTCATCGGTCACTGGAACTACGCGCCGGGCATCTCCAAGGACGTCACCGTCGTCTCGAACGGCGACAGTGTCGAGCTGTTCCTGAACGGCCGTTCGCTGGGCAAGGGTGCGCGCAGCAACGGCTTCCTGTTCGGCTGGAAGCAGGTCCCATGGGCGCCTGGGACGCTCCGCGCGGTCGCTACCTATGCCGATGGCCGCAAGTCCGAGCATAGCGTCGAGACTGTGGGCGCCCCCGTGGCCCTGCGCCTCACGCCGCACGTCTCGCCGCGCGGCTTCGTGATGGATGGCGCCGACATCGCGCTGGTCGATGTCGAAGTAGTCGATGCGAAAGGCCGGCGCGTTCCGACTGCGCACGACATGGTCAAATTCACGCTCGACGGTCCCGCCGAATGGCGGGGCGGGATCGCGCAGGGCGATTCCTCAGGCAAACCGCGTGCGGCAATCGCCACGGGTCCGGCCGAGCCGGCCAAACCCGCTGGCGCCGACCAGACTACCCAATATGCCGGCACGGCACGGACCGAGGATAATTTCATCCTCTCGCCGAACCTCCCCGTCGAGGCCGGAGTGAACCGTGTGTTGCTCCGTGCAGGCACGCAAGGCGGCACGGTACGCATCGCTGCGACGGCAGCGGGGCTGGAAGGCGCGACGCTGACGATGCCGACAAAAGCGGTGAAGCCCGTAGCCGGTGGGCTATCGTCCGATTTCCCCGAGGATCACCAGCCCGGCTTGCTCACGCGTGGGGCGACGCCTTCGGGCCCCTCGTTCACGCCGAGCCGGACGACCGTCACCGCCGCATCGATCGTCGCAGGTTCTAACCAGCCCGACGCGGCAAACAGCGCCGACGACAATGAGCTTTCGCGCTGGACCAGCGACGGCCAGCCGGGCTCGGCCTGGATCGAATATCGCTTCGCCGCGCCCGCGACGCTGAGCGAGATCGACCTGAAGCTCGTCGGCTGGCGCTCGCGCAGCTACAATTTGCGGATCACGCTCGACGGCAAGACGGTGTGGGAAGGCGAGACCGAGCGCCAGCTCGGCTACGCCAATGTGAAGTTCGCCGCCGCTACCGGCAGCATGCTGCGTATCACCCAGATCGGTCCGGTCGTCGATCGCGACGCCTTCGGCAAGGTCATCGAGCTCGATACCTCGCGCAAGGCAGGTGACACCGGCGCCGACGCGGTACCGCCGGGCTGGCGGCTGGGCGTGGTCGAGGTCGATTTCCATGGACCCGTCGCGCGGAAATAGTGTTCCCGATCCAGCGGTGATGGTACCGACGCTCGCGATGACGTGGCGGCGAGACAACAAGCCTGAAGGCAACGCGAACTCGTCGCGCGCGCTTTGGCTGGCGCTGGGCTGGTTCTTCGTCTTGCTGGGCTTCGTGGGCGCGCTTCTGCCGTTGATGCCGACGACGATCTTTCTGATCCTGGCAGTCGGCTGCTTCGCGCGCTCGTCACCGCGGCTCGAGGCCTGGCTCCTCGATCATCCGCGGTTCGGACCGTCGCTCCGTGCGTGGCGCGAAAACGGCGCGATCACGAAGAAGGGGAAGCTTCTCGCCTGTACGGGAATGGCGCTGGGTTACGCCATCTTCTGGTTCACGGCGCGCCCCGGCTTGACGGCGGACGTTGTCGTGGCGCTCGCATTGGCAGGGTGCGCCGCGTTCGTGCTGAGCCGGCCTACCGCGCGGTGACGTGGGGCTAGTTCGAAGATATAGACGGCGGGGCCCGCGCGCTCACCGTCGGCGGGCGTGATGGTGGCGCGAAGCGTGCTCCGGCGGGTGAGCGCCGCATATCGGCGCCATTCGGCTGCGAAGTCGGCCTGCGCGTCGCGATAACGGTCATAATGGGTCAGCACCGCATAGCGCGCGTGGCAGCTTTCGAGGCGAGGCGAGGGGACGCTGGCGAGATCGACGATCGGACTGCCCGACCGTAGCGTTTCGACTTCGGCATAGCGAATGCGCCCCGTGAGCATCGCCCGCGCATCGACGCATCCCGCGCTGCCAAGGGGAAAGAGCAATTTCCACGGACCATCGATCAGATCGAGCGCGGCGTGCTCGACGACGATCGACGCGTCGGACGGAACATGCGCGCGGATCCATGCCGAAGCTAGCTGGCGCGTATCGTTCGCACGCGCGACCGCGCGATCCTGCACCGGTGGAAGCATCGGCAGGATCAGGAGCAGGCCGGCCAAAGGCTCGACGAGGCGCAACGAGCGCCCCGTCCAGGCGCGTGCCATATCTGAAAGTGCATGGACGGCGTATCCCGTCATTATCGCGACGAAGGGCAATAGCGGCACCAGCCAGCGCTCCCAGCGCAGCGTCTGGATTGAGATCAGCACGGCGAAGGCACCCGCGCCCGGCAGCAGTGCGATCGCCGGGCCGCGGTTGCGCAGCGGCAGCAGGATCGTACCGAAGGTGGCTAGCGCGATGTTGATTGCGCCGAATGATCCGAACAACGAACGCAGATACCATCCGAAATTGTCGAGCAGCCCGCCCCCCGTGGATCCCGGATGGATCGGTCGCGCTTCGCCGGTCAGATTTCGAACGACTGCCGGATAATCGAGCAGCAGATAGGGCGAGGCGAGGAACAACGTCGCCACTGCCGCGCCGGCGAACGCGAGGAGGTTCCGTGCTTCGCGCTTTCCTTGAGCCACGCGCCAAATCCCGGCGGCGATGGGGCTCAGGGCGAACGTCGCGGCCGGCCATTTGGTGGCGCAGCCGAGTCCGACGAAGATTCCGGCCAGCAAATAGGCACGCAGCCTGCCACTTTCGGCGATCGAGAGCGCGGAAGACAGGCAGAGCAACATGAATACGCTGGCCTGGATGTCAGTCCGGATAAGCTGCGAATACTCGATATGCACCGCGTTGACCGCCAGAAAGGCCGCGGCGAGCAAACCGGTGCGCGTGCCGCCGATCCGCCGGCCCAGCCGCCACGTCAGATAGACGCACACGACTCCGAAGGTTGCGATGAGAATCCTGGCTGGAAGGAACAGGATCCCCGGATCGGCATAGGCCGCGCGCACAAAGGCATCGGCATCGGCATAGCGGCCGGTGGCGATGCCGATACTCCCGACGATCAGATCGGTCAGTGCAAGGCAATAAAGCGTAATCGTGCCCGGGTGACCGAACCAGCCGGGGTTCAGGCTGTTGTTCCGCAGCATCTCGATCGCGGTCATCATGAACAGCGGCTCATCGGGATCGTAGAGCGCGGGAAGCCCGAAGCCGATCCCGCGTATCCGCAGGCCCGCCGCCGCCAACAGGATCAACAGCAACAGGCTGTGCTGCGTCCAGGAATCGCGGCCGGCGTTACGGGCTGGGGGGGTGGGTTCCGTCATCGTGCTGAAGTGATGACGTGGAGTGACGATGCGAACCGTAATCCTGGCCGGCGGTCTGGGCACCCGGCTCGGCGAAGAGACGTCGGTGCGGCCGAAACCGATGGTCGAGATCGGCGGCATGCCGATCCTCTGGCATATCATGAAGATCTATTCGTCGAGCGGCTTCAACGACTTCGTCGTGTGCCTTGGCTATAAGGGCTATCTGATCAAGGAGTTCTTCGCGAACTATTTCCTCCACACCTCCGACGTGACGATCGATCTGCGCGGCGGCAACGGCATGGAAGTCCATTACGCCCGCAGCGAGCCGTGGCGGATCACGCTCGTCGAGACCGGCGCCTCGACGATGACCGGTGGGCGGCTGGCGGCGATCCGGCCCTATCTCGATCCCGACGAGCCGTTCTGCCTCACCTATGGCGACGGCGTCGCCGACATCGACGTCGGCGCCCTGGTCGATTTTCACAAAGCCCATGGCCACCGCGCGACGATCACCTCGGTCTCGCCCCCCGGCCGTTTCGGGGCGCTCGAATTCGAGGCGGGCAAGGTCGTCGATTTCAAGGAAAAGCCGGCTGGTGACGGCGGCCAGATCAATGGCGGGTTCTTCGTCGCCGATCCCTCGGTGCTCGACCTGATCGATGGCCCGGACACAATATGGGAAGCGGGGCCGCTCGAACGCCTCGCGCGCGGCGGCGAGCTGATGGGTTATCGCCATGACGGTTTCTGGCAGCCGATGGATACGCTGCGCGACAAGATGTACCTCGACGAATTGTGGAAGGCGGGCAACGCACCGTGGAAGCGCTGGTGAACGATTGGCGCGGACGCCGGGTGCTCGTCACCGGCCATACCGGCTTCAAGGGCAGCTGGCTGAGCCTGTGGCTGCATGCGCTCGGTGCCGAAGTCACCGGCTTCGCACTGCCGCCGCTGAGCGAGCCGAGCCTGTTCGCTGCGGCGCGGATAGACGAACTGATCGCGCACCATGAAGGTGACGTCCGCGATCTGACCACGGTCCGCGCCGTCGTCGAGGCCTCGCGGCCGGAGGTGATCTTCCACCTCGCCGCGCAGCCGCTGGTGCGCTTGTCCTATCGCGAGCCGGTGGAAACCTATGCGACCAACGTGATGGGGACGGTACACCTGCTCGAGGCGGCCCGGCGTACACCGGATGTCGCCGCGATCGTCTGCGTCACCAGCGACAAATGCTACGAGAATCGCGAATGGGTCTGGCCCTATCGCGAGAACGACCCAATGGGTGGGCACGACCCGTATAGCAGCAGCAAGGGGTGCGCAGAGTTGGTGGCGGCCGCGTATCGCAGCTCGTTTTTCGCCCAGGGTCCGGCGCTGGCAACGGTGCGTGCCGGCAACGTCATCGGCGGCGGCGACTGGGCGACCGACCGGCTGATACCCGACCTGATCCGCGCCTTCGAAGCTGGCGCATCGCCGCTGATCCGCTCGCCGGACTCGGTTCGCCCGTGGCAGCACGTGCTGGAGGCGTTGGGGGGGTATCTTAAGATTGCCGAGCGATTGCTGATTGGGGAGAGGGAATTCGCCGATGCGTGGAATTTCGGACCCTCGGATGACGATACCCGGCCGGTTTCGTGGATCGTCGAGCGGATGCGAGCGGCTTGGGGCGGTGCGCCGCACCCACAGGCCGATCACGGTCCGCGGGTCCACGAGGCGGGGCTGTTGCGGCTCGACTGCTCGAAGGCACGGACGGCTTTGGGTTGGCAGCCGACGCTCAACCTCGAAACGACGCTCGATTGGATCGTCGCCTGGCACAAGGCGACCGGCCGGGGCGAGGATGCGCGAGAGGTGACGCTCGCCCAGATCGCGAACTATTCGGCGGCTTCGAGCCGGGGTTCGTTACGCGTCGCCGCCTGAGCCGGTGCCGCAGGCCGGACAGGCGCGGTGGAGGAATTCGCTCATACAGGACCTCCCGCGGACCGGAAGGTGACGCGGCTGTGCCAAAACCAGCTGCCGAGGACCAGAAGCGCAGTGAAGCCGAGCTGGGCGAGGATCGGAGGCACGCCGCCGAGCTCGACGAGCAGCGGCAGCGCAGCCCAATTGGCGGCATAATTGAACAGATAGAAGCTGGAGAAGGTGCCGAACTCGCGCGCGATATTGCCGCGGGTGCGGAACACGCCGATCTTGTAGGTCGCGAAGGCGAAACAGAGGCTGATCGCCTGCGCGACGCCGAGCGCGATCAGATAGTGCATGTGGAACGTCGGCACGCTCCACAGCAGCAGCGGATAGATCGCCAGCCCGAACGCGGTGTTCGCCGCGCCGGCCAGCATGAAGCGGAGCGGACGCTCGGCGCGCGCCATCACTCCTCCTCCAGCAATGCGATGCGCATGTTCTCGCGCAGCGTTTCGCGCGGGAGGAAGGGCGAGAGATCCTCGAGCGGCGGCGAGGTTATCCGGCCGTCGGGATGCGCCTTCGCGCTGAGCTTGGGGGCGAAGGCGACATGCTCGTCGATGAAGATCTCGCAGATCACCGGGCCTTCGGCGGCGAGCGCGGCTTCGATCGCGCCGGGAAGCTGGTTGTGCGATTCCGCGCGGAAATAGGCGAAGCCGAATGCCGCCGCGACCTTGGAGAAATCGGGGAAGGTGACGTCGCTCTTCGGCCCGCCGCCGACTTCGACGCCGTTGAAGAAGTTACGATGCGTCTGGAAGATCGAGACGTAACCATTGTTGTTTATGAGGAAAACCTTCACCGGCAGGCCGTAGCCGGCGATGGTCTGCATCTCCTGCAGGTTCATCATGATGCTGCCGTCGCCGGCGATCGCGACGACGCGCTGCTTGTTGCCTGTCGCGGCGCACACCCCGATCGCGGCGGGAAGGTCATAGCCCATCGTCGCGCAGCCCGAATTGGTCCACAGCCGCTGGCCGCGCTTGATCTCGGCGACCTGGAAGCTGACCACGCAGGCGCTGCCGTTGCCGGTGACCACGACATCGTCCTCGCCGAGTTGCGCGAACAATGCGTCCATTGCCGCATAGGGATGGATGGTCGGGCCGTGGTCGCGATATTCGGGGAGCATCGCGGGGAAGCGCCGGACGCGCTCGCGCGACCATTCCAGCCATTCCCGATGCTCCGGCGTCGGCCCGGCATAGGGTGCTTCGAGCAATGCGGGGATCAGGTCGGCAAGGTCTGCGACGACGGGCATGTCGGGCGATACGGTCGGCTTGCGCAGCTCTACGGGATCGATGTCGACCCAGATCTTGTATGCCTCGCGCGCGAAGGTCCTCCAATTGTAGCTGACCTGGCGGATGTTGAGCCGGCTGCCGAGGATCAGCAGCAGGTCGGCGCTCTGCGCCACCATGTTGCCGCCGCGATCGCCGACCGTGCCGGGGCGCCCGGCATAGAGCGGATGCGCGTTCCACAGCACGTCATGCGCGTTCCAGCCGGTGACCACCGGCACGCCGAGCTTTTCGATCAGCCGCAGGAAATCCGCGTGTGCGCCGCTCAGCCGCACCCCGCTGCCGGCGAAGACCACCGGGCGCTCGGCCGCGCTGAGCTTCTCCAGAATGGCAGTGGCCGCCGCGCCGAGATCGGTCGCCTTCCACGGCTCGTCGAGCTCGGCTGGATCGAAGCCGGCGAGCTGGTCCGGGTCGATCTTCGCGGCCTGCACGTCGAGCGGGATGTCGAGCCACACCGGCCCCGGTCGGCCGCTGGTCGCAAGATAGAGTGCCTTTTCGAGATGGTAGCGAATGCTGGGCGGGTCGGTGACCATCGTGACATATTTGGTGATCGGGCGAACCAGCTCTTCGATATCGAGCTCCTGATCGCCGAACTGGCGCAGCGGCAGCCCGGTGGCGCGCACCGTGGTCTCGGTCTTCACCTGGCCCGAGATGACCAGCATGCCGATCGAATCGACATAAGCGCCGTAGACGCCGGTGATCGCATTGGTGCCGCCAGGTCCCGACGTGACGTTGACCACCGCGAGGCGGTTGGTCAGCCGGTAATAGGCCTCCGCCGCCATCGACAATGCCTGCTCGTGATGGGTGAAGGTGGTGGCGAGTTTCGGATGGGTCCCCAGCGCATGGTTGAGGTGCATCGCCCCCCCGCCAGTGAGCATGAAGACATGGTCGATGCCGTGCGCGGCGAGCCGATCGGCCACCCAGTCGGCGAGCTTTACTTGAGTCATGGTTTCCATCCGTTGGAGAGCGCGGTGCGGCGGATCGCATCGTCGAGGCCGGTGGTCGCGGTGACGCCGAGTTCGGCGCGTATGCGCGCGGTAGAGGGGACGTAGCGGCCGGGGTTCCAGCCGGGATCGGGCTTGCCGAGGATCTCGACGCCCGGACCGCCGAGCAGTGACGCGGTTCGGCGAGCCAGGTCGGCGATCGAGACGGCCTCTTCCGAGCCGATGTTGTAGACCGCGCCGGGCTCGCCCTCGATCAGCAGCGCCCACAGCCAGACGGCGAGATCGGCGGCATAGAGATAGGAGCGGACGGCCTCGCCCGATCCGGCGACGTGGATCGTACGGCCCGCCATCGCGTCGCGGATGAAATTGCCCGCGGCGAAGTGCACATCAAGCGACAGCAGGGGGCCGAGCAGCGCGAAGATGCGTGCATTGATCACGCCGAGCCCGAACTGCTTGGCGTAGATCGCGCACAGCGTTTCGGCGGCACGCTTGCCTTCGCTATAGGCGGAGACCGGGTCGCACGGGTCCGGGCCACCGCGCCAGTCTTCGGCGACATGCGTCACTTCCCAAGGCTGCGGACCGTAGACCGCGCCCGAGCTGAGGAAGAAGAAGCGCGCCTCGCTGTCGGCTGCCAGGTCGAGCGCGCGCCGCGTTCCATGGACGATCGTCTCGAACATGCGCCGGGGGTCGTTGGCGTTGAGCGCGGCGCGCGCATCGATCGCGGCGTGGATGACATGGGTGTAATCGGTCGCGGGCGCCACGAAGCTAGCGGTGTCCCCCTTCACCAGACCGAAGCGCGTGGCGAGATGGGGTGCGCGCGTCGCGAACGCGTCGGGGTCGCGGCTCAGCAGCGTGACTTCGACGTTGATCCCCGAGCGGGCGAGCGCTTCGAGCATCCAGCGACCGATGAAGCCGGTGCCGCCGGTCATGAAGATCCGCGCTCCTGAGAGCCGCGGCCAGAGCGGGGCGAGCGCTTTGTCGATCGCCGCCAGATCCTGCTCGAAGATCATGCCGGCAAGAGACCGAGCGAGGGGCGGTGGGTGCGGTGCGCGCGGATCACCCGAACGATGCTGTCGAGCGCGAGCGCCCAGAGGATCAGCGCCACCAGCCCCGGCCGGACGAAATGGCCGACGGCCAACCCGAAGCTCGGCGTCACCGGCTGGCCGCTCAGCCAGCTGTTGGTGGAGAGTTCGAGCACCGTCGACAGCGGCCAATCGGTGACGAGGCATAGTAGATAAGCGCAGACGATCGCGACGATCGGGCCCACGCCCTTCCATGGCTCAAGCAACACGAGGAAGAGCAGGAAGGTCTGGGTGTAGCCGCCCGGCGACTGAGTCACGAGATACGCTGCGAGCAGGATGATCGACACACGGTGGAGCGGCAAAGCCCTGGGCTGAAGCCATGCACCTGCCAGTGCCAGCAGCGCTATCGCCTGGCTGGCGCGGATCACGATGGGCACGAGGAACTCGATGGTCTCGACGGTGCGCGAAGGCACGAACTGGAGTATCGGAATCTGCGAGCCGCGGACCAGCAGCAGGGGGGCGTAGCTGGTCGAATAATGGATCTCGTTCCACACCTGGCCGCTCTGGAACACGACCCAGTTGGCGGTATTGGCGACCAGCTCGACCGGCGTGCCGGCACCGACGATCGCCAGCGTGACGAGATAGAGGAAGATCGTCGCGATCCCGGCGAGCTCGAGCATGCGCCATTCGCGTTTCACGGCGTGGGCGAGAACGGGCAGCAGCAGATAGGGCTTGAAGTTGATCGTCGCCGCTTCGGCCAGCCAGCGCCACGGGCCGCGCGTGACCAGCGGGCCGTGGGCGATCACGAAACAGGCGAAAGCGACGAGGATGAGGTTGCCGCGCTCGAGCGTGAAGAGGAGCGGCAGGCCGAGCCCGAAGGCGATCGTGCGCATCGGCGCGGTGCGCGGATCGGCGCGGCGGAAGCTCAGCCAGACGAGCAGCCCGTCGAGCAGGTAGAAGCCCAGGATCGTCGCAGTGCCGAGCCAGTCGCAGTCGCGGGCATGAAAGGGCGATTGGAGATAGCAGCCGGGCAGGCTGAACAGGTCGAGGAACACGAAGGACAATGGCGGGTAGATGCTCCGCCACACGTCGTAGGCGCCGGGGCGGTTCGCCCAGAAGGCGGTGTTGAACCAGTCCATGAACGTGTCGTTGGTGTCGAACACGAAGGGCTGCGGCAGATAGCCCGTCGCATGGAAGGCTATCGCGGTGGAGACCACGCTCGCCACAACAGCGAGCGCGAGAAGGAATTCGGCGAAGAGGGCGAACCGGCTTCTCGAACTCCCCTCCCTGAAAGGGAGGGGTAGGGGGTGGGTAGGCGACGGGCGGGGCTCGATGCCCCGGCCGGCGCCTTCCGCCGCGAGGTCGATTGAATCTTTTGGGCGCGCAGACGCGCGCACCCACCCCCAGCCCCTCCCTTGCAGGGAGGGGAGTCTCGGGAGGCGCGGCCAAGCCTTCACGGGCGGCGAACGAGCACCCGCGCTGCCGGGCGCGCGCGGTCGGCGGGGAAGTTGACTCGTTCGGCCTCGATCACCAGCGGCACGTTGCGGCCGCGCTCGGCGAGCAGGCGGACCTGTTCGCCGATCAGGCCGAGGAACAGCAGCACCACTGCGAACATGCCGAAGCCGAGCGCAAAGCCGAGCAATGCGAGGGCCGGTCCGCCGAGCAGCGTGGCGGCGGTCGCGGCGAGCAACGTCAGCAAAGCGATACCAGCGGCGAGAAAGGCCAGAAGGATCGGCAGGCGGAGCAACGACTTGGCCGAGCCGGCGAGACCCGAGAGGGCGAAGGAGGCGAGCGCGGCGAAATCGTTCTTGCTCGCCCCTGCGGCGCGTTCGGGCCGATCGACGGGGACCACCGCGAGCCGGAAGCCGCTTTCGACGAGCATGCCGCGGAAAAAGGGCTCGGGCTCGTTCCACGCCGCGAGCGTGTCCACGACCACGCGGTCGAACAGGCCGAAGCCCGTCGCGCCCGGGATCACCGGATAGTCGCCGAATTTGCGGAGGAGTGCATAGCCCAGCCGGCGGGTGACGCCGAGCAACGGCGACGTGTGTTCGGAGCGCCGCTGGCCGAGCACGACCTGCGCACCCGCGCGCCACTGGCGGACGAATTCGCCGATCATCGCGGGCGGGTCCTGGAAATCGGCGCACATGCCGATCACCGCCGCGCCCTCCGCCTGGTAGATGCCATAGGTCGGCGAGCGCATCTGGCCATAATTGCGGTTGTTGAAGATCGCGCGGATGCGGGGGTCCTCGGCGCAGAGCGCGCGCATCAGATCGCGGGTGCCGTCGGTCGAGTTGTTGTCGATCAGCAATATCTCGTGCGAGCGCACGTGCCGCGCCGCCTCGGCGGTCACCGCGGCGCAGATCGCGCGGACATTCTCCTGCTCGTTGAAGCAGGGGATGACGATCGACAGTTCCGGCGTCATTGCGCGGCCCGGGGACGCAAACGCAGGTCGATGCCGGTCGCGGGGGCATAGACTTCGGTGAATAAAGCGAGGGCGATCAGCAGCGCGAGCAGCGCCATCGCGGGTATGTTGTATTTCCGGTCGGAATCGAGCCGCGGTGCTTCGATCAGCTGGACGTCCGACGCTGTCTCGGCCGCGAGCGTCTCCACCGCGACTTCTTCCGACGAACGCGCGTAAACCTCGTACAGCGCCTGCGCGAAGCGATAATCGCGGTAGCGGTCGAGATATTCGCCCGAGATTTCGGAAAGGCCGGCGACGTTGGGCCCCGCCGCCTCGGTGCCCGGGCTGGTCGTCCGGGCGATCTGGCCGCGCAGCGACGCGACTTCGGACTGGACCGCCTGAAGCTGAGGATTCTCCTCTCCCTGAAAGCGCTGGAGCGTCTGCAATTCGACGAGCTTGGCCTGTAGCTGCGCCTCGAGCCCGGCGCGCACCGCCAAGGCCGAGCCGAGCTGGGCCTCGGGCTCGGCGAGCCGGTTGCGCCGCCGGAAGGCGGTGAGCGCGGCTTCGCTCGTGACCACGCGGTCGGCGGCTTCCTTGAAGCGCTGCTGCACCACGTCGCGCTTGCGGTGGACGCGGTCGCGGCCCAGCGCGATGATGCGGTCGCTGATCGCCTGCACATAGGCGCGCGTCATCGCTTCGGCCTGGCGCGGATCATGGGTGCGGACTTCGACTTCGACGATCCCGCCGGTCAGAGAGTGGATATCGGCCTTCTTCGCCAGCGCGACGCGGGCGCGGTCCTGGCTGGCATAGCCGCCTGGCCCCACCAGCTTGAGCTTCTGGATCACCGCGTCGGTGACTTCGGTGCCGCGCGCGATCGCAAGGTACATGTCGATCGGCTGCTTGGCGCCGCCGAACAGGGCCGCGAAGCCCTGGAGCTGCCCGCCCAGCGCATTCATCATCGAGCCCAGCCCGATGCTGTTATTGTCCTGCGGCACCATTTTGGCGCGCGCGACATAAGGCTGGGGGAAGACGCAGAGCAACGCGAGGAGCGCCGCGAGCGCCGCGTAGCCGATCCGCCGGCGGCGCGGCTCCTGCACGAACGCGATCGGACTCAATTTGCCAGCCCCTTGATCGTGGCGGCACCGACCAGCCCGCCGAACAGCGTGCCGGTGATGTCGCGCAGCCGCGCCCAGAATTCGCCACGGTTGGCGTCGATCGGCACATAGACGAGATCGCCGGGAAGGGCGGTGGCACGCAGCACGCGCTTGCCGTCGGCCAGCACGGTGCCGTTGGCGCGCACGACGAAGACTTCGCCCTTGTCGCCCATCTTCTGCACGCCGCCCGCCAGCCGGATGAAGTCGCCGATCGTGGCGCCATCGCGATATGCGAAGGAGGCAGGCGTCGGCACCGCGCCGAACACGCCGACCGTCACCGGGCGCGGGGGCACGTAGATCGTGTCGTTATTCTCGAGGATCAGGTCGCCCGGAAGCGCATCTGCGGTCACCGGCAGGTCGAAGACGAGGCGACCGCTGGGTCTACGCTCGCGCAGCTGATCGACGATCGAGCGGATCAATGTGAGATTGGCCGGCTGGACCAGCTGGGCGCGATTGGCCGAAGTCACCGGCTGCGAAGTCAGCAGCAGCTCGACATCCTCGACGGCGCGTTCGAAGCTCTCCTGTTGCTGCGCCTTGACGCTCTCGCGCGTGATGATGCTGGCATAAGGGAAGGCCTGTGCGGTCAGCCCGCCGGCCTGCGTCACCACGTCGGCAAGGTGTGTGCCGGGCTTGAAATAATAGCGGCCGGGCTTCGACACCTCGCCGCTGATCGTGACGAGGACCGCCTGTTGCTCGAGCGGCCGGGCGATGCCGATATTGGAGAGCACGCGGACGATGTCGCCGCGGCGGGCCTTGCGGGTCGCCGCTTCCGCAGCGCTCAGTTCCTCCCAGCCGGTCTGTCCGCGGCCGAGCGAATCGAACACCATCAGCCGGCTGGCGTCCGCCACGGTGTTGACGCCGCCCGCATAGAGGATCGCGTCGTTGAGCGTCTCGCCGGGCGCGAGTTCGAAGATCGCCTCGCGATTGACGCTGCCGATCACGGCAACCTGCTCACCCGCCGGCGCGACGTAGAGCACGTCGCCGTTCTGAAGCACGGCATCGCCGCTGCGATCGCCCGTGAGCAGCAGATCGTAGAGATCGAAATCCGAGACCAGCCGGCCGCCGCGGCGCAGCTGGATCGAGCGGAAACTGCCGCCCGCGGCCGGCCCCCCCGATGCCAGCACCGCGTTGACGAGAGTCGACAGGCTGCCGACCGTGTACGAGCCCGGCGACGCGGCGAAGCCGGTGACATAGACCGTCAGGCCGTGCAGGCGCCCGACCGCGACCTCCAGCTGGAAGCCGCGATATTGCCGCGAAACCCGGCGCGCGATGACGTCGTGCACGTCGCCATAGCGCACGCCGCCGACGGTGATCGCGCCGATGCGAGGGACGAAGATGCGCCCCTCGCTGTCGATCGTCAGCCGGAGATTGGCCGCCTGTACCGAGCCCGTGAGGCCGAGCAGCAATTCGTCGCCGGGGTTGAGGCGATAGTCGGGGGGCACGGTCGCGCTCGGGCCTGCAGTGAAATCGCGCGCGCCGGGGACGAGCAGATCGGCTCCGAAGCGACGCAGCGGGGTGCTCGCAGCGGCCGAGACGAAGCTTTCGAACTCGCTCGGGCGGGTCTGCGGCACCTGCCTCGGCGGTGCCTCTTGCGCGTGTTCGGTGGCACCGCCGCGGGAATCGGTAACCGGCGGCTCGATCACCGTCGGCTGATACGGGGCGGCCTCGGCAGGGGGAACCGCGACCTGTGCCGCGCCAGCACGGCGGGCGAGCGGATCGCCCTGTTGCTGTCCGGTGGCGACGGGCGCGGCGAGTTGCGCTGCCGCCGGCACGGGCGCGAGCGCCAGCGCGCCGCCAGCGAGAAGCTTCCATCGGGCAATCATGAGACGAGGCAATCCAGTTCAATGAGGCCCGCCGCGGGGCTGAGCAGGACATCGGCAGCCTGTTCCCAGAGGCCGGGGCTTGCAGCGGCGAGCACGCCAATGCCGCGCCCGCCAACGCGATAGCGCGTGCCGTCCCAATGCGTGATGCGACCGCCGGCTTCGGTGAGGAACAATGCGCCTGCGGCATGATCCCAGGGCAGGATGCGCTGGAACAATGCGACGTCGTCGCTGCCGAATACGAGCCGCGGATAGCTTTCGGCGGCGCAGCGCGGGACGGGGACGACGGCGAGGTGCCGATCGGCATGCGCGTGTACGCGCTCGCGCAGCCCGGGGTTGAGGAAATGGGTTCCCAGCGCCGCGCGCAATCGCTCCGCGCCGGTCGGTCGAGCCCGGACGACTGCGCCGTCGCAGGTCGCGCCCAGCCCTCGCGCAGCGTGGCAAAGCCGACCGCTCAGCGGATCGAACATCCATCCCGCGACCGGGCTGCCATCCTCGACCAGTGCGATCATCATTCCGAACGGCGCGCGCCCCGCGGCGAAATTGGCCGTGCCGTCCAGAGGATCGATCAGCCAGACGAGGCCCTCGCCGACGTCGTCGAGCAGAGCCGGATCGCGCTCCGTCGCTTCCTCGCCGACGATCCGCGCACCGAGACCGAGCGTCGCGAGCCCGTCATGCAGGCGGAACTCGGCTTCGCGATCGGCGATCGTGACGATCTCACCCGCGGACTTGACCGTCACCTCATGCCCCGCGAGCGCGCGGAACCGCGGGACCACCACCTGCGCGGCGACAGTGCGCAGCAGCGCCGAAACCTCCTCGTGCAACGACATGAGTGATCAGGCAGCCACGCTCGCCAGGCGTCCGATCGCGGCCCCGCCGCCGCGTTCCTGGATCATCCGGATGCGCGACAGATCCTCGTCGGCGATCGCGCGATAATAATCACGCTTGTTCTCGAGCCAGGCGAGCTCGAATGCCACCGCATTGGCGATGCCTGCCTCGAACGATGGCGACATGGCCGCCGCGCCGTCGAAAATCACTTTCCGGGTCTCGAACCTGTCGAGCCGCACGCTGCGGATTTCGCGCAGGGCAGGGCCCGCCTCGACTGCGACCGAGCCGCCGACCACCAGAGTCAAATCGTGATCGGCACAGGCCTGTGCGACCCGCAATACGGCTTCGGTGATCTGGCGTTCGTTGATCGCCTTGCGCGGAAGCCCGCGCGAAAGAGTGAAGTCGACTCGCCCGAAGACGATGCCGTCAAGCCTGGCCTTGGCGATTGGCAGCATCGCGTCGAGATTGCGCAGCGTCGCCTCGGTCTCGAGGTTGAACAGGAACTGGGTGCCCTCGGAATTGTCGCCATAGGTCTTTGCCTTGGCCTCGGCGAACTTGGTGAGGGCGTACGGCGTCTCGACCATCGGGGCGATGACGTGATCGACGCCATACAGCTTCGAAGCGAGCAGGTCCGACACCGCCTCGCAGCCGCCGATCTTGAGCGCGACCTTGAGATCGGCGCGATGCGCGAGCTCGAGCAAGCGCAGGAACTCGTCGGGTCGCGTGCCCTCGGCCTCGAATTCCGCCTTGACCGCGACGACGCCGTAGCGGTCGCGACCCATTTTGAGCATGTCGAGCATGCGGCGTTCGGTGGGGTTCATCCTCGCCTCCCTGGCTGAAAAAAGCATGTACTGGCGGGAAGTGAGACGGAGCTTGGCCCGGCTTCCCGCAACATTCCGGCGGGCGGAATTTTTTTCTTTTCGGGCTTACGGGTCGCCCCGATCGGCTACGTCAGAACGATGATGCCCGGCATGTTACCCCTCCACCTGGTTCTGTCGCTCTTGTCCTCCCCGGACCGCGAGCCGGTGGCGCCGGGCATCACCGAGCTCCCCGGCGGCAACCGCGCGGCTTTCCGTGGCGGCGACGCGGATATGCCGGCGCCCGTCCCGAAGCCGCAGATCGAGGCGGTAGCCCGGGATGCGCCCGAATTGGGCGTGCCTTTTCCCCGTCTGTCTTCGCGTTTCGGACGGCGGGGTGATCCGTTCCGGCGGGTGGCCGCCATGCATTACGGCGTCGACATACCCGGCCGCATGGGAACTCCTGTGCTCGCATCCGCGGCCGGCGTGGTGCGCTTCGCCGGCGCCGCGGGGAGTTATGGCGAAATGGTCGAGATCGATCATGACGGGGCACTGGCCACGCGCTATGCGCATCTGTCGCGGATCCTCGTGCGCCCGGGCACCCGCGTCGAGCAGGGACAGCCCGTCGCCCTGATGGGATCGACGGGACGCTCGACCGGCAGCCATCTCCATTTCGAAGTGCGGATCGGTGGTCGCGCAGTCGATCCGCTGGCGTATCTGGGCGCCGCGACCCCGCAACCGGTCAAGGCTTGGATCAAAGCCGACACGCCCCATATCTCGGCCTTCGCCCGGGCGCGCGCCGAACAATCGCAGGGACGCGCCTTCTGAACCGTTATGGAATCTCGTTTGCAGCAGGTCGGTCTTCGCGTCCCGAACATTTCAGGCCGTCGGCAGCCCAGGCTTTGCCGCGCCCGATGAACCGCGACGAAGATATCAGTGGGCTCCAGCGCGTGATCCTGAACGAGCGCAGCCGGCTGCTTCGCTTTCTCGCTGCGCGCGGGCTGGCGGATGAGGCCGAGGACGCGCTCCACGATCTGTGGCAGCGAGTGGCGGCCGCGCCGTCTCAGCCGATCGCGGATCCGCTTTCCTATCTGTTCCGCGCCGCCGAGAACCTGGTCCGGGACCGGCGCCGCTCGACCGTGAGCCGCGATCGGCGGCATCACGACTGGCACGAGACCAGTGTGCCGGGCGAGGAGCAGCCGACCGGCGAGCGCGCGCTGATCGCGCGCGAACGGCTCCGCGAAGTTCAGTCGACTTTGGCTGCCTTGGGGCCGCGCGTGGAGCTGGTGTTCCGCAAATGCCGGCTAGACGGACTTGGCCAGGCGGCGATCGCGCGCGAGCTCGGGGTCAGCCTGAGCTCGGTCGAGAAGGATCTGCAAAAGGCGTATCGGGCCCTTGCGCAGCTCAGGGCGAAATTCGATGCGGAATGATCGCCCCGGCTCCGTCATAGGGATGTTATGGCGATGAGCGCACAGGATCTGGAGCTTCGGGAGGCCGCCCGTTCATGGGCGATACGCGTCCAGGAGACGGCGTTCGACGATTGGGACGGCTTCACGTCCTGGCTCGAGCGCGATCCGTCGCATCTTCCTGCCTATGAGGCGGCGCTCGCCGACGAAGCCTGGGCAATCGACTTGCTGTCGTCGGCACCCGCGGTTCCTGCGCCAGAGGCGCAGCCGCGGCGGCGCTGGTGGGTTGCCGGCAGTGCGGCGGCCGCGGCGGCTGTTGCGGTGATCGGCGGCTGGGCAGTGCTCGACCGCGATGCTCCGGCCCAGCAGATCGCGACCGTGCCGGGCGAGCACCGCACGATCGATCTCGCCGATGGGACCAGGCTGGCGCTAAACGGGTCGACGCGGGTGACGATCGATCCCGATACGCCACGGCAAGTGGTGCTGGAGCGGGGCGAGGCCCGGTTCGAGGTCCGGCACGACGCAAGCGATCCCTTCGTCGTGCTGTCGGGTGGAACCCGGCTCGTCGATGCGGGGACGATCTTCAACGTGGTGCAGGACGGCGACACGATCGAAGTCGGCGTTGCGGAAGGCGCGGTGATCTACCAGCCCGGCACAGGCGAAGTGCGGCTTGCCCCTGGTGATACGCTGCGGCGTTCGGGCAAGGACGCGAAGCCGGTGCTCGGGCGCGCGAACCCGCAGACGATCGGCAGCTGGGCATCGGGCGAGTTGCAATATGACGAGCCTTCGCTGGACGAGGTAGCGCGCGATCTGACGCGCAGCCTGGGCAGGCCGGTGCGGACCACGCGGGGCGCGGAGCGGATTTCCTTCACGGGGACGCTGATGCTGCGGGGCACGCCGGAGGAAGTGCTGGCGCGCGCGGAGCCGCTGCTCGGCGTGAAATTCACTGCAAATGGGGAAGGATGGACGATGTCCCCGGCCCATGGTCCGCCCCGCTAGCCCGCTCGCCCTGATTTGCCTGATAGTGACGTCTCCCGCGCTTGCGCAGGAGCGAGCGGCCGAAATCGACATCGGCACATCGCGGCTCGATGCCGCGATCAAACGGCTGAGCCGCCAGACGGGAGCCAGCATCGGCTTTCGCGATGCGAAGCTGGCCAGCACCCCGGTACGCCCGGTGCGAGGGCGGTTCACTGCCTCGCAGGCGCTCGAGCGGATGCTGCTCGGGACGACCGTTCGCGCGCGTCGTGTCGCGCCGGCAACCTATCTGGTCGAACGCTTCGTCGCGCCCAAGGTCGCCAGCCGCCCACGTCCGACGCCGAGACCGGTGGCACAGGCGGAAAGCCCGCCCTCGACGGAAGACATCGTAGTTACCGCGACCAAGCGTGACATTCCGCTCGGATCCTATCCGGGCGGGGTCCAGATCGTCGACGGTTCCGCGCTTTCCGCGGCGGAGGGGCTGCGTGGCACCGAAGCCATCGAGGCGCGGATCGCCAGCGTGGCTTCGACTCATCTCGGCCCCGGCCGCAACAAGCTCTTCATCCGCGGCATCGCCGATTCGAGCTTTGTCGGTCCGACCCAATCGACCGTCGGCCAATATTGGGGAAACAGCCGGATCACCTATAGCGCACCCGATCCCAATCTCCGGCTCTACGACGTGCAGAGCATCGAGGTGCTGGAAGGGCCGCAAGGCACGCTCTACGGCGCCGGATCGCTGGGCGGCGTGGTGCGCGTCGTGCCGCGTTCGCCCGATCTGCGAAACTTCGAGGGCGCGGCGTGGGGCGGCGCGATGGCGGTCCAGCACGGCCAGCCCGGCATCGATGGCGGCGCCATTCTCAACATCCCGCTGAAGGAGGACGTGATTGGCCTGCGCGCGCTCGCCTTCGGATCGGTGGAGGGCGGCTATATCGACGATGTCTATCGCGGGCTCAGGGACGTCAACCGGGTTCGCACCTTGGGCGGGCGCGCGGGCCTGCGCGTCGATCCGGGCGACGACTGGACGATCGACCTCAACGCAGTGGGACAGCGTATCGACGGCGACGACAGCCAATATGCCGAGCGCGCCGTCGGCGAGCTCGACCGGGCGAGCGGCATCGCCCAGCCGTTCCGCAACGACTATTGGCTGACCGATCTGGTCACGCGGAAGAACTGGGGATCGCTCGAACTGACCGCGTCGCTGGGCTATGCTGGCCAATATGTGTTCGAGCGATTCGAGGGGCCGGTGCTCGCCGATCCCGGCAATCCCGCTGTGGGGCCCACGTTGAATGCGAGCGTCGCCGCTGCGGCCTACACGCAAGCCAATCGCATTTCGATGGTCACCGGCGAGGTGCGGCTCGCCCGTCGCGGGGAGAATGGGACCGGGTGGCTGATCGCCGCCAGCCTGCTGCACAACCGCGCCGAGACGAACCGCCGCATGGAGGCCTTGCCCTTCGGCACGCCGCTCACCGGCGTCAACAACCAGGTCGAGGAGGCGACGCTTTACGGCGAGGGCACCGTCGAACCGCTCGATCGCTTCACGCTGACTCTGGGCGGCAGGCTGACGCATGCCCGGCTGTCGGGCAGCTCGGAGGATGTCGCCGAGGCGCTCGCCTTCCGCGTCGATCCCGGTGCACGTGCCTCGCGCTCCGAGACGCGCCTCTTGCCTTCGCTCGCCGCGGCATATCGCGCGACGGACCGGCTGACATTGTTCGCGCGCTACCAGCAGGGTTTTCGGCCCGGCGGCATCGCCGTTCGCCGCGAGTTCATTCAGCGCTTCGCCGGCGATCGCGTCTCGACGCTGGAGGCGGGCGCGCGCTATCGCAGTCCGACACTCGATCTCTCGGTCAGCGCATCCGCGACGCACTGGACCGACATCCAGGCCGATCTGGTCGATGGCTTCGGTTTCCCGACCACAGCCAATGCCGGCGATGGCCGCGTCTTCTCGATCGGTATGGTCTCGCGTTGGCGCCCGGTCGTGGGGCTGGAGCTGGACGCTGCGCTCTATCTCAACGACAGCAGGGTCACGGAACGCACCCTGGTGGCGCTGCCGCTAGAAGATGTCGCCGCGGCAACAGAGATGGAACGCCTGCCCAACGTGGCGGATGCTACCGGCAGGGTCGGCATCGCCTATACGCGATCGCTCGGGGACGGGGTCGATCTCGTTGCCAACGGCTATGCCCGCTATGTCGGCAAGTCGACGCTCGGGATCGGTCCGATCCTCGGGCGGCTGCAGGGCGACTATGTCGATACAGGCTTCGAAGTGCGCGTCGGCGAGGCGCACCGCGGTGTGAGCCTGGCGCTTACCAATCTGCTCGACGCGCGCGGCAATCGCTTCGCGCTCGGCTCCCCTTTTCTGGTTCGGGATCGCGACCAGACCACGCCGCTGCGGCCGCGCAGCATAAGGCTTGGCTTCGACCTGGGATTCTGACGCCGGGCGGGGTGATACGCCTGCAAACGCCCGCTCGACACGTGATCCGCAGCCGACCCTGGCGTTCACGCCATCCGAGTGCCCGGGAGTTGCTGCGACGTTGCAGCCGCATGTCTGAAATATTTCCGGGAAACAAGCCGCCCCACCTTCTCCCCCCTATAATTTGAAAACGAGTGGGATCTTAAAGAAGCGATGGGGGTGAAATCGTGAAATTGCGTTATTCTTTGCTGGCTTTCTCGGCAATCGTAAGCGTGCAGCCGGCCGTGGCTCAAATATCCGGCGAAACCTTGCCCGCGGCGAATAGTGAAGATTCCGCGCAACGCGATTCCGATACGACGTCGAAGGCGGCTCCCGCGCAGGAAGTTTTCTCGACCGGTGTCGCCAAGGGCCGGGACCGGCTGGACAGCGCGACTTCGACCAGCGCGCTCAAGGGCAGCGAGGCCGAAAAGCTCGGGCCTCGGCCGCTAGCCGATATCTTGCGGGCGATGCCGGGCCTCCGCGTCGAATCCGGCATCGGTGAAGGCAATGCGAACTACACCGTTCGGGGTCTGCCGCTTGCGGCGGGCGGCTCCAAATATATGCAGATCCAGGAGGACGGTCTCCCCGTCGTCGAATTCGGCGATTTCTTCAATTTCGCCGCCGACGTGTTCTCGCGCGCTGATTTCAATCTGGCGCAGATCGAGACGATCCGCGGCGGCTCGGCTTCGACTTTCGCGTCGAACTCGCCCGGCGGCCTCATCAACCTCATCTCGAAGACCGGAGAGGTCGAGGGCGGCGCTGCCCAGTTCACCAAGGGCCTCGATTATGGCGAGAACCGCTTCGACATGGATTACGGCGCGAAACTGAGCGACAGCTTGCGGTTCCATGTCGGCGGCTTCTATCGTTGGGGTGAAGGCCCGCGCGATATCGGCTTCACCGGCTATCGGGGTGGCCAGATCAAGCTGAACATCACGAAGCAGTTCGCGAACGGATATATCCGTCTGCACGGCAAATATCTGAACGATCGTTCGCCGACTTTCGCGCCCTATTTCTTCAGCCTGACCGGCACCAACGACGATCCGGTGATCGCCAACCTGCCGAACTTCGACATCCGCAAGGATTCGGTGCTTTCGCCGAATATCGGCCCGGTCGTGACGCTCGACGGGAAGAACCAACTGGCGCGCTTCGCACTCGCGAACGGTATGCATCCGGTCTCGAAGTCCGTGGGGGTCGAGGCGCAGTTCGAGTTCGGCGGCTGGACCTTCACCGACCGTGCGCGCTATTCGGCAAATTCGGGCGATTTCCTTCGCGTATTCCCCAACACCGCCGACACCGTTGCGGCCTTTTCCGCCTCGCTTGCAGGTGCCGGCGCGCGGGCAACTTATGCGACGGGCCCCAATGCCGGACAGATCGTTCCCGCGAACGCCAATGGCAACGGCCTGCTCGCGCTCTTCTATATGGCCGAGACCCGGGCGCGTAATCTCGACAACTTCACCAATGATTTCCGCGCGACTCGCATTGCCCGGATCGGAGACGGCAACCTCACCGTCACCGGCGGCCTCTACAAGGCGATTCAGAAGCTGCGTTCCGAATGGCTGCACTCGTCCTTCGTCGCCGATGTCGCCGGTGACGCTGGGACCGCGATGGTGGACCTGACGAGCGCCGCGGGCGCTCCCCAGACCAATGGCGGCTATTATGCCTATGGGCGTGGCCGTACCAGCAAGTTCCGGCGCATTTTCGACGTCAAGTACGACATCACCGCGCCTTATGGCTCGATCAACTATCATGTCGGCAAGATCGCGATCGGCGGCAGCCTGCGCTACGATGTCGGCCGCGTGCGCGGCTCGCTCTTCGGCGCGGACCTGGGTGGTGGCCGTGTCGGCCTGATCTCTTACGATATCACTGGCGACGGCGTCTTGACTGCGCCCGAGCGCAGCGTCGCCTATCTGCCGCTCTCCCAGCCGGCACCGGTGCATTATGATTACGCCTATCTCAGCTATTCGGCGGGCGTGAACTATCGCATCGCCGAGCCGCTCTCGTTCTTCGCCCGCTATAGCCGCGGTGCGCGTGCCAACGCGGACAAGATCCTGTTCACGCCGGTGGTCAGCACCGCGGACGGCGGTGTCACCAACGACGAGGACAAGTATGACGAGGTGCGTCAGCTCGAAGGCGGCATGAAGTTCCGCAAGGCAGGCGCCACGCTGAATGCCACCGCCTTCCTCGCTTTTGCAGACGATCACAACGTGCTCAACGGCTCGGCGAACCAGACCATCCGGGCTTATCGCGCCCATGGTCTCGAGCTGGAGGGCGGTTACCGCCAAGGGCCATTCAGCCTTACTGCCGGCGCCACCTACACCAAGGCGAAGATAACCGAGGACAAGCTCGACCCGACCCTGACCGGGAAGGAACCGCGTCACCAGCCTTCCTGGACGTGGCAAGCAACGCCGCAGTTCGAAACCGGCCAATTCACGGTCGGTGCCAACGTGATCGGCATCACCAGCAGCTATGCGCAAGACAGCAACCTGTTGAAGATGCCGGGCTTCACTGTGGTGAATGGCTTCGTCCAGTTCCGCCCCGCCGACCGCGTGCAGCTCATGGTGAACGCGGCCAACCTGTTCAACACCACCGGCTTCTTCGAGATCTCGCAGAGCTCGGTGCCGGCGAACGGTCTCGGTTCGGGCCGCGCCGTCAACGGCCGGACCGTCTCGGCTTCGCTACGATACAATTTCTGACCTGACCCGCGGCGCGTGTTCCGAAAGGAGCACGCGCCGTCGTCATGGGAGGGGGAGACTCTGAGAGACGGCGGTGTTGTTCGGGGCGTGCCGTTGACGTTGTTGCGACGGCGATGCAATAGGTTTCGCCGTGACGCCCTCATGGAAGGCCAGTCCGGGCGTCTTCGACTATCGCTGCCGAAAGCCGAATGTGCGCATGAAATGTTGAATGGCGGCGGCCTCATTCCACTGTTCACGGAACTGCGCCCGGCTTTGTCGCGCTTTCTCCAGACTCGCGGGGCCTCGCCCGACGAAGCGGAGGACATTCTCCAGGACGTGTACATCAAGCTGCTGGCCGAGCGCCCCGGACCCGTCGCGCAGCCGCGCGCCTATCTCTACAAGATGGCCAACAATCACTTCCTGCTGCATCGCCGTACCGCCGGCCGGCGCGAGCGTCGCGAGGAGGATTGGGCAGGCGTGCATGGCGGCAGCGGAGAGATCGACGATCAGCCTTCGGTCGAGACCGAGCTCATCGCGCGGGAGCAGCTCGCGATCCTGCAGCGGATTCTGGACGGCCTGCCGGAACGGACGCGAATCATCTTTCGCCGCTTCCGGATCGACGGGGAGCCGCAGCGCGTGATCGCCGGCGAACTCGGCATCAGCATCAGCGCAGTCGAGAAGCATCTCGCGCGCGCCTATCAGGCAATCGCTGCCGCGAAGCTTCGGCTGAATGAGGATCATGCCGATCGGCGGAGTCTCACAGGGGAAAGAGGCCGCCATGCCAGCTGAGACGCCGGACAGCATCGATGCGCGCGCCATCGAGTGGCACATAAGGCTGCGCGACGGCGACGACGCAATTTGGGAGGGATTCGCCGAATGGCTCGCGGAGGATCCGCGCCACGCTGCCGCCTATGGCGCGATCGAGCAGGCCGATCTCGCGCTCGAACCGCTGCTGCCGCATGTGATCGTCCGTGAGGCGGCCAACGATGCCGAGGAGCAGCCGGCGGCACCGGCGCGCCGCGCTTGGCGCTGGGCCGCAGCCGGCGGCGCAGTCGCCGCCTCGGCCGTCGCGGCCGTGCTGATGCTGCCGCGGGCGGAATCGAGCCGCTACGAAGTCGCCACGCGACCCGGCCAGCGGCAGGTGGTCCAGCTCGATCCGGCGACGCAGGTTACGCTGAACGGGGCGACGCGCATGACCTTTGATCGCAAGGACCCGCGCTTCGCTTCGCTGGCCAAAGGGGAGGCGCTCTTCCTGGTCCGGCACGATAGCGCCCGGCCCTTCCGCCTCGAAGTCGGCGGCAATATCGTCGAGGACGTGGGGACGGTGTTCAATGTCGTCCGCGAGACCGGCGAAGTCCGGGTCGCGGTTGCCGAAGGGAAGATCGTCTACAATCCCGGCCGGAATGCAGTTTCCCTGAACGCCGGTCAGGCATTGGTGGATCGGGACGCCTCGGACGTCGTCGACGTAACGCGCATTCCGGCCGAGCGGGTCGGCTCTTGGAAGAGCGGATCGCTCGTCTATTCGGCCGCCCCCCTGTCGCAGGTCGCGGCGGATCTGAGCCGCGCGATGGACGTGCCCGTCATTGCAGCGTCCGGCATTGCCGATCGACCGTTTTCGGGAACGATCGCGTTGGATGGCAGCGGCCCCGATCAGTTGCAGCGGCTGCAGCTTGCGCTGAACGTGCGCCTCGAGAAAGAAGCGGGCGGGTGGATCATGAAACCGGTCGGCGGTGCGGGGCGATAAGCGGGCGGCGGCTGTCGTCGCGATCGCGTTCGGCCTCGGCGCGGCCGATGTCGCCCAGGCCGAGATGTTCAACATCGCGCCGGGTCCACTCGGCGAAGTCGCGGCCGCCATCGGAGCGAAAGCGGGGATCACCGTCGCCGTCACCGATCCGGAACTCGCGGGCCGCCTTTCGCCGGGAGTGCGCGGCAAGTTTTCCGCCCGCGCCGCGCTCGACCGGGCGTTGCAGGGAACGGGCGCCGAGGCCGTGTTCTACGACAAGGTCACCGTCAGGATCATACGGGCGCGGGTGAAGCTCCGTCCGGTCCGGCAGAAGCCGGCCATCGTCGAAACGCCCGATCCGCCCGCCGAGCCGGAAGAGATCGTCGTTACCGCTAGCAAGCAGAACATGCTGATCGACAATTATCCGGGGTCGGCCAAGATAATCGATTTCGAGCGGGCCTGGCTTTCGCGCAACGGATCGCGAGGAACGGCCGCGCTCACCGATACGCTGCCGACGCTCAGCTCGACCAATCTCGGCCGCGGGCGCAACAAGCTCTATGTGCGCGGAATCTCCGACAGCAGCTTCAATGGCCCCACCCAGGCGACCGTGGGGCAATATTGGGGTGACGCGCGGCTCAACTACAATGCGCCGGATCCCGACCTCAATCTCTATGACCTGAAGCGCGTGGAGATACTCGCCGGCCCGCAGGGCACACTGTACGGCGCCGGCTCGCTGGGAGGGGTGGTGCGGCTCGTCCCCAACCTCCCCGACAGCACGGAGACTTATGCGACTGCGTCCATCGGGGCCAGCGCGACGCGCTTCGGCGGAACAGGGGGAGACGTCGCCGCGATGCTCAATCTGCCGCTCGCCAAGGGCCGGATGGCGCTGCGTCTCGTCGTCTACGGCACGCGCGAGCCCGGCTATATCGACGATCCCTCGCGCAATCTGCGCGACATCAACGACAGCCTGAGCTTCGGCCAGCGTCTGACGTTCCGCGTGGAAGATCTGGCGGGATGGACAGTCGATCTCGGGTCGGTGGTCCAGAATATCGGGACTGCGGACGGGCAATATACGTTGCGCGGCGATCCGCCGCTCGAACGCAGCAATGCCCTCGCGCAGCCGTTCCGCAACGATTACCGCCTCGCTTATGTCACCGCGCGGCGCCCGGTGTTCGGAAGCAGCGAACTCGTCACCACGACATCGTTCGTCTGGCACGATCTGGTAACGGTGTTCGATGCGACCGGCTCCGACGGCACGGCATCGCCCCGGCGCTTCGAAGAGAAGAACAATATCGCGCTCCTTTCGAACGAGACGCGGCTTTCGGGCGGCGGGCGGCGAACCCCTTGGGTAGCCGGCATGTCGGGGATCTACAGCGTGAGCCGTCTCTCGCGCTTCCTGGGGTCTCCCGACAATCCCGGCCAGATCGCGGGCGTACGCAATCGGCAAGTGGAGTTCTCCGTCTTCGGACAAGCCTCTTATCCGATTGCTTCGTCATTGACGGTGACCGGCGGGGGGCGACTGACCGTCTCGGATGGCGCGGGGAAGCTGCTCGACGACGTTCGCGGCGGAGGCGAGGAATCGTCGCGCCCGCGGATGCGCTTTGCGTGGAGCGCCGCGCTCGATTGGCACATGAACTCTTCGCTGTCGGCCTTCCTCCATTATCAGCCGGGGTTTCGTCCCGGCGGCTTTGCGGTGGCATCCGGATCGGCCACGCGAAGCCAGCAGTTCGAGGCCGATGATCTGAGTGAAGTTGAGCTCGGCATTCGCTGGCGAGATACTGCCAGGGACCGATTGTCCGTCCGCGCCGCCGCCTTCGCGGTGGATTGGAATCATGTTCAGGCAGATCTCGTGGACCGCTCCGGCCTTCCCGTCACCGCCAATATCGGCAACGGCAGAATCTATGGGCTCGACCTCGATGTCACGTGGCGCGCCTCGCCGGTCTGGACGCTGACGACTTCCGGCTTCTTCAACTACAGCAACTTGACTGGAGCGGATTCGGCGGCCGCGAACGCAGCTGCGATCACGCTGCCGAACATCCCGAGGGACGGAGTGCGGATCGGCAGCCAGTGGCGGTTCGAGCTGGCGCACGAAGTCACGCTGACGGGCGAGGCTTCGGCGCATTATGTCGGCCAATCGCATCTGGGCGCGACTCCGCCTCTGGACGTGAGACAAGGGCAGTATGTCACCGGCGCGATCGGCGCCCGGCTCGATTTCGCCCGCTTCGGCATCTCGCTGGACATTTCCAACATCGGTGACGCGCGCGCGAACACCTTCGCGTTCGGAAATCCCTTTGGGCTGAGCCGCCAGAACCAGGTTACGCCCTTGCGGCCCCGGACGGTCCGGCTGGGATTCGACGCGCGCTTCTGAGCGCGCACAAGGTGTAAGCGCCTTTCGCATTTCGGCACCACGCCTTCTCATTTTTTTGGTGAGGGTCCTCCAACCTGTCGGTGTCTCAGGGCAGGAAGGAGAAAGCCCTGATGTCCGAAGAATTGACGCCGCTCGAAAGGGCGGTGATCGCCTTGTCGCGCAAGGATCCGGTCTCGAGCCTGCGGTCCGGAAGCCGCAAGCGTGGCTGGATCCTCGGATTGCCGACCGGCCCCCTGCCGCTCGCCAATCCGCGGCTCGAGGCGTTGCGCCGCTATGCGATCCTCTGCCGGGTCCACGGAGCTGCCCGGGTCGAGGCCGAGCGTGAGCGGCTCGGCGAAGCCGGCTTCGGCTCCCGGAAAATCGAGGAGATCGACGATCTCGTCGATCCGTCGCGGCAGCACCGGCGCGCCCGGCCCAGGGCCGAGAGGAATCACTTCATCTTCGACGGAAGCTGCTTCCCGGCGATTCGCTGGAACTGAACTCATAGAAACACTCAATTGGTGGGATTATCCATGAACTTTACAAAGATGATGTGCGGTGGCGTTGCGGCGATCATGGCCGTGCCGCTGTTCTTCTGGTCCGACGCGGCGTTGGCGCAAGCGACGATTCCGGCCGAGGCGGAGGCCGCGGTGCCGGTCCAATTCGAAGGGGCCGGGAACGGGGAAGGCGGCGATCATATCTCGATCGGCATCGGCGGGGCCTATATGCCGGCATATCAGGGAGCGAAGAAATACCGCTTCCAGCCGCTACCGGCGATCGACATCCAGTTCGACCGCTTCTTCGTCAATTTTCAGGACGGCATCGGCGCCAACCTCTTCGACAGCGAGAGCGTGACGGTGGGCGTCGGCCTCACGCCCGCAGTCGGGTATCGTGCGAAGGATGCGCCGCCGGGCATCGGCAAGCTTTCGCTGGGGCTCGGCGCGCGCGGGTTCGTGAAGCTTCGCCAGTTCGGGTTCGAGGCCACGCTCGGCACCACCAAGATTTTCGCCGGCAGCACCAAGGGCTTCCTCGTCGACGCGAGCCTGTCCCACCCGGTGATGATCAGCGAGAAGCTGACGCTCAATCCGTCGATCGGGACGACCTATGGCGACCGGAAGCACAACAACCGCTATTTCGGGGTGACCGCGCAACAATCGCTGGCATCGGGGCTCCCGCAATTTCGCGCGGGCAGCGGCTTCATCGATGCGAAGGCGGATCTCGGCCTGCAATATCGCCTGACCGATCGGATCGGCGTGGGCGTCGTCGGTGGTGTCACCAGGCTGTTGGGCGACGTCAAGGATAGCCCGATCGTCAAGCGGAAGACGCAGCCCTACGGCATCGCCTTCGTCAGCTACAACTTCTGAAGCGGCTGCCGGAGCGCCTCCGTTCTCCCTCGCGGGGGCGCCCCAGTCGTCGGTTGAGCGCCCCCGCATTCGCGAAGCATCGCCTCCAGACAGGAAGACCACGAACTTGGCTGCCAAAGGCGGAGTGCTGCTTTTTTGCCGGGCGCTGCTCTGGTTCGCCGCGCTGATCGTGCTCATCAAGATCGCGATGTCGGTCGCACGCGAACTGCGCTCCGCGGGGCTTGGTGTGATGGCGGCAGGCCTGACATTGCTCCTCGCCATTGCGTTCTGGAGTTCGCTCCCTTCGCGACGACGGTGAAGGGGCTCCAGCGCTTGCCGCCGTTTCGCCGCAGGCGCTGGTCTTGGTCGGGATTATCGTTACAGGTCCCGCGCAATGTCGCGGCTCGGCCAGCATCTCGAAGATCTTGAACGGCTGGAAGCGCTCGGGCGCCTCCGGACCCTCCGGCCGCGTCTGGGCGTGGATTTCGCCTCGAACGATTATCTGGCGCTCGGCACCGCTTCGCGCCTCGCGGAAGCGGTGCAAGACGCGATCGCGCGCGGCGTGCCCGTCGGCTCGGGGGGATCCCGGCTGCTGCGCGGCAACGACCCCGAGCACGCAATGCTCGAGGCCGAGGCCGCGGCGTTCTTGGGGGCGGAGGCGGCGTTGTTCTTCTCGAGCGGCTATGCGGCAAATGTCGCGGCCTTCGCCGCGCTTCCGCAACGCGGCGACCTCCTGGTCTACGACGCGCTCATTCATGCGAGCGCCCATGACGGCATGCGGCTTGGACGCGCTGAAACGATCGGCGTCGCGCATAACGATGCCGGTGCGTTCGAGGATGCGATAGCGGACTGGCGCCGGCGCGGCGGAACGGGGCGGGCGTGGATCGCGGTGGAGAGCCTCTACTCGATGGACGGCGATCGCGCGCCGCTCGCCGATCTCGTCGGCATCGCCGGACGGCATGACGCTTTCCTGCTCATCGACGAGGCGCATGCGACCGGGGTGTTCGGCCAGGACGGTTCGGGGCTCGCCGGTGACCTCCACGGGGCGGACAACATCGTCACGCTCCATACCTGCGGCAAGGCGCTGGGGTGCGAGGGCGCCTTGCTTTGCCTGCCGGCGACGTTGCGCGACTTCATGGTCAATCGCGCACGTCCATTCATCTTCTCGACCGCGCCTTCACCCTTGATGGCGGCCGCGGTCCGCGAGGCATTGCGTTGCCTTGTCGACGAGCCCGGGCGCCGCGCCGCGCTCCGCGCGCTTGTCGCGCACGCCGAGCGCGCCCTGGCCGTCTGCGGCGTCCGGCCGACAGGCAGCCAGATCCTGCCCCTGATCGTCGGCGACGACGCGCCCGCCATGGCGCTCGCCGCTGCGCTGCAGGGCCAGGGTTTCGACGTTCGTGGCATTCGCCCACCGACAGTGCCGGCTGGCACCGCGCGGCTGCGCATCTCGCTGACGCTCAATGCGACCCTTGCGGATGTCGATGCGCTCGCCGCGGCCATCGCAGCGGTGCAATGACGGGCCGGCGCGATCTCGTCGTCACCGGCACCGATACCGATGTCGGCAAGACCGTGTTCGCGGCCGGCCTCGCCGCCGCGACGGGAGCGACTTACTGGAAACCGATCCAGGCCGGGCTCGACGATGGCGGCGACAGCGCCCGCGTGGCCGCGCTCGGCGTGAAATCGGTGCTGCCCGAAGCCTATCGCCTGAGTACGCCTTGCTCGCCGCATCGTGCGGCATCGCTCGATGGTGTTTGCATCGATGCAGAGAGACTGGCGCTCCCTTTACTCGATGGACCGCTCGTGGTCGAAGGGGCGGGGGGCGTTCTCGTCCCCATCCGCGACGACTTGCTCTATGCGGATCTGTTCGCGCGGTGGCGGGCTCCCGTGGTGCTCGTCGCGCGCACCGCGCTCGGGACGATCAACCATAGCCTCCTCTCGATCGAAGCGCTGCGCGCACGCCACGTCCCGATCCTCGGAGTCGCCTTTGTGGGGCCATCGGTGCCCGACAGCGAGGAGACGATCGCGCGCATCGGGCGCGTGCGGCGGCTGGGCCGCCTGCCATGGCTGGATCCGCTCGATGCCGCGACGTTGGCGGCGGCATTTGCCGGCGCCTTCGATATCGAGGAATTCGTGTGAGCGATTCCGCCATCTGGCATCCGTTCACCCAGCATGGTCTCGGCGAACCGATCCCCGAAGTGGTGCGCGCCGAGGGTGCGGTGCTCCATACCGCGGACGGACGGCGGATCGTCGATGCCATTTCCTCCTGGTGGGTCACGACGCATGGCCATTGTCACCCCGCCATCATGGCGGCGATCCGGGAAGCCGCGGGGCAGCTCGACCAGATCATCTTCGCGGGCTGGACGCACGCACCTGCCGAGGCAGTCGCGGCGGGATTGCGGGCGCTGATGCCGCCGGTGCTGACACGCGTGTTCTTTTCCGATTCCGGATCGACCAGCGTCGAGGTCGCGCTCAAGATGGCGCTCGGCTACTGGCGGAATCGCGACGAGCCCCGGCATCGCATCGTGGTGATGGCGCACAGCTATCACGGCGACACGATCGGCGCGATGTCGGTCGGCGCGCGCGGCGTGTTCAACCAGGCCTATTCCCCCTTGCTGTTCGACGTGGCGACCATCCCGTTTCCCGCGGCCGGTGCGGAGCAGGAGACGCTGGACGTGCTCGAGGCGTTCTGCCGGGAGAAACCAGCAGCGCTGATCGTCGAGCCCCTGGTGCTGGGCGCCGGCGGGATGCTGGTCTATTCGGCCCGCGCGCTCGCGGAGATGCGCAGCATCTGTTCGCGCTACGGCGTGCTGTTCATCGCCGATGAAGTGATGACCGGCTGGGGGAGGACCGGGACCTTGCTCGCCTGCGAGCAGGCCAGTGTGGTTCCGGACATTCTTTGCCTGTCCAAGGGGCTGACCGGCGGCGCGGTGCCGCTGGCGGTGACGATGGCGACCGAACCCATCTACGCCGCGCATTATGCCGACGACCGCGCGCGGATGTTCTTCCACTCGTCGAGCTACACCGCCAATCCGATCGCCTGCGCCGCGGCCGCCGCGAACATCGCGATCTGGCGCGAGGAGCCGGTGCTCGGGCGAGTCGCCGCGCTGGCCAGGGCGCAGGCCGTCCGGCTTGAGCGGCTGGCGGGTGTTCCGGGCGTGCACAATGCGCGGACCCTGGGCACGATTGCGGCGGTCGAGCTCGGTGTGGGGGAGGGGGCCTATCTCTCGGCGCTGGGGCCGCGGCTGTTGCGATTCTTCGCGGATCGCGGCCTGCTGCTGCGGCCGCTGGGCAACACCGTCTATGTGATGCCGCCTTATTGCATCGGCGATGCGGATCTCGATGCGGTCTGGGACGCGATCGGGGAAGCGGCGCGGTTTGCCTGAACCTGCCACAAATGGTGCCGGATGCAGGAATCGAACCCGCGACCTTCGGTTTACAAAACCGCTGCTCTACCAGCTGAGCTAATCCGGCATTCGCGCTCCTTTGCTTCAGGGAACGCCGAAGGTCCAGCCCTCCGTTCGTGCCAGATCGGGCGTCAGGCCGGAAGGAGCCCAAAGTTCGGGCTGCGACGCGGCGACGCGAAGCCAGGCAGCGGAGAGGATCGCGTCGGTGGCATGGTCGTCATAGCGGGGAAGCGGGGCGTGCGGCCCGGATCCGAACGCGGCGAGCATCAGGTCGAGTGTCTCGGCGTCGCGTATCTTGGAAATGCCCTTGCGCATCCCCGCGAGCCGCGCGGCTAGCGACGTGTAGATCTCCACCAGCACTGGTCCGCTTTCGGGCAGCGGATCGAACGGCCATAGCCCGATCGTGCCGCGCAGGCGGTGGAGCACGCGCATGCCCGTCAGGCTCGATTTGCCGACCTGGCTCGCTCCGACGAGGTTGAAGCAGCTGTACGGCGAGAGCCGCATCGCTTCCTGCCCGTGCTCGCACACCCGGAAGCGCCCGCGGCCGGGCGGGAACAGATCGCCGCAGTCGCCGCGCTGGCGGAAATGGCGGCGCGCGTGCGCGTGGCCGACGAAGCTGGTCGCGGCGAGATGCGGGTCCCTGGCGCTCAGATCGTCCACCAGTTTCCAGAGCGCGGGGCCGTCCGGCGGCGAAGCATCCCAACCGGGGAAATAGGCGCCCTCATCGTGGAAGGGGAAAGCGGGGGAGAGGTCGAGACCGATCAGCGCGCGGGTGCCGGCGGCGGCGAGCTGTTCGAGCCATTCGAGGATGTCCTGCCGCGACCAGCGCCGGTCGATCAGCTCGGGCGCCGCGGTGCCCGCAGCGGCATGGGCGACCGCTAGACCCCTGGGGCGCTCGACCGCCTGGCCCGACCAATCGATCGCGATGAAGCTGGTGAAGTTCAGGGCCGCTCTACTTTTCCAGCGGCGACGCGCTGCGCTCCGCTCGCCCGATCCCACCATGTCCGCGCGATCAGCAGCTTCATTCGCTCGGGCTCCGCGCTTGCGGCGTTGACCAGCACGGTCGGCCAGCCCTGATATTGCGGCGTCTGCCAGAAGGTTCCCGGATCGGTTTCCTTGAGTATCTCGATTTCCTCACGAGTGGCGCGAAGGAGGTAGGTGCCGGTTGCACGCCCCTGCGAGATGATCTGACGGCCGCGGATCTGCGGCGAGACCGAACCCTTGGCGCCCGCGCCCATCGTCACGCCCGGAAAGCCGAGCGTATAGGCGACCGCTTCCTCCCAGCCGAAGCTCACGGCCGCTCCGCCATGCCCGCGGCGACGCGCTGCGGCTTCTTCGCGCGATCCCACCAGGCGCGCTGGATGTAGAGCTCGATCCGTTCGCGGCTCACGGTGCCGTAGCGGACGAGAAGCATCGGATAATTGGCATAGTGATCGGTCTGCCAGAAGGTCTCGGGATCGGTCTCGAACAGCATCTCCTTTTCGGGATGGGTGACCATCAGCGCGAAGCTGTTTTTCTCCCGGCCAGGCGACAGGAAGCCCTTGCCGTTGATCTTCGGGCAGAGCGTGCCCCACCACGACGCCATCTCGACATCGGGGAGCGTGCGGGCGAAGGCGCAGGCGTCGTCCCAGTCCTTCACGTCTCGGCCTCCTTGTTCCCCGGCGAAGGCCGGGGCCCAGCTGCGATGTCCTTCGCGAGGTGCGTCGACCCCATTAGCCGCTCCGATACTGGGCCCCGGCCTCCGCCGGGATACAGGAGCGCGCTATCCATCGCGGCGCTTCTCGCGCATCTCGTTCCACCATGCCATGCGCTCGGCGATGCGTTTTTCCATGCCGCGATCGGTGGGGGCGTAGAAGGTCTGGGGCGTCATCTCCCCGGGCCAGTAATTGTCGCCCGAAAAGCCGTCCTCGGCGTCGTGATCGTAGGTATAGCCCTTGCCGTAGCCGATCTGCTTCATCAGCTTGGTGGGGGCGTTGAGGATGTTGGCCGGCGGCATCAGCGAGCCGGTCTCCTTCGCCGAGCGCCATGCCGCCTTTTGCGCGGCATAGGCTGCATTCGATTTGGGCGCGGTGGCGAGATAGAGGCACGCCTGCGCGATCGCGAGCTCGCCCTCGGGAGAGCCGAGAAAGTCGTACGTGTCCTTGGCGGCGATGCACTGGACCAGCGCATTCGGATCGGCGAGGCCGATATCCTCGACCGCCGCGCGCGTGAGGCGGCGCAGCACATAGAGCGGCTCCTCGCCGGCGGTGAGCATGCGGGCGAGGTAATAAAGCGCGGCCTGCGGATCGCTGCCGCGGATCGATTTGTGGAGCGCCGAGATGAGGTTGTAATGCCCCTCGCGGTCCTTGTCGTAGACCGCGACGCGGCGCTGGAGAAAGTCGCCCAGCGCGGACGGATCGAGCGGCGTCTCGAAGCTGACCGAAAAGAGCGTCTCGGCCTGGTTGAGCAGGAAGCGCCCGTCGCCATCGGCGCTGGCGACCAGCGCGTCGCGCGCCTCGGGCGTGAGGGGGAGGGGGCGTTCCTCGAGCTCCTCGGCGCGATCGAGCAGCTTGCAGAGCGCCTTGTGATCCAGCCGGTGGAGGATGAGGACCTGCGCGCGGCTGAGCAACGCGGCGTTCAATTCGAATGACGGGTTCTCGGTGGTGGCGCCGACGAGGGTGACGGTGCCGTCCTCGACATAAGGCAGGAAGCCGTCCTGCTGGGCGCGGTTGAAGCGGTGGATCTCGTCCACGAAGAGCAGGGTCTTGCGGCCGATCCGGGCATATTCGCGGGCCTCGGCGAAGACCTTCTTCAAATCGGCTACGCCCGAGAAGACCGCCGAGATCGCGACGAAGCGGAGGCCCACCGCGTCGGCGAGGAGGCGGGCGATCGTGGTCTTGCCGGTGCCGGGCGGGCCCCAGAGGATGATCGAGCTGAGCTTGCCCGCGGCGACCATCCGTCCGATCGCGCCTTCGGGGCCGGTCAGGTGCTCCTGGCCGACGACCTGATCGAGCGCCTGGGGGCGCAGGCGATCGGCCAGGGGCCCGGTGGTGGGGGCCTCGGCGGGAGCGGCTTGTTCGTCGGTGGCGAAGAGGTCGGCCATAGCTCTCAGAGATAGGCGGCCCGACGAAAGGTTACAAAAGGTTAGGCGAAAGGGCTTGCGCGGATGCTTTCAAGATATATCTTAGACGCATCACGACTCGCTAAAAAAGGATTTGAGATGCGATTTGGATTTCACCACGGCCGCGAGCGCGGCCATGAATGCGGCGGCCGGCATGGCGGACCGCGCGGCTGGGGCCGCGGCTTCGGCGGTGGCTGGGGCGGCATGCACCCGGGCCGTGAAGGCGGCCGCGGACGGCGGATGTTCGACGGGAGCGAGCTTCGGCTCGTCCTGCTCAAGCTGATCGAGGAACAGCCGCGCCACGGCTATGATCTGATCCGCGAGATCGAGGAACGCTCGGGCGGCGCTTATGCCCCGAGCCCCGGCGTGATCTATCCGACGCTGACCATGCTCGACGACATGGGGCTGGTCGAGGCGAAGGCCGAGGGCACGCGCAAGGCGTTCGCGATCACCGAGGCGGGGACCGCGGAACTCAAGGAGAAGGCGGCCGAGGTCGAGGCGCTGTTCCAGCGGCTCGCCGCGCTCGGCGAACACCAGGCGCGGACCAGCGGCGGCCCGATTCGCCGTGCGATGGGCAATTTGCGCGCCGTGTTGCAGGAGCGACTGGGCGGCTCGGAAGTTGATCCCGAGACGTTGCATGCCGTCGCCGACATTCTCGACGAGGCGGCGCGGAAGATCGAGCGGCTCTGAAAATGCCGCGACTGGAGATGCTGCGGCGCCGGCTGGGGCTGGCGCCGCAAGGGAAGGAACGGGACATGACGATCACGACTTCGAGCGCAACGGCCTTGGTGCCGACGTCGAGTGCGAGCAAATATCTCCAGCAATTGTGCAAGCACTGGTCGCACAACCTGCAGGTGGAGTTCACGCCCGAGAACGGGACGGTGATCTTCCCCCGGGACGCCCGCGGCGCCAACCATCCGGGCGACGCCGTCGCGACCTTCAACGTCGCCGAGACGGGGCTCGAGGTGCGCATCGACGCGTCCTCGGAGGAGCAGCTCGAAGGGCTGAAGGGCGCAGTGGCCCGCCACCTCGACCGCTTCGCGTTCCGCGAGGCTCCGCTCGCCTTCGACTGGCGTCATCCGGTGCATTCCTCTCCGGCGTAGTGGGGAGGGCCGCGCGCGAGTGGCGGCAGGGGCTTGGTCGTCAGGCCGTTCCGACATTCAGATTCCCCTCCCTGCAAGGGAGGGGTTAGGGGTGGGTAAGGAAAGCCGGGCTCGACGCCCGGCCTTTCTTTCTTTTTCCGAGCCGCTCGATGGGCTCCCCCGGCCTTCGCCGGAGTCGCACCCACCCCCAGCCCCTCCCTTGCAGGGAGGGGAGTCAGTTTGTTGAATGTCGATACGTGCTAGCGACCCGCTTGCGGTTAGCCCCCCTCCGTCATGCTTCGCATGCCACCTCCCCCGCTTCGCGAGGAGGATTGATGGGCCGCCTATCCACGCTCGCCACCCGCTGCTAGCAAGTCGGATATGCCGGAGAAGCGGGGGATCATCGTTGTCGGGGGAGGTACGGCGGGTTGGTTGACCGCGGCCTATCTCGCGCGCTTCTTCGAGGGGCGGATCGAGATCACGTTGCTCGAATCGCCCGAGATCGGCATCATCGGGGTGGGCGAGGGCGCGTTTCCGACGATCCGCTCGACGCTGCAGTTCCTCGGCATCGACGAGACGCATTTCATCCGCGCGGCATCGGCGACGTTCAAGCAGGGCATCCGCTTCGACGACTGGCTGCACGCGCCCGGGCCGGACGGCGCGCGCCATCATTACCTCCATCCGTTCGAGGCGCCCTTCTACACCGAAGGCGCCAGCCTCGTGCCCTATTGGCTGCTCCAGAACGAGGCGACGCGGCCGCCCTTCGCCGAGGCAGTGACGATCCAGAACCGGGTGGCCGAGGCGCGGCGCGCGCCCAAACGCGCGGGGGAAGGCGATTATGCCGGCCCGCTCAACTATGCCTATCATTTCGACGCGCGGCGGCTTGCCGAGGTGCTCGAGGCGCGTGCGGTCGCGCTAGGCGTCCGCCATCTCCGGGGGCTGCTGACCGGCGTCGAGCTGGCCGAGGACGGCAGCATCGCGCGCATCCATGCCGACGCGCACGGCGCGCTCGAGGCGGACCTCTTTGTCGATTGCTCGGGCTTCCGGGCCGAGCTGATCGGCAAGGCGCTGGGTTCGCCGTTCAAATCGGTGAAGCACCAATTGTTCACCGATCGCGCACTGGCCTGCAAGATTCCCTATGACCGGCCCGACGCGCCGATCGAGAGCTTCACCATCGCCACCGCGCACGGAGCGGGCTGGACCTGGGACATCGGCCTCGAAGGCGCGCGCGGGATCGGCTGCGTCTATTCGTCGGCGCATATGTCGGACGCGGAGGCGGCCGGCGTGCTGCGCGATTATATCGGCCATGACGATTACAAGGCGCGGATCATCCCGTTCGAGCCCGGCTATCGCGAGGCGCAATGGCTGAAGAACTGCGTCGCGGTGGGGCTTTCGGGAGGTTTTCTCGAGCCGCTGGAATCAACCGGGGTGGTGTTGATCGAGGCCGCGGTCGGCATGATCGCCGAGCTGTTCCCGCATAACGGCCCGGTCGATGCGCCGGCCGAACGCTTCAACCGGCTGATGGCCGCGCGCTACGAGAACATCATCAACTTCCTGAAGCTCCATTATTGCCTGAGCCGGCGCGAGGAGCCGTTCTGGCGCGACAATGCGGATCCTGCCTCGATTCCCGAGGCACTGCAGGCTTTGCTGCGGCAATGGCGCTGGCGTCCGCCGAGCCGCTTCGACTTCATCCTCGATCTCGAGAGCTTCGCCTTCTTCAATTATCAGTACATCCTCTACGGAATGGAATTCCGCACCGATCTCTCGTCGGGACGCAGCGATTTCCCGAATGTGGAGGCGGCGGAGAAATTGTTCGCGCGGATCCGCACGTTCAGCGAGCGGGCGATCGAGGACCTGCCGCTGCATCGCGCGGCGATCCGCGAGATCAACGACGGCGTGCCGTCCGGCGTCTAATCGACGCCTTCATTTATCGGCGAGAAAGGCGGCCAGTTCGTCGGGTTCTCCGGTCGGGAAGGCCGATTTGAGATAGTCGAGGAACGCCGATACGCGGGCGCTCAGCAAGCGGCGCGAAGGATAGAGCGCCCACAGGGCGATTTCCGGACCGTCGATGTCGCCCCAATGCACCAGGGTTCCGGCAGCCAGATCGTGGCTGACGAGCGACACGGGAAGCCGTCCGACACCGGCCCCCGCGCGAACCGCGTCGCGGTTCATGACCATCGACGACACGCTGAGAACCGGCTCGACTACGATGCGCAGCTCTCCGTCCGGAGTCTTCACTTTCCAGTCCCCGGCCTGATCGAGCGATCCGCGAACCACCGCGGGCGCTGCCATGCCCTCCGTCGGCCGGGCGACGGAAGGGCTCGCCACCACCACCAGCCGATCGCGCAGGAAGGCGCGACCGACAAGGCTCTGGTCCGGCGCCGGATTGACGCGGATCACGAGGTCATAGCCTTCCTCGATCATGTCAACTGGCCGATCCTCGGTCGTCACTTCGAGCCGGATTTCGGGGAAGCGCGCGGCGAAACCCGCGGCGATCTTTCCCATCGCGATCTGCGAGAACAGCAAGGGCGCGCTGATCCGCAGTCGCCCGCGCGGCGTGTGCCCGCCGGAAGCGATGGCAGCCGCGGTCTCGTTGATCTCGGTGAGCAACGCGCCCGTCCGCTGATGGAGCGTGCGGCCCTCCTCGGTCAGCTTGAGCATGCGCGCCCCGCGCTCGAACAGCCGCACGTCGAGGCTGGCCTCCAGCTCCGCGACCCGGCGGGACAAGGTGGCCTTGGGCCGCCCGGCGGCGCGCGCAGCGCGTCCAAATCCGCCGTGCCGGGCGACAAGATTGAAATCGGCGAGGGCGAGCAGGTCCATGTGTTCCACCAGTGAGACGGTATGTCCAGATATAGCGTCTATTGGCGCGCATGTGGATCACTAATTTCCGGGAATGCCATTTGGCATCAACCAGGAGTTATCCCATGACCATCCTCGTTACCGGCGCTACCGGCCAAATCGGGCGCCACGTCGTCGATCAGCTCATCCATCGCGGCGCCGATGTGCGCGCGCTCGTCCGCGATCCCGCGAAGGCGAGCCTGCCGGCGGGCGTCACCGTCGTTCAGGGCGACCTGCTCGACATCGACTCGCTGCGCGGCGCCTTCGCGGGCGTCTCGACGCTGTTCCTGCTCAACGCAGTGGTGGCCGACGAATTCACCCAGGCGCTGATCGCGCTCAATCTCGCCCGCGAAGCCGGCATTCAGCGGATCGTCTATCTCTCGGTGATCCACAGCGATCTTTACGTGAACGTGCCGCATTTCGCGGGCAAGTTCGGCGTCGAGCGGATGATCGAGCAGATGGGCTTCAACGCCACGATCCTGCGCCCCGCTTATTTCATCCAGAACGACGCCACCATCAAGGACGTGGTGACCGGTTACGGCGTGTATCCGATGCCGATCGGCGGCAAGGGGCTCGCGATGATCGACGCGCGCGACCTGGGGGAGATCGCGGCGATCGAGCTTATCCGCCGCGAGCAGGCCAGCGCGCCGCTTCCGCTCGAGCGGATCACGATCGTCGGCCCCGATACGCTGACGGGTGCTGACATCGCCGCGATCTGGACCGAGGTCCTTGGTCGCCCGATCGCTTATCCAGGCGACGATACCGCCGGCTTCGAGCAGAACCTGCGACAGTTCGCGCCTCATTGGATGGCGTACGACATGCGCCTGATGGCCGATCGCTTCCAGACCGAGGGGATGGTCCCCGCCGCCGGCGATGTCGAGCGCCTCACTGCGCTGCTGGGCCGCCCCTTGCGCACCTATCGCGAATTCGCCGCCGAAATCGGGGCCTGAAGCAGCGCGCGACAAGGAGAATCGCCATGATCTATTCGACCGCCACCGTTCCGGTGAACCCCGAGGGCGAAACCAGGCTGACCCGCGGGCAGGCCTGGGCCGGGCTCGAGCTGAAGGCCCGTGACGCGCGCCTGTTCCTTCCGCCCGGCCTCTGCACCCGTTGCGAGGTCGTGGAGGAAAGCGCGACGCATTTCATCCGCGAAGCCACGATCGGCGGCGCCGAGCTGCGCGAGATCGTCGTGCTGGAGCCGGAACGCAAGGCCAGCTTCTTCCAGGCGGCCGGCCTGCGCGAAGGCGTGATCGTCAACGAGCTCTACGAGGACGAGGACGGCGCGCTTCAATTGCGCTTCTATTGCTATCTCGGCCTGCGCGGCAAAGCGCCGAACAGCCCCGAGGAGCAGGCGGACCAAGCCCAACTCGACGGCGACAACGGGTATAAGGCTGCCCTGCTGTCGACACTGAAGCGCACCCGCGAGTTGCTCGCGGAGGGCAAGCTCTGATCCTGTCGGATACTCGTCCCGAAAAAAGCCCGCTCCGCGATGCGCACGGAGCGGGCACAGGGGGAACTTCAGGCAGTGGCGAGGCGGCCGTCGATCTGGTCGAGCTCGCCGCTCTCGCGGGCTTTCCTGCCATAGACGATCTCGAACACCGGGGTGGCCATCACGGTGGTGACGATCGCCATCAGCACCAGCATCGAGAACAAAGTGGGGCCGATGATGCCCTTTTGCAGGCCGATATTGATGATGATCAGCTCCATCAGCCCCCGCGAGTTCATCAGCGCGCCGATGCCGAGTGCCGTGCGGTTGTCCTCGCCCGAGAAGCGCGCCGCGGCATAGCAGGCGCCGAACTTGGCGAGCACCGACACCGCCAGGATACCCAATGCGATCAGCAGCAGCGATACGGAGTTGACCATGTCCATCCGGGTGTTGAGTCCCGAATAAGTGAAGAACATCGGCAGCAGGAGGACGACTGCGAGCGGCTCGACCTTGCGCTTGAGTTCCTCGACGAACAGCCCGCGCGGCATGCAGGCGCCGATCAGGAAGCCGCCGAAGATCGCGTGGATGCCGATCGCGTCCATCAGGAAGGCCGAGAGACAGAAGAGCAGCATGGTGATCGCGAGCACCTGGCTGCTCATCTCGCCGCGTGCCTCGACGGCGCGGCCCAGCGGGGCAAGCAGCTTGCGGCCGTAGAGGATCATGAAGCCGGCGTAGAGGACGGCGCCGCCGATCGCGATCACTGCGACGCCGGGGCCCGCGCCGAACGTGGCGAGCACCACGGCGAGCACGCACCACGATGCCGCGTCGTCGAACGCGCCGGCGGTGAGCGAGAGCGTGCCGAGCGAGGAATTGGCGAGGCCGCGCTCGTTGATGATGCGTGCCAGCATCGGGAAGGCGGTCAGCGCGATGCACGCGCCCATGAACAAGGTGGCATTGGACTGGCTGATGCCCGGCGTGAACAGTCCCGGTACGCTCAGCAGGAACGGCGTGATCAGCGCGGCGAGCAGGAACGGCGCGGCGATGCCGGCGGCCGATACGGTCGCGGCGCTCTTCGCCTTGGACTGGAAATGGTCGAGACGCAGCGTGAGGCCGACCATGAACATGTACAGGCCGACGCCCAATTGCGCGCCGACATAGAGGACGTTGCGCGTCTCCTTGGGGAAGATCGCGAGCTGGAGATCGGGGAAGAACAGCCCGAGCAGCGAGGGCCCGAGGACGACGCCGGCGATCATCTCGCCGACGACCTGCGGTTGGTGCAAGAATTTCTGGCCCAGCCAGCCGACGACGCGGCAGGCGAGGATGATCACTGCGAGCTGCAGGAAGAAATGGACGCTGAAGTCCGCCGGCGAATAGGTTTTCGCGGCATGGACGGCCGGGCCGTGCGGACTGAGCACGTCGGTCAGCGTGAACCAGGCATTTTCCAGTATTTCGAGCATATAGCCTCCCCAAAACATCCCCTCGCGCGGCAGCTTCGTGCCCGTCGCGTCGCCTCAGGGAGCGCGGCCGGCGGGCCCGGCGCAACTGCAATTCCTGCAGGCGAATGCATTTTTCCGGCCAGGCGGATGTTTCTGTTGCGTGTCGCGCACACAGTAGTAACGTACCTACATGACAACGCGGACAATATAGGTACGTAGGCACGTTATGAAGGTGATCAGCAGCCGCGAATTCAACCAGGACGTGAGCGCCGCGAAGCGACTCGCGCGGCTCGAACCCGTATTCGTCACCGATCGCGGACGGCCCACGCATGTGCTGATGAGCATCCAGGCGTTTCGGCAGATGAGCGGCCAGCGCGAGAGCATCGTCGACCTGCTGGCGATGCCCGGCGCGGACGATGCCGAGCCCGGTCCCGCCGCGGGCTGGGACCGGCGCGAGGACTGGTGATGTATCTGCTCGACACTCCGATCGTCTTCGAACTGCGCAAGGCACGCGCGGGCGATGCCGATCCGGGGCTTGCCGGCTGGGCCGCGGGCGTGGCGCGCGAACGGCTGTTCGTCTCGGCGATCACGCTGGTCGAGCTGGAGGCGGTGGCCCAGCGGACCGCACGCAGCGACAAGGCGGCGGGCGCGGCGCTGCGCGGCTGGATCGACCAGCAGGTGGTGCCGGCGTTCGAAGGCCATATCCTGCCGCTCGACGCCGCGGTGGCGCGCCGCCGCGGGCAAGTTCCGCTCGCCGATACGCGCGACGCTTTGTTCGCCGCCACGGCGCTGGAGCATGGCCTGACCCTGGTCACGCGCAATTCCGCGGCGTTCAGGGGGGCGCGGCTCAAGCTGCTCGATCCCAAGGGCTACCAACCCGACAATATCGACGAAGATGGCGACTGGCGGGCGGCGGCGCGCAACGGGCCTTTATGGCTGCGCAACTTGTTCGTACGGGGCTGAGATATGCTTTCTTAACGCATGATAAGTAACCCTGATTTCCTAGGGGTGAACAGCATGTTCCAGGCAGTCGTGGAATTGGTACCGGGCACGCGGGGCGCTTCGCTGCCGTCGCGGATTTCGCAAGGCGAGCGCCGGGCGAACGACCGCAAGCCGGCCGATATCCAGGCGAGCGTGCGCGCGCGCGGGAGCAAGCTTCGCGTCCGCGCCGAGGTCGTCGATGTCTCCACCGACGGCTGCAGGATCATGGCGACCGATTATGTCGTGGGCGACGAAGTGCTCATCGCGCTGGCGCATCTCGCGCCGATCGGTGGACGGATCTGCTGGGTGCGTGACGGTGCGGCAGGCGTCAAGTTCGGAACGCGGCTCCATCCTTCGATCGTGAGCCATCTCGCCGCGCTCTGACGCTCAGGCTTTCGCGCGCCGATCCATCACTTCGAGATAGGTATCGATCACCTTCTGGTTGATCGCGTCCCATTGATAGGTCTGCGCCTTCGCGTGGCCGGCGGCGCCCTGCGCCTTGTGCAGCGCGGGATCGGCGACGAGGCGGGCGATCGCGTCGGCATAAGCGGTCACGTCGCGCGGGGGGACGAGATAGCCGTTGACCCCGTCCTCGATCAGATCGACCGCGCCGGTCGCGCGTGCGGCGACGACGGGGACGCCGCAGGCCATCGCCTCGAGCGTGACGTTGCCGAAGGTCTCGGTGACCGAAGGATTGAACAGCACGTCCATCGAGGCGACCGCACGGGCGAGATCGTCGCCGCGCTGGAAGCCGGCGAACACGGCTTCGGGCGCGCGCTCGGCGAACCAGTTGCGCGCAGGGCCGTCGCCGATGACGAGGACGCGGTGAGGCACGTCGCGCTCGCGCAAGGCGGCGCAGACGTCGGCGAAGATGTCGAGGCCCTTTTCCAGCACGAGGCGGCCGAGAAAGCCGACCGCGAATTCGTCGTCGGCGATGCCGAGGCCGCGGCGCCACTCGAGGTCGCGGCGGGTGGGGCGGAAGCGCTGATGGTCGACGCCGCGCGACCAGATGCGGACCGGAGTGGTGACGCCCCACGAGCGGATCAGCTCGGCCATGGACTCGCCCGGCGTCACGACCTGATCGACGCGATTGTAGAAGCGGGTCAGCCCCTTGATCATCAGCGGCGCGAGGAAGCCGATGCCGTAATAGGCCGGATAGGTCTCGAAACGGGTGTGGAGCGAGGCGACGGTGGCGATGCCGCGGTCGCGCGCCCAGCTCACTGCGCGGTGGCCGAGTATTTCGGGCGCCGAGACATGGACGAGGTTGGGCTTGAAGGCGGCGAGGTCCTCGCGCGTGGTGCGCGGCAGATGCCACGCGAACTTATATTCGGCGCGGCCGCCCGGGACCGGCAGCGCGGGCACACTCACCAGATCGCCCGTGGGCGGGAATGCAGGCGTGTCGGTGGTCGGCGAATAGACCCGCAGCGTCACGCCCTGGCGCAGCAGATAATCGGCGAGCTTGTTGAGCGCCTGGTTCGCACCGTCGCGTACGTAATTATAATTGCCGCTGAACAGGGCGACGCGGAGGTCGGACGCTTGCATCGCGGGGGCGATAGCGGGGGCCGGGGTGAGGGGCAAGTTCGGGGCCTTTGGGTGGATTGCCATTCACGATCAGACTCCCCTCCCTGCAAGGGAGGGGCAGGGGGTGGGTGCGAGCGTAGCGAGCCCTTCGAGATGCGTGGAAGAAAAGGCCGGGCATCGAGCCCGGCCTTTTCTTACCCACCCCTGACCCCTCCCTTGCAGGGAGGGGGAAGAGTTTAGGGTCGATCCCCCTATCGTCCGGCCCGGGCCGGCAGCAGCGCCTTGTCGATCCGCGCCGCCACGCCGACGCTCCGGCCCGCGAGATTGGGGACAGTGAAGCGGACCGCACTGCCCATCACCTGTGCCGCCTCGGAAAGCGACAACCCGTAATCCTGGCGGAGCCACTGGATCAGCCCGGTGCTCGCCTGCTTGAGCGCCTCGTCGAGCGAGCCGGCCTGGCCGAGCACCATCAATTCGGTGGGGGATTCGACGCGCGGCATCGGCACCGCCTTGCGCTTGACGAGCTCGACGGTGAACTCGACGTCCATCGAAGTCTCCAGCGCATATTGCGATGTCTCGCCGTCGCCCTGGCGGGCATGCGCGTCGCCGAGATAGAGCAGCCCGCCCGGCTGCTGCACCGGCAGCCAGACGCTGTTGCCCTCGACGACCTCCGGGAAGTCCATATTGCCTCCGGCCCGGCCGGTGTCGCCGGTCGACAAAGGCGGCGCGCCGAAGCCGCTCGCCAGCGCCAGCCCGCCGAGCATCGGGCGGACCGGCACGCGGAAATCGCGCAGCGCGCCGCTGGCGCCGTCGGGCGTGGCGTAGCCGGCGTCGCGGTCCAGCCGCCAGCGGACCGGCTTGCCGAGCTTCCCGGCCTCGGGGACCAGCGATGAACCCAGTGCGCGGCCGACGATCGTGTCGAGGCTGTCGGCCCAGTCGCGGTTCAGCCGAAGGCGCTTGATATGCACGATCACCGTGTCGCCCTGCGCCGCGCCGGCGATGAAGAAGGGGCCGGTCTGCGGGTTGCCGAACAATGCGCGGGTGACGCCCTGCGCGTCCATTCCGCCGGAGTCGATCGTCGTGGTGCGCACCGTATCGCCGGGCCAGATCGTCAGGACGGGCGGGCGATCGGGCGAGAAGCTGTTCGAATAGTCGCTCGGGCGGAAATCATGGACCCGCGGACCGCCCGGCGGCCGATCGGGCACGCGGCTGGCAGTGAACGGGTGCCGGACGCGCGCCGAGGGATCGTTGTTGTCGGGAAAGTCGGCGGTGCCTTCGATGCGCTCGCCGCGGACCTCGCCTTCGAAGAGGTACGATGCCCCACGTCCGTCCTTCACCGCGAAGCTGAGACGGCGCCCGCGAACCGTGCCCGCGGCCGCGTCGCCGTCCCAATCGCCGGTCAGGGTCTTGCCGTCGGCGGCGAGGTTCAGCGTCGAATATTCCTTGTTGCCCCAGCGATCGGTGGCGAGGATCCATTGGCCGGTCTGCGCCCGTGCGGCGACCGGGAAGAGCGCGGACATCAGCAACGCAGCGACGAGCAATCGGATCATTTCGGCCTCCCTTTGGACGATTACATCTGTAATCGACAAGTTCCGGGACGCAAGGGCGGTGCGTTGGCGAAATGCAGTTGTTCCCTTCCTGTTCCTACGCTAGCGTGGCGGCATGGCAAAGCCGAAGAAGCGTTATGTGTGCCAGGCCTGCGGGTCGGTGTCCTCGCAATGGGCGGGGCAATGCGGCGATTGCGGCGACTGGAATACTTTGGTGGAGGATGCCGGCGGCGTCGTCACGCCGTTCCAGGCGAAGCATAACCTCCAGTCGGGCGGGCGGGCGATCCAGCTCGTCGGGCTCGACACCGACATCGCGCTGCCCGAGCGGACGGGCACCGGCATCGCCGAGCTCGATCGCGCGCTGGGCGGCGGCTTCGTCGAGGGGAGCGCGACGCTGATCGGCGGCGATCCGGGGATCGGCAAGTCGACTCTGCTGCTCCAGGCGGCGGCGAAGATCGCCAGCCGCGGGCTGAGCGTCGCTTATGTCTCGGGCGAGGAGGCGGCGGACCAGGTGCGGCTGCGCGCGCGGCGGCTGGGGCTGGGCAACGCGCCGGTGCAGCTCGCCGCGGCGACGTCGGTGCGCGATATCCTGACCACGCTCGGCGAAGGCCCGGCGCCGGCGTTGCTCGTGATCGATTCGATCCAGACGATGCACTCGGACCTGATCGAGGGCGCGCCGGGAACGGTGAGCCAGGTGCGCGCAAGTGCGGGCGAGCTGATCCGCTTCGCCAAGGAGCGCGGGACGGCGCTGGTGCTGGTCGGCCATGTCACCAAGGACGGCAGCATCGCGGGGCCGCGCGTGCTCGAGCATATGGTCGATACCGTGCTCGCGTTCGAGGGCGAGCGCAGCCACCAATATCGCATCCTGCGCGCGGTCAAGAACCGGTTCGGCGGCACCGACGAGATCGGCGTGTTCGCGATGCAGAGCGAAGGGCTGGCCGAGATCGGCAATCCCTCGTCGCTGTTCCTGACGCACCGCGACGAGAGCGTGACGGGAACGATCGTCTTCCCCGCGCTGGAGGGCACGCGGCCGGTGCTCGTCGAAGTGCAGGCGCTGACCGTGCGGCTGGCGAGCGGTGCCACGCCGCGGCGCGCGGTGGTCGGCTGGGACAGCGGCCGGCTGGCGATGATCCTCGCGGTGCTCGAGGCGCGCTGCGGGCTGAGCTTCTCGTCGTGCGAGGTCTATCTCAATGTCTCGGGCGGCTACCGGGTACAGGATCCCGCGGCGGATCTCGCGGTGGCGGCGGCCCTGGTCTCGGCGCTGGCGGAGCGGCCGGTGCCCGCCGACGCGATCGCGTTCGGCGAAGTCGCCTTGTCAGGCGAGGTGCGGCCGGTGGCGCATGGCGCATTGCGCTGTCGCGAGGCGGCCAAGCTCGGCTTCGGCCGCGCGATGGCCCCGGCGGCGCAGGCCGATACCGGCGGGCTGCAACTGGCGGGGTTCAAGTCGCTCGGGGCGTTCGTGGATCACTTGCTGGGGCGGTGAAGCTGCTCCCCTCCCTGCAAGGGAGGGGCTGGGGGTGGGTGCGAGCGCCAGCGAGCCCAGCGATGTGCCTGGAAGAAAGAAAAGACCGGGCATCGAGCCCGCTCTTTTCTACCCACCCCTGACCCCTCCCTTGCAGGGAGGGGAGGACCGAACGGCCGCCCTCACCAATCTCGGAGCATGCGCGCCGCTCAACACAGTCCGCAATCACCGGTCGCGAGACCCCCAAGTCCCTCAGCGCGGCAGCGTGATGGGCGGCGAGTAATCGGCCATCGTCATGAACACGCTGTCGACCTTCGTCACCAGCTTGCCGGCGGCCTCGGATGCGGCGACCACTGCGCGCCACTCGGGATCCGCGCCGAACGCCTTCCAGTCCGCCTCGCGTGCCTCGCGGCTGGGATAAGCGAGCACATAGACCACGCGTCCCTCGGGCGCGTCCTTGGTCGGCTGCTCGTTCCAGTAAGCGACGTTGCGCATGCCGTGTTTCTCGAAAAGCTTGAGCGTATGCTCGCGAAACCGGGCGTTGAGCGCGGCGAGCTTGCCGGGCGCGGGATAATAGATGCGCAATTCGTAGACGGCGGTCTGCGGATCGAGCGCCGCGCGCTGGGCAAATGCCGGGGTCGCGGTCGTGGCCAGAGCGAGGCAGGCGAAGAAGACAGGGCGCATTGGCGAACTCCGGAGGAACGGGCTCCGCCACCATATCATCAGGGCTGGCCGAGTGAAGAAGTCCGCAATGCTCCCATGCGAACATTTGCCCGGGCTGGCCGCGATGGTAGGGAGCCTCGACAGGAGGTCGCCATGCAGATTGCCGTTCTGACGTTCGACGGTTTCAACGAGCTGGACTCGTTCGTCGCCGCCGCGATCCTCAACCGGATGAAGGCGAAGGGGTGGCGCGCGCAGATCGCTTCGCCGACGCCCGAAGTCACGTCGATGAACGGCGTGACCGTCCGGCGGCAGCAACCGCTCGAATTCGCGGCCGAAGCCGATGCAGTGATCATCGGCAGCGGCATCAAGACGCGCGAGATCGCCGCCGACCCGGCGCTGCTGGCGCGGCTGACGCTCGATCCCGCCCGCCAGCTGATCGGCGCGCAATGCTCGGGGACGTTGCTGCTCGCGAAGCTCGGGCTGGTGGGGGATCTTCCCGCCTGCACCGACCTGACGACCAAGCCCTGGGTGATCGAGGCCGGCGTGACCGTGCTCGACACGCCGTTCGTGGCGCACGGCAATGTCGCGACGGCGGGCGGGTGCCTGTCGTCGCAATATCTCGCAGCGTGGATCATCGCCCGGCTTGCAAGCGTCCGCGATGCCGAGGAGGCGATCCATTACGTCGCGCCGGTGGGCGAGAAGCAGGCCTATGTCGCGCAGGCGATGGCCGCGGTTGCGCCGTTCCTGCCGGTGACGACCCCGATCGCGGCCTGAGCCATAAACCGTCAGCCCTTAGAGCCTAATGGCTTAACCTTTCCCCGTTCGTTTCGAGCGAAGTCGAGAAACCTGGTCCGCGCTCAAAACCTGTTTCTCGACTACGCTCGAAACGAACGGAGGGGGAATATGTATCTCGCTCTCTACCGACCTCAGAAGCGGAACGTCAGCGCCGCGCTGGCGGTCTGGTCGAGGTTGCGGCGCGAGACGGCGGCGCGATAATCGAGGCTCACCTCCAGCCGCTCGCCGATCGCCGCTGCGATGCCCAGCCCGCCGGCGAAGCCGTCCTCCGCGATCGGCAGGCCGACGCTCTCGAACCGGGCGCCGTCCAGCAGCATCGTGACGCCGGGCACTCTGTCCCCGAACACATGCTGCCAGCCCGCCGTGCCGTGCAGCGAGAGCTTGCCGCCGCCGATCGGGAGCATGGTCTCGCCGCGCAGGCCCAAAGTGGCATAGTTGGTGGCCATGGTGCCGTGCGCCAGCGCGAGCGCCGCGGTGCCGCCGCGTTCCTGTCCCTGTTCGACGTCGAGCGCGACATGGGCGATGTTCGCGAAGGGTTCGAGCGCGGCGCCGCCCAGCTCGAGGCGCCAGGCGAGCTCGGCGAAGGCCTGTGCGGTCGAGGCGCCGTACTCGGCGCGGAGCTGTTCGCCGAGCCCGGCGATCGCGCGCCGGGTCGCGACGTCCTGCCAGCTGAACACCACGCCGGTGCGCGCGGCGAAAGCGCCGAACCGCGCGCCGGCATAGAGGCCGGTGTGATAGCTATCCACATCGGCGTCGCCGCTGCCGCGCAGATCGGCGTGGTGATAGCCGCCGAACACGCCGAGCCGGACGTCATGGTCGGGGATTTGCGCCTCGATCCCGGCAAGCCCGCCCGCCGCCGATCGCTCGAGCCGCGCGGCGTTGCCGTCGCTGCCATAATGGCCCCAGCCGCCGATCGCCTGACCCCAGGCCGATATGCCGGGCTGCGCGAGCGGCGCCCGCATCCGCGCGAGCGCAGTGTCGCGCGTCAGGCGGCTGTCCTCGACCAGGGCAGTGCGCAGCGAGGCGTGGAAATCGCCCGAGACGCTGTCGAAGGCGAGCCGGGCATTTTCCGCGTCGGCGACGACGACCGCGTCGTATAGCGGCCCCGCGACCATGGTCTGCAGCGCCGTGCCCACTGCGCGCTGGTTCTCGCTCAAGGCGACATCCTGGAACTGCACGTCGTTACGGTCGAGCGTCAACCTGACCGCCGACAGCGTGTAGTCGAGCCGCGGGGTAAGGAAGGCGTAGGACGAGGCGACGCTGTCGAACCGGCCCTCGATCCCGCCGTCGGCGATCAGGATCGTATAGGTGGCGGAGGGTCGATAGGTGCCGCTGCTGCCGATGTGAAAGACCGAACCGGCGAGATGCGCGACGCCCTCGACATAGACCATGTCGCTGAGCACGCCCTGGGGATCGACATCGACTTCGAAGCGCGCGCCGGGTTCGAACGTGAGATCGCCGAGAACCCGCATCGACGTGACCGATCCCGCATCGGGTGACCCGGGGCTCGGCCGCGGCGAGAGCGTTCCGCCGCGCTTCACGAACAGCGAACCCACCCAGCCATCACCCGAGAGCATTGCCTTGTCTTCGACGACGACATGGCCGGCCAGCGTACCGTCGACCAGCAACTCGCCGCCGGCGACTCGGGTGGTGCCTTCGAAGGTCCGCGAATGGCCGGTCAGCACCAGCATGCCGCTGCCGGTCTTGGTGAGGCGGCCATCGCCGCGGAACAAGGTGGCCATCGAAACATCGGCAGGCGTATCCAGCTGGAGCTCGCCGCCGCCGAGCAACGTCGTGACTTCGCTCTTGTAGCGATCGGCCTGCGCGACCAGCCGGCCTTCCTCGACGGTCCAGTCGAGCCGGCTTTCCTTGGCGAGGGTGAGCACACCGCTGCCGCGCTTGATCATGTCGCCCGATCGTCCGTTCAGGCCGACGATCATATGGCCGAAAGTGGCGTTCTCGCGTTGATCGAACACGGTGGTGCCGGCGTTGAGCAGGGTGTTGCGGATCGAACCGGTGTTGCCGATCAGCGTCCCGCCCTCGACCTCGGTCGGGCCGGTATAGCTGTTGGCGCCGGAGAGGATCAGCGTGCCGGCATCGGCCTTGACGAGGCGCGTGAAGCCGGAGATCGGCGCGGAAATCTCGGCGACCATAGTGGACGCCCATTCGCTGCCGTCGCCCACGCGGAAGATCGTGCGCTCGTTGCCGGCGAGACGAAGGCCGCTGCCGGAGAGCGTATAGCCGGTGACGGCGAACTGCATCCCGCCGGTCTGGATCGCGCCTGCATTGCCGGCGTCGATCACCACTTGCCCACCGCGCCCCTCGAATACCGAGAAGGCGGTCCCGATGCTGGTCCGGTTCTTCTTGCCGCCGCTATCGGTCCAGCCGGCGAGGTCGCGGCGCCACACGCCGGGGCCGCCATCGACGATTCCGTTGTTGAAGCGCGTCGGATCGCTGCCGTCCCAAAACTGCATCGGGCTGCCGCCGATCTCGGAAACGAGATCGACCGACCACGGGACCGACGTGCGGATCGAGACCAAGGAGCGCTCCTGCCCCGCGGGCAGGCTGCCGATGGCGAGGCCGTTATCGGTGAGCGCGCCCGAATAGGAGATCAGGCGATAGATGCCCGCGCCGATCGGACCGGTTCCGGCGACGTTGAGCGTGCCGTCGAGCGTCAGGTCGCCATTGACCTGGAACAGCTGCGGCGTGCCGACCGTGCCCAGCCGCGCGTCGATGATCGCGCCGGAGTCGAGCGCGAGCGATGCGAGCTTCAGCGTCTCGTCGGGCGCGCCGATCAGCCGCCCGCCCGCACCGACCGTGACGTCGCCGACCGTGCCGGTGCCGCCCAGCCGTCCGCCCGCGCCGACATGCAGCGAACCGCCCAGCGTCCCCTCGACGCGCAGCGCGGTGTCCTGCACTTCGCTATGGCCGGTAAAGCCGCCCGAATTGGCAGCCAGGACGAGCAGACCCTTGCCCGCGGCGTCGAACCGGCCGGCGCCCGACAGGGCGTAGCGATAGGTCGAAGTGACGCCGGCGGTATCGCCCGAGCTGAGTGTCAGCCGTGCGCCATCGGACACCTGGATATTGCCGCCGAACCCTTCGCCCTGGGCGATCAGGCCGCCTTGCTCGACATTCCAGTCGAGCTGGTTGCCGCCGGTCAGCGTCAGGGTGCCCGCGCCACGTTTGGTCATCAGCCCCCATGTGCTGAACAACCCGCTGATATTGCCCTGGAACGTATCGTCGAAGGCCTGGTCGAAGACGACGCTGCCGCCGTTCTCCAGTTCGCCGCGGATCGAATGCGTGTTGCCGATCAGCGTACCGCCGTCGACGCGCGTGCCGCCGGTATAGCTGTTGTTTCCGGTGAGGATCAGCGTGCCCAGCGCGTTGTAGAGCAAGCCGCTGTCGCCGATCAGGCTGCTGTCGATCTGCGCGGTCGCGCCGTCGGCGGTACGGATCGACGTGAAGGCGCCGCCATCCAGCCGGAGCTGGCCGCCGGTCAGGCGATAGCCGCTGACGCCGAACAGCATCGAGCTGATCGCCGGAATGCCTTGGCTGTCGTCGATCGTCACCGTGCCTGGAGCGCCCCGGAACTCCGCAAAGGCCGGTACCGGCTGCATCGGGCCGTTGATCGCGCCGGCGGCATCGGTCCAGTTCGGCGCGGTCGCGCTCCAGATGCCGGAGCCGCCGTCGATCGCATTGTTCTGGTGCAGCGCGGGATTGCCGCCGTCCCAGAAGCGCAGCGTCGGCGCCGCGGCTGTGACCTGACCCGCAGTGGTGGAGGGAGCTGATTCGGGCGAAGGCGGTGGTGCGGGGACAATCGGTGGAGGCGGCGGCGCCACCTGCGCCTGCGCCGCCCCCGATGCCAGCACGGCTCCGACGCTGCAGAGCAACACCGCGCGATAGGTGAAAAAGACTCTTGCCCGCCGCGCAAACGCTCCGTGTCGACCGCCTAGCCGCACAAGCGCCTCCCTTTTTACGCAATACTATAGCGGCATTCCCTCAGGACTGAGCAGGCTTGGCAATGGTTTTGCGCCAACACGTGAAGACGACGCGGGGAGACGATTCCGCGGCATCCGCCGTCGGCGCGGAAGGGCTATCAATCCGCCGTGCGGCATCGCACTATGGCGCCATGAAGCAATCGACTGCGATCAAGATCGCCACCGGCGTCGCCGCCGCTGCCATTGGCGGCCTGTTCCTCTATTCGCGTGCGACGCGGCCGCCGGTGATCAATCCGCAAGTGCCCGAGCCCGCAAAGCCGGTCGAGCTGGCGCGCTATCTCGGCAAATGGTTCGAGCTCGCCCGGCACGAGAACCGCTTCCAGAAGGGGCTCGACGGCGTGACGGCGGAATATGCGCTGGACGAGGACGGTCGGATCAGCATCGTCAACAGCGGCGTACAGGGCGGACCCCGCGGCGAGCGCGGCTATATCGAGGGCCATGCGATCGTCGCCGACGATGCGACCAACGCCAAGCTCAAGGTGTCGTTCTTCGGACCGCTCTACACCGGCGATTATTGGGTGCTCGATCATGGCGATGATTATGAATGGTCGATCGTCGGCGAGCCGAGCGGACGCTATCTCTGGCTGCTGAGCCGCGAGGCGAAACCCGCTCCTGCCGTGGCCGAAGCTTTGCTCAAGCGCGTCGAGGCGCTGGGCTATGACCGCTGGGCGCTCAGGATCACGCGGCAGGGGTGAGCGGGCCGGTCAGCCGTCTGCTTTCGACCTGGCAATGTAGGATTTGCTATGTCAGCATCCCGCCACGCTCTTTGAAATTGTCGAGATCAGCGCAAATCGTCACGTAACAATCTTACATTTTCGCGCAACGAACGTTCACGATTCGCGGGAAAAGTGCGAAGTTAAGCCGCTCGAATCCTATTCTTGCGATTCGCCGGCGAGCCTGCGTCGAAAGCGGATTTGGTGCCTTTCGCCGTGCCCGGCAGGCGATTATCAGGGCGGCGGGAGGGACGCGTTTCATGGCTTTGACCGGACTCGATATCGTCGTGCTGCTCGCGATCGGCGGGGCGGCGGTGCTGGGCTTCATCCGCGGGTTCGTGACCGAGGTGCTGGCGCTGGGCGCGTGGCTGATGGTCGTGCTGGTGCTCAAGCTGTTCCATGCGCCTTTTGCCGAATTGTTGTCGGGCGCAGTGGGCACCGCGCAGGGCGGGGCGGTGCTCGCCTTCGCGATCCTCGCGGGCGCGACCTATCTGGGTGGGCGGCTGATCGCCAACACGATCGGCTCGCGGATGCGCGACAGCATCCTCGGACCGATCGACCGGGCGCTGGGCTTCGGTTTCGGAGCACTCAAGGGACTGGTGCTGGTGAGCATCGGCTTCCTGCTGCTGGTGCTCGTGTTCGACACCGTCGGCGGCGGACCGACCGGACGGCCCGACTGGATCACGCATTCGATGACCTATCCCTTGCTCGACAAATCGAGCGCGACGGTGGCGGACTTCGTCGATCGGCGGCGCAAGGGCGAGCCGGTGTTCGGCGGAGATGACGACAACGCCGCGACGGAGAATTCCAGCAGCGCGGCGAAGTAGATTATCCTTCCCCGCAAGGGGGAGGTGGCATGCGAAGCATGACGGAGGGGGAGGAAGCACGTCGTTACGTTGGTGCTTCCTCCCCCTCCGTCGCCTTCGGCGACACCTCCCCCTTGCGGGGGAGGATTTTTATTGTGGGGGTCGCATCCTCGGCCCGGGTCCCTTAAGTCGAAGGGACATGAACGCGCCGCTATACAACACTCAGATCCTTCGGCTCGCCGCCGAGATTCCCTTTCACGAACGGCTGGCGAACCCGGCCGGCAGCGTCGAGAAGCGCTCGCCGGTGTGCGGAAGCCGGGTTACCGTCGATGTGGATCTCGACGGCGAGGGCCGCGTCGGCGCAGTGGGGATGCTGGTCCGGGCCTGCGCGCTGGGACAGGCATCGGCATCGCTGATGGGCGCGCATGTCGTGGGGCGCAGCCCTGAGGAGATCGCTGCGGCGCGCGACGAACTGGCCGCGTGGCTGGCCGCCGCGCGAAGCGATCCGCCAGACTGGCCGGGGCTCGACATCCTCGCGCCGGCAATCGCGCATCGCGGGCGCCATGCGGCGATCCGGCTGGCGTTCGAGGCGGCAGCCGAGGCTGCGCTGCAGGCGCGCGGCTGATGGAGGATCATTCCGGCCTTTCGCTGCTTCGTGACGGCGTGCCGTTGCTCGGCTTCGCGCTCGTCTTCGTCCTGATCTTCCGCCGGCTCGGGCTCGGCGCGACCCTGGGCTTCCTCGTCGCCGGTGCGGTGGTCGGGCCGCAATTGCTGGGGCTGGTGGGCGACGCCGAGGGCAAATTGGGCATCGCCGAGCTCGGCATCGCCTTGCTGCTGTTCCTCGTCGGGCTCGAGTTGAGCCCGTCGCGGCTCTGGCGGATGCGGCGCGACATTTTCGGGCTCGGACTGATGCAGGTGAGCCTGTGCGGGCTCGCGGTCGCCGGGATCGTCTGGTTTGCCGCCGAGCCGACGCCGGCCGCCGCGCTGGCGCTGGGCCTGCCGCTCGCGCTCTCCTCGACCGCGCAGGTGCTGCCGCTGCTGCAATCGGCGGGACGGTTGCGCACGCCGCTGGGCGAGCGCGCCTTCGCGATCCTGCTGTTCCAGGATCTGTCGATCGTGCCGCTGATCACCATCGTCGCGGCGATGTCGCGCAACCCCGCGGACCTGCACGGGCCGCCGGGCTGGCTGCTCGGGATCTACACCGTCGCCGCGATCGTCGGGCTGGTCCTTGTCGGGCGCTATGTGCTGCGCCCGGCCTTCCGGCTGATCGGCAATCTCGGCGAGCGCGAGATGTTCGTGTTCGCGGGGCTGTTCACCGTGATCGCCAGCGCGGCGGTGATGGAGATGCTCGGGCTGTCGGCGGCTCTGGGCGCGTTCATCGCAGGCGTGATGCTGGCGGACTCGCCGTATCGCCACGAGCTCGAGGCCGATGTCGAGCCGTTCCGCGCGATCCTGCTGGGACTGTTCTTCCTCGCGGTGGGGATGACGCTCAATCTGCACGCGATCGCCGAGCGGCCGCTGTTCGTCGCGGGGATGGCGCTGGCGCTGATCGCGACCAAGGCCGCGATGATCATGGGGCTGGGCATACTGTTCGGAATGAAGCGGCGGCCGGCTTTCGCGCTGGGCGTGCTGCTGAGCCAGGGCGGCGAGTTCGGCTTCGTGCTGTTCGCGCAGGCGCAATCGGCGATGCTGATCACCGGCGAGGCGGCGAGCATCTTCGGGGCGATCGTGACGCTGTCGATGGCGACGACGCCGTTCCTGATGATGGCGACGAAGAAGCTGCGCACCGAGCCCGAGCGGAGTGCCGACGGGATGGAGACGCCGCAGCATGAGGGGTCGAACGCGGTGGTGGTCGGCTATGGCCGCTTCGGGCAAACGGTGGCGCAGATGCTGATCGGGCAGGGCATCCCGGTGACTCTGGTCGATACCGATGTGGAGATGATCGAGACCGCGGGCACCTTCGGGATGAAGGTCTATTATGGCGACGGCACGCGGACCGACATTCTCCGCCAGGCGGGCGCTGCCGATGCCGAATTGCTGCTGTTCTGCCAGGACGGGGACGGGCTCGATACCGAGGCGCTGGAGGGGATCCACCATGCCTTTCCGAAGGCGACGATCTTCGTGCGCGCCTATGACCGGCGGTCGGTAATGAAGATGAAGGGCGCGCCGATCGCGGGCGCGGTGCGCGAATTGCTGGAGAGCGCGATCGTGATGGCGCGGCGCGCGATGGACGCAGTGGGCGTCGACGGCGCCGAGATCGACAAGACCGAGGCCGAATATCGCCGCCGCGATTACGAGCGGCTGAAGCTCCAGCGTGAGACCGGCGACATCTATGCCGCGCGCGATTCGATGTTCAGTCAGGCTGGCCAGGCCGCTGCCGCCGAGGCCGATCTGGAACCGCGATGAAGAACCGGCCCTTCCGCGAGCGGATGGGATTCGCGCTGGAGGGCATTCGCACCGGCTGGGCGCGCGAGGCGAGCTTTCGTACCCAGACCGCGCTGGCGGGCAGCGCGCTGCTGGCCCTGATCGTGCTGCGGCCGGCGCCGGTCTGGTGGGGGCTGGTGGCGGTGACCTGCGCGCTGGTGCTGGCGCTCGAACTGCTCAACTCGGCGATGGAGGCAGTGATCGACTTGCTCCACCCGGGCATCCATCCCTCGATCAAGGTCGCCAAGGACATGCTGGCGGGAGCGGTGCTGTCGATCAGCATCGCTGCGGTGATCGTGGGTATCGCGATGGTGGTGGCGACGGCGCCGAAGTTTCTGGCGGAGATCGGGTGGTGAGACTGCTGACGGTGCTCGCGGCGCTTTCGGGGGCGCTGGCGGTGGCGGCCGGGGCGTTCGGGGCGCACGGCGTCACGGGCCAGGCGGCGGAATGGCTGCGGACCGGCGGGCAGTATCAGCTCGTCCACGCCGTCGCGGCGCTGGTGGCGGTGCGGATGGGCGCGCGTGTTTCTCCGTGGCTGTTCGTCGGCGGGGCGGGGATATTCGCGGGGACGCTGTATCTGATGGCGCTGGGGCTGCCGCGCTGGCTGGGCGCAATCACGCCGATCGGAGGCACAGCGCTGATCGCGGGTTGGATCTGCCTCGCGGTGACGGCGGCGCGGGCGAAGACATGAAAAGACGGGCAGCATTCGCGTTGGCGGTCGCGGCCCTGGACGCGTCGAACGGGGCAGCGCACACTATGCCGCCGACACCAGTGCTCGCCGAGGATTTCGAATCCGATCAAGGCGCGGTCTACCGGCTTCTCGCGCAGGACTCGCGGCTCGTCGCGGTGGCAGGTGAGGGTGTCGGTGGCGGCCGGGCGCTTCGGACGACCTATGTCGGCGGGCCGACCGGCAGCGGCGTGATGGTGCGCGTGATCCCGCTCGGACAGGCGGGCAGCGACTATACGCTGAACTATGACGTGCGGTTCGATCGCGACTTCCAGTTCGTGCTGGGCGGGAAGATGCACGGGCTGGGCCCGGCCCGCCCGATTGCCGGCGGCAAGGCGCTGCGTCCCGATGGCTGGAGCGCGCGGGTGATGTGGCGCGAGAACGGCCGGGCGGTGACGTACACCTACCACCAGGACCAAGGCGACCAATATGGCGAGGATGGCCGCGCCGTGCGGTCCTTCGCCTTCGCGGTCGACAGATATTACGCGGTCTCGCTCCATGTGCGCGTGAACGATGCAGCGGACCGGGCGAGCGGTTTCGTCCGCCTCTATGTCGACGGCACCCTGGTCTCGGCGCAGGAGGGGGTTCGCCTTCGCGGCACGTCGGACGCGGAGGGACTGATCAGCACATTCCTGTTCAGCACCTTCCACGGCGGCGGTGATCCGAGCTGGGCACCGCGCAATGCGGCCGGCGACTATGCCGACGTGCACGCGTATTTCGACAATCTCGCGGTCTATCCGGGCGAGCGAATCCGCAAGCGGCCCGGCGCCTGATCCGCGCTCAGCCCACCGGCACGAAGGCGAGGTGCTGGAAGTCGTAGCTGAAATCGGCGAGCGGCGAGAGCGGCTTCATCGTGATGCCGGTGACCTTGCCGTTCGCAACGGCGAAAGTGACCGTGGCGTCTTCGCCCGCGCCCTTGGGGAAACGCGTACGGAAAGTGTCCGTGCCCCACGGCTCGAGCATGCTCTTGAAAACGGGGGTGGGCAGGAAATCGATATGGAGACCCTTGCCGCGCGTGGTGACGACGATGTCGCCGTACCAGGGATCGCGGTAGCGCCCGGCATAAGCGGAGAGCGGCAGGCTGGGGTCACCCGCCGGGGCCTTGTCGACGCCACCGCTGCCCAACTCGGCAAGACCCTCGGCCTCCTGCTTCTTCACTCGTGCCTGCACCGCTGCGACCCAGTCGAAGGCGGGGGCGCCGATGATCAGGTCGAGCAGTGCATTGCGGATGCCACCGGAGACCGCGTCCTCGGTGTTCGAGAGCACGACCACCGCGGCCTTGCGGCCGGGGAGCATCGCGGTCTGGGTGACCTGACCCGAGAGACCGCCCGAATGGTGGACCAGCCGCTCGCCGCGGAAATCCTGGATGAACCAGCCGAGCGCATAGGTCTGGGTGACGCCGCGGGCGGGCCAGGCGTCGCTCGGGCCATCGGACGAGGCGACGATCGTCTGCGGCTTCCACATCTCGGCCTGCTGCGCGGGACTCCACAAAGCGCGGCCATCGGGGAGCTTGCCGCCGGCGAGCTGGAGCTGGAGCCATTTGGCGACATCGCTGACGCTGGCGTTGATGCCGCCGGCCGCGTCGGTCATGATCCCCTCGTCCGGGGCGATGACTTCCATCGGCCCCATACCGCGCACCGGCGGACCGAGCCGGGCATGGCGGCCGGCGACGTCGGAGGTGGTGAGGAAGCGGAGCGCAGGCACCGCGTCGGTCATGCCGATGGGCCCAAGCAGCCGTTCGGAGACGAAGGCGTGCCACGGCTTGCCCGAGAGCTTCTCGATCAGCAGGCCGGCGACGACATAGAGGATGTTGTCATAGGCATAGCCGGTGCGGAAGCCGCGCTCGGCGGCGAGGAAGGGCAGGGCTTTCAGCGCGTCGCTGGCGGGGCGTTCGGTGGCGGGGAATTGCATCAGGTCGCCGGCGCCGAGCGCGAGCCCGCTATTGTGGACGAGCAGGTCGCGCACCGTGAGCAATTCGGTGACGCGCGGATCGTGCATGCGGAAGTCGGGAAGGTAATCCTTGACCGGCTTGTCCCACGCGACCTTGCCTTCCTCGACCAGCATCGCGAGCGACGCGGCGGTGAACGCCTTGGAGTTCGAGGCGATGCCGAAGCGGGTATGGATACCGACCGGTGCGGGCTTACCGAGCGTGCGGACGCCATAGCCTTTGAGATAGACGGGCTGGCCGGGGCGGATCACCGCGACGGCGATGCCGGGCGTCTCGAATACGGTCATGAAGCGCGCGACAATGCCGTCGATCGCGGGATCGGCGAGAACGTCCTGCGCGAAGGCAAAGCTCGGCAGCGCGGCGGCGCCGAGACTGGTGAGCGACAGGGCAAGCGCCTGGCGTCGATTGACTTGCAGGCCGGCCATAGTGATCCCCCAAGGTTGTGGACGGAGCTTAAGGCGAAACGTGCCCCAAACAACTCCCCTCCCTGCAAGGGAGGGGTCGGGGGTGGGTGCGACCCCGGCGCAGGCCGGGGGAGCCCACCGAGCTGCCTGGAATGAAGAAAAGGCCGGGCATCGAGCCCGACCTTTTCTAACCCACCCCTAGCCCCTCCCTTGCACGGAAAGGGAATAACTGGGGGCTTACTTGCCGACGATTTTCTCGATCTGCGCGGCAGTCACCGGATGGTAGCTCGCGCGGGCTTCCTCGAAGAAGCGCCTGGCGATCGGCTGGCCCCATTCGCCCTGCTTCATCAGCCCTTCGTAGATCGGGCGGATCAGCAGCCCGCGGCCGACGCTGTTCACGAAGACCTGGATCGAGTTGAGCGCGGGATCATAACGGTTGGCGATCGCCAGCTCGGCCCAGGCCGAGCGGACATAGGCGTTGGTCGAGCCCGACAGGAGGAGCGCCTCGTCGAGTTCCTTGAGACGCGCAGGCGTTTGCTGGCGCGGCAGGCCGTTGAGGAAGCGCAGCCATTGCTGGGTCGCCCAGCCTTTTGGATCGACCGCCGAGACCGGGCCGCCCGCCTTGACCGCGGCGAGCTGGGCATCGACCTTCGCCAAGGTCGCCGACTGGACGTGGACCGCGTTCTCGGGAAGGCCGGGCTGATATGCCCAGCGATCGAGCTGGAGCTTGTCCTCGAGCGCCTTGTCGCCCTTGATCAGGTTCTTGCGGATATCGGCGAGGAAGCCCGCGGTGGTCTGCGGCTGGAAGGCGTGGCGATCGAAATAGGAACGGAGATACGCATCGAAGCGCTCGCGGCCGACCGCGCGCTCGATCGTGCGCAGGAAGGTCGAGCCCTTGAAATAATCGAGCTGCCCGGCGGTGGCGCCGGGCTCGCCGTGGAGGCGCGTGGTCGGCGCGGATTGGCCGCCGGCATCGGTAATGTCGCTCTGCAGGCCGTCCCAATCGAGATCGGCGTACATCGCGGCGCGCTCCTTGCCGTAGACCGCCTCCATGATGCGGTTTTCGAAATAGGTGGTGAAGCCCTCGTTGAGCCACGAATCGGACCAAGTCGCGTTGGTGACGAGGTTGCCCGACCAGCTGTGCGCGAGCTCGTGCGCGACGACGTCGGTGTTCGAGCGGTCGCCGGTGATGATCGTCGGCGTGAGGAAAGTGAGCGTGGGATTCTCCATCCCGCCGAACGGGAAGCTGGGCGGCAATACCAGCATGTCGTAGCGGCCCCAGCGATAGGGACCGTAGAGCGCTTCCGCGGCGTCGATCATCTTTTCGACGTCGCCCACTTCATACGCGGCGCCCTCGACCATAGAGGGCTCGCTCCACACGCCCGAACGCGGGCCGGTGGCCTTGAAGGCGAGATCGCCGACCGCCATCGCGATGAGATAGGGCGGAACGGGCTTGTCCATCCTGAAACGGAAGCGGCGCTTCTGGTGGGGGACCAGCTCGCCCTTCGCGCCGTCAAGCCGCTCGCCGCTCATCACTGCGACGAAGCCGTCGGGCACGATGAGCGTCGCCGACCAGGTCTGGCGGATGCCGGGGCTGTCCTGCGTCGGGATCCAGCTGCGGTTGTTGATCGGCTGACCCTGGCTGAAGAGGTACGGCACCTTCTTGCCCGCGGTCAGCTCGGGCGCGAGCCATTGCAGCGCGCTGGCGCCCGGCCTGGTCGAGTAGCGGATCGCAATCTGGTTGCCGCTGGTGGGCAAGTCGATGGTGAGCGCCGAGCCGAGTTCCTTGTCGCGCGGGCCGACGGTGTAATGCAGCGGCTTGCGGTCTGCGCCGGTGACTTCGGTGATGTCGAGATCGTCGATATCGAGGACGATCTGCTTCGCGCCGCGCGCGGGCAGGATGTCGAGCAAGGCGCGGCCGGACAGCGTCTTGCTCTCGAAACTCACGTCGAGGTCGAGATCGACATGCGTGACGCGGGCGACCTGCGGCTCGGCATGAGTCCACACGTCCTTTGCCTCGGGCGTTGTGAGGATCGGCGCTGGGCCGGCTTGCTGGGCCATAGCGGGGGCAGTGATCACGAGCGCGGCGAGTGCGGGTAGGAGAATACGCATGGCGCGTTGCTATGCGGATCGGCGATGAACGGCAACTGAGCGGTGAACCGGGGGCCGTGCGGCTGGGCTTCCCAATGTGCCGGATCACCTTCTAGGCTGGTACAAAAGGGAGAAGACCGATGCGGGCGATTGGGGCGACTTTACTGGGCGCGAGCATGCCGTTCCTGTTGGCGGCGGCCGATCCTGAACCTTTGATTATCGATGCTGGGTCTGCACTCTATCCGGCAGAGGCGCTTGAGCAAAAGCTTCACGGCGACGTTCCGATCACGCTGAAGATCAGCGAGACCGGCGAACTGCGCTGCTCGGTGGCACCGAACGAGGCGCTGGCGGTGCTCAGGCGGCCGAGTTGTGCGTTGGTGGCGGCGCGAAACATCTTCGAGCCGCCAGTGAAGGACGGAAAGCCAATCGCGCAGGAGTATAGCTTCATCATCCGCTGGAACCCCGCACGGGACGACGGCCAGTTTGGCGGCGCGATCCCGATGGGGCGGGCGCATTGGATCACCTTTGCGGATTATCCGGCGATTGCGGGGCATCACATGATGACCGGCAAGATCGAGCTCAGCTTCGACATCACGGCCTTTGGTCGCGCGCAGAATTGCAGGATCACGCGCACCGGCACGACCAATGCGTTGGCGGGAGGGATGTGCCCGTTGATTCTCAAGCGTGCGATGTTCCTGCCCGCGCTAGGAGCCGATGGCCGGCCGCAAGCTACCAAGGGAACACTCAAGCTCGATTGGAAATGGTGCGAAGCCACCGGCGAGGCCCGGAGGCACTGCCCTGGTCCGGATGCGGGGGCTTGAACGGCCCAGGCTAGATCGCGCGGAACTCTGACGCGCGTTGGCGAGGGGCGACGATCTTACGCGTATCTGCCCGTTCCCGGCAGAGTCCGGTGCCCGCATCGGGGTGGCCAATTGGGTGGGGATGCTCTCACCCGGGATTGCAGCTGGCTCCCGGCCGTCGCCGGGGTACAGTTTGTGAGTCGGTGTCAGGGGGAGGAAATGCCCTAGCGCGGCTGTGCGTCGAGAAAGTCTTCGACGTCCTTCAGGTCCACAGTCTTGTCGAGGAAAGTCTGGCCGATCCCGCGGGCAAGCAGGAAAGGCAGCGTGCCGGCCGCCATCTTCTTGTCGTGTAGCATATGCTCGACGAGACGCGCGCCCGAGGCAGTGATCCCCGCGGCGGCGAGGCCGTCCGGCAGTCCGATCGCGCGGAGGTGGGCGGCGACGCGTTCGGCTTCCTGACCCGGGCAGAGCCCCAGTCGCGCCGAATAAGCGAAGGCGAGCGCCATGCCCGCGGCGACGCCTTCGCCGTGGAGCAGCGCGTCGGAGAATCCAGTCTCGGCCTCCAATGCGTGGCCGAAGGTGTGGCCGAGATTAAGAAGCGCGCGCTTGCCGGTTGTCTCGCGCTCGTCTTCGGCAACGATCCGTGCCTTGGCGGCTACCGAATGCGAAATTGCAATTTCTCGCGCTTGCGGATCGCCTGCCAGCAAGGCTGCGGCGTTGGCTTCGCACCACTCGAAGAACGCAAAATCGTCGATCAGGCCGTACTTCACTACCTCGGCGTAGCCGGCACGGAGCTCGCGCGGCGGGAGCGTGTCGAGCACTTGCGGATCGATCAGCACGATGCTCGGCTGGTGGAAGGCGCCGATCAGATTCTTGCCGGCGCGGCTGTTGATCGCGGTCTTGCCGCCGACCGAGCTGTCGACCTGCGCTAGCAAGGTGGTGGGGATCTGGATGAAGTTGCAACCGCGCTTGAGGATCGAGGTGGCGAAGCCGACCAGATCGCCGATCACGCCGCCGCCGAGCGCGATGACATGGTCGCTGCGCTCTATCCCCAATTCGAGCAGCCGATCGGTGAGTGCCTCGAGCTGGCTCCAGCTCTTGGTCGATTCGCCCGGCGGGAGGATGACCGCCTCGCTGGGCGTGCCGAGGCTGGCCTGCAGCGTTTCGAGCTGCGCGCGCACATTCTCGTCGGTGACGATGACGAAGCGGCGTCCCTTGGCGAAAGGCGCCAGCGCCTCGCCGGCGCGGGCGAGCAGCCCGGCTTCGATGCGGACGTCGTAGCTGCGGTCGCCCAACGCGACGGGAACGGTATTCAAGTACAGATCGCCTTCAGAATTTCGTCGACGGTGGTGTCGTGCGGAGCCGCTATGCTCTGCACGCGGATTGGCGCGAGCGCATAGAAAGGATTTCTTACCGCCGCCAATTCGGTGAGGATCTCCTCGGGATCGCGGCCGCGCAGCAGCGGGCGGGTGTCGCGGCGGCGGACGCGGTCGGCGAGTACCGTGGGCTCGGCGTCGAGCCAGATCGCGATCGCCTGATCGAGAATCAGGCCACGGGTATCGTCGTTGATAAAGGCGCCGCCGCCGGTGGCGATCACCTTGGGCGTGCCGTCGATCAGCCGGGCGATGACGCGGCGTTCGCCGGCGCGGAAATAGGGTTCGCCGAACTTCTCGAAGATGTCCGATATCGTCATGCCCGCCGCGGCCTCGATCTCGTGATCGGCGTCGACGAAGGGCAGCCGCATGCGCTGCGCGAGGCGCCGGCCGACCGTGGTCTTGCCGGCACCCATCAGCCCGACGAGCACGATCGGCTTGCCCTTCCAGGGGCAGTCAGGAGCGGGCGCTTGCAACATCGTCGGGGGGCTATACAGCGAGGGCGGGTCTCGGGCAAAAGGCCCGCGCAATTCTCAATTTACGGACCTTTCCATGTCCCGTTTCCTCGTTGTGCTCATTGTCCTCCTCCTCGTGCTGATCGGAGGAATCGTCTTCCTCTCGACGCGCAGCACCGAGCAGGAACCGGTTCGCATGGAGAAGGTGGTCCCGCTTGATAACCTCACGAAATAAGGTTTCGCGGATCGGCTTTGCGGCGCTGCTGCTCGCCGGCGTGGGGATGCCCGCGCTGGGGCAGGATACGCCCGAATCGCTGCTGCCGCCGGGCTTCGACGATCCCGCACCGACGCCCGCGCCGGCGCCTGGGCCGGCCCCTGCGCCGACACGAGCCGCCGCACCGGTCGCGCCGGTAGAGGGTGTGACGCTGCCCCTCGACAATAGCTTGGGGAACGTGGCCGAGGGCGAGGTGCCGCAAGCGGCCACGGTCGATCTGTCGCGATACGAGCTTCCCGAATTCGCGCGACATTCGCTCGATCGGGTGGGCGTGCTTGCCGCGGGCAACACCGCGTTCCCCGCCGATTCGTTCGGGCGGAGCGACGGGCGCTGGCTGCAGGTGTTGATGCGTCGGATGAATGCGCCGATCGCCTCGCGATGGGCGTCGATCGTGCTCCGGCGTGCGCTGATGTCGCCGCTCGATACGCCGGCTAACGTCAACGGCGCCGATTTCGCGGCCGACCGCGCCTGGGCGTTGCTGCGCATGGGCGAAGCCAATGCCGCACGCGCCGTGATCGACGACATCGACGCAGAGAACTACACGACCTGGCTCTATCAGGTGGCGATGCAGACTGCGCTGGCCACCGGTGATCCGGCGGCGCTCTGCCCGCTCACCGGCAAGGGTGCGGCGGCGATCCAGCAGCGCGGCTGGGCGCTGGCGCAGGCGATGTGCGCCGGGCTCGCCGGCAAGCCCAATGAGGCGGGCCAGTTGTTCGACCGTGCGCGTTCGGGGACGAGCCCATCGGACATCGATAATCTGCTCGCCGAGAAGGTGCTCGGCACCGGCGCGCAGGGGCGCCGCGCGGTGACGATCGAATGGAATTCGGTGCCCCAGCTGACCGCGTGGCGCTGGGGACTGGCGACCGCGACGGGTGTCGAGGTGCCGGCCGAGCTCTACCAGACCGCGGGCCCACAGGTCCGTTACTGGCAGGCGCTCGCGCCCAATATCGATCCGGCGGCGCGTGCGGCGGCGGCCGAGCTCGCAGCTACGGCGGGCGTGTTTTCCAACGCGGGGCTGGTCGATCTCTATTCGGAGATCGAACAAAGCGGCGATTCGGGTCCCGGCCAGACGATCGCGCGCGACCTGCGCACTGCCTATACCGACGGCGATGTGAGCAACCGCGTCAAGGCGCTGCGGACCTTGTGGGACGGCGCAGACAGCCCGCGCGCGCGCTATGCCCGGCTGATCCTGACCGCGCGTGCAGCTTCGTGGATCCCGGCAAACGACAAGGTCGAGGATCCCGACCGGCTGATCGCGGCGATGCTGTCGTCGGGATATGAGAACGCGGCGCTCGAATGGCGGGGCGTGGTCAAGCCTCGCAGCGAGGGCTGGGCCTTGCTCGCGCTCGCCGATCCGGGCGAGTCGCGGATGGCCGTGGGCGATGTCACGGGCTTTGCGGACACCGGATCGCGGCGCAAGGCGCAGATGCTGGCCGCGGGGCTGGCCGGTCTCGGCCGGTTGAGCGCGGGCGATGCGCAGAGCGTGGCGGCGACGCTCGACGTGCCGATCGGCGGGGTCAATGCCTGGACGCAGGCGATCGACGCCGCCGGGCAGCGCGGCGACGCGGCGACGGTGGCATTGCTCGCCGGCGTGGGCATGCAATCGGTGAGCTGGGACCATGTCGCCCCCGAGGCGCTGTTCCACATCGTCGCGGCGATGCGCGCGGCGGGGATGGTCAATTATGCGCGGATGATCGCCGTCGAGGCGGTGACGCGGTCGGCTTGACCGGATTTGCCGATCACGCGCTGATCGAGCGCTTCCTCGAAATGATGCGAGCCGAAGCGGGTGCTGCTGGGAATACCATCGCTGCCTATGGCACGGATCTGCGGCTGGCCTCCGAAGTGCTGGAGGGGCGGCTGGGCGAAGCGGGCGTCCAGGAACTCGAACGACTGGCGGGCGAATGGCAGGCGCTGGCGCGCTCGACCGTAGCGCGCAAGGCGGCGGCGCTGCGGCGCTTCTATGCGTTCCTGGCGGACGAGGGCCTTCGAGCCGACGATCCGAGCGCGGCGCTGCCACGGCCGGGTACGTCGCGGGCGCTTCCGAAAGTGCTGAGCATCGAGGATGTCGACGCGATGTTCGCGGTGATCGCGGCGCGGCAGGCGCGGGTGCCCGCCGATCCGCTAGACCTGCGGCTCGCGGCATTGATCGAATTGCTCTACGGATCGGGACTGCGTGCCACCGAATTGGTGTCGCTGCCGCGCAACGCAGTGGCGCCCGACCGGCCCTATCTGATCCTCAAGGGAAAAGGCGGGCGTGAGCGGTTGGTGCCGATCTCGGACCGGGCGCGGGCGGCAGTGGCGGTGTGGCACGCGCATGTCGCGGTGGGGCGGCCCTGGCTGTTTCCCTCGGGTAAGGCGCACCTCTCGCGGGTGCGGCTCTATCAGCTCGTCCGCGCGCTGGCGGCGGAGGCGGGGATCCCGCCCGATCGCGTGAGCCCGCACGTGCTGCGCCACGCCTTCGCGACGCATCTGCTGGAGGGCGGCGCGGACCTGCGCGCGCTGCAGGCGATGCTGGGGCATGCGGATATCGCAACGACCGAGATCTACACGCATGTCGACAGCAAAAGACTGGTCGATCTGGTCAATCAGCGGCATCCGCTGGGCGAGGCCTTGGCCAAGGCACCGGGTGCCGCGCGCGTTGACGCGAAGCCCGGCGCGTCCTAACCGCCGAGGCGATGGCAACCTTCCTCGACTTCGAGAAACCGATCGCCGAGCTGCAGAGCCGGATCGACGAGCTGCGCCGCACCGCCGAGGGCGGCGCGGTGGATATCCAGGCGGAGATCGCGCCGCTCCAGGCCAAGGCCGAGCGCCTGCTCCACGACACCTATGCCAGGCTCACGCCGTGGCAGAAGACGCAAGTCGCGCGGCATCCCGAGCGGCCGCATTTCAAGCATTATGTCGCGGGGCTGATCGAGGACTTCATGCCGCTGGGCGGCGACCGCGCCTTTGCCGACGACAATGCGATCATCGGCGGGCTGGGGCGCTTCCGTGGCCGCAGGGTAATGGTGATTGGCCACGAAAAGGGCGACGATACCGCGAGCCGGCTCAAGCATAATTTCGGCATGGGCAAGCCGGAGGGCTATCGCAAGGCGATCCGCCTGATGCAGCTCGCCGACAAGTTCCGGCTGCCGGTGATCACCCTTGTCGACACATCGGGCGCGTTTCCCGGCGTGCAGGCCGAGGAGCGCGGTCAGGCCGAGGCGATCGCCCGCTCGACCGAGCAATGCCTCAATCTCGGCGTGCCGCTGGTCGCGACGATCCTCGGCGAGGGGGGGTCGGGCGGCGCGGTGGCGCTCGCGGCGGGCAATACCGTGCTGATGATGGAACACGCAGTCTATTCGGTGATCTCGCCGGAAGGCTGCGCCTCGATCCTGTGGCGCACGGCCGACAAGGCCGCCGACGCCGCCGAGGCGATGAAGGTGACCGCGCAGCACCTGAAGGACCTCAAAGTGATCGACGGGATCATCGGCGAGCCGCTGGGCGGTGCGCATCGCGATCCGGGTGCGGCGGTGCTGGCGCTGGGCGACGCAGTGGAAAAGGCGCTGGACGCGCTCGACGGCATGTCGCCCGAGTCGCTGCGTCAGGCGCGGCGCGGCAAGTTCCTCGCAATGGGCCGTGTCTGACCCCGGTCTTTGGTGCGACAAACGAAAGGGGCGGCGGAACCTGTGTTCCGCCGCCCCTTTCGTTTGCTTCAGTCGGACAAGGCTTACGAAGCCTTCATGTTCGACGTGACGTTGCTGAAGGTCGTCGTGAGCTGATTGCCCAGGCCCTGCATCGCAGCGATGGCGGCGACGGCGATGAGCGCGGCGATCAGGCCATATTCGATGGCCGTGGCGCCGCGGGTATTGCGAACGAAATTGCGGATCTTAAGCATGGTCAGAACCCCCTTTTGCAATAGGGCGGCGGAACCTGCGTTCCGCCGCCCTTTCCGTTTGCTTTCGTCGAGAAAGGCTTAGGTAGCCTTCATGTTCGACGTGACGTTGCTGAAGGTCGTCTTGAGCTGATTGCCCAGACCCTGCATCGCTGCGATGGCGGCGACGGCGATGAGAGCGGCGATCAGGCCGTACTCGATCGCGGTGGCGCCCTTGGAATTCTTAACGAAGTTGCGAATCTTCTGCATAACCGGTCTCCAACGTTCTAGAACTACTTCATTCACCCGGCCGGCCCGGAAATCCGGTACGGCATCAACTGATCTAACGGAGGGAAGTAAAGAAACGTATAAATCGGGCCGTTTCCAAGTTGTTAACCATGTTCAGCCTGCGGTCTGGACCTTGGTGCTGACATTATCCCACATTTCGCTGGTGACTGTTCCGAGCGCGAGCAAGGCCGCCATGATGGCAAGCACGATCAGCGCGCAGATCAGGCCGTATTCGATTGCCGTCGCCGCTTTGGAATCACGGATCAGGCGAAGGATAGACTTGGTAAGGGCTCGCATAATGCCCGCTTCTCCCCCAGAGGACCGGCGAAAATTAGCGAAAGAGAATTAACGAAGTGTCGAGAAAGACTTCTGGACTGTTGCTGGTCGTGGCGATCGCGCTGGTTGACGGCGAGGGGCGCGTGCTCGTGCAGCAGCGCCCGCCGGGCAAACCGATGGCCGGGCTGTGGGAATTCCCGGGCGGCAAGGTCGAGCCGGGCGAAATCCCGGAGGCGGCGCTGGTGCGCGAGCTGACCGAGGAACTGGGCATCGAAATCGCGATCGAGGCGCTGGCCCCGATCGCCTTCGCCAGCGAGGGGCTAGGCGAGCGGCATCTAGTGTTGCTGCTTTACGTTGCGCACACATGGGAGGGAGCGCCCGAGCCGCGGCACGCAAGCGCGCTGCGATGGGTCCGCCCCGCCGAGATGCGTGGGCTGGCGATGCCTCCGGCGGATGTCCCGCTGGTCGATGCGCTGGAGCGCCTGCTCTAGTCCGGCCGCTTCGGCTTGAGCGCGTCGGCCAGCGAAGTGGTGGCGCTGCCGCGGCGGGCGGGCTTGGGCTGCGAGGGGTCGGGCGCCCAGCCAGTCAGATAGATGATCTCGAAACGCTCAGGCGTACGGCCGTCAGGCTCGGCACGGTCGGCGAAGGCGGCCGAGGCCCGGACAAGGGCGTCGCGCGTGAGCGGCGCGGGGTCCGGGAGCAGATTGGTCGCCGCCATGCCGCGCAGGTCGCGTAGCAAATTGGGTAGGCCGGCATAGCGCACCAGCAGGGTCTCGACATCGGCGACCGGCAGCGCGAAGCCGGCGCGGGCCAGCAGGTCGCCCGCCGCGCGCACGTCGATCTGCGGATGGAAGCGCGCCGCCGGGCGGTCGGCCTCGGCCTCTTTCATGCAGCCGCGCAGCGTCGACAATGTGCCGGCACCGGCGAAGGCACCGAGAAACAGCCCGTCGGGGCGCAGCACGCGGCGCGCGAGCACGAGCGCGCCGGGAACATCGTTGACCTGATCGAGCACGCCGACCGACACCACCAGATCGAAGGACGCATCGGCGAAGGGCAGGCGATCTTCGTCACCCTGCACGCCGCCGGAGGCCTTGGCGAAGCCGAAGCCAGCGTCGAGGTGGGCGATGCGTGCGCCGGGGATATCGAGGTCGCCGGCGAAGCTGCCCAGATCGAGAACGTCGCGGAACTCGCGCCGCACTGCATCGAGCCGCTCGAGCAACCCTTCCAGCATATGCTCGCGCAGAAAGGCGAAGCCGGCAAAGCCCGGAGCGGCGCGGTCGCGGCGGCGGCGGCGGGCGGCGCGCGAGAAGATTTCGGATGCGTTTTCAGAGTCGGACACGCGCGGCTTGTGCAGCGGCGCGGCGCCCGCGACAAGGAGCGGCATGGCTGCGCTCGCTTCCCTTGCACGGCTCGCCGACCTCGCGCTGCCGCCGCGCTGCCCGGGCTGCGGCGAAATGACTGCCGCCGATCACCGCTTCTGCGCCCGGTGCTGGGGTAGCCTGCGCTTCCTCGGACCGCCTTGGTGCGCGCGCTGCCAATTACCCTTCGAATTCGATCGCGGCGAGGGCGCGCATTGCGCAGAATGCCTGGCCGAACCGCCCCCGCATGACGGCGTGCGCGCGGCAGTGGCCTATGGCGAGGTCGCGCGCGAAGTGGCGCTCAAGCTCAAATATTCGGGGCGGCTGGCCTGCGCGGGCACGATGGCGCGGGCGATGGCGCGGCTGATGCCCGAGGGCGCCGAATTATTGGTGCCGGTGCCGCTCCACCGCTGGCGGATCTGGTCGCGCGGGTTCAACCAGGCGGCATTGATCGCCGCGGCGCTCTCGAAGACGAGCGGTGTGCCCGTCGAGGATGCAATATTGCGGCGGACGAAGGCGACGCCGGTGCTGCGCGGGCTGGGCGTGCGGGGACGGGCAAAGGCCGTGGCAGGGGCGTTTGCGCTGGCAAATGGCGCGAAGGCGCGGCTCGCGGGCAAGACCGTGGTGCTGATCGACGACGTGCACACCAGCGGCGCGACCGCGGCGGTCTGCGCGCGTGTGCTCAAGCGTGGCGGCGCCGACAAAGTGATCCTTCTTTGCTGGGCACGCGTTCTGGGAGAGGAAGCGCCGGATTGACAAGCGCGGTCGCCGATCACAACTCGGGAGAGACATGGCCAAGATCGAAATCTACACCACCGCCTTCTGCGGATATTGCTATCGCGCCAAGGCGCTGCTCGATTCGAAGGGAGTCGAGTATGAAGAGATCGACATCAGCATGGGCGGGCCGCGGCGCGCCGAGATGATCCAGCGCGCCGATGGCCGCACCAGCGTCCCGCAGATATTTATCGACGGCAAACATATCGGCGGATCGGACGATCTCGCCGCGCTCGACCGTCAGGGCGGACTGGACCCGCTTTTGGCCGCATGAATCCCGTCTCGAGCTCCGTCGAGAGAGCAGCCCTGCTCCAAATGACCAGCGGGATCGATCCCGCCGAGAACGCCCGTACCCTCGTCGAGGGCGTCGAACAGGCCAAGGCGGGCGGGGCTGCGATGCTGTTCACGCCGGAAATGTCGGGACTGCTCGATCGGGACCGGGATCGCGCGGCGGGATCGCTGGTGCGCGAGGAGGACGACCGCGTGCTCGCGGCGGTGCGCGAGGCGGCGGCGAAGCATGGGCTGTGGGTGCACCTGGGCAGCCTCGCGGTGCTGCGCGACGACGGCAGGCTCGCCAATCGTGGCTTCGTGATCGACGACACGGGCGCGATTCGGGCGCGCTATGACAAGATGCATCTGTTCGACGTCGACTTGCCGAGCGGCGAGAGCTGGCGCGAATCGAGCAGCTATGCGCCGGGCGAGCGTGCGGTGACGGTGGCCACGCCGCTGGGCGTGCTGGGGCTGGCGATTTGCTACGATCTGCGCTTCCCGGATCTGTTCCGCGCGCTGAGCGACGCCGGCGCGACCTTGCTGGCGGTGCCGGCAGCGTTCACCCGGCCGACCGGTGCGGCGCATTGGCACGTGCTGATGCGCGCCCGCGCGATCGAGGCGGCGGCCTTCGTGATCGCGGCGGCGCAGGCCGGCATGCACGCCGACGGGCGCGCGACGTACGGCCATTCGCTGGTCGCCGACCCCTGGGGCGAATTGCTGCTCGACATGGGCGAGGCGGCGGGTGTCGGTTTCGCCGAGATCGATCCGGCGCGTATCGAGGCGGCGCGAGCCCGGGTGCCGGTGCTCAAGCATCGCCGCGCGATCCCGCCGGTGGAGGCGCTATGATCGTCTTCGATCTCAAATGCGGCGGCGGCCACGTCTTCGAGGCATGGTTCGGATCGAGCGCGGCGTGGGAAGAGCAGCGTGCGGCGGGGCTGGTCGCGTGCCCGATCTGCGGCGACGGCGAGGTCGCCAAGGCAGTGATGGCGCCCAATGTCGGTGCCAAGGGCAATCGCGCGGCCGGGCCGATTCCGGCGCCGTCGGGCGATGCGCCGCCCGCTGAGGTGGTGAAGGCCGCGATGGAGATGATTGCGGCGGCGCAGGCGAAGATGCTCGAGACATCGCAATGGGTGGGCACCGCCTTCGCCGACAAGGCGCGTGCGATGCATCTCGGCGACGAGCCGACCGCGCAAATCCACGGCCAGGCGACCGCCGAGCAGGCGCAGGAACTGGCCGAGGAGGGCGTGCCGGTCGCGCCGTTGCTCGTGCCGGTGGTGCCGCCCGAGCGGCGCAATTGATTCCTGTCGCCCCGCTGGCTACCAGCGGCGGCGTGGCCCGGTAGCTCAGCAGGATAGAGCAAGCGATTCCTAATCGAGAGGTCGGAGGTTCGAATCCTCTCCGGGTCACCACTCGCCTGAGATTGATCCTGCTGCGAAGCACTTGCAACTCCCCTCCCTGCAAGGGAGGGGCGGGGGGTGGGTGCGAGCGCAGCGAACCCATCGAGCGGCTCAGGAAAAGAAGGAAAGACCGGGCATCGAGCCCGGCTTTCCGTACCCACCCCTAACCCTTCCCTAAAAGGGAGGGGAATCTGAAGGTCGTTACAGCCCTGGCGCGCGAATGTGTTCTTCGGCAAGCCGCGCGCCGACTGGTTTTTGAAACCAATTGACAAAATGATTTATTTAATCGCATTTTGATCGGGACGACGATGGCGGGCCCGAAAGGGACTCGCTGCGGATGGAACGGGCACGCAGAGGCCCACATGGAGGAGGCCCCCGAAATGCTGGCAGTCGTGCGCTCTCGCGAGTCCCGCAGCCTCCGCTCGGCCGGTGCAGGACTCCTGTTGGCCACGGTGTGCAGCTTCGCGTTGGGCAGCGCCGTCCATGCCCAGAGCGATCGCCGGGCGCGCGAGCCGGTCGACGAGGCAAATCCGCTGGTCGGCACCGCGCCGCTCGATAGGCCCGAACTGATCGGCAACGCGCCGCCCGCGGGTGAGCCGCTATATTCGGGGATCACTTCGCCGGGCGCGCGGCTGCCGCACAGCGCGGTCGAGGCGGCGCCGGTCAACTTCAACGTCGAGCTGAGCTACCCCACCGGAGTCGCGACGCCCTATTACTATACCAGCCCGACGATGATCGGCTTCACCGGCGGCGGTGGCCCGACCTATGGCGCACGGGCGACGCCGATGCTGATGCCGGTGGTCGGCGACTGGACCGTGCCGCCGGTCTACAGCCAGGCCTATTACGACAAAGCGCGCGAGAAGGCGGCGCCGGGTTATTATTCGGTGTTTCTCGACAGCTTCAAGACGAAGGTCGAACTCACCGCGACGCAGGCGACCGCGCTGATGCGCTTCACCTTCCCGGCGACCGAGCGCGCGCATGTGATCCTCAATCTGCAGGGGCGCGGCGGCGAGGTCGAGATCGTCGGCGACCATAGCGTGCGCGGTATCGTGGCCGCGCAAAGGGATAACGAAGCGCGCGACGGGCGCTATTTCGTCGCGGAGTTCTCGAAGCCGTTCAAGAGCTTCGGTACCTTCCGCAAGTCGCCGGGCAACCAGCGTGGCTACGGCATCGGCGACAAGGATGTTCTGCCCGGCGCGCGGACGATCGAGGGCGGTTTCGCCGGCTCCTATCTCGACTTCACTACCGCGCAGGGCGAGCCGGTGCTCGTCAAGATCGCGCACGGCGCCAGTTACGAAGCGGCCGAACAGCGGCTGCGCACCGAGAGCCCCGGCTGGGATTTCGACGACGTGCATGGCAAGGCGCGCGCCGAATGGGCGAAATTGCTCAATCGGGTGCAAGTGACCGGTGGCACGCCGAAGCAGCGGATGCTCTTCTATTCGGCCCTGTTCCAGTCCTTCGCCAGCCCGCGACTGGTGGCGCGCAAGGGCGAGCAGTTCACCGACAGCCATGGAAAGACGCAGTCCGTGGCGTATGACCGTTACGGGCCGGTGCCTTTCTGGGATACCGGGCGCAACCAGATCGTGCTGCTCGAGCTGATGGAGCCCGAAGTGGTGCGCGACATCATGCAGTCCGAGCTCGACATGGCGCGCGAGCGGGGCTTCATGAACAGCTCGTTCCACGGCGACAATGCGGTGTTCCTGTATCTCGGTGCGATGCGGCGCGGGATCCCGTTCGATTATGCCGCGGCGTACGAATTCCTTCGGAAAAATGCCGTGGATCCAAAGGGGCCGCGTGATTTTCTGAGCGAGTATCAGAAGCAGGGCTGGGTCTCGGACGAGATCCCCGAAGGCAATCCCAGCCCGCCTCATGCCGGTGGCAAGGCGGGGGCGGCCAAGACGCTCGAATATGCCTGGGACGATCATGCGCTCGCCGAGTTCGCCGATCGGCTGGGCAAGCGCAACGATGCGCGGCTGTTCCGCAAGCGCGCGGCCAATTGGCGCAACGTGTTCGACCCGTCGATCGGCTTCGTCCGCGGGCGCACCGCCGACGGCAAGTGGATCAGCCCGTTCGATCCGGCCGAGCCCTATTACAACTTCATGATGAAGGAGGCGTCGGGCTGGTCGACGCTCTGGCTCGTGCCGCACGACGTGCAAGGGTTGATCGACGCGCTCGGCGGCCGCGCGGGCTTCAACGCCAAGCTCGATGCATTCTTCTCGAAGCCGTACAATCCCAAGGGCATCTGCCGCGACTGCACCGGCATGATCGGCCAGTTCGTGCAGGGCAATCAGCCCGATCAGCACGCGCCCTATCTCTATGCGTGGAGCGGCCAGCCGTGGAAGACGCAGGAGCTGACCCGGCGCGTCCTCGCCGATCTCTATGGCAGCGACGAGAGCGGCTATGGCTATCCGGGGATGGACGATCAGGGCGCGACTTCGTCCTGGTACGCGCTGAGCGCGCTCGGCTTCTACCCGGTCGATCCGTCGAGCGACGAATATATCCTCGGCAGCCCGATCTTCGATCGCTCGGTGCTTCAGATGGTCAACGGCAAGACGCTCGAGATCGTGGCGCGCAACAATTCGGCGAAGAACCTCTACATCCAGTCGGCCACGCTCAACGGCCGGGCATGGAGCAAACCGTGGTTCCGCCATTCCGACATCGCCAACGGCGCGAAGCTGGTGCTGGTCATGGGGCCGAAGCCGAACCCCGCCTGGGGCAGCGCTCCCGGCGACGCGCCGCCTTCGTTGACGCGGCACTGAGGAGAGAGACATGCGATCATTGACTCTCGCTTCAATGCTGGCGCTGCTTCCCACCACGGCCCTCGCCCAGCAGGCCCCGCGCGGCGACGCCGTCTATACCGGCGCGATCTCGACGCGCTGGGGCAGGGCGGTGACGCCCGAGAACGCCTGGCGCAGCTATCCGCGGCCGCAGCTCCAGCGTGACCAGTGGCAGAACCTCAACGGGCTGTGGGACTATGCGATCGCCAAGGCCGGCGCGTCGCAGCCGCAGGCGATGGACGGCAAGATCCTCGTGCCGTTCGCGGTGGAGTCCCACCTGTCGGGAGTCGCTCGCAAAGTGCTGCCCGAGGACCGGATCTGGTATCGCCGCGAGTTCACGATCCCCGCTGACTGGGCCGGGCAGAACGTCATGCTCAATTTCGGTGCAGTCGATTATTCGGCGATCGTCTGGGTCAACGGTGCCCCGGTCGGCGCACACAAGGGCGGATCCGACAGCTTCGGCTTCGACATCACCGCGGCGCTGAAGCCGGGGGCCAACGAGATCGTCGTGCAGGTCGCCGATCCCACCAGCGCCGGCAGCCAGCCGCGCGGCAAGCAGATCCTGAACCCCGAAGGCATCTGGTACACCGCGTCGAGCGGAATCTGGCAGACGGTGTGGCTCGAGCCGGTGCCCAGGCTCCACATCGCCGATGTCCGCGCGACGCCGAACGTGGATACCGGCAAGGTCGAAGTCGATGTCGCGCTGAGCGCCTGGGCGAGCGACACCGACGCGGTGCGCCTCAGCGTCAAATCGGGCAACAGGACGATCGCCTCGACGATCCTGCGCGCCAATCGCCACGCCAGCATCGCGATCCCCGACGCGCATCTCTGGTCGCCCGAAGATCCGTTCCTCTACGATCTGGTCGCCGAGCTGGTGACGGTGAAGGATCCCTGGGCCGGCAAGCCCGAGCGCGACCGCGCCGCTTATGATGCGCGCTTCACGCGTGGCGAGGCGGACACCTATGCCGCGGCGCAGGTGGCCGGCGCCCCGCGCGATCGGGTGAAGGCCTATTTCGCGATGCGCAAGATCTCGGTCGGCCCGGGAACGGTGACCGGCCAGCCGATGCTGCTGCTCAACAACAAGCCCTATTTCCAGAACGGCACGCTCGATCAGGGCTGGTGGCCCGACGGTCTGCTCACCCCGCCCTCCGAAGCGGCGATGCGCTACGATCTCGAATTCCTCAAGAAAGCTGGATTCAACATGGTCCGGAAGCACATCAAGGTGGAGCCGGCGCGCTATTATTACGACGCCGATCACATGGGCATGCTGATCTGGCAGGACATGCCGTCGGGCGGCGGCGAGGACCAGTTCCTCGCGGGCACCAGCCAGAGCCAGGCCGTGCTCTCGTCGGACGTGATGAGCGACCAGCAGACCGAGCTCTCGCAGATGATCGGCGATCTGCGCGCCTTCCCCTCGATCGTGACATGGGTGGTCAACAACGAGGGCTGGGGCCAGTACGACTCCGCCACGCTCGCGCGCTTCGTGAAAGGCATGGACCCGAGCCGGCTGGTCAATGCCGATAGCGGCTGGCTCGACGTCGCGCCCGGCGCGTCGGACATGTTCGACATCCACACCTATGAGGACGTGCCCAAGGTACCGACCCGGCAGGCCGAGCGCGCGATCGTGATCGGCGAATATGGCGGGGTCGGCTGGCCGATCGAGGGCCATTTGTGGCGCAACGACAAGCGCTGGAGCTATCAGGTGACAACCGATGCCAAGGACTATCTCGCGCGCTATCGGCGCAAGTTCGAGGAGATCGTCCGGCAAGCCAGGGTCCATGGCCTGAGCGCGTCGGTCTATACCCAGACCACCGATGTCGAAGGCGAGATCAACGGCCTGCTGACCTATGACCGCGAGGTCGCCAAGGCACCAGCCGAAGCCTTCGCCCGCATGGCAAAGCCCCTGTGGGAGCCCGTCGCGGCGCCCGCAACACCCTAGTTTTCAACGGCAAACCGCAGGCAGCGGCGATCTCTTCAACGGATCGTCGGGGGCCGCACACATACCAACTCGATCCAATTGACAAATTGCTTTTAATATTCAGGATGGACGCCGAGCGCAAAGGCCGAAGGCCGGCGCGGGGACACACAAAAGGCCGGAGGCGAGGACGTCGCGGCGAATCGGGAGGAGAGTAAAATGAATTTCGGGCAGATCGAACGGTCTCGCGGATCCTCGCACAAGCGAGTCGCGCGCTACCTGATGCTTTCGGCGAGCGTGCTCGTTGCGCTTGCCGGTACGGCGCATGCGCAGGACGCGACGGGCACGCCGGATGCCGCGACCACGCAGGGTGCAGGCACCGCGCAGGACGCGCCGGCTCAGGACGCCGCGCCCGCGGCTGAAGGTCAGGAAGGCGATATCGTCGTCACCGGCTTTCGCGCCTCGATCGAGCAGAGCCTGTCGCAGAAGCGCAACGCCAACGCATTCGTCGACGTGATCACCGCGGAGGACGTCGGCAAGTTCCCCGACAAGAACGTGGCGGATTCGCTGCAGCGCGTGCCCGGCATCATCATCGACCGTGACGGCGGCGAAGGCAGCCGGGTCAGCATCCGCGGCCTCAGCTCGGACCTGACGCTGACCGAGCTCAACGGCAACTTCATCGCCTCCGCCGACAGCGGCGATCCCTCGCGCTCGTTCAACTATCTGCTGCTGCCCTCGAGCCTGATCGGCAGCGTCGAAGTGTTCAAGTCGCCCGAAGCGCGCCTCGATGAAGGCGGCGTCGGCGGCATCATCATCAACCACACGCGCAAGCCCTTCGAACTCGAGCCCTGGTCGGGCAGCGTGTCGGCCGAAGGTACCACGTCGGACGTCACCAAGAAGATCGAGCCGAACGTCTCGGGGCTGCTCTCCTGGCGCAACGAAGACAAGACCTTGGGCTTCCTGGTCGGCGCCACCTATCAGGTGCGCACCAATCGCTCGCTCAGCGCGTCCGGCGACAGCTGGCATTGGTGGACCGACGACAAGGCCACCAACCCCGCGACCGACGTCAACGGCAAAACCTTCGCCAATGATTCCGCGATCGACTATTGGAACAGCGGCGACGATGCCGGGCAGACCACGCAAAGCGGCACGCACTACAGCGGCTATTGGGCTCCCCAATCGGTCGCCGAAACGATCATGGAGCAGAAGCGCAAGCGCCTCGGCATCCAGGCGACGATGCAGACCAGGCCGTTCGACAATCTGGAGATCTCCGCGAACTATTTCCGGTTCCAGCTCAACGGTGATTATACGCGCAGCACCATCAAGGTCCCCGAATGGGGCTATGGCAATTTCTTCACCGACGCGACGTTCGACAAGAGCGGCACGGTCCTGACCGGCGCGACATTCCAGGTTCCGGCCGAAGGCACCGGCTGCCGCGTGCCCGGTAACATGTGCACGATGGAAACCCCGGCACCGCAGGACACCTATGTCCGCGAGAAGAGCGTCTCCAACACCTATGACGTGCGCGGCAATTGGGAGCTCGGCCACCTCAACGTCGATTTCGTGTTCGGCAAGACAAAGGCCACTGGCGGTCCGTCGTTCCAGTTCTACGCCCAGGCCAAGCCGCGCGCAGGCACCGTCAACGGCAATTCGCTCAGCGCGTGGAACTTCACCGATCAGTCGATCGCGATGGAATTCTCGCCCAACGTGATCCAGAACATGCTGAACGGCGTCGCCCAGATCGATCTTGGTTCGACGGGCTCGGGCTTCACCAACAGCTCGATTTCTCAGCGCTACGCGCAGGTCGACGTGACCCGGAAGTTCGACGCGTCGTTCATCGACTCGATCCAGGTCGGTGCGAAGTGGCGCGACGGCCGCATCCATCGCGAGACCGGCAAGTTCGAATGGTATTCGGACGCCGCCAATACGCTGCGCTTCCAGGATACGCCGGGCGGCGCATTGGCATTGCCGGAAATCTTCTACCCGGATTCGCTCGGCAACATCGCCGGCGGGTTCCAGACGTCCGCTTTCCCGGCGATCAACATCCAGAACTATATCGGCTATCTGAACAAGACCTATAACGGGCCGGTTCGCGTTCCCGAGCCGCAGAACGTGTACAACATCCGCGAGAAGATCTGGGCCGGCTATGCCCAGGCAAACTTCAAAACGGACAATATCCGCGGCAATATCGGCCTGCGCGTGGTCAATACGAAACAGGACGGCACGTCGACCGACCGGATCACCTACGAGAACGAATATTGCGTGAACGGGCCTGGCGGGCCGTTCGACCCGAACAAGCCGGTAGGCGCCGACGGCAATTGTACGGTGATCCCGGAATCGCAGCGCCAGGTGAAGGTGTTCAGCCCCAATTCGGAGAGCAAGAGCTACACCGACTTCCTGCCGAGCTTCAACATCTCGTGGGAGGCGATGCCCAACCTGCTGCTGCGTGCGGCAGCGTCGAAGGTCATTGCCCGGCCAGGCTATGGCGATCTCGCGGGCTCGCGCGGTCTGACGTTCAACTCGGATGCGTTCGTCTTCGATCGCGCCCAGTTCGGCGCGCTGCCGGGCTGGTTCGGCGACGGCGGCAATTTCAATCTGAAGCCGTTCAACGCCTGGCAGTATGACGCCGGCGTGGAATGGTATTTCCACCGCGGCTCGGTGCTGGGTTTCACGCTGTTCCGCAAGGACGTGAAGGACTTCATCGTGCCGGTCGTGATCGATCTTCCGCAGGAGGTCGCCGGCCAGACCGTGACGGTCCAGCAATATTCGACTCAGGCAAACGGCACGAGCGCGGTGTCGCAGGGTATCGAAGTCTATGCCCAGCACACGCTGGACTTCGGCCTCGGCGCGCAGGTGAACTTCACCTATAACGACACCTCGCAGGCCGACGTCACGCTGAACGGGACCAAGCTGGGTGAATCGGCGCTGGTCGGCAGCGCGAAGACCCAGCTCAACGCCTCGGTCTTCTACGAACACGGCCCGGTCCTGCTGCGTGCTTCGTACAATCGCCGTGGCGAGGTCGTGCGCGGACTGTCCTCGGGCCTCAACGTCTATGACGATCCGTACGATCAGGTCGATCTCAACGCGGCGTTCGACGTGTACAAGAACCTCCAGATCACCGGCTCGGTCATCAACCTCACCAAGTCCGAACAGCGCCAGCATCTGGGCAACGACACGAAGGACCGCTTCATCTCGAACGTCTATTCGGGCCGCCGCTTCTATCTGGGCATGGCATTCAAGTTCTGACGCGTCGTCCCTGACGCACACGTAATCGCCCCCCAAGGCGCCTAGGAGGTGATCCGTTCCCCCCGGATCACCTCCATCTTTGTACCGCGGGGGCCTTGCGTGCCACATGGGATGCACGGTTGATTCTGCAGGAAGAAGCGGCATGCGGCGAATGATGCAAACCGGTCTGGCGGCAGCGGCGGTGCTGCTCGTCACGGCTTCGGCGCCCGCGCCCAATCCGATCGTGCCGGGCTGGTATGCCGATCCGGAGATCCATGCCTTCGGGGACCGCTATTGGATTTATCCGACCTATTCGGATCACGGCGCGGTGCCCGATGTTTCGCCGGGCTTCACGCCCGCGCAAATCGAACTGCGCAAGCAGAAGATGGTCCGCCCGTCCTACGGTATCCAGACCTTCTTCAATGCCTTCTCCTCGCCCGATCTCGTCCATTGGACGAAGCACGAGCATGTGTTCGACGTGAAGAATGCCGGCTGGGCGGCCTTCGCGATCTGGGCGCCTTCGGTGATCGCGGCGAACGGCAAATATTACATGTTCTTCAGCGCCAATGACATCCAGAAGGATGGCGAGTTGGGCGGGATCGGGCTGGCGATGAGCGACACGCCCGGCGGGCCGTTCAAGGACGCGATCGGCAAGCCGCTGATCGGCAAGTTCCACAATGGCGCCCAGCCGATCGACCCGTTCGCGTTTCGCGACAAGGACGGGCAGGTCTATCTCTATTATGGCGGCTGGCAGCACTGCAACGTCGTCAAGTTGAGTAAGGATCTCAAGACCATCGTCCCGCATGCCGACGGCTCCACGTTCAAGGAGATCACGCCCCCCGGCTATGTCGAGGGCTCGTTCGTGATCCAGCGCAAGGGCGTCTATTACCTGATGTGGTCCGAGGGCGGCTGGACCGGCCCTGATTACAGCGTCGCATACGCGATGGGGCCGAGCCCGGTCGGACCGTTCAAGCCGATGGGCAAGATCCTGCAACAGGACTTCAAGATCGCGCGCGGCGCTGGGCACCATTCGGTGGTCAACGTGCCCGGCACCGACGAATGGGTGATCGCCTATCACCGCCGCCCGCTCGGCGAAGAGCGCGGCGAACATCGCCAGCTCGCGCTCGACCGCATGGAGTTCAACGCCGACGGCACGATCAAGCCGGTGGTGATGACCAACGAAGGCGTCGCGCCGCGTCCGATCGGCCGCGCAAAATGAAAATCTCAGGGGGAGACCTGCGTTGAAGACCTTCGCTCGATCACTGCGCGGTGCGATCGCGCTGCTGGCCACCACCGGCCTGTGCCTGCCCGCGCCGCTGCTCGTGCCAATGGCGCACGCCCAGACCGCGCAGGAGGAAGCGCTGTCCGATCTCGTCAACCCGCTGATGGGCACCGATTCGAGCCATGGGCTCTCCTACGGCAACACCTATCCCGCGGTGGCGGTGCCATGGGGGATGAACTTCTGGACCCCGGTCACCGGCAAGATGGGCAATGGCTGGGGCTACACATACGACGCCGAGAAGATCAACGGCATCAAGCAGACCCACCAGCCGAGCCCGTGGATGAACGATTACGCCGCATTCGCGCTGTTCGCGGAAACGGGGGCGCTCAAGATCGATCAGGACGAGCGCGCAAGCTGGTACAGCCACAAGGCCGAGGAGAGCCGGCCCTACAAATACAAGGTCTATCTCGCCGATTACGACGTGACTGCCGAAGTCGCGCCGACCAACCGCGCCGCGCAGTTCCGCTTCACCTTCCCGAAGAGCGATGACGCGCACATCATCCTCGACGGCCAGACCGGCGGATCGATGGTGGCGATCGATCCGGCCCGGCGGCGGATCACCGGCTATGTCCGCAACAATCACGGCGGCGTACCCGACAATTTCCATAACTGGTTCGTCGCCGAATTCGATCACGACTTCACCGTCACGCGGACGTGGGACGATAATGGCCAGCTCTCCGCCGATCTGAAGCGCAAGGGCGGGCATGTCGGCGCGGTGGTCAGCTTCAAGACCCGCGACGGCGAGCAGGTGGGGGTGAAGGTCGCCTCTTCCTTCATCAGCCCCGAACAGGCCGAACGCAATTTGACGCGCGAGATCGGGCGCGACAGCTTCGACCAGACCGAGGCCAAGGCCAAGGCGGCATGGGAGCGCGAGCTCGGCCGGATCGAAGTCAGCGATCCGAACATCGACAATCGCCGTACCTTCTATTCGGCGATGTACCGCATCCTGCTGTTCCCGAGGATGTTCCACGAGATCGACGCGCAGGGGAAGACCGTCCATTACAGCCCTTATGACGGCAAGGTGCACGATGGCCCGCTGTTCACCGACAACGGCTTCTGGGACACGTGGCGCGCGGTCTTTCCCTATTTCGCGCTCGTCTATCCCGATCTCGACAGCCAGATCATGCAGGGACTGGTCAACACCTACAAAGAATCGGGCTGGCTTCCCGAGTGGATGAGCCCCGGCCACCGCGACGTGATGATCGGCTCGAACTCGGCCAACATCATCGCCGACGCGTATCTCAACGGCGTCCGCGGCTTCGACGTCGAGACCCTGTACGAGGCGATGGTCAAGAACGCGACCACGTCGCAAGGCCGCCCGAAGGACAAGAAGGGCAATGTCCTGACTGCTGTCGGTCGCGAGGGCGTCGAGCTGTACAACCAGCTCGGCTATGTCCCCTATGACGCCGGCATCAACGAGAATGCCGCGCGCACGCTCGAATATGCCACTGCCGATTTCTCGCTGTCGCGCCTCGCCGCAGCGCTCGGCAAGACCGAGGAGGCGAAGAAATACGCCGCGCAGGCGCAGAACTACCGCAAGCTCTACGATCCGGAATCGGGCTGGATGCGCGGCCGCAACAAGGACGGCAGCTGGATGACGCCGTTCAATCCCTATGCCTGGGGCGACGCCTTCACCGAGGGCAATTCGATGCATTACAGCTGGTCGGTGATGCAGGACGTGCAGGGTCTGATCGACTTGATGGGCGGCGACCGGGAGTTCACCGACCGGCTCGATTCGATCTTCACGCTGCCGCCGATCTTCGAGAACAGCTATTACGGCTCGGTCATCCATGAGACGCGCGAGATGCAGATCGTCAACATGGGCCAATACGCCCATGGCAACCAGCCGATCCAGCACATGATCTACCTCTACGACTGGGCCGGCCAGCCGTGGAAGGCGCAGGCGCATGTCCGCGACGTGATGGCGAAACTCTATTCGGCGACGCCCGATGGCTATCCGGGCGACGAGGACAATGGCCAGACCTCGGCCTGGTACGTCTTCTCGGCTCTGGGCTTCTATCCGGTGACGCCGACCGTCGGCGAATATGCGATCGGCAGCCCGCTCTTCCAGAAGGTCAAGCTCACCATGCCCTCCGGCAAGGCGCTGACGATCGAGGCGGCGAACAACGGCCCGAAGAACGTCTACATCCAGTCGGTGACGTTCAACGGCCAGCGCCACGACAAGACGTTCCTCACGCGCGAGGCCCTGCAAGGCGGCGGAACCCTGCGCTTCGTGATGGGCCCGACGCCCAACAAGACCTGGGGCGCGAGCAAGGCCGCCGCGCCCTTCTCGATGAGCGCACCGGGAGCGCGTAAATGAACCGCCGTGACGTGATCGCGGGCGCCGGGGCGCTCGCGGCCGCAACCGCGCTGCCGGCGCGCGCGCTGGCAGCGGACGGCTTCGTCTCGCAACGCCCGCCGGTCAGCGCGCGGCGCTTCGTCAGCAAGGCGGTCGAGGCCGAGATCAAGGCCGTGAAGGCCAGGATCGCCGATCCCGAAATCGCTTGGCTGTTCGAGAATTGCTACCCGAACACGCTCGACACCACGGTCGCGCAGCTCGGCACCGTCGACGGCAAGCCCGACGCGGTCGTCATCACCGGCGACATCAACGCGCTCTGGCTGCGCGACAGCTCGGCGCAGCTCCAGACCTATGTCCACCTCGCGCCGAAGGATGCCGGGCTGCGTCGGCTGTTCCACGGGCTGATCCAGCGCCAGTCGCGCTGCATCCTGATCGATTCCTACGCCAACGCCTTCATGGAAGACCTGTCCGCGAAGACCAATCTCGAATGGTCGCAGACCGACAAGACCGACATGAAGCCGGGGGTCGCCGAACGGAAGTGGGAGATCGACTCGCTCTGCTATCCGATGCGCCTCGCCCACGGCTATTGGACCGCGACGCGCGACAAGGCCCCGTTCGACGCGCTCTGGTCGCAGGCGATGGCGCGCGCCGTCGCTACCTTCCGCGAGCAGCAGCGCAAGGACGGCCCGGGCCCCTATCATTTCCAGCGCGTCGACAAATCCCCGACCGAGACGGTGATGCTCGGCGGCTATGGCGCGCCGACCCGGAAAGTCGGGCTGATCCATTCGATGTTCCGCCCGTCGGACGATTCGACGGTGCTGCCGTTCCTGATCCCCTCGAACCTGTTCGCGGTGTCGGCGCTCAAGATGCTCGCCCAGGTGCACCGCGAAGCGCGTGGCGATGCCGCGGCGGCGCAGGACTGCCTCGCGCTCGCCGCCGAAGTGCAGGCCGCGCTCGACGCGCACGGCAAGATGGCGGACGGGCAGGGCGGCGAGGTCTGGGCCTATGAAGTCGACGGCTATGGCAATGCGATCTTCATGGACGACGCCAATGTGCCGAGCCTGAGCGGACTCGCGCTGCTCGGTGCCGCGGACCGCGACGACCCGCTGTTCCGCCGCTCGGCGGCGCTCGCGTGGAGCAAGCGCAACCCCTGGTTCTTCGAGGGCAAAGCGGGGCAGGGCATCGGCGGACCCCATGTGGGGATGGACATGATCTGGCCGATGTCGATCATCGTCCATGCGCGCAACAGCGACGACGATACGACGATCCTCCAATGCCTGCGCTGGCTCAAGGCGACCCATGCCGGCACCGGCTTCATGCACGAGAGCTTCCACAAGGACGACCCGACCAACTTCACGCGCAAATGGTTCGCCTGGGCCAACGGGCTGTTCGGCGAGCTGATCCTCGATATCGCGAAGCGCAAGCCTTCGCTTCTTGCCAACCGGATTTGATGACCATGATCACTGCAAATCGCCGCCAATTGCTCGCCGGCACCGGGCTCGCCGCTTTGACCAGAGCGGCGCCGGCGCTCGCCCGCGTGCAGAAGGCCACCGCCGGCAAGCCCGACCTGTTCATCGGCACCGGCGGGCACGGCCACACCTTTCCCGGTGCCTCTTTGCCCTTCGGCATGGTGCAGCTCAGCCCCGATACCGACAATAGCCGCTGGGACGCATGCTCGGGCTATCACCGTACCGACACGTCGATCATGGGCTTCTCGCACACCCATCTCTCGGGCACCGGCATCGGCGACATGCTCGACGTGCTGGTGGTGCCGACGCGTGGGCCGCTCGAGCTCGATCCGGGCAAGCTCGACGATCCCGACAAGGGCTATCGCCAGCGTTTCTCCGAAGAGCATGCCGAGCCCGGCTATTACCGCGTCAAACTCGAATCCGGCGTGCTCGCCGAGCTGACCGCGACCGAGCGCACCGGCCTGCACCGCTACCATTTCCCCGCCGGCGCCGGGCATATCCTGATCGACTTCGCCCACATGATCATCGACGTGTGGGACAAGGGCATCATCGTCGACCAGGCCTCGCTCGCGATCGACGCGAACGGCATGCTCACCGGCAGCCGGCGGGTACATCGCTGGGCCAAGGGCCGGCACATTCATTTCGCGATGCAGCTCTCGCGCAAGCCGAGCCGGGTTCAGTTCTTCGGCGACGACAACAAGCCCGCACCGGCGGGCGCGAAAGTCGTCGCCGGCAACAAGCTCAAGGTCGCCTTGTTCTTCGACGAGGCGGGCGGCGAGCCGATCCTCGTCAAGACCGGCATCTCGGCGGTCGATGTCGCGGGGGCCAAGGCCGCGCTCGCCGCCGAGGCGCCGGGCTGGGACTTCGACCGCGCCGCCACCGCCGCGCGCCGCGCCTGGGCGAAGGAGCTCGATGCCGTCCGCGTCGAGGGCGGCACGCCCGCCCAGCGCACGATCATGGCGAGCGCGCTCTACCATTGCTTCCTCGCGCCGACGCTCTTCACCGATCGCGACGGCCGCTATGTCGGTATGGACCGAGAGGTACATCAGGCGCCCGCCGACACGGCCGCGTTCAGCACCTATTCCTTGTGGGACACCTATCGCGCGCTCCATCCCCTGCTCACCCTCGTCCAGCCCGAGCGCGCGGCGATGTTCACCCGCGACCTGATCCGCCAAACGCAGCAAAGTCCCTATGGCCCGCCGGTCTGGCAGCTCCAGGGCGTCGAGACCGGCTGCATGATCGGCTGGCACTCGGTGTCGGTGCTCGCCGAAGCACACGCCAAGGGCATCAAGGCCGATTATGCCGCGGCATGGCCCAATATCCGCCGCCGCGCCTTCGATCGCGATTTCAAGGACAGCGACGGCTCGCTCGGCCGCGGCTATTATTACGACCTCGGCTACATCCCTGCCGACAAGATCTGGGAATCGGTCAGCCGCACCCAGGAATATGCCTATGACGATTGGGCGATGGCGGTGCTCGCCGACGCCGCGGGCGCGAAGGACGACGCCGAGAAGCTGCGCGAGCGCAGCCGCAACTATCGCAACGTGCTCGATCCGCAGGCGCGCTTCGCCAAGCCAAAATTCTCAGACGGCAGCTGGTGGGCGAATTACGATCCGGTCCAGCTCGGCCACGACGTCAAGAAGCACCGCGACTATACCGAAGCAAATGGCTGGCAGGCGACCTTCCTCAACCAGCACGACGTCCATGGCCTGATCGCGCATTTCGGCGGCGATGCGGCGTTCGAGAAGCAGCTCGATGCCTTGTTCAATGCGCCGTCGACCTTGCCCGAGAACGCGCCGCCCGACATTTCGGGGCTGGTCGGCCAATATGCGCACGGCAACGAGCCCAACCACCACGTCGCTTATCTCTATGCCTTTGCCGGCGCGCCGTGGAAGACGCAGGCGATGATCCGCCGTCTGTGCACCGAGATGTACAAGGCCGATCCCGACGGCGAAATCGGCAACGACGATTGCGGCCAAATGAGCGCATGGTTCGTGCTGAGCGCCCTGGGCTTCTACCCCGTCGATCCGGTGAGCGCGGTGTATGTATTCGGCTCGCCGCTGTTCGACGCGGCAGAGGTGCGGCTGGGGCAGGGCAGGACGCTACGCATCGTTGCCCGCAACAACGCCCCCGATGCCCCGTACATCCAGTCGGTGCGCTGGAACGGCAAGCCCTGGACGCGCAACTGGATCAGCCACGCCGATCTGGCGAAGGGCGGCGAGCTGGTCTTCGAAATGGGCAAGCAGCCCTCGCGCTTCGGCACCGCCAAGGCGGATCGCCCACCCTCGTTCGGGCGGCCTCCAGCCTAACAAGCCGACGCATCACACCAAATCTTTGAAATATTCTACCACCCGCGCTGCTTCAACAGTCGCGCTTCCGGCGATCGGTATCCGCAGATGCCCATTATACCGCGCGCTTTGATGGGTTGAGCCTGCACCTCTGATTGTCAGTCGCATCGAGAACTCGATAGAAGAGACTGCATCAGTCTCGATCCGAGCATTGGCAAAGCGCGACATTCCTTTTGTGGCAAGGCGAAACCAGGTATTCCCGACAAGCACGGATCGCCGCGTGAATATCACCTCGAGTCCTTCCGGCCAGTTGCCGCGAGGCAGGCGCCAATTATTTTTACGCTTCTTTCGCCTGAGTTCATTGTCGCGAAATATTGCAAATGCATCAGGCGCGACGGTCCATCTGCCTATGACGTCGTCGCCTCGCCGCATCTTGTTGATGAGCGACTGGGCGTAGAGATAATTGGCCGCCATCAGCAGCGCGATTACCAGAACGACTATACCCAACGTCTTTGCGGTCGAGGCCTCCTGCAATGCAGGATCAGGGGATTGCAGGCCCCAGAGCAATGCGATTGCTCCGCTCAGGGCAAATGCCCCCGCCACCCAAGCCTTCGTTCTCGGACTAGAGATTCCTCGATCACGCATGATGGCCCCTCCGGCTCGCGTAAAGTCGAACCTCATCAGCCAAATGAGAATTTGTCGAGAATTACGATTGGCTGGTTCTGGAAAAAGCCTTGGCGCTACGCTGAGTCCGCAAGGTCGGCGTTGGCTGCCATTCGCTTCATGCGTTCACGAACTGGTCTAATCTCGCCCGCATGATAAAAGCGCGGCTGGATCGTCGCGGGGGAGAAACGGACGATGGCCCGATACAGAGACGCATTGCCGCAGCTTGGCGGCGATCTTTTCCTGACCGATGCGGGTCTGGAAACCGATCTGATCTTCAACCACGGGATCGAGATCCGCGAGTTCGCCGCGCACACGCTGCTGCCCGAAGCCGCGGGCAGGGCGGCGGTGGAGCGTTATTTCGAAGGCTTTCTGAACCTTGCCCGCGAGACCGGCGCGGGCTTCGTTCTCGATACCACGACGTGGAAGGCGCATCGGCACTGGGCGGCTGACCTCGGCCAGAGTCCCGGTGAGCTGCGCGCAGTGAACGAAGACGCGGTCGCGCTGGCGAGCGGCATGCGCGCGCGTTTCGAGGGCGGCCCTCCGATCGTCCTCAGCGCGACGATCGGCCCGCGCGGAGACGCCTATCGGCCCGAGCGCAAGATTTCGGCGGAGGATGCAGCGGCCTATTATGCCGAGCAGCTCGGCTGGCTGGCGCCGACCGAGATCGACATGGTCACCGGCCTCACCTTCAACCAGGCGAGCGAAGCGGCCGGGCTGGTGCAGGCCGCGACGAAGCTGGGCTTGCCGGTCGTCATCTCCTTCACCGTCGAAACCGACGGCCGGCTTCCCGACGGCCAGTCGCTCGCCGACGCGATCCGCGCGGTCGATGCGCAGACCGGCGGCGCGACTGCGTATTTCATGGTCAATTGCGCGCATCCCGATCATTTCTCCGGCGTGCTGCACGACGCGGACTGGACACGGCGAATTCGTGGCCTTCGCGCCAACGCCTCGCGCCGCAGCCATGCCGAGCTCGATGAAGCGCCCGAACTGGATGCGGGCGATCCGAAGGAGCTGGGCCAGCTTTACGCGGAGCTTGCCGCTCGGATGCCCTGGCTCAACATATTCGGCGCCTGTTGCGGCGGCGATCTGCGGCACGTCACGGAGATTGCGCAGGCGCTGAACGCGCGGCCGGCCCGAAACTTAGGATAGCGCTGGCAATGTAGGGCGTCTATCCCCTCCGCATACGTGAATCGGAATCGCAGGGGGTGGTATGGCCTTCGGCCATGACCCGCCAAATCGCCTCTTTTGACTTAATGGGGGACAATGACTTAGCCTTCCCGATGGGGGAGAGCTTGGATGTCAGACGGCTTTCAGATTACGTTCGAGGGCGGCGACGCGGACGGCCATCGCATCGACATGCGGTTCTTTGGCGAATCTCTTCAAGGCTTCGACCGAATAATTTCGGACATGCTGGTTGCGCTCACGCAAAAGCGTCTGCCCAAGCGGGGGGAACGCGCCTTCCTTGTGTTGAAGGCTGGCGAGCCAGTCGCGGGAAGCGTGACGGTCGCCGCTCTCCTTCAGGAGAGCGCCGCAGTTCTCCAACTGGGCATTCAGGTATTCGGGCCAAACGGCGCGGAGATGCTGTCGAACTGGGTGCAGGCCGTCTTCTCATACTACAGCGGTCGGCAGACCGAAGCGCAGAAGGCAGTCGAGAAAATGGCTGACCTTATGCTTGCTCAAATTGCGGCCAGCGATCGGACGGACGAACGCCGCCACGAAGAGGCGATGGGCTTACAGCAGCTTCTGGGTGCGGTTTTGGAGAAGCTGGGTCCAGCAGCCGCTCAGGCGGTTGCGCCAGTCGGCCGCACCGCCAAGAGGGTGAAGTTTGAGACTGACAAGCAGAAAGCAATCACCGTTGATAATGATGACGCGGACAAGATTCGATCAGGCGTCGCCCAGGAGTTCGGCCCTCTGCAAGAATTCGTTCTTCGCACCGATGGGTTCACATTCCATACGCGCAAATTGAGCGTGGAACACCCGGAGCGAAGCGGGTACTTGCTGGCCGAAGTCGATGATCCGGTGGCCGAAGAAGAGAACAATCCTTACGCCAACGCTGTGAACCGCAAAGCGACGATCCGCGTTCAAGGCAAGGCAGGATATAAGAACGGGCAGATCGTGCGGCTCGTCATCATGGATTTCGGAGGGGAGATTGAAGATGCTGCGTGAGCCCGTTGCGGGCACTTGAGCAAGACCCTTAAGGGTTGCCTCCTCTCACGTACCCAAATTGACTCCGTAGGAAGCCTATTGCTAACCAACGCCCATGGGGACCGAGGACGATAAAACAAAAGGGCAGGCATCAAATGTGCCAGCAGTCACCGAGATTAAACTCTCGAAGGACGAAGTAAACGAAATAACCGCTCACATTAACCGCAAGGCGCGCGACCCCAACGATGGCTGTCCTGTCTGCGGAAGCCCGCTGAGTTATGTGCTAGAGAATACCTATCGCGTTGAGGTTCTGACAAACATACCGGCTTTTGGCGGCACCTATCAGCCGCTCACCGCAACGACATGTGAGGAGTGCGGTTTCGTCCGCTTCTTTAACCTGAATATCGTAAAAGCGAGAATAGCCGACGCTGAAACGGACGGCTCAGATGGCGGTTGAACAACCCGCTAGCGGTAGCGTTATGCAGATGCCTTCAGGCGCTCAAACGACAGAGGTCACTCTTTCGCCGCAAGCGCTATGCCACTATATCACGGACGACGAATTGGAGAAGTTGGGCGAGATGCGAAAAGAGCCGGTCATGGAGATTTTCCTATGCACGGTGGGGGCCTTTCTGGGCGCCTTGGTTCCCGCCTTACAGGTCCTCAGCCAGTTTCGAGCCGACCCGACAAAGGTAGATATGTGGGGTCTTCTCACACTCATGATTGCGGTTGGGACTTTGGCCGTAGCAATCACCTCCGGCTTGTTGTGGCACCAGCGTTCAAAGACCCATAGGTCGATGGTCGTATCAATCCGGGAGCGCCCACGTACCCCGGTGAGGCTAGCCTATGACAACGCTGCGTGAGGCCCGTGAGGCCGGGAAACTGGATGAGTTCGCGAAGGATCGCGAAACCGAAACCGGCGACGAAGCTGCGTTCAACCGCACTTTGAACTCAATGGCCGGAAAGTCGAAAGAAGCTCCGGAAGCATCGAAGCCGGATCGTTGCGACGATTGAAGCGGTATTCGAATTCCTTGGCATAGCGGCCAAGGTACTTCGGGCTAACGCTGATGTGGGTGCCAGCGATCGAGCATTTCAGGTGCCGCCAGAAACCCTCGATCGAGTTGACGCTTGAGCCCTTGGCCGAGACGTACTGTCCGGCGCCGTGGTTCACCGTTTCGTGAAAGAAGCCCTCCGCAGCGATCGTGAGATAGGCGGTATGTTCATCGGTGTGGACGATGCTGTGAGCTTTCACGTTGCCCTTGAGAAGCGGGAGCAGCGTACCGCGCTTACGGTTCGCCACCACCTCAGCGATAACCTTGCCGCCGCGCTCCATCATGCCGAACAGGATGGTCTTCCCCTCTGCCGGATCACCGCCGCGAGTGCCGCGCTGGAACGTCCCGCCCACGAAGGTCTCGTCAACTTCAACCTGCTTCGTGAAGCCGCCTAGCGGCTCGTTGCCATCAACATCCGCCATATGCTCGCGGATCAGCTTCGCCATGCGCCAAGCGGTCTTGTAGGTCACGCCCAACTGGCGCTCCAGCTCCTTGCCGCTGACACCGTGGCGCGTCGTCGTGAACAGGTGGATGGCGTAGAACCAAAGCTGCAGCGGCGTGCGGGTCTGCTCGAAGGGGGTGCCCACAGTCGGGTGCAGGTGATGACCGCACCACTGGCACGAATAGGCGCGCTCAGCCTTGATCCGGAACCACTTCGACGGGCGCTCGCACGAGGGGCAAGCGAAGCCCTGACCGAACCGCACATCGAACAGGTGCTGAAGGCAGACTTCATCGTTCGGGAAGAGCCGGAAGAACTGCGCGGTGGTGATCTGCTTTGCCATGCACAAGCATATACCCGAAACGTTCTACGTATGCAAGGGGGATAGGCGCCCAATGTAGGATTTGTTCTGCTTCCGTTCGCGCATGGCCGAGCAGCACGATTCCCGCAATGCGCACTCCATTCTTGGCGATTGCCTCGCGCGCACGCGAAGGAATTGTAAACTTCGTAAACCGCCAAGCGTCAGGAACGCCGGAAAAATCGGCGGGAATGCGCGTTTTTCTGATCCAACCGGAAGGTTGGATGTCGCGCATCGCCAACCTTTTGGTTGGTTCAGGCCGATGCCTTCCACAAGGCCGCCTGCTTGGGCAGCAGGAAATGGCTGAACGGCAGGATCGCCGCGCCCACCGCCGGCGCGTCCTCCGAGAGCGCCGCGCGGATCACCGGGGCAACGGTCGGCAGGAGGTTCGCGCGTTCGCGCATCAATTCGTTGGCGCGCTCGGCCAGCCGTTCGAGGATCGCGGTCGGGAGCCTTCCCCCGACCAGCACCGCCGCGGGATTGATCAGGCAGTTGATCGCGTCGAGCGGCACGGTGAGCTGGCGTGCGGCGTCCTCGATCCACGCGGCGACGCACGCATTGGTCGCCTCGTCAGGATCGGCGGCACCCATCACGTCGGCGAGGTGGCACCCGTTGCGCTCGAGATGCCGCGCGAGGCCCGACAGCGAGACCATCCGCTGGATCTCCTCGCCCGCAGCCGCGCGCATGAAACCCAGTTCGCCGCTGCGCCCGTCGGCGCCGCGCAGATAGGAGCCGTCCACCACCAGTCCGCCGCCGAGGCCCGACGAGATCAGGACGTAGAAGAAGCTGTTGTTGGTATGTCCGAGCCCCAATTGCATCTCGCCCATCGCCGCGGCGGCGGCGTCGTTCTCGACGAAGACCGGCAAGTTCAGCGGCTCGCGGAACAGATCGACCATGTTGGTCTTGTCCCATGCGGCATACTCGGCCGGGCGACCGGGCAGATCGACGAGCCCGAGATCGTCGGGGACCGCGACACCGACGCCGACGACCTTGGAAACGTCGACCTTCGCCTTGCGCAGCATGTTCCTGATCGAGCGGCGGTAGAGCCCGCGGACATGGTCGGGCAGCGCGAAATTCACTTCCTCGGAGACGCGGGTCAGCGTCTCGCCGGAGAAATCGACGAGCACCATCGTGATATGATCGCGATCGATGTTTACGCCGATCGAGTAGCAGGCGTCGGCACGCACCACGAGCTTGGTCGGCGGCTGGCCACGACCGCCGCGGCGCTGGCCGGCTTCGTCGATCAATCCGTCCTGGAGCAGGCGCTTGGTGATGTTGGCGATCGCCGGGCCGGTCAGCCCGGTGATGCCGGCGAGCTCGACGCGCGTGAGCGGACCCAGCACGCGGATGGCGTGGAGAGTCACCCGCTGGTTGTGATCGGCGGCGCGCTCCAGATTGGTGCCGGAAAGGCGGGGGCGGGTTTTGGGGGCGGCGGCCGTCATGCGGTAGCGCTATCAGTCATCGAAGCCGTCGTCTTCAAGCGTATCATTCCCGACCCTCGACTGTCCGTCCCATGGTTTCCAGCGACAGTCCCCGGGTTTCGGGGAAGTACCGCCAGATCACTACAGCCTGCACCAGCATCGCGCCCGCGAACAGCCAGAATGGCAGTGCCTGAGTATATTGCGCCACTACGGGAAAGCCGAAGGCGATCAGCGCGTTCATGCCCCAATGCGTCGCGCTGCCGAGCGATTGGCCGCGCGCGCGCACCGCGGTGGGGAAGATTTCGGACAGATAGACCCAGATCACCGCGCCTTGCGAGATCGCGAAGAACAGGATGAAGCCGATCAATGCGGGCAACAGCAGGGCCTGGCCATGGCCCGTCGAATAGATCGTGGCGACGCAGGTCAGCGCGATGGCGGTGCCCATGGCACCGATCAGCAGCAACGGCTTGCGCCCGACCCGATCGATGATCGCCATGCCGAGCATGGTCGCGAGGAGATTCGCCACGCCGATCGCGACTGCCTGCAGATCGGCGGAGACGGCGTCGAAGCCTGCGGCGGCGAAGATGTCGCCCAGATAATAGAGGATCGCATTGATGCCCGAGAGCTGGTTGAACATCGCAAGGCCAATTGCGAGCAGGATCGGGCGGCGGTGCAGGCGCCAGCGCAGCCGGTCGTCGCCCGGCGCGGTGGCGCCCTCGGCGAACTGCCCCAGCAGCGTGTCGGGATCGCCCATGGACAAGGCCTCGATTGCCTTCCTGGCCTCCGCGGTCCGCCCATGATGGAAGAGCCAGCGCGGGCTCTGCGGAACCCGAAGCATCAGGACGAAGAAGAGGAGGGCCGGTACCGCCGCGACCCCGAGCTTCAGCCGCCACGCCAGCTCGCCGCCGACTGCCTGCGCGATCAGGAAGTTGCTGACATAGGCGCCGAGGATCCCGAGCACGATGCTCAGCTGGAAGAAGCCCACCAGCATGCCGCGCCGCTCGGGCGGGGCGACCTCTGTGATATAGACCGGTGCGAGCACCGACGATCCGCCGATCGCGAGGCCGCCGAGAAAGCGGAAGGCGACGAGCATCGTCAGGCCGCTGCTCAGCGCGGACCCGAGCGCCGAAACGATATAAGCGATGGCGATCCACAACAGGATCGTGCGGCTGCCATAGCGATCGCCGGGTTTGCCCGCTCCGAGCGCCCCCACCAAAGTGCCGACCAAAGCAGCGGATACTGCGGCTCCCAATTGGGCGGCCGAGAGGCCGAAAGTGCCGCGCAGCGCGTCGGTCACACCCGCGATCACTGCGGTGTCGAATCCGAACAACAGCCCCGCCAGGCTCGCGGCTATGATCGCCGAGGGGTTCAGCTTGCCCGTGGATGCACTCATCGCAATCCTCTCCTCGGCCGTTGTTCGACCGTTGAATTATGTAATTTGGATTATTAATGCGAAGGTTGGGTTGCACAAGCCCAAGGATTCATGGGCGGTACAGCCGCGAAGGGAGGGGGAATGTCGAAGGGTTTGCCGTCGTCCGTGCGTATTTCGGGCGGCGCTTCGGCGGGGAGCCTCCCCTATGCCGGCGTCGAGCTGGGGGGCACCAAATGCGTGTGCACCCTGGCGTTCGGGCCGGGCAGGGTTCTCGATCAGCAGATCGTGCCGACGACCAGTGCGGCGGAGACCCTGCCGGCGATCCTCGAGATACTGCAGGACTGGTACGAGCACCCGGGTTTCCGCGGGCTGGGCATCGCGTCGTTCGGGCCGATCGATCTCGATGCGCGCTCGCCGTCGCACGGCCATATCCTCGCCACCACCAAGGCCGGCTGGCCCGGCACCGATGTGCGCGGCACCTTGTCTGCGCCGTTCGCGGTGCCGGTTGGATTCGACACCGACGTCAACGGCGCCGCACTTGCCGAGATCGCCTGGGGCAGCGGCCAGGGCATGACGGACTTCGCTTATGTCACTGTCGGCACTGGAGTCGGCGTGGGACTGGTCGTCCATGGACGCCCCACACGCGGCTTCGCGCACAGCGAATGGGGCCATGTGCGGGTGCCGCGACTGCCCGGCGACGATCATCCGAGCGTGTGCGGGTTTCACGAGGATTGCGTCGAGGGGCTCGCCTCGGGCTCGGCCCTGGTGTCGCGCCTTGGCGGGCGGGCCGTACGGGACGTAGCCGAGGACGATCCTGTCTGGGAGCCGATCGTCCGCACCCTCGCGGCGATGGCGCACGCGCTGGTCTGTGGCGCAGGGCCGGAGCGAATCGCGATCGGCGGCGGCGTGCTCACCGCGCAGCCGCATCTCGTCGCACGGATCGAGAAGGCGCTGGTGGAGAGCCTCCAGGGCTATATGCGGCTGCCCCGGAACGAAGGCTTCATCACGCGTCCGGGCCTGGGCGACATGGCGGGGCCCATGGGCTCGATAACGCTCGCTGCCCAAGCCTGCGCAACGCCTGCCTAGCCAAGCGCGGCGGGCTGTGCGAATTGGCAAATCAAACATAATAATTGCACGCGCCGCCGGGGCGTGCATCGACAGGAAGGATAACGCCTTGGCCCGTTCGAGTTCCACGAGCGCCACATTGGCATTCGCCGCGGTCACTACCCTGTTCTTCGCATGGGGTTTCATCACCTCGCTGATCGATCCGCTGGTCGCCTCGGTGAAGGGCATCTTCACGCTGACCAATCTCCAAGCGCAAGCGGCGGCATTCGCCTTTTTCATCGCTTATGGCCTGATGTCCTTCCCGGCGGCGGCATTCCTTTCCCGGGCCAAGTCCATTCCGACGATCCTCACGGCGCTCGGGCTGATGATCATGGGCTGCCTGGTGATGCTGCTGGCGGCGAACCTCGCGCTGTTCACTTTGGTGCTTCTCGGTCTGTTCATCCTCGCCAGCGGGATCACTGTCCTTCAGGTCGCCGCCAATCCGCTCGCCGCGGCGCTGGGCAATCCGAAATACAGCCATCTTCGCCTGACGCTCAGCCAGACCTTCAATTCGTTCGGTACCTTTCTCGGGCCGCTGCTCGGCGCGCACCTCTTCCTCAAGGGCGTGGAGGTCAAGGAGGGGTCGGTGATCACCGAGGCGGTGCGCGCCGAAGCGCTCGCCGGAATCGATTCGGCCTATTTGTGGATTTGCGGACTGATCGCCGCACTGGCGGTGTTCTTCTGGCTGAGCCGCCGCGTCGTCACCGAGGCCGCGCCGCCAGCCGCCTCGACCGCGGGCCTGTTCTCCTCGCTCAATTCGCGCTGGGCGCTGTTCGGCGCCGCCGCGATCTTCCTCTATGTCGGCGCGGAAGTCTCGATCGGCACCCAGATGGCGCTGCTGCTCAACGGGAACAGTGTGTGGGGGCAATCGGACGCTGCGTTCAGTGTTCCGGTGCTCGGCTATCTGATGGGGAGCGACGGCGTGCCCGGCGTGTCGCTGCAGGAGGCCGGCAAGGCTGTCGCGCTCTATTGGCTCGGCGCGATGGTGGGCCGGGCGATCGGCTCGGCGCTGCTCGGAGTGGTTCGCGCACACATCCTGCTTGCCGTGTTCACGGCGATCGCGGCGGCGATGTGCTTCTATGTCTTCGCGATCGGCGGCGTGACCGCGGGCTTCGTCGCGCTGTCGATCGGCCTGTTCAATTCGATCATGTTTCCGGTGATCTTCACGCTCACGCTGGAGCGCTCGACCGGCACCACCGAATCGACTTCGGGGCTGCTCTGCACTGCGATCGTAGGGGGCGCATTGCTGCCGCTGCTCGTGGGCGCGGTCTCTGACCAGACCAGCTATGCGACCGCGCTGATCGTGCCCGCCGCATGCTATTTGATCCTCTGCCTGTTCGCGGTGCTCGCGGGCCGGGCGGTTGTCGTACGCAAGGATGCGGAGACGCTGACGGTCCACTGACCAGCGCCTTGACTAACCGATAACTCGTTGGTTATGGGAAAACCATAGCCAGTGAGTTATTGATTGAAATGCAGAACGCCCATGACATGCTCTTCAGGACGCTCGCCGATCCGACCCGGCGGGCGATCTTCGAGCGTCTGTGCCGCGGCGGCGAACAGACCGTCGGCGCGCTGACCGCGCGCGCCGGAGTCTCGCAACCGGCGGTCTCCAAGCATCTCGGGGTGCTCAAGCAGGCCGGACTCGTGCTCGATCGCCACGAAGGCCGGCAGACCCATTATAGCGCGCAGCTCAAGGCGCTCGCCCCGTTGATCGACTGGACCAGCGAGATGACGGGCTTCTGGCAAAGCCGCTTCGACGATCTCGAGGAACTGCTCAAGAGGATGGACCAATGACCGATACTAGGACCGAAACGCGCTCCGTCGTCGTCGAGCGCGAGATCGCCCACCCGCCGGAAAAGATCTGGCGCGCGCTCACCCAGCCGCATCTGATCGAGGAATGGCTGATGAAGAACGATTTCGTCCCCACCGTCGATCACCGCTTCAATCTGAGCGCCGAATGGGGCGTGCTCGATTGCCAGGTGCTGGAGGTCGAGCCCAACAAGACTTTGGCGTACACTTGGAACGGTCTGGGCCTCGAAAGCACCGTCACCTGGACGCTTAGCGCGGTTGGCGCGGGAACTTTGCTGCGCATGGAGCAGGTCGGCTTCAAGCCCGACCAGCAGCTCGCTTACCACGGTGCCAAGGCCGGCTGGCCGCGCTTCTTCGGCAAGCTGGAAGAAGTGCTCGCGCGGCTCGACTGACCTTCGGACAAGGAGAAATCGACATGCCGAAAACCGAGACGCAAGACGCATCTCCTTCGCAGCTGATCGACAAGCGGATCGAGGAGCTGGGGGGCTGGCGCGGCGAGATGCTCGGCCGGCTTCGCAATTTGGTCAAGCAGGCCATTCCCGATGTGATCGAGGAATGGAAGTGGCGGGGCGTTCCGACCTGGTATTGCGACGGTATGATCTGCACCGGCGAGACCTACAAGGCCGTGGTCAAGATGACCTTCGCTAAGGGCGCCGCATTCGACGATCCGAAAGGGCTCTTCAACTCCAGCCTTGAGGGCAACGCCCGACGCGCGATCGACTTCCATGAGGGCGAGGAGATCGACGAGGAAGCGTTGAAGAACCTGCTTCGCGCCGCAGTGGCGCTGAACCGTTCCAAATAATCCGGCCAGTCGCCGAAAGGAGATCGCCATGAACCTGTGGATACGCCAGATTCACCGCTGGCTCTCGATGGCCTTCACGGCCGGTGTCCTCGTCTACGTCGTCGCGATGGGGCAGGGGCAGCCGCCGGCGTGGCTGGGGTTGTTCGCGCTGCTTCCGCTCATTCTGCTGCTGGTAACCGGCTTGTATCTGTTCATCCTGCCGCACGCCATTCGCTGGCGCGGCGGCGGGCGCACCAGCGCGGCGGAGTGACAGGATGGCCGGGAACAAGCAGGCTGCCGCCAGGCCGGTCTTTCTGGGGCCGGCAGGCGGCCGCGCTGCCCGGCTGGACCCCCTAATCGCTCACCGCGCCCTGTTCTTGCGCAGGATCGCGAAGAGGATCGTCAGGAAGGCGACGAGCCGGACCAGATAGACCCAGCTGCGTTGTTCGTCGGGGACCCCGCCGAGCGCGAGGATCGCCTGGCCGATGCCGAGCAGGAAAAAGGCCGCGGCGAAGGCGAGGAACAGCTCGTCATGCGTATCGCGCCAGAAGCGCAGGAAGAACAAGGCCGCCGCCGCGAAGCCGAGCGTGACCGCGCCGGAGAGGAAGGCGAGCAAGGTCACGCGTCTTCCTCCATGTCCCAGATGAAGCCGAACAGCAGCACCGCCACCGCCGCCAGCGCCAGCAGCAGCCGGAGGAGACTGAAGTCGATGTCATGGATCAGCAGCAGGTCGACGATCACGAACAAATTGTTCACCGCGAGCAGCGCGAAGCACGATGCGCTCCACAGCAGCAGCCGCATGCCGCTGCGGCGATAGCTGCGCGCGAGCAGCAGCGCGCAGGCAGTGCTCGTCGCGAAGCAGAGCAGATAGACGATAGATGGAAACCAGGAGGTCATCTCAATCCCTCCACAGCTTGAAGGCGTCCGCGAAGCTGCTGAGACCGGAGGCGGCGGGGGCGACGATCATCCGCCGCACCGCGTCCGGCCGGGTGGCGTAGAGCGATTCGGCAGCCCCCGCGAGCTTCTCCACTGCGTCCGAGGTCGGCTGATAGCGAACCAGCTGTCCGGGCTCGCTCACGACGAGCCCGGCGGCGAGCAGCGACTCGACGCTCTGCGATACGACCAGATCGCTCCCGCGCAGTGCGATGACCAACTCCCGCTGCGGCCAGGCCCGATCGCGATGCTTCTTCAGGAAGCACAACAATTCGAGCGCCCAGACCGAGCGAAAGGTCGAACGAATGAAGCTGGAAACCTCTTGTTTGGCCGGCATCCCGGGCGCCGTCTGCCATGTGCGTGTTTCCCCCGAGTGTCGGGGCCTTTCCTAATGCTTCGGAAAAATGCCGCAACCCGACGCAAATCCGTGCGCGCGTTCACTTTTCCTGAAGCACAGCTGTGCTATGCAGGTTCCTGGCCGGGGGGCCGTGGTGCATTTCGGGGTGGGGGGATTCATACCAGGAGTGCCAGGTGAACGCCGAACTTACCCGCGACACGCTCGATCGCCGTCAACTCGTCGCCGCGCTCCGTAGCTTCCGGCGGGGTGACTTCACCGTCCGCCTTCCGGACGATCTCCCGGGTACCGATGGCGAGATAGCCGCATTGTTCAACGAGGTCGTCGCCATCGAAGAGGCGATGACGATCGAATTCGAGCGCCTGTCGCGCGTCGTCGGCAAGGAAGGCAAGATCACCCAGCGCGGCCATGTCCGCGGCGCCACCGGCGGCTGGGAGGCCAAGCTCCGCTCGGTCAACGAACTGATCGAAGACATGGTCCAGCCGACTGCCGAAGTCGCGCGCGTCATCGGCGCGGTGGCGAAGGGCGACCTCTCGCAATCGATGACCGTCGAGATCGACGGCCGCCCTCTGCGCGGCGAATTCCTGCGCATCGGCAAGGTCGTGAACACGATGGTCGAGCAGCTCGCCTCGTTCGCGTCGGAAGTGACGCGCGTGGCGCGCGAAGTGGGCACCGAAGGCAAGCTCGGCGGACAGGCCAAGGTGAAGGGCGTCGCCGGCACCTGGAAGGACCTCACCGACAACGTCAATGCGATGGCGACCAATTTGACGGGTCAGGTGCGCAACATCGCCGAAGTGACCACGGCGGTGGCCTCGGGCGATCTTTCCAAGAAAATCACCGTCGAAGTGAAGGGCGAGATCCTCGAATTGAAGAACACCATCAACACGATGGTGGACCAGCTCAATTCGTTCGCGTCGGAAGTGACGCGCGTGGCGCGCGAGGTCGGCACCGAAGGAAAGCTCGGCGGACAGGCGCGCGTGGAAGGCGTCGCCGGCACGTGGAAGGATCTCACCGACAACGTCAACCTGATGGCCGACAACCTCACCGGCCAGGTGCGCAACATCGCCGAAGTGACCACGGCGGTGGCCTCGGGCGACTTGTCGAAGAAGATCACCGTCGACGTGAAGGGCGAGATCCTCGAGCTCAAGAACACCATCAACGTGATGGTGGACCAGCTCAACGGCTTCGCATCGGAAGTGACGCGCGTGGCGCGCGAAGTGGGCACCGAAGGAAAACTGGGCGGACAGGCACAGGTGCCAGGCGTCGCCGGCACGTGGAAGGATCTCACCGACAACGTCAATCTGATGGCCGACAACCTCACCGGTCAGGTGCGCAACATTGCTGAAGTGACCACCGCCGTGGCGTCGGGCGACCTTTCCAAGAAGATCACCGTCGACGTGAAGGGCGAGATCCTCGAGCTGAAGAACACCATCAACGTGATGGTGGACCAGCTCAACGGCTTCGCCTCGGAAGTGACCCGCGTGGCGCGCGAAGTGGGTACCGAGGGCAAATTGGGTGGCCAGGCGCAGGTGCCCGGCGTGGGCGGCACGTGGAAGGACCTTACCGACAACGTCAACCTGATGGCGGCGAACCTGACCGGCCAGGTGCGCAATATCGCCGACGTGACGACCGCGGTGGCAAAGGGCGACCTTTCGCGGAAGATCACCGTCGAGGTGCGCGGCGAGATCCTCGAGCTCAAGAACACCATCAACGTGATGGTCGATCAGCTCAACGGCTTCGCCTCGGAAGTGACGCGCGTGGCGCGCGAAGTGGGTTCGGAAGGCAAGCTCGGCGGGCAGGCGCAGGTCGAGGGCGTCGCTGGCACGTGGAAGGATCTCACCGACAATGTGAATCTGATGGCCGGCAATCTCACTGGCCAGGTGCGCAACATCGCCGAAGTGACCACCGCGGTGGCGAAGGGCGACCTTTCCAAGAAGATCACCGTCGACGTGAAGGGCGAAATCCTCGAGCTGAAGAACACCATCAACACGATGGTCGATCAGCTCAATTCCTTCGCCTCGGAAGTGACGCGCGTGGCGCGCGAGGTGGGTTCGGAAGGCAAGCTCGGCGGACAGGCCAAGGTCGAGGGCGTCGGCGGCACATGGAAGGACTTGACCGACAACGTCAACGACCTCGCCGCAAACCTCACCGGCCAGGTGCGCAACATCGCCGAGGTCACCACGGCGGTGGCGCTGGGCGACTTGTCCAAGAAGATCACCGTCGACGTGAAGGGCGAGATTCTGGAGCTGAAGAACACCATCAATACGATGGTGGACCAGCTCAACGGCTTCGCGTCGGAAGTGACGCGCGTGGCGCGCGAAGTGGGCACCGAGGGCAAATTGGGCGGTCAGGCGCAGGTGCGCGGCGTCGCCGGTACCTGGGCCGACTTGACCGATAATGTGAACCTGATGGCGGCGAACCTGACCGGTCAGGTTCGCAACATCGCCGACGTGACTACCGCCGTGGCGAAGGGCGATCTTTCCAAGAAGATCACCGTCGACGTGAAGGGCGAGATCCTCGAATTGAAGGACACCATCAACACGATGGTGGACCAGCTCAACGGCTTCGCCTCGGAAGTGACGCGTGTGGCGCGCGAGGTGGGTACCGAGGGCAAGCTTGGCGGCCAGGCGCAGGTGCCGGGCGTTGGCGGCACGTGGAAGGATCTGACCGACAACGTCAATCTGATGGCGACCAACCTCACCAATCAGGTGCGCGGCATCGCCGACGTGGTCACCGCGGTGGCGCAGGGGAACCTGAAACGGAAACTGACCGTGGACGCCAAGGGCGAGATCGCCGCGTTGGCCGAGACGATCAACTTCATGATCGACACGCTCTCGACCTTCGGCGATCAGGTGACCAACATGGCCCGCGAAGTGGGCATCGAGGGCCGGCTGGGCGGGCAGGCGCGCGTGCCGGGCGCCGCGGGCCTGTGGCGCGATCTCACCGACAACGTCAACCAGCTCGCGGCGAACCTGACCAATCAGGTGCGCTCGATCGCCGATGTGGCGACCGCAGTGACCAAGGGCGATCTCACCCGCTCGATCGCAGTGGAAGCGTCGGGCGAGATGGCCGCGCTCAAGGACAACATCAACGAGATGATCCGCAACCTCAAGGACCAGACCTTGAAGAATGCGGAGCAGGACTGGCTGAAGACCAACCTCGCGCGGTTCAGCCGCATGCTGCAGGGCGAGCGCGATCTCACTACCGTCTCGAACCTGATCATGTCCGAGCTCGCGCCGCTGGTGAACGCGCAATATGGCGTGTTCTACGTCACCACGCGAGACGGCGACGATACCGTGCTCGAGCTCGCGGCCAGCTACGGCGCCGAGAGCAAGGAACAGCTCAAGCCCAAATTCGCATTGCGCGAAGGTCTGGTGGGACAGGCGGCGGCCGACAAGCGCCCGATCCTGCTGGAACATGTCCCCGCGGACTTCCTGCGCATCGGATCGGGTCTGGGCGCGGCGGCACCGGCCAACGTCACCATCCTGCCGGCATTGTTCGAGGATGAAGTGAAGGCCGTGATCGAGCTGGCCTCGTTCGGCGACTTCAACGAGACTCACCAGAGCTTCCTCGACCAGCTGATGGAATCGGTCGGCATCGTGCTCAACACGATCGCCGCGACGATGCGTACCGAGGGCCTGCTCAAACAGTCGCAGCTGCTGACGCAGGAACTGCAGGCGCGCCAGACCGAACTGACCACCAAGCAGGAAGAGCTGCACAACACCAACGAGGAGCTGCAGGAAAAGGCGCAGCTGCTCGAGAACGAAAAGCGCCAGGTCGAGGCCAAGAATCTCGAGATCGAAATGGCCCGGCGCGCGCTGGAGGAGAAGGCCGAGCAGCTCGCGCTCACCTCCAAGTACAAGTCCGAATTCCTCGCCAACATGTCGCACGAGCTGCGCACGCCGCTCAATTCGCTGCTGATCCTCTCGAAGCTGCTGTCGGATAATCCGCAGGGCAACCTCAATGAGAAGCAAGTCGAATTCGCGCGGACGATCAACTCTGCCGGATCGGACCTGCTCAACCTGATCAACGACATTCTCGATCTTTCGAAGATCGAATCGGGCACGGTGTCGATCGAGGTCGGCGAGATGCCGATGCAGACGCTGCGCCAGCACATGGACCGTACCTTCCGCCAGCTCGCCGCGGACAAGAGCCTTGCCTTCAATGTCGAGTTCGACGCCGAGCTGCCCGCGACGATACGCACCGACGAGAAGCGCCTCCAGCAGGTCGTGCTCAACCTGCTTTCGAACGCCTTCAAGTTCACTGCGCACGGCAGCGTCACACTCGCGGTACGGTCGGCGACCAAGGGGTGGAGCACCAACCACCCTGTGCTGCGCAGTGTCGATACCGCGATCGAGATCGCCGTCACCGATACCGGAATCGGCATTCCGGAGGACAAGCAGAAACTGATCTTCGAGGCGTTCCAGCAGGCCGACGGTACCACCAGCCGCAAATATGGCGGCACCGGCCTCGGCCTCTCGATCAGCCGCGAGATCGCACGGCTGCTGGGCGGCGAGCTGCAGGTTCGCTCGACTCCCGGCGAAGGCTCGACCTTCACCTTGTTCGTGCCGCTGCAGGCGATCGCTCCGGCGACTACCGGACAACCCGGCACCACGGCGCGTTACGACAATAGCGGCGCGATGGTGCCCACCGCACTGCCGGGCTCGTTCGATCTCAGCGACGATCGCGACAGCCTGAGCGGCGATCCGTTCGTGCTGATCGTCGAGGACGATCCCACCTTCGCCTCGATCCTGCTCGACATCGCGCGTGGCGCGGGGCTCAAGGGCGTGATCTCAAGCGCGGGTGCGGGGACGCTGACGATGGTGCGGAAGCTCCAGCCGCACGCGATCACTCTCGATCTGGGCCTGTCTGACATCGATGGCTTCGTGCTGCTCGACTTGCTCAAGCACGATCCGCAGACGCGGCATGTGCCGATCCATGTTATTTCGGGAGCGGACAAGGTCGCCAAGGCGATTGATCTCGGCGCGTTCGGAGTCACCGAGAAACCCGCTGAGAAGGAGGCTTTGGTCGCGGTGTTCCGCGATCTCGCCGAGCGCATCGAGAAACAGCCACCGGTGGTCGAGCTCGTGCCCGAGCATACCGAGCAGGTCGTGCAGGCCAGCCGTGGGGTACCCGAGCTCGCCGACGCCAAGATCCTCATCGTCGACGACGACATCCGCAACATCTACTCGCTGACCAGCGTGCTCGAGAGCTATGGCGTCGAGGTGCTCCACGCCGAGGGCGGCAGAGAGGGCATCGTCATCCTCGAGCAGACTCCCGGCATCGACATCGCGTTGATCGACATCATGATGCCCGAGATGGACGGCTATGAGACGATGCAGCAGATCCGCCAGCGCGCCGAGCTGGCCGATCTTCCGCTCATCGCCGTGACGGCCAAGGCGATGAAGGGCGATCGCCAGAAATGCCTCGATGCGGGCGCTTCGGACTATATCGCCAAGCCGGTCGACATCGATTTGCTGCTGGCGCTGCTGCGCGTCTGGATCGGCCGATCGCGTGAGGCGTCGCATTCGGGCGACGTGATCGTGGCAGAGCCGAGCTGAGGTGCGGATGCGCTCCCGGATCCCGCCGACCCGAACCGCGACGATCGCCGAGGCCCCGCTTGTGACAGACCCCGAAGCCATCGAAGATCGCGCCCGGGTGCTCGTCGTCGATGACGACGAGCGCAATTTGCTCGCGATCCGGACGGTGCTCGAAGACGTGGCTGACGTCGTCGTCGCCAATTCGGGGGAAGAGGCGCTGCGCCAACTGCTCAAGGGCGAGTTCGCAGTGATCCTGCTCGACGTCTACATGCCCGGCATCGACGGGTACGAGACCGCGCAGATCATCCGATCGCGCGAGCAGACCAAGCGCGTGCCGATCGTCTTCCTTTCCGCGGTGAACAAGGAGAGCCAGCATTTGCTGCGCGGATATTCGATGGGCGCGGTGGACTATGTGTTCAAGCCGGTCGATGCGGTGGTGTTGCAGTCGAAGGTCGCGGTGTTCGTCGATCTCTTCACGATGACCAAGGAGATCCAGCGCAAGGCCCGGCAGGAGCAGGCGCTGCTCGACGCAAATCTGCGCGCCAATGCCGAGCGGCTGCGGATCGAACAGGAACTCCGCCTCGCCGAGCAGCGCCAGGCGGCGATCATCCAGTCATTGCCGATCATCCTCTATCTCGAGGAAGTCGACGCCGAGCCGCGTATTCCCAAGTTCGTCAGCGGCAACTTCCAGGCGCTTACCGGCTATGTCTTCGAAGAGATCCAGCGGACCCCGACTCTGTGGGTGGACCGTCTCCACCCGGAAGATCGAGAGCGCGTGGTCGAGGCGATGGCGGGGCGCAGTTCGGGACAGTCGCTGTCGGTCGAGTATCGCTGGCAATGCGCCGATGGCCAGTACAAGCATTTCCTCGATCAGGCGGCGCTGCTGCGTGATGCCTTCGGCAACCCCGTCGAGTTCGCCGGCACCTTGCTCGACGTCACCGACCGCAAAGAACTGGAGAGCCAGCTCACCCAGGCGCGGAAAATGGATGCGATCGGGCAATTGACCGGCGGCATCGCGCACGACTTCAACAATCTGCTCGCCGCGGTGCTCGGCGGGCTGGGCATGATCGAGCGGCGGGTGGAGCTGGATGGGGAGCAGGGGAAGATTGTCGCAATGACTCGCCATGCCGCTGAGCAGGGCGCCGAGCTGGTCAAGCATTTGCTCGCATTCGCGCGCCGCCAGAAGCTCGAACCCGCGTCGGTGCGGATCCCCCGCCTCGCGCAATCAGTCAGCAATCTCCTAGCGCACACACTAGGCGGCCTCGTCGAGCTCGAGTGGAAGCTCTCGGACCCATTGTCGCCGGTCTATGCCGACGCCGCCCAGCTGGAGCTCGCCTTGATGAACCTGATCATCAATGCGCGCGACGCGATGCCCGAGGGCGGCGTGGTCACCGTGGCCGCCGAAGATCGCGAGATCGTCGAGCAGGTCGGCCGCACCGGCCTGAAGCCGGGCCATTATGTCGTGATCGGCGTGGGCGACACGGGCTGCGGCATCGCGCCCGAGATGATCGAACAGGTGCTCGAGCCTTTCTTCACCACCAAGCCGGTGGGCAAGGGCACCGGCCTGGGTCTCAGCATGGTCTATGGCTTCGCCCAGCAATCGGGCGGCGAGGTCCGGGTCGACAGCGCGCTCGGCCAGGGCACCTGCGTCGAGATATGGCTTCCGCGGGCGCCTGAGACCGAAACGGAGGTCGAAGCGGACACCACGAAGGAGGAGGTGCTCAACGGCGTCACACCCGCGATGCGGATCCTGCTGGTCGACGATCATGACGGCGTCCGCACGACTACCGCCGCGCTGCTCGAGGATCTTGGTCACAGCGTGATGCACCTCACCGAGGGCGCACAGGCGCTCGAGCTGTTCCGCAACGATCCGGCGGCGTTCGACCTGTTGATCACCGATTATGCGATGCCGCGCATGTCGGGCGCCGAACTGGTGCGGCAGGTGCGCAACACCCGAGCGGACCTGCCGGCGCTGATCATCACCGGCTATGCCGAACCCGACATGCGCGCCGCCGAACATGAGGACGTGCGCGTTCTCGACAAGCCGTTCACGCCCGAACAGCTCAAGGCGGCACTGCGCGACCACCGCTGATGCCCCGGCCCCTCTCGGACAGAAGCCTCAGTTTGCGGCTGCGGGGACTCGTCCGGCCGCGACGCCTGTATGCGCCCCGCCGATCCACGTGCCGGTGACTTCGAACGAATCGTCCAGCGCCACCAGATCGGCGCGATAGCCGGGCGCGACCGTGCCGAGGCTGTCGGCCAGACCGAGGAGCGCCGCAGGCGCGCGCGCGGCCATGCAGGCAGCTGCCTCGATGGAGGCCCCGAGCATCTTCACGGCGTTGGCGAGCGCCGAGGCCATGTCGAGATGCGAGCCCGCGATGGTACCCTCCATGTCCCGGCAGATCCCGTCGACGACTCGGATCCGGCGTCCCTGAAGCATGAATTCGTCCGAATCGCTTCCTACCGACGGCATCGCATCGGTGACCAGCATGAGCTGCTCCGGCGGCTTGCAGCGCAATGCGATCTTGAGCGTCGTCGGGCTGACATGATGCCCGTCGACGATGATCCCGCAGATCAGCTCTGGCCGCTCGAGCGAAGCACCGGTCAGCCCGGGCGCGCGCGAGGCGAGCGGCGACATCGCGTTGAACAAATGCGTGATGCCGGTCGCGCCGGCTTCGACCGCGGCGATCGATTGCTCATAGGTGGCATTGCTGTGTCCGGCCGCCACGATCACTCCGGCGCTCGTCAGGCGACGGATCGTCGCGGGCGTGGTCCGTTCGGGCGCGAGTGTCACCAGCGTGCGGCCGCGCTTGAGCGAGGTCAGCACCGCAACGCCTTCTTCGTCGAGTGCCCGGATCTTGTCGGAGCGATGGATGCCTCGGCGTTCGACGTTCAGGAACGGCCCCTCGATATGGATGCCGAGCACGCCGGGCACCCCTTGCGCGATCGCAGCATCGACCGCGACGACCGCGCGGCGGATCACGTCGAGATCGTCGCTGATCAGCGTCGGCAGGAAGCCGGTGGTGCCGAAGCGGCGATGTGCCGCACCGATCGCGGCGATCCCCTCGACCGTCGGTGATTCGTTGAACAGCACGCCGCCGCCGCCATTCACCTGGGTGTCGATGAACCCGGGGAGCAGCATCGCGCCCTGAAGATCATGCCGCGCCGCGTCGGCGGGGACTTCGCGCGCGGGTACGATCGCGGCGATACGATCGCCATCCAGAAGCACGGCTTCGCCGTCGCGAAAGGCATCCGCGCGAAGCACGCGACCATTGACCAGAGCAGTGACCATCAGACGGTTTCGGTAACCTTGGCGAGCAGGGGAGGGCGATCGGGGTCCAGCCCGCGACGCAGCGATAGCGCGTTTACCGCGCGGTAAAAGGCCTGGATCTGCAGCATCGGCTCGATCGCGGGATGCGCCGCCGGATGCGGCAGCTGGACCGCGCCAGGCACGTCGCCGCCGCTCACCAGCACGTCGCCGCCGCGCGCAAGCACATCGGCGACGAGTTCGTCGACGCCGTCGGCAGTCTCGTCACCCTGGCGGAAAACGAGCAAAGGAAAGTCGGGGCCGACCAGCGCCATCGGGCCGTGGCGGACCTCGGCGGCGCTGAACGCCTCGGCATGGAGCCCGCAGGTCTCCTTGAACTTGAGCGCAGCCTCCTGCGCGATGCCGAAGCCGAGTCCGCGGCCGATGACGTACAGGCCCTGCGCGCGCTCCAGCCGATCGACCATCGGCGACCAATCGGACACCCAGGCCTGTTCGAGCAGCGCAGGGGCGCCGAACAAAGCTTCGAGCAATTCGCCGTCGCCGGCCCATTCGCCGACGAGGTGGAGCAAGCCGGCGAGGCTGGCGATGTACGATTTGGTCGCGGCGACACTGAGTTCCGCGCCGGCATGAAGCGGCAGGAAGGTATCGACATCGTCCGCCAGCGGCGAATCGGCGGTGTTGACCAATGCGACCGTGCGCGCGCCGCCTTGCTTCGCCGCCCGCATCGCCGAGAGGATGTCGGGGCTCTTGCCCGATTGCGAAATGCCGATCGCCAGCATGTCGGTCAGATTCGCCGAGGCGCCGTAAACCGACGAGATCGATGGCGCGGCGGAAGTGGTCAGCACGCCCAGCCGCGTCTCGATCAGATATTTGCCGAATGTCGCGGCATGGTCCGAACTGCCGCGGGCGCAGGTGAGCACGCCGCGCGGGGCATGGGCACGCAGGTCGGCGGCGAGCGCAGTCACTGCGGTCTGATTGGCGCCGAGCTGGCGGCGCACCACCACCGCAGCCTCGCCGGCCTCATGGAACATCTTGGTCGTCTCGGGACTCGTCACTGCATCAACCCCGCGTGTCGAGTTCAGCGACGAAATCATAGGCATCGCCGCGATACCAGCTCCGCGTCGCCTCGATGACTCGACCATCGGCGAGGAAACCCCGGCGCTCGATATAAAGTCCCGGAGCGCCTGCTTCGATCCCGAGCAATTTGGCCTGCCCGGCGTTGAACAACACTGCACGGAGCCGCTGGAGCGCGCGGACCGGGCGGTTGCGCGTGACTTCGAGCGCGGCATAGAGCGACGCGCCGACGACTTCCTCGCTGTCGAGGCCAAAGCCGGGGATCGTCGAATATTCCAGTGCCATCGGCGTATCGTCGGCGAAACGGATACGGTTGAAGCGATAGACGGGCGTGCCCGGGCTCAGTCCCAGGGTCAGCGCCTCGTCCGGAGTCACCGCGCCCGACGATCGGCCGAGCCATTCGCTGCGCACCGTACGCCCGCGCGCCGCCATGTCTTCGGAGAAGGACGAGAGCTTGGCGAACTGCTTCTCGACGCGGCCGGCAACGAAGGTGCCCGCGCCCTGGCGGCGGATCAGCAGGCCCTCGTTGACCAGAGTATCGAGCGCCTTGCGCAGCGTGATCCGCGATACCGAGAGATCGGCGGCGAGATCGCGTTCTGCCGGCAGCGCCTCATTGGGCTTGAGCACCTGATCGCGGAGCGCATCGCGCAGGGCATCTTCCAGCCGCCGGTAAAGCGGGCCGCCACCGGTTCCATCGAGGGGTCGTATCTTTTCGGCCAGAAGCGGCATGTGGGCCCCACCATTGAGCGTGCGTGCGTTGGAAGCAACACTAATACCAATATCATACCACATGCTAGTCATAAAATGCATCTCCCCAGCACACCTGCTCGTCATATTTGTGAAAGATTCCCTCTTGACGACCGTAGTGGTCTGACGGATGGTCTGCTCATTGGTATGCAAATGGTATAAAAAAGACATGCCATAAAAAACAACCTTAAGGGGAAGAGAGATGGGGATTCGGACTTTTCTCGTCGGCACCGCCAGTGCGATCGCGCTGCTTTCAGGCGCCGCATACGCACAGACAGCAGAGGAAACGCCGGCGTCAGCCGACGTGCAGGATGGCGGAGAAATCGTCGTCACCGGCTATCGCGCCTCGTTGGCGCAATCGATCGAGACCAAGCGCAATGCCAATTCGATCGTCGACTCGATCTCGGCCGAGGATGTCGGCAAATTTCCCAATACCAATGTCGCCGAAGCGCTGACATTGGTTCCCGGCGTCACTGTCGACCGTCAGTTCGGCCAGGGCGAGAAGGTTTCCATCCTCGGCACCGATCCGGCGCTCAATCGGACGCTCCTCAACGGCCAGACGGTCGCATCGGCCGACTGGTTCATCCTCGATTCGCCGGGCCGCACGTTCAACTACGCGTTGCTCGCGCCGCAGCTGGTCAGCCGCGTCGACGTATACAAGTCGGCCGAGTCCCGTATCGACGAAGGCTCGATCGGCGGCACGGTCAACGTCGTCACGCGCAAGCCGCTCGACCTCAAGCCGCTCACGGTCGCCGGCACGCTCGGCTATCTTTACAATGATCGCTCGGAAAAGGGCGACCTGCAGGGTTCGGCGTTGGTCAGCTGGCACAATGAATCCGGCACGCTCGGCTTCCTCGCGTCGTTCCAGCGCGCCAAGGATCAGCTCCGCCGCGAGGGTCTGGAAGCCTATGGCACGATCACCGCGGACTTCTGGAACGGCCGCAACGATGCCGGTGCCAGCTCGATCACCACGGGCAATTGCACCGGCACCTGCGCGACCACGCTCGCAGCCAATCCCAAGGCGGTAGCCCCCAACGCATTCGGCACGTCCTATTTCGAGCAAGGCCGCGAGCGCCTGACCTATTCGGCGGCGGCGCAGTGGCGGCCGGTGCCGGAGCTGACGATTGGTGTCGACTATCTTCGTATCGACGCGACCTACGACAATCTCAATCAGTCGATGTACACGTTCGGGGGCAACACCTGGAACAGCGCCGGCGCGCTCAATTCGCTCCAGGTGCAGGACGGAATCGTCACCAAGGCGTCGTTCACCAACGCGCTTTCGGTGCTCGACGCGCAATATCGCACCGCCGAGATGCATTCCGAGACCTGGCACGGCCAGATCGGCTGGAACAGCGATAAGCTGGCGGTCAATGTCGAGGGCGGCATGTCCGATGCCGATGGCGGCACCAAAAAGCAGGTGTTCCTCGAATTCCTCAACTGGGCCAACTACACCGTCGACATCAGCGGCGCGCCCAAGAGCCCCGGGTCGATCAGCTACTCGACCGACGTGCTCGGCAATCCCGCGGCATTCCGGACCGATCCCGGCTGGAGCGGCAACCTTGTCGAGAAGCCGACCAGCGACAAGGAGCGCTATGGCCAGGCCGATTTGACCTTCAAGTTCGACGGTTCGCTGAAGAGCCTGCAGCTGGGCTACAAATATCGTCGGCATGAGACCGGCCAGCGCTATGCGGGCGTCACGGTCGCGGGGGTCAACGTGCCCGCCTCGCAGTTCAATACGAGCCAGGTCAGCGACAACTATCTGCGCGGCTTCAACGGTGTAAACGACCAGATGACCGGCCGTTTCAAGATCGACGGCAATTCGATGGTCGACTATGTCGAGGGCGGCAGCTGGGTGCCGGGGGGCGGGGCGGTCCCGACGCCGTCGCAATTCGCCGCCGTCGAATTCGCTGCCGGCAACTGGGATGTGACCGAAGACATCCACGCCGCCTACGCGCAGATCAATTTCGAGCAGGGCGCGCTGCGCGGCAATATCGGCGCGCGCTACGTGAATACCTCGAGCGAGAGCGCCGGCTTCGTCTGCACCACGGGAAATTGCGCCGCGGCGACGGACTGGGTTTGGCAGGCCACCCACAAGACCTATGAAAACGTCCTGCCGTCGATCAACATCGCGATCGACCTCAAGCGCGATCTGATCTTCCGCGCGGCGGCGACACAGGTGATCGCACGCCCCAATTATTCGGATATGACCAACTCGTTCTGGCTAGCGGATTCGATCCACACCGGCGGCGGCGGCAATCCCGATCTCGAGCCGTACGAATCGGACAATTTCAACGCGTCGCTTGAATGGTATCTCGCGCCGCGCGCAATCCTTTCCGCGGAGGTCTTCTACAAGAATATCTCTAACTACATCCTGACCCGGACGGTGAGCGAGCCGCATTTCGACACGTCTCACGGCGTGATCGCCAACTATGATGTCAGCCGGCCGTTCAACGCGGGTTCGGCGCAGGTGAAGGGCTTCGCGATCGCTTATCAGCAGAACCTGCCCTACGGTTTCGGTCTGCTCGCCAACTACACCTACTCCGACGGCGAGGCGAAGAACGGCGCGGACCTGCCGTTTAACTCGCGGCACCAGGCGAGCTTCAGCCCGTTCTTCGAGAGTGGACCGGTGTCGATCCGCGGGACATACACGTGGCGGTCGAAATACTTCACCGGGATCGACCGCGGCGACCAGATGTTCGTCCGCGACACGGCGAATGTCGATGTTTCCGCGACCTACAACGTCACCGAGAATATCGGTCTGACGATCTCGGGCATGAACCTGACCGACAGCGAATATTATGCCTATGCCAACACGCAACGCCTGCCGCGCGGCGTGTATCGCACCGGGCGCAGGGCACTCGCTTCCGTCAACGTCAACTTCTGAGATGACGGCACATGCATGACAGGGCGGCGGAGATTCGAGAGATCGTCTCTCCGTCGCCCATTTTTTCGCCTCGTCGAAATGGCGGGCAGCCGATTGAGCGGGGCGCGAAACCGCCTAAGCTCGTCGCGCATCATCGTCGGGAGCCGTGCTTGATTTCCTTTGCTCGATCGTTGGTGGCGTTCGGCGCCGTGCTGGCCGGGACGCCTGCGCTGGCACAGGTGCCGAAGCTGCTACCCGTGCCAGTGGAGCTGCATGCCGGGCAAGGCAGTTTCGCAATCAATGGAAAGACGATGCTGGTGGTGCCGGCGGGGGATGCCGGTGCGCGCATCGCCGCCGAACGGCTCGCCGCGCTGGCTGGTGAATCGCGCGGACTCGCGCTTCCCATCGGATCGCGCGGTTCGGCGCCTTCGATCCGCTTCGTCCGCGCCGCCACCGGCAAGGCGGAAAGCTATCGCCTCGATGTTACGCCGCGCGGCGCGGTCATCACCGCCGGCGACGATGCCGGGCTGCTCTACGGCGCGGTCACCTTGTGGCAGGCGATGACGCAGGTGCCGGGGAGGGGCGCAGTCGAGGTTCCAGCGTTCGGAGCTGTGGACGCCCCGCGGTTCGGCTGGCGCGGGCTGATGCTCGACAGCGCGCGGCATTTCCAGTCGCCCGCTTATGTGCGGAAGCTGATCGACTGGATGGCGGTCAACAAGCTCAACACGCTGCATTGGCATCTGGTCGACGATCAGGGCTGGCGCGTGGAGATCAGGAAGTTTCCGAAGCTTACGCAAATCGCAGGCTGGCGGCGTCCGGCGACTGCTCCGGGCGCGCCCCAATTGCCGCGGGTCGGGGGCTATTATTCGCAGGACGAGATCCGCAGCATCGTCGCTTATGCTGCGCAGCGAAACATCACGATCATCCCCGAGATCGAGATGCCCGGCCATGCGCTATCGGCGATCCGCGCCTATCCCGAACTCGGCACGGGCGTGCCGATCCCGCCGGGCACCGAGAGCGACTGGGGTGTCTTCCCCTGGCTCTACAATATCGACGACAAGACATTCAGATTCCTTGAAGATGTGATCGACGAGGTTATCGCTTTGTTCCCCTCCAAATACATTCATGTCGGCGGCGACGAGGCGGTGAAGGACCAGTGGAAGGGCTCGGCCGCAATCCAGGCGCGGATGAAAGCGCTCGGCATCAAGGACGAGACCGCGCTGCAGGCCTGGTTCATGCACCGGATCGGCGCGCATCTGACGAAGCGCGGGCGCAAGCTGATCGGCTGGGACGAGATTCTCGAAGGCGGCGAAGTCCCGCCCGACGCGACGATCACATCGTGGCGCGGCATCGAAGGCGCGATCACCGCCGCCAAGGCAGGCCATGATGCAGTGCTCAGTCCCTCGCCGACGCTCTATTTCGATCACCGCCAAGGTGCCGGCGACAGCGAGCCGCCGGGCCGCCTCGGCGTGATGGACCTGAAGACGATCTACGACTTCGATCCGGTGCCGGCGGAAATCCCGACGGCGCAGCAGCATCACGTCCTCGGCCTGCAGGCCAATCTGTGGACCGAGCATGTCCGGACCGAGGAACGCGCGGCATGGATGACCTTCCCGCGGGCCTCGGCAGTCGCCGAGATCGGCTGGTCGACGAAGGGCGCGAGCGATTTTAACGGCTTCGTCGATCGCGTGATCCCGCAGATGGCACGGATGCACGATCTCGGGTTGAACGCAGCTACCAGCGCGTTCGAGGTCAAACCCGATGTCGATTACACGCCGGGCAGCGACAGCGTCACCGTCTCGCTCGCCAATCAGGCGGGGCTGAAGATGCGCTATACCGTCGACGGAAGCGCGGTCGGTGCGAAATCGCCAGTCTATGCCGGCCCGTTCGCGGCGAAGCTCCCCTTCGAGCTGAAAGCGGAGGCCATGCATGACGGCCGCGGGCTTCCCGGCGCGATCGCACAGAAACTCACGCAGCAGAGTGTTCGCCGGCGCAGCGACGAAGCACTCAAGACCTGCACCAACCGAGTCGTGCTCGCGCTAGAGGACGATTATCCGGCCACCGGCAAACGCGCGGTCTTCGTCTCCGACATCTTCAATCCGTGCTGGCTGTGGGAGAAGGCGCCGGTGCGCGATGCGAAGGGGATCGCAATCACCGTCGGGCAGATCCCGTTCAACTTTCAGGTCGGCAAGGATCGCGACGGCATCAAGTTCGCGGCTCCGACGACGCCCGAAGGCGAGTTCGTGGTGTATGCGGACAAGTGCGAGGGTCCCCGCCTCGCCGTGCTTCCGCTCGCGCCGGCGGCCGGCAATCCGGGGCTGACCCGGCTGGTCGCGCCCCTCGCGCCGCGCGCCGGGAGCGAAACCTTGTGCATCACCTACACCGCCAAGGGCGTTGATCCGATCTGGGCGATCGATGCCGTCGAGCTGATTCCGTGAGTAATATGAGCGCCGATACGATCACCCTCATCGCCCCCTTCGCCGGCTGGCTCGCGCCGCTGGAGGACGTGCCCGACGCGGTCTTCGCCGAACGGATGATGGGCGACGGCTTTGCGATCGATCCAGTCGAGAGCGTGCTCCGGTCGCCGGCAGCGGCCGAGGTCATCTCGGTCCCGGCGACAGCGCATGCCGTGACGCTGCGGCTCGATAACGGCGCAGAGCTGCTGCTGCATATCGGGCTCGAAACGGTCGCGCTGGGTGGCAAGGGCTTCACGGCAAAGGTCTCGGCGGGACAGCGCGTCGCCGCCGGCGATCCGCTGATCGGCTTCGACCTCGATGCAGTCGCGGAAGGCGCGAAGGCATTGATCACGCCCGTGGTGCTCGCCAGCGACGGCTATGTCCTGACGCTGGAGCCGACCGGCCGGCTGGTCGAGGCCGGCACGCCAGTCGCGCGGATCGCCGGCGGGCAGCCGCGCGAGACCATTCGCGCTGCAACGATCGAAGAGCATTTCGAGCGCGAAGTGACCGTCGCCGCGGCGCACGGCATTCATGCGCGCCCGGCTGCCCGTATCGCCGCGGCATTGCGGCCGTTCGTCGCGGAGGTCGCGCTGGCGGCGGACGACAAGACCGCGAACGCACGCAGCACCGTGGCGCTGCTCGGCCTGGGCATCGGCTCGGGAGCGACCGTGCGGATCGTCGGCACCGGCGCCGACGCGCGCGCCGCAGTCGATGCCGTGGCCGATCTGATCCTGTCGGGGCTGGGTGAGGCGGAGGCGGCAGCGCCGGTGTCACCCGTCATTCGCACGCACGGGCCGGTCACCGCCTCGCCGGGGCTCGCCATCGGGCAGGCGCTGCAACTCGAAGCCGTCGATCAGGACGTGCCGCAAAACGGCGCGGGTGCGGCGGCGGAACGCGCATCGCTGGATGCCGCGCTTGCCGAGATCACCGGCCGGCTCACCGGCGCGAGCGGGGCCGCCGCCGAGATCGCCGAGGCGCATCGCGCGCTGCTCGCCGATCCCGAATTGCTGCGCGTCGCCGACGAGCAGATCGTCATGGGCCGCAGCGCCGCCTTCGCCTGGCGCGCCGCCACCGCTCAGGCTTCCGCCGCGATCCGTGCGACCGGCGATGCATTGCTGATGGAGCGCGTTGCCGATCTGGTCGATCTGGAACGCCAGCTGGTTGCGGTGCTGCTGGGGACTTCGGGCGCGAGCGTCCCGGCGCTGCGGCCCGGCACGATCCTGATCGCCGAAGACCTGCTGCCGTCGCAATTCCTCGCCCTCGATATCGCCAATCTGGCCGGGATCTGTACCGCCGCGGGCGGGCCGACTTCGCATGTCGCGATCCTTGCCGCTTCGGCGGGCGTGCCGATGCTCGTTGCGGCGGGCGAAAGCGTGCTGACGATCGCCGAAGGGACGCCGCTGATCCTCGACGCCGATGCCGCCGCGATCACGGTGGACCCGAGCCCCGATGCGTTGTCCGAGGCCAGCGAACGCCTGTTCGCCACCCGCGAACGTCGCGCGCGCGAGGCTGCCGAGGCGCACGAACCGTGCCGCATGGCCGACGGCACGCGGATCGAGATATTCGCCAATCTCGGCTCGGTCACCGATGCCGCCGCCGCGGTCGCGGCGGGCGCCGAAGGGTGCGGATTGCTGCGCACCGAATTCCTGTTCCTCGAGCGCGAGACTGCGCCCGACGAGGAAGAGCAGCGCGAGACCTATTCGCGGATCGCCGCGACACTCGGCGATCGCCCATTGATCGTCCGCACGCTCGATATCGGCGGCGACAAGCCCGTACCGTACCTGCCGATGGGGGGCGAGGAGAACCCGGCGCTCGGCCTGCGCGGCGTGCGTCTCAGCCTTGCCCGGCCTGATCTGATGCGGCTTCAGCTGCGCGCAATCCTGCGTGGCGTGCCGGCGGGCCAGTGCAGGATCATGTTGCCGATGGTCGCCGATCTGGGGGATTATCGCCCCGTCCGCGCGATCCTCGACGAAGTGCGCGCGGAGCTGGGCGTCGCCGATCCGGTGCAGCTCGGCGTGATGATCGAGACCCCGGCCGCTGCGATGCTCGCCGGGCAGATCGCGCGCGAGGCCGACTTCCTTTCGATCGGGACCAACGACCTGACCCAATATACGCTTGCCGCGGATCGCGGGAACGCCGCGGTATCGCAGCGGATCGACGCGATGCACCCTGCAGTGCTCCGGCTGGTCCGCGAAGTGGGCCGCGGTGCGAAAGTGGCCGGCCGGTGGGCCGGCATGTGCGGCGGGCTCGCCTCCGATCCGCTCGCCGCGCCCATCCTGATCGGGCTCGGCATCACCGAACTCTCGGCGACCCCTGCCGCCATTCCCGGACTCAAGGCAGTGGTTCGCAAACTCGACATGAACGCGTGCGTAAAGCTGGCGGAGAAGGCGTGCGACGCCGCGTCTCCCGCCGAGGTTCGCGCGCTTGCCCGCGAGGCACAGGCATGAGCTTTCGACCCGCAACCCTTCTCGCCAAGGCGCAGCCGCTCGGCCGCGCACTGATGCTGCCGATCGCAGTGCTGCCGATTGCTGCGCTTTTGTTGCGGCTCGGCCAGGCCGACATGCTCGGCATTCCGTTCGTCGCGGCGGCGGGTGAGGCGATCTTCTCGAACCTCGGGCTGCTGTTCGCGGCGGGTGTCGCGGTGGGCCTCGCGCGCGAGAACCATGGCGCTGCCTCGCTGGCCGGCGTGGTCGCCTATCTGGTCGCAGTCGAGGGCGCCAAGGTGCTGCTCCACTTGCCGCCAGACATCGCCGCGGCGTCCGCGATGGAACAGGCGGCGTGGCGGGCCAAGGAGATCGGCAAATTGAGCGTCGCCGCCGGCATTTGCGCGGGCATCGTCGCGGGTGTGCTCTACAACCGCTTCTCGGACATCAAGCTGCCCGACTATCTCGCTTTCTTCGCCGGTCGCCGCTTCGTGCCGATCGTCGCGGGGCTGGCGGGCCTTGTCGGCGCAGTGCTGTTCGGCTTCGGCTTCCCCTGGTTCGAGGCGGGCGTGGACACGCTCAGCCGCTGGGTGCTGGGGGCGGGGCCGATCGGGCTGTTTCTCTACGGCCTGCTCAACCGTCTGCTGCTGATCACCGGACTCCACCACATCCTGAACAACATCCCGTGGTTCCTGCTCGGCGACTTCAACGGCGCGACCGGCGACATCAAGCGCTTCTTCGCCGGCGACCCCAGTGCAGGCGCATTCATGTCGGGCTTCTTCCCGGTGATGATGTTCGGGCTGCCCGCGGCGTGCCTCGCGATGTATCGCAACGCGCTGCCCGAGCGGCGCAAGGCGGTCGGCGGCCTGCTGCTCAGCCTCGCGCTCACGTCGTTCCTCACCGGCGTCACCGAGCCGATCGAGTTCACCTTCATCTTCCTCGCCCCCGTGCTGTTCGTCGTCCATGCCGTGCTCACCGGCATCGCGATGGTGGTGATGGACTTGCTGGGCGTGAAGCTCGGCTTCGGCTTCTCGGCCGGCATGATCGATTATGTGCTCAACTTCGGCCTCGCCACGAGGCCGCTGCTGCTGCTGCCAGTCGGCGCGGTCTATTTCGTGATCTATTATGCCGCGTTCAGCTGGTGCATCCGGCGCTGGGATCTGAAGACCCCCGGCCGCGAGGATGAGCCTGTTCCAGGGGCGCAGAAAGCGGCATCCGGCGCGCGCGGACCCGCGATTCTCGCCGCACTGGGCGGCACCGCCAATGTCCGCAATGTCGACGCATGCACCACACGGCTGAGGCTGGTGGTGGCAGACGTCGCGGCAGTGGACGAAGGTGGGCTGCGGGCGTTGGGCGCGCGCGGCGTGCTCAAGCTCGACAATGGTGGCTTGCAAGTGGTGTTCGGTCCGATGGCGGACCAGATCGCCGGCGAAGTGCGTCAGGCGATCGCTTCGGGGCCGGTGGCGGCGCCGGCTGTTCCCCAGTTCGATGCGGTGGCGGTTGCCCGTGCGCTGGGAGAGGGAAATGTCCTTGGCGTGCGTGCCCGCGGCACCCGCCTGCTCGTCGATTTGAAGGATCCGGCCAGAGTCGATCAGGCGGCGCTCAAGCGCGGCGGCATCCTCGCGGCGATAATTCCAGGCGACGCGAAGCAGCCGGTCCACCTGATCGCCGGCGACGCGACCGCGCAACTGGCGGCCGCGCTTCAGCCGGCAAGCTAGATCAGGTCGCGCGCCGGATCAGTCCGGCGCGGTCAGCCTCGAGCAGGTCGGCATAGGAAACCCGGCCGGTCGCGCTTTCGATCCAGCATTCGGCGTCGCCATAACCGCCCTCGCGGACCAGCACGAAGGCGCAGTCGCCGAACGGGCCGAACAATGCCGCCACCGGCCCGCCGCGTGCGGAAGGACGGTGTACATAGACTTCGGCAAAGGCGTTCATCGGCGGCAGATTCACGGCAGCATTGCTGCAGATCGTGTCCATAACCCCTCCCAGGTTTCCGTCCCTGAGCCCTGACCGATCCCCGCGGCTCTTACGGCCGGGTCCTTGAATCGGTCGGACAGGTTTGGAGTATGGCGCCCCAGATCAGCGCGTCAATGACAATCGGGCGCAAAATGGGAGCAACTTGTCCAACCAATCTGTTTGACCCAAGCTTGGCAACGCAATCGTGATGTGGCTAGTTCGCGTCAGGGAAGGGGGTGCTGATTGGCACAGGGACTTGCGCATCCGGGCGAGGGACGGCTTGCGGACCGCGCTTATTCGCAGATCGTCGAGATCATCAACGGCGGCGATCTGGGCATCGGCGACCGGTTGCCATCGGAGCCGCGGCTGGCGGAGATGTTCGGCATGTCGCGGACCGTGGTGCGCGAGGCGCTGGTCCGGCTCGCGGCCGACGGCATCACCGAATCGCGCCGCGGCGCCGGATCCTATGTCATGCGGCGTCCGTCCGAACGGCTCGGCGCGCACATGCCGATGGCCGAATTGTCGGCGACGCTCGGCACCTATGAAGTGCGCTTCGTGCTCGAGGCCGAGGCGTGCCGGCTGGCGGCGATGCGCCGCTCGCCCGAGCAAATGGAAGTGATCCAGGCGGCGATGGAACAACTCCGCGCGGCGTTGCTTTCCAACGGTCCCGCGCATGAAGAGGATTGGGTGCTGCATCGCTCGATCTTCGAGGCGACCGCGAACCCCGCTTTCGTCGCGGCGTTCGATCATCTCGAGGAAGGCATCTACCGGATCCTTCGCGCCGGCGTCGACATCTCGCGCGATCGGCCGCCCGAGGCGATCGGCGCGATGATCACCGAGCACGAGATGGTCGTCGAGGCGATCCGCGCGCAGGATGCCGACGGCGCCGCGCTGGCGATGCGCTGGCATCTGTCGCAGGGGCGGAAAAGGCTGATGCCGTAGGACTAGCGCCAGCCGCCGCCGAGCGACTTGTAGAGCGCCACCGCCGCCTGGCCCTTCGCGGCCTTGGCCTGATCCGAGCGCCGCTCGGCCGCCAACAGCGATTCCCGTGCGCGGAGCAGAGTCAGCCGGTCGTCCTCGCCGCTCGTCGCGCGCTTGTCCGCCAGCGCAAAGGCGGAACGTTCGCGCTCCAGCGCGGCGCTCGCCTCCGTCTCGGCGGTGCGCGCGTTGAGGAAGCGGTTGATCGCCGCCTCGCTGTCCGAGAGTGCGCCGAGCACGGCCTTCTCGTAACGCGCGGCGGCGCCCTGCGCGCGGGCGTCGGCGGCACGGATCTGGGCGCGGATCGTGCCGCCCGAAAAGATCGGCCACGAGAAGCTCGGGCCGATCTGGAGGCGCGTGCTGTCACCCGAGAAAAGATCGCCCGGCGTGCGCGCCTGCTGGCCGAGGCTGCCGAACAGGCTGAAGCGCGGGAACAGATCGGCAGTGGCGACGCCGATATCCGCGGTCGCCGCGGCGAGCTCGCGTTCGGCGCGGCGGATGTCGGGACGGCGTTCGAGCAGCTCGGAGCGGACGCCGACGAGGATCCGGTCGGGGCTGGCGGGAAGGGGGGCCGCCTTGCGCAAATCGGGTGCGACATCCTCGGGCGCCGCGCCGACCAGCGCCGCGATCCGGTACGCCGCCGCCGCTGCCCGCGCCTCGGCATCGGGAACCGCGGCAGCGCTGGCCCGGGCGGCGCCTTCGGCACGTTCGAGTTCGAGCCGCGATGCTTCGCCGGCGTTGAAGCGCAGCCGGGTCAGCCGGGCCAGTTCGGTGTCGGAGGCAACGAGCGCCTCCGCGGTGGCCGCCTCCGCTTGCGCGGCGCGCAGATCGAAATAGCTTCGTGCGACTTCGCCGATCAGCGTCAGCATCACGTCGCGCTGGCCGAACAGGGCGGCATCGGCGCGCGCGTTCGCGGCTTCGGTCTGGCGGGTGCGCCGGCCCCAGAAATCGAGTTCCCAGCTCGCGTCGAAGCCGAGGTCGAAGAGCCGGAACTCGCGGTCGACTCCCGGAATGTTGCCGATCGGAAGCTGGCCGTTCTCGCTCAACCGGTTCTCGGTGGCCGAGCCGGTCGCCTGCACGGTCGGCAGCCGTCCGCCCACCACGGCGTCGCGGTTGGCGCGCGCTTCGGCGAGGCGCGCCTCGGCTTCCTTGAGATCGGGCGCGCTCGCCAGCGCGCGGTTGACCAGCGCCGAGAGCTGCGGGTCGCCGAAGCTGTCCCACCACGCGAGATCGACTGCGCCGGGCGTGCCGGATTCGAGCCACGGCGCCTGCGCAGCGGCGCTCGGCGCCGGGCGCTGATAGTCCGGGCCCACGGTGCAGCCGGCGAGCAGGAGGGGCAGAGCGAGGAAAAGCAGGCGGGGCATCGGGGTCACTCCATGCGCGCGCGGAACAGCCAGGCCGATGCAGAGAGCGTCGCGCAGGCGATCAGCGCGAGCGGCCAGAGCTGGTGGAACACGGCGGCGGCGGGCATCGCCTTGAGGAACAATCCCTGGACGATGACGAGGAAATAGCGGGCGGGATCGAGATAGGTCACGACCTGCAGCCAGCCCGGCATGTTGTCGATCGGGCTGGCATAGCCCGAGAGCAGGATGAGCGGCGTGGTGATGAGGAACACGCCGAGAAACGCCTGTTGCTGCGTCTTCGCGAGCGCCGAGACCAGCATGCCCAGCCCGATCAGCGCGAGCATGTACATGGCGAGGCTGAGGAAGAAGAGCAGCAGCGAGCCGGTGAACGGCACGCCGAACACGAGCGGCGCGATGATCAGGTACATGCTGCCGTTGATGACCCCGATGCAGAAGGGCGGGACCATTTTGCCGATCAGTATCTCATGCACGCGCAAGGGCGAGACCATCAATTGGTCGAACGTCCCAAGCTCGCGCTCGCGCGCCACCGATTGCGACGTGATCGCCAGCCCCGCGACCGAAGTGATGATCGCGACCAGCGAGGGCAGGGTGAACCAGATATAATCGAGCGACGGATTGTACCAGTTGGTGACCACGCTTCCCGGCGGCGCCTGCGGGCCTGGCCGCATCATTGTGTCGGCGCCGACGCCCGCGACGATCCGGGTGAGGTAGCCGTTGACGATCTGCGCCGCGTTCGAGCGCCGCCCGTCGAGCACCACGCCCACCGTCGCCGGCCTGCCCGCGGCGACGTTGCGGTCGAAATCCTCGTCGATCACCAGGGCGGCGATCACCTTCTGGTTGTCGATCGCGTCGCGCAGCTCCTTCGGGCTCCGGAGCGGTACGATCTCGCGGAAATTGGGGCTGCCGGCGATTCGGCTGACGATCTCGGCCGAATGCACGCCCGAACTGCGGTCGAGGATCGCGACATCCACATTCTTGACGTCCAGCGTCGTCGCGAAGGTGAAGATGAACAGCTGCATCAGCGGCGGCACGAACAGCACGATGCGCGACTTGGGATCGCGCAGCACCGCCCACATCTCCTTGACGATCATGGCGACCAGCCGGCGCATCAGTCGAGGCTCCGGCGCGTGACGCGGAACGAGAGCAGGAAGAACACCATGCCGAAGCCGAGCATGATGCCGATGTTCGGGAGCAGCAGCGCCCATTGATCGCCGGCCAGGAACACCGATTGCAGGCTTGGTATCAGATAGCGGGCGGGCACAAGGTAGGTGAGCGCCTGGATCGGCCAAGGCATCGAGCTGATCTCGTAGATGAAGCCGGAAAGCAGGAACGTCGGCAGGAATGCCGAAAGCAAGGCGATCTGGCTGGCGACGAACTGGTTCTTGGTCGCCGAGGAAATGAACAGCCCGAGGCCCAATGCGGGCATCAGGAACGCCGATCCGACCACGAACAACGCGAAGACCGATCCGCGGAACGGGACGCCGAACACGAACACGCCGATCACTGTGCACAAGGCCATCGATGCGAGTGCGAGCAGGTAATAGGGGATCACCTTGCTCGCGATGAACTCGGCCATCGAGATGGGCGTGGCCATCATCGCCTCCATCGTGCCACGCTCCCATTCGCGCGCGACGACCAGCGCGGTGAGCAACGTGCCGATCATCGTCATCACATTGGCGATCGACCCGGGGACGAGGAAATAGCGGCTCTTCAGCTCGGGATTGTACCAGAAGCGCGATGACAGGCCGACGGGTGGTTCCGATGCCCCCGGGTTGCGTTCGAGCCCCTCTGCCGCCGCCCATTGCGCGCGCACGCCTTCGCCATAGGCCGCGGCGAAATTGGCGGTGTTGGGCTGCGATCCGTCAGCGATGATCTGGATCGAGGGCGCGCGCCCCTGTTTGACGCCTTCGCCGAAATCCGGGGGGATGACGATGATCGCGCGCAGGTCTCCCGAGACCATCTTCTCGCGCATCGGCTGGATCGTCCGCGCCATGCTGACCTCGAAATAGCGCGAGGTCTGATAGGCCTGCGCCAGCCGCAGCGCGGGCGCGCTCGAATCCTGCAGCACCACGCCGATCCGCGTCCGGCTGCTGTCGAGCGACACGGCATAGCCGAACAGGAACAACAGGATCATCGGCAGCACGAAGGCGATCAGGAAGGTGGAAGGATCGCGCAGGATCTGCGCGCCTTCCTTGCGGACGAGTGCGAGAAGGCGGCGAAGGGAGAAGCGGACGGTCATATGCGCCCACCTTCGTCATCCCCGCGAAAGCGGGGACCCATCTCGTGCAGATGCCAGCCGGAACCACAGCTGTCGTGAAGCGGGAGAGTGCAGGAGATGGGCCCCCGCTTTCGCGGGGGTGACGGGTGGAGATTCACGCCGCCTCCCTTTCGCCGCGCTTGCGGTCGAATTCCTCGATCAGCGCGATGAAGGCGTCTTCCATCGTGGGATCGGCGAGGTCGGCGAGCTTGCCCGCCTGTTCCTTGAGATCATCGGGCGTGCCGGTGGCGATCTGCTCGGCGCGGTAGATCAGGGTGACGCGGTCGCAATATTCGGCTTCGTCCATGAAGTGCGTGGTGACGAGCACGGTCACGCCCTTTTCGACCAGCCCGTTGATGTGCGTCCAGAATTCGCGCCGCGTCACTGGATCGACGCCCGAGGTCGGCTCGTCGAGGAACAATACCGGCGGTTCGTGCATCACTGCGCAGGCGAGCGCGAGCCGCTGCTTGAAGCCGAGCGGCAGCGTGCCGGCATTGACGTCGAGCTTGCCCTTCAATTCGAAGATGTGGATCATCGCCTCGATCGCGCGCTTGGCGGCTTCGCGATCGAGATCATAGGCGCCGGCGAAGAAATCGAGATTCTGGCGGACGCTGAGATCGCCATAGAGCGAGAATTTCTGCGCCATATAGCCGAGCGAGGCGCGGGCATCGGCACGCGATCGGCGGAGGTCATGCCCCGCCACGGCGCCGCTGCCGCTGGTCGGGGTGAGCAGGCCGCACAGCATCTTGAACGTCGTCGACTTGCCCGCGCCGTTGGGACCGAGCAGTCCGAAGATCTGCCCGCGCGGGATTTCGAAATGCATGTCGCTCGCCGCGACGAAGTCGCCGAAGCGCTTGGTGAGGCCCTTTGCCTCGATCGCGCACGCACTGCTTTCGGGGATCGTTCGATAGCGTTCGGCGAGCGCGCTGGTCCCTTTGGGGCCGCCGCCCAGTCGCTGGATGAAGCCGTCCTCGAAGCGGGGCGGGGCGGGCTCGACCGCGCCGCCCTCGGCATCGAGCGATTTGGGAGTGGGAGCGGCCGCGCCTTCAGCCATCAGCAGCCGCACCGATCGGCCCTGTATGGTGCCGTCGATCACTTCGTCGCGATCGAGCGTGCGAGTCAGGAAATGCCGGCGGCGGTCCTTGAAGCCGGTGACGCGGAACACGCGGTCGGCGACCTTGCCGGTCAGATCGGCCGGTGGCCCGTCGAACAGCAACTTGCCTTCATTGAGCAGATAGACGGTATCGCACTTCTCGGCCTCGTCGAGATAGGCAGTGGACCACAGCACGCCGATCCCCTGATCGGTCAGGTCGCCGACCATCGCCCAGAGCTCGCGCCGCGAGATCGGGTCGACGCCGACGCCCGGCTCGTCGAGCAGCAGCACTTTGGGCGTCTTGACCAATGCACAGGCGAGCCCGAGCTTCTGCTTCATGCCGCCAGAGAGCTTGCCCGCCAGCCGGTCCTGGAAGCGCGCGAGATCGGTGAAGTCGAGCAGCCGGTCGAAACTCTCCTTGTGCTCGGCCTTGGGGAGCCCGCGTACCTCCGCATAGAGCGTGAGGTTCTCGATCACCGAGAGATCCTCGTAGAGCCCGAACCGCTGGGGCATGTAGCCGAGATCGTCGAGCTTCTGTCCCGGCGGGCCGCCCAGCATTTCGACCTCGCCCTCGCTCGGCGCCATCAGTCCGGCGAGGATGCGGATCAGCGTGGTCTTGCCTGCGCCGTCCGGGCCGACGAGGCCGGTGACCTTGCCGGGTTCGATGGCCATGCTGACGCCGTCCAGCGCGGTGAGCGCGTCGAAGCGTTTTACCAGGTCGGTGGTGCGGGCGACCTCGCTCACACGCTTCCACCCGAAATCATCAACGTCACCCCCGCGAAAGCGGGGGCCCATCTCCTGCAAGTGCAGCGAGCGCCACCGCCGTTATCGCGCCGGGAGGGTAGCGGAGATGGGCCCCCGCTTTCGCGGGGGTGACGGAATTGGGGCTCAATCCTCATGCCGCGGCCTCGCGCCGACGACGCGGACGGTCACCGGCTGGCCCTGGCGCAGCGCGTCGTCGGGATCGTCGACGATCACCCGGACCTGATAGACGAGGTCGGTCCGCAGATTCTCGGTCTCGACCGACTTGGGCGTGAACTCCGCGCGCGGCGCGATATAGCCGATGGTGCCGCGATAGGTCTTGGCGTTGCCGTCGGCGGTCACCTGCACCTTCATTCCCGGGCTGATCCGGCTGAGATCGGTCTCGGCGACATAGGCGCGGACGCGCATCGGCCGGTCGATCGACAGCGTCAGCACCGTCTCACCCGGCTGGACGATCGCGCCCGGCTCGCGGGCGCGCGTGACGACGGTACCGGCGGTCGCCGCGACGAGACGCGTGTCCGAACGATCGGTGGCGACGCCCGCGCGTGCGGCCTGCGCCGTCCGCACTTCGGCAGCGGCCGCGGCGATCTCTTCGGGCCGGCTGCCCGCCTGCAACAGCGACAGCCCCTGCTTCGCTTCGGCAAGCTGCGCCGCGGCACGGTCGCGGTCGGCGCGGGTCTGTTCCCAGATATCGCGGCTGATCGCGCCGGGCTCGACCAGCGCCTGGCGCCGGGCAAAATCGCGCTGGGCATTGGCATATACTGCCTGCGCCGCGGCCACCCGGGCGCGCGCCTGCGCCACGTCCTGTGCCCGTGCGCCATTGCGCGCCTTGTCGTAATTGGCCTGCGCCTGTGCCACCCGCGCGTCGGCCTCGGCGATACGGTTGTCGAGCGTTGCGGTATCGAGCGTCGCGAGCAACTGGCCCTGCGTCACCTTGGCACCTTCGTCGACTCCGATCCCCGCGATCCGTCCGCCGACGCGGAAACCCATGTCGACTTCGCGGATGTCGACATTGCCGTAGAGCGTCAGCTCGGTTTCGGCGCGATGCGGGATCAGCCCGAAGCCGCGCGTGGCGAATGCCGCCACTGCGAGCACCACGACCAGAGCGACCACGATCAGGCGGCGTCGGTTCATTGCGGCTTCTCCGAAAGAATGCAGAGCACGTTCGCGCGCAGCCTGGCGCGCAGCAGAAAGGCAGTCTCGTCGTCGATCTGGTCGACCTGCAGCGCCCGGCACACCGCAGCCCGCCCCGCCCGCAATACCATCGCCTGGCCGAACAGCAGGATCGCCATCGCGACCGCCTCGCGACGGGGGAGGTCGGTGCGCGCGCGTCCGATCAGCTCGATGAATGCATCGAGGATCGGCTGCATCGCCTTGGCGAACAGCAGGTCGAACGCTTCGGTGGGGAATTGCTGCTCGCGGATGATGAAGCGCGACCAGGATTCGGTTTCGGGACGAAGCATCATCTGGGCGAGCCCGTCGAGGATCGTCGCGAGCGCCTCCATCGCGGCTTCGCGCGATTCGTGCCCGGCGGCGACGGCACGGGCGACATTCTCACCCTGCAGAGCGCGGATCGAGGCGGCGATATGCTCCGCGGCGGCAAGATAGAGTCCCTGCTTGCCGCCGAAATGATAGGTGATCGAGGACATGGCCGTGCCCGATGCGCGGGCGATGTCGCGCGTGCTCGCGCCTTCGAAGCCGAGTCGGCCAAACTGGTCGATCGCCGTGTCGAGGAGCGTGGTAGAGACCATGAGCGCCCTTTGTTCGTTCGAACGAACAGTGCATATGCTTGCATCTTTGCCTTGGCAAGGCCCTTGTGCGGGCAAATTTGCACCCCGATCTCCGACTACGCGTTAATACTAGTGTTTTTTCCACGCTTTGCGATTATGTACCGATCATTATGGAAACTGCCACCTGCACCACCGCCAAAGGGCGCCCGCGCGAATTTTGCGTAGACGAAGCGCTCGCCCAGGCGCTCCGCGTTTTCTGGAGCAAGGGGTACGAGGGCGCCTCGCTTACCGACCTGACCGACGCGATGGGGATCACGCGCCCCAGCCTCTATGCCGCGTTCGGCAACAAGGAGGCGCTGTTCCGCAAGGCGCTCGACCTCTATGAGCGCGAGAAGCTCTGCTACATGTCTCAGGCGCTCGATGCGCCGACTGCGCGCGGCGTCGCCGAACGATTGCTACGCGGTGCGCTCGAGATGCAGGCGAGCGATTGCGAGCCGCGCGGATGCCTGCGCGTGATCAGCTCGGTCGCGTGTGGCGTCGAAGCCGAATCGATCCGCGAGGAGGTCATCGCCCGGCGCAAATCTTCGTCGGACGCGCTGATCGCGCGCTTCGAAAGGGCCGAGGCGGCCGGCGAACTGCCCGAGCATATGAACGCCCAGGCGCTTGCCGGCTATCTCGTCGCGCTGCTTCAGGGCCTCGCGCTGCAGGCCGGGGCCGGGGCCAGCTTCGAGGAACTCGAGCGGCTGGTCGAAACCAGCCTCGCGGTGTGGCCTACGCCCTGAACCCAGCATTTCCGGAGCCGCGTCGATTCATCCAGCGTAGCGACAGCCTGATTTCCGGCGACGGGCTGGATCCGCCGGCGCCGCGACGGTCGACACCATCTTGCCGCTCGCAAAATCCAAACAATCTCATGCGACGGCTGCAGCGCTGCCTCTCCCTCCAAGCAACAGGGTGGGGACGTCGTGGGCCGGCACGGCGGGACTGTAGAGATAGCCTTGGCCATATTGGCAGCGCAGACGGAGCAGCGACTTCTCCTGGGCGGGCGTTTCGATGCCCTCAGCCACGACATCGATGCCGAGACTGCGGCCGAGGATAATCACCGCTGCGACGATGGCATGATTGCCGCCACCGCCGCCCGTCAGGCCCTTTACGAAGGACTGGTCGATCTTGATCGTATCGACGGGGAACTGCTTCAAGTGAGAAAGCGAAGCATAGCCGGTGCCGAAATCGTCCAGTGCGATCTTTATCCCTGCGGCGCTCAAGGTCTTCAGTGCCCGCTCCACGCATTCGGCGCCACGTCCGAGGAACACTGACTCCGTCACTTCGATCTGGATGCGATCCGCGGGTATGGCGGCTGCCTCGAGCCGCTCGAGCAGCGATTCGGCGAGATTCCCGCGACGGAACTCGGCAGCCGACGCATTGATCGCCACGTGCCCGAAAGCCACGTCGTGATCCTGCCAGCGCCGCACGTCTTCGATCACCTTGTCGATCATGCGGTCGCTGATCTCCGCGGCGACATTTGCGTCCTCGAATGCGGCAGATATGGTCGACGGCGGCTGAATGCCGTGACGAGGGTCGCGCCAGCGCAGCAGGCTCTCGAAACCGATCACCGCTCCCGTAGAGAGATCCACCTTCGGCTGGTAAAACGGCACGATCCGGGAATCCCGCAGTGCCGTGCGCGCTAGGCGCAGCATCGATCGGCGCCGGGCGAGCTCCTCGCTCATCTCGGGCGCGAATACCTTCAACATCCTCCGCCCGGCAGCCTTGGCGGCATAGAGCGCGATGTCGGCATTCTTCATCAATTCCGATCGGTTCACGCCGTGATCGGGAAACAGCGCGACACCGATGCTCGCATGCAGATCGAGAATGCGCCCGGCATAGACACAGGGTTCGCGCAGCCTGCCGAACAGCAACTCACCGAAAGCATCGATTTCAGCGGGCGAGCCGATGCCGGCGAGGATCACCGCGAATTCGTCGCCGCCGAGCCGGAAAACCGAATCGTTGGACCGCACCGCTCCCTTTAGCCGTTCGGCGAATGCACACAGCAAGGCATCGCCGCCGTCGTGCCCGATCGTGTCATTGACGCGCTTGAACTCGTCGATATCGAGGAGAAGCAGCGCGAATTTGCCGCTCGTCCCGGATGCGTCCGCCACTGCGCGATCCACCATCTGCTGCATGAGGTTCCGGTTCGGCAGCCCGGTCAATGCATCGTGGTTGGCCGCCCAATAGACTTGTTCTTCGGCTTGCTTCTGTTCGCTGATGTCCCGCGAGATCGAGACGAGCTGCACCGGCTGCCGGGCCGGATCCCTGAGCGGCGCCACGAGCACGTCCCACCATTTGCCGGTGCCGCCCGCATTCGGGTCCTTGAGCGTGAATCGGCCGATCTGCCCGGCCCGCGCCGTGGCGAGAGCGGCTCTGGCGGCTTCGGCCTCTTCGGATCGCGCCCGCTGGCTTTCCAGCCACCCATGCGGCGTTGCCTCCGGATATTGCTCGGCGGCCTCGTTGCAGTCGAGGACCTGACCATCGAGATTCATCAGCGTGATGCAGTCGGGGCTGGCTTCCAATATGCCGCGCGTGAGCGTCTCGCTCTCGTGAAGGGCTTGCTGTGCCAGGATGCGCTCGTGCACATCCGTACACGTGCCGTACCAGCACATGATGCGTCCGTCCGTGTCGCGGCGGGGAACCGCTCTTGCGAGGAACCAGCGATGCTCGCCGTCCTTGTGGAGCAAACGGTATTCGGTGTCGAAAGGCGTGCCGCCGGAAATGCTCTCGCGCCACAGCGCGCTCATGGACCGTCGATCGTCGGGATGGATGCAACCCGTCCATACCGTTCTCGGATCGGCGCCCGAGCGAATACCGGTGAACGCATACCATTGCGGACTGAGATAGGTGTACACGCCGTCCGAATCCGACTCCCAGATGATCTGGGGAATCGAATCGAGCATGGCATAAGCGCGGCTATTGCTGCGACGGAGCGCGTCTTCCGCGCGCCGGCTTTCCGCCACGCGGCGTTTCCATTCCAGCTTCTGTCGCGTGATCCGCCAGCCGAGCAGCATGAGCAGCACCACACCCCAGGCGCCGAGCAATGCCAGGTAGAATTGCTCGCGTGTCACCACGTTCCTGACGAAGCGGATGCTCTGGATCTGGAAGCGATAGTCCCCGGGTGGCGCATTGGGGCCGGTCTGGATCGACAGCGAGGTGATGTTGTCGAATTGCGGCTGGCCGAGTTCGGGCGAGACGTGGTTGGCGGTGAGCCACCATTCGGCGACACGGAACCGGCCGAGAGCCAGCTCTGCCGCAATGGAGCCGGAGGACGCCGGAAAATCCATCCGGTTGAATTTGTTGGTCTCCCCCCGTCCGGCGATGCTGTAGCGGGGATCGTGGTTCTTGAGATAGATGCTGAACTGGTCGCCAGGGCCGCTATAGGTGATGCGCACCGTCACCTTGTCGAATTGTGACAGGTCGAGGCCGCGCGCGTAACTGGCCGGATCGATCAGCAACTCCAGGCCGCAATAACGATTCGGCGCTCGTGAGGTGAGACGGCAGGACCAGCCGAACGGCCGGTGTGAATCCGCTAGTGCCGAAGAGGAACCTCCGACGTCCTTGTCCGCATAGGCATAGGTGACCAGCGACGCCGTGTTGGCCGGCGTGAACGCGATCGTTCGGGTGAGTAGCCGATCCTGGCACCACACCGCGGCGGCGCTGAGCGCCAGCAGGAAAAGCAGCGCGATTTCCTGCCCATAGCGGAATAGCCAACTGGGTATCCCCTGCCGCCATTCCGTACCCAACATAGCGCCCGCACCTCTCTAAAGCTCATAATAGGCCCGATGCGGGATCCTCGGCATATTTCACCCGAGAAAGGGCACCATATTCCGCGACTCAAGCATCTGAGAGACGAGCAATAAATTATGGGTTAGGGCGCGCCTGCGTAATCGCCCGGAGGGATCGGCGTCCGCTTTGACGGACCCCTATCCTCACAGCAGCCATTCCGCGTCCGCCCTTTCCGGAGCCACGAGGGTCGGGATCAGCCGCGAGAGGTCAGTTCGTGCCGACCGGGGTGGCAGATCCGACGGAGGCCAGGCAGCATTAGCTCGGCGGTCGTGTTCGCGGGCACTTCCAACCGGGTAGCGATGCGGCTCCCATCGCGGCCCCACTTCAGCCGAATGGGACCTGAAGCGCTATCGAGCGACACGCTCGCGGAGCCGATGCGCGGATCGAATGCGGGGGCGATCCGGAAGCGGCGGAAGCCGGGCTCGATGGGTTCGACACCGCCCACCCGACGATATAGGAACGAGCAGACCGCGCCGAAGGCATAATGGTTGAACGAGTTCATCGAGACGTCGCCGACGTCGCTGTTCCAGCGTTCCCAGGTCGTCGTCGCGCCGCCGCGGCGCACCATATAGCCCCAGGAAGGATAATCGGTGCGCAGCAACAGGTCGAAGGCGAGGGCGCGCTCGCCGATGTCGACGAGGGCGTCGAGCGCGAGCGGCGTGCCGAGAAACCCTGTCGACAGCAACGTGCCGCGTCGCCGGATGTCCGCGGCAAGCCTCGCTCCCGCGGCGCCGCGGAGGGTCTTCGGCACCAGGTCGAGACGCAATGCGAGAATGTAGCCGGTGTGGCTGCCGTTGCCGACAATGCCGTCGGCCGTGACGAAGGCCCGGGCAAAGGCCGATCGCGTGGCCTCGGCGCGCCGCCGCCAGGTGGAGGCATCCATTTTCCGGCCGGTCCACGCCGCCATGCGCGCCATCTGGTCGAGCGAGCGCGCGAGCATCGCGGTCGCGATCAAGGGCTTGGGGGTCGTCTCGTCGCCGGGCTGTTTGGCGTCGAGCGCCAGCCAGTCGCCCAGATCGGCGCCGCGTCCTTCCTTCCAGAGTCCGTCCGGATTGGCCGCGAGGATGCCCTCGAGATACGCGGTCATCGCCGCCCAATTGTCGTCGACCACGCTCGCGCCGCCCGTGTGCAGGAAGCTGACATAGGGCAGCATCACCCCCGCATCCGCCCAGCCCGGGGTCGGGGTGGACGTTCCCCATCCCAATCCCTTGGGCGAGGGCGACCACATCGGATAGGCGCCGTTGGCGGCCTGATCGTCGCGCAGCATGCGCGTGAAGGAGCGCGTGAAGCCGCCCACGTCCATGTTGAACGCGGCGGTATCCCAGAAGACCTGGGCATCGCCGGTCCAGCCGAGGCGCTCGTCGCGCTGCGGGCAATCGGTGGGGTTGCCACGGAAGTTCGACCGCTGGCTCCACAAGGTGTTGAGCCACAGCTTCTGGATGGTGGGTTCCGCGATCGTGAAGGTGCCGATCTCGGGCAGGTCGCTGGAGAGGACCACGCCCTCGACCATATCGGCACGCAACTCGGCAAGGCCGTCGACTTGTGCGTAGCGAAAGCCCTGGAAGGTGAAGACGGGCTCCAGCGTCTCCTTCGGGTCGCCGGACAGGATGTAGCGATCCTCCGCGCGTGCCGCGCGCAGGTTGCGGCGGTCGAGCATCCCGTCGGCGGTCAGGATCTCGGCGTGCTCGACGGTCACCAGGTTCCCGCGCCCGCCCGCCACGGTCAGGCGCACGCGGCCCGCGAAATTCTGCCCGAAATCGACGAGGTGCGTGCGCGGCCCGATCCGGCGGATCGTGAGCGGCGGCACGATGCGCGTGGCCCGGATCGGCTGCGCCAGCGGGGAAACCAGTTGCGCGGCGGGGACGGGCGCCGGCCATGCGCGTTCCCAGGTGCCGTCGTCGAAGCCAAAGGCGGACCAGTCCTGCGGCCATTCGCGGCGATCGTGATCCTCGCCGGCATAGATTTCCGAGAGGGTGATCGGCGATTGCCGGTGGCGCCATTCGGAATTGGTCGCGATCCGCTCCACGGCGCCATCCGCCGTCCGCGCCTCGATCATCAGCTTCAGCCGGCGCGGCGCGGGGCCATAGGCCCAGCGGCCGTCGGGTGCCTGATAGCTGGCGTAGAAGCCGTCGCCGGCCAGCACGCCGACGACATTGTCGCCCGCCCGCAGCAGCGGTGCAACGTCATAGGTGCGATACGGAATGTGCTTGCGATACTCGGCGGGTTCGCATTGGAGCTCGTCGTCGCCGACCCGTTGGCCGTTGATCCAGATCCGGTAGCCTCCAAGCGCCGCCACGTAGAGCCGCGCCGTGCGTGGAGCGGCGCCCAGCCGAAATGCCCGGCGCAACAGCCGGGCGGGCGTAGGCGGCCAGGGGAAATGCCTCCGATTTGCGCGCATCGTCGCTGGCGTCCAACTGTCGTCGGGCCCCGCGACACGCCAGCCTTCGACCAGGCGCAGGACCGAGCCGTCGGCCTGCGGCACCCGGATCTGCGCGGCGAGCGTTGCGAGCGCCTTGCCGCCCTCGCGACGTGCGGCCACCTCCGCCGTCAGCACATGCTCGCCCGCCATCAGCGCGAGGGGGAAACTCGCCGCAGGCGGTCCGCCATAGGCGTCCGGATGCCAGGACGGCACTTCGATCGGCCGTCCGTCGAGCATCAACCCGACGAGCTTGCTCGCTGTATGGAGGATCAGCCGGCCTTCGCCGGCACCGCTGCGGAAGGAAAGGCGGAACCGGCCAGGTTGCCGCTCGTCCGGCGTCTGCGCCTTGGCCCAGCGCGGTTCGGCCAGCCGGTCGTCGCGCTCGGCCGCGCTTTCGATCGCCAGCCATTCGCCCGACCAGTCCGCCGGCAGCAGCAAACCCATTTCCCAGACCGCCGGCGCGCTCCAGCCGGATTCCCCGTCCGGGCTCCAGAGCTTGACCTGCCAGTGACAGCGCTGCCGCGATTCCAGCACCCGGCCGGCATAGGGCACACCCGTCGAGATGCCGCTTTCGACGCGCCCGCTGTCCCAAAGATCGGCTTTCCCCGACGCAAGCATCGCCGGATCGCTCGCGACGCGAATGCGATAGGCGGCCTGTGCCGTGCCCGCCGGCCCGATCACTTGCCAGGACAGCATGGGCCGCGCGTCGCCGATACCCAGCGGGTCCTGCAATGCGGCGGCGCGCAGATTGTCGGCTCCGAGCCGCGTCGCCGTCCAGGCGTGTGCCCCGGGCGCCGCCAGCCAGCCGGCGCCGAGCCCGCCGGCCAACAAGGTACGGCGATCGATCAGGGGCATGGGCCGGTCAGTCCTCTTCAACCACGGCGACGCCCCATGGCGACAACGCGAGTGCATCGCCGCTGCCCAGCCTGCGCCCGGTGATAAGCTCGGTTCCCGGCGCGACGCCTGCCGCCAGCGTCGCTGGGCGGGCCGAATAGTTCAGGACATAGCGTACCCGGTGGCCGTTCTTCAGCGTCCCGCCCCGCACGATCAGCGGGAAGCGCGTCGTGCCGACCGGCACTTCGGCCCGGTGCGCGGCGTCGGCGAGCAACTCCTCGATCAAGGCGTCGCTCGGCATGAACCCGACATAGGTGACCTCGCCCTTGCCGTAGCGGTTGCGCGTGATCGCGGCATCGGGGGGCCAGGAGGGGTGGTGGTACCGCGCCAGCACCGTCGCCGTGGTGGGCTTCAGCATCTCCATCCACCAGCGCACCTTCAACGCATCTGGGGTGGCCGGCGGGCCTGCGCGGAACGGGTCCACATCGAGCGTCACGTCGCGCGGAGGCGTGTACATTTGATAGGTGACCCCCGCCGCCTCGGCGATCCCGCCGGGCTGGGCTGTGTAGCGGACCTTGGTGTTCTCGTCGGAAAAGCCGCTCTTGAAGGTGTAGACGACGTGGCCCCCGGCGCGGGCAAAGGCGTTGAGCCGCTCGAGTTCGGCGTCGCTCGCGGCATAGAGTGCGGGTACGATGATCAGCTTGTAGCGATCGAGCGAGATCTTCGAATCGGGCGAAAGGATGTCGGCTTCGATATTCTGCCGGTAGAGCGCGTCATAGAAGGGGCGGAGCACTTCGTTGTAGCTGATGCTCTGCCCGTCGGCGTTGATCCGAAACGAATCGAAGGCGCTTTGCGCACGGTTACTGACATAGACCGCGACCTGGTTTCGCTTGGTCATGTCGACCAGTTTGGGCCCGAGCCGCTTGAAGTCCGCGCCGATGCCCCTGGCTTCGTCATAGAGCGCGTTGGGCTTGTAGTCCTGCCCCAGCAGCCCGCGCCAATAAGTCTCCACGGCGTTTGCGGTCGTCGCCCAGTGCCAATATTCGACCAGATGGGCGCCGGAGGCGAGGTGGCTGAACGCCTGCAGCCGCAGCTGGCCGGGGAAGGGCGTCCATTCGGGGAAGCCCTGCGCCTGCGTCTCGAGCACCAGATAATTCTGGCCGTCGCGCATCGAGCGGGTCAGATCGCCGCCAAAGGCGATCTCGGCGCCGGTCAGCCGTTCCTGGCTAGGGTGGTAGATGTCGATACCCGCGACATCGAGGGGGCGGGCGGCGAGCCAATGGTTCACTTCGGGCTGCACGCCATAGGAATGGCCACGCCAGCCCAGATCGAAATTCTGCGTGATGAACTGATCGGGCCGGGCATGGGCGCGGACGAGACCTGCCTGCCAGGTCAGGAATTCGGTGACGAGGCCGCGCTGGAACTCGGCGAAGGCATTGGCGACGCTCGCGTTCATCGTGCCGTTGGTGGAGGGGAAATCCTCCCAGCGATTGATCCGGTTGCTCCAGTAATCGAGCCCCCATGCCTTGTTCAGCGCGTCGAGGCTCGGCCATTTCGCCTTCACCGCAGCGACGAAAGCCGCCTGCACATTGGGGCCGCTGGTGCCATAGGCCTTGGTCTCGTTGTCGACCTGATAACCGATGACGGCCGGATGGTCCTTCACATGATCGATCAGCGCGATGATCACGCGCTCGGCCGCGGCGCGATAGTCGGGGTCGGTGATGTCCATGTTCTGGCGGTAGCCGAATTCGGCGCGGCCGTTGGGCCGGGTGACGAGCACGTTCGGATGCGCGCGCGCGAGCCAGGTCGGAATGGCATAAGTGGGCGTGCCGACGATCACCTTGATGCCGTGACGGTGCATCGCCGCCAGCATCCGGTCGACATGGCTGAAATCGAACACGCCGGGTTGCCGTTCGAGCGTTCCCCAGGTCGATTCGGCGATCCGGACGACACTGATGTTGGCCGCCTTCATCAGCCGCGCATCTTCTTCGACACGGTCGACCGGCGTGTACTCGTCATAATAAGCGACGCCGTACAGGATCGTGCCTGGAAGCTTCGTGGCCGGGGGCGCCGCGACGCCGGGTTCCGCCAGAACCAGGGCCGATGCGAGCAACGCGCGCGTGATCTTCTTCACCGATTGGCCTCCCGGTTCGACGAGAGCGTCCGGGTTCACAGCCCCAGATCGATGGCGCGGCGGCCGGTGCCGTCGCCGCCAACGCTTCCCCTCCATTATTAAGTAAGACAATAAAGCCAGGGAGGTGTCGGTCAAGCCCGCCGGGTCGCCGAAAGCGGCGCAGGCGCCGGCGCTTGCCGCCTAGCCGCGAGGTGCCGCGTGCCCGTTCTCTTTCGGTCCCGAGGCAGCACGATGCGTTTCCTCCTCGATTGCCACTTCGGTATCGATCTGGGCCTGGCGAACCAGCACGATGGTCGCCTCGCGCGCGGCGGCCGCGTCGCTATTGGCGATCGCCTCGAACAACGCCTGGTGCGGAGGCATCGGATCGATGGGCTTCCTGTTGCTGCGATACTTGAAGAAGGTGGTCCAATGAACCGCGGCGGAGATGCTGGCGGAGAGGCTGACCAGCAGTTCGTTCCCGGTTGCTTCGAGGATGAGGGCGTGGAAGCGCTGATCGGCGGCGCGGCCTATCTCGTTCTCGAGTCCGTGCTTGGCCATCTCCTCGAGCGCGTGGCCCATGCGCGACAGCTGGCGCGCGCTTCGCCCCAGCGCTGCCAGCTCCGCTGCCGAGGGCTCGACGATCATGCGCAACTGGAAGAGGCTGTGCACGAAGGGGAGCGGAGGCGCCCCCTCGAACATCCAGCCGAGCAGCTCTGGATCGAGCATGTTCCAGAAATGACGGTCGCGGACTTTGGTGCCGGCCTTCGGCTTGCTCTCGACGAGCCCCTTGGCAGACAGCATCCGCAGCGATTCGCGTATCACGCTGCGCGACACGCCGAACTTCTCGGCCAGATCGATCTCGCCGGGGAGGATGGTGCCGGGCGCGTTGCGCCCGGTGACGATCGAAACGCCGAGCTGCTGTGCCAGAGAAATATGGGCAGGTCGCCCGCGCTTGCCCGCCGTCATGTTATCCCTCCGAGGGGTGAGCTTAGGCTCGCGGGCGCCGCGGCGGCAACCCCGCCGTTACGGAATGCGTGTTTTTGTCAGGCAATAGAAGCGGGCTTGGCAGCAACGACGCGGCACGCTCGTCTTGTCTGACAATAATGGAGAACAAGCGGGCCGGGTTGATGATCGGTGGCGCGTGCATCGCGCGCATTCAGTCGACCCGATCGAGGCGTAGCGACGCCCCGCGTTTTGCTGAAGGACTCGTCGAAGGAGCGGGCGCGCCGCCCCTTCGACGAGACAATCCATTAGAAGCGGAATCGCGCGCCTAGACCAAAATAGCGGCCCTCGTCGCGAATGTCGCGCGGATAGTAGCGGTCCTCCGCATATTGGGCATAGTTGTTGAAAGGTTTCGCAAGGATGTTTGCGACATCCAGCGTAAAGGTTATTTCCGGTATCGGTGTATAGTTGAACGAGAAATCCAGACGGTTGATGTTCTCGGTTCCTTCACCCAGGTAGACGCCCTGCGCGTTGACGAAATTCCCATTCAGGAAGGACGCACGATTGTTCAAGGAAAGGCGCGAAGATATTTTGCCCTTCTCGAAGAACAGAGCCGCATTGTATGTCCACTTCGACAGGCCCGGGATCTTCACGAACGGCGGTTCTGCGTTGCTGCCCGTCACGCTGGCAAACAGGTTCGCGGGATATTGCTGCTCGCCATCGAGATAGGTCACGTTCGCCTGCACGCCGAAGCCACTGAGGATTCCGGGCAGGAAGTCGAGGAAGGTCTGACCGCCCACCTCGACGCCCTTGATCCTGCCCGCGCCGGCATTCTCGGGGCGGTTGATCTCGATGAGGCCATATACGGGATCGATCGTACGATTGGTATAATTCGCGATGAAGCCGTTCAGATCGCGATAGAATACCGCTGCGCTCAGCGAGGCGGTCGGCGAGAAGTAATATTCGACCGTGGCGTCGTAGTTCGTCGAGGTCAGCGGCTGCAGATCCGGGTTGCCGCCGCTGCCATAGGCATTGGGGCGCCCCTGGAGACCGGGCCCGAAGCGCGTGTCCGGCACCACGCCGCCGGGCGGAATGGTGGAGGTGTTCTGCGAGATGGACAGTGCCGGATTGAGCTGTCCGAATTCGGGCTTGGTCCGGGTCTTCGTCACGCCGAAGCGGATCTGCAGCTTGTCGTCCGGGCGGATGCGGAGGCTGAAGTTCGGAAGCACGTCGACATAGTTCGCCTTCGTCACACGCGGTTCGCTGGTCGTGACGCCATTGAAGGTGACGTTCGAATTGCCGCTGTACCGTCCCACGGTATTGACCACGCGCGCGCCGATCAGACCGTCGATGCGGAAATTGCCCAAATTGAATTCGTATTTGGTCTGGCCATAGAACGCATAGGTCTGCTCTTCCGCGAAGAAGGCGGCGCGGGGATCGAGCTGGACGGTGGGGGTCGAGAAGCGGGCGAGCGCATCGCGGTAGCCCGCATCATTGGGGTTCGCCGCAACGATCTGCTGCAGAGCCTTGTAGGCGAATTGCCGCAACGCGGGCGCATTGCCGGCAATGCCCTCACGCGAAGGCATGAGCCAGCTGGTGAAGCCCTGATTGCCGCGGAACGCATCCTGCGTCAGCTCGAGCTCGCCTGCCGGAGTGTTCGCGAGGGGGATGTTGAGCGTGTCGGTATAAGCGTAGCGGTTCCCGCGCCGGAGCGAGGCGTCGCGATCGGTCCACCGTACGCCGAACTGGAATTTCGGCAGGAACGAGATGTCCGTCTCGAGGTCGAGATCGCCCCGCCATTGCCATCCCTTGCCCTGCACGCGGTAGATGCTCTCGTAATAGCCGCGCCAGCGATAATTGGCCGGATTTTTGACATCGAAGCCTTCGAAATCCCATGACACGCCGTTGTCGACGAAGAAGTCGACATTGGCCGTCGGCGAGCTGAACAGCGAGGAGTCGAAGCTCCATTCGTCCGAGCCATATTCGCTTCGCGTATAAGCGAGATCGGTCGACAATTTGGCGCGGCCGACATTCCACTTGATGCCGCCTGCCGCCTGATAGGTGTTGGTGTAGCCGGCGTTGGTGCTGCGATAGGCTTCCGGACGGAAACCGCCAACCTTGGTCAGGCTCTCCACCTGATCCGGCTTGTCTTCGCGCAGGACGACATTGGTCAGCGTCGGATTGCCGTCGATCAGCGGCGTGCGCCACCAGTCGTTGGCGCCGCGTCCGCGATAGCCCTGGTAGAGGAAGTCGTAGTAAATCTCGAGATCGGGGTTCGGCTTCCACTGAACGCTGGCATTGAGCGCCGGGCGCCAGCGCTTGCCGCTGTCATTATATACGCCGACCGCTCCGGGGATGCGGAAATCCCGGCCGACGGACGCAGGCTGGACCGTCGTTCCCGCGCTCGGGCCGGTGATCCAGCCGTCCCCCCAGCGCACCGCGTTCCGATATTGCGCCTGGCTGTAGGAGGCATTCACCAGAATGCCGATCTCGCCAATGGAGCTATCGGCGCGAGCGCTGATCAGAATGTTCCCGAGGGGGTCGTACTTGCCGCTCTGGTCATTGTAGGTGCCGCGAATGCCGCCGGCGACGACGAAATTCTCGGTGAAGTCGAACGGACGGCGTGAGCGAACGTTGATGAGGCCGGCAAGGCCGGGCTCGAGCAAGTCCGCCGTGCCGGACTTGTAGACTTCCAGGCCGGCCAACGCGCCTGCAGGGAAATCCTGCAGCTGGGAACGTCGAAGCTCGGCAGTGAAGATGTCGCGGCCGTTGAACGTGGTTGCGACGTCGGGGAGGCCGCGAACCAGAACCTGGCTCACTTCGTCGCTGAAGCGATTCACTTGCACGCCGGTAACGCGGGCGAGCGATTCTGCAGCCGTGTTGTCGGGAAGCTTGCCGATGTCCTGCGCGACGATCGCGTCCAGAATCGCATCGGAATTGCGCTTGATCGCCTGCGCGGTCCCGAGGCTGGCGCGATAGCCCGTCACCACAATGTCCCGGGGGTCTGCCTCGGTGCCGGATTCGCCGGCGGGAGCCTTTTCCTTTTGCTCATCTGCGGCAGGCGCATCCTGGGTCGCTGCCGTGACCGTGGTCTGGGAATATGCAGGAAATGCCATCAGCGCGAACGGCGCAACCGAAACGTAAAGCGCAAACCGCTTCATAAAAGTCCCCTCTCCTGAGCCGCGCCATTGTGGCGTCTGCTAAATCTTATTTGTCTGACAAACATTGGGCTCGTCAAGGGCATTTCTGAGAAAAGCCGGAACCCCGGGTATAATTCCTCTCATTGCCCGTTAAATTGTCAGGCAAATCTCCGCGACTGCGCCGTTTGCGCGCTAACGCGATCCCATGACTGCGGGGAGGATTTGTAGCGCATGCCGGCGATAGCGGTTGAGGCCGGCGGCTTGGCTGTTGGATGATCGTAGGTTGGAAAGCCCAGGAGCGGGGCGGCTGACGGGGTCCGTGTTCCGCCGCTCCGTGCCTGGATCTCAGCCACGCCGGAAGGAGGTGACGGCAGTCCGGGTTCGCCAGCTCGAGAAACATCGAAATCCCGGGAGAGACCAATGTCCTATGCCGATGCCCTCGACGATCTCGTTCGAGCGGCCGCCGAGGTCGATATTGCCGTCACGCTGGACCATCACGCTTGAAAAGCCGCAGGGCGCTTGCCTAGTTTCGCACATGGCTCCCTTTTTTGCGGCCCGACCCTCTCGACAATAAAAATACCGGCCAGTATAGAAAGCCCTTGACGCGGCGCAGCACGATTTCTATACCAGTCGGTATGGAAGTGATCCGTCACCTTCGCAACCGGGACCAGACGAAGGAGCTGCCTATGCGTCAGCCTTGCAAACAGCGAGATCGGGCTACGGCCTGAACCATCGGCGCCCCGCGCGCCGATCCACATTTCAGGCTCGGCCTGCCTGCCGCGCGAACGGGATTCGCGGGGAGGGAGTTTGCGCCTTCGCGACAACAATCGCCGGTGATCCGTGGCCTAGGTGCCGCGGGCAGGGGAGCGGTGCGTCCGCCGCCGGCCAGAAGGGAGAAGACCCATCGCGTATCTGAACTTTTCCGCATTGCAGGGCAGCCCCGTCGCGGCTCCCGTCGACGTCGTCGCCGCGCCGCGCACCCAGACGGGCTTTTCCGCGCTCGAATGGCAAGTGGTGGCGATCGCCCAGCACGATCGGCTCTCCTCGCTCGAAAAGCCGGGGAAGCTCGCCACTGCCCTCACCATGATCTTCGGCGGGCAGCGGCCCAACCCCGAACTCGCCGACTCCCGTCTGGAGGCGCTTCGCCGTCTCGCCGTGCATGCCTGGCATCGCGGCTACACGGTTCCGCGCGCCGCGATCCGCGCCTTCCACGAGGCGGGCTTCACCATCGAACAATATGAAACGCTGCTCGCCAGTATCAGCCGGGGCCGGGCAGCTCTCAATCAGGGAAAACGTGCATGAACATGATCACGCGTATCGATCCGGTCGAGCCCAACGAGGCGGAGCCGGGTCCGCTCGACCGCAAGCGCCGGCCGCTCTGGCAGAAAGGCGCGTTCGTCGCGCTGCCGGTGCTGCTCGTGGCTGGCGGGGTGAGCGTCTTCAATCGTGAATCGCCGGCGGTCGCCGCGCCGCCGCCGCCCACGGTTACCGTCGCCCAGCCGCTGGTTCGCCAGGTCAATGAATGGGACGATTATGTCGGTCGCTTCGAGGCGAGCCGCAGCGTCGAGGTGCGGCCGCGTGTCTCGGGGCAGGTCGTCGGCATTCACTTCACCGACGGCGCGATCGTCCAGAAGGGGCAATTGCTCTTCACGATCGACTCGCGCCCGTTCGCTGCGGCGCTTGCCGAGGCTCGGGCCGGTCTCGCCACCGCGCAGAGCGATCTGGCGCTGGCCCAGTCCGATCTAAGCCGCGCCGAGCGACTGGTCGCGGCGGAAGCGGTGTCGAAGAGCGATGTCGAGCGGCTCCAGGCGCGGGTCCGTGCGGCGCGTGCCTCGGTTGCTGCGGCGGAGGCCCGGGTTCGTGCCCGTGGGCTGGACGTCGAATTCACCCAGGTCCGCGCCCCGATCGCCGGCCGCATCTCGGACCGCAAGGTCGATGCCGGCAATCTGGTCGCGGCCGGAGAGGGGGCGGGCGGTTCGCTGCTCACCACGATCAATGCGCTCGATCCGATCTACTTCACCTTCGACGGCTCCGAGGCGTTGTTCCTCAAGACCAAGCGCGCGCAGGCGGCGGGGAGTGCCCAGTCGCCGGTCGAGATCCGACTTCAGGACGAAGCCGATTATCGCTGGAAGGGCGGGCTCGACTTCACCGACAACGGGCTCGATCCGCGGTCGGGAACGATCCGCGGCCGCGCCGTGCTGCGCAATCCCGACATGTTCCTCACTCCGGGCATGTTCGGCAACATGCGGCTCTCGGCGGGCGGCACCGCACAGGCACTGCTGATCCCCGATTCGGCCGTATCGACCGATCAGGCTCGCAAGATCGTGATGACGGTGGGCAAGGACGGCACGCTCCAGCCGAAGCCGGTCACGGTCGGACCCGTCGTCGACGGGCTGCGCATCGTCCGCTCGGGCCTCACTCCGCAGGACCGCGTGGTCCTGGCCGGCGCGCAGGTGGTGCCGCCGGGAGGCAAGGTTCAGGTCAAGCCGGGCAAGATCGAACCCCAGGCTGTGGCCACGGCACCAGTCGTATCGGCTCCGGTCACGGGCGAAGCCACTTTCGCCCGCTGACCGACCTGCCGCCGGGCGGTCCCCAAGGCCCGGCGGCAGGACCCATTGCTAGTATTTCCCGTTCGCCCTGAGCTTGTCGAAGGGCAGCCCGCCACGCGCGCATCGCATGCGGTCAGCGGGCCTTCGACAAGCTCAGGCCGAACGGACACTTGAAACCCTCTTACGAGGAGTAGGCCCATGCGCCTCTCGCGTTTCTTCATCACCCGCCCGATCTTCGCGGCGGTCATCGCGATCGTGATCACGATCATCGGCGCGATCGCCTATCTGGCGCTGCCGATTTCGCAATATCCCGACATCGTCCCGCCGACGGTTACGGTCACCGCCGCCTATCCCGGCGCCTCGGCCGAGACCGTCGCCGAGACGGTCGCCGCGCCGATCGAGCAGGAAATCAACGGCGTCGACGACATGCTCTACCAGTCGTCCCAGTCGACCGGCGACGGCAGCGTCACGATCACTGTGACGTTCAAGTCGGGCACCAATCTCGATGCCGCGCAGGTGCTGGTGCAGAACCGCGTGGCCGTTGCCATACCTCGCCTGCCCGAGGAAGTGCAGCGACTCGGCGTCGTGACGCGCAAGACGACTCCTGACTTCCTGATGGTGGTCAACCTGATCTCGCCCGACAATTCGATCGATCGCAGCTACATCTCCAACTACGCTCTGACGCAGGTGAAGGACCGCCTCGCCCGCATCAACGGCGTGGGCGATGTCCGGATGTTCGGGGCGCGCGACTATGCGATGCGCGTCTGGATCGATCCGGGCCGTGCCGCGGCGCTCGACCTCACCGCGGGCGATATCGTCCAGGCGCTGCGGGGGCAGAATATTCAGGTTGCAGCGGGTTCGCTCGGTCAGCCGGGTTCGACGCCCAGCGGCAACGCCTTCCAGCTCAACGTCGAGACGCAAGGCCGCCTCAAGGATCCTGCCGAGTTCGGACAGGTCGTGATCCGCACCGACAGTGACGGGCGTCAGGTCCGCGTCAGCGACGTGGCCCGCGTCGAACTGGGCGCGGCGGACTATAACGCCAATACCTATCTCTCGAACCAGCCGACCGTGATCCTCGCCGCCTATCAGCGGCCGGGCTCGAACGCGCTCGCCGCCGCGCAGGCGATCGAGCACGAGATGAAGGAGATTTCGAAGAACTTCCCCAAGGGCCTCGAATATCGCGTCATCTACAACCCGACCGAGTTCATCGCCCAGTCGATCGACGCGGTCTATCACACGCTGGGCGAGGCGATCCTGCTCGTCGTGCTCGTCGTCATCGTCTTCCTCCAAAAGTGGCGCGCGGCGATCATCCCGGTCGTGGCGATCCCGGTCTCGCTGATCGGCACGATGGCGGTGCTGTTGCCGCTGGGCTATTCGCTCAACAACCTCTCGCTGTTCGGCCTCGTGCTGGCGATCGGCATCGTCGTCGACGACGCCATCGTCGTGGTCGAGAATGTCGAGCGCAACCTCGCACGGGGCATGTCCTCGCTCGAGGCGGCGAAGACCTCGATGGACGAAGTGTCGGGCGCGCTCGTCGCGATTGTCCTCGTGCTGCTCGCGGTGTTCCTGCCGACCCTGTTCCTCAATGGTCTGTCGGGCGCCTTCTACAAGCAGTTCGCAGTAACGATCTCCGTCGCGACTGCGATTTCGCTGCTCGTCTCGCTCACACTGTCACCCGCGCTCGCTGCCGTGCTGCTGAAAGGGCATGAGGGCGAACCGAAGGGGCCGATTTCACGCGTGCTGCGTCGCGGGGCGGACCTGTTCAACCATGGTTTCGACCGGATGAGCGAGGGCTATTCGAGGCTCACCCGCGCACTGGTGACGCGGCCCAAGCGGATGATGGTGACCTATGCCGGATTGATCGCGGCGACGATCGGCTTGTTCTGGGTGACGCCGGTCGGCTTCATCCCCGCGCAGGACCAGGGCTACTTCCTCACGGTCATCCAGCTGCCCCCCGGCTCGTCGCTCGAACGTACCGACGAAGTGATGCGCAAGGTCGTCGCGCGCATCCTGCCGATCAAGGGCGTCAAGGGCTCGGTGATGCTCGCGGGCTTCGACGGTCCGTCGCAGACGCTCGCTCCGAACAGCGCCGCTGCTTATGTGCCTCTGCTTTCGTTCGAGGAGCGCAAGAAGCTCGGCGTCAGCTATGCCGAGATCATGAACGAGGCGCGCAAGCGCACCGCCGACATCAACGAGGCGATGCTGCTCGTCGTCCCACCGCCGCTCATCCAGGGCATCGGCTCGGCCGGCGGTTATCGGATGATGATCGAGGATCGCGGCGAGCATGGCTATGAGGCACTCGGCAAGACCGCGTTCGGGCTGATCGGCCAGGCCAACCAGACCGAAGGCCTCAAGCAGGTCTACTCGTTCTTCAACACCGCTACGCCGCGCGTCTTCGCCGATATCGACCGGCGCAAGGCCAATCTGCTCGGCGTTCCGCCGGAACGCGTGTTCGAGGCGCTCAACGTCTATCTCGGCTCGACCTTCGTGAACGACTTCAACATGCTCGGCCGCACCTATCGCGTCACCGCACAGGCCGACGCGCCGTTCCGTGCTACCGAAGCCGACATCGCCAATCTCAAGACTCGCTCGAATTCCGGCCAGATGGTGCCGATCGGTTCGGTGTCGACTTTCGAGAACAAGACCGGGCCGTATCGCGTCACGCGCTATAATCTGTTCCCGGCGGTGGAAGTCGATGGCGATACCGCACCGGGTTATAGCTCGGGCGCTTCGCTCGACTCGATGGAGAAGCTCGCGAGCCAATTGCCTCCCGGCTACGGCGCGGAATGGACGGGCATCGCCTTCCAGCAGAAGATGGCGGGAAGCACCGCAGGCCTCGTGTTCGGGCTGGCCGTGCTGTTCGTCTTCCTCGTGCTGGCGGCGCAATATGAGAGCCTGACGTTGCCGCTGGCGATCGTCCTGATCGTGCCGATGTGCCTGCTCGCGGCCATGGCCGGCGTGAACCTGCGGGGAATGGACAACAACGTCCTCACCCAGATCGGGCTGGTCGTGCTGATCGCGCTTGCCGCCAAGAACGCGATCCTCGTGGTCGAGTTCGCGCAGCAGGCCGAGGCGCGGGACGGGTTGTCGCCGGTGGAAGCCGCGGTGCGTGCCGCGCGCGATCGCCTGCGGCCGATCCTGATGACTTCGTTCGCCTTCATCCTCGGCGCGGTGCCGCTGCTGATCGCGAGCGGGGCAGGGGCCGAGCTCCGTCAGGCGCTGGGCACTGCGGTGTTCTTCGGGATGATGGGCGTGACCGGTTTCGGCCTGCTCTTCACCCCAACTTTCTACGTCGTCTGCCGCGGGCTTGGACAGCGTCTCGCGCGCAGACGGCGTGGATCGGGAGAGGCGCCCGCCGCCGAGCTCCAGCCGGCCGAATAATCACCAGCCGTCACCCCGGCGAAAGCCGGGGGACGCGCAGGAGGAAATGAAATGACTTATCGCGTTATTCTTGCCACTGCCTCTGCGCTCGCCCTCGCGGCCTGTGCTGCCGGCCCCGATTATGTCGCTCCGGTTCACCCGCAGACTGCCGCCGGCAATTTCGTCACGACCAGCCCCGCGGTCACTCCGGAACCCGTCAAGGGCGATTGGTGGCGGCTCTACAACGATCCGGTGCTCGATCAGCTCGTCACCGACGCACTCGCCGCGAACACCGATGTCCGCGTGGCGGTGGCCCGGATCGCGCGGGCGCGTGCGGCATTGCGCGGGGCCCGCGCCGACCGGCTCCCGCAAGCGGGCGTGAGCGCCGGCGCCAATTACGGCCGCCTGCCCGCGGGCCAGCGTCCGCCCGGCGCCGCGCGCGAGGACTGGCAGATCGACGCCGGGCTCGACGTCTCGTACGAAGTCGACCTGTTCGGCCGCGTGTCGCGCAACGTCGAGGCCAGCCGCGGCGACGTCGCCGCCGCCGAGGCGGATGCCGACGCGGTTCGCGTGATCGTCGCCGCCGAAACCGCGCGCGCTTATGCCGATGCCGCCTCCGCCGCCGAGCGGCTCGCGGTGGCCGAGCGTATCGTCAAGCTGCTCGACCAGTCGATCGACCTGACCGAGCGCCGCCGCAATGTCGGCCTTGCCACAAGGCTGGACACCGCCCGGATCGGCGCGCTGCGCAACCAGCGCCGGGCCGAAGTTCCTGCACTAGCCGCCGAGCGCGATGCGGCACTGTTCCGACTCGCCACGCTCACCGGCCGCACGCCCGCCGATCTCCCCGACACCGCCCGGGCGCGCACCGAGACGCTGCGCCTCGACCAGCCGATCCCGGTCGGCGACGGCGCGGCCTTGCTCGCGCGCCGTCCCGACATTCGCGCCGCGGAGCGCCGCCTCGCCGCCAACACTGCGCGGATCGGCGTGGCGACGGCTGATCTCTATCCCAAGATCAGCCTGGGCGGTTCGGTCGGCTCGACCGGCAACAATGTGGGCGACATCTTCACCGGGGGGCCGCTGCGCTGGCTGCTCGGCGGATTGATCAACTGGGCAGTGAATCCGGAACCGGCGCGCGCGCGCGTCGCCGCGGCGGAGGCCGACACCCAGGCGTCGCTCGCGACGTTCGACGGCGTCGTACTCGGCGCGCTGCAGGAGACCGAGACCGCTCTATCGGCTTATGCCCATGCGCTCGAACGGCGCAGCGCGCTGCAGGCGGCGCAGACCGAGGCGCGGGCCGCGGTCAACATCGCCCGCGCGCGCCAGCGCGAAGGCGATATCGATTCGCTGGCATTGCTCGACGCCGAGCGCACTTTCGCCGATGCCGAAGCGGCGCTCGCCACCGCCGACGCGCAGATCGCCGATACGCAAGTCGATCTGTTCAAGGCGCTCGGCGGAGGCTGGCAAACAACGTAGCCACATAATTCCCCTCCCTTCTAGGGAGGGGTTAGGGGTGGGTAGCGGCGGGCGAGGCTCGATGCCTCGTCCGGCGCTTTGTGCTGCGGTGCCAGAGAGAGTCTTTTAGGCGCGCAGACGCGCACACCCACCCCCCAGCCCCTCCCTGCGAGCAGGGAGGGGAGCTTTGACTCATCGCCCCTTGCGCGCGTCCGCGATGCGCACCAGCCGCAGCACGTTGCCGCTCCACATCTTCTCGATGTCGGTCCTCGAATACCCCGCCTGCTGCAGCCGCGCGGTAACCTTGGGCAGCGCGTCGATATCCTCGAAGCCGGGGACGCCGCCGCCGCCGTCCCAATCGGCGCCGAAGCAGACATGGTCGACACCCGCCACGTCGATCAGATGGAGCACCAGCCGCATATAGGTTTCGAAATCGGCCTGCTGCGACGGCGCCGTCGCCTCGATCGCGCGCAGGCGCCGGGTAAGCGCGGCAACCTCCCCGGTGGTCAGCCCCAGCTTGGCGGCGTCCTCGAGCTTGTCGGCGATCTCCGAGCGTTCGGCATTGGGGTTCGATTTGCCGAGATAGGCGGCGTTGGCGCAGATCGCCCCGCCCGAGGCGGCAAGCTTGCGCAGGCGCGCATCGTCGAGGTTGCGCGCATGATCGAAGATCGCCTTCGATCCGCTGTGCGAAAGGATCACCGGTGTCTTCGACAATTCGATCATCTGGTCGAGCACCGCGTCCGAGGCGTGGCTGGCATCGAGCACCATGCCCAGCCGGTTCATCTCGGCGACCCATTGCCTGCCCAGCGGGCTGAGGCCGTTCCATTTCGGCGTGTCGGTCGCCGAATCCGCGAACTGGTTGTTCCGGAAATGCACCGGTGACGCCATCCGTACGCCGCGCTTGTAGAACTCGCCGAGCAGCGACAGATCCTCGCCCAGCGGATAGCTGTTCTCGATGCTGATGAAGCCGAAGCGCTTGCCTGCCTTGTCGAGCCGCACCGCGTCGCTCGCCTTGGTTGCCAATCCGATCCGGTCCGGGAATTTGGCGAACGTCGCGTGGATCTCGTCCGAGCGCTTGAGCGCGAAGGCCTTTGCGGCGGCATAGCCCTCGGGCGTCAGCGGGCCCGACGCAGTGTAGATCACGAAGAACCCGCCATCGAGGTCGCCGGCGTCCATCCGGCCGAGATCGACCTGCACCGGATCGGTCGCATGATCGTGCCGGTCGCCGAAACTCCAGCCGGGGCGGGTGAAATGCGCCGGCGTGTCGAGATGCGTATCGAGCGTCAGCAGCTTCTTGTGCAGGTCCTTGTCGTCCCCGGGCGCCGCGTACGAGGCCGCGGAAGCCGTGGCGGCGAGCAGGGCAAGCAGGACGAGCTTTTTCATCGGGAACCTCGGGGCAGCGACAATTACCCATAGCTATGGCGCGGTGGATGGCGACCGTACAGCCTGTCGGATAAGCGAACGCCATAGCCCCCCGGCATAGTGTTAATCCGTATTTGGGTCGGGATACGGCGCGTGAAGAAGAGCCGGCGCGGTCGAGCCTGGCCCAAACCAGCGGGGCTTTCGGTATGTCCGCTATCGGAGCGTTAGCAGCCAGGTCACACACGCATGCCAGGGCGCTTTCAACGAGGCTTTCCAAGCCCCGCCGCCAGCCGCTTACTTCATCGATATCTTCCCTTATTCGGCTGCGTCCGCCGCCATCGGCGCCCGCGCCGCTTGCTTGCGATGGTCGAAAGTCGCGAGGCTCGACGCCTTCATCTCGATCGAGAAGCCTGGTGCGGTCGGCGCGCGATAGGCGCCGTTTTCCACTATGCACGGATGCAGGAAATGTTCGTGGAGGTGGTCGACAAATTCGATCACGCGCCCGTCCGTCGTGCCCGCGAAGCAGAGATAGTCGATCATCGCGAGGTGCTGGACATATTCGCACAGCCCGACGCCGCCGGCATGCGGGCACACCGGCAGATCGTATTTCGCAGCCATCAGCAGAACGGCCAGTACTTCGTTGACGCCGCCCAGCCGGCACGCGTCGATCTGCACCACGTCGATCGCGCCGCGCATGATGAACTGCTTGAAGACCACCCGGTTCTGGCACATCTCGCCGGTCGCGACGCGGAGCGGCGCCACTGCCTCGCGAATCGCGCGATGCCCCTCGACATCGTCGGGGCTGGTCGGCTCTTCGATGAACCAGGGATTGGCGAAAGCGAGGGCGCCGAGATGCCGGATCGCCTGGTCGACTTCCCAGACCTGGTTCGCGTCGATCATCAGCTTTCGCTCGGGGCCCAGCACCCGGCGCGCGATCGCCACGCGGCGGATATCGTCCTCGACCGATTGCCCGACCTTCAACTTCACATGATCGAAGCCCTCTGCCACTGCCTCGCGGCACAGCCGTTCGAGCTTGGCGTCCGAATAGCCCAGCCAGCCCGCCGAAGTGGTGTAGGCCGGATAGCCTTTGTCGCGCAGCGCCGCGACGCGCTCCGCCTTGCCCGCCGCGCGCGTCTCCAGCAGCGCCAGTCCTTCCTCGGGAGTGATGCAGTCGGTGATGTAGCGAAAGTCGATCAGCCCGATCAGCTCGGCCGGGGACATCTCGCCGATCAGCTGCCACAGCGGCTTGCCCGCCGCCTTGGCGAGCAGGTCCCACACCGCATTGACCACCGCACCGGTGGCGAGATGGATCACGCCCTTTTCGGGGCCGATCCAGCGCAATTGGCTGTCGCCCGTGATGTGCCGCCAAAAACGCGCGCCGTTTTCGCGGATCCAGTCGAGCTCGAGCCCTTCGATCAGCGGGGCCAGCGCCTCGATCGCCGCGCAGACCACGTCGTTGCCGCGCCCGATCGTGAAGGTCAGGCCATGGCCTTCGAGAGCGGGATCGTCGGTCTCGAGGATGCAATAGGCCGCCGAATAGTCCGGATCGGGGTTCATCGCGTCCGACCCGTCGAGCATCTGCGACGTCGGGAAGCGGACGTCGAGCACGCGCAATCTACGAATGCTGGTCATCGCGCGGAAACCGGTTCCCGCGGCGTCTGCCGGCTCGTCGTGCGTGCCCTCTCGATCATCGGTTTTGCTGCCTTTCCTGCGCGGCCCGATCGTCCGAGCGACGCCACTGCGTGTTTGCAGATGAGTATGATTTTCATAGGTGGGAATTGTGTGTGGCGCAAGTTTCCTGTTGTGTTAAGGGACATGGAGACGAAACCGAACACTGAAATCGGCGAATGGGAGGATAAGGATAATGCGGCACTGTTTCGCGCTCGATCTGATCGACGACGCAGCGCTGATCGCCGACTACGAGGCGCGCCATGCCCCGGGCGCGGTCTGGCCGGTGGTCCTCGATCATATCCGTGCGCAAGGCATCGAGTCGATGGAGATCTGGCGGACCGGCGATCGCATGGTGATGATCACCGAAGTCGCCGACGACTATCCCCGCGCAGTCGAGGCCCCCGCCGAGATCGCCGAATGGGAGACGCTGATGTGGCGCTTTCAGCGGGCATTGCCGCACGCCGCGCCGGGCGAGAAATGGGTGCCGATGCAACGCATCTTCGAATTCGGCGATACACAATGATCGCGACCCGGCGCCTGCCGGGCAGCGGCATGCAGCTTTCCGAGCTGGGGTTCGGCACCGCGACGCTCGGCAACCTGTATCGCGCGGTCTCCGACGAGGATGCCGCCGCCACCGTCGCTGCGGCGCTCGCGGCCGGCATGCGTTATGCCGATACGGCGCCCTATTACGGCTTCGGTCTCGCCGAGAAGCGGCTGGGGACAGCGCTTCGCGCAGCCGACGGGGTGGTCGTCTCGACCAAGGTCGGCCGGTTGCTCGTACCGGCGGACGGGCCGCTCCCGGAGGAGCGCCACGGCTTTCGCTCCGCCGAACCCTATGAGCCGGTCTATGACTATTCGTACGACGGCGTCTTGCGCTCGCACGAGGCAAGCCTTGCCCGGCTCGGCATGGACCGGGTCGACATTCTGCTCGTCCATGACATCGGCCGACTGACCCACGGCGATCGTCACGCGGATCGGATGGCCGAGTTGGCCGGCGGCGGGTTGCGCGCGCTCGAACGGCTGCGCGTGGAAGGCACGATCACCGCGTTCGGGATCGGCGTCAACGAATGCGAAGTCGCACTCGAGTTGCTCGACCGCGGCCCGCTCGATCTGATCCTCCTCGCCGGTCGCTACACGTTGCTCGAACAAGGCGCGCTCGATGTGTTGTTGCCGCGATGCGCGGCCTCCGGCACCGGCGTGGTCGTCGGTGGTCCCTATAATAGCGGCATTCTGGCGGGTCAGACTCCGCGCGCCGGCACGCGTTACGACTATGCGGCGGCCCCGGCGCTGGTGCTCGAAAAGGCCCGCCGGATCGAAGCGGTCTGCGCGCGCCATCAAGTCGCGCTCGGTGCCGCGGCGCTCCAGTTCGTGCTCGCGCACCCGGCGGTTACGAGCGTGGTACCCGGGCTGGCGAGCCTGACCGAGGTCGCCGAAACCGTCGCGCGTTACGGCGCGCCGATACCCGCGCAGCTCTGGGCCGAACTCAAGCAGGAGGGGCTGCTGCGCATGGACGCACCGGTCCCGTCCGAAACTCGCGGCGGGACCGCCTGACCCTCAGACCCGGCTGTCGCCTTCGACGAGCTGCTCGGAGATTTGGGCCGCGGCCACCCGGACCAGCTCGCCGGTCTCCTTCGGCGAAATCGAAGGCTGGAGCTTCTTGAGATAGGGCACGGTGAGCGCCGCCGCCGCCATCCCGCCGCGCATCACCGGAGCCGAGATGTCGGTGACTCCCGCGACGAACTTGCTCGGCGTGAGCTCGACCTCGCGCTCGCGGATCTCGTCGGCATGCGCGCGGAACGCCGCCAGCTCCGTTTCCGGAAGCTGCGGGTTGAGCAGGCTCTCCCAGCGGCGGCGCACATCCTCGGGCTGGAAGGCATAGAGCACCATCCCCGACGCCGCCTGGACCAGCGGCCGACGATAGCCGACGCGCACCGAGAAGCCGAGCTGCTCGCTCGACTCCATCCGTGCCACCACCACCATCTCGCCCTGCGTATGCAGCGCCAGATGGCACGATTGGCCCACGCTCGACGCGAGCTGGCGCATCACCGGCAGCGCCGCCTCGATCAGGTTGCGCGTGCGCGGCTGTTGCATGCCGAGCGAGAAGAGCCGGTCGGTCAGCCGATAGCCCTCGTTCGACGGATCCTGCTCGATATAGCCGCGGAATTCGAGCACCTGGACCATGCGGAACAGCTCGCCGTGCGAGCGCTCGAGCCGGTTGACGATCGCCGTCAGGGTCATCGGCCGCGCCTCGGTCGCGAGCAGCTCGAGAACGTCGATCCCTTTTTCGAGCGCGGGGGCCCGATAACGCGAGTCGATCTCGCTTTTCTCTTCAGCGACCTTCTTCACGGCACCCCCTCATGGCGTTCTTGCCCGCACCGTGTATCTGTTGCGGGCTCCGGAATGAAGACGGAGCGCACAGGCGGCGCGTTGGAAAGTTGCATTCGTCTGCGAAAGCGTTTTTATATGTGCAAGCTCCGGAGAGAGCCCTGCAGGAGAGAATGCGCCACATGGAAGCCCAAGCTCCACTTACTGCGTCGGCGGAACTCCCGCTCGGCGGCCGCACCGTCGCCAGGCTGCTCCCGGTGATATTGATCGTCGCCTTGTTCTTCCTCTGGGGCGTCGCGAACAACCTGAACGATGTGCTGATCGCGCACTTCAAGAAGCTGTTCACGCTGAGCGACCTGCAGGCGGGGCTCGTCCAGTCCGCTTTCTATCTCGGCTATTTCTGCCTCGCGATTCCCGCCGCCTTGTTCATGCGCGCCAAGGGGTATCGCGCCGCCGTGCTGACCGGGCTGGGACTCTACGCGCTCGGCGCTTTCCTGTTCTGGCCGGCCGCCGGCGCACAAAGCTATCCCTTCTTCCTCGCCGCATTGTTCGTGATCGCCAGCGGGCTCGCCTTTCTGGAGACCTCGGCCAACCCGCTGATCGCGCGGCTCGGGCGGGAAGAGACCGCGTCACGGCGTCTCAATCTGGCTCAGGCCTTCAATCCGCTGGGGTCGATCACCGGCGTCGTGCTCGGCAGCCAGTTCATCCTGTCGGGCGTCACGGTCTCCCCCGAGCAGCAGCAGGCGATGGCGCCGGCCGCGCTGGCGGCCTGGCGTGCGAGCGAGGCGTCCTCGGTACAGGTTCCCTATCTCATCATCGGCCTCATCGTGATCGGTTGGGCGATATTGATTCGTGTCGTCCGATTTCCCCCCGTGGCGACCGAAAGCGACGTCGACGAGGGCGTCGGCGCACTCGAGGATTTCCGTTCGCTGCTGCGCGAACGCCGGCTGCTGTTCGGGGTCGTCGCGCAATTCTTCTATGTGGGCGCGCAGGTCGGGGTCTGGAGCTATCTGATCCGCTATGCGCAGGTCGCGGTGCCGGGGACCCACGAGCACCTCGCCGCCAGCTATCTCACAATCTCGCTGGCGCTGTTCATGCTCGGGCGCTTCACCGGTGTCATGCTGATGGGCCGGATCGCGGCGCTGCCGTTGCTCGCGGGCTTTGCCGGCATTTCGGCATTTTTGTGCGTCGTCGCCACTGCGCTGGGCGGTACCGTCGGGACCATGGCGCTCGTCGCGACCAGCTTCTTCATGTCGATCATGTTTCCGACGATCTTCGCCGAATCGGTGGCGGGGCTGGGGCCGCGCACCAAATCGGCGGCGGCCTTGCTCGTGATGGCGATCATCGGAGGGGCGGTCCTGACCGCGGCGATGGGCTATGTCTCGGATACGAGCGGTTCGATCCTATGGGCGATGCTGGTGCCGGCCACCTGCTTCCTCGTCGTCATGGCGTTCGCATTGCGGGCGAGGACGCTGCGGATGTGATCCGTCATGCGCCAAGGCCCGACTGGGATCATTTCGACTCGCAGAAACGGGCGATCGACTCGACAGCGCCTTACTGATGTTCGAGGCGAATTACCGAAACTGTGATGATCGCCGATGCATGGGCGAGCGTTCGGGCGGAGTCGACTGGTCGACCGTTGATCTTGCCGCAAGCTACGGCGAATGGCTGGAAATCGCACGACCGCGCGCCGGTGAAGTGTCCGGGACGCGGAGTTTCATGCCAATGCGGGACGGGCTTGTCGGCTGCCGAAGGACGGCCGGGCGGCGGAAAAGGGAGTTAAACGCCGCCCGACCGCACCCCTTAGGGGGGAACCCTCCGGAGCCTAACCTGCATACTCCTGAATGCGTCTCGCGGCCAGTACGGAGAATCCCCGTAACGGGACAATCTAGGGCAGCGGGCGGATTCCTTGGCGCGGACTTTCCAGCCTCGGCGGGGAAATCCCGGTGTGGTTCCAGACGATCCTTCCCACCCTGAGGCCATCGGCTGCGCCGGGCCGGGGAGGTGATGGCGGCTGCCATATGAAGAACCGTCACCTCCCCTCCGCCTTCGCGGGTGACGACATATGCGCAGGCTGGTCAGCCCAAGCCTAACCTAGGCCCGTTGCATCCGTGGCGGCTGCGCCACGGGATCCTTGTGCCCCGGCATCTTCGGATAATCCGGCCAGTCGAGCCCCGTCACCAGCTCGCCGATTTTCACCGGCTTGCCCGTCTCGAAACAGCGATTGGCGGCGATTCCGATCAGGATCGACGCGGCGCCGCCGCGCTCGTCCGCCGAGCGCAGCAGCGGGTCCTTCGGTGCGTTCGGATCGAAGATATCGGCGAGCATCACCGCGTCGCCGCCGCCATGTCCGCCCGCGCCGGTCGCGGGGACGATGTCGCGGGGATTGCCGCGCATCGGCACGATTCGAGTCTTGATCCGGTCGCCTTCGTCCTGATTGCTCGCGCCGGCGACTCCCGCCTGTTCGACCAGGCTGTGCTCGAGGCGGCCTTTCGTGCCGTTGAAGGCGATGTGATAGCCCTCCCACGCATTGAACGCATTGAGGCTGTAGCTGAGCGTCGTCCCGCCCGAATAGCCGACGATCACGTTCATCGTGTCCTCGATGTTGATCTCGGGGCGCCAGACGCACTGGTCGCGGAAATAGCCGTCATATTTCTCGTTATCGAGATAGAGCGCCTTCAATCCCGGATCGGCGGCCATGTCGAAGAAGAAGCTGCATTCGGCCTTTTCCGGACAGGTGTGGCAGCGCTGGTGCGGCCCATCCAGCCCGAAACGGCGCGCCATTTCGGGGGTGTAGAATTCGCGCTTGCCGGTGGCGTCGACGCTCACCGGCAGGTCCGAGAGCCACCAGTTGACCAGATCGAAATGGTGCGTCGCCTTGTGCACCATCAGCCCGCCCGAAATGGCCTTGTTCGAATGCCAGCGCCGGAAATAATCGGCGCCGTGGACGGTGTTGAGCAGCCACTGGAAATCGACCGACAGCACATCGCCGATCTCGCCCGACATCAACAGCTCCTTCACCTGGCTGCGGAACGGCGAGTAGCGATAATTGAAGGTCACCCGGATGTGCCGGCCGCTGCGTTTGACCGCATCGAGGATGCGTTGTGCCTTTTCGGCCGTGGTGGTCATAGGCTTTTCGGTGATGACGTCGCAGCCGGCATCGAGCGTGCGGACGACATAATCGTCGTGGAAGGCGTCGGGGGTGGTGACGATCACCGCGTCGGGCTTGAGCTCGCGCAGCATCTTGTCGAAATCGGCGGCGAGGTACGGCTTGGGCGGCTTGGCGCCGGCCCTGATCGCCTGTTGCGCGACATAATCGAGGCGCCCGGGATTGGTGTCGCAGGCGGCGATCAGCTCGCCATGCGCCTTGTGCGGCCCCCACAAGGCTTCCTGGTACATGCGATTGCGACTGCCGACACCCACCGAGACATAGCGCTTGCGCTTGTCCGCGGCGACGCCTGCCGCATTGGCGTCGAGTGCGGTCGCGAGCGCGGTACCCGCAGCAAGTCCGCCGAGAACGTCACGCCGCCGGACGGCGGGTCCTTCGCTACGATCCATCCTAAATCCTCTCCTGCCGGGCGGTTCTTTCGCCCTGTTTTCGAATTTCAGCGGCGAGTCGTCTCCACCAGCGCGTCGCGGGTGATCTGGTCCACGCCGGTGCAGCCGGTCAGCGCCATCGCGACGCGCATCTCGGCCTCGACCAGCTTGAGCATGTGGCTGACGCCCGCTTCGCCGCGCGCCGCCAGCGCGAACGCCCAGGCGCGGCCGAGCAGCACGCCCTTCGCGCCCAAAGCGAGCATGCGGACCACGTCGAGCCCCGATCGCACACCGCCATCGGCCAGCACCGTCAGCTTGTCGCCGACCGCGTCGGCGATCGCCGGCAGCGCGTGCGCGGTCGAGGGCACACCGTCGAGCTGGCGCCCGCCATGGTTCGAGACGACGATCCCATCCGCCCCCAGTTCCGCGGCCGCGCGCGCGTCCTCGGCGTCGAGGATGCCCTTGATGATCAGCGGCCCGTTCCAGCGCTCGCGGATGAAGTCGAGATCGCGCCAGCTCACCGTGGGGTCGAAATTGTTGCGCATCCACGCGAAGAAATCCTCGAGCCCGGTATTCTTGCCGAGCACCGGCGCGACGTTGCCGAGCTGGTGCGGCCGCCCGTGCACGCCGACGTCCCACGCCCAGGCGGGGCGCTTCACGGCCTGCCACATCCGCCGCAGGCCGCCGGACATGCCGCTCGCGCCGGCGAGTCCCGAGCGATAGTCGCGGTAGCGCGAGCCGGGTACCGGCATGTCGACGGTGAACACCAGTGCATTGCAGCCCGCCGCCGTCGCGGCGTCGAGCAGTTCGCGCATGAACCCGCGATCGCGAATCATGTAGAGCTGGAACCAGAAGGGGGCAGTGGTGCCGCGCGCGACTTCGTCCAGCGGGCACGCGGAGACGGTGGAAAGGCAAAAGGGAATGCCTGCCTTTTCGGCAGCCCGCGCCGCCTGCACTTCGCCGCGCCGTGCGTTCATTCCGGCAAGTCCGATCGGCGCCAATGCGACCGGCATTGCCAGCTTTTGTCCGAACAACTCGGCCGAGAGGTCAAGCGACGAGACGTCGCGCAAAATGCGCTGGCGCAGCGCGATCCGGGCGAGATCGTCGACGTTCCGCTTGAGCGTCACCTCGGCATAAGAGCCGCCGTCGATATATTCGAACAGGAAATGCGGCAGGCGCCGCCGAGCGAGCTCGCGATAATCGAGGGTGGAAGCTGCTTGTCTCATCGCGTGATATGCTGTGCCATAAGGTGGAACCCGCTGTCGAGCCAGCTTCGGCTCTCGGCACGATGCGCGCAAGGCGTAACGGATACGAGTTCGGAATGATTGCGATCACGTATCAACGAAGCGGTCCTCCCCCGAGGTGTTCCGGACGATTGGACCGACAAAACGGTTACCGACGATGCTGTGCTATTTTTGTCGCAGGCGCCAAGTTTTGTTCGACTCGGGAGAGTTGATCGACATAAATATCTAATAATAAAGCATAATTCATTCCGCCATCTTATGGCTGACAGATGTTGACAACGTAGGACAACTTGGTAGCGTTAACATCGGGCGGTAACATGGCCGCTCACATAAAAACCATGTGGTGCGCCCTGCGCGCCGACAAGGAGGGGACAGATGAACAGCATTCGGCTTTCGCCGGCGCTCGCGCGCTCGGCTTCCGCACTCGCCATCACGGCTTGCCTGATGATGCCGGGCCTGGCGTATGCGCAGGAGGCGGCCGCTCCGGCCGCCGCCGCGAGCGATCCCGCCGCGCAGGACGAGAACACCAGCGAGGACATCGTCGTCACCGGCATCCGCGCCTCGCTCGATCAGGCGATTGCGATCAAGCGCAATTCCGCCGGCGTCGTCGATGCGATCTCTGCCGAAGACATCGGCAAGTTCCCCGACACGAACCTCGCCGAGTCGCTGCAGCGGATCACCGGCGTCTCGATCACCCGCGCCAACGGTGAAGGTTCGCAGGTCGCGGTCCGCGGCTTCAGCGGCGGCTTTAATCTGGTGACGGTGAACGGCCGCCAGCTGCCGGCTACCAGCATCGACACGAGCACCGGCAACGCCTTTGCGCGCGGCACCGGCCGCTCGTTCGACTTCCAGAATCTGGCGTCGGAAGGCGTCGCCACGCTGGAGGTCTACAAGACCGGCCGCGCCAACATCCCGTCGGGCGGCATCGGCGCATCGATCAATATCGTGACTCGCCGGCCTCTCGATGCTCGGGAAGATGGCCTGTCCGGCTCGATCGGCGCCAAGGCGCTCTATGACACCACGGTCGAGGATGCCGAGGCCGATCTGAGCAAGATCACGCCCGAAGTGTCCGGCCTGATCAACTGGAAGAATAACAGCGGCACCTTCGGCGTCACTCTGTTCGGCAGCTATCAGCTGCGCGAATCGACGTCGATCCAGTCGAACCCGAATTATTGGAACATCGTGCCGCTGGCGTCCTTCCTCAGCACGGCAGGACCATATATCAGCCCGACCACGAACATCACCAACCGGCCGACCACGCCGTACGTCCAGATCCCGAACGACAGCCGTTATCAATTCTCCGAGAATCGCCGCGAGCGCATTAACGGCCAGGCCGTCGTCCAGTTCAAGCCGTCGGATGCTATCGAGATCACGGTCGACGGCCTCTATGCCCGGAACAAGCTGAGCGACGAGCGCAGCGAGCAGACCAACTGGTTCCAGCGCCCGTTCACCGACGTCACCTTCGACGACAACAAGCACATGCAGAGCGCCGTCATCCTGGCCGAGGCCGTCCAGGCGGACAAGGGCTACGAGCAGCAGCGATACGCCACCGACACCGAATTGTACTCGATCGGCGGCAATTTGAAATGGAACTTCACCGACAACCTCTCGCTGACGCTCGACGCCAACCATTCGAAGTCGACGACCAATCCGGATAACGCAAACGGTTCCTCGGCGACGACGATCTCGATCGGCGCGCCGGTCCGTGCGACGCACCGCGTCGACTACACCACCGGCTTCCCGCAGCAGTCGGAAACGATCAACGACTGCCCCGCTACGAACGGCGGCCGTGGCGGCAACTGCAACAACCAGCTCGACATCGGCGATATGGGAACCCAGATCGCGCGCACGATCACTTCGGAGCAGGAAGCCCGGATCAACCAGTACGGGGCGGAATTCGCCTGGGACCTGGGCGAGGGGAGCCGCTTCAACTTCGGTGGCGACTATGTCGATTCGAAGATGCGGTCGGCGACTTCCAACACCCAGCAGATGCTGGGCGACTGGGGCATCACCGACACCGGGCTGGTCAAGCAGATGGCCGGCGATCTCGTCAAAACCTTCTGCATGACCTGCAAATTCGACAAATATAATCCAAATTCGACCGGGTCGGCGCTGGTTGCGTTCCGTGGGAACGCAGTCGATCTGCTCGACATCTTCTCGCCTTATTACGTGAACCAGCCCGGCAGAAATATCGCGCTGCAAGGGTCGGCGGACGACACGGTGAGCGAGAAGACCTGGGCGGTCTATGGTCAGCTGACCTGGGCCGGCGAGATCGCCGGACGCAAGGCGAACGCACTGATCGGCGTTCGCTACGAAAAGACCAAGGTCAATTCGATCGCGCTCCAGTCGGTGCCGCAGGCAATTCGCTGGGCGGCAGACAACGATCTTTACGTCGATGGCGGGCCTGCCGGTGGTGCCGTGACCGTAAAGGGGGAATACGACAACCTGCTGCCGTCGATGGATTTCAACATCGAAGTGCTCGACAACGTGGTTGCACGTGCCTCGTTCAGCCAGACGCTGGCTCGTGCGGACTATGGCAATCTGTTCGCGTCGGTGACTGCAGGGGCGCCGAACCGCCCGACGGCCCTCGGCGCAGCGGCTGCGGCCGCAACCGTGCAGGACCCGGGTCTGTTGCCGCTCGAATCGGACAATTTCGACGTATCGCTGGAGTGGTATTACAAGCCTTCGAGCTTCGTCTCGATCGGCTTCTTCAACAAGAACGTGCGCAACTTCATCGGCACCCAGGTGACCAACGGCAATTTGTTCGGCCTGCGGGATCCGAGCTCGGGCGCCCCGGGTACGCGTTCGGGCATCGCGCTCGACTATCTCAGGACCAACAACATTCCCCTGAGCGACATCAACCTGTTCGCCTACACTGCGCTTCTGGTGCAGAATAACGGGAACCAGGCAGCTGCGACGGCACAGTTCCAGGCCAATTACACGCCGGGCACGGGGCTGGGCACGGCATTCTACAATGCCCTTGCCACCGCGGTCGATATCATCCCCAACGCGAGCGACCCGCTGTTCAACTTCGCGATCAGCGGTCCGGTCAACAACCGTGAAGGCAATATCCACGGCTTCGAAGTCGCATGGACTCACTTCTTCGGGCAGACCGGCTTCGGTTTCTCGGCGTCGTACACCAAGGTCGATGGCGACGTGAACGTGGACCCCTATGCCGATCCGAACGTCAACATCTTCGCGCTGACGGGTCTGGGTGACAGCGCCAACTTCACGGCTATCTACGACAAGGGCGGTCTTTCGGCCCGCGTCGCATACAACTGGCGTGACAAGTATCTGTCGGGAACGAACCAGGGCGGCAATCGCAACCCGCTGTTCACCGACACCTTCGGCACGCTGGACGCGAACATCAGCTACGACATCACGCAGAATTTCTCTGTGTCGCTCGAGGCGGTCAACCTGACGAGCGAGCCGTTCCGTCAATATGCCCGCACCGAGACCAACCTGGTGTATGTGCAGGAGCTCAAGCCGCGCTTCTATCTCGGCGGACGTTTCCGCTTCTGACCCAATTCGGGGGTGGGCCTCGGCCTGCCCCCGATAGAAGGGGGAGAAAGGCCGCCGCGCTGTGCAGCGGCCTTTTTCTTTTGTCGGTCGCTATCGCGCTGCTAGACTGAATGGACATTCGGCCGCGAAACTCCCCTCCCTGCAAGGGAGGGGCAGGGGGTGGGTGCGAGCGAAGCGAGCCCTTCGAGCTGCATGGACATAAAGAAAAGGCCGGGCATCGAGCCCAACCTCTTCTTATCCACCCCTAACCCCTCCCTTGCAGGGTGGGGGAAAGAGTTGAATGTCGACACAGCCTAGACCTGAGCGGAAACAGGACCGGAGCGGATGAACCCCGTACAGATCAACAATATCGACCATGCAAATCTGCGCGTCAGCCCGAAGGCGGGCGCCGAATTCGGCGACGCCGCCAATCAGGCGCTGGTGTTCCCCGCCGAGTTCGAGGAGTTGCAGCGCGAGTTCGCGATCATCTTCCGTCGTCGCGAGACCGGGCTCCAGGCCTATGCGCTGCTGGGGCTGGACCGCGACGAAAACCTGTTCCTGTCCGGCGATCGCTGGGCCAGCCGCTATGTGCCCGCCAGCCACCGGCGCGGGCCGTTCTCCATCGGCATCGCGCGGGATTCCACCGACGCGGCGCCGGGCGAGCCGATGATCCATGTCGACATGGACGACCCCCGCGTCGGGGATGGCGAGGGTCTGCCGCTGTTCCTCGAGCATGGCGGCAATGCGCCCTATCTCAACCATATTTCCGGCGTGCTGCGGCTGCTTTACCAGGAAATGGAAAGCGCTCCGGCCGCGTATGCCGCACTTGACGAGGCTGGGCTGCTCACGCCGGTCACGCTCAGCATCGATGTGAGCGAAGATCGCCGATACACCGTGCCGGACGTGCTCGTCGTGGACATCGAGCGGCTTGCCGCCATGGCGGGCGAACCGCTGGAGCGGCTGCACCGCTCGGGCGTCCTGCGGCTTGCCATCCTGGTCGCGGCATCGCTCGGCAACATCCAGCAGCTGATTGCGCGCAAGCAAATGCTGCTGGACGCAACCGGCTGATCGCGATGCCTGCCATCACTCGCCGCACGCGCGTGATCGAAGGGGCCCAGGCAAGCACCCTGCCGGTGGCCGATCTGATCGCCGATGGCCGCCCCGCGATCCTGCGCGGGATTGCGCGCGACGTGCCGCTGGTCGCTGCCGGGCTGGAAGGCGCGGAGTCGGCAATTGCCTGGCTCAAGCAGTTCGACGGCGGTCGTCCCGTCACGGCCTATGTCGGCGATCCGGCGATCGGGGGCCGCTTTGGCTATACCCAGGATTGCACTGCGCTCAATTTCGCAAGGGAGCGCGGATCGCTGTCGGGCTATCTCGACCAGCTCCTCGCCGGTCTGGGCGATCCCGATGCGCCGGCCATCTATATCGGCTCCACAGATATCGACCAGTATCTGCCGGGGCTTCGTGCACAAGCGGCGCTGCCTTTCGGCGATCCGCAGCTCGCGGAGCATCCGCCGCTGGTCAGCATCTGGATCGGCAACCGGACCATAGCTTCCGCGCATTTCGACATGTCGAACAACATCGCCGTCACGCTGGTAGGGCATCGGCGCTTCACGTTGTTCCCGCCCGATCAGGCCGCCAATCTCTATCCTGGTCCGTTCGATCCGACGCCTGCGGGTCAGGTGGTCTCGATGGTCGATTTCGACGCACCCGACATGACCCGCCATCCCCGCTTCGCCGAAGCGCTTGCGGCGGCCGAGGTGGCGGAGATGGAGCCGGGCGATGCGCTGATCTATCCCGCCTTGTGGTGGCATCAGGTGGAGGCGTTGGATCCGTTCAACGCGATGATCAATTATTGGTGGAACGCTTCGCCCGCCTTCATGGACACGCCGCAGAACACCTTGCTCCACGCGCTGCTCAGCCTGCGCGATCGACCTGAGCATGAGAAGCGCGGGTGGCAGGCGCTGTTCGACTATTATGTCTTCGGCCCGGCCGATCGCGCGGGTGCGCATCTTCCTGACCATGCGCGCGGGCTCCTCGGCGCGCTGGACGAAACCGCGGCGCGTCGGCTCCGCGCCCAACTCCTGAACAGGCTGAATCGATGAACGAACAAGTCGTGAAGCGCGTCGTCATTGCCGGCGGCGGCACCGCCGGCTGGGTCGCCGCGGCGGCTTTGGTGAAGCAGCTCGGGCCGTTGATCGAGATCACTTTGGTCGAGTCCGACGAGATCGGCACCGTCGGGGTGGGGGAGTCGACCATCCCGACGTCGCGCACCTTTCACCAGCTCCTCGGGATAGACGAGCAGGCGTTCATGCGTGCCACCCAGGCGACCTTCAAGCTCGGCATTTCGTTCGAGAATTGGGGGCAGGTCGGCGATCGCTACATCCACAGCTTCGGTGAGATCGGCAGGCGATCGACATGGATGGCCGATTTCCACCATTTCTGGATGGAAGCGCGCGCGCAGGGCTTCGGCGGCAGCCTCGCCGACTATTGCTTCGAGCTGCAGGCGTCCGACGCAGGCAAGTTCGCCAAGGCCGAGGGCCAGGACATCAACTATGCCTATCACCTCGACGCGACGCTCTATGCGCGCTTCCTGCGCGGGCTGGCCGAGCCGGCCGGAGTCAAGCGCGTCGAGGGCAAGATCGCACAGGTTCTCCAGGATCCGCAAACCGGCTTCATAACGGCACTGGTGCTCGAGTCCGGTGTCAACATCGAAGGTGACTTGTTCCTCGATTGCACTGGCTTCCGCGCATTGCTGATCGAGAAAACACTTCACACCGGTTATGAAGATTGGACGCGATACCTCACAACCAACAGCGCTTTTGCCGTGCAGACGCGATCGACCGGGCCCGCGATCCCGCTCACCCGCGCAATCGCCCACGGAACAGGTTGGCGCTGGCGCATCCCCCTCCAGCACCGCGTCGGCAACGGCATCGTCTTTTGCAGTGAGTTCATGTCCGACGAGGACGCACGGGCCAAGCTTCTCAATGAGATAGAAGGGGAGGTTCTAACAGAACCTCGGCTGATCCGTTACCAGACCGGCGCCCGCAAGAAAGTGTGGAACAAGAATTGCGTCGCGCTCGGCCTCGCCAGCGGCTTCATCGAGCCGCTCGAATCGACGAGCATCCATCTCGTCAAGGTCGCGGTGACGCGGCTGATCCAGGAATTCCCCTTCGGCGGCTGCCAGGAGGCGATCGCCAATCGTTTCAACGATCAGTCACGCCATGAGATCGAGGGCATCCGCGACTTCATCACGCTCCATTACCATCTCACCCGGCGCGACGATTCGCCGTTCTGGGATCGTTGCCGGACGATGGAGATACCGGACAGCCTCGCGCAGCGCATGGCGCTGTTCCGCGATGAGGCTTACGCCTATCAGGAAGCGAACGACCTGTTCCGGGTCGATAGCTGGGTTCAGGTGCTGCTCGGGCAGGGGCTCGCGCCGACGAGCTATCATCGGCTGGCAAAGATGATGAATTCCGAGGAACTGCGAAAGGCGCTCGCGGCGCTCAAATCGAACATCGGCAACGCGGTCGCGCGCATGCCGTCACATCAGGAATTCCTCGCGCGATATTGCCCCGCCGGCGACGCCTGACGTCGCCGGCGGGAAAAGCTTATTGCGCCGGCTGGGCTTCGTTGCCGCCCTCGTCGCGCGAGACGCGTGCGGTCATGCCCGTGGCATCGGCATCGTCCTGGGTCTGCTCGTCCGCGCTGAGATCGGACGGCACCGTCTCGGCATGCGGGGTAGCGACATTGTCGATCTGCGTCGCGGGCGGGGCATCGACCGGCACCGTGGCGGTGTTCTCGACCACGATCGGCGTCATGTTCTCGACATTGCTGGTCGGCGCTTCCGGCTCGTCCTTGCCGCCCGAGCAGGCGCCGAGCGCCAGTGCGCCGGCCACCGATGCCAACAGGGCGATACGCTTGATGTTCATCTATAATTCCCCTTTTTTCAACGTGTGGCGACGGCAGTGATGGCCGAGCGCCTCTCGATCTTCGCCGCCAACGTCTTGTCCCAGCCATAGGGATCGCCGCGGAAGTTCATCTGCCCGTTCGCGCTCGCGAAGGCGGTCCAGTAGAGCAGGTAAACATGAACCTGGTCCTGCGGCTGCAACTGGACGCGCTGGGTCTTGCCCGTGGCGAGCGCGGCCTGGATTTCGTCGGGCTGCCAGGCCGGATCGTTGCGCAGCAGCAGTTGGGCGAGGGGCCCCGGCTTCTCCAGCCGCACGCAGCCATGGCTATCCAGTCGATCGAAACTCGCGAACTTCGACTGCGACGGCGTATCGTGCAGATACACCGCATAGGGATTGTCGAAATCGAACTTGTAAAGGCCGAGAGCGCTCTTCGGCCCCGGCTGTTGCTGAATGCGGCGGCTCGCGCCGGTGCCGATGATTTTGTAGTTGTTGCGCGCCAGATAGGCCGCCCCCTTGGGGAACAGCTCTTTGGCGGCGATCCCGGCGGGCACGTTCCACGGCGGATTGAGCACGATGGAGTGGATGCGCGACTGGAGCATCGGCGTCTCGTTGCCGGGACGCCCGGTGACTGCCTTCATCGAGGCGATCGGCGCGTCGCCCTCGAACACAGTGAGGACCGCCGCGGCGATGTTGACCTGGATGCGCTTGGCCGGGAGCTCTGCCGGCAGCCAGCGCCAGCGCTCCATATTCGCCATGATCTGGCGCACGCGATCGCCCGCCGGCACGTTGAGCGCGCCCAGCGTGCCCTTCGAAACCAGGCCGGTCGGATTGAGCCCGTAACGGCGCTGGGCACGGACGACGGCTTCCTTGAGCGCTGCGTCGAACTTGTCGCCGGTGGCCACTACGTCGCTGTCTTCGACTGCGAGCCGCTTACGCAGCGCAGCGACACGCGGACCGCTGGAGCCGACTGCCATGTCGGGACCCGCGGGTAACGTGGTCCAGCCGCCATTCGCTTCGATCTTGCGATAGGCGGCGAGCCCCTTCTGCAGCCCGTCATAGCCCGAATAAGGCGGTGGCAGTGCGCGGAACCAGGCCGCGATGCGATCGCGCTTCACTGCATCGGCAAAGGCGGGCATGGGATCATAGGCGGCCGGCCGCAGGCCCCAGTCCTGCTGGAAGTCGCTGGCATCGAGCCGGCCCGAATGGACCGCTCGGGCATAATCGAGCGCGGCGCGGACCACCGCGTCATTGCCCTCAAGGCGTGGCTGCGCGCTGCCGTCGTGACGCAGGCCGTGCGCGAAGCCGGCATCGTCAAGGAGCTGGGCCAGTTGCGTGATTTGCGCGGCGCTGAGAACCGGCGGCGGAATTACCTGCACGGGGACGACGGGCGGCACGACCTGCACCTGCGGCACGGCGACGGGCGGGGGCTGCTGCTGCGCGAATCCCGGGCCGGCCAGCAGCGCGGTGACGCTCGCCATCGCGGTGCCCAGCCGCAGGGTTCGACCCAAAATCGCTCGCGATATCACACTCAATACTCCTGCCCGGCTGTTTCGCCCCCCGGCAATTCGGCTGAATCGAGGTGCTAATAGGCGAATTTCGGGTGCGAGTGCGAGCAACTATTAGCCCGCGGCCGAGATAAGGCGGCCGCGGGCTAAACAGGGGCGCGCGATGCTGTCCGAACGGGAGCCCGGAATCCGCACCCAGAACGGGCTCAATTCTCCAAACGACCGCTTCCGGCCAAGCTTGCCTGCATTCTTGCGGCCGCTAAGCTTGCCGAAACGCGGGAGGGGGTGCCCGACCGCTGAGACAGGAGAGATCAACATGTCGATCGTCCGTCGCGGCTTTCTGGCCGGCGCGCTTGCGCTGCCCTTCGCTGCGCACGCCCAGGCGCAGGAAAGCTGGGAGGAGAAGCGCCAGCGCCAGCTCAAGGAGGATTGGCCTTGGCTCGGCCGCTATGCGGAGGAGAACCGCAAGCTGCTCGCTTCGGGCGCGAAGACCAACATCGTCTTCATGGGCGATTCGATCACCGAAGGATGGCGTGGCAAGCGTCCGGACTTCTTCAAGGCCGGTCGTGTGGGCCGCGGCATCAGCGGCCAGACCACGCCGCAAATGGTGCTGCGGATGATGGCCGACGTGGTCGCGCTCAAACCGCGCTACGTCCATATCATGGCGGCCACCAACGATGTCGCCGGGAATACCGGCCCGATGACGCTCGCGCAGACCTTCGACAATTTCCGGATGATGACTGCGATCGCCCAGGCCAACCGCATCGCAGTGCTGATCGCTTCGGTGCCGCCCGCCGATCATTTTCCGTGGCGGCCGGGGCTCGAGACAGTGAAGCCGATCCGCGAAATCAATGCGTGGCTGAAGAACCATGCGAAGAACGCTGGCGCCATTTGGGTCGATTACTGGCCGGTGCTTGCAGATGAAAAGGGCGCGATGAAGCCCGGCATGGCGACCGACGGCGTCCACCCGACCGAGCAGGGCTATGATATGATGGCGACCGTGCTCGAGCCGTTCCTGAGGGCACGTAAAATATGAAGGGGATCGCCGCGGCGGTCCTGATGCTGTCTTCGTTTCCGGCCATGGCGCAGCGGCTGGAGCTGACTTCGCCCGACGGTTCCAACCGGATCACGATGCAGGCCAGCGCGACCGGAACACCGGTCTACACGGTCGCCCGCCGCGGCGCGCCGGTGCTGGCGCCGTCGCCGATCCTGCTCGATCTCGATACGGACACCTTGGGCTCAGGCCTGATGATCATCGGTTCGGAACCGGCGAGCGGCGATGCCCGCTATCCGATCTTCGCAGGCAAGGCCGCCGAGGGGCATGACCGCTACAACCAGCTCATTGTCCATTTCCAGGAGAAAGGCGGGGCGAAGCGCAAGCTCGACGTGATGCTGCGCGCCTATGACGACGGTGTCGCGTTCCGCAGCGTAATCCCGGTTCAGCCCACGACCGCGGCGGCGATCATCCGCTATGAGCGCACCGGCTTCTATTTCCCGCAGACCTACAAATGCTGGGGGTTCAATGTCGGCAAGTTCGGATCGAGCCATGAAGGCGAGTTCGATCCGGTCGACACCAGCCGGATGCGCGATCACAACTTGTTCGATCTGCCCTTTGTCTGCGAGACCGGAAGCGCCGCCTTTGCGCTGGCCGAGGCCGATTTGATCGACTTCGCCGGAATGTATCTGACCGGTCGCGGCGATGGCGGACCTGGGCTGCAGCTCAAATTGTCGCCTTCGCTCGATGATCCGCGGATCGCGGTGCACACGCGGATCGGCAGCCCGATCGTGACGCCCTGGCGCGTGGTGATGCTGGCGGATCAGACGGGGAAGATCAGCGAATCCAATCTGCTCACCAGCCTCTCCAGCCCGAGCCGGATCGAGGATACTGGCTGGATCAAGCCTGGTCTCGCCAGCTGGGACTGGTGGAACGGTCCGGTGATTGCGAACCTGCCGGGGCAGCGAACCAGCACGGCGGTGGCCAAGGCGTTCATCGACTTCTCCGCTGCCAACGGGCTTCCTTACGCGATGATCGACGAGGGCTGGTATGCCGGCGCCGGCGGCGGCGGGGTGCGGCGGCCGGGCGTCGACGTCACCAAATGGTCAGATGCGATCAACCTGCAGGAAGTGGTCGACTATGCCAAAGCGAAGAACGTCCGGCTGTGGCTGTGGACGCACTGGCAGGCGCTTGACGAGCAGATGGAGGATGCGCTGGCATTCTACGAGAAGCTCGGCATCGCGGGGATCAAGGTCGATTTCATGGACCGCGACGATCAGTGGATGGTCAACTGGTACACCAAATTGCTGGGCGCGGCGGCGCGGCACCATCTGATGGTCGATCTGCACGGTGCGTATCCGCCGCGCGGGACGACGCGGACCTGGCCCAATTTCATGACGCAGGAAGGCGTTCTAGGCGCCGAATACAATAAATGGAGCCGCCGGGTGACCGCGCGCCACAACGTGATGCTCGCTTTCACGCGGGGATTGCTGGGGCCGATGGACTATACTCCCGGCGGCTTCCGCAACCTGACCCCGGCGGAATTCAGAATCCGCAACGACCTGCCGTTCGTACAGACGACGCGCGCGCATGGGCTCTCGATGTATGTCGTCTTTCTCAGCCCGCTGGGAAGCGTTGCCGACAGCCCCGATACCTATGCGGCCAGCCCGGCGGGGTTCGATTTCATCCGGCAGGTACCCGCAACATGGGATGAGACGCGGTTTCTCGGCGGCGAGACTGGTGAGTTCATTGTGCTCGCCCGCCGCAAGGGCAAGCGCTGGTATCTCGGCGCGATGAACGGCGAGACCGCCCGGACGGTGAGCGTGCCGCTTGATTTCCTCGCCAACAAGGCCGTCGCGCGGATCTGGACCGATGGCGACAAGGCCGACGCAGTTACGCTGGAAACGCGCAAGGTCACTACCACTGATACGATCGAACTTCCGCTCGCGGCCAGCGGCGGGGCTGTGGCAATATTCTCAGACAAATAGGGTTCACAGTTCCGGCATTTGCGGTACGTTTCGGCATCGTGGCGAAGACCACGCTTTGAGGAGGGCTGAGATGGGGATCACGCGCCGGGACATAATGGTGGCGCTGAGCGCGGTTCTGGCGACCTGTGCGGCCGGTGCCGTAGCCCAGGCCGTACCGGCAAAGCTCGGTCCGGCGGTGTTCGATTGGGCGAAGATGGACGCGAAGAAGACCGATGTCGGCGCGATCCGCAATCTCGTCCGCCAGCCCACCGCCACGCTCGACGAGCTCGAGATGCACGTCACTACGCTCAATCCCGGCCTCGCCTCGCACCCGCCGCACACCCATCCCAATGAGGAACTGGTGATTGTCCGCGAAGGCACGGTCGAGGCACTCAACGGAGGAATTTGGAAACGCCTCGGGCCCGGCTCGGTGATCTTCAACGCGTCCAATTCGCCGCATGCGCTGCGCAACATCGGCGACACACCGGCCACCTATCACGTGATCAACTGGAAGACGGCGGCAACGCCTGCGAACTGAGGAGAACTGCATGCACCGCCGCACGATGCTCACTGGCGCCGGAATGGCCGGCATCGCCGCTTCCTTGCCGGCCGAACTGCTCGCGCAATCACAGACCCAGGGGAATGCCGTCTCCGCCGATGCGGCGCCCACCGGGCCCGAGCCGACCGCGAAACACCGCATCAAGTTCGGCGTGATCGGGCTGGACCATGCGCACATCTATGGCATGACCGACGCGATGATCCGCGGCGGCGGCACTCCGGTCGCCTTCTTCGCCACTGATCCCAAGCATATCGAGGCTTTCCAGAAGCGGTACGGCAACGGCGTCAAGCTCGCGCGCAGTGAGGACGAGATCCTCAGCGACAAGGCGGTCCAGCTGATCATCGGCGCGCCGATTCCTGATCTGCGTGCGCCGCTCGGCATCCGGGCGATGCGTGCGGGCAAGGATTTTCTCGGCGACAAGCCGGCGATCACCAGCCTCGAGCAACTTGCCGACGTCCGCCGCGCGGTGAAGGAGACGGGGCGGAAGTTTGCGATCATGTATTCCGAGCGGCTCGAGGTCCGTGCCGCGGTCCATGCCGGCGATCTGGTCGCGCAGGGCGCCATCGGCAAGGTGATCCAAACGGTCAACCTCGCACCGCACCGAGTGAGCGCGCCGAGCCGCCCCGACTGGTTCTGGGACAAGGCCAGATACGGCGGTATCCTTACCGATATCGGCAGCCATCAGGCCGATCAGTTCCTGTTCTACACGGGCTCGACCTCGGCGCAGGTCGTCGCTTCGCAGACCGGCAATTTCCACTGGCCCGACAAGCCGAAATTCGAGGATTTCGGCGATATGATCGCCACGGGCAACGGAGGCACCGGCTATATCCGCGTCGACTGGTTCACGCCCGACGGCCTGCCGACCTGGGGCGACGGCCGCCTATTCCTCGTCGGCACCGAAGGCTCCATCGAGCTGCGTAAATATGTCGACGTCGCGGGGCGGCCGGGCGGCAATCACCTCTTCCTCACCGACAAGAAGGGCGTGCGCTATATCGACTGCTCGAAGGTGGCGCTGCCCTTCGGCCCGCAATTCGTGACCGACGTCGTCGAGCGCTCGTCGATCGCGCAGGACCAGGACCAGGCGCTGCTTGCCGCCGAGCTGGTGCTCACGGCCCAGAAGAACGCCACGCGGCCCAAATTGGCCTGAGGGAGACGGAGCATGCACGTGTCCAGACGCGGTGTCCTGAAGACCGGCGCGATGATCGCGGCGCCGACAATCGTCCCGTCCAGCGTGTTCGGCCAGAACGCGCCCTCCAACCGGGTGGTCATCGGCGCCATCGGCGTCGGGCGCATCTCGCGCATCCACGACATGAAGGAAGTCCACAAGCACGCCGATGCCCAGATCGTCGCCGTCTGCGACGTGGACACCGTCCGCCTCGGCGCGGGCAAGGAACTGGTCGACGCGCGCTACACCGCCAGCACGGGCAAGCCCTATTCGGGCACGCGGATGTATCACGACTATCGCGAGCTGCTCGCCGACAAGGAGATCGATGCGGTCCTGATCTCCACGCCCGATCACCAGCACGCCCCGCAAGCCGTCCACGCGGTCCGCGCCGGCAAGCACGTCTATCTCCAGAAGCCCGCTGCGCTGACCATCTCCGAAGGCCGCGCGATGGCCGATGCAGTGAAAGCGAGCGGGCGCATCGTCCAGATCGGCTCACAGCAGCGTGCGCAGGATCCCTGGCCGCAATTCCACCGCGCCTGCGAACTGGTGCGCAACGGCCGCATCGGCAAGATTCGCCACGTCGAAGTGGGCCTGCCCGGCGATCCGTCCGGGCCCGAGGCGCCGCCGATGCCGGTGCCGAGCAACCTCAATTACGATGCCTGGCTCGGTACCACGCCGGAGGTGCCGTACACCGAGATCGGCGTGCACCCGCAGGATTCGTTCGAGAACCGGCCCGGCTGGCTGCGCATCGAGCAATATGGCGCGGGGATGATCACCGGCTGGGGCTCACACCATATCGACACCGCCCATTGGGGCATGGACATGGAGCATTCGGGGCCCGTCGATATCTGGGGCAAGGCCGAATTCCCCAAGAGCGGGCTGTGGAACGTCCACGGCGCATTCGAGACGCATGCGCGTTACGCCAATGGCGTGACGATGACCGTGTCGGGCGCCTTGCCCAACGGCGTGAAGTTCATCGGCGACAAGGGCTGGATCTTCGTGACGCGCAGCGGTGCCGTCACCACCAGTGATCCGAGCGCGGGCGCGAAGCAAGTCGAGCCGCTCCAGGCCAGCGATCCCAAGATCCTGACCAGCGTGATCGGCCCGAACGAAGTGCATCTGCTCAAGGTGCCCGAGCAGCACCGCAACTGGCTCGACGCGATCCTGACCGGGGTGCCGGTCAGCGCGCCGGCGGAGATCGGGCATCGCGCCTGCTCGACCTGCCTGCTCCACTGGACCGCGATGAAGACCGGACGCCGCCTCAAATGGGATCCCAAAGCCGAGCGTTTCATCGGCGACGACGAAGCCAACGCGATGCTCAGCCGCCCGCAGCGGGCGAAATACGCGATCTGAAAGTTGACACTAGCTTGACACTATGCCGGGTTTTTCGCGCGGCGTCGATGCGTTGCAATGTTGATATTCAACGATAAAATTCGCGGCGTGGTTGACGTGGATGCGCCGGACGCCTGTGACGCGGCACCAAGGTTACAGGTACGTTGACCAAGATCTTGCGAGTTCGATCGAGCCGACTGTGCCAAAGAGCAAGACGGCAGGGCCGACCGCCCGAGCAAGCAGACGAAATCCTACATTGCAAGGGAGGGAGTGACTGCGAGCCTTATCTAGCTGCATTGTGCCGAAGCCGTTCGCCAAGGCTTTGCATCTGACGCGCTATCTCATTCGGGATGCGCCGCTCGCCCCCGGTCGTTATTCCTGTCCATAATACGGAGCCGTCAGGTCGTTGCGCAGACATCATGAGCGTCAGGCGACCATTCCAGATGAAAAGCCATGATTCCAGCCTGATCGCATCCTTGCGAGGGCTGGCGCCGCGGAAGATCTGGACACCGTCAAGCTGCTCGGCCTGTGCCATCAGCATGGCGCTGCTGGCATTGACGAGCGGCTGATAGGCGGGGTTGTCCGTGGCATTTTGAACGGGCCTGACAATGAGCGCCGGCAAGTCTGCCGCACTCCCGAACATAGCCCAGGCCAGTGCGGTTACCGCGAGCGCCAGCGCCCCGAGTGCGAGGATCATGGGGCGAAGCCGGTTGGGGCGGTACGCAGCCGCCGGTTCGGCCGGCGGCTCCACCATGAGGCGATAGCCGCGCTTGGCGACCGTTTCGATATAGCGTGGACGCCGGGCATCGTCTTCCAGCGCCTGACGCAGATCGCTGATGACCACCGGTACACTGTTCGCGCTGATCGCGCGGCCTTTCCAGACTCGCGCCAATATGTCGTCGGGGGTGATCACCTCGCCCGCCCGGCTGCAAAGGAGCTCGAGCGTGCGGGCAGCGCGATGTTCCAGGCGGCGGCGCTCATCGCCACGGCGCAATTCGTTGGCCTCCGGCTCGAACGACCAATCTCCTATGCTGTGGCTCGTCATCTGGATTCGCGATGTCCTTTTGCCCCCCTGCTCTCGCACCTTGGCCGCGGAAAAGGAAAGCGGGTCGAGGGTCCGGATCGGGCTGATTAGAACAAATTCAGCATTTCTTTATTCGCATTCCTCTCCGTGCCCCGCGCATCCACGGCGAGGCCGCGCCACGAATTGGCGTCGGCGGACGAAAAGGAAAACGTGCGATGCAGGTGCAAAAGATATGGCAGCGGCTGGATGAGGCCGCCCTGGGTACCGCGTTCCTGGGAGTGGCGGCCATCCTGTACGGGATCGCCTGCATCCTACAGGGCGAGTTTCATGACTTCTGGCAGCCGGTGCCCGGGAACCTGCCCTTGCGGCGGCCGCTCGCTTATCTCGCGGCTGGACTGTTGGTGATGGGCGGATCGGGCCTGCTGGCGCCACGCACCGTCCGCCCTGCAGCGATGCTCCTGCTCCTGATATTCGCGCTTTACGACGCCTGTTATCTGCGGCTCCTGATCGGGCCACCTCTCAACGCGAACGCCCTTCTGGGGCTCGCGGAGCAGCTGGCGGTGGTCGTCGGCGCGTGGGCAATCCTGCTGCTGGCACGCGGGGACCGATCGGTCGGAGCGACCGTCGCCAGAATCACATTCGGCGCCTGTTCGCTCGTCTTCGGTCTCGCGCATTTCATGGCGCCGGTGCAGACCGGGAATATGGTGCCCGAGTGGCTCCCTGGCGGCCAGATGTTCTGGGCGATCGCGACGGGCGCGGGGCATGCCGCCGTTGGCCTTGGCCTGATCGCAAATCGATTTGCGGTCCCGGCGACACGGTTCGGTGCATTGATGTATATGTGCTTCGTCCTGCTCGCCTGGCTGCCCGGAGCGTTCACGCATCCGACACAATGGCTTCGCTGGGAAGGTGCCGCGATCAGCCTGTGCATGGGGGCGGCGCTGTGGCTGGTTGGGGATTTGCTGGCCTCATCCCAATGCCGGGCAGGATCGGAAAGGCCGAAAGTCGGCAGAGTTGGTGGTGAAGCGTCGGCGTAACCAAGGGGCAGTGGCCCTGACGTCCTTGGCAACGCCGTGGCTGGCCGCAGCGTGCCGGGCCGGCGAGGGACGGCGGGCCCGGCATGTCGCGCCTGCGCGAACGGAGGGGCGTTCCAGTGGTGCCGCTATCCTCTCCACAGCCCCCAAAATGCAAACCGGCTCGCTTCGGAGAGACCCGCTACGGCGCCGCAACGAATTGAACCGCGGCCGCACGACCCCGGTTGGAAAGTCCTTCCACAGCGCATAGAGCGGCGGCGCGACCGGCAAGAGGAGCTCGCATGATCCGTACCGGACTGATCGGCTTCGGCCTTGGCGGCACGGCTTTCCACGCGCCGCTGGTCGATGCCGCCCCCGAACTCGATCTCGCGGCGATCGTCACTTCGCGGCCCGACGCGGTGCACGAACGCTATCCGAAGGTGGAGGTTGTTCCCGAAGTCGCCGCCTTGCTCGCCGATCCGGCCATCGAGCTCGTGGTGGTCTGCACCCCCAACGACACGCATTTCCCGCTCGCCAGAGCGGCGCTCGAAGCGGGCAAGCATGTCGTGATCGACAAGCCTTTCGCGAACAGCGTCGCCGAGGCGGAAACGCTGCTCGCGCTGGCGGACACGCAGGGGAAGGTGCTCAGCATATTCCACAATCGCCGCTGGGACAGCGACTTCCTGACGCTGAAGAAGCTGCTGGACGAAGGTGCCCTGGGCGATATCACGCTCTACGAGGCGCGCTGGGACCGCTTCCGTCCCGCGCTGCGCGGCAATTGGCACGAAACGGCGGGTCCCGGCGGGGGCGTGCTGATCGACCTGGGCCCGCATCTGATCGATCAGGCGCTGGCGCTGTTTGGCCCACCGGAAAGCGTGACCGCCGATATGGTTGCCCAGCGGGAAGGTTCGCTGGTCGACGATTATTTCGAATTGACCCTGCATTATGGCCGGATGCGCGCGGTGCTCTCCTCCGCATCGATCGTCCCCGCGCCGCGACCGCGTTTCGCCGTGCACGGCACCAAAGCGAGCTTCGTCAAGCACGGTCTCGATCCGCAGGAAATGCAATTGCGGAGCGGCGGGCGTGCCGACGATCCGGGCCACGGCGTCGAGGATCCCGCCAATCACGGCGTTCTGACGAACGGCGACGGGACGCAGCGATCGATTGCGTCCGAACGGGGCGATTACCGGCTTTTTTATTCCGGCGTGGCGCGGGCAATCGCCGGACACGCGCCGCCGCCGGTGTCGCCCTCCGACGCGCTTGCCGGCCTCAGGCTCATCGAAATTGCCCGCCAAAGCGCCGCCGAGCGCCGTTCGTTACTCTTGTGATACGATCGGGCTCGGGCATTTCCCTTAGGTTCTGGCCCTTATGGTCCTCACTATATCAAGCTGTTTCCACAGTGGCCTCCGCAGGGTAGGGATCGTGCATGCTTAGCCTCTTGGCTGCGTTGTCGAACGGAAGCTATGCGCCGCGTGGAGCATCCACGGCGTTGCGCGCGGACCTGTTCTGGGCGAACGCCGTTGCCGATTCCGTTCTGGCGCTCGCCTATTTCTCGATAGCGATAGGGCTGGCGTTGCTGATACACCGCCGGCGCGATTTCGCCTTTCGCTGGATATTCTGGTGCTTCGCCGCCTTCCTGATGGCGGACGGGGTCGTGCACGTGATGAGCGTGACGGCCTTGTGGCGTCCGCTCGGCGGCGCGGCGTCGATATTCAAGGGGCTGACCGCGGCGGGCTCCATCGCGACGGCGGTGGCGCTCTGGCCCCTGCTTTCCAAGGTGGTGTCGATGCCCTCGCGCGCCCAGCTCTCTGACCAAAACGCCGAATTGGAGGCCTTGATCGCGGAGCGCGATGCCGCGCTCGAGGACCTGCGCCAGCACGTGGCGCAGCGGCAGGAGCTCGAAGCCGCGCTGCTCCAGTCGCAGAAGCTCGAGGCCGTTGGCCAGCTTACCGGCGGTATCGCGCACGATTTCAACAATCTGCTCCAGGCAGTGGCAGGCAATCTCGAACTGATCGCGCGCAAGCCCGGCGATATCGACCGGGTAGTCGGCTGGAGCGCGAGTGCGCTGAACGCCGTCGAGCGTGGACGTTCGCTGACCGGCCAGCTGCTCGCTTTTTCGAGCAAGCAGCGCTTCGATCTCAATTCGGTGCGGCTCGGCGAACTGATCGGCGGCGTGAAAGACCTGATCGAGCGCGCTGTGGCCCCGCTTGGGCAATTGCGCGTCGAGCGGATCGATCCTGCTCTCAACGTCGAAGTCGATCCGCTCCAGCTCGAGCTCGTGCTGCTCAACCTGGCCTTCAATGCGCGCGATGCGATGCCCGAGGGCGGCACGCTGACGATTGCCGTCGATCGCGCAAGCGACGCCGCCACCCGCGATCTTCCGGACGGCGATTATGTGGCGCTCACCCTGTCGGATACCGGCATCGGCATGTCGGAGGACGTACGCGTGCGCGCCACCGAGCCATTCTTCACCACAAAGGGCCCCGGCAAGGGCACCGGCATGGGACTGGCCATGGCCTCGGCCGTGGTGCGCCAGTCCGGTGGAGTGCTGGCCATCGAGAGCCGGGAAGCGGAGGGCACCTCGATAAAGCTGTTCCTGCGGGTCGCGACCAGTCAGCCGCGGCGCGTCATCGGCGATGATGCCCGCTCCGATGCGCGCGTCGATCTGTCGGGCTTCACGATCGCGCTGGTCGACGACGATGCCCAGGTTCGCGGTTCGCTGCTCGATACCCTGCTATCGGCAGGGGCGACGGTCGAGGAAGCGGCCGAGGGCGGAGCGGGGATCGACCTGGTCCGGCGGCTGCGGCCCGACCTGCTCGTGGTCGACTTCGCGATGCCCGGGATGACCGGTGCCGATGTCGTACGGAAGGTCCGCGAAGACCATCCCGATCTGCCTGTCGTGCTGGTCACCGGCTTCGCCGATTTCGTGAAGCTCGACGCGGTTGGCGGTCCACAGGTCGCGGTGTTGTGGAAGCCTTTCGAGGCGCAGGAACTGCTCCGTAAAGTCGCCGGGCTGCTGCGCCCCTAGGGCAGCGCGCGGCGAAGCTCCTCGATCCATGCAGTCGCCACGCTGTCCGACGGCGCGCGCCAGTCGCCGCGCGGGCTGAGCGCGCCGCCGGCGGAGACCTTGGGGCCGTTGGGCATCGCCGAACGCTTGAACTGGCTGGTCTGGAAGAAGCGGAACAGGAACGCCTCCAGCAATCTCGCGATCGTGGCCAGGTCATATTCGTTGCGACTGCCCTCGGGGAAGCCGATCGGCCAGAGCCCGGCGTCGCGGTCGCGCCAGGCGTGCCAGGCGAGGAAGGCGATCTTCGAGGGACGCAGGCCGTGGCGAACGACATAATGGAGGAAGAAATCGTGGAGCTCATAGGGACCGATGCGATCCTGCGTGCTCTGTATCCTGCCCTCGGCGTCGGCGGGGACGAGTTCGGGGGATATCTCGGTGTTCAGTATCTGGTCCAGCGTCGACGCGGCCTGACCCTCGAACTGTCCGGTCTGCAGGGTCCAGCGGATAAGATACTGAATTAGTGTCTTCGGCACCCCCGCGTTGACGCCATAATGGCTCATCTGATCGCCTACGCCATAGGTGCACCAGCCGAGCGCGAGTTCGGACAGGTCGCCGGTGCCGACGACGAAGCCCTGGCGCTGATTGGCGAGGCGGAAGAGATAGTCGGTGCGCAGCCCCGCCTGGACGTTCTCGAAGGTCACGTCATAGACCGGCTCCCCCGAGGCGAAGGGATGGCCGAGATCGGCGAGCATCTGGCGCGCAGTGGGGCGGATGTCGATTTCCTCGCCGGTGACGCCGAGCGCGCGCATCAGCTCCCAGGCGTTCGCCTTCGTCGCTTCCCCGGTCGCGAAGCCGGGCATGGTGAAGCCGAGGATATCCGAGCGCGGGCGACCGAGTCGATCCATCGCCTTGCACGCCACGATCAGCGCATGGGTCGAATCGAGCCCGCCCGAGACGCCGATGACGAGATGCTTGCTGCCGGTCGATTGGAGCCGTTTCCGAAGGCCTTCGACCTGGATGTTGAAGGCTTCGTAGCAATCCTCCTCGAGCCGCGCGGGCGTGTTGGGCACGAACGGGAAACGGCGGAGCGGGCGGACCAGCCCGCGATCGGCCATATCGGGCTGGTGCTCGAACGCGATGCGGCGGAAACGCGTCTCGGGATGATCGGCGTAGCGGGTGCTGTCGTTGAACGTACCGTCGCGCATCCGCTCGAGGCGGAGGCGTTCGAGATCGAGGTCGGCGCAGACGACCTCGGTTGTCAGCTCGAAGCGTTCGGAGCGGGCGAGCAGTTCGCCGAATTCGTAGATCAGCCCCTGGCCGTCCCAGGCGAGATCGGTGGTGCTCTCGCCAGGCCCCGAGGCCGAATAGAGATAGGCCGAGAGCGTCCGCGCCGATTGCGACGCGCAGAGCAGCTCGCGCTCGCGGCCCTTGCCGATGACGATGTTCGAGGCGGACAGGTTGCACAGCACCAGCGCGCCGGCCAGCGCGCCGTCGGTGGAGGGCGGCGTCGGCGCCCAATAATCCTCGCAGATCTCGACGTGGAAGACGAAATCCTCGAGATCCGAAGCGGCAAAGATCAGATCGGCGCCGAATGGCACGGTCTGCCCCGCGACGGTGACATCGAGGCCGGTGAGGCCCAGCCCCGAGGCGAACCAGCGCTTCTCGTAATATTCGCGATAATTGGGCAGGAATTGCTTGGGCACCACGCCGAGGATGCGTCCGCGGGCGATCGCCACCGCGCAATTGTAGAGCCGGCCGTTGCGGCGGAGCGCCGCGCCGATCAGCAGCACCGGCCTGAGCTTTGCACTCGCTTCGACGATCGCGGCGATCCCCGCCTCGGTCGCGTCGAGGATCGCGTCCTGCAGGTGCAAGTCGTCGATCGCGTAGGTGGTGACGTTGAGCTCGGGGAAGACGAGCAGGTCGGCGCCTCTGGCATCGCCCTCCTGCGCCAGCGCGATCGTCGACGCTGCGTTGGCGGCGGGATCGCCGACCATGACCGACGGCGTGCACACGCCCGCGCGGATCATCCCCTGGCGGTGGAGGGCGTAAAAGGGGTGGGTCTTCGCCATCACAGCGCCTCCGATAGCATTTCCAGCCCCACGCGCAGGCATTCGATCCGCACCGGCCCGCGACCGATATCGCCGAAATGCTCCTCGCGGTGCGCCGTGGGGCGGCCATCGCGCGCGCAAGCGAAGTGGACGAGGCCCGGTTCGTCACCCGGCGCGCCGGCGCCGGCGAAGCCGGTCACCGCCAGTGCAACCTGCGCCTTGCTGTAGCGCAGCGCCCCTTCGGCCATGCGCCGCGCGACTGCCTCGCTGACCGCGGTTTCGGCTTCGATCAGTTCGGGAGGGATGCCCAGCATTTCGGCCTTGGCCTCGTTGGTGTACACGACGAAGCCGCGCTCGAAGGCATGGCTCGCCCCCTCGACGTCGGTGAAGAGCGAGGCCAGCAGCCCGCCGGTGCAGCTTTCCGCGGTAGCGATCGACAGATCCCTGTCGCACGCACGCTCGAGCAGCCTGCGCACGGCGGCGTCCACCTCATCGGGGAGGACCGGCGAGAGCGTTTCGGTCATGTAAGGGTCCTAGTGCGGCGCGTGGGCGAATGCCAACCCACGCCGGCGCGATTGGTTGCCTTTTTGGGAGATTGCGGTTCGCCCGATCGCCTTGAAGTGCCTAAATACGCAGACGATATGCCATGGCGGGCCGGGACTATAAAAGCATTGCGTTGCTTTATTCGCGTCTCGCTGCTAGAGGGAATGCGCTAATCGTCGCCTGCGACGGAAATTGACGCCTTTGGGCGAGATATCCTTTTCAAGATTATTGGCTCCCGCTGCACAGTTTTTCGTGCGGTTTTTCCATGTTCTGGAAAGGAACATCCCATGCCGATCGGCAAAGTAAAATTCTTCAACGCCGACAAGGGCTATGGCTTCATTGCGCCAGAGGATGGCGGCAATGACAGCTTCGTCCACATCAGCGCCGTCGAGCGTGCAGGCATGACGACGCTGCAGTCCGACCAGCGCGTCTCGTACGACATCGAGAACGATCAGCGCGGCAAGGCTTCGGCGGTCAACCTCCAGGCCCTCTGACGCACTCTGCGTAAGCGATTGCGGGGCGGCGCGGCTAGAGCCGTTGCCGCCCCGTTTTCATCTGGCCGTGAGGCTGGCCGCATCTCGAGCCAGGTCAACGGCCTTTGTCTTCGAAGACCAGCAGCGTCACTCCCTGCCGCGGCACCATGACCTCAACGTTCGCGCGGCCCGATCGAACGGCGACGTCGCGTACGGGCTCGGGCAGCAATTGCGACGCCTTTTCGAGCTGCGTGTATTGGGTCTCGTCGGGAGACTGCGGTGAGCCCATCGCCTGCCACGCGGCGTAAGCGTTGGCATGGCGTTGATCGACGCGCCACTCGGTGAGCTGCCGGATCTTGCCCCGGCCGAGGCCCGACAGGTTCAGCTTGATGGCGGCGGTGGGTCCCGGGACATCGTCGTCGTGATAGTTCCACACCAGCACGGCAACCTTGCCGTCGCGCGCGATCGTGGCAATCGTGCCCACGTCCGGCGCGCCGCGGACGCCCTGGGCGGTGATCGTCTCGAGCGTTAGCTGGCCGCTGCTCGCCGCCGCGACGCGAGTCTCGCCCAGCTTCGAGAACATGCGGAACACGTTCAGCACTGGCAGGTCCACGCCGTTGCTGGCGAGCTGGCGATAGCCGGCGAACCAGGGCTGGTCCTCGAAGGTGAAGGCCCAGGTGAGCACCCCTTCCAGATTGACCTTGTGCTTGTCCGCCAGCTCCCAGATGCGGGCGAAGCTTGCGGCGGTGTAACTCGAATACATCGTGCCGTTGCGATAGCCGTTCTGCGGCCCCGGGCAGGCGGCGCATCCTTCGGGATCGCTCTCGCCGATGACGATCGGCCGGCTCGCGAGCTCGGGCACGGCGGCGATCTTGCCGAAGCCCGCGCTGACGCCCTTGAGATGCGTCGAGATGCCCATCCGGACATGGCCATCGACGAACTCGGGCCGTCCCTTGGCATGGAAGGCGAGGAAGTCGGTCGGCGTGCCCTTCAGGCCGGTGGCGTGATTGGTGCCGCGCGCGACATGCGCGAGGAACTGGTCCATGAACGCGCCGCCTGCGCCCGCGACGTCCGGCCCGCCCACGCGCGCAGTGGGGAGGGCGCGGCGCACCGCGTCGATGGCGTAATCGTGGAGCTTGTCGAACTCCTCAGGCGTGCCTTTCCAATAGGATTCGCCATTGGGTTCGTTCCAGACCTCGAAATACCAGCTCTCGACTTCTGCCTTGCCGTAACGCTGCACATTGTGGAGCGTCCATTGGTAGATCAGCTCCGCCCATTTCTTGTAATCTTTAGGCGGGGCGTTCCATCGGCCTTCGATCAATTTGTAGGCGAAGCCCGGGCGCCAGAGATGCTGGTATTGCTGTTCGGCGGGGGCGGAGGAAAGCGCCTCGGGCATGAAGCCGAGCTGCAGGTAGGGCCGCACGCCGCGCGCCAGATAGGTGTCGATCAGGTGATCGACGACTTTCCAGTCGTAGATCGGGTTGCCCGCTTTGTCCTCGGTATAGATGTTGGTGCTGCCCCATTTGAACGCCGGGGTGCCGTCGCCGGTGTTGAGCAGATTGTGCGCGCGGAAGTAGATCGCGCCCGGCTTGAGATCGCCCAGATGCCCGATCAGCTTGCGCCCGTCCTTCATCGTCGCATAATTGGGTTCGTCCGCGCCGAAGAAGCGCCAGACCGGCTTGAGCGGCCCTTCCGCTTTGCCGGCATCCACGTCGATCTTGACGTTGATCACGGGCTCGGCCTGCGGGGGAGTCTGCCGTGCGGTGGACGGCTGGGCGAGGGACAGAAATGCGCATCCCGCGAGCATCGCAGCCGATCGCAACGAGCCGGAAAAACGTCCGCGCATATTATCCTCTCCTCAGCTCGTACTCATCGCGTCACTTTTGCGACCTGTGTCTGGCTGAGGTTGGTGGTGCCATAATGTGGCACAAGATGCCACAGATTGACGTGCATCGACGAAAATCGGCCGGACAACCGACCTTTGCACTCGCTTGTGCCATGTGCGGACGGCGCATGGCCATGGGCCGATGTTGCTGGCGGGCGCCGAAATCATCGCGCTGCCGCGCAAGGATCCAGACGGGCCGGGATCAGACCTTGGCGGAATAGATCATCCGGCCGGGGCCGAGGCGCTCGAACACCTTGGCGAGTTCGTTCTCGCCCACTGCGAAACAGCCCTGGCTGCGACCAAGCTTGCCATGCTTCGCGATCATGTCGGCGTTCGAATACCAGGCCGAATGGACCACGATCGCGCGATCGAATGCATTGTTGTTGGTGGGATCGAGCCCGAGCAGGCGCTGCGAATCGCCATGCTTGCCGACATAATAATCCGCAGTGAGGAACGCGCCTTCGCTGGTCGCTTCCGAATCGATTGCGTTCGAGAAGGTGTGGAGCAAGCCGGTATGCTCGGGGTCCGAGCCGATGCCGTGCGCGACGAGATAGCTTTGCACTTCGCCACTGCCGACGTTCACAATGTGGAAGCGCGGACGATAAGACGGCGTCGCGAAATCGGCGATGGCGATGCGATCGTGCGAGGGAATCCGCATCGAGTGCCGATCGAGCGCCGCGATGGCACGCTTGAACAGCTCAGGGCGGATGTTGCCGGGTACTTTCGGTGTGGCCTTCGCCACCACCGGCGCGGCCGGAATCGGCTGCACGGGAGCAGGAACGGGCACCGGAAGCGGCGCGGCTGCGATGCTCATGGTCCGCGTCGCGCAGGCTGAAACCACCGCGCCGCTGGCCATGACAAGCGCCGATCTCATCAGCGCACGGCGCGTTTGCGCCGAATTCAGATTCTCGATCACTCTTTACCCACTACCCGCTTCTTATGCCCTGAGTGTATATCAGAGCTCCTTTCATATGGGATTAACATCGAGCCCGGCGCGTGCGACTCACCGCATCTGTTGCCCGCTTCGCCGAGTTAAGTGCCGGATGTGGCAACAAAATCGCGCTTGGGGGATGCCCGTATCCGTGATTCGCCTGCCGGCACGATTCAGGTTAATTAGAGTTTAAGAAAAGCGGGCCGCGAAGCTTTCGCGGCTTCAGAAAGGCTATGACGATGAAGTCTGGCGCACGCGGCGCATTGTTCCTGGCGGCATGGGCACTTGTCCCGGCCACGCCCGCCGCCGCGCAGGCGCGCGAGGAAATGGCCCAGCCCGCCATTCCGAAGCTCAAGGCCGGACAATCGGTCTGGTTCGAGACTCCCGAACTGATCAAGACGAGCAATGCGGCGAGCGCCGTCCGCATCGTCATCGCGATCCAGCAGCAGCAAGCGCTCGTCTATCGCGGCGATCGGCTGATCGGAGTCAGCACTGTCTCCACCGGCGCGCCGGGCTACGAGACGCCGCTGGGCGAGTTCACCATTCTCGAGAAGAAGGTGTTCCACCGCTCCAACCTCTACAGCAATGCGCCGATGCCTTATATGCAGCGGCTCACCTGGGGCGGGATCGCGCTCCATGCCGGGCAGCTGCCGGGCTATCCCGCTTCGCATGGTTGCATCCGGTTTCCCAAGGGATTCGCGCGGCAGCTATACGAGCTGACGGCGATGGGCGGCACAGTGATAGTGGTCGACGATGTGATGGACGCGCCGCTGTATCTGCCGCTCGAGCCAGTGCTGACCGCCGACACACGCGGGCTGACCACGCCGGCGACGAGCTACACGGCGCCGCTGTTGACCGTGGATACGTCCAATCTCGGCGGTGCCGCCTATGAGGTACTGACGCTGGGCGGGGATTCACCGGCGGATGCGGCGCGGCGGCCTGCGTCGTGGGCGACGGGGCCGGCGGTGGAAGCGCAACCGGGCCAGCGCGGCTCGCGCTAGCCCGGCGCGACACTCGCCCGGGGATCGATCGGATCACCGGGCGGGCGTGACGATCAGTTGTTTTTGGTCTCGACCGTAGTGGTGGTCGTAGTGGTCGCGGCCGGAGCGGCCTTGCGCGTGGTCTTGCGGACCGTGGTCTTCTTCCGCGCGCTCGAATAGCTGCGGACCGGGCTGGTCGAGCGTTCGACAGTCGTCACGGTCGTCGTCGGCTGCGCGGCGGCGGCGCGGACTGCCGCGGCGTCGGCGGCGGCGTTCGCGGCGGCCTGCTGCGCCTGTTCCGCGCGCGCCTGCGCCGCTGCAGCATCGGACTGCGCGACTGCAGCCGCATCCTGCGCGGCTGCCCGCTGGTTGGCCTCGGCCGCGACCTGTGCTTCGGCGTTCAGCCGGGCGTCGCGCTCGGCCGAGGCGGCCTCGGTCTTGTTGCGCTCGGCTTCTTCGAGCGCCTGGTCGGCCAGCCCGGAAGCGCGGCGCGCTTCGTTGATCGTCGAATCGCGGTGGTCGCGGGCGAGCTGGTCGCGCGCGACGCGCAGCGATTCCTGGGCGCGGGCCATTGTCTCGGCTGCGTGGGTGGTGGCGCCGGCCTTTTCCGCGGCTTCGACCTTGGCGGTCGCTTCGGCGACGGCGGTGCGCGCGCGGTCGATCCGGCTCTGGGCCAGCGACGGCGTCGCTATCAGCAGCGCCGAAATTCCGACGCCGCGCATGATGACTCCCATATATCGCATGTCTGCAACTCCTTGGTTGCCCCACCTTGCGAACGGACGCGATATGCGTGGGGTTGCTGCCGCGGCGGCGAAGCGAGCTTATGCGCCGATCAAGCGAGCTTTTGCGGCGATAATCCGTGCGATCGCCGTATCGAGCGTGGCGTCATCCTTGACGAAACAGAAGCGCACGATGCTGGTCACCGGAGCTTCGGCGTAGAGAGCCGAGATCGGTATCGCGACCACGCCGGCAGCGTCGATCAGCCGGTCGCAAAAGCTGACATCGTCGAGCGGGATACCCGAGGCAGTAAGATCGACCGAGAGGAAATAGGTTGCGGCGCTCGGCAGGACGGCCAAGCCCGCGTCCGCGAGGCCTGCAGCGAGCCGGTCGCGGCCGCGCTGGAAGCGGTGCCGTGCTCCCTGCACCCAGGCATCCTGCGTCGCGAGCCCCTCCGCGACGGCCCATTGCAGATTTGGCGGCGTAGTGAAGGTGAGGAACTGGTGTGCCCGGGCGATAACGCGCGCGAGCGGGGGCGCGGCGCATGTCCAACCGACCTTGAAGCCGGTCAGCGCGAAGATCTTGCCCGCGCTGCCGATCTTGACGGTGCGCTCGCGCATGCCCGGGAAACCGATCAGCGGGAGGTGCCGCGCGCCGTCGAAAGTGACATGCTCCCAGACCTCGTCGCAGACTGCGATCAGATCGTGCGTGACGCAGAAATCGGCGATCGCGGCGAGCTCGGCGGCGCTGCACATCGTCGCGGCGGGATTGAGCGGGTTGTTGAGAACGAGAATCCGGGTGCGCGGCGTGACCGCGGCCTCCAGCGCTGCCGCGTCGATCCGCCAGTGCGGCGGTTCGAGCCGGACGAAGCGGGGGACGCCGCCCGCCTGACGGACCAGCGGGACATAGGCGTCGTAGAGTGGTTGGAAGACTATGACCTCGTCACCCGGCTCGATCAGCGCGAACAGGGATGCCGCCAGCGCCTCGGTTGCGCCCGAAGTGACGATCACTTCCTCGGGCGCGAGATCGAGGCCTTGATGGCGGAGATAATGATCGGCGACCGCCTGGCGTAGCTCGGGCAGTCCGGGCATCGGCGGATATTGATTGGATTTTTCGAGCAATGCGCGGGCGGCGGCTTCGAGCACCGCCTCGGGCCCGCGCCCGTCGGCAAAGCCCTGGCCGAGGTTGATCGCACCGGTTTCGCGGGCACGCGCCGACATCGCCTCGAAGATCGTAGTGCCCATCTGCGCGTAGAGTGGGTTCATCACCGAATTCTGGCGGCTTGCAACCAGGCACGCAACCGCCGCATTAGCAGGTCGTTGAAGCATGGCGCATCAGAAGGAAGACCATGACCACCAAGCCGCCGGTACCCGCAGAGAACCAGCCTCCTTATCCGATCGAGGAGCCGCCGCACGATCACAGCCACGACAACGAGACCGTGGCGGCAGTGCGTGAGATCGCCGCGGCAAGGGCACGCCGCTCGCCGAGTGCGCGCCAGCTCGGCATCGGTGCCGCGGTAGGCATCGGATCGGCCGCGATCGTGGCCGGGCTGCTGTTCTGGCGAGGGAACCGCAAGGACGGAAAATAGGCCGGGCCGAAAGGGTCGTTCCGTTCAATCGTCGCGGCGGCGCCAGCGTTTGGCGATCTTCACGGGATCGAACAAGTGCGGGCCGACGAACAGGAACGCAGCGCCGGCGCTGCCGCACAGGAAGGCGATCGGGGCGAGCAGCCAGGCAGTCGGGTCATAGTCGATCGGACCTGCTATCGCCCGCGCGCGCAACATGCGCGCCGCAAGAGAGGCGAGTAGGAGCAGCGCGAGCCCTCCCAGCCGCAAGAGCAATCCAACTGGCTTTCGTTCGTACCAGGGCATTGAGCGTCTCGAATAATCCTCGAGCCGCGGAACTATCGGCGCGCGCATAAGCAAGCGAGACGGGAAAGGGCGCCGCCGCATTGGATTTGCATAGGGAACGCATCCGCATTCGACCCTGAACCGGCCCGCATATGGAAAACAAATGCGTCATTATGCCAATCCCGCTCGAAAGCATATGCGCGGTACGGCACCTGCCCCACAGCCCGATGCGGCTCCCGGAAGGACACAAGTGAACGCCTCGACTCATCAGGATGCGGGGCAGCCGCATCATCCGCAGGAACGGCTGTCGACTCTCACGCTCGGCGCGATCGGCGTGGTGTTCGGCGATATCGGCACTTCGCCGCTGTATGCGCTCAAGGAAAGCTTCATCGGCCCGCATCCACTGGCGGTCGATCGGGCACATATCTTCGGCGTGCTGTCGCTGATCTTCTGGACGATGATGCTGGTCGTCACGATCAAATATGTCTTCGTCATCCTGCGCGCCGACAACAAGGGCGAGGGGGGAAGTCTGGCGCTGCTCGCGCTCATCATGCGCAAGCTTGGGGAGAGACGGCTGACACCGGTGATCGTGACGCTCGGCGTGCTCGCGACTGCGCTCTTCTACGGCGACGCGATCATCACGCCGGCCATCTCGGTACTTTCGGCCGTCGAAGGGTTGACCGTGGTGCACGACGGAATGGCGCCGCTCGTCCTGCCGATCACGATCACGATCCTGGTCGGACTGTTCGCGATCCAGGCGCGGGGTACCGCGGCTGTCGGCAAGCTGTTCGGCCCTGTGATCCTCGTCTATTTCGCCGTGCTCGCCGTGCTCGGCGTCATGGGCATCGCGGCGGCTCCGGAGATCCTCTGGGCGCTCAATCCTGTCTATGCGCTGGATTTCTTCCTGATCGATCCCAAGCTTGCCTTCCTCGCACTGGGTTCGGTGGTGCTCGCGGTGACGGGAGCCGAGGCGCTCTATGCCGATATGGGCCATTTCGGCCGTCGCGCGATCATGATCTCGTGGCTCTACGCGGCATTTCCCTGCCTCATGCTCAATTATCTCGGCCAGTCGGCGCTGCTGCTCCGCGATCCCGCGGCGGTTTCGAACCCCTTCTATCTGATGGCGCCCGACGCGTTTCGGCTGCCGCTGGTGATTCTCGCCACCGCGGCGACGATCATCGCGAGCCAGGCGGTCATCTCCGCGGCCTTTTCCGTCACGCAGCAGGCGGTCCAGCTCGGCTTCCTGCCGCGGCTCCGGATCATGCACACCAGCGAGAAGGCGGCGGGGCAGATCTATGTGCCCCAGGTCAACTGGACGCTGTTGGCGCTGGTCGTCCTGCTTGCAGTGAGTTTCGGCAGCTCCGGCAATCTCGCCGCGGCTTATGGCATCGCCGTCACGGGGACCATGCTGATCACCACCTGCATGCTCGCTGTCCTGGTCTTCGCGGTATGGAAATGGCCGCGGCCACTGGCGGCGATCGTGATCGGCGTGTTCCTGCTGGTCGACGGCCTCTATTTCGCGTCGAACATCACGAAAATTCCGGACGGCGGCTGGTTTCCGCTGCTCGTCGCGACGGTGGTGTTCACTGTGCTCACGACTTGGCGCACGGGCCGTCGGCTCGTGCTCGAACGACTGCACGAAGGCGCGATGCCGATCGAGTTGTTCATCCAGTCGGCCGCGCATTCGCTCGAGCGGGTATCGGGAACCGCTGTCTTCCTTGCCTCGCGCCCGGACGACATTCCCCCCGCACTGCTCCATAACGTGAAGCACAACCGCGTGCTGCACGAACGCGTGCTCGTGCTCACCGTGATGACCGAGCAGGTTCCCCATATCGTGACGGGAGCCCGCAGCACGATCGAGGCGCTGGGCGAGGGTTTCTATCGCGTCGTCATTCGCCACGGCTTCATGGAGGATGTGGATATCCCCGCGACGCTCGCCTCGCTCGAAGGCTGTGGCGGACCATTCAAGCCGATGGACACGAGCTATTTCCTCGCGCGGCAGACGCTGATCGCGTCGAGCCGCCCGGGCATGGCCCTCTGGCGCGAGAAATTGTTCGCCTGGATGGTGCGCAACGCCGAGAGCGCGATGGAATTCTTCAAGCTGCCGACCAACCGGGTAGTCGAACTCGGCAGCCAGCTCGAAATCTAGCCCTCGGCGCCCATCAGGCGATAGCCGACGCCGAGCTCGTTGACGATGATCTCGGGCCGCGCGGGATCGGTCTCGAGCTTCTGGCGGATATTGCGAATCACGACGCGCAGATATTCGATGTGGCGCTCGTAATCCTGCGCCCACACGGCGGTCAGCAACTGCTGGTGCGTGATCACCCGACCGGGGAACCGCGCCAGCTCGGCGATCACGGCAAATTCCTTCGGGGTGAGGTGAATCTCCTCGGTGCCGCGCGCCACCCGGCGATCGAGCAGGTCGAACGTCACGCCGCCGGCGGTCAGGCTCGTGCGTCCGCCGTCGACGCTGATCCGCCCCCGCAGCGCGGCGCGCACCCGGGCGAGCAATTCCTCGGTGTCGAACGGCTTGGTCACATAGTCGACTGCGCCGAGGTCGAGTGCAGTGACCTTTTCCTCGGTCGCGTCGCGCGCCGATACGATGAGAATGGCCGCCTTGGACTGCTTGCGGATTGCGGGGATCAACTCGATGCCGTCGCGATCGGGGAGGCCGAGATCGAGCAGCACCACGTCCGGCTGCGTATCGCTCAACACTTCGATCGCCTGCCGACCCGAGGCGGCCACGGCGATCCGATATCCCGCGCGTTCGAGCGTTCCCGTCAGCAGCCGTCGGATCTGCGGCTCGTCGTCGACGATGAGGATGGTGGACGCGTTGCTCATGCGGACTCGGGTTCCTCGAGGTCGTGGATCAGCAGGTCTTCGGGAATGCGCAAGGTGAATATTGCGCCCTTCGGTGCCCCCCGATTGGAAGCTTCGACGTGCAGCCCCATCGCCTCGGCAAACCCCTTGACGATCGCGAGGCCAAGGCCGGTTCCCGTCTTGGAACGGTCGGAGCCTTCGAGGCGGCGGAAGGTTTCGAATACTTCGTGTTCGCGCCCCGTCGGCAGGCCCGGCCCCTCGTCGAGGATCGACAACGCGAGCGAACCCACGGAGCGCTCGGCCGCGACGGTGATAGCCGTGCCGGGATCGGCGTAGCGGCCGGCATTGTCGAGCAGGTTGATCAGGCAATGATGGAAGAGCTGCGGATCGACCCGCACGAGCGGCAGGTTCGGCGACACGTCGAGTTCGATCGCATGACCCTCCAGCGTCGCGCGCGTGTCATGGACCGCGCTGGCCACTGCGTCGGTCAGGTCTACCGGTTCGACCCTGAGCTTGATCGCGCCGGCCTCGACCCTCGCCATGTCCAGCAGATTGGCGACGAAGCGGTTGAGGCGCTGCGATTCCGCGTCGATCGTCTCGATCAGGCCCGGTGCGGGCGCATGCTTCAGCTCGCGCACCGCCGCCTGGATCGATGTGAGCGGTGTACGCAGATCATGGCTTACCGACGAGAGCAAAGCGGCGCGCAGCCGATCGCGCTCGCGCAGTTCGGCGACGCCGCGCATTTCCTCGCCCAGCCGCATCCGCTCGAGCGCGAGCGTGGCCTGGTCGAGCAGGCTCATCAGCAGCGGAATCTGGTCCGAGCGTACCGTGTCGCGGGCATCGTCGCGCGCGAGCCCGATCGCCGCAATCGTCCGCTCGCTGGTCTTGAGTGGATAAAACAGCCAGTCCGAGGCCGTCAGCGTATCCGAGCCGCGTCCCGCCGGCATGCCGCGTTCGAGCGTCCACTGCGCCGCGGCGCGCTCCATCGTCTCGAACCGGTCCTCGGGCGGATAGGCGGCGCGCAGCTGCGGACCATCCGGCGACATGGTGAGCATGGTCGTGCGTACGTCGAGCAGTCGGGCGATCTCGGCGCAGACCGCCTGCATCAGCTCCTCCTCGTTCGATGCGTCGCCAAGCTGGCGCAGGAACCCGGCGAGCGCGGCGTTCTGCCGCGCGCTTCCTGCGGCCAGATCGGCCTGGGCACGCACGCGCGCCGACAGGTGGCTGGTCACCACCGCGACGCCGAGCAGGACGATGATGGTGATGACGTTTTCGGGGTTCTGGACCGTCAGCGTGCCGGTGGGCGGCAGGAAGAAGAAGTTGTAGGCGAGCGACGACAATGCACCGGCGAACAGCGCCGGCCAGCGCCCGAACAGGCTCGCAGCCACCATCACCGGCAGCAGATAGAGCAACGCGACATTGGCGAGGTTGAGGATGTGGGACAGCGCCGATCCCGCGCCGGTGACGGCCGCCACCATCAGCGCGGTCCAGCCATAGCTCGATGGCGCACCGAAAACGCGCTTCGGCTTTTGCGCGGGCGCCGGTGTCGCGCCTGCGGTCGGCAGGACATGGACCGCGAGGCCCGGCGTTTCCCGAACGAGGCGATCGACCACCGAGCCGTGCCGCAGTTCGAACCATCGCGAGCGCATCGACTTGCCGACGATCAGCTGCGTCGCGCGGCTTTCCGCGACATAGGCCTTGATCCCCTCGACCGCAGAATCCGCCGGCACCGAGACCACCGCTGCGCCGAGCTGGCTGGCGAGATTGAGCGCGGCGGCGAGGCGGCGGCGCTCGTCCTCGCCGAAATGCTCCTCGCGGGGCGTCTCGACATGCAATGCGGTCCACGGCGCGCGCAGGGCATCAGCGGTGCGCTTGGCGGCGCGCACCAGCTCCTCCGAACTCGGCAGCTCGCTCACCGCCACCACTAGTCGCTCGCCGACCGCCCAGTTGCCGGCAAGTGCATGGCTCTTGAGATAATCGAGCATCTGCACGTCGACTGCCTGCGCCGCGCGCCGCAACGCGAGCTCGCGCAGTGCCGACAGGTTCGATTTGGAGAAGAAATGCGCCAGCGCGCGGGTTGCCTCCTCGGGGACATAGACCTTGCCGGCGCGCAGGCGCTCGATCAGTTCATCGGGCGGCAGATCGACCACTTCGATCTCGGCGAGCTCGAGGATGCGATCGGGAACGGTTTCGCGCACGCGGACATGGGTGAACGACGCGACGACGTCGTTCAGGCTTTCGATGTGCTGGATGTTGATCGTCGAGAAGACGTGGATGCCGGCGGCGAGCAGTTCCTCGACATCCTGATAGCGTTTGGGATGGCGGCTGCCCGGCGCATTGGTGTGGGCGAGCTCGTCGACCAGCACCAGTTGCGGATGACGGGCGAGGATCGCATCGATATCCATTTCGCGCAGCACATGGCCCTGGTGCGCGATGTCCTTCCGCGGAATCACCTCATAACCGCGCGTCAGCGCCTCGGTCTCGGCACGGCCATGGGTCTCGACGACGCCGACCACGACATCGGTGCCGACACGCATCCGCTCGGCGCCGCGGAGCAGCATCTCATAGGTCTTGCCCACCCCCGGCGCGGCGCCGAGGAACACCTTCAAACGACCGCGGCCTTCCTGTGCGGCGGCGCGCAGAAAGGCCTCGGGATCGGGACGTTCGGGCTGATTCACGGCACCGATTGTGCGCTCTCCGCGTCGAGCTGTCGATTGAGGAGGAGAACGTTGACGCGCTCCTCGCCCAGGAAACCGAGCAGCGGATGTTCGGTCGCGTGCGTGATCATCGTGCGGACCCGCGCCACGGGCCAGCCGCGGGCCTTCGCCACGCGCGCCGCCTGGAAAAAGGCCGCCTCGGGGCTGATATGGGGGTCGAGCCCGGAGGCGGAGGCAGTCACCAGATCGGCGGGGACCGACTGTCCTGGTGCAGGGGAGGCCGCCGCGACATCTGCCTTGACGCGGTCGGCGAGCGCCTGGCTGGCGGGGCCGAGATTGGAGCCCGCGGAGGCCAGCGCGTCATAGCCCTTGCCGGCCGCCGACGGGCGCGGATGGAAATAGCGCTCGCTGCTGAAGCCTTGGGCGAGCAGGCTCGATCCGACGATCTCGCCTCTGGCATCGCGGATCAGGCTGCCATTGGCCTGGGAGGGGAACAGCAACTGGCCGATGCCGGTGAGGGCGAGCGGATAGGCGATGCCGAGCAACAGCGCGAACAGCAAAGTGAGGACGAGCGCCGGACGCAGCGCGGAAGTGATGTCTTTGCCCATGATTGCAAATCCTCAGGCGAGGCCGAAGGCGTTGACCGCCAGGTCGATCGCCTTGATGCCGATGAAGGGAACGATGACGCCGCCGAGCCCGTAGACGAGCAGGTTGCGCCGCAGCAGCGGACCGGCGCCGATCGGGCGGTATTTGACCCCCTTGAGCGCGAGCGGGACGAGCGCGGGGATGATCAACGCGTTGAAGATGATCGCCGACAGGATCGCCGATTGCGGCGTTCCCAGCCCCATGACGTTGAGCACCGCGAGCCCGGGATAGAGCGTCGCGAACATCGCGGGGATGATCGCGAAATATTTCGCGATGTCGTTGGCGACCGAAAAGGTCGTGAGGCTGCCGCGCGTCATCAGCAGCTGCTTGCCGAGCCCGACGACTTCGATGAGCTTGGTCGGATCGCTGTCGAGATCGACCATGTTGCCGGCTTCGCGCGCGGCCTGCGTTCCGGTGTTCATCGCGACGCCGACATCGGCCTGGGCGAGCGCTGGGGCGTCGTTGGTGCCGTCGCCGCACATCGCCACCAGCCGCCCGCCGGCCTGCTCCTTGCGGATGAGCTCGAGCTTGTCCTCGGGTGTGGCCTGGGCGAGGAAGTCGTCGACGCCTGCCTCGGCGGCGATCGCGGCGGCGGTGAGCGGATTGTCGCCGGTGATCATCACCGTGCGGATGCCCATCCGGCGAAGTTCGCCGAAGCGCTCGCGGATGCCTGCCTTGACCACGTCCTTGAGCGCGACCGCGCCGAGGATGCGCCCGTCCTTCGCCACAGCGAGCGGCGTCATGCCGGCGCGTGCGATCTCGTCGGTGGCGCGGCGCAACTCGATGGCGGCGGGCGTTTCGTGCATGTCCGGATTGGCCCTGAGCACTGAATCGACCGCGCCCTTCTGGATCAGCGTGCTGCCGATCTTCACGCCCGAGATGCGGGTTTGAGCCGTGAAGGGAATCACTTCTGCCTCATGCGGCAGGGCCTGGTGCTTCACGTCGAACCGCTCACGCGCCAGGGTGACGATCGAGCGGCCCTCAGGCGTCTCGTCGGCGAGGCTCGCGAGCAGCGCCGCTTCGGCCAGCTCGGAGACCTGGACGCCGGCCACCGGCCGGAACTCGCTCGCCTGGCGATCGCCGACGGTGATCGTGCCCGTCTTGTCGAGCAGCAGCACGTCGACATCGCCTGCCGCCTCGACCGCGCGGCCGGACTTGGCGAGCACGTTGAAGCGCACCAGCCGATCCATCCCCGCGATGCCGATCGCGGAGAGCAATGCGGCGATCGTGGTCGGAATCAGCGTGATCAGCAGCGCCGCGAGGATCGCGACCGGGATCGCCCCGCCGGCATAGCTGGCGAAGGCGGGGATCGTGCCCACTGCGATCAGGAAGATGATCGTGAGCCCGACCAGCAGGATCGTCAGCGCGATCTCGTTGGGCGTCTTCTGCCGTTCGGCGCCTTCGACCAGCGCGATCATCCGGTCGAGGAAGCCCTGGCCCGGATTGACCGTGACGCGGACCTTGATCTGATCCGAAATGACGCGCGTGCCCGCGGTCACCGCCGAGCGGTCGCCACCCGCTTCACGGATCACCGGCGCGCTCTCGCCGGTGATGGCGGCTTCGTTGACCGAGGCGACGCCTTCCACGACTTCGCCGTCGGCCGGGATCAGATCCCCGGTCCCGACGAGCACAATGTCGCCGGCGCGAAGCTCGCTCGCCGCGACTTGCTGGATGCGGCTGCCGTTGACACGCCTCGCAGTGAGCTCGGCCTTGGTCGCGCGCAGCGAGGCTGCCTGCGCCTTGCCGCGGCCTTCGGCGATCGCCTCGGCGAACGTGCCGAACAGCACCGTCAGCCACAGCCAGATGACGAGCTGTCCTTTGAAGCCGAACCCGAGCGTGTCCTGGCCGAATAGGAGCAGGAACGTCAGCAGCGCCGCCACGCAGGCAGTTACGAACAGCACGGGGTTACGGATCAATTGGCGCGGAGCGAGCTTGCGGAAGGCGTCGGCCAGGGCGGGGAGGATCAATTCCGCCGTAAAAAGCGACTTGTTTGCGGTGCGTGCCATGTGGGCGCTCCGGTTACGAGAGGTGGCCGCTGATCATCGCGAGATGATCGGCGATGGGGCCGAGTGCGAGGCTCGGCAGGAAAGTGAGGCCGCCGAGGATGAGGATGGTCCCGACGAGCAATCCGACCCACAAGGGCCCGGTGGTCGGAAACGAGCCCGCGGTCTCCGGCGTGTACTTCTTGGCGGCGAGGCTGCCGGCGATGGCGAGCATCGGCACGATCACGAAGAACCGCCCCAGCCACATCGCAATGCCGAGCGCAATGTTGTAGAAGGGCGTGCCCGCGGTCAGTCCGGCGAACGCCGAGCCGTTGTTCCCGACCGCGCTGGTGAAGCCGTAGAGTATCTCCGAGAAACCGTGCGGCCCCTTGTTGAGCGGCCCGGCCAATCCCTCGGGCAGCACGGAGGCGAGCGCGGTTCCGCCGAGGATCACCAGCGGCAGCACAGCGATCGCCAGTACGGCGAGCTTGACCTCGCGCGCCTCGATCTTCTTGCCGACATATTCGGGCGTGCGCCCGACCATCAGTCCCGCGACGAACACGGCTAGGATCGCGAACAGGAGGAAGCCGTAGATCCCCGCGCCGACACCGCCGATCACGACTTCGCCCAACTGGATGTTGAACAGCGGGACGAGACCGCCCAGCGCCGTGAAGCTGTCGTGCATCGCATTGACCGCGCCGCACGAGGCGGCGGTGGTGACCGTGGCGAACAGCGCCGAGGCGGCGATGCCGAAGCGGACTTCCTTGCCCTCCATATTGCCCCCGGCCACGCCGAGCTGGTGGAGGACCGGGTTACCTGCGGCCTCCTGCGAATAGGCGACCGTCGTGCCGATCAGGAACAGCACCAGCATGGCGGAAAGGATCGCCCAGCCTTGCCTGGTATTGCCCACCGCCTTGCCGAAGCACCAGGTCAGGCCGAAGCCGATCACGAAGATCGACAGCATCTGGACGAGGTTGGTGAGCGCGTCGGGGTTCTCGAACGGATGCGCCGAGTTGGCGTTGAAGAAGCCGCCGCCGTTGGTGCCGAGCATCTTGATCGCTTCCTGCGAAGCGACCGGGCCCAAAGCGATCGTCTGTTTGGCGCCCTCCATCGTGGTGGCGACGACCTGTTGGTCGAGCGTCTGCGGTACGCCGGCGGCGATCAGGTAGATCGCATAGACCACGCAGATCGGCAGCAGCACGTACAAGGTGACTCGCGTGCAATCCGCCCAGAAATTGCCGATGCTCCCCGCCTCGCGCCGCGCGAAACCGCGGAAGAAGGCGAAAGCGAGTGCGATGCCGGTGGCGGCGGAGAGGAAGTTGTGGATCGTCAGCCCGAGCATCTGGCTCAGGTTCGAAAGCGCCGCTTCGCCCGAATACCATTGCCAGTTGGTGTTGGTGGTGAAGCTGACCGCGGTGTTGAACGCGCCGTCGGGTCCGACATTGACCATGCCCGGCGCGTTGAGCGGCAGGAATGCCTGCAGCCGCAGGATGGCGTAAGTGAAGAGCAGCAGCGCCGTGTTGAACAGCAGCATGTGCACGGCGTAGCGCCGCCAGCCCATCTCGGCGTTCGGGTCGATGCCCGCCAGCTTGTAGAAGCCGCGCTCGACCGGGCCGAGCACGCGATGCAGCGGCGTGCGCCGGCCTTCGTAGACGGCGAACAGCCACATCCCCATCGGCTTGGTGAGCGCGAGCAGGATCGCGATGAATATGGCGATCAGGGTCCATCCTTGCCAGGTCATCGGACGTTCCTCAGAAACGCTCGGGCCGCAGCAGCACTGCGACCAGATAAGCGAGAAGGCCGAGCGCGGCCGCGCCGGCGAGCCAGAGATCGAGAGTCATTTCAGGCCTCGTCGCACAAACGGGCATAGCCGAGCGTGAGCGCCAGCAGCCCGAGGACGAGGCCGATCCAGAGAAGGTCTTGCACCTGTGCATCTCCATGGGTCCGGGAGATGCGGGATTAGGTGCCGTCGCCATTTGGAAGCGAGACGGGAAACCGGCCGCGGCATATGAATCGCGTTTGCTTGGGCTGCTCCCGTTCCGGAGCCAGGTCTACCGGTGGATAATCGGGTTGGACGATCGGACCTAAACGCCCTTTTAACCACCACTGGCCCACAACGGCCCCGCAAATTTGCTCCGGGGCCCCATGGACGACCTCATTCAGGAATTCATCGCCGAGACGCGCGAGACGCTCGAGGCGCTTTCGGGCGAAATCGTCGCCTGGGAAGCGCAGCCCGCGGATCGCGCGCGGCTCGATGCGATCTTCCGCTTCGTGCACACCGTCAAGGGAAGCTGCGGCTTCCTCGATCTCCCGCGTCTGGGCCGGTTGAGCCACGCCGCCGAGGACGTGCTCGCGCAGGTCCGCGAGGGCGCGCGCACGCCGGATCGCCCGCTGGTCAATGCCGTGCTCGCCGTGGTCGACCGGATCGGCGAACTGGTCGAGGCGATCGATTCGGGGACGAGCCTGCCCGATCATGGCGACGAGCTGCTGATCGCCGCACTGGTCGAGGGTGCCGAGGAAATCGTACAGGCGAGCCTGCCGGGCGTGCAGCGCGCGCCGGCGCGAAGCGTGCGGCTCAACGTAGACCTGCTCGACCGGATGATGTCGGGCATGTCCGACATGGTGCTGGCGCGTAACGAGTTGGCGCGGCGGCTGCGCGGCGGCGATATCGATCCGACGATCGAGGCGGCGCTCGAACGGCTGTCGCTCACCGTCGGCGAGATGCGCGACACCGTGACGCGGACGCGCATGCAGAAGATCGACGCATTGTTCTCGGCATTGCCGCGGATGGTGCGGGATACCGCTGCCGGGCTCGGCAAGTCGGTGTCGCTGCACGTCGAGGGATCGGACGTCGAGCTCGATCGCGAGATGATCGAGATGATGCGCGACCCTTTGGTTCACATCATCCGCAATTCGATCGACCACGGCATCGAGACGCCGGCGGAGCGCCGCGCGGGAGGTAAGCGCGAAAACGGGCGGCTTGTCGTCTCCGCGCGTCAGTCGGGCAACCAGATCATCATCGAAATTACCGATGACGGCCGCGGAATCGACACCGAAAAGCTGATCCGCAAGCTCGTTGCCAATGGTCGCGACGAAGCGAAGCTGCGCGCGCTTTCGGAGCGGGCGAAGCTCGAACTGGTGTTCGAGCCGGGGCTTTCGAGCAAGGACGAGGTCAGCGAAGTCTCGGGTCGCGGGGTGGGGATGGACATCGTCCGCGCCTCGATCGAGCAGATCGGCGGGCGAGTCGATCTCGACAGCACGCCGGGCAAGGGGCTGCGGCTCGCGATCCATGTGCCGCTGACCCTGTCGATCATCTCGGCGATCGTGGTCGGCGCGGGCGGGCAACGTTTCGCGATCTCGCGGCAGGCGATCGAGGAGATCGTCACCGACCATGGCGACGCCATCCGGATCGACACGATCGGCGGCGCGCAAGTGCTCAGCGTGCGCGGGCGGCGGATGCCGTTGCTCAATCTGTGCGAAGTGCTTGGGCTGACACGCGTCGCGCATAACGGGCCGCGGATGATCTCGATCGTCAACATCGGCGAAGGCAGCTACGCGCTCGCCGCCGACATGGTGCTCGACAATGAGGAGCTGGTGATCAAGCCGGCATCGCCGGCGGTGATGTCGACCGGAGTCTATGCGGGGCAGACCTTGCCCGATTCGGGCCTGCCGATGCTGCTGCTCGACTGCACCGGTATCGCCAATGTCGCACGGCTCGATTTCGGCCGTGACGACGATCAGGTTCAGGACGACGAGGAAATGGCCGACGCGGAAGCGGGCGTCCCGGCCTTGCTGTTCATCGACCTCGACGGCGCACGTCGCGCGGTGCCGCTGGCGGCGGTCGATCGCGTCGAGCAGGTTGAGGGCGACAGCGTGCGCTTCGCCGCGGGCCGTTTCCGGGTGACGATCGACGAGCGCATCCTCCCGCTCGCATCGCAGGGCGAGGTCGAAGGGCGCGCCAAGCTCAACGTGCTGCGCCTGAAGGACGGCGCCAACGAAGTCAGCTATGCGATCGAAGAAGCCCTCGACATCATCCGCCTGCCCGACGATCTGGTCCCCGCGCGCGAGCCCGGGCCGATCGCGGCGGTGGCGCTGATCGACGGTGAACAGGTCGAATTGCTCGATATCCTCTGGGTATTCGACGAACATGCCGATCGGGACAGCGAGGCGCATGCCCCGCTCTGCCTGATCGCCGGCGACAAGGACGGCTGGATGGCATCGTTCGTGCGGCCGCTGCTCGAGACTGCAGGCTACCGCGTCGTCGCGCAGCTTGGCCAGGGCGAGATCCCGGCAGTGGTGCTCTCCACGGATGAAGCGTCGGCGGAACTCGCCGCCAAGGCGCCGGTGGTGCGGCTGCGCAGCCGCCGCGCCGCGGCCGGCGCGGGCGACGACAGCGTCTATCGTTATGATCGCGCGGGACTGCTCTCCGCGCTCGAGGCCCGTGTGGCCGGGAAGAGCCGCTGATGACTCATCTCTATCTCATCGCGCAGGTGGCCGGACGCGCCGTGGCGATCGATTCCGATCAGGTCGAATCGGTGGTCGACATCGGCGAAGTGACGCAGGTGCCGCTGGCATCGCAGCATATACGCGGACTCGCGGCCTTGCGCAGCCGGGTGGTGACCGTGGTCGACACGCACACCGCATTGGGGCTCGACAGCGCCAGTCAGGCGAAGCGGGCGGTGATCACGCTGGTCGAAGGGCATCATTACGCGCTGCTGGTCGACGCGCTCGACGACGTCGCGCCATTCGAACTGCTGCCGCTCGCAGGGGGCGTCGCGCTGGATACCGCATGGCGGCGCGCCGGTCGCGGTATCGTCGAACGCGACGGCGAACCGATCCTCGCGATCGATCTCGCGTCGCTGGTCCCAGGCTATTCCGGAGCGCTAAACTGAATTTTATCCGATTAACGCGACGCTTACGCCTCTTGCCGCACTATGATGGAACAGACGCCTGACTATCGGGGAACAGGGTAATATGAAAACTTGTCTTGTCGTCGACGACTCCAAGGTGATCCGCAAAGTCGCGCGGCATATCCTCGAGACGCTCGACTTTGAAGTTCGCGAGGCCGGTGACGGCCGTGAGGCGCTGGATTCGTGCATGGCGACGCCGCCGGACGTGGTTCTGCTCGACTGGAACATGCCGGTGATGAGCGGGATGGATTTCCTGCGCGCGCTCAAGGATTCGGGGCTTCCGCAGCGCCCCAAGGTGGTGTTCTGCACCACCGAGAACGGCATGGCCTATATCCGTGCGGCGATCGAAGCAGGTGCCGACGAATATGTCATGAAGCCGTTCGATCGCGAGACGCTGGAGAGCAAGCTGCAGATCGTCGGCGTCGCGTAAACGCGGGAAGCCGGAGACGTGGCCGTCGCACTCAGTCCAATCCTGCCGGATTCACGCGCGCCCGTTCCTCCGGCGCAGGTGCTGATCGTCGACGATTCGGTCGTCGCGCGATCGGTGCTCGGCCGGATGGTGGACGGCACGCGTCGCTTCCGCGTGGCGGCGGCGCTGAGCGACGTGCGCGCGGCGCTCGACTATCTCGAGACTCACCGCGTCGACATCATCCTGCTCGACATCGACATGCCCGGCATCGACGGGCTGACGGCGCTGCCCGACATGATCGCTGCGGGCAAGGGCGCGCGGGTCCTGATCGTTTCCTCCTCGGCGGACGAAGGTGCGGCAGTGACGGTGCAGGCGCTCGCATTAGGCGCGGCCGACACGCTGGTGAAACCCGGCATCGGCGCGTTCGGCGGACGCTTCGCCGAGGTGCTCGAGGAGCGACTGTCGCGGCTGGTGGAAGTGCACACCGATCTTTCGCCCGTTCCGAATTCGACCACCAGCTTTGGGCCGGTGACCACGACGAATGATTTCGACGTTGTCGCGATCGGCGCCTCTACCGGCGGCATTCATGCGCTCAGCCAGTTCCTGCGCGCGATCCCGACCAGCTTCCAGATCCCGATCCTGGTGACGCAGCATCTGCCGAGCTCGTTCATGGGCTATTTTGCCGCGCAGCTCGCGGTACTGGGCAGCCGACCCTGCGAAGTGGCGAGCGATCGCATGCGGATACGGCCCGGCCGGATCATCGTCGCGCCCGGCGACGCGCATATGCGCGTGGCGAAGATGTCCGACGGCTGGTCGGTACGGCTGAGCGACGAGAAATCGCTGAGCGGCTGCATGCCCTCGGTCGACCCCATGTTCGAATCGATCGCCGAAATATTCGGCAAGCGCGCGCTGGGCGTGGTGCTGAGCGGAATGGGCCGTGACGGCGCGGAGGGCGCGAAACGGCTCGTCGAAACCGGCGCGCGGATATTCGTGCAGGATCGCGCAAGTTCGGTGATCTGGGGAATGCCGGGCGCAGTGGCCAATGCGGGGCACGCGAGCGCGGTGTTGCCGCCCGACGAGCTTGGACGGCTCGTGGCGTGGCAGGGGAGGGCATGATGCACTTCCCGACATCGACGCCACCGGGTTCGTCGGAGTCGATGAACCTGATCTCGGCGCTGCTCGAACAGCGCACGGGACAGCAGATCGCAGCGAATCGTGCGTGGCGGATCGAGACCGCGCTCAAGCCGCTGCTGCGCGAGAAGGGACTCGCGTCGCTGGACCAGCTGGTCGCCCAGCTCGTCGCGACGCGGACAGGGGATTTGGGGGATCAAGTCGTGGATGCGCTGTTGAACCAGGAGACGAGCTTCTTCCGCGATGCGGCGGTGCTCGACATGATCGCTGACGCGACCAAGGCGATCCAGGACGAGGCGCCCGATCGCAAGGTCCGCATCTGGTCTTCAGGCTGCTCGACCGGGCAGGAGCCGCTGAGCCTGGCGATGCTGTTCGACGAGCGCGGAATGGGCGAAGGCAAGGCTGCGCCCGAGATCGTCGCGACCGACGTGTCGCCCGCGGCACTCGCCCGCGCGCGCGCCGGCCGCTATTCGCAATTCGAGATCCAGCGCGGCCTGCCGGTGCGGCGGATGATGACGTGGTTCGACAGCGCCGGAGTCGATTGGGCGGCGAAGCCCGAGCTGCTGCGGCGCATCCAGTTCCGCCAGCAGAATTTGACTGCCGATGCGCCGCCGCCGGGCAAGTTCGACGTGGTGCTTTGCCGCAACGTGCTCCTCTATTTCTCGCAGGAAGTCCGTCGCGACGTCTTCGGCATCCTCGCCTCCGCGGTGCGCCCCGGCGGCGTGCTCGTGCTCGGCGCGGGCGAAACCGTGATCGGACTGACCGACCGGTTCCGGCCCTGCGAGCGGTTCCGCGGATTCTACCGTGCCATCGACGCCACGCCGGTGAAGCAGGCCGCTTTCGGCTGACCCCTTGCCGCGAGTGCATCCGCGCTCGTACGGTCGGCGGCGATGACCAGCGGCCTCTCCATCATCGACGCACCGTCGCCCAATTTCGATGCGCGCGAATTGCCCGTGTCGATGATCGTGCTCCATTATACCGGGATGGAGAGCGCGCAGGCGGCGATCGATCGGTTGCGCGACCCCGAAGCCAAGGTCTCGGCGCATTATCTGGTCGACGAGGACGGCAGGATCCTGCAGCTCGTGGATGAGCGCCACCGCGCCTGGCATGCCGGGCGCTCGCACTGGCGCGGGGTGACCGACGTCAATTCGGCCTCGATCGGCATCGAGATCGTCAATCCTGGGCACGAATTCGGCTATCGGCCGTTCCCCGAAGCGCAGATGAGTTCGCTGATCCCGCTCGTTGCCGACATCAAGGAGCGCCACGCCATCACCCGCGGCAATGTCGTGGGGCATTCCGACGTCGCGCCTGCGCGCAAGCAGGATCCCGGCGAACTGTTCAACTGGCACGCGCTGGCCCGGCTCCGGCTGGCGCTGCCGCGGCCGACGCGGAACCTCGTCGATCCCGGCTGGCCCGATGCCGGGTTCATGCTCGCACTCGAGCGCTTCGGCTATGACGTGAACGACGCCGAGGCGGCGGTGACCGCGTTCCAGCGGCGTTTCCGTCCCGAACTGGTCGACGGCGAGATCGACATGGAATGCCGCTGCATCCTGCTGGCGCTATTGCTGCCCAAGCCGCAGGGGGATGATTGAGACCTGTGCGAAAAAGAAGGTTCCCGGGGCATTCACTCTCTTCGGACATTCCGTGGCAGCCAACGCGCCCTTACCGTGCAAGGTCGGAGGCAAATCGATGCTCAATGGTAACGCGATGACGCGGATGGGTCCGGTGCAGGTGCGGCTCAGCGGCGTGATCAAGGTCGACGAGGGCGACAAGGAAATCCCGTCGGTCAATGCGCCGACCGTCGCCGAGGCGACGGCGTTGCTCGACCGTACGGCACGCGTGAACGGCGCGGATGGCGTGATCGGCGTAGGCTCGGACTATCGCCGCATTGCGATCGGGCGCGGGCCGCTGTCGACCCAGACATTGGTCGCGGTGCAGGCCTGGGGCACCGCCGTGAAGAATTCCGTCGTCGTGGAGGTTTCCGACGCCGCCGAAGAGCAGACCGACGAAGCATAAGTCCTTGCGCGCGGCCGGCGCTACGCTACATCGGGCGCCGCCAGAGGGTCGGGCGGCCGCGTCGATGCTTGCATCGCCGAGGAAAGTCCGGGCTCCACGGAACCACGGTGCCGGGTAACGCCCGGCGGGCCAGCTTGCTGGTTCAGGGAAAGTGCCACAGAGAGCAGACCGCCCACTGGTCCTTCGGACTAAGGGCAAGGGTGAAAGGGTGCGGCAAGAGCGCACCGCGCGACGGGCAACCGAAGCGGCATGGCAAACCCCACCGGGAGCAAGACCGAATAGGGGCGGCACATGGGCCTGGTTCCGGCCCGTCGCCCGGGTTGGTTGCTTGAGCGGCGGAGCGATCCGTCGCCTAGAGGAATGGCCGCACATCGCGCTTCGGCGCGAGGACAGAACCCGGCTTATAGACCCTCTGGCATTTTTCTTCTCAGAGCTCCCCTCCCTGCAGGGAGGGGAGAATTGCAGCTTCCGCCTAGCCTTCTCAGCGTCGTGACCCTATCTGGCAGCCATATGGCACGGGCAACGCGATCCTCCGACTGGGGCTTTCCACGCTGGCGCGCTTATGGCGCCGAGCGCGAGGCCGTGCAGGTGCGGCTGTGCGACCGGCACGGTTGCGAGGAACCCGGCGACCGGCCCGCGCCCAAATCGCCCAACAGCCCCGAACGCTGGTATTTCTGCGAAACGCACGCCGGCGAATACAACCGCAACTGGAACTACTTCGAGGGCCTGACGGCTGAGGAAGCGGCCAAACGGGAGGCCGAGGAGCGGCGCGATGCCGGCGGTTTCGCCGAATCGAAGCACAACAGCTGGGCCGGCCCCGGCGACGGCACTCGCTCGCGCGACGAGATCCGTGCGCTCGAAGTGCTGGATCTCGAAGTCGACAGCGATTTCGAGGCAGTACGCATGGCGTGGCGCCGACTGGCCAAGTCGAACCATCCCGACGTGAAGCCGGGCGATGCCGAGGCGGCCAAGCGCTTCCAGGCGATTCAGGCGGCCTATGAAGTGCTCAAGGTCGCCGAAGACCGCCGGACGTGGAAGCCCGATTGAAGACGGGTGTTCGTTCCAATTGGTCGAACACCGTTCTGGTTTGCGCGAAATGCTCGAAGAGGCTTGGCGGAGGCTTTGGGCCGAGAGGCAGGACCCCGCTCGCCAAGGCGCTCCGCAAGCAGCTCGGGCTGAAGAAGGGGCGCAAGGCGGCCAGCGGGATCGTCGAGGTCAAGTGCCTCGGCGTGTGCCCGCGTGGGGCAGTGACGGTGGTCAACGGCGCGGCGTCGCGCGAATGGTTGCTCGTGCCGGAAGGGGCTGATCTCGACGCGGTGGCGGGGGAGCTGGGGCTCGATCAGGCGTAGCGCGTTGCCGTCTCGCGGATCAGCGCGATCATGTTGGGGATGCCCTGCGTGCGGTTCGAGCTGAGCTGGTTGCGCAAATCGAACGGCGCGAGCGCGGCCTCGATATCGGTGGCGAGGATCTCGGCGGGGCCGCGGTCCTGGACGGTCAGCAATATCAGCGCGATGATGCCCTTGGTGATCGCCGCGTTGGAATCGGCGAGGAAGTGGAGCGTGCCGTTCTCGCTGCGGGTGGGATAGACCCACACCGCAGCGGAGCAGCCGCGGACGAGGGTGGCGTCGGTCTTGAGCGGTTCGGGCATCGGCTCGAGCGCGCGGCCCAGATCGATCAGCAATCTGTAGCGATCGTCGGCGTCGAGGAATTCATATTCGTCGCGAAGTTCGGCGAGGCTGGTCATGACTGGCGCTATAGCGCTGGCTCGCCGCTCGGATAGCCCCCTTCGGGGGTAGGTGGGGCGTGGCCGCGAGCAACGCGCTCTGAGAGACCTCCCTGCCTCGCTACCCCTCCCCCTCAGGGGAGGGGCTTTGAAGTTACAGGTCCACCCCGGCGGCGATCGCCTCGAGCTTGCGAATGCGCTCCTTGAGGTCGGCGATCTCGATCCGCGACGCCGCGGAGGGCATTGTCGGCTCCGCCTGCGATGCGGATGCGCGGTGCTCGACGAGCTCCTGGCGCTTCAGCGCCAGCCAGCCGCGCCAGCCCGAGAGCCCCGCCGCCGTGACCATCGCTAGGCCGGCGAGGCCCGAGACGGAGAGCGTGATGTAGAGATTGGGATCGATGGTCATGTCATGCCTCCCTGATCAGGGGTTTTGCTTGTCCCGCAGCGCTTCGATCTCGCGGTCGAGTCGCAGGCTGCTGGCTTCACTGTCGGTGATGACCCGTTCGAGGACCTGGACGCGGTCCTTGAGGGCGCGGACCTCGTCGCGGAGCTTCGCGGCATCGGAGGATGCCATGTCGCCGCCGCGGAAGATCTCGTTGCCGTGCTTGTCCTTGTGGATGCCGTAGCGCGCCTTGAGGACGCTGCCGATCGTGACGATGACGATGATCGCGACAACCATTTCGAACGGGTTCATTCCCTGTACTCCCTTGGTGACGCCTCAGGCGCCCTGTTGCTGTTCCCGGGCCAGCTTTTCCGCGCGGCGGACAGGGCGGTCCCGAGCTTCGGCAAGGGCAATAGCTCCCCCGCACAGTGCCGTCAGCACTGCGAACACTACGATAATCATTTTACTGGTCCTCAGATTTGGCTGCGCCTGGCGCAGCGGGGATTAGTTGAGCGGCGCTTCGCGCAGCTTTTCGATTTCATCCGCGACGGCGATGCCGCGGTCGGTGACGATCCTTTCTAGAACCCGGACCCTCTGTTCGAGCCGCTCGACATGGGCCGCATATTGGGCGGCCTGCTCGGCGGTCTGGGCGGCGATGACCTGCACCATGGCTTCCTTGTGCTTGAGCCAGCGCTTGAACATGTCGTTGGCGACGCCGAACACGATCGCGACCATGCCGCAGGCGATGCCTAGAATGGGGATGAGGATCGGGTTCATCTCAAGTCCTCCTAGTTGCTCTTGGTGCCGCGCAGCTGCTCGATCTCGCGATCGAGGCTGTGGGCGCTGTCGGTGACGATCCGTTCGACGTTGGCCAGCCGGTCCTTGACCGAGCCGAGTTCGGCGCGGAGCTGGGCGTTCTCCTGGCTGATCAGCCGGATGCGTTCGACCATCTCGTCGTTCTTCTGCGGGTAGATCGCCTTGCCCCAGCTGTTTTCGAGCGGGTAGCCGTTCTTGATCCGCAGCCAGGTGGTGAAGATCCACCCCCCGATTCCGAAAGCTCCGAGCAACAGCGCGCCGCCGACGATCCAGGGAAGGTTGTTCATGACGATCATCTCATTCATGTCGTGTTCCTTCCTCAGCGCAGCGAGTCGATTTCGCGGGCGACGCGCTCGGCGGGATCGGTGGCGATCCGCTCGAGGACGGCGATCCGCTCTTCGAGCCGGCTGATCTGGCCGGTCAGCCGCTCATTCTCGGTGGAGAGCAGAGCGATCTTGCGCTCGGCCTCCAGATCGCTCGCAGGCTGGCCGCGGCGGCTTCGGCGGTTCTCCTCCATCGGGTAGCCGTGCTTCGCGCGGACCCAGGTCTGGAAAGCCTTGGATGCCATGATCGCCGTGACGATCAGCACCGGTACCAGCCAACTCAATTCCCTCATCGTCTTGCTCCCTGTGGGCGGCCGCGCTCAGCGCAGGCTGTCGATCTCTGCGTGCAGCCGGTGCGGCTGATCGGTGACGATCTTTTCCAGCACGGCGAGGCGGCGATGCATCTCGAGCGTCTCACGGCGCTGCTGGCGATTTTCCTCGTTTTCCACTGCCGGGGCGGTGCGGGCGATCTGTGCCAGCGCCCGCTTGACCTTGCGGTTGGCGAAGAACTGGATGGCCAGCGTGAACGCCGTCCCGGTCAGCATCCCCATGATGAAATATGGCGTCGGATCCATGTCTCGTCCCCTTTTTTGCAGCCCCCGCCTCAGCGGAGGCTGTCGATCTCGTCGGCGAGCCGGGTGTTGCGGCTCGTATAGTACATCTCGATGTCGGCGAGCCGGCGATCGATGTCGCGGAAGGTCGAGCGGACCTGGGCGGTCGAGCGGCTCGGGTTCGAGCGCACGCCCTGCCAGAACTTCTCTTCCTCGGGGCCCTGATAGAGGCCGGCCGGCTTGCTCGGCGCGAGCCACGCGATCAGGAAGTAGAACAGGATCGACGTGCCGCTGGTCGCGAAGGCGAGGAAGACCATTCCCACCCGGAGCCAGATCGCCTCGATGCCGGTGTAATCGGCGAGGCCCGAGCAGACTCCGCAAACCTTGCCATTCTGCTTGTCGAGATAGAATTTGGTGCGTGTACCGGACATCTCAGTTCCTCCGCGAGATATCGAAGGGGCTCGGTTCCTGGCGCGAGGCCGAGACCGGGCGGAAATCGGGGTTGTCGGCGGCGATGATGCGTTCGACGGTGAGCAGGCGCTCCTCGAGCTGGCGAGCGGTGTAGTAGAGCTCGTCGAGGAGCTTCTCGTCCTCGCCGGTGATCGTGGCTGCCGTCTTCCACCGGGTGATATAGTGCATGATCACCCAGGGAAGACCGACGAACAGGATCCCGACGATGACGATGGGCAGGAAAACCTCTTCCATCGCTTACGCTCCCTTGGCCAGGCGAGCCTTCAGCGCTTCGAGCTCGGCATCGACCTTCTCGGACGAGCGCAACTCGGCGATTTCCTCCTCGAGCGTCTTGGGGACGCCGCCCAGGCCTGCCGCATCGGCGCGGCCCTCGGCGAAGTCGACCCGGCGTTCGAGGACGTCGAAGCGCGAGAACGCATCCTGCATCTTCGAGCCGTTGGTGATCTCGCGCAGGCGCGTCCGGTTGTTGGCGCTCTCCAGCCGGGCGACGATCGAGTTCTGGCGAACCCGCGCCTCGCGCAGCTTGTTCTGGAGCTTGGTGATGTCCTCTTCCGAACCCTTGAGGGCCTCGTCGAGCACGCCGATCTCGGTGGAGAGCTGCTCGACCATGTCGGAAGCTTTCTGCTTCTCGACCAGAGCGGCCTTGGCGAGATCCTCACGGCCCTTGGAGAGCGCCAGCTCGGCCTTCTCGGTCCAGCTCTCCTGGAGCTTTTCGAGCTTGGCGATGTGGCGGCGCATTTCCTTCTGGTCGGCGATGGTGCGGGCTGCGGAGGCACGAACCTCGACCAGCGTCTCTTCCATCTCGAGGATGATCATGCGGATCATCTTGGCCGGGTCTTCAGCCTTGTCGAGAAGGTCGGTGACGTTGGCGGCGATGATATCGCGGGTCCGTGAGAAAATACCCATTCTAACACTCCTTCGTATTGGGACCGCCGGGAGAAACCTAGGGGGAGACCCTCCCGGCGGGGTTTCCGCTCACCAGGGCAGGCGAGCGGGGAGACTAAGTGGTGCCTCAGGCGATCGCCGGACCCACCGCGCCGGCCATCAGGACGGCGCTGGCGAGGAAGGCGATGGCGACTGCGACAAAGGCGTTGCGGACATTGGCTGCTTCGTAAGTCATGATCTTGTTCCCTGAACCTGGTGTTTTCGTGGCTCGTTGCTGAGCTTGCCGACATCTCTGCAGGAGGCGTGCCAATTGGCGAAAACCGCAGAAATCCGCGGTTTATGACGTTCATATGGCGTTCAGCCCCAACTTAGGACTTGCCAAGTATTGGGAAAATTCGCCAAAGGTTTGGCATGGAGCGCGCAACCCAGGTAATCGGCCAATCCGGGGCCTTTCTCGACGCACTCGAGCGCGCCAGCCGTGCGGCCGCGCTCGATCGTCCGGTGCTCGTCATCGGCGAGCGCGGGACGGGCAAGGAGCTGGTCGCCGAACGCCTTCACCGGCTGAGTCCGCGCTGGGATCAGCCGCTGATCGTGATGAACTGCGCGGCGCTCCCGGAGACGCTGATCGAAGCCGAATTGTTCGGACACGAATCCGGCGCGTTCACCGGCGCGACCAAGGCGCGCGCGGGCCGTTTCGAGGAGGCGCACCGCGGCACCCTGTTTCTCGACGAGCTCGGCACGCTGTCGATGGCGGCGCAGGAGCGGCTGCTGCGCGCAGTGGAATATGGCGAAGTGACGCGGATCGGATCGTCGCGGCCGCTCAACGTCGATGTCCGCATCGTCGCGGCGACCAACGAGCATTTGCCCGACAAGGTCGACAAAGGCACCTTCCGCGCCGACTTGCTCGACCGGCTCTCGTTCGAAGTGGTGACGCTGCCGCCCTTGCGGGCCCGGCGGGGCGACATCGAAGTGCTCGCCGAGTTTTTCGGCCGGCGCATGGCGTCGGAGATCGGGCTGGTCGACTGGCCCGGCTGGGGCCCGAACGCGCTCGATGCGTTGCTGACCTATGACTGGCCGGGCAATGTCCGCGAACTGCGCAACGTGGTCGAGCGCGCAGTCTATCGCTGGGAGCGCGACGGACCGGTGGATTCGATCGAGATCGATCCGTTCAAGTCGCCGTTCCGGCCGCGGACCGCGGCTCAGGCGCCGGCTGCGGCGCCGATCGAGGCGGCACCTGCGCCGGTTGCCGAAGCCGTGCCGGTGGCGACGTTCGACGGCGGAACCGACTTCAAATCGCGCGTGAACGCCTTCGAGCGCCAGGTGCTCTCGCGGGCGCTGGCCGAGCATCGCTACAACCAGCGCTCGACCGCCGAAGCGCTGGGACTGACCTATGACCAGCTCCGGCACGCCCTGAAGCGGCACGAGTTGCTGGGGGCAGGGGGATAGTGCCCTCTCCCGCTTGCGGGAGAGGGTTGGGTGAGGGTGAGTCGGGCGAGACCAGGTTGAGGACTCATATTATTTTTCGTCACCCCGGCCTTGAGCCGGGGTCCCGCTGCCTTCAGACCGGGCAGAAGAAGCGGGATCCCGGCTCGAGGCCGGGATGACTGAAATTTACAACAACTTGTATGAGCCCTCACCCCAACCCTCTCCCGCAAGCGGGAGAGGGAGATGCCCTCAATGATAGTTGGTCATCGCCAGCAGCATCGGCAGCGACAGCAACACGTTGAGGCGCGAGGCGATCATCGCGGCCTTGGCTGCCTTTGCCTTGGTGGCATCGTCGGCCTCGACCAGGCCGAGCGCCTTTTTCTGGTTGGGCCAGATGATGAACCAGACATTCGCCGCCATCACCAGCGCCAGCCACATGCCGATGCCGATCAGCCGGGCATTCTCGCGCAGCAGCAGTGCATCCTCGAGCTCGTTGTAGAGCCAGGCGAGGGTCAGGCCGGTGATCACGGTGAGCAACGCCGCGTAGCGGAAGAAGAACAGGGCCTTGGGCGCGATGAACTTCGATATGCCGGGTTTCAGCTCGGCCGGGATCTTCGGCATGGTCGGGATCTGGACGAAGTTGAAATAGTAAAGGAGCCCGATCCAGGTGATCCCGAAGAAGACGTGGAGCCACTGGAACACTCCGTTCCACAGGCCCAGCGGCGGATTGAAATAGGGTGCGAACATCAGCCCGACCGCCAGCACGAGGCTGACCGCGAGCACCGCGTGCAGATTGCCGAAAAACTTGTCCATGTGGCTGCTCCCCTGTGTTTGCAGCGCCGATTGCCCGCGGCGCACGTATGCCAGCTTATGATCGGAATTTTCGTTTGTCACACGCAATGAAATTTGCGGGACAGGAGGGGTTTTTCGGGGCTAGGGGACCGCTTCCCGCCGCGGATCGTTGGGCGGGTGAACCGAACACGGAGTATCCCCATGGCTTTCGAACTTCCCGCGCTGCCCTATGCCAAGGATGCGCTCGCACCGCACATGTCGGCGGAGACGCTCGAATTCCATCACGGCAAGCATCACAAGGCCTATGTCGACAAGACCAACGGCTTCGTGACCGAGAAGGGTCTCGAGGGCCTGAAGCTGTCCGAGGTCATCACCAAGGCCAAGGAAACCGGCGACAAGGGCCTGTTCAACAACTCGGCCCAGATCTGGAACCACAGCTTCTTCTGGCAGTGCCTCTCGCCTGAGAAGCAGGTGCCGACCGGCAAGCTGGCGGACCTGATCAACGACGGCTTCGGCTCCGCCGAAGCGCTGGTGAAGCAGTTGGTGACCGAATCGACCAACCATTTCGCGAGCGGCTGGGGCTGGCTGGTGCTCGACGGCGGCAAGCTCAAGGTAACCTCGCTGCACGATGCCGACACCCCGGTGGTGTATGAAGGCATGCTGCCGCTGCTGACGATCGACGTGTGGGAGCACGCTTATTACGTCGATTACCGCAATGCGCGCCCGGCCTATCTCGATGCCGTCTCGGCGAACCTGATCAACTGGGAATTCGTCGCGCAGAATCTGGATGGGGCCGGCGTGGGCCGCGCGGATCAGGGTTGAGAGGACTGCAGAAATGAAAAGGGGCGTCGGACGCGAGTCCGGCGCCCTTCTTCATACCGTCATCCCGGCGAAAGCCGGGATCTCGCGCGACGGCGCCAAGCGGATTGCGATCCCGGCTTTCGCCGGGACGACGGCTATGGACGTTATCCCTCCGGCGGTAGCGGTGTATCCTCGGGCTTCTCGAGCTGGAGGCCGTGCTTGAGCAGCATGGGAATGTTGAGCATCGCGAAGACCAGGGTCATCGGGATCACCGCCCAGGTCTTGAAGGTGACCCATTGGTCCCAGCTCAGCACATGGCGCATGACTTCGTTGAGCGCCGCCATCGCGATGAAGAAGCCGGTCCAGTTGATCGTGAGCAGCCGCCAGCCCTTGGCCGAGAGGCCCGGATAGGCGGTCTGGAGCAGCATCTGGAGCAGCGGTTTGCCGGAGATCAGGCCATAGCCGAGGATCACCGCGAACATCGTATAGACGATCGTCGGTTTCATCTGGATGAAGCTCTGGTCGTGATAATAGATGGTCAGCGCGCCGAACGGCAGCACCAGAGCGGCGGTGATCCACAGCATCGGCGAGATGTGCTTCGCCTTCCACCATGACAGCAGCATCGCGGCGACCATCGCGACCATGAAGGCCGCGGTCGCGGCGATGATGCGCTGAATCTGAAGGCCGGGCGCATAGGCATTGACGAGGAAGAACACGGCGAGCGGACCGAAATCGATCAGCATACGAAGGCCCGGTGAAGGAGCGGGTCTGGAATCAGCCATTGGTCAGTTCTTCCACGCCAGCAATGATCCTGGCAACTTCGTTGGCGTCAAACGGGCGCAGATCGTCGACCTTCTCGCCCACACCGATCGCGTGGATCGGCAGGCCGTATTTCTCGGCGGCGGCCACCAGGACACCCCCTCGGGCAGTGCCGTCGAGCTTGGTCATGACGAGGCCGGTGACGCCGGCGACTTCCTTGAACACTTCGATCTGGCCGAGTGCGTTCTGCCCGGTGGTGGCATCGAGGACGAGAACCACGTCGTGCGGCGCAGCGGGATTGAGCCGGCCGAGGACGCGGCGGATCTTGGCGAGCTCGTCCATCAGCTCGCGCTTGTTCTGGAGCCGCCCGGCGGTATCGACGATGAGGACGTCGATGCCGGTGGCAGTGGCCTGCTTGACCGCCTCGAAGACGATGCCCGCGGCGTCGCCGCCTTCGGGGCCGGTGACGATCGGCACGCCGATGCGCTCGGCCCACGTCTTGAGCTGGCCGATCGCGGCGGCGCGGAAGGTGTCGCCCGCGGCGAGCATGACGCCGTAATCCTGTTCGATCAGCAGATTGGCGAGCTTGGCGATGGTGGTGGTCTTGCCGCTGCCGTTGACGCCGATGACGAGAATGACCTGCGGGCGCGGGAACGCCTCGATCTCGAGATGCTTCGCGACCGGGGCGAGCGCCTTCTCGATCTCCTCGGCGACGACGAGACGGATGCCGAGCTCCTCCATGTTGCGCTCATATTGACCCTCGGCGAGGCGCGCACGGACCTTGGCCGCGGTACCGGGGCCGAGATCCGAGGCGATCAGCGCCTCTTCGATATCGTCGAGCGTGGCGTCGTCGAGCCGCGCGCCGGAGAGGCCGGCGAGGTTGCCGAGAAGCTTGTCCGAGGTTTTCTTGAAGCCGCCAAGCAGCTTGTTGTGCCACGAGGGATTGGTGCTCATTCAGTTAGCCCCAGATCCGTCACCCCGGCCTTGTGCCGGGGTCCACTATGCGGCGAAGGTGAAGCGAGAGGCTCGAAGCCGCCGTCCCGCCGCGCGGTGGACCCCGGCACGAGGCCGGGGTGACGCATGGGGACGGCGGTGAGCCCGTATTTCGAAACGCCGGTAATCGTCACTTGCACGATCGAACCTATCTCCTGAGCGGGAAAACGCACTTCGGCGAAATTGCCGGCATGGCCGCGGTCGCCTGGGCGCTCTACCAGCACTTGTTGTTCGCTGCCTATCAGGCTTTGCAGCCAGCGCGAACGGCGGGCGGTGGCCGCCTCGCGCAGGCGGGCGGCGCGGGCCTTCACGATTGCGGGCGAGACCTGCGGCATGCGCGCGGCGGGAGTGCCGGCGCGGGGGCTGTAAGGGAAGATATGGGTGTGGACCAAGTCACAATCGTCGATCAGCGCGAGGGTGTTGGCGAACATCGCTTCGTCTTCGGTGGGGAAGCCGGCGATCAGATCGGCGCCGATCGCGATATCAGAGCGTGCCTGCTTCAGGCGCTCGACCAATGCGATGCTCTCGGCGCGGCTGTGGCGGCGCTTCATGCGCTTGAGCACCATGTCGTCGCCCGCCTGAAGCGAGAGGTGGATATGCGGCTGAAGGCGCAGCTCCTGGGTGAGCAGGGCGAACAGGCGATCGTCGATCTCGACGCCGTCGAGCGAGGAAAGGCGGAGGCGCTGGAGGCGCGGTACGTGCGCGAGGATGCGCTCGACGAGCTGGCCGAGGCTGGGCGCGCCGGGGAGGTCGGGGCCGTAGCTGGTCAGATCGACCCCGGTGAGGACGATCTCGGCATGGTTTTCGGCGAGTGCGGCGATCCGGTCGATCACTGCCCCTGCGGGCACCGAGCGACTATTGCCGCGGCCATAGGGAATCGCGCAGAAGGTGCAGCGATGATCGCAGCCGTTCTGGACCTCGACGAACGCGCGGGCGTGGGTGGAGAAGCTCGCGGCAAGATGCGGCGCGGTCTCGCGGACGGCCATGATGTCCTGGACGAGAACCTCGTCATAAGTTTCCCAAGCTTCCGCTCTGAGCTTATCGGCATTGCCGATCACCCGGTTCACTTCAGGCATCGCGGCGAAGCTGGCGGGATCGATTTGCGCCGCGCAACCCGTGACGACAAGCTCGGCCTCGGGGCGTTCGCGGCGGGCGCGGCGGATTGCTTGACGCGTTTGCTTGATGGCTTCGTTGGTGACCGCGCAGCTGTTCACCACGATCGTGTCACGCCCCGCCAGCAGCGCACGGATCGACTCGCCCTCGGCAAGGTTGAGTCGGCAACCCATGTTGATGATCTGAGGAGAGGAGATCGGCATTGGCGAGCGATCTAGGGTCGGCGGCGTCGGAAGTCCACGCGAAGGCCGAGGAAGTGCTCGGCTTCTGGTTCGACGGGCTGATGCCCGAGCAGTGGTTCGCGAAGTCCGAGGAGATCGACCGCGAGATCGGCGATCTCTTCGAGGCGCTCCGGCTGGCGGTGCTCGAGAGCAAGGCGTCCGGATGGCGCGACGATCCGCGGACACTGCTCGCCGCGGTGATCCTGCTCGACCAGTTCAGTCGCAACATTCACCGCGGCACGGCCGAGGCTTTCGCCGCCGACCCGTTGGCACAAGAGCTCGCGGGCCTGGCCGTCGAGCGCGGCTGGGACCGCGACATGACGCCCGAGCAGCGCCAGTTTCTCTATCTGCCGTTCGAGCATGCCGAGAGCCGCGAGCTGCAGTCGGTGAGCCTCCGTTGCTTCGCGGCGCTGGAGCAGGAGGAAGCGCTCGAATATGCGCAGCAGCACGCCGAGGTGATCGCCCGCTACGGCCGGTTTCCCAGTCGCAACGCGGCATTGGGGCGCGAGTCGACGCCCGAGGAAGAGGAATATCTTAGCCGGCCAGGCGCTGGCTGGTGACGGGTGTCGGGCCTTCCGCAGCGGGAGAATAGCGGAGCAATCGGCGCTCTGCGAGCAGGCGGCGGACTCCCGCGATCGACAGCGGCTTGCCGTAGTGCCAGCCCTGCGCCTTGGTGCAGCCGAGCGCGCGCAGCCGCTCCTCGATCCCAGCATCCTCGACCCCCTCGGCGGTGATCGGCAGGTTGAGGCTCTCGCCCAGGCTGATGATCGCATTGACGATCGCGGCCGAATCGGCGCTCTCGTTCAGCGACATGATGAAGCTCTTGTCGATCTTGATCCGGTCGAAAGGCAATGCGCGCAGATGTGCCAGCGACGAATAGCCGGTGCCGAAATCGTCGAGCGCGAGCTGCACCCCCTGATTCTTGAGGCTGCCGACGATCGATTGCGCCAGCGCGAGATTGTCGAACAATGCGCTCTCGGTGATCTCCACCTCGAGCCGGTTGGCGGGGAAGCCGGTCTCGGTGAGCACCTTGATGATCTTTTGCGCCAGCCATGCGTCACGCAGCTGCCACGGCGAGATATTGATCGACAGGTTGAGCGAGGGATCCCAATCGCGCGCGGCGAGGAATGCCTGCTGCATGATCGAAAGCGACAGATCGCCGATCATGCCGGTTTCCTCGGCGATCGGGATGAACAATTCAGGGCTGATCGTGCCGCGCTGCGGATGCTCCCAGCGCGCGAGCACTTCGAAGCCGTGGAGGCGGCCGGTCGCGAGATCGATCTGCTGCTCGAAATAGGGAACGACTTCCTGCCGCGGGATCGCGAGGCGAAGGCCGGATTCGAGATCGTTGCGGGTCTGCAACTCGCGCTCCATCGACTGATCGAACCAGGCGAAGCGGTTCCGGCCGCCCTTCTTGGCCTGATACATCGCGATGTCGGCGGCGCGCATCAGCGCGTCGATGCCGGTGCAATCGAAGTCCGAGCGGGCGATGCCGAGCGAACAGCTGATGTGGAGACGCAGGCCCTCGGCCTCGAAAGGCTGCGCCATGCGGCTGATCAGTTTTTCGGCGATGCGTTCGACCATGCCCGGCTCGTCTGCATCGAACAGGAAGCCGCAGGCGAATTCGTCACCGCCCAGCCGCGCCGTGAGCGCGATCGGCGGCATGAGATGCGCGATCTCGTCGGCGACGGCGCGGAGCAATGCGTCGCCCACGGCATGGCCGTGCATGTCGTTGATCGTCTTGAAATGATCGAGGTCGAGCATCGCCAGCGCCATCGCCTTGCGGCGGCGCTGCGCGCGAACGAACATCGCCGCGCCTTCTTCGGCGAGGCTGCGGCGGTTGAGGAAGCCGGTCAGCGGATCGCGGCTGGCGAGCTGCTGGGCACGTTCCTCGGCGGCTGCGCGGATCTGGAGTTCGTGGCTGAGCGCAGCATGGCGGCGCCAGCCGAACAGGATCAGTGCGACGTTCAGCAGCAGCGCAATTACCAGCGGCTGGGCGGGCGGTTCGGCGCCCTGGAGATAGTGCTGCAGCGATTGGGACAGCACCGCGCTGCCGATGCCCACGAATAGAAGGATCGCAGCTACGCTGATCGCGCCCGTAATCACGCTCGTGCGCGGAGCGTTGTCTTGCGTCATGTCTTCTTCGAAATCCCGCGACATGGCCGATGCACGCCCCCTAAACGATAATGCGCGTTTTGCCGGTTGAGGGTGTATATCGAGTTAAATACGGAGCTTTCCGAAACCTTACCGGCGCCTGCGGTCCAAAAGGTTGCGCAATCCGGGATACGCCGCTATGTGCGCCTCCGACCGTTCCCGTGGAACGCGAACATTGTGCGCCCCAAGGGGTGACGCCGGCCGACGAGGTTTCGTCCGCCGGCGTGTTTTGCGTTTGGCGGGCCGGTCGTGATTTTGGAGTGATCTTGGTCCCATGTTCGACAGTCTGAGCGATCGGCTAGGCGGCGTCTTCGAGCGTCTGCGCGGGCGTGGTGCGCTGGGCGAAGCCGACGTCCGCACCGCGATGCGCGAAGTGCGGATCGCGCTGCTGGAGGCCGATGTCGCGCTTCCCGTGGCGCGCGACTTCGTCGAGAAGGTGACCGAGCAGGCGGTCGGCCAGAACGTGCTGCGTTCGGTCACGCCGGGGCAGCAGGTCGTCAAGATCGTCCACGACGCGCTGGTCGACATGCTCGGCAGCGACACCGCCGAGCTCGAGATCGGCGTCACTCCGCCGGCCGTCATCATGCTCGTCGGCCTTCAGGGCTCGGGCAAGACCACCACGACCGCCAAGCTGGCGAAGCTGCTGAGCAGGACGCAGGGCAAGAAGGTGATGATGGCGTCGCTCGACGTCAATCGCCCGGCCGCACAGGAACAGCTCGCGGTACTCGGCACGCAGACCGAAGTGGCGACGCTGCCGATCGTCGCGGGCCAGACACCGGTAGAGATCGCGAAGCGGGCGCTGAGCTCGGCGAAGCTGCAGGGCTTCGACGTGCTGATGCTCGATACCGCGGGCCGCCTCCACGTCGATCAGGCGCTGATGGACGAGATGAAGGCGGTGGCGGACATCGCCAACCCGGCCGAGATCCTGCTCGTCGTCGACAGCCTCACCGGCCAGGACGCAGTCAACGTCGCCAAGAGCTTCTCCGAGCAGGTGCCGCTCACCGGCGTGATCCTCACGCGCATGGACGGCGACGCCCGCGGCGGCGCGGCGCTTTCGATGCGCGCGGTCACCGGCAAGCCGATCAAGTTCGCGGGCATGGGCGAGAAGCTCGACGCGATCGAGCCCTTCCATCCCAAGCGGGTCGCGGGCCGTATCCTCGGCATGGGCGACGTGGTGTCGCTGGTCGAGCGCGCCGCCGAGTCGATCCAGCAGGAAGACGCCGAGCGGATGGCGGGGCGGCTCGCCAAGGGCCAGTTCGACATGAACGACCTGCGCAGCCAGCTGGCGCAGATGCGCCGGATGGGCGGGCTGGGCGCGCTTGCCGGGATGATCCCCGGCATGAAGAAGGCGCAGGCGGCGATGGCATCGGGCGCGGTCGACGAGAAGATCCTGCTCCGCATGGACGCAATGATCGGATCGATGACGCTCAAGGAGCGTGCCAAGCCCGAACTGCTCAACGCAAAGCGCAAGATCCGCGTCGCCAAGGGCAGCGGCACCACCGTCCAGGACGTCAACAAACTCCTGAAGATGCATCAGGAGATGCAGACGGCGATGAAGCGGCTGAAGAAGATGGGCGGCCTGAAAGGTATGCTGGGCATGCTCGGCAAGGGCGGTCCCGGCGGCGGGATGGGCGGTGTCGGCAACGCGCTCGGCGGGCCCGAAATGGGCGAGATGATGGGCAAGATGGGCGGCAGTCTCCCGGGGCTTCCCGGCGGCGCCAATCTCCCGCCCGGTTTTGAAAATTTCCTGAAAAAGAAGTAATTTAACTCAAGATTGTAAGAAGGAATAATAATGGCTCTCTCTATGCGTCTTTCGCGCGGCGGTTCGAAGAAGCGCCCCTATTACCGGATCGTGATCGCCGACGCGCGCAGCCCGCGCGACGGCAAGTTCATCGAGAAGATCGGCACCTACAACCCGCTGCTCGCCAAGGATTCGCCCGAGCGCATCAAGCTCGACGGTGACCGCGCCAAGCATTGGCTGAGCGTCGGCGCGCAGCCGACCGACCGCGTCGCCCGCTTCCTCGACGCGATCGGCGTCAAGGAGCGCGCCGCCAAGAACAATCCGAACAAGGGCAAGCCGGGCGAGAAGGCCGTCGAGCGCGCCGAGGAGCGTGCCGAGAAGGCCAAGGCGGCCGAGGAAGCCGCTGCCGAGGCAGCCGCAGCGCCCGCTCCCGAGCCGGTTGCTGAAGAAGCTCCCGCCGAGGCCGTGACTGAGGAAGCTGCTCCGGCCGTTGAGGAAGCCGTTGCTGAGGAGGCTCCGGCCGCTGAGGAAGCCGCTCCGGTCGCCGAAGAGGCGCCTGCTGCCGAAGCGACCGCCGAGGAAGCCCCGGTTGAGGAAGCCGCTGCCGAGGCTCCGGCCGAAGCCGCCGAAGAAAAGTCGGAAGGCTGAGGCACTTGCCGGCCATCGTGCGTTTGTCCGGGCAAACCATGCCCCGTGGAGCGCAGGATGGCCAGCAAACCCGAAACCGGTCCGGATACCGAGGATCGTGAGAACCCCGGCAGCACCCGGACCAACCCCGCAGGCGCGTCCGCCGATGCGCCAGCGGAAGGCGGCGACGATACGCCGCCGGAGCAGCCGGGCTCCCCTGAGGGGTGATGCCCGCGGCGCACTGACGGGGAGGGCGGCATGAGTGCCGACCGCCCCGTCACGCTCGCCGTGATCATCGGCGCGCACGGCATCGCCGGCGAGGTCCGCCTGAAGGTCTTCGCCGACGATCTCGCCAGCTACAAGGTGTTCAACAGCGGCGCGCTGACGCTCAAGAGCGTGCGCACCGGCTCGAACGGCGCGATCGCGCGCTTCGCCGAAGTGGCTGACCGCAACGCCGCCGAGGCGCTGCGCGGCACCCAGCTGACCGTCCCCCGCTCGGCGCTGCCACCGCTCGCGGATGGCGAATATTATCATGTCGATCTGCTCGGGCTTCCCGCGGTCTCCGATGCCGGGGATGCGCTGGGCATGGTCGTCGCGATCGACAATTATGGCGCGGGCGACGTGCTGGAGATCGAGCGACCCGACGGCAAGCGCTTCATGGTGCCGATGCAGCCCGACGCGGTTCCCGAATGGGATTCCGAGCGGCTGGTGATCCACGCCGGGTTCGCCGAATGAGCCGCATCGCGGTTCTCTCCGACATCCACGGAAATCTGCTCGCCCTGGAGGCGGTCGTTGCCGATGCGGAAGCGCGGGGCTGCGCGCGTTTTCTCAATCTGGGCGATATCTTGTCGGGGCCGCTCTGGCCGGCCGAAACTGCCGATTTCCTCATGGCGCGCGACTGGCCGACGATTGCGGGCAACCATGAGCGGCAGGTCCTGACGCTCGCCCCGGATCGGCTGAACGCCACCGACGCTTTCACTCGGCCGCTGCTGTCTGAGACGCAACTGGGCTGGATGGCGGCACTCCCGGCGACGCTGGCGCTGGATAGCCTGTTCCTGTGCCATGGGACGCCGGCAAACGACATCGAGACTTTCCTCGAGACGATCGAGCCCGAGGGGATTCGTCCCGCCACCGATGCCGAAGTCGTGGCGCGGCTGGGCGCTCGGCCCGAACGGCTCACTTTGTGCGGCCATTCGCATCTTCCCGGCGAGCGGCTGCTCGGCGACGGGCGGCGCGTGGCGAACCCGGGCAGTGTCGGACTGCAGGCGTTCGACGACGATCATCCCTTTCCTCACATCGTCGAAAACGGTGACTCCAAAGCGCGCTATGCCATCGTCGAGAGCGAGCGGATCGCGTTCCACGCGGTGACCTATGATCACGCTTCCGCCGCGGCGAAGGCGGCGCGCGAGGGGCGCGAGGATTGGGCGCGGGCGCTCGCCACCGGAAGGGTTTGAATGCTTGCGGATGAATATCCATCATGATAATGGATATTCGAATGCGAAAGGCCCCTGGTCTTACCGCTGAAGCCCTGGACCACCCCATCTGGTCCGCGCTCTCCCATTACACCATTGGTCCGGAAGAGGCGGCGCTGAGCTTTGCCGAGCGGCTGGCGCGCGAAAATGGCTGGCGCCTCGCCGAGGCCGAGCGCGTGATCGAGGAGTATAAGCGCTTCTGCTTCCTCGCGGCCACGGTCGATCATCCGGTGACGCCTTCGGATCAGGTCGATCAGGCGTGGCACCTGCACCTCACCTATAGCCGCGACTATTGGGAGCGCTTCTGCCCCGTGCTCGGGCGGCCGCTGCATCATGGCCCGACCGCCGGCGGCGCGGACGAGCAGCATCGCTATTTCACGCAATATGCCGAGACGCTGCGCAGTTACGAGCGCGTCTTCGGCTCCCCGCCCGCGGATCTGTGGCCCGACGCGGCGCGGCGGCTGAACGAGGACCACAAAGCGCGCCGCGTGCACCCGCGCGACGCGATCATCGTACCCCGAAAGGCGATCCGGACGGTACTGCTGCTTGCGGCAGTGCTGACGGTACTGGCTTTGGGGGTTCTCTTGCTGAGGAGCTAGACTTTATGCCACTCGGACCCTTCGATCTCACCGGCGGGCCGTTTCTATTGCTCTACGGCGCGCTGCTGGTCTTCACTATCGTCGTGGGGATCGCCATTCCGCGCTGGCTCCGGCCCGAGGGCAGGGCGCCGCGCAACCCCGATATCGATCATCTCGCCTTCCTCGCCGGCGGCACCTCGCGGTTCGCCGAGGCAGTGACGACCCGGCTGCTCGCGACCAGGCAGCTGGTGATGGACGAAAAGAAATTCCTCGCCGGCGAACTCGGCGGTGCCACGGCCGCCGAACGCAGCGTGCTCGCATTGCCGCAGCCGGCCAGTTGGGAGGCGGTGGCGGGCGCGATCGGGCGCCATGCCGATCCGATCCGCGAGCGGCTGGTGACGGACGGGCTGCTGATGGACGGCTGGACCGCGCTCCAGCTGCGTTTCTGGCAGACCACGCCCTATCTCCTGCTGTTCGCCTTCGGCTGGACCAAGGTCCAGATCGGCGAGGCGCGCGGGAAGCCGGTCGGCTTCCTCATCGCGCTGCTGGTGATCACGGTGGTGTTCGCGCTGCTCCGCTTCGCCGTGCTCGACCGACGAACGCGCGCCGGAAAGGAAGTGATCGAGGAGGCGCGCGAGCGATCGGAACGGCTCCGCCGCGCCCCGGCGGAAGGCGAGACGGGCCTTGCAGTGGCGCTGTTCGGCACTGCGGTGCTGGCCGGCTCGGCCTGGGGCGACTTTCACCGGATGCGCGCGGCGAGCGGTGACGGCGGCTCGGGCGGTGGCGGCGACGGTGGAAGCGGCTGCGGCGGCGGAGGCTGCGGCGGTGGTGGCTGCGGCGGTTGCGGCGGCTGATCAACGCCGCAGGGGGCGCTGCTCGGCGAGCATGTTGCGGATCGTCGTAGCAGCGACCCCGGCCTCGCCCATCGCGTGGCTGATCTGGTCGAGCCCCTTGGTGACGTCGCCGGCAGCGAACAGCCCGGGCACCGAAGTGCGCTGGTGATCGTCGACTTCGAGACACCCGTCCTCGGCTGCCCGCGCACCCGCCTGGATCGCAAGGCCTGATCGGATACGCGAGCCCAAAGCCGGATAGACGCTGTCGAAGGCGAGGCGCCCCTGCGCGGTGTCGAAGGCCAATCGATCGCCTTCGATCGCATAGTTGCCGCAGGGGCCGTCGATCCGCTTCACGCCGGCTTCGTCCAGTTCGGCCGCGAGCTCGTCCGGCAGATCGTGCTCCGCCTCGGGCGCGATCAGCGTCATGTCGGCGGTGTAGCCGCGCAGGAAGATCGCCTCGTTCGTGCCTCTGTCGCCGGTGCCGATCACCCCGACGCGTCTGTCGGTGACTTCATAGCCGTCGCAGATCGGGCAATAGCGGAGCAGCCCGCGTGCCAGCGCCTCTGCGTGGAGCGTCTCGCTCATTTCCGGCCGGTGATTGACCACGCCGGTGGCGAGCAGGATCGCGCGTGCCGGATAGTCGCGCTCGCCGACCCGCGCGACGAAGCCGGTCTCGGCGGCGCGCAGTCCGGTGACTTCGGCGAGTTCGCGGACCGCGCCGTATCTCTCCGCCTGAGCGAGCATGCGCGCGAGCAGATCCTTGCCCGAAATGCCCTCGGGATAGCCGGCATGATTGTGCGTGCACGCGATCAGCGCCGCCCGGCTGGTGCCGCAATCGAACAGTCGAATCCTGAGGTGGAAGCGCGCGAGATAGATTGCGGCGGTGAGGCCAGCGGGGCCTGCGCCGATGATGATGCAATCGTCCATCGCGCCCTAAGCGTCCCGCGATGCAATGAGTTCCTTTTCCCCGGAATCGTCGGTATCCTGATGTCCCGGAATTCTGCTTGGGGAACTGGCCGCATGTCAGCGCTTCTATCGGCGGTGTTAGTCTGCTCGATCTCCGCGATCGGACTAAGCTTCGCGGTGCGCTGGCGCCGGCCGGTTTGGAGTCGATTGCGGGCCAGCCTGATCGGCGCGGCCATCTTGCCGGGCATCACTATCGCCTTGTGCATTGCCCTGTTCGTCAATGCGGCGACGTCCTCTCCGGAGGATTGCGGGGTCGATGCCTGCGGAATGACGATGATGGCGGCGACATATCTCGCGGCGGCTGCCGTGATCGGTTTCTTTCTCAGTTGGGTTGCGGCCTTTGGTGCGCAGTCTCTTTGGGGGCGCCGGTGACTACGTCCGAATGCTGCCAGCGGACGGCCTAGGCGACGCTAATCTTGCGCGAACGCCGACAAGGAGAGGCTCCATGGCATCCATCCATCACGATATCTTCATCGCTGCGGCGCCCGAAGCGATATGGCGGGCCGCCCGCGCGGTCGATCGGCTGCACGATCTGCTCGTGCCCGGCTTCGTCACCGCCACCGAGATGCTGGAGGGGGAGGGCGCGCCGGTCCGTCGCGTCACCTTCGCCAACGGCCATGTCGTGGACGAGGCGATCGTATCGGTCGACGATGATCGCCGCCGCCTGGTCTGGACCGTCATGCAGTTCGAGCATCACAATGGCGTGCTGACGGTGGCGGAAGCGGAAGGTGGCGCGCGCGTGCACTGGACCGCCGATCTGCTGCCCGATGCGCTCGCTGCGACGGTCTCGCCGATGATGGCGCAGGGACTGGCGATCATGAAGGCGCATTTCGAGGGTCAGGCCTGAGCACTTGCCAAGTCGGAGCGGTGCGGGCCATGGGATCGCATGCCGTTCGCCGCCACCATCCTCACGCTCTACCCCGAGATGTTCCCCGGGCCGCTGGGCGTGTCGCTCGCCGGGCGGGCGCTGCGCGAGGGACTCTGGAGCCTCGAGGCGGTGCAGATCCGCGACTTCGCGACCGACAGGCACCGGTCGGTCGACGATACGCCGGCCGGCGGCGGGGCGGGGATGGTGATGCGCGCCGATGTGCTGGCGAGCGCGTTGGACAGCGTTGCGCCCGGGCGTCCGGTGCTCGCGATGACGCCGCGCGGTGCGCCGCTCACCCAGGAGCGCGTGCGGGCGCTGGCGGAGGGCGAGGGCGTGACGATCCTGTGCGGGCGTTTCGAGGGGATAGACGAGCGGCTGTTCGAGGCCCGCGACATCGAACAGGTCTCGATCGGCGACTATATCCTCTCAGGCGGCGAGATGGCGGCGCTGACGCTGCTCGACGCTTGCATTCGGCTGCTTCCCGGAGTAATGGGCGCGCCTTCCAGCGGCATGGACGAGAGCTTCGAAACGGGGCTGCTCGAATATCCACAATATACCCGACCTGCTATCTGGGAAGGGCGCACGATCCCCGAAGTGCTGCGATCGGGGGATCATGCGAGGATCGAAGCCTGGCGAAGAGCACAGGCCGAGACCGATACACGGCTAAGGAGGCCGGACCTTTGGGAGCGCCATGAGGGCGCTCGGGTCCATCCTCCCTCTGGCGCGCGGCGACGTAAATAGGACGAAGAAAATGAACGTCATCCAGACGCTCGAAGCCGAGCAGATCGCCAAGTTCAACGAGACCAAGAAGATTCCGGAATTCCGCCCGGGCGACACCCTTCGCGTCGGTGTGAAGGTCGTCGAAGGCGAGCGCACCCGCGTGCAGAACTATGAAGGCGTGTGCATCGCCCGTGCCAACCGCGGCATGGGTTCGAGCTTCACCGTCCGCAAGATTTCGTTCGGCGAGGGCGTCGAGCGCGTCTTCCCGCTTTATTCGCCGAACATCGATTCGATCGAGGTGGTCCGCAAGGGCATCGTCCGTCGCGCCAAGCTCTATTATCTGCGCGGCCGCACCGGCAAGTCGGCACGTATCGCCGAGCGCCGCGACGTGCGCCCGACCGACGAGGTCGCCGCAGCCGAATAAGCTTTCGAGCAGGGCAATGAAGAGGGCGCGGTGGCGATGGTCACCGCGCCCTTTTCGCGTTCGGTACCGACCATCCTCCCCTTGGCGGGGGAGGATGTGTCACGCGTAGCTGACGATCTCGAACTCGGTGCCGTCGTAATCGAGAAAGTAGAAGCGGCGGCCGGGGTCGTAATCGGCGTGTGCGAAGGGGACGAGCCCAGCGTCGATTACGCGGCGCTCGATATCATCGAGATCGTCGACGAGGATGCCGACATGGTTGAGCGGGCGGCCCTTTTCGAAATCATCGGCCTGCGGGCCACCGGGCGGCGTATAGACCGCGAGATAGGTGCGCTCGTCGCCGACATGGATGACACGGCCATTGTCGCGCGCGGCGCCCTGCCAACGGACGTGCCAGTCGAACAGGCGGTTGAGCAGTTCCGCCATGCGCTCGGGATCGCTGACGGTGAGGTTGACGTGTTCGATATAAGGCTGCGGCATGGGGTCCCTTTCCTGTTTGGAAGCCATGCCGCAAGCAGCTACAACCTCAACCTAAGTTGAGGTCAAGTGCAAATCGGAGAGTGTTGTGGGGCGCGGAAACGAGCTTTTGACGATTGGTGAGCTGGCGGCGCGGACGGGGCTGACTGTGTCGGCCGTGCGCTTCTACGAGGCCAAGGGGCTGGTTCATCCGATCCGCACGAGCGGCAACCAGCGGCGCTTCCTGCGCGCCGACATCCGCCGCGTCTCGTTCGCGCTGATCGCGCAGCAACTGGGATTCACTTTGCCGCAGATCGCCGCCGAACTGGCCAAGCTGCCCGAGGGCCACGCGCCGAGCGCCGCCGACTGGAAGCGGATCAGCCGCGGCTTCCGCCAGGTGATCGAAACGCGCGTGGCACAGCTCCAGCGTACGCTCGACGATCTCGACGGCTGCATCGGCTGCGGCTGCCTGAGCCTCCGCAAATGCGCGCTCTACAATCCCGACGATCGCGCCGCGAAGAACGGCGCAGGGCCGCGCTTCATCCTCGTCTCTCGCAAGGTCGCGCTCAATCTGCAGGACTAGCAAGCCTTTACCCAAAGGCCGGGCGCCGCAATAAGACGCATTCGCCCGCGCTCGCGGTGCGCGAACTCCGGAGAGTCGGGAATGCATGAATGGTTGCTGGGATTGGCCTTTGTCGCGCTGGGAGCACCGTTGATGACCAGTGAAGCGGCCGCGCGGGGCAAGGATCTCACCCTCGAGCGCGTCTTCGCCAGCCCCGATCTCGCCGGCAGCGCGCCGCTCCAGCCCAAGCTGTCGGCGGACGGCAAATACCTGACGCTGCTCCGCAACCGCGCCGACGAGAAGGAGCGCTACGACCTGTGGGCGATGGACACCGCCTCGCGCGAGTGGCGGATGCTGGTCGATTCGAAGAAGGTGGGGACGGGCGCCGAGCTTTCCGAAGCCGAGAAGATGCAGCGCGAACGCGATCGCACGATCGTGGGCAAGACCGGCATCCTGGGCTACGATTGGGCGCCCGACGGCAAGGCGATCCTCGTGCCGCTGGACGGCGAACTCTATCTCGCCACGCTCGACGGCAAGATCACCCGGTTGACGCAGGAAAAGGGCTCGAAGCTCAACCCGGTGATCAGTCCCGCGGGCGGCTATGTCAGCTATGTGAACGACCAGAACCTCGTGGTCGGCAAGCTGGCGGGTGGTACCCCGGCGAAGATCACGCAGGACGGCACCGGTACGGTCCATTGGGGCGAGGCAGAGTTCGTCGCGCAGGAGGAAATGAACCGCTTCACCGGCTATTGGTGGTCGCCGGGCGACCGCTACATCGCGGTCGAGCGCTTCGATGAAGCGCCGGTAGGCGTGGTCACCCGCACTGCGATCGGCGCTTCGGGCACCAGCACCTTCGACCAGCGCTATCCCAAGGCGGGCACGCCCAACGTGCTGGTCGATCTCTACGTGATGGACCCGGCGGGAACGAACAAGGTCAAGGTCGATCTCGGCAAGGAGACCGACATCTATCTCACCCGGGTCGACTGGGCGCCCGATGCGAGCGCGCTCTACGTCCAGCGGATGAACCGCGATCAGACCGAGCTCGACATGCTCAAGGTCGATCCCGCGACCGGCAAGTCGACGCTGCTGTTCAGCGAGAAGTCGGGGCCGAAGAGCTGGGTCAACCTGTCCGATGCGTTCCACGCGCTTGACGACGGCAGCCTGATCTGGTGGTCCGAGCGCGACGGCCACGGCCATCTCTATCGCTGGAAGGCGGGCAAATGGACCCAGCTGACCAAGGGCGATTGGGAAGTCGCTTCCGAGCTCGCCGGGATCGACGAGACCAGTGGCCGCATCTTCTTCCTCGGCAACAAGGACGGCGTGCTCGAGCGGCACCTCTATTCGGTCGACATCAAAAAGCCGGGTGCAGTGGCGCGGCTGACCGAGGCGGGCTGGTGGAACAAGGCAGTGATGGACGGTGCGGCGACGCGCGCGATCATCACGCGTTCGAACACCAATCAGCCGTCGCAGGTCTATCTCGCCGATGCCGCAGGCAAGCGGATCGCGTGGGTGCAGGAGAACGCCGTCACCAGCGCGGACCATCCCTATAACCCCTATCTCGCCAGCCATCGCGAGCGGAAGTTCGGGACCATCAAGGGCCCCGATGGCACCGAGCTTAACTGGGAGATGATCACCCCGGTGCTTGAGCCGGGCAAGCGCTACCCGGTATTCTTCCAGCATTATGGCGGGCCGCATAACCAGTCGGTCAGCAAGGCATGGGGCGGCGCGCTTCAGCAATATCTGGTCGATCGCGGCTATATCTGGTTCCAGATCGACAATCGCGGGGGCGCCAATCGCGGCAAGGCGTTCGAGGACGCGATCTTCCACGCAATGGGCTCGGTCGAGGTCGAGGATCAGGTCGCCGGGGCGAACTATCTGAAGACGCTGGATTATGTCGACCCGGCCAAGATCGTGACTTATGGCTGGTCGTACGGCGGCTATATGACGCTCAAGATGCTCGAAGGCGCGCCGGGCGTGTTCGCCGCGGGAGTGGCAGGTGCGCCGGTGACGAAGTGGGGCCTTTACGACACCTTCTACACCGAGCGGTACATGGGCGATCCGACCAAGGTGCCCGAGGCCTATGCGGCATCGGACGCGATCGGCAATGCGGCGAAGATCAGCGATCCGCTGCTGATCCTGCACGGCATGTCCGACGATAATGTCGTGCTCGACAACACTACTGCGATGGCGGCGACGCTGCAGAAGCAGAAGGTGCCGTTCGAGATGATGCTCTATCCGGGTCAGACCCACCGCGTCGGCGGGCCGGGAATCAGCGAGCATCTGTGGACGACGATCCTCAACTTCCTCGATCGCCACACAGCGACCAAGCCCTGAACGCGGTACGGCGAGGCTTTCGTATTTTTTCAAAAGAGAGCCTCGCCACGCAGCTTTCGTTCTGATATCGGGCGCCCATGCTTCGAAAACCGCGAACTACCACGCGAATTACCAAACGCGCCTGATCTTCAGGCGCGCGCGAAGCTGAGCTTTGCGTCGAAGCAACTGGAATGCACTGGCATTCCGCCACATCTATCACCAATGAACCGTTCGTCGGCGCAAGTGCGACGATCCTGATGGAAGGACGAAAATGGGCTACCGTGTCGTGGTCGCAGGCGCCACCGGCAATGTCGGGCGTGAAATGCTGAACATCCTCGCCGAGCGGGAATTCCCGATCGACGAGCTCGCCGTGCTCGCCTCCGCGCGCAGCCAGGGCGACGAGATCGATTTTGGCGAGACCGGCAAGAAGTACAAGGTCCAGAACATCGAGCATTTCGACCCCAAGGGCTGGGACATGGCATTGTTCGCGATCGGATCGGAAGGCTCGAAGCTGCACGCCCCGCGCTTCGCCGCCGCCGGCTGCACGGTGATCGACAATGCCTCGCTCTACCGGATGGACCCGGACGTGCCGCTGATCGTGCCGGAAGTGAACCCCGAGGCGATCGACGGCTACACAAAGCGCAACATCATCGCGAACCCGAATTGCTCGACTGCGCAGATGGTGGTGGCATTGAAGCCGCTCCACGATGCCGCGAAGATCAAGCGCGTCGTCGTCGCGACCTATCAGTCGGTCTCGGGCGCGGGCAAGGCGGGGATGGACGAGCTGTTCGAGCAGAGCCGCAACATCTTCGTGGGCGACCAGGCCGAGCCGAAGAAGTTCACCAAGCAGATCGCGTTCAACGTGATCCCGCACATCGACAGCTTCCTCGATGACGGCTCGACCAAGGAAGAGTGGAAGATGGTGGTCGAAACCAAGAAGATCCTCGATGCCAGGATCAAGGTGACCGCGACCTGCGTGCGCGTCCCCGTGTTCGTAGGCCATTCGGAAGCGATCAACATCGAGTTCGAGGACGAGATCTCGGCGGCCAAGGCCAAGAGCATCCTCCGCGAGGCGCCTGGCGTGATGCTCGTCGACAAGCATGAGGACGGCGGATACGTCACGCCGATCGAATGCGTCGGCGAATATGCCACCTATGTCAGCCGCGTCCGCGAGGATTCGACCGTCGACAATGGGTTGAGCCTCTGGTGCGTGAGCGACAATCTGCGCAAGGGCGCGGCGCTCAACGCCGTGCAGATCGCCGAGCTGCTCGGCCGGCGGCACCTGAAGAAGGCGGCCTGAATCAAACCGTCACCCCAACCTTGTGCCGGAGTCCACCGCGCAACCGAGTGAGACGCCGGAGCATCTTTCTTCTCGCGCGCGGATGAGTGGACCCGGCACGAGGCCGGGGTGACGGAGACTTTCTAGTGCCCCGCCGCCGCTGGGTCCGGCTTCTCGACCGGGCCCTTGGGGCGGCGGAGGAAGATCACCAGCGGGATCGACAGCGCCGTGACGATCGCCATGCCCCAGAAATCATTGAGATAACCGATCATCATCGCCTGGCGGTTGATCTCGGCATTGGCCATTGCGTACGCCGTCTCGCCGACACCGCCTAGCGCCTGGAGGAAGCTCGGATCCAGCCCGTCGAGCGCCTGCGCCGAGATATGCGGCGCCAGTGCGGCGTGGCTGGTCTGGATGCTGCGCGAGAGCATCGTCGTCACCAGCGAGATGCCGACCGAGGCGCCGATGTTGCGCGTCAGGTTCATCAGGCTCGATCCCTCGGTGCGGTATTGCGGGGGCAGCGTTGCGAAAGCCATGCCCTGCAGCGGCATGAAGATCATCCCCATGCCCAGCCCCTGGACGAACCCCGAGATGATCACCGGCGTCGAATCCATTTCGAGCGACCAATGCGTCATTTCCCACAGCGAATAGGCTGCGATGACGAAGCCGATACCGACCAGCCACCGGGCGTCTACGCCGCGCTGCACGAGCTGCGCCGAGATCGCCATCGTGAGCACCACGCCGAAGCCGCGCGGCATCAGCAGCACGCCGGTGTCGAACACCGAGTGGCCGTAGAGCGTCTGAAGCATCGGCGGCAGCAGCGCCATCGTCGCCATCATCACCACCCCGATCACCAGCATGAACAGCACGGCAGTGACGAGGTTGCGGTTCTTCCACAGATCGCGGTCGAACATCGGATGCTTCGCCGTGAACATGTGCACGGTGAACATCCAGAACGCGATCACCGCGACGAGCATCTCGACCCAGACTTCGGTTGACTGGAACCAGTCCTCGGTCTGGCCGCGGTCGAGCATCAGCTGGAGTCCGGCGATGCCGAGAGAGAGCATCGAGAAGCCGAAAATGTCGAACTGGCGCTTGCGCACCGGCCGCGAGGGAAGCAGCCACCACAGGATCGCGACGCAGATCACGCCCAGCGGCAGGTTGACGTAGAACACCCAGCGCCAGTTGAAATTGTCGGTCAGCCAGCCGCCGATCACCGGCCCCATGATCGGGCCGACCATGATCCCCATGCCCCAGATCGACATGGCCTTGGCCTGGCGCTCGGGCGGATTGATGTCGAGCATCACCGTCTGGCTCAGCGGGTTCATGAAGGCGGCGGTCACGCCCTGGAGCAGGCGGAAGGCCACCATCTCCTCGAGGCTCTGCGCCGTGCCGCACAGGGCCGAGGCGATGATGAAACCCATGGTGGAGATCAGGAACAGATTGCGCGAGCCGATCCGGTCCGAAAGCCAGCCGGTGATCGGGATCGCGATCGCCGAGGCGACGATGTAGCTGGTCAGCACCCAGGTGACGGTGTCGGCGGTCGCGCCCAGCGAAGTCTGCATATGGGGGAGGGCGACGTTGGCGATCGTCGTGTCGAGGATCTGCATGATCGTCGCCAGCATGACGCCGAAGGTCAGCAGCCCGCGATTGGTGACGGGGAGCGCAGCCAGGCCGGGCTGCGGCGCGGGGACAGCGGCGGGCTGGGTTGGGCGGGCAGTGGCCATGGATTTCGTCTCTTTTACACGTCGTCCCGGCGATAGCCGGGACGACGTTTGGTCACTTGCACTGGTTCCGCAGATCGACCTCGACGTCCGACGACAGGCCGGCGATCAGCGCGCGCGGGCTCTTCTCGTCGATCGCGATGCGAACCGGCACGCGCTGGGTGACCTTCACCCAATTGCCGTTGGCGTTCTGCGCCGGCAGCACCGAGAATTCGGAGCCCGTGCCCGCACCGATCGACCAGACATGGCCCTTCAGCTTCAGCCCCGGATAAGCGTCGAAGCGCACTTCGGCGCACTGGCCGACGCGCATCTTGTTGAGATCGGTTTCCTTGAAATTCGCCTCGACCCACGAAAGATCGCTGGTGACGATGGTGACCGCGGGCAAGCCGGTCATCATCTGCTGGCCCACCTGCAGGCGATCGGCCTGGCTGACGATCCCGTCGGCAGGGGCGTAGACCTTCGTGCGGCTGAGGTTGAGCAATGCCTGCTCGCGCTGGACGCGCGCGGCGGCGATCGCCGGGTTCTCACCGGGCACCGCCGCGCCGGTGGCGAGCTTCGAGCGCGCCTCGGCGGCGTCGGCGTTGGCGCGCTGGAGCGTGGCGCGTGCCTGCTCGAGCGAATGCTGCGACTGTTCGAGGCGCGCACGTGTCGTGAAACCGCGCTTCATCAGTTCGGACTGGCGGGCATAGTCTTCCTGCGCCGCCTGGATCGTGTCGCGCGCCGCCTGGATGTCGGCGCCGGTGCCGACATAGCTGGTCTGCAGCGTCTGCAGCTCGACCTGGGCGTTGGCGATCGCCGCATCGGCCTGCGCCACTGCGATGCGATAGGGAGCGGGATCGATCTCGAAGAGCAGATCCCCCTTCTTGACGCGCTGATTCTCGCGGACCGCGACCTTGACGATGCGCCCGGCAACTTCGGCGGAGACCGAGACCTTGTCCTGCTGGACATAGGCGTTGTCGGTCGAGGCGAAGCGACCCGAGGTCAGCCAGAAAAAACCGACGATTGCGAGGATGATCACCGGCACGCCGAACAGCAGCAGCGGACGCAGCCAGCTGCGTTTCGTGCTGGGTTCGCCGGTTTCCTGCGCTGGCTCCGCTTTTGCGGCGGGTTCGATGACGATCGCCTCTGCGGGCGTCTTTTCGATCTTGGGATCGGCGTCAGCCATTGGCGGCCTCTTTGGTCTCGGGTTTGGTTTCGGCGGTCTGGGTCATGTTGGATCGGATGACGTTGAGCGAGGCGATCAGCGCGTCGCGTTCAGCAGCACCCAACCCTCGAAGCGCCGTTTCGATCATCGCGCCGGCGATCTCGTGGAGTTCGGCGAGCACCGGGCGGGCCTTTTCGGTCAGGTAGATGCGCCATGCGCGGCGGTCGGCGGGATCGCGGCGGCGCTCGACCAGCCCCGCCTCTTCGAGCCGGTCGATCATCCGGCAGCAGGTGATCGGTTCGACTTCGAGCAACTCGGCGAGCTGTCCCTGGTTTAGTCCCTCATGCCGTTCGAGGATCTTGAGCGTCCGCCATTGCGGTCCGGTCGCGCCGCTCTTTCGTGCGCGCTCGTCGAAGCGGCGGCGCATCAGGCGCGAGACGTCGCTCATGAGAAAACCAATATTCTCGGGCATAGCACAGTTATAGTAAGTACGCTTATCAATTGCAATCGAGGACTGGGTTGCGTTGTGCGACGCAGCAATTGCACGGAGGACAATTCATGGCGGGTGAAATGACCGGCGGATGCCAGTGCGGCCGGGTGCGCTATCGCGCGACGGTGCACGACGACGAGGCATATCTCTGCCATTGCCGGATGTGCCAGCGCGCGACCGGCGGGGTGTCGATCGCGTTCAAGAACCTGTTCAAGAGCGACGTGCATTGGGAGACAGAGCCCGATCGCTACGATTCGTCACCGATCGCGCGGCGGGGATTCTGCGCCGCCTGCGGAACGCCGCTCACTTATGAGGCGCATGATCACGACCGGATGGATCTCACCGTGGGCAGCTTCGACGATCCCTGGGGGTTCACGCCCACCGAGCATTCGGGTTGCGAGAGCTGGCACCGCGCCTGGCTTGACACCAGCCACTTGCCCGCCTCACGGACCGACCAGAACCCGAGCCTCGTGCAACGCTGGATGAGAACCGTTGGCAAACTTCCCGACTGAGACGCACCGCTTCCAGAGCTTCGACGGAGTCGAGCTCGCCTGGACCGAAATGGGTGAGGGGCGGCCGGTGGTGCTGATCCACGGCTATTTCTCCACCGCGCATGTCAACTGGATCAAATACGGCCATGCCGAGAAGCTCGCTGCGCGCGGCTTCCGGGTAATCATGCCCGATCTGCGCGGACATGGCTTCAGTGACCGGCCGCACGATCCCGCCGCCTATCCGCCCGACGTATTGATGCGCGACGGCTTCGCGCTGATCGAGCATCTCGGGCTGAGCGACTATGATCTCGGCGGCTATTCGCTGGGCGGGCGCACGACTTTGCGGATGCTGGTCCACGGCGCGAAGCCGCGGCGGGCGGTGCTGTGCGGCATGGGACTGGACGGGCTGACCGACACGCATGGGCGGGGCACCTATTTCAGGCGGGTGCTCACCAATCTCGGCACCTTTGAGCGCGGCAGCTCGGAATGGATGACCGAGGCGTTCCTCAAGACCACCAAGGGCGATCCGGAGGCGCTGCTGCTGATCCTCCAGACCTTCGTCGATACCTCGAAGGAGGAAATCACGGCGATCGACCTTCCGACCCTGGTGGTCACCGGCGCCGAGGATTTCGACAACGGTTCGGCGCAGCAGGTGGCGGATCTGCTGCCGCAAGGGCGCTTCGTCGAGATTCCGGGCAATCACATGAGCGCGGTGACTCGGTCCGAGCTGGGCGATGCGATCGTGGAGTTCCTCGCCGCTTGACGACCGCGGGGCGGCGCGCGACTGTCGCGCCATCCTAAGATCCTCAGGGGCCTCTCACATGATCCGTACCGGCATCTCGATGCTCGCGCTCGTCTCGTTCCTGGCCGCTCCCGCGGTCTCGCAGACCGCGCCGGCGACACCCGCTCCAACTGCTGCAGACGCGCAGGCGTTCATCGATCGCGTCCAGAAGGAATATACCGAGTTCAACCTCATCGCGTCGCGCGTCTCATGGGTCAACGCGACCTACATCACCGACGACACCGACGCGCTCGCCGCCGAATATGGCGCGCGCGGCACCGAGATGGCGGTACGTTATGCCCTCGAAGCGGCCAAGTATCAGAACGCGTCGGGGCTCAGCGCCGAGCAGAAGCGCCAGCTCACGATGTTGCGCAGCGCGATCACGCTTCCCGCGCCTACCACGCCGGGCGCGGCGCAGCAGCTGTCCGACATCTCGACGAAGCTCGGTTCGATGTACGCCAAGGGCAAGGGCACGCTGAACGGCAAGCCGATCAACGGCAGCGACATCGAGGCGGCGATGGGCGAGAGCCGCAATCCGGACGAGCTCAAGGAGATGTGGGTCAGCTGGAATGACAATGTCGGCGCGCCGATGCGCGGCGATTATGCCAAAATGACCGGCATCGCCAATCAGGGTGCTACCGAGCTCGGTTTCCCCGACACCGGCACGATGTGGCGTTCTGCCTATGACATGCCGCCGGAAGAGTTCGCCAAGCTCACCGACAAGCTCTGGACCGACGTCAAGCCGCTCTACGTGGCGCTTCACACCTATGTCCGCCGCAAGCTCAACGAGAAATATGGCGACGCGGTCCAGTCGAAGACCGGCCCGATCCGCGCCGATCTGCTCGGCAATATGTGGGCGCAGGAATGGGGCAATATCTACGACGTGGTCGCGCCCGCGGGCGCCGGCGATGTCGGCTATGACGTCGGCGAGCTGCTCAAGGCCAAGAGTTACGACTGGAAGAAGATGGTCCAGACCGGCGAGGGCTTCTATTCCTCGCTCGGCTTCACGCCGCTTCCCGAGAGCTTCTGGCAGCGTTCGCTGTTCCTCAAGCCCGCCGATCGCGAAGTGCTGTGCCATGCCTCGGCCTGGGATGTGGACGAGAAGGACGATCTGCGCATCAAGATGTGCATCAAGGTCAATTCGGACGATTTCGTCACGATCCATCACGAGCTCGGCCACAATTATTATCAGCGCGCGTACAAAGCGCTGCCCCAGCTCTATCGCAACGGCGCGAATGACGGCTTCCACGAGGCGATCGGCGATTTCGTCGCGCTTTCGATCACGCCCGAATATCTCGTGCAGATCGGCCTGCTCGACAAGAGCGCAGTGCCGGGTGCCGACAAGGATACCGGACTGCTGCTCCGCCAGGCGATGGACAAGGTCGCGTTCCTGCCGTTCGGGCTGCTGGTCGACAAATATCGCTGGCAGATCTTTTCGGGCGAGATCAAGCCCGACGGCTATCAGGCCGGTTGGGACAGGCTGCGCCTGCAATATCAGGGGCTCAAGCCGCCTGTCGCCCGCGACGAGACGCGCTTCGACGCGGGGGCGAAATATCACGTCGCCGGCAGCGTGCCCTACACGCGCTACTTCCTCGCGCGACTGCTCCAGTTCCAGTTCTTCAAGGCGGCGTGCGACCAGGCGGGCTGGAAGGGGCCGCTGCATCGCTGCTCGTTCTACGGGAACAAGGAAGTCGGCGCGCGGCTCAACAGGATGCTCGAGATGGGGGCGTCAAAGCCCTGGCCCGACGCGCTGCAGGCCTTCACCGGCACCCGTGAAATATCGGGCAAGCCGATGATGGAATATTTCGCGCCGCTCAAGAAGTGGCTCGATCAGCAAAACAAGGGCCAGCCGCAGGGCTGGTGAGCGCTTCAAAAAGGGGAAACAAGATGATCAAGTACATGATGGCGCTCGGGCTGGCGGCATCGCCGCTGGCGGCCGAGGCGCAGACGGCGGGACCCGTTTCGGTGGAGATCGTCACGACCGGGCAGGTTAGCGTGCCTGCGCAACGCTATCGCATGTCGGTGACGCTCACTGCCAAGGGCAAGGACGAGACAGCAGCAGGCGCGACGCTCGCGGCCAATCGTGCGAAGGTGATGCAGGCACTCGCAGCGCTCAATATTCGCGAGGGCCAGGGCGAGATCGGCACGACCAACTCGCTGATGGGCCTGATCTCGTCCTTCGCCGGCATGAAGTCGAAACCGAGCTTCAGCCTCGAGACTCTCGACGAGGACAGCAAGGAGACGCCGCAAGCCACCGCCACCGAGACGCTGCACTTCGACGCGCCGACGCGCGCCGCGATCGAGAGCGCCAAGGCGCCGATCGAGGCGAATGGCGGCAAGCTCGACGAGGACGTGCTGCCGCTGCTCGCCGACTATGTCGCGCCGACGCGGGCGGCCAAGGCCGCGGCGATCAAGAAGGCGCAGGGCGAGGCGGACGCCTATGCCGCGACGCTGGGGCTCAAGCGCAGCGCGATCACCAGGGTCAGCGAGAAGCAGGACCCGACCGCCGGCGCGCTCGCGCTGATCGGCGAACTGGTGACGATCGTGGCGCCGAAAAAGGATGGCGCCGCCGACCAGGTCACCGTCAACGCCAGCTTAGTGGTGGAATTCCAGCTCAGCCGCTGAGACGACTCATTCGGGCAATTCGTCGGGGATCGTGTTCTCGTCCGCGATCCCCGCAGCGAATTCGGCAGAACTGTCGGTGCCGTCGGGCTGATGCGCGTGCGGGGTTTCCGGCGTTTCGAGCGGCGGCTGGTTCTCAGGGTCGGTCATCGCGTGCTCCTTTCGGAGTTCAACGCTCTGCCGAAGCGTCCTATCCACTCGCCGCCGCCGCGTTCGCAGGTGCGGAAGGTTAGTAAAGGTTAGGCGAAAACGCATATTCGTGATCGCGCGCGTGGCTCCGCGCCTGTCTTCGGATCGACGAGTCAAAGAGCGGCGGGCCGCGAGGCCGCCGCTCGATGCAAGCACCTGAAATCCTACATTGCAAGCCTAGGCCGATATCCTAAGCAAGCTTTTGATAAATTTAAATTATCCTCGGCGCGAACGCAGCGGGACCCCGGCTCGAGGCCGGGGTGACGAAGAAGGATGTGATTCCTCCGCCTAGGACGGATCGACATTTACCGCTGGGGAATGCGGTTGGCCCTACCCGCAACCGTCACCCCGGCCGAAGTGCCGGGTTCCACCGGGAGGCAAGGGCTGCGCAAGAGCCTTGAGCACTGCCGGCGAGGCTGAGTGGACCCCGGCTCAAGGCCGGGGTGACGGCGGGATTCTGGAGAAATCGCTTCAAAATCCTGAATGTCGATCTGCCCTAGCGGAACGGCGGTTCGTTGAATGCGCGGAGTTTCCGGGAGTGGAGCTTGGCGCCCTCGCGGCGGAGCTCCTCGACGGTCTCGATACCGATGCGAAGATGCTCGTTGATCGCGCGTTCGTAGAAGCGGTTGGCCTGGCCGGGGAGCTTGAGCTCGCCGTGGAGGGGCTTGTCCGATACGCAGAGCAAGGTGCCGTAGGGCACCCGGAAGCGATAGCCCTGCGCGGCGAGCGTGGCCGATTCCATGTCGACACCGACTGCGCGGCTGAGCGAGAAGCGCAGGGCAGTCGCCGAATAACGGAGCTCCCAGTTTCGATCGTCGGTGGTGACGATCGTGCCGGTGCGCAGGCGCTGCTTGAGTTCGTCGCCCGACTGGCCCGAAACGGTTTCGGCGGCACGAGCAAGTGCCAATTGGACCTCGGCGATCGCGGGTATCGGGATTTCCGGGGGCAGCACGTCGTCCATGATGTGATCGTCGCGCAGATAAGCGTGGGCGAGGACATAGTCGCCGATGCGCTGGCTGGGGCGCAGACCACCGCAATGGCCGATCATCAGCCATGCCTCGGGACGGAGCACCGCGAGGTGATCGGCGATCGTCTTGGCGTTGGACGGGCCGACGCCGATATTGACCAGCGTGATGCCGGTCCGGCCCGGCGCCATCAGGTGATAGGCCGGCATCTGGTGGCGACGCCAAGCGCTGTCCGAGATCAGGCGATCGGCCTCCTCGGCGCTTTCCACCACGATCCCGCCCGCGCCGGAGACGCCGGTGAAGCGGCTGCCCTCGCCGAGCTGCGAGCAGGCCCAGCGGACGAACTCGTCGACATAGCGGTGATAGTTGGTGAACAGGATGTACTGCTGGACATGCTCGGTCGGCGTGCCGGTGTAGTGGCGCAGGCGAGCGAGGCTGAAATCGGTGCGCAGCCCGTCGAACAAGGCCAGCGGGCGGATCCCGTCGGGTGACACCCACAGGCCGTCGGCGATCTCGTCACCGATATGCGCGAGATCGGTCGCGGGGAAGTGACGGGCGAGCTCGGTCGCCGAGACTTCGTCGAGGCTCAGCGCGTGGCCGGGATCGAGCACATAGGCGAAGGGGATCTCCTGACGCCCGGTCGTCGCATCGACCTCGACGTCGTAATCCTCGATCAGGAAAGTGAGCTGCTCGATCAGATAGTCGGAGAACATCGCCGGCTTGGTGACGCTGATGCGATATTCGCCGGGATCGACCAGCCGGCCGAACGATCGTGGCGGGGCCGGGCGATCATTGCCGCCGCGATAGGTGAGCCGGATCTCGGGATAGGCGAAGGAGCCGTCGGTGCGGCTCGTCGGGGCCGGCGGCGTGCCGTCTTCGAGATAGCGCGTGAGGGCAGCCTGGAGGCGTTCGACCGAGGCGCGATAGAGGCGGTCCAGCTCGGCGACGATGTCTGATGCTTGAGTCATCTTCGATCGCTAATGCGCGAAGATGACTCTGGCAAGACTGCCGGACATATCGTCGGCTCCCGCCCTGAGCGGGAGCCGATCGGATCATTTCTTCGCGGGTTCCTTTTCGCCGCCCAGCTGCGTGGCGGCATAGACGGCGCCGCCCACCGCCGCGGCGGCACCCGCGGCTACCGCGGCTGCGGCGACCGGGTGATCCTTCACTGCCTGCACCGTCGCATCGACTGCCCCGGCAACGGTTTCCTGCGCCGAAGCGAGGAAGGACTTTTCGGAACCCTGGCTCTGGTTCTGGCTCGCGCTCTCGCCGGCGGAACCGCTCGTGCTATTGCTGTTGCTGTTGGCCATGACGCTTCCCTTTCACAGAAGTACCCTGGATCAACTCCCGCAGCGGCACGGCAGTTCCGTTACGGGTGCGGCGTTACAGCTGGCCGAGCAGATAATCGGCCGAACTGACTTCGAACGCGCCGGGCGCCTCGACATGGAGCTGCTCGACGACGCCGTCATTGACCAGCATCGAATAGCGCTTGCCGCGCGTGCCGAGGCCGAAGCCGCTGCCGTCCATCTCGAGGTCCACGGCCTTGGCGAAGGTGCCGTTGCCGTCGGCGAGCATCGTCACCTTGCCGTCGACGCCGCTGGCCTTCGCCCAGGCGCCCATCACGAACGCGTCGTTGACCGCGGTGCAGGCGATCTCGTCGACACCCTTCGCCTTGATCTCGTCGGCCTTCTCGACGAAGCCGGGAAGGTGCTTGGCCGAGCAGGTGGGCGTGAAGGCGCCGGGCACCGAGAAGAGCGCGACCTTGCGGCCGGCGAAATATTCGTCCGAGCCGATCTGCTCGGGCCCCGCTTCGGTCACCTTGACGAGCTGGGTGCTGGGGATGCGGTCGCCAACCTGGATGGTCATTTCACTCTCCTTTTTGAGGTCAATGCTCCAATCGGCGCGGTCGATGACATTTTCAAGCGTGACGGACCCGAAACCGAAGCGATAAGTTGTCGAGGCATGGATTCGACGCCCTATCTCACCGGCCAGTTCCTCCTCGCGATGCCGGGGATCGGCGATCCGCGCTTCGAACGCGCGGTGATCGCGATGTGCGCGCACGACGATGAAGGCGCGCTCGGCATCGGCATTGGCGAGACGATCGAGGGGCTGGGACTCCATGAATTGCTCAAGCAGTTCGAAATCGATCCCGGCGAGGTTCCCGACGCGCCGGTGCACTTCGGCGGGCCGGTAGAGCCGCGGCGGGGCTTCGTACTCCACTCGACCGATTGGGACGGGCAGGACACGATCGATGTTGGCGGGCGCTGGGCGCTTTCCGGCACGATCGACGTGCTCAAGGCGATCGCCGAGGGCAAGGGGCCGAGCCGCTGGCTGGTGGCGCTCGGCTATGCCGGCTGGGGCGAGGGGCAACTCGACGAGGAGATGACTCGCCACGGCTGGTTCAGCACCAGCGGCGACACGAAGCTGCTCTACGATGTGGATGCCGGGCGGCGCTGGGTGAAGGGCTTCGAGATCGCGGGCATCGATCCGCGGCTGCTGGCGAACAGCACCGGGACGGCGTGAGTCGCGTGCGTCGGCGATGTCGATCAAGCGCCGCTTTGTAGGATTTGCGGCGCTTAACTTCGCACTTTTCCCGCGAATCGTGAAATTCCGTTGCGCGTCGGCGTAAGTAAATTTCCAACAAGCGCGGGGTGCCCTTGTCCGTGGCGCGACGGACGATGCTCGAGTGCGGGCCGGGAACATAAAGTGAACATAACAGATGCCCGTGGTGTAGGAAAGACCGATCAATCCCCGGCATCGGCCTTCGCGAATGCGCGCAGTGCGTCCTTGCCGATCCAGCGCCGGGTTCTGTCGGGTGAGGCGGCGAGAGTGGCGGCGAGATCGCGGGCGGCGGTGCGCAGGGCGGGGCTCTTTCTGCCGCCGATCGCACGCAGTGCCCAATTGACGCCCTTCTTGACGAAATTGCGCTCGTCGGTCGCCGCGGCATGGATCAGGGGCAATCGGGCGAGATAATCGGCGTCCGCGCCCTTGCGGTGCAGCGCGCAACTGGCGAGCAGGACGAACGCCGCACGTCGGCCGAACTCGCCTTCGAGCGTCGCCCAGCGATCGATCATCGCGAAGGCGTGCGGGGTGCGGTCCCACAGCTTGAAGCACAAAGTGTCGGTGACTGCCCAATTGTCGAAATCGGCGCGCCAGCGGTCCATGCGTTCGGTCGTCACCGTGGCGGGATCGTCGACCATGCAGGCGAGCATGCGTGCCTCGTAGACGCCGGTTTGCCACAGCGCCTCGGCGAACTCGGGGTCGCGGCCGAGCGGTTTGGCGACGGCGTGGATCTTCGCCATCGGCACGCCCAGCACGCGGTCCGCCGTGACGATGCCGTAGCGCGGACCCATCGTGTCGCGAAACGCGGGGTCGGCATGCGTTTCGAGGGCGCGGAGAATGGAGGCGATGTCGGGCGGCACGGGGCGCAGGATAGGGCGGGAAGTGGTGATGCGAAATGGTTTCGCTTGCGGCTTGGTTAACGCTAACATGTCCACCAGATCACCGTGCTCCTGCGTAGGCAGGAGCCCAGGGCGGCGGCGTACTCAACTATCCTTGGCTCCTGCCTGCGCAGGAGCACTGAGGGGTGAGAGGAGAGGGGCAGATGATCAGGCTTTCGGCTGCGGCGTGCGCGCTGGCACTTTGGGCGAACCCGGCGACCTCACAGACCGTCGGCATCTTCGCGAACCACGCCGATATCGGCGATACCGCCACGCCGGGCAGCGTCAGCCACGATGCCGGCCGCTATCGGATAACCGCGAGCGGCGCGAACATCTGGGGCGAGAAGGACGCTTTCCATTACGCCTGGATGCAGCGTTCGGGCGATTTCCACATCGCCGCCGACATCGCATGGGAAGGCAAGGGCAAGGACCCGCACCGCAAGGCCGGGCTGATGATCCGGCAGAACCGGACGCCCGGATCGCCTTATGCCGATGTGATGGTGCACGGCGACGGGATGGTCTCGCTGCAATATCGCGCCGAGCAGGAGGGGCCGACGCGGCAGATCGTCTCCGCCGTCTGGCATCCGCGGCGTGTCCGGCTCGAGCGCGAGGGGAATTTCGTCTATTTCTCGGTCGCGGGCGCAGACGGCAAATTGCTGCACGCCGGCGGGAGCTATCGGATCGCGTTCCAGGCGCCGGTTCTGGTCGGACTGGCGGTATCGGCGCACGACAACAGCGTCACCGAGACCGCGACCTTTTCCAATGTCGAGATCGCGGTGCCGAGCCTCGCCTATGTGCCCGACACCGGATACGCCGCGAAGGTCGAGAGCACGCTCGAGGTGATCGAAGTGGTGGGGGTGCAGAGCCGCCGCGTCGTCCGTCATTTCCCAAGCAAGATCGAGGCGCCCAACTGGACCCGCGACGGCAAGGCGCTGGTCTACAATGCCGACGGGCGGATCTGGCGGATACCGGTTGAAGGCGGCGAGCCGGTCGCGATCGCGACGGGGCGCAATATCCGGAACAACAACGATCACGGCATCTCGCCCGACGGGACGCAATTGGTAATCTCGGATCAGTCCGAACCCGACAATCTCTCGCGCATCTTCGTGCTGCCGCTCGTGGGTTCGGGGGCGCCGCGCGAAATGGTGAGCGATCCGAAGGCGCGATCCTATTGGCATGGCTGGAGCCCGGACGGGAAGACATTGGCCTATGTCCGGGTCGGCACCGACGACGACGGCTACGATATCTGGGCGAAGGATCTGGCTGGCGGATCGGCGCGGCCGCTGATCGTCGGGCCGGGGGTGGACGACGGACCCGAATATTCGCCCGACGGCAAATATCTGTACTTCAACTCGACCCGGAGCGGCGCGATGGCGATCTGGCGCGCTTATGCCGACGGCAGCGATCCGGTGCAGCTCACGCGCGATCCCGAGCGGCGCGACTGGTTTCCGCACGTCTCGCCCGACGGCAAGTGGATCGTCTTCGTGTCGTTCGGACTCGACGTGGCAGTGACCGACCATCCCCCCAATCGCGAGGACGTGGCGCTCAAGATCATGCCCGCCGACGGCAGCGCGCCGCCCCAGGTGCTGACGCGGCTGTTCGGCGGGCAGGGCACGATCAATGTGCCGAGCTGGTCGCCCGACGGAAAGCAAATCGCGTTCGTGAGCTACCGGCTGGTGCGCTGAACGCGGGATGCGGCGCGGCGCCGCTTTTGCGGGACGAGGCGCGGACGGCGGCGGCTGGTGCCGGGACCTTTCCCGCGTAATCATTCAGCGGTTGTCAGCCGATCGGAGCGTTGGGGATGCGTTACCGCCTTGCCGCCATGTGCGTCGCCCTTCTCGCCGCGGGGCCGGCGGCAGGGCAGGATTTCCCGGCGATCGGGAGCCAGTATGTGGATTTCGGCGCGTCGATGGCGTCGGTCGGGCAATTGAACAATGTCCTCGGCGCGACGGTCCGGAGCGGTGGCGGGGAGCGCCCGACGCGCGCGCCGACCCGTTCGAACGCCGCCGCCGGCACGCGTTATCGGAGTTCTCCCGAGGTCTCCAGCAAGGTCCGCGCGCAGTTTGCCGACTTCGTCGCGCGCGCGGACCCGGGCAATGCCGATCGCTTGCGCAAGGCCGTCCAGCAGAACGATCTGTTGGGGCTGTGGGAAAAGCATGTCGCGGTGGACGGGCTGCGGCGCGGCGACGTGGCCGACGCGATGACGAGCTATTGGGTGCAGAACTGGCAGATTGCCAACAAGGTACCGTTCGCCAGCCGCGCGCAAGTGCAGGCGGTGCGCGGGCAGGTGGTGCGGGCGCTCGGCACGAGCCCGGCCTTTGCGAGGATGGGCGATGCCGAGCGGCAGGCGCTGGCCGAGACGTTCATGCTCAATTTCGTGGCGCAGGGCTGGGCTTATTCGGATGCGGCGAGCCGGCGCGACGCCGCCGCGGTAGCCCGGCTCTCCGACGCGGCGGCCGCGCGCTTCCGCAAGGACATGAACCTTGACCTGCGCCGGCTGAAGCTGACCGGGGCGGGGCTCGTCGGCTGAGCGGGTACATATAAAGATATCTTTATATCCGACTTGCGCATTCCCATCTGACGCGGTAGGGCGCGCCAATCGCGGCCGGCGGGTCCGGCGCGCCGACCCTTTATACCTGCTGGAGATCAGCCCGTGGCTACCGTGCTCGACAAGAACGACTACGTCATCAAGGACATCGAACTCGCCGCTTTCGGCCGCAAGGAAATCGAAATCGCCGAGACCGAGATGCCCGGCCTGATGAGCCTGCGCGAGGAATTCGGCCCGTCGCAGCCCTTGAAGGGCGCGCGGATCACCGGTTCGCTGCACATGACGATCCAGACCGCGGTGCTGATCGAGACGCTCACCGCGCTCGGCGCCGAGGTCCGCTGGGCGACCTGCAACATCTTCTCGACGCAGGACCACGCCGCCGCCGCGATCGCCGCTGCGGGCATCCCCGTGTTCGCCGTGAAGGGCGAGAGCCTCGCCGAATATTGGGACTATGTCGGCGACATCTTCAACTGGGGCGCCGACGGTGACGGCACGACCGCCAACATCATCCTCGACGATGGCGGCGACGCGACGATGTTCGCGCTCTGGGGTGCCAAGCTCGAAGCCGGCGCGACGTTGGGCGAACCGGAGAATGACGAGGAAGTCGAGTTCCAGCGCGCGCTGAAGGCGTTCATCGCCAAGTATCCGGGTTACCTGACCGAGACGGTCAAGAACCTGAAGGGCGTCTCGGAAGAGACCACCACCGGCGTCCACCGCCTGTACGAGATCGCCAAGAAGGGCGAGCTGCCGTTCCCTGCGATCAACGTCAACGACAGCGTCACCAAGTCGAAGTTCGACAATCTCTATGGCTGCAAGGAATCGCTGGTCGACGCGATCCGCCGCGCCACCGACGTGATGCTCGCCGGCAAGGTCGCCGTGGTCGCCGGCTTCGGCGACGTCGGCAAGGGCTCGGCCCAGTCGCTCCGCAACGGCGGCGCGCGCGTTCTCGTCACCGAGATCGACCCGATCTGCGCGCTGCAGGCGGCGATGGAAGGCTTCGAGGTCGTGACGATGGAAGAGGCCGTGCGGCGCGCCGACATTTTCGTGACCGCGACCGGCAATGCCGACGTGATCACCGCCGATCACATGCGTGCGATGAAGCCGATGTCGATCGTCTGCAACATCGGCCACTTCGACAGCGAGATCCAGATCGCCGCGCTGTCGAACTACGAGTGGGACGAAGTGAAGCCGGGCACCGACCTGGTGAAGTTCCCCGACGGCAAGCAGATCATCATCCTCGCCAAGGGCCGCCTCGTGAACCTCGGCTGCGCCACCGGCCACCCGAGCTTCGTGATGTCGTCGTCGTTCACCAACCAGACGCTCGCGCAGATCGAGCTGTGGACCAAAGGCGAGAACTACAAGAACGAAGTCTATGTGCTCCCGAAGCATCTCGACGAGAAGGTCGCGGCGCTGCACCTTGAGAAGCTGGGCGTGAAGCTTTCGAAGCTCAGCCAGAAGCAGGCCGACTATATCGGCGTGCCGGTGGAAGGGCCGTTCAAGCCGGATCACTACCGCTACTGAGCCTTTTCGGCATCGGCTGAAAACGGGCCGCGTCTCCACCAGGAGGCGCGGCTCTTTTCGTTTCGGCTGCTGTTCGTGTGTTGCAACAATGATACACTGTGGCAATAACTGTCACTTGGTGTTGCGGCGCAGCGGGAACGGAAACACTGTAGAAACATAGTACGGAAAAGTCGGGCACTTGTTTAAAGGGGAGTTGTAATGGCGTTTTTCCTTGTTCGCTCGCGTCGGCCGGCTAGCCGCGCGCGCCTCGCTCTGGCCTCGTCGCTGCTGGCCATGACGATCGCCACGCCGGCATTCGCGCAGGACACGCCGGATCCGGCGCAGACCGACGCGACTACGGCCACCCAGGACCAGGCGCCCGAGACCGAGATCGTGGTCACCGGTTCGCGCATCGCGCGCCCCGAACTGTCGCTGCCCAATCCGGTGCAGATCGTCACGGCCCAAACCATCGAACAATCGGGCAAGACCAACCTCACCGAGTTTCTGATCGACAACCCCGCGTTGCTGGGATCGCAGAGCAATGTGGACGTCGCCGGATCGGCACTCACCGGCGGCGCGCAGAATGTCGGCGTGAACTTGCTCGATCTGCGCAACCTGGGCGCCAACCGCACGCTGGTGCTGGTCGACGGTCGCCGGCATGTCGCGGGCTATCCCGGCATCGCCTCTGTCGACATCAACACCATTCCGACCGATCTGGTCCAAAGCGTGGAAATTCTGACCGGCGGCGCGTCGGCGGTCTATGGCGCGGACGGCGTGACCGGCGTGGTCAACTTCATCCTCAAGAAGGATTTCGAGGGTCTGCGCCTGCGCGCGCAGAACAACATTTCGGAGCGTGGCGATGCGGGCTCGCGCTTCTTCGCGGTGACCGCCGGCAAAAACTTCGCCGGGGGCCGGGGCAATATCACGGCGACCTACGAATTCCAGGAAACGGATCGGTTCAGCCAGCTCAAGCGCCTGAATTATGGCCGGACCGGGCCGAGCTACTCCTTCCAGCGCAATCCGGCCGACGGCGCGCCTGGCAGCGCGGGCGATAATCCCAACGTTCCCGACCGCGTCCTGCTCACCGGTCTGTTATGGGCCGACAGCTCGCTTGGCGGCGCGGTCGACCTCGACCAGGACTTCGCGCCCGATTTCACCGGCGAAGGCGGCGTCTATGATCCGGGCACCTATGTTCCCGGCACGGCGTTCACGATCGGCGGATCGAGCACTCCGCGCGAAAGCTATTATGGCGACTTCACGCCGTACAGCCGCCGCCACGTCGCGCAGGCTTTCGGCCGGTTCGAGTTCAGCCCGGCGTTCGAGGTCTATGCCGAGGCCAAGTATGTGCGGTCCAAGGCGGTCACCCAGGGGCAGCCGTCCTACGACCTCTACACGACGCTGTTCGCCGACAATTACTTCCTGGCTCAGCGCTACGGTGCGGCCGCGATCACCGGCGATGCGTGGTTCAGTCGCGACAATTTCGACTTCGGCATTCGCCAGTACGAGATGGAACGCGAACTGTGGCGCACCGTCGTTGGTTTCAAGGGCGACCTGGGGTCGAACCTGAAATACGATGTGTCCTATGTGTTCGGTCAATCGACCCAGCGCGGCACCAATCGCAACGATCGCATCGCGGACCGCTATTATGCGGCACTGGATTCGGTGTCGGACGGCGCCGGCGGCGTCACTTGCCGCATCAACCTGCCGGGGCAGACCACCATCAACGGCGAAAGCCTTGGCAATCCGGTCGTCTACACCGGCGCGCCGGTCAGCTTCCGGCCGGGCCAGTGCGTGCCGCTCAACATCCTGGGCAACGGCACGCCGTCGCAGGCGGCGCTCGACTTCGTGACGGTCGATCACACCAGCTGGGCGCGCATTCGCCAGCACGTCGCGTCGGCAGTGCTGTCGGGCGACACCGGAACGTTCTTCAACCTGCCGGGCGGCGCGCCGGGCTTCGCCATCGGTGCGGAATACCGCAAAGAGGAAAGCCGCTTCGTTCCTTCGGCGGAGTCGCAGGCAGGTTGGCTGATCGACGATTCCCAGGCTTCGGTCGACACGGGTTCGTTCGACGTCAAGGAAGTGTTCGGCGAAATCAACCTGCCGATCCTTTCCGACATGGCGTTCGCGCAGAACCTGTCGCTCGGTGGCGCGATCCGCTACTCGGATTACTCGTCGATCGGCAACACCCTGACATGGAACGTCAACGGCAGCTACTCGCCGGTGCGTGACATCACGTTCCGCGCCACTTACTCGCAGGCGGTGCGCGCGCCGAACATCAGCGAGCTCTATGCGCAGCAGAGCGGCACCTTCGAGTTCATCACCGATCCGTGCGGTATCGATCGTTTGACGGAAGGCACGACGTATCGTGCAGCGAACTGCACCGCGGCACTGACGGCGCTGGGCATCAACCCCGCGACGTTCGATCCCGCGAACAGTTCGTTCTCGCCGCAGAACAGCAGCCTTGCCGGCTTCAGCGGCGGCAACCCCGATCTGACCGAAGAGACGGCCAAGACCTGGACCGCGGGCATCGTCCTTCGGCCGAGCTTCGTTCCGGGGCTGTCGGTCACGGCGGACTGGTACGATATCAGGCTGACGCAGGCGGTGCAGTATTCCACTGCACAGGATATCGTCGACCTGTGCTATGATCAGCCGACCACGACCAACGTATATTGCCAGTTGCTGACGCGCAGCCCGACGACCGGGTTCGTCTCGTCGTACCAGGTGATCCCGCAGAACGTGGCTTCGTTCAAAACCGCGGGTCTCGACGTGACGCTGGACTACCGGTTCGAGCCGTTCAACAACGCTGGTACGTTCAACCTGCGCTTCAGGGGCAATTACCTGCATCGGCTCAATTTCGTGCCGAGCCTGGGAGCGGATCCCGAGAACCAGCTCGACTCGGCCACTTACCCGGCGCCCAAGTACAGCGCGACGTTCGACCTCGGCTGGACCAAGGGACCGCTGTCGATCAATTACGGTATCAACTGGTGGAGCAAAACGCGTCGCGTTACGCGCGAACAGGAGGCGGCAAACCCGGATTACCTGCCCGCCGAGTTCATCTGGTACAAGGAGAAGTGGGATCACGAGCTGTTCGCCAGCTATGACGTGGACGAGCGCTTCAACATCTATGCCGGCATCAACAACCTGTTCGACAGCAAGCCGGATGTCGGTGCCGTGGCCTATCCTATCAGCGCCGTCGGTCGCTCTTTCTTCGTGGGCGTCAAGGCCAATTTCTTCTGATGCCAGACGTGGCTGCTGCGTCTCGCCTGAGGCGCGGCGGCCGGCACACACGCGAATTGCGAGGGGCTCGGCAACGCCGGGCCCCTTTGCTTTTGCCCGGCGCAATTGCGAGGCTGGCGCCGGGATGCATTGCGGCAGCGTGGCGGGCTTGGGCCTCCGGTTTGTTCGAATCCTATAAGCAGCAGCGGATTTCGCAGTGGCAGCCCGAGCTTCCGCTGCAACCGGCGGTGCTTCAGTCGACCGATCCGGCATTTGCGTCGGATCGTCCCGGCGAACCGGCCGGTGTTGCGACCGATGGGAGGTTCGCTTCGTTAGACCCTTGAATTGTGAGGGATAGCGAAGCGCATCTCGATGCCGAGCCCGCGCGCGAACGGATCGCCGAGATCCTGCGGCTGGCTATGGGCGCGCCCGAGGAAGAGGCGCTGGAGGACGAGACCCGGCGGCTGATGCTGCAGCTCTCGATCGAGCCACTCGACAACGCGACTCCGGAATTCGCCTCGGTCGCGCCGCCCCGTCAAACCCGGCGACCGCTTCTCAACCGGCTTCTCGGCAAGACCATATACGAGCCCCGCGCATAGCGACGCGCGCAAGCCGCTTTCCGATCGGCGGCGCTTTGCCTAATGGTTGGGCCATGATGTTGCAGCGAAGCCGCGGAGAGGCGGCTTGATCGAGATTCCGCAGTCGGCGGCGATAGTGGCGGGGGCGGTGCTCGCCCTGCTGCTGTTCGGTGGCACCTGGCTGCTCTTCACCGGCCTGAGGATCCGCGCGGATGTACGCGAAACCGCCAACCGGGATGCACGGCTGGCCGCGCTGGTCGCCGGATCGCCGGCGCAGGCAATGGTGGTGCGTGCCGACGGGCGGGTCGAGGTACCGCGGCGGCTGGCCGACTGGCTGGGACTGGACCTCCTGCCGCGCGAGCTCTCCGATCTTGCCGGGATCGAGGGCGGACTGGTGGCTGACGACGCCGCCGTGCTTTCCGAGCATGTCCTCGCCGCGCAAAAGGCCGGGCAGTCCTTCAGCATGTCGGTTCGCGCGCAGGGATCCGAACGCGCATTGCTGGTGATCGGGGAGCGGGCCAGCGATTCGATGCACCTGCCCGGCGGGGTGGTGCTGTGGTTCCTCGACGCGACCGAGAGCCAGAGCGAGATCAACCGGCTCCAGCGCGAGGGCGTTCGGCTTCGGACGGCCTTCGACGCGCTGACCGCGCTGATCGAGGCGGCGCCGATGCCGATGTGGTATCGCGGGCCCGATCTCAGATTGTTGATGGTAAATTCGGCCTATGTCCGCGCAGTCGAGGGTGGCGACAGCGAGGACGTGGTCGCGCGTGGGCTCGAATTGGTCGAGGGCGCCGGGCTGGGCGGGCCGCTCGCCAACGCCGCGATCGCGCGCGACACCGGCGAGCCGCAGATCACGGCGATGCCGGCGACGATCGACGGCGCGCGGCGGATGCTGCGGCTGCACGACGTGCCGCTGCCCACCGGCGGCGTCGCCGGCTTTGCGATCGACATCGAGGAATTCGAGCAACTCCGCGGCGGGCTCAAACGGTTCGGCGAGGCGCAGCGGGCGATGCTCGATCGCCTGTCCGCGGGCGTGGCGCAATTCGCGCCCGATCGGGCCATGGCGTTCTGCAACCAGCCCTTCCGCCGCATGTTCGCGATGAAGACCGAATGGCTGGCCGATCGGCCCGAGTTCGATCGGGTGCTCGATCGGATGCGCGAGGCCAATCGCATTCCCGAAGTGCGCGACTATCCGGCGTGGAAGGCCGAGCGCCGCGAATGGTTCACTGCGCCGGAGGCGGTCGAAGAAACGTGGAGCGTCGCGGGCGCGCATCTGCGCGTGGTCGCGCAGCCTTTGCCGGAGGGCGGGCTGTTGCTCATCTTCGAGGATCGCACCCAGCAATTCGAGCTGCAGCGCGAGCATGGCGAAATGCAACAGGTGCGTACCGCGACGCTGGAAAGCCTGGCCGAAGCGGTCGCGGTGTTCGGCAAGGGGCGGCTGCAATTGTGGAACCGGAAGTTCCGCCAGGTCTGGGGTTTCGAGGACAGCTTCCTCGACGGGCATCCGCAGATCGGCCAGCTGGTCAAGGCGGCGGGGCCCAAACTCACCAATCCGGGCCGCGCCGATGTGCTGGGCGATCTGATCGGGATGGCCGCCAAGGACCGGCAGACGCGCGGCAGCAGCGTGGCGTTCGCCGACGGGAGGCATTTCGAGGTCACCGCGGTGCCGCTGCCCGACGGCAACGCGCTGGTGACGATGCTCGACACCACCGATCATCACCGCGCGGAAAGCGCGCTGCGCGATCGCAACGAGGCGCTGGTGGCGGCGGATCGCGTCAAGACCGCGTTCGTCGCGAACATGAGCTACGAGCTGCGCACGCCGCTGACGTCGATCAAGGGCTTCACCGAGATGCTGCACGGTGGTTTTGCGGGGAAGCTCACCAAGGGTGCAGTCGAATATACCGAGGCGATCCTCGTCTCGGTCGATCGGCTGAGTGCGCTGGTCGACGATGTGCTCGATCTGACGCAGAGCGAGGGCGCGCCGCTGGAGAAGATGCCGGTCGATCTCGAACTGGCGGCCAATGCCGCCGCCGAAGCGGTCGCACCGCTGGCAAAGAACAAGAAGATCGAGCTGGTGGTCGAGGATGCGGGGACGGCGGGCACCGTCACCGGGGACCTGCGCCGGCTGCGGCAAGTGATCGAGCATCTGCTGCGGCATGCAGTGGCCTGCACCCCGGAGAATGGGCGCGTGCTGCTGCATCTCGACGGCAACAAGAAAGTCGCGCGGGTGATCGTCTCCGACAATGGGCCGGGGATGAGCGCGGAAGCGGTGTCCAAGGCGTTCGACAGCTTCGCCCAACATGGTTTCTCGCGCAACGGCGAGCGCGCGCTGGGGCTCGGCATGCCGCTCGCCAAGCAGTTCGTCGAGGCGCATGGTGGACGGATCGAACTGATCTCCGAACCTGGCGAAGGCACGCTGGTGACGGTGGAGCTGCCGCGATGAAGCAAGTCGGATTTTGATGCGGCTTTCCTCCCCAGAAGATTCGCTGGCGCTTGGCGAAAGGCTCGCTGCCGTCGTTCGGCCGGGCGACGTGATCGCGCTCTCGGGGCCGCTCGGGGCGGGCAAGACGAGTATCGCGCGGGGGCTGCTCGCCGCACTCGGACTGGAAGAGGAAGCGCCGAGCCCGAGCTTCGCGATCGTCCAACCCTATGACCCGCCGCACGTGCGCTTCCCGGTGCTGCACGTCGATCTCTATCGAATCGAGGAGCCCGAGGAGGCCGAGGAATTGGGGCTCGACGAGGCACGCGAAGATTCGCTGCTGATCGTCGAATGGCCCGAGCGGCTGGGCGAAGATTATTGGCACGACGCGCTGTGGCTCAGCCTGGAACTGACGCCGGATGGCGCGCGTGCCTTGACAGCGAAGGTACCCGCGGCATGGAGGGATCGATGGCTCCTGACATGAATCCGCCCGCCGCGGCGCCCGACTTCCTGATTGCCGCCGGATGGGAGGGAGCCGAGATCCGGCCGCTCGCCGGCGACGCTTCGTTCCGGCGCTATTTCCGCGTCGTCCATCACGACCGCAGCGCGATCCTGATGGACGCGCCGCCGCCGCACGAGGACCCGCGCCCGTTCATATCGATCGCGCGCTGGCTGACCGGACGCGGCTTCGCGGCGCCGTCGATCCTCGCGGAGAATCTCGTACACGGTCTCGTCCTGCTCGAGGATTTCGGAGATGCGCGGCTGCGCGAGACGGTGGACGCCGCACCTGAGAGCGAGCTGCGGCTCTACGAGGAAGCAGTCGATCTGCTGATCCGGTTGGGCCAGCACGAGGCGGCGGACATCCGCGCTTATGACCTTGCCGAATATCAGCGCGAGGCGGGACTGCTGCCCGAATGGTACACCCCCGCGGTGGGTCTCGAAGTCGACATGCAGGGCTATGTCGATGCGTGGGATGCGGTACTCGCGCCGCTGCTCGCGGGTCACACGCCCGTCACGGTGCTGCGCGATTACCATGCCGAGAACATCATGCTGATCGAGGGCAGCGAGAGTTTGGGCTTGCTCGATTTCCAGGACGCGTTGGCGGGGCATCCAGCCTATGACCTCGTCTCGCTGCTGCAGGACGCGCGGCGCGACGTGGCGCCCGAGCTCGAGACCGCGATGCTCGACCGCTACAAGAGGATCACAGGCGCGGGCGACGCTTTCGACGTGGCCTATCACGTGCTCGGCGCGCAGCGGAACGCCAAGATCGTCGGCATCTTCACGCGGCTGTGGAAGCGCGACGGCAAGCCGCGTTATCCGGGGCTGTGCCCGCGCGTCTGGGGCTATCTGGAGCGCGACCTGAAGCATCCGGCGCTCAAGCCCGTGGCCGACTGGTTCGACGCCAATGTTCCCGTCGAGCTGCGCGGCGACCCCCTCGCCATCGTCGGCGAATGACCGCGATCTATTCGCTGCGGCCGCAGCCCGAGGCGGCAGTGCCCGAAACCGCGATGGTGATGGCGGCCGGGCTCGGCAAAAGGATGCGCCCGCTGACCGCGACGCGGCCCAAGCCTCTGGTCGAAGTGGCGGGCAAGGCACTGATCGATCACAGCATCGATCACCTGCGCGCCGCGGGCGTGAAGCGCGCGATCGTCAACGTCCATTATCTCGCCGACCAGATGGAGGCGCATCTCAAGGCGCGGGTGAAGGACATCGAGGTCCTGATCTCCGACGAACGCAAGCAGCTGATGGAGACCGGCGGCGGGATCGTCCAGGCGCGCGAGATGATCGGCGACAAGCCGTTCCTATGCGTCAACAGCGACAATCTGTGGATCGATGGGCCAATCGACGCGATCCGCGCGCTCGCGGCGCAGTGGGACGACGATCGGATGGACGCATTGCTGCTGCTGATCCCGCTCGCGCGCGCCAATTGCCATGGGGGACAGGGCGATTTCCGGCTCGACGCGATGGGGCGGATCACCGAGCGGCGCAAGCCCGGCCGGCTGGCACCGTTCGTGTTCATCGGCGTCTCGATCCTCTCGCCGCGGCTGATCCGCGACTGGCCCGAGGGGCCGTTCTCGACGAACCTGTTCTTCAACCGCGCGCTCGAGGCGGGACGGTTGTGGGGCGTGGTGCACCAGGGGCTGTGGTTCGATGTCGGCACGCCCGTGGCGGTCGGCGCGGCGGAGGCAGTGCTGGCGGAGATGTGATTCCCTTGTTCCCCTCCCTGCAAGGGAGGGGCTAGGGGTGGGTGCGCCGCGACGAGCGGCGCTCTTGCCCAGCATCGACAAGGCTCGCTACGCTCGCCACCCACCCCCGACCCCTCCCTTGCAGGGAGGGGAGTGAGAAGAGTTTGCCCGAACGCCTCCATCTCTACACGATCCCGCCGCATCGCGCCTTTGCCGATACGCTGGCGATCGGGCTGGTGCGGCGCTTCGGGAGCGATCCGATGCGGCTTGCGCGGGGGCTGGTGCTGCTCCCCAACAACCGCGCCAAGCGGGCGATCCAGGATGCGTTCGTCCGCGCCAGTGAAGGCGGGTTGCTGCTGCCGCGGCTGGTCGCGGTGGGGGATCCCGAGCTCGACGAGGCGGTGTTCGATACTGCCGACGACGCGGAGCCGATTCCGCCCGCAGTCGATCCGCTCCAACGGCGGATGATCCTCGCGCGGCTGATCCAGGAGGCGGGCTCTCCGGTCGATGCGGCCGAGGCGGTGCGGCTGGCCGGCGATCTCGCCACCACGCTCGACCAGCTGCTGATCGAGGAAGTCGCCCCGCGCGCGCTCAAGGAGATCGAGCTCAGCCAGGAGCTGTCGGCGCATTGGGAGCGCTCGCTGGCTTTGTTCGAGATCGTATTGACCCGCTGGCCGAAGGAACTCGACCGGCTCGGGCGGATCGATCTTGCGGAGCGGCGCCGGCGGCTGATCGACAAGATGGCGAAGCGGTGGCGGAGCGCTCCGCCCGAGGGGTTCGTCTGCGCCGCGGGTATCACCGCGTCCGCGCCGGCTTTTGCGCGGCTGCTGCGCACCGTCGCGGGGCTGCCGCAGGGGATGGTGGTGCTGCCCGGGCTCGCCACCGGGATCAGCGAAGCCGAATGGGATGCGCTCGGTCCACACAAGCCCGATCCGGTCACCGGTCGGCGGCGGCGGAACCTCGAGAGCCATCCGCAATTCCACCTGAAGCTGCTGCTCGACCGGATGGGCGTGCATCGCAGCGAGTTCGACCCGTGGCGCGTGGTCAGCGAGCATGACGCTCCGCCCGCGCGCAGCAAGGCGATCGCATCGGCGATGGCGCCGCCCGAGCTGACGCACGGCTGGACGTCGCTCCCCGCCGCCGAGCGCCGCCTCGACGGTGTCCGCGTGCTCGACGTGGCCACGCCCGCCGAGGAAGCGCAGGGCATCGCGCTGGCGCTGCGCGAAGTGCTGGAGACGCCGGGGCGGACCGCGGCCCTGGTCACGCCCGATCGCGCGCTGGCCCGGCGGGTCGCGGCGCATTGCGCGCGCTGGGGCATAGCGGTCGACGATTCGGCGGGCCAGCCGCTGTCGATCCTGCCGCCGGGCACGTTGCTGCTCGCGCTCGCCGATGCCGCCGCACAGGGTTTCGCGCCCTTGCCGTTGCTGACCTTGCTCAAACATCCGCTGACGATGACGGAACGCCGCGCCGAATGGCTGGAGGGCGTGCGTCTGCTCGATCGGGCGATGCGCGGGCCGCGCCCCGCACCGGGGCTCGCCGGGATCGACCGGCATCTGGCCGAGCAGGACGGGCGCGACGGGCATTTGCGCCAAGCGGCGGAGCGCTGGTGGCCGGAGGCTCGGGCGCTACTCGCGCCGCTGGAGGCGCTGTTCGCGGGCGGGCCGCAGCCGGTGCCGGCGCTGCTCGCGGCGCTGCGTGAGACGGCGCAGGCGCTCGGCGGCGACGCGCTCTGGGCACGCGCCGAGGGACGCGAGGCTGCCGGCCTGCTCGATGCCGCCGAGCGCGAGGCGGCGAACGGCCCGCCGCGTGCCGAACCCGAGACGCTCGCGCCGATGCTGCGCACGCTGATGGAGGAAGTCGCGGTGCGGCCGCCGCAGGGCGGGCATCCGCGGCTGGCGATCCTCGGCCTGATCGAGGCGCGGCTGCAGACCGCCGATCTGATGATCCTCGGCGGATTGAACGAAGGCGTATGGCCGGGGTTGCCCGCACCCGATCCGTGGCTTGCGCCGCGGATCCGGGCGGAATTGGGACTGCCGGGGCTGGAGCGCCGCATCGGGCTTTCGGCGCATGATCTGGCGGGGGCGCTGGGGGCGCCGCAAGTGTTGCTCACGCGGGCGCGGCGCGATGCCAGCGCGCCGACCATCGCCTCGCGCTTCTGGCTGCGGCTCGAGGCGCTGTCGGGCGGGCTTGAGCGAGCAGGGGAGATCGCGGCCTGGCTGCGCGGGATCGACGATCCGGGCAAGCATCTGCCCGCCGATCGTCCGGCGCCGCAACCTCCCGTGGAACTGCGGCCCAAGGCTTTGTCGGTGACCGAAGTCGATCGCCTCAAGGCCGATCCCTACGCCTTCTACGCGCGGCGGATGCTGCGGCTGATGCCGCTCGATCCGGTCGACGCCGATCCCAGCGCGGCGTGGCGGGGGACTGCAGTGCACGCGGTGCTCGAACGCTGGTTCGAGGAAGACGATTGCGCGCCCGACAAGTTGCGTGCGCGCGCCGAGGCGATGCTGGCCGACGAGCGAACCCATCCGATGATGCGCGCTTTGTGGGCGCCGCGGCTGATGGAAGCGATCGACTGGATCGCGGGCGCGATCGCCGCCGATCCGTCGCGAAAGGTGATAGCAGTCGAGAAGCGCGGGGTGATCCCGTTCGCGGGTGTCGAACTCAGCGGCACCTTCGACCGGATCGACCGGATGGGCGACGGCAGCCTCGCGATCGTCGACTACAAGACCGGCAAGCCGCCGAGTCTCGCCGCGGTGCGCGAGGGGTTCAGCCTGCAGCTCGGATTGCTCGGGCTGATCGCCGAGCGCGGCGGGTTCGAGGGGATAGAGGGGCGGGCGAAGCAATTCGAATATTGGTCGCTGTCGAAGAACAGCCGGGGGACCTTCGGCTATGTCGAGAGCCCGTGCGATCCGAAGCGCCGCGATTACCTGCCCGCTGACGAGTTCATCGACCGCGCGGTGGCGCAATTCGAGGGCGCGGCGGCGATGTGGCTGACCGGCGACGAGCCGTTCACCGCGAAGCTGCACCCGGATTACGCGCCGTACGCCGAGTATGACCAGCTGATGCGGCGCGATGAATGGTATGGGCGTGACTGAAATCCGCCTCCTTCTTGCTCCCCTCCCTGAAAAGGAGGGGCTGGGGGTGGGTGCCGCCGCGCAGACGGCGGCCGTCTCGCGCGCTCTAAGCTCGCTTCGCTCGCTACCCACCCCCGACTCCTCCCTTTCAGGGAGGGGAGTCCGGTGAGTGTTCGTCCCCTCCACCCGCTCAAGGGCAACCAGCGCCGGGCCAGCGACCCGGCACGGCACGTCTGGCTCTCCGCCTCGGCGGGGACCGGCAAGACGCAGGTGCTCGCCGCGCGCGTCTGGAGGCTATTGCTCGCCGGGGTGGATCCCGGCGCGATCCTGTGCCTGACCTTCACCAAGGCGGGCGCGGCCGAGATGTCCGAGCGGATCACCAGCCGGCTCGCGCGCTGGGTGCGCGCCAGCGACAAGGAGCTGGTCGACGATCTCGATGCGCTGGGGGAGAGCATCTCGCCCGAAGGCCGCGCCCGCGCACGCACCCTGTTCGCCAAGGTGCTCGACGCGCCCGGCGGCGGGATCCGCATCCAGACGATCCACAGCTTCTGCCAGTCTTTGCTTTCGGCCTTTCCGGTCGAGGCGGGGCTGGTCCCGGGCTTCCGGCCGCTCGACCAGCGCGAGGAAGCGGTGCTCGTGCGCGAGGCATTGGCGGAGATGCTGATCGATGCCGGGCGCGAGGGGCGCACCGGGCTGATCGACGCGGTCGGCGCGCTCAGCCTCAGGCTCGGCGAGGGCAAGGCCGAGGCGTTCCTCAAAATGTGCGCGTCGAATGCCGAGGCCATGGACGCGCTGCCGAGCGGCATCCAGCCGTTCCTGCGCCGCGCGATGGGTTTGCCTTCGGGCGATATCGGCGCCGAGATCGAGCGAAGCTGCGGCGACGACGCATTCGATCTCGCGGGGCTGCGCGAGATCGCTGCGATGAACGCGAGCTGGGGCACCAAATCGGGGCTCGCGCGCGCCGAAGAGATCGCGATGTGGGTGACGCTGCCGCCGGGCAAGCGCGCGCTGCGGCTGGCGGACCTCCATTCGGTCTGGGCAACTGCCAAGGGCGAGCCGCGCTCGTTCGGCAAGGGGCAGGCGCCGCAGGATGCGGGCTATGCCGATCTCGCAATGCGGCTGCACGGGCGATGCGCCGAATTGCTGGGAATGAAGGTCCAGGCCGAGTTCGCCGATCTGCTCGCGCGCGGACTCGAGGCGGGGCGCGCCTATGCCGACACCTATGCGCGGGCCAAGCGACGGGTGGGCGCGGTCGACTTCAACGATCTGATTCGCCGCACCGTCGAGCTGCTCGGCCAGCCGGGCATGGGCGAATGGGTGCGCTACAAGCTCGATCAGGTGACCGAGCATGTCCTGATCGACGAGGCGCAGGACACCAACCCGCAGCAATGGGCGATCGTCAGCAAGATCGTCGACGAGTTCTTCGTCGGCGAGGGCACGCGCGCCGAAACGCTACGCACGCTGTTCACCGTCGGCGACTACAAGCAGGCGATCTTCGGCTTTCAGGGCACCGACCCGATCTATTTCCGCGCGGCGTTCGAGCGGTTCCGCGCGCTTTCGAACTACCAGCCCGATGCCGGGTTCGACGTGGAACCGCGCCCGGTCGAGGAATTGTCGCTGACGCACAGCTTCCGCTCGACCGCACCGGTGCTCGAGTTCGTCGACGCGGCGATCGGCGAGTTGCCCGAGCCGGGCATGGGCACCGACGGCGAATTGCATGCCAGCGAAGTGCCCGGCCCCGGCACCGTGACGCTCTGGGCACCGACGATCGAGGGCGGAACCGAAGCCGAGGAAGAGGAATGGGTTCGCGACGCGACCCGCGAGCATGCCAAACGGATCGCCCGGGCGATAAAGGGCTGGCTCGACGACGGGCTGATGCTGGAGAGCAAAGGCAGGGCGCTGCGCCCCGAGGACGTGATGATCCTCGTCAAGCGCCGCGGCGAGCTCGCTTCGCTGATCGTCGCGCGGCTCTATGCCGAGGGGGTGCCGGTGGCGGGAGTCGACCGGTTGCGGCTCAATGCGCCGCTGGCGGTGCAGGACCTGCTGGCGGCGGTGCGCTTCGTGCTCCAGCCCGAGGACGATCTGTCGCTGGCGTCGCTTTTGGTCTCGCCGCTGATCGGGTGGAGCCAGGACGATCTCATGAAGGCTGCGCTGCGGCCGAGGCACGCATCGCTGTGGCGACATTTGCGCGACACCGCCAAGGACCGGATCGCACCGCTGGAGGCGCTGCTCAATCGCGCCGATTTCACCACGCCCTATCGCTTCCTCGAAGAGATCCTCTCCGGGCCGCTCGACGGGCGTCGGAAATTGCTGCTGCGGCTGGGCGAAGAGGCGCGCGATCCGATCGAGGAACTGCTCAACGCCGCGCTCAACTTCGAGAATGTGGCGACGCCCTCGCTCCAGCGCTTCCTCGACTGGTTCGATCGCGGCGATGTCGAGATCGTTCGCGATGCCGCGCAGCCGGCGGGCGCGGTGCGGGTGATGACCGCGCACGGCGCCAAGGGGCTGCAGGCGCCGTTGGTGATCCTCGCCGATGCGACGGTGGATCCGACGCGGAGCCCGCGCGATTTCCTGCTCTGGGCGCCGGAGGATTACGAAAATGCGCCGTTCCCGATCTTCCGGCCGCGCGCGGCGGAGCGGGGCGGGGCGCTCGATGCGGTGGTGAGCCAGGTCGATGCGCGCGAGCTTCAGGAGCATTGGCGACTATTCTATGTCGCGGCGACGCGCGCCGAGGAGCGACTGTTGATCACCGGCGCGCTCGGCCCGCAGGCGAAGGGCGAGCCGCCGGCCGCAAGCTGGTACGCCACCTGCGTGCGCGCTTTCGATGCGCTGGAAGTGGCGGCAGGCGATGTCCGGGAGTTCCGCGGTCTGGCGCCCCCTGCGCCTGTCGCGGCGGTTGCGCGCACCGTGGAGGTTGCGGCTGCCGATCCGGCGCTGCCCGAATGGATCGCGCGTCCGGCGCCCGAGGAAGCGCGTCCGCCGCGGCCGCTCGCGCCGTCGGCACTGGGCGACGACAGCGTCGCCGATCCGCCGCCCGGCCCCGCAATGCGCGTCGCTGCCGAGCGCGGGCGCCTGCTCCACGCGTTGTTCGAGCGATTGCCTGCCCTCGCGCCCGACATGCGCGAAGCGGCGGCCGAGCGCTGGCTGGCCGGGCCGGGTGGAGTTGCGGATGCCGAGGCGCGCTCGGAGATTGCAGGCGCCGCGCTGGCAGTGATCGGCGATCCGGGCTTTTCTGCCTTGTTCGCGCCCGATGCGCTCGCCGAGGCGCCTATCGCGGCGGTGGTGGAGGGGCTGGTCGTGTCGGGCACGGTCGACCGGCTGGTGGTCGGCCCCGACGGCGTCCGTGTCGTCGATTTCAAGACCGGGAGGCGGGCGCCGGGCAGCGTCGAGGAGATCCCGCCTTATCATCTTCGGCAGATGGCGGCCTATAGCGCGGCATTGGCGGTGATCTTCCCGGGGCGCCGGATCGAAGCCGCCTTGCTCTATACCGCGGGGCCGACGCTGCATGTGCTGCCCGATGACCTGCTCGCCGCGCACAAGGCGGACTTGGTCGCCACGGAGCAAAGCTTGGCGCCGCGCGCTTGAGCCGGAGCGGCTGGACACATAGATATACGCCCAAGACTTTATCAGGAGACCGTTCATGGCCACGCAGGCTACCACCGACGCCAGCTTCGATGCCGATGTCCTCCAGGCGGACAAGCCTGTGCTCGTGGATTTCTGGGCCGAGTGGTGCGGGCCGTGCCGGATAATCGCCCCGGCGCTCGAGGAACTGGCGAGCGAGCTCGGCGACAAGGTCAACATCGTCAAGCTCGACATCGACGCGAACCCCGATGCGCCCACCAAATATGGCGTGCGCGGCATCCCGACGATGATCCTGTTCAAGAACGGCCAGCAGGCCGCGACGCAGGTCGGCGCGATGCCGAAGAGCGCGATCAAGCAGTGGATCGAGCGCGAGCTCTGATCGGCGCCTGAGCTCCCCTCCCTGCAAGGGAGGGGCCGGGGGTGGGTGCGAGCGTAGCGAGCCCATCGAGCGGGTGGGGAAAGAAGGAAAGACCGGGCATCGAGCCGGCTTTCCTAACCCACCCAGTGATCAGATGAACCGCGTCCCACGCGGTTCAGAAATGCGCGGGGCGCATTTCGATCTGATCACTCCCTCCCTAAGAGGGAGGGGAGTTCGAATGTCGGTGCGCTCTAGCGCCTATCCGGTTTCAGCCTAGTGCGGCCGGCGGCCTGGCCGTCGACCGCATTGCGGCTGAACAGCATCGGCCGCATCCTGCCTTCGATCCATGGCGCATATTGGTCGCGATAATGCGGCGAGCGCGGATCGTTCGACTGGCCGGGCAGGTTGAGCATCAGCGAATTGTCCCATGCGCCGACATCGATGACCTGCAGATAGCTCGCGCCGCCGCCGACGCGCCAGCCGGGGCCGCCGCCGAGCCAGCGCGCCATCACCGTGTACGAATCGCCGCCCGTTCCTCTGCCCTCGATGGCGGGGAAAGCCGCGGCGATCGCCGGAATGCGTGACAAGGGATGCTGGATGCGGACCTGATGGAGCGTATCCCAACGCCACGCGGCCGGATCGGGGCCGAGCAATTCGCGCGCCGAAGCCCAGGCGGCGGTGAGCGCGGCATCCAGCATCGCATCGCGCGTCGCCTGCGGATCGCTGCCCAGCCGCGAATCCGGTTTTGCGAGCAGGCCGAGCAGCACCGACGGGGCGATCTCCGTGACGAGATGCTTGGCCCGGTCGGGCACGATCGCGGCGAGCATCCGCTTGCCGAGATCGCGCCACAATATCTCGAAGAGCGCCGCGGCACCGCTATTGGCATCGAGCCGCGCATCCCATCGGCGCAGCAGCGCGACCGCCGGCTGCGCGGCGGGCGAGGGGCGTTCGGGCAGAAGCGCGAGCAACTGCTTCGCGGGCGTCGACAGCGTATCGTGGTGGAGCGTGACGCTGTCGGCGAGGCTGTGGCGGTCCTGGTGCGAGAGGATTTCGGCGATGCGCTCGTAGCGATAGGGGTCGCGGAACGAGAAAGCGGGAATGCGGTCGCGTGGCCAATCGGCGGGCAGGTTGTTCTGGTTGGCCGACGCGAACCAGCCTTTCGAGGGATTATATTCGTTGGGCAGCGCCTTGAAATCGCGCACGCCGGTCCAGTCGTAGCGCCCGTCGCCCGGAACCGGGAGCAGCCCGTCGCCCTTCTTGCGCACCGGCGCATAGCCGATCACCTGCCAGCCGGTGTTTCCGTCCACATCGGCATAATGGAGGTTGGTCGGCGAAGGATGGAGGCGGAAGGCCGATTTGCGCAGGCTCTCCCAGTCCTTTGCGAGGTTGATCGCGATCATCGCGAACGCGCCACAGGCGCCCGGCTGCATCCCGATCGAGGCGACCGCGGTCGCGCGCCGCCGCGCCGGATCGTGCGACACCACCGGCCCCTGGACCGAATAGCGCAGCGTCACGTTCCGCGGCGATCCGCCGCGCACCGGGATCACGACTTCGACCCGGCGGAACCGCTTCCAGCCGCCGTCGTGGCGATAGCGTTCGGGGTTTTCGGGATCGAGCTCGAGGACGAACAGGTCGAGCTGGTCGATGTGAAAATTGGTGCGCCCGAACGCGAAGCGATCGGTATGGCCCTGCATGATCCCCGGCAGCCCGGGCGAGCCGCCGCCGATCACGTCGAGCCCGGGTGCGCTCAGATGTGCGACATGGCGGGGGCCGAAACCGCCGATGCCGAGATGCGGATCGTTGGCGAGTATCGGGCGCCCGGTGGCGGTGCGCGAGGGCGCGACGGTCCAGGCATTGCTGCCGGCATTGGCGCGCTCGGCGGGACCCGCGGCCGGATCGGCGACCGGCGTCTCGGCGCTGAAGGGGAGGCTGCCGAGCTGGAGCATTCCCAGATCCGCCGCCGAAACCGCCGCCACATCCAGCCCCTCGGGAACCGTCATCGTCCATGCCGGACGCAGCGGCGCGATGATCGCGTCGAGATCGAGCAGCCCGAGCGCGGCGAGCTGCGCGCGGCGAACCTCGTCATCGGCATTGTCGATCGAGGCGCCACGCGCGAGCACCAGGTCGCGCAGCTCCCAGCGGAGCGGAGCCACGTCGAGGATCCTGTATTCGAGCGGCAGCAGCGCGCGATCGGCCATCACTTCGTCGATGCGCGCGTTGATCCCCGCGACATAGGCACGCGCGCAGGCGAGCACATCGTCGGGCACGTCGCGCAGCTCGGCGTCGAGATCGCCGCGATAATGGAACAGGCGCGCGGTCGCGTCGTGTCTGGCGAAGCCCGGCCCAAAAGCTTCGGCGAGGCGGCCGAATTCGCGGCGGTGCGAGAGATCGAGCTGGAACAACCGATCACGCGCGACGACATAGCCCTGGCCGAAAAAAGCATCGGGGATCGAAGCCGCGCGGATGTGCGGAACGCCATAGACGTCGTCGACGATCTCGATCGGCGCCTTGGCCCCGCGCACGACGATCTCGCGCGCCTGGGTCGATCCTATGCGAGCCAGCGATATCGTTGGCGTCAATGCGAGCGTCGCGGACGAACCAAGCAAGAAGGAACGACGGTCGAACACGGCAATCTTCCCGCTATGGCAATTCGGGCGCGACGCTAGCGCCGCCCGCGCCGAGCCGTCTCATGGCGAGGGCTTCCCCACCCATAGGGTCCGGTTATGGCCGCGACCCATAGTCTGCGGCTATGGTGCGGTGAAGCCTAAGAACCCCGTGGCCGGTTGACGCTTTGCGCGGCCACGGCGCACCTTCGTCCGGCATGATCGCATGTGACCCGATAGAGGTTGCAGGACCATGCGGTGCGTTGCCGCGGAGGGCATGCGCGCGGGCCGGTCCATCGGTCGCAATAACTTATCCCACAGGGGGGTCGATAATGACGAATCCACGCCGGCAATCGGATCTTGCCAGTTTCTCGAGCATGGCCGCGCTGGCCCTCGCTTCTCTGATGGCATTGCCCGCCGCTGCGCAGACCGCCGGTGCAGGCACGGCGACCGTACAGGAGACGCCACCACCCCAGCCCGAAGCCGAAGAAGACGAACTGGTCGTCACCGGCACGCGCATCATCCGCGATGGCTTCCAGGCACCTACGCCGCTGACCGTGCTGACGCGCGACGATATCAACAACACCTCGCCGACCAACAACATCGCCGATTTCGTCAATCAGTTGCCGCAGCTCGCGGGCTCGACCAAGCCTGGCAATTCGCGCCTCAATTTGTCGAACGGCTCGGCGGGCATCAACGCGCTCAACTTGCGCAACCTCGGCGAGGGTCGCACGCTGGTCTTGCTCGATGGCCGCCGCTCGGTCGGCTCGACCATCTACGGCTGGGTCGACGTCAACACGATCCCGCAGGGCCTGGTCGATCGCGTCGAAGTGGTGACCGGCGGTGCTTCGGCGGCCTATGGCTCGGACGCAGTCGGCGGCGTGGTCAACTTCGTGCTCAACAAGAAGCTAGAGGGCCTGCGCGTCACCGCCGAGTCCGGCGTCACCACTTATGGCGACGGCTTCAACTATTCGGGTAGCATCAGCGGCGGCAAGTCATTCGCCGGCGGCCGCGGTCATATCCTGGTCAACGCCGAGATTGCGCACCAGGACGGCATCTTCGACATCAACGCAGTCGATCGCGGATGGAACCATACCGGCTATGTGCGGGTCGAGGATCCGACCTGGACGGCAACCAGCACCGACCGGCCGCGCTACATCACGACGCTGCGCCAGGTCGGCGCGTCGAACTCTACGCCTGGCGGCCTGATCACCGCATCGGCCGGCACCTCGCCGAATGCGCTGCGCGGCCTGTATTTCGGCCAGAGCGGCTCGGTGAACGTCTTCGACTATGGCGTGCTCCAGTCCCCCACCTTCAGCCGCGTGAACGGCACCTCGCATCCGGGCGTCGTCCAGGGCGGATCGTGGCAGGTCAATGACTCCGGCCGTCGCATCGGCCTGATGCCGAAGGACGACCGTTGGGGCATATTCGGCCGGCTGAGCTACGAAGTCGCTGACGGTGTCGAAGCCTTTGTCGAGGGATCGTACAACCACCAGAAGATATACTTCAACGCCGGCCCGAACCTGTCGACCGGCATCACCTACAACACCACCGGCTGTACCACGGTGCCGGTGCCGGTGACCTGCAACGCCTATGCGCTCCAAACGCTCGGCGCTGCGCGCCTGGCCGGCGTGACCAGCGTCACCGTGGCGACCACCGCCGCTGACCTGCCGTTCCGCGCGATCGACAACGAGCGCAAGGTCCAGCGCTATGTTGCCGGCCTCGAAGGTACGTTCGATGCGTTCGGCAATCCCGGCCATTGGGACGTCTATGCCCAATATGGCCGTTCGGACGTGCGCGAGCAGCTGCGGAACATCATGCACACGGCGCGGATGAACAATGCGACCGCGGCGGCCTTCGCGCCGGCCGGCAATGCGCGCGGCTATGCGGTCGGCTCGATCCAGTGCCTGATCAACGTCAACGCCGTCACGACCGACGACGATCCCAACTGTGTGCCGCTCAACCGTCTCGGCGTCGGCGTCGCGAGTGCGGCCGCAATCGACTACGTGCTGGGCGATCCGTATCGCGATCAGGTGCTGGAGCAATATGTCGTCGGCACAAACTGGGCCGTCACGCCGTTCGCCACTTGGGCGGGCGATGTCAGTGTCTCATTCGGCGGCGAGGCGCGCAAGGAGAAGATCCGCGGCAGCGTACCGACCGAGTTCCAGCCGACCATCACCATAGGTTCGAACGGCCGCCCCACCACCTCGAACGCCTGGTCGGTCGGCAACTATCTGCCCTTCACCGGCGAATACAGCGTCAAGGAGGCCTATCTCGAAACCGTGGTTCCGCTAGGCCTCGGCCTCGAGTTCAACGGGGCGATACGCGCCACCGACTATTCGAACTCGGGTTACGTCACCACTTGGAAGCTGGGTGCGACCTGGGCGCCGATCGAGGATATCCGCTTCCGCGTGACGCGCTCGCGCGACATCCGCGCGCCCAACCTCAACGAGCTCTACCAGGCCGGCACCGCGAACAGCGATTCGGTGTCCAATCCGATCTTCACGCAGGATGGCGCAAACGGCCCGCGCACCTACAGCTATTCGGGCCTGACCACGGGTAACCCGAACCTGCGTCCCGAAGAGGCCAATTCGTGGAACATCGGCGCCGTGATCTCGCCGCGCTTCCTGCCGGGCTTCACGGCATCGGTCGATTATTTCCGCATTGACCTCGAAGATGCGATCGACTCGATCACGGCGCAGGAGACCGTCAACCGTTGCTATGCCGACAAGAATCAGGACTTCTGCGATGCGATCACCACCGATCCGGCACGCTCGCAGCCAAATGCACCCTATCTGCTGATCCGAACCCAGCCGTTCAACTATGTCCGCAGGCTGGTGCGCGGCATCGACTTCGACGCTGCCTATCGCATCCCGTTCGGCGGCGACACTCTCACGCTGCGCGGCGTCGCGACCCGCTACATCGAGAACCTCGCGGTGACCGGCATCGCGGGTTCGGCGCCGGTCAATACCGTGGGCGCCAATGGCGGCCAAGCCAGCACGCCGACCTGGATTTTCCGCGGCAGCGTCGCCTATGAGACGCCGACCTTCTCGGCGACCTTCACCGGCCGGGGCATCAGTGCAGGCAAATATGTCGCGAACGGCATCGAGTGCAGCACCAGCTGCCCCGTCTCGACCACGAACTTCCCCACCTACAACAACAATCATGTGTCGGGCCTGTTCTACGCGGACCTCAATCTCACCCAGAAGATTGCGGTCAGCGGCACTTCGGACGCCGAGATGTTCTTCAACGTGACGAACCTGTTCAACCGCTGGCCGCTGTTGGTTCCGGAGACCGGCAACGCCTCGAACACCACTTATTCGGACATGCTCGGCCGGCAGTTCCGCGTCGGCATTCGCTTCAGCTTGCGCTGAGGGGGAGGGCGCCGGGGCCGATGCGGCTCCGGCGCCCCGTTGCTGGTTCTTGCGGGCGCGCCCGGCGGCATCGAGGACGAGCTGATGGATTCGCTGCTCAACCTGCACGGCTGACGCTTTCGAGTGTTGCCAGCGACTAGGTCGTGCGTTCATCTGTCCGGGATCCATCGAGGCAGACCGTCATGAAGCCGCTCACCGAAGCGCATCTCGCGATCCTTCGACGCCACATGGTCGAAGTGATCGACATCGAGTTCGACCTGCTCAGCGAGGAGATCGGGCGACCGGCGCCGGGTGCGCGCGTCCGCGCGGCGTTCCTCGCGGTGCCGCGTCATCTGTTCGTGCCGGCGCAATTCGCGGCCCTCGCTTATCAGAACAGCCCGCTGCCGATCGGCTTCGACAAGACGATCTCGCAGCCGTTCATGGCGGCGCTGATGACCGAATTGCTCGATCTGGATGAAGGGGACTCGGTGCTCGAGGTGGGGACGGGGCTCGGCTATCAGACCGCGATCCTCGCCCGGCTGGCGGCGCAGGTGTGGAGCGTCGAGATCGTCGAGGAGTTCGCGGGCGTCGCGGATGCCCGATTGGTCGAACTCGGGCACCGGAATGTCGCGATCCGGATCGGTGACGGATCGCGCGGCTGGGCGGAGGCGGCGCCGTTCGATGCGATCCTCGTCAGCGCAGCGGCGAAGGAGCTGCCCGAAGCGTTGGTGGGCCAACTCAAGCCAGAGGGCGGACGGCTGGTGATGCCCTTGGGCGAGACCGGCGCGCAGCGGCTGGTAAAAGTGACCCGCGACGGTAATGAACTGACCGTCCGCGAAGTGATGGCCGTGCAATTCACCGAGCTGGAGACCGTTTAGCCGCGCGCGGCCAACTCATCGCTTGACACCGGGCGCGTGGACGGGCGTGGAGGCGCGGCTATGGCAAAATCGGCAACCGACCTGATGCAGGAGATCCTGTTCTCCACCGTCCTCGATTCGATCGTGGCGCTGAAGGACGCCGCCAACGGGCTTCCCAACCCGTTGCTGCGCGAGTTGAACAGCATCCACCCGAACACGACCTATGCCGATCTGCCCAAGGAAGTGCAGGCCGCGATCGCGACCAACGTCCGATCGGCATTCACCCGGCTGCTCAAGGAAGGTTATTCGGTCGCGCAAGGCGTCGAGCAGCGCCGCGCGCCGCCGGCGGCTTCCGCACCGACGCATCGCCCGAGAGGCGGGCCGGGAGAGCGCCCGCGCGGAGGATCGGGCGATCGCAGGCCGCCGCGTGACGGGCAGGGCCCCAAGCGTGGACCCGGACCGGGAAACAAGCCGCGCCGGCCTTAGCCCGCGACGGCGCACTGCGCCCGCCTCCTGCTTGGCGACGGAAGAAGCGGAACCCCACCGCCTTCCGCCCGTTCCCTGAAAGGGCGCGCGGGCGGTACTCGCGCTGCGCCTCGTGCTTTGGAAGGGGCGTAACATCTCGATCGGTCGGACCAGGACACTATTGCCACCTCCAGCGTCGTTGCTGGCTAATGCGAGTCTCTTTCTCGATTTCGACGGGACATTGGTCGATCTGGCGGACCGGCCCGACGACGTCGTCGCCGACGCGGAGTTGCGCGCGCTCCTCGCCCGGCTGAACCTCAGGCTCGGCGGACGAGTGGCAGTGATCAGCGGTCGCTCGATCGCACAGCTCGACGCGATACTGGGACCGGTCGCGCAGGAAATTGCATTGTCGGGGAGCCATGGCTGCGAGCATCGCTGGCAGGGCATTTCCGCCCAGCCGCACCGTCCGCCGACGCTCGATCAGGCGGCTGAACGCATGCGCGCGTTCGCCGATCGCTTTGCCGGAGCACTCGTCGAGGAGAAGAGCTACGGCGTGGCGCTGCATTACCGCCTGTGTCCCGAAGCGGAGAAGGAGGCGGTCGAGCTGGCATGGCACGTCGCGCGCGATCTCGGACTCGAATTGCAGGAGGGCAAGATGATGATCGAGCTGCGGGTGGCCGGGGGCGACAAGGGCGTGGCGGTGCGGCGCATGATGCGGCTCGCACCGATGAAGGGGACGATGCCCGTCTTCATCGGTGACGATCGCACCGACGAGAACGGCTTCGAGGCCGTCACCGAGCTGGGCGGCGCCGGCATCTTCGTCGGCAAACCCGGCGAGACCGGCGCGCATTATCTGCTGGAGAGCCCGGCGGCGGTGCGCGCCTGGCTGGAGCAAATGTCAGCATGACCGCGACGCTGGACCTCTGGCCGATCGGCAATTGCCAGGTTTCCGCGCTGGTCGACCGTAACGGGCGCTTCGTCTGGGGCTGCGTGCCGCGCGTCGACGGCGATCCTGCTTTCTCGTCGTTGCTCGACGCGGCGCCTCGCGCGGCGGAAGGCGCACGCGGCTTCTGGGAAATCGACCTCGAGGACTGCGTCGACACGGCGCAGCATTATCTGGACAACACGCCGATCCTGGTGACGCGCCATACCGACCGCGACGGCAATGCCGTGGAAGTGATTGATTTCTGCCCGCGCTTCCGGCGCAGCGGGCGCACGTACCGGCCGGTGGCGTTCGCGCGCATCGTCCGTCCCGTGATCGGCTCGCCGCGGATCCGCGTCCGCCTGCGCCCGGCGCGCGACTGGGGTGCGAGCGACGCGGCGACGACGCGCGGATCGAACCATATCCGCTATCTGCTCGCCGACACCGTCCTGCGGCTGAGCACCACCGCGCCGATTGGCTGGATCGAGCACGAACGGCTGTTCCGCGTCGAGCGCCCCCTCCATTTCTTCCTCGGGCCGGACGAGAGCTTCGCCGATGACATTCGTGTCGCAGTCGAGACGATGCTCGATCGCACCGCGCAGGAATGGCGCGAATGGGTGCGCGGGCTCGCGACTCCGCTGGAATGGCAGGAGGCAGTGATCCGCAGTGCGATCACGCTCAAGTTGTGCCAGCACGAGGAGACCGGGGCGATCGTTGCCGCGCTCACCACCTCGATCCCCGAGCATGCCGGTTCGCAGCGCAATTGGGACTATCGCTACTGCTGGATCCGCGACGCGTATTACACCGTCCAGGCGCTCAACCGGCTGGGCGCGCTCGACGTGCTGGAAACCTATCTCGAATATCTGCGCAACATCGTCGACAATGCCCGAGGCGGGCATATCCAGCCGCTCTACGGCGTCGGCGGCGAGGCGCATATCGAGGAGCGCGAGGCGCCCGGGCTCAGCGGCTATCGCGGCATGGGACCGGTGCGGGTCGGCAACCAGGCCTATGCGCAGATCCAGCACGATGCCTATGGCCAGATCGTGCTGTCGAACACCCAGAGCTTCTTCGATCAGCGGCTGTTCCGGATGGGCGGCATTTCCGATTTCGAGGCGCTGGAGGCGATCGGCGACCGTGCCTGGGAAGTCCATGACAAGCCCGATGCGGGATTGTGGGAACTGCGTACCAAGAGCAACGTCCACACCTATTCGGTCGCGATGTGCTGGGCGGCGTGTGATCGGCTGGCCAATGCCGCGGCGAAGCTCGGGCTCGCCGAACGCGCCGCCTTCTGGCAGGACCGCGCCGATCGCATCCGCGTCCGCATCGAGCAATCCGCGTGGCGCGAGGACACCTCGCGGCTCTCGGCGACCTTCGGCGGCGACGATCTCGACGCCAGCCTGATCCAGCTGCTCGATCTTCGTTTCCTGCCGCCCGACGATCCGCGCTTCCGCGGGACGCTGCTCGCGGTCGAGGAGGGGCTCAGGCGCGGCAGCCACATGCTGCGCTATGCGACCGAGGACGATTTCGGGCTGCCCGAGACGGCGTTCAACGTCTGCACCTTCTGGCTGATCGAAGCGTTGCACGCGACCGGCCGGATCGCGGACGCGAGGGAATTGTTCGAGGAAATGCTCTCGCGCCGGACCGCGGCGGGTTTGCTGTCCGAGGATATCGATCCGTTGACCGGCGAGCTCTGGGGCAATTATCCGCAGACCTATTCGCTGGTCGGCATGATCAACTGCGCGGTGCTGCTGAGTCGGCCGTGGAGCTCGATCCGATGAGCCGGCTGATCGTGATATCCAACCGCGTCTCGCCGCCAAATGGCGGCAACGTCAATCAGGGCGGGCTCGCGGTGGCGCTGGCCGCGGCGCTGCGCGAAAGCGACGGGATCTGGTTCGGCTGGTCGGGCGAGGAAGTCGAGCGCTTCACCGGCGCGATCGACTATCAGCGCAACGAAGGCGTCACGACGGCGACGATCGACCTCGAGCCGCAGGATACTGACGAATATTATAACGGCTATGCCAACCGCACGCTGTGGCCGCTTTTCCATTACCGCATCGACCTGGCGGAATATGAGCGCAGCTTCGCGGGCGGCTATGCCCGGGTGAATGCACGGTTCGCCGATACGCTACGGCCGCTGATCGACCTGGACGATCTGATCTGGGTGCACGACTATCATCTGATTCCGCTGGGGCTGGCGCTCAGGCGGCGCGAATGCCGCAACCGGATGGGCTTCTTCCTGCACATCCCGTGGCCGCCCCGCCGGCTGCTGCTGACGCTTCCGAGCCACGCGGCTTTGGTCAAGTCGCTGTTCGCGTATGACGTGATCGGTTTCCAGACCGCGGACTCGCTCGAGGCATTCGTCGATTATGTCCAAAGCGAGCTCGGGATGTTCGTCGGATCGGACGGCATCATCCACGTCGCCGGCCGCGTGGTGAAGCTGATCGCCTGTCCGATCGGGATCGACGCCGCCGGCTTCCGCCGCGCCGCCGACGATCCCGCCGCGCGCGCCGCGCACGAGGCGATGCTGGAAAGCGCCAACGGGCGCGCGATGCTGATCGGAGTCGACAGGCTCGATTATTCGAAGGGCCTTCAGGAGCGCTTCCTCGCTTACGAGCGCTTTCTCGCCGCGCATCCCGAGAAGCACGAACAGGTATTCCTGCTCCAGATCGCCCCGCCGTCACGCGTCGAGGTCAACAGCTATCAGGAGATCCGCGCCTCGCTCGAAGCGGTGTCGGGCCGCATCAACGGCGCCTATGCGAGCGCGGAGTGGGTTCCCATCCGCTACGTCAATCAGGGATATCCGCGCGACGAACTGGCGGCGATGTACCGCGCTGCGCGCGTCGGGCTGGTGACGCCGCTGCGCGACGGGATGAACCTCGTCGCCAAGGAATATGTCGCCGCGCAGGATCCCGACGATCCGGGCGTGCTGATCCTTTCGCGCTTCGCGGGGGCAGCGGAGCAGCTTCGAGAGGCGTTGCTCGTCAATCCCTACAGCGCCGAAGACGTGGCCGATGCGATCGCTGCGGCGCTGGCGATGCCAAACGAAGAGCGCATCGCGCGATGGTTGCCGTTGATGCGGAACGTCGAGCGCGAGGATGTGACGTGGTGGATGCGCCGCTTCATCGCCGAGCTCGCCGAATACGCGCCGCAGCCTGAACGCGCGGCAGTCGCCCCCGTCTAGGACGGGGGCGACTCCGGCCTAGATCGCGCCCGCCTTCAGCTGCTTGACCGCATAGTCCGCGGCGCGCGCGGTGAACGCCATGAAGGTCAGCGAGGGGTTCACGCACGAGATCGACGCCATCTGCGCGCCGTCGGTGACGAACAGATTGGCCGCGTCGTGCGCCTGGCTCCATTTGTTGAGCACCGATTGCCGCGGATCGTTCGCCATGCGGGCGCCGCCCATCTCGTGGATGGCGTCGCCGGGAACGTGCTCACCGTGATAGCTCGTCACGTTGAGCAGGCCGGCCGCCTTGAGCATCTTCTCGCCCTCGGTCCGCGCATCGTCCATCATCTTGATCTCGTTGTCGCGGAAGGTGACGTCGAAGCGCATCAACGGAATGCCGAACCGGTCGACCTTGTCGGGGTGAAGGCTGACGCGATTGTCTTCATAGGGCAGGCATTCGCCGAACGCGCCCATGCCGAACTTCCATCCGCCATATTGGCGCATGCCCTGCTTCATCGACGCGCCGAAGCCCTGCGGATAGGCCGGATCGCGCCGCGCGCCGCCCTGATAGCCATAACCGCGGCGGAAGCCCACGCCTTCCTCGCCGCCGACGTTGCGGAAGCGCGGGACATAGACGCCGCTCGGGCGCCGGCCATATTCGATATATTCGGTCATGCCGGGGATGTCGCCCGAGACGCCGACACGGAAGATATGGTCCATCACGTAGCGGCCCAGCGTGCCGCTGGTGTCGAAATGGCTCTTGCCGGTGCCCGGGATCCGCGAGTTCATCAGGATCTGGGTCGACGCCATCGCCGAGGCGCAGAGGAACACGAGGCGGGCGGGGATGATTTCGGCCTGCTTCGTCTTCGTATCGACCACGCGGACGCCGGTGACCTTCTTGGTCTTGGGATCATATTCGAGGTTGGAGACCACCGCGTCGGAGCGGAGCGTCAGCCGCCCGGTGGCACGGGCGGCGGGGAGAGTGACCGCCTGGGTCGAGAAATAGGCACCGAACGAGCAGCCGCGCCCGCACTGGTTGCGGAACTGGCATTTGGTGCGGCCCTGCGCCTCCTTGTCCTCGGTCATGTTGGACATGCGGCTGTTGATCAGCTTGCGGCCGGGCGAAGTCGCCTCGAGCCGCTCCTTCACCCATTTCTCGGCGATGTTCATCTGAATCGGCGGCTGGAACTGGCTGTCGGGCAGCTGCGGCAGATTCTCGCGCGAGCCCGACACGCCGATATACTTCTCGACATAGTCGTACCACGGCGCCAGGTCTTCATAGCGGATCGGCCAGTCGATCCCGACATTTTCGCGCTTGTTGGCTTCGAAATCCTCAGGCGACCAGCGGAAGCTCCAGCGCCCCCAGATCAGCGACTTGCCACCGACCGCGCCGGGGCGGATCCAGTAGAATTTCTCGCCCTCGTCATAGGCGTACGGATTGAGCCGGTCGTTGTTGTAATATTTCCGGCTACCGGGCGAGACATAGCCGTATTTGGCGATGAAATAATCGCTGTCGAGCAGCGCCTTGGGCATCATGTCGCGGGCGGGGATCTCATATGCCGGCTTGCCGTCATAATCATAATCCTCGCCATGCTCGACCATGACGCCACGGTCGAGCATCAGGACCTTGAGGCCCTTTTCGGTCAATTCCTTCGCCGCCCATCCACCGCTCACTCCGGAGCCGATGACGATCGCATCGAACTTGTCGGCCATGTCTAATGATCCTCGAATACTGGGTTACGCGCGCAGACGGCTGAGCGTCGCGAAGCTGGTCTGGATGTCGGGAAGATACGGCGCGGGCGATTGATCGTTCTCGACGTAGAAATGCTTCACGCCGGCCGTGCCGTTGAGCGTGAAGATGTCGGCGAAATCGATCACGCCCTTGCCGACGCTGGTCATCTTGCCGTCGGCGGTGCGATCCTTGACGTGATAGGCATAGATGCGGCCTGGGTTCCGCTTGATGATCGCCTTGGGGTCCTCGCCGGCGGCGATTACCCAGAACAGGTCGAGCTCGAGCTTGACCAGGGCAGGGTCGGCATCGGCGAGCAGCATGTCGTACAGGCTGCGGCCATCGGGTTTGGTCGTGAACTCGAAATCGTGATTGTGATAGGCGAAGTCGAGCCCGGCCTTTTTGAGCTGTTCGGCCCAGCGGTTGAAATTGGCGACCGCGGCCTTCCAGCTCTCGGCATTGCGCTGCTCGGCGGTCATGTACGGCAGGATCACCGTATCGGCGCCCAGCGTTTTCGCCATCTTCACCGAGCCGGCGAAATCGCCGCTCAGCGCCTCGTAGCCGATGTGCAGCGAGGGCGATTTGAGCCCCAGCCGGTCCATCGTCTTGCGGAGCGCGGCATGATCCATCTTGTCATAGCCGCCACCGCCATATTCGACTTCGCGATAGCCGATCTTCGCCACCTTCTCGAGCGTGCCCATCGGGTCCTTCGAGAAGAGTTCGCGCACGGTGTAGAGCTGAAGCCCGACCGGCTTGGGCTTGAGGCCCTTCGCCACCAGCGGTGCGGCCGCCAGCGTCGTCGCGAGCGCGGCACCGCCCGCCATCCATTGCCGTCGGCTGATCATCATGACGAAAACACCTTGTTGACCTTCGAATAGGGATAGGCGCCGTCATACCGCCCGGGCACGGGCAGATATTCGCGCTCCTGGGTGATGCCGACTTCCGAGGTGAAATAGCCGGTGATGACGAGCTGACGGAACTTCTCGAAGAAATCCTTGCCGCCGGGAATCTTGTCTTCCATCGCCAGCGTCAGCAGTGCGTCCTGCTGCGCGGGTGTCGCCTTGTCGGCCGCGACCTTGTAATCGGCCTGGCTGCGCGTCTCGATCGCGTCGAGCCCGGCGAGGATCGGCTTGCGATCGCCGGGCGCCGCCCAGTCGGCGAGCAATTTCTCGATAAAGGCGGGCACCCCGGCGGTGATCGCCCCGGGCGTGTCGGTGGTCGGCATCACCCGCTCGCTGAGCGCGGTCATCAGCGCGCGCTGCTGTGCGGTGAACACGGGCGCGCTGGGCGGCCCGTCGCTGATCGGCGTCATCTGCGCACCCGCTGCGCGCGCGATCGGCGCGAACAGGCTTGCACCGAACATCGCGACAATTCCGGCCAGCGCGTCTCTGCGATCGATAATCATTTCACGGTACCCTCAAAGTCGTAGCTCGCCGCCGCTTCGGGCAGCGGGCGCACCCAGATGTTACGGAACGAAACCGGTGAATTATGGTCCTGGAGCTGGATCGGCGCGGCGTCGGCATGCGCTTGGTAGGTGCCGAGCTTGCGCCAGATCGTGCCGCCCAGCCAAGGCTGGCGGTTCTGCACCAGCACGCCGTTCAGGAACGCGGTGATATAGGCCGGGCGCAGCAATTTGCCGTCGGCACCGAAATGCGGGCGCTCGAAGACCACATCGTAGCTCTGCCATTCGCCGGGCTTGCGCGACGCGTTCACCAGCGGCGGCTTCCAGCCATAGATCGCGCCGACGGTGCCGTCGGCATAGGTCGGGTTCTGATAGCCGTCGAGGATCTGGATCTCGTAGCGCTGCATGAACCAGATGCCACTGTTGCCGCGATCCTGCGAGGTCTTGGTCGGCGGGTTTGGCGAGCGGAACTCCAGATGGAGCTGGACGTCGCCGAAGCTCTGCTTGCTGACCAGCGCATTCTCGCCGCCGCCGCCGGCGCGCGGCTGCGAAGTCACCACGCCGTCCTTGAGGATCCACGGCGTCGCCTGGGGCTGCCATGCGTCGAGCGTCTTGCCGTCGAACAGCACTACTGCGTCCGAGGGCGCCCCCCCCGGCACTGCAGCCGGCGTGACCACATCGGGGTAGGGCCGGTCGGAATCATGAACGTGCCACTTGCCGCCGGGCAGCATCGGCGTGTCCTTGAAGCCCGGCTTCTCCTGCGCGACGGCGGGATTTCCCGCTGCCACGGCTACCGCAATCGCGGCGCCCCATGCGATACGCTTCACTCGTTCCTCCCTCATGCCGCGTCAATCTCGCGATAAGCGGCGATCAGCCGCTCTTCGCCAGCGCGTCCCTCTATCGAATTTCCATGCTCCATGCCGATCACGCCGGCATATTTCTTCGCGCGCAACCAGCGGACCACGTTGCGATAATTGACCTCGCCGGTGCTCGGCTCCTTGCGGCCGGGATTGTCGCCGAACTGGATATAGGCGATCTCGTCCCAGCAGCTCTGCAGCGTGTTGATCAGATTCCCGGCCTGGATCTGCGCGTGATAGAGATCCGCCAGCACCTTCACGGCCGGGCTGTTGACGCCCGTCGACACCGCGAAGCCTTGCGGGATGGTCTGCATGAATACGTTTGGATGATCCACCAGCGTGTTCAGCGGCTCCATCACCATGACGAGGCCATGCGGCTCGACGATCTCGGCGGCGCGGCGCATCGTATCGATGATCCGGGCGGTCTGGATCTCGACCGGCAGCTTGCGATCGAGGAAGCCGGTGACGACCGTCATCCATTTGACGTTCAATCGCTTGGCGACGTCGATCGAGGCGCGAATGTCGGCCAGGAAAGCCTGACGCTCGGCATCGTCGTTGCCGCCGAGCAACGGGCGGAATTCGCCCCATTTGGGCATGCTCGCGACGAAGACGCCCATCGTCATGCCGCGCTGCTGAAGCGCGCGGGCCATCGCGGTCTGCTCGGCGACGGGCCGGCTTGCCGCCTCATTGTCTTCCCACGCAGTGAAGCCCTGATCGGCGGCAAAGGCGATCTGCTCGAGCCGGCTGCCCCGGCTCTTGAAGCTGCCTTCGTGCGGCGCGAAGCCGAGCGAGAAGCGCGCCGCGTTCTGGCCGGGCGCGGCGCGACTCATCGTCGCCGCACCCGCGGTGGCGGCACTCGCGGCCAGCACGGAACGCCGGGTCAGCCTCACGCCGCTTCGCCCGCGAGGACGGCACGCGACTTGCCGCGCTCACGCAGCCAGATGAAGCCGAACACCGCCAGCAGGACGACCGGCAGGACCGCCAGCCGCTGGAACGATACCGACGCCGCCGCATCCTCGACCGCCAGTTTCGCCGCGCCGGCCAGCTTCGCGAACGCTTCGGGCCCGCCGGCGAACTCGATCTTGGCCTTGTCGAACATCGCGCCCAGCAGCGGGAGCACGAAGAAGCTGGAGAGCGCCCCCGCCGATCCGACCAGCCCCATCGCCCACGATCCGCCGCGCGGATAGCGTTCGGCGACCGAAGCGAGCATCGTCGGCCACATCACGCAGACGCCGAGCCCCCACACCGTCGAGGCGAGGACCGCCGCCACCGGCGACTGCGCCTGGCTCAGCATGAACAGCCCGATCGCGGCGAGCAGGCTCGATACCCAGAGCAATCCGGGATTCGAGATCTTGCTCGCCAGCCGGCCCGCGAAATGGCGGAACACGAACATCAGCGCGTTGACATAGACGAGCAGCAGGATGCCGCGCATGCCGACGCGGTTCGACAGAGCGACGTCGATCCACTGGCCGGGGGCCAGTTCGGACGCAGCGGTGAGGAACATCGCGCCGAACCAGATGAAGAAACTGGGGCGGCGGAACACTTCGCTCACCATCTCGCCGAAGCTCACGCCGGTTTCGCTGCGCAAAGGCGGTGGGAAAGTGGTGGTCGCCGCGATCACGACGGTCGCGACGGCGGGGATCATCACCAGCGCCATGATGCCCTGCCACGGCAAGGTCGCCGAGAGGAAGAAGCCGACCAGCCCGCCGACGATGATGCCGCCGGGGAACCAGGCGTGCAGCACGTTGAGCCGGTGCGTGGTGTCCTCGGGATAGAGCTGCGCGGTCAGCGGATTGATCGCCGCCTCGGTCAGCCCCCAGCCGATGCCGCTGAGCAGCATGCCGAGCCAGACGATCGTATAGACCGTCATGCCCGTCGCGAGATGGCCCGCAGTGACGATCAGCAGCGGGCCGAAGATGAAGCAGAAGCCCGCGCCCAGCAGGCACCTTTTCATGCCGATCTGATCGAGCAGCGCGCTGGCGACGAACAACGTGATCGCGAAGCTGAGGAACGCCGCGCCCAATGCGGCGGCGAGCAGTTCGCCGGCCTGCAGCGGAGCGATCGGATCGATCCATTCGGCCTTGAGCCCGCTGGCGATCGCGCCGCGGATCGCAAGGCTCGACGCGGCGGTGAACAGGGCCAGCACGCCCAGCCAGAACAGCCGTCCCTTGTTCAATGTCGTGGCCATTTCTTGGCTCCCCTCCCTTATCGTTCTTGCCCGCGTCGTGTCGTCAGGTCAGCCCCAGCAACTTGCGATTGAGCCCCGGATCGTTGCCGCCCGCGAAATCGTCGAAAGCCTTGTCCGCGCGGCGGATCATGTGCGCTTCGATGAAAGGCGCGCCCTCACGCGCCCCGTCTTCGGGATGCTTGAGGCAGCATTCCCATTCGAGCACTGCCCAGCCTTCGTATCCGTACTGTGTCAGCTTCGAGAAAATCCCGCCGAAATCGACCTGGCCGTCGCCGAGTGAGCGGAAGCGGCCGGGGCGGTCGACCCAGTCCTGGAAGCCGCCATAGACGCCCGAGCGCCCGGTCGGGTTGAGCTCCGCGTCCTTGACGTGGAACATCTTGATCCGCTCGTGATAGATGTCGATGAACGCCAGATAATCGAGCGCCTGCAGCACGTAATGGCTGGGATCATAGAGGATGTTGGCACGGCGGTGGTTGTCCACGCCCGCCAGGAACCGCTCGAAGGTCACGCCGTCGTGCAGGTCCTCGCCGGGGTGGATCTCATAGGCGACGTCGACGCCCTGTTCCTCGAAGGCGTCGAGGATCGGACGCCAGCGCTTTGCCAGTTCCCCGAATGCCTCCTCGACCAGCCCAGCCGGGCGCTGCGGCCACGGATAGAGATAGGGCCAGGCGAGCGCCCCCGAGAAGGTCGCGTGCGCGTTCAGCCCCAGCCGCCGGCTCGCTTTGGCGGCGAGATGGAGTTGCTCGACTGCCCAGGCCTGGCGCTCGGCGGGCTTGCCGCGCAAGGCCTCGGGTGCGAACCCATCGAACGCTACGTCATAGGCCGGATGCACTGCGACCAGTTGGCCCTGCAGGTGCGTCGAAAGCTCGGTGATCTCGACTCCCGCCTCGCGGCACGTGCCGGCGAGTTCGTCGCAATAATCCTGGCTCTCGGCCGCCTTGGCGAGATCGATGCAACGGCTGTCCCATGTCGGAATCTGGACGCCGACATAACCCGCGTCGGCCATCCAGCGCGCGGCCGAGGGCAGAGTGTCGAATGGCGCGGAATCGCCCATGAACTGGGCGAGGAAAACCGCCGGACCCTTCATGCCACCGCCCTCCCTGATTCGATCGTCACTTCGCGGTTTCGGCCTTGAGATAGGCGATCAGCGCGGCCCGCTTGGCGGGATCGGTGACCTTCATCGGCATGCGCGTGCCCGGCACCTTCTGGGCCGGCGCGGCAAGAAACTGGTCGAGCGTCTGCGCGTTCCAGACGATGTTCGATGCCTTGAGTGCCGGGCTGTAGTTGAAGCCCGGAACGGAGCCCGCCTTGCGGCCGAACAGGCCGTGGAGGTTGGGACCCATAAGGCTTTTTCCGCCCGCCGGAAGCGTATGGCACGCCCGGCAGGCGGCGAACGCCTGCTCGCCCGCGTTCTGAACGGGAGGGGCCGCCACGGACGGCAACGTTGTCAGTGTCAACGCGCACAATGTTGCTGCAACGGGCAGCAGTGCGATCACAGATTTCATTTTCCTCTCCGGTCTTGCAACGATCGGTGGCTATCCTCTAACCGGTTGTTCGCACGCGTGGCAACCATTTATCAGATATAAAATCGACAGGCCGTTCGCCGTCGTTAGCGCTAACAAGGAGAGACGATGGAGACGGGCACGCAGCCGCGGATACGCTACGGCATGGTTGGGGGAGGCGAGGGCGCGTTCATCGGCGCGGTGCATCGCATGGCGGCGGCGCTGGACGGCGAGTATGAATTGGTCTGCGGCGCGTTCAGCAGCGATTCGGGACGCAACCAGCGCAGCGCCGCGGGGCTGGGCCTCGATTCCGCGCGGGCTTACGCGACGCTCGACGCGCTGCTCGCCGGCGAGGCTGCACTGCCCGCGGACCAGCGGATGCAGGTGCTGGCGATCGTCACGCCGAATCATCTCCACGCCCCGGCGGCGATCGCCGCGCTCGACGCGGGTTTCCACGTGATGTCGGAAAAGCCGATGGCACTGGACCTTGCCGAGGCACTGGCGATCGAGGCGGCGGTCGCGCGCAGCGGCAAACTGTACGGGCTCGCCTTCACGTATAGCGGCTATCCGCTCGTCGAAGAGGCAAGGGTTCGCGTCGCGCGCGGCGATCTGGGCGCGATTCGGCTGGTGCAGGTCGAATATTCGCAGGGCTGGCTGAGCCAGCCGATCGACCGCGACGGCCAGAAACAGGCCGAATGGCGCACCGATCCGGCACGGGCGGGGTTGGGGGGGTGTCTGGGGGACATCGGCACGCATGCTTTCCAACTCGCTGAGCATGTCTCGGGACTCGCGGTCGAGGAACTCAATGCGGAGCTGACCACGCACGTGCCGGGACGCCGTCTCGACGACGACGTGGCGGCATTGCTGCGGTTCGAAGGCGGCGCGCGCGGCGTGCTCAAGGCCAGCCAGATCGCGGCGGGCGACGAGAACGGGCTGCGGCTGCGCGTGCACGGCGAGAAAGGCGGGCTCGACTGGTCGCAGATGGAGCCCAACACGCTGACCCTGCGCTGGCTCGACCGCCCCGCCGAGATCGTCCGCGCGGCAGGACCGGGGCTCGATCCGCTGACGACGGCGCGGCTGCGCACACCGGCGGGCCATCCCGAAGGCTATGTCGAGGCGTTCGCCAACCTCTATCGCAGCTTCGCCCAGGCAGTGCGCAACGGAGCGGCCGCGCCGCCGCCGCCAGGCGCGGCGGACTGGTTTCCCGGCATCGCCGACGGGCTGCGGACGATGACCTTCGTCGAGGCGATGATCGCGAATAACGAGGGCGCGGCGAAATGGACTTCGCTCGCGCGCCTTCTCGACGAACGTCGCGCCGGCATCCGATGATCGCCGACCGAACCATCGATCAAACCGACAAGCCTGCAACGGGAGCCGTTCGACCTATGAAACTCTTCCTTCTTCCCATGCTGGCGCTGCTCGGCGCCGCCTCCGCCCCCGATCCGGCGCCCGAGCCGAAGTGGCAACGCATCTTCGACGGCAAGACGCTTGCCGGCTGGACGCCCAAGATCACCGGCCGCGCCGCGGGCGAGGATCCGCTGCACATGTTCATCGTGAAGGACGGCGCGATCCGCGTCTCGCACGCCAATTACACCAAGTTCGCGGGCGAGTTCGGCCACCTCTTCTGGAAGATGCCGCTCAAGGCCTATCGCGTCCGCTTCGAGTATCGGCTGTTCGGCGAATCGCTGCCGGGCATCCAGAGCTGGCAGGCGAGCAATTCGGGGCTGATGTTCCATGCGCAGGCGCCGGAGACGATGCGGCGCGATCAGGACTTTCCGGTGAGCCTCGAGTTCCAGATTCTCGGCGTTCCGCGCCCGACGCGGGAGCCAACCGGGAATGTGTGCACGCCCGGCACCACCGTAGTGTTCGAAGGCAAGCGCGATCCGCGCCACTGCATCCTCTCCACCTCGCCACTGGAGCCGGTGGGCCGCTGGGTGCGGGCAGAAGTAGAGGTGCTGCCCAATGGCGAGATCACCCATTTCATCGACGGCAAGGCCGTGCTGCATTATTCCGCGGTCGAGCTCGATCCCCAGGACAAGGATGCGCAGCCGCTGATCGCGGCACAGGGCGGCAAGCTGCCGCTGCAGCAGGGCTATATCGCGCTGCAGAGCGAGGGCCATCAGATCGAGTTCCGCAATATCGAGCTGCAGAAGCTCGATTGAGGAAGCCGATCAGCGGGGACGTTTCGGCCGGGGCCGTCTGAACCAGAAGGTCCAGACGGTCAGGCTGCCGAGCAGCATCAGCGCGAGGCCGGAGACCGTCGTCACCAGCCGCCAGGCGAGGCCGCCGATCCTGGCCGCGTGGAGCGGATAGGCGCCGTTGAAGACCTGCGTCCCCGCAGGCAGCGCCAGCGCGTCGGTCGCGGCGAGCAGACGGCCGTCGGCGGCGTCGAAGGCGAGCGTCGAGCGGCCGTTGGGCAGCCATTCGGCGGCGCGCTTCATCCGGATCGCGATCGGATCGCCGGGCTTGCGGGGCAATGCGAGGAGGCGGATCTGCGCATCGGGGAACCGGGCGTGCGCCGCGGCGATGATCGCGCGCCAGTCCAGGTGCGCGGCGAGCGGACCGCCTTTCACCTTGGCCGGCGCATTCGCCGCGAGCGCCGCGCCGGGCGCGCCAAAGGGCGCGATCACGATGGCCGCGAACGGCTTGAAGATCAGCATCGTGCCGGTGACCGCCGATAGCAGCAGCAATGGCGCCATGACGATGCCGAAATCGCGGTGCTGCATCACGATCGCCGGCCGGCTCAGCCTTCTGGGCCAGAGCCTGAAACTGAATGTCCGCCGCGTCCGCCACCACAGAACCGAACCCGTGACGACGAACAATATCGCCGCGAGCCCGGCGATGCCGATGATCGTCTCGCCGACGTCGCCGCTGAAGAGATGGTGATGGAGATCGAAGATCCAGAGCTCGGGCCGTTCCCACTGGCTCTGCCAGCGCGTGACCACATTGCCGGCCTGATCGGCATAGGCGCCCGCGCCCTTGGGCAGGCGCAGCTGGTGCAGCCCGAAGCGATCATTGGCGTAGATGATCGACTGGGCCCTGGGCTCGGCGGCGAGCAGCTTCTCGGTCACGGCGCCGATGACCGCCGGATCGGCGATCCGCGCATCGCCGGCGTGGGGCAGCAGCAGCCAGCTCTCCTTGTGGACGAGAATCGCGCCGGTCAGGCCCATGACCGCCAGCACCAGGCCGAGGATTCCCCCCGTCCAGCGGTGGATCAGATCGAGCAGCTTCATCGGTGCCCTCTGCTCAAAACCGATAGTCCCAGCCGAGCGTGAACGCGCGGCCGCGCCCGGCGAAGTAGCTGAGATTGTCGGTCGGCAGGCGGGTGTCCGAGCTGTAATCGATATAGTGCTTGTCGAAGAGGTTCGACACGCTGAACGTCAGCCCGCCCAAAGCAGTCTGATAGCGCAGATACGCATCGGTGAGCGTGTAGCCGCCGAAATCGTTCATGAAGAGCTTCTGCGGGTGCGCCGGATTGGCGTCGTCGATCGCGCGGGCTCCGCCGTCGAAGCGGCGCGACAGGAAGAACTGCGTCTGCACCCGCGCGCTGAACGGCCCGCTGGAATAATCGGCGGCGAGATTGACCCGGTCGGGCGAGATGTTGGTCCCGTCGAGATCGGTATCGACCTTGCCGTCGGGCACGATGTCGCTGTCGTAGCGGCCGTCGAGATGGGCATAGCCGACATTCACGCGCAGCCCGTCGATCGGCAGCCTGACGCCGAGATTGACCTCCAGCCCCTGGATTTCGACGCGCAGGCGCTGGACGTCGAAGATCCCGCCCGGATTGGCGATGAGCAATTGGCCCTTGTCGCTCGACGACCAGAAATAGGTGACCGAGCCGTCGAGCGGCCCGCGTTTCACTTCGAGGCCGATCTCGCGGTTGTTCGAAACGATCGGGGCGATATCGAGGAAATTGTCGATATCGACGCCGGCGGTGCCCACGGCGCGGGTGATCCGGCCGATATCGGGGACGGTGAAGCCCTCGGCATAGCTCGCATACGCGCGCATGCCCGGGATCGGCTCGAGGATCACGCCGCCATTCAGCAGGGCGTCGGAGAAGGTCGGCGAACCGCCCGCCACCGATACGCCGCCATAGGTCGCGGGATTGTTGTTGCGGAACGTGGTCGACGCCAGCGTGTGGTAATCGTCGACGGTGATCTTCACATTCTCGTAGCGCACGCCGCCGGCGAGGCGCAGCTTCTTGTCGAACAAGGCGAGATTGGCCTGGACGAAGGGCGCGAGGCTGCGGAAATCGGTGGGCGGCACCCAGACGCGATTGGTGGCGATCAGCCGCTGCTCTGTGCTGTCGGTCAGCGCATCGAAGCCGAGCGTGGTGGTGAGCGCCTCGAAGCCGGGCACGGCGCGCTCGTAGCTGAGCTTGCCGCCCAGCTTGCGCGAGCGGTTCTCGGACTGGTCGAACAAGGTGCCGGCCGGCGCGATCGTCGGATCCTGGAAAGTCGCGATCGGCGCGATTTCGCCGCCGAACGTGTCGTGCGTCCGGTTGAAGAAGATCTGGCTGACGAGATTGCCGCCCCAGAGCGCAGTGTCGGTATAGGAAAGCGCGACGCTCTCGGTGCGGCTCCTGGCGGGGATGCCCGGCGGATCGCCGCGCACGGCGCTGGTGGTCACGCCGGTCGCGCGGTTGCCGGGAACCGCGATATAATCGCCGTCGCCCTTGAGCTCGAAACGGCTGGCGATCAGATCGAACCGGCCGGTTTCGCCGACCTGATAGCCGAGCCGGGCGAACAGCGAGAGCGTGTTCGAATCCTGCGTCTCGCCCTGGGTGAGGTTGAGGCCGACACGGCGGCCGTCGCCGTCGTAGAACACGCCGCGCTTCTCGTACGCCGCGCCCACCGTCGCATCGAAGCGACCGGCCTTGTACTGGACGAGACCCGCCGCCTTGCCGCCGAGCCCGTCGCCGCGGAAATCATTGTCGGCGGTACCCTGGAGGAGGACGCGGCCGCCAAACCCCTCCTGCGCGGGTGCGCCGACCGTCACTTGATTGACGATGCCGCCGGTGCCGCCGATGCCCTGCAGCGCGTTCGAACCGTAGATCAGCTCGACTCGATCGACGAAGAAGCCGTCGATGGTGAAGCCGTCGCGGCTGCCGTCGCGCAAGGGAGTCGATTGGGGAATTCCGTTGATCGCGTAGAGCGGCGAGCGGCCGCGCAGCGTCTCGCCTGCGCCCGACAGCTTCTGGCGGGTAGGGGAGAAGGACGGAGTGAGGTTCGCCACGGCATCGGTGACCGAGCCCGAGATCGCGATCTGCTGATCGAGCGTCTTCTTGTCGATCACGTCGATGGTGAGCGGCAATGCATTGGGCGGGAGGATCGTGCGCGCCGCGGTGACGACGATTTCGTCGCCATCGGCCGGCGTATCGGGGGCCGCATCCTGCGCGAACGCCGCGCAGGGCATGGTTGCGACCAGCGCAAACAGGGGCAGCGAAAAATGTGAGCGACGCGACATGGTGTTCCCCCGCCTGCTCGGCCGCATGCCGACAGGTGTGTTGCGGGGCGCCTAGCAGCGGCGATTATATACTGCAAGTCAGTCGCAATAAGAGGCGATCGTGTCAGGTCGAGGCTTCATATTCAAAAAATGAAGCGCGTCATCCCCCGCGAAAGCGGGGACCCATCTCCTGAGCGAGCGGCAAAACGCACCGGTGCGCTTGTGGAAACTGTGGGAGATGGGTCCCCGCTTTCGCGGGGATGACGAAAGAGGGCAGCCTGTTAGCCAAGAATCAAGAGTTTAGATGGGCTCTCAACCAGGCGCTGCTCACACGTCCTTCAGTTTGTAGAAGCGGACGGCATTGTTGTAGAAAATGTCGCGCTTCTGCTCCTCGGTCAGGAACGCAGCGGACTCGATCCCCTCGATGGCGAGGCCGATCCCGTCCGGCCAGTACATGTGGTCCGAGCCGAACATGATGCGCTTTCCGAAACCCGCTTCCACCAGCTTGCGCAGATAATCGTGGAAATGCGCGCGGGGCAGGAGCCAGTCGGTGGCTCCGGTATCGACGTTCACATTGGGATAGAGCATCAACATGGCCATGGTGTCGTCGAGATACGGCCAGCCGCAATGCATCAGGTTCAGCCGCAATTTCGGGTGACGATTCAGCGCCTCCTCGACATTTTCCGGATTGCCGAAGCGCGCCCGGGCGGGCCGGCAGCAGGGATCGAAGGTGGTGCCTTCGGGCATCGTGCCGGTGTGGAGCGCCACCGGTATGTCGAGTTCCTCCGCCATCGCCAGATACGGATCATATTTCGGATCGCTCAGCGACAGGCCCGCATATTGCGAAGTGACTTCGCCGAGCACTTGCAGCTTTCCTTCGACAAAGGCCTTCCGGAGCGATTCGAGGGGCGGCAACGGGATTTCGTCGGATCCGCGAATGCCCGCGCCCACGACGAAGCGGCCCGGGTCCCGATCGTGCCAGTCGATGGCGGCCTGCAGCCGATCGCCGTCGCCGCCGCTGACGATGCCCTTCACGACATTGTGCCGCTTCATCTCGGCGATGCAGGCCGACAGATGGTCGGCGCCGTTGCGGATCGGGCTCTTCACGCCGCTGATCGGATTGACGATCGGATTGGGAAACGGCGTCGCCGCCGGATAGGCGTGCATATGGACGTCGATGATCGGCCGGCCCTGCGCGGACGCGAACCCTGCGCCCGGCAAGGTGATGACGGCGGCGGCGCTCGCGCCGACCTTCAGCAAGTCTCTTCGGCCGAAATGCATTCCCGTCCCTCCAACTACCGGTGCTCGGACATCGACTATCGCGACTGTTGCGTTCGCGAAATTACCTGGAAGGTCGTTGGCGCATTGCGGCTGCGGAAGCGGCTAGAGCATCTCGCCGGCCGCGAGCCGGATGCAGACCGAGGCGGTCCGTTCGTCGGCCGGAAAGGCGCAGTCGATCTGGAGCTCGTCCAGCGTCACGTCGAACGGGGCGGCGAAGGTCGTGATCGTCTCGAAGAAGCGCAGCGGCCCCGCCGGACTGCGGAAATCGAGCGTGAGCACCGGTTCGATCTCGCTGCCGATCCCGCGGAAACGCCATTCCTGCGGCACGTCGGGATAGCCGAGCAGTTCGTTCAGCAGCGCGTGTCCGTAGTCATCGCCGGGCGTGATCGCGAGATGATCGTGCAGCCGCCGCAGGAAGCCCGAGGCGACCGCGGGCCAGTTGAGGATCACCGGGCGGAAATCCTCGGGATCGAAGATCTGGCGCAGCAGATTGGCGTGACGGCTCTCCCGCCCCTGCATCACGAAGCGGTTGATGTTCATTGCGCCGTCATTCCCGCCCAGCACGTCGAAATGGCGGTTCAGGACGAAGGCCGGATAGGGATTCTGATGGCGCAGGATCAGGTCGACCGCGTCACGCATCCGCTCCAGCGCGGGCGTCGCCAGTTCGCGCTCGGCATATTGCGGCGCGTAGCCGGCGGCGAGCAGCAATACGTTGCGCTCGCGCAAGGGCAGCGAAAGCGCATCGGCGAAGCGGCCGATCGCGTCGCGCGACGGCTGCGCCTTGCCCGTCTCGACGAAGCCGAGATGGCGGGCGGACATGCCGCATTCGAGCGCCATGTCGAGCTGGCTCATGCGCCGCGCGGCGCGCCATTCGCGCAGCAACAGGCCGACCGGGGGATAAGGAGTCTTGTCGCGGGTTTCCGGCATGATGATTCCTGGTGCGGGCAGAGGGCGATGAGCGCCTCGGCGGCCGCGCCGTCAAGACCCTGCCGTATCTCCTGCCCTGACCGGGAGGGATGGGGAGCATTAGGCGCCCTGCTGCGTTGACGATCCGGACGCGCGCGCCGCGTTCGGAAACCGTGTCAGGAGAAGCCCGATGAAGCGCATCGCATTGGCGGCCATCCTCGCCGCAACCGGTGGCGTCGCCGTCGCCCAGGATATGCCGCAGCAGACTCCGCCCGCGACGACGACGGCTCCGGAAACGCCGTCGCCGGCGACGACCACGCCCGACCCGAACACGCCCCCGGCCGATCCCAAGACGGGAACCACCGGTTCGGGCACGACCAGCCTGGCGTCCGATCCGGAGCCCGCGGCTCCGGCGGCCGCGGCACCCGCGGCACCCGCACCCGCGACCGCTGTCCCCGCACCGGCCGCAGCGCGCGACTATCCGCCCTGCTCCCGGACCGTGAAGGACCAGTGCCGCCAGCGGGGTGGCCGCTAGGCGCGGCCATGGCTTAGTGGACGGGCAACGGTTCGTGACCCACCGGCAGGTGGTGCATGACCGCGTAGATATCGCGTCGGTCGACCGCCTGGCCGCACATCGGACACAGCTCGAAATGGACGAGCTCGCTGTCCCGGGAAACAGTATCCCGGCCCTGGCCGAGACCCACCGATCGTAAAATAGTCGCGTTAATCACCGGACCACCTTCGCATTAGCGTATTGTTTACCATTATAGGGGATGGCGGCGGGGCGTGTTCGCGCGATGCGAATTTTTCTTCACCTAGCCGCGGACCGCGTCGCGGATGGTTTCCATCGAGATGTAGGTCGAAGTGCTCGCGACGTGCGGCAGGCTGGATATGCGCTCGCCGAGCACGATGCGATATTTGCGGATGTCGGCGGTGCGGACCTTGAGCAGATAATCGAAGCTGCTCGCGATCATGTGGCATTCCTCGACCTCGGGAATGCGCCGGACCGCCGCGTTGAATTCCTCCAGCGCCTTTTCGCGCGTATCGGACAGCTTGACTTCGGCGAAGGCGACATGATCGAGCGCCAGCTTGGCGGGATCGATCAGCGCGGCGAAGCCGGTAATCACGCGGGTGTCGATCAGCCGCTTGAGCCGCTGCTGGCAGGGAGTCTTCGACAGGCCGATCCGCTGGGCCAACTCGGTGACGGTGATGCGCCCCTCCTCGCGCAGGATATCGAGGATCTTGCGGTCATAATCGTCCAGATCGACCGGCTTGGTGGTATTTTTCATGCAAATCGTCTTTTGAAGGCGGGAATGCTCGCCACAAGGATATCAGAAAGAGGCAAACTAAGACAGATCGTCTTCGTGGTGCATATTATATCCGCAGCATGCCGAACCGCCCAGTCTTTGCCGCCTTCGCGCCGCCGAGCCTTCCCCAGACGCCGCTACGTGTGGCGATCACCCAGGCGTATCGCCGCGCGGAGCCGGAGTGCATCGCTCCGCTGCTCGAGGTGGCGACGCTGCCCGAACCGGTGCGCGCCGATGCCGAGAGCACCGCGCGCGCGTTGATCGCGGCGCTGCGCAGGGAAGGCACCAAAAGCGGCGTCGAGGCGCTGGTGCAGGAATATACGCTGTCGAGCGAGGAGGGCGTCGCGTTGATGTGCCTCGCCGAGGCGCTGCTGCGCATCCCCGACGACGCCACGCGCGACGCGCTGATCCGCGACAAAATCGCCGATGGCGACTGGCGCGCGCATCTCGGCGGCAGCCGCTCGCTGTTCGTCAATGCGGCGACCTGGGGTCTGGTGGTCACCGGCAAGCTGGTCGACAGCGCCGACGACAAGGGGTTGGGCGCCGCGCTCACCCGGCTGATCGCGCGTGCCGGCGAACCGGTCATCCGCCGCGGCGTCGATCTGGCGATGCGGATGATGGGCGAGCAATTCATCACCGGCGAGACGATCGAGGAGGCGCTCAAGCGCGCGCGCAAGGAAGAGGCGCGGGGCTTCGGCTACAGCTACGACATGCTCGGAGAGGCGGCGGCGACCGCTGCCGATGCGGCGAACTATTTCGACGACTACGCCCGCGCCATCCATGCGATCGGCAAGGCGGCGGGCGGGCGCGGGATCTATGAAGGACCCGGCATCTCGATCAAGCTCTCGGCGCTTCATCCGCGCTACTCGCGCGCGCAGGCCGATCGAGTGATGGGAGAGCTGCTGCCGCGCGTGCAGGCGCTGGCGGCGCTGGCGAAGTCCTATGACATCGGGTTCAATATCGATGCCGAGGAAGCCGACCGGCTCGAACTCTCGCTCGATCTGCTCGAATCACTGGCGCTCGATCCGGCGCTCGCCGGCTGGAACGGGCTCGGCTTCGTGGTGCAGGCCTATGGCAAGCGTTGCCCGTTCGTGATCGACTGGATCACCGACCTTGCCCGACGCGCCGGCCGCCGGATAATGGTGCGGCTGGTCAAGGGCGCTTACTGGGACGCCGAGATCAAACGCGCGCAGGTCGACGGGCTTGCCGACTTCCCGGTCTATACCAAGAAGCTCCACACCGACGTGGCCTATATCGCCTGCGCGCGGAAACTGCTCGCGGCGAAGGACGTGATCTTCCCGCAATTCGCGACGCACAACGCGCTGACGCTGGCGACGATCTACCAGATGGCGGGACCCGGGTTCGCGGTGGGAGATTATGAATTCCAGTGCCTTCACGGAATGGGCGAGCCGCTCTATCGCCAGGTGGTGGGCGCCGAAGGGCTCGGACGTCCGTGCCGCATCTATGCGCCGGTGGGCACGCACGAGAAATTGCTGGCCTATCTGGTCCGCCGCCTGCTCGAGAACGGCGCCAATTCGTCGTTCGTCAATCGCGTCGCCGATCCGGCGGTGTCGATCGACGAACTTGTCGCCGATCCGGTCGTCGCGGTGCGCAATGCAGTCCGGCCGGGGGCGAAGCACGAAGCGATCGCACTGCCCGGCGATCTCTATCCCGACCGCCGCAATTCGACCGGGATCGACTTGTCGAACGAGAGTGCGCTCGCGGCGCTGACGCGCGAGCTGCAGGCGAGCGCTGCGACGCAATGGCGCGCCGCTCCCGAAACCGGGGAGGGGATCGAGCGCCCGGTGCGCAACCCGGCCGATCATCGCGACATCGTGGGCAGGGTAATCGAAGCCGACGCCGATGCGGCGCGTGCGGCGGCGACACGGGCCGCGGCATCTGCCTGGTCTTCGGTGCCGGTCGGCGAGCGCGCGGCGATGCTCGAGCGTGCGGCCAACGCGATGGAGGCGCGGATGCCGCTGCTGATGGGGCTGGCGATCCGCGAGGCCGGCAAATCGGCGGCGAATGCGGTCGCCGAAGTGCGCGAGGCAGTGGATTTCCTGCGCTATTATGCCGTGCAGGCGCGCGCGCTCGGCGCCGGCGCCCGGCCGCTGGGGCCGGTGGTCTGCATCAGCCCGTGGAACTTCCCGCTGGCGATCTTCACCGGACAGGTCGCCGCGGCGCTGGTCGCGGGCAATCCGGTGCTCGCCAAGCCGGCCGAGGAGACGCCGCTGATCGCCGCCGAAGCGGTGCGGCTGCTGCACGCGGCGGGAATACCCGCTGACGCGCTCCAGCTCCTGCCCGGCGATGGCGCGATCGGTGCGGCGTTGGTCGGGGCTCCCGAAACGGCGGGCGTGATGTTCACCGGTTCGACCGAAGTCGCCCGGCTGATCCAGAAGCAACTCGCCGAACGACTGTCGGCCGACGGCAAGCCCATCCCATTGATCGCCGAGACGGGCGGGCAGAATGCGATGATCGTCGATTCATCGGCGCTCGCCGAGCAGGTGGTGGCCGATGTCGTCGCTTCGGCCTTCGACAGCGCGGGGCAGCGTTGCTCGGCGTTGCGCATCCTGTGCCTACAGGAGGAAATCGCCGATCGAACGCTGACGATGCTCAAGGGGGCGCTCGCCGAGCTGCGCATCGGCAATACCGAACGGCTGGCGATCGATATCGGTCCGGTGATCACCGCCGAGGCCAAGGCCGGTATCGAGAAGCATATCGAGGCGATGCGCGCACGCGGGCACCGCGTGGAGCAGCAGGCGCTGCCGCCCGAGACCGCGCACGGCACCTTCGTCGCTCCGACGATCATCGAGCTCGCCGGCATCGCCGATCTGGAGCGCGAGGTGTTCGGCCCGGTGCTCCATGTGATCCGCTATGCCCGGGAAGATCTCGACGCACTGATCGATGCGATCAATGCCACCGGCTATGGACTCACTTTCGGGCTGCATACCCGGCTCGACGAGACGATCGCCGAAGTGACGTCGCGGATCGCGGCGGGCAATCTCTACATCAACCGCAACGTCATCGGCGCGATCGTGGGAGTCCAGCCGTTTGGCGGGCGCGGGCTTTCGGGCACCGGCCCCAAGGCCGGCGGGCCGCTGTATCTGCCGCGGCTGACCCGTGACCTCCCGCCGCCGACGCCGCAAGCGGATGCTATGCTCGATCCTGCCCTGGCCGATCTTGCCGATTGGCTCGACGCCAAAGGCGAGCAGCGCTCAGCGGCGCTCGCGCGGGGGATCGGCGCGGCATCGCCGCTCGGGCGCGAAATCGAGCTTCCGGGACCTGTCGGCGAGCGCAACCTCTATGCGCTGCACCCGCGCGGCACGATCCTGCTCGCGCCGAGGAGCCGCGAAGGATTGTTCCACCAGCTGGCCGCGAGCCTGGCCACCGGCAACCATGTCGTGGTCGATGGTGCTGCCGCGCTGCCGGCGGACCTACCGACAAGCGTGCGCGCGCGGATCCGCGGCGATGCGGGCGCGGTTTCGGCCGCGCTTGCCGAGGGGGACGGTGCCGAAGTCACGGCGCTGCTGACCGGGCTGGCGGAGCGGGAAGGCGCCATCGTCACCGTTCAGGCCGCTTCGACCGGGGCCTTGCGCGAGCCCGGTGCCTATCGTCTCGACCTGCTGGTCGAGGAGGTTTCGGTCTCGATCAACACCACTGCCGCCGGGGGCAATGCGAGCCTGATGATGCTGGGCTGACCGGCGCGCCGTTTGGCTGGGTGCCGCCGGCTTGTTCCACCGTTTCGGGCGACTCGGGGTGGAGATCTCCGAGTCGTTTGGCCGGCCTGGCTCGAGCCCGGCGACCGTGACACAGAAATGCCAGGAATCGTAATTTTATCCTAAGCTGGCGCCATTTTTCTGTTCGGCATCTTAACCCTTTTCATCTTGTCGGTCCCGCACCTCCCGACCCCAGCCGTTCCGAACTGTGGCAGTCGATCTGACGAATTCTTGGCTGCAACATGTAAGAACCGGCGAGATTTCCCGTTTAGTTAAACCTTAATACTACGTAGTAAAATGTTTGTCTCGTTCTTACACAAGTAATAACCCCGGTTTTCTGACTCGTTATAACCAAAGTTATACATATATATCGGACGGCTATAACTATTATTCTTTAGGCCGTTCGAATGGTTAATTAAAGGTTTAAAAAATCTTCTTGCGTTTCAGCAGGATGAATCGATCATTAGCCAATCGTTCATTTGCCTTGGGAGGGGCGGGAACTGTGATTGGCCGGTGTTCAATAGGCATATGTCTGTTCGCGATCGGTGTCGCCATGCTGCCGCATGCCGCCGCCGCGCAGACGGTGTATGCCGCCGGCCAGCCCGGTGTCGTGGGTGGCAACCGCCAGCTGCCGGTGCAGGTGACCGCGTCGGTCGGCGGGCATTGCGGGTTCGCGACGGGATCGGCGCCGTCGGGCAGCTACAATCAGCCCGACTTCGACGTCACCGGTTTCAGCCACGATTTCAGCTTTCAGCTCGATTGCACCGGCCCCTCGCGCGTTGCGGTGGTCTCGACCAACGGCGGGCTGCTGACCGGCGGATCGGTCACGCCGGGCTATGCCGCGCTGGCGCCCTATGACGTGTCGCTCAACCTGGTCGGCTCGTCGAGCACGGCGACCGGAACCTGCACCGTAGCGACATTGGCGGCCGCCGCGGCGGCGCCATGCGCGTTCCGCGGGCCGGTGAGCATGTCGCAAGGCCTTCTGCTCAATTCCACGTCGGTCAATCAGCCCGGCACGTATCTCCGCGTCAGCGCGCCCGCCTACAACGGCTCGAGCGCGCTGATCGGGGGCATCTATTCCGACACCTTAACGGTGACGGTGAGTGCGGCGTCATGACGGCGCCGTGCACAAAGCGGCTCTCCCGGCCATCGGGCAGCCGGTCGAATGTCAAAGGGGAGGGGGGCAGGTCGTCGACCGGGCTCACCGTCGGATTCAATCTGAATGGGGAAAAGGCAGTACAATGAACAAGCTTCTGATCGCGGCGCTCGGCGCCGGCACCATGCTCACCATCGCCGTGCCGGCTTCGGCCCAGACGGTGACGGGCACCGTCAACATCACCGGCAGCGTCGCGAACAAGTGCGCCGTCATACCCGGTTCGGGCAGCACCTTCACCAGCACGGTGGCGCTCGGCGAACTGGCCCAGGCGGACGGCACGATGGCGACCGACCTCGCCACGCGCTTCAACGCGTCGGGCCCTGCCACGCTCGCCTTCCGCGTCGTCTGCAACACGTCGAATCCGACCATCGCGGTCGACTCGACCCAGCTGACCACTGCGGGCGCCGCTTCGACCGGCTACGCGGCCCGGATCGACTATAACGCCAATGTCGCCGTCGCGCTCTCGCCGAGCGGTTCGACCACGGTGAGCAACGACAGCCGCAACGCGCCGACCGCGGCGACGCCGGCCGGTGGCCCGCTGGCCAACACCGGCGGCGCGAACGTGACCGTCACGGCCGACACCTTCGGCACGGCCAATCCGACCGACCTGCTCGTCGCGGGCTCGTACACCGGCAACATCTCGATCGTCATCGCGCCGGGCGCGTGATCGGCTTCATCGGAGCATAATGACATGAAGAACTCGATCCTTGCAGTCGCCGTGGTAGTCGCCGCGACTGCCGCCTTGCCCGCCGCCGCGCAGTCGGCGTCGGCGACGGGCACTGTCACGGTGAACGGTTCGGTCGCCGACCGCTGCCAGTTCACGACGCCATCCGCCGTCATCAATGCCGGCGAACTGGCGCTGCAGGGATCGGGATCGACCGCGGGCAAGCTGGATACCAGCAAGCTCGACGGCCAGACCCGCACATTGGTCGGCTGGTGCAACGGCACCGCCGCATCGATGAGCGTCGAGGCGCAGCCGCTGGTCGACACGACCTTTGTCGGTGCGGCCCCCACGGGCTTCGACAGCGTGGTCAATTATTCGGCGAGCGCGCTCGCCAACAGCGCGACGGCCTCCGACACCTCCATGACGGCTGGTGCCGGCACGGCCGTTCCGGTCGGCCTGTTCACCGGCAATGTCGTGGTGACCCTGGCGGGCTCTTCGTCGCCGACCGGCGGCATCCTCGTTGCGGGCAGCTATTCGGGCCAGGTCCTGGTCACGCTGACTCCCAACGTCAGCCTGCCGCTCTCGGATTGAGGAAACCAGGACCGTGAAGCGCTTGATCCTTCCACTGCTCGCCGCGATCGCCCTTCCGGGCATCGCGCATGGCCAGGCGGCGACGAATACCGCGACGGGTGACGTCGCGGTCGGGGGCAACGTCGCCCAGCTGTGCATGCTGGGCACGCCGACGCCGGCACCGGTCGATCTCGGCCAGCTGGCGACGACGTCGGGCACGCGCGTCGGCAGGATCGCCGTGATCGCGCCGCGCACCGTCATGCTCGCCGGCTCCTTCTGCAACTTCGCCGGTTCCGCGATCACGGTGACTGCGACCGCTCTGGTCAACACCGACGCGACGCCCGCGCCGGCGGGGTTCGCCCGCGCGGTGAACTACACGGCGGCGGTCACCAACTGGGCGTCGGGCGCGGCGACCGCGACCACGGGCGCCACCGCGGGCGGCGGAACGCCAAGCGCCTCGAGCGTCGGGGCCACGCAGGGGGCGCCGAGGATCGCCGATCTGACCGTCAACCTGTCCAATTTCACCGCACCGTCGGACGCATTGCTGACCGCCGGTTCCTATAGCGGCCTCGTCATCGTGACGCTCGGCCCGGCACCTACTTCAGGCGGAGGCTTGTGATGAGCATGCATCATCGACTGCTCGGACTGACGGCGCTCGCCGCTTTGTCCTGGGCAGGCACGGCATCGGCGCAGAGCGCGACCGACACCAAGAACTTCACCGTCACGGGCAACGTGCCGTCAATGTGCGTCGGGGGGATCGTGTCGGGCACCGGCTCGACCTTCGATCTCGGCGTGCTCATCGACATCAATACCGGCTTGCTGCGCACCGATCTGTCGGCGCCGCCCAAGATATTGGCGGGATCGTTCTGCAGCTCGCGCAGCACGATCACGGTCAACGCGACGCCGCTCGCGGCGCAGACCTTCACCAGCACGCCGCCCACGGGCTTCTCGCGCGCGGTCAACTATACCGCGACCGCAGCCGGCTGGACGACGACCGCGGCGAGCTTCGCGACGGGCGCGGCGACGAACCCCGCGGCGGTGCAGTCGCGACTCACGGCATTTTCGGGGGACATCACGGTGTCGATCGGCGGTTTCGCGACGGTAGGCGGCGCAACGCAGCGCCTCGTCGCGGACACCAACTATCAGGGCAACGTGACCGTCACTCTTGCGGTGGCCTCCTGAGATGAGCCGCTTGCCGCTCCTCGGATTGGTCTTGGTCGCCTGCGGTCTTCCCTGTGCACCCCCAACATCTGCGCAAACGACCGAGGCGGCCAAGACATTGCCGGTCACCGGCAACACCCCTCCCGTCTGCGCGGTGGGCGAGCCCAGGCTGCAATCGGGCAACCAGATCAATTTCCGCGGTCTTTCCGGCAATACGCTGCAGATCGATCGGATGGTGGATCCGGCGACTCTCGCGGTCAGCGCGGCTTCGGTCGATGTTCGCTTCGACGCGGTGTGCAACTATCCGCACCGCCTCCGCCTCGAATCGCAGAACAACGGCCTGTGGCCGACCTTGCAGCGCACCCAGGCACCCGCGCCCGGCTTCGCCTATGCGGTGCCGTATCGGGCGACGGTGACATGGGGCGACGTCAACGGCTTGCTCAACGCGGACGCGCAGGCGCGCCGCGTGACCGACCAGCGCTTCAACATCGATCAGGCGACGGCCGGCCAAATCGACCTGCGCCTGGCAATCGCACCCGGAGCGTCGAATGTTCGCGACAACGCTCCCATCCTGGCTGGTGACTATTCGGACACCATCCGGCTTTTCGTGGAGCCGCGCTGATGCTTCGTCCATCCCTTTTCGTGGCAGCCCTGGCGATCGGCACCGGCGCACAGGCACAGGAAGTCGCGATCGGCCAGGGCCGGCTCGAGATTGCCGGGCAGGCGCCTGCCGCCTGCGTGCTCAACGCGCCGGTCGTGTCGAGCGCGCAGAACGCAGCCTTCGCGTCAACCGGCGCAGCCAGCGGCGAGATCCGCATCGTTCAGCTCGGCGATCCCCAGACGGCGCAACCGCGCGCGGCGGCGATCGACCTTGCGCTGCCGGTGATCTGCAACGCGCCGCACCGGCTGACCATCACCAGCGCTAACGGCGGGCTGCTGCGCGATGGCGGCAATGCCCGCAACCGACAGTCGCCGACCGGCTTCGGCGAACTGCTCGGCTTCCAGATCAACGCGACCTGGGCGGGGCAGACGAGCAGCGTATTGACCACCACCAGCAGCACGCTGGTGATCAACAGCGCCAATGGCGGCGCCGGCGATATGGACCTGAACATCGTCGTTCCGCCGGGGGGCGGGGCGCTCGTTGCCGGTCGGTATGCCGATACAGTGACGGTGCAGTTTCAAGCAGCAAACTAGCGTATATTGGAGGGGGCAAAGTGAAGCGTATTCGATCATTGCTGGCGGGGGCGGCGCTGACGGGGCTGCTCATCTTTCCGCAACAGCTCGCCGTCGCGATGACGGTGCAGCCGGTCATCCTCAACCTGACCTTGTCGGGTAGCGGGATGGCGCAGCTCATCACCGTCGAAAACACTTTCGCGACGCCGCTGCCGGTGGAATTGCGCGTCCAGGCGCTCGATTTCGACCAGAACGGGATCAAGGAAACCGGCAAGGATCCCGGCGATCTGCTGATCTTCCCGCCGCAGGCGATGATCCAGCCCGGCCAGACCCAGTCGTTCCGCGTGCAATATGTCGGCGATCCCGATCTGAAGACCAGCAAGCATTATTACGTCACGGTCGCGCAGTTGCCCGTGAAACTGCCTGCCGGCCAGTCGGCGATCCAGATCCTCTACAATTTCCAGGTGCTGGTGAGCATCGCGCCCAACGGCGTGAAGCCGGCAATCAAGGTGCAGAGCGCCGAGGTCGGACGCAACGAACAGGGCAAGCCGATCCCGGTGGTGACGCTGACCAACGCCTCGACGGCCTACGGATATCTGTCCAACGGCCGCCTGCGGATCATCGAAAAAGATACGGCCGGCAAGGAAGTGTTCCGGCGAACCTTGTCCGGGCCCGAAACGCAACAGACGATCGGCTTCGGCCTCGTCGGTGCGAACCAGACGCGGCGCATGGCGCTGCCGATCGAGTTGCCGGTGGATGGGGGCAGCGTAGATGTCAGCTTCACACCAGAGAGCTGAGCAGGGCCAGCATCGCCCGCACCGCCTGTGGATCCTGATGCTTGCGGGGACGAGCATCGCAGCGTTCTGCACGCCGGCGCGCGCTTCGGATCAACAGGGTGTGGTTCCACAGGCGCAGGAACGGCGCGTCACGCTGGACGCTCCGATATCCCCGGCCAACGCGCCACAGACCAATCTCAACCCGACCGGCCGGGACATCGTCCTGACCGTGCCGGTCAAGGATGGGGGTGTCTATCTCGGCGACATTCCGCTGACGGTGACTGCCGACAGCAAGCTGGAATTGCCGGCGCAGCGTCTGCTCGACCTTCTCTCGAACGTCCTGAACCAGACCGCCTTCACTGCGCTGCAATCGAGCCTGTCGACCAAGGCCGTGCTGACCCCCGCCGATTTCGCGGGTGCGGGAGTCGTGATCCGCTACAATCCGCAGACGCTGGAGCTCAACCTCGAGATCGCAGCCGAGCGCCGGGCGTCGCGATCGCTTCAGGTCAGCCCGCTCGACCGGACGCGGGTGGGCAATTTCGCGCCACCCGCCGCGTGGAGCGCCTACCTCAACATCCGCGGCTCCGAGGACTATATCCACGCGGGCGGCGACAAGGGCTTCGCTTCTCCGATCTTTTCGCTCGATGGTGCGATGCGGATCGGCGGCGTGGTCGCCGAGGGCGAGGGGATCTGGCAGCCGGGCGCCAATGGCGTGGACTTCCAGCGGCTCGGCTCGCGGTTCGTCTATGACGACGAGAAGAATCTGGTGCGCTGGACCGCGGGCGACCTCCAGACGGTGTCGCGCGGCTTCCAGTCGGCCCCGGACATCGCGGGCCTGTCGATCTTCCGCTCGTACAGCGTCCTCCAGCCGCAGCAGCTGATCCGCCCGCGCGGCGACCGCAGCTTCCAGCTCAGCCGGCCCTCGACCGTCGAGGTCCAGGTCAACGGCCAGATCGTTCGCCGCCTCCAGCTCGCGCCGGGCACCTACGACCTGCGCGACTTCCCGTTCACGCAGGGCGCGAACGACATCCGGCTGTCGGTGCTCGACGATACCGGCCGTACCGACCTGTTGCGGTTCAACCTGTTCCTCGACCAGTCGCAACTGGCAAAGGGATTGAGCGAGTTCGGCCTTTATGCCGGTGTGCTCAATCCGCTCGGGCCGCATGGGCCGCATTATACCGACAATCTGGCCTTCACCGGTTTCTACCGCCGCGGCATCAGCGATTTCCTCACACTGGGCGTGAACGCCCAGGCCGACGAGCACTCGCAAATGGGTGGTGTCGAAGCCGTGGTGGCGACGCCGGTCGGCACCTTTGCCGGCAATGTCTCGCTGTCGACGGTCAAGGGCCTCGGCACCGGACGGGCGATCTCCGCGACATTCCAGCGGCTGATCCAGCGTTCGGGCGGCCAGGCGGACTCGCTCAACCTGTTCGTCGAATCGCGCAGCCGGAACTTCTCGCCGGTGGGCGTCTTCCTGCCCACCAACGCGTTCAGCTACGAACTCGGCGGCGGCTATTCGCATGCGTTCGACGAGCGGCTTTATGCCGGCGTCGACGGGCGTTTCTCGAAAGGCCGCGGGCTTCAGCGCGATCTCCAGAGCTATCGCCTGACCACCGGCTATCGCATCTCGTCGACTGCGACGCTGACCGCCGATGCACGTTGGGACAGGGACAATAGCGGATCGCGCTTCGGCGGGCTGTTGTCGCTGGTCGTGCGATTTGGCCGCTATTCGACCGGGCGTGTCGATTATGACTCGCGCGCGAACCGCACCCGGGCGTCGTATCAGACGCTCTATGGTTCGGGCGTCGGATCGTACAATTTCACCGCCGATGTCGAACGCAGCGACAATGGTTCGGGGGTCAATTTCAACGGCAATTACTACACCAACCGCGCCGAACTGGGGATTGGCCATTTCGGCACGTTCGAAAACACCTTCGGCGCCGTGACCAGCCAGCGCACCTCGTTCCGCTTCGGCACTTCGATTGCGGTTGCCGATGGCGCGGTGTCGATCGGCCGGCCGATCTACGACAGTTTCGCGATCGTCCAGCCGTACAAGAAGATCCGGGACACCAACATCGTCGTGTCGCCGTCTCCGTTCGGATATACCGCGAATACGGGCATGCTGCGTGCCGCAACCGAGCCCAGCCTGAGCTCGTACGCCGAACGCTCGATCTCGGTGAACGCGCCCAACGCGAAGCCGGGCCTCGATCTGGGCACGGGGTCATTCCGCCTGCTGCCGCCCTACCGCAGCGGCTACAAGCTCGTCGTGGGCTCGGCCTATTCGGTCACGGCGATCGGCAGGTTGCTCGACATCGACGGCGAGCCGGTATCGTTGGTCACGGGCTCCGCGACCGAGCTTGCGCATCCCGAGCGGCCGCCGACCACCGTCTTCACCAACCGCGAAGGCCGGTTCGGCATCGGCGGCCTCGCGCCGGGCAAGTGGCGGATCGAGATGCTCGACGACAAGAAATCGGTCTTCGAAATCAACATTCCCGACGGTGCCGACGGACTGATCCGCATCGACACGATCAAAGCGATTAAAGGGCAGTAATGATGGCCAGGTCTCTGTTTCGACGCGCAATATTGGTGGCAGCGGTCGCCGCTGCCTCGCTGCCGAGCGGCGCATGGGCGGCCGGGCGATGCGGCCTGGTCACGGTCAGCGGCGGCACCGCCAACCTCACTTATGATCCGTTCAGCGGCAACAACACGACGATCAACCTCGCCGGCGTCCAGCTGTCGCGCGTCAACGGAGCTGGCGGCGAGAAGACCGCGAACATCGAATTCTACGTGAAGGGCACAACCGCCGCGCAGAACGGGACGGTGCTGATCCCAACGAGCGCGACCGGGTCCGGCATGGGCGGTCCGACGGGTGGCAACATCTTCTTCGGCACCAACCAGACGCCGCCGATCCTCAACATCAACAGCGGCAGCCCGGCCACGGGCGTGTTTCGCTGGGCGTTCTCGGGCAACAACGCCGCGTCGGACGTCTTCACGCTCAACCTGCAGATCCAGCTGCCGGCCAATCTCAACCTGAACGCAGGGACGACGCTGCCGTTCGACATCGTCTACAGCTGCAACGGGACGGGCGGCGGCGGTCCGTTCACCGATACCGGCACCGTGTCGAACGCGCTGGTGGTCAATGTGACCGTGCTCAGCGGGCTGCAGGCGAGCTATGTCGGTTCGGTGCTCGATTTCGGCGAAGTCGGCAATGTGACGACCGCCCAGGTCACGTCGGCTCCGGCCACCTATACGACTCCGAACACCAACTATATCCGCGTCGCCAGCTCGGGTCCCTATTCGGTCGAGATGTCGTCGCAGAACAATTACAAGCTGACCTTCGCCGGCGGATCGCTCGGCAATCCCCTGCAGACGCTCAATTACCAGGCGCAGTTCCTCGGGCAGACGCGCTCGACCGCAAGCCCCACCTTTTCGACGGTGACTTGCGTGCGTGCCGGAACCGATGCGGCATCGGGCATCCTGCCGATCCGCGCGACGTTGCTCGAGGGCGGGCAGGGCAAGACGCCCGCCTCGGTCTACAACGACATCCTCACCGTCACCGTGACGCCGCTGCTGTCGACCGTACCGTCGCAGCAGAATTGTCCGGCGTTATAGTGCGACGACGCGGAACGAAATGGAGCCCGACTGGACATCGGTCGGGAGATCGAGACTCACCGAACGCGCCACGATGCCGGCACGATTGGACTTGCTGACCCGGGTCGAACCTGCGTTGCCCAGCGGCACTTTCTTGCCGTCGACCAGCAGGCTCGCCTTCGCCAGGTTCGGCGAATAATCGGCATAGACTTCATAGCCGTTGGGATTGTTGCAGAACTCGTTGAGCGAACCCAGCGACACCTGACCCGGCTGGGTCGGCACGGCCGTCGCGTCGACCGTCGCGCGGCAGATCACGGGTACGAAACCGCTGATGCCGATCGAATACTGAGCCGAACCGACACCAACATGCGGATCGACGGCCTGCGCACCCGTGGCAACGCAGGTCATCGCCGCAGCAATGACAAAAGCAACCTTCTTCATGTCCGCATTCCTTCAAATTACGGAATACGTATCGCACCGACGTGTGAAGATGCGGTCGTCCGGCATGGTTAAGCCGCTGATAATCTTCGCGTGCGGCTCGAGAGGCCCCGATCGAGCGTGGTGCCGAACCCTTGTCGCAGCAGCATGGTCGGCCTGTGGAAACTACTGGTTTGTGCCCCTCCGCCGGCCATGCGACACCCTTTGTGTGGAAATTGGCGCGCCTCGGGGGTTCGGCTGGTTGAGCGGACTGAGGGCCGCGACCGTCCGATTGTGGACGCGGGACCTGGGGACCGCCGCAGCGCGCGATGTCGCGGGGGCGACGCGGCTGTTGCTGGCGATCGTGTCGCTGGATTTCCCGTTCCGGTTCGGCGCCGGGAACGCCATCTGGTCGAATCCGGAGCAGATCGCGCTTGCCGGCTATATGCTCATCGCGGCCGGCACGCTGTTCGGGCGGTTCATTTCCTGGAAGCTCGATGTGCGTCTGCGCCCGATTGCGTGGAGCGCCGACCAGCTGATCTGCCTGCTGATGCTGCTCGCTTATCCGCAGGCGATCGGACTCTATCTGCCCTTCGTGATCTTCGCTCTGGGCGTTTCGCTCAGCCGGTCGCCGGTCGTCTTGGTCGCGCTCGACTATCTGCTGTTTGCCGCCGTCATCCTCTTTCACAATCGTCTCGCGGATGCCCTGCCGGGAGTCGGTGCGGCGAGCGACGAGGCCTTGCGCCTGCAATTCACCTTGGTGACCCTGGTGGGCGCTGCCATCCTGGCGTTCAGGGCCAGCCAGGCGGGCGCCGCGGTGGGTGACCGCTGGAACGAGGAATTGCTCGGCACGAGCATTCAGGCGCGGACGCTCCCCATCGCGGGCATGGCAACGAAACTGTCCGAACGGTTCGGCGTGTCGGAGATGCTGATCTGCTGGCGGCGCGCGGTGGATCGGATACCGGAATGCTACCGGTTCAGCGACGGCGAGTTGTCGAACGTCGAGCTCGACCCCGCTTTGCTCGAGCGGATGCTCGCGCCCGACAGAAGCGGCGAGGGGTTCATCCGGGATCCGGACAGCGGAAGCGCGCTGGTCGATGCGAAACTCCGGCTGGGGCCGACCGTGCGTATGATCCCGGCGGGGTTCTTGCCGGCCCCGGAGGCCGCGGCGAGCGGGATCGTCGCCGCTTTGCCGATCCGGACCGGAGCGTTCACCGGATATATCTATCTGCTGGATTTTCCCCGAATTTCGGAATTGAGGCTCAGCCAGGTCGTCGCTGCCTCGCGCGCGGTGAGTGCGACGCTCGATCGCTATCTGATGTTCGAGGCGTGGCGCGAACGGGCATTCGCCAACGCCCGGCTCGACCTGAGCCGCGACATGCACGACAGCGTGCTGCAAACGCTTGGCGGGCTCCGCATGCAAGTGGCGTCGCTCATCAAGGACAAGGATCTGCCCGTCGCGGCGAGGACCAGGCGGCTCGAATCGCTGCAATCGATCATCGCCGCCGAACAGGCGTGCCTGCGCGAGCTCGTCACCGACGCCAATTTGCCGATCGGCGAAAAGATCGACCTTGCCAGCCATCTGGCGCAGCGCGCGGAATTGCTGTCGCGGCAATGGGCGATCAGCTGCACGCTCACCACGGATCCGGCCTCGCTCTGGGTGTCTCCGGATGTCGCGGTCGAAGTCGAGTTTCTCGTCCGCGAGGCGGTGTCCAATGCCGTCCAGCACGCCGAATCGTCGAGCGTGAACGTCGTGGCCGCGCTGCGCGACGACGCCTTATTCATCACGCTGAAGAGTGACGGCGCCACGGTTCTGGCATCGGAGACTGGCGGGTCGAGTGTCGAGGGAGTGAAATCACGATCGCTGGCCCGGCGATTGAACGCGCTCAACGGTCGCGCTTACGCCGACCCCATGGAGCGCGGCGTTCTGCTGTCCATGCGAATTCCACTGGAGGCAATGGTCGATGTCCCGACTGCTGATCGTTGACGACCATCCGATCTTTCTCGAGGGGCTGAACCAGTTCCTCGAGACCAACGATCATTACGTCGAATCGACGGCCCGAACGCCCAGCGCGGCTTTGCGGATCGTCGAACAGGGTACGATCGACATGCTGATCATCGACGTCTGCATGTCCGAAGGCGGCGGGCTGCATGTGCTGCGGACGATGCGCGCCGGCGGGAACCGTCTGCCGGTCATCTTCCTGACGGTCGGCCTGAAGCCGGTGGAGACGATGGAGGCGGTCCAGCTCGGCGTGAACGGGATCGTCCTGAAGCACAGCGATCCGGAAAATCTGCTGACCTGCATCGAGGCAGTGAAGCGCGGCGATACCTGGATCGACCCGACGATCCTCGAGAGCGCGCTCCGGCGCAGCCTGTCTGCACACACCTTGCCGGTCTTGCCGAAATATAATCTCACGCGGCGGCAGGAGGAGATCGTGCGGCTGGTCGGCGAGGGGCTGCGCAACCGCGAGATCGCCCATCGCTGTGGCCTGACCGAGGGAACGGTCAAGCTTCACCTCCATCGGATCTATGCGATCCTGGGCATCCAGTCGCGCGCCCAGCTGATCATGATGCTCGCCGCGGAATCGCTCTGACCCGTCGTCGCGCCGATCCGTGACGGCTGCTGGTACCAGGGTACGGGCTGCGGGCTGATCTGGCCGTTCAGGATGGCGAGCAGCGCGCCGCCGGCGATCGCCACGCCATAGGGGATGGGTCCTCGCGCCTTCAGGCTGGGAATATTGCCCTCGCTGGTCAGGCGGGCGGGGACGATCCGGCGCAGGAGGATGAACAGGATGCTCAGCAGCGCCCCGCCGATCGCCACGAACAGGAACAGCGCGGCAGCTCCCCTGAAATCGAACCACAAGGCGATCGCCGCGAGCAACTTGACGTCACCGCCGCCGAGCCAGCCCCGCGAAAAGAGCAGCGCGCCGCCGAAAAAGGTCACGAGCAGGATGACTGCGTTTTGCCAGAGGGTGGGAGTCCAGCCGACATCATAGATCCACAGCGGAAACAACAGGATGATCGCGATCGGGAACAGGTTGGGTATCCTCAGTTTCCAGATGTCCACCGCCGCCGCGAGCATCAGCAACAGGCAGAGCGCGGTCGTCACGAAGCTGCCGGCCGACATCACCGGGCGTCCAGTCGCGCGAGGTTGGCAGCCGCAATGGCCTGAAAGACGGGACTGGCGGCGACGGCCATCGTCAGCCATTTGCGCGCATCGTCGCCGCGTCCGGCGAGCATGGCGGCGTACCCGGCATTGTTGAGCCGTTCGGCCCAGCGCGACATGCTGTCTCCCGAGCGGCGCACCGGCATCCGGCCGAGCGAGCCGGCGGCGATATCGAGATTGTTCGCGATGAGCACGTCATGGGGAGCCCTGGCACGCGCGCGCGCCAGGAGGGGCTCTGCTTCGGCGAAGCGGCGTTGCCTGATCAGCGACGCGGCGACATTGTTGAGTAATGCGGGCTGGTCGCCTCCGCTCGCCATCGCGCGGGCGTAAGCGGCATCGCTGTCGCGCCAGCGCGCTTTGGCATCATAGGCGAAGCCGAGCGCGGACCAGGCCTTCCAGTCCGCGGCACATGTTCCAGTCGCGCTTTCGAGATGCCCGATCGCAAGATCGGCGTCGCCCAGATCGGACTCGGCCATGCCGAGCCCCAGCAGCACGCGACAATCGCCGGGCATGCGCAATGCGAGCGCGCCGAAGCCCTGCCGCGCATCCTGATCGCGGCCCTGGGCAAGTGCCAGTTGGCCGCGCAATATCTCCAGCTCGGTCGTCGCTTCGCCGGTTTGCGGCGGTGTCGTCCGGGCAAGCATGAGTTCGGCCTGCACCAATCGGCCCGATCGAATCGCCGCCGCGATCAGCGGAATGTCGTCGGCCGGCCTGGCTTCGGCGGCAGCGGCAATCACCAAGACGCCGAGCAGGATCACGCGCAAAAGGGCGATCATCTTCGTTTCAGCCGGGCATCGAAGCTCACGGCATTACCGCCGACGAACAGCTGAAGCCGACCGGCACGCGAGGAAGGATAGAGCCGCGTGCGGAACGGAAGCGCGCGTGCAAGGCGGCGCGCCGCATCGCCCGAGCCGACTGGAAACACGATCCTGCTTTCACCAAGCCGGACGGCGCTGTTGCCCGTATCGACCCGCGACCAGCCGCGGCTGCCGAGAAAGATCTGAATGCGTCGCGCTATTCCCTGCCGCCCGGCGGCGTTGACGATCCGCGTCGGCAACAAGGCGGGCGGAGTCGGCGGCGCGGCGGCCACGGGATCGCGCCGGACGGCGCCATAGGAAGTCGCAACGGTATCGGGAGGCAGGACAAGCCTGACTTCGGCCGCCGACGACCGTTCGAGCCTGACGTTCCGCGTTACCGCGCCGGACGGCGCTGCCGGGACGATTGCCTGGCTCGCGGCAACCACGGGAGCCGATATCGCTGGCGGATGTACGTCGATTGCGGCGATCCCGGCATTTGGCGCATCCTGCGCAAGCATCGCGCGCATGTCGACGTCGAGCAGGTCGGCGTCGAAATTCTTCCCCTGCGACCGCAGCGATTTACCGTAGGCCGTGTAGATTTCCGGATCGCGCGGCGCCAGCGCCAGCGCCTGCTGGAAATAGCGGTCGCTGAGATCGAAGCGCTGCAGACGATCATAGGCGATCGCGAGGCCCTCGACCGCTTTGGCATCCTCCGGATTGGCGGAGAGATAACGGCGATAGGTTTCGATCCCGAGCCCGTAGTTGCCGTTCGCGACGAAGCGCTGCGCTGCTGCCAGCGAAACCTCCGACTTGCCAGTGAATCGCGTCCCTTCGGGCAAGGCAAGTCCGCCTTTGGGACCCATGCAGCCGTTGACGGCCAGCAGGATGCCGCACAGCGCCAGGCGCGATATGATTCCCCGACGCATCGATCAGCCCGACATCATCGGCAGAAGCTGGCGAATGACGCGGATCGCGGCGGGCAGCATGAGCACGCCGATCATCACCGGTAGCATGCAGGCGACCAATGGAATGGAAAGCAGGACAGGTAGCCGGTGCGCCTTTTCCTGCGCGAGCATCTTGCGTCGTTCTCGCATTTCGGTCGCATAGATTCGCAGTGTTTGGCCGATGCTCGATCCCAGCTTGTTCGACTGGATGAGCAGAGTGGCAAAGGATTTGATCTGATCCACTCCCGCCCGTTCGCCCATCCGGCGCAGCGCATCCTCGCGGCCACGTCCGGCGCGGAGTTCGAGAACCGTGTTTGCCAGCAAGCCGGCGACCAGCGGATGCGTGGTCGCCATTTCGCGACCCACCCGGTCGAAGGCCGCCTCCATGCCAAGCCCGGCCTCGACGCAGACGAGCATCAGATCCAGCGCGTCCGGAAAACCACGGGTGATCTGGTCCTGACGGCGCGAGGCGCGCGCCGACACCCATAGATTGGGCATGTAAAGGCCCAGCACCGCAAGCAGCGATCCAAAGAAATAGAGCTTGAACAGTGACGGCGGCGCGCCGTTGATCAGCGTCGCGGCGACCAGCAGCAGCGGCAGGCACAAGGTCGAGCCGACGCGAATGAGCGTGAAGACGCGCGGCGCCTGCGGCGAAGTGAACCCGGCAGCGGCAAGCTTGGCGACCAGCCCGGCATTGTTGGTGTCGAGCAACGAGATGCCGCGCTTCTCGATCGCATCGACGAGGCTCGCCCAGGCGTCGGGCCCCGAGGTTCCCCGCAAGGAAGCCGCTGCGCCTGGCCCCTGCGCGCCGGTTGCGGTCTCCGCCAGCCGGCGGCGGATCGCGGCGCGGCCCGTGACGACGGTCGAGACGCCGAGCACCAGCAGGACGACGACTGCGAACAACCCGCCGAGGATGACGAAGCGCGGAAATTGATTGAGAGCGGCTTCCCACATCGTCCTAGACCTTCAGGTTCACGAGGCGGCGGATAATGACGAACCCGACCGCATAGAGCACGATCAGGCACCCGAACCCGACCGAGAATGCCGGATCGTTGGCGACCTGCAGGTAGAATGGCGGATTGAGCAGGAACAAGGCCACGAACGCGAGCACTGGCAATGCAGTCAGGATGGTCGCGGTCATCCGGCCTTCCGAGCTCAGGGCGCGGACCATCAGGACCATGCTCGCACGGTCGCGGATCACCCGGGAGAGGTTTTCGAGGATTTCGGCGAGATTGCCACCGGTTTCGCTTTGCACCGACAGCGAGACGACGAACATCCTGAGGTCATCCAGATCGCAGCGATTGGCCATGCTGTGCAGCGCGTCGCGCAGATCCGCGCCATAGGCGACTTCATCGGTCACGATGCCGAACTCGCTGCCGATCGGATCGCTCATTTCCTGCGTGAGCAAGTCGAGCGCGGCGGCGACCGGATGGCCCGCGCGCAATCCGCGGACGAAGATGTCGAGCGCCACCGGGAATTGCTCGGCCATCCGCTTGCGGCGGCGATCGGCGCGGCGCGCGATGAACATCAGCGGCAGGCCCAGCCCCGTCGCACCGGCAAAGCAGGCCGCCATCAACAGGGTGCCGAAACTGATGGTGAGGCCGGCGGCGAGCGCGAAGATGACGGTCGCGATGAAGAGAAAGCCGACAGCCAGCACCATGAGGAACAGCAATCGCGCCGGCGACATGCCGAACGACGCGCCGCGCAGCAGATTGTCGAGCTTGCGCCCCGTGTTTGCGAGCGGTCCCGGCAGGTAGATGCCGCCGCCCCAGGCGTCGCGCCTGAGGCGAGCGAGAACTTCGGGACGATCGTGCCCCGTCGCGATGAGACGCAGGCGTTCGTTGATCGCGCGCACGCCGCCGCGATTGGCGCGGATCCAGGTCACCATTCCCTCGACCGCGAGGATCACCGCGGCGAATATCAACGCGAGGACGATCAATCGGATCGAAGTCATCGACATCAGTCGAGCACCATGCTGGGGTTGAAGATGTCGGCCGACAGGCTGATCCCGCGATCTTCGAGCTCGCGCATGAAATGCGGTCTGATTCCGGTCGCCTCGAACCGGCCCAATACGCCACCCTCGTCATCGCGGCCGGTCTGCCGGAAACGGAAAATCTCCTGCATGGTGACGACTTCGCCTTCCATGCCGATGAGTTCGGACAGGCTGAGCAACCGCCGCTTGCCGTCGGCAAGACGGCCGACCTGGATGACGACATTGATCGCGGAGGCGATCTGCGCGCGCGCGGAGCGCGGCGCGATGTCGATGCCGCTCATCCCGATCATCTGCTCGAGCCGGGACAATGCGTCGCGCGGCGTGTTGGCGTGGACCGTGGTCATCGACCCGTCATGGCCGGTGTTCATCGCCTGCAGCATGTCGAACGCCTCGCCGGCGCGGACTTCGCCGATGATGATACGGTCAGGGCGCATGCGCAGTGCGTTCTTCAGCAGGTCGCGCTGTGTGACTTCGCCGTTTCCCTCGATATTGGGCGGGCGGGTTTCGAGTCGCGCGACGTGCGCCTGCTGCAGCTGGAGTTCGGCCGAATCCTCGATTGTCACGATGCGTTCGCCGCCGTCGATATAGGCCGACATCGCGTTGAGCAGTGTCGTCTTGCCCGAACCCGTACCTCCGGAGATCAGGATGTTGCGCCGCGCCTCGACCACGGCCTTCAGCACTTCGGCAACCGACGCAGGAATGCTGCCGAGGCTGGTCAGGCGGGCCATGTCGATCGGCGTGCGCGCGAACTTGCGGATCGAGAGGAGTGATCCGTCCACGGCAAGCGGCGGAATGATCGCATTGACGCGGGATCCGTCGGCAAGCCGGGCATCGACATAAGGCGATGCCTCGTCGACCCGGCGGCCCACCGCGGAGACGATCTTCTGGATGATGCGCAGCAGATGCCGCTCGTCCTTGAAGCGGACCGGCGAAGCTTCGAGCCGCCCACGCCGCTCGACGAAGACCGAATCGTGGCCGTTGACGAGGATGTCGGTGATCGACTCGTCCTTGAGCAGCGGCTCGATCGGCCCCAGGCCCAGCAGTTCATCGAGAATGTCGCTGACCAGCCGCTGCCGTTCGCCGAGGTTGAGCGCATGCTTCTGCAACGACAATTGCTCGTAGACGATTTCGCCGATCTCGCCCTGGACCTGTTCACGCGTCATGCCGTCGAGCGCGGATAGGTTGATCAGGTCGAGCAGACGCTGGTGGAGTTCGACCTTGAGGGCGGTGTTACGGTCCACCCCCTCGCTCGTCGGATCGGCGGGCACGTTCGCGGAAGGTTTGGCCGCCCCGAGCTCGCCCGCCCGCCTGATTTGCCAGACGCTCATCATCCGCGCTCGAGCAGCATGTCGATGGCGTCGAGTATCTTGCTCAGATCCCGCCCGATCGCGCTCTTCGACTTGATGTCACGGATCATGGTGCCGCGATTGAGCGCCGTGTTCATCAGCGCGAAATCGCTGGTCACGCTCAGCCCGATCGGCTTGCCCAAAGTCTCTGACGCGTCGCGTAGGTTGATCGGCTTGAACATCTGCTTTTCGACGCGGTTGACGACGACCTGAACCGCATCGGGGTTGACTCCGAGTTTGGTCAGCAACGAGAGCTGCCGTTGCGCCTGGCGCAGGCTGGCGATCGACAATTCGATGACCAGAAAGACGATGTCGGATTGCGCGACCAGCGAGAGTGACCAGTTGGTCCAGTCGCTCGGCAAATCAAGGAAGACCGTGCCATATTGCGTCATCGCGAGATGGACGATGTCGCAGACCTGGTCGGTGCCGACGGCATCGGTCGGCATCAGTTCGTTCGGCGCGCCGAACAGGCGGAGACCCGAGGGGTGGGGAGCCGCGACCGAGGCCAGGACGGCCGGGTCGAGCCGCTTGCCGGCATCGAGCAGGTCGCTGACCGTCAGACCGGGATTGACCCCCAGATGCGTCGCCGCGTTGCCGCCCTGCAGGTCGAGGTCCAAAAGGCAGACCGATCGTCCACGCTCGGCCTCACGCATTGCGTAGAGCGCCGCGACCTGGCTCAGCAATGCAGTCGCGCCTACGCCGCCGACGCTCTTGATGATCGATATCGTCTTGCCCCTGGCGGCTTCCTCGCTCGCGCTGCGTTCGAGTTCGCCATGGATGCGCTCGAGCGCGGCTTCCAGATCGCGTCGCGTCAGCGGCAAGGCGACGACATCGTTTATTCCAGCACGAAGCAGCGCCTGCATTGCCGTGATCGACGGATCGCGGACGGCGGCGATGATCGCCAGCGCCCGGTTTTCGGCGTGCAGCCGCGTCAACCGGCGAAGCGATGCCGGCCGATCCGGACGAACCTCGACGATGACCACGCGGGCGCGCTTGACGATCTCGGCGGGGATATCCGCCTCGGCGTCGAGTTCGCTGGTGTCGAACGCCATGCCGGCGACCACGCTCTCGCCGAATTCCGCCGCGACGATTTCCTCGCGCGACAATATCAGCTCGACCATCGCGTCGCTGCGCTTGATCGTCCAGCCGGTAGACGCGAGTTCGGACAAATCTACTTCCACTTTACTAACCTCTAGTCGGATACGTTACCAATTCCGTCCTCCAGCGTGAGCGCCGTGTTGAAATTTGGCAGCGTAACGCTCGATGATCCGAAGAAACGAAACAGCATCGGGGTGAATGTGATATTTTGCAGCTTCACCGTGACCAACGGCGCGACATCGCTTCCATTGGGATCTCCGGCAAAGCCAAGGCCGGAATATTTATACGCCACGGTGACGTTGTCTGCGGCGATTGCCGGATAGAATAGCTGCATCCGGTTCACGATGTTCGTGAACGCGGCAGTGTCGACGGGCGTCAGCGTCGGGCAGACCTGACCGGAATCGCAGGAGCAGGTTACAGTCCCGCCGGTCGAACTGCAGGTTGCGCCACCGAACGCGCTCGCCGGGATCGGGTCGCCCTGAACGAGGCTTCCACTGACTGCGAAACTATAGGTCGACAGGCCGGTCGGGACCATGTTCGTCGCGACTGCGAAACGCGCACCCATCTGGGTCGCTTTTTCGGCCCGGTTACATTCCCAAAGGAACCGGCCCACATCGATCGTGCCGATCAGGAAGGCGATCAACAGCGGCGCGACCATGCCGAATTCGGCTGCCGTCGATCCGCGGCGATCGCCGAGCAGTTTCGCCAGGGCGCTCACAGGCCCATCACCGCAGCCTGGGACCGTGCTCTCAGCGACAAATTGGTGCTGGTGAAGCCGAGGTTGTTGAACAGCGAATTATAAGGAACCGTGGCCGAGACATTGACCGTGGGAGCCAGCGTCATCCCCTTGTAGAGGCCGGAATAATCGGCCCCGCTGCTGGTGGTCACGCAATCATAGCTGACGGTTATCGTCGTTGCGTCCGTCCAGCCGACCAGGCGCGGCGCGCCGCCCGATACCAATTGGTTGCGCGCTACGTTGCCGACGTCGGTGACGACGGTCCCGCCCGGCGTATTGCCGGTGGACGCGGTTGCGCACGGATAGTTGGAAAAGTTCAGCCGCGATGCGTAGCGGGCGCCGTCCCGCACTGCCTTCACGACGACATGCTCGCTGAGGAAGTAGTTGCCCAGTTCGACCGCGCCGAACATCAGCACGACGAAGATCGGCGCAACCATCGCCATCTCCACCGCGGCCGAGCCGGCGGTGGAGGCGATCAGTCGGGCAAGGCGCGGCTGTCGCATCTGCCGCTACCGGATCAAATATGGCACGGCGCGCTGGATGACCTGCGCGGTGGAGGCCCCGCCGATGCCCGAACCGGTCTCGCCGATTTCCTCGACATAGATGTCGGACATGTCGGTCTGCGCGTTGGTGCCGTTGCCGCGCGTAGCAACCGGCTGGACGAGGAAGACGTCGAGCCATTTCGTTACCGGCACATTGGTCGTCTTGCCGTGCAAATTGGTGGCGTTGCAGTTGATGACGGCGACCGACAGCCGCCGCCGGTCGATTCCCGAACCCGGGCTGATTCCCGCGACGCCATTGGCGGGCTGCCCGAACGCCTTGTCGTTGCCTACCGCCTGGCCGACACTGATTCCCTTGGCCACGCCGTCGACGACGACCGAGGGATTGGCGAGTTCCCATTGATAGACCTGGTAGCGCGTGACCGTCGCGGCGGTATAGCCGGCACTGGCCATCGCCGTCTGCCAATCGAAAGTGCTGCCGTAGTTCACGCGGAAGAAGGCGGCGCGATCCCAGGTACCGTTGCCGATGACACCGCAGGTGGCCGCATCCTTCTTGGCGACGGCGTGACAGATATCGACCGGGTAGCCCATGATCGGCGGGTCCTGACTACCATCGCTGGCGAGCGCGACGGGCGGATAGGGCGGCTGATAGAAGTTGCCGGGAATATCGTATTTGCTGCCGCCGCAGCCGGTACCCGAAGTCTTGCACACCATGTCCTTGCGGACATTGGTGGAGGGCGAACAGGGTCCGCTGCACCCGATATTGCCGTTGTTGTAGATGTCGAAGCGAGTGTTGAAGGCATCCATGACGGACGTCTTCATGCCCGTGCTGGTCGTCACGCCGCTGACCGGCTGGCAATCGACTCGCAACGAGTCGTTGCCGAGCAAGGCGGACAGGCCGGGCGCGCCATTGCCCAACCCGGCATCCAGCCAGCCGAAATTGCCGGGCGCATCGGCATTGCCCGTGACCAGCCTAAGGCCGAGCCCGGCCACCGGAGTGAAGGTGAGATTTTCGTCGGTATTGTTCGCCGGCTCGCCCGGATTGCAGATCATCACCGGCGGGACCTTGCAGATCGATTGGCCGAGGCCGGCGGTGGCCGATGCGGTGATGCTGCCCGAACGCAGCGCTGCGACGACGGGGGTGAGCGCGAAAAATGACTCGCGCCCGGCGGTCGTCACTTTGACGATCTTCGCCGCGGCGTCGGTCGTCGTGGCGGTGCCATAGGTATCAGTCGTGCGATCATATCCGTCGTAGAAAGTCAGCGACAGATCGGTCCCGGAAACTGCGGGCGTCTTGCCGTCATTGGCGAAGCGGGTTTCGTTGGCGATGAGCTGACGGGCGGCTCTCGTGGCGCGGGCGATCGCGTTCGTCTTGCCGTCGAGTTGTGTCGCGGCGGCCAGCGCGGCCTGGTCGGCCACGCCTTGCAACTCGCTATCCATCCCCGCCATGCGGGCATAATCGAAGCCGATGCCCGCCGCACCGATCAGCGCAAACAGCGAAATGGCGACCAACGGCGCGACAGAGCCTTCTTCCGAACGCCAGAGATGCCGTCCAGCCTGGCCCATGTCAGTTCGGCCCCGATCCCGGGCTCGCCCCACCGGTCGATTTGGTGGTCGTCTGGACCGGCTGCGGCTGCCGGACCGTGCCCTTGCGATAGCGTTCGGACGCCGCGCCCGCCAGATCGCCCGAGCCGCCTACAATGACCGCGGTCTCGGCGGAGATCGGCCCGGGCTCAGGGTTGATGACCTGCAGCGCATAGTCGGTCTTGACCGCGTCGCCGAAGGTGGCGTCGATCGGCGTGCAACTGGCCAGCAGGAGCAGTGCCGCCGGAACGATGATGATCTTGATGCCGAGCATGTCCGTTACCTCCCTTGATGGCCGTTGGGCCCGGAGAAACCGCCCTCTGGCGCCGCCGGGGCGGGATTGGCCGGATATGGGTTCTTCGGCGCATCCTTCGGATCCAGCGGATTGGACCCGACCGCGCTGTCCGTCCTGCCGTTCAGGAACAGGTCGAGTTCGCTGGGCGGCCGCACGCGATCGGTCGGCACCTTCATCTGACCCGCGGGGACCGGCCGAACTAGCCGCGGAGTCACGATGATGACCAGCTCGGTCTCCTGCTTCTGGAAGCCAGTCGAACGGAACAGCGTGCCGATGATCGGAATCGAGCCGAGCAGCGGGAATTGCCGGACGGTGCTCTGGAAGTCGTTGCGCAACAGCCCGGCGATCGCGAACGATTGCCCGTCGCGCAGCTCGAGCGTGGTCTTGGCGCGGCGCGTCTGCAGCCCCGGGATCGTCAGGCCGTTGACGTTGATCGATGCCGAGGGGTCGATCGAGCTGACTTCCGGCGCGACCACCAGATTGATCACGCCGTCGTCAAGGACGGTAGGCGTGAACGCCAGGCTCACGCCGAAGGGCTTGAACTCGACCGTGATGCTGGTGTTGCCGTTCGTGGTTCCCCCGCCGCCCTGGGCGACCGGCACGGGAAACTCGCCGCCCGCCAGGAACGACGCGGACTCGCCCGACATCGCCACCAGAGTCGGTTCGGCAAGCGTCGTCACGACACCCTTGCGCTCCAGCGCGTCGAGCGCAGTGAAGATGTTGAGATTGCCGAGCGTGATGCCCTTGGCGACGATGCCGAAGCTGCTCAGCACGCCGGCGAGATCGATCGTCGGCGAGCCGTTCTTGTTGGTCAGCAAGGTCGTGGTCGGCGCCGTGTTGCCGAAACCGCCCTGAAAGGTGTGCGGGCCGTTGCCGTTGGTGAACCCGGTATTGAGGCCGAGATTCTTGGCGGCGGTGCGGTTCATTTCGGAGAAGCGCACTTCGAGCATGACCTGCTGCGAGGCACCCACCGTCAGCAGATTGACGACCTTCTCGCTGGCATAGGTAGTCGCGATCTGCTTGGCGCGATCGACGGCGGGGCCGCTCGACACGATTCCGGTAAGCACCACCGAGTCGCCGGAAATCTGTGCGCCGATGGTTTCGGTGGGCATCAGATCGTGCAGCGTTCGCCGCAGCGTTATCACGTCGGGCCCGACCGCGACGTCGACGACCGAGATCAGATTGTTGTTGCGGTCGTACAGGGTCAGGCTGGTCGTGCCGATCTTCTTGCCGAGGATGTAGAGCGACCGATTGGTCAGCGGCAGAACGTCGGCGATGTCGGCATTGCCGATCAGCGCCTTGGTGAAGGGCCGATCGGCTGTCAGCACCTGGCTCTTGTTGACCGGCACGTCGAGCTGGCCGGCGAGGACATTGGCGCCCGGCAGCGAAACCGCGTCCTGGGCCTGTGCCGCGGTGGGCACCGCCAGCAGGGCGGCGATCGCCAGTGCGCGTGCCAGCGGCCGGCGCGGAGTTGCATTAGCGCGCGCCATAATGACGAACCTCATAGCTGCTGTCCTTGGTCCCGCGGACGATGAGAACGGTCGAGGTGTCGGCCGATGGCGACGCGGCGGCGGGTTTCGCCCTGCGCGGCGGCGGGGCCGGCATATAGGCCATCGGCGGCTGGTAGATCGGCGCCTTGTCGGAATAGCCGCCGACATAGGCGCCGTCGCGCAAGTCCTCGACGCTCACGGTCTCTACGGCCGGGCTCGGCACTGCGGAAGGATTGGCGAGAACCAGGCTGATCTGGCCGACTTGCTGGGCGAGCGCGAGCTTCTGCGCATCGACCTGCGAAACTTCGAGCGTCGCGGTCTTGCCGATGATGGGCTTGTCCGCTGAATCGCTGGCATCCTGATCTATCGCGATGACCCGGATCTTCTGCAGCAGGATGTCGGTGATCTGCCCGCCGCCATTGGCATTGGGCGGCGTTCGCGTGACGAGCACATCGACCACGTCTCCCGGCAGCACGAAGCCGCCGACGCCGGCGACGTCGCCGACCCGGACCGCGGCGGCGCGCATATCGGGCTTCAGCACGGCGGAAATCGCCGCGCGCCCGCCTTCACCGGAAATCTTGGAGCGCAGGATCGGCTCGTTGACCGCCATCGGCCGAAGCGCGACGCGGTTGCGGTTCATCGGCAGAAGCTGGGAGACCGACGAGAAGGTGCCCTCGGGCAACGTGTCCATCGGCAAGTCGATCAGCGTGATCTTGTCGGGCGTGATCACCGTGCCGAATTCGAGCGGCACGCGCGCTACGGCGACCTTGGCCATGCCTTGCGGCGTCGTCGCTTGTCGTTCCTCGACACGCCCCAGATAGCTGTTCGCGAGGAAGACCGCTGCGAGCCCCACGAGGATCGCGACGCCGAGAATGATAAGCCCTTGTCCACGCATGACCTTCGCCCCCGCTTGGTCGAATGCAATAATAAGCAATCGAATGGGGCCGCGCCGAAGCGCGATCCCCGTCAGAGCATCAGCAGGTCGGAGCGGCCGCGCCGCCCGATGTGTTGATGCAGTTCGACGCCTTGTTCATGGCATTGCTGATCGATCCGCCGAGCGTGAAGGCGGCAACGGCTATGCCGGTGCCCACGATCGCCAGGATCAGCGCATATTCGGCGGCCGACGCGCCACTCGTGTCGGCCAGCAGATTCTTGATCGTCGTCATGTCGATTTCCTTTCCTGTGCCGGGCCCAGCCCGGTCCGGAACGGCGGGGCGCCGCAACGGCGCCCCCCGTCAGGATCAGCAGGCCGTGGCGCTCGGTGTACGGCTAATGCAGTTCGACGCCTTGTTCATGGCGTTGCTGATCGAGCCGCCGAGCGTGAAGGCGGCAACGGCTATGCCGGTGCCTACGATCGCCAGAATCAATGCATATTCGGCGGCCGAAGCGCCGCTTGTATCGGTCAGAAGGTTCTTGATCGTCGTCATCGTCTTTCCCCATTCCCCTCTACCCGGAGAAAGTCTCCGGCCCATCGTTCAGCCCGAAGACGTCAGGAGCGATTTACGCTGGTCTTTCGCCAGCCGTGGTGGAGCATCCAAAAGCTCCGCAACGCTCGATACGCCTAGGTTGCATTCGAAGAGGGAACCCAAGTGACAACCAAGTCAACAACGCTTTATTTAATGTTTAATTTCCGTGACTTAGCGTATATTCTCGTTAACCATGGCAGAAAATATTGTGTAAAATCAAACACATAGTGCAGCGCGATCCATTGTGGATGCGTTTCGTTAACCATCCGGAATCGCTGAAAAAATGCCCCCTCCGAGACATTGGTTATAATAGATATAACTTTTGGTATTCTCATTCTGGACCGCGATGGTCCCAAGCTATGTTGTTCTACTTAAGGGACTTCCCGTTACTTGCCCGCTTTCTACGATTAACCAGATTCGCGCTTTGCCGGGAACGGATCGGGCGATAGGGTGAGTCGCGAATGGAGGGGGCTCCATTTGGGATAGTTTGGGGGGTCCGGATGGAACGGCCAAGGGTCACCGGTCCCGACCTTTCCGGAACCTCGTTCGTACTTGCGGCAAGCTTTGCGGCCTTCGCCATTGTCGTCGTCCTGTCGTCCGCACTCGCCGACGGGGATACCGGCTGGCACATCGCGACCGGTGCGTGGATCGTCGCGCACGATGCGGTCCCTCAGGTCGATCCCTTTTCGTTCACGGCGCGTGGTCAGCCCTGGGTGGCGCACGAATGGCTGTCCGAAGTGACGATGTATGCGGCCTGGCGTTGGGGCGGCTGGAACGGCCTGATCCTGTTGTTCGGCGCCGCCGCGGTGGCACTCTATGCCATTATTGCGCTCCATTTGCTTCGCTGGCAGCGGCCCGGCGGGGCGGCGCTGATGCTTATTTATCTATCGCTCGGGCTTGCGCAGTCCGTGCTCGCGCGGCCGCATCTGCTCGCACTGCCGATGCTCGCCGGATGGCTGGTCGCGCTTCTTCGTGCGCGTGATCGGGAGCGCGCGCCACCGCTCGCGCTCGCATTGTTGATGCTGGTCTGGGCCAATGCGCATGGCAGTTTCGTGTTCGGGCTGGCGCTCGCCGGTGCGTTCGGCTTCGAGGCGCTCGTCACTGCGCCAGCCGCAAGCCGAATGAAAGTGATACGCGACTGGGGCCTGTTCGGCGCGGCGTGTCTGGTCGCGGCGTTGCTGACCCCGGGCGGTGTCGGTGGCCTGTTATACCCGTTCTACGTCAACGACCTGAACCTGCTCGCTTATATCGCCGAGTGGCAGCCGGCGCGGTTCGGCGGAGCGTCGGCACTCGAAGTCCTGCTGCTCTCGGGCCTGTTCTTCCTGTTCTTCCGGCCGACGCGCATCCCGGTCACGCGCCTGCTGATCCTGCTCGTGGCGTTGCATCTGACCTTGGATCATATCCGCAACCAGATGGTGCTGGTCACGCTTGCCGTGATCCTGCTTGCCGAGCCGCTAGGCCGGGCATGGGCCGATGGCGCGGAACGGCCCCGCCCGGCGATACTTCCCCAGGTCTGGGGCGCGCGGCGCGAGCTTGCGCCCATCCTCGTCGTCGGGCTGTTGTTGTTCGCCGGAACCGCAGCCTGGCGAATGATCGCGCCATTCGACCGAAAGGACAGCTACGGCGTGCCGATTACCGCGCTCCGGCATATCCCGGCCGAGCTGCGGCAACAGCCGGTCTTCAACGAGTACAGCTTTGGCGGGCTGCTCGTCTTCGATGGTATGGCGCCGTTCATCGATGGCCGGTCGGACATGTACGGCGACGATTTCACGGCACGTTATTTCAAGGCGTCCACAGGCGATATCCGGAGTTGGCGCGAGGCCGACTCCCGCTGGAAGTTCGGTTGGACGATCCTGCCGCCCGACAACGCATTGGTCGCCGTGCTCGACAAGGAGCCGGGATGGCGGCGATTCTATGCCGACAAATGGGCGGTGATCCACGTTCGCGATCGCCCCTTGACCACCCCGCGCCGATGAACGCGCCGCCGCCGGGTTCGGGCAGGATGCGCGACTGGGTGCGCACCAATCCGCGCGCGGCGCTCCAGATCGGGCTCTCGACGGTCCTGGTCTATGGCCTGTGCTGGCCGATCGTGGCGCCCGACCTGCACACGTTCCTGTATCCGTGGATCGATCACATCCTCTCCGCAGGCCGGATCAAGGCCTTCGCGGTGCCCTTCAGCAACTACACGCCTCCCTATCTGTACCTGTTGTCCGCGGCGTCGCTGGTGATCGCCAACCATCTGGCGATCGTCAAGTCGCTGGCGCTGCTCTCGGTGCTTGCGGCCGCGTTCGCGGTGCGCCGGCTGATCGGCCAACGGCCCTTCGCCAATGAAGCGACGTTGCTGGTCCTGTTGTTGCCGAGCATATTGGCCAATGGCGCGATATACGGCCAGTGCGACGGATATTGGGCCGCGGCCTGTGTCATGGCGACGGCGTCGGCGGCCGATGCGCGGCCCCGGGCGATGCTCGTGTGGTTCGGCGTCGGTCTTGCGTTCAAGTTGCAGGCGATGTTCCTGGCCCCGTTCGTGCTCGTCATGCTGTTGCAGCAACGGCTGCGTCTGGTCGAGTGGCCGATCCCGCTGGCGATCTACGCATTGGCGATGCTTCCGGCGTGGCTCGCCGGCTGGCCCGCCGCCGATCTGGCGACGATCTACCTAGGGCAGGGCGAACATTTCAACACGATCGGAACCGCCCCCGGCCCCTGGGCGATCGTCGCGGCATTTCATGCGCGGGAACCGATGGCGATATTCGCGCTGGGTTATGCAGCGGCAGGGCTGGCGAGCGCCGGCTATGTCGCGATCTTCGCGCGCAAGCGCCTCGATCCGATGATGACGATGCGCATCGCTTTGCTGTCGGCGATGATGGTCCCGTATCTTCTGCCGAAGATGCACGAGCGCTATTTCCTGCTCGCCGATCTGATGTCGTTTGCGATCGCGGTCATCGCGCGCGATCGCCGGTCGGCGCAGGTCTTCGTCGCCTGCCAGCTTGCCTCGACGATCGCGATCTTCGGATCGATGTTCGATTTCCCGCGTGTGGCTGCGGCAAGCGTTGTTCCCGCCACCGTGGCGATCACGCTATTGCTGCTCCAGCTCCGCGCGGACGCTGGTCAGGCAGGCACACGCCAGCGATAGGTCAGGTTCACGCGGCGCGACAGCAGCAGATAAGGCAGCCAGATCGCGACGCTGATCAAAACTTTCTTCAAATTGCCCTCGAGCATGTCCGCCAGCGACGCGCCGACCGGACCGGGCAGATTGGCAACGTGCGCCATCACGCGCGCGATGCAGATCTGCATCAGGACGTCGATCACCCATACCCCGGCGAGGAACCGTGGGAAGAGCGGGACATGACGCAAGGCGAGGACGAACGCGAAGGCATAAAGGCCCGACAGGAACACGAGATCGACGAACATCATCACGTAGAGCATGCGGAACCAGTCGGGTGCCATTCCGCCCAGCGCCGGCACCCCGGCGAGGAACTCGAACGTACGGAAGGGCACGTTGATGAGGATCCCGACCAGCAACGAGGCCATGAACCCGCCGGCGCCGAACAAGGGCATGGATCGCGCGGTCACGGCATCGACACGCCGCCAACGGCCGAACTGCGCAAGTCGGCCAGTCGGCTGGGCAACGAACGCACCCGATGGGAAAGCGCGCAAACCCAGAAAGATCGTCACGACCGGCGCCACGATCACGAGAAGATAGGGCAGGGCATTCCTGATCGCATCGACCGGCGTCGCGATGGGCGTCGCGGCATATGCCAGCCGCAAGCCCGCAGCGAAGCTGACCAGAACCACCCAGAGAGTCATCAGGTCCGGCAGACCGACTTCCAGCCGGCTTACGAGCGTCTGGCTGCGCGCCGTAAGGTGACGGCTGATCGGCAGGCTGCTCAGGCGATCCATTCGAACGCGCTCCTTCGTATCGCCCGTATCGCCGGCATTATGCTTTCGAAAGCGTTGACGCCACGTAAAGGCCCCTTTTGCCGGCGCGAAACCAGACCTCACGCGCTGCAGGGTTGCTCTTGCGCGACAGGCCGTGCACGCTGCGTGGTGAGCAGGAGAGCAAGCAGCCCGATCGTCGACGTCGCAGCTCCGGCAAGTGCTACCGCCGGATAGCCCAGGCCGGCAGCGATCACGCCTCCGCCCAATGCGGCACCCAATGCGTTGCCGAGATTGAAGGCGCCGATATTGACGGCCGAGGCGAGGTTCGGCGCATCGGCGGCCGCGGTCATCACGCGAATCTGCAGCGGCGGGACGAGTGCGAAGCTCGCGACTCCCCACAGGAAGATCAGCACCGCCGACGCTCCGGCGTGCGGCATGAACAGGGCGAAGGCGATCAGGATCGCGGTCAGGGAGGCCAGCGTGACGATCAGCGTGCGATCGACCGAGCGGTCCGCGAACTTCCCGCCCAGCCAGTTACCCACCGTCAGCCCCACACCGAAGGTGACGAGCATCGCGGTCACGAACGCCAGCGAGGCATGCGTCACTTCGCGCAGGATCGGCGTGATGTAGGTGAAGACAGTGAACATCGCACCGGAACCGACCACGGTCAGCGCCAGCGCGCCCAGCACCTCACCGCGCCCGAGGACGCGCAGCTCCGCGAGCGAGCTTTCGCCTCTCGGCGCCGGCAGCGGCGGCAAGGTCAGCCGCAGCGCGGCCATCGTCGCGACGCCCAGGCCGGCGATGCCCCAGAAAGAAGCGCGCCAGCCAAGATGGTCGCCCGCCCATGTTGCGAGCGGCACGCCGACGACATTGGCGATGGTCAGGCCCATGAACATGGCGGCAACCGCGCTCGCGCGACGTTCGGGCGCAACAAGGCCGGCGGCGACTATCGAGCCCACACCGAAGAATGCCCCGTGGTTGAACGAAGTGACGATGCGCGCGGCTAGCAACATGCCGTAGCTGTCGGACACGGCCGCGAAGAGATTGCCGGCAGTGAACACGCCGGCAAGCCCGATCAGCAATGTCCGTCGCGAAACGCGCCCGGTGGTCAACGTCATGACGGGTGCGCCGATCACCACGCCGAATGCATAGGCACTGATCAGCAGGCCGGCGGCGGGGATCGAGACGCCGAGGTCGTTCGCGATCACCGGCAGCAGCCCCATGGGCGCGAACTCGGTGACGCCGATCCCGAATGCCCCGATGGCGAGGGCGATAATGCCGAGGTTGAGCTTCACCATCGCCTCCTCAGACCATCGCCTGGTTCAGGCGGGCGAAACCCTCCTGCTGGTGATAGGGGGTGTGGGGGTAGGGCGGCAGCACTGTGCTCACGGCATCGAGTGCCGCGACCTGCCCGGATGTGAGCGACCAGCCTGTCGCACCCAGATTCTGCCGGAGCTGCTCTTCGTTGCGCGCGCCGATGATCACCGACGAGACCGTGGGGCGGCGCAACAGCCAATTGATCGCGACCTGGGGCACGGTCTTGCCGGTCTCCGTCGCGATCGCCTCGAGCGCGTCTATGACCCGATACAGGAGCTCGCTCTCCACGGGCGGGGCGAATTGCTCGGTTTCGTGGAGCCTGCTTCCCGCAGGGACAGGGCGGTCTCGGCCGATCCTGCCGGTCAGACGGCCCCAGCCCAGCGGGCTCCAGACGAGCGCGCCGATGCCCTGGTCGGCGCCGAGCGGCATCAGCTCGGATTCATAAGCGCGGCCGATCAGCGAATAATAGACCTGGTGCGCCACCAGCCGAGGCCAGCCGTGCCGCTCGGCCAGGCCCTGCGCCTTCATCAACTGCCAGCCGGGATAGTTGGATACGCCGGCGTAGCGGATCTTGCCCGCCGCGATCAGCAAGTCGAGCGTGCCCATCAGCTCCTCGGCCGGGGTAGACGCGTCGAAGGCGTGCAGCTGGAGCAGATCGATATAATCGGTTCCGAGCCGTGACAGCGCTTGCTCCACTGCCCGTACGAGCCGGGCACGGGACGCTCCCCAATCTTGCGGGCCGTCGCCTGTCGGCAAGCCGGTCTTGGTCGAAATCAGCACGGCGTCGCGGCGTCCCCGAACCGCCTCGCCCAGGATCTCCTCGGACGCGCCGCCCGAATAGACGTCGGCGGTATCGAACAGCGTCACGCCGGCGTCGATGCAGATGTCGATCAGTCGCCGCGCCTCGGCGGCGTCGCTTTGGCCCCAGGCGCTGAACAGCGGCCCCTTTCCGCCGAAGGTGCCGGTGCCGAAGCTGAGTGCCGGGACGCGCAGGCCCGAATTTCCGAGTTGCCGATATTCCATGATCCACCGCTATGCTGTTGTCGATGCATAGATGGACGGCGGATCGTTGCTGCAGTAGCGGCTGCGGACGCGAAGGATTTATGCGATGGATGCAAAGATGGGTGGGGGATCGGACCGGGCCCGGGCACTGGCACTTTTCTCCGCCGTCGTGGAAGAGGGCAGTTTTTCGGCAGCCGGACGCGTCCTCGACATGAGCCCTTCCGCTGTCAGCCGGGCGGTTGATCGGATCGAAGCGCGGCTGGGAGTCAGACTTTTGTTACGGTCGACCCGAGCGCTGTCCCTCACGGCCGAGGGCCAGGCCTATCTGCAGGCGGCACGCCGCATCCTGACCGACCTTGACGATGTCGAACAGCAGATCGCCGATCAGGGTGCGCCGCGCGGGCGGCTGCGGATCAACGCGGCGCTCTCTCACGGTCGCCTCTGCGTCGTGCCGCTGCTGGGGGAGTTCGCCGCTCGCTTTCCGCATATCCTGATAGACATCGCGCTCAACGATGCACTGGTGGACGTCGCTGGCGGGCAGGCGGATGTCGCAATCCGCTTCGGTCCTCTGCCGGACAGTTCGCTCACCGCCCGAAAGCTGGGCGAGACACGCCGTGTGATCGTGGCGTCGCCGGAATATCTGGCGCGGCACGGACGGCCGGAGGTTCCCGAAGACCTGCACCAGTTCAATTGTCTCAACTTCAATTTCCGTCGCGTGGAGCCGATCTGGCCGTTCCGGAGAGATGGCCGGGATTTCGCCTTGTCGGTTGCCGGCAATATCGAGGCGAACAACGGCGAGACGTTGGGCCAGCTCGCGGAGGCGGGCGTCGGCATCGCCCGGATCGGCCGCTTCAGCGTAGAATCGGAAATCGCTGATGGCAGGCTCGTACCGCTTCTCGAGGAGTTCAATCCTGGCGACGTGGAGCAGATCCACGCGGTATTCGTCGGGGGAGTCAGCACTCCGGCCCGCGTCCGCGTCTTTGTGGATTTTCTTGCCGCGCACTTGCGCTGACCGAAGGCGGCGAGCGGATCGCCATCCGGCCCGATCGCGATAGCCGAAGGGCATAGGGCTAATAATGCATCATCATGCAGATGTCGTATTTGTCCAATCGGACTCGAAGGCCACAGCTTAAGGCGCGCTCATGGTGATGTTCGATTGGTGCCGGCGAGCGTCGGCATGGTTTCGAACTCTGGGAGATCTAAAGCGTGCGCAAACATGACCACAACAGCCGCGGAGCATACCCGCGAAGCCCGGTCAGGGAAGCGCTCGTCCGTTGGCTCGCAAGTCTCGACGCAGTGAGCCGCACGCTCTTCCCGGAGCAGGAGTCGTAAGGTTGCCTTTCGAGTCGGCTCGAGGAGCTTGCCGACCCTGACGGCGACGCCTGCGCTCAGGCGCCCGCCATTGCGGACATATCCATCCAGGCAGGTTCGAAGACATTCCCGTCAGGATCGGCGAAGCTGCGAAGGTACATGAAGCCCATGTCCTGCGCTTCGCGAATGTCTGCCGTTCCTCCAACCTTGGCGGCCGCCTCGACCATGGCGTCCACTTCGTCGCGGCTGTCGCGCGAGAGCGCGAAGAGCGCGGCGCTGGTTTCGCGGGCATCCGCAATCGGTTTGGATGTGAAGGTCTGGTAATAGTCCCGCGTCATGAGCTGGAAGATGATGGCTTCGGACCAGACCATCGAGGATGCCTGCTCATTGCTGAACTGGTCATTCTTCTCGAAGCCGATCGCCTCGTAAAAGCGGGTCGCTGCGGCCAGATCCGTCACCGGCAGGTTCACAAAAAGCATTTTCGGCATCGCTCTTCCCCAACTATGTCGAAACGAATATAACTCGATATCGAATTAATTATCTAGGTACTATCTCGATGTCAAGGCATATTGATGAGGCGGCGGATCGTATCGACGCACGCATGGCGCAATGGGCGTGCGAACTGCCCGACGTGGACACCACGGGCATGGCGATCCTGGGCCGGATGCGGTGGATCACCTTGTCCGCCCGACCCGTGATCGAACGCATTTTCGAAGAAGAGAATCTGGACACCGGCGAGTTCGATGTCCTTGCAACCTTGCTCCGATCCGGCGCGCCCTATCGGTTGCGGCCCACCGAGCTGCATCGATCGCTGATGATATCCTCCGGCGGGCTCACCGATCGCCTTCGCCGTTTGACGCAAGCGGGTCTGGTGTCTCGACCGGTCGCCCAGGAGGATGGCCGCAGCCTGCTCGTGGAGCTGACGCGGGAAGGGCGCGCCAAAGCGGAGAGAGTGTTCCGCAAGGACATGGAGGTTGAAATGCGAATGCTTTCCATGCTCGACGCGGAGGAGCGCAATCGCCTGGCGAATCTCCTGCGAAAACTTTCCCACTCCATCGCGATCTCAGCATTTTAGCCATTGGGGCAGCGAGGCATGCACCTTCGCGCCATCGAGCTCCGATTCCGCTCCGGCGCCGCCCTGTCCGCCTCATCAGGCTAGATTACCTTCCCGGAACAATTTTCGGCGCACTGGAATCGCGCCGCTATAGAAAGCCGCGGGCGGCGAACGCCCGGGCGATGGGCGGAGCGTGGCTTTGCTCCACGCTCTGAAGAGAGGGGATCATTCGGTTGTCATCCACCGGCAGGTTACGCTCGGCTTTCGCGCCTGTGCGCCAGAATCCCTCGAGCGGACGGAACAGCGCTTCGCTTTCATGGCCATATGCGCTGTTGCGGCTGGTATGCGCTTTCCTCGCCGTCCTGTCGCTTTCGGCGACCGCGGCATCGGCCGAGACTCGCAGTCTATCGCAGGGGTGGCTGTTTCAGGCCGGGGAGAGCACGGGGGCCGAACGCTCGCGTTTCGACGATAGCGGCTGGCGGAAAGTGGTCGTTCCGCACGACTGGTCGATCATGGACAAGCCGGACGGCAGCCCGCCGTTCGATCCCAAGGCGACTGCCGGCCAGGACTCCGGCTATCTGCCCGGCGGCATCGGCTGGTACCGCCGCCACCTGAACCTTACCGCGGAAGAAGCCGCCAAGGTCGTGCGGCTGAACTTCGAGGCGGTCTATATGGACGCCGACATCTGGCTGAACGGCGAACGGGTCGCCGAGCATCACTACGGCTACACCGCCTTCACGGTCGATCTGACCGGCAAGCTCAAGGCCGGCGACAATGTGATCGCCGTGCGCGCCCACCATGCCGATCCCTCGTCGCGCTGGTATGCCGGATCGGGCATCATCCGGCCGGTCACGCTCGACCTTCTCGATTGCCTGTATATCCGGCCGGAAAGCATCTTCGTCACCACGCCGGTCGCGACCGAGGCGTCGGGCACTCTCGCGATCCGCGCCTCCGCCGCGAACTGCGGGGGCAGGGCGGAGACCGTGGAGCTGGTTTCGCGCGTCGTCGCCTCCAACGGCGACGTGGTGGCGGAAGCGACCGAACGCCGCAACGTCGTCGGAAAGGGCAGCGCCGACTGGGCCCAATCGCTCACGGTGCCGCGCCCCGCGCTGTGGTCGCCGGACTCACCCAATCTCTACACGCTGGTGCAGCAGCTGCAGGTCGGCGGCGTGGTGACGGACGAGCGGCGGACCCGCTTCGGGATCCGCACGATCATCGTGGATGCCGCGAACGGCCTGCGGGTCAATGGAAAGCCGGTGAAGCTGCGCGGCGGCAATTTCCACCACGACAATTACATGCTGGGGGCCGCCGGTTTCCCCGACGCCGACGCGCGAAAAGTCGCGCTGATGAAGGCGGCCGGCTACAACGCCATCCGCAGCTCGCACAATCCCGCGAGTCAGGCGACGCTGGATGCGGCGGACGCGCTGGGCATGCTGGTCATCGACGAAGCCTTTGATGCCTGGAACAAGAGCAAGCGCGACCAGGATTATGCGCGCTTCTTCAAGGCGGACCGGGCGCAGGACATCGACAGCATGGTCGTCAGCGGACGCAATCACCCGAGCGTGCTGTTCTGGAGCATCGGCAACGAAATCCCCGAGGATGGCACGCCGGAGGGCGTCGAGTCCGGGCGCTGGCTTGCGGCGCGGGTCCGTCTCCTCGATTCCACCCGGCCGGTGACACAGGCGGTCAATGCCGATCCGCCGAAAAGCTCGAACCAGTTCGATATCCTGGATGTCGCCGGATACAATTATCACGCGCACGACTTCGAGAAGGAGCATGCGAAGTTTCCGGATCGGATCCTCTACACCTCCGAATCGGTGACGAAGGACGCTTTCTCCTATTGGCGATATGTCGAGAAATTTCCGTGGGTGATCGGCGATTTCGTCTGGACCGCAGTCGACTATATCGGCGAAAGCGGCATCGGCTGGATGGGCTATAGCCAGGATTGGCAGAAGCTCGGGCCCTATCCCTGGCACCTCGCTTATTCCGGCGAGATCGACGTGACCGGGCGCAAGCGGCCTGCCGCTTATTATCGCCAGATCCTGTGGAAGACAGGCATCGACCCCGTCGTCGCCTTTGTCCGCCAGCCCAAGGGCACCGAGGATCTGCCGGACCGGTTCCTGTATCCGATCACGCCGCCGCATCTCGATTGGTCGCATCCCGACGTCCACCCGAGCTGGACGTGGCGCGGGCAGGAGGGCAAGCCGCTCGAAGTGCTGGTCTATTCCGAGCTTCCCGAGGTCGAGCTGCTCCTCAACGGCAAAAGCCTCGGGCGCAAGCGGGCAGGCCTGGACACCGAATATGCCGCAGCGTTCAACGTGCCCTATGCCCCGGGCCGGCTGACTGCCGTGGGCTACCGCGACGGACGGGAGGCGGCGCGGTGGGAACTGCGGACCGCTGGGGTGCCTGCCGCCGCAAAGCTGAGCGTCGACCGCCAGCGCCTCACTGCCAACGGCACGGACATCGCCTATGTGACGGTCGAGCTGGTCGATGCCGATGGCACGCCGGTCTATGCGCAGGCGGACGACCGCCGCATGACCGTACGCGTCACGGGCGCCGCGGTCTTGGCCGGCATCGGCAACGGCGATCCGCGCGACGCGTCCAGCTTCCAGTCGGGAAGCCGCTCCTCGTTCCACGGCCGCGCCGTCGCTGCGATCCGCGCCGGAACGCAGGCGGGGCCGGTGACGATCGAGGTCGCCGTCGATGGCCTGCCGCTCCAGCGGCTGCGCTTCGACACGGTGTCGCGCTAGAGTCCGATTCAGCGCCTCAGGCGAAAGTGATTTTGAAGACGCTGGCGTGGCGCGTCGGCAGATGTCCGGGCACCGTTACGACGAGTGCGCGATCGGTCTGCCGGAAGCCGATCCTGCCGCGATGGCCGAGCAGCTGAACCTGGCGCACCCGGCGGCTCTCGTGCGGATTGCCGCTCGCCAGTGATGTTATCGCCGTCTCGCCCGAGGGTTCGCCCAGGACGATGGCGTAGAGCGCGCCGGCCTTGGTGGTGAAGCGGATGTCCTGCGCGGTGTATTCAGCCTTTTCGGCGAACATGCCCGACTTCGTCTCTGTCGGTCCTTCGCCGTAGATCTTCCAGGGCCGCGTGCTGTGGATCGCTTCGGCATTGATCGCCATCCAGGGGGCAAGCTCCGCCAGGAGCTGCTCGGACTGTGGCGGCAGGCTGCCGTCGGGATATTGCACGACGTTGAGCAGCAGATTGCCGTTCTTGCTCACGATATCGGCGAGCATCGTGACGACCTCGCTAGTCGTCTTGTAGGTATAGTTGTCGCTGTAGAACCAGTCGCCGTTCGACGTGTCGGTCTGCCAGGGCAGCGGGTTGATGCCGCTGAGGACGCCGCGCTCGACGTCCTGGACGACAGCTTCCTTGTGGAATTCGCCCGAACCGGTGTCCTTGCAGTTATAAACGGCTTCCAGCTTTCCGGTTCGTACGATGCTGCTGTTGTAGAGATGCGCGACCAGTGCGCGCCCGACTTCGCCGAACGGCAATCCGCCATCGGAATAGAGCAGGTCCGGCTGATAGGAATCGACGAGGTCACGAATCCGCTCGAACCACCGTTGGTGATAAGCGGGATTGGTCGTGTACCAGCTCTTTGGCGTGTTCAGGAACGGCTCGTCGCGATTGTCGTGATAAAGATCCGCATAGCGCGGATCGGCGCCGTCATAGCTGATCCCCAGCTTCGGCCAGAACTGATCGTAGAGATGGCTCGGATGCCACCAGCTATAGCTGGCGCCCAGATGTTCGGAGACGCCGAAGCGCAGGCCGCGGCGCTTTGCGGCGGCTTTCCATGCGCCGACGATGTCGCGTTTCGGGCCAAGCGCGGCTGCGTTCCAGCGATGGTGTTTGGAATTCCACAGATCGAAATTGTCGTGGTGCACCGCCATGGAGACAAAATATTTGGCGCCGGCCGCGGCATATTTGTCCATCAGCGCTTCCGGGTCGAAGCGCTCGGCCTTCCATAGCGGGATGACATCCTTGTAGCCGAATTCGGACGGATGCCCGTACGTCTTCACGTGATGATCGTAATGCGGGTGGCCGGGTACGTACATGAAGCGCGCATACCAATCGCCCTGACGCGGCACCGCCTGCGGTCCCCAATGCGCCCAGATCCCGAATTTCGCGTCGCGGAACCAGTCCGGCGTGCCGTAGGTCTTTAGCGACTCGACTGTCGGCGTGAAGCGCCCGGGCGGCACGTCGCGATGTCTCTCGCGGAGCCCGGAACTCTGGCTCTTCGCCTGCGCGCCCAGACCAAGCGCCGCCATCAGGGGAGCCGCCAGAACGTCGCGTTTGCTGAAAGTGACCATTTTCCTCCCCGTCGCTTGTTCGATCCGAGTCAAGCCGATCGAGCGTGACCTCAGGCGGCGTCTTGCCGCTCACCAGCTGAGGTATATGCAAACCTGTTTTCATATATCAAGCAATTCTCATCCACGCCTGCATGCTCTTCCGCGCTGGCGAGGCGCAGCGGCAGAGGGGGCGGCAAGGTCGGTTGACGTGGCTGGCTTCGCTCCAATATCTCCACGAGATCGAGCCGCGGCGATATGCATGGTCGAATTGGAGGGGACGATGGCAAAAGCAGGGCTCAAGGGGACCTATGCCGCTCCGGCCATCGAAAAGGCGTTCGAGGTTATCGAGCTGCTGGCGAACCGGCCGGAAGGCGCGCTGATAAGCGAGATGGCGACCGACTTGAGCCGTTCGGTGGGCGAATTGTTCCGGATTGTCGTGGTAATGGAGCGGCTCGGCTATCTGCGTAAATCCGATGCGTCGGACCGCTACACCATCGCCTACAAGCTTCTCGACGTCGCATTTCGCGGTACGCCGTCGCAGGAACTCGTGCGCGCGGCCATGCCGGAAATGCAGGTGCTTGCGCTGGAGGCGGGGCAATCCTGCCATGTCGTCGTACCCAATGGCGGCCGCGGCATGGTGGTCGCGAGAGAGGAGCAGCCCGGAACGCGCGGATTCGCGCTGAAGGTCGGCGCCCATATCGATATCATCAAGAGCTGCTCGGGGCAGGTTCTTCTCGCCTTCTCGAGTATTCAGCGTACGGAGCGGATCGTGCGCGCCGCGGAGGAGGAGCTGGGTATTTCAGTCGATCGCGGCTGGTTGGCCGATCGTATCGCAATCATCCGGCGAAAGGGCCATGACAGCCGCAAGAGCCCGGTCACCCATGGCGTGACCGATATCAGCTTCCCCGTTTTCGGCTTCGATCGGAATGTCGTCGCGGCGCTGACGATTCCCTTTCTCGAGCTGATCGACGGGTCGCAGAAAGTCGATCTGGAGGCGGCGCGAGACTTGCTGCGCACGGCGGCGGCGCGCGTTTCGGATCGACTGGGATATCAGTCAGACTGAGGCCATTCCGCTGCAGTGGCTTCCGGACCACGCTTGCGGCGCGCCTGGGCTACGACGCAATCCTGGATGCAACCGATCAGCGTTGCAGGCGCGCGGAAAATATCGATGAAATCTAACTTGCAAATACGCAAACGGTTGTGCGAGGTCGCGACAGGGAGAAGCCTATCGTTATGCGCACGATCATTTGCCAGGAGCCGTTTCGTCTCGCCTTGACGACGAGAAGCGAGCCCATCGCAGGCCCAGGGGAAGTCCTGGTCCGCATTTCGCGGGTCGGCCTGTGCGGAACGGATTATCATATCTTTGCGGGGCGCCACCCGTTTCTCCAATATCCGCGGGTAATGGGGCACGAACTGAGCGGCGAGATCGTTGCGGTGGGCCCCGGCACGACGCTGCGGACGGGCGGGCCGGTGACGATTAATCCCTATATCTCCTGTGGCAGGTGCGTGGCGTGCCGCAAGGGCAAGCCCAATGCATGCGTGAACATCAACGTGCTCGGCGTGCATTCCGACGGGGGCTTGAGCGATATGCTGGTGGTCCCGGAATCGGCGGTCATCGACGCCGAAGGCCTGACGATGGACCAGGCGGCGATGGTGGAGTTCCTCGCGATCGGCGCGCATGCCGTGGCACGCGTCCCGACGAATGCTTGCGGAAGGATGCTGGTCGTCGGCGCCGGCCCGATAGGCATCGCGACGGCTCTATTCGGCCGGCTCGATGGCTTCGATGTGATGCTCACCGACCAAAGGGAGGCGCGGCTCGCCTTCGCCCGGGAGCGCCTCGGATTCGAGGGTGTCTTCGCCGGTGACGCGTTGGAGACCGTGCTGGCGGAGCAGACCGGCGGCGACATGTTCGACGTTGTCGTGGATGCGACCGGATCGTTGCCGGCCATGCGACGCAGCCTGGGACTGGTGGCGCATGGCGGGGCTCTAGTGCTGGTCGGCGTGGCGCCAGGGGAGCTAGCCTTCGAAGACCCCGAATTTCACAAACGGGAGGCCATTTTGATCGCAAGTCGCAACGCGCTTGCGGCGGACTTCGAACGGGTGATCGCCGCGATCCGGTCGGGCGTGATCCCCACCGGGATCCTGCACACCCACAGCGTGGATGTCGGTGAACTGCCGGAGCGCTTTCCCGAACTCATCGCCGCGGCGGATTCGGTGCTGAAGGCGATCACGCGTTTCTGACGGCCGAGGCCGCATCCATTGACGAGGCGACAGAATGCACGCGCACGTCCTGCAATGAACGCATTCATTCATGGTCACCGGGCTCGGGAAATCCGGAAGTCTGATGTCGTCGTTGCGCGCCGGGTGAAATTGGCTAGTTCACGGAGACTCAGTGCATGAAGGGATCGTAGTGACACGAAACGCGCGTCCACGAAGCGCCACGCTCAAGGATGTCGCGGCAAAGGCCGGCGTATCGCCGATGACCGTGTCGCGCGTGATCAACGGACAAAGCGGGGTTGGCGCCGAAACACGCGCTGCCGTGGAAGAGGTCATACGAATACTCGGCTACACTCCCAACGTGGCGGCTCGAAGTCTCGTGACTTCGGCTGAACCCAAGATCGGCGTGATCTATTCCAACCCTAGCGCGGCGTTCATGAGCGACTTCCTGATCGGCGTGTTCGAAGAGGCGTCCGCGCGCGGAATTCGCCTCGTTCTCCTGAAAGGCGAGGGCGGCAAGCCTCCTGCGAAGGCGCGGCTGAAGGAACTCGCGGCTTCCGGGGTGGCAGGCTTCATCGTCACGCCGCCATTGGGCGAATCGCCGTCCATGCTGGATCTGCTTCGCGAGACGGGACTGCCGATGGCCGCGGTCGGCGCACACGCCGTCGAGAACGCGATCTGCGTTCGAATAGACGATCGCCGCGCGGCCTATGAGATGACGCGGCACCTGATAGATTTGGGCCATCGACGACTGGGCTTCATCGTCGGCAATCCGGATCAGGCGGCAAGCGCGGAACGGCTCGCCGGTTTCTATGCTGCTGTTCGGGAGGCGGGCGATGTCCGGACCACCGTCGCGCAGGGGGACTTCAGCTTCGCGTCGGGGCTGGACGCGGCCGAAAAACTGCTCGATGCCAGCCAGATGCCTTCGGCGATCTTCGCCAGCAATGACGACATGGCCGCCGCGGTTATTTCGGTCGCGCACCGGCGCCAGCTCGACGTGCCGCGAGAGTTAACCGTGGTGGGATTCGACGATACGCCTGCGGCTGTGATGCTGTGGCCGCCGCTGACGACGGTGCATCAGCCGGTTCGCGACCTGGCGTCGGAAGCGCTGCGCCTCCTCGCCGCCGAAATCGCCGCTCCCGGCTTGCCCGCGAGTCGATCCGATCGCGTGCTGGAACATACGATCGTGAAGCGGCAGTCCACGGCCGAGGTGCGGCCGCCAGATCGCGTGACCAGCCCGGAAGCCGCGGAATAACCTGTCATTCCTCGTCGCGGCCTTCATACCGAAAGAACGCAAAATCCGCCGGAGCGGCGGTGCCGGCCAGATCCTGACAGGCCATGCCGACGAATGCCCCCGTGAAATTGGGCAGGCCGGGGAACGAGGCCTCGTCGGAAAGGATGCTCGCATCCAGCACTTCAGGCGCGAACCGCCAGTCTTGGTCACCCTCGCGCCAGGCGAAGCGAAGCGCGTCGTGGTCCACGTCGACGCGCAGTTCGATCGGCCCGCGCGCAAGCGCCGGCACGATCGTGGTGAGCGAAGTGCCGCCGTCATCAGGCGAACTGGACATCACCTGCAGTTGCCGTGCGTCTCCATCGCGCGTCACGAACAGATAGTGGAATTTCGTGCTGTTATAGTAGCAGACCAGTCCGGCTGCTTGCTGGAAATGTGCCGGATCGAATTCCAGGCGGGTGGTGGCCGTGTAGCGGAAATGCTGTTGGCGGCGCGCCACCAGTGCCTGGGTGAAGTGGCTGCCCAGGCTCTCGCGCCCGTACAGGCGGAGATAGCCGGGCCGGGCGGCGAGGCTGAACAGCTCTTCCGGATATGGTGTCCGCAGCCACTGCAGATCCTGCGGCAGATCCGGTTGATCGAAGCGTCCATTCCAGGGCGTATGCGGCCGGGGCGCGGGGGGCAGGTCGGGCGCGGGCGGGGCGGGATCAGGCAGCGCGTCGCTGCGCGACGTTCTCAGCCAGCCGTCGTCGCCCCATTGCATGGGCTGCAGCGCCGTTTCGCGACCGAGGACGCAGCGTTCCCGTCCCGGCAGAGGGCGCCCGCACAGATAGCTGATCCAGGGCGTTCCGTCGGCGAGTTCGACAAGGTCGCCGTGCCCGGCCCGCGTCAGCGGCAGGTCGCGTCTCCCGAAGGAAGTCAACACCGCACCGTCGGGATGCGCCTCATAGGGGCCGCATAGAGTACGCGAGCGGGCCATCACCACTGCGTGCTCCCAGCCGGTGCCGCCCTCCGCGACGAGCAGATGGTACCACCCGTCGCGTTTGTAGAGATGCGGGCCTTCGGTGAAGCCGCGTTGCGTGCCCTCGAAGATCACGCGCCGCTCTCCGAGAAGCTTACCGGTGGAACGATCGAGCTCTTGCGCGACGATGCCGGCGAAGCGCGGCTTCGTGGGCCGGTGATCCCAGAGCATGTTCAGCAGCCAACTGCGCCCGTCATCGTCATGGAATAATGCGGGATCGAAGCCACTGCTGTTGAGATGGATCGGGTCCGACCAGTCACCGTCGATGCGATCGCAGGTGACAAGATAATTGTGGAAATCGCGCAGCGTCATGCCGGTGGGACCGTCCAGCGTCGATTGGCCGAAGCGCTTCACGTCGGTGTAGACAAGCCAGAAGCGGCCATCGGCATAGGTCAGGTCGGGCGCCCAGACCCCGCATGAATCGGGGTCGCCGCGCATGTCGAGCTGGGCTGGGCGGCGCAGCGGTCGCGCAGCCAGTCTCCAATGGGTCAGGTCCTTGCTGTGGTGGATCTGGACTCCGGGAAACCACTCGAACGTCGAGGTGGCGAGGAAGAAATCCTCGCCCACGCGCACGATCGAGGGATCCGGATTGAAGCCGCGCAGAACGGGGTTGGAAATCCGGTTCTGGTCCATCTCAGCTGGCGAAGGGCGACGAGCAGGGGCGTCCACACGCGTGTAGTCCGGTCTCTCCCCCATACGCTCTCCAACGGTAACGTTACCTAACACCCGAAACCGGCGCGCGGGACCAAAAGAAGCGCCATTGTTCCCGGGATGTGGGATAAACAACAGGAAAAGCCGATAATTCAAGCCAAAAATGCGAGCGTGGCCAAGAAATTTGTCGGAGCATTGACTCTCTGCGCCAGTGAATTTACCACTCCTATGGTAACGCTAACGTATCTGCTACGACGAGCAGGCCGAATGCGGCGGTCCGAAGAGGCCGAAGAGGAGGAGGAGAGAAGATGTCTGATTTGGGGAAGTTCGGATTCGTTGCAGCGGGCGGCCGGGGCGAGGTGTTGCGCCAGGCCATGCTTTCCGCCAGCGTTCTCGCCGCGATCACGTTCGTTGCCAGCCCGGCCATGGCGCAGGATGCTCCGACGAGTCCGCCGGTTGCGACCGCGCCGCAGCCCGCCGATGACCAGGTCGACGAAGCAACCGCAGCCGATATCATCGTCACCGGTTCGCGAATTCAGGCCACCGGTTTCGCGGCGCCCACGCCGACGACGATGATCGGCGAAGAGCAGATCCAGAGCAACGCGCAGCCGAACATCTTCGCGACCATCACGCAGTTGCCGTCGCTCCAGGGATCGAGCGGATCGACGACCAATACGTTCAGCACCTCGAGCGGCCAGCAGGGTCTCAGCTCCTTCTCGCTGCGCGGTCTCGGCACGATCCGCACGCTCACCCTGATCGACGGCCAGCGTGTCGTCGGCGCTTATTATACCGGGGTCACCGACGTCAGCCTCTTCCCGCAGCTGCTCATCCGCCGCGTGGACGTAGTGAACGGCGGCGCATCCGCATCCTACGGCTCGGACGCCGTCGGGGGCGTGGTCAACTTCATCACCGATACCCATTTTACCGGTATCAAGGGCAACATCCAGGGCGGCATTACCACGTATGGCGATGACGGGCAGGGGCTTATCCAGCTCGCTGCTGGCCGCAGCTTCTTCGGAGACCGCCTGCACGTCGTAGCCAGCGGCGAGTTCGCCAAGGAAGCCGGCGTCGGGCCGGGCGATTTCGGCCTCGATCTCGCCGGCGATCGCGACTGGTTCAAGCAAACCACGATGATCAACCGCAATGTCACCAACGACGGATCGCCGCAATATGTGATGCGCGACTTCGCGCAGCCCTATAATTTCACCAAATACGGCCTGATCAGTGCGGGCCCGCTTCAAGGCATCGCGTTCGATCAGAATGGCCGGCCTTTCCAGTTCAATTACGGCTCGAACGGTACGCCTGCGCGCAACGCGGCCGGCACTGTCAACGGCTGCTTTCCCGGCTTCTGCGTCGGCGGCGATCTTTCGGGGAACACCGACACCGGGCGCACGCTGCAATCGGGCATCCAGCGCCTGACGGGCTATGGCCGCATCGGCTATGACTTCGCCGAGGATAACGAGATCTACTTCACCTACAATGTCGGCCAGGTGAAGACCCACAACCAGCCGGTCAACGGCCAGAACCGGACGGGCCTGACGATCCAGTGCGCAAATCCGTTTGTCCCGGCTTCGGTGCAGGCGCAGTGTGCGACTGCGGGAATCACCAGCTTCACGTTCGGCACCGCGAACGCGCTGTTGCCAAACACCAAGGTCCGCACCGATCGCCGCCAATATCGGTTCGTCGGCGGCCTGAAGGGCAAGTTCAAGCTTCTGGATTCCGATTGGACCTACGATGCCTATTACGAACGCGGGATCAATCACACGGCGGTTGATGTCGAGGACATCATGCTCAACCCGCGCTACAACCAGGCGATCAACGCGATCGTTCTCAATGGCGCAATCGTCTGTGCCGATCCGGTTGCGCGGGCCAATGGCTGTCAGCCGATCAACATCCTCGGCGGTGCCGAGCCCTCGGCCGCCGCACGCGCCTGGATCATGCCCGAGAACGGACCGTTCCAGCGGTTGCGCATGACGCAGGACGTCGCGAGCCTGAACTTCTCGGGCTCGCTGTTCGATTGGGGGGCGGGGCCGGTGTCGGTCGCGTTCGGTGCCGAATATCGCAAGGAATTCTACGAAGTCCATGCGGACCCCTATGGTGCCGGCGTCGCCCCGATCAGCCCGAACAGCGCCGACTACCCCGTCGACCCGCTGCTCTCGACCACGGGCAACAACTGGTATGCAGGCAATTACAAGAACGGCCACGGAAAATATAGCGTCAAGGAAGCGTTCCTCGAGCTGAACGTGCCGCTGTTCAACAGCGACACCTTCGGACGGGCGAACATCAATCCGGCCGCACGCGTCACCGAGTACAGCACTTCCGGAACCATCTGGGCGTGGAAGGTCGGCGGCACCTGGGACACGCCGCTCGACGGACTGCGCATCCGCGGCGTCACGTCGCGTGACGTGCGTGCGCCGAACCTGTCCGAACTGTTCGCGGCGCCCGTTACGACCACGCTGCCCAACTTCCTCGATCCGGTGCGGAACGTGAACGTGGTGGCGATCCAGAGCGTGGTCGGCAATCCGAACCTCACGCCTGAAATCGGCCGGAACACCACCATCGGCGCGGTTTACGCAAACCCCTCCTGGTTGCCGGGCTTCAGTGTCTCGGTGGACTATTACAAGATCAAGGTGACGGACGTCATCTCCAGTCTCGGCGCGGCCCAGATCGTCGATCTTTGCTTCCGGAACATCCTTCCCGAGACGTGCAGCGCGTATAATCTCAACAATCCGAACGGCCCGAATTTCATCAACGTTCAGTCGTTCAACCTCGCCTCGATCAAGACCAGCGGATTCGATATCGAAGCGAGCTATCAATGGCGCCAGCCGCTGGGCTTGCCGGGCAACTTCACGCTGCGGGGGCTGGCCACCCATATCCGCGAGTTCATCACCGACACAGGCCTGCCGGGCACCGCACCGAACGACACCGCGGGCGTGAACACGGGCGCGACGCCGCACTGGAAAGTGCTGGCGGTGCAGAGCTACGCGAACGATCGGCTCAGCCTTACCGTGCAGGAACGCTGGTTCACCGACGGCAATTACGGCAACCAATATGTCGTCTGCGCGCCCGGCAGTTGTCCGGTATCGACGGCGATCGCACCCACGATCGACCGCAACTTCATGCCCGGGGCCTTCTATCTCGACGTCGGCGGGACCTATAATTTCTCCGACCAGGTCACGGGTTATTTCAAGGTCGACAATGTCTTCGACCATGACCCGGCAAAGTCGCCGTTCAACGCGAACCCGGCATTGTACGACATCATCGGCCGCGTTTACCGCGCCGGCGTCCGGTTCAAGTTCTGATCGCGCCCGAACGGAGGTCCCGCATGGTCTCCACCCCTCTCAGGCGCACCTTGACCGGCTACCCAGAGGGTAGCCGGTCCATTTTACGAGACCGGAATAAGCATGGTGGCGTTGACGCGCTGCCGAGCGCTAGCAGCTGAAGCGGCGTCAAAGCCGCGAAGGAGAGGTGCAGCCGTGAGGGATTTGCATGAAGACCTCGTTCTTCCGGGGCCGCAACGCAACGAAGGTGCATGTCAGTTGCCGCAGCTCACGCCGACCCAGAACCGGGTATTTCGACTCGTCCATGCCGGACTGTCGAACAAGGAGATCGCGCGCGAGCTGGGAATAGCCGAAGCGACCGTGAAGGTGCACATGACCGCCGTCATGCGCAGGCTGAATGTTCGCAATCGCACGCAGGTAGCGATCATCGCGAACCGGCTGCACCGGAGTCAGCCGGCCACCGCCAAAACAAAGGGTCCGAATATATCGGGAGCCAGCCGTCGCATTTTCCCAGGAGGAGGAAACAACCGTGAAGCTCAACAGGAAGCTTAGGCTCTTGCGCGTCGGCCGGCCGGTGCACATTCTCGCGGTCGCGGCCTCCCTGGCCTGCGCTCTTCCTTTGGCAGCCCGGGCGCAGAACGACAGGATGACACCGATCGCGACCCCGACGCAGCCGAATGCGATCGTGCTGGACACCGGCCCGCTGCCTGGGGCGACGGCGGGCGAGGCGTGGCACAGCCAATATGGCAGCGTCTTCGCCCGGAACGTCACCGTCGCTACCCTAACACCCTTTCTTCCGGATCCCGCCCGGGCATCCGGCGCCGCAGTGATCGTGGCTCCCGGTGGAGGGTTCCGGACACTCTCTATGGAGAATGAGGGCTGGGATGTGGCACGGGCGCTCGCCGCAAAGGGTGTGGCCGCCTTCGTGCTGAAATATCGACTCAATCAGACACCAGCGGACATGGCGGCGTTCCAGCGTTCGACGCGGGAAATGTTCTCGGCGCCTGCGCCCCGGCCGCGCATGGACCCCGAGCAGGCATTGAAAGGCCTGGCCCCCCAAATTGCCGATGCGCGCGCCGCCTTCGCCCTGATCCGCCGCCGCTCGGGCGAATGGCACGTGGATCCGGACCGCATCGGGATGGTGGGTTTCTCCGCGGGCGCCATGCTGACCCTCGCGACCACGCTCGCGGGCGAGGACGCGAAGCCGGCCTTCATCGGCGACATATACGGGCCGCTTGCTCCGGTCGCCGTGCCAAAGGACGCGCCGCCCTTGTTCGCTGCGCTGGCTGCCGACGATCCATTCTTCTCGACCGGGGGGATCGGGCTGATCGACAGTTGGCGGGCGGCGAAGCGACCCGCCGAATTTCACCTGTACGAGCAGGGCGGGCACGGGTTTGGCATGTATCCGAAGGAGACCACGAGCACCGGCTGGTTCGACGCATTCGTGCGCTGGATCGCGATGCACGGCATGCTGAAGCCCGCACACTGAGGCCGAAATCGTGGCCCGTTTCCGCGTGGCGGGCATGCCAATGTACTCGGAGTATTGCGCCAGATGCAACTTGCGCTGCAGTGTCGGGCTGCGGATAAAGCGCGGCGCATCAGGGGGAGATTCATCATATGGCATCGGATAGTGAAGACGCCCCGACGCCCCTGCTATCTCCCGCCGCACCCTTGGCCGCGTCCGCGAAGGGTACCGGCCGGCGGTTGCGTGGCGCGGTTGCGCATTATCTCGGCACTGCGATCGTTTCCGGACGCATCGCACCGGGCGAGCGCCTGACCGGCGAAGTCGCCAATTCCGAAGCACTCGACGTTTCTCGCAGCGCCTATCGCGAAGCGGTGCAGGTGCTCGCGGCGAAAGGGCTGGTCGAAAGCCGCACCAAGGCCGGAACGCGTGTGTTGCCCCGCAGCCGCTGGAATGTGCTCGATCCGGTCGTACTGGCGTGGGCGTTCTCGGGCGAGCCCGATCTGGAATTCGTCCGCGACCTGTTCGAACTTCGCGCGATCGTCGAGCCTGCGGCTGCCAGGATCGCGGCGGGACGGCGCGAGAAGGCCGATATCAAGGCGATGAAGGAAGCCTTGGCCAGGATGCGCCGTCATACCCTCGCGACCGACGCGGGCCGGGCCGCCGATCGGGATTTCCACGACGCGCTGCTGCAGGCCACGCACAACAACGCATTGATTGCGCTGACCGCGAGCATCGGCGCGGCAGTGAACTGGACGACTCAGTTCAAGCAGCGCACGCGCGCATTGCCCCGCGACCCGCTACCCGACCATGCGCGCGTCTTCGAAGCGATAGCGGCCGGCGATCCCGAAGCGGCGAGCGAGGCCATGCGGATCCTCGTCGACCTCGCGCTCGAGGATACGCGCTCGTCGATGTGAGCGCCGGAGCGGAGGGTCGCTCCGGCGAAGCCTGCTTCACCGGGACGCTGCAAACGCCAGATGCTTGCTGAAGAACGGGATCACCTGTTCCTGGAAGCGCGCGGCGACATCGCTCGTATGATCGCCGGGATAGATTTCGAAGCTGTTGGCAATGCCGTAGCGGTCGAGCACCTCGTGCAACTTTCGGGAATCATCCTTGAGCCCGTCACGATCGCCGACATCTATGGCGATCGCGCGGTAGCGGCGGAGATTGCCGACATATTGGTCGACGAACGCGAGCGGGGCGTTAGCCGCCCACTTTGCCAGGACCTCAGGCCGCACCACGCCGTCCTTCATCGGCAGGTCCAGATACAAAGGTGGATTCTGTGGATTGGGCGACCATGCCGCTGCGGTGGCGAGCTGGGCGCGCTCGCCCCAGCCGAGCTTGCTCGCTTCTTCCAAGGACTGCACCTTCGCAAGCGCAGCCCCGGTCGCCGCATTGAACTGGGCCGGGTCGCGCGGCGAGAGACAACAGGGGCTCATCATGTAGATCGCCCCGAACATGTCAGGATGCCGCATTCCGATGCGTGCGGTGCCATATCCACCCATCGAATGGCCGGCCAGTCCGCGGCTCTCACGCCTGGCCAGCGTGCGGTAATGCGCGTCGATATGTTGCACCAGATCGTGCGATATGAATGTCTCGAAATCGCCGGTAGTCGCCGAGCTCGAATACATCGAGCCGTTGTGCGCCGTCTTGCTGTCGGGAAGCACGACGATCATTTCCTTCGCGCCCTTGGCGAAGGCGCCTTCGATCGTTTGGGGGACGTGGATCTCCTTGACCCATTGTTCGGCACCGATCGAGTAGCCGTGCAGGGCATAGAGCACTGGATAACGCTTTTTCGGGTTGCTGGCGTAGCCGGGAGGCAGCACCACCAGCACGTCGCGATCGGCGGCCTCGCCCTCCAGATTGCCCGCGATGGCGGGAGAGTGGACCTTGATGCGCTCGACGGTGGCCGAAGGTGCGCCTGGCACCGGCGCCGGGACACGAGTCGTCACCTGCGCCGAGGCTGGGCCGGCCGCGATCCACGCCAGCGCCATGCCCAGAAGATAAGCACGTCTCTTCGCCATATCCGTTTGTCCTCTCCTGTTGCGGACCGTCCATTGTCGATCCCCGAGCCTTCGCGCCCTGTGCTGCTGCAAGCCCGGCACTCGGACAAATTGCCGAAACGGGGCTGGTGCAATGTTAGCGCTACCGTTACGAATAACGGTAATAGCAAATAACACAATGGAGGGATGGATGAGGCTGGCGGCGAGAGCGGCGACGCTCGTGTTGATTCTCGCGGGGAGTGCGCCGCTGGGCGCACAGGAAATCCGCGTCACCATCCATGGCTCGAAGCGTGCGGCGCCGGTCACGCGTTATGCCTATGGCATGTTCATCGAGCCCATCGGCGGGCTGGTGGCACGCACCTTGTGGGCGGAGATGCTCGACGACCGCAAATTCTACTATCCGGTCGTGCCCGAGGCGCAGGACATTCCGCCGCCGCTGAACGCGGAGGGTCGGCCCGGGGTCACCTATCGCAAGTGGCGCCCGATCGGCGGCGACGATGTAGTGAAGATGGACAGCCGGGATCCGTTCGTCGGACCACACAGCCCGAGCGTGGCGGTCGGGGAGAGGCCGCGCGGACTGACGCAGTCAGGCATCGGGGTTGCACGGAACACGCGCTATGAGGGATCGCTATGGCTGTCCGGCGACACGACGGCCAAGGTGCAGGTCGCGCTGATCTGGGGTGTCGGCGACGGCGACCGACAGGTCGTGACGCTGCCCGGCGCCGGACCTGCATGGCAACGCGTCGACTTCGCTTTCACGCCCGCCGCCGACTCCGCCGACGCGCGGCTCGAGATCACGGGAACCGGCACTGGCCGCTTCCGGGTGGCTGCGGTCTCGCTGATGCCTTCCGATAATGTCGATGGCTGGCGCGCGGACACGACGGCCATCGCGAAATCGCTGAACTCGGGCTTCTGGCGGCTGCCCGGCGGCAATTTCCTCTCCAACTGGGATTGGCACGGCGCACTCGGCCCTCGCGATCGCCGCGCGCCGATGTTCGATCATGCCTGGAGCGCCATGCAGCCGAACGATATCGGCATGGACGAATGGATGCGGCTCACCCGGATTCTGGGCGTCGAGCCCTATGTCACTGTCGATGCCGGTTTGGGCGACGCCAATTCCGCCGCGGAAGAAGTGGAGTATCTCAACGGCCCGGCGACCAGCGACTGGGGTGCGAAGCGCGCGGCCAATGGCCATCCCGAACCCTATGGCGTCCGGCTCTGGAATATCGGCAACGAGCCCTATGGCTGGTGGCAGATCGGCAAGACCAGCCTCGAATATTATATGATCAAGCATCGCGCGTTCGCCGAGCGGATGCGTGCGGTCGACCCTTCGATCGTGCTCATCGCCTCCGGCGCGATGCCCGACCAGCTCCATCCGCGTGATTTCAAGGAGAATGCGTCGCTCGAGAGCATCCAGCACAAGTTTGGAACCGAGGAGGACTGGACCGGCGGCTTCTTCGCCAAGGCAATGGGCACGTTCGACGGCATCAGCGAGCATTGGTATGATCGCCCCGAAGAGCGCCCGACGGCTCCCGCCGATGCAGAGCTGATCGAATATGCGCGCTCGCCCTCCAATCACGTGCGGATGAAGGCGGAGGAGTGGAAGATCTATCAGCAGCGTTTCCCCGCGATCAAGGATCGCAAGATCTTCCTGTCGATCGACGAATATGCCTATTTCGGCAAGCCGACGCTCAAGAACGCGCTCGCTTATGCGATGGTGATGCAGGAGATGTTGCGGCACACCGATTTCCTGACGATGAGCGCCTTCACTACAGGTGCCTCGACGATGGACATCACGCCTACCGCGGCGACGCTCAACACTACGGGCACTGTGTTCAAATTATACGGAGAACGGTTCGGCGCCGGCACGATCCCGCTGTCGGTCGAAGGTAACGTTCCCCAGCCGGACCCCAAATATCGGGTCGGCTTCGCGCATCCGCAGGTGAATGCCGGAAGCGCGACCTGGCCGCTCGACGTCCTCGCCGGGCTGAGCCCCGACGGCAAGCGGCTGCGCATCGCGGTGGTGAACGCTACCTACAAGCCGCAGCGGCTGCTGCTCGAGCCGCGGGGTCTCAAACCGGCCGGCGCGGGCACCCGATGGGTGCTCACCGGCGGATCGATCGACGCCGAGAATAAGGTCGGTAAACCGGAAGGCGTGACGATCAGCGAGAAGCGGGTGCCGGCGCTTGGACGCACGATCACCGTCGATCCGATATCGGTGACGATCTTCGAATATCCCGTCAAACAATGACGCGCGGGTCCTGCGCGGCGTCGATCATCCGCCGCGCAGGACCTGCATCACCATCGCGCGAATCCGGCCGTAATGGTTGCGCAGCGGGCCCAATATGCCGTGCCGTTCCTCGGGCAGATGCGCGAGCGGATGGCCATCGGGACGAAAGACATAGTGATCGAAAAAGGCACGCCAGGCCGCACGCTCGGCGGCCGGGCGCTCGGCGATGGCGATCATCGCGAGCATCATCGTCGCATAGGGCGCATCGGGGCCGGTGCTGAACCCGTCCCACCAGTAATTCACCAGCACGTTCGCCGGCCCAGTCGCCTCGACCTGGTGCCACCAGAGCTTGGGGATGTAGAGTGCGTCGCCGATTTCGAGCTCGGCATGCAGCGCCCGCGGGCGGGCCGCTTCGAACCGCGGAAAATGCGGATCGGCCTCCGTCAAGTCGGCCGCAAGGCTGACCGGCTGGCCGGCCATATTATGGTCGATCGGCCCGACATAGAGGTCGCCTATCGCATCGGGTGGGTACAGGGTGAAGCGTCGCCGTCCCGCGGCAACCAGCGCCAGATTGTCATAGGTGTCATAGTGGCACGCGACCCGCGACGCGTTGCCGATCCAGATGCGTGGGCGGATCGCGGGGGGCAGGAAGGCTACGCGATTCTCGTCTCCAAAGCCCGGCAGGTGAACATCCGTGGGCAAGGATCCCATATAGATCGAAGGCAGTTCGGGTCGGTCGCCAGCGGCTGCAATGCGCCGCAGGGTCTCCGAGAGCGAGAGCGTTTCGCGCGCGAAATTGAAGCCGTCGGGGCCGGTTCCGTAGTGATAGCGCCCCGCGATCGCGGGCGGCCCGATAAAGGCTTGCGCGGTCTGACCTGAGTCGAAGCGCTGAAGATAGGCGAACAATGCATCGCGCGAGGTTCGCGCCGCCGCGACGAGGGGCCAATCTTGTCCGAGCCCCCGCAGAATGACGGGTGCGCAGTTTTCGGCAACTTCCCGTTGAAAACTTTCGGGATCGAGCCCCGGTTCGGCGGAAATCTCGCGCACCCGAACTATCCCGGGACAGCCGCGAGGCGGCGATTGCGGCGCCAGGCGAGGGCGGGGATCTGCTTGAGCGATTCGGCCATGCAGTAAGCCAGCTGCAGATATCCGCGCCGGAACAGTTCCAGCACGGCGGCGTCGTCGAGTTCCTGCAAACTGTCGAGACTCACCGTATAAAGCCCCTGCAGCGCCAGCGCCTCGCCGTCGTCGAAACGCAAGCTGATGTCGACGGGATCGACAACGCGGTGCGAGAGCAGCGTCTGGATGAACCTGTCGGTCTCCTCCACGCCCGTTTTCAATTGACGCAGCACCTGCTGGATCCGCCGCAGCCGTTCGCTCGGCGCACCGCTTTCGGTAAAGAGCGGTTCGCCGTCAGGCGCGTCGAACCGCGCATGGTGCGGGTCGATTGCGATGCTGTCCGCGGAGATGAAGAAGCCCTGACGCTCGAGGTCGAGCGGATGATAAGGCCGTGCTTCCCCGGCTGGATACTGCAACAGGTTCTCGCCCGGTTTGAACCCGTACATTGCTCCGGCATAAAATGCGCCGGTGTCGGGATTTTTGGTCAACAGGATCGGACAGCAAGTCGCTGCCGAGGCGAATTCCGAGACGACCACCTGCACGAAATGGGGCGCGATCTCCTGGCCTCGCGCGATACGAAGGCTGCGGTGCGCCTCGGTATCCAGCAATTCGAGCTCTCTCTGCATTCCCCCTCCTGACGCGGGCGTCCAAAAAATTCGCGCCATTCGATGCTGAAAGCGACGCGAGGTCAACGCTCTGCGGGATAGTTATATACGCCTACAAATTATTGTTGATAGCGCTAACGTTGCTGGCTAATGTGTCCGCAGATTCGCAGAAGATGGATCGAGGAGGATGCTGTAGCTGCCGGCGGTTCGTCCGCGGGCGCCCGTTGACACCTATCTCGATGATAAAAGCGGCTTTTGACCGTCATATGCGCGAGTCCGCGCCGGCGATCCGGCGTGCCACCCGTCAATACCACAAGGAGGGGGTATCGGCATGAAAGACATAATTACACGTACAAATGCATCGGGCGCGAGTTCGACGGCCAAATTGGCGCTTTTTTGTGCTTCAAGTTTGGTAGCGCTAACATTGAGTTTGCCCGCGTTTGCGTCTTCCACTCCGATGCCCGGAGAGGAACGTGGCGCCCCCCACACGGCAGGCCCTGACTCGCCGGCGAACGGCGCTCAGGACCAGACACTCGAGGCGCCAGCGACGGGCCTTACCGAAGCCGAACAGGACGAGATCGTCGTCACCGGTATCCGCGGCTCGCTCCAGCGCAATCTCGACGCCAAACGCGAGGCTTCGGGAGTCGTCGACGTCATTTCGTCCGAGGATATCGGCAAGTTCCCCGATTCCAATGTCGCTGCCTCACTGCAGCGCCTGCCCGGCGTCTCGATCCAGCGCGACGGTGTGCGCGGCGAGGCGAACGGCGTGACGATCCGCGGCTTCGGTGGCGACTTCAACGAGACGCTTGTGGACGGGCGGCGCCTCGCCACTGCGACCGGCGGGCGTTCGATCGACTTCAGCACCGTCGGTTCGGACTTCATCGGTGCGCTCACCGTGTACAAGACCCCCGACGTGACGGTTGCGGCAAATTCGATCGGCGCGACCATCGACATCGCCTATCCCAAGCCGCTCGACCGTCCCGGGTTTCGGCTTGCGGCATCTGCCTCGGGATCGATCCAGAATTATTCGAAGCGCATCGTGCCTTCCGGCGGCCTGCTGATCAGCGACAGCTTCGCGGACGACAGGTTCGGGATCCTCGCCAGCGTGATCTACACGCGGCACGACACGCGCACGAACAATGTGTTCGTCCATGGTTTCCCAGGCGGTCGCTATGCGCCATGCCAGCTCGCCGGCAGTACGGCTGCGACCTGCAACCCGACGACCAACACGACCGCGCCGGCATCGCAGCAACAGACGATCGTCGGCTTCTTCGAGCAGCAATATGGTGCGCAGCAATCCTATGCGAAGGATGAGCGCATCGACGGGCGCATCGCCGTTCAATGGCAACCCTCTGATGATCTGCTGCTGACGGTCGACAACAATTATTCCGACCAGCGGATCAACACCGATACTTTCGGTTTCGGAATCTGGTTCAACCAGGGCTCGCTGCGCAACGTGAAGCTCGACGAGAATGGCGTGCCGCTGGATTTCACGCAGTCCGGCTCGCAGACCGACTTCACGGCGGGCACCGACAGCAACTGGCGGCGGAGCAACCAGACCGGGCTCAACGTGAAGTGGGACGCGACCCAGAACCTCGAAATCGAGGCGGACGGCAGCCTCTCGCGTAGCTGGCTGAACCCCGACGGACGCGTCAATGGCAAGGGCGCCGATGTCGGATACGGGTTCGGGATCGGCCCTGCGTTGGGTATCGCGATCACGGGCGACAGCGACGAAGTAATTCCGTCACTGCACAATTACGGCGTCAGTGGAAACCCGGCTCGCTGGGCGGACACGTCGGCGATTGGGTCGCACGTCACCGTCAACATTGCGAACAAGAATACCGACACGATCAAGCAAGGCCGTCTGCGCGCCAAATGGACGCAGGACGATCTGACCCTGTCGATCGGCGGATCCTATGTCGACGATACGTTCAAATTCCGCAGTGCCAACACTTTCGCGAACAACTTCTGGCAGGCCTATTCAGGCTATGGGCCGGCATCGGGAACGACGGGTGGCGTCGCCATTCCGACGAGCCTTTATGACCGTACCGTCAGCACCGCGAACTTCATCCCTGGGTTCAGCGGCACGCTTCCACCCACGCTGCTCGATTTCTCGGCGGTCGCGTTTCAAAACTTCCTTACCGGGCTCGGCAACCCGCAAACGAAGACGATTCCGGGCTATAATTACGGTTGTTGCGGCACTGCCTTCACCGGCACGTTCGATGTCGCGAACGATGTCGGCAGCTATCGCAACATCAATGAGAAAACCTGGTCGCTCTTCTTATCGGCGAAGTACAAGACCGAAATCGCCGGCATGCCGTTCCACTTCAACGCCGGCGTGCGTCAGGAATCGACCAAGCTCGCCTCCACCGGCGTCGGCCGTTTGCCGACTTCGATCACGCCGAGCACGACTGACCCGACATTGCTCACGGTCAACTTCGGCCCGTCGCAGCAAGTGACGACGCGGAACAGCTACAGCTATCTGCTGCCCGCGGTGGACATGAAGCTCGAGCTCACGCCCAAGCTGGTGTTGCGCTTCGATGCCTCGCGCACGTTGACGCGGCCGACGCTCAATCTGCTGACGCCGGTGCTCAACATCGGCTCGGGCCAGCGCGTGGGAGCGCTGACCGCGGATGGCGGCAACCCCCTGTTGCAGCCGTATCTCTCCGACAATTTCGATGCCGCGGCGGAATGGTATTATCAGCGCAATTCCTATGCGTCGGTGAACTTCTTCCTGAAGAACGTCTCGAACTTCATCGTTCAGGGCACGCAGCGCCAGACGATCAACGGAGTCACCGATCCATCGACCGGACAGGCGGCGCAGTTTAGCGTTTCCCAGCGCGTAAACGGTCCGGACGCGACGGTTCGGGGTGTCGAGCTGGCGCTGCAGCACACTTTCGGGGATTCGGGCTTCGGTTTCATTGCCAACGGCACGTTCGTGGAGACGAACAAGCCCTATGACCGCAATGACATCAGCCAGAGCGGGTTCGCCGTGACGGGCCTCGCGAACTCGGCGAACTTCGTCGGCTTCTTCGACAAATACGGGTTCGAGTTCCGCGCGGCACTCAACTGGCGCGACGAATATCTGCTGCAATTCGGCCAGGTGCAGAACACCGGCGCGTTCGGAGCAGAGCCGACCTTCGTCAATGCAAGCACGCAGATCGATCTCAGTGCCAGCTACCAGATCACCAAGAACATCAATGTCTTCGGTGAGGCACTGAACATCACCAACGAGACGATGAGCACGCATGGCCGGTACAACAACCAGCTGCTCGACGTCTTCGGGTATGGGCGGCGATTTACCGCGGGTCTCCGCATCAAGCTCTGACCCTTTTCCCCTTGGCCGGGGGTGTCTTTGACACCCCCGGGCTTTGTCGCTGAAGATTGCGCGCATGCGTCCGATCAAGAACATCGTCGTCGTCGGTGGCGGAACCGCCGGATGGCTGACCGCCGGGATCATCGCGGCGAAGCACCGGGGCCGGATGGCCGCCGGCTTCACGGTCACCCTTGTTGAGTCCCCCACGACTCCGATCATCGGCGTGGGCGAGGGGACCTGGCCGACGCTGCGAACGACGCTCTCGAAGATCGGTGTCTCCGAAACCGATTTCTTTCGCGAGTGCGACGCGGCGTTCAAGCAGGGCGCCAGCTTCGCGCGCTGGACGACGGGCGCGCCTGACGACGCTTATTATCATCCGCTCATGCTGCCGCAGAGCTTTCACCAGCTCAATCTCGTGCCGCATTGGCTGGCTGGATCGATGCCGGGCAGCTTCTGCGATGCGGTTTCGCCGCAAGGTCGTATCTGCGACGCCGGGCTCGCGCCCAAGACGATCGCCACGCCCGAATATGACGCCGTCGCCAATTACGCCTACCATCTCGACGCCGGAAAGTTCGCGCCCTTCCTTCAGCGCCATTGCTGCGAGAAGCTCGGCGTGCGGCATGTCCTGGCGGATGTCCGGCGCGTTCACCTGACCGAAGGCGGCGACATCAGGAGCGTCGAGACCGAACAGACGGGCGAGATCGAGGGCGATCTCTTCGTCGACTGCACGGGTTTCCGCGCGCTTCTCCTCGGCGACGCGCTCGGCGTGCCGTTCCGTGACTGCTCCGACGTGCTGTTCTGCGACACTGCGCTCGCGGTCCAGGTGCCGTATGATCGAGAGGACAGCCCGATCGCCTCGCACACTACCTCCACTGCTCAATCCGCCGGCTGGATATGGGATATCGGCCTGCCGACCCGCCGGGGCACCGGCCATGTTTTCTCGAGCCACCACATTTCCGACGATGAGGCCGAGCGCGAGCTGCGCGCGTATCTGGGAGACGCGGGAAAGGACCTTTCCGTTCGCAAGATCAGGATCCGCTCCGGCCATCGCGAGACGTTCTGGAAGGGCAATTGCGTCGCCGTGGGCCTTGCCGCTGGGTTCCTCGAGCCGCTCGAATCCTCCGCGATCGTGCTGATCGAGCTGTCGGCGAAACTCATCGCCGAACAGATGCCGGTGTGCCGCGAGGTCATGGATGTCGTCGCTTCGCGCTTCAATGCGACGACGCATTATCGCTGGGGCCGGATCATCGATTTCCTCAAGCTCCATTACGTCCTGACCCAACGGACCGACAGCGATTTCTGGCGCGACAATGTGCGCACCGAGAGCATACCCGATCGGCTCCAGGAACTGATGCTCCTGTGGAAATACCAGCCCCCTTGGTTCCACGACGAGTTCGACCGGATCGAGGAAGTCTTCCCGCCGGCCAGCTATCAATATGTGCTCTACGGCATGGACTTCCGCACAGAAGTCGAGCCGGGCGCGATCGCGGACGAGGCGCGGCTCGCCGAACGCGCGACGCGGGAGAACGCTGCGCAGACCGAGCGGCTGCGGGTCGGCCTGCCACGGCATCGCGATCTGATCCGCAAGGTCCATGAACATGGTTTCCAGCCGGTCTGATCGGTCTTCCGTACCCGCACAGGAAAGGCATCCCATGAAGCGATCCTCGGCCATTCTCGCGGCGTCCCTGCTGGCGGGGATGTCCTGCATTCCGCCGGTCGCTGCCCAAGACACCCAAACGGCGAATGCCCAGGCGCGGGCGGATCGGTTGGCAGCCGAGCTCGTCGGCAAATTGTCGCTCGACGAGAAGGTTGACCAGCTGCTGAACACCGCCCCCGCGATCCCGCGGCTCGACGTGCCTGCCTATAATTGGTGGACGGAATCGCTCCACGGCGCGTTGGGATCCTTGCCGACGACCAATTTTCCCGAGCCGATAGGGCTCGCCGCCACCTTCGACGCTCCGCTCGTCAAGCAAGTCGCCGGCGCGATCAGCACCGAAGTGCAGGGCCTTCACGCCCTGGCGCGGCAGACCGGGCGGATGGGCAGGATCGGCACCGGGCTCGACACGTGGTCGCCCAACATCAACATCTTCCGCGATCCGCGCTGGGGCAGGGGCCAGGAGACCTTTGGCGAGGACCCGTTTCTCGCCGCGCGGATGGGGGTTGCATATGTGACCGGCATGCAGGGCCCCGATGCCGCGCTGCCGCGAGTGATCGCCACGCCGAAGCATTTCGCCGTGCATAGCGGGCCGGAATCGACGCGCCACAGTGCGAACGTCTTCGTGTCGCGCCATGATCTCGAGGACACCTATCTGCCGGCTTTCCGCGCGGCCATCGTCGAGGGCAGGGCAGGATCGGTGATGTGCGCCTACAACCGCATCGACGGCCAGCCGGCCTGTGCCAGCGACATGCTGCTCGGCGAGTATCTTAGGGGTGCCTGGGGCTTCACCGGCTACGTTGTCTCCGACTGCGATGCGGTCAAGGACATCAGCGACAACCATCATTATGCGCCGGACAGCGCGACGGCCGTGGCAGCGGCGTTGCGCGCCGGGGTCGACAGCGAATGCCATGGGGCGACGCTCTCCGACACCGCCGGCCTCGGCGAGCGCTATCGCGAGGCGCTGTCCCGCGGTCTGATTACCGAAGCCGATATCGATCGAGCCCTCACACGCCTGTTCGCGGCGCGCTATCGTGTCGGTGACTTGCCCGGAATACGCAAACCCGCTGGCGACGTCGCAGCCGTCGGTGCGCCGGAACATGGTGCAACTGCACTTGCTGCGGCCGAAAAGAGCCTCGTCCTCCTCAAGAACGACGGCATCCTGCCGCTGCGACCCGGACTTCGGATCGCAGTGATCGGCCCGCTGGGGGATGCGACCCGCGTCTTGCGCGGGAACTACTCGTCACCGCTGTCCGGAACCCCAATCTCGGTGCTCGAGGGCCTGCGCCGCACGCTACCCGGCGCCCACGTCGACTATGTGCCGTTCGGCGAAACCTACACCGACGGTGACCCGATCCCCACGACCGCGCTGCGCGCGCCTGACGGTCGCGCAGGGCTGCTGGCACAGTATTACAACATCGTGGGGACGCCGCCGGCGCGTTTCGCTCCGGGAGAGTTCAAGGCCTTTGTCGGCAATGCGCGCTTTGCCGCAGAGCCGGTAGCCTCGCGCGTCGAAGCGAGCGTCAACGGGCGCAGCCTCGATCTCGCTCAGGTGTCCGACCATCACCGGGTCGTATGGACCGGCTTTCTCGTCCCTCCCGAGACCGGCAGCTATCGGCTCGGACTGTCCGGCTTCATGAGCGGCTCGCTGCGCTTCGAGGGGAAGCCCTTCGTCGATCTCAAGGATGCGCCATGGGGCAGCCTTCCCACGATGAAGACGATGCGGCTCGAAAAGGGGCGCCGCTACCCCATCGTCGTCACCGGCGATGCGCACACCGGAACGACCGGGGTGGGCCTCGTCTGGAAACGCATATCGACTGCGCCCGAGCGTGACCTGCAAGCCGCTGCGGCGCAGGCGGACGTGCTTGTCGCGGTGGTGGGTCTGACGTCGGATCTCGAAGCCGAGGAATCGCCGGTAAAGATTCCCGGCTTCGAGGGTGGTGACAAAACTTCGCTCGGCCTGCCGCCCGATCAGCAGGCGCTCCTCGTCCAGGCGAAGGCAACGGGCAAGCCGATCGTCCTCGTCGCAATGAATGGCAGCCCTCTCGATCTCTCCTGGGCAAAGAACAACGTCGCGGCGATCCTCGAGGCCTGGTATCCGGGGCAGGCTGGCGGGCTCGCGATCGGCAACATTCTCTCGGGCCGCACCAATCCATCGGGCCGCCTGCCGCTGACCTTCTATCGGAGCCTCGACGATCTGCCGCCGTTCGGGGATTATTCGATGGCCGGACGCACCTATCGCTACTTCACCGGCACGCCCGTCTACCCCTTCGGCTACGGGCTCAGCTACACGCGGTTCGCTTATGGACCGCTCGCGGTAACGCCCGTCGGCGGCGGCCCTCACAAAGGGCTCCGCGTGACGACCGAGGTGCGCAACGCAGGCGATCGCGCAGGCGACGAAGTGTCGCAGCTCTATCTCGACTTTCCCGACGATCCGGGCGCGCCGAGGATCGCGCTGCGCGGCTTCCAGCGCGTGGCGCTCAAGCCAGGGGAAGCGCGCACGGTTCGCTTCGATCTTTCGCCACGCGATCTCAGTGCGGTTACCATGGAGGGCGTGCGCAAGGTGCTGGCCGGTGACTACCGCGTCAGCGTCGGCTCCGGCCAGCCGAGCACCGGCGTGGCAGGCGAGAGCGCCGGCTTCGCGATTACGAAGGAAGCCACGCTTCCCAAATGATCATCCGGATCCAATGCTCTCCGCTGCGCGCAACCTCGCGCCGGAGAGATGCAGCGGACGTCCCGGCCTGAGCGTCGCGGCGACGCGGCGGGCACCCAGACGAACCTGATAGTCGCCGCCCGTCGCGCTCACCAAAGTCGCACGGGTCAGCCGGTGCGCGCGCCATTCGAGGTCGACGGTGCAGGCACCTCGCGCGCGCAATCCCCGCACCGATCCATCGGGCCAGGCGCGCGGGAGTGCCGGCAGGAGCAATATCTCGTCGTTCCGGCTTTGCAGCAGCATTTCGGCGATGGCGGCCGCACCGCCGAAATTGCCGTCGATCTGGAAGGGCGGGTGCGCGTCGAACATGTTGGGGTAGGTTCGCCCGGGCCCGAGCAGGAAGCGGAGGATCCGGTGCGCGCGCTCGCCGTCGCCGAGCCGGGCCCAGAGATTTGCTCGCCACGCAGTCGCCCAGCCGGTGGATTCATCGCCGCGCAGATCCAGCGAGCGTCGGGCGGCCGCCGCGAGGGCAGGGGTCTCCTCAAGGTTGATCTGGTGCGACGGATAAAGCCCGTAAAGATGCGAGACGTGCCTGTGCTGACGCTCGGGAGCGGCCGCATCCCAGTCTTCCTGCCATTCCTGCAGCTGCCCGAGCGCACCGATCTTGTCGGGTGCGAGTTGCGTGCGTGTCGTCCGGAGCTGCGCCGCGAATTGCGCGTCGATGCCGAGCACCCCGGCCGCGGCGGCGGTTTGTTCGAACAAGTCGCGCAGGATCTGCATGTCCATCGCCGGACCCGCGCATAGCGAGGATCCATGCGGGTGGTGGTTTTCGGGGGACAAGGAAGGATTGGTGACGAGAAACCCCGTCGACGGGTCACGCTGGAGCACATCGACGAAAAACTCGGCGGCGCCGCGCATCAACGGATAGACCGTAGCGAGCCATTTCGCGTCGCGGCCATAATCGTAGCGATTCCACAAATGGGTACACAGCCAGGCGCCGCCGGTGGGCCAGAGACCCCATTGCGCGCCGTCGATCGGCGCGGTCGCGCGCCACAGATCGGTATTGTGATGCGCCACCCATCCGCCTGCGCCGTACATTTCGCGCGCCGTCCGCGCGCCCGTCTCGGCGATTTGGCTTATCATCTCGATCAAAGGCGCCGTGCACTCGGCGAGGCCGGTAATCTCGGCGGGCCAATAGTTCATCTCGGTGTTGATGTTGATCGTGTATTTCGAGCCCCAGGGCGGATTGAGGCTGTCGTTCCAGATTCCCTGCAGATTGGCGGGCTGGCTCTTCGGCCGCGAGGCGCAGATCAGCAGATAGCGGCCATAGTTGAAGTAAAGAGCGGCCAGCGCGGGATCGTGCGCCTGCTCGCTGGTGCGGATGCGGACATCCGTCGGCAGGTCGGCGGCGGGCGTCCGGCCCAGATCGAGCTGCACGTTGCGGTAGAGCCGGCGATGTTCCGACGCGGTGTCGGTCGCGATCGTAGTGAAGCCAGTCGCGGCCGCCGCATCCAGCCGGGCGCGCGTGATCGCGGCGGGATCGGCGTCGACATCGTCGAAGCGCCGAAAGCTCGTCGCGATCGCGATGAGCAGCGTCGCCTCGTCCGCGCCATGCAGAACGATCTTCCCGTCGCGGGCCGCGAACGAACCGCCGCGCGCGATCACGCACACCCGCGCTTCGAAGCGCAGCGCACCGGCAACACCCTCCTTGTCGCCGTTCCGACCCGACAGCACGAGCGTATTGCCGTCGATGGCGAGCGCATGCCGCAGCGGCGATGCGAACCCGATGCCGCAGCTGATCGCGCCCGGCCGGTCCGCCGAAAGCCGGACCGCGATGATCTGCCGGATGGGGCAGGCCAGAACCTCGCGTCGAAAGCGCGTGCCGTCCGCCGTGAAGCGCGTAGTGGCGAGGGCGGCGTCGAGATCGAGCGCGCGTTCGTAGTCGCGCACCTCGGCTCCTTCGAGCCGGGACATTTCGATGAACAGATCGCCGACGGTCTGATAGGGCATTTGCTTCAGCGGCCGAGCCATCAATTTGGCGTCGGCGAGTGCCTGCGCCTCGGCGTAGCGGCCGGCGAAGATCAGGCGGCGCACCTCCGGCAGCGCCGCACGCGCCGCGGGATTCACCGGATCATACGGCCCCCCGGCCCAGAGCGTGTCTTCGTTCAGCTGCAATCGCTCACGCGCCACGCCGCCGAACACCATCGCGCCTGCGCGGCCATTCCCGACCGGTAACGCCTCGACCCATTCCTTGGCTGGCTGGCTGTACCAGAGACGATGCGCGTGCGCTTCCGGTACCGCGCGCATTGCCGATGCTGCGGGAGCCGCGAATCCGGCCGCCGCCACTGCAGAACTCCCCAGCAGAAAACGCCGCGTAATGCCCTCAGAATCTCCATTCTGGTCCCAAGATTCCATCCGCAGCTCTCCTCTGTTTCGTCCCGCCTTAACGCAGATCTGTTAGCGCTACCAGTTTCTACTGGCCAAAGTTGATTTGCAACAGCGAAAGCAGTCTCCCTTTTCTTGAGGGCATTCCAGGTCAGCGGGCACTTCCTTCAGAACAGGCGAACGCCGAGCTGCACGCCTGCCGTGGTATCGGGCGCGCTTTTCGACAGGCCCGCGCCGCCTTGCACCGACAGCGAAAGCCTTGGCGAGATGCCCGTGGTGAGCCGCATCGAGACCAGTTGCTCGTCGGACATCGCCGCACCCGGGTTCTGCGCATAGCCATAGGCGATCTGCCCCGAGACGCCCGAACCAAGCGCCGCGTTCAGCCCCGCTTGCCCTGCCAAGGTATCGCGCAGGCGATAGCCGTCCGGGCTCCCCGGCATCGTGTAGGTGACGTTCGCGAATGGAGTCACTCCGCCCAGCGGTTTCGAGACCTCGGCGCCCACCGAATAATCTGCCTTTCCGGTGCCCAGTCCGGTTTTGGCCGTCGGCAGCTTCACCTGACCATAAGCAGCGAGGTCGACCGCCTTGAGGGGCGCCACCCATGCAGCGCCCAGCCGCAGGTCGCCCACGCCCCGTCGACGCATACGCGTCGCGGGGCGAGTCGGATCGACGATGATCGGGAGGCCGAACAGTCCGCCGCCGCCCGTCACCACGTTCCCGGGCGCATCGACCTGGGTGTAGGGCAGTGAGGCAGACAGGATTACGCGGCCCTTGACCACGCGCGCGCCGGCGATTGCCGAGCGGCTCTCTATCCGCTGCCCGGTGCCATAGTCCCCGGTCTGGTATTCGGCACCGGCGCTCAGCTCCGCCCGGGCATTTCCTGGGCGGGAGACGGGCTCGGCGCGTTGCTGGGCCATCGCCGGAGGGGCGAGGAGCAACAGGCCGACGGCAACCGGAAACACATGCATGGCATTCTCCATTCTCGATACGTGCGTATGAGAACGAGGGCCGTTGCGGATTTAATCCCGCGGCTTCACCGCGACGGCGACCAGTGCGCGGCGATCGCGGATTGTTCGCCCGCGGCGTCGAACGGCGCGCCTACCATCATGTCCTGCGCTTCCGCCATCAGCGCCGCACTCGCCGAGCCGGCCTGACGATATTCGGTAGCGGCGCTCCCGCTCGTTCCACGGAGCGACTGGACCTGCCAGCCGCCCTCGTGCCGGCAGGCGATCGCGGCCTGCTCGCCCGTTTCGAAGGCGCGGCAATATTCGCCGTTTGTACGGCGAAACGTCACCACGATCCGGACGGGGGCGCCCGCCGCCTGCGAGGAGGCGAGCTGGGTGTCGAGCGCCTTTGCGGTCTCGCCACGCGCGACCAGCGCTTCGTCGTGCATCGCGAAGGGACCTTCGGGCTGCGGCAGCCCGCGTCCGATCACGAGCCCCAGCGCGAGCGCCGCCGCCGCCGCGCCACCCGCGGGCAACCAGCGTGGCAAGGCCCGACTACGCTTCGCGCGAACCTCTGCAATGTCGGTGACCTTCCCTGACGCGCGCAGCATCGCGATGAGCGCATCGGATGGCCGCGCAGATGTGATCGGATCGAACGCCGAACGCAGTCGCGCGCGCATCCGGCGATGCCGTGCGATCTCCTCGGCAAGCGCGGCGTCGGCCTCGGCGGCGCGCTCGACTCGCTTCGCCGCGATCGGATCGAGTTCGCCGTCGACATAGGCCATCAGCATTTCGGGATCGATATTCATGCCGCTTCCCCCAGCCGCGCCATCAGCGCCGTGCGTCCGCGCACAAGGCGCGAGGTCAACGTACCCATCGGAATCTCGAGCATCTCGGCGGCTTCCTTGTACGCGAAGCCCTCGACAAGGACGAGCGCGATCGCTTCCCGTTGCTCGTCGGGCAAGGTGGCCATAGCGCGCATCACCTGGCCAAGCTCGACGCTCGCCTCGATCGCGCTATCGCCGCTATCGCCGATGGTTTCGCCTTGCTCGGCAGCGACGAAGGTCTCGCCGCGACGGTTCGCCGCGCGGGCAGTGTCGATCCATAGATTGCGCATGATGCGATACATCCAGCTGTCCAGTCGCGTTCCGGGCTGCCACGAGGCGCGCGCGTTGATCGCCCGCTCGACCGCAGCCTGGCACAAATCGTCCGCATCGGCCGGCGATCGGGCGAGCGCATGCGCGAACCGCCGCAACCGCGGCAGGAGCGCCACCATCTCGTCCTCGAATGCCACTTTCTGCGGATTTCCTCGCTATTGCCGGATGAAACGAGCGGGCTCCCCCGTTTCATCCCTGCATGACACAAATCTTTGCCCGCGTTAGACTCGAAAGGATGAACCGACCTCCCTGGTTGCTCGTCGCGGCGCTGCTCATCGCGCCGGTTCGGGCGAATGCGCAACTTTTGCCGGTGCCGTCCTTGCCCGGGCCTGTCGGCGGCATTGTGCGCGATCTCGGCGCTCCGGTCCTGCGCGATCCGCTGGTGCAGCAGATCGATCGTGCCGCGCGGGGGCTCGCCCGCGATCGGCTTGATCGGCTGGAGGGCGTCGCGCGATTACACCCCGACGCGATCGAACTGGATCGCGACGGCAATCCGGTGCGCGCGCGGGAGATCGTGGTCGAGGATCCCGACGAGGCACTGCTTGCCCGTGCCGGCGTCGCGGGCTTCGCCTTGCTCGAACGCCAGACAATCGAAGGTCTGGAGATCGGCTATGCACGTTTCCGGGTGCCGGCGGGCATGTCGCTGCGCGACGCGCTGAAGCGCATGCGCACGATCGCCGGCGAGCGCGGTGTCTCCACCGATCCGCTGCACTTCGCGAGCGGCAGCGTGATGCCGGCTGCGCGGCCGGGCGGTGCGGCGCCTCTTGCGGCGACCGGAGCGCTGTCGATCGGCATTATCGATGGCGGCGTGGACCAGCGCGCGATCACGGGCCCTCTGGTGCAGCAGGCATTCGCGGCGGGCGGGCCCAGCCCGAATGCGCATGCGACGGCGATCGCTTCGCTGATTCAGGGAGCACCGTCGATCCGCGGCGCGGTACCGCAAGCGCGGCTGCTTGTCGCCGACGTCTATGGCCGCGATCCTGCGGGTGGAAGCGCGACTGCGATCGCGCGGGCGATCGGCTGGATGGTGCAGCAACGCATCCCGGTGGTCGCGGTGAGCCTCGTCGGACCCGCCAATCCGCTGCTCGCGCGGGTCGTCGCGGCGGCGCGGGCGCGCGGTACGGTGATCGTCGCCGCAGTCGGCAATGACGGCCCGGCCGCGCCGCCCGCTTATCCTGCCTCCTATCCCGAAGCGCTCGCGGTGACAGGTGTGGACGGGAGAAACCGCGCGCTGATCGAAGCCGGCCGCGCGCGTCATCTCGATTATGCAGCCCCCGGCGCGGACATGCTGGCCTCGGGGCTCGCCGGGCGAACCGTGGCGGTACGGGGTACTTCGTTCGCAGTGCCCTTCGCCGCCGCGCGGCTCGCGCGCTTCTACGCGGCGCCTGACAGCGGGGCGATTGCCGGTGGATTGCGCGCGCTCGATCGCGAGGCGCGCGATCTCGGCAAAAGCGGGGCCGACTCGCTCTACGGTCGCGGCCTGGTTTGCGGCGATTGCCGGACGCCGAATAAATGAGCGGCCGGCGGGATTAAGCCGGCACCGGCATCCGTTCTCGGGGAGAGCGCGCGATCTGCGCGCCCTGATGCGAAAGGAAAGCCCGATGAAGACGCTCTTTCTCGCGACGGCCGCGGCCCTCGCTTTCTCCGCAGCACCCGCGTCCGCCCAGCTTCTCGGCGGTAGCGGCGGCCTCGGCGGCACGATCGGCGGCGGAGGCTCGCTCGGCGGCCTTGGCGGCACCCTCGGCTCGGCGCCCTCGGGCACGATCGATCGGGTGCGCGAGCCGGTGACGGCCACCACCCGCTCGACGACGCATGCCGACGGCAATGCCCGCGCCAGTTCAAACGTGGATCGGCGCAGCGGCCGCGTCACTGCCGCCGGCGGCGGCGATGCGAACGGGAGCAGCGCGCTCGACGGCGCGGCTGGCGCGCTGGCCCCGTCCGGCAGCGGCGCCGCCTCGGGCTCGGCCGGCGGCAGTGCGAACGCGGACCTGATCGGCACCGATGACGCGCGGAGCTTGACCGGAAGCACCACGAGCGCCGTGCGCGGCGCGGCGGGCACGGCTGGCGAGCTGGCGGGAGGCGCTCGCGATCGTGCGCGGAACGCAATAGGCAGCGTCGGCAGCGCGACGGGCTCGGCCGCCGGCGGCGGAGCGGCTGCCGGCTCGGCGGCCGGAACGGCTGGCAACGGCGCACTCGCGCTGAGCGGCTCCTCCGCAGCCGAGGCGCTCGGCAGCTTCGCGGTCGCGCCCGGCATGGACGTCACCGATCTGAAGGGGCGGACGATCGGCACCGTCCGGAACCTCGTGACCGACGCGCGGGGCCGCGTTCAGGCGGTGCGGATGGAAGTCGGGAAACGGCTTGCTACTGTCCCCGCCGGCAATTTCAGCGGTTCCGGCGACGTGCTGGTCTCCACCGCGTCGAAGGGGGAGATCAAGGACATGGCGGAAGATCAGTCGGCCGACTGATCCGAATGTCGCGACATGCGGGCCGGGCGTCGACGAGAGTCGGCACCCGGCCCGCAAATGTCGGCGGAGGAAATAGCCCAAGTCGACGTCCGAGCGCTGGGGAGGTTCGGGCGTTACGATTGAATTGAAGCGGATTTGTTGCGTTGGTCTTCATTCAGCCGGCGGGCCCTCCGGCGACCACATATGAAAATAGTTTTTGCCTTATAGGAATTTAGGCCCCCGCGTAATCGCGGCCGAAGGCGTCGCCTGGATGGGCATCATGTCGTTGGTAACGGGCATTTTTTTCCGGCGAGGGGGGTGCGCGTGGTCGGCGCCGGCTTGAGTCTCCATCAACAATGACATGTGTCCGCCGAGCCACAGCTCGCGCGAGAATCGCAGTCTTTTGAAGGTAGCGATAAATCTCACTAGGAAATTCACATTTTTGCAGGTAAAAGCCATTTTGCAGGACGAAAAAAGGCCGCGCCGGGCGCACAAGCGCTAGCGCCTTACAAATCGCCTGCGGAGGTTCCGAGGAATCAGTCTGGGGAGGCTGCTGAAATGGTGAGGATGAGCGGGAATACGACGCTAGGCTGCAGACGGAATTTCGCATGCGCGAGCAGCTATATCGCCGCCAACGGGACGTTGGTGCGCGCGGGCAAGCTGCCCGGATTCCGCCACCGAAGTCCTTCAGCGAATATCGGATGTGAGTATCGTCGGCATCTGTCCGTCGGTCGAAGCGTCGGGGGTAAAATCGGCCCATCGAGATAGGTGGGCGAAGGAGGAGAGGGGCATGCTGAGGCCCCGCCTCTCAGAAACACGATGAATCATCAGTGAAGCCGGCAATTCGGCGTCCGCGACTGACAACGATGTCAGGTGCCCCGGGTCGAGCCTGAAGCCTTTGGGACGACCTATCGCCGAGAATTAAAACGATGGGGAGAGATTTATATGCTTGCGAAGAGATTTCTGGTCAGTGTCAGCGGTTGCGCGATCGCCTTGGCGGGAGCGGGTGTCGCGCACCCCGTATATGCGCAAGATGCCAATCAGGAGGTATCGCCGGAAGGTCCGGAACTGGACGAAATCGTCGTGACGGCTCGCCGAAAGGCGCTGGCGGATGCGATTTCCATCAAGAAGAACTCCGACACGATCGTCGACTCTGTGACCGCGGACGAGGCAGGCAAGCTTCCCGACAATTCGATCACCGAAGTTCTTCAGCGCGTGCCGGGCGTGTCGATCTCGCGTTTCGTTTCGGCAAACGGCGGCAATACCGCGTTCCAGATCGAAGGCACGGGCGTTACCGTGCGCGGCCTTCCCTTCAATTCGAGCACGCTCAACGGGCAGCAACTGTTCAGCGCCAACGGCGCGAGCGCCATTAGCTGGAACGAAGTCACGCCCGAGTTGATGGCGGGGGTCGATGTTTACAAGGCGGCGCGCCCCAACATTATCGAAGGGGGTACGTCCTCGATCGATCTTCGCACGCATCTGCCCTTCGATTTCCGCGATACGCAGTTCAACGTTACCGCGGGTGGCAGCTATGGCACCCAGGCGAAAAAGGCTTCGCCCCGCATCTCCGCCTTGTTCTCCACGCGCTTCGATACCGGCATCGGCGAAATTGGTGTGTTGTGGGATTTCGCCTTCAGCCGTCTGCACCAGCAGAGCAGCAATCTGCAGGTTGGTGCCATGTTCGCCCAGTACGCGCCGACCTCCACGCGTGCCGATGGTCTCGCCTTTGTCCCCAGCTCGTTCAACTGGAGCACTAACCAAAGCAAGCGCGACAGATACGGCGCCTATCAGGCCCTTCAATGGTCGCCGGCGTCGAACCTAACGCTGACCAACACCGTGTTCTTCTCCCAATATATCGAGGATAGCCAGGGGAACAGCGGGTCCGTGGGGGCGAACCCATCCGCGGCAGCTGCAGTCATGCCCGTAGTCGGCAAGCCGGTTGACTATGATGCCAATGGCGCATTCCGCAGGGGAAGCCTCACGGTCGGATCCACCGGCAATTCGGTGGAGTTTGGGAACACGACCACCCACACCTCCTGGTTGCCCCCCCAGTACCAGATCGATTGCGGTGCCAGCTATGGCGCTCCCGCGTCGTCGATTCAGTGGGACTGGTCGGCGAACGCTCCCGTTCTGGCGCAATGCGGCCCCGCCGCCACGCTGAACCCCAGCGGCGGGTCGTCGACATCGCACAGCAAGAATTCCACGCTGGATATTTCGCAGAAGTTCGTCTGGACCCCTGGCGACCGGGTGGCGGTGCGTGGCGGTGTGCAATATGTCAGTTCCCGCGCGACCGGGCAGAGCATGTATGTCGGCCTCAATCAGACCAGCCCGCTGGTCAGCTCGATGGACGTCGACCTGACGGGGTCGCTGCCGGTTGTGTCCGGCCTGTCCACCGTCGGCATGCTCGATAAGGGCAAGGCGTACTTGGCCCAGTTCGGCTATCATGAACCCAAAAATAAAGGGACGATGCTGGCCGGCCATCTCGACGTTGAGTTCAGGGTCAGCGACGGTGGATTCCTGCGCAACATCACTGTTGGCGCCCGTGCCGCCAAGCGCACCGAAAACGACAATTTCGTGGGGACGTATTGGGCGCCGCTGGGTCAGTCGTGGCTGTCGAATCCCTGGGGGCCCCATCTTGGTGACCCGACTTATGGACCGGGGAACATTCAATATCTCAATAATCCAAACGTCCGTCAGTCGGATTATCAAGTTTCCAGCTTCTCGAATTTCTTCGGCGGAAAGACGGCTGTTCCGGCACAGCTTTTCGTCCCCAGCCAATCGCTCATGCAGAGCTATGACTGGTACCATTTGCTCAAGACGTATAACGGTCAGATCCCCAACGGTACCGCGGATCAGTATTGGACGGCGAATATCGATCAGGGCCTGAACAAGACCGAAAGCCGCATCGTCAACCATGCTGCCTATGTTCAGGCCACGTTCGCGCATGATGGTATCGGATTCATTCCGGCGTTCTCGGGCAATATCGGCGTTCGCGTATTCCACGATTCCCTGCGGGCGAACGGCCTGCTGCAAACACCCGACAGCTCGAACCTTGCGCTGAGCGAAGCGGACTCTACGGCATATTTCAACGCGCAGCAGGGTGTGCCGGGTTCGTCGCCGGTGTTCCCGACGCTCTATGGGTTTACCAGAGCTTATTCGATGCAGACCCGTAGCTATGAGTACACGCGCGTTCTTCCCTCGTTCAACATCAAGTTCGACGTATCCGACAAATTCAAGATTCGCGGCGCGGCATCGCTGTCGTCTGCTCCGCCCAATCTCAATGACATTCGCGCGGGCGGTTCTATCAGCGCCAGAACACTTCCCAACCCTACCAATTCGCTGGCACCTTCGATTCTCACGGGTTTTGTCTCCAACGGCGGGGGCGCAAATCTGAAGCCGACCATGATCACCAGCGAAGACCTGACGTTCGAATATTATCCGTCGTCGTCCAGCTTCTTCTACGTCGATCTGTTCGCCAAGCAGATCAAGGATCACCCGCTGTTCTATTCGTTCATCGCCCAGAATCTTCCCGTTCCGGCGATGGCGTACGACAATGGGCAGAGCACGGTTGGGACGCCGACATCCCTGGATCTTCCGTGGCTCTATCTGCAGAACAAGTCGGCGACGGAGAGAGCCTATATCAAGGGATTTGAGATCGGTGGTCGCAAGTTCTTCGACCACCTGCCGGGAGTGCTCAGCGGGTTGGGCATCGAAGCCAACCTGACCTACATCGACAGCAGCAACCCTTCCCAGCAGGCCAACAGTGTGTTGAGTCCGCCCACGGCCAACGGAGGGCTCAATCCGGACGGCACGGTGCCGCAGACCTACCCTGACCTCCCCTACGCCGGACTGTCGAAATGGGCTTACAACGTCCAGTTGCTGTACAGCCGTGGCAAGGTCAATTTCCGCCTGGCGTACAACTGGCGCGACAAGGCGTTGCTGTCGACCAATGTCAATCCGCTGTCGTACGCGACGAGCGGTGGCAATCCCTACACGCTCAACACCAGCCCGACCAACTTTGACTCGGATCATTCCCGTCCCGTGTACAACATGGTTCCGGCCTACATGGCGGCGGCCGGTTACCTGGATATGGGCTTCGACTACAAGTTGAGTGAACAGCTTTCCGTCTCGTTCAATGCGAACAACATTCTCGATACGGTTTCGAAAACCCTTCAGGAGCCCGTGCCTGGCGTGTTCCAGCCGTACGACCATAACGTCAGCGATCGGCGCTACGAACTCACCATGCGGGTGCGTTTCTGACGGTCTGAACCGGGGGGAGGGCGCTTCATCGAGAAGTGCCCTTCCCCTTTTCGAATATTGGTTAAACCATTGCGGCCGTGTTGACCCGGCACGGGTCTGTCCATCGAAGGCATGTTTATGAATGACGGCCCTCAACAGAATATTGTCATTCTGGGTGGTGGTGCGGCGGGATGGATAGCTGCTGCGCTGCTGGCCAAGAAGGTTGATAGCCAACAAGCGCGCGTCACTTTGGTTGAATCAGAGGAAATCGGCATCATCGGCGTCGGGGAGGCGACGATTCCGATATTGGCGCAGTGCAACGCCTTGCTCGGTATCGATGAATTCGACTTTGTTCGCAGCACCCAGGGCACGTTCAAGCTGGGCATTGAATTCTGCGATTGGGGAACTGCCGGAAACCGGCATTTCCACGCATTCAGTGACTATGGTCACCCGGTTGAAGGGGTGTCGACCCACCATTATTGGCTGAGAATGCGACAATCAGGCGATAATCATCCGATTGATGATTATTCGTTTGCCTATGCCGTGGCGAAAAACAACAACTTCGCCCCGAGCGACCCGCGGAATTCACGCTATCACCATGCCTATCATTTTGACGCGGCATTATACGCCCGCTACCTGCGTGACGTCGCAACCGAACTGGGCGTGCAGCGTGTCGAAGGCAAGATGACGCACTGCGATCTGGATGGCGAGTCAGGCAATATTACCGCAATCCATCTTGCCAATGGCCATAGGGTTCCCGGCGACTTCTTCCTGGATTGCACCGGTTTTGCATCCGAGTTGCTGGGAAAGGCGTTGGACACGCCTTTTGTCGACTGGTCGCACTGGTTGCTCTGCAACAGCGCCATCGCGGTGCCATCGAAACGCGCTGGCGCGCCCACGCCGTTTACGCGATCCACCGCGCACGCCGGGGGCTGGCGCTGGACGATCCCGCTGCAACACCGCGCCGGCAATGGCATGGTCTATAATTCCGATTTATGGAGCGACGACGCGGCGCGCGACGCCTTGCTGGGCAGTATCGAAGGGGAGCCGCTCGCCGAGCCGCGGTTGTTCCGCTTTACGTCCGGGCATCGCAAGCAGTTCTGGAACCGCAATTGTGTTGGGATCGGTTTTGCCTCCAGCTTTCTCGAGCCCCTGGAATCAACTGGAATACAGTTGATCGTCATGGGGGTTCTTAAGCTGCTGCAATACTTCCCCCAACAGAACATCGATCCCGTTCTGCGGGACGAATATAACCGGCTATCCACGAAAGAAATCGAACGCATCCGCGACTTCATAATTGCGCACTATTATCTGTCGCGTCGTCCCGAGCCATTGTGGTCGGCGTGCCGCGAAATGGAGATACCCGACAGCCTTCGGCACAAGCTTGATGTCTGGAACGCGAGCGGGCAAATCGCGCTGGGCGATTCCGAATCCTATATGGAGCCGAGTTGGCTCGCCATCCTGTTGGGCAACGGTGCCGTTCCAGCGCGCTACAACATATCGGCTGATCTCTATCCGCTGGAGCAGATTCGCACGGGTATGGAATTGCGCCGCGAAGAAATCATGCGTTCGGCGCTGGCGGTCACTTCGCATCAGGATTTCATAGACCGACACTGCAAGGCTCCCCAATAGGCCCCGCTTACCACGACCTCCGGATGAGTAGATCGCAAAATACTGATCGCCGTGGAACAGGGAGAGACGACGTGAACATCGAAGGGACAGCAGAGTGCTGGAAGGCGCCCTCGCTGGTGATCGGCCGGCGAACGCTGCTTGGCGGCGTTGCCGCTCTTGCCACGGCCCCGGTATTCGCGGGCGTGGCGGAGCCTGTTTCGTCACTTCCCACCGGTCTCGATGCGAACGGCCATTTCCAAGCTGTTGCACTGCCGCAGAACGACTTCGCATTTACGCAACTGCGCGAAGGGGTGCAGTTTCGGGCCAACGGCGTTTCGAAGAACCTAATCTTCTATGCACCCGACACGGTACGCGTGAATGCGACGCTGGGTGAGAATTACTGGACGGCTGCCGGCCTTGTCGTCACCGGCCGGCCGCAGGCGGTGCCCTTTTCGATCAGCGAGACGCCCACGACGCTCGCGATCGTCAGCCAGAAACTGCGGATCGAGGTCGACAAGACCAGCGGCGCGCTTCGCTTCTTCGATGGCCAGGGGCGGCTTTACACGAGCGAGCAAGCCCATGCTCCACAGACGCTCAAGAAAGTCCTGATCTCGACCGCGCCGACCTATGAAGCGCAGAACACGCTGACGCTTCATCCCGGAGAGGCGATCTACGGTTTCGGTTTCACCGCTGACGACAGCAGCAACCGCCGCGGTAAGGATCTGCTGCTCGTACAGACCAATGTCGGGATCATTATTCCCGTGATGATGTCGTCCCGCCGGTATGGCATCCTGTGGGACACTTATTCGCAGATGCGGTTCAGGGACGGCCCCGACGGCGCGTCCTTGTGGGCCGAGAGTGCGCCCGGCGGCGTCGATTATTACTTCATGGCAGGCGAAACGCCCGACGATGTCGTCCGCGCCTATCGTGCACTCACCGGCCAGGCGCCCATGTACCCGAAACAGGCGTTCGGCCTGTTCATGAGCAAGGAGCGCTACCAGACACAGGAGCGCTTGCTCGAGGTCGCGCGAACCTTCCGCGAGGAGCGCTTCCCGCTCGATTACATCGTACAAGACTGGCAATATTGGGGCAGCGACAAGGACGGCAGCTGGAGCGGGATGACCTGGGACCCGGTCCGTTATCCCGATCCGGTCGGCATGATCCGGCAAGTCCACGGCCTCAACATGAAGCTGATGGTTTCCATCTGGCCGTCGATCGGCAACGACACCGCCCTTGCGCGCGAGCTGGACGCGCATGGCCTGCGCTTCCAGCCGCTGCACTGGATCTCAAAAAAGGCCCGCGTCTACGACGCGTACAGTCCGCTCGGGCGCCGCATCTACTTCAAGCACATCAAGTCGGGGCTGCTCGACAAGGGTGTCGATGCGCTGTGGATGGACGGCACCGAGATCGAAGTCAGCAGTGCCATGTGGAACGCTGCCGACAATATCCGCGATACGAAAGCGCTCGGGGCGAACGCGCTGGGCGACTTCACGCGCTATCTCAATCCCTATTCGCTGATGACGACGCTGGGTACCTATCAGGGGCAGCGCGCGACGAGCGACAAGCGCGTCTTCACCCTGACCCGCTCTGCCTGGGCCGGAGCGCAACGCACGGCGGCAGCGTCCTGGAGCGGCGATGTTTTCGCGAGCTGGAAGACCCTCCAGCAGCAGGTTTCCGGCGGCGTCAATGTGACCGTCACCGGCAATCCCTATTGGACGCACGACACGGGCGGCTTCTTCGTTTCGGCTTTCCCGGGGGGTGAGAAGAATCCCGCGTGGCGCGAATTGTTCGCGCGCTGGCTCCAATATTCCGCGTTCAGCCCCATCATGCGGATCCACGGCACCGACGTCGAGCGCGAGCCCTACATCTTCAAGAGCCTCGACCCGCAGGTCTACGCTTCGCTGCTGAACAGCGTTCACCTCCGTTACCGGCTGCTTCCCTATATCTATGGGCTGAGCTGGAAGGTCACCTCAGACGGCTACACCTTGATGCGGCCGCTGATGATGGATTTCCCGGACGATCGCGCGACCGACGCGATCGACGACAGCTTCATGTTCGGGCCGGCCTTCCTCGTCCATCCCGTTACGCGGGCAATGTACCATGTCGAACCGCCGCCGCCGCAAACTGTGCCGTCCCAGTTCCTGCGCACCGCCGATGGCCAGGCAGGACTGGCGGCCCAATATTATGAAGGGACCGGCTTCGAGACGGCAAAGGGGCAAGTGCTCGACGCGAAAATCGATCACACATGGCCGGATCCACCGCTCGCCGACATTCCGGGCGGCCTTGCCAGCCTCAACAATTTCTCGGTCCGGTGGCAGGGTTTCCTCATCGCGCCCGAGGATGGCGAATATGAACTGGGGCTCAGCGGCGACGATGGCTTCCGGCTGATCGTCGACGGTCAAAAGCGCATCGACGACTGGGCGAATGGCGCAGAGCGGTACCGGTCCACGATCCAGCGCTTCCGCCAAGGGCAGCAAGTGCCGATCACGATCGAGTTTTTCCAGGGCACCGGCAACCGCAGTCTTCGCTTTGCGTGGCGACGGCCAAAAGAGCGCGCGGCACTCAAGGCGACGGACCCGGCGATCGACCTCAATATGGAAACCTACCTTCCTGCGGGTTCGGAATGGTTCGATTTCTGGACCAACGAACGCTTCCAGGGCGGTCAACGCGTATCGCGTCAGGCGCCGCTCGACCTGCTGCCGCTCTATGTCCGGGCCGGATCGATCGTGCCGATGGGCCCGATCGTCCAATTCGCCACCGAGGCCCCCGATGCGCCTTATGAGATCCGCATCTATCCCGGCGCGGATGCCCGTTTCACGATCTACGAAGACGACAACGAAACCTATGCCTACGAGAAGGGGCAGCGCGCCACTTACGAGCTGGCCTGGAATGACAAGGCCGGGACCTTGCGCATCGGGGGCCGCCGAGGTTCCTTCCCCGGCATGGTGCGGCGTCGCCAATTGAACCTCGCTTTGATGCGCGCCGGCAATGCAACCGGCGCGGCGCCGGCGACGGCTACAAGGTCGGTTGTCTATAACGGACGGCCGCTCACGATTTCCCTAACCTGATGAAGTGGATGACGATCATGTTTTGCGCCGGTGCCCGCGCGACGCGAGAATGCATGGCCCTGATCCGGCGCCTCCTTGCGCTATGCGCCGCGGCCGCGTTCCTGCTCCCCGGCGTGGCCGGCGCCCAGACGACCGACGAGCAACGGTCCGCGGCGAAGGAGGCGAACGCCGATCCGACGCTCGCTCCGGACCTGCTGCTGCCCGACCGGGACATGGCCTGGTGGCGCGACGCCAAGTTCGGGATCTTCGTGCATTGGGGGCTCTACGCCATTCCCGCGAAGGGCGAATGGCACATGTTCAACGACAAGGTGCCGACCGAGGAGTATGCGAAGCTGGCGGCGCAGTTCAATCCGCAGCATTATGACCCGGATGCCTGGGCCAGGCTGGCGCGGGAAGGGGGTGCCCGCTACATGGTGATGACGGCCCGGCACCACGACGGTTTTTCGCTTTTCGACAGTCCCTCCAGCTACCGTCGCTACGACTCGGTCCATTCGGCCGCCCACCGCGATCTGATCGCTCCCTTCGTCGCTGCCGTTCGCCGCAATGGCCTGCGGGTCGGTCTCTATTATTCCCCCCTGGACTGGCGTTTTCCAGGCTATTTCCGCCCCCGTGAGCTCCCGGATAATGCCCGGCTCCTGAAGCAGCAGACCTATGGCCAGGTCGAGGAATTGATGCGCGGCTACGGGAAGATCGACATCCTCTGGTGGGATGGCGGCTGGCTGGCCCACCAGGGAACCGACGCGGACGCGGCGTGGTTCTGGGAGCCCGACAAACTCAACCGCATGGTCCGACACTATCAGCCGAAGATCGTGATCAACCCACGATCCGGCTGGCAGGGCGATTTCGATACGGCCGAGGGAGCGGCGCCGATCACCGGGCCGATCCGCGCGCGGCCTTGGGAAAAGACCTTTTCGATCAATCGGTCCGCCTGGGGATATACGCGCGACGACAACACGATGCGCGCGGACGAAGTCATCGTGTTGCTGGCCAACGCAGTCGTGCGGAACGGCAACGTTCTTGCCAACGTAAGTCCGGATCCCGACGGCGTGGTGCCCGCGAAACAGGCGGAAACGCTGCGGGGCGTAGGGGCCTGGCTCCGTCGGTACGGCAAGGCGATCTATGGAACTCGACCGGGGCCCTTGCAGCCGGTGGACGGAGTCTATGGCACCACGCAGTCGGGGCGCAGCATTTTCGTTCACGTCCTGAGCTGGCCGTCGGCAGAGCTGCGCATACCTTTGAGCGGCGCCGTCCTCGATGTGCGGAATCTGTCCGGTGCCCGGGTCGAATGGAGGCGCGAAGCCGGAGGATTGATGCTCGCCGTCCCGACAGAATCCCGCGGGAGCCCGGTGACGATATTGGAGATCAGGCGCGCCGCGCACTGAAGCGCAGCGGGAAACCGAAGTCGACGGGACCCGGAGAATTTCGGTTCAGGCGACGGTTTGACCGCCGCGCGCGGCGCCCCTCGCATTCACTTCACTAACGCTCGCAAATCTTTTCAAAAACGACATATACTTTCACATACGAAAAAACTGTTGCGCCTCTGAAATTTGCCGGGTACAGACAACGTTGTCCTATGATCGAGGGCGCCGTGCTCCGAGGATGTGCGGCGTTTAGAATAAGATGAGGGATAGGGAGAGCGCGCGTGAAAGTTGCGAGACGTCAAATTCTTGCTTCGACGATTGCATTGGTCGCCGCGGGCTGTTCCGGAGGTGCGGCCGATCCGACACCAGCGTCGGCGCCGCCTTCCCCGACGCCCACTCCGTCACCGACGCCCACCCCCTCACCGACGCCTACGCCGAGTCCGGCCAGCCTGTATCCAAGCTACAACACCAGCCCGACCCCGGCCGATCCGATGGGCATGACCAGCACTGCGGTCGATATCGCCGCGCGCATAAGGCTCGGTATCAATATCGGCAACACGCTAGAGGCGGTCGGCGGTGAGACCATCTGGGGCAACCCGATGATCACCCAGGCCCTGGTCGACAAGTACAAGGCGCTCGGCTTCGATGCGATCCGGCTGCCTTGCTCCTGGGATTTCTATTCGAACGCCACGACCGCGAAGATCGACGCGACCTGGCTCGATCGCGTCAAGCAGGTGGTGCAATATTGCATCAACGCGAACATGCTCGTCCTCCTCAATATCCATTGGGACGGCGGCTGGCTCGAGAGGAATGTCACGGTCGACAAGAAGGATGCCGTCGCCGCGAAGCAGAAGGCGTTCTGGGAGCAGATCGCCACGCATCTGCGCGATTTCGACGAACGCCTGATGTTCGCCAGTGCGAACGAGCCGAGTTGCGACACCGCGGCGCAGATGGACGTCCTGTTCACCTATCACCAGACTTTCATCGACGCTGTCCGCTCGACCGGCGGCAGGAACGCGTACCGCACGCTGGTGCTGCAATTGCCCAACACGAACACGGATCTGGCAAAAACGCTCTGGACGAAGACGCCGACCGACACGGTGGCCAACCGCCTGATGGTCGAGCCGCACTTCTACAGCCCTCCCAATTTCTGTATCCTCACCGAGGACGCGAGCTGGGGGAAAATGTTCTATTATTGGGGCAAGGACTATCACTCGACGATCGAGCCGGACCGCAACGCCACCTGGGGCGAGGAGGAGACGGTCGATCAGCACATGGCGCTGGCAAACAGCCTGTTCGTGAGCAAGGGCATCCCGGTGTTGCTCGGCGAATATGGCGCGCCGAGACGCTCCACTCCGCTTGATATGACCATGCATCTGGCGTCGCGCGCGCATTGGATGAAATATGTGACCCAAAAGGCCCTGGCGAACGGCATCATGCCGTTCCTCTGGGACACGGGCGACCTCATCAATCGCCAAACCTATGCGGTCAAGGACCAGCAGGGCCTGGACGCCTTGCTCGAGGGCGCCGGCAAGAAGTGAGAGGACATCGCCGGGAGCCCGTTTCAGACGGGACGCAAAAGGAGACCCTTCCGTGAGCCTTTCACGACGCGATCTTGTAAAATCTCCTTTGGTCCTGGCGAGCGCCTCGGCGATTGGCTTGGGATCGGCGGCCAAGGTGGGGGCGCGGCCTGGTTCGACGGGACCGGGCGAGACCATCGAGCTGTGGCCGCATCCCCCGGCGGGCGCCCTGCATCCGGGCATGGCGGAGATTGTCGAACAGTCTTCATCGGACCCGGCCTATAGCAGCCGGCGCACGAAGGGGATTTCGAGGCCGCGTATGATCGCTTTCCCGGCCGCCCAGCCCAATGGCTCGGCCATGCTGATCATTCCGGGCGGCGGCTTCGCCTGGAACTATTTCGAGCACGAAGGCTATTACATCGCGGACATCCTGAACCGCGCCGGCATCACCTGTTTCGTGCTGATCTACCGCCTGGCCCAGGACGGGTGGAGCGATCCGGCAAGCGTCGGTCCCGCCGACGCACAGCGCGCCATGCGCGTCATCCGCGCCCAGGCTCCTCGCTTCCAACTCGATCCGGCGCGAGTGGGCGTCCTGGGCTTCAGCGCCGGCGGCTTCCTGACGGCGACGCTCGCCACGCGGCATTCGGCGCCGTTCTCCACACCGAGCGACGCTACGGACAAGCTCAGCGCCCGGCCTCTGCTGGCGGCGCCGATCTATCCAGTGCAAAGCGCCGATCCCGCTTATGCTTATGGTGGGGTGGCGCCGTCGCTGTTCGGCGGACAGCCGACAGCAGCGCAGATCCGCGAGTGGTCGCCCGATCTCAATGTCACTGCGGCGGCGGCGCCGACGTTCCTTGTGCATGCCGAAGACGATGGCACGGTGCCCGTGGCCAATACGGTGCGGCTGCGTGACGCCATGGTCGCGGCCAGGATCACCGTCGAGACGCACCTGTTTGCTCATGGCGGCCACGGCTTCGGCGTGAGTCCCCGACCGGGCAGCCCCGACGGCCTGTGGTTGCCGCTCTTCCTCAACTTCGCGCGCGAGCAAAAGCTGTTCGGCTAGCGGCCGGGTTTATTTAGGGAACACCCATGATCGGAAAAACAGCCTTCGGCACACTGGCCGCGGCGCTTCTCCTCAATGCCGCCGTTGCGGCCTTCGCGCAGGAGGTGGATCCCAATACGCTCGCGTCATCGAACAATCCGAAGCGCGTTGCCAACGGCCTCGCCCCGACTCCGCCGATGGGATGGAACAGCTGGAACAAGTTTGCGTGCAATGTGAACGAGAAGATTATCCGCGGCACGGCGAATGCGATGGCCTCCAATGGGATGAAGGAAGCCGGTTATCGATATATCGTGATCGACGATTGCTGGCACGGGCAGCGGGATGAGAACGGATTCATAACCGCCGACTCTGTCAAATTTCCTTCGGGGATCAAGGCGCTGGCGGACTATATTCATTCAAGGGGGCTGAAGTTCGGCATCTATTCCGATGCCGGACGCAAGACCTGCGGCGATCGGCCGGGCAGCCAGGGCCATGAATATCAGGACGCGCTGACCTACGCTCGCTGGGGCGTTGATTATCTTAAATATGATTGGTGCAACACAGGTACGCGCAATGCGGAGGAGGCGTACGCGCTCATGGCCGACGCGCTGCGCGCAACCGGCCGCGATATCGTGTTCTCACTTTGCGAATGGGGCAATAGCCAGCCTTGGTTATGGGGGCAGAAGATCGGTAACCTGTGGCGGACCACAGGGGACATCACCGACAAATGGGAAGGAAAATACGGCTACAGCTGGGGGATGCTCAACATCCTCGATATGAACGAGCCGCTCTGGCCGTTTGCCGGACCAGGTCACTGGAACGATCCCGACATGCTGGAAGTCGGCAATGGCGGGATGACCGACGCGCAATATCGCGCGCACTTTTCGCTCTGGGCCATCATGGCAGCGCCGCTCATTGCCGGTAACGACGTCGCCAATATGGATGCAGCCACCAGGGAAATCCTCCTCAATCGCGACGTCATCGCCGTGAATCAAGACGTGCTCGGCGTTCAGGGCCGGCGCGTCAGCCGCGACGGCAACCGTGAGGTTTGGGTGAAGCCGCTATCCGGCGGCGCACGCGCGGTGTTGCTGTTCAACCGGGGCGAGCATCCAGAGACGATTTCCGTGGACTGGGAGGCGCTTGGCTACCCCATGACGCTGAAGGCGAGCATCCGCGACCTTTGGAGGCACAAGGACCTGAAGCCAGTCGCGGGGCACTACTCCGCCACGGTTTCCGGCCACGGGGCCGTGATGCTGAAGATACAGCCCTGAGCCGCGACGAGAGTAAAGCCACAGCTAATGCTGTCACCGGCGCGTCGGCGCGTCAGCACCGAGCGATAGGAGCCCGGCACGCCTGATGCTCAAGCTCGTTTCGAGGTCGAATTAGGTACATGGCATAACTGTTATTGACATGAACTAATTCTGATGGGAACCTTGCAACGGGACGGATAGATCCCGACCAAGGGGATGGATGCATGGCTGGTTTCGGCGGACGGGCGCGCGCGCGCCTGGCTTGTGGCATCGCGGCGTTGGCGGCGCCGGTGAGCGGAATCCTTCCGATTGCCGCATGGGCGCAAACCGGCACGGCCGCTCAAGAGGTCGCCAGTACCGAAGATGGTCAGGCCAGCAGCACCGGCGACGATATCGTCGTCACTGCGCGGCGGCGCGAGGAGAGCCTGCAGGATACGCCGGTCGCCATCACTGCGCTGAGCGCCGAAATGCTCGAGGAGCGGCAGATCGTGCAGACGCAGGATCTCGAACGCATCACGCCGAGCCTGCAATTCAAGCCGGCCGGCCAGCTGTCGGGCAACAGCGCGTCCTCGGTGGTGTTCATCCGCGGCGTTGGCCAGGTCGATCCGACCGCGGCAGTCGATCCCGGCGTCGGCATCTATCTCGACGAAGTCTATCTCGGGCGCGCCGTGGGCGGGGCGATCGATTTCGGCGACATCGCCGGCGTCGAGGTTCTGCGCGGCCCGCAGGGAACCTTGTTCGGGCGCAACACCATCGGCGGCGCGATCCTGGTACGCACGCGTCAGCCCGAACTGGGCAGCTGGAACGGTCGTGCGCGTGTACGCGTCGGCAGCGACGACCTTGTCGAAGGCTTCGCGGCGCTGAACATCCCGCTGGGCGACACGGCGGCCGCGCGTGTGTCGGGCGGGTTTCGCAAGCGCGACGGCTATGTCATCCGCGAATATGACGGCCTCGATCTGGGCAACGACAACAGCTATTCGATCAACGGCGCGATCAAATGGGAGCCGTCGACCGACTTCGACCTGTTCGTCCGCGGCGATTACAGCAAGCGTGACGAGCATGGCGCGCCTTTCGTGTTCGCCGGCATCAACGAGCAGGCCCCAGTCGCGGCGATCGCGAGCGTCGGCGCCGGATGCCCAGGCGCGACGATTCCCTTCGCGCCGATCGCCCCCGGCAATCCGCGCTTCGGGCCGCCCAACGTGCCGATGATCAACGATCCGCGCTGCGCGAACGATCTCCAGATCCGCGGACCCTTCGTCAACGGCGGCACCGCGCCGGTGATGAGCCGATCCGAAATCTGGGGGCTTGCCGCGACGGCGAACATCCGGCTGACCGACGTCGCGGCGGTGAAGCTCATCTCGGCCTATCGCAACACCAGTTCGCGCGGCATCCGCGATGCCGACAATACGCCGTTGACGCTGATCACCACCGATGTCGGCGCGCAATCCGAACAGATCAGCCAGGAAGTCCAGCTCCAGCTCGATTGGGGCAGCGTGAGCGCGATTGTCGGCGGATATTATTTCAACGAAGTCACCGACGAGCGTGCGACCGTACCGCTGGCATTCCCGCCATCGCCACCGGTGATCGCCTCGATCCTCGCGGGCCGCGGCGGCTCGCGCGATCTCCAGATCTCCCGGCTCAAGACCGACTCGGTCGCTGCGTTCGGCGAAGTGAGCCTGAAACCGGCCGAGGGGCTCGAGGTGACCGGCGGGCTGCGCTACACGACCGATCGCAAGACCTTCCGGGGTACCGTCCTCAATCTCTTCCCAGCGAGCTTGCCCGATCCCGACCCGCTGCCGACGCTGGCGATCCCGCAAGGCGGGCCCTTGTTCATCTACAACCGTCCGTTCACGCGCAGCTTTTCCGCGCTCACCGGCTCGGCCAGCGTCCAGTATCGCTGGAGCGAGGCGATCAGCACCTATGCCTCCTATGCGCGCAGCTTCAAGTCGGGCGGGTTCAACACGCGCTATAACGCCCCGCCGCCGGGCAATCTGCCGGTGCCTTTCGACGAGGAAAGCGTCACCAGCTACGAGATCGGCGCGAAGACCAATATCGGCCGGCTGCGGCTCAATCTCGCGGCATTTCAAGCCAATTACGACGATATCCAGCTGATTTTCCGGCAAGGCGTGGTGCCGCTGCTGTTCAACGCCGGCAAGGCGCGCATCCGGGGACTCGAGGCGGAAGCGAATTACCGCGCGCCCTGGGGCCTGATCGTCAATGCCAGTGCCAGCAAGCTGGACGACGAGATCCAGAGCATCACGCCGGTGCCCGGAGCGACCGCGACCGTCGCGCCCGGCGACGATCTGCCGCTGACGCCCGATTTTCAGGCCAATTTCGGAATTGGATGGGAATTCGATCTCGGCGGCAATGCGGTGCTGACGCCCCGTTTCGACGGCAGCTATCAATCGAAGGTCGCGTTCATCACGGGAAGCATCCCGCTGATCGAGGAAGACGGCTATTTCGTCGGCAACGCGTCGCTGTCGCTGAAATTCTCGCAGCGCTACGAGCTGACCGGCGGGGTCACCAATTTGTTCGACGAGCGCTATCTGATCCAGGGAAATGCCTCGCTTGCGACGCTCGGCTATGCGGAGCGTATCTACGCGCGGCCGCGGACCTGGTACGTGCAGCTCTCCGCAAGCTTCTGAACTAGCGAAACCCGCGATGCCCTGAAGCACCGCGGATCTCCGCACCGTCAGGCGATATCGCCCCAGACCGATCGCGCGACATCGATCACCAGCCGCAGCTTCGCCGCCTGCTGCTCGACGGCGATGTCGTTGCCGTGCACCGTCGACGAGAAGCCGCATTGCGGCGACAGCGCGATTTGATCGAGCGGCATGAATTGCGCGGCCTCGTCGATCCGGCGGCGAACGTCGTCCTCGGATTCGAGCTCGGCAAGCTTGGTGGTGACGAGCCCGAGCACGACGGTCTTGCCGGTCGGTACGTGGCGAAGCGGCGCGAAATCGCCCGATCGCGGATCGTCATATTCCAGGAAATAGCCGTCGACATCCAGTGCGTTGAAAAGCACTTCTGCTACCGGTTCATAACCACCTTCGGCCGCCCAGGAAGACCGGAAATTGCCTCGGCACAGATGGACGCACACCACCATGTCGTCCGGACGGTCGCGGATCGACTGGTTGATGATGTCGGCATAGAGACGCGGAAGGGCATCCGGATCCATGCCGCGTACGCGGGCATTGGCGCGCTGGGTGTCGTCGCAGAGATAGGCGAGATTGGTGTCGTCGAGCTGGAGGTAGCGGCATCCGGCCTCGGCCAGGCTGGCGATCTCGGCGCGATAAGCAGCGGCGAGATCGGCATAGAAATCCTCGAGATCGGGATAAGCGGCTGCGTCGATCGCATCGCGCCCGCCCCGGAAGTGCAGCATCGTCGGCGAGGGGATCGTCACCTTTGGAGTGCGCGTGGTGCAGCTTGCGAGGAACTCGAAATCGCGGCGCTGGATGTCGCGGGCGTGGGCGATCTTGCCGGTGATCTTCATGACCGGAGGCGCATATTCGAGCTCCTTGCCGCCATGCTGATGGAATTTGACCTGGCTGCCGCCGGCCTCCTCGACGCCGTCGAGCTGCAGAAGGAAATCGGTGTGGAAATAGGTCCTGCGGAACTCGCCGTCGGTGATGCCCTGCAGCCCGAGATCCTCCTGGAACTTCACGACGTCACGGATGGCGGCGTCCTCGACAATGCGCAGCGCGTCGGCGTCGATCCGGCCGGACCGATACGCCTCGCGCGCCTCGAGCAGGACTTTCGGACGCAAGAAACTTCCAACATGATCGGCACGGAAGGGGGGCTTCGACACGCGTATCTCTCCTGGTGAATTGTAGGAGTTGCATACAAAATTGCTGTCAGGCATGACAAGGACATTGGCAGCGAAATCGAGGCGATAATCCCGGCATCGCGCAGTGGCCGAACATGCTGCGCCGTCAGAGGGATATTCCGCCAACCGATTGTTGCCTTCCATAACAAATGACCGCACAACATGCGGCAAAGATGGAGAGGATGATGGCGAGCGATCCACGGGCAGTGATCCAGCGCGAGCCGATGTCGCGGTTCCAATGGGGAATCGTGGCGACGATGGTCGGTCTCAACGCGCTCGATGGATTCGACGTGCTGTCGATAAGCTTCGCTTCGCCCGGCATCGCTGCCGAATGGCGGATCGATCGCGCGGCGCTCGGGGTCGTGCTGTCGATGGAGCTCATCGGGATGGCCGCGGGATCGCTCCTGCTGGGTGGCATCGCCGACCGCGTCGGCCGGCGCGCCACCATCCTCCTGTGCCTCGTCATGATGACGATCGGGATGCTCGGGGCTGCCAGCGCAGGTTCGATCATGGTGCTTTCGGGTTGGCGCGTGCTGACCGGTCTCGGCATCGGCGGCATGCTCGCCGCGACCAATGCCGCGGTCGCGGAAGCAGCGAATGACAGGCGCCGCGCGCTGGCGGTGGTGCTGATGGCGGCCGGCTACCCGCTCGGTACGATCATCGGCGGGCTGGTCTCGGCCGTGCTGCTCGCCCATTTCGACTGGCGGGCGGTGTTCCTGTTCGGCGCCACGGCCAGCACTTTGTTCATTCCGATCGTCTTCTGGTGCGCGCCGGAATCGATCGCCTTTCTGGTGCATCGCCGCCCCTCCGGCGCGCTCGAGCGGACCAATCGCATCCTCGGGCGGATGGGCCATGCGCCGGTCGATGCATTGCCGGTGGAAGACACGTCACCGGCCAGGGTGCCGCTGGTCGCCTTGTTCGCGCCGGCGCTGCAGCGGCCGACGATCCTGCTGACGCTTGCCTATCTCGCGCACATCATGACCTTCTACTTCATCCTGAAGTGGATCCCCAAGATCGTGACCGACATGGGTTTCGCGCCGTCGGCGGCCGCTGGCGTGCTGGTCTGGGCAAGCATCGGCGGAGCTACGGGCTCGCTGCTGCTCGGCCTGCTCACCGCGCGCCTGCCGCTCCTGCGCCTCACGATCATCGCGATGCTCGCCTCGACAGCACTCGTCACAGTGTTCGGCGCGGGGCAGGGGAGCCTCGCCGGTTTGTCGGCGGTTGCGGCATTGGCGGGCTTCGCAACGAATGCTGGCGTCGTCGGGCTCTATGCGTTGATCGCACAGAGCTTCCCGACCGCGGTTCGGGCGACCGCCACCGGCGTAGTCATCGGAGTGGGGCGCGGCGGATCGGCATTGGCCCCGGCGCTGGCGGGGCTGCTCTTCGCGCAAGGCCATTCGCTGCAGACGGTGGCGCTGCTGATGGGGCTCGGATCGATCGTGGCAGCGTTGGCGCTGTTCGGCCTGACGACCGCGCGCCGAAGGCCTGCAGTCCCGGTAGCGCCCTGACGGCGCTTGCCACGGCGGGAAATAAGCTATAGTATATAACAAATAGGAGAGGCGTTCATGGCTACGATCGCACCGCCGCGCACCGGCGCTGCCACTTTCACTCGCCGCAACCCCGTCACCGGCGAAGTCGCGACCACCGCAAGGGCGTTCACCGTCGCGGACGCCGATGCCGCAGTCGACGCCGCCGCGGCCGCCTTTGCGACTTGGTCGACGCTCGGCCCGAATGCGCGTCGCGCTGCACTCGGCAAGGCGGCGGCTGCGCTGGAGGCGCGGGCCGACCAGTTCGTCGAGGCGATGATGCACGAAGTGGGCGCCACCGAAGGCTGGGCGCGGTTCAACCTGATGCTCGCAGCGGGCATGGTCCGCGAAGCCGCGGCGCTCACCACCCAGATCGGCGGCGAAGTCATCCCGTCGGACAAGCCGGGCTGCATCGCGATGGCGCTGCGCGAGCCGGTGGGCGTGATGCTCGGCATCGCGCCGTGGAACGCCCCGATCATCCTCGGCGTGCGCGCCGTCGCCGTGCCGCTCGCCTGCGGCAACACCGTGGTGCTCAAGGCCAGCGAGCAGTGCCCGCGCACGCACAGCCTGATCGCCGAGGCATTTGCCGAAGCCGGCCTGCCCGAGGGCGCGGTCAGCATCGTCACCAATGCACCCGAAGACGCCGGCGAGATCGTCGGCGCGCTGATCGACAATCGCCATGTCCGCCGGATCAACTTCACCGGCTCGACTGCGGTGGGGCGCATCATCGCGAAGCGCGCGGCGGAGCATCTCAAGCCCGTATTGCTCGAACTGGGCGGCAAGGCGCCGCTGATCGTGCTCGACGACGCGGATCTCGACGAGGCCGTGAAGGCGGCGGCGTTCGGTGCGTTCATGAACCAGGGCCAGATCTGCATGTCGACCGAGCGGATCATCGTGGTCGACGCCGTTGCCGACGCGTTCGCCGAAAAGTTCGCTGCCAAGGCGAAGACCATGGCCGTGGGAGACCCGCGCCAGGGCAAGACGCCGCTCGGCGCCGTGATCGACCGCAAGACGGTCGATTGCGTGCGCGGCCTTGTCGACGACGCGCTTGCCCAGGGCGCGGACCAGCTCGTCGGCGGAGAAGCTGACGGTGTGCTGATGCCGGCGCATGTGATCGATCGCGTCACGCCCGAAATGCGGCTGTTCCGCGAGGAGAGCTTCGGTCCGGTGGTGGCGATCACCCGCGCGCGCGACGAGGCGCATGCGATCGCACTCGCCAACGACACCGAATACGGCCTGTCGGCGGCGGTGTTCACGCGCGACACCGCACGCGGGCTGCGCGTGGCGCGCCAGATCCGATCGGGCATCTGCCACGTCAACGGGCCCACCGTGCACGACGAGCCGCAGATGCCGTTCGGCGGAGTCAACGCGTCCGGCTATGGCCGCTTCGGCGGCAAGGCCGGCATCGACGCCTTCACCGAATTGCGCTGGATCACCATCGAGACCCAGCCCGGCCATTATCCGATCTGAGCGGGCCCACATCGCGCACGTCATCCACCCCTTCAACGCATCACGCCTCCGTCCGGAGGAAGTCGAATAGGAACGTCCATGACCGAACTGAGCAGCAACGGCGTCGTCGCTTATGATGTCGAGGGCGGCATCGCCTGGGTGCGCTTCAATCGTCCCGACAAGCGCAATGCGATGAGCCCGACCCTGAATCGCGACATGGGCGAAGTGCTCGACCAGCTCGAATTCCGCGACGATGTCGGCGTGCTGGTGTTGTCGGGCGAGGGCCCGGCGTGGAGCGCCGGCATGGACCTCAAGGAATATTTCCGCGAGACCGAAGCCAAGGGCCTGGGCGCGACGCGCAAGGCCCAGCGCGAGAGCTATGGCTGGTGGCGCCGGCTGCGCTGGTACCAGAAGCCGACGATCGCGATGGTCAATGGCTGGTGCTTCGGCGGCGGCTATGGCCCGCTGTTCGCATGCGATCTGGCCTTCGCCGCCGAGGATGCACAATTCGGCCTGTCCGAAATCAACTGGGGCATCCTGCCGGGCGGCGGCGCAACCAAGATCGCCGTCGAGCTGATGCCGTTCCGCAAGGCGATGTACCACGCGATGACGGGCGAGAATATCGATGGCAGGACTGCCGTCGAATGGGGGCTGGTCAACGAAGCCCTGCCGCTCGCCGAGCTCAAGGCGCGCGTTACCGAAGTGGCGAAGGTGCTCCTCCAGAAGAACCCGGTCGCGTTGAAGGGCGCGAAGGACGCGATCCGTCGCGTGTCGGAAATGACCTATGACAATGCCGAGGACTATCTGGTCCGCGCGCAGGAGGCGGCCAATTCGTACGACAATACCGGCCGCAAGGAAGGCATCCGCCAGTTCATCGACGAGAAGAGCTACAAGCCGGGCCTCGGTGCCTATGACAAGGATCGCGTCGGTTCCGGGGCGAAGGGCTGACGGCGGCGCGTTCGGAAAGTCCGGCAATGGCTGACCTGTCTCGCTTGCTTGCGCCACGATCAGTTGCGATCGTCGGCGCTTCGCCGACGCCCGGCGCGCTCGGCAACAGCGTGCTGCGCAACCTCGAGCGGCACGGCTATGCCGGGAACATCCATCTGATCAATCCGAAACGGGATGAGATCGACGGCCGCCCTTGCCTCAAGTCGATCGACGATCTGCCCGATGGCGTGGATGCGGCGGTGCTCGCCATTCCCGGGCCGGCGGTGCTCGATGCGGTACGCGCGCTGGCCGAACGCAAGGTAGGCGCGGCGATCATCTTCTCCGCCGGCTTTGCCGAAGGCGGCGAGGCAGGACTCGCCGCACAGGCCGAAGTCGCGCGGATCGCCGCCGGGAGCGGAATGGTGATCGAAGGGCCGAATTGCCTCGGCATGGTCAATTATGCCGCGGGCATTCCCTTGACCTTCGTCGAGGCGCCGGTGCTCGAACTCGCGGGCCGGCCGGCGGTCGGCATCGTCAGCCAGTCCGGCGCGATGGCGGTGGTGCTGGGCACCACGCTGATGGCCAAGAACCTCGGCATCACGCTCTCGGTTTCGACGGGAAACGAGGCCGCGAGCGGCGTCGAGGACTATGTCGAGCATCTGATCGCCGATCGGGCTACTCGCGTGATCGGCATGATCGTCGAGCAGTTTCGCGATCCGGCACGCTTCCTGTCGGTAGCCGGGCGTGCGCGTGCGGCGGGCAAGACGATCGTTTTGCTGCACCCGGGCACGTCGAGCGCGGCGCGCGAGTCCGCCGCCACGCATACCGGCGCGATGGCCGGCGACTGGGAATTGATGCGCGCCAAGGTGGAGCGCGCCGGTGTCGTTCTGGTCGACAGCCTCGAAGCGCTGGGCGATGTGCTCGAGATCGTGGCCCGAGCCGCGCCGCTTGGTCGCGGCGGCGCAGCCGTGCTGACCGAATCCGGCGCGTTCAAGGCGCTTACGCTCGATCTGGCGGAGCGCATCGGGCTGGAATTGCCGCCCGTGGAGGGTGCCACGGCGGCCGCGATGCGCGCGGCCTTGCCGTCCTTCATTCCCGTGTCCAATCCGATGGACCTGACCGCGCAGGCGCTCGTCGATCCCGATCTTTATCGCCGCACGCTGGAGCCCCTGCTGGAAGACCCCGCTTATGCCGCAATGGTGCTCGCGATCATCCAGACCGACGAGACGACCAGCGCGCGCAAATTCCTGCCGATCATCGATGCGGTAAAGGCGCTCGAGCCCGGCAAGCCGGTGGTCTTTGCCGGGCTGGACGACGGCGCGGCGGTCCCGGCTGAATATATCGCGGCGCTCCGCGCGCTCGGGGTGCCCTATTTCCCTTCGCCGGACCGCGCATTCCGAGCATTGCGCCACCTTATGCGCCACGCGGCACTCGATGAGACACGGAGTGCAGCGGCGCCGATCGCGCTCAAGCTGCCGCGCGGCGTGATCCCCGAATATCGCGCCAAGCAGCTGCTCGCGCCGACGGGGATTCCCTTTCCGCGCGGCGACTTCGCAGAGTCGATCGAGGAAGCGAAGGCGATTGCCGCCGGGATCGGCTACCCCGTGGTGCTCAAGGCGCAGGCGGCTGCGCTGAGCCACAAGAGCGATGCCGGGGGCGTGATCCTCAACATCGGCGATTCCGCCGCGCTGGAGGCTGCGTGGCAGCGCCTCTACGCCAATGTCCGAAGCCATGACGCGGCGATCCGCCTCGACGGCGTGCTAGTCGAGGCGATGGGCGAACGCGGGATCGAACTGATCGTCGGCGCACGCAACGATCCAGACTGGGGCCCGATCCTGCTCGTCGGATTCGGAGGCGTGACTGCCGAATTGCTGCGCGACGTACGATTGCTCCCGCACGACGTTCCGCCCGAGGCGATCGCCGCGGCGCTGCGGGGGCTGAAGCAGGGGCAGCTGCTCGACGGTTATCGCGGATCGCCTCCGCTCGACGTGGAAGCGATGGCGGAGGTGATCGCGACTTTGGGCCGCGTTCTTGCCGGAACGCCGTCGATCCGCGAGATCGATCTCAATCCGCTCGTCGTCTATCCGCAGGGGACAGGAGTGGTGGCGCTCGATGCGTTGATCCTCAACGACTGATCGGGCCGCGTCAGGCCTCTTCGATTTCGGGCGCCCGACGCTCGATGCGGGCCAACAGGTCGAGAAGCGTCGCCTGTTCTTGCCGACTGAGGTCCGCCAGCATCCGCTGTTCGTGCGCGGCGATCCGCCGGACGGCGTCTTTCAGCGCAACCGTGCCTGCATCGGTGGGCTTGAGCGAGAAGGCCCTGCGATCACTGGCGTCGACTGCCCGATCGACCAGCCCCTTGTCGACGAGCTCGTTGATCAGCGAAACCATGTTGGCGCGCTTGATCCCGAGCACCCGGCCGACGGCGCCTTGATTGATGCCGGGATTTGCCGCCACCACCGAAAGCACGGCGAAGGGCACCTGGCGGAGCCCGGTGCCCTCCATCTCGGCGAGGAAATCGCTGGAGAAGGCGCTCCATGCGCGGCGCAGATGATAGCCCACCAACGGCGCCAACGCGCCTATGTTCTCTTGCTCTCGCGACATGGCAATGGTGCAAGCAAGTTTCATCGACTGCGTCAATGCGCCAGCGTGTCGGCCGTCTTCGTAATTCAGGGCGGATGCCGAACGGTCAGTCGAGTTCCTCATCGAGAAAGACTTCGGTGCTCACTTGCGCTTGCATCGGCCGGGAATAGCGTGCCCCGTGGATCGCGCCGGGCGCGAAGATCGCTTCGGCGCGGACCAGCACGTCGGCAGGAAGCGCGATCGTGGCGGCGGCAAGGTTTTCCTCGAGATGATCGATCCGTGTCGTGCCGGGGATCGGCACGATGTGCGGCGCCCTGGCCAGCAGCCACGCGAGCGCGAGTTGCGCCGGTGAGATTCCCGCCTCCCGCGCGAGTGCCTCATGGACGCGCACGGGCCCCAGATTGTGCGCGAGATTGGCGCCGGTGAAGCGCGGCATGTGGATGCGAATGTCGCCGCTCGCATAGGCGTCGTCGCGCACCCCCATAGCCAGCAGCCCGCGTGCGACGGGCGAGAAGGCGACGAAGCCGATGCCGAGCTCGGCGCAGGTATCGAGCACGGCGATCTCGGGATTGCGCACGGTGAGCGAATATTCGGTCTGCACAGCGGTGACGGGGTGCACTGCGTGTGCGCGGCGGATCGTCTCGGCGGACATTTCCGAAAGCCCGATCGCGCCGATCTTGCCGGCCTGCTTCGCACGGACGAGCGCCCCGACCGACTCCTCGATCGGCACGTCCTTGTCGGGGCGGTGAAGATACATCAGGTCGATATGATCGGTGCCGAGCCGTTTGAGCGACCCGTCGATCGAGGCGGCGATCGCTTGCGGAGAGCCGTCCAGGACTCGCTTGCCGTCGCGCATGCCGAGCACGCACTTGCTGGCGAGCGTGAATTCGCCGCGACGATGCCCGATTGCGGAAGCGATCAGCCGCTCGTTATTGCCGCCGCCATAGAGCGCGGCGGTGTCGAGCATGGTCACGCCCAGGTCCAGCGCGCGATTGAGCAGGCGTTCGCCTTCGGCGGGCGCGGGGGGCACGCCGTAGGCATGGCTAAGGTTCATGCACCCGAGCGAAATGGCGGAAACATTGAACGGACCGATCGCGCGTTCCGGCATCTTCAAAGCGGTAATCCCACATAATTCTCGGCGATCGCCCGCTGCATCGCCTCGGAGGATGCGACATAATCGAGCTCGGCCCTCTGCATGCGATGCTCGAAACTCCCGTCCTCAGGGAATCGATGCATCAGCTTGGTCAGATACCAGCTGAACCGCTCGGCCTTCCAGATGCGTGCGAGCGCTTTCGTTTCATACCCTGCAAGCGCCGAATCGTCGCCGCTCCTGTAATGCGCGATCAACGCGTCGGAGAGATAGGCGACGTCCGAGGCGGCGAGATTGAGCCCCTTCGCGCCCGTCGGAGGCACGATGTGCGCCGCGTCGCCGGCGAGGAACAGCCGGCCATAGCGCATCGTCTCGAATACATAGGAGCGCAGCGGCGCGATCGACATCTCCAGCGCCGGTCCGCGCGTGACGCCGTGCTTCGAGATCGGATCGAAGCGCTGTGCGAGTTCATCCCATAACCGTGCCTCGGGCCAATCCTCCAACGTCTCGCTCAGCGGTACCTGGATATAATAACGGCTGCGTGTCGCCGATCGCATCGACGCGAGTGCGAAGCCGCGTTCGCCGTTGGCGTAGATCAGCTCGGGATGGCATGGTGGCACATCGGCGAGAATTCCGAGCCAGCCGAACGGATATTCGCGCTCGAACTCGCGCACGCGCGCCGCCGGGATCGCCCTGCGCGAAGGACCGTGGAAGCCGTCGCAGCCGGCGATGAAGTCAGCATGGATCCGGTGCTCTACGCCGTTCTTCACATAGCTGAGCGAGGGCAGATCGCTTTCGAGATCGTGCAGCCCCACGTCTTTGGCCTCATAAACGACCTCCAGCCCGCGTTCCGCCGCCGCGTCCATCAGATCGCGCGTGACTTCAGTCTGGCCATAGACGACGACATGCTTGCCGGTGAGCCGAGTGATCTCGATGCGGATCAGCCGTTCGCCGTCCGCAAGGTTGAAACCCTCTTCGAGCAGGCCACACGCCTTGAGCCCGGCGTCGATGCCGAGCCGCTCCATGAGATCGGTCGTCACAGTCTCGAGCACGCCGGCACGGATGCGGCCGAGCACATAATCGGCGGATTGCCGCTCGACGATCACGCAGTCGATGCCGGCCGCGCGCAGCAAATGACCGAGCAGCAGGCCGGAGGGGCCGCTGCCGATGATCGCGACCTGGGTCTTCACTCCCGGAGCTGCTTCTCGAGTGCGTCGAGCACGCGGTAGCAGGGCAGCACCTGCGCCACCGAGCTATTGGGTTCGCGCCCTTCGCGGATGGCGCCGATGAACTCGCGGTCCTGGAGCTCGATGCCATTGTTCGAGACCGCGACGCCGGACAAGTTGACCGGCTCTTCCTTGCCCGTCACCAGATCGTCGTAGCGCGCGATCCACGTGCCGTTGTCGCAGATGTAGCGGAAGAAGGTGCCGAGCGGCCCGTCATTGTTGAAGCTGAGCGAAAGCGTGCAGATCGCGCCGCTCTCGGCCTTGAGCTGGATCGACATGTCCATGGCGATGCCCAGCTCCGGGTGGATCGGGCCCTGCAGCGCATTGGCCTGGATGATCGGGCCAGCCTGATATGCGAACAGGTCGACCGTATGCGCCGCGTGATGCCATAGCAGGTGATCGGTCCAGCTGCGTGCTTCGCCCTTCGCGTTCATGTTCTTGCGGCGGAAGAAATAGGTCTGGACGTCCATCTGCTGGACTGCGGCTTCGCCGCCCTCGAACTTGCGGTGGAGATATTGATGGCTCGGATTGAAGCGGCGGGTGTGGCCGACCATCGCGACGAGGCCTGTCTCCTGCTGCTTTTTGAGCACGGCTTCGCCGTCGGCAAGGCTGTCGCAGAGCGGGATCTCGATCTGGACGTGCTTGCCTGCCTCGAGGCATTGGAGCGCCTGTTCGGCATGCATCTGGGTGGGTGTGCACAATATGACCGCGTCCAGGTCGAGCGCGAGGCTGTCGGCCAGCTCGGTGGTGACGTGGCCGATGCCATATTTGTCCGCAATTGCTTGCGTAGCGTCCAATCGGCGACCGACGAGGCTGACGACTTCGACCCCGTCGATGTTCTTCAGCCCGTCGAGGTGCTTTTCTCCAAAGGCGCCGGCGCCGGCTAGTGCGATCTTCATTTTCTCATTCCTGTTCGGGGAGAGGCTCGAGCACGATGTGGCCGACCGCGGTGTTGCTTGCAGGCACGTGATAGTGGCGATGAAGCGTCCGGGTGGCGCGCCCCAGCGCGCCGCGCATCACCAGCCACATCACCATCTCGATGCCTTCGGAGCCCGTCTCGCGCAGATATTCGATATGCGGAATATGGCGCAGCGCGTCGGTGTCGCCTTCCAGCCGGTCGAGGAAGCGATTGTCCCATTCGGCGTTGATCAGCCCGGCGCGGGGCCCCTGAAGCTGGTGGCTCATCCCGCCGGTGCCCCAGACCTGCACGTTGAGGTCTTCGGGGAAGCTCGCCACCGCGCGCGCGATCGCCTCGCCCAGCGCCCAGCAGCGATTGCCCGAGGGCGGGGGGTAGGTGACGACGTTGACCGCGATCGGGATCACCTTGGCCGGCCACTTTTCGGGCTGGCCGAACATCATGCTCAGCGGAACGGTCAGGCCATGATCGACGTCCATCTCGTTGATGATCGTCATGTCGAATTCGTCGAGGATCAGGCTCTGCGCGATATGCCAGGCGAGGTCGGGATGCCCCGGCACGACCGGCACCCGGCGGGGTCCCCAGCCTTCGTCGGCGGGGCGGAATTCCTCGGCACAGCCGATCGCGAAGGTCGGGATCACCTTCATGTCGAAAGCGGAGGCGTGGTCGTTGTAGACGAGGATGACGACGTCGGGCTTCTGCTCCGCCTCCCAGGCCCTGGTCCATTCATAGCCCGCAAAGGCGGGCTTCCAATATGCCTCTTCGGTCTTGCCCAGATCGGTGGCGACGCCGAGCGCCGGGATGTGGCTCGTCGCCACGCCTGCGGTGATCCGCGCCATCAGTTTTTATCCTTGAGGGAGCGAAGGCCTTCCGGCGAACGGCCGCCGGCGAGCATCATCGCCTGATAATCCTCGAGGCTCATCCCGCTCATCGTCGAGACCGCCTGGAGAAAGCTCTGGCCGTCGGTCGAGAAGACCTTGGCCATGAAGTAGATGTTGCCGCCGAGATCGAGCAGGCGGTTGTAGTCGCGGTCGAGCAGGGCCTGCTTCTGCGCGTCGGTGAGCTTCCACTCCTCCAGATAGGCGCGCTCGTCGGCCTTCCAGCGCTCGCGATTCTCGGGCTTCATCAGGCTCATCGCGAACTGGTTGAGATGATAGCCCTGACGCGCGCGCGCCGCCGTGAACACGCGCGTGCCGGGGATGTCGTCGAACTCGGCGAGATATTGGTGGATGTCTCGGGGCGCCGTCACTGGGCATTCTCCTCTGTCACAGGCCCCGCGCCCGAAGCTTCGCGTCGAGCCGGGGAAAGACGCGGCGGGCATTGCCCTCGAAGATCGCGTGGCGCTGGCCGTCGTCGATCGGCAGCGCGTCGACATAGCGCTTCGTGTCATCGAAATAATGGCCGGTCTGCGGATCGATCCCGCGCACCGCGCCCACCATCTCGCTGCCGAACAGGATGTTCTTGCTGTCGATCACCTCGGCCAGCAGATCGATGCCCGGCTGGTGATAGACGCAGGTGTCGAAGAAGACGTTGTTCATCAAATGCCCGTCGAGGCTCGGCTGCCTGAGCATATCCGCGAGGCCGCGGTAGCGCCCCCAATGATAAGGCACCGCGCCGCCGCCGTGCGGGATGATGAAGCGGAGCGTCGGGAAATCGGCGAACAGATTACCCTCGATCAACTGCATGAAGGCGATCGTGTCCGCGGCGATGTAATAGGCGCCGGTGGCGTGGAGCCCGGGATTGCAGCTGCCCGAGACGTGGATCATCGCCGGCACGTCGAGCTCGACCATCTTCTCGTAGAAGGGATACCAGAATTTGTCGGTGAGTGGCGGCGCGGTGAAGTGCCCACCGCCCGGATCGGGATTGAGGTTGCAGCCGATGAAACCGAGTTCGCCCACGCAGCGCTCCAGTTCCTCGATCGAGCCGGTCAGGTCCGCCTTCGGGTTCTGCGGCAGCATGCACACGCCGGCAAAGGTCTCCGGGTAGAGCGCGACGCAGCGGGCGATGAGGTCGTTATTGGCGCGTGCCCATGCTTTCGCGACGGCCTCGTCACCGACATGCGGCGCCATCGCCGAGGCGCGGGGGGAGAAGATCGTCATATCCGCGCCGCGCTCGCGGATCAGGCGGATCTGGTTCGCTTCGAGCGTTTCTCGGATCTCGTCGTCGGAGATGGTGGGGTAGGGCGGGGCGGCTTCGTCCGCCTTGAACGCTGCCTTCTGCGCCTCGCGCCACGCGTTATGCGCGGCCGGCGCGGTGGTGTAGTGGCCATGGCAATCGATGATCAGCGTCACGCGGCCTTCGCCTTTCGATCGAGGATGAGGCCGAGCTTGGCGTCGAGCCCCTCGGGAGCCGTCTGGCCGATCGCGCCGATTTCGCGCTGGCGCCGGATAGTGCCGCGAGTCATCGCCGGCTCGATGCCGAGCGCCTCGAGTGTCCGGGCAGCTTCCTCCATCTCCGCGGCGCGGCGGGTGCCGTGAACCAGCATGCGATCGAGATTATAGTCGGCGCGTTCGGCCCAGGAGCGGCCACGCTCGCTGGCGTCGAGCGAGGCGAGCACTTCGTCGCGCACGCCCGCAGCCTCGGCGGCGAGCATGCATTCGGCGGTGAGCGCCTCGATCCCCTTGACGACCACAGAACGGATCATCTTCACGGCCGATGCCGCGCCGATGCTACCTTCGATCACACGCACCTGCGTGAACCCCATCGCCTGCAAAAGGGCCGCCGCCGCCCCGGCATGCGGCCCGCTCGCCAGCAGCGGCACGCCGCGGCCTGCGGGATGCACCGGGGCCATCACCGCCACGTCGACATAGCGGCCGCCGTTGCCTTCGATCGCCGCCGCGGCTGCGCTTTTGGTCTCGGGAGCGACGCTGTTCATATCGAGCCACAAAGCGCCGGAGGGCAGATGTGAAGCGTAGTCCCGCGCCGCGGCAAGCGCCTGATCCGCCGTCACCAGCGACAGCGCAGCCACGACCCCGGCAAGTGCCTCTTCGGGTCGACCAGCGCCAGCCACACCGGCTTCGGCGAGCGCGGCATTCATCTCAAGGCCGGTCTTCAGATCATATGCTGAGAGAGCGAAGTCGCGCGCATGACCCGTCGCGAAGGCGCGGGCCGCTTCGCCGAAACCGATCAAAGCGATCTTTCTCTCCATTCCCTACGACTGGATCGCTGCAGCGCGCGCAGCCAATCGGTTTTGCGGGATAGCTATTGATTTTCCGGAATTTCCGACACGGCACGCAGCAAATCGAGGAAGCGCGCCTGCGCCGCTGTCGGACGCCAGCTTTCGCGCAGCGTGATCCCGATCGTGCGGCTGCTTTGCGGCAAGAGCGGGCCGATCGTGGTGAGCACACCCGTTGCCGCTTCGAGCGCCACTTGATCCGGCGAGAGCAAAGTGAGGAAGTCGCTCTCGCGCAGCACTTCGCGGATCACCATCACCGATCCGCACTCGATCGGCGCGGGCGGCAGCGAATGTCCGGCAAAAAGCGCCTCCCAATGGCCGCGCAGCGGCGTCCCCGCCTGACCGACGATCCACGGATAGTCTGCGAGCTGCGCGAGCGTCGGTGCAGCTTCGCGAGCAAGCGGATGGCCGGCGCGTGCGATCACGACGAGTTGGTCGACCAGCAGCGGCACTTGCGTGGCGCCGCGGGGCGAATGCTCGCGCAGCGCGCCGATCGTCAGATCGAGCACCCCGTCGAGCAGCGGGTCGATCAATTCGCGCCACGATCCTTCGACCACGTCGATGCGCATTCGTGGATATTCTCGCGTGAAGCGTGCGATGGCGCGCGGCAGGATCAGCGCGCGCGACAGCGGCATCGCGCCGATCGTCAGGCTGCCGCCCTGCGCCACCGCGTTGCCCTCGATCTCCGCGATCGCGGCGGCCAGCTCGCCGCGGGCCAACCGCACCCCACGCGCGAGCCGTATGCCGGCGGCGGTCAGCGCGACGCCGCGGCCGCGGCGCTCGATCAGCGGATAGCCGCAAATCTGCTCGATCTCGCGCGCGGCGCGGTGCAGCGCGGGCTGTGACAAGCCCGTCGCCTCGGCAGCGCGTGCGAAGCCGCCCGCATCGGCGAGCGCAAGGAACGCACGCAATTGCGTGCCTGTCATCAGCAGCTCCGGGCGGGCGAAGCCGCGCCCGCCGCCGCGTACCGCCTGGCCGATATGCCCGATCGCCGCATCGCTGCGATCTGCGAGTAGCCGCCCCTCCGCGGTCGGCGACATGCCCCCCGCATGGCGTTCGAACAATGGCGTGCCGAGGCGCTGCTCGATCTTGGCAATGCCCTGAGTGAGTGCTGGTTGGGAGAGCCCGACTGCTTCCGCCGCGGCGCTCATGCTGCCGCGGCCGATGATCGCCGAGAGCGCGCGCAGGTGGCGCGGATTGAGGTCGAAGGGCTCGAGCTTCATGCGCATCCAATAGCAAAAACTTATCGCTACCCTGCAATCCGAATTGTCGCCGCCGCCGGGCCTTCTCTAGCTGGTGGTGGAACAATGGGAGAGCGGCATGGCCAAGGTCGTCCAGAATATCGAGCGCGCCGATCCCGCGACGCTTGCCGGGCTGGCCCATGCGGGCGTCGCCACGGTGCATGAGGCGCAGGGGCGCGTCGGCCTGCTCGGCCATTATCTGCGGCCGATCTATCCGGGCGCGCGGATCGCCGGCTCGGCAGTCACCATCTCGGCGCCGCCGGGCGACAATTGGATGATCCATGTCGCAATCGAGCAATTGCGCGAAGGCGACATCCTCGTCCTCGCACCGACTTCACCCTGCTTCGACGGTTATTTCGGCGATCTGCTCGCCACTTCGGCAATGGCGCGGGGCTGTCGCGGGCTGGTGATCGACGCGGGCGTGCGCGACGTGCGCGATCTCACCGCGATGGGCTTTCCGGTCTGGTCGAAAGCCGTGTCGGCACAGGGCACGATCAAGGCGACGCTCGGTTCGGTCAACGTGCCGATCGTATGCGCGGGTGCGGCGATCGAGGCGGGTGACGTGATCGTCGCCGACGACGACGGCGTCTGCGTGGTGCGGCGTGCGGATGCCGCCGCGGTGCTCGAGAAAGCGCAGGCGCGCGAGGCGGCCGAGGAGGGCAAGCGCAAGCGGCTCGCCGCCGGCGAACTGGGGCTCGACATCTACGGCATGCGTCCCAAGCTCGAGGCGATGGGCCTGCATTATGAGTGATGGCGTGCGCTGCATGTGGATGCGTGGCGGTACGTCGAAGGGCGCCTTCTTCCTTGCCGACGATCTGCCGCAGGACCCGGCCGCACGCGATGCCTTCCTGCTCCGGGTGATGGGCTCGCCCGACCCGCGGCAGATCGACGGCATGGGCGGTGCCGATCCGCTCACCTCGAAGGTCGCGGTGATCGGCAAATCCGCGCGCGCGGGCGTCGACATCGACTATCTGTTTCTGCAGGTCTTCGTCGATCAGCCCATCGTCACCGACAGCCAGAATTGCGGCAACATGCTCGCGGGCGTCGGCCCCTTCGCGATCGAGCGCGGGCTGATCGCGCCCGCCGGCGGCGAGACCCGCGTGGCCATTTTCATGGAGAATACCGGGCAAATAGCGGTGGCGACGGTGCAGACGCCCGGCGGCAAAGTCACCTATGCCGGCGATGCGGCGATCAGCGGCGTGCCGGGCACTGCCGCGTCGATCCCGCTGGCCTTTCGCGATACCGCAGGCGCATCATGCGGTGCGCTGCTTCCCACCGGCAACGGCGCCGACACGATCGAGGGCGTCTCCTGCACGCTGATCGACAATGGCATGCCGTGCGTGGTGATCACTGCGTCCGAGGTCGGGATCACGGGCTATGAAGACCGCGATACGCTCGATGCGAACGACGCGATGAAGGCGCGCGTCGAAGCCATTCGACTGAAAGCGGGCCCGTTGATGAACCTGGGCGATGTCGCGGCGAAGTCGGTGCCGAAGATGATGCTGGTCGCCGCCCCGCGCGAGGGCGGGGCGATCGCGGTCCGTTCGCTGATCCCGCACCGCGTCCATGCCTCGATCGGCGTGCTCGGCGCCGTCAGTGTCGCCACCGCGTGCCTGATCGAAGGCTCGCCCGTCGCCGCGCTCGCCGCGGTGCCGGAAGGCGCTGTGAAGACGCTTGGCGTCGAACATCCGACAGGGGTCACCGAATGCGTGGTGACGGTGGACGCGGAAGGGAGGCCGGTAGAGGCCGGCATGCTGCGCACTGCGCGCAAATTGTTCGATGGAGTGGTCTTCGCATGAGCACCGACGCCGAGGGCCGCATCCGCAGCTGGACTCTCACGCCCTCCAGGCCGCGGTACGTGCCGCCTCTCGGTGCAGTCGATGCGCATTGCCACGTCTTCGGCCCCGCGGCCGACTTCCCGTTCAGCCCAAAGGCCAAATATCTGCCTCAGGATGCCGGGCCCGAGATGTTGTTCGCGCTGCGCGACCATCTCGGTTTTGCGCGCAACGTCATCGTCCAGGCGAGCTGTCATGGGACGGACAACCGGGCGACTCTCGATGCGATCGCCAGATCGAACGGACGCGCGCGAGGCGTCGCCGTGGTCGATCCCGCGATATCCGACGCCGAACTCGATTCGCTTCACGCCGGTGGCATTCGCGGCGTGCGTTTCAATTTCCTCAAACGCCTCGTCGACGATGCGCCTAAGAACAAGTTTCTCGACCTGTCGCACCGCATCGCACGGTTGGGCTGGCACGTCGTAGTGTATTTCGAGGCTGATCTCCTCGAGGAGCTACGACCTTTTCTCGACGCGATTCCGGTCCCGGTGGTGATCGACCATATGGGACGGCCCGATGTCGCGCAGGGCCCGGAAGGCGCCGACATGACCGCGTTTCGCGCCTATGTCGACAGCCGTCCGGACATCTGGGTCAAGACAACGTGTCCGGATCGCCTCGACTCGGCCGGCGAGCCCTATGACGATTTCGTCCGTGCGGTACGTCCTCTCGTCGAGGCCTATCCTGATCGGGTGCTCTGGGGCACCGATTGGCCGCATCCGAACATGGAGAAGGTTCTGCCGGATGATGGCGGAATCGTGGACGTGATTCCGCGGATCGCAGTGACGGCCGAGTTGCGGCAGGCGCTTCTGGTCGACAACCCGATGCGGCTTTACTGGCCCGAGGCCGCGACAAGGCTGCCCGAATAAGGGATCGGTCCTGGTCGAATGACCAGATTGACCGATTGATTGGTCAGGGTAATCTGCCGGCACAACAATATGGAGAGCGGTGGTGGGAGTGGGTGTCAGCCAGGCAAAATTCGCGGCGATAGCGCTGGTAGCGCTAACATCATTGAGCCCGGCGATCGGCCAGACTGCTTCGCAAGCCAGGCCTGGCGCCAATCCGCTCATCCGCGACAAATTCACTGCCGACCCGGCACCGCTCGTGGTGGGAGATCGGCTCTATCTCTATGTCGGGCATGACGAAGCGCAGCGTGACGAGATGTTCAACATGCGCGAGTGGCTCGTCTATTCGACTACCGACATGAAAAGCTGGACCGACCATGGTCCGATCCTGAAGGTCGCCGATTTCAAATGGGCCAAGAAGGACGCCTGGGCATCGCAGGCCATCCAGAAGAACGGCAAGTTCTGGTTCTACGCGGCGGTCGAGCATGACGGCACGCACCCCGGCAAGGCGATCGCCGTCGCGGTATCCGATACGCCCACCGGCCCGTTCGTCGATGCCAAAGGCTCCGCGCTGATCACCAACGAGATGACGCCCAAGGGAACCCACAGCTGGGAAGATATCGATCCCACGGTGTTCACCGACGATGACGGGACGACCTGGATCGCCTGGGGCAATCGCCAATGCTATATTGCGAAGCTCAAGCCCAACATGATCGAGATCGACGGCCCGATCACCGAGATCACGCCGCCACATTTCGAGGAAGGGCCCTGGCTGCACAAGCGCGGGGCGCTCTATTACCTGACTTATGCCTCGCTCGACCGGTCGACGCACCGCGACGAGAAAGTGTCCTATGCCACCGCACCTTCGCCCAAGGGACCGTGGACGTATCGCGGGGAACTGACCGGATCGGGCAAGTACAGCTTCACGATCCATCCGGGGATCGCCGAGTTCAAGGGCAACTGGTATCTTTTCCTGCACAACGCCGGGCTGACGATCGGCGACCTCAACGGCGCAATCGGGCGGCGTGCCGTCACGGTCGAGCATCTCCAATATAATCGAGATGGAACGATGAAGCCCGTCGTCCAAACGGAAGCGGGTGTATCAGTCCCGCCGCCGAGCTCGGCCGGACGCAACTAGGGCCGATCAGGGGTCATTCGCGACAATTGGGCGATTTTCGGCGCCCGAGCTTGGCAGCAGAGCATCATAGATACTGCATGCGGCGAGGACGAGAAGCGCGTCCGCGCAGCATGTGCTCCATTCATCCGTCCGGCCGGTCCGGCTGGCGGACAGTGCGCGGGCAATCAGTTCCACCGTCGTCATGCGCGACGCTCCTCTGACCGACTCTATCCGACGCAGGCGCGAGCGCAACGAAAAAGGATGCCTTGCATACAAAATAACAGGGTGCAGGCCCTGGATTCCTCTGTTTCTCTCTACATAAAATATGTATGTGTTACGTACAGAATCAGATGGGAGATGGGGCTTGCAGAACAGCGCGACCATGCGGCCCACGCGCGAGGCCTGCGCGCCGGACTTGCTGCGCGAGCTTTCGATCGAAATCACGGCGAAGGATCACGACAAGATCGAATTGCTGCGCGATCGAATTCCGGATCGCACGCCGATCTCGATCACCTTCCTGCCCGGTGAGGATATCGATTCGCGCATATTGGCGGCGTGCCGCGTGCGCGATGCAGGCTTCATCCCGGTTCCGCATATTTCTGCGCGGCGCCTGCATTCGGCCGGCGAACTGGACGCGTTCCTGGCTGCGCTTACCGACAGAGCGTCCGTTGACCGGGTCTTTGTCGTCGCCGGTGACATCGCCGAGCCAGAGGGCCCTTTCCGCGATGCGCTGTCGGTGATCCGTTCGGGCGTCCTCGCCCGGCACGGCATCGAGCAGGTCGGCATCGCGGGCTATCCCGAGGGGCACCCCGACATCTCCGGGGCAGCGCTCGAGCGCGCATTGTACGACAAGCTGGAAGCGCTCGAGGCGGCGGGCCAGAGCGCCTGGATCGCAACCCAATTCGGCTTTGACGCGGAGCCGGTACTGGACTGGTTGACGGCGCTTCGCACGCAAACTGCCGTGCCGGTGCGCATCGGCGTCGCCGGACCGGCAAGCATCAAGGCGCTGCTGCGCTTTGCCGCGCGCTGCGGCGTGGGCGTATCGGCCAAGGTCATGGCGAAATACGGGCTGTCGCTTACGCAGTTGCTCGGCAGCGCCGGACCGGGCCCATTGATCGAGGAACTGGCCGAACGGCTGGTTCCGGAAGTCCATGGAGAGGTCCGGCTCCATTTCTATCCGTTCGGCGGGCTCGAGAAGACCGCCGACTGGATCGCCAACTTCCGATAGGTTTGAAAAGGGGAGCACGCCGCGACGGCATGCCCCCCTTTTCGGTCAGGCCTCCGCCTTGGCGGTGCGCCAGCCCTGATGATAGGTCTCACGCGCCACACGCGAATAGGGGACGGGGCTCACCACCGCGCGGACTTCGATCTGCTTGTGCGGCTCGACCGTGGTCTTGCGCGTGCCGCCATCGGGCTCGCCCCAAACCACGCGCAGTTCAGTTCCAACCGGAATTTCCGGATCGATCGTCGCCAGGCTGAGCGCCGTCTTTTCATTGTAGCTGTAGCCGGTGAACATCGACAACCCGACCGTTGCGCCATCGGCATCGGTCACCCTGTCATAGTTGGACGAGGCATAGTTCGCGAGCGGCAGATCGAAGAACTTGTACTGGTCGCCGTCGGGGTCGAACAACGAAGCGAAGATCTTGGCCATGTCGTCGCCGTTCCATGCGAGCGTCACCTTGCGGCGCTGGCTGTCCTTGTCGAGCGCCTCCAATACCTCGCGGCCATGGAAATCATGGTCGAACTTGACGAACGGGCCATAGCCCAGCTCGTATGGCGTCAGATAATAATCCTCGACATTGCCGGAAACGAAGCTGCCGCCGATCGCGCCGGTGGCTTCATAGCTGTCGGCGCCCAGCCATTCGCGATACGCCTTGAGCTTGTCGCCGGTATAGATCGCGGGGAGCGGCGAGGGGATCCAGCCACTCTCCAGCGTATTCGACGGATAGGCGCGGCTGCCGCACGGCACGATGCCGAATTCCTTGCCCGCCGCGAGGATCGCAGCGCGGATCTCCTCCTGCTCCTCATAGGGACCCCAGATCTCGAGGCCCGGCGCACCCGACATGCCATGGCGCAGCGTGCGAACCTTGCGGCCGGCGATGTTCATTTCGCTCATGTTGAAGAACTTGAGCTGCTCGAGCGGACCGCCATGCAGCTTCTCGATGATCTCCCAGGCGCGCGGACCCTGGATCTGGAAGCGCCAGTTGATGCGCTTCACCGGCTTGCCCATCGGGCGCGATGGGCTGCGGTCGTCCTTGACGATCTGGACGTCGTAGCCGCCGGTCTCGGCGTGGAACATCAGCCAGTTGGCGGCGGGCGCACGGCCGACATAGACGAATTCCTGCTCGGCCAGCCAGAACAGGATGCCGTCGCCGATCACATGACCATAAGGCGTCGTTGGCACATATTGCTTCGCCTTGTTCACGGCGAAGCCCTTCATCGAATTGATCGCGGTATCGCTGATCAGCTTGAGCGCGTCGGGGCCGCTGATGAACAGATCGACCATATGGTGCGACTGATCGAACAGCACGGCCGAGTGCTGCCAGGCCCATTGCTCCGAACGCCAATTATGGAATTCCGGAGCGACGACGGGATAGACGTAAGCGCCGATCTGCGAATTGCGCAGCATGTCGACCGGATTGCCGGTCGCGTTGAGTAGCTGCTCCAGGTTGGTTGCCGTCATCTAGCGATTCCTCTCTCGATTTCCCCATGGGGTTAGCCGCTGCGCCTATCCGCGCTTGCCCCTTTCTATCCTCCGCGATATTAGTATGCAATACATACAAATTGCCGCGAACGCGCAGGGAATGGGAGAGATCGAATGACTCGGATTGCGCATGTCCTGACGCTGTCGTGCACCGACCGGCCGGGCCTGGTCGCGACGATCTCGGGACAGCTTTTCGAGGGAGGGGGCAACATCCTCGAGGCGCAGCAATTCGACGATGTCGAAACCGGGCGCTTCTTCATGCGGATCCTCTTCGATTGTCCGGCGGATGCCTATGCGGCGATCCAGGAGCGCATCGCCGAGACCGCCGCGCGTTTCGAAATGGACTGGAAGCTGCGCGCGCGCGACCAGCGCACGCGCGTCTTGCTGCTCGTCTCGCGCATGGACCATTGCCTGGGCGATCTTTTGTACCGCACCCGTATCGGCGAACTGCCGATGGATGTCGTCGGGATCGTCTCCAATCACCCGCGCGAAACGCTCAACGTCTCGCTGATCGGCAACATTCCCTTTCATCACCTGCCGATCACCGGGGAAACCAAGCCGCAGCAGGAGGCGCAGATCAAGGCACTGGTGGACGAGACCGGCGCTGAACTGGTGGTGCTCGCCCGCTACATGCAGATCCTGTCGGATGACCTTTCCGCATTCCTCGTGGGACGCTGCATCAATATCCACCACAGCTTCCTGCCCGGTTTCAAGGGCGCCAAGCCCTATCACCAGGCGCATGCGCGCGGCGTGAAGATGATCGGCGCGACGGCGCATTATGTCACAGCCGACCTCGATGAAGGCCCGATCATCGTCCAGGATGTCGAGGCGGTATCGCACGCCGACACGCCCGAGGACCTTGTGCGCAAGGGTCGCGACATCGAACGTCGCGTCCTAGCACGCGCAGTGCGCTACCAGCTGGAAGACCGGGTATTGCTGAACGGCAGCAAGACCGTCGTTTTCACGAGCTGAGATTGTGGCGGTCTTGATCGACGGCACGGCGCTGGCCGCGCGCATGACGCGCGAGACCGCGGCGCGCGCTGCGCAGCTTTCCTTGCAGCACGGGATCGTGCCCGGACTCGCAGTGATTCTCGTTGGTGATGATCCGGCGAGCCGCATCTATGTCGAGCGCAAGCTGCAGCGGGCGGGCGAGGCGGGGATCCGCTCGATCGAGCACCGCCTGCCCGCCCATACCGATCAGGAAACGCTGCTCGCGCTGATCGCTGCCTGCAATGCGGACGATGCGATCCACGGCATCCTCGTCCAGCTGCCACTCCCGGCGCAAATCGACCCGGCGCGGGTTCTCGACGCGATCTGCCCGGGAAAGGATGTCGACGGCTTCCATCCCGTCAATGTCGGGCGCCTGTCCACGGGGACGGGCGGACTGGTCCCGTGCACGCCCTTGGGATGCATGCGGCTGCTGGAAACCGTGATCGAGGACTTCCGCGGGCTGAAGGCCGTGGTGATCGGCAAGTCGAACATCGTCGGCAAGCCGGTGGCGCTGTTGCTGCTCGACCGCGAATGCACCGTGACGATCACGCATATCCTGACGCGCGGGCTGCCCGAGATCGCGCGGACGGCCGATATATTGGTTGCCGCCGCCGGAAGCCCGGGACTGGTCCGCCCCGATTGGATCAAGCCGGGAGCAGTGGTGATCGATGTCGGCATCAACCGGGTTCGCGGCATCGACGGCAAGGCGCGAATTGTCGGCGATGTGGCCAGCGAAGGAATGGACCATGCCGCGGCGATCACGCCGGTGCCGGGTGGGGTGGGGCCTATGACGATTGCGTGCTTACTTTCCAATACGGTGCGCGCGGCGGAACGTCGTGGCGCTTGACGATCCCTTTTTCGACCGCGGGATGACGATCCATGTCACCATTTCCGGCCTGCAGGTCGCCGCGGACATCGGCGTCTATGCGCACGAGCATGGCCGCGCACAGCCCCTGGTGGTGGACATCCTCCTCGCCATCGACGCGCCGGCGCACGACGCGTTGCAGGAAACCATCGACTATCAGCGCGTCGCCGATGACGCCCATGCCCTGGCACTGAGAAGGACCGCGCTGATCGAGACCTATGCGATGCGGCTGGCCGAACGGTGTATCGCTCATCCCCGGGTGCAACGAGCGGAAGTCCGCGTTTCGAAGCCCGGGGCGCTGCGCGGCGGCCTCGCCGGCGCCCGGGTCTCGCTCGCCCGCTGATCGCCTGGCGCGACACGTCCGGCTCTGGACTGTGCAATCGCGATCGCGCAGGACATCGGGTTATCGAGCGAACGACAGGGGATTGCGTTGACCAAACAGGCCGAACCGCCGATCGAGGACGATGGCGGCATCGGTGCGATCGGGGATATTCTCGGATTTCACATCCGGCTGGCCCATGGCGCCGTCTATCGCCACTTCATGGAGACTTTCGAACATCTCGGCCTGACGCAGAAACAGGTCTCGGTGCTCTGGCTCCTCGACGATCACCCCGGGATCGCACAGACCGATCTTGCGCAGCGCCTGCAAATGGACCGCGCGACCGTAATGGCGATCGTCAATCGCCTGCAGGCACGCGATTTTCTCGTGCGCGGCAAGTCGGCCGGCGATCAGCGGCGGCAGACCCTGACATTGCGTCCGGCCGGCCATGCCGCACTGGTCGAGGCACGCAAGGCGATCCTGGAGCACGAAGCCTGGCTCAAAGGCCGCTTCAACCAGCGCGAGATCAAGCAATTGATCGCGCTGCTGACGCGCATCCACGGATAAGCGTTGATTTCGTGGCCCAGTCCTAGGCCGATAACCTATACAAGCTGTTGATAAATTTGAGTCATCCCGGCCCCTTCGACTGCCTGCAAGGCAGGCGCTCAGGACAGGCTTGAGCCGGGATCCCGCTTCTTCTGCCCGGCCTGAAGCCAGCGGGACCCCGGCTCAAGGCCGGGGTGACGAAAATAATATGAGTCCTCAACATATTCCCGGCGGCTTCAGATCGAATAGAAATCGACCACGGTCGGGATGGTGTCGTTGAGCAACAGGATATGCTTGCGTGCGATCCGCCATGCGCCCTGTTCGTGGCGCAAGACGTGGCGATAGCGGCCGAAGAAATGATGCGTGCGATCCGCACGGACGTCCTGCTGGCAGACGATGAAGGTCGACGCGATTTCGGCGGTGCCGTCCGCGCATTCGATCAGCCGGACATTGCCGATGCAATGCACGCAGCGCGGACGCGGGCGCGATGCGACCGACTGACCCGACCGGGCGCGGAACACACGATCCTCCAGGCCGCGGCGCCCGTCATAATAGATCAGCGAAAGCTCGCGGTCCGGATCGGAAGCGGGGGTCTCCTCGTCGCGCCACGCCGGCATCCAGAAGATCGCATCTTCGGTATAAAGCGCCAGCCACGCGTCCCACTCGCCCTCGTCGAGCAGCGCAGCCTCGCGGTAGAGCAAGTCTTCGGCATCGGCACGGGATAGCGTCGCCGTCATGCGCGTCCGGATCCGACGGCGGGAGCCATGCGCCGCGCCCATTCGCGATAATAATTGTGATAGAGCGTCTCGTCGCACAATTGCGAATCCGCCAGCACGCTTCGCACCGGCGAGGCCCCGATCGCGTCGGACAGCATGTTCCCGCCCTCGCGGCTCGCCGTCATGCCGCGCGCATAGCCTTGCAGCCAGGGATCGACCCGCCCGGCGTGGCCGCGCTGGCAGCTCTCATAGGCGACCGTATCGTCGGGTGTCGCCATGCCCGAGGGATTGAAGAAATCCTCATATTGCCGGATCCGCTGGCGCCGCGCGGCGCCGCTCTCGCCAATGGGCGCGACACACCAGGTGCGCATCAAGGTGCGCCCGGGCGCAAGCGGCTGGATCACGCGCAACTGGCTCGATGCGTTCTCGGCGATCTGGAGATTGGGGAAGATCGTCAGGTTGCGCATGTTGAACACCCAGTCGCGGCCCGCCTCGCCGTGCCGCGCCGCGATCTGCCCCGCGCTTTCGTGCAACGGATGCGAATCCGCCACGCCGATCCGCCCCCAGTTGAGCACATGGCCGTGTTCGAAGCAGTAGCTGCCGCCCTGCACCCCCTCGGCATCCTCGCTCCACGCCTGCGACTGCTCCCAGATCGATCGCACCGCCACGGCGCCTTCGCCTTTTTGCCGCCGCTCCATGATCTTGATGTACGAGGGGTGCGCCGACGTGAAGTGATAGGCGTCGGAGCAGTTTTCGAGCTGCATCTTCCAATTCGCGTCATAGGTGAAGGTCACCGCGCCCGGTACCAGCTCTATCCCTTCCTCGGGCTGGCCGACGACGAAATCGAGGAAGCGCGCGGCTTCGCCCAGATGCCCGGCGAGCGTCGGCACATCGGCGACGAGGCTGCCGAACAGGAATCCGCGATATTCCTCGAAGCGGGGCAGTCGCGTCAGGCCGTGGTCGCTCTGGTCGAAGGCTTCGGAATAGCAGCCGGCGCGTTGCCACTTGATCCCCCGGCTCTTGCCTGCGCTGTCGAAGCTCCAGCTGTGATAGGGACAGACATGCACGCGCGCATTGCCTGCGCGGGTCTGGGCGACCTGCGCGCCCTTGTGCGGACAGGAATTGACGAAGGCGCCCAATCGGCCCTCGCCGTCGCGCATGATCAGGATGGGGACGCGCCCCGCATGGGTCGTGAAGAAATCATGCGCCGCGGGCGCCTGCGACGCCAGGCCAAGGAACACCCAGCCGCCTTCGAAGATGTGCCGCATTTCGAGATCGAAGATGCGGGGATCGCGGAAGACCGCGCGATCGACGCGGAAAATGCCTTCCTGCGGCCGATCGTCGATCAAGCCGGCCGGGTCGATCGTCATGTTTCCTGGCCGGCGTTTGCCGCGGCGGCATAGAGCGTCGCCGCCCGCCAGAAGCACAGCGCCGCGAGCAGGGGGGTGACTGCGATGATCAGCATCGAATAGCGGATGGCGTCGTCGCCCAATTGGCCGGCGAGGAGATCGTTGAGCACGCCGACCGCGCTCGGCCCCACGGCATTGCCGATCAGGCTGGCGCCGAGCAGCACGACCGAGATCGCCAGTGCGCGCCGCCGCTCGCCCACGACGTTCACCACCGCCGCGAAGATCGGCGCCTGGTGGATGAGCGTGAAGAAGCTGGCGAGCGCGAAGCCGCCGACCCAGACCGGGTAGGAGCTGCCGAGCAGGAACAGCGCTTCCGCCGGGCCCGCCAGCAGGCAGGCGATCGCCGGAATCCCCACCCGCCAGAAGTCCCGATGCCGCGGAAGCCGGTCGATCAGCAGTCCGCCCAGCAGGATGCCGACCAGACCGATGATGCCGCGCGTCGGCCCGATGATGTTCGCGACTTCGGTGATCTTCAAATGGTGGACGCGCACGAAGAAGGTCGGCGTCCATGCTCCCGCCGCCCAGACGTTCGCGCCCATCAGCGTGACGCCGGCGAAGATCCAGACGAAGCAGCGGTTCGAGAAGAGCGCGGCGAGATCGCCGAACAGCGAGCGCGCCAGTGGCAGACGCTTCGGAGGGGGCGCCGTCCGCTCGGGTTCGCGAACCGTGAGGATCAGCAACAGCGCGAGGAGCACGCCGGGCAGGCCCATCGCGATGAACATCGCGCGCCAGCCATGGTGCTGCGCGATCCAGCCGGCGAGCGGGAAGAACAGGATATAGGAAAGCGGCGCGGCGGTGCCGAAAAGCGCCAGTGCGAGCGGTCGCCGGTCGGGCGGGAAGCGATCGGCGATGATCGAATTGGAAGGGGCCATTCCGCAGGCTTCACCGGCCCCCATCAGCAGCCGCACCACCGCGAGCTGCCAGATGCTGCCGATAAAGCCCGTGCACGCGGTCATCAGGCTCCAGAAGGTGAGGCCCGCGGCGATGATGTTGCGCCGGTTCGTCCGATCGGCAAGCCAGGCGATCGGAATGCCGAGCAGCGAATAGAAGAGGATGAACGCCAGCCCCGAGACCAGCCCCAGCACGGTATCCGACGAGCCGAGCTCGCGCTTGATCGCGGGAAGCGCGAGCCCGAGCAGCGATCGATCGAGATAGTTGAACACCGAGACCAAAGTGAGGACGAGCAGCGGCCAGGTGGCCGACCAGGGCCAATGCCCCCGTTCGCTGGCGTCCAAGCCCTTCATAGCCGCGACGCGCGCGTTTCCTGCGCGGTGATGAACTCGAGCAGCGCCGGCTGCCCGGCTTCGGTCGCCGCGATTCCCCGCAGGATCGCGGGAACGATCTGGTCGGGCGTGGTGACGCGTTCGCCATATCCGCCCAGCGCACGGGCGAAATCGGCATAATTGCCCGAGATGTCCGTCGCGCGGAAACGCTCGGTAGCCACCGGCATGATCGGCAGTTCGATCGCCATCGCCGAATTGTTGAGCAGGATCGACAGGATCGGCAAGCGCTCGCGAACCGCGGTCTCGAAGTCCATGCCGGTGAAGCCGATCGCGGCGTCGCCCCACACATTGATGCACAATTTGTCGGGGCAGGCGACCTTGGCTCCCATCGCCAGTCCCAGCCCGTAACCGAGCTGGGTGGTCTTGCCCCAGCCGATATAGCTGAGCGGCGAAATCGATTTCCAATAGGGCGTGAGCTGATCGCGCGGCGATCCGGCGTCGTGCGTGATGATCGTGTTGGCGACATCCACGGTACGCTGCAGTTCCCAAAGGACGCGATAGGGGCTGAGCGGCGTTTCCTCGCTTTCGAGCAGAGGCCGCCATTGTGCGAGCCATTCGGCCTCGACCTCGGCGATCTCGCGCGTCACGGCGCCCGGATCGCGGGGAGCCTGCAGCCGATCGCGGCAGGCCTCTATGAGCATCGCCAGAGTCAGCCCCGCATCGCCGACGAGCGCATCGATGCACGGCACGCTCTTGTTGATGTCCGCGGGGTCGAGCGTGGCGTGGACGATCTTCGCCCCCGCCGGCATTGAGACGCCGAACGCCGTTTCGGAAAAGCTGCAGCCGACGCCGAGGATCAGATCGGCGCGGTCGAGGAAATGGCGAAGCTGGCCGGGAATCGCCGCGCCGCCCGAGCCCAAAGCGAGCGGATGCGTCTCGTCGAACGCGCTCTTGCCCTCGAGGCTGGTCGAGACGGGGGCGGCAAGCAGCTCCGCCAGGCCGCGCAATTCGGCATAGGCTTCCGCCCAATGCACCCCTTGCCCCGCATGGATCACCAGCCGCTCCGCCGCGACCAGGCGGTCGGCGACCCGGGCGATCGCTTCCGGATCGGGCGCGGACCGCGTCGTGACGACGGGGGCATAGTCGATCGGCCCGGGCATCTCTTCGTCGAGCACATCCCACGGCATTTCCACCAGCGCGGGGCGAAGCCGGCCGTTGCGCAGCGCGCTGAACGCGCGGCGCAGGACCGCCGGCGCATCTTCGGCGCGCAGGATCGGCTCGCAGGTCTTGGTGATGTCGCGCATCGAGACGCTGGCGTTGTAATTGTCGGGGACGTGCGCCAGCCGCCGCGCATAGCCTTGCGGCAACACCAGCACCGGCACGCTCTCCGAATAGGCCTGGGCGACGCCGCCATAGGCATTCTCGGTGCCGGGGCCGTGCTGCATCGCGAACACGCCCATCCGCCGCCCGCGCGTCAGGCGGGACAGCGCATCGGCCATGTGCAGCCCGGTGCGTTCCTGGCGGACGATGATGGTGCGGATGCCTTTCGCCGCCGCCTGTTCCAGCACGGCGTTGCGCGGATAGCCGAAGAGGACGTCGACACCCTCCCGCGACAGGATTTCGGCAATTGCCGCGCTGACCTTCATGATTTCGCGATGTCCGCGGGGCCGAGCGGCCGTTCGCCCACCACGGTGGTGCGGATCAAGTGGCGCCGCTCATATTTGAAATCATGGATCCCGCGGTGAAGCGTGAAACGATTGTCCCACACGATCAGCGTATCCTTCCGCCACTTCACGCGGCAGTGATAATGAAGATGCTGCGCGAGGCTCTGCAGATAGGCGAGCAGGGCACGGCTTTCTTCTTCGCTCCAGCCGACGAAGCGCTTGAAATAGGCCGTCGTGGCGAACAGCGCCTTGCGGCCGGTCTCGGGATGTACGCGCACCGCGGGATGGATGCTCTCGAGCTGGTCCTCGGTGAAATCGTGGCTCTCGCGCAGGCGCAGACGCTTCTCGGGCGCGAGTTTCTCGTTCTTCGCCCAGATGTCCTTGCCCGAATAGACGACCTGCAGTCCGTCGAGCAGCGCCTTCAGGCCATCGGACATATGTTCGTAGACGAGATAGGCGTTCGAGAACGCCGTATCGCCGCCCCATTGCGGCACTTCCAGCGCGCGCATCACGATGCACTTGGGCGGACGGAGGAGAAACGGACTGTCGGTGTGGAAATGCTCGAACGACGGCACTACATTCTCGGGTTCGTGCGCTTCGCGACGCACCTCCTGCATGTCGCGATGCCCGTCATAGGTCGGTGCCTGGGGCAGTTCGGTGATGTCGCCGAAATGGCGTGAAAAAGCCTTGTGCTGCTCCGGCGTCAGCTTCTGGTCGCGAAACAGGATCACCAGGAAATGCTCGAACGCCTTCATGATCTCGGCAAGGACCTGATCGTCGAGCGGCTCGCGCAGATCGACGCCGCTGATCTCGCACCCGCATGCCCCGGAGATCGGCTCGACGCCGATCCTGCGAAACTCCGGCATGGGCAGGCCGGCGACGATCGGTGAACCCGCCGGGCCCTTGCCGGCATCGAACATCACCTGACTGGTCACAATAGGCTCCTTCGAAATCATGGCCGGCAATTCAGAAGACGGAGGCGGCACGAATCCCGCCTCCGGAAAGCTTCATTTGAAACGGCGCTTCACGGTCACTGCCCAGGTCCGCGGCTCGCCGACCGATCCCTGGATCGAATTGGTCGATCCGCGATTGTCGAAGACGTCGGAATAATAGAGCTTGTCGGTCAGGTTGCGCCCTTCGAGCGCGAATTCCCAGGCGTCGTCGGGCATGCGGAGGGCCAGCCGCGCATTGACCAAAGTGCGGCCTTCGACCTGGCCGAAAATGTCCTTACCGCCGGTCACTGCATCCACGTTGTTCGCGTTGCGGTTGAACGTGTCCTGGTGATTGACGTCGATCCGCGGCGTCAGCGTCGCCCCGCTCGCGAAGACATGTTCATATTGCGCGCCGATATTCCACTGCCAGGGCGAGATATATTGCCCCTTGTCCTCGAGGCCGATTCCCGAAGTCGCCGCCGCTGCCGAGATCGCAGTATATTTGAAGTCGAGATAAGCGAGCGCGGCGTCGATCGCGACGCCTTTCAGCGGGCGAAGCGTCAGTTCGGCTTCGCCGCCCTTCACGTCGGCCTTGCCGGCGTTGAGCGGCAGGGCGCAGGGCGTGGCCGGCGCGCCGGGCAGGGGGCAGCTGGCCACGGTGACCAGGATGTCGTCATATTTGTTGAGGAAGCCGCTGACGTTCAGCCGCACCTTGCGATCGAGGAAGTCGCTCTTGAACCCGGCCTCGTACGCCGTCAGCTTTTCCGGCCCGAACGGCAGCGCCTGTGCGGGGAAGAAGACGCGTGGATTGACGCCGCCGCTCTTGAACCCGGTCGAGACCTGCGCATAGGTCATCAGCTGATCCGACCAGCGATACTGGATCACGCCGCGCCAATCGACGCGATCGCCGGAAAAGGTACCGACCAGTCCGTCGATCGATGCGATCGACGGGGGCGTGGCGCCTCCGGAGCTCGAGCCGGGAATGCCCTTGCGCCCATAGATGAAGGACTTTTCGAGATCGGTGTAGCGTATGCCGCCGACGAGATGGAGCCCGGCGAGCACTTCCCAATCGGCGTTGGCGAACACGGCCTTGGTCGTCGCCGGGATCTCATTGTCTTCGATGAAATTGAGCGTCGGAAGCGTGACGCGCGAGATATTCTCGCTGCGCTTGTGGAGATAATATCCCCCCACCGTGAAATTGAACGACGGGCCTACCCGGCCATTGAGCCGGAGCTCCTGGCTGAACTGCCGATTCCAGATCCGGTTCGCCTGCAGCGTCGGCGAGAAGGGCGATCCATCCGCGGAGGCGTAGACGCCGTTGAACTTGCGATAGGCCGTGATCGAGGTGAAGCTGAAATCCGGCGAAAGATCGACGGTCAGATTGGCCGAAACGCCCCAGGAATCGATCGCTGACTTGATCGGTGCGGCCCAGGGCCCCGATCCGTCGCGCGGCGCGAGCTCCAGATAATTCTCGTAACTGACATAGGGGCTGTTGCTGAAGCTATCCTGTGCGTAATTGCCATAAGGCGAATAGCTGATGAACTGCGATCCGGTGGAAGTGCCGTAGCGCACGCCCTTCATCGTATAGGCAGCCGCCGACGGGCCGGTAGTGGCGGAGCCGGTGTTCGTCACGCCGGGATTGGCGTTCTGGCCGACATAGAGCAAGGTCGTCGGACCGGATTCGCTCTCGTCCTGCGTCATGTCGCCGACGATATCGAGCGTGACGTTGTCGCTGGGTTGGTAGCGCAGCGCCAGGCGACCCGCGACATAATCCTTGCCGCCCTCGGTGCCGAGCTTGCAGCCCTTGTTGTTGGTGACCGAAGAAGGGATCGGGGTTCCCGGGTGCGTACAGGCATAGTCGTAGCGCGTGACATAGCCGTCCTTGTGGACCGCTGTGCCTGAAACGCGCGCGAACAACTGGTTCGGCAGGATCGTGAAATTGGCCGCGCCGCGCAGCTCGACGCGGTTGTAGCTGCCATAGGTCGCCTGGAAATAGCCGCCGCCATTGCCGTCGGGTTTCTTCGAATAGAGCTTGATCGCGCCGCCGATCGAATTCTGTCCGGCGAGCGTTCCTTGCGGGCCGCGCAGGATCTCGACGCGATCGAGATCGATCAGGTCGAGCAGCGAGCCGTGCATCGTCGGTAGATAGACATCGTCGATATACAGGCCCACGCCCGGTTCGAGCGCAAAGCTGGTATCGCGCTGACCGACGCCGCGAATGTACGCGACCACTGCAGGACCATAGGTGGCGGGCGCCTGGCGCAGCGTGACGTTCGGAGCCTGGTTGCCCACGTCAGCGATGCTCGTCTGGCCGCGCGCCTCGAGCATTTCTCCCGATAGCGCGGTGATCGCCAACGGTGCATCCTGCAGCTTCTGCTCGCGAAACTGCGCAGTGACGACGATCTCGTCGTTGGCCTGGTCGTTGGACTGGGCTTCCTGATCCTGCTGGCCGCCAGTGTCCTGCGCCGCCGCCGGCGCGGCGACGGAGACGGCTATAGCGAGTGCGAGTATCGAAGCCGTCGCGTGCAGCGAATTTGGTCGAATTCTCATATTGCATCCCCCCCAAGGGCTGGTCGCGTGCCTTTGCAGCATCGCGAGAACCGGGATTGGATATGTTGAGTAATCAACTGTCAAGGCGTTTCCGGGTATCGGAAGATCAATTCCGAAATACGGAAAAATGCCGATCCGCGGCGGGGACGGAACGCTCGGAACGCAGGCGATCAACTATGTGAGATCGCGGCCCTTTCGCTCAGCGCAGCTGCGGACCGGCGCACCGCGGCCGCCAGATCGTCTTCGAGATGCAGTTGATATCGCTTCGAGGGCATCGTCACCCCCAGACATCCGACGATCTCGCCGAAGGTGCCGAAAACCGGGCCCGCAATTCCGGCGATATCGTAGCGCGGATCGAAATAGCGGGCATAGCCGCTTTCACGGATGCGGTGCAGCTCCGCCTCGAGATCCTTGCGCGATGAGCGCGGCCGGCCGCTCAACGGCCCTACCGTCGCCTCTCGTATGACCGCTTCCGAATCGCCTTGCGGCAGGAAGGCGAGGATCGCGCGGCCCAGCGACCCCCAGGGGAGCTGGATCTCGCCGCCGCGCTCGACGGCAAAGCGAAGGGGATGCGGCGTCATCACGACGTCCGCGATGATCCCGACGCGCATCGCCGGGCTGTAGGTACAGAGGACCGCAGTCTCGTGCCAGTGCGCGACAAGCTCCTCGAGCAGCGGTCGTGCGCAGCGCACCAGATCGAATCCGGCGACCAGTTGCGATGCCAGCCGGTGCAATTCGCGCCCGGGCCTGTAGCTCTGACCGTAGCCGCGTTCGACGAGACCCGAGCGGACCAGTGCCTGGAGCAAGCGATGCACCGAACTTGCGGGCAGGCCGGCGGAGGCCGCCAACTCGCCGAGCGTGAACTGGGGAGGGCCCGCCGCCACCAGCTTGAGGAGATGGGCAAGCCTGTCGGCCGCACCGCGCGGTACCCTGGATCCGATGGAGCTCATTCGCGGGACAATAACGCAAGGCCGCGTGCGTGCCTCTAAATAGCTCTGGGCAGGCGAGGAGGAGGTGTCCCGGTTTCGCTCCGTCCGCACGCTCAGGTCAGTGCGTAGTAGCGAAACAGCGAACGGTCGGGGTCCGTCCGTCGCTCGCCTCCCCCCACGATCACCGTGCGCGAAAGCCAGTCGTGCGGTCCTGCGGGAACCCGGAAATAAGGCGTGAGCCGGAAATAGGAGGGCTGGGGACTGCCGGCCGGGGCGCGGACGAGATAGCCGCGATTTTGGATATAGATGCTCGTGCCGTCGTCGGCCTCCAGCATGTAATGGGCGCTCAGCTCGATCGTGCCGTCGTCGCGGACCAGCGCATAATCGGCGCCGCTATTGGGAATCACGCGGCCCGAAAGGCGCGGTCCGCTGATCGTGCCGCCTATGGCCGGCGTGTACCCCTGATTGCCGCCGCCCGGCAGTGGACCGAAGATGTGACGATCCGCGCCGAACAGCACTTCGATGTCGAAGACATGCTCCAGCGTGCAGTCCGCATTGGTCATTCGGTGGATTCCTGTGGCGGGACGAAGGGCAGCAGGATCGCGGAATCATACGCGCCGCCGGTGCGGATGACATGGGTGCCCGCGTTCCGGGTCTGCTCGTGCAGCGGAAACGGCAGCATCGCGCCTTCTTCCTTGCGATAGATATCCGATCCGGAAACGATCAGCCGCAGCGTCTCGCCGGCGGCGAAGCGAACCGAGAACGGCCAGATCTCGATCTCGACCGGCACGCATTCACCTGGTGCGAGCCGATCCTCCCGGGTGTGCAGATGCACCGGCTTCTCGGGGCGCGAACGTTCGGGATCGAGCGCCCGGTGGCTGGCCCGCAGCCAGCCGAGCGCCACCGGGCCATTCTCGTAAAAGGCATAGAAAGTGAAGCCGACGGGCGCGCCCGCCGCATCGATCTTCTGCAACGCGACGAACAGGTCGAGATCGTCGCTGCCCTCCGCTTCGACCCAGAGTTTCAGGCCGGCATGGCCGGTGATCTCGGTGGCTTCGGCAAAGCGATGGTCGAACGACACGCTGCCCTCGCGCGCGGGATAGCGCACCGCGCCTTCGGTTTGCACTTCGCCGCCCATCGTCCCGCTGGCGGCGTCGAGCGCCAGCCTGCGATACCGGGTGCGCGCTAGCGGCCATTCCGCTTCGGCGCGCTCCTCGGCCACGCCATGCCGCTCGCGCACTTCGATCCGCACCTTCGGCCAGGCCGCGAGGGAAGTGGGCCGATCACGCAGGTAGTGATCGAAGAATGCGCGCTGCCGCTCCCGGCTGCGGGGCATATAATAATGCGCCCATTTCTTCTGGCCGTGGATCTCGAGCCATTTCTCGGCCGAGCCCATCCGGCGCCACGCCTCGATCGTTCCGCGCAGGTGCAATCCCTGATCGGACCAGCTCGCGACGACATAAGCGGGCTGACGGATCGCCTCCAGATCGAGTTCCTTCGAACGCCAATAGTCGTCGATCAGCGGGTGGCCGGTGATGTTCGCCCAGCTATCCTCGGTGCGGTTGAGCGACCATTGGATATTGTCGCAGGCGCGCGGCAGGAAATTCGTTTCGAGGATGCCGCCATGATAGGCGAATTCGCGATACCAGTCCGAAAAGCCCTCCCATGGATTGAGCGCGGCGAGGGGGCCGGGGCGCAGCGGCGCGACCAGATACTGGATGCCCGCGAGATAGGACACGCCCGTCATCCCCACGCGGCCGTTCGACCAGGGCAGCCGCCCCAGCCATTCGATCGCGTCGGCGCAATCCTCGGCCTCCTGGATGCCGTTATGGTGGAAGTCGCCGCCCGACAGCCAGGCACCGCGCGGATCGACCACCGCCACCGCATAGCCCTGCGCACCCCACCAGACCGGATCGGGCGCCTCGAACGCGGTCAGGTCCGACAGCCATTCGGGATCGACGCCCGAGCGCGGCCAGAAGACACGATTGGTGCGCGCGTGCTTGCCATAGGGGCCCCAGGCAAGCAGCAAGGGCAGGTTCGAATTCGCCTGCTCGGGGCGATAGAGATCGCAGAATATCTCCACGCCGTCGCGCAGCGGGATGCGGCAGTTGCGTTCGATCGTCAGCCCGCGCGCGGTCCAGCGCGCATGGTCGGCCGGCGGCAGCGGCGGCTTGGTGGGGTGGCTGAACGGATCGCTCCCCGGGCGCATCAACGGCCGAAAACGCACATCGCCTCCCTAAAGCACGACGAAATAATGGATCCGGTTGGCGTTCGGGACCTTTTCCGCCACGCCCACGAAGACGTGCTGCGACATCCATTCGTGCGGTCCGGCGGGCGCATCGAAGCGCGGCGTGACCCGCATGTAATAATCGTCGAACGCGACCGCCTCGTTGCGCCGCATCTTCTCGGCAATCTCCGGACTACGCGCCCACCGAAACCCACGATTCTCGAGATAGATGATCGCACCGTCGTCGGCCTCGAGCAGGTAGCGCGCGTCGAAGTCGATCACGCCATTGGGGCGCGACAAGGGGAAATCGCCCCCCGACATCGGCACCACGCGGCCATTGAGCCGTGGCCCCTCCACCACACCTTCCGCGGCGTAGATCGCTGCGCGGATATCCCCGCGCGCGCCTGGCTTGACCCAATAGGGTTTCGACAGAACGATCGAGATCGTGAAGGCATATTCGAGCCCGGGCGTGAAAGGATGCTGTCCGCTCATAGGGGCGGATAAAGGCCGGATTAGTTGATTTGTCAACACTGCTGCGCAATACAGACGCATTGAACAGCAAGACAATATCGATTCTGGCAGCTAGAGAATCGCGATGCAGAGACCAATATGCGGACCAACACGTCCATAGAGGCTATGACGGACAGATCTCCATTCGAATTCGGCCCTTCGCACATCCCCTATCGACTCCTGTTGCTCAGCAAGATGATCGATCGGGTTACGGCGCAGCACGTCCGGGATACGGCACAGCTTTCGCTCGCCGAATGGCGCGTGCTCACGCATGTCGAAATGATCGGAAAGTGCAGCGCAGCGGAGGTGGCGAGCGTCGCCTATTCGGACCGCGCCGAAGTGAGCCGCGCGCTCGGTTCGCTGGAGCAGCGCGGTTTCGTGCAGCGTGAGGCCAATCCGCGGAACCGCAAGAGCAGCCTTGTTTCGCTGACCGCGGAGGGGAAGGCCGTCCATGCCGCGATCCGCGGCGAACGCGGCAAATTCTACGAACAATGGTTGACCGATCTGAGCGATGGCGAGCGCGTCGAGCTCAACACGGCCTTGGAAAAGGTGACTCGCCGCCTGATCGAAAGCGCGCCGCATTTGTTCGATCCCTAACCCGTATCGCGCCCGATCGGGCTGGCCGTTTCGATGATCCGGACAAGATCGGTGAGCGTGTCGCACACCGGGGTCGCGACGCCCGCCTTTCTTCCTTCGGCGGCGATCGCCCCGTTGATCGTCTCGATCTCGCCGGGTCTTCCCGCCTCGCGATCCTGAAGCATCGACGCCTTGTGGGCGCCGTGTTCGCGCAGTGCCGCATCGATATGCGCGAGGATGCCTTCGCGATCGACTGTCAGCCCTTTCGATGCCGCAACGGCGACTGTCTCGTCCACCACGGCCGTCGCGATGCGGCGGCCGGCGAGATTGTCGAGGCCGGCGTTCGGCACTTCGCAGATCATCCCGGTGGCATTCAGCGCAGCGTTGAACGCCACCTTCTCCCATAAAGCGACGGCGATCGCCCGGTGGCGATGGACAGCGAATCCCGAGCGTTCGAGCAAGTCGCCCACCCGGTCCACCGTCTCCGCCCCGGCATTGCCGAATGCGCCGAGCTGCAGGCTGGCGAAGCCGTGCGTCTCGACCGAACAGGGGCCGGTGAGATCGGCGGGAATCAGCGCGGTCCCCATCAGCACGCGATCGGCACCGAAGGCGCTGGCAAGCAATTCGGCATTGCCCACGCCGTTCTGCAGCGTCAGCGCGACGGAAACCCGATGCCGCAGATGCGCCATCGAGGCGATCGCCGCCGCGCTGTGCATTCCCTTGGTAAAGAGCAGCAGAAGATCGACGGGCTCCGAAAAATCGTCCGCCCGCGCAGCATGGACGGAAACGGCCCGCGTACCGGCATCGTCGGTCAGCACGATCCCCCGGCTACGGATCGCATCGAGCCGCCGCGCATCGACGTCGATCACGGTAACCCTGGCGCCGGCCTCGGCCATCCGCGCGGCGAACAGGCAGCCCATCGCGCCCGCACCGACCACCGCTACCGAAAGATCCTCCATCCGCTCCGATCTCCGCCGTCAGGGGACCATTATTTCCACCAGCGTCGGCGCGGTTTCGCCGAACGACCAGGCGAGGGCGGCATCGAGCTCCTCCAGCGTCTCCACGCGGCGGGACGCCACGCCGTGTCCGCTGGCGATCGCGCAGAAGTCGATTCCCGAAAGGTCGGTGCCTTCCACCCGGCTCAGCCCGAAATGGCGCCCGAACTGCTCGAGCGCCTCATAGCGCCGGTTGGCGATGACGAGCACGCTCAGCGGCACCGCGGCACGGGCGGCGCTGAACAGGGCCTGGATCGAATACATTGCCGATCCGTCGCCCAGCAACGCGATCACGCGCTCGCCGCGGCGCGCCAGCGCGATGCCGACGGCGGCGGGCAAGGCATAGCCGAGCCCGCCGCTGGCGGTCGTGTAGAAACTGTCGGGCGTGAGCATCGGCAGCAATTCCTGCATCGCGCCTCGGCTCGACGGCGCCTCTTCGACGACGATCGCTCCCGTGGGGCGCAACGCTGCGATCCGCGTCATGACCAGGCGGTCGCTCATGCCCTCGGGCGGCGGCGCCGGACTTGCCGGCGTATCGGGTATCGGCCGCTGGACACCGACCCCGGCGGCGGCGAGATACGCCAGCGCCATCCTGGAGTTGGCGAGGATCGCGTTGCCCGACGGCGCCCAGCTCAGCACGGCGGGATTGTCGTCGATGATCCAGGAAGCGGTGTCCGCGGGAAGGTGCGGTCCCGGCGCCTCGGTATGATACAAGTTCAGCGGTCCGCCCGCGATGACCACCAAGTCGTGGCGGGCGAGCCGCGCGACGACGTCGCTCCGGCTGGCTTTGAGGAACCCGCGGAACAGGGGATGCCTCTCGGGAAAGACATTGCGGGCGGCGAAGGGCGCGGCATAGACGCAGGCGCGCTGCGCCTCGGCAAGCACGATCGCCGCCTCCCATCCCTGATCGCGCGCCACGCCGGCGCCGAGCACCAGCGCGGGGTTCTTCGCGGAACGAAGCTGCGCCGCGAGTTGGTCCAGCGCGGCGCGGTCGCCCGGATTGCTCATCGCCAGCGTCCGCGCCTCCACGGGCTCACCGGGCTGGTCCCAGTCGTCGACGGGCACCGATACGAAACAGGGGCCGAACGGCGGCGTCATGGCGATATGATAAGCGCGCGCGATCGCCCGCGGCACGTCGGCCGCGCGCGCCGGCTCGCACGCCCATTTGACGAAAGGGCGGGGGAATTCGGTCGGGCGCTCGGCATGAAGGAACGGTTCGAACGGCAGGATCGAGCGCGCCTGCTGCCCCGCAGTGACCACCAGCGGGGCCTGGTTCTTGTAGGCAGTGAAGAGATTGCCCAGCGCGTGCCCGACCCCCGCCGAGCTGTGCAGGTTGACCAAAGCCGCGTTGCGCGTCGCCTGCGCATGACCATCGGCCATCGCCAGCACCGTGGCTTCCTGAAGGCCCAGCACATATTCGAAATCGGCGGGGAAATCGCGGAACAGCGGCAGTTCGGTCGACCCCGGATTGCCGAAGACCCTCGTCATGCCCAGGGTGCGCAGAAGCGCGATGGTGATGTCGCGGACAGTGCTCATGCAATGCATGTTTAGTTGATTTATCAATTCATGCTAGACTATCCGAACAGAATTCCGATCGTGCATCCGCACGACAGCGGAGGTTGGAGAGAGGATCGCATGAGCAGTTTCCCGGACACGCCTGCCTTCACCGGATTCAACACGCCGTCGCGCGTCGAGGGCGACGCCTTCGATCTCGCGATCGAAGGCACCATCCCGCCCGAGATCCGCGGCGCCTTTTATCGCGTACAGCCCGACCCGCAGTTCCCGCCGCTGCTCGGCAACGACATCCCGTTCAACGGCGACGGCATGGTCGCGATGTTCAGCTTCGACAACGGCCGCGTGCACTTCCGCCAGCGCTGGGCGCGGACCGACAAGTGGAAGCTCGAACATGCCGCGGGCCGATCGCTGTTCGGCGCCTATCGCAATCCGCTGACCGACGATCCGGCGGCAAAGGGCACGATCCGCGGCACGGCGAACACAAATGTGTTCCTGCATGGCGGCAGGCTCTATGCGCTCAAGGAAGACAGCCCGGCGCTGGTGATGGAGCCCGAGACGCTGGAGACGATCGGCTATACCGATTTCGGCGGGCGGATGACGGGAGAGACCTTCACCGCGCACCCCAAGATCGACCCCGCGACCGGCGATATGATCGGCTTCGGCTATGCCTCGAAAGGCATCTGCACGCGCGACATGACCTATTATGAAGTTGCCCCCGACGGCACGCTGAAGCGCGAGATCTGGTTCGAAAATCCCTATTATTGCATGATGCACGATTTCGCGATCACGCGCGATTATGCGCTGTTCCATGTCGTGCCGATCACCGGCAGCTGGGAAAGGCTGGCACAAGGCAAGCCGCATTTCGGGTTCGACACGACTCTGCCCGTGCATCTCGGCGTACTTCCTCGTCGCGAGGGCACGACGGCAGAGGACATTCGCTGGTTCACCACCGACAATTGCTTCGCCAGCCATGTGATGAACGCTTATCAGGAGGGCGACCGGATCCATTTCGACACGCCGGTGGCGAAGAACAACATGTTTCCCTTCTTCCCCGACGTCCATGGCGCGCCGTTCAATCCGGCCGAATCGGCGAGCTTCCTGACGCGCTGGACAGTGAACATGGCGTCCAATACCGACCAATTCGAAAGCCAGCGGCGGCTGACGAACATGGCCGGCGAGTTTCCGCGAATCGACGATCGCTATCAGGGCCTGCCTTATCGCTATGGATGGCTATTGGTGATCGACCCGACCAAGCCGGTCGAGTTGAAGGGCGGCAGCGCGGGGGGCGCCGTGATGAACACGCTGGGAATGGTCGACCACGAGACCGGCACCGAGCAGAGCTGGTGGTGCGGCCCTGTCTCCAGCCTTCAGGAGCCGTGCTTCATCCCGCGCAGTGCCGACGCACCCGAGGGCGATGGCTGGATCGTCCAGATCTGCAACCGGCTGGAGGAGCGCGCCAGCGACCTGTTGCTGTTCGACGCGACCGAAATCGCCAAGGGGCCGATCGCCAGCGCGCGCATCCCGGTGCGGATGCGCTTCGGGCTTCACGGCAACTGGCTTCCCGCGCAGGCGGCATAGCGGCGCTCACGCTCAGCGCGCGGTGAGGCCGAACACGCGCTCTGCGTTGGTCTGCATCAGCTTGCGAAGCGTGGCCCGCGGCAAATCGAGCTTGTCGTGGATGCGCACTTCGTCCGCCACATATTGATAGGGATAGTCCATCGCGTACATCACGCGATCCTCGCCCATCACATCGATGCACAGCTTGATCGCCGGCTCCCAGGGCAGGCCGCTGGTGGTCGCGACGACATTCTCGCGCATGCAATCGATCAGCCCCTTCTTCAGCGGCTTCAACCGTTCGTAGCGACCCGAGCGGACGCCGGCCTGGTGCATGAAATCGAGCCGGTACAGCCAATAAGGCAGCGCTTCGCCGCCGTGCCCGACGATGATCTGCAGATCGGGGTAGCGATCGAATATCCCCATGGTCATCAGCCGCAGCAGATGCATTCCCGTTTCCACCCCGAAGCCGAAGATCGCCCCGTCCAGCCCCGCCTCGAGCAGCGGGTCGATCATCGCGTCGGGAGGCGATTGCGGATGGATGTAAAGCGGCTGGCCGACCTCCGCGAGCGCGCGGAAAATCGGATCGAAGAAAGGCTCGTCGAGATAACGGCCCTGGGTGTGGCTGTTGACCATCACGCCCTTGAAGCCCAGCTCCGCCGCGCCGCGCCGGATTTCCCGGGCGGACCATTCGGGATCCTGCGGCGCGATGCTGGTCAGCCCCACATAGCGTGCGGGATGCCGCTCGACCGCCGCGGAGAGCTGATCGTTGGCGCGGTGGACGATTCCCTTTGCCTCCTCCGCCTCGAACGGCTGGCCGCCGGGCGAGGTGAGCGCGAGCACGGCAACGTCGATCCCCGTCGCGTCCATGTCGGCGATCCGGCGATCCCCGAGATCGAGCAGCCGTTCGAGGATCGTCACGGCGCGTTCCGAAGGCGACTGGCCGTAGAAGCTCCAGAGCGAGGTCACGCCCTTGTCGGCCCGGCCCTCGCGGATCAGCCGCAGCAGGCCATCGATCTGCTCGCGAGTCGCAAAGGCCTCCTCGGTCGCAATGCGCAGATAACCGCGGCCGCCGCCGGTTTCGAGTGCGTGAGTCATGCTTCGTGCACCGCCTTGGTTATCAGACAAGCCTGCAGTCCCTCGGGGCCGTCCTCGCTGCCGTGCCCGGACCATTTGACGCCGCCGAAGGGCGAATCCGCCCCGCCGATCATCGAGGTGTTGACGCCGACCATCCCGGCCTCGATTTCGCGCGCGACGCGCTTCTGCCGCTGCGGGTCGCCGGTCCAGACATAGGCGGCGAGGCCGTAGGGCAACCGGTTCGCTTCGGCGACCATCGCTTCCTCGTCGGGATAGGGATTGATGATCGCGACGGGGCCGAACGGTTCTTCGTTCATCACCTGCGCCGCGAGCGGGACTTCGCTCAGCACGGTCGGCGCGAAGAAGAAACCCCGGTTCCCGATCCGCGCGCCGCCCGTGTCGAGCGTCGCGCCCCGCGCCATTGCATCGGCGACCATCCGTTCCATGGCTTCGGGCCGGCGCGCATTCGCCATCGGACCCATCTGCGATTGCGGATCGAGACCGTCGCCGACGCGCAATGCCTGCGCGCGCTCGATGAATCCCCGGCGGAAGCGCGCGAACACGTCCTGCTGGACGATGTAGCGAGTGGGCGAAACGCAGACCTGCCCCGCATTGCGCCACTTCGCAGTCGCCATCGTATCCAGCGCGCGATCAACATCCGCATCCCCGAACACCAGCACGGGCCCATGGCCGCCCAATTCCATCGTCGTGCGCTTCATATCCTCGGCGGCAAGTTTGACGAGGTGCTTGCCCACCGCGGTCGATCCGGTGAAGCTCAGCTTGCGGATGACCGGCGAGCCGAGCAGGTGACGTGAGACCTCGTCGGGCATGCCGAACACCGCCTGCGCCACGCCGGGCGGGAGCCCGGCATCGAGCAGGCATTGAAGCACCGCAAGCGCGGAAGCGGGCGTCTCCTCGGCGGCCTTCAGGATCACCGAACAGCCCGCCGCGATCGGCGCGCCCAGCTTCCGGCCGGGATTGCCCGCGGGGAAATTCCATGGCGCGAACGCCGCGACCGGCCCCACGGGTTCATGCGTCACGGTCGATCGCTGCCCGGTCGGGCGCACGAGCGCTCGGCCATAGAGGCGCTGGCACTCGCCCGCATAGAAAGCGAAGAGCCCGGCGACCATCATCACTTCGGTTCGCGCTTCGCTTAGTGTCTTGCCTTCTTCCAGCGTCATCACGTGGGCGAGCGTGTCGATGCGATCGTGCAGCAGCCGCGACGCGCCGTTCAGGACGGCGGCACGCTGTTGCGGCGTCGAATCGCGCCAGACACGGAATCCCCGTGCCGCGGCGTCGAGCGCACGATCGAGATCGGCGGCATCGGCCAGCGGCAGTTCGCCGAGCACCTCGCCGTTCGCGGGATTCAGGACGGGGAAGGTGCGGCGGTTGCCGCGATTCACTCGCTCGCCATCGATGTGCAGATACAGATCGGGGTACGCCACCCTGTCCCTCTCCCTTTGCTGATATCATATGCCTTACATACAATATCCCACAGCCAATCTGTCAAAAGAGATATTGATTAATCACCATCTTTACGCCAAGAAAGAGGCATTGCAAGCTTGGCGTCAATGACAATGGCGACCAGCGATCATCGGCCCTGCCGCCACTGGGGAGCGCGCGGCAGGGCCGAGACATGGAGAGGATCAAGCCCTTGAACGGTGACGACGAGCGCCTCCTGTCAGCCGGCTACCGGCGACTCTTCATCGGCATGTCGTTTTCGGTCGCGGTCTTCAATTTCGCCGACCGTTCGGTGCTTGCGGTGCTCGCCCAGCCGATCAAGCGCGATCTCGGCCTCAGCGATTTCCAGCTCGGCATCCTGCAGGGCGTCGCCTTTGCTTTCCTCTACGCGCTTCTCGGCCTGCCGATCGGCAGGCTCGCCGAGCGCTATTCGCGTGTGAAGATCATCTCGATCGCGATCATCTTCTGGTCGATCATGACCGCGGCCTGCGGGCTGATCGGCAGCTTTGTCCAGCTCCTGCTCTGCCGCGTCGGCGTCGGCGTCGGCGAGGCCGGGTCGCAACCAGTCACCTCGTCGCTCGTCAGCGATCATTTTCCGCGCGAGCGGCGGGCATCGGCGATGTCGCTGATCCTGCTCGGTACGCCGGTGGGCATCTTCCTCGGCGCGACGGCCGGCGGCTGGGTCGCGGCGCAATGGGGATGGCGCATGGCGTTCTTCGCGCTCGGCATTCCGGGCGTGCTCGTCGGTCTGCTGGTGCTGCTGGTACTGCGCGAGCCGCGCCGCGGGTTGGCGGACAATGCGCCGCGTGACCCCGCGCCGCCGCCGAATTTCGGCGCCTTCCTGCGCGTCGTCATAAGCAAGCGCGGATTGTTCTTCGTCATCCTCGGCGGTGCGCTCGCCGGGTTCGGAATGACGGCTATTTCGCAATTCCTCGCGGTATATCTGGGGCGGATCTACCAGCTCCCCGTGCAACAGGCGGGTGCGCTGTACGGTACCATTTCGGCAATCTCGCTTGCCGCCGGACTGCTCATCGGCTCGTTCGGCACCGATTGGCTATCCAGGCGGGGGGACCGGCGCTGGCCGGCATGGGGACCGGCGATCGGGCTGGCAGTCGCGCCGTTGCTGTATTGGATCGCGTTCAACACCCACTCGATCGTCTGGGGCTCGGTGATGCTGTGCATCTCGGGGGGGACGCTGCTGCTTTTCTACGGCCCGACGCTGGCCATGATCCAGAATATGCTCGAGCCGCGGATGCGCGCGACCGGAGCAGCGCTCTTCGCGATCCTCTACACCATCTTCGGCTCGGGGCTCGGCCCTACCGCGGTCGGCTGGATGAGCGATCGTTTCGCCGAATCGGTGTTCACCGGCGGCGAGTATCTGGCGCAATGCCATGGCGGAAAGGCCGCGCTGGCCGCCGCCAGCCTCGCCGATCCGTGCGCGGTTGCCGCCACCTATGGCATCAGGTCCGCGTTGATGGCGGCGGTTTGCGTGTTCTTCATCGCGTCGATCTGCTTCCTCATCGCCTCGCGAACATTGCGCGAAGATTTCTATGTCGTCGGAGAGGAGCGGGGGTGAACGCCACCACGGCTGATCTCCGCTTGTGGTTCGAGGACTATCTCGCGGCTTTCAACCGCGCCGACTTCGCCGCCTTCGGCAGCTATTATGCCGATGACGTCGTCTTCCACGGCCAGGCGGCGCAACTGATCGGGCGTGATTCCGTGCTCAATTTCTATCGCAAGGTTCGCGGCTATCTGGACGAACGGGTCGACCTGCTCGGCTTCGTCGGCGCGCCGGACGGGAGCCGGATTGCCGCGGAACTGCGCACCACGCTGATCGCGCTGCGCGACTGGCCTGACATGCCGACCGGGGCGATGCGCGCAGGCGACACCCGGCAACGGGTGAGCTTCGCCATGTACGACGTCGCCTACGGCCGGTTCACTCGTATCCGCACCGCCCGTTTCGTATCGGCGCCGGAGAATGCGGGATGAGGGCTGAAGTTCGGTTCCGTGCCTATCTGCAAGCGTTCAACGCTGGCGATTGGGGTGCCCTTCGCGGATTCTATGCTCCCGATGTCCGGCTCGTGATCGGCAACGGCACCGAACTGACCGGGCGCGAGGCGATCCTCGATTTCTACGGCAAGGCGAAGCAGCAAACCCGGCGCACGATCGAGATCGTCCAATGCTTCGCGGACGGGGAGACACTGGCCGCGGAGATCGAATCGGAATTCCTCGCGATCGAGGATGCGCCCGATTTCGCGGTGCGGCCGATGGCGCGGGCCGACCGCTATTATCTCAACAGCTTCGTTTTCTATGATTTCGAAGGCGATCACTATACGCGCATCCGCGCCGCGACGTTTCGTCGCGAGTTCCGGCCCGCCGCGGCGAGCTGACTCGCCTTCAGTCGTGCGGCGCGAGATTGCGGCGCTGTCTCGACACCGCGTGCGAACCCGGCCAGTCGAACCCGTCCTCCGGCGCGTTCTTCACCGGCAGCGGCGCGAAGGAAGCGGCAGCGTTCACGTCACCGCCCAGATAGCGGGTCCGGGTGGGATAGGCATAAAGCGGCCGCCGCCGGACGGTACCGTCGACAAGCGTCGCGCTCGCCTCGATCGCGTCGGGCGCTTTTCCGAGCTCGACCCAATTGACCATCGCGCCGAGGAAATCCTGGTCGTAGGGGACATAGCCGCCGGCGCAGTGATAGCCGCCGGGAACGAGGAATATCCGCGCGAAATCGCGCGTCGCGGCCAGTCCGCCCATCTGCTCGCGTACCGCCTGATAATAATCGAGCATGCCGAAGATGCCTGCCGCGTTGTCGGCCGCACCCTGCCACAGCAGCAGCTTGCCGCCGGCGTCGCGAAACGCGCGCATGTCGGGGTCGGTCGAATCATAGGGGGTGCCGGCGGCAAGCAGCCGCGCCAGGCTCGCGCGCGTGAAGCGCCAGTCGCGCCAGCTGAAATCGGCGGGGAGTTCACCCGGCAGCAGCAGATAATTGAGGAACGCCTCGGCGGCGAACTTGCCGGTCTGGGTCGGCGCGCCGCGCCCCACCCAGCCGAGTTCGCCGCCATATGGCGCCCCACCGGGAAACAGCGCATTCCCCTCTGCGTCCGTCGGACCCCGGTAATAAGCCCGCGCCGCCGCGACTTGCGCGGGCGACAGGCACGCCCCAGGCGCGTGCTCCTTCGGGGGGCAGCCCAGCGACGCCGGGTCGAAGCTGCACGAGCGTGGGTCGTCGATCTGGTCGTCGGTGATGCCGTCGCGCGCGTCACAGCTCTCGATCACCGCCTTGTGCAACAGGTGTACCGCCGCGTCGGTGAAAATTTCCCGGCCTTGCGGATCGAGGCCCTTCTGCGCCTCCCACAGGAACAATTGCATCGCCGCGGGCATCGCCACCGAGGATCCGGCGACGATCCCGTCGAAATCGCCCGGATAACGTTGCGCCTCCATCAGCGCCTCGCGCCCGCCGCCCGAGCAACCGGCGAAATAGCTTTTCTCGGGCGGCTTGCCGTAGAAGCCGGCCACCAACGCCTTGGACGCCACCGCGACCGCATGTGTCGCCTTCTCCGCGAATTGGGCGCGCAGCTCCGGGTCTCCGATCGCCCATGTGGCGTCGCCGATCCCGGCGGAATGGTGCCCGCCATTGTTGAACGCCACTGCAAACGCGCCGCCAAAGGCGTGCGCGTTGCTGCACCGGGGGGTGATCGACGTGGGTATCACGCCGCACATCCCGCCGCACCCGCCCTGCAGGAAGCGGCCGGTATAGCCGGTCAATGGCAGGCGAAGCTCGAACTCGGTCTGTGGTGCGACATAGCCCTTGACCAGGCAGAAGGCAGCGCGCGTCCCGGTTGCCGGCTCGTCCTCGGCCGAGCGCAAGCGGAACGCGATACCCGCCGCGTTGCGGGCGGGCTGGCGCATCAGATCGGCGCAGACCATCGCCGGAGCGATCACGGCCCTTTCGGGAAGCACGGCCAGGCGCGCAGGCGAAGCGGGCGGCGGCGCGGGCTGGGCATCGGCGATCGCCGCGCTGAAGAGGCCTGCCACACACAGGATCATCCATTTCCAGTGCCGCATCAGCGCACTCCGTAAGCGGCGATGAGCGCCTGTTCTGCGCCCAACGGATCCGCGCCGAGCGAACAGGGCGAATCGAAGATCATCGTCGCGCGCCGCGGCGCGGAATAGGCCGGCCATTCGGGCAGGCCCGCGACATTGGGATCGCCGGTTCGCGCGAACCGCGCCCATCGCGCGCTCATTTCGTCCGCCAGTGCCTGTGCCTCGGCGGCGCGGGACGCCAGATCGGGAGAAGACGCAACGGTATCGAACACCATGGGCAGTTCGACGCCGTGATGCGCACCCAGCGCGCCGTTCCTCGCGGGAGACCGCCAGTCGACCAGATAGCCATAGCAGGGCGCCCCGCCGGACGCGCCACGCTTTTCCTGCACGATGCGCGCGTTGCGGCCCATGCCGGCCTCGGTGGTGATGGCGAAATAGAGTTCGCTGGGGGTCGCGCCGGGCCGCAAGCGGCGAAAGCCCTGGATCAGCGGTTGCGGTTCGCGCACCTTTCCCTGCAGCGCCGTCTCGAGCCCATCCCAATCGAGCGTGAAAGCCTCTTTGGGAGGAAACAGCACGGTGGTCTCGGCTGCGGTATGTCCGACAAGCATGGGAATGCCGCGCGAAATCGGCGGCGCATCCGGCGCGAACGGGATATGCGGGATCACCGTCCCGTCGGCGACGATGCCCGGGCCGAGCATGGGATTGCCCTGCGTGACTTGCTGCAGGCCCGCGAGCAACCGGTCCGCGGGAACGGTACGGAGTGTCTCGATATCGCCTCGCGCGATGCCGAGCGCCTCGAACAGCGCGGCGGTGATACGCATTCCGTCCTCGGGCGAGATCCCATAGGTGCCGAAGCCGCTTTGCAGCGCGGCCCGATGGAACAGCCCCGTCGCGGAGGGCATCGCCAGCAGCGAGGCGACCTTGGAGCCGCCGCCCGAATGGCCGAACACCATCACGGTTTCCGGATCTCCGCCGAACGCCGCGATATTGGCGCGTATCCATCGCAAGGCTGCGGCAAGATCGAGCTGGCCGGGATTGTCCGCGACCGCGCCGGCGGGGACGAGATCGCCGAAGTACAGGTAGCCGAACGCATTCAGCCGGTGGTTGAGCGTGACGAGGACGACATCCTGGCGCGCGCACAATCGAACGCCGTCGTTCACGCGGTCCGAACCCGAACCGACCGCGAAGCCGCCGCCATGCACCCAGACCATCACCGGGCGCCGCGCATTCGGATCGGCCCCTGGCGTCCAGACATTGAGGACCAGGCAATCCTCCGACCGGGGAGGATCCCTGGGATCACCCGGGGTCAATTGCGGGCACGAGGATCCGAACCCGCTGGCGTCGCGCACGCCGCGCCAGGGTGTTGGAGGCTCAGGTGCGCGGAACCGCTTGGCCCCACCTGTCGGCGCGCCATAGGGTATCCCGCGAAACACCTGAATGCCGCGGTCGATCGTGCCCCGGACCTTGCCGTCGCGGGTCGCCACGACGGGAGTCGCGCTCGCAAACGCACGCGTGCCTGGCAGGGTCGTGGCCGCAGTCGCCGCGAATCCGCCCAGGAACCGGCGGCGCGAGGCCGTGGATCGCAGAATCTCCCCGTCCGTCATCGATGCTCTCCCAATCCCGCTCGATCCTGAGGCGCACCCCTATCGCGTTCGGATGCGCCGGCCTCGCTCCATTTGTCGTTCGTTCAGAAGCTGGCGCGGACGCCCATGCGATAGCGGCGTCCGATATTGTCGTAATAGACGCCGTTGTTGTTGCCGTTCCAAAGCGGCGGCGCGAGCACGTCGAACAGGTTGTAGACATTCCCGAACAGCTCGACCTTGCGCGATCCCCGGTCGATGAGATCGAAGGTGATGCCCAGATTGGTCATGAAGCGCGACGGCACCCGGTTCGTGTTGATGCTGTTGGGCAGCAGTACACTGTACCCCGGGTCCTGCGGGCCGATGAGCGTGGCGTCATATTTGCCCGCGGAGATATAGCGTCCCTCGGCGTGCACGCCCACCGGACCCCAATCGACCGAAACGTCGCCGTCGATGATCCAGGAAGGAACGCCGGCGGGTCCGTCGTCGCCCGCCCGATTGACTCCCGGGAGCGCGCTGTTGGTGTAGTCGATCGCGTGCGTGGCGAGGATCCGCAGGTCCAGGGAGCGGCCCGCGCCCAGCGAATGGCTGTAGCCTGCCTCGAAATCGAGCCCGCGAACCTGCTGCCGGTTCAGGTTGAGGAACAGCACCGCGACCTTCTGGAGCAATCCGTTCGAATCGCGCGTGACGAGCGCGCAGATCGCCGGGTCGTTGCGGGCGTTGCAGGTGTCGACGATCACTTGCGCGCCTAGCGTCGCGATCGCGCTGTCGATCCGGATATTGTAATAGTCGGCGGAGAAGCGGAAACCGCGCAGGGCGCCCTCTGGCTGCAACGTCGCTCCGGCGGTGAAGGTTTGCGCACGTTCCGGTTTCAGGTTGATGTTGCCGCCGGTGAAGGTCTGCGCGAACACCTGGGTCGAGGTTTTGGTGTCGACCAATGCCGCCTGTCCGCCGACCGGCGTGGTGAACAGTTCGGACGTGTTGGGCGCGCGGATATCGCGCGATTGCGTGGCACGCAGCATCAGCCAGTCGACGGGGCGATACGTGGCGCCCAGCTTCCACGTCGTCGCGTCGAACCGGCTTTTCGTTCCCGCGCTGGTGTTGGTGTAGCGTGCCTGGCGGACGGCGCCGTTGATTTCCAGGCTCGAGCCCAGCACGCTGTCCCTGAGCAGGGGAATCGCCAGTTCGGCATAGCCTTCGATCACGCCGACCTGGCCTTTGGAAGGAGTCTGATTGAAGACGTAGAAGCCGTTCGTCGCCGATATTGGATCCACCGCGATCCGAAGACCGTTGCGCCGTGCCTCGACGCCCGCTGCCAGCCCCACCGGGCCGGCCCAGGTGGCGAAGGGTTCGCCGCGGACGTTGAACGCACCCGCGGTCTGCGTGAACACCGAATTCTGGACGGTCGTGCCGAACGCATAGTCCTTGGCCGCCTGCGAATAATGACCGTTGCCCAGAATATTGAGCGCGACGCAGGCGGGATCGTTGTTGTTGGGATTGGCGTCGGCGTTGACGCGGCAAACGGGCGTGCCGCCCGGGCCAGCGACCGCGTCGATCGCCTTGGCGTAGCGCGCGGTGATGCGATTGTTGATGGAACGCTGCTTATAATCGGTGACGCCGTACTGCAGATACGCGTCCCATTTCCAGCTTCCGCCAAGATCGCCGCTGCCGCCCGTGACCATCCGCATCGTATCGCGAACCGAGGTGCTGTCGATCGTGCCGAACTCGGTTCCCAGCTTGCCCAGGGTCAGCGCGACGATGCCGTTGGCGGTCATCGTCTGCTTGATCGACGCGGGGAGGAAGGGATTCTCGATCGAGATGACGGCACCGGGCGCAGGGAAGCCGATGTCGCGGATCTCCGGACCCGTCACATAGCCGGCGACATGGCCATAGCTTGCCTCGGCGAACCAGGTGAACGCCGGCGAGAATTCATATTCGAAGTGGCCGAGCGCATTGTAGCGCTCGACGGGGATGGAAAGCGCCGGATCGCCGAAGAAGGTGTTCAGTCCTGCCCCGCTGCCGCCCTCCTGAAACAACGCGGAGGGGAAATTGCCATAAGTGAAACTGGCCGGCTGCGCATTGCCGGTGAACTGGATTCCGCTCAGCGGGCCGCCTTTGGCCGGCGTCCGCACGCCCGCCGCATTGATCGTTGCCGTGATCAGGCCGCCCGGCGTGAGCGAAGAGGTGTGGACGTTATAGGAAATATTGTGCGCGGGACGGCCGCCGGCACCGGGCGTGCCGGTGAGATCGCCGACTTCGTTGCTACAGAAGGTGCGCGTATAGCAACCGCCGACCCCTTCGTCCTTGTTGTATTCGGCGCCGAACACCGCATGGCCGCGTCCGTCATTGAAGCTTGTGCCGGCGGCGAATTGCGCGAAATATTGCTGGCCGTCGCCGCGATCGGAGATGCCATATCCCGCCGTCGTCTTGATTCCGCTCAGCGTCGTGTCGAGCAGGATATTGATGACGCCCGAAACCGCATCCGAGCCATAGGCGGCCGAGGCCCCGCCGGTCACCACTTCGGCGCGCTGCACGAGCAACGTGGGAATCAGGTTGAGGTCGACCGTGCCGCTGGATGTGCTGGGCGTGAAGCGACGGCTGTCGACCAGCACCAGCGTGCGCGCGGCCCCGAGCCCCCGCAGATCGGCGATGCGCGCGCCCGCATTGGCGGGGAAGATCTGCTGAGTCGCCGGCGTCGTCGTCGCGCGAAACGAAGGCAGCTGCGCCAGCGCCTCGCCGACGGTTGGCGAGGCCGTCTTCGCGATCAGCTCCGCACCCAGCACCGTTACCGGTGTCGGCGCAGTAAAGCCGCTGACGCCGAGCCGCGTGCCGGTGACGGTGATTTCGTCCCGCGCATCCGTTGAGACGGCGGCGTCTTCAGGCGGAGGATTCGAGGTCGACTGCGCGGCGCTCTGATCCGCCGACGGCGCCGTCTGGGCCGAGGCTGCGATAGGGAAGGGGAACAGCGCCGCCAGCGCTGTTGATCCGAGTAGAGCCAAATAGCGCAGCGATCCGATCGCGCCCGCCCGACGTTCCCTCATTTCGCGCCCTCCCACAATGTTGATTATTCAATATTGATAAATCAACACATGAGTTTTGCAAGCGTGAACAACCCGCCGGGCGCGCATATGCCGGGGCCGGCATCACTTCTCGATGCTGACCGCCGTTACGGGCGCACGCCAGCGGTAGGACCACCATCCGACCTGTTCGCCGCCGAGGACCAGCGAACGGCCCGCTTCCTCGGATTTTCCAGCAGGCAAAGGCGAACCGCGAACCGCTGAATGCCTGCCGGAACGTTTGGAATGGCCGTTCCGCATGCGCGTTCGAACGATCAGTTGGGATTCCCGACCGGGATAGGCGGTGTGCCCTTGTAGGTCACGAGCTTCACCCGAAGGACCTGTTCGCGGTCGGTGAAGTTCAGGCCATAGTCGACTGAATCACCGTTCCACAGGCGGCGGAATATCCATTTGCCATGGTCGAAATGGCCTTCCTCCACCCGCAGCAGCATCATCGATTCCAGGGGAGCCGGCTTGCTGAGGCCGAAATAGACGCGAGAGCGGAAACCGGTGACGAGGAACTCGTTCTCGCCCAGCTGCGCCACCGCCACGCCACCCGAAGGTTCCGGATTGCCGGTCGGCTTATCGGTGCCGAACTGCCACTGACCGAAGGTGACGGTCATGTTGTACTTGCCCATGTCGATGTGCTGGGCGTGCTGCGCCTTGGGATCGGTGGGTTCGGCCACACCCCATGTCTTGCCTTGCGCGGCCCATTCCGCCCATTCGCGCTGCATGGGTGCGAAGAGGCGGTAGTTGCGCGCGAACATCTCCATCGTCGCGTCGTCCAGGTCCTTGGCCCCCAGCGGGAAATTGTAATAGCCGGTATAGTCCATGCCGAACGGGGCGAAGCCGATCGCCCCCATGCCCACGGCCGGGAAGAAGTAGCGGGCAAAGTCCTTGTCGTTCCCGGTTTCCGGTACGAACAGCGCATTGTCCGGCCGGTCGTAATAGCCGAGATAGGCCATATAGGCGGCATGGTCGCGCGCGTAGATGTCGGGCGCGACGATGTCGATCGCCGGCGCGGCCGCCTTGTAGACGTCGATCACGTGATGCACCGGACCGCCGCTGGAATAGGTCGAGGCCGGCTGCCGCCCGAAAGCGGCGGCGAGCGCGGCGTTCATATACATGGGCAGCGGCATTACCGCCTTGCCCGCCGCGGCGATCTCATTGGTGTAACTGGCGATCGACCAGGCGTGGAAAAATTCGTCCGCGTCGGACCCGAACACCTCGCGCCAGCTGCCCGGCTTCTTTTTCATCTGCTTCAGCAGCGGTGCGGGAACCTGGCCATCGAACAGCTTCTGCGCGACGGGCGAGAAATCGCGCACGCTGCCATAGCTGCCCGGCTCGTTCTGCGGCTGAATCATGATCACGGTGTGTTGGGGATCGTGCTTCTTCAGATATTCCATCAGCCTGACGAAGGCGCGCTTGTCAGCCTCCAGCGTCGAGCGGTAATGCGGCGAGAGCGCGTAATGCACCTCGCCTTTCGCATTGATCATGTGCGGGAAGCGCTTCTGGTCGAGCTTGACCCAGTCGGGCGCGTAGCTTGGCGCCGTGTTTTTCCACGTGCCGAACCACAGCAGCACGAGGCGCAGGTTGCGCTCGCGCGCCTGCGGCAGCAGCGCGTCGAGGAACGAGAAGTCGAATTTGCCTTCCTCCGGCTCGATCTGTTGCCAGCCGATCGGCACCTCGACGGTATTGGCGTGCATTTTCTCGATCGCGGGCCAGACTTCCGGCAGCATGTCGGGATAGTTGGCGCTGTTGTTGACCTGCGCGCCGAGCATCAGGAAGGGCTTGCCGTCGACGATCAGGGCATGTTGGCCGTTGCGGCTTTCGAGGCGCGGCGGCGCGCTGTCCTGGGCAGCCGCCGTTGCAGCGGGCGTGAGGATGGCGGCCAGCGGCAATAGCCAGTGGGTCAGTCGGTGCATGCGAATCTCCGTTGCGGAAACAAGAATTTGGTCAGCAGACGCGGGCTCGAGCCCTGCTCACTGCAGAGCGGGCAGGGCCGGCAGGTCAGCCGGGGGGAGGGGCGCTGGCGGGTCGCCCGCGACCTCCTTCCGTCCGGTGCGCGCGAGCCATGCCCTGACTGGCCGATCGACATAGCGCTCCGCCGCCCAGGCGAAGACGACAAGGCCCAGTACCAGTGCTGTGGAAACCAGCCACAAGGTCACGGAGTCATGATTCCCCTGCCACAGCCAATGGGCGTAGATGTCCACGAAGGGATAATGGAGGATATAGATCGGATAGGAGATGGTGCCGAAGAAGCGGCACAGCACGGCCAGCCGTCCGGTCACCGCGCTGCCGGCGCCGGCCGCGACCACCAGCGGGAAGGCCAGGATCACGATCGCCGCATCCATCAGGCCGGTATAGCTGCTGTTGGGCAGCATGAAGATCGCCAGCAGCACGGCCGACAGGATCGGGTAGCCGCCCCGCATCCGGACGATCCCGCCGATGCGATAGAGCAGCATCCCGGCGAAGAAGGGATAGCAGACACGCACCGGCGCCAGCCAGAACGTTTCCCATGACCATCCGTCCAGCAATTTCCCGTGACCGACCGCCGACAAGCCCAGCACCACCGCGCTGAGTACGACCAGGCCCGCAAGCGCGCGTACGCCCAGGCGCCGCACGAACAGGGCATAAGCGATGTTGACGGCATATTCCTGCAGCAGCGACCATGACGGGCTGTTGAGCGAATGGGTGGCGTCGAAGCGGTTGGGGAGATCGGGTGCGGGTAGGAGCAGGGCGCCCAGCACCGCGTTGACCGCGATCAGCCAGAAACCCGCATTCTGGCTGTTTCCGGCAAAGGGATCGAAGACATAGTCGATCAGCCCGAGCAACAGTCCCAGCAGCACCAGCGGATGCAGGCGGGTCAGGCGGATCCGGAAGAAGCCGGCGATCGACATCGCAGGCCAGCGCCGGTCATAGGCGTGCGCGATGACGAAACCCGAAAGCAGGAAGAAGAAATCGACCGCCAGATAGGCGTGGCGCAATGGATTGCTGGCGGAATCGGGGAAAATATACTCGCATAGGTGGAAAACGACCACCGCTACCGCAGCCGTGCCGCGCAGGCCGTCAAGCACCTCATAGTGTTTCGTCATGCTCATCTCACAACCTGCAGGGATCGGTTTTGGAAAGAAGCGCGGCCGGATGGAGATCACGCTGCGAATGCGACGGTCGCTACGGTTGAAGGGGATTTCCCTGGGCAGCTGCTCCAGCGGCTTCAGTGGGAGAAGTCGCGTGCAGCATGTCCGGTGGAGGCTCGTATTGCCATGTCACCCGATCGCTCAGCGCCTCGCCCTTTGCCGTCGCGCGGACCTCGATCGCATTGGCGCCCCTCCGCAGCGTTACGGGCCAGCGGACGATGCGATCCACGGCGGGGCGCGTGCCGATCTCCACGCCGTTCAGGAACAATGTCGCGGCGGGCGCGCTGGTGTAGATCTTCACCGTTGCGTCGCGATCGCTCCGCTCGGTGAAGCGGCGGCTGGTGATGTAGAGCGTCGGCTGATCCGACCACCATGCGCGATACCAGTACCAGGCGTCCTTGCGCACCTTGCGATCATAGGTGACGAGGCCTTTGTCGTTGATCCCGCGTCGGTCGCCTTCGTTCCGCCCGGCTGAGGCAAGATCGAATCCCACCCAGATGAAGGTGCCCCACAGATAGGGCTTGTCCTTCAGTTCCAGCCAGTTTCGTTCATGGTAGAGCGCCTGATATTGCTCGGGATGCCAGCCGCTCGCCGGTACGACGGTGCGTGGCGGATCCTCCTGATGCAGGATGCTCGCGCCTGCGCCATATTCGCTCACCGCGAAGGCGCGATCGGGGTGCCTGGTATGGAATCCCTCCGCCCATTCGCCGATCGTTCCCTTCTGGTCGGGATACCAGCCGAAATAGCGGTTGAAGCCGATGACGTCGGAGATCAGCGCCTTGGGATGATCGTCCTGCTGGCAGCAATGGGCGTAGGTGGTGGGCCGGTCCGGATCGGCCGCCTTCGCAACCTGTTGCAGCGCGCGCAGCACATGTTCCACCACCGGCTCGGTCGAATAGACCTCGTTGCCGAGGCCCCAGATCACCACCGAGGGGTGGTTGTAGTTCTGGGCGATGAGTTCGCGCATCTGCTGCGTGGCGTTGGCGAGGAAGGCGGGGCCTTCCGCGACCACGCCGTTGATCCCGATCTCCGTCGAGAGCGCCAGGCCCAGCCGATCGGCTTCCTGATAGGCGGCCTGGGGATGTTGGAAATGGGTCAGCCGGACGGCGGTGGAGCCCATGTCGCGGATGATCGCGAAATCCTCCCCGACCTCGGCATCGGTCACCCCGGTGCCTTTTCCCGGCCGGGCGCTGTGCATCAGGTTCACGCCGCGCAGCGGATACGGCTTGCCGTTGAGCAGGAATCCCTGCCGTGGATCGATTCTCACGGTACGCACGCCGAGCGGCACCGAAACCTCGTCGCCGCTGTCGCCGATGCGGACGACGATTTGGTAGAGATAGGGATCGCGCACCCCGTCCCACCGGCGCGGGGAGGGAAGGCGCATGTCGAGCGCCACGTCACGAATGGAACGCCCCGGCAGCCGGACACTGACGGATGTGCGCGCCACTTCGCGCCCCTCCGCATCCAGGATGCGTGCGACCACGGGCACGCCGCGCGCGCGCGACCCGTCATTGGCCAGCTTGGCAACGGCCGAAACCGCGGCGGCATCGGCGGTGATATCGTGGGCGCGGGCGTAGAATCCCGGCCCACCATGATCGAGCAGGTCGAAATGCACCTCGTCCGTCTCGATCAGCGATACGGGGCGATAGAGCCCGCCGAACACCGTGAAGTCGCCTCCCAGCGGCGAAACCGTCGGGTTGGAGCTGTTGTCCACGCGCACCGCCAGCAGGTTGCGGCCCAGCGCCAACCCGCCGGTAAGGTCACAGCGGAACGCCGCATGGCCGCCCTCGTGACGGCACACCGGCTTGCCGTTCAGATAGACGTCGGCGACCAGCGCCGCGCCGTCGAACTGGACGAACAGCCTCCGCCCGGTGCGGAGCCCGGCGATCTCGAAGGCGCGCCGATACCAGGCCGGGCCCCGATAATAGGAGCCGTCGCCGGTCTCGGCGGCGTTGAAAGTATGGGGCAGGGTGACGCGCGACCAGCCGCTATCGTCGAACGAAGGCGCGACGGCCCCGGGATGTTCGCCCTGCGCGAACCGCCAGCCGGCGATGAGCGCCGCCGTTTCCCGCGACGCGCCGACCATTTGGGCAAGGGCCGGTCCGGGCGCCCAAAGGAGGACCAGAGAAAGAATACAGGCGAGCAATCTGAACATCGTCGGGCGCGCTTCAATCATCTCGTCTGCCGTGGCGGGGCGCTTTGAGCGTACGGCATGGGTCAGTATGGACGATCGTGACATCCGGCTTGCCCTCGAGGTCGAGCGCCGTGCCGGGGCCGATCCATCGGTCATGGATGATGCGCTTTGTCGGCGTGCCGACAAAGCGGCCCATGCCTGCGCCGAATTCTCCGTTGGCTCCGGTATAAATGTCGACGGGCACAAACTGCTCTCCTGGGCATTCTTTTTCTACGGCGCGATCTTGGCCCCGCCGTGCCCATTTCCGTCATCGACCCACCCTGGGCGGGTGAGATCGGCGCTTCTCGCGGGGCGCGCGACAATCCGACCGGATTATTCTTGGTATGCGACTTCGATACGCCGCACGGGATTGGTGCGGTCGCGTAGAAAGAGGCCGGGCACTGCGCCCGCCCTGGAGGTTGCTGAATTCGCCGGTATCGCCCCTTCGGTGCAAATGATCGTCCGATCCGAGCCCTTCCGGTGGAGACTCAGAAGGCCATTCACCGAAAATATCTCCCTATCCGTATTCCAAGGAGGGGTAGGAAATAAATCCCATGCATTTTTCTTGGACTGTGTGGGAGTTTATTATACTGAAAGTGAATTGAAGCTTCACCGCGTCTTACTTTTTGTATGGCATCCATGCTAACCCCTCCGCATATTGCCTTGACCGCGACTCTTAGAAAGATCCCGAAGCAAGAACTAGCGGTGTCGGGGGAATTGTTTCGGACCGGAAAATCTGGGCTGCAGACCGGATGCAGCGGCGGCGAGGCGGACCGATCATGCGAGATTCCGCACGAATCGCGGTACCCCGAGGGCAATTAAGGGGCGGAAGTCCGGCCGCAGCCCGCGTCGGTGGAAGCCCGAAAGCGGTCATCCGTTTAGCACGGACGAAGCACGCTACGCGACCGATGTGCCCCTGGCCGGCCTATGCGCATTATACGGGCGGCGATCCGCACAAGGCTGAAAGCTTCTCTTGCCGCGCCGCAACGGGTTGAAAAGATCGTCCATCAGTCGAGGGGGGCTGCTACAATGAGCAGGGTGTACGATCTCCAGCTAAGTCATGGACCCGCTGATCAAGCGTTGGTTATAATGCAGTATAATTAAGCACTTGATTGTATTCATGCACAAATATTCTTAGCAATAGCTGCTCTCTAATCATCTTTCGCGACGGTGCATAACATCTCAATTTCGAAGGCGTAGCCAGGCGAGAGGGCGCGCGCGTCCTGCCATTTGCCGCCGATAAAGCTGAGACCTCCCGTCCAGTTGCGACGCAACCTGCTTGCGGCACTTGCGAGTGAGTTTCTGCCTGGCTTACGAGCCGCTCAACCGACAGCTGTATGCCACTATTCAGTCAGTGCCTTGATCAATTCGTGCTTGGCGAGCGGCTTTTCCAGTATGGCGTGAAATCCCGCTGCCCGCGCGCGGTCGATGAGCATCGGTGTGGGCTCGGCGGTGATGAGCACCGCCCGGCCCTGCCAGCCCGCCGCCCGTAAGCTTTGGAGCAGCGCGATCCCATCGCCGTCCTCCAGGAAGTAATCGGACACGAGCAGGTGGACGCCGGCCAGCATCTCGCGCTTTAGCGCCATCACCGAAGCCGCCAGCGCATGCGCACGTACCTCGAAGCCACTCCACTCGAGCAATAATTGTAACGAGCGCCGTACTCCCTCGTCGTCCTCCACCAGTAGGACGCGAAGACCGAGCGGCGCAATTTCGGGGGGCATTCAGGCGACTTCTGGCTGGAGGATCGACATCCTCATTTTGCCACTGCTCGGCGCGCGGGTCGTTACGTGATGGCCCCAAGGCGGCCGCTACGGGTTTGCCCTTAGATCGTCAGCCGGCGAGGCCCGCCGCGAACGCGATTTTGAGCGCCTCGGAAAGGCTGCGCGCCTTCAACTTGCCCATCAAATTCGCGCGGTGCACCTCGATCGTGCGCGGCGAGATGCCCAGATCGTAGGCGATCGTCTTGTTGGGATGTCCGCGCACCAGGCCGCGCAGCACATCCTGCTCCCGCGGGCTGAGCGCGTCGATGCGCGCCCTTGCGTCGTGCCGCGCCGCGCCGCTGTGGTCGTCATTCCCCATCCGGGCGAAAGCCGTGGCGATCGCGTCGAGCAGTTGTTCTTTCTCGAACGGCTTTTCGAGAAAGTCCACCGCGCCAGCCTTCATTGCCTGTACCGCGGTTCCGATGTCGCCATGGCCGGTCAGCACGATCACCGGCATCATCACGCCGCGTGCGTTGAGCTCGCGTTGCACCTCCAGTCCATCCATCTCGGGCATGCGGATATCGAGCAGGATGCATCCCTGCGGAGCGTGCTCGGCCTCGCGCAGAAAGGCCGTTCCCGACGAATAGAGGCGCGTTTCGAACCCCGAGGTTCGCAACAGAAAGCTCGCGGATTTGCGGACCGAGTCCTCGTCATCGACGATATGGATGAGTTGGTCGTCACTCATCGATCTCTCCCTCATCGGCGGTCATGATCGTGAACTGAAACACGGTGCCGCCGCCGATCCTGGGCTCTGCCCAGATTCGTCCGCCATGCGCCTCGACGATCGTCCGGCAGATGGAGAGACCCAGTCCCATCCCCTGTTCCTTGGTGCTGGCGAACGCCTCGAACAGCTGCGGCGCCAGCGCAGGGTCGATTCCGCTGCCGGTATCCGAGACGACGACGCGGACCATGCCGTGGGAGTCGCGCGCAGTACTTACCGCGATCTCGCGCAGTTCGTTTTCTCCGATCGCCTCGACGGCGTTGCGCAACAGATTGAGGATTACCTGCTGGATCTGGACCCGGTCGACCACCACCTTCTGGATCGTCGGATCGATGTCGAAGGTAACCCTGACGCTGCGCTCGCGCGCGCCCATCAACCCCAGCCGCGAGGCCTCATCGATCAGCGCGGGAAGGTTCTCGACGCGCTGTTCGACCTCGCCCCGTGCAACGAAATCGCGGAGCCGGCGAACGATATGCCCTGCACGAAGCGCTTCCCTAGCCGCCTCGGTCACTGCCTCACCGAGCAGGTCGAGCGGTGGATCACCTGCACGATCCAGCAGATCGCGCGCAGCGCGGGTATAGTTGGCAATCGCAGTCAGCGGCTGGTTGAGCTCGTGCGCCAGCGTCGACGCCATCGTCCCCATTGCGCTCACCCTGGCGACATGGATCAGCTCGGACTGCAATTCCTTGAGCTTGAACTCGGCGCGCTGTTCTTCGGTCAGGTCGCGGATGAAGCCGGTGAAGATTCGGCGCCCCCCGCTGCTCGCTTCGCCGACCGAAAGTTCCATCGGGAACTGCGTTCCGTCGCGGCGCTCGGCGACGATGATCCGCCCGATTCCGATGATCCGACGCTCGCCGGTCGAGCAGTATCGAGCGAGATATTGGTCATGCCGATCATGATCGGGATTCGGCATCAGCATCTTGACGTTGCGCCCGATCACATCGGCCTCGGACCAGCCGAACAACTTTTCGGCAGCGGCGCTGAAGGACAGTATATTGCCCCGCTCGTCGATCACCACCATTGCGCTGGGAACGGTCGCCAGGATGGACCGGACGTGCAGCTCACTATGCGCCAGCGCTTGTTCCGCGGCCTTGCGCGCGGTGATGTCGCCAATGCTGAGTCCGAAACCTCTCACGCTCTTGTCAGGGTTGCGTAGGGCGATAGTCGTCGCTTCCGCAGCGAATTCGGAACCATCCCTTCGGACGCGCCAGCCTTCGGATCGCGTCGGGCCGGTATTTGCAGCATTCTTGCGTTCCGTGGCCGGCTGGCGTGCGGCGACGTCGTTTCTAGAATAGAGGCAGTCGATCGGCTTCCCGATCATCTCCATCGCTTTCCAGCCGAACAAATTCTCCGCACCCGGCAGCCACGCTGTGACACAGCCGTCAACGTCAGTAAGAATCACAGCCCTGTCGGTGGCGCTCTCGACGAAAAGCGCTAGATCCTCGGCATTTGCGCCGTGGCTCATGGTGACAGATTGATAACTCACAATATCCCATGAACTTGATTAAGCATTATTGGATCTCGCGCAACGGGATTGTGCCCTCGGAAAAATACTTAGTCAGATTCAGGAATAAATCAGCCGGAGTGGAGGAATCTTCCCCTTCCGGCCAATACTCAACTGGCTGGACACTGACTGCTTTGATTTATACTGGCTGTACACGACCCGCATTCTGCAGATTGCGCGTTGCGACGGCCGCGAACACCGCCGATACGCCACTGTGATCATCCCAGGTGATCCGGTAGCTGCCGCTCAACAAAACCGGATGCGAATAGAGGCTCGCTGCCCCATCGGTCGCGCGCTGCTTTTGGATTAGCTCGTCGCTTCGCTAAAGCAGTACCGCTCGTGATATGTTTGAGCTGATGACCCGTTGAACCCGCCCCCTAAATTCAGACATTCCGGCCACTTGTGCGGCGCCCGGAAGCAGCCGCGCGTGGAAGCCCCTCATTGGAGAACGACGTTCTGCAGGATGCCGTCCATCTCGCGGGCAGCCGCCGACGTGATGTCCATCGCGTTGTTCCACCCGTAAGCGTGGTCGCGTTCCATCACGACGCCGCATGCGTTGCGCGTGATGACGCGGCTGAGCGCGTCGTTGAGCGCGCGATCGATCTGCTGCTGACCGCGGGTCTGCGCGGCGATGAAACGCGCATTCTGCTGCTGCTCCAGGCTCTGCGCCTGCTGGTTGAGGACGCCCAGCTGCCGCTGAAACTCGATGGGCGCGATGGCGCTTTGCCGCGCTTCGAGCGCCCGGCGATCCCGATCGATGGAGGCCCGCCGCTGCGCCAGTTCGCCGTTCAGCGATGCCTGCATCTGCTTCAGTTGCACCTGCATCGACTGGCCCGCGCGCGAAGCGCCGATGGCACCTGTCCGCGACAACAGGCACATCCCCGGAACCGGCGGTCCGAATGTCTGTGCGGCAGCGGGAACGCCGACAAGCACGAGTAGGGAGGTGGCGAACACGCCGATCAATCGCATAGCGCCACCTCTCCCTCAATCAGCTCGCGGCCGCAACCCGATCCGCGCAGGATTGCTCCTGCCAGATCACTTCGGAGACGGTGACGCTATAGCGCCCGCGCTGCCGCTCGAAGCGGATCTGCATCCGGCAGCGCACCCGCTCCACGCTTCCAGGCGCGACGGGGAAGAACAGGACATAATTCCACCGCCGCGTGATGCCTTCGCCGAAATGCGGCGGGCCGAGCAACGGATAGATGCTGAACTTGTCGACGCCGGGGGTGATCAGCCGCACCGAGGCGGGGCTCACCGTCACGCCCAGTTTCTTGTGCTCGAGCGGTGCCTTGTGAAAGGCCGAGGGATCGACCGACGCCACATAGGTCGTGGGCGGCGGCGAGGCTTTTTGAGCCATGGCCGTGGCCGGACTGATGAGGCCCGAAAGGATCGTGAGCGCGAGGAACTCGGTTTTCATTGTGTCCTCCTTGGAAGATGAGATGGGAGAGGGGGGTCAGAACTGGAAGCCGACGCCGGCATTGGCGCCGACGCGCCGCTGCGTGTCATAGGTCGCGCCGGCCTTGATGACGGTCTTCCCGTCATCCATCACGCGCGAGAGCCCGAGAGCGAAGGCGGACTGCCCCTGATAAGTGCCGGCGCCGAACGCCAGCATTCCGCGCCCCGGCTCGAACGCCTGGGGAAGTCCCGCCGCGGCCAGCGCGCCCGCGGTACCGGCATTGGCGTCCCTTCGGACCTGCGACAGATCGAACTCGACGCCGGCCAGCCGCGAGTCGGTATAGGCGTTGGCCGATTGCAGCGTATTGGCGAGGCCGTCGTTGAGCTGCTGGAGATTGACGGCGTCGGTCGGTGCGACGCCGGCCGCGACATTGTGCAGCACCGCCGCCTGGCCGCCCGGGTTGAACGTCACCGAATTGCGGCCCGGATCATATTGCACCGAATTGCTGGCCTGCTGCTGAACCGGGTAGAGCTGCGACCCGTTGACCGCGTCGGTCGAAGTCGCGTTCACTGCGCCCGCTCCGACATTCTGGACGACATTGCCGCCCATGTTGACGCTGGTGTTGGCGCCGACGGCGAGACCGCCATTGGCATTGACCACGCCGTTGAACGTCGGATTGTCCGCCATCGCGACTTCCAGCCTATTGCCGGTCAGCGTCACGACGGTGTTGGAGCCGGCGGTAACGTTGAGCGTGCCGTTCGACGGAACGTTGGTCGAGGGACCGCCATTGGCCTGGATGTTCCAGCCGGCGCTCGCCGTCGAGTTCAGCGCCTGCAACGCGTCGTTGACGTTGCTGTAGTTGTTCCCGCCGACGTTGAGGTTCGTCGTCACGGTGCCGGTCGTCGGATTATAGGTCGATCCGCCGCCCAGCCCGGCCGCCACGCTGTCGCCGAGATTGGTGACGTTGCCCTCGACGGTGGTCACTCGGTTTTCGAGATTGGTGACCGCCGTGGTCTGCGCGCCGAGCGCGTCGCCGACATTGTTGTAGGTGTTCCCGCCCACCGTGTAGCTCGGTGCGGTATAGGCGCCGGTGGTCGAATTGTAGGATGCCCCGCCGCCCAGCGCAGTGGCGGTATTCTGCGCCACCTGGTTGAGCTGGCTGACGTTCACGGCATCGGTCGGCGCCGAGCCCGCCGCGACATTGGTGAGCTGCCGCTCGGCGCCCGCGCTGCCTACCGAAACCTCGCCCGCCGAGTTCTGCGGTGCGGCGAGGCCATAGCCGGTATAGCCGGTCCGCGAGCCGACCGCCGTCGTCGCCCCGGCACCGAGCGCGACGCTGCCCGAGAAGCTGGCGTTGGCGCCGGGGCCGATCGCGATCGACTGGATGCCGTTGGCGATCGAATTGGTGCCGAAGGCGATGCCGTCGGCCTGCGAGACATGCGCGTTCTGCCCGATCGCAGTGCCGCCCGGCGCGGTCTGATCGACGATCGCACCGTTGCCCATGCCGATGCCGTTGTCGCCGTTGACCACGGTGGTCGGGCCGACCGCGATCGATTCCGCGCCCGCCGCGAGCGAGTCCACCGCCGCCGAATTGGCATGGAAGTAGAGCACCGGAGTCACCGAGACCGACCCGATCGCGCCCTGGAGCTGGCGCAGCGTTACGGCGTCCTGCGCATTCGTGCCGTCGGCGACGTTGGTGATCTGGCGATATTGGTTCGTCGTCGCGTTGCCTACCGAAACGGCGCCGAGCAGCGTCGCGTCGGTCGTGTTGTACGGAACGAAGCCGATACCGGTCGGGATCGTGCCGCTGATCGGCGCGATCGCACGATCGGCGAGCGAACCGCTGCCCAGCGCCAGTGAGCCGTCGATGCTGGCCTGGGCCCCGCGGCCCAGCGCGACTGCATTCCCGGCGACGGCGGTTGCCTGATAGCCGAGCGCGGTCGAGCCCACCCCTTGCGCGAAGGCGTCGGTCTGCGCGAGGCCCGTCTCGTTGGTGCGGGCGTAGCGAATGCCGATGCCGTTCGCGTCGGTATAGGCAGTCGAGGTATCTCCGGTGATATTGGTGAGCGCGTTGCCGAGATTGGTGAGGCTGCCCTCGACCGTGGTCACCCGGCCGTCGAGATTGACGACATCGCCTTCGACCGTCGTCACCCGGCCATCGAGAGCGGCGATGTCATTGGTGTTGATCGTCACCTGGCTGTTGGTCGCGAAGAGCTGCGATCCGTTGACTGCGTCGGTCGAACTTCCGTCGAGCCGGCCCGCGGCGACATTGGTGATCGTGCGCTCGGCACCGACGGCGCCGATGCTGAGCGTGCTGAGCGGCGTGGTCCCGGCGAAATTATAGGTATTGCCGCCGATCAGCGCACTCGCCGTGCCCACCGCCGCTGTGGTGGTCGAGCCATTGCCGAGCGCGATGTCGCCGGCATTGTTGGCCACTGCATTGGGGCCGATGGCGACCGAGTCGGTCCCCAGCGCCTGGCTGTCCGCCAGCACCGAATTGGCGCGGAAATATTTGATGCCGCCACCGGTGGTGATGTTGGTGATGGCGCCTTCGACCGTCGTCACCCGGCCATCGAGATTGGTGATGTCGGTGGTGTTTTGCGTCACTTGTTGGTTGGTCGCGAAGAGCTGCGAGCCGTTGACCGCGTCGGTCGAGCTGCCGCTGAGCCGGCCCGCCGCGACATTGGTGATGGTCCGCTCGGCACCGACAGCGCCGACGCTGACAGTGCTGAGCGGCGTGGTGCCGGCGAAGTTATAGGTATTGCCGCCGATCAGCGCGCTGGCCGTGCCTACTGCCGCAAGCGTGCTCGAGCCCGAGCCGAGCGCGACATCGCCTGCGCTTGCCGTGGCTGTCGCGCCGTTGCCGAGTGCGACATTCCCGGCGAGGCCCGCCGCGCCGGCGGTCGAGCCGTTGCCGAGCGCGACGCTGCCTTGGCCGATCGCCCGGTTGTTGTTGCCGATCGCGACCGCGCCAGTGGCCTGGTTTGCGGCCGTGGCCGTTGCGGTTCCATCGCTGTTGGCGATGTTGTTCGCGCCGCCGGTGAAGGCGCCGGTGCCGCTGGCGTAGCTTGGATCGCCGATCGATACCGCACCATCGCCGAATGCGGTGTTGGAGCGCCCGATCGCCACCGCGCCGCCGGCTGCGGTACCGGAATTGGCGGTGCTCAGATTGCCGATGGCGACGTTCGCGCCGGTCGCGCCCGTGGTGGCGGTATCGCCCAGCGCGACCGAAGACGCGCTGCCGACCGTGGACCTGTTGCCCATGGCGACCGAATTCGTGAACCCCGCAACCGTGTTCTGACCGATGGCGATCGCGCGCGCTCCGGTTGCCGAGGCTGGAGCACCGGTGGGCACGGTTCCGCCGCCACCGCCGATGGCAATGGACCCGATCCCAGTTGCGCTCGCGCCCGCCGCCGGCCCGGAGCCGATGGCGATAGCATAGGCGGTGCTTCCGGTCGCCGACGCGCCGAGCGCGATCGCGTTCACGTTGAGCGCGGAGGATTGGGAGCCGATGGCGATAGCATTGCCGCTGAAGGTGTGCGCCGCGGAACCGATCGCAATCTGGTTGGCGACGACGCCGGCTCCCGGAGGTTGATTGAAGGCGCCATTGCCGATGGCGACACTATCCACCGTCTGCGAAGCCGCATTCACACCCAGGGCGATCGAATTCGCCCCGGTCGCGCCGTTATTGGTGTAATTGCCGCCGGTGACGCCGCCGTCGTTGACGCTGAGATAGTGGATGGCGGTCGCGTTGACCGTGTTCGCCAGCGAGTCGATCGACTGGTTGGTCGCGAAGAGCTGCGAGCCGTTGACCGCGTCGGTCGAGCCGCCGCTGATCCGGCCGGCGGCGACGTTGGTGATCGTCCGCTCGGTGCCCAACGCGCCGACGCTCACCGTGCTGGTGGGCGTAGTGCCGGCGAAGGCGTAATTGGTGCCGTTGATGGTCGCGCTGGCGGTCGGCACCGCCACCGCGGTGACCGATCCCGAACCCAGCGCCACGTCGCGCGCATTGTTCGCCACCGCGGTGTCGCCGAACGCGACCGCGCCCGCCGCCAGCGCGCTGCTGGTATTGCCGATCGCCACGCTGCCCTGGCCGACCACCGTGTTCTGGTAGCCGATGCCCACCGCACCCTGCGCTGCGATGCCCGGCGTGCTGATCGCCTGGCCACCGCCGCCGACCATGTTGGTGTTGCCCATCGCGACCGAGCCGTTGCCGGTGGCAGTATTGTCCTTGCCCTGCGCCACCGCGCCGTCGCCGGTCGCGGTGCTGGGATCGCCGATCGCGACCGCGCCGTCGCCATTGGCGACGTTGCCGGCGCCGATCGCCACTGCCTTGCCGCCGGTGGCGGTCGTGTTGGTGCCGATGGCGACCGAGTCGGCGGCGTTCGCAATCGCATTGTTTCCAACCGCGACCGCGGATAGCGCCGTGGCCTTGGCGCCGATGCCGAGTGCGGTACTGGCGATTCCGCTGGCATTGGCGCTGACGCCGGCAGCGAGGGAATTGTCGCCTGTCGCATTCGCGCCAGATCCGAACGAGGAGGCGTTTACGCCGCTGGCAACTGCCGTGTTGCCAATGGCGGTGCTGGCATTAGCGCTCGCATTCGCGGTATCGCCCACAGCCAGCGCACTCTGCCCGCCCGCGGACGCGCTGACACCCAGCGCCGTTGCGCGGGCGACGGTCGCAAGGGTGTTGTTGCCGATCGCGACGGTCCCCAATGCCGTGCCTTGGGCTCCAGAACCCGCCGCGACCGAGCCGAACCCGCTCGATACGGATTGGTTGCCCAAAGCCAGCGAATAGTCTCCCGAGGCATTGGCGACGGTGCCGAACGCCGATGCGCTGATTCCCGCCGCGCTGGAATTGAAACCGGCGGAGGCAGAATCGGCGCCGGCGGCGTTGGCCAAGCGCCCGATTGCCGTGCTGTTGACACCACCGGCGACGGACCCATGACCGCCGGCCCAGGCATAGGCACCGCTGGCCGTGGCGCCGACGCCGACCGCAGTAGAGTTCCCTCCCGAGGCAAGCGAGAAAGTGCCCAAGGCGCTGGCGCCCGCTGCGGTGGCATTGGCCTGGACGCCGAGCGCGACCGTATTGACGTTGTTCGAGATGGCGCCTTGCCCCACCGCCACCGCGCCCCCAGGGCCGGAGGCATTCGCGAACAGGCCGAGAGCCACCGTATATTGACCCGATGAAACGGACTGACGCCCAATCGCGACGGCGTCGTTCAGGGACGCCGTCACATCGGTGCCGATGGCGATGGCCCCGGGTGCAAGCGCTCCCGTTCCCGCAGCAGTGCGCGAGCCGAGATAGACGGTGTTGATCTGAGTCGCGGCCGCCTGGAAGCCGATGGCGACGGCGTTCTGGGCGCCGGCACTGGCGAGCGTGCCTTGCGCAATGGAATCCACGCCGGCCGCCGTCGGCTGGTTACCGATGGCGATACTGCGGGGTCCGCTCGCGGTAGCGGTGGTCGCGGTGGTTCCGATCGCTATGCTCTGCGCACCCGACGCGGTGCCGTTTCCGACGGCGGTCTGGGCTTGCGCCGCCGAGGGCAGCCCCAGCGCGACGATCGCGGCGAGGCCGCCGATCATGCCCGCCGGGCTCGCGGACGACAGCAATGCCGATCGGGCGCCGCCGCCGAAGCCCAGCGATCCAACGCCCAGTTCCTTGCGGTCGACGCCCAGCACGCGGTGCGCGCGGCGCAGCACGGCCATCAGCCGGCGCCGCTGCGTCCAGCCTGCTCCGTGCGGCCCGTTGATCCAGTTGCCCCCGAAATTGGAGTGGCGGCTGTGTGCGTTCGATGCGGTCTCGGCCTCGATCATGATATACTCCCTGTTGACTGGCCCGGCCCTGATGCGGCTCGGGCGGCGAAGTGGGCGCAATTGTCCGCTGCGTGCGGCACACGCCCGTGATCCCGATTGCTTGGTCGAAAGCGGCAGCCACCGTGCGACACGGCGGCGCCCGATCGGTGTTCGCTTACGCGCCTTGCGTGCCGTCGGTGATGGTCACGACGACGCAACTCTGGCCGCTCGCGATCATCAGTGCCTGCCCTTGGCCGCCGCCCAGCTCGTAGAGCGGCACTCCGGACAGATTGGCCTTCGTCGCGCTGCCCTTGGGCAAGAGGCCCACCATTTGCTGGCAAGTCCTCTGGAACGGCGCCACGCGCACGAACTGGCCTTCGCAGCCCTTGCCCCGCGGCGCGGCAAGGACCACGCCAGCTGCCTGCCCTTTGAGCTCGGGCAGATTATAGGTCATCCCCACCGTGCCTCGCACGAGATGGGTGTCGGGCGATTCCTTGTTGGTCTGGGTTCGCACCGCGTGCGTCGAGCCCTGGGCGACCAGGCCGCCCAGCGCCGAGTAGAGCCCGGTACAGGTCTTCGCGCCCAGCTTGGTAGCCTGCTCCTGGAAGAGATTGGCGGCCGCTGGCGCCGCTGCCTGCTGCGCCAGCGCGGAAACGCCCGCGCCGCCGGCGAAAGCGACTCCGATCATCGCCGCGACCGCGGTCAGGCGACGCTTCGGGCGCCTCGCCACTGCTCGGCTCCCGGGAGCCGCATTTTTCCCTTTTTGAATCACCCGCCGATCTCCCTTTAAAGCCACCGTCAAGTGCATGAATAACCTGCAAATGAAGTGACATCGACCGGATTTGGCTAGAAGAAGGAAGTTAACAAATGGTTAATGAGTCGATATTTATCGGACTATTCCCATATTTTTTGTAGTTAACTTGAGATCTCATGGAATAAAACTGGCACGATAGCCAAAATCAACCGAGTTGACTTGACCATAATTTGATTCATCGCATTTTCTAGCCTCCCGTCATTTGCGAGAGTGCTCCGAAAAGGGTTCGCGATTTTAGGGAAAAGCGCCGCTGCTTCCGATCATGTCCCTCAATCCAGAGGCTCGCGGCGGTCGTCCGTTCTCAATCTGCCAGGATCATTGTCTCCTTCGTAATTCGTCATTGCATGATCGACACACCTTCGCGGGCCGGCGCGGCCGGCGGATCAGCGTGCAATAAGGTGATGCCCTGCCGGCGATCGGCGCCTCGGCGCGATACGCGCGGACTCCGGCCGGAACTTCTCGGACGGCTCGGCCCGGAAATCGGAAAGACGCTTTGATGCCGCGTCGCGGCGCAAAAACGGTGGGCGCTCGAGCGGGACGCCGACGCCGTACGCAAGATCTGGGCCCACTAGGGTGCTCCCCGAAACACGCCGGCATGTGCCCCCGGCGGACGCATCATGCCATCCTATTTTGACAGATGAAAGTGCCGAGAAGGATTATTTGTGTGTTTCAGGAACGTTACACCGCATTTCTCATGCGTTATTTGTAAAATCCTGTAAAATGTCTGACTTTTGTTCCCCAAAAATCGGCTTGGCGAAATTACTGGGTCACGCCGCGCCGTGCGATTCGGCTCTATGCGTGAACATCGCAAATTTCGCCAAGCCCAGGGAGGGATCGGTCTGGCGGCTTACGGCCCAGAACCGGATATTCAGCGTGCGCCCCAGGTGAAGATCGCGCCGCCTCCAGTGGGCAGCAAATCACGATATTGACATAACTGTCGGATCAAAAAGCGGCGATTTCTAAAGGAGCTTGCCGAGCTGCTCGTTCGTCGCGGCGGTGATGGCCACCGATAGCAACCCGAACATCCCGAGCAGCTTCAACGCCAACGAGAGCGCCACGCACCCCCACAGTAGCCATGCACGACCGGTTTCCACTTCGACGCGTGGGAACCCAGTTTTCGATGGTCCACGAAACCGATTGGCGATGAGGGCGGCCGGGAACGTAACGACCGCATAGACCAGACCGGTGGCACAAGCGACGATCAGGATGTCCATCGTATTGATGTCGAATCTGGTCGGCGGAAAGCTGAGCAGTAGGCCCAGCAGAAAGCCCATCGTGGGCCAGGTGCGCAAACGAGTGTGATCGCGCACCACTTTCGAAGCCATATAGATACCCCCGTGCTCACCCGGCTGGCGCCGGGTGGTTCGTAACGTGCGAGCACGGGGCAGCACGCCTCCCGTATTTCCTACGAGAGGTATTTTATTCCGGGAGCCGCCCGACAGAGCGGACCCGTGCTCAGCACATGACAGTGCACCGCCTCCGGCTTACGAGACCGAAGCGGCGTGAAGGGTTTATGCCGAATGGGGCGGTGAGTCTATTCCGCCCGTTTGCGCGCAAGGACCTCCGGCCAAATATCTCATTGAAACGCTTGGGCGGCGCGTACACGCCATTCCTGCATGCCGACGGAACCCAGTATCTGAACCGATGTCCGATGCAGGGAAGCGCCGGTCCTGTTTATACCTCTTCGGCTGCTACGCGGCGGTACAGGCCAGCGGTGTGCGCTGACGCTTGAGCCGGTCTCTTATCCTGAACAAGGAACGTCGAAGGTGATCGGATTCGCGGTCGCACCCGCGTTGGTGTCGATGGTTGTCTGGAAGCTGCTCGATCATTTCCGCTTGGTCGACGCGAATGACGGCAATGCGCCCCATTGTCGCCGTTCGGCAGTCGCTACTCCATTCCCAAAAGCCGCCATTCGACAATGCGGGGCATATACCGGTTGGACATAGCCGAAAGGGCTGATCGAGTTGAAGGAAGCCGTGGTTGGTTTTCGGCTGCCTTTATCGTCGCGATGCGGGGCCTCACGCCGCGTTTGCGAACCCTCGCACCAGCGCATTATACTCGTCCGGTTTCTCGACCATCGTCAGGTGCGAGCAGCGGGCCATGACCTCGAGCCTGCACAGCCCGGACACGCCCGCCCGGATCGTCGTGTGGCAATCCATGGTGATTTCATCGAACTCGCCCGTCGTGAGGAGGACGGGCTGGGTGATGACATTGAGGTCCCTGTGCCGGTCCCAATCCTTGATGATCCCGGTGATGTAAAACTCGTTCGGCCCGTTCATGACGCGATAGGCGATCGACTTGGCCAATGCCTCGAACGAAGCCTGCGCGTCGGGCGTCGGCGGCACCCGCAGGACGAAATTGTCGTAGAATTGCTGGGTGAGCGCCGCATATTCCGGGCTGTCCATCCGGCCGGCCTTCTCCAGCCCGTGGAGCTTTGCGGCAAAGCCGTTGGGCAGGGAGTCGATCAGTCGCTGCTGGCCGGCGATGACCTGCGCCGTGCTAGCGCTCGCTCCGCTGAGCACGAGTTTCTCCACGCCGACGCCGCGTCCCTGACACATATATTCGATCGCGAGGAACGTGCCCCAGCTGTGTCCGACGAGGATGATTTCCGGGAGCCGGAGTGCGCGGCGCACGGCATCCAGTTCGTCCACCGAGCGCTGGATCGTGTAGAGCGTTTCGTCGGTCGGAGACTCCGCCTTTCCGCAACCCAGCTGGTCGTAGAAGATCACCGGCCGATCATCGGCTAGGGCCTTCAGGGACAGCATGTAATTGTGCGCCGCGCCCGGCCCGCCGTGGAGGATCAGCAGCGGGGTGCGCTTTCCGGAACCGAACCTGCGCCAATAGACCTTGCCGCCCGGAACCGGGCAATAGCCGTCGGTCTCCGGGATCGCGGGCAGCGACATCCCTCCTCCCGCTACGCCGGCCAACAACGCGGCCCCGGCCTTGATCGCCGTCCGGCGCGTCCAGGGACTGGTGCTGCTCATGTCATTCTTCCTCATGCGATCCCGGGCGTGGGTGCGTCGCGGTTGATCAATCCCGCACGGCGCAGATCGGTCCAGAAATCCGCAGGCACGACCTCGTTCAGCGCGGCGCTGTCCTCGGCGATGCGCCCGGGTCGGCTGGCGCCCGGGATCACCGCCGCGACCGCCGGATGCGCCAGCGAGAATTGCAGGCCCGCAGCCTTCATGCTGACGCCGTAGCGATTGGCGACCGCCTTGATCCGCGTGACCTTGTCGAGGATCGCAGGGGTGGCGGGCGCATACTCGAAGTTCGGCCCGCCGACGAGCGCCCCGGAGCTGTAGGGACCGCCGACGACGATACCCAGCCCGCGCTCCGCGGCTTTGGGCATCAGCCGCTGTAGTGCGCGGTCGTGGTCGAGCAGCGTATAGCGACCCGCGAGCAGCGAGCCGTCGGGGCGCGGACCGTCGAGGTCGAGCAGCAGCTCGATCGGTTCGACGCGGTTGACGCCGAGGCCCCACGCCTTGATCACCCCTTCGTCGCGAAGCCGGTCGAGCGCCTTGAACGCGCCCCGCCTGGCGCTCTCGAATACCGACAGCCATTCGTCGCCATAGAAGTCCTGGGCCACGTCATGGACCCAGGCGATCTCGATGCGATCGGTCTTGAGACGCTTCAGGCTGTCCTCGATCGAGTGTAGCGTGGCGCTCTCCGAATAGTCGTTCACGATCCGGTTGGGGCGACCATATTTGAACACGTCGCCCTTTTCGCCGAGGTCACGCGCGCTGACATCCTCGACTTCGTCGAGGATGATCCGGCCGACCTTGGTGCTGATGACATAGGCGTCGCGCGGGCGTGCCGCGAGCGCATCGCCCATGCGGATCTCGGCCAGGCCCGCTCCGTAGAACGGCGCGTTGTCGAAATAGCGGATGCCGTCGTTCCAGGCGGCATCGACGGTTGCGAGCGCTTCCGCTTCGGGAATGTCGCGGAACATATTACCGAGCGGCGCGGCGCCGAAACCGAGCCGGCCCGGAAGGATCTGCTTGAGGGACATCGTTTCGCTCCTTTCTGCTGCGAGGCACGGAGCGTCCGCGACGCTCCGTGCCTCGCTACTTCGACGCCCTCGCGGCAGTCTCGATGAAGGCGGCAACCTCCTGCGGATGAGACAGCATCACGGCATGGCTGCTGCTGATCTCCACCACCTTGCCGCCCGTCCGCTTCGACATCATGTGCTGGAGGCTCGGGGGGATCATGTGATCCTGCGTCATGAGCAGGAAGGACGTCGGTTTGCCCTTCCACGCGGCCGTGGTCAGCTTGGTCTGCGGCGCCTTCAACCCCCAGGGCATCTGGGCGGCCGCCATGAAGCGCGTAGTCGACGGGTCGACATCAGCGGCAAAAGCCGTCGGGAATTTCGCCGGATCGACGGTCAGATAGCCGTCCGCCGGCGGCAGCAGTGGAGCGCGTGCCTCGCCCGGATGGGGTTTTTCCGCGAGGTCGAGGACCGACTCGCCGACGTCCGGGGCGTAGGCAGCCAGATAGACCAGGCTGCGGACCTTGGGATCGTCCCCGGCTTCGGTGATCACCGCCCCGCCATAGGAATGCCCGACGAGGATCACCGGATGCCGGGCGGCGGCGATGGCGCGCCGTGTCGTCGATACGTCGTCATCGAGGGTGCGGGTGGGTTGCTGGACGACGAGCACGTCATAGCCATCGCTGGTAAGGTGATCATAGACCGCCTTCCAGCCGGCACCATCGACGAACGCGCCATGGACCAGCACGATGGACACCGGCTTCTCCGTCTGCGCCGATGCGACAGTGGACAGGGCGGCCGCAAGGGCCGCGGCAAATACGGAAAAACATGCGGATCATGACGTCAATCTCCCATGGAAGGTAGTGGGCGGTTTGGTTCAGGTGCTTTTGGGGTCGAGTATCTCGAAGCGCCTGACCGTGACGCCTCTTGGGTGAGTTCCGGAAGCCGCACGAACCCTTGCTCCTCTCGCTCCGAATGCCGCCTCTTTCATCTTCCGGGTGACGAGATCTGCGCGAGATGTCGCCGAACGGCATTGATGGTTTCGATTAACTCGACGAGGCTAGGCACCTCTCCTGAGGGGTGGCGATCTGAAGCTGGTGCCGGCGATGCAGTCGCACGGACCGGCGCGATGAAGCGATAGCCTCGACCGACGACGGTCGCGATAAACCGCGGCACGCAGGGATCGTCCTCCAGGGCTCGCCGCAGGCCAGCCACGTTCACCTTGAGATTGGTCTCTTCGACGTAGATGTTCGGCCAGACCCGCGAGATCAGCGTGCGCTTGTCCACCAGTTCGCCCGGTTTCTCGACCAGAGCCGTGAGGATGTCGAGTGCGCGCCCCCCGATTCTGACCGGCGCTTCCCGCTTTAGCAGTAACTGTTGTTCCGGCCTCAGGAGGAACGGGCCGAACGCAAAGCAGCGTTGAGCCGGTACTGCTTGGTCAAAACTGGATGCGTGCTCTGGTGAACGAGTCGTCCCCGGAAGAGCTTCGGAAGCGGCAGCAGTCGGCATTTCGACACTCCTCCAGGCTTGGCGCATAGCCTGACCAGTCGGCATCCGGCCCATCACTGGAGTGCGTTCGACAGTGCCGCCCCATCCGACAGCGGCAGAATAAGCTTCGGCTCCAACATCGGTCCATGGCCCCAAACCGGGGAAGCCGGAGTACCCATATGAGTGACAACACATCCCTGGCGCACGAGGTCGGCGACCAGGTGGAAAACGCTTTCGGTCGATCAACCCGCTGACGGAATGGCTAAAGTTCAATGATCCCTCGCTTGGCGGCAACCGTCACCGCGTGCGTTCGGTCCGCGACACCGAGCTTGGCGAAGATGCGCTTGAGATGCGCCTTCACCGTGTCCTCCGAGATGCCCAGCCTCCAGGCGATCTGCTTGTTCGGATTGCCGGCTGCCACCAGCGACAGAATCGCGATTTCTCGCTCGGTCAGGGCTTCGCCAACCGCATGCACTGCTATCTGCGTCGCGACCTCCGGAGGGATATGGCATCCGCCGCCGTGCACGGCGCGGATCGCGTCGATCAGATCGGTTCGCATCGCGCTTTTGAGCAAATAGCCGTTGGCCCCCGCCTTGAGGGCCCGCAACGCTTTCGCGTCGCCGACATAAGTTGTGAGCACCAGAATACGAACCTGCGGATGTTTTCTGCAGATCGTCTGGATCGCCTCGACCCCGTCGATGCCGGGCATCTGGAGGTCCATCAGCACCACGTCGGGGTTGGCCGCCTCGATCGCGGCGATCGCAGCGGCGCCGTCGCCAGCCTCCGCGACCACGACCATATCGGGCTGCCGCTTGATCGACCCGACGACCCCGTCGCGCAACATCGGGTGATCGTCCACGATCATCACGCGGATGGGATTGGCGGTTACTGAGTCATCCATCGCTGCGTTCCCTCGCGAACCAACGCCGCCAAGCCAGCCAGATTGGGCGCGATTTGTCGGCATGGGCAATGCTGGCCCCCGACCGCCACTTCGACTAGCCCCGGACTTAGCCCCTTCGCCTCACGCGCGTCGACAGCCAGCACCCGCCCAAGATCGTCATGCTACCTGAATTAACCCCGCTTCACGGAGATGAACAACCGCATGCCGTCTCGCGGCATACTATGTCATGCACCGTTGCGCTTCACCGCCAACCGACGCCACCAGGTCAGCCATCTACGTCGAGGTCTGTCGGCATAAGCGATCTCGGCCGCGATCTTCATTTCCACTTGCGTCCCGCCGGCCGGGGCAGTGGTGATGGCCAGTTGGCCGCCAATCTTCTCTGCCCGCTCGCGCATGCCGACGAGCCCAAAATGACCCGCGACGCCGCCCCGGGCAACGATCTCCGGCGCGATACCGATTCCGTCGTCGATGATGCGCAAGACGAGTGCTTCCGCGCCATAAGCAACGGTGATTGAGACTTTGTGCGCGTGCGCGTGACGGGAGACGTTGAACAATGCCTCGTCCGTGATACGCAGCAGTTCATCGGCAATTGCGGGGTAAATCTCCCGTTGCATCCCCTCGACGCCTACTCGAATCTCGATCTTGTCGGGAAGCAGAAGCCGCTCGGCGGTGCGGGTGACGACATCGGACAGGCTCCGTGCTCCGCTCCATCGGCGCAACTCATGAATGCGGTCGCGCCCGTCCACCACGACGGCCTCTGCGCCGTCGAGCGCGTCTAGCATCTCGCGGTGTGCCGGCTGAATCGCAGTTATGTCCTGCGCGATGTTGCTGAAGCGCATGATCAGCCCCTGCACGCTCTGCAACAGAGTATCGTGCAGCTCGCGCGCGATGCGATCGCGCTCGTCCAGCCGCTCGTTCATCCCCGCCCGGATGCGCTCGGCGACGGCGCGTAGCCGCAGCGAATAGCCGAGCCACAGCAGCGCCAACGCCAGCGCTGCGCAAAGGAAGTAGAATGGCCAGCTCTGGAAGAAAGTCGGCGGGATTTCGAACTCCAGTGTCGCGCCTCGTCGGTTCCATACGCCGTCGTCGTTCGCCGCTATAAGGCGGAACTTGTAGCTGCCCGGCTTAAGGCCCGTGTAGAAGGCTTCGCGGCGAGTGCCCGGGTCAACCCAACCGTCGTCCACGCCTTCCAACTGGTAACGGAATCGCACGCGCGAGGGTACGGAAAGACTCGGCGCGGTATACTCGATCTGGAGATTGGACGAGCCTTTTGGCAGCTGAATGGGCGTAGCGGTTGCATAGATCCGGCCACCGGAAACCAAGGACTTGATGATCACTGGCGGTGGGAGCGAGTTGAAGGAAAGCCGCTTGGGGTCGATCCAGGCGATGCCGAGCCTCGTCACGAACCAGAGGCGCCCGTCAGAGGCCTCCATCGCCGTTTGCGACCAGGAGTCCTGCTGCGCCACGCCGGGCATCCCGTCGTCGCGATCGAACACCCGTGCCTTCACCGGGCGACGGGTATGCGCGAACGCATCGTCCAGGTCGGCGCTCTCGATCTTGACCACGCCGGCCACGGTGTTGAGCCACAGGTCGCCTTGGGACGTTTCGACGATTCCCGCCGTCCGGCTCAAAACCGGGTGCACGTCCGATCTGAGTGTGACGAACCGCTGGCCGTCGAACCTTGCCAATCCGAAGTCGCCCCCCGCATACACATGCCGTCCCCGGACGGCGATGACGACGACCGTCCCCAACGCAAGATCGTTGCGCGCGGAGAATATCCGACGTGCATTCCCATCGACCATCTCGATGCGGCTGCCTTCCGCGATCCAGACGCGCCCAACCGCGTCGCGGAGCATCTGCATGGGCAGAATACCTGGGGTCGCCAGGCGTGGTTCGGACGTCCATCCACGCCCCTCCCGGCAAAAAGCCCCCTCCACGGACGAGACGCAGATTCGACCCGGGGTTTCCTCGATCAGAGCAAATGGTCTGCTCCTCGCCCACGGCAGCGGCACGTCCTGAACTGAGATGCCGGACAGAATGCCGAGCGTTCGGTCCGTGCCGATCCAGGTTCGTGACAGCGCATCGGTGTGCAGTATCAATGGCCGCCGCGGAAGTCGGACCAGCTTCCGGGCGACATACTCTGGGCTCGCTCTAAAGAGAGCGTCGTTTGATGTCACATACATCGAGCCCGCAGGGCCCGGCGCGATCCGGAAACCATTCCGCGAATCCGTGGGCAGCCCGGTGGCCACCACCGCGCTCGTCTCGCGAAACTGATCGAGGCCGAGGTTCGTCCCTACCCAAACATTGCCTTCACGATCCTCCAGGATGGGGTTGGCGAGATTGGAGGTGAGGCCGCGCTCCACGCCGAACATCTCTCTCCCGGCGACGAGCGCACCACCTCCCAAGCCGACGCCGCGGAGACGAAAGACGCCGCCACTCCCATAGGTTCCCCAAAGACTGCCGCGCCGATCGAACAGAATGCTCTCCGCTCGCGGATTGGCCGTCATCGGCGGCACCACCCACGTCGGCGTGGCTTGGGCAGGTGATGCTGCGATGCGCTGAAGACCAGGGCGGGCACCGGTGGTGAGCCATATCGCTCCATCCGGCGACTGCTTGAGCTTTGGCCTGTCCGAGGCCGAGGCGGCGATGCGCGAAAAGCGATTGGCGCCCGGACGCAACACCTCGAGTTCGCCACCGGCCGCTATCCAGACCGATCCGTCCGCCGCCCCGAGGACGCTGGTTGCCGCGCCCGGGGCTACGCCGCGAGAACGGCCGAAAATTTCCCATCCGCCCCGACGAAAACGCGCGACTCCCCCTCTGTCATTCTCGCCTAGGGCCGCCCAGATCCCGCCTGCGGTGTCCTCAGATAGCTCCAACACGGGCACCGGCGGGAGGCCTAAGTCGAACGTCGTCAGGTGGCCGGCGCGGAGTCTCGCCAAGGCACCTGATGCAAAGCCGATCCAAAGGTCACCGGAGCGAGTGGCAAGCAGGGAATTGACGTTGAGCGAGGGAAGGCTCTCGCCTTTGGCTGGTCGAAACTTCTCGAAACTCGCTCCGTCGAACCGGTAGAGTCCGCCTCCCGTGCCTAGCCAGAGGTAACCGTCGTCCGACTGGGCGAGAGCCCAGACCTCCGGCGGAGCTCCGTCCCTCGAAGTCCAGACGGTATGCCGCAGTTGTTGGAGGTTGCGCTGCGCATCCGCTGCGTACGCATCGCCCAGGCTCGCGAGGGCGGGGGCAAGCATCCCCAGCAGAAGGTATTTCCCAGCGGACCACATGCCCCATATTTCATCCAAAGCGGACGCGGTGTCACGCTGGAGCTGAGGGTCCCCCCGGTTTCTCATCCGGGAATGATGCGAGTTTCCGGCCTGCATCCGCCGGGATTAATCCCGGCGGATGCAGCATATTCGGCTGGCGTCAGCCAGCCAAGGGCGGTGTGAGGACGGCGGAGTGGACCTCTGTCAAGGCCGAGCAATTCTGCCAAAGCCGCCGCCTCGATCGGGATCTTGGGTGATGAATTTTCGAGGACGATTTGAGCTTCTTGTTCGTTCCTTCGTCACGACGCCGAAACGCGAACCCTCCTCGCTCTAAATCACCAAATCTCGACCATAGGCGATGATGGATGAGAGACGTCGTCAAGACCTGATGAATGAGAGCAGATCGGGATTGAGGACATCCGCATGTGTGGTCAGCATGCCATGGGGATAGCCCGGATACGTCTTCAGCGACCCGTTCTTGAGCAGGTCGACCGCACGCGGAACGGAACTTGCGAACGGGACGACTTGATCGGCCTCGCCATGCATCACCAGCACCGGCACGGTTATCTTCTTGAGGTCGTCGGTGTAATCTTCGAGCCAGGAGTCGACCGTCGCGTAGTGAGCGAGCGCGCCGCCGGCCATGCCCTGGCGCCACCAGTTCGCGATGATCGCCTCCGAAGGCTTCGCCCCGTCAAGGTTGTATCCGTAGAAGGGATTCTCGGGGACGAAACGGAAGAACTCGGCGCGATTGCCCAGCACGCCTGCCCGGATCGCGTCAAACCACTCCGGCGGTTGACCGGCCGGGTTATCGTCGCTCCGGTGCATGTTCGGCGTCAGGGAAGCGACCAGCACCGCTTTCGCGACGCGTTCTTGGTGGCGAGCGACATAGCGCGCCACCTCACCGCCGCCCGTCGAATGCCCGATATGGATCGCGTCGCGCAGGCCGAGATGCTCGGTCAGGACCGCGAGGTCGGCAACCCAGTGGTCCATGTCGTTGCCGGTGCTGGGCTGGTCGGATCGGCCATGGCCGCGCCGGTCGTGGGCGATCACCCGGTACCCGTGCTGAAGGAAGAAGGTCATCTGGGCGTCCCAATCGTCCGCCGTCAGCGGCCAGCCGTGGCTGAAAACGATCGGCTGACCCGATCCCCAGTCCTTGTAGAAGATGTTCACGCTGTCTGGAGTAGTGATCGTAGGCATCGTTCAGTCCTCTCGATTAATCTTCCTGCCCATCGTCTCCGAATCTCCGTCCATCCCGCCTCAGGCGACCACGACCGCCCGGAGGTTCAAGGCCCGGCGGTCGGCCAGCGCGCCGACATTCGCGCGATAATGCTGAAAATGCGGAGAAGCCCGATGCGCCGCGGCCGCATCCGCGTCGACATAGAGTTCGTCGAGCACAAAGACGGCGGGCTGGGATGGATCGGTCCAGAGGTCGTAGCGCAGATTGCCCGGTTCCGACCGGCTGGGGCCGATCAATCCTTCGACCAAGCTGCGCAGGTCGGCTTCCCTGCCCGGATGGGCCGTCAAGATGCCCACGGTCTTCACGTTGCTGGTCATCTCAGTTCTCCCGCTATGGCCGGCCCTCCTTGCGAAGCACCTTCTCGGCAGACTGCGTCCCTAGACCAGCACTCTGCATCGGCGGGGTTAAACGCGGTAAAACTCGGTCAGGCTCGAGCGTCAGCCGGCCGGTTCTGGGGCCAGGTTTTCGCTTAACCCAAACTAACCGCAATTCACGACCGAGACCCGAGACGCGAGCGTATCAGATGTGCGGCGGCTGCTTCGGCTGATCACCGCAACGGAGGACGTCATGAGCAAAGGAAAGGTCCTCGTCATTGGTTCGAACGCGACTCGCATCGAGACCAGGGGCGGATATTGGGGCGCTACCGGGCAGTATCTCAACGAAACGGTTGTGCCGGTGATGGCGCTGATCGACGCCGGCTACGAGGTCGTGCTCGCCACTCCGAATGGCGCGCCGCCGACGATCGACAAGGCCTCGGACGCGCCGGCGCATTTCGGCGGCGATGTGCCCGCCTATGAGCATGCCAAGGCCTTCTACGCCACTGACCCCTCGATGAGGGCGCGTTCTCTGCGCTCGATCCTCGACGAGGGGCTGGACAGCTATGACGGGGTCTTCATCCCCGGCGGCCAGGCACCGATCGTTGACCTGATGCAGGACCAGGAGGTCGGCGAAATCCTGCGCCACGTCCACGAGCATCACAAGCCGACCGCGATGCTGTGTCACGGTCCGATCTCTTCGACAGCGGCCATGCCCTATGCGCGCGAGTTCCGCGCTGCGCTGATCGCGGGCGATCCCGATAAGGCAGAGGATTGGGCCAAGGGCTGGCAATATGCCGGCTATCGGATGACCGTCTTCGAGAAGGCCGAAGAGAAGGTGATCGAGGACACAATCCTGCACGCCAAGCTATATTTCGACATGCCGTTTGCGCTCGGCCTGGCGGGCGCCACCATCGATACCGGGCCGGACTTCGAGCCCTATGTCGTCGAAGATCGCGAGCTGATCACCGGCCAGAACCCGCGCTCGGATCATCCGATTGCCGAAGCCCTCATCGCCGCCCTGGATCGCAAGCTCGGCCACGCCTGACCACGAGTGACCCGTTCAACCTGGAGTGACGTCAATGAAACATCTTATTGCAGGAGTGCTTCTCGCTATGGCTACCACCGCTTCCGCCGCCGCCCAGACCCGCGCGCCCGACAAACCCGTCTCGATCGTCCTGGTGCACGGCGCCTTTGTCGATGCCTCGGGCTGGAAGTCGGTCTACGACATCCTGACCAAGGACGGCTACGAGGTATTGGTCGTCCAGAACCCGACCGTCACGCTCGAGGGCGATGCCGAGGCGACGCGTCAGGTGATCGCCAAGGCGACCAAGCCGGTCCTGCTGGTCGGCCACAGCTATGGCGGCGCGGTCATCACCCTGGCTGGCGACGATCCGAAGGTGAAGTCGCTCGTTTACATCGCGGCTTATGAACCCGACGTGGGCGAGTCCGTCTACGACCTCGCGACGAGGCCCCACCCGGGTGAGGAAGCCGCACCCCTCCTGCCGCCGGCGGATGGATTCCTGCTCGTGGATCCCGCCAAGTTTCCAACGTCTTTCGCAGCCGACGTACCCGCCTCCACGACACGGTTCATGAACGCTTCGCAGGTACCCTGGGGCTTGGGAGCAGTTCAGTTCAAGCTCACCAAGGCAGCGTGGAAGAGCAAGCCTGTGCACCACATGCTGACGCTGGAGGACCACATGATTCCCCCCAGTCTCCAGCATTTCATGGCGAGCCGCGCGAAAGCCAAAATCGTGGAGATAAAGAGCAGTCACGCGGTGATGCTATCGCACCCTCAGGAAGTCGCGGCCTTCATCGAGACTGCGGCCGCCGACGCCAACTAGGCGCAACGTCCCGGGCGGCGGCGCGTGCGCCGACCGCCCGGAAACGCCGGTTGAGGGAAGATATTAGATGGTCGATATTTCACACGCGCCGAACGCATTGACACGCCGCCAGGCAATCATCACCGGCGGTGGTGCGCTGCTGGTCTCGGCGCTACTCGCCGCGAACGTGTCGGCCAGTGCCGTCACCGAGCGTTCCACGCGAAGCGCGAGCCTGACCCAGGTGCGTAACGCGACCCTGCGCATCGACTATGGTGGGGTCCGTTTCCTCGTCGACCCGTTGCTGGCGGACAAGGACGCCTATCCCGGCTTCGAGGGAACGGCGAACAGCCAGCGGCGCAACCCGCTGGTGCCGCTTCCCATGCCACTCGCCTCGATCGTCGACGTGGATGCCGTCATCGTGACGCACCTGCATCCCGACCATTGGGACGAGGCGGCGAAGGCCAAACTGAACAAGTCGCTGCCGATCTTCGCCCAGAATGCCGAGGACGCCGCCCAGCTCCGATCGGCCGGCTTCTCAGACGTGCGGTTGCTGACCGAAAACACCGAGTTTCAGGGAGTGCGTCTGAACCGTACTGGCGGGCAGCATGGCACCGACGCAACGCTGAGGGCGCTGCCGCAGATTCTCGGCCCCGTCAGCGGTTTCGTCATGAGTCATCCAGCTCACAAGACTCTTTATGTCGCCGGCGACACGATCTGGAACATTGAGGTCGAGCGCGCCATTGCCCGCTACTCCCCGGACGTGATCGTACTGAACGCCGGGATGGCGACGGTGATCGGACTCGATCCGATCATCATGGGTCCTGCTGACGTCCTCGCCGTGCATCGTGCCGCGCCGAACGCCATGCTGATCGCCAGCCACATGGAAGCCGTCAACCACTGCATCCTCAGCCGAGCCGACCTTCGTGCCTTCTCGAAACGGGATGGATACGAACAGCGCCTACTCATCCCCGAGGATGGTGAAACGCTGGCGATCTGAAAAGGCCTTCGCCATCATTCACGCAGGCTGACTGCGTTTACATGCCGACGGCAATCGCCTCCACTACTCCTGCTCGCACAATTCTATTTACGATCATCCGGATGGCAGCTATCGCCGCTCCCCCTCCTAAAAGCCGCTAGTCCGCAAACGGCCCAGGAACCGCCAGTCTGCTTCCGCAGACCTGCCGGTCCGCTACGCGCCCTCATTCCGGCCGTTCAGCGCATCAACGCGGATGCCCGAAAGCGGACCTTCCGGTTCACGCAGGATCGAAAGGCTGTGTCGACCCGGAAGCAAGAATTCGAGCCAGCGAGCGTGATCGGTTACGCGACTGGCTGGCCCCGTCATTGCGGTACGGCGGCACCAGCATAAGGGTCGTAGCCTGCTGGACGTTGCGGGAGCGTCGGCAACGGCGATATGTCGGCTGATTGCGCTAGGGGGGACGCAAAACCGGACGAGCCTTGGTCGCGCACGGCGCTTTCCAGCCCGGCGACGATGCTCGAGGCCCCGAAGAGAATGAAGCATCCCAGAACGATGGTCGCGGCACGGCGAAGATCGACGCGTCCGCTCAGTGCCATAAATCCTATGCTGGCGACGGATATGACAGCAACAGTCGTAGCGATGGTGCCGAGCAGGGTTTCTTCCAGCCATCGAACCGCTGTCACAATCGAACCTGATCCGGAGGGATTGGTCGGCGAAGGGGCGTAATCCACGGCGGCGGCGGCGAGTTCCCAAGCTGTTATAGAGATCGCTGAGATGAGCACGAATGCATCGTGCGCCGGAGATCGCGGCGGATCAAGCGAACTATCGGCGCTAATACTGCAGTAACCAAGCATAAAACAATTGCGCCGGGTGCCAGGATGGCGTTAGTCTTCACAAAGCGGAATTAAATGCCGCGCGTCGGGGCGCTCAAGCTGACAAATTCGTCTACCGGCAATAGTTGGGGGGGTCGATATGCGAGTCCTATGTAGCGGTTTTATTCTGGCTTCGTGCGCATTCGCAGCATCGCAGGCAAGCGCTTCCGAAACTGTCACCTACACCTATGATGCCAAGGGGCGTCTGGTGAAGGTCGAGCGCGCAGGTGCCGTGAACAACGGCGTCAAATATGAGTACACGCACGACAAGGCGAACAACCGCCGCAACCTCAAGGTCACCGGCTCAACCAATCCCCCGCCGCCCTGAGCGCCCGCGAAGCTGCCAAGCTGCACCGATCACGTTGAAACCGGGGGACTACAGTGATGACCTTTCGCCGCTCGCGCCGCGTTGCCTTGCTCCTTTCCACGGTTCTTGCCGCTGGCGCGGCCGCCCCTGCTTTGGCGCAGAGCGGCTCCCCGCACCCTCTCCTGGACACTAATGGCGTCGATCTCATCGATGGCTCGTTCAACTTGCGGCTTCCGATCGCGTCTATAGGCTCAGGCGCTGCCGAACTCGCCCTCATCGCCACGGACGGGCAGCGCGATAACTGGTCCGCAATGTCGGTGACCCAGACATTGTCGGGGTCAACCATTCAGTATGCGGTGAGTCTGGGCCTGCAATCCGATAATTTCACCAGCGCGAGCGCGTCGTCGACGCGGGGGACCGGTGCCACGCTGACGGTGAATCCCGACAATTCCCTGACCTATAAAAGCCTCGACGGCGTCAGGATCCTGTTCGGCAACCCTGCAGAGCCACAAGGTGGCGCTTCCAATCTGTGCGACATGTTCAACAACGCCAATTGCACCCTTCTGGCAATCAGCGTTGCCGGCAGGAGCGGCATGACCGCCAACCTCAACTGGGATGTTCGCTCGCAATGTTCGACGATCTTCAATCCGGACGGATCGCTCGATTGCAACTATTTCTGGCGACTTACAAACATCTCGAACAGTGCGGGATACTCGATCAACTGGACATATGCGACGGACACGGTGCTGCTTCACCAGGCGCCCAGCGCAGCATGGTATCGTCGAACCAGCGCGTCACTCTCCAACACTCTCGTTAGTGGAAGCGGATCGCGGACAGTCACCTACGCAAACCCATCCACGAACGTGTACACGATCACGACGCCGGGCGGGAAAACGTGGCGTATCAACGGAAGCGGACAACTCATCACCGGGGTTCGGCGGCCGAGCGCAACTGCCGACACAACCCTTGTGTCGTACACAGGGGTATCCGTGAATTCAGTCACGCGGGACGGCCTTACGACAAGCTATAATCGCACCGTCTCCGGCAACACGGCAACCACCGTAGTCACCAATGCGCAGTCCCAGCAGACCACGGTCGTGGCGAATATGTCGATCTATCGACCCGTATCCGTCACCGATCCGCTGAGCCGCACGACTTCCTATACTTACGACACGGTGGGGCGCCCGAGCGAAATCACCTTCCCCGAGGGCAATAAGGTCCACTATGAGTATGACGGCCGCGGCAACGTAACCGAGACGAGGCTCAAGGCCAAGGCGGGTTCAGGACTCGCGGACATCGTCACCAGCGCGAGCTACCCTGCCAGCTGCACGACGCCTTCCTGCAACAGCCCGGACACGACGACGGATGCCCGCGGCAACGTCGTCAATTACAGCTATGATCCCACCACCGGCCTGCTGACCAGCGTGACGCTGCCCGCCGCTACCAGCGGCGCCAATCGCCCACAGACACGATACAGCTACACCATCAACGGGGCCGGGGTCTCACAGCTGACCGGTGTGTCGCAGTGCCAGACGGGTGTTGCGCCAGGCTGTGTCGGCACCGCGGACGAAGTGAAGACAACGCTCGCCTATGACGCAAACGCGAACACGACGAGTGCCACGACCGCGGCCGGTGACAACAGCCTGAGCGCCACCGTGGGGCGCACCTACGACGCGGCAGGCAACCTCCTCACGGTCGACGGTCCGCTCTCCGGAACGGCGGACACTGTCACCTACCGCTATGATGCCGACCGCCAGCGACTGGGCATGATCTCGCCGGACCCCGACGGGGCGGGCGCGCTCAAGCGCCGGGCAGTCAAGACGACCTACAATGCCGATGGCCAGCCCACGATCATGGAGGCAGGCAATGTCGACGGCACGAGCGACGGTGACTGGGCGGCCTTCGCCTCGGCGCAACAGGCCACATCGACCTACGATGCCAATGGCTTCAAGACCAAGGACGTGGTGACCGCCGCGGGAGGCACCTGGCAGGTGACCCAGTACAGCTACGACACGGTCGGCCGGCTCGAGTGCACAGCGCTGCGGATGAACAGTGCGACCTGGGGATCGCTCCCGGGCGCGTGTACGCTCGCAACCACGGGTACTGCCGGACCGGACCGGATAACCCGCAACAGCTATGACGCTGCGGGACGGATCGCCAAGGTGCAGACCGCCTATGGTACCGCCGATCAGTCGGATGAAGTCACCAGTAGCTATACCAACAACGGCAAGCTCGCGAGCGTGACCGACGCCGAGGGCAACAAGACCAGCTACGAATATGACGGCCTCGATCGGCTCTCGATCACACGCTATCCGGTGACCACGGTTGCGGCGGGTGCGAGCTCGACCACGGATTATGAGCAGCTAGGCTATGACGCCGCCAGCAATGTCACCAGCCAGCGGCTGCGCGACGGGCAGAGCATCACCTACGGCTATGACAACCTTAACCGGGTGTCGGGCAAGACCACTCCAACGCACGACCAGTCTGTGACGTGGAGCGTCCCGCACGACTGGAACGTCAGCTACACCTATGACCTGCTGGGACGACTAAAGACCGCAACCGGCGATGGCTGGGCCGTCAATACGTTCGCCTACGACGCGCTTGGCCGGACGACGACGGAGCAATATTACAGCTTCGCCACCAATCACGCCTATGATCTCGCAGGACGCCGGACGCGGTTGACGTGGAACGACGGGTTCTATGTCGATTATGACTACAACGTCGCCGGCGACATGACGGCGATCCGCGAGAATGGCGCGACATCGGGCCTAGGCGTGCTCGCGACTTATCAATATGACAATCTGGGGCGCCGCTCGAGCATCATGCGCGGTAACGGCACCACGACCAACTATGGCTATGACGCAGTCTCGCGCCTCGCCTCACTCACGCAGGATCTGTCGGGCAGCGCGTACGACTTCACCCATTCGTTCAGCTACAACCCCGCCGGGCAGATCGCTTCGCTGACCCGCAACAACGACACCTATGCATGGGCCGGCCACTACAATGTCGACCGGTCTTACGGCGTCAACGGCCTCAACCAGATGACGACAGCTGGCGCGACGGCGCTTGGCTATGACGGACGCGGCAACCTGACCAGTTCAGGAAGCGCTGCCTACACCTACTCCACCGACAATCGAATGCAATCGGCCCCTGGGATCACCATGGCCTATGAACCGGCAGCCGGCCAACTTCTTCGCTTCAACACCGCTGGCGCTGACACCCGGTTCAGCTGGTCCGGAAGCCAAATGATCTCCGAATACGGTACCGCCTTCGTGATCAACCGCCGCTATGTGCCCGGTCCCGGTACCGACGAGCCGGTGGTATGGTACGAAGGCTCGGGCACGAGCGACCGCCGCTGGCTGCACGCCGACGAGCGCGGCTCGGTAGTGGCGGTGAGTGACGGCTCGGGCAACGCGATCGCGGTCAACCGCTACGACGAATATGGCATTCCCGCATCGACCAACATAGGCCGCTTCCAGTATACCGGCCAGGCATGGCTGCCCGAGCTCGGCATGTATTACTACAAGGCCCGCATCTACTCGCCCACGCTGGGCCGCTTCATGCAGACCGATCCGATCGGATATGGCGGTGGGATGAACATCTACGGGTATACCGGCGGAGACCCAGTCAACTTTACAGATCCTTTCGGACTAGACATTGTCCCTCTCCCGATGGATCCTGACTCGTATGGAACCCAATGTTACCTAGATACGGAGACGAATACCCAATTCTGCGAGGGGGGCGGGGGAAATATAACCGGGCCCCGAGTCAGTGGAAGCGGTCCAAGCAACGATGGTGTGTCCGTTTTTGGGTACCCACTTACGACGACGCCCATAAATTTGGGTTCAGGAGGGATCAATCGGATTTTGGTGACGTCTGGTACAGCGCCAATCGATCAACCCCCTCCCTGCAGCGAAATGCAGAAAGCCGCGCAAGCACTTGGATCGTCGGCGCTCAAAGTAGGTCAGCAAGCTACCAAGATTGGTGACGGAGTTGCCCTTATTGGTGTAGGTATCGCGGGCGGAAGCGCCATGACCTATAACCCCGGTGGCGTTCTGCTAGGTGGCGAGGTCGTCGCAGTTGGAGGTATGATCGGAACGCAAGGGCGGATGATGACAGCCACTGGATTTACTACCGCACTTCTGGGTGGGGCATCTATAAGATCCATTGGAACCGAATTCCTTGTAGGCTGGGCGCCGGCCAGTTTTCTATATGAAGATGCAGCGCGAAGTGCAGTCAACACTGCATTGGATTACGTTGGTGTCCCGGACCGACCTAGGTGTAGCAACTAATGACAAGATTATCTCGTAAAAATGGATGCCTGGTATCCATTCTGCCTTTTACGCTTGGCATGGCGACGATTTGGCTTGCCTTGAAGCTTTCCGAGAACGGGCACGACTACCCGGCATTACTTTATATTGGTTTTTTCGTGGCCGTCGCTGGAGGAGCTTGGATATCTTCAATAGTCTGGGATTTTCTGCGCAGAAAATTCGGGTTGAAAGACAGTACACGTAGATAGTCAACCTCTGTAGTCAGCTGATGCGCCTACCGGATACATAACAACTCGCGCCACCATTCCATTTACCGATCAGGGTGTGACATGCCCCTCTTCAAACTAGCGATCACGGCGGTCTCACTCCTTATTAACGGTCCTGGTTCCGTTGATCTTTCGGATGGAGGAAGGATCACCAAAGTGCAGCTGTCGAAAAAAATAAGTGCCTCCTTTGATGGGAGAAATGAACTCTATTTAATGGCTGACAACAAGCGGTATAGGCTTTCAGCAGGAACACCGTCGCGTGTTGTCGTTTCTCCTTCTGAGAATTATGGGCTGCTCAATTTCGGAAATGGTTCCGGGCAGGTGCTGGACATTGAGATCATCCAGTTAGGGCGAACGCGCATTGGTGGTTCGCGACTGGTTAAAAGATTTGCGCTCAACCGCGCCGGCAAATCCTGTCCGGCAAGCTACGATGCAATCAGCGTCGTGTTCGACAAATGGCTTCCGGGCGATCGCGTTCGCCTACACACGGAAGACTTTTCACGCACCGCAAAATGCGCCGGCCTATTTCACACCTGGGACGTCTCGCTCGCCAGACTGGTCAGTGGATGAATTGTTATCGGTAGGCGAACGGCATTTTAGAGAACCTAGGCGATCATCAACCGCTATGTGTCGGGCACCGGCGTCGATGTGGAGCGCTAGCGGACTGGCAACTCTCTCGTGCGCATCGCGATCCGCGCTTCTTGGCGCTGGCTCGACATCTAGGCCTTCTTCAATATTGGCGATCGAGCGGCCACTGGCCCGATTTCTGTTCCGAATCCGATCTACCTTATGACTGCCGGGCGGAAGGACGTCGCCTGCCGTAGATTGACCTTAGCACTTCGAGAACTGGAAGCTGCGACCGGCCCTCGACGCCACGGCGGCTTTTTCGGTTGCTCGTCCGAAAGCAGACCGTCGGCTTTCGGCCCATTTGTTGCCGTCCTGAGTCTAATCCGAGGCTCTGAAATTCGCCGTTCACGTCCGGACTGGGTTCCGCCCTATCGTGATGCGGCTTGAGCTCTTAGTTGCGGACGTTCGATTGGCAATAGACGCTTATTTCGCCAAGGGCTCGCCGAGTTCGAGTCCGTAGCCTTTGAACCGCTCGATGACCTTCGCATCGTTGCGCTGCGCCGCGGCGGCGTCGGCTGCCGACCGTGTCTTATCCCCCTTGCGCGCCCAGGCGAGCGCCCGGCCGAAGAGCGATGATGTCATGGTCGGTGCCTTTGCGAGCGCCCGGTCATAGTCGGCGATCGCCTCGTCGATACGGCCGAGCCGAAGATAGACCAGTGCTCGGCTGTCGATGAAGCCTGCGACTTCAGGCTCCTTCGTCAGAGCGGCGTTGCAATCCGCGAGCGCGCTCTCAAGCGCGATTCCAGCAGTGCCCTTCGCCCAGCAGAGATTGTTCAGCGCCACCGGATCGGCGGACTTCGCCGCTGCCGCAAAGTCCTTCTCGGCGAGCTTGCCGTTGCCGGAGCGCGCATAGGCGATCCCCCGCGCGGATAGCAGCCCGGCATCGGAAGGCTCCTTGGCAAGGGCTTTCGAATAGGTGGCAACCGCGCCGGCATGGTCTCCGATGTCGGTTTGCAGCCGCGCCATCGTGGCGAGTGCATCCACCGAATCGGGCTCGAGCCGCATCGCCGCCTCGATGTCCTGGCGGCGACCTGCCTCGTCTTCCTTCGGCCGGTGGTCCGCGCGATTGAGATAGATATAGGCGTCGGGCTTGATCGCGAGTGCGCGATCGAAGGCGCGCATAGCCTCGTCGCGATTGCCGAATGCGTCGTATAGGGCTGCCGCGGATACCTGGGCATAGGCGTCATCGGGCATGGCGGCGGATATCGCAGCCGCCTCGGCGAGCCCTTCCTCGACTTTGCCGAGCCTCCGAAAGATGTTGCCACGCAGCAGGTAGAGGGTGGCCCAGCGCGGATCGAGCTTCAGCGCTGCGGCTGAATCACGAAGTGCCGCGTCGTCATCACCGGCGGCGCGGTACGCCTCGGCGCGCTTTCCGAGCGCAAAGGCACTGCCCGGCTCGATCTCGAGCGCGGTGCTATAGGCGGCGACGGCGTCCTTGGAGGCACCGGTTTGCTGGGCCATCAGCCCGCGCGCGCGAAAGACGACGGCGTTGCGCGGATCGATCGCAGCAGCGGCATCCAAATCCTTGGTCGCGCCGGCCAGATCTTTTTTCCACACGCGTGCAATGCCCCGATCGGCCAGCGCCAGCACGTTTTTCGGTTCGAGTCCCAGTGCGCGATCGAAATCCTGGATCGCCTCGTCATAGCGCGCGCGGTCGAGCAGCAGATTGCCACGATAGACAAATCCTTCTGCGGTGGTCGGCAGGGTCTCAAGCGTCTGCGCCACTTCCTTCTCGGTCAGCCGGTATCCGGCCGGCCGCTGCACGTAGAGCGTATTGTCGGCCAATTCGCGCAGCGCCTTCTCCGCGGCCGGAGCCTCCTTGGCGGGAAATTCGGGCGCGGTGCTCCGCTCGCTCTTCTCGATGGTCAGAACGTTGCCGGCCAGTCGGGCGGTGCGGCGATAGGCGATGCCCGCGATTATCTGGTCGACGTCCGGTTGCGACGCGGGTTTGGCATTCTCGAAGCCGCGCGGCAGCAGGATCGTCTCGGTGACGCGCGCATAATAGGGGTAGGAGACTGCGAAGGGCGCACCGCTGTCGGGCCCCGGCTCGCGGGCGAAATCGGCCTTGTAACCCAGCGAGAAGTCGTCAAGCCTGTACCAGCCGCTGCTCCAGTCCATCCGCGCCAGCCCCGTCAGGGTCAGGCGCTCCTCGCCGGTCGCCGGATCGAAGCTAGCGGTTACCGTCTTGGGCTCGATGAAGTCATATTCGCTCTTCCAATATTGGCGGAGCGCCCGGTCACGGACCTCGCCGGTCAAATCCGCCAGGCCGAGATTGGTCCGAACCGCGGCGTCGCCCCGCATTACGGTCTCGACGGTGACCGGCGCGGGCACCGCGAGTCCGGCCGTGGCGTCGATTCGGATCGCGACTTCATGGCCGGGCTTGTCGAGCGGCGTCGGCAGCAGACGGACCAGCGTCGCGCCTTTGGGGACCAGCGGCAGCCCCCAGCCGAAGTCGGGAGCGGCAATCCGGTCGAGGCTCGCGTCACCGGTGCGGGTCCCGTCGAGCCACCAGTCCTTGCCGTCGATATGGGCGCGAACGAGCACGTGATTGAACAAGCCGACCATCGGCAGGCGCGCGTCGAGCCCGTCGCCGAACACCGTGCTGACTGCGACCGGCTCCGCCGCGATGTTCATCTCGCGGAGCAGCGCGAGGAGCAGTGCGGTCTTGGCCTTGCAGTCGCCGTAGCGGCGCGTCCAGGTTGCTTCGGCATCGGCCGGGACGAGCCCGCCGCTACCCATCGCCAAGGCGACGTAGCGGACCTTGTCCTGCACGAGCGCGAGCGCCGCCTCAGCGCGCTTTTTGGCATCGGGCGAAGCGTCGCGGATGCGGTTCAGCTCGGCGCGCAGCGGCCCCTCGGCCGGCAACACCGCCGCCTTTGCGAACAACGGCGCCAGCAGCGCGCCTAGATCTGCCCAGGAGCGGAAGTCGGTAGCCTCCACCGTGCCGCCGAGTAGAAATCGGGGTGGTGCGCCCTTGGGCGGATTGAACGGCGGCACGTTATCGAGCGAGAGCTCGACTGCCTTGCGGTTGCCCGACTGGACCGGCTTGACCTCGGCGAGATGGGCAGGCTGACGCAGCTGCACCGGCAGGTCGGCAGGCCATTCGATCCGCAGGTGCATGCGTCCGATCGGCATCGCATTCCATCCACTGGCCAGATGTTCGACATGGCCTTTCATCACCGGATCGCGCGAGGTCAGCGACGTCGCGAACTCGATGATGTCGCCCACCTGCAGCCCCTCGGGCTGGATATTGGCAGTCAGCATGCCGTCGAGGGTCGCGTTCTCAAGGTTGGTCTCGCGCCGCATGACGGTGAAGGTCTGGCCCGAGGCGAGCACGTCAATCACCTTGTCGCCGCGGCGGATCAGCAGCTTGTGGACGGTGAGCTCGTCGGTATCGGGCCGCCACGGTATCGAGATGTTGCCCGCCGCCAGTCCCTGCGGTGTCTGGATCTTGATCGCGACCTGCGAATAGAGCGTTTCACGCCCGGCCTCGAGGGAGACCTGCTGGTCCCATAGCAACATGCGGATGCTGGCGTCGTCGGGCTTGGCAGGTGCGAGCGGGATTGCGATCGGTTTCACCCAGGCGGGCACCGGCGCGATCACCGGCTTGTCGTCCGCCCGGGCTGCGGTCGTGAACATGGTGGACGCAAGAATGGCGACGAGCAGCTTATGCACGAATTCCCCCTATTTGGCGCGAGCTTAATCAAGGTTTCCGAAGTTTGCACTCCGAAGATTGAGCTTCCCGGAGCGAGTGCGCTAAGTCCCCGGCAGCCGAGCAGGGTCGGAACCCTCCGTGGACCTGAGCGCCCTTATGTCCGCCGTTCAGCCTAGCGGTCGGCAATCCCGAAGCGCCGTTTGTTCAGGCAACGACCGGATGTCCGCAATCGGGGCGTTAGCCGATGGGCAGCTTCGAACTGGGCAATCCGGCCCCACCGCGTTCACTTGGCGGCCAGATGCAGACATGCGCTGCGGATCAATCAAGGACGTCGTAGTAGGAATCTCTAGGATGCGAAATTCGGCCGGATGATTACGTGACGATTAAGTGTGAGTAAGCAGGCGTCTCGCGGAAGCCGAGAAAAACAGGCTAACATACTGATTTTGCGGTGGTGGACGCACTTGGGCTCGAACCAAGGACCCGCTGATTAAGAGTCAGCTGCTCTACCAACTGAGCTATGCGTCCATTCCGGGCGTTTCCGGCGCTCTTGGTGAGTGCGCCGCCGCGTTTGGAGGGGCGCGGTTAGCAAAGCTTTCGCGCATTGCAAACCCTAAAATGCGCCTCCCGCAAAATCCCTTACCAGCGCTGCTTGCGGCGGCTCTCGCGATCGATCGACATCAGGATGCCGAAACAGATCATGAAGGTCATCTGCGCGGTGCCGCCGAAGCTGATCAGCGGCAGCGGAATGCCCACCACGGGGGCGAGGCCCATCACCATCCCCATGTTGATCGCAGTGTAGAAGAAGATCGTCGCCGAGAGCCCCGCCGCCGTCAGCCGGCCGAACCGGCTCTTGGCGCGCATGCTCACGCCGATGCCCCAGCCGATCAGGCAACCGAAGGCCAGGATGATGAACAGGCCGCCCATCAGCCCCCATTCCTCCATCATCGTCGCGAGGGCGAAATCGGTATGGCCTTCGGGCAGATAATCGAGATGGCTCTGGGTGCCGTTGAGGAAGCCCTTGCCGAAGATGCCGCCCGATCCGATCGCTATCTTCGACTGGCTGATATGATAGCCGGTGCCGAGCGGATCGCTCTCGGGATCGAGGAACACGAGCACGCGATTGCGCTGATAATCGTGGAGCACGAAGTTGACGACGAGCGGAACCGCCGCCGCCAGCGCCAGTCCGCCGCCGATGAACAGGCGCAGCGGGATTCCGGCGAGGAACATCACTGCGACGCCGCCGCCCGTGATCATCAGCGCCGTGCCGAGGTCGGGCTGGAGCATCACCAGCGCGGCGGGCAGGCCGATCAGCACCGCGCCGGGCCAGAGCGCGCCGAACTTGCGGATCTCGCTCGCCGGCAGGATCTCGTAGAAGCGCGCCATCGTCAGCACGATCACCGGCTTCATCAGCTCGGAAGGCTGGAGTCGGATGATGCCGAGGTCGAGCCAGCGCTGGCTGCCGCCGGCGACTGCGCCGAGCGCCTCGACGCCGAGCAGCATCAGCAGGATCACCGCGTACATCGGGAAAGTGGCGTGCGCCCAGAAGCCTTCGGGCACGCGCGACAGCACGATCGCCATGCCGAAGAAGACGAAGAAGCGCACCCCCTGCGAGAAGGCCCAGGGATAGAGGCTGCCGCCCGCGGCCGAGTAGAGCACGACGAGCCCGAAGCAGCCGACCGCCAGGACGAGCAACAGGATCTTCCACGGCAGCTGCGCCAGCGGGGCCGGGACCATTCCGAGGCCGAGCGTGCTCATTCGTCGCGCTCCACGGGTCTGCCGGCGACGTCGCCGGCCGGTACATTGGCGTTGGCCGCTTCGGAGACGACGTTGCTCGCAGCGGCTTCGGCGTCCTCGGGGACGGGCGGGGGAGGGGCGGCGCGCGCGGCGGCCTGCGCTGCGTTGAACGCCTCGGCCTTCTTCGCCATGCGCTCGGTATAGGTGCCGCCCCAGCCCTTCTCGAGCGCGTGCAGCGACGCCATCGCCTTCTCGCGATCGAACAGGAAGGTCATGATGTCGCGCGCCGTCGGGGCCACATCGGTGACCGGATTGACGTGTCCGTGATGCTCGAGGACGATCGACGCGGCATAACGCGGATTGTCCCACGGCGCGAAGCACACGAACAAGGCGTGGTCGCGCAGCTTGAACGGCAGCGAGGCGTTCTTGAGCACGCCCGAGCTGCGCTCGGCGCTGGTGATCGCGCGGACCTGCGCGGTGCCGGTCTTGCCGGCGATCTCGATCCCGGGGATCGGCAGCCGCGCCTTGCCCCCGGTGCCGCCGCCATTCACCACCGCCCACATGCACTGGCGGACTGTCTGGATGTGCTGGGGGTCGAGGCCGAGCGAGGGCGCCGGCTGATGCGGCTCGTCGAGCAGCAGGCGCGGGACGATCGCGCGGCCCTGTGCCATCCGCGCCGCCATCACCGCGAGCTGGAGGGGATTGGCGAGGACATAGCCCTGTCCGATCGACGCGTTGACCGAGTCCGCGATCGTCCAGGGCTGTTTGTACTTCTTCATCTTCCACGCGCTGTCGGGCACGGTGCCGTAGCGCTGGCTGGTATAGGGCAGGTCGAAGCGCTGCCCGAGGCCCATCTCGCGCACCGTTTTGGCGAAGTGATCATAGCCGAGTTCGCGCGCCATCGAGTAGAAATAGATGTCGCAGCTCTGCGCGACCGCGCGTTCCATGTTGACCGCGCCATGCCCGCCGCGCTTGTGGCAGTGGAACGCACGGTTCCCGACCTGCAGCGCGCCGCTGCAATGTACCGTCGCCTGCGGGGAAATCCCCGCGCGCAGGATCGCCAGCGAATGCATCGGCTTGACGGTCGAGCCCGGCGGATAGAGCCCCTGCAGCACCTTGTTCATCAAGGGCACGTGGTCGTCGCCCGAAAGCATCTTCCATTCGCTCTGACTGATGCCGTCGGAAAAGCTGTTGGGATCGTAGCCGGGCATCGAAACCATCGCGAGCACGTCGCCGGTCAGGCAGTCGAGCACGACGATCGAGCCCGAATTGTCGGCCAGCCGCCGCGCGCAATATTCCTGCAGCCCTGCGTCGATGGTGAGCTTGACGGTCTTCCCCGGCACGTCGGGCCGCGTCGTCAGTTCGCGCACCAACTTGCCCCGCGCAGTGACTTCGACGCGCTTGGCGCCGGGCTTGCCGCGCAACCGGCCCTCTAGTGTCTTTTCGAGCCCGTCCTTGCCCATCTTGAACCCGGGCGTGACCATCAGCGGGTCCTTGGATTCCTTATACTGCTCGGCTGAGGCGGCGCCGACATAGCCGATCAGATGGCCCACCCCGGCGCCGAGCGGATAGTTGCGCGTGAATCCCTGCGTCGCCTGCACCCCCGGCAATTCGGGCAGCCGGACGAGCACTTTGGCGTAGCGCTCCCAGTCGAGCCTTTCCTTGACCTGCACCGGCTTGAAACCGTGGGCGCGTTTGAGGTCGGTGGCGATGCGCGCCATGTCCTCGGGGATGAGCTCCAGAATCTGCTGGAGCGCGGCGAGCGTCTCCTCGCGCCGTTCCAGCCGATCGGGAATCAGATCGACGCGGAAATCGGTGCGGTTGTTGGCGAGCGGCTGGCCGTTGCGATCGATGATCCAGCCGCGGCGCGGCGGGCTCAGCGTCTGGCTGACGCGGTTGTCCTCAGCCATGAGCCGATAATGCTCGTTCTCGTACACTGCGAGCCACGTCATGCGCCCGGCGAGCGCCAGCGCGACGGCGCCCTGCGCGCCTCCCATCAGCAACGCGCGCCGCGAGAAACTATATGCCTGCGACGCCTCGGTGACTTTCAGCACCTCAACGCTTCCTCACGTCGCTGTCGAACCAGGCGCAGAGCCGGTAGATCAGCGGAAACAATGCCGCGGAGGTCACCACCTGCAACAGCAACGCAGTGTCGACATGCGAGCCGAGCGGCGACGCGACCAGCCGCCCGGCGATCAGGCAGAAGCCGATGGCGCCCGAAGCGATCAGCCAGTCCTGCCAGAAATCGCGCCATACCAATCGTGTATCTAGCACGTCGATCGCCAGCACGCACAATGTCCATAACAGCATGGCCGAGCCGAGCGGCTGGCCGCTCACCATATCGTCGAAGAAGCCGAGCAGCACCGGCACCCAGACGCGCATCGAATCGCCGCGCACCATTCGCCAGCCGAGCAGGATCATCAGCCCGAACGGCGGCAGGAACGGCACCACCGCTATCACGGGGAACAAGGTCATCAGCGAGCCGAGCATCACCGACAACGGCGCGAGCCAAAGCGCGCGTGGCGGCTTCTCGGCATGGCCCATCGGGATGAATTCTATCGGGCTCACGGCGTAGCCCCGGATTGCGCGGGACTGGGCGAAGGGGAGGGCGTCGGCGTTGCAACCGGCTCGGGCAGGAAGGTCTGCTGGACCAATGCGAAGTCGAGCGCGTCGGGGTTGACCGCGGGCTGGGCGATCGCGATGTCCCCCTGAGTGCGGACCACGCGCGCGACGGGGATGTTCGGCGAGAAGACGCCGCCCGTCCCTGAAGTGACGAAGACGTCGCCGGCGCGAAAGCCCATTGTGGATACACTGGCCGAGCGGATGTCGATCAGCCCGTCGCCGCGTCCCGAAGCGATCGCGGGAAGCCCGTCGCGCGTGCGGCGCACGGGCACGATGCTCTCGGCATCGACGAGCAGCAACACGCGCGCGCTGTTGGGGCTGGTCTCGATGATCTGGCCGATCAGTCCGCTGGGGTCGCGCACCGGCTGGCCGCGCTTCACGCCTTGCCATGATCCGGCGTTGAGTGTGGCGTAGCGCCTGGTGCTCGACGAGGAGCTGTTGACCAGCCGTGCCGCCACGATCGCGTCGGTGGTCACGTCGCGCAGCTTGACCAGCTCGCGCAACCGCCGGTTTTCCTGATCGAGCGTCTGCGCGCGCGACACCGAAAGCGCATTGTCGGCGAGTTGCTTCTTCAAGCGAGCATTCTCGCCGTGTACATTGAAATAGCTGCCGATTCCCTGGGGGATACTCCCCAGGCTACGCCGCACCCAGTGGAACCCCGAGGCGACCGGGGTAGTCACTTCGGCGAACATGCTCCGCACCGCCGCGAAGGCGGGCGGATTGAACGTCGAGAGCAACAGCAACGCCGCGCCGATCAGCGCGCCGCCGGCTGCGCCGACATAGCCGATGAAGAGCCCGTATTGCGCCCGCCGCGAAAATCCGGGGCGCCGGTTCCGTGGCGGCGCCATCCCCTTGCGCCCTTAGACCTGGATGAGCACGCCGCGGAACATCGGATCCTCGAGCGCGCGTCCGGTGCCAAGAGCAACGCAGGTCAGCGGATCCTCGGCGACCGTTACGGGCAGGCCCGTCTCGTCGCGAAGCACCTCGTCGAGCCCCTGGAGCAGGGCGCCGCCGCCGGTGAGCACGATGCCCTGGTCGACGATGTCGGCGGCCAGTTCGGGCGCGGTGTTCTCGAGAGCGATGCGCACGCCTTCGACGATCGTGCCGACCGGCTCGCTGAGCGCCTCGGCGATCTGGCCCTGGTTGATCTGGATTTCCTTGGGCACGCCGTTGACGAGGTCGCGACCCTTGATGTGGATCGTCGCGCCGATGCCGTCAGCCGGCGGCTTGGCGACGCCGACTTCCTGCTTGATCCGCTCCGCCGTGGCTTCGCCGATCAGCAGATTATGGTTGCGGCGAACGTAAGAGACGATCGCCTCGTCCATCTTGTCGCCGCCGACGCGGACCGAGGTGGAATATGCGAGGCCGCGCAGCGAGAGCACCGCGACTTCGGTGGTGCCGCCGCCGATGTCGACGACCATCGAGCCGATCGGCTCGGTGACCGGCATGTCGGCGCCGATCGCGGCCGCCATCGGCTCCTCGATCAGCCACACCTGCGAAGCGCCGGCGTTCGACGCGGCGTCGCGGATCGCGCGGCGCTCGACCGAAGTCGAGCCCGAGGGAACGCAGATAACGATCTGCGGCCAGCGCATGAAGCGGCGTTGGCCATGGACCTTCTGGATGAAGTGCTTGATCATCTGCTCGGCGACATCGATGTCGGCGATCACGCCGTCGCGAAGCGGGCGAATCGCCTCGATCGAGCCCGGCGTCTTGCCCATCATCAGCTTGGCGTCGTCGCCGACGGCCTTGACCCGCTTGACGCCGTTGAGCGTCTCGACCGCCACGACCGACGGCTCGTTGAGGACGACGCCGCGTCCGCGAAGATAGACGACGGTGTTCGCGGTGCCCAGATCGATCGCCATGTCGTGCGACATGAATTTGAAAAAACGGGAAAAAGCCATTCGTTGTTCCGTCCTGCCGATCGGGCGCCCGCCGCCGGCTGTTCGCACCAGATTTTAGCCCTGACCCTTCCGGAACGGATAATAATCCGTCTCGATGCATGCGCTTGCGGGTCGCGGGATGCCGCCCGTTGGGCTAGACAGACTGCCATGTCAATACGCCGTCTCCCCGAGCATCTTGTCAACCGAATTGCAGCCGGTGAGGTGGTCGAACGCCCTGCCAGCGCGCTGAAGGAACTGGTTGAAAACGCTATCGATGCTGGCGCCGCCCGGATCGCCGTCCGCCTGGTCGCCGGCGGCACCGAATTGATCGAGGTCATCGATGACGGTTCCGGCATGAATCCCGCCGATATGGCACTCGCGCTCGAGCGCCACGCCACCTCCAAACTGCCCGACGACGCGATCGAAACCGTTGCGACGTTGGGTTTTCGCGGCGAAGCGTTGCCGTCGATCGCCAGCGTGGCGCGGCTGACGATCGAGAGCCGGTTGCGCGGTGCCGACGGCTGGTCGCGCATCGTGGACAATGGCGAACTGGTCGCCGAGGGACCGGCCGCGCTGCCGCCGGGCACGCGCGTCCGCGTCGAGCAATTGTTCGCGCGGGTGCCGGCGCGCCGGAAATTCCTGCGATCGGCGCGCGCCGAATATGGCGCCAGCCTCGATGTCGTGAAGCGGCTTGCGATGGCGCGGCCCGATATCGCCTTCTCGGTCGAGCATGACGGGCGGCGGGTGTTCTCGGTACAGGGCGGCGAGACACGGCCCGAGCGGGTCGCAGCGCTCACCGATCGCGATCTCGCAGGGAACAGTGTCGCGATTGACTTTCAGAGGGAGAGTCTCGTGCTGGGCGGAGTCGCCGGGCTGCCGACCTTCAATCGCGGCGTGGCGGATCACCAATATCTGTTCGTCAACGGCCGCCCGGTGAAGGATCGTCTGCTCGCCGGCGCGGTACGCGGTGCCTATGCCGAGATGCTCGCGCGCGATCGCCATCCGGTGGTGGCGCTGTTTCTCGATGTTCCCGCCGACCAGGTCGACGTCAACGTCCACCCCGCCAAGACCGAAGTCCGCTTCCGTGATCCTGCGCTCGCCCGCGGGATGATCGTCAGCGGCCTGCGCCGCGCCCTCGACGAAGCCGGCCACCGCAGCGTCCAGCGTCCGAGCGAGGCCGCTTTGGGGATGTGGACCGCAGAAAGCCCTTCCCCTTCAGGGGAGGGGGCGGGGTGGGGCAGTGCCGTAAGCGACCCGCTCGGCGAGGCCCCGTACCTCTCCGAAGGGTCACACCTTACACACCATTCCGGCCTCGCGCTCCACGATCGCCGCCCGACCTTCTTCACGCCGCCGCCTTTGGCCCGCGCCGAAGCCGCGCATGCGCCAGTGCCGCAGACGATCGACTTCCCGCTCGGCGTCGCGCGCGGGCAGGTCGCGAAGACCTATATCGTCGCCGAAGCCGAGGACGGCCTCGTCCTCGTCGATCAGCATGCCGCGCACGAGCGTCTCGTCCTCGAACGGATGCGCCGGGCGATGCAGGGCGGCGGCGTCGCCAGCCAGGCGCTGCTCCTCCCCGAAGTCGTCGAGCTGGACGAGCCTGCCTGCGATCGCCTCGAAGCCCGCATCGGGGAACTGACGCAGTTCGGTCTCGAGCTCGAACGCTTCGGTCCGCGGGCGATGCTCGTCCGCGCGACGCCCGCGGCTCTGGGACAGGGCGACGTCCACGGCCTCGTCACCGATCTTGCCGACGAGCTCGCCAGCTTCGACGAGGCACTATCCTTGAAGGAGCGGCTCGATCACGTCGCGTCGACCATGGCGTGTCACGGCTCGGTGCGCGCGGGGCGCATCCTTTCGGTCGCCGAGATGAACGCATTGCTCCGCGAAATGGAAGTCACGCCGCATTCGGGCCAGTGCAACCACGGCCGCCCGACCTGGGTGAAGCTGGCGCATGGCGACATCGAGAAATTGTTCGGACGCAAATAGCGCATAGAGCGATTGCATACCTTCTGTGCCGCTTGTTCTGAGCGGGCCGCTATACGTGTCTAATACAGTATGTTACGGGGTTGCTTTACTATCTTTCGGGGGTGGGGAATGTCGTTCCGCTTGTTCGCGACCGTTGCTGTTACGTGCCTGTTTTCGCACGCCGCCATTGCGCAGGATGCGCCGGCGGCCGATCCGGCTGCGCCGGTCAAGGAGAAGAAGATTTGCCGTCTGGTCGTTCCCACGGGCACGATCATGGGCAAGCGGATGTGCCTGACCAAGGCCGAATGGGCCAAGCTCAACGGGCAGTATGAGAAGCAGAACCAGGCCTTTCGCGACAATCAGAACCGCGGCGGACAGCTCACGCAATAACCGGCATCTGCCTTAGCGGGCGCGGGCGCGAATCGGCGCGGAGGGCGCGCCGCGCGCGGCCCATCGCGCCATGTCCGGCCGGCCATCGGGCGTCGCGGCGAGATCGACGACGCAAATAGAGCCATAACGGCGGTGCTCTCCGCAGCCGATGCCCGCAAAGCGGAAGTCGTTCCTGAACAGCAGCGCGCGATGGCCGCGGCCGGCCACGCCGTCGTCGACGATCATCTGGCGGACCACTGCGTCGGCATCGGCCATGCCATAGGAAATGCTCTCGCCGACGAAGATGTCGCCGCCGCGGCGGCGGACGCGCTCGCCGGGGCCGGATCCGTCGCGCGAGACATGGCCCATGGCGCCGATCATGCCCTGATCGTCGGCATGATCCTGCGCAGCGAGCGCGAGCAGGTCGCCGCGCTCCAGCGGCGGGAGCGGGGTCTGGCGATCGAGAAAGCGGATCGCTTCGTCGACCGCCGAAACGCCTTCGCGCGTCCAGGTGCCTTCCTCGCCCGGCAGGAACAGCATGTCGCCGTCGAAATAGCGGCGATAGTCGCGCAGTTCGTCGGCATAAGCGCGGGGATCCTGGCGAATATCGTTGATCCGTTCGAGCACTTGCGCCTCGAGCGATCGGCCCCGGGGTTCGCTATCGGTAGCGGCAATCAGCAGGGCTGAGCAGGCCGCGAGCGCGGCAGCGGCGAAATGCCTGATACGCAAAGTACAGTTCCCCCCTGGAACCCCGTCGCATACGCGCGCCGGTCATGGATGGTGACGGCGCCCGTCCTAACCGCCTGATAAAGCGTGCGGATAGTCCGGAGTTAACCGTAAGCCGACCGGTAGCGCCCATTTTGCCCGTGTGCAAACGCCGCGACGTGCGGGCCCTTCGCACCTTGTCGGTCGAACGCAAGCCAGACACGAAAAAGGCCGCCCCGGATGCTCCGGAGCGGCCCTTTTCTTTGTGCGGCGAAAGCCTCAGCCCTCGGCGTTCTCGTCCTCGCCCTCGGCCGGAGCGGCCTGGACTTCGGCGGTCGCGCCCGGCTCGGCATTGGGATCGTAATCCTCGGTGAAGCCGGCTTCGTCCTTCTCGAACATCGCCGACATCACGTCGACGCCCTGCGACTGCATCTCGGCCTCTTCCGGCGAGCGGGCGACGTTGACCTTGACGGTCACCGATACCTCGGGGTGCAGCGCAACCTTGACCTCGTACACGCCGATCGACTTGATCGGACGATCGAGCACGATCTGCGCCTTGTTGACCTTGTGGCCGTCGGCAGTGATCGCCTCGACCAGGTCACGCACCGCGACCGAACCGTAGAGCTGGCCGGTGTTCGATGCCTGACGGATCAGCGTGACCGACACGTCGTTGAAGTTGCCGGCTTCCTTCTCGGCGTCGCTGCGGCGCGAAGCGTTCTCGGCTTCGATGCGCGCGCGATTGGCCTCGAAGACCTTGCGGTTGGCGGCGTTCGAACGGAGCGCCTTCTTGTTGGGGAGAAGGAAGTTGCGGGCGAACCCGTCCTTGACCTTCACCACGTCGCCGATGGCGCCGAGCTTCTCGACGCGCTCAAGCAGGATGACTTCCATGTGCTCTGCTCCTTACTTGACGATGTAGGGCAGCAGGCCCAGGTGACGGGCGCGCTTGATGGCCTGGGCCAGCTCGCGCTGCTTCTTCGCGCTCACCGAAGTGATACGCGAGGGGACGATCTTGCCGCGCTCGGACACGAAGCCCTGGAGCAGACGGACGTCCTTGTAATCGATCCGGGGAGCGTCCTTCGCGGAGAAGGGGCAGCTCTTGCGGCGGCGGAAAAATGGGCGTGCCATGATCTATATGCTCCTTATTCGCCGCCGAAACCGGTGCCGGCATCGTCGCGATCACGACGGCCACGGCCGCGCTCGCGGTCCTGACCCTTGCGCATCATCACGCTCGGACCTTCTTCCAGCCCATCGACCTTGACGGTCATGTAGCGGATGACGTCTTCGTTGATCTGCGTCTGGCGCTCGAGCTCGGCGACCACGCCCGCGGGCGCGTCGATCTCGAGCATCACGTAGTGCGCCTTGCGGTTCTTGGCGATGCGATAGGCGAGCGAACGAAGGCCCCAGGTCTCGGTCTTGACGACCTTGCCCTTATTGTCCTCGACGATCTTGGTGGCGGCTTCCGCCAATGCGTCCACTTGCGCCTGTGCCAGGTCCTGGCGCGCAAGGAACACGTGCTCGTAAAGAGCCATATGTTCTTCTCACTGTTGGCCGATCGCTGACGCGCACCCCATGTGCAGCGCCCCTCCGGCTGTCGTCTCAAAAGCAATCGGGCGGAGACACGTCTCCACCCCGACCGGGGCGCCTATGCGAGCAAAGCGCTGGAAATGCAAGCGCCAAGACAGGTTGCACTTATATCCACTGTGCGCCGGCGCAGGCCGGAGCGCTGGGTAGAGAGGGCGGGGCGGGCGGCCAGAGCTCCGGCCTGCGCCGGAGCACGCTTAGGGTTAGATCGTCCGCCGCACGAAGCAATCGATGCCGCTCGCCTGCGCCCGTGTGCAGAGCCCTTCGGTCTCGGGCCGCATTGCGGGCAGGCTCTGCAGCCGGTGCAGCGATCCGACCTGCTCGACCGTCACGGGCACGCCGGCCTCGATCAGACGCGCGCGCTGGCGTTCGGCGGCATCGGCGGAGCTGAACGCCCCCAATTGCGCCTGCCATGCCTCGCCTGGCGGCAGGTCCGCAACCGCGGCCAAAGCGAGACGCTGCGCGCGTGCGCGGCGCTGCGCTTCGATCAGCGCACCCAAAGTGACGGTGGCCGGCCTGTCGACATGGCGGCGCGGTTCGCGAGGGGGAGCGTCGGGTGCAATCATGCTGGCGGGGCGGGGGCCTTGCCGCGACGCCTGTGCGATGCCGAGGATCGGAAGCGCGCCGACGATCGGCAGGCTGGCCAGCGCGAGGCGCAGCCAGACTCGTCGCGGGCGCCTGCGCAATGCGATCGGAAAGGAGGAATCGGTATCGGTCACACGCGACTCGTTACGGTTAACGACTGTTAACGCACGAGCCCCGATCATTGCCACCCGGTCCCGAAAAGAGACGCGAAAACGGCGGAGCCCGAAGGCCCCGCCGTCTCGTGCCGGTGACAGGCCGGCGGTTTAGCGGATCATGTTGGCGAACACGGCGCCGATGATCCCGCTGGTGATCGCGACCAGCACCGCATCGTTGCCCGACTGGACGTAGCGATAGCCACGGGGGGGAGCGCGGAGGCCGCGATATTGGCGATAGTCGATCTGCCGGTAGTTGCGGGCATAGCGACTGTCGAAGCGCTGACCGCGCTGCCAGTTGCGGTTCTGGTAGCCGCGATCGTTCCGGTAACCGCGATCGTGCTGGTAGCCATAGCCGCGATGATCGTCGCGCTGGACCTCGTGGCGGGGTGCGTCGTAGCCGCGATATTGCTGCGGCGCCGCGGCGGCCATTGCCGGGGTGGCGGCGATCGAAGCGGCGACCAGGCCGAGAATGATCTTCTTCATGACTTCACTCCATTCTGTTCGCGCCGTTTCCGGCGTTGAGACCTATCTAGGAGTCGCTTGTCGCAGCCCTGTCCCGGGCGAGTGGCAAAATGGTCACCAATTGTCGCGGGCCGGACGGGTTCGTTCAGGTTGGGAGCGGACAGGCTTGCCCGCATTGCGCAACGGCACTAACCCGCGCGCCTTCACCAAGGAGAGGCAAATGCGCGCGTTCATCTTCCCCGGACAGGGCAGCCAGGCCGTCGGCATGGGCAGTGCGCTCGCCGCCGCGAGCCCGCATGCGCGCGAAGTCTTCCAGGAAGTCGACGAGGCGCTCGGCCAGAAGCTGTCGAAGCTGATGGCGGAAGGCCCCGAGGACCAGCTCACGCTCACCGCCAATGCCCAGCCGGCGATCATGGCCAACGCCATCGCGGTGCTGCGCGTGCTCGAAAAGGACGGCGGCATCCGCCTCGCCGACAAGGCCGATTTCGTCGCCGGCCACAGCCTCGGCGAATATACCGCGCTCTGCGCCGCGGGTGCGTTCGATCTCGCCACCACTGCGCGGCTGCTGCGTACGCGCGGCAACGCGATGCAGGCGGCGGTCCCGGTCGGCGTCGGCGCGATGGCGGCACTGCTCGGCGCGGATCTCGCCAAGGCACAGTCGATCGCCGACGCAGCGGCGCAGGGCGAAGTCTGCACCGTCGCCAACGACAACGATCCCGGCCAGGTAGTGATCTCCGGCCATCTCGCCGCGATCGAGCGCGCATTGCCGCTCGCCAAGGAAATGGGCGCCAAGCGCGCGCTGCTGTTGCCGGTCTCGGCGCCGTTCCACTGCCCACTGATGCAGCCCGCCGCCGACGCGATGGAGGAAGCACTCGCCGCGGTCGCGATCCAGTCGCCGCTCGTCCCCGTCTACGCCAACGTCACCGCCGCCCCGGTCGCCGATCCCGCGACGATCCGCACTTTGCTGGTCGAGCAGGTCACTGGGATGGTGCGCTGGCGCGAATCCGTGCTGGCGATGCAGGGGGCTGGCGTCACCGAATTCGTCGAGTTCGGCGGCAAGGTCCTCGCCGGAATGGTCAAGCGCATCACCCCCGACACCACTACCAGCAGCCTCGTCACCATGGACGACATCGAAGCACTGGCCAAGGCGTTGTAGATAGAAGAGAGTGGTTCACGCGGAGGCGCGGAGACGCGGAGAATAAGGCTTGAAGGATATCGAGCAGATCAGCGGCGATGTTGTCGATGTAGCGCTGCGCTTGCATCGCGAACTCGGCCCGGGTCTGCTCGAAAGCGTCTACGAAGCGATTCTTGCCAGCAAGCTGGCGGCGATGGGCTACCGTGTCGCACGTCAGCTGCCGATTGATATCGAGTTTGACGATCTCCGTTTCGAAGCTGCCTTTCGTATCGACCTACTCGTCGAGGACCGTTTGCTGGTGGAGATCAAATCGGTGGAGCGTCTGAGCGCCGCGCACGGCAAGCAGCTCCTGACCTATTTGCGTCTAACGAAACAGCCCGTAGGGCTGCTGATCAACTTCGGCGGCGCAACGCTGAAGGAGGGGCTCAGGCGGGTCGTCAACGACTATTCCCCCTCCGCGTCTCCGCGCCTCCGCGTGAACCAATAACTTCTTCTCACTCTTCCGGAGACCACAATGTTCGACCTCACAGGCATGACCGCCCTCGTTACCGGCGCTTCGGGCGGGATCGGTTCGGCGATCGCCAAGGGCCTCGCCGCGCAGGGCGCGCGGCTGGCGGTGTCCGGTTCCAACGCTGAAAAGCTCGAGGCCTTTCGCGCCGAACTCGGCGGCGATCATGTCGCGTTGCCGTGCAACCTGTCGGACGGTGCCGCGGTCGATGCGCTCGTCCCGCAGGCGGTCGAGGCGCTGGGCAAGCTCGACATCCTCGTCAACAATGCCGGCGTCACGCGCGACAATCTCGCGATGCGGATGAAGGACGAGGAGTGGGACACGGTGATCCGTGTCAACCTCGAGGCCGCGTTCCGCCTGATGCGTGCCGCCGCCAAGCCGATGATGAAGGCGCGTTTCGGCCGGATGATCTCGATCACGTCGGTGGTGGGGGCGACCGGCAATCCGGGCCAGGCCAATTACGCAGCGTCGAAGGCCGGCCTCGTCGGCATGTCCAAGGCGCTCGCGCAGGAGCTCGCCAGCCGCAACATCACGGTGAATTGCGTCGCTCCCGGCTTCATCCGCTCGGCGATGACCGACGTGCTGCCCGAAGCGCAGAAGACCGCCTTGCTCACGCGCATTCCCGCCGGCGATCTCGGCACTGGCGAGGATATCGGCGCGGCGGTGGTCTATCTCGCCAGCAAGGAAGCGGGATATGTCACCGGCCAGACCTTGCATGTGAACGGCGGGATGGCGATGCTCTGAGCCCCGCGGCTGGAGTGACCGTCATGCGTATCCTCGCAACTGCCGCGCTGCTGGCGCTCGCGGCACCCGCCTACGCCGCCGATCTCGCGACGATCGATTGCGTCGCGGGGAAGCTGAATCCCGCCGTCACGGCCAAGCTCCACGCCGACGTTTCGCGCAACATGGCCGAAAGCGGCAAGCGGCCGAGCTACGATCCGGCAGTCGGCGGCAGCATCGCCAGCGCCGCTGCGGCCTGCGGGCTCGAGCATAATTGGTCCGAAGCGGCGATAAAGGCCGCGCGGATATATACGCTCGCCAGGCTCGGCATGCCCGTTGCCCAGCGCGTCATCGGCGAGCGGGGGTTCGATGCCGCGGCGCTGGAGGATCGGTTCCAGGCCTTGCCCGAGGACGCCCGCAATCGCCCCCTCACGCCAGCGGAGAGCCAGGAGCTGGTCAAGGGATCGGTGACCGAGGAAGCGAAGCAGACCCGCGAGAATGCCGAGCTGCTGGCGGAATATTTCGCCTTCCTCAGCACCATCCAATATGCGAGCTTCGATTTTTCGCAGGCCTGAACGTTACGGTCTCGGGGTGTGCCCCCTTGCAACGGCACCCCCGGCATTCTAGGTGCGTTCACACAGAATTCAGAGCCCAGACAAAGGAAAACAGGGACTATGGCCAACCAGGAAGAGATCACCCAGCGCGTTGCCGCGCTCGTCGTCGACCATCTGGGCGTCGATGCCGGCGAAGTGAAGCCCGAAGCGAGCTTCATCGACGATCTGGGTGCGGACAGCCTCGACATCGTCGAGCTGGTCATGGCGTTCGAGGAGGAATTCGGCGTCGAGATCCCCGACGACGCGGCCGAGAAGATCACCACGGTCGGCGATGCGGTCTCGTACATCAACGAGCACCAGGAGGGCTGATCGCCCTCCGGCGACCTGCCCGGATGGGCCGGCACTGCCATATAGCGGCTTCCCGTCCGGGCTCGAAAGAGAGGGCGGGGAGCCGTTTCGTTTTCGTAACGAGGCACTTGTTTGATGCCTCCTGTGCGCAAAGTTCGAGAAGTTTGACGGAGAGAATGCCATGCGCCGCGTAGTCGTAACCGGCCTTGGGCTCGTCACCCCGCTGGGTGCCGATGTCGAAACGGCCTGGAAGAACATCATCGCCGCCAAATCCGGCGCGGCCACGATCACGCGCTTCGACGCGACCGACTTCCACAGCAATTACGCTTGCGAAGTGAAGCCGGCCGATCACGAATATGGCTTCGATCCGGGCAAGCGCGTCGATCACAAGATCCAGCGCCAGGTCGATCCGTTCATTATCTACGGCATCGACGCGGCCGGACAGGCGATCGAGGATGCCGGTCTGCTCGACATGGACGAAGAGACGCGCTTCCGCGCCGGCTGCTCGATCGGCGCTGGTATCGGCGGCCTCCCGGGCATCGAGAGCGAATCGCTGGTGCTCGCCGAAAAGGGCCCCAAGCGTGTCTCGCCGCACTTCGTCCACGGCCGACTGATCAACCTCATTTCGGGCCAGGTCTCGATCAAATACGGCCTGATGGGCCCGAACCATGCGGTGGTGACGGCCTGCTCGACCGGCGCGCATTCGATCGGCGACGCCGCGCGGATGATCGCGATGGACGATGCCGACATCATGCTGGCAGGCGGGGCCGAGGGCGCGGTCTGCCCGATCGGGATCGCCGGCTTCGGCCAGGCGCGCGCGCTTTCGACCAGTTTCCGCGACGATCCCACCAAGGGCAGCCGCCCCTGGGACCAGGACCGCGACGGCTTCGTCATGGGCGAAGGCGCGGGCGTGGTGGTGCTCGAGGAATATGAGCATGCGAAGAAGCGCGGCGCCAAGATCTATGCCGAAGTCATCGGCTACGGCCTGTCGGGCGATGCCTATCACGTCACCGCGCCGCATCCCGAGGGTTCGGGGGCGTTCCGTTCGATGCAGATGGCGATGAAGAAGTCAGGTCTCGACTTTGCGGACATCGATTACATCAACGCGCACGGCACCTCGACGCCGCTCGGCGACGAGCTCGAACTGGGAGCAGTGCGGCGACTGTTCGGCAACAATATCGGTACGCTGTCGATGAGTTCGACCAAGTCGGCGATCGGCCATCTGCTCGGCGGCGCCGGCGCAGTGGAATCGATCTTCTGCATCCTCGCGATGCGCGACCAGGTCGCCCCGCCGACGCTCAATCTCGACAATCCGAGCGAGAATTGCGCGGGCGTCGACCTCGTCCCGCACAAGGCCAAGGAACGCAAGATCAAGGCCGTGCTCAACAACAGCTTCGGCTTTGGCGGCACCAACGCCAGCCTGGTAATGAAGGCTGTCTGAAGCCGTGCCCCCGCGGCGTTCGCGGCGGACCAGCGGCTGCGCGATCCTCATCGTCCTGCTGCTGGTCGCGGCGATGGGGTTGGGCGTGCTTCAGCTCTGGGCGGGCAGCGGTCCTTCCCGGACGAATATGTCCGTGCTGATCCCGCAGGGCGCGACGCTCAGCGGGGCCGCGACCGAGCTGGAGAAAGCGGGCGCGATCCGTTCGGCGCGGCAGTTCGTGCTGCTCGCGCGGGTCTTCGGCGGCGGCAGGCAGATCAAGGCGGGCGAATATCGCCTGCTCGCGGGCGAGAGCCAGTCGGACATCCTCAAGGACCTGCAGGGCGGCAAGACGCTGCAGCGCAAGATCACGGTTGCCGAAGGCGTGCCTTCGATCCTCGTCCATGAGGCACTGATGAAGGCCGACGGGCTCAGCGGGCAGGTCGCGGTGCCGGTCGAGGGCAGCGTGCTGCCCGACACCTATGCCTATAATCGCGGCGAGACCCGCGCGGCGGTGCTGGCGCGAATGCAGAAGGCGATGCGCGAATATCTCACGCAGGCCTGGGCGCGGCGGAAGCCGGGGATCGCAGTATCGACGCCGGCACAGGCGCTGACGCTCGCCTCGATCGTCGAGAAGGAGACGGGGAAGCCCGAGGAGCGGCGGATGGTCGCCGCGGTCTATTCGAACCGGCTCAGGCAGAACATGATGCTCCAGGCCGACCCGACGATCATTTACCCGATCACCAGGGGCAAGCCGCTGGGCCGGCGTATTCTGCAGTCGGAAGTGCGCGCAGTGAACCAGTACAACACCTATGCGATGACCGGCCTGCCGGTCGGGCCGATCGCCAATCCGGGCCGCGAATCGATCGATGCGGTGCTCGATCCCGCGCAATCGACTGCGTTGTATTTCGTCGCCAAGGGCGATGGCGGCCATGTGTTCGCCGACACGCTCGAACAGCACAACGCCAACGTGCAGAAATGGTACGCACTGCGGAGAGCGCGCGGGGAGATGTAGGGCGCGCCGGTGCGACGCGCCCTGAGGGGTGGTCAGTATGCCGCAGTGAAGCGGGCGCGGCTGTGGCGGTGCTGCTCCAGTTCATCGACCATCGCGATGGCGAAATCGGCGAAGCTGATCTTGCTTTCGCCGCGCGCGTCGGTGACCAATTGGTCATTGCCACTGCGATAGGTGCCGAGGCGAGGCCCTTCGAAGATCAAAGCGGCGGGGGAGAAGAAGGTCCAGTCGATCTCCGTCTCCGCACGCAGGGAGTCGAGGAAGGCGATGCCGCCGAGCGCCGCGCCTTTCCACTCCTCCGGGAAGGCAGGGTCGTCGATCACACGCTTGCCGGGGGCCACTTCGAGGCTGGCGGCGCCGCCGGTGACGAGCAGGCGTGGCACATCGGCTTCGCGCAGCGCCGCGAGCAGCGTGGCGGCGGAGACGTCGAAGTGCAGCGCGCTGATCACGGCGTCGGTGCCGCGGATCAGTTGGGCCAGCGCAGAGGGGGAGGCGGCGTCTCCCGCGCGCGGGGTGACACCCGGCAGTTGCGGGATCGCCTCGGGTTTGCGCGCGATCGCGATCACCTCATGGCCGCGCGCCGCCAATTCCCTGGTGATCTCCGAGCCCGCGCGCCCACTCGCGCCGAGAACTGCTACCTTCATATCCGATTTCCTTTCTTGGTTTCCAACGGATACCAAGTCGAATATGGGTATCGGTCATGCAAGAAGGCACTTTGACGATAGATGGTTCCCTCGAGGAAACCGGTGCGCGCGGCGATGTCTATGCGGCGAACTGCCCGACGCGCAAACTGCTGGATCGCATCGCCGACAAATGGAGCGTGCTGATCCTGCTGTTGCTGGGGCAGGAGGCGATGCGCTTCAACATGCTCAGGCGGCGGGTCGATGGCGTATCGCAGAAGATGCTCAGCCAGACGCTGCGTTCACTGGAGCGCGACGGACTGGTGAGCCGGACGGTGGTGGCGACAGTGCCGGTGACCGTCACCTATGCGATCACGCCGCTCGGCCGTGGGTTGATCGGATCGCTGCAGTCGATGATCGACTGGGCCGAGACCCATATGGAGGACGTATCCGTAGCCCAGCGCGTCTATGACGAGGCGCTGCACTGAACCCGGATCGTCAGCGCGCCAGCCCCGCCGCTTCGCGCGCCAGCGTCTCGACCTGCTCGAGGCTCGCGCCCTTGGGCGTGACCCAGCTGCCGCCGACGCACAGCACCGGATCGAATGCCAGCCATTCCGGCGCCGTCGCAAGGTTCACGCCGCCGGTCGGGCAGAAGCGGGCCTGATAGAAAGGCGCGGCCAGCGCCTTGAGTGCCTTCAAACCACCTGAAGTCTCGGCGGGGAAGAACTTGAAGTGCGTCAGCCCCAGATCGAGCCCGCGCATGATGTCGCCGGCATTGGCGATGCCCGGAAGGAACGGTACGCCGCTGGCGACGATCGGATCGCCCAGCCGCTCGGTCAGGCCTGGCGAGACGATGAACTCGACATCGGCGTTCATCACTTGCTTGAACTGCTCGGTATTGACCACGGTGCCGGCGCCCACGATCGCGCCCGGGACCTTCTTCATCTCCGCGATCGCCTCGATCGCCGCGCCAGTGCGCAGCGTGACTTCGAGGACGCGCAGCCCGCCCTTCACCAGCGCCTCGGCGAGCGGGCGGGCGTGCGCCGCGTCCTCGATCACCAGCACCGGAATTACCGGGGCGGTGCGCATGATGTCCTGGATCGTCGTCAAAGTGCGTGCTCCTGGGCGAAGGCCGCGGCGGCGCCGTAGAGGCCCGGCTGCGGATGCGTGATCAGCTTGACGGGGATCGACGCCATCAGGTTCCGGAACCGGCCCTTGGCAACGAAGCGCTCGCCGAAGCCCGATTGCAGCAAATGGTCCTTGAGACGCAAGCCCAGACCGCCCGCGATCACCACGCCTGTCGGCCCGTGCGTCAGCGCGAGGTCGCCGGCGACCGCGCCGAGGCTGAGGCAGAAGCGGTCGAGCGCGGCGACGGCGAGGCTGTCCTCGCCCTCGAACGCCAGTTCCCAGATCTTCTTGTCGTTATGGCGCGGTACAGGCCGCTTCTCGAGCTCGGCCAGCGTCTCATAGATCGCGACGATCGCGGGGCCCGCAACGATCCGCTCGGTCGACACGCGGTTAAATTCGCGCCGCAGCCGCTTGACGAAAGCGTCCTCGATCGGATCGAGCGGGGCGAAATCGACATGCCCGCCCTCGGTCGCGATGATGTCGTAGCCGCCCTTGTGGCGGAACACCTGCGCGACGCCCAGTCCGGTGCCGGGCCCGCAGACGGTGATCGATCCACGATCGGGCAGGGGCATTTCGGGCCCGCATAAATGCAGGAAATCGTCGTCCCCGAGCTGCGCGACGGCATGACCGATCGCCGCGAAATCGTTGACCATCGTCCAGGTATCGGCGCCAAGCCGTTCCGGGATCAACGCGGGGCGGATGATCCACGGATTGTTGGTGAGCTTGATCACCTCACCACCGACGGGGGAGGCGACTGCGATCGCCGCCGCCTTGGGCAAGGGGCGCCCGAGCGTCTCGCCGAACGCCTGCCAGGCGAGCTGCAGGCTCGGATGCTCGGCGACCTTTTGGGTCACCGGCTCGCTGATCGAGACGACGCGACCCTCGGCGACTTCGGCAACCGCGAAGCGGGCGTGAGTCCCTCCGATATCGACCGTGACGACTTCCATGCCTTCTCCCTGAACCTCTCATGCCCGCCGCCTGTCAACGTTGGCATACGGGTGCGCCGCCCTTCTCTGCGTTGGGCCGCGTGTTGTAAAGCGGGTGTCTAGAGTCCGGCCTCCGCCAGCATCGCGGATCCCCCCATTTCGGCCTCACTGGCGTGATGGCGCATCATCGCGAACAGCTCGCGGCCGGTGCCTTCCGCCTGTGGCGGCGCCACGCATTGCTCGCGCGCCGCCCACTCGGCCGGATCGACCAGAGCTTCGAGAACGCCCTGTTCGGCACAGACACGCACCATGTCGCCGTCGCGCAGCTTGCCGATCGGTCCGCCGCCCAGTGCCTCGGGCGACAAATGGATCGCGCACGGCACCTTTCCGCTCGCACCGGACATCCGCCCGTCGGTGACCAAAGCCACCCGGAACCCGCGATTCTGGAGCACGCCCAACGGCGGTGTGAGCTTGTGCAACTCGGGCATGCCGTTGGCGCGGGGACCCTGAAACCGGACCACGACCACCACGTCGCGCTCGAGCTCGCCGGCCTTGAACGCCGCCTGCACCTCATTCTGGTCGGCGAACACCCGGCACGGCGCCTCGATCGTCCAGCGATCACGCTCGACCGCCGAGACCTTGATACAGGCGCGACCGAGATTGCCCTTGAGGATTCGGAAGCCGCCCTCGGGCGAGAAAGGCGCGTCGATCGTGCGGACGATGGTATCGTCGCCGCTCTTCTCGGGGTGATCGTGCCAGACGAGCGTATCGTCGGCGATGTCGGGCTTGCGGCCATAAGCGGCCATGCCGTCCTTCGCGACGGTCAGCGTATCGCCGTGCATCAGCCCGGCCTTGAGCAACTCGCGGATCACGAAGCTCGGGCCGCCGGCATCCTCGAAGCCGTTCACGTCGGCCGATCCGTTGGGATAGACACGGGTAAGCAGCGGCACCGTGCGCGAGAGCCGGTCGAAATCATCCCAATCGATCAGGATGCCGGCTGCGCGCGCAAAGGCGGGGACGTGGATCAGGTGGTTGGTCGATCCGCCGGTGGCGAGCAGCACGATCGCGGCGTTCACAATCGCCTTCTCGTCGACGACATGGCCGATCGGGCGATAGTCGTTCCCGTTCCAGCCGATCTCGACCAGCCGCTTGACGGCGGCGCGAGTCAGCTCCTGGCGCAGTTTGGTCCCCGGATTGGCGAAGGCAGCGCCGGGCATGTGGAGCCCCATCGCCTCCATCATCATCTGGTTCGAATTGGCGGTGCCGTAGAAGGTGCAGGTGCCCTTCGAGTGATAGGCGGCGATCTCGGCGGCGAGCAGCTCATCGCGGCCGACTTTGCCTTCGGCATAGCGCTCACGGACCGCTGCCTTCTCCTTGTTGGCAAGGCCAGAGCGCATCGGTCCGCCAGGGATCATCACCATCGGCAGATGCCCGAAGCGAAGCGCGCCGATCAGCAGTCCGGGTACGATCTTGTCGCAGATGCCGAGCAGGGCCGCGCCTTCGAACACGCGGTGGCTGAGCGCGATGCCGGTGGAGAGTGCGATCGTGTCGCGGCTGAACAGCGACAGCTCCATCCCCGCATAGCCCTGCGTCACGCCGTCGCACATCGCGGGCACGCCGCCGGCGACCTGCGCGGTGGCGCCGGCCTCCAATGCCCAGACCTTCATCTGCTCGGGATAGCGATAATAGACCGCGTGCGCGGAGAGCATGTCGTTATACGATGTGACGATGCCGATGTTCATCCGGTTCGCCGGCGTCATCAGGTCGCGCTGCTCGTCGGTGCCGGCATAAGCGTGCGCGAGGTTGGCGCAGCCGAGCTTCGGCCGGTCCGCGCCGCTTTCGCGCTCGCGGCGGATCAGGTCGAGATAAGCCGCGCGGCGCTCCTTTGAGCGCGCGATCACGCGATCGGTGACTGCGGCGATTTCCGGATGCAAACTGGCCATCAGGCGCTCCAGTGGATGTCGACCGGCAGCTCGACGTCGGCGAGAACGCGTCCGACCGGATAATTGGAAGATGCACCCTGTTCGATGGCCTGCTCCAGCACGTCGCGCTTCGCCTGCCCGGTAACCGCGATCATCAGCGCGCGCGCCGAGACGATCGCCGCCTTGCTCAACGTGACGCGGGCGACCGGCGCTTCGGGCGGAAGCGGATCGGGCATGACTCCGGTTGCGCGGCGCTCCTTGGGACCGTTCAACGCCTCGTCGAAATCGGGCCCCGGGAAGATCGAGGCGCAATGCCCGTCACCGCCGACGCCGAGCAGGCACAGATCGAGCGGCCAATGCAGATCCTGCAGGATCGCATCGGCCGCGCGACCGGCGGCCTTGTAATCGGCGACCGTGGCGCTGATCAGCGGGATGACGCGTGCGCCCTTCGGGATGAAGACCTTGCCGATCGCAGTCACGTTCGAGAGCGGATCGCCCAGCGGTACGAGCCGGTCGTCGCCGGGGACGATCGTCACGCGCTTCCAGTCGAGCTTGGCCTGGGCCAGCTTCTCGTAGATCGGCAACGGCGTCTTGCCGCCTGCGAGCGCGACAACGGCAGCCCCGCGCGCGTCGATCGCGCTTTCGATGATGAACTGCACGTCGCCCGCGACAGCGGCGGCCATCTCATCGGCGTCGTCATAGTCCCACCATTCGATTTCGGTCGTCATGTATGCTCCTGCGTGTTCGGTGGGTTCGTCACAATATGGGGTGCGAGGGTCATTCGTTCCACGTCACCCCGTCGCGCTCGGTGAGCGCGATCGAGGCGGATGGGCCCCAGCTGCCCGACGCATAGGGTTTGGGCTTCATGTCGTTGGCGTCCCAGCCGGCGCGAATGCCGTCGATCCATTCCCATTGCGCCTCGACCTCGTCGCGGCGGACGAACAGCGTCGGATCGCCTTCGATCAGGTCGAGCAGCAGCCGCTCATAGGCGATGCGGCGAGGCGTGCTGGCGAATTCGGTGTCGAGGCTGAGATTGAGCGGCACTTCGCGCAGCCGCACGCCCTCGCGGTCGAGACCGGGCTGCTTTGCCATCACCAGCAGCCGGACATATTCCTCGGGCTGGAGCCGGATCACCAGCGTATTGGGTTGCAGCATCCCGCCGCGATCGGCGAAGATCGAGTGCGGCACCGGCTTGAACTGGATGACGATCTCGGAGCGCCGCTCGGCCAGCCTTTTTCCGGTACGCAGATAGAAGGGCACGCCCTGCCAGCGCCAATTGTCGATATGCGCCTTGATCGCGACGAAAGTCTCGGTGTTGGACGGCTTTTCGAGATCGCTGGTATAATCGCGGACGATCTCGCCCTTTACCGCGCCGCCGCCATATTGCCCGGTGACGGTGAGCTGCGGGGCTTCCTGCGCGCTGATCTTCCGCAGCGAGCGGAATACCTTGACCTTCTCGTCGCGGATCGCAGTGCCGTCGAAGCGGGCAGGGGGCTCCATCGCGATCAGCGCGACGAGCTGGAGCATGTGGTTCTGCACCATGTCGCGCAGCGCGCCGGTCTCGTCGTAAAAGCCTGCGCGGCCCTCGAGGCCAACCGTCTCGGAGACGGTGATCTGGACGTGATCGATCCCCTGTGCGTTCCACACCGGCTCGAACAGCGAATTGCCGAAGCGGAGCGCGAGAATGTTCTGCACCGTCTCCTTGCCAAGATAGTGATCGATCCGGAAAGTCCGCTCCTCAGGGAAGGCGTCGGCGACGAGATCGTTGATCTCGCAGCTGGAAGCGAGATCCTTGCCCAGCGGCTTCTCGAGGCTGATGCGGACATTGCCGCCCGCCAGGCCCGCACTCTTGAGGCCCTCGATCGTCGGGCCGAACAGCCACGGCGCGGTCGACAGGAAGATCGCCAATCCGCCGGAGATGTCGCCGACCTTCTCGGCCAGCGCCGCGAAGCCGTTGATATCGGAGGCGTCGAGCGGCTGATAGGAAAGCCGTTCGAGGAAGCTCCCGACAGCGCTGTCATCCTTGCGGTCGGCGGGGAGGAATTCATCCAGCGCGTGGCGGGCGAATTCGCGATAGGATTGGTCGTCCTTTTCGGAGCGCGCGGTGCCGGTAATGGTCAGTCCAGGCGGCAGCAGTCCGTCGGCGTGCAGCGCATAGAGCGACGGCAGCAGCATCCGCTGCGCAAGATCGCCGGTGGCTCCGAACAGCAGCAATTTGCCCACGGGTTGGTGCATTATTGGCCTCTCGTCGACTGTATTCGAACGCGAGACACCAACGGGCGCCAAAGATCAAGCCGGTTAGCCCGTCATCCCTGCGAAAGCCGGAATGACGGCGTTTTAGAGAACGAGCCCCGCGGTCGGGTCGAGTCCGGCCATGATATTGAGGTTCTGCACAGCGGCGCCGGCCGCGCCCTTGCCCAGATTGTCGAGCGTCGCCACCAGCCGCGCCTGGCCGCGCTCGGCATTGCCGAACACCCGGACGCTCAGCCGGTCGGTCCCCGCATCCTCCTCGATCGACACCGTCGAAACGTCGCCGGGCAGCACGCGGATCAGTGGGCTGTCCTTGTACGCATCCCGCAGCGCGTTCTCGATCGCCTCCAGCGACGGACGCCGCGTGAAGGTGTGGAGGGGCAAGGGCACCTCGACGACCATGCCGCGATAAGTGTGCACCACCGCGGGCTGGAAGATCGGCGGATGCTCGATCCGCGCGTGCTTCTGCATTTCAGGCAAATGCTTGTGCTCGAGACTCAGGCCATAGCCGCGGAATGCAGTCGTGGTGAAGCTGCCGGAATTCTGATCCTCGAACTCGGCGATCATCGACTTGCCGCCGCCCGAATAGCCCGAAACGGCGTTGACCGAGAAGACATGGTCGAGCGGCACCAGTCCGGCGCGCACCAGCGGGCGAACCAGCGCGAGAAAGCCGGTGGGATAGCAGCCGGGATTGCTCACCCAGCGGGCTTCGGCAATCGCATTCGTCTGACCGGGCTCGAGCTCGGCAAAGCCATAGACCCAATCGGGCGCGATGCGGTGCGCCGTCGAGGCGTCGATCACGCGCACTTTGTCGGCGCGAATCATCGCCACCGCATCGCGCGCCGCATCGTCGGGCAGGCAGAGGATGACGAAATCGGCCGAATTGAGCGCGTCCTCGCGCTTCGCCGGGTCCTTGCGGTCAGCTTCGTTCAGGATCAGCTGCTCGATACCCGCGCGGCCATCCAGCCGCTCGCGAATCTCAAGCCCGGTCGTGCCGACGGCACCATCGATGAATATACGGATAGTCATTGCGGATCCGCCAGCGAGGAAGCGGGAATATAGCCGACGAGCCCCGCGCGGGGAGCCACGCCCCAGGCGTGGCTCCCCGCGAGTTCGAGCACTTCGAACGCGTCGCCCGCGGCGAGCTTCGCCAGTACCTCGGAATCGACGGCGGCGCTGATGCGGAGATCGGCGGGAACGGAAAGCGTGCGCGGCATCGGCGCGGCATAATGCGGGGCGAACACTCTGTCCGCGAGCCGCACGTCGGCAAGATCGCGACGCACGGCGTCGACACGCGAATCGATGATCGCAGAGCGGCCCTTAAGCGAAAAGCGCTTACGCGTTGGCCCTGCGGGCGGCTGGCTGGCTGATGTTGTCGCCAGCGAGGAAGTGCCCGAACTCTGCAAGAAAATCTGCCCCTTCAGCGGTACGCGCAACGAAGATGTTGCGTTTGTCGGTATCGTCACGTTGGCGGCGCAGATAGCCGAGCGTCCCCAGGCGATTCAAGGCGCGGGTAACTACGGGCTTCGACACGTTGAGCGCCCGCGCCAATCCGCGGACCGTATGCGGCCCCGGGTCGAGATACACAAGCATCAGGAGGGCCATCTGTCGATTGGTAAGATCGGGCTCGCCCGAACGCACATAATCGATCAGCGTGTTTTTCCACGACGATAGCGATTGGTCCGGCATCGCGTTCACGGCATTTCTCATCGTTACGTCCCCGGTCCCGTCCGGGGACATCACACAAACGCAGCTTGGGCCCAGTGGTTTCAGTGCGTTGGCGAAATGTTACCGTGTGTGTCTTATTGGTCGGTGCCGCACTCCGAAATTGACCCTGGATAGACGCAGGTTGATCCCCGGCCGCCGCTCCCCTATGTCGCCGCTTTCGCAACAGGTCCGGTCTCAATGTTCCCCTTTCTGCTCGTCGTCCACACCATCATCGCGGCACTTCTCGTGACCGTGATCCTCATGCAGCGCTCGGAAGGTGGCGGGCTGACCTCGGGCGGTAGCCCTTCGGGACTGATGTCGGCACGCGGCGCCGCGGACTTTCTGACTCGCGCGACTGCAATTCTCGCCACGCTGTTCATCGCGATGAGCATCCTCCTCGCCTTCATCGCTGCGACTCGGCACTCGACGACGATCGATACGTCGCTCCAGCGTACGCCTGCCGCACCGGTCACGGTGCCGACCAGCGCGCCGGCGGTGCCTTTCGCGGCCGGCAACAGCGCTGCGCCGGCGGCTCCCGCGAACGCCGCGGGCCCGGCCAACGGCTCGGTTCCGCTCGCGCAATAACCCCGCAGCTCTCCGGCAATGGAGAGCACGATTGAAAAAATAAGTGAGTCGCGCGCTTGTCGGCGCGCGGCCAATGACGTTAGGCGTTTTCTCCCATGGCGCGGTATATCTTCATCACCGGCGGCGTGGTCTCCTCGCTTGGCAAGGGTCTGATGGCAGCGAGCCTCGCGGCTCTGCTCCAGGCCCGGGGCTATCGGGTCCGCATCCGCAAGTTCGATCCCTATCTCAACGTCGATCCCGGCACGATGTCGCCGCACCAGCATGGTGAAGTCTATGTGACCGACGACGGCGCCGAGACCGATCTCGATCTGGGTCATTACGAGCGCTTCACCGGCGTCGCCTCGCGCCAGTCGGACAACGTCACGTCCGGGCGAATCTACAAGACGATCATCGAGCGCGAGCGCCGCGGCGATTATCTCGGCGCGACGGTGCAGGTGATCCCGCACGTCACCGACGCGATCAAGGCGTTCGCGCAGGACGAGACCGAGGATCTCGATTTCGTCCTGTGTGAAATCGGCGGCACGGTGGGCGATATCGAATCGCTTCCCTTCATCGAGGCGATCCGCCAGCTCAGGAACGATCTCGGCCGCGGCCAGACCGTCAGCATCCACGTCACTCTGGTTCCCTACATCTCCGCCGCGGGCGAGCTGAAGACCAAGCCGACCCAGCACAGCGTGCGCGAACTGGCGGCGCTCGGCGTCCAGCCCGACGTTCTGGTCTGCCGCTCGGAGCGCGAGCTCCCGGCTGGAGAGCGCGCCAAGATCGCGCAATTCTGCAACGTCCCGGCCTCGGCGGTGATTCCCGCGCTCGACGCCCGAAGCATCTACGCGGTGCCGATGCAATATCATCGGGAAGGCCTCGACTCCGAGGTCCTCAAGGCGTTCGGAATCGATCCCGGCGAGCCGCCCCGGCTCGACCGCTGGGAACAGATCATGCGCCGTCTCGAAAATCCCGAGGGCGAAGTCACGATCGGCGTGGTCGGCAAATATATGGGCGTCCCCGATGCCTATAAGTCGCTCCACGAGGCGCTGGTGCACGGCGGCATCGCCAACCAGGTCAAGGTCAACATCCGCTGGCTCGACGCCGAAGTGTTCGAGAAGGACGAGGAGGAGATCGCTTCGAAGCTCGAGCCGATGCACGGCATTCTCGTGCCCGGCGGATTCGGCGAGCGCGGCAGCGAGGGCAAGATCGCCGGCGTGCGCTTTGCCCGCGAACGCGGCGTGCCGTTCTTCGGTATCTGCCTCGGCATGCAGATGGCATGCGTCGATGCCGCGCGCGATCAGGGGCTGAAAAACGCCTCCACCACCGAATTCGGCCCGACTGAGGAGCCGGTGGTCGGCATGATCACCGAATGGATGACCGCCGAGGGCATCCAGAAGCGCGAGGAAGGCGGCGATCTCGGCGGCACGATGCGGCTCGGCGCCTATCCGGCGAAGCTCAGCGGCAACAGCGTCGTCGGCTCGATCTACGGCGCCAGCGAGATCAGCGAGCGTCACCGCCACCGCTACGAGGTCAACACCCACTACAAGCCATTGCTCGAAAAGGGCGGTCTCGTCTTTTCGGGCATGTCGCCCGATGGATCGCTGCCCGAGATCGTCGAACGGCCGGATCACCCATGGTTCGTCGGCGTCCAGTTCCATCCGGAATTGAAATCCAAGCCATTCGATCCGCATCCGCTGTTCGCGAGCTTCATCGAAGCGGCGGTCAAGCAGAGCCGGCTGGTCTAGGGCGCTCAGCGCCTCGGATAGACGTCAGCGCGCGCCATCCTATCCGCCGCCGCGCGATAGCCGGGGTCGCGCTTGCGGCGCAGCAGCGTATCCGCGGTCAGCCCCTCGGCATTGGCGATGTCGCTTCGTGCGCCGTGCCGGGCGAAGAGCAGGAAATGCTTGGGCGCGCTGCCCTTTTTGAGCATCAGGTGCAGCGCGGTGGCGCCTTGGGCGTTGCGGACGTTGGGATCGGCGCCTGCTTCCAGCAGTTCGCCGGCAGGGCCGAACTTGCTCCACGCCACCGCGCCGAGCAGTGGCGTATCGCCGCGATCCGCACCCTCCTCGATATCCGCGCCATGCGCGAGCAACAGCCGGATCGCGTCGCAGTCCTCGTTCCAGACTGCGGCGAACAGGCAATGATTGGGGTCGGCGCCACGCTCGAGTAGATGCTTGGCCAGTGTGAGATTCCGTCCGCGCGAGATCACGTGCCATAGCGGCGTCGCGCGCCACGTGCCTTCGGTGAATGCGGGGGCGTCGAGCCCGAGGCCGGCTGCGAGCAGCACCTCCGCAGTCCGGACGCTCGGCTCGTCCTCGCCGGGACTCATGCATGCGTGGTGCAGCCAGTTTCGCCCGCGCTCATCGGTGATTTCGGTCAAGTCGGGCCGTTCGGTCAGCCCCTGCCCGACTTCCTGCCAACGATGCGCCCGCACCGACTCGCGCAAGCTCGTCTTCGAAACCATGATGGCATCCTACCTCGATCCGCCTTTCGGCGAAACGGCACGAGTCTCCACGGCGAATCGTGCCAGGGGGACCCGCGGCGAGGGCGACAAAAACCCTTCCCGCCGCGTTGCAGCATCGGCTAACGGCACCGGATGCGTATCTTGCTTGCCGCGCTCGCGGCCCTGTTGCTTCCGGCTGCTATCGGTTCTGCTCCCGCGCAGGATCGGCCCATTTCGGGCATGGTCCGGGTGCGGATCGAGACCAGCGCGGGCAACGTCATTCTCGCGCTCGATGCAAAACACGCGCCGAAGACCACCGCCAATTTCCTCGCTTATGTCGATGACGGCCGCCTTGACGGCACCGGCTTCTACAGGGCGTCGCGACGGCAGGGGAACCCGAAGTTCGGCTTCGTCCAGGGCGGAATCGCCAGCGATGCCCGGCGCGTCCTGCCGTCGCCGCCGCTCGAGCCGACCAATGTGACCGGCATCCGCCACGTCGATGGTACGGTGTCGATGGCGCACGGCGCGAACATCGATTCAGCTACCGGCAATTTCTCGATCATGGTCGGGGACAATCCGTCGCTCGACGCCCGCGGCAGCGGCCGCAACGGCTATTCGGCGTTCGGTCGGGTCGTCGAAGGGATGGACGTCGTCCGCAAGATTCTCGCCCAGCCGACGGGTGGGGGCAGGGGCCCGATGCGCGGCCAGATGATCCAGCCGAAGCCGATAGCGATCCTCCGCGCGGTGCGGCTCGACGGGGCGCCCCGGCCGACCGGGCGGGTCAAGCCCTGGCTGATCGGCCCCACGCGCTGGATCCAGCCCAACTAAATCCTCCCCTGTTTTGCGAGGGAGGATTTGAGAAGCACAAGAGGCGCCCGGGCAATGCCCGAGCGCCCCTGCTGCGGCGCCCAAAGGGAGAAAAGCGCCGCGAGCCGTGGTGGTTCTTATGCCGCGTCGCGATGCTCGATCGCGGTCGCGGGCTGGCTGCCGGCGTTCACAGCGATCTTCTTCGGCTTCATCGCCTCGGGAATCTCGCGGACCAGCTCGATGACGAGCAGTCCGTCAGAGAGGTTCGCGCTCTCGACGCGGACGAAGTCGGCAAGTTCGAAGCGGCGTTCGAAGCTGCGATTGGCGATGCCGAGATGCAGGAACGCGCCCTGGTTGTTCTCGTTCTCGTTCGTCTTCTTGCCCTGGACCAGCAGCAGGTTCTGCTGGGCGGTCACGTCGATCTCGTCGGGCTTGAAGCCCGCGACGGCGAGTGTGATCCGATAATGATCCTCGGCAAGGCGCTCGAGGTTGAACGGAGGGTAGTTCTCGCTGGCCGTCTGACGCGCGCTGGCTTCGAGCAAGTCGAACAGGCGGTCGAAGCCGACGGTGGAGCGACGGAACGGAGTAAAGTCGAACTGACGCATTTCAAATTCTCCTGTGAGCAAGTTGAACGTCTCTTTGTGCAGCGCCCGGAAATCCGCGGCGCTGCTTGCCAGGCCCACCAGGCACCGTGGCAAAACGAATGTGGTTCGGCTTGTGGTTTATTCAAGATGCGCTGAACCGGGCACCGCGCGCGGCGGAGAAACCCAGCTTCGGGTTCCCAAAGATTCGCTTGCTGGCTAATACCCATTAAATCCATCGACATTAGGGGTATTGGAACCAAGGGGATGTTGATGCGCCGTTCTTCGCTCTCACTGCTGCTTCTCGGGGTCTCGCCCTTCGCCGCCGGCGCCGCGCTTGCGCAGGAGGTGCCGACCGTCACTGCCCCGGGCACGGACGCACCCAGCATCCCCGGCGAACAGGACCGCACCCCCGAGGATGTCCAGCGCAGCTCGGCGGCTTCGGACATCGTCGTCACCGCGCGCCGCCGCGAGGAGCAGGTGCAGGACGTGCCGATCCCGATCTCGGTGGTCGGCGTGAAGGAACTGGACAGCACCGGCAGCTTCAACGTCCAGCGCCTCCAGCAGCTGCAGCCCGCGCTGCAATTCTATTCGTCGAACCCGCGCAACTCGTCGGTCAACATCCGCGGCCTCGGCGCGCCGCTCGGCCTCACCAATGACGGGATCGATCAGGGCGTCGGCGTCTATATCGACCAAGTCTATTTCAGCCGCGTCGCAGTCGCCACGCTCGACTTTCTCGACGTCCAGCAGGTGGAGACTCTGCGCGGCCCGCAGGGGACGCTGTACGGCAAGAACACCGTCGCCGGCGCGATCAGCATCACCAGCAAGGCCCCCAGCTTCAATTTCGAGGGGCGCACCGAAGTGACTCTGGGCAACCTCGCCTTCAAGCAGGCCAAGGCATCGGTCTCCGGGCCGCTCTCCGACAAGGTCGCGGTGCGGCTCGGCATCTCGACCACCAGCCGCAAGGGCACGATCTTCAACGTCGCCAGCGACAATTACGTCAACGAGCAGGACAATATCGGCCTGCGCGGCGCGCTGCTCTGGCATGCCAGCGACAATCTGAGCCTCACCTTGTCGGGCGACTATAATCGCCAGGATCCCGAATGCTGCGCGCAGATCTATGTGCGCTACGGCCCCACCCAGCGCGCGGCGAACCGGCAATATCCGGCGCTGACCGCGGCGCTCAATTACGCAGTGCCGAGCACCAATCCTTTCGACCGGCTGACCGATCTCGACGCCGATCTCAACGCGCTCAACGTGCTCGGCGGCGCCTCGCTGCGCGGCGAGCTCAATCTCGGCTCGGGCACGCTGACTTCGGTCACTGCGTGGCGCTTCTGGGATTGGGGCCCGGCGAACGATCGCGACTTCACCGGTCTGCCGATCACCACGCGCTCGCAGAATCCGACGCGGCAGGACCAGTTCACTCAGGAATTCCGCTATGCCGGCGAGGGCAAGGGCTTCGACTATGTCGTCGGCCTGTTCGGCTTCTACCAGAAGATCCACACCACCGGTGTGCAGCAACAGGGATCGGCGGCAAGCCGCTGGCTGCTGGCCCCCAGCAACCCGCTTTCCAACGATCCGACCGTGCTCGACGGGCTGACCGCGAGCAACGACATCCTGCTCAAGAACTTCAGCGGCGCGCTGTTCGCCAAGGTCAATTGGGACGTGAGCGACGCCTTCACGCTCTCGCCGGGCGTGCGCATCAACTATGACGACAAGGTCGGCAGCTATGTCAGCATCGTTCGCGATGCGCAGGGCAATCTGGTGCCCTATAGCGGCGGCACCCCGCGCCAGGCTGCCCAGCGCGAGGCGATCCAGCCCCAGGCGTTCCAGGACGAGGCCTATCGCGCCTGGAACCTCACTTACGATCTTACCGCGTCGTACAAGCCGTCGCGCGACGTGCTGCTCTACGCGACCTATGCCCACACCTTCAAATCGGGTGGCCTCAACCTCAACGGCGTGCCGGTGGTCAACGGGGTGGTGCAGACCGATCTCGCCCAGATCGATCCCGAGAAGGTCGACCATTTCGAGCTCGGCGTGAAATCGCAGTTCTGGGACCGCAAGGCGACGTTCAACGTCTCGGGCTACTGGACGATCATCAAGGATTACCAGGCGATCGTGAACAACAGCTCGACTTCGACGCTGCGCGGCTATCTCGCCAATGCCGGCGAGGTTCGCGTCCGCGGCGTCGAGGCCGATTTCTCGATCCGCCCGACCGAACGGTTCAACGCCTATGTCAACGGCGCCTTTACCGACCACAAATATGTCGAATTCGCCAACGCGCCGTGCCCGCCCGAGCGCTCGGGGGGCACCGCGGCGCCGGTCGGCAGCCCTGGCGGCACCCCCGGCGTGCCGGGCCAGTTGAGCCCGGTGGTGTGCGACATCTCCGGACAATGGCTGCCCGGCATCTCCAAATGGGCGTTCTCGTACGGCGCCGAATATAACGTGCCCGCCAAGCTGCTCGGGCTGGACGGCGAGTTCTACGTCGCCGGCGACGCCAATTACCGCTCCAAATTCTCGTCCAACGCCTCGCGGTCGATCTACACCGACATCGAGGGATATACGCTGGCGAACTTCCGCCTGGGCTTCCGCACCGACGACTTCAATGTCTTCGGCTGGGTCCGCAACGCCTTCGACCAGGAATATTTCGAGCTGCTCGCGACGACCCCGGGCAACACTGGCCTGGTGGCCGGCAACCCGGGCGATCCGCGCACTTATGGTTTGACGATCAGCAAGGCCTTCTGATCGTTTACGCGCTAGCGTCTCGCCATGGCCGGGGGACGCTGGGGGAGGGAGGCGGCGCCCGCACCGCCTCCCTCTTTCCAAAGAAAACGAAGCGGGAGGCTCCAAAACGGCAAACGCCCGGACCGTTTCCGATCCGGGCGCCTGCGTGACGACTGCTCGTCAGCCCCCTTTGTCAGGCTCTGCCCGCGCGCTCGTACTTGCCTACGAGCGGGGCGAAGCCCTCCCCGAACCACGGCCATTTGCTGCCTGCGTTTCGACGTTGGTTTGCTACGTCGGCCGGCCGCTTTTGTCACCGGGTTTACAAGGAGTAGGCGCAGATTGGTGTCACCCTGTGTTGAATCGGCAACATAGCGGATATACCGGGATTTTCACAGGCGCATTGCCAGCCGCCACCGCCTTGCCCTAGAGCGACTCCGAGCACTCACGTCAGGCCCCCCGACCGCATGCTATTGTCGCGTTACGAGCGGATGATCGCCCGCCGCTATCTCCTGCCTGGCCGCAGCGAGGCGTTCATCGCCGTCGTCGCCGGATTCAGCCTTGTCGCCGTCATGCTGGGCGTCGCCGCCCTGATCGTGGTGATGAGCGTGATGAACGGCTTCCGCGCCGAACTCTTTGACAAGATCACCGGGCTGAACGGCCATGCCGTCGTCCAGGGCTATGCAGGGCAACTGCGCGATTGGCGCCAGATCGTCGCGCAGGCCAAGGCGACACCCGGCGTGATCAGCGCGACGCCGCTGATCGAGCAGCCGCTATTCGCGAGCTATAACGGTCGCGTCGAATTCGCCCAGATCCGTGGCATGCGCGTCGAGGATATCCGCAACAATCCCGCGCTCAAGGGCAAGGAAGTGATCGGTTCGCTGGATCGTCTCGTGCCGGGCGGCGAGCAGATCGCGATCGGCTCGCGCCTCGCCGAGTCGCTCGGCGCGACCGTGGGCAGCAAGATCACGATCATCAATCCGGCGGGCGCCGCGACGCCGATGGGCACCATGTATCGCTCGGTCAGCTATACCGTGACGGCGATCTTCGAGGTCGGCGTCTATGATTTCGACAAGATCTTCGTGGTCATGCCGATCGAAGATGCGCAGACCCTGCTGCTGCTCGGCGATGCGGTCACCATGGTCGAGATGGACACCAATGATCCCGACAATGTCCAGCGGATCGTCTCGCCCCTCGTCGACAAGGTGGGTAGCAGCGGCCAGATCGTCGACTGGCGCCAGATGAACCGTGAGCTGTTCGAGGCGCTGCAGGTCGATCGGATCGTGTCGTTCACGGTGCTCTCGATCATCCTCGTCGTCGCTTCGTTCAACATCGTCTCGTCGCTGATCATGCTGGTGCGCTCCAAGACGCGCGACATCGCGGTGCTCCGGACGATGGGCGCGACGCGTGGCGGGCTGATGCGCATCTTCGTGACCGTGGGCACCACGATCGGCGCGCTGGGCGTCGCGGCGGGCGGATTGCTCGGCTTCCTGTTCATCACCTTCCGCGCGCAGGTCGTCCAGTTCATCGGGCTGGTGACCGGGCAGCAGGTCTGGGATCCGTCGATGCGCTTCCTCACTGAATTGCCCGCCAAGACCGATCCGTTCGAGACGATCGGCATCTGCGTGATGGCGATGATCTTCACCTTCCTCGCCACGCTCTATCCCGCGTGGAAAGCGGCGAGCACCGATCCGGTGCAGGTGCTGCGTTATGAATGAGCCGACCCTCCAGACGCGCGGACTGAAGCGCAGTTTCCAGCAGGGCGAAGCAGTGATCGAGGTGCTGCGCGGCGTTGATCTCGACGTCATGCCCGGCGAGATCGTCGCGCTGCTCGGCCCCTCGGGTTCGGGCAAATCGACGTTGCTGCAGGCAGTTGGCCTGCTCGAGGGCGGGTTCGAAGGCTCGATCCGCGTCGCCGGCAAGGAAGCGGCCAAGCTCCCCGCGGGCGGCCGCACCGAAGTCCGCCGCAACAGCCTCGGCTTCGTCTACCAGTTCCACCATCTGCTGCCCGATTTCAGTGCGATCGAGAATGTCGTGTTGCCGCAGATGATCCACGGCGCCACGCGCGCCGAAGCGGACGCGCGCGCCGGTCAGCTGCTGGCGGCGCTCGGCCTTGCGGAGCGACTCACGCATCGCCCGAACCAGCTTTCCGGCGGCGAGCAGCAGCGCGTCGCGGTCGCCCGCGCGCTGGCGAACCGGCCGGCGCTGGTGCTCGCCGACGAGCCCACCGGCAATCTCGACGAGGCAACCGCCGACCGTGTCTTCGCCGAGTTCCTCAAGCTGGTGCGCGACGAGGGTTCGGCCGCTCTGGTCGCGACGCACAACGAGCGGCTCGCCGAGCGTATGGATCGTGTGGTCCGCCTGCACGAGGGCCGGCTGGAGTGAGTGCCTGGCGGGAGACGCCGACGCTGAAGGGCCGCCATGTGACGCTGCGCCCGATGGTCCGTGAGGATCGCGACGGGCTGCTCCTTGCCTTTGAGGGCCTCCACGCCCTGTTCCACACCACCGTGCCGACCGCCGATACGTTCGACGCCTGGTATGATCGCGTGATGTTCGACACGGCGGCGGGGCGCAACATGCCGTTCACCGTGCTCGACGCCGATGGGCGCATCGCGGGCGTCACGCGTTTCCTGCGGATGAGCGAGACGCATCGCCGCGTCGAGATCGGCGGCACGCTCTATGCGCCACGCGTCCAGCGCACCGGCCTCAATACCGAGGCCAAATACATGCTGCTCGGCCATGCCTTCGATGTGCTCGGCGTGAACTGCGTGCAGATCCGCACCGATTTCCTCAACCACGCCTCGCGCCGCGCGATCGAGCGGCTTGGGGCCCGGCTCGACGGAGTGCTGCGCGGGCATCTGATCCTGAATGGCCATTTGCGCGACAGCGTGGTCTACAGCATCCTCGCGCACGAATGGCCGGGGGTACGCCGCAATCTCGAGCTGCTGATGGTGCGGCACGAGGCGCGCGCTTGAGCACGGGAGCCAAATGGTCGATCGCCAGCATCTCGCTCGGTGTGCTGGTGCTGATCGCGGCAATCGTGGCGAGTTGGCCGCTCGCCCGCTTCGTGCTGGAGCCGGGCAGGCAGTTGAAGACCTACTACACTCCTTCGCAAAGCATGCGGCCGACGCTGGAGGTGAACGATCGGCTCATGCCCCGAGCGGTGCGCCCCGGCGATCTCGCGCGCGGAACGGTGATCCTGTTCCGCCTGTCCGATCAGGTGCGCGTCGACCGGATCGCGGCGGTCGCCGGCGATCGGATCGCGGTGCGGGACGGCATCGTGTTCCTCAATGGCAAGCCGATCGCCCAACGACCTGTTGGACAACCGCAGCCGACCGAATCCGACGGGCAGGAACAGCGCCTGATCGAGCAATTCCCCGGCGAGGCTAAGCCGCATCTGATCCTCGACTCTGGCACCACTCCGGGCGACAATGTCGAGGAAAGAGTCGTGCCAGCAGGCCACCTGTTCCTGCTGGGAGACAATCGCGACAACAGCGCCGACAGCCGCTATTCGCGCGAGAACTACGGTATCGGAATGGTGCCCGAGAGCGATGTCTTCGGCGTAGCGGACTTCATTCCCTGGTCGCCGAAGCGGGGCACAGTCGCGCGTCGGCTCGACGCGATCGGAGGAGACGCGAAATGACCGAGATAACGCAAATCCCAGTGCGCAAACCCGATGGCAGTGAGACGACGCTGGCGGATCATGCCGGCGAGGTGCTGCTGATCGTCAACACCGCATCCAAATGCGGGTTCACCCCGCAATATGCCGATCTCGAGGCGCTGCAGCGCCAGTACCAGGACCGCGGCTTTTCAGTGCTGGGATTTCCCTGCAACCAGTTTGGCGGGCAGGAGCCGGGAGACGCCGCGGAAATCGCGAACTTCTGCTCGCTCACGTATGACGTGACCTTTCCGGTCTACGCCAAGGTGGACGTCAACGGCGGCGATGCCGCGCCCCTGTTCGAGCATCTCAAGCGCGAGGCGCCGGGGCTGCTGGGTTCGAAGGCGATCAAGTGGAACTTCACCAAGTTCCTCGTCGACCGCAACGGCAAGGTGGTCGATCGCTATGCGCCGACGACGTCGCCCAAGGACATTGCCGGCGATATCGAGAAGTTGCTCTAGTCGATCAGCGCAGCGCCGGCCCGGGCAGGCAGATCACATATTGCCCGTTCTTCGCCATTATCGACTTCTCGCTTTCGTCGCCCGCGACGAGCTTGCCGAGCTTGGTGAGCATCGCGACCATCGAGGTGGCGCCCGCCAGTGGACGGCCGCGCGGATCGCGGCGCGGGGCAGGGCGGGCGTTGCGCGGTGCGCGACGGCGCGGCGGCGAAACGCGGTGCATGCGCTGCGCGACCGCAGCGTCGTCCGAGCGACCGAATTCGCGCCACACGACACGGAAGCCCTGAGGCACCAGCGTCCATTCCCCCGCTTCCTCGCTGCGGATCAGATCGCAGCCGCAGCGATGGCACATGCTGAATTCCAGCCCCTGATTGTGATGGCGTCTGGTCGCAGGCACATGGTCCATCACGGAGCAAAGGATAGTCATCGCGAGCGTGGCTCCTGCATCGGACCGCGACGCGCACCCGGAACGGGAGCATCGCGATCGAAAGGTTGATCGTCGTTAACCATCCTTTCGGCCAGGTTGAGGGTGAGTCGCCATTCAGGTCGGTTCCGGTAAGCGTCTCCCACCAAGGGATTTGTACGGATGTTACCGGTCACTATTTGGAAAGCTGTGGATAGCGGAGCGCCTGCGTTGGCAAAGCCGCCGGCGCGCGCCTAGGGTATCGCGATGGCGCACTCGGGATTCGTACCGCTCAGGGTCTTCTCCTCCTACACGATGCTCGAAGGCGCGATCGAACCCAAGGCGATCGCGAAGCGCGCGCGCGAGCTGGGCTTCCCCGCGGTGGCGGTGAGCGACCGCAACGGGCTCTATGCCGCCATGTCCTTCTCGGACGCGTGCAAGAAGTCGGGCGTGCAGCCGATCGTCGGCACGCTGCTCGCGGTCAAGCGCCCCGAGCTGGCCGAAGGCGCGCCGGTCGCGATCGACTGGCTGGCGCTCTACGCGCAGGACGAGACGGGGTATCTCAATCTTTGCCATCTCGTCTCGGCGGCGCATCTCGATCGGCCGATCGAGGAGGAGGCGCACGTCACGCTCGACATGCTCGAGGGGCGTACCGATGGGCTGCTCTGCCTCACCGCCGGCGCCGAAGGCGCGCTCGCGCGGCTCTACGCTGAGGGGCAGGACAGCGCCGCCGAGGCCTATGCCCGCCAGATCGAGGCGCTGTTCCCCGACCGGCTCTATGTCGAGATCGTGCGGCGGCTGAACGAAGTCGAGGGCAAGGCCGAAGCGAAGCTGCTCGATTATGCCTATGCCCGCGACCTGCCTTTGGTCGCGACCAACCCCTGCTGTTTCGCCGAGGACAGCTTCCACGAGGCGCATGACGCGATGCTGTGCATCGCCAATTCCTCGTACATCGCCAGCGACGATCGCCCGCGTTCCTCCCCCGACGCGTGGATGAAGCCGGCGAACGAAATGAAGTCGCTGTTCGCCGACCTGCCCGAGGCGATCGCCAATACGCTCGTAGTGGCCCAGCGCTGCGCCTATGCCGCACCCAAGCGCAAGCCGATCCTTCCCAGCCTCGCCGGCGACCGCGAAGGCGAGGCGACGATGCTGCGCACGCTGTCGCACGCGGGGCTGGAAAAGCGGCTGGAAAAGGCCGGAATCACTGCGCCCGATCAGCGTCAGGCCTATGTCGATCGTCTCGAGTTCGAGCTCGACGTCATCATCCAGATGGGATTCCCCGGCTATTTCCTGATCGTCGCCGACTTCATCCAATGGGCCAAAGCGCACGACATCCCCGTCGGTCCGGGCCGCGGCTCGGGCGCGGGCTCGGTGGTCGCCTGGGTGCTGACGATCACCGATCTCGATCCCTTGAAGCTCGGGTTGCTGTTCGAACGCTTCCTCAATCCCGAGCGCGTGTCGATGCCCGATTTCGACATCGATTTCTGCGAAACCCGCCGTGGCGAAGTGATTCGCTACGTCCAGGAGAAATACGGCCGCGACACGGTGGCGCAGATCATCACCTTCGGGACCATGAAGGCGCGCGCGGTGCTCAAGGACGTCGGCCGCGTGCTCCAGATGAGCTACGGCCAGGTCGATCGCCTCGCCAAGCAGATCCCCAATCACCCGACCGATCCGTGGACGCTCGAGCGCACGCTGAACGGCGTCAGCGAGTTCAACGCCGAGTATAAGAACCACAGCGACGTCCGCCATCTGATCGATCTGTCGATGCGGCTCGAAGGCCTGCCGCGCCACTCGTCCACCCACGCCGCCGGCGTGGTGATCGGCGATCGTCCGCTCGCCGAACTGGTCCCGCTCTATCGCGATCCGCGCTCGGACATGCCCGTCACGCAGTTCGACATGAAATATGTCGAGGCGGCGGGGCTGGTGAAGTTCGACTTTCTCGGCCTCAAGACGCTGTCGGTACTCAAGAAGGCTGTCGAATTGCTCGGCGATCGCGGCATCGAAGTCGATCTCGATACGCTCGGCTGGGACGATCCCGAAGTCTATGACCTGCTCCAGCGCGGCGACACCGTCGGCGTGTTCCAGCTCGAATCCGAAGGCATGCGCCGTACTCTTACGGCCGTACGTCCCACCAATTTCGGCGACATCATCGCGCTCGTCTCGCTCTATCGCCCGGGCCCGATGGACAACATCCCGAGCTTCGGTCACCGCAAGGGCGGCCGCGAGGAGATCGTCTATCCGCACGCGCTGCTCGAGCCGATCCTGAATGAGACCTACGGGATCTTCGTCTATCAGGAGCAGGTGATGCAGGCCGCGCAGGTTCTCGCCGGCTACACGCTGGGCGGCGCCGACATGCTCCGCCGCGCGATGGGCAAGAAGATCAAGGCCGAGATGGACGCGCAGCGCGCGATCTTCGTCGAAGGCTGCGAGAAAGTGAACGGCATCAAGGCCGCCAAGGCCAACGAGCTGTTCGACTTGATCGACAAATTCGCCGGCTACGGCTTCAACAAGTCGCACGCCGCGGCCTATGCGCTGCTCGCCTATCAGACCGCGTGGCTCAAGACCCACCATCCGCACGAATTCTTCGCCGCGTCGATGGCGTACGACATCCACCAGACCGACAAGCTCGCGATCTTCGCTGACGACATGCGCCGGCTGAACATCGAGTGCCTGCCGCCCGACATCAACGCCAGCTTGGCCGATTTCCATGTCGAGAAGCACAACGAAGGTCTCGCGGTCCGCTATGCGCTCGGTGCGCTCAAGGGCGTCGGCGAGCGCGCGATGGAGCTGCTGGTCGAGGAGCGCGACGCCAAGGGCCGCTTCCAGTCGCTCGACGATTTCGCCAAGCGCGTCGATCCGCGCCTGCTCAACAAGCGCCAGGTCGAGACGCTCGCCGCGGCGGGCGCGTTCGACGGGATCGAGCCCAATCGCGCCGGCGTCCATACCGCGGCCGAGACGATCCTCGCGGTCGCCCAGCGCACGCATGACAGCCGGACGAGCGGGCAGGGCGGCCTGTTCGGCGAATCCGAGCCCAGCGGCGGCGCGATCAACTTGCCGCGCAGCGCGCATTGGTCGCTCGCCGACAAGATCGCCGCCGAGAAGGACGCATTCGGCTATTATTTCTCGGCGCACCCGCTCGATCGCTATGCGCACCTCGTCCGCAGCCAGGGCGCGCGCGAAATCGCCTCGCTGAACGAGGTTCCGATCCCGGACGGCGCCCGCGTCGGTGCCACCATCGCGGCGTTGATCGAGGATGCCCGCTGGCGCACCTCGGCGCGCGGCAACCGCTATCTGATGGCGACGATCTCGGACCAGAGCGGGCAGGTGCTCACCACCTGCTTCGACGATCTCGCCGCCGCGGACATGGAAGAAGCCGCGCGCGCCGGGGGCTGCGCGGTGCTTACCGTCGAGCTCGACAAGCGCCCGGGCGAGGATACGCCGCGTGTGTCGGTCAAGCGCGTCCAGCCGTTCGAGAGCATCGCCAATGTCGCGCGGCTGCTCGTAGATCTGGTCATCGACGATGCCAATGCGTTGCCCCGATTGGCCGAGATGATCGGCGAGGCGCGCGGCGGGCGGTGCACGGTCCGGCTCTGGGCGCCGCTGAGCGCCGAGGGGCAGGCAGAGCTCGTCCTCGGCCGCAACTTCCGCATCGACGAGGAACTGCTCGCGCGCATCTCCGGCTTACCCGGAATCCGCTCGGCCGAATTCGCCAGTACCGCGGCAATGCTGGCAGTGGCGGCGTAATCAGCTCGGTCGTCACCCCGGCACAAGGCCGGGGTGACGAAGGAGCGTTCGTCGATAACGAATCATTGCCGCCCGCCACTGCCTCTCGACACCGGCGCCTCTCCGGGCATACCCTCTCCTCAAAAATAAGAGCTGGAGAAGAGCGATGCTGGGTGGGATGCAGGATTTCGAGCTGCGCGTGATGCGCCTGCTCGATCACGCCGCGCGCGAGCATGGGCCGCGCGAGATCGTCACACGCTGGGCCGACGGCACCGAGACCCGCACCAACTGGGCCGGTATCGCGCGCGACGCCCGCCGCCTCGCACAGGCGCTCGAACGGCTCGGCGTGAAACCCGGCGAGCGCGTCGCGACGCTGGCGATGAACCACAGCCGCCATCTCGTCGCCTGGTACGGCACGATCGGCATGGGCGGGGTTATCCACACGATCAATCCGCGCCTCTTCGAGGATCAGCTCGCCTTCATCGCCAACCATGCCGAGGACCAGGTTCTGCTCTACGACCAGGCGTTCCAGCCCATCGTCGACAAGCTCAAGCCGCAATGGACCACCATCCGCCATTATATCTGCTTCGACGACGGCGCGTTCGAAACGCTGATCGGCGCCGAGACCGGCGACTATGCCTGGGTCGAGGGCGGCGAGCGCGAGCCGTGCATGCTCTGCTACACCAGCGGCACCACCGGCAATCCCAAGGGCGTTCTCTACACCCATCGGTCGACTGTGATCCACGCGATCACCGAGCTCCAGCCCGCCGAGTTCGACCTTTCCACCCAGTCGATCGCGATGCCGATCGTGCCGATGTTCCACGCGGTCGGCTGGGGCCTGCCCTTTGCCGGCGCGGCGGTGGGCGCGAAGTTCGTCTTCTCGGCGGTCAACGAGCCCAAGGTACTGTGCGAGCTGATGAACCGCGAAAAGGTGACGCACAGTGCGGGGGTGCCCACCGTCTGGTTCGCGATGTTCCAGTATATGGATGCGACCGGTGCCGCGCCCGAGCATCTGAAGATCGTCACCATCGGCGGCTCGGCGGCGCCGCGCGCGATGATCGAGCGGCTGATGAAGATGGGCATCCGCGTCAACCACGCCTGGGGGATGACCGAGACCTCGCCGATCGGTACGATGGGCGCGCCGTCGCCCGATTTCGACGATCTGACCTTCGAGCAGCAGGTCGATCAGGTCTCGAAACAGGGCAAGGTGCCCTTCGGAGTCGAGCTGCGCGTGGTCGACGAAGAAGGCGCCGAGCAACCGCGCGACGGCAAGAGCTCGGGCCGCCTCCAGGTCCGCGGGCCGTGGATCATCAAGCAATATTTCGGCGAGGAACAGCTCGCGGTCGATCCCGACAACTGGTTCGACACCGGCGACGTCGCAGTCCTCCACCCTGACGGAACGATGCAGATCACCGATCGCGCCAAGGACGTGATCAAGTCGGGCGGCGAGTGGATCAGCTCGGTCGAGCTCGAAAACGCCGCGGTCGGCTGCGCGGGCGTCGCCGAGGCCGCGGCCATCGGGGTGTTCCATCCCAAATGGGACGAGCGCCCGATCCTGCTGGTGGTCCGCAAACCCGACAGCGCAGTGACGGCCGAGGCGATCCAGGCGCATCTGGAGAAGCAGGTCGCCAGATGGTGGCTGCCCGACGAGATACACTTCGTCGAAAGCCTGCCGCACACCGCCACCGGCAAGCTGCTCAAGACTGCGATCCGCGCGCAGTACAAGGATTTCAAGCTCGCGGCGGCCTAGCGTTCCCCTCCCTTGCAGGGAGGGGAGTCTTGTTGGTTACTTGCCCGCCAGCACCGCCGCGCTCACCTCACTCGCCTTCGCATCCTTGAACCGCGCACAGTTGCGGATCGCTTCCAGCGCGCGGTCGAGATCGAGCGTGCTGTCGTTCGCGAGCTGCGGGCGCAGCTTGGCGTCCACTGCCGCGGCTGCCTCGTTGGTGCACAGCACGTTGAACATCTGCGCCGCGCGCGCCGAGAAGATGCCGCCGCCGCCCGCCGCCTTGGAGAAGGTGTCGAAATTGGTCAGCATATAGTCCGAGGCGATGTCGCGGGTCTTCGACGAGCCGAGGAAGCTCGCGGTGGCATAGAGCCGGCCGACCTGCGGCAGGCGCGAATCCTTGAAGTCGTTCAGGAACCAGCGCGCGACATCGGGGTTCCCCGAGCTGCCGATCGCCTGGAACGCGACCTGCCGCAGCGTCGGATCCTGCCCCGCGAGACCCTTTTCGGCGAGGGTCTTCGCCAGCGGAACCCCCTTTTCCTCCACGTCGAGCGACAAAGCGAGCTGGGCGAATTGCGGGTCGAGCGCCTTGGCGTCGCCGGCCAGATAGGCGTCGGCGGCCGCAATCAGCTTGGCCCGCACCGCCGCATCACCGCCCGCGCCCGCGACGAGCTGGACCATGTCGCTACGCAACTTCTTCTTGTCCGGAGTGTCCGATCCATAGGCGCCAACCGCCGGATCGAAGCCGAGTTCGGCAAGCTTGGGCCCATAGATGTCGGCGATAAGCTTCCGATAGACCGGCAGCGCGGCGTCGCTGATCAGCCCGCGCCGCAGCATCCCGCGCAGCCGCGAGCCGTTGTCGAGCGCGGCGTTGGAGGCCGGGTGCGCCGCCATGGAGCGGGTGAGTGCCATCAACTGCGGGAACGTCGCCTTGCCCGCATAGAAGGACGCCCACAGGCTGTCGGTGACCGCGAGCGCTTCGCCTTCGGGAAGCGTCGGCGCGGCGGCGATCAGCACATTCCACCCCGCCGGATCCATATCGAAGCGATAATAGCCCCAGCCACCGGCATTGGGGACGATCACGCCGTCGCCCTTCGCCTCGATCGCGCCTTCGGCCTTGTCGAGCAGCGTGCAGCTGCGCACCGCCGCACGGCGGACGCAGACGGGAACGATCCACTGGGTGGCAGGCAAATTGCTGCCGAAATAGGCATAGCGCGACTGGCTCGCGGTCAGCCCGTTGCCGTCGCGCTTCAGCGTCACCACCGGCACGCCTTGCTGGTCGACGAAGCTCCTGAGCGATGCCAGCACGCGCGGATCGTGCGCGGCGCTGGCGAGCGAATCGAAGAACTGATCGGTCGTGGCGTTGCCGTGATGGTAGCGCTGCATGTGCAGCCGCACGCCGTCGCGGAACTTCTCCTCGCCCAGATAGGCGGCGATCATCGCCACCACCTGGCCGCCTTTGCCATAGGTGATCTGGTCGAACGCCGCGTCGATATTGGCGTCGCTGGTGATCTTCTCGTGGATCGGCCGGCCGGCACCGAGCGCGTCGATCTGCATCGCGTCGAACGCCTCGTCGATCGCCGAGACGCCGATGTTGAGATCGGGCCGCCATTCGTTGCCGATGCGATAGCCCATCCAGTTGGCGAAGCTCTCGTTGAGCCAGATGTCATCCCACCAGGCAGGCGTGACGACGTCGCCGAACCATTGGTGCGAAAGCTCGTGCGCGACGACCATGCCGAAGGTCTGCTTGTCCTCGGTCGGCGCGCTCTCGTCCAGGAACAGGATGCCGTCGCCATAGATGTCGGCGCCGGCATTCTCCATCGCGCCGGGCATTACCGGCGAGCCGATCTGGTCGAGCTTGGGATAGGGGAAGGGCTGGTCGAAATAATGCTCGAGCAACGCAACGATCTTCTTCGATCCGTCGAGCGCATATTGCATCTGCCCGGCATAGGGCTTGGTCGCGACGATGCGCAGCGGCAGCGGCTGCTTGCGCTGCGGGGTCGCAGGCACGGTGCCCTGGAGCGTGACGAACGGGCCGGTGACCAAGGCGACCAGATAGGTCGGCAGCGGTTCGGTCGCCGCGAAGCGATGCTTTACCAATTTGCCCGCGGTCAGCGGCTTGCCCTGCTCGGGCGCGTTGCTCACGGCGACAAGGCCGGGTCTGGTGGTGACCGAGACGGTGAAGGGCGTCTTGTATCCGGGCTGGTCGAATGATGGGAATGCAGCGCGCGCATCGATCGACTCGAACTGCGACCAGCTATACCAGTCGTCACCTACCTTGATCCGGTACAGCCCCGAAGGGCCATCCGCGAAGGCCGCATCGTAATCGAATTTGAGCGTCAGCTTGCCTGCCGGGATCGTGCGGCCGAAATCCACTTCGGCGAGGCCCGTGGGCGATTTCTGGGTGAAGGTCACCGGCGTCTCGCGCTTGCCGATCCTGACCACCGCCTTCGCCACCTTGAGGTCGCGTCCGTGCATGAAGATCGCGGCCGCGGGCTGCTTCAGTTCCACGTCGATCTCGGTGTGACCGGAGAAGCGCTCCCGCTCGGGCAGGATCGTCATGTCGAGCCGATAGGCGATCGGCTTGACCGTATCGGGGAGCTTGCCGGTCGGTAGCGGCGGGGCGGACTGGGCGAGGGCGGAAGCGGGGACAACGAAGGCGCAGAGCGCAAGCAGGAAGACGCGCATCGGGATTCCTTGAAGGGATGCCGATGCTTAAGCGGGGGAGTGCATTATGGCAATGTCACACCGGGGGCCTTGCGGGCGGCCTGTGCTTGGTTCACCTTCGCAGCCGCAAAACGAGGCGTGCAATGGATCAGGCGAGCGGCGTGACGGTGGGGACGGCGGCGGCGAGCGAAGCCGCGGTGACGTTGCCTGCGCGGCCCGAACCGATCCGCGTGGTGCCGTCCGAGACCGCGGTCGTCGTGATCGACATGCAGAACGCCTATGCCTCGCCCGGCGGCTATGTCGACCAGGCCGGCTTCGACATTTCGGGCGCGGCGGGCACGATCGGCCAGATCGCCAAGGTGCTCGAAGTCGCGCGCGGCGCGGGCGTACAGGTGGTCTATCTGCAGAATGGCTGGGACCCGGACTATGTCGAGGCCGGCGGGCCCGGCTCGCCCAACTGGCACAAGTCCAACGCGCTCAAGACGATGCGCAAGCGCCCCGAACTGGCTGGCAAACTGCTCGCGCGTGGCGGCTGGGACTATGATCTGGTCGAGGGGCTCAAGCCACAGGATGGCGACATCGTCATCGGCAAGACGCGCTACTCGGCCTTCTTCAATTCGCAGCTCGACAGTGTGCTGCGTTCGCGCGGCATAAGGACGATCGTCTTCGTCGGCATCGCCACCAACGTCTGCGTCGAAAGCACCCTGCGTGACGGCTTCCATCTCGAATATTTCGGCGTGATGCTGGAAGACGCGACGCACCATCTGGGCCCGCCGATGATGCAGGAGGCGACGATCTACAATGTCGAGAAGTTCTTCGGCTGGGTGAGCACTACCGCCGATTTCTGCGGCAGCTTCGGCCAGATTCCCAAGGAGTGACCATGCCCTTCATGCCCGTAAACCCGCCGCAATTCCCCACGCCCATCGCGCCCTATTCGGCCGGAGCAAAGGCGGGCAACACCGTCTATGTCTCGGGGGTGCTTGCGCTGGGGGAGGGGGGCGTGGTGCTCCATGTCGGCGACGCCGCGGCGCAGACCCGCCACGTGCTCGACGTCATCAAGATCACACTGGAGGCCGCCGGCGCCACCCTCGAGGACGTGGCGATGAACCACATCTTCCTCAAGGATCTCGCCGACTATGCCGCGTTCAACGCGGTCTATGCCGAGTATTTCCCGGGCGCCAAGCCCGCGCGCTACTGCATCAAATGCGATCTGGTGAAGCCCGACTGCCTCGTCGAGATCGCCAGCGTGGCGCACATCGGTTGATCGACGGGCTCTACTGGGAGGAACATGGCAGCGGGCCTCCGCTGATCCTTTCGGCGGGGCTGGGCGGCTCGGGCAATTACTGGCTGCCGAACCTGCCCGCGCTTGCCGAGCAGCACCGCGTCATCCTCTACGATCATCGCGGCACCGGGCGCAGCGATCGGGCACTACCCGGGACGGTGACGGTCGAGCAACTGGGCGACGATATCCTCGCGCTGATCGCCGGGCTCGGTCTTGAGCGCGCGAGCATCCTCGGCCATGCCGCCGGCGCGGTTGCCGGGCTGGCGGCAGCACTCGCCGCACCAAAACGCATCGACCGGCTCGTCCTCGTCAACGGCTGGCCGGCACCCGATCCGCATTTCCTGCGCTGCTTCGAGACGCGGCTGGCGTTGCTCCGCGACAGTGGCCCGCGTGCCTATCTGCGCGCGCAGCCGATTTTCCTCTACCCTGCCAACTGGATCTCGGAGCATTCGGATCGGCTGACCGCGGAGGACGAGGCTCATCTCGCTTATTTCGCAGGCGCCGAAACCTATGAGAAGCGCATCGCAGCGCTTGCCGCCTTCGATGTGGACGCGCGCCTCGGCGAAATAGTCGCACCCACTCTTGCGCTCGCCGCCGACGATGACATGCTCGTGCCCAGCAACTGCTCGAAGCGGCTGGCGGAGGGCATCGCGGGCGCGCGGCTGGCGACGATGGACTGGGGCGGCCACGCCTGCAACGTGACCGATCCCGACACCTTTAACCGCCTCGTGCTCGAATTTCTGGGGGAATAGCCATGCAAGTCGGTGTCTTCGTGCCCATCAACAACAATGGCTGGCTGATCAGCGAGAACGCGCCGCAATACATGCCGAGCTTCGATCTCAACAAGGAGATCGCGATCCGCGCCGAGAAGCACGGCCTCGATTTCCTCCTCTCGATGATCAAGCTGCGCGGCTTCGGGGGCAAGACCGAGTTCTGGGAGTACGGCCTCGAAAGCTTCACGCTGATGGCCGGGCTCGCCGCCGTCACCGAAAAGATCAAGATCTACGCCACTTGCCCCACGCTGGTGATCCCGCCCGCCTTCGCCGCGCGGATGTGCAACACGATCGACAGCATCAGCCATGGCCGCTTCGGGCTCAACCTGATCACCGGCTGGCAGCGGCCCGAATACAGCCAGATGGGCCTGTGGCCCGGTGACGAGCATTTTCGCAATCGTTACAAGATGCTGGACGAATATGCGCAGATCCTGCGCGAACTCTGGGAGACCGGCCGCAGCGATTTCAAAGGCGACTATTACCAGATGGACGACTGCCTCGTCCGCCCCACGCCGACGGGCGACATGAAGATCATCTGCGCCGGCAGCTCGGACGAGGGCCTCGCTTTCTCGGCCAAATGGGCGGACTATGCCTTCTGCCTCGGAAAGGGCGTCAACACGCCCACTGCCTTCGCCTTCAACAACGAGCGCCTCGCGGCCGCGACCGAAAAGACCGGACGCGACGTCTCGGTCTTCGTCCTCGTCATGATCATCGCCGCCGAGACCGACGAGGAGGCGATGGCCAAATGGAGGTCGTACAATGACGGTGTCGATATCGACGCGATCGCCTGGCTCAAGGACCAGGGCGCGGCCGACAAGCACAATGCCACCACCAATGTCCGCCAGCTCGCCGCCCCCGAAGGCGCAGTCAACATCAACATGGGCACCCTGGTCGGCAGCTACGAAAGCGTCGCGCGGATGCTCGACGAGATGGCCGAAGTGCCCAATACCGGCGGCGTGCTGCTCACTTTCGACGACTTTCTCGAAGGCGTCGAGAATTTCGGCACGCGCATCCAGCCGCTGATGAAGAGCCGCAAGCGCTGATCTTGCGCACCCGGAACGATTAGGCTAGGGCCCCGCATCCCGCGGGTCCGCCCGGGGAATTGGAGAAGAGAATTGCTGGACTTCCACGCACTATCGGGGATCGCCCCGGGAAGCCTCCGCACTCTCCCGTAAACGCCTGACCCAGGCGTCGCGGAGAGGGCAGCTGCTCTCCCGCGGAAAATCCCACAAACGAACGAAACGCCCTGAGCGAAGCTGCGCGTCCGCGCGCCGTCTCGCCGGGCCGGGATTGGGTTATGATGCACGAACAGGAAATCGTCCGGGGCATGTTGCGCCGGATCGGCCGGGACGTTCCCGGCACGTCGCCGCTGGGCAAGGCGGTGCTCGGCTGGGCGCGTCCGCATGCGCGCTGGCTGCTCGGCGAGCGCGTCGAGAAGGCGAAGCTCGGCTGGCGCGATCTGCGCGCTCCGCCGGCGGCAGACGCGGCGCCGGGCGATCCCGCGCGCCCGCTCGAGGTCGCGGCGCGTTTGGCGGAAGCGCTGCGCTTCGACGCGGCGGACAGCTGCGTGCTCGTCATTGCCGTAGCGATCGAACGCTGCCCGCGTGCCCGCGCGCTCGGCCTCGTCCTCGCCGAGCAGGAGTACGACCTCTCGCAGATGCTCGCCGAGCTGGCGGGGATCGAGCCCCACGCGCTGCGCCGATCGCAGCCGCTGCGGCTCGGTCTCGTGCGCCTTCACACGCGGCGCGGCGGCGGGGTTGAGCTCGACATCGGCTGGACCGTCGATCGGCTGATCGAGCGCCCGACGAGCGATGCCGAGGGGCTGCTCGAGATCGCCGTCGGCCCGCGCCAGCAGGCGCGGCTCGTCCCCGGCGATTTCATCGGGCGCGAGGCCGATATCGGCTTCCTCGTCCGGCTGCTCGCCGGCGCGGTCCGCGAGCGCGCGGCCGGTGTCAACGTGCTGATCCACGGCCCCCCGGGAACCGGCAAGACCGAGCTCGCGCGCACGCTCGCGGCGGCGGCGGACGTGCCGCTCTACAGCGTTGGCGAGGCGGATGAGGATGGCGACGAGCCTTCCCGCTGGGACCGCGTCAACGCCCTCAGCCTCGCGCACCGCATGCTCGCGGAGCGCGGCGGCGCGGCATTGCTGTTCGACGAGATGGAGGATCTGATCGGCGACGTGCAGCCCGGCAAGGGCGACTGGATGCGCGGCCGTCAGGGATCCAAGCTCTGGGTCAACCGGCTGGTCGAGACCAATCCGGTCCCCGTGCTGTGGACGACCAACGCGATCGGCAACCTCGATCCCGCGATCGTCCGGCGGATGAGCTATGTCCTGCACCTCGGGGCACCGTCGCATGCGGCGGGGCTCGGCATGCTCGATCGCATCGGCCGCGAGGAAGGCGTCGCCTTCCCCGAGGCGGTGCGGGCGCTGGTCGGTGCCGCGCCCGAAGCGGCGTCGGTGCTCCGCGTCGCGGCGCGGGCAGGGCAGCTCGCCGGCGGGCCGGAGGATATCGGGCGCGCCGCGGAGTCGCTCGTCCTCGCACTGCGGCGGGGCACGCCGGTGCCGGTGGCAGACGGCGAAGTCGATCTGTCGCTGTTCGAGGCAGACCGCGATATCGCGGCCCTGTTCGCCAGCATCGCGGCGCCGGGCGCGCCGGCGGACATCTCGCTGTTGCTCACCGGCCCGCCGGGCACGGGCAAGACCGGGCTCGCACATCATCTCGCGCGTGCGCTCGATCGGCCGCTGCTCGTCAAGCGTGCGTCGGACCTGCTCTCGAAATGGGTGGGCGAGACCGAGCAGCAGATCGCCGAGGCGTTCCGCGAGGCCGAGCGGCGCGGGGCGGTGCTGCTGTTCGACGAAGTGGATTCGCTCCTCTTCGATCGCGGCACCGCGACTCGCAACTGGGAGGTGGGCCAGGTCAACGAGCTGCTGAGCTGGCTCGATCGCCATCCTCTGCCCTTCGTCGCGGCGACCAACCATGTCGAGCGGCTCGATCCCGCGGCGCTCCGGCGCTTCGTGTTCAAGCTCCGGCTCGGCCCGCTGGGGCCGGCGCGCGCGGCAGCGGCATGGGAGCGCTTCTTCGGCAGCCCGGCGCCCGCCGCGCTGGCGGAGATCGCCAACCTGACCCCGGGCGACTTCGCGGTCGTGCGGCGCCAGCTCCGCTTCACCGGCGGAGACCAGGGCTTCATCCTTGCCCGGCTCCGCGCCGAGGTCGAGGCCAAGCCCGGTGCGACGGGGCGGCTGGGGTTCTGAACCCCGGCCGCTCCGGCCATTGCCACGCAGGCGCCCGCGCTTATGGTAGCGATATCAAAAGGCGGAGGATGCGAATGGCGAGGATGCGCGGGCCGATCGGCCTGCTGGTGGCTCTGTGCCTGGGCGGCGCCGCGGTCGCGCAGGAGCGGCCGCATTGGGTGGCGAGCTGGGCGACTTCGCAGATGGTCCCCACCAACGAGAATGTCGCACCGGCCGAGGATCTGACCGATGCGACGCTCCGCCAGATCGTCCGCGTCACGATCGGCGGCAAGCGCGCGCGCGTACGGCTGTCGAACGCCTTCGGTACTGCGCCGCTGGTGGTCAGCGCGGCCAGCGTGGCCCTCTCGGCCGACAACACCACCTCGCGCATCGTCCCCGCCACGCTCCACCCGCTGACCTTCGGCGGCGCCGCGAGCGTGACGATCCCCGCAGGCGCCGACTATCTCTCCGATCCCGTCGAGCTGCCCATAACGGCAGGCGCCGATCTCGCGCTCACGCTCCATCTGCCGAGCCCACCCGATCGCCAGACCGGCCATCCCGGCGCGCGGGCACACAGCCATTTCGCGCATGGCCAGCAGGTCATGGCCGAAGCGCTCGCCGGCGCGAAGACCTCTACCCGCTGGTACGTGATCGGCGACGTCGAGGTCGATGCGCCCGGCGCGCAGGCGCTCGTCATCCTCGGCGATTCGATCACCGACGGCTATGGCGTCCAGCCCAATACCAATGCCCGCTGGCCCGATCGCCTCGCCGTCCGGCTGCGCGCCAATCCCGCGACCCGCAACATGGCGGTGCTCAACGCCGGTATCGGCGGCAACCGGCTGCGGCTCGACGGCAACGGCCCCAACGCACTTGCCCGCTTCGAACGCGAAGTGCTGACGCCGCCCGGGGTAACGCACCTCCTCGTCCTCGAGGGAATCAACGATCTCGGCACGCTTACCCGCGAGGCGCCCGCGACGCCCGAGCAGCACGCCGCCCTGGTCCGCGAGATGATCGGGGTACTCCGGCAGATCGTCGCCCGGGCGCGCTCGCATGGGATCAAGGTGATCGGCGGCACGATCATGCCCGACGGCGCCTCAGGCTATTATCATCCCGATGCCGCCAACGAGACCGATCGCGCGGCGGTCAACGCATGGATCCGCACGCCGGGCAATTTCGACGCACTGATGGATTTCGACGCCGCGATGCGCGATCCGGTCAATCCGATGCGGCTGCGGCCGGATCTGGACTCGGGCGACGGGCTCCATCCTTCGATCGTCGGATACCAGGCGATGGCCGATGCGGTGCCGCTGGCGTTGTTCTCGAACGCGAAGAAGCGCTGAACCCCACCGTCACCCCCGCGAAAGCGGGGGCCCATCTCCCGAATGGGCCGCAATCACCACAGCCGTGATGCGGGAGGGCGCCGGAGATGGGTCCCCGCTTTCGCGGGGATGACGGATGACGGTCTAAAACAACTCCCCCTGCGGCCCTGCGGGCGGCCGGAACAGGTCGGTGCGCAGCCGCAACCGCTCGCCGTCCAGCCCGTAGCGTTTCGCCGCGATGTGGAAGCGTTTGCGCAGCAGCTCTGCCCAAGGCCCTTGTCCGCGCATCCGGGAGTGGAAATCGGGATCATTGTCCCTGCCGCCGCGGATCGACTGGATCGTCGCCATCACCTTGCCCGCGCGATCCGGAAAATGCGTATCGAGCCACGCCCGGAACAGAGGCGCCACTTCGTGCGGCAGCCGCACCGGCAGGAAGAATGCCCCGCGCGCACCCGCTTCCGCGGCCTTTTCCAGGATATGCTCGATCTCGTGATCGGTGATCGCCGGGATTACCGGCGCCATCGACACGAAAACCGGAATCCCCGCTTGCGTAAGCGTGCGAACCGCCGCGAGGCGCTTGGCGGGGGAGGGCGCACGCGGCTCGACCGTCATCGCGATCCGCGGGTCGAGCGACGTGATCGACAGCATCACCGCCGCCAGCCCCTTCGCCGCCATCGGCGCGAGCAGGTCGATGTCGCGCGTCACCCGATCGGATTTGGTGGTGATCGTGATCGGATGGTTGCACTCGGCCAGCACTTCGATGCAGCCGCGCGTGATCCGCCATTTGCCTTCGATCGGCTGATAGGGATCGGTGTTGGTCCCGAATGCCACGGGCCTGCACGCATAGCCGCGCTTCGCCAGCTCGGCGCGCAGCAGCACGGGCGCGTCGGGCTTGGCGAACAGCCGCGTCTCGAAATCGAGCCCCGGCGACAGATCGTGATACGCGTGGCTCGGCCGCGCGAAGCAATATATGCAGCCATGCTCGCAGCCGCGATAGGGGTTCACCGATCGATCGAAAGCGATGTCGGGCGAGTTGTTGCGCGTGAGGATCGTCTTCGGCTTCTCGACCGTTACCGTGGTGCGCAGCGGCGGCGCCTCGCCGTCCACGGCCTCGCGTTCGTCGCGCCAGTCGCCATCCTCCTCGCGTTCGGGCAGGTTGAAGCGGATGCTGTCGCGATTGAGCGTGGCGCCGCGAATGGCCCGAGTCTTTGCCATTGCCATATGCTAGGCGCCGGACTAGAACATATCAAGAACGAATGGAGGAATCGATGGCGCGTATCTCTTATGTCGAACTGCCGGTGAAGAATGTCGCCGCGGTCCGCGATTTCTATGCGAAGGCGTTCGGCTGGGGCTTCACCGATTTCGGACCGGATTATGCGGCGACCACCAGCGGCGATGTCGATGTCGGGCTCAACGGCACCAGGGATCAGGCGATCGCGCACTTGCTTCCGATCGTCGAGGCGCAGGATCTCGAAGCCGCGCTCGAGAGCGTGACGGCGGCGGGCGGCGAAGTGACCGTGCCGATCTTCGCCTATCCGGGCGGCCGCCGCTTCCACTTCCGCGATCCCGACGGCAACGAGCTGGGCGTGTTCGTCAACGAATCCGGATAGCGCGGATTGCGCGAACGGAGGCGGCTGCTAGTTTCGCCGCTCAATCAGGGGGAAATCGATGCGCCTGCTTCCGTTCGCCGCCGGCATTGCCGTGCTTTGCCTTTCGGCACCTGCGTCCGCCGAGGATGCCAAGCCTTGCGGCGCCGGGCTGATCTGCGCCAGCAATCCCGCCACCGTGATGGCGGCGATGGAGAAAGCCGAGCTGAAGCCCAAGCTCACCAAGGACGGCGACGGCGATCCGATGATCGAGAGCGACGAATCCTCTTATCATTTCGACGTCTATTTCTATGGCTGCAAGGACCATAAGAATTGCGACTCGCTGCGCTTCGAAGTGCTGTTCGAGAAGGCGCCGGAGAACACGCCCGAATTCGTCAACAAGTGGAATTCGAAGAAGCGCTTCCTCCAGGCCTTTGTCCGCAACGACGGGCAATTGGGCGCCGCCTATGACGTGGCCACCATCGGCGGGCTCAACGCGGCGAACTTCGCCGACGTTCTCGACTGGTGGAATTCGCAGCTCCACGAGCTGGCGACGTTCTTCAAGGAAGAGCTCAACCTGCCGGATCCCAAGACGGACAAGCCGAAGAGCTGAACCTGAGGATGTATCGACATTCAGCCCGAAGTCTCCCTCTCCCCTTGATAGGGGAGAGGATAGCGAAGCTTGCCAGCTTGCTGGCTAGCGTAGCTTGGTGAGGGGTAGAGCGGAGCGAAGCTCCGCGCGGCCGTTGCACAGCCGCACCCCCTCACCCAGCTCCGACTAAGGCTCTGCGAGCCTAAGTCTGCGCAACCCTCTCCCCCTTGCAGGGGGTGAGGGAAGTAAAGGACTGAATGTCGACACCACCTAACCCCGCTACCGCTCCATCAGCCGTGGCATCAGCTCGACGAAATTGCACGGCTTGTGGCGGATATCGAGCTGGCTCGCGAGGATGCCGTCCCATGCGTCGGTGACCGCCCCGGTCGAGCCCGGCAGCGCGAAGATATAGGTCCCGCGCGCCACGCCGGCGGTGGCGCGCGATTGGATCGTCGAAGTGCCGATGCTCTGATAGCTCAGCCAGCGGAACAGCTCGCCGAAGCCGGGTATTTCCTTGTCCTGGACACGCGCCAGCGCCTCGGGAGTGATGTCGCGCCCAGTGACGCCGGTGCCGCCGGTAGTGAGGATCACGTCCACCTGCGGGTCGTCGATCCAGCCGTGGAGCCGGCTGACGATCGTCTCGACATCGTCGCGCACGAGTCCACGGTCGGCGAGTTCGTGCCCCGCTTGCGTCAGCCGTTCGACCAGCCGGTCGCCCGAGCGATCGTCCGCGAGTGTCCTCGTGTCGGAAATGGTGAGCACCGCGATCCGGACCGGCCGGAACGCGATCGTCTCGTCAATTGCCACCGGCAACCTGTGCGCTGGCCGGAAGCCGCGGCGTGAGGCGGGCGCTGACCTTCACGGCCTTGGCGCCCGGCAGCCCCGGGAATTTCGGCCAAAGGCCCTGCGTCAGCGCAGCGCGGCTCGCCGAGGCGCGGCCTTCCTGATTCTCGTACATCCAGTAATTGCGCAGCACGGTCATCACATAGCCGCGCGTCTCCCAATAAGGGATGCTCTCGATGTAGAGCAGGGGATCGCCATTGTCCTTGCTCATGCTGTTCCACAGAGCGACCGGAGTCGGCCCGGCATTGTACGCGGCGATCACCTTGGGCAGCAGGCCCTGGGTGAAGGGCTGGTCGCGCAATTGCTCGAGATAGGACTGGCCGATCTCCATGTTGACCGAAGGCTTGGTCAGGTCGGACGCGGCATAGGTCACGCCCTGGCGGCGGCCGACATCGATCGCGGCGCCGGTCTTGACCTGCATCAGCCCCATCGCGCCCGCGGCGCTGCGGATCTCGGCGTTGAACCGCGATTCCTGCAGCGTGTGCGCGAACACCAAAGCCTTGTCGACGCGCCAGCCGCCCGCGGGGGTCCAGTTGGGCGAGGGATAGCGCGCCTGCACCAGCGGCCGCGCGCCGGCAGGGCCGTTATGCGAGAGCCAGAGCTGCGTCGCGGCAAGGTTGAGCCGGCCGGCGAGGCGGGTGAGCGAAGCGTGGTCGCCGGGCGTGCAGAATTTGGCCTGGTGGCGCAGCACTTCGTTGGCGAGGCCGTCCTCGCCGATCTCGGTAAGCGCCGCGGCGACGCGGACGTTCGGGCGCCGCTCGAGCGCGCGCCAATCCTCGGCGACGAAGCGTTCGCCGGTCACCGGCTTGTCCTGGATGCCGAGTGCCGCCTTGGCGAGCAGCCCGTAATAGGTTTCGCCGAACTGCGCCGCGGCCTTGAGACGCGTGCTCACCTTTTCGGGTCGCCCGCACGCCATGTCGGCGCGCGATGCCCAATAGAAGCCCGCCGAGCGGAGTTCGGTATCGGTAGCGCGCATCGCGACGCGCTCGAAAGCGTCCGCCGAGGCATTGCAGTCGCCCTGCCGCCAGGTGGCGAGCCCCGCGACCCAATCGGCCTGGCCGACCCATTCGCCGACGCCCAGCTGGGCCTTTGCCGCCACGCGCCGCGCATTATTGTCGTCACCCGAAACATAATAGATCCAGGCGACCTTCTGCTGCCATTCGGTCAGTGCCTCGGGCGTGAGATCGAGTGCGAACTTTTCGACCACCGCCTCGGCCTGGAGACCGTCATCGGCCTTGACGAAGGGCTGGATCTCGATCGCGACCGAAGTCGCCGCGGTGTCGCTCTTGATCGAGCGCGCACGCTGGCGGACCGGCGCGCCGTCGAACCAGATCAGCCGCGATGCGGCGGGAAGGGCGGGGGTGTCCAATGCGCCGCGCGCCTTGGCCATCCGCACGAGCTGCTCGGCCTGTGGCAGATCGGGCGCCTCCGCCAGCAAGGCGAGGATTTGCGGGAGTTCGACCTTGGGCGAATCCTTGGCGGTGTAGAGTTCGGCGCGGGCTAGCGCGTGAAGCGGCCCCGGCTTCATCGCATCGAGCTGAAGCTGCGCGTCGGTCCATTGCTCGGCGCGTATCGCGGCGAACACCCGGCGATATCCCGCACGCTGCTCGGCATCGAGCTGGTCGGGCACGCCGTCGCCGTCGCGCACCGCCGCAGGGGCTGCAGGACGCGTATCGGCGGTGAGGTCGTCGGCATGCGCGGTCGCGGGCAGCGCGAGCAGCGCGACGGCGATGATGGTACGCTTGATCACTCGGCTGTCCCCCGGCTCAACAGCAGCAGATGCTTCCAGGCTTCGCTCTTTGCGGCCGGCCGCTCCAGCAGGAAGCGGGGATGGTAGCTCGCCACTGCCGCCGTTTTTGCCTCGAAATGGTTAACGAGACGTATAGGATTTGTTAGGGAATTTCCCGCCGTCTCAGCCAACACACGGCTCGCCGATTGCCCGAGCAGAAACAGCTTCTGCGGGCGGAGCAAAGACAAATGATGCCGCGCTAGCTCGATCAGCCGCGCCTCTTCGTCGGGTGCGATCCGTCCGGTCATCGGCCGCGCCCAGGCGAGCGGCAACAGATGGACCGATTCGCGGCTCGATCCGATCGCCGCGAGCATCTTGTCGAGCAGCCGGCCCGCCGGCCCCGACATCAGCATTTCGGAATCCTCGGCTTCGGGAACGTCGGTGACGAACACCCATTCGGCGTCGATCGGGCCCGTCGGCGCGAAGCGCGGCATGTGCCATCCGGCCTCGGGCGCGGCGTCGCTCATCCGCCATTCGACAAAAGCTTCCAGCGTGTCGGGCAGCGCCTCGGCCACCGGTGCCGCTACGGCGGTCTCGCTCGTTACGGCGGGGACAGGCGGCGGCGTCCGCGCCAGCCAGTCGCGGACATCGTCCTCGACGAGCATGTCGACACCCGCATCACGCCACCATTCGAGCGTGCTCGCGACGGCCTTCTGCCAATCCTGAACTACTTCCCCTCCCATACCGTATCTTTGAATCCTTGTTGACGCCGCGGTCAATCTGCCTCCAATCGCAAGCAGACAGGACGTTGCGGAACCGCGACGACAGGCTCGACGCTACGTCCACGTGAACGACTCGCAAGGGATTAAGAGGATGAGCGAACGAGAGTCGATGCCTTATGATGTCGTGATCGTCGGCGCGGGTCCCTCGGGCCTGGCCGCGGCGATCCGGCTCAAGCAGCTGGCCGCGGAGGGCGGGCAGGAGCTTTCGGTGTGCATCCTCGAGAAAGGCTCCGAGGTCGGCGCGCACATCCTGTCGGGCGCCGTGGTCGATCCGCGCGCGCTCGACGAGCTGCTGCCGACCTGGCGCGAGGACGGCTGTCCGCTCGCCGCCACCCCGGTCACCGAGAACCATCACTGGATCCTGACCGAGAAGGGCAGGGCGAGCTTCCCCGAGTTCATCACACCCCCCTATCTCCACAACAAGGGCACCTATACCGGCAGCCTCGGCAACCTTTGCCGCTGGCTCGCCGGCAAGGCCGAGGAGCTCGGCGTCGAGATCTTCCCCGGCTTCGCCGCCGCCGAAATCCTCTACAATGACGATGGCAGCGTGAAGGGCGTCGCCACCGGCGACATGGGCGTCGCGCGCGACGGCCACCACAAGCCCGATTACGCCCCCGGCCTCGAGCTCCACGCGAAGTACACTCTGTTCGGCGAAGGCGTCCGCGGCCACCTCACCAAGCAGCTCCAGCGCCAGTTCGACCTCTGCAAGGATGCCGATCCGCAGGTCTACGGCATCGGCATCAAGGAATTGTGGGATATCGATCCCGCGAACCACGTCCCCGGCAAGGTGATCCACACCCAGGGCTGGCCGCTCAGGGACGGCGAGTCCAACGGCGGCGGCTTCCTCTATCATCAGGCCGACGGGCAGGTGGCATTGGGCTTCGTCCTCTGGCTCAACTACAAGAACCCCTATCTATCGCCCTTCCACGAGATGCAGCGCTGGAAGACCCACCCTGAGATCGCGAAGATCCTGAGGGGCGGCAAGCGCGTCTCCTACGGCGCTCGCGCGATCAGCGACGGCGGCTGGCAGTCGGTGCCGAAGCTGGTGATGCCCGGCGCGGCTTTGATCGGCGATACCGCCGGTTTCCTCAACGTACCCCGCATCAAGGGCACGCATACGGCGATGAAGAGCGGCATGATGGCCGCCGAAGCCGCCTTCGCCGCGGTCCAGTCCGGCCGCAGCTCGGACGAACTCACCGCCTATCCCGAAGCCTACAAGACCAGCTGGGTCGAGAAGGAGCTGCGCGGCGTCCGCAACGTCGTGCCGCTCGTCAAGAAGTTCGGCGACACCTGGGGGACGATCCTCTCGGGCGTGGCGATGTGGATGGAACTGCTCGGCCTGCGCTGGCCCTTCACGATGAAGCACCATCCCGATCACGAGAGCCTGTGGCACGCCAGCGCCGCCACGCCGATCGAATATCCCAAGCCCGACGGCGTGCTCACCTTCGACCGGCTCTCCTCGGTGTTCATCTCGAACACCAATCACGAGGAGGATCAGCCGGTCCATCTGACGCTCAAGGATCCCGACATCCCCTTGAATTACAATCTTCCCATATACGCCGAGCCGGCCCAGCGTTACTGTCCGGCGGGTGTGTACGAAGTCGTAGGGGAAGGTGATGATCTGCGGTTCCAGATCAACGCGCAGAATTGCGTGCACTGCAAGACCTGCGACATCAAGGATCCCACGCAGAACATCAACTGGGTGGTCCCCGAAGGCGGCGGCGGCCCCAATTATCCGAACATGTAGCCTCGGCCTGGCGCTGCTCCTCGCCGGAGCGCCGCTCGCATATGCCGCGCCCGACAACATTGTGCCGGATCCCACCGCTTATGTCCGCGCCCGCGCCGCCGATGCGGAGGGTGCGGCGCAGGCCGCCGCCGCGGGCTATGCCGAGGCGCTGGCCGCCGCGCCCGACGACGAGGTCGTCGCGCTGCGGGCCTATCGTCAGGCACTTGCCGCGGGCGATTATGTCCTCGCAAGCCGCGCCGGCGCGGTCCTGGTCAAGGCCGGGGTCGCGCCGCCCGACGCGGCAGTGCTCGCCTTCGCGATCGCGCTCAAGAGCCGCGACGCCGCCGGCGCCCGGCGCGCGGCCGATCTTCTCAGCAAGGGGCCGTTCGATTTCCTCGCACCGTCGCTTCGCGCATGGCTCGCCTTCGATCGCGGCGAGGATGCCGTCGCCTTGCTCGATGCCGCGCCCGGCGACGCGCTCGCGCGCCGCTACACCCAGCGCCACCGCATGCTGCTGCTGATCGCCTCGAAGCGCACCCATGAGGCAATGGCCGCGATCGCCGCCGAACTCGCAACCAACGACAGCGAGGATGCCCGGATCGACGCGGCGACATTGCTGGGCGAGACCGGCGCGCGCGATTCCGCGCGCCAGCTGCTCGCGGGCGATCGCCCCGAATATGAGCGCCTGCGCAAGCGGCTCGGCAAGCGCGACAAGCCCGATGCCGCGTTCGGCGCCTCGCGGATGTTCCTCGAGCTCGCGGTCGAGATCGCCGGCGAAGACATGGAGTCCCTATCGGTCGTCCTCACCCGTGCCGCTCTGCTGCTCGATCCCGGGGAGGACCGCGCCCGCCTGTTCCTCGCCGAGGCGCTGTCGCGGGGCGGCTCGCACGATCTCGCGCTCGGCGTGCTGGCGGACGTGAACAAGGACAGCCCGTTCGTACGCGGCGCGGCGGCGGGCCGCGTGGCGGTGTTGCGCCGCGCCGGCCGCACCGACGAGGCGCTGGCGCTAGCCGAAACGCTGGCCGGCGGCGCACAGGCGACCAGTGCCGACAGCGAGACCTATGGCGACCTGCTCGTCGATCAGGGCCGCTTCGATCTCGCCGCCGCGGCCTATGGCGCAGCGATCGCGCGTGAGGGCGGTGAGGATAATTGGCTGCTCCACTATCTCCACGGCCGCGCGCTCGACCGCGCCGGCCGCTGGAGCGAAGCCTTGCCCGCGCTCCGGCGCGCAGTGGCATTGGGCCCCGATCAGGCGTCCGCGCTCAAATATCTGGGCTATGCCCAGGTCGCGAGGGGCGAGAACATCGCCGAGGCGCAGGGGCTGCTCGAACGCGCGCGTTCGCTCAAGCCCGACGATGCCGAGATCGCCGATTCGCTCGCCTGGGCGTGGTATCAGAGCGGCGACGTCGCGAAGGCGCTGCCCTTGCTCGAACGCGCCGTGCAGGGCGATCCCGCGGCGGCGCGGGCCAACGAGCATCTCGGCGACGCCTATTGGCGGCTGGGGCGGCATTACGAGGCGCGCTATGCGTGGCGCGCCGCCGCGCTCACTGCCGAAAACGACGCGACCGCGCGGCTCGACGCCAAGCTCGCGCACGGATTGAAGCCCCGGCCAAACTGATGCTGACCGAGATCGCGCGCGCCAAGCTCAACCTGGCGCTCCACGTCCGCGCCCGCCGTCCCGACGGCTATCACGAGCTCGAAACCCTGTTCGCGTTCGTCGAATATGGCGACGTGCTGCGTATCGCTCCCGCCGGAGCATCCGAATTCCGCATCACCGGTCCATTCGCCGATAGGCTGGCGGGGGAGGGCGACAATCTAGTCACTCGCGCCGCGACACGTTTCGCCGAGGCATTCGGCGGCGGTGCCCACGCGATCGAGCTCGAAAAGCACCTGCCGGTCGCCTCCGGCATCGGCGGCGGCTCGGCGGACGCGGCGGCGACCTTACGTGCACTGGCGAGGCTGCACGACGTGGCGCTCGACGATCCCCGGCTCTTCGCGATCGCCGACGGTCTCGGTTCGGACGTCCCCGCCTGCCTGCTCGGCAAGACCGCATTGGGCAAGGGCAGGGGGGAGCAGCTTCAGCCGGTCCCCGGCATGCCGGGCACGCCGGTCCTGCTGGTGAATCCGGGGGTGGCGGTTTCCACCGCCGAAGTCTTCCGCCGCTGGGACGGTATGGATCGCGGACCGCTGGGCCCGGACCCGCTTGCCGGCCGCAACGACCTCGAAGCGCCAGCCCGCGAAATCGCCCCGGTGATCGGCGAAGTTCTGGCGCTGCTCGCCGCCCAGCCAGGCGTCACGCTCGCCCGCATGTCAGGCTCCGGCGCCACCTGCTTCGCGCTGTTCGAAGCGATCGAGGCGTGTGCTGATGCAGCGAGAGCGGTCCAGCGCCCGCATTGGTGGAGCGTCGAAACGCGGTTGGCCTAAGGCGGATTCCTCGGAAGACTCCCCTCCCTGCAAGGGAGGGAGTGATCAGATCTCAGCCCCGCATCCCCGTCCACGCGACCAGCGCATGCCGCACCCCCCGCGTCACCGGCGTGACCCGATGGATCATCCGCGACCGGAACAGCCGCGCCCCGCCACGCGGCAGTGTCCGTGCCGGCCCCATCGTCGGCATGATCTCCAGCACCCCGCCGTCATAATCGCCGGCCTCCGACAGCTCGACCGAAGCGGAGATCCGCCGCTCCTCATAGCGGTCGGTCCCGGCATCCGAATGCCAGGTCTGGAAATGTGCCCCCACGCCGTAGCGAACGAACTGGATGTCCTCGAACACCGGATCCACTTCGGTCTCGAATCGCGTCCCGGCCTCGGCGAACAGTGCGTCGAGCCGGTCGTAGATCCACGCCGTCTCGGGGCCGCGCGGCCAGTAGCAGCGCTCGGCCTGCCGCGTCCGCGTATCGACGTGATCCGCGACGCCGCTCCACACCGTCGCCGGTTCGAGATTGCTCCGCGCCGCCAGCGCCACGATCGTCTCGCATTCGGCGGTGCTGAACGCCTCGGGAAAATCGAGAAAGGACAGGGCCATATCCCTGGCTAGGACGACGCGTGCCGGGAAACAATAGCGCTCCGTCGGTCTCGTTTCGGCAGTACGAAGTTCCCCTCTTGTTCTATGAGAACAAATGCCGTACATGCCGCACACGCAAGGTTGAATGCGGCAGTCAAACGCTCTAGCGACGGGGATATAAAATGGCAGCTTCCCTCAAGGTGATCGACGGCAACATGGCAGTATCCACGGACAAGCAGAAGGCGCTCGACGCCGCACTGGCGCAGATCGATCGCGCCTTCGGCAAGGGCAGCGCGATGCGCCTGGGCTCGAAGGAGACGATGCAGGTCGAGGCGATCTCGACCGGCTCGCTCGGGCTCGATATCGCATTGGGCGTCGGCGGCCTCCCGCGTGGCCGCGTCATCGAAGTCTATGGCCCCGAAAGCTCGGGCAAGACCACGCTCGCGCTCCATGTCATTGCCGAGGCGCAGCGCACCGGCGGCACCGCGGCGTTCGTCGATGCCGAGCACGCGCTCGATCCGGTTTACGCCAAGAAGCTCGGGGTCAATATCGACGAATTGATCGTCTCGCAGCCCGATACCGGCGAGCAGGCGCTCGAGATCGTCGATACTCTGGTCCGCTCGAACGCGATCGACGTGCTGGTGGTCGATTCGGTCGCGGCTTTGGTGCCTCGCGCCGAGATCGAAGGCGAGATGGGCGACAGCCATGTCGGCCTCCAGGCCCGCCTGATGTCGCAGAGCCTGCGCAAGCTCACCGGCTCGATCAGCCGCTCGCGTTGCATGGTGATCTTCATCAACCAGCTCCGCATGAAGATCGGCGTGATGTACGGCAATCCGGAGACCACCACCGGCGGCAACGCGCTCAAATTCTATGCCTCGGTCCGCCTCGACATCCGCCGCACTGGCCAGATCAAGGATCGCGACGAGATCATCGGCAACGCCACGCGCGTCAAGGTCGTCAAGAACAAGGTCGCGCCGCCGTTCAAGCAGGTCGAGTTCGACATCATGTACGGGCAGGGCATCTCGAAGATCGGCGAGATTCTCGATCTCGGGGTCAAGGCAGGGCTCGTCGAGAAGTCGGGCGCGTGGTTCAGCTATGACAGCGTCCGCATCGGCCAGGGGCGCGAGAATTCGAAGACTTTCCTCAAGGAGAATCCCGAACTCTGCACTCGGCTCGAAGCCGCGATCCGCAACCGCACCGATCAGGTCGCCGAAGGGCTGATGGCCGGTCCGGACCCCGAGGACGACATCTGATCGGAATGCGCTTACGCCTAACCTTTACTAACTTTTCGACCGCGCCGGCGTGAATCGCGCCGGCGGCGGTCACGGGCTCAGCCCATCGGAAGACCCGGCGCATTGCCCTGCGCCGGGTCTTTCCGTTTGTTGCGTTCCGGCGCAACGTTCGTTCACGATTCGCGGGAAAAGTGCGAAGTTAAGGGAAGCAAATCCAACATGATCACCGTCCACCATCTCGAGAATTCGCGCTCGCAGCGCGTCCTCTGGCTGCTCGAGGAGCTGGGCCTTCCCTACACGATCAAGCGCTACGAGCGGAACAAGGCGACGATGCTCGCCCCGCCTGAACTCTTGCAGGTTCACCCGCTCGGCAAGTCGCCGGTGATCGACGATGACGGTCTAGTGCTCGCCGAGACGGGGGCGATCGTCGAATATCTGGTCGAAAAGGCCGATGGCCGCCTCGGGGCGCCCGCGCATCGCGACGATGCGCTGCGCTACCGCCACTTCCTCCATTATGCCGAGGGCTCGCTGATGCCGCCGCTGCTGGTCAAGCTGGTGTTGAGCCGTGTGCCGCTGCTCGGCAAGGTGGCGCAGAAGAAGTTCCAGCCGATGATCGACGTGCATCTCGATTATGTCGAGGCCGAGCTCGCGGCGCGTCCGTGGTTCGCCGGCAAGGATTTCACCGCCGCCGACGTGATGATGAGCTTCCCGCTCGAAGCCGCCGTCAGCCGCGCTGACGCCACCGAAGGCCGCCCGCACATCGCCGCGTGGCTCCAGAAGATCCACGCGAGGCCCGCCTATCAGGCGGCGCTGAAAGCCGGCGGGGCTTACGCTTATGCCTGATCAGACAGGCATGGGCAGGTTCGGCTCTGGAGCTATTTCTCGTCATCCCGGATGTTAGGCTTTCCCGGAAAACCGCAGGTTTTACGCTGGAAAGCCTTACAGTCCGGGATCCACTTCTCCGCTGGATACTTGCCTCACGGTGGATCCCGGACAGCTCGATTTTCTGATCAAATCGGAGATTTGAAGAAAATCGGCTTCCGGGATGACAGAATTGGCGCCGGTCCGAAGACGGGAACAGCGCCCACCTTGCAATGTAGGATTTGGTCTGCTTGGCTCAACAAGCCGGAAACCCGGCCGCTCTTTGACCTGGTCGACACCCTGCAGTCGCGAAAACCCGCGCAATAAAGTTACGAGATCAACTGCGTTTCCACCAACTGAGTCAATTTAAGCCCCCGCAGCCTTCAGTGCTTGCCGTAATCCTTGAACCGGTCCTCGTCGCCGGGAACCGGGTGGGTTGGCAGCACGATCGCCTCGTCGGGATCCTGCGGCGGATCGAGCTGGCCCTCCCAGCGCGCCACCACCGTCGCCGCGACCGCGTTGCCGATCACGTTGGTCGCGGTGCGGCCCATGTCGAGGAAATGGTCGACCGCGAGGATCAGCAATATGCCCGCCTCGGGAATCTGGAAGTGCGACAGCGTTCCGGTGATCACCACCAGGCTGGCGCGCGGCACGCCGGCGATGCCCTTGCTGGTGATCATCAGCATCAGCAGCATCGTGATCATCGTCCCCCAGTCGAGGTGGATGCCGTAAGCCTGGGCGATGAAGATCGACGCGAACGTCATGTACATCATCGAGCCGTCGAGATTGAACGAATAGCCGAGCGGCAGCACGAAGCTCGCGATCCGCGGCGGCACGCCGAACTTGTCGAGCGCCTCCAGCGTCCGCGGATAAGCGGCCTCCGACGAAGCGGTCGAGAAGCCGAGCAGGATGGGATCGCGCAGATAGCGCAGCAGCTTGCCGGTACGCGGGCCGACGACCACGAAGCACGCGCCGAGCAGGACTGCCCAGAGGACGAAGAGGCCGATATAGAAGCTGGCCATGAAGAAGGCGAGGTCACCGACCACGCCGAGTCCGCGCGTCGCCAGCGTCCGCGCCACCGCACAGAACACCGCCACCGGTGCGAACAGCATGACATATCCGGTGACCGTCAGCATTACCGCGACCAGCGCCTCGAGGCCGCGGACCAGCGGAGCGCCTCTTTCGCCCACCGCCGCGAGCCCGACGCCGAAGAACAGCGAGAAGATCACCAGCTGGAGGATGTCGTTGGTCGCCATCGCGTCGATCGCCGATGTCGGCACGATGTGGATGAAGAATTTGGCGGCGTCGAAGCCCGAGCGGTCGACTCCGCTAGATGCCGCCGCGTCGGGCAGTGGCAGATTGAGGCCGACGCCCGGCTGGAGGAGGTTGACCAGCAACAGGCCCAGAGTCAGCGAGATGAGGCTGGCGGTGACGAACCAGAAGAACGCCTTGATGCCCACTCGGCCGATCGCGCCGGTGCCGCCCATATGCGCGATCCCGACCACCAGCGTCGAGACCACCAGGGGCGCGATGATCATCTTGATCAGATGGAGGAACATCTGGGTCGGGATGTCGAACCAGTAGCTGATCGCGGCGAGGCGTGCGGTTCCCTCGGCGGTGCCATCGTCATAGGCGACGTTCAGTCCCCAGCCGATCAGTCCGCCGAGCAGCAGCCCGGCCAGAATGAACCACGTCAGTCGCTTGCCCACGAAATTCCCCTAAGAAAGTTCGCGGCAGGGAAGGGGATTGTCGCGGCCGGGTCAAGCACCCTATCGCGGCCGTCCACGCAATTCTTGCCGGAGTCGTCCGATGTTGCACCGCCACAGCCTCAGCCGCCGAGCCCTGATCCGGGCGGCCGGCGCGGTGCCGCTGCTGGCGCTGCCGGGGGTGCTTGCCGCCGCCGATATCGACGTATCGGACCTGAAGGACATCACCATCGGCGCGCAGCCGATTGGTCCTGGGGAGCGCAAGGCGCGCATTGCCCGCGCCCAGGCGCTGATGCGGGCGAACCATATCGGCGCGGTGCTGATCGAGCCGGGATCGTCGCTGATCTATTTCACCGGGGTGCGCTGGAGCCGCAGCGAACGGCTGACCTGCGTCGTCCTCCCGGTCGAAGGCGAGCCCTGCATCGTCACCCCGTTCTTCGAAGAGCCCTCGGTGCGCGAAAGCCTGGCTATCCCCGCCGAGGTGCGGGTGTGGCAGGAGGATGAAGACCCGCTCGCCGTGGTCGCCGGTTTCCTCAAGGACCGCAAGCTGGCCGCGCGGCCGATCGGGGTCGAGGAGACGATGCGCTATTTCGCAGTCGACGGGCTCCAGCACGCGCTGCCGGTTGCGAAGATCGTCTCGGCCAACCCGGTGGTGCGTGGCTGCCGCATGATCAAGACCGCGCCGGAGCTCGCCTTGATGCAGCTCGCCACCGACGTCACGATTGCCGCCTATCGCTGGACATATCCCCGAATCACTGCGGGCATGACGCCGCAGGACATCGCCGCGCTGATGAGCGCGGCGACGCGCAAGCTCGGCGGCTCGAACGAGTGGAACCTCATCCTGCTCGGCGAGGCGGCCGCCTATCCGCATGGCAGCGGCAAGCCGCAAAAGGTCCTGCCCGGCGAAGTCGTGCTGATGGACTGCGGCTGCAGCGTCCAGGGCTATCAGTCCGACGTGTCCCGCAGCTTCGTCTTCGGCACGCCGAGCGCCGAGCAGCGCAAGGTCTGGGAGGTGGTGGCACGCGGCCAGCAGATCGCGCTCGAGGCGGCGAAGCTCGGCACCCCCGCCGGCGCCGTGGATGATGCGGTGCGCGGCTATTACACGTCGCTCGGCTATGGCCCCGACTACAAGCTCCCCGGTCTATCGCACCGCACCGGGCACGGGATCGGCATGGACGGCCACGAACCGGTCAATCTCGTCCGCGGCGAGAAGACCCGGCTCGCGCCCGGCATGTGTTTCTCGAACGAGCCCGGCATCTACATCCCCGGCAACTTCGGCGTCCGGCTCGAGGATTGCTTCCACATGACGGAAAGCGGCCCGAAATGGTTCAGCACGCCGCCGAAGTCGATCGATCGCCCGTTCGAGTGAGCGGACCCGTCCCCCTCCTGGTCAACCGCGGCGGCGGCGCCGCGGCGGCCCAGAGCGAGGCGCTGGAGGACGAGATCCGCAAGGCGTTCGCCGATGCCGGCATAAGCATCGACCTCCAGTTCTTCCCCGGCGAGGGGATGGCGGACGCGGTGGCGAAGGTCGCCGGCCGCAAGCTCGTTGTGATCGGCGGGGGTGACGGGACGCTTGGTAGTGCAGCGGGTGCGCTGGCGGAAGCGGGTTCCACGCTCGGCATCCTGCCATTGGGGACGCGGAACCATCTGGCCCGCGAGCTGGGCATTCCGCTCGAGCTTCCCGAAGCGGCGAAGCTCATCGCCGATGGTCCGCAGCGCCGCATCGATCTTGGCCGCGTCAATGGCCAGGTCTTCGTCAACAACGCGTCGATCGGTTTTTATCCCGATCTCGTCCAGCAGCGCGAAGGCATAAAGCTGCCCAGGAAGCTCGCCGCCATACTCGCGGCGGCGGCGGCGCTGCGGCGGATGCGGCATCGGCGGTTGCGGCTCACAATGCCGGGGGGAGAAGAGAACATAGTCACGCCGATGTTGTTTGTCGGGAACAACCGTTATGTGCTCGAGGCCGGCAGGCTCGGGCAGCGCGCGGCACTCGATGACGGCGTGCTCTCGGTCTATGCAGTCGCCTCGCGTCGCCGTCTGGCGCTGATCGGTTTCGCAATCCGCGCACTGATCGGCCGTACCGACCCCGACCGCGATTTCGCCGCGATCGGCGATGTCTCCGAGCTATGCGTCACCGGTCCGAAGCGATGCATCCATGTCGCGCTCGATGGCGAAGTGAAGTCGTTGGCCGTCCCGCTCGCCTTCACGCTCGATTCCAGGGCGCTCAGCGTCATCGCGCCGCTTGAGGAACCGACCTAGTTCCCCTACGTCGCACGCATGACGTCCACGAACGATATCCGCCGCAGCTTCCTCGACTATTTCGAAGGTCAGGGCCACGCCCGCGTGCCCAGCGCGCCGCTGGTGCCGCACAACGATCCGACCTTGATGTTCGTCAATGCGGGCATGGTGCCGTTCAAGAACGTCTTCACCGGGCTCGAGACTCGTCCCTATTCGACCGCGACCAGCTCGCAGAAGTGCGTCCGCGCCGGCGGCAAGCACAACGATCTCGACAATGTCGGCTACACCGCGCGCCACCACACATTCTTCGAGATGCTCGGCAATTTCTCGTTCGGCGACTATTTCAAGGAGCAGGCGATCACGCATGCGTGGACGCTGCTGACCAAGGAATGGGGCATTCCGGCGGAAAAGCTGACCGCCACCGTCTACTACACCGACGATCAGGCGTTTGACCTGTGGAAGAAGATCGCGGGGCTCCCCGAAAGCCGCATCATCCGCATCCCGACCAAGGACAATTTCTGGGCGATGGGATCCGACGGCCCGTGCGGGCCGTGCTCGGAGATCTTCTACGATCACGGCGATCACATTTATGGCGGCCCCCCGGGTTCGCCCGAAGAGGACGGCGACCGCTTCGTCGAGATCTGGAACCTCGTCTTCATGCAGTATCTGCAGGAGAATGACGTCCAGATCGGCGAATTGCCCAAGCCGAGCATCGATACCGGCATGGGTCTCGAGCGGGTCGCCGCAGTGCTTCAGGGCGTCCACGACAATTACGACACCGACACGTTCAAGGCACTGATCGCCGAGAGCGGTGCGCTGACCGGCGCCTCGACCACCGGCGACAATCAGGCCAGCCACCGCGTGATCGCCGATCACCTGCGCGCATCGGGCTTCCTGGTCGCCGACGGCGTGCTGCCAGCGAACGAGGGCCGCGGCTACGTCCTGCGCCGCATCATGCGCCGCGCGATGCGCCACGCGCATCTGCTCGGCGCCAAGGATCCGCTGATGCACCGCATGGTGCCGAGCCTCGTCGCCGAGATGGGCGCGGCCTATCCCGAACTCGTCCGGGCCCAGCCGCTGATCGAGGCGACCTTGCTGCAGGAGGAGACTCGCTTCCGCCAGACGCTCGCCAATGGATTGCGCCTGCTCGACGAAGCGACCAAGGGACTAACCGAGGGCGACACGCTTCCCGGCGAAACCGCGTTCAAGCTCTACGATACCTTCGGCTTCCCATACGACCTGACCGAGGACGCCTTGCGTGCAGACGGCATCTCGGTCGATCGTGCCGGCTTCGACACGGCGATGGCCGAGCAGAAGCGTGCCGCGCGTGCCGCATGGAAGGGATCGGGCGACAAGGCTTCGGACGAAGTCTGGTACGACATCGCCGACGAACTCGGCGGCACCGAATTCACCGGCTACAGCGGCACCGAAGGCGAAGGGCAGGTCGTTGCGATCGTCAAGGAAGGCGCGCGCGTCGACAAGGCCAGTGTCGGCGACAGCGTCACCGTCCTGACCAACCAGACGCCCTTCTACGGCGAATCGGGCGGCCAGATGGGCGACGCCGGCACGATCACCAACGACCAGCTACGCGCGGTGGTGGAGGACACCTCCAAACCGCTCGGCCGCCTCCACGCGCACCACGCGAAGATCGAGAGCGGCGAGCTTTCGGTCGGCGATACCGTCAAGCTTTCGGTCGATGCCGCGCGCCGTGACCAGATCCGCGCCAACCACTCGGCCACGCACTTGCTGCACGCGGCATTGCGCAAGCGGCTTGGCGGCCATGTCACGCAAAAGGGCAGCCTCGTCGCCCCCGATCGCCTGCGCTTCGACTTCTCGCACCCCTCGGCGCTTACTCCGCAGGAGATCGCCGAGATCGAAGCCGATGTGAATGCGCAGATCCGCCACAATGAGAGCGTCGGCACCCGGCTGATGACTCCCGAAGACGCGATCGCCGCAGGTGCGATGGCGCTGTTCGGCGAGAAATATGGCGACGAGGTCCGCGTGCTCTCGATGGGTCGCGGTGACGAGCAGCATTATTCGGTCGAATTGTGTGGCGGCACGCATGTCAACGCGACCGGTGACATTGCGATCTTCAAGATCGTCTCGGAAAGCGCCGTCTCGTCGGGCATCCGCCGCATCGAGGCGCTGACCGGCGAAGCCGCGCGCCAATGGCTCAACGCGCGCGACGAACGGCTGAAGGAAGCGGCCGCGGCGCTCAAATCCTCGCCCGATGAAGTGCCGGCGCGCGTGGCCGCGCTGGTCGAGGAACGTCGCCGGCTCGAGCGCGAGCTGGCCGATGCGAAGAAGGCGCTTGCGCTGGGCGGCGGCGGGGCTGCTGCTCCTGCGGGCCCTGAGCAGGTGAACGGGATCAACTTCGTCGGTCAGGTGCTCGATGGGCTCGATCCCAAGTCACTTCGCGGCGCTGTGGACGAAGCCAAAGCGCGAATCGGCAGCGGCGTCGTCGCGCTGGTTGCAGTGAATGACGGCCGCGCCTCGGTCGCGGTCGGCGTCAGCGACGGGCTCGATCTCAGCGCAGTGGATCTCGTCAAGACCGCGGTCGCGGTGCTGGGCGGGCAGGGCGGCGGCGGCCGCCCCGACATGGCCCAGGGCGGCGGTCCGGATGGGTCGAAGGGCGCTGACGCGATTGAAGCAGTCAAGGACGCGCTGGCGGAGGCCAAGGCCGCGGCCTGATCCTCGGCGCAAGCCGAGGGATCACTTCACAGCCCGAGCTTGTAGCCGTCCTCCGGTTTCACCCACGATACGCGCTGCGTCAGCTCGGGATGCGCGACGCCGTCCAGCGTCACTTCGGCCTTGAACGCTGCGCCGTCGGGCGTCTCGCGCGCGCAACCCATTTTGTCGAGCATCGGGGTGATCGATCCGACGATCTGTGTGCGGATCGCGGTCGCCATGGCTTCGTCGAGCGGCTTGCCGTCCATCTTGAACGCCGCGCCTTCGAAATCGGCCTTGCGGATCGGGCTGCACAATGCGCCGTCCTTCACCGTGCCCGGTGCTTTCACTTCCATCGTGATCAGCGGCTGCGGCGCGACGACGATCGTGGTGACCGATTCGAAGCTGCCGTCGGGGTTCACCTTGTAGCTGCTCAACCCCATGCAGGTCTTCTTCTCGACATTGGGACTGGCACATTGGAGCTTGCCAGCCCTCGCCGAGGCCAGCGGATCGGTGGCGGCTTGCGGCGCGTTGCTCGCCAGCAGGAGGAAGAACGCTTCGATCATCGGTCGGACTCCATCACGATCAGCCGAACATGCGATGCTGGCCGCGCTGCGGCAAGGCAATGGCGGAAGGGCTCAGCGCCCCACCGCATAACCCTCGCTGCGGGCGACCCAGGCGACCGGCTGCGTGAGTTCGGGGTGCGCGACGCCGTCCAGCGTCACGATCATGCGGGTCATGCCGTCTTCGGTGCGGTCCTGGGTGCAGCGCTTCTTGCCCTGCAGCGATTGCACCGAGTTGAGCACCTGCAGCCGCATCGCTTGGTCCGCATTGGGCGCCATCCGCTTGCCGTTGCTCAGCAGCATGCCGTTTTGAAAATCGCTGGTGCGAATCATCACGCAAACGCCGCCTTCCTCGATCCGGCCGAACGTCTTGTAGCGCAGCAGGATACCCGGATCGCTGGAGAAAAGGCCGGTCACCGTCGCGTCGAAGCTGCCATCGTCGGCCACCTGGTACCGGATGATCGCGCGGCAGGTGAGCCTGGCCGGATTGGGAGCCACGCAGCGGAGTTTGCCTTGGCGCGCCGGCGCCAGCGGGTCGGCGGGCGCGGGCGCGGGCGCGGATTGTCCCGCGAGCAGGCCGGCAAGCAACAGGGCAGCGATCATGGGCAATGCTCCTAAACTAGGGGCGTTGGATGCGCGCTCACGCGGCGCCCCGCAAGCCCCGCTCTATCCGGTCACGTCGCTCTGCCGTGCGCGCCGTAGCCGGGGCTCGCGATCGAGGTCCGATGCCGCCTTGATCGATTTGCGCATCTCGTCGCGCTTCTCGTGGATCGATGCGATCACCGGCCCCACCGCCATGCCGAGATCGACAAGCACCGCCTCGGAGAGCTGGAGCGAGCTTTCGAGCGTTTCGGGCACGGCGTCGGTCGCACCGGCCTTGTAGAGCTCCGCAGCATGATCGGCGTCGCGGGCGCGCGCGATGATCGGTAGATCGGGCACCCAGCTCCGCACGCGCTTGGTGAGGCGGACAGTGAGCACGGGATCGTCCATCGTCAGCACGAGCGCCCTGGCGTGACCCAGCTTGAGCTGATCGACGAGCTCGCTGCGCGTCACGTCGCCGAACAGCACCGTATAGCCCTCCTTCCGCGCCGCGTTGACGTTGTCGATATCGGCATCGACTCCGAGATAGGTCAGATTATGCCGCCGCAGCATGTCGGCGACGGTGCGTCCGACGCGGCCGAAGCCGATGACCACTGCGCCGGGGCTCGTCTCGTCCACTGCAATCGGTGCGGCATCGCTCTCCTGCTGCTCGATGAGGCGCGAGAAGAGCTGGCCGGCCTTGGCGAGCAGCGGCGTCGCGGTGAGGCCGATCGCGGTGACGGTAGTCCAGAAAGCCGCGGTCGGTGCCGAGATCAGCCCCGCCGCGCCCGCGACGCCGAGCACGATCAGCGTGGTTTCGGAGGGGCTGGCCATCAGCACGCCGGTCTCTGTCGCGGTGCCGGTGCGCGCGCCCGAAAGCTTGAGCAGTCCGGTGGTGACCGCGACCTTGACGACCATCACCATGACCGTCGAGCCCAGCAAAGGCGCCCAGTTGGTAAGCATGAACCCCAGATCGATCCGCATCCCCACGGTGATCAGGAACACGCCGAGCGCGAGGCCCTTGAACGGCGTGGTGATCGCTTCGACTTCACCGTGATATTCGGTCTCGGCGATCAGCAGCCCCGCGATCAGCGCGCCGACGATCGGCGAAAGGCCGGCGGCGGTGGTGGCGAGGCTCGCGGCGATCACCACGAGCAGGCTGGCGGCGAGGAAGAGCTCGGGACTCTTGGTACGCGCCGCCTGCGCGAACATGCGCGGCAACAGGAACCGACCGCCGACGAACAGGATCGCGACGGTCAATATGCCCATGCCGAGCGTGAGCAGCAGATTCTCTCCGCCATGGACTCCGGGTACGGGCGAGAGCGCGCCGAGCATGAAGATGATCGGAACCAGCGCCAGATCCTCGAACAGCAGCATCGCGAACGCCGCACGGCCCACTGCGCTGGTCGTGCCCGCGATCGGGATCACGAGGGCGGTCGACGAGAGCGCCAGCGCCAGCCCGAGCCCGATCGCCCCGCCGGTGCTGAGCCCGGTCAGATACAGCGCCGCGGCGAGGATCAGGCCCGCGCACGCCAGTTCCGCCGCACCCACCCCGAAAACGAGGGTACGCATCGCCCATAACCTTCGAAACGAGAGCTCGAGGCCGATCGAGAACAGCAGCAGGACGATACCGAATTCGGCGAACGGCTCGATCGAATGCGCGTCGGAGATGGTGAAATAGAAAAGCCAGGGGTTCTGGCTGACCAGCGAGCCGAGCCCGAAGGGGCCGACGAGCGCGCCGACCAGGATGAACCCGATCACCGGGCTGATCCGGAAGCGGGCGAAGGCGGGGATCACCAACCCCGCGGCACCGAGGATGACGAGTGTGTCGCTGAGGCCGGTGTTGTGGAGATCGAGCATGGGCGGCAGCCTAGCCGCCGCCCGTGCCGTTTGTCAGCCGCTTACTGCCAGCTGCCCATTTCGTTCTCGAGGTTGACGCGGATCGCCTCGAAGAACTGCTCGGTGGTCATCCACGCCTGATCAGGGCCGATCAGCAATGCGAGGTCCTTGGTCATCGCGCCGCTCTCGACGGTCTTGATGCAGACCTTCTCGAGCGTCTCGGCGAAGCGCGTCACTTCGGGGGTGTTGTCGAACTTGCCGCGATATTTCAGGCCGCCGGTCCAGGCGAAGATCGAGGCGATCGGGTTGGTCGAAGTCGCCTTGCCCTGCTGGTGCTGGCGATAGTGGCGGGTGACGGTGCCGTGTGCGGCCTCGGCCTCGATCGTCTTGCCGTCGGGCGACATCAGGACGGAGGTCATCAGGCCGAGCGAGCCGAAGCCCTGCGCGACCTGGTCCGACTGGACGTCGCCGTCATAATTCTTGCAGGCCCAGACGAACTCGCCGTGCCACTTGAGCGCCGATGCGACCATGTCGTCGATCAGGCGGTGCTCGTAGACGATGCCGGCGGCCTTGAACTGGTCCTTGAACTCGGCGTCGAACACGGCCTGGAAGATGTCCTTGAAGCGCCCGTCATAGGCCTTGAGGATCGTGTTCTTGGTGGAGAGATACAGCGGCCAGCCGCGGCCGAGCGAGTAGTTCATGCTGGCGCGGGCGAAATCGGTGATCGATTCGTCGAGATTGTACATGCCCATCGCGACGCCGGCGTCGGGGAAGTTGAACACTTCCTTCTCGATCGTCTCGCCGTTCTCGCCTTCCCACTTCATGGTGAGCTTGCCCTTGCCGGGCACCTTGAAGTCGGTCGCCTTGTATTGGTCGCCGAACGCATGGCGGCCGACGACGATCGGGCGGGTCCAGCCGGGGATCAGGCGCGGGACGTTCGAGATCACGATCGGCTCGCGGAAGATCACGCCGCCCAGGATGTTGCGGATGGTGCCGTTGGGCGACTTCCACATTTCCTTGAGGCCGAATTCCTCGACGCGCTGCTCGTCCGGAGTGATCGTCGCGCATTTCACGCCGACGCCGTACTGCTTGATCGCATTGGCCGAATCGATCGTGATCTGGTCGTTGGTCTCGTCGCGCTTCTCGACGCCGAGGTCGTAATATTTCAAGTCGATGTCGAGATAGGGAAGGATCAGGCGCTCGCGGATCCACTGCCAGATGATCCGCGTCATTTCGTCGCCGTCGATCTCCACGACCGGCGTTGCAACCTTGATCTTCGCCATGTGCTCGCTGTCCTCAGTTAGGGTTTGGGCGAGCGTCTAGGGACATGGGGAGGGGGGATCAAGCGCCGTTGGCGGCGCTCACTTCTTCCACGCCCACCAGAGCTGTGCGGGGGGCAGGTTCCACCATTCGACCGCGTGATCGATATGTTCCCAATAGGGCGTCAGGAAGTTCCGCACCTTGGGATTATATTGATAGACGAGGAACGCGCCGTCCTTGCGCAGGATGTCGTGCGTCGCATGTGCGATCGCGTCGCCCACGCCGGTCGGCAGCGTCGAGAAGGGCAGGCCCGAGGCGATGTAATCGGCGTGCTCGAAGCCATGATCGGCGATGATCCGCTTGATGTCGGCCGCCGAATCATTGACCGCGATGAAGCGCGGATCGTCGATCGTGTGCTTGAGATAGCGGATGAAATCCGGATTGGTGTCGATCACGATCAGCTTGGCATCGGGCGCGAGGCGCTCGAGAATCGGTCGGGTGAAGGTGCCTACGCCCGGTCCATATTCGACGAACAGCTTGCAATTGTCCCAATCGACCGGGCTGAGCATGTGCCGCACGAGCCGCTGCGACGAGGACGCGACTGCACCCACCATCACCGGGTGCTTGAAGAAGCCCTTGAGGAACATCACCCAGGGCGATGACACTCCGGCAGCGCGCATGCTGGCACGGCGGCGCTTTGCGGAGACGGTCGATGCGGGCATGGAAGTCCTTTGCAGCTTTCGTGGCAACCAGTGCGCACGCGCTTTCGCGAAAACGAACGAACATTCAAGCGCAGCAATTGCTTTAATCGGGGACAATCCGCCCCCGAACTCGAACAGTGTGGCGCGCAGATACACCACCAGCGGCGTCCCGCAAAGCCGATCTGCGACAATCGGATCAAGCGCGGGGGTGCCAGCGCCATTCCACCGTTTATCCGCAGTGCAGCCGGCATCCTACCCACTCATCGCCTGTTCGGACCTGTGGCCGGACTACAAGAAGCGAATCGTGCGGCACAATGTGACCGCGGCGGATCGGTATGGGCAAGCGGCGTTGTTGCATCCCTGCGGTCGCCGAGCCCTGGCAGAATTGAGCGGGACGGATAATCGCGGCGGCGTCTAGGAAAGCGCCGATCATGCCGCTACACCGCGCCGCATGGCATCACTCGACAAGCCTTCCGTCGGTACCTCGACCGTGAAGTGGCGCTTTCCCGATATTCACCCCGAAGGGCGCAAATATGTGCTGATCGCCGGCGCGATCGCGCTGGTCAGCCTGTTCGTCTGGGATTTCATCACCTGGCCGCTGGTGTTCCTGACGCTCGGCGTCGCGGCATTCTTTCGCGATCCGGTGCGGGTAACGCCGCAGGGCGAGGGGCTGATCGTCTCGCCCGCCGACGGACTGATCACGATGATCGAGCGCGTGACGTTGCCACCCGAGCTTTCGGGCCCGCACGCGCTGGGGGACGGGCCGATGCTGCGGGTGTCGGTGTTCATGAGCGTGTTCGACGTGCACATCAATCGTACCCCGATCACCGGCACGATCCGCCACGTCATCTATATCGCCGGCAAGTTCATGAACGCCGACTTCGACAAAGCCAGCGAAGAGAATGAGCGGCAGTACATCATCGTCGAGGACAAGAACGGGCTGCGGATCGGCTTCACTCAGATCGCAGGGCTCGTCGCGCGCCGGATCGTCAGCTTCGTCAAAGCGGGCGACATGGTGGTCGGCGGGCAGCGCGTCGGGCTGATCCGCTTCGGCAGCCGCGTCGACGTGTTCATTCCCGAAAATTATGGCGTCGAAGTCGCCCTTGGCCAGCGCGCCATTGCCGGCGAAACCATCCTCGCGCGCAAGGGCGCGACGCGCGCGACCGGCATCGCGCAATGAGGCCGCCCCGCGCGGGCAGGCTTCCCAGACGACCCAGGCGGCCGCGCCGCGAAGGCGGCATCCCGCTCCGCGCGGTGTTGCCGAACACGGTCACCGCGCTCGCGCTCTGCTCGGGGCTGACGGCGATTCGCTTCGCGATTCTCGGGAATTGGGAAGTCGCGGTGCTGCTGGTGCTGGCGGCGGCGGTGTTCGATGGGCTCGACGGCAAGATCGCCCGGCTGGTGCGCGCGGAGAGCCGATTCGGCGCCGAGCTCGACAGCCTGTCCGACGCGATTTCGTTCGGCGTGGCGCCGGCCTTGATCCTCTATCTCTGGTCGCTCAACGGGCTGGGCCGTTTCGGCTGGATGATCGCCTTGCTGCTCGCGCTCTTCTGTGCGCTGCGGCTTGCGCGGTTCAACGCCAATATCGATCAGGAACATCAGCCGCATAAGTCCGCCGGCTTCCTCACCGGCGTTCCCGCGCCGGCGGGCGCATTGCTGGCGATGACGCCGCTCTATCTGTGGCTGTGGACGGGGGAGGCGCTGCTTCGCACGCCTGTAGTGATCGCGGCGTGGACCGCGTTCATCGCGGTATTGCTGATATCCAGCATCGCCACCTTCGCGCCGGCCGTGCGGATCAAGCAGCGGATCCGGTTCGAGGCAGTGGTGCTGTTGGTGGTCTTCGTCGCGGCTCTGGTTTCGGCACCCTGGCCGACGCTGGCGCTGCTCGCGATCGCCTATCTGGCGACGATCCCGTTCAGCGTGCGCAGCTATCGCCGGGTCAGGCGGCTGCGCGCAGCGACGCCCGTGCCGACATCCGGGCCGGAACTTCCCTTACCGTAACCCGGCTGAGCCGCGAAGGCAGTGCGGGGAGCGTCGAAACGGGGCCGATCAATGCCTCGAAGCGATGAAGCTGGGGACGGATGCTGGCATATAGCGTCCAGGCTGCCGCGATGAAGGCCGAGCCGAACAGCAATCCAATGGCGATCCCAGTCATCAATCGACTCCCAATCCGCGCCCAAGCTGCGAGAATTCAGCGATTCCAACAACTTGGTACCGCAAGGCGTTCCATGCCCCGCTTCTGAACCCTTTATGTTCCGTTAACGTTCCATCGTCAATACGATGTTCGAAATTTGTTCCACTTGCATGCGCGCGGCAGTTCGGCTAAGCGCGCCGCCTCAACCCGCATGGGAAGCATCATAACCCGGTGCCACGGCTCTTGCCTGGTCACTCGCTTCCCAGAGGCTCAACCGGAAGGATATATCCCTATGGCGGCACCTGTCGTCTCCATGCAGGCATTGCTCGAATCGGGCGCGCACTTCGGCCACCAGACTCACCGCTGGAACCCGAAGATGAAGCCTTACATCTTCGGCGATCGCAACGGCGTCCACATCATCGACCTCTCGCAGACCGTGCCGCTCTTCGCGCGCGCTCTCGAGTTCGTGTCCTCGACCGTCGCCGCCGGCGGCAAGGTCCTCTTCGTCGGCACCAAGCGCCAAGCGCAGGAGCCGATCGCCGAGGCCGCACGCCGCGCGAACCAGCATTTCGTCAACCATCGCTGGCTGGGCGGCATGCTCACCAACTGGAAGACCATCAGCAACTCGATCAAGCGCCTCAAGACGCTCGAAGAGCAGCTTTCGGGCGACACGCACGGCCTCACCAAGAAGGAAGTGCTGCAGCTCACCCGCGAGAAGGACAAGCTCGAGCTTTCGCTCGGCGGCATCCGCGACATGGGCGGCGTTCCCGACATCATGTTCGTGATCGACGCGAACAAGGAAGAGCTGGCGATCAAGGAAGCCAACACGCTCGGCATCCCCGTCGTCGCGATCCTCGATTCGAACGTGAGCCCGGACGGCATCGCCTTCCCGGTTCCGGCGAACGACGACGCCTCGCGCGCCATCCGCCTCTATTGCGAGGCCGTGTCGATCGCCGCGACCCGTGGCGGCCAGGAGCAGATGCGCAACCAGGGCTATGACTTCGGCGCCGCCGAGCAGCCCCCGGTCGAGGAAGCGCTCGCTGCCCCGGCTCCGGTCGTTGAAGAAGCGCCCGCCGCCGACGCGCCCGTCGTCACCGCCGAGGAGTTCGAAGCTCCCGCTGCCGTGACCGAGCCCGAGCAGGCCGAAGAGGGTGAGCGTCAGATCGACGCCTGATCCCGTCATCCAACCGTAATGGGGGCGGGGCAGGGCATCACGCACTGCTCCGCCCGACTTTTAGCTGAGGAATAGAACATGGCCGAGATCACTGCAGCAGCTGTGAAGGAGCTCCGCGAAAAGAGCGGCGCCGGCATGATGGATTGCAAGAAGGCACTCACCGAGACCAATGGCGACCTCGAAGCCGCCAGCGATTGGTTGCGCTCGAAGGGCCTCGCCGCGGCCGCCAAGAAGTCGAGCCGCACCGCCGCTGAAGGCCTAGTCGGCGTCGCCGTCGCCGGGACCAAGGGCGTCGCCGTCGAAGTCAATTCGCAGACCGATTTCGTCGCCAAGAACGAGATCTTCCAGAACTTCGTCCGCGAAGTGACCGGGATCGCGCTCGAGAAGGGCGACAGCGTCGATGCGATCAAGGCCGCGCCGATGGCTGCCGGCGGCAGCGTCGAGGAAGTGCTGACCGCGAACATCGCGACGATCGGCGAGAACCAGGTTCTCCGCCGTGCCAAGAAGGTCGAAGTGACCAATGGCGCCGTGATCCCCTACGTCCACAACGCCGCAGCCCCGGGCCTCGGCAAGATCGGCGTGCTCGTCGCGCTCGAATCGGACGCCGGCGTCGACGTGCTCGAGCCGCTCGGCAAGCAGCTGGCGATGCACATCGCCGCGGCTTTCCCGCTGGCGCTCTCGGTCGAGGGTCTTGATCCCGACGTCGTCGAGCGCGAGGCTGCGATTCTCCGCGAGAAGAACGCCGAGAAGATCGTCGGCAAGTCCGCCGAGGTGGCCGAGAAGATCCTCAACGGGCCGATCGAGAAGTTCAAGAAGGAGAACGCGCTTCTGACCCAGGCGTTCGTCATGGACGGCAAGACTCCGGTGCAGGACGTGATCGCCAAGGCCGGCAAGGACGCCGGTGCGACGATCGTGCTCAAGGACTATGTCCGCTTCCAGCTCGGCGAAGGCATCGAGAAGGAAGAGAGCGACTTCGCCGCCGAAGTGGCTGCGACCGCCGGTCTCACCAAGTAAGGTCTTCCCGGACCGGAATGGCGGGCGTCGTCACCTTCAAGTGGCGGCGCCCGTGTCGTTTCCTCGACACTTGCGATGGCGCATGACACGATCGGCGGGCGGATACGCTCGGGGAGGGGCAGATGCGCCACGGTTCGGAGACTGCGCTCGCGATCGTCACATTGATCGCCGCGATTCTGCATTTCACGCTCGAAACCTGGTTTCACCTCAAATGGGGCCAACCGCTCCAGGCGCTGCTGGTCGACTATATCTGCAACGCCTTGATGCTGCTCGGCGCGCTGCGCTCGCTTTGCGTCCGCCCGGGTAGCGCTGCGGGGCTGCTGGCGGCGGGCTGGGCTTATGCGCTCGGCTTCGGTTGGCGGAGCGTCTTCGGGCGGCTGGCCCAGCTGGAAGCGGGCGCGGCACCGGCGAATGGCGAGCCCACCGCCACTATCGTCGTGATTCTGATCGCGGCGCTGATCGTGGTCGCGCTCGCGCTGGCATGGTCGCTTGCCCTCGCATGGCGACAAAGCGTGCGGCGCTGAACTCTTCGACGCCCATCTCCGCTTGTTCCTGCGAACCGGCTCCTCTAGGGTCCGCGCCGCTTGGCTATTCGCCCCAAAATCAAGGCTCCGATGACCGCTCCCCGCTTCCAACGCATCCTTCTGAAACTCTCGGGCGAGGTCCTGATGGGGCAGGGCCAGTTCGGCATCGATCCCGCCACCTGCGACCGTGTTGCCGCCGAAGTGAAGGAGGCGACCGAGACCGGATTGCAGATCTGCATGGTGGTGGGCGGAGGCAATATCTTCCGCGGGCTCGCGGGGGCGGCACAGGGCTTCGACCGCGCCAGCGCCGACTATATGGGCATGCTCGCGACGGTCATGAACGCGTTGGCGATGCAGAATGCGCTGGAGAAGGCGGGCATCCAGACGCGCGTCCAGTCGGCGATCCCGATGGCCAGCGTGTGCGAGCCCTATATCCGCCGCCGCGCCGAGCGCCACATGGAGAAGGGGCGCGTGGTCATCTTCGCCGCGGGCACGGGCCTGCCGTTCTTCACGACCGACACCACCGCCGCCTTGCGCGCCGCCGAGATGAACTGCGATGCGCTGTTCAAGGGCACCTCGGTCGATGGCATCTATGATGCCGACCCCAAGAAGGTTCCCACCGCAAAGCGTTATGATACGCTGACTTATGACCGCGTCCTCGCAGACAATCTGAAAGTGATGGACGCGTCTGCGGTCGCGCTTTGCCGCGACAACAACATTCCGATCGTCGTGTTCAACATCCGCGACGAAGGCAATCTCTCGGCCGTGCTGCGCGGCGAGGGCGCCTCGACGATCGTCCAGAACGAACCAGTATCCGCATAAGGGGAGAGCCGTAAAATGGCCGCTTACGACAAGGCAGATCTCGAGCGCCGCATGGCCGGCGCGGTCGAGGCGCTCAAGCACGACCTCCAGGGCCTGCGCACGGGCCGCGCGTCGACGACGTTGCTCGATCCGGTCTCGGTCGAGGTCTATGGTTCGCACATGCCGATCAACCAGCTCGCGAGCGTCTCGGCGCCCGAGCCGCGCATGCTTTCGGTGCAGGTGTGGGACAAGACCAATGTCGGCCCAGTCGACAAGGCGATCCGCTCGGCCGGCCTCGGCCTCAATCCGATCGTCGACGGCCAGACCTTGCGCCTGCCGATCCCCGATCTGACCGAGGAGCGCCGCAAGGAGCTCGCCAAGCTGGCGAACCAATATGCCGAGAAGGCGCGGATCGCCGTGCGCAACGTTCGCCGAGACGGCAATGACAGCCTGAAGACCGACGAGAAGAAGGGCGTTTTCGGCGAGGACGAGCGCAAGCGCCACGAGACCGAGGTCCAGAAGCTGACCGACAGCACGATCGCCGAGATCGACGCTGCGGCGGCGAGTAAGGAAAAGGAAATCCTGGGCAAGTGACGCCGGGCGTTCGCCATTCTTCGATGCCGGCCGGCTGACATGGCCGCCAGACCCGTTCCCGACCTTCCGGCGGGTACGATCCCGCGTCACGTCGCCATCATCATGGACGGCAACGGGCGCTGGGCGAAGAAACGATTCCTGCCGCGGATCGCCGGACACAAGCAGGGCGTCGAGAGCGTCCGGCGCATTGCTCGCGCCGCCCGCAAGCTCGGCATCGAAGTCCTGACGCTCTATGCTTTCTCGTCGGAGAATTGGCGGCGTCCGGAGGACGAGGTCCGGGACCTGATGGGGTTGCTCCGCCATTTCCTGGCGAGCGAACTCGACGAGCTGGTTTCCGAAGGCGTCAAGCTGCGGGTGATCGGCGGCTGGCGCAGCCTCGCACCCGATCTCGTCGCGATGATCGACGGCGCCGTCGCGCGCACCGCTTCCAATCCGGGCCCGACGCTGGTGATCGCGCTTAATTACGGCGCGCAGGCGGAAATCCTCGCCGCGGCACGCCGTCTGGCGGAACAGGTGCGCGACGGCGCGCTCGATCCTGCCGCGATCGACGAGACACGGTTCGAAGCCGAGCTGGAAACCGCCGACCTGCCGCCGCTCGACTTGCTGATCCGCACATCCGGGGAGCATCGCCTGTCGAATTTCCTGCTGTGGCAGGCGGCTTATGCCGAATTGCTGTTCGTCGACACGCTCTGGCCAGATTTCGACGAGGCGGCGCTTGCCGACGCGATCGACCGGTACGGCCAACGCCAGAGGCGTTTCGGAGGCTTGTGACCAAAGCCAAATCGGATCTCGCGACGCGTCTGGTCGTCGCCCTTGCGCTCATTGGGCTCGCTGCGGTGGCGCTCTGGGCGGGAGGGCTGGGATTCTGGATCGTCATCGTCGTCGTCGCATTGCTGATGATGAGCGAATGGGCCGAATTGACCGGCGCGAACGCGCAGCAGAAGCGGCTCGCGCAATATGCCCTGACGGTGCCCCTGGCGATCATGGCGCCCGGGCTGGCGGCAGGGCCGGGGTTCGTGGCGCTCGGCCTGTTGATCGGTGCGATGTTCTTCATCGGAGCAGTGACGCGGCGGCCGTCGCTTGCCGGCGGCGTGCTCTATGCCGGGCTTCCCGTGCTTTCGCTGCTGGCGTTGCGCGAACAGGACCCGCACGGATTGCTCTACACCTTCTGGGCGATGGCATTGGTCTGGGCGTGCGACAGCGGCGCCTATTTCGCGGGACGGGCGATCGGCGGGCCGAAGCTGGCGCCGGCGATCAGTCCGAACAAGACCTGGGCGGGGTTCGTCGGAGGAGTGATCAGTGCGGGGTTGTTCGCGGGGTTGTTGAACTATTGGTTCAGCCTGCCGTGGGTGCTGGTCGTCGCCACGCCCTTGCTCGCCGCGCTCGCGCAGATGGGGGATCTCTTCGAGAGCCATCTCAAGCGCCTGGCGGGCGTGAAGGACTCGGGGAATTTGTTGCCCGGGCACGGCGGGATCATGGATCGGCTCGACGGGCTCGTCGTCGTGGCGCCCGTGGCGGCTTTGCTGGTATTGGTGCTGACCTGATGAAACGGGTCACGATCCTGGGTGCCACGGGTTCGGTGGGCAGTTCGACGCTGGACCTGATCGAACGCGCGCCCGAAAAGTTCGAAATTGTCGCGCTTACCGCCCATCGCGACGTCGAAAAGCTCGCCGCTGCGGCGATCCGCACCCGCTCGCAAGTCGCCGTGGTCGCGGACGAAACGTGCTTGGCGCCGCTTCGCGATGCGCTCGCGGGCAGTGGTGTCGAGGCGCGGGCAGGGGCCGACGCGATCTGCGAGGCCGCACGCATGGGCACCGACTGGACGATGGCGGCGATCGTCGGCACTGCGGGTCTCAAGCCGGTGATGGCGGCGCTCGAGGCGGGCGGCACGGTCGCGCTCGCCAACAAGGAAGCTTTGGTTTCGGCGGGCGACGTCATGATGGCGGCGGCGCAGGCGCACGCGACGACGTTGCTGCCGGTCGATTCCGAGCACAACGCCGTCTTCCAGTGCCTCGACCGCACCGCGCCGCGCAGCGTGCGGAAGATCATCCTCACTGCCAGCGGGGGGCCGTTCCGCGCCACGCCGCTCGAAGCGATGCGCACCATCACGCCTGCGCAGGCCGTGGCGCATCCCAATTGGTCGATGGGCGCGAAGATATCGGTCGATTCAGCGACGATGATGAACAAGGGGCTCGAATTGATCGAGGCCTTTCACTTGTTTCCGGTGCGCGCGGACCAGCTCGACATCCTCGTCCATGCCCAGTCGGTGGTGCATTCGATGGTCGAATATGTCGACGGGTCGGTACTCGCCCAGCTCGGCACGCCCGACATGCGCACGCCGATCGCCTATGCGCTGGCCTGGCCCGAGCGTATGGCGACGCCGTGCGAAGCGCTCGATCTCGCGCGCGTGGGGCGGCTCGACTTCGAGGCGCCGGATCCGACGCGCTTTCCGGCCCTGACACTGGCGCGCAATGCCCTTTCCGCAGGCGGAGCCCGCCCGGCGATCCTCAATGCCGCCAATGAAGTGGCCGTCGCCGCATTCCTTGCCGGACGTGTCGCATTTCTTGAAATTGCCGCAATCGTTGCCGATACGCTGGCGCGCTACGATCCGGCCGCCCCGGATTCGCTGGATGCCGTGCTGGCGATCGACGCCGAGGCGCGGGCGTATGCGGGCGAGCGTGTGAAGGACTGCGTTCTTTGATCGAATCTCCCGGTATCCTCCTCACCGTCCTCGCGTTCGCGCTGGTGATCGGGCCCCTCGTTTTCCTCCACGAACTCGGACATTATCTCGCCGGCCGCTGGTTCGGCGTGAAGGCCGAGGAATTCTCGATCGGTTTCGGCCGCGAAGTCATCGGCATCACCGACAAGCGCGGCACCCGCTGGAAGTTCGGCTGGCTGCCGCTGGGCGGCTATGTCCGCTTCGCCGGCGACATGAACCCGGCCAGCCAACCTTCGCCCGAGTGGCTCTCGCTCCCCGCGCAAGAGCGAGCGAAGACCTTCCAGGCCAAGCCGCTATGGCAGCGCGCGATCATCGTCGCGGCGGGGCCGATCGCCAATTTTGTGATCGCCATCCTGATCCTCGCCGCCTTTGCCTTCGCTTACGGGCAGAACAGCACACCGTCGGTGGTGGGCAGCGTCCAGCCGCGTAGCGCCGCGGCGGTGGCGGGGCTCCAGCCTGGTGACCGGATCACGGCGCTCGGCGGTCGCTCCGTCGAAAACTTCACCGACATGGTGAAGTATACGCAGCTTCGGCCGAATGAGCCGGTGCGCATCGAATTCACGCGCGGCGACCAGAACCTATCCGCCGACACGGTGATCGGCACACGAGAAGAGGTGGATCGCTTCGGCAATCGCTTCAAGCTCGGCGTGCTCGGCATCGGCAACAGCGATCCGGTGGTGAAGCCGGTGGGCTTGCTCGAAGCGCCCCTCGTCGGAATTCGCCAGACTATCGACATCGTCCAGATGACGGTCGACGGGTTGGGCCAGATCATCACTGGCCGCCGCTCGATCTCCGAGCTCGGCGGCCCACTCAAGATCGCGCAGGTCTCGGGCGAGCGTCTCGTGCTGGGACCGATCGAGTTCGCATTCCTCATCGCGCTCATTTCGATTAATCTCGGATTCATCAACCTATTGCCAGTTCCAGTGCTGGATGGCGGGCATCTTCTGTTCTACGCAGTCGAAGCCGTACGCCGCCGCCCGGTGGAGCCACAGGTGATGGAATGGGCCTTCCGGGGTGGTCTGATCGCAATTCTGGCGCTGATGCTGCTGGTGACGTTGAATGATCTGGGCGCATTTGGCGTTTGGAGAAATCTGGCCGGGTTGATCGGCTGATGCGGTTAAGGCAGGGGCGGTTGTTCCGGCGTCGCGTGGGCAGCGGCATTACTCGAAATCCGACTTGGGGTGGGATGTGACGATCAAGGCTAATCATTTCGGCGCACGCGCCACTGCGATGCTTCTCGCGGGCACCATGCTCTCGGGACTTGCGCATGCGCAGACCGCCCCCGCCCCCACGGTGCCCGCACCCGCGTCGCAAACTGCCGCGCCGGCTCCGCAGGCGGCCGCGCCGCAGGCCGCCGCTCCCGCCATTGCGCCCGTGCCGGTGCAGCTGGTGCGCACGATTCGTTCGCTGCGCGTCGAAGGTGCACAGCGCCTCGAGCCCGAGACGGTGCTGTCCTATACCCGCCTGCGGACCGGCGACACCTACACCAACGAGACCGTCGATCAGGCGATCAAGGACCTGCTGGCGTCCGAACTGCTCGCCGACGTGGCGATCGAGGGCGTCGAGACCGGCGATCTGGTGATCCGCATCCGTGAGAACCCGGTGATCAACCGGGTGATCTATGAAGGCAACAAACGGCTCAAGCAGGACAAGATCAGCAAGGAAGTGAAGCTGGCACCGCGCCAGATCTTCACGCGCACTGCGGTCCGTGCCGACGTTGCGCGCATCATCGAGCTCTATCGCCGCCAGGGTCGCTTCGCCGCGAATGTCGAGCCCAAGATGGTCAGCCTCGACCAGAACCGTGTCGATGTGGTGTTCGAGATCACCGAGGGGCCCAAGTCCAAGGTCCGCCAGATCAACATCATCGGCAACGAAGTGTTCTCCGATGGCAAGCTGCGCGGCGAGATGGCGACCAAGACCGCCAGCCTGATGCACCTGATGAGCTCGAACACGAGCTACGACCAGGACCGGCTGGCATACGACCAGCAGAAGCTGCGCCAATTCTACCTGACCGAAGGCTATGCCGATTTCCGCGTGATCTCGGCCGTCGCCGAGCTGACGCCGGACAAGAAGGACTTCATCATCACGTACGTGGTGGAGGAAGGCCCGCGCTACAAATTCGGCCCGGTGACCGTCGACAGCGCGATCCGCGATTTCGACGACAAGCGCCTCGCCACTGCGCTGAGCATCAAGGAAGGCCAATGGTATAACGCCAAGGCGGTCGAAGACACCGTGGAGCAGCTCAGCGAGACTGCGGGTGCATTCGGCTATGCCTTTGCCGATGTGCGGCCCGATTTCCAGCGTGACCGCGAAGCGCTGACCATGTCGATGAACTTCCACATCGGCGAATCGAACCGCACCTATATCGAGCGGATCGACATCACCGGAAATCGCCAGACGCAGGACAAGGTGATCCGCCGCGAGTTCCGCGTAGCCGAGGGCGACGCGTTCAACACGTTCCTCGTCAAGCGCTCGCAGGATCGCATCAACTCACTCGGCTATTTCCAGGACAAGTTCGAGATCGAGCGCAAGGAAGGTTCGGCACCGGACCGGATCGTCCTCGCCGCCAATGTCGAAGAGCGCCCCAATGGCGAGCTGACGCTCTCGGCGGGCTTTTCGAGCCTCGAGCGCTTCATCCTCCAGGCGTCGATCCGTCAACGCAACTTCCGCGGCATGGGCCAGACCGTTTCGGCTTCGGTCGACTATTCGAGCTATTCGAAGTCGGTCGAGCTGGGCTTCACCGAGCCCTATCTGTTCGACACCAATATCGCGCTCGGCGGCACGCTGTTCCGCCAGGACTATAACGCGTTCAATTATATCGGCAGCGATCGCAGCACCACGTACAGCCAGGTCGCGACCGGCGGACAGCTCGTCGCGGGCCTGCCGCTGACTGAATATTGGACTTTGTCCGCCCGCTACACGTTACGGCAGGACAATGTGACGCTCGACAAGTCGTCCTTCTATACCAACGGCGCCTGCGATCCGCTCAAGGCGGGCCGTTATTATTGCGAGGCCGTGGGCAACCGCATCACGTCGCTGGTCGGCGTTTCGATGATCTATGACAGCCTCAACAGCCGCCTGCGTCCGACCCGCGGCCAGCGGCTGAGCGTCGGCGGCGACTTCGCCGGCCTCGGCGGCGAGGTGCGTTATCTCCGTGCGCGCGCCGAGGGCGCCAAATACTGGAACGTCGGCAGCGGGTTCATCGCCTCGCTCACGGCCGAAGGTGGCTACATCCACAGCCTCGAGAAGAGGAGGGAGGGCAGCGATCCGGTCCGCATCACCGACCGCTTCTATCTCGGTGAGCCGCAGTTCCGCGGCTTCGACATTCGCGGCGTCGGCCCGCGTGTGCAGCGCATCGCTTATACCGGCGATGCGCTGGCGGGCACGCAGGCGCTGATCACCGATCGCGACCAGATCATCGACGACGCGCTGGGCGGCAAGGCCTATTATCTCGCCAAGGCCGAGCTCGAGATCCCGCTGGGTGCCGGCGCGGCCGAGATGGGCTTGCGTCCGTCGATCTTCGTGATGGCGGGCAGCCTGTTCGGCATCACCCGTCCGGGCAAGACGATCGAGTTCACCCAGGCGACCGATTCGGCCGGCAAGCTGCTCTTCAACCAGGACGGCTCGCCGACGCTGCTTCCGAAAGACAACTTCATCAAGGATGCCAGCGGCAACCAGCTCTTCGTCGTCGGCAGCGGCGACCATACCGGCTCGCTGACTACCTGTACGGTGGGTTATTCGGCAAGCGCGTCGGCGCCGTGCGTCGGCACTTCGATCAACACGATCTATAACGTGCCGACGGCACCGTTCCTCGAACGCTTCGTCGGCGATTCCGCGCGGCCGCGCGTGTCGGTCGGCTTCGGCGTCAACTGGAATTCGCCGTTCGGCCCGCTCCGCATCGACGTCGCCAAGGTGCTGCTGCACGAAAAGGGCGACGATACCAAGCTTGTGACATTCAACGTAGGGACCCAGTTCTGATGATTACGAAGAAAGCTATTTTCGCAGCGATGCTCGCCGCTCCCGCGGCGCTTGTCCTCGCCGCGCCGGCGAATGCCCAGGTTGCGGGCATCGCTTATGCGAACCCGACCAGCGTCGTCGCCGCCTCCAAGGCGTTCGGCGCCGCCAACCAGCAGATCTCGACCACCTACAAGGCGGCGTTCGATCAGATGCAGCAGCGCCGCACCGCGCTGGAGAACGAGCTGAAGCCGCTCGTCGCGCAGCTCGACGCCAACAAGGACGGCAAGGTCAGCGAGGAAGAAGGCAAGGCCGCGCAGACCGCCAAGAATCCGGCGATCGAGAAGATCCGTACCGCGCAGACCAACGCGCAGAACGATCTCGGCCGCCTGAGCAATCCCGCTGCCCGCGCGGAACTGTTCGCGATCGAGTCGATCCTGCGTCAGTACGAGGCCGCGCAGCTGCGCGTGGTGAACGCCCGCAAGATCAGCGTCGTATTGTCGCCGGAAGTGTTCATGTACGCACCGGATTCGGCCAATATCAGCCAGGCGATCACTGCCGAGATCGACAAGGTCGCGCCGACCGTGAGCATCCAGCCGCCGGCCGATTGGCAGCCGTCGCGTGAGACGCTGGCGATCCAGCAGCAGATCGCCCAGGCTGCGCAGCTCCAGGCCTATCAGCAGCAGGCGGCTGCACAGCAGCAGCGTCCCGCGGCCGCTGGAACCGCCCCGGCAGCCACTGGCGCCACGCAGCCCACCAAGCCGGCCGAGCCTCGGTGAGCGAGAACGACACCGGCAGCGTCTCCATCGGCCCGCTGGATATCCAGCGCGTGATGGCGGCGCTGCCGCATCGTTATCCGATGCTGCTGGTCGATCGCGTCGAGGAGCTGGTGATCGACCAGCGCATCGTCGCGATCAAGGCCGTGTCGATGAACGAGGAATTCTTCCAGGGGCATTTCCCCGGGCGTCCGATCATGCCCGGCGTGCTCCAGGTCGAGGCGCTGGCACAAGCGGCGGGCGTGCTCGCCGTCGAGAGCCTAGACCTCGTCGGGTCGGGAAAGCTCGTCTATTTCATGTCGATCGACGGCGTGAAGTTCCGCAAGCCGGTCGAGCCCGGCGTGCTGCTCCGCCTCGAAGTGGAATTCCTCCAGAAGCGCTCGCGCGTGTGCAAGTTCGCCGGCAAGGCGATGCTGGACGGCGACGTCGCCACCGAATGCGAGTTCACTGCGATGATCGCGGATCCGCCCAAGGCTTGAATTTTCCGCGGGCAGGGCAGGGAAGGTTGCGTTCGGCGACCCCCTCTGCTAACCGCGCGCGTCCGCTTCCGGTCGGAAACCGGCGGCATTTCCAAGGAATTCAATCGTGAAAAAAGACACGCATCCCGATTACCACATGATCAAGGTCCAGATGACCGACGGCACCGTGTTCGAGACTCGCTCGACCTGGGGCAAGGAAGGCGATCTGATGACGCTCGACATCGATCCGCTGGCGCACCCGGCCTGGACCGGCGGTCGCGGCCAGATGCTGGATCAGGGTGGTCAGGTCGCGCGCTTCAACAAGCGCTTCGGCGGCCTCTCGCTCGGCAAGAAGTAATCGCGCGCCGCCCGGGGGCGGCCGCCTGCGAGATGATCGTCCCGGCGAACGCCGGATTTTGCTGACGGGCCAACGGGTTCGGGCAAGGTCCGGGGTTCGCCGGGACACTCTTTTAACGCACTGTTAGCCGAGCCGGCCTAGCCTTTGCGGCATGGGATCGTCGGCGCCCTTTGCTGCAGAATTCGAGCCTGCGGAGAGCCCGAGCTTGCGCAAGAGCCCGCGCGCGCACGTGTCACTCGACGCACGGATCGGGCGCGGGGGCCTCGATCGGGCATTGTGCAAGGTCGTCGATCTCTCGGTCAACGGCGTGCGGCTGCAGACCTATTCCGAGCTCCGCGCAGGCGTGACGATCTGGCTCGCGCTTCCCAAAATCGGGCGCTGCGCCGCACGCGTCATCTGGGTGCATGATTTCGAGGCGGGGCTCGAGTTCGAACGGCCGCTCGCATCCAAGGATTTTGAAGCACTTACGGCTGAGTGAGGGCTGGACAAGCCCGAATGAGTCCGAGCCGGGTTGCGGCTCCCGGCAAAGCGGGTCATGCTCCGGAAACTTCACTGATTTGGGGAAACGGTGATGCTGAAGGCAGTGGTCGCCTGCGTCATCCTGTGTGGAATGTCGTTCCCGGTACTTGCCGGCGAACGAACCGGCGTCGCCAAAGCGCGCGCGAATATGCTCAAGGCCTCCGCCGTACCGGATCGTGATCCACCCGCGCGTGTTCGAGCCGCCTCCCGGCCGTTCATGCTTCCCGCCGCTGCCACGCCTCGGATACTCCCCAAGGCAACGGTCCTTGCCGGACAATCGGCAAAGCGTACCGATGGTGAGGCGTCGGAACCGGTGGCATGGGGGCCGGGATCGACGCTGCCCGAGATTACTGCCCGCGCCGGCGGCAGCTATGCCGTCTATGACGTGATGCGCGCGCAGCCGAGGCCGCGCCATCGGGAATCTGCCTTGAGTACCGCCTTGGTACTACGGCTCGACGGCGAGGCCGATAGCCCGGCCTTCAGCGTCGGCGGTGGCGGCGTGGCGGCGGCGGTATGGCGCGCGGTTCCGAGGTAATCACGCCAACCGACCGATTTCAGGCTTAATTTCGCTTCCCTGAAACTTCCGCACAAGCGGACGGAACATGCGTTCAACGCATGTTTCGTGCTGATCCGCTATCGAAGTTGCACAGTTCGGCGTTGCTGCCGACTGCACCAGAGGTGCGGTAGCGCGCACGCGAGCGACCGGTTTTCGATCCGGGGGGAGGGCGTTTTCTGGCCGCCAAATGGCCGGGAGACGTTCAGGACAGGCGGTTTCAATCGTCCGTCGCGAAAACCAGAACGGCCCCGGAAGCGATTCCGGGGCCGTTCTATTTTTCGCAGGGTGGCTCTGCGCCTTACTGGTCGAGGAACGACCGCATCTTGCGGCTCCGCGACGGATGCTTGAGCTTCCGAAGCGCCTTGGCCTCGATCTGGCGAATGCGCTCGCGCGTGACCGAGAATTGCTGGCCGACTTCCTCGAGCGTGTGATCGGTGTTCATGCCGATGCCGAAGCGCATGCGCAGCACGCGCTCCTCGCGCGGCGTGAGCGAGGCGAGGACGCGGGTGACCGTCTCCTTGAGGTTCGCCTGGATCGCGGCGTCCACCGGGATCACGGCGTTCTTGTCCTCGATGAAGTCGCCGAGGTGCGAATCCTCCTCGTCGCCGATTGGCGTTTCGAGGGAGATCGGCTCCTTGGCGATCTTCATGACCTTGCGAACCTTCTCCAAAGGCATGGAGAGGCGTTCGGCCATTTCCTCGGGCGTGGGCTCGCGGCCCTGCTCGTGGAGGAACTGGCGGCTGGTGCGGACCAGCTTGTTGATCGTCTCGATCATGTGGACCGGGATGCGGATCGTGCGGGCCTGGTCGGCGATCGAGCGCGTGATCGCCTGACGGATCCACCAGGTGGCATAGGTCGAGAATTTGTAGCCGCGGCGATATTCGAACTTATCGACCGCCTTCATCAGGCCGATATTCCCCTCCTGGATGAGATCCAGGAACTGCAGCCCGCGATTGGTGTATTTCTTGGCGATCGAGATCACGAGGCGGAGATTGGCTTCGACCATCTCCTTCTTGGCGATACGCGCCTCGCGCTCGCCCTTCTGCACCATGTTGACGATGCGGCGGAACTCGGCGAGCGCCATGCCGGTCGCCTGGCTGATCTCCGCAATCTCGACGCGGATGCGATCGACGGCGCCGGCTTCGTTTTCGGCGAACGCCTTCCACTTCTTGTCGAGCTTCTCCACCGTGGCGATGAAGCCTTCGTCGAGCTCGTGGTTCACGTAGCGATCGAGGAAGTCCTTGCGGGGCACCTTGTGGCGCTCGGCGAGGCGCAGCATCTGTCCGCCCAAAGCGGTCAGGCGCCGATTGAAGCTGTAGAGCTGATCGACGAGATATTCGATCTTGGCGTTGTGGAACTGGACGCTCTCGACTTCCGCCGTGAGTTCCTCGCGCAATTTGTGGTACTTGCGCTCCTCGGTCGCCGGCAGCTCGCCGCCCGCGGCCATCGCGTCCAGGCGGGCCTGCTGGACCTTGGAGAACTTCTTGTAGACCGAAGTGATGTTGGCGAACTTCTCGAGCGCCTGCGGCTTGAGCGTCTCTTCCATCTGGGCGAGGCTGAGGGTGTTGTCCTCTTCCTCGTCGTCCGAGATCCGCGGAGCGCGGCGCTCGGTCATCGAGTCCTCGTCCTCCTCCTCGGCGACTTCCTCGGGCTCTTCCTCTTCCTTGAAGGACGCGCCGGCGGTCTTCTCGCTGATTTCGCCGTTATCGTCTTCCTCGGCGCCCTCGACCTGCTCGGCCGACGGCCCCTTGGAGAGCATCGCGTCGAGATCGAGGATCTCGCGCAGTTGCATCGTGCCTTCGTTGAGCGCGTTCGACCAACCGATGATCGCATTGAACGTGATCGGCGACTCGCAGAGCCCGAGGATCATCGTGTCGCGGCCGGCCTCGATCCGCTTGGCGATCGCGATCTCGCCCTCGCGGCTGAGCAATTCGACCGCGCCCATCTCGCGAAGATACATGCGGACGGGATCGTCGGTGCGATCGACCGTCTCCTTCTTCTTCGCGGCTTCGAAAGCCGGTTCGTCGCCGCCGCTGTCGGGCGCATCGACTTCGTCCGGGGTATCGTCCTCGGCTTGCTCGTCCTCGCCGCCTTCCTCGTTCTCGACGACGTTGATGCCCATGTCGTTGAGCGCCGACATCACGTCCTCGATCTGCTCGGAGGACATCTGGTCCTGCGGCAGCATCTCGTTCAATTGATCGACGGTGATGTAGCCGCGCTTCTTCGCACGGGCGACAAGCTTCTTGAGCGTGCCTTCGTTGAGATCGATCAGCGGTGCGTCGCCCACGTCAATCGTGGTGTCGTCGCCGCTGCCGCCATTAGCCTTCGCCATCAATAACCCTCGAAATCAAGATGGCGGCATTATACGCCGCCCTAATCGTCGAAATCTTCTTCGTCCGCAAGCATCAGATTCGCAAGCCGCGCTTCGAGCTCCTGGCGCTTCCGTGAAAGCGCCACCTGACGAGTGAACGCTTCCTCGGAACCATCCCTGCTCAACGCCGCGGTTGCCTCGGCGAGCGCGGCATCGACCGCGGGTCGCGCCACCATCACCGCTATGGCCTCGTTCAAGTCTTCACGCGCCCTCGCTTCGTCCGCCTGAGAGCGGGTGAAGGAGAAAGGAAGCGTGTCGGCTCTCAAGAGGTCGCTTGCCACAGAATCAAATCCGGATCGCGCCAATATGGTGAGGACTTTGCCGCTATCAAGCTGCCGGTCTTCCAATGCGACGTCGATTACTGCCTCGAACAACTTGCCGAGCGCGCCCGAGGCACTGCGTAGCGACCCCAGCACCTCCATATGACGCGCGATCTCGGCGGGATGGCGGATCAGCCCGGCAAGCACGGCCTTGGCGAGCACGGGATCGATCCCGCCCGAGCGTACGTCGCGCATCGTAATGCCGGGCATGGCCTCGGGGGGCTTCCACGGGCCTTTCTGGCGCGTGCGGGACCCCTGCGGCCGGAATTCGCGCGGTTGCCGCGCGAACAGATCGTCGAAACGGCGCCGGAACTCGGCCTGATATTCCGATTTGACGTTGGGATCGGCGATCGCCTGGGCGAGTTCGCTAAGGCGGCGCTTCAGGCCCGCGCGGCGCTCGGGGGTGTCGAGCGGCTCCGCGGCGACCTCGCTCTGCCAGATCCGGTCGACCAGCGGCTGCGGCGCCTTGAGCAAGGCCTCGAACGCGGCGGCGCCCCTGGTGCGGACGAGATCGTCGGGATCGAGGCCGTCGGGCAAAGTGACGAAGGCGAGACTCCGGCCCGGCTGAAGCATCGGCAGCGCGCGATGCGCGGCCCTGAGCGCGGCTTTCTGCCCGGCCGAATCGCCGTCGAAGCAGAGCAGGGGCTCGTCCGCCATCCGCCATAGCCGCTCGAGCTGGTGCTCGGTGAGCGCAGTGCCGAGCGGGGCGACTGCTTCGCCGAACCCGGCCTGGGCGAGCGCGATGACGTCCATATAGCCTTCGACGGCGATGATCCGGTTCGCCTTGCGCGCGGCAGCCTGTGCGCGATCGAGATTGTAGAGCGTGCGGCCCTTGTCGAAGAGCGGGGTCTCGGGCGAATTGAGGTATTTCGGCTCGCCGTCGCCGATGATGCGGCCCCCGAAGGCGATCGTCCGGCCGCGGACGTCGCGGATCGGGATCATCAGCCGGCCGCGGAACCGGTCGTAGGGCTCCTTCTCCTCGACCTGGATCAGCATGCCGGCCTCGACCAGCATTGCGTCGCCATAGCCCTTGAGCGCTTCCTTGAGCTTGCCGCGCGAATCGGGGGCGAAGCCGAGGCCGAAGGAACGCGCGATCTCCTCGGTGATCCCGCGGCGCTTGAGGACATTCCGCGCCTCGGCGCCCTCGATGCCGTTCAATTTGTCGATGAACCACGCTGCGGCATCGGCCATCGCCTCGTGCAGCCCCTTGGCGCGCTCGGCCTTCTCGGCGGAGCGGCGATCCTGCTCGGGCATCTCCATGCCCGCGGCCTGGGCCAGCTCCTTCACTGCGTCGATGAAGGGAAGCCCGCGCTGGTCGGTCATCCAGCGGATCGCATCGCCATGCGCCGAGCAGCCGAAGCAGTGATAAAAGCCCTTGTCGTCGTTGACGTAGAAGCTGGGGGTCTTTTCCTGATGGAACGGGCAGCAGGCGCGGAACTCCCGGCCGGCCTTTTGCAGCTTTACCGTCTTGGCGATGAGGCCGGAGAGGAGCGTGCGGGCGCGGAGCTCGTCGAGGAATTGGGGGGTGAGGCTCATTTGGGGCTTCTCGATATGCCTAGGGCTGCTGCCTCAGGTTTTTCGACTTCGCTCGAAACGAACGGTGAAGTTGCGGGAGAGGATGCCTTTCCCTCTCCGTTCGTTTCGAGCGAAGTCGAGAAACGCTCTGCAGGCGGCCGGGCGAAGAAGGACACGCGCTTCCAGTCGCCAGCGATCAGCGCTTCCTTCTTGGCGCGGGACCATCCACCCACGATACGTTCGGCTTCGAGCGCCTCGATCCGGCTGACGAACGCTTCGCTCCACACCAGTTCCACCGGGAGCCGTCGCGAAGTGTAGTCACAGACATCGCTCTGATGCTCACCAATCCGGCGTTCGAGATTATCGGTGTGGCCGGTATAATACCGGCCATCCGAACATCTCAACATGTAGGCCCAGAACGCCATCCGATCCCCGCCGTTCGCTTCGAGCGCAGTCGAGAAGCCTGTCCCAAGTCTCCGTTTCTCGACTTCGCTCGAAACGAACGGAGGGGGTTTGAGGCTCTCAGCTCAAAGCCGCCTTCACCGCGGCACTCGCCTTGCTCATATCCAGCGTCGTCGCGTGCCGCGCCTTCAGTTCGGCCATCACCCGGCCCATGTCCTTCATCTCCGACGCGCCCAGCTCGGCCTTGATCGCCTCGATCGCAGCGCTCGTCTCTTCCGCGGTCATCTGCTTTGGCAAAAACCGCTCGATCACTGCGACTTCGGCCGCTTCCGCGTCGGCGAGCTCCTGGCGGCCGCCCTTGGTGTACATATCGATCGATTCGCGGCGCTGCTTGACCATCTTCTGGAGCACTTCGACCACGAGGGCGTCGTCATCCTCCGGGGCCTTGCCGGTGCGTGCCTCGATGTCGCGATTCTTGATTGCCGACTGGATCAAAGTGATGGCCGCCCGGCTCGTCTTGTCACCGGCCTTCATGGCGGCGATCTGCGCGGCCTTGATGTCGTCGCGAATCATGGTCTCTCTCGATAATCGGAAAGCGATCAGCCCTAGCCGATGCGGTGGCATCCGTGAACCGGTTGACGTGGGGCGGGGAGGGGTCTAGCCGCCACCACTTAGCGACATCGCCGCAACCCTTACTGGAGCGCCACTCTTAATGGCCGAAGCCAAACCCATGTCTGCGCCTCCCGGAGCCACGGGAGTATTGGTACTGGCGTCAGGTGACGTGGTGTGGGGAAGGGGATTCGGCGCCGAAGGGCAGGCGGTGGGCGAAGTGTGCTTCCATACCGCGATGACCGGCTATCAGGAGATCATGACCGATCCGAGCTTTGCCGGGCAGATCATCAACTTCACGTTTCCGCATATCGGCAATGTCGGGGCGAATCCCGACGACGTCGAGGCCGACGAGCCGCACGCTTTGGGGATGATCGTCCGCGAGGACGTGACCGAGCCGAGCAACTTCCGCAGCAACGAGCATCTCGATGCGTGGATGAAGAAGCATGCGCGGATCGGCCTCGCCGGAATCGACACGCGTGCGCTGACCCGCCGCATCCGCACCGGCGGCGCGCCCAATGGCGTGATCGCGCATTCGGCGAGCGGTGAATTCGACATTCCTTTGCTCCTCCAGATGGCGCGCGAATGGCCGGGGCTGGAGGGCATGGATCTCGCCATCGCAGTCACCACCGAGACGCATTACGGCTGGGAAGGCGGTGTCTGGCGGCTGGGGTTTGGGTATGAGGACACAGGCTTCTCGACTTCGCTCGAAGCGAACGGGGAGGAAGAGAGCGCTACCCAACCACCGTTCGTTTCGAGCGAAGTCGAGAAACGGCCCCACATCGTCGCGATCGACTACGGCTCGAAGCACAATATCTTCCGCAATCTGGTCAAGGCCGGTGCCAGGGTGACCGTGCTCCCCGCGACGGCGACCTTCGAGCAGGCGATGAGCTTCGCCCCCGACGGCTTCTTCCTCTCCAACGGCCCGGGCGATCCCGCCGCGACCGCCGAATATGCCGTGCCGGTGATCCGCGCGATGCTCGACAGCGGCAAGCCGGTGTTCGGCATCTGCCTCGGCCACCAGCTGATGGCGCTGGCCGTGGGTGCCGAGACCTCGAAGATGTTCCAGGGCCATCGCGGCGCCAACCACCCGGTCAAGCGGCTCAGCGACGGCGCGGTCGAGATCACCAGCATGAACCACGGATTCGCGGTGCTGGGCGAGACGCTGCCCGCGAACGCGCGCGAGACGCATGTGTCGCTGTTCGACGGCAGCAACGCCGGCTTCGAGCTGACCGACCGGCCGGCGTTCGCGGTGCAGTATCACCCCGAGGCGAGCCCGGGGCCGCAGGACAGCCTGTATCTGTTCGAGCGGTTCGTGGGGATGATGGGGTGAGCCGTCGATGGCTCAAACCATTCGCGGCGGGAGCCGCAGTAGTAGCCGCGGCGTCGCTCGGTGGCTGGGCTTGGGCTTCCCTCAATCGGGCTCCGGATCTCGTGATTGTGCAATTCGCCAAACCGACCGGCTTGCATCCGGACCCTCAACCCATTGATCCGGCCCCGAAGTTCGAAACTGCTTCCGGATATCTGGTCGCTCTCGCCAAGCAGTGCGGTGTCCACTCCTGGAACCTTGAGTCCGAAGGCGTGGCGCAAGATGCGGATGACGTGGCGCGGCTTGAAGTCGACCTGCGTGGCCTGTCGGACCAAAGTTTCAATTGTCTGGCGCGTGTGGCGAAGCCGCCACTGATCACCATCGAACGCAAGAGTAACTAATGCCCAAACGCACCGACATCTCCTCCATCCTCGTCATCGGCGCGGGGCCCATCGTCATCGGGCAGGCGTGCGAGTTCGATTATTCGGGCACGCAGGCGATCAAGGCGCTCAAGGAAGAAGGCTATCGCATCGTCCTGGTCAATTCGAACCCGGCGACGATCATGACCGATCCCGAGCTGGCCGACGCGACCTATGTCGAGCCGATCACGCCCGCGATCGTCGCCAAGATCATCGAGAAGGAGCGCCCCGACGCGGTGCTGCCGACGATGGGCGGGCAGACCGCGCTCAACACCGCGCTGGCGCTGGCGAACGACGGCACGCTGGAGAAGTTCGGCTGCATCATGATCGGTGCCGATGCCGAGGCGATCGACAAGGCCGAGGACCGGCTGAAGTTCAAGGAGGCGATGACCAAGATCGGGCTGGAAAGCGCCCGCTCGGCGATCGCGCATAGCGAGGCCGAGGCGCTGGCCGCGCTCGAGCATGTCGGGCTGCCCGCGATCATCCGCCCGAGCTTCACCATGGGCGGATCGGGCGGCGGCATCGCCTATAATCGCGAGGAATTCATCGCGATCGTGCGCTCCGGGCTCGATCTCTCGCCGACCACCGAAGTGCTGATCGAGGAATCGCTGCTCGGCTGGAAAGAATATGAGATGGAAGTGGTCCGCGACCGCGCGGACAACGCCATCATCATCTGTTCGATCGAGAATATCGATGCGATGGGCACCCACACCGGCGATTCGATCACCGTCGCGCCGGCGCTGACGCTGACCGACAAGGAATACCAGATCATGCGCAATGCATCGATCGCGGTGCTCCGGGAAATCGGCGTCGAAACGGGTGGTTCGAACGTGCAGTTCGCAGTCAATCCGAAGGACGGCCGCCTGATCGTCATCGAGATGAACCCGCGCGTGTCGCGTTCGTCGGCGCTGGCGTCCAAGGCGACCGGCTTCCCGATCGCCAAGGTCGCGGCCAAATTGGCGGTGGGCTATACGCTCGACGAGATCACCAACGACATCACCGGGGCGACCCCGGCATCGTTCGAGCCGACGATCGACTACGTCGTCACCAAGATCCCGCGTTTTGCCTTCGAGAAGTTCAAGGGCGCCGAGGCGACGCTCGGCACCGCGATGAAGTCGGTCGGTGAGGTCATGGCGATCGGCCGCAACATCCATGAATCGATGCAGAAGGCATTGCGCGGGCTCGAGACGGGGCTGAGCGGCTTCAATCAGGTCGATCGCCTCGCCGGCGCGCCGCGCGACGAGATCGAGGCGGCGCTGGCGATCCGCTCGCCCGACCGGCTGCTGATCGCGGCGCAGGCGCTGCGTGAGGGATTCACCGTCGCCGAGGTGCAGGCGCTGACCGCCTATGACCCGTGGTTCCTCGAACGGATCGCCGAGATCGTCGCGGCCGAAGAGGCCGTGTGCCAGGACGGGCTGCCGCAGGATGCCGAGGGCATGCGCAAATTGAAGGCGATGGGCTTCAGCGACAAAAGGCTCGCTTATCTGGCGCTCAAGTCGGTCAACATGCGGCGCGGATCGGAGACGATGGCGCGCAGCTCCGGACTGATCGGCGAAGTCGCCAAGGCGATGAGCGGCGGGGTGACCGAGGCGGACGTCCGGAAACTGCGCCATCGGCTGGGCGTGCGTCCGGTGTTCAAGCGGATCGATACCTGCGCGGCCGAGTTCGAGGCGAAGACGCCGTACATGTACTCGACCTACGAGGCGCCGAGCTTCGGCGAGCCCGAGAACGAGTCGATGCCCACCGACCGGAACAAGGTCGTCATCCTCGGCGGCGGCCCGAACCGGATCGGGCAGGGGATCGAGTTCGATTATTGCTGCTGCCACGCCTGCTTCGCGCTGGCCGATGCGGGCTATGAGACGATCATGGTCAATTGCAATCCGGAGACGGTGAGCACCGACTATGACACGTCGGATCGCCTCTATTTCGAGCCGCTGACCGCCGAGGACGTGCTCGAAATCCTCGACATCGAGAAATCAAACGGCAATCTGGTCGGCGTAATCGTCCAGTTCGGCGGCCAAACGCCGCTCAATCTGGCGCAAGCGCTGGAGGACGCGGGTATCCCCATCCTCGGCACCAGCCCCGACGCGATCGACCTAGCCGAGGACCGCGAGCGTTTCGCGGACCTCGTCGCCAAATTGGGTCTCAAGCAGCCGGCCAACGGCCTCGCGCGCAGCCGCGACGAAGCGGTGGCGGCCGCCGAGCGGATCGGCTTTCCCGTGCTGATGCGGCCCAGCTACGTGCTCGGCGGCCGCGCGATGGAGATCGTCGACACGCTCCAGCAACTCGACGATTACATCCAGACCGCGGTGCAGGTGTCCGGAGACTCCCCCGTCCTCATCGACCAGTATCTGCGCGACGCGATCGAAGTCGATGTCGATGCGATCGCCGACGGCGACGATGTGGTGGTCGCCGGCGTGCTCCAGCATATCGAGGAAGCCGGCGTGCATTCGGGCGACAGTGCCTGCTCGATCCCGCCCTACAGCCTCTCGCCCGAGATCGTTGCCGAGATCGAACGTCAAGCCGACGCGCTTGCGCGTGCGCTCAAGGTGAAGGGGCTGATGAACATCCAGTTCGCGGTCAAGGGCGGCGAAGTGTATCTCATCGAAGTCAATCCGCGCGCCAGCCGCACCGTGCCCTTCGTCGCCAAGGCGATCGGCATTCCCATCGCCAAGATCGCGGCGCGGGTGATGGCGGGCGAGAAGCTCCGGGACCTGCCGAAGATCGATCGCGACATCGATCATATCGCCGTCAAGGAAGCCGTCTTCCCCTGGGCACGCTTCCCCGGTGTGGATCCCGTGCTCTCACCCGAAATGAAGTCCACCGGTGAAGTCATGGGGATCGATCGCGATTTCGCGACCGCTTTCGCCAAATCGCAGCTCGGCGCGGGGACAGTGCTGCCGTCTTCCGGCACGCTGTTCGTCAGCGTCAAGGATAGCGACAAGCCGGTAGTGCTTCCCGGCGTGCAGATTCTCGCGGACCTGGGCTTCAGGATCATCGCCACCGGGGGCACCGCCGATTACCTCGAAGCCGAAGGCATTGTGGTCGAGCGGGTGAACAAGGTTGCGCAGGGCCGGCCGCATATCGTCGATCGGATCCAGGATGGGGATGTCGCTTTGATCTTCAATTCGACCGAGGGTTGGCAATCGCTCAAGGACTCGGCGAGCATCCGCGCGACGGCGATGGCACAGAAGGTGCCGTACTTCACCACCGCACCGGCCAGCGTGGCGACGGCGCGGGCGATTGCGGCGCTTTCTGGGCAGACGCTTGATGTTTGCCCGCTCCAGTCTTATTATTCGCAATCGCACAATTGATCTCCCCCAATCGATGTTAATGTGCGGGCGTGCCCCTTGTGGGACGCTTGGGGATCGAGGCGTTTGAAGGGCGGAATGGAATGGCGACGGTCGAAAAGATGCCGATGCTCAAGGAGGGCTATGAGAAGCTCACCGCTGAGTTGAAGCGCCTCAAAGCGGAACGTCCGCTGATCGTGGACGCGATCGAGGAAGCGCGCGCGCACGGCGATCTTTCGGAAAATGCCGAATATCATGCCGCCAAGGAGCAGCAGGGCCAGAACGAAGCCACGATTTCGGATATCGAAGGCAAATTGAGCCGCGCCCAGATCATCGATCCCAAGGACCTGTCGGGCGACAAGGTCGTATTCGGCGCGACGGTGACGTTGCTCGACGAGGACGACAAGCCGCTCAAATACCAGATCGTCGGCGAGACCGAGGCGGATGCGAGCAAGGGCCGCATCTCGTACAACTCGCCGATCGGCCGCGCGCTGATCGGGCGCAAGGTCGAAGAGGAAGTCGAGGTGTCGGTGCCTGCGGGCGACCGCTACTATCTGGTTTCCAAGATCGAATTCATCTGAGGCCGGCAATGCGCCGACTGTCGGCGACTTCGATCATCGTGCTGGTGACGGCGGCGATCAGCCTTGCCGTCACGCTCGGCAATCATGAGGTGGTGGCGGCCTATGCCGGCGGGTTCATTCCGCGCCGGTTGAGCGGTTTCGTGATCGACGACATGTGGGCGGTGCCAGTATGGCTCACCCCATTGTCGAGCGCTCTGCTCCATGCCGGGATCTTCCACCTGGCGATGAACATGCTGATGCTGGGCTTCACGGGCAGGGAGACCGAGCGGGCGGTCGGCCCGGCGGGCATCGTCGTGCTCTATGTCGTCGGGGCCTATGCGGCGGCGATTGCGCAGTGGCTGCCCGATCCCATGTCGATGACGCCGATGATCGGCGCTAGCGGCGCCGCGTCGGCGGTGGTCGGCGCTTATTCGCTGCTGTTCGGCCGCTCGCGCGCGCGCGCGATCGGCCCGATCCCGGCGCAGGCAGTGCACGTGCTGTGGCTGGCGGCCGCGTGGACCGTGGTCAATTTATTGACCGCGTTCGCGTTCCTGGGCGCGGGCGTGGCAGTCGCGGCGGCGGCGCATATCGGCGGGTTCGTCGCCGGTCTCGCCCTCGCCAAGCCGCTGCTGATGTGGAGATGGCGGCGGGCCTGAGGCCTCAGGCCGCCGGCTTCTCCAGGTCCGGCTCGAGCAGCCGGTGGAGATGGACCACGACATAGCGCATCTCGGCATCGTCGACCGTCCGCTGCGCGGCGGCGCGCCATGCCTTCTCGGCGCTGGCATAATCGGGGAAGATTCCGACCACGTCGAGCCTGGTCGGATCGGTGAAGTCGAGGGTCTGCGGGTCGGTCACACGACCGCCGAAGACGAGGTGAAGCTTGCTCATCGATACTCCTGGGGAGAGCGGTTTGACCTGCCCTTACCGGGCAAAGCCGCAACCGCTCAACCCCGATCTCGCCCTTAGGCCTTTTGCCCCGCGCCCTTGGCGGCGTCGAGAAGGTTGCCGAACAGTGCAGTGGCGCGCTCCTTGGTGGCGTCGCGGCCGGGGAGGAGCGATTCGATCTCCTGCTTGCCGGCCTGCTTCACCGCACTCGCGGTGGCGGTGGCGCGATCGGCGAGCTGGCGGCCGACGGGATCGAGCAGCTCGCGCTCTTTCGCCGTCCGGGGCAGCAACATGCCGATGACCACGCCGAGCGCAATGCCGCCGGCGAGGAGCGCGACCGGATTGTCACCAATCCCTTCGGCAGCCTTCGCCGCACGACCCCGGGCGCCGCCATTCTGGTTGGCGGCCTTGGGTGCGCTCACATTGTCGTTGCTCATCTGGGCTGTCCTTTCTTCCCGGGCTTCGCGGATGTCTTTTTGTTCAAACCATCGGCGGCCGGGGCGGTTTCATTGCGGCGGCGAAGCATGTCGGCGATCCACCCCCGCGCGAACACCAGCCCAACTGTTCCGGCGATCGCGGCGACGGCGAAGGGACGCGAGCGGACCGCCTCGGCGCCCTTGCGCGCAGTGGAGGCGACGCCCTGCACGGCAGTCTCCACGGCATTTTGTGCGAGGTTGGAGGGCTTGAGCCGCTCCTGCACCTCGCCGAGAGTGGAAAACAGGCGCGAGCGCGCTGCCTGGACCTGCGCCTCTGCGGCGATCAGCTGGGGATCGCTCATGATTTGCCTCCGAACAGGCGCGCCACATTCCGGTAGGCGAACCACCCGAGCAGACCGGCCAACGCCAAAGCCACGACGATCACGATCAGCGTGGCGAGGCCCGGGCCGACCAGCGGCGTCAGCGACAGGATCAGCCCGACAAGCAACGCAGTGACCGAGCAGAGCGCGATCACCAGCGCGGCGATGCCGAGGATCAACCCCGCTCTAGCCTCGCCGAGCTTGCTGGCGGCGAGCGTGCGATAATAGCCGATCTCGGCGCGGGCGAAGCCTTTGCCGTCTTCGACGAGCCGCCCGATCAGCTCGCCGATGCCTTCTTCCTCTGCCTCTGGTTCGCTCACCCCCCTTTATCCCGTCAGGCGTCGGTGGTTTCGGAGGCCGCGTCGACGCCAGACTTGATCAGCCGCGCGACAACGAAACCGACCGCGGCGGCAGCGCCGACGGCGATCACCGGGCTCTTCTTCACCAGCTCGGTCGCGTCGTTGAAGAGATCGTCCACTTCCTTGCCGCGCAGGCTCTCGGCGAAATTCGAAATGCCCTGGGCGGCGGAGCGGGCATATTTGCCATATTGCTCGCCGAGCCGCGCATCGACGTCGAGAGCGGCGCCCTCGAACATCTTGGCGACCTCATCGAGCGCATTGGTGGCGCGCTCCTTGTTCTCGCCGGCAAAAGCGCGGGCGCGGTCGGCCGCCTGCGTGCCCAGCTTCGACGCCTCGTCTTTGAGCTTTTGAGTCGCGCCTGGTGTGGCCTGGGTATCGCCCGCTGCCTCGAAGGTGATCGCGGGGCTGATCTCGCCGGTTGCGGTCTCGTCGGAGTTCTTCTTGTCAGCCATGCCGTGGGCCCTTTCTGTTTCGCATGCAGACAACCATAGCCATCAGCCGGGGTTCCATCCTCTGCGTTGCCCGGGAGCACAGGAGCGGTTAGAGGCTCGCGCGCGCCCTTGGGCAATCCCGATATACCCTAAGTAGGGAGACCGTTACGTGACCGCAATCATCGACATCCATGCCCGCCAGATCCTCGACAGCCGGGGCAATCCAACCGTGGAGGTCGATGTGCTGCTCGAGGACGGCAGCTTTGGCCGTGCCGCGGTGCCTTCCGGCGCTTCGACCGGTGCGCACGAGGCGGTCGAAAAGCGTGACGGCGACAAGAAGCGCTGGCTCGGTAAGGGTGTCGAAGCCGCGGTGCAGGCGGTCAATAGCGAGATTGCCGAGGAAGTGCTCGGGCTCGACGCCGAGGACCAGGCCGATCTCGACCGCGCAATGATCGAGTTGGACGGCACCGAGAACAAGGGCCGGCTGGGCGCCAACGCGATCCTCGGCGTCAGCCTCGCAGCGGCGAAAGCCGCCGCCGACGCGCGCGGACTGCCGCTGTATCGCTATGTCGGCGGCGTCAATGCGCACGTTTTGCCGGTGCCGATGATGAATATCATCAACGGCGGCGAGCACGCCGACAATCCGATCGACTTCCAGGAATTCATGATCGTGCCGGTCGGCGCCGAGAATATCGTCGAGGCAGTGCGCTGCGGCTCGGAAATCTTCCACACGCTCAAGAAGAAGCTGCACGAGAAAGGCCTCGCGACGGGCGTAGGCGACGAGGGCGGTTTCGCGCCGAACCTCAGCTCGACCACCGACGCGCTCGACTTCATCATGGCGAGCATCGAGGCTGCGGGCTACAAGCCCGGCGACGACGTGATGCTCGCGCTCGATTGCGCCGCGACCGAATATTACAAGGACGGGGCCTACAAGATGGTGGGCGAGGGCAAGACCTTCTCCTCGGCCGAAAATGTCGACTTCCTCGCCGGGCTGGCCGCCAAATACCCGATCTTCTCGATCGAGGACGGCATGGCCGAGGACGATTGGGAGGGCTGGAAGGCGCTGACCGACGCGATCGGCGGCAAGGTCCAATTGGTCGGCGACGACCTGTTCGTGACCAACCCCAAGCGCCTCAAGCGCGGCATCGACGGCGGTTATGCCAATTCGCTGCTGGTGAAGGTCAACCAGATCGGCACGCTGACCGAGACGCTCGAAGCAGTCAGCCTCGCGCAGCGCTCGTCCTATACCGCCGTAATGTCGCATCGTTCGGGCGAGACCGAGGATGCGACGATCGCCGACCTCGCGGTCGCGACCAATTGCGGGCAGATCAAGACGGGATCGCTGGCACGCTCGGACCGGCTCGCAAAGTACAACCAGCTCATCCGCATCGAGGAAGAACTGGGCGATGCGGCACGTTATGCAGGAAAGTCGGTGCTGAAGGTTTGACCTTTCCTGCTCCCCTCCCGCTTGCGGGAGGGGAGCGATCAACGATAGTGCCGGCTTCCAGAGGCTAAGTGAAACTGCGGCCTTGATTAACGACTCTGGTTACGCGAGAATCAACTCGATGGCGCGCACTTCTCCAATCAATACGCTTCTCCGCCGCGCGGGCCTCCCCGCCGGGGTGCTGATCGCCATGGGCTTTTTCGGTTATAACGCGGTGCTGGGGCCGACGGGGATCGTCGCGGCGCGCGAGCTGAAGGTCGAGCTCGCGCAGAAGAATCTGGAATATGCCGCGCTGGCCAAGAAGCGGGCGGAGCTCAAGAACCGCGTCGACTTGCTCGATCCCAAACGCGGTGCGGATCCGGACATGGTCGATGAATTGGTGCGGAAAGAGCTCAATGTGGCGCGCCCCGATGAAGTGATCGTTCCGCTCGACAAATAGTCGCGGGCGGCTGCGGTTCGCGATGCCCGGCAACCTGATAATTGGTATCCCATTTTACCATCCCGGCGTTCGCGCGCACGGAAGCGTGTCGTTTGCGCAACGCGCGGAATGAACGCCGATCTTTGCCGCGCGTTGACGTTGCGTCCGGGCCGGAAACGCGCCTATAGGCCCGCGCAGACCTATCCTAGGGCATAAGGATTTCCTGTGGCCAAAGCACCGGCACGCAAAGCGTCCACTGAACCTGCGGTACCGAACCGCGAACGACCCGACGAACCAGAGCGGTACAATGCCTCCAAGGAGGAGCTGCTCGCATTCTACAAGCAGATGCTGCTCATCCGCCGCTTCGAGGAGAAGGCCGGGCAGCTCTACGGGCTCGGCTTCATCGGCGGTTTCTGCCATCTCTATATCGGCCAGGAGGCCGTCGCGGTCGGCCTGCAGTCGGCGCTGGACGGTGAGAAGGACTCGGTGATCACCGGCTATCGCGACCATGGCCACATGCTCGCTTACGGCATCGATCCCAAGGTGATCATGGCCGAGCTGACCGGGCGCGGCGCAGGCATCAGCCGCGGCAAGGGCGGCTCGATGCACATGTTCTCGACCGAGAAGAAGTTCTACGGCGGTCACGGCATCGTCGGCGCCCAGGTCTCGCTCGGTACCGGCCTCGCCTTCGCGCACAAGTATAACGAGGACGGCGGCGTCGCGATGGCCTATTTCGGCGACGGCGCGTCGAACCAGGGCCAGGTCTACGAATCGTTCAACATGGCCGAGCTGTGGAAGCTCCCGATCATCTATGTGATCGAGAACAACCAGTACGCGATGGGCACCAGCGTCAATCGCTCCTCGTCCGAGGACCAACTGTACAAGCGCGGCGAGAGCTTCCGCATCCCCGGCATCCAGGTCGACGGCATGGACGTGCTCGCCTGCCGCGGCGCGGCCGAGGAGGCGCTCGCCTGGGTCCGTGCGGGCAAGGGCCCGATCATCCTCGAGATGAAGACCTATCGTTACCGTGGCCACTCGATGTCCGATCCGGCCAAGTATCGCAGCCGTGAGGAAGTCCAGTCGGTTCGCGAGAAGTCCGATCCGATCGAGGCAGTGAAGCGCGAACTCGAAAAGCTCGGCGTCAAGGAAGAGGATCTCAAGCCGATCGAGCAGGAGATCCGCCGGCAAGTCAACGAATCCGCCGATTTCGCCGAGCAGACCCCCGAACCCGACCCCGCGGAACTATACACCGACGTGCTGGTGGAGACCTATTGAGATGGCGATCGAACTCAAGATGCCGGCACTCTCGCCGACCATGGAAGAGGGCACGCTCGCCAAGTGGCTCGTCAAGGAAGGCGACACGGTGAAGTCGGGCGACATCCTCGCCGAGATCGAGACCGATAAGGCGACGATGGAATTCGAGGCAGTCGACGAAGGCACGATCGCGTCGATCGTCGTCGCCGAGGGCACCGACAATGTGAAGGTCGGCACCGTGATCGCGACGATAGCGGGCGAAGGCGAGGATGCCTCCGCACCGACGCCTGCTCCCCCGGCCGAGGCTCCGAAGGCCGAAGCGCCGGCCACCGAGCAGAAAGCGGAAGAATCCGAGGCGCCGGCGCCGAAAAAGGCCGAGAGCGGCACTTCGCAGCTCGCAAGCAACAAGGCGGCGACGGTCTCCGATCCGGCGATCCCCGAAGGCACCGAGATGGTCAAGACGACCGTCCGCGAGGCTTTGCGCGACGCGATGGCCGAGGAAATGCGCGCCGATCCGCGCGTGTTCGTGATCGGCGAGGAAGTTGCCGAATATCAGGGCGCGTACAAAGTAACGCAGGGCCTGCTCGAAGAGTTCGGCGACAAGCGCGTGATCGACACGCCGATCACCGAATATGGCTTTGCCGGCGTCGGCACGGGCGCGGCGATGGGCGGGCTGAAGCCGATCGTCGAGTTCATGACGTTCAACTTCGCGATGCAGGCGATCGACCACATCATCAACTCGGCCGCGAAGACCAACTACATGTCCGGCGGCCAGATGCGCTGCCCGATCGTGTTCCGCGGCCCCAACGGCGCCGCGAGCCGCGTCGGCGCACAGCACAGCCAGAATTACGGTCCGTGGTATGCCAGCGTCCCCGGTCTGATCGTTATCGCCCCCTATGACGCGGCCGATGCCAAGGGACTGCTCAAGGCGGCGATCCGTTCGGAAGATCCGGTTGTCTTCCTCGAGAACGAATTGCTGTACGGCCGCAGCTTCGAGGTGCCCAAGCTCGACGATCATATCCTGCCGATCGGCAAGGCGCGGATCGTGCGCGCGGGCAAGGACGTGACGATCGTATCCTATTCGATCGGCGTGGGCGTCGCGCTCGAAGCGGCCGAGACGCTGGCGGGCGAGGGGATCGATGCCGAAGTGATCGATCTGCGCACGCTGCGACCGCTGGACACCACGACCGTGCTCGAGAGCCTCAAGAAGACCAACCGCATGGTGGTGGTCGAGGAAGGCTGGCCGGTCTGCTCGATCTCGTCGGAGATCGTGGCGGTGGCGATGGAGCGGGGCTTCGACGACCTCGACGCGCCCGTGCTGCGCGTGACCAACGAGGACGTGCCGCTGCCTTATGCGGCCAATCTCGAGAAGCTCGCTTTGGTCGACGCCGCGCGCGTGGTCGCGGCCGTCAAGAAGGTGACGTACAAAGGATGAGCGAGGGGGCGGGGCGCCTGGGGTGCCCCCGTCGGCGCGTCAGCAAGTCGAGGCAGTGACGCCGCTGACCTTGTAGACACCGTTCGGATGCTGCGGGTTGGGATTGTTCTGCTCGACGCCATTGACGGTGATCTTGCTGTCGTCGCTCGTATCGCGACGATCGCGAACCATCATCGAGGCGACTTCGTTGATCTCGCTCGTCGGCGACAGCGAAGTCTTGATGAGTGGCTGATATCGATAGCGCACCTCGACGAACATGGTGACACCATCGGGCGGCGCGATGATCTGCCGGCTGGTGGGGCCAGGGCCTACGCCGTCTACGCTGGTCGCCGTGACGGGAGTGCCGTAGCTCGATGCCCAGCTGGTCATGATGCCCTGGCAACGCTGCCAGCGAATCCGGTATTTGTTCGCGGTCGTTGGGTGCGGCTCGACGCTCGATACGATCACGCGCCCATTAGCGAATAAGTTCAGCTCGCCCGCCTGGAAATTGGCGCCGATGAGCAGGTCGTTGATATCACTCTCATAGACCTTCTTGGATTCGAGCTGGCTGCCCGAACCCATGCGCGCGGAGTTGTCGGCGAGCTGAAGCGCGATCTGGCTGACGCGCATCCGGGTGATGATGTAGTTGGTCAGTTCCGCGCCGGTGAGGCTCATCGTCAGCAGGATCGGCAGCGAAAAGGCGAATTCGAGCAGCGCCAACCCGCTGGTGTCGCGGCCGAACCGCCGCGCGACCGTCCGGAACAATGTAAGTCCGTGCTTCACGTGCAGCTCCTCACCGCGGGCGTTCCCTGATCGCCATAAGGCTGATTGCGAAGGATCGTCTGGGCTCTCACCGTGGTCGTGCTCGATCCGCCGATGAAATTGTTGAGCGGAAAGAAGCGCGGATAGGTGACCGCCGCGGTGTAGAGCACCGCATCCTTGGCGCCGCCCTGATTGAGGTTGCCACCCGTCGCGTCCCATCTGCCGTTGCCGTTGGAATCCTCATAGGGTTCGCCCGGCGTGAGGCCCTGTGGGCCGTCACAGGTGCCGTTGTGATTGGTGTCGGTATAGGGTTCGAACTGGGAGTTCGCAGCCTGCGCGTAGTTGCGATACCATTGGCGCGTGATCGTGACGGTGCCGTTGTTGGCGAGTGTCTTGATCTGGTTCCTCACTTTGTCGTCGAGCGCGGTCTGCGTCGCGCCGCTGAGGCCGGACTCAAGCGTCGCGTCGCGCGCGACTTTCTGCACGACGCCTTGCAGCGCTGCGCGCATGTAGAGCGTGTGCGCCACGTCGAATGCGCCGAGAAGCAATAGCCCCATCACCGGCGCCACGATCGCGAACTCGACGATGGTGGCGCCACGCTCGTCGTGGGCGATCCGGCGCAGGTGTGAAACGGGGCAGATCACTTGGTGAGCCTCAACTGCGAGATCTGGTCCGCGATAGATTTGAAGGTGCGCTGCAGGCCGACCGAATCCGTCGCCTCGAAATATTCTCCGCCGTCCCTCGCGCAAGCCTTGAGCCGATCCACGGTCTCCTGGGCCTGCCCTTCGCCGAAATTGATCACCCAGAGCTTGATGTTCGAGTTTTTCACCCAATTGCAGACCGCGAGAAACCGCTGATTCACCTGATCGTCCAGCTGCGGCTTGGTGGGGTTCGCCGGTGTCTGACGATGATCGAAGAACGGCAGGCCATAAGCGGCATAATCGTTGTCGTTCGCGTTGGTGTCGCCGTCGGTCATGAAGATCAGGTGCCGCTCGATCTCGCCGCCATTCGGCGTGGTGGCATTCTCGTTCCTGAAAATGCCGGTCGGCGACATCAGGCGCGCGCCCCAGATCATACCGATATCGTGATAGGTATTGCCGTCCGGATTGAGCGAGTTGACGTAGTTCTGGAACGTCGTCGCACTCGCCCAGGTCTGGAGCTTGCGCGCTTCCGTGGGGCAGTAGAATCTCGAACCATTTCTGTAGTCGTTTGGCGTGGTTTCGCTTGAAGTGGCGTTGTTCCACCCCGCGGTTCCATACCATGAACCGGGCCAGCTGGTCGCGTTATACTCTGCTCCGTCGGTGGATGCGCGCGTGAAGATCAGCTGCGGCAATGCGGGCTTCCAACGCGACTCGTCGTCGAACGGCACCAGATCGATGTTGAGATCGAGCGCATCCGTCGGGATCGGATCGTAATCGGTGACGTCGTTCGGAGTCGACCGCTCCTCGATGCACCCGGACCAGGTGATCGTCGCCTGCGGGATGTCCTTTCCACCGATGCCGGTCACGGGATCCGCGATCGAAGGCGTATCAGGATCCGCAGTCGAGCTCGGCATGGTGAAGCTGTTGTTCCAGCTGCTGCCACCGGCCTTGAGCCCGCTAACGTCGACCGGAAGCGCGCCATAAGTCCAGTTTGCGAACTTTTCCTCATAATAGGTAGTCTTGGTCGTCTTCTTGCGGCGGCAGCTCTTCTTGTTGTCGCTGCCACCGGTCGAGCGGTCGGGTGCATTGCCCCAGCTCTCGGTCGAGTTCGATCCCGATGACCAGCCCCATTCGCCGTTCGAGGTGTTATCAGTGGCAGATCCGTCGCTCGGAAAGCTCGACTCGATCGTGGGTGTAGGGGCGGGGCCGCCCGAATTGGCGGGAGTCGGAGTGAAGGAACCAAAGGACTGGTTGTTCATGAATTTGAGGCAGTCGCTCTGGGTAAGCGAGCCACCGCCATAGCTTTCCCAGCGCGTCTCGGTCTTCTGGGGCGGAACGGCAAGGTGCGGCACGCGCGTCTGATACGTCCAGCTGTCGACGAAATAGTCGTTGGGCAACAGCCTGCCGACGTTCACATTGGTCGAATAGGGTACGAAGCCGAAGCGGATCTGCACCTGACTGCCCGTGCCGCCGCTCGGCTCGTCGCCATCGCAATCGACATCCGGTACGTCGAGCCGCGCCACGATTTGATAGAAGCATTTCACCGCCGTGCGCAGCGCGGCGATGCGCGAGTTCGCATTGCCGTTGCAGCTGCTGTCGCCGTTCGGGCACCAGTTCATCGAACCCGTGGTATCGAGCACGAACATCACATCGGTGTTCGGCAGCCGCATTTCGGCGTCGCAAGTGACGCTGAGCGTCTCGTTGGTCTTGCCGAAGATGCGCATCAACGTCATCGGCACCGTCGCCGATGCCGTTCCGGTCACTTTGCCGGCGGACTGGGTGAAGGTTTTGACGACCGTATTCGGATCGACGCCATAGGCGTCCTTGTTGTAATTGGCGTCGAAGAACTTCTTGGCCGTGTTCTCGGGATAATTGGGGTCACCGTTGACGGTCTGGACCCAGTTGCCGCCGCCCATCGCCTTGCGGCCGGCGAGCGCGCCGGCGTCGCAACCATGTTGCAGGCGCGTCTTGACGATGTACATGCGGCTGATGTCGATACCGCCGCCAACCATCCCCGCGAGAGGAATCAATGCCATTGTCATGATCGCCAGCGTGTTGGCACGCGTATCGCGGGCGAACCTCGTCAGGAACGCCTCTGCCTGCGCCAGGCTATGCCGTTTGCCCACCATCTTTGCGACCCCGGTCCCCGATCAACGCGGCATCATGCCGCCCGCACAGCTAACACCCCATAAAACGAGCTGGTTAACACCGGGCTTATGGGCGCCACGGGAATGACCGGAGCGTCGGGAGGAAATCCGGAACGCGCGCTCGCGCTCTCTTATGCGCCGCGGGCGGGACGGGCCGCGCTGGAGGCGCTGCTCGCGCTCGACGACGCGCTGGCGCAACTGCTGCGGACGACGCGCGAACCCGCTTTGGGCCAGTTGCGGCTCGCCTGGTGGCGCGAGGCGCTGGCCAGGCTGGACAGCGAGGCCGCTCCGGCGGAGCCGGTGCTGCAGGCACTGGCGCGCGAGATGCTGCCCAAAGGCGTGCGTGGCGCCTCGCTGGTACCGATCGTGCACGGATGGGAAGTGCTGGTCGAGGAAGAGGCGCTCGATCGCGACGCTCTGCGACGATTCGGCGAAGGGCGCGGGGGATTGTTCGTAGTGGCCGGGACGGCGATGGGCGCCGCGCCGAGCGATCCGCTCGCCGCGGCGGGGCAGGGCTGGGCGCTGGCCGATCTAGCGCGCCACCTCCGGGCGCCCGACGAGGCCGCGGAAGCGCGCGACATCGCTGCGCCGCTGCTGAAAGAGGCCCTGTCGAGACGTTGGAGCCGCAACGGCCGGGTGCTTGGGGCTTTCGCGCATCTGGCCCGACTGGATCTGCGCGTGCCGGCAGGCGAGGCGCCGCCTGTCGGCGCCCCGCACCGGGTCGGCCGGCTATTCTGGCATCGCCTCACCGGCAGGTAGGGGCTTGCCAGTGCGCGTGACGCGCGTAGCTTGTTTCCTCCGGCTCTCGGGGGAGACGTTCGATGTGGCGCTATTTCGTCGGCGCGGGTGCGGCACTGGTGCTGGGGCTCGCTGGTCTGTTCCTGCTTCGCGGCTCCGCCGCACCACCTGTGAAGCTGCCCGGCGCGCCGGCGGCACACGTTGCGGCAGCCGCGGCCGAAGACCCGCTTCCCCCGGAGGCGCCGGGCGCCACCGCGAAGACACGCGAGCAGAAGCGCTTTGATCGCTATGACAAGGACCGCAACGACGCGGTGACTCGCGAGGAATATCTCCTGTCGCGGCGGAAAGCCTATGCGAAGCTCGACGCCAACCATGACGGGCGGCTCGACTTCGAGGAATGGGCGGCGAAGACCACGACCAAGTTCGCCGGCGCCGATGCCGACAAATCGGGCGCCCTGAGCCGCACCGAGTTCCTCGCCACCGCACCCAAGGCGCGTCCCGGCGCCAGGCCGCGATGCGTGTGTCCCGCGGCTCCCGCGAAGGAAGAGGCCGAGGACTAGGCCGGCAGCCAGCCGCTGAACGCCGCGCGGGCGCGGCTGGTGTACATCAGCTTGCGATCGGCCTTTTTCGAGCGGCCCTCGATCGGCGGGAACAGCCCGAAGTTTACGTTCATCGGCTGATAGGTCTCGACCTCGGCCTCGCCGGTGATGTGCGCGAGCAGCGCGCCGAGGGCAGTCTCGCGCGGCGGGGGGGCGAGCGTCCGGCCGGCGAGTTCGGCGGCGGCGAAGCGGCCTGCGAGCAGCCCGATCGCGGCGCTTTCGACATAGCCTTCGCAACCGGTGATCTGACCGGCGAAGCGGATGTTCGGGCGTGCCTTGAGCCGCAATGTCGGATCGAGCAGCTCGGGCGACTTGATGAAGGTGTTGCGGTGCAGGCCGCCCAGCCGCGCGAACTCGGCCTTTTCGAGTCCGGGGATGGTGCGGAACAGTTCGACCTGCGCGGCGTATTTCAGCTTGGTCTGGAAGCCGACCATGTTCCACAGGGTGCCCGAGGCATTATCCTGGCGGAGCTGGACCACCGCATGGGGCCAGCGCCCGGTGCGCGGATCATCGAGGCCGACGCCCTTCATCGGGCCGTAGCGGAGCGTATCGACGCCGCGTTCGGCCATCACTTCGATCGGCATGCAGCCTTCGAAATAGGGGACGTTTTCCCACTCGCGGAACTCGGTCTTCTCGCCGGCGAGCAGGCCGGCGTGGAAGGCGAGATACTCGTCCTTCGACATCGGGCAGTTGATGTAGTCCTTGCCCGAGCCCCCGGGACCAATCTTGTTCCAGCGCGACTGATACCAGGCGGTGGTGAAGTCGATGCTCTCGAAATGGACGATCGGGGCGATCGCATCGAAGAAAGCGAGCGCTTCCTTGCCCGTGGCGGAGCCGATGCTCTCGGCGAGGCCGGGCGCGGTGAGGGGGCCGGTGGCGACGATCGTAAGGCCTTCGGCGGGGAGCTGGTCCACCCGCTCGCGGACGATGGAGATGTTGGGATGCGCCTCGAGCGCGGCGGTGACGCCGGCCGAGAAGCCGTCGCGGTCGACGGCCAGCGCCGAGCCGGCGGGAACCTTGTGCACGTCGCCCTGGGTGAGGATCAGCGAGCCGAGATCGCGCATTTCCCGATGGAGCAGGCCGACGGCGTTGCGCTCGGCATCGTCCGAGCGGAACGAGTTGGAGCAGACGAGCTCGGCGAGGCTGTCGGTGTGGTGGGCGGGGGTCATATGGCCCGAGCCGCGCATTTCCGAGAGCTTTACCTTGTGCCCGGCCTGAGCGAGCTGCCATGCGGCTTCGGAGCCGGCGAGGCCGCCGCCGATGATGTGGATGTCATGAGTCACGGCGGCCGCATAGCCCGATGCGGGCCCCATGACAAAGCCTGCCGCCTTGCTATGCTCGGCGCATGGAGACCCGTGCCGCCCGCTTGCTCTTCCTCGCCGCCCTGATCGCGGGGGGCAGCTATTACGCCACGCACTGGATCACCGTCGCGCCGGCGGTCGACGTCATCTGGAAAGGTGCCGGGGTAGGGCTGCTCGCGCTCTGGGCGGCATTGCAGGCGCGGTCGACCGACGGCTGGCTGATCGCGGCGGCGCTGGCGCTGGGCGCGGTCGGCGACGTGCTGCTCGAGACGCATGGGCTGACGATCGGGGCAGTCGCCTTCCTTGCCGGGCATGTCGTCGCGGCGACGCTGTACCTGCGCAACCGGAGCGGTCCGATTCTGCAGGTCCTGATCGTGACGGCGCTGGTCGGCGCCGCGCCCGCTTCGCTCGTGATACCGGCCGCTGATCTGCCCGGGGTCTTGTTGTATGCCACTGCCCTCGGCGCGATGTGCGGGGCTGCATGGGCAAGCCGCTTTCCGCTTTGGACAGTCAAGCTCGGTGCTTTGCTCTTCGTCATCTCGGACATGCTCCTCTTCGCGCGAATAGGGCAATGGGCGGGCAATCCGCTGCCGGGGCTGCTCATCTGGCCGACCTATTTCGCCGGACAGGCGTTGATCGCCTGGGGCGTGGTGCGGAGCCTGCGGACATGAGGATCTTCACGATCGGCTATGAGGCGACGACGATGGCCGAGTTCATCGCGGCGCTGCAGAAAGCCGGTGTCGAGCGCGTGATCGACGTGCGCGCCGTCCCGCTCTCGCGACGCCCGGGCTTCTCGAAGAACGTGCTCGCCGCCAGCCTGAAGGAGGCGGGGATCGATTATGTCCTCCTCAAGAATCTCGGCACCCCCAAGCCGGGGCGCGACGCGGCCAAGAAGGGCGACGTCGCGACACTGGAGCGGGTGTACGAAACCCAGCTCGGGCTGCCCGAGGCGCAGGCCGAGGCGGCGCAGATGCGCGCGCTCGCCGCGGAGAAGCCGAGCGCCCTCGTCTGCTTCGAGCGCAACCCCGAACATTGCCACCGCACCCTGCTGCTCGCGGCGGAGGGCGAGGGCGCCGAAATCGTGGACCTTTTTCCCTGAGGAGTGATGCCATGCTCGACCATGTCGGTTTCGCCGTCTCGGACCTCGCGCGATCCAGCGCCTTCTACGCCGCCGCGCTCGCCCCCTTGGGCGTGGCCGAATTGATGCGCGTCACCCCCGAACAGACCGAGGCGGGCGGCACCGCGATCGGATACGGCAAGGACGGCAAGCCGTTCTTCTGGATCGGCGACAACGAGGCCGTGGGGCAGGGCACGCATATCGCCTTCACCGCCGACAGCCGCGCGCAGGTCGACGCGTTCCACAAGGCGGCGCTGGCGGCAGGCGGCACCGATCACGGCGCCCCGGGCATCCGCGCGCATTACCATCCCGATTATTACGCCGCCTTCGTGCTCGATCCCGACGGGACCAATATCGAGGCGGTGTCCCACCGGCCCGAATGAGGCGAAAAGGCGGGGCGGCCGGAGCCGCCCCGTAGTTCGGGGAGAGCCGGCGCGGAAGGAGGGGACCTGACGCCGGCACGAGCGGCACTGGACGCGCTGTGTTACAGGCATATTGCACTTTGTTGCAGCGCGGCTGCACCGCCCCTGCACCGCCCGCTTTGTAGGAGTTGCGCGGCTTAACTTCGCACTTTTCCCGCGAATCGTGAACAAAAGTTGCGGGCGCGCGCAATTTCATAACCCGGTGATCCGCGGCATCGGACGCGGCCGGCGCGGCGGCGGCAGCTCGCGATCCTGCTCGGCGGCGGGGCGCGGCGGCCGGTCGGCGGGACCATAGGGATCGAGCAGGCCGAAACGGCGAAACCCGTCGGGCCCCTCGCCATCGGGCGGATCGCGCGGCACCTTGCCGCAGCAGGCGCATCCCACCGAGGCGTTGAGCTGCGCCGGGCTGGGCCATTCCGCCGGGCCCTTTTCGAAGAGCGCCTCGAGCGACATGGCGAGGTGGTGGGTGCGTTCCGCGATGCGCAGCTCGTGATCGTACGCGGCGCCTTCATTGTAGCGCCGCCATGCACCCAGCGCGTTCATCGCGACCCGAGTGTTGAACCTCTCGCGCCAGCCGACGATCATCCCGCGGCGAATGATCGGCTCGCGCTCGGGCTCGATCGACGCGGGCAGCGCCGCCTCCATCTGGAGCTGGAGCCCGTGGCGCAGCGCGAGATCCCAGGCATGCGCGAAGCTGAAGGTCCAGCCGGGGCCGAACGCGGCGAGCTGATCGGGCGGAAGCGGGACATCGACCAGCCGGTTGGCGGTGCACGCGGCGCGGGCGCGAAGGCCATAGGCCGAGCGCGCGCTCATCCCCACCGACGCCGCCGCGGCCCGCACCACGCCGGTGCGCGCGAGCGCGGCGATGAATGCGACCTGCCGCTCCGCGGTCCAGCCGCTCGCGCGGGTGCGGGCGAGGGGGACGGGGGTGAAGCGGAGGAGGAGGGCGGGGTCCTCCGGTGGTGGCTGCGACTCGAACATATAGAGAACATCGCATTTTTGAAGCTTGTAGGAAAGGGCTGGCTTGAGTCATATCGCAAAATAGGGGGTATACGACTTGACTGGTTTCCGCTGGCTTCATTTAAGCGATCTTCACGTAGGCGTTGGCACCCAAGATTGGTTGTGGCCTCGGTTCAAGACGAAGTTTTTAGACGACCTCTCGAGACTATTTGAGAGCACAGGTCCGTGGGACGCGGTACTTTTCTCCGGAGATTTGACGCAGCAAGCGCAAAGAGAGGAATTTGATCGACTAGATCAAGTTCTGGAGGAGTTGTGGAATCGCTTCAGAGTTTTAGGGGCCTCTCCGACTCTCGTGACAGTTCCAGGGAATCACGATCTTGTTTGGCCGGCGCCGCTAGATGCGGTTATGCTCCAACCTTATTGGCAGGCTGAGGTATTGCGAAACGGGCTTTTCGATGGATCTGCATTTAAACAAACGAGCGTTATTGAAGCCGCGTTTGCAGCGTACCGCGACTGGCGCGCCCTCCAGATTAAAAGCGGTCGCCACGCGCTACCAATGAAGGATGGCGTCATGCCCGGCGACGCGAGTTATCGAATTGCGTTCGATGCTGGGCACGTTGGCATTGTCGCCCTGAATTCCACTTGGCTTCACCTCGCCAAGGGCAACTTTCAAGGCTCTCTTGCGGTTGATGTGCGTCAGTTGCTTGCAGTTACGGATCAAGATGCAGATGAATGGTGCAATCAGAACGACGGCAATTTACTGATGACGCACCACCCAACAGATTGGCTACATCCAGAGGCTCGCGATCATTGGAGAAGTGACATAAACCCTCCAGGTCGATTTGATCTTCATCTGTTCGGTCATATGCACGAACAGGATTTTGCAACGGTTTCCCGTGGGGGCGGAGGAGAGAGCCGGAACGCTCAGGCTTCGGCGCTGTTCGGTTTAGAATATCTTTCAGACAGGAATACTCAACGAATCCAAGGCTATTCGGCTAATTGTCTACTCAACAAGGGTAACGACCGCGAAATTACCGTCTGGCCACGGGTGCTGACTAAACTTAGAGATGGCAGTCAGGATCTCACGCCTGATATCGCACTCGGTCTAAAAGATGGCGTGTCCTTTACGAAGCGCTATCCGCGCACCGATGCCAATGAGAAATCGGCCAGTACCTCGATTAACGAAAGCACGCCTTCGGTAACGCTAGAGCGGTCCGCAGCGAATATTGCGAGTGAATTGGAAAAGATCAGATATTTCATTTCGAATGAACCCGCTCATAGATCTGTGCGACGGCTAGAACTCCATCGAGTGGCCGGTGCACTGGAGCATACTCGCATCGCTTGGATTGCGGCTGATTGGGGTATGGGTGAAGATGGATTTCTGTCGGCGGTCCAGGCTCATTTCAACGAAATTGGTATGAAGACTTACCGCTTTGATTTATCAGAATACCAAACTCGCGAACAGTTTCTCAATGATTCCCAAACACGCTTCGGTGCAAGTTTTGAAACGCTTTGCGAGAACATTTCAACGGTCGGCCCTTCCTATGTTCTATTCAACGATGTTCCTGTTGGTCGTTCCACAGCGCCAGGCGAGATGCCGGTCGAACACGATATCGAAGCGCTAGCTAAAATCCTTACGGAGTTTGCGAGCGGCACGAAGGTGTTGCTTCGAGCGCAACGGCCCCCGCGCAATGGGCCCCAGTTTGTGGTTGCGGAGCTTAAGGCGCTCGATGAGGCAGACGTCGCAATCTACCTACGCGACAGCGATCAGGCAGGCGACGCGCTGAGCAAGCCGGAGAAGGTCAGTCAGATTTTTCGTCTCACGGACGGCGTCCCGTCCCGAATAGACAACGCTCTGCGCGAATTGGAGGTGACCTCACTAGACGATCTGCTCAGCGCTAACAGTGATCTTGGCTCAACGGCGCTGACAGTTTTAGCGCCGCAAGCACTTGTTAGCGCCGTCGGGGAACTCGAGGCTTCAGCCGACTTGGCGGAACAACGAGCATTTGATTTGCTGAAGGCAATCGCTGCTTTGCCCGCAGGTGAACAACTGTCTCAAATCGCTCGACTGAATGGTCCAATACCCTTTCGGCCTGCTCATGCGATCGATCTTACCAGTCGCGCCCTGCTTGACAGTGCCCCACTTATGGCCCTTGGCGCGGAAGAGAATGCAACCTCAAAGGCGCTCGTCGTGCCCCGACCGGTCCGGGAATACGTTCGTAGCCGACTTAGCGAGGCTGAAGTACGGTCTCTCGATCGGAAATTGCTGACGCTGTATTTTGGTGAAGGTTGGAATAAAGGAAAAATTTCTGGCTCACGAGCGGGAAGATGCGCAAGCAACTCCTTGTGCCCAATGCACGAAATAGTAAATGCTAACACTCTGATTGTTCGATATCTCAGGCGTGCGGTAGAGGATGAATCGTCGGATAATATTGATACCGCAGTTGCCCTTGCCTCTGCATTTATTGAATGCTTAAGCAATGGTAGTCATTATAGGGGCGCACTTTCCCTATGCGATGATGCAATGCATCTTATCCCAAAAGAAAATCGCGAACGCCAATTAACAATACTTCAGTATGAAAGGGCGCGCGCTCTGCGCATGACGAACAATTTGGAGGAGGTCCGCGATGCACTCGAGGCGCTTGATTATAATTATCTATCTCAATATCAGCGCCAGAGCGCCAAGCTGAATCTGGCCCTTGCATACAGGTCGCTTAGCAAAGCAGACGACGCAAAGCGTGTCGCGCGCGATTGTATTGCAATAGATCGGAAATCCGCACTTGCGCTCCAAGCCGAATCGATTGTGGCAACCCAGATCGCTGATTCCAACGCGCGAGTTGCGAAGCTTACAGCCCTGAGAGCCAAAAGTGATCGTCAAAAATCTGCAATAACAACAAATAACATTGCACTTAACCTATCTGACGAAGCTGAAAATCGCCAAGATTTCGAAGAAGCTCGGCGTCTTTTGCGTGAGGTGGTGGATCGTGCGCGCCGTGAGGGGGATTTCTACAATGGAGCGCGGGCCATTGCGAATTTGGCGAAGCTCCATCCACTAGATGCGCCATTTGCCGCAGCAGACAAAATTCGCCTTATCGATGCCTATCATTTCGCACACAACGAGCGCCGGGGGGTGTTATTTGACCAATGCCACGAAGCGCTTTGGAACGTTTTCGAAAGGGAACAAGACATTGGTAACTTGCTCAGCTTGTTTCGCCATAGCTCGTTTATTTGGAGAATTAACGGCCGTGAGAAACGAGAGATCCAGTATATAGAGCGACTGCGAGCACTCAGAGGTAGAATGCTCCAGCCTTCTCGCGATCGGGAATATTTCTACGTCCGAGTGACCATTATTCTTGGGATCCAGCCCGGAGGAGAGGCGCGGGTGCTGCCAAACTAGAGCGATGGGCATGCAGCTTAGAAAGAGTGACCGCCCTTAGCTCCGGATCATGGTCATGCGTTCGCCGCCACATATGTCCATCTAAGCCGCCTTCCTTCGCTCCGCCATCTCCGCATTCAGCATCTCCGCCAGCAGGAATGCCAGTTCCAGCGACTGCCCCGCGTTCAGCCGCGGGTCGCAGTGCGTGTGGTAGCGGTCGGCGAGCGACTGCTCGGTGACGTCGATCGCGCCGCCGGTGCATTCGGTGACGTTCTGGCCGGTCATCTCGGCGTGGATGCCGCCGGCGAAGGTGCCCTCGGCGCGGTGGACGGCGAAGAAGCCGCGGACTTCGGCGAGGATGCGCTCGAAGGGGCGGGTCTTGTAGCCGTTGGCGGCCTTGACGACGTTGCCGTGCATCGGGTCGCAGCTCCACACCACCGGATGCCCCTCGCGCTTGACCGCGCGGACGAGGGCGGGGAGGCCCTTCTCGATCTTGTCGTGGCCGTAGCGGGTGATGAGGGTCATGCGGCCGGGGACGCGCGCGGGGTTGAGCGTGTCGAGCAGGCGGAGCAGGGCGTCGGGCTCTAGGCTGGGGCCGCACTTCATCCCGATCGGATTGCCGATGCCGCGCAGGAACTCGACATGCGCGCTGCCCTCGAAACGGGTGCGGTCGCCGATCCACAGGAAATGCGCGCTGGTATCGTACCAGTCGCCGGTGAGGCTGTCCTGCCGAGTGAGCGCCTGCTCATAGGGGAGGAGCAAAGCCTCGTGGCTGGTGTAGAATTGGGTGCCCTTCAATTGGGGGACGGTGTCGGGGTTGATCCCGCACGCCTCCATGAAATCGAGCGACTCGCCGATGCGGTCCGCCACGTCGGCGAACTTCTTCGACCAGGGGCTGCGGCCCATGAAGTCGAGCGTCCATTTGTGGACCTGGTGGAGATTGGCATAGCCGCCGGTGGCGAAGGCGCGCAGCAGGTTGAGCGTCGCGGCGGACTGGCTGTAGCCCTGCACCATGCGCTGCGGATCGGGGATCCGGGCGGCGGGGGTGAAGGCGATGTCGTTGACGTTGTCGCCGCGGTAGCTGGGGAGCTCGACGCCGTCGATCGTCTCGGTATCGGCGCTGCGCGGCTTGGCGAACTGGCCGGCCATGCGGCCGAGCTTCACCGTGGGAAGCTTCGACGCGAAGGTGAGGACCACCGCCATCTGGAGGATGACGCGGAAGGTGTCGCGGATGTTGTTCGGGTGGAACTCGGCGAAGCTCTCGGCACAGTCGCCGCCCTGGAGCAGGAAGGCCTCGCCGCGCGAGACGCGGGCGAGCTCGGTGGTGAGCTCGCGCGCCTCGCCGGCGAAGACGAGCGGAGGATAGTTGGCGAGCTGCGTCGTGGCGGCGTCCAGCGCAGCCTTGTCGGGGTAATTGGGGAGCTGGCGGGCCTCGGCCTGGGTCCAGCTGTCGGGGGTCCAGCCCATGGGTTGCTCCAGGTTGCGGACATGGACGTACCAGTCCTGGTGGTGGGCGATGCCGTTGGCGGCGATCTGGTTGAGCACGGCGGCGGAGGCGCGCTTGCCGTCCTCCTCCCAGCCCTGGACTGTGGAGCCAGGGGTGTCGAACCAGGCGCCGAAAGCGGCGCGGGAAAGGGCGCGTTCCTCACGGAAGCGGCGGATCTTGGAACCTGCGAGCGTCGTCATGATGCGGGTGCCTTACCCCCATGGGGTAAATGATGGCAAGCGGGAAAATTACCCGGGCGGGGTAAAGTTTGGCGGCCCGGACCGAAGTGCGCGGCCTTGCGTTGATGCCGCGAAGGAGACGGCCATGGACGGCGTGCACGCTATCGACGACGAACTCGACCGCGAGTTCATGCTCGACGAGGAAGCCGAGCAGGAGAAGGGCGATTCCGAATATGTCGCCGATCCGCGTGCGCTTTTCGGATCGGAAGCGGCGCGGGCGATGCTGGTGGTGCTGACGCGGCGGCTGGGGCCGGACTTCGCGCGCGCGGTGAGCGACGAGATGGCGTCGCGGACCTTCTCCTACCAGGCGGGCTGCCCCGACGACCGCAGCGACGGCAAGGCGATGGAGTATCTGCTCCGGGACGCGTTCTGGGACAAATTGTTCGCGATGACGAAGCCGGCTCAATAGCCGGCGGTGGCGAAGCCGGGTCAGTAGCCGGCGGCGAGATCGACTTCGTTCTGGAGCGGACGGCCTTCGAGGAAGGCGCGGAGGTTCTCGACGAAGAGATTGGCGGCGCGGACGAACATGCGCGTCTGGCTGCGGCCCGAGAGGTGCATCGAGAGGATGATGTTGGGCGTGCTCCACAAGGGATGCTCGGGCGGTAGCGGCTCGGGCGTGACGGTGTCGAGGAACGCGCCGGCGATGCGGCGCTTGGTGACCGCCTCGATCAGGGCGTCCTGATCGACCAGCTCGCCGCGGCCGACATTGATGATCCACGCCGAGGGCTTCATCGCCTTGAGCTCGTCCTCGCCGATCATCGCGCGGCTCTCCGGCGTCGCGGGGGCGGCGAGGAAAACCCAGTCGAACTCGCCCAGGCGATCGCGCCATGCGTCGGGCTGGATCGTGCCGGGAGCGCCGGTGCGGGTGACGCCGGTGACGGTGACGCCGAAGCCGGCGAGGCGCTCGCCGATGAGGCGGCCGATCGTGCCGTAGCCGATGACCAGCGCGTTGGTCTCGAACAGCTCGAGCTTGCCGGGCGCGTCGAACGGCCATTCGCGCGTGTCGGCGATGCGGACGACTTGGTCGTAACGCTTGGCGGCGACGAGCGCGCCCATCACGGCATATTCGGCGACGGTGTGCGCGTTGACGCCGCTGCCGTTGGTGACGCGGGTGCCGCGCGCGAGGAGCTGCGCCTTGTCGAGCCGATCCAGCCCCGCATAGATGGTCGACAGCCATTTGAGCTTGCGCCCCGCAGCGACGGCGCGGGCCCATTCGGGCGGCTTGTTGATGTCGACCCAGCCGATATCGGCATCGGCGACCATCTCCGCGGCTTCGTCGGCGGAGGCGAACCAGTGCACGTCCAGCCCCGCGGGAAGCCGCGGCTCGATCAGCGGCCGGGCAAGCGCGGGGAGGACGACCTTCATCAGGCGAAGCGGCGGGCGTAGCGGTGGTCGAACTCGGCGTCGGACATGATCAGATAGCGGACGGTGTCGATGAACGCCCAGACGCTGGTGACGAGCAGGCCGACGATGGTCGCCGAAATGACGATCATCAACACCGCGCTGCCGTTCCGGCCGAGGTAGAAGCGATGGATGCCGAGCACGCCGAAGAAGAAAGCGAGCAAGGCGGCGACATATTTGTTGCGGTCGTTGGACGGCGCCTGGCGGGCCGCGCCGACCGAGGCGGTGTCCGAATCGGGCAGGCGGAAGATGCGCAGCGCGCGCGTCCCCTCGATCGCGAAATCGATCCGCGCGCCCACGGCCGGGCCCCTGGCGTCGCTCCAGTCGTCCGGCCTGAACGTGTAGCGATGGCCGTCCTCGCCCGAAATCTGGCCCTCCCCGCTGGTGCGATCGACGCCGAGTACCTGTCCCCGCATTTTACTACCCCGTGTTGATCTGCCGCTTTTGGCGAAGGCGGGGGTGGGAACGCAAGGGGGTGGGCGTCTCTTTTCCGTATAACCCCGTCACCCCCGCGAAAGCGGGGGCCCATCTCCTGCACATCCCGCATACGACACAGCCGTGATTACCCGTGGCCTCTCCCCGAGATGGGCCCCCGCTTTCGCGGGGGTGACGGTAAGGAGGAGAGGGGGAGGAATTAAAGCGCCGGTTTCCAGTCCCAGCCGAGGGGATCGCCGTCCATGACTTCCACGCCGGCGGCGGCGAGTTCGTCGCGGATCGTGTCGGAGCGTTGGAAATCCTTCACCACGCGGGCCTGCTGGCGCTCGACGAGGCGGTCGCTGATCTCGTTGGGAGTGAGAGTCGCATTGGCCGGGCGGACGCGCAGCTCCTCGCGGGTGAGGTTCAGCAGGTTGAGGCCGAGCACTGCGTCGAATTGGGCGAGCGCGGCGAGACGGTCGGCGGGGGACAGCTTCTTCTCGGCGAGCAACTCGTCGAGGATGGGCAACGCCTTCGGGGTGTTGAGATCGTCCGCGACGGCATCATCGAGCCGATCGAGCCATGCCTGAGGCGAGGTGCCTTCACCCTCGGCCTTCGCCTTGAGCGCCGTCACCGACATCACCAACCGCTTGAGCCGCGTGAGCGCGGCGGCGAGGTTTTCGGCGGAGAATTCCAGCTCGCTGCGATAATGCGCCTGGAGGCAGAGCAGGCGATAGGCGAGGGGATGCACGCCCGCGTCGATCAACGACTGGAGCGTCGTGAAGCCGCCCTTCGACTTGGACATCTTGGCGCCGCGGTCGACGAGGAAATTGTTGTGCATCCAGAAATGCGCGCCAGTGAAGCCAGCGTTTTCCGGGCAGCCGCAAAAGGCCTGGTTCTGGGCGATCTCGTTGGGATGGTGGATCTCGCGGTGATCGATCCCGCCGGTGTGGATGTCGAACGGCGCGCCGAGATATTTGAGGCTCATCACCGAGCATTCGAGGTGCCAGCCGGGAGCGCCCTTGCCCCAGGGGGAATCCCATTCCATCTGGCGCTGCTCGCCGGGGGGCGACTTGCGCCAGATCGCGAAGTCCTGCGGGTGGCGCTTGCCTTCGACCGCCTCGATCCGTCCCTCGCGCGTATCGTCCTGCGATCCGGCGAGCTTGCCGTAATCGGGGACAGTGGTGCTGTCGAAATAGAGGCCGGTATCGAGCTCGTAGCAATGTTCCGGCGCGATCTTCTTCGCGAAGTCGATCATCTCGCCGATATGATCGGTCGCGACCGACCAGCGTGAAGGCTCGCGGATGTTGAGATCGGCGATGTTCGCCTTGAACGCCGCGGTGTAGTGCGCGGCGACGTCCCAGATGCTCTTGGCCTGGGCTTTCGCCGCCGCTTCCATCTTGTCGTCGCCGGCATCGGCGTCGCTGGTCAGATGGCCGACATCGGTGATGTTGATGACGTGGGTGAGGGAGTACCCCTTCCACGTCAGCACCCGGCTCAGCGTGTCGGTGAAGACATAAGCGCGCAGGTTTCCGAGATGGGCGTAATTGTAGACCGTGGGGCCGCAGGAATAGACGCGGACGCCTTTGGCGGGATCGAGCGGCTGGAACGCCTCGAGGCTGCGGGTGAGGGAGTTATAGAGCGTGAGGGGGGCGGACATGGCGACGGGCCATAGCGGCTCTGGTTTGTCCCGTCATCCCGGCGAAAGCGTGGGTGACGATGGGCGAACAGGCTATCACTTCTCCCTCTCCCCGCTTGCGGGGAGAGGGCAGGGGAGAGGGGGGTGCCGAGGGTGCATCGCGCTTGCCCCTCTCCCTGACCCTCTCCCCGAAGGGGAGAGGGAGATTTAGTTCACACCGTCTCTTCCTGGCCGATCGCGGCACGAACCATCGCGTTCCAGACCTGGGCGGGATCGCCGCCCGCGGTGCGGCCGGCCTCGACCATCTCGGGCGTTGGCTCGCGCAATGTTCGGAGTACTGCCATCGCGCGGGGGACCTCCTGTTCCCAGACGGCGTCGACTGCGATGCCTACGCTCGGATCGCCGCCTTCACCATTGATGCTGAGTGCCTCCGCGGCGATCGCGCGGGCGATTCGCTCGACGGGCGAAGTCACGGATAGGTCGGTCATTGCGGTTGCTCCTGGCGCGGGTCTCGCGACATGCAACGCGCGCGTACAAGCCGCGTTCCGGGTAGCGCGGATGCGTCAGGCCGCGAGCGGAGAGTGCGCCGGCGCCGTATGGGTTCGAGCAACGCCGTTGCCCGACAAGCCGCCGGCAATCAGCGGCAACGCCGTACCGCAAAAGGCGCATTCGGCGGTAAGTCGTCCGATCATCCAGTGCGACCGGCCGCAGCCGGGGCAATGATTGGTCTCCTGCGGCCGATACGCGATGCGATAGCCGGTATGCGCCTGGCGGATGCCGAAATCATACATTCGTCGTCTCCCGGTAACCGCCTGCGAAAACGAGTCGGATTCAGGCCTTGTTCCGTATCCGGGTCGGAACGCACGCGACGAGGCGTGCTTTTTCGCCGTTGAGTTACGCAAAAGCCACAGTCGATGAACGGCGGCTAACGGACGCATTCAGCCTCATTGCATGTCCGGCATGGCAGAGGAGTCGGCATGTGGAGGCAACCAAGGCCCCCGAAGGAGGATGAAATGATCAAGTCCCTGTTCACCGCCGCGCTCGCCGCGACCGTCACCCTCGGCGGAATGGCTGCCACCCCCGCCGCCGCGCAGGATTATGGCCGTGGCTATTATGAGCGCGACTATCGCGACTATCGCGACGACGGCTATCGCGGCGACCGCGGCTATCGTGAGGATCGCGGCTATCGTCGTGATTATCGCGGCTATCGTAACCGCGGCTATCGCCGCTGCTCGAGCGGCACCACGGGGACCATCCTCGGCGCGGTTGCCGGCGGCCTGCTGGGCGGCGAGATCGGCCGCGGCAGCTCATGGAGGGGCCGGAGCACCACCGGCACGATCATCGGCGCGGGCGCCGGCGCATTGCTCGGCCGCGAAGTGGACGGCGGCGATTGCCGCAGCCGTCGCCGCTAAGCGGCGCGCAAGCCGAAACACGAAGGGCGTCCGCTGCGAAGCGGGCGCCCTTTTCGTTCCGATCGTGCTGGAAGCGCTGGAGGCCCGACCGGGAATCGAACCCGGGTGCAAGGATTTGCAGTCCTCTGCGTCACCACTCCGCCATCGGGCCTCGAAAGCGAGGGCGCGAAATGCGCGAGGGGTGTGGCGCTGTCAACATAGTTTCAAAATGATCCCGGCCTCGCTTGGCGGCGACGCTGCAGCGCGATAGAAGCGCAGCAACGTCAACAAGTGTATTGCGCAACTAATACGGTTGTGCGACAGAGCCGGAGTGATGATGACCCTTCAGGTCGATCCCGCGCCCGTCGAAGCGAACCGCTTCGAAGCGATGCGCCATGCGATGGTCGCGAGCCAGCTGCGGACCAACGCAGTCAATGACTCGCGCGTGGTCGAGGCGATGGCGCGTACCCCACGCGAAAATTTCCTGCCGCCCGAGCATCGGGGTCTCGCGTATCGCGACACGCTGTTGCCGCTCGCCGGCGGGCGCCGCCACAATTCGCCGCTCGCCACCGGGCGGCTGCTGACCGAGGCGCAGGTGCGCGCCGACGATCATGTCCTGCTGATCGGGGCGGCGGGGGGCTATGCCGCGGCGCTGCTCGCGCTGCTGGCCAAATCGGTCGTCGCGCTCGAGGAAGAGGATTCGCTGGTCGAAATCGCGCGCGGGGCGCTTGCCGGCGAGGGCAAGGTCGAAGTCGTGCAAGGGGCGCTGAACGCCGGCTGGTCCGCGGGGGCACCTTATGACCTGCTGATCGTCGACGGTGCGGTGGAGCAGCTTCCCGAGGCACTCATCGCGCAGGTCAGGCCGGGTGGGCGCGTGCTCACCGGCGTGATCGACCGCGGGGTGACGCGGCTCGCCGCCGGCCGCCGCACCGAAGGGGGCTTCGGCCTGATCGACTTTCAAGATATCGAATGCGCTGAATTGCCTGGTTTCCGACGCCTACGGACCTTCACTTTCTGAAGAAGAAGAGATTGATGCGACTGACTTCTCTCCTCCTGGGCGTGAGCCTGACCGCGCTTGCCGTGCCTGCCGCCGCGCAGACCACGACCACGCGCAGCGGCACTTCGACACCGGTACGCGTGCAGACCGCGCCGCCGGGCGCGACTCCGGCGCTGGCCCCGGCCGCGCAGCCGACCACCACGCTGCGCGACGCCCTGGTCCAGGCGTACAACACCAATCCGGATCTTGCCGGCGAGCGCGCCAATCAGCGCGCGAACGACGAGAATGTTCCGATCGCGAAATCGCAGGGGCGACCGGGCGTGAGCTCGACGGGGTCGGTCAGCAACAGCCTGTACGATACCGACGCGACCTTCGGGCCGAGCCGGCGCGGCGCGCTGGGGCTCGATCTGTCGGTTCCGGTGTTCAGTGGCGGCGCGGTGCGCAATTCGGTCAAGGCGGCCGAGACTCGCGTCGAGGCGGGGCAGGCCAATCTGCGCGGCGCCGAGGCCGATGTCTTCACCCAGACGGTGACGGCCTATGTCGACGTGCTGCGTGACGAAGCGATCGTGCGGCTCAACCAGCAGAATGTCCGCGTGCTCGAAGTCAATCTGCAGGCGACGCGCGACCGGTTCGAAGTCGGCGACCTGACGCGTACCGACGTCGCCCAGTCCGAAGCGCGGCTGGCGCTGGCGCAGAGCCAGCTGCGCACCGCCGAGGCACGGCTGATCGGTAGCCGCGAAACCTATATCCGTGTGGTCGGCACGCCCCCGGGCGTGCTCGCCGCGCCGCCGACCCTGCCTAACTTCCCCGATGACGTGGGCACTGCCGAGCAGACTGCGCTCGCCAATAATCCGTTCCTCGAAGCCGCCAAGCTGGCGCGTGATGCCTCTCGCTATGACGTCAGCGTCGCCAAAGCGAGCCGGCTGCCGCAAGTGAGCGTCGGCGTGGGCGGGGATTATTACAATTACCTCGGCTCGGTCGGCAGCCAGGCGGCGGCTTCGGGCCTGAAAGGCGATGGTTTCGCGACGACTTTGGGCGCGCAAGTGACGCTGCCGATCTTCCAGGGCGGGCGCCCCGCGGCGCAGGTCCGCCAGGCGCGGGCGCGGGAAGGCGCCGCGATCGAGCAGGTCACGCTCACCGAGCGTGGTGTGATCGCGCAGGCGCGTTCGGCCTTCGCGGCCTATGACAGCTCGCTCAAGGTGATCGAATCGTCGCGCGTCGCGGTCGAGGCCAACAAGCTCAGCCTCGAAGGTGTCCGCGCCGAGAACAGCGTCGGCACGCGCACGATCCTCGACATCCTCAACGCCGAGCAGGAACTGCTCAACAGCCAGGTGAACTACGTCACTGCCGAGCGCGACGCCTATGTCGCGGGCTTCACTTTGCTCGCGGCGATGGGCCGCGCCGAGGCCAAGGACCTTGGGCTCGAAGGCGGGCCGCTCTACGATCCGGCTGCCAATTACGAGCGCGTCCGCGGCCGCTGGAGCGACTGGGCCGACGGCCCGAAGCCGGTCGGGACGAGCACCTCGACCAGCGGCACGCCGGCGCAGGGCGCGACGGTGACCAGCACCCCGCTGGATCCTTTGTTGCAGCGATCGGTTGACACCACGCCTGGAAATCCCTGATTTAACCACAGTCAGCCACAGGAGACGTGTCGGCTATGGGGGATATCAGTACCGAGCCGTCGATGGAGGAGATCCTCTCCTCGATCAAACGCATCATCGCCGAAGAAGGCGATGCGGCGGTGGCTTCGCGTACCCGCCGCGGCCGCGCCTCGACCGCCTCGGCACGCACGCCGCAGGTCGAAGACGAGGATCCCGAGGGCGAGGCCGTGCTCGAACTGCGCGAGCCGGTCGAGGATGAGGCCGAGGCGCACTCGGGTGCCGAGAAGTCCGCACCCGCTAGGCGTCCCGAACCGATTCTCTCGGAACGCGCCGTCGAGGCGACGCGCGGGCCGCTCGAGGCGCTTTCGCGGATGGTGGTGAAACCCGACGTCGCCGGTTCGGATACGCTCGAAGGGCTGGTGCGCGAGATGCTCAAGCCGATGCTGCGCGACTGGCTCGACGCCAATCTTCCGCAGATCGTCGAGGCGATGGTGGCGCGCGAGATCACGCGGATCACCGGGCGGAACTGACTTTTCGCAGTCGCGGGCGATTGTAACGCCCGCAACCATCTGCTTATCTCCCGCCCATGAAGCATCTCCTGCTCGCGGGCGCAGCGCTCGCATCCGCCGCCGCGCCTGCTCTGGCGCGAGACCTCACCATCCAGGACGTCGCGACGCTATCGCGAGTGGGTGCGCCTGCCGTCTCGCCCGACGGCAAGTGGCTCGTCTGGCAGCAGCGCGAGACCGACCTCGCCGCCAATCGCGGGCGTTACGATCTGTGGCGGCTCGATCTGAGCAAGAAGGGGGCATTGCCCGAGAAGTTGGTCGCCGAGGCCGACGTCAACGAGACGGGGCCGCAATTCTCCGCCGACGGCGCGACGGTCTTCTTCCAGTCGGACAAGGGCGGCGTCGATTCCATCCAGTCGGTGGCGATCACCGGCGGCGCGGCGAGGGCGTGGTTCACGCCAAAAGGCGGGTTCAGCGGCGTCAAGCTCTCGCCCGACGGGACCCGGGCCCTGGTCTGGGCCGATCGCAAGCCCGGCGCGCCGACGATCGAGCCGGCGATGGAGAAGAAGGATCCGAATGCGGGATCCGGGCGAACCTTCGACAAGATGTTCGTGCGGCACTGGGACACATGGGCGAATGGCGAGCGCTCGCAATTGTTCGTCGTGCCGCTCCGCCAGGAAGGCGTGACCGCGGTGCCGATCGCGGCGAGCCTCGACGGCGACACCCCCTCGAAGCCGTTTGGCGGCGGCGAGGAATTGAGCTGGTCGGCGGACGGCAAGACCGTCTATTTCGCGCTGCGCGAAGCCGGGCGGACCGAGCCGCTCTCGACCAACCTCGACATCTTCGCGGCCCCCGCCGACGGCTCCGCCGCGCCGGTGAACCTCACGGCCGACAATGACGGGATGGACAATCTCCCGACCGCGTCGCCCGATGGCAAATGGCTGGCATATTTCGCGATGAAGCGGCCGACCTACGAAGCCGATCGCCAGGTGCTGATGCTCCGAAACCTCGCGACGGGTGAAGTGCGCGCGCTGACCGAGGCATGGGACCGTTCGGTCGCCTCGATCGCCTGGGCACCCGATTCGAGGACGATCTACGTGACCGCGCAGGACACGCAGGAAGAGCCGATCTTCAGCGTCGATCCGACCAGCGGCAAGGTGACTCGGCTGACGCAGGAAGGCGCCGTTTCCGCCGTGGTGCCGACCAAAAGCGGATTGGTGTTCAGCATGAACAGCCTGACCGGGCCCGACGATTTCTACCGGCTGACCGGCAAGAAGACCGAGCGGCTGACTTCGGTGAACGCCGCCAAGCTCGCGGGGATCGACTTGCCCAAGGTGGAGCGGTTCAGCTTCAAGGGCGCGAACAACGACACTGTCTGGGGCTATGCGGTGCGCCCGGCCTCGCTCGCCGAGGGAAAGAAGGCGCCGATCGCGTTCATCGTCCATGGCGGACCGCAGGGATCGAGCAACAACAGCTGGTCGTATCGCTGGAACCCCGCGGTGTTCGCGGGTGCGGGCTATGCCGTGGTGTCGGTCGATTTCCACGGCTCGACCGGCTACGGGCAGGCCTTCAGCGACGCGATCCGCAACAATTGGGGCGGCTGGCCGCTCGAGGATCTGCAAAAGGGCCTCAAGGCCGCGACCGACAAGTTCGCCTATCTCGACGCCGACAATGCCTGCGCGCTCGGCGCTTCCTATGGCGGCTATATGATGAACTGGATCGAGGGGCAGTGGCCCGACCGCTTCAAATGCATCGTCCAGCATGATGGCGTGTTCGACGCGCGCGCCATGGCCTACGAAACCGAAGAGCTCTGGTTCGACGAGTGGGAGCATGGCGGGAAAGCCTATTATGAGGACCCCGGGGCTTTCGAGAAATGGAACCCGGTCAACCATGTGACGGCATGGAAGACTCCGCAGCTGGTGATCACCAGCGAGAAGGACTTCCGTATCCCCTATACCCAGGGACTGGCGGCGTTCACGGCGCTCCAGCGGCGCGAGATCCCGTCGAAGCTCCTCATCTTCCCCGACGAGAACCATTGGGTGCTCAAGCCGAAGAACTCGATGCAATGGTATGGCGAAGTGCTGGGCTGGCTGGGGAAATATACGAAGTAGCGGTGCTCCTGCGAAAGCAGGAGCCCAGAGCCACAGCGACGTCACCTGTAACCCTGGGCTCCTGCTTTCGCAGGAGCACGGTGGGCGGGTGGACGACGAATTTCATCCTGCGTTCAGGTTGGCGGAATAGTTTTCGGCCCCGCAGTTCAACCCTTCGAGCGAGGATGAGTATCATGCGTTCGATCTCCAAACTGGCCCTTGCCGGGCTCGGTCTCGCCGCGCTGACCGGCGGGGCGGCGCTGGCGCAGGAAATGCACGTGATGAAGGTGGCGCTGCCCGACGGCTCGGTGGCGCATATCCGCTATGCAGGCGACAAGCCGCCGCAGATCGCAGTGGTGCCGGCGGTGCAGCGGATCGCAGTGCCGATCGTGCTGGCGCAGCCGATGGCGTCGCCCTTCGCCGATTTCGACCAGGTCTTCGCCGATATGGATCGGCGGATGGCGGCGATGATGCAACAGGCGCGCATGCTTGCCAGCCAGCCGGTCGACGCCTCAGGCAAGCTCGAGGCCGTGAACCTCGGCAAGCTGCCCGCGGGCACCGTGCGCTATTCGTTCACTTCGACCACGACGGGCAACGGCAGCTGCACCCAGTCGGTCCAGTATATCTCCGACGGCAGCGCGGCGCAGCCCAAGGTCGTCTCGCAGAGCTCGGGTGATTGTTCGGCGATGGCAAAGCCCGTGGTGAAGGTCTCGGTGCCTGCGCCGAAGGCCATACCGGCACCAGCGCCGTCGAAGGCGCCCGCACCGGCCAAGGCACCCGACCGCGACATGATCTGAGCGCAGCGGCGCTCCGCGCAAGGAAAGGCGGTCCCATCCGGGGCCGCCTTTTCATTTTGGCGAGGCCCCGGTAGAGCCGCCGCGATATGAGCGAACTCCCCAAGACCTTCGACCCCGCCGAAATCGAAACCCGCTGGTACCAGCATTGGGAGGCAAACGGCCTGTTCGCGCCCGAGCGGCCCGGCGCCGATCCGTGGACGCTCGTCAATCCGCCGCCCAATGTGACCGGCAGCCTGCATATCGGCCACGCGCTCGACAACACGCTGCAGGACGTCCTCGTCCGCCACGCGCGGCTGAAGGGCAAGGACGCGCGCTGGGTGGTCGGCACCGATCACGCCGGCATCGCGACGCAGATGGTGGTGGAGCGGCAGCTCAACCAGAAGCAGCAGAAGCGCACCGATTTCACCCGCGAGGAATTCGTCGCGAAGGTCTGGGAGTGGAAGGAAGAGAGCGGCGGCGAGATCACGCAGCAGCTCCGCCGGCTCGGCTGCTCGATGGACTGGGCCAATGAGCGCTTCACGATGGACGAGGGCTTTTCGAAAGCCGTCCTGAAAGTGTTCGTCGAGTTGCACAAGCAGGGGCTGCTCTATCGCGACAAACGTCTGGTGAACTGGGATCCCGGCCTCGGCACGGCGATCTCGGACCTCGAAGTCGAGACGGTCGAAGTCAAAGGCAATTTCTGGCATCTGCGCTATCCGCTCGAGGATGGCAGCGGCTTCATCCAGGTCGCGACGACGCGGCCCGAGACGATGCTCGCCGACATGGCGGTGGCGGTGAACGCCAGCGACGAACGCTATACGGCCTTGGTCGGCAAGAAGGTGCGGCTGCCGATTACCGGGCGGCTGATTCCGATCATTACCGACGACCATGCCGATCCCGAGCTCGGTTCGGGCGCGGTGAAGATCACGCCCGGCCACGATTTCAACGATTTCGAGGTCGGACGTCGCGCCGGCATCGAAGCGCGCGACATGCTCAACATGCTCGATGCCAAGGCGAACATCACCCAGACCGCCGACGGGCTGATCCCGGCCGACCTGCTCGGGCTCGACCGGTTCGAGGCGCGGAAACAGGTGGTCGCGCGGCTCAAGGCCGAGGGCTTCCTCGTTCCTTATGTCGACAAGGACGGCGAGGCGCACGATTCCGAGCCGCGCACGATCCAGACGCCGTATGGCGACCGCTCGGGCGTGGTGATCGAGCCGTGGCTGACTGACCAATGGTATGTCGACGCCGCGACCTTGGCCAAGCCGGCGATCGAGGCGGTGCGCTCGGGCGCGACGAAGATCGTGCCGAAGAGCTGGGAGAAGACGTATTTCAACTGGATGGAGAACATCCAGCCGTGGTGCGTGAGCCGGCAGTTGTGGTGGGGGCATCGGATCCCGGCGTGGTTTGGGCCGAAGCGAGATGAGCACGGGCTGGTCAGCTACATCGACCATCAAATCAACGCAGATGGATCACTCACGGAAGCTATCAGCTCTGAAAACGAACCTTTTGTTGCGCTAACGGAAGCCGATGCAATCGCGGCTGCTCAAGCTCACTATGGAGACCAATACAAGATCGTAGTCGATGATCGCTTTCCGCGGGCGACGAACGACACGGTTTATATCGTGCAGGACTCCGACGTTCTCGACACCTGGTTCTCCTCGGCGTTGTGGCCGTTCGCGACCCTTGGATGGCCGGATGTCCAACCCACCCCGTTCGCTTCGAGCGAAGTCGAGAAGCATTTGGCGGGCGATGGACAGGGTTTCTCGACTTCGCTCGAAACGAACGGGGGGAGGGGTGTCCATAAGCAATTGGGCGGCCGCTACCCCAATGACGTGCTGATCTCGGGCTTCGACATCCTGTTCTTCTGGGATGCGCGGATGATGATGCAGGGTTTGCACTTCATGAAGGAAGTGCCGTTCAAGACATTGTATCTCCACGGTTTGGTGCGCGCCGCGGACGGGCAGAAAATGTCCAAGTCCAAGGGCAACGTCGTCAATCCGCTGGGGCTGATCGACCAATATGGCGCCGATGCGCTGCGCTTCTTCATGGCGGCGATGGAGAGCCAGGGACGCGACATCAAGATGGATGAGCGCCGGATCGAAGGCTATCGCAACTTCGCGACCAAGCTGTGGAACGCCGCGCGCTTCTGCCAGTCGAACGGGATCGGGGCGAGCACCACGATCGAGCCGCCCGCGGCCGAACTGGCGGTCAATCGCTGGATCGTCGCCGAGACCGTCGCGACGGTGCAGGCGCTCGACCTCGCGCTCGCCGACCTGCGCTTCGACGAGGCGGCGAACACGATCTACCAATTCACCTGGAGCCGTTTCTGCGACTGGTATCTCGAGCTGATCAAGCCGGTGATCCAGGGCGAGGGCGGCGTGGCCGCGACGGGCGCCGGGGCAGACGAAACCCGCGCGGTGGCGGGCTGGGTGCTCGATCAGATCCTCGTGATGCTCCACCCGTTCATGCCCTTCATCACCGAGGAATTGTGGTCGAAGATGGGCGCGCGCGAGCACGAGCTGATCGTCGCGAAATGGCCGATGGCCGACGCGCGGGCGCTCGATCCCGAGGCCGCGAAGGAGATCGACTGGCTGATCCGGCTGGTGAGCGAGATCCGCGCGGCGCGGACGGAGCTGAATGTGCCGCCGGGGGCGAAGCTATCGCTTTATCAGGTCGACAAGAACGATGCGGCTGAGGCGCGGTTGATCGGCAACGCGTCCGCGCTGGAGCGCCTGGCCCGAGTGAACATCACACGCTTGACCGAGCCAATGGAGGGCAAGCCAGAGGCTTCGCTGCAAGTCACCGTCGACGGATTGCTATACGCAATGCCGATTGGCGGAGTGGTAGACCTCGAAGCCGAGCGCGCACGCCTGACCAAGGCGATCGGCGCGGCCGAGAAGGAGCGCGACGGGCTCGCGGGCCGACTCAACAATCCGAGTTTCGTCGAGCGCGCCAAGCCCGAGGCAGTCGAGAAGGCGCGGGCCGACCATGCCGAAAAGGCGGCCGAAGCCGAGCGGCTCGCGGCGGCGCTGGCGCGGTTGGGCTAGGATCGCTCCCCTCCCTGGAAGGGAGGGGCTGGGGGTGGGTGCGACCGAAGGGAGCCTTTCCACGGCTGCCGCATTGAGCGTCGAACGGGGCATCGAGCCCCGTCCGGCGCAACCCACCCCTTGCCCCTCCCTTGAAAGGGAGGGGTGAAGAAAAAGGACAACCCATGGCGGGTGGAGCTCCCCAACGCCGCGATCTCACCAAGGGCCATATCGGCCGGACGCTGATGCTGTTCGCGCTGCCGACGCTCGGCTCGAACATCCTCCAGTCGCTGAACGGCTCGATCAACGCGGTGTGGGTGGGGCGCTTCCTCGGCGAGAGCGCGCTGGCGGCGACGTCCAATGCCAACATCATCATGTTCCTGACCTTCGGCGCCGTGTTCGGCTTCGGCATGGCGGCGACGGTGATGATCGGGCAGGCGATCGGCCGGCACGACCTCGATGCCGCGCGGCGGGCGTTCGGATCGGCGGTGGGGCTCGTGCTGGGCGGGGCATTGATCATGGCGATACTGGGCTGGCTGTTCGCGCCCGACATCCTGAAGCTGCTCGCCACGCCGGGCGACGCGATGCCGCTGGCGCTCGCCTATCTGCGGGTGATCTTTCTCGGCATCCCCGCATCGATGCTGCTCGTGCTGCTGATGATGGGGCTGCGCGGATCGGGCGACGCCATGACGCCATTCTGGTTCATGATCCTGAGCGTGTTGCTCGATGCGGGGCTCAACCCGGTGTTCATTCTCGGCCTCGGCCCGGTGCCGCGGATGGGGATCGCGGGGGCGGCGACCGCGACCTTGATCGCCAACCATGTCGCGGCGATAGGGCTGCTCGCGACGCTCTACATTCGCGACCTGCCGATCCGGCTGCGCGGGCGCGAGTTCCGCTATCTGCTACCCGAGCGCGATTTGATGCGGACGATCGTCGCCAAGGGGCTGCCGATGGGTGCGCAGATGCTGGTGATGTCGCTGGGCGGGCTCACCATGATCGGGCTGGTCAACCGGCTCGGAGTCGATACCGCTGCGGCATATGGCGTCTCGCAGCAGCTCTGGACCTATATCCAGATGCCCGCGATGGCGATCGGCGCGGCGGTCAGCGCGATGGCGGCGCAGAATATCGGTGCCGGCGCGTGGGACCGGGTCAACGGGATCACGCGTGCCGGCCTGCTCTGGAACTGCGTGATCACGGGCGCGATGGTGGGTGTCGTCCTGCTGTTCGACCGGCCGGTGATGGCGCTGTTCCTCGGCGGCGAGAGCCCCGCCATCCCGATCGCGCGGCACATCCAGCTGATCGCGAGCTGGAATTTCGTGCTGTTCGGCATGACCATGGTGATCTTCGCGACGGTGCGCGCGAACGGCGCGGTGTGGGCGCCTTTGATCGCGCTGATCGTCGCGCTGTACCCGATCCGCATCGGCTTCGCGCTCGGGCTGGAGCCGCTGCTCGGCGGTGATGCTCTGTGGTGGAGCTTCCCGGTAGGATCGGCAGCGGCGCTGGGACTTGCGGCGGCCTATTTCCGATGGGGAGACTGGCGCAAGGGCGCGATGATCCGCCCGCGCGAGGCCGAGGAGCAGGCGCTCGCCACCACCGAGCCCGCCGGACGCTTGCAACCCACCGGCTGAGAGCGCATCAGCGCGGCCATGAGCCAATACCCTGCACTTCGCCTCCGCCGTACCCGAGCCGCAGGCTGGAGCCGGCGGATGCACGCCGAGACCGTCCTCACCCCCGCCGACCTGATCTGGCCGCTATTCGTAACCGAAGGCGACGTGGAGGAGCCGATCGCGTCGCTGCCCGGCGTTTCGCGCTGGTCGGTGCAGGCGATCACCGAGCGCGCGCGCGAAGCGGCGGCGCTGGGCATTCCCTGTGTCGCGCTGTTTCCGAACACGCCGGCGGGGCTGCGCAGCGACGACGGGCGCGAGGCGCTCAATCCGGACAATCTGATGTGTCGCGCGATCCGCGCGATCAAGGATGCGGTGCCCGATCTCGGCGTGCTGACCGACGTCGCGCTCGATCCCTATACGAGCCACGGCCATGACGGGATCGTCGATGCGGCCGGCTATGTGCTCAACGACGAGACTTCGGCGGTGCTGACCGACCAGGCATTGGTCCAGGCCGAGGCGGGGGCCGACATCGTCGCGCCTTCGGACATGATGGACGGGCGGGTGGGGCTGATCCGCGCGGCGCTGGAGGCCAATGGCCATGTCAACGTCCAGATCATGGCCTATGCCGCCAAATATGCCAGCGCCTTCTACGGCCCGTTCCGCGACGCGGTCGGCAGCCGCGGGCTGCTCAAGGGCGACAAGAAGACCTATCAGATGGATCCGGCCAACGCCGAGGAAGCGCTGCGCGAAGTCGCGCTCGACATCGCCGAGGGCGCGGACAGCGTGATGGTAAAGCCGGGCCTGCCCTATCTCGACATCATAGTCCGTGTGAAGAATGCCTTCGAAGTGCCCGTGTTTGCGTACCAGGTGTCGGGCGAATATGCGATGATCGAAGCCGCGGCGGCAGCCGGGGCGGGGGACCGCGAGGCGCTGGTGATGGAGACGCTGATGGCGTTCAAGCGCGCCGGCTGCTCAGGCGTGCTCACCTATCACGCGCCGCTCGCCGCGCGGCTGCTGGGCGCGTGATCGAGACCGAAAGGCTCCGGCTGCGGCCGTGGCGCGAGACGGACAAGCCGGTGTTTCACGCACTCGCCAACACGCCGGCGATGATGGAGCATTTCGGCGGGCCGGTCCCCCGGGCGAAGCATGACACGATCATCGACCGCATGATCGATCAGCAGGCGCGTTTCGGCCACTGCATGTGGGCAGTGGAGCTGCGCGACGGTGGCGCGCTGGCGGGCGTGTGCGGCGTGCGGATCGGCGGGCATGCCGGCACTCCGGTGCCCGAAGAGCTCGAGATCGGCTGGCGGATCGGCGAGGCGCATTGGGGGCAGGGCATCGCCCGCGAGGCGGCCGAAGCGAGCGTCGCCTGGGGCTGGGCGAATACCGATCGTCCGCGGATCGCGGCGTGGACCACGCAATCCAACACGCGTTCCTGGGGGCTGATGGAGCGGCTGGGGATGCGGCGCCGCGCCGATCTCGACTTCCACCATCCCGAATATCCGGCCGGCGACCCGTTCGGCGCGATGATCGTCTATGCGATCGACCGGCCGGCATGATCGAGACCGAACGCCTTATCCTGCGCGGTTGGCGCGATTCCGATCGCGAGCCCTTTCATGCCATGGGGCAGGACGAGCGAGTCATGGCTACGCTCGGCCCATTGCTGTGGCGCGACGAGACCGATGCGCTGATCGATCGGATGCAGGCGATCCTCGACACGAACGGCTTCACCTTCTGGGCGATCGAACGGCGCGCAGATGGCGCGTTCCTGGGCTTTTGCGGGCTCAAGCCCGGCGCCGAGGACACGCCGATCGAAGGCGAGATCGAGATCGGCTGGCGGCTGGCGCGCGAATATTGGGGGCAGGGCTATGCCCGCGAAGCGGCGCAGGCGAGCCTCGATTGGGGCTGGGCAAATCTGGACGTACCGACGATCGCTGCGATCACCACGGTCGAGAATGTCCGCAGCTGGGGGCTGATGGAGCGGCTCGGCATGGTCCGCGCGCCGCAGGACGATTTCGACCATCCGCGCGCGATCGAGCGGTTGCGGCCGCACGTCACCTATCGCATCGCGCGGCCCGCGGTTAATCCCGTCTAAATCGGAGGCGGTGCAGGCGGTTCGCAGGGGAGAGAATTGCATGGCGGACGCGGTTGAGCAGGCGATTGCGCCACGGACTCGGTTCCGCTGGCTCTTCGTCGTCGCCATCCTCGCCGGATCGTTCCTGCTCTTCCTGGTCCAGCCGATGGTCGCGCGGATGGCGCTGCCGCGCCTCGGCGGCGCACCGGCGGTGTGGAACAGCGCGATGCTGGTCTATCAGGCGCTCCTGCTCGGCGGCTATGCCTATGCGCATTGGTTGGGGCGAGTGCCGGTGCGGATGCAGGCCAGCATCCATCTCGCGGTGCTCGCCGCCGCGGCCTTGTGGTTGCCGATCGGGCTGACCGCGATGGAGCTGCCCGCCGATGCCGAGCCGGCGTTTTGGGTGCCTTGGCTGTTCGGCGCGTCGATCGGTCCCTTGTTCTTCGCGATCTCGGCGCAGGCGCCCTTGCTCCAGCGCTGGTACAGCGTCGCGAGCGGCGGGCGCGACCCCTATGCCCTGTATGCCGCCTCCAATATCGGCAGCTTTGGCGGGCTGATCGCCTATCCGCTGATCGTCGAGCCGGGCCTGGCGCTCAAGGGACAGAGCCTGCTCTGGACGATCGGCTATGCTCTGGTGTTCGTACTCGTCGCCGGCTGCGCGACATTGCTGCCCCGGAAAGCCCCGCAGGAGCCGCATGTCGCGCACCATAGCCCGCCCGCGGGCGGGCTGCGCGTGCTCCACTGGATCATCCTCGCCTTCGTCCCTTCGGGGCTGATGCTCGCGACGACCACCTTCCTGACCACCGACATCGTCGCGATGCCGATGCTCTGGGTGCTGCCGCTGGGGCTCTATCTGCTGAGCTTTTCGGTGGCGTTCCGGGAGGGTGATATCATTCCCGACCTGCTCGCCAAATTCGCGCCCCTGATCGTGCTGCTGTTCGGCGCGACGCTGATCGCAGGGCACCAGAAGCTCGCTTATCTAAACGCGCTGATCGGGCTCGTCCTGCTGTTCGTGGTAGCGGTGGCACTGCATTCGTGCATGTATCGGCTGCGTCCGGCGGCCGATCGGCTGACCGGCTTTTATCTGGCGATGTCGGTCGGCGGCGCGCTGGGCGGGGTCTTTTCCGGGTTGATCGCGCCGGTGCTGTTCGACTGGACCTATGAATATCCGCTGCTGATCCTCGCCGCTGGCGCGCTGATGCCGCAGACCTTCCTGTTCTCCGCGCTCGCCCGGCTGTGGCAGGGCGAGGGTCTGTGGATCAAGATCCTCATGGCTGTATTCCTCGTGGCGATCTTCGTCGGGATCGGCCTCGCCAACCCTGGCGGCGTGCTCGGCGAGCTGCACGAGCAGATCGCCTTCCTCGCAGTTGCGACGGTGGGCCTGATCGCGACCGGCAGGCGCGTCCCCTATCTCGTCGCGCTCGCGGGCGGGTTGTTCCTGTTCGGCGGGTATCGCGCGATCGACATTTCGCTAAGTGGCGACCGCACGCGCAGCTATTTCGGCGTCTACACGGTAAGCGAGCAGCCCCAAGAGCGGCGGCTCGCGCACGGCACGACGCTGCACGGCATTCAGCTGAAGGGGGCGCGCTCGCGATTGCCGACGACCTATTATGTGCCCGGATCGGGTGTCGGCCGCGCCATGCTGGCGGCGCCGGCGCTGTTCGGGCCAGCCGCGCGGATCGGCGTCGTCGGGCTCGGAACCGGCACGCTCGCTTGCTATGCGCAGCCGGGGCAGCAGTGGCGCTTTTACGAGATCGATCCCGAAGTGGTCGATTTGTCGCGCGATTCGGGCAGGTTCACCTTCCTCCGGCAATGCGCGCCCCAGGCCCAGATCGCCGTGGGCGATGCACGCATCCGCCTCACCGAGACCGCGCCGGCGAGCCTCGATCTGCTCGCGCTCGACGCCTTCTCGTCGGATGCAGTGCCGATGCATCTGATGACCACCGAAGCGTTTGGGACCTATGCGCGTGCGCTCGCGCCCAACGGGCTGTTGCTGGTCCATATCTCCAACCGGTTCCTCGCGCTGGCGCCTGTCGTCGCGGGTGCGGCCGCGCACGGGGGCTGGCATGCCGCGCGGCTCGTCTATCAGCCGAGCGCGCTCGAGGCGCGCGACGAAGCGAGCATTTCGGACTGGATCGCGCTCTCGCGCGATGCGGGCACGCTGGCGCGGCTGACGGCAAATGATCCGCAATGGTTTCCACTGGCGACCAGGCCCGGCTTCACGCCCTGGACGGACGATTATGCTTCGGTGGTGCCGGTGATGCGCGCGTTCAATCCTTCGCTGGCGAACGACTAGGCGCCGGCGAGCGCGGCCTCGATCGTCTTGATCCGGTCGCCCTGCGCGGTTGTCATTGCGTCGGCGGCGGTGATCGCCGAATCGAGCGCGGGATAAGGCGGCTGCCCCGCTTTGCCGCGTTCGATCGCGATAGCCTCCAGATCGGACAATGCGATCAGCAGCGGCGCGCGCAGCGATTCGAGCGTGCTGAGCGCCGTCTGCGCGTCGAGCCAGGCGTCGGAGCCTTCGGGAACCCCGCGCGCCACCGCCACCTTCACCTCGGCCTCCTGCGCAGCGGCGGCGAATTGCCGGTTTCCCGTCGTCAACGACGCCGTGAACTCGGCAATTCGCGCGTCGAGCGCCGCATCCGGCGTCGCGACCTGCGCCGGGCGCTCGGGCTCGGCGAGGCTCTGGCTCTCGATCGGCCGCGGCAGCAGCGAAGGATAGGCGTCGGGGCTCTGGGTGCAGCCCGCTAGGGCAATCACGGCGAACAAGGGCAGGCTGCGCATGGTCGTGCTCTATGCTTGTGGAAAACCGCACGCAACGGGCTTGCGTTCCTCGAAAGTCGCTTCTATCAGCACGCCTCCAATGCGCGCCCGTAGCTCAGCTGGATAGAGCATCAGACTACGAATCTGAGGGTCGGACGTTCGAATCGTTCCGGGCGCGCCATTAAAAGCCCCGGCAAGCCAGAAGCTTGCCGGGGCTTTTATGTTTCCGGCTGCCGCGCATGGGGATAGGATCGCCGGGAGGCCGTTATCGGCCTTTGCGGCGATCGGGGCGACATGAACATTTTCGGATTCAGGCGCGGATTGTGCGATTGCTGCGCGGCGATCGCGGCGGTGTCCTGCATGGGCCAGCTGGCGCAGGCGCAAGAGGTGCCGCGCGCGGCCGACGCGCCTGCCACTGCGTCACCGGCAGGCGAATATGTGCTCTCGCAGATGGAGCTCGTCGCGGGGATTCGTCTCGATGAAGACGGCACCTTCCTGTACGGCCTGACGGTCGGGGCGCTGGACGAGCGCGCGCAGGGGCGGTGGAAGGCTGCCGGCAACCGCATCACACTGACCAGCGAACCACGCCCGGTGGCGCCGACGATCACCCCGGCAAAGATCGAGGCGGCACCCGGCAAGCCTTTCGCGATACGCGTGCTGGCGCCGAACGGCCACGACGTGGCGGGCGTGGATCTCAGGATCGAATTCGACAGCGGCGAACCGCTCGATTCCTATCTGGCGGGGGAGCCGTGGACGCTTCCGGACGGGGAGCGGCGCGTTCCACGCTTCGTCACGTTCAGCTGGGCGTCCTATCGCCTGCAATCCGGCCGCCTGCCGCTCGATGCCAAAGCGGGAAGCGTGGCCAACTTCACGCTGACTCCCAACGATTTCGGCGTGATCGACCTAAGCGACACACCCGCCGAGATCGTTGGGGACTCGCTGATACTCCATCGTGCCGAGGGTGAGATGCGGTTCAAGCGGACTGCGCGCTGAAGCGGCGCAGATTCGCCCCGGCAGGGCGGACAGATGCGCGCTATCGCCTCAGCGCGCCGATCAGCACCTTCATGTTCTCGATGTACGTGCCAGTCGAGATGCCGACGACCGGATGATCGGTCTCATAGGGCGAAGTGTCGGTCGCGTCGCCGACCTTGATGCGGCTGAAATCGCCCGGCGTCGGGGTGGGCGAACCGTCGCCGGCATAGGGGTTGCTTGTCGCCTTGAGCTCGGTCGGCCACCAGCCGGCGGCATTGAGCGACTTGACCAGCGCTTCGGGCGATCGTGCCCCTTTCTCGGTGTTGAGATCGGAGGTCGCCTGCTCCTCGACGAGGAAATAGCGCGGCAGCGGCTGTGGAGCGCGCAATGGCGAATCCTTGGCGATCGCCTGCGGATCGGAAGCGATCAGTCTGTCATATTCGCGGCGCAGGCCGGGGACGTCGATCGCCCGCGTCGAACTGTAATGAGTGATCGTGTTGGCGGGGTTATAATCGACATAATATTCGCCGTTGACGACGTTCGAGCCGCGGCGGTGGACATAGAGCGGGCGATTGGTGCCGATCTCGATGAAGGTGGGATAGGCGCGGCCGCCTTTCACCTGATCGGCGGGCAGCTTGACCGATTCGAGCCAGTCGAGCGCCTCGGGCACGCGCGCCAGATACTTCTTGTCACCGGTGAGGCGATAGAAATGGAATAGCTGTTTGACGTTTGCAGCGGTGGTGTGGGTGACCAATGCGGTCGGCTCGTAGGTGCGCGCGCCCACCGGCTTGAGGTCGAGCGTATATTGCAGCCCCCAGCCGGCCTGCGGCTTCGCCTGCTGAGTCACCAGAGTGACGTTCATGGCCCGGACAATGGCGTCGCGCACCCGAGAGTCGCCGCCCAGCGCCTGCCAGGCGTAGAGCAGGAACTGGATGTTCTCGCCGGCGACATCGTCGTTGAAAGTGATGAAGCTGGTGTAATCGGGCTTGCCATGATGGCTGAACTCGCTCTTGAGCGGGAAGCGCTGCGGCCAGCCGCCGACGGGATACTGGCTCTCCAGCACGAAGTTCAGCGCCTTGTTCAGCGCGGGCAGATATTTCGCGTCGCGCTTCTCGACATAGAGGCGCAGCAGGAACTGCATCGCTTCGGAGGTGCCGGCATCGTCGAAGGTGGCGTTGCCCCAATAATGCTGGAATTCCTCGAGCCGCCACGCATTCTTGCCGATCGTGTCGTACCAGCGCTTCGTCGAGGCCTCGCCGGCGAAATCGCCGAAATAATGCCAGCCGCCGCTCTTCTGCTGGATCGCGATCAGCGCATCAGCGGCTTTCTTCGCCGCCTCGTAATAATAAGCGTCGCCCGTGGCATGGTACGCGTCGAGATAGAGATGCCCCATCGTCGCGGTGCCCGGCGGCTGGACCCAGATCATCGTCGGGAAGGCTTCCATCTCGCCCCAGCGCCGCGACATGTCGGGCAGATAGGACCAGACATAGCCGCCCTTGGTGGCGACCTTCTCGACCATGAAACGAGTCGCGCGCTTCATGGTCGCGGCGACTTCCGCCTTGTCGGGAGTCGCAACGGCCGGCGCGGCGATGCTCGCCACCAAAGCCCATCCCAGAAGCAACGCCCGCATGCACCCGACTCCTCGCCTGTTCTTATCAAGCGAGGCTTAGCAAAGCAGCAATGACACCGGTAGCAATTGTTGGAGTCGGCAGTGCGGCTTCACTGCGGGACGTCGAATGTATCCAGGATCTTGGCGCCAGCCATGAACACCGCGATCGGGCAGAGCACGAACAGCATCTTGCCGCCAAAGCCGGGGAAGCGATCGAGATAGTGCATCCCGCGCTCCACCGCGCCGGTGCCGAGCCCGTAGATCACGAGATAGGCCTCGAATTTGGTCTTGATCGTGAAGAGGCGGCGGACCCGATCGAACATGCCGAATATGAAGCAAGCGCCGGGCCAAGCCCGGAAATCCGCGATTCCCGCATTAACGAATATGCTTACCTGTCAATTAATTCGACAGTTCCGAGCGCTTCGAGCAGCGCGCGGCGCGCAGTCTCGATGCGGGCGACCAGCGCCGGATCGCCGATCGCACCGGCATCGATCGCCTCGGGCCAATGCGTCTCGACTACCGATGCGATCAGATCGAGCCGCGCGTCGTCGACGAGGAAGCGTGGATCGATCGTGGCGGGATCGGCTACCACGCGCAGCCGCAAACAGGCCGGGCCGCCACCATTGGCCATCGACTGGCGGACGTCGACCACCTCAACCTGACGGATCGGGCCGTTGCCCGCGACATGCGCCTGAAGCCATGCCCATACGCTCGGCGTCTCGCGGGTCTCCTCGGGAACGATCAACGCGGTTTCGCCCGAGGGCAGGGTCACCAGCTGGGCATTGAACAGATAGGAGGCGATGGCGTCGGCGAGGCTGACCTGATCGGCGGATACCTCGACGATCTCGACCTCGGGCAGCGCAGTGCGGAGATCGTCGTAGAAACGTTCCTTGTCGGCAAAGGCATGCTCGTGCGCGAACAGCACGCGGCCATTGGCGACTGCGACGACGTCGTTGTGGAAGGCGCCGGCGGCGATCGCCTCTTCCGATTGCTGGACGAACAAGGTGCGGGCCGGGTCGAGGCCATGACGTCGCGCGACGGCGTAGCTAGCGTCCGGGTGCTGGCGGGCAGGGTAGGGACCGCCGCTGATCCCATAGACGAATACCTCCACACCGGGCGCATCGTGCGCAGCGGCGAGGCGCATATGGTTGGCCGCGCCTTCGTCGCCGAAGGGCGGAGGGACGGGCGCGTGCACCGCGAAAGCGGGGTTGGCGAAGGCCAGGCGGAGTTGCGCCAGCGTGCCGGGCCCTTCGTGGCTGCGATGCGGCATCGTCGCGAGATTGGCGACGGTCAGGTGGCAGCGCCCGTCGGCGGTATCGGGCGCGGGCGAGACCGTCGCGGCGTTGGCGGCCCACATCGCCGATGCCGACATGGCCTGCGCCTGCAGATGTGGAGCGGCGGTGGGATAATCGGTGGCGAGGCTGGCCAGCCAGCGATGATCGGGGCGCAGATGGGGCAGCAGGATCCCCTGCGCCAGCCCGAGGCGCAGATTCGCGCGCATTTTTGCGATCCCCTGCAGCGCTGCGGCGCGCGGGTACGCGGTCAGTCCGCGGTTGCGCGTCGCGGCGAGGTTGCCGGGGCTGAGGCCGGCATAATTGTGGCTTGGGCCGATGATGCCGTCGAAGTTGATCTCAACGAGCATCGATCTCACCGCGCGACATGGAGCACTTCGTCGCCTGCCGACACGCCTAGGATCGCCGCCGAGCCCGGATCGATCGTCACGCCGTCTTCGGACACCGTCGCCTTGCCGAAACACACCTGGAAGTTCGCCAGCCGCCCGGATGCGAGCATCACGGGCTCGCCGCCTGCCGCGATTTGAGTCACCCTCGCGGATTTCGCGTCGCGCACGGTGCGGACCAGGTCGGTACGGGCGGTCATGGTCGGGCCGCCGTCGAAGATGTCGATATAGTTCTCAAAGGCGAATCCCTCGCTTTCGAGCATCCGCATCGCGGCGCGGCCCGAAGGATGGGGCAGGCCGATTACCGAACGTGCGCTCTCCTGGAGCATCGCAGTGTAGATCGGATGCTTGGGCATCAGATCGGCGATGAACTGGTTGCCATGGATAGCGTTGAATTCGTCGGCCTGCTGGAAGTTCATCCCGAAGAATCGTCCCGCGACGCCGTCCCAGAAGGGGGAGCCGCCCGCTTCGTCGATCACGCCGCGCAATTCGGCCAGCACCCGCTCGGCAAAACGCGCGCGGTGCCGGGCGATGAACAGATAGCGGCTGCGGGCGAGCAGCATGCCGAGCCCGCCGGCGCGTTCATTGGGGTGGAGGAACAGTCCGCCGACTTCACTACTACCCTCAAGGTCATTGACCAAGCTGAGGATTTCAGCGCGAAAAGTTCGGTTGAGCTCCTGGCTGTGCTTGGTCACCGTGCCTATGCGGTAGCTGTAAAAGGGCCAGTGCTGGCCGACATGCGTGAAGATCTGACAGGTGCCGCGGACCTCGCCGGTCTCGGCATTTTCGAGCACCAGCACGAACAGATCGTCGAACAGCCCATCCTCGTCGCGGGCAAAGGCGGCGTGGCTGCGGACCAGCTTGGCACGCAGCGCATCCTTTTCGGGAGGCAGGTTGGTGAAGCCGCCGCCGGTGAGCTTGGCCATCTCGTAGAGCGGCTGGAGGTCCTCGTCGCGCGCGGCGCGGATGCGGAAGCTCATGCGAACGCACCATTGGCGATGCGCAGGATCGTGACGGCCGACAATGCGGCGCGTTCGGGCAGGCTTTCGGGGATCAGAAATTCCTCCGCTGAATGAATGGCGCCGCCGCGCGCGCCCATCGTGTCGACCACGGGGACGCCGCAAGCGGCGATGTTGTTGCCGTCGCAGACACCGCCGGTGTCTTTCCACGCGACCGGAATGCCGAGATCCGCGCCCGCGTCGCGCACCAGTCCGAACAGGCGTTCGGCGCTGGAATCGAGCGGCTTGGGCGGGCGATTGAAGCTGCCATGGACTTCGACGCGGACGTCGTGCGACGCCATGACGTCACTCGCGGCACGCTCGATCGCGGCCTTGGCGATGGCGATGCTCCATTCGTCGCGCGGACGGAAGTTGATGCGCAGGATCGCGAGGTCGGGGACGACGTTGTTGGGCCCGCCGCCGTCGATCCGCGCCGGATTGACTGTGAGACCCGCGGTCTTCGCCTCGGCCAGCCGCACCGCCAGCGCCGCCGCGGCGACCAGAGCGTTGCGGCCATCGTCGGGGTTGCGCCCGGCGTGCGCGCTGCGGCCATGGACGACGAGCGAGAAATTGCCGGTGCCGCCGCGCGCGCCGGCCAGCGTGCCGTCGGGAAGGGCGGGCTCATAGGTCAGCGCCGCGACCTTGCCGCGCGCGGCGCCCTCGATCAGCGCACGCGAGGAGAAGGAGCCGGTCTCTTCGTCCGAGTTGATCAGCACCTCATAGCCCAGTTGTGCGGTGAGCGGGCTCGCCTCGACTGCCTCGAGCGCGGCAAGCATCAGCGCGAGCCCGCCTTTCATGTCAGCGGCGCCGGGGGCGTTGAAGCGGCCGTCGTCGAGCCAGCGACCGGTCTGGAAAGGGTGGTCGGCACCGAACACGGTGTCCATGTGACCGGTGAGCAGCATCTGGATCGGTGCCTCGGGGCGCACCGCGAGATGGAGATGTCGGCCATGCCCGATCGACTCGACGCGGCCGTCCGACGTCATGCTCTCCGCCGGGGCGGGATCGACCAATGCGAGATGCCCGGGGAGCGCGGAGAAGGCGTCGGCCAGCGCGTCGGCGATCGTCGCCAGTCCAGCGAGATTGCGGGTGCCGCTGTTGATCGCGGTCCAAGCCTCGGTCCGCGCGAGCATCGGCGCCTGCGCCACACGCTCGACTGCCGCCTGCTCGATGCTGGAAAGCCCGGTCATCCCCGGCTCGTAGCGCGAAATATTATTGCCGTCATCCCGGCGAACGCTGTGCTCTCATGCACGCCGGGCATGGATGACCCCCTAATCCTCCCTCGCTTTAGCGGGGGAGGGGGACCACGAAGTGGTGGAGGGGGCGTAGCCGCGGGCGATGTACTTGCGGCCAAGCCCCCTCCGTCGCCTTCGACGCCACCTCCCCCGCTTCGCGAGGGAGGATTTACCATGCCCTCAGAAATCGACGACTAATGCCGCGCGGCTGGTGGTGTCGGTGGTCTGGCGCCCGATCGGCGGGGTGCTTTCATATTGCAGCGTGTACGAGAATTGCGCCGAAAAGGGCCCGAACAGCTTGGCCAGCAGCGCCGAGCGGCTCGATACCGTGCTGTTGGCGTCCTGCAGATAGGCCGAGGCATTCTGCGTCACCGAAATGCTCGGCGAAAGCTTCAGCCCGAAATCCATGCTGCCGCGCGCCGCGAGATTGCTCTCCGTCTTGTCGTCGATGAAGCGGGTGAGGCGGTATGCCGGTCCGAGTTCGAGATCGAGCTTTACCTTGGGCGACTTGATAGCACTGTAGCCTGCGCCGCTCGACAGCGAAACGCGGTCGTAGAAGCCCGAAAAGCGGTCGCTCTCATATTGCGCGGCGCCGTACATGTAGGCGCGGTCGTCGAACTTCCAGTTGGGCTCATAGGCGGCGAGATAGCGCTCGCGCGTGACCAGGCCGAGGCTCTCCTGATAATCGGCCTGGAGGCGCAGTTTGTGGCGCCACTCGAGCGCCTCGCGCTTGACTTCGATCGCGGCGGTGAGCCCGACATTCTCGGTATTGCCGGTGCTCATATAGCCGCCCAGCTCGGCGCGGCCCTTCACCAGATCGAAGAAATCCGCCTCGCGGATTTTCTTGTTGGCCTGAGCGAGACGATCGTTGCGCCAGTCCGTCGCGGTCTTGACCACGAGGTCGGCGCTCGCCGGATCCGCGTTCCTGGCATATTTGACGATGACCGCGACGTCACCCTCGCTGCCGGATTGCATCGCGGCATCGAGCATCGACTTGATCGTCGGCGGAATGACGGGATCTTCGGCTGCGGTGTTGGCCAGCAGCAGCGGCAGGGCGAGGAGCAGGGCACGCATGCAGCCCCCCTAGTCAGATTAATAGGGCATCAAAAGGGCAACGCGCGACGGATTGATCGTTACGCCGGACGAATCGTTTCCAGCTCTTTCGCGAAAATTTCGAGGAGCTGGCGATAAAGGTCTCGTTTGAAAGGGACGATGATGTCCGGCAGCTCGGCGGGGTCGGCCCAGCGCCATGCCCGGAACTCGGGCTCGGCGGTGGCGATGTTGACGTGTGCGTCCTCGCCGGTGAAGCGGAACAGGAACCAGCGCTGGCGCTGGCCGCGCCATTTGCCCTTCCACACCTTGCCGACCAGGTCCTCCGGCAGGTCATAGGCGAGTTCTTCGGGGGCGGTGGCGACCAATTCGGCATGTTCGCGTGCGACGCCGGTTTCTTCCCACAGCTCGCGCCACGCGGCATCGAGCGGATCCTCGCCCGGATCGATCCCGCCCTGGGGCATCTGCCACGCCTCCAGCACCGAATCGAGCCGCTGCCCGACGAACACGCGGCCGTCGCGATTGACCAGCATCACGCCGGCGCAGGGACGATAGGGAAGGGAGGCGATATCGGTCATGGCCTGCCCCCTAGCGCGTCCGCCCGGCGCCTGTCACGCAGCCTCGATTCTCGCACCGGGACGCCTCTCGCAAAGCAGTCGTTGCAAGACCGGCGGCATTTTCTACCTTGGGCCTATCGCAAGGGAGGCGTAGAGCATTAGCAACGATAGACAAACCGCAGGAATATAGACCGGCCATGGCCACTGCCGCCCATCAGCTGACGCCCGAAGAGGCATCGGCCAATCCCGCACCTGAAGCGATCGTCGTCCGGTTCGCCGGCGATTCCGGCGACGGCATGCAGCTGACCGGGGGCCAGTTCACGCTGGCGACCGCGCTGGCGGGCAACGACCTCGCCACCTTCCCGGATTTCCCCGCCGAGATCCGCGCGCCGCAGGGTACCTTGTTCGGCGTCTCGGCGTTCCAGATCAACTTCGGATCGACCGAGATCGACACCGCGGGCGACCAGCCCGACGTGCTGATCGCGATGAACCCCGCGGCGCTCAAGACCAATGTCGAGGCATTGAAGCCCGGCGGGCTGATCATCGCCGACCAGGGCGAGTTCGGCCAGCGCAACCTCGACAAGGCCAAATATGCCGCGAACCCGCTCGAGGACGACAGCCTCGGCAAATGGCAATTGCTCAAGCTCGACATCTCGCAGCTGACCCTCGATGCCGTGAAGCCGTTCGGGCTGGGCAATAAGGAAGCGCTGCGCTGCAAGAACATGTGGACGCTGGGTCTGGCGCTCTGGATGTTCGACCGCGACCGCCAGCCGATCGTCGACTGGCTCAAGGCCAAGTTCGCAAAGGCGCCCGAGCTGGCCGAGGCCAATATCGCTGCGCTCAACGCCGGCCATGCCTATGGCGAGACCGCTGAACTGGGCGCGATGGGCATTTCGCAGCGCCACGTCGCGGCCGCGCCGTCCGAGCCCGGGCTGTACCGCACGATCACCGGCGCCGAATCGATTTCGCTAGGCCTCGTGGCCGGGGCGCAGCTGGCGGCGTTGCCGATGTTCTTCGGCGGCTATCCGATCACGCCCGCCTCGGCGATTCTCCACCATCTCGCCCGCTTCAAGGAATATGGTGTCACGACCTTCCAGGCCGAGGACGAGATCGCCGCGATCGCCTCGGCGCTGGGGGCCAGCTATGCCGGCTCGCTCGGCGTGACGTCATCCTCGGGCCCGGGCATCGCCTTGAAGGGCGAGGCGATGGGCCTTGCGATCATGACCGAGCTGCCGCTGGTGATCGTCAATTCGCAGCGTGGCGGGCCCTCGACGGGGCTTCCCACCAAGACCGAACAGTCGGACCTCTATCAGGCCGTCTACGGCCGTAACGGCGACGCGCCTATGCCCGTGCTCGCCGCACGCTCGGCCGCCGATTGCTTCGACGTCGCGATCGAGGCGGTGCGCATCGCCACGCAATATATGACTCCGGTGATGCTCCTCACCGACGGCTATATCGCCAATGCCGCCGAACCGTGGAAAGTGCCCGACATGAGCGGCTACGCGCCGTTCCCGGTGGCCTTCCACACCGAACTTCCCGCCGAGGGCGAGAAGTTCCTGCCTTATGCGCGCGACGCGAAGCTCAAGCGCCCCTGGGTCAAGCCGGGCACGCCGGGTCTGCTTCACCGCATCGGCGGGATCGAAAAGGCGCTGGGCACCGGCAATATCGATTATTCCCCCGGCAACCACCAGGCGATGACCGACGTCCGCCGCGACAAGGTGCTCGGCATCGACGTGCCCGATCAGGCCGTCGAGCAGGGCCAGCCGGGCGGCAAGCTCGTCGTGGTCGGCTGGGGTTCGACGTTCGGCCCGATCGCCACCGCGGTCCGCCGCGCCCGCGCCAAGGGGCTCGACGTCAGCCATGTCCATCTCCGCCACATCTGGCCGATGCCGAAAAATCTCGGCGATCTTTTAAGGAGTTACGAGCACATTCTCGTGCCGGAAATGAACACCGGTCAGCTCAAGACGGTGCTGCGCGACCAATATCTCGTCAACGCGGTGCCGCTCAACAAGGTGTCGGGCCAGCCTTTCACGATCGCCGAGATCGAGGCGGCGATCGCGCGCCATCTGAACAGCGACCGCGCCGAGGAACTCGGCCCGGACGACACCCAGCTGCCCAGCCCGGAGGCTGTGAATCCATGAACGAACTGACCACCATCCGCCCCAGCACCCCCAAGGACTGGGAAACCGACCAGGAGGTCCGCTGGTGCCCGGGCTGCGGGGACTATGCGATCCTCAAGGCGGTGCAGCGCACCATGCCCGAGATCGGCGCCACGCCCGAGAACACCGTGTTCGTCAGCGGCATCGGCTGCTCGTCGCGCTTTCCTTATTACATGGAGACCTATGGTTTCCACACCATCCACGGCCGCGCGCCGGCGGTGGCGACGGGGGTCAAGCTCGCCAATCCCGATCTCGACGTATGGATCATCACCGGCGACGGCGACGCGCTGTCGATCGGCGGCAACCATACGATGCATCTGCTCAGACGGAATCTGAACTGCCAGATCCTGCTGTTCAACAACGAGATCTACGGCCTCACCAAGGGCCAATATTCGCCGACCAGCCGCGAGGGCACGCGTTCGCCCTCCACGCCGTTCGGATCGGTCGATCATCCCGCCAAGCCCTGCGCCTTCGCGCTCGGCAGCGGCGCGCGCTTCGTCGCGCGGGGGATCGATGTCCACAAAAGGCTGCCCGAAGTGCTCAAGGCGGCGCATGCCCATCAGGGCGCGGCGTTCATCGAGATCTTCCAGAACTGCATCGTCTATAACGACGACGTGTTCGAGCCCTTCACTGCCAAGCCCAATGCAGTCTCCAACCAATTATGGTGCGACAACGGCAAACCCTTGCTGTTCGCGGGCGGCACCAAGGGGCTTTCGCTCGACATGGAGCGGCTGACGCTCAAGGTGGTCGACGTGGTCGACGGCGATTGGGAAGCCGCGGGCGTGATCGTGCACAACACCGCCAACCGCGCGATCGCGCATATGCTCGTCGAAATGCCGTTCGGCGCCTTCCCGATGGCTTTGGGCGTGCTCTACGACGATCCCGCGCCGACCTTCGAGAGCGCGGTGGTCGCGCAGAACAAGGCGGCGAGCGAAGGCAAGAAGCCCGACCTCCAGAAGCTCGTCGCCAAGGGCCAGACGTGGATGGTCGACAAGGCGCCGCACGCGCTCTGAGAAGTTGCTTGCCGATGCTGCCGCAGCATGCATTTAGGACGCAATGAACGCGACGACGCGGGAACGGGGGCGCGCTGAGCGAGCGACACGCGGGGGCGGCCCGCTGGCGTTGCTTGCGCGCATTTTCCATCGCCAGCTCGACCGGCTCGATCGCGGCATAGCCGAGGGCAGCCTCGAGCTGCTGCTGCCCAATGGCCGCGCGCGGCTGCTCGGCGGGCGGGTGGACGGTCCCGCTGCGGTGGTCGATCTGCGCAGCTGGCGCGCGCTGCTGCGGCTCGCGTTGAGCGGGTCGATCGGCTGGTACGAGGCGTGGGCGGCCGGGGAGTGGGCCAGCCCCGATCCGGTGCAGCTCTTCGCCCTGTTCAGCCGCAATCGCGCCGGACTGGCGCGGCCGGCACGGGCCACCGGACCCTGGCGGCTCGCCAAACGCCTATGGCACTGGCTGCGGCGCAATCATCGGGGCGGCTCGCGGCGGAACATCCAGTTCCATTATGATCTCGGCAACGACTTCTACCGCCCCTGGCTAGACGCGGGAATGACCTATTCGAGCGCGCTGTTCGCCACGGCCGGAAGCACGCTCGCCGAAGCGCAACGGGCCAAGCTCCAGGCGATGCTCGATCGCACCGCCACGGTGCCCGGCAATGCGATCCTCGAGATCGGCTGCGGCTGGGGTTCGTTCGTCGAGCTGGCAGTGAAAGCCGGGCGGCGCGTGCACGGCATCACGCTGTCGACCGAGCAAAAGGCCTGGGCCGAGGCGCGCACCGCGGGCATGGACGGCGCCAGCTTCGCGCTGACCGACTATCGCGACGTCACCGGCCATTACGACGCGGTGGTCAGCATCGAGATGGCCGAGGCGGTAGGGCGCCAATATTGGCCGGCCTATCTCGCCGCGATCGCGCGCGCGCTGAAGCCCGGCGGACGGGCGGCATTGCAAATCATCACTTTCGACGACGCGCTGTTCGAGGATTATGCCGGCAATGTCGACTTCATCCAGCGTTACATCTTCCCCGGCGGATTGCTGATCCGCGAGAGCGAGTTTCGGCGTCTTGCCGCCAACAACGGCCTCGACTGGCGCGATCAGTTCCATTTCGGGCTCGATTATGCCGAGACGCTCAAGCGCTGGCGCGAGAATTTCGAGGCAGCGGCAAGCGCCGGCCAACTGCCCGCGCAATTCGATGCGCGCTTCGTCGCTCTGTGGCGCTATTACCTGATGTATTGCGAAGGCGGATTTCGCGGCGGCGGCATAGACGTCGTCCAGGCGACGCTGGTCAAGGAGGGGTGATGAAGATCTGGATGCTGGCGGGTGCGCTCGCGCTCGCAACGATGGCGGGTGCCGCGACGGGGCAGAGCGCTCAGGACACCAATAGTCTCCGCAAGATCGGTGCCGAAGTGCTGTTCTGGAGCCAGGCCCAGCGTGACGCTAATTTCCCCCACATGGAGAAGATCTTCCCCGGCCATGTCGTCAAGGCCGGCGGCAAGGTCCGTGCGCTCCCCGCGGGCAAGCCGCTCGGAATGTCCGACGCCGAGCTGGACGCCTTCATCGCCAGCCAGAACATTTCGGGGCTGATCGTCCTGCAGGACGGCAAGATCCGGCTCGAACGCTATGCGCGCGGCTATGGCAGGGAAGGGCGCTGGACCAGCTTCTCGGTCGCCAAGTCGTTCACCTCGACGCTGGTCGGCGCGGCGATCAAGGACGGCTACATCAAATCGGTCGACGAACCGGTGACGAAGTACATCCCCGAGCTCGCCGGCAGCGGCTATGATGGCGTCACCATCGCGCAATTGCTCACCATGACGTCGGGCGTGAAGTGGAACGAGGATTATACCGACGCGAAGTCGGACGTCGCTCGGATGTTCCTCGAGGCGGTGCCGGCGGGCGAGGACCCCACGGTCTATTACATGAAGAAGCTCCCGCGCGAGACCGCGCCGGGATCGAAATGGGTCTACAAGACCGGCGAAACCAATCTGATCGGCGTGCTGGTGATGCGCGCGACGAAGAAGCCGCTCGCCGACTATCTCAGCGAGAAGGTCTGGCGGCCGTACGGGATGGAGCAGGACGCCTTCTGGATGGTCGACCCGTCGGGGCATGAGGTCAGCGGCTGCTGCCTGTCGGTGTCGCTGCGTGACTATGCCCGGATGGGGCAACTCGCGCTGGAAGGCGGCAAGGGCGTAGTGCCCGCCAACTGGTTCGCCGACTCCACGCGCCCGCATGCCGATATCGGCGTGCCGGGCCGCGGCTATGGCTATCAATGGTGGACCTATCCGCAAGGCCGCTTCGGCGCGCAGGGCATTTTCGGCCAGACGATCCGGGTGGATCCGAAGACCAAGACGGTGATCGCAGTGTCGGCGGCGGCGGACAAAGCTAGCGACCGCGACTACGGGCTGGCGAGAACGGCGTTCCTCGACAAGCTTTTCGCGGCGACGGCCAAATAACCAGCCCTCATGTCCCCCTCCCGCAAGCGGGAGGGGAGCGATACGTCGCCCGTCTGTCCTTTGCGGTTCTACTCCACCCGCTCGAAATGCCCGGTCTCGAACCCGGCAACCGCCAGCGCCACGATCCGCTCCGCCACCATTTCGGGCGGCTTCACCGTCGTCGCGTCCTCGCCCGGAAAGGCGCGGGCGCGCATCTTGGTCCGGGTCGCGCCGGGATCGACCACACCAACGCGCACGCCGCTGATATGGCGGACTTCCTCGCCATAGCTGAGCAGCAGATTCTCGAACGCCGCCTTGGAGGCGCCATAGGTGCCCCAATAGGCACGCGGCGTCCGTCCGACACTTGACGTCACACCCAGCACGCGCGCCCGCTTCGCTGCCTTCAGCAGCGGATCGAACGCCGCGAGCATCGCCGCCTGCGCAGTGACGTTGAGCGTCAGCACTTTGGCGAATTCCTTGAAGTCGATCGCGGGGACGGCGCTGAGGCTCCCCAGCGACGCGGCGTTGAGCACGAGCAGGTCGAGTGCCTTCCAGCGCTCGGACACGGCAGCGGCGAGCCGCGCGACGCTCTCATTCTCGGTCAGGTCCATCGGCGCGATCGTCGCCGAGCCGCCCGCTGTGTAGATCGCCTCCTCGACTTCCTCGAGTCCGCCGGCGGTGCGCGCGGTCAGCACGACGTGCGCACCGGCCTTGCCCAGAGCAAGCGCTGTTGCGGCACCGATGCCGCGGCTTGCGCCGGTGACGAGCGCGACTTGGTCGGCGAGGGGCTTGTCGGTCATTCGAACTCCGGGTGAATCAGGTCAGCCGACCCGTTCCTCCAGAAGCGCGAACTGGTCAACCGGCTGGAGCTCGTCCTGGTCGGTGAGCGTGGTCGGATATTCGCCGGTGAAGCACGCGTCGCAATATTTGGGGTGGATATCGGCGCGGTGCGCCTCGCCCAGCGCCTTGTACAGCCCGTCGATCGAGATGAAGGCGAGGCTGTCGGCATGGATGAAATCGGTCATCCCGCCCACGTCGAGCTTGGCTGCGAGCAGCTTGGCGCGTTCGGGCGTGTCGACGCCGTAGAAGCACGAATGCCGCGTCGGCGGCGAGGCGATCCGCATGTGCACTTCGGCGGCGCCCGCTTCGTGCATCATCTGGACGATCTTCAGGGACGTGGTGCCGCGGACGATCGAATCGTCGACCAGCACGACGCGCTTGCCCTTGATCAGCTCGCGATTGGCATTGTGCTTGAGCTTGACGCCAAGGTGGCGGACCTTGTCGCCCGGCTGGATGAAGGTGCGGCCGACATAATGCGAGCGGATGATGCCGAGCTCGAACGGAATGCCGCTCTGCTGGGCATAGCCGATCGCCGCGGGCACGCCCGAATCGGGAACGGGGACGATGAGATCCGCCTCGACCGGCGACTCGATCGCCAGCTGCGCGCCGATCGCCTTGCGCACCGAATAGACCGAGCGATTGTCGCTGATCGAATCGGGGCGTGAGAAATAGACATATTCGAAGATGCAGGGCCGTGATGCCACCGGCGGGAAAGGCTTGTGCGAGCTGATCTCGCTGCCCTTGACGATCACCAGCTCGCCTGGCTCGACGTCGCGGACATATTCGGCGCCGACCACGTCGAGCGCCACCGTCTCCGAGGCGAAGATGATCGAATCGTCGAGCTTGCCCATCACGAGCGGGCGGATGCCGAGCGGGTCGCGACAGGCGATCATGCCCTCCGGAGTCATCACGATCAGCGAATAAGCGCCTTCGACCTGCTTGAGCGCATCGATGAACCGATCGATCAGCGTGCGATATTGCGACGTGGCGACGAGGTGGATGATCACCTCGGTATCGCTGGTCGACTGGAAGATCGCGCCGCGCCGGACGAGATCGCGCCGCAGTCGCATCGCGTTCGAGATATTGCCGTTATGCGCCACCGCGAAGCCGCCGCTCGCCAGCTCGGCGTAGAGCGGCTGGACGTTGCGGATCGCAGTGTCGCCGGTGGTGGCATAACGGACATGGCCCGCCGCGGTATTGCCGGAAAGGCTGCGAATCACGTCGTCGCGGTCGAAATTGCCCGCGACATGACCCATCGCGCGATGGGTGTGGAACTGGTGGCCGTCCCAGCTGGTGATGCCGGCCGCCTCCTGGCCGCGGTGCTGGAGCGCGTGGAGCCCCAACGCCACGAGCGCGGCGGCGCCCTCGGAGTTGGAAACACCGAAAATGCCGCACTCTTCGCGCAGCTTGTCGTCATCGAACGGGTGTGTGGTAAGCATCAGCCCTCAAGGGGGTTGGGAACTCTTGGCCCCCATATAGGCACTTCGCCGCGATTTGTCGCCGGTTTGTCACAAGGAAATGAACCGCGGGGCTGTTTCGCCGGTTTTTCAAGGCGAAAGGAGCTTCCCATGCCAAAGGATCACGGATCGCAGATCAAGAACGACGAACTCTACGAGAAGCTGCGCGACGACGGCGCCTCGAAGGAAAAGGCGGCGCGAATCGCCAACGCGGAAGAGGCGGGCACGCTCGACAAGGGCGGCACCCATCTCGAGAACCGCAGCAAGGACGAGCTTTACGACGAGGCGAAGGAGATCGGCATCGAGGGCCGCTCGAAGATGGACAAGGACGAGCTGATCGGCGCGATACGCGGGCATTGACCTTCCGTGAGGCGGGCCGCAGCCCCGAGCTTCAACCGTCACCCCGGCCTTGGGCCGGGGTCCACCGGGAGGCGGGCGGTGACCTTGAGCCTCTATGGCACCCGGCGTGGTTGCGTGGACCCTGGCACAAGGCCGGGGTGACGAAGGGGAGGGCAGGCGCTACACCTCGTGCGTGACCGATCAACGCGACACGGGCCTGACGCTCGACCCCAAATATGATTCCGCCGGCCTGATCACCGCGGTCGCGACCGACGCTGCGACCGGCGAATTGCTCATGCTCGCGCACATGAACGCGGAGGCGCTCGCGGCGACCCTCGCGACCGGCGAGGCGCATTTCTGGTCGCGCAGCCGCGGCCGCCTCTGGAAGAAGGGCGAAACCTCGGGCCATGTCCTGCGCGTGGTCGAAGCGCGGATCGATTGCGACCAGGACGCTTTGTGGCTCAAGGTCGAGGCCGCCGGCCCTGCTTGCCATACCGGTGAGCGCAGCTGCTTCTTCCGCCGCATCGAGGACGGCAGGCTGGTGCGCGACGCATGAGGGCGGCGCTAGCGCTGCTCCTGCTGGCCCTGGCCGCCTGCTCGGGTGGAAAAGGGGGCAATTCCCAGCAACCGCAGGACCTCGAGACCGCGGCGATCGAGCGGGGTCTTGTCCGCGATCCCGACGACAGCGACCTCACCGGCCTCTACGCCCGCGACACCGATCGGATCTGCGTCGTCCGCTCCGGCTCGGCCTACCGTATCGGCGCTTATGTCGATTATGGCGATCGCATCACTTGCAGCGGCGCAGGCACTGTCGAGCGAAGCGGCGAGACGTTGCGGATCGAACTCGGCAAGGACGGGTGCAATTTCGACGCGCATTATGACGGCGACCGAATCAAATTCCCGGGCGCGCTCCCAGACGCATGCAAGAAGCTCTGCGCGCGCCGCGCGTCGTTCACCGGGCTCGAAGCCACGCGGCTGAGCGAATCCGCTGCCGAAGCCGCCGCGATGCGCGATGCTGCCGGGCGGCGGCTGTGCGGGGATTAGCTGCACGGCAGGGGAGGTTGCCCCCATCCGCTGCCGCTCCTAAAGCCCGCGCATGGCCGATCCCTTCTACATCTCGACAGCAATCCACTATCCTAATGGCCGTCCGCATATCGGCCATGCCTATGAGATGATCGCCGCCGACGCGATCGCGCGCTATCAGCGCCAGCACGGCCGCGACGTCTTCTTCCAGACCGGCACCGACGAGCACGGCCTCAAAATGGTCAAGACCGCGCGCGACCGCGGCATCGAAGCCCGCGAGCTGGCGGATGAAATGTCCAGCTATTTCCGTGAAATGGCAGACGTTCTCGATATTTCGTACGATCGTTTCATCCGTACTTCCGAGCCCGAGCATTATGCCGCGAGCCAGGCGATCTGGCAGGCGATGGCGGACGCCGGCGACTTGTATCTCGATCGCTACGAGGGCTGGTATTCGGTTCGCGACGAGGCGTTCTACGAAGAGAAGGAACTGACCGAAGGGGAAGGGGGCGTGAAGCTCTCGCCGCAGGGCACCCCGGTCGAATGGACCGCCGAGGAAACCTGGTTCTTCAAGCTCTCGAAATACCAGCAACCCTTGCTCGACCTCTACGCGGCCAACCCCGATTTCATCCGCCCGGAATCGCGCCGCAACGAGATCCTGCGCTTCGTCGAGGGCGGGCTGGTCGATCTCTCGGTCAGCCGCACCAGCTTCGATTGGGGCGTGCCGGTGCCCGGATCGCCCGATCACGTGATGTACGTCTGGGTCGATGCGTTGACCAACTACATCACCGGCGCCGGCTATCCGCACGACGTGCCGCGCTTCGAGAAATTCTGGCCCGCCGATATCCACCTGATCGGCAAGGACATCGTCCGCTTCCACGCGGTCTATTGGCCCGCTTTCCTGATGTCGGCCAATCTGCCGCTCCCGAAACAGGTGTTCGGCCACGGTTTCCTGCTCAACCGCGGGGAAAAGATGTCCAAGTCGGTCGGCAACGTCGTCGATCCGATGGAACTCGCCACGCTCTACGGCGTCGACGCCCTGCGCTATTTCCTGCTGCGTGACGTCAGCTTCGGCAATGACGGCACGTTCAGCGACGAGGCGATCGTCACGCGGGCGAACGCCGATCTCGCCAATAGCTTCGGCAATCTGGCCCAGCGCGTGCTCGCCTTCATTGCCAAGAATTGCGAGGGCCATGTGCCCGAGGGCAAAGCGGAGGAGGCCGACGCCGTCCTTCTCGCCGAAGTCGACGTCGCCTGCGCCGCTTTCCGCACTGCGTTCGACGATCTCGCGCTCAGCCAGGGCGTGGAGGCGTGGATGACCGGCGTGTTCGCCTGCAACCAATATATCGATGCACAGGCCCCCTGGGCGCTGCGGAAGACCGATCCCGAGCGGATGAATGCGGTGCTCCGCACCTTGCTCCGTGCGATCCGCCACCTCGCGACCACGATCCTGCCGGTGATCCCGACCTCGGCGGGGAAGATGCTGATCCAGCTCCCCTCGGCCGACGACGAGGACTTCCGCATCGCCGCGCCAAGCCCCATCTTCCCGCGACTGGAATTGCAGGCGAGCGACGCGTGAGACTGGCCGACAGCCATTGCCACCTGATCTACAAGGGCCTCGGCGAGCAACAGCCCGAAGTGCTGGCGCGCGCCCGCGACGCCGGCGTGGTGGCGATGCTCAACATCTCGACACGCGAGAACGAGTGGGATGACGTCATCGCCGTGGCCGAGCGCGAGGCGGACGTCTGGGCCAGCGTCGGCATCCACCCGCACGAAGCCGACCAACACCCGGATGTCGACACCGCCAAACTGGTCGAGCGCGCCCGGCACCCGCGCGTCGTCGGCATTGGCGAGAGCGGCCTCGATTATTATTACGACCATTCGGACCGTGACCGCCAGCGCCACAGCTTCCGCGCGCATCTCGCCGCTTCGCGCGAGACCGGCCTTCCGATCATCGTCCATACCCGCGATGCCGAGGCAGACACCGCCGAAATCCTGCGCGACGAGATGGGGAAGGGCGCCTTCCCCGGTGTGATCCACTGCTTCACCGCGAGCGGCGAATTCGCCGATATCGCGCTGGAGCTCGGGCTCTACGTCTCGATCTCGGGGATCGTGACCTTCAAGAATGCGCGCGACCTGCAGGAAACCGCCGCCCGCCTCCCGCTGGACCGCCTGCTGATCGAGACCGACGCGCCGTTCCTCGCTCCGGTTCCCCATCGCGGCAAGACGGGTGAGCCCGCCTTCGTGGCCGACACGTGCCGCTTCCTCGCCCAGCTACGCGGCGAAGACCCCGAGGCGCTGGCGGAAGCCACTCGCCAGAACTTCCACAAGCTCTTCGCCAAGACGCTGGCGTGAGTCCCAAGGCCCTCCAAACCCCCAACTGTCACCCCGGCAGACGCCGGGGCCCAGCATGGGCTCACACGAAGGCACGAAGGCACGAAGAGAGTAGAAAGGGGGTCACGCGGAGGCGCGGGGGCGCGGAGATAGGGCTGCGCTGCGCGAGAAGGGGCGCCGCGTCGGCGGCGGGACATTCTGAAAGCCTTGAGCGAACGCCGCTAGCGCAGCAGTCTACAAGCTCCGCGCCTCCGCGCCTCCGCGTGAACCCCTTCTTCTTTGCGCCTTTGCGTCTTCGTGTGAGCCAAGAATGAAGATCCGCATCCTCGGCTCGGGCACTTCCTCCGGCGTGCCGCGGATCGGCAACGATTGGGGGGCATGCGACCCCCACGACCCGCGTAACCGCCGCACCCGCGCCTCGGTGCTCGTCACCACCGAAACCACCACGATCCTCGTCGACACCAGCCCGGATATGCGCGCGCAGCTCCTCGCTGCCGATATCTCCGATGTCGACGCCGTGATCTGGACGCACGATCATGCCGATCACGCCCATGGCATCGACGATTTGCGTCAGCTCATGCATGCCCGGGGGGGCGAACCGGTGCGCGGCTTCGCGCGGCCCTTCACGCTCGAGCAGCTCCAGACCAGGTTCCATTATGCCTTTTTCGGCCGGGCGCTTTATCGCCCGACTGTCGATATCGCGCTGCTGCCCGACGCGTTCACGATCGGCGACATCCGGATCACCGTGACGGACCAGCCGCACGGCGGCATCACCTCGGCTGGCCTGCGGTTCGATAATAACGATAAATCAATAGGTTATGCTACAGACTTCCATGAAATGACGAGCGAAATGCGCGCGCTCTATACCGGGCTGGACGTATGGGTGGTCGATGCGCTGCGCCGCGCGCCACATCCGACGCACCCGCATCTCGCCGAGGTGCTGGAATGGATAAGGGAGTTGGGCCCGAAACGCTCCGCGCTGGTTCATATGGATCATTCGATGGACTATGTCGGTCTTGCCGCCGAGCTGCCCGAAGGGATCGAGCCAGGCTATGACGGGCTGGAGATACAAGCGTGAGTTCCTCCTGGGACACGATGGACCTGATCTGGCTGGTGGGCGTGCTCGTGCTCGTCCTCAGCGCGCTTTCGGTGCGGAAACTATCGTTCGGCTTCGTTGTGCGCTCGCTGGTCAGCTGGGCATTGATCATCGGGCTGACCGTACTCGCGGTGGCGCATCGTCATGAACTCGGCGCACTGTTCGCGTCGGCTTCGGCCAAGCTCGGGATCGACGATCAGCAGGTCGACGGCAAGACCGTGCGCATTCGCATGGCGCCCGATGGGCATTTCTGGGCACGCGTCGAGCTGAATGGAGTCGAACGGCGCATGCTGATCGATAGCGGCGCGACGATCACTGCGATCTCGGATCGCACCGCGGCGGCGGCGGACATCAAAGCGGGCAATGGCCTGCCGGTGATCATCGAAACCGCCAATGGCAGCGTCGCCGCGCGCCGCGGCAATATCCAGCGGCTCGCGATCGGGCCGCTCGAAACCGAGGATCTCGGCGTGGTGGTCTCGGAGAATTTCGGGGACCTCGACGTGCTGGGCATGAACTTCCTGTCGCGGCTGCACAGCTGGCGTGTCGAGAACAAGACGTTGATTCTCGAGCCCAAGGCCGGCGCGAGCGACGAAGGCAGCGACGCCACGACTGCGCCGGCGGATTCCGCGCCTCGGCGCAGGCGGCAGAGCGGGGATGACGAAACCTGAGCCGCAGCCTCGTCTATATTTAACATAATGTATATTATCGTTCTTATATTCTCATCAATGGCGCACCGCGCGAGCCCACTCCTCACCCGGTTCGAACACGACTTACGCCGCGATGGCTCTTCTCACACGCTGATCGGCCGACGACCAGTTCACGGCTTTCATGAATGCGTCGACATAAGCGCCCGCTTTGGCGCCATAATCGATCGCATATGCGTGCTCGTACATGTCGAGCGCCAATATGGGCGTTGAACCGGCAAGTGTCATCGTATGATCCGCCGCCCATTGATTGACGAGACACCTGTCGCGATGGCTCCAGACCAGCAGAACCCAGCCCGATCCGCCGCCCAGCGCCTTTCCCATGCCGGCGAACTCCGCCGCCCATCGGTCAAAGCTGCCGAAGCTCTGTTCGATCAGCGTCGAGAGCGGCTCGCCCGGCGGTGACGGCTGGCCCAGGCTGGCGAAATAGAGTTCGTGAAGAATCATCGAATTCCAGGCGATCAGTTCCTCGCGCTTCAATCCGTTGATCGTGAAACCGGGAGTCGTCGCGGGATCGAGAGCGGCGAATTGCGTCGCGATCGATCCCAGCCGCTTCACCGCGCCGACATAGTTGTTGTCGTGGTGGCTCACGAGGAGCTTTTCGGACAAGCCGGCGATCGACCCCGGTGCGAAAGGCAAAGGCTGCGCGGTGAAGCTCCTGGCAGGCGGCGCAGATCTGGACGCCTGAGCAGCGGCGGCGATGTTGGGCAGGCTGCTCGCCGCGCCCGTGGCTGCCGCCACCGCAATCAGTCCCCGTCGGTCGATCTGCGTCATTCTGTCCTCCCATCCCGTCGATGCGTCTGTCAGCCGATGAGCCCCGCGAGATGCAGGGCTACGCCGACGGCTGAAGTCGTCGCCAAAGTGACGAGCACTCCGGCATTGAAGCGGAAGATCGCGATGGCCGCGGCTGCCGAGAGCGCCAGCGCCCAGAGGTCCACGCTCGCGACGATCGGCATGTCGAAACGCACCGGGCCCGCCGCGAACGGTATGACCTCCCGGAAGATGCTGTGGATCGCGAACCAGATCGCTAGGTTGAGCACGACGCCGACCACCGCCGCGGTGATCGCCGACAACGCTCCGGCCAATGCCGCATTCCCGCGCAACCGCTCGATGAACGGCGCGCCGAGGAAGATCCACAGGAAGCACGGGACGAAGGTAACCCAGGTCGCGAGCAATCCCCCAAGCGTGCCGGCCACGAGCGGCGAAAGCAGTCCTGGATCGCGATAGGCGCCGAGGAACCCGACATATTGGAGCACCATGATCAGCGGCCCCGGCGTGGTTTCCGCCATGCCGAGGCCATCGAGCATCTCCTCGGGGCTGAGCCAATGATAGGACTGCACGGCTTCCTGCGCGACATAAGCGAGCACCGCATAGGCGCCGCCGAAGGTCACCATCGCCATCTTGGAGAAGAAGGTCGCGATCTGGCTGAACACATTGTCCGGCCCCAACGCGAGGAGCAACGCGGCCACCGGGACGAGCCACAGAGCGAGCCAGATCAGCGCCACGCGCAGCGATTGCCTCATCGTCGGGCGGGCATGCGCCGGCAGCTCCTCGCCGAGCAGGGTTTCGGAATCCGCGACGACGACACCGCCGCTCGCGCCATGTCCGCCGCCGGCGCGGAACTCCGCCCTTCCCGCCCGCCCGCCGAAATAGCCGATGAGCGCCGCACCCAGCACGATGATCGGGAACGGCACGCCGAGGAAGAAGATCAGCACGAAGGCAAGAGCCGCGAGACCCCGCATGACATTGTTCTTCAGCGCGCGCTTGCCCAGGCGCACCACGGCGTGGACCACGATGGCGAGCACCGCGGCCTTGAGCCCGAAGAACAGTGCCGACACGAAGCCCAGTGCGCCGAACAACACGTAGATCCAGCTGAGGACCATGATCGAAACCACGCCGGGAAGCACGAAGAGCCCGCCGGCGACGATGCCGCCGCGCGTCTTGTGCATCAGCCAGCCGATATAGGTGGCGAGTTGCTGCGCCTCTGGACCGGGCAGCAGCATGCAATAGTTCAGCGCGTGCAGGAACCGCTCCTCGCCGATCCAGCGTTTTTCCTCGACGAGGATGCGGTGCATCACCGCGATCTGGCCGGCGGGGCCGCCAAAGGACAAAGCGGCGATCCGCAGCCAGACCCAGAAGGCTTCGGCGAGCGATACGGCGGCGGGGCGCGGCTTCGCGCGGACGGCAGCGGCCATGGTCGCTGCGGTCACGCCCGCACCTTGGCCGGCTTGTGCGAGGTCCAGTTGTGCGTCTCGCCGCGCGCATCGCGACACCAGCGGTAAAAGGCATCGTACAGGACCATGCCCGCCTCGAGCTGCTCGAGATCGTCGGCGTAGATTCGCGACAGGCCGAGCGACGCCGCCAGCAATCCCGCGGCCTCCGGGACGATCTCCGGCCGCCCCGTATCGGCGCCGCGTACGATCGTGGCGAGATGGGCCAGCGGTTCGATGCCGCCCAGTCCGAACGCCTCCACCATCAGGTCGAAGGTGCAGCGCTCGCCGCGATGGCTCCAGAATACGCCATCGCCTTCGAGATCGAAGGCCGCACCGCCGAACTGCGCGGCCACGTCGAGCACGTCGGAGGGCGGCACGTAGAGAAACACCGCCTGCGGGTCGACGAAGCGGCGGATCAGCCATGGGCAGGCGATGCGGTCGACCTTGGGACGCGCCCGCGTAACCCAGACGGTCCTTCCGTCGGCGTTCCGGGCGGGGAGCGGCGCTTGGGGGACGAGCGGAAGCCCCTCGCCCCGCCACCCGGCAAACCCGCCTTCGAGCGCCTCTGCGGAGACCCCCGAATGCCGCAGCCAGGCGGCAGCGCCCTGGCTGGCGGACAGACCGTCATCGCAGACGACGATCACGTTGCGACCTGCGAATTGGTCGGCCCAGCCGGCAATTTCGCTCGCCCGGCGGCGCAGCGTTGCGGGAATGAAGCGGGGATCCGCCGCAAAGCTCTCGTCCGGGCGGATGTCGACGATCGCGGGCGCGTTCGCCGTGCCGACGAGACGGACGAGCTTGTCGATGGCGATCGAATTCTGAACAGGCATGATGCGTCCCTTCAAATCGAAATCAGGACGCGATGCTTCGGCTGACGCCTCGTGGGGAGACCGCATTCCCCATCTGTTCAAAGTGAGCCTGCGACTCGTCCTGTGTCAAGCGCCGCGGGCGCCTCCCTTTCTCGACGCTGTTGACCTTGCCCTTGGTTCCGGCGTTGTACCAGCTCGCGCGCTGCGAACCCCTGCGCTGCGACAGACGTCCGCGACCGCACGACCGAAGGATCGAACACATGGTCTATCTGATCTTGAAGGCGCTGATCTCGGGTGTCCTGATCGCCGCCGCCTCGACAATGGCCAGGCGCTACCCCGGTTTCGGCGCGCTGATCGCTTCGCTGCCGCTGGTGTCGGTGCTCGGCATGATCTGGCTCTGGCACGAAAAGCCCGACGCCGAGAACATGGCGCTGCACGCCGGCGCCACTTTCTGGTACGTGCTGCCGTCGCTGCCGATGTTCCTCGTCATCCCGGCGCTGCTTCGGCACGGCGTCGGGTTCTGGGTTGCGCTGGTCGCCGGCTGTTGCCTGACCATCATGTTGTATGCCGGCATGACCTGGATCGCTCCCCGGATCGGCCTGCAGCTCTGAAATCCGCCGAAATCTGGCGCTGCTCGAAACGGGTCGCGACCTTCTGTCAGCGCTTTTATCTGCGCGGATCCGTCATTCTTGCTAAAGTGGATTCGACCCGTTTCAGTCCGAGAGAGCCCCCGCCGCATGACTTCTCCGAATATCGAGCGCCTCGTCGCGATCATGGCGCGGCTGCGCGATCCGAAGACCGGCTGCGAATGGGATACGGTCCAGACCTTCGAAACGATCGCGCCCTATACGATCGAGGAAGCCTATGAGGTCGCCGACGCGATCGAGCGCGGCGACCTGGCCGAGCTCAAGGACGAGCTTGGCGATCTGCTCCTCCAGGTCGTGTTCCACAGCCGCATGGCGGAGGAAGCCGGCCATTTCGCGCTGGCAGACGTCATCACCGCGATCAGCGACAAGATGGAGCGTCGCCATCCGCACATCTTCCGCGGGCAGGCCGAGGGTGGCCATCATCTGTGGGAACAGATCAAGGCGGCGGAACGAAGCGCAAAAGGGCACGAAAGCGCACGGGCTGTAAGTGCCCTGGAGGGCGTGGCGCTCGGCCTTCCCGCCTTGCTCCGCGCCGAGAAGCTCCAGAAGCGCGCCGCGCGCACCGGCTTCGACTGGCCCGACGCCACCGGGGCTCGCGCCAAGATCGACGAGGAACTCGCCGAAGTCGAAGCCGCGGCGACGCACGAGGAGCGGGAGGAAGAGATTGGCGACCTGCTGTTCGCAATGGTCAATTGGGCACGCAAGCAAGGCGTCGACCCCGAAGCCGCGCTGCGCGGCGCCAACGCCAAGTTCGAGCGCCGCTTCAGGGCAATGGAGGCCGAGGCCGGCGAAGCGTTCGCCGGGCTCGATCTCGACGGCAAGGAAGCGCTGTGGGTCAAGGCCAAGCGCGGATAAGGCTTTCGCACCGATTGCAATGTAGGATTTCGTCTGCTCGACTGGCCGGCGCCGGCCGCAAGCCGCCGCTCTTTGACTCGTGAACCCTCGTCATCCCGGCGAATGCCCGGGCGACCAGACAGAAGCATGACATCCGTCACCCCGGCTTTCGCCAGGACGACAATGTGCGTGCGGTCTCCGTGAACGCGGAACCCGCACGCTCGCTTGTGTCAACTTCGGCTGGACTTTGTTCCCACTTCCGCTGGGAAACCGCTTCAATCCGCCCTGCGTCGCAAAACCGCGTTCTCATGTTCCGCGTTGTCCGCGTTCAGCCGTGCAGAGTCGGGAATCGACAATTGCGTGGTTCAGCGCGCCTGAACCCGGATTATCGGCAACGTACCCGGCGCAAAACGCGAATAGACCATGTTGATCGAAGCGATGTTGCGGCGCCGTCCGTTGAGCGTCTGCGGCACGGTGCAGGTGCCGGCATTGAGGATCCGGCGCACCGGGAGATCCTGGACGCCGCCATTCTGGAACCGCACGGTCAGGCGCGTGAAGTGGATCGGGCGATTGAGCGCACAGACGCGGATCTGGCGGTCGCGCATGTTGCCGCGGAGCATGATGGTGTCCCGATCGCTGCCGCGGCTCACCGTCTTGTATCCGACGGTGCGCCAGCCCGGCTGTGCCTGCGCGGCGGTGGCAGTGCCGAAGGCGGTGGCGCCAAGCGAAAGGATCGTAAGGAAGGGAAGGATCTTCATGGGCATCACTCCACATTCCCCCGCCCGCGCCGGATTTAGCACAAACGTTCCGGCATCAAAACCAATTTGGGGATGGCCGCGTCAGGCGCGGCGCGTCTCGAACCGCTCATAGTCCCGCGGCGCCATCCGCACCTCGTAGACCGATTGCTGGTCCTCGACTCGCTGTTCGAGCACCTCGCCATGCTGGTGGAGCCACGCCGCCCCCGCCCCGTCGGCCGGATCGAGCGTTATCGTGTAGCGGCGATGCCCCTCGGTCAGGCGCGCCGCGACGGTTTCGATCAGGGCGTCGACTCCTTCTCCGGTCATTGCGGAGATCGGCATCACGTCCTCGCGCTTGCCGGCATCCTCGAGCAATTGCCCGCGATGCTCGTCGTCGAGCAAATCGAGCTTGTTCCACGCCTCGAAGCGCGGCGTCGCCTCGGCCACCCCGATCTCGCCGAGCACCTTCTCGACATCGGCGCGCTGCGCCTCGCTGTCCGGATGCGCGATGTCGCGGACGTGGATCAGCAGGTCCGCCGACACCACTTCCTCCAGCGTCGCCTTGAACGCCGCGACCAGCTGGGTCGGCAGTTCGGAGACGAAGCCCACCGTGTCGGACAGGATCGCCTTGTCGATGCCCGGCAGCGAGATCTGGCGCAGCGTCGGATCGAGCGTGGCGAAGAGCAGATTCTCCGCCATGACGTCAGAACCAGTCAAGCGATTGAAAATAGTAGATTTTCCGGCGTTCGTATAACCAACCAGGGCGATGACAGGCCAAGGTGCGCGCTGGCGGCGGTCGCGGTGGAGCGTGCGGGTGCGGCTGACCTGGTCGAGCTCCTTGCGCAGCCGCGCCATCCGGTCGCGGATCAGTCGCCTGTCGGCTTCGATCTGGGTCTCGCCCGGGCCGCCGAGGAAGCCGAAGCCGCCGCGTTGGCGCTCGAGGTGCGTCCAGCTGCGCACCAGCCGGCCTGCCTGATAGTCGAGATGCGCGAGTTCGACCTGGAGCCGGCCCTCTGCGGTGCGTGCGCGCTCGCCGAATATCTCGAGGATCAGGCCGGTGCGGTCGATCACCTTGCAGCCGAGCGCTGTCTCGAGGTTGCGCTGCTGCACCGGTGTTAAGGCCGCATCGAAAACGGCGAGCTGAAGTTCCTGATCTCGAACGGTTTCTGCGATGGCATCAACCTGCCCCGATCCGATCAGCGTCCCCGGCTTGGGCTGGCGCAGCTTGACCGAAAGCTTCTCGCGCACTTCGACGCCGATCGCCGCAGCGAGGCCGGCAGTCTCCTCCAGACGCGCCTCGGCGTCGCGTGAGCTGCCGCCCATCTCGGGATAGACGACGATCGCCCGCGCGCCGCGGGAGAATTCGTCGGCGTCACGATCAAAACCGGTGGACATGGCCGTTCAATCGCCGTCGGAGGCAGTGGTTTCCTCGGCGAGGTTGAGCGGGTGTGCCGGCTGGATGGTCGACACCGCATGCTTGTAGACGAGCTGCGCCATGCCTTCGCGCTGGAGCAGCATGCAGAACAGGTCGAACGCGGCGATCTGGCCCTGGAGCATCACGCCGTTCACCAGGAACATCGTGACGTTTTCCTGCTGTTTCCGGACGGCATTCAGGAAAATTTCCTGCAAGACCGGGTTCTTGTGCTGGAATTCTCCCGCCGCTTCGAGAAGTGCGCCGAGGTCGACCGGGCCGGCGGGCATGATCGTCGAGATGGCGTGCTTGTAGATCAGCTGCGACTGGCCGTCGCGGCGGAGCAGCACCGAGAAATTGTCGAACCAGGTGACGATCCCCTGGAGCTTGACGCCCTTCACGAGGAACATCGTCACCGGCACCTTGGAGCGCCGAAGCGAGTTTAGGAAAAGGTCCTGAAGCGAGGTCTGCTTCTCGGCCATGGTGGTTTCCTTCTATTCTTGGCGGGCTCTGTCCCGCGTCGCGCCGGTTCCCGGCGTCGGAATGCCGCGCCACCCCGGCGCGGAAGTGCAGTCTATTGGTTCAGGGCGCGCGCGTCCAACCTATTCCTCGCGGGTCTCGGTGATGCCGAGCAGCTTCAATTTGCGATGCAGCGCCGAGCGTTCCATTCCGATGAAGCTCGCGGTGCGCGAGATGTTGCCCGAAAAGCGGCGGATCTGGACGCGCAGATATTCGCGCTCGAAGGTCTCGCGCGCTTCCTTGAGCGGCGCTCCCATGATCGCATTCGCGCCGACGCCGTTGCCGATATCGCCGGGCTTGCCGAGCACTTCGGGGGGCAGCAGATCGAGGTCGATCCGCCCGATCCGGTCTCCTGGGGCGAGGATCACCGTCCGCTCGACGACGTTGCGCAGCTGGCGGACATTGCCGGGCCATTCATAGCTCTGCAGCGCAACCATCGCGTCGGGAGCGACTTCGGGTGTCGGCACGCGGCGCTCGCTGGCATAATGCGCGACGAAATGCTCGACGAGCACGGGGATGTCCTCGCGGCGCTCGGTGAGCGGCGGGATCAGCACCGGCACGACGTTGAGCCGGTAATAGAGATCCTCGCGGAAGCGTCCCGCGGCGATCTCCGCCATCAGGTCGCGCGCGGTGGCGGAGACGACGCGAACATCGACCTTGACGATCCGTGTGCCGCCCACCCGGCTGAAGCTCTGGTCGGTGAGCACGCGCAGGATCCGTGCCTGCGTAGCCACCGGCATGTCGGCGATCTCGTCGAGGAACAAAGTCCCGCCATGTGCCTGTTCGAGCAGTCCAGGGCGGACGAGATCGCCCCCCTCCTCCACGCCGAACAATTCCTCCTCGACGCGCTCGGGCGTCATCCGCGCGGCACTCACGATCACGAACGGCGCTGCGGTACGCTGGCTCCAGCCATGCAGCAGCCGTGCCGCGACTTCCTTGCCCACGCCCGGGCCGCCGCTGATCAGCACGCGGCTGCCGGTCGAGGCGACGCGCTTCAACGTGGCACGCACGGTGTTGATCGCCGTCGAATTGCCGGTCAGGTCGTTCTCGCGTCCCACCGAGGCGCGCAGCGACACGACTTCGCGGCGCAGCCTTTCGGTCTCGGTCGCGCGCTCGACGAGCAACAGCAGCCGCTCGGCCTCGAACGGCTTTTCGATGAAGTCGACTGCGCCACGACGGATCGCGGCGACCGCGGTGTCGATATTGCCGTGGCCTGAGATCACCAGCACCGGGATCGAAGGATCGCGCCGCTTCATCTCGTCGAGCAATTCGAGCCCGTCGAGCCGCGAGCCCTGGAGCCACACGTCGAGCAGCACCAGGCTGGGCCGGCGCTCGGCAATGGCTTCCAGTGCCGCGTCGCTGTCGGCGGCACCACGCGTGGCGTAGCCTTCGTCCTCCAGCACGCCCGCGACCAGCTCGCGGATGTCGCGTTCGTCGTCGACGACGAGGATATCGAGGCTCATTGGGATTTTCCGGTTCTGGTAAGTGCCGCCGGCCGCGGATCGGCGGCCTCGGTCTGGGTGTCCTGGAGCGCCAGCTTCTCGAGCGCTTCGGTATCGAAACAGATGGTGACGACGGTGCCGCCGCCGTCGCGGTCGGTGAAGGCGATCGTGCCGAAATGCTCCTCGACGATCTTCTTGACGATGGCGAGGCCGAGCCCGGTGCCGCGGCTGCGCGTCGTCATATAGGGCTCGACGATACGGTCGCGCTCCACTGGCAGCCCGACGCCGTTGTCGGCCACGGTCAGCAGGATGCGATGCGTGTCCTCCCTGCGGATCGTGAGCACCACTTCGCCCTGCGGCAGCGCCTCGCCCTCCCCGCGGGCCTCGATCGCCTCGACGGCGTTCTTGATCACGTTGGTCAGCGCCTGCCCCATCTGGCGGCGATCGCTGACCAGGCTCGGCGGATCCTCGGGCGAGTCGAGCTCGAAGCGGATCGTCGGGTGCGCGACTTCGTGGAGGAACATCGCCTGGCGCGCGATGTCGAGCAGCGATTCGCGGCGGAACAGCGGCTTGGGCATGCGGGCGAAGGACGAGAATTCGTCGACCATGCGGCGAAGGTCGCCGACCTGGCGGATGATCGTGCCGGTCAATTGGCTGAACACGCCCTCCCCGCCCTCGATCTGCTTGCCGTAGCGGCGCTGGAGGCGCTCCGCGGCGAGCTGGATCGGAGTCAGCGGGTTCTTGATCTCATGCGCGATCCGCCGCGCCACGTCGGACCAGGCGGCGCGGCGCTGATCGAGCAATTGCTGCGTGATGTCGTCGAAGGTGAGCACCTGCCCCGCTTCGTCCGACGTGATCTTGACCGCGAGCGTCCGCGCCTCGCCGCCGACAGTGACTTGCGCCACGGCCTCGCGCTCGGGACTGTCGAGCAAGGCGTCGAGCTCGGGTGCGATCTCGGGGAGCGGCTTGCCCACCGATTCCTCCTCGGTCCGCCGGAGCAATGCCAACGCCGAGGCATTCATCAGCCGCACCACTCGATCGGCTCCGATCGAGATGACGCCGGCCGAGACTCCCGACATCACTGCCTCGATCAGCGCGCGCCGGCTCTCCAGCTGAGCGTTGGCGGTGACCAATGCGTTGGTCTGGCCTTGCAGCTGGTTGGTCATCTGGTTGAATGCGCCGGCGAGCACGCCAAGCTCGTCCTTCGAATTGCGTTCGGGAACGCGCGCGGTCAGGTCGCCGCCGGCCACTTGCCGCGCTGCGCCCACCAGTTCGTTTACCGGGCGTACCAGCCTGTCCGCGACGCGCAAAGCCACGAGGACCGCGATGCCCACGATCAGGAGCGCGAGGACGAGCAATGCGAGATTGAACTGGAGCTGGAGCGACCGCGATCGCGTCACCAGCGCGCGATAATCGGCCAACACCTGCGCGGCGCGCTGGGTCTGCGCCGACATTCCGCCAAGGTCGGAGGCACGGCCGGCATAGAGATAGAGATTGCTCGATCCGGGAACCCGAGTGAGCGAGCGCGTCCGGTCGCCCTGCGCCTCGACGACGCTCGCCTTACCCTGCGCCAGCTGTTTCAGCGCGTCCCGATTGATATCCTTCTCGAGGTCGCGCTCATAAGGATTGACCAGCGCGATCGTCTGGATCTGCCCGTCGGGCGAGACCGTGAAGATGATCGCTTCGGACAGGCTGCGCAGATACACCTGCGTGGCGAAGACTTGCTGAAACTTGATGCTCTCAGGCGGCGATTCGTCCAGCTCAGCCGCAACGTCGTTCGCCATGGCGACGGTCTCGCGATCGACATAGCCGAGAAGCTGCCGGTACGATTCCTGCGCCAGCGCTTGTGCATTCTCGATCATGCTCCTCGGTCGATCCGAGACCCAAAATTCGACGCCGTATTGAAACAGCAGCGACGCGATCACCGCCACCAGCAATGTCGGCACGCTCGCCAGTACCGAGAAGATCGCCACGAGACGGACGTGCAACCTCCCCTCCCCGCCGGCGGTGGAGAGGGCGGCGCGGCGGCGCGCGGCGCGGCGGCCGATCAGCACCAGCAGCGCCACGCCCGGCAGGAGGTTGGCAACGAGTAGCAACGCGACCAGCGGCGGCGAAAGCAATCGCTCAGGCGAGCGCTCGCCGCTGATCACGAAATAGCTGATGATGGCGATCGCAATCGCCGCGAAGAGCACTCCGGCCTCTACCGCGGGCGTGACGCTCAACCGCCGCTTGCGCGGTGCGGCTTCGGTCAACTGCTCGGTCACGGCATCCATCGTTGCTTGGATACAACGAGATTGTGGCCGAAAGAACACATAATTTTCGGCTAATCGTCACAAACCGTCGCTAAGCGGCACCGTCCGATCTATCCGCACCCATCTCGATCCCCAGCGTATCGAGCCGCTTGCGGAGGGTATTGCGGTTGATCCCCAGCGCCCGCGCCGCGCGGAGCTGGTTGTTCTGGTGACGCGCCAGCATCGCCTCGATCAGCGGGCGTTCGACTTCGCCGATGATGCGCTCGTAGAGGCTGCCGTCGTCGAGCGCACGCGGTTCCTCGATCGCCATCCGCTCGAGCCGGGCGCGCACCGCCGCATCGATCCCGGCGTCGCGCGACTCGGGCTGGAAGCTCCCTGCTTCGCCCAGCGCGCGGCGGATCGCATCGGCATCGATCCACTCGTCGCGGCTGAGCGCGGCGATGCGGCGCATCAGATTCTCGAGCTGGCGGACATTGCCCGGCCAGTCGAACCCTTCGAGCACCGCCACCGCGTCCTTGCCGAGCTGCTTGCGCGGCAATCCCGCCTCGGCGGCGCGATCGAGGAAATGGCGCGCGAGCAAGGGCACGTCCTGCCGGCGTTCGCGCAGCGCCGGCAGGCTTACCGGCACGACGTTGAGCCGATAGAACAGATCCTCGCGAAACTGGCCGGTCTGGACGAGTTGCGCCAGATCCTTGTTGGTCGCCGCGACGATACGGACATCGGCGCGGATCGTCCGCGCGCCGCCGACGGTGGTGAACTCGCCCGACTGGAGCACGCGCAGCAGCCGGGTCTGCGCGTCCATCGGCATGTCGCCGATCTCGTCGAGGAACAAGGTGCCTCCCGCCGCCTGCTCGAACTTGCCCGCGACGCGCGTGGCCGCGCCGGTGAAGGCGCCGCGCTCGTGCCCGAACAATTCGGCTTCGATCAGCTCGCGGGGAATCGCCGCCATGTTGAGCGCCACGAACGGCGCGCGGCGGCGCGGCCCCATGTCGTGGATCGCCTGCGCCACCAGTTCCTTGCCCGTGCCGGACTCACCCGAGATCAGCACGGTCAGGTCGTTGGAAACCACCCGCGCGATCACGCGATAGACCTCCTGCATCGCCGGCGAACGGCCGATCAGCGACGGACCGCCCCCGACTTCGGCCTCGGCCAGCTCGGTCGGCTGGCGCTGCCGCCGCGCGATCGCGCCGCGCACTGCCTGGGCGAGCACGTCGAGGTCGAACGGCTTGGGCAGATAGTCGAACGCGCCCACTTCGGTCGCGCGCACAGCCGTCGCCAGCGTGTTCTGTGCGGAGAAGACGATGATCGGCAGCTCGGGATGCTCGCTGGCGAGGCCTGCCGCCACATCGAGACCGTTGCCGTCAGGCAGGACGACATCGGTCACCAGCACATCGGGCATTTCCGATGCCAGCGCGCGGCGCAGTTCGGCGATACTCGCTGCGGTCGTCACCCGATGCCCCTCGCGCTTGAGCGCGGCGGCGACCACGGTGCGGATGGCGCTGTCGTCGTCGACGATCAGGACCGAACCGCTCACGACGCCCTCTGCAGCAGGATGCGAAACACCGTGACCTCGGGATCGCGTTCGCGGGCATATTGGACGATCCCGCCCATGTCGCGGACCAGCTTTTCTACCAAGGGCAACCCCAGTCCCTTCCCTTCCGGCTTGCCCGAGACGAACGGCTCGAACAAGTGCTCGGCGATGTCCACGGGTGCGCCGGGGCCGTTGTCGGTCACGAGGATCTCGATCGGCAGCGGCTGGCGCGGGCGGCCGGGGCCGTCGCTCACCGACATACCGTGGCGATAGGCGGTCGCCAGCGTGATCCGCGGTTCGGGCGTATCGCCCAGCGCCTCGGCGGCGTTCTTCAGCAGATTGAGCAGTACCTGCAGAAACGCGTCCGAATCGATGCGCACCGGCGGCAGCGAAGGATCGAACCGCTCCTCGATCGCCAGTCCGCGCGCAAACCCCGCCAGCGCCACCCGCCGCGCATGATCGAGCAACGGATAGACGTTGGTGGGTTCCAGCTTGAGCGGGCGCGTGTCGGTGAAGTCCTGCATCCGGTCGATCAGCGTGACGATCCGGTCGACTTCGGTGGTGATCAGCTGGGTCAGCTCCTCATCCTCGCCGCTGCTCCGGAGCAATTGGGCCGCGCCGCGGATCCCCGAGAGCGGGTTCTTGATCTCGTGCGCCAGCATCGCTGCGGCACCTACCGCCGCGCGAGCCCCGGCGGTGCGTTCGGCGCCTTGCGCCACGCGGCGCGACTGCGGTGCGTGGTGGAGTGTGACGATCCGCCAGCCGGGGTGGTCGGCGACCAGGGTCTCGACGAAATCGACGCGGATGCGTGGGCCGCGGATCGCCTCGATCTCGATGTCGAATGCCGCGAAGCCATGGCCGTCGCGGCGGTCGGCATAGTCCGCCGGCGGGAGCAGCACCGCGTCATAGGGCTGCCCCACCATCGTCGTCTCGCTGTGATTGAGCAGCAATTCGCAGGCCGAATTGGCATGGGCGATGCGCCCATCGGGATCGATCACCAGCACGGCGACGGGCAGCGCCGCGAACAGTTCGCCAAAGCCGGGACCCTTTACCGGTTCCGGCCTGGCGCGTCTCAGGCTGCCGCGCGCGAAGACCATGGCGCGTAGAATTCGGCGAGCATGTCGAGCACGATTCTCGGATCGGCCTGCTTGTTGACGCTGTTGCGGAACTCGGCCGAGCCATGGATGCCCTTGGTGTACCAGCCGATATGCTTGCGCATCATGTTGACGCCGACTTCGTTGCCATAGTGGCTGAGCGTGTCGACATAATGCTCTACGATCACGGCATATTGTTCATCCAGCGTGGGCTCAGCACGTTCCGGCTTGCCGGTCAGTGCGTCCATGACCTGTCGCAGGATCCAAGGGCGGCCATAGGCACCCCGCCCGATCATCACGCCGTCCGCACCCGATTGCACCAGCGCCGTACGCGCATCCTCGATTCCGCAGATGTCGCCATTGGCGATCACCGGGATCGACACCGCGTCCTTCACATTGCGGATGAAGCCCCAGTCGGCCGAGCCCTTGTACATCTGGTTGCGGGTACGGCCGTGGACGGTGATCATCTTCGCGCCGAGATCCTCGGCGATATGCGCGAGTTCGGGGGCGTTGAGGCTGGCATGGTCCCAACCCATCCGCATCTTGACGGTGACTGGAACCGAGACGGCTTTCACACACGCCTCGATCAGCGACGCGGCGAGCTTGAGGTCGCGCATCAGCGCCGATCCTGCGTCGCCGCTGGTCACTTTCCGGACCGGACATCCCATGTTGATGTCTACGATCGCGGCACCGCGATCCTCGCTCAGCTTCGCCGCCTCGGCCATCTCATGGGGCGTGCAGCCGACGAGCTGCATCGACACCGGATCCTCGATCGGATCCCAGGCGAATTTCTGCAGCGACTGGCGCGTCTCGCGGATCGCGGCCTGGCTGGCGACCATCTCGGTGACGTTGAGCCCCGAGCCATAGCGTCGCACGACCCGGCGGAACGGCAAGTCGGTCACGCCGGTCATCGGCGCGAGCAGCACCGGGGCTTCGACCCCGACGGGGCCGATCTGAATGGGAGCGAGTTCGCGCATGACCTGCCTGAAAAATAGGCAGCGACGCCTAGCGACACAAGCCCGGATTGGCAAGGCAGGGCTTCCCCGCTACCCGCGCCTGCATGGGAAAGACCGCTGCACTGATCGTTGCCGCCGGACGGGGCGTCCGGGCGGGAAGCGCCGTGCCCAAGCAATTCGCACGGCTCGCCGGCAAGCCGATGATAGCGCATAGCTATGCGGCACTATCGTCGCACCCGGCGATCGACGACGTGCTGGTGGTGATCGGCGAAGGGCAGGAAACGGCACTGGCCGACGCGCTGGGCGAAGTCGCCTTCGCGGTCGGCGGCGCCACGAGACGCGAGTCGGTGGCGAATGGCCTTGCGGCGATCGGTGCGGATCGCGTGCTGATCCACGATGCCGCCCGCCCTTTTCTGTCGCACGCGGTGATCGATGCACTCCTCGCGGCGCTCGATAGCCATGAAGGTGTCCTCCCCGCCCTCCCCGTTGCCGACACGCTCGCGCGCGGCGGCGAGGCGTTGGGCGAAACGGTGCCGCGTGAGGGGCTCGTCCGCGTTCAGACTCCGCAGGCCTTCCACACCGCCACGATCCGCGAAGCCCACCGCATGTGGCCCGCCGACCGCGAAGCCACCGACGACGCGCAGATGGTCCGCGCGCTCGGACGCGAAGTCGCCTTGGTCCCCGGAGACATCGCCTTGGAAAAGATCACGCACCCCGCCGATTTCGCAGCCGCCGAGGCGCGCCATGCCGCCGCGATGCAGGTCCGAACCGCGCAAGGCTTCGATGTCCATCGCTTTGCCAAGGGCGAGGAACTCTGGCTCGGCGGCGTCCGCATTCCCCATGACAAGGGCCTGTCGGGGCATAGCGATGCGGATGTCGTGCTCCACGCGATCACCGATGCGGTGCTCGGCACGATCGGCGCCGGCGATATCGGCATGCATTTTCCGCCGAGCGACCCGCAATGGGGCGGCGCCGCGTCAGCCCGCTTTCTCGAACATGCCGCGGGGCTGATCGGCGCGCAGGGTGGCATCATCGACTTCATCGACCTGACGATCATCTGCGAGGCGCCGAAGATCGGCCCGCATCGGGACAGCATCCGCGCGAGCATCGCGGCGATCCTGCGGCTTCCCGTCACCCGGATCAGCGTCAAAGCCACCACCACCGAACGGCTCGGCTTCACCGGGCGCGGCGAAGGCATGGCCGCACAGGCGATCGCCACGGTGCGACTACCTGCGGACAACGCCTGACTCGCGTTCGAAACATCTCGGTGGCACAGGGCCTCGCCATGGACACGATTCTCCCGCCCCAGCTCGTCGATGCCGCGCGCCGCGTGCTCGAAGCCAATCGCGCCGTCGGCCGCCGGATCGCGGTGGCGGAAAGCTGCACGGGCGGTCTCGTCAGTGCCGCGCTCACCGAGATCCCCGGCTCGTCCGACGTGTTCGACGCAGGCTTCGTCACCTATTCGAACGAAGCCAAGACCGAAGTGCTCAAGGTCAGCACCGACGTGCTCGAAACCTTCGGCTCGGTGTCGATCGCAGTGGCGTGGAGCATGGCACAGGGCGCGCTGAAGCGCAGCACCGCCGATGTCGCGGTGGCGATCACCGGAATCGCGGGTCCCGATGGCGGCAGCGAGAAGAAGCCGGTGGGCACCGTGGTGTTCGCGCAGGCCGAGCGCGGCGCAGATCCGCAGCACATCGTCGCCGATGCGCGCCATTTTGAAGATAACGGGCGTGCCGGCGTGCGGCTTCAGGCGGCGCTGTGCGCGCTCGAATTGCTGATGCCGGGCGCAGTCGCCTCGGAAGAACCCGCCGAATCGCCGTAAAGCCGCGCCGCGCGCTCTTCGAACGCGTTGATCATCTTCCGGAGCGCGCGATCGAACACCTGCCCCGCGAGCATCTCGAACACCCGGTTCTTGAACGCGAAGTCGACGCAGAAATCGACCAGGCATCCGCCCTTCCCGTCCGGCCGGAATTTCCAGTCGTTGTTCAGGTGCTTGAGCGGCCCTTCGAGATAGTCGACCCGGATATGCCCCGGCCGCTGCTTCTCGACGCGCGACGTGAAGCTTTCGCGCAGTCCCTTGAACCCCACGATCAGGTCCGCGACCATCTGAGTGTCGCTGTTCGAGCGCACCCGCACCGCCGAAACCCAGGGCAGGAACTCGCCATAGCGGCCGACATCGGCGACCAGATCGAACATCTGCTCCGGCGTATAGGGCAGCGCGCGCGTCTCGCTGTGCTTGGGCATCAGGCCTGAGCCGTCACCTTCGCCAGCTTGGCCGCCCGCGCGTCACGCATCTTCGCGAAATCGTCGCCTGCGTGATAGCTCGACCGCGTGAGCGGCGACGAGGCGACCAGCAGGAAACCCTTGGCGCGGGCGATCGCACCATAGGAACCGAACGCCTGCGGCGTGACGAACTCGATGACCTTGGTGTGGCGCGGAGTCGGCTGGAGATACTGGCCCATCGTCAGGAAATCCACGTCGGCCGAGCGCATGTCGTCCATCACCTGATGGACCTCGAGCCGCTCCTCGCCGAGCCCGAGCATGATGCCCGACTTGGTGAAGATCGACGGATCGAGCTTCTTGACCGTCTCCAGTAGCCGCAGCGACGCGTAATAACGCGCGCCAGGGCGGATCGTCGGATAGAGCCTCGGCACGGTCTCCAGATTGTGGTTGTAGACGTCGGGCCGCGCAGCGACGATCATCTCGATCGGCGCCTCGTGCTTGTTGCGGAAATCGGGGGTGAGGATCTCGATCGTCGTGGTCGGGTTCGACTTGCGGATCGCCTCGATCACCTTGACGAACTGCTTCGCGCCGCCATCGGGCAGATCGTCACGGTCCACCGACGTGATGACGATGTGCTCGAGCCCCATCTGCGCAGCGGCGTCCGCGACGTTCTGTGGCTCCATCGGGTCCACTGCGCGCGGCATGCCCGTCTTGACGTTGCAAAAGGCGCAGGCGCGCGTGCAGGTGTCGCCCAGGATCATCACCGTCGCGTGCTTCTTCGACCAGCATTCGCCGATGTTCGGACAGGCGGCTTCCTCGCACACCGTGGTGAGGCTCTTCGAGCGCATCAGCGCGCGCGTCGCGGCGAAGCCCTCCGAAGTGGGCGCCTTGACGCGGATCCAGTCGGGCTTGCGGACACGTTCCGGGCGCGGCAGCGGGGACATCTCGTTCATGACGGGCCAGATAGCGATGCGCGCGTGCAGGCACAACAACCGTGCAAGCATCCCTGCTTGCAGTCCGCGAACGCGAACGGGGTTCGCAAACGCCATGGAAGCGTTATGGAGCCGCCATGACCGACTTCAGCGACTTGCTCTCCGGCTATCAGCGCTTCCGCCAGACCGGATATGGCCATCAGCGTGACCGTTGGGACGAACTCTCCGAGGGCCAGGCACCCAAGGTGATGGTGATCGCCTGCTCGGACAGCCGAGTCGATCCCGCGCAGATCTTCGATACGTCGCCCGGCGAGATCTTCGTCGTCCGCAACATCGCCAATCTCGTCCCGCCCTTCGAGCTGGGTGGCGGCCGCCACGGCGTCTCGGCGGCACTCGAATTCGCGGTGACCCAGCTCGAAGTCCCCGAGATCGTGGTGATGGGCCACGGCGCGTGCGGCGGCGTCCATGCCGCGCTCACCCGCCGCTTCGAGGGCAAGGCGCCCGGCGCCGGCGGCTTCATCGCGCACTGGGTCGACATGCTGGACGAGGCGCGCGACCGCGTCGTCGCCGAACATGGCGAGGGCGAGGAAGCGATCCGCGCTCTCGAACTCGAGACGGTCCGCGTCTCGATCGCCAATCTGCGCACCTTCCCCTGCATTCCCGAGCGCGAGGCCGCGGGCACGCTCACCATTCACGGCGCCTATTTCGCGATCCGCGACGGTGTGCTCCACGTGATGGACGATGCGGGCGAATTCGCGCCGGCATGACGACTTGTGCATCGAGGTTCGCGATGTTCAACTGGCGGGATGCTGTTTTCCCTTCTTGCCCTCGCGATTCAGGTTGCCGGCGCATCCGATAATGTCGTGGCTGTCACGCAGCAGGGCGAAGGTCGATATCAGCTCATCCTGACCACTACCGAAAATGCGAAGGATGCTGCGACGAAAATGAAAGCGGCGATGGAGGATGCTTGCCGCGACACGGGGATCGCCTCTCGATCCGCCGTATTCCTAGCCATGCTAAGCGAGAAGCCGCTTCGGGCCCAGCTCAGGCAAACAGTCACCTGCAAGGCGATAAAACCCTAAAGCCCGAGCGCTTTCCTCGCCACCTTCTCCACCTCGGGATCGAGTGCCGGCGGCTCCATAGGGACCTTCGCCTCCAGCGCGTCCGCGATCGCGGTCAGCGCGGCGATCCGGCCTGCTTTCTTGTCGTTGCCGTCCACCACGATCCAGCGCGCGTGCTTCGTGTTCGTCCGCTCGAACATCTCGGCCATCGCCTCCAGATAGTCCGCCCGCTTCGCCCGGTTGCGATAGTCGTCGAGCCCCGTCTTCCAGCGCTTCCAGGGATGTTCGAGCCGATCGCGCAGCCTTCCGTCCTGCGTCTTTTGCGTCACATGGACGAAAACCTTGACCAAAGTCGCGCCGGTCTCGATTTGCTGCGCTTCGAAATCGTTGATCTCGTCAAAGCCGCGCCGCCATTCGGCCTCCTTCGCGAAGCCCTCCACCCGCTCGACGAGCACGCGCCCGTACCAGCTCCGGTCGAACACCGCGATATTGTGCTGTGCGGGCAGCCGCCGCCAGAAGCGCCAGAGAAAGTGATGCGCCAGTTCCTCGGGCGTCGGCGCCGAGATCGGCCAGACCTCGAAATAGCGCGGGTCCCATTCGGCGGTGAGCCGCTGGATGATCCCGCCCTTCCCCGCCGCGTCCCAGCCCTCGAACACGATGATCGCGCGGCGCTTGTGGACGATATGCGCGTATTGGATGTGGCTCAGTCGCTTCTGCAGTTTCGCCAGCGCCTTTTCATAATTGCCGTCGAAAGCTTTGCCGGCCTCATAGTCCGAAAGATCGATCGCCATCCCGCCTCCTGGTTCGCCGACGAACGTACAGCCGATCAGCGCGATCCCGCAATCAGGCGCGTATCGAGACGGAATGACCGTGGTGTTTCTGCCGGTGATGCAGGAGAGCATGACGCGCGGATGCAGTGCTTCTCCGCGTCGGAACCCGATTTCGGGTTGTCCGGCCTGCTATTCCTCAACAACCTCCTCTATCTGGCGGTGTTGGGGTATCTGATCCTGCTGCTCACTGGCCAAGGTACGCCCGGTCCGAACCGCTTCGGGCCTGAACCGGGGCGCATGGACTGACGATCGCTCAGCCCGCCGCCGGATCGACAGCGGCGGCGACATCCTTTTTCGCAATATCCGCCGCCACCTGCGGCGCGAGGCGGATGCTCAGTTCCTTGAGCTGCTTGTCGCTCACGAACGCCGGCGCCTGCATCATCAGGTCCTCGGCCTTCTGCGTCATCGGGAAAACGATGACCTCGCGGATGTTGGGCTCGTCGGCGAGCAGCATGACGATACGATCGACACCTGGGGCCGAGCCGCCGTGCGGCGGGGCGCCGAACTTGAAGGCGTTGATCATGCCCGCGAAATTGGTGTCCACCTCTTCCTGCGTGTAGCCGGCGATCTCGAACGCCTTGTACATGATCTCCGGACGATGGTTCCGGATCGCACCCGAGCTCAGCTCCACGCCGTTGCAGACGATGTCGTACTGGTATGCAAGGATATCGAGCGGGTCCCTGGTCTCCAGCGCTTCCAGCTCGCCCTGCGGCATGCTGAACGGGTTGTGGCTGAAATCGATCTTCTTCGCGTCCTCGTCATATTCGAACATCGGGAAGTCGACGATCCAGCAGAATTCGAAGCGGCTCTGGTCGATCAGGTCGAGCTGCTCAGCGGCGCGGGTGCGTGCGAGCCCGGCTAGCTTGGCTGCCTGCGCTTCCTTGCCCGCGGCGAAGAAGATGCCGTCGTTCGGGCCGAGGCCCATCGCCTCGGCGATCGCCTTCATGCCTTCCTGGCCGTGGTTGTTGGCGATCGGGCCGCCGAACACGCCGTCCTTCTGCGTCGCATAGCCGAGGCCCGGGAAGCCTTCCGACTGCGCCCAGCTGTTCATGTCGTCGAAGAACTTCCGGCTCTTCTCGTGCGTGTTCGGCGCGGGAAGCGCGCGGACCACGTCGCCGCCCTCGACCATCGAGGCGAAGCGGCTGAAGCCCGAGCCCTTGAAGAATTCCGATACGTCGGTGATCAGGATCGGGTTGCGCAGATCGGGCTTGTCGTTGCCGTATTTGAGCATGGATTCGCGGTACGGAATGCGCTTGAACGGCAGCGGCGAGACGGTGCGCGCCTTGCCTTCCCAATTGGCGAACTCCTCGAACACGCCGTGGAGTACCGGCTCGATCGCCGCGAAAACATCGTCTTGCGTGACGAAGCTCATTTCGAAATCGAGCTGGTAGAATTCGCCCGGCGAGCGGTCGGCGCGGGCGTCCTCGTCGCGGAAGCAGGGCGCGATCTGGAAATAGCGGTCGAACCCGGCGACCATCAGCAGCTGCTTGAACATCTGCGGCGCCTGCGGAAGCGCGTAGAATTTGCCCGGATGGACGCGGCTGGGGACGAGATAGTCGCGTGCGCCCTCGGGGCTGCTCGCGGTCAGGATCGGCGTCTGGAACTCGGTGAAGCCCTGTCCGATCATCCGCTGGCGCAGCGATGCGATGACGTTCGAGCGGAGCAGGATATTCTTGTGGAGCCGCTCGCGGCGCAGATCGAGGAAGCGATAGCGCAGGCGGATATCCTCGGGATATTCGGCGTCGCCGAACACCGGCAAGGGCAGCTCCTGCGCCGGGCTCTGCACCGTCACTTCGGCAGCGCGGACCTCGATCTCGCCGGTTGGCAGGTTAGGGTTCACCACGCTGGCGTCACGTGCGATCACCTTGCCGGTCACCGTGATCACCGATTCGGCGCGCAGCGACTCGATCACCGCGAAGGCGGGGCCGCTGACGTCGGTGACGATCTGGGTGATGCCATAATGGTCGCGCAGGTCGATGAAGACGAGGTCGCCATGGTCGCGCTTGCGATGGACCCAGCCAGACAGGCGAACTTCCTCGCCGACATTAATGGCGCGGAGCTGGGCGCAGGTATGCGAGCGATAGGCGTGCATCGAGATTCAACTTTTGCGTGAGGGATCAACAGTGGCGTGCGCTTTCCCCTCACGCACCCTTTTGTCAACCCGAAGACCAGTATATGGGCCCCCGATGCATATCCATGGTCTGATCGAGGACAGCGCCGCCCTCGCCAATCTCTGTGCGCGCTTCGCCAACAAGCCGTACATCTGCGTGGACACCGAGTTCATGCGCGAGAACAGTTACTGGCCCGAACTCTGCCTGATCCAGATCGCGGACGATGAGGAGGCCGCGGCGATCGATCCGATGGGCGGGATCGACATGCAGCCCTTGCTCGATCTGCTGGTGGACAATGAGGACGTCCTCAAGGTCTTTCACGCCGGCGGCCAGGACATCGAGATCGTCTATAACCTCACGGGCAAGACACCCCACCCGCTGTTCGACACCCAGGTAGCGGCGATGGCGCTCGGCCAGGGCGAGCAGATCGGCTATTCGAACCTCGTCGACACCTATCTCGGCATCACTGTCGACAAGGGCGCGCGCTTCACCGACTGGAGCCGCCGCCCGCTCGACAAGCGCCAGATCGACTATGCGATCTGCGACGTCACCTATCTCTCCGAAATTTTCCCGAAGATGCTCGAGAAGCTCCGGAAAACCGGCCGCGGCGCGTGGCTCGACCAGGAGATGGAACGGCTCGCCGATCCCGAGAACTACCGCAACGATCCCGATCAGGCGTGGCAGCGCGTCCGCGTCTCCAGCCGCAAGCCCGAAGTGCTCGGCCGCCTCAAGGCGCTCGCCCGCTGGCGCGAGCTCGAAGCGCAGGGCAAGGACTTGCCGCGCGGCCGCATCATCAAGGACGAGACGCTTGCCGATCTCGCCGGCACGCCGCCGCGCAAGCAGGCCGATCTCGCACGCGTCCGCGGGCTCTCCCCCGCCTGGGGTGGCAACGATATCGGCGGACGGCTGATGGCCGCGCTGGAGAGCGCCAGGCCGATGTCGACCGAGGAACTGCCTGCGCGCGACGACCGCAAGCCCGCTCTCGGCAAGGACGGCGCTCTGGTCGCCGATCTCCTCAAGCTGCTCCTCAAGATCCGCGCCAAGGAGATCAACGTCGCCGCGCGCCTGCTCGCCCGCTCGGACGACCTCGAGGCACTGGCTGCCGGCGTGCGCAAGGATCTGCCGATCCTCGAAGGCTGGCGCTTCGAACAGTTCGGCCGCGACGCACTCGAGCTCGTCGAGGGTCAGCTCGGGTTCACGGTCCGCAACGGTAAGCTCAAGATGACCCGAACCGAGGAGCCGTCATGATCCGCGCGATTCTCCCGCTCACTCTGCTGGCCACCGCCGGCTGCCACTATGACAGCGCGCCCGAAGGCCCGCCGCCTCCGCCCCCCGGCAAGTGCGTCGCCGACGGCCTGGATAGCCTGATCGGCAAGACCCGCACTGCCGCAGTCGAAAAGGAAGCGATGCGGCTCTCGGGTGCCAGGACGGTCCGCTGGATCTCGCCTGGAATGGCAGTGACGATGGATTTCAGTGAGAGCCGTCTGAACCTCGACCTCGACGACAAGGGCAAGATCGTCCGCGCCCACTGCGGCTGAGACTGCGGCAATTCCCCTCCCTCCAAGGGAGGGGTTAGGGGTGGGTAGAAAAGGTCGGGCTCGATGCCCGGTCTTTTCTTTTCGCCAACGCCCCGAAGGGGCTCGCTTCGCTCGCACCCACCCCCATCCCCTCCCTTGCAGGGAGGGGCGTGCCAGGCATCGCTAGACCTCGAGTACCGGTTCGTTGCCGAACGCCAGCGCCAGCGCCTTGTGACGCTTTTCGACTGCCTCCCCGTACAGCGCCTCGTCCTCTGGATCGAGAGTCAAGGTGAGCGTCGCCTCCAGCGCCACGCGTGATCGCCTGAGCGGCGCGGCGACGCCGCCGCTCAGCCTTTGTCCCAGCCGGATGGCCAGGCCCCATAATCGTGCCCGCGCCAACGACTCGGTGTCCGCCAGCTGGCCGAGCGCCTCGGGACAGCCAAGCCCGCCGCCCAACGCGGTGTAGAGCGCCTGGGCCATGATCGCCCGCCCCGCCGCATCGATCGCCACCCAATTGCCGTGCAGCGCGATCTCCATACCGCGTTCGGCGCGGAACTCGGGATTGGCGCGCCAGCCGACATCGGCGAGCAGGCAAGCCGCGTGACGCAGCCGGGCCAGCTCGGGCGCATCGTCGAACAACGGCGCTATCCATGCGTCGAGGAGGTCGCCATGTTCGGGGAAGCGACCCGAGCGCTCGCCTTCGTCACGCGCCGCGGCGATCAGCGGATCTTCGAGGCGCTGTACCGGCGTGAGCCGCTGATAGAGCAATCCTTCGCGCAGCCCGTATGCCGATACCAGGCTGCCGCTGCTCCCCAAATGCCTGAGCACGCTCAGCAGCAGCGCCGTCGCGTCGGGCAAGGTCGGGATACGCGCGCTGGAGATGTCGGGGATCGCCTTGAGCTCGGTCTTCGGTATCTCGGCGAGGATACGCTGCAGGTCGCCGACCCGATCGAGCGCGATCGGATATTGGTGTACTACGGGCAGCGGATAGCCGGTGCGGTGCATGTCGAGCCGGGCGAGCGCGCGCCACGATCCGCCGACCAGATAGAAAGGCAGCCCCTTCCCTCGCCCGCTCCAGCCTGAATCGGCGAACAGCTTGGCGACCCGACGATCCAGCGCGCCCTTGCCTTCGGCGCGAATCACACCGAGCCGCAGCACGCCCAAGGGGAAGGACACGCGGTCGGTGACCGTCCCGGCGACGACGCGCACCAGTTCGAGGCTGCCGCCGCCCAGATCGCCGACCACGCCATCGGCCTCGGGGATGCCGGAGAGCACCCCCATGCCCGAGGCCATTGCCTCCTCCTCGCCCGACAGCAATTCGACCTCGAGGTTCAGTGCCTCGGCCGCACGGATCAGCTCGCCGCCATTGGAAGCGTCGCGCACCGCGGCGGTGGCGACGGTGCGCAATTCGCTCACCTGCATCTCACGGGCGAGCGCGGCGAAGCGCGCCAGCGCGGCGCGCGCCCGCGCCAGCCCCGCTTTGTCGATCGCACCGGTGTCGCTCAGCGAGCGCCCCAGCCCGGCCATCACCTTTTCGTTGAACAGCACCGCGGGAAGCCGCGCCGCGCCGTCATAGACCACGAGGCGCACCGAGTTGGATCCGATGTCGATGATCGCCACGCGGGCCTTCGCCGGCACGGTGCGTTGCTCCGGCTTGCGGAGAAGCGTGGCCATCAGGTCAATGTTCCTTCTTCGCCCCGCGCCGACGCTTGAGCGACAGTTTCGGCACCGGCTTGCGCTTTTCGAGCGCGGCGCCGCGTCCGGAAAGCGAGGGGTTGGTCATGAAATAGCGGTGCAGGTTGAATGGCGTGGCGCCTTCCTCGGTCCGGACATAGCGCCCGTCGGGCTGGAGCTGCCAGCTTTGCTCGTCGTCGAGCAGATTGGCGACCATCACCTGATCGAGCACCTGATCATGCACCGTCTTGTTGAGGATCGGCAGCATGAACTCGACCCGTCGATCGAAGTTGCGCGGCATCCAGTCGGCCGAGGAAATGAACAATTTCGCGCCGTCACTCGGCAATCCCTTGCCGTTGCCGAACGCCCAGATCCGGCTGTGCTCGAGAAAGCGCCCGACGATCGATTTGACCCGGATGTTCTCGGACAGGCCGGGAACGCCGGGTCGCAAGCAACAGATGCCCCGGACGATCAGATCGATCTCCACCCCCGCGGCGCTGGCCTCATAGAGCTTTTCGATCACCGCGGGATCCACCACCGAGTTCATCTTCGCCCAGATCGCTCCGGGATGGCCGGCACGAACATGCGCGATCTCCGCGTCGATCAGCGCGACCAGCTCGTTGCGCAGGCCGCGCGGGCTGATGTGCAGCAGCTCCAGCGATGCGGGTTCGACATAGCCGGTGACGTAGTTGAACAGCTGCGCCGCATCGCGACCCACCCGTGGATCTGCGGTGAAGAAGCTCAGATCGGTATAGATGCGCGCGGTGATCGGATGATAATTGCCCGTGCCGAAATGGCAGTAGGTGCGATAGCCGTTGCCCTCGCGCCGGACGACCATCGAGACCTTGGCGTGAGTCTTCCAGTCGATGAAGCCATAGACGACCTGCACGCCTGCGCGTTCGAGCGCAGTGGCCCAATAGAGGTTCTGCTCCTCGTCGAACCGCGCCTTCAACTCGACCACCGCGGTGACCGATTTGCCCGCTTCCGCCGCGGCGATCAGCGCGTTGATGACGGCGGGCTGCTTGCCTGCGCGGTAGAGTGTCTGCTTGATCGCGACCACGTCCGGATCGCTCGCGGCCTGGCCGAGGAACGAAAGCACCACGTCGAAGCTCTCATAAGGGTGATGGACGAGAATGTCCTTCGCCCGGATCGCCGCGAAGCAATCGCCGCCATATTCGCGGATCCGCTCCGGGAAACGCGCCGAATAGGGTGTGAACTTGAGGTCCGGGCGATCTTCCTCGACCAAGGTCGCGAGGTCGCCGACCCCGAGCAGGCCGCCGGTCTCGGTCAGCAAGGCCTCGCTGCCGCCCAGTTCCTCCTTGAGCACGGCTTCCAGCTCGGGGGAAATGCTCTCCTCCATCTCGAGGCGGATCACGCGGCCGCGTCGGCGGCGTTTGATCGCCGAGCGGAAGGTCATGACGAGGTCCTCGGCTTCTTCCTCGATCTCGATGTCGCTGTCGCGCAGCACACGGAAGGCGGCGGCGCCGTTCACGGCATAGCCGGGGAAGAGCAGATGCGAGAAATGCTTGAGCACAGCCTCGACCGCGACATAGCGCGCGGGCTCGCCGGGCAGGCGGACGAAGCGTTTGAGCGCGGTGGGCAGCAGTACCAGCTCGCGCACCGGCTCCCGGTCCGAACGGCGGATCAGATCGAAGATCACGCTCGATCCCTGATTGGGGATGAACGGGAACGGATGCGCCGGATCGAGCGCCTGCGGGGTAAGGATCGGGAAGATCTGGTCGCGGAAATGGCTTTCGAGCCAAGTCTCGGTTTCCCCCTCGATTTCGTTAGATTCTAGGACGTGGATGCCCACTTCGCTCAATTGCGCGCGGATCTCGTTCCACACGCTTTGCTGCCGGTCGGCGAGGATCTCGGCTTCCTCGGAGATCGCGGCGAGCTGCTGGCTGGGCGTCCGCCCGTCCGCCGAATGTGCCTCCACCTTCTGGAGCTGCTGCCCCATCAGTCCGGCGACGCGGACCATGAAGAACTCGTCGAAGTTCGAGCCCGATATCGACAGGAAGCGCAGTCGCTCCAGCAGCGGGTGCGCGGGGTTGCACGCCTCTTCCATCACGCGGCGATTGAAGGCGAGCCAACTCAGCTCACGATTGAAATAGCGTTTTACCGGCTCGCCCGGACTATCGATCATCAAGGGTCCCTCTTCGGCCCGCTTGGTTGCTGCCTTGGTCATGGCCCTAGGGGTCGTCCGTTGCGGTTATGAGACCGTTCGCAGCGAGCGCCTCGCGCACTGCGGGTATCGACAGGCGGTTGTCGGATTCACACTCCAATGCATCCGCAACGCGCAGGATCGCGACGTGGCTGCGTTCGATCCGCTTCGCCAGCCAGGCGACCACCTCGGGCTTGGCATGGAGCAGATGCCGTTCAAAGGCACGTTCGATCAATTGCGGCATCAGCACGTCGTCCGGAGGGCCGAGCTCGAGCAAGGGCGAGGCCGCGAGCCGTGAGCGCAGATCGGGCAGCTTGACCTCCCAGACCGGTGGCGCGGCCTCCGCGACGATCAGCAGCGGGCGGTGCTCCTGCTGCGCTTGGTTCCAGGCGTGGAAGACGTCGGCTTCCCTGGCGCGATCGGCATCGTCGAAGATCCTTCCGCCGCTTTTCGAGGCGAAGATCCGGGCGAGCAGGCTGCGGCCCGATTTGCGCGGTCCCACCAGCAACGCGCTCATCACCGGCCAGGTCGCCCAATGTTCGAGCTGGTGGACGGCGCGGGCGTTCGATTCGCCGACAAGGAACTCCGTCTCATGCGCTTCCGGCAGCCCCAGCGGCAGGCGCAGCTGGCTCATTTCGCCGCCGGTGTCCCCGTGCTCTGGGGCGTCGGCGAGGCTGCGGGGGCGCTCCCACCACCGCGACGGATGCGCAGCACGCCGGGGCCCTCCTGCACCTGCCAGCCACGCGCCTCGAGTGCCGCACGCAAGTTCGCCAGCGAACCGTCATAGGATACGCGCATCACCGAAATGCCGCCCAGCGCCAGGCTCGTGGTCACTGCCGAGCGCATTCCGGGCACGCCACGGACCGCCGATTCGGAGGCGTTGAGCGCCGCGACGCTCGGCGTCTCGACCTGGACGGTGTAGCTCGCCGTCGCTGCGCTACTGGCGTTCGGGTCCGGCGTAGCCATGGCTGCGGCGGCCGCTGCGGCGGCTTCGGCAGCCAGCTGTTCGGGGGTCTTGGGCGTCGGCGGACGTACCGCGAGCAGCGAATCGGTGCGCAACGCGCCCGACGCCAGTGCCTTCTGATACGCCTGATCGAGCCGCACGATCCCCGCGTCGAGCAGCGCATCCAGCGAATCGCCATTGTCGACACGCAACGCGAAGCTGGTGATCGGACGGCGATCGGGACCGTGATTGGCGGCGAAGACGGCGACGATCGGGCCCCCCGGATATTCGCGGCGGAGCTGCACCTCGGCGACGAGCACGTCGGACGCGCCATATTGATCGAGGATCGTGCGCCACCAGTTGCGCCCGCGGCGCAGCGTCTGGCCGGCGTTGATCAGCATCGCGTCGGGGCCGGTGCCGCGCAGCCGGACATAGTCGATCGTGCTGCCGCCGCTGCGGAAGCGATTCCACGCGCGCGACCAGGCGGTCTCGCGCTCAAACACCCGGCCGACTCCGCCCGAGAATTCGAGCGGGACCAGCAGCATCGGCGGCGAGCGGGTCACTGCGGTCGACACGCCGAGGAGCGCGCCGGCCCTGGCACGATCGAACAGCACACCGAGCCGGGCGATGTAACGCGTCGGCCCGATCTGCTCGCGCTCGACGACGATTCCGGTGACGAGCGCATCGAGTGCCGAATCACCCAGCGTGGATTTCTTGCCGGTGAGCCGCTCCGAGAGCATTTCCCAGCCCTTGCGCTGGGCGAGCCGCCAGCCGCCCTGTCGCGCGACATCGGCGTCCTTGCCCTTCACGTCGACTTGCACGCCCGAGACTTCGAAGCTGCCCGAGGCGTCGATCGGCACCGCGCTGGCGCCTCCGCCCGCTCCTTGCGCGACGACCATTCCGGCGCCTGCAAGTGCGAGCGCGCCGGTCAATCCGATGGTGAGCGAAATGCGGGACAGCTGCATGCGGTCGCCCTTTTGGCGAAGCGGGCGTGGAAATCCAAGCGCGGAATGGCTACGCGGCATCGCATGACCGAAAGCAAAGGCTATACCTACGCCCAGGCGGGCGTCTCGATCGCAGCCGGAAACGCGCTGGTGCGCGCCATCGGACCGCTTGCCAAATCCACCCGTCGCCCTGGCGCCGATGCCGCTTTGGGCGGGTTCGGCGGAGTGTTCGACCTAAAGGCGGCGGGTTTCACCGATCCCTTGCTCGTCGCGGCGAACGACGGCGTCGGCACCAAGCTCAAGCTCGCGATCGAATATGATGCGCATGACGGAGTCGGCGTCGATCTGGTCGCGATGTGCGCCAACGATTTGATCGTCCAGGGCGCGGAGCCTTTGTTCTTCCTCGATTATTATGCCAGCGGGAAACTCGTGCCCGAGACCGCCGAGCGCGTGATCGCCTCGATCGCCGAGGGCTGCCGTCAGGCCGGCTGCGCGCTGATCGGCGGCGAGACCGCCGAGATGCCGGGTATGTATGCCGAGGGCGATTATGATCTCGCCGGCTTCTGCGTCGGCGCGGTCGAGCGCGACCAGTTGCTCGACGGCAGCGCGATCCGTCCCGGCGACCTGCTGCTCGGCCTCGCCTCGACCGGCGTCCATTCGAACGGCTTCTCGCTCGTCCGCCGACTCGCCGCAGACAAAGGCTGGAAGCTCGATCGGCCCGCAGTCTTCGATCAGGAAGTGATCTTCATCGACGCGCTGATGGCGCCGACTCGAATCTATGTCGCCAGCCTGCTGCCCCAGCTGCGCAAGGGCACGATCCACGGCCTCGCCCACATCACCGGCGGCGGGCTGCTCGAAAATGTCCCGCGCGTGCTGCCCACAAATTGCCACGCGCGGATCGACGCCGCAGCCTGGCCGCTGCCGCGGCTGATGGCGTTCTTGCAGGCGCAGGGCAATATCGAGCCCGAGGAAATGGCGCGGACCTTCAATTGCGGAATCGGCATGGTCGCAGCGGTCGCCGGCGAGGATGCGGAAGCCGTCGCCGCGGAGCTGACGGCGGCGGGCGAAACCGTGTTCCGCGTCGGCGTGGTGGAAGAAGGCCAACGCGGCTGCACCGTGTTCGGACCTGTCGAAACCTGGAGCGCCCGTAAGGCATGGTCCGCCACGCACAATGATTAGCCGCAAGAAGCTCGGTATCCTCATCTCCGGCCGCGGCTCGAACATGGCCTCGCTGGTCGAGGCCGCGCGCGCGCCGGACTGCCCTTACGAAGTCGCGCTCGTAGCGAGCGACAAGCCCGAAGCGCCCGGCCTCGCCTGGGCAGGCGAGCGGGGCGTCGCCACCTTCGCGCAGTCTCCGAAGGGTATGCCCAAAGCCGAATATGAAGCGAAGATAGACGCCGCACTGCGCGAAGCCGGCGTCGAGGCGATCGCCCTCGCCGGTTACATGCGCCTCCTCTCCGACGATTTCGTCGCGCGCTGGCAGGGCCGGATCGTCAACATCCACCCCTCGCTGCTGCCCAAATACAAGGGCCTCGACACGCATCAGCGCGCCCTCGACGCCGGCGATGCGCTCGCCGGCTGCTCGGTGCACATCGTCACCGAGGAGCTCGACGGCGGCAAATTGCTCGGTCAGGCCGAGGTCCCGGTGCTGCCCGGCGACACCGCCGACAGCCTCGCCACGCGCGTGCTCGCCGAGGAACATCGCCTCTATCCCCGGGTTGTCGCCGAATGGCTGAGGCAATGACTTCCCCGCTCGAACAGGTCCGTGCGCTCGCGCTCGACCTGCCCGAGGCCGAGGAGCGCGTCAGCCACGGCCAGGCGACCTTCTTCGTCGCCGGCAAGATGTTCGCCCAGTTCCGCCACGATCATCATGGCGACGGCCGCACCATCGTCGCAGTCAAGACCGCCGATGCCGAGGAAGCCCGGATGCTGATCGAGGCGGCACCCGACAATTACTCGCGGGTCGCCTACTTCCGTGCCGAATGGGTCGGCCTCGCGGTCGGCGACGACGATACCGACTGGGCGCATGTCGGCGATCGCATCGCGCGCAGTTGGGAGCTCGCCGCGCCGCGCCGCCTGCTCGAAGCCGGCGGGCGCTGACGGAACGGCTGCCCCGCTCCCGGGTTCTCTTCCCCATAGTCGCTTCCCATTCGAGCCAGGCCCTTGCCCATTCCCCCTCAGCCCCGCGATAAGGGGCGCACATGATCAAGGTCGCCAGCTACAATATGCGCAAGTCGATCGGCACCGATCGGAGGCGCAGGCCCGAACGGACGCTGCAGGTGCTGTGCGAAATCGATGCCGACGTGATCGCGCTGCAGGAAGCCGACCGCCGCTTCGGCCCGCGCGAGGCCGTGCTCACCAACCATCTGCTCGCCGAACATGGCGACTGGAAAGCGATCCCCTTCGGCATGCGTGCGCGATCGATGGGGTGGCACGGCAATGCGCTGCTCGTGCGCCGGGAAGCGCAGGTCATGGATTGCGAGGCGATCCACTTGCCTGCGCTCGAGCCCCGCGGCGCAGTGATGGCCGATGTCCGGGTGCGCGGCGAAATGCTGCGCGTCGTCGGCATGCATCTCGATCTCTCCGGTCTCTGGCGGCGGCGTCAGGCGCACGCGATCATCGCGCACCTCCAAGCGAGTGCGCGGCAATATCCGACCGTGCTGATGGGCGACCTCAACGAATGGAGCCCGCAAAACGGGTGCCTGCGAGATTTCGCCCAGCATTTCGATTTCGCCGCCACCGGCAAGAGCTTCCATGCTCGCCGCCCGATGGCGCGGCTCGATCGCATCATGGTCAGCCGCGATCTCGCGATCGGCGCATCGGGAGTCCATGAAAGCCTGAACGCGCGTACCGCATCGGACCATCTGCCCATCTGGGCGACGATCCGGCCCGCCGGATGAGCGAGACCCGCGACAAGGAATTGCGGCTGGCGCTGGTCTGCTATGGCGGGATCAGCCTCGCCGTCTACATGCACGGCATCACAAAGGAGATCTGGCGGCTCGCTCGTGCCAGCTGCGCCGCGCGCGAAGGCGAGGAAGGCAATGGCGTCTATCGCCAGCTGCTCGACGAGATCCGCGCCGCCTCCGGCATCAATCTCCGCGTGCTGGTCGATATCCTTTCGGGCGCCAGCGCCGGCGGAATCAACGCGATTTTCCTCGCTCAGGCGATCTCGACCGGCGAATCGCTCGATCCGCTCACCGACATGTGGATCGGGCAGGCCGATGTCGAAGCGCTGCTCGAGCCGCGCCACGCGCCCTCGCATCGCTTCGCCAAGATCTGGGCGACCCCGATCGCGTGGATCGTCGCCAATCGCAGCAAGACGATCGACGAGACCGTCGACCCCGTCGCGCGCGAGGAAGTGCGGCTCAAGCTCGAGCGTTTCGTCCGCTCGCGCTGGTTCGAGCCTCCGTTCGGCGGCAAGCGCCTGCTCGGCATGCTGCTCGACGCCTTCGATGCGATGGCGAAGGGCCCGCGCTACAAGCGTCTGCTGCCCGCGGGCCAGCCGCTCGACCTGTTCGTCACCGTCACGGATTTCCGCGGTCATGCCGAAGAGCTCCGCCTCAATTCGCCGCCGCACGTGATCGAGACCGAGCATCGGCTCGTCTTTCGTTTCTCGGATCATGGCGATGAAGGAGCGTCGTTCGCCGAACCTCCCGGTCTTGCCTTCGCCGCGCGCGCGACGTCGAGTTTCCCCGGCGCCTTCCCGCCCGCCACGGTCGAGGAGATGGACAGCTTCCTCGCCGAGCGCGGCACCGCCTGGCCCGATCGCGACGCGTTCCTCGAATGCATGCTGCCCCAGCAATGGTCCGACAACCGCGCCGAAAAGGCGATCCTGATCGACGGCTCGGTGCTCGCCAACGCCCCCTTTCGCCCCGCCATCGACGCATTGCGCGAACGCCCCGCCCGTCGGCAGATCGATCGCCGTTTCGTCTTCATCGATCCCGCGCCGGGCATGCGCTTCGATTTCTATGGCACGCCGCAGGAAAAGCCCGGCTTCTTCCAGACGATCATCGGGGCGTTGTCCGAATTGCCACGCGAGCAGCCGATCCGCGACAATCTGGAGGCGATCTCGGGCCGGTCGGACCGAATCGAGCGCATGCTCGCGATCGTCGCCGAGATCCGCGCGGAAGTGGAGACGCAGGTCGAAGCGCTGTTCGGTTACACCTTGTGGCTCGATTATCCGACCCCCAAGCGGTTGGCGGGCTGGCGCCGCCGCGCGCAGGTCGCTGCGGCGGCCAAGGCGGGCTATGGCCACACCGCTTACGGGCTGCTCAAGGTCGACGGCGCGATCGATCGCATCTCGCGCTTGCTCTACACGATCGGCGATCGCCATGGCCCGGAACGGCTGCGCGAAATCCGCGAGGCAGTCGCGCATGCAGTGCAGTCCCGCGGTGCCGATCGCTTCGGTGCCACGCAGTCGAACGGAGCGAGCCCGCAAACCCTGGAATTCCTCCGCGCCCACGATCTCGGCTTCCGCATCCGCCGCCTCCGGCTGCTCGCACGGCGGCTGACCGAGATCGATTTGCCCAGCTCGCATGTCGAATTGCTGCCGATGCGCGAGGCGATCTACGAATCGCTCGCCGCCTATCTCGAGCTCAAGCGCTCCGACACTTTCGCCGATCTGCGCGGCGCGGTGCGCGATATGACTGACGACGCCGGTCCGATCCTCGATCTGCTCGCCGAGCGGATGCAATTGAAGGCGCTCGATCAGGCCACCGACGCGCGGCTGTCCGAAGGGTTCAGTGCGCTTTCGAAGGACCTGCGCCGGCCGATGCTGCTCGCGCATCTCGGCTTTCCCTTTTTCGACATCGCCACTTTGCCCCTGCTCCAGGGCGAGGGCATGGACGAGTTCGATCCGATCCGCGTCGACCGCATCTCGCCCGAGGACGCCTGCGCGATCCGCTCGGGCGGTGCCGCAGCGAGCTTGAAGGGAATCCAATTCAACAATTTCGGGGCGTTCTTCAGCCGTGCCTATCGCGAGAACGACTATCTCTGGGGCCGTCTTCACGGCGTCGACCGGCTGATCGACATCGTCCTCTCGGCACTGCCCTTCGAGGACCGCCTGACCGAGGATCGCATCGCGACGATCAAGCGTGGCGCCTTTCACGCGATCCTAGACGAGGAGGAGGCGCGGCTGACCGCGATCCCCGGCCTGTTCGCCGAGTTGCGCGAAGAGATCGGCTAATCCGTAGCGAGGCCTGGATGGCCATCTCCGTCACCCTGGCCTTGGGCGGGGTCCACCGTGCCTCACACAAAATCGCTCATTTCGCTTGTCCGTCGCCAGCCTCCCGGTGGACCCCGGCACTGCGGCCGGGGTGACGAAGGGAAGGCAATGCGAGAGGGAGAGTTGGCAACGCGCAGGCTCCAGCCTAGAGTTGTTACGTGCTGGCAAGGAAGGGAGAGGCATGCGGTTTCTGAAGGTTCTGTTCTGGCTGTTGCTGGGCGGCCTCGTCGCGGCCTTCGTGATCTACAATGGCGGGGAGCGCGTCGAGATTCGGCTCTGGGGTGGCCTCGTCGCCGATTTCAGCCTTCCCTTGCTGCTGATCCTCGTCTTCCTTTTGGGCTTGCTGCCCTCGCTCGTTGCCTTCCAGGCGCTGCGCTGGCGCTCACGTCAGCGGCTCGCGGGGCTGGAGCGCGCGCTTGCCGATCTGCGCGCGGTCGCCCCCTCCGAGCCCGCGGTCGACGCCTCGCCTTCCGCCCTCCCGCTGATCGCCGATCCCCGATCATGAGCTCGCGTATCTATGTCGCGCTCGACACGCCGGACATGGAGCGCGCCCGTGCGATCGCGCAGCGCGTCCACAACCATGTTGGCGGGATCAAGCTCGGTCTCGAATTCTTCATGGCCAATGGCCGCCAAGGGGTTCGCGAGATGGCCGAGATCGGGCTGCCGATCTTCCTCGACCTCAAGCTCCACGACATTCCCAATACCGTCGGCAAGGCGATTCAGGCCTTGCGTCCGCTCGAGCCCGCCATCCTGACCGTCCATGCCGCGGGCGGCCGTGCAATGCTCGAGGATGCCAAGGCGGCTGCGCCCAGCGGCACCAAGGTGGTGGCGGTGACGATGCTCACCAGCCTCGACGACCGCGATCTGGTCTCGATCGGGCTCAGCCCCGATCCGCACGAGCAGGTCGTCCGCCTCGCCGAACTCGCCAAATCGGCGGGCGTCGACGGCATCGTCTGTTCGGGCGCGGAAGTCGCCGCCGCGAAGAAGTTCTGGCACGACGGCTTCTTCGTCGTCCCCGGCGTGCGCCCGGCGAACGGCACGGTGGGCGATCAGAAACGTGTGGTCACGCCGCGTGCCGCGCTTGATGCCGGCGCCTCGATCCTCGTGGTCGGCCGGCCGATCACGCAGGCGCAGGACCCGGACATGGCCGCGCGCGAGATAGAGGCGACCTTATAGCGGACTAAATTGGGGGACCGGCAATGCTGCGGACTGCGAGTTTGGGATTTTTCGCCTGTCTCTTCGCCTGGTTTGGCCTCCATGCCGCAACCCCGCTCCAGTCCGCCAGCTTCGACTGTGCCAAGGCCAGCCACCCGCTCGAAAAGACGATCTGCGCCAGCCCCAAGCTGTCGAAACTCGATGGCGAGGTCGCCGCGCTCTACAAGGCGCGGCTCGCCCAGCTTTTCGACAAGGAAAGCTTCCGTAGTCAGCAGCGTGACTGGCAGCAGGTCCTGCGCACCCGCTGCGCGAAGCGCTGCGACCCGGCCGCCGTCGAAACCGACTACACACACCAACGCGACTCGCTCAAAAACTTCGACGAAGAGACCTGGGAGGCGAGCTACAAGACCGCCGATGTCGCGACGCTGACGATCACCCATATCGACGGCAACGCATTCGACTTCGCGCTGATCCGGGATCGCGAGGGCGAGGAGCTGTGCAAATTGCCGGCCAACGACAGCGAAGCCGGCGCCGTTGCCACGCGCATCTCGCCCGTCAAATCGAGCTGGAGCGCGGGGGCGTGCCGGATCGACTTCAATTTCACGCGCGACAAGACCGGCCACGTCACTCGGATCGACGCCATCGCCTCGGCCGGGTGCAAGCGCTACTGCAAGGGCAATTACGGCCTGAGCGACAATTTCCTGCCCGCCAACAATTGGGTCGCCGGCAACCAATAGCCTGCCCCTTGCCAAAGCCGCGCGCGCGTCCGACAGAGCGCGGCCATGCTAGACAGCGTCACGATCCGCGTCGCCATGCGCGACGATCTGCCTGCGCTCCACCCGGTGATCGAGCGCGCTTATCGCGGTGAGACTGCGCGCGGCGGCTGGACGCACGAAGCCGACCTGATCGAGGGCGCGCGCACCGATATTCCCACCCTCGCTGCTATCGTCGACGATCCCGCCCAGCGCCTGCTGGTCGCGCAGCAGAACGGCGCCACCATCGGCTGCGTGCAGGTGAGCAATCGCGGCGACGGGCTCGCGTATTTGGGCTTGCTGTGCATCGATCCCACGCTGCAGACGGGTGGCTATGGCAAGCAACTCGTCGCCGCGGCCGAGGACACGGCGCGCAAAGCCTTCCACGCGCGCCGCATGGAGATGACCGTGATCGACGTGCGCCGGAAGCTGATCGAATTTTACGAACGGCGTGGCTATCGCGTCTCCGGCGAGAAGCGCGACTTCCCGATCCCGCTCGATCCGCCTTTGTTCATGGACGTGCTGGTCAAGGATCTCTGATGCCCGTCGCTGCCAAGATCTGCGGTCTTTCGACGCCCGAAACGCTCGACGCGGCGATCGCCGGCGGGGCGACCCATGTCGGTTTCGTCTTCTTCCCGCCGAGCCCGCGCAATATCACGCTCGATCAGGCAATGGCGCTTTCCAAGCGAGTTCCATCGCACGTGAAGATCGTTGGCGTATTCGTCGATCCCGACAATGCACTGATCGACAACGCCGTCACCTCGGCGGAACTCGACGCTATCCAGCTGCACAAAGTGACGCCGGAGCGCGCCGCATCCTTGAAACGCTTCGCATCGACGGTCGAGACGTGGGCCGCGGTGGCGGTCAAGACCAGCACCGATATCGGTCAGGCCGCCGCGTATCGCGGTGCCGCCGATCGCATACTCTACGACGCGAAGACTCCGGACACGGCGACCCTTCCCGGCGGCATGGGCCTGCGTTTCGACTGGAAGCTGCTCGAGAACATCCCCCAGCCCCTGCCCTGGGCGTTGTCGGGCGGGCTCGATGCCGGCAACGTCCGTGAGGCGGTGAACGTTACTGGCGCGCGGCTGGTCGACGTCTCCTCGGGCGTCGAGCGCGCGCCGGGCGTCAAGGATGTTGCCAAGATCGCGGCATTCCTCCAAGCGGTGGCGCAATGTTGAGGCCCTCCGCCTTTGTCTGCGTCGGATTCCGATGGCGTTGATCGCTTGCCCGAAGCCAGCGAACGCACTCGATCCCGTGAGACCCGTATGACCGACACTGTTACCCTGCCCAATTCCTTGCGCAATCTGCCCGACGAGCGCGGGCATTTCGGCCAGTTCGGCGGCCGCTTCGTCGCCGAGACGCTGATGCCGCTGATCCTCGATCTCGAGCGCGAATATCGCGCGGCCAAGGCCGATCCCGCCTTCCGGGCCCAGTTCGACGACTTGCTCGAACATTATGTCGGCCGCCCCAGCCCGCTTTACTATGCCGAGCGCCTGACCGAGGCCTTGCGCGAGAGCGCGCCCGCGGGACACGGCGCCAAGGTCTATTTCAAGCGCGAGGAACTCAACCACACCGGCGCGCACAAGATCAACAATTGCATCGGCCAGATCCTGCTCGCGATCCGCATGGGCAAGACCAGGATCATCGCCGAGACAGGCGCGGGCCAGCACGGCGTCGCCACCGCCACGGTCGCGGCGCGCTTCGGCCTGCCCTGCACGATCTTCATGGGCGCCAAGGATATCGAGCGGCAGAAGCCCAACGTCTTCCGCATGCGGCTGCTCGGCGCCGAGGTCCAGCCGGTGACCAGCGGCTCGCAGTCGCTCAAGGACGCGATGAACGAGGCACTGCGCGACTGGGTCGCGAACGTCCACGACACGTTCTACATCATCGGCACCGCCGCGGGCCCGCATCCCTATCCCGAACTCGTCCGCGACTTCCAGAGCGTGATCGGCACCGAGACCAGGGCGCAGATCCTCAAGGCGGAGGGCCGCCTCCCCGACTTGCTGATCGCCGCAGTGGGCGGCGGATCGAACGCGATCGGCCTGTTCCACCCCTTCCTCGACGATCCGGATGTCGCGATGCTAGGTATCGAGGCAGCGGGCAAGGGGATCGAGACCGGCGAGCACGCCGCCAGCCTTACCGGCGGCACCCCCGGCATCCTCCATGGCAATCGCACCTACCTGCTCCAGGACGAAGACGGCCAGATCACCGAGGCGCATTCGATCTCGGCGGGACTCGATTATCCGGGCATCGGCCCCGAGCATAGCTGGCTCCACGAGAGCGGGCGTGTCGACTACCTCCCGATCACCGACACGCAAGCGCTCGAAGCGTTCCAGCTCTGCTGCCGCCTCGAAGGCATCATCCCCGCGCTCGAAAGCTCGCATGCACTGGCAGCAGTGCCTGCCAAGGCACGCGAAATGCGGAAGGATCAGATCATCGTCGTCAATGTCTCAGGCCGCGGCGACAAGGACATCTTCACCGTCGCCGACGCATTGGGGTTCGAGCTGTGAGCGCGCGTAATCGTCTCTCCAACGCCTTCGCCGCGGCACGCGAGCAGGGCCGCGCAGCGCTCGTCACTTTCGTCACAGCAGGCGACGGGCCGACCGCCGATATCCTCGACGCGCTCGTCGAGGGCGGTGCCGACGTGATCGAGCTCGGCATGCCGTTCACCGATCCGATGGCCGACGGCCCGGCGATCCAGGCCGCGAACCTGCGCAGCCTCGGCGCCGGCACGCGCACTGCCGACGTGCTCGCGATCGCCCGCGCCTTCCGCGATCGCCACTCGCAGGTTCCGCTGGTGCTGATGGGCTATGCCAACACGATGACGCGGCCCGACCCAGCCGCCTTCGCGGCGACAGCGGTCGATGCCGGCGTCGACGGGATCATCTGCGTCGATATCCCGCCCGAGGAGGCCGACACGCTTGCCCCCTGCGGTGAAGTCGGCCTCGACGTCATCCGCCTGGCCACCCCGACCACCGACGAAGCGCGCCTCCCCGCCGTGCTGGGCGGCGCCTCGGGCTTCGTCTATTACGTCTCGGTCGCGGGGATCACCGGGCTCCAGCAGGCTGCACAGGCGTCGATCGAGACCGCCGTCGCGCAGCTCAAGGCGGCCACCGACCTGCCGATCGCAGTCGGCTTCGGCGTCCGCACCCCTGAACAGGCGGCACAAATCGGCCGTGTCGCCGATGGCGTCGTCGTCGGCTCGGCGATCGTCGAGCTGGTTGGCAAGCACGGACCCGATGCGCCGGGCCATGTCCGCGCCTATATCCAATCCCTCTCCGCGGCGCTCGCCGCACCCAAGGAAGTCGCATGAGCTGGATCAGCCGCGTCCGCAACGCCCTCGCCTATGTCACCACCAAGACGAGCGAGACTCCCGACAATCTCTGGCACAAGTGCAAGGGGTGCGGGACGATGGTCTTCTCCAAGGAACTGGAGGAGAATCTCTACGTCTGCCCGCATTGCGACCATCACGAGCGCATCGGCCCGGCACGGCGCTTCGAATATCTGTTCGACCAGGGCAGCTACACGGTGCTGGCCAGCCCCCGAGTCGTCGACGACCCGCTCAAATTCCGCGACCAGAAGCCTTATCCGGCGCGATTGAAGGCGGCGCGCGCATCGACCGGCGAGCCCGACGCGTTCCTCAACGCCAGCGGCACGATTCTCGGCCAGAAGGCAGTGATCGGCGTGCAGGACTTCGCCTTCATGGGCGGATCGATGGGCCAGGCGGTGGGCGAGGCGTTCATCGCCGGCGTCGAGGCCGCGATCGCCGCGAAGGCGCCGTACATCGTGTTCACTGCCTCGGGCGGCGCGCGCATGCAGGAGGGCATCCTCAGCCTGATGCAAATGCCGCGCACCACCGTGGCGATCGAGATGCTACACGACGCCGGTCTGCCCTATATCGTCGTGCTCACCGACCCCACTTCGGGCGGCGTGATGGCTGCTTATGCGATGCTCGGCGATGTCCAGATCGCCGAGCCGCGCGCCACGCTCGCCTTCACCGGCCGCCGCGTGATCGAGAACACGATCCGCGAGAAACTGCCCGACGATTTCCAGACCAGCGAATATTATCGCGATCACGGCCTGGTCGACATGGTCGAGCACCGCAAAGACCTGCGCGACGTGCTCGGCCGCCTGATCGGCTTGCTCATCGACGCGAAAGAGGCGGCGTGACAAAAGCTCCCTCTCCCCTTCAGGGGAGTTCGGGGTCGGTTGTGCCGCCGGCACAACCTCAACATCGCGGGGCGATGTTGACCACGAACTGGTTGGGGAGAGGGGCAGTGCGGCCAACTCTCGTCCATGCCCCTCTCCCCGGCCCTCTCCCCGCAAGCGGAGAGAGGGAGTAGATGCCCGACTTCGCGACTTCCACTGACCCCGCCGTCCAGCGCCAGCTCGATCGCCTCGGCAGGCTCTCCCCGGGCGCCGACATCCTCGGCCTCGAGCGCATTGCCCGGCTGCTGGCGCGCGTCGGCAACCCGCACCTGCGCCTGCCCCCGGTGCTCCATGTCGCCGGTACCAACGGCAAGGGCTCGACCTGCGCCTTTTTGCGCGCCGCGATCGAGGCCGCCGGGCTCACCACCCATGTCTATTCGAGCCCGCACCTCGTCCGTTTCAACGAACGTATCCGCCTCGCCGGCACGTTGATCGCCGACGCACAGCTCGCGCCACTGCTTGAGGAGGTGCTCGACGCCGGCGGCGATATCGGCGCGAGCTTCTTCGAAGTGACCACCGCCACTGCCTTTCTCGCCTTTGCCCGCACGCCTGCGGACGCGTGCATCGTCGAAGTCGGCCTTGGCGGCCGCCTCGACGCGACCAATGTCGTTCCGAACCCGGCCGTCACGGCGATCGCCCAGCTCGGGATCGACCACCAGTCGTTCCTTGGTGACACGTTGCCGCAAATCGCTGCGGAAAAAGCGGGTATCGCTAAGCCCGGTGTGCCGCTGGTGACGATGGCCTATCCCGCGAACATCGCCGACGTGGTCGATCGCTTCGCCGGAACCGTCCCCGCGCCGTTGATCGTCGAGGGCCAGGCCTGGTCGTTCGAGGCGCGCGACGATGCGCTTCACTATCGCGACGGCCAAGGCGAGGTGACCACGCCCCTCCCCGCGCTCGCCGGGCAGCACCAGCCCGCCAACCTCGCGCTCGCCATCGCCATGCTGCGGCACCAGCGCGCTCTGGCCCTCCCGGACGCTGCTTTGTCCGCCGCCGCATGCAACGCACGCTGGCCCGCGCGCATGCAGCGTCTGTCGCCCGGGCCGCTGACCGCTTTGCTGCCCGCCGGCGCCGAGCTCTGGCTCGATGGCGGCCACAATGCCAATGCCGCCGAGGCCGTGAGCATCGCCGCCGCGCGCGTGGCCGATGGCCGTCCGATCGATCTCATCCTCGGCATGCTCGAAAACAAGGACGCCGATGCGATGATCGAACGCTTCGCGCCGATCGCGCGATCGCTCACCGCCGTTCCGGTACCGGGTCACCCGCATCACGCACCCGCCGACCTCGCCGGGCGCGCGCGTCTCGCCGGATTGGCCGGCAGCGAGGCTGCCGACCTCCCCACGGCGCTGGCGGCGATCCGCGCCGACGCCGGCATGTCCCCGGTCGTCCTGATCCTCGGCTCGCTCTATCTCGCCGGCACGGCGCTCGAGGCAAACGACGAACTGCCCGACTGAAGCGGTTTATTGCGATTGACTTGCAATAGCGAAATGAAGACAATTCCGCATCGTCCACGCGGGAGTCGTTCATGTCCGCTTCCAATACCCTTGCCGCCGCTCTGCCCGCGCTCCAGCCCGAGGATGCCGGCGCCCGGCTGCTGCTGTTCGGCATCCGGCAGATGGGCGCGCACGGACTCCACGATGCCTGTACGGCGCACGCGTTCGTCACGGCATTCGGCAAGGGCTTCCAGCGCCCGTTGGTGCTGCTCCGTGCGCTGATGGCCGAGATGTCGGCAGCCTCGTCCGGGCCGATCCAGATCGCGCCCTGGTGTTGCGCGCGAATGACCGGCCCCGAGGCGATGCTGCTCGAAGTGATCGGCCGCATCCGCACCCAGCCGGCGCGCGCCAACATGCTGCTCGCCGACCTGCTCGGCGTCCGCGACGCCGCGAGCATCGGCTTCACCGCCCACGCGCTGGCCAATGCCTTCGCCGATCTCGCGCTGCCGCTGGAGGAAGCGGCGGGCGGCTAGCGAGAAGGCGCATCTATTCGAAGCGAGCCTGCTCCCGGGAAGCATAGCTGCGATCGAGCAGTTCCGTGCCCAGCGTTCCCAACCGGGCATAGTCGAATTTGGCGTTGGTGAAGATGATGACGGTATGGCCGTCCGCGAGAACCCGCCGGGCCAGCATCCGGAAGCCGCCGTTCGAACCGTCTTCCCACGCCGCTTCCCGATCCTTGCCCGCGATCCGCTCCACCCGCACGCGCCCGCCCAGGGCATAATGCTGGTCGGGCATGATCGTGGTCGTCAGCGCCGCTCGCGACGCCGGGCGCAGAAAGCCGCCGTCGAGTACGGCGTTCATGATCCGGAACAGGTCCGGCGCGGTGGTGTAGAAACCGCCCGCCATCGCCATGAAGTCGGGAACCGGGTTCGGCTTGCGCTCCGCTTGAGGGGCAAGCCGCTCATAGCCGGCCGCCATGCCCGGTACCCGGCTCGAATCGCCGCGATAGACGCCGCTGTTCTTCAGTCGCAGCGGCCGGACCAGCAGCCGGTCGACCAATGTGGCGTAGGATTGTCCGGTCACGCGTTCGACGACCGCCTTGGCGAGTACCCAGTTCGAGTGCGAATAGTCCCAGGCGGTGCCCGGCTCGAACGCGAGATCCGCGCTCGCATATCGACGTACCGCTTCCATTTGATCGAGCTCGATACCGCGAGCGGCCGGATCCTTGCGCGCTTCGAGCAGCTGATTGGGCACGCCGCTCGAATGGCTCATCAGGTGCCGCAGCGTGAGTCTGGCGCCGGTATCGGGGCGATACTCCGGCAAATAGGCGCTGATCGGCGCATCGAGCTTCAGCTTGCCCTGGTCCACCAGCTTGAGGATCACGATCGACGCGATCCACTTGGAAACCGAGCCGGTCTCGAAACGGGTTTCGGGCATCATCGGCACACCATGTTCCGTATCCGCGCTGCCGAACCCTTCCACTGCCTCCACATGACCACCGGTGCCGACCAGCATCACGCCGTTGAAGCTTTCGGCATCGCGATATCGATCCGCGATGTCGTGGTAGGACTGCGCCGCGACCGGATTCGATATCAGCGCCAGCGCGCCTGCAAATGCCCCGCCGAATAAACGCATCATGCCTCCTCCCCGCATCGGTGACACCGATGCCGAGATTTTGTTTACATGCGTAGTCGATGTCAAGAACGCGAGACACCGATCGGGTTCAGCACGCTGCGTTTCGGGCGTCTTCGACGTCTATGAAGGCTTCGGCCGAGCGCCGCGATCACCGGAAGCGGCCCGCGCAAGCCGGTCCTACAGCAGTCGCCCTGCCGGCAAACGCACCGCCGTCACCCGCCAGCTCAGCCCCTGCAGTTCGAACACCACTTCCGGCCCCGACCCGTTCGCCGAGGTCAGCGTGAACCGGCCCAGTGCGTCGCGTCGCACGCGCATGTCGCCCGGGTCCCCGCTCGTCAGGCTCGGCCGGGCCGCCCGCGCCACCGCGGCGCTCGCAAAAAGCGCACGCATGCCTTCCGGCGTGATCGCCGCATCGACCACCGGATCCGCCAACCGCTCGGCGATCGCCGCGCCCAGCCGGTCGAGCGCGGAGCCTTCGGTACGGTCCAGCCGCTCGCGCAATTGCGTCTTCACGTCCGCGCGCACCGCCGGATAGTCTATTCGCGCCGAAAGGGCCGAGAGATCGCCCGCCTCCGCGGCCTTCTTCATTTGCAACAACGTCCAATAGGGCGAACCCCACAGCCATCCGCCGCCGGCAACCACCAGCAACACGGCAAGCGCGATTATCCAGCGCCTCATTGCCCGACTCCCTTCGCTCGCAGCCCGGCCAGCGCCTCGCCCGCCCAGCGATACATGCCCGCATCGGCCGCGCGCTGGTGCCGGCTCAGTCGCTTCATCCGCCCCTCGACTTCCTCGAGCACGACCAGCGCCTTGCGTTCCCAGCCCTGCTCGATCAGCAGCCCCGCATAGCGGCAGCGCGCTTCCTCGCCGGGCATGCGCGTGACGATGTCGGCATAGAGGTCGAGTGCCTCCTGCTTGCGCCCGAGATGATCGAGCGTCCGCGCCCGGAGCAGCGCTTGGCGGTCCTGCTCGCTCTGCCCCAGCGGCGTCGGGATCGCATCGAGCAACGCCAGCGTCTCGGTCGCCTGCCCCGTCTCGAACAATGCGCGCGCCAATTTGCCCTGGCTGCGCACATCGGGCTCGCCGGGAGTCATCGCGATGCTCTCGCGGTACAGCGGCACCGCCTCGCCGTGCCGCCCGAGCGCCGCCAGCGCATCGGCAACGCGGAGCCGGTTCGCGGCGGTGTCGGCGAGCCCCAGCGCATCGCGCGCGCCGCGCAGCTCGCGCTCGGGATCGATCGTCTCGATCGCCTTGGCGCGAGCGGTGCGCACGTGGCGATTGCTGCCGAGCCCCGGCAGCACCTCGACGATCAGATAGGCGAGCGCGCTGACCACCGGCAGGAAGATCAGCGCGGTGAGCCACAGCGGATTGCGCCTGGTACGCATGAGATGGACGATGCAGAGCACCTGCAGCCCGATGACGACGAGGAACGGCATCAGGCCTTGGGCTCCACGGCCTCTGCGCCTGCCCGCGCCTTGCGCACGCTCTCGACAACGAAGCCCTTCCGCCACAGGAACCACAGCAGCACCATGCCGGGCAGCGCCACGACAGTCGTCATAATCCAGAATCCGACCCAACCGAGCTGCTCGGCGAATATCCCCGCGGGACTCGACAGCCAGGTTCGTCCGACACCCGCGAGCGACGAGAGCAGGGCGAATTGCGTCGCGGTATAGGCAAGGCTCGACAGCCCGGAGAGATAGGTAACGAAGATCGTGAGGCCGAGCCCGCTGGTCACTTGCTCGGTCGCCACAGCGATCGTCAGCCACAGGTTGGAATGGCCCTGCGACGCGAGGATCGCAAAGGTCAGGTTGCTCACCATCATCAGTACGCCCGATACGAACAGCGCCCGGCCCATGCCTAGCCATGCGAGCAGAGGCGCCGAGAGGGCGGTCCCGACGATCAGTCCCCAAAAGCCGATCACCTTGTTGATCGCGATGAACTCGGTATCGCTGAAGCCCAACTCGACGATCATTGGGTTGAGCATCGACTGCCCCATCGCGTCGCCGAGCTTGTAGACCAGAACGAACAACAGGATCAGTACCGCGCCGCGCCGCATCAGGAATTCGCGGAACGGCCCGATCAGCGTCGACTGGAGCCATTGCCCGATCGACTGGCGCCCCTCCGCGCTCAGCACCCGGTCGTGCAGTCCGCGGCCGGCCCAGAGCGCTGCGAGAAGCCCGGGCAGAACGCAGAAGCCGGTCAGCCCATAGGCCTTGGCCCAGCCCAGCCCGAGCCCTTCGGGCGAGGCCATCGCGATCGTGCCCACGCCCGCGGCGAAGGCGCCGAGCCGATAGCCGAACTGGTTGTTCGCGGTGCCGTGCGCAAGTTCGTCCTCGGGAAGGATCTCGATGCGGTACGCGTCGATGATGATGTCCTGCGTCGCGCCGAGAAATGCCGTCGCGATCGCCCAGAAAGCGAACAGGCCGAGATGCAGCTCGGGCTGGCTCGCGCCGAGCATCCACACCGATGCGAACAGCAGTGCCTGGACGAAGAACAGCCATGCCCGGCGCTGGCCGAACAGGCTGGTGAGGACGGGCAGTTTGAGCCGGTCCACCAAGGGCGCCCATAGGAATTTGAGCGTGTACGGCGTGGTCAGCCCGATCGCGAAGCCGATGGTCTTCTTGTCGATGCCGACCTTGGCGAGCCAGAAGGTCATCGTCCCGAGCAACAGTGCCAGCGGGAAGCCGCTCGATATGCCGAGCAATAGCGCCGCGATGGGCCGCGGGCGAAAATAGGGCGCCATGGTCGCGACGAAGCCGCCGCGCGTGCCTTCCTCCAGTGTCGCCCCGTCCGCCATCCCTTGCTCCCTCTCGCCTTCCGCGCGACACTAGCCGAAAAGTTGCGGAGAGGAAGGATGAACGCGCCGACTGAAGGCCAACTCGCGCTCGCCGCCCAGCTCGCCCGCGGCGGGAGCAGCGACGAAGGCGCGATCACCCATGTCGATGCGTCCGCCTACACCAGCGTGGCTCGCCATGCCGCCGAGCAGGATCGCATCTTCTCCCGCGTGCCCTTGGTCATCGCCCCATCCGCGCTGCTGCCCGAAAACAACATGGCGGTGCCGCATGACGGCTTCGGCAAGCCGCTGCTGATCGCCCGCGACAAAGCGGGTCAGGCGCATGTCTTCCTCAACGTCTGCCGCCACCGCGGCACGCGGCTCGTCGAGGGATGCGAGGCGGTCCGGTCGCCGCGGCTCGTCTGCCCCTATCACGCCTGGACCTATGCGCTCGACGGCCGCCTCACCGGGCTGCCGCGCCCTGATGCCTTCCCGGGCCTCGACAAGGCCGAACACGGCCTCAAGCGCCTGCCCACCCATGAAGCAGGCGGGCTGATCTGGTTCGCCTTCGACGAAACCGCCGATTTCGGCGAGGCCGAGACGCTCGCACGCGATTTCGAGGCGTTCGATCTTGCCGGCCAGCATCTGTTCCGCCGCCGCACGCACGACGTCCGCGCCAACTGGAAGCTGGTCATGGACGCCTTCCTCGAAGGCTATCATATTCAGCGCCTCCACGCCGACACGATCGCCCCGTTCTTCAAGGACGGCGTCTCGACCGCGGACAGCATCGGCCCGCACCAGCGCTCCGCGGTCGGCCGCGAAGCCGCGCTGGCGGCCTTGTCCTCCAGCGACTGGGCGATGCTGCGTTCGGCGATCACCTACACCTATCAGATGTTTCCCGGCACGGTGCTCGTCGTCAGCCCGGACTATATCAACCTGATGGTGCTGATGCCCCAGGCGCCCGATCGCGTGCTGGTCGAGGATTTCATGCTCATCCCCGAGCCCCCCGCCACCGACAAGGCACGCGCCCATTGGGAGAAGAGCTGGCAGCTGCTCGACGGGGCAGTCTTCGCGGCCGAGGATTTTCGTGCCTGCGAACTCGGCCAGCAAGGGCTCGCCTCGGGAGCGATCGAGCGGCTCACTCTCGGCACACTCGAGCGCGGCATCCGCCGGTTCCACGATGCGGTCGAGGCACAGCTGGCCGCGTCGGGCGCTGCGCAAGATCCCTGACGCGTGGCTCGGCGTCCTGGTCCTGTTCTGGCATTGGCCTCCGGAAGAACCCGGTTCGGTAAGTTCCCGGCTCGCGGACGCATGCCTCTTCGCTTAACTTGGGCACCATGCTGCACACGCCCATCCCGCACACGCCCATCCCAACGCGCGTCGCCAGGAATCAGAGCGAGAAGCGCCTGCCTCCCGCAGTCGGCATTCTCATCGCCATGACCGCATCGGTCTTCCTGTGGGGCGCGATCTACGCCACCTGCGTCCTGTGCTTTTGAACTCAGGACTCAGTCCTCGCCGAACAGGCTGAAGCTGCCCGGCAGCTTGCCGGGTTTCCCGCCCCCGATCACCGCCTCGACCGCCGCGATGGCCGCCAGCAGGTCGCGCTGCGGATAGGGCTTCGACAGACACCCCACCGCCAGCCCGCGCGCCTCTCCCGGGCAGTTGCCCGTCACGAACAGCACCCGCACACCACGTCTTTGCGCCGCCCGCGCCACTTCGATTCCGCTGCCGTCGGCAAGCCCGACATCGACCAGCACCAGGTCGATCGCCGTTTCACCCTCGATCGCTATCAACGCATCGGCGACCGAATCGACCGTCGCGACGATCTCGAAGCCCTCGCCATTCAGTAGATGCTCGGTGTCGAAAGCCTCCAGCGGCTCATCTTCCACCAGCAATATCCGCTCGATCTGCCGTTTCTTCTTCACGAACAACATTACACCGCTTTCTTCCGCGGCGAAGCGCCAAGGCCCCCGCAAGTCGCTCCCAACGCGCGAAAATGCTTTCCGCGCCGCAATGATTTTGCCGAGCGGAGCATAATCGCTATATCGCCGCCGTGCCCCCATCCAAGCCCCCCGAAACGCAGCGCATCGCGAAGCTGCTCGCCCGTGCAGGAATCGCGTCGCGTCGCGAGATCGAGCGCATGATCGCCGAAGGCCGCATCGCGCTCGACGGCAAGGTGCTCGACACGCCCGCGACGCTGCTGACGTCGCTCCACGGTGTGACAGTGGACGGCGATCCCGTCGCCGAGCCTGCGCCTGCGCGCCTGTTTCGCTATCACAAGCCCGCCGGCCTGCTCACCGCCGAACGCGACTTCACCGGCCGCCCCACCATCTATGACCGCCTGCCCGAAGGGTTGCCCCGCGTTATGCCGGTCGGCCGGCTCGACTTGAATACCGAAGGCCTGTTGCTGCTCACCACCGACGGTGAGCTGAAGCGCGAGCTCGAACTTCCCGCCACCGGCGTCGAGCGCAGCTATCGTGCCCGCGCTTACGGCCAGGTCAGCCAGCCCCAGCTCGAGGAATTGATGCTCGGCGTCGAGATCGAGGGCGTCCGCTACGGCTCGATCAATGCCAATATCGAGCGCCGCACCGGCGCCAATGTCTGGATCGAGATGACTCTGACCGAGGGCAAGAACCGCGAGGTCCGCCGCGTGCTCGAGCATCTCGGGCTCGAGGTCAGCCGCCTGATCCGCACGCGCTACGGCCCCTTCTATCTCGGCGATCTGCCCCCCGGCGATGTCGACGAGATCCGTCAGAACGACCTGATCACCTTCCGCACAATTCTCTCGAAGCCCGGCGGCGGCAAGACCGCGTCGAACCTGCAATTCTCGGTCCGCGCCCGCGTCGCGCCGCCCGCGCCCAAGGCCAAGTCGGTCGAGGAACCCGATCGCCGCCTCCGCCGCGCACCGGCCAAGCCCACGCCCGTCGCGCCCACGGGCCCACGCTTCACGCCGCGCGCCACGCCGCCTGCGCGGAGCGAGGGGCCGGCAGAAACTGAGCATCGCGCCCCGCGCAGGGAAGGTCGACCGGCGAGCGGCGAGACTCGTTTCAAGTCCGGTACGAAGTCCTCGACCCGTCCCGAGCGCCCGGCCCGCGACGACAGCCGTCCGCAGCCCCGGGGCGATAGCCGCTTCACGCCACGCACCACGCCCGCCCCGCGCACCGATCGTCCGGCGCGCGAGGACAGCAAACCCGTCGGCAAGCCGGCCCGTGCCGCGCGCGCAAAGGCGCATCGCGATCAGCAGGAGCCCCGCGCCGGCGACATCGTCGGGCAGCCCCGCGGTCCGCGTCCGCCCACCAAGGGCCCGGCCGGAGGTCGCGGCAAGCCCGCCAGGCCGGGACGCCCGCCGAGGACGCGGAAATAATGCGGATCATCGCCGGAGAATGGCGCGGCCGTCCGCTCGCCGCGCCCAAAGGCGACACCACGCGCCCCACCGCCGATCGCACCCGCGAGGCATTGTTCTCGATGCTCGCGAGCAGGGTCGGCAGTTTCGAGGATCTCGCCGTCGCCGATCTCTTCGCCGGCTCGGGCGCGCTCGGGCTCGAGGCTTTGTCACGCGGCGCCGCCTCCTGCCTGTTCGTCGAGCAGGACAAGACCGCGCTCGACATTCTCAAGACCAATATCGCAAAGCTGGGGGCAAAGGGTGCGGAAGTCCGCCCGACATCGGCACTCGCGCTCGGCCCCGCGATCAAGCCGCTCGACCTGATCCTGATGGACCCGCCCTACGGCACCGGCGCCGGCGTGGTCGCGCTCGACAAGCTCGCCCGCCTCGGCTGGACCGGTCCGGCAACGTGGATCAGCATCGAGACGGCAAAGAACGAAGAGATCGAAGTCGCCGGCTTCGAGATCGACACCAGCCGCGTCCACGGCAAGGCCCGACTGACGTTGCTGCGTAAAGCCTGAAATGCACCCCCGTGCTCCGACGAAGGCCGGAGCGCGGGAGAGCGAAGCGCTGCATGACCCGCCGCTCCGGCCTTCGCTGGAGCACCAGGCAGCAGTTTGCGCATTTCACGCCAGCCTGTTCTTCCGCGATACCAGCGCCAGCCCCACCAGGCTCAGCACCGCGGCGCTGGCGAGGTAATAGCCGACCAGCGTCAGCCCGCCTTTTTCCGCCAGCTTCGCGGCGATCAGCGGGGTGAGTCCGCCGCCGATGATCCCGCCGAGGTTGAAGGTCACCGACACGCCGGTATAGCGCACCCGCGCGGGGAACAGGCTCGGCAGCCAGCCGCCGAGCGGCCCATAGACGAAGCCCATCACGAACAGCCCGCCCGCCAGCCACAGGAACAGGCTCGCCAGCGCGCCGGCAGTGACGAACAGCCCGATCGACAGCCCCACCGCGACCGTGGCGACGCAACCGATCGCGAGCACGCGCGCGGCGCTGCTGCGGTCGGCGAGGCTCGATGCGATCCAGATTCCCGCGGCCATGAACAATATCGCCACCAGCTCCACGCCAAGGAACGTCTCGCGATCATAGCCGAGGCCCTTGGTCGCATAGCCGATGATGAACACCGTCGCGATGTAGAACAATGCGAAGCAGGCGACGGTGCCCACCGTCCCCGCCAGCGTCGGCAGCCAGTGATCGCGAAAGAGCTCGCCGACCGGCACGCGCGGCGGCGGCGCCGCTTCCTGCGCGGCGACGAAGGCCGGCGTCTCAGTCAGCGTGATGCGCACCCACAGCCCCAGGCCCACCAAAGCCGCGCTGACGAGGAAGGGCAGCCGCCATCCCCATTCGCGAAACTGGTCGTCGCTGAGCAAAGCCCCCAGCAGCAGGAAGAAGCCGTTGGCGAAGATGAATCCCACCGGAGCGCCGAGCGGCGGGAAGGCGCCGTAGCGATTGGCCCATCCCGGCGGCGCGTTCTCGACCGCGAGCAGCGAGGCCCCGCCCCATTCGCCGCCCAGTCCCAGCCCCTGCCCGAAACGCAACAGGCACAGCAGGGCCGGCGCCACCCAGCCGATCATCGCATAGGTCGGCAGGAAGGCGATCAGCACGGTCGAGATGCCCATCAGCATCAGCGATGCGACCAGCGTCGATTTGCGGCCCATCCGGTCGCCGAAATGCCCGAAGACGAGCCCGCCCAGCGGCCGCGCGAAGAAGGCGACGCTGAAGCTCGCATAGGAAGCGAGTTGCGCGAGCGCCGGATCGGAGCCGGGGAAGAACAGCGCTGGGAATACGAGCGCGGCGGCGGTGGCGTAGATGTAGAAGTCGTAGAACTCGACCGACGTGCCGACCAGGCTGGCGAACAGGATGCGGCGATGCGATGCGATCGGTGTAGCGGCCATGGAGTTCCTCTCTCCAGACCTTCCTAGAAAGGAAGCACCGGCTTGGGGAGCCCCGTTCATCGCCGCGACAGTTTCGTTCCTGTATCGAAAGCCCACCATCGCAGCACCGGAATTAGGGAGTCGGCCATGCGCGAGTCAGCAGGACGCAGGCTAGTTTTCGCGATGCTCCTGGCGCTGAGCGCGGGGGTGCTGGTCCATTTCTACAATCCGATGGATCACGTCCGCGCCGATCTCCGCGCGGATACGGGGGGCGTGAAGTTCAGCCTCGAAATCGCCGCGCACGCAGTCGAGAAGGTCTGCGAACGGATTTAACGCGCAATCAATGCTCGTGCAGGTCACTGCCGTCTTGGTTGCGCTCGTTCCGGCACAAATCACTGCCGAACCAGACGTGGCCGTAAACGCTGCCATTGCCGCGCCGATCCGCGCGCTCGAGACGGCGCTTGCTCGGGAAACCGCGCTGCCGCCCGCCGCCACCGATGCTGAATGCCTCGAGCGGATGGGCGCGATCGATCAATCGTTTCGCCTGCAAATGCACAAAATGCACAAGATGCCGCTCGCGGGCCTGAGCACAGACCGGGTGAGCGCTGCTGATCCTCCCGGCCCCGCGTCCTTCGCCACGATGCGCATCCTCCAGAAGGGCCGACGGAAGGGTCAAGGGGCGATTCCCGGTGGGGTGAAGACCGCCCGCGCGCGATCGGCTTCCGCCCGGATCGCACAGCCCTCGGCGTGATCGTTGAGCAGCCCCATCGCCTGCATGAACGCGAAGACCGTGGTCGGCCCGACGAACTTCCAGCCTTGCGCCTTCAACGCCTTCGATAATCGGGTCGAAGCGGGCGAGGTCGACACCGTTTGCGGCTCGGCCCGTTCGTCGGCGGAGGGTTCGAACCGCCAGAGATATGCCCCGAGCGAGCCCTCGCGCGATACCAGTTCGCAGGCCCGCTGCGCGTTGTTGATCACCGCCTCGATCTTGCCGCGATGCCGCACGATCCCCGAATCGCCGAGCAGCCGTTCCACGTCCGCGTCGGTGAAGCGCGCGACCTTCTCGAAGTCGAAGCCGAGGAACGCCGCACGAAAATTCTCGCGCTTGGCGAGAATGGTGCGCCAACTCAGGCCCGATTGGAAGCTTTCGAGACAGAGCTTCTCGAACAGTCGCTGGTCGTCGCCGACCGGAAACCCCCATTCGGTGTCATGATAGGCGATGAATTCCGGTGCGGCGGCGGACCAGCGGCAGCGCGGCCGCCCGTCGGGCCCGGGGATGAGTTGCGTCATGATCCGCGGGCTATCAAGTCAGCTCATAGGTCCGCAAGAGCCACGTCCGTCGCCGGCCCGATCGAACCTCAGCTCAGCCCGTACGCTTTGACCGCGACCAGCATCAGCCAATAGAGCCCGCCCGACAATGCCATCGCCGCTGGCAAGGTCAGCAGCCAGGCCGCGGCAAGCTGGGCGATCGTACGGCCCTGCAACCCTTGCCCGTTGGCAACCGATGCGCCCGCCACGCCCGACGAGAGGATATGCGTGGTCGATACCGGCAGCCCGAACCGGTCGGCGCTGAGGATCGTCGCCGCCGCGACCAGCTCGGCGGTCGCGCCCATGCCATAGGTCATGTGCTGCTTGCCGATCCGCTCGCCGACGGTGATCACGATACGCTTCCAGCCGATCATCGTGCCCAGGCCCAGCGCGATCGCGACGACGATCTTCACCCACAGTGGAATGAAGCGCGTCCCAGCCTCCAGCTTGGTCTGGAATTCCTTGACCGCCGCCGCCTCGCTTTCGTTGAACGCGCCCGGCTTCTTGGTGGCGAGCCGCGTGGTGTCGAGCACCAGATACATGTCGTTGCGCACGTTCGAGGTCGCCTCTGCGGGCACCTTGCTCAGCGAGCCATAGCCGGCGACGCGGCCGCTCAGGTCGCGCGACAGGCTCTCCAGCGCGCCGAACACCTGCGGCGTATCGGCCTTGCGCTGCTGGAGCGCGCTGGTGAGCGTCGCGCGCGCCTGGTCCGTCGACATCTCGACGCCGCGGCTATGGGCGTCGAACACGGCGGTGGCGGTGTTGGCGGTCTGGACGAAGGCCGGAGTGGCGCTCGCCGGCAGCGTACGGTTGAGCGCATAAGCGGTGGGGGCGCAGCCGATCAGGATCAGCATGATCAGCCCCATGCCCTTCTGGCCGTCGTTCGAGCCGTGGCTGAACGAGACTGCGGTGCAGGTGAAGATCAGCAGCGCGCGCACGCCGCGCGGCGGCGCCTTGTCGCCCTCGGGCGCCTTGTAGAGATCAGGGCGGCGGACCACCGCGCGCATCACGAACAGCAGCAGCAACGCCGCGCCGAAGCCGATCAGCGGCGCCATCCACAAGCCCGTAAGCACCTTCTGCGCCTGGCTCCAGTCGACGCCCGCGGTGCCGCCGCGCGATCCCGCCTGGATCAGCTGGTTGGCGAAGCCGACGCCGAGCACCGAACCGATCAGCGTGTGGCTCGAGCTGTTGGGCAGCCCGACATACCAGGTGCCGAGGTTCCACAGCACGGCGGCGAGCAGCAACGCGAAGATCATCGCGAATCCGCCCGCCGAGCCTACGTTGAGGATCAGGTCCACCGGCAGCAGCGTGATGATCGAATAGGCCACCGCCCCGCTCGAGAACATCACGCCGAGGAAGTTGAAGAAGCCCGACCAGACGACCGCGAAATGCGCCGGCATGGAATTGGTGTAGATCACCGTCGCGACGGCGTTGGCGGTGTCGTGGAAGCCGTTGACGAACTCGAACCCCAAGGCGATCAGCAGCGCCAGCCCGAGGAAGGCGAACACCCCGAGCGCAAGCTCCTCGCCCACGCCGCGCGTGTCGGTGAGCACGTTCCACCCCGCAAAGGCCAATCCGCCCGCCAGCAGCACTGCGAACAGCAGCCTGGCGATGGGGTGGGTCTTGTAGTCGAATCGCGAAGGCTGCGGCGTGTCAGCCGCCGGGGCCTGGTCCAGTGCGAGTGTGGCCATGATGCAGCGGGCCTGACTCTCGTTCGTGACAGAGTGATGACACAGCCGCCACAAAGCTGTGGGCCGAGGCCGGTGTCAGTTCTCGAAACAGGTCGTCCGAGTGACCTTGATCACCTTGCCGCTGGCGTCCTTCTCTTCGTGCCGCCCCGGCTCGCACGGCGGCTTGCGCGTCTCGGCCTGATTGGTCCGCCACGCCACGAACGCCGCGATCACGGCGATCCCCAGCACGATGCCCAGCCTCAATTTCCGGTTACGCCACATAACCCCGCCCTAGCCGCCCGGCCGCTGCGAAGCAACTTGCTCCGGACGCGCGCGTTCCCTACCTGTTCGCCAATGACTCTCCCCGCGCCCGCCCCCGACGACGCCCCTTATCTGCGGGGCCTGAACGCGCCCCAGCGCGAAGCCGTGCTCACCACCGAAGGCCCCGTGCTCGTCCTCGCCGGCGCCGGCACCGGCAAGACCGCCGCGCTCACCGCCCGGCTCGCCCATCTGCTCTACACGCGCAAGGCGTATCCGAGCGAAATCCTCTCGGTCACCTTCACCAACAAGGCCGCGCGCGAGATGCGCGAGCGCGTCGGCCGCCTTGTCGGCGACGCGGTCGAGGGCATGCCGTGGCTCGGCACCTTCCACGCGATCGGCGCGAAGATGCTGCGCCGCCACGCCGAATTGGTCGGGCTCCAGTCCAACTTCACCATCCTCGACACCGACGACCAGCTGCGACTCCTGAAACAGCTCATCGTCTCCGCCAATCTCGACGAGAAGCGCTGGCCCGCGCGGCAGCTCGCCGGCCTGATCGACCAGTGGAAGAACAAGGGTCTCACCCCCGCCGACGTGGATGCCGGCGAATCCGAAGCCTTCGCCAACGGCAAGGGCCAGGCGCTCTACGCCGCCTATCAGGACCGCCTGCGCACGCTCAACGCCTGCGATTTCGGCGACCTGCTCCTCCACATGCTCGTGATCCTCAAGACTGATCGCGAGATTTTATCCCAATATCAGAACCGCTTCCGCTACATCATGGTGGACGAGTATCAGGATACCAACAGCGTCCAGTATCTCTGGCTCCGCCTGCTCGCGCAGGAGCGCAAGAACATCTGCTGCGTCGGCGACGACGACCAGTCGATCTATTCGTGGCGCGGCGCGCAGGTCGAGAACATCCTCAAGTTCGAGAAGGACTTCCCCGGCGCCAAGGTGATCCGGCTCGAGCAGAATTACCGCTCCACCCCGCACATCCTCGCCGCCGCCTCGGGCGTGATCGCCAATAATGGCGGCCGCCTCGGCAAGACCCTGTGGACCGAGAAGGACCAGGGCGAGAAGGTCAAGGTGCTCGGCATCTGGGACGGCCCCGAGGAAGCGCGCCGCGTCGGCGAGGAGATCGAAAGCCTCCAGCGCGGCGGCCTTTCCCTCGACGACACTGCGATCCTCGTCCGCGCGCAGCACCAGACGCGAGAGTTCGAAGAGCGCTTCATCAGCATCGGCCTGCCCTATCGCATCATCGGCGGCTTCCGCTTCTACGAACGCGCCGAGATCCGCGACGCGCTCGCCTATCTCCGCGTCGTCGCCCAGCCCGCCGACGACCTCGCCTTCGAGCGCATCGTCAATGTCCCCAAGCGCGGCCTCGGCGACAAGGCGCTGGCCAAGGTCCACCAGTTCGCCCGCGCGCAGAGCCTTCCCCTCACCACCGCCGGCGCCCGCATCCTCGACACCGACGAGCTCACCCCCCAGGCGCGCCGCTCGCTCGGCAATCTCATCGGCGACATCGCCCGCTGGCGCAGCATGGGCGACACTCTCCCCCATCCCGAGCTCGCCCGCATCATCCTCGACGAGAGTGGCTACACTGCGATGTGGCAGGCCGATCGTACCGCCGAGGCCGCCGGCCGGCTCGAAAACCTGTCGGAACTCGTCCGCGCGATGGAGGAGTACGAGTCGCTCACTGCCTTCCTCGAGCATGTCAGCCTCGTGATGGACAACGAGGCCTCGGCCGACGAGCCCAAGGTCACGATCATGACGATCCACGCCGCTAAGGGCCTCGAGTTCGACACGGTGTTCCTCGCCGGCTGGGAGGAAGGCATCTTCCCCTCGCAGCGCGCGCTCGACGAAGGCGGGCTGGCCAGCCTCGAAGAGGAGCGCCGCCTGGCCTATGTCGCGATCACCCGCGCGCGCCGCCGCGCGACGATCCTCCACGCCGCCAATCGCCGCATCTACGGCCAATGGACCAGCAGCCTCCCCAGCCGCTTTGTCGCCGAGCTCCCCGGCGAGCATGTCGAGCAAGAGACCACCATGTCGGGGGGCGAATCGCTATGGCGCGCCAACTGGTCCGAGCGCGCCGACCCCTTTTCCGATGTGGGAAGAGGCACCGGCCGCGGCCCCGGCTGGCAGCGCGCCGCGGGGATCGACGCGAAGAACCCCGGCGGCAGCTTCACCAGCCGCACCTTCTCGCGCGAACCGGCCCGGGTGCTGGAGAGCCACGCGAGCGCGGTAAGCTTCGGCGCCAAACCGCGCGCGGACCTGTCGGTGGGGCTGCGCGTGTTCCACCAGAAGTTCGGCTACGGCCTGATCGCCGAGATCGAGGGCAACAAGCTCGAGATCGACTTCGAGGTCGCCGGGCGGAAGCGGGTTATGGATAGTTTCGTGAGTGTGGGGGACTAAGCGAGTTAACTCTAGGCTCGGACGAGGCTAAGACCACCCTGACTCGACGCTCGCATCGAAGGACCCGTGAGGCCAAAGATTAGAGTTTCTATCTCATCAATGGGGACGCCCAAGTCCTTAGCGATATCATATTTTGTTAAGCGCTTGCTCCATAGCGCATTAAGAACTTTTGCCATTACTGTTGATGTCTCGCGCTCAATACCTACCGGCTCTCCGCTTCTATAGCCTAACTGCCCGAGCTCAATACAAATCGATCGATAATTCCATTCCGAGAGATATTCTAGACTATGTAATCGATAGGCCAAGGCCATCGCCGAAACTTTCCAGCGTGCCTTGGCTTTAATTATCTGGCTTGTCGTAATAGAACTCGGAAGTTGGCTTATGATATCCTCATGAGGCATCAAAAACGCCGATGCAAAGCGATCAGCTTGCATCTCAGCGCCGCGTTCGCCGCGCGCACCCGCGTGACAATGCAAAACAAGATGTCCCAGCTCATGAGCAGCATCGAATATCGATCGCTCAGCCGTTTTCTCTTGATTGAGAAATACATAAGGATGCTCATTGTACCAAAAAGAATAAGCATCGACGTTTCGAGTGTTTTCAGATAGCGAAAGCACTCTAATCCCCTTGGACTCAAGGAGTTTTAGAACATCGCCGATCGGCCGCTCACCAACTCTCCAGTGCTGCCGTAGAATTCTAGCGGCGACCTCCGGTCGGTTTCTTTCCTTACTAAGATCAAGCAGATCCGGTTCAGGCAGGTTAAATCTAGTTTCGATCCACCGATACAATTCGATGCCCAAAGCACCAGCGGCAAGCGCTGCACCTCGCTCGGCGCCGCTCATCTTCTTTAAACTGCGAAAGCTGACCGTATCCTCTTCGGGAACATCCGCTGGTCCCATCGTAAAGAAGGACTCGGGATACCCCAAAGCGCGGGCAATTCTCTCGGCAATCTCCGGCTCAGGCTGGTGCCCGTTTTCAATTTTTGAGAGAGTCACGGCTGAAATGCCTGCCAACTCGGCAAGGGACTTCCCCGTCAGCTTGCGCCGCTGACGAGCCACTTTAAACCGATCGGAACTAAACATTACATGCCGTTTTTGAACGAAACAGCCACGTCGAAGTCGCTCATCGGAGCGTTCGCGGGATCAATTTCATCTGCCCAATCTTCCGCCGGACCACTGATAAAAATTCGCTCATGGAAATGACGATAAGCCCCATCCTTGATTACAGGGTGAGACAGTTCAACGCGACCGTCCTCGCCGACCATTACGTAGTAAGTAGGGATTCCGTCCTGCTTGACGCCTGTAAGTGGCCCAACATCAATCCCGGCGTACTCGAAGAGGTTTGGGCCGCACATACTTTCAGCCGCGCTCCCTTTCGCAGAACGTGGGGTTGGAGCAAAAACTTGGTCGCAGGCGACATCGACATTTTGATATCCGATCCGTATCCCGATCTCTCGATTAACGACGGCTTCAATCCCGCAGGTGCGATCAACGATCCAATTACCGCCGACCAGTTGCCGACGCAGCTCATTGACGCCGTAGATATAGGCCAGTGTCCCGGGCGCATTCAGCGGCATCAGCGGACCAGCGTCCTCAGCCCACCGACGAGCAACGTCCGCGATGGCCACGAATTGTTCTACGGCAAGTCCCCAGTCCGCAAGCCTGCGATCAACGATCACTCGCCCATCTACAACTAACGTACTGAACGCCGGCATGGCAGGCTCCGTTTAATTTTCTCGCCCTCATTAGAGGATGAAAAAATTAAACGCAAGGGGTTGGCACACGCGAAACAGTTGGCGCGTTCTCACCCCATGCTAACCATCACCCCCCTCTCTCCCCGCGCGATCGAGATCGTCGCCGAGGGGCATTTCGCCGCCGCCGATGTCTTCGCCGCGCTCGATCGCATGGCCGCGATCCTCGACGACATGCCGCAGCTCGACGTCCTCGCCGATGTCCGCGGCTCGCCCTCCATCTCGCTCTCGGCGATCGCCGAGGAACTCAAACACCTCACCCTCGTCTTCCGCATGATCCGCCAGATCGAGCGCGTCGCGATCGTCGCCGATGCCGGCTGGGTCCGGGCGGTCAGCCGGATCGAAGGCGCGGTGATCCCCGGGGTGCATTACGAAGTCTATGAGCGCCACGAGGCCGCGCACGCGCGCGAATGGCTGCTCCGCCACACCGACGAGCCTCGCCCCCGCTGAGCGCCCCGTTCAGCCGCTGGCAAGCCCGGCGCAGCATGCTACCACCCGACCGATCTCGGGGGAGCACAACATGATCCACGCCACGTTTCTCATTCTCACCGCGGCGCCCGCCGCCGCGCAAACACAGACGCCGCCCAGCGTCGAGGCCGTCCAGCAGGCGCTCGACGCCGAGCTGGCCGCGCCGCACGACGAGATCACCGTCACCCATGCGCGCGACGACCTGAAGAAGACCTCGCTGCTCGTTCGCACCATCGGCACCAGCAAGACGCTCCGCCGCTGCGAGACCGAATTCACCACGCCGACCGAGAAGATCAACGCCGGCGCCAAATCCGAGCGCAACTGGCGCATCGCCTGGGGCAGCATCGCCGAGGTTCGTCGTGACGATCTGTTGCGGATCGAGCTCGTCGCGAAGAAGCCCGACAACACCCGCATCTTCCTCCGCTTCTCCGATGGCGAGACCGCGAACGCCTATGCCGAGGGGATCGATTTTCTTCGGCAGAACTGCCCCGGTTGATCCCGCCTCGTACGACGTTCGCCATTCGTTCCGAAAATCGCTTCCAATGTAGGATTTCGTCTGGGATAGACTCGTCGATGACCGAGTCGCCTTCCCCTTTCGCACGCCCCGCGCCGTTCGCCGCGCTCAAGCTTGCCCCCCATCCCGATTGGCCGACCGAACGCCAGCGCGCCTTCCTCCATATGCTGCTCCACACCGGCGACGTCCGCACCGCAGCCGCCAGCATCGGCGCCAGCGCCCACGCCGTCACCTGCTTCCGCAAGTACCTTGGCCGGCGCAGCGCCTTCTCGCGGGCGTGGCGGCGCGCGGTCGAGGAGGCCGAAGCCGATGCCCTCGCCACCCGCGTCCTGCGTCGGGGCGGTCTCGATTCGGCCCAACTCGCGCGCGTCGATGCCGCCTGCCATGGGATGGCCAAGGCACGGCTGGCACTCGCTTTGGCCCACCGCGCCAAACGCGCCGCCAAAGGGTTCGGCTAATGCCTGAGTTTCCGCCCGCTCCGTCCGAAGCCGAGCCCGATCCCCTCGCCTTCACGCCCGTCGCGCTCGCTCGCGTCCGTCACAATGGCTGGACCGAGCGCCGGCAGCGCGATTTCATCGCCGCGCTGGCCGTGATGGGCACCGTGCTCCACGCCGCCCGCGCTGTCGGCATGACCAAGCAATCGGCCTATACTCTCCGCGATCGGCCCGGCGCCGAAAGCTTCGCCGCCGCTTGGGACGTCGCGTTGCAAATGGGCTATGACGAGGCGTTCGGCCAGGCGATGGAGCGCGCAATTCATGGTATCACCAGCCCGCGCTTTTATCGGGGCAAGCCGGTCGGCACGCGCCACCGCTTCGATTATCGCCTCGCGCTTGCCGTGCTCAATGCGCCGCCCACGCCGCCGCGCAAGAAAGTTGCGCAATGAATCGCGTTTCGGCCAAAAGAGTCAATTTAGCGCATGGATTTCGAGCATGTCGCCTCACGTTCAGTCCCGCTTCACGCATATTGCCGGAACGTTTCGGAGTCGCCGTCCGTATCACGGCATTGGAGGAGAACATTTATGAAGACCATCACCAGCCTCGCGGCCCTCGCTGCGGCGCTCGTCGTCGCCGCACCCGCTTCGGCGCAGACCAGCACGCGCTACGGCAGCAGCTCGTACCAGGACGAGGAAGCGCGCTTCGACGCCGCGCAGCGCCGCTTCGACAATGAATATGAGCAATATCAGGCGGCAGTGGATCGCTATCGCCGCTCGCGCGCGTCGTCGCGCCCCTCCTCGTACGATCCGCGCTACGATGACGACGAGGATTATGACGCCTCGCGTTATTATCGCTCGGGCAATTACCAGGAGCGGGTGCTCACGCAGGACGAGCGCGTCTATCGCGGCGAGGACGGGCGTTATTATTGCAAGCGCAGCGACGGCACGACCGGGCTGATCGTCGGTGCGGCCGCGGGCGGATTGTTCGGCAACGTCATCGCCGGCCGCCGCTCGAGCACCGTGGGAACGTTGCTCGGCGCGATCGCCGGCGGCGCGGCGGGTGCGTCGATCGATCGCAACCAGCAGGTGCGCTGCCGCTGAAGCCTTGTGGCCGGGATCAGGCCGCGGTGCGTTCCACCGCGAGCAGGGTCTCGGCCGCGAAGCGCTCGTCGGCGGGATCGAAGACGTTGCTGGGCGTGAAGCCGCGATCGGCCAGCGTGAATCCACCGAGGCCGGCGAGCTTGAACAGGCCGAGCTTCTCCTCCTTGGGAGGCACGCCGTCGCGCTCGATCGTGGTGGCGCCGACATAGACTTCGCCATGGCGCGTGAAGGCGACGTGCGGGGCGAGGATCACGCGGCCGCCGTTATAGGTCGCCTCGACGCAGCGGGTGCGGACAATGGCTTCGAACAGAGTCGGCACGGTGCCGCTCGGCGCGGTCTGGTCTGAGTCGCTGAGATACATGACGGGGGGAATATAGGCCTTATGCCGCAGTGCAGCAAGATGCCGCGAACGCGTGCTTGCGCAGTGCCTGCGGCACCTTCCGTAGCAACACCATTACGGCCTTCCCCGGAGCCGCGGATTTACGCGCAATCCGCTACCAGAAGGTCAAAGGGGAGCCAGGAGTACCGTCCCCGAATGTCCGTCGATCGCCTGCTTGCCCAACATTGCCGCATCCTCGCCAACGTCGACGCGGTGGAGCTTTTCGCCGCGGGTCCGCCCCCGGCGCAGGGCGACACCATGATCGACAAACGCTGGGCCTTCACTCGCGACTTGCTCTTTCATTTCGCGCGGATGGAATCGACAGTTTACGGCCCGATGATGCGCGATCGCCGTGAGCATGCCCGGCAGAGCGCGGCGCTGGCCAGCGTCGAGACCGCGGCGCTGATGGCCGAGTATCGCGAGCAGGTCGCCCGCTGGCAGGCCGCGCACCCCGCCGAGCATTGGGACACCTATCGCCGCGGCCTCGCCCGGCTGATGCGGCGGATCCGTACCCGTCTGGAAGCCGAGGCGGTCGAGATCATCCCGCTGCTCCCGGTCCAGTCCGACGGCTCGCGCGAAGGTCCGACGCCGGAAAGCTATGCCGCCGAGGCATGGGAGATCCGCGAGGCCCTGTTCAGCGGAATCAAGCTGCCCGCTTGACCCGGACTATATGATCGCCGGGCAATCCGCCGTTGCAGTGCCGCGCCGGAAGCGCCAAGAGCGCGGCATGCCGATCCATCCCTTCGCGATTGCCAATTTCCGCGCTTACTGGGTGGCTCGTTTCGCCGCCACGCTTGGCCAGATGGCGATGGTGATCGTGATCGGCTGGCAAGTCTACGACATCGCCCGCGAGACGATGACGATCAAGCAGGCCGCTTTCCAGCTCGGGCTGATCGGCGTGGCGCAATTCCTGCCGCTGCTGGCGTTGTCGCTGTTCGCGGGCTGGCTCGCCGACCGGATCGACCGCCGCTGGATCGCGCGGGCGGCGCTGGGGCTCGAGGCATTGTGCGGGCTGGCATTGGGCTGGCTCACCTGGACCGGCACCATCACCCTCCCCGCCTTGTTCGGCATCGCCGCGCTGCTGGGTGTCGCCCGCGCATTCGCCAGTCCCGCGCTCGGTGCGCTCGCCCCCAATCTCGTGCCCAAGGAGAGCCTTCCCACTGCGATCGCACTGAGCTCGGTCTCGTGGCAGATCGGCACCGTGATCGGCCCGGCGATGGGCGGCTATCTCTACGCTGCGGGTGCCTCGGTCCCCTATTTCGTCGCCGCCGGACTGTTCTCGCTCGCGCTGGTGATGATGCTGCTGATCTCGCCGGTCCCGCGCACCAGCATCAAGTTCACCGGCAGCCCCTGGGCGCAGATGATCGACGGCCTCCATTATGTCCGCCGCAATCGCCTCGTGCTCGGCGCGATCTCGCTCGATCTGTTCGCGGTGCTGCTCGGCGGCGCCACTGCGATGCTCCCGGTCTATGCCCGTGACATCCTCCAGGTCGGCTCCGAAGGCCTCGGCCACCTCCGCGCCGCCCCGGCTTTGGGTGCGGTGATGATCGGCGTCTTCTTCTCGTGGCGCCCGCTCAAGACCGAGGTCGGCAAGAAGATGCTGTTCGCCGTGGCGGTCTTCGGGGCCGCGACCATGGTGTTCGGCGCCGCGGCGCCCCTGCTGATCCGGCTGATCGGCCCCTCGGCGATCGGCCACGACTTCGCCCCCGCCGTCTTGCTCTCGCTCGCTGCCTTGTTCGTGCTCGGCGCCGCCGACATGGTGTCGGTCTATGTCCGCCAGTCGCTGATCCAGCTCTACACGCCCGATCAGATGCGCGGCCGCGTCGGTGCGGTCTCGACGCTCTTCATCTCCGGCTCGAACGAGCTGGGCGAGGCCGAATCGGGCTTCCTCGCCGCATTGATCGGCCCGCTGGCCGCGGTGATCGGCGGCGGAATCGGCGCGATCCTTGTCACGATACTATGGGCCAAGCTATTCCCCGAACTCAGGCGGGCTCGCACCTTCGATCCTCCGGCCAACCTCGAAGTGCCTCCCAAGGAGATGACGACATGAAGGCGAACACGATCCTCGACACGATCGGCAACACCCCGCACATCCGCGTGCAGAAGCTGTTCCCCGGCGCCGAGGTCTGGATCAAGTCCGAGCGCTCCAATCCGGGCGGCTCGATCAAGGACCGCATCGCGCTGGCGATGGTCGAGGCGGCCGAAGCTTCGGGCGATCTCAAGCCCGGCGGCACGATCGTCGAGCCGACCAGCGGCAACACCGGCGTCGGCCTCGCGATGGTCGCCGCGGTCAAGGGCTACAAATTGATCCTGGTGATGCCCGAGAGCATGAGCCTCGAGCGCCGCCGCCTGATGCTGGCTTATGGCGCAAGCTTCGATCTCACGCCGCGCGAAAAGGGCATGAAGGGCTCGATCGAACGCGCGATGGAGATCGTCGAGACCACGCCGGGCGCGTGGATGCCGCAACAGTTCGAAAATCCTGCGAATGTCGATGTGCATACCCGCACCACCGCACAGGAAATCCTGAGCGACTTCGCCGATTCGCCGATCGATGTGATCATCACCGGCGTGGGCACCGGCGGGCACATCACCGGTGTCGCCGAGAAGCTCAAGAAGAGCTGGCCCAACCTCAAGGTGTTCGCGGTCGAGCCCGAGCTCTCGCCGGTGATCTCGGGCGGCACGCCCGGTCCGCACCCGATCCAGGGCATCGGCGCAGGCTTCGTGCCTAAGAACCTCCACACCGACGCGATCGATGGGGTGATCAAGGTCGATGCCGGCGTCGCCAAGGACATGGCCCGCCGCGCCGCGCGCGAGGAAGGCATGCTGGTCGGCATCTCGTCGGGCGCGACGCTCGCCGCGATCCTCCAGAAGCTGCCCGATCTGCCCGAGGGCAGCCGCGTGCTCGGCTTCAACTACGATACCGGCGAGCGCTATCTGAGCGTTCCGGAGTTCCTGCCCGAGAGCTGACACGGCGCAGCGGAAAAGCGGATCATCGGACCATTGCGGCGTTTCGACGGCGCAATGGTTCCATCATGGCGCCTTCTGCGTTATGGGCGGCGACCCCGCCTCTGGAGCAGCATTTTGTCCGTCCGCCGTCCTGCGATCATGTTCGTCCCGCCCGCACGCGTGCGGCAGGGCTGAGCGGGAGCGAAGCGGATGCTCATGCAATCCCGCGAGGCCGCGTTTGCGCAGGCCGAACCGCGGCGTCCCGCCGCGCCGCTTTACCTGCGGATCTTCGTCGCCTTGCTCGCGCTGGTGGCGATGGCGGTGCCGGTGCTCCTCGTGTCGAAGACGCAACGCGTCGTCGTGCACAAGCGCCCGCCGGTGGTGATCTCGAAGCGGGTCGTTCCCAGGCAGGAGCTCCCGCCGGTCGAGCCGATCAAGCTGCAGGAAGTCGCACCCGAGGACGCGCGCGAGATCAATGCCGCGATCCCCTTCTCGACCTTGCCCAACCCGGCCGCGCGCGCCTTCCACCTTTCGGGCGCCGCCGACAGCCAGGCACGCGCAGTCGATTGCCTCGCCGCGGCGGGCTATTACGAGGCCGGCGACGATGCCAAAGGGCAGCGCGCGGTCGCGCAGGTGATCATCAATCGCATGCGCCACCCCGCTTTCCCCAAGACGATCTGCGGCGTCGTCTTCCAGGGGTCGGAGCGCAGCACCGGCTGCCAGTTCACCTTCACCTGCGACGGCGCGATGCTGCGCTATTCGCCGAGCCCTGCCGCCTGGCAGCGCGCGCGCGACGTGGCGCGGATGGCGCTGAACGGCTCGGTCTATCGTGCCGTGGGCCACGCCACGCACTATCACACCAATTGGGTGGTGCCCTATTGGAGCGCCAGCCTCGAGAAGATCACTTCCGTCGACACCCACCTCTTCTTCCGCTGGACCGGCTGGTGGGGCACGCCGCCCGCATTCAACCGCGGCTACGCTGGCGTCGAGCCGAACATCCCCAAGATGGCGCGCCTGTCGAGCGTCCACCAGGGCGACGAGACCAACCCGCTCGAAGCGGCGCTGCAAGGCGACGGCTCGCTGATCGATCCCGCGACGATCCCCGACAGCGCGGTGCCTAATCCGGTGGGCGCCGGGCTCGACGCGAACCATTTTCTGGTCGTGCTCGACAAGAAGATGAACGCCGACGCCTTTGCTGCGCTGGCGATCAAGACGTGCGGCGAGCGACTCTACTGCAAGTTCATGGCGTGGACCGATCCCAAGCTGAAGCCGGCCAAGCTCCCCGCTGCGCCCGCACAGACCGCGGCGATGTCGTTCAGCTATTTGCGCGATCAGGCGCAGGGTTATGCCAAGGCCCTGTGGAACTGCCAGCAGTTCAAACGCCCCAGCCCGCTCCAGTGCATGCGCGTCCAGCCGCCGGCACTGGCCCCGGTCGCGGTGGCGCAGCCCGTCGCGGTGGCGACTCCACTCCCTGACGCGAAATCGGCGGTGGCCGGGCCGCCGCCGCTGGCCGGGGTGCGTCGCAAGACCGATCCGGCACCCACCACCCTCAAGCCGTCGGTGAGCTTCACGCTCGCGGCGCCCAAGGCATCTCCCACCCCCACGCCCACGCCGAAAAACTAGATCAGGCGCGTGCCATCAGCGCCTGCGCCAGTTCTGCCGCGATCGGCGTGGCGACATCGGCGATATCAGGTCGGTGCAGGCCCTTTGCCCCCGCTGTGTCGATCGTCACGGTGGCGAGCCCGAGCCGCCGCTGCAGCCAGCTCCGTCGCACCGAGATCGTCTGGATGGCGGGATAGGGCACGATCCAGTCGCGCTGCGACAACACGCCGCGCGTCACCTGGGCGCTGGTCTCCCGCAGCCCGTAGCGATGGTATCGTCGCTGGAGCAACGCGAGCCCGACCGGAAGCGGCGCGAGCGCCAGTCCCAGCCACAGCAAAGGGAAGAATGCGCCGGCGACCGCGAAGACCAGGATAACCGGCAGTCCATGCCGCAACGCCACGCGCAGCACATGCCCGCGCGATACCGGAGTCAGCGCGTCGGCCTCGAAGCGCGGTAGCTCCGCCGCGTCGATCACCTTCGCGATCTCGTCGTCGCGCGCGAAGGGCGCCATTTCCTGCCGTCCCGAGCTGTCGTCGCTGCCGCCCAGCGTTTGGAATTCGAGGCTCTGCCAGCCGAGCCGCCCGCTGATCGGCGCGCGGTGGACCAGCGCCAGCTGTACGCGCGCCTTGACGATCACCACTTCGCTTCGCGTCAGCAGTCCGCGCACGCGCCGGAAGCGCCCGTCCTGTGCGTCGAGCCGGAAGCCGAATTCCTTTGTGACGGTCCGGGCGACGCCTGCGACCACGCCCAGCACGAGCGCCAGTGCGAGAACGGTCAGCCCGGCCGTCACGGTCAAATGGCTGCGCACTTCGCGTCCGGCGATCCCGACGAGCTCTTTCCAGTCGAACGCGATCACCTGGTCTGCGGTCTGGAGTAACGCGAAGATCGCCGCGAGCCACACCAGGGAGAAGTTGAACAGTCCATAGAGCAGCACGCGCTCGAGCGGCATCGCGAACAGCGGCTCTGCCTCCGCGACCTCGGGGACGGGTGCCTCGACCGGCATCGCGACCGATGCGCGGCGCAACGCCAGCCGCAACCGGTGCGCCTCGCGCAGCGTCACGCTGTCGAGCGTGGCCTCGTCCTTGTCGCCGCCGCCCGTCTCGATCCGCACCAGTGCGAGCCGAAACAGCCGCGCGAGCGGCTTCTGCTCGATCGAGACGTCCTGCACGCGCTCGAGCGGGATCGAGCGCCGGCTGCGATGGAGCACGCCGCTTTCGATCACGAACTCGTCGTCGGTCAGGCGATAGGTCAGATGCCACCAGCCCAGCCAGGTGAAGAACGCCATCGCCGCGATGCCGGCGAACGTCAGCAGCACGACCCTGCCGATCCCGAACTCGCCGCCGAACGCGAGCATCGCCGGCAAAGCGAGAAGCGTCGACGGCGCCGATTTGACCAGGCCGATGGCAATCGTGCCTGGATGCACCCGGTGCGGCGTATCGTCGCTCACGCAGCGCTGCCGATCCGTTCGCGGATGGCGTCGCGCACTTCCTCGGCAGTGGCGCGGCTGATGCCGGGCAGCGTGACCACGGTCTGATCGGTGCCGGCGGTGTGCAGCATCAGCCGCGCCACGCCGAAGCTGCGTTCGAAGGGACCCTGTGCAACGTCGATATGCTGGACGCGCGTCACGGGCACGATCGTATGCACGCGCGTCCACCAGCCATGCGCGACATGGAGTTCGCGCCCGGTAAAGGCATAGCCCCAATGCCGCCATCGCCGCGGCGGCGCGATGACTGCCAGCCAGATGCCGATGAGGATCGCTGCACCCGCAATCGCCCCGTGCAGCGGGAGCCTGTCCGCCAACGCCACTTCGGCGATGATCGCGGGCACGATCAGCCCGAGCGCCATCACCGCGCCTTGTGCGCGCATGACGTTCATTTGGCCGCGTTCGATGGGCTGCAGAGGCACGATGGTCAGGCTCATCGCCCGACCATGCTATGCCCGTGCCCGGCGCTCAAGCGGCTTCACGCCGCGCGGAACATCTCCGGGTCGAGCGCCATCACTGCGTCGCTGCCGCTCTCGACCTTGCGCCGAAGCGCGCCGGCATCGGGCAGGAAGCGCTCGGCATAGAAGCGCGCAGTGACCAATTTGGCTTCGAGGAACTTCGCATTCTCGCCGCCGGCCGCCAGCGCTTCTGCCGCCGCCTTGGCCATGCGTAGCCACATCAGGCCCAGCGCGACTGTCCCGGTGAGCTGCATGTACGGATAAGCGCCCGCGCCGACATGGTTCGGGTTCTGGAAGCCGTTCGCCGCCAGCCACATCGTCGCGCCCTGGAGATGGCCGAGTGCCTTCTCCAGCGCCTCAGCGAAGCCCTTGAGCTTCTCGTCGCCCTTTGCCGCGGCGATTTCCTCGCTCACCAGCCTGAAGAACGCCTGCACCGCACGCCCGCCGTTCATCGCAAGCTTGCGGCCGACCAGATCCATCGCCTGCACGCCGTTGGTGCCTTCGTAGATCATCGAGATGCGGGCATCGCGGACATACTGCTCCATACCCCATTCGGCGATGTAGCCGTGCCCGCCATAGACCTGCTGCGCATCCGTCGCGACCTTGTAGCCGATATCGGTGCCGACGCCCTTGATCACCGGCGTGAGCAGCCCGACCAGGTCGGCGGCGAGCTGGCGCTCCTCCTCGGTTGCCGCGGCGTGTTCGAGATCGACCTGCAATGCGCCCCACAGGCAGAGCGCACGCAGCCCCTCGGTCTGCGCCTTGGCCTCCATCAGCATGCGGCGGACATCGGGATGGACGAATAGGGTGTCCGCCTTCTCGTTGGGCTCGGCAGGCCCCGTCAGCGCACGGCCCTGCCGGCGGTCCTCGGCATATTGCACGGCGTTTTGATAGGCGGTCTCGCCGACGCCGAGCCCTTGCAGGCCCACGCCGAGACGCGCCGCGTTCATCATGATGAACATCGCGGCGAGGCCCTTCATCTCCTCGCCGACCAGCCAGCCCTTGGCGCCGTCATAGTTCATCACGCAGGTGGAGTTGCCGTGGATACCCATCTTGTGCTCGATCGAGCCGCAGGTCACTGCGTTACGCTCGCCCAGCGAGCCGTCGTCGCCGACCATGAACTTGGGCACCACGAACAGCGAGATGCCCTTGGTGCTCTCAGGCGCGCCTGGCGTCTTGGCGAGGACGAGGTGGATGATGTTGCTCGTCAGGTCGTGCTCGCCCGACGAGATGAAGATCTTGGTGCCGGTGATGCTGTAGCTGCCGTCGGCATTGGGTTCGGCGCGGGTGCGGATCAGCCCGAGATCGGTGCCGCATTGCGGTTCGGTGAGGTTCATCGTGCCGCCCCACTCGCCCGACACCATTTTCGGAACGTACTTGGCCTTCTGCTCGTCCGAGCCCTTGACCAGCAGCGCCGCGATCGCGCCGTGGGTGAGCCCCGGATACATGGCGAAGGCCATGTTGGCGGAGATCATATATTCCTGGAACGCAGTCGAAACGACGTGCGGCATCTCCTGCCCGCCGAACTGCTCGGGCGCGCTCAGCGTGCCCCAGCCGCTCTCGACGAACGCGTTATAGGCTTCCTTGAAACCATCCGGCGTCGTGACACTGCCGTCATCGTGGCGCGTGCAGCCCTGCTGGTCGCCCGAATAGTTGATCGGGAACAGCACTTCAGCGACGAACTGGCCGCCTTGCTCCAGCACTGCCTCGACCACATCGGGCGTCGCATTCTGGAAGCCGGGCAAATTGGCGTAGCGCTCGAGCCCGATCACCGAGTCCAGGATGAAGCGCGTATCGCGCACGGGCGGCGTATATTGCGGCATTTCAGGTTCCTCAGTGGCTGTCGCTGCTTGTAAGCAGTTCGACGAATTGCTGGAGCTCGGCGATGTGTGCGTCGATGTCGCGCTTCTGGTTTTCGAGCAGGTCGATGCGGTCGCGGCAGCGCGCGAGCGTCACTTGCTTCTGGATGCGGCGGCCGTCGCCGACATCGTAGAGATCGATCATCTCCTTGATCTCGGCAAGGCTGAACCCGACACGCTTGCCGCGCAGGATCCAGGCGAGTCGCGCGCGATCGGCATGCGAATAGATGCGCTGGGTTCCGCGCCGCTCGGGCGCGATAAGTCCCTCGTCTTCGTAGAAGCGCAGCGCTCGCGGAGTCACGCTGAACTCAGCGCACAAATCGGAAATGGAGAAGGCGTCCTGTTCGGGACGCGGCTCGATCGGCGCCAGGGCCTCGATCGGAAAGGCGGCAGCGGGCATGCCCGCTCTATGCTTTACCTTTACGTGAACGTCAAGCGATCAGCGCGGCGCCAACCGTGCGATCAGCCCCGACATCTCGAACACCGTGGCGCCCGCGTCGAGCGACAGCCCGGTCGCGGCCCCGGCCAGTTCGCGCGCCTCGGCATAGGCGTCGAGCGCAGTGCGCAGCCCCTCGCCCGATCGCTTCCGCGCACGCTCGGCGATGAAGCTCGGCGAGCGGTGCAGGAATGCCTCGTAACGCGGCTGCGCGGCTTTCGCCCCGAGCAGCTTGGCGAGCCGCGAGCGCACTGTGTTGGACGGGTCCCCGGTCTCGGCAAGCGCCGCCATGTCGCCCTCCAGTGCGGCGAGATCGAGCCCGGCAAAGCCCAGCGCCCGGCCCGGCGAGCCTTCGCCGGCCCGCACCAGCGCCTCGATCTCACTTGCGCTGGCATCGGTAAGTTCGGACCGCAGGATCGCTGCAACCTGTTCGGACGGCAGCGGCTCGAACCGCAGCAACCGGCAGCGCGAGCGGATCGTCGGCAACAACTGACCCGGCGCGTGGCTCACCAGCAGGAAAATCGTCCCCGCCGGCGGTTCCTCGAGATTCTTGAGCAGCGCATTGGCCCCGCCGCGTTCGAGATCGTCGATCGAGTCGATGACGACGACACGACGATTGCTGAGCGACGGCTTGGTCGCGAACAAAGGCTGCAGGCTGCGCACCTGCGCGATGGTGATCGATCGCGCGAGCGCCTCGTCGGGTTTGGCTGCATCCTTGGGCAGTCGCACAAGCTCGCGGTAATCCGGATGCGCGCCCGCGGCGATCAGGTGCGCGGTCTGGCTGGTTTCGGGAACTTCCCAGCCGGGACTGAGCTTTTGCGGCTCGCTGGCTTCGGCGAGCATCCGCGCCGCGGCGATGCGCGCGAACGCCCCCTTCCCAACGCCTTCGGGGCCGGCGATCAGCCAGGCATGATGCAGCGCGCCGCTGGCCATCGCAGCGGCGAGTGCATCACGCGCGGATTCGTTGCCGATGAGCATGGGGGATTTAGACACCAATCGTCATCCCGGCGAAAGCCGGGATCTCGTGCCACGGGCGCTTGCGGCATTTAGCCGAAGAACGAAGTCAGCCCCAGCCAAACCCGCCGGAAGAACCCCGCCTCGCCGACATTCGCCTCCGCCACCAGCGGCAGCGTCTGGGTGGGCATGCCGGGGGTCTCGACGATCAGATCGGCGATATGATCGCCTGCCTTGATCGGCGCCTTGACCGGACCGAGATAGACCAGCTTGCCGGTCATCTTGGGCGAAGTGCCCGCCGGTATGGTCGCGTTGAGATCGCGCGGCGCGACGACGCCGACGCTGCCCGATCCCCCGCCCTGCACTTCGACTTCGCCGATCCTTTTGCCCTTCGACGCGATCGGCTGCGGGCTCCATGCGCGGAAGCCCCATTGCATGAAGCGCACCGATTCCTCGGCGCGGTTGCCATAAGTGTTCAGCCCGGCGACGACCATCACCAGACGGCGGCCATTCTGCTCGGCCGATCCCGTGAAGCCATAGCCCGCCTCGTCGGTGTGCCCGGTCTTGAGCCCGTCGGCGCCCTGGACACGGCCCAGCAGCGGATCGCGATTACCCTGCGTGATCGCCTCACCGGCGCCCAGCGTCTTGCCCCAGGTATAGGAAGTGCGGCTGTAGAACTGCTTGTAGAGCTGCGGATGGTCCTGGATCGTCGCCTTGGCGAGATGCGCGAGATCGCGCGCAGTCACGAAGGTGCGCCCTTCGTCCGGCCAGCCGTTGGAGGTGCCGAACTGGCTGTTGGTGAGGCCCAGCTTCTTCGCCTGCTGGTTCATCAGATTGACGAACGCCTCTTCGGTGCCCGCGATCTTCTCCGCAAGCACGACACAAGCGTCGTTGCCCGACAGCGTGACGATGCCGTTGAGTAGATCCTCGACGCGCGGCGTCTCGCCGACCGCGAGGAACATGGTCGAGCCCTGCGAATGCCACTTCTTCCACGTCTCGGGGCGGACTTCGGCAGTGTCGCTGAGCTTGAGCTTGCCCTGCTTGATCAGATCGAACGCGACATAGACCGTCATCATCTTCGCCATCGACGCGGGCGGGATGCGGCGATCGGCGTCCTTGGCATAGAGCACCGCGCCCGAGGACAGGTCCTCCATATAGGCGATCGGCGCCGGCGTATCGAAGGGCGGCGTCTGCGCGGTGGTGGGATAAGCGACGGCGAGGGCCAGGATCGAGGCGGCGAAAAGCTTGTTCATCGGTGTCCGGGTCCCCGGGTTACTCAGTTGACGGCGATCACGCGCGCGTCCCCATAACCCGCGCGTGCGGCCCCGGCCCGCGCAGCATCCGCCTCCCGCTGTGTCGCAAAGGGGCCGAGCTGCACGCGATGGAGCCCTCCGCCCTGCTTTACGAAGCCGCCCATCCTCTGTGCAAGCGATTGCGCATTCCTGGCGTTAGAAAGTGCGGCGACCTGAACGTAAAAGCCGCGGCCCGATGGCGGACGCGCGGGGCGCGGCGCCGGCGCGGGGCGCGATACGGCCGGACGTGGCGGCGCGGCGGGCCTGACCGTCGCCGGTGCGGGCGCGGCCGCAATCTGCGGCGCGCCCAGATGCTTGCGCAGCGCATTGAGCAGGATCGGCGGCGTATCCGGTCGTGCCGCCGCCGGGCGGCCCGAGCGGAGCGCGAGCAGGTCACCCGGACCGGCGGCGACTTTCCGCACGCGCACGGCGATCGGCCCCGCGCCGTCATGGCCGAGCGCGCGGGCAGCGCCGGTCGAGAGGTCGATCGGACCGCGCGTTCCGGGCGCCATCGCCCCGGTGATCAGCACCACGATGGTCTTGCCGTTCTCGAGCGAAGTCACTTCGACGAGCGTATCCGGCGCGAGCGAGGCATGAAGTCCGGTGATGGCCGCATCCTCGAACCCGATGCCGGCGTAGCCGACTTCGTCGTAACGCTGCTCGCCCGGAGTTCGCTGCGATGAGCCGCGCGGTCCCGTGGCGTTCGCGGTCGGGTCGGCATAGCTGTCCTGCGCGGGCGGCGGCGGCGCATAGTCGATGCGCGGGTTGGACGTGGCGGCGCCCGGAACCGCATAGCTCGCGCCCGGCGCGGCCTGCCCGTCGGGAACGACGGCGAACGCAGCTGCCAGAGGCATGGGCTGCCCCCAGCTCTGCGCGGCAATCGAGCCGGCAAGCTCGGGTCCGACATTGGCATGGCTCCGGCCCCCGCCGAATCCGGCGAGGAGGAGAAGAGCAGCGACTGCGCTAGCGTTCGACTTCATCGGCGAGCAGGCCTACCGACAAAGCGTAAAAATTCGAGCAATTATAGTCGAGGATCACGCGATAATTGCCGGTGAGCAGATAGGCGGTCTTTCCAGGGCCGTCGGGCTCGAGCAACGTCGCCTGGACATTGTCTGCGGGCCAGCCCTTGCCTTGCTGCGTCAGCCCGAGCGCGCGCCACTCGCTTATCGTCTTCCAGCGGCTGTGGCGCTCGTGCACGCGCGGACAGCGTGGTGCGGTAGTGCGTCCCGCGATCGCCGCCCGATTGAACCCGTCCGGCACACGCACTGCAACACCCCAGGGCTGCCCCGGGCGCCAGCCGGCATTGACGAAGTAATTGGCGATCGACGCCAGCGTGTCCGCCTCGCTGCTCCAGATATCGGCAAGCCCGTCCCCGTCGCCATCCACGGCGAGCCGCAGATAGACGCTCGGCAGGAATTGCGGCCCGCCGAACGCGCCTGCCCAGCTCCCGACCAGTTTCTCGCGGGGAACGCCGCGATCGATCATCTTGAGCGTCGCGATGAACTCTTCGGCGAACAATGCACGCCGCCTGCCCTCATAAGCGAGCGAAGCCAATGCGCGCGGCAAATCGAATCCGCCCATCACGCGCCCGTAGTTGGTCTCGTGCCCCCAGATCGCGACCATGATCGATTCGGGAACGCCGGTTTCGCGCTCGATCCGCGCGAGCCGCGGGCGCTGCCGCTGATAGGCGCTGCGACCCTGCCCGATCCGCGCCGCGTCGACATGCTGGCGGCGATAGGGCTCGAACGGAGAGATCGGCGCATTGGGCCGGGTTTCCGGCTGCTGCCGGTCGAGCTCGACGACGCGGGCATTATAAGTGAGCGTCGGAATGACCCGGTCGACGGTGCGCCGGCTCACGCCTTCGGCCATCGCCTGGCGTGCGAGCGTCTGGAGATAGGCCTGGAAGCCGCTTTCGTCCTGCGCGATCGCCGGCGCGGCCGCCGGGGTCGCCAATACCACGGCAACGGCCAGAGCCGCCACCTTCCCGAGCATCGTACGCAAAGCCAACATATGGGTTTTGTGCCACAGCAAACCGCAGGCATGAAGCCCCTCAAGTCGGCAACCGAGCAAGATTTTGTGGCGCGCCGCCGCGGAGCGCGATAGCGGGGGCGGCAGCGGAGAGGTGGCCGAGTGGTTTAAGGCAGCGGTCTTGAAAACCGCCGTGGGTGCAAGCTCACCGTGGGTTCGAATCCCACCCTCTCCGCCAAAGGCCGCCGTACAATGGGATTGGTCAGGCCAATTCCAACTGCGATATCTTCAGGCCGAGCCGATCTTCAGTCGGCGCGCGACACTGTCCCGCCGCGCGTCCAGTTCGCTGCGTGCGCGCTCCATCACTTCGAGTTCGGTCGCTGCGAGCAGATCGTCGACCACGCCGCGCAGATGCCGGCGCATCGCACTGCGCGCGGCGTGCGGATCGTGCGCGCGGAGCGCCTCGACGATCGGGCGATGCTCCTCCACTCGCGGCGTGATGCCGCCGCGCTTTGCCCGCGCGAACATGTTCGCCGACAACGGCGATTTGGTGCGCAGTTCCCATAGATATTCGATCACGCTGCGGATCGCGGCATTTCCCGTCGCATTGGCGATCGCGAGGTGGAAGCGGTGATCGGCGTCCATCACCGATGGCTCGTTCGAATCGTCGGCCGCCATCTCGACCAGCAGCTGGTCGAGCTCGTCGAGCTGCTCGTCGGTGATCGATACCGCCGCCAGCGCGACCGCCTCGCCTTCGAACAGGATGCGCGCCTCGGTAAGGTCGAACGCGCCGACGTCGAAGTTGAGTGCGTCCTCTCGCTGGGCGGTGCCATGATCGCGCTTGGTGACGTAGAGGCCTGAGCCATGCCGCGCCTCGATCCAGCCCTTCATCTCGAGCGCGATCATCGCCTCGCGGATCGTCGGCCGGCTGACGCCATATTCCTCGGCAAGGTCGCGCTCGCCGGGCAGACGCGTGCCGGGCGACCAGCGCCCCGCCTCGATCGCCTCGGTGATCGAAGCCGCCACCCGCTGGTACAGCTTTTTGCCGGTGATCTTCATAACATCCTCACCCTAGGTTGACAGGGCACCCATCACAAGGGGATATTGGCCTGACCACTTTTAAGGAATAGCTACCCTTGCCTCGTATCACTTCCGCGCGCGTCATCGTCACTTGTCCGGGCCGCAATTTCGTCACGCTCAAGATCGAGACCGACGAGGGCGCATACGGCATCGGCGATGCGACGCTGAATGGCCGCGAGCTGGCGGTGGCGAGTTACCTCACCGATCACGTCATCCCCTGCCTGATCGGCCGCGACGCGCACCGGATCGAGGATATCTGGCAATATCTCTACAAGGGCGCGTATTGGCGGCGGGGCCCAGTGACGATGAGCGCGATCGCCGCGGTCGACATGGCCCTGTGGGACATCAAGGGCAAGCTCGCCGGCATGCCGGTCTATCAGCTGCTCGGCGGTGCCGCGCGCGAAGGCTGCATGGTCTATGGCCACGCCAACGGTTCCGACATCGCCGAAACGATCGAGCGCGCGCACGAATATCTCGAGCAAGGCTACAAGGCCGTCCGCCTTCAATCGGGCGTACCCGGATTAGCCGCCACCTACGGCGTGTCGGGCGAACGCTTCTATTACGAGCCCGCCAAGGGATCGCTTCCCGACGAGACGGTCTGGTCGACCTCGAAATATATGCGCCACGTGCCCCAATTGTTCGAGAAGGGACGCAATGCACTCGGCTGGGACGTCCATCTGCTCCACGACGTCCATCATCGCCTGACTCCGATCGAGGCGGGCCGTCTCGGCAAGGATCTCGAACCGTATCGCCTCTTCTGGCTCGAGGATGCGACTCCGGCCGAGAACCAGGCGGGTTTCCGCCTGATCCGCCAGCATACCACCACGCCGCTCGCGGTCGGCGAGATCTTCAATTCGGTGTGGGACGCGAAGCAGCTCATCGAGGAGCAGCTGATCGACTATATCCGTGCGACCGTGGTCCATGCCGGCGGCATCACGCATCTGCGCCGTATCGCAGGCCTCGCCGATCTCCATCAGGTCCGCACCGGCTGCCACGGCGCGACAGATCTTTCGCCAGTGAGCATGGCCGCGGCGCTCCATTTCGGTCTGTCGGTCCCCAATTTCGGCATCCAGGAATATATGCGCCATACCGCCGAGACCGACGCGGTGTTCCCGCACGCATATTCGCTTTCGAACGGCCTGATGCACCCCGGCGACAAGCCCGGACTCGGCGTCGATATCGACGAGGCGCTTGCCGCGAAGCACGAGTATAAGCGTGCTTATCTTCCTGTGAATCGGCTCGAAGACGGGACTATGTGGAGCTGGTAAACTACGAGCTGCGTTCAATGCTCCAGCGAAAGTAGAGGCTCAGGGTATTAGTACTTCATTACTCTGTATTGCTGCTTTCGCAGGGGCATATGAGCTCTTTCGCGATTCCAGACGCGACTGAAAGGTAAATTCACCGTCAACCACGTATTTACGTGCTTCGGTATATCCCCGAGTTGCATAGGGAGCGTGTCGGTGTTTCCGGCAGCTCAGGGATTTTGGGGGCATAATGCCGTTTGACACCGCACAGATCGCCCGTCTCGGTGGCACATGGGGAGCGATGGGATCGCTCGTCGCTTCCGATGGCAGCGCGAATCACCCCTATCTCGCGGGTCTCGCCGAGAATCTCGAGCCGCTGCGCGACCTTGCCGACGCCGCCCATTTCATTTGCGTGCTCCATGGCCGTCATCCGGGCCTGGTCGATTATGCGCTCGACCATGCCCGCGTCTCGCTCGAGCGCGACTGGCTGGAGGCCGCCGCCGACGCATTTGCCACCGAGCGCGCCTATCTCGTCCGCATCGTCGCCGCCGCCGGCCCGCTTCCTAGCACGCCCGGCCATGCCGAATCGGAAGCTGCGGCGCATGCGCAGCGTCATGCGCTGGACATGCTCGCCCAGTCCGACCGCGCCGGCTGCGCCGCCGGTGCGGCGCTGGCACTGGCGATCGACTGGGCTACGATCCGCGAAGTCCTCGATGCCGTCGCCAAGCGGCTTGGAATGACCATCCCCGTCTCGACGCTCCCTCTCGCCGAGGAAACAGTGAGCGTCGTCGATGCCCTCGCCCGCGAGGCGTCGATGGAGCGCGCGATGCTGTTCGGCGCGCAACAGGTCTTTGCCCAGCATCGCGGTCTCTGGGACCTGCTCGAAGCCCGCGCGAGCGCCCGCGCACGCGCCTGAAGCTTGCGCCGGGGCGCCATGCCCCTCTACGAGAGCGCCATGCGCTTCGAAGGCACCCAAAGCTATGTCGCGACGGAGGACCTAAAGGTCGCCGTCAACGCGGCCGTCACGCTCCGTCGCCCCTTGCTCGTCAAGGGCGAGCCCGGCACCGGCAAGACCGTTCTCGCCTACGAGATCGCCAAGGCAGTGGGCGCCCCCCTGATCGAGTGGAACGTCAAATCGACGACCAAGGCGCAGCAGGGCCTCTACGAATATGACGCGGTCGCCCGTCTGCGTGACGGACAATTGGGTGACGAACGCGTCCACGACATCGCCAATTATATCCGCAAGGGCAAATTGTGGGAGGCGTTCACTGCGCCGCAGGTCCCCGTCCTGCTGATCGACGAGATCGACAAGGCCGATATCGAATTCCCCAACGATCTGCTCCAGGAGCTCGATCGCATGGAATTCCACGTCTACGAGACGAAGGAGACGGTGCGCGCCGCCGAACGGCCGATCGTGGTGATCACTTCGAACAACGAGAAGGAACTGCCCGACGCGTTCCTGCGCCGCTGCTTCTTCCACTATATCAAATTCCCCGATCGCGAGACGATGCAGGCGATCGTCGACGTCCACTTCCCCGGCATCCAGAAGATCCTGGTCGGCAAGGCGATGGACATCTTCTACGACATCCGCGAGGTCCCCGGGCTCAAGAAGAAGCCGTCGACCAGCGAGTTGCTCGATTGGCTCAAGCTGCTCCTCCACGAGGAAATGCCGCTCGACGTGCTCCAGAACAAGGACCCCACCAAGGCGATCCCGCCGCTCCACGGTGCCTTGCTCAAGAACGAACAGGACGTGATGCTGTTCGAGCGCCTCGCCTTCATGAGCCGGAGACAGAGCAAGTGACGCGCTACACCGGACGGTGCGCCTGCGGCGCCGTTACCGCCACGATCAGCGGTGAGGCCGTCACCGTGCGCCAATGCTGGTGCCGCCAGTGCCAGCAGATCGCCGCCGGCTCGCCCACCACCAACGCGATGTTCGCGACCGACGACCTTGCGATCGCAGGCGAACTCGCGACCACGGCCTACACCGCGGCGAGTGGCAACACACTGACTCAGAGCTTCTGCGCCGCATGCGGCACGCCGGTGATGGGCCAATCCTCGGCGCGGCCGCAGTTCCGCACGATTCGCCTCGGCTTCCTCGACGCGCCCAACGATCTCGCGCCGCAAGTCGCGATCTGGATCGAGGACGCGCCCGCCTGGGCGATGATCGATCCGGCGCTCGAACGCTTTCCGCGCCAACCGCCACCGCCCGTCGCCAAGTCCTGAATTCGATGCCGCCGCCGGCTCAGGGCGCGACTCGCTTCGCCCGCGTCCGCGCGCGGCTGGAGGCGTTCGAACCACGCCCGGGCTGGCGCGCGTGGACTTACGAATTCCTGCTGTTCGGCTTCAAGCAAGGCTGGGCCTGCCTGTTCGGCGCATTGCTGCTGACCCTGCTGCTGGGCACGCATTATTTCTATCCTGCCGACGCGGGCTTGGCGCGCTACGATTTCCTCGTCATCGGCGCGGTGCTGATCCAGGTCGGCATGCTCGTCTTCCGGCTGGAAAGCCTCGAAGAGGCCAAGGTCATCCTTGCCTTTCACGTGGTCGGGACGGTGATGGAAGTGTTCAAGACCGCCCACGGATCCTGGCTCTATCCCGAGGCGAACCTGTTCCGCATCGGTGGCGTACCGCTCTTCTCGGGCTTCATGTACGCCGCCGTCGGCAGCTATATCGCACGCGTCTGGCGGATCTTCGGCTTTCGTTTCCCCGGCTACCCGCCGCGCTGGACCAGCTGGCTCCTCGCGGCCGCGATCTACGTCAACTTCTTCGCGCACCATTGGCTGCCCGATATCCGTCTCGGCCTCTTCGCCGCGACTGCCCTGCTCTTCTGGCGCACCCGCGTCTGTTTCACGGTGTGGCGCGAGGAGCGCTGGATGCCGCTGCTCCTCGGCTGGTTTCTCGTGGCGTTGTTCATCTGGCTCGCCGAGAATGTCGGCACCTTTTCGCGCGCCTGGATGTATCCGGGGCAGGAGGATGGCTGGGAGCTCGTCTCGCCCGCCAAACTCGGTGCGTGGTACCTCCTGATGATCATCTCGTTCGTACTGGTCGAGGCAGTGCACGGGCGCGGGAATCGCAGTTAACGCAATTTTAACCACTCGTGGATACGTCGAGATGGGGGGTACTCGTTACGGTGCCCGTGTATGCGTTGTTTTGCGTTTCCGATCGCGCTCGTCGCCGCGGCTTTGGCCGCCGCACCCGTGCAGGCGCAGTCGCTCCTCGAATATGTCGGCCAGTGCGTTCCCTTCGCGCGTGCGGCGTCGGGCATCCAGATCTATGGCGACGCATGGACCTGGTGGGATCAGGCCGACGGCCGCTACCAGCGCGGCCGCAAACCGCGTATCGGCGCGGTCCTCGCTTTTTCCAAGAGCACCCGTCTTCCCCTCGGCCACGTCGCCGTGGTCAGCCGGATCGTCGACAAGCGCGTGCTGATGGTCACCCACGCCAATTGGTCGCGCCTCGATGGCGAACGCGGTCATGCCGAACAGGACGTGACCCTGTTCGACGTCTCCGAGCGCGGCGACTGGAGCCTCGTCAAGGTCTGGTACCGCGACACCAACGGGCTCGGCAGCTCGATCTATCCCGCGCACGGCTTCATCTACGGCACCCCCGATCCCGCGGCGGGCAAGGCGATCCGCCCCGCCCGCCCCGCCGCCGAGCTGAGCAGTCGCCAGCCCGATTATGTCGGCTCGCTGATCGACGCCTATGCGCGCTGACTTGTGCGGACCCGGTCACTGAAGCATGAAAGGCGCCATGGCGGGGGCTGAGGGTGCCGACAGGCGATATTGGTGGCTGCTCAGCACGATCGTCGTGCTCGGGCTCGCGCTCCGCATCGCCGGTGCGCAGGGCGCGCTTTGGCTCGACGAGGCCTGGTCGGCGAAGCAGGCGCACGATGCCGGCACCCCGCTCGCAATCTTCCTCAACATCAATCACGACAACAACCACCACCTGAATTCGCTATGGCTGCTGCTGGTCGGCTTCGACGCGCCGCCGTTGCTCGCCCGCGCCTTGTCGATCGTTACCGGCACGCTGGCGATCTTCGTAGCGGCAATGATCGGCGCACGCCGCGGCCCGGCGCTGGGACTGATCACCGCCCTCCTCTTCGCGGTCTCACCGGCGTTGGTGACGCTGGGTTCCGAGGCGCGGGGCTATGCGCCGATGTCGCTCGCTTTGCTCATGGCGATCCTGCTCACCGATCGCTGGCTCGCCGGGGAGGCCGAGCGAAGCCCGGCACTCGCGCTGGCGATCTGCTTCTTCCTCGGCTCCTTTTCGCAGCTGATCATGTTCTTCGGCGTCTGTGCGATCGCCGGCTGGGTGTTCTTCACTTTGTGGAAGCGTGATGGACTCAAGGTCGCCGTGAATCGCACCCTCAGGCTCTTCCTGCCCTCGGCCATCGCGTTGGGCCTGGTCGCCGCGATCATCCTCGGCGCCGCCGCCGCCCGCACTGGCTTCAAGTTCGGCCGCTATGATCCCTACGACACGATGGGACTGCTCCACGGCGTGTCCGAGCTCGTGCAGTATATCGTCGGCCTGCCGGTGGTGAGCATCTGGTGGTTCGTTCTCATCCCGGCTCTGGTCGTCCTCGCCCCTTCCGCCGGCGTGTCGCGTATCGCCTTTCACCGCCTCGCCATCCTTGCCTTCCCATTGGTCCTGGTGCTTCTCCGCCCGGGCAATGTCGCGCACCCGCGTTATTATCTCCTCGTCGGCATCGCGCTGCTGATCCTGATCGCCGAGTTTATCTGGCTGGGCTGGCGCGCCGGCGGCTGGAAGCGCTGGCTGGCGGGCGGCACGCTCGCCGCGATCACTGCGGCCAGCCTCGCGCTCGACATCGACCTCGCGATCAATCGCCGCGGCGATCCCGGCGCCGCGATCCGCGCGATGCAGGCGCGCGCGCCACGGGGCACCCGCCTCCTTCTCGACCGCGAGACCGGCATCGCGACGCTCGAGGCGGCGGCCGCCGCCTCGCATTATCCGCTGCAGGTCCAGCTCGCCGATTGCACAGCCGCACGCTTCTTCTTCGCCGATCGGTTCCGCGGCGAGGAGCCGCCACGCCGGATCGCGCTCTGCGGAACATATTACGCCCCGATCGCCGAAGCGCGTGCCCATGGCATGTCAGGCACCCACTGGACGCTGTACGAGCGCCAGCCCTAGAAGGGCGGCATGTTCTTCTCCTTCCTCGACGAGTTGCGCGCCGCGGGCATCCCGGCGAGCCTCAAAGAGCATCTCGTCCTGCTCGAGGCGCTCGACCGCGACGTGATCGAGCGCACGCCTGAAGCGTTCTACTATCTCGCCCGCGCCACCTTCGTGAAGGACGAAGGCCTGCTCGACCGTTTCGACCAGGTCTTCGCCAAGGTCTTCAAGGGGATCGCCACCCATTACGGCGTCGCGCCCGCCGACATCCCCGAAGAATGGCTCAAGGCGATCGCCGAGAAGTTCCTCACGCCCGAGGAAATGGCTGCGATCCAGTCGCTCGGTTCGTGGGACGAGATCATGGAGACGCTCAAGCAGCGCCTCGCCGAGCAGCACGAGCGCCATCAAGGCGGCAGCAAGTGGATCGGCACTGGCGGCACCTCGCCCTTCGGAAACGGCGGCTACAATCCCGAAGGCGTCCGCATCGGCGGCGAAGGGAAGCACAAGCGCGCGCTGAAAGTCTGGGACCAGCGCGAATTCCGCAACCTCGACAATACGAAGGAGCTCGGCACCCGCAACATCAAGGTGGCGCTACGCCGTCTGCGCCGTTTCGCCCGCGAAGGCGCCGCCGACGAGCTCGATATCGACGCGACGATCCACGGCACGGCGAAACAGGGCTGGCTCGACGTCCATATGCGCCCCGAGCGCCACAATGCGGTCAAGCTCCTCCTCTTCCTCGACGTCGGCGGCTCGATGGATCCCTTCGTCAAGCTCTGCGAAGAGCTGTTCTCGGCCGCGACCAGCGAGTTCAAGAACCTCGAATTCTTCTATTTCCACAATTGCCCGTATGAAGGCGTGTGGAAGGACAATCGCCGCCGCTTCACCGAGCGCACCCCGACCTGGGATATCCTCCATAAATACGGCCATGACTATAAGCTCATCTTCGTCGGCGACGCCTCGATGAGCGCGTACGAGATCAGCCACCCCGGCGGCTCGGTCGAGCATTTCAACGAGGAAGCCGGCGGCGTCTGGATGCAGCGGCTGGTGAACACTTATCCCGCCGCGGTCTGGCTCAATGTCCTGCCCGAGGCGCATTGGAGCTATACCCAGTCGGTGCGGATCATTCGCGAGCTGATGCAGGACCGGATGTATCCGCTCACGCTCGCCGGCCTCGACGCCGCGATGCGCGAGTTGAGCCGGAAGCGCTAGGACATATCGACATTCGACCTAAAACTCCCTCTCCCCTTGATAGGGGAGAGGATAGCGAAGCTTGGCAGCTTGCTGCCTAGCGCAGCTTGGTGAGGGGTGGGGCGGAGCGGTGCTCCGCGCGGCCGCTTTGCGGCCGCACCCCCTCACCCAGCTCCGACTAAGGCTTTGCTTCGCAAAACCTAAGTCTGCGCAACCCTCTCCCCCTTGCAGGGGGCGAGGGAAGTATGGCTGGTGTCGATACGGCCAATATCTGTCATCCCGGCGAATGCCGGGATCTCAAGCGATGGCGCGAACGGCTTGCAGCACGAGATCAGGCATTCGCCTGGATGGCGAGGAGTGCCTTACAACCTGTCGATCGCGCGGTGCAGCCGGCGCAGCATCGCGCTGTCCTGCGCGGGGCCGTTCACCGCCTCGGCGGCCAGCGCCATCAACCGGACCGCGCCGAAACTCGCCGCCAGTCCCTTCAGCCGCAGCGCCGCCGCCGCCCAGGCATCGGGCCCTTCCGCTGATTTCATCGCGCTGACACACCGCTTGACGCTGTCGAGGAAGGATTCGCGCAGCTCGGCGATCAGCACGGGTTCGTCCCCCACTGCTGCCGCCAGCGTCGCATCGATTGCACCGGGATCATATGCCATGCCCTGGGCTACCCCGAAGAGGCTTAATTCTTGGTTGCCGCGATATTTGGCGAAACGTCCAAACATGGTACAGTTCGCCCATGACTGGGGGAAACACCGCGCAGGTCGCCATCGAGCCGTCCAACGGCAACGAAGAGCTCGTCCTTTCCGACAACTCGGCACTGCCGGGACCGCTCGAGGATCTCGCTTTCGACGAGGATGAACAGCCGCGGCGCAATACCGCCTGGCTCGTTCCCGCGCTGGCATGGCTCGCCGTCGCCGCCTGGTTCATCGGCATGGGCTGGCTCGCGCTCCCCGCCTTTCAGCAGGGCATGGAGCCGGTTGCGCTCATCCAGCTCATTGCAGCGCTCTGTGTCCCACCGGCGCTGATCGGCATCCTCTACATGCTCGCGATGCGCACGAGTCGCTCGGAGGCCCGCCGCTTCGATGCCACTGCCCGCGCGATGCGCAGCGAGGCCGCCGCGCTCGACAGGGCGATGGCGACGATTTCCGCCCGCATCGCCGAAAACCGCGCCGCGCTCGCCGAGCACACCACTGCGCTCGCCTCTCTCGGCGAACGCGCAGCCGAACGCGTCGAGAGTGCCGCTGGCATGGTCGGCGAGAAGGCGCGCCTGATGGACGGCAGTATCCGCACGTTCGGCGAGGCCATGGATCAGGCCGAGAAGCGCTTCGAGATCATCCTGACCACCTTGCCCAAGGCGCATGAGGAAATGCACGGGCTGGCAAGCCGCATCGATGCCGCCGGCCTGCTCGCCAGCCAGCGCGCCGCCTCGCTGGATACCCAGCTCACCGCACTTTCCGAGCGCGGCCGCGAGGCCGATCAGATCGCCGGTGGCGCCGCCGAGCGGCTGGCCGCGCACATTTCCCGCATGGAAGCGACCAGCGAGACGGCCAGCTCGCGGCTCGAGCAGGTCACCGGGCAGATGTCGGTCGCCGTCGATGCGGTGCTCGATCGTGCCGCCGGCGCGGTCGACGAGGCCCGCAAGGGCATCGCCACCCAAGGCGAGGCGATCCTCGCGATGCTCAGCGCCAATCAGGCCGCGCTCGACCGTGCCGGCCGCGACAGTGCCGAGGCGCTCGGCGAGCGCATGGCGGTGATCGAGGAAGCCATCGGCCGCATCGGCGCGCGCCTTGCCGAAGAGCAGGGCCGCGGCGACGTGCTCTTCGCCGGCCTCTCCTCCGGCGTCGACCGGCTCGATCGCGAACTCCAGATCCTCCACGCGGCCGGCACCGATCGCACCCAGTCGCTGGCCGCATCGGTCAGCGCTCTCCACGGCTCGATGGAGGCGATGGCGGAAGCGCTGCGCACCGGCGATCAGCTCGCCCGCAAGGCGATCGGCACGTCCGAAGACCTGCTCACGGCGCTCGACGCCTCGGCGCGCGAGATCGACGAGACGCTTCCCGAAGCGCTCGCCCGGCTCGACGAGCGGATCGGCGCGAGCCGCAAGGTCGTCGCGGGCGCCAAGCCCGAATTGCTCGCGCTCGTCACTGCCGCTGAAAGCACGCACGACGCGATCGAGGCGATCGCCGATGTCGTCTCGCAGCAGCGCGATACGCTCGCCAAGACGCAAGCCTCATTGCTCGAAACGCTCGCCACCGGCAGCGAACAGGCGGCGTCGCTCGGCGCGATCGTCGACGATACCATCGAGACCACCCGCCGCTTCGCCGAGACCGCGGCGCCGCAGCTCGTCGATGCGCTGGTGAGCGTGCGCGAGACCGCGAGCGCCGCCGCCGCGCATGCCCGCGAGTCGCTCGCCACGATCGTTCCCGGCGCCACCGCCGCGCTCGAGGAAGCCAGCGGCACCGCGCTCAAGCGCGCAGTCGACGCCACGGTCCGCCGCGAAATGGCCGAGCTGGCCGAGAGCACAGAAGCGGCCGTGACCGCCGCGACGCGCGCTTCTGAGCGGCTCACCCAACAGATGGTGGCGCTCGCCGACACCACCGCCCGGATCGAAGCGCGTATCGAGGAAGAGCGCGTCGACCGCGAACGTGCCGACAGCGACAATTTCGCGCGCCGCACCACCTTGCTGATCGAGGCGCTCAACTCCGCGTCGATCGACATCGCCAAAGCCTTCTCCGCCGAAGTCACCGACAGTGCCTGGGCGGCCTATCTCAAGGGCGATCGCGGCGTGTTCACGCGGCGCGCAGTGCGCCTGCTCGAACCGGGCGACACGCGCGAGATCGCACGCCTCTACGATGCCGACCCGGCGTTCAGCGAACACGTCAATCGCTACATCCACGATTTCGAATCGATGCTGCGCCACATCCTCGCGCTGCGCGACGGCTCGACCCTCGGCGTAACCCTGCTGTCGTCCGACATGGGCAAACTCTACGTCGCGCTCGCCCAAGCCATCGAGCGCCTGCGCACCTGAACCCTTCCCCTCTCCCCTCAAGGGGGAGAGGGTTGCGCAGACTTAGGCTCGAAGAGCCTTAGTCGGAGCTGGGTGAGGGGTGAGCGGCTTCGCAGAAGCCGCGCGAGGCTGCGCCTCGCTCTACCCCTCACCAATCTTCGCTAGGCAGCAAGCTGCCAAGCTACGCTATCCTCTCCCCTATCAAGGGGAGAGGTGTTGTTCTGGCTCGATCTTCCAATGTAGGATTTGGTATGCCAGCCTCGCTGTCGGCTCTTTGACAGTGTGGAATCAGGCTTGGCGCGTCACGTCATTTTCTTGCTCGAACGCGCAACTTTTATTCACGATTCGCGGGAAAAGTGCGAAGTTAAGCCCGCGAAATCCTACCGATGGACCCAGTCGAGCATGTCGGCTGTCACCCAGCCGTTGACGTAATTGAGGAAGAACAGGCCGAATAAGATGCTCGCGACGATCGTCGTGCGGATCGCGATCTTCTTCGGGCTGAAGCCGTGCGGCGCGCTCTCGGCCTGGCCGGGGACGAGCTCAACCCCTGCTTCCTGCGCGGTGCGCACCCCGAAGGGCAGCACCAGGAACACCGAGAACGCCCAGAACAATATGTAGATCGCGAGCATCGACTGCCAGCGCATGGCTCAGAGCTCCACGACCAGCACGTCGACCACCGGCTTCTTGCCGGTGAAGCGCACCGCCGCGCGGCGCACTGCCAGCCGCACGCTCTCGCGCATTTTCTCGATGTCGCGGCCGTCCTTCTTCACCGCCTCGGCCGCAGCTTCGGCGGCCTCTTCGAGGAACGCGTCGCGGTCCTCCTCGACCGGCACGCCCTGCACCCGGATCTGCGGCGCGCCCTTCAGCCGTCCGCCCTGGATCGCGACCGCGACCGAGATCTGGCCGTACAGCGCGATCCGCCGCCGCTCGTTGATCGTCGTGCCGTCGGCCGGCAGGATCACGTCGCCGTCGAGCACCAGCCGTCCGGCATGCGCCTGGCCGACCTGCTTCGGCTTGCCCGGCGCGAGCTTCCAGATGTCGCCATTGACCTGCGTGATCGCTTGGCGGATCCCTTGCTCCTTCGCGAAACGCGCCTGCTCGTGCATGTGCCGCACTTCGCCGTGCACCGGCAGGATGATCTCCGGGCGGATCCAGCGATACATCTCGGCCAGTTCGGGACGCCCCGGATGGCCCGAGACATGGACGAAGGCCTGGCGGTCGGTGATGAGCTCGACGCCCTTGCCGGCCAGCGTGTTCATGATCTTGCCGATCGCGATCTCGTTGCCCGGGATCTGGCGCGACGAGAAGACGACGGTGTCGCCGGCATGGAGCTTCAGGACATGAGTGTCCTCGGCGATTCGGTTGAGCGCGGCGCGCGGTTCGCCCTGCCCGCCGGTTGCGACGATCATCACCTGGTTGGGCGGCAGGCTCATCGCCGTGTCGAAGTCGATCGTCTCGGGGAAGTCGCGCAGATAGCCGGTCGCCTTGGCGACGCGGAGGATCCGGTCGAGCGAGCGTCCCGCGACGCAGATCTGGCGACCGGTATCCTCGGCGACTTCGCCCAGCGTCTGCAGCCGCGCGGCGTTGGAGGCGAAGGTCGTGACGAGCACCCGGCCCTTGATCGCCGCGACGACCTCGTCGAGCCCCTTGCGGACATCGGCTTCCGAACCCGACGCCTCGGGGTTGAACACATTGGTCGAATCGCAGACCAAAGCCAGCACGCCCTCGTCGCCGATCGCGGTCAGTTCTGCCGCGGTCGAGGCGCCGCCCAGCGCGGGTGCGTCGTCGAGCTTCCAGTCGCCGGTGTGGAACACCTTGCCATACGGGGTCTCGATCAGCACCGCATTGCCCTCGGGGATCGAATGGGCGAGCGGCGTATAGGTCACTGTGAACGGCCCGATATCGAACGGCCCGTCCTCCTTGACGACGTTGAGCTCGACCTTGTCGGTGATGCCCTCTTCCTCGAGCTTGCCGTAGATCAGCCCCGCAGTGAACGGCGTCGCATAGAGCGGCACGCCGAGATCGCCCGCGAGATAGGGCAGCGCACCGATATGGTCCTCATGGCCATGCGTCAGCACGATGCCGAGCAGATCGTCGAGCCGCTCCTCGATGAACTGGAGATCGGGCAGGATCACGTCGACGCCCGGATAGTTCGCATCCCCGAAGGTGATGCCGCAATCGACCATCAGCCACTTGCCCTGCGTGCCATAGAGATTGACGTTCATGCCGATCTCGCCCGAGCCGCCGAGCGCGAGGAAGAGGAGTTCGTTGCCTGGAGTCACTTAATTTCCTTGCTGGCTGCGTTCCCACAGCATGGCCAACCCCTGAATGGTGAGGTCGGGTTCGATGGTATCGAAGACCGATGTATGCTTTTCGAAGAGCACCGCCAGTCCGCCGGTGGCGATCACCTTGAGCGGGCGTCCCACCTCGGCCTTGAGCCGGGCGACGAGACCCTCGATCATCGCGACATAGCCCCAATAGATGCCGATGTGCATCTGGTCGACCGTATTGCGCCCGACCACGCTGGTTTTCTCGGGCGCGGATATGGCAATGCGGGGGAGCTTGGCCGCGGCGGTGACCAAGGCGTCGAGCGACAGGTTGATGCCCGGCGCGATGATCCCGCCTTTATAGGCGCCGCTGTAATCGACCAATTCGAAGGTGGTCGCGGTGCCGAAGTCGATGATGATGAGGTCGCCTTCGTGCCGGGCATGGCCTGCGATCATGTTGAGCGCGCGATCGGCGCCGAGGCTGCCGGGCTCTTCGACATCGAGCTGGAAGCCCCAATCGGCGCTGCCCTGCCCGGCGATCACCGCCTCGGTCTTGAAGTATTTGCTGCTGAGCACCTGGAGATTGTGCAACGCGCGGGGAACGACGGTGCCGACGATCACTCCGGTCACGACCGAGCGGTCATAGCCCTCGAGGTTGAGCAGCTGGCTCAGCCATACGGCATATTCGTCGGCGGTGCGGCGCGGATCGGTGGCGATGCGCCAGCGCGCACGGATCTCGCCGTCCTCGACGAGCGCGAAGACGACATTGGTGTTGCCGGCATCGACGGCGAGCAGCATTTGCCTTCCCTTCAGAGCAGGAACACGTCGCCAGCGTGAATGACACGGGTCGCGCCGCCGGCCAAGCGCAGGATGAGCGCACCTTGCGCATCGAGGCCGCCGAACAGCCCGTCCTCCGAGCTGCCGTCCGCCAGCCGCGCCGTCAGTGCCGTGTCGATCGGATGGGCGCGGGCGAGCCAGCGGTCGCGCACTGGCGCGATGCCGTCGCGCCAGCGCGAGAGCCAGCGCGCGAAAATCTCGGCGAGCGTCTCGGCGAAAACCTGCGGGTCCGGCGCGGGGGCGTGGGCGGCGACGCTGGTGGCGAGACGGTCGAGATCGACCGGATGATGCGCGAGGTTGACGCCGAAACCGATGATCACTGCGTCCTCGACGCGCTCGAGCAATATGCCCGAGAGCTTGGCGCCGTCGACCAGCAGATCGTTGGGCCATTTGAGCATCGGCCGCACGCCGAACAGCGAAACCGCTTCCTCCAGCGCCACCGCCGCGACCAGGGCCAGCGTCGCGGGCGAAGGCTCCCCCGCACGCACACGGACGAGAGTCGAGATGTAGAGATTGCCTGCGGGTGAGTCCCACGTCCTGCCCTGCCGGCCCTTGCCCGATGTCTGCCGCTCGGCGCGGAGCCACAAGCCTTCACTCGCGCCGTTCCGCGCGAGTTCGGCCATATCGGCATTGGTCGAGCCCGTCTCGGCGACGGTTCGGATCGTGGCGGTCAGAACAGCGCCTTCGCGGCCGATGCAGTGAAAATCTCGAGATAGCCGAGCAGCGGCCAGCCAAGCGGCGAAATCACCGCCGCGGCGACAACCAGCAACGCACCCTCGACCGGATCGGTCCTGCCGCTGAAGGCTTCAGCCGGTTCGTCGAAGTACATCGTCTTGACGATCTTGAGATAATAGTACGCACCGATCGCCGAGGCTGCGGCACCCACCGCCGCGAAGATGAACAGTCCGGCATGCACCGCCGCGACGAACACCTGCAGCTTGGCGAAGAAGCCCAGCAGCGGCGGAATGCCCGCCAGGCTGAACATGAAGATGGCGAAGGCGAGCGCGAGGCCCGGCCGGTTGCGCGACATGCCCGAGAGGCTGGCGATGGTCTCTACCGGCTGACCATCCGGCCCGCGCATCTGGAGCACGATCAGGAAGCTGCCCAACGTCATGACGACGTAGATCGCCATGTAATAGAGCACGCTCGAAACACCCGCCTCGCCGCCGGCGGCGAGGCCGATCAGTGCGAAGCCGACATTGTTGATCGACGAATACGCAAGCAGCCGCTTGATGTTGGTCTGCCCGATCGCCGCCACGGCACCGAAGATGATCGAGGCCAATGCCGCGAAGATCACGATCTGGCGCCAATCATGGATCGCCGGGCCCATCGCCTCGATCGCGACGCGGGTGGCGAGCGCCACTGCCGCGACCTTGGGCGCCGAGGCGAAGAACGCCGTCACCGGCGTCGGCGCGCCTTCGTAGACGTCCGGCGTCCACATGTGGAACGGCACGGCGCTGATCTTGAACGCGAGGCCCGCGAACACGAAGACGAGGCCGAACATCAGGCCGATCGAACGACCGCCGGCATAGGCATCGGCGATGCCCGCGAAGAGCGTCGTCCCCGAGAAGCCGTACACCAGGCTGATGCCGTAGAGCAGGATGCCCGAGGCAAGCGCGCCGAGGACGAAATACTTGAGGCCCGCTTCGGCCGAGCGCGTGTCGCGACGCATGAAGCTCGCCAGCACGTACGAGGCGAGGCTCATCAGCTCGAGGCCGACATAGAGGCTCATCAAGTCTCCGGCCGAGACCATCATCCCCATGCCCGCCGCCGAGAGCAGGATCAGCACGGGATATTCGGGACGCAGATCGTCGCCCGAGCTGGTCTGGAAGAAGCGCGGCGCGATCAGGATCGAGACCGCGGCGGCGAAGAAGATCAGCGCCTTGGCGAAGGCGGCGAACATATCCGGGCGATAGAGCCCGCCGAACGCTTCACCGCCCGCCGAAGCCGGGCCCGCGAGCGAAATGCCCGCGCCGATCAGCACCGCGATCGACGCCCAGCTCACCAGCTTCGTCGAATTCTGCCCGCCCCATGCGGCGACGAGCATCAGCAGGATCGCGCCCAGGCTGAGCACGAGCTCGGGCAGGACCATCATCAATTGCATCGAATAGCTCATCAGTGCGCCTCCCCGTGCGCAGAGGCGGCGGGGGCAGCATGTTCCTCTCCGTGCCCGGCGGCGGGCGCAGGCTTGCCGGCGGTGGGCTGCGAGTCACCCGCAGGCATCACCCGGCTCATCCGCTCGACCAGCCGCTCGACGTCGGGCCGCATCGGCTTGAGGAAGCTCTCAGGGTAGACGCCCATCCACAAAACCGCCGCGGCGATCGGGGCGAGCAGCCACAGCTCGCGGCCGCTGAGATCGGGCATCGCGCGGACATCGTCCTTGGTCAGATCGCCGAACACGACGCGGCGATAGAGGTACAGCATGTAGGCCGCGCCGAGGATGATGCCGCTGGTGCCGATCAAAGCGGTCCAGGTCGAGACCTGGTAGATGCCGGCCAGGCCGAGGAACTCGCCGACGAAGTTGCTGGTGCCCGGCAGGCCGACCGAGGCCATGGTGAAGACCATGAACAGCAGCGCGTAACGCGGCATGTTGATCGCAAGCCCGCCGTAGCGGTCGATCTCGCGGGTGTGGAGGCGATCGTAGATCACGCCGACGCAGAGGAAGAGCGCGCCCGAGACGAGGCCGTGGCCGAGCATGACCATCATCGCGCCTTCGACGCCCTGCTGATTGAAGGCGAACAGCCCCATCGTCACGATCGCCATGTGCGCGACCGAGGAATAGGCGATCAGCTTCTTCATGTCCGACTGCACCAAAGCGACCAGCGAGGTGTAGACCACCGCGACGCAGGAGAGCGCGAACACCAGCCACATGAACTGGGCCGATGCCTCGGGGAACATCGGCAGGCTGAAGCGCAGGAAGCCATAGCCGCCGAGCTTGAGCAGCACGCCCGCCAGGATCACCGAACCCGCGGTCGGCGCCTGCACGTGCGCGTCGGGAAGCCAGGTGTGGACCGGCCACATCGGCATCTTGACCGCGAAGCTGGCGAAGAAGGCCAGCCACAGCCAGGTCTGCCACTGCGCCGGGAAGTCGTGCGCCATCAGCTCGGGGATCGAGGACGTGCCCGCATTGAGCAGCATCGCGATCATCGCGATCAGCATCAGCAGCGAACCGAGCAAGGTGTAGAGGAAGAATTTGTACGACGCGTAGATGCGGTTCGCGCCGCCCCAGATGCCGATGATCAAATACATCGGGATCAGGCCGCCTTCGAAGAAGACGTAGAAGAGCAGCAGGTCCTGCGCGGCGAAGGTGCCGATCATCAGGATCTCGGTGGCGAGCATCGCCGCCATATATTCGGGCACGCGCTTCTCGATCGCGACCCAGCTCGCACCGATGCAGATCGGCATGAGGAAGACCGAGAGCATGATCAGCAGCAGCGCGAAGCCGTCGATGCCCAGCGCCCAGGCGAAATCGACGCCGCCGATGCCGAACAGGCGGGCATGCTCGACGAACTGCCACTGGGCAGCACCCGCGCTCTGATCGAAATTGGCCCAGAGCCAGATGCCGAGCGCCAGATCGATCAGGGTCGCGGCCAGTGCGATCCAGCGGGCGCCCTGTGCGCTCGACAACAGGCAGGCGACCGCGGCGATCGCGGGCACTGCCAGCATGATGGAGAGGATCGGGAAACCGGTCATCCTGCGATCACCCAGGTGAGCGCGGCGGTGAGACCGATCAGCATGATGAAGGCATAAGTGTAGAGATATCCCGATTGCAGACGCGCCGTGCCGACGCTGCCGAGCTGAACCAGACGGGCGATGCCGTTGGGTCCGAAGCGGTCGATGGTGCCTTCGTCGCCCGCCTTCCAGAACAGCCGGCCGATCGCGAATGCGGGGCGGACGAACAGGAAGTTATAGAGCTCGTCGAAGTACCATTTGTTGAGCAGGAAGGTGTAGAGCACCCGGAAGTTGTCCGCGACGGCGCCGGCGAAGCTGGGCCGCTTGATGTATGCGTACCAGGCGCCTCCGAAGCCGAGCAGCATCGCGATCGTCGCCGACAGCTTCACCCACAGCGGAACGCCATGCATCGCGTGCATCAGATGCGCGTCGAACGCGATCGCGCCATTCCAGAAATGCGCCCCCTCTTCGGCTTCGATGAAGAAGCCGTGGAAGACGAAGCCCGCGGCGATAGCGCCGATCGACAGCAGGATCAGCGGGACCAGCATCGCCCATGGGCTCTCGTGCGGATGATAGCCCGCCGTGCCTTCGTGCGGCTGATCGTGCAGGATCTCGTGCGCGGTCGGCGCATGGCCCGCATCTTCCTGCGCAGGCGCATTGTCGTGCACTTCGCCATGATCGTGATGGCCATGCGCATCATGGACTGCGTGCTGGATATGCTCGGAACCCGCCCAGCGCGGCGTGCCGTAGAAAGTCAGGAAGACCACGCGCCACGAATAGAAGCTGGTGAGCAGGGCTACGAACACGCCGACCCAGAAGGCGCTGGGAACGCCCGCGGCCCAGGCGGCCTCGATGATCGCGTCCTTCGAGTGGAAGCCGGCGAAGCCGAACGCAGTCGGGTTGCCGAACACCGCGGGGATGCCGACGCCGGTGATCGCCAGCGTGCCGAACATCATCGTCCAGAAGGTCAGCGGGATGTGCTTACGCAGGCCGCCATAGAAGCGCATGTCCTGCTCATGGTGCATCGCGTGGATCACTGAGCCGGCGCCGAGGAACAGCAACGCCTTGAAGAAGGCGTGCGTGAACAAATGGAACATCGCCGCGCCATAAGCGCCGACGCCTGCGGCGAAGAACATGTAGCCGAGCTGCGAGCAGGTCGAATAAGCGATCACGCGCTTGATGTCGGTCTGCACCAGGCCGACCGTCGCGGCGAACAGACAGGTTGCGGCGCCGACGAAGGTCACCACGCCCATCGCCACCGGGCTCGTCTCGAACATCGGCGACAGGCGGCAGACCATGAACACGCCGGCGGTGACCATCGTCGCGGCGTGGATCAGCGCCGAAACCGGGGTCGGGCCTTCCATCGCGTCGGGCAACCAGGTGTGAAGGCCGAGCTGCGCCGACTTGCCCATCGCTCCGAGGAACAGCAGCAGGCAGAGCACGGTCATCGTATCCGCGCGGAACCACAGAAAGCCGATCGTCGAGCCGTGCATGTTGGGCGCGGCGGCGAGGATCTCGTTGATCGAGACGGTGCCGAACACGAGATAGGTGCCGAAGATGCCGAGCATGAAGCCGAGATCGCCGACGCGGTTGACCACGAAGGCCTTTATCGCCGCGGCGTTTGCCGACGGCTTTCGGAACCAGAAGCCGATCAGGAGGTAGGATGCGAGACCCACGCCTTCCCAGCCGAAGAACATCTGGACCAGATTGTCCGCGGTCACGAGCATCAGCATCGCGAAGGTGAAGAGGCTGAGATAGGCGAAGAAGCGCGGCTGATCCGGGTCCTCGCTCATATAGCCCCAGCTATAGAGGTGGACGAGCGCCGAGACGCTGGTGATCACGACCAGCATCACCGCAGTGAGCGAATCCACCCGCAGCGCCCATTCGACCTGCAGGGTGCCCGAGGTCATCCAGTTGAGCACCGGCACTACGGTCTGCTCCGCGCCGTGCAGGTACTGAATGAAGATCGGCCAGGACAGAGCGCACGAGACGAACAGCGCGCCCGTGGTCAGCGCCTTGGGAAGCACGCTGCCGAACGCCTTGTTCGACAGGCCGGCGATCACCGCCGCAGCGAGCGGTAGGAATACGATGAGGAGAATCGGCGACATCAGCCCTTCATCCGATTGACGTCGTCGACCGAGATCGTGCCCCGGCTACGGAAGTAGATGACGAGAATGGCGAGCCCGATCGCGGCCTCGCCGGCGGCGACGGTCAGCACGAACATCGCGAAGACCTGCCCGACGAGATCGCCCAGCGCCGCCGAGAAGGCGACGAGGTTGAGGTTCACCGCGAGCAGGATGAGCTCGATCGCCATCAGGATGACGATGAGGTTCTTGCGGTTCATGAAGATGCCGAGCACCCCCAGCGTGAACAGGATCGCCGAGACGACCAGATAATGGGTGACGCCGATCATGCCCGGATTCCGTTCGTTTCGAGCGAAGTCGAGAAACCGGGGCAGGCGACGGACAAGCGCTTCTCGACTGCGCTCGAAGCGAACGGGTTTTGATGGGTGACGCCGATCACAGCTCGACCCCCTGCCCGACCGGCGGGTTCATGTTGCGGGTAGCGTCCTTGGCGCGGCGGTTGATCTGGCGGTTGATGTTCTGCGGGCGGACGTCGCTGCGCTGACGATAGGTCAGCACGATCGCGCCGATCATCGCGACCAGCAGCACGAGGCCGGCGCCTTCGAACACGAACAGGTAGCGCGTGTAGAGCAATTGCCCGATCGCCTCGATATTGGGCATGCCCGCGTCGATCGGGGCGATGCGGCGGCCGAGCTGCAACCCGCCCGCGCTATAGGCCCCGATGGCGACGATGATCTCGGCAACCAGTGCCACCGCAAGCAGCAACCCGATCGCGGCATAGCGCATCACACCCGCGCGCAGCTCGGCGAAGTCGATGTTGAGCATCATCACGACGAACAGGAAGAGCACCGCGACCGCGCCGACATAGACGATGACGAGCAGCATCGCGATGAACTCGGCGCCCGCGAGCACCATCAGCCCCGCCGCGTTGAAGAATGCGAGGATCAGCCAGAGCACAGAATGCACCGGATTGCGCGACAGGATCGTCATCGCCCCGGAGGCAATGACGACGATCGCGAACAGATAGAAGGCGAGAAGCTGGATCACGGAATCTGGCGGCCCCTGACGATTGCGGTGCGCTTAACGGTACGGTGCATCGGCGGCAAGGTTCGCGGCGATCGCGCGCTCCCAGCGGTCGCCATTCGCGAGCAGCTTGTTTTTGTCGTAGATCAGCTCCTCGCGGGTCTCGGTCGAGAATTCGAAGTTCGGCCCTTCGACGATCGCATCGACCGGGCACGCCTCCTGGCAGAGCCCGCAATAGATGCACTTGGTCATGTCGATGTCGTAGCGCGTCGTGCGGCGGCTGCCGTCGTCGCGCGGCTCGGCCTCGATCGTAATCGCCAGCGCCGGGCACACCGCCTCGCACAGCTTGCACGCGATGCAGCGCTCTTCGCCATTGGCATAGCGGCGGAGCGCATGCTCGCCGCGGAAGCGGGGCGAGATCGGGTTCTTCTCGTACGGATAGTTGATCGTCGCCTTTGGCTTGAAGAAGTACCGCAAGGTCAGCCAGTGCGCCTTGATGAACTCCCACAAGGTGTAGGATCGGACGAGTTGGGCGATGCTCATGCGGCGAATCCAACCCGGGCCCACATCAGGTACCCGGAAACGAGGAACACGAAGATCAGCGACAGCGGCAGGAAGATCTTCCAGCCCAGCCGCATCAGCTGGTCGTAGCGATAGCGCGGGACCGTCGCCTTCACCCAGCTGAACACGAAGAAGAAGAACAGGATCTTGGCGAACAGCCAGAGGATCCCCGGTACCACGATGTTCGGGAAAAAGCCGAGGAATGGCATGTCGAGCGGCGCGAGATAGCCACCCCAGAAGAGCGTTGCGTTAAGCGTGCACATCAGCAGCACGTTGGCATATTCGCCGAGCCAGTAGAGCGCGAAGCTCATCGACGAATATTCGGTCTGATAGCCCGCGACGAGCTCGGACTCGGCCTCGGTGAGGTCGAACGGTGCGCGCTGGGTCTCGGCGAGCGACGAGATGAAGAACACCACGGCCATCGGGAACAGCAACGGGTTGAAGCCGAAGCCATTGAGCACACCGAAGACATGGCCCTTCTGTGCTTCTACGATGCCGCCGAGGTTGAACGTCCCTGCCCACAGCACGACCGAGATCAGGACGAAGCCGATCGAGACCTCATACGACACCATCTGCGCCGCGGCGCGGATCGCCGAATAGAACGGGTATTTCGAGTTGGACGACCAGCCTGCGAGGATGATCCCGTACACGCCGAGCGACGAAGCCGCGAGGATGTAGAGCAGGCCGACATTGATGTTGGAGAGCACCACGCCCGCCTGCCACGGCACCACCGCCCACACGATCAGCGCGACCGTGAAGGTGATGATCGGCGCGATCAGGAACAAAGTCTTGTTGGCGCTCGACGGGATGATCGTTTCCTGGAGGAACACCTTCAGGCCGTCGGCGAAGCTCTGCAGCAGGCCGAACGGGCCGACCACGTTGGGGCCGCGCCGCAGCGCCATCGCCGCCCAGATCTTCCGGTCGGCATAGATGATCATCGCCACCGCCAGCATCAGCGGCAATGCGATCACGAGGATGCCGACGATCGTCGCGACGAACCACGCCCAGCCGAACGGGAGACCGATGGTGTTCTGGAAAAAGGCGGTCATTCCGCGGCCTCCGCGAAGTCTTCGCCATGGACCAGTTCGGCCGAGCAGCGCTGCATCGTCGGCGATGCGCGGCAGATCGCGTTGGTCAGATAGAAATCGGCGATCGGATAATTGACCGGGCCGCTGGCCTTGGCGGCGAGCTTGGGCGCCTTCCACGCGAAGGTCACCAGGCCCTCCCGCCCCAGTTCCGGCACTTCGGACGCCATCGCCGCGCGCAGCTCGTCGAAGCTGTCGAACGGCAGCGTGCGGCCGAGCTTGTCGGAGAGCGCGCGCAGGATCGACCAGTCCTCGCGCGCGTCGCCCGGCGCGAACACCGCGCGTTCGGCACGCTGGACGCGGCCCTCGAGGTTCACATAGGTGCCCGCCTTCTCGGCATAGGTCGCGCCCGGCAGGATCACATCGGCATGATGCGCGCCCTTGTCGCCGTGATGGCCGACGAACACCTTGAAGCTGTTCGCGAACTTGTCGAAATCGACTTCGTCGGCGCCGAGGAAGAAAGCGAGCTTCGGGTTCGCCGCGACGATATCGGCGATGCCGCCCTTCTGCGCGAAGCCCAACATCAGCGCGCCCATTCGCGCCGCGGCAATATGGACAACACCGAAGCCGTTCCAGGCAGTACCGTCCTCGAGCGTGCGCACCAGCTTCATCGGCTCGACCAGCGCCAGCGCCGCGCCGAAGCCCGCACCCAGCGCACCCGGGCCGACGATGACGAGTGGCTTCTTCGCGCCGTCGAACGCCTGCGCCACCTGATCGGGCAGCTTGCCGAGCAGCGAAAGATCGTTGCCGAGCCATTCGAGCTTGTAGGTGAGATCGGTCTCGGGCCCGATCGCGAAGACCTTGGCGCCCTTCTTGATCGCCTTGCGGACGCGCGTGTTGATCAGCGGCGCCTCCCAGCGGAGGTTGCTGCCGATCAGCAGGATCGCATCGGCATCCTCGACGCCGGCGATGGTCGGGTTGAACGCCACCGCGCCGAGGCTCGATACGTCATAGTCCATGCCGGTCTGGCGGCTCTCGATCAGCTCCGAGCCGAGCCCCCTGAGCAGCGCCTTGGCGGCGTACATCGTCTCGGCATCGAGCAGGTCGCCGGCAATGGCCGCGACGCTGGAGCCCGCATTGACCGCGGCGATGGCATCGAACGCTTCGTCCCAGCTCGCTTCGACCAGCTTGCCACCCTTGCGGATGAACGGACGGTCGAGCCGGCGGCGGACGAGCGCGTCGACATGATAGCGGGTCTTGTCGTGCGCCCACTCCTCGTTGACGTCCTCGTTGATCCGCGGAAGCACGCGCATCACCTGGCGGCCGCGGCTGTCGAGGCGGATATTGGTGCCCACGGCATCCATCACGTCGATCGACAGGTTCCGCTTGAGCTCCCAGGGGCGGTATTCGAACGCCACCGGCTTGTGCGTCAGCGCGCCCACCGGGCAGAGATCGACAGTGTTCCCCGAAAGCTCGCTCTTGAATGCCTTTTCGAGATAGGTCGTGATCTGCATGTCCTCGCCGCGATAGATCGCGCCGATCTCGTCCACGCCGGCCACTTCCTCGCCGAAACGGACGCAGCGGGTGCACTGGATGCAGCGGGTCATGATCGTCTTGATGATCGGACCCATGTACTTCTCGGTCACCGCCCGCTTGTTCTCGGTGTAGCGGCTATGGCCCTTGCCATAGGCGATCGACTGGTCCTGCAGGTCGCACTCGCCGCCCTGATCGCAGATCGGGCAATCGAGCGGATGGTTGATCAGCAGGAATTCCATCACGCCTTCGCGCGCTGCCTTCACCATCTGGCTGTCGGTGCGGATCTCCTGCCCCTCGGCGGCGGGCAGCGCGCACGAAGCCTGGGGCTTGGGCGGCCCCGGCTTCACTTCGACCAGGCACATGCGGCAATTGCCGGCGATGCTCAGCCGCTCGTGATAGCAGAAGCGTGGAATCTCCTTGCCCGCGGCTTCGCAAGCCTGGAGCACCGTCGCGCCCTGCGGCACCTCGACTTCGATTCCGTCTACTTTGAGCTTGGGCATTATTCGGCTGCTTCCTGCATCGACGCCTCGCCGGTGCCGCTGCGTTCGTTGATCCGCCGCTCCATCTCGGGGCGGAAATGGCGGATCAGGCCCTGGATCGGCCAGGCCGCAGCATCGCCGAGCGCACAGATGGTATGGCCTTCGACCTGCTTGGTGACCTGATAGAGCGTATCGATCTCGCTGATGTCGGCGTCGCCGGTGCGCATCCGCTCCATCACGCGCCACATCCAGCCGGTGCCTTCGCGGCACGGGGTGCACTGACCACAGCTCTCATGCTTGTAGAAGTAGGACAGGCGCGAGATCGCACGAACGATGTCGGTCGACTTGTCCATGACGATCACCGCCGCGGTGCCGAGGCCCGAGCCGACGCCGCGCAGTCCGTCGAAATCCATCGCGCAGTCCATGATCTGCGCCGCGGGGACGAGCGGCACCGAGGAGCCGCCCGGAATCACGGCGAGCAGATTGTCCCAGCCGCCGCGGATGCCGCCGCAATGCTTCTCGATCAGCTCGCGGAACGGGATGCTCATCGCTTCCTCGACCACGCACGGCTTGTTCACATGGCCGCTGATCTGGAAGAGCTTGGTGCCCTTGTTGTTCTCCGCGCCGAAGCTCGCGAACCATTCGGGCCCGCGCCGCAGGATCGTCGGGACGACCGCGATCGACTCGACGTTGTTGACCGTGGTCGGGCAGCCATAGAGGCCCGCACCCGCCGGGAACGGGGGCTTGAGCCGCGGCTGGCCCTTCTTGCCCTCGAGGCTTTCGAGCATCGCGGTCTCTTCGCCGCAGATATAGGCGCCGGCGCCGCGATGGACGAAGACGTCGAAGTCATAGCCCGAGCCCGCGGCATTCTTGCCGAGCATGCCCGCGTCATAAGCCTCGGCCACCGCCGCGAAGAGCGTCTCCGCCTCGCGGATATATTCGCCGCGGATATAGATGTACGCGGCGCGGGCGCGCATCGCGAAGCCGGCGATCAGCGCGCCTTCGATCAATTTGTGCGGATCGTGGCGGATGATTTCGCGATCCTTGCACGAGCCGGGTTCGGACTCGTCGGCATTGATCACCAGGAAATTGGGCCGGTCGGGCCGCGGCTCCTTGGGCATGAACGACCATTTGGTGCCGGTCGGGAAGCCCGCCCCGCCGCGCCCACGCAGGCCCGAGGCCTTGATGCGGTCGATGATCGTGTCCTGCCCGATCGCCATCAGGCCCTTGGTATTGTCCCAATCGCCGCGCTTCAGCGCAGCCGACAGGTTCCACGGCTGGAAGCCGTAGACGTTGGTGAAGATGCGGTCCTTGTCCTGCAGCATCCTAGCGCCCCCGCCCCACCATCTTCTGGATCAGGATATAGGCCACCACCGCAAGGCCGATCAGGATCACGATCCCGAGCAGCTTGAAGGCGATCTTGAGCACCCAGCCGCCGATCACGAGCGCCCCGATCACCGCAAGGATGACGAACAGCAGGTTCTTGGTGTCCTGGCTCATGCCCATTCCCCGCGATAATCGTGGTTCTCGGTCACCATCGCGGTGAGGTTGGTGGTGCCGCCGGCGGCTTCGACGGTGTGTCGGCCCGGTTCCTGCGTGCCGGTCTTGGGCTGCTCGCCCTTGGCCAGCGCATCGAGGATCGCGACGGTGCGGTCGTAATCGAGATCCTCGTAATTATCGTCGTTGATCTGCACCATCGGCGCCGAGGCGCAGCTGCCCAGGCACTCGACCTCGGTCAGCGTGAACATCCCGTCGGCGGTGGTATGGCCCTTGTGCATGCCGCGGCTCTTGCACGCCGCCAGCACGTCGTCGCTCCCGCGCAGCATGCACGGCGTCGTGCCGCAGACCTGCACGTGATAGCGGCCGACGGGCACGAGATTGAACATCGTGTAGAAAGTCGCGACTTCGAATACGCGGATGTACGGCAGCTCCAGCTCGCGCGCGACGAACTCGATCACCGGCACAGGCAGCCAGCCCTGCGTATTGGTCTCCGCGCCGACCTGCCGCTGGGCCAGATCGAGAAACGGGAGCGTGCACGACATCTGCCGGCCCGCCGGATAGCGGCCGAGGATTTCCCTGGCCTTCTCGGCATTCTCGGCCGTCCACGCGAACGCGCCCCAGCGCGCGCGGGTCTCGGCCTCGTCGGGAAGTTGTGGGGCGTCAGCCATCAGCGAATGAACTCCACCCGATCGACCTTGTCGTCGGAGAACGAATAGATGGACATCACCTCGAACGGCTCTGCCTCAGGGGAACGCGCGACCTTCTCGTGCAGCACGACGGTATCGCCGAGCGCGTAGGACGTGAGGATTTCCGCGCGATTGCCGGGGAATTCGGCGAAAATCGCCTTGAGCCCCGAACGCACGCCTTCACGGCCCTCGCGCAGCACCGCGCCGCGATAAGTCGCCTCGCACGCGCCCTCGGTCATCAGCGCGACGTAACCGTCGGCGTCCTGCGCATTGTAGCGCTCGATCATCGCGTGCGCGGTGGCGATGCGGTTGGCGGCGGGAATCTGCTGTGCGTCAGCCATTCGCCACACTCGAATTGCCCTGGGTTGTCGAGAGCCACGCACTGATCAACACAGACGCCACGATGCCGAACGCGGCGATATCGTTCACCCAACCCCCAACCGGAAGATATCCCGCGAGAATTGCCGACAACGCGGCGGTGCATCCAAGCAGCAGCGCCGCGCGAACCGCTTTGCCGTTGCTACTGGTCAGGAACTCACTCACCGGTCGCACTCCCCGAACACGATATCCATCGCGCCCAGGATGGCAGTGATGTCGGCGAGCATGTGGCCGCGCGACATGAAATCCATTGCCTGGAGATGGCTGAACGCAGTCGGGCGGACCTTGCAGCGATACGGCTTGTTGGTGCCGTCGCTCACCAGATAGACGCCGAACTCGCCCTTGGGGCTCTCGGTCGCGACGTAAACCTCGCCCGCGGGGACGTGATAGCCTTCGGTGAACAGCTTGAAGTGATGGATCAGCGCTTCCATCGACTGCTTCATCTCGCCGCGGCTCGGCGGCGCGACCTTGCGGTCGAGCGTCAGCACTGGACCGTCGGGCATCTCGTTCAGGCATTGCTTCATGATCCGCGCCGACTGGCGCACTTCCTCGACGCGCACCATGAACCGGTCATAGCAATCGCCGCGTGTGCCGACGGGGATGTCGAACTCCATGCGGTCGTACACGTCGTAGGGCTGCTGGCGGCGGATATCCCAGGGAATGCCCGCGGCGCGGATCATCGGGCCCGAAAAGCCCCAGGCGATCGCGTCCTCGCGGCCCACCACCGCGATGTCGACATTGCGCTGCTTGAAGATGCGGTTCTCCGCGACGAGGCTGATCGCATCCTCGAACAGCCGCGGCAGGCGATTGTCGAGCCAATCGGCGATGTCGGTCAGCAGCTTCAGGGGCACGTCCTGGCGGACGCCGCCGACGCGGTAATAATTGGAGTGCATCCGCGCGCCCGAGGCACGCTCGAAGAAGTTGAGGCAATCCTCGCGGATCTCGAACAGCCACAGGTTCGGCGTCATCGCGCCGACGTCCATGACATGCGACCCGAGGTTGAGCATGTGATTGCAGATGCGGGTCAGCTCGGCGAAGAACACACGAAGATATTGGCCGCGCAACGGCACTTCGAGATCGAGCAATTTCTCGACCGCGAGTACGAAGCTATGCTCCATGCTGAGCGGCGAGCAATAGTCGAACCGGTCGAAATAGGGCAGCGCCTGGGTGTAGGTTTTGTACTCGATCAGCTTCTCGGTGCCGCGGTGGAGCAGGCCGACATGCGGATCGATGCGCTCGATGATCTCGCCGTCCAGCTCGGTGACGAGGCGCAGCACGCCGTGCGCCGCGGGATGCTGCGGGCCGAAATTGATCGTGTAGTTGGCGATCTGGGTATCGCCCGGCTCCGGCTTGCCGGCGTCGGTGCGACCTTCGATCTCGTCGAGATACTCAGCCATCCGGGTTTGCCTTCTTCGCGCGCGATGCTCGCGGCTTCTTCACGACATCGGGGTCGGCGGGCTTGGGACCGGCTTCGGGTCCCGGCTTGCCCGCGCCGCTCTCGGCCGTGCTCTCGGTGGTCTTGGGCTTGCGGACACGCGGCTTGGCGGCCTTCGCCGCGGGCGCATCGCCCTTGACGATTTCGTCGGCAGTCAGCGGCGTCGGCGCGCCCTTGGCCTCGGGCTGCGAAACCACGGGGGCCGGCGTCGGTGCGGGCGCCGGAGCGGGTGGCGGCGGAGGCGGTGCCTTCTCGTCACCGGGCAGCACATAGGCCGCGCCTTCCCACGGGCTCATGAAATCGAAGTTGCGGAAGTCCTGCGCCAGCTTGACCGGCTCGTAGACCACGCGCTTGGCTTCTTCCGAGTAGCGCAATTCGACATAGCCGGTCTGCGGGAAGTCCTTGCGCAGCGGATGCCCGACGAAGCCATAGTCGGTCAGGATCCGGCGCAGGTCGGTATTCCCGTCGAACAGCACGCCGTACATGTCGTAGACTTCGCGCTCGAGCCAGCCGGCGACCGGCCAGATCCCCGTCACGCTCGGCACCGGCGCGTCCTCGTCGGTCGTCACCCGCACGCGGATGCGGCGATTCTGCGTGAACGACAGCAATTGATAGACCACGTCGAACCGCTCGGGCCGCGCCGGATAATCGGCACCGGCGATCTCGCTCAGCTGCTGATATTCGAGGCCCGGCGTGTCGCGCAGTGCCAGCATCGCCTCGACGAGGCGCTCACGCTTCACGGTCAGCGAAATCTCGCCGACAGCGTCCTTGCTCTCGACCAGCATGTCGCCGAGCACGGCCGCAGCCGCATCGATCACGCCGTCATTGGGCGCACATTTCGGAGCCGGTGCCCTCACCGTTCCATCGTCCCGATCCGGCGGATCTTACGCTGGAGCTGCATCACGCCGTAGAGCAGGGCCTCGGCGGTCGGCGGACAGCCGGGGACATAGATGTCCACCGGCACGATCCGGTCGCAGCCGCGCACGACGCTGTAGCTATAATGGTAATAGCCGCCACCGTTCGCGCACGACCCCATCGAGATCACGTATTTCGGCTCGGACATCTGATCGTACACACGGCGCAGCGCCGGGGCCATCTTGTTGCAGAGCGTGCCCGCGACGATCATCACGTCCGACTGGCGCGGAGACGCGCGTGGCGCGGCGCCGAAGCGCTCCATGTCGTAGCGCGGCATGTTGACGTGGATCATCTCGACCGCGCAGCACGCCAGTCCGAAGGTCATCCACCACAGCGAACCCGTGCGAGCCCACTGGAACAGCTCTTCGGTCGAGGTGACGAGGAAGCCCTTGTCGCCGAGCTCGGCATTGATGTCGTCGAGGAACGCCACATTGGGGAGCGTCCCCGGCAGCGGAGGGCTGAGTTCTACTCCCACTCCAACGCACCTTTCTTCCACGCATAAACCAGTCCGAGCGCGAGCTCGGCAATGAAGATCATCATCGAGATCCACGCGGTCCAGCCGAGGTCGAACACACTGACTGCCCAGGGATAGAGGAACGCCGCTTCGAGATCGAAGACGATGAACAGGATCGCGACGAGGTAGAAACGCACGTCGAACTGGCTGCGCGAATCCTCGAAGGCGGGGAAGCCGCACTCATATTCGGTGAGCTTCTCCGGCGTCGGCTGATGCGTGCCGGTGAGCCGGCCTACCAGCATCGGCAGGAACACGAAGGCGCTCGAAAGCACCAGTGCCACGCCGAGGAACAGCAGGATCGGCAGATATTCGATTAGATCGACCAAAGTGCCTTCTCGCGGATGCGGAATCTTGGGGGGCTTCTAGGACTGTGAACCCAGTGCGGCAAGGGTCGGAACGTGTGAGAATCACTCGCAATAAGTGACGTTCACCGGCAGGTTACTTATTCCGCAGCGAGCTCGCGACGAGCTTGTGCAGCTTCGAATGCAGCACGTCGTTGGCGGCGAGGAACTGGTTGCGCTCGCGCGCCAGATCCTGCCCGCGGAAATCGGTGACGAAGCCGCCGGCCTCCTTCACGATCAGCATGCCGGCCGCGACGTCCCAGGGCTGGAGATGCGATTCCCAATAACCGTCGAACCGGCCCGCCGCGACCCAGGCGAGGTCGAGCGCCGCGGCGCCCATCCGGCGGATGCCGGCGACTTCCGGAGCAACCGCACCGAAAATCCGGCTCCACTCGACGAAATCGCCATGGCCGAGGAACGGAATGCCCGTCGCGATCAATGCGTCGGCAAGATCGCGGCGCGCCGAGACGCGCAGCCGCTGGTCCTGCAGCCAGGCGCCCCTGCCCTTTTCGGCCCAGAAGCTCTCATCAGTGATCGGCTGGTAAATATACCCATGCGTGATCTCGGGCTTGCCCTGCGCACCCATCGGATCCTCGACCGCGATCGACATGCAGAAATGCGGGATGCCGTGGAGGAAGTTGCTCGTGCCGTCGAGCGGATCGATGATCCAGCGCGGCTTGTTCGGATCGCCGGCGATTTCGCCGCGCTCCTCGACAAGGAAGCCCCAATCGGGTCGCGCCTTCTGGAGCTCCTCGATCAGCGTGTCCTCGGCGCGCTTGTCGGCGAGGCTGACGAAGTCGGCCGGCCCCTTGCGGCTCACCTGCAGATGCTGGACCTCGTTGAAGTCGCGCCGCAGCCGCGGCCCCGCCTTGCGGACGGCGCGCTCGATGACGGTGATGATGCCGGAATGGGAAACCATATTACACCTATAGCCCTCTCCCCTTCAGGGGAGAGGGTTGGGAGAGGGGCAGTACGGGAAAGGCGCGGCTCAGGCCCCTCTCCCCGACCCTCTCCCCGCAAGCGGAGAGAGGGAGAATCAGGATCAGTCCGCCCGGCGGACGTAGGTCTGCTCGTATACGTCGACGACGATCCGGGTTCCCGCGGCGATGTGCGGTGGGACCATCACGCGGACGCCGTTCTCGAGCACCGCCGGCTTGTAGCTCGACGAGGCGGTTTGGCCCTTCACCACCGCGTCGGCCTCGACGATCGTCGCCTCGATCGTATCGGGCAATTGCACCGAGATCGGCTTCTCGTCGTAAAGCTCCATCACCACGTCCATGCCATCCTGCAGGAAGGCCGCAGCATCGCCGAGCAGGTCGCGCGGCAGCGTGATCTGCTCGTAGCTCACCTTGTCCATGAAGGTCAGCGTGTCTCCGTCGGCGAACAGGAACTGGAAATCGACCGTGTCGAGGCGAACGCGCTCGACCGTCTCCGCCGAGCGGAAGCGGACGTTGTTCTTGCGGCCGTCGATGAGGTTCTTCATCTCGACCTGCATGTACGCACCGCCCTTGCCCGGCTGGGTGTGCTGGATCTTCACGGCGCGCCAGATGCCGCCTTCATATTCGATGATATTGCCGGGACGGATGTCCACGCCGCTGATCTTCATGGATCGAGACCTGTAAGCTGAGAAAGAGCGAAGGCCGGGCCTTTAGCGATGCATCAGCGTTCGGGCAAGCACGCGGCCATCGCGGCATCGACTCGCCCCTGCGCCTCTTCGTCCCACAATGGCGGATCCTCAGGCTCCGGCAGCCCGGGAAAGCTCCGAACGTCGTCGGGCACCTGGACCAAAGGGTGGCGCGTCACCGTGAAGAAATGCGCATCGGGCATCACCCGCTCGTCGAGCGTGCCGCCGCGGACGAAGCGGATCGCATCGCCGAAGTCCGGATGCGTTCCCCACAGGCCCACGCCGCAGCGCGGGCAGCGCGCCGAACGCGTCGCCATCGTGCCGGAGCGAGTGACGACGATCTCGGGCTCGCCGCCGTTCAGTATCTCGACCCGGTCCGCCTCGATCATCACGTTGATCGCGAACGCCGACCCCGTCTCACGCTGGCAGACGCGGCAATGACACCCGTTCACGAAGATCGGCGCCGACGTCAGCCGAAAGCGGACATATCGGCAATTGCACCCGCCCTGCATCGCATTTCCCTGTATCTGCCTTGAGGTTAGGGCGCGTTGCTGCGCCCCGCAAGCAGCGGATAGGGGTTCACCGGCTGGCCTTTCCACCAGCCGTCGCCCGGCTGCATGTGCGCCATGGCGAAGTGGAGGTGGAAATTTCCCGTCCCCGCATTCCCGGTATCACCGACATAGCCGAGCAAGTCACCGGTGCGCACCGGCATGCCCTCGACCACGCCGGGTGCGTAGCGTTCGAGATGCGCGTAATAATAGCTCCATTGCCGATCGGGCGAGCGGACATAGAGCGTGATCCCTCCCCCTCCCTCGCTGTAGAAGAGTTTCTCGACATTGCCCGGCGCCGCCGCGACCACAGGAGTGCCGCCGGGCGCCACGATGTCGGTCGCCTGATGCGTCCGGGCGCCATCGGCGCGCGACTGTCCCCAGGTATCGACGATCTTGTCGCGGGTCACGCCCTGCACCGGCACCAGCAGCATCGGATGCCGCCATGCACCGGGCGTTGCCGGGGCAGGCGCATTCGCGATCTGTCGCGCTGGCGCCGCAGGCGGCGTCGGCACGATGCGGATCATCGACGCCAGCGCAGCCAACCCCAGAAACAAGACGATCCCCACCCCCATGGTCAGCCGCTTTAGCACGGACCCTTACTCCTGGAACACGGCTTCGGCGCCCGGTTTGACCATCAGCGCCAGCCGCGCCGCGTCCCAATTGGTCAGGCGGATGCAGCCATGGCTCTGGGTGCGCGCGATGTTCTGCGGCTCGGGCGTGCCGTGGATGCCGTAATGCTCCTTGGACAGATCGAGCCATACCACGCCCACCGGTCCGTTCGGCCCCGGCGGCAGCATCGCCTTCTCGTCGTCCTTCTTCGCATCCCAGAACAGGTCTGGGTTATAATGAAACTTCGGATTGGTATCTATCACATTGATTTTCCACGTGCCGATCGGCAACGGATCATGCTGGCTCCCCATCGTCGCGCTGAACTGTGCGACCAGTCTGTCGTCGGCATCGAAGACCTTGAGCACCTTCTCCGACTTGTCGACGACGATGTGATCGCCCGCGGGCTGGCGCGCATCGACATTGAGATCGGTCAGAGTCTGGCGCCATTCGGGCTTGAGGTCGCTCGCATAATCGCGCGAGGCGGGCAGCACATTGGGGAAGACGAAGGTCGCGCCGGCCCGTATCGTCCCGCCGCCGGGATTGAGCTCGACCAGCACTTCCGGCGTGGTGTGGAACATCTCGGCCAGCTTCTCGAGCGGGCGGGTATAGCCGAGCGAAGGAAGCGCGGCCTGCTTCTCGGGGTCCTTGGGAATCGGGTTGACGTATGGCCCCTGGAGCATGGCCGGATCGAGCGTCACGCGCATCGTCGGGCGCCGCTCGCGATATTGGTGGAGCGCGCCCAGCGTGGCGCGATCGAGCTTGCCGCTCGTCTTGAGCCCGCGCGTCGACTGGAACGCCTTGAGCGCTGCGGTAAGCGATTGGCCCTCGCGCCCGTCGATGATCCCGGGCGAGAAGCCGAGCGAGTCGAGGATCACTTGCGCGTGCATGATCGTCCAGTCGATCGGGGGCCTGGCCCTTGCCGCCCTGCCCTCGGGCTGCGCCGCGAGCGGTGTCAAGGCGATCGCGGCAATGCAGGCGGCCGCAAACAATTTTGTACGCAAAGACAAGCTCCTGACCAACATATGTCGGTCGGAAGAACGAACCGACTCTCCGCTTGTTTCCGGATGCGAGTCGGACCTGGCCCTGACGAAGATGGAATGCGGCTGGGGCCTCAGCCCGCGAGCACTGCGTTGAACGCCTTGACCGCTGCCGCCTCGTCGCCGCCCCACACCGCAGCCGACACTGCGAGGAAGTCCGCTCCTGCCTCGACGAGCGGCCGCGCATTGGCTGGGGTGATGCCGCCGATCGCGACGCTCGGCAGCTCGAACATCGTCGACCACCAGCTCAGGATTGCGGGATCGGGGTGGTGGCGCACTTCCTTGGTGCTGGTCGGGTAGAATGCGCCGAACGCGACATAGTCGGCGCCCGCCTCGCCCGCTTCCATCGCGAGGTGACGGCTGTCGTGGCAGGTCACGCCGATCTGCACATTGGGGCCGAGCACCGAACGCGCCTCGCGCGGGTCGCCATCGCTCTGCCCCAGATGCACGCCATCGGCGCCCAGCCGCTTGGCGAGGCTGATGCTGTCGTTGACGAGGAACGCGACGTCGCGATCACCACAAATCCTCTGAAGCGGCTCGGCGAGCGCCACCGCCGCATGCTGGTCGATGCCCTTCACCCGGAACTGGAACGCCGCCACCGGCCCGGCATCGAGCGCGCGTGCCAGCCGGTCGGCAAACCCGCCCGAAGTATCGAGCGGCGAGATCAGATAGAGCTGGCAGGCGGGCCGCCGGTCATCGCGCTGGAACTGCGCGGCGAATTCGGGGCCGAGCGGCGGCAGGGCATCGTCGTCTTGGTCGATCATGCGCCCGCCCTAGCGCGTCTCGTCGCAAAGCGAAACGCGTCAGGCATCGACGATGCCGATGAGGAATCCGTCCCAGCCCTTGGCGCCCAGCGTCTGGATCGCAGTGGCATCGACTCGGCGTTCGGCGGCGATCGCGTCGTAAAGCGCGCGCGTGCCTTGCACGCTGGGGTCGGCACTGTCCGCATCCAGCACGGTGCCGTCGCGGACGACATTGTCGAACACGAGCACCGTACCCGGCCTGGACAGCGCCAGCGCGGCGCGCAGATAAGCGGGGTTGCTCGGCTTGTCCGCGTCCACGAAGACCAGGTCGAAGGGCGCTTCCCCCGCGGCAACCATCGCGTCGAGCGTCGCGATGGCGGGTCCGATACGGATATCCACGCGCGCGGTGAGCCCAGCCGCGGCGATATTGGCGGCGGCGACTTCGGCATGATGCGGCTCGAGCTCGAGCGTCACCACCTGCCCCCCTTCCGGCAGCCCACGCGCCAGCCAGATCGTCGAGTAACCGCCCAGCGTGCCCACTTCGAGGATCCGCCGGGCACCCGTCATCCGTGCGAGCAGCTGGAGCTGCTTGCCCTGTGCGGGCGAGACGTCGATCGCCGGAAGTCCGGCCTCGGCATTGGCGCGCAGCGCGGCTTCGAGCGCCGGATCGCGGGCGAGGAGCTTGTCCTCGATAAAGGCGTCGACTTGCCTGCTGCCTACTGTCCGATCGTCCATGACAATCTCCATTCGCCTCATTCCGGCGCTCAACGCCCCACCGGACCCGCGATGCCGCTATAACGGTACTCTACGCCCAGCGGCGAGACTGCTGGCGACGAACGGAGCTGATCGAATGACCTCTGACAAACCCCGCTTCCTGTTGCTCAAATCGATCAACGGCGATCCGATCCTGGTCAACCTGTCGCTGGTGCGCACCGTCACGACGATCAACCTCGCCGGCGACGATGTCGGCGTGATCTCGTACGACAAGGATCATGAAGTGGTCGTCGGGTCGACCGTGCCCGACGTCATGGCGGCAATGGCAGCGGACCCGGTCCCGCTTTCGAATTGAGCTCTCAGGCGGGGCGCGTCACCGGGCGCGTCTCGGCACTGATCTCGAATCCGGCGATCAGCGGGCGACCTTTGGCGATCGCATCCCGTACCGCCGGGAGCTGCAGCGATGCCTTGTGGCTCGATGCATCGTCCCAGATCTCGGTGATCCAGATCGCGTCGGGGTCTTTCACGTCCTCGGCGATCAGATAGGCGCGGCATCCGGGCATCGTGCCGGTGCCCGAATTGAGGATCGCGATCAGCTCGGCGCGCTTGCCGGGCTGCGCCTTCATCTTGCCGATCATGCCGAACGGTATTGGATCTTCCACCAGGCTTCCTTTCGCCATGGCGCGGCCGCCCAGCATCGCGAGCGCGAGGCCCGCGAGCACCGGGCGGCGCGCGACGCTCATTCCGCGCCCTTGTAGATACCAATCAATTTTTCGAGCATCGCCAACGCATCCGCACGAGGGCGTTGGAAAGTGTTCCGGCCAATGATCGAACCATTACCCCCCCCATCGCGAATGTCCCGCGCGTCCTGATAGACCGCGTCCTCGCCCTTGGCGGCGCCGCCCGAGAAAACCACGATCCGGCGGCCGTTGAAGCAGCTCTTCACGACATGCTTTACTCGGTCCGACTGTGCCGACCAGTCGGTGCCTTCGTACGACTTCACCGCTTCCTTCTGCTCGATGTGCGCGCTCGGCAGCTTGACCTTGATGATGTGCGCACCAAGCAGCGCCGCCATGTGCGCGGCATAGGCGCCGACGTCGAGCGCCAGCTCGCCTTCCTTGGAGAGCTTGCCGCCGCGCGGATAGGACCAGATCACCGTCGCGATGCCGACCGATGCCGCCTGGGCGCGCATCTCCTTGATCTCCTCCATCATCTCGAACACGTCGTCCGCACCCGGATAGATGGTGAAGCCGATCGCCGAACAGCCGAGCCGCAGTGCATCGTCGACGCCGCCGGTGACCGCCTGGTTGATGCCCGTCGCCCAGCTGTTCGAGCTGTTGACCTTGAGGATCGTGGGGATCTGCCCGGCAAAGCTGTCGGCACCCGCCTCGATCATCCCCAATGGCGCGGCGTAGGCAGAAAGCCCGGCCTCGATCGCGAGCTGGAAGTGATAATGGGGATCATAGGCCTCCGGATTGACCGCGAAGCTCCGCGCCGGGCCATGCTCGAAGCCTTGATCGACGGGCAGGATGATCAGCTTGCCCGTTCCGCCCAGCCGCCCCTGCATCAAGATGCGGGCCAGATTGGCCTTCACGCCGGGATTGTCGGATTCGTAGTTCGCAAGGATTGCGCGGACTGCGGGCGTGATGCTCATGACTTCCCCTTGGATAGGTCCCTATGCGGCGGCTCTAGCCAGCCCTTCGCACCTGCGGAAGCCTGACAACGGCAGACAGCGCCAGTCGGCCCGGCGCTCACGGCGAAAAGGGGAGCCGGTTTCCCGACTCCCCTCCCGTCAATCGCGCGGCTTGAGGCTCACGAGCTGGTCGAGCACTGCGTTCAAGCCCGCCGAACCCGCATGCACGTCGATGCGGCCGATCTTCTCGGTGACCCGCTCGAGCGATTCGAGCTCCTTCAGGCGAAGCAGTGTCGGATTGTCCTCCATCAGCTTCGCCGTGTTGAGCAGGCTCCGCGTCGCCGCAGTCTCCTCGCGCCGGCGGATCAGGTTCGCCTGCGCGACCTTCTCCGCCTCGACCACCTTGTTGATCAGCTCGCGCATGTCGCCCGGCAGGATCACGTCCTTGACCCCGAGCTCGGTCACCCGAACCCCGATGTCGCCGAGCTCGCGCCGGACATGGTCGACGATCTGCGTGTCGACCGACACGCGGTCGTTGAGCACTTCGTCGAGCGTCCGTCCGCCCACGGCCTCGCGGACGGCGAACTGGACGAGCTTGTAGACATACGCCTGGTAATCCGGCGTCGAGAGCGCCGCCTTCTCGACGTCCGTCACCTGGACGAACGACGTGAGGGTGACGCGCAGCGACACGCGGTCCCGCGTCAGGATCTCCTGCGCGGTCACCTCGAGCGGCACCGGGCGGGTGTCCAGCGTCTTCGAGGTCACCTTGCGGCCGACCTGCCAATAGCCGTAGCGGCCCGGGCCCAATGTCTCGACGAGTTCGCCGTCGAGGAACACGAGGCCCGCCTCCGCTTCCGAAACCGCGACCGTGGCGATCGGCGCCGGCGCTGCCGGTCCGACCACTGCCGCCTTCTCGAACGCGACGAGCTGGCGCTTGTCGAGCCGCGCCGTGCCGGTGACGTCGAACGTGTCGACTGTCACCTTGTCCAGCGCGCACCAGACATGCACTGCCTGGCCCGGCCGGACGATCAGCACGGCGCGGCCGTCGATCCAGACCACCGAGACTTGGCCTTCCTGCGGCCGCACCGAGACGAAATTGCCTTCGGCGAGCTCCGGATGGCGCTTCTCGACGATCTCCGCCCGCGGCGAAGCGAACACGCCCGATGCGACGAAGATCTCGACGCGCTTGCGGTTCAGCCAGTCCCACAGCCGGTAGCGGCCCGGGGACAGGATATCGATGACGCGGCCATCCTTGATGAGGAGGCCGCGCTGGTTCTCAGCGATCACAACAGTCTTCATCATCGCCGGTCCTCCTCTCTTGCTCATACACGCCACAAGCCCATTCTCGCGGCGGGAGGCGGGCGTTAGATCGGTAAAGTAACGATTGCAACGATTATTTTGCTGCAACGCAACATATAACGATATCTTTAAGTCATGATGTGAGTCGGGCGACCGAAGTCCATAATATCCCGTCACCCCGGACTTGCTCCAGGGTTCACCAAGCCGCCATCGAGAACCAGGAGCATCCAGCCCATCGAGTGCGGCTACTTGGATGCCGGAACAAGTCCGGCACGACGATTTGGGGAATGGGCTGAAATAGGTCGGCCGGCGAGGCGTTCGACCGATAGCCGTGCGGGCCGGCGATTGAGGCAGTATTGCAGGGTGTCTGGCATCAGCGCGGCGAGCGGGCGGCGCCACTCCCGATACTGATGCCGCACACCCTCCGCGCGCTGCCGGTATCCTCGCCGGCGCAGAGCCGGGCACCGGTTGCCTCGGTTCAGCGCGAACGCTTCGCCTCGGCAGGAACGCCCCGCCGGCCTCCCCGATATGGAGTGCCTTGCAAAGGGCACTGGCGTTTCAGGCCAGTTTGGAGCGGGAGTCGAACCCGCGACACACAGATTATCAGTCTGTTGCTCTACCCATCTGAGCTATCCAGTGGGACGGAATCGAACCGTCGAGCTTGGACCCAAACCAAGTGGCTACCATGCCAGGTCCGCTGAGCCATGGAACACGGATCCGGTACGCCGGCCGCGCCCGGGGGGTCTCACGAGCCCCGCCGAAATGGCAAAACGGACGGCGCCTCTAATACCGGACGCGCAACGAGTCCAGCAGATTATTGCTGCAGTGCAGCAACGCCCGGCAGTTCCTTGCCTTCCATCCATTCGAGAAAGGCGCCGCCGGCGGTCGAGACAAAGCTGAAATCTCCGGCGACCCCCGCCTGGTTGAGCGCTGCGACGGTGTCCCCGCCCCCCGCGACCGAGACCAGCGAACCTTCTTTTGTCAGCGCCGCGGCGGTCTTCGCCAGCGCGACCGTGGCGGCGTCGAACGGCGGCGTCTCAAAGGCCCCCATCGGACCATTCCACACGAGCGTGCGACAATTCTTGAGGACGTCGCCCAGCGCCTCGGTGGCGGCGGGGCCGACATCGAGGATCATCTCGTCCGCGGCGACTTCGTGGACGTTGACCGTGCGCGTCGGAGGATTGGGCTTGAACTCCTTCGCCACCACCACGTCATAGGGCAGATGGACGGTGCAGTTCGCCTTGTCGGCCGCGTCGAGGATCTCCTCGGCAGTGCCGGTCAGGTCGTGCTCGCACAGTGACTTGCCGACATTCACGCCACGTGCGGCGAGGAAGGTATTGGCCATGCCCCCGCCAATGATCAGGTGATCGACCTTCTCGACGAGATGCCGCAGCACATCGAGCTTGGACGAGACCTTGGCCCCGCCCACGACTGCCGCGACCGGGTGCTCGGGATTGCCGAGCGCCTTGTCGAGTGCATCGAGCTCGGCCTCCATCTGGCGACCGGCAAAGGCCGGCAGCTCGCGCGCCAGTCCCTCGGTCGAGGCATGCGCCCGGTGCGCCGCCGAGAAGGCATCGTTGACGTAGAGATCGCCCAACGCGGCGAGCCGTTCGATCGTGTCAGGCGCGTTCTTCTCCTCGCCCGGATCGAAGCGGGTGTTCTCGAGGATGCCGACTTCGCCATCGGCCATCGTCTCGATCACGCCGGCGGCGTCCTGATCGTCGATGAATCGCACCGGGCGCCCGAGCACCTGACTGAACGGCTTGGTGACGAGCGCAAGGCTCATGCTCGGATCGCGCTGCCCCTTGGGACGCCCGAAATGCGCGAGCACGATCACCTTGGCACCCTTGTCGGCCAGCTCGGCGACAGTCGATATCGCGGCGCGCAGCCGGGTGTCGTCGGTCACCCCGCCATCGGCCATGGGGACGTTGAGATCCTCGCGGACGAGCACTCTTTTGCCGGTGACGTCGCCCATGTCGTCGAGCGTTTTGAAAGCGCGGGCCATATTAACCTCGTCATCCCCGCGAAAGCGGGGACCCATCTCGTGCGGGTCCCGCTCGCGGCACGGTTGGGAGATGGGCCCCCGCTTTCGCGGGGGTGACGTCCTATTAGTTGAGCTTCGCCATCGCCGAGGCGGTGTCGACCATGCGGTTCGAAAAGCCCCATTCGTTATCATACCAGCTGACCACCCGGACCAGCTTGCCGTCGATCACCGCGGTCTCGAGGCTGTCCACCGTCGACGATGCCGGCGTATGGACGATGTCGATCGAGACGAGCGGCTCGTCCGAATAGACCAGCACGCCCTTGAGCGGGCCGCTCTCCGACGCCGCCTTGAGGATCGAATTGATCTCCTCGCGCGTGGTGTCCCGCTTCGGCGTGAAGGTCAGGTCGACCAGACTGCCGTCCGGAACCGGAACGCGGATCGCCGAGCCGTCGAGCTTGCCCTTCAATTCGGGGAGCACTTCGCCCACCGCGCGGGCGGCGCCGGTGGTGGTCGGGATGATGTTCATCGCCGCAGCGCGCGCGCGGCGCAGGTCCGGGTGGATCTGGTCGAGAATCTTCTGATCGTTGGTGTAGGCGTGGACCGTGGTCATCAGACCACGCTCGATGCCGACGCTGTCGTTGAGCACCTTGGCGACCGGCGCCAGGCAATTGGTGGTGCACGATGCGTTCGAGACGATCGTGTGGCCGGCCTCGAGCTTGTCGTGGTTGACGCCGAAGACGACGGTCAGGTCGACGCCCTTGCCCGGCGCCGAGATCAGCACCTTCTTCGCACCCGCATCGATGTGCTTCTGCGCCGAAGCACGATCGGTGAAGAAGCCGGTGCATTCGAGCACCAGCTCGACGCCGCTCTCGGCATGCGGAAGGTTCGCCGGATCCTTCTCCGCAGTCACCTTGATGCGCTTGCCGTCGATGACGAGGTCGTTGCCGTTGGCGGTCACCGTACCCGGATATTTGCCGTGGACGCTGTCGCGCGAGAAGAGCCAGGCGTTGGACTTGGCGTCGGCGAGGTCGTTGATCGTGACCAGTTCGAGCCCGCTGTCGGGACGCTCGAGGATCGCGCGCGCGACCAGCCGTCCGATGCGTCCGAAACCGTTGATCGCAACCTTCGTCATATCGCTTCACTCCTGCAAATCTGAGCCGTTCGGCTCGCTATATGGGTGCTCAGCCGAGCGCCGCCACGATTTCCGGGACGATCGCCGCGGCGGTGAGACCGAAATGCTCGTAGAGCTTGGGTGCGGGTCCGGACGCGCCGAACCCGTCGATGCCGAAGCGGAGCCCGGCGATCCCGGTGTAGCGCTCCCAACCCATCGTCGTGCCGGCCTCGATCGAGACGCGCACCACGTGATGCGGAAGGATATCGTCGCGATAGGCGGCATCCTGCGCGTCGAAACGTTCCCAGCTCGGCATCGACACCACGTCCGCGCCGATTCCCCGCGCTTCCAGTTCCCCGCGGACAGCGACCGCGATCTCGACTTCGGAGCCGGTAGCGATGAGCACCACCTTGCGCTCGGCCTCGGCCGCGAGCAGGCGATAGGCACCCCTGGCGGAGCGGTTCTCGCCGCCGTCGGTGCGGAGCTGTGGCAAATTCTGGCGCGAGAGCGCGAGCAACGATGGCCCGTCGGTCTTCTCCAGCGCCAATGCCCAGCATTCTGCGGTCTCGATCGTATCGCACGGGCGATAGACATCGAGATTGGGCATCACCCGCAGGCTCATCATATGCTCGATCGGCTGGTGCGTCGGGCCGTCCTCGCCGAGGCCGATCGAATCGTGGGTCATCACATAGACGACACGCGTCCGCTGGAGCGCCGAGAGCCGGATCGCCGGCCGGGCATAGTCGGAAAAGACGAGGAAGGTGCCGCCATAGGGAATCACGCCGCCGTGCAGCGCCATCCCGTTCATCGCCGCCGACATGCCGAATTCGCGGATGCCGTAATAGACGTAGCGGCCCGAATAGTCGGACGCGGTAAGCGGCTTGAGCCCCTTGGTCAGCGTGTTGTTCGAACCGGTGAGGTCGGCCGAGCCGCCGATCGTCTCGGGCAAGGCGACGTTGACCGCCTCGAGCGCCATCTCGGACGCTTTTCGGGTCGCGACTTTCTGCGGATTGGCGAGCAGGCTGTCGACATAGGGCTTCAGCCAGTCGGACGAGACATTGCCGCGCTTCTCGAAAGCCGCACGATTGCTGTCGCTTGCCAGCCGCTGCTGCCACTGCGCATGAGGTTTGGCGCCGCGCTTCCCCGCCGCCAGCCATGCCGCGCGGATATCTTCGGGAACCTCGAAAGCGGGATAATGCCAACCCAAGGTCTCGCGCGCCGCCGCGACTTCGTCTGCACCCAGCGCCGCGCCGTGCACCTTGGACGAACCCTGCTTGTTGGGCGCGCCCTTGCCGATGATCGTCCGGCAGCGGACCAGCGAGGGCCGATCGTCGGCAAGCGCGGCGTCGAACGCCGCAGTGATGCTCGCCTCGTCATGCCCGTCGCATTCGACGACATGCCAGCCGGTCGCCGCATAGCGCGCCGGAATATCCTCACTCGACGAGAGCGAGACCGCGCCGTCGATGGTGATCTTGTTGTCGTCCCACAACACGATCAGCCGCCCGAGCTTGAGATGCCCGGCAAGCCCGATCGCCTCGTGATTGATGCCTTCCATCAGGCACCCGTCGCCGGCGATCACCCAGGTGCGGTGATCGACCAGAGCCTCGCCGAAAGTCGCATTGAGGTGCCGCTCGGCGAGCGCCATGCCCACCGCCATCGCCACGCCCTGCCCCAGCGGCCCGGTGGTCGCCTCGACTCCGGCCAGTTCGAAATTCTCGGGATGGCCGGCACAAGGGCTGCCGACCTGGCGGAAGTTGCGGATGTCCTCCAGCGTCGGCCGGGCATAGCCGGTGAGGTGGAGCAGCGAATAGATCAGCATCGACCCGTGGCCGGCCGACAGCACGAAACGGTCACGGTCGGGCCAGTGCGGATCGGCCGGATCGAATTTGAGATAGTTCTGGAACAGGACGGTCGCGACGTCGGCCATGCCCATCGGCATGCCGGGATGCCCCGAATTGGCGGCCTCCACGGCGTCCATCGATAGCGTGCGGATGGCATTGGCGCAGTCGCTGAAGGATGCGGACACTTGGACTCCCCTGCTGGTCGCGGACGCCTTTGGGACGCACACGCCCGCGCGTCAACCGCTCCACGGGCTCGGTTCGGCAAAGCCGTTGACCGCTCTCGAAAATTCGGTGGGCTGTTCGGCGCATGCACCCTTGCCGCGCCCGCTCGCTCTGCCTAATCGATACGTCATGGCCGAAAGCCCTGCAGACCGGATCGAACAGGCGCTCGCGCGGATCGAGGCAGCAGCGGCCGCGCGCGCTTACGCCACTGCCCGTCTCGCCAGCCGTCACGCCAAACTGCGCGCGCGGATCGAGGAGGCAGTGACCTCGCTCGATGCGCTGATCGCCCGCGAAACGTCGAACGTGGAAGCCGAGTAATGGCCGATATCGACCTCACCATCGCCGGACGTACCTATTCCGTCGCCGCGCGCGAAGGCGACGAGCCGCATCTGCGCCATCTCGAATCGATCCTCCAGGAACATGCCGTCACCGCGCATCGCGCCTCGGGTGGGCTCAATGCCGAGCGGACCTTGGTCTATCTCGCGCTGATTCTCGCCGACATGGTCGACGAAGTGCAGCGCAATCCGCCCGAGGGCGTCTCGCCGGTATTGCTCGAAAGGATCGCCGATCGGCTCGAAGCCGTAGCCATCGCGCTGGAAGAAGACGCCGCCGAGGCCTGAAATCGCGCGCAGGCGCGGTTGCTTCTCTGCGCCGGCCACCCTAAATGCATTCACGGCGGGCACTGCCCGGTACGAGCCTTGGCATTATCCCTGAGGCTATTCATCATCCATGGGAGCTGTCCCTGTGCAGATCCTGGTCTGTCGCACATGGTTCCCACCTGACGTAACAGGCGTCAGAGGATATTCTGGCAAACGGCCATGGCGGTCCCGCCACCGCATCCTTCCCGCATGATTCTGGACAAGCCCGCGCTCCGCGCCAGGCTCCGCGCCGATCGTGACCAGTTCGCCGCCGAATCGTCGACAGCCATTCTCGCGCCCGAAGCATTTGTCGAACGCATCCGGGAAGGCATGACCGTCGCAACCTATTGCGCTGTCGGCAGCGAAGCCGATCCGACCCAACTCGCAGCAGCAGCAGCAGCAGCCGGGTGCCGGCTCGCTTTACCCTTCGTCGTCGATCGCGCCATGCCGATCCGCTTCCTCGCCTGGCAGCTCGGCGAGCCGCTCGTCGACGGCCCGTTCAATTTGCGCCAGCCCGATCCCGCCAGTCCCGAGGTCGAGCCCGACGTCATTCTAACACCGCTGGTCGGGTTCGACCGTCGTCTCAATCGCCTCGGCCAGGGTGCCGGCCATTACGATCGCGCCTTCGCCCGCTACGAGGCGGCGTGGCGCGTCGGCGTGGCATGGTCGGTGCAGGAAGTCCCTGCTATCCCCGCCGACATCTGGGACGTGCCGCTGCACGCGATCATCACCGAGGAAGGCATGTTGTGGCACGCGGAGAAGTGAAGGCGAGCTGGCGTAAGCCCGCGGGCATGCTCGCGATCCTGCTGCTGATCCTCGTCTGGGTGGTGCTGGTCGCCAGCTTCTCGGCGGAGATCGGCGCGCTGCCGATCCTCGTCCAGCTGGTGATCTACGTCGTGCTCGGCATCGTCTGGATCACGCCGCTCAAGCCGTTGCTCCGCTGGATGGAGACCGGAAACTGGCGCCTGCCCCGCAACTGAGCGGTCGCAAGGTTCGCAAAATCGCGCTAGCGGTACGCGCTCGGTAGCGGAGGAATCATGGCTTTCAGGCGCAGTCGCACCGCGGGTTTCGCGGGCTATTCCGATGCCGCATTGCTGCTGGCCCGCCTCGTCATCGGCGCGTTTCTGATCTGGGGCGTCTGGGACAATATCCAGAGCGCCGCGCGGATGGCCGAATTCGCCCGATTCCTCGCCGCGCACGGCTTCCCCCAGCCAAAATGGATGGCGCTGATCTCGGTTTGGGCGCAGTTCGCCTGCGGCGTGGCGTTCGTGCTGGGCCTCGCCACCCGTTGGGCCGGGCTGGTCTGTGCGATCAACTTCGCTGTCGCGGTGGCGATGGTCGATGCCAGGCTCGGCATCCGCGGCGCATTCCCCGCGACGAGCCTGATTCTCTTCGGACTACTGTTCGCAACCCTAGGCGCGGGCCGCTATTCGATCGACGCGATGTTCGGCGGACGCCGCTGAGATCCACATAAGGGCATGGCGCGAGTGACGGGGCTCGAACCCGCGACCTCCGGCGTGACAGGCCGGCGCTCTAACCAACTGAGCTACACCCGCTTGATCCAGGCGGGGCGACGCATGCCGCAGATAGGAAACCGCTTCGATTGACCAACAGGGAACCCCATAAGGGATCCCGCGTGGCGCGAGTGACGGGGCTCGAACCCGCGACCTCCGGCGTGACAGGCCGGCGCTCTAACCAACTGAGCTACACCCGCTCTCGAAGCGAGGAGGCGCCACTAACCCCGGCTTGGGGGGGTGTCAACCGGATTGGTCGCGACTTTGCCGCCGGTGCGTATGTGTTTCCCCCGGATGACGGATCAACGTGCCGTGTTCGAACAGGAATCCGGCGATATCGGGCTTGCCCGCGGCGTTGAGCACGGTCTGGATGATGATCAACAGCGGCACCGCGAGCAATGCGCCGGGCGTGCCCCACACCCATCCCCAGAAGCTCAGCGAGACGAGGATCAGGATCGGGCTGATCGTCAGCCGGTGCCCCACGATCAACGGGGTAACGACGTTGGCCTCGATAAGGTGCGCGCCGATCATCAATGCGGCGGGCAGCAGCGCCCACCAGATATCGGCGAAGCTCATCAGTCCGCCCACCGCGAGCAGCAACGCCGCCATCACCGGGCCGATATACGGAATATAGTTGAGCAACGCGACGATGCCGCCCCACATCAACGGCGTCGGCATGCCGATCGCCCACAGCGCGCCCGCGACGATCAGCCCCAGCGTCACATTGATCAGCGTGATCGTGCCGAGATAGGCCGAGGTATCGTCGACCACGTCCTGGATCACCCGCGCCGTCGCCATCGCGCCGCCGAAGCTCGCACGCCGGGTGATCGCGTTGCGCCGCAGCCGAGTCCAGCCCGAGAGGAAGAAATAGATCACCAGGATCGCGAAGAACATCTCGATCAGCGCCGACGGTGCCGAGGTCGTGAACAGGTCGAGCAGCGATCGCGGCGGGGCCACTGCGATCGTCTCCGGCTGCCGCGCCGGTGCCGAGGCGAAATTGGTCAGCGTCCGGTCCACGAAGCGTTCGAGATTCGAATAGAAGCGGATCAGCGGCTCGAGATTGTGCTGGATCTGCGGAATGCTCTCGGGGAGCCGCTGCATCCATTGCCACGCCGGCACCACGATCGAGGCGAGCGCGATGTTCGCGGCGATCAGAAAGAGCAATACGCAGGCCAGGGCAGCCAGCGGCGCGGGCATGCGGTGGCGTTCGAGCCACTCCAGCATCGGCACCAGCGCGATCGCGATCACCAATGCGGCGGTGAGCGGCAGGAAGAAGGGCGATCCTTCCTTCAGCGCGAAGGGAATGAGAAACAGCAGCCCGATGCCGATCATCAGCGCCAATGCGGCCATCAACCGGTCGCGCTTCAGCCCGTCGCCCAGGCTCTCCTGACCTTCCGGCGAGAGCAAGGGTTGGCGCGGCGCCGCAGGCGGGATGCCGCCCTCGCTCTCGCTGCCACCGCCCATCGCCCGGGGTTGATCGTCCACCCTGCTCTCTCCTTCTCCTCGCTTCTAGGAGCCGCGCGAGGCGGGAGCAACGCCAGTTGCGCGGGCTGCAATCCGGGCTAGGCTGCCGTCATGGGCGAACTCCTGCTGGTGCTCGACGAGGGCACGACTTCCACGCGCGCGATGCTGTTCGAGCCGTCGGGCAAATGCGTCGGCACGCACGCCGCCGAACTCACCCAGCATTATCCCGGTCCCGGCCTCGTCGAGCACGATGCTGCCGAGATCTGGTCCCGCAGCCTGGCCTGTGCCCAGGCGATGGTCGACAAGGCCGGCGGCGCCGACAAGATCGCCGCGATCGGCATCACCAACCAGCGCGAGACAATCGTCTTCTGGGACAAGTCGACCGGCGAGCCCCTCGCTCCGGCTATCGTCTGGCAGGATCGGCGCAGTGCGGCGATGTGCCGCCAATGGCGCGAGGCGGGCGAGGAACCCGGTGTACAGGCCCGCACCGGCCTCCTCCTCGATCCCTATTTCTCCGGCACCAAAATCGCCTGGGCTATGGAAAACTGGCCGCAGCTCAGCGAGGCCGGCGATCGCCTCGCGATCGGCACGATCGAAAGCTGGCTGGTCTGGAACCTCACCGGCGGCCTCCACATCACCGACGCCACCAACGCTTCACGCACCTTGCTGATGGGCCTGGGCTCGGGCGGCTGGAGCGACGGATTGCTCGATATGTTCTCCGCGCCCCACGATGCCCTCCCCGAGATAGTCGACTGCGCCGGCCGCTTCGGCGTCACCAAATTGTTCGGAGGCGAGATCCCTATCTGCGGTCTCGCGGGCGACCAGCAATCAGCAACGATCGGGCAGGCGTGTTTCGCCAAGGGCGATACCAAGGCGACCTATGGCACCGGCGCCTTCGTCCTCACCAACGCCGGTACCGCCCCGCCCGCCTCGAAGAACCGCCTGCTCGCCACCGTGCTGTGGCAGCTCGGCGGCCGCCGCATTTATGCGATCGAGGGTTCGGTGTTCGTTGCCGGCAGCCTTATCCAATGGCTCCGCGATTCGGTCGGTCTGATCGCGACCGCGTCCGAGACCGAGGCGCTCGCCCGCTCGGTCGCCGACAACGGAGGCGTTTATCTCGTTCCCGCCCTGAGCGGACTCGGCGCGCCCTGGTGGGAGCCCGAAGCGCGGGGCGCGCTCTCCGGCCTCAGCTTTGCCAGCACCCGCGCCCACATCGTCCGCGCTGCGCTCGAATCGATGGCGCACCAGAGTCACGATCTGAAAGAGGCCTTCGCCGCCGACGGCGCCGATTGGGCGCGGCTGCGCGTCGACGGCGGCATGATCGCCAACGACTGGATGGCGCAGGATCTCGCCGACATGCTCGGCGTGCCCGTCGACCGCCCCGATTTCGCCGAAACCACCGCATTGGGTGCAGCGATGCTCGCGGGCGTGGGATGCGGGCTGTTCGGCGGGCTGGAAGAGGCGGCCGTCATGCGCGGCCCGGGCACGACGTTTGAGCCCGAGATCGGCGCCGAGGCGCGAGAGCAACGACTGACAGGCTGGAGCAAGGCCGTCCAAAGCATCGTCACCCCCGCGAAAGCGGGGGCCCATCTCCCGAACTCGCCGCAAGGGCGCAGGTGACGATGGGCGGCTACGTCTACATCGTGGCCAATCGAAAAAACGGCGCGCTGTACACCGGCGTTACTGCCGACATCGCGCAACGCGTTTGGCAGCATCGCAACCGCACAGGCAGCCGCTTCACTACCGAGCACGAGATTTTCCATCTCGTCTATGTCGAGTTCCACGAGGAAATCGAGGACGCAATCGTCCGTGAAAAACGGATCAAGAAGTGGCGCCGAGCATGGAAGGTCGCGCTGATCGAGGAATCCAACCCCGACTGGCGCGACCTGTGGTTCGACCTCAACCGCTGAACCAATATTCCGTCATCCCCGCGAAAGCGGGGACCCATCTCCCCGGGGGTGCCGCGAATACCGCCGTGGTGGAGCAGGAGGGCGCACGAGATGGGTCCCCGCTTTCGCGGGGATGACGAAGGTGGTGGCTAAGCCGCCGCCTCTCCCGCAAACAACGCCCGCAGATCGGTCTTGAGGATCTTCCCCTGCGCATTCCGCGGCAGCACGTCGGTCGCAAACCGTACTTGTACCGGCACCTTGAACCCCGCCAGTCGCGCGCGGACCCAATCCTGCAACTCGGCCTCGGTCGCGCTCTTTCCCGGCGCGAGGTGCACCACCGCCACGGGCTCCTCGCCCAGGGTCCGGTGCGGCATGCCGACCAATGCGCAATCGGTCACTGCCGGATGCGCGTAGAGTACGTCCTCGACTTCGCTCGAATAGATGTTCTCGCCGCCGCGGATGATGATGTCCTTGGCGCGATCGACGACGTAGAGGAACCCGTCCTCGTCGAGCCGCGCGAGATCGCCGGTGCGCACCCAGCCATTGACGAACGTCGCCGCGGTCGCCTCGGGCTTGTTCCAATAGCCCTTCACCACCATCGGCCCGCGCGCCCATAGTTCGCCTACCTCGCCGACGGGCAATTCGCGGTCCCCCTCGACCGTCATGATCTTGAGGTCCGCCGCCGCCACCGGCGGTCCCGCGCTGGTCGGCCGGCTCAGATAGTCCTCACCCGAATGCGTCGTCACCGTCGCGGTGGTCTCGGTCATCCCCCAGCCATTGCCGGGCAGCGCGCCGAACTCCTCGTAGATCCGTTTGACCAACTCAGGTGCCGAGGGCGCGCCACCGTAAGCGATATTCTCGAGGCTCGAGAGATCGTAGCTGGCTCGCGCGGGATGTTCGAGCAATTGCCAGGCGATCGTCGGCACCCCGCCGGTGGCGTTGACCTTCTCGCGCTGGATGATCTCCATCGCCAGCTCGGGCTCCCATTTCCGCATGAACACGAGAGTCGATCCCGACGCGACTGCGCCCATCATCGCCGCCGAACACGCCGTCACGTGGAAGAGCGGGATGACGAGCAGCATCACCTTGGGCTCGGGCACCGCCGGCGGAGTCTCGCCGCGACGGAGCATCGTCCGCGCCGCGACATAGGCACTCGACATGATGTTGGTGACGAAATTCCGGTGCGTTCCCAGCGCCCCCTTGGGGCTGCCCGTGGTGCCGCTGGTGTAGAAGATCGTCGCATCGTCGTCGGGCGCTATCTCGGCGTCGGGGAAGCCGACATCCTCCAGCTCGCCCCACCCGCTCGTCTCGCCGATCAGCGATTCGAGCGCCACCGCCGGATCCTCCAATGCCCCCTTGGCGCGGCTCACCACCACGCGTTCGAGGTCGGGCAGCTGTTCGTAGCATTGCTTGAGCCGTTCGTGCCGTTCGCCGTCGACGAACAGGACCTTGGCGCCCGAATCCTTCATCGCATATTCGAGTTCGCCGCCCGTCCACCATGCATTGAGCGGCACCATGATCGCGCCGATGCTCACCGCCGCGAAGAAGATCGCCGGCCATTCGGGCAGATTGCGCATCGCCAGCGCGACTCGGTCGCCCTTGGTCACGCCCATCACGGCGAGCTGGTGTGCGATCTGCGCCGTCGCGCGGTAATTCGCCTCGAAGGTCACCCGCTCCTTTTCGTAGATCGTGAACTCGCGCGCGCCGTACGCCCGCACCATCTGCGCCAGCACCCGCAGCGACGGGGGTGCGTTCTTCCACACCCGCGTCGGCACGCCGCGAATCTCCACGGCCTCCATCTCGAACTTCGCCCCCGGCGCTGTGAGCAATGCCTTGGTCTGCTCCAGCGACATCTTGGGCCAGGCGGGGTCGAGCGGGACAATCGGATCGGGGGCCAAGCCAAGTCTCTCCATATAATTTCTGAACATTGGGTTTGGGCATCGCTGCCCCGCCGCAAGCAACGTTAGTGTTGATTCATGTCGCGCTCAAGGCAATAGGGGAAGCGCACCACGGATAAGGTGCGCCTGACCGGATTCGAACGAGAGGTATGTCGCTCCCGATGCACATGACACGGCCCGGACGCTACGGATTCGAGGCCTCCCGGACCGCGCGGATCGATGCGTTCGTGAAGGAGCGCTATCTCGACTCGGGCAAGCTGCCCCATGCCCAGCTGCTCCTGGCCCGCGACGGCGAGATTGCGCATTTCTCGCACCAGGGGCCGGCGCGCGAAGGCGGTGCCCCGGTCGATGAGGGCACGTTGTTCCGCATCGCCTCGATGACCAAGCCGATCACCAGTCTCGCCTTCATGATGCTGGTCGAGGAGGCGAAGGTCGCGCTCGACACCCCCGTCCACCACGTCCTTCCCGAGCTGAAGGGCCCCGGCGTCTATGCCGGCGGTGGCGGAAGCGAGCCTTTCACCACCGCGCCCACCGCCGATCCGATGCGGATGATCGATCTGCTCCGGCACACCTCTGGCCTCACCTACAGTTTCCAGAACCGCACCCATGTCGATGCTGCGTATCGCGAATCGAAGATGGAGAACTGGCACGGAAACCTGACCCTCGACGGGTTCGTCGCGGCTCTGGGCAAGCTCCCGCTCGAATTCTCGCCTGGAGCGGAATGGAATTATTCGGTGTCGACCGACGTGCTCGGCGCCGTGGTCGAGCGCGTCTCGGGCATCTCGCTCGATCGCTTCTTTGCCGAGCGCATCCTCGGCCCCCTCGGCATGCACGATACTTTCTTCCAGGTTCCCGCCGACAAGATCGACCGCCTCGCCGATTGCTGGGCGTTCGACGAGAAGAGCGGCAAGCGCGTCCTCTACGATCGTGGCGACGCTTCGGCCTGGTCGCGTTTCCCCAAGCTCATCTCGGGCGGCGGCGGCCTCGTCTCTACTGCGCTCGATTATCACCGCTTCTGCACCTTCTGCCTGAACGGCGGCGTGCTCGACGGTGTCCGTCTCGTCAGCCCCAAGACGATCGAGCTGATGACGATGAACCACCTCCCCGGCGGTTCGGACCTCGCGACGATGTCGCGCGCCTTGTTCAGCGAGGCGACCAACGCCGGCACCGGCTTCGGGCTCGGCTTCGCGATCACCACCGATGTCGCGCGGACGCTCGTCCCCGGCTCGGTCGGAGAATATTATTGGGGCGGGATGTTCTCGACCGCGTTCTTCGTCGATCCGGTCGAGCGGATCCACATGGTCTTCATGACGCAGCTCACCCCATCGATGCGCTACCCGATCCGCCGCGAACTCAAGACCCTGATCTATTCCGCGCTGGCCTGAGCCGCGCACCGCAAAACATGGAGAAACCAATGACGTCCCCCATCACCACCAGCCGCCAGGGCGATGTCCTGATCCTCACCTCTGACAATCCGCCGGTGAACGCGCTCGGCGCCGCGGTCCGCCAGGGCCTGCAAGCCGGGATCGAGGAAGCGAAGAACGACGACAGCATCAAGGCCGTCGTCATCGCCTGCGCGGGCAAGACCTTCTTCGCCGGCGCCGACATCACCGAGTTCGGCAAGGCGATGCAGGAGCCCTCGCTACCCGTGCTGCTCGATCAGATCGAAGCGCTCGACAAGCCGGTGGTCGCCGCGATCCACGGCACCGCGCTGGGCGGCGGCTGCGAAGTCGCGCTCGCCTGTCATTATCGCATCGCCGTCCCCTCGGCGAAGCTAGGCCTGCCCGAAGTGAAGCTCGGCATCCTTCCCGGCGCCGGCGGCACCCAGCGCCTGCCGCGCGTCGCGGGGGTCGAATTTGCGCTCGAGCTTGCCGCCAAGGGCGATCCCGTCCCAACCGCCAGGGCGAAGGACGCCGGTCTCGTCGATCGCCTCGCGGGTGAGGGCAGCCTGCTTGCAGATGCCGTCGCTTATGCCAATGAAGTGATCGGCAAGCCCGTATCGCGCTCCAGCGAGCGCCCGGTCACGGTCGATCCGGCCGTGTTCGACGCCTTCCGCAAGACCAACGCCAAGCGCTTCCGCGGCTTCGAGGCGCCCGCCACGATCATCGACCTGATCGAGAAGACCGCCGGCACCCCCTATGCCGAAGGCGTCCAGGCCGAGCGGATGAACTTCATGAAGCTGATCATGGGCGTCCAGTCCGCCGCGCAGCGCCACATCTTCTTCGCCGAGCGCAAGGCGAGCAAGATCGACGGCATTCCCGAAGACATCCAGCTGCGCGACATCAAGCGCGTCGGCGTGATCGGTGCCGGCACGATGGGCGGCGGCATCTCGATGAACTTCCTCTCGGCCGGCATTCCCGTCACCATCGTCGAAATGCAGCAGGAAGCGCTCGACCGCGGCACCGGCGTGATGCGCAAGAATTACGAAGGCTCGGCCGCCAAGGGCCGGATCAAGCCCGAGCAGGTCGATCAGGCGATGGGCCTGCTCAAGCCGACGCTCGCCCTCGAGGACCTCGCCGATTGCGACCTCGTCATCGAGGCGGTCTATGAGAGCATGGACGTCAAGAAGGACGTGTTCGGCAAGCTCGACAAGATCTGCAAGCCCGGCGCGATCCTCGCCTCGAACACCTCGTACCTCGATATCGACGAGATCGCCGCCAGCACCTCGCGTCCGCAGGACGTGCTCGGTCTCCACTTCTTCTCGCCGGCCAATGTGATGAAGCTTTTGGAGATCGTCCGCGGCGAGAAGACCGCCGATGACGTGCTCGCTACTGCCATGGCGGTCTCGAAGAAGATCAGGAAGATCGCCGTCATTGCCGGCGTGTGCCACGGCTTCATCGGCAATCGCATGCTGATGCCGCGCCAGGTCGAGGCGATGAAGCTCCTCATGGAAGGCGCCACGCCCGAGCAGATCGATCGCGTCCATGTCGAGTTCGGCATGCCGATGGGTCCGTTCCAGATGTCCGACCTCGCCGGGGTGGACATCGGCTGGCACCGCGATCCCACCCGCATAGAAAGCATCCGCGACGCGCTCGCCGCCGAGGGCCGTTGGGGTCAGAAGAAGGGCGCCGGATTCTACGATTACGACGAGAAGCGTAATCCCTCGAACAGCCCGCGCGTCGCCGAGATCATCCAGGATTTCCGCAAGAAGACCGGCACGCCTCAGCACGAGGTGACGACGGAAGAGATCATCGAGCGCACGCTCTATCCGATGGTTAACGAAGGCGCGCTGATCCTCGCCGAGGGCAAGGCCCAGCGTGCGTCGGACATCGATGTGGTATGGATCTACGGCTATGGCTGGCCGGTCTATCGCGGCGGCCCGATGTTCTGGGCCGATACCGAGGGCCTGAGCAAGATCGTCGCCGGCCTCGAGAAGCACGGCTTCGAAGTCGCCCCCCTACTCCGCGAAAAGGCCGAAAAGGGCGAGAAGTTTAACAAGTGATACGTTTCTCCCTCTCCCGCTTGCGGGAGAGGGCCGGGGTGAGGGTTAAGAGCAATGCACTCTCGACCCCGCCCCTACTCACCCTCACCCAACCCTCTCCCGCAAGCGGGAGAGGGCCAAGAGAAAAAGAAATGGCAGAGGATCTGGAAACCTTCCGCACCGAAACCCGCGCATGGCTGGAGGAAAACTGCCCACCGACCATGCGCACACCGATGCGCAGCGAGAAAGACGCCACTTGGGGCGGTCGCAACCCGGTCTACGCACATCCCGACCAGAAGCTCTGGATGGACCGCATGGGCGCGCGCGGCTGGACCGTTCCCGACTGGCCGAAACAATATGGCGGCGGCGGCCTCAGCCCGGCCGAGACCAAGATCCTCCGCGAGGAGATGGCCCGGCTAAAATGTCGTAACCCGCTCAACAGCTTCGGCATCTCGATGCTCGGACCGGCGCTCCTAAAATACGGCACCGAGGAACAGAAGCTCGAACATCTTCCGAAGATCGCCCGCGGCGAGATCCGCTGGTGCCAGGGCTATAGCGAGCCCAATGCCGGCTCCGACCTTGCCGGGCTCGCCACTTCGGCCGAGGACGCCGGCGACCATTATATCGTCAACGGCCAGAAGGTGTGGACGTCGTATGCCGATCAGGCCGACTGGATCTTCTGCCTCGTCCGCACCGACAAGGCCAGCAAGCAAGGCGGGATCAGCTTCGTGCTGTTCGACATGGCCAGCGAAGGGGTGTCGACCAAACCGATCCTGCTGATCAGCGGCTATTCCCCCTTCTGCGAGACCTTCTTCGACAATGTGAAGGTGCCCAAGGCCAATCGCGTCCATGACGAAAACAAGGGCTGGGACGTCGCCAAATATCTGCTTGGCCATGAGCGTGAGATGATCTCGGGCATGGGCCTCGCCAGTCGCGGCGAGGATCCGCTGATCGAAGCTGCGCGCCGCGGAGTCGACCCGATCCTGCGCGCCCAGATCGCCCTGTTCGAAGTGCGTTCGAAAGCGTTCGCGGCGATGTCCGAGCGCTTCATCGACGAGCTCAAGACGGGGCGCGCGCATCCCGCCCAGCCCTCGATGATGAAATATTACGGCACCGAGCTGAACAAGACGCGCCACGAGCTGATCATGGCCGCGGGCGGCTCCGACACGCTCGAATGGGAAAGCGAAGCCTCGAACCACGGTGCCGCGCCGCGTGCCTGGCTGCGCACCAAGGCCAATTCGATCGAGGGCGGTACATCCGAGATCCAACTCAACATCATCGCCAAGCGGATATTGGAATTGCCGAGCTGAAATTCCCTCTCCCCTTCAGGGGAGAGGGTTAGGGAGAGGGGCAGTCTCCAAACAATCATGGGTCGGCGCGAGAGACTGCCCCTCTCCCCGGCCCTCTCCCCTGAAGGGGAGAGGGAGAATTGAATGCCCCTCTACCTCACCGACGAACAGCAAATGCTCCACGACACCGCGCGCGACTTCGTCGCCGAGCACGCTCCCGTCAGCCACATGCGGGCGCTCCGCGACGCCGATGACGCCACCGGATTCTCGCGCGATCTGTGGAAGCAGTTCGCCGAGCTCGGCCTCACCGGCATCCTGATCCCCGAAGCCGATCGCGGCCTCGGCCTTGGCCATGTCGAGGCAGGGGTGGTGCTCGAGGAAATCGGTCGCAACCTGTCGCCCTCGCCCTTCCTCACCACCGCCGTCGCCGCGGTCGAAGCGCTCAAGGGCACGCCGCACGCCGCGCGCTGGTTCCCCGGCATTCTCGCCGGCGAGATCGTCGCCGCGCTCGCAATCGACGAGCGCGCCAAGCATGACGGCAAGATCGCGATGAAGGCTGAGCGTTCGGGCAATGGCTTCCGCCTCACTGGCGCCAAGCAGTTCGTCGCGCATGGCCACGTCGCCGATCTGCTCCTCGTCGCCGCTGCGACCGATCATGGCACCACCCTCTTCGCGGTACCTGCCGACGCGAAGGGTCTCTCCGCCGATCCGCAGCGTCTCGCCGACGCCAGCCTCGCCGCACGCCTGACCTTCGACGGCGTCGAAGTCGATGCCGACGCAGTGGTCGGCGAAGTCGATCGGGGCGCCGCCCCCCTCGCCCGCTTGCTCGCCGCCGGACGCACCGGCGCGTCGGCCGAATTGCTCGGCGTCGGCGGCGGCGCGATGGACATGACGGTGTCGTACCTCAAGGAACGTAAGCAGTTCGGCCAGTTGATCGGCAGCTTCCAGGCGCTCCAGCACCGCACCGCGCATCTCTACAGCGAGATGGAAGTCGCCCGCGCCGCCGTCCTCAAGGCACAGCAGCTCCTCGACGCCAATGACGAGCGCGCCACCGACGCGGTCTCGGTCGCCAAGGCGATGACTGGTCTCGCCACCACGCTGGCAGTGCAAGAAGGTATCCAGATGCACGGGGGCATCGGCATGACCGACGAATATGATATCGGCTTCTACATGAAGCGGGCGCGTGTCCTCGCCGAGCTGTTCGGCGACGCCAATTTCCACGCCAGCGCGCTGGCGCAGGCGGCGGGATATTGATGCCTGAACCTACTCCCGCCGAGCTCGTCCAGCTGCTCTCCACCCTCCTCGACGTCGAGGAGATCGACACCGATCTCTATCGCGGCCCCCGCCTTCCCGGCGGCGTCGGCCGCGTGTTCGGAGGGCAGGTTGTCGCACAGGCTCTCCAGGCCGCTCAGCGATCGGTGGACGGCGACAAGGTCGCGCACTCGATTCACGCCTATTTCATGCGCCCGGGCGACGAGAATTACCCGATCATCTACCGCGTCGTCCGCGATTTCGAAGGCCGCAGCTTCGCCAATCGCCGCATCGTCGCGATGCAGAAGGGCCAGCCGATCCTCAACATGACGGCGAGCTTCCAGTCGCCCGCCGAAGGCCTGCACCACCAGGACGCGATGCCCGACGTCCCCGATCCCGACACGCTCCGCTCCGAACGCGAGCTGCGCGAGCAGATCCGCGACCAGGTCCCCGAGAAGTTCCGCCGCTTCTTCCTGCGCGCCCGCCCGATCGAGATCCGCCCGGTCAACCCGCGCAACTGGTTCGCCCCCGACAAGATGGCGCCCGAGCAGCACAGCTGGTTCCGCGTCGTCGCGCCGCTTCCCGACGATCTCGCGCTCCACCGCGCGATGCTCGCTTATGCCAGCGACATGACTCTGCTCGGCACCTGCCTGCTCCCGCACGGCGTCAGCTGGATGACCGGCGAGGTCCAGACCGCCAGCCTCGACCACGCGATCTGGCTCCACGAGCCGTTCCGCTTCGACGAGTGGCTGCTCTACACCACCGACAGCCCCTGGGCCGGCCATTCGCGCGGCTTCAACCGCGGCAAGATCTACAGCCGCGACGGCCGCCTGGTCGCCAGCGTCGCACAGGAAGGCCTGATCCGCTTGCGCAACGACCGCGGTTGAGCAAAAGGCGGCGCATGACGACGCGCAGCTTCCCCTACGTCACCCTCGACGTGTTCACCGACACCCGCTTCGGCGGCAATCCGCTCGCGGTGTTCACCGCTGCCGAGGGATTGAGCGACGCCGAGATGCAGGCGCTCGCCGCCGAGATGAACTATAGCGAGACGACCTTCGTCCTGCCGCCCGCCGATCCCGCCAACACCGCGCGCGTGCGCATCTTCCATCGCACTGCCGAAATGCCCTTTGCCGGCCACCCGAATGTCGGCACCGGCTATGTCCTCGCCGGCCTGCGCCCCGAGGCAGGCGACGTGCTCCGTTTCGAGGAGATCGCCGGCCTCGTCGAAATCCGCATCGAGCGCGACGCCGAAGGCCACCCGACCGGCGCCGAGATCGACGCGCCGCAGCCGCTCCAGATACTCGGCACGCTGCCCGTCGAGGCGATCGCCCCGTGCATCGGCCTCGCCGCCTCCGATCTGGTGACCAGCTCGCACATTCCCACCCGCGCCAGCGTCGGCGTCGATTTCACTTTGGTCGAGGTCACCGCCGAGGCGCTCGCTCGCGCGCTTCCCGATGTCGCGACCTATCGCAGCGTCGCCGAAGAACATCTCGGCGCCGGCGACCGCCTCTCGATCTTCCTCTACGCCCGTGACGGCAATCGCATCCGCGCCCGCATGTTCTCGCCGCTCTCCGGCACCTGGGAAGACCCCGCCACCGGCAGCGCCAACGCCACGCTCGCCGCGCTGCTGTTGTCGCTTACCGGGGATGACGAGGCACGCTTCGAGACGGTCCAGGGCGTCGAGTTGGGCCGTACCAGCAGCCTCAGTCTCCGCGCATGGCGCACCGCGGACGGCATCCGCGCCAGCGTCGGCGGCAACTGCGTGCCCGTCCTGCGCGGCGAGGCGACACTCTAGAAAGCGGGCTTGCCGAACTCCTGCCGCGTCACCGGATGGCTCGAGGAGAGCCCGCCGTCCACCACCCAGGCTTGACCGTTGACATAGCTGGCCTCGTCGCTGGCGAGAAACAGCGCCACGCGGGCGATCTCCTCGGGCGCGCCCGCGCGCCGCAAGGGGTTGAGCCGTCCGAGCTTGTCCTCCTTGCCCACCTCGCGCGCATATTCGAACGCGCGCGCGGTCATGCCGGTCTCGATCAGCCCGGGGCAGATCGCATTGACCCGCACATTCGAGGTCGAGAGCTGCTGCGCGGCGGTCTGGACGAGGTTGATCACTCCCGCCTTGCTCGCCGAATAAGCCGGCCCGCCCGCGCCCGATCGCAGGCCCGCGACGCTGGCGGTGCACAGGATGGCGCCGCCGCCGCGCTCGACGATCCGCGGCGCGGCATGCTTGATCGCCAGCGCGGGGCCGATCAGGTTGACCCGCAGCACTTCGGTCCAGAGCTCGACGGTGGAGTCGAGGATTCCCGAAGCCCCGCCCGAGATCCCGGCATTGGCGTAAAATACGTCCAGCCCGCCGAAGCGATCGCAGGCAGTGGCGACGAGCCGCTCGACATCGGCCTCGTCGCCTGCGTCCATCTGTACGGCGAGCATGTCGTCCCGTCCGGCATTGGTCTCGTGCACCGCCTCATTCAGGTCGGCGGCGACGACCTGCGCACCCTCTTCGGCGAACAGCCGCGCGGTAGCCCGCCCGATCCCCGATCCCGCGCCGGTGACGATGACGACCTTGTCCTTGAATCGCATGCTGCCCTCTCCCTTTTCGTCACCCCGGACTTGTTCCGGGGTCCACCACGCAGCCGGGTGTGAAGCAAGAGGCTCCAGTCCTTTGCGCGCGGCACCGTGGACCCCGGAACAAGGCCGGGATGACGGCTAGATCGTCACGCCGCCATCGATCACCATCGCCTGCCCGGTCATGAACGCGCTGGCCTTGCTCGCCAGATAGACCACCGCGCCGGCAATCTCCTCCGGCTCGCCGATGCGGCGCAAGGGCGTGGTCGAATTGGTCACCTTGATGCGCTCGGGATCCTCCCACAAGGCGCGGGCGAAGTCCGTCTTGATCAGCCCGGGGGCGATGCAGTTCACGCGCACATTGTCCGGCCCGAACTCGACCGCGTAGTTGCGCGCCAGCTGGAAATCGGCGGCCTTGGAGACATTATACGCCCCGATCACCGGCGACCCGCGCAATCCGCCGATCGACGAGACGATGATGATCGACCCGTCCTTCCGCGCCCGCATCTCGGGCGACACCATCTGGATCAGCCAGTGGTTGGAGAGGATGTTGTTGTCGAGGATCTTGCGGAACTGTTCGTCGGCGATGCCTTCGAGCGGCCCGTAATAGGGATTCGACGCGGCGTTGCAGACGAGTATGTCGATGCGCCCGAACGCACGCCGGGTCTCCGCGACGAGATGTTCGAGCGCCGCCTTGTCCGAAATGCTGGCAGCCACGGCCAGCGCCGTCCCGGCCCCGTGCCGCGCGTCGATCTCCGCCGCGACCGCCTCGCACGCATCCTGGTTGCGGCTCGATATGACGACCTTGGCCCCATGCGCCGCGAGCGCCTCGGTCGCCGCTCTGCCGATACCCTTGGTCGACCCGGTAACGATCGCCACTTTGCCGGCAAGGTCGAATAGCCCGGTCATATTCAATCCTTTTCGTCATCCCCGCGAAAGCGGGGACCCATCTCGGAGAGAAGCCAAATGTATCTACCCCTGTCATGCATGTGGCGCAGGCAGGAGATGGGCCCCCGCTTTCGCGGGGGTGACGGCAATTGGCTCACGCCCCTGCCTCCCGCGCGAAATGCCATGCCGATGCCGCCAGCCCGGGGAGCCGCTCGACCGTCTTCGCCGCCTGGTCGCTCGACGCGTTGCCCTCGATGATCCGCTTCTTGATCCCCTGGACGATCCCGGTGAGTCGGAAGAGGTTGTATGCGAAATACCAGTTGAGGTCGGGCACCCCGTCGCGGCCCGTGGCTGCGCAATAGCGCTCGACCACGGCCTCGATCGTCGGAATGCCGGTCGTCGGCCCGGTCAGGCCCTTCACGCCCGAACGCCCCTCGGGCTCGGTCACCCAGCTCATCAGGAAGTAGGAGAAGTCCGCCAGCGGATCGCCGAGCGTCGACAATTCCCAGTCGAGCACCGCCAGCACTTGCGGCTCCGCAGGCGCGAAGATCATGTTGTCGATGCGGAAGTCGCCATGGACGATGCTCGTCCGCGTCTGCGCCGGCACCGTCCGCGGCAACCACTCGATCAATTTCTCGACCTCGGGCAGGTCATCGGTCTGGCTCATCCGGTATTGCTTCGACCAGCGCGCCACCTGCCGCTCGAAATAATTGCCGGGCTTGCCATATTCGCCGAGGCCCACCGCTTCATAATCGACCGAATGCAGCGCCGCGAGCGTGTCGACGATCGCCTCGTACACGGCGGTTCGTTCAATCGCCCCCATGTCGGGCAGCGCGCCGTCCCAGAAGGTCCGCCCCTCGACCATCTCCATGATGTAGAAAGGCGCGCCGATCACCTCGGCATCTTCGCAAAGCCCATAAGGCCGCGCGACGGGGAAGCCGGTCGGGTGCAGCGCTGCGATCAGCTGGTGCTCGCGCTCCACCGCGTGGGCCGAGGGCAATATCGGCCCGAACGGTTTCCGGCGCAGGACATAGGATCCGCTGGCTGCATCAATGCGATAGGTCGGGTTGCTCTGACCGCCTGCGAACTTCTCGATCGCGAAAGGCCCGGCAAAGCCGGCGACGTTCGCCGCGAGCCACTCGCCGAGGCGGGTTTCGTCCATGTCGCTCATGCGAATTCGATCACCGAGCGCACGCTGTGCCCGCCGCGGAGCTTCTCCATCGCCGCGTTGACGTCTCCCAGCCTGATCCGCTCGGCGACCATCGTGTCGAGATCGAGCAGTCCGTCGAGATACATCTGGACCAGCCGGGGCATGTCGATCGGAAAGCGCGTCGAGCCCAGCAGCGATCCCTGGATCTTCTTGCCGGTCAGGAAAGTCGGCCCCGGCAGGCTGACATTGTTGCCCGGCGCGATCATTCCCAGGATCGTCGCGGTGCCGCCGCGGCGGAGGATGTTCCAGGCCAGTTCGGCGGTGTTGGGCCGTCCCACTGCCTCGATCGCGTAGTGGACGCCCCCGTTGGTGCGCTTGAGCACATCCTTGACGATGGTCTCCGAACTCGGATCGAGCGTTCCCGTAGCGCCGAGCTTCATCGCGAGTTCGCGCTTCTCGGGCATCGGGTCGATCGCGAGGATCTGTCCGGCGCCGGCGATCTTGGCCGCATTGATCGCCGCCAGCCCGATCCCGCCCGCGCCGATCACCGCGACGGTCTCGCCGGGCCGCACCCGGCTGTCGTTGAAGATCGCGCCCGCGCCGGTGATCACGGCGCAACCGAGCAACGCGGCGCGATCGAGCGGCATCTCCTTGCTGATCGCCACGCAGGCATTCTCGTGGACCAGCATCATTTCGGCAAAGGCGGAGAGATTGAGGAAGGGTGCGAGCGGCGTTCCGTCGGCGAGCTTCAGCCGCGGCTCGGCATCGGCCGGGCGCCGGGTCGACGGATCGATGCAGAGCGAGGGCCGCCCGGTTACGCACATCTCGCAGGCCCCACAGAACACCGTAAAGAAGGTGATGACGTGATCGCCGGGCTTCAGATGCGCGACGTCGCTGCCGACGGCCTCGATCACGCCCGCCGCCTCGTGCCCCGGCACCGTCGGCACCGGATGCGGAAACGCGCCGTCGACGAAGTGCAGGTCCGAACGGCACACCCCGCAGGCGACGGTGCGGATCAACACCTCGCGCGGGCCGGGCTTGGAGACCAGGACTTCGGTGATCTCGAGCGGCTTCCCGGCTTCGAACAATACGGCTGCTTTCATCTCTCCTCCCGCTATCCGTCTCTGCTCCCCTCCCGCTTGCGGGAGGGGTTGGGGGAGGGTCTGACGTGCGCGAGTCGCGCGAACCTCCCCGTCGCACCCTCCCCTTGCCCCTCCCGCAAGCGGGAGGGGAACACTTTCGCTGCTAGCGGCTCACGCCGATCTCGCCGCTGCTCACCCGATCTGCCTTGAAGTCCCCGTATTTCCCGAACTCCGCCCGCGCGATCGCCCGGTTGTGGACTTCGTCCGGCCCGTCGGCGAGGCGCAGCGTTCGGATTCCCGCCCAGTCGTGCGCCAGTCCGAAGTCGCTCGATACGCCCGCGCCGCCATGCGCCTGGATCGCGTCGTCGATGATCTGCAGCGCCATCGTCGGCGCCTGCACCTTGATCATCGCGATCTCGAGCTGCGCGGCCTTGTTGCCGGCCTTGTCCATCATGTCCGCCGCCTTGAGGCAGAGCAGCCGCGTCATCTCGATGTCGATGCGAGCGCGGGCGATGCGCTGCTCCCACACCGAATGGTCCGAGAGTCTTTTGCCGAACGCGATCCGGCTCACCAGCCGCTTCGCCATCGCCGCGATCGCTTCCTCGGCCACGCCGATCGTCCGCATGCAGTGATGGATCCGCCCCGGCCCGAGCCGCCCTTGCGCGATCTCGAATCCGCGGCCTTCGCCGAGCAGGACATTTTCCACCGGAACCCGCACATTCTCGAGCACGACTTCGCCATGCCCATGCGGCGCATGATCATACCCGAAAACCGAAAGCATCCGTTCGATGCGCACGCCCGGCGCGTCGAGCGGCACCAGAATCTGGCTCTGCTGGGAATGCCGCGAAGCCTCCGGGCTGGTCTTGCCCATGACGATGGCGATCCTGCAGCGCGGATCGCCGACCCCCGAGGACCACCATTTCCGCCCGTTGATCACATAATGATCGCCGTCCCGCTCCATCCGCGTCTCGATGTTCGTCGCATCGGAGGAGGCGACCGCCGGCTCGGTCATCAGGAAGGCCGATCGGATATCCCCCTCCATCAGCGGTTTGAGCCACGCATCCTTCTGCGCGCGGGTGCCGTAGCGATGGAGCACTTCCATGTTGCCGGTGTCGGGCGCCGAACAATTGAAGCATTCCGAGGCCCAGCCGAGCCGTCCCATCTCCTCTGCACACAAAGCATATTCGAGGTTGCTGAGCTGCGTGCCCTCGAAGGCGAAACTGTCGTCGACCTGGGGTCCGCCGGAATGCGGCGGCATGAAGAAATTCCACAGCCCGGCGGCCTTCGCCTTTTCCTTCATCTCCTCGATCACCGGGAGCACTTTCCACCGGTCGCCCTCCTGCTGCTGCGCGCGATAATCGGCGTCGCGCGGGCGGATCTCGCCATCGATGAACGCCTTCACCCGATCGCGGAACCAGGTTTCCCGCTCGCTCAGCGTGAAGTCCATCGCAGCACCCTCCAGTTCGGTTATCCGCCCCTGCCTAGAGCGTACCGCATATTCGGTAAAGGGGCCGAGCGTAGAGAAAAATCAGGACACACATCTTCAAAAAACGCTTTGGCTGCGCCACGAAATCGCTAGACTGGATTGCAATGAATGCACCCGGGAACATCGAGAGCGGCGGCGGCACCAAGCGCTTCCAGGCGAAGCGTGATGCGATCCTCGCCGCGGCCGCCGACGCGATCAACGAGCAGAGCGCGAAGGGCATGACCTTCGCCGACGTCGCGCGACGCGTCGGGCTCAACACGACTTCGGTCACCTATTACTTCAAGCGCAAGGAAGACCTCGCCGCAGCGGCCTTCGAGCAGACGCTCGAGCGGCTCGATGCGATGCTCGACGCCGCACTCGAGGCGCCGACGCCCGAAGCGCGGGTCGCGCGCTATCTCAACATCAACATGGAGCGGCTTGCCCGCATCCGCCGCGGCGAGGAGCGCGATTTCGCGATCCTCTCCGATCTGCGCGCGATGGAAGACCCGATGAAGGGCCAGCTCCTCACCGGCTGGCGCAACATCTTCCGCAAGACCCGCAGCCTCTGGGGCAATGGCGCGAGCCGGGCCGAGACCGACCTCCATGGCGCCCGCGCGCACGTGCTGCTCGAGAACACCTTCTGGCTCACTGCGTGGCTGCCGCGCTACGAAGTCGACGAATATCCGCGCGTCGAGGCGCGGCTGATGGACGTGTTCCGATCGGGCATCGCCGCGCCCGGACAGGGCTGGGCGCCCGAACTGCTCGACCTCGAGCATGACGAGCCCGAGCCGGGGCGCGAGGCCTTTCTGCTCGCCGCCACGCGGCTGATCAACGAACTCGGCTATCGCGGCGCCTCGGTGCAGCGCATCGCCTCCGAGCTCAACGTCACCAAGGGCAGCTTCTACCACCATCTCGATGCCAAGGACGAGCTGGTCATCGCCTGCTACAAGCGCAGCTTCGACATCATCGCCGACGCCCAGCGCCTCGCGGAGAGCCACGAAGGCAGCCATTGGGAACGGCTCGAGAGCACCGTCGCGACCTTGCTCGATTATCAATTCTCCGAGCGCGGTCCGTTGCTCCGCACCACCGCGCTGTCGGGCCTCCCACCGCGCGTGCGCACCACGATGATCGATCGTTCGAACCGCATCGCCCGCCGCTTCGCAGGCATGCTGTCGGACGGCATCGCCGAAGGCTCGATCCGCGCGATCGACCCGCTCGTCGCGTCGCAGGCGCTGATGGCGCTCCAGAACGCCGCCTTCGACATGCGCAAATGGGCGAGCACGATGCCGCGGGAAAAGGCCGTGGCATTCTATGCCTCGACGCTTGCTTACGGCCTGTTCGACGATCGGGTGCTCAAGGACTGACGCCGGCAGCTTTCGCCGCCAGGGTGAAGAAGAGGGAGCGGACCGGCCGCTCCCCCGCACGCGTTCAGAAGCGCGAACGCACCGTCACGCCATAAGTCCGCGGTTCGGCCAGGAAGGCCGAGAAGATCTGCCGGCCGCCCGGATATTGCGGATCGGTGAAGGGCGCGCCGACCGAGCCTTCCTGGAACGGCGAGTTGAACCCGACCTGGGTGTAGTTCTCGTTGAAGATATTCTGCCCCCAGAATTCGAGCGCCCAGCGCTGATCCTTGCCCCGGATGCCGATGCGGGCATTGAAGACCGCATAGCTGTCCTGCTCCTTCTGCGGGAACAGGTCCGAGCCGGTATTGTAGTCGTCGGTCAGGCGGCTGTCGAAATAGAGCAGGCCGCTCAGCCCCGAACTGCCGATGTCCGGCGTCCACGCGAACGACGCGGTCGCGACGATCTCGGGAGCGTTCGACAGATTGTCGCCCGGCAATTTCCGGAGCGCCTGATCGAGCGGCGCGCCGGCGGCGGTGCCGACGAGCTGGTCGCGATATTTCGTCTCCGAATAGGTCAGGCCCAGCCCCACGCGGATGTCGCGATGCGGCACCAGCGAGGCCTCGAGTTCGACGCCCTGTGAGCGCACGCCATAAGTGACGTTGTCCGCGGCACACGATCCGGTGGTGCCGGCGGCGGCATTGTAGTTGCTTGCGGTCGGGAATTTGCTCTGGTCGCGATCGCCGCCGTTCAGATTGTCGCTGCAGCCATTGACGTTCTGGACGAGGAAGACCGTGCCGTTGAACGTGTTGAGCTGGAAGTTTTTGAACTCCTGGCGGAACGCGGCGATGTTCAGGCTGAACGGACCGGTCGAATATTTTAGGCCGATCTCGAAGGCGTTGACGGTCTCCGGATCGAACTGGAGATTGTGCACCAGCGCCTGTGCGCCCGCCTGCCCGCCGAAGGGCAGGATCGGCACCTTGAGCGCCGAGCGGTCGAGGTTGAAGCCGCCCGCTTTGTAGCCGCGCGAATAGCTGCCGTAGAGCAGCAGATCCTCGGTCGCCTTGTACGAGATCACCGCAGTGCCGGTGAATTCGTCTTCCTTGCGCTCGTCGTTGATCGAGACGCCGTTGAGCTCGGAAGTGGAATTGCCCTGGCACGAAAGGCCGAGGATGCCGTCGACCACCGCGGTCAGCGCCGCGTTCGCGCGCAAGGCGAGGATCGATGCCTGGTTCTGCGCGCAGGCGACATTGTCGTTGCCGAAGGTCGCGTCGAACTTCTTGCGCTCATTGGTGTAGCGAAGGCCCAAAGTCAGATCCAAGCCCTTGGCGACATGGACGATATTGTGCGTGAACAGCGCCCAGTTTCGGCTGTTCTGGTTATAGACGTCGAGCGTCGAACCGCGATTGTTGATCCCGTCGAGCCGGTCGATCGCCGCATAGATCAGCGGCGACGCGGCGCCGAATGCCGCCGGACGCGCCGCGAGGCACCCCGCCGAGGTCGGCGAATAGAGCCCCGCCAGACCGCCGCCCGAGATCAGGCGACACGTCGCGAAGCGGCCATATTGATTGCCGAAGCGGAGGTTGTCGGTGACCTCGAGATCCTCGTTGGCGTAATAGCCGCCGATCAGCCAGTCGAGCTTCTCGTTGAACGCGGTGCCCTGGAGCCGCAATTCCTGGCTGAAGGTCTTGAAGCTGCGTGCGGAATTGCCGTCCGCGGCGCGATAGAGGATGTCGACATAGCTATAGTCGGTGTCGGATCCCTGATCGCTCGAATAGTCGCGATAGCCGGTGATCGAAGTCAGCTTTGCGCCGCCGAGATTCCAGTCGATCTGCAGCGATGCGCCCCAGTCCTCCGTCGTGCCCTTGTAGCTGCGGCCGGGGGTCACGTAGATGTCGCGGCTATAGCCTTCGGTGAACGCCGCCGCGGGCTGCCCCAACGCGCCCAGCACCCGGATGATGCTGTTCTGCGCCGGATCGTTGAGCCCGCCGATATATGGGTTCATGCTGCGATTGACATAGGTTGCGGCGCAGCATTCCTCGTCGCGCTTGGTATAGTCGCCGATCAGCCGGATCGAAAGATCGCTCGACGGCTCGAACATCAGTTGCCCGCGCACGAAAAAGCGGTTGCGATCGTTGATGTCGCGATCGTTGACGACATCGTGATAGAAACCGTCGCGCTTCACGTAGACGCCGTCCACGCGCGCGGCGAGCGTGTCGCCCAGCGGCGTGTTGAGATAGCCCGAGAGGCGGATCTGATCGTAATTGCCGTAGGTGGCTTCGGCACCCGCCGAGAAGGTCGGCGCAGGCGCCTTGCTGAAGATGTGGATCAGGCCCGCCGACGCGTTGCGGCCGCCCAAAGTGCCCTGGGGCCCGCGCAGCACTTCGATCCGGTCGATCTCGCCCAATTCGTTGAGGCCAATGCCCGAACGCGAGCGATAGACGCCGTCGATGAACACCGCGACCGAGCTTTCGAGGCCGGGATTGTCGCCGACGGTGCCGATGCCGCGGATACGCGCCGAACCATTGGCCTCGCTGCCGGTCGAGGAGACGAGCAGCGACGGCGCCACCTGGTTCAATTGGCGAATGTCGTTCGCGCCCGATTGCTGGAGCGTCTCGGCGCTGATCGCCGAGACCGCGAGCGGCACGTCGGCGAGCACCTGCGCGCGGCCCTGCGCCGTCACGACGATCTCGTTCGCATCATAACCGCCGCTCTGCTGGTCGGCCTCGGTCGTGGTGTCCTGGGTATCTTGTGCGTAAGCGGGCACTGCGAGCGCCACGATCATGGCCGGAACCGCACAGGCCGACATAAGGCGTAACCGCATCATCATCTCTCCCACCACGGGCCGGAACACTTTGCGGTTCCATACCCTACCCTCGAAATACAGCCTTTTCCCCAGAGGCCGTCAAGCATAACAAAAGTTGCAAAGCGGGACTGGCTCTCAGGTGTTGCCCGATTGCACCAGTCGGGAGGCAGGCGCGCTACAGTAGGCCAGCTTTCAGAAAGCAGGCGTGCAAGACGCTTGAGCGTGCCGCAGCAACCTCTCCCGTTCGTTTCGAGCGAAACCGAAAGTGAGGCGAAGAGTGTCGGACTCATGTCAAAGCGCGTCACCCCCGCGAAAGCGGGGGCCCATCTCCAGCATTATCCACAATCGCGCCGGTGCATTTTGCCGCTCGCTCGGGAGATGGGTCCCCGCTTTCGCGGGGATGACGAAGAGAGGCTCAGCCCTTAGTCAACTCAACAGGTTTAATGGGCTCGCAGCCCAGAAACCTGCGGCCGATCAATAACCGCCCAGCCGCGCAAACCGGTCACGATGCCAGGCGGCGTTGCCCCACATCGCCTCGAGCACGCGCGCGCGCTTGAGATAGAAGCCCGCGTCGTGCTCGTCGGTCATGCCGATGCCGCCATGGAGCTGGACCATCTCGCGGCTGACGAGATGCAGCGTCTCCCCCGCCACCGCCTTGGCGAGGCTGACTTCCTGACTGACATCGGCCCGGCCGGAATCGATCGCCTCCAGCGCGCCTTCCACCGCCGATCGCATCAGCTCGAGCTCGGTGAACATCTTCGCCATGCGGTGCTGGAGCGCCTGGAACGAGGCGAGCACTTGCCCGAACTGGACGCGCGTCTTGAGATAGTCGTTGGTCTGCGCGAATGCCGCCTCGGCCATGCCGAGCATTTCCGCGCATAGCGCCGCCGCGGCGCGGTCGGTGACCTGGGTGAGCAGATCCGTCCCGCCTTCCAGCTTTTCGGCCGGCGCGCCGTCGAACCGGATTTCGGCATGACTGCGTGAATCGGTGAGCTTGCGCGGACTGCGGGTGACTCCCTCTTCGCCCGAGACCAGATACAGCCCGTCCATGGCGGCCACGACGAACAATTGCGCGCTGTCGCCCTCGGCGACGAACTGCTTGATGCCGGTGAGCTTGCCGCCCTCGACCCGCGCTTCGATGCGCTCGGGCGCAAATCGCGGCGCTTCGTCCACCGCCAGCGCGGCGACGAGCTCGCCCGCGGCGATCCGCGGCAGCCATTCGGCCTGCTGCGCCTCCGAGCCGCCGAGGATCAGCGCGCTCGTCGCCGCGGCGGTTGCGGCGAGTGGCGTCGCGGCGAGGTTGCGGCCGAGCTGCTCGAGCACGAGACCCAGCGACAGATAGCCCATTCCCGCGCCGCCATGTGCCTCGGGAATCAATATCCCGGCCCAGCCCATCTCGGCCTGCGCGCGCCATGCTTCGACGTCGTAGAATTCCGCCGGCGCCGCATCGCGCATCTTGCGGAAGGCGGTGACGGGCGATTCATTGTCCGCCCATTCGCGCGCCATGTCGCGCAGCATCGTCTGTTCTTCGGTCAGTACGGCCATAAACTCCCCTTCTCCCTCTCCCGCTTGCGGGAGAGGGCCGGGGTGAGGGTTCAGCGCAATGCACGCCCGGCCCTTCCCCGACTCACCCTCACCCAACCCTCTCCCGCAAGCGGGAGAGGGTTTTCCTATTCACTGATGATCCAGCATCCCCAGGATGCGCTTGGCGATCACGTTGTTCTGGATTTCGCTCGACCCGCCATAGATCGACACTGCCTTGCCGAAGAGCCAGGCGCGCACGTCCTTGAGCGCATCCTCTTCGAACCCATCACCTTCCCAGCCGAGCCCGGCGAGTCCGCGGATTTCGATCAGCAGCTCGGAGCGTTCCTGCATGATCCGCGCCCCGACGTTCTTCATGATCGAGGTAGCGGCCGAGGGTCCCTGGTTCGATTTCGCCTCCGAGGCGGCGCGCCGCAGCGTCAGCATGAAGGCGCGCAGGTCCATTTCGTGCCGGACGATCCGGGTGCGCAGATCGGCATCGGCGATCCGCCCCTGCTCGTCCACGCCGACATGTTTCTTGGCGAGCTGCCCCAGCGGCGCGCCGGCGAACATCCGTCCCGCCGCCGAGCCGCCGCCCGACAGGCTCGAACGCTCGTGCTGGAGCAGCCTCTTGCCGATCGTCCAGCCTTGACCTTCCTCGCCGACGCGATTGGCCTTCGGCACCTTCACATCGGTGAAGAAGGTCTCGCAGAACGGCGACGATCCCGAGATCAGGCGGATCGGCTTCACCTCGACGCCCGGCGTGTCCATGTCGCAGAGCAGGAAGGTGATGCCCTCATGCTTCTTCGTCTTGTCCGTCCGGACGAGCATGAAGCATTTGTCGGCCCATTGCCCGCCGCTGGTCCAGGTCTTCTGGCCGTTGACGACATAATGGTCGCCCCGATCCTCGGCGAAGCATTGGAGCGAGGCGAGGTCCGATCCCGCGCCCGGCTCCGAATAGCCCTGGCACCAGCGCACCGTGCCCTTGGCGATCGGCGGGATATGCTCGCGTTTCTGCGCCTCGCTGCCATATTCGAGCAAGGTCGGCCCGAACATCATCACGCCCATCCCGCCGATCGGATTCCACGCACCGATCCGGGCCATTTCCTCCTGCAGCACGTGCGCCTCGGCACGGCTCAGCCCGCCGCCGCCATATTCGCTGGGCCAGGTCGGCACGCCCCAACCCTTCTCGCCCATCGCCTGCTGCCAGGCGTCTTCCTCGGGCGAATTCGCGTGCGGCCCCTCGACCGCCGACATCGCATTGTCCTTGCCCTTGAGCGAAGGCGGGAAATGCGCCGCCAGCCATGCGCGGACTTGCGCGCGGAATGCGTCGAGCGAATCCGCCGGCGCGTCGATCTCGGGTGCGGTCGCCATCATCCTCTCCCTACCGTACTCGGCTCGATTCGAAACTGCGGTATGGTGACGCCCGCGTCAAGCGGGCTTCGCGACAAAGGGCGGGCAGACCCATTGCCGGCACCGAGGCACAAGGCCGGGGTGACGCGTAGATAGGCCTTTGACGTACCCCTATTGTTCCGCCAAAAGAGGCGCGAAAAGGGGAAGCCGATGCAGTTCCACCACCGCGCGGTGCCGATCGTGCTGTCCGCGATCCTGATCGACTCGATCGGCTTCGGCATCGTCATGCCCGTCCTCCCCCGCCTGATCGTCGAGTTGGCGCATGTCAGCCTCGAGGATGCGGCGCGGATCGGCGGCTATATGCTTGCGGCCTATGCCGTCACGCAGTTCTTCGCCGGCCCGATCCTCGGCACGCTCGGCGACAGCTTCGGCCGCCGCCCCGTCCTGCTCTTCTCGATGCTCGCCTTCGCCGCCGATTATGCCTTCATGGCCGCGGCGCCCAGCATCGCGTGGCTGTTCGTCGGGCGGATGATTGCCGGAGTCGCCGGCGCTTCCTACGGGCCGGCCAACGCGGTGCTCGCCGACGTGACGCCGCCCGAAAAACGTGGTGCCACCTTCGGGCTGATGGGCGCGGCGTTCGGGATCGGTTTCATCCTCGGCCCCGCGATGGGCGGGCTGCTGGCGGGTCTCGGCGCCCGCGCGCCCTTCATCGCCGCTGCGGTGCTGGCCGGATTGAACGCGCTGTGGATCCTGACCGCCCTGCCCGAGACCATGCTCCCCGAGCGCCGCCGCGCGTTCCGCTGGGGCAATGCGCACGTCTTCGCCGCATTCAGGCCCTTGCTCCACGCCGGAAATGCAGGCTGGCTGCTGCTCGCCGCGTTTCTCTGGCAGTTCGCGCACATGGTCTATCCCTCCACCTGGGCGTTCTGGTCGGAGATCGCGCTCGGCTGGGACGAAGAGGCGATCGGCTGGTCGCTTGCCGCTTCGGGGCTGGCGATGGCGCTCGTCCAGACGCTCGTCACCGGCCGCGCGATCAAGCGCTGGGGCGAGGAAAGAACCGTAGTGCTCGGCATCCTCGCGGGCGGATCGGTCTTTCTCGGCTATGTCTTCGTGCGCGAGGGCTGGATGGTCTATGCGCTGATCCCGATCAGTGCGTTCCAGGCGCTCGCTTATCCTTCGATCAACGCCCTGCTCTCGCGCATGACCGACGCGCAGCATCAGGGCGCGCTGCAGGGCGGCATGGCCAGCCTCAACAGCGTCGCGCTGATCCTCGCGCCGCTGATGCTCAGCCAGGCGCTCGCCTTCGGTGCCGAGCGGGGCTTTCCCGCCGGCAATTTCGTGTTCGCCGCCACTCTAGCGCTCGCAGCCTTGCTGATCGTCGTCTTGCGCGTCGTGCCGCGGGTGAAAGAGGTGTCCGTTGCCGACTGACCGTTTTCGAAACTTGCGTATGGCGTTCGTGTCGGCGGTCGGTTAGCGTTCGGGGCATATGGGGGACATGGAACCAACCGCCGGGACGATGCTCGCGAGCGACTTCGCGCCGCTGCCCGATCTCATCCGCGCGCATGGGCGCGAGCGCGGCGACAAGCCCGCGCTCATCTTCGGCGGCCGCATCGTCACCTATGCGGCGCTCGACCGCATGATGGACCGGATCGCCTTCTCGCTCCAGCGCGATGGGGTAGAGGCGGGCCAGGCGGTCGCGATCCTCGGGCCCAATTCACTGGAATACGGCCTCGTCTTCCTCGGCGCACTGCGGGCCGGCTGTGTCGCGGCGCCGCTCGCCCCCTCCGCGACGCCCGACCAGCTCGCGGCGATGGTCGCGGATTGCGGCGCGCCGATCCTGTTCCACGACGCCGCGCACGACATCGACCTTCCCGTCCGCAAGGTCGCTCTCGAAAACCTCGACGGCTGGCTCGGCGACGGCACCCCCGCCCCGGCGATCGTCACCCCCGAAGACCCGTTCAACATCATCTATTCCTCCGGCACCACCGGAACGCCCAAGGGAATCGTCCAGCCGCATGCGATGCGCTGGGTCCATATCAGCCGCGCGCCTCCCGGTTTCGACGAAGCCGTGACGATGGTCGCCACTCCGCTTTATTCGAACACGACTTTGGTCAGCTTCCTCCCCACGCTCGGCTGGGGCGGCACGGTAGTGCTGATGGCGAGGTTCGATGCGCGCGACTATCTGACGCTCGCCGAGAAGCATCGCGGCAGCGTCACCATGCTGGTCCCCGTCCAGTATCAACGGATCATGGCCGATCCCGAGTTCGACCGCTTCGACCTCTCCAGCTTCACGCTCAAGACCTGCACCAGCGCGCCCTTCTCCGCCGCGCTCAAGGCGGACGTGCTGGCACGCTGGCCTGGTCTGCTCGTCGAATATTACGGCATGACCGAGGGTGGCGGCACCACGATCCTCGTCTGCAACGCACATCCCGACAAGCTCCACACCGTCGGCAAACCGATCGAAGGCCACGACATCCGCCTGATCGACGACGAAGGCCGCGAAGTGCCGCCGGGCGAGACGGGCGAAGTCGTCGGCCGCTCGGGCGCGATGATGACCGGCTATCACGGCCGCGCCGACGCCACCCATGCCACGACCTGGTACGACGAATCCGGCAACCGCTTCATTCGCCACGGCGATATCGGCCGCTTCGACGAGGACGGGTTCCTGATCCTGCTCGATCGCAAGAAGGATCTGATCATTTCGGGCGGATTCAACGTCTATCCCTCGGACCTCGAGGCGGTGCTGGCGCAGCATCCAGACGTATCGGATTGCACCGTGGTCGGCATGCCTTCCGAGCAATGGGGCGAAACTCCGGTCGGCTTCTATGTCGGCAGCGGCGAGCCCGCGGAGATCCTCGCCTGGTGCAATACGAAGCTCGGCAAGACCCAGCGCCTCACCGATCTGCGCCGCGTCGACGAACTGCCGCGCAACGCGATCGGCAAGGTCCTCAAGCGCGCGCTGCGCGACAAATACGCATGACCCCGATCGCCGACATCCTCGCCGCCGCCGAGCGTGCCGACACCGGATTCCGCACCACGATCCCCACCGACTGGATGCAGGGCCGCACGGCGTTCGGCGGCCTCTCGGCCGCGCTCGCGCTGCAGGCCGCGCTCGATCACGAGCCCGATCTGCCGCCGCTCCGCTCGGCGCAGGTCGCGTTCATCGGCCCGCTGGCCGGCGCCGTGACCGTCACTGCGACCAAGCTCCGCCGCGGCCGCAACGCCGCTTTCATTCAGTCCGACGTGACGTCCGAGGCAGGGCTCGGGCTGCGCGCAATCTACGTGTTCATGGCCGAGCTCCCCTCGGCGATCGCGCATGACGAAGCGCCGCGCGGCCCGGTCGCTCCGCCCGCACCCGACGCCGAACTCCATACCGGGCCCGAGACCTTCTTCACCGGCAACTTCAATCTATGGGACCCGAAGCACGATCTCGGTTCCGCCGAATGGCTCCGCTGGGCCCGCCTCCGCGCCCATGAAGGCTTGCACCCGATGGTCGAGCTGATGGCGATCGGCGACGCCTTGCCTCCCGGCGCGTTCAAGCTCGCTTCCGAGCGCCAGACTCCGCTCAGCTCGCTCAATTGGCAGATCAACTTCCTGACTCCGGAGCCCGCCACGCAGGACGGCTGGTGGCTGCTCCACGCCCGGGCGGATACCGCGCATCACGGCTATTCGAGCCAGCGCATGGCGATCTGGAACGCCGCCGGCGAGCCGGTGGCCGAAGCGATGCAGGGCGTCGCCATTTTTGGCTGAGCCACAACGAGAACGCGTAGCCATTTTTGGCTGAGGCCCATTGTTCCCCGGCGAAGGCCGGGGAACAGATTTGGCAAACCTGGCGCGCCATCGACAGCTCCGGCGACAATTTGCGACAACTTCTCTCCGCCGTGACAAACCCCTGCGACAGCCGTCCACCAAAAGACATGCCAGTCGCGGCAGAGGCCGCTCTCATGCTGGAGTTTCGTCATGAAGAAGACCCTCGCCGCCCTGCTCGGCGCCTCGCTGCTCGCCGGCGCCGCTTATGCGGCGCAAGAAACCCCCGTCCCCGCCGCTCCCCAGGATCGCCCGATGCGCGGCGACTTCTTCGGCAAGGCCGACGTCAATAATGACGGTGTCGTCACCAAGGCCGAGCTGCTCGCCGACACCGACGCCCGCTTCGCGAAGCTCGACACCAACAAGGACGGCAAGATCAGCAAGGACGAGCGCCCCGGCGGCGGCGAAGGCCGCGGCGGCCGGATGATGGGCCGTGCCGATACCGATGGCGATGGCGCCATCTCGCTCGCCGAGCAGCAGGCACAGGCCGCCAGGCGCTTCGACCGTCTCGACACGAATGGCGACGGCAAGATCGACAAGGCCGAAAGCGATGCCGCACGCGCGCGGATGCGCGGCATGATGGAGCGCCGCGGCGGCGCCGCGCCCGACGCCAACTGACTCCTGCCTGGCCGGGCGGCATCCCTCCTCTCGCCGCCCGGCACTTCTTTTCGTCCCTGGAGTTGTTACGGTCGCATCATGTCCGAAGCCTCTCATCTCCTCCTCGTCGACGACGAACGGTCGATCCGCGAGCCGCTCGCGCAATACCTCACCAAACAGGGGTTTCGCGTCACGCAGGCGGGCGACGCCGAGGGCGCACGCGCGCGGATGTCGGCTTATGCGATCGATCTCGTCATCCTCGACATCATGATGCCCGGCGAGGACGGCCTGAGCCTGTGCCGCCATATCCGCGAGACCAGCGAGACTCCCGTCATCCTGCTCACCGCGCGCAGCGAAGAGACCGATCGCATCGTCGGACTCGAAATGGGCGCCGACGATTATGTCGTGAAGCCCTTCTCTCCGCGTGAGCTCGCCGCGCGAATCAAGGTCGTGCTCCGCCGATGGACCGCCGGCGGTGCCAGGCAGCATGCCCCGGAGACGGGCAGCTTCGCCTTCGCAGGCTGGGTGCTCAGGACCGGCGAACGCGCGCTGGTCGATCGCGAGGGCGTGTCGGTCCCGCTCTCCACCGGTGAGTACAACCTGCTCCACGCGCTGGTCACGCGCCCGCGCCAGGTCCTCACCCGTGACCAGCTGCTCGATCTGACCCAGGGCCGCGAAGCGGCCGCTTTCGACCGCGCGATCGACAATCAGGTCAGCCGCCTGCGCAAGAAGATCGAGCCTGATCCGAGGAATCCGAGCCTCATCAAGACGGTCTGGGGCGGCGGCTACACCCTCGCCGCCGAAGTGACGCGGCTTTGAGAAGCGCTCTTCTTTCTCCCCTCCCTGCAAGGGAGGGGATCAAGGGGTGGGTCATGCGCCGGCCGGGGCTCGATGCCCCGGCCGGCGCACTTGCTGCGCGGCGAGTGAGTCTTTTGGGCGCGCAGACGCGCGCACCCACCAGCCCCTCCCTTGCAGGGAGGGGAAATTGGCTTTGCGAATGGGGGTCATGAAACGCCTCCTCCCCAAGAGCCTCGCCGGGCAGATGGCGCTGCTGATCGCCGTCGCATTGTTCACCGCCCAGGCAATCAACCTCGCAATCGCCTTGCGCGATCGTACGCAGTTCCGCCTCGCCCAGGCGACGCGCCCGGCGATCACCCGCATCGTCGACTCGCTCGAGCGCGAGAGGACGTCCGGCCGCCCGCTCTCCCCGGATCGCGGTCGCGTGCGCCGCGTCGCCGCCGACCCCGTTTCGCCCGGACTGGAGCGGCGTGACGAAGTCGCCGAGGAACTGCGCCGCCAGCTGAGCGAGGTCGGCATTCCCTTCGGCAGGATCGACACCGGCCTCCGTCCGGCCACGCCCGAGGAGAATCGCGGGCGCGTGCGCGGCGGAACCGTGCTCGTCATCGCCATCGAGCAGCCCGGAAAGGGCTGGCTCACTATCAACGCCCCCTGGTCGCGCGCCGACCGCCGGCTGATCGCGGCCCTGCTGTTCCAGACTCTGATCCTCTATGCGATCATCCTGCTCCCGGTGATGTGGATCGTGCGCCGCATCTCCAAGCCGTTGCGGTCGCTCGCCGGCGCCGCACAGGATTTCCGCCCCGGCGACGGTGCCGCTCCCCTCGAGGAGCGCGGCCCCAGCGACGTCCGCGCAGTGATCGCCGCCTACAACGTCCTCAGCCTGCGTGTGAATGCGATGCTCGACGAAAAGGATCGCATGCTCGGCGCGATTGGTCACGATCTGCGTACGCCGCTCGCGGCGCTTCGCGTCCGCATCGAATCGGTCGAGGACGACGACGACCGAAATCGCATGGCCGACACGATCGACGAGATGAACCGGACGCTCGACGACATCCTGTCGCTCGCGCGCCTCGGCCGTCCGAGCGAGCCGCCCGTCGATGTCGATCTCTCGGCGCTGATCGATGCGGTGGTCGACGATTTCCGCGAGCTCGATCACGAGGTCGAGTTCGAGGAAGCGCCGCGTCTCAAGATGCACCTGCGCCCTACGCTGATGCGCCGCGCGGTGCGCAACCTGATCGAGAACGCGGTGAAATATGGCGGCGGCACGCGGGTGAGGCTGTTGCCGGGCGAACAGACGGTGGCAATCGAGGTGGCGGATCGGGGGCCCGGAATTCCGGCCGACAAGCTGGCCGCGGTTTTCGATCCGTTCACACGTCTGGAGACTTCGCGCAACCGCGACACCGGCGGCATCGGCCTCGGCCTCGCCCTCGCTCGTGCGATCGTCGCCGACGCTGGCGGCGATATCACCTTGGCCAATCGCGTCGACGGCGGCCTGACCGCCACGATCACGCTTCCCCGGAGCTGATCCGCGACCATTACACTTGGCTGCGAATGACGAGATCTTGAATATTGGCTACCGTCCTACGCGCCACAAAGAAAACCAGATGATCGATCTTGTGCCAGTTCATAAATCGGCAACAAGTTTTCGTGAGCATGCGTCTCTTCGATTGCAAGGGAGAGTGTGATCATGGTCACGTATGACTGGTTCGCTTCGACGATGCCTGCAGCTGGACTGAAGGCGTTTCTCAGGCACGACGCCGTCAACGGCGGCAAGATGGCCTCCCGTCCGGAACAAGACATGCCGGAGCTGGCGGGGGTCAGCACGCTCGCCATGGACGAGACCGTGACGATCACTTCCGAAAACGGAGCCGATGCCGCCAATCTCGTCTGGACCGAGAATCAGATCGGCTATCTGACGCGCGTCGAAGCGACCGGCGATGCGGGTTCGGGCATCGCCTATTCGATCGTCGGCGGCGCGGATGCCGCTCGCTTCGAGATCGATGCGGTCTCGGGCGTGCTCCGCTTCGCCTGGAATGCGGATCCCGATTACGAGGCGCCCGCCGATGCGGACGGGGACAATCGCTACGAAGTCGTCGTTGCCGCCAGCAACGGTGTGGACAGCGACGAACAGGCGCTGACCGTGCGAGTCTACAACGCCAACGAAGCGCCGAGCTTCACTTCGTTCGGCGGAGCGGCTTCGGCATCGGTGACGATCTCCGAGAACAGCCTGGTCGTCGCGACGATCGCCGCAGTCGATCCGGAGGCTCTCGTCAACACGCCTTATGCGATCGCCGGCGGCGCCGACGCCGCATTGTTCATGATCAATCCCTGGAACGGATTATTGTCCTTCCGCGCCGTGCCCGATTACGAGGCGCCGGCCGATGCCGGCGGCAACAATGTCTATGACGTCGTCGTGCGCGCCACCGACGGCACCAACATCGTCACGCAGACGCTCGCCGTGACGGTGTCCAACGCCGCGGCCGAATCGAGCTTCACCGGCACCCCCTCCAGCAACACGATCACCGGCACGACGAATGCGGACACGATCGCCGGCCGCGAAGGCGGCGACACGTTGTTCGGGCTCGACGGGGCGGACCTGCTCGACGGCGGCGCCGGCAGTGACACGCTGGTCGGCGGCGCCGGAGTGGACCAGTTCCTCGGCGGCGCCGGCAGCGACGTGTTCCGCTTCGACGCGCTCGCCGATTCGAGCGTGGGCAGCCCGGACATGATCTTCGACTTCAGCCGGGGCCAGGGCGATCGCATCTCGGTGACGAATATCGACGCCGACCTGCTCCTTGCCGGCAACCAGAATTTCACTTTCCTCGGCGCGAACGCCTTCACCGGCACCGCTGGGCAGCTGCGCTACGAGAAGGTAGGCGGCCATACCTTCATCTTCGCGGACGCCGACGGGGACGGTGTCGCCGATTTCCAGCTCCAGGTGAATGGCGAGTTCAACTTCTACGGCTCCGATTTCCTGCTCTAGAAAAAGCCCCCTCCGTGACCCCGGCGAAAGCCGCGGCCCAGAGTTTCTCTGCAGCGTCGCTCGTGGCTCTGGATCCCGGCTTTCGCCGGGAAGACGAAATTGGGTTCTGCGAACGCAGAAACGCCGGCGAGGCCTATGGCCCCACCGGCGCTCCTATCTCGCGACCGCTCCGAAGAGCGGCGGCAAATCAGCCGACGATCTCTTCGGGCTTGAAGAAGAAGGCGATCTCGATCGCCGCATTCTCTTCCGAATCCGAACCGTGCACCGAGTTCGCCTCGATCGATTCCGCCAGTTCCTTGCGGATCGTGCCGGCATCGGCATTGGCGGGGTTGGTGGCGCCCATGACGTCGCGGTTGCGCTGCACGGCGTTCTCGCCTTCGAGCACCTGCACCACGACCGGGCCCGAGATCATGAACTCGACCAGATCGTTGAAGAAGGGGCGCTCGCGGTGGACGCCGTAAAAGCCCTCGGCCTGCTCGCGGCTCATCTGGATGCGCTTCGAAGCGACGACGCGCAGGCCGGCTTCCTCGAGCATCTTGGTGACCGCACCGGTCAGGTTGCGGCGGGTGGCATCGGGCTTGATGATCGAAAAGGTCCGGGTCGCGGCCATGGCCGTGCGGCTCCTGTATTTGGGTTGTGGAAAAGTCGCGGCTCCCTAGTCCCCGGGCGCCGCGGATGCAAGCCGAGGCCGACTTGCAATGTAGGATTTCGTCTGCTGAAGTCGGCTCGCGCCCGGCACGGGGCGCCGCTCTTTGACCGTGGTCGCACATGCGAAGAACATGTCGATCGCCTAACCTTTACTAACCTTTCGCGGGCTCAGGCGGCTTTCTCCCAGCGCCCTGCGTCGTTCTGCTTCCAATAATTTCGTTCAACGCCGTCGCGATCGGCCAGCCCCTTCCACGCCGCCCGCGCCTCGGCGATCCGCTCCTCGTCGAAGAAATGGAAGGCGCGGTCGAAGCCCAGTGCTTCCTCGCGCCAGATGCCGTCCGCCAGCGCGATGTTGCGGGCGCCGTTCGCCGCTTCGGGATTCGCGGCGATGAGCACCGGCTGGCGCGCATCGTCTTCGCCACCGGCCTGGCCGTGCGGCAGGAAGCTCTCCGCGGCATAATTCCACAGCAACTGATCGAGTTGGGCACGCCGGCCTTCTTCTCCCGCCACGATTACCAGCCGTCCGCCGGTGGCGAGCACCTTCTCGGCGATCTGCGGCAATGCCCGTTCGAGAGGCAATCTGGTGAGATGATAGAAGTCGACTTGCATGGCTCCTGTTAGCGGTTCCGCGCGTTCGGGCCAACGCACGTGACGTTGCGATGCCGCAACCGCTGCGATAGGGCGGGCGGTGCCGTGTGCCCGGGAGTGAAGATAAAGGTGGGAATGGTCGTTTCGCGCAAGGCACTGCTGCTCTCGGCCGCGCTCGGCCTGTGCCTCGCGGCGCAGGCGCGGGCGCAGGAGACTGCCGACCCGCGCGAGGCGTCCGCGAGCCAGCCCGTCTCTCCGCAAACCGTCGAAATACCCGCCGCGAACCTGCAGGACCGCCCCGTCGAGGTGCCGCCGCCCTCAACAGAGGCGACCTCGACCAACCCCGACGAAGTCCAGTTCAACGCCGACCAGCTCGACTATGACTATGAGAACGACGTCGTCACCGCGAGCGGCGACGTCCGGCTGTACCGTCGCAGCGATCGCCTCCGCGCCGACAAGATCGTCTGGAACCGCAAGACCGGAAAGGTCGTCGCCGAGGGCAACATCGTCATCGTCAATCCCGAGGGCGACGCCGCTTATGGCGACCATATCGAGCTGACGGACACGCTCAAGGACGGCGCAGTCGAGAACATGCTCGTCGTGCTCGAGGCGGGCGGCCGGATCGCCGCCCAGCGCGGGCATCGGGACAATGGCGTCATCACGGTCGAGAATGCGGCCTATACGCCGTGCGCGGTGACCGATTCGGAAGGTTGCCCCAAAGAGCCCTCGTGGAAGATCACCGCCCGGCGCGTGGTCTATGATCCGACCAAGAAGCGCATCCGCTATACCGGCGCGCGGATCTCGGTGTTCGGCTTCGCCTCGATCCCGCTTCCCGTCTTCTCGCATCCGGCGGGCGGCACCAGCGACGATGGCTTCCTGACGCCCGACGTGCGACTGGATCGCACCAACGGCTTTCAGATCGCCCTTCCCTATTTCTTCAGCCTCGCGCCGAACCGCGACCTGACGATCACGCCGCGCGTGTTCACCGAAGCACTGCCGATGCTGCAGGGCGAGTATCGCGCGGTCGAGAGCTTCGGCGCCTATCGCGTGACCGGGTACGGCACCTACAGCCGCCGCGCCGACGACCTCACGGTGCCGACTACGCCCGCCACGTCGAGCAATAATTTTCGCGGCTATCTCGACGCGGCGGGCCGGTTCCAGTTCTCGCCTGAATGGAGCGCCAGCGCCTCGATTCGCCTCACCACCGATCGCACCTTCCTCCGCCGCTACGACATCTCGCGCGACGATCGGCTGCGCAACAATGTGCGGGTCGAGCGCATCGATCCGGACAGCTATTTCTCGATCAATGCCTGGGCGGTGCAGACGCTGCGCGTCGGCGAGCGGCAGGGCCTCCAGCCCTTCGTGTTGCCCGAGCTCGACTATCGCCGGCGAATGGACGAGGGCCTGCTCGGCGGGCGCTTGGAGTTCCAGCTCAACACGCTGGCGATCGGGCGTTCGGACGGCCAGGATTCGCAGCGCGCCTTCGCCAGCGCCCGCTGGGACCTGCGCAAGCTCACCAACTGGGGCCAGGAAGTCACCTTCACTGCTTATGGCCGGGTAGACGCCTATAACACCGACGACACGCTATCGACGCTCGTCCCCAGCTATCGCGGCGGAGAAGGCTTCCACTTCCGGGGCATCGCGGCGGCCGCTGTGGACGTCAAATGGCCGTTCGTCGGCGAGTTCCTCGGCGGCACCCAGAAAATCACGCCGCGGATCCAGATCGTCGCCGCGCCCAAGCTCGAAAACCTCGCCGTCCCCAACGAGGATGCGCGTGCGGTCGACCTCGAGGATTCCAACCTTTTCGCGCTCAATCGCTTCCCCGGTTATGACCGGTTCGAGGATTCGACCCGCTTCACCTGGGGCGTCGACTATTCGCTGTATCTGCCCGGGTTCAGCGTCGATGCGAATGTGGGGCAAAGCTACCGCCTCACCTCGCGGCCGACGATCTTCCCCGACGGTACCGGTCTGACCGACCGCGTATCCGACATCGTCGGGCGCACCGTGGTCCGCTTCCGCGATTTCGTGAGCTTCACGCACCGCTACCGGATCGACAAGGACACCTTCGCCGTTCGGCGCAACGAGATCGACGCGACCGTCGGCTCGAGAAGCACTTATTTCCAGGTCGGGTATCTCCGCCTCAATCGCAATATCGACGCCAGGCTCGAGGATCTGCAGGATCGCGAGGAGGCCCGGATCGGCGGGCGGGTCCAGATCGCCCGCTTCTGGTCGGTGTCGGGCGCTCTCCTCGTCGACCTTACCAATCGCGACGAGGACATTCTTTCGCAGGCCGACGGTTTCGATCCCGTACGCCACAGGCTCGGGATCACCTATGAGGATGACTGCCTTCGTCTCGGCGTCACCTGGAAGCGCGATTATGAGACGACCGGGGACGCCCGGCGAGGCAACAGCTATCTTTTGTCGCTGGCATTCAAGAATCTGGGGCGCTAGCGTGTCGCCCGACGGGGCGTGATCCGAATCCCGTCAAGCCTTGGTTCAGGCACAATTGGCGAGTATGCGCCACGATCTCCCCGGGATGGATGAGGGTACGGCTCCACGTGAACATGGGTGTTGCAAAGGCGGCTCGCTTCGGCCGCAAGACTATTTTGGCGTTCGGCCTGGCCGGTGTCGCATCGATTGCGATCGCGCAGACCGTTCCCGATCAGCAGGTGCCGACTACCGGGCTTGATCTTCCGGCGAACTTCCAGCTCTTCGGCAAGAGCGATCCCAACATCCGCAAGCCCACTGCGATCGTCAACGACACGGTGATCACCGGCACCGACGTCGATCAGCGCATGGCGATGGTCATCGGCATCAGCAAGCTCAACCTGAAGCCCGAGGAGCGCGACCAGCTGAAGCTTCAGATGCTGCGCCAGCTGATCGACGAGACGCTCCAGGTCCAGGAGGCCAAGGCCAACGAGATCACTGTCGATCCGAAGGAGATCGAGCAGAGTTTCGCTCGGGTTTCGAAGAATTTCCAGAAGACGCCCGAGCAGATGCGCGCATGGCTGAAGGAAATCGGCGCGTCCGAGCGCACCATCCGCCGCCAGATCGAGGCTGACATCGCCTGGAACCGCCTGCTGCGCCGCCGCGTCAACATCAACGTCGGCGAGGCCGAAGTGAAGGCGATGATCGATCGCATGAAGGCGGCCAAGGGCAGCGACGAATATCACGTCTACGAAATCTACATGAACGCCACGCCGGATCGCGCGCAGGAAGTTCATGCGAGCATGCAGAAGATGATCCAGCAGATGCGCGAAGGCGCTCCGTTCGACTATCTCGCCAAGACCTATTCGGAGGCGTCGACCAAGTCGGTCGGCGGCGATCTCGGCTGGGTGCGTCCGGCGATGCTTCCGGACCAGCTTGCCGGCGCCGCGCAGGAAATGCAGCCCGGCCAAGTCGCCGGCCCGATCCAGCTGCCCACCGGCTTCTCGATCCTGTACCTCGCCGAGAAGCGCAAGGTGCTGACTGCGGATCCCAAGGACGCCAAGCTGAGCCTGCGCCAGATCGCGATCACCTTCCCCAAGGGCACCACGGAAGCGGCCGCCACGGCGCGAGCCGGCGAGTTCGCCACCGCGACGCGCGCGATCAAGGGATGCGGCGACGTCGCCAATGTCGCCCAGGCACAGAGCGCGGAAGTCGTCGATCGCGACGGCATCGCGATCAAGGAACTGCCGCCCGCGCTCCAGAACATGATCCTGCCACTCCAGGTCGGTCAGGTGACTCAGCCGTTCGGATCGGTCGAAGACGGCGTCCGGGTGCTCGTTTTGTGCGGTCGCGACGACCCCAAGGAAGCGTATGAGCCATCGGTCGAGCAGGTCCAGAACCAGATCGAGGAACAACGCACCAACCTGCGCGCCCAGCGCATGATGCGCGACCTGCGCCGCGACGCGCTGGTCGAATATCGCTGAGGTGCGCGGCGAGCGGATGACCACCCCGCTCGCCATCGCCATGGGCGATTCCGCCGGAATCGGCCCGGAGATCACCGCCAAGGCGTGGAATGCGCGCGAACTGCATTCGCTCGCGCCCTTCTTCGCGGTCGGCGATCCCCGCGCAGTCCAAAAGGTGTGGGACGGTCCCATCGCCCTGATCAGCGATCCTGCCGAAGCGGAAGCCGCCTTTGCGGATGCGCTTCCGATCGTCTCGGTAGGCGATGCGGGCGACGTCACGCCCGGGACTCCCGACGTGGATGGCGCGCGTTGCGCCCTGCAATCGCTCGAAATGGCCTGCGGGCTGACGCGTTCGGGCGCGGCGAGCGCGTTGGTCACCGGTCCGGTCTCCAAGGCGCTGCTCTATCGCATCGGTTTCACCTATCCCGGGCAAACCGAGTTCGTCGCCGAACGCTGCGGCGTCGCCGGCGACAATACGGTGATGATGCTGGCCGGGCCGACGCTGCGAGTGGTGCCGATCACCGTCCATGTGCCGCTGGCCGATGTACCGCATCTCATTTCGATCGAGCTGGTGCTGGCCAAGGCGCGGGTTACCGCGCGCGGGCTTCACCGCAATTTCGGTATCGACCGGCCCCGCCTTGCCTTTGCCGGGCTCAATCCGCACGCCGGCGAGGGCGGCGCGATCGGCCGGGAGGAAATCGATATCCTCGCGCCCGCCATCGAGCAGTTGCGCGCCGAAGGGATCGACGCAGTCGGGCCGTTCGCCGCCGACACCATGTTCCATGCCCGCGCCCGCGCCGGCTATGATGCGGCGCTCTGCCTCTATCACGATCAGGCGCTGATCCCGATCAAGACGCTCCATTTCGACGATGGCGTGAACACCACGCTGGGCTTGCCGATCGTCCGCACCTCGCCCGATCACGGCACCGCTTTCGGCATCGCCGGGCGTGACGAAGCCAATCCCGGGGCGATGATCGCCGCGATCCGCATGGCCTCCGCGCAGGCCGAGCGTCGGGTGGAAGCGACCGCGCCCGCCCAGTGACCGAGCTGCCGCCGCTTCGTGAGGTCATCCGCAGGCACGGTCTCAGCGCGAGCAAGGCGCTGGGGCAGAATTTCCTGTTCGACCACCAATTGCTCGCCCGCATCGCCAGGGTGCCGGGCGATCTGGCCGGTGCCGAGGTCTTCGAAGTCGGCCCCGGCCCCGGCGGGCTGACCCGCGCGCTGCTGGAGGCCGGCGCCTCGGTCACTGCAGTCGAACGCGACCGGCGGTGCATTCCTGCTCTAGCCGAACTGGGCGAGTACTTTCCCGGCAGGCTGAAGGTGATCGAAGGCGACGCGCTCGAGGTCGATGCACCGGCGCTATTCGTGGGCAAGCCGCATGTCGTGGCCAATCTGCCCTACAATGTCGGCACGGCGTTGCTGGTGGGCTGGCTATCGGCGGCGTGGGAGCCGTGGTGGGCGAGCCTGACGCTGATGTTCCAAAAGGAAGTCGCCGAGCGGATCGTCGCCCCCGCGGGTTCAGAGGCTTATGGCCGGCTCGCAGTGCTGGCGCAGTGGCGCTCGACGCCGCGGATCGCGATGACCGTCCACCGATCGGCATTCACGCCCCCGCCCAAGGTAATGTCGGCCGTAGTCCATATCGTCGCCGCACCGGCGCCCGAGGGTGTGCAATTGAAGACGCTCGAAAAGCTGACTGCCGCCGCGTTCGGGCAGCGCCGGAAAATGCTCCGCCAGAGCCTCAAGGGCGTGCCTCGCGCGATCGAGGCGATGGAGCAGCTGGGCGTGGATTCGAGCCGCCGCGCCGAGACGGTGACGGTCGAAGAGTTCGTCGCGCTGGCGCGGGTGCTCGGCTAGGACGCATCGACATTCAACAAACTGACTCCCCTCCCTGCAAGGGAGGGGAAGAGCCAAATGCCGATCCGTCCTGGAGCTTCGCAAAATGAGTCGGTTCAAAGAGCGGCGGAGATCCCGCTTGCTAATCCCAGCGGGCGAAATCCAACATTGCAAGCGGTCAGGGCTTTGCCGGCACCGGCTTGGTCGGTTCGGCCTGCGCAGTCGCCGTCGCGGGCGGCCCCTTCACGATCGACGCGGCAAGCACGGTCGCATCGTTGCACGCGCCGTTGCAGATCGTCTTGATCCGGGCGAGATTCTCCTGCGCCTTCGTCGTCGCGCCCTTGGCGACCAATGCCTCGCCCTGCCCGCGCAGCGCCGCGAGATCATTGGGCTCGAGTGCGAGCGCCTCACGATACAGACGGATCGCCTTGCCCGGCAGATTGCGCGTGCGTGCGATCTCGGCGAGCACGAGGAATGCCTCGCGATTGCGCGGATCCACCGCCAGCGCGCTTTCCAGCGCGTCCTGTGCACCGTCGAGATTGCCGGCGGCCTGCGCGGCGCGGCCTTCCTGGAGCAACGCGAGCGATTTGGGATCGATCTGATCGTCGGGACGCTGGGCCATCAACGACGTCGAGACCGAAAGCACCATCAACGCGGCGGCGGCCGAAATCGCAGTGATCCGCATGAAAATCTCCAAAATTGAGGCGCGTACGGCTATCACGGTCGGATCATCTTCGCGACAAAAAAGCCATCGGTCGAGTCCGTTAGCGGCGTGAGCCGGATTCCCGCACCGCGGGGCGTGCCGGCGCCCAGCGTCAGAGCCTGTGCGGTCCAGCCCGGATACACATCGAGAAACGCCTGCACCTGCCCCGCGCCTTCATCGTCGAGCACCGAGCAGACGATATAGACCAAGGCTCCACCCGGGCGCACCAGCTCCGCCGCGAACCCCATGATGTGACGCTGCGTCGCGACCAATTTGTCGAGACGCTCGCGAGTCAGCCGCCAACGCGCCTCCGGATTGCGGCGCCAGGTTCCGGTTCCCGAGCAAGGCGCATCGACGAGGACGATATCGGCGCGCGCGGCCTGGTCGCCAAGCTGCTCGGCCTCGCGATTGGGGTTCAGCAGCCGCGTTTCTGCAATCGTCACGCCTGCCCGCGCTACGCGCTCGGGGAGGCGCTGCAGGCGGCCGCGATCGACATCGCACGCAAGGATGCTGCCGTGATTGGCCATCGACGCCGCGAGCGCGAGCGTCTTGCCGCCCCCGCCCGCGCAGAGATCGACGACATGCTGACCGCGCTGCGCACCGGCGGCGAGCGTGACCAGCTGGCTGCCCGCATCCTGCACTTCGAACTCGCCCGCGGCATATTCGGGAAGCTGATCGACCCTCGTATCATGCGGCAGGCGCAGCGCATCGGGCGCGAAGCCGATCGGCTCGGCTCCAGAGAGCGTGGCGACGAGCCGATCGCGCGACGTCCTGAGCGTATTGACCCGCACATCCAGCGGTGCCCGCGCCAGCAGCGCGGCCTGCTCTTCGATACCGATATCCGATGCGCGCAGCTTCTTGATCAGCCAGCCCGGCGCATGGCCCGGCACGGCGACGGAATCGCCGGCCTCGATCGCCGCAGGACCGTAAGGCGATCCGTCGAACGTCTCCGCCAGCCCGGGCCGCGCGGCGACCAGCGCCAGCATCGCCGCGCGGCCGCTTTCAGGTCGCTCGCCGCACAGCCGAATGGCGTCGTAGACCAGTTCGCGCACGGCGCGGCGGTCCTTCGATCCGGCATAACGGCGCTCGGCGAACCAGCGCGCGATCAGCGTGTCCGCCGCCGCACCCTGATCGCGCGCCGCCGCAATGATCCGGTCGAGCAGGTCGATCGCCGCCTGGCTGCGGGCTGCGGGAGTCACCTGAAAGCATCCCAAAGTTGCGGGAGATGCGTGTCATTCGTAAACTTTGGATCGAAGATCATCGCGCGCTCGAAAAGCAGGCCGAGATTTGCCGCGCAACGCATTGCCAACCCGAAGCAGAAGAAATCCTACATTGGAAGCTCAAATTGCGGCGGCCAGGCTCAGCGCGTTGGATAGTTCGGCGCCTCGCGGGTGATCGTCACGTCGTGGACATGGCTTTCGCGCAGGCCCGCGCCGGTGATCCGCACGAACTTGGCCTTCTTCTGGAATTCGGCGATCGTCGGCGCGCCGACATAGCCCATCGCCGCCTTCACGCCGCCGACCAGCTGGTGGACGACATCGCGCGCGCTGCCCTTGAAGGGGACCTGGCCCTCGATGCCCTCGGGTACCAGCTTGAGCTGGTCCTTGATGTCCTGCTGGAAATAGCGGTCGGCCGAACCGCGCGCCATTGCACCGACCGAACCCATGCCGCGATAGGATTTGTACGCCCGGCCCTGATAGAGGAAGGTCTCGCCCGGCGCCTCTTCGGTGCCCGCGAGCAGCGATCCGACCATGCAGGTCGATGCGCCCGCGGCGAGCGCCTTGGCGAGATCGCCCGACGTGCGAAGCCCGCCATCGGCGATCACCGGTACGCCCGATTTCGCCGCTTCCGACGCCGCGTCCATCACCGCGGTGAGCTGCGGCACGCCGACGCCTGCGACGACGCGCGTGGTGCAGATCGAACCTGGGCCGATGCCGACCTTGAGGCCATCCGCGCCCGCACCGATCAGCGCTTTGGCCGCCTCGGCAGTGGCGATGTTGCCCGCCACGACCTGGACGCGGTTCGAGAGCTTCTTCACCCGCTCGACCGCGCGGCCGACATCCTTGTTGTGGCCATGCGCAGTGTCGATGACGATGAGATCGACTTCGGCATCGACGAGCGCCTCGGTCCGTGCAAAGCCCTTGTCGCCTACCGTTGTCGCCGCAGCGACACAGAGGCGGCCGGCGGGGTCCTTGGTCGCATTGGGGAAGTTGACCGCCTTCTCGATATCCTTGACCGTGATCAGCCCGACGCAGCGATAGTCGTTGTCGACCACCAGCAGCTTCTCGATCCGGCGCTGGTGCAGCAGGCGGCGCGCCTCTTCCTTGCCGACGCCGGCGGCGACGGTGGCGAGATTGTCATGCGTCATCAGCTCGGAAACGGGCTGGCTGGGATTCTCGGCGAAGCGGACGTCGCGATTGGTGACGATGCCGACAAGCCTGCCGCTCGCCTCCACCACCGGGATGCCGCTGATCTTGTGGCGCTCCATCAGCGCGCGCGCCTCGCCCAGCGTGCCGTCGGGGGCCATGGTGATCGGATTGACCACCATCCCGCTCTCATAGCGCTTGACCGCGCGGACCGCCTCGACCTGCTCTTCCACGTCGAGATTGCGGTGGAGGACACCGATGCCGCCCAGTTGCGCCATGACGATCGCCATGTCGGCTTCGGTGACGGTATCCATCGCCGACGAGATGATCGGGATGTTGAGCGCGAGGCTGCGCGTCACGAAGGTGCGGGTGTCGGCCATGCTCGGCAGGACTTCGGACTCGCCCGGATAGAGAAGGACGTCGTCGAAGGTGAGGCCGAGGGGGATATCCATGGGGTGCGCCAAAGTCCTGAGTCGGAGGTTGGCGGCCCATGTAACCGCGGTCAGGGCAAACTGCTAGTGCCGCGCGCGGCGTTCGCGCTTGCGGCGCTCCTCATGGGCATAATCGGGATTGGCATTCTGCCGGCGATCGGCGCGCTCGCGGCGCTCCTGCGGCTGTTCCTCGCTGCGACGGTCCATTTCGACACCTCCTCGGATATCTGCATCATGCGGCGATGATATTCAGATCATGTGAGAAAAGATGGTTTCGGAGCCGTTTACCCGATCATAGATACGGATAGAGCGTCGACTTCTCCAATTCGACCTGATCCCGCATGGAGCGGCGGATCTGCTGCGACGCATGGCAATAGCCTGCCCAATCCTTCATGATCTCGCGCAAGCTCCACGTGCCGATGTGATCCGAAGACGACGTCATGGCGACGACGTTCGACTCACGGAGCGCGCGGATGGGGGCAATTTCGTCCGCGGGAAGCGTCATCTGCAATTCGGCGCAGAGCGTCTCGATCAGCTTGCGCCGCGCGCTGCTGGTGCGCGTCAGCCGATAGCGCAATCCCGCCAAGGCCGCCTCTTCCGGGGCCGGACGTCCGCATACAGCTTCAAGTTCGTCGATCATTTCGAGTACCTGCTCGTGCAGCGTCCGAAGCTCCGGTATAAAGTCACCTTGGGAGAGCGTTTGAGATTTCGCCATAATCCTCCCCTAAAACCAGCTAGCGGAAAATCCCCGAGATCAGCGCCGGTTCCGTTCGATCAGCGCCCGCGCCTGCTCGACATGCATCGCCTCGATCATCCGATCGCCGAAGCGCTCGGCGCCGCCAGTGGCGGCCTCGATCAAAGCCTGTGCCTCGGCCAGTTCAGCTTCGCTCGCACCGAAGGCGGCGGCGGCGATCTCGATCTGGTTCGGATGGATCAGCGACTTGCCGTCGAAACCGAGCATGCGCCCGTGCCGGCATTCGGTGGCGAGCCCTTCGGGATCGTCGAGGGCGTTGAAGACTCCGTCGAGCGCCCAGATGTGGTTCGCGCGTGCGGCCAGCACGATCGTCTGGAGCGAGAGGGCAAGGCCGTCGCGGCCCCCATCCGCGGGGATGCCGAGCGTCGCGCGCAGATCGTTCACGCCGGCGATCAACCCGGCGACCCTCGGAACCGCGGCGATCGCGGCAGCGGCGAGCACTCCCGCCGGTGTTTCGATCATGGCGAGCAACGGCTTGCTGGTAGCACGCGTAAGCATGATTGCCTGTGCCGCCGTTTCGACCTTGGGCAACACGACAAAGTCGCAGGCCGAGCGGGTCACCGCGGCGAGGTCCGCTGCAAATTCGGCGGAGTCGGCGATATTGACCCGGATCGCGCAGAGCCGATCGCCGAACCCCTCGCCCGCTGCCGCTACGGCGGCAGTCCGCGCCTCGGCCTTCGCATCGTCACGCACGGCGTCCTCGAGATCGAGGATGACCATGTCCGCGGCTAATTCCCTCGCCTTGGCGATCGCGCGCGGATTGGAGGCGGGCAGGAACAGCGCAGTGCGCGGGGCCAGTGAGACTGTGGTCATGGCGCGACTCTATGCTAGCAAGGGAGCGGAATTGCGAGGGGAGTCGGGGGATGGACGTGCTGAACGTATTTTTGATCGTGCTGGTCGCGGTGGTGCTGCTCTACCTCTTCTCCAGCGTGAAGATCGTCACCCAGGGCTATCAATATACGATCGAATATTTCGGCCGCTTCACGGCGGTCGCGGCGCCCGGGCTCAATTTCTACCCCGCCTTTTTCTATCGCGTCGGCCGCAAGGTGAACATGATGGAACAGGTGATCGACATCCCCGGCCAGGAGATCATCACCAAGGACAATGCGATGATCTCCACCGACGGCGTGGTGTTCTTCCAGGTCCTCGACGCCGCCAAGGCGGCTTATGAGGTGTCCGACCTCTATCTCGCCTTGCTCCAGCTCACCACGACCAATCTGCGCACAGTGATGGGATCGATGGACCTCGACGAGACGCTGTCGAAGCGCGACGAGATCAACGCGCGGCTGCTCAACGTCGTCGATCACGCGACCACGCCATGGGGCGTCAAGATCACCCGCGTCGAGATCAAGGACATCCGCCCGCCCGCCGACATCGTCAACGCGATGGGCCGCCAGATGAAAGCCGAGCGCGAGAAGCGCGCCAACATCCTCGAGGCCGAGGGCACGCGGGCTTCCGAGATCCTGCGCGCCGAGGGGCAGAAGCAGTCCAAGATCCTCGAGGCCGAGGGCCGGCGCGAAGCCGCATTCCGCGATGCCGAGGCGCGCGAGCGCTCCGCAGAAGCCGAAGCCAAGGCCACCGAGCTGGTGTCGGACGCGATCGCCAAGGGATCGAGCCAGGCGATCAACTATTTCGTCGCGCAGAAATATGTCGAGGCCGTGAGCAAGTTCGCGACTTCGCCCAACGCCAAGACGATCCTGTTCCCGGTCGAGGCGACTCAGCTGATCGGCACGCTGGGCGGGATCGGCGAGCTCGCCCGCGACGCGCTCGGCCGCAATCCGCAGCCGCCCGCGCCGCCCGCCACGCCTGCGCCGCGCGCGCGCCCCACGCCCTTCGGCACGAAGGAGGACTGAGCGATGGACGCGCTGCTCGCCACGCCCGGGCTCGCCTGGCTCATCCTCGCCGCGGTGCTCGCGATCGCCGAATTGCTGATGCCGGGGATCTTCCTCGTCTTCGTCGCTGCCGGCGCGGCGCTGACCGGGGTGGTCACGCTGATCATCCCCGAACTCGCAGTGCTGTTCCAGGTGGCGGTGTTCATCGTCGCGACCTCGGCGGCGGTGGCGATCGGGCGGCGCTGGTATGCCCGGAACCCGGTCGCGAGCGCCGACCCGCTGCTCAACGATCGCGCCGCACGGCTGATCGGCGAAGTGGTGACCGTCGTCGAGCCGATCGTCGCCGGCAAGGGCAAGGTCCGTGTCGGCGACGGCGAATGGCTCGCCTGCGGCCCCGATACGCCGATCGGCAGCCATGTCCGGATCGTCGGTGCAACCGGGACGTCGCTCACCGTCGAGCCTGTGATCGCCTGATTTTCAAGGAATGACCATGCGTACCACTCGCCGCGAGCTCCTGCTCGGCACCGCCGGCACCCTTGCGGCTTCCGCCCTGCCCGCTCAAGCGACTGCACTGTTCGCCGATGCGGACGCGGCGGCCGACGCGCTGCTCACGCGCACTGCCGAGGCGTTCCTCAAACTCTATCCCGAAAACGCCACGTCGCTGGGGATCGACAAGGACAAGCGCGCGTCGCTCAAGCACCAGCTCACCGATCGATCGCCCGAGGGGCAGCGCAAGATCGTCGCGCATCTTCGCCAGACGCTCGCCGAACTGGCCAGGCTCGACGCCGCGGCGCTGAGCCCGGTGATGCGGACCAATGTCGAAGTGGTGCAGGCCTCCTATGGCAGCGGGCTGGAGGGGTTCGGCTTCGGCTATGGCGACGTCGCCGTCGGCAGCTGGCGCAACACGCCCTATGTGGTGGCGCAGAATGTCGGCGCCTATATCGATGTGCCGCGGATGCTCGACACCGATCATCAGGTGAAAACCCGCGAGGACGCCGAAGCCTATCTCGACCGGCTCGAATCCTATGCCGATCAGCTCGACGGCGAGACCGAGCGGCTCAAGATCGCCGCCGCGAAGGGCGTGATCGCCCCCGACTTCCTGCTCGACAAGAACCTGAACCAATTGAAGCTCGCGCGCGGCGGTAACACCGCCGGCTGGGGCCTGGTCACGTCGCTGGCCAATCGCACCGCCGGGATGGAAGGCGATTTCGGCAACGGCGCCTGGATGCTCGCCAACGACAAGATCGCCCCGGCACTCGACCGGCAGATCGCCGAGCTCGAACGCCATCGCAAGCGCGCCACCGCGGACGCCGGAGTCTGGAAGTTCGCCGACGGCGAGGCCTATTATGCCTGGGCGCTACGCGCCGGCACCACGACTACGATGACTCCCGACGAAGTCCACCAGATGGGCATGGACCAGCTCCGCGCGATCCAGGCGGAGATGGACACCATCCTCAAGAAGGAGGGCTACAGCCAGGGCAGCGTCGGCGCGCGGATGGAAGCGCTCGCCAAGGACCCGCGCTTCACTTTCCCCGAAGGCGATCCCGGTCGCGCCGAGATCATGAAGTTGCTGAACACGCGCATCGCCGACATTCGCGCGCGCATGCCGCAGGCGTTCAACACGCTGGTGAAGGGTAATGTCGAGGTTCGCCGCATGCCGCCCGAGGAGGAGCCGGGCGCACCCGGCGCCTATGGCGGCCCCGGCTCGATCGACGGGACCGTTCCCGGCAAGTTCTGGATCAACCTGCGCACGACGAGCCTGCACACGCGGTTCAGCCTGCCCGATCTCGCTTATCACGAAGCGATCCCCGGCCATGTCTGGCAGGGGGAATATACGTTCAAGCTGCCGCTTGTCCGGAGCCTGCTCCAGTTCAACGCCTATTCCGAAGGCTGGGCGCTCTACGCCGAGCAACTCGCCGACGAGCTCGGGGTCTATGCCGACAATCCGGCCGAGAAGCTCGGTTATCTCCAGTCGCTGGGGTTCCGCGCGTGCCGGCTGGTGGTCGATACCGGGCTGCACGCCAAGCGTTGGACGCGGCAGCAGGCGATCGACTGGTTCGTCACTGCCAACGGGTCGTCGGTCGAGGAAGTCAGTGGCGAAGTCGACCGTTACTGCTCGTGGCCGGGACAGGCGTGCGGCTACAAGGTCGGGCACAGCGAGATCAACCGACTGCGCGACCGCGCCAGGGCGGCGCTGGGGCCACGCTACGACTTCAAGGCCTTCAACGACGCGCTCGTGCTCGGCGGCAATGTGCCGATGACGGTGCTGGGGCACGTGGTCGATCGGTTCGTCGCCGCACGGAAGGGCTAAGACTCTGGCGACCTTCGTAAAACGCCTGAGGGAGGTGTGTACACCGCTTTAAGGGAGATGACCCACTATCGGGGCATGAGACGGTCGGATCAATATGCGCCGCGGGATCGGCGCCGAAGCGCCAGGCATCTGGCCACCCCGCTACCAGAGCGCGTCTATCGCGACTTTGTCGACATGCTGTTCGACATGCGCCTGCCCGTCTTTGGACTGGCCTTCGTATTCGTGGCGATCGCAACCCTTTTTGCATTTGAATGGCACGACCCTATCATCGGCGCGCTGGCCGCCGCCGCCGTGCTGCTCACCGCAGCCCGCCTGTGGACGATGCAGGCCTTCAAACGCGCCGGTGCCGCCGCTTCCCTCAACCAGCTCAAGCGCTGGGAGCTACGTTACGCGATCGGAACCTGCGGATTTGCGCTGCTGCTGGCCGGACTGAACGTTCGGGCGCTCACCTATCACCAGCCGCTCATGCACCTCATCACGGTGAGCCTCGTCTTCGCCTTCGGAGCCGGCGTCGTGTCGCGCACCTCGGTACGGCCGCGGATTTGCATCGTCAGCCTGCTGCTCGCGACCGTCCCGACAATAGCCGCGCTCGCCGCGCACGCATTCAGCAATCACGGGGCGATGCTCCATACGCAGCTCTTCGCCATTCAGGCGCTTTTGCTTGCAATGATCACCACCCTCAGCCTCCAGAGCGTGGGGCACCTTTATCGGTCAGCGGTTCAACATCACACGATCGAGCATGATATGGCGCAGCTGGCCAAGCATGACGCGCTGACAGGGCTGGCAAACCGGCTTCTGCTGCGCGACCGATTTCAGGATGCCGTCGTCCACGCCTTGCGCAAGGGGGAAAACGTTGCCGTCCACTATATCGACCTCGACGGCTTCAAGGCGATCAACGACCATCACGGCCACCCGGCGGGAGACTCGCTGCTCCAACAGGTGTCCAGGCGTCTGGAAGCGACGGTAAGAGCCGAGGATACCGTTGCCCGTCTCGGCGGCGACGAGTTCGTCGTGCTCCAGGCGGGCGTCGCGCAAAATGGCGAAGCGGAGATGCTCGCGCGCAGGATCATCAAGAAACTGAGTGCGCCTTACGCGATCGACGGCGCGAGCATGAGCATTTCCGCCAGCATAGGCATAGCGATGATGCCCGATGCCGGCCGCGACCTCGAACGCCTGCTTTCCCGCGCGGACTCGGCGCTCTACCGCTCCAAGACCGGCGGCAAGGGTCGCGCGCATTTCTGCAAGCGAGAAGACGCGCCCGGCGACCATAGGGCAGTCGCCTGACGCCATTCGGCTGCCGTCACTTCTTGCCGAACAGGCCCGATATCATGTTGCCCACGTCATTGATGGGATTGCCGTCGCCGTCCTTGTCTAGCGCGCCGAGGACCCCGCCCGCCTGCCCTTGAAGCAGCGACGCGAAATTGGCCAGCGCGCCCTCGCCGCCGATATGACCGATGATCTCCTGGATCTTGTCGAGCGGGAGACCCGTTGCCGAGGCGGCGCCCTGCGCGGTGTCGCCCGGTTCGGGATGCGCCTTGGCCAGCGCGCTGACCGCGGACTCGACCTGCTCGGGCGAGAGCCCGATCTTTGCGGCGAGGTTCTTGATATCGACGTTCTGGGTGACCTGGCCGAGAATACCATCGAATATGCTCATCGCGGACCTCCTGGGTGAACGCTGCCGCGACTCGTTAGCACATTGCCGGCAACGGCGCACGGTCCGGTTCGACAAAGCCGCGGCGCGCTTCCACCGAGAAGAGCCGCTCACGACTGTAGAAGCCGAGCGGCCAGTCGCGGCGCCCCACCGGCGAGACCAGCAACGCGTTGACCCGCTCGGCGAGCCCAGCTTCGGGATGCGCGCGCAGGAACAGCCGCACACCCGCCAGATAGGCGCGGGTGATCGTATCGTGATAGCCACCCTCGTCGTCGTTCACGCCGCCGACGCTCTCGTTGAAGCGCGAGATGATCCCGGCGATCTCCGCGTCAAGGTCAACATCGGGCCGCCGGGTCAGCAAGTACAGGCAGGTGGCAAGATGCGCCTCATGCGTCCAGTCCTCCTTGGCGAGACTGCATGCGAGCAGCCCTTCGCCGAGACGGACGATCTCGGCATCGGAGGCGAACAGGCGGGGAGAGAAATCGGTCATCGATCGGGCTCATAAAGACCCGATCGATGACCGGGCAAGTCAGGCGGGAAGCGGGGCGCGGGGCGCCGATTGTCGCACCTCTTCGTCGACATGATCGGCGAATTGGGCGAAGTTCTCGTTGAACAGGTCTACGAGCTTCGCCGCGGTCGCATCATATTGGGCCTTGTTCGCCCAGCTTTCGCGCGGATCGAGCACGGCGGAATCCACGCCGGCCACGCTGACCGGAACCCGGAAGCCGAAATTCGGATCGATGCGGAACGCGACATGGTTCAGGCTGCCGTCGAGCGCTGCGTTGAGCAGAGCGCGGGTAAGCTTGATCGGCATCCGCTTGATGCCCGGCTCGGTGGCCATGCCTCCTGCCCAGCCAGTATTTACCAGCCAGCAATTCACGCCGCCCTTGGCGATCCGCTCCTTGAGCAGATTGCCATATTCGGAAGGATGGCGTGGCATGAAGGCGGCGCCGAAGCAGGTCGAGAAAGTCGCCTCGGGCTCGGTCACGCCGATCTCGGTGCCGGCGACCTTGGCGGTATAGCCCGACAGGAAATGGTACATCGCCTGTTCGGGCGTGAGCTTCGCGATCGGCGGCATGATCCCGAAGGCATCGGCGGTGAGGAAGATGATGTTCTTCGGCACCGGGCCGAGATTGTGCTCGGACGTGTTGGGAATGAAGTCGATCGGATAGGCGCCGCGGCTGTTCTCGGCGAGCGTGGCGTCGTCGAGATCGAGCGTGCGGCTCTCTTCGTCCATCACCACGTTCTCGAGCACGGTGCCGAAGCGTTTCGTCGTCGCGAAGATCTCGGGCTCGGCCTCGGGCGAGAGGCGGATCATCTTGGCGTAGCACCCGCCTTCGAAATTGAAGACCGCGGTGTCCGACCAGCCATGCTCGTCGTCGCCGATCAGCGTGCGGCTGGCATCGGCCGACAGCGTCGTCTTGCCGGTGCCGGACAGGCCGAAGAACACCGCAGTATCGCCGTCCGGGCCGATATTCGCCGAGCAGTGCATCGGCATCACGCCCCTGGGCGGCAGCAGATAGTTGAGCAGACCGAACACGCTCTTCTTCATCTCGCCGGCATAGGCCGTGCCGCCGATCAGGATCAGCTTCTCCGACAGGTTGACTGCGATCACGGTCTCGCCGCGCGTGCCGTGGCGATCGGGATCGGCGCGGAAGCTCGGCAAGTCGATGATGGTGTATTCGGGCGCGAAACCGTCGAGCGCGCCTTCCTCGGGCCGGACGAGCATCGTGCGGATGAACAGGCTGTGCCAGGCGAGTTCGTTGATCACGCGGACATTGACGCGGTGCTCGGGCTGCGAGCCGCCATGGAGGTCCTGGACGAACAAGGTCTCGCGCCGCGTCAGCTCTGCGAGGAAATCGGCCTTGAGCGCGGCGAAGTGCTCGGGGTTCATCGCCTTGTTGGTCTTGCCCCACCAGACGGTGCTCTCAGTCGAGGCGTCGCGGACGATGAACTTGTCGTTGGCCGATCGGCCGGTGTGCTTGCCGGTCGCGACGACCAGCGGTCCGTCCTTGGTGAGCTTGCCCTCGCCGCGGCGAACGGCGTGCTCCACCAGGGGCGCGGTCTCGAGATTCCAGAATATAGTGGCGCCGGTCGCGATGCCCTGAGCATCGAGACCGTGGCGCGGGGTGCGCTTGGTCACAATTTGCCTCCATCTCCATCCTGCCAAATGGCAGGAAACCCCCGCGTTTTCCGCGACGGGTAATATTATTGCGCCGCCTTACGCAGGCAGCGGCGGAGGGGTCAATCCGAGTAAACGTTGTCAGCCGATTGAGCGGGCGAGAACTTTGGTCTACCCCTCGCCGTGATGCATTTCAGCAACGCCCGAGCGGCCGCATGACCGCCACGATCGCGCTGGTCGACGACGACCGCAACATCCTGACCTCCGTCTCGATCGCACTCCAGACCGAGGGGTTCCTCACCCGCGTCTATTCGGATGGCGAAAGCGCGTTGAAGGCGCTGATCGAGAACCCGCCCGACCTGGCCGTGCTCGACATCAAGATGCCCAAGATGGACGGGCTCGAGCTGCTGCGGCGGCTGCGTGAGAAAAGCGCGATCCCGGTGATCTTCCTCACCAGCAAGGACGACGAGCTCGACGAGGCGCTGGGGCTGGCGATGGGCGCGGACGATTATATCGCCAAGCCGTTCAGCCAGCGGCTGCTGATCGCCCGCATCCGCGCGATCCTGCGCCGCACCGAGGCGGCGCAGCCTGCCGCCGAGGGCGCCGAGCCGCAGGAGCCGGCGGAGATCCTCGAACGCGGACGGCTGACGATGGATCCGGCGCGGCATCGCGTCACCTGGGGCGGCACCAACGTGACGCTGACCGTCACCGAATTCCTGATCCTCGAAACGCTCGCCCAGCGCCCGGGCATCGTGAAGACGCGCAACCAGCTGATGGATGCCGCCTATCAGGACGACATCTATGTCGACGATCGCACCATAGACAGCCACATCAAGCGCGTGCGGCGCAAATTCCGGCAGGTCGATCCGGAGTTCGATGCTATCGAAACGCTGTATGGCGCCGGTTACCGCTTCTCGGACGAATAGCGAGCGCGACCTCGCGCTCAAATGGTCGAACCGCGTCAGCCTCACGCCGAGGATTCTCGCGGTCAACATCTTCGCGCTGGCACTGCTCGGCAGCGGCTTCTTCTATCTCGATTCCTATCGCAGCCGGATCGTCGACAGCCGGGTGGCACAGGCGCGCGGCGAAGTCCGGCTGATCGCACAGGCCGTCGCCTCGGCCACGCCCGAACGCCGAGACCTGCTCGTGCTCAGCCTCGCCCGCGATACGGGCACCCGCGTCCGCCTGTTCGACGAGAACGGCAAGCTGATCACCGACAGCCATGAGCTGGGGCTGCGCAACTTCGTCCTGCGCGATCCCGACAAGGATCCGTTCAACCAGTCCACCGCCCGCTTCCTCGACGCAGCGATCGACACGGTCGTGGGCGCCGACCGCGCGCCGCTCTATCGCGAGAAACCGCGCGACGGCGGCATGGAATGGCCCGACGTCCGCACCGCCCGCGAGACGCACGGCACCCCCGCCACCGTCTGGCGCGCACCCGACCGTACGCCCGTCATCACCGCCGCGGCGCCGATCACGCAGCTTGGCGTGGTGATGACCACGGTGAACGCGCGCGACATCACCCAGACCGTGCGCTCCGAGCGCTTCCGGTTGAGCGTGGTGCTGGCGATCGTCTCGCTGCTTTCGATCCTGCTCTCGCTGTTCCTCGCGCGGACGATCGTGCGGCCGTTGCGCCGACTGGCACGGGCCGCCGTGCGCGTCCGGCTCGGGCGCGCGCGCGAAGTGGTCGTGCCGCGCCTGCCCGAGCGGAGCGACGAGATCGGCATGCTCGCCCGGGCGCTCTCGGACATGAGCCAGGCGCTTCGCGCCCGGATCGACGCGACCGAGAGCTTTGCGGCCGACGTGACGCACGAGCTCAAGAACCCCCTCGCCTCGCTGCGTTCGGCGGTGGAAGGGCTTTCCAAGGTCAAGGATCCCGAGCTGCAGGAACAATTGCTGGCGATCGTCCGCGACGACGTCCACCGGCTCGACCGGCTGATCACCGACATCTCCGATGCCTCACGGCTCGACGCACAGCTCAGCCGCGCCACGTTCGAGCCGGTCGACGTCGGCGCGATGATCGAGGCGTTGCTCGACCAGCGCGAGACCCGCGGGCTCCCGAACGGCATCCGCATCGTCTTCGATCATCGCTCGAACGGGCCGCTGATCGTGCTCGGCGAAGGCGCGCGGCTGGAACGCGTGTTCGAGAATCTGATCGAGAACGCCGTCTCCTTCTCGCCCGCGAACGGCCTGATCACGATTTCGGCCGTGACCAACCGCGAGACATTGGTGGTGCGAGTCGAGGACGAAGGCCCGGGGGTGCCCGAGGAGGCGCACGAGGCGATCTTCCGACGATTCCACTCGGTCCGTCCCCAAAGTGAAGCCTTTGGTCAGCATTCGGGGCTAGGCCTTGCCATCGCGCGCACCATCGTCGAAGGCCATCAGGGGAGCATTTCAGTGGAAACGAGAGAAGATCGATTGAGCGGAGCTCGATTCGTGGTGCGCCTGCCCCTCGTGGAGCGCGACTGATGCCGGAGATCCGGCTTCCGGAAGTCTCTTCGGAGACGGTGCACGGCGCCTGCGTCGCGATCGGCGGACGCGCGGTGCTGATCGAAGGCCGTTCGGGCGAGGGCAAATCCGATCTCGCACTCCGCCTGATCGATCGCGGTGCTGCGTTGGTCGCCGACGGGCAGGTGGTCTGCCACCGCAACGACAAGGCGTTGCTGGCCAGCGCTCCGGCGCATCTCACCGGACGGATCGAAGTGCGCGGACTGGGGATTATCGAAATGCCCAGCGTGGAGCGCGTCCCCGTGGACCTTCTTATCGTCATTCTCGATGCCCCGCCTCGCTTCCCCGAAGATGCGCGGACGCGGCGCATCGCGGGGATCGACGTGCCTGTGCTGGCACTGGCAGCGCTCGAGCCTTCGGCGCCGATCAAGGTGGAGCTGGCCCTCAAGCAGGGGGCACGGTGAGTCGTCGGCCCAAACACATCCTACTCGTGACCGGCATGTCGGGTGCCGGCAAGTCGACCGTATTGCGGACGCTCGAGGATCTGGGGTGGGAGACAGTCGACAATTTGCCGCTTCTTCTGCTCAACCGGCTGCTCGATACTCCGCCCGGCGAAGGCGCCGACGGCGACGACGAGCGTCCCCTCGCGCTCGGCATCGGCACCCAGACTCGCGGCTTCGACGCCGAGAGCATCGTCCGTCGCATCAAGAAGCTGAGTGAGGACGGCCATCATGTCGGCACGCTGTTCCTCGAATGCTCAGGATCGGAGCTCGAGCGCCGCTATTCGGAAACGCGGCGGCGTCACCCGCTGGCGCAGGACCGCCCGGCGAGCGACGGCATCGCCCGCGAGCGCGAACTGCTCATGCCGCTGCGGCGCTGGTCCAATCGGCTGATCGACACCACCACGCTCTCGTCCAACGAGCTGCAGCAACAGGTCCGTGCGACCTTCTCGGGCGACGGGCTGGGCAAGACGGTGCTGACGATCACGTCGTTCGGGTTTGCGCGCGGGCTGCCGCGCGACGCCGATCTGGTGTTCGACATGCGATTTCTGCGCAATCCGCACTGGGTCGAATCGCTTCGTCCCGGGACAGGCCGCGACGACGACGTCTCGGCCTATATCGCCGAGGATCCCGCCTACGGACAGGCGATGGCGCAGATCGAGGCGTTGCTGCTCCTGCTGCTTCCTCGCTATCAGGCTGAAGGAAAGGCATATGTTACCGCCGCATTCGGGTGTACGGGGGGCCGCCATCGGTCGGTCCACGTCGCCGAACGGATGGCGCGGCGGTTGCGTGAAGAGGGATTTTCGCCCACGGTGACTCACCGCGATTTGCAGACCGCGCCGCAGGACTCGCTGGAGGGGGCCCCGGTGACCATATCAGGGGGCGGAGTTTGAGATGATTGGTTTGGTGCTCGTGACACACGGACGACTCGCCGAGGAGTTCGTGGTCGCGATGGAACATGTGGTGGGCCAGCAGGAGCGGATCGAACCGATCTCCATCGGCCCCGACGACGACATGGAGGCCCGCCGCGCGGACATCGCCGCGGCGATCGCACGCGTCGACGAAGGGCGCGGGGTGATCGTGTTGAGCGATCTGTTCGGCGGCACGCCTTCCAACCTCGCCATCTCGCTGATGGAGGCAGGCCGGGTCGAGGTGATAGCCGGAATCAACCTGCCGATGCTGATCCGGTTGGGCAGCGCGCGCAAGACGATGAAGGTGACCGAAGCCGTCGCCGCCGCGCGCGATGCCGGGCGCAAATATATCACCGTCGCGTCCGAGGTTTTGGGAGAGGCCGCCGCGTGAGCCGGGCGACCCGTACCGTGATGATCGAAAACCGCCGCGGTCTGCACGCACGCGCGAGCATGGCGTTCGTCACCCTCGCCACCGGTCACCCGGTCGAGCTCATCGTCGAGAAGGACGGATCGAGCGCCTCGGGCACTTCGATCCTCGACCTGATGATGCTCGGCGCCGCCAAGGGCGACACGATCACGATCAGCGCCGAGGGCGACGGCGCGCACGAGGCGGTGCAGGCGCTGGCGGAGCTCGTCGAGGCGCGCTTCGGCGAAGAGTGATCGTGCCGTGCTCCTGCGAAAGCAGGAGCCCAGAGCCGCCGGCGATTTCCTTTGTTATCCTGGGCTCCTGCTTTCGCAGGAGCACTTAAGCCATTAGGCCTCCTGCCATGCCCCGCGAGATAACCGCCTTTTCCAACCCGCTGATCAAGCGCGTCCGGCTGTTGCGCGAAAAGCGCCACCGGCGGGAGGAGGGACTGTTCCTTGCCGAGGGGCTGCGCATCCTGACCGAGGCGCGCGAGGCCGGGCGGCTGCCCGAGTTCCTGTTCTTCGCCAGAGACATGGCCGGTCACCCGCTGGTCCGGGCGCTCGTCGAGGCCACCGAGGCGGCCGGCGGCGAGGCGATCGAGACCAATGCCGCCATCCTCTCCAAGCTCTCCGGCAAGGACAATCCGGGGGCCGTGGTGGGCGTCTATCCCGAATTCGCGGTCGGGCTGGCCGACCTCGACCGGAACGCCGCGCCGATCTGGCTGGTCGCCGAGCGGCTGCGCGATCCGGGCAATCTCGGCACGATCCTGCGGACCGGCGACGCGGTCGGCGCGGGCGGGCTGATCCTGATCGACGACTGCGTCGACCCCTTCTCGGTCGAGGCCGTGCGCGCCAGCATGGGGGCGCTGTTCACGGTGCCGGTGGCCAGAGCGAGCTGGGCCGAGTTCGTGCCGTGGCTGCGCTCGGGGCCGGGCCAGCTCGTGGGCCTCAGCCTCGATACCGAGCACGACTATAAGGCGCCCGCTTATCAGGCGCCGACCTTCCTGCTCACCGGCAACGAGGCGCAGGGCATGCCCGATTTCATGGCCGAGGAATGCGACCTGCTGGTCAAGATTCCGATGCTCGGCAAGGCCGACAGCCTCAACGCCGCAGTCGCGACGGCGGTGATGGCGTATGAGGTGCTGAGTAGGATTCGCGCGGCTTAACTTCGCACTTTTCCCGCGAATCGTGAAACTTCGTTGCGCGGGCACGTAATATTCATGCGAGAGTTTGTCGACAGATCCGGACGATGTCAAAGAGCCGGCATGAGACTGACACAGCAAATCCTACATTGCGAGCATCCTGAACGGCAGCCGATCGTTACGGCCATGCGCGGTTCAGCCGCGCGGCGGCAGAAAGGCCGCAAATAGGGAGATATGTCGTGATCAAGATTGCCGCCGCCGGACTGCTGACGCTGATCGCCCTTCCCGCTCTCGCCCAGTCGAATGCCCAGCCCTATCGCGCGTTGGGGACCGAGCCTTTCTGGGCACTGACGATCGACGGCTCGACGATCCGCTACCAGCCCGCGGGCGGTCGCGCCGTCAGCGTCGCCAGGCCGCGGCCGATCGTCGGTTTCAACGGCGAGCGCTATGTGACGCGCCGGATGACCGTGGACATCACGCATGTCGAATGCAGCGACGGGATGAGCGACCGCACGTTTCACGACACCGTGACGGTGACGCTCGGCGGACGCACGCTGCGCGGCTGCGGCGGCGAGGTGCTCTCCGGGCGGCCCAACCCCGCCGCCGCTTCGCTCGAAGGCGATTGGCAGATCGAAGCGATCAACGGACGCCCGGTGGCGCCGCGCACCAACCCGCGGGTGACGTTCAGCGGCCAGCGGATCAGCGGAAATGCGAGCTGCAACAACTTCAACGGCAGCTTCCGCTTCCAGCGCGGGAAGCTCACCGCGGGACCGCTCGCGACGACGCGGATGGCTTGCGCGCAGCGGGCGCAGAACGTGCAGGAAAGCACCGTGCTGCGGATCCTCGGCGAGCCGCTCAGCGTCACGCGCAACCGGGGCGGCAAGCTGGTGCTGACCAACGCACAGGGCGGCCGTTTGACGCTGGCACCGGCCGGGCGGCGCTAGCCCAACTCAGCTCGTCTTCTTGCGCTGATCGCGGACGTACTGGAGCTCGTCCTTCACTCTCTGGTCGTCGGGCGTGAGTTCGAGGCATTGGCCGAGCAGCTTCTCGGCTTCGTCGAGGCGGCCTTGCTCGATCCGGGCATAGCTCATCCCGAACCAGGCGCGACGGAGCGATTTCTTGCGCTGATCGTCTTCCTCCATCGCGGCGCCGGCGGCGGCGCGCTGGAAAGTATCATAGGAAAGCTGCCACTTGCGTTGTGCCTGATAGGCATAGCCCAGCTCGGAAAGATAATGCGGGTGCGCCGGCGCGAGCGAGACGGCGCGTTCGAGGAAGGGCACCGCAGCGTCGACCTGCTTCAGATCGATCAGCGCGAAACCTTGGGCCCAGAGCGCCGTGCACCAGCCGGGCTCGATCGCGATCGCGTCCTGCTTCGTGAGCGTAGCCTCGAGCAGGTGTATCATCGTCTGCTTCGGGGTCTGGTTGCAGTAGATCCTGCGCTTCTCGCCAGCATAGATCTTTTCATAATCGGCAAGCAAAGGTTGAAGGATGGCGATTGCCTCGGCCGGCTTCTTCGAGTCGATGGCGACGAGCGCTTCGCCCAGCTTTGCATTGCGCGCGGCCTGTTCCGGAGTGTCCTGAGCCGGCCGCGCCAGCGCGGGGCTTGCCGCGATCAGCGCCAGCGCCGCGAGCCAATGCATTCGAATCATGACGAACCTCCCCCAGTTCGCCAACAGACTATCAATCCGGCGGCGTCACGTCTCGCTCACTCTGCGGCCTCGGACAGGTCGGCCTCGCCGGCATGGCTGGCGAGGAGCTCGACCGGTGGGATCGTCTCGATCTCGCGGGCGCCGGTCTCGATATTGAGGTCCTTGAGCTTTCGGGCGCTGACCAGCGCGCGCGTCTCAAGGCTGGTCGCGAAGGTGTTGAAATTCTTGACCGCGGTGTTGAGACCGCTGCCCACGACCCGCAGGTCGCCGAGCGCCTTTGCGAGGCGATCGTAGAGTTCCTTGCCGAGTTCGCCGATCTGCCGGGCTTCCTTGGCGAGCTTCTCCTGACGCCACACCGCCGCGACCGTGCGCGCGATCGCGATGAGGTTGGTCGGCGTGGCGAGCAGCACGCGCTTCTCGAACGCGAAATCCCAGAGCGTGTGATCATGTTCGAGCGCCGCGGAGAGGAAATGCTCGCCGGGAACGAACATGATCACATAATCGGGTGCGTCCTCGAACTGGCTCCAATAGGCCTTGTTGCCGAGCGCGTTGATATGCGCCTTCATCGAGGCGGCGTGTGCGGCGAGGCCGATATGGCGCTCGCTCTCGTCGACCGCGCCGAAAGCGTCCTGATAGGCGTTGAGCGAGACCTTGGCGTCGATCACCAGCGCGCGGCCGCCGGGGACACGGACGATCGCGTCGGGGCGAAGCCGGCCGCCCTCCTCGTGCGCGACGCTGACTTCGGTCTCGAAATCGGTGTGCTCGGCGAGCCCGCAGGTCTCGAGCACGTTCTTCAGCTGCTGCTCGCCCCAGCGGCCGCGCGACTTGGGCGCGTTGCGCAGCGAATTGACCAGCTTGGCGGCTTCGGTGCTGACGCGTTCGGTGCCGATCCGCATCTGCTCGATCTGGCCCTTGAGTTCGCCGAACGCGTTGCGGCGCTCCGCCTCGACCTTGGCGACGCCTTCCTCGTAGCGCTGGAGGCGTTCGTTGACCGGCTGGAGCAGCGACTTGAGATTCTCCCCCGCCATCGTTTCGGATTGCTTGAAGCGATCGTCGGCGCGTTTGAGGAACGCTTCCTGCGCCTCGCCCAGCGCGCGTGCGGCGAGTTCGGCGAACCGTGCTTCGAGGCCGTTGGTCTCGGCCTTCAAGGTGGCGAGCTCGATGTCCTTGCGGTTGAGATCGGAGATTGCCGCCTTGAAGTCACTTTCGCGCTTGTCGCGTTCGGCGCGGGCCTCCGCGACACCGCGCGAGCCGAGGAACCAGCCGAGCGCGAGGCCGCCGAGCAACGCGACGACGATTGCGATGAGAGCGAGCGAGTCCAAATGCGCCTCCGGAACAGAAGGCGAACTTAGCGGGGGAAGCACTTGGGAGCAACCCGCTACGTCATCCCGGACTTGTTCCGGGATCCACGGTGCCGTCATGGAAAGGCTGGAAGCTCGACGGATTCGCCCAGCCGCATGGTGGACCCCGGCACAAGGCCGGGGTGACGACTAGATCAGGCCGCGGCTTTCCGCGCCTTGGCGAGCTTCTTGAGGATCATGTCGCGCTTGAGGCGTGAGAGATGGTCGATGAAGACGATCCCCTCGAGATGGTCCATCTCGTGCTGGATGCAGGTGGCGAGCAGGCCCTCGAACAGCGCGTCATGCGCCGCACCCTGTTCGTCCAGCCATTTCACGCGGCAGCGCGCGGGGCGCTCGACATCGGCGAACTGCTCGGGGATCGACAGGCAGCCTTCGGTATAGACCGACTGCTCCTCGGCGGGATCGAGGATCTCGGGATTGATGAAGACACGCGGCTGCCGGATCGGCTTGCCCTCCTCGTCTTCCTCCTCCTGCAGATCCATGACGATAACGCGTTTGGGCACGCCGACCTGGATCGCGGCGAGGCCGATGCCGGGGGCGTCGTACATCGTATCGAACATGTCGGCGATCAGCGCGCGCAGTTCGTCGTTCACCTCCTCGACGGGCTGGGAGATGAGGCGCAGGCGCGGGTCCGGGACTTCGACGATGGGTAACAGAGCCATGCCGCCGATTTAATTCGCGACCCGCTCCGCCGCAAGGGTGGGAAATTACGCTACGGGCCGCCGCGCGCGGAGTGCCTGGGCGAGCGTGCCTTCGTCGAGATAGTCGAGCTCGCCGCCGACGGGCAGGCCGTGGGCGAGCTGGGTGATGCGGATCGGATAGGTTTCGAGGCGTTCGGCGAGGTAATGCGCGGTGGTCTGGCCATCGAGCGTGGCGTTCATCGCGAGGACCACCTCGTCGATCCCGCCGGCGGCGACGCGCCGGACGAGGCTGTCGACGCGCAGATCCTCGGGGCGGACGCCTTCGAGCGCCGAGAGACGGCCGCCGAGCACGTGGAACTTGCCGGGGAACAGCCGCGAACGATCGAGCGCCCAGAGATCGGCGACTTCCTCGACCACACAGAGCGCGCGGGCGTCGCGGCGCGGATCGGCGCAGATCGCGCAGGGATCGCTGGTGTCGACATTGCCGCAAATGCCGCAGGTGCTGAGGCGGCGGCTGACCGCAGTGAGCGCCGAGAGCAAGGGATCGAGCGCCGTCTCACGCTTCTTGAGCAAATGGAGCACCGCGCGGCGCGCCGAGCGCGGGCCGAGCCCGGGAAGACGGGAGAGCGCCTGGGTCAGTGCCTCGATTTCGGGGGATGCCATGCATCAGACATAGGGGCTTGCGCACGCCCCTGCCAAGCGGCGAGAGGGAAGCATGCGGATCATCTTCATGGGAACCCCCGAATTCGCCGTCCCCGTGCTCGACGCACTGGCTGAGGCTGGGCACGACGTCGTGGCGGCATATAGCCAGCCGCCGCGGCGCGGGAACCGGGGCAAAACCGCGCCATCGCCGGTGCATGCGCGCGCCGAGGCACTGGGGATCGAAGTGCGCACGCCCCTCTCCTTCCGCGATGCCGAGGCCCAGGCGGCGTTTGCGGCGCTCGGTGCAGATGTGGCGGTGGTGGCCGCTTATGGGTTGATCCTGCCGAGATCGGTGCTGGAGGCGCCGCGTCTGGGGTGCCTCAACGTCCACGGCTCGCTCCTCCCGCGCTGGCGGGGAGCGGCGCCGATCCAGCGGGCGATCCTTGCCGGGGATGCCGAGACGGGGGTCGGGATCATGCAGATGGAGGCGGGGCTCGATACCGGGCCGGTGCGGCTCGAGGGACGAACGCCGGTAAACGACAAGACCGCGGGCGAGCTCACCGCCGAGCTGAGCGCGATGGGCGCGCGGCTGATGGTCGAGGTATTGGGTGATGTCGATGCGTATCCGGCAGTGCCGCAGCCCGAGGATGGCGTCACTTATGCCGCGAAGATCGACAAGGCCGAGGCGCGGCTGGATTTCACCCGCACGGCGGACGAAGTGGAGCGGCAAGTGCGCGCGTTCAACCCGGCACCGGGGGCGTTCTTCGAAGTACATGGCGAGCGGGTTCGGGTGCATGCCGCCGCGGTTCTCGCGGAGCGCGGGGAGATTGGCACTGTGATCGACGACCAGCTGACGATCGCCTGCAGCGAAGGCGCGATCCGCCCGATCCTCGTCCAGCGCGCGGGGCGTGGCGTCATGACGTCAGCCGAGCTGTTACGCGGCTTTACGATCCCCGTGGGCACCCGGCTTTGACGCGGTTTGCGCTCACCGTGGAGTTTGACGGCCGGCCGTTCATGGGCTGGCAGCGGCAGGACCATGGCCCCAGCGTCCAGCAGGCGATCGAGGATGCGGCGTTCGCGGTCACCGGCGAGACGGCGGTGGTGCATGCGGCCGGGCGCACCGACGCAGGGGTGCACGGGCTGGGCATGCGCGCGCATATCGACATTGCCCGGGCGATCACGCCTTTCCGGCTGATGGAGGCGCTCAACGCGCGGCTGCGGCCCCATCCGGTAGCGATACTCGATTGCGTCCGGGTGGCGGACGACTGGCACGCGCGCTTCTCGTGCCTCGCGCGGCATTACGAATATCGCATCGTCACCCGGCGCGCCCCGTTGACCTGGGAGAAGGGGCTGGCGTGGCGGATTCCGGGCGAGCTCGATGCCCGGGCGATGCACGCGGCGGCGCAATTGCTGGTAGGGCGGCACGATTTCACTACCTTCCGCTCGGCGCATTGCCAGTCCGAGAGCCCGGTCAAGACGCTCGACCGGCTCGACGTGTCGCGCAACGGGGACCGGCTGCTGGTCCACGCCTCGGCGCGCTCGTTCCTCCACCACCAGGTGCGATCGATGGTCGGGTGCCTCGGCCTGGTAGGCCAGGGCAAATGGAACGCGGGAGACCTGCGCGAGGCGCTGGAGGCATGCGACCGTTCGCGGTTGGGGCTAAACGCGCCGCCCGATGGGCTGTTTTTCGTGCGCGCGGACTATCCTAGCGACTGAACCGCGCAGCGAGCTCGACATGGGTCGACCAGCGGAACTGGCCCACCGGCCGGATCCAGTCGAGACGGTAGCCACCTTTACACAAAATCTCCGCATCCCGCGCAAAAGTACTGGGATTGCACGAAACATAGGCGACGAGCGGCGCGGCGGATTTGGCGATCTCGGCGACCTGCTCGCGAGCGCCGGCACGCGGGGGATCGAGGATGACGGCATCGAAATTGGAAAGGTCGCCCGCAGTGACAGGACGGCGAAACAGATCGCGATGCTCGGCGAAGACCGCGCGTCCCGCCTGCCCCGCCGCGGCCTTCAATGCCATGACCGGGTCTCGCGCAGCTTCGGCGGCGTAGACCTTGGCCCTGGGGAAAGCGAAGGTGAAGGTGCCGAGGCCGGCGAAGAGATCGGCTACTGCCTTCGCCTTGCCGGCGATCTCCTGCACCGCCGCCACCAGCGCCACCTCGCCTTCGGGCGTGGCCTGCAGGAAATTGCCCGGCGGGAACGGTACCGGGACGCCGCCCAGCGTGACGGTGACGGGCTCGGGCTCGTAGCGCGCGCTGGGGCCGAAGCCCTCGTCGATCGACAGGCGCGCGAGGTGATGGCGGTGCGAGAAGGCGCTCAGTGCCTCGGCCGCGGCAAGGCCCTCGGCTTCGAGACCGTCGATCAGCACGTCCGGTCCCTGATCGGTCTGTGCGAGATGGACGTTGATCCGCCGCGTCCCCGGGATCAGCGCCGCCAGCATGCCGCGCAAGGGCGCGACCAATGCGAACAGCTCGGGAGCGAGGATCCAGCATTCCTCCACGTCGATCAGCTCATGGCTGCCCTGCCGGGTGAAGCCGAGCCGCACCTGCCGGCCGCGGCGTTCGGCGTGGAGCGTAGCGCGGCGGCGGGTGTTGGGCGGCGAGAGCAGAGGCGCGCGGATATCCGCTTCGAGCCCCTGCGCGGCCAGTGCGCCGGCGATGCGATCGGCGATGAACTGCGACCAGCTGATATCGTCGAGATGCTGGAGCTGGCAGCCGCCGCATTCGGGGAAGTGCTTGCAGGGCGGCGTCTGGTGATGCCGGCCGGGGACGATCGTTCCCTCAGGCGTGACGCGGTCGCCCGGCGCGGCGAAAGCGATATGGCGGCCATCCGCAGTGACGCCATCGCCGCGCGCGGCCACCCGCAGCACTTCGTCGTCGTTCACAGGCATTCCGAAATCGCCCCGGGGATACGCATGACCAGTGCATCGGCGATCAGCGCCGGTCCCGCAAGCTGCGCGGCGCGGGCGTGGAGCCAGGTCGCGGCCTCGGCGGGGGCCACCCCCTTCCCGCCCTGCACGATCTGCGCGGCGAGCAGGCCGGCCAGGACATCGCCTGTCCCCGCCGTGGAGAGCCAGGGCGAGGCGCCGGCGAGAACGCGGACGTCTCCCTTCGGCGAAGCGATCACCGTGTCGGCGCCCTTGTGGACGATCGTGGCGCGAGTCTCCGCGGCAGCGGCGAGCGTGCGATCGATCTTGCTGCCGCCCTCTCCGGCGAACATCCGGTCGAACTCGCCCGAATGCGGCGTGATCCAGGTGGGCGCGGCGCGGGTCTCGAGCCAGCGTGCGGCGCCGGTGCCGAGCAGGGTCAGCGCATCGCCGTCGAGGACCAGCGGCTTGTCGGCAGCGAAGGCGGCGCGGAGAAACGCCTCGGCGCGGCGGTCGCGGCCGAGGCCGGGGCCGAGCACGACGGCGTCGATACGGTCCCAGCCGAGAAATTCGGTAAGGTCCTCGGCGCTGCGCACCTCGCGGCGGACGAGCGCGTCGGGACCGTCGCCCCACGGACGATCGCCGGCGAGCACGACATAGCCCGCCCCGCCGGCCATCGCGGCGCGGGCGGCAAGGCGCGCGGCGCCGGGCATCGCACCTTCGATCACGGCGACGAGGCCACGGCTGTATTTGTGGCTGTGCGCGCCCGGCGCTTCGAGTTGGGGACGCGCGACCGTGCGACACCGGGTATCGACCGGGATGTCCAGATCGGCGAGCAGCACCGTGCCACAGCGTTCGATCCCGGCGTCGAGGACGTGCGCCGGCTTGAGCGCGCCGAGCGCCAGCGTAACGTCGATGCCCCTCGGCGCGCCGAGATCGGCGCCGGTGTCGGTATCGATCCCCGAGGGAAGATCGATCGACAGCGTGAATTCGGCCTGGCTGCACAGATCGGCGAACACGGCGGCCAGGCCGCGTTCGAGCGGGCGTGTCATGCCCGTGCCGAACAGCCCGTCGACCAGCACCGGACGCGGGCGGGCGGCGTAGAGCGAGCTGGTCGGCCCATGCCACAGCGCGTGCATCCGCTCGGCGGCACCCGTCGCAGGCGCACCGGTGGCGACGAGGCTGACGTCATGACCGTCATTCTTGAGGAGCCGTGCGGCGACATACGCATCGCCGCCATTATTGCCGGGGCCGGCGAGGATCAGGATCGACCGGCCCATGGCGAAGCGCGCAGTCTCGCGGGCGACCGCGGCGCCGGCCTGCTCCATCAGCGTGTCCTGCGCTACGCCGCTGGCGAATACGGCCTGCTCCGCTGCGCGCATCTCGGCAGCGGTGACGATCGGAGCCCCGGAGGGGATCATTGCGATCGCCCGCGCACGGTGGCGGGAAGCCGATAGCGGGCGCCCCCGAGTTCGACCTGGATGCGATCGGGACCAAGTGGCGTCACTTTTGCCGGCTCGGCACCATCGGCGGCGATCACGCCGCGGCCGTCGCGCGTGATCAGCAGCCGGTGGAAGGCGCCGTCGGGATGACGGAGCGTGAGGATGACACCGTCGGGGGTTTCGGTGCGGTCGAGGGTGCAGGCGGGGGCGAGATCGGTATCGCCGGGGGACGCGCAGTCGATTTTGGGGGATTCGGGTTGGGCCGTAGCGGCGGATTGGTTGCGTGCGTGCCCGGGCTCGGCCGCGTTCTCGACCGGCGGGGAGCCGCACGCAGCGAGGAGCAGCGTCCACAGAAGCGCAGCGCTCCCTCTCCCGCCTGCAGGAGAGGGCCGGGGTGAGGGTGTGTGCGGGAGGCGAGCGGCGAACATGCGGCCCTTACTCACCCTCACCCTTCCGCCGCTTCGCGGCTCCCTCCCTCTCCCGCAAGCGGGAGAGGGAATGATGGAGAAAGATTCGCTTCAGATATCCGCGTAGACATGGCGTTCGGCGCTGGCTCCCGGATGCGTCACTGCACCCTTATAGGCAGGGCCGACGGTTCGGGAATAGCGCCACAGCGCGCCGGACTGGTAATCGTTGACGCGCGGCTGCCATTTGGCGCGGCGCGCGGCGAGCACGTCCTCGGGAACGTCGAGGTCGATCGTGCCGGTTTCGGCGTCGATGCGGATGACGTCGCCATTCTCGACCAGCGCGATCGGGCCGCCCTCCGCCGCTTCGGGGCCGACATGGCCGATGCAGAAGCCGCGCGTGGCGCCCGAGAAGCGCCCGTCGGTGATCAACGCCACCTTCTCGCCCATGCCGAGGCCATAGAGCGCGGCGGTGGTCGAGAGCATCTCGCGCATGCCGGGGCCGCCCTTCGGGCCTTCGTAGCGGATGATGATCACTTCGCCTTCTTCGATCTTGCGGTGCTCGACCGCCTCGAACGCTTCCTCCTCGCAATCGAACACGCGCGCGGGGCCGGTGAACTGGAGGCGGTGCATGCCCGCAACCTTCACGATCGCGCCCTCGGGGGCCAAGCTACCGCGCAGACCCACCACGCCGCCGGTGGGCGAGAGCGGCGTCTTGACGTCATAAATGACCTTCTGGTCGGGGTTCCACGTGACCTGGTCGATATTCTCGCCCAGCGTCTTGCCCGTCACGGTCATGCAATCGCCGTCGAGGAATCCGCCGGCGAGCATCGTCTTCATCAGCATGTAGACGCCGCCGGCTTCGTGCATGTCCTTGGCGACATACCTTCCACCCGGTTTCAGATCAGCGATGTAAGGTGTTGATTTAAATGCTTCTGCTACGTCGTGAAGATCGAATTCGATCCCCGCTTCGCTCGCCATTGCCGGCAAATGGAGCGCGGCGTTGGTCGAGCCGCCGGTTGCCGCCACCACGCGCGCGGCGTTGATGAACGCCTCGCGGGTGCAGATGTCGCGCGGGCGCAGGTTGCGCTCGATCAGGTTCATCACCTGATGTCCCGCCGCGACGGCGATCTGCTCGCGCGACTGGTACGGCGCCGGTACCATGTTCGAATTGGGCAAAGACAGGCCGATCGCCTCGCCCACGCACGCCATGGTGTTGGCAGTGAACTGGCCGCCGCAGGCGCCGTGGCCGGGACATGCGACTTTCTCGAGCGCAGTCAGCTCGTGGAGCGGGCAATTGCCCGCGGCGAACTTGCCGACCGCCTCGAACACGTCGACGACGGTGACGTCCTTGTCGTGGAAGCGGCCGGGCAGGATCGACCCGCCATAGACGAAGATCGACGGCACGTTGAGGCGGAGCATCGCCATCATCATGCCGGGGAGCGACTTGTCGCAGCCGGCAAAGGCGACGAGCGCATCGTAGCAATGGCCTCGGACGCTGAGCTCGACCGAATCGGCGATCACTTCACGGCTGATCAGCGAGGATTTCATCCCCTGATGGCCCATTGCGATGCCGTCGGTAACGGTGATCGTGTTGAATCGGCGCGGCATGCCGCCATTGGCGATCACGCCCTCGCGCGCGGCATCGGCCTGGAAATCGAGCGTGGTATTGCACGGCGCGCTGTCGTTGCCGGCGCTGGCGATCCCGACGAAGGGCTTGGCGATATCCTCTTCGGGGATGCCCATCGCATAATAATAGCTGCGGTGGGGAGCGCGCTCGGGCCCGACGGAAACGTGGCGGCTGGGCAGGCGGGATTTGTCGAATCGGTTTGTCATGATGCGCAAGCCTATGTCGCGGGAGGGGCGTTTGACGCAAGACTATTGCGCAAAGAATATGCCAGCCCGGCTAACGTCTGGCTCCATCGCTCGACCCCGGCGGGATCGCGGATCAGATCGTTGCGAACCTCGATCGCGATCGACGGGATGCCGTTCGCCTCGGCGTGGCGGTTGAGCGTCGCGTTGAGCAGGCGGCCCGAATAAGGCTCGTTGTCGCCAGTGACGAAGCCTTCGGCGCGGAAATAGTCGATCGCCGGGCGCGCGGCACGGGCGTCGCGATTGTAGAGCACGCCCACCTGCCAGGGGCGATCTGTGCCGCCATGTTCGAGGCACGGCGTGAAGCTGTGGATCGAGAGGATCAGTCGAGGCCGTTGCGTGCGGACGCGGCGCGCCAGCAGGCGATGATAGGGCGCATGGAAACGGGCGATGCGCGCGGCGCGATCGACGGTGTCGTTGCCGGGGACGAGGTGACCATCGCTGCGATGGGGAATCAGGCTGACGTGATCGGGCTCGCGGTGGAGATCGATCACGAGCCGCGAGACGGTGGCGAGGATCGCCGGGCAATCGAGCCGCGCGGCCAAGCTGTGGGTGAGCGGGCCGGCGCCGATGTCGACGGCGATATGGAGATCGAGCAGTTCGGGCTCGATACCGAGGTCGATATCGGCGGGCACCGCATTTGAGGCATGGTCGCAGAGCAGCAGGATATCCTGCCGTTTTCCTTCGATTATCTCCGCGATTTCGTTCATTGGTAGAGCGGCTTCCGGCGCTCGCGGAAGGCGGCGAGACCTTCGGCGAACTCGGCACTGCCGAACGCGTCGTCGAATGCCTGATCGAGTCCCCCGCCGCCGCGCAACGCGCGCTTGAGCAGGCGGACGGCTTCGGGCGCGTTGCCGGCGATTGCGGTGGCGAGCGCGGTTGCGGTTTCGCCCGCCTTTTTCGACCGCAGTTCGACGAGGCCGATGCGCTTGGCTTCCTCGGGAACGATCCGGTCGCCGGTGAAGAGCAACAGCGACGCCATGCCCTGCCCTACTTTCGCCGCCAGTCGGGCGACGTCCTCCTGCGGATAGCCCAGCCCGAGCCGCGCGGGCGTAGCGGCGAACTCGGCATGATTGCCGGCGACGCGGATATCGGCGGCGAGGATCAACGCCACCGCCGCGCCGAAGCAGCCGCCATCGATCGCCGCGATCACCGGCATGGGGAGCGCGGCGATCGCCTCGATCGCATCGCGCATCGCAGTGCGGAAAGTGACGCGAAGGGCTGGGTCGCACTGAAGCGCCTCGAACTCACGGACATCGGCACCGGCCGAAAAGATGCCGGGGACGTCGGAGCGAAGAATCACGGCGCGGGCATCACCCACGCCGCGTGCGGCCTCGGCGAGCGCGTGCCAGGCGGCGGTGGGAAGCGCGTTCTTCGCTTCGGGGCGCGCCAGTGCGATGGTAGCGATGGCGCCATCGCGGGTGCAGTGGATCATGCCCGGGCTCTGCCCGATCGCGTCGCCGCTGTCACGTCGACGGGTTGCAGTGTCGGACATTGCCCGATAGCTCGCGTGCCATGACCCGCATCGTCGGCCATGTCGCGGCACTCAACCGCTTTCCCGTCAAGTCGATGGCAGGCGAGAAGCTCGCAGTCGCCGAAGTCGATTGGCAAGGCATCGAGGGCGACCGGCAATATGCCTTCTTGCGGAAAGCCAACGGCACGCGCTTTCCGTGGCTGACCGCGCGCGAAGTGCCGGCGATGGTGCTGCACCATGCGCGCTTTTCCGATCCAGACGCACCCAAGACCTCGGGGGTGCTGGTCGACACATCCGACGGGAAGGCGGTGTCGCTCCATGATCCCCTGCTCCACGCACATCTCGAGACGGCTGCGGGCGAACCGATCGGATTGATCCAGGTCGCACGCGGAATCTATGATTCGATGCCGATCTCGATCGTCACGACTGCGAGCCATGCGAAGGTGGAGGCGGTCCATGGTTGCGCGCTGGATCCGCGCCGCTTCCGCGCGAACATCGTCGTCGAAAGCGACTTGCCCGTGAACGAATGGCGGGGGCTCCGCCTGGCGTTCGGCGATGGCGAGGGCGGCGCAGTGGTGCAGATGGCCGATCCGATCCCACGCTGCGCATTGATCACGATCGACCCCGACACCGCCGCCAAGGACGTACGCGTGCTTCGGACCGTCGCGCAGCAGTTCGGCAATGCGTACGGCGTCTATGCTACCCCGGCGCGGCCGGGGCTGATCCGAGCGGGGGACCCGGTGCGGTTGGTGGACTGACGATGTCGATCCGGACGGAAAAACTGAACCTGAAGAAGACCAGAAAGGCTCTCTTCACTGCTCCGCTCAACCGGTTCATACCGGTGCATGCGCCGGCGGTTTCCTACGTCATGGTGGATGGCAATGGCGACCCCAACAGAGCTCCGGCCTATAAGCTGGCCGTCGAAAGTCTCTACGCGACGGCATATACCATAAAGTTCGCGTGCAAGGCGAAAGGCGAAGACTTCGTCGTGACGCCATTGGAGGGACTTTGGTCCGCTCCCAGCCCTGAAAGCTTCACTGCCAGGCGCAAGGACGAATGGAACTGGACCATGATGATCATGGTGCCCGACTACGTGGATGACGAGATCTTCCAGAGTGCCAGGATCAGGGCACGGGAAAAAATCGGCACCCTTCCTGAAAGCCTGAGGCTGGGCCGGCTGGAGGAAGGCCTCTGCCTCCAGGCGTTGCACGTTGGCAGCTATGACGACGAAGGACCGCTGCTTGCGGCGTTACACGGGGATATCATGCCTTCAGGCGGCTACGATTTCGCGGGCCCGCATCATGAAATCTATCTCAGCGATCCCCGCAAGACACTGCCGGGGAAACTCAAGACCGTGATCCGCCAACCCGTGCGGCGGAACTGAATGTCTGCGACAATGAAAGCGGAGGTCGCTCAGCTACGTCAAAGATGTGACGGCACCACGAAGCCTCATCTCGGCTTTCTGAAGCTGTCGCCGGACGTCGGCGACATTTTGGGCCGCCCGTCGACAAGTACGTGGGCGCCCGCGCAGGAAAGCGATCCTCAATCCAGCCCGTTGAGTGCCTTTTCCACGCCGTCCATCGTGAAGGGCTTGGAGAGGATCGGGCGGCCGCGCCAGGTCTCGGGGATGGTGTCGCCCGCTCCGCCGGTCGCGAGGATGAAGGGGATGTCGAGCTCGGCGAGCCTGGCCGCGACCGGCCAGCTCTGTTCGCCGCCGCGCAGATTGACGTCGAGGATCGCCGCTCCGACTCCGCCCGCCTCGATCCGGGCCAGCGCACCCGCGACATCGTCGGCGGTGCCGGCGACTTCGCGATCGAGCGCGTCGAGGAAATCCTCGAGCATCATCGCGATCAAGGGTTCGTCTTCGACGATCAGGACACGGCGGGGGGCGGGCATATCCGGCCCTTTGCAGGAAATATCGTCGCCGCCAAGAGATTATTTCGCAGCGAGAACGTCGCGTGCCGCTTCGGCAAGCTGTTGAACCGAAAAGGGTTTGGGGAGAAAAGCGACATTGTCGAGGTCGATCGACTTGCGCAATTGCTCCTCGGCATAGCCCGACATGAACAGGATCGGCAGGTCGGGATATTTCGTCCGGATGTGGCGCGCCATCGTGGGCCCGTCCATCGAGGGCATGACCACGTCGCTGATCAGCAAGTCGGGCTTGCCCATGCCTTCCAGAGTCTCGAGCGCGGCTTCGCCATTCTCGGCGGCGACGACGGTATAGCCCTGGCGCGTGAGCGCACGCTCGGCAACGGCGCGGACCATATCCTCGTCCTCTACGAGGAGGATCGTGCCCGATCCCCATAGATCGATTTGACGCGGCTTGACCGGCGCCTTGGCGACCACGGCCTCGGGCGCGGCGTGGACCGGCAGGTAGATAGTGAATTCGGCGCCGCCGCCGGGGACGTTGTCGGCGAAGATGAACCCGCCCGATTGCTTGATGATGCCGTAGACGGTCGACAGGCCGAGACCTGTCCCCTTCCCCACTTCCTTGGTGGTGAAGAACGGTTCCCAGATCTTGCCGAGAATGTCGGGCGGGATGCCAGTCCCCGTGTCGGTGATGCGCAGCGCGGTATAGTCGCCGACGGGAAGCACGTCGTCGTCCATCTGGCGGACTTCGGCCGCCGCGACGCAGGCGGTGGCGATGGTGAGCGTGCCGCCACCATTGGGATTGGCGGCCAGCATCGAATCGCGGGCGTTGACCGCGAGATTGACGACCACCTGTTCGAGCTGGCCGGGATCGGCGCGGACGGGGCCGAGATTGCGGCCGTGCTTGACCTCTAGCCGAACGGTTTCACCGAGCAGGCGTTTCAGGAGGTTGGAGACTTCCGAGATGACGTCGGGGAGCTGGAGAACCTGCGGACGCAGCGTCTGCTGGCGCGAGAAGGCGAGCAATTGGCGGGTCAGCGAGGCGGCGCGGTTCGAGTTGGCGCGGATCTGCTGGATGTCGTCATAATCGCTGTCGCCGGGCGAGTGGCGCATCAGCATCAAATCGCAATGGCCGATGATCGCGGTCAGGATATTGTTGAAATCGTGCGCGACACCGCCGGCGAGCTGGCCGACCGCCTGCATCTTGGTGGCCTGGGCGATCTGGCGCTTGAGTTTCCCCTCCTCGCCCGAATCCTTAAGGCTGATCAGCACCGCGGCATCGCCGAGCCCGCGCGCGCCCGCGATGGTGAGCGCGACCGGCTCCTCGGGCGCGTCGGTGAAGCGAACCGTCATCTCGACCGATTGGGCGGCGCCCCCGGCGAAGCGGCGAACTGCATCAGCGAGCGCACCCTTGTCCTCGCGAACGACGAGATCGATCGGATAGAGCGGCGGCGCGGCGGGGTTGATCCGCGCGGCGCGGACGAACGCGTCGTTCATGCTGACGAAGCGGCCGTCGCGATCGACCAGCGCCAGTCCCGAGGGCAGCATTGCGATCAGCGAGCGGACATGCGCGGAGGCACTCGCGCCGATCGCGGGCGATGGCAGGTTGAGATTCTCCTCGTCGAGCAAGGCGACGAGCATCGGCGAATCCTCGCCATCGAGGAACGGGATCTGAAGAACGCGGAGCGGATTACCGTCGAGCCCTTCGCGCTCGAAGCGGACGAGCCCCATCGAATCGGTGATCAGGAAGCGCGTGAAGTCGCGGCCCTCGGCAGGTGCCTCGGGCGAGCCCATTGCCCGCGCCTTGAACACGCGATTGGCGGCGCGGACGCGGCCCTCGGGCGTCACCATCACCGTCATGATGCCGGCGGCGGCGAGGCGCTCGCCGGTATGGCCGTCGATCAGCGCCTCGACCTGCGCGGCAAGATCGAGCGCCTGGATGCCGACGAAGCGCCAGACGAGCGATTCGTCGCCGACGCGCGATACGCGCGCGGAAACGGGCGCACCGAACACCTGGACATTCTCGACTCGCGCCTCGCCGTCGCGCCATGCGGCGCGCGCGGCAGTGCCCAGATCGGCGATGGCGGCATCGCTTACCGGCAGGTTCGGCGGCGTCGGCCAGCCCGCGAACAATATCTCGTAGCGGGCATTGGCGCAGACCATCCGGCCGGCGCGATCGGTGACGGCGAGCGCATCGTCGGAGGCGGCAGCGAGGCTCTGCGCGACAGCCCAGTCGACATGCATCTCGGCGACGTCTTCGCTGTGGAGCAATCTACGCGCACCGAGAAGCACCCCTGCGACGAGAATACCTGCAGCAGCGAAGCCGATGGCGACCGCGCGATCGTTGAGCGTCAGCAGAACGAGCGCGGCGGCGATGAAGCCGGCGACCACCGATGCCATCAACGGCATAAGTCTCCGGCCAGGTGCGGGGTTGGGCAGGGTCGCCATGACGCTACCGATGTTCGGTACGCAGGCGCGGGTCAAGCGCCAGTATCGGTAGCCCTCCCCTCCCGTCGCAGCGGGAGGGGAGCCTGGCGATTACCAGATCCGGACGCGCTGCTCGGGCGTCAGGAACAGCTTGTTGCCCGGCGCCGGCGCGAACGCCGAGTACCAGGGATCGAGATTGCGCACGACCCAGGCGCGCTGCTGCGACGGGCTGTGCGGATCGGTGAGCAGGCGCTGGCGGAGATTCGCCTCGCGATAGTTGCGACGCCAGACCTGCGCCCAGCCGAGATAGAAGCGCTGATCGCCCGAGGTGCCGTCGATCACCGGCGCGCCCTCGCCGCCCAACGAATGCTTGTAGGCGTCGTACGCGACGGTGAGGCCGGCCAGATCGGCGACATTCTCGCCCAGCGTGAGCGCGCCCTTCACATGCATGCCCGGCAGCGGCTCATACTGATCGTACTGCGCCGACAGCGCGTCGGTGCGCGCCTTGAACGCCGCGACGTCCGCGGGCGTCCACCAGTCGGTGAGGCGTCCTTCGGCGTTGTACTTGGCGCCCTGGTCGTCGAAATGGTGGCTGAGCTCGTGGCCGATCACCGCGCCGATGCCGCCGTAATTGACTGCCGGATCGGCGTTGGGATCGAAGAAGGGCGGCTGGAGGATCGCGGCGGGGAAGACGATCTCGACCATGCCGAAATTAGCATAGGCGTTCACTTCCATCGGCGTCATGCCCCATTCCCAGCGCCGGATCGGCTGGCCGAGCTTCGAGACCTGATCCTCGTGCGCCCAGTTGTTGGCGCGGACATTGTTGCCATAAGCGTCGCCCGGCGTGATCTGCAGATTCGAATAATCGTGCCACTGATCGGGATAGCCGATCTTGGGCGTGAACGCGGCGAGCTTGGCGTGTGCCTTCACCTTGGTCTCGGGCGCCATCCAATCGAGCTGGTCGATGCGGCGGTCCATCGCGGCGATGACGTTCTTGACGAGATCGTCCGCGGCAGCCTTGGTCGCGGGAGGAAAATACTTCGCGACGTAGGCCTTGCTGACTTCGTCCGATACCGCGCCGGTAGTGAATTCGACCGCGCGCTTCCAACGGACCTGCTGTTCGGGCGTGCCGGAGAGCGTGGTGCCGTAGAAAGCGAACTGCTCCTTGTCGAAGGCCGATGGGAGCACGTCGGCGAAATTGTCGAGGCTGCGGACGAGAAGCTGATCCTTGAGCACGCCGATCGGCGTCGTCTGAACGAGCTTGGCGATCCCGGTCACGGCGCTCGGCTGGGCGACGATCACGCTGGTCACCGGCGCACCGATGCCGGCGAAATAGCCCTTGAAGTCGAAACCCGGCGCCTTTCGCGCGAGATCGGCGACCGTCATCATGTTGTAGGTCTTGTTCGCGTCGCGGCTCTCGATGCGGGTCCAGTGCGCCTGCGCAATCTTCGTCTCGAACGCGACGATCGCTTTCGCGCGGGCGGCGGCATTGGGCTCGCCGGCTAGCGTCAGGACATTGGTGAGGTGCTTCTCATACGCCGCCTTCGTCTCGACGAGCTTGGCGTCCTTCGAGAGATAATAATCGCGATCGGGCATGCCGAGGCCGCCCTGCGAAAGATTGAGCGCATAGACCTCGGGATTTTTGTCGTCCTGGCCGACATAGCTGCCGAACAGGCCGCGCACGCCGTTGCGATCCGCCTGTGCGTAGAGCGCCGCGAGGCCCGATTTGGCCTTCACGCTCTTGATCTGATTGAGCCAGGGCTGGATCGGCGCGAGCCCCTTGGCGTCGATCGCCGCGGTGTCGAGATAGGTCGCATAGGCAGCACCGATCTTCGAATTCGGGTCGGTTCTGGCGGCCTCGAGGATTTCCTGCGTACGCTGCTTCGACAGATCGTCGATCACGTTGAACGCGCCAAAGTTCGACTTGTCCGCCGGAATCGGCGTGGTCCGGGCCCAGGTGCCGTTGGCAAAGCCGTAGAAATCGTCGCCGGGGGCGATCGACTTGTCCATCCCGGCCTCGTCGAAGCCGTAATTGCCGATCTCGGGGCGCGGCGTGGCGACGGCGGGGGCGACCGCTATCGCAGCCTGCGATAGGGGCGCAGCCTGGGTGACCTCGGGCGGCGGGGCTTCGCCGCTGGCGCAGCCGGCGAGCAGAGCAGGTGCGGCGAGGAAGGTGGTGGCGAGAAGCGGAAGACGCATGGGCGGCCCTTCGAAAAGAGAAAGGCGCTGTCTTAAGCGGCTATTACGCCGCGTCAATCTGCCGCGCCGCGCGCTCGGCTGAACGCTTGCGCCACTTGCGCCCGACCCAGAGCCGCCAGCCCAATGCAGTGACGCAATAGCCCAGCACGCCGCCAAGCACGGCGCAGATCGCCATGCCAACGGCAGTCGGCAGGCCGACGTCCGCGGCGAGCCAGTGGAGCCAGCCGGCATCGGCGGCTGCGGTGCTCGCCGCCGCTGCGGTCGTGCCGCCCAGATGCAGCGTCCAGCTTCCGATCTTGTAATAGAGGACGAGCAGGAACGGCGTCGTGAACGGGTTGGTGAAGAAGGTGGTCAGCGCGGCCGCGGGCACGTTGGCGCGCAACGGCAATGCCAGCACCGCGGACGCCGGGATCTGGCCCATCGGGATCAGGATGCCGGTGAACATGCCCAAAGCCACGCCGCGCGGGATCGAGCGCCGCGTCATCCGCCACAGCGAGGAATGCAGGATGCGGTGCGCGATCGGCTTCAGCCAGCGGTTCGATTCGAAACTCTCGCGGGTCGGCAGGTTGCGATCGACCCAGGCGCGGAAGCGTGGGCCCAGCCCCCGCTCAACCACGATCGCGGAGGAGTCGGCCTTGCTCTCGCTTCCAATCCCGTTCCTTGATCGAGTCCCGCTTGTCATGCGTCTTTTTGCCCTTCGCCAGCGCGAGTTCGACCTTGGCACGACCCCTTGCATTGAAGAAGATCGAAAGCGGAACGAGCGTCATGCCCTCACGCGCCACGGCACCGTGGAGCTTGTTTATTTCGCGCTCATGAAGGAGCAATTTACGGGGCCGCTTGGGCTCGTGATTATAGCGGTTGCCGTGGCTGAATTCGGGGATGTTCGAATTGACCAGCCAGACGCCGGTATCGTTGACCTCGGCATAGGCCTCGGCGATCGAGCCCTCGCCGAAACGCAGCGATTTCACTTCGGTGCCGGTGAGCGCGATGCCCGCCTCGTACACCGTGTCGATGAAATAATCGTACCGCGCGCGCCGGTTCTCGGCGACGGTCTTTACCTTTTCGGAATGGGCGTGCGGGCGGGCCATGAGAGGGGCGCATGTAGGGGGCCGATGGGCTTAAGGGAAGCGCCCTCTGCGGCAGGAACGCAAGAAGCCCGGCAGCATGCTGCCGGGCTCCCTTTCGATCTTGCCCCGGGCGATCAGCGCATGCGGGTGCTGAACGAGATGCCGACGACCCGGGGATCGTTGAACACCGCGGCCATATAGTTCTCGATCACGCCCTTGAGGTTCTTCTCGTTGGTGATGTTGCGGGCGAACGCCGCGATTTCCCACTCGCCGCCATTGCCTTCGTAGCCGATCTTGAGACCGCCCTCGAAGTTGCCGTCCGACGTGAACTCCTTGGTGTCGTAGAGCACGAAGCTGGTGAAGCCCTGCAGGTTCCAGTCGGTCGAGACGAAGAACTTGCCGTCACCCTCGACGGGCACGTCGTAACGCGCCGCGACGTTGAGGTTGTACTCGGGCGCGTTGGGCAGGCGATTGCCGTCGATCCGGGCGAAGACGCCGCGGCCGGGGATGGTGACCGTCGGGTCGTTGACGGTGCAGACCACCACCCCGCCGAGGACGCAGACCTGTGCGAGTGCATTCTGGTCGTCGATCTCGGTGTGCAGCCAGCTGCCGCCCAGCGAGAGCGCGAGATTCTGGATCGGATGCATGTCCAGCTCGGCCTCGACGCCGTAGGCCTTGGCCTTGTCGCCGTTGAGCAGCACGCCGTTGCCGTTCACGTCGTTGGCGTTGAGCTGGATGTCGTCGACCGTGTAATAAAAGCCGCTCAGGTTGAAACGCACGCGGTTATCGAGCAACGCGCCCTTCACGCCGGCTTCCCACGACAGGATCGTCTCCGAATCCGCGGTGGTGAAGTCCGAGTTGAACACTGCCGAACGGCCCTGGATCGTCGGGCCACGGAAGCCCTTGGCGACGCGGGCATAGAGGCTGGCATTGTCGCCGAGCTTGTAGAGCGCGCTGACGTCCCAGCTCTCCTTGGTGTCTTCGAGCTCGACGAAGCGGCGGCCGGTATAGGTGACCGCGCCCGTTCCCGTATCGGCGGTCTTGAGCAGGCGCGTGCTCTTGCTGTCATTGGTGATGCGCGCGCCGGCGGTGATCGTCAGGTTCGGGACGACCTCGTAGCTCGCCTGGCCGAACGCCGCCCAGCTGGTGTTGATGTTGTGCAGCCGGACCCAGTTATTGGGGTTGTTGCTGTTGGCGTTGGTCCCGCTGAACGGCGTCGTGAGGAAATAACGGCGCTGGTAGAAATCGGTGGTGTCGCGCGAATCGAAATAATAGCCGCCGAACTGCCAGTTGAACCGGCCGGTGCCGGGGCTGGCGAGGCGCAGCTCCTGGCTGAACTGGTCGAGCGCACGGACATTGCCCTGTGACTGCCCGTAGAATGCCGGGCCCGCGAACAAGGTCGCAGCGCCGCCATCGGTGTCGCCGCGGCTATAGCCCGAAGTGGTTTCCCACGCCGAAATCGAAGTCAGCACCGCGCCGCCGAAATCGTAGCTGGCGCGGAGCGACGTACCATAGGTGTCGTATGCCTGCGGATTGTCCATCGCCTCGTCATAGGTGACGCGGTCGCGCGGCTCGTTCTCGACGCTGTTCGAGCCCTTCACCAGCGCACCGCGGTGGAAGAGTGTCGAGCTGCCCTTGTACCAGCGGCCGTGGCCGGAAAGGTCGAAGGTCAGGCGATCGGTCGGGGTGAAACGGAGCTGAAGGCGCAGGTTGCGGTCGTCGAAACCGCCCATTGCGTTGAAGCTGCCGCGGGTACCGTCGAAGCTCGGGCCGGTATAGGTGTTGTCGACCCAGTCGTCGCGGTGCTGGTAGAGGCCGGAGACGCGGAACGAGAGCAGGTCGTCGACGATCGGGCCGCCGAAGCCGGCATCGATATTGGCGCTGCCATATTCGCCCACCGACATCGTGGCGCGGCCCTGGAAGGTGTCGCTCGGGCGGATCGTGTCGAACTTGACGATGCCGGCAGTGGTGTTGCGGCCGAACAGCGAGCCCTGCGGGCCGCGCAGCACTTCGACGCGGTCGAGATCATAGACCGGGTTCGACTTGAGCACGACGTGCTCCAGCACGACGTCGTCCTGGATGATCGACACAGGCTGCGAGGCGCCGAGGTAGAAATCGATGTTGCCAAGGCCGCGGATGTAGAAGCGCGGGAAGATGCGGCCGGTGGTCGTCTCGGCATAGAGCCCGGGGATGCGACCGGCGAGCGAGAGCGTGTCGTCGCCCGCCGCCTGGAAGTCGCGAAGCTGCTCGCCCTGCACCACCGCCACCGAAACCGGCACGTCGACCAGCCGCTGCTCGCGGCGCTGCGCGGTGACGACGATGTCGCCGTTCTCGGTGTCAGCCGCAGGTGCGGCGGTGTCCTGCGCGAAGGCAGTGCCGGCGTAGAACAACGCGGCGACGGCCACTCCCGAACGAAGGGCGCGGCGGGCATATACGGATTTCATCATTTCCCCAATCTTGTTCTTTGGCTCGCGGACGCGCGCAGCCCTTGCCCGATGCTCGATGAGCATGGACGGCCGGCGTTCGCGAAAGGACTATTTTCCCTGAGCGGGCCGCTAGGCCCGGATTGTGATGGGATTGTGACGGTTGCGCATCGTTTGCTGCAACCCGCGGTGCATGATTTGCAACCGGAGCCGTGCCGCGGAAGCGGCGGTCAGATCAGCCCGGCGCTTGCCAAAGCCGCGTCGACCTCGGCGCGGCTCGCCTCGGAGGCCTCCGTCATCGGCAAGCGAAGGTCGCCCGGGAAGCCGGGGCGCACCTTTCCCAGCGCGTATTTGACCGGGCCGGGCGACGCATCGGTGAACATCGCGATGTGCAGGCGATAGAGCCGGTCGTGGAGTTCGAGCGCGCGGGCATTGTCGCCCGCGGCCCAGGCGGTTTGGAAGTCGGCGCAGAGCCGCGGCGCGACATTGGCGGTGACCGAGATGCAGCCCGTGCCCCCCATCGCATTGAAAGCCAGCGCAGTCTCGTCATTGCCCGACAGCTGGATAAAGTCCTTGCCGCAGCCGGCGCGCTGCTCGGAGACGCGGCCTAGCTGGCCGGTGGCATCCTTGACGCCGATGAAACGCTCCGGGAAGGCCTGGGCGATCCGCGCCATCGTGGCGGGCTGGATGTCGGTCACGGTGCGGCCGGGGACGTTGTAGAGCACGATCGGCAGATCGGTCGCTTCCGCCACCGCTTCGAAATGGCGGAAAATGCCTTCCTGGCTCGGGCGATTGTAATAAGGCGGCACCATCAGCACCGCATCGGCACCCGAAGCCTTGGCGGCATGGACATTGGCGATGGCGACCTGGGTATCGTTCGAGCCGGCACCGGCGAGGACGGGCACCCTGCCCTTCGCCTGATCGGCGCAGACGCGCACGACCTCGAAATGCTCGTCCTTGGTCAGCGTCGCCGCCTCGCCGGTGGTGCCGCATGGCACGAGCGCGGCCGAACCTTCGGCAATCTGCCATTCAACAAGATCGCGATAATCTTGCTCGGCAAAGGCGCCGTTACGGAATGGCGTGACGAGCGCGGGAATCGACCCGGAGAACATGGCGTGAAAATCTTTCTAAAGTCCCGAGATCGGGACTGGCAGATAGTCGGCGATTCCGTATGATGTCCAGCATGCTCGGGTCGTTTATCAAGAGCGCTGTGCTGCTCGCTGGAGTATCGGGGGTCGCGGTTTCGTCGCAGCTCTCGCAGGACCAAATCCGCGCGTTTGCGGGAGCGCTGCAAAATGCGGCATCGCCGGCGCAGGCTAGCTATGCGCAGTCAGACCCGCTGTCCTATGCGTTGATCGAATGGAAGCGGCTCCAGCAATCCGATAATTGGCCCTTTACCGATTATGCCAATTTCATGCTCGCGCATCCTGGCTGGCCGGGCGAGACCAGCCGGCGCGCGGCGGCCGAGACGGTACTCGACAGCGGGAGCTACGCACCCGCGCTGGTGATGCGCTTCTTCGAGCGCTTCCCGCCGCTGACTGCCGCCGGGCGCCTGCGCTATGCCGAGGCACTGGCGGCGTCGGGCAGGCGCGCCGAGGCCAATGAGCAAGCGCGTCAAGCGTGGCGCTCGGGGACCCTGCGGGCCTCCGACGAGAGCAAGCTGATGTCGGGCTTCTTCCCGGCGCTGACGCCGGCGGATCACGACGCGCGGATGGACATGCTGTTGTGGAAGAATGCGACCAGCACCGCCGTGCGGCAGCTCGCCTTCGTGTCCCCCTCGAAGCGATCGATCTTCGAGGCCCGGATCGCCTTCCGCACCAGGGCGGCGGATGCCGCGCTCAAGGGCGCGACGGCATTGGACGTCGGCCGTAGCGATCCCGGCTATATCGCCGATCGCGCGCGCTGGCTGCGCGACACCGGCCAGAGCCCGGCGATGCGTTCCTATCTCGCTGGGCGGCCGCGGCTGACGTCTTATCCGGGCGATGCCGAGGCGTGGTATGAAGTGCTGCTGCTGGCGGCACGGGGCGCTTCGTCCGACAACCAACCCAGCCTTGCCTACCAGATCGCAAGCCAAGTCGACGATGCCTTTCCCTCGACTACGGTGATCGCTGAACTGCCACTGGGCGAGCGCGACGATTATACCAGCCTCACCTGGCTGGCGGGCACCACGGCCTTTTACAACCTCGCACGGCCACGCGACGCGATCGGCATGTTCGAGCGCTATTCACGAGGCTCCAAGACGCCGACCACCCAGTCCAAGGGGCTGTACTGGGCCGGGCGGGCGGCGGAGGCCGCCGGCGATCAGGTCGCGGCCCAGGACTATTTCAGCCGGGCCGCGGGCTTTTCCGATCTCTATTACGGCCAGCTCGCCGCCGAGCGGGTGGGCCGCGCGTTGAAAGGACCGCCGCCGCTCGATACGCGCGTCGCGGCCCCGGAGGCGCGCGATGCCTTCTATCGGCGCGAGACGGTGCGCGCGGCGCAATTACTCGGGACGATGGGCGATCGCGTCTCGCAGGGGATGTTCATCCGCCAGATCGCCCGCGACGCGGCTACCGACAACGACCATGTGCTCGCGGCGGAGCTCAGCCGTACGATCGGACGACCCGATCTGGGGGTGATGGTCGGGCGCAGTGCCCTCGAGAACGGCCTGTCCGATTATACCGCGGCGGGATATCCCTCGGTTCGCGTGCCGGAATCGCAGCGCGATTACTGGACAATCGTCCACGCCATCGCGCGGCAGGAAAGCCAGTTCGACCGGGCCGCGGTGAGCCATGCCGGCGCCCGCGGGCTGATGCAGCTCATGCCCGGCACCGCGGCGGAAACGGCGGGCAAATTGGGGTTGAGCTACAATCGGGACTCGCTCACCACCGATACCGACTACAATATCAAGCTGGGCTCGACCTATTTCCAGCGGATGTTCAATCTCTATGGCAGCTATCCGCTGGCGGTGGCCGCGTATAATGCCGGGCCGGGCAATGTGAACAAATGGCTCCGCGCTTATGGCGATCCGCGGCTGCCGGGCGGCGATATGGTGCGCTGGGTGGAGCAGATTCCGATCTTCGAGACCAAGAACTATGTTCAACGCGTCCTCGAAAATGCCGTGGTCTATGACCTGATGAACCCCGAGCATGCCCGTTCGCGCGGACCGGCGAACATGAGCTGGTATCTCGGCAAGAACCGGCCGGGCTGATTTCTCCTGGCGTTTCGCGCTAGAACGCTGACATGGACCGCCCCAATTACATTACGCCTGCCGGATATGCCGCCCTCAAGGCTGAATATGACGCGCTGTTCGCGACCGAGCGACCGCGGCTGGTGGAGACCATCTCGTGGGCCGCAGGCAATGGCGATCGCTCCGAGAACGGGGATTATATTTACGGCCGCAAACGGCTGCGCGAGATCGACCGGCGGCTGGGCTTCCTGTCGAGACGCATGAAGGCGGCAAAGGTCGTCGATCCGGCAAGGCAGGAGGACCGCAGCCGGGTGTTCTTCGGCGCGACGGTGACCATCGCCGACGAGGACGACAATCATCGCCAACTGACTCTGGTGGGCGATGACGAGACTGACGCCGGCAAAGGGCTGATCGGATGGAATGCGCCGCTGGCGCGGGCATTGCGCGGCGCCGCAGTGGGCGACCTCAGACGCGTCACCTTGCCCGGCGGTGAGCGCGAATATGAAGTGATTGCTGTAACTTACCCCTGAAGCGTGCCCCGGATGCGGTGAACCGAATCGCCAGTCCCCTCGTCTTTCGACGGTCCGTGCTAGACAGGCGACGAGGCCCGCGTTCGGGTCCGGGTTTAGCGTGGGGATTATGGTAACACAGCGTATACTGGTTTCAGGCCGCGTCCAGGGCGTCGGCTATCGCGACTGGGTGGTGCGCACGGCGCAACGCACCGGCCTTACCGGCTGGGTGCGCAACGTGAGGGATGGGCGCGTCGAGATCCTCGTTTCCGGCGATGACGACACCGTCGCCAAATTGATCGAGGGATGCCACGAAGGCACGCCGCTGGCGCGGGTCGACAATGTCGAGGCCTATTCTGCCGAGGGCGAGAAGCAGGCCAAGGGCTTCACCAAACGCTTCACCGCCTGACGCAGGAAAACGGGAAACACTGGGTTTCACCGGCACCGGTTGATTCAGCGCCGCCGGCGTGAAAGGTTCCGCTTGTGAAACGGCGTGATCGCCCGCCGTCACAGGAGGAACGCAATGCCCATTCCCGCAAGCTGGTCCGGCCCCCTGCTGAGCGTGCTGCGCATCGCCGCGGCGCTTACATTCCTGCATCACGGCACGTCGAAATTCTTGGGGCTACCGCCCTTCCCGGTGCCGCCGCCACTGCCGCCGATGCTGATCGCGGCGGGCGTGATCGAGCTGGTGGGCGGGGCGTTGCTGCTGATCGGCTTCTTCACGCGGCCGGTGTCGTTCATCGCATCGGGCATGTGCGCGGTGGCCTATTTCATGGTGCATGCGCCCAAGGGCTTTTTCCCGTCGGTCAACCAAGGCGAGGCCGCCCTGCTCTACGCCTTCATCTTCCTCTATCTCGCCGCCGCGGGTGCGGGTCCGTGGAGCGTCGACGCGACGCGCAATCGGAGCTGAAGCTTCGACTACCGGTTCAGCTGCAGGCGGAGCGCAGTCATTCCGCCTGCAGCGTCCGGATCATTGGATGCCGCTGCAATCGCCACCCAGCCGCTGGGCGAAGCCGCCGCCGGCATAGCCCAATTCGGCATGGTCGGCCTTGCCGATCAGGTAGCGGACCTTGCGATCGCCGCCGAGGCTGGTCTCGACGATCCAGGCGTCGCGGTCACCGACCTTCTCGCTGCCGACCACGTCGAGGCTGAAGCGGCCGAGGCCCTTGTCATATTGGTAGAAGGGCAGCTCGAAATGCGCGCCCTCCTTCAGCGGCAGCGCGGCAAAAGTAAGCCCCCAGAGATTGCCCTCCCAGACCTGACCGGTGAGCGCAATCTCGACCGGCGCGGCGCCGGGCCGCGCGGTGACCAGCTTGCCTGGTCCATAAACGACGCGGACATGCTCGACGCCCGATTTGCGGCTGTCGAAGGCGATCGGCGCCAGATCCTTTTGCCGCAGCACGAAATGATCGCGCAGGTCGAACTTGTCGCCGACACGCTGGTGGACGACCACATCCCATGCGGGTGCGCCATTGGCGCTGGTCGCCTGCACGGTCTGGAGCGTCGCGCCCATCACCGTCTCGCCGCGGGCGATGGCGTAGCAGACGGTACCGGGCTGGAGACGGGTGCCGTCCACGGCGGGGAGCGCGGCCTGTGCCGCCAGTGCGAGAAGAAGCATAGCGGCACTCTAGCCAGCGCAGCGCGGCGGTCCAGCGTGTTTTACCGAGCTAACGCACTTTCTAGCGCCTTGCGCTGGGTGACCACGGCAACCCCGTGTGCGTCGACTTCGAAGCCGGCGACGTGGAAGCCGTGGCGCAAGTTGAGCAGGATCATCGGATTGTTGGCGGTACGGGTGCGCGTCTCGACGAAGCGGTAGCCTGCCGCCGCGGCGTGCCGGTGCTGGCGCTCCATCAGCTGCGACGCCACCCCCTGTCCGCGCAGCCGCGGATGGACGCCGCCGAGCCACGAATAGAGCAATGCATCGCCGCGCCGGTAGCCGAGCTTGAAGCCGGCCCATTCACCGCCTTCGATCGCCAGCCACAGATCGGGATCGGCGATGCGCGGCAGCCGGCCGAGCAGATAGGCCGGATCGAATTCGTCGAACACCGCAGTACAGAGCCCGAGCAACGGGTCTGCGGCTTCCGCGATCGGTCCTGTCCAGCGCTGATAATCGATCCGGGACATGAAGGTGGATAGATCAGCGGTCGGCATGGGGCGTCAAGGCCTCGCCCTCCCCAATCAAATACCCTGCCCTCCCCGGAGCGTCTATGAGAGAGGGATGAAGCATCTTTCCGGACTGATTGTCGCCATGCTCGCCGGCGTCGGCAGCGCCCAGGCGCAGGATCTGCGCCCGCTCTGCCCTGACCGGCCCGGGCTGGGCACACCTGCCTGCATTGTCGATTCCGGCCATCTCGTCGTCGAACTCGGCGGTGTGGACTGGTCACGCGAGCAGGATGGAAGCGAACGGACAGACAATTGGACCGCGGGCGATCTCCTCCTCCGCTACGGCGTGACCGGGACGATGGAAATCCAGGCTGGCTGGACCGCTTTCGGCGCCGTCCGCACTCGGGACCGCGTGACCGGTTCGACCGTGCGGAGCTCGGGGACGGGCGACGTGAGCCTGGCGGTGCGCCGCAACTTTTCGCACCCCGATGGGTCGGGCCTCTCGGCAGCGATCATGCCTTATGCCACGCTGCCCACCGGCGGCGCGGCGATCGGCGCGGGCGATTGGGGCGCGGGGCTTGTCGTGCCGCTCAGCTACAGCCTGAGCGACACGATCGCCATCGCAGTGACTCCCGAGATCGACGCCGCGGTGGATAGCGACCGGCACGGGCGGCACCTCGCTTATGGCAGCGTGATCGGCCTCAGCGCCGCACTCGGCCCGCGCGTGAGCAGTGCGCTCGAGTTCGAGGCAGTGCGCGACGAGGATCCTGCGGGCCATGTGACCCGGAAGCTGGTGAGCCTGTCCTTCGCCTGGCAGCCCGGCGACGACGCCCAGTTCGACATGGGCGCAGTCGCGGGGCTGAATGCGGCCAGCCCGGACATGGAGCTGTATCTGGGGATCGCGCACCGCTTCTGAGCGGTTGTCAGCCCGCTTGACCAAAGCGGGCATATTCTGGGCCGCGAGCGGGATCTGCGTGCGGATCGATGCAGGTGAGCGGTTAGCCGGGTCGCTTCTTCGCGTCCCAATAATCGAAGGCTTGCGCCTGCAGCCGCGCGACCAGAGCGGCCGCATTCGGCCCGGTCCATTCCCCCTGATAGCCATAGGCCTCGCGCGCGCCGACCCACCAGCCCTGCCCCGGCAACCGATCGGCCTCGCGGACCACCAGCACTGCCAGATTGGGCTCGCCGACAGCGACACCCGCCGAGTCGATCGCATCGAGCGTCTTGCACACCGCCCGCATTTTTGGGCGAGTGAAGCGATGGCCCAGCTGGCCAAGCAGCTCGGAATAGCTGACGGCGCGACGCTCGCGGGCCGCCGCGATCAGCAGCGCGCGCACCTGCGCCACATTGGCGAGCGATCCGGGGCCTTGCTCGTCGGATACCAGCCCTTCGCTGACGAGCCAGCGGCCGAGCGTATCGCCGAAGCCGGGCGCCTTGCGAGCCATCAGACCGCAGACGCCCGGATCGTCATCAGCGCGTCAGCTTCTTGTACGACAGGGCCGTCGGCCGATCGGCGGCATCGCCCAGACGGCGACGCTTGTCCTCCTCATAGGCTTCGAAGTTTCCTTCGAACCATTCGACATGGCTGTTGCCTTCGAAGGCGAGGATGTGCGTGGCGAGGCGATCGAGGAAGAAGCGATCGTGGCTGATCACCACGGCGCATCCTGCGAAATTCTCGATCGCCTCTTCCAGCGCACCCAGCGTCTCGACGTCGAGGTCGTTGGTCGGTTCGTCGAGCAGCAGGACGTTGCCGCCGCGCTTGAGCATCTTTGCGATGTTTACGCGATTGCGCTCGCCGCCCGAGAGCTTGCCGACGTTCTTCTGCTGGTCGGCGCCCTTGAAGTTGAACGCGCCGACATACGCGCGGGTCGAGGCGTCGTGGCCGTTGACCTTCATGTAATCGAGCCCGTCCGAAATCTCCTCCCAGACATTCTTCGAGGGATCGAGATGGTCGCGGCTCTGGTCGACATAGCCCAGGCGCACGGTCGAGCCCATTTCGATCGTGCCGCTGTCCGGGGTTTCCTGACCGGTGATCAGCTTGAAAAGAGTCGACTTGCCGGCGCCGTTGGGCCCGATCACGCCGACGATGCCGCCCGCGGGCAGCGTGAACGAGAGATTCTCGAACAACAACTTGTCGCCATAGGCCTTGGAGATGTTCTCGACCTCGATCACCTTGCCGCCGAGGCGCTCGGGCACCTGGATGACGATCTGGGCCTTGCCCGGCGTGCGGTTTTTCTGCTGTTCGACGAGCTGCTCGAACTTGGCGATACGCGCCTTGGACTTGGTCTGGCGGCCCTTGGCACCCTGCCGGATCCACTCCAGTTCGTCCTTGATCGCTTTCTGCCGCCCGGACTCCTCGCGCTCCTCCTGCTCGAGGCGCTTCGACTTCTTCTCGAGATAGGTCGAGTAATTGCCCTCGTACGGGAAATACTTGCCGCGATCGATTTCGAGGATCCAGCCGACGACATTGTCGAGGAAGTAGCGGTCGTGGGTGATCATCAGCACCGCGCCCGGATATTCCTTGAGGTGGTTTTCCAGCCATTCGACGCTTTCGGCATCCAAGTGGTTGGTCGGTTCGTCGAGCAGCAGGATCGAGGGCTTCTGGATCAGCAGCCGGGTGAGCGCGATGCGGCGCTTCTCACCGCCCGAGAGATTCTCGACCGGCCAATCGCTCGGCGGGCAGCGCAGGGCTTCCATCGCGACTTCGAGCTGGTTGTCGAGCGTCCAGCCGTCGACTGCGTCGATCTTGGCCTGGAGATCGCCCATCTCCTCCATCAGCGCGTCGAAATCGGTATCGTCCTTGGGATCGCCCATCTCGGCCGAGATCGCATTGAACCGATCGACCAGATCGGCGGTCGCGCGCGCGCCTTCCTTGACGTTCTCGAGCACGGTCTTGGTCGGATCGAGCTGGGGCTCCTGCTCCAGATAGCCGACGGTGATATACTCGCCGGGCCATGCCTCGCCGGTGAAATCCTTGTCGACGCCGGCCATGATCTTCATCAGCGTCGACTTGCCGGCGCCGTTGGGGCCGACGATGCCGATCTTGGCGCCCTGATAGAATTGCAGGTTGATGTTCGACAGCACCGGCTTGGGGGCGCCGGGGAAGGTCTTGGTCATGTCCTTCATGACGAAGGCGTATTGGGCGGCCACGATAGGGTCTCCGATGGGTATCTGGGATGCTGGAAGTTTGGCGGCGATGTAGCGATCGAAGCACCAAATGGCAACGCGGCCGAGATGGAAACAAAAAGGAAACACGCAAGCCATTGGCAAATGTTGCGGGGGTGGCTAGCAACCCATTCCATGACCAAGCGCATCCTGCTCGCGGCCGTCGCCGCGCTCGCCCTTCCCCTTCCCTCGTTGGCCCAGACGCACGACACGGTCGCGCTGCGCGACGCGGCGCTCAAGGACGATCTCGCCTGGGAGATCACCGAGGGGCTGACCACCGAAGTGGGTCAGCGGCTGGCGGCGACCGAAGCCGAGGCGCGGGCACGGGCCTGGGCGGTCCGGAAGCTGACCGCCTTGGGCTTCCAGAACGTCCATATAGAAACCTTCAGGATGCCGCTCTGGGTGCGCGGCGAGGAAAAAGCCGAAGTGCTGGGTGGTTCGGCGCAGAAGCTGGCGATCGCGGCGCTCGGCAATTCGGGATCGACGGGGCCCAAGGGCGTCGAGGCGGACGTCGCCTTCTTCCCGACGCTCGCCGATCTGGAGGCCGCGCCAGCGGAAGCCGTGAAGGGCAAGATCGTCTTCGTCAGCAATTCGATGACACCGACGCAGGACGGCTCGCAATATGGCACGTTCGGCGGTGCGCGGCGCACGGGACCGAACACGGCGGCGACAAAGGGCGCGGCGGCGATCCTGATTCGCTCGATCGGCACCGATCATCACCGCAATCCGCACACCGGCGTGACCAACTGGGCGGCGGGCGTGAAGCCGATCGCGGCGGCGGCGCTGTCGCTCCCCGACGCCGACCAGCTCGAACGGCTGCTCAAGCGCGGGCCGGTGCGGCTGAAGCTGCTCGTCACGCCCGAATTCAAGGGCGAAGCCGAATCGGGCAACGTCATCGCCGATGTGCCAGGCAGCGATCCCGGCGCCGGCATCGTGCTGATCGGCGGGCATCTCGACAGCTGGGATCTCGGCACCGGCGCGATCGACGACGCCTCGGGCGTGGGTATCACCACCGCGGCGGCGAAGCGGATCATGGACGCCGGTCAGCCGCGCCGGACGATTCGCGTCGTCTGGTTCGGCGCCGAGGAAGTCGGCGGGTTCGGCGGCGAAGCCTATGCCAAGGCGCATGCCGGCGAGCGCCACGTCTTCGCATCGGAATCGGATTTCGGCGCCGATCGGGTGTGGAAGTTCGAGACCAACCTGCCCGAGAGCGCCAAGGCCGTAGGCGATCGGCTCGCTATCGCGCTTTCTCCGCTCGGCATTTCACGCGGACGGGCCAATGCGGGCGGCGGCACCGATGTCGGGCCCGTGCTGCGCACCGGCGTCGCGGGGATCGACCTCGGCCAATCGGGGCTGCGCTATTTCGATTATCACCACACGCCCGACGACACGCTCGACAAGATCGATCCCGAGCAGCTGCGCCAGAATGTGGCAGCGTGGACGGCGTTGCTCGCGATCGTCGCAAATGCGCCCGCGGATATCGGCAAGGTGGCGCCCGCCGCGCACTGACCGCCGTAGCGTCAAGGCGCTCGAATGTCCGAAATCGGGCAAAAAAGTGGCAGAAATTTTGCGTTTCGACGCATTTGCGATTGACGGAGACGCAACGACCGCTATTTCAGCACCTTCGCGTCGGCATTCGGGCCGGGTGCGAAACGTTTAATGTTCCATGGGAGCAACCCACATGAAGAAGATCCTCATTGTTGCTGCGACCGCCGGCCTGATGTCGCTCGCGGCTTGCAACGGCGGCACCACCAACACCACTGCCGAGAACGTCGCCGACAGCCACGAGGCGAACGCCGCGATCTATGACGACGCCGCCGACAACACCTCGAACGCCGCCGCCGCGGACGTGCTCGAGAACGCTGCCGACGTCGAAGAGAACAAGGCCGACGCCGCCGAGGCGAACGCGCATTGATCGGCGTTCCGGCTCGAACGGGCCGGAGCTGAGAGTTAGGAAGGGCGCTCCCGCAAGGGGGCGCCCTTTTCCATTTGGGGCGGGCCCGCGACCGGCATAGACAAAGCGCGAAGGGAATTGGGATGGGGCCGATCAGAGCGGAGCACGGGCAGAGGCAGCCGTTCTGGCGCCTGCTCTATTTCTGGGTGCTGATCGGCATCATCGCCGGAGTCGCTGTCGGGGCGTTCTGGCCCGCATTCGGGGCGAGCCTGCAGCCGCTCGGCGAGGGCTTCATCAACCTCGTCAAGATGATCATCCCGCCGGTGATCTTCCTCACCGTGGTGACCGGGATCGCGGGATCGCGCCAGCTTGCGGCGCTGGGGCGCGTGGTGGCCAAGGCCTTTGCCTATTTCCTGTTCTTCTCCACCCTGGCGCTGATCGTCGGCCTCGTCGTCGCGCATGTCGTCCAGCCAGGCGCCGGAATGCATGTCGATCCGTCCACGCTCAACGCGGCGGCGGTTCACGGCTATGAGGAAAAGGCGCACGAGACCAGCGTCACCGGGTTCCTGCTCTCTATAATTCCCACGACCCTGGTGTCGGCGTTCACCAGCGGGTCGATCCTCCAGATCCTGTTCGTGGCGGTGCTGTTCGGCGTCTCGCTGGCACTGGTCGGCGAGCCCGCGCGGGCGGTTACCGACATGCTCGAGCGAGTCGCCCTCGTGGTGTTCCGGCTGGTGACGATCGTGATGTGGGCGGCGCCCGTCGGCGCCTTCGGAGCCATGGCCTTCACGATCGGCAAATATGGGCTGGGCAGCCTGTTGAGCCTCGGTGCGCTGGTGGGGACCTTTTACCTCACTGCCCTGATCTTCGTGCTGGGAGTGCTGGGGGCGGTCGCGGCGCTCAACGGCTTTTCGATCCTCAAGCTGATCCGCTACCTCAAGGCGGAATTGCTGCTCGTGCTCGGCACCTCCTCGTCCGAGGCCGCCCTGCCCGCCCTCATCCAGAAGATGGAGCGCGCGGGGTGCGACAAGGAAGTGGTCGGCGTGGTGGTGCCCACCGGCTATTCGTTCAACCTCGACGGCACCAACATCTACATGACGCTGGCGGCCCTGTTCATCGCGCAGGCGACGGGGGTGCAGCTGACGTTGGGCGAGCAAATCGCGCTGCTCGGCGTGGCGATGCTGAGCTCGAAGGGCGCGGCCGGAGTGACCGGATCCGGCTTCATCACCCTGGCCGCGACGCTGGCGATCGTGCCCAAGGTGCCGATCGCGGGGATGGCGCTGATCCTGGGTGTCGACCGCTTCATGAGCGAATGCCGCAGCCTGACCAACTTCATGGGCAACGCCGTTGCGACGATCGTCGTGGCGCGCTGGGAGGGCGCTCTGGACGGCGACAGGCTGGCGCGGGCGCTGAACGGGGTTCCGGACGAATTGCCGGCCGCAGCGGCCGTGGAAAGCGATCCGGATTGATGCGGCCCGAAGACTGCCGATTCGCACGTGCCTGTAGGATTTCGCCGGCTTAACTTCGCACTTTTCCCGCGGATTCGCTCATAAAATTACGCAACGCCGAAATTTTCGTGCGCAAGCGGCTGATTGTTGCACCAGGTTCAAAGAGCGGCGGCGTCTGCGGCCGCGCCCTACTGCGCCAGACGAAATCCTACATTGCAAGCGGCGCATCATGCCGCAAGACCGCCCACCAGAGGGGTCGCAATGCAAGTGCTTGGGAAAGTGGTCGGGGAGACAGGATTCGAACCTGCGACCCTCTGGTCCCAAACCAGATGCGCTACCAGGCTGCGCCACTCCCCGACGTCGGGCCGCTTAGAGCTTCGCGAACCGGGGCACAAGGCACCTGGCGAACTATTGCGGCAGGCGCTGGTGGGCCCGGCAGGACTCGAACCCGCAACCTAGCCGTTATGAGCGGCCAGCTCTAACCGTTGAGCTACAGGCCCCCAGCGCCCGCGGCAGTAGCGGAGGATGGGGCCGCGCCGCAAGCCGCGTCGAGCAGCTCGGCGAGCGATGCCGGCGCAACGTCCAGCCGCGCCAGCAGCGCGAAGACCGCATCCCACCAGCGATAGAAGGCCGCGAGGTCGGCGACGTCGCGGACATAGGGGGTGTGGCCGGGCTCTACCGAGGGCGAATGGAAGCTGAAATTGAGCACACGCACCCCCTCGCCCACTGCTATCCGCACTGCTTCGAGCGCATCGTCGAGCGGCATGTCCTCGGGCGTCAGCGCCACGCGTGAGAGAAGGTGGAGGCGCGCGGCGATGCCGCGGCCGCGCGGCAGGCTGCCCAGCCGGCGATGGAGGCTGGCACCGCCACGACGGAGCGCGCCGGTGAAAACCGTGGTCAAAGGTAGTTCGACGATCGACCCATCCGGGCCGGTGCGGAAAACATGGTTGGGGATCGCGGCGAAGTCGGGGCCGCCGTCCGGGCTGTAATCGTAGCGCGCGCGCATCGAGCTATCGGCGCGATAGCCGAGCCGGGCGAGCGCGGCGAAGGTGTTCGGGCCGACACCGTAGCGCCCGGCGCGATAGATTAGCGGGCGCCTGCCGAAGGCCGAGGCGATGGCATCGGTGAGCACAGCCAGCTTGGCTTCTTCGAGCCCTGCGGGAAGGTTGCCTGCGAAGCTGTTGCGGAGGCTCACTTCTTCCTCGAAAGGCGGGTTCACCCAGGGATGGAGCTGGGTGCCGACCGCCGAACGGCCATCCTCGATCAGGCGGCGCAATATCTCGGCAGAGCGCTGACAAGTGGCGATGGGGTGGTCGACCAGCCAGGTGAGCGGGACGCCGTGTGCGGCGAAGCGAGCATGCGCTTCGGGCATAGCAGCCATGTGGCCGGTGCCGCGCGCGTCGCGACTGAAGGAGGTGCTCCAGTCGAACTCTTCCTCGGTATCGACGAAGACCGTGAAGCGCGTGCCGAAGCTCTCGGGCCACTGCACCAGCGTGGCGGGCAGCGGTGCTGGCGGGCGATAGCCCGTGCCGGAGTGGCGGTCCCCCACCGTCAGTTCAGATCGCCTGGCCCACCTGGCTGGTTACGGCGGCGGGGAGCCGCAAAGTCAAGATCGACGGCTCGATCACGAGGCTCCCGCCGAGCTCGCGCGCGAGATTGCGGGCGAGGCGCAGCGCGAAGCCGGTGCCGAGCAGCGTCGCATCCTCGCGTTCGTCGTCGATGCCGAGCACCGAATCGCCGGGATAATCGGCGAGCGCCCGGGGACGATCGATCGCCACTGCGACCTTCTGATCGCTCTCCAGCGCCATGTTGACGCCGATCCGCTCGCCCGGGGCACTGGCCGACACCAAAGTCGCCATCAGCCGCGCGAGCAACCGCTCGACCGCGCGGCGATCACCGGCGACGGTCAAGTCCTCGATCGGCAAGGCGATCATCGAGCCGCGCAGCTCCAGCAACGCCGCCAGATCGTCGGCGATCGTCGCGAGCAGGGGGCGCAGCGGCACCCGGCCGGGGACCAGCGACAGCGCCGCGCTGTCGATCCGGGCGGCGAGATCGAGATCGTCGATCGCACCGAGCAACTCACGCGCCTGGCTGCGGATGACATTGGCGCGATCGCGGTAGATCCCGGCGACGGGGCCGAGCATCTGCGTCTCGATCATCTCGGCGAAGCCGGCAATAGCGTTGGTCGGCGTGCGCAATTCGTGGACGAGCTGGCGCAGCGATTCGGCGGGCGAGCCGACCGGCACGCGCACAGGCTCCGCGCGCTCGTCGGTGCGCGGGCGACGGGCGGTGCCGCGATAGCCGGTGAAGCGGCCATTGGCGGGATCGAACACCGGGATGGCGGAAATCAGCCAGTCCCCGGCGGCATCCGAACTGCCCTCGATGTGCATCCGTGCGGTGGAGAAGCCGGCGCGGCGACGGAACGCCCCCGCGGCGATGCCGTCGATCTGCGAGCCGTCGATCCCCAGCAGATCGAGCGAAAGGCCGATCACCGCCGCACGGCTGACGCCGTCGACCCAGCGGACCACGCCCTTCTCGTCGGTTTCGAAGCGGAACTGCTCGACGACTGGCGGCGCGGGCGTCGGCACGGGGCCCGCCTCTTCGCGATTGCGCCAGAACGCGTCGATTCGCGCGACGACCTCGGCGATTTCGAACGGACCCTCGTCCTCGATCCGCGCCGGTTGCGCGGCCGGCCGTGCCAGCGCGTCCCGGGACGCCGCGGCCGAGATCCTCTCGCTGTGGTCCATTGTCAGGTTCTGCGCGTCCGGCTCCGCCTCCGCAATCGATCCGGCAGAACTATCCACAACTTCTGTCACGCGGGCGTGCTCGACACCGGTTTCCGAAACCCCGGCGTCGTTCGGCAGCACGAAATCGACCGGTCCGAAGCTTTCGAGCGCACGCTGGACCGCGGGCGGCAGATCACGCCGGTTGCGCAGGATCGTTCGCGCGGCGGGGGTGAGGTCGGGAAGCAGCTGGATCCACTCGGACGCCGAGAGCCGGGCGCTACGCAGCACGGGAATCGCGATCGGCAGATCATCGCGCGCAAACAGCCGCACCAAAGGTGCCGGTGGATTGGAAAATTCGAGCGCGCGCGCGCTGGCGACACGCACCTGCCTCGGCACTTCGCTCCTGATCGCGCGCAGAGTCGCCATCGCCCTCGTGGCAGGGGGCACGCGGCGGCGACCGATCAGATCGACGAGCTGGCGCCACGCCGACTGGACGCCATAAGGCGTACCCAAATCAGCCGCTAGCACGGTCTCGAGAGTGTCGTCGAAGCGCACGCGCCTGCCAAGATCCCCCGGCGCGGAAGTGCGCCTTCAATAAATTCTTAATGCTCAGGGGAGGCCCTAGATACAGTCCATTTCGGCACGTCGCATTGTGGGACAATTGCGTTGCGTTGTAATTATCTTATAGTCTAGCAACCCCTGCATGCAACGAATCCACAATGAAAGAGACGAACCCATGCGATTCGACGATATCGACGTACGGATCCTGGGGCTGCTGCAAGATAATGGCCGGATGACCAATGTCGAGCTGGCGGAGCGTGTCGGGCTGACTGCGCCGCCCTGCCTGCGCCGCGTGCGCGCGCTCGAGCAGCAGGGCGCGATCAGCGGTTATCACGCCGCGCTCGATCCGGCCGCATTGGGCTACAACCTCACCGTCTTCGCGATGGTGAGCCTCAAGAGCCAGGCCGAGAGCGATTTGCGCGCATTCGAGCAGCTGGTGGCGGACATTCCCGAGGTCCGCGAATGCCATATGCTCAACGGCGAAATCGACTTCATCCTCAAGATCGTCGCGCCCGATCTGCAGAGCTTCCAGCAGATCCTGACGACCAAGCTGACCACCGCGCCCAATGTCGAGCATGTGAAGACGTCGCTGACGATTCGCACGTCGAAGGCGCTGCCGGGCGTCCCCGTTCCCGAAATGTGAAAAGGGGCGACATCGCTGCCGCCCCTTCCCTGTTTGCACTGGCCGTTTCGCTCAGGCGAGCGGCGGGAAGTCGATCGAGGCCTGCCACAGCAGCGCCAGATTGGCATGTGCACCCTTGATCGCCTGGAAGGCCGTGCGCGCCTCGTCCTTGCGGCCGAGCGCACGCAGCGCGACGCCTCGGTTGAGGTTCACTTCGTCGGCATCGACGCTGCCCTTCTGGAGCGACAGATCGTAGAGCTCGAGCGCGCGAGCGTAATTGCCCGATGCGAGGAAGGCGTCGGCGGTCTGCTGCGCGGTCTTGCCGTCCTTGCCGGCCGCGGCCTGCTTGGCGAGACCTTCGAGCGAGCCTTCCGATTTCACCGCGGTTTGCGATGCGGTGTAGGTGCGCTGCACATCGGCGTCGGCAGCGGGAATCTTGCCCGACTTGCGGCCCTCGTCGATCACCGCGACCGCTTCCCAAGGCAGGCCCGATTGCTGCGCGGCGAAGGCGTAATCGGCATAGTCGCCGCGATCGGCCAGCGCATTTGTGGCACGCATCAGCCGGTACAGGTTCATCTTCTCGGTCTTGCCGGTGGCCGGAGCGCCCTGACGATAGACCTGGATCGCCCAGCGCCAGTTCTGCACGGTGGGATATTCGGCGATGTAGCGCTTCAGCCAATCGGCCATCGCGGCGCGATCGCCGGTGGCGTTCACGCGCGGGATCGCGAATTTGTACCAATCGACCGGCGGCTTGCGGCCCGCGGCCTTGCTCGCCTGGATCGCGCGATTCACTTCGCCGATCGATTCGACCGGCTTGCCGGTGGCGGCATAGGCGTTGGCGAGCAGCACGGGGAGATCTTCCTGGGTGGATCCAAGCTCGCGCGCCTTGAGCAGCGGCGCGATGGCCTCCGCCGGCTTCTTCTGGGCGAGATATTGCGAGCCGACCATGTAATTGTAGATCGCACCATAGACCTTGGCCCGATCGGGCGGCGTCTTGGGATTGCTGGCGAGGGCGCCGAGCGCCTTCATCTGGCCCGCTTCGTTCTTCTTCTCGAGTTCGAGCTGGAGACGCAGGAAGCCCGAATAATATTTCTCATCGTCGTTCGCGGCGACGGTTTCGGCAGCGGTGAGCTGCGTATCCGCGGTGGCGAGATCCTTGGCCTTCAGCGCGGTCTCCGCGGCAACGGCCGCCTTGCGGAACGCGTCGCTCACCTTGAGCTGGGGTTCCGCCTTCTTGTCCGCCTTCTGCGCCAGCGCCGGCGTGATGCCCACAGCGGAGGCGCCCAGCGTCAGCGCGGCGGCCAGCGCGAGCTTCGAAACGAACTTCATGTACAACTCTCCTCGTGGGAACGGCATACTGGTCGGCGGCCCCTGTAAATGTCTGCCGCGCGCCGTTCAAGCGGACGCAGATGAGTTAGCGATGGCAAGCGCGCCCTGAACGACGATTGAACGCCCGTAATCGTTCCGCGACTGGCGTTCGATCGCCAATACCGCTTAAACTGGCCCGGTTTACCGGGGGGAAGTTCGTTTCATGCTGACCGTGCTCGCGCTCATGTTCCAGACCGCCACATTGTATGCCGACAACGCCAAGGCCGCCATGACCTGCGCGCAGGCGGTCACCATCGTGGATTCGTCGAGCAAGTCGCCGCTGCAGCTGACCTCGCAATTTACTTATCTCGCGATGCAATCGGCCAAGGCGAAGCCTGGCGCCGGCTCGTTCTTCGACCAGCTCAACGCGCTTTCCGAGCAGGTGGGTAAGGACGCAGCGCTCACACCCGAGCAGGCAAAGACGCTCGCCCCACTCTGCGACAAGCGCTTTCCGATCGCGCGCAGCCCCGCGCCGGCGCGATTGCCGAGCGACCCCTTCCGCCGCGACATGCTGTGCTTCGGCACACTTTCGGTGCTCCAGGGCGCCGCCGAGGAGATCGCCAAGGCCGGCAGCGATTCGCAGCTGACGAAGATCAGGGCGGCGCTCACGCCGCTGACCGACAAGATGACCGACGATGCTCTCAAGAAGCGCGGATTGGCCAGCGATGGCGCCTTCGTAAAGGCGCTGGGCGACGAGATGCTCGCGTCGCTGCCGGTCGGCAATCCAATGACCGTCGCGGCCGCCTGCGGCGTCACGCTGAGCTGAAGCCAAATCCATGCCTCACGCGCGCGTACACGCGCACGCGCGGGTTGGCAGGTGGTATCGGGCACGCTAGAGCCACATGTAACGTAACAAACTCCGAAAGCATGATCCTTTGACCGACGAGACCCTGCTCGCCGACCCTTCCGATATTACCCCGATCTCGATCGTCGACGAGATGAAGACCTCGTACCTCGATTACGCGATGAGCGTGATCGTGGCGCGCGCCCTCCCTGACGTTCGTGATGGTCTCAAGCCGGTCCACCGCCGCATTCTCTACGCCGCGCAGGAAGGCGGCTATGTCGCCGGCCGCGCCTATCGCAAGTCTGCCCGCCTCGTCGGTGACGTGATGGGTAAATATCACCCGCACGGCGACAGCTCGATCTACGACGCGATGGCGCGCATGGCCCAGGATTGGGCGATGCGCGTGCCGCTGATCGACGGCCAGGGCAATTTCGGCTCGATGGATCCCGATCCGCCCGCGGCGATGCGTTACACCGAAGCGCGGCTCGCCCGAGTCGCCTCGGCCCTGCTCGACGACATCGACAAGGACACGGTCGACTTCCAGGACAATTATGACGGCTCGGAAAGCGAGCCGACGGTCCTGCCCGCGCGCTACCCAAATCTGCTGGTCAATGGCGCCGGCGGCATCGCGGTCGGCATGGCGACCAACATCCCGCCGCACAACCTCGGCGAAGTGATCAACGCCTGCCTCGCTTATATCGAGAACGGCGCAATCTCGCTCGAGGAACTGATGGAGATCGTCCCCGGTCCGGACTTCCCGACCGGCGCGATCATCCTCGGCCGCAGTGGCTGCCGCTCGGCCTATCAGACCGGCCGCGGATCGATCATGGTGCGCAGCCGCCATACCACCGAGCAGCGCGGCGAGCGGCGCTCGATCGTACTCACCGAAATTCCGTACCAGCAGGGCAAGAACGCGCTGGTCGAGAAGATCGCCGAGGCCGCCAAGGAAAAGCGGATCGAAGGCGTCAGCGACATTCGCGACGAATCGAGCCGCGAAGGCGTGCGCATCGTCATCGACCTGAAGCGCGACGCAACTCCCGAAGTCGTGCTCAACCAGCTCTGGCGGAACACGCCGGCGCAATCCTCCTTCCCGGCCAACATCCTCGCGATCCGCGGCGGGCGCCCCGAGCTGCTCAACCTGCGCGATATCATCGAGGCGTTCGTCAAGTTCCGCGAAGAGGTCATCACCCGGCGCTCGAAGTTCGAGCTCGCCAAGGCGCGCGACCGTGCGCACATCTTGCTCGGCCTCGTCATCGCGGTGACGAATCTCGACGAGGTGGTGAAGATCATCCGCAGCTCGCCGAGCCCCGCCGTCGCGCGAGACCGGCTGCTCACCCGCGAATGGCCGATCGCCGAGATCGCACCGTATATCCGCCTCGTCGAGGCGATCGACACCGAAGTCTCCGGCGACAGCTATCGGCTGAGCGAAGTGCAGGTTCGCGCGATCCTCGATCTGCGCCTCCATCGCCTGACGGCACTGGGCCGCGACGAGATCGGCGACGAACTCGCCAAGCTCGCCGAGACGATCGCCGAACTGCTCGAGATCCTCGGCAACCGCGCCAAGCTCTACGAAGTCATCGTCGAGGAGCTGACCGCGGTCCGGGACCAATATGCGACGCCGCGCCGCACCGAGATCGCCGCCGCCGCCGACGGGATCGAGGACGAAGACCTGATCGAGCGCGAGGACATGGTCGTCACCGTGACCATGGAAGGCTATATCAAGCGCACGCCGCTCGACACCTTCCGCGCGCAGAACAAGGGCGGCAAGGGCCGCGCCGGCATGGCGACCAAGGATGAGGATGCGGTCACGCACCTGTTCGTCACGTCGACTCACACGCCGGTTCTGTTCTTCTCGACCGAGGGCAAGGTCTATCGCATGAAGGTGTGGCGCCTGCCCGAGGGCGGGCCCGCCACGCGCGGACGGCCGATGATCAACCTGCTGCCGCTGGCGACCGGCGAGACGATCTCGACCGTGCTGCCGCTGCCGGAGGACGAGAATGCCTGGGGCGATCTCCACGTGATGTTCGCGACGGCCAAGGGTTCGGTGCGCCGCAACTCGATGGATGCGTTCGCCAATATCCGCACCAACGGCAAGATCGCGATGAAGTTCGAGGAGGGATCCGAGGACCGCCTGATCGGCGTGTCGCTGCTCACCGAGGAGGACGACGTCCTGCTCGCGACGAAGCAGGGCAAGGCGATCCGCTTCGCCTCGACCGACGTGCGCGAGTTCCAGAGCCGTGATTCGACCGGCGTGCGCGGTGCGCGGCTGGCCGAGGGCGACGAAGTCATCTCGCTCTCGGTGCTGCGCGGCTTCGACGCGACGCCGCAGGAGCGCGAGGACTACCTCAAGGCCGCGCCGTGGAAGGAAGGCGACCGCGAAGTCACGCTTTCGCCGGAGCGGATGAAGGAGTTCGAGGATGCCGAGGAGTTCATCCTCACCGTCACTGCGAACGGCTATGGCAAGCGGACCTCGGCGTACGAATATCGCCGCACCAATCGCGGCGGCCAGGGCATCACCAACATCGTAAGCTCGGATCGCAACGGCCCGGTGGTGGCGAGCTTCCCGGCGCATAATGGCGAGCAGCTGATGCTGGTCACCGATCAGGCCAAATTGATCCGCACCACGGTGGGCTCGGTGCGCGTCACCGGGCGCAATACGCAGGGCGTGATCCTGTTCCGCGTCGCCGATGACGAGCATGTCGTCTCGGCCGCGCGGATCGAGGAGAGCGAGGACGAGGCCGAGGTCAACCTTGCCGATGGCGCGGTTGCGGGCGAGCCGACGCCCGATGCCACGACGAGCGAGGATCTGGCCGCGGGACCCGAGGACGGGCAGTAAGATTGGCAACATGCTGTTCCCCGGCGAAGGCCGGGGCCCAGTTGCAGCGCGGTCGAAATTGGCCGGGCAGCGCGCCTCATGGGACATCGATACTGGGCCCCGGCCTTCGCCGGGGAACAATATGGGTAACGCCGGTGTAGTCGCCTGAGACCAAGAGGGAAAGCATGCCCGATTCCATCGCCTATAAGGTACTCACCGCCGACCAGATGATCGCGCTAGAGCGCGACGGCAGCTTCGCAGGTGCGCCGGTCGATCTGGCCGACGGCTATATCCACCTCTCCACCGAGGCCCAGCTTCAGGAGACGATCGACAAGCATTTCGCCGGGCAGGATGGGCTGTGGCTGGCCGCGGTCGATCTCGAGGCGTTGGGCGAGGCCGTGAAATGGGAAGCCTCGCGCGGGGGGCAGCTCTTCCCGCATATCTATGGGCCGCTGCCGCTCGATGCGGTGACCGCCTATAGCGAGCTGCATTACGAGCCCGACGGCAGCCTGCGGCTCCCTGTTACCGGCTGAAGCGGACAAAATGTCCACTTGCCGCGGCGGACCAACTGCGCGAAGGCCCGCGCGATGAAATCCGGCAGCTCCATCGTGCATTCGAGCGGACGGCGCATGGCGCTGTTCCTCGTGGCGTGCGCGTTGATGCTGCGATTGCTGGTGCCTGCGGGCTGGATGCCGGTCGCCAATGCCCATGGCGTGACGCTCAACTGGTGCAGCGGCGTGAGTCACGTCGTGCCTGCCGAGGCCCAGGCTATGCTGGCCACGGCGCTGGGCGACAAGGCTCCGAAGCACAAGCCCGCGCCGGACCAGCCCTGTGCCTTCGCAGCGGCTACGCATCCGGCCGATACGCTGGCCGCATTGCCCGTCGTGGTGCCGCCGACCGCCGAGGCCGATGCGCCGGCCCTCCCCGCTTTCCTGGCTTTCCCCGGCCGCGGCCTCGCCGCCCCGCCTCCGCTCTCGACCGGCCCACCCCTCCTCGCCTGACGCCGTCTGCGCCTCTGCGCGCGCTGTTCGTTCAGTCGAGGAAAACCATCATGTCGTTGATACTTCGCGCCGCGTTCGGCGCACCGCTGCTCGTGGCCGTGCCCGCGGCGGCGCAGGAAGCGCCTTCCAACACCGAGATCGTCGTGACTGCCGAACGGCTGGTCGAGGAAGCCATCCAGCGCGTCGGCGAGACGCCGGGCGGCGCCAATGTCGTCTCCGCCAGCGATTTCGACGAGAAGGTCGCGGTCTCGCTCCGCGACGCGCTCGCTTTCTCGCCCGGCGTCTATGCCCAGCCGCGCTTCGGGCAGGAAGTGCGCCTGTCGATCCGCGGATCTGGGATCAGCCGCGGCTATCACATGCGCGGGCTGACGCTGCTGCAGGACGGTGTGCCGATCAATCTCGCGGACGACAATGGCGACTTCCAGGAGCTGGATCCCGCCTTCCTCCAGCATGTCGAGGTGTTCCGCGGAGCGAACGCGCTGCGCTTCGGCGCTTCGACGCTCGGCGGCGCGATCAACGGCGTCACGCCGACCGGGCGTTCGTCGAACGGCGTGCATTTGCGCGTCGACGGCGGAAGCTTCGACACGTTGCGCGGTTTCGCGAGCGCGGGATTTGCCGATGCGCGCGGCGACGCATGGCTGGCGATCGCCGGCGACCGGTCGGACGGCGATCGCGATCATGCCCGTCGCAAGGCACTGCGAGTCAACGGCAATGTCGGGCTGCGGCTGAGCGAGAGCGTCGAGACGCGCTTCTACGCGAGCGCGCAGACGATCCGGCAGGAGCTGCCCGGCGCGCTGACTTATGCGCAGGTGACCAGCACCCCGCAAACCGGCAGCTCCGTCGGAGATCAGGCGCGCGACATCGATTCGCTGCGGTTGCAAAATCGCACGAGCATCGCGATCGGCAGCGGCAATCTCGATGTCGGGCTGTTCCTCAGCGCCAAACAGCTCCATCACCCGATCTATCAGGTGATCGATCAGAAATCGCTCGACTGGGGCAGCTATGCCCGGCTCGACCAGAATTTCGGCGCGCTCGGGCTGACCGCCGGCGTGACCGCGCGGTTCGGCAACATCGCCTCGCGCCGCTTCGTCAACGTGAACGGCGAGCAAGGCGCGAAGACCTTCGCGGCCGACCAGCAGGCTCGCACGATCGACGCCTATGCCGAGGCGCGCGTGCGCCCGGTGCCGGCGCTGACGCTGATCGCAGGCGCAGTCTACACCTCGGGGCTGCGGCGGCAGGACCAGGTCTTCCCGACCATAGCGAGCGGCCGTGCCAGCTTCGATCAGCTCTCGCCCAAGCTCGGGTTGCTCTACGAACCGGTGCGCAATGTGCAGCTCTACGCCAATCTCAGCCGCAGCCACGAGTTGCCGGGCTTTATCGAGCTTGCCCAGATCTCGAGCTTCGTGCCGCTCGATGCACAGCGCGGCTGGACCGCGGAGATTGGCGGGCGCGGCAGGATCGGACCGTTGCGCTTCGATCTGAGCGTCTATCGCGCGGATCTCGACGGCGAACTGCTCCAGTACAATATCGCGCCACCGACGATCCCCGCCGCCACGTTCAACGCCGGAAAGACACGGCATCAGGGCGTCGAGCTGGGGCTCGATCTCGATCTCGCCACATGGGCTCGGCTGCGGCAGGTCTATATGTGGAGTGACTTCCGCTTCCGGGACGACGCCCAGTTTGGCGACAATCGCCTGCCGGTGGTCCCCGAGCATCTCTACCGCGCCGAGTTGCGGCTCGGCGGCGAAGCGCTGCACGTATCGCCCAATATCGAATGGACGCCGCGCGGCGGCTGGGCGGACTATGCCAACAGCTTCCGCACCAGCGGCTATGTGCTGTTCGTGCTGAGCGCCGAGGCGCGGGTCGATGAGCGCTTCACGTTGTTCGCCGATGCGCGCAACCTCGGCGGCCGCAAGGCGGCGGGGGATATCTCAGCGGTGGTGCAATACACACCGGCGAGCGCGATCTTCTACCCGGTCGAACGGCGCAGCGTGTTTGCCGGCGTGCGGGCGGCGTTCTGATGGCGACGAGCGCGCGCTGGTACAATGCGGTGTGGCGCTGGCATTTCTATGCCGGGCTGTTCTGCATGCCCTTCGTCCTGTGGCTCGCGACGACGGGGACGATCTATTTGTGGAAACCGCAGATCGAAGCGTGGCTGGAGCGGCCGTACGACACGTTGACGCCGTCGGGGCCGCGAGCGAGCGCCGATGCGCAAGTGAAAGTCGCGCTCGCCGCGGTTCCGGGGGCGGTGCTGCACAAATATCAGCTTCCGCAAGCACCGGGCGAGGCGGCGCGCGTCATCCTCGGCAGGGACGGCCGCGAGACGCGCGTCTATGTCGATCCGTATCGCCTGCGCGTCCTCCGCACCGAGACCGAGAGCGAACGGCCGATGCGCGTGATCTCCGACCTGCACGGCACGTTCCGCGCGGGCAATCCGGGGAGCTGGCTGGTCGAGATCGCCGCCTGCTGGACAGTGACGATGCTGCTGACCGGGCTCTATCTCTGGTGGCCGCGGCGCACGCGGGGGCTGGGCGGCGTGCTCTATCCGCGGCTGCGCGGCGGCAAGCGGCTGTTCTGGCGCGACCTGCATGCCGTGTCGGGGATCTGGGTGGCGGTGCTGGCGCTTTTCCTGATCTCGACCGGGCTGCCCTGGGCCAAATTCTGGGGGAGCTATTTCAAGGACGTGCGTGCAATCACCGGGACGCTCGACGGACCGCAGGACTGGCCCACCGGCGCACGCAACGCGATGCTGGGCGATCATGCCGAGCATGAAGGGATGACGATGCCGCACGCGCCGGCGCTCGGCGGTGATCTCGATCGCGTCGTGGCGGCCGTCTATCCGCTCGGCATCGCCCCGCCGGTGCTTCTCGCGCCGCCCGCCGCCAGGGGCACGGCGTGGACCGTGACTTCGGATGCCGCCAATCGGCCGTTGCGCACCAGCATCACGGTGGACGGCCGCAGCGGCGCCCTCACCTCCCGCCGCGACTTCGCCGAGCGCCACTGGCTCGATCGCGCGGTCGGCTATGGAATCGCCGCACATGAGGGCACGCTGTTCGGAGTCGCCAACCAGTTGCTCGGCACGCTCACTGCGTTGCTTCTCGCTACCCTGTCGGCTTCAGGTGTGGTGATGTGGTGGCGCCGGCGTCCGGACGGCTCGCTGGGCGCACCCGTTCCGCTGTCGCGGCCGCGTTATGGGCCGCTGCTGATCGGCGCGATTCTATTGCTTGCGATGGCGATGCCGTTGTTCGGCGCCACCCTCGTGTTGGCGGCGATGTGCGACCGCCTGCTGCTTCCCCGCTGGCCTGTCGCGCAGCGCTGGCTCGGTCTGGTGCCGATACGTGCTTGACGGATGAGCAAGCTCCCCCTAATTGCCCGCCTTCCGCAGCACATGGCCCCTTCGTCTAGCGGTTAGGACGTCGCCCTCTCACGGCGAAAACACGAGTTCGATTCTCGTAGGGGTCACCAATGTTTTCAAGCACTTAGTTTGAAAATTGAGTTGCAAAATGCAACACGTCTAATTTTCGTCTAATATGCGTTTTCGGATCGTGCCGGATATCGTCGGACGGAACGTGAGGGATGGTGTCGCAATACCATGCTCGCATGACGCTCCACCTGCGACGATTCGCCGCAGCTCCTTTGAACGCAACTGAAGCGAAGCTCAGCAGGCGACACGCACCACAACTTTTTGAAGCGCTTGGTCAGCGGGTGGCGCCCTGCAGGGACGGCGGTTGCTGCGCGCGGGTAGGATGGCGCATCACTCAAATAGAGGACCCGCCAGTGCCGACACTCCCGGTGCAGGAAAATCACTGCGCCACCAGCCTGCGCTCCACTGCCGCCCTGAGGCTTTCGACCAGAATGAAGGTACACCGCCGATCCTTCGCGATCTGCAGCTCACCGGACGCGATCAATTCATAAATCCGCGACCGGCTAAACCCGGTCATTGCCACTGCCTGCGGTATGCGAACACTGATCGGGAAGATCTCTGGACGCGCACTTCTCTCGGTTTGGATCGGCACAACACCCTCCCCTATTTCTTGCGGCGCGCGAAGCTGCGGTCTGCATCAAGGAAGCCGGCAAGCATCGCCGGCACCAACTCGGTGACCGGCTCTTCGACGCCATAGGATTCGGCGTAGGCCGCGGCATAGTCCTGCAGGCGCCGGTGCAGTTCGGGCGTGATCGAGATCGTCAGCCGGGCCGGCGTGCGGTCGGGCAGCTTCGCGAGCCGAAGGCCGGTCATGGCCGCACTCCGGTCCAGGGCGCGAGCACCAGATCCTTGTGCAAGATAACGCGAAGGGGCCAGCCCGGCCGCACCTTGATCGTCGGCTGGACGTCAAGCGCCTTTTGCACGAGCCGGTCGCCGGCGCGCGCGCCGCTCTGCTGGGCGGACTCGCGTATTGCCCGGACCAGATCGCTCTCGTCATTGCCCAGCGAAAGCTGGGTGCCGACGCCGAGCAAGGTGGAGAGCCCAACCCCTTTCAGCACCTGCCAGCTATGCTGGTCGAGTTTGTCCGAAAGCCCGGTATAGCCCTGGGTATCGGTGGCAGGGAGATTGTCGACGGCGATCGAGCTGCCGTCAGGCATCAGGATGCGCTGCCAGACGACGAGCGCACGCGTCTGGCCAAAGGCGACCACCGAATCATAGCGGCCGAGGAGCCGCGCGCCTTGGGGGATGAGCAGCGTCCTTCCGGTCGCGCTATCGAATACGGGCTGGGTGACCTGACCGATGACGAAGCCAGGCAGGTCGGAATTGAGCCCGGTGAGGAGACTGGCCGCGATCACGCTGCCGGCGTTGAGCACCGTCGGCGAGGCCGCCGGCTGGAGCCGTCCGGAATCGACCGTCGCACCGTCCGCACGGTGCTCCAGAAAGGTTTGCTTCGGCGCAGGGGCGTTCGGATCGGGAAGCGGAAATGCCGGAGCGGGTGGCGACGCAGCCATCGCCGCTACCGGGTCGGCAGCGCCGACCCTTTGCCCCGACCGGCCGACTTCGGCAAAGACGCCTGTCTCACGCGCGGCCTTCTGTTCGGCGGCGAAGCGCTGACGCTCGGTCGCCTCGGCTTGTGCCGCCGCGTCGTCCGTCGAGCCCGCGGACCGCGCAAGACTGCGCTGATGCTCGAGAATCGGGCGACCGAGATCACCAGGAAGCGGCGGCCCGAGCTGCGGAATGTCGCCATAGCCCTTGGGCGCCTTGCCGAGCGCATCGTCCGGCACCCGCGCGCGCGGATTGGCGTCCCCCTCCGCGGTTACTCCCGGCGTGAAATGGATCGGCTTGAGGCCCAGCCAGGCGATGCCGGCGAGCGCGCTCGAGCCGAGCAGCGCCGCGCAGACGATCACGCCGCGCCGGAAGCGAACGACCCGCCGCGGCCTGGCGCGCAGCACGAGTGCTTCCGGGTCGCGCTTGGGCTCCGGCAATGGGATCGCCTCGGCCTCGACAGGCGACTCAGTCATGGCGTCCTCCCCGCGGCTCGCGCCCATCGTCGCGCGCGATGCGGACGATCCGCTGCTTCTTGCCGCCGAGCCGGAGCTCGGCCACGGCGAACAACCGGTCGACGATGTAGAAGCGGCCGGCCATGCGATAATTGACCAGCTCCGCCGTGCCGTCGGGGCCGATCACGAACAAGGGTGGCGCCTCGTCCTGGGCGATGCCGGCCGGAAATTCGATGAAGGTCTGACGGCCATCGTCGAAGGCGCGCAGCGGCCGCCAGGCCGGATGGTCGCCGCTGATGCGATAGGCAAAGCGCAGCGCTTCGAGCGGGACGCCGGCTGCCACCGGCCGCGCAGCTTCTGCCGCGGCAGCCTCGCGTCTCAGCGCGATCAGCGTGTCCGCCGGATAGATCCAGGACACCGCGGCCATCGCCGTGGCCTGGGTGCTCGCCAGCTCGAGATGGTAGCTCCGCCGGTCGGTGGTCACGACGAGGTTGGTCGCGAGCCCGGCACTGAACGGCTTGAGCAGGATATGCGTTCGCTTGCCTTCGCCGCGGCCGCTGCTGGTGTCCCCTATCGTCCAGCGGGTGCTGTCGCCCGCCGCGATCGCGACCAGCGCCTCGCCCGGCTGCAGCGCGATGTCGGTGACACGCTCGGGCGCGGCGAACACGCGATAGAGCGCTCCCTCGGCATAGGGGTAGATCTGCACTGCGTTGCGATAGCCGGCGGCGCTCGGCTCGCGGGTCGCGTTGCGGTTCGCCTGAGCAACCCGTCCGGCGGCAGCCGGCAGGCGGTATGTCCGAGGCGGGGCGACGGGCACCGGATCCGATATGCGGGTCGGCGCCGGCGCGGCGACGTGCGCTGGTGGCGTTGCGGCTGGCGTCGGTGTCGGGAGCGGAGCGGTCTGGGCATAAGCGGCGGCGCCCAGCATCAGGCCGGGCATGGGCAGGAGATGGCGGATCATTGCACGGACTCCGGTTTGGGTTCGGGGGGTGGCACCGCAGCTGGAGTGGCTGGCGGACCTGACGCGGACGGCACAGGCGGATCGAGCTCGCGACTCCAGTCGACGGCATCGACATAGAGGCCGAGCGGGTTGCGCCGGAGCAGGTCCGCGGTCTTGGGCGGACGCAGCCGGATCGTGAGGATCGCGGTCCAGCGGGTCGTGCCGGCGAGGCTGCCGCGGGCGAAAGCGCTCTCGATCCATTTCACCTGAAACGAGCTCGGCGAAGCGCGCACGATGCTCGTTACCTGGACCGACACCGATTTCTCGCCGACCTGCTCGAACGGTCTGGCGGCACGGGCATATTCGCTGAGCTGGACGTTGCCGCGTTCGGTGACAAAGTCATAGGCCTGCAGCCAGTTCTGCCGCATCAGCACCGGGTCGAGCGACACCGACCGTATGTCCTGGATGAAGCGGCTCAGAAACCATGCGATCTGCGGATCGGTCGGCTCGTAGTCAGCGTCCGCGGGCGCGACCGCCTGGGCCTGGCCGAGATTGTCGACCGCGACGACATAGGGGACGACGCGGCTCTGCATCGACTGCCAAACCAAAGCGGCAGATAGCGCGGCCGCCAGGCCGAGCCCGCCAAAGGCCATCAACCGCCAGCTATGCGCCTGGACCCGCGCCGAACCGATCCGCTCGTCCCACAATTGCCCCGCGCGTTGATACGCCGTCTCGGGTTCGGGGGTGCGCCCAAAACGCTGGCTGTTCCTTCGGAACTTCATCCTTCGTCCCTTTCCTTGATGTCGGGGGTGGCGGAGGCGCCGCCGCGATCGCCTTCCTTCACTGTCTGGAGCGCCATGTGGCGGTGGTGGCGGGCGGTTTGCTCGGCGCGCAGATCCCGCGCCCAGCCGGGCATGGCCCCGCTTTGCCCTTCGGAGCCCGGTTGCGACGGCCCAGAGCGGACCGAGCCAGCATTCCAGGCAGCGTTGCGCCCGCGCTCCGCGGCCTGACCCAGGCCCAAAGCCGCTCCGGCACGCTGGCGCATGGCACCGGCGGCAGCGGTGCCGACGCCGGAAAGCCCGGCGCCGACACTCGGCGAGCCCGCGGTTTTCTGGCCGAGCTTGTATGCGGTCGAGGCAGCACTCCCCATGGCGGTTCCCGCCCGGATCGCGCCCAGCCCGCCGCCGGCAGCCATCCGGGCGGCGCCGGCCACGGCGCCGCCGCCAAGCATTGCGCCGCCGGCCACCGCGGCAGCGGTGCCGATCGCTGCGCCTGCACCGAGCTGGGGCGCGCCAGCGACCAGGCCGGAAGCGACGGACGGTCCGAAGATGCCGAGGCCGAGCAAGGTGAGGCTGGCAAGGACGAGGCTCATTGCCTGGCCGAGGTCGGGCTCGGTGCCTGTCACCGCCTCGGAGAACTCGGTGAAATAGCCCGAGCCGATGCCAATGATCACGGCCAACACCATGACCTTGATGCCCGAACTCACCACCGAACCGAGCGTGCGCTCGGCGAGAAAACTGGTCCGGTTCCACAGGGCGAACGGCACCAGCACGAACCCGGCGAGCGTGGTCAGCTTGAACTCGAGGATGGTGATGAAGACCTGGACCGCGAGCACGAAGAACGCGACGATGGTGATCGCCCAGGCGATCAGGAGCACCATGATCGTCATGAAGTTGCTGAAGAAGCTGGTGAAGCCGAGCAGTTCCGTGGCCTGATCGAGCAGCGGCCAGGCCGCCGAGAAACCCGCACCCGCAAGACGCCCCGGCTGGAGCAACTGGTCTGCGGTCATCGTGCCCCCGGCTGCGGTCAGGCCGGCTTGGGTGAAAGAGCGGAAGATGATTTCGGCAAGCCGGGAGAAATTGTTGAGGATGAACGCGAAGACGCCGACATAGAGGATCTTGCGCAGCAGCTTGCCGAGCACGTCGGTCTCGCCGCCCATCGCCCAGAACAGCCCGGCAAGCGTGATGTCGATGGCGATCAGCACGCTGGTGAGGAAGCCGACGTCCGGTCCGAGCAGCCCGAAACCGCTGTCGATATAGCGGCTGAAGTCCGCCAGGAAGCGGTCGATCACATTGAGGTCGTTCATCATGGTGCATCCTCAAGGCGCATTGGGTGCCGCAGGACGCGTGCGCGGGGGCAACGCAGCGCCCTGCGGCGCTCGGCAACGGGGGGAAGCGCCGCCGGGGAGAGGTCAGCGCGGCGAATAGGCAGTGCCGGATCCGAGAAATTTGCGGGTGGCAGCATGCGCGTCGAGCTCGGCCTGGGCGCGGCGCGCGGAATCGGTCGCCTCGGCGCGGAACTGCGCGGCCAGCAATTGCTGGATCTGGAACTGCTGCTTGGCGGCGAGCGCGAGGAGCTGGTTGGTCGCCTGGGCGACCTGCAGCCCGCCGACCGCATTCTGGCTCTTCTCCGACAGCCTGGCGAGCGTTGCCGCGTCCGCCTCGATATTCTCGGCGACATCGGCCTGGACCTTCATCGTCTGGCGAAAGCCCGCCATCGCCGTGTCGAGCCGGGCTTTGGCCTGGGCTGCGACCGCGCTGGCGCCGACCCGGGCATCGAAGTCCGGAAAGAGCTGGCGAAACTGCTGATCGACCTGGCCGGTGCGGAAGGCGATGCCCTGCGCCTGCTGGATCAGCGCACCGACCGCTTTCATCCTAGAGACCAGCCCGGCGAGATCGGGAAAGTCGGTGCGCGCGAGGTTGCGCTCCATGTTGCGGAGCATCGCCGCTTCGTTCTGCAGCGACTGGATCTGGTTGTTGATCTGCTGGAGCGTCCGCGCCGCCGTCAACAAATTCTGGCTGTAGTTCGTCGGATCGAACACCGTGATCTGGGCAGCGGCGAGGCTGGGAATGCCTAGCGCCGCGATTCCGACGGGAAACGCAGCGCGCAGGAGCAGCGGGGCAAACGAGCGGGACATGGAACTCACTCCTTCGATGAGATGGAGGCGGAGCCGGTCAGGATATCGGCCGCCCAATCCAGACCGGCGGATTGGAGGAAGCGGGCAGCGAACTGATCGAAGGCCCCCTCGGCCAGCGCGGCGTCGATCCGCTTCTGGCTGTCGGGGTCGGAGGCGCCGCAGAGCGCGAGTGCCAGCGGTCCCAGACCAAGCTCGAACAGGCGGTTGCCCTGCGCCGACTGGAGATAATAATGGCGCTTGGGTGTGGCCTGGCTGACCAGCTCGATCTGGCGGTCGTTCAAGCCGAAGCGCTGGTAGATCTCCCGGAGCTGCGGTTCGGCCGCGCGATCGTTGGGCAGCAGAATCCGCTGCGGACAGCTCTCGAGCAACGCCGGCGCGATCGCCGAGCCCGCGATATCGGCGAGGCTCTGGGTCGCGAAGACGACCGCGACATTCTTCTTGCGCAGGACCTTGAGCCATTCGCGGATGCGCGCCGCGAACAGCGGGTGGTCGAGGAAGATCCAGGCCTCGTCGAGCACCAGCAAGGTCGGGCGGCCGGTGAAGCGGGCCTCCAGCCTGTGGAAGAGATAATGGAGCACTGGCGCGACCACGCCCGGCTGGCCCATCAGCGCCTCGGTCTCGAAGCATTGGAGGCCAGCCAGCGCGAGGTCGTCCTCGGCGGCATCGAGCAGCCGCCCATAAGGCCCTTCGAGCGTATAAGGCGCAAGCGCGGCGCGCAGCGCCGAAGATTGGAGCAGCAACGCGAGGCCAGTCAGCGTCCGCTGTTCGACCGGCGCGCTGGCGAGGCTCAAGAGCGCCGACCAGAGCATGTCCTTCAGTTCGGGCGTGACCGCGACGCCCTCATGCGCGAACAAGGCGGCGATCCACTCGCTAGCCCAGGCGCGTTCCTCGGCGCGATCGATGCGCCGCAGCGGCTGGAAGGCGATCGTGGCCCCGGCATCGCTGCCGAGCCCGAGCGCGTGATGTGCGCCGCCCATGGCCAGCACCGCCGCCCGCGCCGACAGGCCCTTGTCGAAGACATAAACCTGCGCACCTGGATAGCGCCGGAACTGCAAGGCGAGCAGCGCGAGCAGCACCGACTTGCCCGCGCCGGTCGGCCCCACGATCAGCATATGGCCGACATCGCCGACATGGGTGGAGAGCCGAAACGGCGTCGCGCCGCTCGTGTCGGCATACAGGAGCGGCGGACCGTCCAGATGCACGTTGCGCTCGGGGCCTGCCCAGACGCTGGAGAGCGGGATCAGATGCGCCAGGTTGAGCGTGTGAACCAAAGGCTGGCGGACATTGGCATAGGCATGGCCGGGCAGGCTCGACAGCCAGGCCTCGACTGCGTTGACGGTCTCGCGCCGACAAGTGAAACCGAGGCCGTTGACGATCCGCTCGACCGCGCGAACCTTGGCCTCGACCGCCGTGCGGTCGACGTCCGTCACCGTCACCGTGGCCGTCAGATAGCCGAAGGCGACATGATCCTGGCCAAGGGCCTGGAGCGCGGCATCGCTGTCGGCGACCTTGTTGTCGGCATCGCTGTCGGTGAGCTGGGCCGGCTGGTTGTACATCACCTCGCGCAGCATTGCCGTGACCGACTTGCGCTTGTTGAACCATTGCCGGCGGATGCGGGTCAGGGCCCGTGTCGCCTCGCCCTTGTCGAGCGCGACGAAGCGCGTGACCCAGCGATAGGCGAAGTCCTGGTGGTTGAGCGCATCGAGCAGCCCGGGGCGGCTAAGCCCCGGAAAGCCGGCGACGGTCAAGGTGCGGACATGCGTCGGCCCAAGCATCGGCTCGAGCCCGCCGGTCAGCTCGGTATCGACGAGCAGTCCGTCGAGATAGAGGGGCGTCTCGGGTACCGCGATCCGGTGGGCTCGCTCCGAAATGGTGCCGTGCAGATAGGTCAGCGTGCCGGCATCGTCGAGCGCGCGCATCTCGGGGAGCAGCGCCGAAAACAAATCGCCGATCCGGTCGGTCTCGCCGGCGAACCGGGCCAGCGCCGCGCGCCAGTCCCGGCCCTTCCCTTCCCCGCCCTCGAGCACCGCCCGACTGGCCGCGTCGGTGCTGTCGGGCTCGGGCAGATATTGCAGGGTCAGATAATAACGGCTCTCATAATGCGCGCGGCCGCCCTCGAACGCGTCCCGGCGTTCGGCATCGACCAGCGCGGACATGGGATCGGGAAAATCGCTCGCCGGATAGCCAGGCGCCGGGCGCCGTTCGGCCTCGACATAGAGGGCCCAGCCCGATCCGAGGCGGCGCAGGACATTGTTGGTCCGGGCGGCGATGGCGACCAGCTCCGCGTCGGTCGCGCTTTCCAGATCCGGGCCGCGAAACGCGAAGCTGCGCTGGAAGCTGCCATCCTTGTTGAGGACGATGCCGGGCGCGACCAGTGCCGCCCAGGGAAGATGGTCGGCCAGGCGGTCGGCGCGGCTGCGATATTCGCGCAAGGCTAGCATGCGAGGCGTCCCTTCTGGCGCAGATGGCGGAGCAGGATGGGCAGGAATTCGGGGTCGCGCCGCGCGGCGAAGACCGCGAGGCTATGGCCCAGCAGCCAGAGCGCGAGGCCGGCCAACCACTGCTGGAGCCCGAGCCCCACCGCCGCGGCGAGCGTGCCGTTGATGATGGCGAGCCCGCGCGGCGCGCCGCCCAGCAGGATCGCCTCGGTCAAGGAGCGGAAGACGGGAACCTCGAAGCCGTCGATATGCTGGCCGGCCGCGTTCATGACAACAGCGCCCCGCCGCCGAAGGAGAAGAAGGAAAGGAAAAAGCTCGAGGCCGCGAAGGCGATCGAGAGGCCGAAGATGATCTGGATGAGACGGCGGAAGCCCCCGGCGGTATCGCCGAAGGCAAGAGTCAGGCCGGTGGTGATGATGATGATCACCGCGACGATCTTGGCGACCGGTCCCTGCACCGACTCGAGCACCTGCTGGAGCGGCTCTTCCCAGGGCATACCCGAGCCCGAGGCCTGGGCGGCGCCGGCAAAGACGAGCATCGCGCAAGCGGCGAGCCAGGGCGCGGCGCGGCGGTCGAGCGGGATCGAACGGAACATGGTTCAGTCTCCTTGGGGCTGCGTGAAGGGAGCGAAGTCGCGGATCGCGTAGTTGCCGTCGGGGTCGATCCCGGCGAGCGCGGCGATGGTTTCGATGCGGCGCGCAGCGCCGCGGCCCGCGATGAACACGATCAGGTCGATCGCCTCGGCGATCAGCCGGCGCGGGACAGTGACCACCGCTTCCTGGACGAGCTGCTCGAGCCGGAAGAGCGCGGCCGCGGCGCTGTTGGCATGGACGGTCGCGATGCCGCCGGGGTGGCCGGTGTTCCAGGCCTTGAGCATGTCGAGCGCCTCGGGGCCTCGTATCTCGCCGACGATGATGCGGTCGGGGCGCAGGCGCAGGGTCGAGCGGACGAGATCTGCCATGGTGACGATGCCGGGCCGCGTGCGAAGCGCGACGGTATCGGGCGCGGGGCATTGCAGCTCGCGCGTGTCCTCGATCAGAATGACGCGCTCATCCAGGCTTGCCATCTCGGCGAGCAGTGCATTGGCGAGCGTGGTCTTGCCCGAGCTGGTGCCGCCGGCGACCAGGACGCTGCGGCGCTCGCGGACCGCCAGCGCGAGCAACGTCGCGCCTTCCTCCGACAAAATGCCGTCGCGGACATAATCCATGAGCGTGTAGAGCCGAGTGGCCGGCTTGCGGATCGAGAAGCAGGGCGCGCGCGTGACGGGCGGCAGCACGCCTTCGAACCGCTCGCCGCCGCCAGCGCCGTGCGCGGGCAGCTCCGCCGAGACGATCGGCGCGTCAGCATGCGCTTCGGTACGGGCATGCGTGGCGACAAGCCGGATGATCCGCTCGACCTGTTCCGGCTCGACCCGCAACTCGGTATCGACCCTGCCTTCACCCAACAGGTCGAGCCGGAGGGCGCCGTCGGGATTGACCATGATCTCGAGCACGCGCGGATCGCCGAGCGCGGCCGCGATCCCCGGCCCCATGGCAGTCTGGAGCATCGCGCGTCGGCGGTCATCGGCTTGGGCAATCATTGGCAGCCCTCCCCCTCCGCCGATCCAAAGGCACGGCGATCGTCGGCAATCCGGCGGCCGACTTCGGCGATGAATGCCTCGAACCGGTCCCGGCCGATGGCGCGCGCCGCGGCATCGGCCTCGGGGAGCGGCGCCTGGATCGTCAGTTGCCACAGCACGAACAGCGCGAAGCTCTCGAGCTGGATGTCGAGATCGCGGCGTAGCCGGCCGAGCTCGGCGCCGATCCGGTCGAGCCGGACCTTGAGCATATCGTCGAGCTCGCGGGTGCCGCGGCGCTTGAGATAGGCACGCAGCGCATCGGAGACGATCGCGGACTTGGAGGTACCCGGCTTTGCCGCCAGCGCCTCGAGCTCGGCGGTCAGGCCCTCGTCAAAATAGAGATGGTGCCGCGGTTTCATCTCAGAAGTCCGGCAGCAGGTCCTGGCGCGCACCCGCATTGAGACCGTGCGCGCGCTGGACGGTGGTGAGGGCGCGCACCCGGTCCATGGTCCGCTGATCCGCGGCGGCATCGCCATCCTCCTGGTCGAGGCCGAGCAGCTTGAGCTGCACCGGCGGTGCCGGCGGCGCTGGCTGCTCCTGCGGCAGGCCGGGATGGCGTTCGTGCTGGACGCCGCCCTCGTCGGCAGCCAGGTCCTCGCAGTCATCCGCGGCGGCGGCGAGCCGAGCATCCGAGGCGCCCTTCGCGCCGGCCCAGTCGTCCTCCCGGCGCGGCGGCACGTCCGCATAGCTGCCAGGCATCAGCGCCGGTGCCGGAAGCAGCCGGGTGGTGAAATTGGGATCGGCATAATGCCGGATCTTGCGCGCCCGGATCGGGGGCAATCCCGAGACGAGGATCAACTCCTCTTCCGGCGGGAGCTGCATCACCTCGCCCGGCGTCAGCAACTGGCGCGCGGTCTCCTGGCGGCTGACCATGACATGGGCGAGCCATGGCGCGAGGCGGTGGCCGGCATAGTTGCGCATCGCGCGCTGCTCGGTGGCGGTGCCAAGCGCGTCCGACAGGCGCCGCGCGGTCCGCTCGTCGTTGGTCGCGAAGGCGACGCGGACATGGCAATTGTCGAGGATCGCATTGTGCTCGCCATAAGCCTTGTCGATCTGGTTGAGACTCTGGGCGATCAGAAAGGATCGCACGCCATAGCCGGCCATGAAGGCGAGCGCAGTCTCGAAGAAATCGAGCCGGCCGAGCGCCGGGAACTCGTCGAGCATCAGCAGCAGCTTATGGCGGCCGCCCGCAGCGCCCTGCCCCTCCAGCCGCTCGGTCAGCCGCCGGCCGATCTGGTTGAGAATCAGCCGGACAAGCGGCTTGGTCCGCGAGATGTCCGAGGGCGGAATGACGAGGTAGAGCGAGGCGGGCTGCGCCCCCTCTACCAGATCCGCGATGCGCCAGTCGCAGCGCGAGGTCACGTCGGCGACGATCGGATCGCGGTAGAGGCCGAGAAAGGACATGGCGGTCGAGAGCACGCCCGAACGCTCATTCTCGCTCTTGTTGAGCACCTCGCGCGCCGCCGACGCCACGACCGGATGCACCCGCGGCGCCTCGGCGGTGCCGAGATGGTTGGTCTCCATCATCCGGCGCAGCGTCGCCACGAAAGGCCGCTGGGGATCGGAAAGGAAGGTCGCGACCCGCGCCAGCGTCTTCTCTTCCTCGGCATAGAGGACATGGAGGATCGCACCGACCAGCAAACCGTGGCTGGTCTTCTCCCAATGGTTGCGGCGCTCGAGCGCACCCTCGGGATCCACCAGAATATCGGCGATATTCTGGACGTCACGCACCTCGTCGGCGCCGCGCCGGACCTCCAGCAGCGGATTGTAGCGCGACGAGCGCGGGTCGGTCGGGTTGAACAGCAGGCAGTGCGAGAAGAGCGACCGCCACCCGGCAGTCAGCATCCAGTTTTCGCCCTTGATGTCATGGACGACCGTCGATCCCGTCCAGCTGAGCAACGTCGGTACGACGAGACCGACGCCCTTCCCCGAACGCGTCGGCGCGAACGCCATGACGTGCTCGGGTCCGGCGTGGCGCACATAACGGCCGTCCTGCTGACCGAGAAACACGCCTGCATCGCCATACAGGCCCGCGCGCGCGATCTCGCGTTTGTTCGCCCAGCGCGCCGAGCCATAAGTGGTGACCTGCCGCGCCTGGCGCGCACGCCAGAGCGACCCGCCGACTGCCGCGCCGCAGCCGACAAAGCCGCTCGCCCCGGCCAGCACACCCGCGCGGTCGAAGATGTGCGGCGCATAGGCCTCGAAATGGTACCACCAGGCGAAGAGCTGCCACGGACGGTAGACTGGAATGTCTAACAGTACGCACCACGGCGTGCCCAAAGCCGCCTGATAGCCCAGCATCGCTGCGGCCCATTGGGTAGCCGTCCAGACGCCCGCGAGCGTAATCGCGAGCACAATCAGGATTTGACCGATCAATAGCTTTGTGGGCGTCATGGACGGCTCCCGCGCCGGGAAGTTCTTTCCCGGCGATGCCGTCAATGTGCCGCCAAATAGCTGGGGGCGGGACAGCGCGTATCTACGCTAACCTACGTTTGTACCGCGAAACTTGCGTATTGCGCTGCCATCGCGCCCAGTTGCGTCCCTCGCTCCGCGTCGATGTGCTTGCCCGGCGCTGCAGCGCAGCGTCGAGACTGCGTTGAGTTTAGATAAAACTGTGATAGCCAAGAGAAAGCTGCGGGGGCAGCTCTTTGTTTGGGGGATATCATGAACGCAATTCTTGCGGGCGCACTCGCCTGCACCATTCTCTCGTCTGCGCCTGCTTTTGCGCAGACCGCGCCAGCCATGCCGGAAATGGCTCAGCCGGTGCCCATCCAGGCCGTCGAGCGACCCGCTGTAGTGAGCCAGATCTCCTTGCCGGCGAATACCGAAGTCATGGTCAGCATGAACGAGGAACTGACCACCAAGGGTGGCCGGATCGAGGCGGGCCACAAATTCGGCCTGACCCTGAACCACGACGTCATGATTGGCGAGCTGATCGTGATCCCGAAGGGCACACCGGCGTTCGGTGAGGTGACGTGGAAGACGGGCAAGGGCGCGTTCGGCAAATCCGGCAAGATGGAGATCGAGCTGCGCTATCTCGAACTCAATGGCCGTCGTATCCCGATCACGGGCAAATACCGGCAGGAAGGCGAGGGCAACACCGTCGCCACCGTCGGGGGCGTCGTGGTCGCCGGCGTGTTCGCTGCGTTCATCACGGGGAAGAGCGCACGGATCCCGCAGGGCCGCGAGCTCAAAGCGTTCACCGCCGAGGCGCTGCCGGTTGCGCTGCCGGTGAACACCGCCGCCCCGGTTGTTCCGGTACAGGCTGCCCCTGCGGCAACGCCTGTCCCCACGCCTGCAGTCGCAACCACGCCGACGACCTGAAGATGCGAACCGGGCCGCCAAGCCAGATGGTGCGGCGGCCCAAACTGAACTTCCGAAAGCGTCCACCAGTTCAGCCCTGAAACCGGGAGCACTTGATCTCGGGATGCTTCACGCCAGCTTTCCAGCCGCCCCTCTCGCATTCCACCACTTCTTGCGGCCGGGAGGCGAACCGAGGCGGATGGCGACCGGCCGTCATGGACTCACTCGCGGAGCGCGGACAGAGCGGTCGGGGTATCCGACAAACCAGCATCGGCTTGTTCCCACCCGTCCGTTGCGGGCCAGGCTCTCCTCCAGCGAGTCAGAGGCGAAAATATTTCCGAAATTTTTCTGACCGCCAAGTATTTTATTTCACTGACATTTCCGTCGATCGCCCGGCCGCATTGAGGATCTCCGGCTCCCGGGTTGCCCGCCTTGCTCCCGCCGTCCTTCTATAATGCCGACAGCGGCCGAATTCCTGCGATTGCGACCGCCTGTGCGAACCTCCCGGCGTATCCGGAGGCGTCGTTTCCGGCTTCCATCGAAGGACCCGTTGAGCATGCAATGGTTTGAAGCAACCGCGCCGATCCGACTCAAGATGCTCGTGGCTTTCAGCTCGCTCCTGGGCTTGATGGCGCTCGCCATAATCGTCTCTCTGTTCGGACCCGGCTGGATCACATTCGGCATCCAGGCCGCGCTGCTCGCGACCGCCGCGCTGCTCGCACACCGCTTTCGCGAGGCGGTTTGCGTTCCCTATGTGAACACAGTCCTCCGGATGGAGGGGCTGGCCGCAGGCGACCTCGCCACCCCCATCGCCTATACCGACTATAAGGACTGCGTCGGTCGAATGACCAAGGCGATGTTCACCTTCCGTGACGCGGCGGTCGAGCAGCAGGGTCACGCCGCCGAGCAGGCGGATGTCGTCCGCACGTTGGGCGAGCATTTCGTGCAGCTGACGCACGGCGACCTCACCGCGGAGATCCAAGCCAATTTCCCCGGCTCCTATGCCGAGCTCAAGACCAACTTCAATGCGGCGCTGGCAAGCCTGCGTGCGCTGATCGCTTCGGTGCTGGAAACGACCGCCGCGATCCGCACGGGTTCAGGCGAGATCGCGCAGGCGTCAGAGGACCTGGCGCGCCGTACCGAAGCCAATGCCGCAAGCCTCGAGGAAACCCTGGCAGCCATCACCCAGATGGACAGCCGCCTCAAGGCGACTGCCAACGCGGCGAACCGCACAGTCGAGCGCGCCGACGGCGCCATCTCGACCGTGTCGGACGGGCGCGGTATCGCCGACGAGGCGGTGCAGGCGATGACTCGGGTCAGCGAAAGCGCCAAGGGCATCGACAGCGTGATCGAGGGCCTCGACAAGATCGCCTTCCAGACGCGCGTGCTCGCGATGAACGCCGCGGTCGAGGCGGGCCGCGCCGGCGAAGCGGGTCGCGGCTTCGCGGTGGTGGCCGACCTGGTTTCGGCGTTGGCGATGCGCGCCGAGGAAGAGGCCGGACGCGCCCGCGATCAGCTCACCGCCACCCAGACCGACATCGTTGCGGCGGTGGCGATGGTCGAGAAAGTCGATGGCGCGCTCGCCCATATCTCCGGCGATGTCGGTGAGGTTCACGAGCTGCTCGGCCAGATGGCGACCGACAACCAGGCGCAGTCGACCGCAATCACCCAGATCAGCACCGCGATTGGCGCAATGGACCAGGCAACCCAGCAGAACGCCGCGATGGTCGAGGAAACCTCGGCCGCGGCGCGCAACCTCAGCACCGAAGTGACGGCGCTTGCCGAGCAGGCAGCACAGTTCACGGTCGGCGACGAAGGGCGCCCTGCGCCTAGGCCGGCGGCCCAGCCGGTGGGATTCAGGCCCGCCAAGGCATCCCCCTCCAACTATGTCTCGCCGGTTAAATCGCTCTCCCAGGCTGCGCGCGCCAGCGGCAAGGGCAGCATGCAGAGCGACTGGGCCTCCTTCTAACCGAACCGGCCCAGACCAGGCCAAACGGGGGCCTCGCAGTGGGTTCCGCGACGCCCTCATGTTCGTTCACGATCGCAAACATCTAATCGCACCATGCGGGGAGATGATTTTGTGGCCAGGGCTGATCGCCAGTGGCCAAGTCCCCGGGTCCGCACGGAGCCCGGCCAAGCAAACCAAACCCGTCGCCTTGGGCCCAGCCGACAAGCAGCACAGCGGTGGCGGGCGGATCGGCTGTCGCCAACCCGCCCGCCACCGGAAAACCTCTCGGCAAAAGCGCGAACTCGAGTGAGGCAGGAATCGCTGCCTCGCTGACGAGCGACAGGATCGGCAGTATGCGTCCCTCTCCTGCCCTCCTTGCATGCCTTAGCCTCAGGCCGCGTTCTTCCAGATCGGCTCGAGCGCCTGATGCGGTGGGCATTGGGCGATGGCACCCGTCGGCAAGCCCGCAAGCTCGTTGGCAAAGCCGTGATTGACGTCGCGGTGGTGCGCTTCGTCAGCTCGAACAACCAATACCACGTCGCGCAGCGTCGCGTCCTCGGGCAGACCCCAGTAGCGCTTCGCGATTTCTGGTGCCGGCACATTTTCGCTGCGCCCCTCGTCGATCTCGGCGAGATAATGGGTGTAGCTGATCACAGCTTCCTCTTCGAAATAGCCGACGACGCGGTGCGCGGTCTTCGAGCTGACGAGGTACAGGCCGAAGAAGAACAGGTAGAACACCCATTGGACGCCGATGATCACCGCGCGCTCGAACCAGGTCGGCTTCGAGATCTCGATGAAGGTCATCAGGTGCATCCGCTCATTCTCGGCTTCATCCATGAGCGTCTTGATCCAGCCCTTGTCGTCGACCATGCGGCGCAGACAGGCGAGATGATTGATCGTGGCACCGACCATGCCCGGCGCCGCGGCGACCGTTTCGAGCACGACGGCGCGATGGCCATAGCGTTCCGCAAAGAAGGTGTCGGCGCACCAGCGCAGCGCTTTGGTGAAGCCGAAGGCGACCCGGTCCGACAGGCCCTTGGGCTGATGGTGGACGCTGAGGTCGATGAAAGGTGCGGTCATTGTCTGGGGTCTCCGGTGGCGCATTTATGTTGCACCGCCGCATCTATTAGTCGGGACCGGCAGGCGAAATCTGGATGTTGTCCCTACCGCACCCACCCTAAGGGCCCTACCGGAAGTAGGCGCTTCAGGGCGGTCAATGGCCTGCGGAAAGCTTGAATTCCGAATTTGAGGCACCGCCGTTCCTGAACCTTCCCTATCGGGGCCACCCCCCTCTCGTGCTTCTGCCCAGTGGCATGCTCAACTGATCGTCCGACCGCGAGGGGCGGCAACGGACCAATCTATGCCCTGGCCGTTGAGGCGCGCTTTGACATAACGGCCTAGCGCCCGCTCGAGATTCGGACGCCATGGCACGAGCGTGAACTCCTTCGACTTACACAGAACGGCGTAAGCGCGACCGCTGGCAAACTGGACTTTCCGGTCGATGAAGCCCTCGATACGATCGCCGCGGCGCGCCTCCACGAAGGGCAATCCCAATGTCCGGGACAACTGGCCAGCGATGCGACCGAGCTCACGCCGGCGAAGAACGGCAAGCGTCTCGACATCCAGCGGGCGGTTAGAGCCCGGGTCGAGCAGGCCTTCATCGATCAGCCAACCACGGCGACGTTGCTCCGCAAGCCGGACCTGTGCGCCGAAGCCAGCCTCGCGGGCCGTGGCGGAGCGACCGTGGGACAATCGCTGATCAAGCCATGTCTCGCCATCATGGCCAGCGAGCTGATCGAGCGGTAGCGGCGAGAGCAACGAGACCTGCACGGGGCGATCCCGGGCAAGCCGGGCCTCATAGGCAGCGGCGCGCTCCACATGGTCGGCCGGGATCGACCAGCTTCCATCCGGGCGCCGCTCGACGCCAACGCCGGCACGCCGCATCGCCTCCAGTCTGCGCACGTGGGTTTCTGCGAATTTCAGGCTCGCGCCGGGATCGTGGCGGAGGTGCGCGTCCGTCGAGTAGATGCCCTTGTTGGCGCCAGCGACTGCTGACACCGTCCGGTCGGCGGCACGCGCCTCGGGCCGTACCGCCTGGACCTGAACGATCATGCCCCGTCCGATCGTGGCTTCCGGATCGCCCCGCCCGATATCGACATAGTGGGCGCGACCGTCGATCCCGTCGACCACCAGATAATGATGGTCGCGCAGCTCGTCGGACAAGCCGCGGGCAATGACTGCGCCGATGAGCGGCGCGGAGGAATCAGGATCGAACCGCACAAGGTCCGATGGCGCGCGGGCGACGCTCGCCTCCTTCAGCGCGCCCTGTAACGTTTTGAGGATATCGCCCCGTTCACCAATCTGCCGCAAAGTCGCTTCCAACTGCGGCGCAAGCCGAGACCTGCCTGCCCCGATCGGCTCGGCGAGCCCCATGCGCGCAAGCTTGGCAAGACGCCCCGAGCGAAGGCTCTGCTCGAAGGGATCGGTAGCGGCAGCCCCGACGATCCCATCGACTGCTGCACCAAGCAGGCGCCGGTCGATGCTGGTGAAGCGCTCCTGGTCAATTTCGGCGCGGAGGCGGCCCTCGATTTCCCGGTCGGTTCTCGGCCCCAGATCGAAGTCGAGAATCTCGCCTGCCCGTTCGCGAATGCCGCATGCGAGATAGTCGCGCGCGAGGATCAGATCCTTGCCCTGCTCGTCGACTCCGCGGAGCAGCACATGGCTATGCGGATGACCCGTGTTGAAATGGTCGACGGCGACCCATTCGAGGCGAGTCCCCAGATCCTCTTCCATCTGCTGCATCAGCCGCCGTATCACTGGCTTGAGGTCAGGATATTGATCGCCGTCCTCCGGCGAGACGATCAGCCGGAACTGGTGCCGGTCGCCCGCGCCCCGCTCCAGGAAGGCCTTGCCATCGACTTGATCGGCATCCGCTCCATAGAGCGTGCCAGGCGCGCCCTCGCGGGTCGTGCCGTCGCGCCCAAGGTACCGCAGATGCGCGCGTGCATTGGCAGCCCCCTTTCCAGCCAACCGCACGATCCTCGATTTGACGATGGCCCGCCGCGCACGGAATGCCGCAAGCCGGTCGCGTTGGACGAGCACGCGGCCGATCCCGACACCTCTACCGATCTTGCCGCCGGCAAAGCCCTTGCGGCCGGCCGGACCAGGCGCCCCACCACGCGCGAGGTTGGCGGCGGCGAGTATCCGGTTGAGGAATCGGGCCTGACGCTTGCCGCCACGGGCGCGCATCCGGCCAAGGCGGGGCTCGAACGGATCATCCTGCGGCATCGCTCGCCGCCTCTGGATCCATGGCGCCATCGAAATGGGCGCATTCCGGGGCACGGCGCGGCGTCTGGCGCCATCGACGAAGCGATGGCGCTACTGCCCGTCCGAGAAAAAGATGTGCAGACAGAGTGTTATGGCGCCGTCCGCAGGAATGGCGCCATTGCTTTATCTTGCCTTCCCCTGCTCCCCTTCCATGCCACCCCGATCTACGGTTACCGCGCCCCTCGCCGGGACCTGTCCAGCTGCACCGCGACACCAAAAACGGACGGATGGCGCCGGTCTCGCGCCGCCCGTCGCCGTTGTTTGCCAAGGCCTCAGGCCATTGCCAGATACGCCCGCTCGGCGTCGCGGCGGTGCACATATTCGGTGCAGCCGTGCATCGCCCAGAGCCTTCCCTCGCCATCGATGCAGGCGCAAGCGGCGTACCAGCGACCGGCCAGAATTCCCAGAATCGCGACCCGATCAAGCGCCGTTTCCGCCTCTTCGACATCTTCACAAGGCCCGAGACCGCGTTCGGCGACCCGGCTGTCCCAGCGAAAATCGTCGGTTTCGGCATCGAGGAACAATGCCGCGACAAGCTCGACATTGTCGGTGCGGAACTCGGTCCTGAGCCCCGCGACGAGGCCCGGATAGGCATCGGCTTCGCTGTGCCGGATCGTTGAAAGAGCAAGCATGACCGCCTCCGTGACTGCGTCTTCAGGATCGAAGACGGCGTTTCGGAGACGGGCGGCGGCGCGGCTGTCAGGGACGCTGCGACCGCAGGTCGCGGCGCCGCGGAGCGGGCGTGGGAGGAACCAAAATGCGCCAGCATTTTGGAGGGGCCCGCGATCCTTGCACAGCCGTGCCGCCGCCCGTCATGCTGGGACTTCTCGACAAGTGCCCTCCCCGCTCTCCTCATGGCGCGCCGCTTTCGTCCGGCCCCTGTCCGCCCAGCAGCACGAACAAGGTCCGCCAGGACGGATCGCGCGTGCCCGGCGGCGGGGCAACCGGCGCAATCTCCGGGTCCTTCAACATCGCGACCGCGGCGGCCAGATAGGCCCGGGTCTCCGGCGGCAGCGGCACTCCTCGCCGACGCCAGGCGAGATAGCGTGCCGGGCCGGCATTATAGGCGGCGAACATGCCGGGATAGCCGACCTGGTCGTACAGCAAGCGGAGATAGGCGGTGCCGGCGAGGATATTGTCGAGCGGCATATCCGGGTCGCCGCCGAGCCCGTGCCGGAGGCGCATGTCCCGCCAAGTGCCGGGCATCAATTGCATCAACCCCATCGCGCCTTTCGGGCTGCGGATCGGCCTGCCGGCGTGCTCGTTACGCCCTCCGCTCTCCAGCCGGATCACCGTTCGGATCCAGGCTTCGGGGACGCCGAAGCGCAGCGAAGCGGTGCCAATCTCGGCGTCCCAGCTGGCTCTCGCCTGGGCCGCTGCCGGCGCGGCGAGGACAATCGTAGCCAGCAGCGCGAAGCGCGTCAGCGCAGCCACAGCGGCACCGCCCTGCCGAGAAGGTTCGCCGCGCGGACCGGTCCGAAGTAGCGGCCATCGAACGAGTCCGGCGCATCGCCAAGGACGAGATATTCGTCGCTCCGCAGCGTGCGGCAACCCTGCCAGTGCGGCAATATCCGCCCACCTGGATCGCGGCTTCGCTGGCGCGCGACGGGCACGCCACCCACCGACACGATCCCCTCCCGCGCACAAAGCCGGTCGCCGGCGACCGCACGGACGCGCTTCACCAGAGGGACGTTTGCCGGAAGATAATGACGGCGCGCAGCAAGCGCGCGCACCCCCTCGGGCGTGTACAGCACTACCCAGTCGCCTCGCGCCGGAAGGCGGCCGGGCTGCACCCAATACAGCCCGGGCGGCGTGCTCGCCGAAGCGTTCCAGACAAATCTCGGTTGGGGATCCGCCAGGATCGGAATCGCCAGCAGCGCACCCGCGCCGCCCGTGGCGACGAAAAGACGGCAGCGCTCAATCATGGAGCCTGCTCCGCCCGGCACCGCGCGACCAGCTGTCGAGCTCGTCGATATGGTAGCGCACGCGGCCGCCATGGCGGCGAAACGGGGGGCCCTTGCGCTTCCTCCGCATGAACTCGAGCGTTCGTACCGAAAGGCCGAGATGATGGGCCGCTTGCTTGGTATCCAGATAGGGGCTGCCCAGCCTCGCCTCGGCGGCGCGGGTATTGGCGTCGTCCATGAAAAACTCCCGCATTCGGCAACGAAAGTGCTGCCGGCTGCGGCGAAATCGCACCCGCGCGCAGGTTTGCGCAGGGTCGCTTTCGAGGGGGCTCCGATTTCGACCCCCGCCGATAAAACCATCCCGCCCGGGCAATGCCCGGGCGGGAGGCCGGTCAGTCGTTCGCGCTAACGCGCGGGCGCTGCCAGGTCAGGGTTGCGTTCTCGCCATCGTCCTCGTCGAAGAGCTTGGCAAAGATCGGCTGGAGAAAGCTCGGATCGTCGAGCTTGAGCGACAGATAGTCGCGCCGTTCGGCCGAGGTCTTCTTCCAGCCCGCACCGATCTCGGCACGGCCGACATAGACCCGATAGTCGGGCGCATTCTCGTTGGCGCGATTGGTTTCGGGAACGATCCGAACGCCCCTGGCCTGCACCGAAAGCGTGACGATCTCACCCTGATACTCGCCGCCGACCTTCTTGAAGGAACCGATATTCGCCATGTCCGTCACTCCTGTCTTGGTCGAGACCGCGCCCATCGCGGCCTCGATGGCTCGGAGCAGGACCGGGGCGCGCGGCGCCGCACCCGAAAGGGCCGCAGCGCACGCGAAGGACCGGCGCGGCAAGCTTTCTTGCCTCGCGAGGAATGCCGGGCCGCAGGCCCGGCAGGGGAAGAAAGTGCGGCCGCGCCGGTTGCGGCAAGCCGCGCGAGGCGCAGCCGGTCCCGGTCATTCGGCCATCGATCGGGGCCGGGATGGCGAGTGGATGACCGATGGGAGATGTCAGGGTGGCGCCCGATCCGCCAAGCCGGCGATGCATGGGGCGGCAGGTCCGCGCTCGACGGGTGCCGTCCCGGCATCGGGTCAGCCGCGATCGAACCGCCAGAGCGGGATGCCCATGATGCGTGCCTTGTCGGCGAGATTCGCAGAGATGCCGGAGCCCGGGAAGACGATGAGCCCGACCGGCAAGCACTCGAGCAGCTGGTCGTTGCGCTTGAACGGCGCCGCCTTGCCATGCCGCTTCCAGTCGGGACGAAACAGGACCTGCGCGACCCCGCGCTGGTCCGCCCAGCACGCCGCGATCCGCTCGGCACCCGTCGGCGTTCCGCCATGGAGCAATACCATGTCGGGATGGCGTGCCCGCGTGCGGTCCAACGCCTTCCAGATAGCCTGATGATCGCCGCAATCGACACCTCCGGTGAAGGCGATGCGGGTACCGCGCGGCACGAGCGTTTCGCGCGCCGCCCGGCGTTGCTCGAGGAGGAATTCGCGGCTGTCGACCATCGCGGCGGTCAGGGTCCGGCGGCGCACGAGCGATCCCGTGCGGGGCAACCAGGCGCTGCCCGTGTGGAGCGCGAACTGCGCCGTGGCGCAGTCGCGCAGGAACTCCATTGCGTTGCGCCGCTCGACCAGGCTGATGCCTTCGGCAGTGATCCGCTCGAGCTCGACCGAGCGCACTTCGGATCCGTCCTGCGCGCGCTGCGCGGCACGCTGCGCGTCCGCATTGTCATCGAGCAGGCGCTGGATCCGGGCTTCCGCCCGGTGAAAGAGATTGGCCAGCGCCCAGAGCAGGTCCTCGATATCGTCTTCGAGCCGCGTCTCCTGCAGCGTCGAAACCAGCGCGTCGGCCATGTCGGCGACCGCCCCCGCCGCCCGTTCCGGGGCCGGCAAAGGCCGGGGGTCGGGTTCGTCGGAAAAGGGACGATAGCCGAACCGGGCAAGCTCCTCGAGCAGAACGGCGGTCGCGCAGGCGGCAGGCTCCGCTTCGGAATCGGTGTCGAACATCTGGGTCATTGGTCTGGTCCCTGGCTGAGGCCGCGCCACTCGCGGCCGCTGGCGCGCGGACCGGCGCGGCGCTCCCGGCACCGCATCCGCAGGGCCGTAGCGCAGCGAAGGATGGCCGAACCGGCCATTGCGGCGCCGGGGGCACTGCGCCAGCAAGCCCTTTGCGGCCGGCGCGGCTGCAGCAAGCTTGGATGCCCAGCCATGAAAAAGGCCCGGCACCGAAGCGCCGGGCCCAGGGATTCACTCGGCAGCGATCAACTCGGGCTGTCCCTCGCTCGCGTCCGCTCGTTCCGCACCGGGATCACCGGCCTCGCCGCCGACGCCATAGCCGGCACCGCGCAAAGCCTTTGGCAGCCATCCGGTCCCGGCGAGCAACGATTCGGCCTCGTCAGCCATGTCCGCTTTGCGCAGGCCAGCGATACGGTCGGCGGCCGCGTCCCCTTTGGCTTCGCGCACCGCCTCGAGGATGCGGGGCTTGGGCACCTTGCCGAGATAGGAATCGACCGTCGGCACCCAGCCCGCGGCGGCCATGTCGAGCCCGACCGTCTCGGCGATGCGGGCCGCCTGATCGAGCCGCCGCTCGAGCATGGACGCGGAGATTCGCCCGTCGCCATAGCGGCTGACCTGCTCGATCTGGGCATTGAGGCTCAGCGATGCGCAATGCGCGAACAGTTCGAGAAGCTCGGCAACTTCCATCGTCGAGAGCCTCGCCCAAAGGTCGCGATCGTCGTCGGGAAGGCGCGACGCCCATTCGGCATGCCGCGCATCGATCGCCTGGGCCGGGGCGGTATCGGCGAGCCCCGGGGGCTGGGCAGCGAGACCGGGACGGCGCAGGACCACCTCGATACAGGCGTCGCCTGCGGGCACGTAGAAACAGGCCAGGCAGAAGCTGTGCACGACCGCCCGCAAGGCAGTAACCGGATACCGGGCAAGCGCATCGCGCAGCGCGACCGTGCGCGCGGCGGAGAGCTCGCCGAGCAGCCGGTCGGACAGCGGACGCAGCGGATCGTCATCCTCGACTGGCTCGGGATCCGTGCCGTCCTGGGAGGCTTGCGGCGCTTCTCCCGCTTCGGCATCGGCCCCCTCGCCTGCCTCGGCCTCCGGCGCCGGCTCGTCCTCGGGCCGGACGAAGCCGCGCTGTACGACCAGGCTGCCGGCGCTGCTGATCGAGACAAACACACCGGCCCGGGCCACTTCCTGAGGGTCGTAGATCAACGGCCGGTTCTCGAAGACTTCCAGCGCCGACTCGATCTCGCCGAGGCGGGAATCGACCTCCCCGGGCAGTTCGGGGGCGTCGGACCATTCGGCCTCGAGCGCCTCCTGCTCCTGGCGAAGCGCTTCCCATTCGGCCTCTTGCGTCTCATCGAGCGGGGCGTGCGTGCCCTGCAGCAGACGCATGTCCAGATGATGACCATAAGGAAATTCGGGCGCGGCCTCGATCCATTTCCAGCCCTCGGCGGTGATTGCCTGCGCTTCGGTGGCGAACCGTTCGCCGACGAGCCGGTCGAGCAATGCAGGATCCTGCAGCCAGCCACCATGGCTGTCGTCGAACAGGTCGCGCAACACCGCGCCGCCCGCCGCCTCATAGGCTTCGATGCCCACGAACCGGGCACGGCGATCCGCGGCGCGTACGGCGCCCTCGGTCAGCATCCGCCGGATCGTCGCCGGATCCCTCGACCAGCCCGCCGTGACTGCATTCCAGACCTGTTCCTGCCGTTCGTGGTCGCCGGTGACGGTAAAGGCCATCAGCTGCTCGAGCGACAAGCCATCCTCGGCATAGAGGTCGAGCAGCACCGGGCTGACGCTGGCGAGGCGCAGCCGCTGCCGCACGACGGCCGGCGTTACGAAGAAGCGTGCGGCGATATCCTCCTCGGGCTGGCCTGCCTCGCGCATCGCGCGGAAGGCGCGGAACTGATCGAGCGGATGCAGCGGCTCGCGCTGGCTATTCTCTGCAAGCGAGTCCGAAGCTGCGCTGTCGGGCGCGTCGGCGGGTTTGACGATGCAGGGCACGCGTGTGGTCCTGGACATCCGTTTGGTCGAAACCAGCAGCGCCAGCGCGCGGTAGCGCCGCCCGCCAGCGGGCACCTCATAGTTGCCGGTCTCCGCGCCGTCGGCGTCGTGCAGCGGGCGAACGCTCAGCGAGTGAAGCAGGCCGCGGCGCGCAATGTCCTCCGCAAGCATCTCGATCGAACAGCCGGCCTTGACGCGCCGGACATTGGCCTGGCTGAGGACAAGCCGGTTGAAGGGAATGCCTTCGGCCTGGCGCAACTGAATCCTGGTCATGGGACTTCTCCATGACGGGCCCGGCAAGCTCTCTCGCCAGTCTCAACCCGTCATGGACCTCCTGCTTCCTCTTCCTCTGCGCCGGCGCCCGCACCCTGAACATCAAAGGCCAGCAGGAACGCCGCCGCCCGGGATGCCGCGCTCGCGGCGCGGACAATCGCCCGGCTATCCTGGCGGAGGACCGCGAGCCAGGAAGCAAGATAGTCGGCATGCCGCACGGTCGGCTCGATGCCGAGTGCGGCACAAAGGAATGCGCCGGCCATTTCGGCGACGAGCTCCTCGCGCGCATAACCCGCCGATCCGAACGGGCCACGCTGGTCGCGATCGAGCCGGGACTTGTGACCGGTCCAATGAGCGAGCTCGTGCAGCGCAGTGCGGTGCCAGTTCACGGAATCGAAAAACGCCTCGGGCGGGGGCACCATGACGAGATCGTCGATCGGCGCATAAAAGGCGCAGTCGCCGCCGATCCGCAGGCGGGCGCCACTCGCCGCAATCAGCGCCCCGATCCGTGGAAGTATGAGATCGAGACGCGGAGCGGGTGGCGCTCCGCCCTCCGAGAGGGCACCGGCATCTGGAGGCAGCCCTTCGCATTGGGCGACATTGAAGAGCGTGAACCGCTTGAGAAACGGCACCGGAACCGGCTCGCCGCCGCTGGCACGTGCCCGCTCCCTTTCGCGCTCGGGCACGAACCTGTCGGCGAACACGACCATCGTCCCGTGCGCGCCTTTGCGGACATTGCCGCCGAGCTGCATGGCCTGGCGGAAGGTCAGCCAGCGCTGCGCGGGGAAGCCGTGGTCCATCGCCGCCGCCCAAAGGAGAAGGATGTTGATGCCCGAATAAGGCCGCCCCGTCGCGGCATTGCGGGGCAAACCGGGGGGCGCGGCCGCCGAGGCCCAGGGCTGGACCCAGGGCACGGTGCCGGCCTCCAGCTCGGCAACGATGCGGCTGGTGATCTGCGTGTAAAGACCCTCGCGGGAAGCACTGGCCATGGCTGGTCTCCTGGACCAGCGGCGAAGAGACACTCTCCCCGGCATCTCGCCGGTCCACAGGAGCCGGCGCCGCCCACGGACTCCAGCCCCGGGCGTCCGCGTCCGCCGAACCGGGACCTAACTGCGGGGATCGCGCAGCAGCCGGCGCCAATTCCCGCGCACTGTCGCGCGCGCCGCGCGCAGCAGCCGCTTCACCCTTGAGCGCAAATAGTCGGATGGCCCCTGCCAGTCGCTATCGGCACGCGGGCTGCCCAGAAGCAGCGCGGCGATCTCGCGCTGGCCGGCACCAGCGCAATGTGCGTCCCATGCGCGAAGCGTCAGGATGGCCCGGTCGACCCGCGGGTCGCGGGGGAAGAGCTGCCGCGGCATGCGGCCGAGTCTGTGAAAGGCGACGAGGCGCCGCAAGGTCAGCAGCGGCGCGTCCAGAGCGGTCAGGCCTTCGAATCGGATGCGGAGCCGCACCGGCCCGGCGAGGAGCGTACCCTGCCGGATTTCCAGCCGCAAATTGTGCAGACCATCGGACAAGAGCAGTTGCTCGCCCGGATCCTCCCCGAGCAGCACGGCGGAAAAACACCCCATGCGCATCAGATCGCGATCGTCGGTCGCGCCAGGCACGGCCTCGCAAGGGAGAACGTGCGGGTCGGCGCTACATCCAAAGAAGATGCGCGCTTCGCTGGCCGGAAGGGCCGGATTCTCGGCGAAAGAGCAACCCTCGTGCGGGATCGCCCGGCGTCTGCGGCAACACGATCGCGCGCGCCTCGCGCGCGACCGGTCCGGTTGCGATCCCCTCATATTCCGGATCGCGGCGCAGCCATTCCCATGCCCAGCCAGTACGATCGAGCCGGGCCATCCACGCATACGCCGCGGGATCAGCGCCGTCAGGCGTTCGCGGGGTACACGCCATGGTGACCCCGGGACAAACCGTTCCCGTCAAATGAAGAGAAAGATCGAGCGGGACAAATCATGGGCACGTTCCCTGAAAGCGAAGCGTCCAGAGAACATAAAAACGAGTCTGCCGCCTTCCCCCGAAAAGGGGATACCGATTTGGTAATGTTGCAGCGCACAGGCGTTGGAAATACTTATGCCAAACTATTAGTCTATCCTCGTCTTGCGTAACGCGTGCCGGCGGGATCATGAGAGGTCCCCGCCGGGCGCACAAATGGGACGACGCGCGGGCAAAGCGGACTGGAAGACGCCCCTGCGGTCGCGGCAGGCTGAGATGCACAGACTATTGTTGGCGCAGGAGTTCGAGCACCGGACCAAAGATCTCAAAGCGGTTGCTGATCTGGAAGATGTCCTCGGCGAAGCGTGCAGCGCCATGGGCTTCCGCTATTTCGCGCTGATGCACCATGTCGACACGGCGGAGGGTCCGGGCCCTTCCTTGCGTCTGCACAATTATCCGCTCTCCTTTTCGAGCTGGTTCGACGAGAACCGGTTCGGCCGCCTCGACCCGGTGCACCGCGCCTGCCACCGCACCACCAAGGGATTTCGGTGGGCCCATGTCCCTGCGATGATCCGGCTCGGGGGCACGGATTTCGAGATTCTCGAGCGCGCGCGCCGGGAGGGGATCGCCAACGGCTTCACCGTCCCGGCACATGTTCCCGGGGAATCGCGCGGCTCCTGCTCCTTCGCAGTGTCGGAAGCGGAGGATGTGCCGGACGACTGGCTGCCGGTCGCCCAGCTTATCGGCGTCTGCGCGTTCGAGACGGCGCGGCGCCTCATGCTTCCCGATGGTCCGAGCGGCGGGCCGCTGCGGCTGACCGCGCGCCAGCGCGACTGCGTGATCTGGGCGGCGCGGGGCAAGACGGACTGGGAAATCGGCAGGATCCTCGGATTGAGCAAGGAGACGGTTCGCCAGCATCTCAAGCAAGCGCGCGAGCGTTATGGCATCCAGAAGCGCTCGCAGCTCGCGGTGCGCGCGCTCTATGACGGCGTCATCTCGTTCGGCGAGGTGCTCGACAGCTGATCCCCCTTTTGCGGTATATGGCGTACCGGTTCGATCTGGTCTGCTTTTCGCCTTGGCAACAAGGGAAGACGGACCATGCATCTGTTGATCGGCCCTGGCGATTCCGCCGGCGAGGCCCAGGCGTTTCGGGCCATGTTCGCGGCGCGCAAGCGCGTCTTTATCGACCTGCTCCAATGGGACGTCCCGGTCCTCGCCGGGCAGTATGAGATCGACCAGTTCGACGACCCCCACGCCACCTATCTGATCCTCACGGACACGGCCGGCGCGCATCTCGCTTCGGCCCGTCTGCTCGAGACCGAGCGCCCGCACATCCTCGACAGTATGTTCCCAGAGCTGTGCGCCGGGCCTATACCGCGGGGACCGCGAATCCGCGAGATCACCCGCTTCTGTCTGGACCGGGACCTCAGCGCCGCCGAGCGCCGGCGCGTGCGCGATACGTTGGTGGCGGCACTCGCCGATTACGCGCTGCTTACGGGCATCGACTCCTATACCGGCGTCGCCGAGCGCGGCTGGCTCGAGCAAATCCTCGGCTTTGGCTGGCGGTGCGCCCTGCTCGGCGAACCGGATCGCGCCGGCCTCGGCGCGCTGCAGATGTTCATCGACTCCGAGACGCCGGCGTTGCTGCGCGCTTCGGGACTCCTTCCCATGACGACACTGGCCGATGCCGGGCGTCGTAACGCCGCATGAGGAGCAGATCCATGGCCACGGCAATTTCGTGCGACGATTCCGTCGACCACTATGCCACCGCGCTTCGCGCGCATGGCTATTGCATCGTCCCGCGGCTGCAGCCGGCCGGGACAGTCGCCGCGCTCGACGCCGACCTCCGCGGCGCTCTCGACAAGGCGCTCTTCTGCCGGGGCGATTTTTACGGCGAGCGGACGAAGCGGATCGGCAGCCTGCTGACGCGGTCGCCGCATGCCGCGGCCTTCGTGCAGCACGCACTGGTGCTCGGTATCGTCGAGCGGATCCTGGCGCCCTGGTGCGACACGATCCAGCTCAACCTCACGCAAGCGATCGCGATCCACCCGGGGGCGCCGCGGCAGTTCCCGCACCGCGATCAGGATATGTGGGCGAGTGCCAAGGGCGAGGTCGAATATCTCGTCAATGTGATGTGGCCCTTCACGCCCTATACCGAGGACAACGGCGCAACGCTGCTCTATCCGGACAGCCATGGCGCCCGTGCGCTCGAGGAGGCCACGCCGTCGGCATGCTTTGCCGCCGAGCTCGATCCCGGCGATGCGCTGTTGTTCCTCGGCTCGACGCTGCACGGCGCCGGCGCCAATCGGAGCAACGCGGTGCGCCGCGGCATGATCGTCAGCTATTGTCTGGGCTGGCTCAAGCCGTACGAGAATCAATGGCTCGCCTATCCACCCGCGGTCGCACGCAGCTTCCCGCCCGAGCTCGCCGGTCTGGTCGGCTATCGCCAGCATCGCCCCAATCTCGGCAATTATGAGGGGCAATGTCCCTCGATCCTCTTGCAGGACCGGCTCCCCGAGCGCCTTGGCGCGATCGACGCGCTTCGTCCCGATCAGGCCGCGATGGCCGCCGACTATCGTGCGCGCGTCGCGCGGGACGAAGGCAGTTGAGGCTGGTGATGAACGCGGCTCCGGTCTTTGATCGCGTCTATGGCGGGCTGAAGCAGTTGCTGCGCCGGGGCGCGATCCTGCCGGGAACCCGGATCGATCCCGCCGGCCATGCAGCCCAGCTCGCGGCCAGCATCACCCCGGTGCGCGACGCGCTCCACCGCCTCGCCGGCGAGGACATGCTCGTCACGACCAGCGACGGATTTCAGGTTCCGATCCTGAGCGAACCCGACCTGCGCGACCTCTATGACTGGAGCTATCAGCTCGTGCTGCTCGCGCTTCGGACCAGCCGCCGCACCCACGCGGCGTTTCTGCCGGAGCCGCCGCTCCACGCGCATCTCGCCGAAATCACCGAAGCGCTGTTCGCCGCCATCGCCGCGGCGGCACCCAACCGTGAGCTGCACCGCGCCGTCGCCGCCGCCAATGACCGGCTGCATGCGGCACGCCGGGCCGAGGCGCTGGTGCTCGCCGATCTGGGCGAGGAGCTGGCCGACCTGCTCGATGCCGACCTGCGCCGGTTGCGCACGTTGCTCGGCAGCTATCATCGCCGGCGGATCGCCGCAGTCCCCGAGATCCTGCGCGCGCGCTACCGCGCCCTCGATTGATGCTGCACCGCAGCACTCCAAACATTCTGCATATTTTCAACGTATAAACTTCGGATACGCGTTCGGGAGGCGGATTCTTGGGCTGTCGCGATTCCAACGCGACGGACAAGGAGACGATCATGACCATCCAGGACCAACTGATCGACCTCGGCGCGGCAACCGCCGAAACCCAGGGCTTCCCGATCCCCGAGACCGACATCGTCGGCGTGGGCCTTCTGGCGGCCGGTCTTTCCGACGAGGATTGACGCAATCGGCGCCGGCGGCCCTGTGCCGTCGGCGCCTCGCGCGCGTCATGGGCTGGGAACTCGCTCCGCATGTCAGTTTCTGCGTCGCATCGGACAGGGTGCTCTTTCTCGATGTCCGGCACGATCGCTACTTCGCCTTGCCCGGCACGATGTCGGCTTCCTTCCGCGCATGGCTCGAAAGCGGCGGCCGTGCCGATCACGCGCCGCCCGCGATTCCGCTGCTCGTGGAGGCCGGCCTGCTTCGCGCCACTGTCGCAGCCGTACCGCTTCAGCCGGTCAATCTGGCAATACCGACCCGGTCGCTCCCCAAGGCGTCCGCACCCGCGACGCGGCTTGCCGCCCTCCGGGCATGGACCGGCGCGCATGCGAGCCTCTACCGGACGCGCCGCCGGCTTCGCGCCGATGGCTTGCACGGTCTGATCGCGCACGCGCGCACCGCGCGGCCGGGCACCCCCCTGCCGCCGCGGCCCTTCGCGCTCGGTTTCCAGTTCGCGCGCGGCCCGCGCGCGCTCGAAGGCGACTGCCTCCCCGCCTCGTTCGCGATGCTGGATTTCCTCCATCGCCGCGGCAGCGATGCCCGCGCGGTTTTCGGCGTGATCGCAAATCCGTTCCGGGCGCATTGCTGGCTCCAGTCGGAGACCGAGATCCTGAACGACGACGTCGACCATGTCCGTGCATTCACGCCGATCCTCGTCCTATGAGACGCGACAGCTTCGTGGCGGTCCTCGCGCGCGCCCGGAACCCGGCGCCCTTGGCAGCGACCGGCCTGGCGCCGCGCCTCGCGCTCGACGCGACCGGATCGCGGCCGGGCCTCGCGTTTCACGGCGCCGCGGCGGGACCCGTCCTGATCCTGCCCCATGGGCTCGGGATCGTCTGGGGACGGCTGTTCGACTGTAGCGGTGCGATGCTGCGCCAGGTACCCGAGCCGACAGCCAGGGCCTGGGTGACCTCGGGCGGCGCCCTGCTCGTCGATCGTTTCTGGGGAAGCTATGTCGCGCTGCTCGCAGCCGAAGACCGTGTGATCGCGCTGCGCGATCCATCGGGCGCCCTGCCCTGCTATATCGCAACCGCGGAACAGGGCGTGGTGCTCGCCTCGGATGCGCGCCGCGCCCAGGACGCCGGAGCGACCGGGCTGGCGATCGACTGGACGGAAGTGCTGTCGGAACTGCAATTCGTCGGCCGCCGCACCGCCCGCACCGCGCTCGCCGGCATCACCGAGCTGCTGCCCGGCACCGCCTTGTCAGTGACGCAGGAGCACTTGCAGGTCGACACTCTATGGTCGCCGTACCGCTTCGCGGCGGGATGGCGTGATCCGCCGGCTTTCGAGGAAGCCAGGCGCCGGGTGCGGGAGGCGATCGCGCTTTCGGTGCGCGGGCTCACCACCGATCACCACCGGCCCTTGAGCGAGCTCTCGGGCGGGGTCGATTCGTCCGTAGTGACCGCCGCGCTGCACCTCGCCCGGCGCGACGCGCGGTGCGTGACGGTGCGGGGCGGCGACGCCGATCTCGACGAGACCGGTTATGCCCGCAAAGTCGCGCAACACTTCGGCTTTCCATGGCGGAGCGTCACGCTCGACCGGCAGGCAGTGGACCTTCGACGCTCCGACGCCGCGGCACTGCCACGCCCGAGCGCCCGGGCCTTCGCGCAGGCGGTGGACCGCGCCAGCCTCGCCGCCGCGGCCGAAATGGGCTGCGATGCCTTTGTGTCGGGCGGCGGCGGGGACAATGTGCTCTGGTATTTCCAGACAGTCGCGCCGGCTCTCGACCGGCTGCAGTGCGAAGGTGTTGGGGGCTTTCTCGCGACGCTGAACGAACTTGCCTGGATGACCGGCGCCTCGCGCGCCGACGCGCTGCGCCACGTGGTGCGCCGCTGGTTGCGCCGACGTCCGCGCCCCTGGCCGCACGACGTCTCGCTGCTCGCGCCCGACGTCCGTACGCTCGAGCCGATGCCCGCCCATCCCTGGCTCCCCGCGCCGCCGGGCACGCTGCCGGGGGTGCAGGCCTATGCGCGGCTGCTGGTTCTGATGCAGGGCCATTTCGAATGGGTCGCGCGTGCCGAAACCGCCCCCGTCCTTGCTCCGCTGCTTGCGCAGCCCGTGGTCGAGACCTGCCTCGCCGTTCCGAGCTGGCTCTGGTGCCGGGACGGCCAGAACCGCGCCGTCGCGCGCGCGGCCTTTCGGGATCTTCTCCCTGCCGCCATTCTCGCGCGCGGCACCAAGGGCGGGTTCGACGGCTTCTCCCACGGGCTTTTCGTGCACAATCGCGACCTTGTGCGCGACCTGTTGCTGGGCGGCTGCCTCGCCGAACAGCGCCTGCTCGACCTTCCCGCGATCGAAGCCCTGCTCGGCAATGAGGCGCGCATCTCCAATCTGCTCGCCAACCGCCTGCTTCGGCTGGTCTCGGTGGAGGCATGGCTACGGAGCTGGTCGGGACGCCTCGGCTGAGGCCCCGGCGCGCAGCATCTTCCAGCGGGCATATTGCGCCGTCTTGGCAGGGTTCCGATCCTGCCGGTCCAGCAGCCAGAAATCGAGCCAGTCGAGCACGCGTTCATAGACGGCGCGGCGGTGCCGCGGCTGCCATTTGATGTGATATTCGTCGGGAAAGACATAGAGCTCGATCGGCTTGCCGGCGGCGCGGAGGCTGGCGACCGTCTCCAGCGCGAGGCGATATTCGCGATCGGCGGCCTGGACGAGGATCGGCGCCTCGACCCGGCCTGCATTGCGGGCGAGCGAATATTCGCGCCAGAAAGCTGGATCCTTCTCCCCCGGCGCGGGATAGCCCCAGCCCCGCGTTTCCCCGGCGAAGGCGGGCCCGGCGGCGAAGCCGGTGGTCGATGGATCCTCGCAGCAGGTGCTCATGACCGCCACCCGGTAGCGGCGGCTGTGCAGCAGCGCCCATTGCACCGTGGCCGTTCCGTCGCTCAGGCCAGTGATGGCAATGCGGTCTGCATCGACGGCGCCGGTCGCAAGCGCCGCATCGACGAGCCGGTCCAGTGCCGAGAATACGCGCCGGCGATCGGCCCAGCCCGCGATATTCGCCTTCTGATAGGCGAGATGGTTCGGGGACGGCGTCCCATAGGCGGCGGGCGTCGGCCGCTGGAAGCTCAGGACCGCATAGCCGCGCGCGGCGAGCAAGTGGACGGGATATTCGTCGCCGGTGCCGCCGCGCAGGAACCCGCGGCTATTGTACTGCACCACGACCAAGGGATGACGCTGCCCCGGCCGATGGTCGGGCGGCAGCACCAGATCGCCGAAAGCCGGCGCGCCATCCAAGGCGGTGGCGGCAAGGCGCGTCGCCGGACCGAGCGCGACCCGGCGGAATTCCGGATTGGGATCGAAGACCAGCGCCGTCTCGCCCGTCGGCAGGATGCGGACCAGCCGGCGCGGTTGTCCCGCCGCCTCGCGCCCGCAGAGCAAGGCACCGCCCTGGCGCAGGCACCCGTTCAACGGATCGGTCGTCCGGAACAGCGACACCGGAGCGCTTCCCGGCCGCCAGCGGAACAACGCGACTTCGCCGCGGCGTCTCGTGCCCCAGTCGCGCAGGAACAGGATTTCGCCCTTTCGCCACCACCATAATCCGATGATGCGATCGTCGCACGCCTCCGCCGCGCAAGCGAATAGCCTCCCCGACACGCGCGCGCCGAGCGCCTGCGGGCCGAGATAGGATCCGGCCCGGCGCGCCACCCAGGCGAGATCGCCCGTGCCACTCTCTGCGCGGAGCAATGTGCCGGCGGGAAAGCGCGGATCGGCCGCAGGCAGGAGCAGCGCCCGCTCGGTGGCGCTCGCCGCGCGCACCGCGCCATTCCCGGGACCGTAGGTGAAATATGCGAGCGGAATATTGGCGGGAGGTTCGGGCCGGTCACCCGAGAGCGGCCAGAAGCGGGTGTCGTAAAGATATCCCGCGTCGCCCTCCGCAGCAAAGGCGGCCCGAGCCTCGGCGATGCCTCCGCGCACCGCAAAGACCAGACCCTGCCCGTCGGCCGTCCACGCGAAGCGGCGTATATCGCTCGCGCCGTGGGTGAGCTGCTCGGCGGCGGCGCCCGCGGCGGCAACCCGCCACAACTGGGTCACGCCGCCGATGCGGCGCTGATAGGCGAGCCACTGCCCGTCGGGCGACCAGAGCGGGCGCAGCGCGTCGAATGCTCCGGTCCCCTGATCGGCGAGCCCGTGCATGTCGGCGAGGATCAGGGTCGGCTCGCCACCGACATCGAGCAGCCGCACCGCACGCGTCTCCAGATCGATTGCGAGCAGCCCCAGACAATAGTTGTTGGCAGCGACGCTCGCGCTCCGGAGCAGCATGGCGAGGTGCCTGCCGTCTGGCGACAGGGAGAAAGGCGGATCGCCGCCGGGCATGTCGATCGCAATCCCGAAATCGCGCAGCTCGATCAGATCCCCGGCGGTGATCGTCCGTTTCGGTCCCGGCGCCGCCGCTGCCGGCGGAAGCAGGCGCGACCGGCACTCTTCCGCCGACGCGGGTGCGGCGAGGAACAACAGCCCCGCCGCCCCCGCGCCTGCCAGCCGCCTTACCACCGCGTGCTGACCTGGAGCGCCACGACGCGCCCGAGCGGACTGGCATTCTCGACGTCATAGCCGATTGTCGTGGTGCCGAGCAGATAGGCGGTTCGCGGCGGCGCGCGATCGAACAGATTGGTGGCGCTGAGCGCGAAGGACAGCCCGGGCCGACCGCCCCCCTCGCCGATGCGGTAGCGCAGTTGCACGTCGAAGGTGAGCCAGCTCCCGACCGGCTTCGCGGCGCCGCTGGTCGCATTGACATAGCCATCGACATAATTGGCGAACAGCGCCGCGCCGAACCCGCCAAGGCTCAGCGTGGCGCGGCCGCGCAGCCGCAGATCGGGCGGATTGCCGATGGTGTCGACCAGCGCGATCGACGGCGCCGTCGCCGTGAGCCGCTGCCGGAAATCCAGCAAATAGCTGCCGCTCATCCCGATTTCGGCGCCGCCGCCCTCCAGCGCGAACCGGTAGCCGAGGTCGAAGTCGAGCCCGGACATACGCTGCGACGCGAGATTCTGGGTGCGCGCATCGACGATCGCGCTGATCGCGCTCGCAGGGATCGCCGTCAGCGGCTGGAAAAACGGACTGGCATAGTAAGCGGCGACCGCCGCGGGATCGGGGCTGACGTGGATGATCGGCGCATAGACCGCGCGGTTGGTGAAGAAAGTGAGCAGCGCCGAGGACGGGTTCACGATCCGGTCGCGATAATGGATCCCGAAATAGCCGAGCTGGCCGTGCAGGCCGGACCGTGCCTCCGGCCGCAGGTCGATGCCGGCGGTCCAGGTGGCGGCGCGCTCGGGACCGAGATCGGGATCGTTGCCGCGGACGATCAGCGCATTGGTCACACCGCCGGGTGCCGAAGGATCGGGTACCGGATAGGCGAAATAGACGGTCGTGCTGGCATCCTGCCGCAAATCGCCGAAACCCGGCGCGCGAAAGGCGGTGCCGAAGCTGCCGCGCAGCCGCAGCGCGCGCACCGGCGCCCAGGAAAGCCCTACCCTGGGATTGACGGTCTCACCGATGCCCTCGTAGCGCTCGCCGCGCAGGGCTGCGGACAGATCCAGCCGGCCGATCCCGAACCCTTTGCGGTCGAAATCCGACAAGGGGAGTGCCAGTTCGGCATAGGCCGCCGTGACGTTGCGCACGCCCCGGAATGCGCTGGCCGTCGACACGATCGGCGCGGCCGTCGTGATGTCCAACCCCGCGGGATCGCTCACATAGCGCTCGCGGCGGTGCTCGGCGCCCAGCGCGAGCCGGACATCCCCCGCCGGCATCGCGAACAGGGGCCCGTCGCCGCGCAGCTGGAACGCCCAGAGCCGATAGCGGCCGCCGCTGGTGAGCGTGCCGCGGATCCTGTCGAGCGTCGCGGGATGGTTCGCGCTGCCGTCGCCGAACAGGTTGAGCGCGGTCGCGCGACTGGTGTCCGCGAGCGCAAGCGCGGCCCGCGCCGTGTTGACGAGATTATCGACCGTCAGCCCCTCGCTCTGCTGGCCATAGGTGGTGCCGAAGGCGAGATTCCAGCGCTCGACAGCAAGATCCGCGCCGAGCGTGGCGCCGAGCGCCTGGCTGAACCCGCGGCCGCGCTCGGCGCCGAGATCCTGACCGAAATTATACGCGACCTGCACCGGCTGGCGCGTGCCGATCGGATCGACATAGAAGGGATTGGTGACCGGAACGGTCAGGGTCAGGGCATTGCGTGCGGTCGGGCGCCGCACCTCGTAGCGGCGATCCCCGAACAGCGCCTGGGCATGGAGCTCGAGATCGCCCAGCGACTGGCGGGCGCTGGCGAATACGGCGTGCCGCGCCTGCTGCGGCAGAATATCCGAGCCGGCATAGCGGTCGCGCAGATTGACCTGCCCGGGAAGCAAGTCGCTTGCCCGCAAGGCAGTGCCGTCCTGCCCGGCAGGGATGCCGAACCGCCGTCCGCCCGCGATGATCGTGCCGGGCACGCCGGCGGCGCCGCGATAGTCGCCCAGCCCGTAGCGGCGGAGATCCTCGCTGACATAGGGACGGTCCTCCGCGGCGAGCCGGCTGCGGAAATAAACTTCGTAGGAGAGCATCGCCTGGCCGCTCGACCAGCGCGTGCCGGCGATCGCGCTGCCCTGGAATTCGCGCACGCCGTCGCCAAGACCGTAGCGCAGCGCCATCTCGGCCCCGCGAAAGCGGCTGCGCGGCACGATGTTGACCACCCCGGCCACCGCATCGGATCCATAGAGCGCCGAGGCGCCGTCGGGCAGGACCTCGATGCGCTCGATGGCGCTCACCGGGATCATCGATAGATCGGTGAAGATGCCGGAGACGCCGGCCATGGGCGGCCGCTCGCCGTCGAGCAGCACCAGAGTCGAGGAAGCGCCGAGCCCGCGCAGATTGATGCCCGCCCCATAGCTGGTGTTCGAATCGGCGTTGCCGCGCGCCGTCGCCGCGGTCGTCTCGTTGGGCCCGCCGCCGAAATTCTGCGGAAGCGACTGCAATATCTGCTGCGCGGTCGCATAGCCGCTCTGGTCGATCGCCGTGCGGTCGAGCGTGATCACCGACGCCCCCGCGGGCGCGCGCCCGCGAATACGGGTGCCGGTGACGACGATCGCCGCGTCACCGGCACCCTCCCCGGTGCCTTGGGCGTCTTGCGCGCTTTCGGCATCCGCGCGCTGGATCACCAGCGCGTCTCCGACCCGGCGGGGACCGAGGCCGCTGCCCGCGAGGAGCAGGGAGACAGCGGCCTCGGGGGAAAAGTCGCCCTTGAGCGCGGGCGCGCGCTTGCCCGCGACCAGCCCGGTGGGCGCGACGATCGATTGGCCCGAACGGCGCGCGACCGTCCGCAGCGCATCGCCGAGCGGCTGGGCGGGCAGATCATAGCTCCGCGCCTGATAGCCGGCCGCCGCCGGCAGCGTCCCGCACAGCGTCAGTGCGGCGCCGGTCAGGAACAAGGTCTTGAACGTCCGGATTTGCATCGTCTCTCCCCCAGCCGGCCGCCTTCGCGGCGGTCTCGATGGGGTGCATGACGACAGCGACGGGAATTCCCCCCGGCACGAACCAAATATTTCCGCGGCGCCCATGTACGCAGCCGCGCGAATATGCTGCGGCAGGCGGGCATCGAGGCGCGGCGGCGCCATCATACAAGGAGGACTGGATGGCGGGCTTGACCGATATGGAGGAATTGCTCGCGACCGTCCCCGAGTCCGAAATCCGCGATTATCTGCGTGAAGCGATGGTCTGCTACGGCGCAGGAGCCTATCGCGGCTGCGTGGTGCTGGTGCACACCGCCCTGTTCGAAGGGCTGCGGCAGCGTTTGCTGGCGCTGGCTCCGGTCAATTCAGCGGCCAAGGCGGTTTCCGCCGCCATCGAGCCGCTGGCATCGGCCCAGAAAGTCTTCGAGTTGTCGCTGGTCCAACAAATGAAGACGGCGGCAATCATCACGCAGCTCGAGGCGGACATTCTCGAGCAACTCAACAAACAGCGTAACAAGGCGGCGCATCCCTCGGGGCACAAGGTCACGGCGGAGGAAGCGCGGTTCGTCTTTTCCGAGGCCATTCAGAAATTTCTGTCGAAACCCATCCGACAAACCTCGGTGCTGGTACAAAATATCGTAGACCGGCTCGACGGACCGAATTTCTTTCCCGGTTCGCAGCTCGGAGACATCAAGCTCATCGTCGATCAGGAGACCGAGAATCTCGACGCGGCGGCGATGCCCCAGCTGATTGCGAAGCTCCTCGGCGCGATCGAGGGCGCCCAGCCCGATGCGGCAAAGAACGCCCGCCGGTTCCTGCTCGCACTGGCGAACCGCAAGGAACCCTCGATCCGCGCGTTGATCGTCAAACAATTCCTCGATGCGAAGACGGCCGACGATACCCATGCGACGCTGGTCTCGACCCTGACCACGAGCGACCCCCGGCTCCTCGATGGCCTGAAGCCCGGAACGCGGGTGCGGGTACGGGCCCTGCTGCTCGCGCATGCGCAAACCGTTGGCGTGGCAGTCCCCTATGTCGAGCTTCGCAACCCCGCGCATGTCCTCGCCGCAATCGTGGCGGAGCTTGGCGAGGCATTCGCGACGGGCAACTACAAGGAATTTGTCGACTGGATCCTCGAACAGGGTCCGCAGGCACCGGAATTTGTCACCGCTCTGGCCGGGGCGCCCGGTCTCTTCGGCCGCTTGTTCGCCCATTACCTTGCGCGCGCGTCCAGTTCGCAATGGGATATATCGAACCCCTTCGCCGCCGGCGCGCCCGCGCTCGATGCCCCGCTTTCGAACATCGTGAGCGACGAAGAGGCGTTCCGCCTCGTGGTGGCCATCGCACGCGGAGCTGACTGGAACGGTTTTGGGCCGCTTGAACTCGCCAACGCCAGGTTCGCGGCACTTCCGGGCCTCAAGGCCAAGGCCGTGACCTTCGCCGGCGCCGATTCCGCCGGAGCACTCCAGCATATCCAGCAAGCCGGACTGACGGATACGCTCGCCGACTTCGTGGCGACCTATTTCTGAGCGGACGCCGGGCGCAGGCGACGAAGCACGAGCTCGCCATCGGCCGATTCCTGGACCTGTAGCCCAAACGCCGCCGCCAGCGCGGCGGCGAGCGCAGCGGGATCGCCGACCTTGAAGCCGCCTGTGACCTTCAGTTCGCCGAGCGTCGGGTCGGCGAGCGCGATGTGCCGCGTCGAATAGCGATTGGCGGTGGCGATCACTTCGCGCAGCGGCACCCCGTCGAAGTCGAACATCCCCCAGACCCAGCCGAGATCGTCCGGCGTCGACGGACGGGGCGCGACGCGCGAAGCGCCGGGATCGAGTGCAAGGCTCTGCCCCGGCGCGAGACGGGCCAGCACCGGCGACGGGAATCTCGCGCCTGCGCCACGCACATCGACACTGCCGCTGAGCAGCGCGACCTCGATCCGGCCGGCTACGAGGCAGACGTCGAAGGTCGTGCCCGTGGCCACGACTTCGCGGTTGCCGGCCGCCACGATGAAGGGGCGTGCGGTATCGCGCGCGACCTCGAAGCGCGCCCTGCCAGCGCGCAATATCAGCCGACGCTCACCCGCCACAAAGCGCACGGCCAGCCTGGTTCCGGCGTCGAGCGTGACGCGCGTGCCGTCCGCGAGCCGGACATGGCGAATGCCGATCTGCGAGGCGATCTCCTGCCCCGGAGAACCAGGCCCGCCAGTCGGTGCGCGATGGGCAAGCAGCAGCACGACGACCAGAAGCGCAGCGATACTCGCGGCGATCGCATAGCCCCAGGGGATGCTCCGCGAACGGGCCCTCGGTGGCAGCCCCTCCCAAGCCTGGCCGACCGGCGTGTGCGTGACGAGACGCGATTGCGCCCAGGTCACGCGCATGCGTTCGTACATGCGCCGGTGGCGGGAATCCTCGGCAAGCCAGGCTTCGAAGGCACGGCGGTCGCGCCCGGCATCGGGCGCCCGCATCCGCGCAAACCATTCGGCGGCTGCCTCCCGCACCGCCTCGTCGGATTCCGATGCCATCAGCGCGAGCCGAGGAGGTCGCTCAGATCCAGCATGGCACGCGCGATACGCTTCTCGACCTGCTTCAACGTGAGGCCGGTTCGTTCGGCAATCTCGGCATAGGTCAGGCCCTCGACACGGTGCGCCATGAAAACCTCCCGCGTTTCCTGCGGCAGCTCCAGCATGGCGAGCTCCAGCCGGTCAAGCAAATCGCGCGTCTCGAGCAGGCGGAATTGATCCAATCCGGCGAGGACCGCGTCGTCGGCGGACATATGCAGCGCCGCCGAACGCCGCACCGCGAACTTCGCCCGGTCGCGCAGCAAATTCTGGCCGATCCGCCGCAGATAGGCCTCGGGCCGCATCAGCCCGGCGCCCGCCCCTGCCCCCAGCATCCGCGAGAAGCTTTCCTGGACCAGGTCCCGTGCTTCCTCCGGATTTGCCGTGCGGCGCCGGAAGAAGCGGAGCAGCCGCGGTCCCTCGGCGCGGTACAGCGAAGCCACGTCCTCGGCCGCGTCCCCCGTCTCGCCCGCGGCAAGCGGTTCGCCCGCCTCTTCCCCGGCACGCGCCACAGGCCGGCCGCTCACGCCGGGCCCGGGCGGCGGCGCCGCCCCTCCAGAAGTCGGAAATTCGCCGAACCGTCCACCAGCCGCCTCTCCGCTTCGAGGCAGGCCGGCGACAGCCGGGTGATGAGAACATGTCTGAAAGTACATGCGCCCATGTCTTTGGCCGCAAGCGGCTTGGACATGCACATGGGCCACCCGGCCACACGCATGACCGGCTATAACGCTTTCAGACGAGGTTCTCACGCCTCGGCGCCGGACGGATACCGGCGCACCCGAATCCTACGATTCGCCCGGCACAATGCAAGTCGCGCAAGCGTCGACTAATCCAAATCGGAGCAAAGTAGCGTCAGCGGACAGATCCCGCGTCGCACAGCTGAAGATCAGCATCGCCCGATGCTGATCTCACGAGCCTTGGAACGCCCGCCGCCTCTCGTTCAATTCGCAATCCCGGCTTCCGCCCGCAATTGATCCAGCCGCTCTCGGCAAAGCTGCTCGACGACATCGCGCAACTGCTTCACCGACACAGCAATCGCGTCCAGATCCTCGGCAGCGATCTCATAGGACGAGGAATAGCGCGCCTCGACATAAGCCCGCTTCAACAGTTCGAACCGGCGTCGATCCATACGCGTCGCCCGCGGCCATGCGGCAACCAACCGATGATCCTTGTCCTCCGACAGCGAGCGCAGGAACTTGATGTTGTGCGACCGCGGGAAATAGAGCGTCCATACGAGAAGAAAGCAGGCGTAAGCGGTCTCAGTCGCTTGGTGAAAATTGAACGCGGCGTTACGTACCCAATCGCCGTCCGCATCACTTTCGGCTTGTGACACGAGGGCCAGCTTCATCCACCGATCAGTTGCCCGGATCTGGGTATTAAAATACCCCACTGCCATTTCGACCGCATCGGCCGGCTTCAAAGGCTTCGGCGCGGTCAGCGCGTGGTTCGGCAACTCGTACAGGGCGATGCCATCCCGGGCGATATCGACCCAGAAATACTCGCCCCGCTCGAGCGCCTGATTCACTTCGTTCAGCGTATGCACGATGATGTTTACCGGCCGCCCAACCGCCGCATCGTGCAGGATCAGATCCTCCGCGACGTACCAGTAGTCCGCTATGTCGGTCAGATCCTCATGGCTGACGATCACCAGCAGATCGAAGTCGGACTGATAGCCGTTCTCAGGCTCATCGACCCAGTCCTCGCGGGCATAGGATCCGAACAGGATTATCTTGAGGATCTTGCCGTTCTTCTTCCACGGCTGGGTGGCCATCGCGATCGCCCGGGAGAACTCCTCGCGCAGCGTCGCGACAACGCGCACGAGCTCGTCCTGCTGGGTCGTCGGGAGATGATCGACGTCGTTACGCATCGTTCGCGGCTACTTCCTCATTACCCCATCAAAGTCGTAACAGCGGGCACCTGTTTCCACAATGTTCCCCTCGCCGCCGCACCGCAGGCGCGGCCCACAAGGCGCACTCTCGCGAGAGGCCGGCCGTCGCGGCGGCGTGCGCGCGGGCCTGTGGGCCAGCCGCCGCCGCGCCCCCCGGCCGCGCGAGTGTGCCACGCGGCAAAAAAAAGCTGGCGGACCCTGCCGGCTTCGCAGAAGTCGGCAGAGCACGCTCCGCTGATCCCCGCGTTCAAACGATCCCCGTGTTCAAGAGATCTCGGCCCTGCGATCGCGATCGTATTGTGAAGTCCACGTGGTCGACCGCCGACACCTCCGAAGCCTTAATCGGGGTGGAGCTCGGACGGGACTGGCAGAACGCATTTTCGCGACATAACGGTTATGGCGCGAAACGTCCGCTACGCGCCCTAATCCTCATTCAGCCTCGCCTTCGCGCTTCCCGAAAGCGGACATGCGTTTCAACTGGATCGCGCACGGCAGCCGCTGTCCTCGTGCATCATGCGACAGCATCAGGAGGGGACTTAGGCGCAGGCTTTTGACGCGTGCTTGTGTGCAATGAATGTGGGAATCAGCGTGTGGTCGGTGTTCTTGGACTTAGGACCCAAGGTGGTGACCTTATTGTAAAGGATAGAGGCGGAATGCTCAGCTGCCAACAATCTAGAGGTAAGAGTCCATCTCGATAATGAGATCGAATATGTCGCCCGGCCAAAGGTCGGAGTGCAGGATCTGCCGTCCATTGTCAGCGGCAGAGTATGTCAGTCCTTTCCAACTGACGGGCGATGCTCCGGGGTTCTGGAAGTGGATCTTGCCGCCGTGCGACATAGCGTTGCGAACGGTCCGGCCGAAGTTCCAGACGTGGGGCCATCCGGTGACGTCCGCTCCGAATTTAAGCTCAACCTCCTCTCGACATTGCTCGAAGAATGCCGTCGCGAGTGCTTGACCGAAGGATTGCAGAAGATGACTAACCGCGCCGAGGCCCAAAACCGCGTCGACGTCCGGCTGGCAGGCGACGAGGCGACCCATTTCGATGTGTTCGGATCGGGCATTGTGACTGATGGCCGAAACGGTGATGTAGGGCCGCCAAAGCCAGCATGCGGGAGATTGCTTGCAATCGAAGCGCGCTAGATCCGCGGGGCCATAATTGGTGGACGCCCCGGACACACCAGCTTCCGCAAAGTGAGCGAAGCCAAGTACCGCAACACAATATGCTTCAAAAACGTCGAAATAACGGGCGCTTTGCGGGATCTTGTCGTCGAAGAAAGGACTTGGCTCGTTACCAGTCTCCTTTGCTCCGATGCTCATGCAAATATGGCCACCTTCAAGATGCAACGATACCCTCCTTGGGCGGTAGGGAAACCGGACTAAGGTGGCAATCGGTTACTCGCATGCGATGCCGTCCCCGTGGCGGTCAGTCGCTATGTTGCAGCCAGCGCGCGTAGGCGTCGACGTCAATCATCGGGACCGTGCCGCTGAACTGAAGCATGCTGATGAGCTTGAACAGGAACGCGGTCGCCGGCTTCGCTTCGGGGAAAAAGGTGAAAGCGTCGCCCCCGCGCACGAAATGACCGTGGCTGGCGATGCAGCCGAGATCGAGCACACCGTCACCGACATCTGCCTTTAGCGCCTTTTCCGCGGCGTCACCGAATGCGGGAGACCAATCGCTGTCGAGGGTAAGCAACCCGCCGAGTATCCGGATCGGCGGCTTGGCGGCGAACGTTCCGCCGGCATGCGGGATGGGCAACGAGGTGCGGTGCAGCCGCCGGACCGATGCAGTTTTCTCCTGAGCGTATTTTACATGCGCGGCGTTGGCGACCTGCTTGGCCTCGAACACAGCGTATACGCTTTCCGCCGGAATGACCTTCTGGCCTTCGACCACAAAGATGAACGGCGTATACTGGCGGTCGAACACAACTACGTCGATCTGCTGACTGATATTGTCGAGGCTGTCGATCACGTGCGCGCGGGCGACGCTGTAGCGTTCTGGCAGATAGCGCTCGAGCAACTCGAGCCAGATCGCCTCGCTGCCGTCGCCGAGCACGCCCGGGTGACCGATCGTGTCGCGAACCGTCTGCAACCTGCGCTCGATGTCGGCGTGAAGGCTAGCGAGCATCTTGTTCAAGGACCAAGTCATCGGGTCTTTTCCTCTACGACAGCGGGAATTTGGGGCCGAAGAGCGCACGCCACGCCTTGAGCGCGTCCCCGCCACGACCTTCGCGTGCATGGCGGATCGCTTGCGACGCATCGCGGCTCGCCGTCGCGAGGAGAGTGCGCGCCCGGGCGCGGCGGTTCGCGTCCATGCAGTCGCTGACCGGCGGTCCGAGTCCAGCCGGGTCGGGCCACACATCGTCGATGCGATCGGCCAGCGTCTGGAAGAATGCCTGCAGCTCATAGGCAAAGCTGCCGCCCCATGGCGCGTGCAGGCATTCGAGCGCCATGACCTCGATCAGGAACGACGGTTTGACCGCCTTCTCGCGGTGCTTCGGGTTGTTATTCCAATATTTGACCATGCGCACGATACCCTTCCATTCGGACGAGTGCGCTTGGTGCGCAGCCGTGGCTTTGGCGGCATGCGTTTCGGGATTGGTGAGGATCCACGTCCCTTTGTCGCGGTCGGGGATCTCGTAGTCGTCATCGCACGCGAATGCGGGTACGACATCGACGCTGACGATACGATAGTCGGTGTTGTCCTCGGCATCGGCGACCACTCCGAAGTCGACGTTGACGCTGCGCGTCTGCTTGCGCACGGCGGCCGTGCCGTATTTCTCGACAAGGGCGTCGTAGAAGGCGTCGATCACGGTGTCCGGCGATTTGTCGCGGTAGTGACGCTCCGCTTTGCCAAGCTGCAAGAAGATATCGATGTCCTTGAGCGGCTTCGTCTTGGTGTGGCGCTTGTAGGATCCGGTCAGGAAGCTGCGCTCAATCGAGAATTTGGCAGCCAGATAGTCGCGCACCTCATTCTGCCGCACAGACGCATTGGCCTGCTCGCGATCGTTCAGCTCTAGCCGACTCTTGAACTTCCGAAACGCATCGTCGATGGTCAGCATCACGGTTTCCTCCAGTAAGCGGCGTTAGCGCCCAGCCCATTGTGCTCGATCGTCGAGCCTAGGCTCTGCCGCACGAAACCTTCGGTGCTGCGCGCGGTCGCGGAGCCCCAGCCTTCGACGGGCGGGGCGCCCTGCTTGCGGCGCAGGGTCAGGTCGTATTTCGCGTCGGTCGGCGCGACGCCGGCCTTGCGAATATGGAACCGCAGCTGCTCGGTGTCGGTGTAAAACCCGCCGTCGCCGGTGTAGCCGTAAACCACCTCGATCTCCCACCGGATGATCAGCGCGTTGGTGGCGGGGTGATAGATGTCGAGCATCACCTTGGTGAGGTGGCCCGACGACAGCCAGGTGCTGATCGCACGGTGGTTGGACGACCAGTCGGCGGCGAACGACGCCGGGTCGAGCCCTGCCATACGCACGATATCCTTCAGGCTCTTGAGGATGTTGTCGGTTACATAGGTGACCGAGTGCGTATAGGTGTTGACGGTAACGCTGGTCATCAGCTGAACAACCCCTTGAGATCAATGTCCATCACCCCGCTCGCGGCGCCTGCGGACTGGTCCATCGATGCGCTCTCAGAAGTGTCGGTGGCGCCCTTGTCGCTGGCGTCGCGCGCGGTGATTCGGCTCGACAGCCCGGCGAGCGCTGCCGACACCCAGCTGAGGTCATCGCCCAGGCAGGGCAGGGAGACGCGCCAGTCGCCCTCCACCGCGTTGTGCGGCAGCCGCGATTCATCCGCGGTGTCGGCGTCGAGCGCATCATCGTCGTAGACGCAATAGATGCGGGTGCGCGGCCCGCTGCACGTCGAGACGATCGCCGAGTGCTGCGGGGCCATGTCCGCGATGATCGACGAGGCGACGCCGCTCACCGAGAGGAGTTCGTCGCGCGCTGCGCTCTGCCCAGTGCCGGCGAGGAGATCGACTATAACGCGCCAGCTGTCGTCGGCGCTGCGCGTCGGGACGCTCGTGACGGTGCGGCGATAGACGGTCATGCGACCCCCGTGCGCGCAGTGCGCTCGCTGACCGACTGGCGCAGCGCGAGAATCAGATCCGCGATGGTCACACTGGCGGGGTCGAGCGCGACCGCGCGATTGCTGGCCAGCGCGTTCGCCACCGCCTTGCGGATCGCGCGGGCATCAAGTCCGTTGCCCGCGGCAGCGCAGGTGGCGAGTCCAAGTTCGTCGGCAAGCCCGCCTATCGCCGGATAGGCGGCGCCGAGCGCCCTTAGGCACCGTTTGAGGATTTCGAGCCGCGCTGGAGCATCGGGCAGCGGTACGGTCATCACCAAGTCGCAGCGCGACGTGAAGGCGCTGTCGAGCGCTTCGGGGAAGTTGCTGGTGGCGACGAACAGCAGGTGGGGATAGCGCTCAGCGAGGGCATCGAGCTGGATGAGCACCGCATCGGTCGCGCGGTGGATGTCGATCGGGTTGGCCTCAAGGCTCATTCGCGACCGGTCGGCGGCGAGCGTCTCGACCTCGTCGAGCAGCACGATCGTCGGCCCGGTCGCTGCGGCTTCCGCGATCGTCTTCGAGAACAAGTCTGTGACCGCGCGCTGCGTCTTGCCCATACCCGAACTAGTCAGCGAGTGCGGTTCGACTTCCAGCAAGGTGAAACGCTGGCGGGGGAAGGCGAGCGCGACACGGTGGGCGAGACCACGTGCGAGCGAGGTTTTGCCGGTTCCCGGTGCGCCCGTCATCAGGATGACGCCGTGGAGCGGGAGTTCGGCCCGCGAAACCCGCGGGCGGACCGTGTAGTTGAGAACTGCATGGGCAAGCAGCCGCTCGCGCACGTGCTCGGGGACGACAATCGCGTCCCAATACTCCCCGAGCCTGTTGTCGGGCAGCGCACGGCGCACGTGAATGCCTCGCGGCAAGTCGTCGTAGTCAGCCATCAGACACCTCACTTAACATATAAGTTATGTACAGGGGGGTCTGAGCAGTTTCAAGATCCGCGTGCAGAAAAATTTAGTTATATATTAAGTTTTGCGTTTTCAGAGCGTTGCGGCGGAATGAGCTTGAGCTACGGGATGCCGGCCAAAAAAAACCCGGCGATCGCTCGCCGGGCTGGTCGTTTCCGAAAAGGTGCGACCTCGAAGCGTCGCTTAGTCTTCAGCTCCGGTTTCGTGTACCATTCTCGGTCTCCTTCGTGGCCACGGATAAGATGGAATCCCTAAGCATTGGTTAGCTTGGAAGTTCCGCTTGACGGCGACTTCGCATGGAATCACCGCCCTCGCAATATGAATCTAGGACGCGCTGGCCGCGTTTCAATTTGTTGATGTCGCCTTAGCGATGAATGGCGGCATTAGGGCGTCACCGCGTTCGAGCGTCGCGCGCATCTCATTCAGGTCGGCCTCGAAATCCTCTTCCGACATGTTGAGATATCGCCAGCAGCTAAAAACGGGTCCGCTTGACGCTACGAGGCGTCGCTCCGCCGTAACCAGTTCGGCTGCCGCGTGGCTCGAGCGGCCAAGGACACTGTGCACTAGCGCGAAGCACTGATGGGCGTTGGCATCGGTTTCGCTGCCGCTTACGATCAAGGCGTCGACCGCTCCGAACAGTTCGACCGAGGGCGAGCCGCTGCTCCCCCATGCCGCCATCGCACGATTAAATGTAGCGGCCAGTCTGCCTTCGCGACTTGTGCTGGCAGTTTCGAGCCTCTCGGCCATTGCCAGTGCTTCTGCAAACCGCTGCGAGCCAATCAGCGCCAGCTGGGCGGTATTGAGAAAGGCCGAGCGATCTTTTCGACGCAGGTCTAGATCATCGGCGTATTCGAGACACTTGTCTGCAACGAGCGACAGTTTCTCACGATCGGCCATCAGGATCTGGGCGAGGAGCTGCTTCACCTTGATCGGCGTGCTAGCCGATTGGAACAACTCGTCTGCCAGCGCGATCGATTCAGGTTTCAGATCCGACATCAGCACCTGCATCGCGGGACCGAACTCGAAGATGGTCCCGTCGTGCGACTTGAGCACCGAGATCATATCTTCGCGACCTTCCTCGCGACGGCCGGTGTTGAAACGTGACACTCCTCGCGACATGAACGCCCGAGCGGTTGCCGCTCCATGCTCGATGGCGATCGTACGTGCGGCGATGTCGCGTTCAAATTCGCCCGCGAAATGAAACATCTCGCCGGCCGCCATAGCAATGTCCGGATCGTTCGAATGCCGTCGCAGAATCTCGGATGCATCTTTGACGATCGTCAGCCGGTACTTGTCGCGGCCTGCGCCGCGCGCGCGCCTGTAACGTTCAGGCATCTTTGTCAGCGCAAGCAACGCACCGTCGCGGTCATCAAAGTTGCGCGAAGCGATTGCTGTGAGGAGATCGCTGTATTCCTTGGCAAGCAATGCACCCGGCTTGCCGATCGCGATGATCGGCTTGATCAACAACTCCAAACTTGTCCGATGGTGAATCGTCGTCGCCGGCTGATCGATGTCGTCATTGTAGCCAAGTTTCAGGCTCGCCTTGTCGAGTAGCTCCTTGAGGATACCGTCCTCGTCATATTCATAGGGCACGTTCGAAGGACAGAAATGAAGGTGGATCGGCTCGGCTCGCTCGCTCGATTCCTCCCGAATACCCTGGACGATCGGTACTAGCCCGTCGACGTTCTGATCATTAGGGAGATACATGATCGCGACGGCGTCGGGCAGATGGCGTGTGCAGATGCCGCCGACATCAGTGTGGCCGGTGCGACTGTCGATGAGGACGTAGTCGAACCCGTGATCCTCGAAATCCGCCCACTGCTGTCGAACATCCTCGAGGAGAAGATAGCCCTCCTCTTCGTCGTACAGCCGCTCCCAGTCGATCGCGTTCAGTCGCTCGGTGTAGTTGGCGGCGCCACTGTCGCCCGCTGGCATCACCCATATCGACTGGCCTCGGTGTACGCAGGGCACGACGAAATCCGCGATGTCCGGCGCGGTCGAGGTCGCACGATATTGTTCAATGAGATCGACAATCCCACGCTGACCTCTGGCTTCCGCAAACGCATCGAAGCTCGGCAATCCGGGCGCCTCGAGATCGAAATCGACCAGCAGCACGCGCTTGCCCGCCTGGGCGAAGCCGAACGCGACATTGACGAGCGCCATCGTCCGGCCGACGCCGCCCTTGTAGGAATAGAAGGTGACGACGTGCATCGGGTTATGCCGCGTGCTGGGTGAGTAGCGGCGGCCGAGCCGCGCAGCCGCGGCGCACCACGAACTTGGCCTTGGCTGCAAGCTGCACCGCCGAGGCCGGACGATGGAAGCGATACCGCGCCTGCTCCGGGCCGAGCTCGACTGGTTCGGTCGGTGTGTCGGTCGGCACATCGCAGGTGGCATCCGCGACCGACGTGGCGTTTCTGGCCGGCGCTTCGACAAGCTGGCATCGCGCACCAAGGACGTAATAAATTTTGGCGAGTGTTCTGAGCGTGAGATTGTGCGCTCCGTCGCCGAACATCTGGCTGACGCGGGCTTGGGATACGCCGAGCCTCTCTGCGAGATCGATCTGCTTGAGGCCGCGCTCGCGCAGCGCGCGCGCGATGCCGGTCTGCACATCCACAATTAGGTCTTCCTGCGCCTTGATGACCTCATAGCTCTCTTCGGCCTGGGCCGTACGCCCACGGGTCTTTCGCGCAGTATCCTGCACCATCGTTGCTGTCTCCATTCGTTCGGATCCAAAGGCAGGAGCCCGGATCGGAAAGATCGTTCAAACTATCTGGCTCAGGCGGATCGCTTCCTTGCCGGCGCTGTCGAGCAACGTGCGATCGGCCTTCGCCTGCTTCTTCGCGGCGTCCATGCCGGTTACGAAGAACGACGCCGTCTTCGCGTGCAGGGCGCCGAAGCCGAACAGCCGGACGGCCCCGGCCTTGAATTCCTCCAACCGCACCTGTCGGCGCTCGGCTTTGAAATGCTCAAGGAACTTGAACATCTTCTCGTTCATGTCGATTGGCCCATGATCGCAATAATGCTGCATCAGGCTCTCCAGCCGGGCTCGTGCGCGAAGATCGACCAAGGTCGGGTCTATAAGGACAGCCCATTCGCGCTCACGTAGGTAGATCGCGCGTCTAACCTGTATCCCGCCGGTAAACCGCTGCACATAGCCCTGCGGCGCCATCGATTCGCCTTCGCTTCATTGGAGTTAATATATACGTTAAGGCGCCGTGGTCAACCACTCGCGCCGTGCTAATTGCATTCTGCCGCTCGCGTCTGGCCAGAAGCGACGAGCGTCGCACAGGGCAAACTTGGCTACAATGCGGACAGTTCACTTTGGTAAAAATCAACGACCGATGGGGTGAATGGCGATTCGGCCAATCGCGCGCAGGTAGAGACCGATCGCGTTCCCCCAATTGTTGATCCGCCCCCGTCAATCCTATCGCTTCAAAATGTCCGCTTATCTACCCCACGACTGTAAGCGGCTAGTCCGCAATCGGCCGAATAGCAGTCACCCTTGCGAGAAGGCTGGCGGGCCACTCACTCGCTCGACACGCGTAACGCGTCGAGAACCTCGGACGTGATCGTTCCGGTGACGGGCAAGTCCCGCGCCTTCTGGAACTTACGAATGCTGGCACGCATCCCGGGCCCGACAATCCCGTCGATCGCCCCGTCATAATATCCTTGGGCGAGCAACCCAATCTGCACGCGCTTCACGATTGCCTTGAACCGTTCCGTCCGGCCGCTCAGCGCGGGGAGTGCATCGGACCGCGGCGGAGTGGCCTCCCCGGGCTGTGCGCTACGCAGCGGAACGTAACGCGTAGGCGGTGGTGCCGGCGTCGGTGAAGGGGCAGGCGTCGTATAGGCCGGCGACGAATAGCCTCCATCATAGCCACCGGTGCTCGAGCGGTGGCTGGTATGGCTCATGTGGCTATAGTGACCGCCGCCGCCCGAGCGGTGACTGCTGTGGCTGCGATGACTGCTGTGGCTGCGATGCTGGGCAAGGGTCACCATGTGCCCCTGCTTGAAGATGTCGAACAGGGTCTGGCGATCCGGGTCGCCGTTGCCGCTCGACAGCAGTTGGACCGTGGTCGCCGACAAATCCTCATGGACGCCGAAGCCCGCGGCAAAGAGGCTCGGGATCAGGAAGCGGGCTCGCCTCATAGTGGATGAACTCCCTCGGTTGCGCTGTCGGGATGCCACTCGAAAAAGCCCGTGCAGGCGTCCCGCTCGGTACAGCCGTCGCACGCGGGAACATATTTGCGCTTCCAGTCGGAGATCGAGGCGGCGGCGAGGTAGCGATAGGGCCGCGGCACCGTACAGCGGGGAAAATTGAACAGGCGCGCGGGCACGCCGTGTAGCTTTGCATGATCGAGCGCGGCCGCCACCGGTGCGAAGTCTTGACTGTGCGGGACATAGAGCTTTGCCCAGCGATTGCGCGCGAAACCGACATGTTCAAGTTGCATGATCGACCAGGCATGGATGAAACGCAGCCGGGTCGCGATATAGCGCGCCAATGCCGGTAGGGCAGCGAGGTTGTCGCTGAGCAGCACCGTACGCAATTCCACCCGCGCCCCGCTCAGCAAAAGATGCGCGAGGCTCTCTTCCAGTCGCGCGAAAGCGCCGGCCTTGCCGACGATCGCGTCATGGAGCGCGGCCGCGCGGGCATAGAGCGGGATACCCCAAAGGACCTGGGCGTAGACGGGATCGCGCAGTCGTTCGATATCCTCTTGCGCGAAGTGCTGGCCGTTGGTGAGGACATGGAAAGCGAGATCGGGGCGCTGTGCGAGCACTCGCTCGATCATCCCGAGCAGTTCATCCTTGTAGAGCGTCGGCTCGCCGCCCGAGATGCCGATGACGATGTCCGGTTCGGCGAGCAGGCACGCCTGCTCGAGCAAGGCGAAGCGGTCCACATGGGTCTTCTTTGGGGGCTGCGAGCACATGACGCAGAGTTGGTCGCAACGCTCGGTGACGAGCAGCGTGTTGTGCGGCGACCCCGCGCGCAGCAGCCGCTCGATCCGGCCGCCATCGGGCTGGACAAGCACCACGTCGCCATCGAGATCGGCGGCAGAAAGCCCGTCGATCGCGAGGAGCCCGTGCGCTCCGGCAAAGGTTACGCCCGCGTCATCCTCTCCGCACAACAGGGAATCGTCATTTCCGGAAACGTCGCAGCGCCCTGCCCGCAACCGCGTGACGAACGGCTCCGACGCCTCGGCCACCGCAGGAAGCGTAAGCTCGATCATGCGTGCACCGTGCCAAGAGCATCCGGCGTGCCGTCGAGGCGCAGCCAGCGGCTGAGCGAATAGCGCACCGCGGGATCGTCCTCGTAGATCAGCCCGAACAGGAAATCGAAGAGGTGGAGGTGCCGGCGGCAGAATTCGGTTTCCAGCCGCGGCTTGTCGATCCGCCCATAGCGCGCGAGATCGTCGACGAGGTCGCGGCCGCAAAAGGGCTGGTAGGCGCAGCGCTGACAGGCCGGGTCGTCGAAATTGGCGTTGTGGCGGTTGAGCAGGTCCCGCCGCGCGTTCTGCCAGCCCGAATGCACGTCGCCGATCGCGAGGTCGATCACGCCCGAGCGCGACAGCATCCGGGCCTCGTCGGATGGATAGATCACACCGTCATGGTCGATGACGACATAGTCATGCCCCAGCGGATTGGGATTACGCAGGTCGACATGCCTGTCCGCGCCCGGCTGGAAGATCCGGCGCAGGCAAATGCTGGTGTAGGTCTCCTCGAGCACCCGGCTGCGATCCGCCCAGTTCCGGGCGATGAGCGCGCGCACGAAGCGCTCATGATAGGCGCGCCAGCCGCCGGACTGCTCCCGCGAAGCGCTGTGCCGCTTGCGGGCGAAGCCCTGATAGTTGATTGGGCGCAAGAAGATGCTGTCGAGGCCGCGCGCGGCGTAGCTGTCGATCAGCGCATCGATGTCGGGCGGCGCCAACGGATCGATCGTCGGCAGCGCAGAGATCTTCCCGGGGCCATAGCGTGCGAGCACCAGATCGAGATTGTCGAGGAATTGCCCTGTGCTGGCCGCGGTGCCGGTGCGATGGCGCTGGTGCGTGAACGCGTCGCCATCGAGCGAGGTGCTGATAAAGAGTTCCGGGTCGTCGAATAGCGCCAGGATATCGTCGTCGAGCACCTGTAGATTGGTGCAGACGACGAACTGGCGCTCGGCGAAGCGCCGGCAGCGATCGATCACCGCCCGCAACAGATCCACGCGCAGGGTCGGCTCGCCGCCCTGGAACTCGATCTTAATCCGCTCGCCCGGCAGGCCGTCGAGCAATGCGAGCACCGCATCGAGCGTCGCCTCGCTCCAGTCGAACCCGGGCTGATGGATGCCGGCGCGCGACACCTGACAATAGCTGCAGCTGAGATTGCAGCGCAACGTCGGCACGAGGATCAGGTAATCGAGCGGTCCGGCATGGGCAGCGCGTTCGGCAAGACCATAGAGATAGGCGGCATGTCCAAGTGCGTCCGCCGCGTCGACCAGATGCCCGTGGTCGCCAAGGAAGGTGCGATCCTGTGACGTGAGCTGGTCTCCGGCGAGCCGCGTCATGAATGGCGCGTCGGCGCGAAAGAAGTGGCCGATATCGTGGACGCAGAGGACACCGCCCTCCCCCACTGCGCGCATCCTGAGCGGAACGAACGTCATCGTCTCAGGCTCTCGAACGCTGCCCGCCGCATGGCAGAGGCGCGCGCATGCAATTGCTCGTTCGCCAGGGCCGAAGCCCAGATCGCCTCCAGTCGAGCCGCGTCGAAATGATCGGAACGCAGCGTCACGCGGTCGCCCGCGGTGGCAATGGCGACAAGCGGGTAGAAGCGCGGTATCCAGTCCGCCGCCACAAGCGCGACCTCGCGCGAGGTCGCGTCAATCGTGAAAGTCGCCGACACCCCCAAATGCCCGTCTCCCCGAGAACAATGCTAGTCGTAAGAGACCAGTGCAACAAGGGTTTACGCATCCCGAAAGAACACAAGCTCGCCGGAATGCATGAGACCCGCCGACAGTCGTTATTGTCTGGCGAGCATCACCGCCCTAGTCTTGGTCCCGGGGGACAAGTCGATGGCAGAACCGCAATCCAGAAATGCCGATACGGGATGCATCGTCGTAGTCGGCGTCATCGGACTGGTGGCGATGGTCGCAATGTGCTCCGCCCCCAAAGAGGACAAGACTGCGCAATCCTTCGCGTCTCCTTCGCTCACCAACCAGATCGAGACGATGGCGACGCCGACCCCCGCGCCCGTTGCCCCGCTGAGCGCGGCTAGCATTCAGATGGCCAGCCGGCACCTGGCGGCGGTGGCCCGTACCGAGGGTCTCTCCGGTGCGATGGTCTACAGCCAGAATTGCTATGACGCGCTGACGCGGGCTTTCAGCTGGAGGAAGCTCGACCAATGCGGCGGCTTCGACATGCTGGCGGCGGGCACCATCGAGACGGCGGATACCGAAGGCCTCGACGCCGAGGTCGCCTATTTCGAGCCGGAAGCCGCAGCGGGACGCTATCTGGCCGTGGCGATCAAGGCGGGTGACGAAGCGAGTGACGCGGACGAGCGTCTCGAGGCTCTCAAGCGACGCTCTGCCGCGCTCGCCCGCCGGGCATCCGGAGCGACACCTTCCGCGGAGATCGAGGCCGTGCCGCACCGCGACACGGATACCCCCATCGAAAACGCGGTCCAGGACGAAACGGACGCCTAGCCGACGCCCTGCCGGATACTCCGCCTCTCCGTCGCGAGCGGGAGTCGAGGCCGCGCGCCAGGGCTCGGCGGCGCTGTCATAACCGGACAATGCGGGTTGGCAGCTACGCGCCTCGAGACCTGCATTCGCAGGAAAACGCTCGAGCCCGGCAGCTACCGTTCGATCAGGTCATTCTCCGATGGCTTCGCGTCGATGCATACCTAACGCGCCAGGACCGCCGAAGCGGCGGCAACGCGATATTAACGCCGGTGACCAAAGGTGATCCCCATGTCTTTTCTTGTCCTGGCTTGCACGCTGATGGCCGTGGATGGCGACACGCTACGCTGTGGCAAGGAAATCATTCGCCTGATCGGTATCGATGCGCCGGAATTGCCGGGCCACTGCCAGGAAGGCCGCGATTGCGCGCCCGGCGACCCGCTGGCCTCGAGGCGGGCGCTGGAGGCCCTGTCTCGCGGCACGGCGGTGATTAATCGACAGGGGCGAGACCACTATGACCGAACGCTGGCGCGGGTAAAGGTCGATGGGGTAGATCTATCCTGTGCCCAGCTTGCCGGCGGGCACGCAATCTATCGTTCTGATTGGGACCAGTTCGGTTTGGTCGGCAAGGATTGCAATGTCGCGAAGCCACGCGAAGCCGTCCGGGCTTCAACCGGTACAACGCGCGCCCAGAACGTCGGCTCAGCGCCGAACGCTGCGGTCACGGGCTGGAGCTATCGCAATTGCGCCGAGGCTCGTCGTGCGGGCGCTGCCCCCCTTCACCGTGGGACGCCGGGCTACGGCGCTCATATGGATGGTGACGGCGATGGCATCGCCTGCGAGCCGTTCAGGAGATAACATCGATAGAGCGGACGGACTGAAATCCGCGACGATCGGCCTCGCCAGGCAACCGTGCGCCCCATGTCGGCCGCCGAGGAGGTTTTCAACTAATCGTCCGGGCAGGGTGCAGACGGGTCAAAGACAAGCGAGATCCGCCGACGTGTCTTACGGCAACACAGGCACACACAAACGTGCGTCGTTCTCGTTTGCGCCCCCGGCCACTTTAAACGCTGGGGCTACTTGCGTATCGCTTCGACAAAAGCACGGGATATCAGTAGTCTCGGGCCAGAGGAGACGGCAATCAAAGCAACGCTGAATCGCTGGACTTTGGGGGCTACGGCAATAGCCTTCCTGATATCTGCGCTGGCGCTCATCGGCTACGCCACCGGTGTTTCTGCGTTTTATTCGATCCAGAGCAGTGCGCCCGCGATGTCGCCGCTGACCGCGTTCGGCCTGCTTTCGCTTTCTGTAGCCCAGTTCGCCCGCACCGCAGACTCGCGTAAGGCTGCGTTGATCCTGGGCACTGCGGTGATGGTCCTGGGTGCGGCAGCGTTCATCGACCAACTCCTCCGCAACAACGACCTGCTGAGCCCGTGGATCGCGCATCACTTGTTCGGCGCAGCCCCGACGCCGGGACGCGGATCACTCGGTACCGCAATTTCGCTGATCCTCCTCGGGATTACCTACCTGCCCTGGTTTGCTGCGCGCCCGCGCCATAGCGACGTCGCCGCGGCCGGCGCGTTTCTGCTGTCCATCCTCGCCCTTCTCGGCCAAGCCTATGGCGCGGAGGATATCGGAGAGCTCCGCATCTTCCGGACGATGGCGCCCAATACCGCGGTGTCGGTGCTGGCCCTGGCAATTGCAGCGATCCTTTCGCAAAGGGAAGGCGGGTGGGTCGGCGCGATCATGCTGGAAGGCCCCGCGGGCCGGACAACCCGACGCCAACTCCTTTTCGGCCTGCTTCCACCTCTCGTGGGATATTGTCTGGTCGAGGCCGCGACGTCGGGTCTCCTGCAACTCGGTGCCGCGATGGCGCTGCTTGTGGTGATGACCATAACTCCACTTCTTTGGCTTGCTCTGCGTAGCGGGCAAACACTCGCCGATCTCGAAGAAGAGCGCGCGAAACGCCAGAACGCGGAGGCGCGGCATCTCGGCATGCTCGAGCAGCGGGTCGACGTGGCCATGGCGGAGCGCGAACTGGCGCAAGAGGCGCTGCGTCAAAGCCAGAAGATGGAAGCCATGGGTCAGTTGACGGGCGGTGTCGCCCATGACTTCAACAACCTGCTCACGCCCGTCATCGGGAGTCTCGACCTGATCGCAAGGCGCACCGACCTCACCGGGCGCGAGAGACGGCTGATCGAGGGTGCGCTGCAGTCGGCCGACCGTGCCCGGACGCTGATACAGCGCTTGCTCGCGTTCGCGCGACGACAACCATTGAAGCCCGGTCCGGTCGACATTGCGGCCGTCGTACGTGGCATGCACGCCCTTCTGGCCAGCTCAGTAGGAGCACAGGTGCGCCTGGAGGTGAACCTGCCAGATGGGCTTCCGCCCGCGCGCGCCGAGGCAAATCAGGTCGAGATGGCAATCCTTAACCTTTGCGTGAACGCGCGCGACGCAATGTCCGACGGAGGCAGCCTGACTATTGCCGTTGCGGAACGGACGGAGGAGGAGAACCGACAGGCGGCCCTGCCCCCCGGACACTATGTCGTGATTTCGGTGACCGATACCGGGATGGGAATGGATGCAGAAACGCAGCGCCGGGCCGTCGAGCCTTTCTTTTCAACCAAGGGAATCGGCAAAGGCACAGGCCTTGGCCTATCCATGGTTCACGGCCTCGCCGCCCAATTGCACGGGGGGCTGGACATTCAAAGTCAGCCTGGCCTCGGCACCCGCGTCGACCTCTGGCTTCCGGTGGCCAACGAGCCCCTTGCGGCAAGCCCGGAACCTGTCCAGACCGCGCCCGCTGCGGTGCGCGTGGGCCGAGCGCTGCTCGTCGACGATGAGCCCGCCCTGAGGCTGGCTATCGCTGATATGCTGCAGGAACTGGGGTACTCGGTCACCGAAGCAAGTTCCGCCGTGGAGGCCCGCAGCTTGATTGAGGGCGGAACGGAGATGGACGTGATGATCACCGACCATGTGATGCCGGGAATGAGCGGCGCCCAGCTCGCGCGTCTGGTGAAACAGAGCCGGCCCGGCCTGCCGATCCTGCTTGTCTCCGGATATGCCGATGTCGATGACGTCGCACCCGACCTTCCGCGTCTGAACAAGCCCTTCAAACAGACTGAGCTTGCCCAGGCACTGGCGCAGATTATGCGCGATGACGAAGCATCCTCTGGTTGAGTCCAACCGCGCTCACGCGGCGCGGCGCACACGCAGGCCTTGAACGGAGAGACATCCGCACACGGGCAATAGCGTTTGCATGCTTGAACGTATCGCAGCGACAGGCGCTTATCCGGGAATCTCCGCACCGAAGCCGCGGCGAGGGGCGCGTGGATCGCGGTTCCGGAGCAGCTGGGGAGTCGGGCAGGCTGCGGCCACGGCGCATGGGAGATTACCGGATCGTGACGACTACGCGGCGGGCGTAGCCCTTGTGCTCCTTCCACCAAGGAGTGCTGTCGATGCCCCCGAAGCATATTCTGGTCGCGACCGACGGGTCGGGCCCCGCCGCCCGTGCGGTCGCCCTCGCCGCGACGCTCGCCAAAGCCATCGGTGCCGAGCTTCGGCTGCTGACCGTCGGATCTGGTCTCGGGCCTGCGGAGGCTCGACGACTCGCGCATGCCGAAGGCGATCTCGGAGCAGCGCTCGACGCAGACGCCGCCGCGCTCCTCGACGACGCCGAAGCCGTCGCCCGCAAGAACGGCGCTACCCGCGTCCAGCGCATCGCCGCATGGGGGGATCCTGCCGAGACCATCCTCGATTCCGCGCGTGATGCGGAAATGCTGATCCTCGGGCGACGCGGACGCGGGCGTCTCACGGGACTGTTGCTCGGAAGCGTCTCCCAGAAGCTGGTGTCGCTTGCGCCCGTCCCGGTCATCGTCGTGCCTTGAGATTGGAAATCAGCGGCAGTCGGCGCAAGCTTGACGAGAAGTCAGCCCCGACAGCCTGCATCGGGCTTGAGCAGGCGCTCGGCAGAAGCGCGTACCTGCTCGGGGGGCCCGCTCGCCCGCAGCCTGTGCCAGCGCTCGAGCGGGCCGCAGGAGCGACGGGTCTGCAATCGGACGATAGCCGTGTCCGCATCCGAGGCATCACGCTCGCGCGCCGCGACGCGGGCGCAGCGGACCGCTTCTCCCGCCTCCAGCCAGAGGCCGGTGAACGTGACACGGCGGCCGGCGGCCGCCTCCTCGATGCCCCGCCGCTCCTCCAGCATAAGGAAGGCGGCATCGGCAATCACCGACGCGCCGCCGCGAAGCGCAGTCTCGCAGGTAGCCGCGAGGTCCGCATAGACCTCGCGGGACGACTGCGGGGTGTAATGGTTCCGCGGAAGCCGCGCCTCCGGCGGAACGCCCGCGCGCCGTTTGCGGAGCACATCGGTGCGCAGAATACGCGCGCCCGGCGGCGCGCCGATCGCGGGCGCCAGCGCCAGCGCGAGCGTCGACTTTCCCGTTCCCGACCGGCCGCCGATCGCGACCAGCCGCGGTGCGACCGGCGTGAGCAATTCACCGGCGAGACGCAGATAGTCATGGGCAAGCGCCGTATCGTCGCGTGTGCCGGTCCGCGATGCGCGTTCGGCGCAGACATGGGCACGCACTGCCGCGCGCACCGAGAGGAACAGCGGCATCAAAGGCGCGCCCGCCTCATCCTCGGCAGAGAGATCGAGATAGCGATTGAACACCTGGTTGGCGGCATCATGGTGATCCCGATGCCACAGGTCCATGATCAGGAACGCCAGATCGTAGAGCACATCGATACAGGCCAGCTCGGGATCGAATTCGATGCAATCGAACGGCACTGGCGCACCCTCGATCATCGCGATATTGGCGAGATGCAGATCGCCGTGACAATGTCGGACACGGCCATGTCTTCCGCGTCGGTCAAGCAGAGGTGCCAGCAGATCGAGCCGGTCGCGCTGCATGGCGAGGACCTCGGCAGCGGCATGTAGATCGAGATGCGCCGCATAGGCGGCGAACCGGTCCGCATTGCCGACGATGACATGCCGCAGCCTCGCCGAAGCCGGTTCCCCGTCGACGATCTCGGCGGCCGCATGAAATGCGTGAATCCGGTCCACCAGCGCGGCAAGCAGCCCCGGCGCAAGCGGTCCCAGCTCCACTTGCTCGGCGAGCAGCGCGCCGTCCGGGAAGCGTCGCATCTCCAGCACCCAGTCGACAATTTCGCCCTCCCCCCCAATGCTGAGCATCCCGTCCGAGGTCCGGGTGATCGGGTGCAATGCCAGATAGAGGTCGGGCGCCGTGCGCCGGTTTAGACGCAACTCGGATTCGAGGGCTACCCGACGCTGCTCCACCGTCGTGAAATCGAGATAGCCAAGCGCGACCGGGCGCTTAACCTTCCAAGCCCGCCTGCCGGTCAGGAATATCGATGCCGCATGGGTATCGATACGGCAAACCGGGCCCTCGGGCCCGAACGCGCGGCCGCTTGCCAGGAATCCGGCGACGTCGACCGCATCGCGGGCTTCGCCGACCGGCAGCGCGGCCTGCCCGGCGCAGTTGGCGTCATCGGGTACGCACGTCACGTCTTCCATGGCCATCGTTACCGCCTTTCCGGGTGACCGCACGAGCCCGGCCCGGACGCGCACCCGCCCCGGGGAGTCCACCCGAACAGCAAAAAGGTCGCGCTGCTGACCGGATGAGGCACTCACCGGAGCCCCCCGGACGCTCGTCACGCGGCCCTGACCCGTGCGATCTATTTGAGGCTAGTTCGGAGGAGCGGCACCCCCCATTGGGAATGTTACCTAGCGGATGAGAGCACGACTGTTATCGCCAACGCCGTCGGGACAATCGCTCGCTTGACCTCTGAACTTCCTAAGTCGCACAGCCTTCGTCAGAGCGTCGTTTCCAGCGGGCAAGGAGCCGTCTCGTCCCGGTCACCGGCTCGCGCCTGCATCGCATGGCTCAGCGCATGGTGGCGAGCAGCTCGTCGATCGAGAAGCTTGCGAAGCCGGTGAAGCTGTCGGCTATACCGTGTGGAAGAAGCAGGGTGCGTCCGAGCGCTAGCGCTCCGCAGCTATAGACAACATTCGGCACATAGCCGTCGCGCGTCTCGGGCGAGGGCCGGACGATCGGCTCGATCGAACGCGCAATCACATTTGCCGGGTTCTTCTTGTCGAGCAGACAGGCGCCCAGGCAATAGCTGCGGATCGGGCCGACGCCGTGCAAGATGAACAGCCAGCCCTCGTCGATCTCGATCGGTGGGCTGCAGATGCCCAGCTGGATGAACTCCCAGGGCCAGCGCGGCGAGGCTATCACGTCGCCGTTCTCCCACTGGTACAGCTCGTTGGATCTTAGCAGCCAGATATTCTCATGGTCGTGTCGCCCGAGCATGGCGTAGCGGCCATCGATTCGCCGCGGAAACAGCGCCATGCCCTTGGTCGCGCTGAGCTTGCCCGTAAGCGCGTTGAGGTCGAAGCTCACGAAATCGCGGGTTCGCAACAGTTCCTGGCGGACCGCCTCGCCGCTGAACGCAGTGTAGGTGCCTAGATAGGTCACGTGACCGTCGTCCTCGACGAAACGAACCAGCCGCAGATCCTCGATGCCGTGACGCTGACGATAGGTCACCGGAAACAGCACGAGTTCCGACAGATCGTCGTGTCCGCCATAGAATAGCCGCACGCCGGGATCGTCGGGCGCACCGCCGGGGATGGTCTCGATCTGCGGCGAGGTCGCCCAGCGGCTCGGCAGATCGAGCGTGAGCTGGCCGTCCGCCCCGAAGACCCCGGTGCGGAAGATGATCGACGAGATATGCCCCTCGCCGACACCGCGGAGCGACAGGACGATCCTGACGGACTCCGCGGGCACGCCTTCCTGATCCGGGTGCAGGACGATGCCGGGATTGAACAGCGCTGCGGCTTCGAAGGAATATTCCTCGGTGAAATAGGCACCCGCGAGCAGCATCTGGTCGCCGCTGACCGACCGGCCACGCGCGTGCGGCTCGACAATGTCGTAGAAGCGCCGCTGCAGCACGCATTTTACGTTGCGGTGCCGGTCGGCAAGACTCGTCAGCACCCGGGCCAGCTCCTGCTCGAGATCCTGCTCGGTCAGGCCGAGCACGCGCTCCAGGATGCGCTCGACCCGCGCGCGCCCGTCATGAGGCATGCCGCCATTTTCCGCCGGAACGAAGGGGCGCAGGACAACACGCGACGGCTGCGGCCGCAGCAGGATGTCGCCGGGCTTCACCCTTTCGTTCCTGCCTGCATGGTCGGTTCGCGCCGCACCGGCGAGATCCTCAGCCGAGGCTTCGGGCGAACGCGAGCGCGACGAACATCAGGACGGCGGCGACCAGCATCCAGACGCCGTTTATGGCACGCCGGTCACGCACTTGATCCGGGCGAGAGGAATCGGTGTCGGGAGGAAGAGCCATGTGAGCCTCCTTTGTGCATGTGGTCGTAGCAGGATCGCTGCTGCCTCCCCTGCGCGGAATACGGTTCTTTCCGGATCGGTGATGCGCGTCCGCAGGTGCCCGTGGGCAGCGCACCTGCCCCATCCCTCGGTCAGCCTGCGCAGCAGCGGGAATGCCGCCTCGTTCGGCCAGTCCGCGACGCCAGCTGGATTTTGCTGCTTCAGGGATCAGGAGCACGAGCGTCGCCGTGCCGAGCGCGACCAGCCTGTGGCGCCAGTCGAGTGCCTCGAATCCGGGCAAATCCGCCCGCCGGCGAGACCTCGGCGAGCGCGAGCATTGCCGCTGCGATCAGCACGACTGCGGCAAAGGCGCGATTCGGCCTGAGCAGCGCAGTCGCGAGCGAGGCCGAGAAGGACCGGTTCGCCAGCACCAGATCCAGGATCGTCCCCACAAGCGAGACCAACATCGTGGCTCTCAGCACTCCCTCGTCCGCATCCCCCTAAGGACAGCACCGCGGCCAAGACCCCGAGCGCGGTCGGCCCCGGCATGACCGCCCCCCCGATCAGGCGCGCCGAGAGCAGCCGGCTGTCGATCGCCCCTGCCGACCCGGCGCCTCCACCGCCGCCCCGAAGCTCCGGGCAGGGATCCCGAGGGACCAGATTGGCGCCGCGGCACTATCGGAGCACTGCGTAAAGGCCCGCATTAGGGCGGCTTGCAGCGCGGGGGCGAAATCGAGGATGATCGGCCCACGGCGCGAAAGGGTCGAACGATGGTGGAGCAAAGCGCCGGCGTGCTGCTGTACCGGCAAGGGGAGCAGGGTCTCGACGTGCTGCTCGTGCACCCTGGCGGACCTTTCTGGCGCAACAAGGGCCAAGGCGCTTGGCAGATCCCCAAGGGTTTGATCGAGCCGGACGAGACACCCGAGGTGGCAGCGCGTCGCGAAGCGGAGGAAGAACTCGGCGTGCCGCTCGCGGGCAGCCTCCTCTCGCTCGGCACCATTCGGCAAGCCGGAGGCAAGCAGGTCCATGCATGTGCGCTTGCCGGCGATCTCGATCCTGCAACGGTTCGCAGCAATCTGTTCGAGCTCGAATGGCCGCCCCGCAGCCGCCGGATGCACCTTTTCCCCGAGATCGACGCCGCGCGCTGGCTTTCCTGCACGAGGCGGAAGCGGCGATCCTTCCAAGCCAGCGGCCGCTGCTCAAGCGCCTCCGCGATCTTGTGCCCTGAGCCGATGGCGGCATAGGGCTAGTACGGATTCAGGTGCGCGCGCCGCTCGGCAAGGCTTTCCGGGACAAACAATTGCTCGAGGATGATGCCCGTGCCGCTGGATCTGATCTTTCATGGTGCCGCAGGCACGGTCACCGGATCCTGCATGGAGCTCCGGACGTCCGGGCGCCGCCTGCTCATCGACTGCGGCCTGTTCCAGGGCTCGCGCTCGCTCGAGGCGCTCAACCATGAGGAGCTCCCCTTCGACGCAGGGGCGCTCGACGCGGTGATCCTGATCCACACGCATCTCGACCATTCCGGACGGCTGCCCTTGCTGACGCGCGAAGGCTATGCCGGCCCGATCTGGTGCACGCCGCCGACCCGCCAGTTGCTCAAGCCGCTCCTCGACGATGCCGCCCAGATCCAGGCACAGGACGCCGCGCGCCGCAATGACCGCCCCGACCGGGCGGGCTTTCCGCGCTTCGAGCCGCTTTATGACCGCGAGGACGTCCGGCACGTGGTCGAACGGACGCGAGGCCTGGGATATCGCAAATGGGCAGAGATCGTGCCGGGTGTAGAAATCCGCTTTCACGACCCCCGGCATATTCTCGGCTCCGCCTCTCTCGAGCTTTGCGCCGAGGGCAAGCGCCTCTTCTTTTCGGGTGATATCGGCCAGGCCGCCGGCGATCCCGGCATGCTAGCTGATGCCGCAGGCCCGTTCGACCATATCGTATGCGAGGCGACCTATGGCGACCGTGACCGCGTCGTGCCCACGCCCGAGGCACGCCGCGAGGAGCTCGCCGGAATCGTCGAGCGGGCGTTGCGCCGCGGCGGCAACCTCCTTATCCCCGCCTTCGCGCTGGAGCGTACCCAGATCCTGCTCGAGGACCTGGTTGCGCTGTTCAACACCGGGCGCCTCGAGCCGGTGCCCGTGGTGATCGATTCGCCCCTCGCCGACCGGATCACCCGCGCCTATCGCCGCTGCGCGAGTCCCGGCGCACCGCGGCTGTTCGATCACCCGAACGTACGCTTCACCACGGGTATGGCCCAGTCCCAGGCGCTGTACCGCATCCCCGGAGCGGTGATTCTCGCCGGTTCGGGCATGTGCACCGGCGGGCGTATCCGCCATCACCTCGTCCGCAACCTGCCACGGGCGGAATCCACCGTCCTGTTCGTCGGCTATCAGGCGCGGGGAACACTCGGTACCGTGCTCAAGTCGGGCGCACAGACGGTGCGGATCTCGGGCAGCGACATCCGCGTCTGCGCCGAGATCGCTACGATCGACGCCTATTCGGCGCATGCCGACCATGCCGCGCTGCTCCGCTTCCTGGGTGCCCGAGGGGCTGTACGGGGACGGTGTTCCTCGATCACGGCGAGGAGCCTGCGCTTGAGTGCCTCGCCGCCGACGCCGCCCTGCTCCCCGGCCTGCCGCATCCCATTGTCCCCCGGCTCGGCGAGCACTTCCGCCTCGAGCCCGGAAGGCCGGCACAGCGCGCGGGCAAACCGCGCGCGGATGCCGAGACGCTGCTGGCTTCCGATGACTGGCGCAATCGCTACGCCGCCTTCGCGAGCTCGCTCGAGGAACGGCTGCGTGCCTTGCCGAGCGATGCCGCGCGCCGCCACGCGCTCGCCGCAGCAGAACAGGCGATCGCGCAGGGCTGAACGTGCGTAACCTTCCGTAGTGCATACGCATGGCTTCCGGACGAAGCTCCGCCCATGGAGGCGCCTGACGCCTCGCCAGGGAGGGAAACATGCCTCGCCGCAACCCGGTCCCGTCGACTGAGCGCGGTCGGAAGCGCCATGTGGAAGCCGTGGCCACCTGGGCGCTGGTCGTCCTTCTCGGTTGGGTACTGGTTCGCCTTGTCCTCGCGCTCGCGCGGGATTTCTGGGTGTTCGTGATCGCGCTGTCGCAGCCCTAGCGCCGCGCACGGACCCGCACCCCCTCGACCACGTCCTTGCCCGGATGGAGGATGACCTTGTCGCCCTTGCCAAGCCCGCCGAGCAGCTCGGCCCAGTCGTCGTTCATGTGCCCGATCCTGACCGGCACGATCTCCGCCCTGCCGTCGCCCTTCTCGCGGAACACGCTCCAGCCGGCGGTACCACGGAACAGCGCGCCGATCGGCAGCCGCATGGCATCCGGCGTGCTCCAGGTGGCGATCCTGACCGTCGCGCGAAATCCATGGCCGAGGCGGGCCCAGGCTGCTCGCGGCTCCGCCAGGTCGATGACGACATTGACGCGCTGCTCCTCCACCCCGAGCGCGGAGATCTTGAGGAAGCCATAGGGTTCGACCAGCCGGACCTTTCCTGCAAGCGGACGGGGACCGCCCCAGTCCTTGATCGACACCGCTGCCCCCTCGCGCACCTGGACCGCGTCCTCGGAGAGCAGATCAGTCACCAGCTCAATCTTCGCCGGATCGCCGATGGTGACGAGCGGCGTGCCCGCGGCGACCACCCGCATGCTTTCCTGCGGCACGGTGAGCACCGCGCCCGATACCGGAGCGCGGACATCGACTATGCCGCGGCCGAGCGCTTGGCTGGCGGGAAGGATCAAAGCGGCACGTGCCGCTTCGAGCTGCTGGCGCGCGGCAGCTGCGGCGCTCCTCGCAGCGGCGTGGGCGGCGCGGGCACGGTCGCGCGCGGCACGCGCTTCGTCGAGCGCGGCGTGCGCGACGAAGCCGCGATCGCGCAGCGTCGCGACTCGCGCGAGTTGACGCTCGGCAAGGGTTCCCGCAGCCGCGGCCGCCTCGACCTGCGCGCCTGCTGCAGCCGCCTGTGCGGTGGCGGCGCGAACCGTCGCCTCGGCTTGCGCGAGGTTCCGTGCGTCGAGCGGCCCGGGCGCAATCGGCCTGAGACGCGCCAGCACCGTCTCGCCCGCGATCGCCGGAGCGCCGGGTTTCAAGGGGACGCGCAGCAGCTCGCCGGTGACTGGTGCCGACAGCGTGTAGAGATCGTGGACGCGGGTCTCGGCGAGATCGTCGATCGTCACCGTCATGGGCCCGCGCGTCACTTGGGCGAGCTCGACCTCGACCGCCGGCGCGCGCATTCGCACGACGAGCGCGCCGGCGAGCACCGCCAGTACGAGCGCGGCGATCAGCCTTGGGCCGGTGATGATCCTGCGTGTCATGGTCACTCCCGCGTCTTGAGCGCGCGTACAAGGTCGAGCCGGTCGACCCTGCGGCGGATGAGCAATGCGGTCACCGCTGCGGCCGCCGCGATGACGAGCACCCCCTGCGCCGGCACGCGCGGATCCACATAGAAAGGAATAGTCAGCCGCTCGGTGTTGAACTGGCCAATCAGATAGTGCCAGAGCTCGTACCCGGCCCAGATGCCGAGCGGGAGCGACAGGAGCAGCAGCACGGCCTGCTCGCCCAGCAGCACGAAGGCCACCTCGGCGCGACGGAAACCGAGCACCCGGAGCGAGGCAAGATCGCGCGCGCGCTCCGAAAGGCTGATCCGGGCGCTGTTGTAGACGACGCCGATGACCACCAGCACCGCAAGCGCGGTGTAGAACCAGGTCTGGATCGCGAAATTGCCCTGGATGATCTCCTGCATCGCAACCAGCGTCGCCTTGCGCACCGTGACACCGGCCACCATCGGGCTCGCCTCGAGCCGCTCGTAGATGCGCGGCAGCGCGGCCGGGTCCACGGTCAGAAAAGCTCCCGAGAGCGTATCGCCCTCATAGAGGAGGCGGTTGAGCGTGTGCCGCTCGAGCGCGGCGGCGCTCCCGAACGGGCTGTCGATCACGGCCGCCACCGGCAGCGTCAGGACCGGCCGTCGTCCCTCGGTCACCTCGGCTTCGACCCGGTCGCCGATGCCGACGCCGAGATCGCGCGCCATGCGTCCGGTCAGGATCACGCCGCGCGGCGGCGGATCGACCGTGACGCCTGTAAGATCGACCGAGCGCTGCAGCGTTGCGCCGGCGGCGTTGCCCGACAGGCCCTCGCGCACCTCGCGACTGCCTGCCCTCAGCCGTGCGCCGACGCCGCGGAAGGGCTGGGCCGCGAGCACGCCGGGGATCCGCCGCAGCTCATGCAGCGCACGCGCGTCCCGCGGCTCGGCGAAGGCCACCACCAGGTCGGACCGGTCCGCGACGTCGAAGCCGAGATGGATCATCCGGTCGACGCTGCCCATCGGGCTTTGCGAGGCCACATAGAGCATCAGCGCAGCCGCCAGGCCGACGATGGTGAGCGCCGAGCGCAGCGGGCGGCGAAGCAGCCCCCGCATGATGATCCTGCTCGGCTCGTCGCGCCCAAGCGCACCCGATAGAAGCGCGACCAACCGGCCCGAGTAATCGGCGGGCGCCTCGGGGCGCATCGCCGCAGCCGGCGTCAGGCGGGCCGAATGCCACACGGCCGTGGCAGCGCCGAGCACCACGGGCACGAGCGTCCCGGCCGCGGCGATGAGATAGACGCCCGGATTGGTGCGGAAGGTCAGGAACGGGAAGATGAAGAAGCGCTGATAAAGGCCGGCCATGCCATGGCCCAGCCATATGCCAAGCGCGATTCCGAGCGCCAGCCCAAGCAGCGACAGCAGGGTCGCGAGCTGGACGTAATGGAACAGGATGGCGCGCGCCGGGAAGCCAAAGGCCTTGAGCAGCCCGATCACCTCGCGTTCGGTATCGACGAGCCTCGCCAGCACGATGTTGAGCAGGAACGCCGCGACCAGCAGGAATACCGGCGGCATCAGCCGCGCCATCGTGGAGAGCTGCGCGATTTCGTCGGAGACGAACCGGTCCGAGACCTGGAGCGCGCGCGGATAGGCGCCGACGCCGCCATAGGGCTGCAACACCAGGTCGATCCGCCGTTCGACCTCGACAGTATTGGCGCCCGGGGCAGTACGCACCAGCACGTCGTTGAACGCATTGGTCATGTCGAGCGCGGCGGCGAGCGGTGCGCGGCCCATCCACAACACCGCCGAGCGGCGATTGTCCGGGAAGATCGAGCCCGGCCCGATCGCATAGACATATTCGGGCGAGAGCACGGTGCCGACGATCCGCAGATTCACCTGCTTGCCATAGAGCACCGCCCCGATGCGGGCGCCGGGCGCCAGACCCGCTGCCTCGACGAACGCCTCATTGGCCACCACCTCGTCTGCGTGGCGAGGATCGGGAAGCCGGCCTTGCCGCAGCACGAGCCGGTTGAGCGCGTCGCCGTTCGCTCCTGGCAGCGAATGCACCCGCGCCGACACCGGCTCCGCCACCGTTTCCACCTGCAGCGTCGCGCGTGCGGTGATCCGGCTGTCCGCCGAGCCGACGCCGGGAATCCGCCGCACCGCCGCCATTACCGGCTCGGGCGCACGCACGAGCGGCGCGAAGATGTCGGCGAAGCGGTAGCGGTCATAATAGGCCGCGCGGGTGGCACTCAGCGAGTCGATCAGGCCGACCGCCATCACCATGGTCGCGACGCCTGCGGCGATCACCAGCGCGATCGCGACCGCCTGGCCACGCAAGCGCCAGAGGTCGCGCAGCAGCTTGACCGTCATGGTCGACCGCGATCTCACCAGCTGAGCCCCCCGGGCGCCTTGCGCACCGCATTGTGCCGCCGCCCGGTGATGCGCCCGTCGCCGAACATCAGAACTTCGTCGGCGATGTCCGCGATCACGGCATTATGGGTGATGATGAAGGTGGTCGTGCCGAGCTCGCGATTGACCTGATCGAGCGCCGCGAGGACCAGGGTGCCGGTCTCGCTGTCGAGCGCACCGGTCGGCTCGTCGCAGAGCAGCACCTGCGGCCGCTTGGCGATCGCACGCGCAATCGCGACGCGCTGCTGCTCGCCGCCCGAAAGCTCGGCCGGAAAATGGTCCAGCCGCGACTCGAGCCCGACCAGCGCCAGCGCCTCTGCGGGGTCCATCGGCGCTTGGGCGATCTCGGTGATCAGTGCGACATTCTCGCGCGCCGTGAGCGAGGCGACCAGATTGTAGAACTGGAACACGAAGCCGATGCTGCGCCGGCGATATTCGGTGAGCGCGTCGTCGCCGAAGGTGGTGAGGTCGCGATCATGGAACCAGGCATGGCCGGCGCTGGCATGATCGAGCCCGCCCAGGATGTTGAGCAAGGTCGACTTGCCCGACCCCGAGGGACCGAGCAGCACGAGCATCGCGCCCTCGGCGACCGTGAAATCCACGCCGCGCAACGCATGGACCGCATTGTCGCCGCTGCCATAGACCTTGGTCAGCTGCTCGACGCGGTACACGTCCCGCCGCGCGGCGGAGGATTCGCCCGGCGCGGCCACTCGGTCACGCCTAGGCCGCGAGCGCTTCGGCCGGATCCGAAGCCGTCGGCACGGCTTCGACGCGGGAAAGCAGCGGCTCGAACGATGCGACGCAGCGCTCGACCATATGCCGCCAAGTCATCGCCTGACCCTCGCGCGAGGTGCGGTGGGCAAGCGCGCGGCGCGCATCCTCATTGGCAAGCAGCTCGCCCACCGCATGCGCCAGTCCGCCAACATCGCCGAACCCGACCAGACGCCCGCGGCCGTCCGTGAGCAGTTCGGCGGCATGGACATAGGGAGTCGAGACGATCGGCTTGCCGAGCCCGAACGCGTAGGACAACGTGCCCGAGGTGATCTGCGCCGGATTGCCATAGGGGGTCACATAGACATCGGCCGCGGCGATGCAGTCGAGCAGCGCGGCTTCGTCGAGAAAGTGCGCATCCCAACGCAAATGCGCCTCGACGCCGAGCCCGGCCGCGAGCGCCTGGAGCCGTTCGCGATAGGCTTCCCCCTCATGGGCGACGAGGTGCGGGTGGGTCGCGCCGACGATGCGGTAGAGCGCATCGGGCGCCTGTTCGAGAATCGTCGGCATCGCCGCGATCATCGCCTCGAGCCCCTTTCCGGGCGAGAGCAGCCCGAAGGTGAGGATCGTCGGCCGCCGCTCCAGCCCGAGCCGCGCACGCGCCGCCGCCGGCTCCTCGTATCGCCGGGCGGGAACGCCGTGCGGGATGACCGTGATCCGCTCGGACGCCACGCCATAGATATGCCGAAGCGTCGCTCGCGCGCGCTCGGCCATGACGATGAAGCGGGCAACTCGACGGGTTAGCGCCGCCATCACGCGACGCTGGTCGTCGTTCGGCGCTTCGAGCACGGTATGCAGCGAGGCCACGACGGGCAAGTCGACCGCATCCAGCAGTTCGAGCAGCCAGGCGCCCGCCGGGCCGCCATAGATTCCGAACTCGTGCTGGACCCAGAGGAGCTCGGCCCCGCTCGCCACGATCTGGCGCGCGGCGGCGCGATAGCTGGCCGGCTCCTCCTGATCGATCGTGCCGGTGACGGATTGCGGGAAGCGATAGCTGCGACCCGGGTCGACCATCGCATAATGGTCGACGACGATGCCGGGGAAGCGCGACACCAGCGCGTCCTGGACATGGCTGGTGAAGGTCGCGAGCCCGCACAGGCGCGGCAGCGCATTGCCGAGCAGCGCGATGCGCGCCGGCGCCTCCAGCGGCACCGCATTGTCCATGGCGTCGCGTCGAACTGCCCGCATCCTGGCCTCCCATGAATGGATCGGGAGCGAGACTACCGGCAACGCGCGCCTGTCAGGATACGGGATTATCCGGACAGCGTGGCGCTTGGGACAATCCCGTATCGCGTTCGCGGCAGCGAGCGCGATGCTGTCCCGCATGACCGACCATGATCTTCTCGTCCGCCCGGACCACGAGGCCCGATCGTCCACTGCGTCCGCGGACGCAGAACCCCTGCTGCTCAACTTCGAGGATGTCGGCATCGGCGACATCGCGCGGGTGGGCGGCAAGAATGCGTCGCTCGGCGAGATGATCCAGCGGCTGCGGCCAGCTGGTGTCCGCGTGCCCGGTGGCTTCGCGGTGACAGCGGCGGCCTACCGGGCAACGATCGCGGAGGCGGGACTCGACGCCGCAATCGACGCAGCAATGCTTGCCTGGCGCGCGGGTTCGCTCTCGCTTCGCGAAGCCGGAAGCACCATCCGGGCTTCGATCGAGAATGCAGTGCTGCCCGACGCGGTCAGCAATGCGATCCGACGCGGCTACCGCGCGCTCTGCGCGCAAAGCGGCCGGAAGACGCTCGCTGTGGCGGTGCGATCGAGCGCGACCGCCGAGGATTTGCCTGACGCGAGCTTCGCCGGCCAGCAGGAGACGTTCCTGAACGTCGCGGGCGAGGACGCGCTGCTCGCGGCCTGCCGGCGCTGCTATGCCTCGCTCTTCACTGACCGCGCGATCGTCTATCGCGAGGCCAAGGGGTTCGACCACCGCGCCGTCGCGCTGTCGATCGGGGTGCAGCAGATGGTGCGCTCGGACCTTGCCGGCTCCGGCGTCATGTTCACGCTCGATCCCGAGACCGGCTTTCCGCACGTGGTGACGGTGAGCGCCGCCTGGGGTCTTGGCGAGATGGTCGTGCAGGGTCGCGTCGATCCCGACCAGTATCTCGTCTTCAAGCCGCTGCTCGACGACCACGCGAAGCAGCCGATCATCGCGCGCACCCTTGGCGCCAAGGCGTGCCGCATGCGCTATCGCAAGGCGGGCGGCGGAACCGAGATCGTGCGGACCCGCAGCGCCGTGCGCGACACGTTCGTACTCGGCGACGCCGAAGTGCTCGAGCTCGCGCGCTGGGCCGTGGCAGTCGAGACGCATTACGGCCGGCCGATGGATCTCGAATGGGCCAAGGACGGCGTTACGGGCGAGCTCTTCCTCGTCCAGGCACGGCCCGAAACCGTGCAGTCGATGCGCGGCGGGGCCAAACTCAGGAGCTGGCGCCTCGAAGGCAAGGGCGAAGTGCTCGCGACCGGTGCCGCGGTGGGTCAGGCGATCGCCACCGGAGAGGTGTGCCGCATCCGCGACGCCGCCGATATCGAGCGGTTCCGCGACGGCGCGATCCTGGTGACGGAGATGACCGATCCGGACTGGGTGCCGGTGATGCGCCGCGCCGCCGGCATCGTCACCGACCATGGCGGTCCGACCAGCCACGCCGCGATCGTCAGCCGCGAGCTCGGCGTCCCCGCCGTGGTCGGCACCGGCGACGCGAGCCGGCGGCTGGCCGAAGGCGCGCAAGTGACGCTCGACTGTGCATCGGGGGGCGTCGGCCGCGTGCTCGAAGGCGCGCTGCCCTTCGCTTCCGAGGCGGTCGCACTCGACGCGTTGCCCGAGACCCGCACCCGGCTGATGATCAATCTCGCCGACCCCGACGCGGCCTTTCAATGGTGGCGGCTCCCGGCGAAGGGTGTCGGCCTGGCACGGATGGAGTTCATCATCTCCAATCTCGTGCGCATCCATCCGATGGCGCTGGTCCATCCCGAGGCGGTGACAGAGCCGCGCGACGCCCGTGAGATCGCCCGGCTGACCCGCGGCTTCGCCGATCCGGCCGACTATTTCGTCTCGACCCTGGCGCTGGGGATCGCCCGGATCGCCGCGGCATGCTGGCCGCATCCCGCGATCGTCCGGTTGAGCGACTTCAAGACCAACGAATATGCCTCGCTCCTCGGCGGCGCCGGCTTCGAACCGGGCGAGGAAAACCCGATGCTCGGCTTTCGCGGGGCGTCGCGCTATTATCATGAACGCTATCGCGAGGGGTTCGCGCTCGAGTGCCGCGCCCTTAAGCGGGTGCGCGAGGTGATCGGCCTCGACAATGTCGTGGTGATGGTCCCCTTCTGCCGCACGCCCGAGGAGGCGGACCGCGTGCTCGAAGCGATGGCCGCGAACGGGCTGGCGCGCGGTCAGGCCGGGCTCCGGCTCTATATGATGTGCGAGATTCCCTCAAACGTGGTTCGCGCCGAGGAATTCGCCCGGCTGTTCGACGGCTTCTCGATCGGATCGAACGACCTGACCCAGCTCGTGCTCGGAGTCGATCGCGATTCGGCATTGCTGGCGCCTTTGTTCGACGAGCGCGATCCCGCCGTGACGATGCTGATCGCTGACCTGCTGGGCCGGGCGCAGGCTGCCCATATCCCTGTAGGAATCTGCGGCCAGGCGCCGAGCAACTATCCCGATTTTGCGCGCTTCCTCGTCGAGCACGGGATCGATTCGATCTCGCTCAATCCCGACAGCTTCGTCCCGACGCTGAAGATCGTCGCCGACGCCGAGAAGGCGAGAGGCTGACATGTCGGCAATCGCGACACTGACCATGAATCCGGCGCTCGACGTGACGACTTCGACCGCGACCATCAAACCCGGCCACAAGCTGCGATGCGCCGGGCCCCGCGAGGATCCGGGCGGCGGCGGCATCAACGTTGCCAGGGCGATCCATGCGCTCGGCGGATCGGCCGTGGCACTCTATCCGTCGGGCGGCGCGTCGGGCGCGCGGATCACCGGGCTGCTCGAGCGCGCCGGCGTGCCCGTCCGCACCGTGGCGATCGCCGGGACAACCCGCGAGAGCTTCACTGTCGACGAGCAGACCAGCGGTCGCCAGTACCGGTTCGTGCTGCCGGGACCAGAGCTCTCCCAAGGCGAGCAGGCACGCTGCCTCGAGCTGCTGGCGGAGCTTCAGCCGCGCCCGCGCTGGCTGGTCGCGAGCGGCAGCCTGCCGCCGGGTACGCCCGAAACCTTCCTGTTGATGCTCGGCGGACTCTGCCGCTCGCTGGACATCGAGCTGCTGCTCGATAGCTCGGGGCCTGCGCTCGCCCGATGCGCTTCGCTCGACGCGCTTCTGCTCAAGCCCAGCCTCAGCGAGCTCGAAGCGCTTGTCGCGAGGAGCCTGCCGAACGAAGCCGAGGAGGAAGCGGCGGCCCGAAGCCTGATCGATCGCGGGTTCGCGCGCGCGATTCTCGTCTCGCTGGGCGCGCGCGGCGCCCTGCTGGCGACCGCTGGGAGCGCCACGCGCTTTCCCGCGATCCCGGTGTCGATGCGCAGCACCGTCGGCGCGGGCGACTCGATGCTGGCGGCCGTGACGCTTGCCCTCTCGCGCGGCTGGCCGCTGGAGCAGTCCGTTCGCCTCGGCATCGCCGCCGGCGCAGCCGCACTCACGGCGCCGGGGACGTCGCTCGCGTCACGCGAGGATGTCGAGCGCCTGTTCGGCGGCGAGATCGACGGGGCGGCGCCTGGCCTGATGGCAGAAGCCATAGGCTAGCTTAGCGCGGCGGTTCCGCATCGAGCAGATCCACCGGCGCACCGGGCGCCAGCGAATCGGGTGTGACCACCACCGTGGTCCCCGGCACCAGCGCCGCGGCCACCGCCGAGCGGAACGCCGGATCGACCCGGAAACGGCTCCAGTCGGGATCGGCATCGTTCGATCCTGTCGCCTCGCCCGGCAGCACGGCCAGCCAGACGGGCCGGCCTTGGGCATCGGTCCGCCGCACATAGGCGCTTGTCGCGGTGACGGGCGCACTGAATTCGACGGGCGCCGCGCCGATCTCCCGCCCGTCGCGCAGCACCACCACGCGGCGGTCGGCGCCGCTGACGATGATCGAGAGCGGCCCGGAAAGGGCGCGCTCGGGATGCCACTGGGCACCACCGCGCGCGGAATCGGCCATAGGCAGAGGATCGCGCGTCGGCGCGAGCCGCGGCAAGGCAGGCGCGTCGGTGACGATCACGGTCATGCCGAGCGCGGTCACGCCATAGAGCAGCCTGGCGAATGCGTGGGGCAAGCGGATGCAGCCATGCGACGCCGGATAGCCTGGCAATTGGCCGCCATGGAGGGCGACGCCTTTCCAGGTGAGCCGCTGCATATAAGGCATCGGCGCATTGTCGTAGATGCTCGAGAAATGCTCGACATGCTTCTGGAGGATCGTGAACACGCCCGTCGGCGTGCGATAGCCTTGCCGGCCGGTCGATACGGTGGTCACTGCGATCGGCACGCCATTGCGGTACAGAATGGCGCGTTGGCTGGCGACGCTGACGATCAGCAGGATCGGACCGTCCGGTGCGATCTCGGGAAGCCAGAGGAACTCACCCGGCTTGAGCTGCTCGACCGCAGCCACGACCGAGCCGCCCGGAAACCCTTCCTGTGCCAGCGCCGGAACCGCGCAAGCGAGGTCCAGTGCGGCGACAGCGCACGCCAGAAGCCTTTGAGCCTTCATCTCAGGCGGGCGCCCGGTGAAGACGCTCCGCGAGCTCGTGCGGGGCGCATCCCGCCAGGTCCCTGCCGATCTCGGCGATGACATGCCGGCGCGCTTGCGGCGGCAGCTCCGAGCGCATCGCGCCGAGCAGGTCGGGCGGCGCCACGAGGATCAGCGGGGTGCCGGCGGCAAGCAGCGGGTCGACCGCTTCGATCACGTCCCGCACGCGCGCCCGGTCATCATGGCGGTCAGCGCGCGTGCCGCAGCGGCGCAGCCGGTCGCTCGGGACCGGCTCGAGATCCGGGCCGGTGTCCCTGCCGCGATTGCGCAGCAGCTGGACGTGCGCGCCGTCGAGCACCAGCACCAGCGCGCCATGGGGAATGAGCATCGTCCCGCCTCCATTTGAAAAGCTGGCCCTGATGGCCATGGCACCGGCATGCGCTGGCGCATCTTCAGTTCGAATGCGGAAAGTCCCGTACTGTCGGTCGGGCGCTCGAGCTTCGCTACGGGACATTCCCAAGCGCAAACCGGTTCCGTCCAAGGTTCGATAGACGCTTCGAAAGGAGCGTATCATGATCAAGGATCTACTGATCGTCATCGACAACAGCAGTGCTGCGGATTCCTTCCTCCAGGCTGCCGTCGCATTCACCGAGCGCTCCGGAGCGCGTGGAGAGGTCGCGATGCTGTCGCCCGGCCCGCTTGCCGCCGCCGATCTCGCGCCGTTCGGCGCGCTCTATGTCCCGGACGAGGTCCTGCAACGGGAAGAGGAGGCCCGGCTCACCGCCGTTCGCGCCTCGATCGCGGAGGCCAAATGCCCGATCGAGGTCTATGGCCTGCGCGACGATATCGCCTGGGTACCGCATGACCTTCGGCTGAGCCGTCCGATGGCGGATCTCATCCTCGTCGGCGGTCCCGACAGCTGGGAGGTGCCCTGGCTGCATCGGCGCGTGCTCGAGACGCTGCTCCTGTCGACCGGGACACCGCTCCTGATCATGCCTGCCGGGCGGCCGCTGGGGCCGATCCATCGTGCGGTTCTGGGCTGGAAGCCCTCGCGCGAGGCGAACCGGGCAGTGCATGATCTCGTCGCGCTGGCCGAGCCGGGTGCGGCTATCGACGTGATGCTGGTGGATGAGGATGCGAAAGCCGGCACGCGGCCCGATGTCGTCGAGGTCGAGCGCCACCTTAACCGGCACGGGTTCAAGCCAAGCGTCCATGTCTCGCCGCCCGGCGACTGGTCGAGCACCGCCGACATGCTCGAGCATTACGCCGTCCAGGTGGGCGCCGATGTCCTCGTGGCGGGCGGCTATGCCCATTCGCGCATGCGCGAGGCGGTGCTGGGCGGCGTCACGCGGGGACTGCTGGGACAGGTGCGCCTCCCGGTGCTCCTGTCGCACTGATGCTTCGGGTCCGGATGCAAAAAGACCCCGGAGGTATCGCCTCCGGGGTCTTTCGTGTGGTCCCGAAACGAACTCAGGCAAGAACGATATTGTCCTCGACCGACAGCACGCCCGGAGCCGCCCATGCGGCCTGTTCCGCGACCCGGCGTTCGTTCCAGCCATGGACCGAGCCGCCCAGCCTCACGGTCGAGCCATCGACCCTGACCTCGATCGCAGTGGCATCGACTTCCGCCGAGCGTTTGAGCGCGGCGATGATCTTCTCGCGAACATCATGGGCGGTGGGACGCTGACGCACGGTGATGTTGCTCATCACGCCGAGCACGCCGTTAATCTGGCTGGCGGCGCGCCAGGCGGCCAGCTTCTGATAGTTCCACTCGGCCTCGCCGGTGAGCGTCACATAGCCCTTCTCGACCTTCACCTGGATCTTGTCGTGGGGGATGCTCACATTCCAGGCGAACATGTGCACGATGCGCTGCGCGATCTCGTCGTCCGAGGTCTTCGGATCGCTCGCGAAGCGCACCTCGATCTCCTGCGCGACCGCCTTGACGCCGTGCACGCGCCGCGCCGCACGCTCGGCCGCGAGCTTCATCGCATAATTGGGGGCATGCCCGCTCAACGTGATCACGCCGTCGCGCGCCGTCACGCCGATATGGCCATGTTCGATATCGGGAGCCCAGCTGAGCTCGTCGAACACGTCCTTCTGTAACTGGCTGTCGGTCTTCATCGCCATTCTCCTCGCTGAGGGTGGCAGGGCCTCACTACCCTGCGCCACCGAGCTTCGGACTGGGCCTCCTCCGGGGGAATAAGGAGTGTTGCGTACCGGCCGGGACGCGCCGCCGCCGGAAGAAGAAGCGCTTCGCGGCCTCCGTTACCGCGGCATAGGCGATCACGATCGCGATCGCCGCAGCGAGCATCAGCGGCGGCAGTGGAACCAGGCCGAACAGCGACGCGAAGCCGTCGCTGTAGGGAAGCAGCAGCGCCATTCCCGCCGCCGCGACGCTGCTCCATAACAGGGTCGCGCTCGGTCGGCTTCGAATAGCCGTCCGACGCGTGCGCACCACCAGCACGACGACGAGCTCGGTCAGGAGCGACACCAGGAACCACATGGTCTGGAACAACGGCGCGTCGGCGTGCAGCACCATGAGCAGCAGCACGAAGGTGAGCGCATCGAAGGCGGAGCTCACGAGCCCGAAGACGATCATGAAGCGCTGCACTTCGCGCAGGTTCCAGCGTTGCGGGCTGGCGACCTGCTCCGGATCGACGCGATCGGTCGAGATCGCCATCGACGGCAGGTCGGAAAGGAAATTATTGAGCAGGATCTGCTTGGGCAGGAGCGGCAGGAAAGGCAGCAGCGGCGTCACCATCGCCATGCTCACCATGTTGCCGAAATTCGCGCTCGTGGTGATGGCAATATATTTGAGGGTGTTCGCGAAGGTACGGCGGCCGTCCGCGACTCCCTGGCGAAGCACGTCGAGGTCTCGCCTGAGCAATATGATATCGGCGCTCTCGCGCGCGACGTCGACGGCCCCCTCGACCGAGATACCGACATCGGCGACATGGAGCGCCGGAGCGTCGTTGATCCCGTCGCCGAGATAGCCGACTGCGTGACCGGCGCTGCGAAGCGCGCGAACGATTCGCTCCTTCTGCTCGGGGTCGATCTCGACGAACAGCTGCGTCCGACGCGCATGATGGACAAGGGCGCGGTCGGACATCGTCGATATCTCGCTCCCGGTCAGCATCGTCGCTTCGCCCAGGCCCACGGCGCGGGCGACATGGGCCGTCACATGGCGGTTGTCGCCGCTGAGGATCTTCACCGCGATTCCCAGCCGCTCGAGATCGCCGAGCGCCTTGGCCGCATCCGGCTTGGGCGGGTCCACGAAAGCGAGGAAGCCGAGGAACGTCATGTCGTGCTCGTCGGTGCGATCGAGCCGGTCCGTCGCGGGAAAGCGCCGTTCCGCGACGCCCAGCAGCCGCAACCCTGTATCGCCCTGCGCCCGGAACCGGGCGTCGAGCGCGGCGCGCATCGTCTCGTCGAGCGGCCGGCCAATGTCGGCACCCGGGGGCAGGAACGCGGTGCAGACGGACAATATGTCGATGACCGCTCCCTTGGTGACCATCCGCACGCCGCCGCCCGCATCCTCGACCAGGACGCTCAGTCGCCGCCGCTCAAAATCATAGGGAATCTCGCCCCGCTTGCTGAGCCCGGCGGCGGTCCAATGCTCGGCTTCGGCCGCGGCGCAAAGCGCCTGGTCGAGCGGATTGGCGATCCCGGTCTCGAGCGCGGCATTGACATAGCCTGCCTCACGGACGCGGCGGCATGGGTGCCCCGCGCAGTCCAGGGCATCCGCCAGCGAGACGGTTCCTTCGGTCAGCGTGCCCGTCTTGTCGGTGCACAATATGTCCAGGCTGCCGAGATTTTCGATCGCCTCCAGCCGGCGAACGATCACGCCGCTTCGGGCCAGATGGCGGGCCCCGGCCGAAAGCGTAATGCTGACGATGGCGGGGAGAAGCTCGGGAGAGAGGCCGACCGCGAGCGCGACCGCGAACAGCAGCGACTCTGCGACCGGGCGCCCGAGCAGCTGGTTGACCGTGAGCACACCGAGCACGATCACGATCATCACCCGCAGCAGCATCCCCCCGAACTGCCGGATGCCGCGCGCGAAGTCGGTCTCGGGTTCATCGAGCCTGAGCCGCGCCGCTATCGCGCCATAGAGCGTGCGCGGCCCGGTCGCCACAATCAGCACGCGGGCGCTGCCCGAGCGCACCGAGGAGCCCATGAACACGCAATTGGTCCGCGCCGCCACCGTGGCATCCGCCATTGCCGACCCGGGCGCTTTCTCCACGGGCAGCGACTCGCCGGTAAGCGCGGCTTCGGTCACGAGGAAATCATTGGCCTCGAGGATACGCCCATCGGCTGGTACGAGATTGCCGGCCGAGAGCAGCACCAGGTCGCCCGGCACGATCCCGGTGCAGGGAATGATGCGCTCGACGCCGTCGCGCACGACCCGTGCGCTGAGCGCAAGCCGGTCGCGCAACGCCAGCACGGCCCGTGAAGCGCGATATTCCTGCCAGAAACCGAGGATGGCGCTCCCCAGCACGATCGCGAGGATGATCGAGGCGTCGACCCATTCGCTGAGCGCCAGCGACACGCCGGCACCGAACAGCAGGATCAGCACCAGCGGGCTCGCGAACTGCCGGAGGAACAGGCGCGCCGGCGAGACGCCTTCGTCGTCGCGCAGCTTGTTGGGCCCGCCAAGCCTGAGGCGCGCGGCGGCCTCTTCGGTCGCAAGCCCCGCGCCGCCGGTGGACAGACCGGCCAGGAGGGTGGCCTCGGGCACTGCCCACCAGCAAGGTGGTGAACCGGGCAGCGTCGCGGAAGACGCTGCCCGGTCGGGATCTTCTCCAGGCCCGCGCGGCGGGTCCGCGCGGGCGGAGCCGATCATCGCAGTCAGCCTGCCGTGCTGATGGCGATCTTGCGGGCGCGGTCGTGCGCCTGTTCGCTCCTCGGCAGGGTGACGGTCAGAACGCCCTTGGCGAAGGTAGCTTCGATCCTGTCGCCATCGACATCCTCGGGTAGCGCGATGCGGCGCTCGAACTTGCCGTAGCGCCGCTCGCTCATCAGATAGCCGGCTTCCTTATGCTCCTCGGCCTCGCGCTTTTCGCCCTTGAGCGTGAGAATGCCATCCGCCACGCTGATCTCGACATCGGCCTCGGTCAGCCCGGGAAGCTCGGCGGCCAACCGATATTCCTTGTCGCCCGAGGAGAGTTCGAGCGCCGGCACCGGCGCCAGCGAGCCGAAGTTGAACAGGCTGCGCGCCGGGCCGAAATCGTCGAACAGGCGATCGATCTCGGTGCGAAGCCAGCCGAGCGGTGCACCCGTGGCGCGGCGCGCCGTGTGAGCAGGGGTCAGGTCATTCATGGGACTCACTCCTTTCGCGGATTGCGCCACAAGCACGGATGGTCAGGCGAACAGGGCATGCTCGCCCTCGTCCTCGATCGGCGGCGGGACGATCAGCTCGTGCGTCGCACCCGCCTCAACGGCCGGAGGCCGGCTGGGGGGAACGGCATCGCGAAGTGCCTCGCACCAGCCAAGACCGGCGAGAAGCGGCAGCTGCGTCGCGGCCGCGCTCCAGGCGATGATGCCGGCCGGGTCATAGGGCCAGGTCCGCAGCACATGGTCGATCGCCATCTTCGTCTCCCTGCTTGGGCTGCTCGAATGCTAGTGCCGGACCGAAGCAGGGCTCGATTGGGAACACTACTTACCGGGTGCGCCTGGCCCCGTCCGAATGAGGATGAGGCCTGGTGCCAGCGGTAGCCACAAAGTGAGGCTTCGCAGCAGAAGCGCCGCCGCGACGGCGGCCTCGAGGGAGACCCCCAGCACGGTCAGCATGGCGACCGAGCTCGCCCCGGAGCTGCCAAGAGCCATCGGAATGGGCCCCAGGGTCGCGACGATCGACGCCATCATGAGGGCGATGAAACCAGTCGCGACACGAAACGGCTGGCCGAGTGCGGCAAGGCAGACCGCCAGCGTCAGGCCGTCGGCGAGAAAAACGGCGGCATTGCAACCGGCGACGCGGAGGATCAGACGCCTGTCCGCGATCAGATGCCTGGCCGCCTCGCCGAACGCACGCAACAAGGTGCGCACGATTCCGATCGACTCGATCCGACGCGGCAACGGCCTGCTGCCGCGCGCATGGAGCCACAAGGCAAGCGAGATAATAGCCGACAAGCGAGACGAGCAGCGTCGCCACTGCGGCACCACGTGGCGCGCCGAGCGCGGTCAGCCGGTCGATCAGCAGGACATTGCCGCCGATGCCCGCGCTGGGAATGACCTGGTCAGCGAACAGCTTGCTGAGAGCGACCCGCAGGAGGCGCGCCAGCCGGACCGGATGCCCCGCGCGCTTGAGGACTGCCGACCAGCCAAGGGCGACGGCGGCGTAGGTGCCGCACTGAAGCACCACCGCGGCCAACAACCAGCAAGGCGGCAGCAGCGACCAGCGCGAACAGCCAGTCCCATCCTGCTCCGGGAGGAGGATCAGTCACATCCTCTGTGTTGTCACGCGGCTGCGCCATGCTCTGCCTCCAGAACGCAGCTATGCCGCCGACGATGCGGCCGCGCCTCGCAATATCCCTTATTTTGCGCCTTCACGCGACGCCGCAGGATCTCGGCATGATCCAGGGCTATGCGATGCAGATCGAGCGTGCCGGCGCGCCGCTCAACCGGGTCGAGCGCAAATATGCCGCGCCGGCCGGACACGAGGTGCTTCTCAAAGTCCTCGCCTGCGGCGTGTGCCGCACCGATCTGCACGTCGCCGACGGCGAGATCTCGGCGTCCTACCCGGTGGTGCCTGGGCACGAAGTCGTCGGACGCGTTCTGGCGCTGGGCCAGGATGTGCAAGGAGTCGCGGTCGGCGACCGGCTGGGCGTCCCGTGGCTTGGGCAAACGTGCGGCCGGTGCCGCTATTGTCGCTCGCATCGCGAGAATCTGTGCGACTCGCCGGTCTTCACCGGCGCCACGCGCGATGGCGGCTATGCCAGCCATATCCTCGCCGACTCGCGCTATTGCCTGCCGATCCCGCCGGACCTGGGCGATGTCGAGGCGGCGCCACTGCTCTGCGCCGGGCTGATCGGCTATCGGGCGCTGACGATGGCGGGTGAAGCGGCGCAGATCGCACTGTACGGCTTTGGCGCGGCCGCGCACATCATCGCTCAGGTCGCACTTTGGCAGGGGCGCGAGGTCCTTGCCCTGACCCGGCCCGGTGACGCCAGGGCCCAGGCCTTTGCGCGCACGTTGGGCTGCGCCTGGGCGGGGGGCACTGATGAGACACCCCCCGACCTTGTCGACGCGGCAATCCTGTTCGCGCCCGCGGGCGAACTCGTGCCGCTGGCGCTGCGCCATGTGCGCAAGGGCGGGCGCGTCGTTTGCGCGGGCATCCATATGAGCGACATCCCTTCCTTCCCCTATACCGATCTCTGGGGAGAGCGATCGATCCTGTCGGTTGCCAATCTCACCCGGACAGACGGTCATGCGTTCCTTGAGGTCGCGCCAAGGGTGCCGGTGCGGACGCATACGACAGTTTTCCCCCTGGCTGAGGGCGGGGCTGCGCTCGCGGCGTTGCGTTCGGGCGCGCTGGAAGGCGCCGCTGTGCTCGTACCCTAGGGTCGTCTCGTCCGACGGACGTCTTCCGCACGATGCAGCGCCAGCAGCCGCGCCGCATCGACCGCCACGGGAGAGGAATTGGCCACTTCGAGCAGATCGATGGTGTAGGCGACCTCCACGCGTTCGAGCAGCCGCACGCGCGAAGGCCAGAGCGGATCCTCCTCACAACCCTTCCAGCCTTGGCCAAGGCAGTAGAAGCGCCAGAAGCGGCGCCAGTCGCCGAACCCGCCGCGATAGGTGGCCCACGCGCCTTGTGGCCCGGGCAGCACGTAGACGCCGCGCGAAACCAGCCGGTCGCCTGGCGCGAAGAAGTCATAGCCTCTGGAAAGGCTGAGCTCGGCGGCACGGCGCAACGCAAGCCGGTCCAGCTGCGCGATGGGCGTCCCCTTCGGACCGGAATAGCTCACCCGGAACCGCTTCGGCCCGATCGGCGCCTCGGCATAGCCCATGCGATCTGACTGCCCCTCGGGCACATAGGCGAGGCGCGTCTGGACGCATCCGGCAAGCATCAGAAGGATCGCAGGCAGCGTGTGGCGGATCGGCATGGCATCTTGTCTCCGGTCGTGACATCGAAGCTAGCCGGCAGACTTTTAGGCGCGATCCGCAATATCCACGACGAGCGCGCTACGGGATGTTGCGGATTCGAATCGTCGCTGGTCCGTCAGAGGTTCGGGCGAACTTCGAGGGGAGCCGAGATGCCCAGCTTGCTTGCAACCGCCCATAACACTGACCTTCGCCACCGCGCGCACGACCTGCGCAACCTGTTTGGCGCAATCGCCTCCGCGCGGCACTTGCTCGATAGCGCGCCCGAGGAACCGCGACGCAGCCAGATACTCGCGGCACTCGGCGACGCTGCGGAGCGCGGCGATGCGCTTACGACCAGCCTGCTGGCGGCGGACAGCGGCGCGCGTCCCGAAAGGCTCGATCTCGCGGCGCGTCTCCGGCGGCTGGAACCGCTGCTGCGCACGATCGCTGACGGCGACACCCGGCTCACCCTGGATCTCGGTGAGCGCTTTGCGGCGATTCGCGTCGTGCCGGAGCAATTCGATCACATCGTCATCGAACTGGTGGCCAATGCCTGCCATGCATTCACCCGCCCCGGCGCGATTCGCATCCGGTTGCGCGCGGCCCGAGGTCGGGTGCGGCTGATCGTCGCGGACACCGGCGCGGGCATGTCGCGCAGCGACTGCCACGCGCTGCTGACGCGCCCGGCGACCGATGGCGCGAACGGCACCGGATTCCAGCAGGTCTGCGGCTTTGTCGAATCGTTGCATGGGCGGTTGCACCTGCGCAGCACACCGGAACGGGGCACTGTCATCGTTCTCGACCTGCCCAGCCTGCTCCGATTGCACAGGTAGTCGCTGCCGCTAGCGCATTCACTGCAATCGGCATAACGTCATATCGATTGATCCATCGCCTTGGTGGGTAGAATAACAGTGCGCGGGGACGAACGCAGCTGGACGATGCCCCGTCTCGGGGACGGGCCATTGAGGCTGTCCGGTTGCCCATGCGCGAGGAGCGCCCTCCTCGCGACAGCTCCCCCTCTATGACGATCGAAGCGCAAGTTGAGGAAGCGTTGCATCGCGCGCGCGGCGCCCGAGGCGAAGGCGAAGCGGCAGCAGCACTGGAATTCTACATGCTGGCATCAGATCTGGCCCGCACCGTATGCGACGAGGCCTCTCTCGCGCATGCGCTCCGCCACGTCTCCGACCTTGCCCGCGAGTTCAGGCTCGAGCGCCTGCCGCTCGAAGCGGCGACGGAAGCAGTGTCGATCTACGAGACCATCGGCACCTCGCCGCTGGACCGCACCAACGCCCGGCGAGTCCAGGCGCTCGCGCTGGCGCAAGCGGACGGGTCTGCCGGCTCGATCTGGGAAGAGGAGCGCAGACTCTAGACCGAAGCAGGCGTCGCCGCCGGCATCGCAGAGTACGACGCGCAGCTGGCGGCGCGGTAGCGGCGGCCGATTTCAGTCGTGAAGCGCCCGGTGCCTCTCGAAACGCGCATGGCGGCGTTCATGGAGCAGTTCGGCACAGAGGCCATGGACGACCTCGTCAACCCGCGCAAGGCACTCGTCGACATAGCGCTCCCTGGCTCCCTCGACGACGGCGTCGAAATGGACGTGCTCGACACTGCTGAAGCCGAAGATCGTCTCGAGATAGACGTCGAACGCCTGGCGCAGGGCGAGCCATTGCCCCTGCTCCTCGAGCCAGGGCTTTGTCGAGGCCGATGACGTGAACAGGATCAGCCGCTTGCCATGGAGCAGGTCCGACGGCGTTCCCTCCATAAGGTTGCGCGCCGCGAATCCGCTGCCCAGCACCCGGTCGACATAGCCCTTGATGATCGCCGGCGGCATGCCGAACCAGATCGGGTAAACGAGCGCAACCACCGCGCAGTCGCGGAGCTGTTCAAGCTCGATGCGCGCGTCGTCGCCCGGGATACCCTTTCCCGCTGCGGACCGTTCCGCTGCCTTGAGCCGCGGATCGAAGTCGAGCGCGTAGAGATCGCGCATAACCGGCTGCTGTCCGCAGGCCCGCACTGCTTCGCCATAGGCGGCCGCCACCGAATGACTGAAACCCTCCGGACCGGGGTGCCCCAGCACGATCAGATGCCGGATCGGAGTCTCACTGCTCATCGCTCCGTTCCTCAAGCCGGGGTGTGGCTGGCCAGCATCAGCGCCAACTCGATCAGCACGACCGAGGCGAGACCGAGGCCACCAATCGCGATGCGCGGCTGGCGCGCGCCGAACCCGGCAATCCTGCCTGGAACCATGCGTAGGTCCTGGGTCATCGAACCCTCCATAAATTGCTGGGTCGAGCCTATCGGCTGTGCGCCGGACCGACATACGGTTCTATACTTATCGCTACCGCGGCCCGCTTGCTGCCCATTCAGCCCATCAGGCTCTGGCACATGTCGAATGCATATCCGGCAAGGAGAGCGATCACCGTGCGAGCGCAGGCGATGAGCGACAGGCCGGTGGCGCCCCACCATGCCGGGCACCCCGCCGAACAACCGAGCATGGCGAAGGTAGGGATGCCCGCTACGCGCTGGCCGGCGGGTTCCTCCCGCAGCTCCCAGCCCCGCTCGAAGCCGATGAGCAGTCCGATTGCACCGGCTAGCGCCAGCCCAGGCAGATACTCCGGGAAACGGATGCCAGCGACCAATGCGTCCACGCTATCGATCCGCCTGTGCGGATCTCCTGCCGAACATCACGGCTCGGTCGAATTCATGGCCGTCCCTCGCCCATACCGGCCGCGAACGCGATGCGCAGCGCCTCGGACAGGCTGCGAGCCCTGAGCTTGGTCATGATGTTGGCACGATGCACTTCGACCGTACGCGGACTGATGCCGAGGTCATAGGCGATCGTCTTGTTGGGATAGCCTTCGGCAAGACCCTCGAGCACCTGGCGCTCGCGATCGCTGAGCGCGCCGAGCACGACCTCGGCCTCGGCGGCCCGCACCATCACGTCCTTCTCGGAATTGAGCTGTTCGAAGCCTCGCTGGATGGCCTCGTGCAGCGCGTCGGTATCGAACGGCTTTTCGAGGAAGTCGATCGCCCCGGACTTCATCGCCTTCACCGCGATGCCGACATCGCCGTGCCCAGTGAGCACGATCACTGGCATCGTCACCCCGCGTTCGTTGAGCTGCTGCTGCACCTCGAGGCCGTCCATCTCGGGCATGCGGATGTCGAGCAGGATGCAGCCCGTCTCCGCGTGCCGGACCTCCTTCAGGAAGCTCACGCCCGATTCCCAAGTCCGGACGGCATAGCCGGACGTCTTCAGGAAGAAACTTGCGCCCCGGCGGACGCTGTCCTCGTCGTCGATGATATGAATCAGCGGCTTGTCGCTCATTCCAGCGCCTCCGAGTCAGCCCGGACCAGTGTGAAATGAAAGCTGGTGCCCCCGTCCGGTCCGGGCTCCATCCAGATCCGCCCGCCATTCGCCTCGACGATGGTGCGGCAGATCGAGAGCCCAAGCCCCATGCCGGCTGGCTTGGTGCTGTTGAAGGCTCGAAAAAGGTTCTCGGCAACGTCCGGCGCTACGCCCGGACCTGTGTCGGTGACAGTCATCCGCACGAAACCAGGCTCGTCGGCCGCACTGGTAACTGTCAGCACGCGCTTCGGCGAGTCAGCCATCGCTTCGATGGCGTTGCGCATCAGGTTGATCAGCACCTGTTGCGTCTGGACCTTGTCGACAAGCACCGACCGGGCGTGCGTGTCGAGCGCGAATCGGGTTTCGATGCCGCGCTCGCGTGCGCCGATCAGCGCGAGATTGGCGGCTTCCTCGACGAGCGACGACAGGTCCTCCACGGACTTCCCGACCTCGCCCCGCGACACGAACTCGCGCAGCCGCCGGACAATGCCCCCGGCGCGCAGCGCCTCGTCAAACGCCTCGTCCAGTCCTTCCTCGATCATCGCCTGATCGTCGGGATTTCCTTCCCGAATGAGATTGCGGACCCCGCGCACGAAGGTGACCACCGCGGTGATCGGCTGGTTGAGCTCGTGCGCAAGCGTGGACGCCATCGTGCCCATCGCGCTGATGCGCGCGGCATGGACCAGTCCGGAGCGCAGCTCCTCGATCCGCTCTTCGGCGGCGACGCGCTCGGTCAGGTCGCGGATGAAGCCGGTGAACACGCGCGCGCCATCGGTGATCGCCTCTCCGACCGCGAGCTCCATGGGGAAGGTACTTCCGTCGCGCCGCAATCCGATGACGCTCCGGCCGCGTCCGATGATCCGCCGCTCGCCGGTGGCGAGGTAGCGGTTGATATAGCCGTCATGCTGTTCACGGTCCGGAGAGGGCATGAGCATGCTGACATTCTTGCCGACGACCTCTTCCTCGCCATAGCCGAACAACCGCTCGGCCGCCGACGAGAAGGACAGCATCTCGCCAAGCTCGTTGATAACGACCATCGCATCGGGAACGGTGGCGAGGATCGAACGGAACTGGTTTGCGCCCTCGCTCAGCTTGCGCTCGGCGGCACGCTGCTCGGTGATGTCGCGGATCACCTTGCCGAATCCGCGCAGCACCCCGTCCTGGCCGTAGAGCGCGGTCATCGTCACATGGGCGAGGAACTCGGAACCATTTTCCCGCAGTCGCCAGTCTTCCTCCTCCAGCCGTCCTTCGGCGCGCGTGCGCGCAAGATCGTCCGCGGGCTTGCCCGCATCGAGCGAGGGCTCCGGGTAGAAAATCGAAAAATGTTTGCCGATCACCTCGGCTTCGGTCCAGCCCTTGAGCCGCTCGGCGCCCTTGTTCCAGAGCGTCACGAATCCGTCCGGATCTAGCATGTAGATCGCATAGCCGGCGGTACCATCGATCAGCAGGTTGAGTTCGTCGGCGAGCTGGTCGGCCCGTGCCGCGCGAAGCACCGCCTGCGTAGCGTCTGCACTAGCGCGGCGCCGAAGATGCGTCACATAGCCCGCTGCCCAGATGATGATTCCCGAAGCCAACGCGAAGGCGAGCAATTCGGGCACGACGCTATCCGTCCAATAGAGGATGAACACGCCGAGCATGGCCAAGCCCGCTGCAAGCACCGCAGGCATGGCGCCGCCGAAGATGGCCGCGACAAGCACCGCCACGGTGAAGAACAGATATGGCGCACGCGCTCCCAGCCACGGATCGAGGCCGAGCCGCATCAGCGCGGCGACGGCGATCGCAGCGATGGCGACGCCAAAGCCGCGCCATCGCCGTCGTACCCTGTCCTGACCCATCGTCATGGCCGCTCCAGCGCGACCGACCGCCGGCGCAGGCGAGTCTGCGCCGGCGAGTCGTATACCCGGTTTCCGTTGCGGATATTGCCACGCTTCGTCCAGTGTCGAAACCACGGGATGTTTCAGCTCCGTCATGACGTCGAAAGCGGGTTCGCCGGAGATTTGCTCGCTCCCAATTGCTTCTGCCCGCTATCTGCGCAACGCACGAAGGAGGTCATCGTCGCGGAAGGGCTTGTCGAGCACCGTGGCGAATCCGGCGACCGAGGCTGTTTCCCGCAAGGTCGGCGATGAAAAGGCAGTGATCAGCACCGCGACACCATTCCAGCCCTGCGCCCGGAGCGCGCCGAGCAGCGCGACACCATCCATGTCGGCCAGCAGATAATCGATGACGAGATACTGCGCCCCGACCTTCGCCGCATCGGCGAGGGCCGTGCGGCTCGAGGCGAAGGCGCGCACGTCGAAGCCCTGGCCCTGCAGCAGCAATTGCAGGCCGCGGCGAACGGCACTGTCGTCCTCGACCAGCAGGAGCGATGGCCGCGCGCCATTGGCATATCGTGAGTCAGTCATTTCGAAGGTTGTTCTTTCAAGGCGGGGGTCGCGAGATTCAAAAAGCTGAGTACGATCCGGCCGTCGACATCGTCCGCCTCGAGCCGCCGGAATACGCCGTTGATCGCCTCGGCAAGGTCGGCGCACGTGCCCGCGCCCTGCGCGGCGTGGAGATCGGTGTGGCAAACGCCCTCGCATGCACCTGGACGAGGATCTGCCCCGGTCCTGGCCGCGGGATCCGCCGCTCCTCGATCTCGAGGGGCTGGCCGAACCGCCGGACCACCGCGGCACGCATCTTCTCCATCTTCTTCTCCCGCCGCGTCGCACGTCGCGCGCTTCGGAACCGGGCTACGGGTCCAGGTCGGGTGCAGCGATTGGGAGTCTTACGTATCGCCGCCGCGGGCGCAGCTTCAGCCTCGCCGGCAAGCGCAACATCCTCCTCATCGACGGCTATTCCGACGCGGACCGCGGCCGTTTCGTCCACGCCTTGGCGGATGCCTATGCGACGGGCGCCGGCACCCGCGGCCACTCGGTACGAAAGCTTGAGCTGGCGACGATCGAGGTTCCTATGCTGCGCTCGGGCGCCGAGTGGATGGAGGAGCCGCCCCGCAAGGCCATTCGTCATCCCGCGCGACATTTCCGGCACCAGCCAAGGCTATGCGCATCTCGTCTATTGCGGCTTTCGCGAGCCGATGACCGCGGTCGATCTGCTCGGCTACACCTATATGAGCTTCGCATTTGCTGCTGCTGGCACTGGGGACGCTGGGCTGTTGCGTTGATCGCTCATCACCAACGCTTTGCTGGCGGTGCCCATCTTTCTTTAGCTCTTCTGGTCTGCACTGATCTGGGTGGCGGCGCCCTGGCTCCTCACTTTACCGGTCGTGATGCCGCTGCTCGCCGTCTCGTTCCGGCGCTAAGGCAAGGCGGGGGCTCCCGGCCTCGGCCTCGCTTCGAACTCAATGCGCAAGGAACAGTGGAACCGGACATTCCTTGAGCACGCGCCTGCTGACGCCACCGAAGCAGGCCTCGACGAAGCGGCTATGGCCGAACCCGCCCATCACCAGCCAGGTCGCGCCGGTCGCGCCGATCGTGTCGAGGATGACTGTGCTCGGCAGGTCGATCAGGCTGTTCTCGCGCCGGATCATCGGCTTGATGTCATGGCGCGACAGATATCCCGCGGCATGCTCGGCGGGCAGTCTGATCGAGCCGTCATCCACCTCGAGGATGGCGACGCTGCGCGCCTTGGCGAGAAGCGGCGTCGCCGCCTGGAGCGCGGCCACGGCTTCGGGCGATCCGTCCCAGGCAATCAGCGCCGGGCCGAAAACGTCGAAGCCGCGCCCCGCTTCGGGCACTGCCACGATCGGCTTGCCCGTCCGCAGCACCGCATCGCCGACCAGGTCGCGCATATCGGGATAGGCGATGGTGTCGAGTTCGCGGTTGAGGACGATGACGTCGGCAAGGCCGACCGAATCGCACACGGTGGGGCTCAGAAAGCCGGTCTCGTCGGCCCAGTCATAGGAGACGCCCTCGGTCTTGAGACGCGCCTCCATCTGCGCGCGATTGCCCTGCTCGCGCACCTGCTCGTCGGCCATCAGCAAGGCTTCGCCCCCGGCATCGCATAGTCGCAGACAAAGGCGGGGGCGACGGACACGTCGATGCAGCCGAGATGTCCATCGAGCGCCCGGGTAAGGTCCAGTGCCGCCTGGAAGCGCGCATCCTGCTGGGTTGCGGACGACGGCGCCAACTTGCGTAGCGGCCCAGCTGCTTCCGGCCCGTCAGCTGACAGTCCGCTCCCGAGTGGAACTTGCTGGACAGCCGCCGTCTGCCGCTGTCCCGCCAAGCCGTGCTTTTGGTTCAACTTCCCGGCATCCGGAATTGAGACGCACGATCCTGAGGAGCACGTTGAGATCCGGGCCAAATCCAGGATCAGGTGGGCCGAGGACGAGCTTCCTTGGCGGCCCACTAGCGCAGGCGCCGGTCGAAGTCATGTCCGCGAGTCCCCACATCCTCCCTATTTCGCAACCTGTGTTCGAGCTAACGCTCGATTCAGCCACGATCCGGCCCCGAACAGAGCGGGCGATAGAGTCAGAACTCGAGCGCCACAGCCGACTGTCCATTAGCCACGCTGTCCGCGCCGATCGCCACTGCGCCGGTACCGGTCGCGCTGTTGTCCGCCCCGAGCGCGACCGCGCCGCGGCCGGTCGCCACATTGGGATCGCCGATCGCCACGGCGCCCGCACCCGATGCGCGATTGCCATAGCCGATCGCGACCGCCGCATCATTCTCCGCCACCGCGCCGCTGCCCAGCGCCACGGCATTGTCGCCGCTCGCCCTGGCACCGCTCCCTAGCGCCATCGCATTAGCACCGGTCGCGGCTGGTTTGGCGCCGCTACCATTGACCGCCACGTACTCGGTCGCCAAACCCGTCATTCAGCCCTTGACCAGGCCTAACCGGATCAGGCTCTCGGCGGCCGCGACGATTGCCTCTTCGCGCGAACGCGGCTTCCAGCCCAGCAGGTGCTTCGCCTTTTCACTCGTCGTATTCAGGTTCACGCCCAGGAGGGGGACGATGCCGCGCATGACCGGATCGCGCAGGGCACCGAGCCTGACCAGCCAGTTCGGCACGACGCGCGTGGTGACCCGCGTGGCCGCGTCGCCCAAGTGTTCGCGCAGCACCCTCGCGACGTCGATCATCCACATGCTGTCGCCGGCAATGGCCAGGAAGCGCTCGCCTTTCGCAGCCGGATCGAGCATCGCGCGGAGATGCAGGTCCGCCACGTCGCGAACGTCGACGAAGCCCGAGTTGATCCTGGGTAGGGCAGGCTGCCCTTCGAGCAGATTCTTGATGAGCCGGATCGAGTGCGAATATTCGCTGCCGAGCACCGGCCCCATGACGGCGGTCGGGTTCACTGCGGAAAGCTCGAGATCACCGCCTTCGCGGCCCATGAAGTCCCAGGCAGCGCGTTCGGACAGGGTCTTCGATTTCTGATAAGGCCAGACCTTGCCCGTCAGATCGCTCCAATCGGTCTCGTCGAAGGGCCGGTTTCGCGGCTTGTGGCCGGCAACGATCGCGCCGGACGCGGAGGTGAGCACGACGCGTCGGACCCCCGCATCGCGCGCGGCGCGCAGCACCCGGAGGTTGCCGTCGACTGCGGGCTCGATCCAGTCCTTCTCGGTCACCTGATCGCCCGAGGGAGTCGGCGAGGCGCCATGTATGACATAGACGCATCCCGCGGCGGCTTCCGTCCAGCCTGCATCCGTACTCAGGTCCGTCCGTACGAACGAGAGACGATCGCCGGGCTCGGCCCCACCGATCTTCAGATGCCGGCGTACTTCCCCCTCGCGCGCCAGCGAACGGACGCTGGTCCTGACGCAGTAGCCAGCATCGAGGAGCGCCAGGATGCAATATTGCGCGATAAAGCCGGTGCCACCCGTCACGAGCACAGTGCCGTTCATATTTTCTCCAGTCGACCACTTCCGCGGTCGGCGCTGGCGCCCGACGCGGATTGCATCTACAATCGTATACCGATCTTTATGAATGAGTCTACAGGTGTATCGTGAAAACTGACCCTCGCGCCGGCGGCCGTGCTGCGAAAGCCGATGCGACCCGCGCTGCGATCCTCGCCTCGGCGCGCAAGGCCTTTGCCGAGCACGGCTATGATGGCGCCGGCTTACGGGGCATCGCCCAGGCTGCTGGTGTCACCGCAATGATGATCGGGCGCTATTTTGGATCGAAGGAAGGCCTCTTCGGTGAGGTGGTGACCGACAGCATGCGCGACCCGATCATCCTGTCGGAGGGCAATCTCGGCCGGGCCGACCTGCCACGGGCCTTTGCCGAGGCGCTCGTCGGCGTCACTACGCAGGGGCAGACGCCGCTCGACGGTTTCCTCATCCTGTTCCGCTCGACAACCAGCGAAACCGCCGCCCGGATCGCCCGGGAACGCATCGCCCAGGTGCATCACGCGACCGCCATCGCGGCGATCGCGGGCGACCATGCTTCGGAACGGGCGGCCTTGTTTCTCGCGGTCGTCGCCGGCGTGCAGATGATGCGCCAGATGCTCGAGCTCGAGCCATTGGCCAAGGCCGAGCCTGGGCTGCTCGTCGAGCTGCTGACGCCGGTCATCGCGAGCCTGATCCAGCCACGGACGCTAGTGGCCGAGGACCAGGCCCCAATCTGGAACCGCGGTTCGCCCACAGCCTCACTTTGAAGCGGTCTGATCGGGAAAGTCCTTAAATGCCGGTCGTGACAATCGCGCAGCGTCCAGATGAACGAACGGCGGCTTTCGGGCCGCTTGCGGACTGGCAGATTTCGGCCGCCGAAGCGCGAAAGCGGACATAGCTGCGGTAACCCCACTCAAAGAGCGATGATTCCTCGCCGCAGGGCTACGGTCACCGCCTGGGTGCGGTCATTGACGTCGAGTTTGGAGTAGATGGCTCGTAAATGCGCCTTCACCGTATCTTCAGACAAGGACAGCCTGCGAGCGATGACCTTGTTGGCGTTCCCTTCGGCGACCATGCCGAGGATCTCGACCTCGCGCGTGGTGAGCGGATCCTCGGCGGCATGAATTGCGATCTCTTGTGCCACTTCCGCCAGAACGTAACGGCGGCCTGCATGCACAACGCGAATCGCTTCGAGGAGTTCTTTACGAAGCGACGTCTTGAGCAAATATCCCGAGGCACCGGCCTTCAGCGCGCGCAATGCCTGAACGTCCCCCTCATAGGTGGTCAGGACGACAATGCGCGCGCCGGCAAATTCCTCGCGAACCGCCTTGATAACTTCCAGGCCGCCCAGCGCCGGCATTTGCAGGTCGAGCAGCATGATGTCAGGCCGGAGATTGCGAAAAGCGGCTATTGCCTCCTCGCCATTTGCGGCCTCGCCAGCAATCGTGATGTCGGCCTCGTTACTGACGATGGCGGCAACGCCGTCGCGCAGCGCCGCGTGATCGTCGGCGACGAGAACGCGTATAGGCGCGATGTTGAGAGTCATGATGCAGTCCCGGTCTGCCGCCAAAAGCGAAAGCGTGAGGCGTGATCCTTGAAGGCGCGCGCGGCCGGAATGAAGAGCGAGACTTCCACGCCCGCGCCGCCCCGGGTTCGCACGGCAAGGCGGCCACCAATACGTTCTGCGCGCTCACGCATCCCGACGAGGCCGTAATGCCCCTCGCGGGAACCGCTGTTTACAAGCGCCGGCTCAATGCCCTTGCCATCGTCCTGGACAATCACGGTCAGACCGCTGCGTTGATAGCTCACCAGCGCCTCGACCAGTGCGGCGCCAGAATGCCGGGCTGCGTTACGAAGCGCCTCGGTTGCAACGGAAAGGGCCTCTTCGCACGCGTCGGCGCGCAGATCCCGTGCCCAACCTTCGACCATCACTTGAAATCGCGGGCCACCCTCAGGGATGCTATAAGCCGCCGCGTCCGCGATTGCCTGGGGCAGATCCACCGCTCTCATCGGCGCGCGCAGCTCGCGCACCCGCTCACGTCCTTCAACGAGTGTTGCGTCCGCGCGTTCGAGCGCGTCATCGAGCTTGGCACGCGCTTCCCCGCCGGCAGGCAGCACATTCGCTACCGATTGGAACCGGAGCATCAAACCCTGAAAACCTTGCAGCAAAGTGTCGTGCAGCTCACGTGCGATCCGCTCGCGCTCGGCAATTCGGGCGTCAAAACGCCCCTGGATTCGCGCCGTCTCCTGCCGCAGACGCAGCGCGTAAGCGCCCCATGCAAGCAATGCCAGAACCAAGGCCAGTAGAAGCTTGAACCACACCGATTGCAGGAAGGTCGGCGCGATCGTGAAGCTCAGCGTTGCCCCTTTGTCGTTCCAAACGCCCGCATCGTTCGCGGCGATAACCTGGAAGCGATACGTCCCGGGCCCCAGACGGGTGTAAAAGGCCTGGCGGCGCGTCCCCGGATCGATCCAGCCATCGTCGACACCGTCGAGCCTGTAACGGAAGCGAACGCGCCGCGGTTCAACGAACGACAGCGCGGCATAATTGATTTCCAAACTGTTTGTGCCCTCGGGCAGCTTGAGGTCTCTTGGCGCATCATAATCATGCCCGTTGGCCCGCAGCCCCTGGATCGCCACTGGCGGCGGCACCCGATTTCGGAACAGGTTCCCTGGATCGATCCAGACGACGGCAGCCCCCGTCAGGAACACGATGCGTCCGTCGGGACGCGGAAACACGGTATTTACGGATCCGGATTGCTGCGTTGGAGTGGCAGCCGCCGGCAAGCCGTCGAGCTCGTCAAAAAGTTCGAACATCGGCGCCGGCGCGCGTGGATCGCGCATGGCTCTCGCCACCTCTTCGCGATCGAACCTGAGGATTCCGGATGCAGCGAGCACCCACAGATCGCGGCCAGCCGCCGCCACGCCGAATACGCGTGCCAACTCGGGAACGCGATCTGTTCCAAGCCGGTGGAAACGCGTGCCATCGAAGGCCGCCAGGCCTTGCTCGCCACCGACATATTCGACGTCTGGACCGGGAGAGACCACCCGTATCGGGCCGATGCCGACATCGGCCTCGGGAAACTGCTTCAAGCCCCGTGAATCCTGCCGCATCAGTGCGTAGGGATCTCCACGTGCCATCCAGGTGGCGCCGTCGCGCCCAGGATCGGCAAATTGGATGTAACCGGCGGTCTGAGCGGAAGGCATGGTGGAGTCGCGGCGCCACCGCCCCCCGTTCAATATCCACGCTCCGTTTCCGCGCTGCCATACCCATAGGCCGTCTTCCGGCCGCGAGACCACGGATACCATCGTCGTAGTCTCACCGCCCGGCGGCCGAGCGACGTCGACGAAGCGGTTGCCTTGTTGGCGGAACAGCCCCCATAGCGACGCCATCCAGACCGAACCGTCGTCGGTCTGGGCGAACCGGTTCACGCTCCAGATGTTGTCGATGACGCGCTCGACCGACCCATCGGGCAACATCCTGAAAAGAGGACCGCGTGCACTGCCGAAGGGATCGGAATTGTCGATGGCCGTGCTCGCGTGAATGTACAGCAGGTTCCCAATTGGACCGGCGCTGTACCCGAACCGGTTTGCCCCCACGGGGATGGTTCGTTCGATCACGACATTGGCGGAGCGAAACATGTCGAGCCCGGCTTTGGTCGTTACCCAGATACTGCCCTCGCGGTCCTCGAAGATCCGCCCTGCCATGTTATGCGTGAGACCGTCGGCCGCCGTGTACGCGTCCAGGTCCATGACGCTTGCACCGTCCCTGAGCGCCGACCTGGCGCGCAAGAGGCCGTTGGTCCCGTTGATGTTCCAGACCGATCCGTCGCGGTCGATGAAGATGGAGCCGGCGATGCGCGCAGAGACGGTGGCGCCATATTCGCGTGGCGGGAGCTTCTCATCCGGCACGTTGGCGATCTCCGGTAGCCGATACATCCGCCCGGGGCGATCAAGGTCGGCCGTCCAAACCCGACCCGCGCGATCCTGCGCCAGGCTCATGCCGCTGCCCGCATAGCCCGGGGCGCGGGCGCAGGATCCACCGCGAGGCCGACAATAGAAGACGCTGTCGAAGTTCTTTATCCAAACCACGTCGTCGCGAGCGATCGCTGCGCTGTACACTTGGGTGTCCGGGAGAAGCTGGCGCCATTTGCCGCCCGTCCGGCGCCAAAGGCGGCGCCCCACGACGGCCCAGGCTTCCCCCCCGTCGCGGGAGATCAGGATATTGGACGTGCCCTCGCCGGATGGCCCGCCCTGCTTCGAGGTGAAATGGACGATTTGCGACCCGCGGATGCGCGAAAGTCCGCCCCAGGAGTACCCGACCCAAAGATCGCCGGCGCGCGTCGCTTTGACAACGGAGACACCGCCCTTCGCCAGTCGCTTCGGCGAAAAGCGGTCGAAACGTTGCCCGTCGAACCTGTAGAGCCCGTCGTCGGTACCGATCCAGATGTGCCCGTCCGGGGTCTGCGCGATAGACCTGACGTCGGTCGGAGCCCCGTCATCCCGCGTGTAGGTGCGATGATACATCTGCAGGATGGAGCGCGTCGGATCGAGCGCATGGGCCGTCGGTGCAAGCAATACACCCGCCACCGCAAGCAGCCCTATCAGCGCGATTCTCAACCACAGCGACACGCCTACCCCCCAAAGCCGGACGTATTCTGCACCGGGCGCCTTCACGCACGCCCATTCAGGCGAGTTTTTTCTAACACCTTTGGAAATGACTGCTAGCAGCGGTTGGCCGCATCAAGCGAAATGCCTCCATTCTATCCTGCCGGGATCGTCGGCGCCGGACTCTTGCTGCTCAGATTCTCCGTCGCTGGGTCGGCTATCCTAAGCGTGCTGCTTGCCCCCGCCGCGCCTTCCTGGTGCCAAGCGCTTGTTGTCTTGATCGGCGCATCTCTGTGCGTCGGCGTTGGTGTTCGTGCATCGGCGTCCGTCGGACTGGTCGCGGCGCTCTATGTGCCGGCCGGCGCCCCGCAAATGCTAGTCATCGTTCATGCAGTGACGGCTGCTTCACTCGTCCTGACCGGAGCGGGCGCCTACTCAGTCGACGCGAGATTTTTTGGCCGCCGCCATGTGGTCCTGCCCGACACGGATGACACGTCAGTGTGATCCCGGCATCGCCCATCAGACATAGGCGGCACGCGGCGCGCCAGCCATCCTTGACCCAGGCGTCCGGACAAACCGCACACCGGTGTTCGTGCCCGCCCAAGACGCGATCTCGCGAGTGATTGCTTGCCGTCCGCACCCAAGGAGAAAAATATGACCGACAAGATGGGAGACGCCGGGATCGACCGGCGCGAACTGCTGCAGGCCGGTGGCGGTCTGGCGATGACCGGCTTGCTGGCGACGGGCGGCGTCGTGCCGGCAGTCGCGGCGGAGGCGGGCGCGAGCTCGCTCGGCATGCGGCTGCAGGGGGTCCAGCATTTCGGCCTGACTGTCCAGAACATGGAGCGCGCCTTTACCTTCTACACCGAGGTGCTGGGTGGCACCGAGGTGATGCGCGATGGCGACTTCCAGGGCGAGCGCATCCACAACACACTGTTGACCGACCAGGAGATCGAGGCCCGGGCGCGCGGGGTCAATCCGCGCACGATCGGCGTGCCCGATCTCAAGGGCGGCACCCAACGGCTCGACGTCCGCTTCGTCCAGTTCGACAATGTCGTGATCGAGCTGCTGCAATATCGCGATGCCGACCAGCCGCTGGGAGGCCCGAAGAGCTTCGCCGAGCCGCTCGACCATATGAGCCCCGCTTTCCCGCGGATGATGCACATCTGTTTCCACATCCGCGACGATGTCGACTTCAACCAGTTCATCCACGATCTGGAAGCCGAATCGGCGCGACGCGGCATGGTGCAGGTCCGCGCCAACCGTGTCGTCACCGTCACCAGCGAAGCCCAGCGTCAGGCGGCCCCGCTCGAGACCAATTCCAATCCGATCACCGAGGGCAAGTCGAACGGCTGGCGGCTGATCTACTGCAAAGGCCCCGAGGGCGAGCAGCTCGAGTTCGTCCAGGCACTTGGCCCCGTCAAGCGCACCTTCGACAATGCCCGCGCGGCGCGGCAACGCCTGGTCGCACGCCCCTAAGCCCCGATCGAGAAGGACCAGACGATGTTCGGTTCGCTTTTTGGCTCTCGCTCGGTCAGTGCGGAGGACACGCCGTACATCACCGGCGTCAACACGCCGATGCGCGAGGAGCTGACGATCGAGGATCTCGAGGTCGTCGGCACGATCCCGTCCGCATTGCGCGGCCGGTACCTGCGCATGGGGCCCAATCCCATGCATCCCAACCCGAGCCGGCATCACTGGTTCGCGGGCGACGGCATGATCCACGGCATCCGCATCGAGGACGGCAAGGCGCTCTGGTACCGCAACCGCTGGATCCGCTCCAACGCGGTCAGCGACGCGCTCGACGAGGAACGCACACCGGGGCCGCGCCACCTGTTCGACACGGTCAACACCAATGTCATCGGCTATGGCGGCACGACGTTCGGGCTGATCGAGGCGGGCAGCACGCCGGTAGTGATCGGCGAGGCGCTGGAGACCGAGCGCTACACCGATTTCGCGGGCACGCTGCATGGCGGGCTGAGCGCGCATCCGCATATCGATCCGCTGACCGGCGAGATGCTCGCGGTCAGCTATGACGCGGCCAAATGGGGCACGATCCGTTATCTGGTGATCGGCCCGGACGGCACGGTACGCCGCGAGGTGAAGGTGCCGGTGCGAAGCGGCCCGATGATCCACGACTTCGCCTTTACCGGCCGGTTCGCGATCCTTCTCGACCTGCCTGTCACCTTCTCGCTCACCGCGGCGATATCGGGCTATCAATTCCCCTATCGCTGGAACGAGAATCATGAGGCGCACGTAGGTTTGCTGCCCCGCGACGGCGGGGCCGAGGATGTCGTCTGGTGCCCGCTCGATCCGTGTTTCGTCTTCCATGCGGTCAACGCGCATGACGCGGCGGACGGAAGCGTGGTTCTCGACCTGATCGTCCATGACAAGATGTTCTGGCGGCGAACCTCGGGGCCTGATTCCGAGCGATGCAGCCTGGAGCGCTGGACGATCGACCCGGTGGGGCGCACGGTGACGCGAACCACGCTCGATCCGGCGCCGCAGGAATTCCCACGCTGCGACGAGCGCCGGCTCGGCCAGCCCTATCGCTACGCCTATACGATGGCGATGGTCGACCCGTTCCTCGGCACCGGCCTGTTCAAGCAAGACCTCGTGAACGGCACGCGCCAAGCCCACGATTTCGGTCCGGACCGCCACCCTTGCGAATTCATCTTCGTGCCGGCGCATGCCGAGGCGCAAGAGGATGGGGGCTGGCTGATGGGCTTCGTCATCGACGCCGCGGCCGGCACCACCGACCTGGCGATCCTCGACGCGCGCGACTTCGAAGCGCCGCCGCTCGCCAGCATCCGGATACCGCACATCGTCCCGCCCGGCTTCCACGGAAACTGGGTCGCGGACGCCGACTGACCGCTTCCAAAAAAAAGGAGATGCAAGATGCGCTTTCCCATCCGCTTTGCTTTGGCCGCGCTGATTGGCGGGGCGGCACCCGCCGCACCCGCGCTGGCGCAGGATCATGCCGGCATCCGCTATGCCGACATCCCCACCACCGCTTATGCGGTGGTCGCGGAGGTCCAGGCCAAGCCGGGCAAGGAGGACGCACTGCGCGAGGCGACGATGCCACTCGTCGCCAAGGTCCGCGCCGAGCCCAACAACCTGCTCTATTTCCTCCAGGAGGATCGCGAGCGGCCCGGCCATTTCATCTTCTACGAAATCTTCGCCACCCAGGCGGATTTCGAAGCGCATAATCGCACTCCGCATGTCCAGGCCTGGTTCGCGCGTCTGCCCGAACTCGCCGATGGGCCGGTCAAGGCAATGCGGATGCAGATTCTGAACAACCGTCCCTGACCGCGAAACCGGAGATCCCAAGATGAACAAGGCACTCGCAGCGCTCGCCTCCGCGAGCCTCGCCGCCAACCCGGTGCCCGCCTTCGCCGGAGACGACGGCAAGCGTCCGACCATCGTCCTCGTGCACGGCGCGTTTGTCGATGGATCGGGCTGGGCCGGCGTGTACCAGATCCTGCGCAAGGACGGCTACGAGGTTGTCGTCCTGCAGAACCCGACCACGTCGCTCGAAGACGATGTCGCGGCCACCAGGCGCGTGCTCGCGACCATCACCGGCAAGGTGGTGCTGGTCGGTCATAGCTATGGCGGGGTGGTGATCACCGAAGCGGGATCGGACCCGAAGGTGACCGCGCTCGTCTATGTCGCCGCCTTCGCGCCGGACGCAGGGGAGTCAGTTTCCTCGATCGTCGCCAGCGCCCCGCCTGGCGTGCCGGCCCTGCCGATCGTGCCGAGCGCAGATGGCATGCTGATGCTCGACAAGGCGAAATTCCCTGCACTCTTCGCCGCCGATGTGGCGCCGGACACGGCGCGGTTCATGGCGGACTCGCAGCAGCCCTGGGGCGCGAAGGCGCTAGAAGGCAAGATCAGCGCGCCGGCCTGGAAGAACAGGCCTAGCTGGTTCCTGGTGCCGCAGGATGATCATGTCATCCCGCCCGCAGGCCAGCGCGGTATGGCGCAGCGGGCTGGCGCGACGATCCGTGAAGTGCCCGGCAGCCATGCGGTCTATGTCGCCGATCCCAAGGTTGTCGTCGCGCTCATCGAGGAGGCGGCTGCGCGCGCCACGGCAAAGCCCGCGCAGTGAACTCAGGCAGGCAAGGCTGGTGCGAGGTCGTTGCCATAGGGTGCAAGCCAGCCGGGCCGTCGCCGATTAACGGCGGCTTTGGGGATTAGCGCCCAGGTCGCCGAATGACCGCTCTTGGGGCGCGAAACGGAAGACTAAACACTGCCCGCCAACAGAACCCCATTCGCAATTTAATTTAAGCCCGTCTGCTACCCGGTTCCCCTGCCCCCGTCTGGTGGTGTAACCGGACCCGTCATCGCGAATGCAAGAACATAGGTGTAGGCGGTGAGCGCAACGGCAAAGCTCCAGTGCAGGCCGAAATGGTCGGCGATCTGGCCCGAAAACAGAGGAAGCACAGCGCCGCCGCCGATCGCAAGACACAATAGGCCGGAAGTGGCAGATGCCGAGACGTCCGATCGTTCGAGCGTGAGTGAGAAGATCGCCGGGAACATCACCGAATTGAACAGACCCACCCCCAGCAGGCACCAGGCGCCGGCGGGTCCGGGCAGCACCAGCGCCGCGGCACATAAGGCAAGCGCCATCGCGGCGGCCGCTGCCAGCAATGCCGAGGCGGGGAAGTGACGCAATGCCCAGCTTCCTGCGAACCGTCCGACCAAGGCGCCGCCCCAATAGAAATTGGCGACATGCGCGCCCGCGCCGGCAAGGCTGAGGTTCAACACATCGGGCGACGCGAGATGGAGGATCAACATGCTGCCGATCGCGACTTCGGCACCGACATAAAGCGCGATGCCGACGGCGCCGAGCAGTGCCGGGCGCGATCGCAGCGCATCGGCGATGCGCGCTGGCCGCGACTCCTCGATGGGCGCTGCCAGGATCTGCCGCCGCGCCAGCAGGACGAGCAGCGCAAGCCCAGCCACCAGCGCGGCGATGATCAGGAACGCGCGATTGACCGCGGCAATGCCCGCCATTTGCGTCGCGCCCGGCGTCAGTCCCGCGCTCCCCAGCACCAGCCGCGCGCCGAAATGTACCCCGCAGACCACACCTAGCGAATTGAAGCCATGCGCGAGCGTGAGCCGGAAATGGCTGTGCTCGGGCGGCCCCAGCATTGCGGCGAGCGGATTGGCGGCCACCTGCAGTGCGACGATCCCGGTCATCAGCACGAACAGCCCGGCGAGCACCAGGAGGAAATGCGGCGCCCATGCGCTTATCTGGATGATCAGGCAGCCGAGGATCATCGTAGCGAGCGCGGCGAGGATCATGCGCAGCGCGCCCCAGCGGGCGAGCAGCGCCGCCGCCGGCAGCGCCATCGTCGCGAAGGCGAGGAACGCGACGATCTGCGTGAACAACGCGGCGGTGTAGGAAAGCCTGAAGATCGCGCGCATCGCGGCGATCAGCGGGTCGTTGTTGGCGCAGATGAAGCCCCAGGCGAAGAACAAAGCCGTGACCGGTACGAAGGCGGCCGCGGCGCGTCCCTGCGTCATCGCACCCCGCGCCAGCGGAAGGTCACCGCCGCATTGGACGGCAGCGGATAAGCGAAATGCCCGCCATCGGTCTGGACGGTCACTGTCTCAGCCTGCGCGCCGGCATTGAAGGCGAGCAGCACCCGCGTGCCGTCGGGATTGCGGAAGGCGACCGTCTCGACGCCGCCCGGCCTCGTGTCCGACGCGATGCGGTGCGCTCCGCGCGCCACGAAGCGGCTGGCATGGCCGAACGCGTAATATTCGACGTTACGGGTGACCGCGCCCGTCTTGCTGTCGATCGTCACCACGCCGCGGCAATTGTCGCAGCCGCCGAGATGCGGCCCGTATTTCTCATCGAGCGCGAGGTTCCACATCAGCACGCCGCGCGCCCAGTGACGCGGCGCGCCGATCACGAGGTTGCGCATCGTCCATGCCCAGCTGTCGGGCCAGGCCTTGGACCATTCGCCGCCCGAGCATTCGGTGAAGAACACGTCCTTGTCGGGATGCTTGCCGCGCACCACGCTCTGCGCCGACACGTCACCCTTGTAGCAATGCCATGCCACCCCGGCCACGTAACGCGAGGCGGCGGGATCGGCGAGCACGCCTAGCGGCTGTTCGGGCAGGTCCCAGTTGTGATCCCAGTCGAGGATGCGCGTCGGCAGCCCCGAGCGCTCCAGCTCGGGGCCGAGCAGCGCGATCGCGCGGGCCCGCTGGACCGGGCTCAGCCGCATGCCGGGATAGTTTTCCGGCTCGAAATCGGGCTCGTTCTGGATGCTCAGATAATCGACCGGGCCGATCTCCCTGGTGAAATCCTGCACGGTGCGGCGCAGATAGGCGGCAAAGGGCTGGTAAGCGTCGTCGCGGAGCGTCCCCTTGATTAGCGAGTCCGTCGTCTTCATCCAGCCCGGCGCGCTCCACGGCGAGACCATCACCGCGAGCCTGGGATTGACCGCACGCGCAGCGCGGACGGTGGGCAGCACCTCGGCCCGCGCCGGCGCGATCGAGAAATGCGTGAGTTCGGGATCGCGCTCGCCCTTGGGCCGATCGTCATAGCTGTAATGGCTGCGCGAGAAGTCCGATGCGCCGATCGTCACGCGCGTGAAGGAGAAGCCGATCCCCTGCGGCCCGAACAGGTCGGCGAGCAGCGCGTCGCGCTGCTCGCGGGTCATCCTGCGCTGGATCAGCCAGGCCGAGGCATCGCTGATGGCCGCGCCATACCCCACCATCTCCTGGAAGCGCTGCGCCGGATCGACGGTGATCGCCCTCGCCGCCGCGCCCGGCTGCAACGCGATCGGCGCCTGCCGCGCAAGCAGCGCCGACTGGTCGGGCAGCGTCAGCCAGACCTCGACCGAAGGCGCCGCGCCAATGCCCCCGGCGGGCCGCTCGCCCTGCGCGCAGCCGGCCAGCGCGAGCGCGGCAAATCCGATCAGGACACGCATCTTCTCTCTCCTCATTGCACGCGCAGGAAGCTCGCCACGGTCAGCCGCCCTTCGCGCGCCGTGCCGGGCAGCGCGATATGATTGGGCAGCATGGCGCAGTGGAGCAGGCTGCTGCGATAGATCAGCGCGCGGTTGAACACCGCGTCGTAGCAGGCGATCTGCTCGAAGATCGCAGTATCGCCCTCGATATAGGCGGGTTCCGGCTCACCATGCGCGGTGAAGTCGTCCCGCAGCGCGTCGAGATAGCGGCGATGGCGCGCGGCATCGACGGTCTCGAACCCGGTCGAGCGGTGGCGATAAAAGGCTGTGCCGCCTTGGTCCTCTCGCGCCAGATAATGGAGGATCGCGATCATCCCCTCGGCGACGCCGTCGATATGCGGGATGCGCTGGGCGAGCGTCAGCTCGGCGGGCGACGTGGTCGCGATCGAATAGAGTGCGCGGGTGAAGCCGATCCGTTCCTGCGCACCGAACACCTCGCGCATCACAGGCGTCAGCACCGGCGCGAGCCCCTCGAAATAGGCCGGCATCACCGGTGCGCGAATGCCCGGATAATATTCCCCCATTGGCGCGAAAAGTAGCACCTCGGCGGCGTCGATCAGCGCTTCGGGATCGGGTGCGAAATTCTCGACGACCACCACCGGCTCGCGTTCGAGGCCGACGTGATCGACACGGATCGAACGTTGCTCCATTCTCCGCTCCCCTGATAGGCTCGCGCAATGCATTCCATCCGCGCCTGGCACGATGTCACTCCCGCCAGCTTCCAGGAAATACGCGCCGCTGGAGAACCCGCGGTTCTCAAGGGGCTGGTGCGCGACTGGCCGGTGGTCCGCGCGGCCGACGCGTCGGCATATCTGGCGGCGATGGCCGCGCCGAAGCCCGTGCAATTCATGCGCGCGCCGCCCGAGATCGAAGGTCGCATGCACTATGGCGCGACGATCGGCTCCCGCAACTTCACGCCCGAGCAGGCGCCGCTCCCAGAATTTCTCGACCGGCTGGTTCAGGAGCGCACCGATGCGCTCGCGCTGCAGGGGCTGAGCGCGCGGGAAAACTTCCCCGGCTTTGCCGAGGCGCATGGCATGCCGCTGCTGCCGCCCGAGGTTCCCGCGCGGCTGTGGATCGGCAACGCCGCCAAGGTCGCGATCCACCATGATCCGTCGGAGAACATCGCCTGCGTTGTCGCCGGGCATCGGCGCTTCACCTTGTTCCCGCCCGAACAGGTGGGCAATCTCTATATGGGTCCGTTCAACCCGACCCCCGCCGGCGTGCAGGTGAGCATGGTCCACCTGACCGCGCCCGATCTGGATCGTTACCCGCGTTTCGTCACAGCACTCGAGGCCGCGCAGACTGCTGAACTCGAACCCGGGGACGCGCTCTACATTCCCTATCAATGGTATCACCATGTCGAGGCGCTCGATGCCTTCAACCTGCTGGTGAACTATTGGTGGGATCCCGCACCCGCGCTTCCCGGCACGCCGTGGGACGCGATGATGCACGCGCTGATGACGGTCCGCGGCCTTCCTTCCGACCAGCGCCGCGCGTGGCAGGCGATGTTCGCGCATTATGTCTTCCTCGCCGATGGCGATCCCGGTGCGCACCTGCCGGCAGAGGCGCGGGGCATTCTCGGCGCGACGGAGCCGCAGCATCTCGCCCGGATGCGCGAGGCGCTGCTCGCCAAGCTGCAAGGCTAGGCCGCCGGGCACGTCTTCGCGACATAATCGGCGTGGCCCGGCATCACCGCGACGCACTTGCCGATGACGTTCTCGACATTGCCGAGGAACTGCGCGACCTGCGCGTCGCTCTTGATGTCGACCAGCGGATCATAGCCGCGCGGGATCACGCCCTGGCCCAGGAACACCTGGATCCAGCTCTCCTCGGTGAACAGCTCGTCATCCTCGCGGAACACGCGGCCATTGGCGGCGAACAGATCGATCTTTCGCTGGAGCGTGTCGGGCACCTCCATGTCGCGGCAATAGCGCCAGAAGGGCGTGTCGTCGCGGGCAGTCGCCTTGTAGTGCAGGATGATGAAGTCGCGGACCCGCTCATATTCGAAGTCGGTCTGGCGATTGAATTCGGCGATCGTCGCTGGATCGAACCCTGCATCGGGGAGCAGCCGCACCATCCGGATGATCGCCGACTGGATCAGATGGATGCTGGTCGATTCGAGCGGCTCGAGAAAGCCGGAGGCGAGCCCGATCGCGACGCAGTTCCTGTTCCACGTCTTGCGCCGCTTGCCGGTGGTGAAGCGGATGCGGTTGGGCTCGGCCAGTTGCGCGCCATCGAGATTGGCTAGCAGTTGCGCCTCGGCTTCGGCATCGTCGATATGGGCGCTCGAATAGACATGGCCGTTGCCGGCGCGATGCTGGAGCGGAATGCGCCATTGCCAGCCGGCGGTTCGCGCGGTCGATCGCGTATAGGGAGTGAACGGCTCGGTCCGCGCGCAGGGCACCGCCATCGCGCGGTCGCAGGGCAGCCATTGGCTCCATGTCTCGTAGCCGGTTGCGAGCGCTTCCTCGATAATCAGTCCGCGAAAGCCCGAGCAATCGACGAACAGGTCCGCCGCGATCACCTCGCCATCGTCCATCGTCACCGATTCGACGAAACCGTCCTCGCTGCGCAGCGCGACGCCGGCGACCTTGCCTTCGCGCCGCTTTACGCCCCGCGCTTCGGCATAGCCGCGCAAGAACTTGGCATAGAGGCCCGCGTCGAAGTGGAAGGCATGGGCGATATGGCCGATCGGCGATTCCGCCAGCTTGGGGTCGGCGCGCATGAATTTGTTGGCGAGCGCCGCCGCGGTGTTGATCGAATAGGCGGCAAAGTCCGATCCCCCGCCTGCTGCGCGTGCCTTGAGCCAATATTGGTGGCAGCGCAGCCAACCCAGATCCTGCCCGATCACACCGAAGCCGTGGATGTAGCTTTCGCCGCGGCGCCACCAGTCGACGAACTGGATCCCCAGTTTGAAGCTGCCTTGGGTGCGCGACATGAACTCGTTCTCGTCGAGCCCGAGCAGTTCGTTATATTTCTTGATCGCGGGAATCGTCGCCTCGCCGACGCCGATCGTGCCGATCTGCTCGGATTCGACGAGAATGATCTCGTACAATCCCTGGAAGAGTTGCGAGAGCAAGGCAGCCGTCATCCAGCCGGCCGATCCGCCGCCGACGATCAATATCCGCTTCAGCTGCTGCATGCCTCTCCCGCGCCTTCTGGTTCGCGCCTGCCGCCGGATGTCGCAGGTTGCCGACCGGGTTGGCAAGCACGCGCCCTGTTCAAAAGAACGGGGAAGCATGAGGCTCTACTCGCGCTTCCCCGCTATGGTCCCGGAGGGGTCCGGGTGAACGCTAGAAGCGGTAGTTGAACCCGAGCAGGAACTGCCTGCCATATTTCTCATAGGTCTCGAGCAGCGAGCTGCCATCCGCGGTGTGGGTGCCGCCGCTGTCGAGGCCGAGCCGGGTTCGATAGGGCGAGTCGGTCAGATTATTGACCTGGAACAGCACGCCGAAGCCCTCCAGCGCCCCGCTCTCGAACGTGTAGCCGATCTGCGCATCGACCTGCCGGTCGGCGAGGATCTCGGTCTGGCCGCGCGTTGCGAAGAGCTGGACCACTTCGCCCTTGAACGCCGAGCGATAGCGATAGCTGGCACGCGCCTGGAAGCCGCCATTCTCGTAGTAGCCGGTGATGTTGTAGATCGTCCCCGAAAGACCTGGAATGCGGACTTCCTGGCCATTGTCCGCCGGGTTGAGATCGGACTCGGTGAGCGACAGGCTGCCAATAACGCCGAGGCCGTTGAGCGCGTCGACCACGGTGCCGAAGTCGAACGCGCCGCTGAACTCGACGCCCTTGATCGTCCCGCCATTGCCATTCGCGGGCAAAGTGATCTGGCCGAGCGGGCTGATGACCACGCCGGCCGGGATCGCCGATGCGGTGGTCGGCAGCGGGATGCCCGAGAAGTCGAATATGTCGGTGCGCTGGTAGATGTAGCTGTGCAGCTTCTTGTAGAAGCCGGCGATCGAGAAATAGCTCGTCTTGTTGACGTACCACTCATAGGCGACGTCCAGCGCATCGGCGCGCCATGGCTTGAGATTGGGATTGCCGCCCGATGCCGACCAGGGATTGACGGTCTGGCCCGCCACGCACGGTTGCCCGCTGCACACCAGCGAATTGAACCCTGGCGTCACATTGGCGCGCATCTCGTCCATGCGCGGGCGCGCCATGGTCTTCGACGCTGCCAGGCGCAGGCGATGCCCGCCGCCCAGCTCCCAGATCAGGTTCAGGCTGGGCAGCACGTCGGTATAGGTCTCGCCCGCGGTGCGCAGCACCGGCACGATCGGCTGGCCGGGCTCGAGCCCGTTGATCACCACGCCGGTCGAGCTCTGGCGCTGCTCGACCACCTGCACGCCGATATTGCCGCGCACCGGCCCCGCCTTGAAATCGGCCTTGATGAAGCCGGTGAGCAGCTCTTCCTCGATGTCCCAGTTCTTGTCGAAATAATTGGCGTCGAGGATCGGTGCGCGGTCCCAATATTTGTCGAGCGCGCTTTCGAGATCGACGCTCAGCACGTTGCCGAAACCGGTGAAACCGAGCGAAGTCGGCTCGACCAGATCGGCCGGATCGACCAGCACCTGCTGGCGGCCGTTCTTGAGGAACAGGTCGAAATCGTCGACGCGCTTGCTCTTCTCCCGGCGCGTGAAGTTCACGCCGCCGGTGATCTTGCTGAGGAGACCATCGAACTCATGGTCGAGCTTGAGGTCGATGGCCCAGATGCTCTCTTCGACATCGGGGAAGCGGATCGCGCCGTCATGCCCCCAACCGCCCCAAGGCGCGCGGTCGCCGAGCGAGACCTGTGCGGCATCGGCATAGTTCAGGCCCTCGGCATAAGTCGGGAAGCCGTCCTCGGGGACTTCGAATCCGATCGTGTCGAAGGTCCGGCCGACGTCAGGGGTGGCCGGGGTGACTCCTCCGGTGCCGCGGCCATAGCCGGCATAGGTTTCGAGGATCTGCTCGGTGCGCTTGTTTTTCGAATAGGAAAGATCGGCGATGAACCGGGTGCGATCGTCCATCTGGAACTCGTTGTTCCAGCCCGCCGAGAATATCTCGTCGTCACGCTTGTTGAAGTCGTTGCGCAAGATCGGCACGCCGCGGTTGAGCGTGCCGCCGGTCGCAATCAGAGATCCGCCGCGGTCCGCGGTGGTGACGCCGGTGAAGGTCGCGCCGTCCGCCCAGCCGTTCGAGAACCACTGCGCACCGCGCGTCGTCTCTTCCTGGTGGAACTTCGAATAGAACAGATCGAGGGTCGAATGGACCATCGGGCTGGGCTGCCATTCGATGACGCCCATCACAGCGTCGCGGCGGTTGAGGCGCGAAGTCGCGAAGACTTCCTGGCCGTTGAGCAGCAGCGCGTCGGCCGCGGCGGCCGGCTGCACCGTCGTCGGGCTGACCCCGCCGAACGATTCATAGCCATAGGCCTTGAAGTGCTTGTTCTGCGACGGGCTGTCGAGGTGCGCATAGCCGATCGCGATGCCCAACGTGCCGTTGGCGAACTGGTCGATATAGCTCACGCTGGCGCGGCCGCCCCAGTTGCGGACGTCGTCGTTGAGCTTCGATCCCTCGGTCTTCTCGCCGCGGATGTTGAGCGCGATCGCACGCTTGCCGAACGCAAGCGGGCGGACGGTGCGGAGGTCCGCGGTACCCGAAAGCCCCATGCCCGAGATCGCCGCGTCGGGCGTCTTGTAGATGACGACGCTCGAGAGCAATTCGGAAGGGTATTGGTCGAATTCCACCGCCCGATTGTCGCCCGAGCTCGCTTGCGGTCGGCCATTGAGCAGGGTGGTGGTGAAGTCGGGCGCGAGGCCGCGGATCGATATGACCTGGGCGCGCCCGTTGACGCGCTGCGCCGCGAGACCGGGCAGGCGTGCGATTGACTCGGCGATCGAGACGTCGGGAAGCTTGCCGATGTCCTCGGCCGAGATCGCCTCAACGATCGAGGTCTCGTCACGTTTGGTGTTGATCGAATTCTGCAGGCCGGCGCGCAGGCCCGTGACGACGATATCCTCGCTGCTCGTGGTGTCCGCCGCCTGATCGTCCTGTGCCGCGGCTTCCTGCGCGCGGGCGATCGTCGGCAGCGCGGTGGCCATCGCCAGCGCCGAGGCGGTCAGTGCGAACTGCATGCGGATGCGGTCATTGCGACCGAAGCGCCCCTTCAGGCCCATATCCTTCTCCCCTGTTAGGCCTCTGTTGGACCTGCGTGCCCGATCTTTGCGATCGTTACGGCCCCGGCCCAAGCGGACTGGAAGCGCTTCCAGTTTGCTACGGGGCATGCGTCAACGGTGTCAATGACAAAGTTCGTGGGGAACAAGGTTCATCGGTTACTGAGACTTTCGGGAGACAGCGCGCCCCGGTAGCGCTTCTCAGTCGCGCGCCGTCGCCAGCGATTCGCGTTCGACGAGATGATAGCCGATCGTTTCGAACCGCGGCCTTGGCGCTTGCCCGCGCAGCAGCATCTCGACCAACTGCTCCACCGCCGAAGCGGCGATCCGGCGGATCGGCTGATGTACGGTGGTTAGCGGCGGCCATATATGCGCGGAGATCGGAGCATCGTCGAAGCCGACGATCGAAATATCGTCCGGCACGACGAGGTGCATGCGGTGTGCCGCGAACAGCGCGCCGACCGCCATGTCGTCATTGGCGCAGACGATCGCAGTGGGGCGCGTGGCGCTGTCCAGCAACCCCTGACCCAGCTCTACGCCCGAACGGAAACTGAAATTCCCGCGTAGCGGCGTGACCGCCTCGGCGCCCAGTCCGGCTTGTGCGAGCGCGCGCAGAAAGCCGTCAAAACGCTTCTCGGCCGAAAGGTGCCCCTCAATGCCGAGCAGATATCCGAACCGCCGGTGACCGTGCGCCAGAACCAGCTTCCCGACTTCCTCGCCTGCCCCCGCCTCATCGAAACCAACGCCCGGCAATATCTCGCGGACCGCGTCGCTGGGCGAAACGCACACGACCGGACATTTGCGTTCGGCCAGCGCCGCAGCAAGCGCGGAGTCGTCCGACAGGGGCGGCGCCAGGATCACTCCCGCGCTGCGTCCTGATTCGAAAAGCTCGATCACCTTCTCGCTGCGATACGGGTCGTCCACGTCGATGTTGAGCGTCGACAATTCGAAACCAGCAATCGCCGCGGCGCGCAGGCCGCCAAGTTCCAGCGCAGCGAAATAGTAGGAGTTGGGATCGGCATCGAACGCTGTACAGTTGATCAACGTAAGCGCCTTGCCGCTACGACTGGCCAGGCTGCGAGCCTGGGGGTTCACGCGGTAGTCGAGGGCCTTGACTGCCTGCATCACCCGCTCGCGCATGCGGGCGCTGACGTTGGCCTGATCATTCAGTGCACGGGACACCGAAGCCCGCCCGACCCCGGCCAACGCAGCGACATCGTCGATTGTCGGGCGAGCCGTTCGGCCAGGCTCAAGCGCGTTTGTCTCGCCCGTAACGCCCAAGTTGCATTCCTTGCTCATCGGCGGCGTGGGGTGACACAGGCCGCGGGCGAACGACAATAGCTTATTGCGTCCCGTCACCCGCTCTGCTGTCGGCGCGCTGGATAACGCTGCCGGCGGCAGAGCAGTCGGCCGGCAAGCCATGGGTCAACACGAAGCGCGTCTCTCAAGGGAGTATGGCGGCTTTCGGGCCGTCAGCCGCCCGTCCGCTTTCCGGTGGCGGACCGACGACAGCTGCCGTTCCAACCGGGGAGGCCCCGAACGGTATCGACCTGTTGCCGGCGTTGAATCGGGCTCTGACTTGCCTTCCCCCCGATGCGCTCACCATCGCAGCCTGCTTACCATTCCCATCGGAGGTGCGCGCGGTTACCGTCGCCGCACATGGCCCTTCCCGAAAGCCGAAGATATGCGCCAACCAACCTCTTCCGAATGGGCAACGATCCGCGACGCTTTCGACCGCCTCGTAGAGAAGAGCGAAGGCCGGGAGGAGGCGCTCGACGCGATGGCGCTCGATCCCTTCGTGCGGGAGCGAGTCCGAGCGATGCTGGAGGCGCATGGCCGCAGCGGCCTGTTCGAAAGCACTTCGGCAGACCGGGCGCCGGCACCTGTCGAATATAGCTCGCTGAACGCCGGCGACAGCGTCGGCGCATTCCGGATCGTCCGGCTGATCGGGCGCGGTGGTACCGGCGAGGTCTATTTCGCCGAACGCAGCGGCGCCGGGTTCGCGCAACATGTCGCGCTGAAGCTGTTACGGCCCGAAGCGACCGAGAGGCTGGCACAGTTCGATGCCGAGCGGCGCATGCTCGCCGGCCTTGAGCACCCCGGGATCGCGCGGCTCATCGACGGCGGCGTAGCACGCGACGGGCGTCCCTACATCGCGCTCGAATATGTAGAAGGAGAGCCGATCACGACCTGGTGTGCCGGCCGGCATGCCAGGATCGAGGAGCGGTTACGGCTGATGCTCGAGGTGTGCGACGCGGTCAGCTACGCTCATAGCCGCCTGATCGTGCACCGCGACCTGAAGCCTGCGAACATCATGGTCGATGACGGCGGCCGCGTGCGTCTGCTTGACTTCGGCATAGCGAAGATCCTCGACGAGGCGGCACCGGGCCAGACGCTGACCCAGGCGATGCTGACTCCCGACTATGCCGCACCCGAGCAGTTCCGCCGGGACCAGGCGACAGTTGCGACCGATGTCTATGCGCTGGGCGGCGTGCTCTATGAGCTATTGGCAGGCGAAGGTGCGTGGCGGCGTCCGGGTGGGACCTCCTCGTCCGAGCTGACCCGGATGATCAACGACGAGCCGGAGCCGCCGAGCAGAGCCGCCGTGCGGCAGGGGCGATCGCCCGTACCGGCCTCGCGCATCGCGGGCGACCTCGACGCCATCGTGCTCAAGGCGATGCGGCACGAGCCGGCTACGCGTTATGCCAGCGTCGCCACCCTCGCCGACGATATCCGCCGCCATCTGCGCTTCGAGCCGGTACAAGCGCGGCGCGGCACCTTCGGTTACCAGCTCCGCCGCTTCGTGCGGCGGCATCGCGGCGCGACCGCGGCAGCGGCGGCGATCATGCTCGCACTGATCGCGGGCGCCGGTGCTTTTGCGTTCCAGGCGCATCGCGTCGCCGCAGAGCGTGACCTTGCCCGGGCGCAGGCGCGCAAGGCCGAAGCCGTCAACGAGGCGGTCTCGCTGATGTTTCGCAACGCCCAGGACTTCGGCAAGGGCGGATCGGAATCAGCCAAAGAGCTGCTCAACGACAGTGCGGCGCGGCTGATCCAGAGCTTCGGCAGGCATTCACCCGAAACGGCGCCGGTAGTCGTGGCGCTTGCCGAGCTCTATTTGCAGGTGAACGACATCGTCGGCGCACAGACACTCCTTGCCACCGCGCTGGAGAAGGGCGTCGGCAACGACGATCCGGCCGCAAAGGCACGATTGGAGATGACACTGGGCACGGTCGAGGGTGCGACGGGCAAGCTCGACGAAGCGACCCGGTTGCTCGACAACGCCGATGCCATCTTCGCCAGCGATCCCGACCGGTATCGCAAGGAGCGGCTGGAGTCGGGGGCGGCGCGCGCGCAGATCCTGCGTCAGCGCGGCAGGCGCGACGAAGCGATCGCGATCCTGAACCGGCAATTACCCGAGGCCGAAGCCGAATATGCCGGCGATCCGCGCAAGCTTCTGATCCGTTACAACAATCTCGGCGTGCATCTGGTCGAGGCGTCGCGGCTCGACGAGCTCGACGCGATCCTGAAGCGGGGCGAGCGCGTGGTCGTGCGCTTCGGGCAGGAGCGCACGCCGATGGCGATCTCGCTGCTCCAGCTGCGCGGCGGCTGGTATGCCCGAAAGGATGATCACCCAGCTGCGCTCGCCACCTTTGAGAAGGCCGCGGAGCTGCGCCGCGCGCTCTACGGTCCATCGATGGCCCTCTCGGCCGATCTGCTGCAGGTGGGCCGTACCCGGCTCGGCCTCGGCCAGGTCGACAAGGCGATGCCGATACTGGTCGAGGCGCATGACATGGCGGTCCAGTTCGCCGGGGCGACGGCGCCGGTGACGCTGATGACGGCGATGACGCTGGCGGAAGGCTACGCACACCAACGCGAACCGGCGCGGGCGCAGGCGCTGCTCGCCTCGGCCGAGCCCGGCCTCAAGCCGCTCGGCACCAAGGGCATTCTCTACGGCGTGTATCTGCGCGCCCGGTCGCAGGTTGACCAGGCTCAAGGCAGGTTCGACGAGGCGGCGCGCGATCTCGACGCGGCCGAGGTGCTGTTCAGGACGCTCGGCGCACCTGCAGATCCGTTCACCAGGAGCATTCCCGGATTGCGCTCCGCGCTCGCGAGGGCGCGCGCCGACGGATCCTAGTCGGCCATTTCCTGGTAGATCCAGGCGCGCGCCTGCAGCCAGCGACGACGCACGGTGCGGTCACTGATCGCCAGGACGCGCGCGATCTCGTCTTCGGTCATACCGACGAAGAACCGGCAATCGACCAGCCGGGCGAGCTCGGGATCGAAGCATGCCAGCGCCTCGAGCGCCTCGCCGAGCTTCACGACCTGGCGGTCTTCCGCGTCCATCGCCATGTCGCCTGCCGCATCGAGAGGCATCGCCCGTTCGCCGTCGCCACGCTTCGCCGCAAGGCGGGCGCGCGCCGCATCGACGAGCACGTAGCGCATCGTGGTGGCGGCGACGGCCAGGAAATGGTCGCGGCTCTCCCAAGCCGATCGCGCGGCGAGCCGGACATAGGCTTCGTGGAGCACTGCCGTGGTCTGGAGCGTGTCCGGACGACCCGCGCGGAACCGCTCACGGCGCGCGACACGGTGCAAATCGGCATAGAGCGCTTCGTCAATGCCGGCCGACGCGAAATCCTTTGCGCCTGCTGTGTCCGGATCGGTGGCCAAATTCCGAGACTCCTTTTGCGAAGCGACCAGCTCGAAAGGGATCTCGATGATGTACCGGTTTTGCAATGACCTAGCCAGTGATGCTCCGAGCGCCGCCACTCCGTCGATCGCGGGGCAGCTTCCTTGCGTCGCGAAAGAAGCACCGGCGATCCTGCTGCTCGACGGTGACTGCCGGCTCGTGCTTGCGAGCCCCGCGGCAAGCGCACTGCTAGGACCGGGCATGCCGCTTGAGCTGGTCTTTGGCAGATTGTCCGCATCTGACGCGCGTGGCGCCCATAAGCTTGCGACCGCCATGCGCGCCGTGCTGGCCGGCGGCGCGGCAAGCCGGACTCTTCGGGTCGGCGAGGCCGACACCGCTCTCGAAGTCCAGCTCGTGCCGCTGCGCAGCGACGAGGGCGTGGCCCAGGTGATCGCGACACTGCGCCCGCCCGGCGCCGATCGGGCGTTCCGCCTGTCCAGCCTCGCCCGGCGGTTCGGGCTCACGCCCGCCGAGGCGCGGCTGCTTGAAACATTATGCGCGGGCGCCTCGCTGCGCCAGGCCTCGGCGCATCTCGGCGTCGCGCGCACCACCGTGCGCACGCATCTGCAGCGCATCTTCGACAAATCGGGCGCACACCGGCAGGCGGATCTGGTCCGCATGGTGCTTGCCGCTTGAGCAGAAACGCTTCCGTCATCCGAACGGATGACGCGCCGTTCGCCGCCGCTGCAGAAGACCGGGAAAGGAATTTCGAGATGCAGATGTTTCCGCTGATCGCTATATTTTCGCTCGCGAGCGCGTTCGGAGTGGCGGGCCAATCCACCCAAACTCCCAAAGCGAAGGCGAAGATCTTGACATCGCGGGGCATGCCCCCGTCGTCGGTCCCGGTCCGGCACGAGACGATCGAGCTCACCCATATCCCCGAGAGCATGATCCGGTTCCAAAAGCCGGCAGGATGGACAGTGAAGCGCGCCCCCGGCACGGGTAATGTCATCGGGCCCGCGCCGAACCTTTATGCGGAATTTTCCGGTGTTACGGTTCCCGGGCACGAGTGCCGCGAATATGGCGTCGGCGCGACGATCGACTTGCGTCCCATACGCGCGAACGGCTTCCATCTGGTGGAGGCGATCCGCGAGAAGGTGCCGGTGCCCGCCGGCTATCAAAGCGAGATGGGCGGCTGGGCGCGCGACAACAACGGCCCGCCGGCGCTGGCCCAGGATTACAACATCACGACTCCCTTGTTCGCCAAGAGCATGGGCCTCGACCATCGCCGGTTCCCACGCCCATGTTGGGGCGGCCTGAGCGTTCGGCTGCGGATCAACGGGCCTGCGGGAATCGACCCGCTGACCGGCCGACCCTATCCGCCGCGTCGTCCGGTGAATTGAGGGGCGCGGTGATGCCCCTCATGCCCCTGACGATCGCGGCGGTACTCGTCCTGACGCTGACGAGCCACACCGCCAACGCACAGGCGCGGCTATCCAACGGCGGACTGCGCGACATCGTCTCGCGCCCGATCGACCCGCGCGCGGCCGAGCGGCTCCGCGCTCGCATGCATCATCTCGTCGATCTCCCGGACGGGTCCTATATCGCTCAGGTCAATGGCCGAGGCGCACCGGTAACCCTTCGCAACGGCATGACCCTGGTCATCTCGGGCAAGGGATTCGACCAGCGCCGAGCGCTCAGCATCGTGGGGTTGTTTCCCCAGGCCGCCGGATCGACGGGCGCCCAGCTCAAGATCCTCGACTGGAGCGACACGCGGATCACAGTGGTGGTCCCCGCCGATCAGACCTGGCTCACTGCCGACAGCGACACGGCGCGGCTGGTCGTCCAGGCGGTGCGCGCGAACGGAATCGAGCAGCGGCTGGTCATCCCCAATGTCCATTTCCGGGCTCGCTGAGGGTGCGGCGCCACGCGTTCTCAAGGAGAAAAATGATGCGCTCCATCCTGCCCCTCGCCGCCCTCGTCCTGATCCCCGTCGGAGTTTCGGCGACTCCCGCTCCACTACATGCGCAACACGCGGTCGATCTCGCCGGAATTGTCGCGGGAACCTATGAGGGCGATGTCGTCGCCGACACGCGTGGCGGATCGCAATCGGGCGTCGTCATTACGGTGAAGCGCGTAGCGAAGAACCTGGTCGAGATCTCGTGCGACTATCCGCGCGTACCGACCGTCCAGATCGCGCTGACGGCGGCCTCGGACGCGATCATTGCTGCGCGCCCGGGCAACGGCTTCCTGATCGAGCGGGCCAAGGATCCGAGGCGGCTCGACCTGTCGATCGACGGCGTCACGCTGATCGTCCACAAACGCTGACAGGGTGGCGATGCACCCGCTCATTGCTTACGCGCTGCTCGTCGCCGCGCCGCCGCTTTCGGGTATGCCGCAAACACGGCCGGGTCCGGAGGACGCATTGAAGCGGACCTGCGACGTGGCCGGCCCATGCCTGACGCCTGCGCTGTTCCTGGGAACGCGGCACAGTGGCCTGTTCTACCTCTCCGCGCAGCCGGGCTGTCGTCCGCCATCATGCCTGTTGATATCGATCGAACAGCGGCAGGCTTCCGGATACAGGCGCGCCTTCTACCAGCCAATCCGCGTCACACGCGCCGTCTTTGCCGAGGGCACGCCCGACGCATTGCGGCTCTTTCCCGATCCGGGCGACGTCGAGCGCGGTCATGTGATCGTCGAGGGAATAGTCGTGTTCGATGCCGCTCGAGCGGGGGTGGCGCTCTCTCCGGTTCGAGCCCATTACAGCAAGTTCCCGCCGTCCGGACGCGTGCCCTAGCGGCGCGGCTCTGGCGGGCGCGCGGAGTCGAACGGTTCGATTCCCGCCGGCCCCTCCAGCGTCATCGAGAGGCGATAGGCCGAACCGCATGTCATTCCCGCCTCAGCGCGCAGGGTAACCACCGGCGGGCGGATGCGGATTGCGATCGCACTCGGCAGATCGGTCGTCGCGTCGTTGCCCGCGGCGTCGATCGCGATCGCCTCCAGCACCGGCATCTCGTCCGCCCTGTCGCTTCCCTGTGGCAACGCATCGGCGCTGTACCCGGCCAGATGGAAGCCCCGCGCCAGCGCCATCGACAAATCGACCATGTCGTAGAACACCCCGCACGGAAGCGACGACATCGGCCGGCCCCGTGAGATGGCCAACGCAGTGCCCGCCATTGCCAGTGGGACCGGCTCCGTCCAGCCAAACGGTCGTCCCAGCGTAACTGCGCTCGACGGCAGTTTTTGCACGTTCACGCGGGTCGTCTGAAGCTGCGCATCCGCTGGCGGACGATCGGCCGGTATCGGCGGACTGGAAACCGGCGGTACCGACGTCGCGGTCACCTGCGCCTGGACCACGGGGGCACACATCAGGGCGATAAAAGCAAATGGTGTGCGCATGGGCGTCTCCTGCGGGGCAGGTCTTGCGCAATATCAGTGGCTTGCCGTCATGCGTTTGCATGACGCGGGCCCCGAGCGGGTCCCCTAGTCAAACCGCGAGAATCTTCGATCGGAGTTCCCGCCATGTCGTACCGCCGTGCGTTCGTCCCCCCGCCCCGCCTCGCCACTGCGCTTCTGGCCACGACCGTGCTCGCCGGCATTGCCGCGCCAGCACATGCGCAGAGCGTGACATGGAACGGATCTGCATCGACCGACTTCGACGATCCCGCCAACTGGAACGAGAATCGCGCACCCGCCCCCGCCGACACGATCATCGTCAACAATGATGCGAGTTCGTCGAACGCGCCGACCGAAGCCGGCGACAAGAGCGTCTATCGCGTACTCGTCGGGACCGCCGGCAATTCGAACGCGGTGCTGAACGTCGATGGCTCGCTGTTCTTCTCGGGCAGCAGTGATGGCCGGCCGCTCGATACGATCGGCGCGAATGGCGGCGCCGGCACGGTCAATGTGACCGGCGCGTGGCGATCCGTCGGCACCGTCGCCGGCGTCGGCAGCGGCAGCCGCGGCGTACTCTCCGCCGCGAGCGGCGGGCGGATCGAAACCGGCAACCTGTCGCTGGGCATCGCAGGCGGCGAAGGGCAACTCAATCTCGACATCGCATCGACGGTGCTGAGCGGCGATGTGCGCCTCGGCGACGCCGATAGCGGCGTGGGCAATGTCATGGCGCTCGCCGCGCAGTGGGACATGGACGATCTGACCGTCAACACAGGTCGGTTGCAGGCCTATCTTGGCGAGCTCACCGCCGACACGGTTCGCATAAACCATAGCGGGCCGGACGATCGCATTGCGGAACTCGACGTCGGAGGCACCGCGACGGTCCTTACCGTCCAGGTTGGCGGCGAGTCGGGTCCCACTGGGCAGGAAACCGGAGTCACCGGCCGCGGCATCCTGAACATCAGCGGCACCCTGATCACCAGTCAGGCCTTCGTGCCTTCCGTCATTGGCTTCGGCGCCGGATCGGACGGCCAGGTGACGATGTCAGGCGGGACGTGGAACTCGGCCTATGCAGTCATGGCCGGGCTCCTTGGCGCCACCGGTACGCTCCGCATGTCCGACTTCAGCGACCTGGATGCGACGCAGGTGGTGATCGGCGCGCGCGGGGGCGCCGCGACGCTCAGCGTCTTCACCGGATCGCGGATCACTGCCGGGGATCTGATCATCGGGATGACGGGCGGATCGGGTTCCGCGGCTTTCGACCTCGTGTCCGGCGCCTCGCTGTCCGGCAGCCTGCACGTGGGCGGCTATTTCGGAGCGGGCCAGCAAGGCAGCCTGACGATCAGCGGCGGCAGCGCAGTCACCGCCGCTGCGAGCCAGAGCACGATCGGCATCGGGGCGGGATCGGTCGGTTCGGTATTGGTGTCGGGACAGATGTCGGCCTTGCGGTTCGGCGACACCGCGCTGATCGGCGCCATCGGGGGGACGGGATCGGTCGCGCTCGCCGATCAGGCCGTTTTCTCGGTCGCCGGGAATTTGATGGTCGGCGGGTTCGGAGGCGTCGGCACCGACAACCCCGACGGGTTGGCGAGCAACGGCGCGGTATCGCTCGACCGATCGACTCTCGAGACCGGCGGCGAGGTCGTCCTGGGCAGCGCGGGAGCGACCGGTTCGATCGACCTGGCCAATCAGTCGGCCTGGACCGCCGCTGGCGGCGTCGCACTGGGCAGCGAATATGGCACCGGCAGAACGACGGTGGATAGCGGATCGACGGTAACGATCGGCGGCAATCTCGGCGTCGGCGGTGCGATGGCGATCGACCCCGGCGACCAGTCGCTCCTGCTCGACGCGGGCGCCGGCTCGCTGCGCGTCGCCGGCGGCGGCACCGTCAGGGCCTCGAATCCCGACGCCCGCACCGGCATCGGCGTCGGGCTGGGCTCGGACGGCGAGGTCGTCGTGACCGGCGCGGGATCGAGCCTCACGGTCGATGGCCAGGCCTATGCCGGCGCGTTCGGCGGGACGGGCATCATCGAAGTGATCGACAGCGGCACGCTGACCTTCAGCGGGATCGCTCTGATCGGATATCGCGCCGCGGGTATTCCGGGCAGCAGTACCTTCGGTTCGCTGACGGCGAGCACGGCTGTGATCAATTCGGTCGGCGTATCGGTGGGCGATGGGGCGGCCGGCGCGGTTTCGCTCGGCAACGGCGCTCTATGGGGGAATGCCGGGTCGCTCGACCTCGGCATCGACGCCGGCAGTGCCGAGGCCACGGTGACGAGCGGCAGCGAACTGGCGAGCAAGGGCCTGCTGCGTATCGGCGTGGGAAATGGTGCGGAGGGCGCGCTCGGTGTCGACGGCCCGGGCACGCGCTGGTCGCAGACGGGTGCGATCGTGCTCGGCGAATCCGGCAACGGCCGGATCAAGCTGACCGGGGGCGCAACCGCCGTCGTCCACCTCACCGACCAGGCCTTCACGCTGGGCGATGCCGGCCAGGGCTCCCTCATTATCGACGGAGCGGGAACCACCTTCGCCCAAACCCATGGCAACTTCACGCTCGGGACGAACGGCGGCACCGGCGGTATCGCCGCGCACAACGGCGGCGTGCTGACCGGCACCGGCGGCATCACCATCGGCGCTGGCGCGAACGCGGCGGGCGCACTCGAGGCCGATGGTGCCGGATCGGTCGTCCGGCTCGACGGCGCGGGCATTTTCGGAACCGCGGGCGGATCGGGCTTCGTCCGCGTCCTCGCCGGCGGGGCGATAGAACTCGGCTCCGACCAGGCCGTGACCAGGTTCGGCGAGGGCGTGGGCAGCACCGGCGAAATCGCCGCTTCGGGCGGCGGACAAGTCACGCTGCACGGACAGGTCGCCTTCGGCGGCGAAGCACCGGGCGGAAGTGCGTTCGGTAGCGTCGATGGCGCCGGCTCGCAATTCGCAGTGCTGGGCGGCCTGTTCGACATGACCGCCGGGACGATCGAAGTCACCAATAGCGGCCGGCTGCTCACCGGCAGCGGAGCTAATATCGGCAGCCTCGGCGACGCGCCGTCTCGCGTGACGCTTTCGGGCACGGGCTCGAGCTGGACCAGTGGTTCCGACACTTATATCGGGGGACGCATCGCCGGGCCCGACTTCCTTCCCGGACAGGGTGTCGTGGAACTGCTCGGCGGCGCGAATGCGAGCTTCGGCCGTCTTCATATCGCTTCCGAAGGCGGGACGGGAAGCCTGCTGGTGGACATGGATTCGAGCGTCGGCGCTGGAACCTATGCTCAGGGCTCGGGCGGCATCCTGACCATCGGCCTCGATCCCAATACAGCCGGCCGTGCCGGCCGGATCGATTCCGACGGCAACAGCTTCGTGCTCGCCGACGGCACGCATATCGCCTTCGTCAAGCAAGTCGCCGGGCGCTACCATATCGGCGATCGATACGAGATCCTCCTCTCGCGCTTCGCGCCGATCACTCGCGGCAGCATCATCTTCGAAGGACTCGCTCGGCAAAGCCTGTTCGTCGGGCTCGTGCCTGTTTTCGAGAGCATTGGACAAGGCGAGGCGCTGTATCTCGATGTCGCGCAGCTCGCCTCGTTCATCTCGGTTGCGGGAACGCCGAACCAGGCCGCGGTGGCCGCCGCGGTCGACGGACCGGCGAACGCCGCGTCGATCAAGGCGGCGATCCTCGACCTCCAGACCGAAAGCGAAGCCCAAGGCGCCTTCGATGCATTGTCGGGCGAGATCTATCCAGGCGTCCTCACCGCGCTGGTCGAGGATTCGCGGCTCCCCCGCATGGCCGCGCTCAATCGTCTTACCGAAGCCGAAGGCGGAGCCGGCGCCTGGATGCAGGCGATCGGCAATTGGGGTGCGACCGGTGGGAACGGCAATGCCGCGACGCTCGAGCGGGACACCAAGGGCGTGCTGATCGGCACGGACCTGGCGCTGGGCGAGAGCGGCCTGCGCGCCGGCCTTGCCGGGGGCTATTCGAACGGCAACTTCGGGATCGACGCGCGCGCCAGCCATGCCGACGTCAAATCCTATCACCTGCTCGGCTATGTCGGCGGCGGCTTCGGCAATGTCCAACTGCGCGCCGGCGCGGCCTATAGCTGGTCGAAGATCGACGCCGCGCGCTCGGTCACCTTCCCTGGCTTCGCCGATAATCTGCGCGGACGTTACGATGCCCGCACCCTGCAGGGCTTCGGCGAACTTGGATACCGCGTGCCGCTGGGGACGGGCTGGGTCGAACCCTTTGCTGGCGTCTCCAGCGTCCGCGTACAGGCCGATGCCTTCACCGAGGGGGGCGGCGCGGCGCTAACCGTCGCTCGCCACAGCCGAACCACGACCGCGTCGACATTGGGCTTCAAGGGCGCGACCGCCATTACAGGACCAATCGTGGCCGGGTTCACGCTCGGATGGCAGCACCGCTTTGACGCGACGGATTCACTATCGGAGATGCGGCTCGCCGGCAGCGCTCCGTTCACCATAGCGGGCGCACCACTGGCAAAGGATGCAGGGTTAGCGGAGATCTCGCTCGGCTGGCGCGTGGCGCCCGGGACATCGGTCGCCATTCGCTATTCAGGTGCCTTGGGGACCAAAACCAGCGACAACGGGGCCAAAGCGAGTTTGAGTATCGCTTTCTGATCGTTGGCGGGCTGGATCTCGCAGGGGCGATCGATATCCGATGGCTGGAAGCGGGCCGTTTGCAGTCAGTCCGCTTTCGGGAGCGCGCCCGGATAAAGCGGCCGCTCACCTTCCCTCGCGAAGGATTTCGGAAACAGCACATTCACTGCCATTGCGCCCAGGAGTGCCCCGGCGAGCTGGAAGAGGATGAACATCGGCACGTTGCGCGGAGCGATGCCGGAGAAGCTGTCGGTAAGGCTTCGCGCAACCGTGATCGCGGGGTTGGCGAAGCTGGTCGACGAGGTGAACCAATAGGCGGCGGTGATGTACAGCGCGACAGCAGCAGGCACCAGGGACGGCCGCTGTCGTGCGATGCCGAGGATGGTGAGGACAAGTCCGAACGTCGCGACGGCCTCGCCGGCCCATTGTCCCGGCCCGGTCCGCATGTGCGTCGAGACCTGCAGTATCGGGACCTCGAACATGAGATGCGTCAGCCACGCCCCGGCAATGCCGCATAGCAGCTGGGTCAGCACATAGGGCGCGATGTCGCGCCACCCGAGCGCGCCGCGAATCGCCATGACGAGAGAAACCGCCGGGTTGAGATGGGCGCCGGAGATGGGGCCCAGGATCGTGATCAGCACGAACAGCATTGCGCCGGTCGCCGCGCTGTTCGCCAGGAGCGCCAAGGCGACGTTGCCGCCCGCCAGGCGCTCCGCCATGATTCCGGACCCGATCACCGCCGCGAATAGCATGGCCGAACCGAAGCCCTCGGCCAGCAGGCGACGCGCGAGCGGCGCGGTCACTTGGCGGTGGCCGCCAGTTCGGAGAGGGCGGCAAGATGCTCGGCACCCGCCGGGCGCCGGCCTTCTGTCCGGCGCTCCGAATAGCGATCCGTCAGATATGCGCTGCGGCCGCGGGTCAGCAGCGTGAACTTGACCAGTTCCTCCATCACATCGACGACGCGATCGTAGAGCGGGCCAGGTTTCATCCTGCCGGCGTCGTCGAATTCGGAATAGGCCTTGGGCACGCTCGACTGGTTGGGGATGGTGATCATCCGCATCCAGCGACCGAGCAGGCGTAGCGTGTTCACCGCGTTGAACGACTGGCTCCCCCCGGAGACCTGCATGACGGCGAGCGTGCGCCCCTGGGTAGGCCGGATGCCGCGATCCTCCAGCGGCAGCCAGTCGATTTGTGCCTTCAGGATTGCGGTGATCGCGCCGTGCCGCTCGGGCGAGCACCAGACCTGCCCCTCGGACCAGAGCGAGAGTGCGCGCAACTCGGCAACCTTGGGGTGGTCGCTGGCGACGCTGTCGGGCATCGGCAGGCCGGCGGGATCGAACACCCGCGTCTCGCACCCGAAGGCCTGCAGAAGCCGCTCCGCCTCCAATATCAGCAGCTTGCTGTAGGAGCGCTCGCGAAGCGACCCATAGAGTAGCAAGATGCGCGGCGAATGGGACGCGATACAGGGGGTATCGAGCACCCGCGACAGCGACGGGTCAGCAAAGGCGGGATCGATATTGGGGAGCGCGCTCATGCGGCGGCACCTCCAGGCAACGTACGCTGCATATAGACGGTGTCGAGCAGTCGCCCGAACTTGCGGCCGACACCGCGCATGCGCCCGGCATGGACGAAGCCCAGCTTGGCGTGGAGCGCGACCGAGGCCGGCTCGCCGCCGCCGATCACCGCGATCACCTGTTCGAAGCCGCGCTGGCTGGCACGCTCGACCAACGCGGACAGCAGCGCCGTGCCGATCCCGCCGCCGAGCACATCGGGTGCCACATAGATGCTGTTCTCGCAGGTCGCGGCATAGGCCGGGCGGTCGCGGAACTGCGTCGCATAGGCATAGCCGGTGACGGCACCGTCTTGCTCGCTCACGATGATTGGCCAGCCCCTGGAGCGTATCTCGAGGATCTTCTGCCGCCAGCTCTCCACGGGCAGGGGCTCGGTATCGAAGGTCGCAGTGCCGTGGAGCACATGATGCGCGTAGATCGCGGCGATCGCGGCCGCATCGTTCGGGCTGGCGTCGCGCACGATCATGCGCGCACGACCTCGCCGTTTTCCTTGACGAAATCGGCCGGCAAGGGATCGCGCAGGATCTCGAGCACGACTTCGGAGGGTCGGCACAAGCGTGTTCCGAGTGGCGCCTCGACCAGGGGGCGATTGATCAGGACTGGATGCGCGAGCATCGCGTCGACCAGCGCCGCGTCGCCCAGGTTCGTATCGTCGAGCCCGAGCTCGACATAGGGCGTGCCCTTCTGCCGCAACAAGGCGCGCGGCGTCAGCCCGGCGGCGGCGATCAGGTCGACGAGCCTGGCGCGCGACGGCGGGGTCTCGAGATACTCGATGACGGTCGGCTCCACGCCGGTCGCCCGGATCATCGCCAACGTGTTGCGCGAGGTGCCGCACGCCGGATTATGCCAGATGGTCACGTCGGTCATGCGGCGTCCTCCCGAGTTGCCGGCGCGCAGGCGATGGCGGGCCCGCAGGCTGCACCGCCGCAGCAATTCTCCGTCAGGAAATCGATCAGGCTGATCATCGCCACATAATTCGCCCGGTATATCTGCGAGCGCCCCTGGCGCTGCTGCTCGATCAAGCCGGCGCGCACCAGGTGGGTCAGGTGGAAAGAGAGCGAGCTTGGCGGCAGGCCGAGCCGCTCGGCGATCGACCCGGCGGAAAGTCCGAGGTCGCCGGCCTGGACAAGCAGGCGATACGCCGCGAGCCGATGCTCCTGGGCAAGCGCGGCAAGCGATTCGACGGCGTCGAGTGGGCTCAACATTCTTCGATGATTATCGAATAGTTGTCGGGCTGTCCATATAGTTCGAGAACAGTCGAAGCATTGCGATTGCGGCTTGAATCCGGCGTGCCACGGGTTCCGCGGCGCTCGCGATCCGTGATAACGACAGCTGTGATCCATATCGCCGCCGCACCCTGGTATCATTATGTCGGCGACCTCGCGGCGTGGATTGCTGCGTTCCTGGGCGCGCGCTGGGTGTATCGCCGGCGTCGCACGAGCGTCGAAGGTCTCGCCCGCCAGACGGCGCCGGGATATTTCATCAGCCTCGCACTGGGCGGTGCGATCGGCGCCTGGTTGCTGGGGTCGCTGAATACGCTCCGCGACGCGCATCCGGTCCTGTCGCACTCGATCGCCGGCGCCCTTGCCGGCGCGATCGTCGCGGTCGAGCTGTGGAAATGGGCTTGCGGCGTCCGTGGCTCTACCGGCGGTCCATTTGTCATCCCGCTGGCGCTCGGGATTATCGTCGGGCGCTGGGGATGCCTGTTCGCCGGCCTGGCCGACCAGACCTACGGTATCGCGACGAGCCTGCCCTGGGCCGTGGATCTCGGAGACGGCATCGCCCGGCACCCCGTGCAGGTTTATGAATCGCTCGCCATGGCAGCGTTCCTCGCCGTCTATTGGCTCGCCCTAGCGCGGGAGCGCCGCTGGGCGACGCAACATGGCTTTCACGCCTTCGTGCTGTTCTACGCGGTGCAGCGATTTGCCTGGGAATTCCTCAAGCCCTATCCAAGGCTCATCGGCCCGTTCAACATATTCCACTTCGTGATGATCGGACTCAGCGTCTATGCACTCCTCTGGATCGCTCGCGGACGCGCCCGTCCAGCTGTCGCCTGACCGCAAGGCGGCGCCCTATATCTTCCACGGCCAGACCACGAGTCTGTGCGAGACCTGCCTGGAAACGGTTCCCTCGAAGGTGATCATCGAGGACGAGCAGGTCTATTATCTAAAGCGCTGCCGCGTGCACGGTGTCCAGAAGACGCTGATAAGCGACGATCTCGCCTATTGGCGATCGCAGAAGGACTGGCTGAAGCCCGGCGATCGGCCGCTGCGTACCCAGACGCGCACCGAGGCCGGTTGCCCGTTCGATTGTGGCCTCTGTCCCGACCATGAGCAGCATAGCTGCCTCGCGATCGTCGAGATCAACTCGGCGTGCAATCTCGCATGTCCCGTATGCTTCGCCGACGCTGAGGACCTGCATGGCGGCCACCTGCCGCTCGCCACGATCGAGACCATGCTCGATGCCCTGGTGGAAAGCGAGGGTGAGCCGGACCTGGTCCAGCTCTCCGGCGGCGAGCCGACCCTGCATCCGCAATTCTTCGAGATACTCGACGCAGTGAAGCGCCGTCCGATCCGCCACGTCATGATCAACACCAACGGTGTCCGGATCGCGCAGGACGAGGCATTCGTGACGCGCCTGGCCAGCTACGCCCCGCGGCTCGAAGTCTATCTCCAGTTCGACAGCCTGGACGATGATGCGCTCGTCAACCTGCGCGGTGCGCGCCTCTCGCGCATCCGCCGCGCGGCGCTCGAGGCGCTCGAACGCGTCGGCCTGTCCACCACGCTCGTCGCGGTGGTGAAGCGTGGGGTGAATGACGGCGAGATCGCCGATATCGTCAGCCACGCGCTCGAATGGTCCTGTGTGCGCGGCGTCACCTTCCAGCCGGTGCAGGACGCCGGGCGCAACGAGGGCTTCGACGGCAAGGCCAACCGCATGCTTCTCAGCCAGATCCGGCGGGAAGTTGCCAAGGCAGGCGTGTTCGACGCCGGGGACATGATCCCCTTACCGTGCAATCCGGACCAGATCTGCATTGGCTATGGCCTGCGCGACGGTCGAACGGTGACGCCGATCACCTCGCTGCTGCCGCGCGAGCTGATCCTGCAGGGGCCGAACACGATCAGTTACGAGGCCTATCCGGCACTGCGCCAGGCGATCCTCGACCTGCTGAGCCTCGCCACCACCCAGTGCAATACCGAGGAGAAGCTCGCCGGCGTCCTGTGCTGCCTGCCCCAGGCGCTGGTTCCCGAGGACCTGGGCTATGCCAACAGCTTCCGGGTAGTGATCCTGCAGTTCCTGGACCGGTACAATTTCGACCTGGCGACAGTGAAGCGCAGTTGCGTCCACTTCGTCACTCCCGAGGGCCAGATCATACCGTTCGACACCTATAACAGCTTCTACCGCCCGGGTGCCGAGGGCGCGGGAGTGCTTGCGCGCGCGAGGGCCGATCGATGAGCCAGCTCTTTGGCGGCCTGCTGCTCGGCGTGGGTATCCTGGTCATGACTTGTAGCGGGCTGTGCTCGCTGGTGATCGTCGTCATGGGAGCGGGAATGGTATTCCAGGAACCTTCCGTTCTGCTCTTGCCACTGGTGGTCGGTGGCATTCCGTTCGCGATCGGATTTGGCATGTTCCATTGGGGAAAGTGGCTGCTTCGACAGGCAAACGATCGCGAAACTTGAGGTTGCGCCAAAGCTCGAACGGATGGCAGCTCTCGGTAACGCGTCGAGGCCAGTCGAACGTCAGCAATGAGGGCGCATTCCTGTCCGGCAGCTCATGGGCCGGCAGCGGAACATCGGGCTTCGGTCAACGAAGCCAGCTCTGGACGACACACCATAGCGAGTGCCAAGAAGCCTCGGCACTCGCTGGAGACGTGCATCAGAATCTGATGCTGACTGTCGCGCGCACCCCGTGATCTCGCCACTGCGACCCGAAACTTCCGACATAGGAAGCGCCTACCCGCACCGGACCCATATCTGCTTCGAGTCCCCACATCCTCCCTATTTCGCAAGCTGTGTTCGAGCTAACGCTCGATTCAGCCACGATCCGGCCCCGAACAGAGCGGGCGATAGAGTCAGAACTCGCCCGCCACGCCTAGACGCACAGCGGTGTTCTTGCCCCCGCCATAGGAGAAGCCTGCAGTGAGCGCGACCGGATCCTCGACGTTGAGCCGGTGCGCGACGCCGCCGCCCACCGCCTGCTCGCCACGATAGGTCGCGCCGTTGAGCACATAGCTGGTGCGCCCGGGCTCGGACGGGATTGGCGCGGCGCCGATAGCGACCGCCGTGGCGATGCCCTGGCGCATCTCGCGCCGGTCGAGGCTCATCTGCCGGTCGAGCTGGGCGAGCGCACCGGGCCCGAAATCGGAGAGCGCAAGGTTGCCGGAGGCGTCAGAGGTCACATAATGCAGATCGCCTGACTGCGCCGCCCGGCTCGCGCTCGAGGCGATACCCGACAACGTATAGGTCGAGCTGCTGCTGCCGAGCGCGACCTGGCCGGTGCGACTCGCCACGGCGCCTTCGCCAATCGCCACCGCTCCCGCCGCCTGCGCCCTGGCGCCATAGCCGAGCGCCACAGCCGATTGTCCATTAGCCGCGCTGTCCGCGCCGATCGCCACTGCGCCGGTGCCGGTCGCGCTGTTGTCTGCCCCGAGCGCGACCGCGCCACGGCCGGTCGCCACATTGGGATCGCCGATCGCCACCGCGCCCGCACCCGATGCGCGATTGCCATAGCCGATCGCGACCGCCGCGCCATTCTCCGCCACCGCGCCGTTGCCCAGCGCCACGGCATTGTCGCCGCTCGCCTTGGCACCGCTCCCCAGCGCCATCGCATTGGCACCGGTCGCGGCTGGTTTGGCGCCGCTACCATTGACCGCCACGTACTCGGTCCGCGCCAATGCCTGGTTGGCAATGGTCTGCGCCGCGGCGGCGTTGGTCATCGCGTTGTCGGCAACCATCCGCGCGACCTGCGCGTCTGTCCTGGCGCCGTCTGCGGTTTGCTGCGCGGCGTCGGCACGCGCTTTGGCGGTATCCGCCGCCGTCTGGGCGTTGGCCGCGTTATCGAGAGCGAGCTGCGCGGTCTGAGCGGTCACGGCGTTGCTTGAGACCGCCTGTTGCGCGAGGTCGTGTGCCGCATCGGCCCTTGCCTGCGCCGTCGCGGCCTCGCTCCGCGCGGTCGTCGCCTCGGTTACGGCGAAGTCGGCACGCGCCTGCGCCGCCGCGGCATTGGCCACGGCGGTATTGGCGGTATCCTGCGCCGCCGCGGCTTCGGTCCGCGCGTGATCTGCGCTGCCCTGAGCGGTCGCCGCTGCGGAGACGGCGGTGTTCGCCTGGACCTGTGCCGTCGCTGCAGCCGCCGCGGCCGTGTCGGCGGTGGTCTGCGCCGTGATCACTGCCGATGCCGCGCCATTCGCGACCGAAAGCGCATTGTCGGCGGTTCCCTGCGCGGTCGCTGCGGCTACTACGGCGCCGTTCGCGGTATTCTGCGCCGCCACGGCCTCGTCATGCGCGGTGTCGGCGGTGGTCTGCGCCGCAACCACAGCCTGGTTGGTCGCGTAGAGCTGCCCGCCATTGACCGCGTCGGTGCTGCCTGCCGTCACGCTTCCGGCGGCGACATAGACGATCTTGCGCTGCTGGAGCGTGCTGCCGACCGAGACGACATAGTCTGCGCCCGCCACCGATCCCGAGCCCAGCGCGATCGAGCCGATCCCCGACGCATTGGCGCCGCGGCCGAACGCCAGCGCTTCGACTGCGCTAGCCTGGGAAAGATAGCCGAAGGCGCCCGAGTAGGTCGCGCTGGCCCGAGCCCCCAGCCCGAATGCGGAGGAGAATTCCCCGCTCGCCTGCGACGCCGCACCAACGGCCGTGCCGGTGTCGGCAACGATCGTGAAATCCTCGGCCCCCATGGTGCCGCTGCCGTTGAGGTCGAACAAACCGCCCAGGGCGACCGAACCGCTCCCACCTGCTCTCGTGCTGGTACCGATGGCGATGCCGCCGTTCGAGTTGGCGCTGTCGCCCATCGCGATGCCCCAGTTGTCGGCGGTGCGGGCGCCAGCTCCGATCGCGATCGAGGAAGTCCCGGCGGCATCGGCGTACTGCCCGATCGCCACCGCATAATTGTCTTCCGCAAACGAGGAGAGGCCCAGCGCAAGCGAACGATCTCCCTGCGCAAGAGCCAACCTGCCTGCTGCCAGCGAATCGCTACCGAGCGCCTGCGCCTGATAACCGAGCGCAGCTGCCCCGAACTGGGTCGCCTGGCTCGAGCTGCCAATCGCCGTCGATCGCTCTCCGGAAGCAGTTGCGCCGGTCCCGAATGCGCTTGCCCACATCTGGCCGATCACTGCGTTGCTGCCGACCGCGGTCGTATAAAAGGAATTCGAGGTGATTCCGCTTCCGACTACGGTAGAGTTTATCCCCGACGCGGAGGTATATTCGCCAGGGTCACGAACGCCGTTGTTGTTGGAGTCCTCCCACCCCCCGATCGCGACCGAACGATACGCTGCCGAGGCAGCACTGCCGATCGCGACGGCGGATGTGCCGGCATAGGTGTTGTAGCCGATGCTGGTCCCGTCGGTGTAGGCAAGGCCGTTATTGCCGACCCGGGTCGCATGATCGCCCTGCGCGTTCGCACCTTCGCCGCAAGCAAGTGCGCCGTCGCCGCTCGCCGTCGGCGTCGGACCTGGAGCGGGCGTCGTGGTGCAGACTTCCTGCGCCATTGCCGGCGTCGCCAGCGCAAGCGCCGTCGCCACCGCCGTCGCTCCCGCCGAAGCGCGTGCCCACAGCCGGGCCTTTCGGCCGGTAAACCGCTCGTCGATCATGCCAATCCCCCTTTGCTCCCCACCCAGCCTCCCGCGCAAATTGCGGGTTCAACCTGCTTCGCAGTTGCGGCAAATCTGATACTGCGCAGCCGCCCCCGGCAAGGAGTCCAAAAATTGCATTCCACGCTTGAGCGCGTTTCGGTCGTTCCGCCGCTCGCCGCTTTTGAAGCGCGCGCGGCCCGCTTCCTTGCCGACACCCGGCTGATCGCGGCTACCGCGGACTATTGTGGTGAAATGATCGCGCCCGACGGCGGTGACTGGCCGACGCTCAAGCTGTTCAACCAGGTTGGCCGCTATATGGTGAGCTTCCTGCTCATCTACCATTATCAGGCGTGGCGGCACCATGGCGGTCCGCCGCCGACACTGGGCCTGCTCCAGTCGACGAGGAGCCTCGGCCCGCGCCAGACCGCAAGCGTCGTTGCCGGGCTCCGCGCCGGATCGCTGCTTTCCATCGAGCGCCTTCAAGGGCAGCGCGCGCGCGCCCTCGCCCCTCTGCCGGCGCTCACCGGTGCGATCGTGCGCTCGCCCCTCGCCTTCCTCCGGGCCGCCGATGCGCTTGAGGATCTGCCGCAATCGCGCGCATCGGTCTTCGCAGCCGATCCCGGGCTGCAGAACGAACTCGTCTATCGCTCCGCCGCCTTCGTGTTCGCGCATGGCAACCTGCTCGACCCACACCCCTGTGTGCAGCATTTCACTACGCGGGACTGCGGCTATCTCGTGCTGACCGCCGTCATCGCTACCGCCTTCGCGCCGCCGGGCTGTGGGCCTTCGCTTTCCTGTCGAGATCTGGCGCGGAGGTTCCGCGTCTCGCGCGCTCACATCGGCAATCTGATGGCGCATGCCGAACGCGAACGCTGGCTCACCACCGATGGCCGAGGCGGGCTGCGGTCGGTCGATCAAGGGATTCTGGAGAGCTTCAGGACGTGGGTCGCCAGCCAGATGGCGCATCAAGCAGTCCTTGCCGACGCTATTCTGGCAAAGGAGCGGGAAACCTGTCCGATGTCACGGCTTTGAACGCACTGTAGAAGCGAATGCGGATCTGCGGCTGCACGAGAGTGATGGCGCCCGATAGATGTTGCATCGGACCGGTATGCGCGCGCCCACCCGTGGGTGTGAGCATTAGCACCGTGCCGCAGGCGGCCTCAACGAATGACCTCTTTTGAGCGCGGCGACTGTTCGGCGCTATCGCTCACTGGGTGCCGAGCCCCTCGGCAGGATATATTCAGTCAGCAGCCGCTCCGACAATGCGTGAGAATTCGGCACACATAATTGGTGGTGGTTGCACGGCCACCAGCTCCAACCAGGGCACGACCACGACCTTGTTGCCGCATTGCCGTACATCGCGGCCGCGGCAATCTTGCCCCCTTGATGATAAAGGTCGACAGCCAGGTCAGGCAGCCATAGTCGCCACGCCCGTCGTCCACACGGGCGTGCGGACTCGTCATGGCGGTCACCCGGGTGGGAGACAGTATCTGCGCTTGCCCGTAGCGACCGCGATCGAGCAGAAGTTGGCCCAGCAATCGCCGCGCCGGGGAACCCGCGCCAATGGACCACGTTGTGCCTCCCGGCGGAGCCGGGGCCGAGTGGAATGGGTGTATGCGTTTTAAGGAAAGACGAGAGCTCGTACCTCCCGCCATACCAGCCTCGTGACAGGCACTCTGTCAGGTTCGCACATCCTCGTCGTTGAAGACGAGCCCCTGATCGGGATGATCCTCCATACCTGCCTGGAGGAAAACGGCGCTGAAGTGCGCTGGTCCAGAACCGACGAACACGCGTATGATATACTCGAGCGGGACGCCTCCCGGCTTGATCTGCTCATCACCGACATCAATCTACGCGAGGGAACGACCGGCTTCGACGTGGCCCGGCGTGCACGCGCCTCGAACCCGGCCATAGCGGTCATCTACCTCAGCGGCGAGGTTGGTTCGGACCTTCCGTTCGGAGTCGACGGGGCCATTTTTTTGACCAAACCAGTCCCAGAGCAGAAATTGATCGAAACGGCCAAGCGCCTGATCCAGACCCGGCCCACCCTTCTCATCGCAAAACCGGGACTGATATGAGGCCGACCGTGTTTACCGAAGGCGAAGCGTCGTCAACCACGAGACCAGGCGGATACGCCGTGAGGAAAGACGCCGGGCATCCCCGAAGAGCAGCCGTGCACACCTGGCGAACCGGCGTGACTGACTGTCGGTTGAGGATTATCACGCCCTTTCCGGTGACGCGGCTGCGATAGCGCCCGGACCGGTTCGCGCACCGCGTTCGAGGATGCAGAGCATCTCTGCGGCGGGCACCGGCTCGCTGAAGAGAAAGCCTTGCATGCTTGGGCAGTCCTTGCTGCGAAGCCGGTCGCGCTGCTCCTCGGTCTCTACGCCTTCGGCGATGCAATCGAGGCCGAGCGTACGCGCGAGGTCGAGAATGCTGCTGACGATTGCGGCCGTGCCCTCATGGCTTCCCATATCGCGAACAAAGCTGCGGTCGATCTTGATCCGGTCAAGCGGAAAGCGGCTGAGATAGCCGAGCGACGACCATCCCGTGCCGAAATCATCGAGCGAGAGCGCGACCCCGATCTCCTTGAGCTCGTTCATGATCCGCAGCGTCGCTTCGCTGTCGTCCAGTGTCAGGCTTTCGGTCAGCTCGAGTTCGAGCCAGCACGGTTCCAGAGCAGCCCCGGCAAGCGCTGCCCGCACTGTGCGAACGATGTCGCCGCGATAGAATTGCTGCGCCGAGAGATTCACGGCAATCCGCACCGGAGCGAGTCCGCTCCGCTGCCACGCGGCGTTCTGACGGCAGGCTTCGTGCAGCACCCAGCTGCCGACCTCGAGCATGAGCCCGCGTTCCTCGAGCAGCGGAATGAAGACCGTAGGCGAAATCAGTCCCTCGCGCGGATGATTCCAGCGGATCAGGCTCTCGATGCCGACGACGCGGCCGTCTTCGAGGTCGATCTGCGGCTGATAATAGATCTCGAATTCGCCGCGGCCGCAGGCGCCATGGACGTCCTGCGATAGCGTGCGCCAGCGTTCGCCCGGCACGTCGAGCTGATGGGTGTAGCGCACGCAGGTGTTCCGGCCACCCTTCTTGGCGCCGTACATCGCCGTGTCGGCCGCCTGCAGCAGGGCGCGCGGGCTGTCGCCATCCTCGGGGAACAGGCTGATGCCGATGCTCCCGGAGATATGGGCGACCTGCCCGTCAAGATCGAAGGGGGCGCCAAGTGCCTCAAGGATCCGCGCCGCTACTTCGTCCGCGCGTTCCCGCGTGCCGATATCGGCCAGAGCTACGACGAACTCGTCGCCCCCGAGGCGCGCCGCAGTGTCAGCCGCACGCAGGCACTGCAACAGGCGCGCCGAAACCTCCTGAAGCAGCTGGTCGCCGACGAGATGACCGAGACAATCGTTGACCTGTTTGAAATGATCGAGATCGATCACCAGCAGGGCGCTGGCCCCGCCGCTGCGCCGCGCGCGGGCAAGCTCGGCGCTCAATCGCTCGAAGAACATGGTGCGGTTCGGCAGTCCGGTGAGCGCATCGTGGAGGGCCAAGTAGCGGATGTGTGCCTCGGCCTGTTTGCGGTCGGTTATGTCGCGCAGATTATATTGTGCCAGGCTGCGACCTGCCACCTCACACGAGGAGGCGATCAGATCGACGAACAGCTCCGAGCCGTCTGCGGCGGCGAGCGTAACCTCGTCGCGGCGAAGCGTACCCGAATGACGCAACTCGGCCATGGACGCAGCGTCGGCGAAGACCGACATGCCGGGTAGCGCTTCGATTGCCTGTCCTCTCAACGCGCCGCGTGGCTGGCCCGTCATTGCGAGAAAACGCGGATTCGCGTCGACGACCGTGCCCGAATCGGCATCCAGCAGGAGGATGCCATCGCCCGCGGTCTCGAACAGGCGCCGGTAGCTTTGTTCGGATACGCGCAGCTTTGCCTCGGCTTCCGCGCGCGCTGCGATCTCCTGCGTCAGCAAGCTGTTCTGAAGGGCTAGGCTTTGCCGCGCTGCCTTGAGCGCCAGATGAGTCGCAATGCGCGCGAGCAACTCTTCGAAGTGGAAGGGCTTGGATACATAGTCCACGCCACCCGCCTCGAACGCCGCCACCTTGTCGCGCAGGTCGCCGAGCGCCGTCATGAAGATGACGGGAATATGGGTCGTGAGGGGATTGGCCTTCAGGCGCCGGCAGGTCTCAAATCCGTCGAGGCCGGGCATCATCACGTCAAGAAGGACGAGATCGGGACTGGCAAACTCGGCGCGTGTGAGCGCTTCTTCGCCACCGAGCGCCACGAGCACGTCATAGCCCTGCTGCTCGAGGCGGCCGACAACGACGCCAAGGTTCACGGGGTTGTCGTCGACGATCAGAATGGTTTCGTTCGCCGAGCGGAAGGACAGATCGAGATTGCTCACGCTTCGACTCTTTCGCGGAACGGGCGCTCGATCAGGTCGAGCAAGGCGGCGGACTGGTAGCCGCGCGCAAGCGCGAGCACGTGCTCGCCGAACGCGGCATAGGCGGCGTCGCGGCCAATCAGCCGCTCGGCCTCGGCGCAAACGGCGCGCATGTTGCCCGCGCGTGCGGGGCGCCGAAACGGCTCGAGAAGGCTCGCCGGCGGGCTGGGCGGCGGCGAAATCAGGACAGCCGCCCCATGCGCGGCGCGCGACCCGTCGGCTTCGCCAGCCGATCCGGAACGGTATGAAATGGCACCGCTCTCGGCGAGCGGCACATCGAGATCGAACCAGAAACGGCTGCCCTCGCCTGGCGTGCTCTCGACCTCGATCCGGCTTCCCATCAGTTCGATCAGTTGCTGACTGATGCTGAGCCCCAGACCGGTGCCGCTCGCACGGGTACCGGCGGTTCCGGCCTGCTCGAACGCCGCGAAAACGCGGCTCATCTCGTCCTGCGCGATCCCCTGCCCGGTATCCCGGACCTCGAAGCGCAGCCGGACATTGCCATTGGCGCGCTCCACCAGGCCGACGCTGAAGACGACCTGACCCACTTCAGTGAACTTCGCGGCGTTGCCCACCAGATTGATCAGTACCTGTCGCAGATGCTTCTCGTCGCCCTCGATGCGGGCCGGTACGTCGACGGCGATCGACCAGGCAAAACGGAGCTGCTTCTCCTCGGCGCGTACGCGCATCATCTCCGCAACGCTCCGGACCATTGCCTGCAGGTCGAGCGGCGCGGGGGCGATCTCGACTTTGCCAGCCTCGATCTTGGAAAGGTCGAGAATGTCGCCAATGAGCGTGAGCAAATGCTCTCCGCTGGCCTGGATCGTCCGCGCCGCGTCATGATGCCGCGCACCCAGCGGAGCCAGTTGCAGGATTTGGGCATAGCCCAGGATCGCATTGAGGGGCGTGCGAAGCTCGTGACTCATGTTCGCGAGGAATCGGGATTTGGCCTCGCTCGCGCTCTCGGCGGCGGCCCTCGCCGCCTCCATCATCCGCGCCTCGGCCAGATGTTGCGCCTGCTTCCTCGCCAGGCGGCGTCTGAGGCTTAGCGTGCGATAGGCGAGCCGTATCGCCGCCAGCATCGTCCAGAAGCCGAGGATCAGCAGATACCATTGTTCGGTGGAGAGCAGGCTGCCCTCGAATTCGAGGGCCTCGACTTGAAAGGCATGATGGCCGGGCCGCAGGCCGGCCCCGGTCTGCAGATCGATTGCCACGACATTGTCGATGGTCGGGGTTGCCGCCGAAGGGTCGCCCGCCTCGTGTGCCGCTGCCCACCACGGCTCCACGATCGCATCGGCGAGGTTGAGCTCGATCGTCTGCCTGCCCGGCAGCACCTTGAACTCGAGTGCATTCGGCTGCGCATCTTCACCGGCGATCGCCTTGCCATCACGGACTCTGCGGTTCTTGAGCGCCAGTTTGAGCGTGTCGGAAGGGCCGCGATAGTTGAGAGTCAGCCTGACCTTGGCGAATTTCGACAAATCGCGCCCTTGCCCGACGTTGCGCTTGTCGAGCATCAGCCCATAACCGCAAAAAGGATAGGCATAGCCGGCGCTGATACGGCACGACCATGCCAGGGGCGTTGCCGCCGCCGTGACGGTTGATGCCCCGCCGGAGGTCAGATCGCTGTAGACATAGTGAGGATATTGCGCAGCGGCCGTCGGCCCGATGGCCAATCGCCGATCGACGATCGTGCTCTTGAAGAGCACCGCGGCGAAAGTCGCGATGAGCAGAACGAACAGGGCAGCTTCGAACTTCAGGTAGCGCAGTCTGGACTCGGGAACCGCAAGTCGCGGCTGCCCATCAGTTGAGGGGGCAAGCGATGGCGACGCCAGTTGCGACGATAGCGCTCCCAATCCTGTCGACACGACCACGCCCCCATGGCTCATACGCGAGAGCCCAATCACTCCATTATAGTAGCAAATCGCCACGACGGCCGGTTTTGGGGACGCCTTTCCAGAAGCGTTCAGGCGACGCCGGGATGGTGGCTACCCCTGTCCAGGGGCACCCTATTGTGATGCCGGGCGCGCGGGCGAGCGTCTGCAGGTGCGGGCTTCACGTGATGCGCGAGCACAGGTGGATGGCCTCCCGGATGCGCCGGATCACGGCCGGCGCGCTGACCGTGAGGGTGAGCCGCCACATGCTACTGCGTAGGATTGCGGATAGCGCCTCTGGAGGGCCCGGCACATTGTGAAGGCAGACCTGGCGCACACCCTTTCGAGGCAAGCGCAGGACAAGGAACCGCCACGATGCCTTCCCCTCCGCCAATCTTTCCTGCGGACCCCGGATTGACGCCAAGCCCGGCCGAGTCGCCTTGCGAGCCGCCGGATCACCCGGCGCGGGCCGCGCCGGAATTTGCACCACCGCAACCCGACACCTGTGTGCCGGACCGGGGGTTGCCGGAGGATCCGGTCCCCGACGACGCGCGGGGGGCGACATCTCCCGGCGATGAAGCCGAGACGCGCGCGATCGGCTGACAGGCTCTCGCGGGTCAATCTCGAGCCGGGCGTACACTGCAGGCGAGGCCGGGACGCCTGTCGACCCGGTACCAGGTACGCGCGAGAGCACAGATACGGAGTTGGCGCACCCGGTCAGGGGCGCACGGGAAGGAATGCCGCTCCCATGGTGAAGCCGAAAAGCTCCCGCCCACCCGCGAGCGCCGGGATCCTTCTCTACCGGCGACTTTCGTCCGCGACCGAGGTGCTTCTCGTGCATCCGGGTGGACCCTTCTGGCGTAACAAGAACATCGGCGGCTGGCAAATCCCCAAAGGCATGATCAAAAGCGGAGAGGATATGCTCACGGCCGCGCGCCGGGAGACGGAAGAGGAACTCGGCATTCGTCTCAACGGAACGCCCGCCCCGCTGGGTGAAATCCGCCAAGCCGGGGGCAAGGTGGTTCACGTATTCGCGCTCGAGCAGGAACTCGACGTTTCCCGAATCACGAGCAACCGTTTTCGTCTCGAATGGCCGCCACGCGGCGGCAGGCTGGTCTCGTTTCCCGAGATCGATCGCGCATGTTGGCTAACCATCGCCGAAGCGCGCCTGGTGATGCTTGCGAGCCAGCAGCCGTTGCTCGACCGGCTCGAAGCGCAGCTCTGCCGGTAGGGTCGCCCTTCCCCGCGCCGTTGCGGATGTCCCTCCCGCAAGTGGGAGAGGGATTTGGCGCGCTACATCGGCAACCGGGGTCCTCATACTGGCCCGGAAGGACGAGGATTACGGATTGGTCGATCGGAACGGGCGAAGCTTGCGCCAGCGCGCGTCCGGTTTCCCCCAATCTCGGCCGGGATCGAAGCGAAGCTCGACAGAATGGGCTCGAGCCTGGCTTTACCGGGCCTTCCGCCGGCTATCGTCACGGACCCGGAGCGGCGGTACGCACCGGCGCGAGACGCGCGGTGCGATGCCCAGGGCCTTGCAGCTGCTTCGCGCACACGATGCCGCCATGCATCCGTGAATTTCCGGATTCCGGCACCGCCGCTGTGAGGATCAGATGGTCCCCAATCATTGGGAGACATTCAATGTCGTCGATCGTCAATCGCGATCCTTTACCGCCGCGCGACCCGCGGCCGAGCCGCGCCGTCATCGGAATATGGCTTTTTCTGATCACGTTGCTGTTCGGAGCGACCGTGGTCTTCCTGCAAAGCCAGATGTGAGCTCCGGTCGGGGCTCGCGCATGATGCGCGGCCCCTCCGACCGCGAACGGCGCTCGGAGATATCGAGGGCGAGACGCGATTCAGGCACCACGGCGCGAGGCTTGCGCCGAACGGCAAGGGCTAGCGTGATGCCGTACCGGTGTCTGCCGCGGAGGATCGGATAGCCTCGGCCGCTTGCCCGATCAGGTCCCGACGGAGCATCTGGTGGCGAATGCGTCGTGCGACCTGAGGCAGGAATCTGGCGTGACGCTCGCCATGCATCAGCCCGGTTGCGTCGTCGGTGAATTGCGCCAGGCTGCCACCTTTTCTCGCGAACACGGCACGATTGTCTCCGCATTCGGTCTGAACGACCACGACCTCGTCGCCGAAGCTTCTCCGGATCCGGCTCTTGCAGAGCCGATGCTTCTCCCAGAGGTTTACTACAAAAATGCCGCCCGGTGCGAGATGCCGGTAGCAATCATCATAGAAGTCCTGGGAGCACAGCTCGGGCGGCTGGCCGTCCATATCGAACCCGTCGACAAGCAGCACGTCGGCCTGTCGCCTGCTCTGCCGGACATAATCGGCGCCATCACCCCAGAGTATCCTGAAGCGGCCGCAATCTTCGGGGATCAGAAAACGGCCCCGGAGTGCAATGACGTCCCGATCGATCTCAACGGCGGTTACGACGCTCGAGGGCACCTTGTAGTAGCAGTATTTCGCCAGCGAGCCGCCTCCGAGCCCGATCATGTCGATGGTCGCGGGCCTGGGGTTGAACAGCAGGAACCCCATCATGACTCTCGTATAGTCCAGAGCCAGGTCGAGCGGATTGCTGATGCTCATCTCGCTCTGGATGGTGCGATGATCGAAATGAAGTGCCCGGGTATCGCCAAACTCGGACAGATATGGCGCTCCACGCTTCGGAGTCAGCTGAAGACCGGATGCGAAGCCGCAGGCGTGCAGCACCTCGCTGTCGGCGACACTCAGCGCATCGCCGTCAAACCACGAACCCGGCCAGAGCCCCGCGTAGCCGTCGGTCATCGGGATAGTTTCCCGGTTTCCTCGATAGCGGGACAAGTCTGCATGCCGAGAGCAAGATCAGCAGATCGCACCCGCGCAAGTGCCACCCGCCGCACGTGCGCGGCCACATCCGTTTCAGCCAGGGTCGGCCAGCGATCAGCGACCGACAGCAACCGGATGCCGGCCGCGACCGTCAGAGCTGCGGTGACACGGACTCCGGACCGGGGCCTGTCACGGGTTTCGCGAAGAACCGAAAGCGGGCCGGGCGTGCTTTCGAACAGCAACGTCCTAGCCGGCATGGCTCGCCGTCTTCGGCACGACACCCTCGCGGCCGGCGCGTCCGCCGGGCCGTTCACCGGATCGGGACGCCGCCTCGCGCAGACGCACCCCCCGACCGCTTCCGGCAGAGGGAGCGTTTTCGCCGATCAACTCGATCCCCGCTTCCTCCAGGGCCTCGACGACCTTCATCAACGTATCGATGATCCCGCGCACCTGCCCGCCTGATGCCTCCATGCGCTGGATCGTCGGCAGCGACAGCCCCGCCAACTCGGCGAGCCCCTTCTGATCGAGGCCGAGCATCGCTCTGGCCGCTCGCATCTGTGCAGAGGTGATCATTCTGGCGGCGCTCCCGGACGCAATGAAGTGATATATGACGCATCAATATAGCTATTTATACCACGATAAAGATGTTTCGCACAGCACTCCTGCCACAAATGGCGCCGCCTCAGCGGCTCGAGCGCTGCTCGGACAGCAGAGCCTTGTCATACATTTCTTGCCAGGCGGTCGCGGCTCGCAACGCGCGCTCCCTGACGCGCGGCAGCGAAGCTGCGCTCGCCTCTTCGAGGCATGCCCTGCTCCGGTTCAGATACAGTTCGCTGTTGCGGAGGGTCGGTTTCAAATCGATTCGTCGTGACACGTTCAGGCACCTTCAAAGGCCAGGATTGGAAGCTCGGGCACAAGCGGTCGGATGTCGCCCGACCGGGAATGCTGATGTGGTTGGTGACGGCCGCGACAAGGTTCGCACGCCAGTATAGTCACCAGCGCAGTCCGGCCCCGGCGGCGACCGTGCCCCAGCCAGCGGCAACACCGGCGAACAAGCGCGTGCCAGGCCGCGATGACTTGCCATTCGCATGGCCGGCCGCGCTCCAGCGTCCCCGGCCGGCAAGAAATCACGCGCCGCTTCGCGGAAATCCTCGTCCATATGTGCTCCTATCCCGGGCTACGCAGGTCGGTGCCAAGGATCGCGCCCATCGCCACTCTCCGGTACTTCGAAGCTCGCCGGAAGCGCTCCGCTGCGCTTCGACGCCATTCGCAGGCCGCCCCGTCCCGATAACGGATATAGCCGACGTCCCGTCCCTCGAGGCGCGTCCTCGCGACGGCGTCCCGGCACGGCTTCTCGCTCCAGATCGGTCCCTCGACCGAGAAGGTCCGGGCTTCGCGGTCGAATATGACGACCAGGAAACCGCGCCGCGACGGCCGGCCGCTCATCGCGCGGCACCGCGCCGGCGCGCTTCGCGGGCGCCGTCAAAGCCGCGCCCGGCGCGCCGCACGATTTTCGGACAGCGGCCTGCTTCGCAGCCCGCCTCGCGCCGCGCTTTGGCGTCGCAGCCGGAGCCCGGCCAGGTCGAACCGCAGACCCGGGCCGCAGTCATCTGCGGTCACTCCCGGCCGTGTCCGCAGCCGGGGAGGCAGACAGATCGCAGACGTCGTCAGCGTAGGTGCTCCGGGAGTTAGCGACTGGCCACGCACCCAGGAACGCGGCCTCGATGTCGTCGCTGCTGACCGGTTTTGCGAGGCAGCCACAGGCGCCGAGCCTGATCGCCTCGGCTGCGTTTGCCGGATTGGCAAAGCCCGACACCATGAGGATGCGCGTCGCCGCATTGGCTCTGCGCAGTGCCTCGATGCAAGGCAGTCCGGAAGCCGGGTTGAGATTGAGGTCAACGATGGCGTAGCGGAACGCGTCTTCGTCCAGGAGCTTCGCGACCGCGCCCGGATCGGCTGCGATCCTGACCCGATATCCCCGCCGTTCCAGCGAGCGCGCCAGCACATTCGCATATGGCGCGTCATCCTCGACAATGATGAGCGAGCGATCGTCACGCATCTCGCGTGTCCCCGCCGACGGCGATCTGCGCGAGCTGCAGCGCGCCGGCGAAGTCGTCCGCATAACGGACCCGGCCATTGCCGTTGCCCAGATGCACACGCCGAAGCATCTCCTGCGGCTGCGGCTGCACACCCGACAGGATCACATCGATGCCTGCCCGCCGCGCTTCGTCAACAAGACCTTCGAGCGCGGTCGCCCCGGACGCATCGATCATGGGCACCAGGCGCATCCTGAGGATGATCGCACGGGGTTGCTGCCCCATCGCGCGGAAGGTGTCCATCAGTCCACCGACCACGCCAAAGAAGAACGGCCCGCTCATCCGGAACACCTCGACGCCCGGGGGGATCGCGTCACGTTGGTGCAGGTCCTCGTCCTCCCCGTCAAAGCCGGCGCCGATCTCCACGGTCGAGCTCATCCGCGCCATGAAGATCAGCGAAGCGAGCGTGACCCCCACGCCGATCGCCACGGTGAGATCGACAAGTATCGTCAGGGCGAATGTCAGCAGGAGAACGATGCGGTCGCCGTTCGGCATCCGCAGATAGCCGAGGAAGTGCCGGCGTTCGCTCATGCCCCAGGCAACCATGAACAGGATGGCGGCAAGGGCCGCCATCGGCACGAACGCCATCAGCTTCGAGCCGAAGAGTATGAACAGGAGGAGGAACAGTGCATGCGACACACCCGCGACCGGTGAGCGACCGCCCGCCTTGATGTTGGTCGCGGTGCGCGCAATCGCCCCCGTCGCCGGAAGTCCACCAAAAAGGGCCGAGGCGAAGTTCGCCACCCCTTGCCCGACCATTTCCTGATTGGAGCGATGCCGAAAGCCGGTCATCCCGTCCGCAACGACAGCCGACAGCAATGACTCGATGCCCGCGAGGAACGCGATCGTGAAGGCAGCGGGCAGAACCTGCTGAACCTTCTCGACCGAGAAGGACGGAAAGTGCGGCAGGGGCATGCCCGTCGCCATGTTCGGGAAACGCGACCCGATCGTGTCGACCGGAAGCGAGAGCGCAGCCACGACGATCGAGGTAAGGACCACCGCGACCAGAAAGCCTGGTATGCGCGGCGCCGTTCTGCGCAGAATGATGATCGTCGCAAGCGCGGCGGCTCCGACGGCGATGGCGACCGGATTCAGACTCCCGATCGCATGGAGATAGGCAGCCCATTTCGGCAGGAAGTCCGCTGGCACGGCGCTCATTCGAAGGCCGAGAAAGTCCTTCACCTGGCTCGAAGCGATGATCACTGCGATCCCGGCGGTGAACCCCGTCACCACGGGATGGGGTATGTACTTTACGAGACGGCCCAGCCGCAAATATCCGGCGATCGTCAGGATAAGGCCCGCGAGCAATGTCGCAAGTACCAGTCCGTCATAACCATGCTGTGCGATCACGGTGAAAACGATGACGACGAAGGCGCCGGTCGGCCCGCCGATCTGTACGCGGGAGCCGCCCAGCGCCGAAATGAGCAGGCCGGCCACGACCGCGGTAATCAAACCTTTGTCGGGCGTAGCGCCGCTCGCGATCCCCAGTGCCATCGACAGCGGCAGGGCGACGATCGCGACGGTAAGGCCCGCGACAATATCGGCCCTCAGCCGGCGCCCGTCATAACCCTGGCGAAGAACCGAGAACAGCTTTGGCGTGAACTCGATCGGGAAAACCCTAGGCAGCATGGTTTGCACATTCCGGCCCGACACCATCCCGCGCGACACGCCCGTTGCGCCGTTCCTCGGGCCGGGAGGTTGCCACGCGCAGCCGCACCCTGTGTGCGGCCCCCGACGTGGAAGCAGGCGCTCCAATCAAATCAATCCAGGCCTCCCCCGGCGCTTCAACCGGTTTGAGCAGCATGCCGATCATCCCGCACACCCGTCTGCCAAAGGCCTCCGGGCGCGAGATCGTCGACAGCGACGCCCCCTCCGGCGCGGCAAGCCCCATTTTTCCGGGGCCCTGTATCGCCCGCGCGGGCGGCACTTTCGCAGAGGTGATCACTCCCACAAGGCTCTCCCCTGCTTTGTTATGATGTTTTATACATCAACATACCGCTTTATACCATGATAAAGATGTGTGATACAACAGTTCTGACAGGAGAGCCATTTGTGCGCTCCCCGGTTTCCTTCGGGAGGTGTGGCGATGGATAGCAAGGCATCTATAGCTCCCGGGCGCCGTCGGCAGGTCGAACGCCCTCGCCTTGGAATTGTCTGCGGGGAGCCTCGACAAGAGCAATCGGGCCATTGGCATCTTCACCCCCGGTCGCACCCGAAAGCGGATGGAAGCCGCAGGATTACGATCGACGCGCGATCGGAAAAGACGGCGTTCGTCGTCGATCTGTCCGCCGGTGAAGCCGCCGAATTGATGCTCGAGCTCGGCTACGCGCTCGAGCAGGCGGCCCGTGACGAGAAGGCGCACTGCGTTCCCCGCGTTCAGCCCGCGCCGGGAGGTCGCGCGTGATGGCGTGCTTGATACCGTCCGAAATGCGCTCTCCGTTCGGCGCGGCGCGCACTCCAAAGGGTGCCGGTGCCTGAGGTCTTGACCCCTTTCGATCCGAAGCACGGTGATCGTCCGTCCCGGCGAATGCGCGAAGACTCGCGCCCTGCATCGCCGGGCACCAAAAAGCCGATCGAATCCGAGCGGAGCGCGCCGCGATCCGTCTGGGCGATTCTCGGACGCGGCATGCGCAACCGCTGCCCGGCCGGGACATTCAATGTTGAGCGGACCCAACACGCGGCGATCGGCGGCGGGAGGAATGCTGACGCGCTGCCCGCCACACACGCGGCCCCGGCGAACGAGCAGGCACGCAAAGGATGATCGCGGGCATCGTCTTGATCTCCACGCTTTTGTTGGGGCTGTTTTTTGCAGTGATCATCGCCGGCGGAAGAGCGCACGACAGAGCCAACGCCGAGACCGCACGCACGCGCGACGAGAAGTCCCAGGGAAAATGAGATCGAATCCGCGGGATCGTGCGGGGGCGTTGCCGGACGTGGTGGACGACGACCACGGCCTGCCGGCACCGGTAGCCGAAATGTCGGCAGCGATGCACGAGGCGATCGAGCGGGCGCGGTTCTACGCCGCCCGGTGGATCGATCAGCGCGATCGCATGACGCGGGCAGTCGATGCATATCGGTCCACGCGGATGTATCCGATCTCGGACCTTCGAGTGGATGGCGTACCCGGCGTTGGGGACCCATAGTTTTTCCCGGCGCTCCGGCGCACCGGGTTGCCCCGGAGGCCCACCATCGCAATCTCGGGAAACAGCGCATGGGATCCACCCGGAACCGTCGTTCAGCCTTTGCCATGCAACGACCCGCGGGTCCCTGCGGCCGCCGCGTCAGCTGAACAGCCGCCGTATTTCGGCCGACGCGCCCGACAAGAGGCCGCGCGCGACGGCTACCGGCAGTTCCTGATCGGACGGTGCACCGGCGTCCTGGGCGAAGATATGCTCCGCGCCGTCCTCGGACAGCAACTCGGCCCTGAGCGTCATGATTGCGCCCTCGATGGTCGCAAGCGCCGCGACCGGCGAATGACAATCGGCGTTCAAAGCGGCTAGCAGCCGGCGTTCGGCCAGCACGCAGGCGTGCGTCTGGAGGTGGTCGATCCTCGTCAGCATCGCATGGACAAGCGGATCGTCGCGGCGGCACTCGATGCCGATCGCCCCCTGTGCCGGAGCAGGTAACATCACATCAAGGGGAATCGCGGTGCCGACGTCATGCCGTCGCAGGCGCTCGAGCCCCGCCGCCGCGAGGAGGGTCGCATCGACTTCACCGGCGGCCAGCCTGGCCAACCGCGTATCGACATTGCCGCGGAACAGCACGATCTTCAGATCGGGGCGGAGCCTGCGCAGCTGCGCCGCGCGCCGTGGAGAACTCGTGCCCACGACCGCTCCCTCGCGCAGCGCACCGATCGAACCGGCGCCGACGAGCCGATCGCGAACGTCGGCGCGGGGGAGCATCGCCGCGATCGCGATGCTCTCGGGACGAACCGTCTCGACGTCCTTCATCGAATGCACCGCACAGTCGATCTCACGGGCCAGCAGCGCGCGGTCGAGCTCCCTGGTCCACAGCGCCTTGCCACCAATCTCGGCAAGCGCGCGATCCTGGATCTTGTCCCCCGTCGTGCGGATGGGAACGACCTCGATATCACCCGGCGCGACAGCGCGTGCTGCAATCAGTGCATCACGCACCATATTGGCTTGCGTGAGGGCGAGCGGCGACCCGCGTGAACCAATGCGAAACCTCGACATGGTTCGCGCCATGCGCCGGGCACGCGGGCAGATGCAATGGTTCAGGTGCGGAGCCCAGAAATCGCGGTGCTGGCGGCCCGGCCGTCCTGCCTCCGCAGCGAGCACAAGGCGATAGCGATCTGTGGCGGCCAGTCGGCGGATTGGCTACGATCTCGCTGGACTGCGCCACTGCGAGCGGCAGGCGCATATCTGCGAAGCCCGGATCGAGCCTCTATCGAAGGCGAGCCGTCCAGACATCCCTTTCGCTGGAAGACCCTGACTCACCCATTGCGCGCAGGAAACCGCCGTGGCCCTGCGGCCCTTGTCCGGTAACAGGATCTCTCGGTGCGCCGCGAAATGCGGTTACGGGTAGAGGAGCCCTTCGCACCAGCCCCTGCCCGCCCGGGTGAATATCCTGCGTTCGTGCAGCCGATGGGCGCGATCCTGCCAGAACTCGAACGCCACCGGGTCGACACGATATCCGCCCCAGTGCGGCGGGCGGGGAACCACCTTCCCTGCGAAGCGCATGCGCGCTGCCTCGAAGCGCGCCTCGAATGTCTGGCGGCTGTCGAGCGGGCGCGACTGATCCGATGCCCAGGCGCCAATTTGCGAGTCGCGATCCCGCAAGGCGAAATACGCATCGCTCTCCGCGTCACTGACCCTGCGAACATCGCCTTCGATCCGCACTTGCCGTCGCATTGATTTCCAGTGGAAGAGCAACGCCGCCTTGCCGTCTTCAAGCTCGCGTGCCTTGCGGCTCGCGAAGTTGGTGTAGAATACGAAGCCTTCCCGGCCATATTCCTTCAACAGGACCATGCGCACCGAAGGTTGGCCGTCCGGGCCCGCGGTCGCGAGGGCCATCGCATTCGCGTCATCTGGTTCGGCAGCGGCTGCCTCGGCATAGCAGGCCGCGAAAAGCTCGAATGGGTCGGCGATCATGGTTCAGGGGTCCTGGTTGTACACCATCGGGGTGACGGGAGACGTGCGGCATATTCGGGAGATGAAATCCCTCCGCAACGCGGAGATTCCCCAGTTGCGCGGAGCGCGCCGGGATCGCCGGGCGCGCTCCGCACCGGCTCGCGTCGCTGGCCGATTGGGGGGAGGAAGGGAGCGACGCCTCCATCCGTAAATTTACCAATTTGGCCGGGCAGCAGCGGTCCATAGCGAACGACTCTCGCACGGCAGCGGGCCGATGCGAGACCAGGAGGTGGGGTTTGTACCCAGGCTGCAGGTTTGAAGACGGCACCGGTGGTGCAGGACTGCGATCTTGCGTCCCCACCGCTTGCGACGATGGACGCGGGCCTGTCGAACCGCTGGTCCAGCCCGACCGATACCAGCAACTCGACAGGCGCGCCGATGGTCCCGGACCCTGATCCCGGCAGTTTCGGAGGCGCCGGGCCACCTTCCAGTAACGCCTGCGCCGAATGCTCAAGAACTATCGATGCGAGGTACCCAGTGAATCACGACTACAAGGTGGTTGCCGAGCGGGCGCCAGGCGCCGCAAGCACCGTTCGCCTGTCCGGCGTCCCGGACGACCGGGCGCTACTGAAGACGGCGGCGGAAGTGACGCGGGATCTTCAGCAACCCGATCCGCTACTCTACTGGAGCGATTTTCTCGGTTCCGCGGTGCTGGGCTATTCGGCACTGGCGGCCGCCATACTGGTGCACTCCGTCCCGGCTGCCTTCCTGTGCGGCGTCGCCGCGATACTTGCGCTCTACCGGGCGACGCTCTTCATCCACGAGATCACCCATTTGCAGCCCGGGAGGCTGCCCGGGTTTCGCGTCGCGTGGAATGTCCTGCTCGGCATTCCGACCCTGCTGCCGTCCTTCATGTACGAAGGCATCCATATCATCCATCATACCCGCACCCGCTATGGAACGATCCGGGATCCCGAATATCTTCCGCTGGCGTTGATGAAGCCGTGGACCCTGCCCGCTTTCCTCCTCGTGTCGCTGCTGATGCCGGCGGCGCTGCTGCTACGCTTCGGAATTCTTGGGCCGCTTTCGGTGTTTTCGCCTCCGCTCCGGCGTATCCTGGTCGCGCGGTTCTCGGGCCTGCAGATCAATCCCAGGTTCGAGCGGCGCGCGCCCGAGGGGGCCTTCGCGCGACAATGGTTCTGGCAGGAGTTCGGGGCGAGCCTCGTGGCGGTGGCGATCATCGCGGCGCTGGCAACGGGGATGCTGCCGGTCAGGTCGTTCCTCATCGCGATGAGTGTCCTCGCGGGCGTCGCTGTGCTCAACCAAATGCGCACGCTGGTTGCGCATCTATGGGAGAATGACGGTGGGCCATTGACGATTACCGCGCAGTTCCTCGACAGCACCAATGTCGCGCGGGGGGTGCTGGCTGGCTTGTGGGCCCCTGTCGGGCTGCGCTTTCACGCGCTGCATCATCTGCTTCCCAGCCTGCCTTATCATTCGCTCGCGGAGGCCAATCGCCGCCTCTCCCGGGCGCTGGGGCCGGACTCTGTTTACGCGCGAGCGGATTATCCCTCGCTCGGTCAGCTTGTCCGGCGCCTTGCCACCAATACCATGAAAGGAAGGTCCCGCGGCTGAAGTGCGCCCCGTCACATGCGAACAGGTCGCTGCTGCCGTTCGTCCGGTCCGGCGCGGGCCATGAAATCCCGACGGCGCCGCCCCACAGGCAGCCCGTCAGCAGGCGCTTATTTCGGCAGCGGTAAGCGCCAGGACAATGGCGGCGCCCCATCCAGAGACCAGTTGCGGTATCAGGAGGACATTCGAAATGCGCTGGACATTCCCGATCGCCGAACGCTCGAAATTTGCCGCGCCACCGCCCGAGCGGGGCGCAGCGGTCGCCGTTCCGAAAATCGCAGGGCCGCACCCCTCCCCTGCCGGCGGGCACTGTGCGCGAGAGGAGCAAGGCAATGAACGCTAACAGAGCGCCCCTGCTACGACGCTGGGATCCGCTTGTGCGCATCGCCCATTGGGGGACTGTCGCCGCGGTGATCGCGAACGCACTCGTTACCGAAGAAGGTTCAGCGGCGCATGTCTGGGTCGGCTTTGGGCTCGCAAGCCTGCTCGCGCTCAGGCTGCTCTGGGGCTTTGTCGGCACGCCACAGGCGCGCTTTTCGGCCTTTCCACCCAGCCCGTCGCGCGCGCTGGCGCATATCCGCGATATTGCCGCGGGGCGCCATACCATCCATGCGTCGCACAACCCGCTCGGTGCGCTGATGGTCTATACGATGTGGAGCTGCCTTGCGGTCATCGTCGCGACCGGCATCGCACTCTCGCCACCATCGGGGCTTTCAGGAAACGCGATTTCCGGGCGGGAGAGTCAGGCGGAGCCGATGGAACGCCTTTCCGCCACGAAGGTGTCCACCCGGCACGACGGTCGGGGCGAGCATGAAGACGAAGAGGGCACGTTGACCGAAGCGCATGAGATCGCCGTGAACCTGCTCTACGTGCTGATCGCGCTCCACCTGGCGGGTGTGATCTTCGAGACCCGGCGCGCTGGCCCCCAGATCATTGGAGCGATGCTCCCCTGGCCGCCGCGCCGGAGACGGGAATGATGCGCCGTTCAATCCGCGAGAACCACAAGGGCCAGAGATGGGCGATCGCTGCGATCGTCGCGCTCCAGTCGGTGGCCGCGATATTCTTCGTCGCCGACGCACTTGCCGATTTGCGCCTGGGAGGCCTGACCGCCCATATCGTGGTGGAAGGTCTCGTCGCGGTAGCGCTCGTCGCCGGCGTCGTTTTCGGTGCATGGCATCTCAGGGCGATGATGGCCGAAGCGCAGCGCCGCAACGACGCGTTGGCGGCCGCGTCGGGCGCGCTGGCAGATCTGATTGTCCGGCGGTTCGCGGCGTGGGGGCTGACCGGCGCGGAAGCCGATGTGGCGCTGTTCGCGCTCAAGGGGTGCGACATCGCGGAGATCGCGCGGTTACGTTCTGCCGCAACGGGAACGATCCGCGCGCAACTGACGCGCGCCTACGCCAAGGCAGGCGTTGGCTCGCGCGCCGCCTTGCTCAGCTTGTTCATCGAGGATCTGCTCGAGGGTGCGCCCCTGCCGGCCCGCGGGAAGATCTGATGCCCCGGCCGCAAAAGGGCGCCCGCCACGCGGTCGCGCGCCCGGGAAGATCCGCCGCGTGATTGTCCGACGCGCGGCACGACACGTCTGGCCGCCACCGTTTGCGCCGCATCAATTTGTCCGGCTGCTTCTTCTGCCGGACCCGCCAGGACGCTGCCCGCGTCCCCGCCGCTTCAGCGGAAGCTGAACGGTATGGTAAAGCGGAGTTGCTCGTCGGTCAGTTCCGCGGGCGGCGCGGGAAATGGTGCGGCCTGCCGGATGATACGTGTCGCGAGGCGGTCAAGCATCGGGTTGCCGCTGGATTGGCCGAGCGACACATTCTCGAGTGTACCACTCCGCGTCACGGCGAATGCGACGATGGCGGTACCTTCGATGCGGATCCCGGGTGGCCGCCGGGCGGCAATATGCGCCCAGAGACGTGCCGCGTAGATCCGCTGCGCGGATGCGGAGTCAGCGCTGCGGCCGGGCGCCGCTGGTGCGGCCACCGGGGTTGCCGGTTGAGGCACTGGCGGAGCGGCAGCCGGCGTGGTGGGTTCGGGCACGGCGCGGTTGCTTGCGCTATTCGCCGCGGGTGCCGGCGGGAGAGGTCGTTCCGGAAGTGCCGGCCGGTCCGCCGCCATAATGGATTCGACGGATTTTTTGCGCTCCGCCGGTCTCGGAGCGCGTTCCGGGGCGGGTTTGGGCAACGCCACGTCGAAGGTCTTGAGCGCCCCGGACCGGGCCGGCGCAGGACCGATACCTGCCGAGAGCAGGAACATCGCCGGCACGATGGCGCCATAGACCGCGGTGGTCATCCCGAGCCCCCACAAGCGGTCCGTGAGCGTGAGCAGTTTCATGGCTCAGAACTCCACGCTCAGGCCAAGATTGACGCTTCGGCCGCGCCCCGGCACCGGGCGCACCAGGCCCGTCGCCTTATAGTCGCCGAGCGACACCCCACCGAGCGGCAGGTCATAGGCGGTATCGAGCAGATTCTCGACGTCGAGGCTCAGGCGAATCCCGTTCCAGCCATAGCTCGCACCGAGATCGACCAGCGCATAGCCCTGCGTTTCGGGCTCGTTGCGGGTCACATCGACGCGGGTCTTGTCAGCCGCCAAGGCGAACGCGATGTGGCTTTGCAGGCCACCCAACCTGTGCACGAGCTTGACCTTCGCATTGACGGGCATCTGGTGGTAAAGAGCACCGCGATCGGCGAGGTTGTCGCCCTCGACCAGACTTCCGACGAAGGAAATCGCCGCGCTCCCGGCGCGCTTGCTGTCCCAAAGCGGCAGCGTCGCGGAAACATCGACGCCGTAGAAGCGGGCCTCGCCATTGGCGAACTGCAACTGCGCAAAGCCGGTCGGCTTTCCCATCCCGTCGGTCAGGTCCCTGAGTTTCACGACATCGATATAGTCCGCGACATGCGTGAAGAACGGCGCCACCCGCAGCGTCCAGCCGCGATCGCCGGAGCCGGCCAGACGCAATGCCGCGCTCAGCGTGTCGGCCCGCTCGGGCGCGAGGTCGAGATTGCCGACATAGCCATTGCCGTCACCGAACCAGCCGATCATGCGACTCGACATCGATCCGCGCCCCCAGCTGTAGCGCTCATAGAGAGCGGGCGAGCGCACCTTGTGCGCATAGCCGAATTCCAGCACCAGGCGATCCGAAGGCGAATAGCGCGCCAGCGCACTGCCGCTCCAGTTGCTGTCGTGGCGCGCGTGATCGGCCGCATTGAAGGCCGTCGCGGCGGACGCATCGGCCATACTCATCATGCCGGTAGAATATGGCTGGACATCGCCGGTGTTCATCCAGAGCTGGTCGTTGCGGATCCCAACTACCGTCGACAGCGGTCCATTCCAGTGGCGTTCCCATTCGAGATAGCTTCCCAGACGGTCGCGCTTCGCCCCGTTGATGTTCACATAAGGGTTCGGTCCCATCATCATGCTGCCGGCGACGGGCGGCCAATAATCGTTCAGCCACTGATGGTGAAATTCGCTGCCGACGCCGATGGTATCGCGCGCGGAAACGGGGAACCGCAGTTTCAGCGTATAGCCGGCCGTATGCGTTTCGGTAAGCATGGGCATGCCGCCGTTCGCAATGCCGCCTTTGTCCTCGAGAAAGTTCATCTCATGATCGGTGTCGCGATAATGCACTGTCAGGTCGAGGTCGCCCCAGCCGAACACGCCCTTGTAGCGGCCGTTGACAAACCATGACCGGTTGTCGGTCATATCCATATACTGGTTGGTGAAGCCTTCGCGCGGCGCGCGCTGGATTCCGGCTCTGAGCTCCAGTTGCCCGGCACCGGTCAGCGCGGAGAACGCCAGCGCATGGTCGGTCTTGGCAAATTCCGACGCGCGGACCACGCCATCGCCGCCGCCATGGTAATTTTCCGACCGGGTATAGGAGCCGTTGTAGGTAAGGCTCAGCGCGTCGCTCGCCGCCGTCAGCGACAAAGCCCCGCCTGCGCCGTTGCCGTTGCTGCGATAGAAGGCGCTTGCCCGCCCGGCGAGCAGTGTCGCGCCCGAAGCGGCAAAGCGGGGCCCAAGCGTCTCGACGCTGATCGCACCGCCGATCGTGTCGCCGCCCAGGCTAACGGGCGTGACGCCGGTCAAGGCTGTGATGGAGGCTATGGTCTGCGGATCGGTGAAGGAGAGCGGCGGGGCCATCTTGTTCGGACAGACATCGTCGATCTTGATCCCGTCCACGAGGATCGCGATACGGTCCGCCTCGAGCCCGCGGATCGTCGGCAGGCTGGCCACGCCGCCCGCATCGAAGGCGCTGACGCCCGGCAGTTCGCGGAGGATTGCGGCAGTATCGCTGGTACGGACCGCGTCGCGGAGAATCTGTTCGGGCGCGCGGGTCTCGCCGGTGTCAGCACCGGCCGTCGATGTCACGTCGACGGTGGGAAGCGCCGTCGCTTCTTGCGCGAGCGCCGGAGCGGGGATGAGCAGCACTGCCGTGAGAAGAAGGCGTGCGCGAATGGGACGTTGGTGCATTGCATGTCTCGGAAAATTGCGGCGGCAGGCGCCAGGTCGTCGAGGCGCACGGATCCCCGGGCGCGCGAGCACCCGAAAGGCAGGCCATGCGATGGAGAGAGTTCAGGCGGGCTGCGTCGGCGGCGCCTGGCTGGGCGGCGGCGGCGCCGGCATTCGCGCCGGTGCGGCCTGATGCGTCGCTATCGGCCCGGCCAGGGGCGTTCCTGCGACCGACGCCGGAAACCAGGATCCCGGCGCGGAAGATTGCGCCAGATGCGGCATGAGCAGGCCAGTGAACGCACAAGGGACCGTATCCGCCTTGTGCGGCGCGTCGCTCTTGCCGCGCGTTTCCTCGAGATGCGTTGAATCGGTCGCCATCGTCGCGGTGCCCGCGCACAATGCGATCGACACGCCCCAACCGTGATCGGCCGGGTTCAACATGAAGCCGCCGGGCAAGGCTGCTCGCAGCAACAACGCGAGACTTGCCAGCCAGACGGCGGCAGTCAGCCCGTTGGAGCGTCCAGCGACGCGCATCTCTTGCCTCCGGTGCGGACGGGATGCCCGCGCTGTCGATGTAGCGCCAGGGTCTTGTCCGGGCGGTGATCCACATCATTTTCCACTCGCAATCCGACGTCTCCGCCCGCAAACCGTACGAGCGCCGGTTCGCGATCGAGGCGGCAATAGGCGCGCCGCGCGGCGCCCGAAAATACGGTGTGGCCACATCCGGTCCGTACCCGAGGCGCAGTCGCGCCACGGTTGGGCTAGAGGGCCGGGCGAGACCATGAGGAGCCCGGACGTGACCCCCGAGATCGTCGCGCGCTATGCGGACCGGCCGCTGCCGCGCTACACCAGCTATCCCACCGCCCCGCATTTCGGACCCGGCATGACGCCGGAGCTTTATGCGCGCTGGCTGGGCCAATTGCCCGTGGCGGAGCCGGTCTCGGTCTATCTGCACGTCCCCTTCTGCCGGTCGATGTGCTGGTATTGCGGCTGCCACACCACGATCACCGCGCGCGAGGCACCGATCACGCGCTATCTCACCGCGCTCCACGACGAGATCACCTGGGCACAAAAGGCGATGGTCGAGGCCCTGCCCGCACGGCACCTGCATTTCGGCGGCGGAACGCCCAGCCTGATGCAGCCGCAACAGTTCATGGACTTGATGGATCGGCTGCGCGGCGCCTTTCGCATCGACCGCGACAGCGAGGTCGCGATCGAGCTCGATCCCCGTACGCTCGACGGCATGATGATCAAAGCCCTCGCACATGGCGGAGTCACCCGGGCCAGCCTCGGCGTGCAGAGCTTCGATCCCGTCGTGCAGCGCGCCATCAACCGGATCCAGAGCTTCGAACAAACCGCTGAAGTGACAGAGCGTCTGCGCGATGCGGGCGTGGCCGGGGTCAATTTCGATCTGATCTACGGTCTGCCCCACCAGAGCGTGGACTCATGTGTCGAGACCGTCGCCCAGTCACTTACGCTCCTGCCCGATCGCTTCGCCGTCTTCGGCTATGCCCATGTTCCGGGTTTCAAGATCCACCAGCGCAAGATCGACGAGGCCGTGCTGCCCGATGGCGCCGAACGCCACGCACAGGCGGAGGCGATCGCTGCGTTGTTACAGGATGCCGGCTATGTCCGCATCGGCCTCGACCATTATGCTCGCCCGGAAGACGATCTGGCGCGCGCCGATCGCGAAGGCCGGCTGCACCGCAATTTCCAGGGCTATACCACCGACGCGTGCCAGACGCTCATCGGCTTTGGCGCCTCGTCGATCGGACGGCTGCCGCAGGGATATGTGCAGAATTCGGTCCTGATCGGCGAATATCAGAAGCGCGTGGAGACGCATGGCACGGCCGTGGCCAAAGCCTGCGCATTCGAGGGCCAGGATAGGCTTCGCGCCACGATCATCGAACGGATCATGTGCGACTATCGCGTCGATCTCGACCAGGTTTGCGCCCGCTACGGCGCCGATGCTCGCGAGGTCATCGGTAGCGCCGCGGGGCTCGGCGAGATCGTGCATGACGGGCTCGCCACGGTGCGCGGCAATGTGCTCGAGATGCCCTATGAGGCCCGGCCGCTGGTTCGCGTGGTCGCGGCCCTTTTCGACCAATATCTGGGCCAGGGGCCGGTCCGGCACTCGCGCGCCATCTAGGGTGTAGACTTATAAAAGCGGATCGGCCGCTAACGCCCCCCGATCACGGACGTTCAGGCGTACATCCAGAGCCGCCGGAAGCAGCCCTTCGTTCCGCGCGATCTTCCCGACCCGGATTCATTCGGGAGGATCGCGACCCTAAATTGATGACGTAGTGATATAGGCCCCGATCGCGATCACCACGGCAGCAAAGCCACGTTCGAGCAGCCCCTTGCGCGTGCCGAGAAGCTTGCCCAGCGCGATACCGGCAATCGTCCCACCGCCGCCGCCCGTGACCAGCAGCACGGTCAAGGGCCAATCGACCAGCCCAGACAGAGTGTAGGAAGTGGCGGTAGTCAGCCCGAGCGCGCTGACGACCACCAGCGACGTGCCAATGGCAAAGGGCAATGGCATCGCGGTTGCGAGAATCAGCCCCGGCACAATCAGGAACCCGCCTCCGATCCCGAAGAAACCGGCGGCAAGCCCGACGGCAAGCCCAATCGGAACCAATCGCGGAAGCAGCATCGCGGCGCTGTCGCGTGTCAGTCGTACATCGGGCGCTTCTGCCGTGCGGCGCTTGCGCAGCATCGATAGACCAATGCCGATCATCAGCAGCCCGAACAGGATGAGCAGCCGCTTGCCGTCAAAAGTCTTACCCAGCTCCGCGCCCAGCGCGGCTCCGATCATGCCCGACACCGCGAACACGCCTGCACACCGCCATTTCACCCGTTCGGCGCGGGCATGGCCGATGAGGCTGGCGAGCGCATTGACCGTAACGGCGACTGCGGCGGTCCCGATCGCGGCGTGCGGCGAGCCAATGCCGACGACATAGATCAATAGCGGAACGGCAAGGATCGACCCGCCCCCGCCCACCAAGCCGAGGATCAGCCCGATCACGCCCCCCGACACGAGCGTGGCAAGGATGGTGGCGGTGTCCATGATCGCCTCAGTCAGCCGCGCGACGGTTCCACGGCATGGCACGCAGCAGGTTGGCCATGCCGCACCATCCCGTCATCCCTGCGAACATCAGTCCGGCTCCCACGAACGCGCAGAGACCGAAGAAGCCGGGGGCGACGAACAGGCCGAGCAGCACGCCGGTCAGCACCAGCGCACCCGCCGTAATCTGCACCTGCCGCATGATTTCCAGCGGTTGCGACCGATCGGCGACGGTGGGCTGACCGGCCTGCCGCCACGCATCAATCCCGCCCTCGAGGATATAGGCCGGGGCGCCGCCCGCTGCCGCGCCAAGCTGCGCCGCATTGGCGGCAGTGCGCATGCCCGACTTGCAGTGGAAGACGATCGGGCGACCGTCACGCGGTAGATCGCCGATCCGGTCGAGCTGCACATTCATCGCGCCGGGAATACGCTCGCGCGCATGTTCGTCGGTCCCGCGAATATCTACCAGGCGGGCGCCCGCATTGATCGCGGCGCGGGTGTCGGCGGGAGAAAGGGTCGCAAGCGTCATCGCATCAATCCTTGCAGTAGAGCTGGTAGAGGGTGGCGAGCAGCATTTCGACGCGGGTGTCCGCGATGGCGTACCAAAGCGTCTGGCTCTCCCGCCGATAGGTGACGAGGCCTTCGTCGCGCATCCTGGCGAGGTGCTGCGAGCAGGCCGATTGCGATAGGCCGACATCGCGCGCCAGATCGCCGACCGTCACTTCGCCATGCTCGACCAGCTTGCACAGCAGCATCAGCCGTCGCGCGTTGCCAATCGCCTTCAGCGTGTCGGCAACCTGCCCGGCCTTCGCCTCGAATGTCGCCAAGTCCATCGGCGGTTTGAGCATCTTCACCACTCCATTAGATATTGCTTATGTAGTAAATTCTAATATATTAGCAAGAGGTAATGGAGGAAATCATGACCCAGCCCTTCATCGAGGCGTTCTTCGACGAGCCGACCAACACGATCAGCTACCTTGTCGGCGATCCCGCGACGCGGACAGCGGCGGTGATCGACCCGGTGCTCGACTTCGAAATGGCGAGCGGTATCGCGGACACGCGCTCGGCCGAGCGGATGGTTGCCTTCGCGCGCGATCATGACTGGCGGGTCGCGATGGTGCTGGAAACTCACGCCCATGCCGATCATCTGTCGGCCGCGCCCTTCATCAAGGCTCATACCGGGGCATGGGTCGGCATCGGCGCGCATATCCGCGACGTGCAGAAGATTTTCCGTCCCGTGTTCGCGATGGACGATTTGAAGACGGACGGTTCGGATTTCGACCGACTGTTCGAGGATGGAGACCGCTTCGCGATCGGTGAGCTGGAGGCCGAGGTGCTGCACGTTCCCGGCCACACCCCGGCTGACGTCGCCTACCTGATCGGTGATGCGGCGTTTGTCGGTGATACGCTGTTCATGCCCGACTATGGCACCGCGCGCGCCGACTTCCCCGGCGGGGACGCCCGCACGCTCTATCGTTCGATCCGCCGCCTGCTTGCGCTTCCTGATGCGACGCGGCTGTTCCTTTGCCACGACTACAAGGCGCCGGGCCGCGATGATTATCGCTGGGAGACGACTGTGGGTGAGCAGCGCCGGTCAAGCGTCCATGTCCATGACGGCGTGAGCGAAAGTGATTTCGTAACCATGCGTGAGCAGCGTGACGCTGGACTTCCTGTACCCAAACTGCTGCTGCCCTCAATCCAGGTCAATATTCGGGCGGGCCACTTCGACGAGGCGGAGGCTAACGGCATCACTTACCTCCGCATTCCGGTGAAGTGGAAAGCGGAGTGAGGATTGTACCGTTCGACCATCCTTTTTGGGAAAGTGGCGGCGCTCGGTTACGTCAGCTTTCCGCACCCAATTGCCAGGTAGCGGACGGACGGCTCACCACCCGATCTCGGACGTTCAGCCCCCGTGACGATAGCGGTCGTTTATGGATTCACGACCTGGTATCATATCCTCGCGTGCGCGGACACGGCAGACGGCCAGCAGTGGTCAGAACCGGAACTGCGCGCTCGCCATCGCGAAATCGATCGCGTGCCCTCCCGCCGCTTCGATCGCCTCCCCGGCGCTGTGATGCAGATAATAACCCCGCAGGTTCCAATGGCGCCCGAGCTGAAGCGTTGCGTCGATGGTGCTGACTTGCCCGATCCCGCGCGGGCCGCCCCGCGTGCCGGCGAGCGGCGCCGCCGGGCCGAGATAGACGGCATCGCCGCGCGCCTCCTTCCACTTCCACTGCGTCGCTGCCTCGAGCGACAGGATCCGACCGGGCTGCACCCGAACGCTCGGACGCAACGCCACCAGATTGGCGAAGCTCGTCACATTGGCTTCGTTGAAATAGGGACCCTTGGGGAAAAGCGGATTGAAGGTGCCGAGCGTCGAATCGCTTGCGCGCCGGTCGCCCGATCCGGAATCGAGGCGCAGGCCCAGCCGCGGTCTCCAGTGGCCCGGTGCCGTATAGCCGATATCCGCCGCGAAGCCCCAGGCCCGGATGCCCTGGCCCGCGAAGGTGCCACGCTGCAGCAGTCCCTCGACATCCCAGTCCCATTTGCCGACGCCGCCGCCGCTGCGCAGCCCGAGGTTGTGGCGATGCTCTTCGCCCGATACACCGCCGAAAGTCGCGGCATCGCGGTCGAGATACATCCAGTAGCCATCGATCGTCGTCGAGCGGCGCGAATCGAGGCCAAGCGCGCCATAGACTCCGCCGAACGCCTGTTGCCGGTTCCCGGCATCGTCGAATATGCCGCGCCTGAGCCTGACCGGACGCACTGCGAAGCCGTCGAGCTTCAGCCGGCCCAGCGTGAGCGTCACGCGTGCGCCGTCGAAATTCTGGCGCACATTGGTGCCGTCGCGGAAAGAGACGAAGCGCTGGCTCGTATTGAACGCCATCTCCTGACGCCCCAACCGGATCGCGAGCTGAGGCCGGGGCTTCACTTCGACGAAGAGCTGCTGCACGTCGAGATGGTCTTCGTCCGGCGGTGACAGAAGTTGCTTGCCGAATGCCTTTTCGGCGCCGAGCTGGCCGAAGACGCGAAGACCGGACTCCAGGTGCACGTCCGCGTGAAGAAGGATTCGCTGCAACATATAGCTGTCCGCCTCGCGTCCGCCGACGCCGAAGGACGGGCGATCGATCGTCTCCGCCCGCTCGCGGATCTCGCCGCCGAAGCTGGCATAGACATCCCCTTCGTGCGCGACCGGCACGAACTTGATCCGGTCGAGCGCAGACGCCCGCTTGTTCCGGTCGTTGAGGTAGCTGTAGTCCTCTGCCGTCCGATCGGGCTTGAAGGCGGGCGGCTGCGACTGCTGGGCAATCGCCTGGCAGGGCGCAAGTACGCCACAGGCGGCGAGCAGCCGCGAGACGCAAAGCCTGGCCTTCGCATTCATCCGCATTTCGAGAAGCCGCATTCGAGGCAATTGGCGCAGCCTTCGGTCTTGATCAGGGCTGGCGCGCCGCACTGCGGACAGTTTTGCGGGATCGCCATTGGCGCGGGCGCAGGTCTGTGCTGTTCGTGCGGCACCTCGAGCGAACCGATATGCCGCTCGATGATCCCGCCGATCGCCGCGGGAAGCGATGGGACATAGCGCCCCTGCATCCAGGCGCCGCCGCGTGGGTCGAATACCGCCTTCAATTCCTCGACGACGAAGGAGACATCGCGCGCGCGCCGGAACACCGCCGAGATCATCCGGGTGAGCGCGAGCGTCCAGGCATAATGCTCCATATTCTTGGAGTTCACGAATATCTCGAACGGCCGCCGCGCATCCCCGGCCGCCAGATCGTTGATCGTGACGTAGACGGCATGCGGACTATCGGGCCATCGCAGCTTGTAGGTGGTGCCGTCGAGCGCTTCGAGGCGCGGCTCGAGCGGCGGCTCCTCGACGATCGCGGAGCTCGCGTCCGGCGCGGCGACGCGCAGGATCGATCCGGTGACAGCGTTCGGGCGGTAGGTCGTGAGGCCCTTGCAGCCCAGATGATAGCCCTCGACATAGATGTCGGCGAAGGCCTCGAAGCTGATGTCTTCCGGACAGTTGACGGTCTTGGAGATCGAGCTGTCGATCAGCGCCTGCGCCGCCGCCTGCATTGTCAGGTGATCCGATGGCGTCAGTGTCTGGGCACTGACGAAGAGCGTCTCGGGCGGCGGGATGTCGCCCTTTTCCCGCCGCCACACCTGCATGGCATAATCCTCGACCGCCTGTTCACGCGTCGAGCCGTCCGGCTGCCGGAGTCGCCGGGTATAGGAATAGGCGAAGACAGGCTCGACTCCCGAAGAGACGTTGCCCGCGAGCAAGGAGGTCGTCCCCGTTGGGGCGATCGACGTGAGGCACCCGTTGCGCAGGCCGTGCTCGGCGACCAGCGCCCGGGTTTCCGCATCGAGCGACGCCAGATTGGGCCGATCGAGCATGGTTTCGTCATAGACCGGAAAGGTCCCCTTCTCTCCGGCGAGGCGCGCGGAGGTGCGGTAGGCCTCGCGTTTGATCACCTGAAGCCATTGCCTCGTGAGCGCCACCGCCTCGCCGGTGCCATAGGCGGCACCGCAGAACAGCAGCGCATCGGCCAGTCCGGTGATCCCCAGCCCGATCCGGCGCTTGGCCTTGGCCTCGGTCTCCTGATCGAAAAGCGGATAACGCGAGAGGTCGATGACGTTGTCGAGGAAGCGCACAGCGGTTTGCGTGAGCTCGGCCAGCGCCGCTTCGTCGAGCGCCGCATCCTCCGCGAACGGGCGATCCACGAGCCTGGCGAGGTTGATGGAGCCGAGCAGGCATGCGCCATAAGGCGGAAGCATCTGCTCGCCACACGGGTTGCTGGCGCTGATCGTTTCGCAATGCGCGAGGTTGTTCGCCTCGTTGACCCGGTCGATGAAGATCACGCCCGGCTCGGCGGTCTCGTAGGTCGCGCGCATCAGCCGCTCCCAAAGCGCCTTCGCCTTCACGGTTCGGCAGGTCCGGCCGTCAAAGACGAGGGGCCATTCGCCGTCCGCCGCGAGCGCCATCATGAAGGCGTCGGGCACCAGCACCGAGATGTTGAAGTTCCGGAGGCGCGACGGATCACGCTTGGCATCGATAAAGGCTTCGATATCCGGATGGTCGATCCTGAGGCAGCCCATCATCGCCCCCCGCCGCTGGCCGGCCGATTCGACCGTGCGGCACATCGCATCCCAGCAGTCCATGAAGCTGAGCGGGCCCGAGGCTTCCGCCCCCACGCCGCGCACCGCGCTTCCCGCGGGGCGGATCGTCGAGAAATCCATGCCCACGCCGCCGCCCTGCTGCATCGTGACCGCAGCTTCGCGCAGATGCTCGAAAATGCCGTCGAGGCTGTCGGGGACCGTTCCCATCACGAAGCAGTTGAAGAGCGTGACCGCCCGTTCGGTGCCGGCGCCGGCGAGGATCCGACCGGCCGGGATGAAGCGGAAGTCGCGCAACGCATCCTCGAAGCGGGTGCGCCACAGCGCGCGAACCTCCTCGCGCTCGACTTCGGCAACTGCCGCAGCAACACGGGCGATCGTTTCATCGATGGTCGCGTCTCCCTCGTCCGGCGCCGGCTGGAAACGATATTTCGCGGTCCAGATCTCCTCGGCGAGAGCATTCTCGAATTCCATGATCATCCCCTTCGCTTGCGTCACGCCCAGTGTGACGGGCGGCGGGGAGAGCGATTTGATCTATCTCAAATGCGCACCAGGCGGCGGCGTTTTGATGCACCTCATCCTGCCGGGACGTGGGCTGGCATATCCCGTTCGGGCGACCGGAGGCGCCTGCGTCCGACCGGCGAAAAATGGAGGTTTCTCATGCGTATTCCGACAATTCTGCTCGCGGCTGGCGCGATCGCCATTGCTGCGCCAGCGGCAGCCCTCGGGCTCGGCCGGTCCGCGCCGGCGCCGGCTGCGCCGCCCGCCAAGACCTATGCGGTCAAGATGCTCAACCGGGGCGCAGCGGGCATGATGGTGTTCGAATCGAGCATCCTGCGAATCAAGCCGGGCGAGAGCGTGACGTTCCAGCCGAACGACATGGGCCACAATGCCGAGAGCATTCCGGGAATGGTTCCGGCCGGCGCGCAACCGTTCAAGGGTCAGATGAACAAGCCGCTCACCGTGACCTTCACCAAGCCCGGGGTCTACGGCTTCCGGTGCGCTCCGCACGTCAGCATGGGCATGGTCGGGGTCGTGGTCGTGGGGACCCCCGTCAATTTGGCGCAGGCCAGAGCGGTGAGCCTCCCGGGCCGCGCGAAGCAGGTAATGACCGGATTGCTCGCCGGCGTGCATTGAAACGTGCCGTCGCTGGAGAGAAAAGGGGCACCGTCCTCGGACGGTGCCCCTTTTCGCGCGGGCACGCCGCGGGAACGAATAGGCTTTCACCCGGATTCCGTTGATGGCGCAGGGCCGGCCTGCCGCCGGAGACATCCATGGGTGCGGTCGGCCCTTGCCCTCCTCGACCACCAGCCAACACGCCTGACAATGGTTGCCGGTGATCCCATTGTGCCCGGCGTGCGGTGCTCAGCGCGGGCTGGCATTCCCGCCACGACGGGCGCGATGTGAGGATTGTCCGCCGAGGGATTCCCCGCACCTTCTGAACGCCGGGTTCAACTGATCTTGCGACTGGATTCGCGCGAGGATCTGCAGTGTTCGTCTTATGGTCGCGCAGGCACGACCGGTGCATTCCGCCGGCAAAGGGGGAGACCGCACATGCAGCATCTGTTCGCAGGTTGCCTGCCCGTCGGCCGGACCGAACGTCATGGACCGGACAAGGTACCGGCTCGAAGCACGTCGCGCCCGGGCGGGGCCGCCGGGCGATCGGCGCATAGGGCCCGAACCCTGGCACCAGGGCTGCCGGGGAGTTGCGGCGGGCGAGCCGACAGGCCTCGATCAATAATGTCCCGCACGTAACACGGCGGCAGCGAAGGGATCGCTGCCGCCGCGTCTGCTTCACCCGATCTGGGTAATCTACTCGTGGCCGGTTTTGACGTTCGGGTCGATCGCCTGATGCGGCTTGAAGGTATCGGGTCGCGGGTCTCCCTCCACGACCAGCAGGCCCTTGAGCCCGCGCTCCATGCGCGAAAGGGCATGATCCACGAGGACGAACTTGCCGGGCACGTCGAGCTTGAACTCGGTCACCGCCGCGCCGCCTGGCGGAACAGAAAGCGTTTGCGCGTCGGTGATCGGTGCTGAAGTCAGCGACGCGAGCGGCCAGGCCCGGTCGAAGATCTCCCCGATCACGTGAAAGCTCGAGGTCTTGTTGGGGCCCCCCACACCGAAGAAGATCCGCACCGTCTCGCCGGTCTTCGCCTTCAGCGGGTGTTTCGCCAGTGCGTCGACCGCGCCATTGAACACGTAGAATTCAGGCGTTTCCGCGAGGAGCTTGTCCATGCTCTCGTTGAGCTCGCCCTTCGCGCCAAACGCCTGATCGGTGTAGATCTCGCCTTGCATCACGTAGAATTCGCGGTCCACCTTCGCCAGGCCCTCGGCGGGTTCGACGAGGATCATGCCGTACATGCCGTTGGCAATATGCTGCGCGACCATCGGCGTTGCGCAGTGATAGACGTAGAGGCCCGGGTTCAGCGCCTTGAACGTGAAACCCTTGCTTTCACCCGGCGCCGCCATGGTCGCCGCCGCCCCGCCGCCCGGGCCGGTCACAGCATGAAAGTCCACATTGTGCATCATGACGCTGTCGGCCGCGTTCTTGAGCGTGACCTCGACCGTGTCGCCAACGCGCACGCGGACGAACGGCCCGGGGATCTTCCCGTTGAAGGTCCAGTAATGGTAGCTCGTGCCGTCATCGAGCTTCCCGGTGACCTCGACCGTGTCGAGGTTGACGCGAACGGTCTCGGGGTTCCTGCGCTGTAGCGCGGAAGGAAGGTCGGTTGCCTCACGTACGACGTCGCCAACGGCTGCGGGCGCACCGCCGCCGGTATGCGCACTGTGGTCCTGGGCAGATGCGGCGGTTGTCGGCCCGGCCAACGCAAATACTGCGGCTGCTGCCGACAGCAGGATATTCTTGTTCATGTTCGCAACCTTTCGTCCAGATGCGATCTTCTCTCTGCGCGCTTCAGGAGAAGGCGGGTTGCGCAGGATCAATTAAGAGACCCGCCACGGGAATTTGATCTGCCTCACTGCCCCCCTGCGGAACGCTGCTCGAGCCCACGCCGGTCGAGGATCCAGATTTCATGCACGCCGATCATGCGGACCAGGCCGCTGGTCTTGAGCACCCCGAGCTCGCGGCTGATCGTCTCGATCCGCAATCCCAGATAATCGGCTATGTCGTTGCGGGGCATCGGCAGCATCACCCGGAGCGGCTCGCCAGGACTTTGATCGCTGCGCCGGGCCATTTCGAGGAGGAAGCTGGCGAGCCGTTCGGTGGCGGTCTTGCGGCCAAGCAGGACGAGCTGGTCCCTCGCTGCCGCAAGCTCGCTCGCCGCCGCCGAATAGAGGCGCCGTTCCATATGGGGGTGCGAATCGACGAAAGCGTCGAAACGGCGCCGGCTGAACTGGCAGAGCTCGACCTCGCAGACCGCTTCGGCCGTGAAGGGGTGCTCATCCTCCATCGTCACACCCAGAAAGTCTCCGGGGAACGCAAAGCCGGTGACTTGCCGCCTCCCGTCCACCAGCAGCTTCGAGAGGCGGAGCGCCCCGCGTGTGACGGTGTAGACGTGCGTGGCTTCATCGCCCTGCCAGCACAAGGGGTCACCGGCCCCGAGATGCCTGCATGAACCGCTGGTCCGAAAGGCAGCCAGCTCGCCTTGCGCGAGCGTGTTGCACACCGCCAGCTCACGGACGGGACATCCGAAACACGGATGATCGCCCTCGAGATGCGGATCCGCGGCGGCCAGATTGCGCACTTGCATGTAGTTTCCCCCGGGGATCATTCAAAAGTGAGGCAGGTCAAGGCGCGACCTTGCCGGTTGCTTACAAGAAAACGGGAAGCACCAACCGGATCAGACACATGTCCTATTTCGCGGTCATAACTATCGGGCCCGACGATGCGGAGCAGGTCTATGCCCTGATCCGCACGCTCGCCCCCGAAGTTCCCCCGGATCTCTGGACGGCATTCGTGGCAAGCTGCCGCGAGCCGGGCGAATTGCTGGGGCTGCGCGCGCCTGACGGCGGCATTTTCGGCATGACCAGCTATCGTATCGAGGAGTGCACAAGGCTTGGGCGCGTCATGCTTGTCGACAATTTCCTGACGGTCGAGCTTAGCCGCGCCGCGCCGGGGCGCGCCCTCCTGACCTCGAGGCTCGAGGAGATCGCCGCAGCACAGCATTGCACGGTGGTGCGCCAGGTAACGGCGTGCGGCGGATGGCTGGCGGAGGAGAGGCAGGCCCTGCGGAATCATCTCTGCCTGGTGGACACTGCCGCGGGAAAGCGGTTCAGCAAGGGCCCTGTCTGCTCGTGTGGCAATCTGCGATCGCTTTCGGCGGTCGAGATGTACCCTGCCGGATGACATTAGAGGCATTGCGTGCCTCCCGTGCCGGCGATCTCCCGCACCGCCGCGACGAGCTCGTCGCAAAGCAGCGGCTTCTCGACGAGCCGTGCGCCGACATCGGCGACGCGCCGGCAGAATCGCTGGGGCGGATTGCTGGTGATGATGATGGCGGGCGCCGCGTCGCCGCGCGCGCGCAGCGTAGCCAGCAGCGTGAGGCCATCCAGGCCGGGCAGCCGGTGATCGAGCACGATACAGATGTGACGCGATGCATGATCCGTGGCGAGAAGTGCCTCGGCGCTGTCGAACGCAGCAACGTCGTATCCTTCGATCTCCAGCGCGAATGCAATCGAGGCTCTCACCGCGGGATCGTCGTCGACGAGAAGGACTATGGGATTTGGCATCTAAGTTCTCCAAAACGCCGGCGAAACCGCCGCCCGTCCCGGCTCATCTCGCGCCGCGGTCCCGCACCCGCTGCGCGGCAAGTTCGATGAGAGGCGCTATCATGTTGAATTCTCCGTGCTGCTGCGGCACTCGCTCCACAGCAACTGTCGCGATCAATCTAGGCAGACCGGTCGGGAGCGAAAATTTGGGTCTTCATCCTAGGGTACGCACCGGAGGCGGCGGCGATGCCGACAATGCCTTCAGACCCGCGTTGAAGCCCCGCGCTCCTCTGCTGATGTCCCGGCGCGTGAGCGCGTTCCATACAAAGCTCATCGCGGTCACCGTGATGGGGCTCGGCTTTGCGGCACGCCTCGGCCTCGATCCACTGCTCGAACATAGAGCAACATTCATCTTCTTCGTGCCAGGCGTGGTCGCAGCGGCCTTTGTCGGACTTTGGCCAGGACTGCTCGCGACGCTGGTCGGTGCCGCCGCAGGGCTTGCGGCGGATTCGCTCACAGGCGACTTGCTGCCCGGCGACTGGGTCGGGGCAGCGGTCTTTGTCGGCGTCGGCAGCGTCGTCGCCGCCGGTGGCGAATGGCTGAAGCGCGCCCGCGGCGGCGAAATGGCGTTCGCGCGCGAGCTCGAGCAGCGCGAAGCCCATCTCACCTCGATCCTTCAGACGGTTCCGGACGCGATGATCGTGATCGACGAGAAGGGCCTGATCCGCGACTTCAGCGGCACCGCCGAGCGCCAGTTCGGCTGGACTGCGGAAGAGGTCACCGGCCGCAATGTCAGCATGCTTATGCCGTCGCCCTACCGCGAAGCGCATGACGGCTATCTCAAGCGCTACTACCGCACCGGTGAGCGGCGCATCATCGGCATCGGGCGGGTCGTCGTAGGTGAGCGCAAGGACGGCTCCACTTTCCCGATGGAACTTGCGGTCGGAGAGATGCAGCTCACGCAGGGCCGGTTCTTCACCGGCTTCGTGCGCGACCTGACCGAGCGCCAGCAGACGGAGACGCGCCTGCAGGAACTGCAGACGGAACTGGTGCATGTCTCCCGCCTGACCGCATTGGGCGAGATGGCGTCGGCGCTGGCACACGAGCTCAACCAGCCGCTCAGCGCGATCGGCAATTATCTCTCGGGAAGCAAGATGCTCCTCAAGCGCGAGCAGGTGCCGCAGGAACGAGTCGCCGAAGCCGTCGAGCTCGCCGCCAGCGAGGCCCTGCGCGCCGGCGAGATCATCCGCCGGCTGCGCGACTTCGTCTCGCGCGGCGAAACTGAGCGGCGGCTGGAGAGCCTGCCCAAGTTGCTGGAGGAAGCGGCTGCGCTCGCACTGGTTGGTGCCAAGGAGTTTGGCGTGCATGTCCGGATCGACTTCAAACCGAAGATCGATCTGGTGCTGGTCGACAAGGTGCAGATTCAGCAAGTCATCCTGAACCTGATCCGCAACGCCGTCGACGCGATGATCGAAACCGATCGTCGCGAGCTTGTGATCAACGTCGCCCCCGACGACGACCAGATGGCTGTTGTGACTGTATCCGACACCGGCCCGGGCATCCGGCCCGACGTGGCGGATCAGCTCTTCCAGCCCTTTGTCACCACGAAGCGAACGGGTATGGGCGTCGGGCTTTCGATCTGCCGCACGATCGTTGAAGCGCATGGGGGGAAGATCTGGGCGGGAGCGAATGAGGGTGGCGGCGCGGTCTTCGGCTTCACCGTTCCCAGCGTGAGCAAGGAGGAGCTTGACGATGCCGAGTGAACCGGTGGTTCATGTGGTCGATGACGACGAGGGTGTTCGCAGTTCCTTGTCCTTCCTGCTGGGATGCTCGGAGATCGCGACCCGCACCTACGAGACTGCGGTCGAGTTCCTGAAAGCCGTGCCCACCATGGAGCATGGCTGCATCATCACGGACGTGCGGATGCCGCAGATGAGCGGCCTCGAACTGGTCGCGCGATTGAAGTCGATGGGGGTGGCCGATCCGGTGATCGTCGTGACCGGCCATGCCGATGTCCCCATGGCGATCCAGGCGCTCCATGCCGGGGTGTCCGACTTCATCGAAAAGCCGTTCAGCGACGAAGCGATCCTGATCGCCGTGCGGACGGCATTGGCCCGCCAGCAAAACCGCGACGAGATCGAGCGGGAGCGTGACGAGGTACAGCGGCGTCTCGCAACTCTGTCGGGGCGCGAACGCGAGGTTATGGAGCGGCTGATCGAGGGCAAGGCGAACAAGGTGATTGCCTATGACCTCGATATCAGCGCGCGGACCGTCGAGGTGTATCGGGCCAACGTCATGACCAAGATGGATGCGCGTACGCTTTCGGAACTCGTGCGGATGGTGATGATCGCGAGGCTCACCTAGGTCCGCCCCATTTTTCCGCGATCCACCGGCGGAACCTGGCCTTCGGATCGGCGTCCTGAACCTGCTCTGGCTCCGCGGCAAGAACACGGGTCACTTCCGGAACCCAGCGCCGGATCGACTGCTCGATGCCGCGCTTCAGCGTGATGCTTCCCGACGGGCAGCCGCCGCAGGCGCCGTCCATGCGCACCCAGGCGGTGCCGTCGGCGGGATCGAAGCGCACGAGGACCGCTTCGCCGCCATCGGCCGCGAGCAATGGCCGTACCCAGCGATCGAGCACATCCTCGATCTGCTGCTCGATCTCGCCCGTTATTTGAGGCTTGGGCGAAGGTGCCGGCGCCGCGGGTTCGCGATCGCGCTCGAGCGCGTCCGACAAGGCGAAAGCGAGCTCGGGGCGCAACCGGTCCCAGGTCCATCGCGCGTCCAGGCGCACCGCCGTCACGAAGTCCGCGCCGATGAGCACGCGCGCGATGCCATCGACCGCCAGCAACGCAGCCGCGATCGGGTCGGCAGCGGCCTGTGCTTTCGTGAACTGGCGCGGCTGCCCGAAAGACAGGCGGCGACCCGGCAGGATGCGCAGGGCGTCGGGATTTGGTGTCGACTCGAATTCGATGGCGCTCATCGCGCGCCGTCCACTCCCGCCGGTCGTGGCTGGAACAGGCGCGTCTGCAGGAGCGCTGAAAGGCTGGACCACAAGCGGCGGACCCGTGCCAAGGATCTGCGCCGGGCGACGAGGCCGTAGTGCAAATGGCCGGCCCCCACCGTTCCAAAATCGATGGCCGGTAGCGGCGCCAGCAGCGTAGCCGTCGGCCAAACGGCTGCTATCTCGCGCGAAGTGAGTGCATGTCGGGTCGGAAACATGTCACGCTCCTGGGCCATGTCGGTCAGAGTTGCGGAATGCGCCCGGGAATCGCTTCGGCAAACTGGGATGTTGCCCCTAGGGTGGCTACCGGAGCCCCGGCTTCGCACCAGCGATCACCTTGTGGGAGGTAACGTGCTCGAGTTCATTGCGGCGCTCGCGGCGTTTCTGGTCAGCCACAGCATCCCTGCCCGACCCGCTATACGGGCATGGCTGGCAGCGCATCTGGGAGAGCGCGGCTATCTCATCGGTTATTCCTGCTCTCGCTGGCCCTTCTCGCCTGGCTGCTCAGCGCCGCTGCACGGGCACCGTTCCTTCCGCTGTGGGACGTCGCGATCTGGCAATATTATGCACCGATCGCGCTCATGCTGCCGGCCTTCCTTTTGCTGGCAGGCGGCGCGATCTGCCCCAACCCCCTGTCGATCAGCTTCAGCGGCAGGAAGTTCGACCCCGCCCGCCCCGGCATCGTCGCGATCACGCGGCACCCCTTGTTGTGGGCGTTCGCGCTTTGGGCGTTCGCGCACGTCGTCCCCAACGGCGATCTCGTTTCCGTCGTCATGTTCGGCGGCTTTGGTGGTTTCGCGCTGCTGGCAATGCCGATCGTCGACCGCCGCAAACGCCGCGCCCTGGGAACGCAATGGGGGGTGCTGGCGCAGCGCACCAGCCTGTTCCCCTTCGCCGCACTGCCCGGTGGCCGCGCACGCGCGCGCTGGCGCAGGGGCGACCTCGCCGGCACCCTCGCTTTCGGGAGCGGGCTCTATGCAGGGCTGCTCTGGCTGCATCCCTGGTTATTCGGCCCCGATCCCAAAATCGCGTTCGGCTGAGATCACGGCTTTCCATCTGGCCGCGGCCCGAGCAGCTTCGGCCCGTAAGCGAGCACGAAGAGGAGGAAGGAAGCCCCCCAGAGCGTGCCCGCGGCAGCGATCGTGGAGCCGTAGTCGAACGGAAGCATCGGAGCCGCGAAGCGAAGCGCCGCGCCTGCGGTGACCAGTGCGTAGATTGCCTGCGTCCACCCGTCCGCACGCAGTTCGCGGCCGGTATGGCCAAGGCTTGCCCGCGTCATCACCGCCAGCGTCATCGACGCCATCGCGCCCGCGCTCAGTGCGTGCATCGCGGCCGAGACGGGAATACACCAGATGAAATAGCTTCCACCGAGCAACAGCAGTCCAAGCGGCAGCCACGCATAGGAAATGTGCAGGATAAGGACGATCGGCTCGCGCCAGGTCCGCAGCCCGGACCAGCGTGCGAGGCGAGCCGTCTGCAGAAGGCCGGCGGCGATCAGCAGCGCGCCGCTCACCCGAGCGTCGGGCAAAGCTGCCCAGGCCAGCAGCGAGGCCACGGTCACTGCCAGCGCGGCGATGTCGAAGCGGTTCATCTGCGGCGGAAGGCGCCCGCCCTCCCCCGCTTTGGTCAACCAGTTCCGCGTGAAGGCCGGAATGATCCGTCCGCCGATCAGCGAGACGAGAAGCAGGACAATGGCGAAGCCGAGCCGCCATCCGAGCCCGGCAGGTACGCCCACGCCCAAGGCTTCGACATGGTCCAGCGCGTTCGCAACGGCGAACAGGCTGACGGCAAAGACGACCAGCAGGTTCCGGTTTTTGGCGGCGAGCACTTCGTGCGCCGCCATGACCGCAAGCAGGACGAGAAACCCGACGTCGAGCGCAATCGCGAGCACCGCGCCGGTGATGGTCGAGAAGAGAATCGCCACGCGCGCGAGGAGCCAGAGCGCCGCCAGGCAGGCGAGCCTGCTCCCCGCGACGGGAGGTCGCCCGGTCCAGTTGGGAATAGCGGTCAGGAGGAAGCCGGCGATGATCGCGCCCAGATAGCCGAACAGCATCTCGTGGCGGTGCCAGGCGAGCGGATCGAAATGGGTCGGCAATGCGAGCTTGCCTGCCATCGCCAGTATCCAGAGCGCGACAACGACCATCGCCCAGACCGCGCCGCCGAGGAAGAAGGGACGGAACCCGCCTCGCAGGAACGGAGGGATCCGCCTGGAATCCTGGTGCGTCTGGCCGTGGGCGTTCATTGCTCGAATCCTGTCTTGAAGAAAATGGGGCCGGCTCCCCTGGAAAGCCGGCCCCCTGGTGCTCTCACTCCGCTGGCACCAGCTCCGGCCGCGGGTAGCGTGCGCCGCGGTTTCCGCGCACGAGCAGCAGCCGTGCCAGAAACAGCGCCAGCAGGATCGCTCCCAGGCCGAAGACGATGTCGCCCGGCACACGCAACCAGACGAGAGTTTCCATGGTCTGGCTGTGGACGACAGCCGGCGAGCGCGCATACCAGAAGCCGTTGGTGACGCTGTGATAGGCCTGGTACAGGCCGGACGGGACGAGGCTCAGGAACACCATCATCGCCAGCCCGAGGTTGAGCGCCCAGAAGGTCGGCTTGAGGATCGCGTCCGACCAGGCCGCCTCGCGGAATGCGGTGCGCAGGCAGAACAGCATCAGGCCGATTCCGAGCATTCCGTACACGCCGAAGAGCGCGGCATGGCCGTGGCTCGCCGTCATGTTCAGGCCCTGGATATAATAAAGCGAGATCGGCGGATTGATCGAGAAGCCGAGGATTCCCGCGCCCACCAGGTTCCAGAACGACACCGCCACGAAGAACAGGATCGGCCATTTATAGGTCTGAACCCAGGGCGCCGCTTTGGTCATCCGGTAGTTGTGAAGCGCCTCGACGCCCAGCAACGACAGCGGCACGACCTCGAGCGCGGAGAACATCGCGCCCCAGGCAATGATCGGCGTGGTGGTACCGGAGAAGTAGAGGTGGTGGAGCGTGCCGAGAATGCCGCCGGTCAGGAACACCGCGGTCGAGAAGACCACCGCCGTGTTCGCCGCACGGGCGCGCACCAGCCCGAGCCCCGCGAAGATGAGCGCGATCACTGCAGTCGCGAACACTTCGAAGAAGCCCTCGACCCAGAGATGGACCACCCACCAGCGGAAATACTCGATCATCGACAACGGGCTGTGACGGCCCCAGGTCAATGCCGCGCCGAAGAACAGGCCGATGCAGACCGTCGAGACGAACACCATGCCGATGAGCCCGCGGCTCTCCGAGGGAGTCTTCAGCGCCGGCCAGAGCGCACGGCCGACAAGGGTCAGCCAGATCATCAGTCCGGCGAACAGCAGGATCGCCCAGAAGCGGCCGAGATCGACGAACTCATAGCCCATATGGCCGAACCAGAAGTTCGCGCCATGACCGAGCTTTTGCTGAATGCCCATCCACTCACCGGCGAACGAGCCGATCACGACGACCAGCAACGCGACCCACAACACATTCACGCCAAGCCGCTGGAATTTGGGCTCGTGCCCGGACAGCATCGGCGCGACGTAGAGCCCGGTCGCGAGCCACGCGGTGGCGATCCAGAAGATGCCGAGTTGGGTGTGCCAGGTGCGGGTGAGCGCGTAGGGGATGACGTCGGAGATCGCGACGCCGTAAAAGTCCTGCCCCTCGACGGCGTAATGTGCGGTGATTGCACCCAGCAATACCTGGGTCAGGAACAGGCCGATAACGGTGATGAAGTATTTCGTCGTCGCCTTCATGGACGGCGTCGGCTTCATCCCGAGCAGCGGGTCCCTGGCAGGAGCGACCGCATGTTCCTCCTCACCATGACGCGCCTGGTACCAGGTGAGCCAGCCCACACCGGCGATCAGGAACAGTACGCTTGCGATCGACCACATCCCAAGCGAGGCCGAAGGCGTGTTGCCGACCAGCGGATCGTGCGGCCAGTTGTTGGTGTAGCTGATCGTCTCGCCTGGCCGATTGGTGACGCTGGTCCAGGCCGTCCAGAAGAAGAAGGCGCCGATATTGGCACGATCCTTGTCGCTCCTCAGCGAGCGCTCGGGGATCGCATAGTCGATCCGGAGCGCGCGGAGCGCGGGGTCGCTGCTGAAGAGCTTCGCATAATGATCCGCGATCTGGCGGATCGCCTGAGCCCGCTCCGGCGAGACGGTGATGGTTCCGTTGGCGGGATCGTAGAGATTGGTCCGCAGCTCATTCTTGAGCCGCTCCTTCAGGCCAGCCTGCTCCTCGGAGCGGAGCTGCGCGAAGGGCTTGCCTTCGTCCTTCCTCGCCCAGATGTCGAGAAGGGCCATCGACTCGCGATGGAGCCAATCGGCGCCCCAGTCGGGCGCGACATAGCCGCCATGTCCCCAGACAGAGCCAAGTTCCATGCCGCCGAGCGTCTGCCAGGCTTCGCGGCCGGACTGGATGTCGGCCCTGGTGTAGAGGGTTTCGCCGCGCGTCGTCGCAACGGATTCGGGCACCGGCGGTGCCTTCACGTAGATTTCCCGGCCGATGAGGCCGAGGACTGCGAACGAGAGCAGGAATATCCCTCCCAGCCACAGCCAAAGCTTCCTTGAGTTCATCGTCTTAGCCCCCACGCAGGGTTTGAGGAGGCTCGGGCATAGGAATTCGCCCGATCGCCGGACATTCGGGAGCGCGACCTAGGGTACGCACCGGAGGGGAAAGCCCGGATTTGCTGCCCGGCGTGCGCCAGCGTATACCGCTCGCGAATTTGACCTGCATCAAATCGGCTCCGGGACCTGGCTCGCCACGGGATCCTCGCGCATGTCGTGATGGTGTATGTGCGAAAAGCGCCGCCGTATCTTTGCCCCTATCCTGCGCGGGTCACCAGTCCCCGTCGCGGGCATACGCGCGGGGGTGAAACATCCCGGAAAGACGAAGCGCGTCCGTACGCTGCCCGGGCCCCGGGGCTCTTACGTCGAGCTGATTCGTTTTGGACCGTGCCGCGCAGGGACCGAACGACCCTGCTTCACATGTCCCTGCCACGGCCAGTTGTGATGATCGCGCTGACCAACGCCCTCTCCGGCAGCAACCGGCCGCCGTTTGCCGGGTCAGCGGCGTGCCAGGAGCATCGCGACGCTGCGTTGCGCGATCGGCAGCCGCCTGGCCGCCCGCAGGAGCGCCGAGCGCGCGACGCGCGAGACGGGATCCTCGCGCGTGAAGAGCCCCACGATCCCGTTGGTGCCGTCGTAGATCGGACGGCACGCCAGCTTGTGAAGAAGCTCATAGCGCCGAAGGCCGCGCGTGCTGCCGGGATCCGCGGCCTGGCTGGCGGTACGAAGTATCTCCCTTGCGAGACCGTTCGCGCCGAGCAGTCCCAGATTGAAACCATGCGCGGTCACCGGGTGCATGCCCACGGCGGCGTCGCCGACGAGCGCGGCGCGCTGCGCGACGAAGCGGTGCGACCACGTCACCGCAAGCGGATAGGCATGCCGTGTGCTGATCAGCCGCATTTCCCCCAGCCGCCAGCCAAACCGCCGGCCCATCTCCCCGTTGAACGCCTCGGGATCGAGGCCGGCGAGGCGTTCAGCCTCGCGTGACGGCAGCGTGACGACCGCAGAGGAAGTGCGCCCGTTCAACGGGAGCAGGGCCAGTGTCTGGTGATGATCGAACCATTCCGTCGCGACGCGGCGATGGTCGCGTTCGTGTTCCATGCGGCATACCAGCATCGACCGGCCCGTATGATGTATCTGCGCGTCGATCCCCAGCATGTTGCGGACCGGCGACATGCGCGAGTCCGCGGCAACGACGAGGCGGGATCGCAGCGTGCGTCCATCCGCGAGCCCGACTTCGGCCTGTCGCGCGCCGGAACGTACCGCCACCACCTCGGTATCGGCGAGGATCTGGATGTCTGGCCGTGCAACCACCGCATCGTACAATTCGCGCCGGATACGCTGGTTCGACACAAGCCAGCCCAGCACGCCCTCGATCCGCCCGCCGCGCTCGAACGCGAGCGTGACCGGCGACGCGCCATTCAGCACCTCGGCCCGCCGCAAAGGGGCCACTTCGGTCGCCGGGAACCGCTGCCAGACGCACAGTTCATCCAGAATGCGCTTCGAACGGCGAGTCAGTGCGATCTCGCGGCCATCGAATGGCGGGTCGGCCAGATTCTCCAGCGCCAGACGCTCGACCACGGTGATGGCGAGACCGTTCCCCGAGAGCGACGCGGCGAGGCTCAGCCCGGCGGGGCCGCCTCCAACGATGACGATGTCGGCTTCCATCTTGCGCTCCCTTTCACCGGAGCCTGGCGCGAACCTGAAAAGGCCAAAATGCGCTGAATCAAATCTGATATGCTACGCGTCGCCGCCAGCAAGAGGGCGGCCGCCCGGGAAGTACGGGATCCGCGGGAGCAATCGATCAGACGTCAGATCTCGCAAGGGACACCAGCGTTGCTCGAGGCACGACCTCGATCAGCCGGAGCTCAGATCGCGAGATAGACAGTGAGCAGGATGCAGAATGCTGCGACGATGAGCCATATCAGTGGCCATCCTTTTCCCTCGCTTCCGCTCGCCGACGCGGTCTCGATGGGTGCAGGCGTCGTTCGATCGGTATTGAAGGTCGTGTCGGTGGTGCGCTTCAGCGCAGGGTTGAGCGGCGTATCAGCCACGGCATCCCGGTCCTTGTCGCTCATCGCGATTTCCTCTCACACCGCTTCGCTGCGGCCGGCAGAATGATGCGCGCAGGCGGGCACGGTCAAGCGCCACTGAACCATGCCCAGAAGGCATACGGTGCCTGGGTCCGCGTCGTCGCGGATTGCCGAAGTGAGCGTGGCCCAGTCGTCCGCATCCGCGAACCGCGCAAAGTCGGCGACCGCGGCCCGCACGAAGGAGGTCGGGCTCATCCCTTCCCCCGCCGCCGCTTCCGCCACTTGCCGGGCTGCCTCGGGGTTTGCTCCGCGCAGCCAGGCCTCGAACGGGCCGGCGGCGTCGCGCGCCGATGCGAGGATGTCGCCGAGCATCGGCATCAGCTGCCAGCCCCTTCGATGCGAACGCCCTCGACATGGCTCCGTGCAGCGAGCGCCGCCACGTAGCGCCCCGCGGCGACGGACCAGCTGCGCGCCTCGAGCATGTCCGCGATCTTGGGCTGAACGATCTCGAAGGGGAGTGTTCGTCCAGGGATCCGCCGCTGCAGCCGGAGAACGTGCCAGCCAAAGCGTGAACGGATCGGTTCACGGCCCGTGGTCCCCTCGCCCAGCGCTTCAAGGCCAGCCTGCACGGCCGGAACGAGTTCGCCGCGCCGGATCTGCCCCAGAGATCCATCCTGCCGGGCGGAGGCGCAGCCGGAAAATTCGCGCGCCGCGGCAGCAAAGGCAGCCGCGTCGTCGGCGACCTCCTGCGCAATCGTACGGGCGCGCGCCTCGGCGGCATGCCAGGCGGCTTCCTCCTCGCCCTGGGGCTCGATCAGAATATGCGCCGCCTCGAACAGCTCCGGTGTGCGAAAACGCTCGACACTGGCATCATAATAGCGCCGGCATTCCGCCTCGCCTGCACGTTCCGGCGTTACCTGCGCCTCGAGCAGTTGCCGGACCAGAGCATCGTCTTCGGCTTCGGTACGACCCGCCTCGTCCTCCTCGGGTTCCGGCTCGAGGCCGAGCCGGCGCGCCTCCTGCAGCAGCAACTCGCGCACCGCCAGCGCGCGTGCGGCCTCGACCCAGGCGGTTTCGGCGTCGGGTGCAGGATGATGCTGGATCTCGCGCGAAATGGCTTCGGGCGCGATCTCGATGCCATTGACCCGCACCTCACCAAAGCTCGGCGGTGGCGGAAGCACCGGTTCGGGTCCGCCGCAACCGTGACTCGCGCAGCCGCTCGGGACCGCCGGCATCGGCCGTCGCTGCGCGGGGTCGCCGGTGTTGATGACGTCCAGCGGCCGGGTCATGCGCCCTCCTGCCCGCTCTCGGACATCTGCCGCAGCACCGTCGTCCCGCCATAGCTCGGCGCGACGCCCGCCGGGCCCCGTGTTGGCGAGGGATTGGGGCGATTCACCGGCGTGCGCGAGCGAACGATCTGGAATCCCGGCCGCAGCAGGAACCAGATCGGCGCGCTCCAGATATGCACCAGCCTGGTGAACGGAGTGATCAGAAAGAGCGTGAGGCCGAGGATGATATGAAGCTTGTAGACCAGCGCCACGTCGCGGATGTTCTCCGGCGCTCCCGGATTCAGCGTCAGGACGCCCTGCGCCCAGTTCATGAAGCGCAGCATCTCACTGCCGTCCATATGCTGCATCGTCCACCAGGTAGTCAGGATGCCCAGCGTGAGTTGCAGCCAGATGAGCACGAGCACGAGGATGTCGCCCCAGGAGGAACTGCGCCGGATCCGCGCGTCGAACAGGCGCCGGTGCAGGAGAAGCGAGCAACCGACAAAGGCGGCGACGCCCGCGATGCCGCCAACGATCAAGGCCGCCGCCTGTTTGAAGTCATGCCCGATGCCGAGCCGGTCGATGACGGTGACCGGAGTCAGCAGCCCGACGAAATGGCCGCCCAGCAGCACGAGAATGCCCAGGTGAAAGAGGTTCGAACCGATCATCATCTGTTTTCGGCGCAGGAACTGGCTCGACTGGGCGCGCCAGCTGTACTGGTTGGCATCGAAGCGGAGGACGCTGCCGACGACCAGCACCGTGACCGCCAGATAGGGATACCAGCCAAACGCCAGCTGATTGATGAAGTCGTTCATCGGCCCGCCTCCTTCGCTTCTGCCCGGTTCGCCGCCCTGATCTTCGCGACGACGCCGGTCGGCCCGCCCATTTCATGCGCCGCCGTGGCGTTGAACGTCACCGGCGCCTCTTCCCATTCCTGATCCATCTGCGCCGGATCCTCATCGGGTTCGCGCGCCTGAAGTTCGCTGAGGGCTTCCAGATCGGGCGCGCCGCCCGCCAGTCCGACAAGCGCATGGAAGACGGCCGCATAGGGCGTCTCGCGCTTGTCCATGCGCTCGGCAAGCGCGGCATAGACGTGCGCCGGCTGCGCGAGCATCTCGCGCGCTTCGGCAGGCGGCAGGCACGAGACATATTCGAGGAACACCGGCAGGAAATCGGGAAGCTCCCCGCCTTCGAGGAAGAAGCCGCTGTCGAGATATTGCTGACCGAGATCGATCATCGCCTGTCCGCGTTCGCGATTGTCGCCATGGACGTGCTCGAACAGATGGAGCGAGAGCTTGCGGGCGCGATCGAAGAGCTCGCTATATTCCGACTGGAGATCGAGCAGATCCCAGGCCTCGAGACGCCGCAGCAATGGCTCCATTCCCGCAAGGATGGAGCCTGGCAGCGCTCCCTCGAGCGCCGTCGCCTCGCGGACTTCGGATATGTGCGCCTGAAGCTCTTCGGACGGATAACCGAGCAGCACGGCCAATGCGCGCAGCGTTCGTTGCATCGGGCGCGCCGTCACGTCGGGATGTCCATCATCGGCTTGCGGGGCGTACGCTTGGCGCCGCCGAACAGATTGACCCTGGTGGCGCCGTTGGTGTTCTCCCGGAAGGCGAAGCCGGAGGAGCCGCGCAGAACATAGGCGTCCTCGTCAAACTCGCGATGTGCGGTCGGGATCACATACCGGTCCTCATAGGCCGCGAGCGCCATGATCCGGTACATCTCCTCCATCCGCGCGCGGTCGAGGCCCACCCGTTCGGGGATGGAATCGTCGATGCGCCCCTCGACAGTCTTCGCGCGCATATAGGACCGCATCGCCAGCATCCGCTCGAGCGCCTCTGCGATCGGCGCCTCGTCGCCGGCGGTGAGCAGATTGGCGAGATAGCGCAGCGGGATGCGCAGGGAGCGCACGTCCGGCATCCCGTCCTTCGCCGAGATCTTTCCCGCCTCGGCTGCCGACTGGATCGGCGACAAGGGCGGCACGTACCAGACCATCGGCAGGGTACGATATTCGGGGTGGAGCGGGAACGCGACCTTCCACTCCATCGCCATCTTGTAGACGGGCGAGCGGGTCGCCGCCTCGAGCCATTGCTCGGGCACGCCGTCGCGCCGCGCCGCTTCCTGCACCGCGACGTCGTGGGGATTCAGGAAGACGTTCAGTTGCGCGGGATAGAGGTCCCTGGGATCCTCGACCGACGCGGCCTCCTCGATCCGGTCGGCGTCGTAGAGGACGACGCCGAGATAGCGGATGCGCCCGACACATGTCTCCGAACAGACCGTCGGCTGCCCGGTCTCGATACGCGGATAGCAGAAGATGCACTTCTCGGACTTGCCGGTCGACCAGTTGTAGTAGATCTTCTTGTAGGGGCAGCCCGACACGCACATCCGCCAGCCGCGGCACTTCTCCTGGTCGATCAGGACGATGCCGTCTTCCGCCCGTTTGTAGATCGCTCCCGAGGGGCAGGAGGCGAGGCAAGCCGGATTGAGACAGTGCTCGCACAGCCGCGGCAGGTACATCATGAACGTCTTTTCGAATTCGCCGTAGATCTCTTTCTCGACGCCTTCGAAATTATAGTCGTGGCTGCGCTTCGCGAACTCGCCGCCGAGCATGTCCTCCCAATTGCCGCTCCATTCGATCTTGTTGAGCAGTTCGCCGGTGACGAGCGAACGGGGCCGCGCGGTCGGCTGGGCCTGGAGCTCGGGCGCGGCCTGCAGCCACTCATATTCGAAGGTGTAGGGCTCGTAGAAATCGTCGATCTCGGGCAGGTGCGGATTGGCGAAGATCTTGGAGAGGATGCGCCACTTCGCGCCCTGCTTCGGTACGATCTTGCCGTTTTTGCGGCGGACCCAGCCGCCCTTCCAGCGCTCCTGGTTCTCCCAGTCCTTGGGATAGCCTATGCCCGGCTTGGTCTCGACATTGTTGAACCAGACATATTCCATGCCCTCGCGGTTGGTCCAGACGTTCTTGCAGGTGATCGAGCAGGTATGGCAGCCGATGCATTTGTCGAGGTTCAGCACCATCGCGATCTGTGCGCGCACTTTCATTCTGCTGCCTCCACTCTGGTGCCGGTACCCCAATCCGCGGTGCCGCCTTCGACATTGGCGGCGTCGTCGGCCCGCTTGTCGAACCAGTTCACCTTGCTCATCTTGCGAACGATCACGAACTCGTCGCGGTTGGCGCCGACGGTGCCGTAATAATTGAAGCCATAGGCAAGATGGGCGTAGCCGCCGATCATGTGCGTCGGCTTCATGTTGATGCGCGTCACCGAATTGTGGATGCCGCCGCGCTGGCCGGTGATCTCGGACCCGACCGTGTTCACCAGCTTCTCCTGCGCGTGATACATGATCGCCGAGCCGGGCATGATGCGCTGCGAGACGATCGCGCGCGCGGTCAGCGCCCCGTTGACGTTGAACACCTCGATCCAGTCATTGTCCGCGATCCCCGCGGATCGGGCGTCGTCCTCGCTGATCCAGACCGTCGGCCCGCCCCGGTTGAGGCTCAGAAGGATCAGGTTTTCGGTATAGGTCGAGTGTATCCCCCATTTCTGGTGCGGGGTGAGGATGTTGAGCATTATCTCGGGATTGCCGTTGGGCAGCTTGCCGATCACCTGAAGCACCGTCTTGGTGTCGATCGGCGGCCGCCAGGTGACGAACCCCTCGCCGAACGCCCGCATCCAGTGATGGTCCTGGTAGAGCGACTGGCGGCCGGTGAGGGTCCGCCACGGTATCAGCTCATGGACGTTGGTGTAGCCGGCATTGTAGCAGACCTTCTCGCTTTCGAGCCCCGACCAGGTGGGCGAGGAGATGATCTTGCGCGGCTGCGACACGACGTCGCGGAAGCGGATCTTCTCCTCCTCCTTGCCCTCGGCGAGATGGCGGTGATCGCGGCCCGTGGCCTTGCCAAGCGCTTCCCACGCCTTGATCGCGACCTCGCCGTTCGTCTCGGGCGCGAGCATCAGGATCGTCTCGCAAGCATCGATGTCGGTGTCGATCTTCGGCCGGCCGGCAGTGGGGCCATCGAGCACGCGCCCGTTCAGGTCTCCCAGCAGGCCGACCTCGTGTGCGGCGTCCCAGCCGATTCCCTTGCCGCCATTGCCAAGCTGCTCGAGCAGCGGGCCCATCGACGTGAAGCGCGCAAAGGTTTCAGGATAGTTGCGTTCGACCAGCGTGACCGACGGCATGGTCTTGCCCGGGATCGGTTCACACTCGCCCTTGAGCCAGTCTTTGGGCGCATATGCCTGGGCGAGCTCGGCCGGCGTATCGTGCTGGATCGGAGTCAGCACCACATCGTGCTCGACGCCCAGTACCTCGGGCGCCACGTCGGAGAACTTCTTCGCGATCGCGCGGAAGATGTTCCAGTCGCTTTGCGCCTCCCATGCCGGGTCCACCGCCGCCGACAGCGGATGAATGAACGGGTGCATATCCGAGGTGTTGAGGTCGTGCTTCTCGTACCAGGTCGCGGTCGGCAGCACGACATCGGAATAGATGCTGGTCGTCGACATGCGGAAGTCGATGTTGACCATGAGATCGAGTTTGCCGACGGGCGCCTCGTCGCGCCAGACGACGTCCTGCGGCTGTTCGATGCGCTCGCGGTCTTCATCGGAGCCGACCACGCCGTGCATCGAGCCGACAAGGTGCTTGAGGAAATATTCGTGCCCCTTGCCGCTCGCGCCGAGCACGTTCGAGCGCCAGAAAAACATATTGCGCGGCCAGTTGACCGGATTGTCGGGATCGAGATTCGAGGGCTTCAGCTCGCCCGACTTCATTCCGTCGGCGACTACCGTCGCGGCATCGGCTCCGGTCTCCTTGATGTGGCGGCCGAGCTCGATCGGATTTGTCTCCAGCTGCGGTGCCGAAGGCAGCCAGCCCATGCGCTCGGCGCGCACGTTGAAGTCGATCATGCTCCCCGACCAGTCGCCTTCCGGGGCCACCGGCGAGAGGATCTCCGACATCTTGAGCGTCTCGTACCGCCACTGGTCGGTGTGCGCGTAGAAAAAGCTGGTGCCGTTCATGTGGCGAGGCGGCCGATTCCAGTCGAGCGCGAAGGCGAGCGGCGTCCACCCCGTCTGCGGCCTCAGCTTTTCCTGGCCGACATAATGCGACCATCCGCCGCCCGATTGACCGATGCAGCCACACATCACGAGCAGCGAGATGATCCCGCGATAGCTCATGTCCATATGGTACCAATGGTTGAGCCCGGCCCCGAGAATGACCATCGAGCGGCCCCTGGTCTTTTCGGCCGTATCGGCGAATTCGCGCGCGACCTGGATGATCGCCTCGCGGGGAACCCCGGTCACCTTTTCCGCCCAGGCTGGCGTAAACGGCAGGTCGTCATCGTAACTCTTCGCGACATTCTCGCCGCCAAAGCCGCGGTCGACGCCGTAATTGGCGCAGAAAAGATCGAAAACGGTCGTGACCTTGACGCTGCCTCCTCCGGCCGTCGCGATCGTCTTCACCGGAACATGGCGCATCAGCACTTCGTCATGTTCGGTAGCGACGAAATCATGGGGTGCGGTCGCGCCGAAATAGGGAAATGCGACGGGTTCGATCGCGTCCTCATGGCCGGCCAGCGTCTTGCGCAGTTTCACCTCGCGGCCCGTCGCGTCCTTGTCCTCGAGGTTCCATTTGCCCCGCTCGCCCCACCGAAAGCCAACCGAGCCCAGCGGCGCGACCAGTTCGCCCGACAATTCGTCGAAGGCGACGGTCTTCCAGTCGGGGTTATTGGTCTCCCCCAGCGCGCCCGGCAGATCGGCGGCGCGCAGCATCCGGTCGGGAATGAGACGGCCGTCGCGCTCGGTCAGCGTCACGAGAAGAGGAAAGTCGGAATATCGGCGCGTATAATCGTCGAAATATTCCGCCTGCCGGTCGACGTGGAACTCCCGCAGCACGACATGGCCGAGCGCAAGCGCGAGCGCGGCATCGGTCCCCTGTTTGGGATGGAGCCACAAATCGGAGAATTTGGCCGCTTCGTTATAGTCGGGGGCGATCACGACGCTCTTGGCGCCGCGATACCGGACTTCGGAATAGAAATGCGCATCGGGTGCGCGCGTCATCGGGATATTGGAGCCCCACACGAGCAGGAAACCGGCATTGTACCAGTCCGCGCTCTCCGGCACGTCGGTCTGCTCGCCCCAGGTCTGGGGCGACGAGGGCGGCAGATCGCAATACCAGTCGTAGAAGCTGAGCAAGTTGCCGCCGATGAGAGAAAGGTAGCGGCTCCCTGCAGCGTAGGAGATCATCGACATCGCCGGGATCGGCGAGAAGCCGGCGATCCGGTCGGGCCCGTATTCCTTGATGGTGTAGGCGTTGGCGGCGGCGATGATCTCGGTCACTTCGTCCCAGCCGACGCGGACGAAGCCGCCGCGCCCGCGCCGCGACACCCAGTCGCGGCGCTTGTCGCCGTCCTGGACGATGGCCTTCCATGCGGCCACGGGCGCCATTGTCTTGCGTGCCTCGCGCCAGTGACGGATCAGCCGTGCGCGCACGAGCGGATATTTGATGCGCGTGCCGGAATAGAGATACCAGCTATAGCTCGCCCCGCGCGGGCAGCCACGCGGCTCGTGATTGGGCAGATCGGGGCGCGTACGCGGGTAATCGGTCTGCTGCGTCTCCCAGGTTACGATGCCGCCCTTCACGTAGATCTTCCACGAGCACGAGCCGGTGCAGTTCACGCCGTGGGTCGAGCGCACGATCTTGTCGGCCGACCAGCGCTTTCGGTAGGCGTCCTCCCAATCCCTCGACTCGTTCGTCGTGATGCCATGACCATCCGAGAAGGTGTCCCTTGCCCTGCGGAAATAGGTGAGGCGATCGAGGAAATGGCTCATCCTTGGTCCTTTACTCAGACGGCGACCGGGGGCGGTACGATCCTGGCGGGTTCCATGGTGCGCAAGAGCCCGCGCGGACCGCCATAGGCCAGCCAGGTCAGCGCCGCGCAGCTCAGGTAGAAGAGGAGAAAGCCGCACAGAGCGGGAATCGCGCTGCCCGCAAGCGCGATCGACGAACCATAGGCCTTGGGAATGTAGAAGGCGCCATAGGCGGCGATCGCCGAGGTAAAACCGATCACCGCGGCGGATTCGCGTTCGGACTGGATTCGACGCGCCTCCGCACTCTGCCCGGGCATCGCGCGATCGATCGCGCTGCGCATGATCGCCGGCACCATCTGGAAGGTCGAGGAATTGCCGATGCCGCTGACGAAGAAGAGGAGCAGCACCATTGCAAAGAACCCGCTGAAGCTCTCGGCCTGGAGAAACCAGATCATCCCCGCCGTCGCGATTATCTGGGCGACGAACACCCAGAACGTGACTTTCGCGCCGCCGATCCGGTCGGCAATCCACCCGCTGCCCGCACGCGAGAGGGCGCCGATCAGCGGTCCGACAAAGGCGAAGCGCAGTGCGTCCACTTCGGGAAAGACGAGCTTCGACAGCAACGGGAAACCCGCCGACATGCCGATGAAGGTGCCGAAGGTGCCGGTGTAGAGCCAGCACATGATCCAAGTGTGGATCCGCCCGAAGATCGTCGCCTGGTCCGCAAACGACGATCTGGCGCTCAGGATATCGTTCATTCCGAACCAGGCGGCAAGCGTCCCCGCCAGGATCAGCGGCACCCACACAAAGCCTGCGTTCTGCACCCAGACCGACGTGCCGTCTGCCAGTGTCTGGGACTGCCCCCCGAGCGCACCGAACAGGCTCATCGTCACCACGACCGGCACGAGGAACTGCATCACGCTGACGCCGAGATTGCCGAGACCCGAGTTGATCGCCAGCGCGTTGCCCTTCTCCGCTTTGGGGAAGAAGAAGCTGATATTCGCGACCGAGGAAGCGAAATTGCCACCGCCGAAGCCGCATAGCAGCGCCAGCACAAGGAAGATCAGATAGGGGGTATCGGGGTTCTGGACCGCATAGCCGATCCCGAAGGCCGGAATCAGCAGCGACGCTGTCGAAAGCGTCGTCCAGAGCCGCCCGCCGAACACCGGTACGAGAAACGCGTAGAATATCCGCAATGTCGCGCCCGAGACCCCCGGGAGCGCCGCCAGCCAGAACAGCTGATCGGTGGTGAAGGCGAAGCCGATCCCGGGAAGCCGCGCGACGACGACGCTCCACACCATCCAGACGGCAAAGGAGAGCAACAGGCAATAAGTCGAGATCCAGAGGTTGCGGCGCGCGACGGCACGCCCGCCCGCCCGCCAGAAGTCCGGATCCTCGGGCCGCCAGTCGGCGATGGGCCCCGCCCGCCTCGGCGGCACCGTGACACCGGGCTCGCCGAGCCCCTGCATCTCGGGAAGCTCCGCGATTTCCGCTTCGGCGCCCCGGCGCGATGCCGTGCGTTCCATCTGGCGAACCGCGAAGTGCATCCAGACGAGCGCTACCGCCGCCAGGAGGAAGAGCAGGAAGAAGCAGCTCGTCCAGACACCGGTCAGATCGTTCAGCGCGCCGAATGTGAGCGGCAGGACGAATCCGCCGATGCCGCCCACCATGCCGACCAGGCCGCCGACCGCTCCGACATGGTTCGGATAATATGCGGGGATGTGCTTGAACACCGCAGCCTTGCCCAGGCTCATGAAGAAGCCGAGCGCGAAGATCGTCACCAGGAAGGGGATCAGGCTCATCTCGGTGTGGAAGCGGATCGGCCCGCGAACGCCCTCGATGATGTACGTCGTCGGCGGGTAGGAAAGCATGAAGGTGCAGACGACCGACACGCCGAAGGTCACATACATGACCGCCCGAGCGCCGTAGCGGTCGGAAAGCCTGCCGCCATAGATGCGGAAGAGGCTTGCCGGCACCGAGTAGAAGGCCGCAAGCATACCGGCGGTCTTCACGTCGAGTCCGTAGACTCCCATGAGGAAACGCGGCAACCACAGCGCCAGCGCGACGAAGGCGCCGAAGACGAAAAAATAATAGAGCGCGAACCGCCAGACCTGAATGTTCTTCAATACTGCCAGCTGGTTGCCCATCACCGGAGCGGTTCGGCCTTCGCGGCGCCGGGCGACGCTCTCCGGATCCTCGCGGGTAAGCAGCAGGAAGATCACCGCCATGACGAGCAGCGCAGCCGCCCAGATCTGCGCGACCGCCTGCCACCCCATCGCGACCATGACGAGCGGCGCCAACAGCTTGGTGACCGCAGAACCCACATTGCCGGCACCGAAGATGCCGAGCGCCGCCCCCTGCTTGCCAGGCGGATAGAATTTGGAAACATAGGTCACGCCGACGGAAAAAGTGCCGCCAGCCAGACCTACGCCGAGCGCCGCGACGAGCAGCTGACCATAGGTCTGCGCGAACGACGTCAGGAAAGTCGCTATCGCTGCCAGCACCATCACGCCCGCGAAGACGCGGCGGCCTCCAAGCTGGTCCGCCCAAATCCCGAGGAACACACGCGCGAGCGATCCGGTCAGGATCGGCGTACCGACAAGGAGACCGAACTCGGTCTCCGACAGACCGAGGCGGTCCTTGACCCCCAGACCGATGATGGAAAAGATTGTCCAGACAGCGAAGCAGACAGTGAACGCGGCGGTGCTTGTCCAAAGCACCTGACCAGCACCTTGTGGGTGTGGATCCGTCGCCCTTTCGCTCAAGTCGCCCTCACCGGTCGTTCTTGTCGCTGGCAGATCAATGCACGCTCTTACCGGCGGTTACAACCCGTTCTGCAATATTCGAGCTCTAGTCCCGACCGAATTGCGTTGGATCAATTGACGCATCGCCCAGAAGCGACTCTGCTGCTGCGAGGTCGGCGGCGGTATTGATGTTCAGGAACGGATCGAACGGTTCACTCGTCCATTCGACAGGCACAAATCCCACACTCTCTGCGAATCCGTGCAGCGAGCGGCGGCCGGCGCATAGATAGGGCCCCAGAGCGAAGAAAGCCCTTGCCCGCCAAAGCCCGCACGAGGGGTGCAACAGGACGCTCGACGCAATTGCCGCGCCGGCCTCTGGCGTAATCGCCATCGAAAGCCGCGACGCGAGGTTCAACGGGAGGAAGGGCGTGTCGCATGGAATTGCGAGGACGGCGCCGTGTCCCGCGTCCTTCGCATAGCGAAGCGCTGCGGCGAGACCGGCGATCGGCCCATCGGCTCCTGGAGCGTCCTGCAGGAAGGTGGCGCCAGTGCCGCCGCCCTGGCCCGCGTCGCGACCGACGACGACGACGTCGCTTGCCCAGTTTCGCGCGGCGGCCACAGCGCGTTCGACCAGCGATTTTCCGCGGAGCAGCCGGAGTGGCTTGCGCCCTCCGATCCTGTTGCCATCACCTCCTGCCAGGACAGCAACAGCGATGCTCTCCGAGCCGCACTTCACAGGAGGGCCGTATCGGCGATGCCGATTTGTCGAGAAAATGCGGGGGAATCATGAAGGGCGCGGACGGAGATGCTTCGTTGCGCCTGCGTCCCATGCGACCGTCGGCGGTGGTTCAAAACCTGCCTCTTCAGATCGCACCGGCGCGCGGAACGGTCGCCGACTCCCCTCACTTTGCTTCCCCCTGCCGGCCGACCGAGGCGGCCCTGTGCGCTGCGAGCATCGGACCATAGACCAGCACGAAGAGCCCGAAAGCACCACTCCACAGGGCCGCGGAAACTGCGAGAATATAGAACTGCGCGTTACCGAGCATCGGTGCCAGCACCCGCAACAGCGCGGCGGCATTGACGAGCAGGTAGATCGACACCGTTGCCCGGCCGACCCGGCGTGGCCTGCCAGTATGGCTGAGCGTGGTGCGCGTCATCATCGCCAGAGTCATCACGCCGATCGCGCCCGAGGTCAACGCGTGGATCGCGCTCGAGAAAGGGATCATCTGGGGCGCGCAGATTGCGAAGCCGAGCAGCAGAAGCCCGCAGCCGAGCCACAGATAGCCCAGATGCAGGACCCAGACGAGCGGTTCGCGCCACGCTGCCCAACCGCGCCAGCGGCAAAGGCGGAACAACAGGCCCAGGCCGGACAGACCAAGGAGCACGCCGGTGAGCGGCTCGGTCGGCAGAACGAGCCACGCAGCCAGCGACAGCGCCGTGAGGATTGCGGCTCCGGCATCGAGCCGGTCATAGGGAGCGGGCTCGGATCCGCCCTTGTGGTGCGCGATCCAGTTGCGCGTGAAGCTCGGTACCAGTCGGCCTCCCATTATCGCGATGAGGAGCATGATCGCCCCTATGGCGGCCCGTTCGGATGCCGCGCCCGCCACCGGATGGAGCCCACGCAAGTGGAATCCGAGATTTGCCGCGCCCAGAAGGGTCACCACGATGCAGGGAACGAGATTGCGACCGTTGCGCGCCGCGATCTGCTCGCGCCAGAGCGTCCCTGCGAAAACAGGAAGGAAAGCCGCGTCGAGGCTTGCGGCAACGAGATTGTCCATTCCCGCAACCAGGATCGCGGCCCGCCCGGCGAACCAGAGCCCCGTGAGCAGCATCAATGGACGGCCCGCGACCGGATAATGGCCGGTCCAGTTCGCTCCGGCGATCATCAAATAGCCGACCGCGACCGCCGGCGCATAGCCGAAGAGCATCTCGTGTACGTGCCAGTCGCGCGTAGCGGTACCCGCGAATGTGCCGCCGCTCACCAACGCCGTGATCCACAGGGGAACCGCGAGCGCCGAGAAGATGCCGGCAAGCAGGAAGAACGGGCGGAACCCGAAACTGAATAGTGCCGGGCCGCGATACTCTCGAACGATCTGCGCCGTCGTTCGCATCGTCATGCGGGCGCGGCTCCGGTTCATGCGGCAATCCGCACGCCGGGGCGGTCAACAGCGCTACACGCCCCATTCCCCGTCATACCATTACCGCGCATCAAGAGGTGCGTGCGGGCAAGACGATCCGCCTCGCGGGCACGGCAGGGATGCCATCCCCCGATCCGAAAGAAGGAAAAACCCGGTCGCCAAGCTCTGTTCCATGCCGCCTCGCGCTGCCTGCTGACCTGAATAGGAAGCTGCCCGGCCAGCGACAACAGGATCATCCGGCGGCGCCCGGTCGGACCCAAAGGTGAGAAAACGCCGGGAACCTGCCTGGTACCAACGGCGCGGGGGTTCGGCCAGAGGCTTGCCCCCCCGGAGGCCGGCCGCACGCACCGCATTTGAGGTGGATCAAGGCAGGGTACGTCGCCTCGGCCCAAACCGGCCCCATGTGGACTCGCCACGCCAGAAAATGCGCCGGGAACCAATTCATGCCTGCGTCGACCTGGGCCTTGCTTGCGCCCGCTCGCGCCCCAGGTCCTCCGACGCTCCCCGCCCGCGCCGCGGGCACGCCGGAGGGACAGGCGTAGTGCGCTTCTTCGAAAGACAGGACGATGGCTTCCGCGTCGCGCCGGGAAGCTACGCCATCCTCGCACAGAACCGGTCCGGAACGTTTCCCTGCCCCGCCCCGACCGTCTCGCCCCACAAAAGGCTGTCCCTGCCCCCGACGGACGGACTCACGATGCTTCCGCTCGATGGTCTCGAGATCCTGATCCTTCCCGTCGGGCGCGATCGCGCGGGGTGCAATGGCCGGTCTATCGCGCTTGGCAACCACACGCTCGTCGTGTTCGATCGCCTCGCGATCGTACCTCTTGATAGCGCCCCGGCCCGCGCGAGCCGCCCTACCCAGGCTGTCGAATGCGTGACCGCGGTCGCGGTGCCCGGCAATGAAGGGGGATACGGAGTCATCCGCTGCGCCGAAGGTGGATATGAACTCGAAGGCTTCGGTTGTGGCATCGACTGGATCGACACCGACACGCCGGGCGCGTTCAACATCGAAGCCGAGATGTTCGACATGGCGTATGGCGCGATTGCGTCGATCTTTGGCTACGGCTCCGACGCATTCAATGCCGCGCTCGATAATCGCGGCTTCGTATGCGACATCAAGTCCTTGCGGAGACAGCTGGCAGGCCGCGTCGACGCCGAGGCAGTCTCGGTGCTCGCCCGCCTTCCGCGGCGCAACTCAGCCATTGCCCGCTATGCCCCGGTGATCCCGTAGCCCGAACCGCAACCGCTCCCGGACAATCGCCGGGGATCGCTCCGGCAGGTTATCGCCCGTTTCGACCCCGCCCCTCGCGTGTCGATCGCGTGCAGGCTGCGTGGCACGCCGCGGGACAATCGTCGCGATCCCGCGCCGGCCTGGGCATCGCCGGCGAGCCATGGCCTCCGCACCAACGCGCCATCGTCGGCAGCCCGGCGAGCGAAGCGCCGGCAGGCGCCGCGGGGATAGCCAGCGCGACCGCAGCCGACACCGCGATGGATCTGGCCAGATTAATCATGCCGCGACCCGGGACGCGGAGGCATGGATTCGTCCTCGATCAGGATGCGCAGCGCGGCGCCGTCGAGATCGTCGAACTGCCCGCTCGACGATGCCCAGAAGAATGCGCCGAGACCGAGCAGGCCGAGCAGCAGCGCGACCGGGATGAGAACGGCGACGATGCTCATCGTGCGGCGCTCTTGAGACGCAGCGCGTTCGCCACCACGAGAATCGAGGAACCCGACATGGCGAGTGCGGCGACCAGCGGCGTGACCTGGCCGGCGATAGCAAGCGGGACGGCAAGAACATTGTACCCGATGGCCAGCACGAAGTTCTGCCGTACGATCCGCATCGTGCGCCGCGCGGACGACACCGCAATCGGCACCGGCATGAGCCGATCCCCGAAGAAGACGACATCCGCCGCCTGACGGCCGACATCGCTGCCCGCCGCCGGCGCCATGCCGACCGACGCGCTTTTAAGCGCCGGCCCGTCATTGACGCCGTCGCCGACCATCAACACGTGCTTTCCAGCCGCTTCGAGCCGCGACACCGCGCCATATTTGTCGGCCGGCGACATCCGCGCGCGCGCGAACACTCCGAGCTGGGCTGCAAGCACGCGGACGACGGCCCATGCGTCGCCAGAGACGAATTGCACGTCGAGACCCAGCTTGCGCAGCCGGGTGATGGCGGCTTTGGCGTCGGAGCGGACGGCATCGGTGAAATAGATGCGGACGCCGGGCTCCGCACCGAAGGCGAAGCAGGTGCTGACACCCTCCGCCGATGCAACCGGAACTTCGGCTGCAACCCAGTCGGCACGTCCGAGCGCAGCCCGGCGGCCGTCCACCATGGCCTCGACCCCGCTGCCGACCACTTCGCGCAGCTCGCTCAGGATCACGGGGGCGACACCCTCGGCCTCGAGCGCAGCCACGATCGCGCGCGCATGCGGGTGGCGCGTGCCAAGCGCCAGCGCGAGCAGCACACGCCGGTGCAGGGGCTCCCCGGGCATGCCGTCGACGGGCGTCAGCTGGCCGAGCGTCACTGTCCCGGTCTTGTCGAGCAGCACGCTGTCCACCGTAGCGAGCTTCTCGAGCGCGGCACCGTCGCGAACGAGAATGCCGCCGCGCATCAGAGCGCCCGAGGCGACCACCTGCGCAACCGGTACCGCCAGGCCGAGCGCACACGGACAGGTGATGATCAGCACGGCCACCGCGATCAGCATCGACTCATGCCATCCGGCGCCCGCGATGAGCCATCCGGTAAAGCTCAGCGCAGCCAGCAGGTGCACCGCCGGCGCATAGAGCCGCGAGGCGCGATCGGCGAGACGGACATACCGCGACTTGTGCTGTCCCGCGGCTTCCATCAGCCGCGCGATGTCGGCGATAACGGTGTGCGTTGCAGCGGCGGAAACCTGGACGTGAAGCGGCGAGGTCAGGTTCATCGTGCCCGCCAATACCGTGCCCCCCGGCGCGACGCGCTCGGGCGCGCTCTCGCCGGTGACGATGCTGCGGTCGATGTCGCTGGTGCCGGCCTCGACGACACCGTCGACGCCGATGCGGTCCCCCGCAGCGATCAGCACGCGCATGCCGGGGAGGACTTGCACGATGGGCACATTGCGTACCTCGCCCCCCTCCCCAAGAACGCGAACATCGTCGGGAAGCTTGCGCAGCAGCGACGTCACGGCGTCCTGCGCACGCTCGCGCATCACGCTGTCGAGCAGCCGGCCGCCAAGCAGAAATGCGATCAGCATCACCGCGCCGTCGAAATAGGCGTGCGGCCCCCCGACCGCGGTTTCATAGAGGCTCATCGCGCAGGTGAGCACGATGCCGATGCTGATCGGGACGTCCATGTTGGTGCGGCGCTGCCGCAAGGCGCGCCAGGCGCTTTCGAAGAACGGGCGGCCGGCATAGGCGATCGCCGGCAGCGCGATCAACGCCGACAGCCAATGGAACAGCGCCCGTGTGGCGCCGTCGGCTCCCGACCATACCGACACCGACAACAGCATCACGTTCATGGCCGCGAACGATGCCACTGCAAGGGCGCGGGCCAGCCGCTTGCTCTCTCTATCCGAACCCGCCGCCTGGGCATCGGCCAGGACATGTGCCTCGAAGCCGAGACGCCTGATGCCGGCGATCAGCGCATCGGCATCGAGGCTGGCCTCGTGGGCGACGGCAAGCCGTCTGGTCGTGAAGTTCACGCGCGCCTCGACAACGCCCTCGAGCGACAGAAGGCCGCCTTCGAGCCTGGCGATGCAGCTCGCGCAGCGCAGCCCGTCGACGACGAGGTCGGTGCCGGCAAGCGGCGCCGCCGCGCGAACTGATAACGACGCATTCACAACCGCACTTCCTTGAGGAAGCGTGCGTCATGCCCCTGGGCACGCACGGCAATGCGCATCCGCCAGCGGCCGGGAGCCAGCGCATGCCGGGCCGAATAGCGGCCGGCGCCAAGCGCGCCGAGCGCGAAGCTGCGACCCGGCAAACGGCCTAGCGGGTGTTCGGCCTCGACCGTCACCACCGCACCCTCGATCGGCCCGCCCTCCCCGCTCAGACGGACGACCAACGCGCCGCTCTCCGCTCCCTGCGCTTCGAGCCGCCAGCCCAGCGCCTCCTGGGCACGGGCTTCGCCGAGCCAGCCATTGAAGCGCTGGCTCGCGACATAGCTATTGTCGACGACTGCGCCGCCAAAAGTGCGCACGGCGCTTGTCGCCATGACGAAATTGACGGCGATCACCACGCCGAAGAACCCGATGAGAATGGCGGCCATGTGCCAGCCGGTAAAACGTCGCGTCATCGTCCCGCCTCCGGGCGTTCAAAGGCGTTCGCGGTCGAGGCGCTTTCACCCTCCCCGTCGAGCGCGCGTATCGTAAAGCGTATGTCACTGCGCTGCGGGCCGGCTTCGGGCGCAGCGACGAAAAGCCGCTCCTTGGCGACCTTGTCGGCATCGACGCGGAACCGCACGCTCCGGCCGGCGTCCTTGCGATCCACGCTCTCCGGCCACATCGTGCCAGCCACGCCGGACATGGTCAGTTCCACCTCGCGCGGGCGCGCCTCGAGGTTGCGGATCCTGATCTGATAGGTGTTGCGGATCGTGCCGTCGCTGAGCCGCACCCACAGGGGATTGCGGGCCTGAAGCACCGAGAGTTCGAGCCGCGTACGGCCTTCGAGCATCACGAGCATGCCGACGCCGATGGCGCACCACACCGTGAAATAGACGAGTGTCCGCGCGCGCAGCAGCCGGCGCAGCGGCGGCACCGGCGCCTCGCCAGCCTGCTCGGCACGCGCATCGAGTTCAGTGGCGTATGCGATCAGCTTGGGCTCGCGGCCGACGCGTATCATCACGTCGTCGCAGGCGTCGATACAGAGGCCGCAAGTGATGCACCCGATCTGCGGCCCCTCACGAATGTCGATGCCGGTGGGACAGACCGCGACACAAGCGTTGCAATCGATGCAGTCGCCGGTCTGCAGCAGTTCGACCGGATGCGTTTCCGCGGCCTTGCTGCGCTTGAGCCCGCGCGTGCGCGGTTCACCGCGCCAGAATTTGTACGTGATGGTAAGCGAGCGCTCATCCATCATCGCCGTCTGGATCCGCGGCCACGGGCACATGAACTGGCACACCTGCTCGCGCATCAGGCCGCCAAGCACATAGGTGGCGGCCGCAAGAATCGCGACGGTGGTATAGGCGACGAGTGGCGCCGTGCCCTCAGCGATCTGGCGCGCCAGCGTCGGCGCGTCGGCGAAATAGAAGATCCATGCGCCGCCCGTGAGGACTGCGATCATGATCCAGATCGCATGCTTGGTTGCCCGGCGGGCGAGCTTGTTCGGGCCCCATGGCGCCGCCAGAAGGCGGAGCTGGGCGTTGCGATCGCCTTCCACCAGCCGCTCGACATGCTGGAACAAATCGGTCCAGACCGTCTGCGGGCAGGCATAGCCGCACCATGCGCGGCCCACCGCCGAGGTGACGAGGAACAGGCCGATCGCCGCCATCACCAGCAAGCCGGCGACATAATAGAATTCGTGCGGCCAGATCTCGATTGAGAAGAAGTAGAAGCGGCGATGGGCGAGATCGACCAGCACGGCCTGGTCGGGCGCCCAGGCGCCGCGGTCCCAGCGCAGCCACGGCGTCGCGTAGTAGATCAGCAGCGTGAGTACCATCACCGCCCATTTGAAGCGGCGGAACGGCCCCTTGACTGCCTTGGGCAGCACCTTGCGCCGCGCCTCGAACAAGCGCGAAGAACCAACTTCTGTGGGAGCGTTCACGGCATGATCACTTCGCAGTGGCCGCGCCAGCGGCCGGCACCGCGTCTGTCGCAGGCCTGGGTGCGCCGCCCGCTTCGCCGCCACCAAGTGCGTGGACATAGGCAGCGAGCATCTTGATCGTCACGGGGTCGAGCTGCTTGCCCCAGGCGGGCATGATCCCGCCATGGGCGTTGGTGATCGTGTCGGTCAGCGCTGCGCGATCTCCGCCATAGAGCCAGATATGGTCGGCGAGGTTGGGTGCCCCGATCTCCCGATTGCCGCGCCCGCCGGTCCCGTGGCACGCCGCACAATTGTCGGCGAACAGCTTCGCGCCCCGCTGAGAGGAGGCGTTCGGACGCTCCTGCCCCGAGAGGAAACGGACATAGGAAACCGTGTCCTCGATTTCCTCTGCCTTCAGCATCTGGTCGCGTCCGAACGCCGGCATCTGCGACTGGCGCGTCGCGTCATCTCCCGGCTGGCGGATACCGTGCTCGAGCGTTTGTTGAATCGCCGCGAGGTCGCCGCCCCAGAGCCAATCGTCGTCGTTGAGATTGGGGTAGCCCTTGCTGCCCGCCGCGCCCGCGCCATGGCAGGCCGCGCAATGCACCTTGAAGGCCGATCGTCCCCCTTCGACCGCGGCGGTGAACAGCTGCGGATTGCCCGCAAGCTGCTCGATCGGGGTCGCGGCGAGCGCGCGCATCACCGGTGCGCGGCGTTCGCGTTCGGCGGCGAGCTCGGTCTTGAGTTGCCCCCTGCTCGTCCATCCGAGCGTCCCTTCAGTCGCGCCGCGGATCATCGGCCACGCCGGGAAGGCTATGCAATAGACGATCGCGAACAGGATCGTCGCATAGAAGGTCCACAGCCACCAGCGCGGCATCGGCGTATCGAGCTCTTCGATGCCGTCCCATTCGTGCCCCACCGTGGAGGTGCCGGTCTTCTCGTCGATGCGCTTGTTCTCAGCCATCGATGCTATCCTCGTCTTCTAAGATGCTGGCGGCGGCGCGGTCGTTTCCGCGCGCCGAACCGGGAAGGAAGGGCCAGGCGACGAGCGCCAGGAAGACGACGGCCATGACGACCAGTCCCCAGCTGTCAGCGACGTGGCGAAGCTCGTCGTAGCTCATTTCGCGCGCTCGCGTGCCGCTGCGGCGGGAAAGTCGACCTGGGTGCCGAGCCCCTGCAGATAGGCGACGAGCGCGTCCATCTCGGTCAGCCGGCCGCGATCGCCGTCGAAGTCGCGCGACTGCGCCTTGGGATAGCGGCGGGCGAGATCCGCAGTGTCGCCATCGCCAAAGCCTTGGGTTTGCACGTCCTGCGCGGCCTTGGCGATATCCTCGTCAGTATAGGGTACTCCCTCGGCGCGCAGCGCCTTCAGATGCGCCGCCATGTCGCCTCCCTTGAGATCGCGCTGCGCGAGGAAGGCATAAGGGGGCATGATCGATTCAGGCACGACCGCGCGCGGGTCCTTGAGATGCTGGACGTGCCATTCGTCCGAATAACGGGCACCGACGCGCGCCAGATCGGGACCGGTACGTTCCGAACCCCACTGGAAGGGGTGGTCGAACATGCTCTCGGCGGCGAGGCTGTAATGGCCATAGCGCTCGGTTTCGTCGCGGAACGGCCGAACCATCTGGCTGTGGCAGCTATAGCAACCCTCACGGATGTAGATGTTCCGCCCCGCGAGCTCGAGCGGGGTATAGGGCCGGACGCCCTCTACCTTCTCGACCGTGGACTGGATCCAGAAGAGCGGCGCGATCTCGACGATGCCGCCGATCGCGACCGTGACCAAAGCGAGCGCTGCCAGCAGCGTGACGTTGCGCTCGATCTTCTTATGGCCTTGAACGATGCTTGCCATCGGTCACAGCTCCTTATTCGGCCGCGACGGACACGGGACCGTCGGCGAGCGCAGGTTGCGGGAAGGCGCTCGCGGCGCCGCGGGCGGGAAGCGGACGGTCGCGTTCCGGATCGAAGGCGGCGTCGGCCATCGGCGCCTCCTGGCGGAGCTTGCCCGCAATCGTCATCCAGACGTTCCACACCATGAACAGCGCGCCGGCGAAGTAGAGCAGGCCGCCCGCGACGCGGATCACATAATAGGGATGCATCGCCTGGACGACTTCGGCGAATGAGTAGACGAGATAGCCGTCGTCGCCATATTCGCGCCACATCAGCCCCTGGGTGATGCCCGCCACCCACATCGAGGAGGCATAGAGCACGATGCCCAGCGTCGCGCACCAGAAGTGCCAGTTGACCATCCGAAGCGAGTACAGACGGGTGCGGCCCCAGAGGCGCGGCGTCATATAGTAGATCGCCGCAAAGGTGATCATGCCGTTCCAGCCGAGCGCGCCGGAATGGACATGGCCGATCGTCCAGTTGGTGTAGTGCGAGAGCGAGTTGACGCTCTTCAGCGACATCATCGGGCCTTCGAACGTGCTCATCCCGTAAAAGGCGAGCGCGAAGACCATCAGGCGGATGATCGGGTCGGTGCGGACCTTGTCCCACGCGCCGTTGAGCGTCATCAGCCCGTTGATCATGCCGCCCCAGCTCGGCATCCACAGCATCACCGAGAACACCATGCCGAGCGTCTGTGCCCAGTCGGGCAACGCGGTGTAGTGAAGATGGTGCGGACCGGCCCAGATGTAGAGGAAGATCAGCGACCAGAAGTGGAGGATCGACAGCCGATAGCTGTAGATCGGTCGCTCGGCCTGCTTGGGCACGAAATAATACATCATGCCGAGGAAGCCGGCGGTGAGGAAGAAGCCGACCGCATTGTGGCCGTACCACCACTGGGTCAGCGCATCCTGGACGCCCGAGAACAGCGAATAGGATTTGGAGCCGACCCAGGAAACCGGCAGCGACAGGTTGTTGACGATGTGCAGCATCGCCACGGTGACGATGAAGCCGAGATAGAACCAGTTGGCGACGTAGATGTGCGGCTCGGACCGCTTGAGGATCGTCCCGACGAACACTGCCAGATAGGCGACCCAGACGATGGTCAGCCAGATATCGACATACCATTCGGGCTCGGCATATTCGCGGCCCTCGGTCACGCCGAGCACATAGCCGGTCGCGGCGAGCACGATGAACAGCTGGTATCCCCAGAAGACGAAGCGGGCGAGGCCGGGGAGCGCCAGCCGGGCGCGGCAGGTGCGCTGGACGACGTAGAAACTCGTCGCGATCAGCGCATTGCCGCCAAAGGCGAAGATCACCGCCGACGTATGGAGCGGCCGCAAACGGCCGAACGTCGTATATTCGGTCGGCAGGTTGAGCAACGGAAAGCTCAGTTGCGCGGCGATCACGATCCCGACGAGGAAGCCGACGACGCCCCAGAATACGGTTGCGATCACGCCCCAGCGAATGACTTCGTCGTCATAGCGCTCGAGCGCGCGCGCATCTGCCGAACGCGTCGGCAGGAGGCTGATCCCGCGCATCGACACGAATGCGGTGAGCGTCGCTGCCGCCGCCGCGACGCCCATATGGATCGCGAAGGCAGTATCGGCGGCGGCGGCGGCGGCGAACACGGCCGCGATCGCCACGAACAGCCAGGCACCGCTGCGTAAGAGGATGTCGTCTTCCATATTCTACTCCACTGAGCGGCGAGCCTCTCGCGGGGCCGTCCGGCAGGCTGTGCGGGGTTGAGACAGTGCCGTTCAGGCGGCGATACGCTGGTCGGCCGGCGTGGGAGGCCAGGTCGGCCGGTGCGGCGCGCCCGTCGAAAGGGGGCGCTCCAGCCGGCCCCATATCTCGACCAGCGCGCCGACCAGTTCGCGCATCATCGCCTCGTCATGCGCGGGGCCGGGGGTGAAGCGCAACCGCTCGGTGCCGCGCGGCACTGTGGGATAATTGATCGGCTGGACGTAGACGCCGTATTCGGCGAGCAGCACGTCGCTGATCTTCTTGGCTTTGACCGGATCGCCGACCATCAACGGCACGATGTGCGTGGTCGAGGGGAGCACCGGCAGACCGGCCTCGGTCATCAGCGCCTTGAGCTTCGCGGCTGCCTCCTGCTGCCCCTCGCGCTCGGCGGTGGATGCCTTGAGATGCTTCACGCTCGCCAGCGCCCCCGCGACCAGAACCGGCGACAGCGACGTGGTGAAGATGAAGCCCGGCGCATAGCTGCGGATCACGTCGACGATCACCTGATCGGCAGCGATGTATCCTCCCATCACGCCGAATGCCTTGCCCAGCGTGCCTTCGATGATGGTGATGCGGTCGGCGACCGCGTCGCGTTCGGAGATGCCGCCGCCCCGCGCGCCGTACATGCCCACGGCATGGACCTCGTCGAGATAGGTCAACGCGTTGTATTTGTCGGCGAGGTCGCAGATCTCGGCGATGGGCGCGATATCGGCATCCATCGAATAGACGCTCTCGAACGCGATAAGCTTGGGCGCGCCGGGATCGTCAGCGGCGAGCAATTCTTCGAGATGTGCGAGATCGTTGTGCCGGAACACCCGCTTCTCGCAGCCCGAATTGCGGATGCCCGCGATCATCGAAGCGTGGTTGAGCTCGTCCGAATAGACGATGCAGCCCGGCATCAGTTTGGCGAGCGTCGAGAGCGTCGCTTCGTTCGAGACATAGCCCGACGTGAAGAGCAAAGCGCCTTCCTTGCCGTGCAGGTCGGCCAGCTCGCGCTCGAGCTCGATATGGTAATGCGTATTGCCCCCGATGTTGCGCGTGCCGCCCGAGCCCGCGCCGACGTCGTGGAGCGCTTCCTCCATCGCCGCGATCACCTTGGGGTGCTGGCCCATCGCGAGATAGTCGTTCGAGCACCACACGACGATCGGCTTCGGGCCGTTATGCCCGGCAAAGCAGCGCGCATTGGGATAGGCGCCCTTGTTGCGCAAAACGTCGATGAACACGCGGTAGCGGCCCTCGGCATGGACCCGGTCGATCGCGTCTCGAAATAGCTGGTCGTACTGCACGTGATGCCCTCCCGTTCGCTCCGGCGATAGGAAACCCCGGCGCGCAGGGTTATTGTGGAGTTCCCGTATGGAAGTTGCCGGAGGCGACCGGGGCGGAGGCGCCTCGGCCCCGCCCCGGCCCCCGGGCCCTCCGCCTAGAAGCGCATGCCGATGCCGATCGCGGGCACGATGGGATCGAGACTGACGTCGACACGGTTGACCGCCGCGCCGGTGGTCAGACGCGCGCTGGTGTCGATGTCGAGATATTTGACGTCGAAGTTGAGGAATATGCGGCGTCCGAGATCGACGTCCACGCCCGCCTGCAACGCGTAGCCGAAGCTGTCCTTCAGGCTGACATCGGTCTTGCCGATCGCCGCCTCGAGCGAACGGCTGGCATCGGACGAATAGAAAGTGGTGTAGTTGATTCCGGCACCGACATAAGGGCGGACGTGCGACCTGGGCGCGAAATGATATTGCAGCGTCAGCGTCGGCGGCAACACGCGCGTGCTGGCGACATCGCCGAGCGCCGACAGCGCGCCGCGGCCGCTGATATCGTGCTTGGTCGTTGCAAGGATGAGCTCGGCACCGATATGGTCGGCCAGCATGTAGGTGAAGTCGAGCTCGGGCGCGGCCCGGTCCGAAACACCCACAGAACCGGTGGGAAACCCCGGCGCGACCGGACCCGATTCCTCGGTCGGGGAGACGAGAATCGCGCGCGCACGGACCAGCACGTCGCCGGCCTCCACCTGCGCCCGCGCCGGCACGGCCGCCGCAATCGTCACTGCCAGAACGCCTGTTGCTACGACAAATTTCATGACCAACTCCGTTATGTTGTTTGGCGGGCTGGCCCCTATGCGACCCTCGCGAACGCGGCTCTACGCATCTTCCCCTACGGGGTTTCTCGAATGGACGGGGACCAACGGGCGATGTCAGTTCCCCGGCGCTTTTGCCTTCGACGGCATTGCCCCATGCGGGTCGCGCACGCCTTCCGCTCCGGCGCAAAAGCCAGATCCGACGTGAACGGGCAGCGATTCAATCGCGCGCGCGTGGTTGGGGCTTACCGGGCGCGTTCGTGCCCGGGACGTGGCAGCGCCAGCGCAAGCACGATCACCCATAGCAGATAGGCCCCGACACTGATGCGCTCGTTGATCCCCAGCATGGGCGTTGGAAGATCTTCGGCAACACGAGGCCCATCGAGCGCCGCCAACGCCCCGAACCCCATCACCAGCAGCAAGGTGACAAGGGTGTAGACGCGGAAGCGCCTGCCGGCCGTATTTGCTGCGGAGGCCATGCGAGGACGATGCACGATACCGTCATCGCGGTCAGGGCAATGTGCATTCCGTCGGAGAGGTTCTGCTCGCCGCCGCGCAGGTGCATCGGGAACCACAAGCTTGCGATCAGGCCGAAGACCGCGACGGCAATCAATGACGCGCCCGTGACCCGCAGCGCGCGCGCACGCCCGGTGGATGCGCAAACGCCGAGCCCGAAGGCAAGCAGCAATGCATCATATGCAAGCGCCAGCGGCAGCACGAGCGATCGCGAGGGCGCGCCGATCGCGCTCAGTTCGCTGATCGATTGCGAAGCGTAACCATAGCCCTCCCAGCTGGAAGCGCCTAGAATGTCGGCAACCACATAGACCAGCGACGACAGAACGCCGCAACCGGGCAACGATCTTCTCGGCATCTTCGGCTCCGGGGCGTGAGGCGCACCCCTGCTGCACCGGGCATCCGGCATGTGCATTGCGTAGATGTACGAATGCCAGCAGGCGGCACGGAGAGCGATATCCGTCACGGCGACCATGGCGCTCACCATGGCGCCGGATCCGGGGAGCGGCTGCGCGCCCATGCCGCAAGTGTTCTTCTCTCTCGCTACGTAGAACGCCGCATGGGCAGGCATGCACCGACACGCATATTCGCGCTATGTCCCTTCTTGCCCAGCTCTTCCTCGCCAGCATCATGGCGGCCGCGACGATCGGCATCCATCTCGCGGGCTTGACGCTGATGCTGATGCTTTTGCGCCGCCACCGGTCCCAGCGCCGGCGCGTCAACGTCCATCTCCATGACGGCATCGGCATCGTCACGGCAGCGTTCGGATTGTTCGTACTGCATGCAATCGAGATCTGGGCCTATGCGGCACTCTATGTCGTCGGCGGGGCGCTGCGCAGCCTCGAGGAGGCGCTCTACTTCTCGACATCCACCTACGCGACCATCGGCTATGGCGATATCGTGCTGGCGCCCGGCTGGCGCGTGCTTGGCGCCATCGAAGGCGCCAACGGGGTGATCCTGCTCGGCTGGTCCACCGCCTTCTTCGTGGCCGTCGTCAGTCGCATTCGCCTGCTCGAGATCGAAATGGAAGCAGGCCCCGAAGGCGATCAGGCGCGAGGCCCGGCATGAGAGAGCGACGCCAGACCGTGTCGTTACCGCTACGTACCATAACCGATGGCCCGGCCGCACTCGGACTGCAGATTATCTGGTCATGACTTGGTACATGATCCGCCTCGACCTTGCGCGCACGCGCGATTTCCCCGATGGCTCACGCGAGCATTGCTATCTGCTATGCGTGCCGCTCGACGTCCATGACATCATAGACGGGGAGGCGCTTGCCGGAAGGCCGGACCGTGCGACCGTGCTGCGCTCCTGGCCCGATGCACCTGAAATGACCGGCTATCTGGTCCACAAGCGAAAGGGCTGGACTTTCTCCTACGCGCCGGGCGACGCGGATGACGAGCCGCTGTTCCACCTCGAGACGCATCCGCTCCGGGAGGGCGAATATGTGACGGTCACCGAGCGCGACGGCACTCCGCTCGCGTTCGAAATCGTATCGCGCGCGGCGCTCGATCTGATCTGAATATCGCGGGACTGGCCGAGCCGGAGTCGGGAGAAGATACTCCCGGGTCACGCAGTCCAGTTGATCCGCCGGCGCCGCTTGATCGCTTCGAGCAACAGGAGCACGAACACCGCGGCAAGCACGGCGGCCACTCCCTGCCCCGCGCCGAGCGGCGCAAAGCGGAGCACCGCGCTCACGGCCGGTACGAACTGCGCCAGCGCAAGCACGAGGAAGATCACCGCGACTACCGTGGCGAAAGCGGCGTTCGGGCGCAGCACCGCACTCGCGATCGACGCGGAGAAGGACCGATTGACGAGCACCAGGGCAAGAACTGCGCCGACCAGCGCGAAGAACATCGTCGACCGCAATGCCAGCTCTCCGGTTCCATTGAAGAATGACCAGAGAACCAGACCTCCGACCGAAGCAAAAGCGAACAGGCCCTGTCCTGCGGACCATATGATCAGGTCACCGGACAGCAGCGCGCTGGTCGGCGCACGCGGCGGCCGGCGCATGACATCGGCTTCCTCGGTCTCGGCCTCGAACACAAGCGAGCAAACGGGATCGATGATCATCTCGAGCAACGCGATATGTATGGGGGCGAGGAGAACCGGCAGGCCGAACAGCAGAGGCATCAACGCCAATCCCGCGACCGGCACATGCACGGCGACGATGAAACCCATCGCCTTTCTGAGATTGTCGTAGATCCGCCGCCCGACCCGGATCGCCGTGACGATCGAGCCGAAATCGTCGTCGAGCAGCACGATCGACGAAGCCTCGCGCGCGACGTCGGTGCCACGGCCACCCATGGCGATCCCGATATGCGCAGCTTTGAGCGACGGCGCATCATTCACTCCATCGCCGGTCATCCCGACGATCTCGCCGCGAGCCTTGAGCGCCTCGACGATCCGCAGCTTTTGTTCCGGCATGATCCGCGCGAAGATCGTGATCTCCATGACCTTTGCCGCAAGCGCCGCGTCGCTCATCGACGCGAGCATCGCGCCGGTCACGACCTCGCCCCCATCGATCCCGGCACGTGCAGCGATCGCGCGGGCAGTCTCGGGATAGTCGCCGGTGATCATCACCACGCGGATGCCGGCGTTGCGGCACTGCCGGACGGCATCCGGGACCGAGGGACGGAGCGGATCCTGCAGCCCGACCAATCCGCGGAACGCGAAGGTGAAGCCGCGCTGGGTGTCGGGCAGCCCCGCCCCGTGCCACTGCGCTTCGGCGACCCCAAGCACGCGCAGTCCTTGCGAGGCCATCTCATCGACTGCGACCTCGATCCCGGCGCGCGCGGCGAGGTCGAGGTTGCACAGCTCGGCGATCGCCTCCGGAGCCCCTTTGGTGGCGACCACCTGATCTCCGTCGGGCTCGCCTGTGGTCCAGACATGCGAGACCGCGAGCAGGCCCGGATCGAGCGGATAGCGGTGGCGCAGGTCCCAGCCTGGCTCCTGGCGGCGCGGCAGGTCGGCCGTCCCGTCGCGGCCGGCAAGGTCATGAAAGGCGATCTCCATCGGATCGAACGGTTGCGGCACACTGGCGAGAATGCCGAGCTCGGCGAGCTGCCAGAAATCCCCCGACAAGGCGGTCTCGCCGCCTCCCTCGAATTTGCTGCCGTCGGGCAATCGAAGCTCGACGACGGTCATGCGGTTCTGGGTGAGCGTCCCCGTCTTGTCGGTGCACAGCACCGTCGCCGAGCCCAGCGTTTCGATCGCCGCGGCGCGCCGGGCGAGCACGCGAACCCGCGACATGCGCATCGCCCCCATCGCCATGAACACGGTCAGGACGACGGGAAATTCCTCGGGCAGCATCGACATGCCGAGCGCAATCCCCGCAAGCGCGCCCTCGAGCCAGGCATCGCGCAACAGCCCATAGAGCAGGACGGCGAGCAGGCTAGCCGCGGCACCCCCGGCCGCGAAGGCCAGCACGAGGCGCCGGGTCTGGCGATAGAGCCGGGGTGCGGCAGTCTCGAGGCCGGCCAGCGACTGGCCGATCCGGCCGATCTCGCTTCGCAGGCCCGTCGCCGCGACGAGGCAGAGCCCGCTGCCACGGGCCACCAGCGTGCCCGAGAAGACATAAGGAAGCGCACCGCCGCCCGGCCGGGGGAGCCCGGCCGGCGGGTCGACGGCGAGCCCGGATTTCTGAACAGGAACCGATTCGCCGGTCAGCAGCGATTCGTCGAGGTACAAACTGTCATTTTCGAGCACCCAGCCATCGGCCGGGACCCGATCTCCCTCGGCAAGCACCACCAGGTCGCCGCGCACCACCTCGCGCCCCGGAATGCGCTTCCGCTCGCCATCGCGCACCACCAACGCGCGCGGACTCGCCAGGTCGCGCAGCGCCTCCAGCGCGCGTTCGCTGCGCGACTCCTGGACCACGGTGATCAGCACCGAGAAGCCGGCAAGCGCGATCAGGATCAGCGCTTCCGCAAGGTCGCCGAGGGCCAGATAGACGATGCCGCCCGCTACGAGCAGTGCCAGCATGGGCTCGCGCAACACCTCGAGGACGATCGCCAGGAACGTGCGTCCGCCCTGGCGGGGTAGCTCGTTAGGGCCCTCGGCTGCGAGCCGCAGCGAGGCGTTGCGCGCGCTGAGCCCGGGATGCGGCGCCGGGCTCTTTGCGGCACTCTTCATAGCTACATCGTCCTTCCTGCTTGCCCGTGCGACGGCCCGTTCAATCGCGTACGACAAACACCGAGCAGCGCGCATGGCGAACGACCCGATCCGCATTCGCCCCCAGAAGATAATCCTTCATCTGCGGGCGATGCGAGGAGAGTATGACGAGGTCGGCCCCGATCCGTTCGGCCACCGCAAGAACGCCGCGATAGACACTGCCGGTCGCGACATGATGATCGACACCGGTGATGTCGGTGACCGAGCCCGCGAGCGAGGCGAGCCGTGCCGCGGCGACGTCCACGAATTCCTGAAACGTGATCGGCGACCATTGCGCCTCCAGCATGAGGTTCCAGTCGGGAACGACCGTGACGAGCGCGAGCGCGGCGTCAAAGTGCCGACAGAGTGTCACCGCCGTCGGCAATGATTTCTGCCACGAGCTGGGCTGGTCGAGATCGACCGGTACCAGGATGCTGCGATACATGGCGCTCTCCCCAATTGCTTCCGTCGGCGGCCTGATGCCCCCGGGAGTCACCGGGCCGTCGTAGCGCCGCTGCGCCATGCCGCCCCTCGGTAGGTTACGTAGTCACTCCTGCAGCATGCGATGGCATGATGCGCCGATGACCAGATTGAAGCGGCATATTGAGCGGCACGCAGTCTCGCGGATCGGATGGCTTCGCGCGGCGGTACTCGGCGCCAATGACGGGATCGTGTCGACGGGCAGCCTGATCGTCGGCATCGCCGCATCCGGCGCGGCGAAGGAGCAGGTGCTCCTCGCCGGCGTGGCAGCACTTGCCGCTGGCGCGATGTCGATGGCGGCAGGCGAATATGTCTCGGTCAGCTCGCAATCCGACACCGAAAAGGCCGACCTTGCCCGTGAGACCCGCGAGCTCGCGGAGCAGCCGGAGCTGGAGCGGGAAGAGCTTGCGGGGATTTATGAGCGTCGCGGGCTGGATCGCAGGCTCGCCCTCAAGGTCGCGGATCAGCTGATGGTCAGCGACGCGCTTGGCGCCCATGCGCGCGACGAGCTCGGGATCTCCGAAATCTCGACTGCGCGTCCGCTCCAAGCGGCGTTCGCCTCCGCAGCGACGTTCAGTATCGGCGCGGCAGCACCTTTACTCTCGGTGCTGCTGGCGCCATCCGCAATGCTGGCGGCGAGCGTTGCCCTCACGTCGCTGCTGTGCCTCGCGGTGCTCGGCGGGCTCGGCGCGCTCGCCGGTGGCGCGAAGCCGGCGCGGTCGATCGTACGCGTTACCTTCTGGGGCGCTTTCGCCATGGCTCTCACTGCCGGTGTGGGGCTGCTGTTCGGCACGAGCATCTAGAGCATCCACTCGCCCATACCCGGAAAGGCAATCATGACGCTTGAACTCACTTTCCACGGCGCGGCAGGCACCGTGACAGGGTCCTGCATGGAACTGCGCGCGGGCGCGCAGCGCATTCTTGTCGATTGCGGCCTGTTCCAGGGATCGCGCAGTCTCGAGGCGCTCAATCACGAGCCTTTGCCGTTCGACCCGCGCAAGGTCGACGTCATCATACTCACCCACGCCCATCTCGACCATTCGGGGCGACTGCCGGTACTGGCACGAAACGGCTGTCGGGCGAAAATCTGGTGCACGCCGCCCACGGGCCAGCTGCTCGCGCCGCTGCTCGCCGACTCCGCCCGACTTCAGGCCAGCGATGCAGAACGGCGCAACCGCCGGCCTGATCGCGCCGGGCTGACGGCGTTCGAACCGCTTTACGACGATCGTGACGTCGAGCGGACGGTCGAGCAAGTCGAGACACTACGCTACGGTCTGTGGTCGAAAATCGCACCGGGCGTGGAATTACGGTTCAGCGATGCGCATCACATCCTTGGTTCGGCGTCGGTCGAGGTCCGGGCCGGCGGGCAGCATCTTCTGTTTTCCGGCGATATCGGCACGGCGGCCGCGGACGCCATCGAGCCGCAGGCGCCCCCGGAAAGGTGGGATCATCTGATCTGCGAAGCCACCTATGGCGACAGGGACCGGCAACTCTATTCGCTCGCCGAACGTCGCGAGATTTTGGCCACCTGCGTCGAGCCGGCATTGGCAAAAGGTGGCAATCTGCTGATCCCGGCCTTTGCTCTGGAACGTACCCAGGCAGTCCTCGGCGACCTTGTCGCGCTTTTCGCATCGGGGCGCCTTCGGCCGAGCCCGGTATTCGTCGACTCGCCGCTGGCTGACCGCGTGACTCGCGCCTATCGGCGATATGACGACGGCGAGAGCCCTTCCCCGTTCGACGATCCCCATGTCCAGTTCACCTCTACCGTCGACGAGTCCAGGGCGCTCAACCGCGTCTCCGGCGCAATCATCCTCGCCGGCTCGGGGATGTGCACCGGGGGGCGTATCCGCCACCATCTGGTGCGCAACCTGCCACGCGCCAATTCGACCGTGCTGCTGGTCGGCTACCAGGCGCGCGGCACCCTGGGCGCGGTACTTCAATCGGGGTCGGAGACCGTCCGGATAATGGGGTACGACATCCGGGTTCGCGCCGAGATCATGTCGGTGGATGCCTATTCGGCGCACGCCGACCGTGCCGGCCTGTTGCGATGGCTGGAAAGGCGTGCGCCGGTGGCCGGCAGCCTGTTCCTCGACCACGGCGAAATCCCCGCGCTCGACCGGCTCGCCGCCGATGCGAGCGAGATTCCGGGTCTGCCGAAGCCACTCGTGCCGATGCTCGGCGAACGATTCCGCCTCGACAAAGGTTCGCCGGCACGGCGTATCGGCGAGCCCCGGCCCCAGGCGGCCGATCTGGTGGCGCCGCAAGACTGGCGCAACCGTTATGGAGCCTTCGTGTCGTCGCTCGAATACAGGCTGCGCGCATTGCCGTCGGACGCGGCGCGCCGGCGCGCGATCGAGGCAGCGGAGCGGGCCATTCGCGGACAGGAGGCGTCCGGGCATCCGTAACCTTCCCAGGCGAAAAAGTTCCCCGGAACGCGAATCCTCCCCATGCTCGCCCGAGTGGCGAATCGAGGAGATGCCCATGTACGCACTCGATGCCTTTGCCAGGGACCGGCACCGCCGGATCCGCCATGCCGGCCCGCGAGCCGGCGGCAGGTGACGCAGGCGAGACCATGCGCATCCGATCCCCCCATCACCATCTTCGCAAGGGGCTGACGCATCCAAACCGGCTCGTCGCCGCGTTCGCATGGGTGTTCTTTCTGGTCCTGCTGTGGATGCTGGTTCGTGTCGCGGCGGTCCTGCTCGACGACTTCTGGGTGCTGGTTATCGCAATGTCGCAGCCTTGAATCGGCGGTCGCGCGCATCCTCGCCTCTCCGCAGCGGCGCTGCCGTGCCGTCACCGCCGGAACCGGCAGCTTTAGCGTGGCGCTTCGCTCTCGATCAGCGCAATCGGGCTTGCGCCGCTGCGCAGCGAGTCCGCGGTCACGATCACGGTGGTGCCCGGTACGAGCAACCCGGCGACGCGTCTGCGGAAATCGGGGTCGGCGCTGAAGCGATCCCCAAGGTCAGCGACGGGCGCACCGGAGGGCGTCCGCCCCGGAAGCATCACCGTAAACCAGTGATAGCCGCCGGCATCGACCGCGCGTAGTACATAGGCCGTCGTTCCCGCGACGGCGCCGCGGATCACCACCGGCGCCGAGCCGATCACCTCGCCGTTGCGCAGCACGACAACGCGGCGATCGCCACCGCTGACGACGATCGACAATGGACCTTCGGACGCGCGCTCGGGGTGCCACTCCGGGGCTTCCGACGCCGCGCCCTCGTCAGCGCCGAGGAGGTTCGCGGTCGGCGCCAGCCGTGGCACGGCCGCGCGGTCAGTAACGATCACCGTCATCCCCAGGCGCGTGACGCCGTACAGAAGCCGGGCAAACTCGAGCGGCAGGCGGATGCAGCCATGCGAGGCGGGATAGCCGGGGAGTTCGCCGGCGTGGAGCGCAACCCCCTGCCAGGTGAGACGCTGCATATAGGGCATGGGCGCATTGTCGTAGATCGTCGAGAAATGGCGCGCGTGCTTCTGCAGAATCGTGAAAATCCCGGTTGGCGTCTGGTAGCCATCGCGGCCCGTCGAAACCGTCGAAATCGCGATCGGCACGCCGTTTCGGTAGAGGATCGCGCGCTGGGTAGCGCGGTTGACGATGAGCAACACGGGGCCCTCCGGCGCAATCTCGGGCGCCCAAAGAAACTCGCCGGGCTTTAGCCGCGCGACTGCTTCCATAACGGTGCCCTCGTGAAGCGACACCTGCGCTGCGGCACCACTCACCGTCGAGACGGCGAGCAGCGCGGCCATGAACGCTTTGCGCCCTGACGATGGCCGCGCTCTCGCGAGAGGATGACGTGGACCCGAGGGCAGCATCAATTCAGTCCTTCATGGTAAAACGACGCGCCGGACACCGGTCCGGGGCGGGAGGCGGCACGGGTCCCGGCGGCCTTCGGCCGGACCGGAATCGGGCGCTCATCCGACTTGCGTCCCGGACGTTCAATGCGCCAGAAACAGGGGGACCGGGCACTCGTCGAGCATGCGCTTGCTGACTCCCCCGAAAACGGCCTCGACGAAGCGGCTGTGACCGAAGCCACCCATCACCAGATAGGCTGCCTCGACTTCATCGATGACATCGAGGATGACCGTGCTCGGAATGTCGACCATCGCACTCTCGCGACGAACGACAGGCCTGATGTCGTGGCGCGACAGATAGGCGGCGGCTTCCTCTGCCGGCTGCTTTACCGAGCCGTCTGCGACCTCGAGGATCGTGACGGCGCTCGCCTTCCGGAGGAGCGGTACAGCGGCCCGAAGTGCCGCTTCCGCCTCGGGTGAGCCGTCCCAGGCGATCAGCGCATGACCGAATGCATCAAAGCCTCTCGCGCTTTCGGGGACAGCCACGACGGCCCGCCCGGATTTGATCACGACCTCGCCTACGAGCGCGCGCATGTCGGGATATGCGACCTGCCCGAGTTCCCGGTTGAGCACGATGAGATCTGCGAGCCCGGCTGCCTCGCGCATGCAAGGGCTCAGGAACCCTGTCGTGTCATGCCAGGTAAAGGGTACCTCCTCCCTTGCGAGGCGCGGCTCCATGTGCGCGCGATTGCGCCGTTCGCGGTCCTGTTCGTCCGCGGCCAGAACGTCTGCGGCCCCGCTCATCGCGAAGTCCGCCGCGAGAACCGGCACGACCGCCACGTCGACGCAGGTCAGGTGCCCATCGAGGGCACGCGCGAGATCGAGAGCCGCCTGGAAACGCGCTTCCTGGCCGGTATCGTGATGCATCAGAACGAGCACATTCTTCATCGTCGCCTCCCTTGGAAATGTGGCGAGGCTATGGGCGCCGGCCGGCACGCGACATGCGGAATGTTACGGACGCGCGCGGCGTGGGATGATGGCCTGGCTCAGGCGCGGCTGGTCCCAATGCTCGATCGGTCGCGATGGAGAATGAGGCATCTCGGACTCGAGCCCGCGCTCCAGTACCTACGGATGTCCCCGATCCCCCACGCGATGCCGATGAACTCGCGGAGGTTCGTAACTTTCCCAATCGATCCTTTCCGCCGCGCCGCGCATCCATGTCCGGCACGCTGGAGAAAGTGATGTCGCAATTCGGCAAGATATCGGCGGGTGCCGCCTGTGCGGCGAGCATTGCCTATGGGGTAGCGCAGATCCTGCAGGTTGCCGGGATGCTGCCGACGCCGCTCGACCGCTTCCTGATCTTCGCGCCTTCGCTGGTCTTGGCGCCGTGCTTCGTGCTGGCACTCGTCGCGGCATGTGTGCACGCCTCCCCATCGCAACGGATCTGGCGGTTCTCCGCACTCTCCTTCGCGCTGCTCTATGCGGGTCTGGTGAGCGTCGTGTACGTCAGCCAGCTCGGCGTGGTCCTGCCCCGCGAGCTGTCAGGCACCGGGACCGGCTTCGAAATCGTCGGTTGCTGTTCGTTCCGGCAACCGATGACCGTCATCGACCTGCTCGGCTATATCTATATGAGCCTCGCGATGCTGTTGCTTGCGCCCAGCTTCGACGGGCGACTCCGCCTGCTGCTCACTCTCAACGGGTTGCTCGCGATCCCCATCTTTCTGCAGCTCTTCTGGCCGGCGCTGATCTGGCTCGCCGCGCCGTGGCTGATCCTCTTTCCTGCCGCCATGCTCCTGCTGGCGTTTCATTTCCACGGAGACGAATGATGCCGCACAAACCCTTGGGACCCGCACCCGACACGATCGATCCCCACGCTCCTGCGGAAGCGCCGCGGATCGATTGTCCGGTCGAGCAGCCAACCCGCGGCACACCGGAGTTCAATTGTCCACCGGACCCGAGCTACCGGCCCGATGAGGCGCCGCAGGAGCAGCCATCGTCGGATCCGGACATCTAGGCCAGAACGGCCAGCGCGCAGATTCCGATTACCAGGCTCGGCAGGAGCAGGGCCAGCGCCGCCCATGGGGCGGATCGCCAACCCGCGATCCCAAGCGTCAGCCCGAGCTTGAGCAGCGTGTTGAACGCAACCGGCGCGGCGATCGCCAGCGCAGCGAGCCGGGGTGACAATGCGCCAGCGGGAAGCCCGCCGATCGCCGCTATCGCCGAATCGACATCGACCATGCCCCCGATCACGATGGCCGCCGCGGCACCACTCCGGCCGACCTGATGATCGAGCCAGGCGGCCGCGAGTGTGACAGCCGCGACAAGCGCCGCGAAGAAGAGCGCAGTGGCAAGTCCTGGCGGCCGCTGCGATGCCCTGGCGGTGACGCTTTCGGACGTCGCGGCGATCGAGACGAGGATGATCGCGGCGATCACCGATACCAGCAGGGCCGGACCGACGAGAAACAACACGGTTCGGAGTGCGCCTGGCGCCAACAGGACGACAAGAATCACCGTCCGGATGAGCATTATGGCCGACGCCAGCGCAATCCCTGCCTGATTGGCGTCTCCCTCCCGGCGCCGGATCGCATGGGCGCAGGCCAGGGTGACGGCCGTGGACGAAACCAGCGCGCCGACGCCCGCCGCGAAAAGCCCCCCATGCTTGTCGCCGAGCCATCGCGTCAGGACATAGCCACCAAAGGAGATGGCGGCGATCACCACGACGACGAACCACAATCGTCTGGGGTTGAGACTGCCATAGGGGCCCAATCCGACGTCCGGCAGAAGCGGCAGAACGAGAAAAATCACCAGCCCGAGACGGATCAGCGCCTGCACGTCCTCCTCGGAGCTTTGCTGGAGAAGCGCGTGGAGCGGCTTGCGGGCAGCGAGGAGTGCGACGAGCGCGGCCGCTGCGGCCGCGGCGAGCGCGTGATGCCCCGTCGATGCGAGCGACCCCAGCAACATGGTCGTGAGCGCCGCGATGGCCCCGGTCGCGCTGACGGTGCGCTCCTGTCGCATCTCGATCGCGTGGGCGACCAACAGCGCGCCCGCCGCGCCGCCGCTGGCCAGCACCGCGATCCACTGAACGGGCCCGGATACCGCAACGCCCGCAAGACCGCCGAGCAGGCCGAGCATCGCGAAGGTCCGGACACCTGCCACGCGCTGCCCCGGTGCCTCGTCGCGCTGTTGCCAGCCACGCTCGAAGCCGATCAGCAGACCGATGGCGACGGCCAGGGCCATACCCGGCAGGAAGGAGGGCAGCGGGAACATCTCAGGCGATCCTCCGCTGATGGGACGCAACGGTGTCCGGGCGGGCGAACTGGTGGCGGCACCGACTCATATGCTGCACGCCGGTTCCTGGCCATTGGCGCGCCCGGCGGGCGTGAACGGGGCCTTTGGCCGGGTCGCACAGCGACGCGTCTGCGGAGTGCAGAAACTCGCGAGCGCGCGCGGCTACGCCGGTGCCGAAGATCAAGCGGCAGCCATTCCGAGGTTCAGCATCGTATCGAGCCACTTCTCGCGCATCTCGCCATCGCCCTCGACGCCGCCGATCAGCGTGTGCTCCACAGGCTTGATTCCGGCCAGCTTCAAGATGTTGCGCTCGAAGCTCTTCACGCTGTGGGCGCCGAAATAGAAGCGATAGAAGAAGGCGGGCATTCCCATCGTCACCACGAGCCTCGCAGAGCGGCCTCCGAGCAGCGGCTTCGGCATGGTACCCTGCTCCAGCGCGAAACCCGGACGGGCTACTTGCTCCAGAAACGCCTTCAGCAGAGCCGGCACGTCGCCGAGCCACAATGGATAGAAAAAGACGATGTGGTTTGCCCAGCGGATCGCTTCCTGCGCATCCCGAATGGCCAGGACGGGAGTGCCATTGGTCCAATCGCCACGTGATCGAAGGATCGGGAAATCGAGCGCCGCGACCTCGACCCGCTGCACATCGTGCCCGCGGTCGGCAGCGCCGGAGGCATATGCATCGGCCAAGGCGTGAATGAAGCGCCCGCGGTCGGGATCGGGATGGCCGTCGATGATCAGGATATTCTTGCGCATGCTGCGCAACCTGCTGAGGCATCGAGGGCAGCTCCATACGTAGATGTGCGAACCCGCCTAGGGCTTTTCAGCTCCAAGGCCGGCGGCAAAAGCGATCCGCAGCGCATCGGAAAGACTGCGTGCACCCAGCTTGGTCATCACGTTGGCGCGATGGACCTCCACCGTGCGGGCGGAGATGCCGAGGTCGTAGGCGATCGTCTTGTTTGGCAGCCCCTGGGCGAGACCTTCCAGCACCTCGCGCTCGCGCGGGCTTAGTGCTCCAAGCACCACGGCGGCCTCTTCGGCGCGTGCGCTCACCTCGCCGCTGGCGTGAAGGCGTTCGAAAGCGGCGTCGATCGCAGCCAGAAGGACTTCTTTTTCGAATGGCTTCTCGATGAAGTCGACGGCGCCGGCCTTCATCGCGCGAACCGCGATCGAGATGTCGCCGTGTCCGGTCAGAATGATGACCGGCATGGTCACGCCGCGCTCGTGCAGCGTCTGCTGGACCGTCAGACCATCCATCTCCGGCATGCGAACGTCGAGCAGGATGCAGCCCGCCTCGACATGACGGACCTCCTTTAGAAACGCCACGCCTGAAGGCCAGGTCTGGACCGTGAAACCCGATGTTTTCAGCATGAAGCTGGCGGATCGCCGGACGGAATCCTCGTCGTCGACGATGTGGATCAGCCTGGTTTCGGTCATTGGTTCTCCTCCGGCTTCGCAAGCGGGATCGTGAAGTGAAACAGCGCGCCGCCGCCGTTGCGCGGCTCCATCCAGATCCGCCCGCCATTGGCCTCCACGATCGTCCGGCAGATCGATAGGCCAAGCCCCATGCCCTCGCTCTTGGAGCTGTTGAAGGCGCTGAAAAGATTCTCGACGATATCGTCTGCGACGCCGGGACCGGTGTCCGCGACGCTCACCTGCGCCATGCCCTGCGCTGCGGGCATGCTGGTCACGGAGAGCTCACGCACCTTGGCGCGCTCCATCGCCTCGACGGCATTGCGCATCAGATTGACCAGCACCTGCTGGATCTGCACCTTGTCGACGAGCACCGGCGTCGTGCGCGGATCGATCGCGAAGCTGACCTTCACGCCCTTCTCCGCTGCCCCGATCAGAGCGAGCTTGGAAGCTTCGTCGATCAGCTCCGGCAGATCTTCCACGCTCTTCTCGACCTCGCCGCGCGAAACGAATTCCCTCAGCCGGCGAACGATATGTCCTGCCCGAAGCGCCTCGTTCTTGGCGTCGTCGAGCGCGTCGATGATCATAGGAAAATCCTGCTCGTGAGGCTGCAGAAGAAGGTCGCGAACGCCGCGCACGTAATTGGCGACCGCGGTGATCGGTTGGTTCAGCTCGTGCGCCAGCGTCGATGCCATGGTACCCATGGCACTCACGCGCGCAACATGGATCAGGTCGGCCCGCAAGGCCTCGATATGCTCGTCGGCGGCCTGTTTCTCGGACAGATCGCGAATGAAGCCGGTGAAGATGCGGTCGCCCTCGGTGAGCGCCTCGCCGACCGCGAGTTCCATGGGAAATGTGGAACCATCACGTCGCTCGCCGACCACGACGCGACCGGTGCCGATGATGCGACGTTCTCCGGTAGAGAGATACCGGTCGAGATAGCCGTCGTGCCGCTCGCGATCGGGCGACGGCATCAGCATGCTGACATTTCGGCCGCGCACTTCCGCTTCGGTGAAACCGAACAGGCGCTCCGCCGCGGCGCTGAACGACAGGATCTTGCCAGCGTCGTTGATCACGATCATCGCGTCGGGAACAGTTGCGAGGATCGAGCGGAACTGGTTTGCGCTCGCCGACAACTGCCGCTCCCAGGCGCGCTGTTCGGTGACGTCCCGGATGACCTTTCCGAAGCCCCGCAGTTCCCCCGTGGCGCCGTGCAGCGCCGTAATCGTGACATGGGCCAGGAACTCGGAGCCGTCCTTGCGGACGCGCCAGTCTTCCTCCTCGAACCGCCCGGCGGTGCGCGCGATCTCGAGGTCTTGCGCAGGCTTGCCGCTCTCCCGCGCCGCCGGAGGATAGAAGAGATCGCTCGGCTTCCCGAGTATCTCCTCGGTGGCCCAGCCCTTCAGCTGTTCCGCGCTCTTGTTCCACAACGCTACGCGACCATGGGGATCGAGCATGTAGATCGCATAGCCCTCGGCACCGTCGATCAACAGATTGAGCTCATCGGCCAGATTCTGCGCCTCGGTGGTCCTCAATTCCGCCGTGCGCTCGCTCCGACCCGAGATTGCGCGCAATCCGCTGATCTGATGGCCCGCCCAGATGAGCACGGCGGACGTGGCGACAAAGGCGATAAGCTCAATGACCTCGATCGTACCGCCGGGCCCGCCGAGCGTCTGGACGGCAAGTATCGCGAGCACAACGGCGACGATGGCAGGCCAGGCGCCGGCAAACACCGCAACGACCACTACCGCGGCGGTGAACAGCAAATAGAGCGTGCGGCCATCCAGCCATGGATCCAGCGCCAGCCGGGCCGCAAACGCGGTCGCCACGGCGAGTACGGCCAGGCCAAAGCGCGCGATGCGCTTTTCCGGCCCAGGGCGCGGGTCTGCCGCCAATTCGGCTCTGCCGGTGTCGGTCACTGGCGAGCGCTTATACGGCGAATGCAGACATCGTTACGCATGTTACGCGGCGCGTCAGGCCGTTGGCAAGCGAAGCGCCGCGAGCAGCTCCTGATGACGCATCGGTTTGGCAATCACTGCTTCAAACCCGGCAGCATGTGCGGCGCGGTCGATCTCCTTCGAACCAAATCCCGTCACAAGAATGGCGCGTCCATGCCAACCGCGCTGGCGGAGCGCCGTCAGCAGGCGGACCCCATCGCTATCGCGCAGACGATAGTCCGCGATCAGAATCGCGGCATCGCGAGAGGCCGGGTCGGCAATGGCCGCTTCCGCCGCGGAGAACGCCTTCACGCGATATCCTTTGCCGGCAAGGAGAAGCTGCAGGGAGCGGCGCACGCCATCTTCGTCCTCGACAAGAAGCACCATGGGACGCGAGTCGTCTCGCATTGTGGATGTCACTGTCGATAGCGCCTTGCTTTCGGAGTCGCGGACCCCTTGCGGAATCTGGGTCACTCTGCGCCGCTCCGCCTGATCGTCCGCGACTGTTGGGCACGCTTCTCGCTGAGCACTTCCGCCGAGACCGCCCGCGCCCGTTCGCCGACGACTGCAAGGCATTCTTCGACGAAATGCGGCTTCACGCCGGGAACGATCGAATCGAAATGGGTGTGACCACAGTCCCTGAGCGAAAAGATGTTTTCGAGATAGGTTTCGAAGGCCTGTCGGAGCGCGAGCCACTGGCCCTGCTCCTCGAGCCAGGGACGTGTCGATGCCGAGGAAGTGAAGAGCATCAATCGCTTTCCGGCGAGCAAGGGGTTCACCGCGCCCTGCTTGATGGCAGCCGCGCTGAAGCCCGCTCCGAGGACCCGGTCGATATAGCCCTTGATGATCGCCGGCGGCATGCCGAACCAGATCGGATACACCAGGGTGATCACGTCGGCCTCGCGGAGCAGTTCGAGATCCTCCGCAATGTCCGGAGAAGGCCTGAAGGATCCGCCTGCCGGACGTTCGTCCGCTGCAAGAAGCGGATCGAAGTTGAGAGCATAGAGATCGCGGAGCACACATTCATGCCCGCATGCCCGAACCGCATCACAATAGGCCTGCGCGACCGTGGCGGTGAAGCTCCCTGGGTCTGGATGGCCGAGCACCACGAGGTGATGGGGCTGCACGAATGGCGCGGGTTGCGAAAGCGGCTCCATCAACCCGGTCCCGCAAGCACTGCGCCGGCCATCGCGGTCAGAAAGATCACGCACAGACCCAAACTGCCGACAAGGACGCGCAACTTGCGCTCCGCCGCACAGCGGTCTTCCGGAAGCTGCATGAGCGCGTTGTTCATCTCCACCTCCGATGTCCTCTTTTCCCGCTTTTCGGCCGGGACGAACCTCACCGACATTGGGATGTTTACGGAGTCCTGCCGAAAGGATGGTGCGCACGGCATCCGCCGCGCGATGATCGCCGCGCGCAGGGACCTGCCGATTGGACGTGGTCAGGCTCAAGCGAGCTCCTTGCGCGCAATCATTTCGGAAGGACTGTCGTCACAGGGAACCGTGCTGAACCCGAATTCGCGTTCGAGGGCGATCGCCGCATGGTTCTCGCGGCTTTCGAGGGATTCGAGCACGCGGATACCGTTCGCTTTGGCATAGCGCAGGACGTGTTCGGTCAATGTCCAGCTGATGCCCCTGCCCTTCCATCCTGCATGAACCGAGATCGCGAACTCTGCGCGGGACTTGTCACCTGCGGCGGCAATCATGGCGGTGGCGACCAGCGTCCCATCACCCGCAAAGGCGAGGAAATTGATCGAGCGATCGTAATCGACCTGCGTCATCGCGGCGAGCCGGTCATGCCCGACCTCCTGAATCGCGCTGAGGAAGCGGAACCGCTTGTCCTCGGCCGTGACGTGCTGGAAGAACTCGGCGAGTTCCCATTCGTCGCTTGGCAGCACCGGGCGGACATGGAGTTTCACGCCGTCGCGCGTGGCGAGATCGGCCGACCATTTGGCCGGCACCGCACGCAGCACCATGCGCGACGATGCCGGCTGAGGCGTGATCCGGATGCGCGCGTCGAGCGCAACCACGCCTTCGGATGCGACCAGCAGCGGGTTTACATCCAGCTCGGCAATGTCGGGAAATTCCACGCATAGCGCCGAAACCGCCTCGAGCACTGCAAGCACGGCGTCGATGTCCGCCGCTTCCTGTCCCCGATGCGCCGCGAGGAGCCGCGCGATCCTCGTACGATCGAGCATGTCCCTGGCAAGCGCGGCGTCCAGCGGCGGAAGCCCCAGCACGCGGTCGCCGATCAGCTCGATATCGACTCCGCCGGCGCCGACGGCAATCACGGGGCCGAATTGCGCGTCGTCGGCGAGCCCGACAAACAATTCACGCCCATGCGGCATGCTGACCATTTCCTCGATCTCGAATCCGGTGATCGCTGCACCAGGCAGGGAGCGACCGAGCTCCTCGCGTATCTCGAGCGCCGCCGCGGCTGCGGCTTGCGGATACTGCACGCCCAGGACGACACCCCCGAGGTCCGATTTGTGGACGATCGCCGGGCTGACGACCTTCACTGCATAGGGTGGGGGCAGCCCGGCGCACGCTGCCTCGACGTCGGCGACGCTGGCGGCGAAGCGCGACCGCGCAACCGGTATGCCGAAGCAATCGAGAATGGACTTGGCTTCGATCGACGTGAGCAAGGTGCGCCCTTCGCCGCGCGCGGCTTCGATCATTTTCCGGGCGCGCGCGATATCGAAGCCTCCGGCGACGCTCTCGGCCGGCGCGCGCAGCAGCGATACACGCGCCTCGTCGGCGGCGATGAGATAGCCGAAGCCGCGTACTGCATCGTCGAGATTGTCGAACACCGGCGTCCCGGGCGCGCTCAGGAGCGGCCGTGCCGCGTCCGCATTGCCCGCGCCGAGCCAGCAGGCGAGCAATGGCTTCTCGCGGGGGAAATCGGACGCCGCGAGTTCTGCAGCGACTCCTCTGGCGATCTCGGCACCCGAGGCGAGCGCCGTCGGGCAGTGGATGACGAGCAGCGCATCGACATTCGGATCGCGCGCCACCGTCCGCACGGCGGCGGCGAAGCGTTCCGCTTTTGCGTCGCCCACCACGTCGACGGGATTCGCACGAGACCAGCCTGCCGGGAGGGCCGAATCCAGAACCGCGATGGTATCCGGAGCGAGGTTCGCGAGCACGCCTCCGGTGGCCTGGAGGACGTCGGTTGCGAGGATGCCGGGGCCTCCACCATTGCTGACGATGGCGAGGCGGCGGCCCTCGAGTGGCGGGCGATCCGCGAGCACCTGGGCGGCATCGAACAACTGGGTGAGACTTTCGACGCTGACCAGCCCGGCGCGGCGGAATGCGGCCTGATGCACGTCATAGGCCCCTGCCAGCGCCGCGGTGTGCGATACCGCCGCAGCCGCAGCCGCATTGGAGCGTCCGGCCTTGAGCACGATGACCGGCTTCGTCCGGGCAGCGGCGCGCGCCGCCGACATGAACTTCGCGGTCTGCGTGATGCCCTCGACATAGAGTGCGATGGTCCTGGTGTGCGGATCGGCCGCGAACAGGTCGATCAGATCGCCGAGATCGACATCCGCCATGTCGCCCACCGAGACGATGCCGGAGAAACCGACCGCGCGACTTTGGGCCCAGTCGATCATCGAAGTCACCAGGGCGCCGCTTTGCGAAATCAGGGCGAGCCCGCCCGGGTTGGGATTGCGATGGGCAAAGGTCGCATTGAGCCGGGCATGGGGCAGCACCACGCCCAGGCAGTTCGGCCCCACGACCCGCAACAGATGCGGCCGGGCAGCGTCCAGCATCCGCTGGCGGAGCTGCGCATCGTGAAAGCCGGCGGACAGGACGACGGCGAGCCGGGTGCCCCGGGCGCCGAGCTCGGCGATGACCTCCGGCACGGCCGCGGCAGGTGTTACGACGATTGCCAGGTCGGGCGCCATCGGCAGATCCGCGACCGAGACCACCCACCATTCGTCGTCCAGCTCGACGCGTTTCGGATTGACTGCGAAGATCGCCCCGTCGAAGCCGGAGTCGATGATGTTCTCAAGCACGCGCTGGCCAAGTGCGCCCGGACGGGACGAAGCGCCGATCACGGCAACGCTGCGGGGGCGGAGCAGCAATTCGAGATTGCGCACGGACATGATGGACTCCTCAACAGGGACGATCCTCGCCCATCTGCCGACGGGCGGGAGAACTTCCGATTAGGGATTCCCACAATTCTGCGTGCGCGCGGTCCCGCCTACCGCTGGACCATCGGACCCAGGAGGAAAATCATGGCCGAAGATTACCCGGTCGCCAGCGCGACGGAGCCGTGGAGCGAGATGGCCAGATGGGCAGTCGAATGGCCCGTGGCGATGAGCGGATTGTGGTGGGCATGGGCGCTCACGGCCTGGCATTCGCATCATCACCGGGCGCCGGGCCATCACGACCTGCCCGTGCCGGCTCCGATCGCGGACGAGGGCGAACCTGCGCTGTTTGCCTGACGGCGAGCGGAGGAAACCACTCTGGATCGACCGGGCCGCGACCGGCTGGCGGGCCGGTGCGAATGTGCCTGATATGCCGTCCCTGCTCCGGCTCGCGGGCCCGGATAGCACCGCTTTGCAATCACCGGCATCGTGCCGGGCCGCGAACGCAGCTATGCGGCAGGCTAGCTCTCAAACATCTGTAGCGGCCAGTCTGCACGCCGGAGCACCGGCCCCGTACGGGGATTCCACAAATGCGCCACATCCGCAGCCGCGCATAATCCTCGGAAATCGTCGGGTAGATGGAGACATTCATGATCCGTGATCTTCTTGCGATGGTTGACAATGCAACCACGGCCAGACCGTTCCTGGACCGGGTTCTCGCGTTCGCAGCGGCACGCGGCGCCCATGTCGAGATCGCGGCACTCACGCCAAGCCCGTACGTTGCCGAGATGCTTCTTCCGGCCGGCGGGATGTATCTGCCCGAGGAAGCGCTGGCCCGCGATGACAGCGCCAAAGTGGCAGCAATTGAGGCGCTGATCGCGGACGCGCACGCGCAGGTGTCGGTATTCGGCCTTCACGACGACGTCGCATGGCTCGCGGGAGACATGCGGCGCAGGCGTCAACTGGCCGACCTCGTCCTGGTTGCGACCTCGGAAGCCTGGGACTCGCCATGGTTGCGTCGACGCGTGCTGGAAACCTCGATCCTTGCCTCTGGCACACCGACGGTGATTCTGCCGCCCGACATGGACCTTGCGCCGGTCAGGCACGCCGTGCTGGGATGGAAACCGTCGCCCGAGGCGAACCGCGCCGTGCACGATCTTGTCGCGATCGCCGAACAAGGTGCGAAGGTCGATGTCGTCATCGTCGATCAGGATGCCCAATCCGATGCTGGCGAAGAAGTGTGCCGGCATTTGAGCCGTCACGGCCTGATGCCCGAGCTTCATCGCGTCTCATTCGAGGGCATGGACGACGCCGAGGTGATTTGCGGATACGCAGTGCGTGGCAAGGCGGATTTGCTCGTGGCCGGAGGCTTCGGGCACTCGCGATTTCGCGAGATCTTCTTCGGCGGCGTGACGCGCCATCTCCTTGACGACATTACCGTCCCGGTGATGCTCAGCCACTGAGCGGCGCAAATCTGACACGGGATCGGCCCGCGCACCTGAAGCGCATCCGTCGGCAGGGCGCGGCGACGGCAGCCGCACATCAAACCGCGGCGCGGTCGTATCGCGCGACCTGCCGTCGCCTCACTACGGACAATTGCGAATGGGTGCGGGTGCGAGCGCGCCATAATTTCGCGGGCCTGACGAGTTTGCACGGAGGCAATGATGAAAAACATTCTGGTGCTCATGCATGACGACGTTGGCCAGGAAGCCCGCTTCCAGGCCGCCCTGGACGTGACCCGCGCGCTCGATGGCCACCTCACCTGCATCGACGTTGCCGTCAAACCGGTCACCGTCGACGACTATGCGACGCTCGGCGGTGCAGCCCTGCTGCTCGGCGACGAGCAGGTGAGCGAAGCGGCGAACCGCGCGCGGATGGAGAAGCGCCTCAAGGTGGAGGGTGTCGCCTATGACTGGATCCAGACGACCGGTTTCCTCAGTCCAAGCGTTCGCGAGGCCGCAGGACTCGCCGATCTGATCGTCCTCAACCGCGACATCAAGGATGCCTATCCGGACATGGAGGAGGTGGCGACCGAGGTCTTGATCAAGTCAGGGCGTCCGATCCTTGCGGTGCCGCGCGCGTGTCAGCGGTTCGATGCCTGTGGGCAGGCGATGATCGCCTGGGACGGATCAGTCGAAGCTGAAAAGGCCTTGCGCGCCGCGGTGCCGTTGCTCCAGCTCGCGAGCACAGTCACGATCGTGGTATGCGAGGACGGCTCCATCAAGACTCCGGTGGAGGAGGCCGCTGCCTATCTCTCCCGCCACGGCGTCAAACCCGTCGTGCACCCGATCGGATATGCACTGGACATACCCAGCACGATCCTGCTCGAGCAGATCGAAGCGAACGGCGCGGCCTATCTCGTAATGGGCGGATTTGGTCGCAGCCCGTTCATCGAGGCCGTGCTGGGCGGCGTCACGCGGCGCATGCTCCACGAAAGCCCGGTCCCGCTGTTCCTCGCGCACTGATTGCCGCACGGTTGACCACCCGGACCCGACCGCGGCCCTCGTTGCTTCGCCCACGCCGGATCGGATCGGTCATGTCTGAGCAATGCGCTCCGGAAAAATGGAACGAGGGCCTCGCAACCGGCGGCCCTCCCTTTCGGGAAGGTTGCCCCTTCCGCGTGGACCTCGCATAGGTGCTGGATGCAGGGGGAAGCTACGATATTGCTACGCGTGCGCGGCCTGATCGAACGGCTCGCCCCGGAGCCGATTTGCGACGGGTGCATCGCGGAAAAATTGAACCTCACCCCGGGCCAGGCAAATCAGACGGCGCGCGAGCTCGCCGGCGGCGACGGCTTCGAACGGCAGAGCGATATCTGCGCGATCTGCGGCGCGTCGCGGACGGTCACGAGAAAGCGGGTGCGCTGACGCCACGCGGAAAGCGGCGGCACTACGCGAGCCGGCGAGCCGTCGCTGCTTCTTCCAGGTAGAATGGCCGGCGCTCCATCAGGGCCTGAACCAGGTCAGGCCGCCACGGCCTGCTTCCCGGGTTGCGAGACCGGCGCATTCTCGAAGTCCAGCACGATGCGGCCTTCGATCTCGCCCCGGTGCATCCGCGCGAACACATTATTGATGTCCTCGAGCGTTTCGGTGGCCACGGTTGCGTGGACCTTCCCTTGCGCAGCAAAATCGAGCGCTTCCTGAAGGTCGAGCCGGGTCCCGACGATCGAGCCGCGCACGGTGATGCCGTTGAGCACCGTATCGAAGATCGACAGCGGAAAGTCGCCCGGCGGCAGGCCGTTGAGCGACACGGTACCGCCGCGGCGGACCATCCCCATCGCCTGCTGGAATGCCTTGTTCGAGACGGCGGTCACGAGCACGCCTTGTGCGCCGCCAATCTCCTTGCGGATGAAGGCGGCTGGATCGGTGTCGAGCGCGTTGACGGTGAGCTGCGCGCCGAGCCTGCGGGCGAGATCGAGCTTGGCATCGTCGATATCCACCGCGACGATGTTGAGCCCCATCGCCCTGGCATATTGCACGGCCATGTGCCCCAGCCCGCCGATTCCGGAGATCGCCACCCAGTCACCGGGTTTGGTGTCGGTGACCTTGAGACCCTTGTAGACCGTCACGCCGGCGCAGAGCACCGGTGCGATCTCGACGAAGCCGATATTGGCGGGCAAGTGGCCGACATAGTTGGGATCGGCGAGCACATATTCGGCGAAGCTGCCATTCACCGAATAGCCGGTGTTCTGCTGGCTCTCGCACAAAGTCTCCCAGCCGCCGAGACAATGCACACAGTGGCCGCAGGCGGTGTAGAGCCAGGGCACGCCGACGCGGTCACCCTCCTTCACATGCGTGACGCCCTGCCCCACCGCGGCGACATGGCCGACGCCCTCATGGCCGGGGATGAAGGGTGGCTTCGGCTTCACCGGCCAGTCGCCCTCGGCGGCATGGAGATCGGTGTGGCAGACGCCGGCGGCGGCGACCTTCACCAGGATCTGGCCGGGCCCGACCTCGGGCACCGCGACTTCCTCGATGACGAGCGGCTTGCCGAATTCGCGGACGACGGCCGCCTTCATGGTCTTGAGCATGACGAGATTTCCTTCCCTCGTGGCGCGTCAGAACGCGGCGTCGATGTCGACGACATCGATCAGCTTGTGGTTGACGAATTCCTTGATCCCCAGGCCGAGCAGCTCGCGGCCATAGCCGGAGCGGCGGACGCCACCGAAGGGCAGGTCGGCCTTCACCATCGTCGGATGATTGACGAAGACCATGCCGGTCGAGATCTTGCGCGCGACATCGGCGCCCCGCTTCGTGTCGCGGGTGAACACCGAGCCGCCCAGACCGAAGGGTGAATCATTGGCGATGCGGATCGCATCCGCCTCGTCCTTCGCGCGGAACAGCATCGAGACGGGACCGAAAAACTCCCAGTAACGCGCCGGATTGTCCTCGCCGACATCGGTGAGGATCACGGGCTGGACAAACGCTCCCTGGTTCGGCGCGTCCGGACCGACGGGCGTTGCGGTAGCACCATGCTCGACGGCCCGGCCGACCATGTCCTTGAGATCATCGGCCGCCTTTTGCGACGAGAGCGGCGCGAGCGTCGTCTCCGGATCGAAGGGATCGCCCATGCGCAACCCGGCGACGCCCTTGGTGTAGCGCTCGAGGAACGCGTCATAGATCTCGTCCGCCACGATCATCCGCTTGGACGAGACGCAGACCTGTCCGCCATTCCAGTGACGGCCGAACACCGCCCATTTCACGGTCTTGTCGAGGTCGGCATCGGCGAGCACGATGAAGGCGTCGGCGCCGCCCAGCTCCATGGTCGACTTCTTGAGCGCCTTGCCGGCGATCGCCGCCACCTGGGCACCGGCCGCCTCGGAGCCGGTGAGTGCCACCCCGTGAACACGCGGATCGTTCAGGATCAGCTCGACCTGGCCATGCGCGGCATAGAGGTTGATGAACGCACCTTCGGGGAGGCCGGCCTCCAGCATCAGCTTCTCGACGGCGGCCGCGCATTGCGGCACGTTGGCCGCGTGCTTGAGCAGCATCGTATTGCCGGCCGACAGCTGGGGCGCGATGATCCGGGCGATCTGATAATAAGGGAAATTCCACGGCTCGACCGCGAGCAGCACGCCGAGCGGATCGCATACCAGCATCGCCTCGCCTTCGGCAGGATCGGCAACCGGCAACTTTTCGGAGGCGAGCAGCGCCTCTGCGTTGCGGGCATAATATTCGAAGATCGCGGCGGAGAGCTCGACCTCCGCTTTGGCCTCGCCCAGCAGCTTGCCCATTTCGAGCGTGAGCAGCGGGGCATAGGTCTCGATGTCGCGGCGCAGAATGTCGGCAGCCGATTGCATCACCCGCGCGCGCTCGGCGAACGTGGTCTCGCGCCATGCCAGGAACGCCGCGTCCGCGCGGCCGATCGCCTCGCGGATCTCGTCGTCGGTGGCGGTGGGAAAGGTCTCGAGGACCTCGCCGGTATAGGGATTGGTGGTCGCGAAAGCCATGCCTCACTCCTTTTCCCGCGTGTGAATGGGGAAGTCGGCGGCCATGTGCGCCCAAACCGGCAAGGGCCTGTATTGTGGTTTTTACGGACCTGCCCGCCATCGGCCGGCATGACGATGAGAAGATATCCTGGCGGCCCCAGGCGCGGCGCGGCGCGGCCCGATATCCGGGCAGGCCTGCTCACGCCGCTTTGGCGTAGCTCCCGACGATCGGCACCACCGCACGGGCGACGAGCTCGTCGAGCCCTTCGGTGATGTAGCGCGAATAATGCCGCTCGATCATGGCGACGGAGGTGTCGTGGAGCGCTGCCACCAGCCGGATCGGCAGACCGGCGCGCAGGCCCCGCACGATCGACGAATGCCTCAGCGCATAGGGGATGATCGCGCTGGAGAGACCTGCATCGGCGACTGCCTGGTGGAATGGCCGTAGCATCGCCGAGGACGAAGCCCAGGGACCGCGATCCACCTGCTCCCACTGCATCGGCCCGACCTGGCGCCGCCGCCAATGTTCGAGTAGCGGCGCGGACGGACTGCGACCGCGGGTGACGGGTTCGATCGCGGCGATCGTGTCCGCGCCGACGGGCACCCGGATATAGCTCAGGGTGCGCTTGCGGCCCTTGAACGATTGCGGGAGCATGAGGCGCGACTGGCCGAGCTGGACGTCGGCGACGGTCATCCGCGCGATCTGCGAGAAGCGCGCGCCCGTGGCGGCGAGCAGCACCACCAGCCGCCCGAAATCCTCGTCGAGCGCGATGGCTGCGGCGACGATCGCGCGGACCTCGTCGTCGCTGAGGATCTGGTTGTCGCGGGCGGCGGTCGTCAGCAGCTCGGGCGCGTCGAGCTTCAATCCGAACTTGATCACCGTCGGGAGGTCCGCGGGCAACACGCGGCGATGCATCGCGAAGGCATGATTGAGCGCTGCCTTGAAGTCGTTGACGACGCGCTGAAGGCTGGAGGGCTTCTTGCGCGTGCAGCGCAGCTGCCAGCCGCGCAAATCGGCCTCGACCAGTGCCGCGAGCCGGACGATCGGCAGCCTCTTGTCCTCGAGCACATAGCGCGTGAGGCTCGAGGAGGCGTCGGACTTGATCGCTCTGCCCGCCCGCGACGAACTGCGCGCATCGCGCAGTGCGATATAGGCCTGGACCGCCTGCGCCACGGTCATGTCGGGGTCGCTGCCGACTGCGGCCGGCGCGCCGCTGTTCCGCGTCTGGAGCTCGATCCAGCGCAGTGCCCGGTCGAACGCCTGTTTGTAGGTGAAGACCTCGACGTCATCGGCTTCGCACCGGTCGTCCGCCTCGCCGATCGCGCTGGTCACATAGGCGCCGAGCGGGACATCGAAGTAGCGGGCGAACCAGGTGCCTTTGCGGGCGCCCTTGCGGTAGCCGATATGCGCGCCCTCGCTCAGTTGCCGCCAATAGGGCTTGTTGCGCACGGCCAGGTTACCGCGGGCGGTGCGGTCCTGGATCCTGCTCTCGACGACGGTGCGCGACATGGGCCAGGCGTCCAATTCGTCTAATAAGACTAGCCGGACACAGTCAGATCTGCAAGGAAGAAGATCATCTAAGTTATTGGTTTAACGTCGTTCCGAGTGTCTCCGAGGACGTTTTCAGGCATCTCTCTCACGGCGAAAACACGAGTTCGATTCTCGTAGGGGTCACCAGCGTTTTCAATGGCTTAGCCGTTGATGTTGAAATGAAATCTCGCCATCTGGCCGGAATAGCTCCTCGGATTCCGTCGGACATGGCTGGACGATTGGCGCAGGTGTCGCCTCGCTTCCCACGCTGACGATCGGGCCGTCGGGCGATATCTACTGGTCGAGAACGACGCCGAGGGTGGCCCGCAACTGTGCCGCTATTTCGCGGCCGAGAAACGCCGCGATGTCATCGCCAAACTGCCCGCCAAGGGCTGCGGCGGCGCGCTAGGTGTGCTCTGACAGCTGATCATCGAGCGCCGAGATGTGATTCTTCGATGTTTAGGCGATCAACGGTGGTGCTCGCGACGGGAATACGGAAGCGGCTCCCGGAATGTGAAGCGGCCTCAGGCCAGCATGGCTAAATTGCGTCGCTTGGGATCGTAATGGGCACCGTCCTAAAAGCGGAAAAATGGCGCAACCGCGCCATTCTGGACGATCGGGTCAGAAGCGCGTCCACATTTTGCCCCGCATATTTTCGCGGCTTTAACGGCATGTTGTGACAGGTCTTGAGCAGGCGATAACGCCGCTAAACGCGACGAACTCGCTCATCTGAATTGCCTGGTGACGGCTTTTGGGCCGCAAGCGGTCCGGCAGCTTTGGAGCAGAGGATTGGCCAAGCGGACGCTCGTCTGAACGGTGGGACGCTCTCGCATCCTGGGATGTTGCCTGTCCGGGTTCTCGGGGAGCAAAGGTGCCCTCCAAGGATGACTAGGCTGGTCGGGAGGCTGGCCGCCGCCTGTCAGCGGGCACCGCCAAAACAATGACGCGGCAATTCCCGCTCGCTATGCAGTCGTCATGGGGGCATTCAAAAGAAACAAGACAAGCATTCTCAGGCTAAGCCTGATCGGCTCGCTCACAAGCGTCATTGTGCTGCTCGCGGCGCTGCGAGGCGCGGCTGACTATCGCGAACGCGTCGATGACCCGCCTGCCGCCACTCGGTGGATCCCGACCGCGCTCGGCACGATCGCGATCCAGACGTCGGGCCCACCGCGCGGCCGCCCGGTTCTGCTGGTCGGCGGCACGGCGGGATGGAGCGGCTTCTGGAGCGAGGTCGCGCAGCACCTCGCCGGACGCGGTTATCGCGTGATAGCGGTCGATCTTCCGCCGTTCGGCTTTTCCGCCCATGATCCACTGCGGCGCTACGATCGCGTGGACCAGGCCGAACGGCTTTCCGCCGTGCTGAAGGCCATAGCCCCAAACGCGCCCGCAATAGCGGTCGGGCACAGCTATGGTGCGGGCCCTGTGTTGGAGGCGGCGCTTCGCCATCCCGCGCAAATGCGCCAGCTTGTGCTTGTTGACGCGGCGCTGGGCACTTTCGATGCGGCGCCGCGTCCGGCGAGCTGGGGCCTTCGCCAGCCGCCGCTCGCCGAACTCGCCGTGGCTACGGGCTTCACCAATCCATGGGCGCTTCGCCCGATGCTCAGCTCGTTGCTGGCGCGCAAGCAAGCGGGCGATCGCTGGCTCGAGACGCTGCGCCGGCCGATGCGCCGGCCCGGCACTACACCGGCCTACGCGGCATGGCTCCCCGAACTATTCAACACCGATGACGGTGCCGCCAGCCGGCGCTCGGCGGCCGTCGCTGCAATGCGCACGCCCGTATCCCTGATCTGGGGCGAAGCGGATCAGACCACCCCGATCTCGCAGGGTGAAACGCTGTCGCGCCTCACGCGCGCCGCTCATTTCATCCGCCTTCCCGGAGTCGGGCACATTCCGCACATCGAGGATCCTGGCCATTTTCTCGCTGCACTTGATGCAGCCATTGAGGGGCAACCATGACGCGCAAAAAATGGCTGATCGGCGTCTCCCTTATCGCACTCGCCGCGGCCGCAGGCGGTACGACGCTCTACACCCTGCCGCTCGCTGCGGACCCGATCGGGCCCAAGGATTGCGGCAGCGTATTGCCGGATCTCGGCGCGCTCCCTTCGCACGCAGCGAGCGCCGCCCAGCCTAACTGGGCGCAGCGCGGCGGCACCGTGAACGATGCGAGTTGCCTCAGCCGCACGACCGTGGCCGGCGTCGTGGCGGTGCGGGACGAAGCCGATGTTCGTACGGCTTTGACCTATGCGCGCGCGCATGGGCTCACCGTCTCCGCGGCTGGTGTGAAGCATAGCATGGGCGGGCAGGCTTTCCGAAAGGGCGGGCTGGTGCTCGACATGCGCGGAATGCGCGGCATTCGCCTCGATAGAGGCGGCCGCACCGTCACGGTCGATGCCGGCGCCACCTGGCACGACATCCAGCGCGCCATCCACCCGGACTTTGCGGTCAAAGCGATGCAGTCGACCGACATCTTCAGCGTGGGCGGGTCGATCTCGGTCAATGCGCATGGCATGGACCACCAGGCAGGCGCAGTGATGGGATCACTCCGCAGCATCCGGCTGATGCTCGCCGATGGACGGGTGATCACGGCGTCGCGCACGGAGAACCCTGAGCTCTTCGCCCATGTGGTCGGCGGCTACGGCCTGTTCGGCGTCATCCTCTCCGCCACGCTCGATGTGGTGCCCAATGACATCTATCGTTCGGAACGCTCGCTGATCGACTATCGGGCCTTTCCCGAGACCTTTGCGGCAATCGCCGGCGATCCGGCGATCGGGCTCAGCTATGTCCACCTGTCCACCGCACCGGGCTCGCTGCTGCGCGAAGCGATCGTCTACCGCTACCGCCGGGTCGCGGCGGATCAGTTGCTCCCGCGGGCACCGCTCAGCGAAGTCGCCTCAACAAAGCTCCGGCGCCTGACGATCAATCTCTCCAAGCGGGGTGACAGTTTCAAGTCGCTGAAATGGTGGTCCGAGAAGAATTTGGAGCATCGCTTCGAAAGCTGCACCGTGACGCGAGCCCAGGCGATGGGCGACGGCGAAGCCTGCCTCGTATCGAGGAACGATCCGATGCACGACAGCGTCGCCTATCTGCGCAACAGCCTGCCCGCCGAAACCGACATTCTCCACGAATATTTCGTGCCGCGCGATCGCATCGTGCCCTTCATCGACGGCATGCGCGCTCTCTTTCGCGAGCAGAAAGTCAATTTGGTCAATGCCTCCATCCGTGCCGTCGGCGTCGAGGCGAATGCGCTCTCCTACGCGCCGAAACCCGCATTCTCGGTCGTGCTCTACATCACCCAATCAACCGACGCGGCGGGCACCGAACGGATGCGCAGTCTGACGAGCGACCTGATCGATCTCACTGCGCGGGAAGGCGGCCGCTTCTTCCTCCCCTACCAACTCCATTACACGCCGCAGCAGCTCGTCCGCGCCTATCCTGAAATCCGCGGCTTCTTCGCGGCCAAACGACAATGGGATCCGGACGGCCTGTTCAGCAACACCTGGTACGCTCGCTACGCGCCGGCGCTGGGCTGAACGGCTAGCGCAACACGGCAGCGCAACCGGCGCCGATCCGTCCCTCCAGCACAAGGGGCGCGCCGCGCCGGTAAAGCGCCGCAGCGAAGCCCGCATGCGACGATCGTGCGAGCGTGACGCGGCCACGCAAGCTGACGATCTGCCCCCCTGCCGCTGCAACGGCGCGGATCGCGCGTTCGCGATCGCCGATCACGGCGACATCGCGGCCACTCGGCCCGACGAATGGCATCGCCAGCAATAGGATCGCCCAACCCGCGAGCACCGCCGCCGTCCGGGCGACGAAGCGGAGGATGCGCCTAGTAGTCGTAGACATGCTCGAGCACGGCGCCACTCGCAGCCGCCGTGCGAATCAGATCGAGCAATTGTGTAACCTTCACCGACACGCCCACGCGCTGCCACCCGGCCTGCGCCGCCGGCATCGTCATCAGAACTGTCCCGGGGCCGGGCGCCGGCGTCCCATTCCGCTGCAGGAGCGTGACGAAAATATCATCGTTGCCGGCGATCTCCACCAGCCTGGCGCCGGCCGTCGCCATGCGCGCGACGATATCGGTGAATTGCGCATAACGCGGCGCCTCCAGCACGGCCAGGCCGGCACCGGGCACGCGCACCACTTTCAGCCGCCGGTCGATTGCGGTCAGCTGCGCAGGGTTGCCGCGCGCGACCAGCCGCAAGGTCAGTTCATCTCGACCCAGCGTCGCGCCACTCGCCGCGTCGATCAGCTTCGCATAGCCCGCCTTCACGCCGAACTCGAGGCTCGAGGCGAACCGGCGTTCCCAATGCCGTCCCCAGGCGTTTGGCTCCTGCGTCCGCCAGACGCCCGCGAGCGCTTCGCCGAAGGGGAAGCGGTACCAGGGAGTTTCATGCATGAACGCGCCGTAGCGGGTCTGCACCGCGGCCGCGTAACGATCGTCGGCGCTGTGCCACCCGCCGAGCCATTCAGACAGGCGGCCGATCGTGTTCTCATAGGCCGCCTTGACGCCAAGCTCGACCGAGTAACTGATTCCGATCGTGTAGATCATCACCTTGGCGTCGCCACCGGACGCGCTGCCGCGGGTCAGCCGATTTACGGTGCAATAGCTCGACCAGAAACTAGCGATCTGGCTTCCGAATGCGAAGCGGCTCGGCCGCGCACCGACGCTCAGATGGCGGGCATAGCTGTCCGCTTCATAGACGATGTGCCACTCGGGATAAGTGAGCCAGGTGCGCCCCTCGGGTCGGCGCTCGCGCGGTTCGAGAATCGACCGGTAGGGCGTGCCGGCGCTGGCGCCCGGCAAGGGTGCCCGGCAGCCGCCCTCGATATAGACCACCGGAATCAGGACGGTGGCCGCGACGATCGCCGCCAGCCCGATGGCGACGCGCCAGCGGCGCTTCACGCCGGGACCGCGCGTCCTTGCGCGGCGTGCCGGTACCCGACCCAGATCGCGAAGCCGCCAATCAGCAGGTGCGGCAGGTTGGCGAAGAAGCGAACGGTCATGGACAGGTCGAGTGGCCCGTACAGGAAGATGCCGCCATCGAGATAGCCGCTGCCCGTGATCAGGCCCAGCACGCCGTCTAGGAAGTAGAGCGGCCCAAAAATCCTGAAATAGATTCTTGCCGCTTCGCGCGAACGCCACGCCGCGACACCGGCCCAGATGCCCGATGCGAGATGCAGGCTGTCGTCATAGAAATCGAGCTTGAACAATCCGAACAGATTGCCCTCGGCATCATGGAAGCCCGGGACATAGCCCACCAGCACTACCGCGACGAACATCAGGAAATATGCCCAGCCGAACAGTCTTAAGCGATCCATGCGTTCCCCCTCGTCAGCCGCGATCTAAAGCAAAACGCGTTCGGAGAACATACTTCCTGCCGAAGAAGGCGTTTCTCCGGCCGACTGGTCGCGACCGGAATGCCGATGCTCAGACGCACCTGCCGAAAATTGAATCTACGGCAGCTTTCGGGCTCCATGGCTTCGCTGCCGCACGACGGCAAGGAGGGCGCCAAGCCACCGCGCCATGTCGAGGTGCAATAGAGATAAAAGTAAGATAATCTCACCATGACAATCGAACATTTAAGTTAAATAATGATTAACACTTACATGTGTGTTATAGGCTGAGCTGTCAGGGCAGAAGAAATGGGAAGCATGAGGCGACGCAACCGGCAGTGATGAGGGTGAGCAGACAGGGTGGATCACCTTTGCAACGCGATCTTGAATATTGGAGCCCCTTTGACCGTTGCGTGTGCTGTGAGATCGCTGAGTGTTGTCGGCGTTTCGTGCACCGTTTCGTAGTGCCATGCCGTTCACCGCTCCCAACGATCCGAAGCTGCGCAGCCATGTGCGCAACCACCAACCGCGTCAGTCCAGCTGAGCGAATACATGCCGCAGCTCGCCGAGTTCGAGCGGCTTGGGCAGCATGAAATCGACATGGGCGGGTGCCTCGCCCCCGGTCGCCATCTGTCGTCCCCAGCCTGTGAGTAGGATCACGGGCGTTTCCGGAAACAGCTCCTTGACTGTCTGCGCGACCTGATTGCCATCGACATAAGGCATGCCGAGATCGGTGATCACGACATCATATTTGTCGCCCGTCGCGTGCGCGGCGCGCAGCGCATCGATACCGGCCTGTCCCCCGTCGGCGGCAGTGATCGTGTGGCCATTGAGCTTGAGCACGATCTCGGTCGACGCGAGCACCGCCGGATCGTCGTCAACCAGCAACAGGCGCAGCGGGCGCACTTCGGAAGTCGCCGCCGCCCGCACGCGGCGGCTCCGCGCCTTGCTGGCCGCGAACTCCAACCGCATGCGCGTGCCCTTGCCGGGCGCACTGTCGATGTCGAGCCGCGCGTCATGGCGCTGCGCCGCGCCTTGGACCATCGCGAGTCCGAGTCCCGTGCCGCGCTCGCCCTTGGTGGTGAAGAAAGGGTCGAGACAGCGCTCGCGCGTTGCCGCGTCCATTCCGGCGCCGGTGTCACCGATTTCGAACCGCACGCGGACCTTGCCGCCGCGTTCAGGGGGCAGTGACTGTGTCCGGATCGTGATGGTTCCCCCTTCGGGCAAGGCATCGACGGCGTTGAAGATGAGGTTGGTCGCCGCTTCGCGCAGTTCCGCCGCGTTGCCCATCACCTGTGGCAGATCGGCCTCCAATTCGGTCGATACCTTGATAACCTGTCCGCGCCGCTGCGGCATGTCGCTCCAGCGCGCGCGCGTGAGTTCGACCACCTGCGGCACCAAATCGTTCAAATCGAGCGGCTCGAGCTCTGCGTCGCCATCGTTCCGGTAGAAATCGCGCATTCGCCCGACGGTCGCGGCAATGTCTCGAACGACACGCCCCACCAGCTCCAGATAATCGCCGACCTCCTGGGGCAGGTCGAGTTCGCGTTCGAGCAGTGATTGCGTATAGACACCGACCGGCGAGATCGCGTTGTTGATGTCGTGCGCGATGCCGCTTGCCATCTGGCCGATCGCACGGAGCCGCTCCTGCTCGAGCACGGCCTGCTGCGTGTGCTTGAGATCGTCATAGGCCCGTTGCAGGCGATCGCGAAGCTGCGCCTGACGCGCCGCGAGTGCGACATGTTCGCCCACTTGCCGCAGGAACTCGCAGTCCGCGCTGACAAAGGCCTCGGTGTCGAGCCGCGCCACGATCAGCACGCCGAACACCTCATCCTCGATCATCAAGGGCGAGATGACCAGCGAACGAAGCCCTTCGCGCGCGAGCCGCGCCGGGAAGGGGAAGTCCACCGCCGCGATATCGGACTCGTAAACGAGTTCGCCGGCGATGCAGCGCGAGAGCCCGTTGCGGTCGATCGACACCCGCGCCTTCTCGACGATGCCGAGTTCCTGGCCCAAGGGCGCACTGCGCACGCCGACATGCGCGACATCGAGCAGATGGTCGACGCGGTCATAGTTGCAGATGCACACGAAATCGGCGGGCATCCGGTCCTCGAGCGTGCGCACAACGACCTGGAAGATGCTCTGCACGTCCTGACGCTGGCCGATCGCGCGCGTGACCTGTTCCAGCAAGTGGAGCCGGTCGCGTTGCGCTTGCAGCTTCGTTTCCGCGAGCTTGCGATCGGTGATGTCGCGAACGAAGGCACTGAAGGTCACCGCCTCACCCATCCGGATCGGCGTGATCGACAGCTCGATCGCAAACTCCTCCCCATCCCGCCGGAGCGCCGTCAGCTCGAGACGCTTGTTCAGTACCCGCGCGTCACCGTTGGCAAGATAGCGCGCCAGCCCGTTCTTATGCGCGTCGCGATACCGTTCCGGCATGATCGTCTCGTGGACCGGCCGCCCCATCACCTCGGCATGGCTCCAGCCGAATGTCCCTTCCGCCTGCGGGCTCCAACCGGTGATGAGACCTTCGCTGTCCATCGTCACCACTGCATCGAGCGCCGATTCGACGATCAGCCGGTTGCGCTGCTCGCTCGCATACAGGGCAGCTTCGGCGCGCCGTTGCTCGGTGACGTCGGTCGAGATGCCGAATATGGCGTAAACCCGGCCGGTTTCATCCCGCAGCGGCGATTTCACCGAGATATAATTGTGCAGACCGTCAGTCTGCGGCGCGACTTCCTCCTCGGTCAGTGCGTGGTCGACCTTTGCCACACGCTCATCCATCGCGCGGAAACCGTTCGCGATCATTGGCGGGAAAAGATCATGATCGGTCTTGCCGACCACCGCCGCGCGCTCGAAACCGAAGATGTCCGCGTAGCGCTGATTGATCATGAGATAATGGCCCGCGAGATCCTTCACGTAGATCACTGCCGGGCTGTTCTCGACGATCGCCTCGATCAACCGCACGCTCTGCCGCTGCTCGGCCTCGCGCGCCGCGACCCGCGCGTCGAGATCGCGATTGATCGCCAGCAACTCCCGCTCAGCCTGCCGCCGTCGGACCGTGTCCGCGGCGCCGATCTGCATCAGATTGAACAGCAGTAACGCTTCGCCGACCAGCTTGCCGAGGTGCGCAACCAGCGCTGTCGCGTCGCTCGGCGCGCGCGAATAGAGCATCACGCCGTGCGCGATCATCAGGATCACTGCGCTCGGGACGACCGCACGAGCGACTTCGGTTTCGTCGCGCTGCCGCCAATAGGCCCAACCGACCGCCGCCCAGAGGAGCGGCACGAGGATGAGCGTCGGCCGCGTGACCCAGAGAAAGCCGGGCGCAACGTAGCGCGGAGCGACCAGAAAGAATGCTGCCAGAAGGACGGCGAGCACGGCCAGCCCGGCTGCAAACAGCCAGGAAAAAGACCGGGGCCGATGCCGTAGAAGGAGTGCGGCGCCGACCCCAAGCGGCAGCAAGTGCCCCGCCGGGCCCCAGGTTCCGGCGCGAAATTGTACATCCGCTCCGGCCCCACCGCCGAGCCAGCCGAGCACGGCCATGACATGCAGCGCTTCGCCCAGCACCAGGAAGGCAAAGGAGATTGCAAGGAATAGCGGCCAGCTGTCATCGGTGCGGCGGCTCATGTCCCAGAAGAGCAATGCGACCAGCACGCCGGTCAGAGCGACGCTGGTGTCGAGCACGGTGTGCAGCGAGGGACCCGCCGCATTGAAATGCAGCATCGCACCGCCGCTCAGGATCAGAACGAGCAGCGCGATTGCAAGATTGGCGGCGAAGCTGAGGACGATCGGCGCCCGGATGGACGTGTCCGCGCTACTCATCATTCGGCCCCTCCCCAGGCCAGAACTCCCCTATCCTATGAGCTTAGGCCGCCAATCTCGTGACCGCAAGACAAGAGCCCAGTCGTTGCGCGAACTATTGAGATGTGGTGAGCGCCGATAGTCTCGATGATTTGCATGCAATTTCCCTATCCTTTGCGGCATTCATAAAAATCAATCGACGGAAGGAAGTCTATTCGATCAATGCCGATCGGGTTGCGAAGTTGCCGCGTTGGAAGCGAATGACAGGCAATGGAATTCCACCTGATCGAGGGGATTGACGGCATTGGCCAGCCTGGCCGTTGAAACCATGACACCGCCCGCTCGTTCCCGCCAGGCCGGGTCAACGGAGATGGACAATGCCCCAGGGCGACAAGAGCAGCTATACCGACAAGCAGAAGCGCAAGGCCGAGCATATCGAGGAAGGCTATGAGGACCGCGGCGTTCCCAAGGGCGAGGCCCAGCGCCGCGCCTGGGCGACGGTGAACAAGGAATCCGGCGGCGGGAACAAGTCAGGCTCGGGCCGCGGCAAGAAGGACACGCATGTCTCGTCCTCACGGGGCGGACGGGCGCAAAGGTCCGGCTCGCCCGAGCAACGTTCGGCAGCGGCGCGCAAGGGCTGGGTAACGCGCCGCAAGCACGGCAACGGCTGATGCCGGCCCGGAAATGGTCGCAAGACGTTACCGCACATTCGAATGCGCTCGATCTCGAGGAATCTGTCTTTACCAGGGACGATCCGAAGGAGATCGCGAAATCGCTCAAGCGCTCGGCCGAGCACAGCAAGCGCCGCAAGGGCACGCCGCTACAATCGGCCATGAACATGCTGACCTTCTACATCAATCGGGCGGGCGACAATCTCGGCGAGAAGCGGCGCAAGGTCCTCGAGGATGCCAAAAGCGAGTTGCGGGCGCTGTTCGGCGAGAAATAGGCAGGTGGCAGGCGGCCACCATTCGCTCCGTCACGCGTTGACTCGGCGCTATCTCGATCAGGAGCAGGCGATGTCGGCGACATCGAGCCTCCGCCGGGTCATGGTGGATACCCAGATCGTCGCGCGCGGCGTGGGTGACGCGCATGTGCTGGACGCAATGCGTGAAGTTCCGCGTGAATATTTTGTCCCCGAGCCGCTGGGCGAATTCGCCTATGAGGACACGCCACTCCCGATCGAGGCCGGCCAGACCATTTCTCAGCCATTCATCGTCGCGCATATGATCGAGGCGGCAGCCGTCAAGCCCGGCGACCATGTGCTCGAGATCGGCGCGGGATCGGGCTATGCCGCCGCGGTGATGAGCCGCATCGCCGGCACGGTCCATGCGATCGAACGTCATTCGGAGCTTGCAGATCTGGCACGCGAGCGGATGGCGGCGCTCGGCTATGGCAATGTCGAGATCCTCCATGGCGACGGCACCAATGGCTGGCCTGAGGCTGCGCCGTTCGACGCGATTCTGATCGCCGCCGGGGCCCCATCTATCCCCGAGCCACTGTGCCGCCAGCTTACGATCGGCGGGCGGCTGGTAATGCCGGTCGGGCCGGCGGATTCGCAACGGCTGGTGCGCGTGACGAGGCTCGGCGATGAAATCTTCGACCAGGACGATCTGGGCGAGGTCCGTTTCGTGCCGCTGATCGGCGCACACGGTTGGGCCGTGGGCGCGGGCAGCGACGCACTCGTCGAGCCGAAGCCGAAGCCGGCGGACGGCCCGATGCAAGTCAAGCGCGTCAATCCGTCGCGCCCCGACAGCTGAGCGGCAATGCCATAACAGCGGCCTCGGGCGCAACAGGTGCTTCTAATGGAGCAAGATATCAGAACTCCGCATTGAGGCCGATGAAGAAGGTCCGGCCCGCCACGTCATAGGTTCCCGGATAGGTGTTGCCGTTGCCGAAGCTGTAGAGCAGTCCCTGCGCGATCGCCGGCGGATCCTTGTCGAGCAGATTGTTCACGCCGACGCGGAAGGTGACGTTCTGCTGGACCTTCGCCGTCATCGTCAGGTCGAAATAGCTGTACGCCGGCAGGCTCGCGTTGAGGATGTAGGCGGGGCCGGCGAGGAACGGATCGTCGGTGTTGCTGGTCAGCTTGGTTCCGCCGATATAGCGCCAGTTGAGCGAGACCGAGGCGATGTCGGTGGTGTCCGACCAGCTGATACGCGCCTGATGCCGCCATTCGGGGCTCGGCTGGCCGCAGGTGGGGCCGAACAATCCGACGCAGTCATAGCTGCCGAGGCCCGGCAGGGGCTCGTTGCGGAGCTCCTTGAGCCAGGTTCCGATGAAGGACGCGCTGAACCCGCCGATCCCGGTATCGAACGCATAATTGGCGCCGACGTCCACGCCCGATGTCTTGAGCGATCCGGTATTCTGAGTGGTCGAAACGACGTAGCCCTGCTCGCCGAACAGCACGCCGGTGCGCGGGTCGCGGTGGAACAGCGAGCAGAAGAACGGATCGCCGGTGGCAATGCATTGGCTGATCGTCAGCGATCCCGGGATCGACGAGATGTAGTCGCGCACCTTGATGTCGAAATAGTCGATCGACAGCGAGAAGCGCTTGAGGAATCGCGGCGCGAGCACGACACCCGCGGTGTAGGTGTCAGCCTGTTCAGGACGCAGTGCCGGATTGCCGCCCCCCTGCGCCACACAAACTTCGCTCGGACACTCGATGATGTGGCCGTATTGCGCCGCGCTCACCCCCGTGGCCGCGCACTGCGCCGCGGTGGCACTGGGGGTTGCCCCCGAACACGGATCCTGCGCCGAGATGTTGCCCAGCCCCTGCGCCGCGAACAATTCCGAGATGTTGGGCGCACGGATCGCGCGATTGTAGCCGGCGCGGAAGCGAATGTCGCGGATCGGCGCCCAGGCCACCTCGCCCTTGTAAGTCGATATGCCTTCGTCGCGGGTGCTGTACTTCGAATAGCGGTAGCCACCGGTCAGCGTCAGTTCCTCGGCGAAGGGGCGGTTCTCGAAGATCGGCATGCGGATTTCGGTGAAGAACTCGGTGACGTTGAACGCCCCCCGCGCCTCGAGCGTGCCCTTTTGCTGCGCGAGCGCGTCGGCATGGAAGACCAGGCTCTCGCGGCGATGCTCGACGCCGAACACCGCGCCCACGCCCTGATCGGCCCAGGGGCTCTTGACGCCGTAACTGGTGAGATCGGCGGTCATCGTGCCGCTGAGAACCGTCTCCTTGTCCATCCCGCGCGTGAAGGTCGGCGAATAGATATAATCGAGCGATTCGGCGGACAGGCCGGCATATTGGAACACATTGAGCGGCACGCATGCCTTGTCGGTGCCATCGATCACTGATTTGCAGGTCGGCACCCCGCCGACATTGACGACCTGGAGCCCGCGATTGGCGCGCACCGGATCGATGTCGTTCTGGTAATTCTCGTTGAACAGCACGCGCGAGAACAGGCCGTTTACGTCATAGCTGATACCGCGCGCGATCTCTCCGCGGACGCCGCCGGTGACGCGGAAATCGGTGTGGCGCAGGTCGTCGCGCCGCGGCCGGGCCGGCGCCGCCACCGGGCGGTAGCCGATGAACAGGTCCTGCGACACCGCAGTGCCGTAAGCCGCACCGCACAGCAATTGCCCCTGCTGCGCGCTCATCAGGGGATTGTTGCAATTGACCGTATAGGTCGTGCCCTGGAACAGCGCGGAAGGCGCGACCTGCGAATTGGTGCGGTCGTCCATGAACATGAAGCTGGCATAGACTTCGGCCGCGGGATCGGCCTCGAACCGCGCAAAGGCGCCGGCGGTGTAGCGTTTGTCGTTGCGCTGGAAATAGTTGAGCGGCGCGTAATTGTAGCGGAAGCTGCTGTTATACGGCACCCAGGTCTTGGCGCCGTCGCGGGTGTTGTTGAAGGCGACTCCGGCATTGGGGCCGGTCAGCGGCTGGAACAGCCCGAACTCGTTGTTCGACGAGCCGCCGCAGGTGAATGCGGTATTGTTGTTGGTCGGATCGAGCGCGCAGGCGGAGACGTCGCGGTCGGCCTGGGTGATCGGCTGCACTTCGCGATAGCCGAAATAGGCCATGATGTTGCCGCGCCCGTCCGCGAAGTTCTTGCCGACTGCGATATTTGCGTCGAAGCGCTGTCCGTCGATCGGTGAGGACAAGGCGTTCTGATAGCCACTGGCGGAGATCAGGGCGCGGCGCGCCGCGTCGTCGTTGTGATGATTGGAGAAGCCGTACTGGACGTCGGCGAGCACGCCGTTCAGGTCCTTGCGCAGCACGAAGTTTACTACCCCCGAAATCGCGTCCGAACCATAGACCGCCGAGGCGCCGCCGGTGACCACGTCGACGCGATCGACCAGAAACGAAGGCAGGAAGTTCACATCGGTGGCCTGGATCGGCAGCAGGCGCTGGCCGTTGACCAGGACCAGGTTCCGGTTGCTGCCGAGATTGCGCAGATTGACTCGCGCGGTGCCGTCGGACCCGTTGGAGACGTTCTCGTTGGCGTCCGCGGTGACCTGGGGCAGCCGATTGAGCACATTCTCGATGTTCGTCGCGCCCTGGAGGCGGATCTCGCCCGAGTCGATCGTGGTGACGGGACTGGTGCTGATCAGGCCCGGTTGCTGGATCCGGGTGCCGGTGACCGTGATTTCGGTCTGGGATGCCTCCTGAGGGGATGCGCCTTCGTCGACGCCCTGGGCCGCCGCTGACGAGCTATAGGCGACCAAGGCTGCCACGGCGCTACCGACCAGCAATGTACAATGCTTCCGCATATCTCGTCCCCTTCATCATATATTTGATATCGTGTACGGTATACAATGTCAGCGATCGAAGGGTTTTGCAACGAGATTGTAACGAGCGAGACACAGCTCACCTCGGCTCGGCATCGCCCTGCGGACAGGGGCGGTCCATCTCCTTTGAAGCGCGCAGGAGAGTCCATCAGCTCTGCCCAATGGAGCCCGGCCTTCGAACTTCGCCTGTCTCACTCAGCCGCCGAAGGACTGTTTCAGTCTCTTGACAGCGGCAAACTCGGTCATATGGTATACATTATATAGTATAGCCGAGAACGGCAGAGGGGGAGAAACACGATGAAGATTCGGGTCGGCATGAATTTTCGCGGCGTCGCGCGGGCGCTGGCATTGGCCACCGTCTCGGCAGGCGCACTGGCCGCGACACAGGTAATGGCGCAGGAGGTTCAGGCGCAGGACGAGGCCGGGACGGCAGAATCTTCGCAGGACCAGATCCTCGTGGTCGGCATCCGCGGCAGCGTCGACTCGGCGAACGAGAAGAAGCGGAACGCCAAGCAGATCGTCGATTCGGTCGTTTCAGAAGACGTCGGCAAGCTGCCCGACAACAACGTCCCCGAGGCTCTGGCGCGCGTGGCCGGGGTGCAGATCGATCGTGCGCATGGCGAAGGCCAGGCCGTCACGATCCGCGGTCTCGGCGACGTCCAAACCACGGTCAATGGCAACGAGGCCGGCGCTGCCGGTTCGCGTGCGCTCAACCTTGCCGACATCCCCGCGGAGCTGCTCAAGTCTGTCGAGGTCTACAAGACCCGCAGCGCCGACCAGGTCGAGGGCGGCATCGCCGGCACGGTCAATGTCGAGCTGCGCCGCCCGCTCGATCTGCGAAAGGGCCTGACGGTCGCCGGCAGCTTCCGCGAGACCTTCTCGGATCTCGGCGATACCAAAAGCCCATATGCCAGCCTGCTGCTCGCCGAACGTTTCGACACGCCGATCGGCGAAATGGGCTTCCTGCTCAACGGCTCCTACACCAAGAACAATTATTTCGAGAATTACGTCGTCAGCGAATCGCCGCAGCAGATCGGCTTCTTTGTCGGCAGTCCCGCGAACCTGACGCTGCCGGCGCCTCTACGGGAAACACTCATTCCCTATGCCATCAACTACGGTGTGGAATCGGGATCGATCAAGCGCCCGTCGCTCAATGCTTCATGGCAGTGGCGCGCGAACGAGCATCTCGATTTCGTGGTCGAAGGTTCCTATCTCGGGGTGCGCTCGGACGACGAGCGTAACAATCTCCGCATCCAGACCAACAACGACCAGGGCTCGTTCAGCGACGCTATCGTGAACCCCGATGGAACGATCCGCTCGGTGACGATCACCAATACTGGCGGTCAAGGCGTCCCGGGTGGCCCGCTAAACATCTATCAGAAGACCAAGAGCGATACCTACAACACCAATTTCGAGACCCATTGGAACTCGGACAAGGTGCAGATCCATTTCGGTACGCAGTATAACTGGTCCGACATGAACCAATATTTCGTCCAGAGTCAGAACCGTCTTACCGGCGGGACCGTGGCGAATGTCGATTTCAATTCGCCCAACGTTCCCGGCGGCGGCCCCTTCGTCACCTTCCCCGGCATCGACATCGGCAATCCGGCCAGTCACAAACTTTACCAGATCCACGATCAGCGTGGCACCAACAATGACACGCTGTTTGCGTCGGAACTCAAAATCACCGTTCAGACCAGCGCCACGGGCCTGCTGCGTTCGGCGCAGTTTGGCGCGCGCTTCACGAAGCACACGATGGCGCGGGATTACGGCTATCGCGATGCCTTCTACTTCACGACGGCAACCGCGCCGACGATGAATGCGGTGAGCGCCGCCACCGGCATCAGCGTCGCTTCGACGACTCCGGACATCGAGGGCGCACCGACCTGGTACCATCTCGACGGCGCCAGCCTGTACGACAACTTCACTGCCATGCGGGATTACATCATCAACAACGGGGCCGACCTCACCGGCCGCGACTGGACCCTTGCCCAGCCCGCGACCACCGATCCCGGCGAGAGCTTCAAGGAGCATGAACGCACCTTCGCCGCCTATGGCCAGCTCAACTACGGCTTCGATGCGTCCTTCCCGGTCGATGGCACTATCGGCCTGCGCTATGCCAACACATGGGGCACGGCGGTAAGCTCACGCTATGCGTGGAAGGCATTCCTGCCGAACGGCACGCCTGATTATGCGCAGGGCGTCGCTTACATGCCGACCGGCAGCAAGGCGAATTATGTCGACCTGCTGCCCAGCGCGACGGCGATCCTGCATTTCACGCCGAAGGTGCAGTTGCGCCTTTCCTACACGCACAATGTCCAGCGCCCGCAATTCTATGACATGCGCTCGGCCCTGAACATCCTCGATGCCGCGACGCAGGGACGGGTCTATGCGGGCAACCCGGACCTCAAGGCGATCCAGGAAAACAATTACGATGCCTCGCTCGAATATTATTGGGGCAAGGGCGGCATGGTCTCGCTCGGCACCTTCCTGAAGAACCAGACCGGCTTCATCTTCTACACCGAACAGCGTGAGGCGGTTCCCGGGCTGGCGCCCAACCCACTCGCCGCCGACGGCCTGTATATTGTCGGCAAGCCGCGCAACGCAGGTCCGGGAAAGATCTTCGGCTTCGAAGGACAGGTGAATACGTTCTTCGACTTCCTGCCCGGCTTTGCGAAGCATTTCGGCATCAACGCGAATTTCACCTATATCCCGGAAGCGTCGCTCCATCTCGCTTATGGGGATGATGATCTGAACGTAAAGGGGCTATATGATGCGCCCTATACGTCCAAATATACCGGCAACGTGGCGCTCCTCTACGATACGCCGACGTTCAGTGCCCGCGTCGCCTATAATTATCGCTCGAAGTACAAGACCTATATCGATTATGTGAACCCGGGCTATTCGATCTACACCAAGGCGACTTCGCGCCTCGACGCGGCAATCAACTTTACGCCGTTCAAGTTCCTGACATTGAGTGTCGAAGGTACCAATTTGCTGCACGACAACGCCGACTCCTATTTCGGCGCCTATGACGCGCTCCCGGTGGGTGTCCGGGTCCAGGCGCGCACGATCCAGACCAGCGCACGCTTCCGTTTCTAGAGGGCTCCCCGCTCCTCTCACTTTTGACGGGCCGCGGCGTATGCCGCGGCCCGTTTTTTCTGTGAAGGGGAGTTCGTGATGCGCGCGGCACGCCATCGGTCGTCGTCATACTGCCCGGCTGGGCGTTGGAGGAGCGTCCGCAGCCCCTTTACCTGCCCTTGACGCGCAGCATCACCGCGCCGTGCGCCGGTACGTCGAACGTCAGCGCATCGGCCGCCACCGGCTTCCCGCGCCACAAATCGCGCGCGGCGGTGATCGCGTCGAAGCCGGCATCCGCGGCACGCGCATCCATCCTGGCGGCACTGTCGCCGCGGTTGAACAGCGCCAGCGCCACCGAGCCATCGGCGAGCGGCTTGGACCAGATCTCGAGCGCGCCATCCTTGCGCACGGCCTTGCCCTGCACGCCCTTCGCATCCTGATCGACGGCGATCACGTCACGGTTCTCGAGCAGACGGAGCATTGCGGGCGGCGTCTGGCGCAGATCATGCCCCATCAGCAGCGGCGCGGCCGACATCGCCCACAGCGTCATGTGCGTGGTGTATTCGACTTCGGACATGCCGCCATTGCCTACTTCGAGCATGTCGGGATCGTTGAAGCCGTTCGGGCCAGTGTGCTCGGGATTGCCGTTCTTGTCGAAGCCGATCCGCGCCATCGTCGCATAATCGTCGGTGATGTCGCCGGTCGTGCGCCACAGATGGCCGCCGACCTGCCGGCCCCAGGCGCCGACGTCGAACCGGCCATATTCGCACAGCGAATAGACGATCGGCCGTCCGGTCGCCCTCAGCGCCGCACCCATCTCGGCATAGCTGCGCTTCACCGTATCGGCATCAGCGTAGAAATATTCGCCCGAGCAGAGATCGTATTTGAGATAGTCGATACCCCAGTCCGCAAAGGTCTGCGCGTCCTGCCGGACATGACCGTAGCTGCCCTCGAACCCGGCACAGGTGCGCGGCCCCTGCGAGCTGTAGATGCCGAGCTTGAGCCCCTTCGAATGTACGTAATCGGCGAGGGCCTTCATGTCGGGGAAATTGGCATTGGGGCGGATGCGCCCGTCGGGGCCGCGCTTCCCCTGCCAGCCATCGTCGATGTTGACATAGACATATCCGGCGTCGCGCAGCCCGGTGGAGACCATCGCGTCGGCCATCGCGCGGATCGTCTTGTCATCGATCTTGTCGGCGAACTTGTTCCAGCTGCTCCATCCCATCGGCGGCTTGGGCGCGAGCGGCGCTTGCTCGACCACCGCCCAGGCCGGCAGCGTCTGAAAACGGAATGCGCGCGCCTCGGCCTGCTTCGCCGTGCCGCGGTGGCCCGTCGCGTCGATTTTGGAGAACCACATCTGCCCTTCGAGCCGCACGCCCTTCGGCGTCTGCTTCACGGTCCACGTGCGGGTGGGATGCTCGCGGTCGTTGAGATTGCGCACGTCGAAGGTGAGCACGCCCTTGTCGAGCCGCGCATTCTGCATCGTCACCGGACCATACCATTGCGTGGTCACCGCGCCGGTGATGCGGTCGCCATCGCTGGCGACCTGCAACATGGTGATGCCCGGATTGGGTCCGGCATCGTCGAACAGCCAGACGCCGTCGAAGCGCGTCTGGGCGAGCGCCGTTCCGGTGAGCGATGTCGTGAGGGCAAGCGCCGTCAGCAGGTGTCGCACGGGGCTACTCCTTGTCGTTAGGACAGTAATTAAGACTCGAAACTCAGGTCAGGCGGGCAGTGCCCGCTGCTTCACTTCGCTGTGCCGCCAGCCATAAGCGAAGTAGACGGCCAACCCGATCAGGTTCCAGACGATGAAGCGCAGGATCGTCGCCGATGGCAGGCTGAACAGCAGATAGAGGCAGCCGAGGATCGCCAGCGTCCCGACCACATAAGGCGCGGGGCAACGGAACAGCCGCGGCGCATCGGGCGCGCGCTTCCGCAACACCATCAGGCACGCCCCAACCGCGACGAAAGCGAGCAATGTCCCGGCATTGGCGAGTTCGGCGATCTCGTCGAGGCGGAAGAAGCCGGCGACTGCCGCGATTACCGCGCCCGTGATCAACGTGATCCGGGTCGGCGCGCCGGTGCGTGGGGAGACCTTGGCAAGGCTGCGCGGGAGCAGCCCGTCACGCGCCATTACGAAGAAGATCCGGCTCTGGCCGTACATCATGACGAGAATTACCGAAGGCAGCGCGATCACCGCGGCCAGCGCTATGAGATGCCCGGCCACCGGCTGCCCCAGCGTGCGCAGCACGAGTGCCAACGGCTCGGCAGAATTGGCAAGCTGCTGGTACGGCAGCGCGCCCACAGCGGCGATTGCCACCGCCATGTAGATGATCGTGCAGACCAGCATCGAACCCACGATGCCGATGGTCAGGTCACGACCGGGACGCTTCGCCTCCTCGGCCGACGTGGCGACTGCGTCGAACCCGTAAAATGCGAAGAAGACGATCGCCGCGGCGGCCATCACCCCGCGCTTTTCTCCGCCGACCTCGGTCGAGCCGAAGCCATAGGGCATGAAAGGCTCGAGGTTGCTGCCGTCGAACGCGGGGAGCGCGAAGGCAACAAACACACCTAGTGCGACCAGCTTGATGACGACGAGGACGATGTTGAGTGTGGCGCTCTCGCGGGTGCCGGCGACGAGCATCCCCATCACGCTCAGCGCGACGGTCACGGCAGGCAGATTGATGATCCCACCCGCATGCGGCCCAGCGAGAAGCTCGGGCGGCAGGTGCACGCCCGCCGCCTGCAGCCAGCCGACCAGATAGCCCGACCAGCCGACCGCGACAGTCGAGCATGCGAGCGAATATTCGAGTACGAGGCTCCAGCCGACCACCCAGGCGATCTTCTCGCCCAGTGCAGCGTAGCTGAAGGTGTACGCGCTCCCCGCGGCGGGGATCATCGTCGCCAATTCGGCATAAGCGAGCGCCGCGCAGGCGCAGACCGCGCCGGCGATGGCAAAGGCGAGGATCACCGCCGGCCCGGCGCGTTCGGCGCCGACGCCGGTGAGAGTGTAGATGCCGGTGCCGACGATCGCACCCACGCCGAGGGCTATCAGATGCGGCCAGCTGAGCGTCTTGGCGAGTGCATGGCCCTCCGCGTGCTTAGTGACTGAATCAAGCGATTTACGCGGACCGAACATGCAGCTTCCCCCTGAGTTTTTGGTCGACTAGGCCGTTGAGCCGAATTGCTGACGAAGATCGTCGAGCGTGCCCTGAATATGACCGGTGAGCAGCGTGGTCAGCTTGGCGCCGTCACGCGCCAACCAGGCATCGAGCAAGTCCTGATGCTCGGTATGCGCGCGGGATTCGCGTCCCGCGGGCTGCAGATGCGCAACTACATAGCGTTCAGCGAGGATCGACAGTCGCTCGACCAATTGAGTGGTCAGCAAACGGCCACCTGGCCGCACCAATGCGGTATGGAAATCACGATTGCGCACAGCGACTTCAGCCAGGTTGCTGGCCGCGGCGCCGTCGAGCTCCTCGAAGGCACGGATCGCGGCGGCCCGATCTGCATCGGTCGCGCGTTCGGCGGCATACACCGCGGCCGGCGGCTCGATGGCGAGCCGGAGTACATAGATCTCGTCGACCTGTCCCGCCGACATAGGCTGGACGAAATAACCGCGATTGGCGTGGCTAGTCAGCAACCCTTCGTGCTCGAGCCGCGCCAACGCCTCACGCAGAGGAATCTTGCTCACGCCGAGCTCGGTAGCCAGCGCATCCTGACGGATCGGCAAATTGTCGGGCAGTTGTCCGGTCACGATCTGCTCGCGCACGATCTCGAAGACGCGCTCGGCCAACGTACGTACGACGATACTCATGACCGTCTCTCCTTCAAATGGGAGCGCCCGTGTTCGAATGAACGGCGCGGAATCAGATGCATTACTTAACCTGAAACCCTTCCCAGAATGGATCAGCACGATCAATCCATATCGTGTTGAAGCCCGTTGCGATCGCAGACCCTTCCACCGACGGGATGATTGCCGGCTGATTGCCGAGACGCGTCTCCGCCTCGACGCGGCCGACGAAGCGGCTGCCGATATAGCTTTCATGGACGAAGCGATCACCGACCGCGAGTTTGTCTGCCGCGGCGAGATGCGCGAGGCGCGCTGAAGTCCCAGTGCCGCACGGACTGCGATCGATCGCCTTGTCGCCATAGAACACCGCGTTGCGCCCGTCGGCGCCGTCCCCGCGCGGCTTGTCCGCCCAGAGGACGTGACTGACACCGCGGATCGTGGAGTCGAGCGGATGCACCGGCTCGAACTTTTCGCGCACCGCTTCGCGAATGCGCCCGCTGAGGTCGATCAGGCGCGACGCGCCGAGATCGTCGAGCCCGGTATAGCCGCCCTGAGGCTCGATGATCGCGTAATAATTGCCGCCGTAAGCGACATCGATCGACAGCGGGCCGATGCCTTCGACATCAACCTGGATTCCGCGCGCCGCGACATAAGCGGGCACGTTGGTGATGCGCACCGCGGTGACCTTATCGCCTTCACGCATATAGGCCACGTCGATCACGCCGGCGGGCACTTCGATCCGGAGCTTTCCGGGCTCGGCCGGCTGGATCAGCCCGTGTTCGAGCCCGAAGGTGACCATGCCGATCGTACCGTGGCCGCACATCGGCAGGCATCCGGAGGTCTCGATGAACAGGATGCCGACGTCCGCATCGGGCTGTGTCGGCGGATAGAGGAACCCGCCCGACATCATGTCGTGCCCGCGCGGCTCGAAGCACAGCCCGGTGCGGATCCAATCGAAGCGGGCGAGGAAATCCTGCCGCCTCTCCGACATCGACGCACCCTTGAGCAAGGGCGCACCGCCAGCCACCAGGCGAACCGGATTGCCGGCGGTGTGGCCGTCGATGCAGAAGAAGGTGTGCCGCATCTTGCGCGTCAGGCGGCCTTGGCGACGGTCAGGCTGGGTCGCGTCGCCGCCGCCTTCTCGACCATGGCGATCACTTCGGCGCGGCGTGCGCCTTCCAGCGGATAGCGCGGCGGCAGCACGCGCTCGGAGCCGCGGCCCATCACTTGCTCGGCGAGCTTGATCGACTGGACGAGGTCATGCTCGGCATCGAGATGGAGCAACGGCATGAACCAGCGATAGATTTCGAGCGCCTTGGCATGATCGCCCCGCTCGAATGCCGCGACGAGCTCGACCGATTCCTTGGGGAAGGCATTGGTGAGGCCCGACACCCAGCCCTGCGCGCCGAGGAAAAGGCCTTCCAGCGCGACATCGTCAAGGCCGGCGAACAGCACGTAGCGACCGCCGAAATCATTGCGGAAATCGGTGAAGCGGCGCGTGTCCGGAGCCGATTCCTTGACCGCGACGATGTTTTTCACCGGCTTGAGCGCCTCGAGGACTTCGTTATCGATCACCGAGCGATAGGCGGGCGGATTGTTGTAGAGCATGATCGGCAGCCCGGTCTGGTCCGCAACGCCCTTGAAATGGGCGACCATCTCGTGCGGCTTGGGCACATAGACCATCGGGGGCAGCAGCATCAGGCCGTCCGCGCCAGCCGTCTCGGCCGCCTGGGCATAGCGAACCGCGCGGCGCGTGTCATATTCGGATACGCCGGTGATCACCGGGACCCGGCCATTGACCACCTCGACGATCGCGGAGAGCACGCTGACCTTCTCACCGAAATCGAGCGAGTTGTTCTCGCCCACCGTTCCCAGCGCGATCACGCCGGTGACGCCGTCACGGATCAAATCGTCCACTACGCGCTGCGTGTCGGTCAGGTCGATCGACAGGTCCTCCCTCAGCTGAGTCGTCACCGCGGGAAAAACGCCCTTCCAACCGATCGTCATCATATACCCCGTTCTTGAAGTCGAATAACGTATACGATACTGATTTTTGCGTTGCAATAGAGGATAACCGGTTGAGGCGAATAACGATCATTGGCGGCGGCGTGGTCGGGCTATCCTGCGCGTCCGCGCTGTTGCGCGCAGGGCACGCGGTTATCGTGCTGGAATCCAGTACGATGCGCAATGCTGCGTCGTGGGGAAATGCCGGGCATATCGCAACCGAGCAGGTCGCGCCGCTGGCATCGATGGCGAGCCTGCGCTCGGCTTGGCGCCGGCGCTTCGCCGCAGGCGGTGCGCTCGACCTGCCGGTACACGGCGTGCGCACTTGGCTTCCGTTCGCGTTGCGCTTCCTCGCTGCTGCACGGCCCGATCGCTTTCGTGCCGGCGGCGATGCATTGCGCGCGCTCCTCGCCGAGGCGCTCCCGGCGTGGCAGCGCGCGCCCTGGGCCGGGCAGCTGGTGAAGACGGAAGGTCATTTCGTCATATGGGGCGACACGGCCCAGGCAGCGGCCGGCAAAGCGGTGTGGCTAAGCGCCGACATCGGGACGGCACGGGTGGACGACGCTGCCCCGCAAGACATCGCCCGGATACGCGCAGTCATCCCTGCGCCGATCGCGGGTGCGCTGCGTTTCACCGGGACCGGCCAGATCAGCGACCTCGATCTGCTCGCCGCCGCACTCGAGAACGACATCCTCCAGCAAGGCGGCCAGATCCTGCGCGAGACCGGCACGCTGATCCTTGAACAGGGGCAAGCGCGGGTGCCCGGGCATGAAGCCGATCTGGTGCTCGTCACCGCCGGTGTGCACAGCAAGCCTCTGGTCGAGCGCGCCGGACACCACGCGCCGATCGTCGCCGAGCGCGGCTATCATATCCGCGCCGTCGCGGATCACTGGCCCGCCGACTTGCCCCCGATCGTGTTCGAGGATCGATCGATGATCGTCACGCGTTATGCCGACACGGTCCAGGCCGCGAGCTTCGTCGAGCTGGGGCGGCCGGACGCGCCGCCCGACCCGCGCAAATGGGAACGGCTGGAGCACCGTGTCACCGAACTCGGCCTGCCGATGCGGCCGCCCTTCACGCGCTGGATGGGCGCCCGCCCTACCCTGCCCGACTATCTGCCGGCAATCGGCCGCTCGCGCCGCGCGGCCAATCTGCTTTACGCCTTCGGGCATCAGCATCTGGGCCTGACGCTCGCACCGATCACTGCCGAACTGGTGGCGGCGCTGGCGAACGAAACCCATCCCCACATCGATCTGACGCCGTTCGATCTCGAGCGATTCGGCGGCAAAGGAGGACGCGCATGACCATCGGCGGCTCGACTATCGCGGCGGAACTCGCCGCGCTGGAGCAATGGCCTTCCCCTGCCCCGCCTATCGGCAAAGAGGAGCGCAACGCGCGGCTGGAACGCGCCCGCGCGCGGCTGGCGGCGATCGGCGCCGACGCCCTGCTGGTCAATGCCGGGCCGAGCCTGCGCTATTTCACCGGGATCGGCTGGTCGCCGACCGAGCGGCTGGTGGCCATGCTGCTGCCCGTCAGCGGCAAGCCGTGGATCCTCTGCCCCGCTTTCGAGCGCGGATCACTGGAGGCCGAACTGGCGATCGATGCCGAATTGCTGCTGTGGGAGGAGGACGAGAGCCCGCTCGCGCTGATCGGAGACGCGCTGGCGGCGAATGCCGTGCTCGCGCTCGATCCACTGCTGCCGTTCCATTGGTCCGAGCCGCTGCGCGCATCGTTCCGACCGGTCTCCGGCGCTTTGGTGATCGACGGTTTGCGCATGGTGAAGTCCGCGACCGAACTCGCGCTGATGCAACAGGCCAAGCAGATGACGCTCGAGGTCCACCGCCGTGCGGCGGGCGTCCTCGCGCCCGGCATGTGCGCAAGCACGGTCAAGCGCTTCATCGACGATGCGCACCGCGCGCTGGGTGCTGCGGGGTCGACATTTTGTGCGGTGCAGTTCGGAACCGCAACTGCCTATCCGCACGGCCTGCCCGGCGACCAGCAGCTCGAGGAAGGCCAATTGGTGCTGATCGATACCGGATGCACGGTCGACGGCTATCATTCGGACATCACCCGCACCTATGCGTTCGGCGCGGTCGATGACGAGATCCGCACGCTCTGGGCGCTGGAGAAGGAAGCGCAGGCCGCCGCCTTCGACGCTGTCGAACCGGGCGCGCCATGCGAGAGCGTCGATGCCGCCGCGCGGCGCGTGCTCGAACGCGCCGGCCTCGGTCCCGATTATCGCCTGCCCGGCCTTCCGCACCGCACCGGACACGGCATCGGCCTCGCGATCCACGAACCCGCCTATCTCGTCCGCGGTGACCACACGCCGCTGGCGCCGGGCATGTGCTTCTCGAACGAACCGATGATCGTCGTGCCCGAGCGCTTCGGCATCCGGCTGGAGGACCATATGCATGTGACCGAGACCGGCGCCGCCTGGTTCACCGAGCCGCAGCATTCGCTCGACCAGCCCTTCGCATGAGGCGTGCGCTTCCCCTGCTGGCGGCCGCCGCTTCGCTCGCCGGTTGCGCGGGCAAGCCTGCGCCGATCGACGCGCCGCCTGCGATGCTCAAGCTCGACCCGTTCTACGTCAAATCGATCGACGCGAACGGCGTCCCGATATCCTCATCGCGAGCGGTGCCCGACGCGGCGCTGCAGGTCGCGCGGCGGATGATAGTGGCGATGCTCACGCGCCGTCCCGATCTCGCCCGCGAACTGGTGCGGGCCGGGCAGCGCGTGATGGTCATGGGAGTCGACGAACTCACTACCGACGTCCCCGAACAACGCGACTGGAAGAAGCCGGCGATCGACGATCCCCGCCTCACCCGGTGCGAGCGCAAACTCTATGACATGCGGATCGGCCGGCTGACCGACCGCGAATATTGGGGCCGCCGCGCGCGCGGCATGGGCGGGTTGCTGACCAGCGCCGCGACCGAGAACCTGCTCGCGATCCCAGGCACCAAATATTATGGCGAGACGATCCTCGTCCACGAATTCTCGCATGCGATCCTCTACGCCGTGCAGGCGGTTGATCCCGAGCTCTACGCGCAGGTCGAGCTGGCCTATGCCGCGGCGAAGGACAAGGGCCTGTGGACCGGCGAATATGGCGCGACCACGGTCCAGGAATATTGGGCCGAGGGCACGCAATTCTGGTTCAACTCGAACAAGCTCGCGGTGGTCGATGGTGTACGCATCTTGTCCGATACCGATCTGCGCCGGCACGACCCGGCGCTCGCCGCGGTGCTGCGTGCTGTCTATGGCGAGCGGCATCGCCTGCCCGGCGACCCCTTCTACAAGCACCCGGCACGCGTGCCGCCGGGGCCGATCCCGACGAGCACTGCCGAGATTTGCTGAACGTGCGCGCAATATGTGGCGCGGTTTCGGGTCTTGAAATGTAGGATTTCGTCTGCTTGCCTCATTCCCTCGTCAGCCCGGCCTGAGCGCCTGCCTTGCAGGCAGTCGAAGGAGTCGGGATGACTGAATTTAAAGGTTGTCGAGCTCTCCACCCAGGGTGGGCGGTCTCGCAACCGGTTCTTTGACATTGTCGGACGGATCCATACCAGATCCAGGAGATTCACACGGCGCGCGTGCGGTCGCTTCGATGTCGCGCAGCGGGGCGCATCAAACGGGGCAGTGTCAACCTGGTGTCCCTTGAATTTCGTGATGGCGAATGTCCGCGATGCGTCGGTTTCGGACTTCGCACGGGGCTATTTGCGAACTCGGTATCGGATATGTGTTGCGTGCGGCGTGTCTACGACGCCGATAATTTCCAGCTCAATCTCCCGAGGCAATATGTCGAACATGCGGCGGCCGCGTCCAAGCAGCACTGGTATGTGGTGGATTCTCAGCTCATCCAGCACTCCAGCCTCAAGCGCCCGCTGTGCAGTGTATCCACCGCGGACCTGCACCTCCCGATCGCCGGCTGCGGCCTTCGCCTGTTCCATCGCGCTGGCGATCCCGTCGTTGACATAGGTAACCAGCGGGTAGCCCCAACGAGCGGCAGGGCCGGGCGGCCGGTGGCTCGGGACGAAAATGGGCGCGCCGTTATGACTACCGCCCCAATGATCCATCAGCTCGGCCGTCCGCCGACCAGCAAGGACGGCACCGGCTTTGCCCATCTCATTCTCCAGCTCTCGCGCGAGGTCGCCAGTCTTGGCCCAGTCGTGCAGCCGCTCCCCGTCCTCACCCCCGAGATAGTCGTTCTCATCGGCGATATAGCCATCGAGGGACATAGACATGTCGAGTACCGATATGGACATCCTGACACCCTCTGAAACAGAGCTTCCAGGGCGACTTTCGCAGTCTTCTTCAGTATCCGCAACGGATCGAAAACTGAGAACCCCTCAATCGTCTCATGGCGGCTTTTCGATCTTCGCGGCTCCGTAGCGGACGGCACCAACGGCCAAGCCAGTCACCCCAATACTATGACGGACCGACTTTCAACGCCCCTCCGTTCTAGGAGGGGCCAGGGATGGGTGGCACCGGCCTCGATGCCCCAGCGGGTGCCATTTTGCTGGCAGGTCAGAGATTCTTTTGGGCGCGCCGACGCGCGCACCCACCCCGATACGCCCTAGTTCTTCCCGCAGGCAGGGGCTGCAACACCTGCCGCCGCCGGCACGCGGGGCCGCGGCGCGAGCACTTCCCATTCCTGCACGCCCACCCCCGCATAGGGGCCGCTACCCGAAGCGTCGAATACCATGCGCAGGCAGCGCGTCGTCACCGGCGCGAAGCGGACTTCCTCGAATGCGCCGGGCGTCGTGCCGTAGCCGCTTGTCCCGGCCACCGGCTTCCACGCACCATCCCAATATTCGAGGCGCCACGCCGCGGGCGGCGCGACGCCGATCCCCGATCCGGCGGGCTGGTCGGCGAAGAAATAGACGCGCGACCCGTCGACCGTCACCGGCTTCGCCCAGCGATATTCGACCCAGGGCTGCTTCGGGTTGTTGCCGTTCCACGTGCCCCACATTTCCGGCGGCAGCGGGTTGGCGCGGACCTTGCCGTCGTTGAGCGCGGCGATCCAATATTGCACCGGCACGACGTTCGATGACACCGCCGAAGCCGAGCCCGCGATGTTGCGCGTCGGCTTTGGCGCGGGCTGCGGTGCGCGGGTCGGCACCACCGGTCGGATCGCGGCGGGCGAGACGCTGTCGTCCCACTGCATTTCATCGATCGCCACGCTGCGCCGGAAATGCCCGCCGCCCACTGCGTCGGCGGTGTGATACACCATGTACCACTTGCCTTTAAATTCGACGGCACCGGCATGCGAGGTCGTCGAGGAGACCGGGCGCAGCGCGACTCCGCGATAGGTCCACGGCCCCAGCGGCGAAGTCGCGGTGCCCCAGGCCTGGCAGGCGTGATAGACCGCCGGCGTGCAGGCGCTGTCCGGGCCGGCCTTGTTGCCGGCGTAGAGCATGTAATAGACAAGCTTGCGCTTCAGGATCCACGGTGCCTCGAAGAAGCCGGTCAGCCCCTCGATCCGCTTCTCCGGTCCCTTGGGCGTGATCATGTCGCGTTCGAGTTCCATCCCGCGCAACTGACCGAACGTGCCCCAATAGATGTAGACCCGGCCATCGTCGTCGAGCAGCACGGTCGGATCGATATTCTGGATATTGTTCGCAACGGGCAGCTTTTGCGAGATGATCGGCCCCGACGGGTGGGCATCCTTCCACGGCCCGGTCGGACGATCCGCCACCGCGACGCCGATCGCGAAGCGGTCCTTAGCGTCGCTGTTCTTCTCGAGCACCGGCGCATAGAAATAGAATCGCCCGTCGGGCCCTTTGACGATCTGCCCGGCATAGGCCCGCGCCGGCTCGGCCCAGGCGAAGACATTCTCGGGCCGGATGAAGCCGGGGGTATGCCGCCATTTCCGCGACGCCGGATCGCGCGTCGACAGCAGCTGCCATTCGGGCATGATGAAGTCGTTGACCTCGGGCTCGGCCATGTCGCGCCCGGTGAGGATGTAGAGCGTGTCGCCATCGACCAGCGGCGCCGGATCCGTCGTGTAGAAACGGCCGTCGGCGAGGATCGGGTTGCCCTTCGCGATCACCGTCTCGGACGCGGTCTGCGCGCAGGCCGCGCCGGGAAGCGCCGCCAGCAGCGGCGCGAGGGCAACCAGTCGCTTCATGTCATTCCTCGTCCGGGTAAGGGCCCTTGCCGCCCTCGGCGATGAGCTGGTCGACGCGGCGGTTGATCTCGGGAATCGGCACCGATCCCAGCGCGAGCACCGCGTCGTGGAAGGCACGGATGTTGAACTTCGCGCCGAGTGCCTTTTCGGCGCGGGCGCGTGCTTTCAGGATCGCGAGCTCGCCGGTGTAATAGCTCAGCGCCTGCCCCGGCCAGGCGATGTAGCGATCGACTTCGGTCTCGATCTCGTGATCGGCCAGCGCGGTATTGTCGTGGAGGAATTGCTGTGCCTGTTCGCGGCTCCAGCCCTGCGCATGGATGCCGGTGTCGACCACCAGCCGTGCTGCGCGCCACATCTGGTAGGAAAGCATGCCGAACACCTCGTACGGCGTCTGGTACATTCCCATCTCTTCGCCCAGCGCCTCGCAATAAAGCGCCCAGCCCTCACCATAGACCGAGAGATAGGTGTCGCGCCGAAATGCCGGCAGGTCCTTGTTCTCCGCCGCGAGCGGCATCTGGAAGGCATGCCCCGGCGCGCTCTCGTGTAGCGTCAGCGCTGGCAGCGAGTAGAGCGGCCGCGCCGGCAGATTGTACGTGTTGATCAGATACACGCCGGGCCCGCCGCGCCCGCCGGTGTAGAAGGGCGCGATGTCGTCGGGCACCGGAATGATCGCGAAGCGGCTGCGCGGCAACCGGCCGAAATATTTCGAGGCCTTGCCGTCGAAGGTCTTGGCGATCCACGCCCCGCGATCGAGCAGAGCCTGCGGCGTCTTCGCGTAGAATTGCGGATCGGTGCGCAGGAACTTGAGGAAGGCGGCAAGATCGCCCTTGAATCCGACCTGCTGCATCACGTCGTGCATCCGGGCACGGATCTTGGCGACTTCGGCGAGGCCGATCGCATGGACCTGCTCGGGGGTCTGGTCGAGCGTGGTGTATTCGGCGACCTTGGACTGGTAATAGGCCCGCCCGTCGGGAAGGTCATATGCCGCGAGCGCCGTCCGCGCGCCGGGAATATATTCGTCGCGCAGGAAGCGCAGCAGCTTCGCATGCGCGGGCACCACTGCCTCGCGGATCGCCGCCTCGCCCTCGGCGCGCAGCTTTGCCTGGGTCGCCGCCGGCATGCCCGCCGGGAATTTGGAGAAGGGCGCGAAGAACGGCGAATCCGCCGGCGACTTCGCCTCGGCGACCTTGGCCACCCCCGCATCGCGGCCCTGTAACGTGATCCGAGACGGCGTGAAGCCGCGCTTGAGCCCCGCGCGCATATTGACGATCTGCTGGTCGAAGTACCGCGGGATATCGCGCAGCGTCGCCAGGTAACGGCGATAATCCTTCTCGCGCACGAAATCGCCGCGTGCGGATTCGGCGAGGTCGCCCCAGAAGCTGCTGTCGGCGTTGAGCGGCTTCTCGTAGTCGCGATATTGCTGCTCGTTCAGCAGCGCCTCGATCTGTCCCTTGAACACCGCGTAATTGACTCGCTCGGCGGGCGAGAGCTTTGCCGGATCGATCTTGCCCAGAGCAGAGAGCGTCGCCGTCCAGCGCGCCAGCCTTTCGGCCTGCGCGGCGGGGCCGATGTCGGGAAGCCCGAGCTTCTGGTCCTTGGGGCTATCCTCATTCGGCGCCTGCTGGCGCTGCCGCCACGCATATTCTTCGGTGTACAGTTTCCGAAGCTGCGCATCGGGTCCAGGCAACGGCGCCGCCGCCGTCAGCATCGCCGCGCCTACCAGCAAAATCCCTGCCTTGCGCCAAGCCTGCACGCTCACCCTCCGATCGCCATGATGTCCGCGTACAGCGCCGCGGGGATGGTCACGCCCTCGGCGAGACTGCGCACCCGCGCGGCGTAACGCCGCTGCGACGGCAGCCGCGCGCCCTGCCCCTCGATCGCCGCGAACATCGCCTCGGCGCGTTCGAGATGCGCCTGCACCGCGCCGCCCAGAAAGCCCGCCGGATCGAACGCGACGATCAGCTCACCCCCGATCGGCGAGCCGCCACGGCCCTTGTCGACGGCGATCGACTCCGCGCTTGTCATATCGCCGATCAGTGGCCCGGCGAGCAATTCGACCATCGCCGCCAATGCCGAACCCTTGTGCCCGCCAAAGGTGCGCATCGCGCCGTTCAGCACCGCCTCGGCATCGGTGGTGCTGCGCCCCTCGGCGTCATAGCCCCAATCGTCGGGGATCGCCCGGCCCTCGCGGCGATGCAGCTCTATCTCGCCGCGCGCCACGGCGCTGGTCGCGAAATCGAACACGAAAGGTTCACGCCCCGGGCGCGGCCAACCGAACGCGATCGGATTGGTCCCGAACACGGGTTTCGTTCCGCCCGCGGGCGCGACCCAGGCATGGCTCGGCGTGAAGGCCAGCGCCACCAGCCCCTGCTCCGCCAACGCCTCGACCTCGGGCCACAGCGCCGCGAAATGGACGACATTGTTGAGCGCCAGCGCCGCGATGCCGTTCGTCCGCGCCTTTTCGACGAGCACCGGCATCCCACGCGCGAAGGCAAGCTGCGCGAACCCGCCGCCGCCGTCGACCTGCACCAGCCCCGCCTTCGGCTCGGAGACCACCGGCACTGCATCAGGCGCCACCACGCCCGCGCGGATGCTGCGATCGGCGACGAGCAGCCGGTAGATGCCATGGCTCGCACAGCCGTCGCGCTCGCCCGCGACCATCGTCTCCGCCACAGCGTCGGCGTGATCGCCGGCCAGCCCTGCCGCCCGCAGCTTGGCGCGGGCAAGTTCGCGCAATTCGTCGAGCGTCATCGCAACGCCGGCCGCGGCCTCGCTCAAATCTTCGCGCCCGGCTTCGCAGTGAACAGGCGGACGCCGAAGATCGGACCGGCGGTGCTGCGGTCATGCGGCACGATCCGCACCCGCACTTCCTTCTTGCCCTTGGTCAACGCTTCGGGAAGCGGATATTCCACGTCGAAGAACTTGCCCGGCTTGTCATTGTCGAGCGTCTGCGTGGCGACCTTCACATTGTCGACCAGGATGTCGAAGTCGCGCTTGCGTTCGCCGCCCCAATAGGTCGCCTGCAGGATCAGCGGGCCGTCCTTGGGCTTGAGCGTGAATTCGATGAACCCGCCCGAACGCGCATCGCGCCCCTGCCGGCCGCGATAGGTGACCGGATAGGAGATGTCCGAGGTGAGGTTGTGGTCGCGCTCGGGCTGCATCTCGCCGAGGAACATCACGTCGACCGAACGCGCGGCGATGTCCTTCAGCCGCGCCTGCTCGGCGAGGAACGCCTTCTCCTCGGCCGCCCAGGCGCTTTCCGAGAAGCGCTTGAAATAGGTCGCGCTGCGCCGGTTGTACTGGCGATAGAAGGGTACGAACTGCAGATCGGCGGGCCGCACCACACCACGCGTGGCGTAAATGCCCTTCGGCGGGTCGCTCGGAGTGAAGCCCGCGAGCAGATCGGCGCCGACCAATGCCGGATCGGCCTGCTCCCATTTCACGTCTTTCGACCCGAGATCCGCCGCGAGCACCATCGGGCCGCTCAGCACGGCGACGGTGTTCTCGTCGCCCGGTGCGGATTCGATGCGAAGCTCGAGCGGCAGCGCGATCGCCACCGTGTCGCCCGTCTTCCAGCGCCGGTCGACCACGGCATAGCCGCGCTCGAACACGGGCGTGGCCGGCTGGCCATTGACGGTGACCACCGCCTTGCCCGCCCCCCATCCCGGGACGCGCAGCGCGACCGGGAAACGCCCCGCTTTGACCTTGGTGAAGGTGAGCGTCGATTCCGGCGCGAACGGATAGTTGGTCTCCAGCGTCAGCGCCGCATTGCGCTTCGCCCAGCTGGCGTCGGCAGGGATGTAGAGATTGACGATCAGCCCGCCGGCATCGTCTTCCCAGAAGATCGACTCGCCGTGCTTGGAATGAACCTCCATGCCGCTGCCGACGCAGCACCAGAAGGCGTCGTCGTCCACCGTCGAATAGCCGCGTTCGCTGCCGGTCATCAGCGGGGTCATGTAGGTGAAGCCGCCGGTCGCCGGGTCCTGCGCCGACATCACATGGTTGAGGTGCGCACGCTCGTAAAAATCGAACAGCGCGCCGTCGGGCTGCCATCCATAAAGGTGCCGGGTCAGCTTGAGCATATTGTAGGTGTTGCAATGCTCGCAGGTCTGCTCGGTGATGTGATCGGCGACGGTATCGGGCGTGAAGAAATATTCGCGGTCGGCATTGCCGCCGATGACGTAGCTGTGGTGCTGGGTCACCCGCTCCCAGAAGAAGGTCGCTGCGGTCCGGCGCTTCTCGTTGCCGGTGATGTCGTAGATGCGCGCCAGCCCGATCAGCTTGGGCACCTGCGTGTTGGCGTGGAAATTGGCGAGCTTGTCCTCGCGGTTGCTCAGCGGATCGAGCACGCGGTTGTCGTAGAGCGTCTCGGCCATCTTGAGCCAGCGCGGATTGCCGGTACGCTGGTGCATCTCGGCATAGCTCTCGTTGAGCCCGCCATATTCGCAGCCCAGCACTTCCTGCACCTGCGCCGGGGTGAGCGCGGCGAACACCCGCTCGAAATAGCCGCCCAGCCCTTCGACCACCGCCAGCGCCTTCTTGTTGCCCCACGCGCCATGGACGTCGAGCAGCCCCGCGAACAATTTGTGCACGGTGTAGAGTGGCGACCACGAGCCGTTGAGATCGAACCCGCCGGACTTGATCTCGCCCTTCATCACCTCGCCGAATATCTCCTCGCCATCGACGACGGTCCCGTCCTTCCGCTTGCGGCCCAGCGCGCCGACATAGCCGGTGCCGCGCTTGGCCTGCGCCTCGGCGAGCTCGTCGACGATGTAATCGGCGCGGGTGCGCATCTCGGCATCGCCGGTCTGCTGCCACATCAGCACCAGAGCGGTCATGTAATGGCCGAGCGTGTGACCGGCGATCGTATCGCTCTCCCATCCGCCATAGATCGGCGCCTTGGGCTCGAGCCCGGCATATTTGCGAAAGTTATGCAGAAGCCGATCGGGGCTGAGCCGGTGGAGATACTTGCGGTTGACCTCGACCGCGGTGGCATAGTCGGAAGGGCGCAGCCGGACCGAGGCGAGCGGCAGCGGCTTGACGCCCTTCGGCGCGAACGCCCCGGCGGCGCGCGCGATCCCCGCCTGCGACGCCATCGCCAGCGCTGCGGCTCCGAACATCAATTCCCGGCGGGAAGCGCGCATGTCCTGCATCTCAATCTCCTGAATACCGTATACGATTACTGTTGACGATCTGGAGCGTCAATCCTCGAATGGGTGACGAGCAGCGCAGAAATGGCGGCAAGGCTCAGTCGTCGAGAAGCGAGACTTCGGTATCGGCGAGCGCCAGGCCGACCAGCTCGGTCATCGCCGTGCGCGCGGCTTCGACATCGCTCGCGGCGATCGCGTCGAGCAAAGCGCGGTGATCGGGGATCGGGTCGCGCGGCAGCGCGCGCTTGCGTTGCTTGTAGATCGTCGTCCAGGCGATCGCCGCGAGGATCGAGCTCGCCAGCGCGATCATCGCATCGTTCTGTGTCGCTTCCATCATGATCATGTGGAAGCGCTGGTCGGCAAAGCGTCCCGCCTCGGTTGCCAGTCCGTGCCGGGCCATCTCATCCAGGGCCTCGCGCATCGCCGACAATTGCGCCTCGCTGCGCCGCTGGGCGGCGAATGCCGCAGCACTCGGCTCCACCACCATCCGCAGCTCGAAAAGGTCCACCACGAATTTGAGGCTCGGCTCGGACTCGAATTGCCAGGCGAGCAGATCGGGATCGAGCAGGCTCCATTGGCGCCGCGGCGCGACACGCGTTCCCGCCTTGGGCCGACTATCGACCAGCCCCTTGGCCGCGAGCATCCGGAATGCCTCACGCAACGCCGGACGCGAAATGCCGATCTGTTCGGAATAATCGAGTTCGCTCGGGAAGATGTGCCCCTCGGGCAGCTCGCCGGACAGGATCATCACGGCAAGCTGCTGTGCGAGCGACCCTTTGAGGCGTTGGGCGCTGCTGCTCTGCAGCATCGAACCCTTCCTGATATGGGTGCCGTAATCAGCCAATCCCGCTCCCTCTCCGCCGACAACGCTATCGCATGCCCATGTAAATACAATCCGTCATACAATATACTGTATAATTTTGTTGAGCTACCGCGTTGCCGTGGATATGTCCTTCCGGGGGAGGCGCAGATGCAACGCAGTCGAGATTCGAGACACCACGGGTCGGTCCGCGCCGCGCGCGCGCTGGCGCCGCTCTTGCTCCTCGCGAATGCCGGCCCGACGACGTCGCCAGCACCGACGATTGCCGACCGCTATGCACGTGCCGACCGCTATTTGCGCCCCGAACTCGACAAATTGATCGTCAACGCCGATCTGCGCGCGGCCTTCACCCGCGACGGAACGGGCATCCTCTACCGGCTGGGCAGCGCGGGCAAACGCCAGATCCGTTATCTCGACCTCGTCACCGGCCAATCGCGCTCGATTGTCGACGAAGTGCAGCTGGCCCGATTGCTCGCGCAGGCGACGAGCAAGGAAGTCGATGCGGCCGCTCTGCGCCTCGACGATCCCGATTACAGCGCCAAAGACGGCACGCTCACTTTCGGAGTCGCGGACAAGCAATGGACGCTGAACGGCGCGGGCGCGCTGGTGGAGGCGAAGAAGGGCGCCCCTGACGGCGAAGGTGCGGTCTCGCCCGATGGCCGCTTCGAGATCGTCGCACGCGACTATAATCTGTTCGCGCGCGAGCGGAAATCGGGACGCGAGGTCGCGCTCACCCGCGACGGCACGCGCGAGCAGCCTTATGGCCGCGGCATTCCCCAGCTCGCCGACATCCTAAAGGCGGGAACCGAGGAGCCGAAGATGCCGGTATCGGTGATATGGTCGCCCGACAGCCGCCGCATCCTCAGCTGGCGGCTGGACACGCGCGGCGTCGAACGGCTTTCGATCACGCAGGAAAATCCGCCGGGAAGCTATTATCCACGCAGCTTTCAATATGTGTACCCGCTCGCCGGCGCCGCGAAACTGCCGCAGGCGACGCGCTTCGCCGTGGATGTCGAGGAGGCACTGAAGCGCAAGCGCGCGACGATCGTGACGCTCGACGTGCCGAGCGAATCGCTGCTCTATCCCGCCGATCCCGATCTCGGCTGGTCGGGCGGCAAGGCGCGGATTCAGTGGACCGAGCGCGGCTATCGGCAACTCGTCGTCTACCAGGCCGATCCGCAGACCGGCAAATCGACTGTTACTGCGCGCGAAGCGGTCAAGCCGATCGTCACGGTGACTTCGAGCTTCCTGCGCCCGGCGCCGGAGCTCGGCGGTGAGCTCGACGTGTCCGAACGTTCGGGCTGGGCGCAACTCTATTTCATTCGCCCCGACGACCCTGATGGCGGAATCCCGCTCACCCGCGGCGACTGGGAAGTGCTCGATATCGCGCATGTCGACGCGGCGGATCGCACCCTGCTGCTCACCGGCGTTGGGCGCGAGCGCGACCGCAATCCTTATTACCGCGCGCTGTATCGAGTGACGCTCGACGGCAAGCAGCCGATGCTGCTCACGCCCGAGCCGCTCGATCATGAGATCGAGGTGTCATTCGACGGCAAATGGTTCATCGATGCGATGTCGAGCCCGACCGTACCGACCCGCACCGTGGTCCGCGACGCGCGCGACGGCCGCATCGTCATCGAGCTTGCGCGCGCCGATGCCGGCGCGCTGCTCGCAACCGGATATACCCCGCCCGAGCCGTTCACCGGCGTCGCCGCGGACGGCAAGACGCCGCTCCACGGGATGATCTGGCGCCCTGCCAATTTCGACCCCAAGGCGCGTTACCCGATCATTGATGCAGTCTATACCGGCCCGACCACCACCAACGTGCCGACCAGCTGGAACGGCGCTATCACGGCGGGTGCCGGGAGTGTCGCGCAATTGGGCGCGATCGTCGTCAGTATTGACGGCCGCGGCACCTCGCGCCGCGGTCAGGCTTTCCGCCTTCCCGCATACCAAAATCTCGGCGAGGTCGGGCTAGACGACCATATCGCGATGATCCGTCAGATGGCCGCCCGCTACCCGTATATCGATGCTGACCGGGTGGGCGTCTATGGCGGCTCGGCGGGTGGTTACGACGCCGCGCGTTTCGTGCTGCGCCGACCGGGGTTCTTCAAGGTCGCGGTCGCCTCGTCAGGTAACCACGACCTGCGGCTCGACAAGGCGTGGTGGCCCGAAGTCTCGATGGGGAACCCCGACGAAGCGGTGTGGGAGCGCAACTCGAACATGTCAGTGGCGAAGAACCTGCAGGGCAAATTGCTGCTCATCCATGGCGACATCGACGACAATGTCCCAGTGACCGAGAGCATGCGCCTCGCCAACGCGCTGATCACCGCGGGCCGGGACGTCGATGTCGTGATCCTGCCGAATACCACGCACAGGGTCGCGCAGCCCTTCTTCTGGCGCAAGCTGCGCGACTATTTCACGCGCCATCTGCTCGACGAGAAGCCCCCGGTGCTGCCCCTCCCCGACCCCGCACCTGCCATGCCTGCCGTTGGCGCCACCACGAAATGAGAGACATCATGCTGAACGCGCGTACCTTCGGCCCCGCGGCCCTGCTCCTCGCCGGCATCTCGTCCGCGGTCTGCGTCCCGGCGCTGATGGCGCAGGAGCAGCCAAAGCCGGTCTACGCGCCCATCCAGACCGATGCCCACAAGGTCGGTAGTTTCGAGATTGCCCTGCGCAGCGACACCCAGACGCTCGCGCGCCTCTCGCCCGCCGCCGAGCCCGCGTTCAGCTTCGTGCCGACCGCGCGCGAGCCCGAGCGCGCCGGCGACGGCTACAACCATATCGGCGACCTCAACCTTCGCATCCGCGCGCCCGGCGGCGAATGGCGCGACTTCGCTTCGGCGCACGCGCGGAAACCGATCCGGCTGTTGCCCGCCACGGGCAAGGTGATCGCCGCGGCCGACATCACTGCAAGCATGGGCAGCGACGCGCCTTTCAGGGTCGAGCGCCGCTGGGTCGACGAAGCCGGGTTGCTCGGGCTGCGCTTCCGCATCACCAATACGACCAAACAGCCGTTCGAGATCGGCGCACTCGGCATGCCGATGGTGTTCGACAACATCATCACCGACCGCAATCTCGATCAGGCGCATGCCGAGGCGAGCTTTGTCGACCCCTATATCGGCCGGGACGCCGGCTATCTGCAGGTCACGCGCCTTAACGGCCAGGGGCCGGCACTGCTGGTGCTTCCCGAGAAAGGCAGCCCGCTCGAGGCCTACGCACCGCTCAAGAACCCGCGGGAGGCGAAGGACTCGATCTTTACCGACAAGAGCCAGCGCGGCCAGACCTCCGAGGGCTTTTACGACTGGACCGTCCACAGCATCGGCTATGCCGGGCGCGAGTGGAAGGATGCCGGCGAGCAGTGGAACGCGCCCACCGGCCGCACCCTCGAGCCGGGCCAGACGATCGAAGTCGGCGTCCGGATGACCCAGACGCCGTCGATCCGGGCGATCGAAAGCACGCTGATCGCCAACAAGCGTCCGGTCGCGGTGGGCATACCCGGCTATGTCGTCCCCGCTGACCAATCGGCGACCCTGTTCGTCAAAGCGCCGAGCGCAATCCGCAAGATCGAGAGTTGGCCCGTCGGCGCAGTCGAGGCGACGCCCGCCGGCAGCCAGAAGGGCTGGGTCAGGCTAGCGGTGCGCGGCAAGCAATGGGGTCAGGCGCGCCTCACCCTCACTTATGCCGACGGGCAGGTACAGACGGTCAGCTATTTCGTGACCAAGCCGCTCGAGCAGGCCATGGCCGATCTCGGCCGCTTTTCGACGACCAGGCAGTGGTTCGAAGGCAAGGACGACCCGTTCGGCCGCTCACCCGCTATCCTCACATACGACATCGAGGCGAAGAAGATCGTCGATGTCGAGCCGCGCGTGTGGATCGCCGGGATGAGTGACGAAGGCGGCGGCGGCGCTTGGGTCGCGGCGACGATGAAGCAGCTCGACAATCCGGATCCGGCCGAGGTCGCGAAGATCGAACGGCTGGTGACCGAAACGGTAGTCGGCAACCTCCAGGTCGCCGACGGCCCGCAGGCCGGCGCGGTCAAGAAGAGCCTGTTCTATTACGACCCGGTCAAGTTCCCGAACCTCTACAAGGACGCCGACAAATGGAAGTCGTGGACCTCGTGGAAGGAAAAGGACGCGCGCGATCTCGGCCGCGCCTATAATTACCCGCACGTCGCGATCGGCCATTGGGTGCTCTATCGCACCGCGCGCAACCATCCGGGGCTGGTCAAGCGCCATGACTGGCGCTGGTATCTCGACAAGGCCTACGTCACTACCGTCGCGATGATGCGCGATGCGCCTTATTATGCCGAGTTCGGGCTGATGGAGGGCGACGTGTTCGTCGACATCCTCAAGGACTTGAAGCGCGAAGGCCTCACCGCCGAAGCCGATGAAATGGAAAAGCTGATGAAGAAGCGCGCCGATCACTGGCGCACGCTCAAATTTCCGTTCGGATCGGAGATGCCGTGGGATTCGACCGGCCAGCCCGAAGTCTATGCGTGGATGCGCTATTTCGGATACCAGCCGCAGGCCGAAATCACTCGCGAAGTGATCCTCGGCTATGATCCGACGATCCCGAGCTGGGGCTATAACGGCAATGCCCGCCGTTACTGGGACTTCCTCTATGGCGGCAAATATCCGCGGATCGAGCGCCAGATCCACCACTACGGCTCGGCCCTGAACGCAGTCCCGTTGTTCGACGCCTATCGCCAGAACCCCAGCGACCTGCATCTGCTGCGCGTCGCGTATGGCGGGATGATGGGCGGCATCACCAACATCGATCAGGAGGGCTTCTCGTCCGCCGCGTTCCACGCCTGGCCCGACATGATGAAATGGGATCCCTATACCGGCGATTACGGCATGGGGTTTTACGGCCACGCGCTGACCGCGGCGACCTATCTCGTCAACGACCCGACCTTCGGCTGGCTCGGCTTCGGCGGTGACGTGACGCTCGGCAAGGACGGCGTGCAGGTACGGCCGAAGGACGGCGCCCGATCGCGGATGTTCGTCGCTCCCGCAGGCGCGTGGATCACGCTCGACGCAGGCAAGATCGCTAATGTGACGTACACGCCGGTCAACGGCGCGATCACGTTGACGCTGGATCCAGCGGCCGCGACCACGCCCACAGCCCGGCTTCGAATCGAGATGACGACACAAGGCGCCCATCCGCTCGCCCCCTCCACGGGCACGCAGGAGCGCGACGGCTATACCATCGCGCTCGGCAACGCCCCGACCATCGTCAAACTCAGCCCGCGCTGAAATGCGTCTTCGCGCTTCGGCCACCGACAAATGGGACACCCGTCGAACAGCGCAGCCTATCATTCGCGCGCGGTGTCTTCTCGGGATTCGTCGATCAGGTCGCCACGAGCGATCCCAAACGCAGTGCCGAGCTGACACAGGTGCCGACCGAAATCACTACCACGCCGGAACTCGCATGGCGCAAATGAGGTGGAAACGATGAGTGACGCCACGGCCGCGAAGCGCGGCGGACTCGCTGCCCACCCGAAGGGGCTCGCCTTTCTCGCGGCGACAGAACTGGCCGAGCGCTTCTCTTATTACGGGATGACCGGGCTTCTAGCGCTCTATCTGGTCAAGCAATTGCTGCTGCCCGACCATGCGGCGCAGGTCTTCGGGCTCGCGCAACTGCGCCATCTCTTCGAGTTCCGCGGGGCGATATCGAACCAGGCCTTCGCCTCGCTGATCTTCGGCTGGTATAGCGGCCTGGTCTATTTCACTCCCATCCTCGGCGGGCTGCTCGCCGATCGCTGGCTGGGCGCGCGGCGCACCGTGATCCTCGGCGCCTTGCTGATGAGCGCGGGCCATTTGGCGATGTCATTCTACACGACCTTCCTGATGGCGCTGGTGATGCTGATCCTCGGTTCGGGCTGTCTCAAGGGCAATATCTCGGCGCAGGTCGGAGCCCTCTATCCGCCCGAGGCGGAATCGCTGCGCGCGCGCGGGTTCACCCTGTTCTCGACCGGGATCAATGTCGGGTCGGTACTCGGCCCGGTGGCGACTGGAAGCGTCGCGGCGCTGTTCGGATGGCATGCGGGCTTCGCGCTCGCTGCAGCGGTGATGCTGATCGCATTGCTCATCTACCTTGCCGGCCAGCGTCATTTGCCGGATCCCCGGCCGAAACGCGTCGATCGTGCGGCTCTGCCCCCGATGACAGCCGATGAGCGACGCAAAACAGGGGCATTGCTCGCGCTGATCGCGCTCACCGTTCCCGCGAACATCGCCTATCCGATGATCTGGAACATCGGCGTGGTCTGGGTCGATCAGCATGTCGACCTCCAATCACCGTTCGGAACGGTGCCGGCGAGCTGGTTCAATTCGATCGACGCCTTTTCCAGCATCGTCATCGCGGCCCCGCTGGTGGCGCTCTGGACCTGGCAGGCACGGCGCGGAAGCGAACCCGGCAACATCACCAAGATCGCGATCGGGTCGGCGATTGTCGGCGCTGCGGCGTTGCTGTTCGCCGCCGGCTGCGCCGTCTCTTCGAATGGCGCGGTATCGGTGCTCTGGGCGCTCGCCGGTTATGCCGGCATGGGCGTCGCGTTCATGTGGTTCTGGCCGATCCTGCTCGCATTGATCTCGCAGGCGGCCCCGGCGAAGGTCAATTCGACTCTGATGGGCGCGGCGTTTCTGTCGCTGTTCGTCGGCTCGACGATGATGGGCTGGGTCGGCAGCTTCTATGACCAGATGAGCAACGCCGCATTCTGGATGCTCGATGCCGCGATCGCCTTTGCCGGCGCGCTGCTGATCTTTCTGATCCGCAAGCCAATGCAGCATCTGCTCGATCCTGTCGCAATGCGCTAACGCGGATGGCGTCGAGAAACACAGCGTCGCGGTCGAGCGGCGGTCAATTCGGCACCGGGCGCGCGTTCGGACCCGGCATGGCGACATGTCAACGCAGCAGCAGCCAGAGCAGCACAAGCAGCAGGATAGCCACCAGCAGGCAACCCCATGAGTAGGCCAGCCTCCTGATTGCTTCCTCCATCGAACCGCCGTCCGACCAATGTTCGCATCGGTAGAAGCCGATCTTGACAGCTTCGAACGCCTGCCGATCCTGCGAGTGGCTCGGGCCGGGCTGGTCGGCAATGGCGGCGGCAGGAAATGCCAGCGGTTTCACTGTCACCGCCTATATATAGGCCGCGTTCGATGTCGTCGTGACGACCGTTTCCAAGCGCAGCGGCGCAATTCGGGCAATTCGGGCAATTCGAGCAATTCGAGCCACACACCTCGCGCCGCGCGAGGGCGGGACTTACATGCGGCTTGGCAAGGGCGCTCTCATGACGCACAAATGGCCGGGATTAATACGAGGGGCTGCACAGATGCGTTGGATCCGCTGGACAGTACGGGCAGCAATCCTGCTTGCGGTGGGCTGGGCCGGCGTCGCGGCGGCACAGGATACGCTGGCGGATCCCGCCGGATCGGGCGTGATCGTCTCCGCGGTTCGCTGGCTCGAGGGGACGTTGCTCGGCACGATAGCCACAGTCGTCGCGGTGATCGCGGTCGCTTCGGTGGGGCTGCTGATGCTCACCGGCCGGATCAACTGGCGTTATGGCGCCACGGTGATCCTCGGCTGCTTCATCCTGTTCGGTGCGGCCAGCATCGTCGCCGGGATCCAGTCCACCGCCCAGTTGGGGCAATAAGCCATGAATGGTCTTGAACGGGACCAATTGTTCGTCGCGCTCACCCGCCCGCAGATGTTCGCCGGCGTCACCTACAGCTATTTCATCGCCAATGCGGTGATCGCCACCGAACTGTTTCTGATCTTCAAATCTCCCTGGGCGATCGCGGTGGCGCTGGTCATTCACTTCGCCGGGGTAATCCTTTGCCTGCGCGAGCCGCGCTTCTTCGATCTTTGGCTCACCCGGATCGGGCGATGCCCGCGCGTCCGCAACCATGCGATCTGGCGATGCAACTCCTACCGGCCCTGACCCGCGATCCGGAAGTCGTGCGGCGCGAGGCGCCAGCCGGCCGGCATCTCCCTTATGCACGTCACGTCGACGATCATACGATCGAAACCCGCGACGGGCTACTGATGCAGGTGCTCCACTTGCGCGGCCTGTTGTTCGAGACCGCCGACACGGAGGAGATAAACTATCGCAAGCGGCTCCGCGACGCGATGCTCCAGTCGATCGGGTCTTCGCGCTTCGCGATCTACAATCACGTCGTCCGGCGACAAGTGGATGCGGAACTCGCCGCCGAATTTCCGGACGCTTTCTCGCAGCAGCTGGACGCGTCGTGGAAGGCGCGGCTCGCGCAGAAGCGGCTCTACGTCAACGACCTGTTCCTGACGCTCGTTCGCCGCCCCCTCCAGGGACGGATCGGCCTGCTCGATCGACTGCGCGGCAGCGTGGCAGAGGCCGATAGCGGGCATGAGCTGCGCCAGCTCGACGTTGCCCGCGACGCGCTGCTCGCCGCGCTCGGCAGCTACGAACCGCGACTGCTCGGCGTGTATCAGACGCCCCAGGGCAGCTGCTCCGAGCCGCTCGAATTCCTATCGTCGCTGTACAATGGCGAAGTGCGGCCGGTGCTGCTGCCGATGCAGGATCTCGGCGCCTATCTTCCCTATCGTCGCGTCAGTTTCGGGCAGGAGACGATCGAGCTGGGCCCGACGGGAGCCCTGCCGCGCAGCTTCACTGGTCTGATCTCGATCAAGGACTATCCCGGCCAGACCGCACCCGGCATGCTCGACGAATTGCTACGGCTGCCGTTCGAGCTGACCATCGCGCAAAGCTTCGGCTTCGTCGAGCGGCAGGCGGCATTGTCGAAGATGAACCTAGCGCTGCGGCGGATGCGCTCGGCCGAGGACGAAGCGGTGAGCCTGCGCACCGACCTGTCGAGCGCCAAGGACGATGTCGCGGCGGGGCGCGCGGGTTTCGGCGAGCATCACATGACGATCGCGGTGCGTGGCGCGACCCCCGCCGAGGTCGACGAAGGCGTGGCCGAGGCACAGGCGGTGCTCGCCGACATGGGGATCATCGCAGTGCGCGAGGAGATTGCGCTCGAGCCCGCATTCTGGGCGCAATTCCCCGGCAATTTCAAATATATCGCGCGCCGTGGGCTAGTCTCGACCAGCAACTTCGCCGGGTTCGCGAGCGGACACAACCTTCCGCAGGGCCGCGCCTTCGGAAATCATTGGGGCGATGCCGTCACCCTGTTCGAGACCACTGCGGCGGGCCCCTATTATTTCAACTTCCACCAGGGCGATCTCGGCAATTTCACGGTCATAGGACCATCCGGTTCGGGCAAGACAGTAGTGCTCAACTTCTTGCTCGCCCAGGCGCGCAAATTCTCGCCGCGGATCATCTTCTTCGACAAGGATCGTGGCGCCGAGCTGTTCCTTCGCGCGATCGGCGGACGCTATGATTTGCTGCGCCCGGGCACGCCGTCGGGCCTGAATCCGCTTCAGATCGACGACACCGCCACCAACCGCCAGTTCCTGATCGACTGGATCGCATTGCTCGCCGGCGGCGCCGACATCGAGGAGGTTGCCCGGATCAAGGACTCGATCGATGCCAATTTCGATCAGCCGATCGAGCAGCGCCGCCTGCGCCACCTTGCCGAACTCTTCCGCGGCGGCCATCGGCCGCACGCGGCGGACCTGTGGGCGCGGCTACGGCCCTGGTGGGGCGAAGGCGAGCGCGCCTGGCTGTTCGACAATGCGCGCGATGAGACCGACCTGACCGCGGCGACGGTCGGCTTCGACATGACCCAGATCCTCGACGATCCGGCGATGCGCACCCCGGCGATGATGTATCTGTTCCACCGCGTCGAGGAGCGGCTCGACGGCACCGCCGCGATCATCGTGGTGGACGAGGGTTGGAAGGCGCTCGACGACGACGTCTTCGTGCGGCGGATCAAGGATTGGGAGAAGACGATCCGCAAGCGGAACGGCATCGTCGGCTTCGCCACGCAGAGTGCGCAAGACGCGCTGGAGAGCCGCATCGCCAGCGCGATCATCGAGCAGGCGGCGACGCAGATCTTCATGGCCAATCCCAAGGCACGCGCCGCCGATTACATCGATGGTTTCGGGCTGACACCGCACGAATTCGAGCTGATCCGCACTTTGCCCGACAACGCGCATTGCTTCCTGATCAAGCACGGCAACGAGAGCGTCGTCGCCCGCCTCAACCTGACCGGCGAGCGCGACATGCTGACCATTCTCTCGGGTCGCGAGCGCACCGTGCGGCTGCTCGACGAGATCCGCGCCACCAGCGGCGACGATCCCGCGGAGTGGCTGCCCCGGCTGCTGGAGGTCGCATGACCATCGCCTGCCCCGGCATCACCGACGGCGCGTTCCTGCAGAGCGTGCTGGCGTTCGTCGATTGTCAGGCACAGACGCTCGGGAGCCAGGGCTATCTGGCGCTCTCCGCGCCGGGATCGCCGCTGTCGCTGCTGCTCACCGGCTCGCTGACCCTGTTCGTCGCCTTTTTCGGCTATCGCATGCTATTCGGCGAAGTGCCGGGAGTGCGCGATGGCGTGCTCGCCTTAGTCAAGATCGGCATCGTCCTTGCGCTGGCAACCAGCTGGACCGCCTATCGGACGCTAGCCTATGACGTCGCCTTTCATGGACCCGCCGAACTAGTCGCCAATATCGGCGCTCCGGCCGGGTTGCCGGGCGCCACCGGGGGCATCGGCGAGAGGCTGGAGCTGGTGGACGACGCGCTGATCGAGCTGGGACGGCTCGGTAACGGCCCCGCCGCAGCGGTCCGCACCGGCGTTGACGGGCGTGAAGTGGTCACGCCCGTGCCGCAGGAGCCGCCGAACATCTTCGGATCCTTCGCGCTGGGCACGGCGCGGCTGGTGTTCCTCACCGCGACGATCGCCGGCTTCGCCTCGGTCCGGCTGGTCGCCGGGCTGCTACTCGCGCTTGGACCGTTGTTCATCGCGTTCCTGTTGTTCGAAGGCACGCGGAGCCTGTTCGAAGGCTGGATTCGCGCGCTTGCCGCCGCGGCAATCGGCGCGATCGCCGTGACGGTGTTGCTCGGCGTCGAATTGGCGCTGCTCGAGCCGTGGTTGGCCGATCTGATCGCCCGCCGCGAGGCGCAGCTGTCGATCGGCGGCGGCGCGGCCACCGAATTGCTGGTGGTTGCGCTGGCTTTCGCGCTGGCGCTGCTCGCCGGACTCGGCATGGCGGCACGGCTCGTACTCGGCTTCCGGCTACCGTCCGCCTGGCGCGTCGCTCCGGCCCGGATGATCGCCGGATGGCGCGACGGCGAGGCCTTCGCGCCGTCGATCCGGCCGCCGCGCGAGACACATGTACCCGCAGCGCAGCTTTCGCGCGCCGCGGCCGTGGCCGAAGCGGTGACGCATGTGCAGCGGCGCGAGGCGGCGGCGCAGCAGGCGATCGCCGCATCGGGTTCGTCCAGGACCACCGTCGTCAGAGAATCCGGCCGCGACATGCCGCCGCCCGCTCCGGCGCCGCTCGGGCAGAGCCACCGCCGCCGCGCGCAAGGCCGCGTGTCCGCCAGCGCCGGCCGAAGGGATAACGGATGAAGAACAAATCGCGCGAGGCGCTCGACGCCTATTATCGCGAGGCGGGGAGCTGGGCGGAAGACCAGCAGACCGCGCTGCGCGCGTCGCGGCGCACCGCGTGGATCGTCGCGAGCGTCGCTGTCGCGGTGGCGGCGATGCTGGCGCTCGCGCTGATGCTGCTGACTCCGCTCAAGACCGTCGAGCCCTACACCTTGCTCGTCGACCGACAGACCGGTTTCGTCCAGGCGCTCAAGCCGCTCGATGCCCAGCAGGTGAGCGGCAATACCGCGCTGACCCAGTCCTTCCTCGTCCAATATGTCATCGCGCGCGAGAGCTTCGATATCTCGGCAGTGCAGGCCAATTACCGGAAAGTATCGCTCTGGTCGCAAGGCGATGCCCGGACGGCGTATATTGCGAGCGTCCAGGCGGCGAACCCCGACAGCCCGTTGGCGCAGCTTCCGCGGACGACGGTGATCGAGACGCGGGTGAAGAGCGTGTCGCCGCTGGGGCAGAATGCGGCGTTGGTCCGTTTCGACACCATCCGGCGCGACGCGGGCGGCCGCACCGAACCGCCGCGCGCCTGGGTATCGGTCATCCGCTTTCGCTATTCGGGCGAGCCGATGAGCCTCGAGGACCGTTTCGTCAATCCGCTGGGCTTCGAAGTGACGCGCTATCAGCGAAATGCCGAGGCAGCGCCGCCGCCGGAGCCGACTCCGGTTTCGACGCCGCAGGCGACGGTCCCGGTGCTCGTCCCCACCGCGCCCGCGACACCGCGTCCGGCACCGCAGCCAGCCCAGCCCGAGGTCGAGCTGTGAAGATATTGTCCGCCGCCGTCCTGCTGCTCGCCCCGTCGTTCGCCTGCGCCCAGGCCGCGCCGCCACCGCTGCCCGCCCCGCCCAATCCGCGCTTCCAGTCGATCGAATACACCCCCGATCAAGTGTTCACGCTCCAAGCCGCGCCGGGCTACCAGGTCACGGTCGAGCTGGCACCCGACGAGCATATCGAGAATGTCGCGATCGGCGACAGCGGCGCGTGGCAAGTGACGGCGAACCGCCGGGGCGACCGGCTGTTCGTAAAGGCGGTCCGATCGGACGTGACGACCAACATGACCGTGGTCACCGACGCGCGGCATTATTCGTTCGAACTGGTGCCGCTGCCCGGGCCGCAACCCGACATGCCTTATGCCTTGCGCTTCCATTACCCCTCGCCGGCCGCGGTGCCGGCCGAAACGGCATCCGGCGCCGAACTCGGCCGCTACAAGATGCGCGGCGCGCGGGAACTCCTTCCCAGCGGCATGCACGACGACGGCGTCCACACTTATATCGAGTGGCCGCCTGGACGCACGCTGCCGGCGATCTATGCGGTCAACGATCAGGGCAAGGAGACGCTGGTCAACGGCATGATGCGCGACGGATGGATGGTGGTCGACAGCATCCAGGCGAAGCTCGTCTTCCGCATCGACCGCCACAGCGCGACGGCGCAACGCGTTTCCGAGGGAGGTCGCTGATGGCGACGGCGCCGTCCTCGATCGATCCGCGCACGACCAGCGAAGCCACGGTTCTCCCCATGGTCGCACGGCCGCGATCCGGCCCGCCGGCCTGGGCGCTGCTGCTCGGCGTCGCGCTGATCGGACTGCTGCTGTTCGCGGTGCTCGACGCGCGGCGGCGCGCGCTGACCGCACCGGCGGTGCGCCCGCGCCCGGCGGATCTCGTGACGACGCCCGCGCCGCCGCCGTCGCTTTATGTGCCGCCCGAACCCGCCCCGCCTCCCGCAGTCGTGATCCGCGAAGTGCCGGCGCCTGCGCCGGCAACGCCCGCCTATCGGCCGCCTCCGCCACAGGTCGTCTACGTTCCCCAGCCGGTGCCGCAACAGCCGCTGCCGCCGATGCCGCCCTCGCGCACGACTTCCGAGCCCGCGCTCGTGATCGACACCACCGGCTCCGCGCCCCAGGCGACGACGCCGAACGGGCAAAATGGTGTCGTCGTCCCAGCCTCGCCGCTGGGTGGACCGAACGCGAACATCGCCGGCGCACGTACGGGCGCGGGCGTGCTCGCCAACAAGGCGACGACGGTGCCGCAGGGCACGCTCATCCCCGCGGTACTCGAAACCGCGCTCGATTCGACCAGGCCCGGCCTCGCCCGTGCGATCGTGTCGCGTGACGTGCGCGGGTTCGACGGCAGCCGGATACTGATCCCGCGCGGCAGCCGGCTGATCGGCGAATATCGTTCGGATGCCGAACCCGGCCAGAACCGCATGCTGGTCAACTGGATCCGGTTGATCCGTCCCGATGGCGCGACGATCGCAATCGGCTCGCCGGCCAGCGATACGCTTGGCGGGGGCGGTATCCGGGCCAGCGTCAACAGCCATTTCTTCGAGCGATTCGCCGGCGCCATCCTACAATCGGCGCTCGATGTCGGCGTCAACCTCGCCTCGCGCTCGGTCGACTCCGGGGTGGTGATCATACCGCAATCACAGGGAGGCATCACCCGCATCCCCAACCAGATCCGGCCGACGCTCAAGGTCAAGGCGGCGACCAGCATCTCGATCTTCGTCGCGCGTGACCTCGATTTCACTGGCGTCGAGGCGCGATGAGCGGCGCCGCGGCGGAGCGCGAGGGGCAGGTCTATCTCCGCTCCTATCTGGCGCCGCTGACCGGCATGCTCGCGCGGCCCGACGTGACCGACATCTATGTCAATCGCCCGCAGGAGATCTGGACGGAGACGCTGGGCGGCACGATCGAGCGGCACGACGCTCCCGCGCTCGACGCCGCCACGCTCGAACGGCTCTCGCGCCAGATCGCCGCGCTCTCCCACCAGGGGATCAGCCGCGAGCATCCCCTGCTCTCCGCGAGCCTGCCCGATGGCGCGCGGGTGCAGGTGATAGCGCCACCCGCGACGCGCGGGCCAATGGCGATCGCGATCCGCAAGCACGTCTCGTCCGATCTGTCGCTCGGCGATTATGTCGCGGCAGGTGCCTTCGACGCGACGTTGCATCGTCGCCCCGAACGCGATGAGACCGGTGCCCGATTGGCGACGATGCTCGACTCCGGCGACATCGCGGGCATGCTCTCCGCGGCGGTGCGGGCGCGCAGGAACATCCTCGTCTCGGGCGGCACCTCGACCGGCAAGACCACGTTCCTCAATGCGCTGATCCGCGAAATCCCCGCGGAGGAACGGTTGATCCTAATCGAAGACACGCCCGAGCTCCACCAGCATCACGACAATCTCGTCGGGCTGCTCGCAGTGCGCGGGAGCCTGGGCGAGGCGCGCGTGAGCGCGACCGATCTCCTCGCCGCCTCGCTGCGCATGCGCCCCGATCGCATCATCCTGGGCGAGCTGCGTGGCGAGGAGGCCTATGCGTTCCTCCGTGCGATCAACACCGGGCATCCGGGATCGATGACGTCGGTCCATGCCGATTCGGCCGAGCGCGCTATCGAGCAGATCGTATTGCTGGTGCTTCAGGCCGGCACCCAGCTCGGGCGCGAGGATGTCCGCCATTATGTCCGCAATACCGTGGACGTGTTCGTCCATCTCGCGCGCACCGGCGGGCAGCGCCGCGTCGCCGAGGTGATGCTGGCCTAATAATGCCGATGCTCGACCGGAGATGGCGGCGAGGCCGCCTGTCAAGCTCGCCGTCTTCTCCTGTGGCGGCAGGAGTGGAAAGGTGTCGGACGTTCTTTCCACAGCAGTTCGGCCGGGGTGCCGTACCGATGGACGCCGCTCCGGAACTGCTCGCATTGTTGCGGCTGCTCGGTGGGCCCTTTCTAGGCATCGCGGTGCTGTCTCAGCGAATCAATGCTTCATAGTCGTCGCCGACCGGCGGCAGCATCAGCCGCGCGCCGAGAGTGGTGAGCGCGATCAACGCCAGCCCCGCCAGCGCGATCCGTGCGCGGCGCCGGGGCAACGGCTCGGTGACGAGCAGGATGGCGGACAGCCAGGCCGCGAGCATCGACCAGAGATGGTAGCGCCAGTCGATCGCGATACTGACGACCAGAAAGCTCAGTTCCATCGCCGCCGCCGACAGCGCGAGCGGGACCGCGAGACCATGCGCGGCGCTTTGCGCGGGCCGCGCCAGCGCCAGCACCGCCAGCGCCACGGCCAAAGCGAGAATCGGTGCGCCCGCGGGACTGTTCACCAGCCAGCCGGCGAACCGGTCATAGCCCGCGACCCGATGCCCAGGCGAACCCAGCCCGAATGTGTTCGGCAGCGATTCGGCTTGCGGCACCGCTTGCGGGAAGTGCCAGGGGACGAACCAGCGCATCGTCGCGTTCCAGTGCGCGAGCCGGTGCGACAGATACGCGCCGGGATGCTCACTTATCGCGCGCGTCCAGGCTGAGAAGATCTCACGGCGAGGCCGGCCGGTGAGGCCGTCCTGAATGAAATCGCAGCGCTTGCCGATCGAAAATATGTCCCACAGGATCGAAGAGAAGCAGCGCTGCGCTTCGAGTTGCCGCCACGTCTCCGGCGGCAGCAACGGCACCGCATCCGGCCCGGCGCGGTGCGCGATGCCGGCCAGGTCGAAGATCGGCTGGGTCGCCTCGACGCCGCTCCCCTCGGCACCGAGCACGCCATGGTTGATGGGGGATAACAATGCGAGCGTGGCCAGCGTCGCCGCGCCGATCAGCAAGACGCGCGACCGCCAGTCGCGCCAGCGCCACGGTGCCAACAGTCCAACGGCGAGCGGCGCCACCGCGAAGATGGCATTCGACCGGACGAGCACCGCATACACGAGCAGCACGAGCACCGCCGCGGTTCCGGCCTGCCCGAGCGGCTTCGTCTGCAGCCGTCGCCATGCGACCAGGCCGGTCGCGGCGAGCAAAGCGGCGGCCATCTGCCCGTCCTTTACGACCACTGCCTGCCAGCCCAGGACGGGCGGCCACAGGCCGAGCGCGAGCACCGCCATCGCGGCGACTCGCGCGCCACTGCGGGCGAGCGCCGCCGCAAGCAGGCCGAGGCCGGTCCAGTAAAGCACGGTCTGGAGCAGAAACATCGGCCCCTGCCCTGCCCAGCCGAGCGCATGGAACAGCGACCAGAGCCGCGCCATCGCCGGCGGATGCCAGTCATAATATGCGCCGGAGACGACCTGCTGATATTGCGCCACGCTGTCATAATGCGCGACACCCGGCCAGAAGAAGAGCAATACGACCGCGCAGAGCAACGCCGCCGCGAGTCCGAAGCGGCGCGTCATTATTCGACGCGAGCCACGGCGCCATCACAGGCATCCGCGCGGGCAAGGAGGAAGTCCGCTTCGCGCGTATTGCGGGTCAGCCTGGCCGCGGCCTCGAATTCGGATCGCGCCTCGGCCAGCCGCCCCGCCCGAAACAAGAAGTCGCCCTTGGCCGCGGGCAAGGGCGCATAATTGCGCAGGGCGGCGGCATCGGCAATCTCGTCCACCAGCCGCAGGCCCGCTTCGGGCCCGAAGGCCATGCTGTGGGCAACCGCCCGGTTGAGATCCACCACCGGCGAGGGCATCACCATGCGCAGCCGATCATAGAGCGCTGCGATGCGCGGCCAATCGGTATCGGCGGCGGTTCGCGCGCGCGCATGACATGCAGCCAGCGCGGCCTGCAGCGCATAGGGACCGTCCGCGCCCCCGAGGGTTTCCGCACGGGCCAATGCGTCGAGCCCCCGGCGGATCAGCAACGGGTCCCAGCGCGCGCGATTCTGCTCGGTGAGCGGCACGAGCGCACCGTCCGGCCCGGTGCGTGCCGGCAGGCGCGATGCCTGGATTTCCATCAGGGCCAGCAGACCCGATACTTCCGGGTCCTCGGGCATCAGCACCGCCAGCATGCGGCCCAGCCGTTGCGCCTCGCGGCACAGACCCGGCCGAACAAGGTCCTCGCCGGCCGTCGCGGCATAGCCTTCGTTGAAGATGAGATAGACGACCTCGAGGACCGACGAGAGCCGCGCCGCACGTTCGGCGCCGCGCGGCACTTCGAAGGCGAGCCCGGCCTTTCCGATCGTCTTCTTCGCGCGGACGATACGCTGCGCGATCGCGGTCTCGTTCGACAGGAAGGCGCGCGCGATCTCGTCGGTCGTCAGGCCGCCGATGACACGCAGCGTGAGCGCCGCGCGGGCATCGGCCGAAAGTATCGGGTGACACGCCGTGAAGATGAGGCCCAGCAGCTCATCGCCGGGATCGTCGTCCATGGCCGCGATCACGCCCGCATCGTCGGCCTCGCCGTCCAGCTCTCGCGCGATCTCCTCGTGCTTGCGCGCGCGCATCTTGTCGCGACGGATCGCGTCGATGGCCCGCCGTTTGGCGGCGGTCATCAGCCACGCGCCGGGATTGGCGGGAACGCCGGTCCCGGGCCATTCGGAGAGAGCGATGACCAGGGCATCCTGCGCCAGCTCTTCCGCACGATCCATATCGCGCACCATCCGGGCCAGGCCCGCGATGAGCCTGGCCCGTTCGATGCGGAAAACCGCTTCGATCGTCTGTTGCGTTTCGCCTCCTGCCATGCCGCCTTGTCGGCCGAAGCGACAGGCCAGGCAAGCAGGCTGCGGTCGACAATCTCGATTGCCGCCGGGCTGCCGGTACGGTCACGATTTCCGCAACCGCCGGCCCCCGGATCCTCATTGCCAGTCAGCCATCTCGTACAGCGGCCGGATCTCGATCTCGCTCGGTCCCGACATCGGATTGGGGCAGCGCTTCACCCAGGCGACCGCCTCGTCCATGTCCTTGACTTCCCAGAGCCAAAAGCCGGCGACGAGCTCGCGCGTCTCGGCGAAAGGTCCGTCGATGACCGTGCGACCGGGGCCGTCGAAAGCAATGCGCTTGCCTTCCGAGGAGGGCTTTAGGCCGTCGGCGGCGAGCAGGATGCCGGCGTTGCGCAGTTCGTCATTGAATTTGCCCATCGCCTCCATCATCGCCGTCGTTTCGGGTGTCGAAACGAAGCCCTCTTCGCTCTCTTCGGTCGCCTTGACCAACACCATCACACGCATTGTTCGTCTCCTTTTGCGCCAGCCTTACCTGCTGGCATCGAAACGACGAACCGGGTCGTCGCGAATCGACAATGCACTGAAATTTTTTTTGACGGGGCAGATTGAACGCGGCTCGGCCAAGCGAAGGCAGAACACCGCGGGCATTGCGCAGGTTGAAGTCGGCTGGCTCCATGTTCGATCGGCCGAGCCGCGAGAATGATCGTTGCGCGAGACGCCGAAACCGATCGTGCTGATCACCGGTGTAGCCGGCAATATCGACCGCTCATTCGTCCAGCATGCCGAAGCTTCCATGGCGCGCGCTGCGGGTGAGCCGGCGGAACTCGGCCTGCTCCATGTGCACGAGCGAGCGATGGTCGCCGGCTTCGAAGAAAATGTCGGGCTCGCGGGCGAGATCGTCGTCGACGATCATGTCGACGCCATAACCGGACCCCAGCGGCGGCACCGCACCCGGCATGCAATCGTCGAAGATCTCGACCACCTGCTTCTCGTCGGCAAGTCGCGCTTTGCCGTCGAGCTCGGTGCGGAGATCCGCGATGTCGATCCGGCGGTCGGCGGGCAAGACGGCCAGCAGAGGCTCCTGATCGGGCATGTCGAGCAGGACTGCCTTGGCCATGCAGCTCGGCGGAATGTGCGCGGCCCTGGCAGTCTCGGTCGAGGACAGCGTCGGCGAATGCTCGGTCAGCTCGTAAACCGCGTGCTGGCTGTCGAGGAAATGCCGGAGCTTGGGTGCGATGGTCATGGCGGAATCCTCTCGGTTTGCGATGCGTCACACCGTCTGCGAATGGACCGGGCTCGGCCGTGCGATTTCGCTCAATGCCTCGCCGGCATGGGCCCGCTCGCCATATCCGGCGAGATCGGTGATCGACACCACGCCGACCAGGCGCTTGCCTCGATCGACAACCGGCAGGCGGCGCACCTGGAGCTCGGCCATATTGTCGAGCACATCCGCCGCGTCGTCGTCGTCGAAGCAATAGCGAATCTCGCCGCTCATCACTTCGCGGATGCGAGTCTCGGGGGACAGGCCTTTGGCGACGCCGCGGATGGCGATGTCGCGATCGGTGACGACTCCGATCATGCGGTCATGCTCGCTCACGGGCAGGAAGCCCGCGTCGATGTCGGCCATCGCCAACGCCGCTTCGCGAAGCGTCTCGTCGGGATCGGCGATCCGCACTTCGCGGATCATGCAGTCGCGTATACGCATCTTCAAATACTCCTGTGCCTGGTCGCCGGCGGATCGCTGACCTCCGGACGAATCGCCGGGTCGAGCGGGCTCGGCTGAGCGGTTTCGCTGGAGCCGAGCTCTCTCGCCTCCTCGACGTATCGGCGCGCGAGTTCACGGTGGGCGAGCCGGGCTTCGTGGCAACGCGCATTCGCCGCCGCGTGACGCTCCTCGATCGCGCGCTGCAGAAGGAATGCGAGGCTTCGTTGCGGCTTTGCTGGATTTTCCATGATCGGCCTGCCTGCCGGTTGCGGCGCCGATGCCGACGCTCGCACAGACGACGCCCGACGGGCGTCAGCCCGGCAATAGTGTTACGTTCCGCGTGCCCTCAGGTTCCCCCCGATGGGACGGAGCGAGGCCGGATTCGACCAATCGGGAGCCGATACGAGACCGCCATTGACAATCCGTCATGGAACCTTGTGCGGATTGATACGTTGATATTACCCACTTGATCGCAAGATGAGTGGGATTGAAGGCTTAGGCCGATCGGACAACCGACCGGATGGAACCTTCAGGGAGCCTCGCCGCTGAGAAGCGACGAGGCTTACCTGCATCTGGACGGCGCGCCGGCATTCTCGCGCGCCACTTGAGTCGAGTGGCCCGATATCCCGGCGAGTCAGTTGGCCCGCTTGACCCGGGTATAAGGCACGAACTTGCCGAGCTGCACGAAGCCGCGCGGAAAGCGACTGGCCGAATCGATGAGATTCACTGTGTCGATGCTGCACAGCTGCGAGCCGGAGGTGCGCGTTACCAATATGACATCGTCGTCGAGCTGGTCCGCACCTGAGCGCGGTTCATTGACGTAGAGGCGCCCGCCGGCGTGGTACACGATCGCCTTGCCCTCGATGATCTGGCTGCTGCCCACCGAAGAAAGGCTGATGCAGTCGACAGGCTTGCCCGCGACGCGCCCGTCCAGCACCTTCTGGAGCTTCATCTCCGGGGTCTGACGTTGGCCGGCGATGGCGGGTGCGGCAATCGTCGCAGCACCGAGGAACAGGATCGTGAGGAGCTTGCTCATGGCCGGGTTGTGGAACGCTGCGTCTTAACAGGGGCTGAAGCGTGTCGGGCATATCGTGGTCCCGCTTGAATTGCGAGACGATTGGAGCCATTGCGGCGAACCGGCCGGATGTGCCGCCAGCCCCGGAACTCCGTCATTCGCCAGATCGCCGCCCTGCCCTATCGCAACGAAGACCCGGCAACCGATGCCGCGGTCCGCATCCTCTTGGTCACTTCGCGCGGCACAGGCCGATGGGTGATACCCAAGGGCAACGCAATGTCGGGCGCGGCACCGCATGTCGCCGCCGCGCAGGAGGCCGAGGAAGAGGCCGGCGTGGTCGGCCCGGTATGCCCGACGCCGCTCGGTTCGTATCGCTATCGCAAGCGGCGCGGCAGCGGCGCATCGCTGATGATGGACGTCGACGTCTTCCCGCTCGCAGTCACGCGCGAGCTTCCCAGCTGGAAGGAACAGCAGGAGCGCGAGCGGCGGTGGTTCACGCTTTCGGAAGCGGCGGACGCCGTCGAAGAGCCCGATCTGCGCGATCTCATCCGTTCGTTCGGGGCGTCCGAGTTCAAAGCTGCAACCCAGCGCATCGGCGTGCTAGGCGCCGTAGCCGAAAAATCGAGGTTAGGTCCGATGTTTGCCTGGTTCCAGCGCCTGTTGCCCCGCACCGGCAACTTCTTCGAGCTGTTCGAAGCGCATGCGGTCACCGTGATGGCCGCGGCCGACGCATTGGCGCGGCTGCTCGAAGGCGGGCCGGCCGGCAGGGAGCATATTCGCGAAGTGATCGAGCGCGAGCACGACGCCGACAATATCACGCGCGAAGTGCTCCAGACCGTGCGGAAAACCTTCCTGACGCCGTTCGATCGCGGCGCGATCACCAGCCTGATCGGCGCGCTCGACGATTCGATCGACGAGATGCAGGCCACCGTGAATGCGATCGCGCTCTACGAAGTCGAGAACTTCCAGCCCGAGATGAAGGACATGGCCGGCATCATCGTCGATGCCGCGCGCCTCACTGCGGAGGCGATGCCGCTGCTTCGCAACGTGGCGCAGAACAGCGCCCGCCTGCACGAGCTCACCGAACGCCTCGTCAGGATGGAAGGCCATGCCGACGAGATCCACGCCGCAGGGCTGAAGCGAACCTTCAAGGAATATGGCGCCAGCGATACGCTGAAGTTCGTCGTCGATCGCGAGATCTACAAGCATCTCGAGCGGATCGTCGACGCGTTCGAGGATGTCGCGAACGAGATCGACGGCATCGTCATCGATCACGCCTGATCGCCGCGGCATGCACGAACTCGCTTTCCCCTTGCTCGTCGGCCTGATCGCCGTCGCGCTGGCGTTCGACTTCCTCAACGGACTGCACGATGCCGCGAATTCGATCGCGACCGTAGTCGCGACGCGGCTGTTGTCACCCGTTCGGGCGGTGCTGTTCGCGGCGGTATTCAACTTCGCCGCCTATTTCCTGACGATCGCCTTTCCCGCGCTGCACGCAGTCGCCGAGACGATCGGCAAGGGGCTGGTCGACAAGGACATCGTCACCCCCGCCGTCATCTTCGGCGCGCTCGGCGGCGCGATGTTCTGGAACGTGCTGACCTGGATGAAGGGCATTCCCTCGTCGAGCAGCCATGCGTTGATCGGCGGCCTGATCGGGGCGGGCGTGGCGCATGGCGGGCTGACCGGCATCCATTGGGGCGGGCTCAACAAGACTCTTCTCGCGATCGTATTGTCGCCGACGCTCGGCATGCTGCTGGCGATGCTCGTCATGCTCGTCAGCTCGTGGCTGCTGCATCGCGCCACCGCGCGCACGGCCGAACGCAGCTTCCGCGGGCTGCATCTCCTCTCCTCCGCCGCCTATTCGCTGAGCCATGGCCTCAACGACGCGCAGAAGACGATGGGCATCATCACCGTGCTGCTTTACTCCACGGGCAATCTGACCGGCGAGTTCCACGTCCCCCATTGGGTGGCGATCAGCTGCTATATCGCGATCGCGCTCGGCACGATGACCGGCGGCTGGAAGATCATCGAGACGATGGGCTCGCGCATCACCAAGCTGTCGCAGCACCAGGGATTCAGCGCGTCGCTGGCGGGCTCGATCGTCCTGTTCTCGGCATCGGCGCTCGGGATCCCGGTGTCGACGACGCACACCATCACCGGCTCGATCATCGGCGCCGGCACGGCGCGCCGCGCATCGGCGGTGCGCTGGGGCGTAGCGCAGAGCGTGGTCATGGCCTGGGTGATCACGATACCCGCCTCGGCGCTTGTCGGCGCTGGCTTCTACGCGCTGACCCGGCTCTTCTAGCCCTCCTAGCGCCCGCCCCGGCACTGGCTGGGGGTCTCGCCGAAACGCGCACGGAACAGCCGGCTGAAATGCGCGGCGTCGCTGAAGCCGAGCCGTTCGGCGATCGCCCCGATCCGTTCGTCATTGGTGGAATCGAGCAGCGCGATCCTGGCGGCGTCGAGCCGGCAGTTGCGGATATAGGTCTGCACTCCGCCCTCGCCCTCGAACAGCCGGTGCAGCGTGCTTCGCGAGACCTTCAGTCGTCGGCAAAGGCTGGCGACGTTGAGCGACGAGGATTCGAGATTGGCGCGGATCTCGCTTTGCGCCCGCGCCGCCATGCCGACCCTGGGCGGCCGCGCATCACGATCGGCATGCGCCGCGGCATGCACCGCCACCACGAGCAGGTCGAGCAGTGTCCGGGCAAGCCGCGGCGCATCCTCGCTGGCAATCGCCTGGAGCGCCTCGCTCAGCTTGACCAGATGCGCGTAGAACAAGGCCGCCTCTTCGCGTCCGATGACGAGCCCGTGCAGATCCGACACCGGTCCCAGCTCCGCTTCGGCAATCGCGCGTGGGATCGCCAGCTGGATCGACCGGGCGATCGACATGGTCATCGTGATCGGCTGGGCGATGTCGAACAGCAATATCTCGCCGGATCGCGCCTCGAACTCGCGCAGTCGGGCCACGCCATGCATCTCGCCTTCCAGCAACACGCCCACGCCGAGAATGTCGATGCGATCCGCTGCGATGCGATCGGGCGTCCGCTCGAGAAGGCGCGCGGTGCCCGTCGAATAGGAGACCGCGATCCCGTCGAGATAGACGTTCTCCGCCGAGGTCGAGAACGGCCCGATCGGCGTGGAATCGAACAATGCGGCGACGCTGGGCCACCCGCGATCCGACCATGTTTCATGACGTTCGGCGGGGGCTATCCCCGCAGTCGAGTAACGCACGGGCTCTATGCCCCGCCTGCCCCCCATAGACGCGCTCCGGATATTGCAGGAATGCTTGCGAGGAACGCACGCGATTCCGGCTACTTAACGGGCCCTTTATATTAAACCCCCAACCGTGGAAACATGGCAGAAACCCCTAGGTGCGGACCACTCGGGCGCGGAACGTGCGCGAGACCTTGTCTCTGCACCGCGCCTTCGATATCGTTAGAAAACGATTTTTATACATAAAAAGGTGAGGGATATGCGGCTTACGCGGAGACAGGCGCTCGGAAGCTTCGCGGGCGCGGGCGCTGCCAGCCTGGCCCCTCCCGCCGGCGCCGAGGTCTCGTCCGACTGGGCCGGTCTCGTCGCCGCCTTCCGCGTACCCGACTGGTTCCGCGACGCCAAGTTCGGGATCTGGGCGCATTGGAGCGCGCAATGCGTCCCCGAGTTCGGCGACTGGTACGGCCGCCAGATGTATCTTCAGGGGAACCCGGTCTACGAGCACCACCTCAAGCATTACGGTCACCCCGCCGACCGCGGCTTCCTCGAGATCGAGAATGCGTGGAAGGCCGAGAATTGGGACCCCGAGCATCTGGTCAAGCTCTACAAGGCTGCGGGCGCGCGTTATTTCATGGCGCTCGCCAACCACCATGACAATCTCGACACCTGGGACAGCAAATATCACGCGTGGAACACGCTGCGCGTCGGACCGAAGCGCGACATCATCGGCACCTGGGAGAAGGTCGCGCGCGCCAACGGGCTGCGCTTCGCCGTCTCCAATCACAGTGCGCATGCGTGGCACTGGTGGCAGACCGCTTATGGCTATGACGCCGAAGGTCCACGGGCAGGCGAGCGTTACGACGCCTTCAAGCTGACCAAGGCGGATGGCGCAGGCAAATGGTGGGAGGGGCTCGATCCGCAGGAGCTCTATACCGGTCCCGCGATGGTCCCGCCCGACGGGATCAAGAGCGCGAAGGCGATGCGCGACTGGCACGACGCCAATAGCGGCCAGTGGATGGAGTCCGCCCCGCCCCAGAACCCGCACCATGTCGCCAAATGGCTGCTCCGCCAGCAGGACCTGGTCGAGAAATACCGGCCCGACATGGTCTATTTCGACGATTTCGGCCTGCCTTTCGGCAATGTCGGGCTCGAGGCGCTCGCGCATTATTACCGGCAGAGCATCGCCCGCGACGGCCGCGTCGAGGTCGTCGCCACCGCCAAGCAGCTCACGGCCGATCAGCGCACCGCGCTGGTCGACGATGTCGAGCGCGGCTTCAGCGATCGGCTGCGCGAGGAGCCGTGGCAGACCTGCACCTGCATCGGCGACTGGCATTACAACCGCGCGCGCTACGAGCAGAAATCGTACGTGCCCGCGCTTAAGGTCATTCAGCGGCTGTGCGACGTCGTCTCCAAGAACGGCAATTTGTTGCTGTCGATCCCCGTCCGCGGCGACGGGACGATCGATAGCGAGGAGGAGAAGATCGTCGCCGGGATCACGCGCTGGATGCAGCGCAACGGCGACGCAGCGATCTTCGGCTCGCGCCCGTGGCGGATCTATGGCGAGGGCCCGACCAAGGTCGGCGGCGGCATGTTCAACGAAGGCAAGGTCGAATTCACTGCCGGGGACGTGCGCTTCACCACGCGGAAGGGCGCGCTCTATGCGGCGTTGCTCGCCTGGCCCGAACAGCCGGTGACGATCGTCGCGCTGGGCAAGGCGGCGCTGCCGGATGCCGCGATCGAGCGGGTGGAGCTGGTCGGTGGCGGACGCGTGAAGTTCGAACGAAGCGAAGCGGGTCTGATGGTGACTTTACCGCGCGGCGGTCCCGACGATTTCGTTCCCGTCCTCCGCATCGATGGCCGCGGGTTGATCTAGCTACTCGCGCTCCGGCCTTCGCCGGAGCACAGAGCGCGCGAAACCTATTCGAACTCGAGGATCGCCGCGTCGACCGCGAGGCTCTCGCCGGGCCCGAAATTGGCGGCTTTCACCACCCCTGCCCGCTCGGCGCGGAGGATGTTCTCCATCTTCATCGCCTCGACCACCGCGAGCGGCTGCCCGGCTTCCACCTTGTCGCCGGGCGCCACGTGGAGCCGGGTGAGCAGTCCCGGCATCGGCGCGAGCAGGAATTTCGAAAGATCGGGCGGAATCTTCTCGATCATGTGATGCCGGTATTGCGCGACATGCGGCGGCAGCACCTCGACGCGGTGCGACGCGCCATGCGCGGTCAGCCGCCAGGCCCCGCTTTTGCGCTCGACGCCGACGGTGAGTGGCTCGTCGTCGATGCGCACCGCGAACAACGGCTCGCCCGGGCGCCAATGTCCGATCAATTCCATCGGATCGCCCGCGCCGCGGACGAGCTGGACACCGCCAAGGCTCTCCAGCGACAGCGCGAAACGTTCGCCGTCGATCGTCACCACGCGATCGCCTTGGCCGCTGATACGCCCGTTGAGCTGCCCGCTGATCTGCGACGCGCGGCTGGCGCGCTCGATGTCGATCGCCACCCCCACTGCCGCCAGCTTGCGCCGCAGCCCGGGCGAGGCCGGCGCGCCTTCGAAACCCTCGGGATATTCCTCGGCGATGAAGCCGGTGGTCAGCGCACCCTCGCGGAAGCGCGGATGCTGCATGATTGCCGAGAGGAAATCGATATTGTGGCCGATCCCGTCGATCCGGAAGCGATCGAGCGCTGCCACCTGCCGGTCCGCCGCCGCCGCACGCGTGGGTGCCCAGGTGACCAGTTTGGCGATCATCGGATCATAGAACATCGAGATCTCGCTGCCCTCGGTCACCCCGTCATCGACCCGGGTCACCCCGTCCTCGTCGCGCATCTCGACCGGCGGGCGATAGCGCACCAGCCGGCCGGTCGAAGGCAGGAAGCCGCGATAGGGATCCTCGGCATAGACGCGGTTCTCGATCGCCCAGCCGGTGAGCGTCACATCGTCCTGCGCGAAAGCCAGCTTCTCGCCAAAAGCGACACGGATCATCTGCTCGACCAGATCGAGCCCGGTGATCTCCTCGGTCACCGGATGCTCGACCTGGAGCCGGGTGTTCATCTCGAGAAAGTAGAAACCGGCGCCGGTCGTATCGGTGCCGCTGACGATCAGCTCGACAGTGCCCGCGGAATAATAGCCCACCGCCCGCGCCAGCGCGACGGCCTGTTCGCCCATCGCCTTGCGCATCTCGGGCGTCACGAAGGGCGACGGCGCCTCCTCGACCACTTTCTGGTGCCGCCGCTGGATCGAGCATTCGCGCTCGCCGAGATAGACGATGTTGCCGTGCTGGTCGCCGAGCACCTGGATCTCGATGTGGCGCGGACTCTCGATGAACTTCTCGATGAACACGCGGTCGTCGCCGAAGCTCGCCAGCCCCTCGCGCTTGGTCGCTTCGAAGCCTTCGCGGACGTCCTGCTCGCTATAGGCCAGCCGCATCCCCTTGCCGCCGCCGCCGGCCGAGGCCTTCATCATCACCGGATAGCCGATCTCGGAGGCGATCCGCACCGCATGCTCGGTATCGTCGATCTCGCCGACATAGCCGGGGACGACGTTCACCCCCGCCTGCTTCGCCAGCTTCTTGGACTCGATCTTGTCGCCCATCGCCGCGATCGCATTGGGCGGCGGCCCGACGAACGCGATCCCCGCCTCGGCGCAGGCGCGCGCGAAGCTCTCGCGTTCGGAGAGGAAGCCATAGCCCGGATGGATGCAGTCGGCGCCGGTCTCCTTCGCCGCCAGCAGGATCAGCTCCGCCTTGAGATAGGACTCCGCCGCCGGCGCCGGCCCGAGCCGCACCGCCTCGTCGGCCATGAGCACATGCGGGGCGCGCGCATCCGCGTCCGAATAGACAGCGACGGTGGCGATCCCCATCTTCTTGGCGGTGCGCATCACACGGCACGCAATCTCACCGCGATTGGCGACCAGGATCTTCTTGAACATCAGCGGCTTGCCCTCTTGGCGGGTGTTTGAGCATCGACCGTGAAAGTCCCATTGGCTGCCTTCACGAGGAAGAATCTGCCGTGCGTGTATTGCGCATTTGGCTGCCAGACGGGGCAGTTGGCCCCGTCATTCACCCAGCTTACATCCCAAGAGACCGGCAGGATTTTTTCTCTAGGCCCCTTCTCCCGCCGGGTTACTTCGATTGTTCCTAAGCCCGGCTCTGCGCCCGGCACATAATTTCCCCAGACCACCGCGTCGCTGCGGCGAATGGCGTCTCGCTCATTCCATATGATCGAGCATGCTCGCGCGCTGCTCAACGGCGTCGCGATAGCCACTGCGGCCACCACCAATAGCAATGGTTGGCCGAACGCGTGCCTCACTCCGCTGCCTCGAACGCAATCTTCGCCTCGCCCCCCGCCCGTGTAAGCCCGAGCTTGGCGAACAGCGCAGCATCGGCGTCATCGCCGCGATTGCCCGTGGTGAGCAGCCGATCGCCGGTGAAGATCGAATTGGCGCCCGCCATGAAGCACAAAGCCTGTGTCGAGTCGCTCATGCTCTCGCGCCCCGCCGACAGCCGAACCATGCTCTCGGGCATCGTGATCCGCGCCACCGCGACGGTCCGCACGAACTCGATATCGTCGATCTTGGCGAGCGGCGTATCGGCGAGCATATCGCCCAGCACGGTGCCCTTCACCGGCACCAGCGCATTGACCGGCACGCTCTCCGGATGCCGCGGCAGCGTGGCGAGCGCGTGGATGAAGCCCACGCGATCGCCGCGCGTCTCGCCCATCCCGACGATCCCGCCGCAGCACACGTTGATCCCCGCCTCGCGGACATGCTCCAGCGTATCGAGCCTCTCCTCGAAGCTCCGCGTCGTGATCACGTCGCCATAGCGCTCGGGCGAAGTGTCGATATTGTGGTTGTAGTAATCGAGCCCCGCATCGGCGAGCATCGCCGCCTGCTTCTCGGTCAGCATGCCGAGCGTCATGCAGGTTTCCATGCCCATCTGGCGGACGCCGCGCACCATCTCGACGATGGCGGGCATGTCGCGGTCCTTGGGGTTGCGCCACGCGGCGCCCATGCAGAAGCGGCTCGACCCGTTGTCCTTGGCCTGCGCCGCCGCCTGCAGCACCGCGCGGACGTCCATCAGCTTCGTCGCCTTGAGCCCGGTCTCGGCATGCACCGACTGGTTGCAATAGCCGCAATCCTCGGGGCAGCCGCCGGTCTTGATCGACAGCAAAGTCGACATCTGCACCTGATCCGGCGCGTGATGCTCGCGGTGCACGGTCTGCGCGCGGAAGACGAGTTCGCCGAATGGCAGGTCGAACAGCGCAGCGATCTCGTCGCGGGTCCAGTCGGTACGGGTCATGCGGGTCCCAACGTCTTGATGAACAGATAGAGGAAGATACCGAGTCCCAGCGAGAGCAGAAGCGGCGCGGAGATGCGGTAGAAATCGAGATATTTGGCGATCGGCTTGCCGTGGAAGCGGGTGCGAACGATCTCGCCGGCGCCGCTGAATGAAATCAGCGCCGACGAACCGATCACCACCAGCGCCGCAATCAGCAGGGCCCGCCCGTCACGCGACGAACCGGCGAGCGCCAGCACCCCGCCCAACGAGAACAGGGACAGCTGGGTGAGATGCTTGAAATAGTCGTAGAGCAGCGCCTCGCCGCCGCCCGTGTCGAGCGCCATCTGCTCGTCTTCGTCCGTCATTCGGCAGCCTCTTCGATCGGGGGCAAATTGTGTCCGAGCAGCTTGAGCACTTCCGTGGCGGCGCTGACAAGGTTGGTGCCGGGACCGAAGATCGCCTGCACGCCGTGCGCGCGGAGGAATTCATAATCCTGCGGCGGGATCACGCCCCCCGCGACGACCTTGATATCGGCACGGCCCGCTTGCTTGAGCGCATCCACCAGCTCGGGGATCAGCGTCTTGTGTCCCGCGGCGAGGCTCGACGCGCCGACTACGTCGACCTGCTTCTCGAGCGCCAGCGCGCAGGTCTCGGCCGGGGTCTGGAACAGCGGCCCCGAAACCACGTCGAAACCGAGATCGGCAAAGGCGCTGGCGACGACATTGGCGCCGCGGTCGTGCCCGTCTTGCCCCATCTTGGCGACGAGCACACGCGGCTTGCGGCCCTGGCGGCGCTCGAAGGCGGCGACCCCTTCCTCGGCGCGCAGCCAACCTTTGTCCTCGGCATGCGCGGGGCCATAGACGCCCTTGATCGGCGTGACGCCCACGGCATGCCGCCCGAACGCGACTTCCATCGCCGCCGACATCTCGCCCAGCGTGCACCGCGCCCGCGCGGCCTCGACGCAGAGCGCGAGCAAGTTCTCGTTCCCCGTCGCGCCGCGGCGGAGGTTGCCCAGCGCCTCCTCCGCCTTGCCCGCATCGCGATCGGCGCGGGTCTTCTCGATACGGCGGATCTGATCGGCGCGGACGCGGGCGTTGTCGATGTCGAGGATGTCGATCGGGGACTCCTCGGCGAGCCGATACTTGTTCACGCCGACGATGACGTCTTCGCCGCGGTCGACCCGGGCCTGGCGGGCGGCGGCGGCGCGTTCGATATGCTCCTTGGGCATGCCGCTCTCGACCGCATGGGTCATGCCGCCAAGTGCCTCGACCTGCTCGATCAGCTCCCACGCCTTGGTGGAGAGCTCGTTGGTCAGTGCCTCGACATAATAACTGCCGCCCAGCGGATCGACGACATGCGTCATCCCCGTCTCTTCCTGGAGGATCAGCTGGGTGTTGCGCGCGATGCGGGCGGAGAAGTCGGTCGGCAGCGCCACTGCCTCGTCGAGGCTGTTGGTGTGGAGCGACTGGGTGCCGCCGAAGGTCGCCGCCATCGCCTCGATCGTGGTGCGGACGACGTTGTTGTACGGGTCCTGCTCCTGCAGGCTGACCCCGGAAGTCTGGCAGTGCGTGCGCAGCATCTGCGAACGCGCGCTGCCGCCGAAGCCCGCGATGATCCGGCTCCACAACAGCCGCGCCGCGCGCAATTTGGCGACTTCCATGAAAAAGTTCATGCCGATGCCGAAGAAGAAGGAGAGCCTTCCGGCAAATTCGTCGATGCTCAGCCCGCGGGCGATCGCGGCACGGACATAGGCCATGCCGTCGGCGAGCGTGAACGCCAGCTCCTGCACCGCCGTCGCCCCCGCCTCGTGCATGTGATAGCCCGAGATCGAGATCGAGTTGAACCGCGGCATGTGCTCGGCGGTATAGGCGATGATGTCCGCGACGATCCGCATCGAGGGCTCGGGCGGATAGATGTAGGTGTTGCGGACCATGAACTCCTTGAGGATGTCGTTCTGGATGGTCCCGGTGAGCTGGTCCTGCCGCACACCCTGCTCTTCCGCCGCGACGATGTAGAAAGCGAGGCACGGCAGTACCGCGCCGTTCATCGTCATGCTGACCGACATCTGATCGAGCGGGATGCCGTCGAACAGGATCTGCATGTCGGCGAGCGTGTCGATCGCCACCCCCGCTTTGCCGACGTCGCCGGTGACGCGCGGGTGATCGCTGTCATAGCCGCGGTGCGTGGCGAGATCGAAGGCGATCGACAGGCCCTTCTGCCCCGCCGCGAGGTTGCGGCGGTAAAAGGCGTTCGATTCCTCGGCGGTCGAGAAGCCGGCATATTGGCGGATCGTCCAGGGACGTCCGGCATACATCGTCGCCTTTACCCCGCGCGTGAACGGCGCGAAGCCCGGCAGCCCGGGATCAGGCGCGTCGGCGGCGGTGTATAGCGGCTTGACTGCGATCCCCTCGGGCGTGTGCCAGGTGAGATCGGCGTCCTTCACTTCCTTGGCGGCGAGCTTCGCCCAGACATCCAGAGACGGCTTGTCGCTCACTTGCCCTTGAACTCCGGCTTGCGCTTCTGGAGGAACGCCGCGACGCCCTCCTGAAAATCCTGCGACCTGGCCGCGACCGACTGGTGCTCGGCCTCCAGCGCGAGCGTCTCCTCGAGTGTACCGCTCAGCGCCGCCTTGACCTGCTTGCGGATCAGCCCGAGCGCGACCGTCGGCATCGCGGCGAGGCGGCGAGCATAGGTCATCGCCGTGTCGAACACGACACCATCGTCCACCACATGCGTGAGCAATCCCGCCGCTTGCGCATCGTGCGCCGAAAGGCGCTCGCCGAGCAGAGCCATTTCGAGCACCTTCGCTCTTCCGGCAGCCTTGGCGATCAGCCAGGTCGCGCCGGCATCAGGAACCAGCCCGATATTGGCGAAAGCGAGCAACAGATAGGACGAGCGCGCACCGATCACGATGTCGCCGCCCAGCGCCAGCGACGCTCCCGCCCCCGCCGCGGGGCCGTTCATCGCCGTCACGATCGGGATCGGCAGATCGGCCATGGTCTGCTGGACCGGGTTGTAATGGTTGCGCAGCCTGTCCCCCGGATCGCCGCCCGCGCCTTCCTTGAGCGAGGCTCCCGCGCAAAAGGCCCGCCCCTCGCCGGTGAGCAACATCGCGCGGGCGCCGTCATCGACTGCCCGGCGCAGCGACGCGGCGAGCAGATCGAGCATGTCGAGCGTGACGGCATTGAGCTCATCGGGACGATTGAGCCGGAGCACCGCGACATCGCCGTCGAGCGCGTAGAGGATCGTGTCGTCGCTCAATGTCCGTCCCTCGGCGTCTCCATGATCTCGGTGAGCACGCCGCCCATGTCCTTCGGGTGCACGAAGAAGATCGGTGTGCCGTGCGCCCCGATGCGCGGCTCGCCGAGCACCTTGGCGCCCTTCGCCTCGAACCATGCTTTGGCTTCGTGGATGTCAGGCACTTCGTAGCACAGATGATGCTGCCCGCCCGCCGGGTTCTTCGCGAGAAAGCCGTGGATCGGCGACCCCTCCCCCAGCGGCTCGATCAGCTCGATCTGGGTGTTGGGCGTATCGACAAAGCACACTTTCACGCCCTGAGCGGGCAAATCGAAGGGCGCGCGGATCACCTCCGCACCCATCATATCGCGATAAAAGGCGATCGACGCCTCGATCGAAGGCGTCGCGATGCCGACATGGTTGAGGCGGCCGAGCTTCATTGTGTCTTCGGCGCCGGAGTGACCGACGGCATCGAATAGGGCATGCCGCAGGTCGCGTAGACCTTGCGGAACATCGCGTCGCCGCCGGGGCCCGCAAACTCCCGCTCGATCATCGTCTCGCCCTCCGCAAAACTGAGGCGCACCTTCTTCGCCTTGGCGATCTCCTCGGCGATCAGGAAGACTTCGGCGGTCTCGCCGTTATAGGCGCCTTTGCCGGGGAACAGCCACGACGTCATGTCCGCCATTCCCTCGTCGAGGGTCAGCGTGACGATCCGCGCATCGCCGGCCGCGACAGCGGGCTTGGGCATGAACTGCACCGAGACGATCGGTACGTTGACGGTGTCGCAGCGAAACAGCAGCCGCGAACCGTCGGCGGCGCGCACGGCCGCGGTCGAGCTTTTCGGCTGGGCCGGATCGGCGCTCTCGCGGAAAGTCCAGACGCCCGGCGCAGGTGCGGCGGGAGCGGCTGCCGGAGCGGGCGCGGGGGCAGTCTGGGCACCGAAGGCCAGCGCGAAAAGGAAGCTGATCATCTCTATCCTTGCATGCAGTCGGCCACCGCCGCGGCGCCGTTCACAGCGGGATGTTGTCGTGCTTCTTCCACGGGTTCTCAAGCTGCTTGTTGCGCAGCTTGCGAAGCCCCAGCGCGATCCGGCGGCGCGTGGAATGCGGCAGGATCACTTCGTCGATAAAGCCCTTCGACGCCGCCACGAACGGATTGGCGAAGCGCGCCTCATACTCCGCCGTGCGCTCGGCGATTTCCTCTGGCGTCTTGCCGCGGAAGATGATCTCGACCGCGCCTTTCGCGCCCATCACCGCGATCTCTGCGGTAGGCCAGGCATAGTTCAAGTCGCCGCGAAGATGCTTCGACGCCATCACGTCGTACGCCCCGCCATAGGCTTTGCGGGTGATCACGGTGATCTTGGGCACCGTCGCCTCGGCATAAGCGAAGAGCAGCTTCGCACCGTGCTTGATGATCCCCGAATGCTCCTGCCCGACGCCCGGCAGGAAGCCGGGGACATCGACAAAAGTCAGGATCGGTATGTCGAATGCATCGCAGAAGCGCACGAAGCGCGCCGCCTTCTTCGACGAATTGATGTCGAGCACCCCGGCCAGCACCATCGGCTGGTTGGCGACCACGCCCACCGTGCGCCCCTCGATCCGGCCGAAGCCGATCAGGATATTGGCGGCATGCGTCGGCTGGATTTCGAAGAACTCGCCTTCGTCGAGCACCTTCCGCACGCACTCGTGCATGTCATAGGGCTGGTTGGCGCTGGGCGGGATCAGCGTGTCGAGGCTGGGCTCGAGCCGGTCCCACGGATCGTCGCACGGCCGCTCGGGAACATCCTCGCGGTTCGATGCGGGCAAGAAGTCCACGAAGTCGCGGGCCGCGAGCAGCGCCTCGATGTCGTTGTCGAAGGCCACATCGGCGACCCCCGACTTCGTGGTATGCGTCACCGCTCCACCCAGTTCCTCCTGCGTGACGATCTCGTTGGTAACGGTCTTCACTACATCTGGGCCGGTGACGAACATGTACGACGAATCCTTCACCATGAAGATGAAGTCGGTCATCGCGGGAGAATAGACGGCCCCGCCTGCGCAGGGGCCCATGATCAGGCTCAACTGCGGCACCACGCCGCTGGCCAGCACGTTGCGCTGGAACACTTCGGCATAGCCGGCGAGGCTGGCGACGCCTTCCTGGATGCGCGCGCCGCCGCTGTCGTTGAGGCCGATCACCGGCGCGCCGACCTTCATCGCCATGTCCATGATCTTGCAGATCTTCTGCGCGTGGCGCTCGGAGAGCGAGCCGCCGAACACCGTGAAGTCCTGGCTGAACACGAAGACGAGGCGGCCGTTGATCGTGCCGCTGCCGGTGACGACGCCGTCGCCGGGGACGATCTGGTCCGCCATGCCGAAATCGACGGCGTTGTGCTCGACATACATGTCGAGCTCCTCGAACGATCCCTGGTCGAGCAAAACCTCGACTCGCTCGCGCGCGGTGAGCTTGCCCTTGGCATGCTGCGCGTCGATGCGCTTCTGCCCGCCGCCCAGGCGAGCGGCGGCGCGGCGGCGCTCTAATTCCTCGATCGTCGACGACATTGCAGGCTCCCGAGAGGTGGCGCCTTCTGCACAGGGCATGCGCGAACACGCAAATGCAATGTTGCAAAGTTGCGGGGGAGGGGTTTGCAGAATATGCTGCAGCCTATGATAGGCACGCATCGCCCGCCTCAGAGCACGCCCCTCCCTGGAAGGGAGGGGATGGGGGTGGGTGCGCGGCCCGCAGGGTCGCGCCCTACGAGCTGCGTCGATGGGCTCGCCTCGCTCGCACCCACCCCTAACCCCTCCCTTGCAGGGAGGGGAATCTAGTGGGCACTCCCCGCCGCCGGCTGTTCGAAGGCTTCCGCTTACGCGATCTGCGCCGCCGCATCGGCCTGAGCCAGTCGGCGATGGCGGGCCGGCTGGGTATCTCGGTCCCTTATTTGTCGCAAATCGAGAATAACGGCCGGCCGATCACCGATGTCGTGCTGCTCGCGCTCGCCCGCGAATTCCCGATGGAAGCGGCCGATATCGGCGCCGAGGCCGAAACCTCGACGCTGCTGCGCACGATCGACGCAGCAACCGACACCAGCATCGCCGCGCATCCCCTGAGCGAAACCGACGTTCGCCGCGGGCTGGAGCAGCAACCCCTGCTCGCCCGCCGGCTCGTCGCGGTGCACGAAGCCTGGCGCCGCAGTCAGGAACAGCTCCGCGTCCTCGACGACCGCTTCGATACCGGATCGAGCGACGCTGCGCCGCTCCCCTGGGAGGAAGTCCGCGACTGGTTCCAGGCGGAAGGCAACTACATCGACGCGATCGACCGCTCGGCCGAGGCGCTCGCCGACGCGCTCGACGAAGGTCCGGTGAGCCAGGCACTCGAGGATCGCCTCCGCCGCTGGCACGGCGTCCGCGTGATCGGCGAGGACAGCGACGGCAGCCAGCTCAGCCGCTTCGACGAATCCGCGCGTACGCTGGCGCTCAACTCCGGCCTCCCGCCGGAAAGCCGCGCCTTCCTGCTCGCGCACCGGCTGGTCCGCTACGAATTCGCCAACGAGATGCACCATGTCGTCGCCGAAGCGGGGCTGGCGAGCCAGGCCTCGCGCGAATTGCTCAGCGTCGGCCTGGCCAATTACGCCGCCGGTGCGCTGCTGATGCCGTATGGCAGCTTCCGCGCCCGGGCGCGCGAGGTCCGGCACGATATCGATCGGCTGCGCCAGCGCTTCGGCGTGAGCTTCGAACAGGCATGCCACCGCCTCTCGACACTCCAGCGGCCCGGTGCCGCCGGCCTGCCCTTCTTCTTCTGCCGGGTCGACATGGCGGGCAACATCACCAAGCGCCACTCGGCGACGCGGCTCCAGTTCGCGGCATTGGGTGGCGCGTGCCCGCTCTGGGTGGTGCACGAGGCAGTGGCGATCCCCGATCGCATCCTCGTGCAACTGGCGGAGATGCCCGACGGGACGCGCTACGTCTCGATGGCGAAGGGGCTGGTCAAGCCATCGGGCAGCTACGCGCGTCCTGCCCGCCGCTATGCCGTGGCGCTGGGCTGCGAGGAAACGCACGCGGCGGATTTCGTCTATGCCGATGATCTCCGGCTGGGCGGTGCGGCGACGCCGATCGGCGCTTCGTGCCGCATCTGCCCACGGACGGATTGCGACCAACGCGCCTTCCCGCCGGCAGGATCGGTGATCGAGATCGATGCCGATCGGCGGAGCGTCGTCCCGTACGCGTTCCGCTAGCCTCTCCCCTCCCTTGCAGGGAGGGGAACGGGCAACACCCACACCCCACGCCTCAAGGCATGTCGTTCGCCAGACCCACGGCCCGGTTATAGGAATCGACCATCGCCTCCGCGTCGTTGGCGGAATGCGACTGCTTCACCTGGCGATATTGGCCGATCATCGATCCCAACATGTCGACCACCAACCCCGAGATGCTGAGGCGGCTCGTCTCCACCGGTTCCTTCGCCTTGGCCTTGGCGTCGGCGATCGCCTTCTGCTGATCGGCGAGCAGTTTCTCCAGCGATCCGGCCAGCGCATCGCCTTTGGCGAACACCGCCGGATCGCGAAGGTCCTCGGGCTTGTCGAACAGGCCGACGAGATCTTCGGCCTGCTGCATCGCCAGCTTGGTGTTATAGGCGACGGTGTCGCCGCTCTGCTTGAGCGTGGCGAGTTCCGCTTCGGCGCCGGCGCGGCGCTGTTTGGTCAACGCGGCGTTGAACTCGTCCATCGCCGCCAACGCCGCGTCGAATTCGGCCGTCATCTGGGCGTCTTCGGCCTTGCCGCGTTTCAGCCCGTCCGCGCGATAGGCCTTGGTATTGTAATAGGCATAAAGCGGCTTCAGCCGCGCCAGCACCTTTTGCAGCGCAGTATCCAGCTTCTCCGCTGCCGCGTCGACCGGGCCCAGCGCGCCGGGCAGCGCGCGCGCCGCCTTCAGCTTGTCCGCTTCGTTTTCGAGCCAGCCATCGCTGATGGTGATGGTTTCGCTCGGCGACTGGCTGGCCACGCGCGCCTCCTTGTAGGCCTTCGCCGTCGCCGGCAGCCCATAGGTTTCGAGCAACGCGTTATACGCCTGGGTATAGGCGCTCAATTTGGCCGCCGTGGCGGGCGAAGTCGCCACTGCCTCCAGCGACCCGTTTCCGCTGCCGCCCGAGCCCGAGCCGCCGCAGGCCCCCAGCATGAACAATCCCGCCAGGGCGACACCCTGGCGCAGCTTCATCCCTCGCATTCGGTAGATCCCCTCAGTCGTTGCGAACGCGTAACGCACTCGCGGCAATTTTGATCCGGATCGATGCCGACGGGTGCGCCGTTGCCGCGAACCCCGGATGCGTGGCATATTGCAACCAAAGACAGGAGAGGATCGATGGCCACTGCGCTTCAGCAAGACGCCGGCAACCCCCTCGGCGTCAGCGATGCCGAATGGGAGGCGCGCCAGCAGCTCGCCGCCTGCTACCGCGTGTTCGACATGCTCGGCTGGTCCGAGATGATCTACAACCACATCACCGTGAAGCTGCCCGATCAGGACGGCGCGTTCCTGATCAATCCGTTCGGGCTGCATTTCAGCGAAGTGAAGGCCTCGAACCTCGTCAAGATCGACATCGACGGCAACAAGCTCGGCGACTCTCCCTATCCGGTGAACCGGGCGGGCTTCGTCCAGCACGCATTGTTCCACCGCCATCTCCCCGATGCGCATTGCATCATGCACACCCACACGACGGCCGGCATGGCAGTGAGCTCGGTCGAGGGCGGCCTTCGCCCCACCAATTTCTATGCCTGCAATTTCGCGGGTCAGATCGCCTATCACGACTTCGAAGGCGTGACGGTCCGCGACGAGGAAGGTGAGCGCCTCCTCGCCAATCTGGGCGACAAGCGCGTGATGCTGCTGCGCAACCACGGCATCCTGGTGATGGGGCGGACCTTGCCCGAGGCGTTCATCAAGCACTGGTCGCTCCAGCGCGCCTGCGAGATCCAGGTGGCGACGCTGGGGATGGGCGAGCCGCTGACGGTGTCCGACGAAGTCGTCGCGGTGCACCAGCGCGACCTGCACATGGCGCAGGTCCCCGGCGGCCCGGGCGCGGCGGACTTCGCGGCGATGGTGCGGCTGGTCGACCGGACGGACCGGAGCTGGCGGGAGTAATCGCACTCCAGTGCTCCTGCGAAAGCAGGAGCCCAGGATCACAAGCGACATCCTTCGCCACTCTGGGCTCCTGCTTTCGCAGGAGTACAAGTCGCGTTTTGACGCGCCCGTGGAACTAGCCGAACCGAAATCCGCTAACCGCCCAGCCCATCACGTGGTCGCGATAATCAGCCACCGCGGGCCCCTCCCCGCCCGCGCCGAGCGCCACCATAAGCGGCAGGAGGTGCTCCTCTCGCGGATGGGCGAAAAGGGCATGGGGGAGCTTGTCCCACGCGGCGACACGTTCCGCGCGGCGGGCAGGATCGGGATCGGTCACGGCATCGACCAGGGCCGCATCCCATTCGTCCGCCACGGGCGTCACCTGCGGGCCGCGTGCGCGGAGGTTGTGGAAGCTCATGCCCGAACCGACGATGAGCACGCCTTCGTCGCGCAAGGGGGCCAGCGCGCGGCCGATCGCGATGTGCGCGGCGGGATCGAGGTCCTTGCGCAGCGAAAGCTGGACCAGCGGGATATCGGCGCCGGGGACGGTGACCATCATCGGGATGAACACGCCGTGGTCCCAACCGCGCTCGCTTTCCTCGTCGACGGGGAAACCCGCGCCTTCGATCAACGCCCTGGCGCGGGCCGCCACTTCGGGAGAACCCGGCGCGTCCCAGTGCAGGCGATAAGTATGCTCGGGGAAACCGTAATAGTCGAACAGCAAAGGCTGGCCGCCGCCGCTATGGACGGTGACCCGGTCCTCCTCCCAATGGCCGGAGATCAGCAGGATCGCCCTGGGCCGCTCGGGCAGGCCGTCGATGCGGCTGGCGAGATAGACCTGCATCGGCTGCCACATCGGATCGGCGGGGCCGCCATCGGGGTCCATGAAGAAACAGGGTCCGCCGCCATGCGGGAGGAAGAAGGTCGGCAAGGTCATCATGAAGCTTTCCTACAGAGCGATGTTCTGCTATTGTTCTCGCATGGCATGCCCGAATTCATCGCGAGCCAAAAACCGAAGCACGAAACAAGATTCCATCGACGAGCAACTTTTGTTCACGATTCGCGGGAAAAGTGCGAAGTTAAGCCCGGTAAATCCAACATTGGCGGGACAGCGGGCCGCGACAATGCCGGTTTCGGAAACGCCCCGTTTCCGGCTACATCGCTGCAATGACTCGCTTCACCGTCAACAACCAGCCGGTCGAGTACAAGATGGATCCGCGCACGCCCTTGCTCTGGGCGCTGCGCGATGCCTCCAACCTGACCGGTACCAAATATGGCTGCGGCACCGGCGATTGCGGAGCATGTGCCGTGGATGTCGACGGCGGGTTGCGGCTCGCCTGTCAGGAGACGATCGGCGCGCTCGAGGGGACTTTCGTCACTACGATCGAGGGCCTTTCGAAGGATCGCAGCCATCCGGTGCAACAGGCGCTGCTCGCCACCAATATCGTCCAGTGCGGCTTTTGCATTCCCGGCGTGGTGATGGCGGCGTCGGTGTTGCTGCGCAACAACCGCAACCCGAGCGAGGGCGACATCAAGGAGGCGATTCCGAACATCTGCCGCTGCGGCATCTATCCGCGGCTGATCGGCGCGATCACCGATGCCGCCCGACTGGCGCGTGGCGATGCCCCACTGGCAAACGGACCCGAACCGGAGACACCCGCGCCTGAATGATCTTTCTTAATTCTTTCAATCGCCTTTCTCTGCAATTCAGCAACCGCTCATCCGGCGAAGTCTAATCCAATCCTATCTTGTAGCCCGGCCTCTTGCCGGTCTCGACGGAGACAAGTTGAGATGAAGAAGACCTTGCTAGCGGCGATCATCGCCGCAACGGCTCTGGTCCCGCCGGCAGCGCTCGCGCAGGACCGGGGGCGTTGGGGCGGCCGCGACCGCTCGGCGAACAGTTCCGGCAGTCCATCGTCCGAGGTTCGCCAGAACCGCGCCGAATGGCGCCAGCAGCAGCGCCAGGAAACGCCGGAGGCGCGGCCGCAGCGCCAGTGGAACGGCGGTGAGCGTCAGCGCGGCAATTGGAGCCGCCCGGAGGCCCAGCAGCAACAGCAGCAAGCGGTCCCGCAGCAGCGCGAGCGCTGGGGCGGCGATCGCGGCGACCGCAGCCGGTGGAACAACAGCGGCGATCGTAGCCGCTGGACCGGCGACCGCAGCCAGTGGAACGGCGGCACGCGCCGTCCGGACGTGGACCGGCAGCAGCAGTTCGACCGGCAGCGCCAGCAGTTCCGCGACGGCGATCGCAGCCGCTGGAACGACGGCGACCGTGATCGCAGTCGCTGGAGCGACGGCAATCGCGACCGCAGCCGGTATGACCGCGGTAACCGCGACTGGAACGACCGCGACCGGACGCGTAACTGGAGCGGCGACCGCAATCGCTACGACAGCAACCGCGGCTGGAACAATGACCGCGACCGCGGGAGCTGGAACAGCAGGTGGCGCAATGACCGCCGCTACGATTGGCGCGGCTATCGCAGCAGCAACCGCAACATCTATCGCCTGCCGCGTTATTACGCACCGAGCGGCTGGGGGTACGGCTATCGCCGGTTCGGGATCGGCTTCACGCTGAATTCGATCCTGTTCTCGTCGAACTACTGGATCAACGATCCGTTCTATTATCGCCTGCCTGAGGTCGACGGCCCCTATCGCTGGGTGCGCTATTACAACGATGCGCTGCTCGTCGACATCTACAGCGGCGAAGTGGTCGACGTGATCTACGACATCTTCTGGTAAGGACGCCCGCAGCCTTATCGGAGGTCCTGGGGCCCGGCAGCGATGCCGGGTCCCTTGTTGTTCAAGCTGTCGTTCAAGCGGCTTGCAAATCGCGCCGCTCCGCGCGATTTCGCACTCCGTGAGCAAGAACAAGAACGAAGGCAGGGTTTCGGGCGGCCCGTCGCCGGCGCGCGCGAAGATCGGGCGCGACGTCTCGGCGCGGCTGGAAGCGAACCCGGACGTCAGGCGCGCCAAGGTCGAGACGGCGCAGATGTACACCGTGCCCCATTTTCTGAGCGACGCCGAATGCGACGCGCTCATCGCCCTGATCGACTCCAATTCGCGCCCGTCGACCCTGCTCGCGGTGAGCGAAGATCCCGAATACCGCACCAGCCACAGCTCGGACCTGTATCGCTGGTCGCCCGATATCCTCGCGATCGACCAGCGCATCGCGAACCTGCTCGGCATTCCCGAGGAGAATGCCGAGACGCTCCAGGGCCAGCGTTATGCAGTGAACCAGCAGTTCCGCGCGCATTGCGACTATTTCCATGAATCGAGCGCCTATTGGCCCAAGATGAAGGAGACCGGCGGCCAGCGCACCTGGACCGCCATGGCCTATCTCAACGACGTGCCCGAAGGCGGCGCCACCTGGTTTCCGCGCGCCGGCATCCGCTTCAAGCCGAAGCGCGGGCTGCTCGTCGTCTGGAACAACATGACCCCAGACGGCACCCCGAATTACGACACGCTCCACGAGGGCATGCGCGTGCTGGAGGGGATGAAGTACATCGTCACCAAATGGTTCCGCGAAGAGGCGTGGATCAAGGATTACGTCCAGACCTATATCGCCGGCGGAATCGAGAACGCCGGAACCTGACGCGGCCGCCTATGCCGCAAGGTGGAGATAGTCGGGCTCGAAATCGGCGACCTGCTTCATCCGTTCCCAGTCGGCGATGCGGATCTCGCGGCCGGTCCGCGCGATCACGCCTTCCTCGGTCAGCGCGCGCAGCATACGGTTGACGTGCACCGAAGTCAGGCCGGTGGCGTCGCCGATATCCTCCTGCGTCATCGGCAGAGTGAAGCGATCGGGCGAGCCCAGCCCTGCGGCCTCGTGCCGGAAAGCGAATTCGCAGAGCATGTGCGCGATCCGCATCTTGGCGTCGCGGCGTCCGACATTGAGTACCCATTCGCGGAAGATCGACGCATCGACAAGGCAATCGCGCCACAGCGCCTTGCCGATCTCGGGCCGCTCCTGGATCAGCCGGCGGAAGTCGCGCATCGGGAAGAACAGCACCTGGGCGTCGGCGATCACCTGGACGTTGTGATCGGCCTTTTCGAACAACAGATGCTGGATATCGAGAATGTCCCCCGCCACGTGGAAGGAGACGATCTGGCGACCGCCATCGCTCGCCAGCTTATGGCGGCAGGCATAACCCTCCACCAGCAGGCAGCATTCCGAGATCAGCTGGCCGTTGCTGACAATAGTCGCACCGGCCTTGAAGCGTTGCGCCCTCAATGGCAGCGATCGAATACCCGCAATTTCTTCGTCGCCCAGCGCATTCAGCGATGTGAGCTTCCTGATCAGTCCCGCCAGGGGATCTATACCAGAGGACTGCAAGCGAATTGCTCCTTTTGACATTTTCCGGAGCAGTCAAACGGCGCAAATGCAGTTTAGTTTCCCGTGTTGATCCCGATCAAACTTCCCGGCCTGCACCGGCCCTTTTGCCTCGCCGCATGACGGACGCGCGCGCTTCTGCTAGGGGCGCGCCGGCCATTGCCCCAGCCGCAACCCGGAAAGTGATCGTGATCGAAGCCGCCCTGCCCATCTGTGTCGCCGCCCTGTACCAGTTCACGCGCTTCGACGATTGCGCGGCGATCCAGTCCTCGCTTGCCGAGGCCTGCCGCGCGCAGGGCGTGAAGGGCACGCTGTTGCTGGCACCGGAAGGAATCAACGGGACGATCGCCGGATCGGACGCGGCGATCGATCGGGTTCTCGCCCTTATTCGCACCCTTCCCGGCTGTGCGGCGCTCGACGTCAAGAAATCGCGCGCGGCGACCCTGCCGTTCCACCGGATGAAGGTGCGCATCAAACGCGAGATCGTGACGATGGGCGAGCCGGAGATCAATCCGCTGGTCGATGTCGGCGCCTATGTCGCGCCGCAGGACTGGAACGCGCTGATCGACGATCCCGAAACAATCGTGATCGACACGCGCAACGACTATGAAGTCGCTTTGGGCACTTTCGCGGGCGCGATCGATCCGGGCACGCCAACCTTTCGCGACTTTCCCGAATGGGTACGCACACATCGCGACCAATGGCACGAGGAAGGCAAGCAGCCGAAGATCGCGATGTTCTGTACCGGCGGAATACGCTGCGAGAAGGCGACCGCGTTTCTCAAGGCCGAAGGTCTGGACGAGGTCTATCATCTGAAGGGCGGCATCCTCGCCTATCTCGAAAACGTCGCCGCTGAAGAGAGCCGCTGGCAGGGCGAATGCTTCGTGTTCGACGAGCGCGTATCGGTGGCGCACGGGCTCGAGCTCGGTACCCATGCGCTCTGCCGTGCGTGCCGCATGCCGGTCAGCGAGGAAGCGCAAGGCTCGCCTCTATATGTCGAAGGCGTCGCCTGCCCCGCCTGCCATGACGAACGCAGCGACGCGCAGCGCGAACGCTATGCCGAGCGCCATCGCCAGGCGCTGCTCGCCGAAGCGCGCGGCGAGGCGCATGTCGGCGCAGTTCTGCCGGTATCTTCCGCCGATTGAAGGCGAGTCCCTTCCGCCGAAACAGAACAAAATAATTTGTCTCGGCTGCGTGCGGATTTTGTGTCGCCGCGGCGTCTGATGCTGTGAGGATCGCAATTCCTCGCGGTCCGATTGGGGAAAATCGATGGTATCGAGAGTCACGCTTTCGGTGTCGGCGAAAATCGCATGCGCGTTCGCCGGGCCTGACCTTTCCACCGCGGACGCTCATCTCAGACAATTCCTACCGATAGGTACGAATCTGCTTGCAACCCCCGCTGACAACGTTAATTGCTGCGCCGCAGAAAGGGGACGTCTGTGAGGCGCGCGCACGTATTAGCAGGATTGTTGTTGCTTGCCGGATGCGGTGGAGAACAGGCCCCGCCTGCCCCACCCCCACCGCAGGTAACCGTCGCGACTCCGGTCCAGCGCGAGGTGGTCGACTGGGACGACTATACCGGCCGCTTCGTCGCGCCGCAGGACGTCGAGGTCCGGCCGCGCGTCAACGGCGTGGTGACTGCGATCCATTTCCGCGACGGACAGGACGTACGTCAGGGCGCGCCGCTCTTTACGATCGATCCGCGCCCCTATCGCGCCGCGCTCGCACAGGCACAGGCGCAGGCGACGCGCGCCAATGCAGCGCTGTCGAACGCCCGACAGGTCACCGCGCGCAGCCGCAAGCTGGCAACCGCGCAGGCCGTCAGCACCGAGGAACTCGAGGCGAACATCGCGGCCGAGCGCACCGCCGCGGCTGATCTCGCCGCTGCCCGCGCCGCGATCACCAACGCCGAGCTCAATTTGAGCTTCACCACCGTGCGCGCGCCGTTTAGCGGCCGCATGTCGGACCGCAAGGTGAGCATCGGCGACTCGGTCGCCGACGGCCAGACCATCCTCACGCGCATCGTGTCGCTCGATCCGATCTGGTTCGAGTTCGAAGGCGCCGAGAGCTTCTACCTCAAGAATCTGCGGCAGGATCAGCGCGGCGAGCGCGGCTCCTCGCGCACCACCGCCAACCCGGTCCAGATCCAGCTCGCCGACGAGAGCGAATATCGCTGGAACGGTCGGATGGAGTTCCTCGACAATGCCGTCGATCCCGATTCGGGTACGATCCGCGCCCACGCTGTGGTGCAGAACCCGACGCGCTTCCTGACGCCCGGCATGTTCGGCCGTGCCCGGCTGCTCGGCTCGGGCACCTACAAGGCGATGCTGATCCCCGACGAGGCGATCGTTACCGATCAGACCCGCCGGCTCGTCTATGTCGTCGGCAACGACAACAAGGCGGTGCCGCGTCCGGTGGAAGTCGGTGCGACGGTGGAGGGCCTGCGCATCGTCCGCGACGGTCTCGCACCGACCGACCGCGTGGTCATCACCGGCGTCGGTCGTCTGCAGCCCGGCGCGCCTGTCCAGCCGGTCAAAGGCGTGATCAAGGCCGATCCGACCAAGCAAGCCGCGCCGACCGCTCCGACGCAGGAGCCGGCCTCGGGCCAGGCGACTGTCCGCTAAGGTCTCCGCCATGAAATTCCCCCATTTTTTCATCGAGCGGCCGATCTTCGCGGCGGTGCTGTCGATCCTGATCGTGATCGTCGGCGCGATCGCCTATCCCTCGCTGCCGATCGCGCAATATCCGAGCATCGCGCCGCCCACCGTGGTGGTCACCGCGACGTATCCGGGCGCGAGCGCTGAGACGTTGGCGGAGACAGTCGCTGCGCCGCTCGAACAGGCGATCAACGGCGTCGAGAACATGATCTACATGACCTCGTCGTCGACCGGCAACGGCCAGACGCAGATCACGATCGCGTTCAATCAGGGCACCAACGTCGATCAGGCGCAGGTGCTGGTGCAGAACCGCGTCCAGCAGGCCGAGCCGCGCCTGCCCGAGGACGTGCGCCGTCTGGGCATCACGGTGAACAAGAACTCGCCCGACTTCCTGATGGTGGTGTTCTTCACTTCGCCCGACAACAGCCTCGAGATCCCGTATATCTCGAACTATGTGACGCTGCAGGTACTCGACCGGATCGCGCGCGTGCCCGGCGTCGGCCAGGCACAGGCGTTCGGCGGCCGCGACTACAATATGCGCGTGTGGATCGATCCCGGCCTTGCCGCAGCACGCGACATGACCGTGGACGAAGTGGTCAACGCCATCCGCGGCCAGAACCTCCAGGTCGCCGCCGGCGCCGTCGGCCAGCCGCCTTATGGCAAGGCGAGCCCCGCCTTCGAGCTGGGCGTCCAGGCCAAAGGCCGGTTGAGCACGCCCGAGGAATTCGGCAAGGTCGTGGTCAAGCGCGATACCGAGGGTCGGCTGACCTATCTGCGCGACGTCGCCCGGATCGAGCTCGGCGCGCAGGACTATAGCTTCAACGGCTATCTCGGCGGCAAGAGCGCCGTCGGCATGGGCATCTTCCAGATGCCCGGATCGAACGCGCTCGCCACTGCGGACGCCGTGAAGAAAGAGCTCGATACGCTCGCCCAGAGCTTCCCCGCGGGGATGAAATATTCGATCGACTACAACCCCACCGAGTACATCTCGGAATCGATCAGCGCAGTCGAGCACACGCTGATCGAGGCGCTGATCCTCGTGGTGCTGGTGGTGCTGGTCTTCCTCCAAAGTTGGCGCACCGCGCTGATCCCGATCATCGCGATCCCGGTATCGCTGGTCGGCGCCTTCGCGGTTCTGTTCGCCTTCGGCTACTCGCTCAACACGCTGTCGCTGTTCGGCCTCGTCCTCGCGATCGGCATCGTCGTCGACGACGCGATCGTCGTCGTCGAGAATGTCGAACGCCTGATGGAAGAGGAAGACATCGGCCCGCGCGAGGCGGCGCACAAGACGATGGACGAAGTGTCCGGCGCGATCATCGCGATCTCGCTCGTGCTCGTCGGGGTGTTCATCCCGACGATGTTCATCCCCGGCATCTCGGGTGCCTTCTACCAGCAGTTCGCGATCACCATCGCCTCGGCGACGGTCTTCTCGGCATTCGTCTCGCTGACGCTGTCGCCCGCCTTGTGCGCCCTGGTGCTCAAGAAGCCGGAGCACGACAAGGCACCGCGGCCGGGATTGCTCGGGCTCCCCGGGCGCGCGGGCAAGAAGTTCAATGCCGGATTCACCTGGCTCTCGCACAGATATAGCCGCCTCACCGCACGGCTGGTGCGCATGTTGGTGATTGTCGGCGTGGTTTATGTCGCGCTGATCTTCGTCGTGGGCTGGCGGTTCACCGCCACGCCGAGCGGCTTCATCCCGCCGCAGGATCAGGGCTATCTGATCGGCGTGGTCTCGCTGCCGCCCGGATCGTCGCTGCAGCGCACCGATGCCGTGGTGCGCGAAACGATCAAGGAATCGATGAAGCTCCCCGGCGTCCAGACCTCGATCGGGTTCGCCGGCCTCGACGGCGCCAGCTTCTCGACCGCACCGAATGCAGGCGTGGTGTTCTTCGCGCTGAAGCCGCATGCCAATCGCAAGCAGAGCGCCGACGAAATCCAGCAAGCGCTGTATCCGGCGCTGGCCGGGATCAAGGGCGGCGACATCATGGTGATCGCCCCGCCGCCCGTTCCGGGCATCGGCACCGGCGGCGGCTTCAAGATGATGATCCAGGACCGCAGCGGCCAGGGTTACCAGGCGCTGGCGCAGGCGAGCTTCGCGATGATGATGGGCGCGAACCAGGCGGAGGGAGTCGCCGGTGCCTTCTCGTTGTTCAACGTCGGCACCCCGCGCCTCACCGCCGAGGTCGACCGCGACCGCGCCGAGCGGATGGGCGTTCCCGTCTCGAACATCTACTCGACGCTCGGTTCCTATCTGGGCTCGGCCTATGTGAACGACTTCAACTATCTGGGCCGCACCTTCCGCGTGACGGCGCAGGCCGACGCAGCCTATCGCAACGACGCCTCGGACATCCAGACGCTGAAGACGCGCTCGGCCGCCGGCAAGATGGTGCCGATGAGCGCGGTGATGGCGTTGAAGAACGATGCCGGACCGTATCGCGTGGTGCGCTACAATCTCTATCCAGCCGCCGAATTGATGGGCGACACCAAGCCCGGTTTCTCGACCGGCCAGTCGCTCGACTCGATGGAGGCGCTCGCCGCCAGGACATTGCCCAAGGGAATGGGCTTCGAATGGACCGAGCTTGCGTTCGAGCAGCGTCAGGCGGGCAATACCGGCCTGATCGCCTTTGGCCTCGCCGTGGTGTTCGTCTTCCTGTTGCTCGCCGCGCTCTACGAGAGCCTCGTGCTGCCGCTGGCGGTGATCCTGATCGTGCCGATGTGCCTGCTCGCCGCTATCCTCGGCGTGAACCTGATGGGAATGGACAATAATATCCTGACGCAGATCGGCCTGGTCGTGCTGATCGGCCTCGCCGCGAAGAACGCGATCCTGATCGTCGAGTTTGCGCGGCAGGGCGAGGAAGATCAAGGTCTCGAACCGCGTGCGGCGGCCGAGCAGGCGGCGCATCAGCGCATGCGGCCTATCATCATGACTTCGATCGCGTTCATCCTCGGCGTGCTGCCGCTGGTGATCGCGACCGGAGCGGCGGCCGAGCTCCGCCAGGCGCTGGGCGTCGCGGTGTTCTTCGGGATGATCGGCGTGACCTTCTTCGGCCTGCTCTTCACTCCGGCTTTCTATGTCATGGTCCGCAAGCTCGCGAGCTGGACGGAGAAGCAGCGCGCACGCCTGAGCCGCAAGAAGCCCGAAGCGCCTGCAACGGAGGCCACGGCATGAAGCGCCTGACGATCCTCGCCGCGGGCCTGCTTTCGGCTTGCGCGGTCGGCCCGAACTATGAGCGTCCCGCAACGCCGCCGACCGCGGCGGGGGCGTTCGTCGATCCCGGCGTGACAAAGGTCTCGACGAGTGCCGTCGAGGGCGAATGGTGGCATCTGTTCCGCGATCCGGTGCTCGACCGCCTCGTGGTCGACGCGCTGGCGCACAATACCGACATCCGCGTAGCGGCGGCCAATCTGCGCCGCGCCCGCGCCTTGCTGTCGGAAGCGCGCAACCAGCGGCTGCCGACCACCGATCTCAGCGCCCGCTACACGCGCCAGCGCCAGGGCGGAAACGCAGTCAACTTCCCCGGCGTGCAGAGCAGCGAATTCGACTTCTTCCAGGTCGGGCTCGACGCGGGCTATCAGGTCGATCTGTTCGGCCAGGTATCACGCTCGATCGAGGCGGCGCGGGGCGATCTGGCCGCGGCGCAGGCCGGGCTCGACGCCGCGCGCATCGCCATCGCCGCCGAAACCGCGCGCACCTATGCCCAGGCATGCAGCTTCGCCGCGCAAGCCGCGGTGGCGCGCGAGACGGTGCAGCTTCAGGACCAGACGCTCAGCCTCACCCGGCGCCTGCTCGAGGCCGGGCGCGGTACCCAGCGCGATGTCGATCAGGCGCTGGTGCTCTCCGAAAGCGCGCGCTCGCAGGTTCCGCAGTTCGAGGCCGAACGCCGCGCCGCGCTCTATGCGCTTGCCACCCTCACCGGCCGTCCGCCGGCCGAGACCGATGCCGCCGCGGCGCAATGCACCGTGCCGCCGCAGGTCAGCGGGCTGATCCCGGTCGGCGACGGTGCCGCTTTGCTCGCCCGTCGTCCCGATGTTCGTCAGGCCGAACGCACCCTCGCCGCCGACACCGCCCGGGTCGGCGTCGCGACCGCCGCGCTCTATCCGTCGATCCGCCTGCTCGGCTCGGTCACGCTCGGCGCGCAGAATATCGGCGACGTCGCCAAGTCCGACTCGTTCGGCTTCTCGCTCGGGCCGCTGATCAGCTGGAGCTTCCCCAATATGGGGCAGGCACGCAGCCGCCTGCGCCAGGCCGAAGCGACTTCGGAAGGCTCGCTCGCGACGTTCGACGGCACCGTGCTCACCGCGCTGCGCGAGGTCGAGCAGGCGCTCGCGCGCTATTCGGGCGAGATCGAGCGCAATGTCGCGCTCCGCCGCGCCGAGACCGCTGCGAGCAACGCCGCCCGCATCGCCGGGTTGCGCTTCACCGCAGGCCGCGACACTTTGCTCCAGCGCATCGATGCCGAGCGCGACCGGGCGACCGCCCGCGCCTCGCTGGCGCAATCGAACGCCGCGCTGGCCGAGGCACAGGTCGCCTTGTTCAACGCACTCGGCGGCGGCTGGGAGACGGCACCGCAGCCGGCGCGGCGCGAGCCTGTCGCCAACTAGTTCCAGTTGGGCGTCATGGCCGCCGCACCGTGATCGCGGTGCCGTCACGCGCGAGGCCAGTCATTGCTGCAATGCGGCGATCCGCAGAATCCCGGCATTGAAGCGTTAACCTTGTCTCGCTAACAACGCGGGCGGGGATCTTTGCGGGTGGGTATGGCGCGGTGGTCGAGTTCTTTATCTTCATTTACGCGATGCTGGCGATGTTCGTGCTCTTCGCGATGCAACGCAACCGGCGTGAGCAGCGGCCGAATTCCCAGATGGTGACGATGGTCGGCTGGGGCCTGTTCTCGCTATCCTCCACGCTCGCGATCCTGATGGGCGCGGTCGCCCTCGCGGTGGCATTGGGGCTCCAGATGCAGCTGCCCGCCGCCCCGCTCTTCTAGGGGCGATGCCCCTCTACGGAATCGGCGGCCTCCAGCCACGAATCGCTCCCGATGCCTGGGTCGCGCCGAGCGCCGACCTGATCGGAGACGTACAGCTCGCCGAACTGGCCAGCGTCTGGTTCGGCGCCGTGATCCGTGCCGACAACACCCCGATCCTGATCGGGGCGCGGACCAACGTTCAGGATGGCGCGGTGCTGCATTCGGATCCCGGCGCGCCATGCACTTTGGGCGAGGACGTTACTGTCGGCCATCACGCGATCCTCCACGGCTGCACGATCGGCAACCGCACGCTGATCGGCATGGGTGCCACGATCCTCAATCGCGCCGTCATCGGTGAGGACTGCCTGGTCGGCGCCGGCGCACTCATAACCGAAGGCAAGACCTTCCCACCGGGCCATCTGATCGTCGGTTCGCCCGCCAGAGCGACCCGCCCCCTCGACGACATGCAGAAGGCGATGCTCAAAGCCTCGGCGGCGCTCTACGCGGCAAAGCAGCGCGATTATGCGCAGGGTCTTCGCCGAGTCGACTGATCCCGTCCCCGACCGCCCGGCCATGCCGTAGCGTCGCCGACGGTGGGATAGACAGGCATTCGAGTTGCGCTACAAAACTGGTCCATGGCCCTTCCCCCGCTGTTCGATCGCCTCCGGCTTCCCGTCATAGGCTCGCCGCTTTTCATCATCTCGGTGCCCGATCTGGTGATCGCGCAGTGCAAGGCGGGGATCGTCGGTTCGTTCCCCGCGCTCAACGCGCGCCCGCAGAGCCTGCTCGACGAATGGCTGCACCGCATCACCGAGGAGCTTGCCGCATGGGACCGCGCCAATCCCGACGCGCCCTCCGCTCCTTTCGCCGTCAACCAGATCGTCCATCGCTCGAACGACCGGCTGGAGGCCGATCTCCACACCTGCGCCAAATGGAAAGTCCCAATCGTCATCACTTCGCTGGGAGCGCGGCCCGAGCTCAACGATGCGGTCCATGGCTGGGGCGGAATCACGCTCCACGACGTCATCGATGACCGGTTCGCGCACAAGGCCATCGAGAAGGGCGCCGACGGGCTGATCCTCGTCGCCACCGGCGCGGGCGGCCACGCAGGCGTGCTCAATCCCTTCGCCTTCGTCCAGGAAGTCCGCGAATGGTTCGACGGACCGCTGATCCTGTCGGGCGCGATCGCCACCGGCCGTGCGGTGCTGGCCGCGCAGGTGATGGGGGCCGACCTTGCCTATATCGGCTCGCCTTTCATCGCCACCGACGAAGCCAATGCCATCGATGCGTACAAGCAGGGCATCGTCGAGGGCCGGGCGGCCGACATCGTCTATTCCAACCTCTTCACCGGCGTGCACGGCAACTATCTGCGCAGTTCGATCGTCGCGGCGGGACTTGATCCCGACAAGCTTCCCGAGAGCGATCCAACCGCGATGAACTTCGGTGGCGCCAAGGCGTGGAAGGAGATCTGGGGATCGGGCCAGGGGATCGGCGCAGTGACCGCGGTGGAATCCGCCGCGGTCAAGATCGAGCGGCTGAAGACGGAGTACGCGGCGGCCAAGGCGGCGCTTCGCTGATCTGGGTTCGCTGAACGCGCTCCTGCGAAAGCAGGAGCCTAGGGCGGCAAGCGACTCGCCCGCAACTCTGGGCTCCTGCTTTCGCAGGAGCACGCGGTGCTCTGCAATTGCTTTAAAAGGAAGCCGATAGTCTCTCGAGCATCCGGCGCGCGGGGCTCGCATCCGCGGCCGGTTCGTCGAGCGAGGCGTCGAGTCGCGCGACGCGGCGATGCAATTCGATACTGGTCGCGATGATCGCACGCGCCTGTGCCGGCATCGTCTCCAGGATGGCGGCATCGGTCTCGGGCGCCTCGCCCAGCCGCCGCGACGGCGACAGGGCTTCGACCGGCGTGAGCTCGCCCGCCTCGACCGCACGCTGCGTCAGCAGCCAGGCGATAATGTGCATCAGCCGCGTCGTCACCTTGAGCGACTCGCACGAGAAGGTGACGCGGCTCAATGCTTCGAGCGAGTCGCGCTCGGCGCGCCCCAGCACATCGAAATAGGCGCGCGCCTCATCCGCCAGCAGCATCGCCTCGACATAGAGTGAGTCGACCAGCTTGCGATGGATCGTCGAGGTTGCCTGCGGCGTCATCCCGCATGGAGTGCCATAATGGGCGCAACAGTTGAATGCTTAATATTGCGGCACTTGGTCCCGGCGCGGGAGGCTCAGGCGATGATGTCGGGAACCAGCTGATCTTCGAGCTGCGTGATCTCGTCGCGCAGCCGCAGCTTGCGCTTTTTCAGCCGGGCGAGTTGGAGTTGGTCGGCCGAGCCGGTGCCGCGCAGCGCGTCGATCGCCATGTCGAGGTCGCGATGCTCGGTGCGTAGCGCCTCGAGCCGCCGCCGGGTCTCGCTCTCGTCCATTCCCGCCCCCCTTTTTACGCATACGCGCCGCACCGGATCGCGAAAGCTCGCCACGAACCATCGCGCCTTTTCCGCAAGCTGTCGATTGCGCTCAATAGGGGGGGCGACAAGCGGCTGCAAAGGTGATTTATTGGTTGACCCCGGCGCCAATCGAAGGAGGAACGCTTCCATGCAGAACGCGCATTTCGCGGCACTCAACGCCAAGCATTCGACACTGGATCAACGGATCGCCGTCGAGTCGCAGCGGCCGCTTCCCGATCAGATGCTGATCGCGGAATTGAAGAAACGGAAGTTGCGCGTCAAGGAGGAGCTCAGCCGCTAACGCGGAGACGCGATATCTTGTCGGGGAGCTGTGGCCTCGGGGCCGCGTCTCCCCGATATCGAGCATGATACGCTGGGCAACGCGTCAGATACACGGAGATATCGCAGTCGGAATCACGCCTCAGCGGCGCGTTATGATCGGTTTGGCGAATTGCCGACTTTGTGTGCCCTTGCCCACCGGCTTGCGCGCCAGCATCGGATCGATCTCGATGTCGAAGGCGACGCCGACACGGCCGTCGGTCGCCCAGGCGATCCGGCCCTTCACCCAGCCCACGCCGCGCACTTCGATCTCGACCGGCGTACCGGCTTCGACGGGGGCCGCATATTCGGCCATCAGACCACCGGACGAGAGATTGCGCACGCGCGCCTGCACGACCTTGTCGTCGCCAAAGACGCGGAATTGCGCGGTCAGCAACAGGCTGTCGCGCGAGCCGGTACGCTGGCCGGTGAAATCATCGGCCGAGAGCGCGTTCACGGTTTCGGTAGAGAATTGGTCCATGGGTGCTGCTCGAACGCCAAAATTGATCTGGCGCAATTAGAGCATCAATCCCTGACGAAAGCGTAAATTTGAGGGGCGCCGACCAAAAATCGCGCGCCCCTCGAAACCGCTATTCGTCGCGCGAAACCTTCTCGTTCCGCTCGTGACGCTCCTGCGCCTCTACGGTCATGGTCGCAATCGGCCGCGCTTCGAGGCGGGCGAGCGAGATCGGCTCGCCGGTCACTTCGCAATAGCCATACTCGCCTTCGTCGATCCGGCGCATCGCCGCATCGATCTTGGCGATCAGCTTGCGCTGACGATCACGGGTGCGCAATTCGATCGACCAATCGGTCTCGCTCGACGCCCGATCGGTGAGATCGGCTTCGCGCAGCGAGTCGGTCTGGAGCTGGTTGAGCGTGCCCGCGGCCTCGCGATAGATCGCGTCCTTCCAGGCAATAAGCTTCTCGCGGAAATATTCCTGCTGCCGCGGATTCATGAAAGGTTCGTCGTTGTGCGGCCGGTATCCGTCGTCACCGTCATTCGCCGCCGGCGGGAAGTGTTTCCCAGGTTCGTCGGAGCGATCCAATACTGTAGCCATCCCCACTCTCCACACCGGTCACCCAGTGGCCAAGCCGCTGGACGACTGCCTTTTGCCCGGATGCCCTATACTTGCGCGCGAAGGCATAGACAAGCGCGCTATTATGACAGCCGTTTTGCCTAATCCCCGGTAACTTGGAGGAAATTAGCAACAGCTGAACAACAGTCGCGCGTTCGGCAAATTTAACCATCTCCATTCACGAGTATGGCGTCGGCGCTCCGGCATTCCGTACCGAAACCGCACATTAACCATAAGCTCTGCGTCGTGACGGTGAAAAAACGTCCAGGAACACGGTAAACGGCCCTCGACGCGCTTGCGCTTAATAGTTTGTTTTGCGTTTCCTGGTCATTGAGGGCGCACAAGCTGCTGACGGTCCCGTGGGGAGCGAGCGCCAGCAACAGGAAGAGTGGGACATCATGTCGGTTCGCATGGCCTTGGCGAAACTCTGCGCATGTGCCTGTGGCGGCGCAGTCATCGGTGGCGGCGGCGTCTATGCCGTAGAGCGCGTGACGCAGCCCAGCGTGGTCAAGCAATATACGGTCGCGAAGAAGCGAGTCGTCCGCAAGGGGCCGGTCGCCGGCGTCGTGCGCAAAAAGCTCGTTCGCCGCGTGACCACGACCACCACGACTCAGGCAGCGCCTCAAGTCGTCGTCGTGGCGCAAAGCGCGCCCATCCCCCTTCCCCCGCGTGAAATGCCCGCGGTCGCGGCCGCAAGCAGCGCGGCGGCAGGCGTGGTCGGTGGTTCGGGCGGCTATGGCGGCTTCGGCGGCGGCTTCTTCGCCGGTGGCTTCTTCGGCAGCTCCGGCAGCAGTTCGGGCAGCAGCAGCGGAATCAACATCGAGATTTCGAGCGGCGGCACGAGCACTTCGTCGGGGGGCTCGTCCACCTCGACCGGCGGTTCGTCCACCTCGACCGGTGGCTCGTCTACCTCCACCTCCACCGGCGGCTCGTCGACCTCGACGTCCACCGGCGGTTCGTCCACCTCGACTTCGAGCGGCGTCAGCTCGTCGACCTCATCTTCGACTTCCTCGTCGACCTCTTCGTCCACGTCCTCCTCGACATCGTCGAGCACGTCGTCGAGCGGCAATTGGAGCACGTCGAGCGGCTGGAGCAATTCGAGCGGCTGGGGCTGCAAATGGGGCAAGCATTGCGGCGGTTCGAGCGGCCATCACGGCTCGAGCGGTTCGACCGGTTCATCGGGAGGCCCCGAGCCGGTCCCCGCCCCGCCGATGATCCTCCTCTTCGGCGGCGCCGCCGCCGCGCTGGTGGCGCGCAAGCGTCTGGCCAAGAAGAAGGACGCGGCTGTAGCATAACCCGTCACCCCCCGCCAGAACGGGCGGGGGTGACGGGTTGGCACCTTGGCCTTTACTCCATCTTGAGCAGCACTTCCTCGATCTGCGGCACGGTGTGCCCGGTCAGGTCCTTGTCGATCTCCGCCTTCAGCCGGCCGCTCACTTCCTTGTGATAATGCTTGCGGAGCTCGCCCAGAGTCTTGGGCGGCGCGATGACGATCAGCGATTCGAAATCGTTGTTGAGCGCGCGCTTCTTGAGCAATTCGGCGGTCTCCGCGGCGAAACGATCCTCTTCGAGTTGGTGGAAATCGACTTCGCCCATGTTCCCCGCGCCCCATTGCGCGCCCGCGGTGCGGGTTCCCATCGATCCGCCAGCCAGGTCGGTCGCCTGCTCGTTGTGATCGAGATTATGTTTGTCGATGACCTTCTTCTCGACCCGCAGGTTGGGAATGGTGGCATCGCCTTCATTCCTGAGGAACAGCATCTTCCGGCCATCCGCGACCACCACGACCGTATCGTGCGGAACCAGCATCGTCTTCTCCTTCGTTTTCGTCGCTTGTCCAACGCAGCCGCGTGGCTCAGGGTTGCGCAGGCCACCGCGCGCAGCCATACGCCCGGCCATGCACGACATCCGGTTCATCCGCGAAAATCCCGAGGCCTTCGACGCCGGACTGGCGAAGCGCGGGCTGGCGCCGCGTTCGGCCGAGCTGCTGGCGCTCGACGAGCGCCGCCGCGCGCTGATCACCGAGGCGCAGGTGGCGCAGGCGCGCCGCAACGAAGTCTCCAAGGCAATCGGTGCCGCCAAGGCACGCCGCGACGATCCCACCGACCTGATGGCAGAAGTTGCCGCGCTCAAGGAGCGCATGCCGGCGATCGACGCCGAGGAGAAAGCGGTCGGCGCCGAGCTTACAGGCGCGCTGGCTGCGATCCCCAATTTACCACTCGCCGACGTGCCCAAGGGCGCCGACGAGGAAGACAACGCACTGATCCACGAGCGCGGCACGCCGCCCTCCTTCACCTTCGAAGCGAAGGAACATGACGCGATCGGCCCCGCGTTCGGGCTCGACTTCGAGACCGGCGCGCTGCTGTCGGGCTCACGCTTCACCTTCGTGCGCGGCAGCGCCGCCCGGCTCCACCGCGCCCTCGGCCAGTTCATGCTCGACACGCTCACCCGCGAGCACGGCTTCGAGGAAGCGGTCGTCCCCCTGCTCGTCCGCGACGAAACCATGTTCGGCACCGGCCAGCTCCCCAAGTTCGCCGAGGACAGCTTCCAGACCACCGACGGCCGCTGGCTGATCCCGACCTCGGAGGTCAGCCTCACCAACACGGTGCGCGAGCAGATCCTGCCCGAGGAGATGCTGCCGCTGCGCTTCACGGCGCTCTCACCCTGTTTCCGCTCGGAAGCCGGTTCCGCGGGGCGCGACACGCGCGGCTATATCCGCCAGCACCAGTTCGAGAAGGTCGAGATGGTCTCGATCACCACGCCCGACCAGTCCGAGGACGAGCACGAGCGGATGACCGCCTGCGCGGAAGACATCCTGACAAAGCTCGGCCTCGCCTTCCGCCGCATGAAGCTCTGCACCGGCGACATGGGCTTCTCGGCCGCGCGCACCTACGACCTCGAAGTGTGGCTTCCCGGCCAGGCGCGCTATCGCGAAATCTCCAGCGTCTCGACCTGCACCGATTTCCAGGCCCGCCGGATGAACGCGCGCTATCGCCCCGAGAGCGAGAAGGCGACACGCTTCGTCCACACGCTCAACGGCTCGGGCCTCGCCGTCGGCCGGACGCTGGTCGCCGTGATCGAGAACTACCAGCAGGAGGACGGCGCCGTGGCGGTGCCCGAAGCACTCCAGCCCTATCTCGGCGGCCTCAACCGACTCGAACCGCTGCGCTGATGCGCATCCTGCTCACCAACGACGACGGCATCCACGCGCGCGGCCTTGGCGTCCTCGAACGCATCGCGCGGACGATCTCCGACGACATCACGATCGTCGCCCCTGCCGAAGAGCAATCGGGCAAGAGCCGCTCCCTCACCCTGACCGAGCCGTTCCGCGTCCGCCGCATGGGCGACGGCCGCTATGCCGTACGCGGCACCCCCACCGATTGCGTGATGTTCGCGCTCGCCGAGGCGATGAAGGATTCGCCGCCCGATCTCATCCTCTCGGGCGTCAACCGTGGCGGCAATCTCGGCGAGGATGTGAGCTATTCGGGCACCGTCTCGGCTGCGATGGAAGGCGCGCTGGCGGGCATCCGTTCGGTCGCGCTCAGCCAGCGCTACGAGCACACCGGCATGGGCGATCAGGTACCGTTCGACACTGCCGAGGCATGGGGCGAACGCGCGCTCAAGCCGCTGCTCGACGCGCCCTGGGCGCCGCGGACCCTGGTCAACATCAACTTCCCGCCGGTCCCGCCCGAAGCGGTAAGGGGTATCAAGCCCGTCGCGCAGGGCCTGCGCGATTATGGCCGGGTCGGGCTCGACAAGCGCGTCGATCCGCGCGGCTTTCCTTATTACTGGCTCGCGATGAGCCGGCTGCCACACACGCCGGATCCGGACACCGATCTGGAGGCGATCGAGCAGGGCTGGATCACGGTGACGCCGCTGCACCTCGATCTCACTCACCGCAACTCGCTGGAAAGTCTCAAGTCAGTCTATTGTTAAGCATCCCTGTTTCCCTTATTAAATTTTCAGGGGTGAGGGGGTTCGCAATGCACCGGATGGGGGCACTGCTGTTCGGCGTCATATTGATGTCGGGCTGCATACCGGCTGAGGCCGGGCGCGAAGCGCGCAGTTATGATGCGCCGGAGCAAAATCGGCCACAGGAGCAATTCGAGCGCCGTTCGCTCGATCAGGACGTGCGCGCGCTGCCCGCGCCACCTCCTGCCTGGGAGGCGCGTCGCGTCACCGCCGATGCGCGGCAGGTGACGAGTTCGACTTATGTCGTGCAATCGGGCGATTCGCTTCGTTCGATCGCGGCCAAAACCGGTGCCGGCTCCGAGGCGATCGCCCGTGCCAACAACCTCGCCGCCCCCTTCGTCATCCAGCCGGGCCAACGGCTCAGCATCCCCGGCGGCCGCTATCACCTCGTCCGCGGCGGCGAGACCGGCATCGCGATCGCCCGCGCCTACGGCGTGCAATGGTCGAACGTCGTGTCGGCCAATGCGCTCGAGGAACCCTATATCCTGCGCACCGGCCAGCGGCTGTTGATCCCGAGCGCACGCCCCGAGACGATCGAGGAACGCGCGGCACGCTTCCATCTCGACATCGACGACATCCTTACCGGCGGCGAACCCGCGCTGGCGGCCAATGCCAAGCCCGCCAAACCGACCGCCTCCTCGGCACGCGTGCTCCCTGCGACCACGCCGGTCGCGACGCCGGTCACGCGTGTGGCAAGCCTGTTCGCCTGGCCGGTAAAGGGCTCGATCGTGAAGCGCTTCGGCCCCGGCAAGAGCGGTGAGCGGAACGACGGCATCAAGATCGCCGTCCCGCTCGACACGCCCGTCCTTGCCGCCGCCGACGGCGTGGTGGCCTATGTCGGCAGCGACGTCCCGGCGCTCGGCGGCCTCGTCATTGTCAAGCACGGCAATGCCACCACCACGGTCTATGGCCATGCCGGACAATTGCTTGTGCAGCGAGGCCAATCGGTGAAGAAAGGCCAGATGATTGCGCTCTCCGGCAATTCGGGATTCGCCGACCGACCCGAACTCCATTTCGAAATCCGCCAGGGGCGCACGCCGGTCGATCCGGTATCGAGGCTGCCCGCGCGCTAGCCCCGAATGGCCATGCTCCCGCCCGCGACGCTCAAGCGCAAGTCGAGCCTCCCGGTCTGGGTGTCGATCGCGTGGCGGGTGCTGGCCGTGCTGGGGTTGCTTTCGCTCGCCGTGGGAGTCCACTGGATCGAACGCGATGGGCTGAAGGACACTGCCGACGGTCACGTCAGCTTCCTCGACATTCTCTATTTCACTTCGATCTCGGTCACGACGACGGGCTATGGCGACATCGTGCCGGTCAGCAATTCGGCGCGGATGTTCGACGCGTTCGTGGTCACGCCGATCCGCGTCTTCGTGGTGCTGCTCTTCCTCGGCACCGCCTATAATTTCGTGCTCAAGCGCACTTGGGACAAATGGCGTATGGCAGTGATCCAGCGGACCCTTTCCGGGCACATCATCGTCGCCGGCTACGGCACCACCGGGTCGGAAACCGTCGACGAACTGATCGCACGCGGCACCGACCCGGGCCACATCGTCGTGATCGACACCAGCGAGAGCAATCTAGCCGGCGCGAAGGCATGCGGCTGCATCGTCCTCCAGGGCGATGCGACGCGCGACCAGATCCTCAAGGACGTCCGGATCGAAAGCGCCGAGTCGCTGATCGTATGCGCGGGCCGCGACGACACCTCGATTCTGATCACCCTCACGGCCCGTCACCTCGCCCCCGCGATCCCGATCAGCGTGATCGTCCGCAACGAAGATAACGAGCTGCCCGCGCGCGCTGCCGGTGCCACCACCGTGGTCAATCCGGTCAGCTTCGCCGGGCTATTGCTCGCCAGCTCGTGCCAGGGCCCGCATCTGTCCGAATATCTGATGGACCTCGCCTCGTTCCACGGCGAGGTCGAGCTGTCCGAGCGGCCAGTGCGCGGCGAGGAAGTCGGCAAGCCGCTCGCCGCGATCCAGACCGGCCTCGGCCTGCGCATCTATCGCAATGGAGTCGCCCATGGCCACAAGGCGCCCGAAGCGGCGGCGTTGATGGCCGGCGATCAGATCGTCGAGATCATCACCGGCTAAGGCTCTCCCGCGCCTCGTCGCATTCCTCGCAGCCTTCGGAGCCATGCAGAAAGACCAAAGGGTCCGCCTGCACGCGCGGCACCGCCACCCGGATCAGATCCTCCACGTCGAACAGCCGGGAATCCGCGTTGCCGATCCGCCCCTCGCACTGGAGCCCCTCGGCGCGAAGCCAGTCGTCGGCGAGCGCGAATTTCTCGCAGCAGCTGTCATTCTCGCCATAGTCCACGCGCACGCCGTCGGCGCGGGTATAGTGATAGTCGCTGCGATAGGGCGCGCCGCCCAGCAATTCGGCCAGATGCAGCATCGTATTGGCATCGTGACCCACGCCGAGCAGCAGGATCTGGCCGCCCGCCTCGCGGATTCGGTCGATCGCGCTTCCTGGCGCCGCGGGCGGCAACACGAACGGGCCGCCCGTGATCCACTCGGCCTCGGGCCCGATCGCCGCCACCGCATCGAAATGCGCGCTGCGCACCACCCCGGGCTGCTGCCAGAACAGCGACGGCACGATCCCCAGATCCTCGCGATTGGCCGTCGTGGCGGGATCGAAAGGCAGATCGTCCTCGCCGGTAGCCGAGGGCATTGCCAGGGTCCCTTCCGGCCCCAGCGCCGCGCGCAGCGCCGCAATCAGGCCCAGTGGTCCGCCCTCCACCGGCCGCACCGCACGGAAGCTCGAATGCACCAGCAGCACACCGCCCTCGCGAACCCCGAGCGCGCGAAGCTGGGCTACCAATTCGGCCTGACTCGTCACTTTCATGCTTGACCCTCATTCTGCCGCGGCGATGGTTCCGCCATGCCAGCAAATCTCTTCGCCAACATCCTGCCGATCCTCATGCTGATCGTCTCGAATATCTTCATGACCTTCGCCTGGTACGGCCATCTCCGCTTCAAAGCCGTGCCGCTGATCCTCGTGATCCTGGTGAGCTGGCTGATCGCGCTTCCCGAATATCTCCTCGCCGTCCCCGCCAATCGCTGGGGCAGCAATGTCTATTCGGCGGCGCAGCTCAAGGGGATGCAGGAAGTGATCACCCTCGCGGTGTTCGCGGCCTTCTCGATCCTCTATCTCGGTCAGAAGATCACGGTGAACCATCTGATCGGCTTCGCGCTGATCGCGGCCGGGGCGTTCTTCCTGTTCCGGGCGCCGGTGATCGCAACCTAGGCCAGCAGACCGAAGATCGCCCCCATCACCAGATAGACCGTGATCCAATAGCCCGCGTCGATGAAGAACAGCGACCGCGGCTGGCGCGAGAACAGATAGTTCACGCCGAACGAGGTCGCGACGAAGCCGACGCCGATGATCGCCGCGACCACCAGCGAATAATGCAGCCCCAATGGCGCGTCATAGGTCTGATAGAGATGGTCGAGCATGAACGCCGCGACCAGATTGAGCACGAAGGTCGTGCCGAAGATCAGCGCCATGTTGGCGCCGGCCGCGCTCTCCGGCGTGATCCCGCGCGCTTTCATCCACGCTTTTCCGAACAACGGCCCATACCAGAGTCCGCCCACCAGGAAGCCAGCAAGCGCCGCCAGCACGATCGCAATCCAATGAAAATGCATCATCCCCTCCCCTGTCCTGCAGGAACGTGAAGGTACTTCGGAAACCCCCGGCTAGCAATTTGCGCGAAAAAGCCTATGTCGCCCGCCAATCATGGCAACCAAACTCCCTGAGTCCCCTCGCATAGGGATGGTGTCGCTCGGCTGTCCGAAGAACCTCGTCGACAGCGAACGCATCCTCACCAAGCTGCGCAGCGACGGTTATGCGATGTCCCCCGATTATCAGGGCGCCGACATCGTATTGGTCAACACCTGCGGCTTTCTCGATTCAGCCAAGGAAGAGTCGCTCGAAGCGATCGGCGAGGCGATCGCGGAGAACGGCCGCGTCATCGTCACCGGCTGCATGGGCAAGGAAGCAGAAGTCATTCGCGCGCGCTTCCCCAACGTCCTCGCGGTCACCGGCGCGCACCAGTACGAGGAAGTCGTCGGCGCGGTCCACGATGCAGCGCCGATGCCGCCCTCGCCCTACGTCAACCTCGTCCCCGATGCCGGGCTCAAGCTTACGCCGCGCCACTACAGCTATCTGAAGATTTCCGAGGGCTGCAACCATCGCTGCGCCTTCTGCATCATTCCCAGCCTGCGCGGCGATCTCGTCAGCCGCCGCCCCGACGCGATCCTGCGCGAGGCGGAGAAGCTCGTCGACGCGGGGACGAAGGAACTGCTGGTCATCAGCCAGGACACGTCTGCGTACGGCGTCGACATCCGCAAGGAGCCGCGGATGTGGAAGGGGCAGGAAATCGTCCCCCACATGACCGATCTCGCCCGCGAGCTCGGCAAGATCGCGCCCTGGGTGCGTCTCCATTACGTCTACCCCTATCCGCATGTCGATCAGGTCATCCCTTTGATGGCCGAGGGGCTGGTGCTCCCCTATCTCGACATCCCGTTCCAGCATGCCTCGCCCGCCGTTCTCCGCCGCATGCGCCGCCCCGCCAACGAGGCGAAGGTGCTCGAGCGGCTGCGCGGCTGGCGCGCAATCGCGCCGGACATCACGGTCCGTTCGACCTTCGTCGTCGGCTTCCCCGGCGAGACCGAGGAGGATTTCCAGTATCTCCTCGACTGGCTCGACGAGGCCCAGCTCGACCGCGTCGGCGCCTTCCGCTTCGAGCCGGTCGAGGGCGCATCGGCGAACAGCCTGCCCGATCCGGTGCCCGAAGAGGTCAAGGAAGAGCGCTACGCCCGGGTGATGGAGAAGACCGCGGCGATCTCCGCCGCCAAGCTCCAGGCCAAGGTCGGCCGCACGCTCGAGGTGATCATCGACGAAGTCGGCGAGGACGGCGCGACCGGCCGTAGCCAGGCCGACGCCCCCGAGATCGACGGCGAGGTCTTCCTGCGCGACGCGGGACATCTCAAGCAGGGCGACATCGTCAGCGTCTCGATCGAGGATGCCGACGAGCACGATCTCTACGGCGTGCCGCTCGCCTGATTTTCCGCCCTTCATCGGCACGGAGGGCTGTTTTCCAGAGCATCTCGACCTAGATCTCCGCGCGAAGGAGAATCCAGATGCGTCCTCTCTTGTTCCTCGCGCTCACGATGCTCGCCGCGCCGCTTCCCGCGGCCGCGCAGTCTGGCGGCACCGCGCATCTCTATGCCTATAGGCTCAGCGACAAGCCGGCCTTCGAGGCGGGGTATCGCAAGCATCTCGAATGGCATGCCCGGATCGGCGACAAGCTCGTCTGGTACGCCTGGTACGTGACAGCCGGCGATCGCGCGGGCGCCTTTGTCGACGGCACGTTCGGCACCACGCCCGAGCGCCTCGCGAATCGCCCTCGCGTCGAGGAAGACGGCGCCGACTTCCGCGCCAACGCGGCGGCCTATGCCGCGGCGATCGGCAACGAAGGCTGGGAGCTGTGGCGCGAGGCCAGCCAGGCCCAGCCGCTCGAACAGCGAAAGCCACAAGCGCTCGTGCAGGTTCACGCGATCGCCGTGACCGACGCAAAGCGATTCGAGGCCGCATTGCTCGCCCGGCCGATCACCGGTGCGAGCTGGTATCGCGGCATCGGCGAGACGCCCACGCCCTATCTGCTCATCGCTCCTGTCGCGACCGCCGATACGAAGCCCGATCTCGCCGCTTTGCTCGGCGCCGATCACCCCGCACTCGCATTCGCGCGCGCCGTTCGTTCGGAGGCATGGACCTATGCCCCGCGCCTCGCACTGCTCCCGGGTGAGCCGCTCGCCCCCTGAGCCATGCCCCGTGGGCAAGGCTGCCGGTCATCATCGAAAGAGCGGCCGGGATGACGCCGCCGAAAGGCTGGCCTAAGCTCGGGCGGTCCATTCCGGAGGCCCGATGTTCCGCACCCTGCTCGCCGCCCTGCTCGTCGCCACCCCGGCTGCCGCCCAGCAGCTCACCCCCGCCGAAACCACCAAGGTCGATACGATCGTCGCCGATGCGCTGAAATCATCGGGCGTCCCCTCCGCCTCGGTCGCGATCGTCCGCGACGGCAAGATCGTCTTCGCCAAAGCCTATGGCGATCAAGGCCCGGGGATGAAGGCCACCAGCGCCGACGCCAAATACCAGATCGCCTCGGTCTCCAAGCAATTCACCGCCGCCGCGCTCCTGCTGCTCGAGGATGAAGGCAAGCTCAGCCTCGACGACAAGGTCTCGAAATGGGTGCCCGGCATCACCGGCGCCGAGCGGATCAGCGTCCGCCAGCTGCTCAGCCACACTGCCGGCATTCAGGATTACTGGCCGCAGGACTATGATTTCGCGGCGATGGAGAAGCCGGTCACGCCGCAGCAGATCCTCGATCGCTGGGCGAAGAAGCCGCTTGATTTCGAACCTGGGACCGCGTGGCAATATTCGAACACCGGCTATGTCGTCGCCGGCATGATCATTGAGAAGGCTTCGGGCATGAAGCTGCTCGATTATCTCCAGAAGAAGATCCTCAAGCCGCTCGGCATGCAGGCGATGGATCAGGATTATGCCGTCGGAAAGGGCTTTCCGCAGGGCACGCACCGCTTCGCGCTCGGCCCCGTGCGTCCGGCAAAGCCCGCCGCGCACGGATGGCTCTGGGCGGCGGGCGAACTGGCCATGTCGGCCAGCGACCTCGCCAAATGGGACATCGCCCGGATCGACCGGAAAATCCTCTCGCCGGAAGATTGGGCGGCACAGGAGACCGAAGTGAAGCTCGCCGACGGCAGCGGCACGCATTACGGCCTCGGCGTGGCATTGGGGAGGCGCGAAGGAACGCCGGTGGTCGAGCATGGCGGCGAGGCCGTCGGCTTCCTATCGGAGAATTTCGTGCTGCCCGAAAAGCGCTTCGCAGTGGTCGCTCTGGTCAACGCCGATTTCGGCGGCGCGCCAGGCGATATCACGACCGACATCACCAATCTCTTCTACCCGATCACCCCGCCGCAGCCCGTGGCCAGCCTCGATCAGCAGCGCGACGCGCTCGCCCGGAACCTGTTCGACCAGTTGCGCACCGGCAAGCTTGACCGCGCGTTGCTCACCGAAGACGCCAATTACTATTTCACGCCCCAGGCGACTGCCGACTATCACGACAGCCTCGCCCCGCTCGGCGATCCGGCACGCTTCACGCCGCTCGGCAAGCCGCGGCTGCGCGGCGGCTTCGTCAACCGCAACTACGAGATCGTCTATGACGGCAAGCGGCTGATCGCGATCACTTATGCCGAGCCGGGCGCACAGGGGAAATTCGAGCAGTTCCTGGTCCAGCCGCGTTGATTCGTGCCGCGCTCCTCTCGGGCATCGCCTGGTTGAGCCTGGCCAGCCCGAGCGATTCCGCAACGCAAGTGACCAGCGTCGACCCGCTGGCGGTTCAGGACGATGATTTCGCCCGCCACCGCGATCCCGCTGAGTGGCGGGGCCTCGATGTCAGCCGCATCGAGTTCCGCGAGGAGCGTGCGGCGTGGCGGCTCTGGCGTATCGAAAACGCGGGTCACCGCCGCGGCCCGCTCTGGTTCGTGCCGCACGACAATGAAAATGCCGGATTCGAGGCCGGGCTGGAGGCAGTCCGGAAATATGGCGGCACGCTGATCGCAGTCGATGCCGGCATCGCCGATGACGGCGCCCGGATGAATCGGGCAGTCGATTACGGCCGTCCGGTCGATCCCAACCGCAACTTCGATACCGCTTTGCCCGGCTATGCCCGCCGCATTCTCGCCGACCTGACGCCCGGCATGCCGATCATCGCGCTCCACACCAATGCGCGCGGCTTCGACACCGGCGAATCGCGCTGCAACAAGTCCGATCCGCCCGGCAGCGGGGTGATTTCGATCCGCTATTGCGACGATATGCTGCGCCCCAGCCCTTCGCTCGGCCGCGCCTGGCCGTGGGACGACGACGATACCGTCGCCTTCGCCACCTTCCGCACCAGCGACAACCCCTCGGCCGCTTTCTGCCGCGACGAAATGATCGCCGCCGACTTCAACGTCGTCCAGGAACGCGTCGTGGAAAGCGATCGATCGCTCTCCAACTACGCGGTGTTGCACGGGCTCGACTATCTCAACTTCGAGACGCTCGACCGCGGCGACGGAGCCGACGGCCTTGCCGAAGGCCGCCGTCGCCTCGTCCACATCATCGATCGCGCGCTGGCAATGTGCGCGCCCAAGGTAAAGCCAGTCGACTGACCTCAGCCTGCGATCCCGTTGAGGGTCGCCACGGCGTCGTCCGGCAATACCAGTTCGCGAACCGCCAGATTCTCGCGCAGGTGCCCGAGCGAAGACGTGCCCGGGATCAGCAGGATGTTCGGCGAACGCTGGAGCAGCCAGGCCAGCGCGACCTGCATCGGCGTCGCCCCGAGTTGCTGCGCCACCGTGTCGAGCGTGCCCGACTGGAGCGGCGAGAAGCCGCCGAGCGGGAAGAAAGGCACGTAAGCGATCCGCGCCTCCGCCAGTGAATCGATCACCGCATCGTCGTCGCGGTGCGCGAGATTATAGTGATTCTGCACGCAGACCACGGGTGCGATCCCCCGCGCCTCCTCGATCTGCGTCGCAGTGGCGTTGCTGATCCCGAGGTGGCGGATCAGCCCCTGTTCGCGCAGCCGCGCCAGCCGCTCGAACTGCGGGGCGATCGTGCCTTCGCTGAGCCCATGCCCGCCATCGCCCATCACGCGAAGGTTGACCGCGTGGATCACCTCGAGCCCGAGGTTGCGCAGATTGTCGTGCACTGCGGCCTCGATCTCGTCGGGCGTGAACGCCGGCAGCCACGCGCCGGCCTCGTCCCGCTTCGCGCCGACCTTGGTCACGAGCATCAGGTCACCGGGATAGGGGTACAGCGCCTCTCGGATGATCTGGTTTACGACGTGCGGCCCATAATAGTCGCAGGTGTCGATGTGATTGACGCCTGAGGCCACTGCCTCGCGCAACACCGCAATCGCCTGATCGCGGTCCCTGGGCGGGCCGAACACGCCGGGCCCGGCAAGCTGCATCGCGCCATAGCCGACGCGGTTCACGCTGCGGTCGCCCAGTTGCCAGGTCATCGGAAAATCGGACATCATCTGCACTCCTGTATCGAGACCCCGCTTATCTAAGCCTTGCATCGTCGCGCGATAATCCGGCACAATCGGTACAGGCTGTACGGAATTTCGCACAATGGATCTCGGCGACCTTGACGCCTTCCTCGCAGTAGCGCGCGCGAAGGGTTTTCGCGACGCTGCCCGCGCCACCGGCGCCAGCGCATCGGGGCTCAGCGATGCGGTACGCAGGCTCGAGACGCGGCTCGGCGTCCGCCTGCTCAATCGCACCACCCGCAGCGTCGCGCCGACCGAAGCAGGTAGCCGCTTGCTCGAGCGGCTCGGCCCCGCGCTCGACGAAGTCGAGGCCGCGCTCGACGTGGTCAATCTCTTTCGAGACCGGCCGGCCGGCACGCTCAAGCTCAACGTGCCGGTGATCGCGGCGCGGCTGGTGCTTCCCCTGATCGTGCCCGGTTTCCTCGCTGCTTATCCCGAGATCCAGCTCGAGATCATCGCCGAGGACAATTTCGTCGATCTGCTCGCCTCGGGGTGCGACGCCGGCATCCGCTATGACGAAAGGCTCGAGCAGGACATGATCGCGGTGCCGATCGGGCCGCGGGTCCAGCGCTTCGCCGCAGGTGCTTCAGCCGACTATCTCGCGCGCCGCGGTACGCCCGGGCACCCGAGCGACTTGCTCCAGCACGCATGCCTGCGCGGCCGCTTCGCCAATCGCGGCCTGCATGCCTGGGAATTCGTCCGCGACGGCGAGGCGGTTCGCGTCGAGCCCAACGGCCCCTTGGTCGTCAGTCTCAGCACTGCGTTCGACCTTTTGATCGACACAGCGATCGCCGGAGCCGGGATCGTCACCTCGTTCGAGGGCGTGCTGCGCCCCCATTTCCATAGCGGCGCGCTCGTCCCGGTGCTCGAGGATTGGTGGGAAAGCTTTCCCGGCCCCTTTCTCTATTATCCCGGCCGCCGTCTCGTCCCCGCGCCGCTGCGTGCCTTCATCGACTATGTGAAGGCGCATCCGGCTCACGGCAGCGCATAGGCCACCACTTCGTCGCTCACCGGCGTCTCCATGAAATGGTGTCCGCCGGCATAGAGGACGAGATACTGCTTGCCGTTCATCTCATAGGTCATCGGCGTCGCCTGCCCGCCGCCGGGCAGCACGTCCTTCCACACCGTCTTGCCGGTATTGAGGTCGATCGCGCGGATCAGATTGTCGGTCGCCGCCGCGATGAACACGAGCCCGCTCGCGGTCACCACCGCGCCGCCATTGTTGGGCGTGCCGATGGTGATCGGCAGCATCGAGGGAATACCGAACGGCCCGTTGGTCCGTGCCTCGCCGAAAGCGCGGTCCCAGATCGTCTTGCCCGTCGCCATGTCGATCGCGCGGATCCCGCCATAAGGCGGCTGCTTGCATAGCATACCGGTGAAGGGCAGCCGCCAGCCGGCATTGACGCTGATCGCATAAGGCGTGTTGGCCTGCGGATCGCCCGCGCCCTCCGCGCCGCCGATCCTCCCGCGCGCCTGATCACGCGGCGCCCAGCCGAGCTTGTCGGCCTCGGCACGCGGCACCAGCCGGACGTAATTGGGCATGTCGTTGTAGTTGGCGACGATCACTCCGCGCGCCGGATCGACGGCGACACCGCCCCAATCGGTCCCGCCATTATAGCCGGGATATTCGATCGAATGTCCCTTCGTCACGGGCGGGGTGAAGAACCCCTGATAGCTCGCCCTGCGGAACTGGATCCGGCAGATCATCTGGTCGATCGGCGACATGCCCCACATGTCGCGCTCGGTGAGGTCGGGCTTGCGCAGCGTATGCCATAAAGACACCGGCTGGGTCGCCGCGCGCTGCTCGGGCTCAACCCCGCCCCCGGGCACTTTCATCTCGCCGATCGGCGTCAGCGGCCGCCCGGTCCGCCGGTCGAGCACATAGATGTCGCCCTGCTTGGAGGGCAGCACTAAGGCCGGCGCGCCCTTGTAATCGACCAGGGTCGCCTGCGCGCCGAAATCATAGTCCCACACGTCCTTGCGCACCGCCTGGAAGCGCCAGCGCGGCTTGCCGGTAGTGACGTCGAGCGCGACCAGCGAAGTGGCGAACTCGTTTTCCTGCGGGCGGCGCAGCGAAGAATAATAGTCCGCCGCGGCGTTCCCCATCGGCAGATAGACGAGGCCGAGCTGCTCGTCGCCGCTCGCCATCGTCCACATGTTCGGCGTCCCGCGCGACCATTCCTGCCCGGCAGGCGGCGCGCCGTTCCATTCCGGGCGCATCATGTCCCACGCCCAGCGCAATTGGCCCGTGCGCGCGTCGAACCCCTGGATCACCCCCGAAGGCGCCCAGCGATCCTGCCCGTCGAGCACCTGGTGTCCGGTGACGAGGATCCCGCGCACCAGGGTCGGCGGCGAATTGATCGAGACGAAGCCGTCGGGAACCTTGCCCATCCCGACCTTGGTATCGACTTGCCCATTGGTGCCGAAATCGGCGCATAGCCGCCCAGAGCGCGCATCGACGGCGATCAGCCGGGCATCGAGCGTCCCCTCGATGATCCGCGTGGCGCAGGGCTGGTCCGCCGCCATTCCGGGCACCGCATAATGCACCACGCCCCGGCAAGCGGCGGTATAGGGGATCGCATTGTCCGGCACCTTGGGATCGTAGCGCCATTTCTCCCTCCCAGTCGCCGGATCGAGCGCGATCAGGATGTTCTTGGGCGTGCACAGATACAGGCTGTCGCGCACCTTGAGCGGCGTATTCTCGGCGCCATAGGTGCCCTGGATCTGCGGCGAGGATGGGAGATCGCCGGTGTGGATCGTCCAGACGCGCCGGAGCTTGCCGACATTCTCCGCGTTGATTTGGGTCAGCGGCGAATAGCGCCGCGCGCTGGTGGTGCCGCCATAAGCCGGCCAGTCGGCGCCGGTCTGCTGACTCGAGGGGTCGCCCATCCCGCGCGTGCCCGCTACGGGCAAGGCCGCCAACACGGGGTTGGGCTGGTTCGCCGCCGCCACCCAGAAATCGACCGTGGTGAGCACCAGGGCCGCGACCACGCCGATCAGCGCCAGCCGCCAGCGATCCTGCCGCCGGCTCAACGTCGCCATCGCCAGTATCACTTCGAGCAGCAGTACTACCGGCGCGATCACCCGCGGCACCTGCGCCCAGGCATTGGCTCCGACTTCCCACCACGCCCAGAGCGCGCTGAGCACGACGATCGCAAGATAGACCCAGCCGCCGAGCATCCGTCCGCGGATCAGCAGCACGCCTGCCACCACCATCGCCACGCCCGCCAGCAGGTAATAAAGCGACCCGCCAAGCACCGCGAGCCACGCCCCGCCGATAGTGAGGATCAGCCCGATCAGAGCGAGGAGCACGCCCGCGATTATCGACAGCCAGCTACCCCAACGCCGTCTGCTGGCAAGGGGTTCGCTCCGTACCGGAGGCTGATCGTCGGCATCGCCACGAGCATCGGTCACACGCAGTCTCCCGTGAACGGGGCGCTCCCTTGAGGCTGGGGCGTCAGGACCCTGGGCTAACCAGCCGGACGGGAGACCGGTTCCGAAATGAACAAAAATTCATCTTGAATCCGGGGCTAGGCGCGGCGGCCTTGCGCCCCTAGATCACTGGCCATGCCTGATCTCAACACGCTTGTTCAGCCCGATCGCGGCCAGCCCGCGCGCACTATCCATCTGATCGACGCCAAGGGCTTCGATGCCTGGCTCGCCGCGCAGCCGCCGCGCCACCGCATTGCCGCGCAGGCGCAGAAACTGGTGCCCACCGGCTATTCGAGCGCGATCCTGCCCGGTGACGGGCCCGAGGACTGGTCGGTCGTCACCGTGGTCGCCAATGTCGAGCGGCTCACGCCCTGGTGCCTCGCCAAACTCGCCGACACGTTGCCCGAGGGCACCTATCGCGTCGACGGCCGCGAGCCCGGCAAGGCGCTGCTCGGCTGGCTGACCGCCCAGTACAAATTCGATCGCTACAAGAAGAAGGACGACAAGGCGCTTGGCCCGCGCATCTTGCTCACCGCCGATCCCGCGAAGATGGAAGAGGCGCTGCGCCTCGCCGGTGTCACCTTCAAGTTGCGCGACCGGATCAACACCGGCGCCAACGACATGGGGCCCGCCGATCTCGAGGCCGCCGCCGCCGATCTGGCCAAGGAATATGGCGCGACGCTCACCGTCGTGAAGGGCAAGGAAGTCGAGAAGGGCTATGGCATGCTCTGGGCGGTCGGCAAGGCCGCCGGCGAGGGCCGCGAGCCGCGGCTGATCGAGCTCGAATGGGGCAATCCCGATCATCCGCGCATCGCGATCATCGGCAAGGGCGTGTGCTTCGATACCGGCGGGCTCGACATCAAGACCGCCGCCGGCATGCGGCTGATGAAGAAGGACATGGGCGGTGCCGCGCACGCGCTCGCGCTCGCCGAATTGGTGATGCAGAACCGCCTGCCCGTCCGCCTCCACATGCTCGTCCCCGCGGTCGAGAATTCGATCAACGGTGAGGCCACGCGCCCCGGCGACATCATGATCTCCCGCAAAGGCCTGTCGGTCGAGAACAGCAACACCGATGCCGAAGGCCGGCTGATCCTCGGCGATGCGCTCACCAAGGCGGCCGAGAGCAATCCCGAGCTCGTCTTCGACTTCGCGACGCTCACCGGTGCTGCCCGCGTCGCGCTCGGCGCCGACCTGCAGGCCCTGTTCGCCAATGACGACACGCTCGCCTCGGAACTGCTCGCCGCCGCCGAGGCCGAGGCGGATCCGATGTGGCGCATGCCACTCTACGATCCGTACAAGGATCTGCTCAAGTCCGACGTCGCCGATCTGGTCAATGCGGCCGAGGGCCCCTTCGGTGGCGCGATCACGGCCGCCTTGTTCCTCAAGGAATTCGCGCCCGAAAAGGCGCAATGGGCGCATTTCGACATCTTCTGCTGGAACGGCTCGGCCAAGCCCGGCCGGCCGAAGGGCGCCGAGGCAGTCAGCCTGCGCGCGACGTGGAAGGTACTGAAGGACCGCTACGCCGGCTGAGCCCCCTCCCCGTCGCCGCATGCCTCTGCTATCGCCAGCCGCATGCAGGCCGCCCACCCCAGGCTCACTCTCGTCGCGTGCATTCTCGCGTCGAGCCTCGCCTTTATCGACGGTTCGGTCACCAACGTCGCGCTGCCGGCGATCGGCGCGGATCTCCACGCGACGCCCGCCGAACTGCAATGGACGATCAACGCCTATCTGCTGCCGCTCTCGGCATTGTTGCTGATCGGCGGCGCGGCGGGCGACCATTTCGGACGGCGGAAACTGCTCGTCATCGGCATCGCGATCTTCACCCTCGCCTCGATCGCCTGCGCACTCGCGAGCGACCTGACCGTGCTCCTCGTCGCCCGCGCGGCGCAGGGCATCGGCGCGGCGATCCTGCTCCCCAACAGCCTCGCGACGCTCGGCCATTCGTTCACCGGTGAAGCGCGCGGCAAGGCGATCGGCACCTGGGCCGGAGTCGGCGCGATCGCCGGCGCGGTCGGCCCGCCGCTTGGCGGCTGGCTGGTCGACGCGATCGGCTGGCGTGCGATCTTCTACGTCAACGTGCCGGTGGCCGCCGCCGCGATCCTGATCGCGCTGCTATATGTCGAGGAAAGCGCCGAGGGCGAGCTGCCGCTCGACTTGCCGGGCGCCTTTGCCGCCACGGTCGCGCTCGGCGCGCTCACCTGGGCGCTCACGCTCTGGTCGAGCCATCACACCTTCGACGCCACCGTGGCGATCGGCCTCGCCGCCGGCCTGCTCGCCACGGGGCTGTTCCTGTGGATCGAGCATCACCGCGGCGCCCGCGCGATGATGCCCGTCGCGATGTTCGGCTCGCGCGCCTTTGCCGGGCTGACCCTGCTCACCTTCCTGCTCTACGGCGCGCTGGGCGGAGTATTGCTGCTGCTTCCCTTCGTGCTGATCGAGGCGGCGGGCTACACCGCGCTGCAAGCCGGGCTCGCTTTGCTGCCGATGCCGCTCGGCATGGGGCTGGCGTCGCGAGTGATGGGGCGCGTGACGGCGCAGGTGGGGCCGCGCTGGCCGCTCACCATCGGCGCGTTCGTCGTCGCCATCGGCTTCGCATTGCTCGTCCTGGTCGACGAGGACGCATCCTATTGGACTTCGGTCTTCCCCGGCTGCCTCGTCATCGCGATCGGCATGTCGAGCGTCGCCGCCCCGCTCACCACCGCAGTGCTCGCCTCGGTCGACGACACGCATGGCGGCACCGCCTCGGGCTTCAACAGCGCGATCGCACGCACCGGCGGCCTGATCGCCACGGCGATTGCGGGCGCGGTGATCGCCAGCGCCGGACCTGCGTTGATCGCAGCTTTCCACGGCGGCGCGTTGGTCGGCGCCGTGATGGCGCTGCTGTCGAGCGGCACTGCCTTCCTCACTCTCGGCGGGCAGTCTGCCAAACATTAATCTTGTTCCCCGACGAACAGCTCAACCTCGGCTCACTGCCGCCGCAGCCTCGATGATCGGCACGAACTTCCCGGCGGTGAGACTCGCGCCGCCGACCAGCGCGCCGTCGACATTGTCGACCGCGAGGATGTCCGCCGCATTCGCGCCCGTCACCGATCCGCCGTAGAGGATGCGGATCCCGTCGGCCGCGTCGCCCACCATCGTGCGCAGCTTGGCGCGCGCGATCGCGTGCATCGAGGCGATTTCCTCGAGCGTCGGGGTCTTGCCGGTGCCGATCGCCCAGCGCGGCTCATAAGCGAGCGTCAGCCAGTCGCCATGCGCGCCTTCGGGCAACGACTTCTCAATCTGCGACTGGACGATCCGCTCGGCCCGGCCGGCATCGTGCTCAGCCTCGGTTTCGCCGCAGCACAGGATCACCTTGAGCCCTTGCCGCCGCGCTGCGGCCGCCTTGGCCCAGGCGTCATGGCTGGTCTCATGCTGGTCGGCGCGCCGCTCCGAATGGCCGACGATGGTCAGCGTGGCGCCGCATTCGAGCAGCATCTCGGCCGAAATGCAGCCGGTATGCGCGCCCCTGTCGGCCTCGTGCACGTCCTGTGCACCGATCGGCATCGCGCCGGCCACCGCGACGGCCGGCTCGATCAGCGTGAACGGCACGCACAGGGCGACGTCCACCCGCGGATTCTCTCGCGCCGCCGCCGCGATCGCCGCGATCTCGCCGAGCTGGGACTTGAGCCCGTGCATCTTCCAGTTCCCGGCGACCAGCTTGCGGCGCATGTCCTTCTCCCTCGTTGCTGCATCGCCGATAGCAAGCCCGCCGTGCGGCACAAGCTTGATGGCCGCGATCTGCCGCCCTAAAGCACCCCGGACTTCCTCTTTCGAACGGCTCTTCATGCTCAGTTTCTTCCGCCGCTTCACCAAGTCGCGCTTCGGCCTGATCGCGGTGTTCGTTTTCCTGGCGATCATCGCGCTGGCCTTCGCCGCCGGCGACATCACCGGCGTGCGCTCCTCGGCCGGCGGCAGCGGCGGCTCGGTGGTCGCCCAGGTAGGCAATCACAAGATCACCGATCGCGAGGTCCGCCAGCGGATCGACATCTATCTGCGCAATCTCCAGCGCGGAGGGCAGAATGTGACGATGGAGCAGTTCCTCGCGCAGGGCGGCTTCGAGATGGCGCTCGACGAGATCATCAACAGCGCCGCGATGGTCCAGTTCGCACAGGATTCGGGGATGCAGGTCAGCAAGAAGCTGGTCGACGGCGAGATCGCCAGCAACCCGGCATTCTACGGGCTCGACGGCAAGTTCAGCCAGAAGCAGTTCGAGGATCTGCTGTCGCAGAACCGCATCTCGCCAATCGCCTTTCGCGAAGACATCGCCAATACGCGTTACAGCAACTGGATGCTGAACCGCGCGACATTGGGCAGCCAGATTCCCGACGGCGTGGTCCTGCCTTATGCCTCGCTGCTGCTCGAACGGCGCATGGGCACGGTCGGCCTTGTGCCGACGATCGCGATGGATCCCGGCGCCGACCCCGACGACAAGACGCTGACCACTTTCTACAATTCGAAGCGCGCACGCTACATGGTGCCCGAGCGCCGCATCGTCCGCTTCGCGACGGTCAAGCCCGACGCGCTGAAGGCCCGCACTGCCGCGACCGAGGCCGAGATCGCCGATGCCTACAAGAAGGCAGGCAATCGCTTCGCGGCAACCGAGAAGCGCAACATCCGCCAGCTCGTGATCCTCGATCAGGCGACCGCCAATCGCATCGCCGGCGAAGTGAAGGGCGGCAAGACGCTCGCCGCCGCCGCGGCCGCCGCGGGTCTCGAGACCACCAGCTTCGACGGCGTCGAGAAACCCGCTTTGGCCGGCCAGACCGCGCCCGCAGTCGCCGGCGCCGCCTTTGCCGCAGCGCAAGGCGCAGTGGTCGGGCCGGTCCGCTCGCCGCTCGGCTGGCACCTGCTCCAGGTCGAGAAGATTGAGCCGATCGCTGCGAAGACGCTCGATCAGGCCCGCACCGAGCTCGCCGCCGAGATCGGCGCGCGCAAGCTCGCCGACACGCTCGCCCAGCTGCGCCAGTCGCTCGACGACGGCATCGGCGACGGCAAGACCTTCGACGAGGCAGTCGCCGACGCCAAGCTCGTCGCCGAACGTACCCCCGCGCTCACCCCCGCCGGCACCAATCCCGACGATCCCAACTACAAGCCCGATCCGCTGCTCGTCCCCGTCATGCGCGCCGGCTTCGGCATCGAGCAGGCCGGCGACGAACCGCAGATCGTGCCGCTCGGCCCCGACGGCAGCTTCGCACTGGTCGGCCTCGAGCGGATCGTGCCCGCTGCGGCGCGCCCGCTCGCCCAGATCCGCGCGAGCGTCGTAAAGGATTATCTGGTCGAGCAGGCGCTGCAAAAGGCGCGCACCGTCGCGACCGCCGTGGTCGCCCAGCTCGAAAAGGGCGTGCCGATGCGGCAGGCGCTGACCGAGGCCGGTGTCACCAAGGGCCCGCCGCCCAAGGATTTCGACTTCAAGCGCGCGGAAGTGCTCAATCGCCAGTTGGCGCCCTATCTCCAGATGGCGTTCAGCATGGCGCCCAAAAAGGCCAAACTGGTCGAAGGCCCCAATCGCGAAGGCTATTACGTCGTCTATCTCGCCCAGGTCGAACAGCACAGCGCCGCCGGCGATCAGGCCGCCATGGCCCGCGTGCGCGGCGACATCGCCCCGCAGATCGGTGGCGAACTCGCCCGCCAGTTCATCGAGTCGGTGCGCAATCAGATGAAGGTGACGCGCAACGAAAAGGCGATCCAGCAGCTGCGCGCCGATCTGGCCCGCACGGGGACGGCCAGCGGATCGTGACCCAAGGCGTCGAAGCCGCCCGGTCGGCGCTCGCCGCCGGGCGCCCGGCCCTGCTCTGGCGCCGGCAGGTTGCCGATACCGAAACCCCGGTCGCGGCAGCGCTCAAGCTGATCGAGCCCGGCCGCGGCGATTTCCTGCTCGAATCGGTCGAAGGCGGATCGGTCCGCGGCCGCCACAGCCTGATCGGGCTCGCCCCCGATCTGGTCTTCCGCGCCACGGGTGGCGAAGCCGTGATCAACCCGCACTGGCTGACTGACCGCGAGGCGTTTGCGCCCTGTGCCGAGCCCGCGCTGGAAGCGCTGCGAAGCCTTGTCGAGCGCTGCCGCATGGATGTCCCAGCCGAGCTGCCACGCGCGCTCGCCTGCCTCGTAGGCTATTTCAGCTACGAGACCGTCGGACTGGTCGAGAAGCTACCGCGCCCGCCGGCGAACCCGATCGGCGTCCCCGACATGATGTTCGTGCGCCCCACGGTGATCCTGATCTTCGATCGCCTCGCCGACACTTTGTTCCTCGTCGCGCCGGTCTGGCCCGATGCGTCCCGCGATCCGGAAGTGCTGCTCGAAGCCGCCGCCGATCGCATCGACGCCTCCGCCGCACGGCTGGCGAGCGCCCCGCTGCCCGCCCCCGTCCGCGCCGACCTGCCCGAAGTCGCGCTCACGCCGGTGCTCGAACCTGGCCGCTATGGCGAGATGGTCGCACGCGCCAAGGATTACATCGCCGCCGGCGACATCTTCCAGGTCGTGCTCGCCCAGCGCTTCACCACGCCGTTCGCACTGCCGCCGTTCGAGCTCTATCGCGCGCTGCGCCGGGTGAACCCGTCGCCCTTCCTCTATCATCTCGATCTGCCCGGCTTCGCGCTGACAGGATCGAGCCCCGAGATCCTCGTCCGCGCGCGCGACGGCGAAGTGACGATCCGCCCGATCGCCGGCACCCGCCCTCGCGGCAAGACCGCAGCCGAGGACGAGGCAAACCGCGCCAGCCTGCTTGCCGATCCCAAGGAGCGCGCCGAACACCTCATGCTGCTCGATCTCGGCCGCAACGATGTCGGCCGCGCGGCGGAGGCGGGAAGCGTCCGCGTCACCGACAGCTACACCGTCGAATTCTATAGCCACGTCATGCACATCGTCTCGAACGTGGTCGGCCGGCTCAAGGCAGGTAGCGACGCGCTCGACGCGTTGTTCGCCGGTTTCCCCGCAGGCACGGTCAGCGGCGCGCCCAAGGTCCGCGCCTGCCAGATCATCGCCGAACTCGAACCCGAGACGCGCGGGCCCTATGCGGGCGGCGTCGGCTATTTCTCGCCCGACGGCTCGATGGACAGCTGCATCGTGCTCAGGACCGCTTTGGTGAAGGACGGCGTGATGCATGTCCAGGCCGGCGCCGGCATCGTCGCGGATTCGGACCCCGCATATGAGCAGCGCGAATGCGAAGCCAAGGCAGGCGCCCTCTTCGCCGCCGCCCGCGAAGCGGTCGCGAGGGCCAGCGAACCCGGCTTCGGGCAATAAAGACCCTCTCCCCTTGTGGGAGAGGGAGGGAGCCGACTTTAGTCGGCGGAAGGGTGAGGGGGAGTGAGACTCACGTCCCCCTCACCCTTCCCACTCGCTACGCGAGCGGGCCCCTTCCCTCTCCCACAAGGGGAGAGGGAGAGGATGTTCAAGGCGCCGTCTCTCGCGCGGCCTTCGCCTTGGCGTCGAGCCGCTCCTGATACCATTGCCGGATCGCCGCGCGGGTGCAGCCCGTCTGGCCACCCGTGCCTACCGGCGAACAGCTGTTCGGCAGCCCGGCACGGTTGAATTGCTCGACTGCCTCAACTCGGTTGGTCCACGCGTTCGAGGTCGGGCCTTCCTTGGGCTGGTCGCGGAAGCGCTTGGGGATGCGATAGGGCGATTCCCCCGCATTGGCGCACACGACGATCTCGTCCGGATCCTCGGTCTTGGGGCATTGCTCGTCGCCGTAGAGCAGGATCGAGCGGACGCGCTTGGGCGGTCCGTCCTGCGGCCCGCTGACTCGCGCCGGAGCCGGACTCGCCATCAACGCGGCGAACAACAGACTGGAAATCATGCAAGCTCCTTCGACGGGTCAACGCCCCAGTGCCGCCAGCGTTGCCGCCGCACTATGGCCGCGCCAAGGCAATTCCGGGCCAAGACAATTGTGAGAAAGCGCAAAACGCCTTAACCGGACCTGCATGATCCTCGTCCTCGACAATTATGACAGCTTCACCTGGAACCTCGTCCATTACCTGATGGAGCTCGGCGCCGAAGTGCAGGTGGTCCGCAACGACGCGCTGACCGCGCGCGACGCCATCGCCAGCAATGCCCAGGCCTTCCTGATCTCTCCAGGTCCCTGCACCCCCAACGAGGCCGGAATCAGCCTCGATCTCGTCGCCGCCTGTGCCGATCTGAAGAAGCCGTTGCTCGGCGTCTGCCTCGGCCATCAGGCGATCGGCCAGCATTTCGGCGGCCAAGTGGTGCGCGGCGGGCTGATGCACGGCAAGACCTGTCCGGTCGAACATGACGGCACCGGCCTGTTCGCCGGCCTGCCCTCGCCCTTCATCGCGACGCGCTATCACTCGCTGATCGTCACGGACATTCCCGACGACCTGATCGTCAACGCGACTGCCGACGATGCCTCGGTGATGGGCTTCCGCCACCGCGATCTGCCGATCCACGGCGTCCAGTTCCATCCCGAGAGCATCGCCACCGAGCATGGCCATGCGATGCTGGCGAACTTCATGCGGCTGGCGGGAATCGAGGCCAAGGCGCTGGCATAGCGGGTCGCGGCTGCCAGCCGCTAAAGGCTCTATTTCAGCGGCAGAAACAGTTCGACGACCACTTCATGCGCCGGCGCGTTCGGGAAGAACGAGAAGTGTCGCCGGCAATAGATCGGAAAGTCGCGCGCCTCCTCGCCGCTGGCAGGAAGCCAGTCGCGATAGAGATAGAGCGCGGCGGGCTCCAGATTGTGGGTGTCGTGGACGACACGCAACACCGCGCAGCGCCCGCCGGGGATCGTGCCCGCCTTCATCTGCGCGTCGTCGGGGTCGATCGGCCGGTCGGTGCCGATGCACAGGTCCATGCTGTAATCGGCCGGGTTCGCGGGAATCCTCTCCGAACGGAAGATGTTGAAGGTCGGGCTCGTCTCGGGTGACAGGCCGGCAGCCTTGCGCCACGCGATGAACCGCTGGATCGTATCCCCGAGCGTCGCCCGGTCGCCGCGATGCTCCATGATCGCCACCGCCGTCGGCGGCACGTCACGGATCATCACGTCGTCTTGCTCATAGGTAATCTGCATCAGCTTGCTCCTGGCATTGTCCAATGGCCCGAAGGCCGCAAGCCACGGTGCCCAGTCGGGCGATTTCCGGAATGACGACGGCGATTGCCCGAACCTCTGCCGAAAGGCGCGGGCGAAGGCGTCCGGTGCGTCGTAACCGGCATCCATCGCTATTTCGGTGACGCTCTGGGCGTCCTTCGCCAGCCGGTGCGAAGCACGCTTCAACCGGGCAAGCTGGACATAGCGATGTACCGACAATCCGAAGGTCGCCGAAAACTGCCGGTGGAAATGGAACTTCGAGAAGGCGGCGACCCGGCTCACCGTTTCCAGGTCCAGATCGCCGTCGAGATGCTGGTCGATATAATCCAGCACGCGCTGCATTCGGGCCTGATAGTTCCGAGGCGCCGCCTTCATGTGTCTCTTCCTCCGTGGCGCCACCAGCTAGCCGTTCCCGGCCGTGACGTGCTCGACCGATCTTGCGGTTGTTGCGATCGATCGGCCGTATTGGGTTTTCCGACTCCCTGCACAGCCACGCTTGGGCCCACCCCATCAGGATTTGCTCGACTCAGCCGCACGCCGTCGGGATAGAGGCGTGGTGACTGTCTCGACGCTCCTTCCCGATCCTTCCTCGCCGCTCGCGCGCGAAAGCGCCGCACAGGCGTTCGCCGATATCCTCGACGGCACCGTTTCCGAAGAGGCGATCGAAGCCTTCCTCATCGCACTCAGCATCCGCGGCGAGACCAGCATCGAGATCGCCGAGGCCGCGCGGGCGATGCGCGAACGGCTTGTCCCGATCACTGCCCCCAAAGGCGCGATCGACGTCTGCGGCACCGGCGGCGACGGCCACCATACGCTCAACGTCTCGACCGCGGTCAGCCTCGTCGTCGCGGCCTGCGGCGTTCCCGTCGCCAAGCACGGCAACCGCGCCGCTTCGTCCAAGGCGGGCGCCGCCGACACGCTCGAAGCATTGGGCCTCAACCTCGATCGCGCCGCGGCGCGCGCCGAGGAGAGCCTGCACGAGCTCGGCATCGCCTTCCTCTTCGCCCAGCATCACCATCCCGCTTTGGCGCGGATCGGCCCGCTGCGCCGCCGGATCGGCCGCCGCACGATCTTCAACCTGATGGGCCCGCTCGCCAATCCAGCGCACGTCACCCGCCAATTGATCGGCATCGCCCGTCCCGATTACGCGCCGATCTATGCCGAGGCGCTGACCCAGCTCGGTTCGGAGGCCGCCGCGGTGGTCTCGGGCGAGGAAAGCCTCGACGAGCTTTCCACGGCCGGCGCGAGCATCGTCGTCAATGTCGGCTGCGCGAATTTGCCCACGCGCATCACTCCCGAGGATGCTGGCCTGTCTCGCCACCCGCTCGCGGCGATCCGCGGCGGTGATCCCGAATATAATGCCCTCGCGCTGCGCCGCCTCCTGCTCGGCGAGACCGGCGCCTATCGCGACGCCGTCCTGCTCAACGCCGCCGCGGCGTTGATGGTCGCCGGCCGCGCCGACAAACTCGTCGACGGAGTCGAGGAAGCCGCCGAGGCGATCGACGCCGGGCTCGCCAACGCGCTGCTCGATTGCTGGATCGCCTTCGCATGAGCACGATCCTCGACAAGATCCTCGAAACCAAGCGTGCCGAGGTCGCCGCCCGCCGCACCGCACCCGCCCGCCACGCCGAGCCCACGCCCCCGCGCGGGTTCAAGGCCGCGCTCGACGCCAAGGTTTCCGCCGGCGGCTATGGCCTGATCGCCGAGATCAAGAAAGCGAGCCCCTCCAAAGGCCTGATCCGCCCCGATTTCGATCCCCCCGCGCATGCCCGCGCTTATCAGGCCGGCGGTGCCGCCTGCCTCTCGGTGCTCACCGACCAGGAATATTTCCAGGGGCATGAAGACTATCTGATCGCCGCCCGCGCCGCGTGCGACCTGCCGGTGATCCGCAAGGATTTCATGGTCGATCCGTGGCAGGTCGCCGAATCGCGCAGCATCGGCGCCGATGCGATCCTGATCATCGTCGCCGCGCTCGACGACGGTCCGATGGCCGAGATCGAATCCGCCGCGATCGAGCAGGGCATGGACGTGCTCGTCGAAGTCCATGACGCCGACGAGCTCGAACGCGCGCTCCGGCTCAAGTCGCGGCTTATCGGGGTCAACAATCGTAACCTGAAGACCTTCGAAGTCGATCTTCAGAAAACCTATGAACTCGTCCGCCATGCTCCGAGAGACTGCACCTTCGTCGCCGAGAGCGGCCTCACCAACCGCGCCGATCTCGACGCGATGGCCGAACACGATATCCGCTGCTTCCTGATCGGCGAATCGCTGATGCGCCAGCACGATGTCGAAGCCGCGACGCGGGCGCTGGTCGGATGACCGACCTCACGCATCTCGACGAAACCGGCGCTGCCCGGATGGTCGATGTCGCCGGCAAACCCGTCACTGCGCGCGAGGCAGTCGCCACCGGCCGCGTCGATATGTCGCCCGAGGCGGCCGCTGCGATCCGCACGGGTAGCGTCAAGAAAGGCGACGTCCTCGCCACCGCGCGGATCGCCGGGATCATGGCGGCCAAGAAGACCGCCGAGTTGATTCCGCTCTGCCATCCGCTCCCGCTCACTCGGGTCGCGGTGGATCTCGCCCTCGACGAGACCGGCGTCACCGTCACTGCCACCGCCGCGACCGAAGGCAAGACCGGAGTCGAGATGGAAGCCCTCACCGCCGCCAGCGTGGCATTGCTCACGCTCTACGACATGGCCAAGGCACTCGATAAGGCGATGGTGATCGGCGATATCCGCCTGCTCTCGAAAAAGGGCGGCAAATCAGGCGATTGGTCGGCCTGAGGATCCGCCGTTAGGGATTCTACAACCGCGTGTCTTAACCCGGCTTTCAACCCCTTTAAGCAATGTCTTCCCACGCGACCGGGGTGGGAAAAACAGTAATGATTCAGGCACTCAGGTCCGCGACCGTCTTCTCGCTCTCCGCCGATCCGCCCCGCGCTGTGCTCAGCCAGCCCGATGCGCAGGCCGCTTTCGACGCAGCGTTCCTCGTCAGCGATTGCGAACGCTTCCCTTGCTCGCTCGAACGGCTCTCGTCCGCCGGTGCCACGCTCCAGCTCGGCGCCCAGCTTGCGAAGGACGAGCCGATGCACCTCGAAATGGCGAGCGGCCAGTCGGTCGCCGGCAAGGTCGATTGGTGCGCCGAAGGTGAGGCCGGCTTCGTATTCGACGAGCCCGTGGACATCATCAGCACGCTCGCCCGAACGCTCGCCAGCCTCCCCGCCGAGCGCCGTGCCATGCCGCGCGTCGAGATCCGCCAGCTCGTGTCGATCCGCAGCGGCAACAAGGTCGAGCACGCCCGCACGCGCAACATCTCGCAGGGCGGCGTCGGCATCGACACGAAGCTCGAGCTCGCCGTGGGCGACTCCGTCCAGCTCACCTTCGACGCGCTTCGCCCGCTCGACGGCACCGTCCGCTGGACGCAGGACGGCCAGGCCGGCATCGCCTTCGACGAAGGTCTCGGCTGGCAGACGCTGATGCCGTGGTTTCGTCACCTCCAGCGTGCGCATTCCGGTGGCGAGCGCGCCCCGCTCGACGTCGCCGGCGAAGGGATGATTCCCGACAAGCACGCGATTCGCCTCGACGCGCCGGCGAGCGTCCGTGAGGGCGTCCGCTGGTGGAATGCGCGCGTCCGCGGCATCACCGCGCACCTTGTCGAGCTCGAGACCCGCGCCGCCTTCGCTACCGGCGCCCAGCTCTGGGTCTCGCTCCCCGAGATCGGCGGCGGCCCGGCAAACGTGATCGAGATCGCGCATAACCGCATCCTCTGCGAGTTCCGCCTTCCGCTCCGCCCGCACGATCTGACTCTGGTCACCGGCGGCAAGTCCGCAGGCTGAGAGTATCGCGCTTGACGGTTCACGCCGCAGGTGATGGAACGACTTCGGTGAGCGAAGATCTTCCCCGTCCGACAACGCCGGCTAACGCCGATGTGAACACAGAGGAGCGCGCCGCAGAGGCGGCAGCCATTCGGCGACGGTGGATAACGCTGGGCGAAGTGCTGGCGGTAGTAGCCATCATCATCTCGGCGCTGACGCTGTGGAATAGCTGGAGCGAGCGAAGCGACAGCAAGGCGGTGAAGAACGCCGATGCGCAACGGGCCTCCGCCCGCGCTGCTACGCTGGTGCTTCTGGCAGCCGATAGTGGAGAACGTGCGCTGGTGCTGAAGCCCGCCGCCGCCGAGCAATCTGTCCAGAGCCAGAAGATATTGTTCCCGACCGCGCTGGATATCGCGCCTGCGGAAACCACCGGCGAGCCCCGAATCGAAGCCGGATGGTTCGAGGGCGCCCTCAAGAAAACGCGCGAGGCGGCGCATCTTCCGGACAATAGCCGCGGCGACGAGCGATTGCCGGTCGTGGTCACCACCCGCTTTCTGGTCGACGGCGAGGCGCATCAGGATGTGGCGCTTTATGATATCGGGTACACGATTTCAGGCCGTTTGCTCGCGGGCCACAGCGTCAAGCTGCGCGGCATTTCCCTCGTCTCACGGGTCAAGAGCGACAACGCGCAGGCCAGGCTGGACTCCCGTTGGCGCGAGTTGATCCCTTCGAAATAGGGCCAATCGACATTCAGCGCCGGGGAATGCGGTTGACCCTATCCGCAACCGTCGCGCCGGCCCCTTCGACTGCCTGCAAGGCAGGCGCTCGGGACAGGTTGGTGCCGGGGCCCACCCGGGGGGCTCAAGGGTTACGCAGAGGCTTGAGCGCTGTGAGCGCAGATCTGCGGGGGGCATGGCACGGCTCTCGACTATAGCGGTCGATTCAACAACATCACGCACGCCGCCCGCGAACTCCGACTTGCGCCCCGCCCGCTTCCCGGCACATGGCTATTATCGATGTCTGCACTTCTCCCCCTCGCCGAGGCCCAATCGCGCCTGTTCGCACTGGCTTCGCTTGTGGAAGTCGAGCGCGTCCCGCTCGCCGCCGCGGCCGGACGCTGGGTGGCCACCGACGTCCACGCCCTCCGCACCCAGCCCAGCGCCGACCTTTCGGCGATGGACGGTTATGCGATCCGCTTCGTCGACCTCCCCGGTCCCTGGCGCGTGATCGGCGAGAGCGCCGCCGGACGCGCCTTCGCCGGCACCGTCCTACCCGGCGAGGCGGTCCGCATCTTCACCGGCGCCCCTCTGCCCGTGGGCACCGACACCGTGTTGGTCCAGGAAGAAGCCGGGCGCGATGGCGCCACGCTCACGCTGGCCGGCGAAGGCCCTCGCACGCATGGCCGCAACGTCCGCGTTCGCGGGCTCGACTTCGCCGAGGGCGATCTGCTCCTTCGCGTCGGCGACCGTCTCACGCCCGCCCGTCTCGCACTCGCCGGTACTGCCGGCCATGGTGCGCTCGATGTCCGCCGCAAGGTTCGCATCGCGATCGCCGCCACAGGTGACGAGCTCGTGCCTCCTGGGTCCGCCATAGGCGCGGCGCAGCTTCCCGAAACCAATCGCCTGATGCTCGCCGCCCAGCTCGCCGGCCTTCCCGTCGAGCTGATAGATCTCGGCATCCTCCCCGATCGCCACGACGTGCTCGAAGCTGCGTTCCGCAGCCTCGACGCCGACCTGCTCGTCACCAGCGGCGGCGCATCGGTGGGTGACCATGATCTCGTCCGACCCGCGCTCGAGGCGGCCGGCGCGACGATCGACTTCTGGAAAATCGCGCTGCGCCCCGGCAAGCCGTTGATGGCGGGCCGGCTCGGCAAGGCGATGGTGCTCGGGCTTCCCGGCAACCCGATCTCCGCCTTCGTGACGACCTTGCTGTTCGTTCGCCCGCTCGTCGCGCATTTGTCGGGCGCTCGCGATCCGCTCCCTGCGACCCGGCCCGCGATCCTTGGCGAGCCGCTCGCCGCCAATGGCGAGCGTACCGACTATCTGCGTGCCGAAATACGCGACGGCCGGGCATGGGCCTCGACCATCCAGGACAGCTCGATGCTCGGCACGCTCGCCCGGGCCGGCTGCCTGATCCTCCGCGAACCCCATGCTCCCGCGGCACAGGCGGGCGACTCGGTGGAAATCCTCGACCTCGCTTGACAAGCTGCCGGAACATTGCGTAAACGTTCCTTGTCTGTTCTGGACAGGAGGATTGCATGCTCACGCGCAAGCAGCACGAGCTCATTTGCTTCATTGCCGATCGTTTGGCCGAGACCGGCGTTTCGCCTTCGTTCGAGGAGATGAAGGAGGCGCTCGATCTCAAGTCGAAGTCGGGCGTGCACCGTCTGATCAGCGCGCTGGAGGAACGCGAATTCATCCGCCGCCTGCCCAATCGCGCCCGCGCACTCGAAGTGCTGCGGATCCCGGAGCGCGGCGACGCGAAGAAGGGTCCGGCCAAGACTCGCGCGATAGAACCGTCAACTTCGTCAACTTCGCAAAAGCCGGCGCTCCCCAGCCCCGCCAACGACGTGGTCGAAATCCCGCTCCACGGCCGGATTGCGGCGGGTACGCCGATAGAGGCGCTGGAAGGCGCGACGATGCTTCCCGTTCCCGCCGCCTTGCTCGGCTCGGGCGAGCATTACGCGCTCGAGGTCGCCGGCGATTCGATGGTCGAAGCCGGTATCCTCGACGGCGACTATGCCCTCATCCGCCGCACCGAAGTGGCGCGTGACGGCGAGATCGTGGTCGCGCTGATCGACGATGCCGAAGCGACGCTCAAATATTTCCGCAAGGAAGGCGCGATGATCCGCCTCGACCCCGCCAATCGCGACTATAGCGCCCAGCGCTACCGCCCGAATCAGGTGCGCGTGCAGGGCCGGCTGGCAGGGCTGCTGCGGCGCTATTGAGGGGTCGGCTGGTCATTCCGCTTGAGCGCGTCGACATAAACAACCTGCTGGAGCAGGAAGTTTGAGCATCAGCGTCTCGGCGAATTCCTGCCGCTGAGACCCCGTCAGGCGAACCTAGGAAGGAGGTTGCATCGATGCGACCTGCGCTATTGGATCGCAATTCGATCACCTTGACGTGCCGCATATGGCGGCTGCACCGTCAGCGGATCGAGCCAGGGATGCTTGCCTTTGCCGCGGACAGTCCGGATATCGGCATCGTCGAAATTGATCGCCACGCCGCCGGTCTTCATCAGCATGTCGCGGTCGAGCTTCAGCCAGCGCGGCGCGCAGCCCGGCGGCAGGCGACGCTCGCTCACGACGACATCCGCGACACGGCAGGCCGCGATCATCTCGCGCCACGGCACCAGATAACCGCTCCGCGTCGCCAGCACCCGCCATCGGCGCTCGCCGGCAGCCAATTCGACGAGGCAGAGGTCGGGACTGCACCGCGCACCCGGAACGTCGGAAAGCAAGGCAAGCTGGGTCTCCTCCGCCCCGCTATTCTCGCCGAGCATCGCGCGGGTGTAGTCGCCCGCTCGATCACGCAGCAGTGCCATTTCTCCGCTCGCCATCCGGATCGCGAGATGCCGGCCATCTCCGGTGACGAGCAAGTCGGGCGGTGGAGTCAGCAATGCCCAGCCCAATCCCAGCGCGAAGGGCACTGCACCCGCCCAGCGCACGCGCGTCCGCCAGAGGGCAACCCACAGGCCGCCGGTGACGATCAGCGCGTAAGCCCCGCCCGGCATTGCCGGCAGCGCCGCCACCGCGCCCGGTGCCGAGGCGGTGAGATGCGCCAGCCACAGGAGGAAATCCAGTGCTCGGGCAGTGAGCCACCACGCCGGCGCGCCGATCCCCGCCATGTCCAGCACCAGCGCCAGTGCTTCGAGCGGCATGATCACAAAAGTGGTCAGCGGGATCGCGACGATGTTGGCGAGCGCGCCGTAAATGCCTGCCTTGTGGAAATGAAACAACCCGATGGGCATCAGCGCCAGCTCGACCGCTATCCCGGTGAGCAGCAGCGAGCCGAGTCCGCGCAGCAATCGCCGCCGCCGCGTTTCCTCGCGCCGCTTGAACCAGCCGCGCACCCGCGGGCTCTCATGCAGCGCGACGATCGCCGTCACCGCCGCAAAGCTGAGCTGAAAGCTGGGCCCCGCCAACGCTTCGGGCCAGAACACCAGCACGAGGAAAGCGCCGGCCGCCACCAGCCGCAATGTAATCGCCTCGCGCCCCAGGCTCAGCGCGAGCAGCACCAGCAATGCCGCCACGCAGGAACGGATCGTCGGCACTTCCGCGCCGGTGAGCAAGGTATAGCCGATCGCCGCCAGCGCCCCCGCACCGGCCGCCACCAATGGCAGCCGCCAGCGCAACGCCAGCGTCGGGCTGAGCGCGAGCAGCCGTAGCACCAGCAACATCGCCGCCGCAGTCACCGCAGTGACGTGCAGGCCGCTCACCGAGAGCAGATGCGCGAGGCCGGAGCGACGCATTGCCTCTGAATCCTCTTCCGCAATCGCGCCCTGATCTCCAGTCGCCAGCGCGCTCGCGATCCCGCCGCCACTCCCCGCAATGCGCGATTGAATATGTCCCGAAAGCCGCGCCCGCAGGTCCTCTCCGGGCGCCGCGGCGGGCGTGACGACCGCCACCGGCGCGAATCCCTTGCCTGTGGCACCGAGCCCGCTGAACCAGGCGACGCGCGCGAAATCATATGCTCCGGGCACCGCTGCCGCCGGCGGTGGCATCAGACGCGCGCGCAACCTGATGATCGCACCTCGCGCCAGCCCTTTCGGAGCGTCTCCGGCAGGGAGATTGATGCGCACCCTGGGTGGAAGATCAGCGTGATCGAGCGGCGCCAAGGTCACCCGCACCATGTCGCGCGCGGGCAATTGTTCCACGTGCTCCACGCGCCCCGCAAATGCCACCACCGCCGGTCGCGCAAGTACGGGCGCGGCAACGCGCTCGGCCCGCCACCATATCGATGCGCACCCGACGGCGAGAGCCAACCCGGCGATCGCGATCGCGCGCGGCACCCTGCCTCCGCCCGGCAACGCTATAGCCGCTAGCGTCAGTGCGACGTTGCCGAGGATGAAGCCGATCCAGCGCGCGGCGTCGGGGAGCACGAACCAGGCGGTGATTCCCGCCCCCAGCATCACCGGCAGCCACAATGCGAGTTGCTCGCGCTCCGCCTCCAGCCAGCGCTCGATAGGGCCGACACCATGGCGAAGCGCCGCCCTCGCCCCCATTTGAAGGGCGGGCAACCCCGTGCTAGGGGCCTCGGCGGCTGAGCTGGCCATCGATTTTCAACTCTGGGAGCAAGCGCGGTTGAGCGCAACATCTGATACCGGCGCCGCCAAGGCTGTCGTAACGCGCTTCGCGCCTTCCCCCACCGGGTTCCTCCATATTGGCGGTGCGCGCACCGCGTTGTTCAACCTGCTGTTCGCGCGCCATCACGGCGGCAAGTTCCTGCTGCGCATCGAAGATACCGATCGTGCGCGCTCCACCGAACCGGCGATCGCCGCGATCCTCGACGGGATGCGCTGGCTCGATCTCGATTGGGACGGCGACGAGGTCTACCAGTTCGCACGCGCGAACCGTCACGCCGAAGTGGCGCGCGAGATGCTCGCGAATGGGCATGCCTATAAATGCTTCGCGACCGCCGAAGAGCTCGAGACGATGCGCGCCGCGCAGCGCGCCAACAAGCAGCCCTTGCGCTATGACGGCCGCTGGCGCGATCGCGATGCGAGCGAAGCGCCCGACGGCGCGCCCTTCGTCGTCCGTCTCAAGGCGCCACGCGAAGGCAGTGTCACGATCGATGATCAGGTCCAGGGGCCGGTCACGGTGAACAACAGCGAGCTCGACGACATGGTCCTGCTCCGCTCGGACGGCACGCCGACCTATATGCTCGCAGTGGTGGTCGACGATCACGACATGGGCGTGACGCACGTGATCCGCGGCGACGATCACCTCAACAACGCCTTCCGCCAGTTGCCGATTTATCGCGCGATGGGCTGGCCCGAGCCGACCTACGCCCATATCCCGCTGATCCACGGCGCGGACGGCGCCAAGCTCTCGAAACGCCACGGTGCGCTCGGCGTCGACGCCTATCGCGACGAACTCGGCCTGCTGCCCGAAGCGGTGTCCAATTATCTCCTCCGCCTCGGTTGGGGACACGGCGACGACGAGATCATCAGCCGCGAGCAAGCGATCGAGTGGTTCGATCTCGCCGGAGTCGGCAAGAGCCCTTCGCGCTTCGACCTCAAGAAACTCGAGAATCTCAACGGCCATTATATCCGCGCCTCGGACGATGCCCGCCTCGCCGAGCTGGTCGCGAAGCGGCTGCCGTTTGAAGTCACCGAAGCGCAATCGACGCTCCTCACGGCGGCGATGCCTTCGCTCAAGCCGCGCGCCGCGAATCTCAATGAGATCGCCGACGGCGCAATGTTCCTTTTCCGGACACGTCCGCTCGATCTCGACGATGGCGCGGCTGCCTTGCTGCAAGGCGACGCCCCTGCGCTCCTCGCTGCAGTGCACAGTTCGCTTGACGCGGCCGGAAGCTGGGATACGGAGGCGCTCGAAGCGGCGGTACGGACCGTCGCCGACGATGCGGGGGTCAAGCTCGGCGCCGTCGCGCAGCCTTTGCGCGCCGCACTCACCGGGCGACGAACCTCTCCGGGCATCTTCGACGTTCTGGCATTGCTGGGGCGGGAGGAAAGCCTGGCCCGCATCGCCGATCAAATGACCAAGCCCGCCTGATCCGGGCCAGACAAGGACGACGTGTATGAGCGATACCGCGAAGCTTCAGGTTCCGGGTAAAGACGTTGAATACCCGATCCTCACGGGCAGCGTCGGCCCGGACGTCGTCGACATCCGCAAGCTCTATGCCCAGACGGGCATGTTCACCTACGATCCCGGGTTCACATCGACCGCCTCGTGCGAATCGGGCCTGACCTATATCGACGGCGACGAGGGCGTGCTGCTCCATCGCGGCTATCCGATCGGCCAGCTCGCCGAGCATTCGAGCTTCATGGAAGTGGCGTATCTGCTGCTCAACGGCGAACTGCCGGGCAAGGATGAGCTCGCCAGCTTCAACAACACGATCACCCGCCACACGATGCTGCACGAGCAGCTCGCGACCTTCTATCGCGGCTTCCGCCGCGACGCGCATCCGATGGCGGTGATGTGCGGCGTCGCCGGCGCGCTGTCGGCCTTCTATCACGATTCGACCGACATCACCGATCCCAAGCAGCGCATGATCGCGTCGCACCGGCTGATCGCCAAAATGCCGACGATCGCGGCGATGGCGTACAAGTACAGCGTCGGCCAGCCCTTCCTCTATCCGGACAACTCCTTGTCCTACACGGGCAATTTCCTGCGCATGACCTTCGGCGTCCCTGCCGAGGAATATGTCGTGAACCCGGTGGTAGAGAAGGCGCTCGATCGCATTTTCATTCTCCACGCCGATCATGAGCAGAACGCCTCGACCTCGACCGTGCGTCTCGCCGGCTCGTCGGGTGCCAACCCGTTCGCGTGCATCGCGGCGGGCATCGCCTGCCTGTGGGGCCCCGCGCATGGCGGCGCCAACGAGGCGGCGCTCAACATGCTCCACGAGATCGGCCGTCCCGAGCGCATCCCCGAGTTCATCGCACGCGCCAAGGACAAGAACGATCCGTTCCGCCTGATGGGCTTCGGCCACCGCGTCTACAAGAACTACGACCCGCGCGCGACCGTGATGCAGAAGACCGTGCGCGAAGTGTTCAAGGAACTGAACGTTTCGGACCCGGTGTTCGAGGTCGCGCTCCAGCTCGAGGAAATGGCGCTCAAGGATCCATACTTCATCGAGAAGAAGCTGTTCCCGAACGTCGATTTCTATTCGGGCGTGATCCTGTCGGCGATCGGCTTCCCGACGACGATGTTCACGGCGCTGTTCGCACTCGCCCGCACCGTCGGCTGGGTCGCGCAGTGGAACGAGATGATCTCGGATCCCGAGCAGAAGATCGGCCGCCCGCGTCAGCTTTACACCGGCCCCACCCAGCGCGACTACGTCGCCGTCGACAAGCGCTGACCGTCAACTCCCCTCCTTCCCAGGGAGGGGGATTTGCTCGCTTATCCAGTCGCGAAACGCCGTCATCGCCGGACTCGGCGTTCGCGACTTGAGCCAGGTCAGCCAGTAACGTCCCGTCGCCACTTCCAGCGCGAACGGTCGCATCAATGCGCCGTGGTCGACGAGCCGCCCCAGCATCGAGGCGGGCGCCAGCGCCACCCCCGCGCCCTGCATCGCCGCCTCGGCCATCGCCAGCGACGAATCAAACACCGGCCCCTTGAGCGTGGGCGCGGCGATTCCGAAGCCCTCGAACCAGCGCGTCCATTCATCGGCGCGATACGAGCGTAGCAGCGGCATTCCCAACAGATCGCGCGGTTCGCCAAGCTCCCGCGCCATCGCCGGGATGCACAAGGGGGTCAGCGGTGCCTCCATCAGCGGCACTGCCTCGGTTGCGTGCCACGCGCCGTCGCCGAAGCGGATCGCGAAATCGAGCCCCTCGCCGGCCAGATCGACTCGGTTATTGTTGGTGAACAGTCGCAGATCGATCCGTGGATGCGCTGCGCGAAACGCCGGCAGGCGCGGCAGCAGCCATCCCGTCGCGAAGGTCCCCACTGCCGCCACCGACAGCAATTGCGTGGCCTCGCCGCTGGCGATCCCCTCGACCAGTTCGGCCATCCGGTCGAAGCTTTCGGCAAGCACCGGCTGGAGGGCCACGCCCTCGTCGGTGAGCGCGAGCCCGCGCGGCAGCCGTCGAAATAACTGCACGCCCAGTCGCGTCTCCAGTGCCTTCACCTGATGACTGACCGCGGCCTGGGTGACGCACAATTCGATCGCGGCGCGGGTGAAAGAGAGATGCCGCGCGGAAGCCTCGAACGCGCGCAGGGCATTGAGCGGCAAATGCGGGCGGACCATCGCATTCGCATAAGCTTTTCTAATGGCTGAAGCCAGTTCCCGAGCGCTAGGCCGCTCGAATCTGTACCGGAGACTACAAAGTGATTCAGCAAAGCGAAGCCTCAGCGATCCTATTCTCCCTTCACTGCGGGAGAATTGACAGGAGAGCATGATGAAGATTGTCAGGATCATCGCCGCCGCCGCGCTCGCGTTCACGGGCGTCGCCGGTGCCACCACGACCGCCAGCGCGGCACCGGTCACCTTGATCGGCGCCAGCGCCGCCGTGCAGGATTACGGCTACGGCTACGGCTATCGCGACGACCGGCGCTATCGGGACTACCGGCGCTATCGCGGCGATCGGGATCGCTGGGACCGCTGGGATCGGGGCCGTGGCTATGACCGCGGACGCTATTATCGCGGGCACCGCTCGCGCGTCTGCTGGACCGAATGGCGGCGCTATCAGGGCCGCGTGACGGTCTGCCGCCGTCGCTAAACGGGAACGGGGCGCCGGCCAGCCCGGCGGGCGCCCCGCTCACTTCCGCATGGGAAGCCTGAACACGAACCGCGCGCCCATTCCGGGTGCGCTATCGACGATGATGTCGCCGCCCATCGCCCGGGCGAGCCGCCGCGCGATGTACAACCCGAGGCCCGATCCGCCCGGCTCGCTGTCGTCGACGCGCCCGAACTTCTCGAATATCCGCGCGTGATCCTCCGGCGCGATGCCCTTGCCCTGATCGGCGACGATCACGCAGCCCATGCCGCCTTCGCGCTCGAGCCGGATCCACACCATCCCGCCCGGCGGCGAATACCGCACCGCATTGCCGATCAGATTGACCATCACCTGCAGCGCGCGACGGAATTCGCCGGTCACCGGCAATCCCTCGTCCGTCGCCGGCTTGTCGATCCGTACGTCGGATTGCGCCGCCCGCACCCCGAGCAGCCCCGCCGCGCGCCGCGCGACATCGGCAAGGTCGATCGGTTCGATCAGTATCGCGAAGTCTTCGCGCTCGATCGCCTGCAGATCGACCAGATCCTCGACCAGTCCCAGCAGATGCCGCCCGGCGTTGGCGATATCGCTGGCATATTCGGCATAATCGGGCTTGAGCGGTCCATCCAGTTGCGCGCTGATGCTGTCGGCATTGGCGATGATCTTGCCGAGCGGCCCGCGCAACGCGCGATCGAGCCGTTGGCTGAACGAATCGGGAAAGCCGCCGAAGGCCGCCGCGGGCGCCGGCAAAGGCGTGTCGGGGCCCGGCTCGGGCGGCAGCGGCGCCTCGAGCATGTGCGCGGCGCCGACGAATCCGGCGAAACGTCCGCCGGGATCGCTACGCGGCGTCGCCGCGAGCCGCACCATCCGCCCGGTGCCGCGAATCTCGGCCTTCTGTCCGTCGAACTGTGCCTGCGCCGCCACGGCGTCGAGGATCGGCAGGTTGCCGCTCTCGTCCTGTTCCAGATGAAAGAGGCGCGTCAGCGGATGGCCGAGCATCTCGCTTGAATCGAATCCGTAGCGCTCACCGGCCTCGATCGAGAGGAAAGTGATGCGCAGCGATGCGTCTGTCTCCCACAACCAGTCGGCGGCCGAGCGGAAGAAGTCGCCATCGCGCTCCAGTTCGTTACCGATCGCGCGCCATGCCGGGCGCTGGCGCCATCCGCTCACTTCGAGCCGCACCCCGCCGTCCTCGGGCTCGGCGCGAACCCACAGATCGAGATCATCCTCGCCGTCCGCTGCGACTACGTTGCGCGAAATGGCGATGCCCAGCCGTTGCGCGAGCCGCGCCAGCGTGGCGATCTGCGGTACCGCGAGCGGTGCGCCCGGCTCACCGCCGGCGCGAAGGTTCAGTTCGGCCAGCCGCGACTCTGCGTCGATCAGCCGGCCTTCACGGTCGAGCCTTCCGCAGGAAACGGGGAGTGAGCGATCGATCGCGTTCATGCCGCGCCACTCGTGCGGGCCAGCGCCAGCAACGCTGCCCGATAGTCCGGATCGAGCCGGAATGGTGCGATCGCATCGCGGGCGTCGGCACCGGTAACGGCAATGATCGTGTCGAGCCGATCGGCAAAGCGCTCGACGTCGCGGCGCGGGTCCGCCTCGCACAATGCGAAACCGATCTGCGCAATGGTTTCGCGACTCAGGTCGAGCGCGCGGAGCGCCAGCCACAACCGGTCTGCGCTCGATTCGAGCACGATCTCCCGGGCAAGCGGGTAGCTCACCCCCAATGCATGAGCGAGCAATGCGATGAACAGGACGATGCGCCGGTCGCCCAGCGCCTCGACCAGCATTCGTGGCAGTTCGTCTGACCGGGCATCGATCGCCGCGGCGAAGCGCATCGCCGCCGCTTCCAGCCGATCACCCTCGTCATAGGCGACGAGGCTGCGTTGCGCCGCGTCGGACAATGCCCGGTCAAGCACCGGCAGCGCGCCGTCGGCTGCCTCGCTCACGCGCTCGCGCAGGGCGGCCGCCACCCACCAGACCAGTCGGAAGTGCAACTCGGCGGGCAGGTCGGTCTGAGTCAATTGTCCCGCATCGGGATCGCCGCGCCGCCGGCTTTCGGCGATCAGCACCGCCATCGCGCCGCTCGCCAGCGCGCGATCCGGGTGCTGGACGAATCGATTGACCAGGCTGGGGCGTTCGGGATCGTCGGGCGCATTGAGCGGCAACGCCGCGGCGATCGCGTCCTGGCGCACCCGTGCCATGAGCTCGGTCATCAGCGCCGGATCGCGCAGCAGTCCCGAGCGGAACAGCCGATCGCAGACACTCGCCTCGGTCCGCAGGATCGTCGCGGCGAGCTTGACTTCCCCACGTTCGCTCAACAGCCGTGCGCCATTCTCGCGGATCTCGGCTTCGACGGTCTCGACCAGTGCCCGCAGCAGCAACGACAGCGCCGCGCGGGTTCGTTCGTCGAGCCGTCCCTCATCGGACAGGAAGAAGTCATCGATCGCTACTGACAGCCCGTCATGGACGCGCGTCTCCGCAGCCGCCGCGCGCGCGAGCAGCTCAGGAGCGCCGCTGGTGGCGCCGTGGGTTATGTCGACGGGGTTATCCGACATCGACCTCTGACTAGCGGAATGTGATTAAAGCGAAGCTAAGCTTTTTCCCGGGTACCCTCAACCGCCGCGGCCAGCGTAATGAAAGCATAAAGCGTCGCCGCGCCCAGCCCGAACTGGATCAGTCCGGCCAGCGCAAACGGCGTCAGTAGCAGCAGATGCGCCGACGGGCTCGCCCACCAGCGCCGATGCCGCGACGGCGCGCGTTCGATCAGGAATTGCGCCGCCAGCGCCACCGTAGCCAGCACCAAGGGCGTGGTCGTGTCGAGCCGCACACGCTCCATCCAGCCGCAGCCGAGCGCGACTCCACCGAACAGCCCCAACAGCGCCCATTCAATTGCCCGGGCGCGTCGCTCCTCACCGCGCAATGCCGCCATCGCGCCGCTCGTCGCGAAGCTTGCCGCGGAGAGCAGCGAAACGAGCAGCCCCGTGCCCTCCCAATTATATGCGAGCGCTGCGAACGACAGCAAAGCGAGCACGCCTGCCACACCGATCAAACCCCAGCCGGGCACGTTGCGCGAGACCAGCTCGGGCAGCACCATCCGCGCGATCCGAGTGAATACCCAGCGATCCGCCCAGTCGGTCCGCCGCTCGGTCAGCGCCGCCATGATCCCGGTGTTGCGCGCCGCCAGCCCCGCGGCGCTGTGCTCGACGGCGTGACCGCTGCGCAGCCAACTCGCCGTCAGCGGGACATGGTCAGCGCCCGATTGCGCCGCTACGCGCAGCAACGCCGACTGGAAATCGTAATCGTCGGGCATCTGCGCGATTTGCCTGAGCTGGCCGATCGAGATCCGCGCCACCCCCGCCCAGCAATCGCGCATGTCGAGCCGCTCGATCGCGGCAGGAGAATCGGCATCGTCGGTGACGAGCAGCGCCTCGGGACCGTCATTGCCCATCCGATCCATCACCGGATCGGTGGTGACCAGCCCGTCGGCCATCACCAGCACCCGCGCCTCTTCGCCGATCTTCTCGGCCGCTTCCTCGGCCGATCGGACGATCTCGACGAAGAGATCACGCCGGCTCGCGCGGTGAACTGCGGAGAGCAACGCCGGCGTCATCTTGCCGACCGCCACCAGAACGTGCTGCGCGCCCGCGCCCGAAAGCAGCCGCACTTGATATTCGAGCAGCGTCATGCCGCCGAATGGCAGCGTCGCGACGAGCGTACCCGGCCGGTCGCTCGCCTCCTCGATCGCAAAAATCAGCCCCGCCAGCATGATGCGGTCGTTAAGCCCTCGTCCTGCCTTACGCAATCAATACAGTAGGAACGGCCGCCGCGCCTCGATCCAGGCCGCTTCGTCGGGCAGCGTGATCGTGTCGAGGTCACTCGCCTTCGCACCGGCATCGTCGACCCACTCCCGCAGGCCGGGCCCGCCGTTGATCACATCGATCGCCAGCTTGTCGAAGACATATTCGTATGGAAAATCGCGCCACAGATCATAGGACGGACGGAGCGTCCGGATCGCCTTGAAGCCCAGGGCCTGCACCCGCCAGGGCCTGAACGCCTCGTGATCGTATTGCGGCCCTTCGGCATGAATGAACACGCCCGAGCAGAGCTGCCCGACATGCTTGTGGAACGTCGGCTGGAACCAGATGTCGCGCAGCGTGCATCCCGAGAGCCAATCCGGCGCCAGTCGACGCATCTCGGCGATAATCGCGCGTGAATCCACGTCGGGAGCGCCGAACAGCTCCAACGGCCGCGTCGTGCCCCTCCCTTCGGACAAATTGGTGCCCTCGAGCATCACTGTTCCGGCATAAGCCCGCGCCATGTTCACATTCGCCGCATTGGGACTCGGATTGATCCACGGCCTCTCCGGCGGCCAGCCGAAGCCTGGCCCCGTCTCGGGTTGCCACCCTTCCATCCCTATCACGGTATAGTCCACGTCCAGGCCAAAGTGATGGATGAACCAGGACCCCATCTCGCCCAGCGTCATTCCATGCCGCATCGGCATCGGTCCCGCCCCGACAAAGCTCTCCCAGCCGGGCAACAGGGTCAGTCCCTCCACCGGCCGCCCCGCCGGGTTGGGCCGATCGAGCACCCACACTTGCTTCTCGTGCTGCGCCGCGGCCTCGAGCACGTAGAGCAGGGTCGTCACGAAGGTGTAGATCCGGCAGCCGACATCCTGCAGATCGATCAGGATGACATCGAACGTCCCCATCGACTGGCCGGTCGGGCGGCGCACCTCTCCATAGAGGCTGAATACCGGCATGCCGTAGGTCGGATCGGTATAGTCCGGCGACTCCATCATATTGTCCTGGAGATCGCCGCGCACCCCGTGCTGCGGCCCGAACACCGCCGAAACGTTGAGCCCCGTCGCGACCAGCGCGTCGAGCGAATGCGTCAGGTGCGCGGTGACCGAAGCCGGATGCGCGAGCAATGCGACGCGCTTGCCTTCGAGGGGCTTGCGGAGTTCAGGGTCGGCGAGCAGCCGATCGATGCCGAATTTCATGCGCGCATCGCTGCCGGGACTTCGAAGGCGAAGCAAGCCTCATGGTGGAAGTCGGGCTTCCCCGGCGGGTGCGCGAGCGACCAGAAGGAGCGCTTGCCGCCCGCTTCCTCGATCACTGCGGTGATGCCGACGCACCAGTCATCGTCGGGAAGATCGGACAGGTCCACCGCCGCGCGCATCTCGCCGCCCCACCATTCGATCGCCGGTGTTATCAGCGGCAGCTCGACCATGCCCGCGCGATAATCGCTGAAGCGATAGGCAGCCCATTCGCCCGAAGGCGAGAAATTGAATTCGTAATAGCCGCTGCCGCGATCAGGTCGGACGAACAGTTCGAAACAGCTGTGCTTCCATAGTTCGTCCGTACGCTGCGGGCGCGCGGGCGGTGGCGCGATCAGATCGTCGGCGCCCTCGACGCGATATTCGACAAGCCACCGGCCATCGCCACCGCACGCCAGCATCACCTCGATACCGCGCACCGAGACCGGCGCGAAATCGGGATGCGGCACCAGCGTCCCATTGCCCAATCCTCTCCCCAAGGCACTTCCTCCATGCTAGGCGGCGCGGCATCATGACCGAATTCCAGTCCGATCTGCTCCGCCTGCTCTCTTCGCGCGGCTATATCCACCAGGTTACCGACCCCGAGGGTCTGGATGCCCTTGCCGCGCGCCAGGTCGTTCCCGGCTATATCGGCTTCGACCCCACCGCGCCGTCGCTCCATGTCGGCAGCCTCGTCCAGATCATGCTGCTTCGCCGGCTCCAGCAGGCGGGCCACAAGCCCATCGTCCTCATGGGCGGCGGCACCGGCAAGGTCGGCGACCCCAGCTTCAAGGACGAGGCCCGCAAGCTGATGACGGTCGAAACGATCGCCGGCAACATAGCCTCGATCAAGACGGTGTTCGAGAACTTCCTTACCTTCGGCGACGGGCCCACCGACGCAGTGATGGTCGACAATGCCGAATGGCTCGACGCGCTCGAATATCTTCCTTTCCTGCGCGACTACGGCCAGCATTTCTCGGTCAACCGGATGCTCAGCTTCGACTCGGTCAAGCTGCGGCTCGACCGCGAGCAGTCGCTGTCGTTCCTCGAATTCAACTACATGATCCTCCAGGCCTACGACTTCCTCGAGCTGTCGCGCCGTGCCGCGTGCCGCCTGCAGATGGGCGGCTCGGATCAATGGGGGAACATCGTCAACGGCATCGAGCTCTCGCGCCGCGTCGACGGCACCGAGGTCTATGGCGTCACCACCCCGCTGATCACTACCGCGGACGGCGGGAAGATGGGCAAGACCATGTCGGGCGCGGTGTGGCTCAACCCTGATCAGCTCTCGCATTACGATTACTGGCAGTTCTGGCGGAACACTGACGATCGCGATGTCGGCCGCTTCCTGCGGCTGTTCACCGATCTGCCGCTCGAGGAGATCGTCCGGCTGGAGGGGCTCGCAGGTGCCGAGATCAACGAGGCCAAGAAGATCCTCGCCAACCTCGCCACCGCTATGTGCCGCGGCGCGACCGCTGCCGAGGAAGCCGCAGAAACCGCGCGCCGCACGTTCGAGGAAGGCGCCGCCGGCGAGGCGCTGCCGAGCTTCACGGTGCCCGGGGGCAGCATCAACATCGTCGATGCGCTGGTCGGCCTGGCGCTATGCCCTTCCAAGGGTGAGGCCCGACGGAAAATCGCCGAGGGCGCGATCAAGATCGACGATCAGCCGGTAGGCGATCCGATGGCCGTGGTCGCCGTGGCCGGGCAAGTGAAAGTCAGCTTCGGCAAGAAGCGCCACGGACTTCTGGTGCCTGCCTGATCGGCACGTAAGTCTATGTTAAGCAGCTTCGTTTGAACGGAATTCACGCTAGAGCGATATCAGGGAAGCCGTACCTCAAGGTTTGAGCGAGGCGCCCGTGAGTTTCAGCATCGGCAATCTGGCTATCGCCGACGACCGGCAGGCAATGCGCGACGACGTGCATTATCGTGCGCGGGCGTTCGGCCCCGATGCGCGGCAGCTCACTTTCCTGATCGTGAACATCTCGCCGCACGGACTGATGGCGCGCTGCGAGACGCCGTTCGAGACCGGAGACCGCCTTCGCGTCGTGCTTCCCGGTGCGGGGGCCGTCGTCGCGGAAGTCCGCTGGTGGCTGGGCGGGCGGCTCGGCTGCCAGTTCGAACCAGCGATCGATCTCGCGACTTACTACGAACTCATCGCCACCATGCTGAAGGGCAAGTGATACGCAGTGCTCCTGCGAAAGCAGGAGCCCAGGGCGGCAAGCGATGCGCCTGTGACTCCGGGCTCCTGCTTTCGCAGGAGCACTGACAGCTACCCGGCCCGCAGCAGCGTCACCGCGGCATCGCGTTCGAACAGATAGAGCGCTGTCCGCGCCGCCTCGCCCCGCGCGGTTTTGAGTCCGCGGTCCTGATCCACCAGCAACCTCGCGTCAGCATTGGCCGCGACCATCAACGCCTGCATCATCTCGGGCGTTGCCAGCCGGAACTGCGCCTCGCCGGACTGCCGCGTGCCGAGCAATTCGCCGCCGCCGCGCAGTTCGAGATCACGCTCGGCGATCAGGAATCCGTCATTGGTATCGCGCATCAGCGCCAGCCGCGCGCGCGAAGTTTCGCTCAGCCCGGCCCCGCGCAGCAGCACGCAATGGGACTTGCCGCCCCCCCGCCCCACCCGCCCGCGCAATTGATGGAGCTGCGCCAGCCCGAAGCGATCGGCGTGCTCGATCACGATGAGTGTCGCATTGGGCACGTCCACGCCGACCTCGATCACTGTCGTCGCCACCAGAACGCCGATCGCCCCGCTCGCGAACCGCGCCATGACGGCATCCTTCTCGGGTCCCTTCATCCGCCCATGGACCAGCCCCACCCTATCGCCGAAACGCGCGTGAAGCTGCGCCGCGCGCTCCTCGGCGGCGGCGAGATCGACCTTCTCGCTCTCCTCGACCAACGGACACACCCAATATGCCTGCTTGCCCGAACCAAGATGCCGGCCAAGCGCCTCGACGATCTCGTTCAGGCGATCCTCCGAGATCACGCTGGTCTCGATCGGCTCGCGGCCCGGCGGCATCTCGTCGAGCCGGCTTACGTCCATCTCGCCATGCGTCGCGAGTTGGAGCGTGCGCGGGATCGGCGTCGCGGTCATCACCAGCAGATGCGGCGGCACCTGGGCCTTGGACTGGAGCATGAGCCGTTCGGCGACCCCGAAGCGATGCTGCTCGTCGACCACCACGAGCCCGAGATCCTTGTAGCGCACGCCTTCCTGAAAGATCGCATGCGTGCCGACCAATATGTCGATCGAGCCGTCGGCGAGCCCCATCAGCGTCGCCTCTCGCGCCTTGCCCTTGTCGCGCCCGGTGAGGATCGCGACTCTTACATCCAGCCCTGAAAGCATTCGCGTAAGCGTCTCGAAATGCTGGCGAGCGAGAATCTCCGTAGGCGCCAGCATCGCTCCCTGTGCGCCTGCTTCGGCAGCGATCAGCAGCGCCATGGTCGCGACCAGGGTCTTGCCCGAACCGACATCGCCCTGAAGCAACCGCAGCATCGGTTGAGACTGCGCCATGTCGCCTTCGATCTCACGGATCGTCCGCGATTGCGCGCCGGTCGGGGTATAAGGAAGCTGCAGCCTGTCGCGCAGACGCCCGTCCCCCGCCAGCGGCCGCCCCCGCTTGGCCCGCGCCTCGCCGCGCACCAGCATCAGTGCGAGCTGGTTGGCGAAAATCTCGTCATAAGCGAGTCGCTCGCGCGCCTTGGCGTCGGCCGGATCGGCGTGGATCGCCACCAGCGCCTCGCGCCAGCCCGGCCAGCCCTTTTGCGCCTTGAGGCTCGGCTCGATCCATTCGGACAATTCGGGCGCCCGTTCGAGTGCCTGTGCCGCCAGCGCAGCGATCCGCTTCGAGGTGATTCCCTCGGAGCAGGGATATACCGCCTCGCGCCCGACTGACTGCGCCTCCTCGGGCGGCAGCACGAGATCCGGATGGACGATCTGCAATTCCTGCCCATAGGTCTCGAGCTTGCCCGAGACGAAACGCGGCTCGTTCAATGGCAGCAGCTTCTTCGCCCAACCCGAATTGCCGCCGAAGAATACGAGGCTGACATAATTGCCCCTTGCGTCAACCGCCTGTACCCGCGCCGGTGCCCGCGCACTTCCGCCGAAGCGGTAGTTCACTGCGGTCAGCGTGATCGCGATGATCCGCCCCGCGTCCGCCGCGTCGAGTTCCTCGCGCGGCACCCGATCGATGAACCCGGTCGGCAAATGGAAAGCGACGTCCACCGCACGCGCCAGCCCGAGCCGCTCCAACGGCTTTGCCAGCCCGGGGCCGATGCCCTTCAGCGCGGTGACTTCCGCGAACAGTGGATTGAGAATGTCCGGCCGCATGTCTATCTCCGCCCTACACCGAAGCCGACGGTCGCTCAAAGCGCCGCCGGCCGATTTGCGTTGGAGATTCTGTGGATCGCGAACATCGCCTCAAGCGCCTGCGCTTCCGCGCCTGGCATCGCGGCGTCAAGGAAGCCGATCTGCTGATCGGCGGATTCTTCGATGCCCATGCCGAAGGCTGGAACGACGCCGAGATCGATCTGTTCGAGGCCATGCTCGAGGAGCAGGATGTCGACATCATGGCTTGGGCGATGGGAACCGCCGCCGTCCCAGAACGCTACCAGGGCACGATAATGAACGCGCTCAAGACCCTGAACTACGTACCGATTTCGAGATAAATCTCCCTCTCCCCGCTTGCGGGGAGAGGGTCGGGGAGAGGGGCACATCCGCATGCTCCTTCCTCTCCGCCCTGCCCCTCTCCCCAGCCCTCTCCCCCGAAGGGGAGAGGGAGCAGAGACAAGAATGCCCGAACTGAAGAAGATCCTCACTGCCACGCGTCCCCTCACGCTCTCAGGCGCCCCGACCGGCTTCCTCCCCTGGATGCTGGCCGACCTCGCGCGCGCCGGAAGCACGGCGGTGTTCATCGCCCCCGACGAGGCGGCGATGCGCGCGATCGCCTCGACCGTATTGTTCTTCGCTCCCGAGCTCGACATCCTCAGCTATCCGGCCTGGGATTGCCTCCCCTATGACCGCGCCAGCCCCACGCTGCGCGTCATGTCCGAGCGCCTCGCCACGCTTCACGCGCTCCAAACCAAGGCCGATAAGCCGCGCCTGCTGATTACCACCGTCAATGCGGCCACCCAGCGCGCGCTTACCCCCTTCCGCATCCGTCAACTCGTCGCGCGACTCGCCCCGGGCGAGCGGATCGGCCTCGACAAGCTTTCCACCCTGCTTCAGGCCAATGGCTATGTCCGCGTCGATACGGTCAACGACGCCGGCGAGTTCGCCGTCCGTGGCGGACTAGTCGATCTCTTCCCGAGCGGTGCCGAACAGGCGCTCCGTCTCGATTTCTTCGGCGACGAGATCGAGTCCGTCCGCACCTTCTCGCCCGAGGACCAGCGCACCACGGGCCGCGTCGATGGTTTCGTCCTGCTGCCCGCTTCCGAAGCCTTGCTCGACGAGGAATCGATCAAGCGCTTCCGCAGCCGCTATCGCGAGAAGTTCGGCGCCAATGCCACGAGCGATCCGCTCTACCAGGCGATCAGCGACGGCCGTCGCCTCGCCGGCATGGAGCATTGGCTCCCGCTGTTCGAAGAGCGGCTGGAGACGCTGTTCGATCATTTGCCCGACGAGGCCGTGCTCGTGCGCGATTCGGCCACCGGCGGTGCCGCCGAGCAGCGTTTCGAGGCGATCGCGGACTATCAGGAAAACCGCGTCCGCGCCGAATCGGCCGCGCCCGGCAGCTATCGCCCGCTCGCCACCGACGCGCTCTATCTCTCGCCCGACGAATGGGCGAAAGCGCTCGATCACGGCCCGGTGCACATCGCCACGCCCTTCCACGAACCTGAATCGGCGACTGTCCTCGACTTTCACGTCGACGGGCCCCGCGACTTCACCCCCGAACGTGCAGGGGGCACGAATCTTTACGAAGCAGTGGTCGCCCACCTCGCGAAGGTGCGGAAAGACGGTCGCAAGCCGATCCTCGCCAGCTACTCGAACGGCGCGCGCGAGCGGCTCTCCGGACTGCTCGCCGATCATGGGCTCAAGGGCGCCCACAATGCCGAAAGCTGGCAGGAGGCACTGGGCGCGGCCGACAAGGGCATCGCCCTCATCGTCCTCCCGCTCGATCACGGCTTCACGGCGCCCGACGTGGCGATCCTCACCGAACAGGACATGCTCGGCGATCGCCTGATCCGGCGTTCGAAGCGGCGCAAGAATACGGATGCGTTTCTCCAGGAGCTCGCCACGCTCTCGCCGGGCGATCTCGTCGTGCATATCGAGCACGGCATCGGCCGCTACGAGGGATTGACCCAGATTCCCGTCCAGAAGGCGCCGCACGATTGCGTCGCGCTCTCTTATGCCGGCGGCGACAAGCTCTACGTCCCGGTCGAAAATCTCGAAGTGCTGAGCCGCTACGGATCGGGCGAGGAAGGCGCGACGCTCGACCGCCTCGGCGGCGAGGCGTGGCAGCGCCGCAAGAGCCGCATGAAGGAGCGGATCCGCGAGATCGCAGGCGAACTCATCGCCACCGCCGCCAAGCGCGCCACGCGCCCCGCTGAAGTCGCCGAGCCCGATCATGGTGGCTACCCCGCCTTCGTCGATCGCTTCCCCTATGAAGAGACCGACGACCAGGACCGCGCGATCAACGACGTGCTGGAGGACCTCGCCGCGGGGCGCCCGATGGACCGGCTCATCGTCGGCGATGTCGGCTTCGGCAAGACCGAAGTCGCGCTGCGCGCCGCCTTCGTCGCGGCGATGGCCGGGATGCAGGTCGCAGTGGTCTGTCCGACCACGTTGCTCGCCCGCCAGCACCACCGCAATTTCGTCGAGCGTTTCCAGGGCTTCCCGATCGAGATCGGCCGGCTCTCGCGCCTCGTTCCCGCCGCCGAGGCCAAATCGGTCAAGGAAGGCGTCGCCGAGGGCAAGATCGACATCGTCATCGGCACCCACGCGATCCTCGCCAAGACGATCGACTTCAAGCGCCTCGGCCTCGTCATCGTCGACGAGGAGCAGCGTTTCGGCGTCACGCACAAGGAACGGCTCAAGGCGATGAAGGCGGACGTCCACGTCCTGACCCTCACCGCCACGCCGATCCCGCGCACGCTGCAGATGGCGATGTCGGGGCTGCGCGAGCTCTCGGTGATCCAGACTCCGCCGGTCGATCGCCTCGCGGTGCGCACCTATGTCATGCCCTGGGACCCGGTCGTGCTGCGCGAGGCGCTGCTCCGCGAGCATTATCGCGGCGGCCAGGCCTATTTCGTCACGCCGCGCATTTCGGATCTCCCCGATATCGAGAAGTTCCTCCGCGAGGAGGTGCCCGAGATCAGCTACGTCATCGCGCACGGCCAGATGGCGCCGACCGAAGTCGAGGAGCGGATGTCGGCCTTCTACGACCGCCGCTACGATCTGCTCGTCTCGACCACCATCATCGAATCCGGGCTCGACATCCCGTCGGCGAACACGCTGATCGTCAACCGCGCCGACAAGTTCGGCCTCGCCCAGCTCTACCAGATCCGCGGACGCGTCGGCCGTGCCAAGACCCGCGCCTATGCCTATATGACCACTCCGCCCGAGCGCCAGATGACCGAAGCGGCGAGCAAGCGGCTCAAAGTGCTCTCCGATCTCGAATCCCTGGGTGCGGGCTTCCAGCTCGCGTCCCACGATCTCGACATCCGCGGCGCGGGCAATCTGCTCGGCGACGAGCAATCGGGGCACATCAAGGAAGTCGGCTACGAACTCTACCAGTCGATGCTGGAAGAAGCGATCATGGACGCCAAGGCGGGCGGCCTGCGCGACGACATCCGTCCCAAGGATCTGTCGCCCTCGATCACCGTCGACGCGCCGATCATGATCCCCGAGGAATATGTCCCCGATCTCGATCTGCGCATGGGCCTCTATCGCCGCCTCAACGACGTCGAGGACAAGCAGGGCATCGAGGAATTCGCCGCCGAGCTGATCGATCGCTTCGGCAAGCTCCCCGAGCCGACCGACAATCTGCTCCGCCTGATCGAGGCCAAGCTCAACGCGAAAAAGGCCTGCATCGCCAAGATCGATGTCGGTCCCAAGGGCGCATTGGTCAGCTTCCACGACGACAAGTTCCCCAATGTCGCCGGGCTGCTGGCCTATGTCGACAAGCTCGACGGCACCGCCAAGCTGCGCCCCGACATGAAGCTGGTGATCACTCGCGCCTGGGCCAATCCCTCAGCGCGGCTCCACGGCGCGCTGCAATTGTCGCGAGGGCTCGCCAAGGCGGCGGGCTGAGTAGTGTTCCACCACTCGTCGCCCGGCCTTGTGCCGGGGTCCACCAGGAGGCGACGGCCGAGCAAGAGCTTCAAGGCATTTCCGGGAGGCTTAGTGGACCCCGGCACAAGGCCGGGGTGACGAATCTGGTCGAGCTCGCCCCTCGAGCCCTTAGGCTCGGCGGCCAATCACGATCGCCACGTCCTCCTCGCTCTCCAGCGCCTCCGCATCGAATTTCTCGCGGGTCATGTCGAACGCGCCGGTGAACCCCTCGACCACCCAGCCGCCCATCACCAGCGTGCCGTCGGCATCGATGTTCCCGGCATAATCGACGCTATGGGTCCAGCCGCCGCTGCCGTCATATTGCTTGGTGAAGCTCAGGCTCGCGCCATCGCGCGCGCCGCGCACGCTCGCGCGCCGGATGCCGCCACTGCCTTCGTCGGGTTCGCTGATCGTACCGGTCACCGCGCCGTGCAATTCCTCCAGCAGCGCGATGAAGCCATTGTCCTGATGGTCTTGATCCGCCGTATAGCGGCCATACCAGACGCCGGTCAGGTCCTGCGGATCGCTCATCCCTGCACCAGGTTGGCGAGCGCGGGCACGTCGAGCGGCTCGGCGCACAGATAGCCCTGGAAATACTGGCACCCCTCCTTGGCCAGCAGATCGAGCTGCGCGTCGGTCTCGACCCCCTCGGCAACCACCGCGAGTCCCAGCGACCGGGCCATGTCGATCACCCCGCGCACCACCACCCGATCGCGATGGGCGCCGGTGATGTCGTGGCTCAGGCGCTTGTCGATCTTGAGATAGTCGAGCGGCAGTGCCTTCAGATAGGCAAGGCTGGAATAGCCCGTGCCGAAATCGTCGATCGCCACCCGGCATCCCGCCGCACGAAGCTGCGAGAGCAATCGCGCCGCCTCGGTCAGATCGGCCATGATCCCACTCTCGGTGATCTCCACCGTCAGGCGCGCGCGGGGAAAACCGCTGGCATCGACTCGGCCGAGCAGGCTGTCGGCGAATCCGGCGCGCGCGATATCGGTCGCGGTCACGTTGATCGACAGCCGCAGCTTGCCCAGCTTCGACGGCCATTGCGAGGCGCCCGTGAGCGCACGCCGCTGGACATGATCGCTCAGCTGCGCCTCCAGCCCCGCGCGCTCCGCCGCCATGAACAACGTCTCGGCTCCGATCTCGCCGAGCTGCGGGTGCTGCCAGCGCGCCAGGGCTTCGACACCCACTATCTGCCCCGAAGCGATGGCCACCTGCGGCTGGAAGCGCACGCCGATCTCGCTGCGTTCGAGCGCGCGATGCAGATCGTTGGCGAGTTCCTCGATCGGCGGAGCGTTTGGCTCGGCGGGAACCGCGTCGCCCAGCAGCGCCTCGCTTGTGCGCCGCAACAGGCTTCCCGCCGAGTCACCCGCGATACTCGCCACGCTGACCATCCGCGCGCCCAGATGCGCGATCTCGCCGCCCGCCACGAACGGCCGGCTCAGTGCCTCCTCCAGCCGTGCCTCGGCCTCGGCGAGGCGCGTGCCGCCTGCATCATGGCTCGCGACCAGGAATTCCGATCCGCCGATCCGCGCGACGATCGCCTCGCGCCCGAGCAGCTCGCGCGCCACTTCGGCGACCCTGCGCGAAACGCCGCGCAGCAGGGCATCGCCCGCTTCGCGGCCATAAGCGGTGTTGACGGTCTCGAATCGATTGAGGCCGATCAGGATCGCGCCGACCGACTTGCCTTCCGCCAGCTCGCGATCGATCCAGCGCCGGGCGCTGGTGGCATCGCGCGCGCCGGTGAGCGCGTCGCGCACCGCAACGCTGGCGTCCGGTGCGATTCCCAGCGCCTCGACCAACGCATGGAGCGCGCCGCTCTTCGAATCGAACTGCAGGTGCTGCACCACACGCCCCACGCCGCCCAGATCATGCGCGAAGGCAGTCGAGCCCTGATGCCTGTCCAGTCGCTTCAGCGCCGCCTTGACGAGGCTCCGGTCGTCGGCATCGAGGCGCCGCATGACCGAGAGCAGCCCCGGCGCCTCGCTCAGTCCGAGCAGATTGGCCAATCCGGGGGTCAGCTGCAGCGATCGCATTTCGGGGTCGAATCGCCATCCCAGCGGCTCGGCGGCACCCGTGCCCTGCCCGCTCGACCGCGCAAGCCGCTCGACATGGCGCTGCGCGAAGCGAATCGCATGCGCCATCGCCGCCGACGACATCGGGCTGCCAAGGAAATGCGTCGCCCCCGCATCGTAGAAATGCCGCATGTGCACCGTGTCGCTCTGCGAGACAAGGATCAGCATCGCCCCGCCATGCGCCTCGATCACCCGGCCCAGCGCCTTCGTCGCGTCGAGCCCTTCGCTCATCGCCCCGCGCGCATCGATAACCGCGACATTGGCCCCGCTCGCGAGGAAACGCTGCTCGAGGCCGTCGGGGCGCCGCGCCGCGACGACGCGCCAGCCTCCGCCGGCCGCGGCTGCCGCCACTTCGTCGCGCTGCCGGAAGGAAAGCACGAACACCGGCGTATCGGTGGCGGTGGCGGCGTCGGCGATCGTGAAATTGTCATCCATTCGCCCCTCGATAGCGGGAACCTGTGCCCGCCGCCATCGCAAGGGTTGTTTGCCTGCGTGCAAGGCCTTACCCCGGGCGTCATGGCAAGCGCCCTCGCCACTCGTGACCAAAAGCTGGTGGATCGCCACGGCCGCGCGATCACCTATCTGCGCATCTCGGTCACCGATCGCTGCGATCTTCGCTGCCGCTATTGCATGGCCGAGGAAATGACCTTCCTGCCCCGCGCGGAACTGCTCAGGCTCGAGGAGATCGCGCTGATCGCCGAGCGCTTCGTCGCACGCGGGGTGCGCAAGATCCGGCTGAGCGGCGGCGAGCCGCTGGTCCGCCGCGACATGATCGAGCTGGCGCACCGCCTTGGCCGTCAGGTCGGCGACGGACTCGACGAGCTGACCCTTACCACCAACGGCACTCGACTCGCCCAGCATGCCGAGGACCTGTTCGCGGCGGGCATGCGGCGAATCAACGTCAGCCTCGACAGCCGCGACGCCGAGCGGTTCCGCTACATCACGCGCCACGGCAATGTCGCCAAGGTGCTGGGCGGAATCGCGGCGGCGAAGGCGGCGGGCCTGCGCGTCAAGATCAACATGGTGGCGCTCAAGGGCCTCAACGAGGACGAGATCGCGCCGATGCTCGCCTGGGCGGGCGCGCAGGGCCACGACCTCACGCTGATCGAGACGATGCCGCTCGGCCAGATCGACGAGGACCGCGCCGATCGCTTCCTGCCGCTCCCGCGCGTGCTCGCCGACCTGCGCGACCGCTTCGATCTGGCTCCCGACGATTACCAGACCGGCGGCCCCGCGCGCTATTGGCGGCTCGCTGGAACGAGCACCCGGCTCGGCCTGATCTCGCCGCTCACCGGCAATTTCTGCGCGACCTGCAACCGCGTCCGCCTCTCCACCGACGGCAAGCTCCACATGTGCCTCGGCCATGAAGATTCGGTCGATCTGCGCGAGGCGATCCGCACCGGCGGGCTCGCCGAAGTCGATGCACGCATCAGCGAAGCGCTCGACCTGAAGCCCGCCGCGCATGATTTCCGCATCGCCCCGGGTTCGGCGCCTGCCGTTGCGCGTCACATGAGCGTCACCGGCGGATGATCGCACGCGCGCTCGTCGCCTCGCCGACGCCCCCGGCACAAATCGCCGCGGACGAACTCCGCGCAGCCTATGAATGGGTCCCGCTCGATCAGGCCGAGCAGGTCGTGGCGCTCGGCGGCGACGGCTTCATGCTCCAGACGCTCCACGCGATGCTCGAGCGCCGCCGCATCCTTCCCGTGTTCGGGATGAACCTCGGCACGATCGGCTTCCTGATGAACGATTGGCGGCTGGAGCGCCTCGAAGAGCGCCTCGCCCGTGCCAAGCCCTTCCGGGTCTCACCGCTCAGCATGACCGCGACCACGGTCGGCGGCGAACAATGCGTGCTGCCCGCGATCAACGAAGTCTCCTTGCTCCGCGAGACGCGCCAGACCGCCAAGCTCGAAGTCACGGTCAACGACCGCGTCGTGCTGGAAGAGCTGATCGCGGACGGCATGCTGGTGGCTACTCCCGCGGGCTCGACCGCGTACAACCTATCCGCCAACGGCCCGATCCTGCCGCTCGGCTCGGCGCTGCTCGCGCTCACCCCGATCAGCCCCTTCCGGCCGCGGCGCTGGCGCGGGGCGATCCTTCCCGAGAAGACCCGCATCGGCATCAAGGTGCTGGAGGCCGACAAGCGTCCCGTCAGCGCCGTCGCCGATCAGCGCGAAGTCCGCGAAGTCGCTCGCGTCGATGTCGCAATCGACCATATGCGCGACCTCACGCTGCTGTTCGATCCCGAGCATGCCCTGGACGACCGCATAACGATGGAACAATTCATCGCCTGATTGCGGCGCGCGTTCAAAGGTTAGGAAAGGTTAGGCGGAATCGCGCTTTTCGCCGCCGATACAATCGAGCAATTTCAACGACTTAGCTGATATCGGATCGAGAGTCCGAATATACCGGCTATTCAAAGAGCAGCCGGGAGGAGCACTCCCGGCACCTCTTTTGAAGCACTCGAAATCCTACATTGCAATGCTTGTACGACCGCCGCGCGAGAAGGCTTGCCTTTCCGCGAATCCCGCTGCTATAGGCGCGCCTCCGCAGCGGCCATGGTCGCTAAGAAGACGGTATTCCCCGGTAGCTCAGCGGTAGAGCGTTCGACTGTTAATCGAATGGTCGCCTGTTCGAATCAGGCCCGGGGAGCCACTTCAAGGCCTCAGAAAAGCTGGAGTTTTTGCGCGTCTGCAGCCATCAGGCTACGGCGCATTTAGACTTGCGTTTAGACATTCGCGGTTCGTTCATGTCGACCAACGTCAGAGCAAGAAGGCGTTCCTTGCCGAGAAGCAGCCCGCGATAAATGCGGCCAGGGCGAGTAGCGCGCATGCAATCGCCACAACATTAAACGCATTCGCCGCCCCCTCGCGAATCGCCGTGTCGGCGTCGGAAGGATGGTTCGCGCCCCAAAATCGCTGCGTGAGATAACCGAGGATCAATGTAAGTGTCGCGAACACGACGCCGAGAGTGAACGCCGTCAAGGCATCCGCGAGCATGCCCTTCGCCGCGCCAGACGCTTTGCCGGCGGAGAGGGCTTGCCCGTAGAAGGCGATAATCGCCGCTGCCGCACCTCCGTTGATTGCAATCAATGTCTGGATGGTGGACCGCGCATATTCGAATGCTTCTTGCAGGTTGAATTCGTCGCGGTCCCCAGTCGGCATTCTCATCACCCCAGCAGTTTTAGATCCGAACAGCGTTCGCCCAGATCGCGCTTCGATAGCACGACCTTCGCGTCGCGAAGAAATCGCCAGCCCGTGACGCGTGAATCGGTGCCGACACAGCCCCACTGATATGCGCATGACGACGAAGGCCCCGACGACGTGCCCGCGCATCTCCGCGCGACGCTCACGGGCCTCCAGCTCGCGATTCCGCTGATCGGCGGCCGTCTCGAGCTCGGCACATGGCAGGCATCTATTTGTTCGAACACCGCCGCCGCCTGCATCGGCGCCAGATCGCGTTAAACCTGATCGGCGAGTGACGCCCGCGCCCCATGCTCGGTGAACGCGAAGTGATCGCGGATGCGGCGGTTGAAATAGCTCCCCTTCGAGAATGCCTCGCGCATCCCCTGCGCAACCCGCGGCGGCACGTCATGATAGCTGTAGCGCTTGCCGCTGACGAAAAGGATGTCGAGCCGCTGCTCGTCCTCGTCATATTTCCATCCGCGGATCACGCTCGAGGGCATGGTGCAACAACGCGCGATCGCGCTCCCATGTCCCTTGCGCCGCTCCCCCGCCCCTGCGATGCTCGGGCGATGAGCGATCTCGACGCCTTCATCGCCGGTCTGCCCAAGGCCGAGCTGCACCTTCATATCGAAGGCAGCTTGGAGCCCGAGCAGATGTTCGAGTTCGCCCGCCGCAACAATGTCGCGATCCCCTATGCGTCCGTGGAAGAGGTGCGGGCCGCCTACGATTTCTCGAACCTCCAGGACTTCCTCGACATCTATTATGCCGGCGCCGATGTGCTGCGCACCGAGGAGGACTTTCGCGACCTCGCGCTCGCTTATTTCGATCGTGCCGCTGCCGACTGCGTCGTCCACGCCGAGATCTTCTTCGATCCCCAGACCCACACGCATCGCGGCATCCCCTTCGGCGTGGTCGCCAACGGCCTGCTCGCGGGCATGGCCGAGGCGGAGGCGAAGCACGGCCTCACGTCGAAGCTGATCCTCTGCTTCCTGCGCCATCTCGACGAGGAGGATGCGTTCAAGACGCTCAGCCAGGCCCAGCCCTGGATCGACCGGATCGATGCGGTCGGGCTCGATTCGTCCGAGATTGGCCATCCTCCGTCCAAGTTCGAGCGCGTTTTCGCGGCCGCCGCCGCGATGGGTCTCAGGCGCGTCGCACATGCCGGTGAGGAAGGTCCGCCTGAATATGTCCACGAGGCGCTCGACCTGCTCCATGTCGATCGGCTCGACCACGGCAATCGCAGCCTCGAGGACCCGGCCCTGGTCGCCCGGCTTGCACGCTCGGGCATGACGCTCACTGTCTGCCCGCTGTCGAACGTCAAGCTCTGCAACGTCGCCTCGATCCACGTGCACCCCATCGACCGCATGCTCCGCCTGGGCCTGCGCGCGACGGTCAATTCGGACGACCCGGCCTATTTCGGCGGCTATATCGGCGACAATTATCGCGCGATCGCGAAGGGCCGCGAACTCGACCGCGACGATCTCGTCACGCTCGCCCGCAACAGTTTCCTCGGTTCTTTCTTGCCTGACGATGCCGTCGCGGCGCATCTCGCCGCGCTCGACGCCTATGTGGACGCGCATACGTGACCGAAATCACCTTTTCCCCCTACAGCCATGACGACATGGTCGAGGGCATCGAGGCACTCGCCGCCGCGATGGAGGCCGAGGGCTGGCGCCCCGCTTTGCTCGTCGGCATCGGCCGCGGCGGGCTGGCGCCGGGCGTGTATCTCTCGCACCGCATGGATATCCAGCTCGTCTCGATCGACCATTCGGCCGGCATCGCCTCGTTCGGCGCGGCGCTCGTCGCGGTTCTCGCCGAACGCACCCGCGCCGGAGACCAACTCCTGTTCGTCGAGGACATCAACGACAGCGGGCGCACGATCGGCGCGATCCGCGCCGCGCTCGCCGTGCAGGGCGCGATCGACGCGAATATCCGCTTCGCCGTGCTGATCGACAACAAGGTCTCCGCCCAGCGCGTCGAGTATCGCCATCGCACGATCGACCGCAGCGTGACCAAGGACTGGTTCATCTTCCCCTGGGAGGCGATGGCGCCGCGCGCCAAACTCACCGAGGCGGCGATGGAAATCCCGGAGCGGATCGCCTGACCGCCGTTCAGCCTCCGTCAATCGCCCAAGGCGCACGATTCATCGTGTCTTCACCGCGGAGCCTTTCCCGTCCCGTGCGCGTTCGACTTGCGATCGGCATCTCCGCCCCTCGCCGTAACTACCGGAGGAACCATGCTAAATAGCATAACCAGACGCCCGCGCATCCTGGCGCTGGCAGCAGCGCTCGCGGGCAGCGCCGCGCTCGCGGGGTGCATGACCGCGACGCCCTATCAGCCCGCCACCGCCTCGTCGCGGATGGGCTTCTCGGACGAGCAGATCGAGAGCAACCGCTTCCGCGTCAGCTTCGCGGGCAACAGCCTCACCTCGCGCGAGACGGTGGAGCGCTATCTGCTCTATCGCGCGGCCGAACTCACCGTGCAGCGCGGCTTCGATCATTTCATCCTCGTCACGCGCGACACCGAGACCAAGACGGACACCTATCGCACGCCGGGCCCATATTACGGCCCGGGACCCTGGGGCTATTGGAGCCCGTCGTGGCGCTTCTATCGCGGACCGCGCTGGGGCTGGCGCAGCTACGATCCGTTCTGGGACGACCCCTTCTGGCGCGACCGCGACTGGGACTATCGCACCGTCCGCCAATATGAGGCGATGGCCGAGATCGTGACCGGCCGCGGCCCCAAGCCGAGCACCAATGTCCGCGCCTTCGACGCGCGCGAAGTGCTCGACCGCCTCGGCCCCCAGATCAGGATGCCCGAAACGCGCTGACCTCTTATCCCCCTCCCTTCCAGGGAGGGGCTAGGGGTGGTTTAGCAACAGGCGCGGCTCGATGCCGCAACTGTTGCTTTTCAGCGAGACGATTCTTTTAGGCGCGCAGACGCGCGCACCCACCCCATACCCCTCCCTGCAAGCAGGGAGGGGCTTTCCTTTTTTACGCCGTCAGGGCGCCGTGGCAGTGCTTGTACTTGAGTCCTGAACCGCACGGGCACGGCGCGTTGCGGCTGACCAGTCCTTCCCATTGCGCCGGATCGGTGCCGAGATCCTCGCCCGAGGGCTGCGGGATGCTCAGCGGCGGCAGCTGATTGAACACCATGCCCGCCGCGCCGCCGTCATAATCGCCGCTATTGTCGAGACCGGTCAGCGGATCGATGTGCGTGGTCAGAAAGTCCGGAAGCTCGGGCAGGTCCTGTGGGGGCGCCATGCGGAACTGCGCGAAAGCGAGCGTGCGGGTCACGTCCTCGCGGATGTTCGCGAGCATCCGCTCGAACATCGCAAAGGCTTCGTGCTTATACTCGTTGAGCGGGGTCTTCTGGGCGTAGGCGCGCAGATGGACGACCTGACGCAGCGCATCGAGCATCGCGAGATGCTCCTTCCAGTGATGGTCGAGATTCTGGAGCAGGATCGACTTCTCGATCTGGGTCCAGGTCTCGGAATCGAGCTCGGCCGCCTTGGAATTGACGTGCTCGTCGGCCATCTCGCGGATGCGCTCCTCGACCAGCTCGGGCCCGATCGCGTCCTCGGTGCGGATCCACTCGTCGACCGGGGCTTCGATCGCGAGCATCGACGAGACTTTCTCCTTCAACCCGGCGACGTCCCATTGCTCGGGATAGGAGTTGGGCGGGCATGCCTCGCCGACGATCGAATTGACTGTCTCCAGCCGCATGTCGGTCACGACTTCGCCCACCGTGTCCGCATCCATGATGTCGGCACGCTGCTCGTAGATGACCTTGCGCTGATCGTTCATCACGTCGTCATATTCGACGACCTGCTTGCGGATGTCGTAGTTGCGGGCCTCGACCTTCTTCTGCGCGGTCTCGATCGCCTTCGACAGCCATTTCGAGCCGATCGCCTCGCCGTCCTCGATATTGTTGCGCATCATCTTGGCGAACAAGGTGTTCGAACCGAAGATGCGCAGCAGATCGTCGTCGAGGCTCAGATAGAAGCGGCTGAGGCCCGGATCGCCCTGACGGCCCGAACGGCCGCGCAGCTGATTGTCGATGCGGCGGCTCTCGTGGCGCTCGGTGCCGAGCACGAACAGCCCGCCGGCCTCGATCACGCGCGCCTTCTCGGCGGCGATCTCGGCCTTGATCTGCTCGATCGCGGCATCGCGCTGCGGGCCCTCTTCCATGCCTTCCAGCTCGTCATGGATGCGGAATTCGAGGTTGCCGCCCAGCTGAATGTCGGTGCCGCGGCCCGCCATGTTGGTGGCGATCGTCACGGCGCCCAGCCGGCCCGCCTGCGCGACGATGCCCGCTTCCAGCTCGTGGTGGCGCGCGTTCAGGACGGCGTGCTCGACGCCTTCCTTCTTGAGGAACTCGGAGAGCAATTCGCTCTTCTCGATCGAGACGGTGCCGACCAGCACCGGCTGGCCCTTGGCCGAATGCTCGCGGATCTTCTTGGCGATCGCGCCGAACTTCTCTTCGGTGGTCTTGTAGAACTCGTCTTCCTCGTCGACTCGGGCGACCGGCAGATTGGTCGGGATGGTGACGACGTTCATCTTGTAGATGTCGTAGAATTCCGCCGCCTCGGTGGCCGCGGTGCCGGTCATGCCCGAGAGCTTGGGGTACATGCGGAAATAGTTCTGGAAGGTGATCGAGGCGAGCGTCTGGTTCTCCGGCTCGATCTGGACGCCTTCCTTGGCTTCCACCGCCTGGTGCAGGCCATCCGACCAGCGCCGGCCGTCCATCATGCGGCCGGTAAACTCATCGATGATGATGACCTTGCCTTCCTTCACGATGTAATCGATGTCGCGCTTGAACATCACGTTCGCGCGCAGCGCCTGGTTCAGGTGGTGGACCACCTGGGTGTTCTCGAAATCGTAGAGATTGGCGCCCTGGAGCAGGCCGGCATTTTCGAGCATCCGCTCGACCTTCTCGGTGCCGTCCTCGGTCAGCACCACGGTGCGCTGCTTCTCGTCCTTTTCGTAATCTACGGGCACGAGCTGCTTCACGATCGCGTCGACGCCCATATAGAGCTCGCTGCGATCGTCGGTGGGCCCCGAGATGATCAGCGGCGTGCGCGCTTCGTCGATCAGCACCGAATCGACTTCGTCGACGATGGCCATGGCGAACGGCCGCTGCACCATCGATGCGCGGTCATACTTCATGTTGTCGCGCAGGTAATCGAAGCCGAATTCGTTGTTCGTGCCGTAGGTGATGTCCGCGGCATAGGCGTCGCGGCGCTCCTGATCGGTCAGGTTCGGGATGATCACGCCGGTGGTGAGGCCGAGAAAGCCATAGACCTGCGCCATCCATTCGGCGTCGCGCTTGGCGAGATAATCGTTGACGGTGATGACGTGGACGCCCTCGGCCGGCAGCGCGTTGAGATAGGTCGCCAGCGTCGCGACCAAGGTCTTGCCTTCGCCGGTGCGCATCTCGGCGATCTCGCCGCGGTGGAGCACGATGCCGCCGATCATCTGCACGTCATAATGACGCTGGCCGAGTGTGCGCCTGGCCGCCTCGCGCACCGTGGCGAAGGCCTCGGGGAGAATGCTGTCGAGCTTCTCGCCGTTCGCCAGCCGCTCGCGGAACAACACCGTCTGGTTGGCGAGGGTGGCGTCGTCCATCGCCGAGATGGCGGGTTCGAACGCGTTGATCTTCTGGACGATCGCCCCGAGCGATTTGACGTAGCGTTCGTTCGAGGAGCCGAAAAGGGTCTTGGCAAGGCCGCCGAGCATGGTGAATTCCTGTCGTAATAAGATGGTTGTCGGGCGAGCGCAGCCGGTCCTCCGGGCACCCGCGTCATGCGAAAACGAAAAAGGGCGGCCGCCTCAGCGCGCCGCGCACAGCCTCACTCGAGCCGACGCTCGAAGGGCAGATAGGTTGCGGGAAGCGGTGTGCTTTCGCTTTGCGGCCAGATGGTCCGTTGCGCTTCGACGCGCCGCGGCGCCGGCACTGCGGGGATCGCCCGCTGCGTGCGGCTCGCCACCGCCTCCGCCGCCTGCGCCGCCTGCACCACCGCCACGCCCTGCACTTGGCGCACCACGCGATCGCCCGAACCGTTGCCGGTCAGGCTCGCGAGCAGCGCAGTGAGGAGAAGCAACAGGTTCAATTCGGCTCTCTCAGGGCAGAAGCGTGCGACATAGTGTGCCGGGTGCCGTTCGTCCAATGGGGAATGCGCGCTGGCGAGGCAGAAATGTTTCCACTTGAGCCCGCTACCCTCGGCTCTTCGCCGTCACCCCCGGACAGAGCGACAGACGTAGCGCTTGCAGCTGTTCATCGACCGTCCCGATCACTTCGCACCCGTCGGCTCGAACGTTACCTGCACCATGCGCGTATCGGGCATGCCGCCCCCATTGATGCGTTCGTTCGGCGCGGGCGACTGAGACATCACTTGCTCGCACGCCACTTTGTCGATCGCGGCGTTGCCGCTGCTCGCCTCCACACGACAGGAATCGGGTTTGCCTGACCTCGCGAAATGCACGCGCGTCAGCGCGGGTCTTGCATACCCAGTCGGCAGCTTGGCCACCTCCACCACCAAGTCGATTCCCGGCACATCCCGTGCTTTCGGTGCACCGGGAATTTCCCACCTGAAGGTGCTCGAAAAAGTCGCACGAATCGGCTTTCCCGCACCATCGCGCGCCGGATAGAACTTGGCGCGCTTGAGGAAAATCGCACAACTATATTGATCTAGCTCCGCGAATCCTGAGGTCCAGGTAATATGGCAGCTATCTGGCCTACCGGTGGCATCGATCGTCAACGTGAAGTGCAGTGTACCGTATTGCTCTTTCCGAATTGCCTCAGAGGGGTAGTCGTCATTTGTGGCCCAACTACCCGGTGGGCTCTTGGGCTTCAGCGGGGTCGCCAAAGGGCCTTTGGGCACCTCCGTCGATTGAAGAAATCCAATCGCGAACAACAGCATCACTGGCCCCATGGTCGTCCCCCGTCCCCACCTTTCCATGATGGCCTCGCATTGCGTGGCGAAGCAAGCATTGTATGGCAGGCTTATGGAACGCTCTCCCCTCGCCCCTGTCGCCTTCCCCGACCTCCCGGTCATCCCCGGCGTCACGCCGCGTATCGCCCGCGCGCGCTACAAGACCTGGGACCGCTGTGACCTGACCTTCGTCACGCTCGACGAAGGCACCAGCGTCGCCGGGGTGCTCACCCAGAGCCGCTGCCCTTCGCCCGAGGTGGAATGGTGCCGCAAGGCGCTGGTATTGGGACAGGCGCGCGCGCTGGTGGTCAATGCCGGCAACTCGAACGCCTTTACCGGCGATCGCGGGCGCGCCGCAGTCGAGAACCTCGCCGCGCGCACCGCCCGGCATCTCGGCTGCGATCCCTCGGACGTCTTCCTCGCCTCGACCGGCGTGATCGGCGTGCCGCTGCCGATCGACAAGAGCGAGGCCGGCCTAGCCGCCGCCTTCACCGCCGAGCCGTGCAGCTGGGAAGCCGCGGCCGAGACGATCATGACCACCGACACCTTCGCCAAGGCGGCGATGACCAGCGCGGTGGTCGACGGGCGCACCGTCAACCTGGTCGGCATCATCAAGGGCTCGGGGATGATCGCGCCGGACATGGCGACGATGCTCGGCTTCGTCTTCACCGACGCCGCGGTTGCGCCTGAATTTCTGCAACGCGCGCTAAACGACGCGAACACCAGGACTTTCTCGTGCATCACCGTCGACGGCGACACGTCGACCAGCGACACGATCCTCGCTTTCGCCACTGGCAAGGCGGGCAACGCGCCGCTGGCGCAAGATGAGGACGCAGGCGCCGATGCCTTCCGGGCCGCGCTCGCCGATCTCTGCCATCAGCTCGCCCAGCTCGTCGTGCGCGACGGCGAAGGCGCGCAGAAATTGATCGAGATCACTGTGGAGGGCGCCGAGTCCGATCGCAGCGCCCATCGCATCGCCATGTCGATCGCCAATTCGCCGCTGGTGAAGACAGCGGTGGCCGGCGAGGACGCCAATTGGGGCCGCGTGGTGATGGCGGTGGGCAAGGCCGGCGAACCCGCCGAGCGTGACAGGCTGGCGATCCGCTTCGGCGCCACCCAGGTCGCCCGCGACGGCCTCGCGGTCGCCGGATATGACGAGGCGCCGGTCGCCGCGCACCTCAAGGGCCAGGAAATCGAGATCGGCGTCGATCTCGGCTTGGGCGAGGGCCGCGCCACGGTGTGGACCTGCGACCTGACGCACGGCTATATCTCGATCAATGCCGATTATCGGAGCTGACGCGATGGAAGGCGGGTGCTTGTGCGGGGCGGTTCGCTACCAGCTCAAGTCCGAACCGTTCGACGGCGGCTGGTGCCATTGCCGCACCTGCCAGTTGAATTCCGGCAGCCCGGCGATGGCCTTCGCCACCGTGCCGGTCGCCGATTTCGTCTTCACGCGAGGGGCCGGACTGGTCGGCAAGATCGCGTCGAGCGACTTCGGCCACCGCCGCTTCTGCACACGCTGCGGCACGCCCTTCCTGATGCAGGTCGATCACCAGCCCGAGACCGTCGACTTCAGCATCGCGACGCTCGACGCGCCGGACGCAGTGATGCCGGGCTTCCATATCTTCTATGCCAGCCGTGTAGGCTGGGCGGAGGCAGGCGACGACCTCCCCCGCCATGACCGGTTCCGGCCGGGTACGCGCGGGCTCTAGCGTTCAAATCTCCCCAGTGAGAGTCAGCGTCAGCACGCGCTTGTTGTTGGTCGTGAAGAGCCCGGCATTGCTCGCGTTCCACACGAATTTGTCGAACAGATTGGTCACGCGTGCGCGCACCGTCAGCGGCGTGCCGTCCACTTCGAAGCGCTGGCGCAGCCCGGCCTGGAAGACCGCGTAGCTCGGCAGCGTCGCGCTGTTGGCGCGATTGGCGTAGCGTTCGCCGCGGAAAGTGACTCCGCCGTCGAGCGTCAATCCCTCGATCCCCGGCACCCGCCAGGTCAGATTGGCGAGCGCGATCTTGTCCGGACGGCCGATCGGGTGCGCGCCGATCGCGCCGCTGTCGACCAGCTCGCCATTGATCTCGGCATCGAGATAGGTCGCGCCCAGTACTGCGCTCAGCCGATCGGTGATCGGGCCGGCCAGCGAAAGCTCGACGCCGCGATGCCGCACTTCGCCGACATAGCCATAGATGCCGTCGGCGGTGAGGCCCGGCAGCGGCTTGGAAATGTCGAACAGTCCGGCGATCAGCGCGGGGCCGCCCGGGATGACATATTTGACCCCCAGCTCCGCCTGGCGCGAGATCGCCGCGGGGAGCACCTCGCCGCGATTGACGGCATTGCCGGGGGCGACGCCCGCTTCCTCGAGCCCGCGCGCATAGCTGGCGAACGCCGTCAGCTGCGAGGTGATCCCGCCGGTGACCGAGCCGCTGTAGAGCCACGGCCGGGACGTCTCGCGCCGCTCGGTGCCTTCGAGCGCGCGCACCGTCTTGGTATATTCGGCGCGCTGGACGTCGGCGCGCAGCTCGGCAGCGCTGCCGATCGACAGGCGATATCCGATCCCGCCCGCATATTGGCGCACCGTGTCGCGCTTGCGCCGGGGATCGATTGCGAAATCGGGGCGCGGTATCGCCACCGGCGCATCGACATCGGGATAGAGCACCGTCGGCAGCGCGGTGCCGGGTGCGGTCCGCGCCCGGCTGTCGCGCAGACGCGCCATTGCGATCACCCGGTGGTTCAGCGCACCGGTGGCGAAGCTCTTCGCCGCGGTGACTTCGCCCGAGATCGACTGGAAGCGCTCGTCGCCGAACGCCTGCGAGATCGCCTCGGCCGGCCCGCCATCGGCGGGGAAGCGGACCAGATTGAAATAGGTCCGCTGGTCGTCGGCGCGCGACAGGAAGGCCGACGCACCGAACCGCCAGCCGCTTCCTGCCTCCACGTCGGCGATCAGCCCGGCCTGCGTCGTCTCGGTGCGTTGCTCCATCCAGGGCTGCGAGCGTTCGGGGCCGCGCACCACTTGCGGAGGGGGCATATTGTCGGCGGTGGCGAACACCGTATCGCCGCCGCGTTCGAACCACGTGCGGCCATAGAGCGCGGTCAGCTTCACGCCCGGCAGCGGCGACCAGCGCGGGACGATTCCCACCGTGAAGAAATCGCCACCGGTGCCGTCGGTATAGTCCTGCAGGAAATTGAGCCTGACGCTTCCGACGATCCCAAGGCGGCCGTCCGGCGTGGCCGTGGCCAAGCGCGCGTCGAGCACGGGCCCGCTGCCGCCCAGCCAGCCCGCCTCGATCCGTCCCTGCGTGCCCGGCGCGGCATCGGGCAGGTCATATTGCACCACACCCGACGGCGCGGCGAAATCGGTGCGCAGGCCGTTGGCGCCCACCCGGATCGCGGTACCGTCGATCAGCGTCAGCGGCAGCCCGGTCGCGCGGACGAAATAATGGTCCTCGATACGGTAATTGCCCGCGCTCTGCAGATCGAAGCCGCGCACTTCGGCCTCGCTGTAGAGCCCGACATCCTCTACTCCCACGCGGCGCCCGAACGCGTCATCGGCAGCGCGGACGACATCGCGGCCCTGCGGCGCCGGAGCCTGCTGGGCAAAGGCCTGGGGAGTGGCGAGCAACGACAGACAACAGAGGGAAATACGCATCGTCCATAGTCCTTTCGTTCGCCCCTCGGCCGATCGGATGCCCCCGGGCGCGGCACCTCCGGGAGCGGATTGGGACGAACGTCACGCAGGCGTGACGAACGGATGTTCGCGCGCGCGCATGCACGCGCTATCGTGCGCGCATGGCGACGAGGCCCCGCGAGTCGATTTCGGATCTTCAAATCTCCGGCACCGGCGCCGCCGTGCTGGCCGGCCTCGCGTTCCTGCTCGGCTATGGCGTGCGCGGCGACGAAAGCGTGCCGGCGCACCGCTCGGCCGCGCCGAATCCCGAAGGCGATATCACCGTCACGCTGATCTGGGGCGCGCTGATCACCCTGGGCTGGGTGTTCCGCGACCGGCTGCGCGAGATGATGCTGGCGCCCCAGCGTTCGCGCCTGCTGCTGGTCGCGCTCGCCTTTGTCCCGGTGGCGATCGTCGATGCGCTTTCGACTCAGATCCTCGCCGCCCCGGTCGATCCGGGCTGCGGGCTTCCGCCGACCCCGGATTTCTCGGGCTTCCTGCCCCGCGTGGCGATGTTCGGCACCACGATGCTGCTGGTGCTGCTGGCATGGGAGCAGCATCTCGCGCGGCTGCCACGCGCACCGCGATTCGAGCCAAGCTTCGCCCCGCCGACGCCGGCCGCGCCCGGCGAGTGGCTCGATTTCCCCGAATCGCCGCTGCTCCGTATTCGTGCCGACGATGTCGTGCTGATCCGCTCGGCGGGCAATTACAGCGAGATCGTCGCGCATGGTCGCGCGCATCTCGTCCGCGCGACGCTTAGCGAGCTATCCGATCGCCTCGCGCCGCAGGGCTTTATTCGCGTCCACCGCCAGACCGTGATCAACGCGCGCAACGTCCGCCAGGTCTGTCGTGACGGTGCCGGCCGCGCGCTGATCCACCTCTCCTGCGGCAACACGGTGCCGGTCGGGCGGCGCTATGTGGATGCGATCGACGCGCTGACGCGCGGGATCTAGGCGGCGAGAGCCGATAGATCGGCGCGCGTGTTGATGTTGACCAGCGCCAGCGCCGCATCGGGCAGGCGGATCGCGCCGGTATGCGCGATCCAGCCGCCGATCGCGCGATGGCCCCGCTCCAAATGCGCATCCAACACCGACCCGAGCCGCCTCGGCCAAAACCCGATCGCATGCTGCGACGCCAGCACCCTGGCCTCGCCGCCTTCCAGCATATGTCGCAGGTCCCCTGGCAAGGGATGAACATCTACCGGCACGCACAGCACCGCATCAAACCCTGGATAATGCAAAGCGGCGTTCAGCCCGCCCAGCGGTCCCGCATCGGCGACGGGGCGATCCGGCAGCGATACCAGTCCTGGCCACGCGCGCCCGCAGACGACGAGATCGTCCACTTGTTCGCGCAAAGCCTCGATGCAATGCCCCATCAGGCAGCGTCCCTCGTGCAGCGCAAGCGCCTTGTCGGTACCGAACCGCCGCGACTTGCCGCCGGCGAGGATCGCGCCGAGCACGCGCATCAACGGTGCGCCTGCGCCGCGATCTGCGCGATCTCGGCCGCGTCGTTCTGGCGGACCGCTTCACCGACGAGGATCAGGGTCGGCTTGTTCTCGGCCACGCTCCGCACCGCCAGCGGCAGCAGATCGAGCCGGGTGCGCAGGCAGCGCTCGCTCGCCAGGCTGACGTCGCAGGCGATCAGCACCGGCGTCTTGGGATCGAGCCCATGCGCGATCAGCTCGCGGCTGATGTCGCTCGCCGCCGATCGCCCCATGTAGAATGCCGTGGTGCAGGCCGGGTGGGCGAGCTGCGCCCAGTCGAGATCGAGCGGTTCGCCGGCGCGGGCATGCGCCGTGACGAACTGCACCCGCCGCGCCAGTCCGCGCAACGACAGCGAAATGCCCGCCGAAGCGGCAGCCGCGCTGGCCGCGGTGACGCCCGGGCAAATATGCGCGCGCACGCCGATTTCCGCGAGCGCCGCCACTTCCTCCATCGAACGCCCGAACATCGACGGATCGCCGCCCTTCAGCCGCACCACGCGTTCGCCCGCCAGTGCCGCCTCGACGAGCAATGCGTCGATCGTGCCCTGGTCCTTCGAATGCCGGCCGGAACGCTTGCCAACCGGCACCTTGCGCACATGATCGGGGATCAGTGCCAGCACGCCCTCGCCCACCAGCGCGTCGTAGAACACCACGCTCGCCGCGCGCAGCAACCGCTCGGCCTTGCGCGTGAGCAGATCGGGATCGCCCGGCCCCGCGCCGACCAGCCAGACCTCGCCCAGCCCGATGCCATCCTCATGCATTGGCGACGCTCCTGTTCTGCTCGATCAACCGGCGGATCGCCGGGCGGCACGAGCCGCAATTGGTGCCGGCCGACAATGCCGCGCCGACTGCCTCGACGCTGGTCAGCTGCTGGCTGGCGACGGCGCTGACGATCGTCTTGAGTCCCACGTCGAAGCACAGGCAGACGATCGGCCCGCGATCCTCGCGCGCGCCCGGGGGTGCGCCCGCCAGCACGGCGGGGCTCGCGGCCTCGCCGATCTGCGCGATCAGCCACTCGCGCGACGGCAACAGCCCCTCGCGCGTGACGAACAGCGCCGCCGCGAGCTTCCCGTCCTTCAGCACGGCCACCCGCCGCGAGCCGCGCGCGCGATCCACTGCCTCGACCCGCTCGCCCTTGGGCAGCAGCGCGTCGAGCTGCGCCGGATCGCCGGTACCCGCGATTTCGTAGAGCACGCCCCCGGCGACCTGCACCCGCGTCGCCCACAGGCACTCGGGCTGCTTGATTTCGCCTGCCGCGAGCAGGAAGCCGCGCCATTCGACCGCCACCGGCGCGATCGCGGCCGGAGTCGACTTGAACCCGGGCTGCCCCGAATGCGGATCGACCAGCGGCCGCGGCAGCAGCCCGGTGCGCCCGCCGGTCGATTGCCGGTCGGTCCAGTGGATCGGCACGAACAGCTCGCCACGCCGCTGGCCGGTGCTGAGCGTGACGCGGAACACGCTGTCGCCCTGCGGAGTCGACACGCGCGCCAGTCCGCGATCGGCGAGGCCCAGCTCCGCGGCATCGTCAGGATGCACCTCGACCAGCGGCTCGTCGCGGTGCCGGGCGAGTTTCGGGCTCAATCCGGTGCGCGTCATCGTGTGCCAATGGTCGCGATAGCGCCCGGTGTTGAGCGTCAGCGGCCATTTGGCCAGCGGTTCGGCCACCGGCCCCTGCCGAACCGGCACCAGCCGCGCCTTGCCGTCCGCAGTGGGAAAGCGACCGTCGGCAAAGGGCTCGCCGCCCCAGCGGAACGGCTCGAGCGCGTCATAGGCCGCGTTGCCGAGCGCCGCCTGCCCCGGCAGCGCGAAGAGCCGCGCGCCGTCATTCTGATACGTCGAGAGCCGGGCATGCTCGCGGAATATCTCGGCGGGCCGGTCATAAGCGAACGCGGTCCGCCAGCCCATCCGCCGGCCGACCTCCTTGACGATCCACCAATCGGGCTTCGCCTCTCCCGGCAAGTCGAGCACCGCCCGCTGCCGGCTGATCCGCCGCTCCGAATTGGTGACCGTACCGTCCTTCTCGCCCCAGGCGGCGGCGGGCAGCCGGACATGGGCGAATTTGCTCGTGTCGGTCTCGGCGATCACGTCGGAGACGACGACGAAGGGGCACGCCGCCAGCGCCTCGCGCACCCGCCCCGCGTCGGGCATCGACACCGCCGGGTTGGTCGCCATCACCCAGAGCGCCTTGATTCGGCCCTCGCCGACGGCGCGGAACAGGTCGACTGCCTTGAGGCCCGGCTTGCAGGCCATGCTCGGGGCCGCCCAGAAGCGCTCGACGCGCGCGACGTTCTCGGCCGCGAAATCCATATGCGCCGCCAGCGTCGAGGCGAGCCCGCCGACTTCGCGCCCGCCCATCGCATTGGGCTGGCCGGTGATCGAGAACGGCGCCGCGCCGGCCTTGCCGATCCGGCCGGTGGCGAGATGCACGTTGACGATCGCATTGACCTGATCGGTGCCGCGCAGCGACTGGTTCACGCCCTGGCTGAACAGAGTCACCGTGCGTGGATGCGCGGCGAACAATTCGAAGAAGCGCCTGAGGTCGGCGGGCGGCAAGTCACAAGCCCGCGCCACCGACCACAGGTCGCTCCCCTCTCCAACCTTGTCCCAGAAGTCGTCGGGTACGCTGACGCTGCGGGACAGGTAAGCTTCGTCGATCAGTCCGTTGGTGCGGCAATGCGCGAGCAGGCCGTTCATCAGCGCGACGTCGCTACCCGGCTTGATCGCCAGATGGAGGTCCGCTTCGTCGGCGGTCTCGGTACGCCGCGGATCGATCACCACCAGCTTCGCGCCCGCATCGCAGCGCGCGCGGATGCGCTGATAGACCACGGGATGGCACCAGGCGGTGTTCGAACCCACGAGCACGAACAGATCGGCTGCGTCGAAATCGTCATAGCTTGCCGGCACCACGTCTTCGCCGAACGCGCGCATGTGCCCGGTCACGGCGCTCGACATGCACAGCCGCGAATTTGTGTCGATGTTCGCTGAGCCGATGAAGCCCTTCATCAGCTTGTTGGCGACATAATAGTCCTCGGTGAGCAATTGGCCCGAGACATAGAATGCGACGCTGTCCGGCCCATGCTCGGCGATCGTCTGGCGGAAGCGCTTCGCCACCAGATCGAGAGCCTTGTCCCAGCTTGCCCGGCGATTGCCGATCATCGGGTGAAGCAGCCGCCCCTCGAGGCCGACCGTCTCACCGAGATGCGTGCCCTTCGAACAGAGCCGACCGTAATTGGCGGGATGCTCGGGATCGCCCTTGATCTCGACCGAACGTTCACCGGTGCGCGTCGCGAGAATGCCGCAGCCGACGCCGCAATAAGCGCAGGTGGTGCGGATCGCCGTCATTATTCCCCTCCCTGCAAGGGAGGGGTTAGGGGTGGGTGGCGTCGGGCGGGGCTCGATGCCCCGTCCGACGCGCATACCGATAGCGTGGGGGGCTCGCTACGCTCGCCACCCACCCCCAGCCCCTCCCTAAAAGGGAGGGGAGCAAGAATGAAAACCCTCACGCCGCCGCCTTCAACGCACCCGCGCGGCAGATCAGCACGCGGCCGGCGTTGATCTTGACCGGGATCACCGGGGTGCAGCCCTTGTCGTTGCCCTGCGCCTCGCCGGTCTTCAGCGCGATGTTCCAATTGTGCAGCGGGCAGGCGACGCTGTGGCCATGGACGATGCCCTGGCTCAGCGGGCCGCCCTTGTGCGGGCAGCGATTGACCAATGCGAACACCTGATTGTCGCCGGTGCGGAACACCGCGATCTCCTCGCCGCCGTCGACGGGCACGGTGCGGCTGCCGCGCACGGGGATTTCGTTCAGCCAGCCGATATCGAGCCACTCGCCGATCATGCGATTTCCTCCAGACGGGGTTTGAATGCGGCCATGTGCGCATGTTGTTCGCGTTCCTCGCCCGAGGCGCGCTCGGCCCAGGGATCGTCCTGGCTGAAGGTCTGCGAGTACCAGAAGCGCGCGGCGAGCGCGTCGCGGAGCTCGGCATCCTCGACGATGCGGTCCTTGACGTACTGGAGCCCGACCCGCTCGATCCACGGCGCGGTGCGCTCGAGATAGCGCGCTTCCTCGCGGTAGAGCTGCACGAAGGCGGCGGCGTAATGCATCGCCTCCTCCTCGGTCGCGACCTTCACCAGCAGGTCGGTCGCGCGGACATGGATGCCGCCGTTTCCGCCGACATGGAGTTCGTAGCCCGAATCGACGCAGACCACGCCGAAATCCTTGATCGTCGCCTCGGCGCAGTTCCGCGGACAGCCCGAGACCGCCATCTTGAACTTGTGCGGCATCCAGCTGCCCCAGAAGCCGCGCTCAAGCTTGACGCCGAGGCCGGTCGAATCCTGCGTGCCGAAGCGGCACCATTCGGAGCCGACGCAGGTCTTCACGGTGCGCAACGCCTTGCCATAGGCATGGCCCGAGACCATCCCGGCGGCGTTGAGATCGGCCCAGACCGCGGGCAGATCCTCCTTCTTGATCCCGAAAATGTCGAGCCGCTGGCCGCCGGTCACCTTGACCATCGGCGCATTGTATTTCTCGACCACGTCGGCGATCGCGCGCAGCTCGGTGGGGTTGGTCAGCCCGCCCCACATCCGCGGGACGACCGAATAGGTGCCGTCCTTCTGGATGTTGGCGTGCATGCGCTCGTTGACGAAGCGGCTCTGCTGGTCGTCGACATATTCGCCCGGCAATGCGCAGAGCAGATAGTAATTGAGCGCCGGCCGGCACGAAGAGCACCCGTCGGGCGTCGACCAGTGCAGCTTCTGCATCACTTCGGGGATCGAGCGCATGCCCTGCGCGACGATCTCGCGGCGGACGTCGTCATGGCCGAAGCTCGTGCACTTGCACATCGTCTTCGGCCCGGCCTGGACTTCGTCGCCGAGCGTCAGCGCGAGGAGATTCTCGACCAGCCCGGTGCACGAGCCGCAGCTCGCCGAGGCCTTGCAGCCGGTGCGCACCGCATCGAGGCTGCATGCGCCCTTTTCGATGCAGGCGACCACCTGCCCCTTGGAGACGCCGTTGCAGCCGCAGATCTCGGCATCATCCGAGAGCGCCGCAACGGCCGCCTTAGGGTCCGCCTGCCCACCTCCGGAGGCGAAGGCCTGGCCGAAGATCAGCACGTCGCGGAGCTGCGAGACGTCCTCCTGCTTCTTGAGCAAGTCGAAATACCAGCTGCCGTCGGCGGTATCGCCGTAGAGCACGGCGCCGACGATGCGGTCGTCCTTGACGACCACGCGCTTGTACACGCCGCGGCTGGCGTCGCGCAGGACGATGTCCTCGGCGCCGTCGCGGCCCGAGAAATCGCCCGCCGAGAAGACGTCGATCCCCGAGACCTTGAGCTTGGTCGACGTGACCGAGCCCTTGTAGCCGCTATGCTTCTCGACCAGCCCGTCGGCGAGCGCGCGGCACATCTCCCAGAGCGGCGCGACGAGGCCATAGACCTGCCCGGCATGCTCGACGCATTCGCCGACCGCGAGGACATTGGCGTCGCTGGTCACCATGTGATCGTCGACCTGGATGCCGCGGCCGACCGCGAGACCGGCTTCGCGGGCCAAAGCGGTGTTCGGGCGGATGCCGACCGCCATGACCACGAGGCTGGCCGGGATCACCCGGCCGTCCTTGAGCTTGACGCCTTCGACTGCGTCGGTGCCGAGGATCTCGGCAGTGTCTGCCCCGGTGAGGATCGTCTGGCCGCGCGCTTCGAGCGCCGACTTGAGCAGCCATCCCGCCGCTTCGTCGAGCTGGCGCTCCATCAAGGTCGGCATCAAATGGAGCACGGTGACCTTCATGCCGCGCAGGCTGAGCCCGTGCGCGGCTTCTAGCCCGAGCAGGCCGCCGCCGATCACCACGGCGTCGCCGCCCTTGTCGGCCGCAGCCAGCATCGCGTCGACGTCGCTCATGTCGCGGAAGCTGATCACGCCGGGCAGGTCCTTGCCGGGCACCGGGATGATGAAGGGATCGGAGCCGGTGGCGATCAGCAATTTGTCAAAGCCGAGCGTGCGGCCGCTCCGCGAAGTGACTGTCTTGCCGATGCGGTCGATCGCCGTCACGGGGTCGCTGGAGATCAGCTCGATGCCGTTGTCGCGGTACCAGTCATGGCCGTTGATCACGATCTCTTCGAAGGTCTTCTCGCCCGCGAGCACCGGCGACAGCATGATCCGGTTGTAGTTCACATGCGGTTCGGCGCCGAAGATCGTCACCCGATAGCGGTTCGGGTCACGCGCCAGCAGTTCCTCGACCGCACGGCATCCCGCCATGCCGTTGCCGACCACCACCAGATGCTCGCGCCGCACGGGCACTTCGGGTGCCCCTTCCGCCGCCTCGCCGGTCCAGCCTTCGCCAATCAGCTCCATGCCCAAACTCCAGAACGCAAAAAGGCCGCCATGCGGGCCGTCGGAGAGTTCCGACGCCTGCATGGCGGCCTTGCCAATTCACCCTGACCGGCAATTGCCGATCGATGCACCACCGGTTCCCGACCTTGGGAGCGGCAGCTATGTCTCGTTCGGGCGCCCTTGCCCGATCAGCGCCATGATGCTGATTCGCGCGAACGAGTTCAAGTGCGAATTTTGCATTGCAGCATTAAAGCGCCCAATCGAGCTGCAACCACAGCCTGCGCGTATCGGTGGCGAACAGGTCCGCATTGTAATCGGCGTAGCGCACCGACAGCGTCGTCTTGCCCAATTTGCCGCTGGCGAGCAGATCGAGCTCGTTGCCATAATGGCGCATCAGCCGGTCGCTCTCGAAGCGATGATAGACCGCCTGCAGCGACACGCCCTTGAACGGCCCCGCCGCCTTCCACCCATAGCCCAGGCTGCCGTAGAGATCGCGCACGCCGTCCGGCGGAGTGGTCAGCAGCTTGTCGGCCCAGCCCTGGAACTTGAAATTGGTGCCGAGCGGGAACTGGAACGAGGTCAACGCCACGCCCTTGTCGGCGCCGAGGACTTCATAGCCCGCACCCAATTTGGCCCCCGACACTTCCAGCCCGGCATCGAGCAGATAATAGTCCGCGCGATAATCGTTGGGATTGCGGCCATATTCGGACTGGGTCGCGTAGCTCGCCTGGTACGATAGCTTCGCCGCCGCCGACAGCTTCTGCGCGCCTGCCAGCCGCACGCCATAGCTCTGGTTCGACAGCCGATAGCCCTGCACCACGGCCTCGTCCTGATCGATCAGATAGGCAAAGCCGGTGAGGGTCCCGACCGGCGTCGCGTACGACAGATTGGCGAAGATATTGTCGCCCCCGATACCCGGTTGGCGCGCGCCGATGCCCTCGACGCCCCAGATCGTCCGCACGTCCCAGGCATAGCTGACATCGGCCTTGAGCCCCTTGAGCGGCGTCAGTTCCAGCCGCACCGCATCGAAGGTCTGGGCATTCTGGCGGAAAGGGCCGTTCCCGACGAAGCGCTCGTCGTCGAGTGCGATCCGCTGCCGCCCGGCCGTGACCGCGAACGCCTTGGTCTTGTACTGGAGCTGGGCGCGGTAGAGCGCGATATTTTCCGGATCCGCCACCAGCGGCCGCGTCGCGGCGCCGTGGAGCCCGTCATAATAATCGTCGATCACTGCCATTGTGCCCTGCGCTTCGACCAGTGCGGTCCACGGCCCGGTCGAGGCTTGCACGCCCGCACGCACCCGCACCGTGAGTGCCTCGGCATCCTGGGCGAGCCCGTCCTGCTCGACATGCTCGTAGCGGGCACGCGCCTCGGCGAGCGGCTTGATCTCCTGGGCACAAGCGGGCCCCGCGGCGACCAAAGCGGTCGCCGTAAACAACGTGAATTTCATGTCGGTCCCCTTATGCGGGACGGAGGCCAGGCCCCCGTCCCTCACAGTTTCAGATACGCGCGCCGCTGGTCCAGGTCGAGCGCCAGCGCGCCTTGACCAGGATCAGTCCGGCCAGCGCCACCAGTGCCAGCCCTGCGAAGATCAGGAACCCCGCAGAGAAGCTTCCGGTGAGCTGCTTGGCGAAGCCCAGCGACGAGGCGAGATAGAAGCCGCCGATGCCGCCGGCCATGCCGACGAGCCCGGTCATCACGCCGATCTCGGCCTGGAAGCGCTGGGGGACGAGCTGGAACACCGATCCGTTGCCCGTGCCGAGCGCGAGCATCGCGAGGACGAACAGGGCAAGTGCGCTCGCCACCGTGGGCGCCGCGCTAACCCCCGCCAGCGCAAGCGCCGCGACGACGAACACGGCCGACAGCGCCTTCACGCCGCCGATCCGGTCGGCCAGCGCGCCGCCCAGCGGCCGCACCAGCGATCCGGCGAACACGCAGGCCGCAGTGCAATAGCCCGCAGTGATCGTGGTCAGCCCGAACCGGTCGGTGAAGTAGATCGGCAGCGACGCCGCCAGCCCGACGAACCCGCCGAAGGTCACCGCGTAGAAGCCCATCAGCCACCATGCGTCGGGCGTCTTGAGCGGCTGGAAATAGGCCGTCAGGTTCTTGGGCGCGGGCGCATTGGGCGCATCCTTCGCCATGAACATGTATGCGACGAAGACGATCGCCAGCGGAATGCAGGCCAGCCCCAGCACCGAATTCCACCCGAAGAGCTTGGCGAGCGTCGGCGCGAACAAGGCGGCGAGCACGGTGCCCGAATTGCCCATGCCGGCGAGGCCCATCGCCTTGCCCTGATGCTCCGGCGGGTACCAGCGGCTGGCCAGCGGCAAGGCGATCGCGAAGCTGGCCCCGGCGAAACCGAGGATCACGCCCAGTGCTAGCGTGCCGGCGAAGCTGTTCACGCCCATGACCCAGGCGACGAACAGGCCGACGATGACGATGACCTGGCTGATCGCCCCGGCGCGCTTGGGTCCGATCCGATCGACCAGCAGCCCGTTGACGACGCGCAGCAGGGCCCCCGCCAAGGTCGGCGTCGCCACCATCAGTCCCTTTTGCGCCGCAGTCAGGTGCAGCGTCTTGGCGATCTCCGGCGCGAGCGGCCCGAGCAGCACCCAGACCATGAACGCCAGATCGAAATAAAGGAACGCCGCGATCAACGTCGGCGTGTGTCCCGATTCCCAGAAGCTCGACTTCGCCCGGGCCGGCCGCGGATCCACGTCCGCGCCACCCCCGGCATAATCGAAACCTTCGCGCATCAGTTCTGCAATCTTCATCGCCCGAACTCCCCAAATGCCCTTGCGGGCACGAAAAAAGCCGCCTCCGGCCTCATGCACATGCAGGGACCGGACAGCGGCTTTGCTGATGATATTGGGGAAGGCCGTCCCGGCGCTGGGCCAGCCCTCCATGGACGCGCTACATCGCGTGTCGGTTCATACGTTCATCATCCAGAAACATTTCGCAAGTGCAAAAAACTTATCTGTGATTAGCGCGCAAGTGCAGCAAGGTATCCGCCGATATCGTCTGGATCGAACACCGCGCCATCGAAGAAGCGGTCCGGACCGAGCGTGAGCGCCCCCTGATGGGCACCCACCGGCAGCGGCGCTGCCAGCGCGCCTTCAACCTTCATGCTCGCTCCGGGCATCGGCAGCCCCGCTCCGCCCAGCGCGCGGCGGTAGATGTCGGGCCGGAATACGTTTGCGGCCTGGCGCTCGATGGCGGCGTCGGACTTGACCATCCCCCAGCGCACGAGCTGCGAATAGATCCACAGCGCCTGGCTCCGCCACGGAAAGCCCGCGGCCTCGCGGTGAAACAACAGGAAGTCGGGAATCTCGACCGGCGCGTTGCCGCGGCGCAGCACAAACCGGCCGCTCAGCGCAGTCATGATCCATTCGGCCGGCTGACCGACATGTTCCGGCCGCTCGAGCAATTGCGCCAGTTCCTCGCGATTCGCCGGATCGTCGCACCACGCCGCGGCATGCGATACCGCGACCAGCAGCCGATCGACCGTTTCGGCATTGTTCTCCATCCAGTCGGTACGCATCGCGAGCACCTTCTCGACGCCGCGCCGCCAGATGTTCACGCCTGCGGCGATGATTTCGCCCACGCCCTCGGCCACCGCGACGCTGTTCCACGGCTCGCCGGCGATGAATCCGTCTATCTCGCCCAGCCGCAACGCCTCGACCATGAACGAAGGCGGCAGCACGCGCAGGCTCACGTCGCGGTCGGGATCCACGCCGGCATAAGCAAGCCAATAGCGCAGCATCAGCGCATGGCTGGAGAAGCGATGGACCACCCCGATCACCGGCTTGCGCCGGTAGAGCCCGATCGCATTGGCAAAGTCGTGCGCCGTCGCCACCGGATCCTGCACGCGCGTCGCAGGCTCCGGATCGAGCGCCAGCGCGAATTCGGGCGTCATCACCAGTGCGTTGCCGTTGACGTTGAGCTTGAACGGCGCCGAGAGGGCCGCGGGATGCTGGCTGAGGCCGAGATTCACGGCGATGGCGAGCGGCGCGAGCATGTGTGCCGCCTGCACCTGCCCGTAGACCAGCCGATCCCGCAGGGTCGCCCAGGACGTGGTGCGCACCAGGCTGAGGTCGATCCCCTGCGCTTCGGCAAAGCCCTTCGCCCGCGCGGCGACCAGCGGCGCGCTGTCGGTGAGCGGGAGGAAGGCAATCGATAGCGGCGTCATGGCTGCCCCCCGAGCAGGCTGTGGGCGGTGATCAGTGCCTCGGCCACCTCGGCGATGCGCTTGCTCTGGCTCATCGCGGTCGAGCGCAGTAGCGTATAGGCTTCGGGCTCGGACAGCCCGCGCGTCTGCATCAATATCGCCTTGGCGCGATCAATCGTCTTGCGATCGGCCAGCGCGGTCCGTGCCTCGTCGAGCTCGCTCTGCATCCGGGCAAAGGCATTGAAGCGCCGGATCGCGAGATCGAGGATCGGCTTCACGCGATCCTTGCGCAGCCCATCGACGACATAGGCCGATACCCCGGCATCGATCGCCGCGCCGATCATCGCATCGTCGGACTGATCGACGAACATCGCGATCGGCCGGGCCAGCGCACGGCTGACCGCGAGCATCTCCTCCAGCGTGTCGCGGCTCGGGCTGCCGAGATCCATCAGCACCACGTCGGGCGCCATCCGCTCGATCTTCGCCACGAAGGCGCCCTGCGGCGGCACGACATGCAAATCGTCATAGCCCGCGTCCCGAAGCCCTTCCTCGAGCACGGTCGCGCGCAAGCCGCTGTCGTCGACGATCACGATCCGCAAGAACGCACTTTCCCAAGAGCCGCGCGCCTAATGCAGGCGCGCGGCGACGCCGGTCAATCGTCGATCGAGCGCTTGTGAGTCTCGGGGAGCAGGAAGAGGCCCACCAACAGCGTCACGATCGCCGCGACCACAGGATACCAGAGACCGTAGTAAATGTCCCCGGTCGCCGCGACCATCGCGAACGCGGTCGCCGGCAGGAAGCCGCCGAACCAGCCATTGCCGATATGATATGGCAGCGACATAGACGTGTAGCGGATGCGGCTGGGGAAGAGTTCGACGAGCATCGCCGCGATCGGGCCGTAGACCATCGTCACCAGCAGCACGAGCGCAGTCAGCACCGCCACGACCATCGGCTTGTTGATCGCGGCGGGATCGGCTTTCGCCGGATAGCCGGCTTCCGCCAGCGCCGCCTTGGCCGCATCCTGGAAATCGGCGATGCCGATCGTCGCGACGGCGCCTTCGGTCAGCACTTCCTTGCGCGGATCATAGACGGGAATCCGCTGCGCGCCGATCTGCACCATGGCGGTCGTGCCCGCCGGCGCCTCGACATTGCGATAGCCGATGCCCTGCTTGGCGAGGAACGCCTTGGCGATGTCGCAGCTCGAGCGATCGAACTTGTTCTTGCCGATCGGATCGAACTGGAACGAGCATTCGGCGGGATCGGCGGTGACGGTCACCGGCGCGTCGCGCTGTGCATGCGCAAGCGCCGGGTTGGCGGCTTCGGTGAGCATGCCGAACAGCGGGAAATAGCTTGCCGCCGCGATCGCGCAGCCCGCGAGGATGATCGGCTTGCGCCCGATCCGGTCGCTCAGCCAGCCGAAGAAGACGAAGAAGGGCGTGCCGATCGCCAGCGCGATCGCGATCAGGATGTTGGTCGTCCAGCCATCGACCTTCAGCGTCTTCTCAAGGAAGAACAAAGCGTAGAACTGGCCGGTGTACCAGACCACCGCCTGCCCCACGACCGCGCCGAACAAGGCGATCAGCACGACGCGGAGGTTGCCCCATTGGCCGAACGCCTCGGTCAGTGGCGCCTTGGACGTGGTGCCTTCGTCCTTCATCTTCTGGAACACCGGGCTCTCGTTGAGCTGGAGCCGGATCCACAGCGAAACGCCGAGCAGGATGATCGAGACGATGAACGGCACGCGCCAGCCCCAGTCGCCGAACGCTTCCTCGCCGATGATCGAGCGAGTGCCGATCACGACGAGCAGGGCTGCGAACAGCCCGAGCGTCGCCGTGGTCTGGATCCAGCTGGTATAGAGCCCGCGCTTGTCGTTGGGGGCATGCTCGGCGACATAGGTCGCGGCGCCGCCATATTCGCCGCCCAGCGCAAGGCCCTGCGCCAGTCGCAGCACGATCAGGATCACCGGCGCGGCGACGCCGATCGAGGCGTAGCTGGGCAGCAGGCCGACGGTGAAGGTCGAGAGGCCCATGATCGCCATGGTGACGAGGAAGGTGTTCTTCCGGCCGACGAGATCGCCGATTCGGCCGAACACGAGTGCCCCGAACGGCCGCACCGCGAAGCCCGCGGCGAAGGCGGCGAGTGCGAAGATGAACCCGGTGGTCTCGTTGACGCCCGAGAAGAACTTGGCGGAGATGATGGTGGCGAGGAGCCCGTAGAGGTAGAAATCATACCATTCGAACACCGTGCCCAGCGACGATGCCGCGATCACCAGTTTCTCGTTCTGCGTCGCCTGGTGGTGGTCGGGCTGCCCCGCTGCTTCGGCCATGAATCGCTCCCCTTGTTCTGTTATCGCTAACTGACCGCATGCCGACGCGGCCGCAAGCCCCTTGCGCTTCACAGCGGCGGCGCATCGGCCTAAGCAGCGGCCATGATCGACCGTTTCTTCCTCTCTCACCCGCGCAGCGTCGGCGAGAGCTATGGCGAGCACGCCGCCACCGCGTCGCGCTTCGGCTTCAGCATGATCTTCGGGGGCGCGGCCTGCGTGGTGCACGCGGTGTTGCCCTTCCTGTTCGCCCGTACCGCGAGCGATACGGTCAAGAAACTCTACAGCCAGATGAAGGCGCGCCAGCCCGCTTTCTCGCAGGAGCGCCCGGCGTTCCAGCAGCCCGAGTGGCAGATCGAATACGAAATCTGAGCGGGAGCGCGGGGCATGATCGAGCACGTCGCCATCATCGGCGCGGGCTTTTCGGGCACGCTGCAGGCGATCAACCTGCTCCGCCACGAAGGCCCGCGCGCCACGCTGATCGAGCGCGCGCCGGTGGCGGGCACCGGCCTCGCTTACGGCGCGGCGCATCCGAGCCACGTCCTCAACGTCCGCGCCGCGAACATGAGTGCGTTTCCGGACGATCCCTCGCATTTCGTCCGCTGGCTCGAAGCGCGCGGCGTGCAGGACGCGCCTGCCGCCTTCATCCCGCGCGTCACTTATGGCGAATATCTGCGCGAGCTGCTCGAAGCCGCGCTCAAGGATCCGAGCGGGCGGCTCACGCTGGTGCGGGACGAGGTCCAGGATCTCGATCTCAACGGCGGCGTCACCGTCCAGCTTCGCGACTGCGTGCTCGAAGCCGATGCGGCAGTCCTCGCTGTCGGCAATCTGCCGCCCCATGATCCGCCGGGGCTCGATCCCGAAAAACTGTCGACGCACCGCTACAAGGGTGATCCGTGGCACGCATCGGTCCCCGAAAATCTCGGCCCCGACGACACGGTATTGGTGATCGGCACCGGCCTCACCATGATCGACGTCGTTCTGCTGCTCGATGCGCGTGGCTTCAAGGGCAGAATCGTCGCGCTCTCGCGGCGTGGATTGCTGCCGCGTGCCCATGCCCCGGCCAGCGACTGGCAGAAGATCGACGAGCGCCCCGCGACCACCGCCTCACGCCTCCTCCAGACCGTGCGCGACCGCGGCGAGGCGATCGGCTGGCGCAATGCGGTCGACGAGCTCCGACCCTTCACGCAGGCGATGTGGGGCAATGCCAGCGAGGCCGAGCGCGCCCGCTTCCTCCGCCATCTGCGCCCATGGTGGGACGTCCATCGCCACCGTCTCGCGCCCGAAGTCCATGCCCGGTTGATGGCGGTGATCGAACGCGGCCAGCTCGAAGTGATCGCCGGCAAGACGCTCGGATTCGACGAGCAGGCCGACGGCATCCATGTCCAGCTCCGCCGTCGCGGCGCGGATACGATCGAGACTTTGCTCGCCCAGCGCATCGTCAATTGCACCGGTCCCCTGGGCGATCTCGCCCGCACCGAAGAGCCGCTGCTCCAGAAGCTTGCCGCGCGAGGGCTGATCCGGCCCGACGCGGCGCATCTCGGCATCGACGTCGACAATCAGGGGCAGACGATCGACGCCGGCGGCAGGCCCAACCCCGATCTCTATGCGCTCGGCCCGATGACGCGAGGGGCATTCTGGGAGATTGTCGCAGTACCCGACATCCGCACCCAGACATGGAATGTCGCCCGCCGCCTCTCCAACGCGCACTGGGTTGGCGGCGAAGGGCTCTAGTCCCGTGCTCAAGCGCAGTTAGTATCAATTGACACTATCTTGCGGCGCGGGTATTTCGGCGCCATGACCGATCCTGCAAATCCCTTGGGCCTCAACGGCTTCGAGTTCGTCGAATTCACTTCGCCCGATCCGCTTGCGATGGCGCGCCAGTTCGAGCAGCTCGGCTTCGTGCCGACGCACCGGCACCTCACCAAGAACATCACGCGCTACAAGCAGGGCCGCATCAATTTGATGCTCAACCGCGATGCCGACGGCCGCGTCGCGCAGTTCCGCAATGAGCACGGCGCCTCGGCCAGCGCGATGGCGTTCCGCGTCGCCGATCCCGAAGCCGCGATGAAATGGGCGCTGGAGAACGGCGCCAAGCCCACCATCGAGGATGATACCGTCATCGAGGGCATCGGCGGCTCGTATCTCTATTTCATTCAAGACGGCATCGACCTCTACGCCGATTGGGCCGAGATCCCCGGCTGGCAGGAAGCCGAGGCGAAGAACAATGTCGGGCTCGACCTGCTCGATCACCTCACCCACAATGTCCGCCGCGGCCAGATGCGGGTGTGGAGCGAGTTTTACAAGACGCTGTTTGGCTTCGAGGAGCAGAAGTATTTCGACATCAAGGGCCAGGCGACCGGACTGTTCAGCCAGGCGATGATCGCCCCCGACAAGGCCATCCGCATCCCGCTCAACGAAAGCCAGGACGACAAGAGCCAGATCGAGGAATTCATCCGCGAATATCATGGCGAAGGCATCCAGCACCTCGCACTGACCACGCCGGACATCTTCGACACCGTCGAACGCCTCCGCGCCCGTGGGGTGAAGCTGCAGGACACGATCGAGACCTATTACGAGCTGGTCGACAAGCGTGTCCCCGGCCACGGCGAGGACCTCGAACGGCTGCGCAAGAACCGCATCCTGATCGACGGCAATGTCGGCGACGAGGGCATATTGCTGCAGATCTTCACCGAGAACATGTTCGGCCCGATCTTCTTCGAGATCATCCAGCGCAAGGGCAATGAAGGCTTCGGCAACGGCAATTTCCAGGCGCTGTTCGAGAGCATCGAGCTGGATCAGATCCGGCGTGGGGTGATCAAGGTCGACGCTTGAGCCGCCAGCCGTCACCCCGCCGGAAGCCGGGGTCTCGTGCGGCAGGTTCCTCTCGCCTGCGATCCCGGCTTTCGCCGGGATGACGGATGGGGATAGGGTCACCCAAATCCGAGGAGCCTGCATGACCGATTACTTCCCCGGCTTCGGCAACCATGTCTCGACCGAGGGCGTGCCCGGCGCACTGCCGGTTGGGCGGAACAGCCCGCAGAAACCCGCCTTCGGTCTCTATGCCGAACAGATTTCGGGAACCGCCTTCACGGCGCCGCGGCACGAGAACCGGCGTTCGTGGCTCTATCGCCTGCGGCCGACCGCCGAACATCCTCCCTTCGTGCGCTATGAAGGCGCGGCAAATTTCGCCCCCGGCACCGTGCAGGCGCCCCTGCCCCCCAATCGCCTGCGCTGGGACCCCATCCCCGGCCCTGCCGAACCGACCGACCTGATCGACGGCATGACGACGATGCTGGCCAATCGCGACGCCGCCGATCTCGAAGGCGTCGCGGTGCATCTCTACGCCGCCAACAAGGACATGACCGGTCGGGTCTTCGTCGATGCCGATGGGGAATTGCTGTTCATTCCCCAGGAAGGCCGGCTGACGCTGCTCACCGAGTTGGGCCGCATCGACATCGCACCCGGCCAGATCGCTTTGATCCCCCGCGGCGTGAAGTTCCGTGCGCTACTACCCGATGGCGAGGCGCGCGGCTATGTCGCCGAGAACCACGGTGCGCTGTTCCGGCTGCCCGATCTCGGGCCGGTCGGCGCCAATGGACTCGCCAACTCGCGCGACTTCGAGACTCCTTCCGCGTGGTTCGAGGACCGCGACGAGGCTACGGAGGTGGTTCAGAAATATCTCGGCAGCCTGTGGACCACGACGCTCGATCACAGTCCGCTCGATGTGGTAGCGTGGCACGGCAATCTCGCCCCGTGGCGCTACGATCTCGCGCGGTTCAACACGATCAACACGGTGAGCTTCGACCATCCCGATCCGTCGATCTTCACTGTGCTCACCTCGCCCAGCGACATGCCGGGGCGCGCAAATGCCGATTTCGTGATCTTCCCGCCGCGCTGGATGGTGGCCGAGGACACGTTCCGGCCACCCTGGTTCCACCGCAACGTGATGAGCGAAGCGATGGGGCTGATCACCGGCGCATACGACGCCAAGGCGGAAGGCTTTGCGCCGGGCGGGCTCTCGCTGCACAATCTGATGTCGGGGCACGGGCCCGATCTGGCGAGCTGGGAGGGTGCGTCGAACGCCGACCTCAAACCGCACAAGATCGAGGGGACGATGGCGTTCATGGTCGAAACGTGCTGGCCGTATCGGCCCACCCGGTTCGCGCTGGAGCGGGCGCAGCCGGATTACGACGCAGCCTGGAAGGGATTTCCGAAAGCGGTGTTGCCTTGATCCTCCCCGGCGCGGGGAGGTGGCAGCGCAATGCGCTGACGGAGGGGGCTCTCCTCATGGGATACCCTTTGCGGCAGGCCCCCTCCACCATGCTGCCCATGGTCCCCCTCCCCGTTCCGGGGAGGATCTGAATGGATCGCCTCACCACCACACCCGCTGGCGTCACGCTGGGCCCTCTCGCCCTCATCCCCCAGGATACCGCCCGCAACTTCGTGCTCGAATTGCGCGCCGGGCGCTTCCACGGCTTCGTCGTGCGCAAGGGCGATGCTTTCCACGGCTATGTCGATAGCTGCGCGCATATGGCCTTGCCGCTCGCCCAGAAGCTCGACGCGTATCTCACGCCTGACGCCAGCCATATCCAGTGCAGCTGGCACGGCGCGCTGTATCGGATCGAGGACGGCACATGCGTGGGTGGCCCTTGCGTCGGTGCCAAGCTAATGCCGTGGCCGATAGCAGTACGCGACGGCATGATCGTGACTGCCTGAGAGGAAGATGATGGAACCCACGCTCGATTTCGGCCTCGGCGAAACCGCCGATATGATCCGCGACACCACCGCGCGCTTCGCGAAGGAGCGGATCGAGCCGCTCGCCGCGAAGATCGATGCCGAGGACTGGTTTCCGCGCGAACTGTGGCCCGCGATGGGCGAGCTGGGGCTGCACGGCATCACCGTCGACGAGGAATATGGCGGGCTCGGACTCGGCTATCTGGAACACGTCGTCGCCTGTGAGGAAGTCAGCCGCGCCTCGGCCTCGATCGGGCTTTCCTACGGCGCGCACTCCAATCTCTGCGTCAACCAGATCAGCCGCTGGGCGAGCCCCGAGCAGAAGGCCAAATACCTCCCGAAACTGATCTCGGGCGAACATGTCGGCAGCCTCGCAATGTCCGAAGCGGGCGCCGGCTCGGACGTCGTCTCGATGAAGTTGCGCGCCGAGAAGACCGCCAACGGCTATGTGCTCAACGGCACCAAATTCTGGATCACCAACGCGGCTTACGCGGATACTCTCGTAGTCTATGCGAAGACCGGCGAAGGCAGCCGCGGGATCACCACTTTCCTGATCGAGAAGGACATGCCCGGCTTCTCGATCGGCCAGAAGATCGACAAGATGGGGATGCGCGGTTCGCCCACCGCCGAGCTCGTGTTCAACGATTGCGAAGTCTCCGAGGAGCAAGTGATGGGGCCGCTCAACGGCGGCGTCGGGGTGCTGATGTCGGGACTCGACTATGAGCGCACCGTGCTCGCCGGGATCCAGCTCGGGATCATGCAGGCGTGCCTCGACGTAGTGCTCCCCTATCTGCGCGAGCGGAAGCAATTCGGCCAGCCGATCGGGCATTTCCAGCTGATGCAGGCGAAGGTGGCGGACATGTATGTCGCGCTCAATTCGGCGCGGGCGTATGTCTACACCGTGGCGAGGAATTGCGACGCGGGGCGAACGACGCGGTTCGATGCCGCAGGGGCGATCCTGCTCGCATCGGAGAACGCCGTGAAAGTATCGCTCGAGGCGATCCAGGCGCTGGGCGGTGCCGGCTATACCAAGGACTGGCCAGTCGAACGCTTCGCGCGCGACGCCAAATTGCTCGATATCGGCGCGGGGACGAATGAGATCCGGCGAATGCTGATCGGACGGGAATTGGTGGGGGGCTGAGCTAGCCGCAGTCCGCCGCCTCGGTGGCGTTCGCGCTCTCGTCGATGCACCGCTTCATGATCGCGGAGCGCCGCTGCGCCTCCACGGGCAGATAGACACGCTCGAACTCGGCCTTTTCGCGCGCGATCGAATCTGCCTGGTTCATCACCTGGCTTCGGCGCGATCCGCCGAGCACCAGCCCGACGAGAGTCGAGATCAGCAACGCGGCGATCGCCAGCGGGATAACCGGGCGCCATGCCCTGAGCGTTTCCTTGCCGAAGAGATAAGCCAGCAGCGAAGATACCATGCCGAGCACCGCGGCGAGCACCGCGCCGACGATCCCCTCCAGCGTCCATCCCGCCACCGCTCCGGAAACCACGCCGACTAGCGCGAAGGCGAGAATGAAGACGAACGAAAGCAGGAAGCCGGTGCGCGCGCCCGCCGCGCGCACCAGCCAAGCCATCGCGGCTGCCAGCGTGACCGCGACGAACAGCGCCGGCGCCACGAGCGTGACCAGTCCGAACGCAACGCTTGCGTAGAATTCGCGGATCAGCGGGAAGTAGACGGAAGACACACCGTCAGTTTCCGGACCGGCCCAGCGCATTGCCTATCGCGCGCATCTCACTGTCATGCGTCGCTTTATTGATATTTCCCGCCTTCAAGTCGGCGGTGCTGCGGGCCTGATATTCGCGGAGCTTCGCGCGGAATTCGGCCCGGCTTGCGAACTGATCGACCGTAGGAATAATGACCGGACCCGTCCTCGGCCCCTTTGGCGGAGGCGCATTCAAGCAGGGCTTATTTGGTTTCGGCGGGCATGTCTCCGTCGCGAGGGCAGAAACCGGCAGCATCGAGACAACGAAAAGCAAAGCAACGGAGCGTGCCATAAGGACCTCCCATGACTCCGGGGCCCCTGTTTGGCCCCCTTCTCGTAGTTGAACTAGTATGCCTGCCGCGCAACATTATCAAGCACGCGGCAATCTGCGTCGATCGACTTGAGAACTATTTACCTCAGCGAAACAGGTGCAACGGAATCGCCTCGGCCATCGCGGTCTCGCCGCGGCCGTCGGGGTGGAGATTGTCGCCGCCCTGCAGGTTCGCCGCGAGTCGCTTCGGATTGGCGGGATCGGCGACGACCTTTTCCATGTCGATCACTGCGTCGAAGTCCTTCGACGTCCGGATCCAGTTATTGACCTGCACGCGCATCGCTTCGCCCGTAGGGGTCGAATAGCCCGCGCCTTCATAAGGCAGGATCGTCATCGCGTAGATCTTGATCCCGCGCTCGTGCGCGCGAACCGCGAGTTGCCTGTAGCCGGCAATGAGCTGGTCGGCGGTGATCGCCGGGCGCGCGACGCCGTTCACCGGGCGGCCCGAATTGCCGATGTCGTTGATCCCTTCGAGCAGCACGACATGGCTGACGCCGGGCACCGACAGCACGTCGCGATCGAAGCGCGACAGCGCGCTCGGGCCGGTGCCGTTGGCTAGGATGCGGTTGCCCGAGATCGCCTGGGTGATCACGACGTGCGGCATCCCGGCTGCGGCGAAGCGCCGGCCGAGCACGTCGCCCCAGCGGCAACGCGGCATCGCATCATTGGCGCAGCCGACATTGTCGGTGATCGAATCGCCGTATGCGACGACCACCGGGCGCTGCTTCGCCCCCAGCACGTCGAGGCCGGCGATCAGCGGACGCAGCCGCCATTGCTCGGCGGGCGCGAAATCCTCGGTGGTGTGATCGCCCGCGGCCGAAACCAGCGTCTTCTGGCCGCCGACATCGTGAACGGTGTTGAACTGCGTCGCCTCGGGGAAGAACAGCGAAACCTCCACCACGTCGAACGCCTTGACCGGCAACGCGATCGGATCGCTCACCAGGGGCGCACTCTCGGGCACGCGCACCGACGCCGTCCCTCCGAACGTCACGCGCACTGCCTGCCCACCAGGGAGCCGTACCGTCGCCGCGCCGATCGTCAGCGCGGGGCCATAATCATTGGCGAGCCGCAGGCGGAGCTGCGGGCCGCCTGCACCGACGCGAACCGCCGATCGGATCGTGACGTTCTCGAGCGTCTTCGCCTGATCGCCCTGAACCTGCCACATGCTGGCGGTCCAGGCGCGCGTCCAGCGCTCCCCGCCCGGCGCCGCCGCGACCAGCAACAGTGCCGCAGCCGCGACGAAAAACCGCATCCCCCGCATCACACTCTCCCGTTTTTCTTGTTACCAGACCTTCACGCGCTGTTCGGGCTTGAGGAACAGTTTCTGCCCCTCCTGCACCTTGAAGGCAGGATACCAGGCGTCGAGGTTGCGTACCGTCTGGGCACGCCAGCGCGCCGGGGCATGGGCATCGGTGGCGATGCGTGCACGCAGCGTCTGTTCGCGCGACTTCTCGCGCCACGCCTGTGCGTAAGCGAGGAAGAAGCGCTGATCGCCGGTGAGCCCACCGATCACCGGCGCTTCCTTGCCGGCCAGCGAGGCGTGATACGCCTCATAGGCCGCGGTGAGCCCGGCGACGTCGGCGATGTTCTCGCTCAAGGTCTGCTGGCCGTTGATGAACACGCCCGGCAGCACTTCATAGGCATTGAACTGCTTGACCAGCGCCTGCCCGCTTGCCTTGAAACGCGCCATGTCGGCAGGGGTCCACCAGTTGCGCAGCCGCCCGGTAGCGTCGAAATTGGCGCCGAGATCGTCGAAACCGTGGCTGATCTCGTGCCCGATCACCGCTCCGATCGCGCCGTAATTGGCGGCGGCATCTGCACCGGGATCGTAGAAAGGCGCCTGCAGGATCGCGGCGGGGAAGTTGAGTGCGTTCTGCAGCGGCAGGTTGACGGCGTTGACCGTCTGCGGCGTCATCCACCATTCGCCGCGATCGGGCGTCTTGCCGATCTTGGCGAGCTGGTGGCGATATTCGGCGAGTTCGGCGCGGCGCAGATTGCCGACCGGATCGTCGGCCTTGACCTCGAGGCCGGCATAATTGCGCCACGTCTCGGGATAGCCAATCCCGACCTGCATGCCCGCGATCTTCTTGCGCGCCTCCGCCTTTGTCGTCTCCGCCATCCAGGGCAGTGCGGCGACGCGCTTGTCGAACGCGGCGAGGATGCCCTTCACCATATGCTGGATGTCCGCCTTGGACGAGGCGGGGAAATAGTCCTTCACGTAGAGCTGGCCCACCGCGTCGCCGAGCCAGTTGTTGACGCTGCCGATCGCGCGCTTGTCGCGCGGGCGGGGCTTTTGCTGGCCGTTCAGCGTGTGATTGAAGAACTCGAAATGTGCTTGATCGAATGCCGCGGGCAGCACCGCGCTGACGTCGTCGATACGGTGGAAGGTGAGCCAGTCCTGCCACGCCTGGAGCGGCTCGCTTGCGACGAGCTTCGCCAGCGCCGCAGTGGTCTGCGGATGCCAGACGATGAAATCCTGCTGTTGCCCGAGACTCGCGGCGGACCAGAAGGCGTCCCAGTCGATCCCCGGCGCCTTCCTCGCGAAGTCCGCCTTCTTCCACGGATTATTGGCCTTATGGATGTCCTGGCTGGTGACGATGTCGGTATGCGCCTGCGCGATCTTGGTCTCAAGGTCGAACACGCGCTGCGCCCGGGCATCGGGCTCGGTGATGTTGGCGAGGCTCAGCAGCTTGCCGATATAGGCGCGATACTGATTGCGGATCGTCGCCATCTCCGGCTTGTCGGAGAGATAGTAATCGCGATCGGGCAGCCCGAGCCCGCCCTGCAGCACATAGGGCACATTGGTGTCGGGCCGGTCCAGCGCTTGGCTGATGAACAGCCCGAACAGATTCCCGGTCTGGAAGTTGGTCGCGTTGAGCGGATCGACATCGGCGCGGATATTGGCGCCGAGCATCGCCGACAGTGCCTTCTTGTCCGCGAGCGCGGCGATCCCGTCCATCTCCGCGCCCAGCGGCGAAAGCGCGTGCTTCTCGATCGTGGCGGTATCGGTGAAGGCGCTGTACCAATCGGCGATCCGGCGCTGATCGGTGCCCGGTGCGGCATTGGCCTTGAGCGCGGCCTGGATGATCGCGACGTTGTTCGCCTCGGCCTTGTTGTAGACCTCGAGGAATGCGCCGACGCTCGAGCGGTCGGCCGGAATCTCGGTCTTCGCGCGCCATCCGCCATTGGCGTGCTCTTCGAAGTCGTCGCCGGGGTTCACACCCTTGTTCAGCCCCGCGACGTCTATTCCGATGCCGGTGCCCGCGGTGGCCGCGGTGCCGTTGTCGGCCGGGGTTCCGGGCGTGCAGGCCGCGGTTGCCAGAAGCAGGGCTAACAACGCTGCGCGAGTCGTCACGTTCGGGCTCTCCCTTTCAAGTCCGTTCGTGCAGCGTGCTACTCTCGCACGAACGCGCGCGCCAGTCTTCCCAAGCAGCGACACGCGGTGTAGGCAGGGAAAAACTAGGACAGGAAGGATGCCCTAATGAGCGCTCCGGTGCTCGACAGCAAGGTATCGCCCGAGGGAGAGGAATTTCGCGCCCGCGCCGCGCACAACCGTGCGCTGGCCGAGCGGCTGCGCACCGATGTCGCGAAAGCGGCGCTGGGCGGCTCCGAGAGTTCACGCGAACGCCACACCAGCCGCGGTAAACTCCTGCCACGCGAACGCGTCGAACGGTTGCTCGATCCGGGCAGCCCGTTTCTCGAGATCGGCCAGCTCGCTGCGTGCGACATGTACGAAGGCGAGGTCCCCGGCGCGGGGATGATCGCGGGAATCGGCCGCGTCTCGGGTCGCACCTGCATGATCGTCTGCAACGACGCGACGGTGAAGGGCGGGACCTATTACCCGATGACGGTCAAGAAGCATCTCCGTGCGCAGGAGATCGCCGAGGCCAACCGCCTGCCCTGCATCTATCTCGTCGATTCGGGCGGCGCGAACCTGCCGCATCAGGCCGAGGTGTTCCCCGACCGCGACCATTTCGGGCGTATCTTCTTCAATCAGGCGAACATGTCGGCGCAGGGCATTCCGCAGATCGCCTGCGTGATGGGCAGCTGCACCGCCGGCGGCGCCTATGTCCCCGCGATGAGCGACGAGAGCGTGATCGTCCGCAACCAGGGAACGATCTTCCTCGCCGGCCCGCCGCTGGTGAAGGCGGCAACGGGCGAAGTGATCAGTGCCGAGGATCTCGGCGGCGGCGACCTGCACGGGCGCAAGTCCGGAGTGGTCGATCATGTCGCCGAGAATGACGAGCATGCGCTGACGATCGTCCGCGATATCGTTTCGCACCTCTCCTCTCCGTTCGCTTCGAGCGACGTCGAGAAGCGTGTCTCGACTTCGCTCGACACGAACGGGACCAAGGAGCCGAGACCACCAAAATATGACGTGGAAGAACTCTACGGCATCGTCCCCGAGGACGTCCGCGCGCCGTATGACGTGCACGAAGTGATCGCGCGGATCGTCGACGGCAGCGAGTTCCACGAGTTCAAGGCGCTCTACGGCACCTCGCTGGTCTGCGGCTTCGCGCATATCTGGGGCATGCCGGTCGGGATCATCGCCAATAACGGCATCCTGTTCTCGGAAAGCGCCCAGAAGGGCGCGCATTTCATCGAGCTCGCCTGCCAGCGGCGCATTCCCCTGCTGTTCCTCCAGAACATCTCGGGATTCATGGTCGGTGGCAAATACGAGGCCGAAGGCATTGCGAAACATGGCGCAAAGCTCGTCACCGCGGTCGCCACCGCCACGGTGCCCAAGATCACCGTGCTGATCGGCGGCAGCTTCGGCGCGGGCAATTACGGGATGTGCGGGCGGGCTTATTCGCCACGCTTCCTCTTCTCCTGGCCCAATAGCCGCATCTCGGTGATGGGCGGCGAGCAGGCGGCGAGCGTGCTGGCGACGGTGCACCGCGATGCCGAGAAATGGACGCCCGAGGAAGCCGAGGCGTTCAAGGCGCCGATCCGCCAGCGCTACGAAGACGAAGGCAATCCGTGGCACGCCACCGCGCGGCTATGGGACGACGGCATCATCGATCCGGCGCAGACGCGGGACGTGCTCGGGCTGGCACTGGCCGCGACGCTCAATGCGCCGATCCCGGACCGGCCGGCATTCGGCGTGTTCCGGATGTGATGGCCGGGCGTGTCTTATTCCTCCCCGAGCTTGTCTCGGGGAGGGGGACCGCCCGGCGCAGCCGGGTGGTGGAGGGGCAGGTGCGAACGCGCCCCCGCCACTATCCCGCGCACGACCCCGTCGAGATCGCGAAGCACTTCGGCAGCGGGCACCCGGAACGTCGATATCCCGCTTGCGGCCAGCCAGCTGTCGCGGCGCAAATCCCGGTCCGGCCGATCGCCGCGCGCATGCGCTTCGCCATCAACCTCGATCGCCAAGCACGCATCGCTGCAGTAAAAATCGAGACTGTAACCACCAGTCGGATGCTCGTGTCGAAACTTGAGGCCGCCTGGTCTTGTACGGAGCACTTGCCAGAGGAGCACTTCCGGCAGGCTCATCGCGCGGCGTCGCGCCCGACTCTGCCGGACGGCGTGACGATTTCCCCTTGGCGATCGATCCTTGAACATCGCTCCTGCCCTCCACCAAGCTTCGCATGGTCCCCCTCCCCGAGACAAGCTCGGGGAGGAATTGAAAGAGCCCAGCCATGATCCTTCTCCCCGTTCTTCTCGCACTCCAGACCACTCCCGTCGCGCCGATCGTGAAGGGCACGGCCCTGCCCCCGCCCGCTTCCGAGGAGGCCGCGGTGCTCGCCCCGATCAACGGGCTGTTCGCCGCGATCGCCGCGCGCGACGGACAGGCAGCGCTGCCCTTCGTCCGCGCCGAGGGGCGTGCCACGGCCGCCGGCAACAAGCCCGACGGCACGCCCATGGTGAACAGCCGCAGCTGGGCCGATTTTGCCGCCGCGCTTAAGCCGGGTGCGGAGCGCTTCGAGGAACGGATGCCCAGTCCGGCGATCGAAGTCGATGGCGACATCGCGATGGCCTGGGGCGACTATGTCTTCCTGGTCGACGGCAAGGTGGTCCATTGCGGCGTCAACCACTTCGACCTCGTCCGCGAGAACGATGCGTGGAAGGTGTTGAACGTTACCTGGTCGCGCCGCACCACGGGGTGCCCCGGCCAATGAGCCGCGACACGCTCTTTCTGCTCGAGCACGAATTCGCCGATCCCGCGCTGGGCGGTGAACGCGTCTTCTATTGCAAGGACTGCATGACGATCGAAGGCCTGCTCGCGGCCTTTCCCGATCGCGCCGCCAGTATCGACGTGGTCCGCGTGCCATGGCCGCGCCCACGCGCGGCAGTTATCGCGGCGATCGGCGAGGCGAACCAGAACCTGCCGGCGCTGGTGTGGGAGGGCGGTTTCGTCAACGAAATCGAGGCGTTGCTCGCCACGCTCGCCGAGCGCAATGGCTTTCCGGAGCGGCATCCATGATCCTCGAAGGCGAAGGCAGGGCGCCGATCGCGCAGCCGAGCGAGGCCCAGATTCGCGATCTGGTGACTTCGCTCGCGTCGCCCGGTCTCAGCTTCGCTTCACTCACCGACGAAGCGGGCAATTACCTCCAGGTCGCCGGCGGCCGCCCATGGTGCGTGGTGGAAAAGCGCGAGGTTTCGCCGCTCCGCCATTGGCGTGCACACACCGAATCCGGGCGCCGCCCCTATGCGGACGGCGCGAAGATCCGCTCGAAAGCCGGCGAGATCGTGCTTCGAGCGGATGAATGGATTCTCCTGAAGCAGGCTACGGACCTTTTTGCCGCATTCTCCGCGCGCAAGGCATTTCCCGACTTCGTTCGGTGGCGCTCGATGAACTCCACGCTAGGGCTTCCCGAATGATTAAATCGCTTCTCATCGCCAATCGCGGCGAGATCGCCTGCCGCATCGTCCGCACCGCGCGGGCAATGGGCATCCGCACGGTCGCGGTCTATTCGGATGCCGACGCGAAGGCCCTGCACGTGCGGCAGGCCGACCAGGCCGTGCATATCGGCCCCTCGCCGGCGCGCGAGAGCTATCTGGTGGCTGAGAAGATCATCGCCGCGGCGAAGGCTACGGGCGCCGAGGCCATCCATCCCGGCTATGGCTTCCTCTCGGAAAATGCCGATTTCGCGCAGGCGGTGATCGATGCAGGGCTGGTCTGGGTCGGCCCCAGGCCCGAAAGCATCCGCGCAATGGGCCTCAAGGATGCCGCCAAGGCGCGGATGATCGCCGCCGGGGTGCCGGTGACGCCGGGCTATCTCGGCGAAGACCAGTCGCCCGAACGGCTCAGGTCCGAAGCCGACGCGATCGGCTATCCGGTGCTGATCAAGGCAGTGGCGGGCGGCGGCGGCAAGGGCATGCGCCGCGTCGATGCGGCCGCGGATTTCGACGACGCGCTCGCCAGTTGCCAGCGCGAGGCCGCCTCGTCGTTCGGCGACGATCGCGTGCTGCTCGAGAAGTACATCCTGTCGCCGCGCCACATCGAAGTGCAGGTGTTCGGCGACAGCCACGGCAATGTCGTCCACCTGTTCGAGCGCGACTGCTCGCTCCAGCGCCGCCACCAGAAAGTGATCGAGGAAGCCCCTGCCCCCGGCATGGACGAAGCGACGCGCGAGGCGATCTGCGCGGCTGCGGTGCGCGCGGCAAAGGCAGTCGACTATGTCGGCGCCGGAACGATCGAATTCATCGCCGACGCCAGCGAAGGCCTGCGCGCCGACCGCATCTGGTTCATGGAGATGAACACAAGGCTGCAGGTCGAGCATCCGGTGACCGAGGAGATCACCGGGCAGGATCTGGTCGAATGGCAATTGCGCGTCGCGTCTGGCGAGGTATTGCCGAAGCGGCAGGACGAACTCTCGATCAACGGCTGGGCGATGGAAGCGCGGTTGTACGCCGAGGATCCGGCCAAGGATTTTCTACCCAGCGTTGGTCGGCTCGATTTTTTCGATATCGGCGAGGAGCATCTCGTCCGGATCGAAACGGGCGTCGCGCTTGGCGGCGAAATTTCTCCTTTCTATGATCCGATGATCGCCAAGATCGTGAGCCATGGCGGCTCCCGCGCTAGTGCCGCGCGAACCCTGCGCACGGCTTGCCACAACACCATCATAGCGCCGGTGAAGACCAATGCGGCCTTCCTCGCGCGCTGCCTTTCGGCCCCCGATTTCCTGGACGGCGATCTCGATACAGGCTTTATCGGCCGGCACGAGACTGCCCTGACCGGACCGGGGACACCTTCCCAGGCTGTGGTCGAATCCGCCGCGATGGCGGTGCTGTATGACGAGATGGGCGATGCCGAATCCGTCCAGCTCTGGCGCTACGAGAGTCGTCGGGAGCCCCGGCCTTATCCCGGCTCAGCGTGGCGCAGCCTTGCCGGGTTCCGCGCCAATGCTTCGCCACGCATGCGGATCGGGCTGCGCCATGACGGTCAAAGCTATGTGCTTCATCGTCCCGTCGAGAAGTCGGCGAGATTGTCGACCATCATCAAGGGCGATCAGATACTGGTGACGGACATGGGAGAAAGTTTCCTGTTCCGTCGCGAGCGCACCGATGGGGCTGCGGGCGCAAGTGTTGCCGACGGCGCGATCCTAGCCCCGATGCCCGGCCGCATCACCGCCATTGAAGCTTCGGCGGGCGATACGGTGGTCAAGGGTCAGCGCCTCGTCACGCTCGAGGCGATGAAGATGGAGCACGGCCTCGTCGCGCCGTTCGATGGTATCATTGCCGAGCTCAACGCCACGGCGGACGCACAGGTGAGCGAAGGCACGCTACTGGTGAAGGTGGAGCGCGCTGCCCGAAACAATCCGTCACCCTGAACTTGTTTCAGGGTCCATAGTGCAGCAAGCGACGCCACCCAGATGGAGAGTTGGATGCTGAAACAAGTTCAGCATGACGGGAATGGAATGACGGCTGGCCTGGCAATGCGCCCGGCGACGCGCGACGATCTGCCCGGCATCGTCGCGCTGCTCTGGGACGACGAGACCGCGCGCCATCGCGAGGACCCCAGCGAGCCGCTCGACCCGCGCTATGTCACCGCGTTCGAGGCGATCGACGCGGATCCCAACCAGATCCTCGTCGCCGCCGAACGCGACGGGCGTCTCGTCGGAACGATGCAGCTGAGCTTTCTTCCCGGCCTGTCCTTCCGTGGATCGTGGCGCGGACTCATCGAAGCGGTGCGGATCGCCGGCGACCTGCGCGGCCAGCGGCTCGGCGAGGCGATGATCCTGTGGGCTATCGAGCAATGCCGGGCGCGCGATTGCAAGCTGGTCCAGCTCACTTCCACTGCGACGCGCACCGCGGCGCACCGCTTCTACGCGCGGCTCGGCTTCGTCCAGAGCCATGTTGGCATGAAACTCCATCTGAGGGACTGAACATGGCCGGACGCTTCTTCGACGAATGGCAGGTCGGTGACCGGATCGAGCACGATCTGCGCCGCACCGTGACCGAGACCGACAATCTCCTCTTCTCCACGCTCACGCACAACACCCAGCCGCTCCACATCGATGCCGAGGCGGCGAAGGCGAGCGAGTTCGGGCAGATCCTCGTCAACGGCACCTTCACCTTCAGCCTGATGGTCGGGATCACGGTGGGCGACACCACTGCGGGAACGCTCGTCGCCAATCTCGGTTACGACAGACTGGTGATGCCCAAGCCCGTCTTCCTCGGCGACACGCTGCACGCCTCTTCCGAAGTGACCGAGCTGCGGCCGAGCAAGTCGCGGCCCGGCCAGGGGATCGTCACCTGGCGGCACCAGATGCACAACCAGCGCGATGAACTGGTCTGCGAATGCCTGCGCTCGGCATTGCTGCGGAGCCGTGCGGCGGCGTGAGGCACGAAGCCGACATCGTCGTGATCGGTGGCGGCGCGGCCGGAGCCGGGGCGATGCGCACGCTCGCAGATGCCGGCAGGGACGTGCTGCTGCTCGAAGCCGGCGATCGGCTCGGCGGGCGTGCGCATACGGTGCATGTCGCCGGCCTGCCGCTCGATCTCGGCGCGGGCTGGCTGCATTCGGCGCCCAAAAACCCGTGGGTCGCCATCGCCGAGGCGCGCGGCTTCACCGTCGATCGCTCGCGCCCGCGCTGGGGCGAGCAATGGCGCGCATTGGGGTTCTCGCCCGAGGAGCAGAATGCGGCGTGGAGCGCATTCGCTGCCTTCATGGAGGCGATGCGGACTCCGCCGTCGAGCGACCGCGCCACCGACCTGATCCCGGTCGACAGCGAATGGTCGCCTTATCTCGACGCGCTGTCGGGGTTCATCAACGGCGTACCGATGCGGGAGATGTCGGTCACCGACTGGCTCGCTTATGACGAGGCGTCGGTCAACACCGACTGGCGCGTGGCGGAGGGCTATGGCGCGCTCGTCGCCTCGCACGCGGCGGGACTGCCGATAGCGCTCGCCACACCGGTCACTGGAATAGACGGGTCGGGCAAACAGCTTCGCATCGAGACGCCGCGCGGCGCGATCGGGGCGAATGCCGCGATCGTCACGGTCTCAACCAACGTCCTCGCCAGCGGCGCGATCCGGTTGCCCGGCCATGACGCGATCCTCCACGCCGCGTCCGAACTCCCGCTCGGCCTCGCCGACAAGCTCTTCTTCACGCTCGACGACGGCGAGGAAATCGACGCGAACGCGCACCTGCTCGGCAATCCGCGCAGCGCGACCACCGGCACCTACACGCTGCGCGCCTTTGGCCGCCCGGTGGTCGAATGCATGCTCGGCGGCGAAGGCGCGCGGGCGCTGGAGAGGGAAGGCCTCGATGGCGCCGCGGCGTTCGCGCTGGGCGAGCTCTGCGGGTTACTCGGCAGCAACTGGCGCAGGAAACTGCGCTTCGTCGCGGGCTCGGCCTGGGGCCGCGCCGATCATATCCTCGGCGGCTACAGCCATGCGCTGCCGGGCAAGGCCGATGCGCGCCATGTCCTCTCCACGCCGATCGATCCGCGGATCCGTTTCGCCGGCGAGGCGTGTTCGCACGGCGAATTCTCGACGGTCCACGGCGCCTACAATACCGGCGTCGCCGCCGCGCAGGCGTTGCTCGGCTAGGCGGCGCGGCGGCCCGCGAGCACGGGATTGGAGAATTCCATCTCCTGATCGATCCCGCCGAACTTCAGCGCCATCACGTCGAGCGTGTAGTTCTGGTGCAGCCGCCACGGCGCCCGCTTGCCCTGGCGCGGCAGTTGCGGCGCGGCGCGCTGGACATAGCCCGACGTGAATTCGAGGAAAGGTATCGCCTCCACCGGTTCCTTCAGCCGCGGCGTGACTTGCCGCATTCCGCGCTTCTTCATCGCGTTGAGCAGTCGGGTCACGTAATTGGCGGTCAGATCCGCCTTCAGCGTCCAGCTCGCATTGGTGTAGCCGAACGAGATCGCGAAATTGGGCACGTCGGAAAACATCATGCCCTTGTAGGTCATGTGCTTCGCCGGCTCGAACAGCGTGCCGTCGATCGTCACCGGCATGCCGCCGAGCAGCTGGATCTCGAGCCCCGTCGCGGTGACGACGAGGTCCGCCTCCAGCTCTTCGCCCGAGGCCAGCCGAACGCCGTTCGCAGTGAAGCGGTCGATCGTATCGGTGACGACGCTCGCTTTGCCCTCACGCAGCGACGCGAACAGGTCGGCATCGGGAACGAGGCAGAGCCGCTGGTCCCAGGGATTGTAGCGCGGGGTGAAGTGCGTATCGACGTCGTGCCCGGGCAATTCCTGCCGCACCATGTCGACGAGCGCCTTCTTCGCCTTGTCCGGATGCTTGCGCATCGCCCGGAAGAAATATTGCTGGAGGAGCACGTTCTTCCAGCGGGTGATGCCGTAAGCGGCCCGGGCGGGAAGCTTGCTTCGCAGCCAGTTGGCGACTTTATCCTCGGATGGGCGCGCGACGATATAGGTGGGCGAGCGCTGGAGCATCGTCACGTGCGCGGCCTGCTTCGCCAGCTCGGGCACCAAAGTCACCGCGGTCGCGCCGCTGCCGATCACGACGATGCGCTTGCCGGCATAGTCCACATCGTCGGCCCAGAATTGCGGGTGGATGATCCGTCCCTTGAAATCCGCGAACCCAGCAAAATCGGGCGTATAGCCCTGCGCGTAATTGTAATAACCCGTGGCCATGAACAGGAAGGCGCAGGTGAAGGTAACTTCGGCGCCGTCGACGTCCGCGACCACGGTCCATAGCGCCTCGTCGCTCGACCAGTCGGCGCGCCTGACGCGGTGGCGGTAACGGATGTGCCGGTCCACGCCGTATTCGCGCGCCGTCTCGTCGAGATAGCGCAAGATCGAGGGGCCGTCGGCGATCGCCTTCGCATCGGTCCACGGTTTGAACGAGAAACCCAGCGTGTACATGTCCGAATCCGAGCGGATGCCGGGATAGCGGAACAGGTCCCACGTCCCGCCCAACCGATCGCGTCCTTCGAGGATCACATAGCTGCGATCGGGGCTGTTGGCCTGCAGGTGATACCCCGCGCCGATGCCGGATATCCCGGCCCCCACCACCACGACGTCGAAATGTTCGGTCATTCGCCTCTCCCGGGCTGCTTACAGCACTGTAAGTAACCCGGGGGTAGCGTCAATAGTCGCGCGAGTAGCGCAGGCTGACGCTCGAGCCGCCGAACGAGGCGGTCTGCGAGAGCAGGCTCAGCGAACGGGTGAGCGCGATCTCGAGCTGGGTGGCAGTGAAGCCGCGGGCATCGGTGATGATCTCGATGTAGATGTCTCTGGTGATGTACTTGCCCGCCGCGAGCGAAGTGCCACGCCCGCTGGTATCATCGGCGCCGAGGACGCGCAGCCGATCAATCCCCGTCGCCGAGCGGAGCTTGCCGAGCGGATTGAGCCCGCCGCCCGAGCCGCTGAGCGAATTGACCGCCGCGGCGAGCTGGATCGCCTCGGTCGCGGAGAGATTGGTCACATTGGTGCCGAAGAACAGCCGCGACAGCACTTCTTCCTGCGGCAGGCTGGGCGAGGAAGTGAAGGCGATCCGCGGCTGCTGCGCGGTGCCCGAGATGTCGATGATCGCGGTGATCCCCTCGGCGGTGGTGCTCGCCTCGACATCGATGCTGGGGTTGAAGAGCTGCGCGCCCTGGAAGCGGATATTGCCGCGCGTCACCTCGAACCGGCGGCTGGCGAAGCTGTAGGTGCCGCGGACGATCTCCATCGTTCCGCGAATCTCGGGTGCCGCGGTGGTGCCGCGCACGAAGACCCGTGCGCTCCATTCGGATTCGAGGCCCATGCCCGATACGAACAGGCGGTTGTCGGCGACGAGGCGCAAGTCGAGATCGAAGACGTTGCCCGCCCGGACAGGCGTGGCGGGCCTGACCGGACCGTTCGCGACCAGCTCGCTGCGCCGCCGGATCCCGGTCAGTTCGGGAATTTCGGCCGCGCCCTGACGGATGATCTCGTAACGCGCTTCGGGAATTTCCAGCCGCCCCTCGATCTTGGCGACCTGCGCGTTCCTGGTGATGGTGATGCGCCCCGTCGCGGTCGCCCCCAACGCATCGCTCTTGGCGAGTTGGGCGTTCTTGAAGTCTGCGGTCAGGCTCATCGGATAGCCGTTGGCCGCGGAGAGGCCGATGCGGCCCTGCGCGGTGACTGTCCCCTCGCCCGCGCGCCCGTTGGCTTCGTCAAGGATCAGCTCGTCGTCGGAGAAGCGGCCGACAATCCGCATGTTGGTGATCCGTGTGCCGTAAGTCTCGTTGCCATAGGCCAGATTCTCGCCGCGCACGACGCCGGTGAGATCCGGTTCGTGTACCCGTCCCGAGAAGTCAGCAGCGATGCCGATCGAGCCCGTCAGATGCTGGTTGCTGAGCCCCGCCAGCGAGAAGGGCACAGCCGCCGGGCCGTTATAGCGAATCCCGCCTGAGAGCGGCGCACCCATCAGTCGCTCGGTCCAGCTGCCGGCACCCGGCCCCAGCGGCCGTAGCGTGGCGACGACTCGGCCGATCGTCGTGGTCCCACGCTTGATCAGCGCGCGCGCATCGCCGCCATCGGGAAGCAATTTTGCGACGAGGCTGACATCGACCGGCGTCGATACGGTGGCAAGGCTCGAACGGGTGAAATCGTCGATCTCGAGCCGCGCATCGGCATTCGGGAACGCATCGGGCCTGGCCTGGGCGAAGTCGAGGCTTCCCGTCGCCGTCCCGCCCAGGCCGATGCCGGGCATGAATCCATTGACGAAAGCCAGGTCGAGCTTGTCGAGCCGCGCCTGGAGCGCAAGGCCGTCGCCATAAGTGCCGGCCAGCCGCAGGCTGCCCTGATCGAAATCGACCTGCGTCGGCAGCAGCCGATAGGTATCACCCGCAATAGCGACACGCGCGGGATTTACGGTGTGGAACCGGATGCCGCTCCCCTGCCCCTGCAGGGCCACCAGCCATTGCTGGGGCGAGAGCCGGGCGTTGGCCGCGATCTGGAAGGGAACACCGGAGGATCCGGTCGCGACTGCCTGCGCCGTGCCGCTGCCGCCCTGATAGTTCACCTTGGCACGCGCGGTCTTGAGGACGAACTGGCCGCTGCGGAGATTTGCGACCTGAACGTCAGCGACGATCTGCGGTGTTTCGGTCAATACGACATTGGCGGAGATCAGCGCCCGCCCGATGGTGAGCTCGGCATTGCCGGGAATCACTGCGTTGAGCGCGCGCGCCTCGATCTGCGCCGCCTGGTACCGGCCCTGCGCGGCGAGCTGGGCATTGCCGGTTACGCCCGAGCCCTGGAAGCGCAACTGGCCTGAAAAAGGTCCCGCCGCCGTCTGCTGGACGTTACCGGTGATATCCATGCCGGCGAAGCGCGCGCTCTCGATGTCGATGGCGAGCGTCCGCCCGTTGCGGACCAGGACATTGGCATTGAACGGACCGTAATTGGTGCCGCCGCTCGCGATGACTGCATATGCATTGCCGCGGCCGCGTATCCGCGCCTCGAGATCGACCAGCCCGACGCCCAGCCCCGGCTTCTTCGCGCGCAACAGAATCAGTGGCGCATTGAGCGTGCCGGACACGCGCGCGCTCAAAGGACCATAAGCGTTGGAGACACCGTCGGCGTTGATCAGGATCGGTCCGGCCGGATCATAGCGTCCCGATCCGCGCAGGATCCGGAACTGCGGCGCGCGCATGCGGATGTCCTCGACCGCGATCACTCCCGTGGGTCCGAGCGTGACACGCGCCGAGGCGACCGCATTGCCGCCGAGGAAATTGCGCACGCCGGAATTGGTGAGCCGCCGCGTTTCGGCAGCGACATGCCCGCGAATGCCCCAGCCGCCGTCACGCGCCGCGAAGAGCTCGGCGTCGGTCTTGAGATCGACGATCCCGACGCCGTTGACCGCATAATTGTTGATCCGGCCCTTGATGGCGCCGGTGTAGCGGCCCTTGCCCATGTCGGCGGCGATGATCGCAGTCGCATCGACGCGATCCGAGCGCAGGCGCAGATTGTCCGACAGGATCTGGTCGCCCGAGATGGCGAGGTCTCCCGCGACGGACAGGTTGGTCACCAATCCGCCAACCGCCGCGTTGAGGCCGGACACTCGCGCGGCGCGCGCGCGCACCGGAACGAGGATGCGATCGGCGTCGACGCGCGCTTTGCCCTCGGCATAAAGCCCTTCGACCACGGTCTCGCCGAAGCCGAGCGCCGCCGCGGTGATCTTGTAGTCGACCACCGGCCGGTTGAACGGCCCGTCCAGCGCCAGCGCGGCGCGCACCGATCGGCCGCGCAGATTGGGCGCGATCGCCCCGGGCGTGAGCAGCATCGCATCGACGTTGAGGTTGCCGAAGCGATTGTGGCCGAGATCGACCAGCCCCTTCGCCTCGACCGACAAGGCGCTCGATCGCAGCTTGAGCACTCCGTTCGCGGTGCGATCGGCCCAGACCGCGTCGAGCGCCACGTCGAGCCGCGGCGATGCCAGCCGCTCGACTGGACCCTGCATGTACACGCCCGGCCAGGTCGGCCCACGAAGCTGGAAGCGCCCGTTCTGCGCAGCGACCGTCAAGTCAGCGATCTTCTGCCCGCCCAGCGCCCCGGCGGCCTGCCCGCGCCAGTTCCGCCAGCTCCCGCGCCCGCCCAGATTGAACGTCAACGGCCGGTCCAGCCCGGCCAGGCCGGTGATGAAGCCCTTCACCGGCGCATTCATGCGCATGTCGATGTCGAGCTTGTTCTGCTCGGGCACCGCGTCGAGCCTGAGCGCGACCGTGTCGCCGCCCGCCACGCCCGGAGCGGCGATGGTCGCGGCGTCGGCAACGATCTGCGCACGGCCGCCGCTGATGTGTGCGCTGCCGCGCAGGCGCCCGAGATGGCGTTGCCCGCTGACCGCGGGATCGATGTCGATCCGGGCGACGTCCAGCTTCGCGATATCGATGTCGAGATCGGGCAGCAAAGGCGCCTTGGGATCGGTCGAGGGCTTGAGCGCGGGCATCCGCAGCAGCCGCACCTCGGGACTGGTAAGGCTGCGGATGTCGACATGATCGCGTAGATAGGCGAACGGCCGCCAGTCGACGGCGATCTGGGGCGAAGTGGCGAACACGCCTCTGGTGTCGCGGACCTGGACGTCGCGCAGGACCATCGCGCCGAAGAGAGATCCCTCGATCCGTCCGATCCGGAAGTTGAGCCCCGAGGCGAGTTCGAGCCGGTTGATCTGCCTGGTGACGAAGTCGCGCCCGGGCTGGGTGTTGATCCCGATGACGAGCACGCCCAGCGCCAGCACCACCACCCCGAGCGCGATCGCTCCCCATTTGACGACGCGTTGCCACGCCGGCCGGCGTTCCACGATCCGCTCGACCGGCGCCTCGGCCGTGTCGGGATCGGGGACCTCGGGCGGTTCGGTCGCCATCAGAAGGCCTGTCCGATCGAGATGTAGAGCGCGATCTTCGATTCGCCCGGCTTGCGGTTGATCGGCGTCGCCACGTCGACGCGCAACGGTCCGAAATTGGTGTAGACCCGCCCGCCGATGCCGGCGCCGAAGCGCATGTTCTGCAGCGTCGGATAGAGCCCTTCATAGACCTGCCCGGCATCGATGAAGGGCACGATCCCGTAATTGCCGAAGCGATAGCGTGCCTCGAGCGCGAATTCGTTGAGGCTGCGCCCGCCCACCGGCCGGCCGTCGGGCGAGCGCGGGCCGAGTTCCTGATAGCCGAAGCCGCGCACCGATCCGCCGCCGCCGGCATAATAACGCCGCGACGGTGGCAGATCGTTGCGCGCGATTCCCGGTATCGAGCCGACGCGCGCGCGCGCCGCGACGACGATGCTCGACGAAACCGGCCGGTAGACCGTGCCCTCCAGCATCAGCCGCGCATAGGGCCGCGCCGCGCCGCGCACCGATGTCTCGGGGCTGACATTGGCCTTGAGGCGGAAACCGCGCGTGGGGTTGAGCAGATTGTCCGACGCGTCATAGCCGACAAAGGTCGGCAACGCGGCGATCAGCCAGGTACCGCGATCGCGCGCGGCCTTATTGTAATTATACTGGTCCTCGTTCGAGCCGACGAGTTCGCCGCCATAGAAATAGGTCCAGCGCTTCTGCCAGATCGGCGTCGAATCGCGTGACCAGCGCACCGCGACCGATCCGGTGTAGGATTCGAACGCGGCATAATCCAAATGGTTGATCCCCGCCTGGATCTGGAAGGTCCGGTCGCGCAGGCCCGCGTTCGAACGGCGGAAAGTGCCGGTAAGCCCCTGTTCCTGCGTCCCCGCCACTGCGCTGGCGATCAGCGCGCCTTCGGGCGGGAACAGGTTGCGGTGAGTCCATGTCCCCTCCGCGCGAAGGCCCTGGCCGGTGCTGTAGCCTATTTCAGCGGCGAGCGTGCGCGGACGCCCCGCATTCTGCCGCACCTGCAAATTCACTATTTCCGTGCCGTCCGGCCCCGGCTTGCCGGTCTTCACCGGCTCGACCGACACCACCGAGAACAGGCTGGTCGCGATCAGCGCGTCGCGCAGATCGTCGACCTGGCGGCTGTCATAGATCTTGCCCGGCTTGTAGCGCCGCAGGATGTTGATGTGCTCCACATCGAACACCGGGCGCCGTCCCGTGGTGACGATCTCGCCGAACACGGCGCGGGGCCCCAGATCGACCGGCAACGTATAATCGCCGCGATGCGTCTCCTCATCGAGCAGGATGTCGCGGTCGCCGAGCTTGACGAAGGGATAGCCCTGCTGCGGCAGCCTCAGGCTCACATTCGCCTCCGCACCCTGCACGCGCTCCGCCTGGATCGGATCGCCGGGATTGAGGTTGAGCTCGCGGTCGAGCAGCCCGGGGGGAACGGTGGGCCCGCTGACGATCTCGATGTTGTTCAGACGATAGAGTTCGCCGGGCGTCGCGGTGATCGTCGCGCGGACATTGCCCGAATTTTTGGGGTTCTGCTCGATCGTCGAGATCGCGGTTCCGTCATAATAGCCCAGCGACTTCATCAGCCGCACCGCGAGCAGTTCGTCCTCCCGCGCTCGTGCCGCGACCATCGCGGCATTGGCGGCCTTGCCGTCGCCGTCCTCGAGCGCGGAAAGATCACGGAACCGGTCCTTGAGCCCGATCGCATCGAGCCCCTCGACTGCGGTCGTGTAGCGAATCGTAGTGACCTTCTCGTCGTCCAGGCCTTCGATCTTGACCGGTTCCACCTTGAACTCGGCGAGCGGCGTCAGCGGCTGGGCGAATTCGGGCGCCTCTGCGGCCGGCGGCGGAAAGCTCTCGATCTGATCGGTGACCGCACCCGGCGTCGGCTGCTGCACCGGCACGGGCTTGTTGAAGTCCTTCATCGGCTCGAGCGGCGCGTTGATGTCGTCGCTCAGCTTCGGCAGTGCCGCCTCGAATTCGGCGTCGGGGACGATCGTCCCATCCTGCGGCGTGGTCCCGGTGGTATCGCGCGGCGGCGAGACCGGCGCACCCTGCCCCGGCGTGGGATTGGCGATTTGCGCGCACGCCACGGCCGGCAGGAGCGCTGTCCCTGCCAGCGCGGCAACCCACACCGCTCTAACCCCTTTACGCACGCGCCTCCTCGGGAGCCGCGAACCCCGGCCCCTCTCTCTCGCCTCCGTAACGACCGATTGGGGCTTTGGCTCCCCCCAAGCGCGATTTGCGAGCAAATTCAGCGGCTAGCCGTGCTTTGCACGGGCGCGGAAGTGATGGAGCAGCGGCTCGGTATAGCCGTTGGGCTGAGCCACGCCTTCGAAGACCAGTGCGCGGGCGGCCTGGAAGGCGAGGCTCTCGTCCTCGCGCCCCGCCATCGGGCGGTACAGCGGGTCTCCGGCGTTCTGCGCGTCGACCTTCACCGCCATCCGCCGGAGCGCCGCCTCGACATCGCCGGCACTCGCCACATTGTGGAGCAGCCAGTTGGCGATGTGCTGCGATGAGATGCGCAGGGTGGCGCGATCCTCCATCAGCCCGACATCGTCGATATCGGGGACCTTGGAGCACCCCACCCCCTGATCGATCCAGCGCACGACATAGCCGAGGATGCCCTGGGCATTATTGTCGAGTTCATGCGCGACCTCCTCGGGCGACCAGTTGCGGCCCTGCGCGACCGGGATCGTCAGCAGCGGCGCGAGACCCGGGACCGGTTCCGCCGCGATTTCGCGCTGACGGGCGAACACGTCGGTGCGGTGGTAATGGAGCGCGTGCAGCGTCGCCGCGGTAGGCGACGGTACCCAGGCAGTGTTCGCGCCGGCCTGAGGATGGACGCTCTTTTGCGCGAGCATGTCGGCCATCCGGTCCGGCGCTGCCCACATCCCCTTGCCGATCTGCGCCTTGCCCGAGAGCCCGCAAGCGAGGCCGATACGGACGTTGCGGTCCTCATAAGCCTTGATCCAGGCCGACGCTTTCATCTCGGCCTTGGGCACCATCGGCCCGGCGCGCATGCTGGTGTGGATCTCGTCGCCCGTACGATCGAGGAAGCCGGTGTTGATGAAGGCGATGCGGTCCTTCACCGCGTGGATGCACGCCGCGAGATTTGCCGAGGTCCGACGCTCTTCGTCCATCACACCCACCTTGATCGTATGGCGCGGGAGACCGAGGAGATCCTCGACCGCGTCGAACAGCCGGTCCGTGAAGGCGCATTCCTCCGGACCATGCATCTTGGGTTTGACGATGTAGATCGAGCCCGCGCGGCTATTGCGGAAACGCCCGAGCCCGCGCAGATCGTAGAGCGCGATCAGGCTGGTGACGATCGCGTCGAGAATGCCCTCGGGCGCCTCCTGTCCGTCCGCGAGCAACACGGCGGGGGTCGTCATCAAATGTCCGACATTGCGAACGAACAGCAGCGATCGTCCGGGCAGGTCGCCACGGTCGGGGTTCAATTGGCGCGTGACGCTCCGCCCGTTCTTGTCGAACCGCTCTTCCAGATCGCCCTGCATCAGCCCGAGCCAATTGGCATAAGCTGCGACCTTGTCCTCGGCATCGACCGCCGCGACCGAATCTTCAAGGTCGACGATCGTGGTGAGTGCCGATTCGAGCCGCACGTCGGCAATCCCCGCCGGATCGTCGCGGCCGATCGGATGCATGCGATCGACCACCACTTCGATATGGAGACCGTTATTCCGAAAGAGGAAACCATTGTTCGATCGCCGAATCAGCTTCTCCGGTTCGCACAGAAACAGGTCGATCTCTTCTAACGAGACGACATCCGCCCAATCGATCGCGAGCGGCACGGCCTCATCGAGAAACGCCTTTGCTTTGGCGATCACCTCCGTCCCACGTTCGGGATCGTATCCGCCGGGCTTGGCGGCGCCCGGAAGCGCATCGGTGCCGTAGAGCGCATCGTACAGGCTGCCCCAGCGCGCATTGGCGGCGTTGAGCACGAAGCGCGCGTTGAGCGCAGGCACCACCAGCTGCGGCCCCGCCATCCGCGCGATCTCGTCGTCGACGTTCCGCGTGCCGATCGTGAAGGGCGCCGGTTCGGGAACGAGATAACCGATCTCGCGCAGGAACGCCTCCTGCGCGGCCGGATCGGCGGCGCGGCGCGGGTCCGCCGCACACCATGAATCGATCTGGGCCTGCAGAGCATCGCGCTTCGCCAGCAAGGCGCGATTCTCCGGCGCAAAACGCGCGAAAATCGCCGCCGCGCTCGCCCAGAACGCATCCGCCTCGATCGCCAGCCCCGGCAGCACGCGCGTCTCGACGAAGCGCGCGAGCACTTCGGCGACCTTCAGACCGGCGCGATCGAGATAAGCAGACATGAAAACTCCTCCAGCAACGTCACGGTGCCTGGGGAGGGCATGCGCGGAGTATCCGGCGCGCGGCCGCTAATCAACCCCGCGATCGAGCGCGATCGCCGCCGCCTCGATCCGTTCGAGCATCGCGCGCAATTGCTCGCGCTCCTGATCCGAAAGCGTCGCGAAGATCCGCGCCTCGAACTCCAGCGCCTTGGGCGCCACCTGTTCATACAACGCCCAGCCCTGTTGCGAGAGCGTCAACAGGTGCGAGCGCTGGTCTTCGGGATTGGCGCCGCGCTGGATCAATCCGCGCTCGGCCAGCGCAATCGCCGCGCGACTTACGGTCACCTTGTCCATCCGCGTCCGGCCGCAGAGCGCCTGCTGGCTCATCGCGCCGCCTTCGGCGAGCACCGCCACCAGCCGCCATTCGGGAATACGCAGTCCAAATAGAGTGCGATACGCAGTCGCCACCGCGTCCGACACGGTGTTGGACGCGATCGAGAGACGATAGGGCAGGAATTCGTCGAGCTTCAGCTTCTTCGCCATAGCCGCACCGTGCTGCCATATGCCGTTTGCTGCAAGTGACAACGTTGGCCGATTGCATTTTCTGCAATGGTACCGGTATCATTTCGCACTTGCAACATCACCCGCTGCACTGCAGAAAGATCAGGCCTTTCAGGCATCCTCTCCTAAAACTTTCAAACGGCCGTCCTTCGGGGCGGCCTTTTTTTTACTCGTCGTCCCGGCGCTGGAGCCGGTGCCATGGCTTGCGAGCGCCCAGGCCGACGACAAATTCGAAAAGCCCGTAGGCGACGATGAGCCCGACGAGGACTAGGGCCGCGATCCACCGAAAGGGCTCCGGTGGACCGCCCAATCCGGAAAGGATTGCATCGATCATTTCATCTGCCGCTTGATCGTGGCTTGCGTCGCCTTGCCGTAGGGCGGCTTCATCCCCGCCAGCTTCGCCACGTCGAGCCGTGCCTGCTTGTAGATGCTGCGCGCGTGGCTGAAGGTCCGGAAACCCGCTTCGCCGTGATAGGCACCCGTCCCCGACGGGCCGATACCGCCGAAGGGCAATTCCTCCTGGCTGACATGGAAAATCACGTCGTCGAGCGTCACGCCGCCCGAGATCGTGCGATCCAGCACATGCCGCCGCTCCGCCACGTCGCTGCCGAAATAATAGAGTGCCAGCGGCCGGTCGCGCCGGTTCACTTCGGCGATCGCGTCGTCGATATGGGCGTAGCTGCGCATCGGCAGGACCGGCCCGAATATCTCCTCCTGCATCACCGTCATGTCGTCGGTAGCTCCGCGGATGATGTGGAGCGGCATTTTCCGGCTGTTCGAGCTCGCGAAATCCTCATTCGCCGGATTGACCGCGATCACCTCCGCCCCCTTGGCCCGCGCATCCTCGATCCAGTCGTGGAGCCGCGCATGGTGCCGGTCGTTGATCACCGCCGTATAATCCCGATTGTCGAGCAGGGTCGGGTACATCGCCGAAGCCGCGCCGGTCAGCCCGGCGATGACCTCCGCCTCCTTCTCCTCGGGGACCAGCATGTAATCGGGCGCGAGGCAGATCTGCCCGGCGTTGAGCATCTTGCCCATCACCACGCGCTCGGCCGCCTGTGCGACGTTCGCCGAACGCCCGACCACCACTGGCGATTTGCCGCCCAGCTCGAGCGTCACCGGCACGAGATTGTCCGCGGCGGCATGGAGGATGTGCTTCGCGATCCCGGTCGCGCCGGTGAACAGCAGATGGTCGAACGGAAGCTCGGCGAAAGCCTTGCCTATCTCCGGTCCGCCGCTGACGAAGGCAAGTTCCTCGGGCGCGAAATAGCGCGGCGCCAGTTCCTCGAACAGAGCGGCCACCACCGGGGTGAACTCGCTGGTCTTGACCATAGCGCGGTTGCCCGCGGCGAGCACTCCGGCGAGCGGGCTCATCACGAGGTTCACCGGGAAATTCCAAGGTGCGATGATGCCGACCACGCCCTTGGGCTGATATTCGATCCACGCGCGCCCACCGAGCAGTCCCAGCGGGAACATCGCCGGCTTGCGCTCGCTCCGCGACCAGCGCCCGACATGCTTGAGCGCATGTTTGAGCGGCCCCACTGATGCGGCGATGTCGGTGATCATCGATTGTTCGCGGCTGCGATGCCCGAAATCCTCGGAGAGCGCGTCGCAGAAGCGGCCGGCATTGTCGGCGATCATCGCGATCGCGCGCCTGAGCCGATCCTTGCGCGTCTCGACCGAAACAGGGAGCTCGGCCAAGAAGGCCGCACGCTGACGTTCGAGAATGTTCTTCATCGCATTTGTGTGATCCGAACCGGGCTCCTGCGCAAGCAGGAGCCCAGAGTCACAGGCGCATCGCTTCGTCACCCTGGATTCCTGCTTTCGCAGGAACACGGATTCGTGCGTTATGCCTGACTCAGCATTTGGCTAAGCCACACCAACCATGCGGCGGCGGCCAGCATCACCCCGAACGGCATCCGGTCTGTCCCGGTGACCTTGCGTCCCGCACTGACGAAGCCGAGCACCGCCGCCAGCCCGATCGACGCTCCGGCGAGCAGCACCATCGGCAGCGCCTGCCAGCCGAGCCAGCAGCCGATCGCCCCGAACAATTTAGGATCGCCGCCGCCCAGCCCCTGCCGCCCTCGGATCAGCCGATACGCCGCCGCGACCGCGGCCAGCGCGGCGTAACCACCGATACCGCCGATCAGCCGCGCGTCCATCGCCGGCGGGATGCCGAGCGCTCCTGTCGCCAGCCCCGCGGCGGCCAGCGATCCGGTGAGGAGGTTGGGCAGCCAGAATGCCGCAAGGTCCAGTGCCGCGAGCGCGAGCAGCAGCCATCCGAACACCGCACCGGCCACCCCGCCCGGGCCCGGCATGGCGACTCCCGCGGCGACCCCGATCGCCAGCCCGAGCAGTTCGGTAATCAGATGGCTGGGATGGATGGGCGCACCGCACCCCCGGCACCGCCCGCGCTGGAGTACGAAGCTCGCCACCGGCACCAGTTCCGTTCCGCCCAGTGCCTTGCCACACCCGTCGCATTCCGACCGTCCCCGCAGCGTTGACCGGCCTTTCGGCCAGCGAATCGCCACGGTGGCGATGAAGCTGCCGAAGACGAGCCCCAGCACGCCGAGCAATACCGGCCACAGCCAGGCGTCAATCGGCATCGCGTGGCGGCCGCTTGCGGATCAGGTAACGATAGACGCCGAACACGTTGATGCAGAACAATACGAGGTTCTGCGTCCAGAGTGGCTCGTCGTCGGAGAGGAAGGCGCCGCTGATCCAGCAGATGCTGGAAGCGACGAAGAGCGCGAAGCCCCAGCCCGTCACGCGCCGGCCGAGATCGAGCGAGACCATGAAACAGGCGATGATGCCGCTGATCGAAGCTGCCCATTTGAGGATGTCGACGAGCGTCATTCGGGAGCTTTCCTGGGGCAGGGCGACGGCTTTTGCAAACCGTCGCACGGATCACTAGATCGCCCTCAACAATCGAGAGGAAAACAATGTCCGCCGACGATATCGTCATCGCCTCCTATGCCCGCACGCCGATGGGCAGCTTCCAGGGTTGCCTGACCGACGCCGGCGCGACCGACCTCGGCGCCACCGCAGTCGGCGCGGCAGTCGAGCGCGCGGGGCTGAAGGGCGATGCGATCGAGCGGATCTACATGGGCTGCGTCCTCCCTGCGGGCCTCGGCCAGGCGCCCGCCCGCCAGGCCGCGCTCAAGGCAGGACTGCCACATCATATCGAGGCGACGACGATCAACAAGATGTGCGGATCGGGGATGCAAGCGGCGATCATGGCCGCCGACGCGCTCGCCGCGGGCTCGGTCGACCTGCTCGTCGCGGGCGGGATGGAGAGCATGACCAACGCGCCCTATCTCTCGCTGCGTCACCGCGCCGGTGCGCGAATCGGCCACGACGTGCTCAAGGACCATATGTATCTGGACGGGCTAGAGGATGCCTATGAGCCGGGCCGGCTGATGGGCAGCTTCGCCGAGGAAACCGCGCAGGAATATCAGTTCACACGGGCAGCGCAGGACGAATTCGCGATCGCCTCGCTTCAACGCGCGCAGAAGGCGCAGCAATCGGGCGCGTTCGACCGCGAAATCGTCCCCGTCGAGGTCAAGGGCCGCAAGGGCGTTATCACAGTTACTTTCGACGAGCAGCCAGCGAAGGGCGACCTTGCGAAAATCCCGACGCTCAAGCCGGCTTTCTCGAAGGACGGCACGATCACCGCCGCCAACGCCTCGTCGATATCGGATGGCGCCGCGGCGCTGGTGATGACGCGGATGCACGTCGCCGACCGGCTCGGCCTCAATCCGGTAGCGCGCGTTGTCGCTCATGCCGCCCACGCCCACGCCCCCGCCCGCTTCACCACTGCCCCGGTGTTCGCGATGCGCAAGGCGCTGGAAAAGGCGGGATGGCAGATCGGTGACGTCGACTTGTTCGAAGTCAACGAGGCGTTCGCCTGCGTCGCGATGATCGCGATGCACGATCTCGGCATCTCCCACGACGTGCTCAATGTGCATGGCGGCGCCTGTGCGCTCGGTCACCCGATCGGTGCCAGCGGGGCGCGCGTGCTTGCCACCTTGCTTTCGGCGCTCGAGACCAACGGCCAGAAGCGCGGCCTCGCCTCGCTCTGCATCGGCGGCGGCGAAGCGACCGCGATGGCAGTGGAGCTGCTCGACTAGATCAGGCTTCGGGCTTCCGACCACTCACACTGGTCGCGCAGCCAAAGAAATGCTTGCTGAAGACTACCTCTAGCCCTTCGGCGCGCAGCATCTCGGCAATGCCCGAGGCATCCCCGAAACGCGTGCTGTAGGTGCCGATCAGCGCGAAATCCTGGGCGCCGCGAAGCAATAGCCGTTCGACAAGCGGCAATATCGTCTTGAGGTGGAGCAGATAGAGCGGCCGGAGCCACCAGCCCCTGGGATCCGACGCCTCGATCATCGCAAAGCTGCCGCCCGGCCGCAGCACTCGCGCGATCAAGGCGGCGAGCCGCATATGCTGACCGGCATCGAAGGTCTTCAACCCGAAGGTCGAGATCACAAAGTCCGCACTGTCATCGGGCAAATCGCTCGCCAGAACATCGTCTTCGATGAACCCGATATGATGCGCGCGGTGCCGGTGCAATCGCTCGATCGCGCGGGCATGCATGCCGGAGGAAATGTCGACAGCTGTGATCGGGCCGACTTCAGGGAAACGCTTGAGGAGATGCGGCCAAACCTCGCCCGTCCCAGCCATCAGATCGTAGCCGCTCGGGCCCGGCGGCTCCGGCAGCGCGGCGACGCATTGCCGCCGCCATCGCTCGGTGAAGCCCATTGAGCAAATCCAGCTGAACGCGATATATTTGCCCGAACAGCGATCGAACACGCCTTTGACGAAGGCGGGGTCATAGATGTCGCGGCTCACTTCAGCGCAGCACTTCGCCGGGCTCGACGCCCCAGATGTGCGACTGTTCGACATAACCGGTGCGGCCGCCCACATCGAAGCGGCACCAGTTATCCGCGCATTTGCTGATCGCCCCGACGACGCCGGGCTCGACCCGCCAGTTGATATGCGCATCGAGCTGTGGTGCGGAGCGCAGTTCGGTGACTCCACCCACCACGATCGCGGTGCGCCGCTCGTCGAGGAAGTTGCGCAGCATCCAGCCCTGCGTGCCGCCCGGATCCTCGACCTTGCGCCACTCGCCGTAGATATCGAGCACCTTGAGCGGCAGATCACGCCGCTTGTAGAGCCAGCTTACCGGATAGTTGCGCCCCGGGCCGGTGCGCAGATGGGCCTTGTCGACGTCGATCGACACCCAATAAGGCGGCTTGCGTTGCGCCGCGACGGGCACGGCCAGCCCCAGCGCCACGACGCTCAGCACCAGCCAGGTTGCAAGCCGCATTCGATCCCCCTTCGTCCTGTTCCCTGATAGTGCGAGCGGATACCACGCTTCAACCCGTTGACTGAGGCCTCGGCACCAGCCAATCCGCCCTGAATGGCACAGCCCGCGCGCCCTTCCCGTCCCCGGGTGACCGTCACCCGCGCATTGCCGCAGGCAATCGAGGCGCGCATGGCCGAATTGTTCGAGGCCGTGCTCAATGCCGACGATCGTCCGATGGACCGTGCCACGCTGGGCGCGGCAATGGCCGATGCCGATGTCTTCGTACCAACGGTGACCGACCGGATCGATGCGGAGCTGATCGCCGCCGCCCCCGATCGTCTCCGCCTGATCGCCAATTACGGCGCCGGCTTCGGCCATATCGACCTGAAGGCAGCGCGCGAGCGCGGCATCACCGTGACCAACACGCCCGGCGTGCTGACCGAGGATACCGCAGACATGGCGATGGCGCTGATCCTCGCCGCGCCGCGCCGGCTGATCGAGGGCGACAAGCTCGTCCGATCGGGCGAATGGACCGGCTGGCGCCCGACCGGCATGCGTGGTCACCGCATCGGCGGCAAGAAGCTCGGCATCCTCGGTATGGGCCGTATCGGGCAGGCGGTGGCGCAGCGTGCCCGCGCCTTCGGGCTGACGATCCATTATCACAACCGCCACCGCATCCCCGAGGTCGCCGAGGCCCAGCTCGGCGCGACGTGGCACGCCGATCTCGATGCGATGCTGCGAACAGTCGACATCCTCACCATCCACGCGCCACACACCGAGAACACCGGCGGGCTGATCGACGCGCGGCGGCTCGACCTGCTCGGGCCGCAGGGGTGGCTAATCAACACCGCGCGGGGCGAGATCGTCGATCCCGAAGCATTGGTGGTAGCGCTGACCCAGGGCCGCATCGCCGGCGCAGGGCTCGACGTCTATGTGAACGAACCCGCCGTCGATCCGCGGCTCATCGCGCTCGACAATGTCGTGCTGCTCCCCCATCTCGGCTCCGCGACTTTCGAGGGCCGTGAGGCGATGGGGCTCAAGGTCATCGCCAATATCCGATCCTGGGTCGACGGGCACCGTCCGCCCGATCAGGTGCTCGACGGTTGGCTCTAGACTAGCGTTCTGCGGAACCCATTGCTTCCGAACCGGTTTTCCGCCGCAAAGGAGAACCGCGATGAAGAAATACAGCTATGCGTGGCTTACATTGGGTTTCTTCCTCGTGTCGTTCGCACTGCACTGGTGGTTTGGCTGGAGCAGCTATGTCGACGAAGCCCGCCAGCACGGGCAGGCCGTCGAAACTTCGGGCTATCTCCATGAAATGCTCCGCGACACCTTCGAGAACTGGCAGTCCGAGTTCCTGCAGTTGCTCTGGCAGGTCGTGGGCCTGGCCTATTTCCTCTATGTCGGATCGCCCTCGTCGAAGGAGAATGACGACCGAATGGAAGCGAAGATCGACTCGCTGCTCCGCCTCCAGGCCGGCGTGGACCGCGGCCAGGAGATCATCGACGAACTCGACGATCGCTATCTGCGCACCCATGGCCACGCCAAGCCGCACGGGCACGGCGCGGATCCGGTGGTGGACAGCGGGAAGGAAGACGCTGCCTGAGCCACCGTCAGAGGCCGCGCAGCCACTCCCTGATCATCGCCTTGCCAGCGGCCACCGCCGCGCGGCCATGGACGTCATGCTCGCCGCGCAGGCGCTCGGGCGACGTGCCGGCCTCGGCGATAAAGGCCGGGCCATTTTCGATCCACGCCTCGAAGCGCGGATCCTCGCCCATCTCGGCATGGAATTGGAGCGCGAGCAGTTCCGGACCGCGGCGGAAGGCCTGATGCGCATAAGACGGCGTCGAGGCGAGAAGCTCGACGCCATCCGGCAGATCAAACGTGTCGCCGTGCCAATGCAGCATCGACACCCCGGCGACGTGGCGGAGCGGCGAATCCGCGCCCGGATCGCTGAGCGTCACCGGCGCGAAGCCGATCTCCTTCACCGGACCCGGCCGCACTTCCGCACCCATCGCTGCCGCGATCATCTGCGCGCCCAGGCAGACCCCCAAGGTCGGCAGCCCGCGCGCGATTCGCTCGGCAAGCCGCTCGAGTTCATGCGCGATCCAGGGATGCGCCTCGCGCTCATAGACACCCATCGGCCCGCCCATCATCAGCAACAGGTCGGGAGCATCGAAATCGAGGCTGGAGAAGCCCGGATCGGTGACGTCGACGCGATCGAGGACATAGCCCGCCGCCTCGATCGGCTCGCGGAATCCTGCAATGCCCTCGTAAGGGGTGTGGCGGATGATCAGACCGGTCTTCATGGCGCCAGCCTAAACGGGCCGACGCTGGCCGCGACCCCAGCTTTTCTTGGCTGTGCGCAAGCCGGCCCATGCCGGACCGACCTGCTCGCCACCACGTCCGAAGACCAGATCAATCCCCGGTCAGGATCCGGTCGACGAGCTGCTTCACCGTCGGCACGAACCCGTTCGAATAGAAGGGATCGCGCTTGAAGTTGTAGGCGCCGTGGCCCGCGAACATGAGGTTCTCGTCGGTAGGTCCGCCATGCGCGATGTCCTGCAGCGTCTTCTGGATGCAGAAGCTGCGCGGATCGGCCAACCGTCCGGTCGAATTGGTCTCGGTATCCGCCCAGGACGAGAACTGGCACTGGCTGAGGCAACCCATGCAATCGGCCTGGTCCTTGCGGATCACGCCCTTCTCTTCCTCGCTGACGAAGACGAGCGTGTTGTCCGGGGTCTTGAGCGCCGAGGTGAAGCCGAGCCCGAACCATTCGCGCGCGCGCAGCAAGTCGTTGCGCGTCACCCAGAAATTCTTGCCCTTCACGCCCACGTCGAGCTGGAAGGTGTGATCCCCGGCATGCTCGGTCGAATAGGCGATCTGGCGCTCGCTGCGCGCTTCGAGGCTGCGCAGGAACGGATTGCGCACCGCGCTCGAATAGAAACCGGTCGGCGAGAAGCGGTGGAGCAGGATGTCGCCCTCCTCCAGCTTCATCAGCTCGTTCTTCCAGCCCTCGGGGATCGGGCTTTCCTGGGTGAGGAGCGGCCGCGTGCCGAACTGGAATGCGATCTTGCCGAGCTCGGGATTGTCGATCCAGTCGTTCCAGTCGCGCAGATACCAGACGCCGCCGGCCATCACGATCGGCACGTCGTCCGAGATGCCGCCCTCGCGCATCGTCGCGCGCAGGTCACGGACGCGCGGATAGGGATCCTGCGGCACCAGGGGATCTTCGGCATTGGACAGGCCGTTATGCCCGCCCGCGAGCCACGGATCCTCATAGACCACTGCCGCCAGCCATTCCGAGGCCTTCGAATAGGCCCGCTTCCACAGCGCGCGAAAGGCGCGGCCCGAGCTGACGATCGGCAGATAGGAGACGTTGTACGAAGCCGCGATCTCACTGAGCTTGTACGGCATGCCCGCACCGCAGGTAACGCCCGCGACCATCCCCTTGGTCCGTTCGAGCACCCCGTGGAGCACGCGCTGCGCGCCGCCCATCTCCCACAGCACGTTGATGTTCACCGCGCCCTTGCCGCCGGCGATCTCGAACGCCCGCTTGACCTGCTCCACTGCGCCTTCGATCGCGTACTGGACCAGTTCCTCGTGGCGCTCGCGCCGGGTCAGCGCGCGGTAGACCTGCGGGATGATCTTCCCCTCGGCATCGTAGCTGTCGGCATTGACCGCACTGACCGTGCCGATGCCGCCGGCCGCCGCCCAGGCGCCTGCGCTCGCATGGTTCGTGGCCGCGACACCCTTGCCCCCTTCGACCAACGGCCACACTTCCCGGCCGTTATAGCTGATAGGCGTCAGACCCTTGAACAAATGTGCCTCCGGTTAAAACTCCGGCGCTTGCTAGCGCCAACCACCCCAACAAGCGAGCCGCAATCGTTATTGCAGCGCGTCAGGGCGTCCCATTGCCGCACCATAGAGCCGCGCATAGGACGCGATCATTGCGGCTTCATCGAACAACGCACGGGCGCGCGCACGGTTCTGCTCACCGATATAATGCATCGATTCCGGGTTTCTGGCCAGCGTGTCGATCCGGTCGCGCAGATCGACTTCATGGTGCCGGGGGGCCAAAAACGGCACGTTTTCGGGCGATACCATCACCGGAATGTCGCCCACCCGGGTCGATACCACCGGCAACCCCGCCGCCATCGCCTCGATCACCGAAATCGGCGCCTGCTCGCTCTTCGAAGACATCGCGAAGATATCGAACAGCCCCATGTAGCGATGCGGTTCGGGCAGGAAACCGGGCAGGATCACCTGATCCTCGATCGCCATCGCCTCGGCGGCGTCGAGGATGTTCTGCCGCTCGGGGCCTTCGCCGAGGATCACCAGCTTGAACCGCGCGTTCACCCCCGCGACGGCGCGCACCAGCAGCGGCAGATCCTTTACCGGGCGCAGGCCCGCGACGCAGCCGATGAACACTTCGCCTTCGCGCCTGTTCTGGAGCTGCGGGATCAATTTCGCATCGGGCTTGTCCGCGTAGCGCATCGTCGCCACGCCATTGGCGATGCGGTGGACGCGATCCGGCGGCTGGTGCCAATGCTTGAGCGCCACCTTCTCCAGCACCTGGCTAGGCACCACCAGCGCATTGGCCGCCGGAAGCGCGATGCGGCGATACATGTTGCGCACCGGATTGAGCCGCTCGGCCTCGTCCTGGTTGAACCCGTCTTCGTGGTGGACGATCGGGGGCAATCCCTTGCCGAACACCCGCGCCGCCATCACGCCGTCGATCGCGCCCCAATTATAGGTCAACACCAGATCGAAGCGCCGCAGGAACCGCGCGATCTCCTCATAGCGCTTGACCGAGGGGCGGCCCGAGAGCGGCGGCGGGTTCTGCGCGATCTCGTATTTGATCCCCTTGGCGATCGCATCGCGCGCGCCGAGCTGATCGGGCATCGCCGAGACGATCGTGTGCCGTGCTTTGTCGCCGAACGCGTTCATCAGGCGTACGGCGCGCGATTCCTTGCCGCCGAGATTGAAGGTCGAATGGAGGTGGAGGATGTGGATGGGCATGTCGGGGGCTGGCCTTAACGCTCCAGGCCGCGTCCGTCACGCTCCCTCTCCCGCTTGCGGGAGAGGGCCGGGGTGAGGGTTCAGCGCAATACGCTGTCGATCAGCGCCTTCACCCCACTCACCCTCCCCTAGCCCCTCCCGCAGGCGGGAGGGGGATTCACGCCTTCGCCAGCAGCCGCCCGATCGCCGTCACCACTTCGGGCTCGTCGAGCGTCGGGGCGTGGCCCACGCCGGCGACCGTCACCAGCTTTGCGCCCGGCACCCGCGCGACCATCTTCGCCGCGGTTTCGGCGCTGAGGATGTCGGAGCGCTCGCCGCGCACGATCAGCACCGGCTTGCCCTTCAGCGCGTCGATCGTGGGCCACATATCCGGACCCGCCTCGTTGCCCGGCACGCGGAAAGGCTCGGCGATCTTCATGTCGTAATCGAGCACGATCCGCCCCGAGCTGTTCACTCGGTACAGCCGCTTCGCCATGCGCAGCCAGTCCTCGATGCCGTAATCGGGGTACACATCGGCGTTGCTCTCGGCCACCGCCCGCGCGGCGTGCATCCAGGTCGGGTGCCACACCGCCTTGCCGACATAAGTGCGGATCCGCGCCAGCCCGCCGGGTTCGAGCTCGGGACCGACGTCGTTGAGCACCACGCCCGCAAGCTTGCCGCCGTCCGTGGCCGCCAGCAGCATCGTGACGATGCCGCCCAGCGATGTTCCCACCGCGACGAAGCGCGTTATGCCCAGCTCGTCCAGCAGCGCCTCGACATCCTGCAGATAGGTCAACGGGACATAGGACATCGGATCCTTGGCATAGGCGCTCTCGCCGCGCCCGCGGAACTCGACGAGGATCACGCGCCGCTCGCCCGCAATCCGCTCCGCCAGCGGTGCATAATCGCGTGCATTGCGGGTCAGCCCGGGGAAACAGAGCACCGGCGGCTTGTCGTCGGCGCCGGGATAGTCGCGATAATGCAGCCTCAGGCCGTCTTTCGACCACCAATAGCCATCGCTGTAGTTGCGCCGCTCACCCATTGCTCCCCATATCGCCGCATGGCCTTCACTCCGCAACAGGCGATCCTCGAACTCGGCGACGCCTTCTACGATCCCGTCACCGCCGCCCGCTTCCCCCAGACGATCCTGCGCTTCCGCAACGATCGCGCGGCGGCCGAAGTCGGGCTCGACGGGCTCAGCGACGAACAATGGATCGCGCATTTCGGCCGGTTCGAGCCGTTGCCGGGCGCACTGCAGCAGCCGCTGGCGCTGCGCTATCACGGCCATCAGTTCCGCGTGTACAATCCCGAGATCGGCGACGGCCGCGGTTTCCTGTTCGCCCAGATGACCGACGACCGCGGCCGCCTGATGGACCTCGGTACCAAGGGATCGGGCCAGACGCCGTACAGCCGATTCGGCGACGGCCGCCTGACGCTGAAGGGCGGCGTCCGCGAAATCCTCGCCACGGAGATGCTCGAAGCTCTCGGCGTCGAGACCTCGCGCACCTTCTCGCTGATCGAGACCGGCGAAGAACTGCATCGCGGCGACGAGCCCTCCCCCACTCGCTCGGCGGTACTGGTCCGGCTCAACCACGGCCATATCCGCATCGGCACCTTCCAGCGGCTTGCGCACTCGCAGGACACCGAAAACCTGCTGCGTCTGACCGGCTATGTCCTGCGGCACTATTACGGCGAAGAGCCCGGCGACGACGCGCCCCAACGCCTCCTCGCGCACGTCGCCGCCCGCACGGCGCGCATGGCGGGGCAATTCATGGCCGCGGGATTCGTCCACGGCGTGCTCAACAGCGACAACATCAACGTCACCGGCGAAAGCTTCGACTATGGTCCCTGGCGCTTCGCCCCGAGTTGGGCGCCGGGCTTCACCGCGGCCTATTTCGACCAAAGCGGTCTCTATGCCTTCGGCCGCCAGCCCGAAGCGATCTATTGGGACGTGATGCAGCTCGCCAGCTCGCTCCGCCTGATCGCCGAGGAAGAGCCGCTGATCGAAGCCATGGAAGTGTTCCCCGAAACGTTCCAGCGCGAGGTGGCCGGCGCGATGCTCTGGCGGCTCGGCGTGGTGCCGCGCGGACCGGAACACGACCGCCCGCTAGTCGGTGCCATCGAGGCCGCATTGGTCGCCAGCGAAGCGCCGATCGACCGCTTCTTCTTCGACGGGTTCGGCGGCACGCTCCCGGAGCGCTACGGCGAACCCTTCGCCGATCTCCGCGCGCAGCTCGCCCATTACGAAGCACGCAAGCCCCGCGACCATGCTTACTGGTCGGATCCCGCTTCCTGCGCAATGCTGATCGACGAAGTCGAGGCCATCTGGGCCGCGATCGCCCAGCGCGACGACTGGTCGCCGCTCGAAACCAAGGTCGCTGCGATCAGGCGAATGGGCGAAGCGCTTGCCTAGGGTCGGCAATTTCGGGCAAGAGCATTGCCATTCTTCCGGGGACGCAAGCAGAACATAATGCCGGCAACGGAAATCATCTCGACCGAGCCGGCAACGGGTGCCGTGCTCTGGCGCCAGAAGATCGGCGACGTCGACGTCGAAGTCGCGCACGCCCGCCGCAGCTGGGCCGAATGGGCCGCGCGCCCGCTCGCCTACCGAATCGAGGCGCTGCGCCGTTTCGCCAATGTCGTGCGGCAAAAGGCCGATGCCTTCACCGATCTGCTGGCGCGCGAGACCGGCAAGCCGCTATGGGAGGCACGCACCGAGGTCGAGACAGTGATTGGCAAGGTCGATATCTCGGTCTCCGCTTATTCGGAGCGCACCGGCCAGCGCCGGATCGAGGCGCCGATGAACACGCGGCTGGCGCTGCGCCACAAGCCGCACGGCGTGCTCGCGGTGCTCGGACCCTATAATTTCCCCGCGCACCTACCCAACGGCCACATCGTCCCGGCATTGCTCGCGGGCAATGCGGTGGTGTTCAAGCCTTCCGAGAAGACCCCTGCGAGCGGCGCGTTCCTCGTCGATTGCTTTCATGCCGCCGGCATCCCGGAAGGCTGTATCCGCCTGCTGATCGGCGGACCCGACGAAGGCAAGGCACTCGCTGCGCATCCCGATATCGATGGGCTCCTGTTCACCGGCTCGGCCAATACCGGCATCGCGCTCAATCGCCAGTTCGCGACGCGGCCCGAGAAGATCCTCGCGCTCGAGATGGGCGGCAACAATCCCATCGTCGTGTGGGACACCCCCGATCTCTATTCGGCCGCGGTGCTCGTCATCCAGTCGGCCTTCACCACCGCCGGCCAACGCTGCACCGCCGCGCGCCGGCTGATCGTCGACCAGAATCTGTTCGATCCCCTGATGGTCGAGATCAACAAGCTGATCGGCCGGCTGATCATCGGCGAGCCGCACGACGATCCGGCTCCGTTCATGGGCCCGGTGATCGACAACGACGCCGCCGACATGCTGACCGAAAGCTTCCTGGCGCTCTCGACGATGGGCGGGCGCCCGCTCAAGCACATGGAACGCCCGATCGAGGGACGGCCGTTCATCACGCCCGGCCTGATCGACATGACCCAGGCCAACGACAAGCCCGATGTCGAGCTGTTCGGCCCAGTCCTCCAGATCTACCGCAAGGCGACCTTCGAGGAAGCGATCGCCGAGGCCAACGAGACGCGCTACGGCCTGTCGGCATCGCTGGTCAGCCAGAATCCCCGGCTCTACGACCAGTTCTGGGCAAATATCCGCGCCGGCATCGTCAACTGGAACCGCCCGACCAACGGCGCGTCCTCATCGGCGCCGTTCGGGGGAGTCGGCTGGTCGGGCAACCATCGTCCCAGCGCCTATTACGCCGCTGACTATTGCGCTTATCCGGTGGTTTCGTCGGAATCCGAACAGGCGCGCGCCGCCATCGGGCTGGGGCTGCGCGACGCCTGAGCGAACCGTCGCAGCCATGGGCCCGCGTGGACGACGCTCATCAGCAGATACATCGGCACCATCCCGCCAAAGGGCGACGCCGCCGCACAGAGCATGTCCGCCGCGCCGCCGCCCTGCGCTGTGAGCAACGCCATCAATGCAAAGCCCGGCGCCGCCGCCAGCGCGAGCGCGTCGGCCGCCCGGCTCGCGATCATGACGTCTTTTCGGCGCGGAACGCAGCCTCGCCGGCATCCGACACTTCGACCCATTTGGGATCCGGCGCGGCCTCGGCTTCGTAATTATCGTGCCAGTTCCACCATTTGTACGTCGACGTCTGCGGATAGCCTTCGGGCGAATCCTCCCACACCTCCTGCCGGCCGAGCGGAGTCAGATCGAGATAGTTCCATACCGTCCCCATCGCCTCGTCGCCGCGATTATTGATGAAGTAGGTGCGGTAGATGCGCTCGCCGTCGCGGATGAAGACATTGTGGCCGTGCCACTCGTCGACGCCGAAATCCTTGTCGAAGTCATCGGTCAAGGTCACCCACGGCATCTCCCAGCCCATCCGCGCCTTGAGCCGCGCGATATCCGCCTGCGGCGCGCGCGAGGCGTAGACGAGCGTGGTGTCGCGCGCGTTCAGATGCGCGAGATTGGATACCTGATCCGCGCCGAGCGAGCAGCCGCGGCAGGCATGATCGGGCCAGCCGAACACGCCGGGCTCGAAGAACGCGCGATAGACGATCAGCTGGCGTCGGCCCGCGAACAGATCGAGCAGGCTCACCTTGCCGTTCGGCCCCTCGAACGCATAGTCCTTGTCGACCGCCATCCACGGCATCCGCCGCCGCTCGGCGGCCAGCGCGTCGCGGGCACGGGTCTGCGCCTTCTCCTTGACGAGCAGGTCCGCGCGAGCGGCTTCCCATGCCTCCGGTGCGACCACGGGGGGATGGTTCTTCGGCAATTCCTGCATGCTCACTGCTCCTGCTCGCCGGTGACCGCCGCGATACGCGAGATGACCGTGCTCCAGCCGTTGCTCATATTGCGATAGGCGGTATCGTTGCGCGGCAGGACAAAGCCCGAATGGACCACGTGCAGCCGCGTGCCGCCCTCCGCCGCCTCCAGCGTATAGGTAACCACGGTATCGAGCAGCGAGCCGTAACCCGCGTTGCCCTCATGACCGCCCTTCCACGAATAAGCGAAGCGTTCGTTGGGGATCACCTCCAGCACCTGGCAGTGAATCGTGCCATCCCATTCGCCCGCCGGCGTCGTCTGATACGTGAAGCGGTTGCCCGCCACGGGCACGAAGTCGCTCGGCACCATGCCGAGCCAGCGCGCCATCAACTCGCCCGAGGTCAACGTCTTCCAGATCGTCTCAGGAGCGTGGGGAAACACCTCGTCGACCACGATCTCGCGGGCGCGGGTCTGCAATGCGGCGTCGTTCATGGATCGATCTCCTTCAAAAGGTTACGCAGCGTATCGAGGCGTTCGCGCCAGAAGACCTCGTAATGGTCCAGCCAGTCGAACAGCGGGGCCAGGCCTTCGGGCTTGGCGCGATAATAGACGTTCCGCCCCTGCGGCCGCTCGGCGACGAGGCCTGCCAGCTTCAGCGACTTGAGATGCTGCGAGACTGCACCCTGGGTCACGCCGCTCGACCGGGTCAGCTCGGCGACGTTGATTTCCTTCGCGCGGGCAATCCGCTCGAACACGGCGCGCCGCGTTGGATCGGCGAGCGCGCGCATGACGGAATCGATAGGGCTGGGCTGGATCATGCGAATCAATTAGGATTCGCTAATCAATTAGTCAATGCTAATTGTATCGTCGCACGACGCGCGTGGACAGTCGTGTCCTGGGTGGGCTATCGGCCGCGCATGCCAGTCACCGCCACGATCATGAATTCCACCACCGGCCAGCCGATTCAGAAGCTGACCTTCGGCCGCATGCCCAAGCCCTGGGCCTCGTTCACGCTGGAGAGCGGCGAACTCGTCACCGCGGATCGCGTCGATATCGGCAAGCCGGCGCCCGGCAAGGTCGTGGTGCCGGTATCGGTCTGGGTCACGCCGAAGAAATAGCGGCCTTCCGCCCGGCGCCAGCAACACTTCGTTACAATCGACCGCGCCGCCGCGCATTGAAACCCTAACCCCGTCCTCCTAGATTGGTCTTGCGGGACCGGGCCCCTCTGGCGGCGGCTTCACCTGAAGCCCCGTGATGTCGGACCGCATCGAGCTAGCTCGGTGCAGGTTTGGCGGCTGTCCGTCACCACCCCTCACCGAGAGACCGGCTCGATCGATGTAACTGTCGATGGAGTGGCATGTGAATACCCTGATCGAGCGGCTGATCGCCGCGCACCGCATCCTCAACCGCGAAATTCGCCGCGAGCTCGCTCGCCGGTTTCCCGATCCCCTGCGCCTGAGCCGGCTCAAGAAGGAGCGGCTCGCGATCAAGGACCGGCTGTTCCGCCATTTCCCCGACGCGGCCGAGATGCGCCGCCTCGCCCGCGGCGCGATCCGCCGCGCGCGCCACGCCTAGGAGAAACCACCAGTGGACAATCTTTCCGCCTTCAACCGCAGCGCCGCCAGTGCCGCGCAGGTCCGCTACGATGAGGGCCTGCGCCGGCACATGCTCGGGATCTACCGCAACATGGGGCTGGGCCTCGCCATCACCGGCGTGATCGCGCTCCTCGTCGCCAGTTCGCCGCCGCTCGTCGCCTTGATCTTCGGCACCCCGCTGAAGTGGGTGGCGATGCTGGCGCCGCTCGCCTTCGTGTTCTTTTTCACCTTCCGGATCGAGCGGATGACGACGGCAGGCGCGCGCACGGCCTTTTTCGCGTTCGCCGCGATCATGGGCGTGTCGATGGCGAGCATCTTCCTCGTCTTCACCGGCACCAGCATCGCGATGGCGTTCTTCACGGCTTCGGCGATGTTCGCGGGCCTCAGCCTGTGGGGCTATACCACCAATCGCGACCTGACCGGCATGGGGACCTTCCTGTTCGTCGGCCTGATCGCAGTGATCGGCGCGAGCCTGGTCAACCTGTTCCTCGGCTCGAGCCTGCTCCAGATGGCACTGTCGGTCGTCGGCGTCGTGGTGTTCGCGGGTCTTACCGCTTGGGACACGCAGCGCCTGAAGAGCGAATATCTCGTCTACGGCAACAGCCAGGCCGCCGAGAAGCTCGCAATCATGGGGGCGCTGTCGCTGTATCTGAACCTCATCAACATGTTCCAGCTGCTGCTGGGGCTGATGGGCGAACGGGAGTAACAGCATGAGCGGCAACTTCACTTGCCCCGTCGACGGCACCAAATTGGTGCCGATCGAGCGCTCGGGGATCGAGATCGATCATTGCCCCAGCTGCCGCGGCGTGTGGCTGGATCGCGGCGAGCTCGACAAGATCATCGAGCGCAACGCCACGTCGGCGGCGCCGGTGCTGCCCCAGCAATCGCAGCCCGCGCCGCAGGCAACGCCTTGGTCGGACGAGCGTCCGCGCTACGACGACCGCCAGCGCCACCATGGCGGCCATTATCCGCACAAGAAGCGCAAGTCTTTCCTCGAAGAGCTGTTCGACTAGGCCCCCTTACCCCGGACAGCCTTCAACCTTCGCCCGTCGCCGATCCGTCGGCGGCGGGCGTTTCTTTGCCCGGCCGCCGTCGCTATCGTCACGCTCCAACGATCGGGAGAGCGAGCAATGGTCACGCGCAGAACGATGCTCGGCGGCGCCGCGGCACTTACGACGACCGCCATACTCCCGGTCCGCGCTGCCCCCGCTTTCGTCCGGCGGGAAGGCACGCGGCTGATGCTCGGGGGCAAGCCCTATCGCTTCGCAGGTGCCAACCTCTGGTACGCCGCCTGGCTCGGTGCCGACGCTCCCTATGGTGATCGCGAGCGGCTCAAGCGCGAGCTCGACACGCTCGCCGCGACCGGCGTCACCAACCTGCGCATCGCCGCCTCGGCCGAGGATTCGCCGCTCAAGAACTCGGTTAAGCCCGCCTTCCACGGCGCCGGGCCCGATTCCGCCGATCCGGCATTGCTCGACGGGCTCGATTTCTGCCTCGCCGAGATGGCGAAGCGGAACATGAAGGCCGTGCTCTATTTGACCAATTTCTGGGAATGGTCGGGCGGGATGATGACCTATCTCTATTACGTCACCGGCAAGTACATGGACGTCAACGATCCCGCGCATCCCTGGCCCGCCTTCCCCAACGCCGTCGCCCAATTCTACGCCAATCCCAGAGCAGTCGCGCTCAATCATGCGTGGGTGCGAAAGATCGTCGGCCGCACCAATGCAATCACCGGCACCGCCTATCGCGACGACCCGACGATCGTGGCGTGGCAGCTCGCCAACGAGCCGCGCCCCGCCGGCGACCTCGCCACCGCGACGCCTTTGCTCTCCGCTTATCATGCATGGGTCCAGGGCAGTGCCCGCCTGATCAAGTCGATCGACCGCAACCACCTCGTCTCCACCGGCAGCGAGGGACTGATGGGCAGCGTCGGCAGCGCCGACATCTTCCGGAAGGCGCATGGCGTTCCCGAGATCGACTATCTCACTGCCCATATCTGGCCGCTCAACTGGAGCTGGGTCGACGCGAAGGACATTCCCGGCACGCATGCCGCCGCCACGGCCAAGGTCGCCGAATATCTCCAGCAGCATCAGGCGCTGGCGAAGGCGCTGGGCAAGCCGCTGGTGATCGAGGAATTCGGCTATCCGCGCGACGGCGGTGGCTATGATCCAGAGGCAAGCACACACTTCAAGGACCTGTATTACCAGCAAATCTACGACGCAGTGCTCAACAGCGCGCGCACCGGCGGCCCGATCGCCGGTTCGAACTTCTGGGCGTGGAACGGTGCCGGCCGCGCGCTCCATGGCGACCACCGCTTCCGCTCGGGCGACACTGCCTGGCTCGGCGATCCCCCGCATGAGCCGCAGGGCTGGTACGGCGTGTTCGATACCGACGCGAGCACGCGGGGTGTGATCACCGCGCATGCGAAAGCGCTGGCCAGCGTGGGCGAGCCGATCGCCGCATAATTCAGCCTCCCCCGCCAGGGGGAGGTGTCGCTGAAAGCGACGGAGGGGGAGGAAGCACGCCGGTCCGTTCTGGCATCCTCCCCCTCCGTCAGCCTGCGGCTGCCACCTCCCCCTGGCGGGGGAGGATATCGTTGCTCGCGAAAGCTTCCCTACTCGCGTCCCAAACAAGCCTCCGTTGCCGCTCCGGCCCGCACGGCCCATTTGCCTCCCATGGCATCTCTGCTCGATCCTTCCGCGCGTGGGCGCGTCATTCTCGTCGGCGCCGGTCCGGGCGATCCCGGGCTGCTCACCGTGCGTGCCGTCGAGGCGCTGAAGCAGGCCGACGTGCTGGTCCATGACGGGCTCGTCGATCCGCGCGTGCTCGATCTCGCTCCGCGGGCGCACCGCATCTCGGTCGCCAAGCAGCGCGCGCGCCACACGCTGTCGCAGGAAGCGATCAACGCCCTCATCATCGCGCATGTGAAGACCGGCGCGATCGTCGTGCGGCTAAAGGGCGGCGACCCGTTCATCTTCGGCCGCGGCGGCGAGGAAGTCGAAGCCGTGCGCGCCGCCGGCCTGCCGGTCGAAGTCATCCCCGGCATCTCCGCCGCATTGGGCGCCGCCGCCGAGGCGATGCTCCCCCTCACCCATCGCGACTGGTCGAGCGCGGTCAGCTTCGTCGCCGGCCAATGCAAGGGCCTCAGCGAACAGGATTGGTCGGGCCTCGCCGGCAAGGGCCGCACGCTCGTCATCTACATGGGCGTCGCGACCTGCCCCGACATCGCCGACAAATTGATGGCCGACGGCGTCGCCCCCGACATGCCCGTCGCAGTGCTCGAGCGCGGCACGCTCGAAGGAAGCCGGGCGCTGCGCACCTTGCTCGCCGATCTCGGCCCGATGGTCGCGCGCGAGAAGGTGCGGAGCCCGGCGATCATCGTCGTCGGCGAAGTCGTGATGCTCGCCGATGCCGAGGACAAGCTCGCCGCATGGGCCAAGACTGCGGAGGCGCTCGCATGAAGCTGCTCACCGGAAACGATCTCGCCACGGGCGACGTGACGTGGTGGACCGGCACCGGCTGGTCGCGCCATGTCGAGGACGCAGTCGATGTCGACGAGACCGGCGAGGCGATCGCCACCGAGGAAATCGGCGCCCGCCGCGTCAACGCCGCTTATGTGATCGATGCGGTGTCGACCCCCGAAGGACCGCGCCCGGCGCATATCAAGGACCGCATCCGCGCGCTCGGCCCCACCGTGCGCCTCGATCTCACGCTCAAACCCGCCGACCCCGATGCCGGCAGCTGGGTGATCTGACATGTACAAATACGACAGATACGATCAGGCGATCGTCGACGCCCGCGTCGAGGAATTCCGCGATCAGGCCGCGCGGCGCCTCTCGGGCGCACTGACCGAAGACCAGTTCAAGCCGCTGCGGCTCAAGAACGGCCTCTATCTCCAGCTCCACGCCTATATGCTGCGCGTCGCCATTCCCTATGGCACGCTCGACAGCCGTCAGATGCGGATGCTCGGCCATATCGCGCGCAAATATGATCGCGGCTACGGCCATTTCACCACGCGGCAGAACGTCCAGTACAACTGGATCAAGCTGGAGGAAGCGCCCGATATCCTCGCCGAGCTGGCGACGGTCGAGATGCACGCGATCCAGACGAGCGGCGAATCGATCCGCAACCTCTCGTCGGATCAATATGCCGGCGCCGCTGCCGACGAAGTCGCCGATCCGCGGCCCTGGGCCGAATTGCTCCGTCAAGCGACGACCTTCCATCCCGAATTCAGCTATCTGCCGCGGAAGTTCAAGATCGCGGTGACCGCCGCCGAGGAAGACCGCGCCGCGATCCGCCTCCACGATGTCGGGCTCAAGCTCGTCACCAACGATGCCGGCGAGATCGGCTTCGAAGTCTATATCGGCGGCGGCATGGGCCGCACGCCCTTCGTCGCGCCGCTGATCCGCCCGTTCCTGCCCGCGGACAATCTGTTCAGCTATCTCGAGGCCGCGCTGCGCGTGTGGAACCGCTGGGCGCGCCGCGACAACATCCACAAGCAGCGCATCAAGATCCTCGTCCACGATCTGGGCCAGGAGGAATTCACGCGCCAGGTCGAGGCCGAGTGGCAGGCGATCCTGCCCAACGGCACGGACGTTCCCCGCAAGGAACTCGATCGGATCGCCGAATATTTCGCGCCGCCGCCGTTCGAGGCCGGCTTGGCCGACACCGTCGACCGCACCGATCCCGATTTCGCCGTCTGGCTCGATCAGAACGTCAAGGCGCACAAGGCGCCGGGCTATGCGATCGTCAACATCAGCCTGAAGCCGATCGGCGGCATCCCGGGCGACGCCAGCGCCGACCAGATCGATCTGATGGCCGACCTCGCCCAAAAATACAGCTTCGACGAGCTGCGCGTGACGCACGCGCAGAACATCGTCCTGCCGCACGTTCGGAAAGCCGATCTCCGTGCGGTGTGGGAGCATCTCCGCGACGCCGGACTGGCCGAAGCCAATCTCGACCTGATCAGCGACATCATCGCCTGCCCCGGGCTCGATTATTGCAGCCTCGCCAATGCGCGCTCGATCCCCGTCGCGCAGAAGATCGCGACGCGCTTCGCCGATCTCGGCCGCCAGCGCGATCTCGGCGAACTGAAGCTCAAGATCAGCGGCTGCATCAACGCCTGCGGACACCACCATGCCGGCCATATCGGCATCCTCGGCGTCGATCGGAAAGGCACCGAGAATTACCAGCTCCTGCTCGGCGGATCGGGCGCGGAGGATGCCAGCCTCGGCAAGATCACCGGCCCCGGCTTCGACGAGGACGGCATCGTCAACGCCGTCGAGAAGGCGACCGCTGTCTATCTCGCCCGCCGCGAGGAGGGAGAACGCTTCCTCGACACTTATCGCCGCATCGGCATGGAGCCGTTCAAGGAGGCGCTCTATGGTTGATTCAACCTGCCATTTGGTCGCCCCCGCTCCGTTCGTTTCGAGCGTAGTCGAGAAACGGCCAGGCAATCCTTCCTCTCGGTTTCTCGACTTCGCTCGAAACGAACGGTGGGGAGACGCGGCATGACCGACACCCTCCTCCGCTTCCGCGATGACGAGATCCACGAGGAGCCGGCGGTCACGCTGGACTCGTTCCTCGGCCAGTCGAACGCCACCGCGGTCCGCATCGAAGCGGGCGAGGACGCGCGCGCGCTCCTGCCGCATCTCGATCGCATCGCTCTCGTCGAGATCGATTTCCCGCGCTTCCGCGACGGCCGCGGTTATTCGAGCGCGCAGATCCTGCGCGAGGCGGGCTACAAGGGCGAGATGCGCGCCTCCGGCGACGTGCTGGTCGACCAGATGCTGTTCATGCTCCGTTGCGGCTTCGACAGCTTCGCACCCGCCGCCCCGATCGACGAAGCCGTGCTCGCCGCGACGCTCAATCGCTACGACTATGTCTATCAGACCGCCGCGGACGGTGCCGTCCCCGTCTGGAAACTCCGCCATGGCTGAGGCAACGGCGCGGAAAATCGATCGGCTGGACCTCGCCCCGCGCTTTACCGAGCAGGATGCGATCCGCCTGAACAACATGTTCCGCGGCAGCTCGACCGACGAGATGCTGCGTGCGGTGATCGGCGACCATATGGTCGGCGATCTCGCAGTGGTCTCGTCCTTCGGCGCCGAATCCGCGGCCTTGCTCCATCTCGTCGCCTCGATCGATCCTTCGGTGCCCGTGCTCTTCCTCGAGACCGGCCGGCATTTCCCCGAGACGCTCGCCTATCGCGACCAGCTCGTCGCCCGGCTCGGCCTCAAGGACTTCCGCAACCTCCGGCCCGATCCGGAAGTGCTCGCCGCGCGGGACGCCAACGAACTGCGCTGGTCGTTCGACCCCGACGGCTGCTGCGAGATCCGCAAGGTCGTGCCGCTCGCCAAAGGGCTCGCGGCGTTCGACGCGACGATCACCGGCCGCAAGGCGTTCCAGGCGAAGACCCGCAACGCCTTGCCGCGCTTCGAGATCGACACCTCCGACGCCTCCGGCCGGCTCAAGGTCAACCCGCTTGCCGACTGGACTCGCGCCGATCTCGACGCCTATTTCGCGGAGCACGATCTGCCCGTCCATCCGTTGGTGGAGAAGGGCTATCTGTCGATCGGCTGCGCGCCATGCACCAGCGTGGTCAAGCCCGGCGAAGACCCTCGCGCCGGCCGCTGGCGCGGCTGGGACAAGACCGAATGCGGCATCCACACGCCGGTCAACGACGGCGACGTGGACCAGCCTTCGTTCTGAACGACATCGCCGGGAACCGCTCTGCGGCGACCCCGGCGATCCTCTCCAGCCAATCTCAGAACAGGATCGGCAGTCGCGGCAGGATCGAGTTGCGCCCGCCCTCGCCGCGCGCTTCGACACCCAGGCTGCCGAACAGCATCGCCCCGCCAAGGAACGCGCCGAGCAGGAAGCTCAGCCCGGCGAGCGTCTCGCCGTCCGACGATCCCGGGCCGAAGATCTGCCCCGGCTTGGTCAGGTTGAGATCGGCCTGCGTCGCGACCTCGCCGGTATAGGCCGAGCGCCAGCCGGCGCCGCTGTCATTCTCGTGGAGCACGAAGCCGTCGGCGTTGGCGCGATCGAGCGCGCGGCCGTTGCTGCCCATGCTGATCTCGAGATCACCCAGCTTCTGCTGGCTGAGCCCCGTCACTTCGATCGCCTGATCGCCCTTGGTGATCGCCACCGAGCTGGCGAAATAGACGTTCGGATTGCCCTGGCCCTGCTCGGTGTTGATCGTGATCTTGGTGCCGTTGTCGAGCGTGAAGGTGGTCGTCCCCCAGAAGTCGTAGACGTGCTGGCCGTTCACATCGACATGCGGATCGCCCCAGATCCGGGTGGTCTCGCCGGTATTGGCGTTGGTGATCGTCATCTCGCTGTTATTCTCGTTGAGCTGCAGGCTGTAGCCGTCGCCCAGATCGATGGATGCCTTGCCCTCGCTGCCGGTCTTCACCGTCCAGCTGGCCTGGGTCTCGCCGCCGCAGCGCGCGTCGACATTCCAGCCGCGCGGGAAGCAGGACGAGGCGAAGGGTCCGGCGCCGAGGGGGTTGAGCAATTTGCCCGCGATCCCCGCCGCGAGCACGAAATTGGCCGAGGCCGATCCGGCGGCGAGCGCCTGGAATGCGCCCGAGAAAGCAGTGTTCGCAGCGATAGCGGTCATGTCGCGTCCCCTGTGGGTGGTGAACAGGAGCGACGTTACGCCCGCGCTCCGATCCGCGCGCTCCGCATTCCGACTAGACGCGCTAGTCGCTTCGATTAGCCGCGCATCCGCCCCGTCCCGTCGCTCAGCTGGCCCAGGCGGCGAGGTCTTCTTCCTGCGCCACCATCGCCAGTCCGTGCGCGATCGAAGTGAGTTCGCCTCCGTCCCCGATCCGCCCCTCGCCGAAGCGCCGCGCGAAGATCGCCCGCACCGCGGGGATCAGCGACGAACCTCCGGTCAGGAACACCCGATCGATGCTCGCCTCGGTCACTCCGGATATGGCGAGCGCCCGGTCGACGGTCGTCTCGATCCGGGCAAGGTCGGGGGCGATCCACGCCTCGAAATCGGTGCGCCGCACGTCGGTGGCGAGTTTCACGCCGCCGCCCTCGAACCTGAATTCGGCCTGCGCCACGTTCGACAATGCGCGCTTGAGCCTGCCCACCGCGTCGTACAGCCGGTAGCCGAGCTCGTTCTCGATGATCGCGATCATCCGCGCGATCGCGGCGGGGTCCTCGGCAGAGCGCTGGAGCTTGTGCAGCGCCTCCAATGTCCGCCGGTTGCGCATCAGCGCCAGTCGCGACCAGTCGCCGAAATCGGCGAAATAGCCGGGCGGGATCTCGAGCATCTTGTCGAACGATCGATAGCTGCCGCCCTTGCCGAGCAAAGGAAGCACCAGTTGATCGATGATCCGGTAATCGAAGCGGTCGCCGGCGATGCCGATCCCGGCGTGCCCCAGAGCGGTGCAGCGCCGCGCCGCGCCCGGCGCATCGACTCGCACCACCGAGAAGTCACTGGTCCCGCCGCCGAAATCGGCGACGAGCAACGTCGCCGGATCGCTCAGCCGCTTCGCGTAGCTGAACGCCGCGCCGATCGGCTCGTAGACATAATGGACTTCCGCGCCGAACCCCGCGAACATCGCGTCATAACGTTGACGCGCCAGCACCGGATCGGGCCGGCTCCCGGCATATTCGATCGGCCGCCCCACCACGATCCGCTCGGGCCGCGCGCCGAGCTTGCCGCCCGAATGTGCCGCCAGCTTCGCGAGGAAGGTCCGCCCCAGTTCCTCGAACCGCAGCCTCTTGTCGAACACCGAAGCATGCTCGAACGCACTGCTCGCCGCGACCGATTTGAATGATTGGAGAAAGCGGCTCCCCTCGGGATATTCGAGATATTCGGCGATCGCCCAGGGCCCCGCCTCGACCTTTACGCCGCCATCTTCCCAGAAGCACAAGGCCGAGCGAAACACCGCGCTGACGCCTTCGGGGCCTGCGAACGCGACCATCTCCGGCGCCTCGCCCGCGGCAGCGAGCGCGACGACGCTGTTGGTGGTGCCGAAGTCGAGCCCGAGGGCAGTTGCGGTCACGTCCAGGTCCTATCGATAGCGAGGCGGCGCCTATGGCCGGCTATCCCGGCGCTGCGCAAGGGGCGCCTGTCCGCTCAGGGGACAAAGCGGCGGCCGCGACGTCTCCGCAATTGCTTGCGGACGACAACCGCTTCCTCGTATCAATCACTTACACGATGCGGTTCGAATAAACGCGCGACCAAGTCGATCGGCGGTTCCGGCTGAAAGTCGAGCTGGCGAAAGACCCTATTGCGACCTTCTGGGAGGATATCTCATGGCCTTTGACCTAAACGGTGGCGCCAGCGGAGAGGATGCCGCCTTCTCCTACAGGATCGGCAATCTTGCCACCTCGGTCGCGCCGGACACGGTGGTGGCCAATCTGGTCAGCGATTTTCGCGGAGGCTCGCTGAGCTTCTCGCTGGTGGACGGTCGCGCAGGAGACTTTTTCACCCTTGTCGCGCAGGGCGGGATCACGGTGGTCCGGCTCTCGGACACCAATGGCGAGGTGCGGTTCAACGGGACCTATATCGGCGCCTTTTCAGGCTCCACCATTCAGTTCACCACCGGCACGAACCTGGTGTCGCCGGCCGCCGTGCAGGCCCTTGTTCGCGCCATCTCGTTCGTGAACACATCCAGTACCCCGGACAACGCGCCGCGTGCGGCGACCATCACTCTGACTTTGCCCGATCAGACGGTGCTGACCCGCTCGGTCGCCATCACCTTAGACGCGTCGCAGAACATCATCGAAGGGGACGCCGGCGACAATGTCCTGACGGGGACTGCGGGCGACGATGTCCTGCGCGGTCTCGCGGGGGCGGACACCCTGCAGGGCGGCGACGGCACCGACACTACCGATTATAGCGGTGGCACCGACGCGGTCTCGGTCGATTTGGCCACCGGCGTCGGCCAAGGGGGCGCCGCCCAGGGTGACCAACTGACCAGCATCGAAAGCGTGATCGGCACCAGCGGGAACGATCAGCTTTTCGGTGACGCGGCGGCCAACCGTCTCACCGGCGGGGCAGGCAACGACCTCCTGCGCGGCGGCGCCGGCGGGGATATCCTCGATGGCGGCGATGGCGTCGATACCGCCGACTATACCGGCCATGCCGCCGGGGCCGGCGGCCTGCGCGGCGTGTTCGTCAGTCTGGCGACCGGAATTGGCTACAGCGCGGCGCTCGGCGACTACCTCGTTAACATCGAGAACCTCATCGGCTCCTCGCATCAGGACGAGCTCACCGGAGATGCCGGCGTCAACCGCATCGAAGGTCGCGACGGGATAGACACGATCGAAGGCGGCGGCGGAGCGGACGTCCTCATCGGCGGCACCGGCGGAGACTGGCTCAGCTATCGGGGCTCGTCCGGCGGCATATGGATCGACCTGAGCACCGGTATTGGTCAGTGGAGCGATGCGGCGGGCGATACGGTGAGCGAATTCGAGAATGTCTACGGATCCGCTTTCGACGATCTCATCGTCGGCGACAATGGCGACAACCGGCTCGCCGGCGGGGACGGCAATGACGAGATTTGGGGCGGCGACGGGGCAAACTTCCTCTTTGGCGAAGGGGGAGACGACATCCTTCATGGCGGGGCCAATCTGGACTCGCTGAGCGGCGGCGCGGGCAATGACACCGCAACCTATGCGGGGAACGCGATGGGCGTTCGCATCATGCTTGGTCGCGGCGTGGTTACAAGGAATGACGGGCTGGACCAGACTTTGGTGTCGTCGATCGAAAATGCCGTGGGCACTTCCTTCAATGACCTGATGTCCGGAGACGTAAACGCCAATATCCTGTCCGGTGGCGACGGCAACGACGTGTTTGACGGAGGTGGAGGCGCCGATGTCCTGGATGGCGGCAGCGGCCACGACATCGCCGATTACAGCCTGAACGAAAACAGCAAAACAACGCCCGGCGCGGTATGGGTGAATCTGGCGGTTGGGCAGGGCTTCTGGAACGATGCCGAAGGTGACGTTCTGACTGGTATCGAGGACGTGCGCGGCTCCGCCTTCAACGACCTGCTGTACGGCGATGCCGGGGTCAATTTCCTCTACGGCGGCAACGGCAACGACTATCTCGGCGGGGGTGCCGGCGCCGACGTCCTCGAAGGCGGCAGCGGGCAGGACACGATCGACTATAACGGGTCTTTCGGCGGCATCTGGGTGCATCTCGGCACCGGCCAGGGTTTCTGGAACACTGCCGAGGGCGACAGCTTTACGGGCATCGAGAATGTTCGCGGTTCGTGGGGGAACGACCTCATCTATGGCGACGCGGGCAACAACATCCTGTTCGGCAATGACGGCGATGACAATCTCGGCGGCTGGATCGGTGCCGACACGCTCGATGGCGGCAACGGCACCGACACCATCGATTTCAGCGGCGATTATGGCGGGGTCGCGGTAAGCCTTCGGGCCGGCGTCGGTTTCTGGAATTTCGCTGAAGGCGACCGCTACATCGGCATCGAGAATGTGAAGGGATCGATCTTCAACGATTTCATCGAAGGCAATAGCGGCGCGAACGTGCTGACCGGCGCGGGCGGCGAGGACCTGTTCACCTTCGTCGCCGGGTTCGGCGCCGACATCATCACCGACTTCAACGGCAACGGCGCCGCCAGCGGCGACCGGATCCAGTTCGGCGCGGGGATGTTCACTGGCTTTGCCGACCTTCTCGCGCATTCGAGCCAGGTCGGAGGCGACGTCCGCATCCAGCTCGACGCATCGAACTATCTCACCCTTCAGGGCCTCCAGCTCGGATCGCTCGACGCATCGGACTTCCTGTTCTGACACGCCACTACGGACGGCCGGCAGCGCTGACTGCCGGCCGTCGCGAAGTGCTTACGTCGCTTGTAATGTAGGATTTCGCATGATTGGCTGAGCGCCCGGTCCGGCATGCCGGTCGCGCTCTTTGACTCGGTCGATCCCAGCCGCCGCGCGCGCAAGCAAATTTCCAACCCGCGCAATTTTATGAGCGAATCCGCGGGAAAAGTGCGAAGTTAAGCGCGCGAAATCCAACAAGCGGCCCCGCGACTCGTCCCTCAATATGCCTCGTGCGCCAAGTCGCTGAACTTGGTGAACTGCCGGTCGAAGCGCATGTGCACCGATCCCGTCGCGCCGTGGCGCTGCTTGGCGATGATCACCGTCGCCTTGTTCGCCACTTCGAGCTGTTTGGCCTGCCACGCCTCATACGCCATCCGCTCCTCGGCGGTCTCGGTGCCGTCGGGTACCTTGGTAGGCGCCTTGAAATCGTGATAATATTCGTCGCGATAGACGAACAGCACGATATCCGCGTCCTGCTCGATCGATCCCGATTCACGAAGGTCCGAAAGCTGCGGGCGCTTGTCCTCGCGGCTCTCCACTGCGCGGCTCAGCTGCGAGAGCGCCAGCACCGGCACGTTGAGTTCCTTCGCCAAGGTCTTGAGGCCGCGGCTGATCTCCGAGATTTCCTGCACGCGGCCGTCGCCCGACGCCTTGGCGCTGCCGGTCAGCAGCTGGAGATAGTCGACGATCACCATGCCGATCTTGTGCTGGCGCTTCATCCTTCGGGCGCGCGTGCGCAAGGCCGCGATGGTCAGGCCCGGCGTATCGTCGATGAACAAGGGCAGCCGCTCGAGATCGCCCGCGGCGCGCGCGAATTTCTGGAATTCGGCATGGCTGATCTGCCCGGTGCGGAGCTTCTCCGAGACGACCTCCGCCTGCTCGGAAAGGATACGCATCGCCAGCTGGTCGGCCGACATTTCGAGGCTGAAGAACGCCACCGGCGCGCCGATCGACTTCTCCTCGGGGATCCCCGCCTCGAGATCGTCGGCCCAGCGCTTGGCGGCGTTGAACGCGATGTTGGTCGCGAGCGAGGTCTTGCCCATGCCCGGGCGTCCGGCGAGGATCAGCAGGTCCGATCGGTTGAACCCGCCGGTCGAGGCGTTGAGATCGGTGAGGCCCGTCGTGACGCCCGAGATGCCGCCACCCGAGTTCATCGCCTTCTCGGCCTGCCGCACCGCCAGCGTCGCGGCGCGAGTGAACGATTTGAGCCCCGCGTCCGAATCGCCCTTTTCGGCGACTTCGTAGAGCTTCATCTCGGCCTGCTCGATCTGCTTGGCCGGGTTGATGTCCTGGCTGGTGTCGAGCGCGCCGTCGACGAGATCCCGCCCCACCGTCACCAGCGCGCGCAGCATCGCGAGGTCGTAGATCTGGTCGGCGAACGAGCGCGCGCCGATCAGGCTCGCCGGGTTGCCGGTGAGCTGGGCCAGATAGGCCGGGCCGCCGACTTCCTTCATCGCCGGATCGGCGGCGAACAGCGGCCTGAGAGTCACCGGCGTCGCCAGCCGGTTGTCGCCGACCATCGCGGCGATCGCCTCGTAGATCCGCCCGTGCAGCGGCTCGAAGAAATGTTCCGGCCGGATCTTCTGGAGCACGTCCTCCGCGACGCGATTGTCGATCATCATCGCGCCGAGCAGCGCCGCCTCGGCCTCGATATTCTGGGGCAGGCTGACGCCCTCGGGAGTTTCGGGAGCGGGGAAGGGAATCGGTTGTGCCATTTGATCTCTAGTCGCGTACGCAGCCTCCGGCTTCAACCGTCACGCTTGTGAATAACGGGCATGAGCGGATAGGAGCCGTCAATGGCCGATCCGCGCATCATAGACGTAACGCTCGACGAGCGCACGATCCTGTGGCGCTCGGCCGATATCGAGCAGGAACGCCGCATCGCGATCTTCGACCTGCTCGAGGAAAACCGCTTCGCCCCCCAGCGCAAGCATCCCGACGGCTATGAAGGGCCCTACAAGCTGCATCTCCGCGTCGAGGAAGGCCGGCTCGCGCTGGAAATTCACCGCGCCGACGATTCGCACCTCGAGACGCTCGTCCTCGGCCTCGCCCGCTTCCGCCGCCCGATCCGCGACTATTTCGCGATCTGCGACAGCTATTACCAGGCGATCCGCAATGCCTCGCCCGCGCAGATCGAGACGATCGACATGGCCCGCCGCGGCGTCCACAACCAGTCGGCCGAACTGCTGATGGAGCGGCTCGAGGGCAAGATCCAGGTCGACTTCGACACTGCCCGCCGCCTCTTCACGCTGATCTGCGTGCTCCACATCAAGGGGTGACCACGCTTCGGTCCCCGCGCCGCGTTCCCGAACTGCGGATCGCCTGCTATTCGACGACGATGAAGGCTCTATCGATAGCGGCGGCTCTCGTGCTGACGAGTGCCACAACCTCAGCAGCGAACCAGCTTGCCGGGCCGCAATCGAAGTGGAGCGGTGAAGTGGCCGACGAAGCCCTGACGCCCGCTTCTCCGCTCGACCCGCTGCCGGTCGTGTACGGAAGCGCGCGTCGCATCGCTCTGCCCGCTCCGAAGGGTCCGATCCCCGACGCCGCGATACTGCCGATCGGCGAAGGCGGTGGCACGGTCTCGTTGCTCGCTCCCTGGTCGGGCGGCTGGATCGTCGGCACCGATGGCGGCGAATGGGGTGGCAGCCTCTACCTCGTCACGCCCGCGAGGCGAACCATCCTCGCGCAGGGAAATGTGCGCGGCGGCTTCACCTGGCGCGGACGTCTTTACGTGGTTTCCGGGTTGCACCATCTGACCCTGGATGAGGGGGCGTTATGGGAAGTGGATCTTCGCGCCGAAAAGCGCGTCGGCAGCATCCCGCTTCCCGCGAGTCCCGAAGAACTTCTCCTGACTCGCGAGCAGCATCTGATCGTGCGCACCCGCAAGGGAGACGTCGCGCTGTTGCCGAATGGTGTCCTCGCCCCGCCCGGTGAATTCTAGCAATCGAAAAGACCGATATAATGAACGACGAAACCGCACGCACATTGATCATCGCCGCCCGCGAAGCGGCGAAGAATGCCTATGCACCTTATTCGAACTTCGCGGTCGGCGCAGCGGTGCTGCTCGGCGACGGCAGCATCGTCACCGGCGCCAATTTCGAGAATGCCAGCTATGGCCTGTCGCTCTGCGCCGAAACGGTGGCGCTGGCGACGGTCAACGCCCAGGGCCGCTTCCGCGACGTAGTGGCGATCGGTGTGATCGGCGGCCGGATGGGCCATGCCGACACTGCACCGGTGAGCCCCTGCGGCCGCTGCCGCCAGGTGATCAACGAAGCAGCGCAGGTGGGCGGACGCGACATTCCCGTCTATTGCGGGAGCGCGGCGGGCGACGAGATCGCCATCTACAAGCTTTCCGAACTCCTCCCCCACGCCTTCGGCCCCGCCGATCTCGGGCTCGCCTGAGCCGGGTTGCCAAGGGTTTCGCCGGCTGCTTTGGTAGCGCTAACGGAGGAGACGCCATGAAGACGACGTACCGGAGCGCGCTCGCGCTGCCGATCCTGCTTGCCACGCCCGCATTCGCGCAGGATGCACCGCTCCTCCATCCGATGTTCCAGGATCATGGTGTGCTCCAGCGCGACCGGCCGATCGCGGTGTGGGGCGATGCGGCGGCCGGCGAACGCGTGGAAGTGGCGCTCGGGGGCCGGAAGGTGCTGACGCGGGCCGACAAGGAGGGGCATTGGCGCACTGACTTGCCGCCGATGCCTGCGGGCGGCCCCTACACGCTCTCCGCTGCCACGCGCGGCGGCAAGAATCAGCGCGCCGAGGACATCATGATCGGCGACGTCTGGCTCTGCTCGGGCCAGTCGAACATGGAATATCCGGTCAGCGGCGTGCTGGGCGCGGCGGGCGAGATCGGCAAGGCGAACGATCCCGATCTTCGCCTGATGACGATCGAAAAGAAGACCAGCCTCAGCCCCGAGCGCCAGTTCCCCACGCCGGTCCAGTGGCAGCGGGCCACGCCTGACACCGTGCGCGAATTCTCCGCAGCTTGCTATTTCATGGCACGCGATCTGCGCGCGACGCAAAAAGTGGCGATGGGGCTGATCGACGCTAGCTGGGGCGGCACTGCGATCGACGCCTGGCGTCCCGAAAGCGCGCTGGCAAAGGATCCGGCCGCGGCGCAGGACCTTGCGCTTCTCGGCAGGTATCGCGCCGATCCTGCCGCGGCGAGCAGGTTGTTCGGCGAGCGCTGGATGGCATGGTATCGCGGCAAATCGGGCGATGCTGCCGGTACCGAGCCGTGGCAGGCCGATGCACCCGGCGAGTGGCGCGTTTTGCCTTCGTTCGATGCTTGGGAGAAATGGGGCGTCGCCGATCTGGCCGAGTATAACGGCCTGCTCTGGTACCGCACCGAAGTGACGCTGACACCCGAGCAAACGGCCAAGGGCGCCACGCTCGCGCTCGGCCCCGCCGACGACATGGACGCGAGCTTCGTCAACGGCGTACCGGTGGGCGTGACGTACGCCTGGGGCGTGCCGCGCCTCTATCCACTCGCACCGGGTACGCTCAAGGCGGGCCGGAACGTGATCGCGGTGGGCGTGCTCGACACCTGGGGCGAAGGCGGCCTCACCGGCACCGCCGACCAGCGCGCGATCCGCTTCGCTGACGGCAGCAGCGTGCCGCTGGCGGGGCCCGAAGGCTGGCGCTGGCGCAAGGCACCGGCGGGAATAGACGGTCCGCCGCATGCGCCGTGGGAGGCGATCGCCGGCTTCTCGGGCATCTACAATGCGATGATCGCGCCGATCGGACCCTATGGCCTGCGTGGCGCGGCCTGGTACCAGGGCGAGGCGAATGCCGGTTCGCCGGATGGCTATGCGGAGAAGCTCGGCAGCATGATGGTCGCCTGGCGCGGCCAGTTCGGCAAACCGGACCTGCCCTTCCTCATCGCCCAGCTCTCGGGCTGGGGGCCGCGCGTGCCCAAGCCGGTCGAGAGCGGCTTCTCGCAAATCCGTGACGAGCAGCGCCGTGCCGTCGCCGCCGATGCGCATGCTGCACTGGCAGTGACGGTCGATCTCGGCGACGTCGTCGACATCCATCCGGCCAACAAGCTCGATGTCGGCCACCGCCTCGCCCGCGGCGCCGAAGCGCTGACCTATGGCGGCAAGGCCTCGCCCTCGGGCCCCTGGCCGGTCGAGGCACGGTTCGAGGGCGCAGTCGTGCGCGTCCGCTTCACCGGCGCCGACAAGGGGCTGGTGACGTATAGCGCCGCGCAGCCGATCGGCTTCGAACTCTGCGGCACCGCTTCCGGCAGCTGCCGTTTCGCCACCGCCACGCTCGCGGGAAGCGACGTTTTGGTCGCGGTGGGCACCGGCGCTGCCGATCGCGTGCGTTTCTGCTGGGGCGACAGCCCGATCTGCAATCTCTACGACGGCACCGGCCTTCCCGCGACGCCGTTCGAATTGCCGGTGCGGTAGAGTCAACTCACTCCCCTCCCTGCAAGGGAGGGGCTGGGGGTGGGTGCGAGCGCAGCGAGCCCATCGAGATGCATGGAATGAAGGAAAGACCGGGCATCGAGCCGGCCTTTCCTTACCCACCCCTAACCCCTCCGTTGCAGGGAGAGGAATTTGCAGGTCGATGCAGCCCAGCCCCTTGCGAAGCGCCGTGCTTCTCGCGAAACCGGACGCAACACCTCAGGGGGATTCATGAGCATTCTTTCCGACCGCTGGATTCGCGAACACGCCCTCGCCACCGGCATGATCGAGCCGTTCGTCGAGGCGCAGCGGCGCGAGGGGTGCATCAGCTACGGCCTGTCGTCCTACGGCTATGACGCGCGCGTCGCCGACGAGTTCAAGATCTTCACCAATGTCGACAGTGCCGTGGTCGATCCCAAGGACTTCGCCGCGAACAGCTTCGTCGATCGCAAGACCGACGTCTGCATCATCCCGCCGAACAGCTTCGCGCTCGCGCGCACCGTCGAATATTTCCGAATTCCGCGCGACGTGCTGGTCATCTGCCTCGGCAAGTCGACCTATGCGCGCTGCGGGATCATCGTGAACGTGACCCCGCTCGAGCCCGAGTGGGAGGGGCATGTCACGCTCGAATTCTCGAACACGACGCCACTGCCGGCGAAGATCTACGCCAATGAGGGCGCGTGTCAGTTCCTCTTCCTCAAGGGCGATCAGCCCTGTGAGACGAGCTATGCCGATCGCGCGGGCAAATATATGGGCCAACGCGGCGTGACGTTGCCGCGGCTGTGAACGTACTCGTTTGATCTAGGAGGCGTCATCCGGCCTCGTGCCGGATCCACCGGGAGACGGGCATCAGGCCAGAGGCCGAAGGCCACCGTTGATGCATCGTGGACCCCGGCACAAGGCCGGGGTGACGGTTGTGGTTGGACGCAAGCTGTCTCGCACCAACAAGAGCGACAATCGTCGCAGTCAATCAGCGGGCGCTGAACTGCACCGCGTCGAGCCGGCGCAGGCCGCGTTGCGCTAGCGCATGCGAGCCGGCGGTCTGATCGGCGCTCACGTCCATCAGCACATCGTCCCTGCTCAATACCTTGGTGTATAGGTTGCGCGCCTCGCCCGCGCGACCGGTCTTGGCATAGACCGCGGCAAGGTTGAGCAGCAGCTCGGGACGCCCGGGATGGATGCGCAACTCGGCGAGAAGCTTCGACTCGGCCTGCGCATAATCGCCTTGGGCGATCTGGGTGCTGCCGACAGGGTTTTCCTGCGCCTGGACCGGCAAAGCCGCGAGAAGTGGCGCCGCGGCAAGGAGATAGAAACCAATACGCATAGCATCCCTCCAAGGATCATTGCACCACGGTTACTATTCCGTGACATCTTAATGACTCTTGTATGACACTTTCGTTGCACTCCATCAATTGCGTATAATGCACGCGCAAAAAGAAAGGCGGCCCCAAAGGACCGCCTTTCCAAGTTTCCAGGGCAGCGCCGAAGCGCGGCCTTTTAGAAGTCGTTGCGATACTGCTCGTTGCCGACGAAGCCGAGCTTGCTCACATTCGCGCGCTTCACGATCGCGAGCACGCGATCGACCACGTCGTAGCGAGCCTGCGGATCGGGCTGGAAGTGCAGTTCGGGCTCCGGATCCTGCTGGAGCGAAGCATCGAGATACTGACGCAGCGTCACATCGTCGATCTGCACGCTGTTCCAGAACACATTGCCGTTCGCGTCGATGTACAGCTTGTTCTTCTGCGGCTCCACCGGAGGCGCGGACTGATTGCTGTTCTGCGGAAGATCGACCTTCACTGCGTGCGTCTGGATCGGGATGGTGATGATGAACATGATGAGGAGCACGAGCATGACGTCGATCAACGGCGTCGTGTTCATTTCCATCATCGGTTCGCCGTCGTCGCGGCCACCGCTCATTGCCATTGAAGTAACTCCTTAAACGGTGCGCGTCACAGGCGGACGGTACCGGAGCCCGCGGGGGGTTCCGAGATGAAGCCCACCTTCACGAAGCCAGCCATCTGCATCGTGTAGATCGTGGCGCCGATGCAACGATACGGCGTGTTCACGTCGCCGCGGATGTGCACTTCGGGAAGCTCGAGACCGGCGGCATTGGGGCCACCCTGGCGCTCGATTTCCTTCTTCAGCTTCTCGACCGCACGGTCGAGCAGCTCCTGGTGGCCCACCGGGGTCATGCCCCAATAGACCTGGCACTGGCCGCCGGCACCGGTCACCGAAAGCGCGACATTTTCGGGTTTGGTGGTGGTCGGTTCGAACTGCACCTTGGGAAGTGCGAGATCGATCGTCTGGATCACCACCGGGACGGCGATCAGGAAGATGATCAGGAGCACCAGCATCACGTCCACGAGGGGCGTGGTGTTGATGTCCGACATCGGTGCTTCATCGCCGCTGTCGCCTACGCTCATCGCCATTGGGCGTTATCCTATCCTTCTAACTCGCCGCGGGGCGAACCCTGCGGCGAAGGGCCGCACGCCGGAGCGCGCGGCCCGATGCTTTCAGCTTATGCGCGGGTCTGCACGCCACCGGCCTGGCCGGCGGTCGTGGTGGTGCCGGCCGGCTTGGCGCCGGTTGCCGGAGCGCCGACCTTCTTGACTTCGGGACGGACGCGGCCGTCAGATGCCAGGAAGCCCAGAACGTCGTTCGAGAACGCGTTCAGGTTCTCCGCGATCGCCTTGTTGCGGCGCTGCAGGAAGTTGTACGCGAGCACGGCGGGAACCGCGACGACCAGACCGAGCGCGGTCATGATCAGCGCTTCACCGACCGGGCCGGCGACGGCGTCGATCGAAGCCTGACCCGCCGCACCGATCTTGATCAGTGCGCGGTAGATGCCGATGACGGTACCGAACAGACCGATGAACGGCGCGGTGGCGCCGGTCGTCGCGAGGAACGCGAGGCCGCCGGCGAGCGACGAGTTGATCGTCGCTTCCGAGCGGGCGAGCGAGCCGTGCAGCCAGTCATGGGCCTCGACAGGATCGGTGAGCTCCTTGTACTGCTCCTGCGCCTGCAGGCCGTCGTCGACGATCTGGCGATAGGCCGAGTTCTTCTCGAGCTTCGCCGCGCCTTCGCGCAGGCTGTTCGACGACCAGAAGCCGGCGCGGACCCGCTTGGCCTGGTTCATGATCTTCTGCTGCTCGAACAGCTTGGTGAACAGGATGTAGAGCGAGACGAAGAGCATCAGCACCAGGATGCCGAACACCGTCTGAGAGATAAGGCCGCCCTCACGGAGCGCGGGGAGCAGGCCGTACGGATTGTCGCCCTTGGGCGCCGCAGCGGCGAGAATGGTGGTGAGCATTGTCGGTTCTTTCCTCTAAATAGATAGCGCTTGTTCCACACTCCGGCGCGCCGGGGAGCGGCGCGCCGGCCACTCAATCAGTTCTTCGGCAGTTCCCAGCGGAAACGGCTGGCAAACGTCGCCGGGATCTTGTTCCCGCTCGCATCCTCTGCAGGCGTGAAGCGCGCGCGGCGCCGCAGCAGCGAGCAGGCGGTGCTGTCGAGAGTCGACGAACCGCTGGACGATGTCACCTGGCAGTCAGTCACCTTGCCACCTGCATCGACCGAAAGGCGGAAGCCCGTCGTTCCCTGCTGTTCGGCGCGGATGGCTGCTGCCGGATAATCGTCGTTGGTCACCCAGCTGCCCGGAGGCGTGCGGGGCTTGAGCGGCTTTGCGATGCGCGGCGGTGCCGGCGGCTGCGGCGGCGCGGGAGGCGCAGGCGGAGCCGGCGGCGTGATCGGCGGCGGTGGTGGAATGATATTGGTGGTAGCCATAGGCGGCGACGGCACCTGGACCTGCACCTGGGCCGGCGGCACCACGACTTGAGTCGGGGGCGGCGGCACGGGGCTGTCCGGCGGCGGCGGCGGCGGCGGAACCTCCTCGGGCGGGGGCGGTGGCTCTTCGACCTCGAAGGTCTTCAGCTCTTCCGCCTTCTTTTTGATATATTGGTATGCCAAGCCCGTGACGAAGGCATATCCCATGCCAGCCACGATTATTGCGACGACTACGATCGCAACGAACCGGCTGCCACTTACATTCCGGTCAGCGTAAGCCATTCGGCAACGTCACTCCTCTAATCTTATGCGACCCTGGGCTCCGGAATGTTCCGCGCACAAGCTCGTCCGCCGTTCGCTTGCTTGCGTCGGTGCGGCAGAGCGCGAGTCTCTATCGCGGGCATTCGGGGTACGCAAACGCTTTGTCGGACAATCGGTGCCTACGGGCGCTCCATGACGGAATTATTTCTGTATAAGAACGCGGCGATCCGGTAACGGAAGACTATGATCCGCGTATCCCTGATGGCTTTTTGTTGCGCGTTATCCTTAACCGCGCCTGCCCAATCCGCCCCGCAAACCACGCAAAACCAAGCATCTCCGGCTGCTGTATTGCCCAGCTATGCCACTGTTGCGGGGCTAGTTCTGGGCGCACCTTTGATCCTCGACGCGCGCATTCGCAGCGCTGTGAGAATCAAAGGACCCGAAGCCGCAAATGTCGTCCCGGGGCGGGCCAGATTCTACGTCGAGGCCGATGTCACGGCCCTGATTCGGGGCTCCGGCGGGGTGGCGCCGAGAATCGGGTACGTCGTCGACCTGCCGCTCGACCAGCGCGGACGCGAGCCCAAGCTCAAGAAGCAACGCGTGCTCCTTTTCGCCCGCGCAGTCGCCAATCGGCCCGATCAGGTCCAGCTCGCCAACCTCGACGGTCAGCGCGCTTTTTCACCCGAACTCGACACTCTGGTGCGCGGAATCGTGCGCGAGACGATCGCCGGAGACGCGCCGCCGGCGATCACCGGGGTAGGCAATGCGTTCCACGTCCCCGGCTCGCTCCCCGGCGAAGGCGAAACCCAGGTGTTCCTGCAGACCGCCAACGGCGCGCCGGTTTCGCTCCAGATTCTGCGCCGTCCGGGCGAACAGCCGCGATGGTCTGTCTCGTTGGGGGACATTGTCGACGAATCGGCTGGCCCGCCCCGACCGAACACCTTGCTCTGGTATCGCCTCGCCTGCGGGCTGCCGCGCGAGTTGCCGGCCGGCAGCATCGAATCGGACGATCCCGCCAATGCGGCGACTGCGCGGCAAGACTATGGACTCGTCCTGCGCGCGCTGGGCCCCTGCGCCTGAACTTCGGCTAGCGCCGGTGGCGCACCATCGTGATGCCGATCGATTCGCCCTGCTCGGCGATTGCAAGCTTGACGATGCTGACCTCGACGCGCTGCACTCGCTTGTCCGAGACGAACAGGGTCTCGCAGACATGCTCGGCCACCGCTTCGATCAGCGTGAAGTGCACGTCCCGAGGCAGTGCCGTGGTCGCGGCATGCTTGAGATCGATATAGCTTTTGGAAGCGCTCAGCGGCGTGTCCGGGGCGAAGCGCTCGGGCATGTCGATGTCGGCGGTGACCGAGATCCGCAGCGGCTGCGGCAGATGCGTCTCTTCGGAATAGATGCCGGTCAGCACCTCTACTTCGAGGTCGTGCACCTGGAGCTGTAGCAAATCGCGCAATTAACGGCCTTTCGTGGAAACCGCGCTCCCTTAGTGATGGGACGTGTCCGGCGCCATACCATTAATCCTTGCGTGCGCGCGCAGCGGCGCTAAAGCGCGCGACCCCGGCAGGTCGCCGGATGCTTCTTGCAGGGAATGGACGTGATCGCATTGGTGCCGCTGGCTGCTGTCGAACCCGAGGCCGTGGAGGCGCTGCTCGATCGCGCCTTCGGCCCGGACCGACGCACGCGCACCGCGTACCGGATTCGCAGCGGTACCCTTCCCGTCCCTGAGCTGAGCTTTGCCGCGCTCGATGCCGACGGTGCGCTGCTCGGGACGATCCAGTGCTGGCCGGTCGAACTCGCCTGCGACGACGGCGAAATCGTCCCGTTGGTGATGGTCGGCCCTGTCGCGGTCGAGCCCGATCACCAGCAGGGCGGTATAGGCCGTGCGCTGATGGAACGGATGCTCGAGGCGATTTCGGATTGTCCCGCCAAGGGCTGCGATTCGCTGATGCTGGTCGGCGATCCCGAATATTATGGCCGCTTTTTCGGCTTCACCGCCGAGCGCACCGCCGGCTGGCGCCTGCCCGGCCCTTTCGAGCCGCACCGGCTGCTCGCGCGCGGCGACAAGGCGCCCGATTGTGCGGGCGCGCTGGGCCCACGCGTCGGCCAAGCTGCTTGAGGGCACGCACGGGCTCGCCTAACGAGCTTGGATGCCCGCACCGCCGCTTCCGGATTTCGCCAGCCTCTCCCTCGCGGAGATCGCACGGCTGGCCGAGGAGAATCGCCTTCCGCCTGTCGAGAGCTGGAATCCTGGGCATTGCGGCGACAGCGAGATGCGCATCGCCCGCGACGGCACCTGGTTCCATCAGGGCTCGCCGATCGGCCGCGCGCCGATGGTGCGGCTGTTCTCGACCATCCTGCGCCGCGAGGGCGACGGCCGCTTCGTGCTGGTCACGCCGGTCGAGAAGCTCGACATCGAAGTCGAGGACGCTCCCTTCATCGCAGTCGAAATGAAGGTCGACGGCGAAGGCGAAGCGATGAAGCTGGCCTTCCGGCTCAACACCGGCGACCTCGTCACTGCCGGCCCGGACCAACCCTTGCGATTCGACGAACGCGAGGACGGCCCCCGCCCCTATCTCCACGTCCGCGGCGGACTGGAGGCGCTGATCGCACGCCCGGTATATTACGAGCTCGCCGGGATCGCGCTCGCCAACAACCGCGAACCCCATGGCGTATGGAGCAACGGCGCCTTCTTCGCGCTGGAGGTGCAGGCATGACTCTCGCCGAGCGGCTGCGCGCCGCGCTCGACGCTCCCCACGGCGAGGAAACCGTCTTCCTCCCCGGCGACCATTTCGATTTCGACCCCGCCATCGCCGGCAACCCCGCCGCGGTGCTCATCGCAATCACCGATCGCGCCGAGCCGGGAATCATCCTCACCCAGCGCACCGAGACAATGCGTCGTCACCCTGGGCAGGTCGCCTTTCCCGGCGGCCGGATCGATCCCGGCGACGAGGGCCCGGTCGGTGCCGCATTGCGCGAAGCCGAGGAGGAAATCGCCCTTCCCCCCTCCGCCGTCGAGATCGTCGGCACTGCGGATCTGTACCGAACGGTGACGGGCTACGAAGTCACACCAGTCGTGGGCGTCGTGCCGCCCGATCTGATGCTGGTGCCCGCCGAGGCTGAAGTTGCCGCCGTCTTCGAGGTCCCGCTCGTCTTCCTGCTCGACACCGCCAATCATGTCGAGGCGACCGCGCAATATCAGGGCCAGGAGCGGCGTTATTATGAGATACTCTGGAACGAACGCCGAATTTGGGGGGCAACCGCGGCAATGATCGTCAATCTCTCGCGCAGGCTGCGATGGACGGCATGACGCTCCCGCACGCCGAGTGGCGGCACCGGCTCGGACTCGATCGGCTGGTCGAAGTGCTGGGCGATGCGCGCTTCGTCGGCGGCTCGGTACGCGACACGCTGCTGGGGATTCCCGTCTCGGACGTGGATCTCGCTACGCCGCTCGCCCCCCAACGCGTGGTGGAACTGCTCAGGGCGGCCGGGATCAAGGCGATCCCCACCGGCATCGAGCACGGCACGATCACCGCGGTGCTGGAAAGCGGGCAAGTGGAAGTCACCACGCTGCGCCGCGACGTCTCGACCGACGGGCGCCGCGCCACCGTGGCGTTCACCGACGATTGGCGCGAGGACGCCGCGCGCCGCGACTTCACGATGAATGCGCTCTACGCCGATCCGCGAACCGGCGAGATGTTCGATTATTTCGGCGGACTCGCCGACCTCGAGGCGCGCCATGTCCGTTTCATCGGCGATCCGTTCAAACGAATTGCCGAGGATCATCTGCGAATCCTGCGCTTCTTCCGTTTTCTCGCCCGATTCGGCGATCAGGCCGATCCTGCCGGGCTCGATGCCTGCACGGTCCGGGCGAAGGACCTGATGGCGCTGTCGCGCGAGCGGATCCGCGACGAACTGCTCAAGTTGCTGGTGACGAAGGACGCCGTGCGAGTCGTGCGGTTGATGATCGAGCGCGGCATATTCGAGCCGGTCCTCCCCGAAATCACTTCGGCGGACTTGCTCGCGCACGTCGCCAAGCGCGAAACCGCCACGGGAATCGCGCCGGATCCGATCCGGCGGCTGGCGGCGGTGCTGCCACGCGACGGTGCGTCCGCCGATCAGATCGGCGCGCGGCTCAAGCTTTCGAACGCCGAGCGCAAGCGTCTCGTCGCGGCGACGGGCGAGCCATTGGACGCGCCAAAGCCCCTCGCTTACCGGCTCGGCAGGGAGATTGCGCTCGACCGGCTGCTCTTGTCGGACCGCGACCTCGCCGAGATCGAGGAGATCAGGTCCTGGGAAGCGCCGCGCCTTCCGCTGAGCGGCGGCGCACTGGTCGCACGCGGCCTCGCCAAGGGCCCGGACGTCGCCCGTGCACTGCGCGCGGTCGAGGATCGCTGGATCGCGGAAGGCTTTCCCGGCGAGGAACGCGTCAATGCGCTCGCCGACGAGATAGTCGCTCAGGTCCGGTTGGCGACCAGCAGCGAATAGGCCTCGGCCGGCGGCAACGCGCGCGCGTAGAGATAGCCCTGCCCATAGGTGCAGCCGAGCGCGGCGAGCGTCTGGGCGAGCTCGTTGGTCTCGATCCCCTCCGCGGTGGTCTGCATGCCCAGCGCCTGCGCCAGGCTGAGGATCGCGCGCACGATCGCGATCTTGTCGCGATCGGCGAGCATGCCCGAGATGAAGCTGCGGTCGATCTTGAGCAGGTCGATCGGCAACTTCTGGAGATAAGCGAGGTTGGAATAGCCCGTGCCGAAATCGTCCATCGCCAGCGTGGCACCCAGATCCTTGAGCGCCATCATCGTCCGGCTGATCCGGTCCGGATCGCTGACGATCGCGCTTTCGGTGAGCTCCAGCGTCAGGCGCGTGCCCGACACGCCATATTGCTCGAGCGCGGCCTGGACCATCTCCGGGATCCGGTCGCGCTGGAGCTGGATCGCCGACAGGTTGACGGCGACCTTCACGCCGCAGTCGCCGCCCGCCGCGGCATCCCATGCCGCCAGCGTCCGCGCCGCCTCCTCCATCGCCCAACGGCCGAGCGGGATGATCAGCCCCGATTCCTCGGCAACGGGAATGAACTCGTCAGGCGAGATCGCGACACCGTTCTCGTTGGTCCAGCGCGCCAGCGCCTCGAACGAAGTGACCTTGCCTGAACCCAGGTCGCAGATCGGCTGATAGGCCAAAGTCATCTGGCCATTCTCGATCGCGCGGCGCAGCTCGGTCTCGATGCTGAACTGCTCGCGGGCGATGTCGAACGCGCGTGTGTGATAGACTTCGGTCCGCCCGCTGGTCTTGGCGCGCTTCACCGCGAATTGGGCGTGGCGGATCAGGTCCTCGGGTTCGCCCTTGTTGTCGGCACCCAATGCGATGCCGATCGAGCAATCGACGCGAATCTCGAAACTCGAAAGCCTGAACGGCGTGGCGAGCGCCGCCTGGATGCGCTTGGCGACGTGCAGCGCGTCGCCTGGCCCGTCGTCGAGCAGCAGCAGCACGCCGAACTCGTCGCCGCCCATGCGCGACAGGATGTCGCGGCTGCGCAGCGCGCCCTTGAGGCGGCGCGCGACCGAGATCAGCAGTTCGTCGCCGGCAAGGCCGCCCATGCAGGCATTGACCCGGCTGAAGCGATCGAGATTGACCACGAGCACCGCGAAACCCTCGCCATTGTCGGCGGTGATGAGCGTTTCGAGCTCGTCGCTGAAGCCGGCGCGATTCGGCAGGCCGGTAAGGCTGTCGGTCGCCATCTCGCGGCGCAGGCTGTGCTCGGTCCGCAACTCTGAGGTCTGATCGACCAGCGTGACCAGGCAGCGCGGCGTACGGCGGTGCCCGTCGTGGCGCGCGAAGAGGACGCGGAAATAGCGGCAATCCACTTCCTCGCCGAACTGCCATGCGATTTCGTGGCGAGCCTCGTCCGATTCGAGGAAGTGGCGAAGCTGGGTGCCGAGCAGGCGGATCAGCGGCGATTCGCTGGCGACAGTGCCGAGCCCGGCCATGCGGAAGGGGCGATTGAGCGCGCTGAACTGGAACCTGCCGCCTTCGAGAGCGACCGTCACGGCCGGCACCGGCAGCAGGTCGAGCATCAGCCCGGTTTCGAGCAAGTCGTCGGCGCACGCCAGCGCACCCTGGGGAGCAAGCTCCACAGGCACGGCCGAAACTGGCTTGAGCTTACCGAATCCCATCGCAAGCGGGGCTAACCGGAATTGGTTAAGGCCGGCTGAAGCGAAAGGCTTTTCGCGCGTATCTAGAAGCGGTTGTCGCGCGGGAAGCCATTGGGCGCCATCCGCCCCGCCGCGCCGCGCGCTGCGCGCCAGGCCGACAGATCGGTCTCGCTGCGCGTACGGCCGCTGTCGCCGCCCATCGGCCAGCTCAGCCCCTCCTCCATGCGGAAGGTCTTGGCATCGGAGAGGCCGCCGTCGCGGTAGCGCTGGAGCTGCACGCCCTGCCCGCGCGCCAGCTCGGCGACCTCGGCCAGCGGGAAGACCAGCATCTTGCGATTGTCGCCGATCGCCGCGACCGCATCGTCGCCCGGCGCGATCGGGCGGACCAGCTTGAGCTGCGCGCCCGCCCGCGGCGTCACCACCTGCTTGCCCTTGCGCGTCTCGGCGACGACGTCGGCGGCGTTGACCACGAAGCCGCGCCCGTCGGTCGCCGCCACCAGCAGCCTGGCCGACGCACTCGCCGGCAGCAGCGCGACGATCTGCCGCTCGCCGTCGAGATCGACCATCAGCCGCACCGGCTCGCCGAAGCCGCGCCCGCCGGGCAATTTGTCGCCGCCCAACGTGTAGAACCGGCCATTGTCGGTCGCGAGCAGCAATTTGTCGGTGGTCTGGGCATGGAAGGCGAAGAGCGGGCCGTCGCCTTCCTTGAACTTGAGCGTCTCCGCCGACGCCAGCTCGACATGCCCGCGCATCGCCCGGATCCAGCCGCGCTGGGAGAGAATAACGGTGATCGGCTCGCGCTCGATCATCGCCTCGAGCGGGATCTCGCGCGTCGGGCCGGCCTCGCGAATCGCAGTGCGGCGCGCGCCCAGCGGCGTATCGAGCCCATAACGTTCGATCATCTTGCCGAGATCGCGCTTCATCCGGGTGCGCTGGCGCGCGTCGGACGAGAGCAGAAGCTCGAGCTCGGCCTGTTCCTTCTGCAGCGCCTCCTGCTCGCGGCGCAGTTCCATCTCCTCCAGCCGGCGCAGCGAGCGCAGCCGCATGTTGAGGATCGCCTCGGCCTGGCGGTCGGTGAGCTGGAACTCGGCCATCATCACCGGTTTGGGCTCATCCTCGGTACGGATGATCTCGATCACCCGATCGAGGTTGAGGAAGGCGATGATATAGCCGCCGACCAGTTCCAGCCGGTCGGCGATCTTGCTGAGGCGATGCTCGGAACGGCGGCGCAGCACCACGAACTGGTGCTCGACCCAGGCGGCGATCGCCTCGTGCAGGCTCATCACCCGCGGCGTGCGATGCTTGTCGAGCACGTTGAGGTTGAGCGGCACGCGCACTTCGAGGTCGGAAAGCCGGTAGAGGCTCTCCATCAGCGTATCGGCATCGATGGTGCGGCTGCGCGGTTCCAGCACGATGCGGACATCGTCGGCCGATTCGTCGCGGACGTCGCCGAGGATCGGCAGCTTCTTCTCGTTGATGAGTTCGGCGATCCCCTCGATCAATTTGCCCTTCTGGACACCGTACGGGATCTCGGAGACGACGAGATGCCAGCCCCCGCCCTTCTCGACGACCTTCTCGATCTTCGCCCGCACCCGGAAGCTGCCGCGCCCGGTGGCATAGCTCTCGGCGATCGCCGCCGGGCTGTCGACGACGACGCCGCCGGTCGGGAAATCCGGTCCGCTGACATGGTCGAGCACGTTGGCCTGCGGATTGTCGATCAGCGCGACCGCGGCGTTCATGATCTCGGCGGCATTGTGCGGCGGGATGCTCGTCGCCATGCCCACCGCGATGCCCGCGGCGCCATTGGCCAGCAGATTGGGGAACAGCCCGGGGAACAGCTCGGGCTCTTCCTCCTCGCCATTATAGGTCAGGCGGAAATCGACCGAATTCTCGTCGAGCCCGGCCATCAGGTCGATCGCGACCTGGGTCAGCCGCGCCTCGGTGTAGCGATAGGCCGCGGCGTTATCGCCGTCGATATTGCCGAAATTGCCCTGCCCGTCGACCAGCGGATATCTGAGCGCGAAGGTCTGCGCGAGGCGAACCATCGCGTCATAGACCGACTGATCGCCGTGCGGATGATATTTGCCGATCACGTCGCCGACGACGCGCGCGCACTTCTTGTAGCCACTCGCCGGATCGAGCTTCAGCAGCCGCATCGCCCAGAGGAGCCGGCGATGCACCGGCTTCAGTCCGTCGCGGACATCCGGCAGCGAGCGCGCAGTGATCGTCGACAGCGCATAGACCAGATAGCGCTCGGACAGCGCGCTATCGAAGGGGACGTCGGTGGGACCGGAGGGTTCGAGAATTTCGGTGTCGAGGCTCATCTCGACCCGGATAGCAGGGAGTGCCCCGCAAGGCCAAGCCGGTGTTCACAAGGCGTTCCCGTCAGCGTCAGCCCGTTTCCGGCGGAACGAACGTGCCGAGGATATCCTCGTGCGCCAACGCCGCGATCTCGGCGAGCAGCCAATCGCGAAAGGCCCGGACCTTGGGTAGATTGCGCTTGCTCTCGGCATACATCAGCCAGAAGCTGTTGCGGTAATAGGTGTGATGCGGGAGCGGCTGGACCAGCAGCCCCGCATCGATCGCCGGTTGCCACATCGGCGGACTGAGGATCGCGACGCCGCCCCCCGCGATCGCCGCGTTGCCGTCGAGCACCTGCGAATCGAACCGGATGCCGGACGCCTGCGCGCGATCGACGTCTTCGTCCAGTGCCCGGCAGAACCAGAGGTCCCACCAATCGTCCTCGGGCGAGATTCGCGGCAAGCCCAGCAGATCGGCGGGGGCCTCGAGCGGCGGGTGCTTCGCGAGAAACGCCGGACTCGCCAGCGGCGCAACCGGCATCCGCATCAGAAAATGCGCGCATAGACCGGGCATCGGTCCCGGGGCGCCGCGGAGCGCGACATCGGCGTCGCCTGCATTGAGATCGACCATTTCGTCGCTCACGAGCAGCCGTACCGCCAGCCCGGGACGCGAAAGCTGGAACGAGCCCAGCCGTCCCGCCAGCCAGTTGGTGGCCAGGGTGCGCGGCGCCGCGACCGTCATCACGCTCTCGGACTCGATCCGCACCGAAGCGAAGGCATCGCCCAGCGTGTCGAACGCGCCGGTGATCTGCGGCGCGATCCGGCGGCCAAGGTCGCTGAGCACGACCGCACGACCGCTGCGTGCGAACAGCGGTGCCCCCAGCCGCTCCTCGAGCAGCTTGATCTGATAGCTGACCGCGGCCTGCGTCATTCCGAGCTCCTCGGCGGCGCGCGTGAAATTGCCATGCCGAGCGGCGGCCTCGAAGACGCGCACGGCGGCGAGCGGGGGAATCTGGCGCATGCCCAATTCATAAGGCCAACTTATTTCTCGAGTCCAACGATTTGTTGGCGCCGCGGCCCTGCCGGGCGCACATGGACGGGGCTGCCGCAGACGGCACGAAACCAAGGATACGAGCCATGAACGCCCTGATCGCCTTATCTCTTGCCGCTACCGCCGCGGCTTCCGCTTTGTCCGGTGCGGATGCACGATCGAGCCAGTCCGCGCCGGTTGTGCGGGTCGTGCATAGCGACCTCGACCTCGCCCGACCCGCGGATCGCCGGATCTTCGATCGCCGCCTCGACGCCGCGGTCGAGAAGGTATGCCCGCCGGCGAATTCGACCGGACAGCTCATCAGGTCCACCGCGAGCCTGCGGTGCCACACAGACACCGCGGCGCGCGTCCAACTGCAGCGCCCCCGTGCGATCGCCCGCGCCAGTGCATCCACCGTTACCGCCGACTCCCGATAACCTCGCCGGCGGTTCCCTTGCGAGCGGCGCGCCGCCGCTCGCTTTTTTACAAGCCTGACTGATGGTTAAGCGGAAATTTCGCTGCCATCGCCAAAGGAGAAGCATCATGTCGAACGACTATGACAGCGCCGTCTGGGCCGATCAGCATCGCCATGTGAGTGTCGGCCTCGCGCAACTTTTCAAAGGAATCATGCACGCATTCAAGCGCCTGAACGCGATCGAATACGACGCTCCCTGGCGCTACATGCGCCCATGATTTCAGCTCCCCCGGCCCACAGACGCCTTCGCCACAATCTCGCCATAAATATGGCAAGATTGTGGCTTGACGTCTCTCCCAGTCATGTGATGTCATATCCTCCTCGTTGCAGGAGATATGCCCATGCGCTTTATCACTCTCGTCGCCGCAACCGCGACGCTCGCCGCCTGCTCTGCCGAAACCTCTGATCCCGCCAAACCGGACTCGACCGTCACGGCATTCGCGCCAGGGGAAACCGCTCCGGCGGAGCGCGCGATGACCGACACTGTGGTCGCCGGCTCCGGCAACCCCGGCGCCGCGAAATCCGACACTCCGGCCAAAGTGCCGATCACGATCCCCAAGCTCGCTTACGCCTATGCGCTCACCTATCTGCTGCCCGGCGACAAGATCGCTGCGACGCAGGACGCGCACCGCGACATGTGCGAGGAAATGGGACCGGCACGGTGCCAGTTGCTCGGACTGGAGCGCGGCATCGGCGACGAGCAATCGAATCGGGCGACGCTCAAGCTCCGCGTCGCCACCTCCGAGGCCCGCCGCTTCCAGATACTCCTCGAACACGACGTCACCGAAGCCGGCGGTCGCACCGAGAATGCGAAGATCGCGACCGACGAAGTCTCGAAGCAGATCGTCGACACCGAGGCGCGGGTGCGTCAGCGCGAATTGCTCGTCGCGCGGCTCACCGAGATGTTGCGCAAGCGACAGGGCAAACCCGCCGACCTGCTCGAAGCCGAGCGCAGCGTCACCCAGGCACAGGAAGAGCTCGACCAGGCCAAAAGCTGGCTGGGCGAGCTGCAGGGTCGCGTCGCGATGTCGGAATTCGACATCCATTACGGCGCGATCGCTCCCTCGGCGACGACCGAAGGCGTCGGTGCGCAGCTCGGCGAGGCAGTGCAGGGTTCGGGCGCGGTGTTCCTGATCGGGCTGCGTTTCGTCCTGTCGCTGGCGATCTATCTGCTGCCCTGGCTCCTCCTCATCGGCCTGCCGGTGCTGCTGATCCGCCAGTTCCGCAAGCCGCGGACGGCTGCCGTGGAAGGTTGACGCGCCACAGTCGCGCTTCGCCGGGGCCGATGTCCGCCGCTGGTACAACCGTTACTCGGCGAAGCGCGATTGCACCGCAACACCGCATCCAGTATAGGCCCGAGCCTTCCAGAGCCCCGGCTGCCGTGCGGTCCTTTTCCGTGCCGCCGGGGCCACGCTTTTCAGGGGTAAGAGCCAAGATGGCACGCCGCCGGCAGATCTACGAAGGCAAGGCAAAGATCCTCTACGAGGGTCCCGAGCCCGGCACGCTCATCCAGTATTTCAAGGACGACGCGACTGCGTTCAACGCGCAGAAAAAGGGCACGATCAACGGCAAGGGCGTGCTCAACAACCGCATTTCCGAGCACGTCTTCACCCTGCTCGGCGGAATCGGCATCCCCACGCACTTCATTCGCCGTCTCAACATGCGCGAGCAGTTGATCCGCCAGGTCGAGATCGTCCCCATCGAAGTGGTGGTGCGCAACGTCGTCGCCGGCAGCCTCGCCAAGCGTCTCGGCATCGAGGAAGGCACGCCGCTGCCGCGCACGATCGTCGAATATTATTTCAAGGACGATGCGCTTGGCGATCCGATGGTCACCGACGAGCATATCCTCGCCTTCGGCTGGGCCGCGCAGGAAGAGCTGCACGACATGGCCGACATGGCGATCCGGGTGAACGACTTCCTCTCCGGGCTGTTCGCCGGGATCGGCATCCGCCTCGTCGACTTCAAGCTCGAATTCGGCCGCATCTGGGACAATGACTATGCCCGGATCATCCTCGCCGACGAGATCAGCCCCGACGGCTGCCGCCTGTGGGACATCGCCACCAACGAGAAGCTCGACAAGGATCGCTTCCGCCGCGACCTGGGCGGCGAAGTCGAGGCCTATCAGGAAGTCGCGCGCCGGCTCGGCCTGTTTCCGGAGGGTGCGGAATCGGCGGTGCTCGATCTCGAGAGCCACCGCAAGCGCCGGGGCAAGTAAGCTCCGCAAGCTTTCGGGTTGCAGCACGGCGCGTGGGAGGCCATAGGCGCGGCCATGAAGCTCCGCATCATCGTGACGCTCAAGAACGGCGTCCTCGACCCCCAGGGCAAAGCCATCCAGCACGCGCTCGGCGGCCTCGGTTTCAATGGCGTCGACGACGTCCGCGCGGGCAAGATCTTCGAGCTCGAAGTCGCCGACGACACCAGCGACCAGGCGATCGACGAGATGTGCCGCAAGCTGCTCGCCAACACCGTAATCGAGAATTATCGGGTCGAACGGGCATGAAGACCGCGGTCATCGTCTTTCCCGGCTCCAACTGCGATCGCGACATCGCGACTGCGCTGGAAGACGTGACCGGGACCGCCCCGCACATGGTGTGGCACGGCGAGAGCGAACTTCCTTCGGGCATCGGCCTGATCGCTTTGCCCGGCGGCTTCTCCTATGGCGATTACCTGCGCTGCGGCGCGATCGCGGCGCGCTCGCCGGTGGTCCGCGCCGTGGTCGAGGCCGCCGAGCGCGGCGTACCGGTGATCGGCATCTGCAACGGCTTCCAGGTCCTCACCGAAACCGGGCTGCTCCCCGGCGCGCTGATGCGCAATTCGGGGCTCAACTTCGTCTGCCGCAACGTCGCGCTGACGGTGGACAACAGCCAGTCGATCTTCACCAGCGGCTATCAGAGCGGCGAGACGATCACCGTCCCCGTGGCGCATCACGACGGCAATTACTTCGCCGACGCCGAGACGCTCGACCGGATCGAAGGCGAGGGCCGCGTCGCCTTCCGCTATGCCGAGGACGTCAACGGCTCGGCGCGCAACATCGCCGGGCTGCTCAACAAGAGCGGCAACGTGCTCGGCATGATGCCCCACCCCGAGCGCCGCATCGAAGCCGCGCACGGCGGCACCGATGGCCGCCGGCTGTTCGAGGGACTGCTCGAAGCAGTCGCCTGAACGCCGGCGACCCCGCACCGGACAATATCAGGCGGGTGTCGGGGCGTTGATCGCCAGTTGCGCGGCGAAAGCGCGGCCATAAGCCGGACGGGCTTCGCCACGCGCGACATAAGCGGCGAGGTTCGGATATTCGTCGAGGATGCCCGACATTCTCAATCGGAGCAGCACCGATACCATCATCAGGTCGCCCGCGCTGAACGCACCGTCGAGCCAATCTGCGTCGCCCAAGCGCGTGGCCAGCGGTTCCAGCCGGGCGCGGATACGGTCCATGACCAATGGCAGCCTTTCCTCGCTCCAGGGCTTGTCGCCTTCTGCGAATCTGGCCGTCTGGAGGTCGAGGATCGGCGGCTCTATCGTGTTGACTGCGGCAAACATCCACATGATGGCGCGCGCCCGGGCGTTCGTCTCCTCGGGCAGCAGGCCCGTGGACCGCTCCGCGATGTGGAAGACAATCGCGCCGGTCTCGAACAGCGTGAGGTCGCCTTCCTCATAGGTGGGAATCTGGCCGAACGGATGGAGCGCGAGATGCGCGGGCGCCTTCATCCCGGCGAACGAAACCAGGCGAACCTCGTACGGCTGGCCGGCTTCCTCGAGCGCCCAGCGCACCCGCGTGTCGCGCGCCAGTCCCTTGCCCCCGTCAGGCGATCGTTCAAAAGCGGTGATGGTGATGGTCATATGCCCTCTCCTTGCTCGTCCCATTGGCTTTGGTGCCACAGGAGACGACGAAGGAGAGAGCCGGAAATCGACAGGCTCTTCGAAATATATTGACGAAGCCGCCTAGAGATGCGCCTCCAGCCACGCCTTGATGTCGCCCATCACTTCCTCCTTGCCCAGATCGGCGAGCAGGTCGTGATAATGGTCCTTGTACAGCTTGAGCGTCTTGTCCGCCGATCCGGCGGTCTCAAAGAAGAACTCACTGCCATGGCACACGGTCGCCTTGTCAGCGGTGCCGTGCATGATCAGCACCGGCAGCGTGACCGTCGGGAATTCGACGCGCATCCGCTCGTCGGCGCGGACCAAGGCCGCCACCGTGGCGGCGGGCTGGGTCTCGTCCTTGATGTACGGATCGGCATTGAGCGTCGCTACCCATTCGGGATCGCGTGAGAAATCCTCGTTCTTGAGCTTGAGCACGCCCAGCCGCGGTGCGATGTGGCTCAGCCCCTTGATCGCCGCGAGCGCGAAGCCCGGCGCGGGCACCTGAAAGGCGAAGCTCTCGCAGATGAAACCATCGATCTCGGCCTGGTGATCGAGCACATAGCTCGCCGAAGTCACGCCGCCCGCACTGTGTCCGAGCAGGAAGAGCTTGAGCCCCGGATGACGCGCCTTGGCAATCGCGATCGTCCCGGCGACATCCGAGACATAATCGGCGACATCCTCGACATAGAAGCGTTCGCCGTCGGAACGGCCGCGCCCGCGCAGATCGAGCGCGAACACCGCATAGCCGCTCGCCACCAGCTGCTCCGCCGCCCAGAAATACTGGCCGCCATGCGAATTGACGCCGTGGCAGATCACGACGACGGCGCGCGGCGCGTCCGCCGGCTCCCAGGCGCGGTAGAAGATGTTGAGCCCGCCGCTTCCCTCGAACGTCGCTTCGGTCGCCGCCACCTTCATTCTCCTCGCCTGTTCCCGGCGAGATTGTTACGCATGTGCATCTTTGCGCAAGTGCGACGATTGCATCAGCGAGGTTGTGCCGGCTTTCCAAATAATTGCGTGGTTCGCGCGAGCAGCAGCAGCGCGCTCGGCCACAGCATCGTGTTCCAGACGTCGTGGAAATTGCCCCAGAGCGCGATTCGGGTGTGGTAGACCAGGCTGTCGCGCAGATCCCATGCTTCGCCGATCAACGCGCCCGCCAGCGCCACCGCCCAGGGCTTCCAGCTCCGGACCGGCCAGCGGAAGAGCAATGCGCTGCCGACGAACAACAGCAGCCCGACATGAACGTGGAGCGCATCCTTGGCGAGGCCGACATGGTCGATCAGCCAGAATTTGGTCGCCTGGAGCGGGCTCATCAGACGCGGGTGGCGAAGGGGGTGAAGTCGGTCCCCTCGTCATAGACGTCGACGCCCTCGCGCCGCTTGAGGAAGCCCACCACGGCATAGGTGACCGGCGTCAGGATCGCCTCCCACGCCACCTTGAGTGCCCATTGGGTGAACAGCACCTGGATCACCAATTGCGTGGTCCAGCCCTCGGCCCACAGGAAGGCGAGCGGATAGAAGATCAGGCTGTCTATCCCCTGCCCCGCGATCGTCGATCCGATCGTGCGCGTCCAGAGCATCCGGCCGCTGGTCCACAATTTCATCCGCGCCAGCACATAGGAATTGACGAACTCGCCCGCCCAGAAGGCGCAGACCGAAGCGAGCACGATCCGCGGCACCTGGCCGAAGATCGTCTCATAGGCCGCCTGATTGCCCCAGCTCGGCGCGGGCGGCAGCGCCACCACGACCCACGACATCAATGCCATGAACAGCACCGCGACGGTCCCGGCCCAGATCACCCGCCGCGCGCGGGCATAGCCATAGACTTCGGTCAGCACGTCGCCGATGACATAGGAGACGGGGAAGAACAGGATGCCGGCCCCGAACGGCCAGTAATCGTCATAGAATGGCAGCCAGATCTGCGAGACCTTGCCCGCGCCCAGCACGTTGGAGAGCAAAAGGATCGTGACGAAGGCGGCCATCACGAAGTCGAAATAGCGGAAATGCCCGCCGGCGATGTCGCGTGCGGCGATCGGCGCCGGCCCCTTGTCCCCCTGAGTCATGCCGCGACTATATGGCGGTTCCGCTGTGGCGCAATCCGCGCTAGGTGAGCCTCCGCGCGCGCCCGTAGCTCAGCTGGATAGAGCACATGCCTTCTAAGCCTGTGGTCGTTGGTTCGAATCCAACCGGGCGCGCCAATATTTCCTTCATCCCGGCGCTTCCGGGCGATCAGACGCTTCGGCCCCGTTGCCGCCGGCGCAGTTGACGCCGGGAGTGACGACCAGGCGCGATGCAGCTAACCTCCTCCACCAGACAATGGGTTTGCGTCTTTTCTTGGCATGTGGGGGAATAGCAATGGTCTCTTCTTGCGGTCCAACCCGCCGGATTGTCCTGGGCGGGGCGATAGGGGCAGCCGGACTCATGCTGGCCGGCACCGCAAGCGCTCGGCCGCCTGTGCGCGATTGGTCCGTTCCCGCTGGATTTGACGCCGATCTGAAAACATTGATGGCCGCTGCCTGTGTTCCTGGCCTGTGCGCCGTCCTGGTTCAGGGTGGCAAGACCGCCTGGGTCCGCGCCTTGGGCGTCACCAAAATCGAAGGCGGCGAGCCTTTGAACCAGGACACCATGTTCGAGGCGGCCTCGATCAGTAAAGCGGTGTTCGCGTACATCGCTCTGCAACTCGCCGATCGCGGCACCCTCGATCTCGACAAGCCGCTCGTCGACTATCTGCGTCCGAACTACCTGCCTGACGACGCGGCGCTCGCGACGATCACGGCGCGTCATGTGCTGACCCACACCTCCGGCCTTCCCAACTGGGGCGAAGACAGCAAGCCGGCCTCCCTGGTGCCGCGGTTCACGCCCGGCACGCACTTCGGTTATTCCGGCGAAGGCCTCTTCTGGCTGCAGCTGGTGGCTGAGCATCTCACCGGCCTGGGGCTCGATGCGCTGGCGCGTAGGATGTTGTTTGCACCGGCGGGCATGACGCGCTCGACCTTCGCTGCTTACACGGAGGACACCAACGTTTCCTGGGGGCACGTTGGTGGGCGGGTGGCAAAAAGACAGGGATGGCGCGACTGGTCCGTATTCATCGGAGGGTTGGCTCGGGAGTGGGGCAAGCCCGTGCAGGATTGGACACAGGCGGATTGGATCCGAGCTGGCGCCGCTAACGATCCCAAATCGCCGCCTCCCAAACGGGTGCTGTTCGCCAACGCCTCAGCGAGCCTGGTTCTAAGCGCGCCCGACCTTGCCCGGTTCATGACGCTTCTCTCTCCCCGGCGTGATCGCGCGCCCTGGGAGCTGAAGGAGACTACCCGAGCGGAGATGACCACGCCGGCAGTTGCGGTACGCGAAGGTGTTCCTCACTGGTGGGGCCTGGGTGTCGAGATCGAGGAAGGGACGAATGGACGTCGCGTGGGTCACGAAGGCAACAATGACGGGCGCTGCGCCACCTATTGCGGCACTGAGCCGGCCACAGGCGACGCGCTGGTGATCATGACCAACGATGGCGCTGGTTTCGGCGTCTATCAGCGCATGGTGCGCGCGATTACCGGTCGCGACCAGTTCTCGTTTTTCGCAAATGAGAATCCCCCGATCTCCGCTTAGGAGCGCGCTGGCGCTCGCAATTGGAACAGCATAGCCGGCACTGATTGCCGCGGCTGCGAGCGCTCCTGGAGGAGCATTGGGGGGGCGACACGTGTTCGTTATGTTTGTCCTGCGCGGCGCGCCAATTTTCAACGGCTTGCCAAGAAGTCGAGCCGCACGGTGTCACCCGACGCGGAAGCTCGCCCCGAACAGCAGCACTTCGGAATCCGGCGGGCTCACCTGCAGCGTCCCTTCGCCCTGCGTCACCAGCGCATGCGCCAGGAACGCCGCCGCGGCGCGCGGCGTGACCGGCATGTCTTCCTGTCCGCCCGCCAGCGCCCCGCGCAGCTCCGAATCGAGCACGATACGAGGCCCGTCGGCACGCACGACGATCTCGATCGAGCCGTCGACGATCTCCGCGCCGATATCGAGCTGGCCGCCGCGGATCAGCGCGTCGCCACCGATCAATGCGAGATTGAGCAGCACCTTGATCGCCTGTTTGGGCAGCACCGGATCCTCGACCATCCAGCCGATCGTCACGCGGTGATTGTCGCCGAACAGTCCTTCGATCGCCGCCTGCGCCTCGCGCGTGTCGACGGTTTCGCCAAAGCCTCCAGCCGCACCGAACGCCAGGCGGAAGAATTTGAGCTTGTTGGCCGACGCCTTGGCGCTCTCGCTCAACAGCTCGAGGCAGCGCGCGCGCATCTCCGGATCATGCTCGTCGGCGAGCAGTTCGAGACCATTGTTGAGCGCGCCGACCGGACTGAGCAGGTCGTGACAAAGCCTTGAACACAAAAGGCTCGCAAAGTCGGTCGGGCTGATGTTCAAGGAAATGGCTCCGGTTACCCCAGCGCCTCTTTGGCGCAGCCGCGTTGCCGCTGCAAGCTGCGCCCGTACACCGCCCTAGACGACGCGACGCCCCGAGAAGAGCTGAATCAGCCCGACGACGAGCGCGACGACGAGCAGGATATGGATCAGGCCGGCGCCGATGTGCAGGGTGAACCCCAGCAGCCAGAGCACGAGCAGGATGACGACGATGGTCCAGAGCATCCGAGAACTCCTTATGTTATCAAGAGCAAACGTGGCACGGGGGCGAAACGTTCCACGCCACCGGCGACCCTGCCCGAAAGGAGCAGGCGACGAGGAAGCCCGGGCGATTCCTTCAGCCGAGGCTCAACTCCACCCGCCTGAAGCGGCCGTGCAACGGCGCCGGGTCCTCCGCTCGCCACAGCGTCGCGTCTTCCCGCGCCACGATCAACCACAGTTTGCCGTCGGGCTGGGCCATTGCCGCGTCGGTGATCGAAGGGGTCGCGTCGCCACTGGGATGCGAGTGCCAGTAACCGACGATTTCGGGCCCACCGGCGCGCTCCGCGCGGAGCGCTGCGAACAGCGCGCCGGGCGCGATTTCGAAGCGCCGCTCGGGTTCTTCCGCTACATTTTCAACCGCTTGCCAATCCGTGATCGCGTCGGCGCCGCCGAACAGCAATCCGCAGGCCTCGCGCGGGTGGGCATCCGCGGAAATGTGTTGGATACCGATCAGTACAGATCTTGAAACGCGTATTCTCATCCCCATTTACACCTACAGAATGGGACGGGGGGTTACTACACTCGAAGCGCGGATTGCACAGGCCGCGGACGGCTGGCGGCTCGACCGTGCGCTTGCCGACGCCATTCCCACCCTATCGCGCGAACGCCTCAAGGCGCTGATCTCGAGCGGTGCGGTCACCGGCCCCGAAGGCCTCGCCCGCGATCCCGCCAGAAAGACCCCGGGCGGCGCGCTGTTCAGCATCGCGGTGCCCGATCCGACCCCGGCGCACAACGAAGCGCAGGACATCGCGCTCGACATCGCCTTCGAGGACGAACACCTGATCGTGATCGACAAGCCCGCGGGGCTCGTCGTCCATCCGGCGGCGGGCAATCTCGACGGCACCCTGGTCAACGCGCTGCTCCACCATTGCGCCGGCCAGCTTTCGGGGATCGGCGGAGTCGCGCGTCCGGGGATCGTCCATCGGATCGACAAGGATACGTCAGGGCTGATGGTCGCCGCCAAGACCGATCGCGCACACGAGGGGCTGGCCCGTCAATTCAAGGCGCATACGATCGACCGGCGCTACAAGGCAATCGTCGCGGGAAAAGTGTCAACTTCGGAGGGTACGATTTCCACTTTCCTAGGGCGATCGTCCACGAATCGGAAGAAAATGGCAGTCGTCCGCGAAGGTTCGGGAAAGCACGCGATCACGCATTGGCGTAAACTTCGTCAACTTCGCGAAGCAGCCCTGGTCGAATGCCGCCTCGAAACTGGCCGGACGCATCAGGTCCGTGTGCACATGGCTTCGATCGGTCATCCGCTGTTGGGCGATCCGGTCTATGGGAGCACCCGCCCCGCCCATCGTGCTCTTTTGGCAACCTTGAATTTCCGGCGGCAGGCCTTGCATGCGGCGCATCTCGGGTTCATTCACCCCGTGACAAGCCACGCTTTGGCGTTCGATAGCGAAATGCCTGCGGACATGCAGGAACTGTTCAATAAGCTCATCGTATGATTTTCGCGGCGCAACCCATGTGGTGCTGCGCCCAGTGAAGGGAGATTGATCATGGCAAATGGCAGCAACGTCCCCGCGACGATTCCTGCGCTCGGCGGAGAGGCGAGCCTCAACCGCTATCTGTCCGAGATCAAGAAGTTCCCCATCCTCGCGCCCGAGCAGGAATATATGCTCGCCAAGCGCTTCCAGGAGCATGGCGACCCCGATGCGGCCGCGCAGCTCGTCACGTCGCACCTGCGACTCGTGGCCAAGATCGCCATGGGCTATCGCGGCTATGGCCTGCCCGTGTCCGAGCTGATCTCGGAGGGCAATATCGGCCTGATGCAGGGCGTGAAGAAGTTCGAGCCCGACCGGGGTTTCCGCCTGGCGACCTATGCCATGTGGTGGATCCGCGCGTCGATCCAGGAATTCATCCTGCGCAGCTGGTCGCTCGTGAAGATGGGCACCACGGCGGCGCAGAAGAAGCTGTTCTTCAACCTGCGCCGGATGAAGGCCAAGCTCGACGCATTCGAGGATGGCGACCTTTCCCCTGAGCATCTCGCCAAGATCGCCACCGATCTGGGCGTGACCGAGGAGGAGGTCACCTCGATGAACCGCCGCATGGCGATGGGCGGCGACACGTCGCTCAACGTGCCGATGCGCGAGGATGGCGAGAGCCAGTGGCAGGATTGGCTGCAGGATGACGGCCCGCTCCAGGACGAGGCCGTGGCCGAGGCGCAGGAGGCCGATGTCCGCCACGAGATGCTCGTGGACGCGATGGACGACCTCAACGAGCGCGAGAAGCACATCCTCACCGAGCGTCGCCTGACCGACGATCCCAAGACGCTCGAGGAGCTCAGCCAGGTCTATGGCGTGTCGCGCGAGCGCGTCCGCCAGATCGAGGTCCGGGCCTTCGAGAAGCTGCAAAAGGCGATGATGCGTCTCGCGGGCGAGAAAAGGCTGCTCGCGGCCTATTGACGACGAAGCGGTTGCGTTGAGCGACCGGCGCCGCCAATCGTGCCCGCATGAGTGACGAACGGCACGACGATCTGGCGCATACACCGGCGCCGCAGGTAACGACGCGCATCGACGCGCCGGAGCCTGCGCCGCCGCGCGCCCGCAGGCCGTTCAAGCGCCGCATCCTCGGCTGGATCGTCAAGGCGGTGCTCGCCTTCTTCATCGGCTCGCTGCTCTGGGTCGCGGCGCTCCGCTTCATCAACCCGCCGATCACCTTCACGATGATCGGCGATGCCGTGGGCGGTCACGGCGTCACCAAAAGCTGGATGAGCCTCGACCGCATCGATCCGAGCATGGCGCGGGCCGCGATCGCCGCCGAGGATTCGCGCTTCTGCCAGCATGGAGGCTTCGACTATAAGGCGATCGCCGCCGCGGCCGCGCGCAACGCCACCGGCAAGAAGCGCATTCGCGGCGGCTCGACGATCAGCCAGCAGACCGCGAAGAACGTCTTCCTGTGGCAAGGCGGCGGCTTTTTCCGCAAGGGCCTCGAGGCGTATTTCACGCTGCTCATCGAGCACATCTGGGGCAAACGCCGGATCATGGAAGTCTATCTCAACGTCGCCGAGACGGGGATCGGCACTTACGGGGTCAACGCCGGCGCGATGCGTTATTTCAAGCACGACGCCTCGCAGTTGAGCGACCGCGAGGCGGCGCTGATCGCCGCGGTGCTGCCCTTGCCGAAAAAACGCGCCGCGATCGACCCGAGGGGCTTCACGCGGCGCTATGGCAATTCGATCAATCGGCGGATCGGCGTCGTAGCGGGAGACGGGCTCGACGCCTGCCTGCGCTGACTATTCGGCCTTCTTGGCGGCATCCTTCGCGGCGCCGCCGGCATCCTTCGCAGCACTGCCGACATCCTTGGCCGCGCCGCCGACGTCCTTCGCGGCCTCGGTGATCGCGTCGGTCTTCACATTCTCGCGATTGTTCTGATTGATCAGGAACAGCGCGCCGATCACCACCAGCACCAGAACCGCCAGCCCGATAATCAGGCCGGCCCCGCTGCCGCGCCGCTCGATCACCGTGGTGCCGCCGGGTGCGCTCGCCGTTTCGGTGACGCGTTCCGAAGTCGTACCATCGGTACGCTCAACAACTCGATCGACCATGGCTCTCACTCCTCTTGACCCACCAAAAACCGGCAAGAGGACGCGATTGTTCCGCTTCGGCCCGACTTAGAAGGGCAGCTTGAACCCCGGCGGCAACGGCAACCCGCTGCTCATCTTGGACATTTCCGCTTGAGACGCCGCATCGGCCTTGGCGCGCGCGTCATTGAAGGCCGCCGCGACCAGATCCTCGAGCATGCCCTTCTCGGAGGGCGCCAGCAGCGATTCGTCGATGTCGACGCCAATGATCCGCCCCTTGGCGCTCGCCTTCACCTTGACCAGTCCGCCGCCCGACACGCCCTCGACTTCGATCGTATCGAGTGTCGCCTGCGCCTTGGTCAGCTCGTCCTGGACGTTCTGCGCCATCGCCATGATGTCTTCGAGGCTCTTCATGCCTGATTACTCCGTACATTGTTCCAGCCGATCAGCTCGGCATCGGGAAAGGCCTGCATCGCGGCGGCGACCACGGGCGAATTGAGCACCGCCGCGCGTTCGGCGGCCTCGTTCGCGGCCTGCTCCTCGCGGATGGTCGGCGCGCCTGCGTCTTCAACGCACTTCAGGCGCCAATTGACCCCTGTCGTCTCGCGGAGCGCCGCGCCCAGTTCGCGGATGAAGTCGTGCGGCAGCTCGCGCGCTGCGCCGAATTCGAATTCGGATCCCTCGAACCGCACCGGCCGCAAATAGTCGCGCACTTGCTGCGCAAGCTGGAAGCGCTTGCCCGCTTCCAGATGCGCGGCAAGCTCGGAGATGCTCGAGGGCATCGCCGGCTCAGCCGGTTTCGCCGTCGCGGCGGCGGGTGTGGATACGCTGACGCTTCCATTCGCCAATTGTCGCGCCAGTTCGCCCGGGTCGGGCAATTGTGAGGCGTGGATCACCCGCAGCAGCGCCATCTCGCAGGCCTCGATCGGCAGCGCCGCCTTGGCGACTTCATCATGCCCGCGCAGCAGCAATTGCCAGAGCCGGTGCAGAGTCGGAAAGGACAGCCCCGCCGCCCAGTCCTGCAACGCCTTGAGCTCTTCGGCAGATTGCCCGGCGGTCGCCTCGGTGCCGAGCTTGGCTAAGGTCACGCCGTGGACGGTTTCGAGCAATGTGCGCAACACCGCCTGCGGATCGACGCCCAGGTCATATTGCCCGCGCAGCGCCGCCAGCGCGCTCGCTGCGTCGCCGGCGAGCAGCAGCCCGAACAATGTCCGGATCGCGCCGCGGTCCGAAAGCCCCAGCATCTGGCGCACTGCCTCTGCGCGCACTCCGCGGCCTTCGAGCCCGGCATGGGCGATCGCCTGGTCGAGGATCGAGAGGCCGTCGCGCGCCGATCCCTCCGCTGCCCGCGCGATCAGCGCCAGCGCATCGGGTTCGGCCTCCACACCCTCGGCCGCCGAGACGCGCGCGAAATGCTCGGCCAGTTTCTCCGCCGGGATCCGCCGAAGATCGAAACGCTGGCAGCGCGACAGCACCGTCACCGGCACCTTGTTCACTTCGGTGGTGGCGAACAGGAACTTCACATGCGCCGGCGGCTCCTCGAGCGTCTTGAGCAGGCCGTTGAACGCGGCCTTGGATAGCATGTGGACTTCGTCGATGATGTAGATCTTGTAGCGCGCCGAGACCGCCGAATAGCGCGACGCCTCGATGATCTCGCGGATGTCGTCGATGCCGGTATGGCTCGCGGCGTCCATCTCGATCACGTCGATATGACGCCCCTCGGCGATCGCGCGGCACGGCTCGCAGATGCCGCACGGATCGATCGTCGGCCCGCCCTGCCCATCCGGCCCGATGCAGTTCAATGCCTTGGCGATCAGCCGCGCGGTCGAGGTCTTGCCGACCCCGCGGACGCCGGTGAGCAGGAATGCGTGCGCCAGCCGGTCGCGCCGAATCGCGTTGCCGAGCGTCGTGACCATCGCATCCTGCCCGATCAGCTCGGAAAAGGTCTGCGGCCGATATTTGCGCGCGAGGACGCGATACGCCTCCTGCTTGGGCTGGGGCGGTTCGTCGAGGCCGAGGAAGGAATCAGACATTGCGCGGCAGACTAGCGGGCCGAGGGCTCTGCGTCTTCAAGGAATGGTGGGAGCCGGAACGACCCGACACGAAATCGTTACGGCTGCTTCCTTCCGGATCTGACCGGGTTGGCGACGGCATCGTCCGCCCGACTCCCGCGGCGCATATGGGCAAAGTCGGTGGCTTAGGCAAGTGCGGGAGCGCCTGGGCGCTCCCGCCAAAGGTTCAGCGCCAATAGCGTACCTTGCGGCAGACGCGGATGCGGTGGCCGTTGCGCCATTTGCGCGTGCAGTGCGTCCGCCAATAGACGCGGCGATGCCGGTTGGTGCGGCGCTCGTAACGGCGCTCGCGCTCCCAGCGCCCGCTCTGCACGGCGGGCGCGCTGGCGGCAAAGCTGGCGACCGATATGACGCCGGGTGCGGGGGCGGTAGCGGCAGATGCCGTCGGGACCGCCAGAACTGCGGCGGCGGCTGCTGCGACTAGAGTGAGAATTTTCATATGGCTCTCTCCTGACCTCGGGGCGGGAACCCCAAGGCCATTACAATCCCGAAACGGCGACGTTGTTCCGCGTCGCGCTCAAGCCCCGCGACTGTTCGAATCGGTGGTGACCACGGGCTTGCCGCGGCGCTTGGCGAGGACCTCTTCAGCCTTGTCGCCGGTGATGCGCAACGCTTCGAGTTCGGACTCGCTGGCGGTCTCGATTCCCATCACTTCGTCGCGTGCGCCTTTCATCGCGTGGATCAATTCGTCGATCTTGAGGTGCAGCGCGATTTCGTGCCGTTTCTGCTGGTTGAGCACCATCTGGGTGAGCGTGATCGCGAGCACCGAAAGCACCAGGGTCAGCACGGCGGTCGCTTTGTCGCCGAGCGGCAACAGAAACCAGGCGATGCAGAAAACGATCACCCCGACCAATGCCGCCGGGTGGCCTGCTATGTTCGCTCCGATATCGCATATGCGACCGCCCAGATTGTACAGCGTCTGCCGGAGTCCGGGGCGTGTCATCGGAGCGAAACGACTGGCCGCCGCCCGTCGTTCCAACACGGACCGATCGTCCGCTCAGCGTCCCTGCATGTCGCGATGCTCGGGCGGCATCCGCACCGTCAGTCCGTCGAGATCCCGCGTCAGCACGATCTGACACGCCAGCCGGCTGGTCCGCGTCGCGCCGATGGCGAGGTCGAGCATGTCCTCTTCCTCTTCGCTCGCGCGCGGCAGCCTGGCGTAATCTTTTGCATCGACGACGACGTGGCAAGTCGAGCACGACATCTGCCCCTCGCACGTGCCTTCCAATGGCTGGCCTGCATTCTGCGCCACTTCGAGCAGCACCGCGCCCTCTTCGGCCTCGACCTCCCGGCCCTCCGTGCCATCGGCGGCGACGAATCGCACCCGGATCATGCCGCCACCTTCTGGCCGCGCGCCGCGGCGGTGATCCGGTCGAGCGCCGCCAGCAGTTCCTCCTCGGTCGTATACCGCCCGAGCCCCAGCCTTATGCTCGACCGCGCCTCCGCGTCGCTCAGTCCGATCGCGCGCAGCACATGGCTCGGCCGCCCCGACCCGCTCGCGCAGGCCGACCCGGCCGAAAAGGCGATGTCGCGCAGGTCGGACATCAGCCGCGCGACGTTCAGGCCTTCACGCCGGATATTGAGATTGCCGTGATAGCGCTCGTCGCGCGAACCATTGAGCGTCCAGTCGCCGCCGAGATGGGCCAGTGCCGCCCGGAAAAGCTGCTCGGCATGGGCGTGATCCGCGCCGAACCGCTGCTTGGCGAGCCGCGCCGCGGCGCCGAACCCGGCACACAATGCCGGCGACAGCGTCCCCGAGCGCCCACCCGGCTCCTGCCCGCCCCCGTGCAACAGCGGTTCGAGCGTCACGCCCTCGCGGATCCACAGCGCACCGACTCCCTTGGGCCCATGAACCTTGTGCGCCGACACCGCGACCAGATCGCAGCCTTCGGGGATCAGCACGCGGCCATAACCCTGCACCGCATCGCACAGGAACCGCGCGCCGGCGGCCCTGGCCAGCTCGGCCAATCGCTCGACCGGCTGGATCGTGCCGATCTCGTTGTTGACCAGCATGACCGCGACCAGCCCCGTGCCGGGGCGGATCACCGCGCGCGCCGCCGCAAAATCGACCAGCCCGTCGCTGCCCACCGGCAGCACGGTGACCGCACGCCCCTTGCGTGCCTCGGCCTCGACCGTGTCGAGCACCGCGGCATGTTCGGTCGCTAGCGTGACGATCGGCCCGGTCGTGCCCTTGATCGCCCAGTTGAGCGCTTCGGTCGCGCCGCTGGTGAAGTTGACCGTGCCGCCTTCGGGCATCAGTCCGGCGACTTCGCCGCGCGCCACTTCCACTGCAGCCTTCGCCGCGCGTCCGGGCGGGTGCGCGGAGTGGGGGTTGGCGTACTGGCTCTCCAGCCAGGGCAGCATCGCGGCGAGCGCCTCGGGCGCGAGCGGCGTGGTCGCCTGATAATCGAGATAGGTCATGCCGCTCGTACCCGTGTTTCGTCGGCGGTCTTGCGCCAGAGCTCGGCGAAGCGCGCCACTTCCGCCTCGCTTGTCGAACGTCCGAAGCTCACTCGTACCACTTCGCGCAGTTCGGGTTCCTGCCAGCCCATCGCGCCCAGCACATGGCTCGGCCGCATGCTTCCCGACGAGCAGGCGCTTCCGGCCGAAACCGAGATCCCGCCCAGATCGAACCGGATGAGCTGCGCCGCCGACGACACCCCCGGCATGCGATAGGCACCGATCAGCGGCGTGCGCGGGCTCGCCTCGCCCACCACTTCGCCACCGGCGTCGCGGATCGCCGCCTCCAGTCCCGCACGAAGCCGCGCCATCCGCGCGAGATCCTCGGCCTCGCTCACCGCCGCGGCATAGCCGAGCGCGCCCGGCAAATTCTCGGTACCCGCGCGATACCCCTTCTCCTGCCCGCCCATCGGCAGCAGCGTAGCGAAGTCGCGCACCAGCAGCGCCCCGATCCCCGGCGGCCCGCCGCGCTTGTGCGCCGATATTGCGACCAGATCGGCATGCCGCAACACTGCGTCGTCGGCCCGCGCCGGCATCTGCGCGGCGTCGACGAGCAATATGCCGCCCGCATCATGGACGACCTCCGCAATCGCCGCGATCGGCTGGCGCACGCCGGTCTCGCTGTTCGCCCATTGCGCGCAGAGCATGGTGCGACTCTCACCTGCCAACACGCCCCTTAGCGCCTCCAGATCGAGAATGCCGTTCGCATCCACCGGCAGCACCTTCGCTCCTTCCGAATGCCGAAGCACCGAATCATGCTCCACAGCGGTGATCAGCCGGCGTTCGGCCATGGATCGCGTCAGCGCCAGGTGCAGTGATTCGCTCGCCCCCGAGGTCAGCACCAGCTCGTGCGCCCAGCCATAGGCCGCGGCGATCTTCGCCCGTGCCGCCTCCAGCGCCGCCCGCGCCGCCCGCCCTTCGGCATGCGGCGAGGAGGGGTTCGCCCAGCGCGCCATCCCCTCGACAACCGCAGCCTTCGCAGCTTCGGTCATCGGCGTCGTCGCGGCGTGGTCCAGATAGATACGGTCGGCCAAGTTGCTTCCAATTGCGCAAGAGGGGGCGCTGCCTATATAGCGCCCAACTCCCCGCGCTCCACTGCGCGCACCCAATTCAAGGCAGGCCACATTGCCCGAAGTCATTTTCCCCGGTCCCGAAGGCCGTCTCGAAGGCCGTTTCGCCCCCGCTCCGCGTCCGCGCGCGCCCGTGGCGATGATCCTTCATCCGCACCCCAATGCGGGCGGAACGATGAACAACCGCATCGTCCAGGAGCTCTACAAGACCTTCCAGCGCCGCGGCTTCGCGACCCTGCGTTTCAACTTTCGCGGCGTCGGCAAGAGCCAGGGCACGTTCGACAACGGCATCGGTGAGCTCAGCGACGCGGCCTCGGCGCTCGACTGGGTGCAGAGCTTCCACCCCGAAGCCTCGACCACCTGGATCGCCGGCGTCAGCTTCGGCGCATGGATCGGCATGCAGCTGCTGATGCGCCGTCCGGAGATCCGCGGCTTCATCTCGGTCGCGCCGCCGGCGAACATGTATGATTTCAGCTTCCTCGCGCCCTGCCCCTCCTCGGGCATCATCATCCAGGGAGAGGCCGACGAAGTCGCCACGCCGCTCGCGACGCAGAAGCTCGTCGACAAGCTGCGCACGCAGAAGCACATCACGATCCACCACGACACGATCCCGGGCGCGAACCATTTCTTCGAGCACGAGATGGAGCAATTGATGGGTTCGGTGGACCGCTATCTCGACATGCGGCTCGATCCGAACTCGCCGATCCGCTGAGGCTTCTTCCCCTCCCTGCAGGGAGGGAATCAAGGGGCGGGTTGAAAAAAGGCCGGGTCGATCCCGGCCTTTTTTTCATCGACGCCGCAGAGCTCGCCTCCGGCTCGCACCCAACCCCAACCCCTCCCTTGCCGGGAGAGGAGTCCCGGTAGCTATAGCGACCAGATCAGCAGATTGCCCAGCAGCACCAACGCACAGATCACCATCAGCACGCCCTTGGTTCGATCCCCGCCGCGCCAGGTGCGCACACCGCCCCAGACCAATGCGAACATCGCTATCACCGCGATGCTCAGCAGCAGCGGATTGAGTTGCGGATCCATCATCGGACGATCAGCCAGACAAGCGCGGCGATCGCCAATCCGACGCCGGCAAAGCCCGCAATCACCTTCGGCTCGCCGCGATAGATCAATCGCAGGAAATACCAGAGGAAGAGGCCGAGCCCCCGCGTGCCGACGCTCAACACATTGGCGACGACCGTCCCGAACCGTCTGTCCTTCATCAGTTCTTCGATCCCAGCACCGCCGCATAGGCGTCCGGATCGGCATTGCCGCCCGAGAGGACCACCAGCAATCCCGGCTTCGCCTCGACCTTGCCCGCCAGCAAGGCCGCCAGCGCTACCGATCCGCCCGGTTCCAGCACCAGCCGCAGCTTCGCCGCCGCCCAGCGCTGCGCATGCCGGATCTCGGCCTCGCTCACCGCGACGCCCGTCGCGCCCCGCCGACTGAGCACGTCGAAGGTCAACGGCGACACTTGATATGTCTGCAGCGCATCGCACGCCGTCGGCGGCGGATTATCGCCCACCGGCTCGATCCACCCGGCTTCGAGGCTGCGGCGCATGTCATCCCAGCCCTCGGGCTCCACGACGGTTATTTCCGCATCGGGCAGCGCCAGAGCCAGCCCCGCCGCGAGCCCGCCGCCGCCGCACGGCACCACCACATTCGACGGATCTGGTAGCTTCATCTCGATCATCTGGGTCATCGACTCGATGCCGGCGCTGCCCTGGCCCTCGATGATCCAGGGGTCGTCGAAACTCGGCACCAAAGCCGCGCCGCGCGCATGCGCCAGATGCGCGGCGATCTTCTCGCGGCTCTCGGTCGCGCGGTCATACTTCACGACCTCCGCGCCCATCGCCAGCGTCGCGTCGAGCTTCACCTTCGGCGCGTCAGCCGGCATCACGATCACCGCCGGAATGCCGAGTCTCTTCGCCGCCCAGGCGATTCCCTGTGCGTGATTGCCCGACGAGAACGCCACCACGCCGCGCTCGCGCGCCTCCGCGTCCAGCGCGGTCAGCCGATGCCACGCGCCGCGGATCTTGAACGCGCCGATCGGCTGCAGCGATTCAGCCTTGAAGCAAACCGGAACCCCGCGAATTTCCGCTGTCAGCAGAGGCGTTTGCGGCAGGATTGCTGCAATCTTAGCCGCAGCGTCGCGAACCCCCGCCCGGGTAGGCTGTCGTACAATCGTCACAGTTTATCCCCGCCGTACATTTCCGGATATCGAATCACTTTACATGGGGGGACCTCGTCCCTAAATGCCGCCTTCCGCTGCCCCATGGGACTTCCAACCGCAAGGCAGCTTTTCGTCAATGTTTGCCGCAAGGCATTTGGAGGTCCCTTGAATTGCACAAGCACCATAGCGCGCTGGGGCTAGCGTCGGCCCAATCGACCGCACTTCGCGGTATCGACATCGCCAGCCAGCGACCGGTTCAGCCGGTAACGCTGACTCGTCCGCACGCCGCATCGCGTGCCGCCCGCTTCTTCGTCGAGAAGTTCCCGGGCCGCTCGATGTATGCCGTGAAGGCCAATCCCTCGCCGGATCTGCTGCAGATCCTGTGGGATAGCGGCGTCACGCATTACGACGTCGCGTCGATCGCCGAGGTGCGTCTCGTCGCATTGACGCTGCCCGATGCGACGCTCTGCTTCATGCACCCAGTCAAGGCCGAGGAAGCGATCGCCGAGGCGTATTTCACGCACGGCGTCCGCGTCTTCAGCCTCGACAGCCTCGAAGAGCTCGACAAGATCGTCGCCGCCACGAAGGGCGCCGAGGACCTGACGCTCTGCGTGCGGCTGCGCGTCTCGTCGGATCATTCGAAGCTCAGCCTCGCCTCGAAGTTCGGTGCGGGCCCCGGCGAGTCGAAGGAATTGCTGATGGCCGCCCGCCAGGTCGCGGATGCCCTGGGCATCTGCTTCCATGTCGGCAGCCAGGCAATGTCGCCCGAGGCCTATGCCAATGCGATGGAGCGCGTCCGCGCCGCGATCGTCGAGGCGGCGGTCACCGTCGACGTGATCGATGTCGGCGGCGGGTTCCCCTCGTCATACCCCGGCATGGAACCACCGCCGCTCGAGCATTATTTCGCGACGATCCACCGCGCGTTCGAGAGCCTGCCGATTTCCTATTCGGCCGAGCTCTGGGCCGAGCCGGGCCGCGCGCTCTGCGCCGAGTACAGCTCGATCATCGTACGCGTCGAACGGCGCCGCGGCGACGAGCTCTACATCAACGACGGCGCGTACGGTGCGCTGTTCGATGCCGCGCATATCGGCTGGCGCTTCCCCGTCCGTCTCCTCCGCGAGCCGGATTCGAACGCCCGCGACGTCGAGTTCAGCTTCTACGGTCCGACCTGCGACGATATGGATCACATGGCGGGTCCGTTCCCGCTGCCGGCGGATATCCGCGCGGGCGACTATATCGAGATCGGCATGCTCGGCGCCTATGGCTCGGCCATGCGCACGGCGTTCAACGGCTTCGGATCGGGCGAGACGGTGATCGTCGACGACGAACCGATGACCTCGCTCTATCTCGAGCCGGCCGAGGAACGCGCGCGTCCCTCGAACGTCGTCAAGCTGTAACTGCCAAGGCATAACGGCCCTCTTCTCCCCTCCCGCTTGCGGGAGGGGTCGGGGGAGGGTCTGTTGGGGATGGTATCGCCACGTCGCACCCTCCCAGTGGTTGAATTCTCCGGGTCAATCATGCCCCCGGCATGATTGAGAAATGCCCGGGGGGCATTTCGACCCGAAGAATGCAACTACTCCCTCCCGCAAGCGGGAGGGGGATTTACGGGTTTCCGCGTCCCCTTTGAATGACGACGGCCATGAAGATTGGGAGATCCCCATGACCGACACTCTCACCAAGACCGCCGCGGCGAACCCGCCGATCAACGACACCCGCAAGGCGGAGCTGCTGTCGAAGCAGGTCAAGCATATCGACATCACCAAGTTCGACGCGCGCCCGATCGTCGACGCGATGGCGGACATGAGCTTCACCAGCCGCGACCTCGGCCGCGCGACCAACATCTACAACCAGATGCTGGCCGACAAGGATTGCACGATCTTCCTCGTGATCGCGGGCTCGACTTCGGCCGGTGGCTGCATGGACCTCTATGCCGAGCTGGTGCGCAACAACATGGTCGACGGCATCGTCGCCACCGGCGCCACCATCGTCGACATGGATTTCTTCGAAGGCCTTGGTCACAAGCACTATCAGGCGCTCGAGATCCCCGACGACGATACGCTGCGCTCGCTCTATATCGACCGCATCTACGACACGTATATCGACGAGGAAGACCTCCAGAACGTCGATCACACGATCTTCGAGATCGCGGAATCACTCGAGCCCGGCGCCTATTCGTCGCGCGCCTTCATCCGCGAGATGGGCAAGTATCTCGTCGAGCACGGCAAGAAGGACAACAGCCTCGTCAAGCTCGCCTACGAGCATGACGTGCCGATCTTCTGCCCGGCGTTCGTCGACAGTTCGGCCGGCTTCGGTCTCGTCAAGCACCAGGTCGATTCCGCCAAGGCGGGCAAGCCCTATGTGATGATCGACGCAGTCGCCGACTTCCGTGAGCTGACCGACATCAAGATCGCGGCCGGCACCACCGGCCTGCTGATGATCGGCGGCGGCGTGCCGAAGAACTTCATCCAGGACACCGTCGTCTGCGCCGAGATCCTCGGCCACGAAGACGTTGCGGTGCACAAATACGCGGTCCAGATCACCGTCGCCGACGTCCGCGACGGCGCCTGCTCGTCTTCGACGCTGCAGGAAGCCGCGAGCTGGGGCAAGGTCAACACCGGCATCGAGCAGATGGTCTTCGCCGAAGCGGGCAGCGTGATGCCGCTCCTCGCCTCGGACGCCTATCACCGCGGCCACTGGAAGGACCGCGCCAAGCGCGGCTGGGCGAAGCTCTTCGCCTGATCCGACCCAAAGGAAAAACGAAGCGGCCGGGGAGCGATCCCCGGCCGCTTTGCCGTGTGGCCGCTCTATTCCGTCCCCGACGGGTCCATGATAGCCCTCCCGCAGAACAAGTACCGGGGAGAGTGCTTCATGACGCTGGCCCGCCAGAATCGGCCCTGGACGATGTTGCTCGGAAGCGCCTTGCTGGTCGCGGGGCAGGGCCATGCCCAGACTGCGCCTCCACCACCGGCGCAATCCGAAACGCCCGGCGATCAGGACCAGCTCAGGGTCACCGGCCAGCGCATGCCCGCTGCCGAGGCCCCCCGCTCCTCCACCTGCGAAGTGCTCGCGCGCGATCCGTTCCTGCGCGCTTCCGGGATGGCCAGCCGCGCCTATCTGCCGACCAGGCCTACCCGGAGCCCTGATTATAACGCGCCGCCTTCGGTGCCTCCCGGCTCGCCATTGCCGGACCTTGCCAAATCGCGCTTCGGCGTGCGCGACGTAGCAGGCAGCGATGTGGCGACCAGCTTCGGCCCGAGCTCCCTGGACGAGACTCCCGCAGACGGAGGGACTGCCGCCTCGCTCGACCAGAACAGCCTCGCATCCGCGATCGGAGCATGCCGCGGCGCCTATGCGCGCGGCGCCGGCGACACCAGCGCGAGCGGAGGCAACACCGGGTTCATCGCGGCGAACAGCGGCGATTCGGAAAGAGGCGCGCTGATGACCAGCCCGGAATGGCGCGTCGCGGCGGCGAACGCGCGCTATCTCGAGGCGCGGTCGTTCATCGCCAGCCGCGATCGGACGCTACCGATGGGCTTCGCGCTGTTCGATCAGGGGCGCTATGCCGAGGCGCTCGACTGGTTCCGCAAGGCCGCCAACAAGCTCCAGATGCGCGAGGGCGGCGACGAGGCAGCGTTGTTCGTCGGCAAGATCACGCTCCAGGGGCTGGGGCCGCAATCGGATCCGGTGGAAGGCGTCAAATGGCTCAAAAAGGCCGCGACCGCGCCCTTCAATCCGCAGAACGAAACCCCGATGTTCGATCCACGCCAGCCCGATCGCAACACTGCCGTGGGCGAGGCGGCGGTGATTCTCGCCAATATCTACATGAACGGCTTCGGCCCCGTGGCCAAAAACACGGCAGAAGCCCGTGAATGGTATGAACGCGCTTTCAAGGTCGGCCATGTCCCCGGTGCGAAGAAGCTCGGCGACATCTACAATGAAGGCCTGGGCACACCGCGCGACGGGGCCAAGGCAGTCTCGTGGTACAGGCAGGCCGCCAAGCTCAATCACCCTGGCGCGCAGGCCGCGCTCGCCGACATCCTGTGGGAGGGCGAGGACGGCGTGCCGCAGGACCGCAAGGCCGCGCTCGGCTGGTATCAGGCCGCGGCGCGCAACGGCCATGCCGGCGCGCTCTATGCGCTGGCACGCGCTTATGATCTCGGTGAAGAGGTCAAGGCCGATCCCGAGCTGGCGATGGGCTTCTACAAGACCGCCGCGCTGGGCGGAAACGCCGCCGCCAAGGTCGCGATGGGCACCTATTTCTACGAAGGCAAAATGGTGCCCAGGGATCTGGCGATGGCCCGGAAGTGGTTCGAGGCCGGTGCTGCCGGCGACGATCCCGATGGCATGTTCAACCTCGCCGCGATGCTCGCCAAGGGCGAAGGCGGCGACAAGGACGTGACCAAGGCGCTCGCGTTGCTCCGCCGCGCCGCGCTGCAAGGCCACAAGACCGCACCCCGCGCCATCGCGGCGCTGGAGAAAAAGAGCGATTAAGCGAATCCTCCCCCGTCAGGGGGAGGATTAAGCTGCTCGCCGCAACCGCCTTGCCCGTCACGCCCGACACGCTAGGTTCGCCCGAAAACAGGGAGGATGCCGCCATGCCGATCGACCGCCGCACGCTGATCGGAAGTGCCGCCGCGCTTACGCTGGCTCCCGCCGTCGCCCGCGCGCAGAATGCGCCGGCTCCCTATGTTCTCGGCACCGGCACCGCCGCATGGCCCCCGCGCGAACATTTCAAGCTCTGGCCCGGTACCCCGCCGGGGGCACCCAGCCCGCTACCGACCAACGACTTCACCATCAACGGTGGCTTCAAGGAGCTCTGGCTGCGCGGTGTCTCGGAACCGATGGTCGGCGTCTATCGCCCGGCCAAACCCGATGGCCGGGCGGTCCTCTCGATCCCGGGCGGCGGCTACAATTTCGTTTCGGTCGAGAATGAGGGCATCGATGTCGCCAAGGCGCTCACCCCGCACGGCATCACCGTCTTCGTCCTCGCCTATCGCCTGCCCGGCGAAGGCTGGGCCAATCGCGCCGATGTGCCGCTGCAGGACGCTCAGCGTGCGATGCGGCTGATCCGCGCGAATGCGGCGAAGTACGGCATCGACCCCGCGAAGCTCGGCATTTGCGGCTTCTCCGCCGGCGGCCATCTCGGCGCGTCGCTCGCGGTCGGGCATGCCGATCCCGTTTATGCGTCAATCGACGCTGTCGACCGGCAGAGCGCACGCCCCTCTTTTGCGGGGCTAGTCTACCCGGTCGTGTCGTTCAGCACCGCGGGCCTCAACAGCCGCTCGTCCGGAATGCTGCTGGGCGACAGCAAGGATCCCGCGCTCCTCGCCCGCTATGAAACCAGTGATCGGATCACCTCCGGGACACCCCCGATCTTCCTTGTCCACGCTGTGGACGACGGCACCGTGCCGGTGGCACAGAGCCTGGTGACGATCGAGAAATGCCGCGCCGCGAATGTGCCGGTCGAGGCACATATCTTCGAAAAAGGCGGCCACGGCTTCGGCGCGCTGCACTTGCCGGTCGATTTCCCCGGCCGCCTCTGGCCCGACCTTTTCGCGCGCTGGACAGCCAAGCACTAGATCGGTTGCATTCGCGAACCGGTTGCGGCAGCCTCGGATCACAATCGGAGGGGACCCGAAAAATGCACAGCCAGATTCTGGCGCCTGTCGTGGCGCTCGTCGCCTGGTCGCTCGTCATGCTCGTCTGGATGATGGCGATCCGCCTGCCCGCGCTCAAAAAGGCCGGGATCGACATGTCGAAGGCGCGGGGCGGGCGCCCCGGCATCCTCGACGGCATGGTCGACGAGCGCGTGCAATGGCCCGCGCACAATTACATCCATCTGATGGAACAGCCGACGCTGTTCTATGCGATCTGCCTCGCGCTGGCGCTGCTCGGCGGCGGCGACGGCATCAATGCATGGATCGCCTGGGCCTATGTCGGCTTGCGCATCCTTCACAGCCTCGTCCAGGCGACCTTCAACAAGGTGGCGGTGCGTTTCGGCCTCTTCGTGCTGTCGACGTTCGCGCTCGTCGCGCTGACGCTGCATGCGGGAATCGCACTGCTGCACTAGGTCAAGCGGGTGTCAGCCCCCCGCTTTCGCGGCGATCGCGCGTTCGACGGCCTCGCAGCCTTCGACACTGGCGACCGCAAGGTCCAGCGGACGCCCTCCCAGCATTTCGTCATGGTTGTTCAGGAACGCCATCGCTTCGTCGCGCCCGCCCAGCAGGCGCCATGCCAGCATGGTGACACGGCCCTGCCGTTCCGCGCTGTCGGCGGGCAAACGCACGCTGGAAAACTTCTTGCGGAAAGGGGTGGTCCTGCGTTCACTGGGGGCGCCATCCGGACCGGTAGCTGGCTCGTCACTCATCGGCGGTTTCCTCTCGGGTCATGAAACGGCGCGAGAGGTCTCTCGTGGTGCCGGGCCAAAAGGTGGTGAGGTTCCATGAGACGACTCCGCTCTGTGTAAGCGGGAGCACGATCGTCTCTCAGCCGCTGGCGCCTACGGACTGCTTGCCAGCGATCGATGTCATATGGGGAGCGGCAGGCGCCAGCGAAACCCCGGCCTCCGCGTTCCCGACGGTCGCGGACTTCAGCCGAACAGCCGCGCGAGGCTCCGTTCCAGCATCAGCAGCTGCCACAAGGTCCGCCCGTGCTCGGCGCGACCGGCCTTGTGGTCGGCCGCCAGCTTCTCGATCGCCGCGGGTTCGAACCAGCCGGTCCCCGTCAGCACGCGCGACTGCGCCAGCGCTGCTGCCTCGTCGGCCAGCGCCTTGCGGAACCACGCGCTGATCGGCGTAACGAACCCCATTTTGGGCCGATAGAGAATGTCCTTGGGCAGCCACGGCTCGAGCGCCTTCTTCATCAGCCATTTGCCCTGCCCCGCCTTGATCCGGAGCGACGGCGGCAGGGTCGCCGCGAATTCGACGAGCCGATAGTCGAGCAAAGGCTCGCGTGCCTCGAGGCTCACCGCCATGCTGGTGCGGTCGACCTTCGTCAGAATGTCCCCCGGCAGCCAGTGCTGGATATCGGCATATTGCGCGCGGTCGAGTGCGTCGCGCGCCGGCGCCCGCCGCATCGCGTCGACATAACGCTGCTCGGCGGAATGCCCGGCGAGGGTGTGCTTCGCCGCGCTGGTATAGAGCCGGTCGCGCAGCTCGGGGCTAGTGACGCCTACCGCCCTGGAGTAAGCGAACTCGCCATTCTCGGCGAGCGCGAGCAAGGTGGTCTTCGCGCGGAATGCCCGCGGCGCCCAATCGGCCTTGGGGTAGAACCGCCCCAGCGTCCCGAACAGGTTCGCCCGGAACTTCTCGGGAAACAGGCCCCGCGCACGCTCTTCGGCCGCGAAGAATTTGTAACGCCGATACCCGGCGAACGCCTCGTCCGCGCCATCGCCCGAAAGCGCCACCGTCACTGTCTCGCGCGCGAGCTCGCACACTCGATAGGTCGGCAGCGCCGATGCGTCGGCAAAAGGCTCGTCGAACGCCGCGACCAGCGTGTCGATGAGCGCGAAATCGTCCGAACCGACGATTTTCGATCGATGCGCGGTCGCAAAGCGTTCCGAAATGCGTCTGGCGTAATCGCTCTCGTCATGCCCGGCCTCGTCGAAGCCGATCGTGCACGTCTTGACCGCGGCCTTGCTCGCCTCGGCCATCAGCGCGACCACCGCGCTGCTGTCGACCCCGCCCGAGAGGAACGCCCCCAGCGGCACGTCCGCGATCATCCGCGCGCGCACCGCCGCGCGCATCCGCTCGACCAGCTCCGCCTCCAGATCGCGCGTTTTTCCGGTTGCGCGGTTGGAGAAATCCAGATCCCACCAGCGCACCGGCTGCGGCATACGCTTGCCGCGCTGGAGCAACAGGAAGTGCCCCGCAGGCAGCTTCTTGACGCCGACGAGCAGTGACGCGTCATCGGGCACATAGCCGAGTCCGAGATAGTCCTCGACCGCGCGGAAATCGGGCCGCCGACGAAACAGCGGATGGGCGAGCAATCCCTTGATTTCAGAGGCGAACGCTACCCCGCCATCGGCGAGCTTGGTGTAAACCAGAGGTTTGACGCCGAACCGGTCGCGCGCGAGGAAAAGGCTTTGCTTCTCTGCGTCGTACAAGGCGAAGGCGAACATCCCGTTGAGCTTCTCGAGCATCCCCGGACCCCAGGCCCGCCAGCCGTGGAGCAGCACCTCGGTATCGCTCTCCGTCTGGAACCGCGCGCCCTTCGCCTCCAGCTCGGCGCGCACTTCGCGGAAATTGTAGATCTCGCCATTATACGTGACGACCACGCCCTGGTCCGGCGTCGCCATCGGCTGGACGCCGCCTTCGAGATCGATGATCGACAGCCGCCGATGCCCTAGTCCCACGCCCGGCGCGGTCCACACACCCGCTCCGTCGGGCCCGCGATGCGCCAGCGCGTCGCGCATCGCCACGATGCGGGCAGGATCCACGGGTTTCGCTATGGCGGGGTAATAAAGCCCCGCAATGCCGCACATCGCTTAGCGACCGGCCATGCTGTCGGCGAACGCGTCGACAGGGCCGAGCGCGCCGACAAAGTCCTCGATCGCTGCCTGCGCGCCTTGATCCGGCCCCTGCTCGGCCGACACCAGGACGGCCACCGCGGCCTGATTGCCCCCCAGCAACTTGGTCTTCAACGTCTCGAATTTCACGTGGCTGTCGCTCCCGGTCAGCGTATCGCCGACGCGGTACCAACTAACCGTCGCGCGTTCCACCCGCCCGGGCCCCGTCATGCGCAGCGCATGGCCGCCCGACAGGTCCGGAAGATCGGCGATGCGCACCCAGCGATCATTCTCGCGGATCGCGCCGATGCCGAAGCCGACCAGTTCCTTGCCTTCGTGCTGGCTGGCATAGACGGCCACGGCGAGATCGACCGTCCTGCCGCGCCCGTCGGCATAATGACCGATCAGGAAATGATCGGCACCGGGATAATGGGGTGACCAGGGCGCAACGGTGCTCGGCCCAATGCGATGCCAGCCGGCGACCTGCGGCAGCTCGACCTTGGCCGGCAGCGGCGCCGCGCGTGCCGCGATGAGGCTCGACCAGCCGAGGAACAGGCTCGCGACCATCAGCGCCAGCAATGCCGTCACGGATGCTTCGGCCCGCCCGCCCGCGGCCCCCTGCAGCCGCATGGGATCGAACCATGCCGCATCGGGATCGCGATCGAACCATTTCCAGCCGATCGCCAGCACCGCCGCCATCACTGCCGCGAAGAACACCCAGCCATAGACGATATGGTCCATCCCCGTCGCCGCCTCGACCGAGGTCCACCACGCCGCATAGATCGTCCCGAAAGCGCGAAGCCCGTTGGCGATCACCGGCACGACCAGTGCCATCGCGAGGAACGCCGCACGGCGGGTCCACGAAACGTAGCAGACATTGGCGACCAGCACGCCGAACGCGACCATCGCAATCACGAACTTGGCGCCCGAACACGCCTCCGCGACTTCGAAATAGCCGTTCGACGTAGTGATCAGCACCCCGTCGACGCTCGCGGGCACGCCGAACAAATGGAGCAGCGGCATCACCATAGCGACGGTGATGTCCTGCAGCGGCCCTTCGAGGAAATCGCCGAACGGCACGAGGAAGAGCATGTAGGCCAGCGGAAAGAGCAGCGCCCGGCCCACATTGGGCCCGAGCACGCTCACCGCGGCTCCCTGAAGCATCAGGACCAGCCCGGCATGGCGGAACAACGCGACGCCCGCGGCGTCGCCGAGCAGCCAGCCCAGCCCGCCCGCGCCGACCAGCGCCAGCCCCGGCCACCAGCCTTGCGGCCGTACCATCGCGAGCTCGCGCCGGCGTTGCCAGACCAGCCAGCCGATCACGGGGGCGATGAACAGGCAGTGCCCGAAAGTGGTATTGGTCCAGTAGATCGTCGCAAGATCGACTGCGTCGCGGCGGAACAGCAGCAGGAGCACTGCCCATGTTCCGGCGAGAATCGCCGCATGCCGCTTCCAGCGTGCGTCGAAACACGCTTCGGCCCGCGCAAAATCGATCCGGGGCATCGCGACGGTCATGCTGCCCGCCCGAGATGTGCCGGCAGACCGACGAGATCATCGAGCGGCGCCAGCCGTGCATCCCAGCCATATCGCGCCATTACCTGCGCCCGGGCGTCGATCCCGAGCTCGGCGGCGCCCCGCCGGTCCGACAGCAGCATCGTCACGGCATTCGCGATGTCTTCGGCACTGGTGCCGGCCGCGATCGTTCCCTTGTGATCGATGCCTTCCGCCGCGGCGCTCGAAGCGACCACCGGCCGTGCCATCGCCATCGCCTCGAGCACCTTGTTCTGGATGCCGCGCGCCAATTTGAGCGGCGCCACCACTACGGCGGCCGCGGCGAGCCATCCCCGAACATCCTCGACTTCACCGGTCACGATCACATCGCCGCGCTTCGTCAGTGTCTTGACCGCCTCGCTGGGGTTACGGCCGACGATCGCGAAACGGGCATGGGGATGCGTCGCGCGCACCCGCGGCAGGATATTCTCGGCAAACCAGGTCACGGCCTCGACATTGGGGCGATAGTCCATCTGGCCGGTGAAGACGATCAATGCTGCACCCGCATCCACGCGCGCGAAATCCGCCGCCGGATCGAAATGCGCGGTGTCGATGCCGTTCTCGATCGCCTGCACCCGCTCGGCGCCCGTGGACTGCCGAAACAGGCCGGCCTCGGCCTCGCTCACGAACAAGCTGGCATCGGCGCGCGTCGCGACGATGCTTTCATAGGCCATCAACAGCCGCGCCTCGCGCGCCAGCATCCAGCGCATCGGGCCCTTCGCAGCCTTGGCATAGGCAGCGAATTTGGCCGAATCCATGTCGACGAAATCCATGATCACCCGGGCATGCGTCTCGGCCGGCAGATATTGCGCCATCTGGCTCGAGAAGACGAAGATCGTCTCCACATCCTCGCGCGCCAGCATGTCCGCGACCGCGCGGCGCATCCCCGCGTCGTCGAACGCCGTGAGCGACAGCGGCCGCCCCGACGCCAGCGCCTGAACCCCCGCCACTGCCTGCGACTTCCTCCGCCGCACGATCGCCCGGCTGGCGGTGAATGCGGCCAGTTCGGGCCGATCCATGTCCCGCGGGTCATCGGCGAAGGCGGCGAGATGCACGCGCCGGTGCCGCGCCAGATGGCGGAGCATGTGGAAGCTGCGGATCTTGTCGCCGCGATCGGGCGGATAAGGCACGCGATGCGCCAGGAATAGCACGTCGCCCATCAGCCGAGCCCCTGCGCGATCCACGGGCCGACGCGGTTGGCGAGCCAGAGCGGCATGCGCTTCCACGCCTTTACCTGAAGGCTGTATTTGGGATCGAGCGGGTTCACTTTCCGGGGCACCGCGCCGCCGGCAGTGCGCGAGAAATAGGTCAGCGGCTCCGGCTCGAATCCCCAGTTCTTCTTGAACGCCGCGGCGCCGGTCCCGGCCTTGGACCGCCCGAAATCGAAACGCGTGCAGCCGCGCGCGCGCGCGTGCCGCATCAGCCCGAAATACATGGCGTCGTTGGCCCGCAGCGCCCGCGCCGCGTCGCCGCCTCCACCCCAATAGGGATGGACGACGCCCTTCCAGTAGAGACTCAGCACGCTGGCAACGCCCGCACCCTGGTGGCGCACGGTGAGTATGTCCGCCGAGGGACCGAATTCGTTGAGGACCTCGGAGAACAGCGTGCGCGGAAATACCGGCGTGCCGAGATTGCGCACCGACTCCGCATAGAGCCGGTAGTGCGTCGTCGCGTCCTCCCCGGTGACGATCTCCAGATCGTTGGTGAACGACCGCCGCACCTCGGCGCGCTGTTTGCGCGGGATCGCGAGCAGTTCGGCTTCGTCATCCTCCGCCAAATCGCGCACGAAGCCGAGATAGGTCGTGTCGTCGACATGCCAGTCCGGCCCGGGCAGCGCTCCGCCGCGCAGCTCGACACTCGGGCAGCTCAACCGCCCGGCGAGCGTCCATGCCGCCTCCGCCAGTTCGCGCACCGTCGCGGCAGTGTCGGCAAGGATGCCCCCGCCGACCCCGAACCCCGCCGAAACCAGCGCCCGCCCGAACAAGGGCGAGTGCATCTCGGTCAGCGGCAGCACCCCGGCAATGTCGCCATTGCCGCGCTCGGCGACGAGATAATGGCTCTTCTGCCGGCAACCCCGCGCCACCGCCACGCTCCACGCCGGCAGATGGAAGGGCGTAGCTTCCGGGTGATCGCGCACCCAGGCAGCGACCCGCGCGCGCTCGATGGCATCGCCCAGGTCGGCGGCGCGCAACCCCAGCGGGCGCGTCAGCAGCGGCGCGTTCATTGCAGCCGCTCCGCCTCGCGCGCGGCGATCGCATCCATCCGCCCCCAATCATGAGTCGCGATCAACCGTCGGAGCTTGCCCGCCATCGCCCCGAGCCGGGCATAATGCCGCAGCCTCGACTTGAGCGGCGCGTTCGCGACGCGCGGCTGGCCGGGATCGACTTCCCAGGGATGGAAATAGAAGATCGCGGCGGTACCTCCCGCATTGGCGGTGCGCACCGCGCGGTCGGTCACACCATTGGGCAGCAGCCGGAAGAACCCGCCCCCCGCCGTGATCTCGCGTCCCGCGACCTTGGCGATGGTGATCGGCAGTTCGATCAGCCCCGCATCTGCGATCGGCCGAAACGCGCGGCGCGGCGCTTCGGGCCAGCCATAATGATCGTGCCGGATCGGTGCGATGCTCGAGGAGTAACGATAGCCAGCCTCGGCCAGCTCGGCGTGCGCCCAGGGCGTGCGCCGATCGATCGAGAAGCTCGGCGCGCGATAGCCCATCACCTCGGCGCCGCTGGCGTCCTCCAGCGCCGCCCGCGCATCGGCAAGGTCGGCGCGGAATTGCTTGGGCTCCATCGTGAAGACACGCTGGTGCGCCCAGCCATGGCTGGCGACTTCGTGCCCCGCATCGGCGATGCGGCGGATCAGCGCCGGATAGCGTTTCGCCACCCAGCCGAGCGTGAAGAAGGTCGCATGCACTCCGGCCGCGTCGAACAATGCGAGCACCCGATCGGTGTTCGCCTCGACGCGATGTTCGAGCCCATCCCAGTCGTCGCGCGCGATCGTCTTCTCGAACGCCCCGACCTGAAACCAGTCCTCGACATCTACCGAAAGGCCGTTGACGACCATGCTCGTCAGGCCGCGTGCCCGCGCAGGCTCGACAGGTCCGGGCGGCGATCGCCGTCGCCGCTCTCGACCCAGTCGACCAACAGGGTCAGGACGCGACGCAGCGCCGCATCCTGCTCCTGGAGCTGCTTCTCGAGCTCGGCGATGCGGCGATCGAGCGACGCTTCGGCGACGGGCGCCACAGTCTCTACGACCGTTTCGGCACGAAGCGGCCGCGCCTCGACGGGCTCCGACGGCGTCGGCGTGCCCATCGGCATCGGCGCGATGTCGCGCAGTTCGAGCGGCTCGACGAACGCATCGCTGCGGACGCGCGCGACCGGTGCCGGACCGTCATTGTCGAGATCGGCGATCACTGCCGCCAGCTCGGGCGCGCCGAAGGTGTCGATCTGCTCGATCGCGCCGAACAGCATCACCCGGCCGACGAGCTGGTTCACCCGGCGCGGAATGCCGCCCGACCAGCGATGGATCGCCGCCAGCGCGTCGTTGGTGAAACGCGGCTTGCCGCGCCACCCGACGCACGACAGGCGATGGAGCAGATAAGGCTCGACTTCATCGGCATCCATCGGCGCCAGATGGTGCATCGCGATCACGCGCTGGCGCAATTGCTCGAGCTTGCCGTCGTGCAGCGTCAGCCGGAATTCGGGCTGGCCGAGCAGGAAGATCTGGAGCAGCGCATAGCCGCCCGCCTGGAAATTGGAGAGCATGCGCAGCTCCTCCAGGCTTTCCGCCGGCAGTGCCTGCGCCTCGTCGATGATCAGCAAGGTGCGGCGGCCATCGCGCGCCACGCCATGCAGGCCATGCTCGATCGCAGCCAGCATCGCCGACTTGCTCGCGCCGTTCGCATCGATCTCGAGCCCGGCGCAGACGGTCTGGAGCAGATCCTCGGGGCGCAGCTGGGTCGAGACGATCTTGATGACGTTGAGCCGCTCTTCGTCGATCTCGCCGAGCAGATGACCCATCAGCGTGGTCTTGCCCACGCCGGGATCGCCGGTGATCACCACGAAGCCCTCGCCCTGGCTCAGCCCATAGCCGAGATAGGCCATCGCCTTGCGATGCGTCGCGGTGTCGAACCAGAAGCGCGGGTCCGGCGTAAGCTGGAACGGCCTGCCGCTCAGTCCATAATGGTCGTCGTACATTGCTTGCCTCGGCTCTAGAATCCGTAGCGCAGCCCCACCAGCGCCTGCGCCTGCGCAGTCGCGTTGGAGTCGCCTTCCCTGTCGAAACCGAACAACCCGAGCGACGCAGTCGCGCCGAGCGGTCCGAACATGTGCGTGTAAGCGGTGTTCGCGCCATAGCCCAAAATGCCCTGGGCCCCGGCGAGATCGCTATTGTACCAGCTGCCGAACACGCTCGTGCTGATCGAGCCGTTGCGGCCGACATCGCCCGAGGCGAAGAGCTGCGCATAGATGCTCTCGTCCGACGTGCCGTCGATGCTCACCCCGCCCACGCTCTGGGGCGTGAGGAAGGTGCGCCGGGCATAGCCGCCACCCACGCCGATCCGCGTGCTGCCACGGTTGAGTACGGCGACGCCGGTCACGCCGCGCGAACGATATGCCGAAGTGACGGTCGATGCGAACACCTGATTGAGGCAGCCGCCCGCCGCGGCACCGGTGGTACCGAAGATGCAGCCGCTGAACTGGTTGCCGAACGGATCGGTGGTGTTCACGAAGCTGGTCGGGAGCCGCGTCAGCGAGCCGTTGAGCTGCTGCCCGAAGGTCTCGACGCTGTCGTATACGCCGATCTGCACGCCGCTGCCGGGGCCGATCTGATAGCTCGCCGAACCGGTATAGCTCATCGAGCCGTAGCGGCGGCCGACACGCGCCTCGAGGAAGGTGCGGCGGCTGGGACGCCAGATCACGCCCGCATCCCAGAAGGTGCCGTCGAAATCATAGGCGATCCGGCGGGGCGAGGACGGGTCGGTGACGAAGCGGCCGTTGCGGTCGATCACCGGCAAACCGCCGGCCAGCAACGCGTCGCGCTGGCTGACTTCGATCTTCTCATATCCCACGCCCGCTGCGAGCGCGATGCCGCGCCCGACCGGGAGCACCACGTCACCACGAGCGAACTTGCCTTCAAAGCGCTGGTCGAGCTGCCCGGCATCCTCGCGCGTGAACGATCCGCTCGCCGTGACGCCCACCGGCAGTCCGTTGCCCGATTTCACGCCTACACTCGCGGTGGCGACATGAACCTTCGAATCGTCATAGCGATCGAGCGGCGGCGATCCGGCCGGAACGCCGGTGCCGCCATTGGGCGTCTCGACCTTGGTGTAGCCGAAGCGATAGGCGGCATTGGCGAACACCTTGCCGACATGCGTGGCGAGGCTCGGCCCGGCATAGACCGAATAGACCTGGCTGCTGTTGCTGACATTGCCCTGCGCAGTGCCCAGGGCGTCGCCGCGGATGTCGGAACGCCCACGCGTCGCGATGGCACCGCCTTCGAGCGTCAATTCGGGGGTGATCTTCGCACGCGCCTGGACAAGGCCGCTGTGCATCGAGTCGTCCGCCAGATCCTTGTCATAGGCGAAGCGGTGTTCGTACTGGTAGCTGACCTGCACTTCCACGCGGCGGGTAGTCACCTGCGCGTCGATCCCGGCGCCGACCGTCGAATAGGTCAGCACGTCGCCGCCATTGCTCAGATCCGAGACGAGCACCTGGCTCGCCTCGATATAAGGCGACACACGCGTGCGCTGGGCAGTAGCCGGCGTGGCCGCGCAGACGAATGCGACCGCGGCTGTGATGATGAGCCGGCTCACTCGCCCGCCTCCCCATAATAGTTTCCGAACCGGCGACCGCCGGGCTGGAACGAAACCGAATTGAGCAGCAGCTGGATGTGCTCGCAGCCGTCGAGGACGCTGACTGCCTCGCGCAGGTCGCTTTCGCTGGTGCGATCGGCACGGACGACGAGCATCACCTGCCCGGCCTGCGCCGCGAGCACCGCCGCGGGCGACGCGGCCAGCGCGGGCGGCGAATCGAAGATCACGATGCGGCGCGGATTGGCCTTGGCCAGCCCGTCGAGGATCGCGCGGGCGCGATCGCTCGCCAGAAGCTCGGTATCGCTGTTGGTCTTGGTGCCCGCCGGGAGCACCGACAGTTGCGGCACATCGGTATCGACGATGCAGTCCTCGACGTCCGCCGTGCCCGCCAGCGCATCGAGCAGGCCGGGGCCCTCGCGCAGTCCCAGCCGGTCGAGCACGTCGGGTTTGGCGAAATCGGCGTCGACCAGCAGGATCTCCATGTCCTTCTCGGCCGCCATCGAAAGTGCGAGGTTGATCGCGCAGAAGGTCTTGCCCTCGTCGGGCTGCGCCGAGCAGACGAGGATCATCCGCGCACGATCGGCCGCGCTGACACCGTCCTTCGCCGCCACCGCGCGTGCAGTGAGCAGTAGCTGGCGCTTCACCATGCGGAATTCTTCCGCCATCGCAGTGATCTGTCCGCCGGGGACGAGCATTCCGCCCTCGCGGAGCGCGACCCGATCGATCGATGCGGTCCGGCGGCCGGTGCGCGGTGCAGGCCGGGGCGCAGGCGCTTCGACTTCGGCAACCGTCTCGGGCGCGAAACCGCGACGCAGCTGCGGCGCTCGCGGTTCGACCGCCGGCATCTCGGGCGCGGGCTCGGGCATGCGGACGGTCAGCGTCAGCGGCTCTTCGTCCGGCGTCGAAATCGGCGCGGGCACTATGACCGGCCGCGAGAAGCCGTATTGCTCCGCCGCCCGTTCGAGCAGCGAGCCGCGATAGCGGCGCGGAGTTTCGTCGTTCATCTCAGGCCCCCATGCCACGCTGGAGGAACTCGACGCCGAGCAGCCCGACGAACGCGACGACCAGCCCCGCCAGTCCCCCCGCGAAGAGCGTCAGTCGCTTGCGGCGCAGTTCGATCTGCGCGGCGGTCAGCACCTCTGCGATCGATCCGATCACCGGCATCCCGCTCGCTTTCTCCAGCCGCGACGCGGTCGAGAAGGTCGTGGTCAGCTTGCCCAGCCCGAAGGCCGCGGCCACGCCGCCGCCCAAGCCGGCGATCAACACCGCGATCAGCAACAACGGCCGGTTGGGCGCAGTCGGCGCGCGCGGCAGCGTCGGCGGATCGACGACGTTGAACTTGACCGCATCGGTCTCGGTCTGCGCCTGGCTGCGGATGCGCACCTGCTCGCGGTCCGAGAGAAGCTTGTCATACTGGTCCTTGAGGACCTGGTATTCGCGGTCGATCTGGCCCTGCTCGGCGGCGACGCCCGGGGCTTCCGCCATCTTGGCCTCGAACTGGGCGAGATCGCTTTCGATCTGGCTCTTGCGCTGGGTGAGAGCCGCCACCGTCGAGGCCTTGTCGGCCTGCATCGATTTGAGGCTGAGATAGAGCGGGTTATTGGCCCCCGCCGCACCGCTCACGGCAGGCTCGGCGCGCGCCGCCGCCTGTGCCGCAGCGAGCTGGTTGTTGAGTGCGATCATGTCGGGATGGCTGTCGGTCCAGCCGCGGCTGCGGCCTTCGGCGAGCTGGCCCTGGATCGCCTGGAGCCGCGCGCGCGCCGGTCCGGTGACCGCGGCGCCCTGGCCTGCGACGTTCATCGGCGTGCCCGCCATCTGGCCGTTGACCGCGCTGAGACCACTCTGCGCGGCCGCAAGGTCCGACTCGATCTGCGAAAGCTGCGTGCGCGCGGCGCCGATGCGGTCGTTGAGCGAGCCGGTACCCGGCAGCGAACCGAGATAGCGCGCCGCGAAATCGGCCTTCTTGGCCTCGGCTTCCTGCAGTGCCTTCTGGCGCACGTCGAGCTGCTGGTCGAGGAAGCGCAAGGATTGCCCGCTGGCATCGCGTCCGTCGGCGAGATTCTCCTCGACGAAGATGTCGATCAGCTTCTGCGCGATCTGCTGCGCCATCTTGCCGCTCGGCGCGGTGACGGCGATCTCGAACAGATTGTCCTGCTGCGCGGTGAGCTTGATCGCCTTTTGCAGCCCCGCGATCCGATCGGCGACATCCCGGTCGCTCGACACGGTCTTGGCGAGATCGGTGCCGCGCACGACCTTGTCGAGATTGACCGCCGAAGTCAGCGTCTGGCGGACGCGATCGATGTCGCGCTGCTGCGCGGCCGCCGAAGCGCCCCCGTCGGTCGGCAGGATTTGCCGCAGCTGGACGAAGATCCGCGCCCGCGATTCATAGCTGCTCGGCATTTGCGACACGACCAGCCAGCCCGCGAGGCACAGCCCCCAGGCCACCGCCAGCGCGATCCAGCGCCGCATCCATACCGCGTGGAGCGCCACGCGCAGTTCGTCGAAAAGACTGCCCATGCCCGCGCCCTCAGAACATGCTTTCGGGGATGATCAGCACATCACCCGGTTCGAGGCGGACGTTCGCCGAGATATCCCCGTTCTTGAGCAAGTCGCCCAGACGGATCTTGTATTCGCGCTGCTTGCCGGTCTGCTGGTCGTAGCGGACGAGACGCGCGCGGTTGCCCGCGGCGAATTCGCTCAGGCCCCCCACCGCGATCATCGCGTCGAGCGCGGTCATGTTGGCGCGATAGGGGATCGACGCCGGCTTTTCGGTCGCGCCGACGACGCGGACCTGCTGGCTATACGTGCCCGAGAAATTCTCGACGATCACCGATACGATCGGATCCTTGATATATTCGCCCAACGCATATTTGAGGTCGTCCGCGAGCATCGCCGGAGTCTTGCCCACGGCGGGCATGTCGCTGATCAGTGGCGTGGTGATGCGGCCGTCGGGGCGCACCTGCACCTTTGCCGAAAGCTCGGGATTGCGCCACACGAAGACGTTGAGTTGGTCCATCGGACCGATGACATATTCCTCGCTCGGCGCCTCGCGTCCTGCGACGGCGCCCGCAGGCGGCAGTTCGGGTCGGCTCCCCCCGGAGCACCCGGACAGCAAAGCGGCAGTGACGCCAAGTCCCGCCAAAATCCTGCCAAACGACGTGAAAAACATGCTCGAGCTCCCTCCCCCGACAGGGTCGAACACGGCCAACGTCTCGGCCGCTCCCCCGTCTGGATCAGGGCAAGCTATGGTCTTCAGAGGTAAAGATAGCGTTAGGGGTGGTCGGTCCCGACCAGCAGCTCGCGCACCGGGGGATGGCCGAGGAACGCCGCGGGGCTGGCGGTGGCGCCATAGGCGCCGGAGGCGAAGATCGCGATGACGTCACCCACCGCCGCCTTGGGCAGCGCCACCCGGTCGGCCAGCCGGTCGAGCGGCGTGCAGAGGGGGCCGACGATCGTCACGGTCTCCTCCGCCGGGTCCTGCATCCGGTGCGCGACCGCTACCGGATAGTTGCGGCGGACCACCGTGCCGAAATTGCCGGTGGCGGCGAGATGATGGTTGAGCCCCCCCTCGACGATCAGGAAGGTCTCCCCCTGGCTCACCTTCCGATCGACCACGCGCGCGAGGTACACCCCCGCCTCGCCCACCAGCCAGCGCCCCAGCTCGATTGCGTAGCTGGTGCGCAGCTTCCCGATTTCTCCCGCCAGCGCCGCGCCAATGGCCTCTATATCCAGCGCCACGTCGCCCGGGAAATAGGGGATGCCGAACCCGCCGCCGAGATTGACCAAAGGCGGCGCGCGGTGCGCCTCCTCGGCGATCCGCGCCGCCAGCGCCACCGTCGCGGCCTGCGTCTCGATCACCGCTTGCGTATCGAGCGACTGCGATCCGGCGAAGATGTGCAGCCCGCGCCACTCGGCACCGCCCAGGATCAGCCGCTTCACCAATCCCGCGACGTGCTGCGCCTCGATCCCGAAGGGCGAGGCGCGCCCGCCCATCTTCATCCCCGAGCCGCGCAGCTCGAAATCGGGGTTCACGCGCACCGCCAACCTTGGTCGCATGCCCAGCATCCCGCCGATCGCCAGCGCACGTTGTCCTTCGGCCTCCGACTCGACGTTGAGCGTCACCCCTGCGCGGATCGCCAGCTCGATCTCGGCATCGCGCTTGCCGGGCCCGGCAAAGCTGATCGCGCTTGCTGCCATGACGTCGAGTGCGCGGTCCATCTCGCCTGCCGAGGCGACGTCAAGCCCATCGACGAGCGGCGCGATCGCCTTGAGCAGCGCCGGCAAGGGATTGGCCTTGATCGCATAATGCACCGCCACGCCCGGCGGCAGCGCTGCCCGCAACCGCGCGGCGCGCGCCGCGACGATGCGGAAGTCGTAGACATAGGCGGGCGTCGTCTCGTCTAGCCAGGGCAGCGCGTCGAGGTCCCGGAACTCGGGCGGGATCGGGCCGAAGGCCTTGGGGTTCATTCTCTCCCCTCCCTGCAAGGGAGGGGCCGGGGGTGGGTGCGCGGCGCAGCCGCGCGTTCAGCAATGAACACGGAAACGAGGCATCGAGCCTCGCTTCCGTGTACCCACCCCTTGATCCCCTCCCTTGCAGGGAGGGGAGAAAGCACATGATCCGCCCCGATCATTGCAACGCCGCCTTCAGCGCAGTTCGATCCAATTTCCCATTGGCATTGCGCGGCAATTCCTCCCGCCAGTCATACCGCGCCGGCTGCATGAAGCTCGGCAATTCCCGCCGCAGCCGCTCGCGCAGATCGTGTTCGCGACTGCCATCCCCGCGCACCACCACCACGATCGCCTGCCCCAGCCGCTCGTCCGCGACACCGAACGCCGCCGCCTCGGCCACTTCGCCACCGCTCAGCACCGCATCCTCGATCTCGGTGGGGCTGATCCGGTTGCCGGCGCTCTTGATCATCTCGTCGTCGCGCCCGACGAAGCGGAGCAGCCCGTCCGCATCCTCCACCACATTGTCCCCCGACCACACCGCCATGCCCCCGCTTGTGGCGAATTCGGGCGCCGGACGGAAGCGCTGCGCGGTGCGCTCCTCATCTTGCCAATAGCCCTGCGCCACCAGCGGCCCCGCATGCACCAGCTCGCCCGTCTCGCCGGGCGCGGCACGGCTGCCGTCGGGCCGCACCACGAGTATCTCGGCAAAGGGGATAGCCCGCCCGATCGACTCCGGATGCGCATCGACCAGCGCAGGCTCCAGAAACGTCGAGCGAAACGCCTCGGTCAGCCCGTACATCGGATAGAGATCGGCTTCGGGAAAACGCGCGCGCAGCCCGCGCACCAGCCGCGGCGTCAGCGCCCCTCCCGAATTGGTCAGCCGCTTCAACCGAGCCGCGGTGTCCGCCGGCCATTCCGCCTCGAGCAATTGCACCCATAGCGGCGGCACGCCAGCGAGGCTGGTGACGTCATGGCGCTCGACGGCCTTCACTACGTCGCGCGCGGTCAGATAATCGAGCGGGATCAGCCGACCGCCTGCGGCCCAGGTCGAGAAGAGCTGGTTCTGCCCGTAATCGAAGCTAAGCGGCAGCACGCCGAGTACACGATCCTCAGATTTGATATTAAGATAATGCGCCACGCTGATGGCACCGAGCCATAAATTGGCGTGGCTGAGCATCACACCCTTGGGCCTGCCGGTCGACCCCGAGGTATAGAGGATCGCCGCCAACGAAGCGGGATCGGCGTTCGAGGGCGGCAGCACATCGCCCGAGCCAAGCGCCTCCTCGGGGACGATCCGGCAGTCGGCAGGCACGTCGCCCGGCTCCAGCGCCGCGGTCCGCGCCGCCTGGGTCACCAATATCCGCGCACCGCTATCGGCGAGGATATGCGCCACCTGCGCACGCTTGAGCATCGGGTTGATCGGCACATGCACCAGCCCCGCACGCGGCGCCGCCAGCGGCATCAGGCACGCCGTCCGCGTCTTGGGCAGCCAGGTCGCGACGCGATCCCCCGCCGTCAGCCCCTGCCCCGCCAGCGCGTGGGCAATACCGCCGACACGCGCCTCCAGCTCGGCATAGCTGAGCGTTCCCGCCCGATCCTCGAGCGCCACGGCCTCCGCTGCGCCGCGCATCGGCAGCGCGTCTATCGGTTTCGGAACGGGATCGAGCTGGACCATCGCGTCCGACCTTAGCCTTGGCAGCGCACCCGCCAAGCCTTACGGAGGCGAAAAATCGCTCGCAGGGGATATGCATTGCAGCGCGAAGGGTTCGCAGAGGTTGAAGACGCCGTGCGCGGGGTGCTGCGCGACGTGTTGGGATTGAGCGAGGAACGCGCCCGCGCATTCCACGAGGACACGCCCCTGTTCGGCGCGCTGCCCGAGCTCGATTCGCTTGCGGTGGCGGGCGTGCTCACCGAGATCGAGGACCGGCTCGGCATCCTGATCGAAGACGACGAAGTCGATGGCGAGATGCTCGAGACCTTCGGCGCCCTCGCTCGCTTCGCCGCCGACAAGGCGCTCGGTTGATCGACCATTATGACTGGGCCGGCGGGCGCGAGGCGATGCTTCGCTTCGGTCCCGATACCGGCCCGGTCGTAGTCGCGGCGCTTCCCTTGTTCGAGGAAGCCAATCGTACGCGGGCGTTCGTCGTGACGATCCTGCGCGCGCTTGCGGAGCGCGGGATAGCCAGCGCGCTGCCGGATCTTCCCGGTCAGGGCGAAAGCCTCGTGCCGTTGCGCGCGCTTTCGATCCTGAAGATGCAAGACGCCTATGCATCGGCCGTCGAGGTTTTCGACCGGGAAGGGCGGCGAGCCTATGCGGCTTCGATCCGGAGCGGCACATTGCTGGATGCGCTGGGCCTGATGTTCGGCCGCTGGCATTTCGCACCAGTCGAAGGGGCGCAATTGCTCCGCGAACTCACCCGCATCAAACAGGCCGAGATCGGCCCATCCCGGCGGCTCGGCGATTGCTGGTTCTTCGATGGCAACCTCCCCGAGGACGCCGAAGACCCACCAATCGAGATCGCAGGCAATCTCATCTCCACCGACATCCTCACCGAGTTGACGGTCAAGACGCCATTCTCCAGCGACGACGCGCCGGAAATCCCCCATCGCACCGTTCGGCTCGAAAGTGACCCAAAGCCCGCCGATCTCAGACTGCCGGGCGCTCCGCTATGGCGCCGCGCCGAGCCCGACAACGATCCCGCGCTCGCGACCTTGCTCGCCGACGACATCGCCGCATGGGTGCGCGCATGCGAAGGCTGATCGAATTTCCCTGCGCCGGCGAGACGCTGTTCGGCACGCTCGACGAAGCCCCCGGCTCCACCGGGCTGCTGATCGTCTCGGGCGGCAATGAGATCCGCATCGGCGCGCATCGCGGCATGGCGCAACTCGCCGCGCGTGTCGCCGAGGCCGGACACCCGGTGTTCCGCTACGATCGTCGCGGCATCGGCGACTCGACCGGCGAGAATCAGGGCTTCGAGAGCAGCGCCGAAGACCTCGCCGCCGCTGCGGCGACGTTCCGCGCGCAGACCGGCGTCACCCGCGTCGTCGCTTATGGTAATTGCGATGCCGCCACCGCGCTCGCATTCTTCCACTCCGCGGCCGGCGTGGACGCGCTGCTTCTCGCCAACCCCTGGCTGATCGAGCCGACCGACGACCTGCCCCCCGCCGCCGCCATCCGGGCGCGGTACGCCGAGCGCCTGCGCGACCCGCGGGAGTGGTTGAGGCTCCTGCGCGGTGGCGTGAATGTTCGCAAGTTGATCAGTGGCTTGATCAAGGCTTCTGCCAACCGACTTCAGCAGCCCGACGGCCTTCCCATCCGCCTTGCCGCCGCGCTCGCGCAGACGGAGGTGCCGGTCACCATCCTTCTGGCAACGGGCGACAACACCGCCCTCGCCTTCCACGACGCTTGGCGCGGGCCCGCCTTCGGCGCCGCGCGCGCAAAGGCGCGGATCGAGGAACGCGACAGCGCCAGCCACAGCTTTGCCTCGATCGACGACAAAAACTGGGTATTCGAGCGGGTTATCGCCGCTCTCTGATTTTCTATCTCAACATTTGGCTGTGGGACCGTCGGGTGCTGCCGAAGTGTTTTTCGCCTAACCTTTACTAACCTTTCGGCTCACTCCGCAGCTTCGGCCACCTGCTCGAAATCGCTCTCGGCGAGGAAGCGCTCGGCGTCGAGCGCAGCCATGCACCCGGTGCCCGCCGCGGTGATCGCCTGGCGGTAATGCTTGTCCATCACGTCGCCGCACGCGAACACACCGGGGACGTTGGTCCGCGTCGTGCCCTTGTCGACGGTGATATAGCCATCATCGTCGAGCGCGATATGGCCGCGGAACAGCTCGGTCGCCGGATGATGCCCGATCGCGACGAACCCGCCGTCCACCTCGAGCGTCGAGACCTCGCCGGTCACCATGTCCTTGAGCTCGATGCCGACGAGGCCCGCAACGCCGCCGCCATCGATGAAGCGCTCGACCTTCTTGTTCCAGAGGGTCGTGATCTTGTCGTTGGCGAACAGCCGCTGCTGGAGGATCTTCTCGGCGCGCAGGCTGTCGCGACGGTGGATCAAGGTCACGTCGTGGCTATGATTGGTGAGGTAGAGCGCCTCTTCGACCGCAGTGTTGCCGCCGCCGATCACCGCGACCTTCTTGCCTCGGAAGAAGAAGCCGTCGCAGGTCGCGCAGGCACTGACGCCCTTGCCCTTCAACAGCTCTTCCGAATCGAGCCCGAGCCACTTGGCCTGCGCACCGGTGGCGATCACGAGAGTGTCGCCGATATAGACGGTGCCGCTGTCGCCCACCATGCGGAACGGCCGCTGGCTGACATCCACCTCGACGATCGTGTCCCACAGCATCTGCGCGCCGACATGTTCGGCCTGCGCCTGCATCTCCTGCATCAGCCACGGGCCCTGGATCACTTCACGGAAGCCGGGATAATTCTCGACATCGGTGGTGGTCATCAATTGGCCGCCGGGCTGGATGCCCTGCACCACGATCGGCGCGAGGCCGGCACGCGCACCGTAGATGGCGGCGGAGAGCCCGGCGGGCCCCGAGCCGAGGATGAGCATGCGAGTCGAATGGGTAGCGGTCATGTCGTGTCCAGAATCTGTATTGCCGCATCTAGGGGGTCGGCATCGTCCGACGCAACATGGGTTGCGCTTCCCCACCCGCCGACAAATCAAATCTGTGGATGAGTGAAGCCTGCCCCTCGATAAAAAAGGGCCCACCCCCGGGGGAAGGGGTGGGCCCATCGGGGGAGACCCCTGGGGTTCGTTAGAAGTTGAGCGTCGCTCCCACTGCGATCTGGCGGCCGAGCGAGTCGTACCGCGCCGACAGCGTGTTGCTGCGCGACAGGCCGTAATTGTACGAATTCGGCAGGATCGGCGGCGTCTTGTCAAACAGGTTGTTCGCCGAGATCCGGAACGAATAGGCCTTGTTCACACGGAAGCTGAGCGCCAGGTCGATATAGTCGTAGGGATCGATCCGGTAGAAAGTCGCCCGCTCGCCCGCCGCGGTCCAGCCAAGCGCCGGATCGCCCGAGTTCGTCACATTGGTGAGCGGCCCCAGATGGCGCCAATTCACCGACGCGCTGAAGAACTGGTCGGCAGTGGTGTAGGTGGTACGGAGCGCATGGGTCCATTTCGGGATCAGCTGGCCGCAGCCGCCGCCATAATAGCCGGCGCAATTATACTTCGGCAGGATCGGCGAATCCTGGCCGCCCGCGAGGGTGGTCAGCGAGCCCATGAAGTCGAAGTCGAGCCGGCCCGCGCCGCCCAGCGGAAGCGCGTACTGGCCCTGGAAGTCCCAGCCGTGCGACTTGCTCTTATAGTAATTGGTCGTGCCGCCCCGGAGATAGCCGGTGGACGGATTGCCGGCCGGCGCGCTGTACAGCGTGCCATTGGCGTTGCGCACGAACATCCGGCAGAAGAAGTCGTTGCCGGTGGCAAGGCACCCGTTCGAGAAATAATCGTAGTCGTTATAGCCGATCGAGTCGTTCAGATCGATCATGAAGCGGTCGGCCGACAGCGTCAGACCCGGCAGGAACCGCGGCCGCAGCACGACGCCGAAGGTCTTGGTATAGGCCGTTTCCGGATCGACGGTGAAGCCGCCCCGGCGCACCGTGCATCCGACGTCGGTCGGGCACAGCAGCGTGGGGCTGCCATAGAGGTTGGCAGCCAGCCCCGTAGCGGCGCACACCGCTTGCGACGCCTGAGGAGCACCATAGACCGGAACCTGCTGACCCGTATTCGGGTCGGTCGTGGTCCCCACGCGCGTGGGTGCGCAGATGTCGTTATACGCGGTCGTGATGCGGTCGTAGCTGATGTTGCTGCCCTGATACGCCTCGACCACGGTTGGGGCGCGCTGGGCGCGGTTGATCGAGCCGCGGAAGGTGATGTCCGGGATCGGCGCCCACAGAGCTTCCGCCTTCCAGGTCGAGAACTTTTCCGGGTTGCTGCTGTATTTGGAGAGGCGATACGCGCCGTTGAACTGCAGCAGGTCGGCGAACGGCTTGTGCTGCGCGATCGGCACCTGGAGCTCGACATTGCCTTCCCAGACATGCTGCGAAAGGCTCTGATCGGTTCCGCCCATATTGTCGCGCCACAGCTGGTCGGCAGTGCCCTCGAGCCGGTCTTCGCGGAATTCCGCGCCGAACGCGATCGCCACGCCCTGCTCCGCCCATGGGCTCTTGATGCCATAGGTGCCGAGGTCGCCCTGCACCGTCGCGAGGACGTTGTAGAGCTTGTTGACCGTGCTCTGGGTGCCGTAGCTGTCACGGACCAGATAATCGAACACGGCGCTATTGTTGACGGTCGAGCGCGAGCTGAACGGATCGAGCGGAAGGCAGCCATCGGCCGCGCCCGAGGCGCAGGTCGGCACGCCGCCCACGCTGACGACATTCAGTGCGTTGTTGACGCGATCGACGGACGGGAACGACCAGCTCCAGTCCTGCTGGTTGCGCGCATAGACGCCGCCGACATCATAGCTCCAGCCCTCGGCGAAATCGCCGCGGACGCCGCCGGTGATACGCAGCCCCTCGTTCAGATAGCGGTCCTCGAGGTCCGGCACGCCGCTGAAGCGATAGCGCAGCTCGATCGGCACCATTGCATTGGTTCCGGCCTGCGCACCGCAGATCACCTGCGCCTGCGAGGCGGAGAGGAACGGGTTGTTGCAGTTCACCTGATAGGGCGCGGAGCCGAAGGCAGTGTAGCTGTAGATGCGCGCGGGGAAGCCATTGGCCGACTTGTCGTGGAACCACATGCCGCTGGCATAGAGCTCCGCCGCGTCCGAGATCTCGAACGACGCGAAGCCACCGGCATTCCAGCGCTCGTTCCCGCGCTGGAAGGAATAGTCGCTATAGGGATTGGCTGCGACTGCATCCGAAAAGGGGACGAAAGTGCGGCTGCCGTCCGGATTGTTGACATATTGGTTGCCGTTATTGGCGCCCGTCCGCGGCGACACGTAACCATGATAGCTGTAGGTCGAGGTCGAGCAAGCCAGCGGGCCGTCCTTGACGTTCTCGATCAGCTGGCAACCCGCAGTCTCGCGTGCCTCGTTGGGCACGAGTTCGCCCTTGCGATAATTGACATAGCCGGAGACGCGGAAGCGGTCGTCGAACAGCTTGGTGCCCGCAGTCAACGACAGGTCGACGCGGCCGCCATCGACGGCAAGGCCGTGGCTGGGCTGCCCGAAGCCGTATCGGCTGGCGACCTGCGAAACGAGGCCCGGCTGATTGTCGTGCGCGTAGAAATTGTAGTTCGCGTTGAGCTGGATGCCCTCGAAATCGTTCTTCATGATGAAGTTGACGACACCGGCGACCGCGTCCGAACCGTACACCGCCGAGGCGCCGCCGGTCAGTACGTCGACGCGCTGTATCAGCGCGGTCGGGATCATGTTGACGTCGACGCCGTTCATCGTGCCGACGCGCTTGCCGTCGATCAGGGTCAGCGTACGCTCGAAGCCGAGATTGCGCAGCTTGACGCGCTGGCGGCCGTCCGAATCCTGATAATTCTGCTGGCTGTCGGGCGCGATCTGCGGAATGCGGTTGAGCACTTCCTCGATGTTCACCGCCGCCTGGGCGCGGATCGATTCGGAAGTGACCGAGGTGATCGGCGCCGCGGCCGTCATGTTGGGACGCGTGATGCGGCTGCCGGTGACGATAATGTCCCCGCTTTGCACCTCGCCTGCATTCTCGTCCTGCGCGGCCGCGGCACTGGTCGGAGTGTCGGCTTCCTGCGCCATCGCAGGCGCCGCGAACATACCCGCAAAGCAGGTCGTGCTCAGTAGCAATCGATTCAAACGTGACATCCGGTGACCCCTTTATGTTGATCGGCTGTCGATATGCGTTGGCTCCTCGCGGCACGCCGTTTTCGGCGCCAACCGCAAGGCCTCTGCTTCGGCCATCTGCAGCCGGATCCGAACCTATCGATCAGGCGCCGGCGCGAGCCTGCCGCAGCCACCGTGGCTTTCCCGAGCCTTGAGTGATTGCGCCACGATGTGCACGCGCCAGCAACATAATAAAGTTGTCATATATGAAATGACATTTCAATACCAAAAAGCGCTTTGGTGCTATGCTTTCGGCGGAATAAGCGTACCAAGGGCAATATTGGGCGCCTATCCGCACGATGGATTATGCATGCGCGCAGCCGCAGGCGGCCTCGACATCTCGAAGCCCCCTCACAAACAGTGCCGGCCGAGGAAATCAGCGAGGGGCGATGAACCCACCGATGCCGGCTATCGCCAGCCGTGCGGCCGGCACCGCCGGTTCGGCAAAGGTCAATCGCAGGAATCGAGCGGCCCGCGCCCTGGCAAAGGCGATCCGCTGCGTCGACAACGCATAGGCAATATTCGAGAATTCGCCGCTCGCGCCAGGTTCCCAATTGGTGCCATCGCGACTCGTTTCGGCGATATACCCTTTGGGCGGGGCCGCATCCGTCATCACCTGGCGCGAAGGGGTGAGGCTGAATCCCGCCAGAATCGTATCGGCGCCCAGATCGACGGTCACGCGGGCTGGCGTCGCCCGCGTCGGGCGTGGCTGGACCCAGATGCTCGCCGCCTCGTTATCGAGCAGCCTCTCCGCGCCGGGCGCGCTAGCCGATACGATCGTCCATCGGGTCACGTCGAGAACGCTGGGATCGGTCGACACGATCGTCGGCACCGGCTCCGGCGCGACTGCCCGGAACAGCGCGAACTCGCTGATCGCCGGGGAAACCGGCGCCTCCAGCACGCGCAGCCGCACGCGACGCGGTGCGATCGGCGTACCGAGCCGGATGACGCGTTGCGCCGAAATACACGCACGCTCCGCCAGCGTCCGCCACTTGCCGTCGATCTCCGCGTCCACGGCGAAGCGCGTCACGCGAATGCCCAGCGGCAGATACTCGCGCAGACGGATCACGTCGAAGCGCGTGCCCAGCTTCAGGTCGAGGGTCAGCGTCGGATCCGTCACGCCGTCGGGAGCCGCCCAATAGCTCTCGCGGTTGCCGTCGAGCACGCGCGCCGGCTCGAAGCCTGAGCCGCGGCTGTGGCTGGCATGCGCGACTGCGCCCTGCGCGAGATCGCGCGCGAAAGTCGCGCGGATCGCATCTCCGAAGGATTTCAGGATCTTGACGTCCTGATCGGGGATCCGGCCACGACGATCGGGGGGAATGTTGAGATTGAGGTTGGTCCCCCGCCCCACCGACTCGTCGTACAGCCGGACCAGTCGTTCTGGGCTCTTCACCTTCGAATCCTCGTCGGCGTGGTAGAACCAGCCCGGGCGGATCGATACGTCGGTCTCTGCGGGCCACCATAGCGCGCCGCCGCGCACCCCCGAATTGCCTTCCTTCTGGTCATAGGGTTTGTTCGGCATGGTCGGCCAGCACGGGTCGCCCGCTACGCCGTCCTCATTGCCCACCCAGCGGATATCCGCGCCCAGCGGATCGAAGGTGCAGGCGTTGGGCTGGAGCTTGTGGACCAACGCGACGATCGATGGCCAGTCATAGTAACGCGGCGCATCGATCTTCCGTGCCTCGCGCGCGCCGCCATAATAGCCGTCGCCGCCATTGGCCCCGTCGAACCAGACCTCGAACAGTTCGCCGTAGCGCGTGCACAATTCGGTCAGCTGCGCGCGGTAATATTCGACATAGGCAGGGCGGCCATATTCGGCATGGTTGCGGTCCCAGGGTGACAGATAGACGCCGAAGGGGAGCTTCGCCCGGCGGCAGGCATCGGCCAGCTCGCGGACGATGTCGCCCTTGCCGCCCTTGTAGGGGCTGTTGCGGATGCAATGCTCGGTGCGCCTGGTCGGCCACAGGCAGAAGCCGTCGTGATGCTTGGCAGTGAGGATCACTCCCCCGAGCCCGCCCGCTTTGGCCGCCGCTACGATCTGGTCGGCATCGAAATCGCTCGGATTGAACAGCTTGGGGTCTTCATCGCCAAAGCCCCATTCCTTGTCGGTGAAGGTGTTGATCGAGAAATGCACGAAGGCATATTGTTCGCGGCCGTGCCAGCGCCACTGCCGCGGGCTCGGTACGGCGCCATAAGGCTTTGGCGCCGCGCCGGCCCGCGCCAATGCCGGGATCGAGGGGATCGCGCTCGCCGCCAGGCTGGTGGCGATCAGGCTGCGACGAGAAAGCTCGGTCATGCGGATCCTCTTCAGTATCGGGCAGATTTCGGCCGATTCACTATTTCGGCAGTTCCAGCGCGTCTCCGCTCAGCGTGAAGTCGGCCCATTGGCCGGGCGCGTCGCCGGGCTGGCCGCCGCCCACCCAGAGCCGATAGGCACCGGGCACGACACGACGCGTTCCGTCGCGCGCGACCGTGCTGATGCTGCGTGGATCGAGGGAGAAACGGACCGTCTGCGCCTTGCCCGGAGCGAGAGCCACGCGACGGAAGCCGACCAGCTGGCGCTGGAGCACCGGTGCGGTGAACGTCGCCCCCTTCTCCGCCGGCGGCACCAGATAGGCCTGCACGACCTCCTCGCCCGCGCGCGCGCCACTGTTGCGCACCGTCACGCGTATCTCCACCGGCGCGGCCGTGCTCGCACCCTTCGCTTCCAGCCCGGCATAGGCAAAGCTGGTATAGCTCAATCCATGGCCGAAACCCCAGAGCGGCGTGCCGGTGAAGAAGCGATAGGTGCGCTCCTTCATCCCGTAATCGACGAAGGCCGGCAGATCCGATGTGGCCTTGTAGAAGGTGACCGGCAGGCGCCCCGAAGGGTTGTTGAGCCCGGCCAGCGTCTCGGCGATCGCAGTGCCGCCCGCCTCGCCTGGATACCATGCGGCGAGGATCGCGTCGGCCATCGCCGGATCCACTGCCACCGCGCTGCCGCTCGTCAGCACCAGCACCACCGGCTTGCCGGTGTCGCGGAGCGCCTGGAGCAGCCGCTGCTGCGCATGCGGCAATGCGATGTCGGTCCGGTCGCCGCCGACGAAGCCGGGTACGCTGACCTGCAGCGCCTCGCCTTCGAGATCGGGTGACAGACCAAGCACGGCGACCACCACGTCCGAATCCCGTGCCGCCGCGACTGCCTGTTCGAGGAGGGGTTCCGCCGGGGGAAGCCAAAGCAGTCGGATGCCTTCGTCCTCGCCATAATGATCGAGCTCGAGCCGGAAATCGTGATGACGCCCATCGCTGACGAAGGGGATTTCGACACGCGCCTTGCCGAGGGGCCCCTGATGGAGCGGCTTGCCGTCGATCCACAGCCGCACGGCATCGTGCCGCGTACAGTCCTTCCAACACGCCGGGATGTCGATCGCCAGCGTGTAGCGGCCCGGGCCGGGCGGCACGAGCGCGCCCGTCCAGCGTACCGCGAAGCCTTTGGCATCGAGCTCGGGCAAGGGCGCGGCGCGCGTGTAGTTGAAATCGATCCGGCGATCCTGCCGCACCATTGCGGGCGCGCCCGTCACCGTGGGGCTCGCGAAATATTCGGCCTTCAGCCCGGGCCTGCCCTCCGCCGAGAACGCCGTCTCGGGTACCATTACTGACGCGCCATCGGCGAGCAACGATCCTTGGGCATATCGCACATTTGCCGTGCCGAACTGGCGGCGGATGCCCTCCAGCGGTGTCACCGGATCGGCCGCGGTGCCGTGATAATTGGCTTCGAGCACATTGAGGTCATCGGCATCGGCGCCGATCACTGCGATGCGACTGCCCTTGGCGAGCGGAAGCCGGCTCGCATCGTTCTTGAGCAGCACGATCGCCTTGCGCGCCGCCTCCAGCGCCAGCGCGCGGTGCGCGGGTGTACCTACTTCGCTCGGCGCGATCCGGTTCCACGGACTTTCCGCGCCGAATAAGGTGCCGAGCGCAGCGCGGGCCGAAAGCGCGCGAGTCAGCGCAGTGTCGATCTCGGCCTCGGTTACCAGCCCGCGCTTTACCGCTTGCGGCAAAGCGGCATAGGCCGATCCGCAATTGAGGTCGTTGCCGCCTTTGAGCGCCGCGGCCGCGGCGGCCGCGCCGTCGAGCCGATAGTGGTGGAACAGATGGATATTGGCGACGGCGTCGCAATCCGAGACGGTGAGGCCGCGAAAACCCCAATCGCCGCGCAGTCGCTCGATCATCAGCGACGGCAGCGCGCAGACCGGAACGCCGTGGATCGAATTATACGCGCACATCACCGACCGCGCCCTCCCCTCGGTCACTGCTAGGCGAAACGCCGGCAGATAAGTCGATTCCAGATCCTGCGGGCTCGGATCGACGTCAAAGCCGTCGCGCCCGGCCTCTGGACCGCTGTGCACCGCGAAATGCTTGGGCGTGGCGATCACCTTGGGGTGCGCCGGATCGGGGCCCTGCAGTCCCTGGATGAAGGCGATTCCGAGATGCCCCGTCAGATACGGATCCTCGCCATATGTCTCCTGTCCGCGCCCCCAGCGCGGATCGCGGAAGATGTTGATGTTGGGAGACCAGATCGTCAGCCCCTCGTAAATCCGCCGGTCGGCACCGATTGGCCGCGCGTTGAACTTCGCCCGCGCCTCGGTCGCCACGACGTCGCCGACGCGCTGCATCAGCGCGGTATCCCATGTCGCCGCTAGGCCGATCGCCTGCGGAAACACGGTGGCATAGCCGTTGCGCGCAAGGCCGTGCAGGCCCTCGTTCCACCAATCATAGGCCGGGATTTCGGCCTCGGCGTCGGCAGGCGCAGTGCTTTGGAGCTGCGCCGCTTTCTCCTCGACGGTCATTGTGGCGATCGCTTTGGCCACCGCATCGGGATCGGGCTCGGTACCAGCGAGCAGGAACGGGAGGATCATCGCTGCGGTCCCAAGGTTCGAAGCGTCAGCGCGTGCTTCAGCGCTGCGGCAGAAGCATCGGAGCGTATGTCGATCGTCAAGCTTTCGCCGGGCAACAAGTCGAAGCCATCGTCGCTCGGCTGCGCGGCGATATCGCCGAAATCGAGCATCACGGCGCGCGCAAGGGCGGACGCGGCAATCGTCACCCGTTTGCCTTCCCAGCGCGTGGTCAATCCGGGGGCGGGATAGGCCATGTCCCTGGGCAAGGCACGCTCTACGATCGTGCGTGAGACGCTGCGCCCGTCGATCAGCAATTCGGCAACCGCGAAGCTGGCCGTGGTTTCGGCACCGTTGAACAATTCGGCATCAGCGATGCTGGCCACTTCCTGCGCCCCCAGCGGCTCGAGCGTTACCGCCGCGCCTTTCGTGCCGAGCGGTTTGCCCGCCATGTCGAACGCGCGGACGCGCCACTCGGCGGCGATCGGCAAGGTCGCGTCCGACACGAGCGCGATGCGCATGGCGCCGTCCTTATGCTCGGCGACGATGGCCTGCGGGGCGAAGAAACGCCGCGCGGCGTAGTGCAGCAGTTTCCACTGGCCGTTGTAGTCGACGCTAGCCCACGAGATCGCCGGCCACGTGTCGTTGAGCTGCCAGTAAAGCGAGCCCAAGGTCACCGGACGGCATCCGCGGTGATGCCGCGCCGCCATATCGATCGCTTGCGCCTGGTTGACCTGCGTCAGATAGACAAGGTCGGCGAAATCCTTCGGCTTGCGCAACCTTTGATCGAGATAGAGCTGGAGGCGCGCATTGCCTTCGCCGGCGAGGAACTTCTGGTGCGCCTTGAGCACCGGGCTGTCGATCGCGAGCGGGCCCTTGCCCGCGAAGCCCCGGATCGTCGACAGATCGGGCACTCCCTGAAAGCCATATTCGGACATGAAGCGCGGGCACGAATCCAGATAGCGCTCGACCGGCTTCGATCCCGACCACACATCCCAGAAATGCCGGTCGCCGTCCTTGTCGGTATCGGTCGGGCCCTCATAGTCGCTCGAAGGCGAGCCCGGCCAATAAGGCGTCCCCGGCGCGCGCGCCACCACCGCGTCGCGCAACACGCGATCGAACAGCACTGCCATGCTGGTGCCGATCCGCTCCTGCGCGTCGGCGCCGATTCGCGTCTTGAACGCCTTGCGATCGGACCAGTTCTCCCAACCCGACAGCACTTCGTTGCCGCCCGACCAGCCGACCAATGAGGGGTGCGGCTGGAGCCGCTCGACCTGTTCCTCGGCCTCCACCCGGACGTTCTCGCGGAACGCTGCATCGGGCGGCGTCACCGATCCCCCGAACATGAAGTCCTGCCAGATCATCAGACCCATCTCATCGGCGAGCGCGTAGAAGGCATCGTCGAGATAATAGCCGCCGCCCCAGACGCGGATCATGTTCATGTTGGCGTCGCGCGCGCTGGTCAGGATCTGGCGCATCTGCGGCTCGCCGACGCGCGACGGGAAATTGTCGAACGGGATCAGGTTCGCGCCCTTGGCGAAGATCGGCACCCCGTTGATCCTGAAACCGAAACTGCCGTCCTTGCGGATGAATTCGGCGGTGCGCAGCCCGATCCGCTGGGTCACCCGGTCTTCGGTCGTGCCGCCGGCATCGAGCGTCGCCTCGACCGAATAGAGCGGCTGCGCGCCATAGCCGACGGGCCACCAACGCTGCGGCTTCTCGATTGTCAGCGGCGCGCTGACCCAATTCTCGCCGGCGACGAGGCTGGCGGCCCGGCTGATCTCGACCTGCTTGCCGTCGGGGCCGGTGACCCGCGCGCGCAGCGTCACGTTGGCCACACCGCCGGCGACGATCCGCCAGCGGGCGACCAGCCGCGCCTCACTATCGTTGAGCGCTTCCTGATCGACGCGGAAGCCATCGATCCGCGCTTCATCCCATGCCTCGATCCGCGCTGGTCTCCATACGCCGATATTCACCAGCCGCGGACCCCAGTCCCAGCTGTAGTGATATTTGGGCTTCCGGATGTACGGCGAGGTCTGCTTGCCCTTGGGCTCGTCGCCGAACGCAGAATCATATTCGCCGGGCAGCGGGTTGGCCTCGGCCAGCACCATCGGCTGGAGCGTACGGATCGGTGAGGCGATGCGGACGATCAGCTCGTTGCGACCTGGCTTCAGTGCCGTCTTCGCATCAACGCGCCACCGGCGATGGGCGTTGTCGGCAGTCAGCAAGTGCTTGCCGTTCACCGTCACGCTCGCGAAGGTGTCGAGCCCGTCGAACACCAAGTCGACATGATCACGCGCGAGCATAGCCGGAGTCACGTCGATCACCTTGCGGAACTGCCAATTGGTCAGCCCCGCCCATTGGATCGGCGCTTCGTTGATCCCCTTGAACGGATCGGGGACGCCGCCCGCGGCGATCAGATCTTGCTGGACGCTACCCGGCACATGCGCGGGGAACCACTGGGCCTCCTTCGGGTGCTTCCTCGCATTCTCGGCGTCGGCGGGATCGATCCGCGCTTCCCACGCACCGTCGAGCTTTGCCGTTTCACGCGGCGCGGCAACCGCGCAGACGCTTGCAAGAAGTGCGGGCAGCAGTGCTATTGCGCGCGCTTTCACTTCGCGGCCTCACTCAGTGTGGCGCGTTCGACCGCGTAGAAGGGATCCGAAAGCGGCGAAGTGAACTGGAAGCACAAATCCGCGTCCCCCTGCATCGCCGGCAACGTGCCCGAGAAGCTGAACCGCGTCGGGGCGGTTTCCGGATCAGGCAGCGGGAAACTGGCAACGACGAGCGGCTCGATCGTCTTGTCCTTAGCCGCAGCGATACAGCGTGCGGAGATCACCAGCTCGCCATGCGTGGTCACGTTGAAATGCGCGCGCAACGCCTTGGCTTCGTGCGCGAGGCCGTAATGCCGCGCCAGCCGCGCCACGTCGATCGTGAAGCTCTTCGCCATGTCGAGCGGAGCCGCCGGATAGGCGCTGCACGTGTCGAACAGATTGACGTTGAACACAGGCGCATTCTCCGTCGCCTCCGACGTCAGCGGTACACGCAGGCCGAACGCGCCGCGCGGACAGGCGACCAGCTCAGAGCTGGTCCGCGTGAGCAGTGCCGCGCGGCTGGTGTCGAAGCTACGCGGCCGAGCAGTCGGATTGCCCGCGGCATCGAATGCGGCGGCCTGAATCGTCACCCCCGGTTTCAGCGACAGCGGCGCTCTGTACACCGGCGATTTCGCGGTCGGGACCTTGCCGTCGAGCGTGTAGCGGATCGTGCCATATGGCGCCTGCGTCGCGAGCGCGACGCTTGCCCGGTTGGCGCGCAGCGCGTCGCCCCGCGTGCTCTGAAGATGGAAACCAACAGCAAAAGCGCTGTCGGCGACCTCTACCCCCGAGCGGCGCCAGCGCTGGACCTGCGGATCGAGCCGTGTGAGGAAGCCTATAAAATCGCGTTTCTCTTTGGCTGACCAGGTGATCTCGGCAATCGCGGCGGCGCGCGGGAAGATCATGTGCTGCACCTGATACGGAGTCGCCAGATATTCGCTCCACGCATTGCCCTGCGCGCCGAGCACATGCTTCGCCTTCTCGGCATCGATGCCCGCGGGCATCGGTTCGTATTTATAGACGTCGGCGAGCGTCTGGATCGAAAGCCGCCCGGGCGGCTCGTCGCTGCGATCACTCTGCAGGCTGTCGAGATACAAAGTAGGCGCAGGGCTCAGCACCACGTCGTGATTCTGGTTCGCGGCATCGACCGCGCCCTTCTCGCCGCGCCACGACATCACCGAGGCCGAAGGCGGCAACCCACCTTCGAGGATCTCGTCCCAGCCGATCAGGCGGCGGCCCTTGCTCGCCAGATAGCTGCCGAATTCGTCGATCATCCAGCTCTGCAGCTGGTTCTCGTCCTTGAGCCCCAGTGCCTTGATCTGCGCCTGGACACGCGGAGAGCGCTCCCACTGATCCTTGACGGCCTCATCCCCCCCGAGATGGATGTACGTGCCGGGGAACACCGCCATCACTTCGTCGAGCACTTCCTTGACGAAGGCGACGCCCCTGGGGCCGGGATCGAACAGATAGGGATTCACGCCCCAATCGTGTGAAACTTCGGGCCGATCGCCGAACACCCCGAATTCGGGATAGGCGGCGACGAGCGCCTGTGCGTGGCCGGGCAGATCGATCTCGGGGACGATCGTGATGCCGCGCTCGGCGGCATAGGCCACCAGCGCCTTCAATTGTTCCTGCGTATAGAAACCGCCGACCTTGGCTCCCGGTGCGCCGCCGGTCGACGGGGGGGTGCGCCACCCGCCGATCTCGGTAAGCTTGGGATAGCGCTTGACCTCGAAGCGCCAGCCCTGGTCGTCGGTGAGGTGCAGGTGCAACGTGTTGAGCTTCACCGACACCATCTGGTCGACCACGGCGTAGATCGATGCGATCGGCTGAAAGTGACGTACCGGATCGAGCATCAGCCCGCGCCAGCCGAAACGCGGCGCATCCTCGATCGTCACCGCCGGCACCTTGACCGGTTTGCCGAAAGCTCGATCGGGGCTGAGCAGCTGGGCAATTGTCATCGCGCCGTACAGCAAACCGCGATCGCCCGAAGCGCTTATGCGGATGCCCTGGGGGTCCACCACGACGCGATAAGCCTCCTCCCCTTGCACCGATGCGTCGCGAACGAGGGCGATCGCACCCTCGCCCTCACGCGTGGCCAGCGTGAGCCCACGCTCGACCTTGACATGCGCCGCCAGCACGCGCGCCGCCGCGGCGGCACCGGCGTCGCCCGGCACCACGCCGATCACGGTCCCGTCGCGCACCGTGATACTGCCGGCCCCCTGCACGATCGATTGGGGAAGCGGGGTCAGCGGAAGCGGATCGGCGGACTGCGCCAGTAGAGGGGAACCAAACAGCAACACCGCCCAACCGACACGGCGCAGCTGCAGCACCCCAACAACCCGCATCACGCTTCTCCCGCTGGCGCCCTGAAGGCGCGATCCGGTGATGTAACCAATATGGGTCCTGCGGCACAATAGCCACCTTCCGCCCCACTCCTTCCTGGACCACGAAAGTCCGATCGCGACCCCATATCCCCAGAATGGAAAGAGGAATACCAATATGAATCCACACCCATCCCATTGCTCGAGCGGGCGCGTTGCGTTAGCGTCGCGGCGACCAGGGGCGGGAGCCGCGGGGGCGCCGTGGGGGAAGATTGATGGCATTCTCGGATCAGATCGGGCGTTTCCGCGAAGACAACCCATCTCCGCTCTACCTCCAGCTTCAGCAGCTCATCCGTGACGCGATCAGCTCCGATGTCCTCGCTCCGGGGGATGCGATCCCGCCCGAACGCGATCTTGCCGTCGAATATAATGTGGCGCGCATCACGGTCCGCAAGGCGATCGTCGGGCTCGTCGAGGAAGGTTTGCTTACTCGACGTCGCGGCGCGGGGACGTTCGTCACCGGGCGCGTCGAAAAAAGCTTCTCCAAGCTCTCCTCGTTCACCGAAGACATGGCCGCGCGCGGCCGCAAGGCCAGCAGCAGCTGGATTTCCCGCGCACCCGGCAAGGTGAACCCGGAAGAAGCAATGATGCTGGGCTTGTCGCCCGGCGCCCCGGTGCTCCGCTTCGCGCGAATCCGCTATGCCGATGACGAGCCGATGGCGCTCGAATTCTCGACCATCGCCGGCTACTGCCTAGCATCGGTCGATGTCGTGCAGGACTCGTTGTACGACGCGCTCGAAAAAGCCGGCAATCGCCCGGTGCGCGCGCTGCAGCGGCTCCGGGCAGTGCCGTTCGGTGGCGAACATGCCCGGATGCTGGGCGTGGATCCTGGTCACCCCGGCCTGCTGATCGAGCGGCGCGCGTTTCTGCGTGACGGCCGCGCCGCCGAAGTCACTCGCTCTTATTATCGGGGCGACGCCTATGATTTCGTCGCGGAGCTCAGCGACATCTAAATCCAGCGGCGTGGCGCTGCCCGCCAACCTTGGTCGATTTGGTACTATACCATTCGCTCTCAAGTCGCACCTTCTTACGGCCCAATCGCGTGCCACCCTCTCTCCGTTTCGATGCAGAAGGCGACACAACGCCGCAAAAACACGACAGAGGGCCCGATTATCGCGACATACGGAAAAGGCACCTGGTCGCCCAAATGGTATGCTTTGGTTATGTCGATTGGTACGCTTTCGCGATCCCGAACCGGATCGTGGCAAGCGGCAAGGCCGATGCGATCGGCAACCGGGAGTTGGACCTCCAATTACGTCCGAGGTCCGTGTTTTTTAGGGGAATATTGTGATGCGTTTGCGACAGACGATCCTCCTGACCTCCGCTCTGACCGGCTTCGCCGCGAGTGCGCAGGCGCAACAGACCCCCGCCGCGCCGCCCACGACGACAGCGCCAAGCGAAACCACCGCCCAGGCCGGACCCGATGCCGCCGGCGAGGAGATCGTCGTCACCGGCTATGCCAGCAGCCTTCGCCAGGCGCTCGAGATCAAGCGCAATGCGAATGCCGTGGTGGATGCGATCTCCTCAGAGGATATCGGCAAGTTCCCCGACCGCAATGTCGCCGAGTCGCTGTCGCACATTCCCGGCGTCTCCATCGACCGCCGCTTCGGCGAGGGCGAGAAGGTCGCGATCCTCGGCACCGATCCCGCGCTCAACCGCATGTTGCTCGACGGCCACGGCCTCGCCTCGGCCGATTGGGGCGGGAACGACAATGATCCCAGCAGCCGCACTTTCAACTATTCGCTGCTCGCCCCCGAATTGGTCGACAGGCTCGAAGTCTACAAGTCGCCCGAGGCGCGGATCGAGGAAGGCAGCCTCGGCGGCACCGTGATCGTCCGCACGCGCCGCCCGCTCGAGCTGAAAGCCAACTCCATCTTCGCCTCGGGTGGCTATTCGTACAATGATCGCGCCGAGAAGGGGAACATCCGCGGCTCCGGCCTTTACAGCTGGAAGAACGACGCCGAGACCTTCGGCGTCCTGATCGCAGCCACTTACGACAAGCAGAATCTCGTGCGCTCGGGCGTCGAGTTCTTCGGCTATGACAATGCCGACGGCTCCGGCAGTCCGTTCATGACGACGAACGCCGCGGGCCAGCGCGTGCTCAAGAACCCGGGCGCGGTGATCACCGGCGGCACGCTCGCCGATCTCGACAAGGCGGCATCGCCCTTCGGCATCAACTATGCCTATTTCCAGCAGCAGCGCAAACGCGCCAGCGTCGCCGGCACCGTCCAGCTGCGCCCGTCGAGCGACCTGACGCTGACGCTCAACGGCACGCACATCGAAGGCAATTACAACAATTACAGCCAGTCGATGTACACGATCCCCGGCGCGTGGACCGGCGACGTGCTCCAATCGGCGACCATTTCGAACGGCGTGGTGACCGATGCCAGCTTCGGCGCCGCCACCGGCCAGAGCGCACAGCTCGATACGCTCGTTCGCCATACGAAGCTCAAGACCGACAATCTCAACTTCTTCGCCGACTGGGAAGGTGACGACGGTGCCAAGCTGTCCTTCGCCGGCGGCTGGAGCAAGGCGACGGGCGGGCGGAATCCCGAATATCTCTTCAACGTACAGACCCGGCTGCCGTTCAGCTATTCGATCAGCCCCACCACGGCGGATGTGAATTTCGTCGGCGACCTCACCAATCCGGCCAATTATTTCACCAACCCGAACAACAATCCCGCGACGATCGAGGGCAACCCGGTGATGGTGAACGGGTCGCCGCTGATCGCCGCGCAGATCGGCGGCCTCGATTACAGCGTCACCACCGACAGCGACATATTCGCGGGTTTCGATGCGACCGTTCCCGTCGGCGGCTTCTTCACGCAAGTGCTGATCGGCGGCCGCTTCACCCACCATATCAACCGCGTCGATGCGCGCGGCGTGAACACGTATCTCCAGCAGTCGCGGCTCGGTTCGGAGCTCGGTGTCGAGACACTGGTGACTCCCGACGGCGTCTTCAGCGGCACGGGGGGCAGCGGCAGCGCGACGCAATATCTGAACCTGCCCGAGCAATCGGTCATCGACATCCTCGCCGATGCGATCAATTCGCCACTCGTGGACAAGGTGGGCGCCTCCACCCGCGTCAAGGAAACGGTCGCGGCGAGCTACGTCCAGTTCAACTTCGAGAGCGGGGGCCTGCGCGGCAATATCGGCGGACGGCTCGTCTACACCAAAAACCTCTCGCAATATGCGCTGGCGCTGCCGACGCTGACCGATCCCAATCCGCGCCCCGTGCCGACCAGCACTGCGAACGACTATCTGAAGTTCCTACCGTCGTTCAACGTCGCCTATGAGGTCAACCCCAAGCTGATCTTCCGCGGGGCGGTGGCCAAGGTGATCTCGCGGCCGCGCTACCAGGATCTGGCCGCCTCGATCACACAGAACGACGTCACCTACGATGCCGGCGGCGGCAATCCCAATCTGAAGCCGTATGAATCGACCAATTTCGAAGTCACGGCGGAATATTATCCGGCGCCCGGCGCGTTGCTTTCGCTCGAGCTTTATCGCCGCGAAATTTCCAACTACATCGTCAACACCCGCCGCGAAGGCGTCACGCTCTACAACTCGCTGACCGGCCAGCTCGAAAACCGCTACAGCGTGTCGCAGCCGGTCAACGGCGGCAAGGCGAAGGTCAACGGCGTACTCGTGCACGGCCAGGCGGAGATCTGGGGCGGGTTCGGCATCCAGGCGAACTATGCCTACCAGGACAGCAGCACCTCGACGACGCTCGACACGACCGAGATCCTCAACCTCCCCTATCTCTCGAAGCACACCGTCAACATCATTCCCTATTTCGAGAAGGGGCCGTTCCAGGCGCGCCTGAGCTATAGCTATCGCTCTTCCTATTTCCGGACGATCGGGCGCCTCGGCTCGCAGGAAATGGTCGCGCCGTACAATCAGCTCGATGCCTCGGCCGCGTTCAAGCTGACCGACAATGTCACGATCAGCGTCCAGGCGCAGAACCTGCTCGACGAGACCTATCTGCAATATAGCGGCACGCCCGATCGGCCCTCGGCCTTCTACAAGAACGGGCGTACTTTCGTGGGCAGCCTGTCCTTCCGCATGTAGCGCGAGCTGCATGCGGGCTGCCGCGCCGCCGGATGGTGGAGGTGACTCCGCCAAACGGCGGGTCTGGCCGAGAGCGCGCAGGCGCCGTCACGCACCCGCCTGCGTTCGCTCGCCTCTCCGTCGCGTTTGCCGGATGAAGTCGACCATGAGCGGTACCGCGGCGGCCGCGTGCGTTTCGAGCAGCTTGTGGCCGGCATCGAGGACATGGGCTTCCATCCTCGGCAACACCTGCATCCAGGATTGGATCTCGGCGAGATCGAAGAAGGGATCGTGGCGGGCCCAGAACATCAACGAAGGCGGCTGCCGGCGCGCAAGATATCGGGCGATGGCATCGAACCCGGCAACATAGTTCCCATAGTCCGCAACCAACGCCCGCTGCGTTTCCATCCGGCCCGGCAGCTGCATCACGCGCCAGTCCTCCTCCCATATCTCGGGCGCGATACGCGCCGCCACGTCCGGCGGCATCCCGCCGAGATACCCGTTGCGTACGCCCTCGAATGTCAGATGCGCAGTCGCAGCCGCCTCGTTTTCCGGGTCTGGATGCGACCAATAGTCCATCGCCGGGGCCCAAGGCGGCCCGAGCCCGGTTCGATGCGCATTGGCATTCTGGATGATATGGCCGAGGACCTGTTCCGGTGCCTGCAGAGCGATGTGGAACCCCACCGGGGCGCCGAAATCATGAAGGTAGATGTAGCGCGGCCCGACCGCGAGCCGGTCCAGCAACTCCGAAATGGCCTGGCCAAAGGCCGGAAACGAAGGTGCGGGCAGAACGTCCGATTCGCCGAAGCCAGGCAGATCCGGCGCGATCACATAGGCGATCCGCGACAGTTCGGGCACGACCGCCCGGAAATAGTCCGCCGATCCCGGAAAACCGTGCAGGAGCAGCACCGCCGGGCTGGATGGGTCACCTGCCGTGATAAAGGCCAGGTCCGTACCGCCGGCAAGGCGAAGTCGTTGGCGGGTCGCCGGGTGCATGTTCTGACTCCTCTCGATCCCTTGCCTCGGCTCAGACACGATCGTGGACGCGCTTCAGGAAATCGCGTGTGAGATCGACCGCCTCTTCCAGACTGGTCTCGAGCAGCCAATGCCCGGCATCGAGCAGGTGGAGTTCCGCGTCGGGCAAGTCGCGCAGATAGGCGCGCGCCGATTCCTCCGGCATGTAGCCGTCCTGTGGGCCCCACAGGATCAGCGCCGGCGGCGAATGCTCTCGCAAGAAGGCCTGATAACGGGGAAACCACGCAAGATTGTCCTTGAGGTCGTAGATGATGGCCGCGGCAATCTCCTGGCGCCGCTCCGTCATCAGCGCCCAGTGCAGCTCCCAAAGATCGGGCGGTATCCGCTGGGCCAGCTCGGGATGGACGTCGTTCAGAAACTCGTCTCTGAAATGATCCTTCGAGATGGACTCGCGCAATTTGCGGAGCCCTTCCGGCCGCTCCATTTTCCAGATGTCCCTGAGCCCGGCATATTTGGCCCCGAGCACATCTTCATAGATATCGCCGTTCTGGATGATGATCGCGGCGACGCGGCGGGGATCGCGGATCGCGAGCCGAAGGCCGATCTGCGAGCCGAAGTCGTGGAGATAGAGCGCAAAACGCCCCACCCCCAGCGTATCGGCAAACGCCTCCAGAAACGACGCGAAGCCGTCGAAATCATAAGCGAACGCTTCGGGCGTGGCGCTATGGCCACTGCCCGGGAAGTCCGGCGCGAGCAGCCGCCAGTCTTCGCCCAGATGGCGCATATAGTCCCTGAATTCGTATGAGGAGCAGGGATAGCCGTGGGGAAGCAACACGACCGGGGCATTGGCCGGCCCGGCTTCGCGATAGAAAACGTCCACGCCGCCGACGTTCGTTCTGCAATGGAATACGGGAACAGGCATCACGGCTCCTGGCTGCATCCGGCGGGAACAACGGCGAGCGCAGACGCCTGTTCCGTGTGAAGAGCGGGTCCGTCCAATACCCGCCCACGCCGAAAACCGGGATTGCCGCTAGGGCGTGGTGCCGCATAGCGCGGCATGGGCGGCGCGAATGAGGAGGCATTCCTCCTGGCCGCTCGAAGCGCCATCCCAGCCGAAGATCGGCCGCATTCCGGCATCATGGCGGATGCGCTCCGCGACCGCATAGAGCTCATGTACCGTTGGTGCGCGGCCTTGGGCTACGCAGTCGATTACTTCCGCTGCGAACAGCGGATTGAAAGCACTCATCACCAACGCCCTCTCCAACACTCTCCGGAACATAGTCTGTGCGTGTGACAGTCAAAGGACGCGCGCGGAGGTTTCGCGGCGAAGTGCGCGGCCGATCCGTCGAGCTCCAGACTTCGGAGCGCCGATGCGGCGGAACGGACCGCTCCCTCCATCGTACCGCCGAGGAAAACCTTGCTCGGGTCCACGATGTCATCGCGCCGTAGTGAAGGCCCCCTAGCCGCAGCCGATCCTAAGAAGGGGTCGAAGAAAAATGCACGTCTCGGGCAAAAAGACTTACGCAGTGTCGCTTCTCGCATCCGCATGCGCGCTGGCTTGCATGCTACCCGGCCTCGCGGCCGCGCAGGAGGCGGCGCAGCCGGCCGCGTCTGCGGCGGAGCCCGAAGCCGATGTGGATTCGCCCGACGACATCGTCGTTACCGGCACCGCGCGCGCCCAGCGCCGCTTCGACGTCTCCTACGCGATCAATTCCCTGAGCCGGGAAGACGTCGAAAAGATCGCGCCCAAGAACTTCGCCGACCTGCTCGGCACCGTTCCTGGCATCCAGGTCGAGGCGACGGGGGGCGAGGTGCAGAACATCACGCGCGTCCGCGGCATCCCGACCGACCGCGGTTATCTCATCTTCCAGCAGGACGGCCTGCCGCTGTATCACGAGATCGACGGCGTGTTCTTCAACTCCGGCGAGGGCATGAACCGCTACGACCTGATGACCGAGCGGGTCGAGATCGTCCGCGGTGGCCCGGCGCCGATCTATGCGAGCAGCGCCGCGGCGATCGCCAACAACATCACCGTGACCGGCGGGCCCGAAGCACGCGGCCGTGCGCAACTGACGCTCGGCGACACCGGCCTGTACCGGCTCGATCTGATGCAGTCGGGCCCGATCGACGACCAGACGACGTTCGCTGTGGGCGGCTTCCTGCGCCAGCATGACGGCTATCGCGACAGCGGCTTCCCCAGCGACAAAGGCGGGCAGATCCGCGCCAATCTGAAGCACGATTTCGGCAATGGCTTCGTCAAGATCTCGGCGATGTACGTCAACGACCACAATCTGTTCTACTTGCCGATCCCGGTGGCCGATCCGCGCAACCCATCGGTCTCGCTCGATCGCTACATCGACTATCACACCGGCACGCTGAACTCGCCGGCGCTGCGCGACGTCAACATCCGGTATCGCGACGGCGCGGGCGCGATGCAGACCCTGAACCGCGATCTCGCCGACGGCCGCCATATGCGCTTCTTCAACGGCGCCGTGGACTGGGAGGCCGATTTCAACGGCTGGCTGGTTTCCGGCAAGCTCGGCCTCACCAAGGGCAAGAGCAGCTTCGACGCCTTCTACTCGACCACCAATCCGGCCGACGCGACCACCTTCGCCGCGGGCTATCTCGCTGCGGCGCGCACGGCGTTCGGCGCCGGCGTCTCGCGGCTGGGTTATGCGATCGCGGGCAGCAACGGCGCGACGGCCTATGACCCGGCCGCGGACTCGGGGCTGGTCATGTCGGGCCAGTATCGCGCGATCGACGCCGATTTCTATTCGAGCCAGGCCGACCTCAGCGTCACCCGCAAGTTCGAGACCGGTTTCGGCACGCACGATATCCGCGCCGGAATCTACGGCTCGGCTTATGGCGTGAGCAGCCGGCAGGTCTATCAGGACATGCTGATCGAAGTGCACAGCAAGCCGCGAACGATCGATCTCGTCGCCTATTCGGCCACCGGCGCGGTGCTCGGCTCGGTGACCCAAAACGGCGTGCTGCGCTATACCACCACGCTCAACCAGGGCGAGGGCAACGCGAAGATGGTCGCGGTCTATGCCAACGATACGTGGGATATCACCGGCGGGTTGCGGCTTGACGCGGGCGTTCGCAAGGAATGGTACGACTATGACGGCTATGCCTTGCTTTCGACCCAGGCCGATCTCGGCGACGCGACCACGCTGGCCGACAATGCCACCCGCGCCTTCACCGGCGCGTTCGTATCGCGCGAATTGAAGCCGTCGACTACCAATTGGACGGTCGGCCTCAACTATGATTTCACCGATAATCTCGGCGCCTATGGCCGCGTCTCCAATCTCGAGGTGCCGCCGCAGCTCGGCGTGACGACGAGCACCGCCCCGACGATCATCAAGACCAAGGCGCGGCAATATGAAGCCGGCGTCAAGGCGAGCTTCGGACGCAATTACCTCTACGTCACGGGCTTCTACACCAAGTTCGATCCGTTCAACGCCTCGTTCGTCGCGTTCAACCCGGTGACCGGGCGCAACGATCAATCGGTGCCGTTCGTCGGCGAGGCGATCGTCAAGGGCGTCGAGGTCGATGGCAAGATCGCGCCACTGCGCTGGTTCGAGCTGACCGGATCGATCACCGTCGCCGATCCGCAATATCGCAACCTCGAAAACACGTCGGGCGCGGATCCCAGCGCGGTCAACGGCAACCAGATCATTCGCGAGCCGAAATTCTTCGGCAATCTCCGCCCCGCCGTCCACTTCCCCGTCGGCGAGGGCGAGCTCGAGATCGCCGGCCGCTACGAATGGGTCGGTCGTCGCTATGTCGACCTGTTCAACCTGACGGCGCTGCCGGCCTATCAGACGTTCGGCGCGAACGCGTCGGTGACCTACGGACCATGGCGCTTTCAAGTGGTCGGCGACAATCTCACCAACGCAAAGGGCCTTACCGAAGGCAATCCGCGTACAGACCAGCTCGCCGGCCAGGGCGCGACCGATGCGATCTATGGCCGTCCGCTGTTCGGCCGCAACTTCCGCTTCATCCTGAGCCGGAGCTGGTAGCTTGCGCCACGCCGCCATCGCTCTCGCCGTCGCGTTGGCCTTCGTGCCCGCGGCGGCGTGCGCACAAGATCCCCGAGGCTACACGGCGCCGTTCGCGGACTCACTGGAGACGCGGGTCTTCCCGCTCTTCGCGATGCTGCGGGCGGCGGATGGCTGGGGGCAGGCGCTGCGCGGCGACACCGTCCTTCGCAAGCTCGCTGCGGACCGCGTCGCGCGCGTGCCGCTGGACACATGCACCCCTTCGCCGCAATGCCTTGCCGATGCCTGGGTCTGGACCGATGCCGACATCGCCGCGGTTGAGGCCCGGCTGCGGTTGTTGATGCGCGATCGCCGCCTCGGCGCGGCGCTCGTCGGCGGGCAGATGCGGCCTTCGGGTCGTTTTGCCCGACACGAGACATTGGCCGACGCGGATCTCATCGCCACTGCATGGGGCGAGGCGACCGCGGCCATCAATCGCGTGATCGCAGTCTACGCCAAGGGAACCGCCCCGCGCTATCCGAAGATCGATGCGATCATCTTCGACACCGCCAAACCCGAATATGCCGACGTGCTGACCGCGCACGGCGTCGCCACAACGGCAATGGGGCATGATGACGATCTCTTCTTCGATCCGTCGCTACGTTACGCGGTCGGGCTGCTCCAGATGAACGAGCGCACCGAGGCGGGCAGGTATCGTCCGTTGCTGAGCGGCGAGAACGCCGCGACCTTGCGTGCAGTCGCCGGGACCGACTGGCGGGCAAGCCCCTATACTGCGCTGCTGGTGTTCGGACACGGACCCGAGGATGCCCAGTCGCGCACCGGCGTCATGGGGCAAATCCGCATGCGGATCGCCGCCGACATGTTCGCGCGCGGGCTCGCGCCGTTCATCATCGTGTCGGGCGGCAACGTCCACCCCAACCGCACGCCGTTCAACGAAGCGGTCGAAATGAAGCGGCTGCTCGTCACCGAGCACGGCATTCCGGCCGACCGCATCCTGATCGAGCCGCACGCGCGCCACACCACGACCAACCTGCGCAATTGTGCCCGCCTGCTTCTGGCCGCCGGATTCCCCGTCGACCGGCCGGCGCTGGTCGTCTCGGACCACCGCACGATCCAGTATATCGGCGGCCCCGAACTCGCCCGGCGCAACCTCAGCGAAATGGGCGTCGAGCCGGGCCGCCTTGCGCCAGGCCCCGACCGGTTCAGTCTGCGCTTCACGCCCGCGCGGATTGCATTCCACGTCGAAGCTACCGATCCGCTCGATCCGTGAAACGATCATCGGCCCGCCCGGCGGTTGATGGTGCCGATGCCTTTGAGGCGAGGTCAGCGTGCCGGTTCGGTGGCCATTCCGGCGAGACGGGTGAGCGTATTCCAGTTGCGAAAGGTAAGGCGGGCGCCGGTCCGGCGTTCGATCACGGCTGGCAGCAGCTTCGATTTCGAAATCTGTCCGACATAGTCCACCACCAGATCGCCGCCGACACGAGCGAGCCTTTCGTGCCCCGTGGGCGGATTGAGGCAGTCGAATCCGCGGCCGGGATCCTTGACGAAGCACACGGCCAGCTCGCTCGGGCGATCGCGCACGGCGTCCGGGAAGGGATCTGCCCGGACAATGGCAGCGAGCTCGTCCGGCGTGCGGATCACGACTTCGTTGGCGAGCCCGAAACTCCGCAGCGCGTCGCCAACCATCACCTCCGCTTCTTTCGCGGTCTTCTCCGTCGCCAGCACGAGATTCCCGGTGGTGATCCAGCTTCTCGCATCGGCAAAGCCGGCGTGCCGGCACGCGTCGGTCAAATCCCGCATCGACATCTTCGCATGCGTCGCGGGGCCGATGGCTCGGATAAGGGCGACGAAGCGGTTCATGAAGTCCCTCGCTGGTTCCCACGATGGTATCGACCAAGGGCCGGAAAGGGAACCATCGGCCGCCACGGGATCGCGCCCGACGTGCGACATCGCCGTCGGACTGGGACTGATCGTCGGACTCGAGGCAACCTTGCTATCGTCATTGCCCTCGCGGATCACCACGTTCTAAATCACGGGCTCTGGTGCCTTTAACCTGGCCACCGCATAGCGTGGCCTGCTGAACTGGGACCAGCGAAGCTGGCGGTCCAAAGGCTCAGGCAACCGGCGCGTAAACCGCGTACCGTTCCCAGCTGTCACTGATCGGTTTGAACAGCAGATTCCGTCCATTCACGTCAGCGGTGAAGGTCAGCGGAGACGCAGGTTCAGGCCGAAGCCGGTCGGCTATGTCTGCGGGTAAGGCGGTTACCGCGACCGGTGACACCTTCGCCATCTCGGGCCCCTGTGTCGTCAGCAGCGCCGGGGGCATCGATCCCATTGCCAACTGCTGGGCCAGCACCACGGGACCATAGACCAGAGCGCCCACGCCGGGGCGATCGTTGAACCTCTCGAGCGTCATCCGCATCGGCAACTCAAGATCGACGACGTCACCCCGCTTCCACCTGCGGCGCATTGCCAGATAGCTGCCCGGCTCCGGGGTGCCCGCCGGCTTGCCGTTGATCAGCACGCGTGGGTCTTTGCTGGCCCAGCCGGGAATGCGCAGGCGCAAGGTCCATTCCCTCCGGTTCCCGGCTTCCACCACCAGCCGCGTTCGCGATTGCGCGGGGAAGCTCGTTTCCTGGCGTAGTCTGATCCCCGATTTCGTCTCGAGGCGCGTGGGCACGAACAGGTTCACGAAGATGCCGTCGTCATCCTGGGCGTAAACCATCGACGTCAGCTTGTTGAATTCCTCCAGCGCAGTTCCGTTGCAGCACCAGAAGGTCGTATCTTCCGTGCCCCTGGTCTTCCACGCACCGGGCGTGAGCGACAGGAAATACCCCGTCATGCCCGTTTTGGGATCGATCATCCCCAATCGGTGATTGAGCAAGTTGCGCTCATAATAGTCGATCAGCGCAACGTCCGGCCGCCAGGCAAAGCGCTGCGCCGTCAGCTTCATCATGTTGTAGGCGCAGCAGCATTCCTGATGGTTGTCGCCCTTCATCGCTTCGAACCCCAGACGGTTCGAATCGACAATCCAGTGCTCCTTGTTGCTCGACCCGCCCGTGGCATAGGTCCGTCCTTCGACGACCGTGTCCCAGAAGAAGTCGGCCACCTGGCGAAAGCGGACGTCGCCGGTTGTGTCGAAACGCGAGGCGGCGCCGAGGATTTGTGCGACATGCTCGTTCATGTGCAGTCCCCGCAGCGTATCCTTGCGGTGAAACAGCGGCTCGAACACGCTTTTCTTCGTGAAACGATCGCCCACCGCGATCCAGCGTGCATCCTGGGTAACCGCGGCGAGGCGATAGAGAATATCGTTCATCCCGCCGAATTCCTGGTTGATCACCCGTAGCATGGCGGCCTCGTCGCGCGCTGCCGTCCAGGTGTCGGTCCAGGTCGCCATCCCCAGCAGCACTTGAAGGGCCGCTCGATTGCCGGCCAGGTCATGCATGTCGAGCAGTCCGGCCATGATCTTGTGGAGCGTATAGAACGGCGCCCACACCCATTTGCCGCTGGCCAGACGGTCGAACAACTCGGTGGGAAACGCGCTGAGATACCCACCTGCGTCGAGGGCACGCTGGCAGATGGCGAGTTCCTCCACGATCGCGTCGCCGCGCCGTTTCAACTCGGTATCGCCGGTGGAGGCGTAGCCCAGGGCGCAAGCCGACAGATAGTGGCCGGCAAAGTGGCCTCTCAGTTCGATCTCCGGGGCTTCCCATCCCCCAAGCGGCTTGGCGTCGCTCGGCAGACCGGCGTTCAGTCGGAACGTGTGAAGGAGGCGGTCGATATCGATCCGCTTCATATAGGCGACGTTCGCGCGCTGGGCGTCGAGCAGCGCTCCGTTGAGCAGGTGCACTTCCGCCAGTGAAAAGCCGCGGGCACTGGGCGTTACGGGGCGTAGGGACGTCCTACCGAGTTCGCCGAACACCGGAGACGTGTCGTAACTCCAGACCTGATCCTGTGCAGAGGCCGTGCCTGCGCAGACTGCGAACGGGGAGATCGCGAGCCAGCGGGTGAGTTCACGCCGCCTGACTGCAGTACGAAGGCCATCCATGCCTATTCCTCTTTCCTCGTTCGAGCCGGACACCCGCTGATGCAGTTTCTGGATGTAGATAACACGCGATGCGAAATCCAAAATTGTTTTCGCTGGCGAAAAATTGTTTGCACGGGTTGTAGCGTGGCTTGAAGAAAGTGGAGGTATCGCTCCTGTTGGCCGGCCGCGTTCAGCCGGCCGCCTTGGAGCGAACAACCGCTCGCGCCCAAGCTTGAGCCATCGTCGGTCAGTGCAGCAACCATGTGTGAGCAAGTGGAGCAAGACTTGCTCGATCGTTGACTACGATGGCGGCTCCAAGAGCGAACAGCTTGATTCTATCGAACTAACCGGGCCTAATGTTAGCGCTAATATCTGAGGTTTCTGACCGGCCTCGCCGGCGGCGCTTTAGGGGAGGAAATACCGTGAAGATCGCTTTCGCCGCATTGCTTGCGGCCATCCTGACAGCGCAACCGGCGGTATCGCAGACGCCCCCTCCTGCGATCGCTGAAGATTTCAAGCCGTCCTCGCTGAACCAGCCGGGCCAGCAATATCCGCAGGTCAATTCGCAAGGCTATGCCCGCTTCCGCATCGTCGCACCCGACGCAACAAGCGTGAAGGTGAGCCTGGGCCTCGGCGGCAGGGGCGGCACGGTCCTGACCAAGGCTGGCGACGGAAGCTGGACGGGCACGACCGAGGGGCCGCTGGACGAGGGGTTCCATTATTATCGCCTGACCGTCGACGGCGGCACGTTCAACGATCCCGGCACGCTGAACTTCTTCGGATCGAGGCGGTGGGAAAGCGGCATCGAGATTCCAGCGCACGACGCGGATTTCTATGCGCTCAAGGACGTCCCACACGGCCGTGTCGAGCAGATTCTGTTCCCTTCGCCCAGCACTGGCGCTCCCCGCCGAGCGTTCGTCTATACGCCACCTGGCTACGGCAAGAACCCGCGAGACCGATATCCGGTCCTGTACCTGCAGCACGGCTGGGGCGAAGACGAAACGGCCTGGACCAATCAGGGGCATGCCAATCTGATCATGGACAATCTGATCGCCGCCGGGAAGGCACGGCCGTTCATCATCGTCATGACCTACGGCATGACCAACGACGTGCGGCCGGGCGGTCCCGGCGGACTCGCCAGCTTCGACATCAAGCCGTTCCAGACGGTGCTCCTCGACGAGCTGATCCCCTATGTCGACAGCCAGTTCCGCACCCTTCCCGATCAGCGTCACCGGGCCATGGCAGGCCTCTCGATGGGCGGGTTCGAAACCAGGCTGATCACGCTGAAGAACCTCGACAAGTTCGCGTATATCGGCCTGCTGAGCGGCGGAACCGTGTCGTTGGACGATGTGAATGCGGCCCCGGGATACAGGGAGAAGGTCAAGCTGACATTCGTAAGCTTCGGCAGCCGCGAGCTCGAAGGTGGCCGCGCCGGCCCTCCCGGCGGCCCCCGCGTCGATCCGCGCGCGAATGCCGAGGCGCTCAGGAATGCCGGTATCAAAAGCGCCTTCTATGTGTCGCCCGACACGGGGCATGAGTTTCAGTCATGGCGGCGAAGCTTGCGCGAGTTGGCGCCGATGCTGTTCACAGACTGACGCAACGTCAGAGGGCATCCGTAAACCGCACCACATCGCTCCGCGGCGAGGCAGGAAGAGGCGTTCGTTGCCGAGATGATCCGGCGGCGGCTCTCTGGGAGGCGTGGGTAACAGCCGTTCCGCTATCACCATGGGGGCAGCCGTGCGCAGATCGGTAGGCACAAGGTAGTGCTCGATTTCGGAGATTGAAGCTGCGCGGAGCGATCGGCGTGCGCTCTCGGCTGAGGGGCGCGCTCAATTGGCTGTGGATCCACACCTGCAGCCTGATCCCAGGCGTGTCAGTTCCCGATACGGGCAGGCTTCCTCCACCAGGACAATGTGTGGACGTCGTGCGACGTCGTCCATACACCTTTCCGCGTATATCGCAGGGCGCCGCTGCCGGTCGTCTTTCCGACCCGCGCGCGGATAGCAAGGGTTTCAGCATCGATCACCACGAACGTCTGGCCCGCGGTCGTGCGCAGCCAGATCTTGCCGCCGCCCGCATCGATATCCCCATATTTCAACGTTTCGTCGACCTTTACGCGGCCGGAGACATCTCCGGTCTCGGGGTTGATCCGGGCCAATGTCCCGTCTCCCTGCTCCTGAACCCAAACAGCACCCTCGCCGGCGACGAGGAAGCCGGGCTCCCGGCCCAGCGCGGTCCGCCCGACGACCGTATTGGTCTGCGGGTCGATCTTCTGCAGGCTCTGGTGGTCGGCACTGACGGCCCATAACGATCCGAGACCGAATGCCAGATAATAGGTGCCGGGATCGACCTGGATCGCGTTCGTCACGCCGTTGCTCGCCGGATCCACGCGAGCGACGACGCCCTTGTCGTCACTCGCCACCCAGACCGATCCGGCGCCAGCCACGACATTCAGCTCGCCCTTGGGATTGGCGATGCCGGTGGCGATCACGGCAGTTTTCCGCGCCGTCTTGAGGTCGATCCGGTTGAGGGTCCCGTCCTTGCAATCGGCGACCCACAAGGAGCCGAACGCGACCGCCATGGCGCCGCAAGGGCGCGACATGGCGACTTCCGCTAGTTTGCGCTTCTTCGACCAGCGCTCGACCCGCCCCTCGTTGGTGATCCAGACCGACGATCCGTCCACCGCGAGGAAATCGGCGAATCCCGGAACGGTGAGCACCCGCTCCTCCTGGGCGGAAACGGCCGAGGATATCAGCGCAAGACTCCCTGCGATCGCCAGGAGAAGCGAATTCCTGTTCAAACACCCGATGATCATCAGGAAACGTCTCCAGATCGATATCCAAAAATAGCGGAGGGCGACATCCATCCGTATCGGCCCGGTTGGGCGCAGTCAGGCATAACCTCGCCCCGCCCTGATCTTCGCGATCATCGACTGGAACGGGAAGAGCATCTGCTCCAGGATCGACAGGCGCCGGCGTTCGTCCTGGCCCACCAGCTCAGCCTCTCCGTCGCGATAGGTGCCGAAGACGCGATCGAGCAGGATCAGCGAGTTCGCATAGTTGCAGCGCGTTTCCTCATACCCCACCGAATGGTGCAGGCTATGGTTCCGGATCGTCGTGAAGAATAACGCGTACCACCGGGGCGGATCGCACCGCGTATTCGCATGCGCGAACGTCGATACCACGGAGAGGATGTGGAAGGCACAGAACAAGGCGTTCAGCGGCAGATCGAACAATGCGACCACGCTGAGGCTGATCAGGAACAATTCGATCGGATTGCCGACCGCACCTTTCATAGCGTTCAGCTGGGTGATGTGATGGTGCGGCGCGTGCGTCAGCCAGAACGGCGTGTAATTGTGCATCAGCCGGTGCATCCAATACTGGCCGAACTCGACCAGGAAGACGACCAGCACCACCTGCACGACGAAGGGCAGATGCATGGCCCATTCGGTGGTGATGCCCAGCGCGTGCTTTGCTGCGATCAACGGCTCTTCGGCCAGTCGGGCGGTAACCCACGCAATCACCGTCATGCTCAACACCATGTAGAAGAGGTCGGTGAAGAACTCCTTCTTCGTCAGGCGCCAGCTGGCATGCCGTTCGTTGAGCCATTCGAGCCCCAGAACGAACAGCGTCGTGAGCGCTATGCCTATGGTGAGCGTCCCGGCGTTTTCGACCCATGCCTTGGGAACGAATGCCCAGAAGACCAGGATTGCCGCGACCATCGCGGGCTGCACGTAGCTGAACAGGATCTTCTTCATAGACTTGCTCCGGTCACGTCAGCGAAAGGAGGGCTCCCGGCACCGCTTTAGGATGGCGTCTCGGGAGGCGCAGGTGGCCGAATAACGTAGCGGCGCGCGCCCCGGCGATGGGGCCAACCCGTCCGTCGATCGCAAGCAGGTTGCTTTCGACGGGCACGGGCCGGCCTCGGTCGATCAATAGTGAATGCGGAAGTCGACACCCACGCGACGCGGCGTCAGCACCCCGCGGGCGTAGTAGCGTTCGACCACATCGGTGCGGACCTGATTGTAGGACGAGATGTCGTTGCTGATCGCAGTCACTGCATATTTGTCGAAGATATTGTCTGCGAACAGCCCGATCTCGAAGCGCTCACTGATGTAGTTCAGCGACGCGCTGTGCGTGACGTAGCCCGGGATCTTCTCGCCATTGCCGCGCAGCCCCACGCGCGAATAGATGTCGCCGCGATAGACGGTGGCCCAGCTCGCCTCGATCCTGCGCCCGTCGCCCAGCGGATAGCTGTAGATGAGCTGGCCGCTGGCCGAATGCTTTGCCGATCCGGGCAGCCTGTCACCCGCGGAGGCGTCGTAACGAACGCCCTGGCTGACCACCAGCCCCGCCACATCCTCGGTCAGATGCGCATCGACATAGGAATAGGTGCCGAGCAGGGTCAGGTTCGGCGTGATCTTGAGCGTGCCCTGGAAATCGAAACCCTGCGAGACGGCCTTGGCGCCGTTCACCGTGATGCCGATCGCGCCGTTCACCGTCTGGCTCGGCACCTGCACGCCGTTCCAGTTGATATGATAGCCGTCGAGCGTCAACTGGAGCCGCTTGTCGAACAGGCTGGCGCGCACGCCCAGTTCGGCGTTGCGTGTCTTGTCCGGCCCATAGATCAGCTCATTGGGCAGCGCGCAGAGATTCTGGCCGGGCGGCAATGGCAGGATACAGGGCACCACTCGGTTGACGCCGCCGATGCGGTAGCCGGTCGAGTAAGTGAAATAGGCCAGCAGATCGTCGCTGAACTTGTAGGAAGTGTTCGCCTTCCAGACCACGCCGTCCTTGCCGGTCGCGCCCTTGCGGATCCGGTTCGGGCGGATCGTCGTCGACGGATAGGGATCGACCCCGCTCCCCAGCAGTGGCAGCGCGGAACCGCCCGAGACATTCGAGTCATATTTGAAGTAGCGGATGCCGCCCGTCACTTGCCACTTGCTGGTCAAGTGCAAGGTACCCTCGCCATAAACCGCCTTCTCAACATCCTTGGTATTGACCTGCGAGATATATTCGAGATTGTCCGGGCGATTGACGCCCCAATATCCAGGCCATTGCGCGAACCCCGGCGTGTATTCGTGCCGGCTCGAGTCAAATTCAAGGCGGTTGTAGAATCCACCGATGACCCAGTTGAAAGGGCCGCCATGGGTCGAGACGAGCCGTATCTCCTGATTGAGCTGCTTATAGTTCCGATCGTTGTTCGCGTAGGAGGAAAACTCGGGAAATGCTTCATAACCATAGTTAAGATCGAGAAGCAGATCGGTATTGTCGTCCGTATTCTGGATGTTCTGCTTCGTGTATGCCGTGGTGCTGACAAGCTGCGCAATGTTGAAAAGATTGACGTAAATCTCGGCCGAGAAGAGATCCGACTTGCGATCGAACGGCTCGAGGTAGCGCCAAGGCCCTTCATATTTCCCGGTGCCGAGCACACCGGCGCCATTGGCCTGACGCCCGCCGCTCTTGGTGCTCTGATGGGCGTAGGTGAGATACGCCCTGATATTGGGGTTATATTCGAGCAGCAGTTGGTTGCGCGTGGTGAAGGTGTGCTCATAGTTCACATCTTCGGCGCGCTTGAAATTGGCAAGATAGTCGGCAGGGCCGCCAAGGGAGCCGGTCGAGCCGCCCGACGCCCGGACCGGCTGGGGATCGGAGGCGCCGGGCTGCTTCAGCAGATAATTGTAATCGATGAAGCCAGCGTTGCTGTAATAGCCCGTCGCGGTCCGAAACGCGATATGATCCTTCAAGATCGGCAGGTTGACGGCGATATCGCCGATGCCGCTGAAATCATCCGAATGCGATTGGGCATAGCCGCGGCCATGCACGTCGACCGAGAAGCGATCCGTATCGGGCCGGTTGGGAATATAGCGCACCGCGCCCGCGAGCGTGCCGAGGCCATAGAGCGTGCCCTGCGGCCCTTGCAGCACTTCCACGCGGCTGATGTCGATCAGCTTGAAGTCCAGATAGAGCGGAACCTCACCGAGATAGACGCCGACCGCGTTGTTGGAATTGGCTCCATTGACGCTGGTGTCGCCGGACGAAATGCCGCGCAGAATGATCTCGCCCGTCGATGCCGGGCCGGTATCCGCGATCGTGACGCCCGGCGTGAAGTTGCCGAGCGCGCGGATGTCGTCGAGCCGCAGGCTCTCGATCGCCTCTCCGGATACCGCGCTGATGTTGATCGGGGCATCCTGGAGCGTGGTCCGCCGGCGGCTGCCGGTCACCACGATCTCGTTCGAACCGGCAGTAGAGGAGCCCGAAGATGCCTCCTGTTCCGGAGCGGACGCTTCCTGCGCCAGCGCCGGAGTGCCCGCAACGCTCATGAGCGCGGTCGCGCACAGCAACCCCCTGCGAGAAAGTCGGCTCATCTTCTGTCCCCTTGGCTTTTTTGTGATCCCGAGCGCCTCCTCTCGACACCCTTCCCGTGCGTCGGCTTGCTTTGAGCCTCCGCGTATTACGAATACGCTAAACGATAATAACGCCCCCATGACATGGGGCGTTTGACGTAAGCCGATCCGCGAGCGGCACGCTCTACGTCAAACTGCCCATACCGCCCCGACGCCCGGCCCGGTATCGGGCTGCGATGGTTGCTTCCGCCCGGATCCGGCCCGCATCGGAAACCCTCTGCTTGTTCCTGGGTCTCGCAATGACTGCGATTCCAGACAGTGCCGCCGCCGCACCGAAGGCACGCCTTGTCCATTGCGGCGATGCGACCTGCCTCCGCATCTCCGGTCGTCGTCCCCATGCCGCGGTGGTAGTCCGGATCGCGGGCCAACCCCTCGTGGTCGAAGGCAACCGCTCCTGGCGCGCGACAGTGCTGCTGGCGACGGCGCGCGACTGGGCAAGCGTCCATGACGGCACGCTGACGGTGACGCTGGACGATGCGCGGACCGGGGGCGAAAGCACCGAAATCGTCGTGCTGCCGCCAGGCGCATTGGGCGAGCGACGCGAACTCGCCAGCCTGATAGTAAGCGCATACTGATCTTCTATTTAGTAATACTAGGCATTATACTTGCAATAACTGCCGGCCGGCACTAATTGGTCGTCACCTGATCGCCGAAGAGCGCCAGGAAGAGCAGATGCAGGAGATGATGATGAAGATCGGCATAGTGGCGCTCGCCGCGCTGATGGTGGCGGCGCCTGCCTTCGCGGCACCCCGTGAAAATCCCTTTTCGGCAGACAGCGCAGTGCTCGACTTGCGGGGGCTCGATCTTACCAGCGTCGAGGGTCAGCAGCGTCTCGCGATCCGAATGGATCGGGCGGCAAACAGGGTTTGCGGCGAGGGGATGAGTTCCATCCATCTCGCACTCGGAGCCCAGGCGCGAGCCTGCCATGCGGACGTGATCGCCAATATTCGCTCGCGTATTGCCGCTGCGACGGCCGCCAACAATGCCAAGGCAAACCAGCTGGCGTCGCGCTGAGGCGGCTTCGGTAGAGTTCGGGTCCGGTGCCTGATCGCGGGCGCCGGCCCGGTCACCCGTGAGCCGCTCAGTCGACGGCGATACCTTGCGCCTCCAGCCACGCGCGCACCGGCGCCAGCACCGCCGCATGTTTCCGCCAGCGCGCCACGGAATCCCGATAGATCGGACGACGGACCTGCGCGGCGCTCGGAGTCGACACGGCACCGGAATAGGCGTGAAAATTCAGGCATTCGTCGGCCCAGTCGAGCCCGCAATGGGCCAATAGCCGGCGGGTCTCCCCCTCCTGATCCTCGACCAGTTCTTCGTAGCTGAGCTCGAGGATACGGCCCGGCAGCGCCTTGCGCCAGAACGCCATCAGCCGATCGAACCGCGCATAATAAGCGGCGATGTCGAGAAGATCGTAACTATAGTCATAGTAACGCGATCCGATCGCGAACAAATTGCGGAAGTTGGCGAGAACCGTATCCATCGGGTTCCGCCGCAGACAGACGATCGCCGCGTTCGGCAGTGCGCGGGCGGCGATCCCCGCGTAGAAGAAATTGCCCGGGAACTTGTCGACGAAGCGCAGCGCGGGAGTCCGCCGGTGATGGGCCGTGCGCGCCAGATAGTTGCGGCCGATCGCGCTCGCGTCGTGGCCAGCCGCGGCCAGGATCGTCTCGGGATCGAGGACGTTGCGGCTGCGCGTCTGTGCCGCGGCCTTGAACGCGAGCGGCAGCGCCTGAAGCTCGCCGACACTCTCGACCCCGGGGTGCGATGCCAGGATGCGGTCAACCAAAGTCGTGCCGGTGCGCGGCATGCCGATCACGAGGATCGGCGCTTCGGTTGCCCCCTCCCCGGCCGGTGCCCGCATGACAAGCGGCCATGCCACTTCGACCGCATCGAAGATCGCGGCGTCGCGCGCGAAATCATAATCGAGCGTGGCATGATGCGCGGCGTTGATCGCGACAAGGCACTCGAGCGCCTCTTCCGCATCCCCGATGTCCTCGAGTTCCTTCACCAGCGCATAGCCCGTCAGCAGACGGTCACGCCCCGGCGACGAGCCGTCGTGCACGGTGCGAAGCCGCTCCACATGGTTGCGTGCGGGGGTCTGTTTCCGCAGGCCGGCCAGCAGATGATGGGCTCTCGCATCGTTCGGCGCGCGGCCGAGGATCACCTCGAGCACCGCTTCGGCTTCCTCGGTGCGGCCGAGGAAGCTCAGTGTGGCCGCATGATTGTAGCGGAACTGGTCGTTCTCCGGCGCGAGATCGACCGCCGCAACGAAATGCGGAAGCGCCGCGTCGTGATCGCCCAGCCGCGCATAGACGCATCCCATCGTGTCGCGCCCGAGCGCATCCGCAGGCGGCGCGGCCTCGGCGGCGCGGAGCGTGGCGGCGGCATCGCCGTCTCGGCGCACCATCGTATAGAGACGTGCGAGTTGCGCGCGATACTCGCCGTACGGCGCGATCGCCACTGCCTGTTCGATCTGGCGGATCCCGTCCCGCACCTGGCCAGCCTCGGCATCCGCGATGCCGAGCAGGAAATATGCTTCCGCCTTGCCGGAGGCCTCCGCCATGCGGACCGCCGCCAGGCGGCGCACCCCGGCAAAATCACCACCCTCCAGCACGGCTCGCCCTGCTGCGCTCAGGGGTTCCCTTATGCTCTGCGGCGTTCCTGTCATGGCCTATTGCGAGAGCGTGGCGACGGCGATCGCCGTGGCAGAGGCACGATTCTCGACACCCATTTTCACGAAGATCTGCTCCAGATGCTTGTTCACGGTACGCGGGCTGATGTGCAGGATTTCGCTGATCTCGCGATTCTGCTTGCCGCGGCTGATCCAGACCAGGACCTCGGCCTCGCGCGACGTCAGGCCATGGCGCTCGGCGAGAAGCCGCTCGGCGTCCCCTTCGCGACGCTCGGTCAGCCTGAACAGCCATTGGTCGGCGCCGCTCTGGCGGAGGAACGTGCATTCCACGGCACTCTCGGCGACTTTGAGCGACGCCTGGGCGCCGGGCGGCACACCAGGTTGCTGCAAGTGCTCGACCACCGCGGCAAGCTGTCCGGGCAACCGGCCGTCGCGCGACGCCCAGCCGGGAAACAGCCGCTCGATCGTGGCAGTCGCCAGGGGCGTCAGCCAGATGGTCGCCCCGGCATCGTCGATCGCGAAGGACGGTCGGCCGGCGGTGTCGAGCGCGAGCTGGCTGCCCTGCGCGACGCGGGCATTGGCGAGGTGCACGGATACGCGCGCCAGCAATTCGTCGACCACGATCGGCTTGTGGACATAATCGACCCCACCCGCCTCCAGTCCATGCACGACGTGCTCGGTCTCGGTCAGTCCGGTCATGAAGATCACCGGCAGGTGGCGGAAGCGGCTGTCCGACTTGATCCGGCGCGTGGTCTTGAAGCCGTCCAGTCCAGGCATCACGGCATCCATCAGCACCAGATCCGGCGTGACATGTTCGAGCAGATCGAGCGCGGCGAGCCCGTCGACTGCAATCAGGACGGTCATTCCGGCATGCTCGAGCGTGCTGGTCAGAAAGCGGAGCGATTCTGGCGTATCGTCGACGACAAGGATCGTCGCGCGCGTTCCGCTCCCCGGATTAGTCGCCATTGCCGAGCCTCCGGGCAAGGCCGCGCAGATCGAAATCGTCCAGATGTCGCCGCATTTCGGCAACCGTCCCGGCACTGTCCGGCACTTCGGCCTCGAGCTCGACGAGGAGCTTTTCGATGCCGCGGATATGCCCTGTTTTGACATGGTGCCGCAGGCTCACGAGATAGGGTTCGGCAGCCGGGGGAAGCGCATCGGAAGATGGGCCCGCCGCGTGCTCGACCTCACCGTCACCGGAGACGATCCAATCGACGCCGAGCTGCCGGCCGACCATATCCAGCAGCGCGTCGAGATCGACCGGTTTGGAAAGAAAGGCATCATGGTGGCTCTGGCCGTCGCCGCCCGCGCGATACTCATGGGCATTGGCGGAAACCATGACGATCCGCAGCGACCGGCCGAAGGCCGCGCGCAACTGCGCAGCGATCTCCCATCCGGTGCAGCCCGGCATCTGGATGTCGAGCAAGACCAGATCCGGAGCGCAGCTTTCGGCCAGCGCAAGCCCTTCGGCGCCGCTCGTTGCTGCGAAAACGACGAAGTTCAGCGGCAGCAGCAGGCGCTGCACGACGATGAGCTGGGAAGGATCGTCGTCTATGACGAGGATCGTCTTGCGATCTCCGCTATGACCGGTCACGCGCTCATAGGCCGGCGCCCAGGTTGGGGCGACCATCGGTTCGGGCAGTAATATCTGGAGCCGAAAGCTGCTGCCGCGGCCGACTTCGCTCGACACCGTCACCTCCCCGCCGAGTATCCGCGCGAGCACACGGGTAATGGCCAGGCCGAGGCCGATCCCGGGCTGCATCGCTGAATCGGGCAAACTGCCGCGCTCGAACGGCTCGAAAATCCTCTCCAGATCCTCGGGCGCGATTCCGATGCCGGTGTCGGTGACATCGATCTGGGCCATTTGGCTGCGATATCGGATCGTCAGCGTCGCGCCGCCCTTGTCGGTATATTTGATGGCGTTGGACAGCAGGTTGATGAGGACCTGCCGCAGCCGTTTCTCATCGGTGCGAACGAACGGCGGCAATCGGCCTTCGACCTTATATTCGAGCGAAAGACCCTTGGCCGCTGCCTGCAGGCGGAACATGTCCACGACCTGATCGAGAAGAGCAGGAAGGCGAACCACATCCTGCCGCAGCTTGAGCACGCCGCTTTCGATCCGCGATATATCCAGGAGACCTTCGACGAGATTGGTGAGATGCTCCGCAGAGCGCCGGATCACACTGCCTGCCTCGACTGGCGGGATGGCGTCTTCGCGTTCGAGAAGCTGGGCGTAGCCATAGATGGCATTGAGCGGCGAACGGATTTCGTGACTCACCGCGACCAGATAGCGGGTCTTGGCGGCATTGGCGGCCTCTGCGGCCCCCTTGGCGCGTGCGAGTTCATCATGGGTCAGCCGGTGAGCGGCGATCTCATCCTGCAGAATCTGTGTCTGGTACAGCCGTTCCCGCCGCGCTTTTCGGCGCGCATCGCGCGCCATGATGAACAACGTCCCGATCAGACCGACGACGATGACCGCCGCACCTAACAGTATCCCTCGGGAGGCATGTGCCATCGCGCAGCCTATACCCGGTGCCGCCGCAGGTCCGCTAGCCGAGGCTCCGGCGGAGTGCCGATTCCCGACCGGATACCGGGAACCGAACGGGCCATGAGGGCAGTCTGGATAGTGACCAAATGACGCATTGCAGCATCACAAAATGAAGTAGCAGGTCCCATGGGCTCGATATATATTTTATTACCGGATTGCGCAAACGTAATATCGGAGGCAGTGTGCACCCACGGTTTCAGGGCGCACGGCGCGAAGCAAGGGGAAAAGCCATGGCAAACTGGATGTCAAAAACAGGTTTGGCGGTTGCAACCGCAGCCATGCTTCTCACCACCTCATGCGGTGGCGGTGCACAACAAAATGCTGCGCCGCGACATGACTTTTCGATCGGATGGTCGATCTATGCCGGCTGGATGCCGTGGCCCTATGCCCAGAAAGCCGGCATCGTAAAGAAGTGGGCCGACAAATACGGCGTCAAAATCAACTTCGTGCAGGTCAACGACTATGTCGAGTCGGTGAACCAGTTCAACGCCGGCAAGCTCGACGGCGTCACCGTCACCAATATGGATGCCCTCACCATCCCCGCCGCCGGCGGCAAGGATACGAGTGCGATCATCCTCGGCGACTATTCGGACGGCAATGACGGTATCGTCCTGAAGAACGCGTCGAGCCTGGCCGACATCAAGGGGCGCACCGTCTATCTCGTCGAACTGTCGGTGTCGCACTATCTGCTGGCACGCGCGCTTTCCACGGCGGGGCTCCAGCTTTCCGACGTGAAGACCGTGAACACGTCCGACGCCGATATCGTCGGGGCCTTCGCCAATCCCGCCACGACCGCCGCGGTCACCTGGAACCCGCAGCTCACCGAACTCGCCAAAATGCCGAACGCGAAGCTGGTGTTCGATTCGCATCAGGTGCCCGCCGAAATCCTCGATCTGCTCGCGGTCGACACCGCCACGCTCAAGGCCAATCCCAATCTCGGCAAGGCGCTGGCCGGTATCTGGTACGAGACGATCACGCTCATGCAGCGAAAGGATGCCGCCGGCGCCGCGGCTCGTGCCGAAATGGCGAAGATGGCCGGATCGACTCCGCAGGCGTTCGATGCGCAGCTCGCCACCACCCACCTCTACGGCACGCCGCAGACCGCCGTGGCCGCCCTCAACGCGCCCGCGCTCGCCAATACGATGATCAAGGTGCGTGACTTCAGCTTTGCGAAGGGCCTGTTCGGCTCGGGCGCGAAATCGGCCGACGCGGTCGGTATCGGCCTTCCAGGCGGAAAGACGCTCGGCGACCCGAAAAACGTGAAGCTGCGCTTCGATCCGAGTTTCATGGAACAGGCTGCGGCGGGCAAGCTCTGAGGAGATCGTTCCGATGCGCTGGGTGAATGTCAGGCCAAGCCGCCGCAGCGCAATTCTGCTCGGCACCTTGCCGCTGCTAATGGCCCTGATCGCCTATTTGATCGCTTCCGCAACTCGCCACGCGGCCAATGCCTCGGACAAGGTACTGCCCACGCCCACGGCGATGGTGGACGCGATGCGCGGGCTGCTCTTCGAGGCCGATCCGCTGAGCGGTCGGATCATCTTCTGGGCGGATACGATCGTGAGCCTCGAGCGGCTTTGTCTCGGGCTCGGCATCTGCGCGCTCTCGGCGCTGCTCGTCGGCATGATATTGGGCGTCCTGCCGGCGGCGCGCGCGACTTTCGGCGCCTTCGTCACCACCGTCGCGGTGATCCCGCCGATCGCCCTCCTGCCGATCCTCTTCATCGTTTTCGGGCTTGGCGAGACGGCGAAAGTCGCGCTGATCGTGGTCGGCGTCGCGCCGTTCCTGATCCGCGACCTCGCCGACCACGTCCAGGCGCTCCCCCAGGAACAGTCGATCAAGGCACAGACATTGGGTGCGAGCAGCTGGCAGCTCGCGCTGCGCGTCGCCTTCCCGCAGGCACTGCCGCGCCTGATCACCGGGCTTCGCCTGTCGCTATGTCCGGCCTGGGTCTACCTCATCTCGGCGGAGGCGATCGCCTCCGACATCGGGCTTGGATACCGGATCTTCCTCGTCCGCCGCTATCTCTCGATGGATATCATCATTCCCTATGTCGCATGGATTTCACTGCTCGCGATCGTGATGGATATGGCGCTCCTGCAGCTGAGCCGCCGCGCCTTCGCATGGGCACATCAGGCCCAGCGATGAGCGATCTCCTCGCCTTCGACAATGTCTGGCTCGAATATGGCGAGAAGATCGTGCTCGAGCGCGTGAATCTCGGCATCGCCGAGCACAGTTTCGTCTCCATCGTCGGCCCGTCCGGCGCGGGCAAGAGCAGTTTCCTGCGCCTTGCGCTGGGTCAGGAAACCCCCAGCCGTGGCCACATCCTGCTCGATGGGACGCCCCTCCCTCCCGAATGCGGACCCGATCGCGGCGTGGTCTTCCAGCGTTATTCGGTGTTCCCGCACCTGACGGCGCTACGCAACGCGATGTTCGGCCTGGAATGCGCGAAGGCGCCCTTCACCGCGCGTCTTTTCGGCGCCGCCCGGCGCCGCGCGACCGAGGAAGCCGAGGCGATGCTGACCGAAGTCGGTCTCGGCGATTCGCTCCATTTGTATCCGTCACAGCTTTCGGGCGGCATGCAGCAACGGCTTGCCATCGCCCAGGCATTGATGGCGCGCCCCCGCGTGCTGCTGCTCGACGAGCCCTTCGGCGCGCTCGATCCCGGCATCCGGCAGGACATGCACCGGCTCATCCTGCGACTGTGGGAGGAACGCGGGCTCACGGTCCTGATGGTGACGCACGACATCATCGAAGCTTTCAAGCTCGGAACGCGCGTGTTGGCTTTCGACAAGCGCCGCGTCGATCCGCACGCACCGCACCGCTTCGGCGCGACTGCGGTCTACGACTTGCCGCTCAAGAACAAGCTGCCGCTGGACACGCCCGAGGTTTCGGTGTCCAGTATTACGATTGACAGAATCAGTAATAACTTTCAGGTGTGATGCCGTGAACGACGCTCCCCCCTCCAGTTTGGCCCGGCTCAGCATGAGCCTGCCGGCCGAGCTCTCCCGCCAGCTTGATGTGATGGTGGAGGAACGCGGCCTGCCGTCGCGTTCCCAGCTCATCGCCGAGCTGATCCGCAACGAGCTCGCCGAGCACGGCGCCGCCATACGGCCCGAGGACATGCTCGCCGGCACGATCACTCTGGTCTATCGCGGCGACATGGGGCGCGTGCGCCACCAGCTCGCGCAGACCCAGGCCGAGTATCTCAAGGAAGTGATCTCCTCGCAGCACGTCTTCCTCGAGGACGACCAGTCGCTCGAGGTACTGCTCGTGCAGGGCCCGGCAGTCCGGCTGCGTGACCTTTGCGATGCACTGCGCAAGGTGCGCGGCGTGCAGCAGCTCCGGCTCTTCACCACCACGGCACTCCTGCCTCCGCTCCATGAGCAGGAACGCGCCGCACTGCAGACAGGGGGCAAGACGGCATGAGCGCGACACTTGCCGATCCGGGCGCCGCGCGCGCGCACGCCCGCGCCATGGACGGTACCGTCGTCGAGGCGATGCCGATCCTGCCGCCGCGTGCCGACGATCTGCCCCCGGGCGTCACATCCGACGACCTGCTCTGGGAAGAGACGATCACCGGCGGCGGCTATGCCTCCCGCCTTCTCCTGCGGGGCACGCGACTGCGCCTGATCGATCTCCAGGGCGACGCCTGCACATCGCTGCTGCTGTTCAACGCCGCCAACCCGGCCGAACGGCTCAACATCGCCGATACCGTCAAGGTCCAGTGGGACGCCTATCCGTCGGCGGGCAGTCTGCTGCTGTCGGACATGGGGCGCGTCCTCGCCAGTATCGAGCAGGATGACGCCGGCACCCATGATGCCTTTTGCGGAGCCTCCAACGAAGCCTCGAACCAGCGCCACTATGGCGATGGCCGCAACTCGGGCGCCCATCCCAATGCGCGCGATCGGCTGCTCCTCGGGGCCGCCAAACATGGGCTGGGTCGGCGCGACGTCCATCCCTGCATCAATCTTTTCAAGGGCGTGCGGATCGCCGCCGACGGAGCGATCGTGCCAAATCTCGGTCCCTTCACGCCGGGGCGCTCGCTGGTCCTGCGCGCGGAGATGGATCTGATCCTGGTCCTCGCCAACTGCCCGCATGTTCTCGACGACCGGCCGTGGAGCATCGCGCCGCTGCGCGTCACCGCCTGGCGCGGGCCCGTCACCGGGACGGACGACCCGATCCGCACCGCGACGCCCGAACGGCGCCGCGCCTTCCTCAACACCGAAGATCTGTACCGCCGCTGATGGAAAACGATCCGCATTTCGCCGGCCTCGCCGGCCAGGTGGTCCACGACGAGATCGTGGCTGCCCGCGCTCCCTGGATGCATCGCGTGCGCGCCGGGGAGACGCTCCGCATCATCGACCTCGAGGGCAATCAGGCGGTCGATTTCCTGCTCTACGCCACCGACGACGATGCCGAGCGCTACAGCGCGCAGGACACGGTCGCGGCGCAGGCCAACATCTTCCTGCGGACCGGTAGCGTGCTACGGTCCAGCGAGGGCCGGCCGATGATGACGATCACGGGCACGTCGGTCGAGTATCACGACACGATCGGCGGGGCCTGCTCGTGCGAGTCCAACAGCCTGCGCTACGGCCATCACACCAAGGCGCAGCACAGCTGCGTCGACAATTTCCTCGAGGCCAATCTGCGCGACGGCCGCGGCAAGCGCGACATGGTCTCGAACGTCAATTTCTTCATGAACGTGCCCGTTACGCCGGACGGCGCGCTCGGCATTGTCGACGGCATCTCGGCGCCGGGCCTTTCCGTCGACCTTCGCGCCGAGATGAACGTGACTGTCGTCGTCTCGAACTGTCCGCAGATCAACAATCCCTGCAACGGCTTCAATCCCACGCCCGTCCGCATGATCGTGACGGCATGAGCTTCGGCACCGTACTGATCGCCAATCGCGGGGCGATCGCGTGCCGGATCATCCGCACGCTGCGGCGCATGGGCATTCGCTCGGTTGCCGTCTTCTCCGATGCCGACGAAGCGTCGCGCCATGTCGCCGAAGCCGATGTGGCCGTGCGGATCGGCCCCGGCCCGGCCGCCGAAAGCTATCTCGACACCGCGCGCATTCTCGCCGCCGCGCGCGAGACCGGCGCCGACGCCATCCATCCGGGTTACGGGTTTCTCTCGGAGAATGTCGACTTCGCAGAAGCCTGCGCGGCTGCCGGCATCGCCTTCATCGGGCCGACGCCCGACAACATCCGGGCGTTCGGCCTGAAGCACAGCGCGCGCGCGCTCGCCGAGGCCGAGGGCGTGCCGCTGGCGCCGGGCACCGGGCTGCTGGCGGACGCGGAGGCTGCGATCGAAGCGGCGGCGCGGATCGGCTATCCGGTGATGCTCAAGGCGACCGCCGGTGGCGGCGGTATCGGCATGCGCGTGTGCGCCGACCCTGCGGCCGTGCGCGACGGCTATGCCGCGGTGGCACGGCTCGGCGCCGGAAATTTCGGCGACGCCGGCCTCTTCCTCGAGCGCTTCGTGCCCCGCGCCCGGCATGTCGAGGTGCAGATCTTCGGCGACGGCACCGGGCGCGTCGCCGCGCTCGGCGAGCGCGACTGCTCGCTCCAGCGCCGCAACCAGAAGGTGATCGAGGAAGCCCCGGCCCCCAATCTTCCCGAACCCGTCCGCGCCGCGCTGATCGATGCGGCGGTGCGGCTGGGAGCGGCCGCCCGGTATCGCTCGGCCGGCACCGTCGAATTCCTCTACGACGCCGAGCGGCAGGACTGGTTCTTCCTCGAGGTCAACACGCGGCTCCAGGTCGAGCATGGCGTGACCGAGGAAGTGACCGGCATCGACCTCGTCGAATGGATGATACGCGGTGCCGCGGGCGACTACGCCTTTCTCGATGCACCCGTTCCGGCCCCGCGCGGCTGGTCGATCCAGGCACGGCTCTACGCCGAGGATCCGGCGCTCGACTTCCGGCCCGCCTCTGGCCTGCTCACCGAAGTCGCCTTCCCGCCCGAGGCGCGGATCGAGACCTGGGTCGAGAGCGGTTCGAAGGTCTCGCCTTTCTACGACCCGATGATCGCCAAGCTGATCGTGCGCGGGAAGGATCGCGACGCCGCGGTCGCGGCGATGCAGGCAGCGCTCGACGCGACCCGCCTGGCCGGTATCGAGACGAACCTGCGCTGGCTGCGCGACGTGACGCGCGCCGACGATTTCACTTCGGGCGACGTCTCCACGCGCTCGCTCGAACATGTCGAGCATCATCCGCACAGCGTCTCCGTGCGCTCTGCCGGCACGCTCACGACCGTGCAGGATTTTCCGGGACGGATCGGGCTGTGGGATGTCGGCGTGCCCCCTTCCGGACCGATGGACGCCCGCGCTTTCCGGCTCGGCAATGCGCTGCTGGGGAACGATGCCGCGGCCGCCGGGCTGGAGGTCACGGTGACGGGCCCTACGCTCCAGTTCAACACGGCGACGCGCATCTGCCTCACCGGCGCCGAGTTCGGTGCCACGCTTGACGGCAAGCCGGTGCCGCGCAACCAGCCTGTCGCGGTCGCCGAAGGCCAGTTGCTCGCCCTCGGCCGCGTGAATGGCGGCGGCATGCGCGGCTACATCCTGTTCGCCGGCGGCCTCGACATTCCCGCCTATCTCGGCAGCGGCAGCACCTTCGATCTCGGCGAGTTCGGCGGGCATGGCGGCCGCCGCCTGCTCGCAGGCGACACGCTGCACCTGGCGCCGCATCCGCCCGCCGTGATCCCCGGCCCGCGGGTGATCGAACAGCCGGCCTTCGGTCCGGATTGGACGATCCGCGTGCTCTATGGTCCGCATGGCGCGCCCGATTTCTTCGCCCCCGAGGATATCGAGACGTTCCTGACGGCCGACTGGCGCGTCCATTATAACAGCAACCGTACCGGTGTTCGGCTCGTCGGGCCGAAACCGCACTGGGCGCGCCGGGACGGCGGCGAGGCAGGGCTTCATCCGTCCAACATCCACGACAATCCCTATGCGATCGGTGCGCTCGACTTCACCGGCGACATGCCGATCATCCTCGGCCCGGACGGCCCTTCGCTCGGGGGGTTCGTCTGCCCGTTCGTGGTGATCGCCGCCGATCTCTGGAAGGTCGGCCAGCTCGCACCGGGCGACCGCATCCGGTTCGAGGACGTCAGCCTCGCCGATGCAGATGCAGCGAGCGCGGCCGAGGAGGAATGGATCGAGGGCCGTCCCGCCCGTCCCTCGGTGAAGACCGCCGGCGGCGGATCGGATGCGGTCCTGGCCGAGCGCGCGCCGCAGGGGCGCAGCCCGCGCGTCCTGTATCGCCGGCAGGGTGACCGCAACCTGCTCGTCGAATATGGCCCGATCACCCTGGATCTCGAGCTGCGCCTGCGGGTCCATGCCGCCACGACGGCGCTTGCCGCGCTGGAGCTGCCCGGCATCCTCGACATCGTCCCCGGCATCCGCTCCTTCCAGGTCCATTTTGACGGCGTCCGCATCAAGGAAGACGCGCTGCTCGACCGGCTGATCGTCATCGAGGATCAGCTCGGCGAACTCGACGACTTCGCGATCCCCTCGCGCATCGTGCATCTCCCGCTGAGCTGGGACGATCCCGCGATCCACCAGACGATCGAGCGCTACATGGCCGTGGTGCGCGACGATGCGCCATGGTGCCCGGACAATATCGAGTTCATCCGGCGCGCCAACGGGCTCGAAAGCGCGGACGACGTCTATCGCACGGTCTTCGGCGCCAGCTACCTCGTCTACGGGCTCGGCGACGTCTATCTGGGCGCGCCGGTCGCGACGCCGATCGATCCGCGCCATCGGCTGGTGACGACCAAATACAATCCGGCGCGCACCTGGACGCCCCCCAATGTCGTCGGCATCGGCGGCGCCTATATGTGCATCTACGGGATGGAGGGCCCGGGCGGCTATCAGCTGTTCGGCCGCACCATCCAGGTGTGGAACACCTGGCGGCAAGACGGCGTCTTCACCGACGGCAAGCCCTGGCTGCTGCGCTTCTTCGACCAGATCCGATTCTTCCCGGTGAGCCACGAGGAACTCATCGAATGGCGCCGCGACTTTCCGCTCGGCCGCCGCACGATCGAGATCGAGGAAACCGAATTCCGGCTCGCCGACTATCGCGCTTTCCTTGCCGAGAATGCCGAGTCGATCGCGGCATTCGAAACGCGCCGCAACGCCGCCTTCGCTGCCGAGCGCGCCGAATGGGAGCAGCGTGGCGAGTTCGATCGTGTCGCGAGCCTGACCGAGGAGGTCGATGACAAACCCGCCGATGCGATCGCGCTTCCCGAAGGCGCGGAGCTGGTCGAGTCGCCCTTTGGCGGCAGCGTCTGGAAGCTGTTGAAAGCGCCCGGCGACGTCGTCGCCGCGGGCGAGACCATCGCGGTGATGGAAGCGATGAAGATGGAGTTTCCGCTCGAGAGCCCTGCCGCCGGGACGGTGGCGGCCCTGTATGTCGCCGAACGGCAAAGCGTCACGCCCGGTACGCCGATGCTGGCGCTGATCCGCGCATGACTGCGCTCGACCGCCTGTCCGCCGCAGCCGTAGCTGCCGACGTGCGGTCGCGTCGCCGCACCGCCGCCGAGGTGATGGAAGACGTCATCCGGCGCCTCGACCGCTACGACGCCGTCCAGCCCGCGGTCTGGATATCCCGCTTCGATGCCGCCGCGCTCCGCTCGGCCGCCGCCGCGGTCGACGTGCGGATCGCCGGCGGTGACACGCTGCCGCTTGCCGGCGTGCCGTTCGCGGTAAAGGACAATATCGACGTCGTCGGCCTCGATACGACGGCCGCCTGTCCCGCCTTCGCCTACACGCCGTCCCGGCCGGCGACCGTGGTCGAACGCCTTGTCGCCGCCGGAGCCATCCCCGTCGGCAAGACCAATCTCGATCAATTCGCGACCGGCCTCAACGGCACCCGCAGTCCCTACGGGGTCCCACGCAACGCCTATAACCGGGCCTGGGTGAGCGGCGGATCGAGCTCCGGCTCGGCGGTCGCGGTGGCCGCCGGGCTGGTCGCCTTCGCGCTCGGCACCGACACCGCAGGATCTGGCCGCGTGCCCGCCGCCTTCAACCACCTGGTCGGCTTCAAGCCGACCCGCGGGCGGTGGAGCAGCCGCGGGCTCGTCCCCGCCTGCCGGACGCTCGACTGCATCACCGTCTTCGCCGGCACGGCCGAGGATGCCGGGCTCGTCGACCACATCGTCGCCGGTTTCGATCGCGAGGACAGCTTCTCGCGCCCGTTCGACGACGTAGCGCGCGCGCATCGCCGTATCGGCGTCCCGCGCGTCGACCAGCGCCCCTGGTTCGGCGATATCGAATCCGGCTTCCTCTACGACGCGGCGCTGGCCGGCCTCGATGCCGAGCTGGTGGAGATCGACATGGCGCCGCTCAACGAAGCGGCGCGGCTCCTCTACAACGGCCCCTGGGTCGCCGAGCGGACCGCCGCGCTCCGGGACCTGCTTCGTGACGACCCGGATGCGATCCATCCGGTCGTCCGCGGCATCGTCGAGGAAGGCCGAGCCTACAGCGCAGTCGATGCCTTCACGGCAAGCTATCGTCTCGCCGAGCTCGCCCGCGCGGCGGAGGAAATGTGGACGAGCGTCGACCTGCTCGCCTTGCCGACGGCCCCGACCAGCTATCGCGTGGCCGAGATGCTCGCCGCGCCGATCGCGCTCAACGCGAGCCTCGGTGCCTATACCAATTTCGTCAATCTGCTCGACATGGCCGCGATCGCGGTCCCGACGGGTCGGTATCACAGCGGCGTCGGCTTCGGCGTCACGCTGATGGGCCCAGCCGGCTGCGACCGCAGCCTGATCGACCTGGCGACAACTCTTTTCCCCGCGCCGGCACTTCTGCCGCCGCTCGACCTGGAGGGACGGATGGAAACCGTGAAACTGGCCGTTGTCGGTGCGCATCTGAAGGACATGCCGTTGCATTGGCAGCTGACTTCCCGCAACGCGCGCTTCGTCGGCGAGGCCCGCACTGCTCCCGCTTATCGTCTCTATGCGATGGCGGACAGCGTGCCGCCCAAGCCCGCGCTCGTGCACAGCGGCGATGGCGCCCCGATCGCGCTCGAGATCTATGAGCTCGACATGGCAGCGTTCGGCAGCTTCGTCGCCGAAGTCCCTCCTCCCCTCGCGATCGGCACGGTGACGCTGGAGGACGGCAGCCTGGTCAAGGGGTTCGTCGCGGAACCTCGCGCGATCGTCGATGCCGAGGACATCACTTCGCTCGGCGGATGGCGGCGCTACCTCCAGCGATAGCCGAACCCCGGACGTACCAAACATCAACCGGCGGCGTTCCGGCCGGAGCGCGCGCCCATGCACGGAGTAATGAGAGCATGACCGAAGCGACGATCCAGCTGCATGTCGTCGATCTCGCGGGCGAGACCCGCACGATCGATGGCGCCATCGGCACGTCGCTCATGGAGATCATCCGCTCGTCCGGGATCGACGACATCCCGGCCTACTGTGGCGGCTGCTGCTCCTGCGCCAGCTGCCACGTCCATGTCGATGCGGATTTCGCCGCGGTGCTGCCCCCCATGTCGCAGGACGAAGACGATCTGCTCGACGGATCGGAGCATCGCGCGGCCGGTTCGCGCCTGTCGTGCCAGATACCGGCGTCGGCGGCGCTGAGCGGAATCCGGCTGACGATCGCTCCGCAGCAAGAGTGATCGCGCCGCGATGCGTCCCTTAGGTGGCGCTCCCCGGCTTTGGCAGGGAGCTTATACGTCCGATGACGTATGCCGCCGCTGCGGGGTTCCCGGTATTCCAGAGCCGACACTCGGATCGCGGGGACAAGATGGACGGAATTCGCGTCGGCAAGAGAGTGATCGGAGCACAGGCGCCGGTAACCGTGGGCTGGGAGAACATCCCCAGGGTCGAGGGCGGCCCCTTGAAGCAATTTGTCTTCACCTGGTTCCAGCCCACGATGCTGTTCGCGCTGATCGCCTTCTGGTACTACGCGCCCAATTCCATCGCCAAGGCATCGACCGCCATCGGCATCGGCATCGGCTTCAAGGTGCTGCTGCTGGGGCTCGAATGGGTGAACCCGCGCTATGCGAGCTGGCGCCTGACCTGGAAGGAATTGGTCACCGACCTGTTCTATGTCGGGCTCGGCTACACGGTGCTCCGCCTGGTCGATGGCTATATCGGCGATGGTGCCGCGATCGAAGCCATCCAGCACTCCTTCGACTGGGACAAGTTCGCGTGGTTCATCGGGCTGCCGCTGCTGGTGCAGGCCTTCCTGATCTCGTTCATTTTCGATTTCGGGCAATATTGGATGCATCGCGGGATGCATAACTGGCACCCGTTGTGGCTGACCCACGCGCCGCATCACTACATCACTCAGTTGAACATCAACAAAGGCGCAGTCGGCAATCCGGTCGAACTATTCCTGATCGGACTCGGCATCGGCGGATTCTTCGATTTCCTGCCGCGCGCCGCCCTGCTCGCCGGCTCCATCGGTCTGGCGGTCGGCACGTACCAGCACATCAATGTCCGTTTCAACTCTCCGCGCTGGTGGCGCTTCCTGTTCAACACCACCGAGCATCACAGCCTGCACCACTCGCAGGACTATGAAGCCAGCCGCAGCAATTATGCCAATAGCTGGATCATCATCGATCGCATGTTCGGCACATGTGTCGACGGCGAAGCGGAACTGCTGGGGATGGAAGGTGGTCGCCGCATGTCGATCCGCGAGACGATGACCTATCCCTTCACCGAGGGCTGGAAGACGCTCAAGGAGCGATTTGGCAAGGAACGATTTGGCCGGTCGACGGCGGCGGTGCCGGCCGAGTGAGCGAGCTGCTCTGCTCCCGCCCCCTCCAGTCATTCGTCATGCTCTCAAAGGAGATGATGTGAGTCCGCGTTTCATCGACTGGATCTGGCACGTCAGGGGCAAGCTGGCGCTCGCTCCCGGGCAATCGGGCGATGATGCCTTTGACAAGCTCGCCCCCCTATTCCGCCAGCCTGGCACCAGCCACGAACGGCAGAACGACACGCTGACTTTCCGCAAGAAGGACCAGGCCGCCCAGGACAAGATGTCTGTTTTCGATGCGGGCGTCTTGCAGATCGAAGAGAGCGCAGGCGGCTCCGTCCTGCGTTATCAGCTAAGCAGCCGGATTCTGATGTTCTGCTTTCTGGCGCCGCTGCTGTTTCTGGGCTTTGCTCAGCTTACGATGGCCATCAACAAGTTCGAAAAGCCTTCAACCGCGGCCGCAGGCAAGTCTGGGAAAGCTTCAGACGCATCGAAAAAGTCCGCCAAAACGGACACCGTCGTGCCGATGAATCCGATAGACAAGGCTCTGGGCGCGCCCGCACCCGAAAAGCCCAAAAAAGAGGACAAGGGCAAGGACGAGAAAGGTAAAAATCCCTCGCCCACCGCCGCCTATATTTTCGCGGCGATGTTCGCCGTCCTCTATGCCATAGGGCGAATTTTTGAAGACAGGCTGATCAAGGCGCTGTTTAGGAAAAGCCTGCTGGGCTCATAATCCTGCTCGCCCCGCTTCGGGATCTCCAGCCGCACGTGGTGGCGAGGATCAGCGACCGCAAGCTGGCTACCAGCACGACTACCCGTCTGCCGGGAACGACCAGAGCACGATCGATCTTCATGTTGCCCGGTATTTCGCGAGCATCACTGCCGGACTGACGGGCGCATCCTGCCGGCGGCGCAGGTGGACACGCCGCCGGTCCAACAGGCTTCTGCCTCAGTACGTCCAGTGCCACGAAACTTGGGTGATGCCGGGCGAGTCCGAATCATAATCGACGAAATGCCAGGCCGGATCGGAGGAGAAGAGGCTCAGATCGTAACTGGCTCCGCTCTCGTCGGTAAAGGTGAGCCAGAGCCTGCCCGACTCGAACCCTGCGGGACCCTGGCCATAGGCCCAGACGCAATATTGGTATTTTTTGTAGGGATCGTCCTGGGTCGGCTGGTTGCTCACATAGATTTGCGAGACGCTCGCGCCCGAAGGGCCGACAATGCAGGTCGACAGATCGGTGGCGCCATTGATCGCCAGCCAGCCGCCTTCCGGCGCAAGGGCTGGGCCGTTTGCCGAGCCGGTCTCCTGGCCAGGATCGTCGCACGTGAAGTTCGAGCCCTGGCTGGTCGGTTGATCGCTTGGCGGTGTATCGCTCATCGACACCGGTCGATCGGCAGTTGGGTCGTCACTCATGATGTAACTCCTTCGCTGACATGGAAGAACGCCGCTGCTGCGACCAGCAGCGCGAGCGAAGGACAACATGAAACGGAGCGTCGGATAAGGCAGGATCGTAGTGAAGCGGAAATTATCGAACTTCCCCGCCATGAAGCGCTACGCCCGTTGAAGCTTCGAGTTGCCCGTTCGCGAAATCTAGCCGAGGTGGATTTGCCTTGGGCGCCTCGCTCTCAAAATAGACGAACCGGCGCTGTGTTCCTGATACGTCGAAATCAGCTTTAGTGAACTTCGCCTTCTTGGCCACCTTATCCAGTCTAGCGCATCCTCGAAACTCGTCTCCGGCTTCGCTCCGAAGTATCGATCGATCTCGGATTCCGGGCTAAAGTCCCTATATTTCAGAGGCTTAATTTACGAGACGAGGCCGACGTGGTAGCCCTCACCTCAGAAAAGTCATTAATTTCAATGACTTAACTGAAATGGTAGCGGAGGAGGGACTTGAACCCCCGACCCCAGGATTATGATTCCCGTGCTCTAACCAACTGAGCTACTCCGCCCCAGCGGGGCTCGCTGTGAAGCGAGGGCGCGACATAAGTCGGCCCTGTGCGCTGGTCAAGCGAACATATGCCGCGAATGCGGTTCCCACGGCCCGCCGCGATACCACCAGCTCGCCAACCCCGCGATCTCGACCTCGCGCGGCCGGAAATCGCGCGACAATGCCCCCAGAACGACCTTGGCCAGCGAAGGCCGTACCTTGTTCTGCACCGTCACATGCGGCCGCCAGCGCCCCGCGTCCTGCGGCATCAGCATTCCCGCGAATGCCTGCGATAGTCCCTCTCGAATAGCCACCAGCTCGGGCGCCTCGATCCGATAGGCCACGCCCCCGCCGAGCGACATCAGCCCCGTGACTTTCGCGCGCGGCGCGCGGATTCCCCGCGTCTCCGCGCCGAGCCGCTGCTTGAGCTCCTCGGCCACGCTCGGCGGCAGATGGTGGAACAGCGTCAGATGCGCGGGAAGCACGTTGCGCTCGGGGGGATAATGCTCACGGCGCAGCACGTCGAACCATGCCTGGTCCTGCCGCCCGAACAGCGCGGTGACGATAAGGGGGGCGTTGCCGCTCAGATCTCGACCTGGCTCCCCAGCTCGACCACGCGATTGGTCGGCAGGCGGAAGAATTCCATCGCGCTTTCGGCGTTGCGCAGCATCCACGCGAACAGTTTCTCGCGCCAGATCATCATCCCCGGCCGCGACGAAGGCAGCAGGGTCTGCCGCGCGAGGAAGAAGCTGGTGTCCATCATCCTGAACTCGGCCCCGCAGGCGCTGACCTGCTTCAATGCGGCGGGCACATCGGCCTCCTGCATGAAGCCGTAGAACAGGATCATCCGGTGGAAGCCCTTGCCGAGATCGTCGATCTTCATGCGCTTCTCGTCGGGCACATAGGGTACGTCGGCGATCTTCACGGTGAGCAGGATCACCCGCTCGTGCAGCACCTTGTTGTGCTTGAGGTTGTGGAGCAGCGCATGCGGCACGCCGTCCGGCGTCGAGGTCATGAACACCGCGGTCCCGGGCACGCGGGTGGCGGCGATCGCGGCCGATTCGATGAAGATCTTGATCGGCATCGCGCTCTCGCGCAGCCGCTCGATCATCAGCTTGCGGCCCTTGGCCCAGGTGGTGAGCAACGTGAAGACGATGAAGCCCACCAGCAGGGGGAACCAGCCACCGTCGGGAACCTTGGTCAGGTTCGCCGCGAAATAGGCCAGGTCGACGGCGAAGAACAAGGCGAGCAAGGGGATCGCGTAGCGCTTCTTCCATTGCCACAATGCGAACAGCACCACGGCGAGCAGGCAATTGTCGATCAACATCGCGCCGGTGACTGCGATGCCATAGGCCGCAGTCAGGTTCGACGAGGTCTGGAACGACAGCACCAGCAGGATCACCATCGCCATCAGCGCCCAGTTGATCGTCGGGATGTAGATCTGCCCGGCGGTGGAGGCGCTGGTGTGCTCGATGCGGAGCCGCGGCACGAAGCCGAGCTGGATCGCCTGCTGGGTGACCGAGAAGGCGCCCGAGATCACTGCCTGCGACGCGATGATCGCCGCCATCGTCGCCAGGACCACCAGCGGCAACTGGAGCCCATCGGGGGCGAGCATGTAGAAGGGACTGGTGAGCGCCGGCGCCCCGTCGCGCATCAGCAGCGCACCCTGCCCCATGTAATTGAGGATCAGCGCCGGAAGCACGAACCAGAGCCACGAGACGCGGATCGGCTTGCGGCCGAAATGCCCCATATCGGCATACAGCGCCTCCGCGCCCGTCACCGCCAGCACGACCGAACCCAGCGCCAGGAATGCCCGCACCGGATCGAGCAGGAAGAACTGGACCGCATGGGTCGGCGACAGCGCCCAGAGGATTTCCGGCGTCTGGACGAAGCTCAATATTCCCAGGGTCGCGATGACCAGGAAATAGAGCATCATGATCGGGCCGAAGAACGCCCCCACCCGCGCCGTGCCGGTGCGCTGGATCGAGAACAGCATCACCAGGATCACCACTGCGATCGGGATCACGAGGTTGGCGAAGCCCGGCGCGGCAATGGCGATGCCCTCCACCGCCGACAGCACCGAGACCGCCGGGGTGATCATCGAATCGCCGTAAAAGAGCGCAGTGGCGAACACGCCGAGCAGCACGATGCCCTGCGTCCAGCGCTTCTGGTTGGCGCTGCGCGAGATCAAGGCGAGCAACGCCAGGCTCCCGCCCTCGCCCTTGTTGTCGGCGCGCATGATGATCGTGACGTATTTGAGCGTCACCACCGCCATCATCGACCAGAACATCAGGCTGATCACGCCCATGATGTGGATCGTATCGAGATCGAGCTTGTGGTGGCCGGCGAAGGTCTCGCGGAAGGCGTAGAGAGGGCTGGTGCCGATATCGCCGAAGACGATGCCGATCGCGCCGAGCGCGAGCTTCCAGGTCGCGTCCGCGGCATGAGCATGCGCGCCGTGCGCTTCGTCCGGAGCCGGGAGCGTTTCCGCCTGCCCGCTTGCGTTGATGTTCACTGTCGCGGTGTTCGCGCGAAAAGGGAAACGGACCTGGTCATGCGACCTGTGTTCTCGTTCTGAAAAAGTGCGCGGGCGGTTAGCACGTGCAGCATAAGCTGGCAACGGGCCCGACCCGCACAGATGGTTACCCTGATGCAGACGCGCAAGGGCCCGCTCGGTTCCCGGTCAGGCGCCGGCGAACAGCGCGTCGGCCTCGCTACGAGTCGGCACCGCGCGCAGCACGAAACTCGAGTTGATCGTCACTACGCCGGGCAGCCGCCCCAGATGTTCGCGGTGAAGCCGTTCATAATCATCGAGATCCTGTGCGAGTATCTTGAGCCGGTAGTCCTGCCCGCCCGATACCAGTGCACATTCGACGACTCCGTCGATCTCCGCCACCGCGCGCTCGAATCGGGCGAGATCCTCCTCGATCTGGGTGCCCAGCGTGATGTCGACCAAAGCGGTGATCCGGAAGCCGAGCCGCCTATGTCCCAATCTGGCACCATAGCCGGTGATGTGCCCCGATCCCTCGAGCGCCTGGATCCGCCGCGTGCACGCCGATTGCGACAGCCCCGCCTGCGCGGCGATCTGGCTTACCGGCGCGCGCGCATCCGCGGAGAGCAGCTTCAGAATCACGGTATCGATACGGTCCATGGCGCATGAAAATCCCGTTTTCATGCCTGATACCGCACATTCTTGCGCAAAGCCAACATTACGTGCCGAATTTTGCAGAGATTCGCACCCGTGACATGCGATACTATCGCGCCACACAGCGAGTCTGGAGAGATGTCATGCGCATTGGTGTGCCCAAGGAAATCAAGAATCACGAATATCGCGTCGGCCTGACGCCCGCCTCGGTCGCCGAGCTGGTCCATGCCGGCCATGAAGTGCTGGTCGAGACGCAGGCCGGAATGGGCATCGACTTCGCCGATGAAGCCTACACCAGGGTCGGCGCGAAGATCGCTCCCGACGCCGCGGCGGTGTTCGCTGGCTCGGACATGATCGTGAAGGTCAAGGAGCCCCAGCCGCAGGAAATAGCGCTGCTCGAGCCGCGTCATGTGCTCTTCACCTATCTCCATCTCGCCGCCGACAAGCCGCAGGCCGAGGGCCTGATGCAGTCCGGCGCCACCTGCATCGCCTATGAGACGGTGACCTCCAACTCGGGCGCACTGCCTCTGCTCAAGCCGATGAGCGAAGTCGCCGGCCGCATGTCGATCCAGGTCGCCTCGCACTATCTCGAGAAGGAACAAGGCGGCCGCGGCGAACTCCTCGGCGGCGTGCCGGGCGTCGCCCCTTGCAAGGTCGCGATCCTCGGCGGCGGCGTCTCCGGCATCAATGCCGCGCAGATGGCGACCGGCCAGCGCGCCGACGTGACGATCTACGACATCAGCAACGAGCGCCTCGCCGAGCTCGACATGCATTTCGGTAGCCAGATCAAGACCGCCTATGCCAGCAAGGCAGCGATCGCCGAGGCGGTGAAAACCTCGCAGGTCGTAATCGGCGCAGTGCTCGTCCCCGGCGCGGCGGCACCCAAGCTGGTCACCAAAGACATGCTCAAGACGATGATGCGCGGTTCGGTGCTGGTCGACATCGCGATCGATCAGGGCGGCTGCTTCGAGACCAGCCATGCCACCACCCACGACAACCCGGTCTACGAAGTCGACGGCATCATCCATTATTGCGTCGCCAACATGCCGGGCGCCGTCGCCCGCACCTCGGCCTTCGCGCTCAACAATGCGACGCTGCCCTTCGTACTCAAGCTGGCGAACCTCGGTGCCGAGGGCGCGATGCAGGCCGACAAGCACCTCGCCAACGGCCTCAACGTCTACAAGGGCAAGATCGCGTTCAAGGCCGTTGCCGACGATCTCGACCTGCCGTACCAGGCCTGGGCTGGCTGACTTCTAAATCCCCTCCCTTTCAGGGAGGGGAGTCAGGGTTAAGGCTGCGCGGGCCCTCGGTCCTCGGCCGCCTTCGCCTCCAAAAACCGGTCGAGCAGAAACAGCCGCCCCACCAGCTGGCCCCGATAGCTCGCTTTCGCGGGGGTCAGCTCCACCGCTTTGGCCCAGAACGGCCGCGCCTCGGCGAACTTGCCTTCGCGGATCAGCGCAAGGCCATGGAAGAAGGGCGGCCCGGGATGCTGCGGGGCGAGCTGCGCCGCGCGGTCGAACGCGAATTTCGAAGCGGGCGAGACCTGGTTGCCATCATTCTCTGCGAGCTTGATGCCCAGCCATGTCCAGGCACCCACGTCGCCCGGCGCCTGCCGTACGGTCAGGATCATCGCCCGCGCCGCGGTGTCGGGCGCCCCGGCGCGCGTCATCGCGTCGGCGCGCGCGAACGAGCCCCAGGTGAAGTTGAAGCGCCCGAACATCCCGTCGCGGATCGCGACGACGTTGGGATCGACCTCCCCCCTTTCCTGAACCGCGGAAACGGGGTGCCCGGCCAGTCCCGGGCTGCCTTGCCAGGCATAGCCGGCTGCCCCGAGCGTCAGCGCCGTCGCCGCGACGGTCCACAGTTTCCGGGGAAAACCGGTCAGCCACAACAGCAACGCCGCGCCCAACGCTATCGCGGCGAGGATTGCCCAACCCATCACTGCTTACGCCTCGCGAAATTGCGCCGGGCGATCAACACTCCCAGACCGAGCAGCACCAGCGGCGCGAGCCACAAGGGCGCGGTGATCCAGCTCAGCGGCGGATCATAGGTCACATAGTCGCCATAGCGCTGCACCAGCCACTTCCGGACCTCGCCGGGGCTCTCCCCCGCCGCGATCCGCTGCCGCACCAGCGCGCGCATGTCCCCCGCCATCTCGGCGTCGCTGTCGGCGATCGACTGGCCCTGGCAGACGAGGCAGCGCAGCGTATCCATCAGCGCCTTGGCCTTCGCCTCCTGCGCGGGGTCGGCAAGCTGGGTGTAGGCGAGCTCGGCCGGCGGGAGGTTCGAATCGGCGAAGGACGGCCCGCTCAGCAGCAACGCCAGCACAAAAACCATCGTCACCCCGGCCTTGTGCCGGGGTCCACCACGCGGCTTGGCGACGGCCAAAGCAAGAGAAGCCATCGCACGCCGCACCGTGGATCCCGGAACAAGTCCGGGATGACGGAGGGAATGAGGCAGCCTCACTTCGCCTTCTCCAGCTGGGCCAGCAACTCCGCCACATGCTCTTCGCGAATATCGCCGATATGCTGGTACGCGATCCGCCCCTGGGCATCGATCACGAAGGTCTCAGGTACGCCCGACGAACCCAGCGCCAGCTGTGCGCGGCTCGCCTGATCGTCGCCGATCCGCGCATAGGGGTCGCCGTTGCGTGCGAGGAACGCCTGGACCGCCTCCCGCGTGTCGCGAATCGCAATCGCGTCGATCTCCACCCCCGCTTGCTTGAGCTTCATCAACTGCGGCGCCTCGGCGATGCAGGGAATGCACCAGCTCGCGAAGACATTGAGCAGCCGCGGCTTGCCCTTGAGCTCGGTCGAGGTCACCCCCGGCTTGCCCGGAAGCAGCGCCGGCAGGGTCAGCACAGGCAGCGGTTTGCCCACCATTGCCGAATGCACCGTCCGGTCGCCCGGCTTGAGCAGACCGCTCGCGACCAGCCCGAACACCAAGGCGAACAGCACCAACGGCGCCCAGATCAGCACCCGCCTCATGCGTATGCCTCCGCCTCATCGGCCCGTCGCTCGCGCCGAATCCGCCCGATCAGCGCCAGCGCGCCGCCTAGCGCGATCAGCCCGCCGCCCAGCCAGATCAGCGTCACGAACGGCTTCCACCACAATCGGATCTGCCAGCGCCCCTGTTCGTCGCCTTGCCCCAGCACGGTGTAGAGCTGCCCGTCGAGCATCGTGCTGATCGCCGCCTCGTTGGTGTTGGTCGGTGGCGTGCTGAAGAAGCGCTGCTGCGGGAACAGCTCGAACATCGCGCCCTCGCCGCGCCGCACCTGCAGCCGCGCCTCGAGTGCCGACCAGTTCGGCCCCACCGTCGGGTGCACATCGGCGAGCGTCACCCGGAACGGCCCGACGGTGACGTTCTGCCCCACCGCGATCGCCGCCAGCCGCTCGGTCTTGAACGCGCTGTCCGCCGCCATGCCGGCGATGCTCACCGCCACGCCGAGATGCGCGATCACCATGCCCCAGACATGCAGCGGCGTCCGGCGCAGGTTGCGCCGAACCACCGGCACTACGCTCGCCACGCCCAGCCCGACGGCAAAGGCGATGCCGAGCACCGGCACGAAATGCGCCCCGCCCGAAAGCGCGAAGATCAATGCGAATGCCGCGCCCGCCGCCGCAGTCGGCACCAATACGCGCTTCGCCAGCGTATTCAGGTTGTCGCGCCGCCACCGCAGCAGCGGCCCCGCCACCGTCGCCGCGACCAGCGCAAGCGCCACGGGCACCAGCGCCTTGTTGAAGAACGGCGCCCCGATCGAGAGCTGCACCCCCGCCGCCTGCGCCGCGAGCGGATAAAGCGTGCCGATGAACACTACGCCGAGGATCACTGAGAGCAGTAGGTTGTTGAGCACCAGCGCGCCCTCGCGGCTGACCAGCTGGAAGGTCGAGCCCTGAGTCACCGTCCCCACCCGCGCGCCGAACAGCGCCAGCGCGCCGCCGATATAGATGCCCAGCAAGGCAAGGATGAACGTGCCCCGCGTCGGATCGACGGCAAAGGCATGGACGCTGACCAGGATGCCCGATCGCACCAGGAACGTCCCGATCATCGACATCGCGAACGCCACCAGCGCCAACATCAGCGTCCATGCGCGCAGCCCGTCGCGCGTCGCCAGCACGGTCACCGAATGGAGCAAGGCGGTCGCCGCCAGCCACGGCATCAGCGACGCGTTCTCGACCGGGTCCCAGAACCACCAGCCGCCCCAGCCGAGCTCGTAATAGGCCCAGTAGGACCCTGCGGTGATCCCGATCGTCAGGAAGATCCACGCGCCCAGCACCCAAGGCCGCATCGCCTTGGCAAAGGCGGGTCCGACGTCGCGCATCAACAGCGCCCCCACCGCGAAGCTGAACGCCACCGAGAGCCCGACATAGCCGAGATACAAGGTCGGCGGATGGAACGCCAAACCCGGGTCCTGCAGCAGCGGGTTCAGCCCCTGCCCGTCCGGGGCCGCCGGGTTCAGCCGCACGAACGGGTTCGATGCGAAGGCGAGGAAAGCATAGAAACCCAGCCCGATCGCCGCCTGCGCACCCAAGGTCGCCGCCAGCGTACCGCCCGCCAGCCGCCGCTCGAATGCCGCGACCCCCGCGCCTGCCATGGCGAGTACGGTCACCCAGAGCAGCATCGAGCCTTCATGGTTCCCCCATGCGCCCGCCACCTTGTAGATCATCGGCTTGAGCGAGTGGCTGTTCTCCGCGACCAGCACCACCGACATGTCGCTTCGCGCGAACAATGCGATCAGCAACCCGAACGAGAGCAGCGTCAGCAGACCCTGCACGAGAGCGGTCCGCCGCAGCGCCACCATCAGCGCGCCGACATTGGCGTTCTCGCGATGCTTCGCCGCGCCCCAGGCGAGCATCAGCTGGACGAGCGCGAACGCCGCCGCCAACCACAGGGCCGCAAGTCCCGCCTCGGCGATCATTTGGAGCCCGTCATTATTTCAGCGTCTCGGTCTTGTGCATCTTGCCGGCGACTTGCGGCGGCATGTAGCGCTCGTCGTGCTTGGCCAGTAGATTGTCGGCAGTGAAGCTGCCGTCGGCGTTGAACCGCCCTTCGGCGACGACTCCCGATCCTTCCTTGAACAGATCGGGCGCCACGCCGCGGAACGCCACCGGCACCTTGGCCTTGCCGTCGGTCACCACGAACGTCATCGAAACGCCGTCAGGCTTCCGCACGATCGACCCGGCCTCGACCATGCCGCCCAGCCGCACTGCCTTGTCGGTCGGCACCGGCTTGCCCGCAACGTCGCCGGGCGCATAGAAGAACGCGGCCTGGTCCTGCAGCGCCGACAGCGCGAGCCCCGCCGCACCGGCCACCGCGCCCAATGCGAGCAGCCCCAGCACGAGCCGCTGATGCTTGGGCTTCATCGCTCCCGCCTCAGCGAATCCGCCGCCGCCTCGGCGCTGCGCATCGAGCGCCATGCCCATAGCGCCAGCCCGCCGGTGCCGAGCAGAGTCACGGCATAGGCCGCGGTGATGAACGCCCAATGGTTCATTGCGCCGCCATCCGCCGCATCCGCGCCTCGACCTTCTGCGTCGCGAGCATCGCCCGCATCCGCATCAGCACGACGCCCATGAAGAACAAGGTGAATCCGCCAATCGTGAAGAAGAGCGGCCACAGCATCGAGGAATCGATCGACGAGCTGGTCAGCCCGATGCTCTGCCCCTGGTGCAATGTGTTCCACCACACCACCGAATAGCGCACGATCGGCAGCAGCACCGATCCCGCCACCCCGAACAAGGCCGGCACGCGTCCGTCGCCGCCGCGCTCGGCATCGGCGCGGGCCAGCGCGATATAGGCGATGTAGACGAAGAACAGCAGCAGCATGCTCGTCAGCCGCCCGTCCCATTCCCACCAGGTTCCCCAGGTCGGCCGCCCCCAGATCGAACCGGTGATCAGGCACAAAGCCGCGAACACCGCTCCCGCCGGCGCAGTCGCGCGCGCGGCGATATGTGCCAGCGGATGCCGCCAGATCAGATAGCCGAGGCTCGCGAACGCCACGCCGCTCCATCCCGCCATCCCCAGCCACGCGGCGGGGACGTGAATGTAGAGGATGCGTACGCTCTCCTTCTGGAGATAGTCCGCCGGCGTCTGGGTCAATCCGCCCCATATGCCGAACAGCGCCAGCGCCACCCCGGCCCAGAACAGGACCGGCGTCAGCGGGCGCGCGAGCTTGAGGAAGCGCGTGGGATTGGCGAGAGCGTGGATCACGGTGTTCGTTCGCCAATAGCCGCCTTCGCTCGCGGAATCTACGCCGGGATGTTCGCGGCAAACGCCCGGTTGCAAGTTCTGCGCTTGCACCCCGTCATCACTGTCATCATGCTTTCGTCACGGGACCGTAAGGACTTGGCGCGGTTCGCATCCAGGTGATGCGCACGGACCTCCGCCAGCCCTAGCCCGGCTGCACCTCCAGCATAGGACCAAGGCCATGCCTTTCATCACCACCAGCGACGGCACGGAGATCTTCTACAAGGACTGGGGCTCGAAGGACGCCCAGCCCCTGGTCTTCCATCACGGCTGGCCGCTCTCGGCGGACGACTGGGACAATCAGATGATGTTCTTCCTCGAGCACGGCTATCGCGTGATCGCGCACGATCGCCGCGGGCATGGCCGCTCGACCCAGACCGACACCGGCAACGAGATGGACACCTATGCCGCCGACGTGATCGCGCTCGCCGCGGCGCTCGATCTCAAGGGCGCGATCCATATCGGCCATTCGACCGGCGGCGGCGAAGTCGCGCATTATGTCGCGCGCGCCGAAGCCGGCCGGGTCGCCAAGGCGGTGCTGATCGGCGCGGTCCCGCCCGTCATGCTCAAGTCCGAGGCCAATCCCGGCGGGCTGCCGATCGAAGTCTTCGACGGAATCCGCGCGGGCGTGGCGAACAATCGCGCGCAATTCTACATCGATCTCCCGACCGGCCCCTTTTACGGCTATAACCGCGAAGGCGCGAAGATCGATCAGGGCGTGATCTATAATTGGTGGCGCCAGGGGATGATGGGCGGCATCAAGGCGCATTACGATTGCGTCAAAGCCTTTTCGGAGACGGACTTCACGGAAGATCTGAAGAAGATCGACGTCCCCGTCCTGCTCCTCCACGGCGAGGACGACCAGATCGTTCCCATCGCCGACGCGGCGTTGATCGGGATCAAGCTGCTCAAGCATGGCTCGATCAAGACCTATCCCGGCCTGCCCCACGGCATGGCCACTACCCATGCCGACATCATCAACGCCGACTTGCTCGCCTTCGTACGCGGCTGAATCGTGCACCCCTTCCCGCGCCGCGGGGAGGGGTTTCGATATCGAACGCATCCTGCCGGAACTGTGCGCGTTGTAGCGCGATGCCCATCAGGAACCTCAACATGATCGACACTCCCGATCCACGCGCGGCGGCCGCCCTCACTGCGATGTCGCTCGATCTCGCCGAGCTCCTCGCGACGATCGATCAGGTTCGCACCCAGCTTCAGCGCTTCCAGGCACACATAATCTGCGCCCAGCTCGACGCCGCGGAACATATGGTGCCGACCGAGCCGCAATGAGTTGGTAGCGAACTGCTCACTTCTTCCTCACCCGCTGCTCATGCCGCTCATCCGGACTCCTGCCAGGACAAGTGGGTGATTCCAACAGGAGGCGAGCACATGATTGGATCGAGCGAACGAGCCGGCGCAGGCGCTTGGGACTATTGGCGGATCGCGCGTTGGACCGGGGCTTCGGCGTTGCTGCTCACGCCGCTGGTGATGATGCAGATCAGCGACGAATGGCACTGGACCATCGGCAGCTTCGTCTTTGCCGGTATAATGATCGGCGGAGTCCTGCTGCTGTATGAGCTCGCCGCAAGAGCGAGCGGAAGTCTGGCCTATCGCACGGGAGCAGCCGTCGCGCTTTTGTCCTCGTTCCTGACCGTGTGGACCACGATCGTTCGCGATGACGGCACCGGCATCGGCTCTTTCGCAGTGATCATGGCGGCAGCAATAGGCGGGTTCGCCGCCTGGTTTCGGGCCGAAGGCATGGCGCGCACCATGCTCGGCGTTGCGATCATGCAGGCATTGGTCGGCATCGCCATAGCGACCGCGCCGTCGGTCGCGAACACGCCGGATGGCTCGTTGAGGGCTTTATCATTCGGCGGTTTCTTCACGGCGCTTTGGCTGATGTCGGCGGCTTTCTTTCGTGCCGCGGCGAAAGGGAATCACCAGCCGGCCGCGATGCATTAGCCATTGACGGCAGCGCACGAGAAAACGTCCGCTATCCATCAATAGCGGACGTGCCTTGGCCCTAATGCACCGCCCCCAGATGCCGCAATTTGTCCGGGTTGCGCATGATGTAGATGCCGACGATCTTGCCGTCCTCGATCGCCAGTGCGGTCGTCTGGAGCAGCCCCCCCGCTTCGACCGTGACGAACCCGGGCAGGCCGTTGATCATCCCCCAGCGCAGCACCTGCGACATATCCTTCGCGAAGATACGCGTCAGTGAGGCGTGCAGCTTCGTCACGTCCTCGATGCCGAAGATCGGACGCAGCCCGGCATGGACCTTGCCGCCACCGTCCGAATGTACCGCGACATCGTCCGCGAGCAGCGAACGCAGCCCCGCCATATCGCCGTTCCGCGATGCCTGGAAAAAGGCCGCGGCGATCTCCAGCCCGCGTTCCTTGGGCATTTCGAAGCGCGGCCGCGCCGCGCGGACATGCGTCCGGGCCCGGCTGGCGAGCTGGCGCGTCGCGGCGGGATCACGCCCGATCGTCTCGGCGATCTCGTCGAAACCCAGCCCGAACACGTCGTGGAGCAGGAACGCCGCGCGCTCGAGCGGCGAGAGCCGCTCCAGCGCGAGCATCAGCGGCAGCGTGACGTCGTCGGCTTCGTCTTCCTCCTCGACCACCGGCTCGGGCAGCCACGGGCCCACATAGGTCTCGCGCTGCACCCGCGCCGATTTGAGCTGGTCGAGGCATAGCCGCGTCACCACGCGGCGCAGGAACGCCTCGGGCTCGCGGATCGCGGTACGGTCCGCGCCCATCCAGCGGACGAACGCATCCTGCACCACGTCCTCCGCGTCCGCGACCGAACCCAGCATGCGATAGGCGATGCGGGTCAGCCGCGGACGCAGCGGATCGAAGCTTGCTGCCGCGTCGTCCGTCACGCGGCCTGCGCCGTGGACTTGGCATCGTGAAACAGGTCGAAGCCGACCGCGAGGCGGTTCCACCCGTTGATCGCGTTGATCATCAGCGTCACTTGCACCTGCTCCTCCGGCGTGAACTCGGCGGCGAAGGCCTCATACACTTCCTGCGGCGCCCGGGCGGTGGATACCAGAGTCAGCGCGTCGGTCCATGCCAGCGCGGCACGCTCGCGCGCCGAATAGACCGGCGCCTCGTGCCATGCGCTCAGCAGATAGATGCGCTGCTCGGTCTCGCCGGCCTTGCGCGCATCGGCGGTGTGCATGTTGAGGCAGTTCGCGCAGCCGTTGATCTGCGAGGCGCGGATCTTGATCAGTTCGAGCAGCGAATGCTCGATCGCCGGTGCGATCTTGAGGGACGCGTCGAGCCACAGCTTCATCTGGACGGGCGCGGCGGCGAAGGGGTCGATTCGTGCAGTCATGGTCAGTCTCCTTGGGGTTACGGAGACATGACGAGACAGCGCCGGCGGATGTGACATGGGGGGTGCGATTTTTTCTTCTCCCCTCCCTGCAAGGGAGGGGTCGGGGGTGGGTGCGACCCCGGCGAAGGCCGGGGGAGCCCAGCGACCCGCATGGAATGTAGAAAAGGCCGGGCATCGAGCCCGACCTTTATCTAACCCACCCCTAGCCCCTCCCTTGCGGGGAGGGGAAATGGACAGGCTTCAAATGTTGGATTTCACCGGCTACGCCCGAGGCGCTCTTTGAACCTGTGAAGTCCAAAACCGCCCCCGGTACTCACGCAACATCCTTACGCCCGCGCGCAACTTTCTTAGTCAATTCGCGGGAAAAGTGCGAAGTTAAGCGCGCCAAATCCTACAAAGCCTAGGCGAATCACCCGCGCCCGATCAGCCGCTGCGCAATGCGGTCGGCGACTTCGCTCTCGGGATCGCCGGTGCGGTCGCTCTCGTCCCACACTTCGATCAGCCGCTCGGGGATTCTGTCCACCCGGCTCTGGACCTCGGCCATGTTGCCCTGTCCGAGATACTCCAGCCCGACATTGATGATGCCGCCCGCGTTGATCACGTAATCGGGCGCATAGAGGATGCCGCGGTCGTGCAGCCGTGCCCCGTCCACGCGCGTCGCGAGCTGGTTGTTCGCGCCGCCGGCGACGACCTTGGCCTTGATCCGCGGGATCGATTGCTCGGTCAGGATCGCGCCCAGCGCATTGGGGCTGAACAGATCGGTATCGAGCGTCAGGATGTCGCCGGCATCGACTGTCTCGGCGCCCAGTTCGGCCGCCAGTGCCCTGGCACGCTCGGCATTGACGTCGGCGAGCACCAGCTTCGCGTTGTCCTTCGCCAGCAGCCGGGCAAGCCCGCCGCCGACCGAGCCCACGCCCTGGATCGCGACGCGAACGCCGTTCATCGAATCAACACCCAGCCCACGCTTCGCCGCCGCCTTGACGCCCAGATAGACGCCGCGCGCAGTCACCGGCCCGGGATCGCCGCCCGCGCTGCCCGCCGCCACGGGCAGGCCCGAGACGTGCTTCGTCTGGGTCGCGACGATCTTCATCCGCGCTTCGGACATGCCGACATCCTCGGCGGTCACGTATTTGCCCTGCAGCGATTCGACCGCGCGGCCGAACGCCTCGAGCTGGGCAGTGGTCACCGTCGCGCCGGGTTCGGCGGCGAGGATCACGCCCTTGCCCCCGCCCATCGGCAGGTTCGCCATCGCGTTCTTGTAGCTCATCCCCCGCGAAAGCCGCAGCGCGTCGGTGATCGCCGCGTCCGAATTGGCATAATGCCAGAAGCGCACCCCGCCCGCCGCCGGTCCGAGCGCGGTCGAGTGGATCGCGATGATCGCGCTCAGCCCCGAAGCGTGGTCGGTGAAGAGGTGGATGCCCTCATGCTCGTCGAAATCGGGGAAGCCCCAGTCGGTTTTCAAGGGAAAGTTCCGGACCATGGAGAATGGGGCGACCGACGGGACTTGAACCCGCAACTTCCGGCATCACAAGCCGGCGCTCTAACCAATTGAACTACGGTCGCCGTGAAGGTTGGCCGCTTAGCGAGGGCTTTCGCGAAGCGCAAGATCATTGCGCGATGCGCCGACGGCTTCCTCGGGCGCGATCATGCCGTCCCGCGCCAATGCCCTTGCAGCAGAGGCGAAATTGGGCGCCGAAAGATAGGCGTGGCGAGCGAGCAGCGGCGCGTCGGCACCGTCATAGATCAGCCGCCGCATCGCCGGATCGACTTCGACGCCCTCGAAGATTCGGACCGCCGCCCCCCGCCCGCTCTCGCCGCACGCCTCGCATCCGGGCGCCGACCACAGGATCGCGCCGGGATCGAGCCCCAGCAGCGCCGCGGTCGATCCGAATGCCTGTTCGGGCTGCCGGCAGCTGCGGCACAGCCCGGGCGCGATTCGCTGGGCGATGACGAGGCGCAGCGCCGCGGCCAGAGCGAAGCGGTCGCTCGCCAGTCGCCGGAGCGTCAGAATGGTGCCAACTGCGTCGCCGCCGTCGAAACAGGCGATCACCAGTCCCCGGTCGGCGGATTCGACCGCCAGATTGGCGGCGGCGCGGTCTGCTATCACACCGCCCAGCGGAATTCCGAACCGGCGATGCAGCGCCGCGGCGGTTTCTTCGGCACGGGGCCCGGCGATCGCGATCATGCCGGTCAGCCGATCGGCCGCACGCTCGATCGCTGCGGCGAGCCGCGCGGGTACCCCCAGCGCGTCCAATGCATGGGGATCCGCGAAACGCGGCAATTCGGCTTCGAGCTGCGCGTCGAGGGCCATGCGCCGTCGAGTGCCTGCGATATGTGACGACTTGCTTGCGCTTTTGTTACGACAGGCGATGCGGACGCACGATACTGGCGAAATGCCGTCGAATTTGGCAGAATCGCCAGCGATGCAGACCCTCACCGAGACTTCGCCCGCCGTCCCCAATTTCGGCGCCGGCCACCCGTCCGAGCCCGTGATCGAGCACATCCTGCGCCAGCCCGGCGTCCAGCGCGTGCCCAACCCCAAGGTCGCGATGTTCATCGGCAAGAAGTTCATCGATCCCGAGATGTGCCGGCTTCTGATGCTCCAGATCGATTCGAAACGGCGCCCCTCGACGCTCGCCGACGCCAATGGCGATTATGCCTTCCGCACCAGCGAGACCTGCGATCTCGATGCCGACGATCCGCTGGTGATCGAATTGAAGCGCCGGATCATCGCACTGACCGGGCTCGATCCCGCACATGCCGAGCCGATGCAGGGCCAGCGTTACGAGGTCGGCCAGGAGTTCAAGGCGCACACCGATTATTTCGAGCCCTCAGGCGCCGACTTCGAGAAATTCTGCAGCGTCTCGGGCCAGCGCACCTGGACGGTGATGCTCTATCTGAACCAGGTCAAGGCTGGCGGCGTGACGCGATTCAAAGCGATCGACAAGATGGTCGAACCCGAGGTCGGCAAAGTGCTCGCCTGGAACAATCTGCGCGCCAACGGGACGCCCAATCCCTCGACCATCCATCACGCGATGAAGGTCCGCGCAGGCACCAAATACGTCATCACCCAATGGTTCCGCGAACGCCCCTGGGGCTGGTGACGCAGAAAAGGCCCCGTCGGGCTTTCGCCCGGCCGGAGGCCTCTCCCCCTTTTTAACCGATCAGAAGTTGATGCTCAGCCCCAGCGTGCCGCTCGTGCCGACATTGTACAGGTTATAGTAGATGCGGTTGTCGCCGCTCTCCTGATATTCCTGATATTTGGTGCCGGTGATGTTGCGGATCTCGAGTTTGGCTTCCATGTTCACCCCCGCGATCTTGATCCCCTGCCGCGCCACGAAATCGAGGTGCAGCCCGGGATATTCGTAGATGTCCGGCAGCAGGCCCGGACCGCGACTGGTGAGCCGCTTGCTGGCATAGGTAAGCATCAGCGTCTGCTGCGAAAGCCTGTCCTGATCCTCCAGACCCAGTTCCAGATTGCCGAGGTGGTCGGATTGGCCGGTCAGCGGCCGGCCATCGAGGAAATAGTTCGACGCCGGTTGGACGTTGCTCGCGGCGTTGCCCGTGTAGATCGTCGTGGTGTCGCCGGGGCGCACCTGCACCTTCGACTTCGAATAGGTGTAGTTGGCGATCACCACCGCGCGGCGTGAACCCCAGACGTCGAAATACTTCTGCGCTTCCACCTCGGCGCCATAGAGATTCGCGCGCGGGGCGTTGGCATAGCTCGTGAAGGGATCCTCGGCGATGAAGCTGCCATAGGCTTCGATCGGCTTGTCGAGCCGCTTGAAGAAGCCCGCGACCGCGATCCGCTGATCGCGCGCAAAATACCATTCGTACCGCGCCTCGAGATTATAGAGCTGGCTATCCTGCAGCGAGGGATTGCCGCGGAACAGCCGATTGCTCTCCGGATCATAATATTGCTGGAACAGCAATTCGCGGAACTGCGGGCGCGCGATCGTCTTCGAGGCGCTCAGCCGCACCTGCATCTGCGGCTGGAGTTCCCAGGTCAGCGTCGCCGCGGGCAGCCAGTAATCGCGGTCGATCTTGTTCGATGCACCCGAATTGCTCGGCGTATTGAACACCTGCAGCGGAGCGACAGCCTGCTTTGCCGTCTCGAACCGGGCCCCAAGTTCAAGGCTCAGGCTGTCGAGAAACTGGGCGCGCGCCTTGAGGTAATAAGCGTGGCTGGTGAGACTGGCCTTGAATGCGGGATCGCCTTCGGTGGTCTCGATGAGGTCGACCCCGAAATTGCGGATGATCGCGCCGCCGAGCAGATTGTCCGGCCGCAGCATGCTGACGCCCTCGGGCAGCGTGCTGGGCGCGAGGAACTGGAACTCGCGGCGCGACGAGGTCCGGTCGGTGTCCGAATAAGCATAGCCACCGGTCACCGTCAGATTGGGCGAAGCGCGATATGAGAAGTCGATCCCACCCGACCACAGATTCTCATTAAGCCGCGAGAAGGTGACGTCCGCCGAGCCGAGACCCGCGTTCAACCGGTTGAGATAGTTTCCGGCAAAGGGGCCGGTCTCGCGCAGGACATAGCCGATCGAGGTCTCGAACGGTGCCCGCCGCTTCGAATTGGCGTAAGCCAGCCGGGTGTCGATCGACATGTCGCCGACCTTGAACTCGCCGACGAACTGGCTGTCGATCAGCTGGCGCTCATACCAAGCGGTGTCCTGGAGCATCCGCTTGCGTTCGCCCGAAGTGAAATCGGTCCCGCTCGCCAGCCGCGCCTGTTTCAGCGTGTCGCGGATGTAGAGGTTGGTCCAGCGCAGTGTCTGCTCGCCGAATTCGAGGCCGAGGCCGAGCAGGCCATTCACCACGACGCGATTATCGGTGATCACACGCTCGTAATCGAAGCGCTTGGTCGAGAGATCGCTCGAATCGGTCGCCTGCTGCGTCGTGTCGCGGGTGCGCCACTTGCTCGAATAGGCGCCAGTGGCGATTACGCCCAGCCGCGCGCCGCCCAGGTCGAAGGCAGTGCCGCCGGTGATACCTGCGGACCAGTTGACCGGAATTTTGTCGTTGCTCTGCAGCAATGCAGTGTTCGCATTGACCAATTGGGCCGCCACGTCCTGGCGCTGCGCAAGGGGCAGGTCGCTGATCCGGTTGCCGCTGGCGAGAAACGATTGGAGGGCCGGTGGCGTCCGCCGGGTACCGTCGTCGAAGCCGGTCCAGTCGTGGCCCCCGCCCGAATAGACATAGCCGAGCTGCCCTGTGGTCCGCGTATCGCCGCCCACTCCGCCGCTAATATTGAGGAAGCTCTCCGTCGGCACCGCACGTGTCGTGAGGTTGATGACGCCGCCGCCAAACTCACCGGGGAAATTGGCCGAATAGCTCTTCTGGACCAGCGACGAGGCGATCACGTTGGTCGGGAAGATGTCGAGCGGCACCACGCGGCGCAGCGGCTCCGGGCTCGGCAGCGGCGAGCCGTTGAGCAGCGCCAGCGAATAGCGGTCGCCGAGACCGCGGACATAGACGAAGCCATTGCCGACGACGCTGAGCCCGGTCACGCGGCTCAGCGCACCCGCGATGTCGCCCTCGCCGGTCCGCGCGATGTCGGCGCTCGACAGCACCGACACGACCTGCGCCGCGGACTGCTGGACATCAGAACGGTGCCGGCCGACGACGACGATCTCGTCGCCTGGGACCGAGATTTCCGGCGTTTCCTCAACCTGCTGCTCCGGTGCCGCAGTTGCCGATTGGGGATCGGCCGTGACCTCGGCATCGCCGACATTCTGCGCGCCCGATCCGCCCGCCGGATCCGCCGGAGTCGATTGCGCGCGCGCGACAGCCGGCGCAACGAGCGCCGTCGAGAGAACCAGCAGCCGGGCGAGCCGAAGCGGCTTCATCATTGCAATATCCCCATCTTCATATCGGAAAGGGGCGGGACACCAGCCCGAGCCAGGTCCCGCCCCCATGCATATTATGCGTGCGTCAGGTGGTCGGGATCGACGTGCAGGCGCCGCTGTTGCCGGTGCCGAACGTGGCCGTGGCGCTGTTGCAGGTCCAGCCCTGGAACCACGTGTCGGTCGCGCGTGCCGCACCGATGAAGGTGGTGGCCTCGAAGAACGCGCCAAGCGTGCTTGCGTTGAAGGCCGCCACCGCGCTCTCGTTGGCGCCGTTGAGGAAGCCGCCGGTGAACGACGGCGTATAGGCGTCGTTGTTGCCGTTGGCGCCGCTTCCGAAGACAGTCTGCACGTCGGTGGCGGTAACGCCGTTCGCGCCGAGATATTTTGTCGTGGCGCACTGCATCACCACCGAGCGGAAGATCGGCGGGCCGGCTTCGTCCGTAGCTGCATTGGCGGCCTGGATCGTGTTGGCGCGGCTGATGCGCAAGCAGGGTAGGTCCGGGCTGACCACAGCCGAGTTGACCAGCGTATAGTCGGTGCCGCCGCGCAACAGGATCGCAGCGAGATCGGCGCCGGTGGTCGAGCGCTGGATGAAGGTCGCGTTCGAGACGCGGGTATTCTGGCGCGGGTTCTGCGCGTCGAATGCATTGTCGGTATCGGCCTCGATCATGGCGTCGCCGATGCCCGAACGCTGGACTGCCAGCACATACTGGAAGTTCGCCTTCACGCCGGTATCGGTATCGAGATTGTCGTCCTCGGCACCAACCGACACGAAATACTTCATGTTCACGTTACCGCCGAAGAACTCCGCACCGTCGTCCGAGCTGTTGAACGACATGATGTGATCGAGCTGCGTGCCCGTGCCGACGCCTTCGGTGGTCAGCGACTGGAGTTCGGCATCGGCCGAGAGGACGTAACCCGAATAGCGGATCTGAACATAGCTCAGGCGGCCGCTATTGTCGGTGTTGGTCGCGCCGCCGTACAGTGCGGGATCGACTGCGCCTTCAGTCTGGCGCTCGCAGCCGACCGTGCCCGGCGTCGCGCCCGGTGCGGCGCAATCGGTGATCTGTGCGCGGCCCATCAGCACCACGCCGCCCCACTGGCCCGACGAGCTGTCGGTGTTGAGGCCGAGGATGTTGTCACGGCTGGTGAAGATGATCGGCGCAGTCGCCGTGCCGGCGGCGTTGATCTTGTTGCCACGATTGACCGCGAGCCACGAAACACCGGTTCCGCCGAATACGATCACGCCCGGCTCGATGTTCAGCGTCACGCTACGCTCGCCGGCGACCGCCGCGGCGCCGAGATCCGAGCCCACGTCAACGCGGCCGCCGAGGCGATAGAGCAGGCCAGCGACCTTCGGCAGATTGGTGGTGACATTGATCCGCGCCGGCAGCGTGCAGACCCGCCACGTTCCGGTCGGACCGGTGATCGTGCCCGAATCGGTCAACCCCTGGGGATCCGCGATCGTCGGGCACCCCGTGGCCGGCGTTACGAGCGTGGCGGTAGGCGTCGGAGTCGGAGTCGGTGCCGGAGTCGGCGGGGGATTGTTGATGATCACGTTACCGCCGGTCCCCGGCGAGGCGATGTCGTTGGCGCCGTCACAGGCCGACAGGGCGAGCCCCGCACAGCTGGTCATCAGGATAAGGCTGAGGCGTTGGAAGCGGGCCATAAAGTCTCCGTTCCGGCGGAATGCCGGGTTGCGCGTGTGGGCGAATGGACGGGATCGACTCGGTTCCCCCTGTCGATCACGAACGCTGCGCTAGGAGGCTTGCGTGACTCGTTGGCGAGATTTTGGAGACACTTGCGCGACATTAAAATGACAGTCGAGTTACGTTATTGCAGGCTCGCAACGAGCGTGCGCTGGCGGGCCCGAGGCGAAATCTTGCATCGCCGGCACGATCAAAACCGCGCGGTCATTGCCACCCCGATGGTCACGACGACTATGCCGAGCATCTGACGAAAGCCGAGTCCTTCGCGGAACAGCCGGTGACCGGCAAGTGCGGCGATCGGCATCTCGATCACGCCCAACGCGCGGACGGCTGCCGCCGGAGCGAGGTTGAGCGCGAAGAACCAGCCCGAGGAGGCAAGCGCGCCGAACAGTCCCGCTCCGAAGGATACGCGCCAGCCGGTGATCACTGCGACAAGCGCGGGCCGATCGCGCCAGAGCAGATAAAGGATCAGTGTGCCGGCTTGTACGGCCTGCACGATCGCAACGCTCGCCATCGCCGCGAAGAAGGGGTGCTGCGGCTCGAGCCGCAGCCCGGCGTGGCGAAAGGCGTTGAGCGCAAACCCGAAGAGCAATCCCGAGGCGACACCGAGCCCTACACCCAGCACCGGCTTCTGTCCGCCGGTCCGGCGCGGCCAGACCAGGATCGCGAGGCCCAAGGTAGTGAGTGTTACCCCTGACCAGCCGAGCGGCGAGAGATTGTCGCCGAACACGAGCAGTCCCGCGATCGCGGCGAGCGGTACCGAACTCTGCTGCAGTGCCGTCCCGACCGCAAAGCCGGCATAGTGCATGGCGAGGAGTAAGGCTGCGGTTGCCAGCACCTGCGCTAGTGCCCCGCTGAGTGCCGGCCACCAGAAGGCGGCGCCGAAGCGCGGCGCGACATCGGGAGCAAAGGCGAACGCGACCGCCACGAAGACGAGCGAGAACGGTAGACCGAACAGGAAGCGGACCAAAGTCGCTCCCCATGGGCCGGTGCGTGACATCATTCCCCGCTGGAGCGCGTTGCGGCCGACCTGAAACGCCGCCGCCGCGATCGTCGCGCCAGCCCACAACATGATGTCCCTCCCACCTAGGATTCGCGGTTTAGATGCGCTGCATCGCAGCATCAACCCACCGCCCCACCTTGTCACGAATCGCCTTGAACCTTGCGCTGGTGAGCCATGAGCCAGGCTAATGGTTCCTGCGAGAAATGGTGGTTTGCGCCGCCGCCCCCGCTGCGATCATTCCTGCGGCGCAAAGGGAGATCATGACATGTCCATTCGAGCCGCGCTCGCCGCCATGCTGCTGTCGTCAGCGGCACCCGCACAACAGGCCGACGATCCGTTGCTCCGCCCGATCGCTCCCGAAAGCGCCGCAAAATGGCTGGGACCGGAGGCACCGATCCGCGTGTTCGGCAATTTCTACCTGGTCGGCTTCGAGGGACTCAATGTCGGGCTGATCGACACCGGGGCCGGGCTGATCCTGATCGACGGCGCGGTGCCGCAGGGCGTTCGGTTGATCGAGGCGAACATCCGCAGGCTCGGCTTCCGGATCGAGGACGTGAAGTACATTCTGAGCACCGAACCGCATTACGATCACGCCGGCGGCATCGCCGCCCTCGCGCGCGACAGCCGGGCCACCGTTGTTGCAGGCACGGCCGCCGCGACGGTGCTGCGCGGCGGCACCGACCCGTTGGACGCACAAGCGAGCTGGCTGGAGCCCTTCCCCGCCGTGTCGCGGCTGCGTACGGTTCGTGACGGCGAGCGGATCAGGTTGGGCGCGGTGGCGGTCACCGCCAGGGCCACGCCCGGCCACACCCGGGGAAGCACGAGCTGGACGTGGCAAAGCTGCGAAGGCCGCCAGTGCCGCACGATCGTCTTCGCCGCGAGTCTCAATCCCGCGGCACCGCCGGCCTATCGCTTTTCCAATCCCCACCATGCGTGGCTGGTCGCGTCGTTCCGCCGGACATTCGCGGCGGTGCGTCGCATGCCCTGCGACATCCTGATCACCGCGCACCCGAGCCAGTCGGGAGGAGCCGAGAAACGCCGGCGCTTCGACCAGGGATCGAAACCCAATCCGTTCATCGATCCGAGTGCGTGTCGGGCCTATGTCCAGGATTTCGCAGCGGCGCTCGACGAACGGCTGGCGCAGGAGCGTGCCTCACCGGCGAAATAGACACGAAAAAACCCGCCGGTCACGGGGACCGGCGGGCTTCTCTACATGGTGGGCGCGGCAAGGATTGAACTTGCGACCCCTGCGGTGTGAACACAGTGCTCTACCACTGAGCTACGCGCCCATTGGCCATTCGGCCAAAACGGGAAGCGGGCCTTTAGGCGGTGCGGGGTGCGCTTGTCCAGCCCCCAGGCCCTGCTTTCCCGTCAGATCAGTTGACCGAATCCTTGAGGCCCTTGCCGGCCTTGAACTTGGGCTGGTTCGACGCCTTGATCGTCATTTCCTCGCCGGTGCGCGGATTGCGGCCGGTCGAGGCCTTGCGCTTGCTGACCGAGAAGGTGCCGAAGCCGACGAGGCGAACTTCGTCGCCCTTCTTGAGCGCGGCCGAGATCGCATCGAACACTGCCTCGACGGCCTTGGTGGCGTCGCCCTTGCCTAGGCCGGAGGTGTCGGCGACCGTCCCGATCAGCTCTTGCTTGTTCATGCTGGTGGTTTCCCCCTGAGTGAGTGCATCGAAAAAATGAGTCGCGGCGGCAAGCCGAGCGCGCCAGTCAGCACGCGACCGCCGCCGCTGTCAAATCCTCAGCGGCGGTTTTCGCCCCAAAAGTTACGCCTGTTCAATGATGAACGGCGTCGCCGATCCCTGGAACATGCGCCGGCGGTTGCGCCGCCAGCTCGTCCGCGTCGGTCCAGTCGATCGCCGTGAGCGGCTCGGTCAGCGCGAGCCGCAGCACTTCGTCGACATGGGTGACGGGAACGATCTCCAGCCCCTCGCGGATGTTCGCGGGGATCTCGGCGAGGTCCTTCTCGTTCTCGCCCGGGATCAGCACGGTCTTGATGCCGCCGCGCAGCGCGGCGAGCAGTTTCTCCTTCAGCCCGCCGATCGGCAGCACCCGGCCGCGCAAAGTGACTTCGCCCGTCATGGCAATGTCCTTGCGCACCGGAACCCCGGTCATCGTCGAGACGATCGCAGTGACCAGGCCGATACCCGCCGATGGACCGTCCTTGGGGACCGCGCCTTCGGGCAAGTGGACGTGGACGTCCTTGCGCTGGAACAGGCTCGGCTTGATGCCATAGGTCGGGGCGCGCGCACGGACGAAGCTGAACGCAGTCTCCACGCTCTCCTTCATCACGTCGCCCAGCTTGCCCGTCGTCTTGATCGCGCCCTTGCCCTGCACGGTGACGCTCTCGATCGTCAGCAGCTCGCCGCCGACCTCGGTCCAGGCGAGCCCGGTGACCGCGCCGATCTGATGCTCCTCTTCCGACAGGCCGTGGCGATATTTCTGCACCCCGGCATATTCGTGAAGGTTCTCCGGCGTGATCGTGACGCTGGTCTCTTTGCCCTCGAGGATCTTCCGGAGCGCTTTCCGTGCCAGCTTGGCGATCTCGCGCTCGAGCGTCCGGACGCCCGCCTCGCGCGTATATTTCTGGATCAGCTCGCGCAGCCCCTCGGTGGTGAGCGTGAACTCGCCTTCCTTGAGCCCGTGCGCCTCGATCTGCTTCGCGATCAGATGCCGCTCGGCGATCTCGAGCTTCTCGTCCTCGGTATAGCCTTCGAGCCGGATGATCTCCATGCGGTCGAGCAGCGGCTGGGGCAGGTTGAGCGAGTTCGCCGTGCACACGAACATCACGTCCGAGAGATCGATGTCGATCTCCAGATAATGGTCGTTGAACTTGTTGTTCTGCTCGGGGTCGAGCACCTCGAGCAGCGCCGAGGCGGGATCGCCGCGGAAATCCTGGCCGAGCTTGTCGATCTCGTCGAGCAGGAACAGTGGGTTCGAGGCGCCAGCCTTGCGCAGGTTCGTCACGATCTTGCCCGGCAGCGAGCCGATATAAGTGCGGCGGTGGCCGCGGATCTCGGCCTCGTCGCGCACGCCGCCTAGCGATTGGCGGATGAACTCGCGACCCGTCGCCTTGGCGATGCTCTTGCCCAGGCTGGTCTTGCCGACGCCGGGAGGCCCGACGAGGCAGAGGATCGGCCCCTTGAGCTTATTGGTGCGCGCCTGGACCGCGAGATATTCGACGATCCGGTCCTTAACCTTTTCGAGCGCATAATGGTCCTGATCGAGCACGCCCTGCGCCTCGGCGATGTCTTTCTTGAGCTTCGACTTCTTGCCCCAGGGCAGACCCAGCAGCACATCGAGATAATTGCGCACCACAGTCGCCTCGGCGCTCATCGGCGCCATGGTCTTGAGCTTCTTGAGCTCGGCAGTGGCCTTGGTGCGCGCTTCCTTGGAGAGCTTTAGCGTCGCGATCTTCTGGGTCAGCTCGGCGACCTCGTCGCCATCGCCCTCGTCGCCTTCGTTACCCAACTCGCGCTGGATCGCTTTCAGCTGCTCGTTGAGATAATATTCGCGCTGGGTCTTCTCCATCTGGCGCTTCACGCGGCTGCGGATCTTCTTCTCGACCTGCAGCACGCCCAATTCGCCCTCCATGAAGGCGAACACCATCTCGAGGCGCTTCTGGGGGTCCTTCTCGACGAGCAGCGACTGCTTGTCGGCGACCTTGACCGCGATGTTGGCGGCGACCGCGTCGGCGAGGCGCGAGGCGTCGTCGAGCTCGGCGAGCTGAACCGCGGTCTCGGCGGGCAGTTTGCGATTGAGCTTGGCGTAATTCTCGAACTGATCGACCACCGAGCGCATCAGCGCCTGCACCTCGGCACCCTCGACATCGGCCTCCTCGGCCGGCGAGACGGTAGCGGTGAGGAAGGCGCCCGATTCGTCGACGGTCTCGAGCGTGCCCCGCTCCTTGCCTGCGACGAGCACACGGACGGTGCCGTCGGGAAGCTTGAGCAACTGGAGCACCTCTGCCGAGACGCCGGTGTCGTAAAGATCCTCGCGGCCGGGATCGTCCTCGGCAGGATCGAGCTGGGCTACGAGAAAAATCTCCTTGTCGTCGGCCATCGCGGCTTCGAGCGCGGCGACCGACTTGTCGCGACCGACGAACAGCGGCACGATCATGTGCGGGAAGACGACGATGTCGCGAAGCGGCAGGACGGGATAGGACTGCTTCATGAATACTCCTGGGCCCGAGCGGCCCTTACTTTCCACTATATATGGTGCCTGCGCCAGCCGCATCAATCACCGCACATTGATTGCCTGTGGACTGCCGCTGCCAGCACCGCGCGGCCCGGCTGAAACGGCGCAGCGTGGCGCACGCCGGCGCTTTGGCTATACCCGCCCACGGCAAACCCAATTCTACGCTAGAGGCGGCGGATTCGCCGTCGAGCGCGCCTGATGGAGAGACCTATCCGCATTCGCCTGCTGCTCGCCGCTTCCGCCCTCGCGCTTGCGACCTCGCCTGCCCTCGCGCAGGTCAAACCGGGCGAACCGCCGATCACTGCCCTCACCCAGACCTCGGGCGGCCCGATCGATCCCGAACGGGCCGCCCTGCGCCTCGAGCATATCGATCTGGCGATCGAAGTGTTTCCCGATACGCAGACGCTGCAGGGCGTCGCCACGCTGACGCTCGCCACGTCCGCGCCGCAGCGCCGCCTGCTGATCGATCTCGACAAGAATTTGCCGGTCAGCGCGATCAGCGTCGACGGCCAGCCTCTGGCCCGCACGAGCTGGTCCAATCCCGAGGGCCGGCTGACGATCGCCTTGCCCTCCACGCTCGCCGCCGGCAGCAGCGCGGTGGTCAGGATCACCTATGGCGGCACGCCCCACGTCGCGGTGCGCGCGCCGTGGGACGACGGCATCGTCTGGGCGAAGACTCCCGAGGGCAAGCCGTGGATCGCGACCACCGCCGAAGGCTATGGCTGCGATCTGTTCTGGCCGTGCCTCGATTTCCCGGCCGGCGAGCCCGCCAAGGTCGATCTCCACATCACCGTGCCCAAAGGTCTTTCGGCGCCCTCCAACGGCGTGTTGCAAAAGATCGATACGCTGCCGGACGGCCGCACGACGTGGCATTGGCGCGCACGCAGCCCGAACCCGTATTCGGTGGTGCTCAACGTCGCGCCCTATGTCGAGATCAAGGGCATCTACAAAAGCCGCTTCGGCGGCACGATCCCGCTCTACTATTGGCATCTGCCGGGCCGCGAGGCGAAGGCGCAGGGCCTGTTCGCCGAATTCGCACCGACGCTCGATTTCTTCGAAGCCAATGTCGGCCCCTATCCCTGGTCGGACGAGAAGCTCGGCGTGGTCGAGACACCGCATCTCGGCATGGAGCACCAGACGATCAACGCCTACGGCAACAATTACGCCAAGGATGCGACCGGTTTCGACTGGCTGTTCCAGCACGAGCTCGCGCACGAATGGTTCGGCAACCAGATGTCGGCCGCGAATTGGGACGATTACTGGCTCCACGAGGGCTATGGCCAGTACATGCAGCCGCTCTACGGCCGCTGGCGCGAGGGTGAGGCGCGCTATGCGGTGATGATGGAGAAATTCCGCAACCAGATCGAGAACAAGGCTCCCATCGTCTCCGGCCGGATCCTGACCGAGGAGGAGGTCTATGAGGAGGAGAAAGGCGGTCCCGGCGGCGACATCTACGTCAAGGGCGCCTGGGTGCTCCATACGCTGCGGAACACGATCGGCGACAAGGCCTTCTGGGAAGTAACGCGCCGCCTCGTCTATGGCCGCCCCGATCCCAGGCCGGGCAATTTCCAGCCGCGCTTCGCCACCACGCCCGAATATATCACGATCGTGAACCAGGTGACCGGCAAGGACATGACCTGGTTCTTCGACGTCTATCTGCGCCAGGCCGCGCTCCCCGAACTGATCGAGACGCGCGAGGGCGACCAGCTCAAGCTTCGCTGGAAAACGCCCGGCGGCAAGCCCTTCCCGCTTCCAGTCGAAGTCCAGGTCGATGACAAGGTCGAGACGGTGACGATGGACGGCGGCAAGGGCAGCATCGCGATCCCGGCGGACGCGCATGTCGTGGTCGATCCGGCCTCGCGCATCCTGAAGCGGTCCGAAGCGGTCGAGGCCGCGCAGGCGCATCCTAGGCAAGGCGAGCAATGACCCTCAACCGACGCGCGCCGCCACATTGCGGCGCGCGGTTCGTGCCCGCGTCTAGACTGGGCGGAGGACCCTCGCCAGGACATAGGCAAAGGCAATCTGCCACGGCGTGTAGATCTTGAGCGGCTGGATGATGTCGCTGGCGGACGAATCACCGGTCGCGCCCGTGGTGAGGTACAGATACAGGCAGAAGCTGCCCACCGCACCGAGCAGCACCGTGCCGAATGCCTCGAAAGTGAGGCTCGATCCCTTGCGAAGCAGCCCGAAGATCGCGCAGAGCAAGAGCGCGCCGCCGCCGCCGACGGCACCGCCGACGAACCCGCGCAGGAAGCCCACCTCGTCGCCGCGCATCCCGCTGACGGTCATCAGCGCGACATAGTGCATCAGCGTGAAGCCAAGGAAGAACACCAGCGCCTTGACCGCGAACCGATGCTGCCGCTCGCGCCATACGAAGGGCAGGCCGAACAGCGGCGTGATCCAGACCGCGCCGTTGTCGATGTGGAAATAGACCACCAGCGCCAGGCCAATTGCGTACAAGACATGCCCAAGTACCAGCCATTTGAAGGTTTCGAGCGCGGCCGGGTTGAGCGCCAGATCGAACGGCGAATGATACTCGCGAGGATCTTCGTCATCGAGGATGGCTACATCGGACATATGTCACCTCTCCATCTCTTCTACTGAGGGGATGGTGCGCCTCGCGGGCGAGTCGGTCAAACAAAAGCGGCCGGAAAGACGTCTTTCCGGCCGCTTGTGCAGTGTTTTGGCAACAAAAGGTCAGGCGGCGCTGCCGGTCTTTTCCTTCTTGGCGTAGATGCGGACCGGATCCTTGCGGCCCTCGACCACGTCCTTGTCGATCATCACCTCGTCGACGCCGTCCATTCCGGGCAGATCGAACATCGTGTCGAGCAGGATCGCCTCGAGGATCGAGCGGAGCCCGCGTGCGCCGGTCTTGCGGTCGATCGCCTTCTTGGCGACCGCGATGAGCGCGTCGTCGTTGAAGCCGAGCTTGACGCCCTCCATGTCGAACAGCTTCTGATACTGCTTGACCAGGGCGTTCTTCGGCTCGGTCAGGATCTTGACCAAGGCATCGATGTCGAGATCCTCGAGCGTCGCGATCACGGGCAAGCGGCCGACGAATTCGGGGATCAGACCGAACTTGAGCAGATCCTCGGGCTCGGTCTGGCGCAGCACTTCACCCGTACGCCGCTCTTCGGGCGCCGCGACATAGGCGCCGAAGCCGATCGACTTGCCCTGCAGGCGATCGCCGATGATCTTCTCGAGGCCCGAAAAAGCGCCGCCGCAAATGAACAGGATGTTGGTCGTGTCGACCTGGAGGAACTCCTGCTGCGGATGCTTGCGCCCACCCTGCGGCGGGACCGAGGCAGTCGTTCCTTCCATCAGCTTGAGCAAAGCCTGCTGGACACCCTCGCCCGACACGTCGCGGGTGATCGAGGGATTCTCGGCCTTGCGGCTGATCTTGTCGATCTCGTCGATGTACACAATACCGCGCTGCGCCCGCTCGACATTATAGTCCGAGGCCTGGAGCAGCTTGAGGATGATGTTCTCGACATCCTCGCCGACATAGCCGGCTTCGGTGAGCGTCGTCGCATCGGCCATGGTGAACGGCACGTCGAGGATGCGCGCCAGCGTCTGGGCGAGCAAGGTCTTGCCGCAGCCGGTGGGACCGACGAGCAGGATGTTCGACTTGGCGAGCTCGACATCGGCGCCCTTGGCGCCGTGGTTGAGCCGCTTGTAATGGTTGTGCACCGCGACCGAGAGCACGCGTTTGGCCTGCTTCTGGCCGATCACGTAATCGTCGAGCACGTCGCAGATTTCCTGCGGCGTGGGGACACCGCCGTCCTTCTTCGAGACGAGGGCCGACTTGGTCTCTTCGCGGATGATGTCGTTGCAGAGCTCGACGCACTCGTCGCAGATGAACACGGTCGGTCCGGCGATGAGCTTGCGCACCTCGTGCTGCGACTTGCCGCAGAACGAGCAATAAAGCGTGCTCTTGGAGTCGCCGCCGCTGAGCTTGGTCATTCAATCCATCCTTTACGCGCCGGACGCGTAGCCACTACCCGCCATCCTACACGCGGGTTCCCGTCCGGCAATCCATATTCCGACCGCCCGCCGGCGGTTCGGTCCGTCCGCGGGACTCGCCCGCGCACGGCTTATAATGCAATAATCTTAAGCAGCTGCTGCTTCTTCGGTCGGCTGCGGCCGCTTGTCGTACACTTCGTCGACGATCCCGAACTCCTTGGCCTCATTGGCTTCGAGGAAGGTATCGCGATCCATCGCGCGCTCGATCCGCTCAAGCGGCTGGCCCGTATACTTGGCATACAGGTCATTCATCCGCTGGCGAATACGGAGAATCTCCTTAGCCTGGATCTCGATGTCCGAGGCCATGCCCTGCGCGCCGCCCGAGGGCTGATGCACCATGATGCGCGCATTGGTCAGCGCGACGCGGAGACCCGGCTCACCAGATGCAAGCAGGAAGCTGCCCATCGACGCCGCCTGGCCGATGCAGACCGTGCCGACGCGCGGACGGATATATTGCATCGTGTCGTGGATCGCCATGCCGGCCGTCACCACGCCGCCGGGCGAATTGATGTACATCCAGATGTCCTTCTTCGGGTTCTCGGACTCAAGGAAGAGCAGCTGGGCAGTGATCAGCGAGGCCATATGGTCCTCGACGCCGCCGGTCACGAAGATGATGCGCTCGCGCAGCAGGCGCGAGAAGATGTCGAAGCTGCGCTCGCCGCGGCTCGACTGTTCGATAACGATGGGGACGAGACCGCCGGTAACGGGATCAATGGTCATCTGACCGGAAAGCGGATGCATGCGGGATTTTCTCTTGGATGGTTGCCCAGGACCCCAACATCGGCGCTCGGGCTGCGCGGCGCAAGGGGGGAACGCAGGGACGCGCCGCTTTGAACGGGCATGCCGGCTGACGAAGTTGACCCGGTAGCGGTGTTTTCGAACACCTTCAGCTCCACTCCTCTCCTGCGCTACGCTGCCGCTCCTCAGCAACGCACCCGTGACGCGCCAGGTACGCGACACCTGTGCGGCCGCTTCGCATCCTATTCGCGCCGATCACGCGTCGGTCCGGCTCCTTCCGCGCGCCGCCATCGCGACGGCGCTGGGCCCGCTTTCTCCGCGTCTGGCGCCAGCGGAACCGCAACACGCCAAATCCTACATTGCAAGGCGGGTCCACTACGCCCACATCGTTTCGCATGAGCAAGGTTCTCGTCACCGGCGGCTCCGGCTTTGTCGGCACCCATGTGATTCTCAAGCTGCTGGAGGCGGGGCACGAAGTGCGCACCACCGTCCGCGACCTTTCACGCGAACCCGAAGTGCGGGCGACGCTCGGCGCGGCGGGCGCGGATCCGGGTGACCGGCTCACCTTCTTTTCCGCCGATCTGGAAAAGGACGGCGGCTGGGCCGAGGCGGTGGCAGGCTGCGAGTACGTCCACCATGTCGCCTCGCCCTTCCCGCAGGCGCAGCCCAAAGACGAGAACGAACTGATCCGTCCCGCGCGCGAGGGCACCTTGCGCGTGCTGGGCGCTGCGTGCGACTCGGGCGTCAAGCGAGTCGTGATCACTTCGTCCTTTGCCGCGATCGGCTATGGCCATGGCCAGCGCGACACCCCCTATACCGAGGCCGACTGGACCGATCCGGAGGGACCGGCGGTGCAACCCTATATGAAATCCAAGACCCTTGCCGAGCGCGCGGCATGGGATTTCATTGCCCGCGAAGGCAACGGCATGGAGCTGGCGGTAGTCAATCCGGTCGGCATTTTCGGCCCGGCGCTGAATGGCGATCTCTCGACCACGATCTTTCTCGTGAAGACGATGCTCGAGGGCAAGATGCCCGGCACTCCGCGGCTCTATCTCGGCGTCGTAGACGTCCGCGACGTCGCCGATCTCCATTTGCGCGCGATGACCGATCCGGCTGCGGCCGGCGAACGCTTCCTCGCCGTCGAAGGTGAGGCGATGTCGTTCCATCAGATGGCGATGGTTCTCCGCGAGCGACTGGGGCCCGCCGCTGCCAAGGTGCCGAAACGCGAGCTTCCCGATTGGCTGATCCGCCTGCTCGCGATCTTCAATCCGCTGGCGCGCGAGGCGGTGCCGCGGCTGGGGATCGAGGCGAGCGCAAGCAACGAGAAGGCGCGCCGCATGCTCGGCTGGACGCCGCGATCCCGCGAGGAAGCGATCGTCGCCAGCGCCGAGAGCCTCATCGCATTGGGGTTGATCGGGCGCTAAGGCATTTTCCACCCTCTCCCGCTATCCAGACGCGATGGGAACGCGATCTTCGATTTCCGACGAACGGCGTTTCATGCTGTTGCTGCTGCTCGGCGGAGTGGCGCTCCGTCTGCTGCTGCTCCACGCTGGGGACGACGGGCTGACTGGCTTCTACGGCGGCGGCGAAGCCACGCGGATCGCGCTCGCGATCGCGCGCACCGGCACATTCGCGGATGCCTATTACGAAGGCTATGGTCCGACCGCGCACTTGCTGCCGCTCCTCCCCGGCATCGCGGGCTTCATCTTCTGGCTGTTCGGGCCGCTGAGCGTTCCCGCCAATCTGGCGCTGCTCGGCTGGTCGCTGCTCCAGACCTTCGCGAGCTATCTGCTGCTGCGCCGGCTTTTCCTGCGTCTCGAAATGGACGCGGCGGCAGTGCGCTGGGGACTCGCCTTGCTCTGTCTCGTGCCGGTGTTTCAGCCGCAGGAGACGATCGACTTCCGCTATTGGGAGGGCGCCGCGGCCGTGACACTCGCCGCGCTCAACCTCAATCTGTTGCTTGCGCTCAACGTGCGGGCCCGTATCGAAAAGCGTGCGTTGCTGCTCGCGGCCGCGCTCGCCGCGCTGACCTTCTTCGTCAGCCCCGCGGCGGGTCTGGGAATCTATGCCTGCTGGGGGCTGTTCGCGCTGCACAGGCTCGGCCTGGCCAGGGCGGTTCAGTTCGGCGGGCTATGCGCAGCCGCGCTCGCCCTGCTGGTCGTGCCCTGGGCGATGCGCAATGCCGCGATGCTCGGCGAGCCGGTGCCACTCCGCAGCAATTTCGGGCTGGAGATCGCGATCGCCAATCATCTCGCCGCCGTCCCCGGCGACAGGCCCGCCGAAACCTTTGTCGAGCGCATGCTGATGATTCATCCGTATCACAGCCCCGGAGCCCGTGCCCAACTCGCCCGCGACGGGGGCGAAATCGCCTATTCGCGTCGTCTCGCCGCCGAGACGGAGCGATGGATCGTCGCGCATCCGCTCGACTTCGCAAGGCTCAGCGCGCGTCATCTCCGCCAGTTCTTCTTCCCCTCGCCGTGGCAGTTCTACTTCACCGGCTGGGAGGAATGGCGCCACGCCCCCTCGATCCTGCTGTCGCTGGTGAGCCTTTTCGGCCTGCTCGGACTCGGCGCCGCGACCTTTCGGCGCCGGCGCGGCTATGGATGGCTTGCGGCCTACATAATCGGCGCGGCCCTGCCCTATGCGATCGTCCAGCCGCTCCCCCGTTATTCCTACCTGGTGTACGGAATGCTCGCCTTCCTCGCGGTCGAGGCGCTGCTGCTTGCCGGACGTTATGTCGTGGGAAGAGTCGGTCCCGGCACCGCCAGATAGGCCAGTCGCCGCATCTCGCGACGTCCGCGCACCACGGTGTCGAGGATCAACCCGGTGAACAGGTTGAGGAAGGCGAGGATCATCAGTCCGGTCGCGAGAACCGCGGTCGGGAAGCGCGGTACCAGTCCGGTCTCGAACCAGGTGATCGCCAGCGGCACCGCGAGCAGCACCGACATCATCGCGAACACCGTGGCGATGAAGCCGAAGAACAGCATCGGCCGCTCGATCCGGTAGAGCACCGCGATCGTCTTCGCGATACGAAAGCCGTCGCGATACGTGTTGAGCTTCGAAGCCGAACCCTCGGGCCGCGCGAAATAGCGCGCCTCGACCTCGCCCACCGGCATCTTGAGTTCGAGTGCATGGACACTGATCTCGGTCTCGATCTCGAATCCCGCCGAGAGCACCGGGAAGCTCTTCACGAAGCGCCGCGAGAACACCCGATAACCCGAGAAGATGTCGGTGAAGCTGCGTCCGAACAATTGCGCCAAGAGCCAGGTCATCGCGCGATTGCCGAGCACATGCCCGCGGCGATAGGCCTCCGCCGCCTCGTGCACTCGCGTCCCGACGATCATGTCGAGGCCCTCGCCGACCAGCCGATCGACCATCAGCGGCGCGACGCTCGCATCATAGGTCGCGTCGCCATCGGCCATCACATAGATATCGGCGTCGACATCGGCGAACATCCGCCGGACGACATTGCCCTTGCCCTGCATCCGCTCGCTACGGACGATCGCGCCGGCTGCGCGCGCGACTTCGATCGTGCGATCGCGACTGTTATTGTCGTAGACATAGATAGTGGCGCCCGGAAACGCCTCGCGGAAGCTCGCGACCGTCTGCGCGATCGCGGCTTCCTCGTTGTAGCAGGGGAGAAGGACGGCAATGCGCGGCTCGGTCATGCTGCTGCCTTAGAGCCGAAACGATACGAGTTCGATAATTTTGTGGTCGGGGCGCGCGGCGAGACGCCAAAGAAAAGCCCGCTATCCGCAACGAATAACGGGCTCTCTCAATTTCGTCACCCCGGCCTTGTGCCGGGGTCCACCGCAAGGCCGATGGAAGCGATCGAGCCCCTAGTCCGATCCTGGAGGCACCGTGGACCCCGGCACAAGGCCGGGGTGACAATGGGTCAAACGAAAGCCGCGATCGGACTTACTTCTTCGCGGGTGCCTTCTTGGCGGCAGGCTTCTTGGCCGGAGCCTCCTCCGCCTTCTCGGCCTTCGCTGCCGGCGCCTTCTTCGTCGCCGCCTTCTTCACCGGCTCGGCCTCGACGAGATCGTCGCCGGGCGCTGTAGGCTCGATATCGGCCTTCTCGACCTTCTTCGGCTTGGCTGCTGCCTTCTTCGCCGGTTCCTCGGCCTTGGGCTCTTCAGCGGCTTTCTCTGCCTTGGCCGGCTTCTTGGCGGCGGCCTTCTTGGCCTTGGGCTTGTGGTTGTCGTGATCGTGGTGGTGCGTGCCGGTATCGAAGCCCTCGTCGCTCTCGATCGCGGCTTCCAGCTCCTCGCGAGTCACTTCGCGGTCGCTAACCTCGGCCTTGTCGAACAGGAAGTCGACGACCTTGTCCTCGAACAAGGGCGCGCGCAGCTGGGCGGCCGCCATCGGCTCCTGCTGGACATACTGGATGAAGCGCTGACGATCCTCAGGGCCGTATTGCTGCGCGGCCTGCGCAATCAGGCGGCTCATTTCCTGCTGCGAGACTTCGACGCCGTTGGCGGTGCCGATTTCGGAGAGCAGCAGACCCAGGCGCACGCGGCGCTCGGCGATCTTGAAGTAATCGTCGCGCTCGGCTTCGAGCTCGGCGAGCGCCGCGGCCGGATCGGCCTCATGCTCGGTCTCGTGGACGAGCTGGTGCCAGATCTGCTGGAACTCGGCATCGACCATCGAGGGCGGCACGGGGAAATCATGGCCGGCGGCGAGCTGATCGAGCAGCTTGCGCTTCATGTAGGTGCGGGTGAGGCCATTGAGCTGCTGCTCGATCTGGCCCTTGAGCAGGCCTTTGAGCTGCTCGAGATCCTGCAGGCCGAGCTGCTTGGCGAAATCGTCGTCGATCTTGGTCTCGCCGGCGGTCTTCACCGCGGTGATCTTGAGATCGAAGGTCGCGGGCTTGCCGGCGAGATCTTTCGAGCCGTAATCCTCGGGGAAGGTGACGTTGATCGTCTTCTCGTCGCCGGTCTTCACCCCGATCAGCTGGTCCTCGAAGCCGGGGATCAGGCGGCCCGAGCCGATCTCGACCGCCATGCCCTCGCCGGTGCCGCCCTCGAAGGCGACGCCGTCCGCGGTCTTGCCGACGAAGTCCATCGTCACCTGGTCGCCCTCGGCGGCCTTGTGCTTGGCGGGCGCGTCGTCCCAGCCCTTCTGGTTGCTGGCGAGCTGCTGGAGCTGCTCGTCGATCGCGACGTCATCGACCGGAACGGTGAGGCGCTCGAGCTTCAGGCCGTCGATCGACGGAGTCGGCACGTCGGGAAGCACTTCGAGCTCGATCTTGATCTCGGCATCGCCGCCCGGAGCATAATCGCCCTCGAGGCTCACCGCCGGCTGCATCGCCGGGCGGAGCTTGTGGTCGACGAGCAGCTTCTGCACGCCTTCCTGAATCGAAGTGTTGAGCGCGTCCTGCGCGATCGCCTCGCCGTGCATCTTGCGCACGAGGTTGGCAGGCACTTTGCCGGGGCGGAAGCCGGGCATGCGGACCTGCGGGGCGACCCGCTTCACTTCGGCATCGACCTTCTTGTCGATGTCCTTGGCAGTGATCTTGAGCGTGTAAGCCCGCTTGAGGCCTTCGTTCAACGTCTCGACAGTCTGCATTCTTCAGGCTTCCAACTAGAATGGGATCGCGGCGCCGGGACGCTGATCAAGAGCGGCGGTGCTGGTGCGGGCGAAGGGACTCGAACCCCCACACCTTTCGATACCAGAACCTAAATCTGGCGCGTCTACCAGTTCCGCCACGCCCGCAGGGGCACCGCCGGTCGGCGGGCTCTATAGCAGTCATGGGCCCCGGGGCAAGCCGCGAAGCAACTGCGTCGCCGCGCCCCGCGTTCAACACGAGACAAGGAGAGTCCTGATGCCCGTCGAGCCCCCCATCCCCGCCACGCCTGAGCCCGCGCCTTCGGAGAATCCCGGCACGCCGCAGCCGGGCCAGCCGACCACTCCGCCCCCCGAATATCACCCACCTGCCCCCGATATCGACGTGCCCGCACCCCAGCCCGGTGGCGATCCGAACGTCGCTCCCGGGCAACCGATGGCCTAGTGGCGCCGACGGGCGTGGCAGACGGCATCAGTGAAACCGCAGGCGAAGTGAAGAACCACGACCGCACACAGCAACGAGGGGCAGAGCGGGTCGATGGCGCATTATTATCTGAACCTGATCAACGGCTACGGCGTCACTCCCGATCGTGAGGGCGAGGACTTTCCTGATCTGGATGCCGCTCGCGAGCGCGCCAAGGAAAGCTTCCGCTCGATCCTCAGCGACGAAATCCGATCGGCCGGGCTGATCGACCTGCAGGAGCGCATCGATATCGCCGATCAACAGGGCTCCATCGTCACGACGCTGCCGTTCCGCGATGCCGTCGAACTCAAGCTGGACGACTCGGTGCAGGGGCACGAAGGCACATGATAGAAAAGCACCTGAGCTGGGCTGCGACGCATCGCCGAATTTCGGCCCCGCCTCCCGCTATCTCGACAAGCGCGCGCGGTGAGCGCGGCCTCATGACATCTCTGGGATTGCTTCACTCGACCGGCTGGATATAGTCGCGGCGGGGCAAGCCTTGGGGGAGGCAAACAGGGTGTTTCGACGGGTATTGTTGCTCGCGGTCGTTGCCGCGAGCTTTTCTGCGAACGCGGCGCGCGCGCAGGAAGCGCCTCCGGGCGGATGCGAGCTTCATGTCTGGCCGAGCGGCCCGCTCAATTCGGTCTATCAGGGCTGGATCCACGGGGGCATCGTCAACGGCGCGGTGACCGGGCGCGATGGCTATCCGGAGGTGCCGCCCGACCCGCTTGGTGCCGCCTCGCAAACGGCATTGCTCGACCGCGCCCAACCGCAGGGAATCATCGGTCGCGACAGCTACCGGCTGATCGTCCACGCCGAGCCGCTCACCAGCCGCGAAATCCGCACCACGCCCGGACGGCTCACCACCGACGGCGCGCAATGCTATGCCGAGCTGATCGTCGACGACGTGTTCCTGCAGCAGGACGTCTTCCACGGCAGCTATCTCAAAAGCTCGCTTCGCTACCGCGATTTCGGCGACGGCGTCGCACCCGCCGCAACGCCGGTGCGAGTCTTCGGCAGCTGGGTGAAGACGCCGCTCAGGCTCTTCCCGCCCAAGGAAGGCGTCGATCGCGAGGCGGCGAGCAACGACCTGAAAAGCGCCTATGTCGAAAATCTCACGCGCTTCGCCGAGGCGCTGAACAAGCCCGCCAAGGCCAAGCGCGGCAAGTAGACGCGCGACCACACGATTTTTTCAACGGGGGATTCATCATGATCAAGCTTGCCCATCTCACAGCGACGCTCGCCGGCGGCGCCGCATTGCTCGCCGCGCCCGGCGCGGCCGCGCAGGATACCGCCGCAGTGCCCTGCGAACTTCACATCTGGCCCGCCGAGCGGATGAACTCTACGACCACCGGATTGCTCGGCGGCCTCGTCGGAGCGGCGCTGAGCGCCAAGAAGGACGCCGGCAACAAGGCGCAACTCGCCAGCGCGCTGGACAGCCCTTCGCAGCTCGACGCACTGCAGGCGCTGGACCTTCAGGCATTGATCAATCTGAAGCCCGGCACCGTCGTAGTCCGTCACGAGACTCCGATCGAGCGCAAGACGATGAACAAGGTGAAGGCGCGGCGCTCGGATTCGACCGCGAATTGCTATTCCGAGCTGATCGTCGCCGACGTCTTCTACTCGAAGCATATCATGTACGGCCGCTCGCTGAAGACGCTGTTCATGCTCCGCGAGTTCGGCAACGATCAGAAGATCGATTATGAATATAAGGCGTGGGGCGGCAACGGCCTCAAGCTGTTCCCGCCCAAGGAAGGTGAGGATTCGATCGCCGCGCTCGATGAGCTGGTCGGTGTGTTCAAGCGCAATTTCGAGGAATATGCGCGCAACGCTCGCAAATCCATGACCACCAAAAAGCGCGCCTGAGGGTCGGCGGGGCGCTCCCGTCGCGGGCGCCCCGCAATCGGCTTAGGCGGTCACCCGCCGCGCGCTCAGTACCTTCACCGGCGCTTCCGGAACCTCGCCCTTGAAACTGCCCTGAAGCGTCTTGGTCGGCGAGGTCGGCGCGTCGAAGATCTTGAGGATCACGTCCATTCCCTCCGTGACGCGCGCGAAGGCGGCATAGCCGAGATTGTCGCCCGGGCGCGTCGGATCTGCATCGAACGAAGGCTGATCGCCGACCATGATCGTGAATTCGCCGCGCGCGCTGCCCGGCGCGAGCCGCGGCATCGAAAGCGTGCCGTCGAGATGCTTGATCCCGGTCTGGCTGGTCGGCTCGTGCTTGATCGGCGGCAGCATTTTCGCGGGCGCGTTCTGCACGCCCAGCTGGACGAAGCCGAAATGGTCCGCAACCTTCACGGTGCGGTAGAAAAGGATCCCGTCGAGCTTTTTCTGGTCGACATAACGCAGGAAGTTGCGCGCGGTGACCGGCGCCTTGTCGGCATAGATCTCGATCACCACTCGCCCCGCGCTCGTCTCCAGCACCACGCGCGGATTGGCCGCCGGCGCAGGCGTGACTTGCGCGAGGGAGGGCAACGCGAGGAAACAGAAGAGCATCAGGACCAGGTGGCGCATGGATTTCGTTGCCTCGCGACGAATTGTCCACATGCTAGGCCGAGATCACGCGAAAGCAACGCCGGGTCAGGCGTTGGCATACCAATAATTGTCGGCCTCGCCGCTATCTAGGCTCCGCTGGAACAAGATGCAGGCATTGTCGCCCCAATTGGTCGACGGGTTCCACCAGCTGTCGCCGTCGACGAATATCGACCGGGTGCCGTAATAGCCGTCCTGATTCTGGGGATTGCCGTAGGCGTCGCGAGTGACGTCGGACCAGAGGCGCACCCCGTCGGGAACAGTGAAGCCATGTTGCTTCAGGGCATCCGCGAAATAATCCGCACCGCCGCCGCCGACGTTTCCCCCGAAGTGATTCAGGGCGTCGATCAATTCGGGAATGGGCATGACGCTCCAGTTCCAGCAGCCGGTCTGCCAATGCACGGCACTTTCGAGCGGCGGCAGCCCGCCGTTGAAGGTGCTGACATCGTCACTGTCGCCGTGCTGGACCCATGCGCTGATGATCAGGCAGAACATCCTGACGCCGTCGGGCACGGTGGTGATCACCACATTGGGCGGCAGCGACTTGACCGGTGTCGAGACCGTCGAGACCGTCTTGTCGGTCGGATTCGCCCACTGGAAATTGTCCACCGCGTCGCGCATCCCGCGCAGCAAGCCGAGCTGGGCGGTGCGGTTGGTTTGCCAGTCGGCCAGCGTCCGCAGCGCTCCATCGTGATCCCCCTGGTCGTTGAGATATTCGACGCAGTGCATCACCGCTTGTGCCTGCTGGCTGTCGAGATAGGCCCAATGCTTCTGGATCGCGCCGGCGGCATCCGGGCCGAAGAATTCATAATGCGTGTGCACGACGCGATTCCAGGCCACCAGCACCGAAGTGGTGCCCGCCGCACCGGCCAGCGCGTTGTTCCAGGTGGCAGGCGCGTCGGCGATCGACTTGTCCATCTCGGCCCGGATCAGCTTCTTGGTATTGGCGATGCCGTCCGTATCGCCGGGGTCGCGGTCGGCGAGATCCTTGAACAGACCGCCCAGCGTTGCGTTCGTCGCGATCAGGTCGTCGAGCGGCTGCGCAACCACATCGTAATTCACCTGGGTGATGGCGCTGTCGAATGCGGTCCGAAACGCGTCGATCGTCGTCTGCAGCGTCGCGATGGCGGAGATGATCGCATCGAGCTGCGCGCTCATTTGCGCCTGGCTGTCGGTGGTGATCCCGGTCGCCGAAAGGAGCTGGCCGAAAGCGAAGCTCGCGACCGGCCCGACCACAGCCTCGGCAAGATTGCTGCCGATCGATTCCGCGGCGTCTTCCGCCTCCGCCAAAGCTGCCATCAAACCCCTCCCCCCGGTCTGCGCACATGCGCAGTCACGAAGATATGGGAACGGTGCCGAAATGAAAAGTGCTTCGCGGGGGCGAGTCCCGCGGAGCCCTAGCCCGCCAGCGCCTTCTTGAGCAGTTCGTTGACCACCGCGGGGTTGGCCTTGCCGCCCATCGCCTTCATCGTCTGGCCGACGAAGAAGCCGAACAGGGCCTCCTTGCCGCCGCGATACTGTTCGAGCTGGCCAGGATTCTTCGCCAGCACTTCAGCGATCACAGCCTCGATCGCGCCGGTGTCGCTGGTCTGCTTGAGTCCGCGATCCTCGACGATCTTCGGCGCGCTGTCGCCGGTCTCGAGCATGATCTCGAACACCTGCTTGGCGAGCGGTCCCGAGATCGTACCGTCGGCCACCAGTGCCAGCAATTCGGCGCCCTGCACCGGGCTCACCGGGCTCTCGCCAAGCTCCTTGCCGAGGCGATTGAGCGCCCCGTACAGGTCCGAGATCAGCCAGTTGGCCGCGGGCCGCGCGACTTCCTGCTCGCCTTTGGCCTGCACACGCGCCGATTCGGCCAGCAGCGCCTCGAACCAGCGCGCGGTCTCGGCATCGGCCGTCAGCACCGCGGCATTGTATGCGCTCAGCCCGAGATCGCTCTCGTAGCGGCGGCGCTTGGCGTCGGGCAGTTCGGGCAGGCTCGCCTTGCATGCGTCGAGGAACGCGTCGTCGAGCACCAACGGCAGCAGATCGGGATCGGGGAAATAGCGATAATCGTGTGCGTCTTCCTTCGAGCGCATCGAGCGCGTCTCGCCGCGATCGGGATCGAACAGCCGCGTCTCCTGGACGATCCGCCCCCCGCTCTCGAGCACTTCGACCTGACGACGCGCCTCATATTCGATCGCCGCCATCACGAAGCGTACCGAATTGACGTTCTTGGTCTCGGTCCGCGTGCCGAACTCGTCGCCCGGTTTGCGCACGCTGACATTGACGTCGGCGCGCATCGATCCTTCTTCCATATTGCCGTCGCACGAGCCGACGTACCTCAGAATCGAGCGCAGCTTCTTGACGTAAGCCCCCGCCTCGGCAGGCGAACGCATGTCCGGCCGGCTGACGATCTCCATCAGCGCGACGCCCGCGCGATTGAGATCGACATAGCTCCGCGTCGGATGCTGGTCGTGCATCAATTTGCCGGCATCCTGCTCGACATGGATGCGCTCGATCCCGATTTCCTTGGTGAAGGCCTCGGGGTCCTTCTCGTCGAGGCTGATCTCGATCCGCCCCTCACCGACGATCGGATGGTAGAGCTGGCTGATCTGATAGCCCTGCGGCAGATCGGCGTAGAAATAATTCTTCCGGTCGAACCGCGAATATTTGTTGATCACCGCGCCCAGCGCCATGCCGGTGCGCACCGCCTGGCGGATGCACTCCTTGTTGGGCGTAGGCAGCATGCCGGGCATCGCGGCGTCGATCAGCGACACCTGGCTGTTGGGCTCGGCACCGAACTCTGTGGCCGCGCCCGAGAAGAGCTTGGCGTTGGAGGTCACCTGCGCGTGCACCTCGAGGCCGATCACGACCTCCCATTCGCCGGTGTCGCCCTGAATGCGGTAACTAGTTTCGGTCATATCAACTTTCCCAGTGTTCCTGCGAAAGCAGGAACCCAGTGCCAAGCACCCCTAGGCTCCTGCTTTCGCAGGAGCACTGCAACACCTACCACCAGCTCTCCGGCCGTGCCGTGAACCCGGCACGCTGCTCGATCGCCAGCCCGGCGTCGAGTACGCCTTGCTCGTCGAGCGGCTTGCCGATGATCTGGAGGCCCAGCGGCAGCCCGCCTTTGTCGAGCCCGCCCGGCACGCTCATCGCCGGAAGCCCGGCAAGCGAGCTCGGCACGGTGAATACGTCGTTCAAGTACATCGCCAGCGGATCGGCCGATTTCTCGCCCAGCGCGAACGCGGCGCTCGGAGCGGTCGGCGTGAGCAGCAGGTCGCATTCCATCCATGCGTTCTCGAAGTCGCGCGCGATCAGCGTGCGGACCTTCTGCGCCTGGGTGTAATAAGCGTCGTAAAAGCCCGCCGAGAGCACATAGGTGCCGATCAGGATGCGGCGCTTGACCTCGTCGCCGAAGCCGGCGGCGCGGGTCGCGGCGTACATGTCCTGAAGATTCTGCCCCTCGGCCAGCTCGCGCAGGCCGTAACGGACACCGTCGTAGCGGGCGAGGTTGGACGAGGCTTCGGCCGGCGCGATGATGTAATAAGCCGGGAGTGCGTATTTGGTGTGCGGGAGCGACACCTCGACCACTTCGGCGCCGGCGTCCTTCACCCAGTCGATGCCCTGCTGCCATAGCGCCTCGATCTCGGGCGGCATGCCGTCGACGCGATATTCCCTGGGAATACCGATCTTCTTGCCGCGCAGGCTTCCCGAGAGGTTCGCCTCCCATTTCGGCACCGGCAATTCGAGCGACGTCGAATCCTTGGGATCGAACCCCGCCATGCTCTCGAGCAGGATCGCGCAATCCTGCACCGACCGCGCCATCGGCCCGGCCTGATCGAGCGACGAGGCGAACGCCACCACGCCCCAGCGCGAGCAGCGGCCATAGGTCGGCTTGATGCCGCTGATGCCGGTGAACGCCGCGGGTTGACGGATCGAGCCGCCGGTATCGGTACCCGTCGCGCCGGGCACCACCCGCGCAGCGATCGCCGCCGAACTGCCACCCGAGGAGCCGCCCGGCGCCAGCGGGGCATTGTCCCCGCCCCCGCGCCGCCACGGCGAGATCACGTTGCCGAAATAGCTGGTCTCGTTGGACGAGCCCATCGCGAACTGGTCCATGTTGAGCTTGCCGAGCATGCCCGCGCCGGCATCCCAAAGCCGCTGCGACACGGTCGATTCATAGACCGGCTTGAAGCCTTCGAGGATGTGGCTCGCGGCAGTGGTCTGCACGCCTTTGGTGGCGAACAGGTCCTTCATGCCGATCGGTACGCCGGCGAGCGGCTTGAGCGTCTCGCCCGCCGCGCGCGCGGCATCGGCTTCCTTGGCAGAGGCAATGGCGTGGTCCGGCGTTTCGACGATGAATGCGTTGAGCGCCTTGGCCTTGCTCACCTTGACCACGAACGCATCGGCGACTTCGCGCGCCGAGAAGGTCCCTGCACGGACGCCGTCGCGCAGCTGCGCGATCCCCAGATCGGTGATGTCGCTCATTCGACCACCTTCGGCACGGTGAAAAAGCCGTGCTCGCCCTGCGGCGCGTTCTGGAGGACGGCGTCGCGCTGCCGGCCCTCGGTGACTACGTCTTCGCGAAGCCGGAGCGTGTTGGGGATCACGGCGGTCATCGGCTCGACGGCCGACGTATCGACCTCGCCCAATTGCTCGATCCAGCCGAGGATGTTGTTGAGCTCTGGCGCAAGGCGCTCGGCATCGGCATCGCTGATCGCGATCCGGGCGAGGCTGGCCACCTTCTTCACGGTTGCAGTGTCTACGGACATGAGGGCGCGGCTAGCATCCGCGCCCCTGCCCTTCAAGCATTGCTATTCGAACGGATCGCCAACCGGCACGCCGCCGACATAGACCTGCCGGCGTGGCACTTCCCGGATCTCCACATTGCGCGCGGCATAGCCGGCCGCAATTGTCTTGAGGTCTTCCTCCGTCGCCGCCCGCGGGGCCGGCCCCTGCTTCCACCTGCCGTCTTCGAGATGATAACGGTCACCATTCCGGCAACCAAAACGCAAGAGCGGCGGGAGCGGCCCCTTGCCTCCTGCCGTCGCGGAGGGCGTCGGGGCCGGACCCGGCGCCGCAAAACAGGAGTCCGTGAACACGAGCGCTTCGGTTTCGCTGGTCAGCAGCACGCCGCATTTCTCCTGGCGCGTGCAATTATAGCTCTCCCCGATCGCGTCGAGCAGTCCCCCGGGAAGTGCGCGGCCCGGCTGCAGCGTCCGCGTGTTGGCAGCCACCTCGGTGCGTTTCCTGGTTTCCTCGCTGGCGTCCTTGACGTCCCAGCGCCGCTCGGCCTTGGCGACTTCGTTGGCGCGAGTCTTGATGGCCGGATTCGCCGATGTCTGCAGCTTCTTGAGTGCCGCCCGCCCCGGCGCGCCGAAGTCGAACGCCAGAGCGCGCCAATCAAATTGATCGGGCGTCACCTTGCCCGATTCGAGCCGAGCGAGCTGGTCACGCGTGGAGATCGCGTTGAAGCTCACCAGCGGCGTCGCCAGGACCAGCGCGACGCCGCACACCAAGAAGGCGAGCACCAGATTCATCGGCCGCACCCGCGCCGCCCAGTCGAGCCGTCCCAGCACCAGCGCCACCAGATAGGCCGCTCCCCACAGGCAGGCGAGCGCGACGAACACCACCGCCCATAGCCGTTCGGGCGTGAAGCCATATTGCCCGATACGCAGCCCGATCGCGACCGCCGCGAGCACCGCCAGCGGCAGCATCACTGCCGCCAGCCCCATCGCGCCGTAGCGCAGCAGCGGGAAGCGCCGCTCCTGATCGGGTGCGTTGCCGATCACTGCGTTGGCGAGGATCAGCGCGCCGACCACGCAGAACAGCAGGATCGGCGTGGTCGATTTGGTCGCCTCCCACAATGCGTTCAGTCCGGTGATGGGCAGCGCCAGGACGAACAGCACCAGCCCGACCGCGAGCACCGGCGCGAGCACCGCCAGCACCATCGCCACCACGCGCTGGAGCAGCCGCACCACGCCGTCATGCTCGCGCAGCAGCCCCAGCGCGGCGCCGAAGGCGAGCCCGATCAGCGAACGCCAAAACCAGTCCTTTTCGAGCAGCTCCTTGAGGAAATCGATCTTGATCAGGTCGAATAGCAGCGCCAGCAGCCACGCCAGCGCGAAGACGATCGCCACGAAGACCCAGCACGCGCACCACAGCACCACATTGGTCCAGGCATGATCGTGCACCGATTGATAGGGAAAGCGCCGCGTCCCCTCGTCGCGCGCCGCCTGGAACAAGGGCGCCGCGACCGCCACTGCGAGCAGCAGGCTGATCATCCGCCAGCCTTCGCCGACGCTCCAGTCCTCGGGCGTGCCGTTCCACGCCACCACCAGCGCGCCGACCAAGGCGAGCCCGACCGCGAACAGCAGCGACCACCACCATAGCCGCCGTTCGAGCGTGAAGCCGGTCAGCCCAGCCGCGAGCACCACGCCGGTCGCCGAACTGGCCTGCATCGTCGAAAGATTGTTGTGGAAGCCGGCGCCGATGATGAGATGCACCACGAATCCGGCAGCAAGCCCGATCCCCCCGAGGATCAGCGGCCGCATTGCCCAGCTAGCCTCCGTCATCGCTTCATCCCCCTGCATTGCCGATCTCCGTCCTGTTGAAGCGCGCGACTAGGCGGAAACCGGCCCCCGCGGCATGATCGAATGCTGAGCTTTTCCTGAGCATCGCCGATCCGTTCCCCCGGCCGGACCATTCTTCGGCTGCGGCCATCCGTCAACGCAGTTGCATCCTGCACAAGCGTGCGCCACGGGAACGCGATTGCAACGCCACCCGTTTATGTTGCATCGCACAATGGAGAGTGCGCTTGGCCCGGAAGTTCCTGTATGTCGTCGCAGTCCTGATCGTGCTCGCGCTCGCCGCCGCCTTTGCCTATCGCTTCTATGGCGTCCAGCTGATGCGCCAGTTCATGGTGCCGGCCGGCGATGCCGTCGCGCTGCCGCCGCCCGATCGCGCTGCCTATGCCCGCGCCGATATGTGGATCGCCCGCCCCGACAAGCCCGGCAATCCCGCGCTCTGGACTCCCGAAGGCTTCAAACCCGCGGAAAAGCCCGAGGCCGCGGTGTTCTTCGTCCACCCCACTTCGTTCCTCGACACCAAGACGTGGAATGCCCCGCTCGACAATATGGACGCCAACAACCGCGCCGCTCTGTTTCTGCGCGGTCAGGCGAGCGCGTTCAACTCGGTCGGCGAAATCTGGGCACCGCGCTACCGCCAGGCGACCTTCGGCGCCTTCCTCACCAGCAACGCAAGCGCGCAGCACGCGCTCGATTTCGCCTATCGCGACGTGCTCGCCGCGTTCGATCAGTTCGTGAAGGAGGCCGGCAACCGCCCGATCCTCCTCGCCGGCCACAGCCAGGGCGCGCTCCACCTCTCGCGCCTGCTCGTCGATCGCGTCGCCGGCACGCCCCTCGCGAAGCGCGTGATCGCCGCCTATGTCGTCGGCTGGCCGGTTTCGATCACTGCGGACCTGCCCAAAATGGGGCTCCCAGCCTGCTCGCGCCCCGACGAGACGGGCTGCATCCTCTCCTGGCAGAGCTTCGCCGAGCCCGCCGATCCCTCGCTGATCCTCGACACGTTCGATGCGACCACCGGCTTCACCGGCAAGCCCCGCGCGGGGACGTCGATGATCTGCATCAACCCGCTCACCGGCAAGCCCGGGGGTTCGGCCCCGGCGGAGGCCAATCTCGGCACGCTCATCCCGGATATGAGCTTCCAATCGGCACAACTCGTCACCGGACGCGTCCCTGCGCGTTGCGACGGCCGCGGCTTCGTCACGATCGGCCGCACGCCGCCCGATTTCGGCCAATATGTCCTGCCCGGCAACAATTACCATGTGTTCGACTACAGCCTGTTCTGGGCGAATGTCCGCCAGGATGCAGAGCGCCGGCTGGCGGCATTCAAGAAATGATCACCACCGCCTCCGCCGAGTTCCGTGCCGCGCTGCCTGCGGGCGGCCGCCTGATCGGGCTCGATGTCGGAACGAAGACGATCGGCACGGCATTGTGCGACGCCGGCTGGAGCTTCGCCAGCCCCGCTTCGCTCATCCGCCGCACCAAATTCACCAAGGACAAGGCGGCGCTCGCCGAACTGATCGGACAGCAGCACGTGAAGGGCCTCGTCATCGGCCTGCCGCTCAATCTCGACGGCAGCGACAGCCCGCGCACCCAATCGACCCGCGCCTTCGCGCGCAATCTCGACGATATGGGCTTCCCGATCCTGCTCTGGGACGAGCGCTGGTCCACCGTCGCGGTCGAGCGCACCCTGATCGAGCAAGATTTCAGCCGCGCCCGCCGCGCCGAGATGATCGACAATATGGCCGCGGCACATATCCTTCAGGCGGCCATCGACGCCTTGGTCAACGTCTGAACAATATTTGAATGTTGTCGGGCTGACCTTCCGGTAACTTTGCCGACGCGCGAAACTCATGTATAGGGAAGCCTTGGATCTGCGGGGGATGGTCCGATGCACAAGCAGCTTCTGACGGGCGCGATACTGCTCTTGCTGGCCGGCTGCAACGAAGCCCGCAGGGAAGCGCGCAACACCAGCGAAGACAATGTGATCGTCGCCAATGCGCAAGTCGCGGGCGAGATGATCTTCTGCCGTGAGATCAATCGCCGCACCACCCGCGAAGACTGCGAGGATCTGACCGCGACCGCCGCCGAGGCGAAGAAGGGCACCGCTGCGTTCAACGTGCCACCGATGACGCGGGGCAAGGCGACGATGATCGAGCTCGCTATCTCGCTCGAACCGCCCCCGATGGAGGATCCCGGTAGCGGCGGCGAGCCGGCGGTGAAGAACGCCTCGGACAACGCCACCGTCCCTGAGAATGCCAGCGCGACTCTCGAAACCCCGACGCCGTCGCCCGCGCCCAGTCGCATCGCCGCACGTCCCATCAGCAAGGGCCCCGCCCCCGCCGAGGTGGTCGACGCGCTCCCGGGCGAGACCGAGCAATATAGCCCGCTCGTCGGACGCGACATGCGCGCCGAACTGATCGGCCAAGGCTTCAAGATCGAGCCCAAGAGCCCGGCCTCGCAGGTACTACGGCCGGGGAGCACCACGAGCTGGGAGTGGGAAGTCACGCCGCTTCGTGGCACCAATTATGCGCTCGCAGTGAAGACCGCGGTCGAGGGCGTGATGGCCAATGGCGAGCGCGTCGTGCTCGGCAGCACGGTCGAGACGCGCACAGTAGACGTCAAGGTGGCGTGGTATGATCGCGTGCGCGACGGGCTGACCGAAGCGCCGACCTGGATCAAGCTCGTCACCGGCATATTGCTCGCGCTCGCCGCCCTGTTCGCGGCATGGTGGAAACTCGTCCGATCGGCGAAGGGCGAGAAGACTCCGGACGACGAGAAGGACGCTGACAAGGACGCTGGCAAGAATAAGCCGGACTGATCCGCGGCCGCGGCCGCTTGCCACTCCACGCATCCCGGTCTAGGCCGCAGCTTTAATGCAAGCTTCCGATCACAGCCCCGCGGCCCAGCTTCCCGGCCGCGCCGCCTTCCCGCACCGGCACCTCACCGGCATCGCGGGACTCCAGCCACACGAGATCGTCTTCCTGCTCGACGAGGCCGAGCAATGGGTCGAGGCGAACCGCACGCGTGCCAAGAGCGACAAGCGCCTCGAAGGCCTCACCCAGATCAATGCCTTCTTCGAGAATTCGACGCGGACCCTGCTCTCGTTCGAGATCGCCGGGAAACGGCTGGGCGCCGACGTCGTCAACATGCATGCCGCGCAAAGCTCGGTGAAAAAGGGCGAGACGCTGATCGATACCGCCGTGACGCTCAACGCGATGCGCGCCGACGTGATCGTCATCCGTCACATGAGCTCGGGCGCGGTCGACCTGATCGCCGAGAAGGTCGATTGTCCGGTGCTCAACGCCGGCGACGGCTGGCACGAGCATCCCACCCAGGCCCTGCTCGACGCACTCACCATCCGCCGTCGCCGGGGATCGGTCGCCGGCCAGCGCGTGGTGATCTGCGGCGACATCCTCCACAGCCGTGTCGCCCGCTCGAACATGCTGGCGCTCACCGCGCTCGCCGCCGAAGTCCGGGTCGTCGCACCCTCGACCTTGATGCCCGCCGCGATCGAGCGGATGTATGTCCAGCCTTTCACCGATTTCGACGCCGCGCTGGAAGGCGCCGACGTGGTCATGATGCTCCGCGTCCAGAACGAGCGGATGGCGGGCGGCTACATCCCCTCCACTCGCGAATTCCACATGCGCTACGGCCTCACGCCGGAGCGGCTGGCGCGCGCCAAACCCGATGCCCTGGTGATGCACCCGGGGCCGATGAACCGCGGCGTCGAGATCGAATCCTCGGTCGCCGATCACCCGGAGCGCAGCGCGATCACCGAGCAGGTCGAGATGGGCGTCGCCGTCCGCATGGCCTGTCTCGATGTGCTCACGCGCGGCGAGCGTGGCGTGGAGGGCTGGGCATGAAGACCGTTTTCCGCAATGCCCGGCTCGTCTGCCCCGTCGGCGGCGTCAGCACCGGCGATCTGCTGGTCGACGGCGAGACCATCGCCGCAACGGGCAGCCTCGAGGTCGCCGGCGACGCGCAGGTGATCGATCTCGCCGGCAAGACGCTCGCACCCGCATTGATCGATCTCGGCGTCTTCGCGGTCGACCGGGCCGCCTGCCGCGCCGGCGGCATAGCCCGCGTCGGGCTGATGCCCGATCAATCGCCGGTGCTCGACGATCCCGGCATCATCCGCCGGGCGGCGCTCTCGGGAAAGCCTGCGCTCTGGGTCCATCCGCTCGCCGCCGCGACGCGCGCCCTCGACGGCCAGGATCTCGGCGAGATGGCGATCAACGCCTCGGCGGGCGCGCGCGCCGTCGCCACCGGACGCGGCTGGATCGCCTCGTCGGCGACGATGCGCAAGGTGCTCGCCTACGCCCGCGACATCGGCCTGGTGGTGGTCGTGCATGCCGAAGATGGCGGCTTGACCGACGGCGCCGTCGCGACCGAGGGCGAGACCGCCACGCGCCACGGCCTCCCCGCCGCTCCCGCCATCGCCGAGGCGCTCGCCGTAGCGCGCGACCTGATGCTCGCCGAGGAGACCGGCGCGCGCATCCATTTCCGCCAGGTGACCACCGCCGCGGCGTTCGACCTGATCCGGGCCGCCAAGCGCCGGGGCGTCCGCGTCACGTGCGGCATCACCCCCGCGCATCTGTTGCTGTCGGACATCGCGATGAGCGATTTCCGGACCTTCGCGCGCCTCTCGCCCCCGCTGCGGGACGAAAGCGATCGCCAGGCGGCGCTTGCGGCAGTCAAGGACGGCACGATCGACGTGATCGCCTCGGGCCACGATCCCCGCGGCCCCGAAGCGAAGCGCCTGCCCTTCGTCGATGCCGAGCCCGGCATGTCGGGCGCGGAGACTCTGCTGGCGCTATCGCTGGGGCTGGTGCGCGACGGGCTGATCCCGATCGAGCGCCTGTTCGCATTGCTCGCCGCCAATCCCGCGAAGATTCTCGGGTTGAAGACCGGCACGCTCGAGCCCGGCGCCCCCGCCGACCTGATCGTCCTGGATTCCGGCGCGCCCTGGCAGATCGAGGCCGAGCGCATGGTCGCCCGCGCCGGCAACACCCCGTTTGATCGCCTGCCCGTCCAGGGCAAGGTGCTGAGCCTCTACAAGGGCGGGGCGCAGGTCGAATAGGAGGCGCGGATGTGGGGGCCCATCTTCGAGACGCTGTTCGATATTCTGCCCTGGAAGGTGCAGTTGGCATTGTTGGGCAGCTTCATACTGATCGTCGCCGTCGTCGTGTTCTGGATGACGCGCGCCTGACCTCTAACGAAAAAGGCCGGAGCGCGAGCCCCGGCCTTTCCGTGACGAAATCTGTTCGGCTCAGCGCGCGGCGACCTGCGCGCGACCGCCGCCCTTGACCCAGGCGGCGACGCTGTCGCCGGCGCCCATACGGACGAAACAGGGGCTGCCGCTCGCGCGCACCTGGCGACAGAGCGAGGCCGCACCGGCGCGGTCGAAGCCGCCGACCGAGAGGCGGTAGAAATTGCCCGCCGCGGTCGAGAACTTGACGCCCTGCGGAGTCTCGCCGCGAAGCGCGGGAACGCGGTTGGCGTGCCGCGCCCAGCCGTCGCGGGCGACTTCGGCGTTCTCATAAGCACCGAGCTGGACATAGTAATTGCCGGGCTTGGCCTTCGCCGCGGCGACGGGAGCCGCGACGGCAGGCGAAGCCTTGGCGACGCGAACCGGGGCCTTGGCGGCGACCGGCGCGGGCGCCCGCGCGGCGACGCGGATCTGCTGGACCACTTCGGCGCGCGGGCCGAACACCACCTGCGGGCCGGTTCCGGCAACCTGCTGCGGCTCGGGCTGCGCTTCCGGAGCGGGTGCGGCGGCGACTTCGACGGGTGCCTCGGCGACAGCCTGCTCCGCGCCCTGCGGCACACCGGGCATATAGGCATCGACGGGGTCGGCCGGAGCCACTGCCGCCACGGCGACATTGGGCTGCTGCGAAAGCGCTAGCGCGACCGGTTGGCCGCCGTCCCGCACCGGCACCACGTTCAACAGCGACGCGACCTGGTCATAAGCGTTGGTCGGTCGCGAGAAGCGCGCCCATTCCATCATCCGCGCCTGGAGCTTGTCCGGCGCGACGTCCATCGCCGCGATCTCGTTGGCCTGCTTCCAGCGGCCGGCGAGCGCAAGGCTCAGCGCGAGGTTCTGGCGGGTTTTGGCCGTGGCGGTCGCTTCGCGCGCCGCGGGGCCGAGAATGTCGATCGCAGTCACTGGATCGCCGGCCAGCGCGAAGGCGAGGCCACGATCGCTCGCGGGAATCTTGTCGCCACTGGTCTGCAGCGTCGTGCGCGCGCCCTGCCAATCGCCCTGCGCGATCTTGGCGAGGACGAGGTTGAGCGTCACGCGGCCATCGGCGGGATCGAGCGTCAGCGCGTCGGTAAGAGCCTGCGAGGCCGAAGTGAAGCGGCCTGCGAGCAGATAGGCCTGCCCCAGCAAGGCGCGATACTCGGCGCTGGTCGGATCGTTGGCCACCGCGGCTTCGGCGTGCTGGACGGCGTCGCCGCCCTTGCGCTTCGCGATCGCCTTTTCGGCCGCCTTCGCCTCCGCTTCCGCCTTCTTGACGTTGGCGCCCGCAGTCGCGAAGGCGGAGCTGGTGAAGCCCTGCGTCGCGATACCGGTCACGGCCACGCCGCCCAGCACGAGCGCCGAGAGGCCGAACTTGATCATCTTACGACTGTTCATGGTCATGTCCTTCACCCACGGTTCGCGGCGGGTTCGATCTGGCCGGCGAGAGCGTCGATGCCCTCGAGCGATTCGAGAAACTGGTCGAGCGCCTGCGTGACCAGCTGCTGCGCCGAGCGGCAGGTGATCGCCGATGCGAGGCGGAGCTTGAGATGGCGTTCCTGGTCGAGGCGCAGCGTGAACGCGGCCTTGGTCTTTTTCGAAGCGACTTCGCGCACCACCCGGGCGAGCGTGCCTTCCGGAACTTCGGGCGCGTGCTTGAGCACCGGCTCACGCTTCATCTTCCGGACGGGCACCTGAAGCGGCGCATAATCGGGCTCGGCCTCGGGCACGAATTCGGGTTCCGGCTCGGGCGCATAGACGGGCGCGGCGAGCTGCTCGTCGAGCGCCTCGATCTGGCGGAGCACGGCGGGCTTGGGTGCCTCGATCGCCTCGTCGAGCGGGGCGACATAGGGCACCTGCACCGGCGCGGGCTGGAAATCATGGCCCATGTCGTTCCAGCCGAGATCTTCCTGCGGACCCGTATTCATCTGCAGGAAGCCCTGCGGACGCATTGCCGGACGCGCCTGCCCCTTGCGGGCGAGGAGGCTGGAGGAGAGCGAAGCGAGGGGTTTGGAGGTGCCGATCATCGCCGCCTCCCTCAGCCGACCACGCGGCGGCCGAAGCCACCTGCGCGAGGCGCCTGGCCGAACTGGCTCGGCTGCGCCGGCGCCGCGAACACGGTGCGGCGGAAATTCTTCTCGAGCCGGTCGTAGATATAGGCCCACAGCCCGGCGACCTCGCCCGCGGATTTGCCGCGCGGGTCGGTTTCCATGACGGTGCGGCCGTCGATCATCGATGCCGCGAAATCGGTGCGGTGATGAAGCGTGATCGGCGCGACGGTGCCGTGCTGCGACAGCGCGACCGCGGCTTCCGAAGTGATCCGCGCCTTGGGCGTCGCGGCGTTGACCACGAAGATCAGCGGCTTGCCGGCGCGCTCGCACAGATCGACCGTGGCGCCGACGGCGCGCAGATCGTGGGGCGACGGACGCGTCGGGATGACGATCAGCTCGGCGACTTGGATCACGCTCTGGATCGCCATGGTGATGGCGGGCGGCGTGTCGATCACGGCGAGACGGAAGCCCTGCTGGCGGAGAACCTCGAGATCCGCCTGGAGCCGCGCGACGGTGGTCTGGGCGAACGCCGGATACTCCGTGTCGCGCTCGTTCCACCAGTCGGAGAGCGAACCCTGCGGGTCGATATCGATGAGAACGACGGGCCCGTGGCCGGCCAGCTGTGCCTGCACCGCAAGGTGACCGGACAGCGTGGTCTTCCCCGACCCACCCTTCTGCGATGCCATCGCTAGAACGCGCATGAACCCCCTCGGAAACTCGATAAGTGCAGAGTGCCTGATGCCATGGGGGTAGATAAGAAGCAGTTAACGCGTGTCGCCTTGGCACGCGTCCTGGTTTCCATGTCGGTAAGGATATCTTTGCCTGCCGCGCGTTAAGTGGCATTCATCTCTTTTCGTGGGGTGGTGGAGCGTGCTCGGAATGAAGTCTCTGTGGATGGCCGCCGTCGCGGGTGCCCTGCTGCTGGTGGCCCCGGCCTGTGCGCAGGAAGACCCGGTCAAGGCCGGCGTCGACGCTTATGAGCGCGGCGATTATCGCACCGCGGTCGATAAATGGCGCCCCGCCGCGGACAAGGGCAATGCCGACGCGCAGTTCAACATGGGCCAGGCCTATAAGCTCGGCCGCGGCGTCGCGGTCGACCTCAAACAGGCCGAGGCCTGGTATCGCAAGGCCGCGCTCCAGGGCCATGAACAGGCCGAGGGCTATTACGGCCTCGCATTGTTCGAGAACGGCAAGCGCGCCGATGCGGTCCCCTGGCTCCAGCGTGCAGTGAGCCGCGGCGATGCGCGCGCGCAATACATCCTCGGCATCATGCTGTTCAACGGCGATGGCGTCGGGAAGGATTGGGTCCGCGCTTATGCACTGATGGTCCGCGCCTCCTCGACCGGCCTCGACGCGGCGGTCAAGGCGCGCGCGCAGATGGACCAATATATGCCGCTGGGCGATCGCCAGCAGGGCCTCGTGCTCGCGCGCAAATACGAAGATGAATTCAACAAGGGCGGCCGCCCGCTCCCGCCGGTCGAGGTTGCGGAGAATGTGCGTCCCGCTCCGCTCGCGGTCACGCGCCCCGAGCCGCCCACGGCCACACGCCCTGCGCCACGCCCGACGCAACCCGCACCCGCTTCAGTACGCGCGACCCCTGCTCCCGCGCAGGACGGCGGCTGGCGCGTCCAGCTCGGCGCGTTCGGCGATCCAGGCAACGCGCGGAAACTCTGGAGCCAGGTGAGCGGGCGCTTCCCCGGCCGCCAGCCTTATTACGTAAAGGCGGGCGCGTTGACCAAGCTCCTCGTCGGCCCCTTCGCCTCGCGCGCGGCCGCCGCCGGTGCCTGCGGCAGCGTCAAGCCCTGCGTTCCCGTGGCGCGCTGACCGGAAGGGAAATCACTTCGCGGCCGCAACAAAACTCGCATGAGGTGCGTTTCGCGCCCATGATCAAAGCCCTGTTGGCCATCGCTGCCACTCCCGCGCTTCTCTTCGCCTCCGGCGTAGCCGCCCAGAATGCTCCCGAGGAACCGGCGCCCGCGCCGGAGGCTCGCACAGACAAGGAGCCGATCAGGGCGCGTCTCGCGCTGGGCCCGCAGCTGCAGCCACGCTTTCCCGGTTCGAACGAAGTGTTCCTGCTTCCGTTCGTCGACGTCTCGATCACGCGCGGCGACAGGCCATTCGAATATGAAGCGGCTGATCAGAGTGTCTCTTCCTCGCTGATCAAGGGTACGGGATTTGCGTTCGGCCCCGCAATCCAGCTCGAGGGAAGCCGAAGGCGCAAGGAGACCGATCTTCCGGTCGACGAAGTGGGGACGAGCATCGAGGCGGGCGGCTTCGTCGACGTCTGGCTGGGTTCTTCGATCCGCGCGCGCGGCGAGCTGCGCAAAGGCGTGACCGGCCATAAGGGCCTGGTGAGCGACGTGATGCTCGATTACGTCGCGCGCGACGGCGACAAATGGCTGTTCTCGGTCGGGCCGCGCTTCACGCTCGCCGATCGCAAATACCAGCAGGCCTATTTCGGCGTGAACCCCGCGGCGAGCGCGCGGACCGGCCTCCCCGTATACGCCCCTGACGGCGGCGTGCATTCGTTCGGCGCCGCCGCCACGACGCTCTACCAGCTGGATCGGCACTGGGGGCTCTACGGTTATGCCAAATACGACCGCCTCGTCGCCGACGCCGCCGACTCCCCGATCGTCCGAACGATCGGCTCGCGGAACCAGTTTTCGGGCGGTGTGGCGCTGACCTTCACTTTCGACACCGGGATCCACCGCTGAAGCGAGGAGGTTCGACATGGAAACAATGGAACTGCACCGCGGTCGGCTGATCGACCATATCCAGCTGGTCGTTGCCGACCTCGCCGCCAGCCGCCGTTTCTACGAAGCCGTGTTCGACGTGCTCGGCGTGCCCATCGGCGGCGAGGCCGACGACTATTTCTGGGCTGACGAGCTGTTCGTCTCGTCCGCCGACAGCGAAGCCGCGCAGGGCAAGCTCACCGGCCGCCACCACCTCGCCTTCCAGGCGAAGGACAACACAATGGTCGAAGCGTTCCACTGCGCCGGCCTCGCCGCCGGTGGCACTGACAACGGCCCGCCTGGCGAACGCCCCTATCACCCGGGCTATTACGCCGCCTTCCTGCTCGATCCCGACGGCAACAATATAGAGGCGGTGTTCCATGGGCCCCATGAGCGCAGCGGTGGATCGGTGAAAATCACCTTCGAGGGGTGAGACTGACGCACCAGGCAATACCGACCGGGTGCACTCTCGGTCACGTTTCCGCACCTTGAAGATTGTGATATATCGTTCCGCATCGAGCCCCCTGGAGAGTCGATCCGACTGCAGGGAAAGGAGCGAGCCGATGTCGCCACCTATCGACGAAACCAAACTTCACGCTTTCGTGGGAAAGATGCTGAACGATCTCGGCGGCGCGATGAGCGTACCGACCGTTCGCGTGGGTCTCCGGCTGGGATTGTTCGATGCACTGGACAATGCGCCCGCCACCGCCTCCGAACTCGCACAAAGAGCGGGCGGGCTTCACCAACGCTATGTGCGCGAATGGGCGCTTGCCCAGGCGGCGAACGGCTATGTCGATTTTGATCCGGTCACGGACCGGTTCAGCCTGTCGCCCGAACAGGCCATGGTGTTCGCGAACCGGGAAAGTCCGGTCTACCTTGCCGGCGCATTCGAGCTTGTGGCGGCGATGATCGAGGCCGAAGCGAAGGTCGAGGAGTGTTTCCGGCAAGGCACAGGAGTACGGTGGGGCGATCACGCCGGCTGCCTGTTCTGCGCGACGGGAGCATTCTTCCGGCCTGGCTACGTCAACAACATCGTACAGAACTGGATTCCCGCGCTCGACGGTATCGAGGAACGGCTTCGCACCGGTGCCAAAACAGCCGATGTCGGTTGCGGGGTGGGTTTTTCGACATTGCTGATGGCCGAGGCGTATCCCGAGAGCCAGTTCGTGGGCTTCGATTTCCACGAACCTTCGATCGAAGAGGCGCGACGCCATGCCGAACGACATGGTCTCGGCGATCGCGTGCGCTTCGAAGTAGCCAAGGCGAAGGAAATCGCCGAGGACGGCTTTGATCTGGTCACGATGTATGATTGCCTGCACGATATGGGCGATCCACGCGGATGCGCCGCGCATATGCGCCGAATTCTCGCACCGGACGGCGTTTGGATGATCGTCGAGCCGATCGCCGGTGATGTGCCGGCCGACAATATGAATCCGGTCGGGCGGCTATACTATAATGCCTCGACGATGATCTGCGTGCCTACCTCGCTCGATCAGGAGGTTGGCGAAGCTCTCGGCGCGCAGGCAGGGGAAGCCAGGCTTAGCCGGATCATCGAGGAGGGTGGTTTCGAGACCGTCCGGCGCGCGACGGAGGGTCCCTTCAACATGGTGCTGGAGGCACGCTGATCTCGCAGCACCTATGCGATCCGCTCAGCTGGTCACCCAATCCTTCGCAATCTCTTGCGCTTAAAGCAACGCCATCAGGTCATTATGATCGATCCGCGCGCCCGGGCACGACCTCGCCTTCCGGGCGAAGGACAAGACGATGGTCGAGGCGTTTCACCTATCACCCCGGCCATTACGCCGCCTTCCTGCCCGACCCCGACGGCAACAATATCGAGGCGGTGTTCCACGGACCGCAAGAGCGGAGCAGTGAATCGGTAAGATCCGGTTCGAGATGCGAACCCATTGAACACGGCGCGGGGGTTGAGCCGTGATATTGTAACCGGTTTCATTGTACGGCATGTTTCGGTTCCGAATCGGATAGGGGAAACATGCATGCGCTTGCGGTTCTGGATCCTGGCGCTTGGGATCACTTGCCTCGCCTCGCCCGTTCAGGCGCAGCCCCGCGACGCCGAATTCACCGCCCGCCTGCATCGCATCGCAGTCCAGCTCGGGCTGCCGGGCTTCAGCGCCGCCGTCGTGCGAGACGGTAAGATCGTCTATCGCCATCAGGAAGGCGTTACGGACCGCGGCTCAAGTGCGCCGATTATGCCCAACTCGTTGTTCGGCATCGCCTCGGTCACCAAGTCCATGACCGGGATCATCCTCAGCCAGCTGGAGGCGGAGGGAAAGATCCGGCTGGAGGATCCGCTGCTCGCTTATCCGCTCAACACCGGCTGGCATCCCCCGGAAGGCGTTGGCGATCCCAACATCACGCTCGGCGATGTGCTCAGCATGAGCTCGGGTGGGCGCCCGGGCGAGACCTATGTCTATAACGGCGCCCGCTTCAATCTCCTGTCGGGCCTTTTCGACAAGATCAGCGCCACGGCTTCGCCGCAAAGCTATGTGGTGCAGAACCGTCAGCGGATCCTGACCCCGCTCGGCATGACCGACACGATGACAGGATACCAGAAGGACAATCCGCTCGCGCCCCGTGCCGTCAGGCGCTACCAGGCCGAAAGCTCCCCGAGGGGCTGGAACTATATCGAGCGGCCTTACGACTGGGACGCAGCCTATCCTGCCTCGGGACTGATCTCGACGATCGACGACCTGGCCAAATATGCCGCCGCGCTCGATCGCAACACGCTGATCGGCCAAGCCGCCTATGATCGCCTGACGACGCCGCGGAACGGGCATCCTTACGGCTATGGCTGGTTCACGCAGGTGAGCGCGGGGACGCGCCTGCATTGGGTCTTCGGCTATGGCCAGGCCGAGTCCGCACTGTTCCTGCGGGTGCCGGACAGGAAGCTGACTTTCATTTTCCTCGCCAATGCGGACACGCCGTCCGCGCTGGCGCAGCTCGATTATGCAGACGTGTTGCGTCAGCCTTTCGGCCTGGCATTCTTCGATAGCTGGGTGATGGGCGGCAAGGCGATCGACTTCGATCGGCCGATGGCAGAGGTTGCACGCGCCATCGGCGCGAAGCCGGCGCCGATGGCGGTGGAGCAGTTGCTCGACGAGGCGCTGCTCCAGGCGTTTCGGGGACGCATGACCGGCGAGGGTGGCGATCGCGCAGTCGCCCTGAGCGAGCTCCTGTTGCAGGTGGCGCCCGAACGGTTCGCGCAGCCCGACGTCTACATGCTGCGGCTTTTGTCGGACGTCACCTCGCCTCGGCTGACACCGACGGCGCGCCAGTTGCTCGCACGTTTCGATCTCGACGCCGACCGCCGTCCCGTGACGCCATTGTGGAGCGGCGAGGTATTGGAGAAGCTGGGAGACCGGGAAGGCGCGATGAAGCTGTACGCGTTGTCGTGCGATCGGGATGGTTTCGACGACGAACCGATGAAGGCGCAGGCCTGCGAACGGCTTGCCGCTTACGAGCTGAAGGCGGGACAGCTCGAAGCCGGGCGGCGGCATTTGTGGCATTCGGCACGCATCTCGCGCCTCGCCAACGACGGCGGTGAATTCGACCGCAAGCTCGCCATCCTCGCGGGAGCCGCCTCGAAACGCTGAGGCGACGCGACGTCCGCCATCCCCCGCCGCGGCGCTAAAAATCAGTCCGCGACCCAATCCTTCGCCGCGATCCCTTGCGCATAGAGCAACGCCGTCAAGTCATTATGATCGATCCGCGCACCCGCCGCTGCCGCGACGATCGGCTTGGCGTGATAGGCCACGCCCAGGCCTGCCTGCCGGATCATCGCGAGGTCGTTCGCGCCGTCGCCCACGGCGATCGATGCCTCGGCCGGCAGGCCCAGCTCAGCCAGCGCGCCCAGCAACGTGGTTTCCTTGGTGCTGCTGTCGACGATCGGCTTCGTGACCTTCCCGGTCAGCTTCGCATCGCCGATCTCGAGCCGGTTGGCGATCACCCGATCGAAGCCGATCTCGGAACCCACCGGCTCGGCGAAGCGCGTGAATCCGCCCGAGACGAGGATCGTCGTTGCGCCCCGCGCGCGCATCGTCCGTACCAGCGCCTTCGCGCCCGGCATCAGCTTGACGCGCTCGGCGAGGCAGCGGTCGATCGCACTTTCCTCGAGCCCCTCCAGCAACGCCACGCGGGCGTCGAGCGCCTCGGCGAAGTCGAGCTCGCCTTTCATCGCCCGCTCGGTCACTTCGGCGATCCGGCTCTTGATCCCGGCATAATCGGCGAGTTCGTCGATGCATTCGACTGTGATCATCGTCGAATCCATGTCGGCGACGAGCAGTTTCTTGCTCCGACCCTCCTGCGGCTGGACGATCACATCGGTCGCCGGAAACGCGCCCTCCAGTGCCGCACGCGCCGCGCCCGGATGCGATACGAACAACAGGTCCGCCGCTTTGCCCTGATCGATCCAGTGCCACGCCCCTGGCGCACAATCGACACCCGCCAACCGATCGGCGGCTTCGGAAAGCTGCCCCGCGCCGAGGCCGTCTGCTATGAGCGTCGCGATGAACATGGGATCCCCTGACCTGCCAACGGTGGCGCTCATCGCAGGGCCGACGGCGAGCGGCAAGTCCGCGCTCGCGCTCGCGCTCGCCGAAAAGCACCGGGGCACCGTGATCAACGCCGATTCGATGCAGGTGTATGCCGATCTGCGCATCCTGACCGCTCGCCCGACGGTCGACGAGGAATCGCGCGTGCCCCACCGGCTGTTCGGCCATGTCGACGGCGCCGACGCTTATTCGGCGGCGCGCTGGGCAGCCGAAGCGCGCGCCGCCATCACCGAAGCGCATGACGAGGGACGCCTGCCCATCCTTGTCGGCGGCACCGGCATGTATCTGCGCACTTTGCTGGAGGGCATAGCGCCGGTGCCCGAAATCGATCCGGCCATACGAAAGCAAGTGCGCGCGCTGCCGGTGGCCGAAGCGCACGCCCAGCTCGCCGCCGCCGATCCTGAAGCCGCGGCGAAGCTCAACCCGACCGACACCACCCGCGTCGCCCGCGCGCTCGAAGTCGTACGCGCCACCGGCAAGCCGCTCTCGCATTGGCAGACCCGGCGGCTCGGCGGGATCGAAAGCGAGGTCCGCCTCGCCCCGCTCATCCTCCTCCCCGACCGCGACTGGCTCGGCGAACGCATCGACCGGCGCTTCGCCGACATGCTCGATCAGGGACGCGCCGAGGCGAGCGCCCTGCTCGCCCGCACCGACATTCCGGCCGACGCTCCCGTACTGCGCGCGATCGGCGTTCCCGAACTGCGCGCGCTGTTCGCGGGCGAAACCGATGTCGTTCAGGCCGCCGCCGCCGGTGCACTTGCCACGCGACAATATGCCAAACGCCAGTATACGTGGTTCCGCCGCCAGCCGCCGCCCCACTGGGAACGCAGCAGCGCGACAGAAACAAAGGTATTATTGGGAATAATTGAAACTAAATTTCTCATATAGTGCTTGACGTGCCATTTTATTGCCGTTAGCAGCGCCAATCCCGGCGTTGTGCGGCAACGCAGCAAAAGGAGGCAGACGTGACCGAGAAGAGCGGAGCAGACATCCTGATCGAGGCGTTGAGCGACCTCGGTGTGGAGGTCATCTTCGGCTATCCCGGTGGCGCGGTGCTTCCGATTTACGACGCGCTCTTCAAGCAGGACCGCATCAAGCACGTCCTCGTCCGTCACGAGCAGGCCGCGACCCACGCCGCGGAGGGCTATGCCCGCTCGACCGGCAAGCCCGGTGTCGTGCTCGTCACTTCGGGCCCGGGCGCGACCAACGCCGTCACCGGGATCACCGATGCGCTGATGGATTCGATCCCGATGGTCGTGATCACCGGCCAGGTCCCGACCGCTTTGATCGGCACCGACGCATTCCAGGAGGCCGACACGGTCGGCATCACGCGGCACTGCACAAAGCATAATTACCTCGTGAAGGGCCCCGAGACGCTCGGCAGCATCATCCACGAGGCGTTCCACATCGCCACTTCGGGCCGCCCCGGACCGGTGGTCGTCGACATCCCCAAGGACGTGCAGGTCGCCACTGCGCGCTACGAGGCGCCGGGTCCGATCCAGCACAAGACCTATCGTCCGCAGACCCAGCCCGATGCCGCGAAGATCCAGGAAGCGGTCGACATGCTCGCCGCCGCCGAGCGCCCGGTCTTCTACACCGGCGGCGGGATCATCAATTCGGGTCCCGAGGCCTCGAAGCTGCTGCGCGAACTCGCGGCGATGACGGGCGCGCCGGTCACCTCGACGCTGATGGGCCTGGGCGCCCTGCCCGCCTCGTCGGACCAGTGGCTGGGCATGCTCGGCATGCACGGCACCTACGAAGCCAATTGGGCGATGAACAAGGCGGACCTGATCATCGCCTTCGGCGCGCGTTTCGACGATCGCGTCACCGGCCGGCTCGACGCGTTCGCGCCGAACTCCCGGAAAGTGCACATCGACATCGACCGGTCGAGCGTGAACAAGAATGTCCGCGTCGACCTGCCGATCATCGGCGATGTCGGCATCGCGCTCCGCGAGATGATCGATTGCTGGAGGGCCCGTCAGCACCCGAAGCCCGACCTCACCGAATGGTGGAACCGCATCAACGGCTGGCGCCAGACCCGCTGCCTCGATTTCGAGGAGAAGGGCGACGCGATCATGCCGCAGCGCGCGATCCGCGCACTGTACGAGGCGACGAAGCACCGCGCGCCGATCATCACTACCGAAGTCGGCCAGCACCAGATGTGGGCCGCGCAGCATTTCGGCTTCGAGGCGCCCAACAAATGGCTGACCTCGGGCGGCCTCGGCACGATGGGCTACGGCCTGCCCGCCGCGATCGGCGCGCAGCTCGGCCATCCGGACGCGCTGGTGATCGACATCGCCGGCGAGGCGTCGATCCAGATGAACATCCAGGAGCTGGCGACCGCGACCCAATATCGCCTGCCGGTCAAGATCTTCATCCTCAACAACGAATATATGGGCATGGTCCGCCAGTGGCAGGAGCTGACCTATCAGTCGCGTTATTCGGAGAGCTACAGCGACGCGCTCCCCGATTTCGTCAAGCTCGCCGAGGCCTATGGCTGGAAGGGCATTCGCATCGAGGGCCGGCAGGAGCTCGAGCCGGGCATTAGCGAGATGCTGGCCCATGACGGGCCGGTGCTCGTCGATTGCCGGGTGGCCAAGCTCGCCAATTGCTTCCCGATGATCCCGTCGGGCGCCGCCCATACCGAAATGCTGCTCCAGGCCGCCGAAGTCTCCGGCGAAATGGACGACGAAGCCAAGGCACTGGTCTGATGACTGCGCTCGAAATGGAAATGCCGTCGCTGACGGCCGAGCGCGGCTTTGCGGCAATGCGTCACTTTCTCGATGCCTATCGGGAGCGTGATGGCGGGCAGAGCGATGACCTGGCCATGCTGCTCAGTTCGCTAGCGCCGAAAAGCGACGGCAAGCCCGTTGACATCGCCCTTTGGAACGACTGGCTCGAAGCCATCGAACGGACTCGCTGAAATGCACATCAAGGAAGAGCAAAAAGAGCGGCATACGCTTGCCGTGATCGTCGACAACGAGCCGGGCATCCTCGCCCGGATCGCGGGCCTGTTCACGGCGCGGGGCTACAATATCGAAAGCCTCACCGTCTCGGAGATCACCGAGGACAATCGAATTAGTCGCATCACCATCGTGACGTCGGCCTCGGCCGCGGTGATGGAGCAGATCATCGCGCAGCTCGAGCGCCTCGTGCCGGTCCACAAGGTGACCGACCTCACGGCCTTCGGCCCGCATGTCGAGCGCGAGCTGGCGCTGGTGAAGGTCGCAGGCACCGGCGATCACCGGATCGAGGCGCTGCGCCTCGCCGAGGTCTATCGCGCCCGCGTCGTCGACGCGACGATTTCGAGCTTCGTGTTCGAAGTCACCGGCGGATCGGAGAAGATCGACAAGTTCGTCGAGCTGATGCGCGAGGTCGGCCTGGTCGAAGTCGCACGCACCGGCGTGGTGGCAATTTCACGGGGCCGCGAGGCGGCCTGAATTTTTTACCCGTCACCCCCGCGAAAGCGGGGGCCTATCTCCGAACCGTGCCCGCTCGCCGAGCCGGCAGGAGATGGGTCCCCGCTTTCGCGGGGATGACGATCGGAAAGGAAGAGAAATGAAAGTCTATTACGATCGCGACGCCGATCTGAACCTGATCACCGGCAAGAAGATCGCCATCCTCGGCTATGGCTCGCAGGGCCATGCCCATGCGCAGAATCTCCGCGACAGCGGCGTCAAGGAAGTCGCGATCGCGCTCCGCCCCGGCTCGGCTTCGGCGAAGAAGGCCGAGGACGCCGGCTTCAAGGTGCTGAGCAACAAGGAAGCCGCCGGCTGGGCCGACATCCTGATGATCCTCGCCCCCGACGAGCATCAGGCCGGCATCTGGGACGCCGATCTCAAGGGCAATATGAAGCCGGGCGCCGCGCTCGCCTTCGCGCACGGCCTCAACGTCCACTTCGGCCTGATCGAGCCGCCCGCCGACATCGACGTGATCATGATCGCCCCCAAGGGCCCGGGCCACACCGTGCGCAGCGAATATGTCCGCGGCGGCGGCGTTCCCTGCCTGATCGCGATCCACCAGGACGCCTCGGGCAATGCCCACGACGTCGCGCTCGCTTACGCCTCGGGCGTCGGCGGCGGCCGTTCGGGCATCATCGAGACCAATTTCCGCGAGGAATGCGAGACCGATCTGTTCGGCGAGCAGGCGGTGCTGTGCGGCGGCGCCACTGCATTGGTCCAGGCCGGGTTCGAGACGCTGGTCGAGGCCGGCTACGCTCCCGAAATGGCCTATTTCGAGTGCCTGCATGAGCTGAAACTCATCGTCGACCTGATGTACGAGGGCGGCATCGCCAACATGCGCTATTCGATCTCGAACACCGCCGAGTATGGCGACATCAAGACGGGCCCGCGCATCATCACCGAAGAGACCAAGAAGGAAATGAAGCGCGTCCTCGCCGACATCCAGTCGGGCCGCTTCGTCAAGGACTTCGTCCTCGACAACCGCGCCGGTCAGCCCGAGCTAAAGGCCAGCCGCATCGCGGCGAAGCGCCACCAGATCGAAGAGGTCGGCAGCGAACTGCGCGCGATGATGCCGTGGATCAGCGCCAACAAGCTGGTCGACAAAGACAAGAACTGAGCAACTCTTCTCCCTCTCCCCTTCAGGGGAGAGGGCCGGGGAGAGGGGCAAGTGCGGTGCGCCCTCGATAACCCCCTCTCCCCGGCCCTCTCCCCGCAAGCGGAGAGAGGGAGACGCAGATTTCGCTCACCATTTCGGTTAGGCTCCCCACAATCGAAAAGGGGACCCCCATGACCGAAGAAACCGAGGGCCGCGCCGGCGTGACCCGCGTCGAGGCCTATTCCGATGCAGTGATCGCGATCGTCGTGACGATCATGGTGCTCGAAATGCACGCGCCCGAGGAGCCCGGCTGGGGCAACCTCCTCCATTTGTGGCCGGTGTTCGTCTCCTATGCGCTCAGCTTCGCCTATGTCTCGATCTACTGGGTCAACCATCACCGGCTGTTCCACCACGCCACCCGCGTGACCAACGGCCTGCTCTGGTCGAACATCGCGTTGATCTTCGCGCTGTCGCTGATCCCCTTCGGCACCGCCTATCTGGGCGAGCAGATCTTCAGCCGCGACGCGACGCTCGTCTACATGGGCATCATGCTGCTGCCGTCCTTCACCTATATGTGGCTGCAGCGCACGATCCGGCGCACCGGCAGCCAGTCGGAAGAATCGAAAGCCTATCACCGCCTCGCGCTGCGCAAGGGCGCGGCGGCGAGCGCGGTCTATGTCTCGGGCATCGCGCTCACCTTCGTCTCCCCCGCGCTCGGCCTCGGCTGCGCGGCTTTGGTGGCGATCTTCTGGTGCCTGCCCGCCAGCGCGCTCGATCACCTGTTCGAAGGCTGACGCAAAGCAAAACGGCCGGGGATCGCTCCCCGGCCGCCCGCGTTCGAGGATCGAGCCTCAGAAGCCGACGCGCACCCGCCCGCCGAAGAAGCGCGGATAGCCCGGATAGCCGGCATAGTTGCCCGTCTGCTCGGGCACCGCGAAGCCGGTGATATAGTAGAACTGGTTGGTGAGGTTCTCGACGAAGAACTCGGCCCGCCACCTCTTGTCCGACGATTCGAGCCCGACCGTCGCGCTGATCAGCGGATAGCCCGGATTGTTGATCGGCGTGCGGCCGGTCACCGGATTGGGGTTGCCCGAAGGGATGGTCACTTCGCTGTTGTAGCGCATGTCGACATGGAAGAGCCCGTTGATCCGGTTGGTGATCGGCGGAGTCCAGGTCGTCGCCACGGTGACGGTGTGCTCGGGCTGGTTGTTGAACTGCCGCCCCTCCTGCCCGGCGAGCGGCGTGCCGGTGAAGTCGTTGCTGTCTGAATATTTCGCGCTGATATAGCTGTAGCCCAGCTGGAAGGTGAGGTCCCGGGCCGGGCGGATCGTCGATTCGATCTCGATGCCCTTGCTGACGCTCTTCGGCACGTTCTGGACGACGAAATTGTTGCCCGAGAATACCAGCGACTGGAGATTGTAGAAGTTCATGTAGAACGCCGCGACGTTCAGCGAGAATTCGCGGCTCGGGCTCGCCTTGAAGCCGATTTCGTAGGCGTCGTTGGTTTCCGCGCCGAAGCGCAGGTCCGAACCCTGCGCGCCGTTGCCGCCGAGCAGCACCGAATCGAACGTCGCCTGGTCGAGATTATAGCCGCCCGATTTGTAGCCATGGTCGAAGCTCGCATAAGCGAGCAACCGGTCCGAGACCTTGTACGCCAGCTTGGCGGTGCCGGTGATCTCGTTGTCGGTGAAATCGTCCTCGTAGTTGCCGTTGAACTCGGTGTTCACCGCCGGGTTGCAGCTCAGCAGGAACAGGTTGTTGAACAGCCCAGGGATCTGGCGGAGCACATTGGCATAGGCGGTCGCCGCCGGATTGCCCGCGCGCACCTGGTTGAAGAAGGTGCAGCTGCCCAGATTGTTGTTGATCGAGGCAGTCATGTCCTTGCTCTCATGGTTCCAGCGCGCACCCAGCGTCACCGAGAGCTTGTCGGTCACGTTGATGATGTTGTGCGTGAACAATGCGAAGGCGTTGGTCTTGACGCGGAAGTCGTCGGGGCTGTTGCCCTGCCCCGCCACCGCGCCCGGAAGCGGGCTCGCCGCAAGCGCGGCAAGGCCCGGGATCGGCGTGCGCGGATAGTTGGGGATCACGCAGGCGGCGGCCGGTGCGGTGCCGGCCTGCGCCCGGAAACAGCCGACCAGCGGAGCCAGCGCGCCATATGCTGCGGTGAGCGCGGGCAAGGTGTTGGGAACCGCGGGGTTGAGCAGAGCCGCGCCGACCGTCGGCACCGTCGGCCCCAGCGAGCCGTAGAATTGCAGCGGCGTGCCGAACCCGGCGCGGAGCTGGCCGGCGAACACCGTATCGACATAGCGATTGCCGTCATTGCCGATCTGCACCACGTCGCGCAGCTTGTTGGTCTCGTTCAGGTAGAAGCCGCCGATCAGCCAGTCGAGCTTGTCGCCGAACGCCGAGCCCTGCAGGCGCAGCTCCTGCGTGAAATCGGTCAGCTCGTTGCGATAGCCGTTGCGATAGGCACGATCGATGCCCGAGAAATCGATGTCCTGGTTCCGGATCACACGCCAGTTGCGATAGGCGGTGATCGAAGTGAGCTTGGTCCCGCCCAGATCCCAGTTGAGTTCGCCCGAGAAGCCCCAGTCCTTGACCTTCTCGGCGTAATCGCGGTTGGGCGACATCGCCTGGGTTCGATCGCTGCCGGGCCCGGTGTAGAGACCGACCAGCCCTTGCGCCGCCGCGATGCTCTGGATCGCCGGGGCGAGCGGCCCGCGCACCACCGAGACTGCGCCGCAGCATTGCTCGTCGGTCTCGTAATAATCGCCGATCAGGCGGAAAGTGATGTCGCCGCTGTCGAGCAAAGCCTGGCCGCGGACGTTCCAGCGGTTGATGTCGTTGATCGCGCGATCGCTGTTCGCGTCGTTGATATAGCCGTCGCGTTTGCGATAGCCCGCGTCGAGGCGCAGCGCGAGCGACTGGCTCACCGGCCCGGTGATCGCGCCCTTCACGCCGTACGCATTGTAGTTGCCGTACATCCCCTCGACATAGCCGTGGGTCTCGAACTGCGGCTGGGCGGTGTAGATGCTGAGCGCGCCGGCCGAGGTGTTGCGGCCGAACAAGGTGCCCTGGGGCCCGCGCAGCACTTCGACGCGCTCGAGCTCGGGAAGTTCGGAGATCGCCACGCCGGCGCGGGCGCGGAACACGCCGTCGATGAACACGCCGACAGCGGGCTCGAAGCCGGGATTGTCGCCGCCGGTAGTTATGCCGCGGAGATAGATGGTGGTGCCTGTCGCCGAAGACTGACCGGTGGAGCTCTGCAGCGAAGGCGCGAGCTGCTCGAGGTCACGAACATTGTCGACGCCGGCATTCTGGAGAAGCTCGGGCCCGATCGCAGTGATCGCGATCGGCACGTCCTGGACAGTCTCGTTACGCCGGGTGGCGGTGACGACGATGTCGTTGGCGCTCTGATATTCCTGCGTCTGCGTTTCGTCGGTGGTTGTGGCGGTATCCTGTGCGAACGCTGGCATCGCCAAAAGCAAGCCAAGCGCAGTCGCCGCGAGCAAATCGAGCTTCTTCATGGGTAATGTCCCCCCTCTCCTGATCGCCTCCGGCTCTTATCCGGTGTCGACGTTGCTTTTATTACGCATGCAACTAACGCTGCATTTTTCGAGCCGTCAACGGGATTGCAGCGCGGAACTTCGCGGTTTCCAGCCGTTTTTCGCCGGGCGGTACAGATAGGCAACAGGTGCCGCGCGGCGAAGACAAGCATGCCGTAGCGTAAAATGGATCAAGGCAAGGAAGGACGGGTAGATGGCGGAAATTCACGATCCTGCGGAAGATGGCGATCTGGTCGCCTCGCCCGCCAAGATCGCCGTGCCCGACGACGTTGCCGATGCGATCCGCACGCTGATCCGCTGGGCCGGCGACGATCCCGGCCGCGAAGGCCTGATCGACACGCCCCAGCGCGTCGCCCGCGCGTGGAAGGAATATTGCCAGGGCTATGGAGAGGATCCCGCGCACCACCTCTCGCGCGTGTTCGAGGAAGTCGGCGGCTATGACGAGATCGTGCTCCTGAAGGACATCCCGTTCCAGTCGCATTGCGAGCACCATATGGCGCCGATCATCGGTAAGGCGTCGATCGCCTACCTGCCGAAGGATCATGTCGTCGGCATCTCGAAGCTGGCGCGCGTGCTCCACGCCTTCGCACGCCGCCTGCAGGTCCAGGAGCGCCTCACCGCCGAAGTCGCGGATTGCATCTGGAACGAACTCGAGCCGGTGGGTGTCGCCGTGGTGATCGAGGCGAGCCACGCCTGCATGACCGCGCGCGGCGTGCGCACCCCCGGCGTCGGCATGGTCACCAGCCGGATGATGGGCGTGTTCCGCGAAGACGAGCGCAGCCGCCGCGAGGTGCTCGCCTTGATGGGTTATTGATGGGAAGCGCGGCGCCCTCCCTCCGTTCGTTTCGAGCGAAGTCGAGAAACGGTTGTGCAGCGAAGGCTTCTCGACTTCGCTCGAAGCGAACGGTTACGAGTACGTCATGGCAATGAACGTCCTCGTCACCGGCGGCGCGCGGCGCATCGGCGCGGGGATCGCGCGCCGGCTGGCGCTGCGCGGGCATGCCGTAGCGATCCACCATCACCACGCCCCCGACGACGCCGAAGCGCTGCGCGACGCGATCGCCGCGGCGGGCGGCAGTGCCTGTGTGGTCACGGGCGAACTTGCCGATGCCGCCACCGCGCCCGCGCTGATCGCCGATGCGCGCGAGGGGTTGGGCGGGCCGGTCACCGGTCTCGTCAACAATGCCTCTTTATTCGTCTTCGATGCGCTCCCGATCACCGATTTCGCATTGCTCGACCAGCATATGCGCGTGAACCTCGGCGCGCCGGTGGCGCTCGCTTCGGCGCTGGCGGCGCAGGAAGACATGGACGAAGGCGCGGTGGTCAATCTGCTCGACCAGAAGGTCGCCAATCTCAACCCCGATTTCTTCACCTATACCTGCAGCAAGGCCGCGCTCGCCGCCGCGACGCAGATGATGGCGCAGGCGCTCAGCCCGCGGATCCGCGTCAATGCGGTGTCGCCCGGCCTGACCTTGCCCAGCCTCGATCAGACGCCCGAACAATTCTCGGAACATGCCCGCCAGAATTTGCTCCAGCGCCCCGTAGCGCTCGACGACGTGGCCGCGACGGTCGAGCATCTGCTCACTTCGCGCAGCATCACCGGCCAGAACATCTTCGTCGATTGCGGCCAGCGTTTCCTGCCGCGCGACGGCGACGTGATGTTCGAAGGTCGCGAGCGTCCCGATGCCTGAATACACGATCCGGCTCGACGGGCTCGAAGTGACGATGGGCCTCGGCGTCCACCCCGAGGAGCGCGCCGGACCGCAGCGCGTGGTGCTCAGCGTCGCGATGGCCTGCCGCTACGCCACCGCGCCGCAGGATCGCATCGAAGACGTCGTGAACTATGATTTCCTCCGCGAACGCATCCTCGCGCTCGCCGCCTCGCGCCATTTCGAGCTGCAGGAAGTGCTGTGCGACGAAGTCGCCGCGCTCGCGCTTGCCGACCCCCGGGTGTATCAAGTGCGGGTAAGCTCGACCAAGCTGGACATTTATCCGGACGCGCGGATCGGATGCGAGATCGTCCGCCTGCGCGATTGACTGGAACGGAGAGAAGGATGCCCGATCGCCTCACCGGACTCGAACTGCGTTCCACCGTGTCGAACGACGGGAAGCTGACGCTCAGCCTCGAGCCCGTCACGCTCGATCCACCCGGCCCCGACGAAGTCATCGTCCGTGTCGAGGCGGCGCCGATCAATCCCTCGGATCTCGGGCTGCTGCTCGGCCCGGCCGACATGGCGACGCTCCAGCCCGGCGGCAGTGCGGATCGCCCGACCCTCACCGCCGCGATCCCCCAGGCGCGGATGGGCGCGATGAAGGCCCGCCTCGACCAGCCATTGCCCGTCGGCAACGAAGGCGCCGGCACCGTCGTGCAGGCGGGTGAGAATGTCGCGGGTCTGCTCGGCAGGAAGGTCGGGATGATCGGCGGCGCGATGTATGCGCAGTACCGCAAGATCGCCGCGCGCGACTGCATCCCGCTGCCCGAGGGCGCGAGCGCAGCCGACGGGGCATCGATGTTCGTCAATCCGCTCACGGCGCTGGCGATGGTCGAGACGCTCCGGATGGAGGGGCACAAGGCACTCGTCCACACCGCCGCCGCCTCCAATCTCGGCCAGATGCTCAACCGCATCTGCATCGCCGACGGCGTGCCCCTCGTGAACGTGGTCCGCAACGATGCGCAGGCCGCGATCCTGCGCGAAATCGGCGCCAGACACATCGTCGACAGCAGCGCAGAAGACTTCCGCGAAAAGCTCACCGACGCGATCGCCCAGACCGGCGCCACGCTGGTCTTCGACGCGATCGGCGGCGGCAAGCTCGCCAACGCGATTCTCCACGCAATGGAAGCCGCGGCCAACCGCAGCGCGACCGAATATAGCCGCTACGGCTCCTCCACGTTCAAGCAGGTCTATATCTACGGCGCGCTCGACCTCGGGCCCACCGAGCTCGACCGCGGCTACGGATTCGCCTGGAGTGTCAGCGGCTTCCTGCTCACGCCGTTCCTGATGAAGCTCGGCATGGAAGGCACGATGCGGCTGCGCGCCCGCGTCGCCGCGGAGCTGAAGACGACCTTCGCGAGCCATTACACCGCCACGATCTCGCTGACCGAGGCGCTCGATCCGGCCGTGGTCGCCGCCTACGCGAAAAAGGCGACCGGCGAGAAATATCTGATCGATCCGAGCCGCTGAACTTCACGCAGAGCCAGCCGTTCTGTCATCGCCGAGTCACTGCCCCGGCGCATCCTGGCCAGGGCGGCGGGGGCCGAGTCGAGGAGACGAGCCATGACCGATACGGAAAGCACGGCCGACACGGAAATCGCGACCGACGAAACCGACACCCTGATCGCGTCGAACAAGGTGGAAGGCACCGCCGTCTATGACGAGGACGGCGAGAAGCTCGGATCGATCTACAATTTCATGGTCGACAAGTTTTCAGGCCAGGTCGAATACGCCGTGCTCCAGTTCGGCGGCGTGTTCGGGCTCGGCAGCGACTATTATCCGCTGCCTTGGGAAAAGCTCAGCTACGACACCGATCAGGGCGGCTATGTCGTCGACATCGACAAGGAAACCCTCGAAGCCGCCCCGCGCTACACCGCCGAAGAACCGCCTGCCTTCGACCAGGCCTATGGCGAGCGCATCTACGGCTATTACGGCCTGACCTATAGCTGATGGCAGCCGAGGCGGCGCGGTTCCGGCCGCGCCGCCTCGCGTTCGTGTCCGTCCGCGCGGTCGATATCGGGCCGACCCGCTAGGCGGGACGCAGCGCCCCCCGGATTGCACGCTCGATGTCGCGGAAGGTCGCGTCGGGATAAGGCGACTGCGCACGAACTGCGCGGCGCATGTCGCGCAATTCGGCATGCATGCCCCTCTCGTCGGCCTGCACCGCCAAAACCGCGGCCTTCGCGGCGTGCTGCATCGGCTGCACGCGCGGATCGGGATCGCCGTGCCAAAGCCGCGCCGCGGCGCCCTCGGCATCGCCTTCTCCGATCGCCGCCAGATAGGCGTCGCACGAATCAAGCCAGGCCCCGCCGCCATAGCGTTTCCGATACGCGTCGATCAGCATGCGCGCGTGCGAATAATCGGACGTATCGCGATCGAGCACCCGACCGATATCGATCCCGTCCGCATGCTGATCACCCTGCGGCGCGGGATGCGGCACTGCACGGTGTGCCGCGACGAGCCAGTCCGGGACGTCCCGCAGGCGAACATTGTAACCGAGCATCGTCTGCAACCACGTGCAGGGGCGATGCGCGACCCATTCCGGCTCCCTCCGGATCGCTTCGAGCAATTGCGCGCCGTCGCTACGGCCATGGGGCAGCAGTGCCCCGAAGGCCGAAAGCCCGGACTGGATCGCCAGCGCCGACCCGAAATTGCTCGTTATAAGTCCCGGCGTGTCGAGCCCGTGCAGCCATGTCTCCCGCGATATCAGCGCAATCGCAGCGAAAAGCAGCGATGCCGCCGGACCGCCCGCCACGATCCACATCCAGCGGCCGATTGTCCCTCGCGCCAGCGTCGTCGGAACCGAGGCGACATAACCCCCCAGGTCTTTGCGATGCTCTCGTGGGAGCCAGACCAGCCTGCGGCTCGGCACGTGCAGACCGATCGGCCGCACCGAGAAGGCCACTACCCGCCACCCACACGCCAGCGCCGCTACGGCGTGTCCGGCCTCGTGAACCAGTGTCGCGATCAGTCCACCCACGACCGTGCAGATGATCGCGGCGACCAGCGTCGGCGTCGCCACGAAGGCGCTGCCATAGAGCATGAAGGCGCAGGCGGTGCCGACGAGCCAGATCAACACCCACAGGGCCGACCAACGCAGGATGCCGGAAAGCATTGCGCCTGACCGTGCTCAGGCCGCCCGGTTCGCCGCGCTCAATACCGCCCGCACCGACGCCGTCGCGATGTCGGCATCGATTCCCACCCCGAACACGGTCCGCCCATCCTCGGTCCGGCATTCGACATAGGCGGCTGCCTGCGCATCCGCACCGTGGCCGATCGCATGCTCGCTATAATCGACCACGTCGAGCGACGGCCCGGTGGTCCCGGCAAGCGCATCGATCACGCCCGAGATCAGCCCGTTGCCGCGCCCCGAGATCGATTGCTCGACGCCGTCGATCGCGATGCGGCCGACGAACACGCGCTGGCCCGCCGCGCCGGTCTCCTCGTAATCGACCAATGCGATGCGATCCTTGTCGCCCGGCAGATAGACCTGCTCGAACTTCTCCCGGATGTCCGCGGCGTTGAGTTCGCGGCTGGTCTCGTCCGCCAGCGCCTGGACGTGGCGCGAGAAGTCCGCCTGCATTCGCTTCGGCAGCTTGAGCCCGCGATCCTGCTCGAGCACCCAGGCGACGCCGCCCTTGCCCGATTGCGAGTTGACCCGGATCACCGCCTCGTAATCGCGCCCCAGATCCTTGGGATCGATCGGCAGATACGGCACGTCCCAGAGTTCGTCGTTGCGCGCTTCCTGCGCCGCGAAGCCTTTCTTGATCGCGTCCTGATGGCTGCCGGAGAACGCCGTGAACACCAGTTCGCCGGCATAAGGATGGCGCGGGTGGACGGGCAGCTGGTTGCAATATTCGACGGTCTGGATGACCTCGTCGATGTCCGAGAAGTTGAGCCCCGGATCGACACCTTGCGTGTACATGTTGAGCGCCAGCGTCACGAGATCGACATTGCCCGTGCGCTCGCCATTGCCGAACAGGCAGCCCTCGACGCGGTCCGCGCCGGCGAGCAGTCCCAGCTCGGACGCCGCGACTCCGGTCCCCCGGTCGTTGTGCGTGTGCAGGCTGATCACCACGGAATCGCGGTTGCGGATGTTGCGCCCGAACCATTCGATCTGATCGGCGTAGATATTGGGCGTCGCCGCCTCGACTGTCGCCGGCAGATTGAGGATCAGCGGCTTCTCGGGCGTCGGGCGCAATATCTCCATCACCGCCTCGCAAACCTCGACCGAGAAATCGAGCTCGGCGGTGGAGAAGGTCTCGGGGCTGTACTCGAAATGCCAGTCTGTATCGGGCTGCTTCGCCGCCTCGTCGCGCAGCACCTTGGCGCCGGCGACTGCGATCTCGCGGATCTCGTCGCGGCTCATCCCGAACACGATGCGCCGCCACGCGGGCGAAACGGCGTTATAGAGATGGACGATCGCCTTCTTCGCACCCTTGAGGCTCTGGAAGCTCGTCTCGATCAGATCCTGCCGCGATTGGGTGAGTACCTGGACGATCACGTCGTCCGGAATGCGCCCGTCGCGCACCAGCCCCGAGATGAAGTCGAATTCGGTCGCGCCGGCGCTAGGGAAACCGACTTCGATCTCCTTGACACCCACCTTCACCAGCAAGTCGAAGAAGCGCTGCTTCTTCTCGCCGTCCATCGGATCGATCAGCGCCTGGTTGCCGTCGCGCATGTCGGTGGAGAGCCAGCGCGGCGGCTTCGTGATCGTCTTCGACGGCCATTGCCGGTCGGGCAGGTCCACCTGCGGGAAGGGACGGTATTTTACGCTCGGGTCGCGCAACATGGGAAGCCTCTCAAGGGATCGCGGACGCGCCGTAGCGCGTGCCAGTTCGTGCTGGAAGTTCTTTGGCCCTCGGCCATTTGCCCTTAGAGGCGTACGCGCGCAGCGGTTCGGCCCCTAAGGGCGGATAAGTCGCAGAAGGCGCAGCGCGTTCGTCACGGTGCCCCTGTTAGCGAACATGGCGCTTTTGTCCACCATGGTTGATCTACGGAGCGCCAAAGCCCCGATTTGCGTCAGGCGCCCGGTCAGGCAGTGGTGTTCGCCACGGCCTCGGCATCCGCTGCATTGTCCACGGCGGCATTGTCCGGAGCATCTTCCGCTGCGGCGGGCGCTTCTTCGGGCGTTTCGCTTGCCCGGGGGGTCGGCGTCGCGACGATCTCCGCCATGGGCGGCGCGTCCGAATAATTGGTCCCGGTGGTCCCGCCGCCCCCGCATGCCGTCAACGCCAGGAGCCCGCCCAACACCAGAACCCGCATCGTCTGCCCTCCCTGTGGAGGGGCGTTCCTAGCACGATCGACGCCGCCGGCCTACCGGGCAACATGCGCCTCGCCTGCGGTCGACCGGAGAAACCCGCATGGCGAAGCATCTGAAAAAGGCCGATCGGGTCGGCTGGAAATCGCCCGGAGGCACCGCGCAAGGCAAAGTCGTGTCTAGACAGACGCGCGATACCACGATCAAAGGGCATCAGGTGCGTGCATCCGAGCACGAACCGCAATACATCGTCGAGAGCGACAACGGCGGAAAGGCTTCCCACAAGCCGGGGGCGCTGACGAAGGAATAGCCCGGCAACGGGCAGAACAGGAGACGAAGAATATGGCTGAGACGAAAGCACGCGGTGGCATCGCCAAGCCGGTTACACCCTCGCCCGAGCTGGCCAAGATCGTCGGCACCGCCGATCTGCCCCGCAGCGAGATTGTCAGCAAGATGTGGGATTACATCAAGAAGAACAACCTCCAAAACCCTGCAAACAAGCGGGAAATTCTGGCGGACGCGACCCTGAAGCCGATCTTCGGCGCCGACAAGGTCACGATGTTCGAGATGAACAAGCACATTTCCAAGCACGTCAAGTGAGGCCCGCGCCGGCGCTGCGCCGGCAGGACTGACGCTGACAGGGGGCGGGTCTCGCGAGAGGCCCGCCCCTTTCGCTTTACGGGAGCCCGAGGGCAGGTGTGCCCGAGACGACTCAGGTGGTGAGCAACGACGCCCACAGCACGGCAAGACCTGGCGGATCGCCTCAATTCACTCGCCTGAGGCTGGAAAAGAGCCCGATCCACCGCGCTGAATCGGCGCTCCGCCGCATTTATCCACAGCTTTTCCTCGGTGGTCACGCGCCGTCGTCGCTGGCATGGCGGAGCCATAACAGGAGACGAGCCATGTCCGAGCGTTTCGAACGCCACCGCCAGCCCTGGCGCACCGACGAGATCCAGAAACTGCATACCCTCGCCAAGAAGGGCATGGCGCTCAAGGCGATCGCCAAGGCGCTCACCCGCAGCGAGGAATCGGTGAAAGAGCGCGCCAAGCTCGACGGCCTGAGCATCGCCAAGCTGCATTGAGCGTCTTGCCTGCCCCCATCCGTCACCCCGGCCTTGGGCCGGGGTCCACCGCGCCACCACGGCAGGGCAAGAGGCTCGAGCTTCTCGCCTCGCCGCCCCGTGGACCCCGGCACTCCGGCCGGGGTGACGAAGAGGAAATGGCCAGGTGAGCCGCATCTACGACGCGATCATCCTCGGCGGCGGCGCCGCCGGCCTGATGTGCGCCGCGGTCGCCGGCCAGCGCGGTCGGCGCGTCCTGCTGCTCGATCACGCCTCGGAGGTCGGCAAGAAGATCCTGATCTCCGGCGGCGGCCGCTGCAACTTCACCAACATCCACACCGCGCCCGACCGCTATCTCTCGGCCAACCCGCATTTCGCCAAGTCCGCCCTTGGCCGCTACACCGCGCAGGATTTCCTCGCTCTGGTCGAGCGCCATCGCATCGCGTGGCACGAGAAGACGCTCGGCCAGCTCTTCTGCGACGGCTCGGCGCGCCAGATCGTCGACATGCTGCTCGACGAATGCGCGCGCGGCCAGGTCGAGATCGGGACCGGACGCAGCGTCGGTGAAGTCGATCACGCAGATGGCCGCTACCGGGCAGGCGACGCCGAAGCCCCGGCACTGGTGATCGCCACCGGCGGCCCCTCGATCCCCAAGATGGGCGCCACCGGTTTCGCCTATGATCTCGCCCGCCGCTTCGGCCTCAAGATCGTCGAGCCCCGCCCCGCGCTCGTCCCGCTCACGCTCCCGCCCGATCAGGCGCTGTTCCGCGAGCTTTCCGGCGTCTCGACCCACGTCATCGCCCGCGCCGGCAAGGCCGCCTTCCCCGAAGCCGCGCTCTTCACCCATCGCGGCCTCTCGGGCCCCGCGATCCTCCAGATCTCGAGCTATTGGCGTCACGGCGAGCCGATCCAGATCGACTTCCTCCCCGGTCGCCCCGCGAACTGGCTCACCGACGCCAAGCGCACCAACCCTCGCGCGGCGCTGCGCAAACTGCTCGCCGAGGCCCTGCCCGGCCGCCTCGCCGAAACCCTCGCCGAACAGCTCGCGCTCCCCGGAGATCTCGGCAACCTCCCCGACCGCAAGCTGCAGGAAGCCGAACGCCGCCTCGCCGCATGGCCCTTCCTCCCCAATGGCACCGAGGGGTTCGCCAAGGCCGAAGTCACGATCGGCGGGATCAGCACCGCCGAGCTGTCCTCGCAAACGATGGAGGCCCGGAAAGTCCCCGGCCTCTACGCGATCGGCGAGGCAGTCGACGTCACCGGCTGGCTCGGCGGCTATAATTTCCAATGGGCCTGGGCGAGTGGCTGGGCAGCTGCGCAGGCTCTCTGAGGCATAAACCGTTCGTTTCGAGCGAAGTCGAGAAACAGTCACGAATGCCGCCCAAGGTTTCTCGACTACGCTCGAAACGAACGGAAAAATCGGGCGCTACTTGCCCTGCATCCCCTGCGTCCGCTTCGTCACCGTCGCGCTGCGCAACGCCTCGGTGCGGCCGCGCAGCAACGCCACTTCGGCCTCGGTATAGCCGCCATTGGAAAAGCGCGCGCTCATCGCCTCGATCCGACGGCTCTCGCGGCGCAGCGCCCGCGCCTCGCTCCGGCTCAGCTGCCCCGCCTGCCGCCCGGCCTCGATGTCGGCCCGGACGCCGCGGACATCGCGCGATATCGAGACGCCGCGCACCAGCCCCGGATCGGCCGGTTCGGGGAGCCGGATATCCCCGCGGATCGACGGGCTCCCCGAAAGCCCCCGCATCGATCCCGCGATCTGCGCCGATGCCGGCGCGGCCGCCGCCGTAGCGAGGACGAACATTCCGATCGCAACCACACGCATGCGCAAGTCTCCCCTGATGGCCCTTCCACTCAGCCTCTCCCCCGCCGACTGAACCCCCGCTTAATCCCGCGCCCGCCTCAGGACTTCCCCCGCCGACCGCGATTTAACTTGCCCTTGACGCCCTCCGCGCCCATGTGCGCGGTTCCATGGAATTCCAGAACCTCCCCGCGCTTCTCGCCGAAGCGCTCGCCGCGCGTGATTATTCCGCGCCCACCCCCGTCCAGGCCGCCGTCCTCGAGCCCGAGGCACAGGGCCGCGACCTCATCGTCTCCGCCCAGACCGGCTCGGGCAAGACAGTCGCCTTCGGCCTCGCAATGGCCGGCGAGCTGATCGGCGAGGACGGCCGGATCGTCCCCAGCCGCGAGCCGCTCGCCCTCATCATCGCCCCGACCCGCGAACTCGCGCTCCAGGTCAGCCGCGAACTGATGTGGCTCTACGGCCAGAGCGGCGCGCGCATCGCCACCTGCGTCGGCGGCATGGACGCGTCGAAGGAGCGCCGCCAGCTCAACCACGGCGCGCACATCGTCGTCGGCACGCCCGGGCGCCTGCGCGACCATCTCGAACGCGGCGCGCTCGACCTCTCGGCCCTCCGCGCCGCCGTCCTCGACGAAGCCGACGAGATGCTCGACATGGGCTTCCGCGACGATCTCGAGCACATCCTCGACGCCACCCCCAACGAGCGCCGCACGCTCCTGTTCTCGGCGACGATGCCCAAGCCGATCGTCGCGCTCGCCCGCCGCTACCAGACCGACGCGCTGCGCATCTCGACCGTCGGCGAGGATCGCGGCCATGGCGACATCGCCTATCAGTGCGTCACCATCTCGCCCTCGGACACCGAGCATGCGGTGATCAACCTGCTCCGCTTCCACGAGGCCGAGACCGCGATCCTGTTCTGCGCCACGCGCGACAATGTCCGCCACTTGCACGCCACCCTCGTCGAGCGCGGCTTCTCCGCCGTCGCGCTCTCGGGCGAGCACAGCCAGTCCGAGCGCAACCACGCGCTCCAGGCCCTGCGCGATCGTAGGGCCCGCGTCTGCGTCGCCACCGACGTCGCCGCGCGCGGCATCGATTTGCCCACCCTCAGCCTCGTCATCCATGTCGAGCTGCCGCGCGACGCCGAGGCGCTCCAGCACCGCTCGGGCCGCACCGGCCGCGCCGGCAAGAAGGGCACCGCGGTCCTCCTCGTCCCCTATCCGCGCCGCCGCCGCGTCGAGATGATGCTCAAGGGCGCGCGCATCAACGCCGAGTGGATCGAGGCCCCCACCCCCGAGGCGATCCGCGCCAACGATCGCGAGCGCCTCCTCGCCGCCCTGCTCGCGCCGATCGAGACCGACGAGGAAGACGCCGCCCTCGCCGAGCGCCTGCTCGCCGAGAAGACTCCGCAGGAGATCGCCGCCGCATTGGTCCACGCCCATCGCGCCGCGATGCCGCAGCCCGAGGAGATGATCGAGCAGACTCCGGAAGGGCGCCGCGCCGCCCAGCAGGAGCGTCACCGCCCCGGCTTCGACGACATCGCCTGGTTCCACATGGATATCGGCCGCCGCCAGAACGCCGATCCGCGCTGGATCCTGCCTTTGATCTGCCGTCGCGGCCACATCACCAAGAACGAGATCGGCGCGATCCGCATCGGCCCGAACGAGACTTTCTTCCAGGTGCCCAGAGCCATCGCCGCCAAGTTCGCCGCTGCGGTCGCGCGCACCACCGAAGGCGAAGAGGACGTCCGCATCGAGCCCTCGCGCGACGGCCCGCCCCAGCACGGCGGCGGCGCCCGCAGCCCGCACCAAGGCGGCGGACGCCCCTCGCACCACAGCGGCCCCCGCCCCCCGCACCAGGGCGAAGGCCGTCCGCAGCGCCGTCAGGACCCCAGCCCCCCCCAGACGCCGTACAAGGCCAAACCCCACCGCAAGGGCCCGCCGACGCGCTGAAGCCTTATTCTTCCCTCGCCCCCGTAGGGGGAGAGGGTTGCGCAGACTTAGGTTTTGCGAAGCAAAGCCTTAGTCGGAGCTGGGTGAGGGGGTGCGGCCGCAAGGCGGCCGCGCGGAGCGCCGCTCCGCCCTACCCCTCACCAAGCTGCGCTAGGCAGCAAGCTGCCAAGCTTCGCTATCCTCTCCCCTATCAAGGGGAGAGGAATGGTCTAGTCCAAGGCCGTATCGGACTATGGCGAATAGGCACGAAGAACCCGCCACTTCGACCAGAGGAATAGCCCATGCCCAACCCCCGCATCCTCGTCGACGCCGATGCCTGCCCGGTGAAGGAGGAAATCTACAAGGTCGCCTGGCGCCACGAGGTTCCCGTCGTCGTGGTCAGCAACCAGCACCTCCGCATCCCCGCGCATCCGCTGCTCACCCGCCAGGTGGTGAGCGATGCCTTCGACGCCGCCGACGACTGGATCGCCGAGCAATCCGCTCCCGGCGCGATCGTGATCACCGCCGACATCCTCCTCGCCGACCGCGCGCTGAAGGCCGGCGCCCGCGTCCTCGCCCCCACCGGCAAGCCCTTCACCACCAGCTCGATCGGCGGCGCCATCGCCACGCGCGCGATCATGGCGGACCTGCGCGCGGGCGGCGACCAGCTCGGCGGCCCGAAACCCTTCGCGGCGGCGGATCGGTCGCGGTTCCTGCAGGCGCTGGACGCGGCGGTGGTGGCGGTGAAGCGAGGCGGTTAGCGGGCCGGCCCCTCCCTTCTCCCCACAAGGGAAAAAGGAGCGATCTCAGCGCCGCTGCTGGAACACCAACGTGTTCCCGCTGGGATCGTCGACATAGAATTCACGCGTACCCCAGGTCTGATCCAAGGGCGCTTCATGCACAGGCGAGCCGGCGCGACCCGGCACCGGAAGCCCCCGTGCCAAGAACGACGCGAACAGCGCGTCGACGTGGTCGCAAAGCACGATCGCGGAACAATGCCCGAACCGCCCCTCTCCCGGCGTCAAGTTGAGGTGCATCTCGTCCCCACCGCGGGTCAGCACGGCATAGAACGGCGCCTCCTCGGGCATGACGGAAGCGAGTTCGAAGTCGAGGACGCGCGTGTAGAAGGCAACCGCCTCCGGAATATCGCGCACGGTCAGCAACGGAATGAGCACGGGACATCCTCCCTGCTTCGATTAGGTCGCGCAAGGTCTCACAAACGGAGACGGGCGGCAAACCGGTAGCAGCAGGCTCCTTCACCGCGCGGGCAAACCCTTCGCCACCAGCTCGAGTGGCGGTGGCGGATCGCTCGCGGTTCCTGCAAGCGCTGAATGCGGCGGTGGTGGCGGTTAAGCGGGGCGGGTGGCGAAGAGGTGAACAACCTCAGTGGGGAACCACTGGCAGTTATGCGCTCGATTGCAGTCGTTCGGCACCAATGTCGCTGACCCCGTAAGCTGCCGCTCGTTCAGACAGGCGCGCGGTGTCTGTTGAAACCTAAGGAGCCGCCGAATAATCCGACGACTGGGGTTGGTCGTTACGTAAGCCAAAGTTCTGACGGAATTGACGGGCTACCAGACCTCGCCGCATTAAAATCATCCAACGCGGTAGCGTAGGCGTTCTCGACACTACCCGAAAATAGCTCGAATTCTCCTCCCGATGTTTCCCATGATGGGTGCCAAGGCCTCCGCTCGCCCTGCATTGTGCTGTGTAGCATTGAACCAAATTCACCCGATATATTCACCATATATCCCCACACATCATCCATCGTAATGTGGTCGAAGTCCGTAAAGTTATGCTCGGTTTGAATACCAATAGTGAAATTTGATATTGTAATACTGTCTGAATTTCCGTCGTGCATCAAAACAAGCGATCCGGTAGCTCCGTACCAGTCGTAGCCACTCTCGCTAACTGGACCACCATATTCAACACTATCGACGTAAAACTCTACGCTCCATTCTGATTGGCTGCTATCAACTCTCAGCATTCCTAAATTCGCGCCATCTTCCAGAACAATGTGATCGTGCCCATCTCCCGTATTAAATCGATAGTCCAAACTGATATTGGCACCCACAACTACGTAATCATTGCCTACCCCTCCTTGTGCTGTAAATTCAGCCTGAGATGGCGATCCTTCAATTACAATTGCGTCGTGACCTTCGCCGCCAAATACCGTAGGCATCCAAGATTGTTGCGCTGTGTCTTTACCATCGGCTCGGATAAAGTCCGCGTCAGAACCGCCGACCATCTGATCACTGCCTGCGCCTCCGATGAGAATGTTCGCCCCATCGCCGCCGTCTATGAAATCGTCGCCATTCCCTCCCCGGATGATATCGGCACCCGCGCCGCCATAGGCTTCCATGCCCGCATTGAGGAGCTCGAGTTGATCATCAAAATCTGAACCGACGACGACCTCAAAACCAGTAAGCGTGTCGCCATATGCATCGCTGGTGGAGGAGCCTAGCCCCAGAAGCAGGTTATTTGATCGAATGAGCACGGCGCCTTCAGTGGCACCTTCAAATGAAATGGTATCGCGGCCCGCGCCACCATCGAGATAGTCGGCGCCGGCGCCGCCGTGCAACGTGTCGCTTCCATCTCCCCCATCGACTATGTCATCTCCGAGACCGGAGTAGATAAGGTCGTCGTTCGCCGAGCCGATGATCTGGTCATTCCCCGAGCCAGTAGCGATTGCGAGCCCGTACCCACTCAGGTCCCCAGTACTCAGAGGGTAGATAGCGCTCGCCGGGGTAATCACATCACCTAGATAGGAGCCGTAGACGATAAGTTTGTCTTCGAAAAAATACTCGACCACCTCCGACGATAGAATGTCTGCCAGCAGGAGCGCCGCCTGAGCTGGAAGAGCCAATAGATCAATTGTAGAACTCGTCTGATTAATTCTTAATTTATCCGAGTAAAAATCAGTCGATGAATAAGAAATATTGGTTGGCAACTGATCTCTGTTGACGAACTCTATATCAATCTTTCGGCCTATTTCATATGGGTCTATGTAAGGCTGAAAGAAGTTATCATTCACCATCTGGGCATATTCGCTTCCCGCTTCAAAATCGAAATTCTCATCTGCACCGACATTGTCAAAAGGAGCAACAACGAGGTTCTCAATAGAAAGTTGACCGTTTTCCCAGACAAATGTCGCCGAGGGGTCTATCGAAAATTGTGTAGTGCCCCAGATGAATGCCCTTTCCTTGAAATCGGCACCAGCCGTATCGGTACCATATTGTGAAACAACAAAAGATAGAACGGAGACGTCATTGTTAGACTGCGACAGATAGTCCGCTATCGAAAGGGTGGTTCGACCGGTTGCGTCCGTTACGCCCATCGAGGACGAAATTCTGCCTTCGAAGAAATCCTGAATTACGGTCGCGCGCGCTGCATAGGCGTATCTGCCAACGCTTTCCATATATGCGACAGCGTCGACTGTGACAGGATAGGTTGCCTCGGGAGGCAAATCCCTTAGCCTGTCAGCAAAATGCTCAGGCTTGTCCGCCGTACCATACAGGTAAAGAGACAGAACATTTTCGACAGTTGCAGGAAAAGTCATCCTTGTTTCCTCGTCAGAGTGTGTCTGTTATTTTTCCGCAAGAGCTGACGCTGTACTTAGCGACATGGTACGGATGTCGAGGAATATTATGTAATCTAAGCGTCACAATGTAGTGCGTCGCGTAAACGTTACCGGCTATCGCACGGACAAGCATGCTATGGCGTACGGTTTCAACGCTGCAGCAATCCGGCCGAAAGTAAAAACTCGGGTCCTTCGCTTCTGGGATTCCCTCCGTACGCATTCGCCGGTGTAGCTCGGCGCGTGCGGCGTCGAAGGCGACTTGCGTTCCCACTGGATTTTGTCGGCTGCAGGTATCGGATCCCTGCTCTGCGCGCGAGCACCCTGCCAAAGCAAGCGCTGCCCATAGGAGCGCTGCGATGGAAGCGCGGAGACTTCCGAATAACACCGCTGCGCATCGACCACGACCCATGATATACAGGCTGATGAATTGCGGCCGCGATGTCTATGTGGAATTTGTCCAAATGACGCAGAAAAGAACGTCTACCGCAGGTTAACCGCCAACCTTCACATCATGGTTATGGCGCGATGTGCTAGATATCTCGCGGAATTTCTAGGATAGACCGATGCTGGAATTATTGCTCTTTGGCTTATTCGCTTTCCAGCAAACGCCAAATGCCGATGGAATCAATCGGGAGCAATTGCAACGCGACATCTCCGTGGCCCGACAGAGGGCCGCGATAGTCGCAAGCGTTTTAGATGCTGTCCGCGAGAATGATCAGAGGAAGCTCCGGTCTTTGAAGGTTTTGGGGGTGAAATATGCGTCGGATTTCGATGCAACGCCCCGAAGGCGGAACGGTGCTCATTTTTCGGCCGCGTCCTTGGAGCAATTCCGCGAATGCAAGCCGGGCAGGCCTAGCGGCAGCGGCATTAACTGGGTGTCGGTGCAATGGAATTGCGATCCACAACTAAACAAGGGAAGTGCAAGAACGGCATTCCGGTTCGATGGAATGCGCGTGATCGAGATAAGAACGGCAGCAGGCGCGCCTCCGCTTCGACTTCAATAACTGTATAACGGTTCGCTTTCGATCACACGGGCGGCGGACGTTCGCTATCCAACTTCGTTCCAGAAATGGATGGATTGCTAGCGATCAGCCTCAATGGTCCAGCCTTGCAATGTAGGATTTCGTCTGCTTGCCTCGGGCGGCCCGCCTTGCTGGCCGCTCTTTGACATCGTCGGCAGCGATCACGCGACACATGCGGTTCGCCTCATTTTGTACGCACTTTCTGCGCCCTTTTACCACTTTCCCGCGTTTTCGACGCACCGAGCACCGCTTTTCACGCGGCAACGACCGTCGCACCGGCCTCCGGCGCCCGCGACTCGGCTTTTCACCGCTTTGTAGGACGCCGAAACACCCTCACCACGACATTAAGTTGCTCGCACGCGTAACGAAATTTCACGATTCGCGGGAAAAATGCGAAGTTAGCCGGCTGGAATCCAACAGGGATGTTGGATAAGCGCCCGGCATTGACGGGGGAGAATATATGCCGATCGCACGCACCAAGCTGAAGACCATCCTCCTCGCCGGCGCGCTGGCGACCGGGCTGACCGCGCCCGCGCACGCCCAGCGCGGCCCCGCGGCGATCACGCCCGAGCATGTCCGTGCGCATGTCGATTACCTCGCCGGCCCGGCGCTGCGCGGCCGCGGCAGCGCGACGCCGGACGAGGCCGCCGCCGCCGCTTATGTCGCCTCGATGTTCCGCGGCTATCGCCTCGCCACCGCGCCGGGGATGACCGGATACACCCAGCCGATCGACGTGATCAGCCTGCGGCTCGACGGAACGCCGGTGCTCACCGCAAACGGCAGCCCGGTCGATGCGCCCTTGCTCTTCTCCTCCACGGGCCAGCCGGTCCGCGGCAAATTGGTGGCCTATGCGGGCACCGATCCGAAGCAGGTTCCCGCCGCCGACGCCGTGATCGTCACCGGCGCGGAGGTGAACGGCCTCCAGTTCGCCGGCGGGGTCGATCCCTCGAAGGTCAAATTGGTGATCATCCGCGCCACCGATCAGGTGCGCGGCTATTATGAGCGCATCGGCGGCCGCCCCCGTCTGCCCCGCTATATCAAGGGCGAGACGCCGCGGGTGCGCCCGACCGTGCTGGCGCTCGGCGACGCCGCGTTCGACAAGCTCGCCGCGCAGGACGGCGCCGACGTGGCGCTCGAACTGCCCGGCCTCGTCGAGCAGGCGCAGGTCACCACCAACGCCCTGGGCTATCTGCCGGGCACCGATCCGAAGGCGGGCGTGATCCTGATCACCGCGCATCTCGACCATCTCGGCGTCCGCCCCGACGGCAAGGTGATGTACGGCGCCAATGACGATGCCTCGGGCACCGCCGCGGTGCTCGAGCTGGCGCGGACGCTCGTCGGCAGGAAGCATCGCCGCGGCATATTGTTCGTCGCTTATGGCAGCGAGGAAGCCGGCGGCTTCGGCGCGCGCTGGTTCGCCGAGCACCCGCCGGTGCCGCTGTCGGACCTGGTCGCCAATCTCGAGATCGAGATGATCGGCCAGCAGGATCCCAAGCTCCCCGCCGGCACGATGATGATGACCGGCTATGAGCGCTCGACCTTCGGCGAGACGCTGAAGGCGCACGGCGCTCTGGTCACCACCGATCCGTACCCTGAGCAGAACTTCTTCCAGCGCTCGGACAATTATGCCTTGGCGCTGAAGGGCGTGGTCGCCCACACCGTCTCGGGCTGGGCGACGGTGCCGACCTATCACACTCCCGAAGATACCGTGGCGAACCTCGATCTGCCCTTCATGGCGCGGGCGATCCAGTCGCTGGTCGCGCCGCTCGCCAGCCTGGCGGACAGCAAGGCGAAGCCCGAATGGAAGCCGGGCGGCCGCCCGACCGAATGACGGCCGGCGAATTGCAGGACCTGCTGGTGACGGCTTTGGTGCGCAAGGCGGGCGGCAGCAAGCGCGACTGGCGCGCGGCATTGGGCAAGGTCCGCGTCTACAGTCCCGAGACGCATCCGCATTGCAACTGGTCGGTCGCCCCCTCGGGCAGCAACGGCGAGAATGCGATCATCGAGCGCCTGCTCGACGATGTCCGGGGGAAGTACCCGCTGGTGACGACGGACTGATAATTCCCTCTCCCCTTCAGGGGAGAGGGTGATCGAACGAAGTGAGGTCGGGAGAGGGGCAAGCCGGATGCATTATCGACACGCCCCTCTCCCCGGCCCTCTCCCCGCAAGCGGAGAGAGGGAGTTAGGTCACGCCGCGGCGCGCAGCGTCCGTGCGGCGGCGACCATCGCCTCGATCGCCGGCTTCACTTCGTCCCACTTCCGCGTCTTGAGCCCGCAATCGGGGTTCACCCAGAGCTGGTCAGGCCGCAGATGCTGCTGCGCCAGCCGCATCAGCGCCACCATCTCGTCCTCGCCCGGCACGCGTGGCGCGTGGATGTCGTACACCCCCGGCCCGATCGCACCGGGGTAGCGATATGCGGCGAAGCCCTCGAGCAGCTCCATCTGCGAGCGCGCGGTCTCGATCGAGATCACATCGGCGTCCATCGCCCCGATCGCCGGCAGGATGTCGTTGAACTCCGAATAGCACATGTGCGTGTGGATCTGCGTCGCGTCCGCCACCCCCGCCGCGGAGAGCCGGAAGCAGGCCACCGCCCATTCGAGATAGGCCTCCCAGTCTCGCCGGCGCAGCGGCAACCCTTCCCGAAGCGCCGCCTCGTCGATCTGGATCGCCTTGCATCCCGCCGCCTCGAGGTCGACCACCTCGTCGCGGATCGCCAGCGCGATCTGCCGGCACGAAGCCTCCCGCGGCTGGTCGTCACGCACGAACGACCAGTTGAGGATGGTGACGGGCCCGGTGAGCATGCCCTTAACCGGCTTGGCGGTCAGGCTCTGCGCATAAAGCCACCATTCGACCGTCATCGGCGTCGGACGGGAAACGTCGCCGAACAGGATCGGCGGCCGCACGCACCGCGAGCCATAGCTCTGCACCCAGCCGTTGACGGTGAACGCGAACCCCGAGAGCTGCTCGCCGAAATATTGGACCATGTCGTTGCGCTCGAACTCGCCATGGACGAGCATGTCGAGCCCGACCTCCTCCTGCCAGGCGATCGTCCGCGCCGTCTCCTCCCGCAGGAACGCCTCATATGCCGCGCCGTCCAGCTCGCCGCGATTGCGCCGTGCCCGGGCATTGCGCACCTCCGCGGTCTGCGGGAACGAACCGATCGTCGTGGTCGGGAACGCCGGCAGATCGAGCACCACCGCCTGCGCCACGATCCGCTCGCCGAAATTCGAGCGGCGTTCGTACATCGCATCGGTCACCGCCGCGGTCCGGATGGCGACCTCCGGATCGTGGACGCGCGGCGAGGCGCGGCGATCCGCATTCGCGCGCGCGGCCTTTGCCAGTTCCTCGGCGACGCTCGCCCGCCCCTCGTTCAACGCACGCTTGAGGACCGACAGTTCCTCGACCTTCTGCACCGCGAAGGCGAGCCATTCGGCCACATCGCCAAGCTTGCTTTCGAGCGCCAGATCGACCGGAACGTGGAGCAGCGAGCAGGATGGCGCGAGCACCAGATCGCGGCCCGCCGCAATCGGCGCGAGCCGCTGGATCAGTGCGTCGAGATCGGCGCGCCACACATTCCGGCCGTCGATCACCCCGAGCGACAGCAGCATCGTCTTCGGCGCGGCCTTGAGCAGCGGATCAAGCTGCTCGGGCGCGCGGGCCAGATCGACGTGCAACCCCGCCACCGGCAAAGCCGCGGCGAAGGACAGATTCTCGCCGAGCCCGCCGAAATAGGTGGTGAGCATCAGCTTGGGCCCCGAGCGCGACAGCCGGGCATAAGCGCGAGTCAGCGCGCGCCGCTGCTTCTCGTCGAGGTCGAGCACCAGCACCGGCTCGTCGATCTGCACCCATTCGGCACCGACATGGGCGAGCTGGCCGAGAATCGCGGCATAGAGGCCCAGCACTTCGTCGAGCATGTCGAATGGATCGACCCCGCGCCCCTTGGCAAGGCTCAGCCAGGTGACCGGTCCGAGCAGCACCGGCCGCGTCTCGAAGCCCTGCGCCTTCGCCTCCCGATATTCGTCGACGATCTTCAGGCGATTGAGCGCGAGCTTCTGCCCCGCCAACTCGGGCACGAGATAGTGATAATTGGTGTCGAACCACTTGGTCATCTCGCAGGCAGTGACGCTGCCATGGACGTGGCCGCAGCCGTCGTCCTCGCCGGTGGTGCCGCGCGCCATCGCGAAATAGGTCGCGAGATCCGCCTCGCCGGCCGCGCTGCGATAGCGTTCGGGGATCGCGCCAAGCATCATGCTCGTGTCGAGAACATGATCGTAGAGCGAAAAATCGTTGGACGGCAGCCAGTCGGCGCCGAGCGCCTTCTGCCGCGCCCAGGCGGCGGTGCGCAGGCCCGAAGCGGCGTCGAGCAGTTCGGATTCAGAGGTCTTGCCTGCCCAATAAGCCTCGAGCGCGTGTTTGAGCTCGCGGCGGGGCCCGATGCGCGGGAACCCCAGTGTAGCAACAGTGACGGTCATGTTCTTCAACCCCGAAGAAAGGGGCGAGGCAGGAACCAGACACGAGCGGGCGCCCCGGAGGCGACCCCGCGACGACATGCAAGCGGCCAGCCCGGACACCCCGCCGGTGGACGTTATCGCGTCGCAGGCAGGTCTCCTGGCTCACGGGTCACGGCTGACGATCCGTCTTCCCGGGGCGCGAACCCCAGTGACACAAATGGACCGCAGCTCACCGCTTACAGTTGCGGGGGCAGCGCCGGCATTTCACCGGCTTCCCGTCTTAGCTCCGCCGCGGGGCACGCCCCGGACGAAGAACCTTCGACGCCGTCACGATTGGCACTGCGGCGCGGCGCGGTCAAGTAACATATAAAGATATCTTTATATGTTAACTCCCGCCTCAGCGCGGCTTGGCGAGCTGCCGGGCACTGCCTACCGGCTGAGCGAAGACCGGCTGGCCGTCGCGCGACCACTCCACCCGCTGGATGCGCGGCGAGCGCTTCGGGGTGCAGCGCATGTCGGGGCCCGGATTGGCGTGATAGACGATCCAAGTCTCGCCTCCCGGCGTCGTGAAGAAGCCGTTGTGGCCGGGTGCATAAACGCCCGCCGCAGCCGACTTGGCGACCACCGGCTGGAGGCGCTTGGTCCAGGACTTCGCGTCGAGCAGGTCGCTGCCCGGCTTCGCATGCAGCAGCCCCACCGCATAATCGTCCGACCAGCAGGCGCTTCCCGAGTAAGAGAGGTAGATGTCGCCACGCGGCCCCTCGAAGAAGGCCGGCCCTTCGAGGATCTGGCGGCCGCCCTGGCGCTCCCAGCTCTGGTCGGGACGCGCGATGATCGTCTCCGGTCCCTCCAGCGTCACCGGATCGCGCATCGCGACGATCGACAGCACGCTGTCCGGCCCCACATAGGGCGAATAGACGAAATAGCGCTTGCCGCCCGCCGCGAAAGTAGTGCCGTCGATGCCCGCGTATCGGGTCTTCAGCTTGCCCATGTCCTGCCACGCGCCGGTGAGCGGATCGCTGGCATTGTTGCGCAGGACGAAGATGCCGCGATGGGCGTCGTCATTATGGCCGGTCTCGGCAGCGGTGTAATAGATGTACCAGCTGCCATTGATGCGGTGCAGCTCGGGCGCCCAGATGGCCACGCCATTAGGTGCGGGCTGCGACGGCGCCTGCCAGACCAATTTCCGCTCGGCATTGGCCAGATCCGTGATGTTCTTCGTCCGCCAGATCTCCAGCCGATCGCCCAGCGTGTGCATGTAGTAATAAGTGTCGCCTTCGCGGTAGACCGAGGGATCGGGGCCCGACGGGAGCAAGGGGTTGGTGAAGGTACCCGCTTTCGCCTTCGAATCGTTGTCGGGGAAGGCGGCTACGATCGCGTCATATTGCTTGCGGTCGATCTGGATCATCGATCCGTGGCGCAGGCCCGCCGGCATCGCATAGCGATCCCAGGCAGCGACGCCGCTGTTTCCCGAGACCTGATACCAGGGTCCGCGCAGCCGCGGCGCCTTCGACAGGCCATAGCTCGTGCCTGCATATTGTTCGTAATAGAGCAGCCAGTCCTGATCGTTGGGCGCGCGGATCAATGTCGGCGCCTCGCGGAAATTGGGGCTGAGCGGTGGACCCGGCTGCGGATAGGGGCCCGTCAGCGACGGCGCGCAGCTCATCCGGATCGTCTTGCCCGTGGTCCAGTCGTACGACGGATAGCGCTCGTCCTTGACGATCGCGCAATAGCCCGGCCCGGCATCGTCGGGCTGGAGGATCGTGTCGATCGTCGCCATGTCCCAGTCGAACAGCCGCCTTGGGCGCCCCTCGAAGGTCTTGAGGTCGCGCGACTGGACATAGAGCGTGCGCTGGCTGGCCCAATAGCGCTCGGGATCCTTCGGATCACCGGGCACATTCGGCGTGTGCCAAGTCAACAGGAACTTGCCCGATCGTTGATCGAAGAACAGCTTGGGCGCACCGATGCGCTGGAGCGCGCGCGCATGGCCCGGAATGTTCGAGAGATCGGGCTTATAGTTGCCCCAGGGCGTCCAGCGGATCAGATCGTCCGAGACCCAGAAGCGGATATAGGGATCCTCGTCACTCTTATTGCCGACGAGGAAATAGCGCCCATCAGCGCCGCGCGCGATAGAGGCGTGGCCGTGATAGTCCTCCGAGACCGGACGGCCACCATTGACCTGCCGCCAGTGCAGCCCGTCCTCGCTCACGGAATAATAAAGCACGCCATAGCGCGCCTTGGTCATGTGCGCGAAGAGATAGGCCTTGGCAGGATCGACATACGGCGTTTCGGGCGCGCCGGGCGGCACTTGCGCTTGCTGCGCGTCAGCCGTGATTGCCGCCGTCAGCGCCAGAATGAGCGCGACCATTCCGCTCGATCGTCTCGCCATCACCCTGCTCCCGTCGCTAGTGTCTAAGGCACTTTGCGCGCATTCTCGAAAGGGTCGATGGCAATGTCAATATTTATCATATCAATGAGCTAAATGAGGATGCTGGCGCCGTTCAGGCGGCGTCAGCTTCGGACGGTTCGTCGATCTGCCCGGGCCGGTCATATTCCGCGAGCGCCTGGGGATAGCCGAGCAGGAAGCCCTGCACTTCGTCGCATCCTTCGCGCTGCAGCACCCCGAGCTGGCGCTCGGTCTCGATCCCCTCGGCGAGCACCGGGATCGCGAGGCTCTTGCCCAAAGCGAGCACTGCGCGGACGATCGCCACTGCCTGTGGGCTGTGCTCCAGCTCGGAGACGAACAGCCGATCGAGCTTTATCTTGTCGAACGGGAAGGCGCGCAACGTCTCCAGTGAAGAATAGCCGGTGCCGAAATCGTCCAGCGCGACGCCGATTCCCATTGCCTTGATCTGGCGAAGGACGTGCAGCGCACGGTCGCGGTCGGCGATGATCGCGGTCTCGGTCAGCTCGATCTCGAGGCGGCGCGGCGGCAACCCGGTGTCGATCAGCACCTGATGGAACAATCGCGGCAAATCGGCATGGATCAGCTGCATCGGCGATACGTTGATCGCGACCTTGGCATCGTGAGGCCAGCCAATCGCGTCCGAGCAGGCGCGGCGCAGCACCCATTCGCCCAGCGACAGGATCAGGCCGTTCTCCTCCGCGATCGGGATGAACAGGCTCGGTGCGATCGACCCGCGTATAGGGTGGGTCCAGCGTAGCAGCGCCTCATAGCCGGTCACCGCGTGCGTCGCGACCGACGTCTGCACTTGATAATGAAGCTCGAGCGCGCCCTGATCGAGCGCGATCCGCAGATCGTTCGCCAGTTCCCGCCGGTCGCGGATCGCTTCGTCGAGCGGTGCATCGTAATAACAGGGCGCGGGCGAGCGCTGGGTCTTGGCGCGGTACATCGCCAGATCGGCGTTGTTCATCAGCGTCTCGGCATCGCCCGCGTCGGTCGGATAGACCGCGACGCCGAAGCTGGCACCGACCCGCGCCTCGAACTGCCCAAGCGCCAGCGGGGTTTCGAGCACCGTCTTGAGCCGATCGGTGAAGGCAGTCAGCTGGGCGCGATGCTCGAAGCAAATGAGCGCCACGAACTCGTCGCCGCCAAAGCGGGCGATCATCTCGTTCCGTCCGAGCTGGCTTGCCATGCGTTGCGCGACGAGGAGCAGGACCTGGTCGCCGGCCTGATGGCCGTGGACGTCGTTGATCTCCTTGAAGTGGTTGAGGTCGATCGCCACCACGCCCAGCTGGCCACCGTTCGCGCGCGCGATCTCGAGCTGATGCTTGAGCTCCAACTGGAAATTGACGCGATTGGGCAACCCTGTGAGCGCGTCGTTCATCGCCATGTGGTGCAGCCGATCCATCGCGTCCGAACGAGTCCAGCGATCGATCAGCGCCGCGGATACGCCGGCGGTGATCACCACCAGCCCCACCAGCGCCGTGGCGAGCGCGAGCGCATGCATCTGCTGCGGCTCGAGCGGTGCGGTGCTGAGGCGGAGCGGAGTGATGCGCAGCGCCGTCATTGCCACGAAATGCAGCGTCGCGATCGCCGTGACCAGCAGCGCCGTCCCTGCCGCGACACGGTGGCGGCCGATCCGGGGCGAAGTGAAAACGCCGAGCGCGGCGCCTGCAAAGACGACCGAGCACAGCACCGACGCGGCCACATAGGGGATCCGCCATTCGACCAGCCCGTCGACCCGATACGCCGCCATGCCGGTGAAGTGCATGCCCGAAATCGCGAGCCCGACGACTCCGCCTCCGACGACCGAATAGAGGCGGCCCCGACGCGAAACGGCGATCCCGAACCCCACTCCCGTGCCGATGATCGCCGCGATCAGCGAGACGATGGTGAGCACCGGATCGAGCCGGACCGGAACTCCTGCGCGATATGCCAGCATCGCCACGAAATGGGTGCACCAGATCGTGGCGCCGGCGCCGACCGCAGTCAGGAACAGCCATGCGATGCGATGGGCGCCGTGCGTAACCTGCGCGCGGCCGAACATCTGCATGATCGCGAACGCGCCGGTGCAGCAGACGAACACTGCGAGAAGGACCAGCCAGGGATCATGATCCCTGCCGATGCACATGGCGACGTCAATCATAAGGGCGCGACCCCGGCAAATTGCGGGCCGAATATGCCGACGCCGCTTGAATGCCCTTCCTGCGCAAGGCGGGTTAAGAGGAGATGAAGCTCCGGAGAGGCCAACCCTCGTCCATGATCATGCGGTGCGCTCGAGGAGCTCGAGGGGTAACGATGCCGGCGCCAAACGCGCCTGCCAGCCGTCCCGTGGGCGTGATGAGACGAGAAGTGGCGGAGAGGGTGGGATTCGAACCCACGGTACCCGTGAGGGCACGCCGCATTTCGAGTGCGGTACATTCGACCACTCTGCCACCTCTCCGCGAGGTCTTAAGATGCCGACCATCGGGGTATCCCGAGACCGGCACCGGTCGATGAGGGCGGGCCATTAGCGCAATGAATCCGGGGCCGCAAGCGCAGTGCTTGTGCAGCGGCGCACAAGCACTAGATTATTGGCATGTCGCGTGAGCCCATCCCCGCTTTTCCCCTCGAAGCCGCAGTGCCGATGCCGCCGATATCCTCGGCCCGCTTTGCGATCGGGGATGTGGTGCGCCACCGGATGTTCGATTTCCGCGGCGTGATTTTCGACGTGGATCCCGTCTTCGCCAATTCGGACGAATGGTATGAAGCGATCCCCGAGGACGTACGGCCGCGCAAGGACCAGCCCTTCTACCATCTGCTCGCCGAGAATGCCGAATCGAGCTACATCGCCTATGTCAGCCAACAGAATCTGGTGGTCGACGAAACCGACGAACCCGTCGATCATCCCGCGATCGCGGGCCTGTTCGAGCGCTATGCCGGCGGGCGGTACAAGCTGAAGCCGCTTCATCGGCACTAGAAAAAGGGGGCCGCGCGGCCCCCTTTCCTTTTGCGCTCAAAATTGCGCGGTGAAACGCCCGTAGAGGAAACGTCCGTTGAAGCCGAACGGCGAGAAGCTGCTGTACGGCTGGTAATAGGCGTCGACCGGATAGAAGCCGCCCACATTGGTCGGGCGCGCACCGGTAGGCCGCGCGGTCGGGTAGACATCGAACAGATTGTTCGCGCCGAACGCGAAGGTGGCGTGCTCCTTGAGCGTCACGCGCAGCTCGAGATCGGTGACCCATTTGGGCTCGAGGAATACGTCGTCGGGGCCATAAGCTGTCAGGCTGGTGGGATCGGCGATCGGCGCGGTGGCGCCGGGAGCAATGACTTCGCCGTAGCGCGTGGTGCGTGCGGTGATCCCGAACGCGCCCAGTGATCCGTCCGCGCTGAGCACGACCTTGTCCCTCGGCTGACCGTTGGTGAAGCGGATTCCCTCGACGCGGCCGAACAGGACCAGCCCCGGGATCTGCGCCAGCGGCCCGAGATCGGTGATCCGGCGATCGATCTTGTTGGTGTTGCGGTTATAGGCCGCCGAGAGCGACCAGTTGCCAAGCGACTCCAGCCCGATGCGATAGGTGGCCACCACATCGACGCCCTGGGTGGTGGTATCGAGGCCGTTGATGAAGAAGCGTGCAGCGCCGACCGACTGGAAGCCGTTGGCGTCGAGCACTGCCTTCACCGCGGCGTTAACCGCCGCCGTGCCGCTGCCCGCCGCGCCGAGATTCTCGGTAAGGACGATCCGGTCCTTGATCTTGATGTGATAATAGTCGGCGGTGAGGCTGAAGCCGCGGAAAGGGTTGAGCGTGGCGCCTGCGCTCCAGTTGACCGATTTTTCGGGCTCGAGCGGCTTCGAACCGAGCGCGAGCGCCACCGGACTGGAGACCGGCTGGGTGCTGATCTCGACCGGCACGCCCGAGATGAAATTGGTCGAAGTGGTCGTGAAGTATTGCTGGTGGAGCGAGGGCGCGCGAAAGCCGTTCGACACCGAGCCACGGATCGCGATGCCGGGAGTGAACTCGTAGCGCGCGGCTAGCTTGCCGTTCAGCGTGCCGCCGAAATCGGAGAAATGCTCGTAGCGGCCCGCGGCGGTGACGGTGAAGCCCTGAAACAGGTCGGTGTCGAGCTCGACATAGCCGGCATAGCTGTGCCGGCTCACATCGGTTTCGGCGGAGGCGGGGAAGCCCGGAAAACCCTGCGCGCCGACCAATGCGCCGCGGCCGGGGAAAGTGCAGATGCCGGTCACTGCGTTATAGACGCCGCCCTGCGTCGCGCAGTTCGGCGCGGTGGTCGCGAACGCTGCCCGGAAATAGGGCCCGATCGCATAGGATTGAGTCTCCCCGGGGCGGATGTTGAACGCGTCGTTGCGATATTCGGCGCCAAACGCGAGCGTCAGCGGCTTGGCGAGCCCGAAATCGAATTCCTTGCTGAGATCGAGGTTCGCGGTGAGCTGACCGAAGGCCAGGCCGCCCGAATCGAAATCGCGCTGCGATGTGGGGCCGTACGACGTGTTGAGGCTGTTCTCGGTGCGATAATCGAACTGGTTGTGGCCGTAGACGACCGAGAGATCGGCGGAGAAGCCGGCAACGTCGCCGCGAATGCCGAGCGCGGCCGAATAGTCGGTCAGGTCCGAGTGGATGAAGGGCAGGAAGCCGTCGGCCCTAAGCGGGACGAAGTTCGCCGTCGTGGGAGTGGTCGCCGGGCTGATGACTGACCAGTCGCGGTTGTTCGCTGAGGCCGACTGGCGCCAGTTCGCGGCGCTCAGACCGTCGCGCTTGGAATAGGAGCCGAAGGCATAGAGCTCGAACGTGCCGATCGGCACGCCCGTGTTGACGAAGACGTTATAGTCCTCGGTCTTCGGGTCGCCGTACCGGAAGTTGAGCCGATTGAAGCCGATTTCGCGCGAGTCGAACGCAGCGGTCGGGCGGTTGTAGTTCGGTCGGAGATCGTATCCGGCGCGATTGGTATTGTCGCGGTCGCGATATTCGGCGGTGATGTTGAAATAGCCTTCGGGACCGATCGGCAGGCCGACATTGAAGCCCAGGGTCCACAGATCGCCGTCATTGGCCTTGCGTTCGCCGCTGCGATTCGCGGCGAGGATGCGGCCGTCGGCGGGATCGAACACCGGCTGGCCGCCGGTCAGCGCGAGCCCGGTGACGTTGGGCACACCGCTCATCGTGGTGATGTACTTGCCGTAGCTCACCGATGCGCGGCCGCCATGATTGGCGCGCTTCAATTGTACGTTGATCACGCCGGCGATCGCGTCCGAGCCATATTGCGACGAGGCGCCGTCGCGCAGCACTTCGATCCGGTCGATCGCGAGCGCGGGAATGGTATTGAGATCGACCGCGGCCGAGCCGCGTCCCACCGATCCGTTGACGTTGAGCAGCGCCGTCACGTGACGGCGCTTGCCGTTGACCAGCACCAAAGTCTGGTCGGGCGCGAGGCCGCGCAGCGACGCGGGGCGGATCACGTCGGTGCCATCGGTGATCGAAGGCTGCGGGAAGTTGAACGACGGGACGAGATTGTTGAGGATCTTGTTAGTCTCCCCCAGTCCCGAGCTGGAGAGCGCCTCGGACGAGATCACGTCGATCGGCACCGGACTGTCGGCGACAGTGCGGTTCGCGGCGCGCGTGCCGGTGACGACGATGACATTGCCAGGATCGTCGTCGGGCACCGCATCGGCGGGCGTGGCGCCTTCGACCTGGGTCGCCGGCGGAGTCGCGTCAGTCTGCGCCTGTGCCGAAGCCACGAATGCAAATGCCGAAGCAGAGACCAAGAGCATCGAGATAATCGAGCGTCGCATGATTTTGCCTCCCTTGGGGGTTCCCCCTCCCCGGAGAACATCATGCGCGCATCCTTCTGTAACGAAAGAGCAACCTTTGTGCGCTGCAATACTATTTCAGAGGCTGTTGCTACGGCGCAACATTCTGGAAATACTGCCCTCGCGAAACCGGCAGATGACGGCACTCGACCGGAGCCCATGCAAAATCGCCTATTCCCGCGTGTGAAAATGGCACTCCCCGGTTGACAGCGCGGGCCTCTTCGCATAGCTGCGCCCTTCCTCCTGCCGGGGTAATCCTTGGCGGGCACTAGCTTTTGTAGGTTGAGACATCGCCATGTTCGCTATCGTGCGCACGGGCGGCAAGCAGTATCGCGTTGCCGCCGGAGACAAGATCGTCGTCGAGAAGCTCGACGGAGAGGCCGGTTCGACGGTCACGCTGGGCGACGTTCTGCTCGCCGGCGAGGGCAGCGAACTGAAGCCGACCGACGGCCTGACCGTCTCGGCCGAGATCATCGCGCAGGCGAAGGGCGAGAAGGTCATCGTCTTCAAGAAGCGCCGTCGGCACAATTATCGCCGCAAGAACGGCCATCGCCAGAACCACACGATCCTGAAGATCACCGCGATCGGTGCGCAGGAAGAGAAGAAGAAGGCCGCGCCCAAGGCGAAGAAGGCCGCAGCTCCCGCCGAGGCAGAAGCCCCGGCCGCGGAAGCGTAAGCGAGATACGAGGAGTAACGCAAAATGGCACATAAGAAAGCAGGCGGCTCTTCGCGCAACGGCCGCGATTCGGCAGGCCGTCGTCTCGGCGTCAAGAAGTTCGGCAGCGAAGCCGTGATCGCGGGCAACATCATCGTGCGCCAGCGCGGCACCAAGATCTATCCGGGCGTGAACGTGGGCATGGGCAAGGACCATACCCTTTTCGCGCTTACCGACGGCCGCGTGTCGTTCAAGGTCGGCAAGCTCGGCCGCAAATTCTGTTCGGTAGACATGATTGCGGAAGCGGCCGAATAACATCGGGTAACCGGACGGGTTGCCCACCAGGGTGACCCGGGTCCGGCGAACGGACCAGCTGAAAAGGGAGACGGGTCACCCCGGCTCCCTTTTTCTTTGCTCCCTCGAAATGTGGCTGCAAACTGGGTGTCACAGTGACGCGCCAGGGGCACCACAAGACCGAGGAGACTGGTCATGTTCGTGCGTACGCAAAGACTGACGTTGCGGCCCGGCTGGCGCGAAGATGCCGCCGAGCTCGCCCGTGCGATCGGGCACGAAAGCGTGGTGCGCAATCTCGCCCGCGCGCCCTGGCCCTATACGATCGAGGCAGCGGAGACCTTCGCTGCCAGCTTCGACGAATCGACCCAACCGAGATTCCTGATCTTCGCGCATCAGGACGGCCCGTTGCGGCTGATCGGCGGGATCGGCATCGGCCCGTTCGAGAAGGAAGAGCACGAGCTCGGCTATTGGCTCACGCCCCAGGCGTGGGGCCGCGGCTATGCGACCGAGGCAGGGGCGGCGGTGCTGCGCGCGGCGCGAGCGGCGGGAATCCGTCGCGTCGTCGCCGGGCACTTTCTCGACAACCCCGCCTCGGGGCGCGTGCTGCGCAAGCTGGGCTTCCGTCCGACCGGGCGGATGACTTCGGTCTATTCGCGCGGGCGCGGCGCCGCGGTCCCCTCGGTTCGGTTCGAACTCGATCTGGCCGGCGGCGACGTAGGCGACCACGATCCGCGAAACCGAATGGCGGCGTGACGATTCACGCCAAGCAAAGGGGCTGCGTTTCCTTTCTCCGCATCGGCCATCCGCCTGGATAGTCCCGATCACGGAAACGCAGCCCTATTCGCCGCTTTCGCCCCGGCGCTTCCTCCACTAAGCCGGGCTCCCCGAGAGCAAGAGTCAATCTCCGTCAATGTCATCCAGTGCACGCAAGCGTCTGTCCCCCGAGGAATCACGCGACGCCGCGCTGGAAGCCGCCCGCGCGCTGCTGCTCGAGGCAGGGCCGCAGGCGGTCACGCTGAAGGCGGTTTCGGCGCGGATCGGGCGGACCCACGCCAATCTCCTCCATCATTTCGGTTCGGCCGCGGGCCTGCAGAAGGCGCTCGCCGCCAGTATCGCCGATTCCGTCACCGCCAAGATCGGCGCCGCAGTGTTGCGCGCGCGCACTGACGATCATGATCCGCGCGAAGTCGTCGATTTGACGTTCGACGCATTCGGCAAGGAAGGCGCCGGCGCGCTGGCGAGCTGGATGATCCTCAACGGCAACGAGGACGCGCTGGATCCCATCCTCGAGGCAATCCACCGCCTCGTCGACGAGATCGCCGAAGAGCATGACGACATCCAGGGCTCGCTGCATGAAGAGACACTACAGCTGACTTTGATGGCGCTGGGCGACGCATTGCTCGGCGGGCCGATGGCCCGGGCCCTCTCGCTGCCCCGCGACAAGGCGCGCGAGATGGCCGCGGCGGCACTGCGTCACTCGGTGGTCAACGAGGATTAGGGCCCTCAGGCGGCCTGCTGGGTTCCCCGGCGCGCTTCATATTCCACGGCTTCGTTCACTGCGCGCGAAAGCGACGCCATCGTGAACGGCTTGCGCAGCACCCCGCGGCCGCCGAACATATCGGCCTCCGCTTCGCCGGCGAAGCCGGTGACGAACAGCACCGCCACGCCGTCCAGCCGCTCGCCGAGGCTGGCGATCATCTCAGGGCCGGTCTGCCCAGGCATCAGCACGTCGGAGATGACGAGGTCGAGCGACGCCATTCCCGCAACGGCAACGGGGGCCGCCAGCGGATCGGAGCAGGAGGTCACCCGGTGCCCCAGTTCCTGCAGCGCGCCCACGGTCGCGCCAAGCACGCGCGGATCGTCCTCCACCACCAGAATGTCATAGACCTTCGCCGGTACGGCTTCCTCCATCACGGGCGCCGCCAGCGCAGGCGCCGGTGCCGGTGCTTCCAAGGCTTCGGTTGCCGCCTCCCCGGTATGCCGCGGGAGATAGACCATCACCTTGGTGCCGCCCCCGAGTACGGTCTCGATCCCGATCTCACCCCCCGATTGGCGCACGAAGCCGAAGATCTGGCTGAGGCCGAGGCCGGTGCCCTTGCCCACCGGTTTGGTCGTGAAGAAGGGCTCGAACACGCGATCCAGCACCTCGGGCGTCATTCCGCAGCCGGTGTCCGCAACGGTGATGGTGACATAATCGCCCGCCGGGCACTCGCCGACCTGGTTCGCCTCGAGCGTGGCGCCATCGGTCGTGATCGTCAGCGTCCCCCGCCCTTCCATCGCGTCGCGGGCATTGACCGCCAGATTGAGCAGTGCGTTCTCGAGCTGGTGCCGATCGACCCAGACCGCCCACTGCTTGCCCGCATCGCGCGTCTTGACCTTGATCGTGTCGCCCAGCGTACGATCGAGCAGATCGGACATGCCTGCGATCAGCCCGCCCGCCTCGACCGGTTCGGGCAATAAAGGCTCCGAGCGCGAGAAAGCGAGCAGCCGCCGGGTCAGCGCGGCGGCGCGGTTGGCGCCCTCCATCGCATTCTCGATATGCTGCTGGGCGTCGGGGCCTCCGGTATGGAGATGGCGTTTGGCGAGTTCGAGACCGCCGAGAACGACCGCGAGCATATTGTTGAAATCGTGCGCGATACCGCCGGTGAGCTGGCCCACCGCTTCCATCTTCTGGACCTGACGAAGTTGCGCCTCGGCGTGCGCGCGCTCATGCGCTTCGGCGCGCAGATCGGCGGTCGCGGCGTCGACCGCGAGCTGGAGCTCAGCCGCGCGCTCGCGTTGCGCGGTCGCCTCGGCGTCGGCGGCGGCGCGCTCTCCCTCGGCCGCGATCGCCAGCCAGCCGAGCAGCACCGCACCGACGACGATCATCACGCCGAACCCGGTGAGGATTCGCGAGGCGAAGCTCGAATTGTCGATCAAGTCCCCGGCTGCGCGCGTCCGGTCGCGCAGCAGCACGCGCTCGGAATCGACGATCCGGGTGAGCAGAGTCTCCACGGCCTGCCGCGCCGGGCTCTGCCGGACGCGATAATAGCTGCCCCATGCGTCGTTGTGGCGTTTGTAGGTCGAATAGAGCGCGGTTTCGCTCAGTTCCCGCCCGCGCACCTCGAAAGCCCGCCGCAACTGGGCAATCTGCCCCTGCTGCCGCGGACTGTCCCGAGTGAGCTGTTGCAGCCGCGCTAGCTGCTCGGCAGCACGCCCCCATTGCGCCGAATATTGCTGACCGAGCGTCTTGTCGGCGCTGACCACATAGCGGCCCAAAGCCGCCTCCGCCGCGGAGACAGCGACGGAGAGCTGGTTGGCGCGGATGACGACTTCGAAAGTATGCTGCTGGAGTGCGACGGCGCGGTCGCGCTCTTGATCGGTACGTTGCTGAAGGACGATGATCGCCACCAGCACGCCCAGCCCGAGCATGGCGAGCAAACCGAGCACGAGGATACGCCAGTTCGTCACGCGACGAACGCGCTCCAGCACAATGACTTGCCCCTCACTCATAGAGCGAATCTAAGGTGCAGAAGCTCCGGGGGGAAGCGATTAGAGTCGCTTCAGCTTATCACGCCCACGCTTCGGCCCGCGGCACGGAACATTTCGAGGATTCGCGTAACCTGCTCGGCCGTATGTTCGGCGCAAAGCGAGCAACGCAGCAGATAGGTGCCGGCCGGCGTCGCAGGCGGACGCGCCATGTTGACGTAAAGGCCGCCGTCGAGCAGCGCCTGCCACATCGTCACGGCCTGCTCCTGATCCTCCAGGATCACTGCGATGATCGCGCTGTCCGGCTTTTCGGTACCGAGACGGAAGCCCATTTCCTTGAGCCCGCCGTGCAAGGTCCGGGCGTTTTCCCAGAGATGCGCGCGCTTGTTGTGCGCGAACCGGAGCTTGCGGATCGACGCTGCGGCGGTCGCAACCACCGAAGGCGGCAGCGAGGCAGTGAAGATATAGGGGCGGCAGGCCAGCCGGATCGCCTCGAACTTGGGATGGTTCGACACACAGAAGCCGCCGACGGTGCCGACCGATTTGGAGAAGGTGCCGACGATGAAGTCGACATCGCCTTCGCAGCCCTGCTCCTCATATACGCCGCGGCCATTGGGGCCGTAAAAGCCCATAGAATGCGCTTCGTCGCTGAGCACCATGGCGCCGTGCTTCTTGGCGACCGCGACCATCTCCTTGAGCGGAGCGATGTCGCCGAGCATCGAATAGACGCCCTCCAGCACCACCAATTTGCCCGGCTCCTTCGGCAGGCGGCCGAGGCGCTTGTCGAGATCCTCGACGCTGTTGTGGCGGAAGCGGACGATCTCGGCATTGCCCTGCTGGCAGCCGTCATAGATCGAGGCATGGCTGTCGGCGTCGAGAATGACATACTCGCCCTTCCCCGCCAGCGTGCTGATCATCCCGAGATTGGCCATATAGCCGGTCGAGAAGACGATCGCGCCCGAGACGCCGTAGAACTCGCGCAGAGCCTCCTCGACTTCCATATGGTCGCGAAAGGTGCCGTTGAGCATGCGGCTGCCGTTGGTGCCCGAACCGAACTGGTCGAGCGCGTCCTTGCCGGCCTGAATCACGTCCGGATCGAACGTCATGCCCATGTAGTTGTAGGTGCCGAGCAGGATCGTGTCCTTGCCCGCGATCACCGCTTCGGTAGGCGATTTGACCTGGTCCATCACGATCGCGAACGGATCGGTGACGCCGGTATCGATCAGCGCCTGGCGCTCGGCGATGAGCCCGTCGAACTTGGACATCAGGTCGCGCTCGGGAGCGACGTCCTCGGGGTTCTCGGGAAGCGCGTCGGCGGTCTGGATGGCGTCGGTCATGTCAGCCCTTCAGCTTCTGCACCGCGTCCACCAGCTGGCCGACATTCTCGATCTCGGCCTGCATATTCATCGTGATGATGATGTCGAACTCGTCCTCGATCGCCGCGACGAAATCCATCACCGTCAGGCTGTCCCATTCGAGATCGCCGGCGAAGGTGGTGCTGTCGGTGAGCGCCACGCCCTTCTTGTTGAAGGGCTCGATCTGGGCGGTGACGGTTTCGAAGATTTCGGAGCGTTCGGTCATGCGCGGTCCCTTAGTGCGATCGGAGAACCCTGCCAAGCGAATGCGGCGGAAAGGCGCCGCTGAAGGGGCGGCGACGTGCGGCGGCGTGGATGCGTTTGGATTGCGGCGCTCTAGCCGTTAGGGGCTTGGCATGCTTCGCCTGTCCGGACTCACTCTGCCGCTCGACCACCTGCCCGAGGCGATGCCCGAGGCGATTGCGAAACGGCTCGGCATCGAACCCGCGGAGCTGAAGGGCTTTTCGGTCTATCGCCGCGGCAACGACGCGCGGCGGCGCAACGCCATCCAGTTGGTCTATACGGTCGATGTCGAGCTGACCGACGAGGCCGCGGTGCTGGCACGTCTGGCGGGTGACAAGGACCTGCGGCCGACACCGGACATGACCTACAAGTTCCCGGCGATGGCGCCGCAGGGTTGGAGCGGCCTGCGCCCCGTCGTGATCGGCGCAGGGCCGTGTGGGCTGTTCGCGGGGCTGATCCTCGCGCAGATGGGCTTCCGTCCGATCATCCTCGATCGCGGCAAGGTGGTGCGCCAGCGGACCAAGGACACGTGGGGACTGTGGCGCCGCGGCGAGCTCAACCCCGACTCCAACGTCCAGTTCGGCGAGGGTGGTGCCGGCACCTTCTCCGACGGCAAGCTCTATTGCCGGGTCAAGGACCCGCGCTTCCTCGGCCGCAAGGTGCTCGAGGAGTTCGTGCGCGCCGGCGCGCCCGACGACATCCTGTGGGAAGCGCACCCGCACATCGGCACCTTCCGCCTCGTCACCATGGTCGAGAGCATGCGGGCCACGATCGAGGAACTCGGCGGCGAATATCGCTGGGAAACGCGCGTCGACGATCTCGAACTCGAACGCCTGCCCGACGGGCGCCAGAAGCTGCGCGGGCTGCACCTGCACGACGGCAGCTTCCTCGAGGCCGAGCATGTCGTCCTTGCGGTGGGCCATAGCGCGCGTCCCACCTTCGAGATGCTCCATCGCCGCGGCGTGCATCTGGAGGCCAAGCCCTTCTCGATCGGCGTGCGGATCGAACATCCGCAAAGCTGGATCGATCGGGCGCGCTTCGGAAAATGCGCTGGTCATCCGGATCTCGGCGCGGCGGCGTACAGCCTGGCGCACCACTGCGCCAACGGACGGACGGTCTACAGCTTCTGCATGTGTCCGGGCGGCCGCGTGGTGGCGGCGACCTCGGAGGAAGGCCGCGTCGTCACCAACGGGATGAGCCAATATTCGCGCGCCGAGTTCAACGCGAACTCGGGGCTGGTCGTGGCGATCGATCCGGCGCGCGACTATCCGGGCGGGCCGCTGGCGGGGATCGAGCTGCAGCGCCATTGGGAGGACCTCGCCTTTATTGCGGGGGGCTCCAACTATCACGCGCCGGGGCAGAAGGTGGGCGATCTGCTCGCCGGACGCGCCTCCACCGAACTCGGCGAAGTCATCCCCTCGTACAAGCCCGGCGTGAAGATGACCGATCTCTCGGCGTGCCTGCCCGGCTTCGTGATCGAGGCGTTCCGCGAGGCGCTGCCGGTGTTCGGCCGCCAGATCGCCAATTACGACCATCCCGACGCGGTGATGACAGGCGTCGAGACGCGCACCTCGTCACCGTTGCGGATCACACGCGGGGCGGACTTCCAGAGCCTCAACGTAGAACGGCTGTTCCCGGCGGGCGAAGGCGCGGGCTATGCCGGCGGCATCCTCTCGGCGGCGATCGACGGGATCAAGACCGCCGAGGCGGTGGCGCGGAGCATGACGAGCGTGGCGTAGTTGGATTCGGCGAGCTTAACTTCGCACTTTTCTCGCGAAATGTGAAATTCCGTTGCGTGGCAGCGACATCTTGTTGCGCGCGGCTGCAAATTTCGACGACGTCAAAGAGCGGGCGCTGGCTTGGCCGCGCCGGCGTTCAGGCAAGCAGATGGAATCCTACATTTCAAGGGCTAACTCCCGTCACCCGGGCCTTGTGCCGGGGTCCACGGTGCGGCAACGGAAAGGCCTCGAGGCTCTTGCTATTCGTCCAGCCTCGCGGTGGACCCCAGCACAAGGCCGGGGTGACGAAGAGCAACGTGTCATGCCCATGGGTTAGAGCAGCCCCTGCTCGCGATACCAGGCAGCAGTAGCCGCCAATCCAGCCTCGGTCTCCACCTGCGGTTTCCACAAATCCGCAGGTGGGCGGCGGGCGGAGTCGATCACCCAGTCCTCGTGACAGAAATAGGCCACGCGATCGGGCGTGAGCTTGGCACTTTTGCCGCGCACCAGCCGGTCGAGATGCGCGCCGGCCATCATCAACGGGCGCGGCAGCGCGAGTGCGGCGACACGCTTGCCGGTGGCTGTACCGATCGCGAGGGCGAACTCCTTGTGGCTCCAGCCGTTTTCGCGGCCGTCGTCGCAATCGAACGACCGCCCCGCATTGTTGCCGCCGGCCAAAGCGAGCAACAGGCGGCCGAGATCGCCGACCTCGATCACCGACAGCCGCCCGCCCGGCGGCAACAATGCGATCCCCCTCTTCGCGAGCTTGAACAGTTCGAGCATCTCCATGTCGCCCGGGCCGTAGATCGCCGGCGGCCGTACCATCGCGGTATCGAGCAGCGAATCCTCGACCAACCGCTCGGCCTCGGCCTTGGACCAGCCATAATCGGACATGCCGGGCTCGCGCGCGGCGAGCGACGAGACATGGACGAAGCGCCGCACACCCGCGCCCTCGGCCGCGGCGAGTATGTTGCGCGTCCCATGGATGTTGCCGGCGGCGAAACCGGCGCGATCGCGGGCGTTGACCACCCCGGCGACGTGGATCACTGCGTCGGCGCCTTCACAGAGCCTCGCGAGCGCGTCGGTGGCGTCGAGATCGCCGGGAATCCACGCGACGTGTTTGCGCTCTGCTTGTTCGCGCCGTGTGAGCGCGCGGACATCGTGCCCGGCCTCGACAGCCAGTGCGATCAGCCGCGAGCCGACGAAACCGGTGCCCCCGGTGATGGCGATGGTGGCCATCATCCGTGCTCCTGCGAAAGCAGAAGCCCAGAGTCGCAAGCGATTCCTTTGGGGCCCTGGGCTCCTGTCTCCGCAGGAGCACAAAGAAGCAAGAAAGCCCTCACAGCAGCGCCATATGGCTGCGATGGACCAGCGCCGAACGCGGGGCGTAGCCGAGGATCCCGGCCTGCTCGTCATTGCGGCGGCCGGCGATGCGGGCGGCGTCGTCGCTGGGATATTCGGCGAGGCCGCGCGCCAGCGGGCGCCCTTCGGGCCCGGCGATCACCACCAGGTCGCCGCGGACGAAATCGCCTTCGATCCGCGTGGCACCCGCGGCCAGCAGGCTCTTGCCGCCCGCAAGCGCCTTGGCCGCGCCGGCATCGACATGGATCGTGCCGCGCGCGGTCAACCCACCCGCCAGCCAGGCCTTGCGGGCCGGCGCCGATTTCTCGGCGACGAACAGAGTGTGCCGCACCTCGGCCGACAGCGGATGCTCGACCCGACCCGAAGCAATGGCGAGATGCGCGCCCGCGGCATTGGCGATCCGCGCGGCGGCGATCTTGGAGACCATCCCGCCCGAACCCATGCCCGACGCCGAGCCCTTGTCGGCCATCGCCTCGATCACGCCGTCGATCCGCTCGACCCGCGCGATATGCTCGGCGCCGGGGAGCGCCGGGTTGCGATCGTAGAGCCCGTCCACATCCGAAAGCAGCACCACCCCCTGCGCCCCCGCCGCCTGCGCCACCCGCGCAGCGAGCCGGTCGTTGTCGCCGAAGCGGATTTCCTCAGTGGCGACGCTGTCATTCTCGTTGAGCACCGGGACGACACCGAGACCGAGCAGCCGGTCGAGCGTCGCCGCGGCATTGAGGTAACGGCGGCGATCCTCCAAATCGTCGAGCGTCACCAGCATCTGCGCCGCGGTGAGCCCGTTGGCACCCAGCGTCTCGGCCCATACCTGGCTCAGCGCGATCTGGCCCGTGGCGGCGGCCGCCTGCGCGTCCTCCAGCGAAGCACGCCCGCCGCGGGGAAGCTTCAGCCGACGCGCGCCCAGGGCGATCGCCCCGGACGAAACCACCGCGACCTGCTGGCCGGCGCGGCAGCGCGCGGCGATGTCGGCGGCGATACCCTCCAGCCAGCCGCGCCGCACGCTGCCGTCCGGATCGACGAGCAGCGCCGAGCCGATCTTGACGACGATGCGCGGACAGGAGGCGGGCGGGAAGAGAGACATGTGCGTCGTCCTGAGCTCAGACCGGCGACCACTCGATCGCGTCTTCGCCTTCGTCGTCGTCGCTCACCTTGCTCGCCTCCGGCCCGATCGCCTCGAGCAGCTTGTCGAGCACCCAGTCGACGCCGGTGCCGGCGGCGCCCGAGAGCGGGATCACTTCCGCGCCGCTGGCCTCTTCCAGCTCGGCGGAGAGCGCGGCGATCAGTTCGTCGTCGAGCGTGTCGATCTTGTTGAGCGCGACGATCACCTGCTTGTCGGTCAGTCCGGCGCCGTAATTCTCCAGTTCGTCGCGGACGATGCGATAGCTCTCGGCGACATCGTCGTCGTTGGCGTCGACCAAGTGGAGCAGCACCCGGCAGCGCTCGATGTGACCGAGGAAGCGATCGCCGATCCCCGCGCCTTCCGCCGCGCCCTCGATCAGCCCCGGAATGTCGGCGACGACGAACTCGCGCTGCTTGTGCCGGACCACGCCGAGCTGCGGCCGCGTGGTGGTGAAGGCATAGGCGCCGACCTTGGCCTGCGCATTGGTCACCTGATTGATGAAGGTCGACTTGCCGGCATTGGGCAGCCCGACAAGGCCCGCGTCGGCGAGCAGCTTGAGCCGCAGCCACACCCAGGCCTCTTCGTAGGGCCAGCCGGTGCCGTGCTGGCGCGGCGCGCGGTTGGTCGAGGTCTTGTAGCTGGCATTGCCGCGCCCGCCATCGCCGCCGCGCAGGAAGACGATGCGCTCGCCTTCCTTGGTCAGATCGGCGAGCAAGGTCCGCTCGTCGTCGTCCGCGAGGATCTGGGTGCCGATCGGCACCTTGATGACCAGATCGTCGCCGCCCGCGCCGGTGCGGTTCGAGCCCGAGCCGCCCTGCCCGCGCGGCGCCCGGAAATGCTGGGTGTAGCGGAAGTCGATCAGCGTATTGAGCCCCGCCTCCGCCTCGAAGATGATGTCGCCGCCCTTGCCGCCATTGCCGCCGTCGGGGCCGCCATATTCGATGAACTTCTCGCGCCGGAAGCTCACTGCGCCGGGTCCACCGGCGCCCGAGCGCACGAAAATCTTCGCCTGATCCAGAAAATGCATGGAGCGTCATATAGACGTTGCCGCCCATCCGTCACCCCATGAAGGGCAGCCGGTCGTTTCGGGGTGGCGCAGGCCGGAACCGCGGGTATAGGCTCTTGCTTTAGCTGAGCGGCGCACGTCGCGCTGCAAGACAGGACAAGGCGACCGCCGCACCGCATGAAATCGATCGATCGCTACATGGCGCGGCTGATCGCGGTTCCGCTGATCTCGACGCTGTTGATTTCGGCGATGCTGCTCGTGCTCGATCGCATGCTGCGGCTGTTCGACTTCGTCGCAACCGAAGGCGGGCCGGTGAGCGTGGTGTGGCGGATGCTCGCCAACCTGCTTCCCGAATATCTCGGGCTCGGCATTCCGATCGGCCTGATGCTCGGCTGCCTGCTCGCCTTTCGCCGGCTCGCGACCACGTCCGAGCTCGACGTGATGCGCGCGGTGGGGCTCAGCTACACCCGGCTGCTGCGCGTGCCCTATATGTATGCGATCGCGCTGGCGCTGCTGAACCTCGCGATCGTCGGCTATGTCCAGCCGCGCGCGCGCTACAATTACGAGCAATTGCGCTTCGAGCTGCGCTCGGGCGCGCTCGGCGCCTCGATCAAGGTCGGCGAGTTCACCACCTTCGGCACCCAGATGACGCTGCGGATCGAGAGCAGCGCGAACGAGGGCCGCGATCTCTCGGGCATCTTCGTGCGGATGACGACCAAGGAGGGGCCGGTCGCGGTCACGGCCGAGAAGGGCCAGTTCCTCCGTTCCGACGATCCCAACACGATCATCTTCCGGCTGACCAAGGGTACTTTGGTCCACACTGCGAAGGGATCGCCGATTCCGCGCGTGCTCACCTTCGACACGCACAATTTGCCGATCCCGCTTCCCAAATATGAGCAGTTCCGCAAGCGCGGCGACAAGAGCCTCGAGCGCACGCTTCCCGAGCTGGCGGTGATCGGCAAGAGCGCCGACGCGACGCCGGTGCAGCGCACCACCAGCCGCGCGGCGTTCCACTTCCGCCTCGCCGAAGTCGTGTCGATGTTCCTGCTGCCGATGCTCGCCGCGGCCCTCGGCATCCCGCCCAAGCGCTCCACCTCGGCGCTGGGCGTGTTCCTGTCGATCGTGATGATCGTCACCTATCACAAGGTGAACGAATATGCGCAGGCGGTCGGCAGCCTCGGCGGGATCGATCCGATCATCGCCTTGTGGGTGCCGTTCACGATCTTCGCGGGCCTGGTGTTCTGGATGTACCATACCGTCGCCTATGTGCCGGGCGGCCAGCCGATCGGCGCGCTCGAAAAGGCGTTCGCCAAGATATGGAGCGCGATCCGCAAGCGCCTGCCCGGGCGCCGCCGCCGCAAGACCATCGAGATCCCGGCATGAGCCTCGTCAATTTCTTCCCGTCGCGCACGATGTCGCTCTACATGGGCAAGATGTTCCTCGTGCGCACCTTCGCCATATTGGCGGGGCTGGTGCTCATCCTGCAGTCGCTCGATCTGCTGAGCGAATCGGCGAAGATCGTGGCGTATCCCGGCAATGGCGATGCCGAGGTCTGGCGCTATATCGGCTTGCGCACGCCCCAGCTCATCGCGACCTTCCTGCCCTTCGCGGTGCTGCTCGGCACGATCCTCGCGCTGTCGCAGCTCAACCAGAACAGCGAAGTCATCGCGATGAAAGCCTCGGGGCTCTCGGCGCACCAGGTGCTCGCGCCGTTGATCCTCACTGCGCTCGGCGTCGCCGCGCTGTCCTTCGCCTTCAACGAACGTATCGTCACGCGCGCGACCGCGACGCTCGAGCAGTGGAAGAAAGTCGAATACGGCCCGCTGCCCATCGACCGCGGCGACCGTTCGAACGTCTGGGTCAAGGACGGCAACGACCTGATCGTCGTCGACCAGATACGCGGCCGCGGCGATGCGGCGCAGCTTTACGGCATCACCGTCTATGAACGCGCCGGCCGGTCGCTGCGCGCGATCCTGACCGCGAAGCACGGCGTGCGCGACGGCTCCGGTTGGAAAGTCGACGGCGCGCAGCGTTTCGATATCGCCACGGGATCGATGACTCCGCTCGCGCCGCACCGCATCGCGGATGGCGTACGCCCCGACCAGTTCACGCTCACCCAGATCAATGCCGACGGCCTGTCGTTCACTGCGCTGCGCGAAGTGATCCACGACCTCGAGCTGGCTGGCCGCCCGACCAAGGCACTCGAAGGCTCGCTGTGGCACAAATTGTCGGGGCCGCTCTCTTCGGTGCTGATGCCGTTGCTCGGCGCCGTCGCGGCGTTCGGCATCGCCCGATCGGGCAAATTGTTCGTCCGCGCCGTGATCGGCATGGCGCTGGGCTTCCTCTATTTCGTCGCCGACAATTTCGCGCTGGCGATGGGCAATCTCGGCGCCTACCCGCCCTTCCTCGCCGCCTGGGCGCCGTTCCTGTTGTTCCTGATGATCGGCGAGGCGGTTTTGCTCAGGACCGAGGAGTAGCGGAACGCCCGCTATCGGCCCGATCGCGCCGCCTCGCCTGCCGGGCGCATTGGTAGCGCCCGCCGGTGCAGTTCCTGCGGAACCTCCGCCTTCCGCCGATAGCTCCAACACCAAATGAAACGGGCCGGCCCGCGAGGGACCGGCCCGGTATCGTTTCAGCTCGAACAGCCAGCTTTAGCGGCGCAAGCCCATCGTGCTGCGCGCGAGCTGGCTCACCAGCCCCGGCAGGCCGGCATAGCTCGCCTTGTGATAGGGCGAATCCTGCTCGACCATCGCGGTCAGGCGGCGGTGCGCCACGCCGAGATTGTGATAGGGCACGCTCGGCAGCAGATGGTGGAGCGCGTGATAGCGCAGGCCCACCGGCGCCCAGAGCGCGGGCAGCAAAGCCGGCGGCGGCACGTTGACGCTGTCGAGATACTGCGCCGTGACGGTCATCGCCTCGCCCTCATTCTCCCAGAGATGCGCGACCAGCGTGCGGACCTGGTTGATCACGGTCACTGCGGAAATCACGCCGAGGAAGATCAGGAAGGCACGCAGCGGGACCACGCCGGCGACGGTGAGGCCGATCAGCGCGACCGCCCAGACGCTGGTCGCGGTTTCCTGCCACAGCCACTGCGTGCGCGCGGCGCCCTCGGCCGGGCGGCGGCGGAAGGACGGGTTGATCACCAGCCCCGAATAGCGTTCGACCACCGGCTTGCGCAGCGCGGGAACGATCAGCGAGAGCGGCGCGAGCACGCCATAGCGGATCAGCAACCCGATCGGCGCCAGCGCCGCGATCAGCACGAACAAGGGCAGCGACCACGGCTTCATCAGCGCGAGCGGCAGATATTCGGGATCCTCGACCGTGCCATAGCGGGTGCGGGCGTGATGGAGGTTGTGGACGCCCTCGTACATGAAGGACGGCACCATCAACGGCACGCCGACGAGCAGGTTCCAGCCCAGCCGATAGCCCGGCACCGAGCTGTGCTTCATGTGCGTGATCTCGTGGATGAAGCTGCCCGCCCGGTACAGCGCAAGCACCGCCACGAAAGCGGCGAGCAATGCCAGGCCGGGTGAGGTCAGCGTGATCGCCAGCGCCAGCGCGCCATAACCGACGACGACCGAGGCGAGCGTATCCGCCCAATAGATCGCCGGGCGCGCCTTGTGCAGGTCGCGCGCGATCTCGGCGGCAGCGCGCAGCATCGCCTTGTCGTCGGCGATGCGCCCCGCCGCGGCGCGCGCGGCCGGGGCGTCGGCCGCCGCGACTTCGCGCAAATCCAGTGCGATAGAACTGTTCATGGGTACGTGCATTGCCCGTAGATAGTGGCTCAATATGGGCAACAACAGGGGCGGGGCGAGGCCCGACAGGTTCCGCTTGACAAGCACCGCCCTCAGGCAGGACTTCGGCGCACCTCTGTCAAAGGCTCGACTTCATGCCCGCACCCTCCATCCGTCCCGTCGTCACCAAGGCGGATATCAATGCTTTCGTCGAGCTCGCCTATCGCCTGAACGGCGACGATCCCCATTGGGTCGCCCCGCTGCGCGACGAAGTGAAGGCGACGATCGACCCGAAGAAGAACGGCTGGTTCAGCCATGCCGAGGCGCAGCTCTTCCTGGCGGAGCGCGACGGCAAGGTGGTCGGCCGCATCTCGGCGCATATCGACCGGCTCGCGCTCGAAATGCCGCCCGAGCAGGGCTTCGGCCCGGGCACCGGCTTCTGGGGCCTGTTCGAGGCCGAGGACGAGGAAACTGCCGTCGCGGTCATTCGCCAGGCCGAGGCGTGGCTGAAGGACAAGGGCATGACCCGCGCGCTGGGGCCGGTCAGCCTGTCGATCTGGGAAGAGCCGGGGCTGCTGGTCAAGGGTCATGATCACTCGCCGACGGTGCTGATGGGGCATCATCCGGCGCGCTATCAGGGCTGGATCGAGGCGCTGGGCTATGCCCCCGCCAAGAAGCTGCTGACCTATGAGCTCGACATCACCCAGGGCTTCCCTCCGCTCGTCCAGCGGATCATCGCGGCGGGCGAGAAGAATGCGAAGATCCGCATCCGCAAGGTCAACAAGGCGCGTTTCGACGAGGAAGCGGCGATCATCCTCGCCATCCTCAACGATGCATGGTCGGACAATTGGGGGTTCGTGCCGCTCACCCAGCCCGAGATCGACGATGTCGGCAAGAAGCTCAAGCCGCTGGTCTTCGAGGATCTGATCATGATCGCCGAGCTCGAAGGCGAGCCGGTGGCGTTTATGGTCACGCTCCCCGACTTCAACGAGCCGCTCAAGCCATTGAAGGGCAAGCTCTTCCCGTTCGGCTGGGCCAAGCTGCTGCTATGGCTGCGCAAGCCGAAGGCGCGGACGATGCGCGTGCCGCTGATGGGCGTGGTCAAAAGGCTGCAGAGCTCGCGCATGGCGAGCCAATTGGCCTTCATGTTGATCGAATATATCCGCCGCTCCGCCGTGCCCAATTATGGCGCGGAGCGCGGCGAGATCGGCTGGATCCTCGACGACAATCAGGGGATGATCGCGATCGCCGATACGATCGAGAGCCGGATCAACCGCGAATATGTGATCTACCAGAAGCCGCTCTGAGGAAAGCGCCCGCGGCGGATACGCAACTGCGCCGCGGGCAATTCCACGCTACTTGCGCGCTTCCTCGGCCGGGTCGGTCCCGGTGAGCGCGATCCAGTCGGCGCGCGTGCGGCACTGCTTCTTGCGAAGCCGACTGGCGGTCTGGGTTTCGACCGCGCAGTAGAGCTTCCGCGCCGAAGGCTGTTCGCCGCTCTGTGCCGACTGCTGCGGGGCGGGCTGAGTGGGGGTTTCGGTCACGGGATCGGCGCCGGCGAGCGCGAGAAGCACCGCCGCGGAAAGGGCGAATATCGTCATTTCATTATCCTTTGGTGACGCGGCCCGAGGAGCCGGGCCGCGCTGGGTTCACTTCTGGGGGGCGGCCGGATCGCGTCCGGTCTTGGCGATCCATTGTTCGCGGGTCATGCAGATCGTGCGCGCGAGCACCGTCCCCGTCGTCACCTGCGGCTTGACGCAATAGCGCTTGCCCTGGCTGGCCTTGGCCGACGCCTTGGGCGCGTCGGTGGTCGGATCCGAGGCATAAGCCGGCGCGGTCGCGCCGGCGACGAGGACGGCGGCGGCGATCATGGCGGCGGCGAAGCTGGAGACGCGGCCGGTGGTGCGAGTACTGAACATATCCCTGACTCCTGATTACTGTGACACCAGGCGCTCCCTCGTGCCGCCTGCCTCCAATGCTTTGCATCGGTCGTGCCAGTTTCCAGGAATATGGGATTTCAACGACTTAGCTGTATTACACTTCCAAGTCACCGCTATAACACAGCAATACACGCCAAGAATTGGCGGATGGCGCGCGGGAGTGTCCGGAAAGGGACAGTGGCATGTGTCCGGAATCGGCCGCCCGTGTTCGTTTCCGTAACGGAAAGCGCAGTGCCTAGCGCAGGCTCACCCAGGTAGGGGCATGATCGCTGGCGCGTTCGCGACCGCGATAGTCCTTGTCGACGCCGGCGCCGGCCAGCCGGTCGGCGGCCTGGGGGCTGAGCAGCAAGTGATCGATGCGGAACCCCGCATCGCGCTGCCAGCAGCCGGCCTGATAGTCCCAGAAGGTCCAGATGCCGCCACTCGGGAAGCGCGTACGCAGCGCGTCGGTCCAGCCCTGGGCGAGCAGGCTGCGGTAGCGCTGCCGGGATTCGGGCTGCATCAGCGCATCGCTCGCCATCGCGCGCAACGAGAAGGTGTCGTCGTCATTGGGGATGACGTTGTAGTCGCCGGCCAGCACCACCGGGCGTTCCTCGGCGAGCAGCGCGCGGGCGCGATCGGCGAGCCGCTCCATCCATTTGAGCTTGTAGTCGAACTTGGGGCCGGGCTGCGGGTTGCCGTTGGGCAGATAGATCGAGGCGACCACCAGATCGCCGACTTCGACTTCGATATAGCGGCTGTGCGCATCCTCGGGATCGCCTTCGAGCCCGCGCTGGCGCTCGATCGGCTGCTGGCCGCGCGCGAGGACGGCGACGCCGTTGAAGCCCTTCTGCCCGTGCCACACCGCGCCATAGCCCGCGGCCTCGATATCCTTGACCGGCAGCGTCTCGTCGGCGCCCTTCAGCTCCTGGAGGCACACGATATCCGGTTTCTGCTCGTCGAGATATTCGAGCAGGCGCTCCATGCGCGCCTTGATCCCGTTGACGTTGTACGTGACGATCTTGGGCAAGCGATCAGACCGAGAAGCTGGTGCCGCAGCCGCAGCCCGATGCGGCATTGGGATTGGTCACGTTGAAATGTGCGCCGCCCAGCGAGTCGACGAAATCGACCTGCGCGCCGCGGACGAGATCGAGGCTCACCGAATCGACCACCAATTGGACGCCGCCGAGCTCGGCGACGGTGTCGTCGGCTTCGACCGCATCGGCAAAGCCGAACTTGTACTGGAAGCCCGAGCACCCTCCGCCCTCGACCGAGAGCCGCAGGATCGCGGGTTTCGACTGCTTCGCGGCGATCGCCGCCACACGCGCGGCGGCGGCAGGCGTGAGCGCGATGTCAGGCTGGGTGATCGTTGCCATGCTGCCGAGATAGTGGTGGAGGGGCGGCGAGGCAATGCGGTGCAGATGGGGCGGTGCGGGTGGGGGCCGCCTCGATGGGCAGCCCCTCTCCTCTCCTGCCTCTTACTTCGCGGGGCCGCCTACGCCGCCCTGCGCGCGGCCCTGGGCCACGGTCAGATATTCGCCGGTCTGGAGGAACGGGATCGGATTGACCGCCTTCCCGTCGACGCGGACTTCGTAATGGAGATGGCTACCGGTCGAACGCCCGGTCGAGCCCATCAGGCCGATCATCTGGCCACGACGGACGCGGGCGTTGTCGGCGACGAGGATCTTCGAAAGGTGGCCGTAGCGCGTCTCGATGCCGCGGCCGTGGTTGATCTGGACGAGATTGCCATAGCCGCCCTGGCGGCCGGCATGGCTGATGACGCCATCCGCGGTCGCGTAGATCGGCGTGCCGATCGTGCCCGGAATGTCGACGCCGGCATGCATCGCCGCAGTGCCGCGGAACGGATCCGAACGCACGCCGAAGCTCGACGTGAACAGCATCTTGTCGACCGGCTGCATCGACGGGATCGAGATCACCGTCTGCTCGAGCGCGTCGAGCTTTTTCCAGGTCAGGAAGAGCGCGCGGAACTGGGCATCGGCGCTCTCGGCCGAATCCGAACCGGCGGCGCGATCGTTATTGTCGTCCATCGGCTCGTACGGGCCGCCCATGCCGCCCTTGACGAAACGCTCGGGCGCGAGGCCGAGACGGCGGAAATGGCTGGCGGTCTGCTCGTAGCGCGCTTCACCGGCGACGCGGGCCTTGCCTGCGAGCGCGACCTGGCGCTGCTCGACTTCGCGCAGCGGCGCGAGCATCTCGGCGGCGACGGCACTGGTCAGCGGCTCTACTTCGGCGAGCGCGGCATCGAGAGCGGCGGGATCGGTCTTGCCCGAGAGCACTGCCGAGATCAGCGCCTGGCGCTGCTCGACGCGGGCGGCCTGCAGCTTGGCGGCTTCCTTGGCGGCGGTGACTTCGGCCTGCATCTTCGCGACTTGCGCGCGCATCTTGGCGACCTGCGCCTCGGGCGAACCCGGAACGGCGCTCACGCCGCTGACGGCGATCGCGCCGGCCATCGCCTGCGACACGCCATAGCCGGAGAACAGCACCGTGACCGCCGCGACGCCGGCGAACAGCGCCTGGGTGCGGCCGGCAATGCTGAAGCGGCGCAGATCGCGGCCGTCATGAAAAATAAAATCGCGGGTGGTGAAGAAATTACGGAACCGCTTGCCCAGGTTCGCATTCTTAGAGTTCGAAACGTCAGCCATGAGTCCCCGGCGGTTCAAGCAAGCGCGCACCGATGCGACCCGGTGTTCGGCCTACGATAATTCCATTGTCCCGGCAGAGCCCCCTCCGCGTCTGGACGTGTCGGGGTTTGCCCTGAGAAATCAGGAGACTGCAATAGGCGCGTAGTAGCCACGCGTCAGACCGGCTGAGTCGCGCGCCGAGTCGTTGAAGGGAGGCTTCAAGACTCCGCGAAAATACGTGGCGACAAGGTCTTGCCACATCGTTTCGGGTACGAAACCGTGCCGCTCGCATGCCGATTCGAACCAGATCGTGCCGGCCCGGACATGGCGGATCTCGTCGTTCAAAATGCGCGTCAGGATGCGTGTGGTAGCGGTATCGCCGACGCCCGCGAAGCGCTCGATCGTGGCCGGCGTGACGTCGAGTCCGCGTGCTTCCAGCACCATCGGAACCACCGCCAGCCGGGCCAGCGGATCGTGCGCGGTGGCGGCCGCGGCGTCCCACAAACCATCATGCGCAGGCATCGCGCCATAATGGCTGCCGAGCTGTTTCAGCCGCCGGTCGAGCAATGCGAAGTGCATCGCCTCGTCCGCGCCGACCCGCATCCAGTCGTCGGTGAAGCCGCGCGGGAACTGGCCGCCGAACCGCCCCACGGCATCGAAAGCGAGGTCGATCGCCGCGAATTCGATATGCGCCAGCGCGTGGATCAATGCGGTGCGCCCGCGCTCGGACCCACCCTTGCCGCGCTTGGGCATCCGGTTGGGTGGCAGCAGCTCCGGGCAATCCGGGCGCGCCGGCCGATCGGGCATCGCCATGTCGAAACGATGGTCGAGCCGGCCCAGCCGCCAGTCGCGCGCGGCCGACCGCGCGGCCTTCACCTTGGCGAGCGGCTCGGCCGCGATCAGCACCGCGCGCGCCGCCTCGGCAACGCTGCGCCTCACTTGCCGAGCATTTCTCGCGCCGCCGCAAGCACTTGTTCGGCATGGCCGGGCACGCGCACCTTGCGCCACGCGCGGAACAACGTGCCGTCCGTCGCGAACAGGAAGGTCGAGCGGTCTATCCCCATATATTTGCGGCCGTAGAGCTGCTTCTCGACCCACACGCCGAATGCTTCCATCGCCACGCCCTCGGCATCGGTGGCGAGCGGCACGGTGAGGTCGTATTTCGCGGCGAACTTCCTGTGCTTGGCAGCACTATCCTTCGACACGCCGAGAAGGTCGACGCCCAACGCCTTGAATTCAGGAAGCAACGCCGAGAAATCCTGCGCCTCGCGCGTGCATCCCGCGGTATCGTCCTTGGGGTAGAAATAGAGCAACAGCGGCCCCTTCCGCTCGGACAGTGTGAACGGCCCGTCGGCACCTTCCAGCTCCACCTCTGGCAGCCTGTCGCCCTGCTCGATCATCTTCGCCTCCGTCAGCCGCCGGCGCGGATCTCCGCCCAGCACGCCGCCACCTCCTGCCGGGTCGCTTCGAGCGAGGCAACCACTGCGTCCCATGATTCCAGCCCCACTGCCCGCGCGATCAGCGCCTGCGTGGTCTCGGCGGGCGGCTGCGCGTCGGGCGCGACGAGGCGCAGCGTGACCAGCAGCCGCGACAGCAATGCATGCGCCTCGACCATCGTCTCGGACATCAGTCCCTTCGCTGCGAGCAGCCGGATCGCCTCGCGCAGCCGCGGCGTGAAGGCGGTCTTGTGGCGCAGCTGGAGCACATGGACCGCGAATTCGAGGTCGACCAGCCCACCGGGGAGCAGCTTCGCGTCGAGCGGCCCGGCGGGCGGCTTGTGCGTCGCCATCTCCTCGCGCATCTTGATCGCGTCCGCCAGGATGTCACGCTCGGGCCGCGCGCCGTTCAGCACGTCGTCGACGATCGCCTGCACTGCGTCGCGCGCGCCCGACGAACCGAATATCGGCCGCGCCCGGGTCAACGCCATATGCTCCCAGGTCCACGCATCCTCGCGCTGATAGCGCGCGAACCCGTCGAGCGAGACCGACAGCGGCCCCTGTGCGCCCGAGGGCCGCAGCCGCGTATCGACTTCGTAGAGCGGCCCCGCCGCCGTCGCGACCGAGAGCGCGGCGGTCACCCGCTGCGCGAGCCGATTGTAATAGACCACTGCGCCGAGCGGCTTCGGGCCATCGGATTCCGCAGCGTAATCGCCGGTGAACAGATAGACGAGGTCGAGATCGGAAGCGTGGGTGAGCGCCTGCCCGCCCATCCGGCCGAGCGCGAGGATCACCAATTCGCTCCCGGGCACCCGGCCATGCGCGCGCTCGAACTCGTCGACCGTGGCGCGTGCGAGCACTTCGATCGCCGCCTCGGCGATCCGCGCATAGCCATAGGATACGTCGAGCGGATCGCTCGCCCCCGCGACGATCTGCGCACCCAGCGCGAAGCGCTTCTCACCCACCAGTCGGCGGACATGCTCGAGCTGCCATTGATAATCGGCACCGCGTTCGCGCGCCGCCATTTCCCCGACCAGCGTGGGGATATCGGCGACGGGCTCCAGCGCGCTCGCGTCGATCAGCCCGTCGAGCAATTCGGCGCGCCGCCCCAGCTGCTCGGCCAAGGTCGGCGCGTGGCACAGGATCGTGCTGAGAAGCTGGCGAAGCCCCGGTTGCGCCTCGAGCAGCCGGAAGAAGTTGATCGCGCTCGGCAGCCGCGAGAGCATCGCGTCGAAGCGCGTGATCGCGTGCGTGCTGTCGGGCGCCTGCGCGAAGGCGGCGATCAGGCCGGGCAGCAACGCCTCCAGCGCCTCGCGCGCCTGGGGGGAACGCAGCGCAGGATAGCCGCCGCCGCGCCAGCCCTCGACGATGCGGAGCGCGCCTGCCGGATGGTCGAATCCGGCCGCCTCCAGCCGCGCCTTTAGCGTCTCCGGATCGGCGGGCAGCCGCGGCTCCTCCTCGCCGGCGAGCGAATCATAGACCCGCCCTGTCCGCTCGACATGCGGCCGCAGCCGTTCGATCAGCGCCGCGCCGTCCGCCAGCCCGTGCAGCGCCGCGACATTGTCGAGCGCTTCGGCTTTGGTCGGCAATGTGTGGGTCTGCAGGTCGTCGACCATCTGCAGCCGATGCTCGACGGTACGAAACTCGACATAGGCCGCGGTCAGCGCCGCGGCATCGTCGGCGTCGATCCGTCCGTCGGCGGCGAGCGCCGCCAGCGCGTCGCGCGTCGCCGGCACGCGCAGCGCGGGATCGCGCCCGCCATGGATGAGCTGGTGGATCTGCGCGAAGAACTCGACTTCGCGGATGCCGCCGCGCCCGCGCTTGAGGTCGTAGCCGGGGCCGAACGCCTGCGCCTGGGCATAATGGTCGCGAATCCGGCGCGAGATGTCGCGGATCTCGCGGATCGTCCCGTAATCGACTGCGCGGCGCCACACGAACGGCCGGATCGCCGCGAGGAACGCCTCGCCCAACGCGGTGTCGCCGGCACAGGCGCGGGCGCGGATGAACGCCGCGCGCTCCCACGGCAGCGCCTGCGATTCGTAATAAGAGATCGCCGCCTCGACCGGCAAGGCGATCGGCGTCGCCTCGGGCGAGGGCCGCAGCCGCAGGTCGACGCGCATCACATAGCCGTCGGCATCGCGCGACTGGAGCAATTCGATCACCCGCCGGCCGATCCGCACTGCGGCTTCTTCGGGCACTTCGCGCGGTTTGCACGGCAAGGTCGCGGGATCGAAGATCAGGATCGGATCGATGTCGGACGAATAGTTCAGCTCGCGGCTACCGAGCTTGCCCAGCGCGATCGCGGCGAAGCCGATCGGCTCGGCATCGGGCGTGCGCTCCCGGATCGCCGTCCGGATCGCCCGGTCCAGCGCGTCGTCCGCAAAGTCGCTCAGCAAGTGCGTCACCCGCGTCAGGTCGAACCGGCCCGACAGATCCCCGAGCGCGACGAGCAACGCGAGCCGTCGCCGCTCCAGCCGCAAGCGCCGCGACTCCGCCATTTCGCCTTCGAAAGAACGCGCAGTCGCCAGTGGGTCTTCGAGCGCCTGCCCGAGGTTTTCGATCAGTTGCGACTCGCGATCGGCAAGCATCGCGAGAAAAGGCGCATGCGACCGCGCAAGATCAACAGCGCGCTGCAAGTCACCGGAATTCATCGGATAAGCCCTTGCCGACATGGGCAGGGAACAACACATTTTGGCGAGTCAAGCAACAAATGTGAAGTTAGGGCGTTTTTATATCGTGACCCGCTCGTCATCCCGTTCCGTTTCCGAGGCCAATCAGCGCGCTTATCGCGTCGAACCGCCTCGCGCCAGCGATGCGATCGCGCTATCGCTGCGCGACGCCTACTCGCGCGAGCCGGGCCTGCCTGAAGACATGGCCGCGATGCTGCACTGCCTCAATCGGCACGAGACCCCGATCGCGCATTGAGAGGCAGGCCTGCATCGCGTCAGGCTATCACAATCACCTTTGGAGTAGGCGGTTGGCCCTACCCCGCAACCGTCACCCCGGCCGAAGTGCCGGGGTCCACCGGGAGGCAAGGGCTGCACAAGAGGCTCGAGCGCTGCCGGTGAGGCTGAGTGGACCCCGGGCACTTCGGCCGGGGTGACGGCGTGATTTGGGGGTACCTCTCCAAAATCCTGAATACCGATCTGCCCTCAGCGGTCGCGGCTGAGATCGTCGACTTCGCCCATGATCGTATCGAGCGCGCTCTTGCCGCCCGGATTGGGCAGGCTGTCGCGCCGCGACGGCAGCTGTCCCTCGGTCAGCAGCGTTTCGAGCGCGACGCGGCCGCGCGCGACCCGGCTCTTGATCGTGCCGACCGCGACGTTGCAGATCTCGGCCGCTTCCTCATAGGCGAACCCGCCCGCGCCGACGAGGATCAGCGCCTCGCGCTGCGGCTGCGGCAGATGCAGCAAGGCGCGCTGCATGTCGTTCAGCTCGACATGCCGGTCCTGGCTCGCGGGCGCGGCGAGCAGCCGGTCCGCCACCAGATCGTCCCATTCGCCCTTGAAGCGCGCGCGGCGCATTTGCGAGAGATAGAGATTGCGCAGGATGATGAAGGTCCATGCGCGCATGTTGGTGCCCGCCTGGAAGCGCTGGCGCGCCGCCCAGGCCTTGAGCAAGGTCTCCTGCACCAGATCGTCGGCCAGGTCGCGGCTGCCCGAAAGCGAGCGGCCGAACGCGCGCAGATGCGGGATCACCGTCGCGAGCTGCTTCTTGAACTCGGGATCGGAGAGCGCGACGTGCTCACGCGGCGGCTCGGCTGCCGCTTCCTCGTGATCGTCAGGCTGTTCGGACTCAGTCATTCGGCCCCGTTCACTTACGCGTGCCGCGTTGCGGCGCTGATTGGAGATAGGCGCAGCCCGCGCGATTGCCAGCATTATTGCGGACGGCCCCGAGGCTCAGAGCCAGAGGATGATCGCGAAGGCGATGATCACCAATGCCAGGCCGAAGCCCAGCACATAGCGAGTCATGTGTGGCGTCGTGCCGGCGCGGGCGCGATCGGTGGAGATATGGATGGTTTCGTCATTCTCAGCCATCCCCCCTCAACCCCCGAAAACCGTTTTGGGTCCGTATCATATGGAACCCGCGCCGGAATTTTTCAGACGCCGGCGGGCACCGTCGCCTGATCGAAGAACAACGCCTGGCTGATCGTGGTCTTCACCGTCTCGCGCTGGAAGGGCTTGGTGATCAGGAAGGTCGGCTCGGGCCGCTCGCCGGTGAGCAAGCGCTCGGGGAACGCGGTGATGAAGATCACCGGCACGCTGAACTCGGCGAGGATGTCCTTCACCGCGTCGATGCCCGAGCTGTCGTCGGCGAGCTGGATGTCGGCGAGCACCAGGCCCGGACGGTCCTCCATCGCCAGCGCCACGGCTTCGTCGCGCGTGACCGCGACCCCGGTGACCTCATGGCCGAGATCGCGGACGATCTGCTCGAGATCCATGGCGATGAGCGGCTCGTCCTCGATGATCATCACCCGCGTGCGCGTCTGGCGCTCGATCTCCGCGACCGCTTCGCCGACGAGGCGGGAGATCGAAGCGGGGTCCTCCTCGATCAGATAGCCGGCGTCCTCGATGCTGAAGCCTTCGACGGTGGTCAGCAGCAGCGCCTGGCGCGACAAGGGCGTCAGCCGCGCGAGCCGCTTGCGGGCAATCATCTCAGCCTGGTTCGAGCTATCCTCGACGATGTCGTCCTCTTCGAGATGAGTCGATTGCCAGATCGCCTGGAAAGTCCGGTAGAGCCCGAGCCGCGGATCTACGTCACGGGGAAACTGGTCGGGCGCCGCAACGATGGCTTCGAGCGCGGCGCGCACATAGCGGTCGCCTTCGCTCTGGGCGCCGGTGAGTGCGCGCGCATAACGGCGCAGCAAGGGAAGGTGCGGCGCGAGTTGCTGTCCAAGCGACATAAGGGAATTTTTCTCCTTCGTGGGCGCGGGTCGCTTTTGTCGCGCCCCGCCATCCGCATTGCAATCGTTTCTGCTCTCCGAAGGGAGCCCCTCCCCGGATTTCGCATCGCCTGTGGAACAATCGACGCGCTATTTGGTTTCATCGGCCGGGCCATGTGGCGCTCCGCGCACTATGCGAGCGCTTGCGCTCTGGCGTCATGGCGTTAATCGGGCACCTGGTGCTCATGCGTTCACAGTCCGGGTCCCGGACAATCGGGTCCTCACGGGGGGAATTGGTGCGTTCCGCAAAGGGTGAAACAAAAAGGCCGCCAAAGCCAAAAGGCGGGACGGAGAGCAACAAACCCAACCGCAGCGTGGGCGATGCACTGCGCCAGGCCTATGACGAGGCCGTTCGCGAAACTGTGCCCAACGACCTGCTCGACTTGCTGAAGAAGCTCGACTAGCCAAGCGCATGGACAGCACGGATCTGAAGCCGCGTGCCAGGGGTCCCGCGGCTGCGATGGCGCACATGCCGACCGGTGCGAAGGTGTTCCTGATCCTCGTCGGTGCGCTGCTCCCGCTCGCGCTCATCGCTCTGCTCACCACGCTCCAGACGACGCGGACCGCCGATACCGAAGCGCGTACGCGGCTGCGCGCGATCGCCGACGAGAGTTCGGGCGTGGTCGAGAATGCCCTGACCAATCAGGTCGGGCAGATGAGCCAGACGCTTGCCGCGCTGGAGCAGAATCCGGGCGACGCGCCGAGCTGCACCCAGCTTGCGGGCACATTCGCGGCGCAAGGCAGCGTCCGCTTCGCCATCGCCGACAGGAACGGCCGCGTGCTCTGCGGCCAGCGCTTCTCGCTTCCCGGCGCATCGGCTCTCCGTCCGTCCGACATCCGCGTCGCGTTCCTGCCCGACGGGCTCGCCATTCGGATCGGCGGCAATGCGGGAATGAGCGCCACCGCTTATTATCCCGTGTCGGCACTGGCGGCGCTGGCCCGCCCGAGCGGCTTCGTGCCCGATTACGGCGCAGCGCTCGTGCGGGGAGACCAGCGGCTGACCCTGCGCGATCTCGGCACCGCCGGTCCGCTCGGGCGCAGCGAGAAGGTCGCCAGCGATCTCTCTATCGACAATCTCGATCTCGAGATGTCGATCCCCGGCGCGCCGATCACCTCGCCCATGATCATCACCACTGCATTGCTGGTGCTGATGTGGATCGCCGCCGCCATGATCGGATGGTTCGTGGTGAACATCCTGCTGATCCGTCCGCTCAGAACGTTGCGCACCAGTGTCGGCAGATACCGCCCCGGCGAGATCCTCGACATGAAGCGCTTTGGCGCGATGCCGGCGTTGGAGATCCGTGATCTCGGCGAGACCTTTCAGCAGATCACCCGCACTGTCCAGCTCCACGAGGCCGACCTGGCCGAAGGGCTGATCCGCCAGACGAGGCTGACTCGCGAAGTGCATCATCGGGTCAAGAACAACCTCCAGGTCATCTCCAGCCTGATCAATTTCCACGCACGCGCCGCCAAGAGCGCGGAAGCGAGTGAGGCCTATGCCTCGATCCAGCGCCGCGTCGACGCGCTCGCGGTGGTGCATCGCCACCATTATGCCGAGATGGAGGAGAATCGCGGGCTCGAGCTCCGTTCGGTGATCGGCGAGCTCGCCGCCAACATCCGCGCCACCGCGCCGGAGCGGGCGGCGGGGCTTGGCATCACACTCGAGATCGAGCCGCTGCTGGTCAATCAGGATGTCGCGATCGCAGTCGCCTTCCTGATCACCGAGATCGTCGAACTGGCGGTCAATTGCAGCCCGACAACGCACGTCCGCCTCTCGATCAAGGCTGGCGAGGAGGATGACCGCGCCACTCTCCGCGTCAGTTCACCCGCGTTAGTCGAGAGCGCCGAGTTGGAGATACTTCTCGAGACCCGCTACGGCCGCGTCATCGCGGGGCTCGCGCGCCAGCTGCGCACACGCCTCCATCACGACCCGCTGGTCGGGGCCTATGAGGCCTCGATCGCGATCACCGGGCGGCCCTGAATTTTTTCGCAAAAAAGTTCGGAACCAGGGAACCCGTTTCCGCAATGTACGTTCTGCACCTCGGATAGTGACCTTTTGCCCCCCCGCTCTCGCTATCCAAGACATGGGCCCGGAAGCGTCAACCCTCCCCCCCCCGGTGACGCTTCCGGGCCTAACACTTTCTCTTGCCAGCGGAATTCTGATCGCTCGCCGCGGCTTCGTGCCTTTCGCGGAACGATTTGGTGGATCCGGGCATTTCTTCCCTGAACCAATGCGTAAAATTGGAGAAGTTTCGATGCGCAAGATTCTAACCTGTGCCGCGCTTGCCGGCGCGATCCTGGTTTCGGCATGCAACACCATCGAAGGTGTTGGCCGCGACGTTGCCTCGGCTGGCGACACGGTCGCCGGCGCTGCCGACGACAACAAATAGATCGTTCAGCCGGATTTCAGGAAAGCCCCTCCCCTTGTGGAGGGGTTTTTCGTATCAGGACGCGGCTTCGGTCTCCGCCGCGCGCTCACGCCGCCGCCGGGTGAACCAGATCGCCACCAGCGCAAGGAAATAGAGGCCGACCAGCGGCACTGCGAGCAGCAGCTGCGACCCCACGTCGGGCGGCGTCAGCACCGCGGACAGCGCGAACGCGCCCACCACCGCATAGCGCCATGCACCCTTCAATTGCTCATACGTGACGATGCCGGCATGTTCGAGCAGCATCAGCAGCACCGGCAGCAGGAACGAAATCCCGAAGCCGAAGATGAACTGCATCACGAACTTCAGATAGTTGTTCACGTCCGGCAACGCTTGTTGCGCAACTCCGCCCAGATCGCCCTGGAAGCCGAGCAGGAATTTGAGCGCCACCGGAATCGCCACGAAATAGGCCATCGAGGCACCGGCGATGAACAGCACCGGCGTCGCGAGCAGGAAAGGCAGCAGCGCCTTCTTTTCCTTGCGGTAGAGGCCCGGCGCAACGAACTGCCACAGCTGGTTGGCGATCACCGGGAACGCGATCATCAGCGCGGCGAAAAAGGCGACCTTGATCTCGACGAGGAAACCCCCGAAAACCTCGGTATTGATGATCGTCACCTGTCCGGCGACCTTGAGCGGCGCGACGAGGAAGCCGAGAATCTGCCGCGCGAAATAGAGGCAGCCCGCAAACGCCAATACCAGCGCGCCCAGCGACCAGAGGAGGCGGCGCCGGAGCTCGATCAGATGGTCGAGCAAGGGTGCCTGGGTGTCGTCGATCTCGTCGTTCACGATTGCGGCCCGTCCGGCGTCTGGGGCGCGTCCGGCGCCGCGGCCTTGGGCTTGCGCACGCGCTTGGGCTTCGCCGCAGCCGGCTCTTCCGTCGCCTCGGCGGGGAACAATGCCGGCTGTTCGACCATCACGGGACTTTCGTCGGCCGCGGGATCCTGCGCGAAATGCTCGGGCCGGGGTGCGGGCAGCGACGGAGTCGGATGCTCGCGCATGATCCGCTCATTCTCCGCGGCCCATTGCTTCTCCATCTCGGCGAGCTCGGATTCGCGGATCATCGTGTCGATCCCCGAGCGGAACTGGCGCGCGATGCCGCGTGCCTTGCCCACCCATTTGCCGACGAAGCGCATCGCGCGCGGCAAGTCCTTGGGTCCGATCACCAGCAGCGCCACCACGGCCACAAGCAGCAACTCGGTCGGCGCTACGTCTAACATTCGGCACTGCCTCGGGCGCGCCCCGAAGCGAGGCGCGAATCAACGGTGGATGGAATCGGAGCTCAGCGCTCTTCGCGGGTACGCTCGGCTTCGGTCTGGAAGCTCGCGTCCGGCGTCGGCGCAGGCTTGCCCTCGATCCGGGTCGGCGGCGTCGGCGTGGCTTCGTCGTCCTCGGCCATACCCTTCTTGAACTGCTTGATGCCCTTCGCGACGTCGCCCATCATGTTGGAGAAACGGCTGCCGCCGAACAACAAAATGACCAGGACACCGACGATCAGCCAGTGCATCAGGCTCATGCTACCCATGGGAACTCTCCTCTATCGGGGTCTATCTAGGCGCGGCGGGCGCCGGGGGCAACGGCTAGCTCCGCTACCCCGAAAATCGGTTGGCGAGCCCTATTCGTCTTCCATGACAGTTTCGCTCGCTTCGGCCTCGAAAGCGAGGTCGACCGGATCGAGCAGGCCCGCCGCCTTGAGATCGTCGATCCCCGGCAGATCGCGCCGGCTGGCGAGCCCGAACTGGCTGAGAAAGCCCGCCGTCGTCGCGTAGGTGAGCGGGCGTCCGGGCACTTCGCGACGCCCCGCCGGCCGCACCCAGCCCGCCTCCATCAGCACGTCGATCGTGCCCTTGGAAATCTGGACGCCGCGAATCGCCTCGATCTCGGCGCGCGTCACCGGTTCGTGATAGGCGATGATTGCCAGCGTCTCGATTCCCGCGCGGCTGAGCTTGCGCGACTCCTCGCGATCACGCCGCAGTAGATGCGCCAGATCGGCGGCGGTCTGGAAATGCCAGCGCTCGCCGCGTCGGACCAGTTCGATCCCGCGCCCCGCATACAGTGCCTCCAGCCCCGCCAGCGCACCGCGGACATCGGCTTCCGCGCCGACATGCGCCTTGATCTCGTCGACGGTCATCGGATGCTCCGAGGCAAACAATACCGCCTCGACGGCGCGGCCGAGATCGTCCTGCGGTGTCATGCGCTCGCCTTGAGATAGAGCGGCGCGAATGCCGATTTCTGCTTGAGCTCGAGCCGCCCCTGCCGTGCCAGCTCGAGCGCCGCGACGAACGACGAGGCCAGCGCCGATTTGCGATAAGTGCCGCTCGCCCCTTCGGGGAGGAAGGTCTCGATCGTGCTCCACTCGATCCGCGCGCCGATCAGCGCCGAGACGCGATCGATCGCCTCCTCCAGCGTCATCACGTCGCGCACCGCGACCACGTGCATCACCGGCCGGGTGCGCGCGCTGATCCGGCCATAAGCGGCGATCAGGTCGTAGATCTCGGCCTCGTAGCGGCCCTTGCGTACCACGCGCAGCCCTTCGGGGGTGCCGCGCAGGAAGACGTCGCGCCCCAGCCGATCGCGCGCCACCAGCCGCGCGCCCGCCTCGCGCATCGCATTGAGCCGTTCGAGCCGGAGCTGGAGCCGGAGCGCCAGTTCCTCGGGGCTCGGCGTCTCTTCGGGATTGCGCGGCAGCAATAGCGCCGATTTGAGATAGGCCAGCCACGCCGCCATCACGAGATAATCCGCGGCCAGTTCGAGCCGCAGCTCGCGGGCCTCGTTCACGAAAGCGAGATACTGCTCGACCAGTTCGAGGATCGAGATCTGCCGCAGATCGACCTTCTGGTTCCGCGCAAGCGCGAGCAGCAGGTCGAGCGGGCCTTCCCAGCCGTCGATGTCGATTTGGAGAGTGTCGGAAGGATCGGCTTCGCTCATCGGGCAGAGTTAAGCAGGCGAGCAAGGCGATGTCACCTACTCCCTCTCCCCTTCAAGGGAGAGGGTTGGGGAGAGGGGCAGCGCGGCGCACGGCCGGTTCATCCCCCTCTCCCCAGCCCTCTCCCCGCAAGCGGAGAGAGGGAGCTAAGCAAGCGCCAGCAGTTCGTCCCGCTTGGCAATCAGTGCGCCGAAATCGGCGGCGGCGGATCCGTCCGCGATCGTCGCCATCGCGCGATCGAGCCGGGCGACGCATTCGGGCGTGGCGTCGCCGATCAGCCCCGCGATCTCGACCATCTCGTCCATCCGCGCCCAGCAATCGAGCACGACGTCGCACCCGGCGGCGAGCGCCTGCGAAGCCTTCTCGCCCGCCGTGCCCGACAATGCCTTCATATCGATGTCGTCGGTCATCAGCAGCCCGTCGAAGCCGATCCGCCCGCGGAGGATCTCGGAAACCACCTTGGGCGAGAGCGTCGCCGGGCGCTCGGCATCCCATGCCTCGAACACCACGTGGCAGGTCATCCCCATCGGCGCATCGGCCAGCCGGATGAACGGCTCCAGATCCGTCTCCAGCGCCTCGGCATCGGCCTTGACGCGCGGCAGATCGTAATGGCTGTCGACCAATGCGCGGCCATGGCCGGGCATGTGCTTGACCACCCCGACCACGCCGCCGCGGCGCATCCCTTCGAGCATCGCCTGCCCCAGAGCCGCGACGCGCATCGGATCGCCGCCGAACGATCGGTCGCCGATCGCCGGCGTGACATCGGCTTGGCGCACGTCGAGCAAAGGCGCGCAATTCACGTTCACACCGACTTCGGCGAGCATCAGCGCCAGTGCCTGCGCATTCGCGCGCGCCGCCTCGATCGCCGAGATCGGCGCGACATCGTACAGCGCGTCGAACGTCGCGCCGGCGGGGAAAGCAGGCCATTCGGGCGGCACCATCCGCGCGACGCGTCCGCCTTCCTGATCGATCAGGAGCGGCAGGTCGGCGCGGCCCGACAAGTCGCGCAGGCTGTCGGTCAGCGCCTTCATCTGCGCGACATCGCCGCAATTGCGCTTGAAGAGGATGTAGCCGAGCGGGTCGGCTTCCCGGAAGAAGGCGCGCTCGTCCGAAGTCAGTTCATGGCCGGAGACGCCGAAGATGACGGGTTTCATGCGCCCGCTTTAGACCAGGCGCGGACCAGGCGGAAAGGCCCCGGACTCAATTCGCGATGAAGCAATTCTCGCCCGCGACCTTCAGCCGCCCGCACAGCTCGCGTGCTTGCGGGTTGCTGCCGGCGTTGACGCGCAGCCGCCAGACGGTGCTGCCATTGGCCGCCTCCCCGCGCTCGACCGATTTGCCCAGCGGCGCGAGATAGGCGAACCGCTTCGACAGCCGCGCCCAGGCGACATTGGCGCCGGCCTCGTTCGGAAAGGCGCCGAGTTGGATCAGCGCGCCAGACCCGGGACGCGGCGCAGGGTTCGTCCCCGCAGCCGGCACATTCGGCCCGACGAGAGTGGGGCCCGGGATCGCGAGCTTGGCGTTCTTGGTGCCCGGAACAGTACTGCCCGGAACGGTCGCCCGCGTCCCTTCCACCGGCGACTCGGGAAGCGCGCCGACATTGATGCTCGCATTGCTCGCCGCGCCCTGGCTCGTCGCGAACACGGTATCGCCCTCGCCCTCGGCCTTCATGCCGCCGGGCTCGTCGGGCTTGACCTTGTAATCACCTGCGGGCGCCTTGATCAGCTCGCCATTGCCGTTGATCGGATTCTGCGTCCGCTGGTACCAGAACCAGCCGAGCGCCGCAGTGCCGATCACCGCCAATGCCAGCACCGCGAGCAGCATGAAGCGCGCGACCGAATGGTCCTGCGGATAGTCTTCCTCGGCCGTCTCCAGCCAGGGAAGGCGATCCTGCTCGTCATAGCCCTGGCCCGAACGCAGGCTCATCAATGCATCTCCTGGACCGCCTCGACACCCATGAGGCCCAATCCGTTACGGATAATCTGTCCGACGCCGCGCGCCAAGAAAAGCCGCGCACAGGTCAGGCCCGGCTGATCGGGGAGCAGGAAGCGACGCTCGGGACGGTCGTTACCGACGTTCCACAGAGCATGTAGAGCCGCCGCCAAGTCATAGAGATAGAACGCAATTCTATGTGGCTCTCGCGCCAGCGCAGCGCCTTCGACGACGCGCGGAAACTGCGCCGCGAGCTTCACCAGCGCCAGCTCTTCCGTATCAAGCAGGGACAGATCGGCGCTCGGGCACGAAATGCCTGCCTCCGCGGCCTTGCGGTGGAGCGAGGCGATCCGGGCATGGGCATAGTTCACATAGAAGACCGGATTGTCCTTCGACGCCTCGACCACCTTGGCGAAATCGAAGTCCATCTGCGCATCGGCTTTCCGCGTCAGCATGGTGAAGCGGACCACGTCCTTGCCGACTTCGTTCACCACGTCAGCAAGCGTCACGAAGTTGCCGGAACGCTTGGACATCTTCACCGGTTCGCCGGCGCGCAGCAGGCGGACCATTTGCACCAGCTTCACATCGAACCGCGTCTTGCCGCCGGTCAGCGCCTGCACCGCGGCGACGATCCTTTTGACCGTGCCGGCATGGTCGGCGCCCCAGATGTCGATCAGCTGGTCGGCCGCCTGCGCCTTCTGGAAATGGTATGCCAGGTCGGCGCCGAAATAAGTCCATTGCCCGTTCGACTTCTTGATCGGGCGATCCTGGTCATCCCCGAATTGCGTCGCGCGGAACAGCGGCAGCTCGACCGGCTCCCAATCCTCAGGCGTCTCGCCCTTGGGCGCCTCGAGCACGCCGTCATAGACGAGATCGCGTTCACGCAGCCATGCCTCGGCCGCCTCGGGCTTGCCCGCTGCCTGCAGCTCCGCCTCGGACGAGAACAGGTCGTGATGGATGCCGAGCAAGGCGAGATCGGCCCTGATCATCACCAGCATCGACGCGACGGCTTCCTTGCGGAACAGCGCGAGCCATTCCGCCTCGGGCTTGCCGACATAGGCGTCGCCATATTCGGCGGCGAGCTTCTCGCCCACCGGCTTCAGATACTCGCCCGGATAAAGACCTTCGGGGATCTCGATCGTCTCGCCCAGCGCCTCACGATACCGCAGGTGCGCCGAACGCGCGAGCACATCGACCTGCCCGCCCGCATCGTTGACATAATATTCGCGCACGACCTTGTGCCCGGCGAATTCGAGCAGGCTGGCGAGCGCGTCGCCCACCACCGCACCGCGGCAATGCCCCATGTGCATCGGCCCGGTCGGGTTGGCCGAGACATATTCGACATTGACCGTCGCGCCCGCGCCGATCGTCGAGCGGCCATAGTCGCCCTCGGCGTTCAATATCTCGGTCAATTCACCGCGCCAGGTATCGTCGGTCAGGGTCAGGTTGATGAAGCCCGGGCCGGCGACCGACACGGCCGAGACCTCGTCGAGCTTCCCAAGCTCGGCGGCGATCTTCTCCGCCAGAGCGCGCGGATTGGTTCCCGCCGCCTTGGCGAGCACCATCGCCGCATTGGTCGCGAGATCGCCGTGCGTGGCGTCCCGCGGCGGCTCGACCGTGACCGCGCGTCGCTCCAGGCCGGCGGGCAGGTCGCCCGCGGCGACGAGCGCGTCGAGGGCGGCATCAAGGTGCGCGGCGAAACGGACGTAGAGTGTCATTGTGTTCCCGGTTCAATTGGATCGGCGGGCCTTAGCCCATTAGAGAAGCCATCGGGAGGGGGAATTCATGCGAACGTTCAACCAGCTGCTGCGTGGCGCCGGCATCCACCCCGCAGAGGTGAGTTTGCTGCGCCATCAAACCGAGCGCGGTGGGCGGACACCCAACTGGCTATGGGAGAACGACCGCGAGGGTTTCTACCGCTATCAGTCCACCCAGCTGGACCGACCCGTCTTTCGCAATTCTCGTTACTGGGCGAGTTTCGTGTCACCGTCGAAGCACCAGACGCTGTTCGTCGGGCTCTTCGAATGTGCCGTGCGGCCAGACGTTGTGATCGACTGGGATGACCCCCTGGGCGGCGGTCCAGTGGGTGACGGGAAAGACAAGCCCTATCTCTATTATCAGTGCACACCGATACCCCAGCTTTCGGAGTGGATCGGAAGGCTGAAAATCGAATGGGGCAATGCCCAACGCCAATGGACGCAATATGCGGCCAATGACGACAAGAGCATCGCCGGCGGTGTTCAACGCCGCGCCCCAGCATCTGCCCCGAACGCAAATTCAGCGCTCGCCAAGACGCTGTCGCTTCTGGGCTTCGAGACGAGACATCGAACCCAAAAGCTCACGATGCTGGAGCACGCCGCCGGCATGATAGCCTATCTCAAGAACGACACCACGCGCTATCCGATGGTCATCCACCCCTGGTACGACGCGATAGCGGATAGACTGCACAGCCTGCCTGGCGTCGCTCGTGATCCGGATCGTGTCTTCTACATCAACAGCAACATGAGCGCGTTCCCGGTCTATCAGGACCCATCACGAGCCACTTCCAGCCGCTACGGCATCGCCCTGGAAGCGAAAGATGCAGCGTCACTCGGTCGGCTCATATTACTGTTGGAAAGATATCGTACGATCTCGACCCCCTCCGGCGACGTAATTGTGGGAGCCGGCGACAATGGAACCACGGAGCGGGCGAGCTATCGTCTCGCGCGGATAGGCCAAGGCAAGTTTCGCCTGGACTTGAATCAAGCATGGAACTGGCGCTGCGCGCTGACCGGCATCGAGCTCCAGGAATTGCTTCGTGCATCCCACATCAAATCATGGGGTGACTCCGACGACGGCGAACGCCTCGATCCTTTCAATGGCCTCTTGCTCGCAGCCCATGTCGACGCACTGTTCGACAGACATCTGATCAGCTTCTCGGACGAGGGACGATTGCTGCTGTCAGCCCGGTTGAGCGAAACCTTGCTGCGGCGTCTCGCGATCGATCCGGTCAACGCCCGCATATCGGGGCTCGACGCGCGCCACCGAGTCTATCTGGCGCACCACCGCGCCCGCATGCAGCTTCTGTAACGGCCTATGCCCGCACCAGATCCTTCATCATTCCCGCGCTCTTCATGTCGGGAAACAGCTTCTGCGCCGTCCGCGTCGGCGCCAGATCGAAATGGGAAGCGACCGCACTGCTGAGCAGCGTGTCGAGCCCGGTGGTAGGCCGCAGATCGCGGCCCTCGTACAACGCGGCATCGCCCAGTCCGGGCCAGTCGGCGACCACCCGCCCGCCATTGACCGCACCGCCCAACAGCATCGCCAGCGAGCCGGTGCCGTGATCGGTGCCTTGCGTGCCGTTGACCTTCACCGTGCGCCCGAACTCGGTGGCCACCACCACTATCGTGTCCGCCCAGAGCGGCCCGAGCCCCTCGCGGATCGCGCCGACCATCGCGTCGAGCCCCTTGAGCTGGCCGGTGAGCCGGCCGCGCTGCTGGGCATGCGTGTCCCAGCCGCCGGTCTCGATCATCGCGATCCGCGCGCCACCCTCGGCGGTGAGCAATTTGGCGGCGAGCGACCCCGTCGCGGCGGCGTTGCGGCCATTGTCCGAAGCGAGATCGCTGGTGAGCATCCGCGTGGCGGTCGCCTGCTCCCAGATCGCATGGAGCTGCGGATCGTCGCGGTACATGGTCGAAACGCGGGCGAGGAGATCGTCCGACGCGTCGGGCAGCGCCGAGGGGGCATAGCTCGCCACCTCGACGGTCCCGCGCAGCGCCATCGGGATCGTCGCGGCGAGCGCGATGGCGCGGTCATCGGCGGGGAGCAGCGACAGCAGCCGATTGAGCCAGCCGTCCTTGAGCGCATAGGCGCTGCTGCCGCCGGTCTCGAGCACGTTCTGCCCGTCGAAATGCGAGCGCTCGCGATAGGGCGAGGCGACCGCGTGAACGAACAGCGCCTGTTTCGCCTGCCAGAGACCGTAGACGTTGGTCATCGCGGGGTGGAGCGCGAACATCGAATCGAGTTTGGGTGCCGCGGCGAAGTCCTGCGCCAGCACACCACGCTGGCCGGCAAAGGCAGGGTCGCCGACCGGTGCGAGCGTTCCCAGGCCATCGGCGGCGCCGCGCTGGATGATGAACACGAAGCGGCGTTCGGTCGCCGCCCGGGCGAGCGCCATCCGCGCACCGAAGGCGGAGGTGAGGACCGCGGAGGCGCCGAGTGCGACGAAGCTGCGACGGTTGAGCATGAACCTATCTCCGCATGAATTCGGGGGCGACGAGCATCAGCGCGACACCCTGCCCCGGGCTTTCGGCCCGCGCGATCGATTGCGCAGTGCTCTCGCTCAGCGCGTCGGGAAAGAGTTCGGCTGCGCGCTGCCGTGCATCCACCGTGTCGCGCGTCCGCTGCGCCAGTCGCTCGGCCGCCTCGACGCGGCGCATGATGGCATCCGGCCCCGCCCAGCTTGCCGCGACGTCGTCCCACCCAGCCGGCGAGCCCGGTTTCCACACCGGTTGGCCCAGCTGGGTCATCAGCCCGTTCATCGCCATCGGCGGCAATTGCTGCGCGCCGAGACCCCTGAGCGCCGAGATCGTCCACTCCCAGGGCGACTTGAATTTGACCGGCTGCGCCACCCAGCATTCGGGCGCCTCGATCAATGCTCGATAGACGGTCGGCAAGTCGCCGCCGGAGCGCAGGAATGCAGTCTCCAGCTTGCCGACGAGCGCGGGCGGTGGTTCGTCCCCGGCAAAATGGCGCGCTAGCTTGGTGGCGATATGCCGAGCGGTGGCGGGATGCGTGGCAAGCATGTCGAGCACCGAAGCCGCCTGCGCCTCGCCTTGCTCCGCCCAGCTCTTGCCGAGGATTGTCCGCGTGCCCGGCTCGTGCAGCCGCGGGGCGAAGACGAAGCTGCCGGCCTGTCCTTCGCCACCCGCGTAAGCAGCCGCCCCGCCCCGCCCCAGCCCGGCGACCGTCCAGCCCGTCATCGCCCGCGCGAATTCAGTGACATCGGCCTGGCTGTAGCCGGTGCGCACGCCGAGCGTGTGCAGCTCCAGTATCTCGCGCGCGAGATTCTCGTTGAGCCCTGCCTTCTGCCCGCGCCGCCCGCCCGCCTGCGCGAACGGGCTGTTGGGCCCGATCGACTGCGCCTGGTCGAGATAGATCAGCATCGCCGGATGGCGTTCGACGGCGTTCAGCATGTCGCCGAACTTGCCGAGCACGTGCGGCCGCACAGCCTCGAACTCGAGACTGCCGGCAAGCCCGATCATCTCCAGCTTGTCCGCGGACACCGCGAAATGATTGCCCCAGAAATGCACCAGTCGCTCGACGAAGGGCGCCGGCGAATTGAGCGCGACGAGTGCCCGCGCCGAGACCGCGCCTGCATAATGATCGCGCGCCTGCAGGCGCGCGGCGCGACGCAATTGCGCGACCGGATCGTTCGCTTTCTCCTGTCGCTCCGGCATCGGCTGCATCGCGGATCCGCGCATCGCGGGCTCGGCTTCCATCTCGGGCTTAGCGACAGCGCCCTGCCGCATTCCGCGCCGTATCTCGCGCAAGTCGCGCATATAGTCGGAAATCTCGCCGACGATCCGGCCGCTCGGGGCAAGCGCGGCGATCGCCTGCGGCCGGGCTTCGTAGCGATCGAGCTGCCCCAGCACCCATCGCGCCGGATCGGCTCCCGGCGTGTCGCCAGGACGGCCGCCCAAGCCGAACCGATTGAGCGCGATGCTAGCCTTCGCCATGACCCACCTCTGGTTACGCAGGTTGGTTCATACGCACGACCTGTCGCAGAAGTTTGTCAGGCGATCGGTTCGTCGTGATTCTTGCACGGATTGCAATCATGCCCTCCGTCCTTTGCGATTGCCGATTTTGTTGCGACGCAGCATTTTGGTTTCGAGAACAGAACAAGACACACAGGGATGCCGGTCTGGCTCTTTCGAGCTTTTGAAGGAGATAGATCGTGACCAAGCTTCTTATCGCCACCGCCGCCGCCGTAATCGCCTTTGCGGCTCCCGCCACTGCCAAAGAGCGCGTGTTCACGCACGAAGGCGTGACCTACGCCTATACCGCGACGCCGAAGGGCGATACGCTCGTCCTCGAGGGCAAGGCCTCGCAGGGCGGCAAGTTCCGCCTCGTCGTCAAGGGCGATTGGGTGGACGGCTATGCCGGCGGCGCGCGCGTATCGTTCCGCGCACCGAAGCGCGAAGGCGCCGGCGCGGTCGTCGTCGCGCAGCGTTAAATCGAACCAGGGGCCTTCGCCAGTTGGCGGAGGCCCCGCTTTCAGCGCGTCAGAACCCTTCGGGAAGCGCGATAGGGCCCACGACTTCCTGGTAGCGCGCGATCGCGTAACGATCGGTCATCCCGGCGATGAAGTCCGCGATGTGCCGGCCCCGCCACGGTTCCTCAGCCGGCAGCGCCTCGCGCCATTCCGCCGGCATTTGCGCCGGATCGGCGGCATAGGCCGCGAAAAGTCCCGCCACCACGCCGTGCGCAGCCTCCGCCGCCGCCATCTGGTTGGGGTGGTGATAGAGATTGGCGTACATGAAGCGTTTGAGCCCGCGCTCGGCCTCGCGCATCGCCTCCGAGAAGGTCACGAGGCAGCGGCCCGCCGCGCGCACGTCCGCCGGCGTCTCGACTCCGCTTTCGGCCAGCCGCGCCTGCGTCGATGCGATCAGGTCGTTGACCATTTCGCCGATCTGGGACCGGATCAGCTCGCCGATCAGCCGCCGCGCCGGCACGCCCGGGAACTTCGCCTCGACGCGTCGCCAGCCCTCGGCGATCATCGGCACCTGCATGAGCTGGTCGAGGCTGAGCAGCCCGGCGCGCAGGCCGTCGTCTATGTCGTGATTGTCATAGGCGATGTCGTCGGCGAGCGCCGCGACCTGCGCCTCGAGCGACGGCCAGCGATCGAGCTCGAGCGGGAACTGTGCATCCGCCGCCGCAAGGGCCCATTCCGGCGCAGCGATCGGCCCGTTGTGCTTGGCGAGTCCCTCGAGTGTCTCCCAGGTCAGGTTGAGTCCGTTCCAGCTGGGATAGGGCCGATCCAGCTCGGTCAGCGTGCGCAGCGTATGGCCGTTATGATCGAACCCGCCCCGCCCCGCGAGCGCCGCTTCCAGCGCATCCTCGCCGGCATGGCCGAAGGGCGGATGGCCGATATCGTGCGCGAGGCACAGAGCCTCGGTCAGATCCTCGTTGAGCCCGAGCGCCCGCGCGACGGTCCGGCCGATCTGCGCCACTTCGAGGCTGTGGGTGAGCCGTACCCGAAAATGGTCGCCGTCGGGCGCCATGAAGACCTGGGTCTTGTGTCGCAGGCGCCGGAAGCTGATCGAATGGATGATCCGGTCGCGGTCGCGCTGAAAGGCGTCGCGCGGGCCGCGGACAGTCCCACTTTGTTCTTCATGGAGGCGGCCGCGGCTCAGATCCGGTGTGCTCGCCCAAGAGGAAGTCGCTCTCACGCGAGCGGCACTAGCGGGTCGGAGGGTATTTGTCGAAGGGTTCGACGCGTCCGGGCGCCGGTCCGATAGCTTGCCGTCTGGTGGACAACAGACACTGCAAACCAGCCGATTGAAAGCGGGCCTGTAAAGAGCTCTTGACACTCTTGCCGGACACCTGTAAAGAACTCTTTACAGGCAGGAGAGTCGTCTTGGAAAATCGCTTGAAGGCGATGCGCGAGGGTCGGGGATGGAGCCAGGGCGAGCTTGCCCGGCGGCTCGGCGTTTCGCGGCAGACGATCAACGCGGTCGAAACCGACAAATACGACCCCAGCCTGCCGCTGGCTCTGCGCATGGCAAAGCTGTTCGACGTGGCCGTGCCCGAGCTGTTCGTCGATCACTGGGAACCGGGAGAGGAATGATGACGGCGATGGCGAACGAAAAGTCCGCGCCCAGCTGGCGCAACTTCGCGGCGTGGAGCGCGGTGGGTGCGGTATTCTACCTCCTCGCCCTCTGGGGCGCCATGCGGTTCCTGCATCAGGACATCATGGACGCGGTCGTCCGGCCGAGCCGAGTCACTGCGCAGCTGGGGCTGGCGATGCTGTTCTCGATGGTGGTAGTCGGCTTCACCAGCCGCAAACGATCGCTCAATCTCGGAACGCTTCGCAATTTCCTGATCCAGAACGCAGTGGCCATCCTGGCTTTCCTGCTCGTCATCTGGGGCTTCACCGCGCTCGCCCGCACCGACGTGGGTGTCTCGGAGTGGATCGCCGCCGTGACGGGCGCGACGCTTGTCGTCGTCGCCGTCCTCGGCGGCCTCACTACCGCGAGCGTCCACACCGGCCTCCACCTCGTCGACGACGAAATGGCTGCCGAGGACCTGCGCGAACGCGGCCGGCTGATGCTTTGCAGCTTCACCTGGGTGGCGTGCTACGGCCTGTTGCTGATCGGGCTGGGCCTCGCTGGCGCCGGCGTCCTTTCCCCGGCAGCGGCCCTGGCCGGCGCGCTGGTCCTCATCGCCATCCTGACGCTGCTGACGATCGCGGCGTGGCGGCTGTCGGATGAGTTGGGGCGCACACTGTCGCACGAGACCGGCAACATGGCCTTCTACCTGATCCTGGTGCTCGGCGGCGGCTGGGCGATGCTGGCCCATCTCGGCTTCGTCGCTGCGCCCGCGCCGCTCGACTGGCTGACGATATTCACCGTGCTCCTGTTCGCTGCGAGTTTCATCGTGCTGGGGCGGAGGAAATTGCTCACGCACTGAACTTCGCAACTGGACCGACGGCAGTGCCCAGGAGGCAGCTCAGTCCGCGCCCAGTCTGGTCACCTTCTGCCCGGCTTCGCTGGTGAAGACGAAGCCCGACACGCCCGACTTGCCTAGCGTGTTGACGAAGGCCTGCGCCTCGGCGGCGGTCTTGAACGGGCCGGTCAGCACGCGATTGGTGGCCCGCAGCGGCGTCCACCAGCCGGCCTTGCCCTTCAGCGCGGGCGCCTTGGCGACCACGGCCTTCCACGCCTTGGACAGGCTCGCTTCGTTCGCGCCGCCGGCGACCTGGACCCAGACGCGCGCGGGTTCGGCCTTGGTCTTCGGTTCGGGCTTTTTCGCTTTGGGATCCGCCTTGGCGAGTTCCGCCTTTTTCGCGTCCTTGCCCTTGGCCGCTTCCGCCTTGGCCGGTTCCGGTCTGGGCTTCATGGCCGGCGGAGGTTTGACCGCCTCGGGTTTCGCCCTCGGGCGAGCCGCTTCCGGCGTGGCGGCAACACGCGCGGGCTCCGGCGGCAGATCGACCGGAGTCGCCGTCACGATCTGGAGCTCCTCGCCGGGAATGGTGATGCCGGCAACGATCGCGGCGAGTACCGAATCCTCCTGCCCCACGCGCGCCGGACCGGGTGGCGCCGGCTCGGGCCGCGCGGCCGTGGCGGCCGGTTGTGCAGCGGGGGCTGTTTCGGGGCCGCTCGCCACGGGACGCGCGCTATCGGGTAACGTCGCGGCGGGCTGCGCAATGACAGTGGCTGGCGCAGGTGCGGGCGTAGAAGGCGCCGGCGCCGGTTGCGCCGCCGTTTCAGGCTTGGCCCCACCAGTCGATGGCCCCTCGGGTCCTCCTTGAGCGGACGGCGTGATCGGGCTGTGCTCCGGCGTGCTTTCGCGACGCGCCACCTGGACGGGCGCCGCGGCCTCGCGGATCGGCGCATCGATCTCTTCCGCGCGCGGCGCGGGCAACGGCTGGACCATCGGCGTTTCCTGCCGGGATGCGGGAGGCGGTCCCGGGAGCGGCTCGGCGGCGGCGGTCTGCACCGGGGCGGCGGGAGCTGGCTGTATCGGCACGACGCGACGCGCAGGGGGTGCCACATCGCGTGCATCGCGCTCGCGTTCACGGCGCGAACGACGATCGGGTTGCGATGCGACCTGGGTCGCCGGCATTCGGGCCGCCTGTGCCTGCGCCGGCTGAAGTCCCCGCGTCGCGGGAACATAGCGTGGGAACGCAGGCGCCTGGCGCGCATCGGCTAGCCGTGCCGCGGTCGGGGAGAATTGGCCGAAATGTACGGCGAAGGCGCGGTCGGCCGGCGCGAGATTGGCAAGCCGGCGGAAGAAGGGCGCAAGCGACGCCCCCATATTCCCGGGCATCATGCTCGCCGCGATCCGCTCGGCGCCGGGGATATCGTCGTTCATCGCGAGGATGAAGGCGCGCGCGCGCCACGCCGCGCGATCGCTCTTGCGGAGCAGCGGGTCGAGCTGACGCATCGCCTCCTCGACATTGCCGGTAATGCCCAGCGACAAGGCGTAGCGGCGCACCGTCTCGTCATCGCGCTCGCTCTGCAGGGCGAGCTTGTAGTCCGCCTGCGCCAGCACCGGCTGGCCGAGCAGATCATAGGCAAAACCGCGATCGGCAGCATATTCACGTGCTGGAAGCCCCTTCGCCTCCGCGCCCTGGAACAGGCGCAGCGCCTCGCCCGGCCGCTCCATCCGGACGAGCGTCGAGCCGCGGCCGGAAAGGATGCCGGGATTGGTGGGGTCAATCGCCTCGGCCCGCGCGAAAAAGGCGAGCGCCGCTGCGGTATCACCCAGCCGTGCGCTCAGATTCCCCGCCTCCAGCAGCGCGCGTATGTCACGCGGATTCGCCGCGAGCACACGCATCTCCTGAGCGAGTTGGTCAGCCTCGGGATTGGCGGCGGGAACAAACCCGCTCTGGGCAAGCGCCGGCGCGGCAACCGAGCCCGCGGCGAGGGCCAGTGCCAGCGCGATACTGCGCAAGGGACGAATCTGCTTCATTCGGGATCAGCTAGAGGCGCGATTGGCTGAACCGCCAATGACGCGCCGCCAGTGGCTCGCCGAAGCGAGATCCGCCGGCGACGAACGCCTTACTGGTTGTTCTGGCTGCGCAGGAACCGCGGAATATCGAGCGGATCCTTGTCATCCTCTTCATTGGCCTTGGCGGCACCGCGCGAGGCCATGCGCTCGAACAACGTGCCACCAGCACGGCGTGCGGGCTTGGCTTCGGGCGCGGCTTCCTCGTCGCTTCCGCCGGTCAGCCAGCGGCGACGACTGGTCAGCTCGGGTGCGGGCGCTTCCTCCGCGACCGGCTCTTCGATCGGCACCGCGCTGCCCTCACCGAGCAGCAGCTCGTCGGAGTCTCCGGCTTCGTCATAGGCCGCGGCGGGCTCATCCTCAGCCTCGGCTTCGATCGCGTCGGGAGCCTCGAGAACGAGCGCCTCTTCCTCAGGCTCCTGCGCTTCGGCTTCGTAACCGGGCTCGGAGAAACCAGGTTCTGCGACCTCGGCGGCAGCGGGCTCCGCTGCGGCCGCGGCGGCATTGCGGCGCGGATTCGAGAAGGAGAAGACGCGTGGCTGCTCGACCGCCGGCGCAGCGCGCGCCTGGGCATCGGCATCGATACCGGTCGCGACGACCGATACGCGGATCTTGCCTTCGAGGTCCGGATTGAACGCCGAGCCCCAGATGATGTTGGCATCCTCGTCGACCAGCTCGCGGATGTGGTTAGCAGCCTCGTCGACTTCGAGCAGGCGCATATCCTCGCCGCCGGTGATCGAAACGATCACGCCCTTGGCGCCGTTCATCGAGACGCCGTCGAGCAGCGGATTGGCAATCGCCTTCTGCGCGGCGATCAGCGCGCGGTCGTCGCCCTCGGCCTCGCCGGTGCCCATCATCGCCTTGCCCATCTCCTGCATCACCGAACGGACGTCGGCGAAGTCGAGGTTGATGAGGCCCGGCATGACCATCAGGTCGGTGATGCCGCGAACGCCCTGCTGGAGGACCTCGTCGGCCATCTCGAACGCCTGCTTGAACGTCGTGTTGGCGTTGGCGATCAGGAACAGGTTCTGGTTGGGGATTACGATCAGCGTATCGACATATTTCTGGAGCTCTTCGATGCCCGATTCCGCCGATTGCGCGCGACGGCGGCCTTCGAAGGCGAAGGGCTTGGTGACGACGCCGACGGTCAGGATGCCCATGTCGCGCGCGGCCTTGGCGATCACCGGCGCGGCGCCGGTGCCGGTGCCGCCGCCCATGCCGGCGGCGATGAAGCACATATGCGCGCCCTCGAGCGCCTTCTGGACCTGGTCGATCGTCTCTTCGGCAGCAGCACGGCCGATTTCGGGACGCGAACCCGCGCCGAGACCCTGCGTGATCTTCGCGCCCAGCTGGATGCGATGCCCGGCCGACGACTGCTTCAACGCCTGCGCGTCGGTGTTCGCCACGAGGAACTCGACCCCCAGCACATCGGCCCGGATCATGTTCGCGATCGCGTTGCCGCCGGCGCCACCAACGCCGATCACCGTGATCTTGGGCGTCAGTTCGTCGACGTCAGCTGGAAGAAATTCGATGCTCATTCCATTATCTCCATGGCGCCGCCATCGCGCTGGGACGGCACCGTTGAACGCTTTGATGCACTATGGTTGCAACCGACTCTAGTGGAAACAGGGTCGCCGGTCGTATTTCTTTAATAATTCGACCGAAAGGCCGTCATCAGCCGCTGAAGAATCGCGCCGGGACTGGCCTTGGTGACGATCTGGTGTCCCGTGGGCTCGAGCGCGCGCAGATCGATCGGATCGGCCGCGGCGAAGCGCGCCAGGCCCGCGAGCGTCGCGAAAGCCGGACCGGCATGCGCCTCGGGCAGCGCGATCAGCCCCTTGGGACGACCGACGCGGACTGCATTGCCCAGCGATTGCTGCGCATAATCGGCAATGCCCTTCAGCTCGGCGCCGCCACCGGTGAGGACGATCTGGCGGCCGATCGGGTCCTGGAAGCCGAGCTTCCGCAACTCCTTCTGGATCTCGGCCATCAGTCGTTCGAGCCGCTGGCGGATCGTCGCGTTCAATTGCGCCTTGGTGATGCGCGGGCCTTCGACGCCTTCATCGGGAATCGCCGGCTGCACGTCGATCATCTCGTGATTGTCGCGCGGGCTCAGATTCGCCGAGCCGTGGAAGCATTTGGTGCGCTCGGCCCAGGTCCGGGCGGTACCGAAGGCCGAAGCAATGTCGTCGGTGATATCTGCCGAACCCATCGAGATCGAAGCGAGTCCCGCGAGCACGCCGCCCGCGAACACCGAGACGTTGGTCACACCTGCACCAATCTCCACCAGCGCAACGCCCAACTCGCGCTCCTCGTCGGTGAGGCAGGCGAGCCCGGTCGCGACCGGCGCGGCAATGATCGAGCGAACCTCGAGATGTGCCGAGCGGACGCAGAGATCGAGGTTGCGGACCGGTGAGCCTTCGGTCGACACGACGTGAATATCAATGCCGAGCCTATCGGCGTGCAGCCCGAGCGGGCGCTTGATCCCGGCGAGGCCGTCGATCGTGTAGCAGGTCGGCTGGGCATGGAGCACCATCTTGCCCTGCGGATCGATCGCGTCGCGGCCGGCCTTGAGCAATTCGTCGATATCGGTCTGCTCGACGCGGTGGCCGCCCAGATCGGCCTCGAGCTTGACCACGTCGGAGAGCAAACCGCCCGCCGAGAAGCTGACCCAGACGTCCTCGATATTGGTGCCGGCGATGCGCTCTGCTTGCTCCACCGCCTCCCGGATCGCGAGTTCGGTGGCGTGCATGTCGGCGACATAGCCGCGCTTGACGCCACGGCTCTCGCGCTGGCCGGTGCCGAGCACGACGAGCTGGCCGTCGTCCGTGCGTTGCGCGATCAGCGCAGAGACCTTGGACGATCCCACGTCGAGCGCGGTGATCAGTCCTTCTGGAACTGCCTTGGCCATCGTCTTACTCCCCTGTCTCGACGCTGGTGGTCGCGGCTTGCCCCGGCGGCCGCTGCATCACCATATTCCCCGGCACGCGCATGTCGAAGCGTATCGTGCCCTTTCGTAGCAGACCTTGCGCGGCATCCAACTCTGCGAATTTGCGTAAGGACTTGGCCGCCTCCTCCTCACCCTCGGGGAGCTGGAGCTTCTCGCCGCTGGCGAAGGTCAGGTCCCAGCGGCGGTTGCCGACCCAGGTCGCCGCCTTGACCAGGGGCTCGATTGACGGCGCCTCGTCGAGCAGCTTCTTGCGCGCGGGTTCCTGTGCATTGGCGCCCTCGCCGACCAGCAAAGGAAGATCGGGCATTGCGTCGGTCGAGACGGGCTCGAGCGGAACGCCGGTCGGGTCGACCAGCATCAACTGGCCGTGGCTCTGCCAGATCGCCGCGGGCTCGCGCTCGATGATGAAGATGCGCAGCGTGTTGGGCAACCGGCGCGAGACGCGCGCGTCCTTGACCCAGGGATATTTGAGCAGCCGTTCGCGGACTAAAGCGAGGTCGACCAAAGGCATGGCGCGCGAGTCCTGGTCGAGCGCCTGGGTATAGACGGTCATCTTGTCCATGCGCTTGATGCCGTCGATCTGGATCTCGTCGACCTTGAGCCCGGCATCGCCCACCACATTGGCGATCGCGACGCCGGCCATTGCCGGCACGCCGAACCACATCGCCACGCCCAGCGCTGCCGCACCGACAGTGCCGACGATGCCCCATGTCGCGATGCGGGTCAGCGTCGCCTGGCTGAACGGCAGCGCCGCAACCGCCTGATCGAGCAAGCCAGGGCGCTTCGGACGCCGCGAATTCGCCTTCCGCTTCTTTGGCGCCGCGCCGCGCCGCGTGGCGGTGCGTTGGGTGGACCTTCGGCTCAAAGCGCTTCGTCCACGATGCGCTGCACCAGCTCGGCATAGGAAATGCCGAGGTGCCGCGCCTGTTCGGGCACGAGGCTGAGTGGAGTCATGCCGGGCTGGGTATTCACTTCGAGCAGAAACAGCCCGTCGACGCCCTGATTGTCGTCCCAGCGGAAGTCCGAGCGCGAACACCCCTTGCAGCCGAGCAGCCGATGCGCGTCGAGCGCGATCCGCTTGCAGGCGTCGGCGACCTCCTCTGGGATGTCGGCCGGGAAGACATGCTCGGTCAACCCGTCGGTATATTTGGCGTCATAGTCGTAGAAGCCGCTCTTCGGCTTGAGCTCGGTGACGCCGAGCGCCTGATCGCCGAGCACGGCAGTGGTCAATTCACGCCCGCGGATGAAGGGCTCGGCGAGCAGTTCGTCGAATTCCTGCCACGGGCCCCGCGCCTCGGCGCTGATCGGGTTGCCATAATTGCCCTCGGCGGTGACGATCGCGACGCCCACCGACGACCCTTCGTTGACCGGCTTGAGCACATAAGGCCGCGGCAGCGGATCGCGCTCGTACAGCTCCTCGCTGCGCACCATCCGTCCGCCCGGCATCGGGATCCCATGCGGCACCAGCGCCTGCTTGGTGAGCTGCTTGTCGATCGCGATCACGGAGGTGACCAGGCCGGAATGGGTATATTTGAGGCCCATCAGATCGAGCGTGCCCTGCACCGTGCCGTCCTCGCCGGGGGTGCCGTGCAGCGCATTGAACACGATATCGGGCTTCAGTTCCGCCAGCTTCACCGCGACGTCGCGATCCATGTCGACGCGGCTGACACGATGACCGAGGCTCTTCAGCGCGTCCGCGATGCCGTTCCCCGACATCAGCGAGACCTCGCGCTCGGCGGACCACCCGCCCATGAGAACGGCGACGTGCAACTTGCTCACTTCTCAACCCCGATACGCTCTTTGACGGCGTCGTCGGCAACCATGCCGACACGCTGAATTTCCCATTCCAGCGCGATGCCGGACTGGGCCTTCACTTTCGCGCGGACCTCTTCGCCCAGCGCCTCAATGTCGGCGGATGCAGCATTGCCCAGATTGAGCAGGAAATTGCAGTGTTTTTCACTGACCTGCGCATCGCCCCGCCGCAACCCGCGGCAACCCGCCGCGTCGATCAGCGCCCAGGCCTTGTGCCCCTCGGGATTCTTGAAGGTCGAGCCACCGGTCTTCGAGCGTAGCGGCTGCGATTCCTCGCGCGCGGCGGCGATGCGGTCCATCTCGGCCTGGATAGCGGCCGGGTCGCCGGCTTCGCCGCGAAAAGTCGCACTGACGACGATCGCGCCCGCGGGCAATTCGCTGTGGCGATAGGTGTAACCGAGTTCGTCGAGCTGCAGCGTCCGGCGCTCTCCGCTGCGCAGGACGACCTCGCACGCGACCAGAATGTCCCTGGTCTCGCGGCCATAGGCGCCGCCGTTCATCCGCACGAACCCGCCGACCGTGCCGGGGATCGAGCGCAGGAACTCCACGCCGGCAATCCCCGCATCGCGCGCTTTGGAGGAAACGAGGATGCCCGACGCGCCTCCGCCACATCGCAATGCGGTCGGATCGATCTGCTCGACTGTGGCGAAGGCCTTGCCGAGCCGCACCACCACGCCGGGCACGCCGCCGTCGCGGACGATCATGTTGGAGCCGAGGCCAAGCCCCATCACCGGCACGGCGGGATCGAGCGCGAAGAGAAAATTGGCGAGATCGTCGGTATCGGCGGGCTCAAAGAGCCATTCGGCGGCGCCGCCGCTCTTGAACCACACCAAAGGCGCGAGCGGCGCACCGTGAGTCAGTTTTCCGCGGACAGGGGGCAAAGCGTAGCAGACGCTCACTTCCAGCCCCAGAGCTTCGACCATTGCTGCCATGCCGCGAGGTTCGCCTCGGCGGCCTTCTGCCCGGCTTGCTGGAGCGCGCTCATCTGCTTGCCGGCATCGAGCATCTTCTGCGCCGCGTCCATCTGCGCCTTTTGCGCGCGCAGGATCTCGCGCTGCATCTCGACTGCGGTCGAGAACCAGTCGCTCATGCCGCCGCCCCCTGCCGCGCCGCCTCGATCGCCGGGGCGAGGCCCGCGGCCCATTTGGTGATGTCGCCCGCACCGAGGCAGACGACCATGTCGCCCGGCACGGTCACTTCGGCGAGCGTGCGTGCCAGCGCCTCCGCATCGGCTACCGCCGCCGCCGAGCGATGCCCGCGCCGCCGGATTCCGTCGACCAGTGCGTCGGAATCGACGCCCTCGCGGGGTTCTTCGCCGGCTGCATAGACCGGAGTTACCAGCACCATGTCGGCGTCGTTAAAGGCCTGGGCGAAGTCGTCCATCAGATTGCCGAGCCGCGAATAGCGATGCGGCTGGACCACGGCGATCACCCTGCCCTCGGCGCTTTCGCGCGCAGCGGCGAGCACCGCGCGGATCTCGACCGGATGGTGGCCGTAATCGTCGATGATCGTGACGCCTTGCGTCTCGCCGACCTTGGTGAAGCGGCGCTTGACCCCGCCGAAGCGGGCAAAGCCCTTCTGGATCGTCACGTCGGGGATGCCCAGCTCGAGCGCCACGCCGATCGCGGCGAGCGCGTTCTGGACATTATGACGGCCGGGCATCGGCAGCTCGATATTCTCGATCGAGCGCACGGTGCCGTCGCGGTTGCGGATGATCGCCTCGAAACGGTTGCCGCCCGAATGCGGCGTCACATTCACGCCGCGCACATCGGCGCTGGCAGCGAAGCCGTAAGTGATGATCCGGCGATCACGCACGCGCGGGATGATCGCCTGCACCTCGGGATGGTCGAGACAGAGCAAGGCCGCGCCATAAAAGGGCACATTCTCGACGAACTCGACATAGGCGTCCTTGGCGCGATCGAACGAGCCGTAATGATCGAGATGCTCGGGATCGATGTTCGTGACCACCGCGATCGTCCCGTCGAGGCGCAGGAAGCTGCCGTCGCTCTCATCGGCTTCGACTACCATCCAGTCACTGTCGCCCAGCCGGGCGTTCGAGCCATATTGGTTGATGATGCCGCCGTTGATCACGGTGGGATCCACTCCGCCCGCGTCGAGCAGCGCCGCGACCATCGAGGTCGTCGTGGTCTTGCCGTGCGTCCCCGCCACCGCGACGGTGGACTTCAGCCGCATCAATTCGGCGAGCATCTCGGCCCGGCGCACCACCGGCACGCGGCGCGCATACGCAGCCTCGACCTCGGGATTGGTCCGCACGATCGCAGTGGAAACCACCACCACCGCCGCCTCGCCGATATTCTCGGCCTTGTGACCGATCGCTATCGGGATGCCGCGGTCGCGCAGGCCCTGCACGACATAGCCCTCGGCAACGTCCGAACCCTGCACCTTGTAGCCGAGATTGTGCATCACTTCGGCGATGCCCGACATGCCGATGCCGCCGATCCCGACGAAATGGATCGTGCCGATGTCGGTTGCGACACCCTTCATGCGTGAGCGAGCCTTCCCTGAATTGCCGCGCGGCGCACCTTGATCGGCGCGGTCGGGGCATGAATCGATTCGACGAGATCGGCAAGATCGCTCGCCGCGTGCGGACGTCCGACGCTCTTCGCGCGCGTCGCCGCGTTCTCGAGCCCTTGGGCGTCGAGCCCGAGCTTCTGGATCTGCTTGGCGAGCTCGGTCGCAGTGAAGGCGCGCTGCGAGATCGTGCGCGCCCCACCGGCATTGGTGATCTCACGCGCATTGGCGGTCTGGTGATCGTCGGTGGCGCTCGGTAGCGGCACGAGGATCGCCGGGCGACCCGCGGCGGTCAGCTCGGCAATCGTCGAGGCGCCCGCGCGGGCGATGACGATATGCGCCCAGGCCAGCGCCTCGGGCATGTCGGTGATGTAGGTCGAGACGTCGGCGGGAATGCCGTGCGCCTGATATTTGGCGCGTACCGCATCGATATCCTCGATCCGGGCCTGGTGCGTCACTTGGAGCCGGCGGCGGAAATGGACGGGAAGCAGCGCCAGTCCGTCGGGCACGACCTGGCTCAGCACCGTCGCGCCCTGGCTGCCGCCGGTGACGAGCACGCGGAAGATGCCTTCCTCGTCGAGGATCGGGTAAGGCCGGTCGCGGAGCGCCAGCACTGCTTCCCGCACGGGGTTGCCGATCAAATGCGTCTTGGGTGCCCAACGCGGCTTCATCCGTTCGACTTCATCATAGGATGTCGCAATTGCGCTCACCCGGCCCGCGACGAAACGATTGACTCGCCCCAGCACCGCGTTCTGCTCGTGGATCACCGTGGGCACGCCCGCACGGAAAGCGGCGAGCAAGGTCGGCAAAGCGGGATAGCCGCCAAAGCCGATCACTGCCGAAGGGCGCAGCTCCTTGAACAGCCGCAGCGCCATCGACCGTCCCGCCATGATACGCCCCGCCGCGCGGATATAGCCGAGCGGGCCACCGCCCAGCCGCCCAGCGGGCAGCACGTGCGTGTCGATTCCGTCGAACAATCCCGGAAAGCGCACACCGCGATCGTCGCTGACCAGCGAAACCTTGTGCCCCCGGCTCGCGAGCTCGGCCGCGAGCGCGGCGGCGGGCACCATGTGTCCACCTGTCCCGCCTGCTGCCAGAACATAGCTGCGCGAATTCGTCATCCCTTGCTCCACCGACCCGTATATGGCGAGCGCTTCAGATACGGGTTTCGACGCGTGAAGGCGAGCAGCAACCCGTATCCGATCGACAGCGCGATCATCGACGATCCGCCATAGCTGATGAACGGCAAGGTCATGCCCTTCGAAGGCGCGATGCCGGTGTTGACCGCCATGTTGATCATCGCCTGCACGCCGAACTGCGCGGCGAGGCCGGAAGCCGCGAGCAGGCGGAACGCGTCTTCCTCGTCGAGCATCTTCATGAACACGCGGATCACGATCGCAGCATAGAGCAACGCGATCACTGCGCAGGAGATCAGCCCGAATTCCTCACCGATCACCGAGAAGATGTAATCGGTATGCGCCTCGGGCAGCTTGAACTTGACCTGCCCGCTGCCGGGGCCGGCGCCGGTGAGCCCGCCCGCGCTCAGCGTCTGGTGCGCCATCTCGACCTGATAGCGGTCGGCGAGCGCCGCTTCCTTGGTGGGGAACAGGAAATTGTCGATACGGGTACGGGCGGTGCTGTAGAACAGATAGGCCGCGACCACCCCCGCTAGCGCGGTGCCGATCAGCCCGCCGATCGCCAAAGCCGAGATGCCCGAGATCGTCAGCAGGATCAGCCACACCGTCCCGAATATGATCGTCTGGCCGAAATCGGGCTGGAGCATCAGCAGCACTGCGATCACCGCGGTCAGTCCGCCGGTGATGAAGAGGACGGGCAGTTCGGGATCCTTGGCGCGAAACGAGAGCATCCACGCAGTGGCGACGATGAAGAACGGCTTGAGGAACTCCGAAGGCTGAAGGTCGGAGACGCCGAGATCGAGCCAGCGCCGCGCGCCATTGGCCTCGGAGCCGATAATCGGCACGAGCGCGAGCAGCAGCAGGAAGAATGCCGCGCCGATCAGCGCGAAGCGGCGCGCGATCGTGATCGGCAGCATCGATACGCCGATCAGCACCGGCACCGACAGGCAAACCCACATCAGCTGGCGCCAGAAATAATGCATCGCCGGCATGATGTGCGTCGCGTCCGAATAGCGGCGCGCCGTTGCGGGCGAAGCCGCGGCGACGGCGACCAGCCCGATGGCGATCAGCAGCATCGCGAGCAGCAGCAATACGCGATCGACTTCCCAGAACCACATGCCCGCACGCGAAGTGTTGGCACGGCCGAGCTGCTTGCTCACCCGACGCCGGACGTCGCCATTGGGCCTTTCGGTATCGGCGGTGTCGCTCACCCGAGCGCCTCCACTGCGTCGCGGAAGGCCTGCCCGCGCGCCTCGTAATCCTTGAACTGGTCGAACGAGGCGCAGGCGGGGGAAAGCAGCACGGTTTCGCCCGGCTTCGCCTGCCCGGCGGCGCTCTTCACTGCGGCTTCGAGCGTGCCCGAGCGTTCGACCGGCATCTCGCCTTCGAGGAGGCTGGCGAACAATTCGCCCGCCTCGCCGATCGTGTACGCCTTGACGACATGGCCGAAGCCGGGGCGGCACGCCTCGAGGCTGTCGGTCTTGGCGCGCCCGCCGAGGATCCAGTGGACGCACGGATAGGCCGAGAGCGCCGGGGTGGTGGAATCGGCGTTGGTCGCCTTGCTGTCGTTGACGAACAGCACGCCGTGCTTCGTCGCGACGCGCTCCATGCGGTGCGGCAGGCCGGGGAAGCTGCGTAGTCCCTGCTCGATCAGATCCTTAGCGATACCCAAAGTTTGGCAGGCCAGGATCGCAGCCGCCGCGTTCTGTGCATTATGCGGGCCCTGCAGCGCGGGCCAGTTCTCCTGGCCCTTGGCGTCCGCCCGTCGAGCGTATTCGGTATAGCTTATGGCGTTGCGGTACTCGAACTCGCCTTTCGCCGCCCCGCCCAGCATTGCCGCCACTGGATCGTCCACGCCGAAGATGCCGGTGTGCTCCCAAGACTGCATCGTAAACAGTCGCTCTTTCGAAGCAACATAACCCTCGAACCCGTCATAGCGATCGAGATGATCGGGCGTGAGGTTGAGCAACACCGCGACGTCGCAGTCGAGACTGAAGGTCAGGTCGATCTGGTAGCTCGACAGTTCGAGCACATAGACTCCGCCTTCGGGCAGCGGATCGCGACCAAGGATCGGCAAGCCGATATTGCCACCGGCGAGGCTCGGCAGTCCCGCGGTGCGGGCGATATGGTCGATCAGCGCAGTAGTGGTCGACTTGCCGTTGGTGCCGGTGACGCCGACCACCTTGTGCGATGGCAGCTCGGCACGCGCCTGCGCAAACAGCTCGATATCGCCGATGACGGGCACCCCGAACTTCGCCGCGTGCGCCGCGATCGGATGCTTGTTGAGCGGCACGCCCGGCGAGACGACGACACCGGCGAAACCGGTGAGATCGAGATCGAGCGGATCGGCGAGCACCAACTCCCTCTCCCCTTCAGGGGAGAGGGCCGGGGAGAGGGGCAAGTGGGGTGCGTTATCGATAGGCCCCTCTCCCCGACCCTCTCCCCGCAAGCGGAGAGAGGGAGAAAGAGCGTTGCGCGCCTCTTCCTTCGAATCCCACGCAACGACCCGCGCACCTGACGCCAGCAGCGCGTCGACCGTCGCCAGCCCCGACCGCGCAAGCCCGAGCACCGCATAGCGTTCGCCGCGCCAGGCCGTGCTCGTGATCACCGCAGCTTCAGCGTCGAGAGCCCCGCCAGCGCCAGCACGAACGCGATGATCCAGAAGCGGATCACCACCGTCGGCTCCGACCAGCCGAGCTGTTCGAAATGATGGTGGATCGGCGCCATCTTGAAGACGCGCTTGCCGGTGCGCTTGAAGAAGAACACCTGGATGATGACCGAAAGCGCCTCCACGACGAACAGCCCGCCGATGATGCCCAGCACCAGCTCGTGCTGCGCCGAAACCGCGATCGCGCCGAGCGCGCCGCCCAGCGCGAGGCTGCCGGTATCGCCCATGAACACCGCCGCCGGGGGCGCGTTGAACCACAGGAAGGCCAGCCCCGCGCCGACGATCGCGCCGCAGAAGATCGCGAGGTCGCCCGCGCCCGGCACGTGCGGGATGCCCAGATAGGTCGCGAACACCTTGTTTCCCGCAACATAGGCGATCAGCATGAACGCCATGCTGGCGATCACCACCGGCATCGTCGCGAGCCCGTCGAGGCCGTCGGTGAGGTTCACGGCATTGCCGAATGCGACGATCGTGAAGGCGGCGAAGGGGATGTAGAACCAGCCGAGATCGGGGTGGATCCAGCTGAAGAAGGGCACATAGAGCTCCGTCCCCGTCTGCGAGATGATCACCCAGCTGGCGATGCCCGCGATCACGAACTCGCCGAGCAACCGCACCCTGCCCGATACGCCCGCTGTGCTCGCCTTTCGAACCTTGTCGTAATCGTCGAGGAATCCGATCGCGCCGAACCCGAAGGTCACGAACATGCACGCCCAGACCAGGGGGTTTGAGAGGTTCATCCACAGAAACAGCGAAATCATCAGGCTGGTCAGGATCATCAGCCCACCCATCGTGGGCGTACCGCGCTTGGCGAGGTGGCTCTGCGGCCCGTCACTGCGGATCGGCTGCCCCTTGCCCTGGCGGACGCGCAGCCAGCCGATGAACTTCGGCCCGATGATCAGCCCGAGCAGCAAAGCGGTGGCGACCGCGGCACCGGTGCGGAACGAGAGATAGCGGATGAGATTGAGGATACCGGGGAAGCCCAGCTGTTCCGCGATCCAGTAGAGCATCAGGCCATCGCCCCTTCCGCCAATGCCGCCACGACCGTCGAGAGACGCACGCCGTTAGAGCCTTTTACGAGGACCGCATCGCCCGGCGCCAGCACGGCATTCAGCCGGTCGCGCGCGGTTGCGGCGTCGGGCACATGGACGAATTCCACTTTGCTCTCAAGCGCATTCGCGAGCGCGCCCATCGCCTCGCCGACGAGGATGGCGTAGCCGACGCCCGCGGCCGCGATCGGCTCGGCCAGCGCTGCATGGAACGCGTCCGAATGCTCGCCCAGCTCACGCATCTCGCCCAGCACTGCGATTTTCCGGCCTGGCTCGTTGGCGAGGACGGCCAATGTCGCGCGCATCGAGGCGGGATTGGCGTTGTAGCTCTCGTCGATCACCAGGGCCTCGCCGCCAGGCAATTCGGCCATGAACCGCGCGCCGCGTCCCGCCAGACCGCCCATCTCGGCGAGCGCGAGGCCCGCCATTTCGAGATCGCCGCCGGCGGCGTCGACCGCGGCGAGGATCGCCATTGCGTTCGAGACCCAATGTTCGCCCGGCTGCGAGATGGTGAAGCTCAGCTCACGCGCATCGAACCGCGCGGTGACGAAGGTCCCGCCGGTGCGCGTCCGCATCCGCTCGACTGCGCGGAAATCGGCGCCGTCGTTCAGCCCGAAGGTGACGATCCGGCCGGCGTGCGGCTTCGCAGCGGCGATGAGGCGGTCGCGATGCGGGCTGTCGTACGGAACGATCGCGGTCCCGCCGGGCTCCAGCCCCTCGAAAATCTCGCCTTTGGCGTCGGCGATCGCCGCTTCGCTCGCGAAGAAGCCCATATGCGCCGGCGCGATCGTGGTGACCAAGGCGACATGCGGGCGCACCAGCCGGGTGAGCCGGGCGAGCTCGCCGGCATGGTTCATTCCCATTTCGAACACGCCGAAACGCGCGTCGCGCGGCATCCGGGCAAGGCTCAACGGCACACCGGTATGGTTGTTGTAGCTCTTGACCGAACGGTGCGCACAACCCGGGTCGACCCGATCGAGCGCCGCGAACAGAGCTTCCTTGGTGCCGGTCTTCCCCACCGATCCGGTGACGCCGATCACCTTGCCCTGCATGCGCGCGCGTGACGCCACGCCCAGCGCATCGAGCGCCGCGGTGGTGTCGGCGACCAGTACATGCGGGTGCGGCGTCGGCTCGGAGACCACCGCACCGGCCGCGCCCTGCGCGAATGCCTGGTCGAGGAAGCGATGCCCGTCGGTCGTCTCGCCCTTCAAGGCGAGGAACAAGTCGCCGCGGCCGACTTCGCGGGAGTCGAAGGTCACGCCGTTGGCGTCGAAGGCTGACGAGGCCGTCCCGTCCGTAGCGGCGGTGATCTCGGCCGAGGTCCAGAGAGACGTCATGAGCCCCTCCGTTCGTTTCGAGCGCAGTCGAGAAACGAGGCCGAGAGGAAAGGCTTCTCGACTTCGCTCGAAGCGAACGGGGTCCCGGTCACGCTGCGCATTCCCGGGCAACGCTCACATCGTCGAAAGGAAGCACGCGATCGCCGACGATCTGGCCCTGTTCGTGGCCCTTGCCCGCGATCAGCACGATGTCCGCGGCTTCGGCCATCGCCACCGCCGCGGCAATCGCCTCGCGCCGCCCGCCGATCTCGGTCGCATCCGGAGCGCCCTTCAGCACCTCGGCGCGGATCGCCGCGGGATCCTCGCCGCGCGGATTGTCGTCGGTGACGATCACCACATCCGCGCCCGCCGCAGCCGCCTGCCCCATCGGCTCGCGCTTGCCCGTGTCGCGATCGCCGCCCGCGCCGAAGACGAGGATCAGCCGGCCGCTGGTGTGCGGCTTCAAGGCAGCGATCGCCGCTTCCAGCGCATCCGGCGTATGCGCATAATCGACATAGACCGGCGCGCCGCTGCGCGTGATCACTGCGCGCTCGAGCCGTCCGCGCACCGGCTGCAGCCGCGCCAGATTGGCGATCGTCGCGGCAACGTCGCCGCCCGTCGCGATCACCAGCCCCGCCGCGGTCAGCGCGTTCGCGGCCTGATAGGCGCCGATCAGCGGCAGCATCACCTTGTGCGTGGTGCCGCCCGCCTCGATCATCAGCCCCTGCCCCAGCAAGGTCGGATCGCGCTCGACGAGCTTGAGCGTCTCGCCATGCTCACCCACCGTAATCAGCTTGTTGCCGCGCATCCGGGCAAGCTCTTCCACGCGCATCGCATGCGGATCATCGGCCCAGACCACCGCGGCGCCGTCCATGTCGAGCACGTCGGCGAACAGCCGAAGCTTGGCGTGGAAATAGGCCGCCATGTCGCCATGATAATCGAGATGATCGCGGCTGAGATTGGTAAACGCCGCCGCGTGCACCGGCAGCCCCTCGGTGCGATATTGCGAGAGCCCGTGCGACGACGCCTCGAACGCGACATGCGTCACGCCCTCGCGCGCGAGCCCGGCGACATTGGCGAGGAAGGTGACGACATCGGGCGTGGTCAGGCCGGTCGATACGGTATCGTCGGAAGTGGTCACCCCCAGCGTGCCGATCGACGCCGCGTGATGCCCCGACATCCGCCACAATTGGCGTGTCATCTCGACGGTGGAGGTCTTGCCGTTGGTCCCCGTCACCGCCACCGCGGTTTCGGGGAACGGCGCGAAGAACCTCGCCGCCAGCCGGGCGAAGCGCTCGCGCGGATTGATGTCGGCGATGTGCAGCGCGCCTTCGACCCGTGCCTCGGGCCGTGCCACGACCGCAATCGCGCCGGCCTTCACGGCGGCGGGAATGAAATCCTCGCCATTGACCCGCGCGCCCTCGAACGCACCGAACACGGTTCCCGGAGCGACCTTGCGGTGATCGATCGCGAACCCGGTGACGACGGCGCTTTCCTCTCCGCCGGTCAGCGCGCCGAGTCTCATTCGGCGCCCAGCTTGGGATCGGGTCCCGTCCAGATCAGCGGGAGCAATTCGCGCTCGTCGATGTCACGCCCGGCATCGGGTTTGACGCCGAGCAACGTGCCGGTACGGCTGACGACGCGGGACACGACCGGAGCGGCCGTCCAGGCGGCGGTGGTGCGGTACACCCCGATAGCGGGGTTTGCCTTGGGCGAATCGAGCATGGCGACCATCACATAGCGCGGCGCGTCGATCGGGAAAGCCGCCGCGAAGGTCGAGACGTTGCGATGCTTGTCGTAACCGCCTCCCGAAGCGGCCTCGGCGGTGCCGGTCTTGCCCGCGATCCGGAAGCCCGGCGCCTCGCCCTTGCGGCCGGTGCCCTTGAGCACGATCAGCCGCAGCAGCTGGCGCATCCGCGCGCTGGTCGATTCCTGCAGCGCGCGTTCCCCGGCGGGAACCTTGTTCGGATCGACCTTGAGCAACGTCGTCGGGCGCAGGATGCCGCCGTTGACAAGAGTCGCATAGGCATTGGCGAGGTGGAGCGGCGTCACTGCGATGCCGTGGCCATAGGCCGTGGTCATCACGGTGATCCGGCCCCAGTAATTCGGCCAGAGCGGCTTCGCGCCCCCCACTTCGATGCCGGGGCGGCGATCGAAGCCCAGCCGGCGGAACATGTTCTGCAGCTTCTCCGGGCCAAGTTCGTCGGCGATCCGCGCAGTGGCGATGTTCGACGAATAGACCAGTGTCTCGGGGATGTTCAGCCAGCGAAACTGTTCGTCGCCCGGATCGTCGTGGATCATGAACCGGCCGACCTGCAGCGGCCGCGTGGCATCGAAGCGCCGCGCCATGTTGGTGATCGTGCCCGAATCGATCGCCGCCGCCACGGCGAGCGGCTTGAAGGTCGAGCCGAGCTCGTAGACGCTCTGGGTGACGTTGTTCGGCGGCGCCGCGCCTCCGAGCGCATTGGGGTTGAAGCTCGGCAGCGACGTCATCGCGAGCACTTCGCCGGTATGCACGTCGAGGATCACGCCTGCCGCGCCGCGCGCCTGCAAGTCGGTCATCGCCCGGCCGAGTTCGTTCTCGAGCGCCGCCTGCACGCGCGTGTCGATCGACAGCGCCACCGGTGCGCCGCGCTTCGCCGGATCGGTCAGCTGGCGGTCGAGCACTTTCTCCATTCCCGATACGCCAGCGCCCTTGGCGTCGAGGAAGCCGAGGATGTGCGCGGCCATGGTCGATTGCGGATAGAGCCGGTCGGGCTCGCGCTGGAATTCCATGCCCGGCTCGCCGAGCGCATTCACGGCGGTCACCAGCTCGGGCATCGCCCGGCGCTTCAGATAGGCGAAGCTGCCGCCCGAATTGAGCATCGCATAATAATGGCCGGCGCTCTGCTCGGGGATCAATTCGGCGAGCTTCTGCGCCAGCGCCGCCTTGTCGCCGATCACCTGATCGGGATGCACTGCGATCGACCAGGCGTCGATGCTGCGCGCAAGCGGCGCGCCGTTGCGATCGACGATGTCGCCGCGCGGCGGGATCAGGGAGGCGGCGATGTCGCGCGCAGTCGCCGGTTCGGCCCAGAGCGCGAGCAGCGCCAGCTTGCCGATGACGACCAGCATGCCGAAGCTGAACAGCAGCGAAAGCACCATCAGCCGCAACTGGGCGACGGCGACGAGCGCCTGACGGGCACCGCCCGTACGGCCCTGCCGGGCCGGCGGGGCGACGACGACGATCAACGGAGCGCCAATTTCTCGCGCTTCGCCAGCTTCTGCAGGTCGTCGATCGTCGATGCGCTCAATACGCCACGATCCACCGAGGCGATCGCCCGGCGGTCTGCCTTCTTCATCAGCTTGCGAAGCTCCCCGTCCTGCTGGGCCACGCTCTTCGCGGCCACGGCATCCTGCGGAGCCTCCTGCACCGGATTGGTCACCTGCGCCACTGCCACCGCCGCCGCCTGCACGGCGGGTGCGCCAGCCGGCACTACCAATGCGGCGACCTGAACATCGGCCGGCTGCTGGTCGAGGCTCGCCAACGCGCTCTCGCTCGCCAGATATTGCTGGGCAACCGGCGCGGCCAGCGCCAGTACTTCGCCGTTCCAGCGCTCGAGCTGGGCCAGGTTGGCGCGCGTATTGAACTCGGTCTCGAGCCCGCGGATGTCGCGCTGCGCCTGGACGATCGCCAGCCTGGTCGCGTTGAGCTTCGCCTGCTCGGCGGCGCCATGCGAATTGACGAGGTAGCATGCCGGCGCCACGACAACGCCGCACAGGAACCATCCCAGCCCCTTGAAGCCCTGCACTGCCATCAGTTCACTCCCTCACTGCCCCAGGGCGCCGCGGCCGTGCGACGCGCTACTCGGAGCGTCGCGGACCGGGCGCGCGGGTTACGCGCCACTTCCGCCTCGCCGGCCCGAATGGCCTTGGCGGGCATTTCGAAACTCGGCGCGGCCTTGGGGCCTGCCATCGGACGATGCCGCGAACCGGCGGGCTCGCTGCCGCTACGCTCGCGCAGGAACCGCTTCACCATGCGGTCCTCGAGCGAGTGGAAGGTGACCACCGCCAGCCTGCCTCCGGGCTTGAGCACGCGCTCGGCCGCAGCAAGCCCTTCCGCGAGCTCGTCGAGCTCGCGGTTCAAGTGGATGCGGATCGCCTGAAAGGTCCGGGTGGCCGGGTCCTTCTTGTCGTAGTCTTTATGGTTTAACGATTTTCTTACCACGTTCGCCAGTTCGGAAGTCCGCTTAAGGGGTCGTGCGGAGACTATCGCGCGGGCGACTCGGCGAGATCTTGGCTCCTCGCCGAAGGTAAATAAAACGTTAGCGATTTCTTCTTCATCGGCATTGTTGAGCCATTCCTCGGCAGTCGTCCCCGACTGGCTCATCCGCATGTCGAGCGGGCCGTCGCTCTGGAAGCTGAAGCCGCGATCGGCCTGGTCGAGCTGCATCGACGAGACGCCGATATCCATCGTCACGCCGTCGACCGGCACGAGCCCCCGGCGCGTCAACTCGCCTTCCATCTGGCTGAACGGCGCCTCGATCAGGATCAGCCGCCCGCCGGCCTTCGTGACAAGGGTTTGGCCGCCCTCGATCGCCTGGGGGTCGCGATCGAAGGCGGCCACCTCGGCACCCCGCTCGAGGATGGCGTTGGTGTAGCCGCCCGCGCCGAACGTCGCGTCGACATGGCGTTCGCCGGGCACGATGGCGAGTCCGTCGACCACTTCGTCTAGCAGCACGGGGATGTGGGGCGCGCTCACAGCTTCACGCCCTTGGATTGGCAGAGATACTCGCAGATCTCGCGCAGGCCGGGATCGGCATTCTCGTCGGCGAGCAGCACTTCGGGCGCCCAGACGTCGAACGTCTCGCCGCTGCCGTTGAAGAACGCCCATTTGCCGATCTTCGCCTTCATCCGGAAGAAAGGCGGGATCACGAAGCGGCCCGAGTCATCGAAGGGTGCCTTCTCGACCTGACCGAAGGCACGGCGTTTTGCGCGCGTGTCGACTTCGGAACCACGCTCCTCGGCAAGCGCCTCCTTGCGATCGAGCCGGTCGTATTTCTCCTTCGACCAGCTCAGATCATGCGCGGAGAGGCACGGGTCCTCCGGATGGAGGCCCACGACGATCTGGCGGATGTCGGAATTGCGCTCGGCGGCGGCGCGCAGGTCTGCGGGAATGGCGACGCGACCTTTCAGGTCCACCGCCTGGAGCGCAAATCCTTCGAAGAGCTCCCTGTCCGCCACGCCCAAACCCCTTTTGGGCACGCCTTCCCCGTCTCCGGAATCGCGGTTTCCCGGCTGGTCCTCCGGCGCATCATCTCACGGTGAAAAGGGACGTGCCCCCTTAGCCGTCCTGTTTGATCACAAATGGCGCCGGGACACAACGGGTAAAGTGGGGATTTAGCGGGAATTAGCCCCACTTTGTCCCCAGAAAATGCAATATTCCATATATGAACTTGATATGTTCTATCCTTGTTTCGCAAGCACGCTGAAGCGAGCGACATGCCGGCCGCACCGACCAATTTCTTGGATTTGTGGTGAAATTTCCGAAGCTTGAGCGAAAACCCGCCCTAATCAGGCGCCACGCGCCTCAAAAACCGGCGACTCGTGAAGACCCGAAAATGCGTTTCCCCACCCGCCGCGCCATCAACCGTGCTCCTGCGAAAGCGGAAGCTCAGGGCGGCAAGCCATGCATCAGGTAACTCGGGTTCCAGCGTTCGCAGGAACACCATGGAGGGGATCAGTGCTGGGGGGTTCCGCCCTCGGCTTCGGCCGGTTGATCGGTGGAGGATGCGCTCGGCGCGACGCCCAGCTCGGCGAGCGGCTCGTCCTTTTCCTTCTCACCCTCGAGGTTGACGGGTTCGACGATCATGTTGGCGACCACTGCCGAGTTGGGGGCTCCGACGGCCGATACCGGATCGTCACGATTGGCGGAGGAAAAGATCGCACTCGCCAGTCCGATGAGAACCAGCACCATCGCCAGCCCGGTCATACCGACCCGGACACGTTGCATCGCCTGCTCTGAGTCTCGCGATCCCGACTTCATAAGCTGTGGCATAAATGTAACGCATCGTCACGCCCGTGTCGAGGCGGACGGTCAGGCGGCGCCGAGCCACTCCGGCACGGGCAATCCCTTCGACCGCAGCCATTCGCCATTGTACAGCGTCGAGAGGTAACGAAAGCCGGTGTCGCAGAGAATCGTCGCGATGCGCTTGCCCGGGCCCAACTGCTTCGCCAGCCGCACCGCACCGGCGACGTTGATCCCCGAGGAGAGCCCGAGACACAGCCCCTCTTCCTTGAGTAGCCGCTCGACCCATTCAAGCCCCTCCTCGTCGGAGATGCGGAATTGGGCGTCGACAGGCGCGCCCTCCAGATTGCCGGTGATCCGCCCCTGCCCGATCCCCTCGGCGACCGAGGAGCCTTCGGACTTGAGCTCCCCACAGGCATAATAGTCATAGAGCGCCGCGCCATAGGGGTCGCTGAGCGCGATGCAGACCGCCTCGTCCTTGGCCTTGAGCCCCAGCCCGACGCCGGCGAGCGTCCCACCGGTGCCGACCGAGCAGGTGAAGCCGTGGATCCGGCCTTCCATCTGGCGCCAGATCTCCTCGGCGGTGCCGACGATGTGGGCGCGGCGATTGGCGATATTGTCGAACTGGTTGGCCCAGATCGCGTTGGGCGTCTCTTCGGCGATCCGACGCGAAGTGTGCACGAAATGGCCGGGGTTCGAATAAGGCGCCGCCGGCACCAGCACCAATTCGGCGCCCAGCGCGCGCAGCGTGTCCATCTTCTCGCGGCTCTGCGTCTCGGGCATGACGATGATCGTCTTGTAGCCCTTGGCATTGGCCACCAGCGCGAGACCGATCCCGGTATTGCCCGCCGTCCCCTCGACGATCGTCCCGCCCGGCGCGATCGCTTCGCGCTCCTCGGCGTCCTGGACGATGAACAGGGCCGCCCGGTCCTTCACCGACGCGCCCGGATTGGCGAATTCGCATTTGCCGAAGATGTCGCAGCCGGTCGCCTCGCTCGGCCCCTTCAGCCGCACCAGCGGAGTATTGCCGATCAGGCCCAGCGTATCGGATGTCACATGCATGAAGCTAGATAGGGGCGTCGAGGCCCGTACCGCAAGCAAGTGAAACTATGCGGATACGCCGGCCTGCTTGAGGTGCGGCTCCAGCCGCCCGCTCAACCACAGGAAGAACATGCGATAGTCCGAGAAGAGCGACCAGAGCGGATAGGTGAACGTCGCCGGCCGGTTCTTCTCGACGCCGAAATGCGCGCCCCAGGCGAAGCCATAGCCTGCCAGCGGCACCAGCGCCCACCACCAGCCGCCATATGCCAGCGCAACCGCGAGAAACACGAAGGTCAGCGCGGTCCCGATATAATGCAGCCGCCGCGTCTCCGGCTTCGCATGCTCGCGCAGATAATAAGGCCAGAAATCGCCATAACGGGTGATCGTGCGCGCCATGGGGGGAGATTACCCTACTTTGTCGGTCCTGCAAGCCGTGGTAGAAAGGACGGTGACGGAGGTAGAACGATGGGCGTGCAGTTGAACATCAAGGACGCCGAAACCGTTCGCCTCGCGCGGCAGCTGGCCGACGCTACAGGTCAGCCCGTCACGCAAGTGATCCGCCTGGCGCTCGAGCGCGAATTGCAGCGGCGCGAGGAAGAGTTCGCCGAGTTCCTGGGGAAAGTGAAGGAAATCAGTCGCGAGTTCGTCGCGTCCATACCGCCCGAGATGCGCGGCAAATCCTCGAAGGAATGGATGGACGACATGTATGACGAGGATGGCTTGCCCAAGTGATCGTCGATACGTCGGCAATCCTGGCGATCGCACTCGAAGAGCCCGAACGGGATGCGATGCTACGCAGGATATTCGAAGCGCGCGAGCGCCGCATCTCCGCGGGCACCTGGATGGAATTGGCGACTGTCGTCGCCCGACGACATCCTGAAAAGGCGCATCTGATAGAGGCTCTCCTCCGAAGCATCAGGCTCACGATCGCGGATGTCACGCCCGAGCAAGCCCGGCTCGGGCGGGATGGCTATCGAATTTATGGTCGCGGGACAGGCCACCTCGCTTATCTCAACTTCGGCGATTGCTTCGCCTACGCCCTTGCCAAAGCGACGGACGAGCCGTTGCTCTTCAAGGGGAACGATTTCGTGCACACGGACGTCACTCCCGCGCTGTGAGCGAACGCAAGCACAGCTTCCCGCCTGTCGTGGACGCCCATGTCCGCCTGCTCGTCCTCGGCTCGCTTCCCGGCGAGCGCTCGCTGGCCGAGCGGCGTTATTATGCGCACCCGCAGAACCAGTTCTGGCGGCTGATCTCGCCTGCTGCCGGAATCGATCTGCCTCCCCTTCCCTACGAAGCGCGCCTCGAAGCCCTGCTCGCCGCGCATATCGGCCTGTGGGACGTCGTCGCCAGCGCCACCCGCCCCGGCAGCACCGACGCGGCGATGCGCGACATCGAAGGACACGATGTCGCCGGGCTCACAGCAACCTTGCCCGATCTGCGCGCCATCGCGTTCAACGGCGGCACCGCCCTGCGCCACGGCCTGAAGCAGCTCGGTGCCGCGGCGGCGCGCTACGAGATCGTCGCGCTCCCTTCGAGCAGCCCGCTCCACACCGTCGGAGTCGATGCAAAGTTGCCGGCATGGCATGCACTGTCGGCATGGCTCACGGAGGCGAACTGAGGTCCGCCCCCGCGCCCCCCGGCATCGTGACACAAGCCGACACGGGACTGTCATCGCACTGCAGCAACGCCGCCACCGACCGGTCATCACCCACCCCTAAGCCCCGCTCGCCGCACTCAGCGGTCCTGTCGGGGAACAATCAAAATGAAGGTCGCATATCCTGTTCGTGCCGGGCTGTTCGCGCTGCTCGTCAGCTGTAGCACCGCCGCGCTCGCGCAAACCAGCACCGAAAGCGCCGCGCCCGAAGCCGAGGCGCAGGACGGCGAAATCGTCGTCACCGGCCGCGCCGGCGCGGGCGAGCGGACGCGGGTCGAGACCAGCTACGCGCTCACGTCGATCGACAATGACGCGCTGCGCTCGCGCGCCGCATCGAGCGTGACCGAGACGCTCAAGTCGGTCCCCGGTTTCTGGGTCGAGGCTTCGGGCGGCGAAGGCAGCGGCAATGTTCGCGCGCGCGGCATCCCGGTCGACGGTTTCGGCTCGATCAACCTGCTCGAGGACGGGCTGCCGGTGCAGCATGACCCCTCGCTCGGCTATCTCAACGCCGACCAAGCGTTCCGTATGGATGAATCGATCGAGCGCGTCGAAGTCGTCCGCGGCGGCCCCTCGTCGATCTTCTATCCCAACGCTCCCGGCGGCGTGGTCAACTTCATCACCCGCAAGCCCGGCGATTCGATCTCGGGCGTCGCACGCGTCCTCTATGGCCCGACCGCCGAGCTCTACCGTTTCGATGGCTGGGTCGGTGCGCCGATCGGCGGCGGCTGGGGCCTGAGCGTCGGCGGCTTCTACCGCAACGAGCAGGGCGTGCGCGATCCAGGCTTCACCGGCAACAAGGGCGGCCAGATCCGCGCGGACCTGCATGGCGATTTCGGCAACGGCAGCACCACCTTCAGCTACAAGCATCTCGACGACCACGCGATCTTCTACACCGGCATCCCGCTGACCAAGGACAGCAAGGGCGACATCGTCGGCCTGCCCGGCTTCGATCCGCATTACGGCACCACTGCGAGCCGCGCGGTAGAGCGGATGACGCTCAAGAGCGCCACCGGCCCGGTCGATTTCCGCGAATCCGACGGCACCAGCATCCGGCTCGATCAGCTCAGCTGGCTGAGCGACTGGGAGTTCGGCGATGGCTGGAAGATCTCGAACAATCTGCGCTACCGGGATTCGCGCACGGTGCGCAACGGCGTCTATCCAGCGTCGGTGAGCACCGCGACGGCGCTCCTCGACACCTATCGCAGCCAGGTGCTCGCCGCCTATCCGGGCGCGACCAGCATCCAGCTGCGCTATGTGGATGGCGGCACGCCCTTCGACGTGACCGGCCAGAACGGCAATGGCGACGTGTTCATCAACGCCGCGCGCCCGGTGACGGTCGAGGAAAGCGAATTGCTCGACGATCTGCGCCTCGCCCGCAGCTTCGCGATGGGCGGCACCACGCACGATTTCGCGATCGGCGCCTATTACGCCTACATCAAGGAGACCTTCACGCGCTATTCCGCCTCGACGCTCCAGGACGTGTCGGGCAATTCACGCCTGCTCGATCTGGTCGCGCTCAACGCCGCGGGCCAGATCGTCGGCGCGCTCACCGACAAGGGCGTCGCGCGCTACGGCTCCGAATTCGCCAACGGCTATGGCTCGTCGAACACGATCGCACTCTACGCTTCGGACGAATGGCAGCTCACGCCGGCGCTGCGCATCGACGGCGGCGTGCGCTGGGAGAAGGTGAGCACGCGCGGCGCGCAGGAAGGCAACCGCACCGTCAACCTCGGCGATCCGACCACGCTCGCCGATAACACGGTGCTCACCGGCAACGGCGTGTTCACGCCTTATAATCGCGACTTCGACCGGGTGGGCTGGACGCTCGGCGCCAATTGGCAGTTCACCCGCGGCGCCGGGCTGTTCGCACGCTACACCTCGGCCTTCCGCCTGCCGAGCGTCGGCAGCTTCATCACCAACGCCACCGCGCAGCCGGTGACCCAGGGGATAAAGATGTGGGAAGCGGGGCTCAAATACGCTTCGCCTCTGGTCAGCCTCTACGCCACTGCGTTCCTGACCGACTTCGACTCTTATTCGATCGGCAACACCCAGTTCAATCCGGCGACCAACGGCTACACTCAGCAGACCGTGTACACCGATACCCGCGCCTACGGCGTCGAGTTCGAGGGCACGCTGCGCCCGGTCGCCTGGTTCGATTTCACGCTCAACGGAACCTGGCAGAACCCCACCTTCCGCAACCTGAAATATAACGAGCTGTCGGGCACCACGCTGATCCCGCGCGATTATAGCGGCAACCAGCTCCTCCGCGTTCCCCGCCTCGCACTGCGTGCCACTCCGGCGGTCACGCTGTTCGACAATCGCTTCCGCGCACAGGTGGACGTCGAGCATTATACCAAGCGCTATGCCGATGCGGCCAACACCTCGCAGCTGCCCGCTTACACCGTGATCAACGCCAGCGTCCGTCTGGGTGTGACCGACCAGATCAGCCTCTGGGCCTATGGCGACAACCTCACCAACACGATCGGCCTGACCGAGGGCAATCCGCGCGCGGGCGAACTGACCAGCGGCCAGGCCAACGACCTGCTGTTCATCGGCCGTCCGATCGTGGGCCGCAATGTCCGCTTCGCGGTGGACTTCAAGTTCTGATGCGCTTCCTCGCGCCTGCGCTGCTCGCCCTTCTCGTTCCCGGCGCGGCGGCGGCGCAGGACGCGGTCTTCACCGGCGAGATCACCGGTGCCGACCATCAGCACTACAAGCCGGTTCCGTTCGATGTCCCCGCGGGCGTCGAACGGATCACCGTCACTCTGACCTACGACAAAGCCAACAAGACCGTCGTCGACATGGGCGTGTGGGACCCGGAGCGCTTCCGCGGCTGGAGCGGCGGCACGCGCGACCGCTTCACCCTCGCCCCCAGCGACGCCACGCCCGGCTACCTCACCGGCGCGCTGCCCGCGGGCCGCTGGCAGCTGATGCTCGGCGTCCCCAATGCGCGCGCAAACAGCCGCGCCGCTTATCGCGTGACGGTGGATTTCGACCGTGCCGGCGGCACCCATGCGAGCGAGCGGATCGCCGACGCGCCGCTCAATCCCGCGTCCGGCTGGTATCGCGGCGACTTTCACATGCACGACGCCAACAGCGACGGCAGCTGCTCCAGCCAGAGCGGCAAGCGTGTCCCCTGCCCGCTGTTCCGCACCGTCGAGGCCGCGGCCAAGGCCGGGCTCGATTTCGCCGCGGTCACCGATCACAACACGACGGCGCATTTCGGCGGGCTGCGCGAACTCCAGCCCTATTTCGACCGGACATTGCTGATCCCCGGGACCGAGATCACCACCTTCGGCGGCCACGCCAACATCTTTGGCGAGCGCCGCTTCGTCGATTTCCGCGTCGGCGCCGCCGTTCCCGACATCGCCGCTTTGACTCGCGACGTCGCCGCAGCGGGCGCGATCCTGTCGATCAACCACCCCGCGCTGCCTTCGGGCGAAGCCTGCATGGGCTGCGGCTGGATCTGGCCGAACACCGACTGGAACCGCGTCACTGCGATCGAGGCGATCAACAGCACGATCACGACCGGCCCGCTCGCCGGCATCGGCTTCTGGTATGCCCGGCTCAACGAAGGCCATCGCCTGACCGGCATCGCCGGGAGCGACAATCACGATCCAGACGCACCCGAAGGCAAGGCCCCGATCGGCCGCCCGACCACGGTGGTCCATGCGCCCGAACTGTCGCTCGCGGGCATCCTCGCGGGGATCCGGGCAGGCAATGTCTTCATCGACGTCGCCGGCACGCGCAACCGTCTCCTCGAAGTGACTGCGGCGGCGGGCAAGTCGAAGGCGGTGATGGGCGGGACGATCGCCGGCGATGCCGGGCTGCGCATCCACGCCCATGCCGTCGGCGTCGGCGGGGCCAGCGCCGAGCTTGTCGTCAACGGCGCGGTGGCGGCGCAATCGCCGGTCGCCGGCGACGACGCGCATGTCGAATTCCCGCTCGCGCCGCGAAGCTGCGGCTGGGCAGCGGTCAACGTGCGCGACGGCGAGGGGCGTCCGCTGCTGGTCGGAAACCCGATCTATCTGACCTGCCGGCGATCATAGGGCGGAAACAACTATCTCCCCTCCCTGCTCGCAGGGAGGGGCTGGGGGTGGGTGCGCGCGTCTGCGCGCCTAAAAAGAATCTCCAACCGGCAGCAAATTGGCACGGGCCGGGGCATCGAGCCCCAGCCCGTGCTACCCACCCCTAACCCCTCCCTTACAGGGAGGAGGAAGAATCCCGGCCTATCGCGCTTTCGACGACGGCGTCGGCGCAGGCGTGGGAGACGCCCTACGCGCCGCCCAGTCATAGGCGCCCGGTCCTGCGCACCCCCTCAGCGTCCGGTCGCCGATCCGCACCTCGGCGGTCAGCGGCAGCGTTTCCTTGCCTGCCTGACACGCCTTGGCGGTTAGCGTGATCGTCACCGGCTCGCCCTTCGGCGTCTGCGTCTCAAAACGCGCGGTGTCGCCCGCCAGCTTCGGCGAGATCGGATAGAAATCCGTGGGGCTCGCCTTGGGCGCATCCGCGAAAGCGATCGTCCCCGGCGCGATGTAGATCGCCCAATAGGGCGCGCTTCCGGTCGCGCGGATCGGCTTGTCGAGATCGACTCCGCCCAGCATCGGGCCCGGCGTGGGCGTCGGAGTAGGCACCGCGCTGTTGTTCGCCACGTCCTCGCCGCCGCCGCATGCCGCGAGCGTCAGCGCCAGTCCCATCGTCAGCAACAGCCGCATGCGTTTCTCCATCGCTCCTGTCCTGCGAAGCCGGCGCGCGCGGGTCAAGTCGGTTTCCTACAAGACGATGTTCTGCTATTGTTCCCAGATATGAGTCGCGCTGTCCCCGCTTCGGCCTTGGGCGCCGTTCCGCGCAGCGCAATAATCGATCCCGCAGTTGAAACTTTTGTTCACGATTCGCGGGAAAAGTGCGAAGTTAAGCTCGGCATTTCCAACATCCTGGCCTTCCCGCCCCGCCCGCTGCGCTGGTTGTTCCTCGATCTGAACAGCTATTTCGCGAGCGTCGAGCAGCAGCTAGATCCGGCGCTCCGCGGCAAGCCGGTGATCGTCGCGCCCGTCGATGCCGACACCACCGTCGCGATCGCCGCCTCGGTCGAGGCCAAGCGCTACGGCATCTCCACAGGCACCCCGGTGTGGGAAGCGAAGCGCAAGTGCCGCGACATCTTGATCGCCCCGGCGCGGCACGAGAAATATGTCGAGTTCCACGACGCGATCATCGCCGAGATCTGGAAGCACATTCCCGTCACCCATGTGTGCAGCATCGATGAAGTGGCATGCCGCCTGCTCGACAACGAGAATTCGCCCGAAGCCGCGGTCGCGCTGGCGAAGCGGATCAAGGCTGGCATCCGCGCGCAGGTCGGCGAATGCCTCACCAGCTCGGTCGGCATCGCGCCCAACCGGCTGCTCGCCAAACTGGCTTCCGACTTGCAGAAACCCGACGGGCTGGTGGTGTTTACTGCCGACCAGCTCCCGCATCGGCTCTACGATCTCAAGCTGCGCGAGATCGCCGGGATCGGCGCCAAGATGGAGCGCCGGCTCGCGCAGGACGGCATCCTCGACATCCGCCAGCTCTGCGAGCGGCGCCCGCGCGACGCCGGCACTGCCTGGGGCGGTACCAATGGCGATCGGCTCTGGTATCTGCTCCACGGCGTCGAGCTGCCCGAGAAGCCGACGCAGAGCCGGACGATCGGCCACAGCCACGTCCTTTCGCCCAGCAAGCGCGGGCTCGAGCCGACCCGCCTGACTGCGCGCCGCCTCGCGCTCAAGGCCGCGAGCCGGTTGCGCCGCAAGGGCTATCGCAGCCGCCTGCTCGTGCTCCACGGCAAGTTCGAGGACGACAAGTCCAACTGGCGCGCCGCGATCAAGCTGCCGAGCACGCAGGACAGTTTCGTCATCCTCTCGGCGCTGGATACGCTCTTCCCTCGCCTCGCCGAGGCCGGGCGCGCGCGTGCCGGTGGTTTTCGCCTCCGCATGGTCGGCGTCACGCTCTGCGAGATCGAGACGGTCGAGGGCGAGCAGGGCTCGCTGTTCGCCGCGCTCGATCCCGACGATCCGCTGGCGCGCGAGACGCGCACGCTCTCGCTCAGCCGCGCGATGGACCGGATCAACGAGAAGTTCGGCCGCCATGCCGTCAGCGTCGGCCCGCTGAACGGCGGGCGCATCGACGCAGTGGGGACGAAGATCGCCTTCGGGAGAATCCCGGATCTGGACGAATTTCACGAATAGAGTTCACATGGGGGAAACAATCGGCGTGTTACGTTGCGGCGCAGCACAATAATGTGACCTTGTATCACGAATCGCTTGACGATTCTTGCCACCTGTCCGAAAGCAATTCCCGCTATGAAGAACCCCTCCCTTATTGCCGCCGCCGCTTTTGCGCTTCTGTCACTTGCCGCATGCGGCAGCCAGGCTCCCGAGGAAGTGAGCAGCACCGCGCCCGATCCCATGGCGTCGCAGCTCGCCAATGCCGCGCCGATCGAGCTTCCGCCTGCGATCGCCGAGAGCGTTACGCTGCGCTGCGGCGACAACAGCCTCGTCTATGTCGACTTCTTCCAGGGCAACAAGCAGGTCCAGCTGAAGACCGAGAAGGGTGGCCCCGCCACCATGCTCAAGGCGCCCGAAGCCGGCCAGCCCTTCGAGGCCGCAGGCGGCTACAAGCTCACCGGCACCTCGAAGAACGTCAGCGTCACGCTTCCCGGCAAGCCCGCCAAGACCTGTCACGCCTGAAACGCGACCGATTAGTCATTTCCAAGGGCCGGCGGGGCTTCCCCGCCGGCCCTTTTTCATGCCAGCGTGCGCGCGGCGCCGGGAGGGACTCGCTTGGCTACGATCGCAGTGTACAGCCTGAAGGGCGGCGTCGGTAAGACCACGCTGACGGTCAACCTCGCCTGGGCCGCCGCGCGCTCGGCGCGGCGGACCTTGCTGTGGGACCTCGATCCCCAGGCGGCGTCGACTTTCCTGCTCGAAGGCCAGGCGAGTGGCCGCAACGAGGCGCAGGCGATCTTCACCCGCGATGTCGGCCCCGCCAAGCTCGCCCGGCATACCGGGATCGATCGGCTCGACCTGATCGCCGCCGACACGTCACTGCGCTCGCTCGATCGGACCTTCCACGAACTCGACAAGAAGAAGCGCCTCGCCAAATTGCTCGGCGCGCTGGCCGAATCCTATGATCGCGTGCTGCTCGATTGTCCGCCTGGGCTTACCGAAACCAGCGAGCAAGTGATGCGCGCCGCCGACCTGATCGTCGTCCCCGTCATCCCCTCGCCGCTCTCGATGCGCGCGCTGGCCGAAGTCGAGAACCATCTCGGACGGCGCGGCAAGGTGCCGCTGATGCCCGTCCATTCGATGGTCGACCGGCGCCGCAAGCTGCACGGCGAGGCGCTCGCCGCGCATCCGGACTGGCCGGTAATCCCGATGGCGAGCGTCGTCGAAACCATGACCGTGCACCGCCGGCCGCTCGGCGCCTTCGCACCGCGCAGCCCGGCCACGCAGGCATTCGCATCGCTTTGGCAAGCGATCGAACGCCGGCTGGCCTCCGCGCGTTGAGGCGGAGATGACTCGCGCGCTCCCGCCCCAGCCGGATCTCGATCCCGATCTCGTGCTGCGCGCTTATGCAATGGGCGTATTCCCGATGGCGGATCACCGGATGGCGTCGAGCGTCTATTGGGTGGAGCCCAAGCTGCGCGGCATCCTCCCGCTCGACGGTTTCCATCTGTCGCGCTCGCTCCGCAAGACGATCCTCGCCGAGCGATTCCGCGTCACCGCCGACACGGCATTCGAACGCATCATCCAGCTCTGCGCCGAATCCGCGACCGACCGGCCCGATACCTGGATCAACGGCCCGATCGAGCGCGTCTTCATGGAGCTCCATCGCCGCGGCTTCGCGCATTCGATCGAGTGCTGGGACGGCGATCGGCTCGCCGGGGGGCTCTACGGCCTCGCGCTCGGCAAGGCGTTCTTCGGCGAATCGATGGTCACCCGGGTACGCGATGCCTCCAAGGTTGCGTTCGCGCATCTCGTCGCGCGGTTGAAGGCGGGCGGCTTCACCTTGCTCGATTGCCAGTTCCAGACCGGGCATCTCGCCACGCTCGGCGCGGTCGAAGTGCCCCGCGACGATTACGTGGTGTTGCTGGGCGCAGCGCTCGGCGATTCGACGGCGGGGCTCTCGGTGGGCGCACCTTCGGTCGACGGCGATTTCTCCGCGCTGGAACGGTTGCCGGAGCCGCCGCCAGCCGAAGGTGCGGGCACCGTGTCGGGTCCGCTGTCGCGGAAGGTCATCGCGCAGCTCTTGGGCCACACGTCGTAGATCGGGTGCTGGACGACGTTGAGCGCCGGCCGCTCCTTGTAGAGCCAGCCTGAGAAGACTCGCCGCCAGCTCTTGTCGAGCTGCTGCACATCGACCTGCACGAAGGCACCGGTGAGCTGATCGGCTTCCCAGGGCGCGGTCTTGTCGCAAGCGCGCAGCCGGACGATGACGTCGCCGATCCGCGCCGCCTGACCGGGTTTGAGCTTGAATTCGCGCGCGACGCCGTTGCGCTTGTTGAGCAGGCCGAGCACCGCCTCGCGCTCGTTCATCGGCGTGGCGGCGGCGTTCAGCGCGCTGGTATCGGGGCCGACCGCCACGACTTCCGCGCCGCCCGTGGCATTGCCCGGTCCGGTGGTGATGATCAGATCGTCGGCGCTGTTATTGCCCGCTCCCTCGCCGCCCTTGCACGCGCCAAGTCCGAGCAGCAGCAGCGCTGCCGCCGCAGTTGCGGCGCCTTGCCTCATGCGTCGGGGGTCCAGGCCTCGTAATCGCCGGTGGAGCGCGCCCGCCGGCCACCCGCCTCGAGCGCGCCGGGCGGCCTATAGGCCAGGCGCGTGCCGGTCTGGTTGGGCTCCGGGGCTTTTTCCCACACGCGCGGCGCCGGCAGCGCCTGATCGGGCGCAGCGTCGATCTGGTGGTGAAGCCAGCTGAACCATTCGGGCGGAACGCGGCTGGCATCGTTCGAGCCGCTATAGATCACCCAGCGACGCGTCACGCCATTGGGATCCTTGCCGCCCGCCCAATAGACGTTCCCCAGCGCATCCTCGCCTACCTTCGTCTTGCCGCGAAGGCCGAACCACGTGCCGAGGGTGGCGCCGTTCCACCAAGTGAAGGGATTCCGATTCAGGCTCATGCGCGCCGATTAGCTCCGGTGGCGGACGGAGGCAATCGAATCCGCGATGCCGTTCACTGCTCTCGGGTGGCCCAGCTTACCTTGTCGCCGGCGGAAATTCCCAGTTCGGCCGATTTGCCGCCGTTGATCTCGAGGACCGCGCTCACCGGCTCGCCCGATTTCAGCGGTTTCTCCGAATAGGGAACGGCGTTCGCGGCGATCGCCGCGATCGTTCCGTCGGGCCGGATGAACAGGATGTCGAGCGGGCTCGGCGTGTTCTTCATCCAGAAGCTCGCCTCGCGCGGGCCGCCGCCCTCTGCGGGATAGGGCGCGAAGAGCATGCCGCCATCCGCGGGCAGATTGGTGCGGAACATCAACCCCCGCTCCTGCTCGGCAGCGGTGCGGGCGACCTCGACATTGAACTGCCGAGGCCCGCTTTTGGTGCGGATCGTCACTGCGACCTTGGCCGCCGCGCTCTGCTGCGGATCGGCGTTCGCGCCCGCATCGACCATGCATGCTGTGGATACGAGCAATGCCGCGGCGGCGAACGCCACCCTCACTCCACGCCTGCGAATCATTGTCTCAGCCGGTCCTTTCGACCGCCACAGCGAGCGGCCCTTTGTCACCTTCGACGATGCGTGCGCTCAGGGACTGGCCGGGTTCGACTTCCTCGATCCCAGCGCGACGCAACGTCTCCATATGGACGAATATATCGGCCGAGTCCGCGTCGCGCACCAGAAATCCATAGCCCTTGAGGCGATTGAACCATTTGACGGTCACTGCCTCGAACGGCCCCGCATCGTCGATCAGCTTGACCCGATCGATGCGTTCGCATTGTCGCTTGGGCGCCTCGACCGCTTCGCTCAGGTCGATCGAGCGAATCTCCTTCGCCTGTAGCCCGCGCTGGCGTTTCACGGCGACGCATTCGACTCGCGCCCCTTCGGGCAGGCTCCGCCTGCCATGCTCCTGCAGCACGGTGAAATGAATCAGAATGTCGCCCACTGTGGCATCATCGGCAACGAGAAACCCAAACCCCCGGGTTACGTCGAACCATTTGACGACGCCGCAATAAACCTTGTCTTCCAACGCCGTTTCCGCCCCGAAACCCTCTTCCCCTGGCGGCGCGACATTTTCGTCGCGAGGCGCAAGCTGTTGTTCAGCACGCATTATCTTGGCCCCCCAAGCGACTGCATTTAACACAGCATTTTCCAAATGTGGAATTGCTTTGTTAGAGTCCGTCTTCAGGTTTAATTAGAAGCGGTCCCACGAAGGGACGATTAGCCCCTCCACGTCTTCGCCGGGCGCCATCCTGACGATCTTCCGCGAGAGGTCCAGCGCGTGTCCCGCGCGCAGCATGGCGGCCAAATGCTTCTCCTGCTGCGGCCGGTCCGCGGCTTCGCGCGCAAAGGGTCCGATCCGCTTGCGCCGGGCAAAGGCGATCGCGCTCGCTGGCGCATCCGCCTCCACGGCGGGCGCCACTGCCTCGGCGTCCTCGTTCTCGATGCCGGCGTGGCGCAGCGCCTGGGTTACGCGCCGGGCGCCCAAACCCCTGCGCCCCATCGCGCTCGCTTTGGATTCGGCGAAGAGCCGATCGTTGACATAACCGAGATCGGCCATGCGTTGGGCCAGCCCGGCAAGGTCCGGAGCCGCTTCCCCACCCCAGCCCCGCTCGCGGATCTTTCGCCTCAGATAATCGGCCAGTCGCCCCCGTGTGGTGGCGTAGCGCTCGACATAGCGCAGCGCGAAACGCTCCAGATCGGCGGCGTTCAGGGGAGCGAGCGGGCGCCTCGGACGGGTCATGCGCCATGATTGTGCCACAGTAGCAACCGATTTTGAACGCCAGTGCGTAGCAGAGCCGTCCGCTGGTATGCGTTGTGGGGGCACAACGGCTCTGTCAGCTCACAGGGGCACGAGACAAAGAATGGTATTGGACGAAACGGGATCGCACCAGGGTATCATGGAGACGGGAAAACCCGTTCCTACCCCCACCGACGATAGTCACCCCCGCCGCCTCGCGGACTTCGCCACGCTCGGCGAGGCGCTGGATTATGCGGCGGAGGGCGTTCGCGGGCTGAACTTCCACGACGCTCGCGGCAATCTGACGCGGCCTTATCCCTTCTCGGAATTGCGCCACGACGCGCTGGCCCAGGCGCATCGCCTGATCGCCGCAGGGGTGAAGCCCGAGGACCGGATCGCGCTGATCGCCGAGACCGGCACCGAATTCGCCTCGTTGTTCTTCGGCGTGATCTATGCCGGCGCCTGGCCGGTGCCGCTGCCGCTGCCGACCAGCTTCGGCGGCGCGCAATCCTATATCGATCAGCTTCGCGTCCAGCTCGAAAGCTGCGACCCGTCGATGCTCATCTTCCCGCCCGAGATCGGCGCGATGTGCGCGGAAGCGGCGCGGATCACTGGCGTACAGGGCGTGGACTGGTCTGAATTCGGCAAGCGCGCGGCTCCCGAGGTCGCGCTGCCCCAGGCTGACACCAATGATATCGCATATCTGCAATATTCGAGCGGCTCGACTCGGTTTCCGCACGGCGTCGCGATCACGCACCATGCGCTGCTCAACAATCTCTCGGCGCATAGCCACGGCATGCAGCTCCAGGACCATGACCGCTGCGTCTCGTGGCTGCCCTGGTATCACGACATGGGGCTGGTCGGCTGCTTCCTCTCGGTCGTCGCCAACCAAGTCTCGACCGATTATCTCAAGACCGAGGATTTCGCTCGGCGGCCGCTGGCGTGGCTCGATCTGATCAGCCGCAATCAGGGTACCACGCTCTCTTATTCGCCAACCTTCGGCTACGACATCTGCGCGCGCCGCATGTCTTCGCAGACCAAGGCGAGCGACCGCTTCGATCTGTCGCGCTGGCGCGTGGCGGGCAACGGCGCCGACATGATCCGCCCCGACGTGATGCAGTCGTTCGTCGACGCCTTCGCCGATGCCGGGTTCAAGGCCAGCGCCTTCCTCCCCAGCTACGGCCTCGCCGAGGCGACGCTGGCGGTGTCGATCATGCCTCCGGGCGAAGGCATCGTCGTCGAACTGGTCGAGGAAACCCAGCTCTCCGGCGGCGACGTCGCACGCGAGGATCGGCCGCAGCGCTTCCGTGCGATCGTCAATTGCGGCAAGCCGGTGAAGGACATGGAAGTCCAGATCCGCGAGGAAGACGGCACGCCGCTGCCCGAAAAGGCGATCGGCAAGGTCTGGTGCCGCGGCCCTTCGGTGATGGTCGGCTATTTCCGCGATCCCGAATCGACTGCCGCATGCATGGCCGATGGCTGGCTCGACACCGGCGACATGGGCTATATTTCAGAGGGTTACGTCTATATCGTCGGCCGGGCGAAGGACATGATCATCGTCAATGGCCGCAACCACTGGCCGCAGGATATCGAGTGGGCGGTCGAGCAATTGCCCGGCTTCAAGCAGGGCGACATCGCCGCCTTCGCCATCACCACGCCCGGCGGCGAAGAGACCCCCGCAGTGCTCGTGCAGTGCCGCACTTCGGACGAGAAAGAGCGCATTCGCCTGCGCGACGAGATTCGCGAGCGGGTGCGTTCGGTTACCGGCATGAACTGCGTGATCGAGCTCGTGCCGCCGCGCACGCTGCCGCGCACCAGTTCGGGCAAGCTCAGCCGCGCCAAGGCGCGCAACCTCTATCTCAACGGCGAGATCAAGCCTTACGATCTCGCGGCGTGAAAACGGGCTTGGGCGGATCGGCAATCCGGTCCGCCCCGCCACGCCCGGCTTTCAGCAAAGCCGGCTTGCGCACGTAAATTTCCTCCGTTTCGCCAGCAAATCTAACTTCTCGCTAACCCTCTCTGGGCTATTCCCGTCCGGTGACCAGCCAGACGATTTCTCAATTTGCCCGGCCGCGCATCGACGCGCGTGCGCTTCTTGGTCTCTACGATCCCGCTGATGCCATCGATTGGGGACCGATTCGGGCCGCACAGCTCCATGCCGGCAGCCAGCTCGCTTTGTTCATGCTCACCGCGAACCTCGTCGGTGCGTCGCTCGTCACGATGCTGCTCGCGCCGCGCATACCGTTGTGGCAGCTGGCGAGCTGGGGCGCGCTCGTCGCCGCTGTCGGCTGCGCGATCGTCTTCCGTCGTCTCTCGAAACGCCACCGATCGGCCGTCACCGCGTCGCTAAAGGACGTCCGGGACACCTTGCTGGACGGCATATCGCTCGGCGCGGTCTGGTCGATCCCGCCGCTCGCGTTCGGTCATGCCGCCGACGCCGGCATGGCGCTCGGCCTGTGGGTCATCATTTCGTTGCTGATGACCGCCTCCGCAGTCGCCATGGCGGCGCTGCCGCTCGCCACCATCGCCTTCGTCACCATCGTTGGCGCTTCGGTCACGACGATGCTCGCATTGGTCGCCGCGCCCGTGCTCGCGGCCGCGGCTTCCCTGTTCACCGTGCTGCTGGTGATCGCCACCTTCGGGCGCGGCCGCGCGCTGGTGGTCAACCGCGCCAACGAGCTGGCGCTCGCCGAGCGCGACGAGACCGTGAGCCTGTTGCTGCGCGAATTCGAGGATTCGGGCTCCGACTGGTTGTGGGAGATCGACGCGCAACGCCGCGTGGCCCGCGCCAATCCGCGTTTCGCCGTCTCGCTCGGCGCCGACCCCAAGACGATCAACGGCACGCCGTTCCTGCAGATCCTCGCCGGTCCCACCTGGGAAGCGGGCAATTTCGCGCCCGCGCTGCGCGATCTCGCCGAGAAGCTCAAGGGGCGTGAGGCGTTCCGCGATCTGCTGCTCCCGGTCTATGTCGCTCAGGAAGAGCGTTGGTGGGAGATGTCCGCCAGCCCGCGCTATGACGAGCGCGGCGCGTTCATCGGCTTCCGCGGCGTCGGCTCGGACGTCACCGAGGCGCGCAAATCCGCGGACAAGATCAATCACATGGCGCGCTACGACACGCTGACCGGGCTGCCAAACCGGCTGCTGATCAACGAGTCGCTGGCGCGCGCGATGGCCGATGCCGAAAAATGGGGATCGCGCTGCGCCTTCATGATGATCGATCTCGATCGCTTCAAGGCAGTCAACGACACGCTCGGCCACCCGGTCGGCGATCGCCTGCTCGGCCGGGTTTCCGAACGCCTCAAGCTGCTGATGACCGAGAACGAGATGATCGGCCGACTCGGCGGCGACGAGTTCGCCGTGGTCGTCCGTGACGCGACCGATACCCATCGCGTCGAGCAGCTCGCCCAGACGATCATCGATTCGCTCTCCCGCCCCTATGAGGTCGATCAGCATACGCTCTATATCGGTGCTTCGGTGGGTCTCGCGGTCGGCCCGCGCGACGGGCGCAGCGCCGAGATGCTGATCCGCTCGGCCGACCTCGCGCTCTATCGCTCCAAGGATGCCGGCGGCGGCGCGTTCCACGCCTACGAGCCCCAGCTCCACATGGCTGCCGAGGAACGCCGCGTGCTCGAGATCGCGCTGCGTAACGCCGTCGAACAAGGCGAGATGCATCTCAACTACCAGCCGGTAGTCAACGCCGAGAGTGGCCAGCTCACGGGCTTCGAAGCGCTGCTGCGCTGGACTCACCCCGAATTCGGCAACGTCTCGCCCGCGAAATTCGTGCCGCTTGCCGAGGAAGCCCGGCTGATCGCTCCCATCGGCGAATGGGTATTGCGCACCGCGTGCGACGAAGCGGCGCGTTGGGACTTCCCCGCCCGCATCGCGGTCAATGTCAGCCCCGAGCAGCTCCACAATCCCGCCTTTGTCGGCATCGTCGCGCAGGCGCTGGCCCAATCCGGCCTGCCCTCCGACCGGCTCGAACTCGAAGTCACCGAGAGCGTGTTCATGCGCGAAGGCACGGTGGCGATCGAAGTGCTCGAAAAGATCCTCGATCTGGGCGTGCGGCTGAGCCTCGACGATTTCGGGACCGGCTATTCGTCGCTGGGCTATCTCGCCCACACGCGCTTCAGCTCGATCAAGATCGATCGCAGCTTCGTGCAGGGCGCATCGAAAGGCACCAAGGAAGCGATCGCCATCATTCGCGCGGTGGTGGCGCTCGCCGACAGCCTCGGCATGGCCACGACCGCCGAGGGCGTCGAGACCGAGGAAGAGCACCTCATGGTCCAGCAACTGGGCTGCACGAAGGTCCAGGGCTATTATTTCGGGCGCCCCCTTCCGGTCCACGAGGCCCGTGCGCTGGCGATGCGCCCGATCGGCGACAGCGCTGCGGCGTGACAAGTCTTGCTAGCGCCGCAACGGCCCGCTAAGGGCTGCGGCCGCACAGGGGCGTAGCTCAGCTGGTTAGAGCGTCGGTCTCCAAAACCGAAGGCCCTCGGTTCGAATCCGAGCGCCCCTGCCATTTCGCCGATTTCGCCCTTCCCGCGAAGGCCCCGGCAGCTACGACAAGCTAGATGATCCCGAAACCGATCCACCGTTCGACATGGCGGCTGAAGCCGCGTTGCGCGCGGAATCAAGCGGAATCAATCCGCGAATTGCTGCGCCACGGCGTTCCTCAAATGGAGGCACAGCCGGATTGCGGCTTGCGTGATGAGACTTTACAACATATCAAATACGCTGCACTGCACCCTGAACTGAGACCGGTTCCGTTTGACTCGCATCCCTTCTCTCCACCGAGCCGATAAGGCTCTTGCCGCAGGTCGGCCGCAGGGGAATATGCGCCCGGCGAAGCAGTTCGCCGTGCTTTTCGCGTTGCTGCTCGCGCTTCTTTGGCAGAGCGTTCTCACCCAGGCGCATCAGCACCGATCGGTCGGGCTCGGCACCTCGCAGTCCGAGCGCAGCATTGCGAACAAGAGCGGGCGCAATGATTCCGCGCCCGATTCACCCGCAAATTGTCCGATTTGCCTCGAAACGGCGAATCTTGGTCCGGCGCTGTTGCCGACACCGGCTACTATCGCGCCGCCCGCCGCGCCCGCCTTCTTCATCGCCGCGTTCCGGCCGCGACAGTTTCAACGCTCGAGCCGGTCGCATGTCTGGCAGAGCCGGGCGCCACCCCACCAGCTTCAGGCCTGAGGATGCCCTGACGGGTGCGCGCATCGTCGCGCGTACCCGCATGCGGCACCTCCGAGAAAACTGACAAGGTTCCTGGAGTTGAACAAATGCGTCATCTGTTTCTGCTGAGCGCAGCGTCGCTAGCGCTTGCCCTTCCCGCCGCCGCGCGGTCCGCCGATCCCGACAATTCCCCCGCCTCGCCGGCTACGCCCGCCGATGCGGCACCCACCGATGCCGCGCCTGACGGGCAGGACAAGGGCGTGAGCAAGGGCGACGAGATCGTCGTCACCGGCATCCTGCCCACCAGCGAGCGCGACGTGCTCGCGGGCACCTCGGTGGTCTCGGGAGAGCAACTCACACGCGATCTACGGCCGAGCATCGGCGAGACGCTCGCCAGGCAACCCGGCGTTTCGGCGACTTCGTTCGGCCCCAGTGCGTCGCGTCCGATCCTGCGCGGATTCCAGGGCGAGCGCATCCGCGTGCTGACCGACGGGATCGGCTCGATCGACGTGTCGAACACTTCGGTCGATCACGCCGTGGTCATCGATCCGCTGCTCGCCGACCGTGTCGAGATCGTTCGCGGCCCGTCGGCATTGCTCTACGGGTCTTCGGCGATCGGCGGTGTGGTCAACGTGATCGACAGCCGCATTCCGCGCGCAGTCCCCGAGAACGGCTACCGCGTCAACGCGATCGGCAGCTACGGCTCGGCCGCGAACGAGCGCTCGGTCGGGGCCGCCGGCGATGTCGGGCTCGGCAAGATCGTGCTGCACGCCGATGGCTCGTATCTCAAGAGCGACGACCTCGACATCGGCGGCTATGTCCTGTCGCCGGCTGCGCGGGCCGCGGCGCTCGCGGCGGCTGCCGGGCCGACCACCCCCGACGATCCGGATTTCGCGGCGTCCGCGGCGCTCAAGGATACCCTCCCCAACACCGCCGCGCGAACCTGGACTGCGGGTGTCGGCGCGGCGCTGATCACCGACACCGGCAATCTCGGCATCTCGTACAGCCATTATGACAGCCTGTACGGCGTGCCCATCCGCTATGCGACCGAGTCCGGACAGGAGCAGGAAGCCCCGCGGCTGAGCGTCGTCCAGAACCGGGTGGACCTGCGAGGCGAAGTCGAAACCGGCGGCGGCTTCCTCGACAAGATCCGCGTCCGCGCGGGCTATGCCAATTATCGCCATTTCGAGCTCGAGGAAGACGGCGAGATCGGCACTGCCTTCTACAACAAGGGCATCGAAAGCCGCCTCGAACTGGTCCAGTCGAAGCGCGGCGGCTGGAGCGGCGCTTCGGGCGTGCAATATTTCCACCGCGACTTCGACGTGGTCGGCGACGAGGCTTTCCTCCCCAAGAACCGCACCAGCCAGCTGGGCGTGTTCACGCTGCAGCAGCTGGAGTTCGGCCCGCTCCGGGCCGAAGGCGGCCTGCGCTATGAGTCGACCGATCTCGCGGCCATGCCGCTCCTCGGCGACAGCCGCTTCTTCTCCGGCACGCGCCATTTCGATGCGATCTCCGGATCGGCCGGGCTTTCCTATGAGCTGGCGGACGGCGTGCGGATCGGGCTCAACGCCTCGCGCACCGAGCGCGCGCCGTCGGGCGAGGAGCTCTTCGCGCGTGGCGGCCACGCCGGCACCCAATCGTGGGAGGTCGGCAATGCGGACTTCAAGCTCGAAAAGTCCTGGGGCCTCGAGGGTACGCTCCACGTCCACCAGGATCGCTTCAGCCTCGATGCGTCGGCCTATTACAACTGGTTCTCCAACTACATCTCGGAAAACCAGGTCGATCCGGCGGTCTGCGAAGCGGCCGCGGCACCCAGCGGTCGCGAAGTCGATCTGCCCTGCTTCCAATATCAGCAGGCGGACGCCCGCTATTACGGCTTCGAGGCGGATGCGTCGTTCCGTCTTGCCCAATTGGGCAGCTACGCGATCAACGTGGACGCCCTGGGCGATTATGTGCACGCCTCGATCGTCGATGCGGGCCCGGTGCCGCGCATTCCGCCCGCCCGCGTAATGGGCGGCATCGAGGCGCAGTCCGATCGGATCACTGCACGCGCCGAGGCCGAGCATGTCTTCGAGCAGAACCGCATCGCGCCGTTCGAGACTCCCACGGCCGACTATACGCTCGTCAACGCCTCGATCGGGTTCAAGCCGTTCTCCGGCAACGACAAGATCTCGCTGTTGCTTAGCGCGAACAACATCTTCGACGTGGAGGCGCGGCGGCATTCGAGCTTCCTCAAGGATTTCGCCCCGCTCGCCGGGCGCGACCTGCGGGCGACGGTGCGCGTCGGCTTCTAGGCGAAGCTAAAGGGGGCGGCGGTACCGGTCCGCATTCGCGCTTCACGCGCGACGCGGCTGGCGCCGCCGTAATCCGCGGCGGCGCGACGACGGCGCCGCCACCCGGCACTCATGTTTGGAGAAGAGCATGCACCACGAACAGGTTGCGCGTGCTTCCGTCATCACCTGGCTCGATCGAACCGCGATCGGCGCTTCGTTCCTGTGCCTGATCCATTGCGCCGGGCTCCCCCTCCTCCTCGCGGCCTTGCCCGCATTGTCGCGCGTGGTCGCGATACCCGAGAGCTTCCATCTATGGATGCTGGCATTCGCGATTCCGACTTCGGCCATCGCGTTGGTGGCGGGCCTTCGTCATCATGGCCGGGGCGAAACGCTGGTGCTGGGCGGCACCGGGCTGGTGCTGATGCTGGCCGGCGCCCTGGCTTTCGCCGAGACGCCTGCCGAAACGGCGATGACGATCGGTGGAAGCCTGTGCCTCGCATGCGCACACATCGTAAACTTGCGCAGGCGCCATTGGCCGCATCGCCATGGCTAGGAAGCGGCGCGCAGCGGGCGAGCTGGACGAATCTCTCGTCGCGCTTCTCGAGCGTGCGGGGCGCCCACTGACTGGCCTGATGCTCACCGAGATGCTGCGGGAACAAGGCGAGATCGTCGCCGTCAGCCTCGTTTTCCGCGCTTTGCGCAAGCTCGTCGAATGCGGGACCTTACACAAGCTGCTCTTGAGCCGCGGATATGTGCCGACGCGTTCGCCAGCCGAAATATATCTCCATTGCACCGCCTGCGGCGAGATCGGACGGATCGCGAACGAAGAAACGTTCCTCAAGATCGAGGACGCCGCCGAACGCCGCAGATTTCGCGTGACGCGGCCGATCGTGGAAGTGGTGGGGCGATGCGCGCATTGCCTGGAGCGCGAGGCGGATGCCCGCTTTCGTCAATGATGCTGCCCGGTCAATCGGCGGCGATCGCAACCACGAAAAGCGCGCATGCAAGGAGAGAGGCGAGCGTGCGGACGTGGTTCCACAAGGCCCAGCTTCGCAGGTAAACGGACCAGGTCGCGCCGCCATCGTGGCCGCCCGCCGCCGCCAGCGCGTTGTTGAGCGGCACGTTGAAGACGAGAGTCACGAGGAACATCCCGATCACGTAGATCGCGCCGCCGGCCGCCATCGCCTGCCAGCCGGCCTCGCGACGGACCAGTCCGATCACGATTAGCGCCAGGCTGGCAAGCGTCGTTCCGAGAAAGACCGGCATGAAGAGCGATCGCACGATCTCGACATTGATTGCGTTCATCGCCTGCGCGCCACGCTCCGCGCCCAGACGGTCGAACGCCTGCAGGATGAAGGTCGAGAAGGCGAAATAGAGCCCGCCGATCAGCCCGCAGCCGATCGCGGAAAACCAGAGCAGGCCGCGCACCACGATCTCGACCATTTCACCCTCCCGAATGCAGGATACGATAGCGAACGCGATAGAGGTCCATTCCGCCTTCGCCGCGCTCCCCGGAGAAGGTCAGCCGGCTTCGGTCGGACCAGTCCAGCATCGGGCCGTAGGTGTCGTGATCATTGTTGACCGCCGCCGGAAGCCTGGTTCCGGCATCATAACCCCGTCCGGAGGGAACGGCAAAAAGCAGGTCGACGCGGTCTTTGCGGAAATCCATCGCCCGCGCGAAGACGATCGTCGCGCCGTCGCGCAGGAAGGTGGCGTCGAACTCGTTCGCCGCGGTGTTGAGCGCGCCGGCCAGCCGCCGGGCGACCGCGAAACCGTCACGAGACCGATGCGCAGTGAAGAGGTCGTGGCCGCCCGCCCCACCGCTCCGGTCGCTCGAGAACAGCAATGTGCTCCCGTCGGGCGAAAGCATCGGCGCAAACTCCTTGCCCGCGCTGTTCACTTCCGGCCCCAGATTGACCGGCGTTCCGAAGCCGTCGCCGATCACCGGCACCCGGTAGATATCGTCGGCCCCCGATCCTCCGGCGCGGTCCGAGCAGAAGTAGACGAACCGCCCGTCGGCCGAGAATGCGGGATCGAAGTCGCGCCCGGCACTGTTGAACGATACCGGCGTGGCGGGACGCCATCGGCCGCCGGATCGGCGCGAGACCCATATGTCATAGCCGCCCGGACCGCCGGGCCGGTCACGGCTGAACCACAAGGCGGTCCGGCCGTCGGGGCTGAGCGTCAGGCGGATTTCCGAATAGCGGGTCGAGGCGATTTCCGGAGCGAACGGCTCGGCTGCGCCGGTAATCGTCACGCGCGCCGGCTGCTCGCCCGCGGACGCCCCGCCGAGCAGGACGAGGCACGTCGCCGCCTTCAATGCATATCGAACGAGGATCATGCGATCATCCCTTCCGTCGGAAATCGCTGATCCAGTTGGTCTCCCATGTCGCGCCGCCGTCGCCGGACATGGCCTGCTCCCAGCGCGCGGTGGTCGGTGTGATCCCGGACCAGCGCACGCGCGTCTTCACCGGGCGGCCGTCCTGCACATCGTCTCCCTCGAAAATGCCGACGCCGTCGACGAAATGGCCCCGCACAGGCGTCGCAAACGCGGTCGGATCGCGCCCATCCAGCCACCAGCTCAACCATTCGCCGGTGGCTGGGTCAAAGGTGCGCAACCCAATCCCCCGATGCGCCCCGCCTGTGCGTGCGAAGTAATTGTCGCCGATATTGCCCTGGCCGCCAAGCACGGGCCAGTTCGTGAAGCTCCCTGCGAATACCTCCCAGTCGTCGCTCCCCGCGAGCCGCTGTTTGCGGCGGCGGTGCTGGACCGACCAGCTGCCATGAAGGAAATCGAAATCGCGCCGACGGTCCGCTACCGACGGCAGCGGCATCGCCACGGGCGCGGTGCGGGTGAAGAAATTCTCCCAGTTGATCTCCCAGCTCTTTCCGCCATCGGTCGACAGCGCCTGCTCCCAATGCGGGCGTGCGCTGTGGATATCGAGCCAGCGGAAGCGCGCAGTGACGGGCCTGCCCTTGAAGGTGTCGGGGCCGGTGAAGACGCCCTTGTCGCCCAGGAACCCGCCACGCACCGGCGGATCGATCACCGTGGGGTTCCGTCCGTCGACCCACCAGATCGCCCATTGTTCCCGCTTCGGATCATAAGCGCGCACGGTGAGGCCGCGATAGGAGCCGCTGGGGATGTCGATGATATTGTCGTCGATCGTCGCGAGCCCGTCGAGCGCCAGCCACAAGGCGCTCTTGCCGGTGAACTCCTGCCATTCGTTGCTGCCGGCCAGCCGATCCTTGAGGCGGCGGTGCCAGACATCCCAGTTTCCGACGAGCCAGTCCCAGTCGTGCGCAGGCACGGCGCCCAGCAGTGTCGAGGCCGACCCCGGGATCGCGAACGCTCCGCCTGCCGCCATTGCGCCGAGGATCAGATCCCTGCGTCTCCATCCACCGTGCAAATCTTCCGCCGGCATCGGCTCTCCTCCCGTATCGTCCGGCGCGCAGAAGACATCGCAATACGAATTCTGGCTATGCGAAGCTTGGGCCGGGAGGCTAAGTCACACTTATGCTCGACCAGCCGCTTCCTTCGCTTGCCGCAATTCGCGCCTTCGAAGCGGCGGCGCGGCTCGGGAGCTTCACCAAGGCGGGGCACGAGCTCGGCACATCCTCGGCGTCGGTGAGCTATCATGTGCGCCAGCTCGAGGCGCAGCTCGGCGTCACGCTGTTCCGGCGCCTTCCCCACCGCGTGGAGCTCACCGAGGGGGGTAGTTTGATCGCCACGGAGGCGGGCAAGGCGTTCGCTGCGCTCCGCGCCAGCTTCGCGCGCGCCGCCGAGATGGACGAAGAACGGCTGTCGCTGACGACATTGCCCACGTTCGGCACCAGCTGGCTCACGCCGCGGCTCGGTCTCTTCCGCGCGGCCCACCCCGACATCCTCGTCGATCTCGACGTTTCGGACGCGCCCGAGGACCTCACCGCCGGCCGTTTCGACATCGCCATCCGCAATGGCGACGGCCGCTGGCCGGGCCTGCGCACGATCGAACTCTTCCCGAGCATCTTCATGCCGCTCTGCGTTCCCGAATTGAAGGCCGCCGCCGCCGGGATCGATGATCCGCTGGCCCCGCTCACGGTGCCGTTGCTCGGCCGCCCGGACTGGTGGTCGCTCTGGTATAGGGCGCTGGGTCGGGAGGAGTGCCCGCCGCCGTCACGCTTCGGCACCAGCTTCTCCGCCGAACATCTCGACGTGGCGGCGGCGCTCGCCGGCCACGGCGTGGTCATCGCTTCGCCGATCCTGTTCCGCGGCGAAATCGATGCCGGGCGATTGATGCCGGCGCACGATCTGGTCGTGCCTGCGGGGCGATCCTTCTGGCTGACCTATCCGGTTTCGCGCCAGAACAGCCGCAAGATCGGCCTGTTTCGCGAATGGCTGTGCGGCGAGGCCGCCGCCGCCCGCGATGCAGCGAGACGGTTCTGCTGCGAGCCTTCGACCGCCGACCCGTAGACCGAGCCCGCTTCGCCATCGCTTCATCCGGATTGCGGCTTTCGCTGCGAGTGCGAATAGGGCAGGAACGCGCCGCACATATTCGCTGGAGTCCGCATGTTCCGCCCGATGTACGACTGGGTATTGCGCATGGCGCATCACCGCCACGCACTCCGCAGCCTGGCCGTGGTCTCTTTCGCCGAGAGCAGCTTCTTCCCGATCCCGCCCGACGTGATGGTCGTGCCGATGGTTCTCGCCCGGCGCGACCAGGCCTATCTGATCGCCACGGTCTGTACGGTCGCGTCGGTTATCGGCGGCATGTTCGGTTATGCCATCGGCTATTATCTGATGGAGAGCATCGGCCAATGGCTCGTCCAGCTCTATCACATGGAAAGCAAGATCGAGGCGCTGCGCCACGGCTACGACCAATATGGCGCTGCGATCATCCTGCTGAAGGGGCTCACGCCGATCCCGTTCAAGCTGGTCACCATCGCCAGCGGTCTCTTCCATTTCAATTTCCCGCTGTTCGTGGTCCTCGCAACCATTACGCGCGCCGCGCGCTTCTTCATCATCGCGGCATTGCTCAAGCGGTTCGGCGAACCTGTGCAAGCATTCATCGAAAAACGATTGAACCTGTTTGCATGGGGATTTCTGATCCTGCTTGCCGGCGGCTTTGCCGCAGTGGCGCTGATCTAGGCGGAGGATCCTGTGCATGTACAAGAAACTGGCTGTAATCGCCGCCGCATCGACGATGATCTTCGCATCGACCGCGGCACAGGCTGGATCGGCCTCGGCCCTGAGCCTGCGTAACGCCCCGGCCGTCGAGGCACGCGCCAGCACGCCCGCGACCAGGGAGAACAAGCTGCTACCGGGGGTCGGGCTCTACGCCGTGATCGGCATCGTCGCCATCGTCGCCCTGCTGGAAGCGACCAAAGTGATCAACATCTTCGGCGGCGACGACGATTCGCCCGACAGCCCGTAAGGCTCCGAAGGATCGCAAGACCAGTAGCGTCCCGGCTTCGTCCGGGGCGCCTTTCTTCGGACGGATTGCCCGCTTCCCGGCGGGTAAAACGGCGACGCCGCCCCCTCGCGAGCGCGCTTGCTTTTGCCCCCTCGCCTCGCTAGATACCCGTCCCAATCCGACAGCGTGATGGGAACATGCCGGTCCTTCCCCGAAGGAGCCGGCAGCGGACCCATGCCTCGCTGAAGGAGCCAATTTTTGACGAGGATGCCCAAGGTGGCAAAGACCAATCCCCTCGAATTCATGCGCCAGGTACGCGCCGAGACCGGCAAGGTCGTCTGGCCGTCGCGCAAGGAAACCGTGATGACCGGCGTGATGGTGCTGATCATGGCATCGTTGCTCGGCATCTTCTTCCTGGGCGTGGATTCGATCTTCGACGCGGTCGTCCGCGGCCTCCTCCGTCTCGCCCAGTAAGGAACACGGCAAACATGGCGCGCTGGTACATCATCCACGCCTATTCGGGCTTCGAAGGCAAGGTTCGCGATCAGATCATGGCCGACGCGACGCGTCTCGGCCTCGATCGTCTGGTCGAGGCCGTCGAGGTCCCGACCGAGACCGTCACCGAGGTTCGCCGGGGCAAGAAGATCCAGTCCGAGCGGAAGTTCTTCCCGGGCTATGTGCTCGCCAAGCTCGAGATGAACGACGACGTCTATCACCTCGTCAAGAACACGCCGAAGGTGACCGGCTTCCTCGGCAGCTCGGGCAAGCCCCAGCCGATCAGCGAGGCCGAGGCCGCGCGCATCCTCAACACCAAGGAAGAGGCCGCCTCCGCCGCGCCCAAGGCGCGGGTACATGTCGATTACGACATCGGCGACACGGTCAAGGTCACCTCGGGCAATTTCGCGACCTTCTCGGGCGTGGTCGAGGAGCTCGATTTCGACAAGAGCCGGGTCAAGGTCTCGATCTCGATCTTCGGTCGCGCCACGCCGTTGGAGCTGGGATTCGAGGACGTCGAACGCATCAAGTAACCGGGCTGATTTTCAGCTTTTGCAAGATACGAAAGGCCGGGGCGAGAGCTCCGGCCTTTTCCGTTGTCCGCACGCTCTCTCTTCTGTTGCGCATCGTCCCGCTTTGCGCTAGGGGCGCCGGCTTCCAAAGCTATAGCAATGGAAACCCTGCGGGAGGGCGCCTCGGCGTCCGTCTGAACCGCTAAACTTGATCGGGGTCCGCAAGGCCCCCTGAAAGAGAGTGACATGGCAAAGAAGATTACCGGCTATATCAAGCTGCAGGTGCCAGCGGGCGCCGCGAACCCCTCGCCGCCGATCGGCCCTGCTCTGGGTCAGCGCGGCGTGAACATCATGGAATTCTGCAAGGCGTTCAACGCCCAGACCGGCGACGCGGAAAAGGGCACCCCCCTTCCCACCGTGATCACCGTCTATGCGGACCGCTCGTTCTCGTTCGAGACCAAGACGCCGCCGGCGACGTACCTGATCAAGAAGGCGATCAACCTCAAGTCGGGCTCCAAGGAGCCGGGCAAGCAGGTCGCCGGCAAGATCAAGCGCTCGCAGCTGAGCGAGATCGCCCAGGTCAAGATGAAGGACCTGAACGCCAACGACATCGAGGCAGCGACCAAGATCATCGAAGGCTCTGCCCGCGCGATGGGCCTCGAAGTGGTGGAGGGCTGATACGATGGCAAAGCTGACCAAGAAGCAGAAGACCTGGACCGTCGACACGGAGAAGCTGCACGGCGTCGATGAAGCCATCGGCATCGTCAAGGCGAACGCGACCAGCAAGTTCGACGAGACCATCGAAGTCGCACTCAACCTCGGCGTCGATCCGCGTCACGCAGACCAGATGGTCCGCGGCGTCGTCACCCTGCCCAAGGGCACCGGCAAGACCGTCCGCGTCGGCGTGTTCGCCAAGGGCGCCAAGGCCGAGGAAGCGCTGGCCGCAGGTGCGGACGTGGTGGGTGCCGAGGACCTGATGGAAATCATCCAGGGCGGCAAGATCGACTTCGATCGCTGCATCGCCACGCCCGACATGATGGGCCTGGTCGGCCGTCTCGGCAAGGTGCTCGGCCCCAAGGGCCTGATGCCGAACCCGAAGCTCGGCACCGTCACCATGAACGTCGGCGAGGCCGTCAAGGCCGCCAAGGGCGGTCAGGTCGAGTATCGCGTCGAGAAGGCCGGCATCATCCACTCGGGCATCGGCAAGGCGTCGTTCCCCGCGGAAGACTTGCGCGCGAACTTCGACGCGCTGGTCGATGCGGTGATCAAGGCCAAGCCGGCCGGCGCCAAGGGCAAGTACCTCCGCAAGGTGGCGCTGAGCTCGTCGATGGGCCCGGGCGTCAAGGTCGACACGGCGGAAGTCGCCGCGGCCTGATCGTCGAAGCAAACGGATAATGGGAGGGCCGGAGGAAACTCCGGCCCTTTCTTTTTGCCCCCAGCGGCGCATAGTCTGTTGCTGGAACGGCAGGAGACTATGCAATGCGGCTCGGGATCGCGCTGGCGCTGCTGGCCCTGCCCCTTCCCGCGTTCGCCCAGATCGCGCCGCAGGACGACGCGATCGTCGTGCAGGGCAGGCTGGAGAAGCTCAGCCACTGGCGTGAGGCGGAAACCGATCATGTCGTCGTCACCAGCGACGGCAGCGAGGCCGAACTGTGCCGCATCGCGCACAATCTCGAGCGCCTGCACTTCCTGCTCTCGGTGCTCCTCGGACGAGTCGACCAGCCCGACGATACCCGGAAACTGCGCGTGACCTTGGTCGGAGATTCGCGCGAGTTCGATGCGATGGGCTTGCGCAATCTGCGCTTCACGCCCGGCCCCTGGCGCAGCGGCTTCGAAGTGCAGGGCTATTACGATCCGCGCGAGGATGGGCCGGTCCTCGCCGCCACCCGTTACGACACCCGTGTCCAGCTCGAACGCGGCACCAGCCTCGCCGGGCTGCTGCCCGACCTGATCCGCGCAACCAGCGGTGGCGCGCCCGATCCCACTGCCAACAACGCAGGGCTGAGCGCGCATCTCGCCGGTCCGATCGGCACCAGTGCCGGTTTCGCGAAAAAGGACGATCCCTTCGCAGTCGCAGTCAACGAGGTCTGGGTGCCGGTCGCGGCGGAGGGCCGGATCTATGCAGCCTTCGCGCGCAACTGGCTGCTGACTCATTTTCCCAACGCCTATCCGCGTTGGTATGTCGACGGCTTCGGCGAGCTGTTCGCGACGATCGAAGTCAAGGGCGACGGACAGATCTCCTATGGCCGGGCGCCCGAAGGCTATGCCCGCGTACTCAACAGCGTGCACGGCGCTCCCGTGAAAGAGGTCCTGACCGGCGATTATCCGGCGAAGAGCAGCGCCGACAGCCGGTGGACGCCGTTCCATGCCTGGGCGTTGGCGCACATGCTGTTCTTCGACGAGGCGCGGCGGCCACAGCTGCGCGCGTATCTCGCCGAAATTGCCGCCGGTAAGGCGCCTGCGCAGGCGGCCGCGGCGTTCGGCGACCTCGACCAGCTCCAGCGCGACCTCGCCGCATGGGACAACCGGAAGATGCCGTATGAGCGGATGACCTATCCCGCCGAACGCGTTGCCGAACCGATGGTGCGGCAGTTGACCGAGGGCGAAGCCGCCTTCGTCAAGGGACGGCTGGAGCTCGGCTCGCGCGTCGCCCTGCCCTCCGCGGCGCGCGACGCGTGGCTGAGAGACTTGCGCAAGGATACCGCGCGCTATCCCGCGAACCTTCAGGCTCAATTGCTGCTCGCCGAAGCCGAATGCCGCAGCGGCAATGCGCCCGAATGCCTGACCGCGTCCGACCGCGCACTCGCCACGGATCCGAACAATAGCGACGCTCGGGCATGGCGGGGCAGCGCCCTGCTCGCCCAGGCACTCGCCGCGCCCACCGCCGAGCGGGCCATGCGGCTCAAGGCGGCGCGCGCCGAGATCGCCCGCGCCAATCGCGCCGACCCCGACAATCCGCTGCCGCTCCTCGCTTATTATCGCAGCTTCGCCGAGGCGGGGGAAGCGCCGCCCGACCTGGCCATCGAAGGACTGATGAAGGCGGTCGACACCGTTCCCACGGCGCCGGGTCCGCGCCTGCTGCTCGGCGAAGCATTCGTCCGCCGCGGCAATTCCGCAGCCGCGCGTCGCGCGCTGCTACCCGTCGCCAACGGTGCTTATGAAACCCCCGAGCGCGTGCGGGCGCAAGCGCTGCTCGCGGGCGAAGTGACCGGCTAAATCCACTGATCCGCTGCCGCACTGGGGATTTTCATGGAAGAAGACCGTTGGCGCCTCCGGTGCAATACAATGGATTGATGGGTGTGGCGCCAACCATGTACGATGTCGGCGGCGGCGCATCCGCCTGCCGAGGTGCGCGCGCAGAACGGGACGAAGCGTGACGAGTTCCCAGTCCGACGAAACGGGGTCCGCACCCACCGAGCATGGGGATCAGCCGCGCGCGACGCGCAAGAACCTGATGCTGGCGGCCGCGATCGAGTCCGCCGGCACCAGGGCTCCGGTGCGCATCCGCAATCTCTCCGAAACCGGCGCGATGCTCGATGGCGCTGCGCTGCCGGCGCCCGGTGCCTCCCTCCTCCTGATACGCGCCGATATCCAGGTTTCGGCCAGCGTGGTCTGGTGCGCGGGCGGGCGCTGCGGGATTCGCTTCGACAATATCGCCGCTTCGGTCGACGAATGGGTCACTGGCAAGCGCGCAGCGGTGTTCGCCGGTCAGCAGGGCCAGGCGCGCGTGGACGCGATCCAGAGCGTCATCCGGTCGGGCGCGGCACTCCCATCCGAGGCGGCCGCTCCCGCCGGCGCCGCGATATCCGCCGCCGAACTGGAGCGGCGCATCGCCGAGGAGATCATCTATGTGCAGCGCCTGATCGACGCGCTGGGCGAAGAACTGATCGAGGATCCGGTGATGCTGCAGCGGCATTCGCGGGTGCTCCAGAATCTCGACCGCGCCAGCCAGGTGCTCGAGCATCTCGGCAAGGTGCTGGGGGAAGACGATCGCGTCGCCGCCGCGCAGGCGGTGGTGATGCAGGATCTGCGCGAACGCCTGTTGCGCAAGGCCATTTTCTGACCCGCGGCACCGGAGGCGTATTGGGCTCCATGGAAACCGACGAAATCACCGGCGGATGTGCCTGCGGGGCAGTGCGCTTTACGATGCGCGGCACGCCGATCCGCGCCGGACTCTGCCACTGCCTGACCTGCCGCAAGGCGCATGCCGCGGCGTTCAATCCCTTCGCGGTCTATCTGCGCGCGCAAATGGAAGTCGACGGGACTCTGCAGAGCTGGCGGACCGAAAACGGCTTCGAGCTGTTCTTCTGCCCCACATGCGGCTCCCGCGTCTTCGGCGGCTATCCCGGCGATCCCGAGGTGGAGATTTCCCTGGGCAGCCTCGACGAGATCGGCCGCATCACGCCGCAATATGAGAGCTGGGTGATCCGTCGCGAACCCTGGCTCGCCGCGCTCGACGTGCCGCAGAACCAGCGCGACCCGTCGGCTTAGCTATAGAATTGCGGCAGCCAGTTGCGCGTGACCGTCACTCGATCGCCCAATTTGGCGGCGCGGAACAGCAACGCCGCGAACTCGTCGGGCAGGCCGATGCAGCCATGCGTCGCGTAGCGGTTGTCGACCGTCTCGCCGCTGCCGTGGAGCGCAACGCCGCCCCAGGTCAGCCGCATCATGTACGGCATCGGCGCGTTGTAGAGGTTCGAGATGTGGTGAACCTTCTTCTGAAGGATCGGGAAGCTGCCCAGCGGCGTCGGCTTCTCGTCGGCGCCGTAGATCAGGATCGTGCGGCCGATCTCCACTCCCCCGCGATAGACATAGAGCGTGTCGCGGGCGACGTCGGCGACGATCTCGAGCTTGCCGCTCGGCGCGCGCTCGGGCTCCCAGAGATATTCGCCCTCTTCGAGCGGGCTGTCGGGCGTCAGGATCGCCAGCACGATCGGCCCCCCGGCGGGAGCGGCGAAGACGGCGGAAGGCATCGCCGTCAATGCGATGAGGAGCATGAGAGCGCCTCGGAGGAGCGAGGATCGAGTCGTCATGCGCAGCGATATTGCTGGCGAAACCGCACCTGACCAGCATGGTTTTTCGACTGTTCCGCAGGGGCACAGCTTGGCCTTTCGTTAAGCATGGCATGTGATCTCGAACCGCAAGCCCGTAGACAAGCGGATCGTCGCCGAGGTGCGCGGCAAGGCCGCGTGATCGACGACAAGCGTGGAATGGGTGGGTATCCGGGTTGACCCTTTCTTCGTCATCCCCGCGAAAGCGGGGACCCATCTCCCAAGCGTGCGGCCAAATGCACCGGCGCGTTCGTGGACAGTTCAGGAGATGGGCCCCCGCTTTCGCGGGGGTGACGAGTATGGACTGGTTGACTCAGCGCCACATTTCGTTATGTGCGCGCCTTCGCAGATGGGGCTTGCCTCGCCTGCGTTCCGTCCGAGACAGCGAGTGACCGGGATTTGCCGGTCTTGATTTCTCGCCAAGACGGGGACAGATTTTTCACCGACGGTCCGCTTGCGCGGAGCGTTCGGGTCACGCCAGGGGAAGCCCTTGGCCGCGACGATCGTGCCCCTCGGACAATTTGTAACCGAAGCCTCCGCAAGGATGCTTCATGAAGAGGAGACCGGCATGGATCGTTCCCAAAAGGCCGACGCCGTTGCCGAGCTGAACCGCACCTTCAACGAGGTCGGCGTGGTGGTTGTCACCCGCAATCTCGGGATGACCGTCAAGCAATCGACGGACCTCCGCAACAAGATGCGCGACGCCGGTGCGAGCTATAAGGTCTCGAAGAACAAGCTTGCCAAGATTGCTGCCGAGGGCACCGATTATTCGGTGATCGCGGACCTGCTCACGGGTCCGACGGCGCTCGCCACTTCCGCCGATCCCGTGGCTGCGGCCAAGATCATCGCGGAATTCGCCAAGACGAACGACAAGCTCGAGATCGTCGGCGGAGCAATGGGCGCGCAGCTGCTCGACGTGGAGGGTGTGAAGGCGCTCGCCACGCTGCCGTCGCTGGATGAACTGCGTGCGAAGATCGTGGGGCTCATCGTTGCTCCCGCGACCAAGCTCGCGACGATCACCCAGGCACCGGCTGCGCAGATCGCACGTGTTCTTTCCGCTTATGCGGAGAAGGAAGCCGCGTAAGCGGCCCCCTTCGAGACTATTCCCTAACCTATCTGATTTGATTGGAGTTTATCATGGCTGACCTTAACGCACTTGTTGACCAGCTCTCCGAGCTGACCGTTCTCGAAGCCGCCGAGCTCTCGAAGCTTCTCGAAGAGAAGTGGGGCGTTTCGGCTGCTGCTGCCGTTGCCGCCGCTCCGGCTGCCGGTGGCGCCGCCGGTGGCGCTGCCGCCGTCGAAGAGAAGACCGAGTTCGACGTGATCCTCACCGGCGACGGTGGCAAGAAGATCAACGTCATCAAGGAAGTCCGCGCCATCACCGGCCTCGGTCTGACCGAAGCCAAGACGCTGGTCGAGTCGGCTCCCAAGGCCGTCAAGGAAGGCGTCAACAAGGACGAGGCCGAGAAGATCAAGAAGCAGCTCGAAGAAGCCGGCGCGACCGTCGAGGTCAAGTAAGCTTCTTCTGCTTCACGGCAGAGAACGAAAGGGCGGCTCCGATGGGGCCGCCCTTTTTCGTTGGTCTGTATGCCGAACCTGTGCGCAGCGCCGCAGGATAGGCGGACGGTGGCCAGGAAAGCGGCTTACGACTTGATATCAGTCATTCAGCGCTCCTGCGGAGCCCAGGGTAGTTCGGTACTCCGCGATCCTGGGCTCCTGCCTTCGCAGGAGCACGATCCTTTTGGCAGCTCACCACCAATTACAGACGCCCCTGCTACTCAGCGCCGTCCGTCGAGATCCCGCCGCGCGAGGAGCATTGCGCCGACAATGCAGGCGGCGAACAGCCCGCCTTCGAGCGCGCCCGTCACAAGCTGGGCGATCGGCCCGAACCCCGCCTCGCCGAACAGTCCGCCGATCTGATCGAGGCGGAGGCGCGACGCGGGGAAGCGGCGCGCGAGCAAGTCGAGGCTGCCCGCCATCAGCCGCCCGCCGAGCAGAGGGATCAGCACGCCCGCGATAGCGCCGACCAGCGCCGCAACCGCGACGCCGCGGCGCAGCGAGCCCCCCGCCCAGCGCACGCCGAGCCAGCTTCCCAGCCCAACTGCGCCGCCGAGCACCGCGCCTTCCGCCGCGCCGGTGATGTCGCCCGGCGACTGGCCGAGCAGCAGGTTGAAAGCGTCGAGCCCGAGCAGCTTGACCATGCCGCCGACGACCAGCCCGCCGATCGCGCCCCCGGCCGCGCTCCAGTGCCCGCGGCGCGCGGGTGCGAAATCCGCCGCCGCGATGCCGAACGCCACTCCGGCTCCGCCCACCAATGCGACGAGAATGGTGAGGCAGGTCACGACCAGCAACACCGAGACTGCGCCCATGCCCGGCTGGAGCGGCTGCGAGGCTCCGGCGAACCCGTAGAAGATGCCGCCGATCAGTCCCGCCATCCCCGCCCCGACCATGCCTGCGCCACCGAGCAGCAGGAAACGCCGCCAAGGCTGGAGCCCCGACGGTTCCGGCGTCGCGGTTGCCGCGGGCGGCTCGATGTCCACGATCGGCGCGATGAAGCGATAACCGTGCTTGGGCACCGTCTCGATCAGCCGCGGATTGGCGGCGCTGTCGCCCAACTGTTTACGCAGCGTCTTGACGCATTGGGTGAGCGCTTCGTCGGTGACCGGCACACCGCGCCAGACTTCGTCGAGGAAGCGATCCTTCGACACCAGCCGGCCCTGCTCGCGCACCAGCAGGGCCAGCGCGTCGAGATAGCGGGCGTTGAGCTCCACCGGCACGCCCTCGCGCTTGAGCTGGCGATCGGCCATGTCCAGCTCGAAGCGGTCGAAGCGAAAATTCGTCATTGCCCGAAGCCTCCCGCATCGCCTCGATCAAGGCAATGGCAAATCAGGCCTCGGGAAGCAGGCGCGCGCAGGCGAGCATCTGCACCGCGAGGTCCGCAGGCGGGCACGCCGCTTCGCCGGCGATCCACATCCGCAGCATCGTCAGTTGCGCCGCCGCAGCCGACATCGCAATCATCGCCGGGGGTGCGGCGCCCGGAGTCGGCACCAGCCGGGCCTCGATCATCGCGGCCAGCCGGCGCTGGAGCTTCATCCCCGTCCCGCCGGCGAGGAGGATCCGCGCAAAACCCCTTCGCTCCCAGACATGCTCGAGCATCACGCGCACCTGAACCTTGCTCGCGCGGCCCAACGCCGCGCTGGCCAGCGGCTGCAGGATCGGTGCCACTGCCGCCAGCAGGACTTCGTCCTTGCCGCGGAAATGCTCGTAGAAGGTCGAGCGGCCGACGCCCGCCGCTGCGATCAGGTCGGCGGTGCGGATCGTGTCGTAGCGCTGGCGGAAGGCAAGCTCTACGAATGCAGCAACGACCGCGTCACGGGTGCGCCTCGTGCGCGGATCCTGGCGATTGTCCATCGTGAGACCCATAGCGCATCCGCCTGTGCGAATTCCGGACTTTTGCATGGTTCCGTCCGGCAGCGGTGCTTTCGCTCGGTTTCGCCCTCGCCCCCAGCCCGCCTCTGATGCACGGTGCGCACGAATTCACGGGAGCGAGCCAATGACCGACGAACATCGCGTGGTAGCGATCGTGCCGAGCAGCGATCTCGACGCGAGCGAAGCCTTTTACCAGCGGCTCGGCTTCGAGGTGACCAGCGACCACGGCCACTACCGCATTCTCGCCGACGGCCGCGGCTGGCATCTGCACCTCAACCAAATGGAGGGATGGCCGGAGAACGTCGAGGACAACCCGTTCGGCCTCTATCTCTATGTCGAGGATGTCGATGCAGTCGCCGATCGGGTGCGCGAGCTGATCATCGAGAAAGGCGCACCGCACCGAAAGCCGTGGGGCACCTATGAGTTCGCGGTCAGCGACCCGAGCGGAACGCTGGTTCGCATCGGCCGTGTGCTCGACTGACGAGAACCCTCAAGCCGCCACGGCCTGACGCGGGAGGTAGCGGGTGGCGGCCAGTTCGCGCGCCTGCTGGTTGCGATCGAGCCAGATCAGCCCGACCTTGCCGCCCTGCCCCGCGGTGCCGACCATGAAGTCGACGCCGAAGCGGCGGATGCTGATCCCGGCGCGCCATTTGAGCTCGATCATCACCATCGGCACGAACATCGGACGCCCTGCGACCTCGACGACGTGCACCAGCTCGCGCGGCAGCGCCAGCCGCACCGGCATCCGCCCGCCCGCGCCTGCGGCGAGATCGAACGGCGTCCCCGCCGGATCGACCATCGGATTGGCGTGGAAACCCGCTATGTTGCGGTCCTGATCGGGGCTGGCGGTCATCATCGCCAGGGTGACGCGGACATTCTCGGCCGCCGAGCCATGCGTGTTGCCGATCAGCAGCTCGCATTCGAGCATGATGTCGCGCTCGGTCACTTCGATGCGCGCAGGGCGGAGGACAATCTCGAAGGGCTCGCCCGAGGGCGCGGCGGCAGGCGGCGACGCGGCCTTGGGCGCTAGTCCCGGGGGCGGCGCGACGGGTCGCGCTGGTGGAGGCGGGGGCGGAGGCGAAGCGGCCGGAGCTTCATGGGCTTCGACCTGCTCCACGCCGCGGCGGCGGCGCAACGCCCAGACGCCGCCGAACACCAACGCAGTCGCGCCCGCCCCGATCAGCATCCATAGCCAGCCGGGCGTTCCAGCCGGCTGCGCCGCCGGAACAGTCTGGGGCGCGGGCATCGGCGCGGCCGTGGCAAGCGGACTCGGGACCGGGGCCGGTGTCTCGACGGCCGTCGGACTGGCGGAGGGTGTCGGCTGGGCGACAGGCGCCCGGGCGGCGCTCGGCCTCGACGCGGTGCGGGCCGGTGCACTTGCGCGCGGGGTATCCGTCGCGACAGGCGCCGGGGGCGGAACGATCGCCGGTGTCGGCGCGGGAGTCGGCGACGGCGTTCCCAAGGTGAAGCGCTCGGGCGTCACATTGGGCAAGTACATCAGGTTGGGCGGGCGGCTGGGCGCTGGCGTGGGCGTCGGAGCTGGCGTGGCGGTCTGCTGCGCATGCACGACGGGCGCGGCGATGCTCACAGCCAAAGCCGCCGCGGCGAGCCCGAACTGGCCGCCGATCCGATACCTCCCGCGATTCACCACAGCGTCTCTAGCCGTTCCAACGTGAATTTCAGCTGCACGCGGCGCATTCGTGCACCGCTTCGCCGCTTATGGCACGGTTACGCGCTGGAACGGAACATTGGCCAGCTCGGGCAGCGCTTTGAGCTGGGGCTCGACGGTCTTGAGATCGCCGACCACAACCAGAGTCATTTTCTCCAGCGGATAGCCCGCTTTGGCCGATGCCATCATCGCCGCGGGCTCGACCGCGAGCACCGATGGCACGTAGCGATCGGTCCAGTCGCCCGGCAGTCCGAGCATGTCGCGCGTCGCCAGCGTGTTGACCAAAGCGGACGAGGTCGAGTTCGAGATCGCGAACAGCCCCGCCATATAGGTGCGGATACCCTTCGATTCATCGATGGGCGCGGGTTCGGTCTGCATCCGCCGGATTTCCTTGAAAACCTCGGTCAGCGCCGCACCGGTGACGTTGGTGGTCACATCGGCGTCGAAGCTCCACAATGCGTCGCTGGGGCCGAACGCCACTCCCGAATTGGGCGAATAGGTATAGCCCTTGCTCTCGCGGATATTGGTCGTGATGCGCGAGCTGAACGCCCCGCCGAGCAGTTCGTTGGTCACGCGCTGCGGGATGTCCGCCTCGCTGCCCGCGAGCGAGGCATCGAAAGCAAGCCGGAGCGTGGTCTGCGGTGCATCGGGGCGGTCGATCAGGACCACGCGGGGACCCGGCTGGTGCGGCGCGGCCAGTTCGAGCGGCGCGGGGCCCGCGGCCCAGCCCCCGAACGTCTTCGTCACCGCCGCCTTGACCGCCGAAGCATCGAAGCGCCCGGCGATGTAGAGATGCGCGCGCTTCGCCCCGAACTGGCCGGCATGGAAGCGCTTCACATCGTCGATCGTATAAGCGGCGAGCTGCGTCTGGCTCGGAATGGTGCGGCCATAAGGATGGTTGGGGCCATAGATCGTCCGGGCGAGCGCGGCATCGGCGAGCGTGCCCGGCTGCGACAAGGCGACCGAGAGCTGGCGGGCGAGGTTCGCCTTGATCCGGGCGAGCTCGCCGGGCGGCAAAGTCGGTCGGATCGCGACGTCGCCGATCAGCGCGATCGCTTCGGGCGCATGCTCGGACAGCACGTTGATCGCGATTTGCGTGGTCTGGGTGCCGGCGCCGACACCGAGCTCGCCGCCCATGCCCGCCGCGGCAGTGGCGAGATCGGCCGAGGAGCGGCCCCCCGCCCCTTCCTTGAGCATCTCGGCGGTGAGATCGGCGAGCCAGGTCTGCTCGCCCTCGACGGCGTTGCCCGCGCGGATGCGGAGCGACACCACTGCCTTGGGGGCGATGCCATAGGGCACCAAAGTCACCTGCATGCCGTTGGCGAGCGTGAAGGTCTCGGTCGCGGGCAGCTTGAACGGCTTGGGCTCGCCCACCGGCGGGGGCGGCGGGAAATCCTGCGCCAGCGCAGGAGCAGCGACGGTGAGCGCCAGCAGGCTCGCGAGCAGAACGCGCTTCATCACTTGCCTCCCTTGGCGGCAGCGGCGCCGGGTTCGATGACGTAGATCGAGCGATTGGTGCTGCGCAGATATTCCTGCGCGGTCTTCTGGATCAGCGCGGGCGTCACCTTGGCGAAGCCCTCCTCGATGCGGTTCACTGCCTGCGGATCATTGTCGAACAGGGCATAGACCGCGAGTAGGTTGATCAGGCCGATCCGCCCGCCGCTGTCGATCGTGCCATAGAGATCCGAGCGCATTTTCGTGCGCGCGCGCTCCAATTCGGCAGCAGTCACCGGCTTGGTGCGGATGCCTTCGATGACTTCGTCCACGGCCTTGGTGATCTGCGCGCGGCTGTGCGTCGGATCGTGCGTGAAGCTGAAGCTCCACAGCATCGGCCCGCGATAATCGAACATGTCGCCGAGATCGGCATTGATCCCGCCGCCCACTTCGCCGGCGATCCCCTCTTCCTGCACCAGCTTGCGGTACAGCCGGCTGTCGTCGCCCTGAAGCAGGATCTGGTCGATCAGCCCCATCGCATACCATTCGGGCGTCCCCCGATCGGGGACATGATAGCCGGCGGCATAGCCCGGCTTGGGCGCGAGCGCGTCGACCCGGCTCCTGAACTTCTCCGCGGTCTGGCGCGGCTCGGAGATGTCGGGCTGGACCACCGCGGGCTTCTTGGCGATCGGGCCGAAATATTTCTCGATCATCGCGCGGGTGGCGGCATAGTCGATGTCCCCGGCGATCACGAGCACGGCGTTGCTGGGGCGATAGAATGCCTCGGAGAAGCTCTTGGCGTCGGGCACCGTCGCCGCTTCGATCTCCTTCAGATCGCCGTAGAAATTGTGGCTGTTATACCAGTTGGTGTTGGCCAGCATCGGCAGGTCGATCCACGGCCAGGTGCTGTAGGGCTGGTTGAGGACGTTGACCTTGACCTCGTTGCCCACCACGCCCTGCTGGTTGGCGAGTACGGTCTGGTCGATCGCCGGGTTCGCCATGCGATCGGCCTCGAGCCACAGCATCCGCTCGAGCGCGCTCGACGGCAGCACTTCATAGTAATTGGTGAAATCGAAGCGGGTCGAGCCGTTGTTGATCCCGCCCGAATTGGTGACGGTCTTGTCGAACACGCCCTTGGGCGCGTGCTTCGATCCCTGGAACATCAGATGCTCGAACAGATGCGCGAAGCCGGTGCGGTCCTTGGGTTCGACGCGGAAGCCGATGCCGTAATAGACCGCGATCGTCACCGTCGGCGCGATCTGGTCCTTGGCCAGCACGACCTTGAGACCATTGGGCAGCGTGAAATACTGCATGTCGACATGCAGCTTCGCCGCCTGCCCCGCCGGCTGGGCGGAGGCCGCCGCCGGAACCACGGCAGCCGCCAGAGCCAGCGCGATGCGCCACTTCTTCATTCGAATCTCCCCTCGGGTGAGTCGTACCGGTTTATCTCACCGCCACACCGCGTGGAAGCGGGTTGTCCGGCGGATGCCGGCTGGCATCGGGCAGAGATCATTTGGCGGATTTAGCCTTTAGCGCTTCGAGACGAATCAGCATTTCGCGCGCGGTTTCTCCATCGGTCTCGCCGGCGATCCTGTACCGGACCTTTTCCTTGTCGCGCTTGCGCTTCTCGGACTCGCTCAGTCCCGACGGATCGACCGACAGGAAGGCGGCCGGGCGGATGGTGGCGATGGCCGCGTCGATCATTCCCCGCGCCTCGAAATCGGAAGCGACTTGCGCGCGCATATCGTCATATTGGGGCATCAGCTCAAAGGCACGGTAGAGCGCGTTCTGTGCCGCCTCGGGAGGCAGGCGGCCCGCCTTCACATAGCTCATGTAAAAGCCCCGGAGGATGCGGGGGTCGTCGGGCGTCTTCTTCGCGGCCTCGGCATATAGCTTCCGCGCCGCGGTCCAGCGCTCGGCATCCTTGTCCCCAGTGGCAGCGAGCCGATCGATCAGAAGGTCCGCCTTTGCCGCAATCGCGCGACCATCGTCGGGCGCGACCTCCAGCCAATGATCGACGAACTCGGCGGCGCGATCGTTACGGCCGGCCAATCGTTGCGCCTCGGCCGCGAGCCGCAACGCATAGGGATCCGCCATATGACTCCGCGCGGCGTCGGCGACCTTGTCGGCAAAGGTGCCCACATCGCGCGCCGGTACGCCCGCGTACATCCGCATGTCGTAGGAAAGCATCGCCTCTTCGGCCGGGCTCGCCTTGCGCGTGGCGATCGCACCGGACTCCAGCTTCTTGAACGGCAACGCCAGCGCCTTGAGTCGCGATTTCGATGCATAGCCCCGCAGCTCTCGATCGAGTTGATCCAGATCCCCGAACGCCTCTCGCGCCGCCTGGTCGAAGGCGGTGCCCTTGTTCACCGCGTCCAGATATTTCCGCAACTGCCCCTGCCGCACCCCTGCATTGTTGAGATAATGAACGAGGAGCCAGCCCTCCGAATAGAGCAGGTAGACGTTCGTACTGACGTCGCGATAGCTTTTCGCGGTAAGCAATTGCCGGACGGAGAGCCATTCGTTGTTCTCGAACGCGGCATATCGGGAATCGAGGAGGTTTCCGACCACGACCGTGTCGTTCGACTCGATCTGGATCGATCCAAGATATTCGGCGAAGCCTTCTGAATACCAGACCGGGTACGCCGCTGGGAAATACTGGCGCATGAAATGATGGGTCAGTTCGTGGAAAAGGATCTGCTGTGCAGCCATGTCCGCCACATAGAACTCGCCGCGCGAACCCTTGCTTCCCTGGATCTTCGTCCGCGACATGATCGTGTACGGCCCGCGGAGCGTCGCCGCGTAGAAGCCGGCCACGCCTCCGCCGCCGAACGGCATGGCCGCCTGCACCGCGTCGACGTCCGAAACCAGGAACACCGTCACTCTTATCGGGCTTGAGGGAGCGCCGGCTCCGGACAAGTAGCGCAATGCGACATGGAATTTCTCGAGCTGGGCCGCAGCCTCGCGCACCGAAGCGTCGCTGCCCGCCGAATAGACAGTGAAATGCTCGGACGTCGCCACGTTCCATGCGGCGACCGCCGAGGACGGTGCAATCGTCAGCGCCAGCGCCAGCAAAAATTTGAACATGCCGCTGCTCCCCCTTGGGAAAAGCGTATCCGGCAAGGCGGTGCCGGGCAAGCCGGCGGTCCCGAGAGCCGGGACCGCCGGAACTCCAGACTGGGTTACTTCGCCTTCGCCGCCGACTGGTCGAGCGGCACCACCGGCAACAGCACCGAACTCGACTGCGCGCCGCCGTACATCAGCGTCACGGTCGCCTTCTGGTAATCCTCCTTCTTCGCGAAGAAGATGTTGGGGACGTATTTCTGCGGGTTGCGGTCATAGACGGGGAACAGGCTCGACTGGACCTGGACCATGATCCGATGGCCGGGCAAGAAGACATGGTTCACCGTCGGCAGGCGGAATTTGTATTCCTGCACCTTGTTCGCCGGGATCGGCTCGGGTTTCGCGAAGGAATTGCGGTAGCGGCCGCGGAAGATGTCCATCGCGATCGGCAGCTGGAAACCGCCCATTTCCTTCTTCGTGGCGTTCTCGTCCGGATAGACGTCGATCACCTTGACCACGAAATCGCCGTCGGTGCCCGTGGTCTTGGCGAAGAGGTCCGCCAGCGGCGCGCCCGAGACGCGGACGGGAGTGGTCAGCGGTTCGGTGACATAGGTCATCACGTCGGGCCGACCGTCGGCGAAGCGCTGGTCGGTGACGAGATAAGTCGACCAGCGACCGTCCTCGAAGTTGACCGGACGCGGCAGATGCGGAACCGGCTTGGCGGGATCCGAAACATAGCTGTCGGAGCCCTGCCCCGGTCTGTCGAAGCCCAGCCCCTCGGCCGGCTTCAAATAGATCGGGGTAAGCTTGGCGTCGCAGCCGGTCTCGCAGGCGAGCGGCCATTTGCTCAGATAATCCCAGCGGTTCTCGCCGGTATTGTAGAAGCTCGCCTTCGCCGGCGTGAACGCGGGCGCGCCGTCCTTCAGATAGGCATTGAAGAAAGGCAGCAGGATGTCGCGGCGCGCCTGGAGCGCAGTGTCGCCCTCGAAGTTGAGCACGCCCAGCGACGAGCCGTTATAATTGAACCCCGAATGGCGCCACGGCCCCATCAGCAGGAAGTTCTTGTCGGCCTGATTGGTCTTCTGGAGTTCCTCGAAGGCGTGGATCGCGCCATACATGTCCTCGTGATCCCAGATGCCCTGCTCCCAGAGCGTGGGCACGTTCGAGGGATTGGCGGCGAGCAGTTTGTCGAGCGCCTGGCCCTGCCAGAATTCGTCATAGGCGACATGGGTGGACATCTTGTTCCACGCCGGCAGCTGGTCGTAACCGAACTGCTTCGCCCAATCCCCCGCCGAGCCGACACGGCGGAAGGTGTCGTAATCATCCCAATCGGGGCGGTTGGGCGCCTTGCCGTCGCCCTTGTAGCCGGTCTGCGACCCGATCCAGCCGATATTGGCGAGCCGGAACGCTCCGTAATGGAACCAGTCGTCGCCCATCCAGCCGTCGATCATCGGGCTTTCGGGCGCAGTGACCTTGAGCGCGGGATGCGGATGGAGCAGCGCCATGACGACGGTGAAGCCCTCGTACGAGGAGCCGAGCATGCCGACCTTGCCGTTGCTCTCGGGGATGTTCTTGACCATCCAGTCGATCGAATCCCACGCGTCGGTGGTGTGATCGACCTTGGTGGGATTGAGCGGACCAACCGGCGGGCGGGTGATCACATAGTCGCCCTCGGAACGATATTTGCCGCGAATATCCTGGAAGACGCGGATATAGCCGTCGCGCACGAACACCTCGTCGCCCTGGGGCAACGCGTTGATCATCGTCGTGCTCGCGGTGCGCTTGACTCGATTGGCGGCGTCATAGGGGGTGCGGGTGAACAGGATCGGTGCGTTCTTCGCGCCTTTGGGGATGATGATGACGGTGTAGAGCTTCACGCCGTCGCGCATCGGGATCATCACTTCGCGCTTGATGAAGTCGCCGGGCTGCTCGGGCGGCTGGAACTTGGCGGGGATGTCGTTGAAGGGCTGGGCCTGCTGCGCCAGCGCCGGTGATGCGAGCACGGCGGTGCCGACGAGGAGTGCGACGAGCGACTTTTTCATTTGGTCCGTATCTCCCTGGGAAGTCAGACCGATACGTCCAAAGCCGCATCGAAAGAAAGAGCCTGCCCCCGCGCGCAGCAAGGGCAGGCTCCTGTTTCCCCGGTTTTTCTAGGCGTGTTCGGGCGCGCCCAGCAGCTCGGCCTCGACATCGTCGACCATGTGCGGCCGGGTGGCGCCGATCGGGCCCACGCCTTCCGAAACCGGCGACGGACGGCCGATCTTGAACATGGCCGAGGTGCGGCCCTCGCTGCCGTCGGGGAGCGTGTACCGCGCCTCGGCGACTACGACCGGATTGAACACGCGCCCCATCTCTCCCTTGGGCACGGCGAGGTGCGCGTCGATGCGCGTACCGTCACCCGGCGCGATCGTGACCGGCGGCACGGCGGTGTCGCCGCGATGTTCGGTCAGCAGGCTCTCCATCTCGCTCGATTCGGCATCGGCGAGCATGAAGGTCGAGCTGCGGACGTCGCGGGCGGGCACGTCGCCGGCATTGCCGACGGTCAACTCGACATCGACCAGAGCCTCTTCCTCGCTGGTGCCGGCGCGGACCGGGCGCAGCCCGAATTCGAGCCACGGGCGGTTCGAGACCGGCGCGGGGGCGTCGGTGACGCCGGCAAGGTCCTCGCGCTCGGGTTCGGCGAGTTCGGCCTCGGTGCGCGCCTCGACGATCTCGGTTTCCGGCTCGGCGGCGACCGCGGGCGCCGCGGCGGCGGCAGCGGTCGCGGCCATGAACGGACTCAGCTCGGGCTCGCGGCGCGGTGCGGTGATCGGAGCGGCGGCAACCGGCGCTTCGGTCTCATACACCGTCGTCTCCTCGACATATTCCGGCTCCTCGCGGCGGCGGCGCATCAGCAGCAGAGCGGCGGCGCCAGCGAGGACGAGCAGCAAGCCGCCGAGCAGCCACGGCCAGGCGAGGCCCGGGCCGTTGCTGGTCTCAGTCTGCGTGGTTTCGACGACCGGCGGCGGCGCGGCGGCCTCGGGCGCCGGAGTCACCGCGGTCGGAGCGGCCGGCTCGGCGACGGGCGCTGGCGCAGGCGCCTGAGTGACGGGCGCCGCCGGCGCGGCAGCGGGCGCAGGTGCCGGAGCAGCCTGACGCGTGGTCGTGGTCCGCGTCGTCGTTCGTGTCGCCGTCGCCTGGCGCGCGGGCGCAGGCCGGGCGGCGGCGCGGGTCTCGGCGCGGGGCGCGACTTCGGTACCGGGGACCGGCCCGGGGGGCGGCGCGGGCTGGACGATCGGCGTCGACGGCGCCATCTCGACGCGCGGCGCCGTCGCGGGTGCCGGAGCGGGCGCCGGCGTCACCAGGATCGGCGGCGGCGTCACGGTCTGGGTCGCGGGCGTTTCCTGCGCGAAGGCCGGGGTTGCGAGAAGCGCGGCACCGATAAACAGCGCGGCGCGGGGGCTGAGGGATGGTTTCTTCATCATAACGAAGGTTAAATGAATGGAACCCGGCCTCGGCACCGCGGCCTGCGCCGAAACGTGGCCGGCGAGCGGCGAATAACGACGTTAATTCAGCGTTCAGCCGCAAAATCGCCGCACTTTCCAAAGGCAAAAAGGTTCCGCTTCCGGTTTGACAGACGCGACCCCGTTCCCTATATCGCCTCCACACCACAGCACCGGGAAATGATGCGCCGTCGCGCAGTGCATCGTGCGAATTGGAGTTGTGGGGTTCATAGGACGCTGAAAGCTGCCGAAACCCGGAAGGGAGTCGCGCGGCCTTTTCGCGTCTTTTCGCACGTCCCGGCCCCGGGAAGGGGCAGCGATTTTACGGCTGACGAGGCACAAAACACCCATGGCTACCAAAGCAATCGAGGGCGGCACGATGAAGCGCCGCATCCGCAAGGTGTTCGGCGACATCCACGAAGTGGTGCAGATGCCGAACCTGATCGAGGTTCAGCGCGAATCCTACGAACAGTTCCTGCGGAGCGATCCCTCGATCGGCTACGTCTCGGGCCTCGAGAAGACCCTGCGCTCGGTATTCCCGATCCGCGACTTCGCCGGCACCGCCGAACTCGACTTCGTCAATTACGAGCTCGAGCACCCCAAGTTCGACGTCGAGGAATGCCGTCAGCGCGGCATCACGTACGCGGCGCCGATGCGCGTGACGCTGCGCCTGATCGTGTTCGAGGTGGATCCCGATACGGAAGCCCGCTCGGTCCTCGATATCAAGGAGCAGGACGTCTACATGGGCGACATGCCCCTGATGACGGGCAACGGCACCTTCTTCATCAACGGCACCGAGCGCGTCATCGTCTCGCAGATGCACCGTTCGCCGGGCGTTCTGTTCGATCATGACCGCGGCAAGACCCACGCCAGCGGCAAGTATCTCTTCGCCGCCCGCGTGATCCCGTATCGCGGCTCGTGGCTCGACTTCGAGTTCGACGCCAAGGACATCGTCAACGTCCGTATCGACCGCAAGCGCAAGCTGCCGGTCACGACGCTGCTGTACGCCCTCGGCCTGAACAGCGAGGACATCCTCAACCACTTCTACAACCGCGTGACCTATGTCCGCGGTCCGGGTGGCTGGCAGATCCCGTTCGCCGCCGAGAACTGGCGCGGCGCCAAGCCGATGTTCGACATCGTCGACGCCAAGTCGGGCGAAGTCGTGTTCGCCGCCGGGCAGAAGATCAGCCCGCGCGCCGCGAACAAGGCGGCCAAGGACGGCCTCGAGACTTTGCTGATCCCGACCGAGGAAATCTTCGGCCGCTATTCGGCCTATGACCTGATCAACGAGTCGACCGGCGAGATCTACATCGAGGCCGGCGACGAAGTGTCGGCCGAGAATCTCGAACTGCTCGACAAGGCGGGCATCGAGCGGCTCGAGCTGCTCGACATCGATCACATCTCGACGGGTCCGTGGATCCGCAACACGCTCAAGGTCGACAAGGCCGAGGAGCGCGAGCAGGCATTGAGCGACATCTACCGCGTCATGCGCCCCGGCGAGCCGCCGACGCTCGAGACCGCGGAATCGCTGTTCGCCGGCCTGTTCTTCGATCCGGAGCGCTACGACCTTTCGGCCGTCGGCCGCGTCAAGCTCAACATGCGCCTCGACCTCGATGCCGAGGACACCGTCACGACGCTCCGCACCGAGGACATCCTCGCGGTGGTCAAGACCCTGGTCGATCTCAAGGACGGCAAGGGCGAAGTCGACGACATCGACAATCTCGGCAATCGCCGCGTCCGTTCGGTGGGCGAGTTGCTCGAGAACCAGTATCGCGTCGGCCTGCTCCGCATGGAGCGCGCCGTTAAGGAGCGCATGAGCTCGGTCGACGTGTCGACCGTCATGCCGAACGACCTGATCAACGCGAAGCCGGCCGTCGCCGCGGTTCGCGAATTCTTCGGCTCGTCACAGCTCTCGCAGTTCATGGACCAGACCAACCCGCTCTCCGAAGTGACGCACAAGCGTCGCGTCTCGGCGCTCGGGCCGGGCGGTCTCACCCGTGAGCGCGCAGGCTTCGAAGTCCGCGACGTTCACCCGACCCATTATGGCCGCATCTGCCCGATCGAAACGCCGGAAGGCCCGAACATCGGTCTGATCAACTCGCTGGCGTCGTTCAGCCGCGTCAACAAGTACGGCTTCATCGAGACGCCCTATCGTCGCATCATCGACGGCAAGGTGACCAACGACGTCGTCTATCTGTCGGCGATGGAAGAGGCCAAGCACACGATCGCGCAGGCATCCGCCGAGCTCGACGGCGAAGGCCGCTTCACCGAGGAGCTGGTCTCGTCGCGTCAGGCAGGCGAGTTCCTGATGGCGCTGCCCGAGCAGATCACGCTGATGGACGTCAGCCCCAAGCAGCTCGTCTCGGTCGCCGCGTCGCTCATTCCGTTCCTGGAAAACGATGACGCCAACCGCGCGCTGATGGGCTCGAACATGCAGCGTCAGGCCGTGCCGCTGGTGAAGGCCGAAGCGCCTTTCGTCGGCACCGGCATGGAAGAGACCGTCGCGCGTGACTCGGGTGCCGCGATCGGCGCCAAGCGCTCGGGCATCGTCGACCAGGTCGACGCGACTCGTATCGTGATCCGCGCCTCGGGCGATGTCGAAGCCACCGCGAGCGGCGTCGACATCTACACGCTGATGAAGTTCCAGCGCTCGAACCAGTCGACCTGCATCAACCAGCGTCCGCTGGTGAAGGTGGGCGACGTGGTCAACGCCGGCGACATCATCGCCGACGGCCCGTCGACCGAGTTCGGCGAGCTCGCGCTCGGCCGCAACGCGCTCGTCGCGTTCATGCCGTGGAACGGCTACAACTACGAGGACTCGATCCTCATCAGCGAGCGGATCGTGAAGGACGACGTGTTCACGTCGATCCACATCGACGAGTTCGAAGTCATGGCCCGCGACACCAAGCTCGGGCCCGAGGACATCACGCGCGACATCCCGAACGTCGGCGAGGAAGCGCTGCGCAACCTCGACGAGGCGGGCATCGTGTACATCGGTGCGGAGGTTGAGCCGGGCGACATCCTCGTCGGCAAGATCACGCCGAAGGGCGAGAGCCCGATGACGCCGGAAGAGAAGCTCCTCCGCGCCATCTTCGGCGAAAAGGCCTCGGACGTGCGCGACACCTCGCTGCGCCTGCCCCCGGGCGTTGCCGGCACGATCGTCGACGTCCGCGTCTTCAATCGCCACGGCATCGACAAGGACGAGCGCGCGCTGGCGATCGAGCGCGAGGAGATCGAGCGCCTGAAGAAGGACTCGGACGACGAGCGCAACATCCTCAACCGCGCGACCTGGTCGCGCCTGAAGGAGATGCTCATCGGCCAGGTCGCGACCGCGGCGCCGAAGGGCCTCAAGAAGGGCTCGACCATCGACGCAGACCTGCTCGACAGCGTCGATCGTCACGAATGGTGGAAGTTCTCCGTCCAGGACGACGCGATGCAGTCGAACCTCGAAGCGGTGAAGGGCCAGTATGACGAGGCCGTGAAGCGCATCAAGGAGAAGTTCGAGGATCGCCGCGAGAAGCTCGAGCGCGGTGACGAGCTGCCGCCGGGCGTGCTCAAGATGGTCAAGGTGTTCGTCGCGGTGAAGCGCAAGCTGCAGCCGGGCGACAAGATGGCCGGCCGTCACGGCAACAAGGGCGTCATCTCGCGGATCCTTCCGCAGGAAGACATGCCGTTCCTCGAGGACGGTACCCCGGTCGATCTCGTGCTCAACCCGCTGGGCGTGCCTTCGCGCATGAACGTCGGTCAGATCTTCGAGACCCATCTCGGCTGGGCCGCGCGTCAGCTCGGCCAGCAGATCGGCGTCGCGCTCGAGGATTGGCGCCATGCCAATCCCGACGCAGTCGGCGGCGAGATGCCCGATGCGGTCAAGTCGCGCCTCAAGGAAGTCTATGGCGATCACTATGTCGCCGAGATCGAGGCACGCAGCGCCGATCAGATCGTCGAGCTGGCGACCAATTTGAAGCCGGGCGTGCCGATGGCGACTCCGGTGTTCGACGGCGCGCGTGAGGCCGACGTTTCCGACATGCTGAGCCTCGCCGGGCTCGACACGTCGGGCCAGTCGACCCTGCTCGACGGCCGCACCGGCGAGGCGTTCGACCGCAAGGTGACCGTGGGCATCATCTACATGCTCAAGCTCCACCACCTGGTCGACGACAAGATCCACGCGCGTTCGATCGGGCCCTACTCGCTCGTCACGCAGCAGCCGCTGGGCGGCAAGGCGCAGTTCGGCGGCCAGCGCTTCGGCGAAATGGAGGTCTGGGCACTGCAGGCGTACGGCGCAGCCTATACCCTGCAGGAGATGCTGACGGTGAAGTCCGACGACGTGGTCGGCCGCACCAAGGTCTACGAAGCGATCGTCAAGGGCGACGACACCTTCGAGGCCGGCATCCCCGAGAGCTTCAACGTGCTCGTCAAGGAAATGCGCTCGCTGGGCCTCAACGTCGAACTCAAGAACGACGAGCCGGGCTTCGACGCGGACGGCGTCCAGATCGCGGCGGAATGAAGGGAATGCAGGGTGTCAACTTCGGCTGACACCTTGTTCCCACTTTCCCTGAGAAATTGTCCTCCCATGAGGAAACAGAAATGAACGAACTGACCAACTTCGCAAACCCGGTGGCAAAGCCGGAAACCTTCGACCAGATTCAGATCGGCATCGCGTCCCCGGACCGCATCCGCTCCTGGTCGTTCGGCGAGATCAAGAAGCCCGAGACGATCAACTACCGCACGTTCAAGCCCGAGCGTGACGGCCTGTTCTGCGCGCGCATCTTCGGTCCGATCAAGGATTACGAGTGCCTGTGCGGCAAGTACAAGCGCATGAAGTACAAGGGCATCGTCTGCGAGAAGTGCGGCGTCGAGGTCACCGTCTCGAAGGTCCGCCGCGAGCGCATGGGCCATATCGAGCTCGCCGCCCCGGTCGCGCACATCTGGTTCCTGAAGTCGCTGCCGTCGCGCATCGGCCTGCTGCTCGACATGCAGCTCAAGCAGCTCGAGCGCGTGCTCTACTTCGAAGCCTATATCGTCATCGAGCCGGGCCTCACCCCGCTTGAGAAGTACCAGCTTCTCACCGAGGACGAACTGCTCGACGCGCAGGACGAATATGGCGAGGACGCCTTCTCGGCCGGCATCGGCGCCGAGGCCGTCAAGCAGATGCTGATGGACCTCGACCTCGAAGGCGAGCGCAAGGAGCTTCTCGACGAGCTCGCGGTCACCAAGTCCGAGCTCAAGCCCAAGAAGATCATCAAGCGCCTCAAGGTCGTCGAGAGCTTCATCGATTCGGGCAACCGCCCCGAGTGGATGATCCTCGACGTCGTTCCGGTCATCCCGCCCGAGTTGCGCCCGCTGGTGCCGCTGGACGGCGGCCGCTTCGCGACCTCGGATCTCAACGATCTGTATCGCCGCGTGATCAACCGCAATAACCGCCTCAAGCGGCTGATGGAGCTGCGCGCGCCGGACATCATCGTCCGCAACGAAAAGCGCATGCTACAGGAAGCCGTCGACGCGCTGTTCGACAATGGCCGCCGCGGCCGCACGATCACCGGCGCCAACAAGCGTCCGCTCAAGTCGCTGTCCGACATGCTCAAGGGCAAGCAGGGCCGCTTCCGTCAGAACCTTCTCGGCAAGCGCGTCGACTATTCGGGCCGCTCGGTCATCGTGACCGGGCCTGAGCTCAAATTGCACCAGTGCGGCCTGCCCAAGAAGATGGCGCTCGAGCTGTTCAAGCCGTTCATCTACGCCCGTCTGGACGCCAAGGGTCTCTCGATGACCCTGAAGCAGGCCAAGAAGTGGGTCGAGAAGGAGCGCAAGGAAGTCTGGGACATCCTGGACGAAGTGATCCGCGAGCACCCGGTTCTGCTGAACCGCGCGCCGACGCTCCACCGTCTGGGCATCCAGGCGTTCGAGCCGGTGCTGATCGAAGGCAAGGCGATCCAGCTCCACCCGCTGGTCTGCTCGGCCTTCAACGCCGACTTCGACGGTGACCAGATGGCCGTCCACGTTCCGCTGAGCCTCGAGGCCCAGCTGGAAGCGCGCGTCCTGATGATGTCGACCAACAACATCCTGTCGCCCGCGAACGGCAAGCCGATCATCGTGCCGTCGCAGGACATGGTGCTGGGTCTCTACTACCTGTCGATGCTCAAGGAAGGCGAGCCCGGCGAGGGCATGCTGCTGGGCGACATGGCCGAAGTGCACCAGGCACTCGAGGCCGGCGCCGTCACCCTGCACACCAAGGTGATCAGCCGCGTCCCGCAGACCGACGAAGAGGGCAACCAGTACCTCAAGCGCTTCGAGACCACCCCGGGCCGCATGCTGCTCGGCGAGTGTCTCCCGAAGAGCCACAAGGTGCCGTTCGACACCGTCAACCGCCTCCTCACCAAGAAGGACGTGGGCGACGTGATCGACGAGGTCTATCGCCACACCGGCCAGAAGGAGACCGTGCTGTTCGCCGACGCGATCATGGCGCTCGGCTTCCGTCACGCCTTCAAGGCGGGCATCTCGTTCGGCAAGGACGACATGATCATTCCGGACGCCAAGACCGCGATGGTCGACGAGACCCGCGCCCTGGTGAAGGACTATGAGCAGCAGTATCAGGACGGCCTGATCACGCAGCAGGAGAAGTACAACAAGGTGATCGACGCCTGGAGCCGTTGCGGCGACCAGGTGGCGGGCGCCATGATGGACGAGATCAAGGCTGTGAAGCGCTACGAAGACGGCCCTAACAAGGGCCGCGAGAAGCCGATCAACGCGATCTACATGATGGCCCACTCGGGTGCGCGTGGTTCGCAGGCGCAGATCAAGCAGCTTGCCGGCATGCGCGGCCTGATGGCCAAGCCGTCGGGCGAGATCATCGAAACGCCGATCATCTCGAACTTCAAGGAAGGCCTGACCGTCCTCGAGTACTTCAACTCCACCCACGGCGCCCGCAAGGGCCTGGCGGATACGGCGCTCAAGACGGCGAACTCGGGTTACCTGACCCGCCGTCTGGTCGACGTGTCGCAGGACTGCGTGATCATGGAGCTGGACTGCGGCACCGAGCGGGCGCTGGAAATGCGCGCGATCGTGCAGGGCGGCTCGACCATCGCTTCGCTTGGCGAGCGTATCCTGGGCCGTACCACGGCCGAGGACGTGGTCGACAAGGACGGCAATGTCGTGATCCCGACCGGCACCCTGCTCGACGAGCCGGCCGTGGCGAAGATCGAAGCCCTGAACATTCCGGGCATGAAGATCCGCTCGCCGCTGGTCTGCGAAGCCAAGATCGGTGTCTGCGGCAAGTGCTACGGGCGTGACCTCGCCCGCGGTACCCCGGTGAACATCGGCGAGGCCGTCGGCGTCATCGCGGCGCAGTCGATCGGCGAGCCGGGCACGCAGCTGACCATGCGTACCTTCCACATCGGTGGTGCGGCGCAGCTGAACGAAACCTCGAACCTCGAGGCAGCTGTCGACGGTACCGTCGAGTTCCGCGACCTGCGTCTGATCGAGGATCAGCGTGGCCGCCGCGTGGTGCTCAGCCGTTCGGGTGAGATCGCCATCCTCGACATGGAAGGCCGCGAGCTCGCGGTCGATCGCATCCCCTATGGTGCGTATGTCATGTTCGACGACGGCCACATCATCTCGAAGGGTGATCGCATGGCCGAGTGGGATCCGTTCACCATGCCGGTGATCACGGAAACCGGCGGTGTCGTGAAGTATCAGGACCTGCTCGACAACAAGACGCTGACCGAGCAGGTCGACGAAGCGACGGGCATCGCCCAGCGCGTCGTCACCGAGTATCGCGCGGCCAGCAAGTCGAAGGAGGACCTGCGTCCTCGCCTGACCCTGACCGGCGAAGGTGCCGCCGAAGCCGCCCGCTACATGCTGGCGCCGGGCGCGGTGCTCTCGGTCGAGGACGGTGCGACCGTGCAGGCCGGTGACGTTCTCGCCCGTGTCGCTCGCGAGTCCGCCAAGACCCGCGACATCACCGGCGGTCTGCCGCGCGTCGCCGAGCTCTTCGAGGCCCGCAAGCCGAAGGAGAATGCTATCATTGCCAAGGTCTCGGGCCGTGTCGTGTTCGGCAAGGACTACAAGGCCAAGCGCAAGATCGGCATCCAGCCCGAGGACGGCGGCGAGGTCGTGGAGTATCTGGTTCCGAAGTCGAAGGTGATCGACGTCCAGGAAGGCGACTACGTCAAGCGTGGCGACAACCTGATCGGCGGCTCGCCCGATCCGCACGACATTCTCGAGGTGCTCGGCATCGAG